>Ga0209211_10000001_pt1 | contig 1553869 bp, 1456 predicted proteins | sample RifGroA2_FD_183992 | JGI IMG/M metagenome (GOLD analysis project Ga0209211, IMG submission 183992) | Groundwater microbial communities from Rifle, Colorado, USA - Groundwater A2 (SPAdes) (version 2) | ecosystem: Environmental > Aquatic > Deep subsurface > Groundwater | place: Rifle... | reverse complement strand
AAGATAACGGACGACCAGATCGCCAGAATCGAGTTCTTAATCAACAACAGACCCAGAAAATGCCTGGGCTTCAAAAAACCAATCGAAGTAGCTGCTCCCTTCGTTGCACTTCGAGGTTGAATTCGGGTATGCTTGAAAATATGCTCCGCAGTTATTTGATGAACTCGCCTATCAAGATTGGCAAGAGTTTCATTTATAATTCTATCTGCAAAAAAATCGAATCAGAAGAAAAAGTCATTACGACAAAAGATGGTTTTAAACTGCTCTTAAATCCGAATGACCCTTGCCAAAAATACATCTTCTGGTATAGCAGATATAATGAGAATGATGAAGTGCAGCTCGCAAAAAGCCTGCTTAATGAAAACGATTGTTTTATTGACGTAGGTGCGCACATAGGATACTTCAGCCTTACTGCTGCGCACAAGGTTGGATATGGAGGGAAGGTTTTTTCATTTGAACCAAATCCGTACACATACAAACTGCTAGAAAGAAATGTTCAAGTTAATAGTTATAATAATATCGAACTTCACAAAGAGGCTGTCGCTGACTCACAAGGAGCCACATTTTTCTATTTTAAGGAAGCCACAGCTGATTATGGCGCAAGCCTTCACAGAACAGATAAGCATAATTCAGTCCATGAAGTAAAAAAAACGACTCTGGACTCATTTTGCGCTGAACGAAATATATCACCTGCGTTTATAAAGATTGATGCTGAACGTGCTGACAATGAGGTGATTTTAGGTGCAAAAGGACTATTGTCAGCAAAGAGTACCCCCCCCCCGCACTTTTAACTGAGACCTTGGAATCAACTTCAGAAGGTTTCAACCTGCTTACAGCAATTGGCTACGAAAGATTTTGCCTGCTTAAGCACAAATGGAAATACTCCCCTATAGGTTCAACACATACTTCTAACAATACCCTTTGGATAAGGAAAGATTCTCTTGAGTTCTATATAAAGAGAATTAAGCAATTAATACGAGAATGAGCCCAGTGTCGTAGGGTGCGCTCGGCGCACCATGATTTTAGGGTCTGTGCTTTATTCAGCAATATACAAGGGTGGGCACCGGTTGTCGATGCCACAACTCAAGATCATACCCGCCCCACCGCCTCATACCCCTCGACCTCAAACCTTACAGGTGCGCTCTGCGCGACATTTTCCATAAATCCCTCCCCGCCATTTTTCTCTGGTAAATCGCCCTATTCTTTATTAAAATCAAAGGGATTACTCCGTTACAGAAAACTCAGGGCAGAAGACTCAACCATGTCTCGTAAGAAGGCCGTGGTCGCCATGAGCGGGGGGGTCGACTCATCCACAGCCCTTGCTCTCCTTGTGGAGCAGGGCTATGAATGCGTCGGCGTCTCGATGCAGCTCTGGGACTACTCCAAAAAAGAGGACGGTAGCGGCGCGACCCCAGGGAGCTGCTGCACCCTTGACGACATCCACGACGCGAGGCGCGTTGCAGAGAGCCTCGGCGCGCCCTTCTACGTCGTAAACGTCGAAGAGGCCTTCTCAAAAGAGGTCGTCGACTACTTCATCTCATCATATACAAGCGGCTCCACCCCAAACCCCTGCATTAAATGCAACCAGATACTAAAGTTCGAGGTCTTGCTCAATAAGGCCCTCGGCCTTGAGGCAGACTATCTCGCCACAGGCCACTACGCCCGGATAGAGCGGGGCCCCTGGGGCTTCTCCCTTAAAAAGGGGGCTGACCAGGATAAAGACCAGAGCTACTTCCTCTTTACAATGACCCAGCGGCAGCTTGAAAGGGTGCTCTTCCCTGTCGGGTCGCTCACCAAGGCAGAGGTGCGCGAGCGCGCCCGTAAGCTCGGCCTCAAGACCTCCGAGAAGGCCGAAAGCCAGGAGATATGCTTCGTTGAAGAGCCGAGCTACGCCCAGTTCCTATCGGAGCGCGTAGCGAGCGCCCCAGGAGATATCATTGACACGACGGGAAAGGTGTTAGGGGCGCACAAGGGGCTTTTCAATTACACCATCGGACAGAGAAAGGGCCTGAGCCTCTCAGGCGGCCCCTTTTATGTCCTCGATATCGACGTGCCCTCTAACAAGGTCGTTGTCGGCCCCATGGACATGCTCTACTCAAAAGGCCTTGTCGCCAGAGAGGTCAACTGGATAAACCCTGAGTCAAAAGAAAAGGCCGGAAGCGGCCTTACCGGTGTCGAGGCGAAGATACGTTACCGCCATGCCGGGGCAAAATGCGCCGTTACCTCAAGAAATGACGGCTCGATAGAGGTCATCTTCGAAGAGCCTCAGAAGGCTGTAACCCCGGGGCAGGCGGTCGTGATATACAGGGGAGACGAGGTGCTCTGCGGCGGCTGGATAGAGGGGGCGATAAAGTGAGCGGGATGACGGTAGCGATATCGACGCTCGGCTGCAAGTCCAACCAGTACGACTCGTCAGCGCTTGAGGAGGCGTTGAGGCGGGCGTCGTTGCGCGTCGTCCCTTTTCCCGGACCTGCCGACGCCTACATAATAAACACCTGCACTGTCACGGGCAAGACAGACCATGAGTCCCGCCAGACTATAAGGAAGGCGCGGAGATCTAACCCGGACGCTGTCGTCATAGTGACCGGCTGTTACGCGCAGGTTTCCCCGGGCGAGGTCAGCTCCATAGAAGGTGTCGATTACGTCGTCGGGAACCCTGAGAAGGCAAAGATAGTCGAGTACCTCTTGAACGGGCGGCAGTCCTCCACCGTAGAGGAGCTGGGCTCATGGCAGGAGGGCACCCCGTGGACCCTGCGGGCCAGCTCTTCGTCGGGGCGCACCAGGGCAAACCTCAAGATACAGGAGGGCTGCAACAGGGCCTGCTCGTACTGCATAATACCGAGGGCAAGGGGCCTTTCCAAGAGCCTGCCGCTTGAGAAGGTCGAGACCGAGTTCGACACGCTCGTGGAGGCGGGATACAGGGAGATAATATTAACCGGCATACACCTTGGCGCGTGGGGCATGGATCTCGGGGAAGGCATCGACATAACGTCCGTACTCGAGCTGATAGAAAAGAAGGGCTATCCATGCAGGTTCAGGATAAGCTCGCTCGACCCTGACGAGGTCACGGAAAAGCTCATGGATATCCTCAAAAGCTCCAAACATATATGCAACCACCTGCACCTCACCTTGCAAAGCGGTGACGATTCCATAATAAAACGGATGAAGCGGCCATACACCAGGAGGCTCTTCGCCGATAAAGTCATGGACCTCTTTGACGCGGTCGAAGGGATATCCATCGGGGTCGACGTCATCGCCGGTTTTCCGGGAGAAGGGGAGAAAGAATTCGAGAATACCTTCTCGCTCCTGTCAGGGCTACCCGTATCGTACCTCCACATATTCCCGTTTTCAAAGAGGCACGGCACAGCAGCAGCCCAGGACCCGGACCAGGTAGACCAGCGCGCCATAAAGGCACGGTGCGAGAGGCTCCATGAGCTTGACGAAGCCAAAAGAAGCGCCTTCCATTCCCGTTTCATCGGAAGTACGGCGAGCGTGCTCGTCGAAGGCGTCCGCGACAGGTCCGGCCTCCTCAAGGGAAGGGCGCGAAACTACATACAGGTCTTCCTCGAAGGCGCGGACCATCTAAAGTTTCAAATGGTAGACGCAAGCCTTGAATCCCTGACAAAGGGAGGCATGGCAGGCAAGGCAGCACCCTCAAACGACGGAGGTATGGCTTGAAAGACGAATATTCGCTCGACGGTTTTTTAAAGACCCTGCCCTTCAATACGACCGACCAGGCTTTGATGAAAAAGGTCTTTGTCCACAGGTCGTTCCTTAACGAAAAGGAGGGGACCGGGCTTAAGTCAAACGAGCGGCTCGAGTTCCTTGGCGACGCCATCCTCTCGAACATCATAAGCCACATGCTCTTCAGGAAGTTCCCGGATATTCACGAAGGCGAGCTCACCAGGATGAGGGCAAAGCTGGTGAACAGGCTCTCTCTGGCGGGCCTTGCGCGCGAGGTACAGCTCGGTAAATATCTGCTCCTCGGCAAGGGAGAGCGCTTGAGCGGCGGGGTTGAGAACCCGACCCTCCTCGCCGGAGTCTTCGAGGCCTTCATAGCCGCCATATACTTTCAGCAGGGCTTCCATAAGACCTTCGAGTACATCGAGAAGCTCTTCACCCCTCTCATCGAGGACGCCCTCGACGGGCCGGGCCATTTTGATTTCAAGCCCAGGCTCCAGGAGCTTTCGCAAAAGATATTCAAGGAGGCCCCGGTCTATTCCCTCTTGAGCGAAAAAGGGCCGCCACACAGGAAGATATTCGAGGTGGAGGTATCAGTTACCGGGGTAGTCCTCGGCTCAGGGTCGGCCCAGAGAAAGAAGGATGCCGAGCAGGCGGCGGCAGGCGAGGCCTTAAGGAACATGACAGAGCGCTTCGCCGAATTTTTCCCCGGCCACATGCCGGAAAACGGCCTTCATGGCGCATAAGCGTCTCATAATCCCGATCTTCATCCCCTTTGGCGGCTGCCCCCACCAGTGCGTCTTCTGCGACCAGAAAGGGATCTCTGGCGGGAAGAGGCTGCCGGAGCCCCGTGAGGTCGTCGATACGATAGAGCTTTACCTTTCAACCTGGAAGGGGAAAGGGGCGAGGGAGGCCGCATTTTACGGCGGTAGTTTCACGGGCCTGCCCGAATCATCCCAGAGGGAGTACCTCGAAGCCGCCTGCCCGTTCGTAAAAGACGGGCGGCTGGACTCACTCAGGGTCTCGACCAGGCCGGATTATATCGACAGGAATATATCCTCTTTTCTTAAAAGCCACAGTGTAGCGACGGTAGAGCTTGGCGCGCAGTCGATGGACGCTCAGATATTGAGGCTCTCTGGCAGGGGGCACAGCCCTGAGGCCACCGCGTCGGCTGTCGGGACGCTAAGGGATGGGGGGCTCAAGGTCGGCCTCCAGTTCATGCCAGGGCTTCCGGGAGATACGCGCGAGAGCATACTCGATACCACCAGGAAGATAATCGCCCTCTCCCCGGACTTCGTAAGGGTCTACCCTTCGATTATTTTAAAGGATACGGCGATGCACAGGATGTACCTTGGCGGCCAATACATCCCATGGGGGCTGGAAGAGATGGTCGAGGTCTGCGTTGAGGTAAAAAGGCTCCTTGATGAGGCGGGGATACCTGTAATAAGAATGGGGCTTCAGCCCACAAAGGAGCTTGAATCATCGATTATAGCCGGCCCATACCACCCGTCTTTCAGGCAGCTCGTAGAGGCCGCCTCCTGACCGTCCGGCTCGCTTGCCAAAGCTCGAAAGAGAAGCTATCATTATATATGCCTGCCTTTAAAGGCGAGGCGATTTCTTCCTCAGGGAGAAAACCGATGAAAAGGACCGTCTCAGCGCTCATTGCAGCCCTTATGCTATCCATTGCGGTCTTCCCTGCACAGGCGGCCGGTGTCCAGGAGGACGAGCCTACATCATCGGCCATCGTCTTCGATATCCTCCTCGTGAGGCCTCTTGGCATAGTCGCGACGGCCCTTGGAGCCGCGGTCTTCGTGGTAGGCCTCCCCTTCACCATACCGACACGGAGCGTCGGGCTCGCGGCCGACAAGCTCGTTGCCGACCCCGTGAGGTTCACCTTCAAAAGGCCTGTCGGCGACCTGGACGACTTTGGCGACTACAGAAACTGACAAGCCTTCCTCGCCGCCAGGAGCTTAAGCCCCGCCCCCCCTCTTCTCAAACCGGCTTTTTTCTAAGGATATCCTTCAAAAAGGCCCCGGTGTGGGATGCCCTGACCGTTGCCACCTCCTCTGGGGTGCCTTCGGCAACTATGCGCCCGCCGCCGTCGCCGCCTTCCGGGCCAAGGTCTATGATATGGTCGGCCGACTTTATGACGTCGAGGTTATGCTCGATTATCACTATGGTATTGCCAGTCTCGCGAAGGCTTGAGAGCACGTCGAGGAGCTTCTGTATGTCCGCGAAATGGAGGCCTGTGGTGGGCTCGTCGAGTATGTAGACGGTCTTTCCGGTAGCCCTCTTTGAAAGCTCCCTTGAAAGCTTTATCCTTTGGGCCTCGCCGCCCGAAAGGGTCGTGGAGGGCTGCCCGAGCTTGACGTAGCCGAGGCCGACGTCGTGAAGGGTCTGGAGCTTCTCCTTCACGGCCGGTATGTGCTCGAAAAAGGCGAGCGCCTCGGCAACAGAGAGGTCAAGACATTCGGATATGTTCTTGCCCTTGTACCTAACCTCGAGCGTGTCGCGGTTGTACCTGTGGCCGCCGCAAACGTCGCAGGTGACGTAGACGTCAGGCAGGAAGTGCATCTCTACCTTTATGAGGCCGTCCCCCTTGCATGCCTCGCACCTGCCGCCCTTCACGTTGAAGCTGAACCTGCCGGGGCTGTAGCCCCTCGCCTTTGATTCGGGGAGCTGGCTGAAGAGGTCCCTTATGGGAGTAAAGAGGCCCGTATATGTGGCCGGGTTTGACCTGGGCGTCCTGCCTATGGGCGACTGGTCTATGTCTATTACCTTGTCTATGTAATCAAGTCCCGCTATAGACGAGACCTCGCCTGCCCTCGCCTTTGAATCATAGAGCCTTCTGGCGAGGCTCCTGTAAAGGGTATCGACCACAAGGGTGCTCTTGCCGGAGCCTGAAACACCCGTAACGCAGGTCATGAGGCCGAGCGGGAACCTGGCGGTCACATCTTTCAGGTTATTGGCGCGGGCCCCCTTTATGACCAGCGCCCTGCCATCCGGCTTCTTTCTTTCCTTCGGCACCGGTATTTCGAATTCGCCTGAGAGGTACTTGCCTGTAAGCGACTTATCGCTCCTGCATATCTCGTCATAGCTGCCCTCGGCCACTACAGTCCCGCCCCAAAGTCCGGCGCCGGGGCCCATGTCTATTATATGGTCGGCCTCCTGCATAGTCTCCTCATCGTGCTCTACCACTATTACGGAGTTGCCCATGTCGCGGAGCCTTCTGAGGGCCGCCAGGAGCCGCCTGTTGTCCCTCTGGTGGAGGCCTATCGACGGCTCATCGAGTATGTAAAGGACGCCCACAAGGGAGCTTCCTATCTGGGTGGCGAGCCTGATCCTTTGCCCCTCGCCTCCGGAAAGGGTCGCTGCCGGCCTGTCGAGCGAGATGTAGTCAAGGCCCACGTTCGAGAGGAAGCCGAGCCTTTCGCCGACCTCCTTGAGTATCCTCCTCGCTATCTCCTGCTCCACCGCCGAGAGCTTGAGCGACCTGAAGAACTTAAGCGATTCCTTTATCGACATCCTCGTGAGGTCCCAGATAGACCTGTTGTCGAGCTTTATGAAGAGGGCCTCTTTCTTGAGCCTCGCCCCCTCGCAGACCGGGCATGGCTGCGAGTTCATGAACCTCTCAAGGTCTTCGCGCACGTCCTCGGAGCCGGTCTCGCGGTAGCGCCGATCGAGATTTCCGAGCACGCCCTCAAAAGGAGCGGTGTAGGTGTACTTGCTGCGCTCGCCCTCGTGCCTGAACTCTAATTCTTCCTCGCCAGAGCCGTTGAGCACGATATCTTTTATCCTGGACGGGAGCTTTTTATAAGGGGTATCGAGGCTGAATTTATAATGCCTCGACAGCGACGCGAGCATATTAAGATACCAGCCAGCGGCCTTCTTTCCACCGGACCTGCTCCAGGCCGCCACAGCCCCTTCCCTTAAGGAGAGGCCATTGTCAGGGATGATAAGCTCCGGGTCGAAATAGAACTTCTCACCGAGGCCCTTGCACTCCGGGCAGGCGCCGTATGGGCTATTGAATGAAAAAGTGGTCGGGTTTATCTCCGGGTAGCTTATGCCGCACTCGGCGCAGGAGAGTTTTTCGTTGAATAGAAGCTCCCTGCCGCCCAGGCTGTCGACCTTGACGAGCCCTCCAGCGAGGCGGGCGGCCACTTCAAGGGAGTCGGTAAGCCTCCGGAGTATCCCCTCTTTTATGACGAGCCTGTCTATGATGACGTCGATGTAATGCTTTCTCCTCTTGTCGAGGGCGTGGACGTCCTCCAGGTCCTTTGTCTCGCCGTCTATCCTGGCCTTTGTGTAGCCGTCCTTCCGGAGAGACTCCAGCTCTTTTTTGTACTCGCCCTTCCTTCCCCGGACAATAGGCGACAGCAGGACTATCTTCGAGCCCTGCGGAAGCTCCATCACCCTGTCGGCCATCTGCTGGATGGTCTGGGATGATATAAGACGGCCGCAGCTGTAGCAGTGGGGCTTGCCGACCCTGGCGAAAAGGAGCCTCAGGTAGTCGTAGACCTCGGTTACGGTGCCGACTGTCGAACGGGGGTTTTTGGAGGTGGTCTTCTGCTCTATGGAGATGGCCGGGGAGAGGCCTTCGATCGACTCGACATCGGGTTTATCCATCTGCTCGAGGAACTGTCTCGCGTAGACAGAGAGGCTTTCGACGTACCTCCTCTGCCCCTCGGCGTAGATGGTGTCAAAGGCCAGCGAGGATTTGCCGGAGCCGGAGACACCCGTTATGACAACGAGCTTGTCCCTGGGGATCTCTATGTCGATGGACTTGAGGTTATGTACCCTCGCGCCCTTTATTACTATCCTGTCCATTAGCTATTGTGATTGCTTTTCATTTTACGGTTGCGTGTGCGAAAGACCTTCTGCGGCCTGCCGGGCTTTTTTTGGGCATAAGGCTCGGCTCGCTCGTCCAGCCCCCACCCTTATGCCCTAAATAAAAACGCAGGGGAACAAACCAGACTCAGGCTAATGGCCTTTTTTTCTGCGCCCTGCCTGTTCCTGGCCATCTCTACCGCCATCTCTATAGCGGCTACAAGGCTCCTGTGGCTCGCGATACCCTTCCAGGCTATATCATAAGCCGTGCCGTGGTCTACCGACGTCCTTATGATGGGGAGACCGAGGGTAGCGTTGACCCCGTCCTCGAAGTGAAGTAGCTTTAGCGGTCCGAGTCCCTGGTCATGGTACATGGCCACGACGCAGTCGAACTCTTTTTTTCTCACGGCCCTGTAGAAGACCGTATCGGGCGGTAGCGGCCCTATCGCGTTTATCCCCTCTTCCATGGCCTTCCTGACGGCTGGCCCTATGGTCTTTTTCTCCTCGTCCCCGAAGATCCCCGCCTCTCCGGCGTGCGGGTTCAAGCCGCAGACAGCTATCCTCGGCCTCTTCATCCCGAAATCGGTCCTGAACGCCCTGTCGGTGACCCTCAAAGTCCGGAGTATCGACCTCCTTGTGATGAGGCCTGGCACGTCGCGTATGGCCTCGTGTATGGTAACGAGGACTACTTTCAAATCCGTGCCGCCGAGCATCATCACATAATCGTCTGTGCCGGTAAGATGAGCTATAAACTCGGTATGCCCCGGAAACGGGAAGCCGGCCTTCCGGGCCGCCTCCTTGCTTATGGGGCAGGTCACCATGGCAGCGGCGTCCCCTATGGCCGTCATGAAGACCGCCTCTTCTATATAAGAGACGAATGCCTTGCCAGCTTCTTTCTGAGGAACGCCTGCCCTTAGCTTCTTCACGTCCAGGACAGAGACGCTTGCAACATCGCTGTCGCCGGGCCTTTTGAGGCCGAGCTTCCTGGCAAGGAAGGCAAGCAGCCCGGCGTCGCCTATGACGACAGGGTTGCAAAGCGACCTTACGTGCCTGTCCTGCAGGGCCTTCAGGGCCAGCTCAGGGCCGACCCCTGCGGGGTCGCCCATAGTTATCACGATATTTGGCTTCATCTTGTTCTTACTGATAAAAAAAGGCCTCTCTGCCTTAGAGCCTTATCTCTATGTGCGCGTACCTTTTGACCTCGCTCAGCCAGAAGCTGAACTTCTCATCCATTATCTTCTTGAAGAGCTTTTCATGTATCTGCGCCTCGACATCCTTAAGCGGCCTGAGCGCGCGCTCCTGGTATTCGGTCAATTGTACGAAGTAGACCCCTTCGGGCCGTTCTATGGCAGGGCTTCTCTCTCCGGGCTTAAGGCCCCTGGCGGCCTCTTCGAGCCAGCCGTCGAGCTCGCCTGACTTGAGATAGCCGAGATCGCCGCCCTGGGAAGCGGCCGGGCCCTCTGAATACTGGCTCGCCAGTACCTTGAAGTCCGTACCTGCCGCAAAACCTTCACTCACGAGCTTGAGCCTTTCGTTGAGGCTATCATCAGATGGCAGAAAGATGAGGTTGATCCTGAAGCGGGCCGGGCTGTAAAACGCCTTCATGTTCTGGCGATAATAACCCTCGATATCTTCCATCTGTATCGAGATCTTGGACCTGAACTCCTTGTTTATGAACTTTACCTGGCGTATCTGCTCCTTGAGCTGCTCCCTGTACTCCTTCTGAGTAAGCCCGCTTTCGGCCAGGGCCAGCAGGAGCTGCTCTTGCGTAAGCTTGTTCTGCCGCTTTATGTCCTCTATGGCGTTGTCTATCTCCTTTTCGCTTATATCTATGCCGGCCTTGTCGGCGGCCTGCTTGACGAGCTTCTGCTCTATGAGGCTGTCGAGTATATTCCCCTTGACCTCTTTTATCTTCTCCGGGTCTGAAGAGCCCTCTATGCCGAGCTTGTCGATAGCCACGGCCGTTGCGGCGTTCAGCTCGGACATGGTTATGACGCTGTCGTTTATGACAGCCACGATCCTGTCGACCACCTCGGCGTTTATCTGGCCCGGCAGAAAGAGCGCAGCCGAAAGACAAATGCCGGCAATAAGCCTGTTCACAGTAGCTCCTCTCTTATCTCTATCTTTGACGCGCGCTTCCTCACGGCTATCCAGTCGTTCAGGACAGACGCGGCCTTCTCGCCCCTGAGCCTCTCCATTATCTTGCCCTTGGCCTCAGTATAAGAGGACGCGCCGCCCTTCCTTTTATCCTCGAGCATGAATATGTGATAGCCGTAATCGGTCTTCACCACGCCGCTTATCTCCTTCGGCTTTAGGCTGAATACGACAGATTCGAACTCTCCTGGCATATCACCCCTGCCGAAGTACCCGAGATCGCCGCCCTCCTTGCCTTCAGGGCTCAGGGATACCACCCTGGCAACCTCGGCGAAGTTGGCCGGGGTAAGAGAGCCCCTTACCGTCGTGGCCTGCTCCTCGGAGGATACGACTATCATCCTCGCCCTCGCCTGTTCCGGCCTCGCGAACTCGTCCTTGTGCTTCCTGTAATACTCTTGAGCCTCCCTGTCCGTGACCATGGCCCCTCTTGTTACCTCGTCTATGGCCTTCTTGACCAGGAGCTTCTTTTTTATCCTTTCCTCCCAGCCTTCAATGCTTCCGTAGCGCTCTTCAAGGGCCTCTTTGAAAGAGGCTTCGCCGTACTCCTTCTTTATGAGGTCGACCTCGGAGGCGAGCTCATCCTCGCTGACAGTGATCCCCGCCTTCTCGGCCTCTTCGAGGAGCAGCTCCTCTTCGACCATTTCGGTCACGAGCTCCTTTTTAAGCTCGACGAGCTCGTCAGCCTCATGCCCCTTATCCGTTGGCACGAGCCTTTTAAGGGAGTCCCTGTAATCCCCGGCCGTGATGGAACGGCCGTTGACCTTGATTATTACCTCTTTGGAGTCGTCCTTGAGGATCCCGCACCCGGAAACGCCCAGGAAAAGGAGAACGGCAGCTAACTTTGCGAACTTATGTCCGGCGCGGTTTTTCATGGCATTGGCAAGGCCTTTTTGAGAGGCCGCAACATGAAATGATATCACCCCTTAAGAAGCTCTTTCAATACATATCTGGCCGCCTCAAGAGGGGCTTCGTCCTGGCCCATGAAGAGCACGAACCTGCCCTCTGGAGTGACCCTGTACCTCTTCGGCTCCTTGCGCGCCAGCTCCATCGCCTTTCTGGAGGCCTTTTCAGGGGGAAGGCGCCCTTCCGTGCGCTCGAACGATAGATAGAGCCTTGTGCCCTTCTGCGTAAGCTCCCTGGCGTTCAGGGCCTTGAGCATGAGCTTGAGGGTAGCGGCATTTAAAAGGTTCTCGACGAGCGCTGGGACCGGGCCATACCTGTCTTCCAGCTCTTCCATTATCGTATATATCTCGTCCTCCGCGGCGATAGACGAGAAGCGCTTGTAGAGGTTTAGCCTCTGGCGCGCCTCCGGCACGTAATCCTCGGGGATATACTGCGAAAGCCTCAAGTTTATCTCCGGCTCAATGGCCTCCTCGACCACCTCGCCCTTCATCTCCCTTACGGCCTGCTCAAGGAGCTGCGTGTACATATCAAAACCGACCTCGGCGATGTTGCCGGACTGCGCGGTGCCGAGGAGGTCGCCCGCGCCCCTTATCTCAAGGTCGTAAGAGGCGATCCTGAAGCCGGAGCCCGGCTCGCAGAGCTCCTGGATGACCTCTATCCTCTTCCTCGCGTCCCCGGTAATATCTGCCATGGAAGGGCAGACGAAATAGGCATAGGCGCGGTGCTTGCTTCTTCCCACCCGCCCCCGGAGCTGGTAAAGCTCGGCCAGGCCGAACCTGTCGGCCCTGTTTATTATGATCGTATTCGCGGCGGGGATATCGAGGCCGGATTCGATGATGGCGGTCGAAAGGAGTATGTCGGACTCCTTGTTTATGAAGCCGAGCATCTTCTTTTCAAGCTCCCCTTCCTTCATCTGTCCGTGCGCCACAGCCACACGCGCGTGCGGCACGGCGCGCCTGAGCATCTCTTCCATGACCGCTATCGACTGTATCCTGTTATGGACGAAGAAGACCTGCCCCCCGCGCGCAAGCTCCCTCTCTATCGCCTCTCTTACGATATCCTCGTCGAACCTCACCACCTGCGTCTTGATGGCGAGCCTGTCCTCCGGCGGCGTGTTTATTATCGAAAGCTCCCTGATGGAAGCAAGCGACATGTGAAGGGTCCTGGGAATGGGGGTGGCGGTAAGCGTGAGCACGTCTACCTTCGCCCTCAACTTCTTGAGCTTTTCCTTATGCGCCACGCCGAACCTGTGCTCTTCGTCTATTACTATAAGGCCCAGGTCGGTGAACTCTATGTCGCTCTGGAGGAGCCTGTGCGTGCCGATTATTATGTCCACCCTGCCTTCGGCGAGCCTCTTTACTACGTCCTTCTGCTCCGCCCTTGACCTGAAACGCGAGAGCACCTCGACCGTGACCGGATAAGGGGCGAGCCTATTCGAGAAGGTCCTGAAGTGCTGCTGAGCGAGTATGGTGGTGGGCACGAGCATCGCCACCTGCTTTTTATCGAGCACCGCCTTGAACGCCGCGCGTATGGCGACCTCTGTCTTGCCGTAGCCCACGTCACCGCAGATGAGCCTGTCCATGGGCCTCGGCTCTTCCATGTCCTTCAACGTCTCTTCTATGGCCCTGGCCTGGTCCGGGGTCTCTTCATACTCGAAACCTGCCTCGAATTCGTGGAAGAGCCTGTCAGGCGGAGAGAAGGCAAACCCCTCTGCCACCGCCCTTTCGGCGTAGAGCTTTAAAAGCTCTCCGGCGAGCTTCTCGACAGCCTGCTTTACCTTCCTCTTTGTCTTCTCCCAGCCAGGGCCGCCGAGCTTATCGAGATCAGGAGAGCTGCCCTCAAGGCCGTGGTACTTGCTTACAAGGTCCATCCTCCAGACAGGGAGATAGAGCCTGTCCCCGCCCCTGTACTCGACAAGGAGAAACTCGTTTTCGACCCCGTCTATGGATAACTTCTTGAGTCCCCTGTAAAGGCCGATGCCGTGCTGCTTGTGTACTATGAAATCCCCGAGGCTTAAGTCCTGGAGCTGGGTAAGAAAGGCGTCGAGCTTTCTCGAAGGCGGCGCCCTCCTTTTGACCCTTTCACCGAAGACCTCTTCCTCTGAGACTATTACGACCGATTCCGAAGGGAGCCTGAAGCCTGTAGAAAGAGCGCCTGTGGCGATAAAAAGGCCGTTCTCCTGAGCAAGCGGCAGCTCTGCCCTTTCAACCGACGCATTGAGTCCGTACCCTTCAAGCAGCTCCCTTGTCCTTTCAGCCTGTCCCTTGTTATGGGCGATTATAAAGACTCGATTATTGGCCTCTGTCCACGCGGCTATCCTGTCGGCCAGCGGCTTAAAGATCTCTTCGCCCTTTCTGAAGGATATCTCCTGCCTTAAGTCAAGGTTCCCCTCAGTAAAAACTTGCGCGCCTTCGCCCCTTAGCGACTCTATCTTCAATACCGCCCTTTTTGCCAACTCGCTTCTGGCCTCTTCAGCGCAAAGATAGCGGCTGCCGGGCTCAACGAAGAACTCGTTATGGACAGAGAGCCTCCTTGCCGCTTCGGCTACATCATTACCGAAGGCATCCATGCCGCTTGTGACCAGGTCTGGCTCGATGATAGCGACGAGAGAATCATCCCTCAGGTAGTCGAAGAGCGTATCAAGGCCTTTGTAGAATAGCGGGAGGAGAAAATCCATGCCGAGGATGTTACCGTCCCGGAGCTTGTCTGAAAGCGGCTCCCACGCCTCTCGCTTGACGCCCAGCTCTTCGGCCCGATCTATAAGCCGTTCCCTCGCCCCTATCCTCGAAGACCTCTGAAGGGTAGTCTCCCTTGCGGGCAGTATGCGCGCCTCGTCGAGGTCGGCAAGCGACCTCTGGGTCGCGACATCGAAGGCCCTGATCGATTCGACCTCGTCGCCAAAGAACTCGATCCGTATGGGAGAGTCGTACATGGGCGGGAATATGTCCAATATCCCTCCCCTTATGGACATCTCTCCGCGCTCCTCTACCATCGACATCCTGGAGTAGCCCGTCTCTTGAAGGGTGGCTGTAAGAGAGTCCCTTTCGACCTCTTCGCCTTTTTTGATGATGACGACCTTCTGAGAGAGCGCTTCTTTGGGAGTGACCTTCTGCAGCAGGTTCGAGGCGGTGGTGAGCGCGATGAAAACCTTTTTTGAAAGGAGGTCGAAGAGGACCTCCATCCTCTGCGCCTGGATATCCGGGTGGGCTGGCAGGGACTCGAAGGGGAGCACCTCAGGGGCGGGGTACAGGAGCACCTCTTTGCTGCCGAGGAAGAACCTTAAATCATCGGCAAAGGCCTCCGCGCTCTCCTGGTCCGGCAGGACCGCAAGGACCGGCCTGTTGAGCGACCTGAAGGCAGATGCGAGCAGAAAAGCCCTGGAAGAGCCATATAGGCCGCTTATCTTGAACTCGCGCCCCGGCGCGAGGGCTGAGATCTCGCGCACCGCGTTTTTTAAGGTATACTCTTTTTCTGATTCTGATATGGACATGAAAAGTCCGCAAACTCCCTTTCCTGAACGGAAAATTATAACACACCAAGGGCTCTAAAGGAAAAAGGTTTAAACTGGCATGCTGCCTAACATGGGCGCGGGCATCCCGAGCACTTTTGTGAGATGGACTGATTCACTCAGGCCATCGATGATTGGGAAAGTCCTGGACGGACTTTTCCAATCATCCTAATGAGAGAAGCTTGTTATAGCTGGAAACCCTTGAGGAGGCGCAAAGCGCGTTTGGAAATATCCGAGGATAAAAAAATCGATTTAAAAAGCCTTGACGGCTGGCAGAAGAAGTATTATATTTAAGTACTTTAAAAATCCCCCCTGAATGCGAGGGGGATTTTTATTGAAACAACTTATTCCCAGGTAGCTCAGCCGGCAGAGCGGGTGGCTGTTAACCACCATGTCGGGGGTTCGAATCCCTCCCTGGGAGCCAACAAAATCAAGGGGTTAGCTCAATTTGGGCTGCCCCTTTTTCATTGACGTGAACCTACATCCTTGCCGAGAGCATCTCTTTTATCTGAGGCACGCAGGAGCCGCAAGAGGTCCCTGCCGCCAGAAGGGCCTTTATTCCATCGACAGTGCTGGTACCTTTTTCGATGGCGGAGGCTATCGCCGATTCGCTCACGCCCTTGCACGAGCAGACCGTCTTGCAGCCACCCTTCCGGCAGCCGCCCTGCGGTGCAAGGAGCGTCGCCCTTTCAGCGGAGAGATCACCTCCGTTGAGGAGCATGGTCAGCAGGTGCGAGGCCTCGGTAGCCGGTTCTGCCCCTGTCCACCTCACTGCCGCGAGCTTGCCGCCCTTTAGCCATATCTTTCTCATTATCCCGGAGCTTTCATCTGAATAGGTAAGGCTTTCGTCCGACGAAAGCGGGATAAGGCAATCTATCTCCTCTATCTTGTCTCCGTCGAGCCTCCCTTCTCCGGCAAGGTCTATCCTCGTTACCACATGCTCCCTGCCGAGGCAGGCAACCGCCCCGTATGGGTATTTGGCGGCGATGGCCGATCCTGCCCCGACATGCATGCCCGGGATAAGAAGGAGCGCCCTCCATCCCTTGAAAGGCATAACCTCGACAGCGGCGTGCTTGAGCTCAGGCTCTTTGGAATAAGGGTCAGCCTGAGAGGTTGTAAGCCGGTTTACCGCCAGGTTAAGCCCCCAGTGCATCGGGAGGAAGACGACCCCTTCCCTTATTGAGCCGGTCACCTTGACCTCTGCCATGAGCGTACCGCGCCTTGAGGCAACAACGGCGAGAGAGCCGCTTTGAAGCCCCCTCTCTTCCGCGTCCCTGGCGCTTATCTCAAGCTCAGGCACAGGGGTGTGCATCATTAGCTGCGGCACCCTCCCTGTCTTTGTCATCGTATGCCATTGGTCCCGTATTCGCCCGGTCGTAAGGGACAGGGGATAGTCCTCATCGGGAGCCTCGGCAACCGGGCGATATTTTACATCCATGAACCTCGCGCGCCTGTCAGGTGTCGCGAAGAGCCCTTCCTCGTAAAGCCTCTTCCCCTGCCTTCCTTCAGCCGGAAAGGGCCACTGCGCGTGACCGGTGCTGCGCAGGAGCCTGTAGCTTACGCCTGTGATGTCGCAGTCCCTTCCCCTGGTCGTAAGCTTATGCTCCTCGAATATCTCTTCAGTGGAACTATAACCGAATGGCCTGTCAAAATCACTTTCAAGCTCTGCTCCGAGCCTTCTCGCGAAGAGCGCCCCTATCTTCCAGTCAGGGAGGGCCTCTCCGGGAGGGTCAACGGCCTTCTCCAAAAGGCTTATCGACCGTTCCGAGTTCGTCGCCACCCCTTCTTTCTCCGGCCAGGTGGCCGCCGGCAGGAGTATGTGGGCGAAGGAGGCGGTCTCAGTGTTGTAGGCGTCTGATACGATCACCAGCTCCGCCTTCTTTAGCGCTCTTTTTACCAGGTTGAGATCGGGAAGAGAGACCGCCGGGTTGGTGCAGACTATCCATACAGCCTTCACGGCCCCTTCGTCCATCTTCCTGAAAATATCAGTTGCAGTATATCCAGGCTTGGGGGAAATTTTGCCTGAGCCCCAAATCCGTTCCATCTCCTCCCTGTGCTCAGGGTTGTCGAGCTCCCTGTGCGCAGACAGCATAGTAGAGAGGCCGCCCACCTCCCTGCCACCCATGGCGTTTGGCTGGCCGGTAAGGGAGAAGGGGCCTGAGCCGGGCTTTCCTGTCTGGCCTGTAGCGAGGTGAAGGTTTATGAGGGCGTTGCACTTATCGGTCCCCGTGGTGTACTGGTTGAGCCCCATCGTCCAGAAGGAAAGGCTTGGGCCGTCGGCGAAGATATAGGCCGCCTTCGCGATCTCGGCCGGCTCTATGCCGCAGATAGCGGCGGCCCTCTTTGGGGTCATAGAGCCCGCCTCTTTTGAGACGGCCTCAAAGCCGTTCGTGTGGGCCTCTATGAACGCCTTGTCTATCACCCCCTCCCAGAGGAGTATATTGAGCATCGACTGGAGGAGCGCGACATCTGTACCAGGGCGGAGCGGTATGTGGAGGTCTGCTATCGAGGCCGTAGCTGTCCTCCTCGGGTCCACGACCACGACCCTCGCCCCCCTCTCCTTTGCCCGCTCCATGCGCTTGAAGAGCACAGGGTGGGCATACGCCGGGTTTGCCCCGAAGATGAATAAATTCTCCGCAGCATCGATGTCGTCGTAGCAGGTCGGCGGCCCGTCCGCGCCGAAGGCCCTCTTGTAGGCTACCACGGCGGAGGACATGCATAGCCTTGAGTTGGTGTCGATATTGTTAGAGCCTATGAAGCCCTTCATGAGCTTGTTGAAGACATAATAGTCCTCGGTAAGGAGCTGGCCTGACACATAGAAGGCGACACTTTCAGGGCCGTGTTCCTTTATGATGGAAGCGAACCTTCCAGCGGCCTGCCCTATCGCCTCATCCCAGGAAGCCCTCTTGAAAGGCTCATCGGTCGTACCGCGCATCTGCGGACAGATGAGCCTCTCAGCTCCACCGATGGTCGCCATGAGGGAGATCCCCTTGGAGCAAAGCTCGCCGTTGTTTGCGGCGCTTGCCTTATCACCTGAAAGGTAGACTACCTTGCCTCCATCCACCTCGAGCTCCACCCCGCAGCCTGTGCCGCAATATGGGCAGACCGTGCGCGTAATCTTCCTCAGATCCTTATCCATAGCCTGGAGTCCTCTGTTTTTGTCTCGTACCTGGCAACAACGCCGCTCTCAGGCGCAACTACGCGCCCACTATCGAGGTCTATCCTCCAGCCGTGAAGCGGGCATGAAACGAGCTTCCCGGCTACTATCCCTTCCGCAAGCGGGCCGCCGCCATGCGGGCAACGGTTATCTACAGCCGCAACGCTCCCGTTTGAAAGCCTGAAGACGGCGACCTCCTTTCCGTTAAAGCGCACTGTGCGCGCTCCGCGCTCCGGTATCTCTTCGATCGAGCAGACAATATGCCAGCTCATGCCTCCACCTCCGCCATATTCAGCTCTATCGGCGTGTAGTCGGAGGCTTCATAGCCATCTTCATCTTCCTTCGCCCTTACGCGCTCCTCCCACGGGTCAACACCCAGCCCTGAGAGGATATCCGCAAGCTTCTCCGCCAGCACCCTTCTCGACCGGAGGTCATCGACGACCCCATCCTTTATCTTCCGGAGCCCTACCCGCTCTATCCACTCGCTCGTCCTCTCGCCGTACCTGGCGTCATCCCTGTAGAGGGCGATAAAGGCTTTGGCTACTTCGAGCACCTCCGCTTCGTCTTTGGCGGTACAGAGGTGGTCGGCCCCCCTGAGCCTTATCCCGCCGTTGCCGCCGCAATATATCTCCCAGCCGCCCTTTACGCCAACAACGCTCAAGTCCTTGACAGTCGCCTCTGCGCAGTTCCTCGGGCAGCCAGAGACAGCGAGCTTCATCTTCGCGGGTGTCCAGAGCCCTTCAAGGGCCTTCTCGAGCTTGACCCCAAGGCCCATCGAGTCCTGCGTGCCGTAGCGGCACCACCGCTCCCCAACGCAGGTCTTTACTGTCCTCAGTGCCTTGCCGTAGGCGAAGCCGGACGGCATACCAAGTTCCCTCCAGACCTCTGGCAGCTCCTCCTTTCTTATTCCGTATAGCCCAATCCTTTGCCCGCCGGTTATCTTGACCGTGGAGACGTTATGCTTTTTCGCCACCTCGCCTATGCGGATAAGCTCTTCAGGACTGACGACCCCGCCGTATACGCGCGGTATGACCGAGAAGGTGCCGTCCTTCTGTATGTTGGCGTGGAGCCTTTCATTCACCACCCTTGCCCTCGCATCATCCATGCCGTTGCCCAGGGCGCCGAGATAATAGTTGATGGCGGGAAGGCATACATGGCAGCCTTCCCCGTTCCATCCAAGTTCCGTCGTCAGCTCCTTTATGTCGCCATACTCTCCGCCCCTTATCATCTCCTTCAGCTCATCGTGAGATAGCGAGGTGCAGGCGCAGACCGGCTCTGATATCGAGGCCATGTGGCCGTTGACCGAGGCGAGTATCCTCTCGACAGACGCCGCGCACCCGCCGCAAGAGCCAGAGGCCTTTGTGCGGGCTATGACATCCTTCCTTGTCGTAAGACCGAACTCCTTTATCGCGTCTGCAATCGCCTTCTTGCTCACCCCGTTGCAGCCGCAGATTATGTCGGCATCCAAGGGCTCGCGCTCTGCCTCTTCCGCATCTACTCCAAGGAGGAGCGTCGCCCTCCTGTCGCTTATGTCAGAGCGTTCCTCGATAAGCTTCTGGAGCCTCGGCCCGTCTGTCGAATCCCCAAAGAGTATCGCCCCCTTGATGATATCCTTTGATATGAATAGCCTCTTGTATACCCCGCTCTTCTTGTCGAGGTACTCTACAGTCTCGGCGGGGCCGTCGATATCCCCGGCCGAGAAGAGGTCTATTCCCTTTACCTTGAGCTTGGTGGATGTGGTGGGGGTTACGAAAGAGAGCCTCCCCTGCCCTGTAACGTGAGAGGCGAGCACGCGCGCCTGCGCGAAGAGCGGCGCCACAAGCCCGTAGGTCCTGCCGCGGTGCTCGGTGCACTCGCCGACCGCATAGATCGACGGGTCGGTGAATGTCTGCATGTAGTCATTGACAACTATCCCACGCCTGCAGAAGAGGTGGGCCTTGTGCGCGAGGCTCACTTCCGGCCTTGTGCCGACGGAGATCACCACCATGTCGCAATCGATAGCGCCTCCGTCGGAGAAGGCGAGGCCGGTTGCCCGCCCGTCTCCAAGCACCTCCCTGGTGAGCGCGGCGAGATGGAACCTTAGCCCGGCCTCCTCGAGCCTCTCCTTGAGCATGCGGCCGGCGGTTGCGTCGAGCTGCAGGTTCATAAGGGTCGGCTGGTCGTGTATTACTGTCACATCGAGCCCGAGCTTCTGTAGCCCTACAGCCGCCTCAAGGCCAAGGAGCCCGCCTCCTATTACGGCGGCGCTCCTTGACACCAAAGCCTTGGCGGTTATCTTCGCGCAGTCTTCGATCGTCCTGAAGACAAAGACACCCTCCTTGTCGGCTCCAGGCACAGGTATAACGACAGGGCGCGAGCCCGTGGCCAATATGAGGGTGTCATATGGCGAAGACGAGCCGTCAGCGGCAACTACCTTTTTGTACCCCCTCATTATCTCCACAATAGGGTTCCCGAGGTGGAGCGTGACCCCGTTCCGGGAGAACCATCCCCTGTTATTGAGGGTTATCCCCTCGACCGTGGAATCACCGGATATGATCGAGGAAAGGAGTATCCTGTTGTAGTTGGGATGCGCCTCCGCGGAGTATACGCTTACTTCAAAAGCGTCCCTGTCGATGGCGAGGATCTCTTCGAGCGCCTTTATGCCGGCCATGCCGCCCCCGACGACAACAAGCCTTCTCTTGGCAGGCATATTAATTGACCTCCGTTGGTGAGGCATTTGCACGTTACACCCTTGCGGCCGTGACGACCGGCGAGCCCCATGTGGCCCTCCAGCGGCTCTTTACCGCGGAAAGTCCCCCGAAGGCGATGAGCGAGAGCCCGGAGAATATGAGGAAGCCCATCTGATAATCTCCCGTGTACTGCTTGGAGAAGCCGAGGCTCGATGCGAGGTAGAATCCTCCTATGCCCCCCGCCATGCCTACAAGCCCTGTTATTACGCCTATCTCCTTAGCGAACCTCTGGGGCACGAGCTGGAATACCGAGCCGTTGCCCATGCCGAGGGCCATCATGCCCATCATGAAGGCTGCGAGGCCACCCCATACCGAGCCTATGCCGAAGGAGACTATGAACATACTGAGGGCTACCGCCAGATAAAGGAATGAAAGGGTCCTGATGCCGCCGAACCTGTCAGCGAGGTAACCCCCGACCGGACGGAAGCCGGAGCCCATGAAGACGCACGCGGCGGTAAGGTAGCCTGCTGTCGCCGGCTCTACCCCGTACTGGCCGTTAAAGTAGATTACGAGGCTTGAGGCGAGGCCGACGAAGCCGCCGAAGGTAACCGAATAGAAGAACATGAACCACCAGGCGTCCTTGTCCTTCAGGATGGCAAAGTACTCAGTGAGCCTGAGGGGCTTCGCCTTCCCCTCCGGGTCCCTGGCGAGCAAAGTATAGACAAGAAGGGTAACTGCGAGTGGTATGAGGGCCAGCCCGAAGACAGCATTCCATCCGAAGTGGTTGGCGAGCACCGGGGCGAAAAGGGCGGCGAAGACGGTGCCGGAGTTGCCAGCCCCGGCAATTCCCAGGGCAAGCCCCTGATACTGCGGCGGATACCAGCGCGAGGCGAGAGGCAGGGCCACGGCAAAGGAGGCGCCGGCAACACCAAGCAATATCCCCATTATGTAGACCTCTTGAAGATTACCAAGGCCCACAACCCATGCCAACAAAAGACCCAGGATTACAATCACCTGCCCGATGAGACCGGTCTTCTTGGGGCCTATAGAATCGACCATCCATCCGAAGGGGACTCGGAAGAGCGCGCCTGCAAGGACCGGGATAGCGACCATAAGCCCTTTTTCCGCCGGGCTCAAGGCCAGCTCCCTCGCGATGTGGACTCCCAGGGGACCGAGCATCACCCATACCATGAAAGACATGTCGAAGTAGAGGAAGGCCATTAGGAGCGTCGGCGGGTGACCTGCCTTTAGAAAATCGTTTAACTTCATCTCGCTGTTACCTCCTTGGATTTTGGGCGCACGTATGCGCATGCGGATTTGAGCCGGGAGAAATGACCGCCGATGGTCTTCTTTCCAGCTCTATAGACTCTTCTTTGTGTGGATTTACTTCGTTGTGATAACGCTCAGGCTATTCGTTGCCCGTACGCATAAGGGAGGTCAGTAACAGCGGTGTCGCTGACTTGATGTGACGCCTTTAAAGATAGCAACTACCATGCCAATATGCTTTTCTGTTGATTCCGGCTTTTTTTGGATTTGTGCAGGCGGGGTATGCGTAAAAAAGGTGCTCTGTTTTTCTTGTCTGCCTATTTTGCGGGCATTATCTTGAGAGATGCGGCAGAAGAAGGAAAGTCTTTTCACATGTGGCTAACTGGTTTAGCATCGGAGGAACACATATTTCGACCCCGCCTGCCCTATTCCACTTCGTACTCTGCCACCCTGTAAAATCCCTTAAAGACCGGCACATCCTTCCCGTTCCTCTTTATCGTCTTTCTATTGATGGACGCCGCGTTCTTCATGCTCACGTCCAGTTCCTCCCTCCAGAAACCCGGCAGGAACGGTTCTAGCTTGCCTATGATCCATCTGCTCAAGCGGAAACGATATATGGGATTTGCATTAGGTTCGTGGCCGTACTCGGTTATGACCAGCCTGCCTTTTGGCGAAAGGACCCTTATGGCCTCTGACAGTGTCCTGCGCCGCGCTTCAGGCGGCATCTCGTGCATAAGGAAGAATATGAGGACGGTGTCGAAAACACCGTCTCTGTATCCGAGCGACTCGGCGTTCATGCGCGTAGCGACGAGCTTTTCACCGGCCTTCCTCATGGAGATCCCAAGCTGAACGGGGGATACGTCCGTAAGGTGCAATCTTCTGCTATCCAGACCCGCAAGGCTCGGGGTAAGCTTTCCATAAACGCACGAGAGCTGCAGCATCCTGCCTGACGGACGCGCCTGTATTACGCGAAGCGTCTCGCCCATGAGCCTTTGGTATTGTCCGAAGAGGATGGCGTTTATGATAGGCTGGTGGTCGAAGAACCATGCCCCGGGCTTCCAGAGATATGCCCACCAGTAATTGCGCGCGAGGTAGTCCGGGACTCCGTCAAGAAAATATCTGTAAAAAAGCCCTTTCCTCAACCACCGCTCTTCGGCCAAGGGCCGCGAATCCTGCAATTCATAGATGTCCATAGAACTTATTATAATAAATTTCGTCTGAACTTAAAAGCTTTTAAAATCAGGAACTTACATTATGCTTGCGGCCATAACCGCCCTCACCTAACACCCCTGCCGGCAATCGACAGCCGCGGCCAGGACAACCTTTTCATTGAGCGTATGACCTGTTGCCGGGCTCAAAAGCACCCTTTTCTTTTCTTTTGACCGATTCGATTACGAAATAGTAATATACAAAATACTGTCCAGCATATAGGCGGCCAGATCGTCCTCTTGTTTTTACGACAATCCAGTTACAAAATCGGAGGTATTTAATGCCCCAGTTTTTCGATAAGATCATGAGCTCGTTGGAGGAGAGGAGTGCGAAGATAGGCATCATCGGCCTCGGCTACGTGGGCCTGCCCATAGTCCTGAGGTTTTGCGAGGAGCGCTTCCAGGTCATTGGTTTTGACGTAGACCAGGAGAAGATAAAGCTCCTGAACGCGGGCAAATCATATATAAGGCACATACCTTCATCAAAGATAGCCTCTCTTGTAAAAGGAAAGAAGCCGCTCTTTCGTGCGACATCCGACATGTCCCGCCTTTCTCAAGCGGACGCGCTCATAATCTGTGTCCCTACCCCGCTTTCCGACAAGCGCGAGCCGGACCTTACGTATGTTGAGAAGGCAGCCAGGGAGATAGCCAGAAATCTAAGGCCAGGACAGCTCATCTCCCTTGAATCGACCACCTATCCGGGCACGACCGACGAGCTGCTTCTGCCCCTTTTAACGGCAAGCGGGCTCAAGGCAGGCTCTGATTTCTTCCTCGTCTTTTCGCCTGAAAGGGAAGACCCGGGCAGGATCGACTTCACGACCAAGACGACGCCCAAGGTGGTAGGCGGGGTGACCCCGAAGTGCTTGAAGCTCGGCGCCGCGCTCTACTCCAGGATAGTTGACAGGGTAGTGCCTGTATCAACCACGAGGGTCGCGGAGATGACCAAGCTCCTCGAGAACATCTACAGGTCGGTCAATATCGCGCTGGTAAACGAGCTCAAGATGCTCTGCGACAGGATGGGGATGGACATCTGGGAGGTCATAAACGCCTCCAGGACAAAGCCCTTCGGCTACCAGGCCTTCTATCCCGGCCCCGGCCTTGGCGGCCACTGCATACCGATAGACCCTTTTTACCTCACATGGAAGGCACGGGAATACAACTTCGCGACCAGGTTTATCGAGCTCTCAGGCGAGATAAACACGAATATGCCTTATTTCGTCGCTCACAAGGTCATGGAGGCCCTGAACGGAAAGGGGAAGAGCCTCATGGGTTCAAAGGTGCTTGTCCTTGGCGTGGCGTACAAAAAAGACGTTGACGACCTCCGCGAGTCGCCTTCACTCGCGCTCATAAAGATCCTGCTGGAGAAAGGCGCAAAGGTCGCCTATAACGACCCCTACATACCAGTTGCCGAAGGCCACAGGAAAGAGTTCAGGATGCGTTCAACTCCTCTCAATGTAAAAGAGCTTAAAAAGTACGACTGCGTGCTGATAGCCACGGACCACAGCGTCTACGATTACAGGTCTATCGTGGCCAACAGCTCTCTTGTAGTTGATACGAGGAACGCTACCGCGGGTATAAAGAGCAGGAAGATAGTGAAGGCCTGAGATACCAACAGGCTTCGTCCAAAATTCGTCACCGGGGCGTACCGGAAAGGTACGCCTTTGAGCATCCCGAACGTATTTTTGAGTTTTTCAGCGGCCTGCCAGGGAACAGCGGAAAAGCGGAAAAGATTACTTCCTAAGGAACTTCCTCCAGAACAACCCAAGGAGCCCTGAGCCGAGAAGCAATATAGTTGAAGGCTCAGGCACGCTATGACCGGATTCGGCATCATGAGAAAATGGCGCGAAGTCGTTTATGGAAAGGCCCGGCAGCTTCTTCTGGGCCTTTGAATTATAGAGGTCGAAGTGCATGGTATAGTCGCTGTCCAGGCCAGTGGTATCAACGCTGAAAGCGGCGTAATACATGCCAAGGTCGTTGCCTGACGACCCGGACGGAGGGGCATAGGTGGTAAGGTCTATGCTCTCTCCGGCAATGGCCCTGTCCATGGTGTTGTACGCCTCTACGAGATTGGCCGGCATGAATGTAAACGAGAACTCCTTGAAGAAGGTCTCATAGATGCCGTGCTTTGAGAGGTCTCCGGATTCCCAGCCTAAAGCCGCCTCCAGGGGCGGCGCCCCATATTCCATGTCAGCGGTAACGTTTACCGTGCTCGTCACGTTTGTCTGGAGGTCTTTGAATGCAAAGCTCCCGAGGCTATAGTCTGCCGGGCCCGTCTTTGGGACCAGGGCAGCCGCGATGTAATATGTATCGGCCACGCTGTTTGTGCTGTCGGCGAGAAGATAGGCGTAAAGGGTAAATTTGGTCCCTGTCGCCATAATGGTCTGCTCTTCAGGATCGCTATCATAATAACCTCCAGCTATATCAAGCTGAAGGTCGGGGATGGCGTAGCTCACCCCGCTGCTCAGAAGAGAGATAGAAGTAATCCCGGCTATGACCGTGTATTTAATCAGTTTGCGCATGTTGACAACCCGAATCATCAACAATAAGTAAATGCAAGAACAGTGCCACGAAATAGCGAAGCCATGAGCTGCCAACTATCTGTTTTATAAGGATTTTTATCAGCTTCAGAACATTCTTTCCTGCCATATGATCGACCAACTGTTAGAAATCCCGAAAAGCCACCGGCATAATGGACAGGGATCGAGCCGATTACTTGAAAAAAATATGTAAATCCGATAAGTTAGAGCATAAGCCGCTATCGTGTAAGAAATACTAACACCAAAACAATGCCCCAACAGGAACGCGTATTCTTTTAACTTGTTGAAATAGCATCGTTTTTGAGAAAATAGCGCCATGGGCTAGTTGGTTTTCTTTACACTTTTGAAGATTCCCACAATTATTGCGGGGATCTTCCTGGCATCTTCACACTCCTGAACGGCTAAAAAAAGATGGAGAATCCGTTCAGAATTCCGATATATCCTTATAAGTACTTGCCTCAGGGGGATCGGTGGAAGTCATACGGATAAATGGAGCTTGCAAGACCTTCAGGGTGGATAAGAACGAGGTCAATGCCCTCAGCGGGATAGACCTTTCCATAGAGGCCGGCGAATTTCTCGCGATAGTCGGTCCATCGGGAAGCGGCAAGTCAACCCTCCTTAACCTTATCGGATGCATAGAGCGGCCAACTTCTGGCACGATCCTGCTCGAAGGCGCTGACGTCACCAGCCTCTCAGAGGACGAACTGTCGGATATCCGCTCCTCGAAGCTCGGGTTCATCTTCCAGACCTTTAACCTCCTGCCGGTGCTCACGGTCATGGAGAACGTGGAGTATCCGCTCCACCTGAGGAAGGCGGCAAAGGAGCAGAGGGAAGAGAAGTCCGGCGCGATACTCAAGGAGGTCGGCCTGGAGGCGTACGCCGGCCATAAGCCATCAGAGCTTAGCGGGGGACAGAGGCAGCGGGTGGCCATCGCCAGGGCGCTTGTCGGGTCTCCCTCCATCGTGCTGGCTGACGAACCCACGGCGAACCTCGATTTCAAGACAGGCGAGGATATCCTGAAGCTCATGAAAGAGCTCAACAGGAAGCACCAGACCACTTTCGTATTTTCAACTCACGACCCAAAGATAATGAAGCTCGCTGACAGGATAGTAGAGCTTCGCGACGGAAAGATAAACGGCTGACAATGTACTTAAGGCTCGCGTTCAGGAACATATTCAGGAACAGGCTGCGCTCCCTTATAACTCTCGCGGCGATCGCGTTCGGCTGCATTTCGCTCACCGTTGCCGGGGGGTTCATAGAAGACACCTTCGACCAGATGAGGGAGAGCTACATAAGGAGCTTCCTCGGCCATCTGCAGGTATCCAAAACCGGCTACTTCGAGAAAGGCGCCGCCAGGCCTTTCGATTACATGATAGACGAGCCGGAGAAGGCGCTCGGCGCGATAAGGTCAAACCCGAGCGTGGCTTCAGCCACTCCGAGGATAGAGTTTTCAGGATTGCTAAGCACGGGAGAGACCACTATATCCCTTGTCGCCCAGGGCGTAAACCCGAAGTGGGAGAACGAGATATCCACCTTTGTTGAAATGGATTCCGGCAAAAACCTCTCCGAGGGGGATACGTACTCGATAGTGCTGGGCAGGGGGCTCGCGCAGGCGCTTGCCGCAAGGCCCGGCGACCCGCTCATCCTTGTCGCCAATACGAAGAGCGGGGCCATAAACGCCCTCGACGTAGAGGCCAAGGGAGTCTTCCATACAAGCTCGAAGGCATTTGACGACAGGGCCATACGGATACCCATCGATACGGCCCAAAGGCTCCTTCAGACAAAGGAGATCCAGACGATAGCGGTGCTCCTTGACGACACCGGCAAGACCGACGTCGTAAAAGACGAGCTTGAGAGGGCCTTCGCCCAAAACGGCCTCGCGCTCGAAATAAAGCCCTGGTACGAGATGGCGGATTTCTACACGAAGACGGTGAACCTCTACAACAGGCAGTTCTTTGTCTTGAAGCTCATAATCGGCATAGTAGTGGTCTTGAGCGTCTTCAACACGATGAACATGTCGATACTCGAGCGGGTCGGAGAAATAGGGACGCTCATGGCCCTGGGCACAAAGAGGAAGGACGTGATATCGCTTTTCCTGCTCGAAGGGCTCATCCTTGGCGTAATCGGCGGGATAGCCGGGCTCGCGGGAGGCTACATGCTTGCCGCGCTTATCTCATGGGTGGGTATACCCATGCCGCCACCGCCGGGCGCGACCATGTACTGGACCGCGAAGATAAAGATAGTGCCGGAGGTACTGGCGTTCAACTTCGCGCTTGCCGTAATTGCTTCCGTAGTCTCATCGTGCTACCCTGCCGTAAAGGCCTCAAGGCTTGAAATAGCCGCTGCGCTAAGACATAATATCTGAGAGATGCCGGTGATTACTAAAATAAAGATCATCCCGCTTCTTTTCTCCAGCCTCCTCCTCTTCCCGGTCCTTTCCGGGGCAGCCCTTCCGGGCGCCGATGGAATAGTCGCAAAGGCAGATGAAGTGCGAAGCCCGCAACTCGACTATACTGTCGACGTAAGAGTGACCAGCATAAACCCCGATGGCGCTGAAAGGACCTCTGAATACGAGGTGCTTGTAAAAGGCAAGGAGAAGACCATCATAAAAACGCTCTCTCCGGCCGCAGACAGGGGGAGGACTCTCCTCATGCTCGGCAAGGACCTCTGGGCATTTCTGCCTGACGTCTCCAAGCCTATAAGGATATCCCTACAGCAGCGCCTCATAGGCGAGGTCGCCAACGGCGATATCGCGAGGGCCAACTTCGCCGGGGACTATAAGGCAACGCTCCTGAGGGTCGATAAAGCCGGAGGCCGCGACTATTATGTGCTCGAGCTGAACGCGTTATCCGAAGAGGTCACGTATAACAAGGTCGTCTACTGGGTGGACAAGGCCAACTATTACCCGCTCAAGGCAGAGTTCTATACGATCTCCGGAAGGCTTCTGAAGACCTGCTCGTATGAAGACTACAGGCTCCTTGCCGGGGTCAAGAGGCCATCAAGGCTGGTCTTAAAGGACCCGCTCGCAGCAGGCCGCAAGTCTGTAATCGAGTACGTAGGCATGAAGGCGGCCGACCTGCCTGCGAAGTACTTCACCAAAGACTACATGAAGAAGCTCAAATACTGAATGACGCGCTCTGTTCATTCCATTGTGCTCTTACTGGCGCTCGCGTTTGTCCCCAACCATGCGCTCGGAGCGGATCTATCCAGTTTGAAGCGGCCTGTCTCAGTCGAAATAACAGGCATCGAGGCCTCCACCGATGAAAGCGGCACCTCGATCTCCATAAGTCTTTCAGGAAGACCCGATTACAGCATAAGGTCGCAGATAAGCATCTCTGCCATCCACATCGAGATTAAAAACGCCGCGCTCTCACCCAATATCCCGAAGCTCATCGATGTATCGGACGGCAGGGTCGTCGATATCTCGGCCCTGGAAGCAGGAAAGGGGCGCTCCAGGATAACCATAAAAACGAATCCGGGGATGAACTACAAGGTCGTTTCTGATACGGGCCCGGGTTCCGTAATAAATATCTATGTCGAGCCGCCGCCGGCTCTTTACAAACCAGAGACATCTTCACCCAGGGCATCATGGGGCACATCCCTTGACTTGAGCGGCTATCTCAAAAACGAGACCGCGTACAGGATATCCGACCCTGAGGAGTTCACCAAAATACGGAATACCATTTACCTGGCATTGACCGGAACGCTTTCAGAGCATATAAGCTACAAGGCAAGCGGCAGGGCCTTCTATGACGCGGTCTTCGGCCTTACTGACAATTATCCTCAATCCGTAGAGGACGACCAGGAATCAGAGGCTGACCTGAGGGAGACCTATCTCGACATTTCAGCTGGTGACTGGGATGCAAGGCTCGGAAGACAGAACATAGTCTGGGGCGAGGCCGTGGGCCTTTTCTTCGCTGACGTGGTCAATGCCAAGGATTTGCGTGAGTTCGTGCTGCCAGACTTTGATTACATAAGGATACCCCAGTGGGCTGCCGACATAGAATACACCAAAGACGCAATACATCTTGAGCTGGTCTGGATACCAGTGCTGGATTTCAATAAGCTCGGCGGGACAGGCTCCGAATTCCCCATGGCAGTGCCGGTGCCCGACGGGGTCGCGCCTGCCATACTCGACACCAGGGAGCCGGCAAACGGGCTTGAAAACAGCGAGCTTGGGGCCAGGGCATCTTACCTGGTGAACGGGTGGGACTTAAGCCTTTTCCACCTTTATGCCTGGGACAAGTTTCCCGCCATGGAAAGAGAAGTCCTTTCGCCGGCACTCTACCTCTTTTCACCAGACCACAGGAGGATAAATATAAGCGGCCTTACCTTCTCAAAAGAAATAAACGACGCTGTGCTCAAAGGCGAGTTCGTCTATTACAAGGGCAAAAACTTTTCGGTAATAGACGCGGGTGACGATGACGGATTGGTCAAAAAAGATTACATCGACTACCTGGTGGGCGTTGATTATACATTTTTCGACAAACTCGACTTCAACTTCCAGTTCATGCAGCGCGTCATTTTCGGCTTCGAAGACAGGATATTCAGGGAGGAGAGAGTGCGCTCCTCTGTTTCGGTATGGTTAAAGACCGGCTTCCGGGAGGATAGTATCGAACCTGAGCTACTCGTAATAACAGGCCTGGACGAACTTGACATGCTGATACGTCCGAGTCTCTCTTTCAAATTGTTTGAAGGCCTTCAGGCAAAGCTCGGCCTCGACATATTCGAAGGTCCGGTCGATGGCATATTCGGCCAATACCGCGACAGTGACAGGGTCTATGCGGAGGCGAGATATGACTTCTGAAAAAGAAGAGATATACTGGGAAGCCACGAAGAGGAACCTTGGGCTTTTTAGCGAACCCGAGCAGGAACGCCTGCGTAACGCGCGGGTGGCTGTGGCGGGCCTCGGCGGCGTTGGCGGCATCCATCTCGTGACGCTTGCCAGGATGGGCATAGGAAACTTCAACATAGCCGACCATGACATATTCGAGCCCGTGAACTTCAACCGCCAGTACGGGGCCAGCCTCGATACGGTCGGAAGGAGCAAGACCGATGTAATGCGAGAGACCGCCCTTTCCATAAACCCTCTGGCTGGCATAAAGGTCTTCTCCGAAGGGATAGATGGATCCAACATCGACGAGTTTCTCGAAGGCGTGGACCTCGCGGTAGACGCTGTCGATTTTTTCGCCATCGACGCGAGAAGGCTCCTTTTCAACAAGGCCCGCGACAAGGGCATCTACGCCGTTACATCGGGGCCCATTGGCTTCGGCGCGACCCTTCAGGTCTTCTCCCCAACGGGGATGAGCTTCGATGAATACTTCGGCATCTCAGAAGGCATGGACTACGTGCGCAAAATGATAGCCTTCTCGGTCGGGCTTACGCCAAGGCCTCTCCACCTCGGTTATATGGACCTCTCAAAGGTAGATCTCAGGGCAGGCACAGGCCCGTCAATGGCCTCTGCGTGCGCTCTTTGCGCCAACCTTGTGGCAACAGCCGCAGTCGATATACTGCTCAACAGAAAGCCTGTCAAGGCAGCTCCGCATTACTTCCAGTTCGACCCCTACAGGCAGGTCTATAAGAAGGGCTATCTCTTCATGGGGGGGCGTAACCCGCTGCAGGCTTTCAAGAGATGGTTCCTGCGGCGCAAACTCAGACCCATGCTGGGAGGGGCGGATGGCAATGGGAACCGCGGCTGAGGAGATAAGAAAAATAGCCGGATACGGCGTTATGGCGCCGTCGGGAGACAATTGCCAGCCCTGGGCCTTCCGGCTGAAAGGCGACATCCTTGAGGTCATAGATGACCGGACGCGGGATACCTCCTTTTACAATTTCCGCAACACAGCCTCTTACATAGCCCACGGCGCGCTCCTTGAAAACATCAGAATAGCGTCCAGAGCCCTTGGCTATGAACTGACCGAGGAGCTTTTCCCTGACGGCGAAGACGGCCTTACCATCGCGAAGATACGCTTTTCAAAGGCTCACCCGTTGGATGAGCCACTCTTCCCTTTCATTGAAATAAGGTGCACCAACCGGTTCAAATACAACGGCTCGCCTCTTGCCGACGAGACCCGAAGCGCCCTTAACGCATCGGTTGCCGCTGTCTCAGGGGCAGGGCTTCTTCTGGCTGAAGGCCGGGCAAAGGATATCGCAGCGAAAGCGGCAAGCAGCAATGACCGTATACTATTCGAGCACAAGGGGCTTCATGACTTCCTCTTCGACCACATCAGATGGAGCGCCAAAGAGGCCGAAGCGGCCAGGGACGGCATGGACATAAGGACCTTAGGACTCGACCCTGTTCAGCAAAGGCTCTTTCCTCTGTTAAGGTCCTGGAACCTTCTCAGGGTACTTAATTCGCTCGGCTTAAGCCGCATGCTCCCGTTGCAATCCTATATGCTCTGCAAAGGCTCATCGGCCATGGGGCTGGTAGAGGTAAGGGGAAGCGGCCCAAGGGCCTACCTTTCAGGAGGGAGCGCTGTTCAGAGGGCCTGGCTCACGGCCACGATGCTCGGCCTTTCGTTCCAGCCCATGACCGGGATACTCTTTCTGCTAAACAGGTTATATAAAGATGCGGACAGCATCGCGACCGTCCACCGGATAGTGCTGAAGAAAGCTGAAGCCCTTCTGAAGGAAGCCTTCTCTTTGAGTCCCGGCTCTACGCCTGTCATGCTCTTCAGGATAGGTCCAGGCAAGCCCCCCGGAGTATCCTCTCTCAGGATGCCCGTCGTATTGAAATAAAAAAAGGGCGGACCAGACGGTCCGCCCTTTTGATTGGCTCTTTTTCTTATTACTTCCTTACCCTTCTCCTTACATACATGCCGAGGCCGACAAGTCCGCCGCCGAGCAGTAGGAACGTGCCAGGCTCCGGGACCGCGACGTTGAACTGTCCATTGCTTTCCACAGTGGTTATAAAGCCCGTCCCGGTGGGGATGAACCCTGTTACGAGGTTATGGGTATTGAGCAGGCCGAGCGTGACCGGAAGAGAACTGAAATCAGTCCCGGTAGAGGTCTTCCATACGCCGGCGTACGCAGACGTGAAGACCGCTGTCAGGTCGGTCGTGCCGTTAGGTGCGGTTCCGCCAAGGAAGCCCGCGGGCCCCTGTCCGCCTGAAGGGGGTATTATGCTGAATGTAGCCAGTGTCGCCGTGACACCGTTAGTAGGGTCAGCGTCTATATCCAGATAAACGCCCAGGCTGCCTGAGCCTGCGTCGAATGAATAATCAAACGACCAGGTAGAGGGATCGAACGGGTTCGGGGTCGACACATTGTATACGCTGCCTGTAAGCCCGGTGCCGTAGAGGTAGAGATTGTACGAAGTGCTGGTCGATTCATCGAGGAGATCGAATACCTTGTAATTCCCGGAGCCGCTGCCAGGTTCCTGCCAATAGGTCAGGGTCTGCAGCAAGGACATCTCTGTGAATGTGTCCCCGTCGTTGAATATGCCATCCAGGCCAAAGCTCTGATTGACAGTACCATCGCCGCTGACGATGACCCTGTCGATATTGACCGTATTGCCCAGGTTTGAATTGACGGTAGACAGGTCCAGCTGCCAGGCATCAAGTATTAAAGCTGAGGCCTGCCCTGGCACAAAACCTACTGTTCCGAGCGCCAGGCCCGCGAGCAGCGAGGCCTTCAGCACCCCTTTCTTGAAAATAGCACTCTTCATAATCCCTCCTTATCAACTAAGCGGCGGTCGATGTTTGTTTGGTTTCATAACTTGCAAGAACCTTGCCAACCCCATACGATAACTGTCGCTTTACCACAAGTAGCTGATTTTCAAAGATTTTTAGATGCAAACCGGACAGCGAGCCAGTTTGCGTAAATTATAAAAACTGGTCTCAATGTAAAGATTTGCTTAATATTGTAAAGAGTACCGACAGGCGTACGGTATGAAGCGGTCAGGGGGTTTGCTCAAGCGCTTCTGAAAGGGCATTTACGATCCTGGGGTCGTAGGTGGAACCGGCGCTCTCCTCAAGCTCTTTCAACGCCTCTTGATGGGAAAGTATCTTCCTGTATGGCCTCTCCGAGGTCATCGCCGAGTAGGCGTCTATTACCGAGAGCACCCTTGAGAGGAACGGTATCTCCTCTGCCTTGAGCTTGTCCGGGTAGCCGGTGCCGTCCCATCTTTCATGGTGGTGAAGGATTATCTTTTTGACCTTCTCGGAGCACTCGAAATTGCTAAGGAGCCCGAGCGTGTTGAACGGATGGGCCTTTATAGTACGCCGCTCGGAGGCCGTAAGATTTTTCTTATCGAGGACCTCGCCGTCGACTACCATAAGCCCCAGGTCATATACCATGGCCACATAATGGGCCGTTTCGATATCTTCTTTGCCCGCGTTCAATCTTTCGAGCGCCTTTACGAGGAGTTCGTTGAACGCGCCCCTCTTTTTCTGGTATCTCTTCCGGTATCCCTTCTCGGCCTTCAAGAGGCTGTCAAAGGACGAAATGAACCGGTTTATGTCCTCGTCAGGGTAGTCGCCTGAATTCAGGCTATCTATGAATGTGGATATTCGCTCGCTCAACTTGGCTGCAAGGGCAAGATCCTGTTCGCTGAAGGCCCCGGCTGACTTCTTATTATTCAGGTTCAGCACGCCTATTACCTTGTCCCCGGCCTTGAGCGGAAGCGACAGGAGCGACCTGTTGTTATACTGGGGGATGCTCCTTCGGCCGAACCGTGGGTCTTTTTCCAGGTCATCTATAAGGAGGGGTTTGCCTTCAAGAGCCACCCAGCCGGCGATGCTGTCTCCCACTTTTATTCTTGTGCGGTTTATTACGTCCTCACTTAAGCCCCGCGCGCTTTTTATCGTCAGCTCGCCGGTGAACCTGTCGGCCAGCATTATCGAGCAGGTATTCACGTCCAGGAGCTCGGATACGAACTCCATGAACTTCTCCATCGTGATGTCTATTACGGTCTCAACGCGCTCCCTGGCGCTCTTCGGTATCTTTATTCCGATCGAGAAGCCCTTATCGGTATTTTCGGCGCGAAGCCCCCATTTGTGCATCTCGGCGGTCTTGCTGGCGAGATACAGCTTGAGCCTTTCCCTTCCCTCCTCGGTATTAGAGAACTGGGAAGGGACAAAGAGGAACGGTATCGCCGCTTCCGGAAGCTTCCTTGAGACCAGGATATCGACCTCCACGTCCTCGGCCTCGGAGAGGCTTATGGAGATGGAATCGCCGTTCTCGAGGTAGAGGCTCAAGCCCTCCACGAGGTTCATGAAGAGTTGTACGACCCTTATCTTGTCGCCTACGACCTCTGAGACGCCTTTCCTGATGTCGGTCGCCAGATGGAAGTTCCTTCTTGATATAGTAACGTTCAGCAGCCTTGAGCCGATGATGTCCTTCTCGAGTATCTCGCCGAGGTTCAAGACCGTCTTCTTTACGACCCTCATCTCGTTCTCGAGCATGACGAAGTCAAGGAGGTTCTCGACCGTGTGTATAAGCTTGTCGGTCTCACCGGCTATTATGGACTGGAAATCCTTGTGCTCGGCCCTGGCAGACTGGTCCGTGTTCTGAAGGTAGTAAATGGCGCCCTTTATCGAGTTCAGCGGAGTCCTGAGCTCATGGGAGACCCGGGTGAGGAACTCGGTCTTGACAACGTCTGATTCGATGAGCTTCCTGTTGATGTCTTCAAGCTCGGATGCCTTTGCCCGGAGCTGGTTCATCAGGAAGGCGTCCTCAAGGACGATGGCGGCCTGGTTTGAGAGTATCTTGATGAGCGAAAGCTCGTCTTCGGTGAATGGCCCGTCTTCTTTGTCATTGACGTTCAATACGCCAAGAAGCCTGTTCCTGCTCACGATGGGACAGGAGATGAAAGAACGGGTCTTATACCTGTCAAAGCCCCTGCCATGGCTGAAGCGCGGGTCGTTTTCTATATCCTCGACCAGGACAGGTACTCTGTCCGCGGCCACAGCCCCCGCGATGCCTTCCCCTATCTTTACCCGGTAATTGTTGATGAAATGGATATCCATGCCGCGGGCGGCAACTATATATAGCTCGTCCCTGCCGTTTACGAGCATGAGGGAGCCTTTTTGCGCGTCCGTATAATTGATAGCCAGATCGAGGATAAGGTTCGAGATAGCCTTGATATTGTCGGTGGCGACAATGGCGCTCGAGACCTCATTGATTATCGAGAGTTTTTTCTCGAAGAGTGAGGGGTTGTCCATTTCAATAAAATTATCTTGCATTATGGGGAAAAGGCAAAGAAATTTGAGAGTTTATTTGATCGAATATCCCAAAGGACCCGGCAAGACCGGCATTCAGATATATCGGCTGAATACCCGTCGATAGACCATGGACAGTTCTATATTTATTATAAAAGCAAACCCTGTGCCATAAGCAAAATGAACGCCTGCACTATCTTTTTCGAAGCTGCCGAATGGATGCAATGTAAAGACTATCGACAATCTGTAAAATATCCCTGCAATCTGCGGCTCAGGAGCGCCCATATCCGATTGCGCTTCCCAGGCTTCAAATAATTTCCTTAATCTGATATGATTCCTGGGCGATGAATGGAGCATTTGATACTAAAAGACCGGTTACGCTCATGCTCCTCGGCAGCGGCCTCAGGTTTCCGGCATTTATCGGGGCGCTCTCTGCTATTGAGGAGAAAGGCATACAGGTAGAGCGCGTGGTGGGGGCCTCGGCAGGCTCCATCATCGGCTCGCTCTACGCTTCAGGATGGTCGCCCATCGAGATGAAACAGGCCCTCATGGCCCTGGATACTACCATCTTCAAGGACTTCAGCCTCCGGGGGCTTATCGTCGGGAAGGGGCTCTACGAGGGCAAGGTAGTGGAGAAGTACATAGACGGGCTCCTGGCAGGGAAGAGGTTCTCGGACCAGTTCAGGTTCCCTCCCTTCGTTGTGGCCACAGACATACGCAACAGCACGCCTTTCGTCTTCTCGAGGGCGAAGTTCCCTGATCTCAAGCTCTCAAGGGCCATACGCTTCTCGATAGGCCTGCCGCTCGTATTCTCCTATAAACACTTCAGCCATTCAGGAAAGACGCACACCTTTATCGACGGCAACCTCCTTTCCGGGTCAATAGCCGAGATGTTCGCCGGCTCAAGGCTTCTCATATTGAAGGTGGTCTCTAACCGGACCCTTCAGCATGCCTCAGAGAGGTTCAGCTTCGCCTCCTACATAAAAAAGCTCGTTCTGCTAATGATGAACGCGGTGGAAAGGGAGCGGATAGTGGGGAAAAACTGGCAGGAGACCATACTGATATCCTGCGGGGACATCCACATGACAAAGTTCTCGCTGAGCGCCGATGAAAAGCAATACCTGATAGACCAGGGATATACACAGGTCAGGCGGTATCTGGATTACAAGTGGGAGGCTTGAGGCCAGGGCCTCAGGTCAGGTTATGAAGCCCGTGCTTTTTCATGAGGTCGTAGAGGGTCGGCCTGCTTATGCCGAGCTCTTCCGCCGCCCTGGCGATGTTGCCCCTGTTCCTTTCTATCGACGCGGTGACAAATTCCTTTTCGACCCTGTCCCTCGCGTCCTTAAGCGTAATGGCGTCATTCGGGTCGGGCCCTGCCTTTACCCTGCCCTCTCCTGATGAAGCGAAGCCGAGGTCCTGCGTGCCTATTAGCGCCCCTTCCGACATGATGACCGCGCGCTGGACCCTGTTCTCAAGCTCCCTTACGTTGCCGGGCCAGTCGTATGACTCGATCTTTCGCGAGGCCTCGGAGCTGAAGCCCCTTACCTTCTTCCCGAACTGCTCGCTGAACCTCGCCAGAAAGAGGTTTGAAAGAAGCATTATGTCGCCTTCGCGCTCACGTAGCGGGGGAAGGTTGATGGTGATGACGCCGAGCCTGTAATAGAGGTCTTCCCTGAACTTCCTTTCCTGTATGGCCTTCATTATGTCGACGTTTGTCGCGGCTATTATCCTCGCGTCTACGGTGATATCCTCCCTGCCGCCCACGCGTTGTATCATCTTCTCCTGCAGGAACCTCAGAATCTTTACCTGAAGGTTCGCGGGCAGCTCCCCTATCTCGTCAAGGAAGAGGCTCCCCTTGTGCGCGTACTCCACCTTGCCCTGGACCTGCGCGTGCGCCCCGGTGAAGGCGCCCTTCTCATGGCCGAAGAGCTCAGACTCAAGGAGGTTATCCGGTATGGCGCCGCAGTTGATGGGGATAAAGGCCTCGCCCTTCCTTAGGCTCATCGAATGGACGGCCCTTGAGACAAGCTCTTTACCGGTGCCGCTCTCGCCCATTATGAGGATCGACACCTCCGACGAGGCGACCTTCCTTATTGTGGCAGCCACCTCCAGCATCTTCTGGCACTGGCCTATTATGCGCGAGCCCTCACACGTCTTCCCTTCGAGTGCCTGGTGAAGCCTCCTGTTCTCCTCCTCTATGCCGTAGAGGTGAAAGGCCCTCTTCACGACCACCCTTATCTCATTGAGGTCTATGGGCTTCTGGTATACGTCATAGGCGCCGTCCTTGACGGCCTTAAGCGCGTTCTCCCTCTCGTCGTTGCCGGAGATTATGATCACCTTGGCATACGGGTTCTCCTTCAATATCTCATCGAGGCACTTGAAGCCCTCCTCTATGCCGTCGGCGTGCGGCGGTAGCCCAAGGTCAAGGGTAACGACCTTCGGCCTGTGGGCCTTATAGAGGGCAACGCCTTCGCCGCGCTCCCCGGCCTGGACGATGGAGTACTCCTTGGCGAGCCCCCATTTGAGCTGCTTTCTTATCTCTTCGCTGTCGTCTATGATGAGAAGCTTTTCCATACCGCTCCGATAAAGATATCTTATCCGTTAGCCTGCCTGAAAGTTCAACATATTATCATGCAATTTGGCAAGGGGTAATTTGATGGTGAATACCGTACCCTGCCCCGGCTGGCTTGCGACCTCTATGGCTCCGCCGTGGGCCTCGACGACCTGCTTGCACTGGTAGAGGCCTATGCCCAACCCTTTTTTCTTGGTCGTCGAAAAAAGCTTGAAGAGGCGGGTCTCGATGAACTCGGCGCTCATCCCGCACCCGCCGTCCCTGACGGAGATATATGCCGAATCAGAGGAGCCGACCTCGACATAGACCGGGGCACGCACCGGAGAGGCCTCGATCGCGTTCAGTACGATATTGAGGACGACCTTCTGTATCTCGTCAGGGTCAGCCTCGGCGAGGACAGATGGGCCTTCGAGGCGCACGTCGCCAGAGACGCCCCTCAAGGCGTCCTCAGCTATGGCGCGCAGGTCCGCGCTCTGCAGGTTGAGCGCGGTCTTCTCCTTTATGTTCCTGAGCCTGGAGATGAGGACGTTCATCTTCTTGACCGTAGACTTGAGTGAATCAACCATATCCTTCTGGAATTCCGGGTCGTCGATATGCTCATCCGCGTTATCGACCATCATCGAAAGTGAAGATACGTGGTTTTTGAGGTCGTGTACGACGAAGGCGGATACGCGCCCTATCGCCTCCATCTGCCTTGCCCTGGAGAGCTCATCCGAGAGTTTGAGATTATGGATGATGGAAGACGCCTGCCTTGAGAGCGTCTTCATAAGATCGTAGTCCTCGAAGGTATAGACCTCCTTGCCGTTTATTGGCGAACCGAGGGCTATGAAGCCGTTCATGGAGCCACCTGTGAAAAGCGGCACAAGAAAAGATATGCCGTTCTCCTCGAGAAAGCGCTTATCTGTTTCCTGTAGGCCATGGCCGCCGTCAGAGGCGTTCAAAACCCAGCCCTTTGGCTCGATGAAGCCTATGAGGCCGCTTCCATCGCGCAGCTCACGTGCCGATATGTCCAGCTCGTATACCGAGACGCTCTCGTAATTCCCGTCGTTTTCGTTTTTCAGGAAAAAGGCGGCGCCTTTGGTGCCGAAGGTCTCGGAGAAGCCGGAAAGAATGGCTTTGAGCACGCCCTCGCTGGTCTTCGCGGAGGAGACCCGGTCCGTAAAGCTCAGCCACTGCGCCCTGTAGTCGTACTTGTCGCTGAAGAAGTTCTTGCTCAGGAACACCTTTATCTTTCTCTGAATATTTTCAGAGAGAAGCACTATTACGATACCCGCGCCGCCCAGGAAAAAAAGCATCGTCAGGAGGTTCCTGCTCATCTTCTCGCCAAAATGCCGCATCCCCTCGCCTATGATGCCGAGGCCTAAAAGATAGACCCCTACCACAAGGATGACCGTTGACCTGTAAGCCATCTCCTTCGAGATCTGGACCTTGACCCCGTTGCCCCTCATGAGTTTTGAATAGGCCATGAGCCCGATCGCCAGGATCAGCACGATAGACCTGGGCCCGAGAAGGTCCATGTCAAGAGACCTGTAGAGAAGGGCCTGGCTGTAGTAGAAGATGAAGATCGCGAGGATGGCGCCGGCCCCGAGGGTCTCGAACTTTATCTTCCAGCGCTCTACTTTTTGAGCCCCTCTCAGGGTGGCTTCCATGTTTACGGCGGCGACTATCATATAGACGAGGACGCCGGTATAGAAGGTGAACCCGTCTCCTCCAAGGAAGAGTACCTTTTCAAACTCGAAGTCCGGGGAATAGAAGAAAGAGCCGGCAGGCAGCAACAGCGCGGCAACAGGAAATGAGACAGAGACGGCGAGCAGCGCCTTCTGTAACCATGAGACGGACTTAAGGCTTGGCTCCCGTGAATGGATAAGCGATGCCAGGAGCCAACCGGCAGGCAAAAAGGACTCCGTGACCAGCGAAAGCTTCCTCCAGAAAGGAAGCTCGCCTGGCCTGAGCGATGATACGAGGTCGAAGACAAGCAGCAGGGCGGACAGAAGAACGGCCGCCGGCATGGCAAGCGCCAAAGGCCCGCTCCTTTTCCTTATTGCCAGGACTCCGCAGAAGACGGCTGCTTCGATAGCTGCCAATATTACAAGGATGCTTACTGTCATCTCACACCGGTCTACCTCGGGACATGATCATAAAGGACCGGGTAAAAGTCCTTTATGAAATCCAGGGCCAGTTTCCTTGATTCTTCCTCGTTCCTCTCGAGCGGGACCGAGACCCTTATAAAGGCCGAGTCCTTGCGGCCGTAAAGGACCGAATTGAGCACCTCGTTGAACCTCAGGGCGTATTCGCTGGAGACGGCCTTTCCCTTCACCTCGTACCAGTAAACAAAGAGCTCTTTCTGCTCGGCCTTCTGATAGACGGCGGATACCGCCTCGATGGGCGCTCCTCCGGCGTCGACCATGATCTTGTTCTCAGAGTGCCTGTACCATCCCCCGCCGGGCAGGCACTGCTTTGGCGAATGGATCGGCCCGCTCTCCCTGCCTCCGCTGTGATAGCCGATATAAAGCTCGACCCTCTCTCCGTCCGCGTTCGCGTATTTTCTCGCCAGGTAGTCGGTGGGCCGGAGTACGGAAAGGACATCCCGGCTGAAGCTGGTCTGCGAGAGCATCTTCCACTCTCCCATCACGAACGGGAATTCGCTGAAGGGCCTGGACATTGAGACATTTTTGTTCGCGTGCGCCTGGGTGAAGAACCAGACCGACGCCAACAATACACATATGATCGCTATCCTAAGCCTGCTTATCATCTTTTCCCGCTTTCCTCAGGAGCACCCCTACCGCTACCAGCATGGCGAAAGCCATCGCGAAAACAGCCAGGCCGGCGAACTCATGGAAGAAGCCTTCGGCCGCCTTCGACCCGAAATGCTTGGCGAGGATCCCTGTTGTTATTACCCTTATGGAATTTGCGGCTATCGCTATCGGTATGGCGGTGAGCGCGAGTATGAGCCGCTTGAAACCTGTCTTCTGTGTGAAATAAGCCAGCGCGACCGCCAGGGCAAGAAGCGAGAAGAGCGACCTCATCCCGCTGCAGGCGTCGGCCACCTCCAGCTCTATATTTGGAAACATTATGATGTTGCCGTCCCGCCAGACCACTACCCCCACAGCCTGAAGGAACAGGACTGAGTACTTCGCCACCATGAGCTTAAGAGGGAACGCGACGGCATCGTAGACTATATAAGGCAGCGGCACCATGAAGAAAAGGTATCCGAAGGGCATTGAGACCGCCTTAAACGCCATCTTCCCGAAGAGGAAAAGGATGATCCCGGCCAGGACTATGAGGAATGAGACCCTCATTGTGAAATATTCAGTACCGAGATAGCCGGCCAGAAACGCCAGCAGCCCTATCACGATGACAGGCAGGCCCCAGGCGCTTGGCGACAGGATGACCTCCTTAAGGGCAACTCTATTCTGATAGAGCATATAGCCGGAGACCACGGGCACGATAAAGCCGTGCGAATAGTTCGGGTCCGAATACCATTGCAGTATCATGTAGGAAAGGACCGGATAATAGGCCCCTGCCAGTACGAACCCCACGATGGCAAGCGGGACCCTGTTCAGGGCCATGGCTTCCCGGAGCTTAACCGCGCGTTCCATCCATACCCCCGCACTTTTCGTATTCCCTGCTGTTGCCGTTCCATTTAGGCCTGTGGAATATGCCGTAATGGCTTATCCTTCCGGCCTCCTCGAAACCCGCACGGGTGATCGCCTTTATGGCCGGCAAGTTTGTCACATGAGTAGCCATATAAACGGCCGAGAAATTTCTTCCTTTAAGGTACTCGAGCGCTCCCGATATCATAGCCGTGTATATCCCTTTCCCCCTGAACCTGTCAGCGGTAAAGCAGTAGCCTATCTCCGCTTCGCGATCCAGCAGCGTAAAGAACCTGCTCGACCCATTTTTTTCAAAGACCCACATCAAATGCGCCGGCTCCCCCCGGTACATGCCTACAAGGCATCCGCTCGGGCTTGAGTACTTGTCTGCGTAAGCCTCTTTGGTCCTGAACGCGGGATTTTCCCGAAGCGACCCAAGGGCCTCGGCGTCAACTGTCTTTAGCTCGAGGCCGGGGATGCCATTTCCGGAATACCCGCCGGTCTTTTTCAGGTCCGCCCTGAAAAGCACAAACTCATTTCGTCCGGCATAGCCGAATACCGTCCAATACAGGGACTTCAGGAACCCGCCTGTCTTAAGGGCTGCAACCGCTTCGTTCAAAAGCCTTTTTGAGAATAGCCCCATTCCGTTACCTGTACGCCTGATTGCTGAAAAGGTGCTTTCTTATCTTGCTCGCCAGTGACGGCTTGTGCGACCTGATATCGGCAAGCCTTACGATGCATTCACTGCCAAGGGGCCGTCTTTCCATTGAACCGATACCCGCGACCGCATGTGATAACCCTCTCAGAAAGGCCTTGAGATGCCCCGCCCTGATCGAATAAACGAACATCATCGCCGTGTAGAAGACCGTATACTTGAGCGCATAGAGGGCCGGATAGTGCCTGTATGCCAGCCAGACGTTATTCCTGGTGTTGAAGTAGTACGCCCTCCAGTCCGGCCTGGCAGCCATGGACGCGTTATGCGCGACTTCGATCACAGGCGAGTACCATGCCTCCCAACCGTCTGATATGAGCCTGGCGCACAGGTCCGGCCCCTCATGGCCTATGAAGAATGGCGCGTAATACCCACCCGCGGAGAGGAAGGCCTCTTTTCTGAAGGCGCACGCGCCTTCAGAAATATGGTCGGTCTGAAATACCTGACAGCTCCATCGGTCATGGTCCCTGGGATGGCACCAGTCCCTGAGGGAAAGTCCACCGCCTGGCGAGATAACCCTGAAGTTAAGACAGGCGGCCTCAGGCTTAAGGTCGAAGAACTCCGCGACCATTCCAGCGGCACAGCGGTCTTTAAGGCAGACATCGTTGTCGAGCGTGACGACGATGTCTCCTGTCGCAGCCCTCAGGGCAACGTTACGCGCCTCGCATCCCCTGTTAGAGTCCATCTCTATATATCTTGCCGCGGGGAAAACGCTTTTCAGAAGAGCCCCGGTATCATCCGGATGATTATTGATGACGATGACCTCGACTTCCGGATACTCCTGCGCAAAGACGCTCTCAAGCGTCCTGATGAGCTCGTCCTGCCTCTTATAAGTGAGTACGGCTATCGTTATCCTGCGTGCCATTCCCTATCCTTCAGCTCAGAGCGAGATCGATTTCCTGAGGGCCGGCCCGATGGTATTCGCCACGCATAGGGGCAGCTTCTTCCAGGCGGATGCCATGAGCCTGCCTTTGGCCGAATCTGAATCCAGCTCTCCGGTGATCTTTCCGTTCGGGTTGAAACGCCTCCAGTAAAGCTGGACCGGCGCCGCCCCCCACTGGCGCTTGAACTCGAAAGTGCCTGACCCCGGGGTAGATCTGCCGAAATCAAAGACCTCCGCGCCTGTTTCGCATCCCCATGCTATCAATTTCCAGTACAGGCTGATATTCGGATTAAGCTTAAAGGCGCTCCGCAGGCACGATACCCATGGCAGCGACAGGACGCCCCTGTGCCTGAAGTACAGCCCAGCGCCCACGGTCCGCCCGTCGCTGTCGTTTACAGCGATGAGGCCCGCGTTTTCCCCAAATGCGCTCAGTATCTCGGTAAAAAACCTTTTCGAGTGAACCGGCGAGCCGAGGTCCTTCATGTTTTGCGAGAAAACGGCATAGAATCTTTCGATCTCTCCGGGCGCGATGAAGCCCACGTTGAGCCCGTTGTTCTCGGATTTCCTTATCCTGTTCCGGCGTTCAGAAGGGATGCTTTTCAACAGGGCCTTTGGGTCGGGGTTTAGCCCCATGTGCATCGTGACCTTACCGGTGCTTGTCTGCCATCCGATGTCAGACGGGTCCGTGCTCCTCAAGACCACTTCGGACCTCAGCCGCAACGCCAGCTCTCTGGCTGCGTTCACAAGCTCTCTGGTCGCCTCGATAGAATCAGCAAGGCAGCCGCCCGTATCGAGATACGGCATCGACGCCATCTGCCTGCCGAAGAGCCTGCTTTTGATCTGAACAAGCGGGAGCACGCCGGAAAGCCTGCCTTGGTCCCATGCCTCCAGATAAAACGGCTCATGTCCATACGACCTCCGGATAACCTCTTTCCAGCCATACAGATGGGCGAAGGTCGAATCCGGATGGGCCAGCACGTAGCTGTCCCATTCTGCCCTGGAGGCGCTGTTTATCTTCAAGTCGATCATTTGCCCGCCATCCCTCCTCTCGGGTTCCATACCACGTACCTCTCAGACCTGAAGCATCCCAGGAGTCCATGAAAATAAGCCGCGTGCACTACAAAAAAGGCCCAGGCGAGGCTTAAGACCGGCAACCTCGTTTTCGCCACAGACGCCGCAGCCCCGGCTGCGGCAAGACCCAGGTAGGCCAGCACCGGGAAGGCTAGAATATTGAGGCCCGAAGATGCAAGGGCCAGCGCCAGCAGCGTGAGCAGGGCTGGCAGATGAAACCATCTTGAGACCTTATGCGAAAGAAGCACCCAGATATTGACGAACCTGCCTTTGGACGCGAGCTTCGGGACCTGCCTGAAAAGAAGGGCTGCTGCCTGCCCTGCCATCCTCTTCTGCCTTGCATACTCCGCGGCCATGGAATTATCCCCGCTCTCGTAGCCGAATGCGCCATCGATAAAACACGAGCGATAACCGGCAAGGGACGCGGCTATCGGGTGATAAAGGTCGTTTATGTCCCGCGAGTCAAGTGGTGTGTAAAGCTCTTTTCTCATCGCGTAGATCGCGCCGTCAGCGCCGGCTATGATGCCGAGCGCGCTCTCTTTTGCCTTTAAAAATCTCTCGAACCTGTAGAAGGCCCCTTCTCCGTTTCCATGTCCCAATGGGACCGTGCTGCCGGTGACCACGCCCACAGCGGGGTCTGAAAAAGGCTCGGCGAGCTTAATAAGGGCGTCCTTTGAGAAGATGGTATTGGCGTCGGTGAAGACCAGGAGCTCTCCAGTTGCCTCTTTTGCCATCCTGTTGAGCGCCGCGGTCTTTCCAGCTCTCGCCTGCCGCATGACCTTTACCTGCGGCCCCGAATATTTTGCGGCTATCTCAAAGGTCCTGTCAGTAGACCCGTCGGACATGATGACAAGCTCACGTTGGCCGTGGTATTCGAGCGAAAAAAAATTCCTTATCTTCTCGTCTATCACGCCCTCTTCGTTGTATGCGGAAAGCAGTACGCTTACCCGCGGCTCCGCCTTGCCGCGCAGCGGCCTTCCGCCGGGAACGAGCGCGAGCATAAGCGGGTAGACCACATATGGATAGACCACCAATAATACGGCGGCCAGGGACGCGAGCTCTGTCCAGCTCATCTCCTCGACCCTCCACCATATCTGGCGTCAGCGTGCGCTATCGCCGGGGCGACCGGATCCGCGGCGACGGCAACGCGCCCGGCGGGCCGCACGAAATTGCGTGAAGCGGCCACGGCAAAGACTAAAAACCAGTACATCTTCTCGTACTCGGCCGAAAGGAAGATGGCCGCGACAAGAAATCCCGCGAGCCCTGCCTTTATCCCGGTGAATGCCGCGTTAAGATAGGCATCCTGCCGGGTATCCATCCGCCGCGCCCCCGCCTCCCTCCATGCGGTCCAGGCCATGATCGAAAATATCGCAAGCCCGAAGACCCCGAGCTCAGCGGCAAGTTCCAGATAGGAATTATGAGCTATTTGAGCCGCCTTAACGCGCTCGGAATAATACGTGGACATCGCCTTGAAATTACCGGGGCCAACGCCCAGGAAGAGGTTATTGGAAGTCATCTTCATTCCGGACTCCATGAGCGCCAGCCTTGCCTCTGTGGATACTTTTACGCCAGACTCTTCGCTGCTGAAGCGGTGAAAGACATCGTTCGGGGCCAGTATTATGGCAGCCGCGATCACGATACCTACAAGCGCGATGGTCCTCATATGGAACCTCCGGTAGAACAGGACTACCAGAAGCATCGCCGAAAAACCGATCAGCCCCCCTCTTGACTGCGACAGGGCGACGGCGGAAGTCATAAGCAACAGGCTGCCCAGGTAGAATATCTGCAGAAAGCCCTTCTGCGACTGCCTGTAGAGGAAATACGCGACAGGTATCGCGGCCACGGCCGATATCGCGAAGTAATTCGAGTCTCCGAATATCCCGCCCGGCCTGAAGTTTGAGTACAGCCCCCCGTAAAGCGAGAACTCCCTGAACATATAGGCCGAGGCCAGGTCCATGCAGAGGATCACGCTCAGTATCGCGTAGAAAAATCTTTCGCGGCTGTTGAGCAAGACCATGGTGGTTATAAAGAAGAGCCATATGGACGAGAACCTCAGTATCGAGGTGGAATTCCCGTAGTCGGCCGTGAAATGTGATAGCACGAATATGAATGTCAGGAGGAAGAAGAGCCGGCTCTGCCTGGGATCGATGAACCGCCCACCCTTTTTCCTGGAGAAGAACTCAAGAAGGGCATAGATGAAAGCGAGACCTCCGACCACCTTTATCGGTGTCAGGCCGCCGTAGTTATACGAGAGCAGGGGGTGGTTATTAAAAGGCATGAGTATGAGCGTAAGATAATAGAAGATCATAGGCCGCTCACCTTTTTTTCGCTCCTCGCGCAAAGGCCGGAATAGACCGCCTCCGTCTCGTTCATCTGCTTGTCGATCGAGAACTCCTTCTCAGCCCTCTCCCGCGCCGCTCCTGCGAGCCTCGTCCTGAGGGCTCCGTCTCCGCAGAGCCTCAATACCGCCGCAGCCAGCGCGCCGGGGTCAGCGGGAGGCACAAGGAGACCGGTCTTTTCGTGGAGGACCACCTCTTTTGTGCCGTCGACCGCGGTTGCGACTATCGGCACTCCGGCGGCCGAGGCCTCTATGGCAACGAGCGGAAGCCCTTCATAAAGTGAAGGGAGGACGACTACGTCAAGCTGCCTGAGAATGGATGGTATCTGTTTTTGGTAGCCGAGAAAGACTACCCTGTCGGCGACACCGAGGGCCTTTGCCTGCGACTCAAGCTCTGCCTTGAGCGCCCCGTCCCCGGCAAGCAGTATGACCGCGTCTGTCCCGGCCATTATCGCAGGCGCGGCCTCGATCAGGTATTTGTGCCCTTTCTGCGCGTCGAGCCTTCCTATGACCCCGATCCTCAACCTGCCACCGGCATCCGGCAGCCTGAACTCCGCTCCGGCCGGGGACTGGTAGGACGGAAGCTCCCTTCCGTTCCTTATGACGGTTATCTTATCCGGGGCCACTCGTTTGGCGCCTGCAAGATGCTCCCCGGCCGCCGCCGAGACCGCTATGAACCTATCCACGAATTTTGAGAAGAACGTGTCCGCGACATAGCTCCTTTTTATCCAGCTCGTCCTCCACCGTTCCGGCCCGTGGCACGTTTCAACCGTCGCCGCCCGTATACTTGCCTTGGCCAGGGTGGAGCCGAACATGCTTGAGCTGAACATATGCGAATGGACGATATCAGGCCTCTCCTGCCGCAATATCGCGATGAACTCCCTTATGGCGGCAAGGTTCTTCCAGTCCGCAAGGCAGAGCCCGTACACCCTCACGTCTCCCGGGATATCCGCCCCGAACTGGTCAAGAAGCTGGCCGGGGCAGACAAGCACCGCCGTAAAAGAGCTTCTGTCCAGCCCCCTCAAAAGAGAAAGGAGATGCTCTTCCACCCCTGCCCTGGTCGTGGTATTGAGAAAATAAAGTATCTTTGTCTTCCCGCTCAAGACAGACCCTCAAGCAGAACGTTTTTAATATCGGTTATCGAATGCGGCCTTTTCACAGGGGTCTTGCTGGACATGTACATGGCGGTCGAAGACTTATGTGACGGATGGAAGCCATGCATCCCTTTCATTGGCTTGCCGCCCATATAGCTTGGAGAGATGACCGTGCCGGGGTTCATGAGGAAGATCATCTCTCCATACCTGTTGTCGTCGAACTTGATCCTCTCGGCCCGGAGGTCCTCGTCACCAAGCAGCTTTCCTTCGGTCATGGACGAAAGGAGAAGGCGGAACGCATCCCTGCACCTGTCGTTAAAAAACCAGAACCTGGCCATCGTGGAATCATATATCGCAAGATAATCCCTGGAATGCGCGAACCCCAGCTTTCCGACCTCGGAGATGAGGTCGTAAGAGCCTGTCACAAGGGCCATGCCGTGGTCTGAGAAGACGTGCAGGTCGGCAGGCCCTCTGTCCAGGGCTGACCTGAAGACCTCTCTTATCCTTGTCTCATACCAGTCGAGCCTTTCCCGTATCCCGCTCTCCAGATGCCGGTTGTTATGGAGAAAGGCGTCAAGTTCTGAAAGATAAAGGAAATAGAAGGATGATCTTCCGCTTTCGATATCGCTCTTGGCGGCCTTGAAGATCTCTTCGTCTGTATACCCGTGGTATGAATAGACGGAATGCGAAACGCGCCGAGCGCTGAGCTCGTCGAATATCGTCGGAGACCCCTCGATGCCTGCCGGTCCGTAAATATCCTTCTTTTCGCAGATATCGTAATACCTGAGATACTCTACAGGGGTCCCGTAGCATGAGAAATACCCCGTATACCCGCTTATTTTTCTCGAAATCCTTTTAACAAGGTATCTGGTGTACCTGCTCTCTCTCAGGCGCTCCGGCAAAGGCGCAAGCGCCCTGGTCCATCGGAACGGCGAGCTGGCCGGGGAATAATAAAGAAGGTTCCACATGCCATGTTCGTCCACCTGCCGGCCGGTGAGTATCGAGGGGATCGCCCCGGAGCTATAGCCGAGGACCGTCCTCAGAGGCGTCCTGAAAGGGGTGAGGCCGTCAAGAAAGCTCCCTTCTGAGACGAACTCCCATCCGAGTGCGTCTACGAGCACGGCTATCGTGATTTTTTCATTCATCAGCAGTTCCTGAAATAATCTGTCCAGAAGCTGACCAGCTCTGGTATGGATTCACTGCCAAGAGCGCGCGTCTTCAAAGGCATCGTACTCGCGATACTTGAGCTCATCCCGTCCCCTTCGGCCGCTCCCGAAAGCTTAAAATATCGCAGGGCCGCGTTCATGTAGAGCAGGTGCCTTGGATGGCGCAGCGAGAACCTCGCTCCCGCAAGCCCCCGGAGCTTGCGAATACGGATGGCCCTGTACGCAAGCTTGAGCCACTGGACCGCCGCCTCACTACTTGCGCACTCTGCCGCGAAACGTCTGGCGAGCAAGGCCGTCTCCCCGTTCATCGCGAGGATGGCCGAAAGTTCCCATCGCCACACCTCATGCACATAACCCGCCAGCTCCTTCCAGTCGGAGAGCGCTCGCTCAGCCTCCTGTGTGAATACGCTCCGGGTAGGGCTTAACTTCACGCTTGTCCAGTGGTCGACCTTCCTCAAAAGCCCCGCGTACTCTTCCGTTTCCATCAGCCCCGCGGGCCTGAGCGTTTTTAACGCCCCTGCCCTGGCCCTGTAAGTCGGCACATACGCGCCCTCGAAGGTCAGTATGGAAGTGGCCAGGTCGAGATAGAATTTAGCTATGCCGTAAGCCGCTTTTTCAGCAGCGCCGTGGTTCCCGGAACTGAGAGAGCAATAATTCTCAAGCTGCTCCATAATCCTGTTGTTCAGGAGATAGAAGGCATCCATCCTCGGGATATCCGAACGGCTGAAAGATGGCATATCGTCAAGTACCCGGCTTTCGCCCCGGAGCACCTGCCCGTGCGCCTTAAGCTCATAAGCGAATATGCTCGGCCTCGCGTTTCTGAAGTATCGCCTGAGGGCCGGCGTGACGTCGATTTTGCAGTCAACGCCCATCTCCTTAAGCTCATCTCCGAGCGCGGCCTCCTCCTGTTTAAGCCTGGCCGAAATACCGGAGAGGCCTTTGCCGTCCTCGACTACCGCCAGGAACTCGACATCGCTCAGCACCTTGAGCTTGCCGTTTTCCTCAACAAGCGTCCCTTCTCCCCTCGCGAAGCTCCCGGTAAGCACCACGCCCGAAAGGCCTATACCAGCGCGGATGAGCCTGTCAGCGCAATGCTCGATGGCGCCGCGCATCCTGGCGTCAGGGGCGCCGGCGTTTTTTATAAGTTTCATGCTCTTCATGGCTTTTTAGCTACCACCAGCAGCCCGGACCCTTTTTTTATCGGAAAGAGCAGGTCGAGCCCGGCCGCGGCCATGAGGAACGGGAATGCCAGGAGGAAAACGGCAGGGTGAGGCCTGTTGTCGCCGAGGACAAAAAAGAGGTCGAAGCTCAACGTACCCCAGAAACCGTACGTATATTCGCAACTGATGTCGGTAAAGCCGGCGGCCCTGAGTTTCTCGCTTATCCCCTCTATCGAATACCCGTCCCTCACATGTCCGTAGTCCGAGTTCTTAAAGCCTATCCGCCGCTCCCTCCATTCCACCAGCTTTAGATGCTTTCTCTGCGGTATGGACGGGAAGGTCAGGATAAGTGACCCCCCCGGGTTCAACCCCATATAGAGGCCCTTGATCGCCTTTTCGTCGTTCTCTATATGCTCAAGCACATCACAGCAGGTCATGATGTCCGCGCCATCCTCAAGAGGTGACGACTGCAGGAGGTCTCCATGCCTGAGCGTGAGGTTTGCAAGGCCGAGCCTCTTTTTCATCTCCAGGGCCGTTTCGTACCTCTCCCTGTCGTACTCTATGCCGCTCACCTTCCAATCCGGATGTTTTTTCGAGAAATGGACGACGAGGTCTCCCCTGCCGCACCCGGCGTCGAAAAATTTCACTGGCCCGCGGCCTGGATCGAGCCTGGCTACCTTTCTCATCACGTGCCAGGCGCGGAGCCTCCCCGGCACGTGGACCTCACCCAATAGCGCGTACGCGAGCCTCTTTATCCGTTTTTTTTCGTAATATTTTTTCTCGGAACCGAACACCTGGAATCCCTTATCTCCGTTTTCCTGATGGCACTTTGCTTATCGACGCAACTCCATATTTCCTGAAGAGATTCCCGATCATAAAATCATCGGGAATCCCGCAAATCCCACCGTTATACAAAGCTCAACGCCCTGTCAAATGATCTCTCGGCCTCACGGCGCGCCTCATCAAGAGAATAACCGGAAGGGGCGATTGTCCCTCTTGCAAGGCCCAGCAAACCTCTCTCCAGGTCTTTGGGATCTTGTATATCTATCAGCGCGTCGCGGCTAAGCTTGATTTTTTCGGCGAACCCTTCGCATTTCGGATGATAATTGACCATAATAAAGGGAATGGAGGCCATGAAAGCGAATATCCCAGAATGAAGCCGCATGCCCATGAAGTGCGAGCAGGCCTTCACCTGTTCAAATACGCGCACTGGGTTCATGTCGTAGTCGATGATCCTAAGCCTGGACTGGTCTCCTATAAGAGCGCACATTCTCTTGGCAAGCTCTTCGTCCCCGGCCATTTTATTGAATACAAAAAATCTGATCTCGAATCCGTACTCATCGATGACCCTCCTTAACACCCCGGCGAGGTTTTCGAGATACGAGATCTCACCGCTAAGCCCAAAGGCGTCCTTTGCCGGGACCAGTGATACACCGAGCACATTCCCTTTTTCCTCTTTTCCTGCCACAGACCTGTCCATCAGGACGGCAAGATCGAAATGGCCGTCGACCGGAGCCGTGACCCTTAGCCTTTCAGTGACCAGCCTGAAGGAGTCATCGTCCCTTACCGATATATAGTCGGCCATGTTCAGCACCCTTGCCGCGAGCCTCTGGCCCTGCGGGGAACTTAGAGGCCCGACGCTTATTCCAAGGAAAAGGACCTTTTTGCCGAGGGCCTTTGCCGCGGCAATGTTACGGTGCTTCTCTTTGAGGTCGGCAAGCCCGCGATGGTCCTGCAGTACCCCGCCGCCGCCATATACTATGATGTTTGACGAGAGCATCGCTCTCGTCCTGGCAAACCGGACGGTAAGGTCAGGGTAGAAGACCCCGGGATTCCTGTTGCACCAGACCGGGGTCCCGCTCAGGACCGATATGCTTTCAGGCTTGAAAGCGCTCCATAGTCTCTCGATGCAAACGCTTGCGAGCGCGTCGTCCCCGGAGTTGCCGCGGCCGTAATAGCCGCACAGCAGTATCCTGTTCTTTTTTTTCATCTCATCTCAAGCAGAAAGCGCTTGGCCGCAAGCAGCTCTCTGTACTTCGCCTCGTCTCTTTTCGAGACTATGACAGCCGGATTGCCTATCGCGATGCTCATGGGCGGGATGTCTTTTCTTACCACCGCTCCGAAGCCTATGACCGCCCCCTCGCCTATTTCGACCCCCGGAAGTATGGATGCGTTCATCCCGATCCAGACATTATCGCGTATGGTAACAGGTGAGTGGACATAGCCAGTGCCGTAAGGGAGCGCGTCGGCGTCCTTATAGTCGTGCTGGGATGTCATTATAGAGCACCTGTCCGATATTATTACGTTGCTGCCTATCGTAAGCTTGCCCTTCCCGCTCATGTAAAAATTTCTGCCTATGTACACGTTGTCGCCCAATGCGACGGCCTCAGGGTTCGAGAAATAAAAGCCGTCCATTATCCTCACATTTGCGCCCCGCAAGGCAAAGCTGACCTTCCGGCCGCCGCCAAACAGCCTTCTCAGTTTTTCTATCATCCTGTCACCTGCTCGTTTCGGAAGCTGTACCTGATCACAAAAAAGGTATAGATCGCAGCCGCCGCCCGCGTAATAAGCACGGCGACCGCTATGCCCAGAGCGTCATACATATCGACGAGCACGACCCCCAGGGCGATCGTCATCAAAAGACGCAGGACGGCGTCAATAGAGACGTAATATGCCCTCTTCACCCTGTAGAGGAGGGTCGAGTACGAAATAAAGGACAGGTTTATAAGCGCTGCCAGTACGGCTACCTGGAGGATGACCCCGGCTTTCGAGTAATCCCCGCCGTAAAGAATTCCCATTATCGCGTCGGCATTCAATATTATGGCGGCGGCTGGCACCGCAAAAATGGCGAGCAGCCTGGTCACCTTTTTATTGAGAAGCCTTAACTCAGATAACGAGCTCTCCTTCGAATATCTGGGAAGAAGGACTACTGCCAGCGATTCCGCGACAAGGCCGAAGCCGAGCGCTATGTTAAGCGCGGCTGAATACAATCCTACCTGGTCCGGGACCGAGTACCTTGAAAGGATGAGTATCGGCAGGTTCATGGTAAGAATGCTTGAGACCTGGACGATGGCCACCCAGCGAGTATAGGAGAAGATCTTTGTGAAAGCCCCTGTGCTGACCGCGCTCCAGAGGAAGTTGCCGCCCGGCATGATGATGTACGCGAAGATAGCCCCTGCCGCGATCGAAGCTACCGTTATCCATAACGCGTATATTACGGTGAGTCCGAAAAACCAGGCGATGGATGCGACCAGGACGATTTTAAGGACAGCCGTCAGGACCTTGTCAGCCGAATAGGACGCGAACATCTCCTGTTCCTGCAGTATGGACAGGAATGTCTGACCGATGCCGCCGATGAGTATGCCGGCGCAAGCTATCCGTATGTAGGGCGCAAGCTCCGGGTTCTTAAGGAGCCCTGTGCCAACCGAGTCAGCTGAAAGATAGACTATCAGCGCTATAGCAACTGACGCAGCCAGCCTGAAGAGCAGCGATGTCGAGTAGACCTCTTTTTTGGAAATGCCGAGGTCATGGTTGCCGGAAGAAAGCCTGACTATCGACTTTCCCGTGCCGAAATCAGTTATCTGTATGCATATATTCATAAAGACCAGTGTCGCCGAAAGGAGGCCGAAATTGGCCGGCCCCAGCTGCTTTGCGAAGGCGATATTGACTATGAAGCCGCAGAGAGCGCTTACGAGGCTGCCCGTAAGCACCATGATCGAAGTCTTTCCAGTACGGCTGCTCAAGACCTTCGACAAGCTGCCGAAGAACGCGGCAGCGGCTGTCTTTGTGGCTTCGTTCATGTCAGGCGCCTGCCGCGGTCGAACGCAGGATCTCGATCCCCCTTGAGGCCAGGGTCTGCCACGAATAGGCATCAAGGATTTTTTGCCTCTCAGGCGGCCCCTGCTGAACCTCTGCTGAAGCGAGTTCGCCCGCTTTTCTTAAGAATTCGTCTTTGTCCATGGCGACCGTTAAAAGGCCGCCGTAGTCCTGTATCCCATCGTAATGTGTCGATAGCACAGGCTTGCCCATTGCCGCGTACTGGAGCGCCTTGAGCGTGGAAAAAAGGCTCTTTGCCGGCCTGAAAGGTATAAGACAGAGACTGGCGTACTTGATATAAGCAGGCATTTCGCGGTAAGGCCTCGGGCCAAGCAGATGGATGTTCCCGATGCCTTTAAGCTGGGAGTCGTCCACCGCCGAGGGGCCTACTACCACAATAGAGTCATCAGGATAGCTTTCAGCGCATTTCTTCATAAGGTCGAGGTCCACCCAGGACGCCAGTGTGCCTGTGTAGAGCATGATCCTGCCCTTAATGGTCTTGTACTCGGCAGGGATTGGAAGGGCCGCCTCCGGAGAGAACATCTCCGTGTCTATGCCGTTCTCTAAAGAGAAGACCCTTTCGTTCAAGCAGGCTTTCTTGGCCTGCAGCGTTTCCGTCTCGGCGAATACCGCGTCACAGTAGGAAGCGACCTCTTCCTCCAGTAGCTTTACGCGCATTGCGGCCTCCTTGCCATGCGCCTGTTCGGCCATAGCCACCCGCTCATCTCCGCAATCATAGACGACGCTCCACGGCTTGTACTCGTCAATAAGCTCCTTCAATATCAAAGGCTCATACGGCGAATAGGCCCAGATGATAGTCGGCCTGAACCCGGCATCCAGGAGCGCCCCTCTTATCTGCGAGAGTATGACATGTTTGTTAATGGGCTTAAGGAGCTGCACCCTGCCTGCGGGAAGGGCGTATTTCGGCGTAAATACGCTAAACTCTGCGCCTCTGCCCTGCCCGGCCTTCCTGAAGATATTCGTGATCGGCTCTGGCAGGTCTACATAGAAGACATCGTGCCCGAGTTTGTTGAAGGCCTTGGCCCATTGATACGACCTTCCCCACTCGAGAGAGGAATCGGCTCCGAAAAGTATCAGTATTTTTTCCTTTTTCAATGGAGCGCTCCTGCCCTGTATACGTGCACGTCGTACGGGCCGAAGTCATCGGACCAGCCCTGCTCTGATGCCGCTATAGACCTCGACTCTGAATAGACCTCAACGGTGCCGAACCGCTTTTCACCGGCCTTGAACCGCACCCCGGGTACTGACCGCTCAGTGGTGTTGGTCGCGAAGACGTAAACAAAGCCGTCCCCGCCCTCCCTGGCCGTCAATTTGATACTGCTGTCGCTTGCGGAGATGAAAACTTCACTCCGGGACAATATCACTTCTTCGAGGGCCATCACCTCGGTTGAGATCCGCTTGAAATCATCGTAGGCCTTCGGGTCGCATGGTTGGGGGCAATTGCCGCGATACGGGCCGTACCACCTCGACTCCATGCCTGAGGCGCTGACGAACCCCCACCATAGGAGACCCCTGGCTCCAGAGATTATCGACTTCCACGCCATCTTCTTCATATCCTCATAGACCGGGAACCTGCCTCCCTGAGTCCAGAGCTGCAGTACCGCCCAGACAGGCCTGCTCTCTTTGACCGCCTTTACCGCCTCTTCCGTCCAGAAATCCGCCCTTGCGAAGTAAGGCCCGGTAATATCACCGGCCAGATGATCGTCTATAAGGGGTCCGGAACCCAATGGATATATGTCGACCGAGAATACATCCCCTGTATCGCGCCACGCGTATATGGGGGCGGGTTTCGAGAAAACCTGAAGGGTGATACTCCCCTTGTTCGCATCCTTCAGCGACTGGTATTGCCTGAAGACCTCGGATACCGATGGGTGTCCAAAGAGGTCCGGCTCGTCTGCCGCATAGTAGCCCATGAGCCCGTCGTCGGTTATCTTTGTACCTATCGCCCTCCAGACCTCGTCATCGGTCATCCGTGCCGCCCAGTAAGGACGGTACTTGCTGGAGTCATGATAGTTGTTTACGATCTGCAAATGCATCGCGCCCCTTGAGCGAAGCGCCTCCGCCCACGGGTTTATCTGATCTTTGGCCTTATCAGGCAGGCCAGGGTTCGCGGCGGAAAAGGGGCTGAAGTAAATTACCGTATTTGATCTTGTATCCGCGTAGTTGTCGAGGGTCGATAGACCATCGAAGCCGCGTATCGTTTCATAATAGGCCGCTCTCGTGCCAAGACACCCCGAGCACCTGACCCCGCTCATCCTGTCATAGACGCCCCAGACAAACCGCGGTTTACCAGCGTGCACAAGAGTGTTGCCCCCGTCTATCCAGTTATTCAGGCCAGCCCTGAAGGAGGCTGGCTTCTTTACTACCCTGTACGCCGGGTACTCGGCTAATGTCGAGCCGTCGCCAACGCGCTTCAACCTTGCGCTCAGAATGACCTCGGAACCCGTAGAGACCTTGCCGGCATCCCATCTGAACTCATTCGAGCTACCGAGACCGGTCAAGACCATTTTCCCCAGCACATTGAGATCGGCGGCATCTTTTATCGTTATCTCCGCCTCTAAATCATTCAACGAACAGGTCAGGCAGGAGGGCAGGGAGACCTCGACATCCCCCCTTATCACCTGTTCTCCGTCATCCCAGAGAAAGCCCCTGAAGTTCGGATATCTTATAAAGACCTTCAACAACTCCGAGTTTGGGACAAGCTCGAGGTCGTCAAACCACACCGTACCCTCTGTTACCCCCGCCGTATGAAGCCTGTACTCGATGATATCGTCAATGTGGCCGGAGGAGACGTTGCCTTTCACCTCGAACCTTTGCCAATCGTTTGTTCCGCCGCTGCCTGAAACACCCGCCTCAACGAAAGCTCCATGCGTGCTGTCGAAGACCGAAATCCGGGGTATTCCTTTCTGATCGACCCGGTCAGTCTTTATCCATCCCCTGACCGTATACGCGATGGCGCCGCGCTTTAAGCCGGACTGGCGCGTTGAACCGCATTTCGCGGAAGGATCGAACCTGAGGCTTGCCTTTCCTGAACGCGCAACAGCGCCGTCTATCGAGAAACATTTGCCGATATTCCAGCCAGTCGGTCCTTCTTCGAATCCGGGGTTCTTGAGCATATTCGCCCCTTCAAGACTTGCCGGGGGTTCTGCCTCAAGCCCGCCAACCCCTTTAAGCCCTCTTTCCTGTGCGGACAGAGAGCAGCTTCCGGCAAGCTCAAAAAGCAAGGCAACGAGGAGCGCCGCAGAGCGTGAAGATATCTTTTGCTTCATTTCAGGCCCATCGTACCGTGGTCCCTTCGCGCCGCGCTTGCAACCGATGGCCGCGCGCCCTCAAGGCTTAAAAATGAGGCCGCCCCTTTAACGGCCTGCTCAAGGATCTCATCAGGCCCGGAATCGGCGTTTATCACGAGATCCGCCCATTTTCTGCTGGGATGGACGAACTCAAGGTACATGGGGCGCACTGAAAGAGAGTACTGGCTCGCAACCGACTCGACACTCCTTCCCCTTTCGGCCACGTCTCTTTCAAGGCGTCTCAGCAACATCAAATCAAGGCTGGCATCAAGAAATAATCTCAGGTCCAGCATCTGTCTTATCCCGGCCTGGCTGAGTATCAGGTGCCCCTCGACGATAACGACCTGAGCGCCCTTTATCGCCTTGCTGCCCGGCAGTCTCGAATGCGTGCTGAAATCATAGGAAGGGACTTCTGCCTCGGCGCCCTGGCGCAATCTGCCGAGATGTACCGCAAGAAGGTCCCAGTCGATGGCTGAAGGATGATCAAAGTTCACCCGCTCCCTTTGCTCCGTTGAAAGGCGGCTGAGGTCCTTATAATAAGAATCCTGCTGGAGTATGGCAGCGTCATTGCAGCCGATTTTTTTGGCAAGCGCGCGGGAGAGGGTGCTCTTGCCTGAACCGGACCCGCCGCATATGCCAATGAGCACTCTGTCCATATCAGTTCAGTGCGCTGTTGCCCAGGCCAAGTCCGCTGAGCACGCTGCGCATCGGAGCGAACCTGAACGCGGAGAGCAGGCTCGCTGTTTTTTCCATGGTCTTGTCGATATTGGTGTAATGCCTGAAGCTTGACAGAAGGCCTGCATCTATCCGCGGCTGTCCCGGGTCCATCTCCCACGGATGAAAATATAAGACTGCAGGCTGCTTCTCCGATTCGTTTATGTGAGCTATGGCTTTTTTGATCACCCAAAGCGGAAATAGCCTCAAATACCCGCCGCCCGCCACCGGGAGCCTGAACGCGCGCCCCCAGATGCTGAACTCCCTCGTTGAAAGCGGGAACTCGAGTATTGAGCCTGTCGGCCTTTTAATGACGTAAGGAAACCTTTCAGCGCCTGGTATGCCGTACACGTCATGCGTTATCGGGAATATGCTGGAATCGTACGAGAACCCTTCCTCTATTAAAATATCGATGGCCCACAGAGAGTTTCCGGTGATCGAGTAGCTCGGGGCCCTGTAGCCGGTGACCGCCTGGCCGGAAGCGTCCTCGAGTATGGACTTCGCGCGTTTCACGTCAGCCCTGAAGCCTTCCGCCCCAAGCCTGTATACAAGACCGTGACCGTAGCCATGGCAGGCGATCTCGTGACCCCTTTCCTGGATCCTCCTCACCAGCTGAGGAGCCCGCTCAGCCACCCAGCCGAGCACAAAGAAGGTCGCCTTTACCGAATGCTCGTCAGCCATGTCCAGCACCCTCAGGGTATTGTCGACCACCCTGGAGGGCAGGCTGTCCCATTCCCCCTTCTTTATGTACTTCTCAAAGGCGGTAACGTGATAGTAATCCTCCACGTCTATTGTAAGTGCGTTGCGCATGTGCCAGGCCTTTCCTGAGCCCCCACCCCGGGGGCATGCCTTTCTCAAAAAGTCTTAGCGACCCCTACCGCTACCCTGTGGGTCTCGTGGTTGTCGGAGTCTACTGCAGCTGATTCGTAATCGATGAAGTTGTACGTCAGATTTACGGAGGCATCCTCTCCGAGAGAGTACTCAAGCGCCTGGCTCACTATCGTCCTGAAGGTCGTAGCGCTCTGAGGATAAAAAATATACTTCTCCCTGCCCACGCTCGCGGAATAAGCGAGCCTGGAAGTGAAGTCGTGCTTAAGTCCAGCCGTAAAACCGTACCTTCTCGTATCGCGCTTGTCCGTGGCGGTGTTGACGTAATCGCTGAAATTGTGACCGAGCGTAAGTACGGTCCTTGCCCCGGCCTTCTTCACGAGGGTCGCCATGTAGCCATATTGGAATTTCGGGACGGAACGCGGGTCTTCGGCTATCCTGCCTGACGATGTGAACGCCGCTTCGAAATAACCGAGCTCATGCCTTACGGCCAGGTCCCAGACCGGGCTGTCGATATCGCTGCCGTCATCGAAGGTGAGCTTGCTGTAACCGGCTGAGGCTGCCAGTGACGCTCCGGCCGCGTACTCATACTTGAGGTCCGCCCAGGCCTCGACCCTGTCAAAATCGGAAATACGGTTTAACTGCCTGCCGTACTCGGCCCTGAGGCCTCCGGACGTCTTTTGCGACAGGTCGAAAGTAGAGGCGATGAACACGGAGTTCTCTTTCTTATCCACGCTCTCCTCGTCCTTGTACCAGTAATCCGAGTGCCTGTAGCCTGCCCTGAGGGATGTCGAGGATGACGGCCTCAGGACGATATACGGCTCGACCGCGAAAACATTGGCGTCGGTCTGGTTCAGGATGATGCTCTCCTGCAGCCTTTCCCTCGATATGTCCTTCGAGACCCTTGCGTAATCGTCGGTGACCTTCAGAAAGAACACATTACGAAGCAACTCGGCATTGAGCTTAAGAGCGGCCTTGTGGGACTCCAGGCTCTTGTCGCTGTGCCTGGCGAAATTTATCCAGTCGAAGAAATAGGACGCGCTGAGGCTCATCCTTGACGCCTCATACCTGGCGTTGAAGCCGGGGAGTATCCTTGTGATGAAATCCTCTTCCCTGTCCGACCTGGAGGCGAATATATTGTCGTTGTATTCAACGCTCGCCGTTATTGCGGGCTGGATGGCCTTTTCAGACGCTTCGGCTGCGGCAGGCAGTAAGAGCGCGACAACAGCAATGAGTATGTATCCCGATACGATCTTCATCTGCGCCGTTCATCCGAGTATCCGCCTGAAGATGCCCTTTTTCAAAGGCTTCTCCTCCGCGGATATTTTGTTGGTGTACTTTATAACGGTGTCATAAGGCTCAGGCCTCTCGTCTTCTTTTTCCGGGACGGAGTGGTTCTTCTCGAAATGCTCGGAGACAAGCCTTTCAACAAGGTCCAGCCTTCTGCCTAGCTCCCTTGCCGAGAAGACATCGATGCCCGCCGGCCTTTTCTCGATGAGATCCACCCTTTCGCTGACCTCATTGATCATCGAGATGACCTGCTCTGGCTGAGCCTTCGGCGCGGCTTCGACTCTACATCCGCCGTCTTTGTCACCGGCCTTTTCGCTCGCCCAGTACTGGTTCTCGAAATCGAGTTCCCTTACTATGTCTATGGCCGTCCGGGCGTCTATTGCCCTGGCCTTCTCCATGTACGCGGTGAGCATCAGGAAGTCGCATATAATATTGATGAGCCTTGGTATCCCATTGCTGTACCGGTGTATTATGTCGAGCGCTTCCGTGGTGAACGAGACCGCGTTCCTGTTGCCGGCGACCTGGAGCCTGTGGAATATGTACTCCTCGGTCTCATTCCGGAGGAGGTTATACAGATGGCAGCTTATATTGATGCGCTGCCTCAACTGGCGAAGTTCCGGCCTTGCAAGCATGGCCTTGAGCTCAGGCTGTCCCACGAGTATTATCTGCAGGAGCTTGGAGCTGTCGGTCTCGAGGTTGGAAAGCATGCGCACCTCCTCGAGGAGGTCCATCGAGAGGTTCTGCGCCTCGTCGATTATGAGCACCGGGGAGCAGCGCTTCGCGTACATCTCGATAAGAAAGTCGTAGAGCTCCTTCATGAGCACGGTCTTGTCGTTGCCGGATGCCTTAAGGCCGAAATCCGTGTTTATAAGCCTTAAGAGCTGCTCGGAGTCGACCCTTGTGCTGAAGACCTTGGAGACGACGACGTCCTTGCCGAGTCCATTGATCAGGTTGCGTATGAGCGTGGTCTTCCCCGCGCCCACTTCCCCGCTCAACAGTATGAACCCCGCCCTCTCGTTTATGCCGTACTCGAGATACATCGTGGCCTTCCTGTGGGTCTTGCTCATATACAGGAACTCCGGGTTCGGCACCAACTCGAATGGTTTGGCCGAAAGGCCGAAGAATTTTTCGTAGTCTGACATATTCATTCGCCCGCGCGCCTCAATAATTGTAATATGAATAGTGCTGGCTCATCTCTGTTTCAGCCCCGTTGTAGACTATGCCGAGCAGGTTCGAGCCCCTCAGGAGGTTAAGAGCCTCTCCGACGTGCTTTACCGATGCCGCCCTCTCCCTCACCACAAACAGGACGCCATCGACAGACGCGCTGAGGGACAGGGATTCGGCAAAGGGCAGTATCGGCGGGGCGTCTATGATTACGTACCTGTCGGGATACCTCTGTTTAACTCCGGCGATGAAGTCCTTCATCTTCTGTGACGAAAGGAGCTCAGCCGGGTTGTCTATCTTCCGGCCTGCCGGCAGGAACGAGAGCTTTCCCAGGTTGGTCCTTATGAGCGCTTTGGATAGGTCAAGGCCGTCCAGCAGGCAGTCCGTTATCCCAGGCTCGCCCTCCAGGTTCAGGTATTTGTTGAGCGAGGGCCTCCTGAGATCGGTGTCTATCAAAAGGACCGTAAAGTCGTAATCGCGCGACAGAGTGACGGCGAGGTTAAGCGACGTTATGCTCTTGCCCTCGGAACCTATCGAGCTCGTGACCAGTATGGTGTTCCGGAACTCTTCTGCTCCGGTGGTGAGGCCGACGATGATCGATTTGAGCTTCCTGTACTCCTCGGCCACGGCGGAGCCCTGGTCGTTGAGGGCCACTATAAAAGGGCTTACGCAGCTCACGTCAACCACCCTCGCCGGGGTCGAAGGCGTCTCGGCAACCGGCCTGCCTGCAGGCGGCTCCTTATGGGCCTTTTCAGGAGACCTCTGCTCCCTCAGTCTGGCCGCCTTCTCTATCGCTTGGTCGATCCTGCTCATTTTCCAGCTCCGTCTGCCTATTTTCCTGCTATCAAAGCTTTCCTATGTACGCGCCCAGATCCGTCGCCTCGAAGACAAGTATCGCGATGAGGACGACGGCGTATGCCCCGGCTATGGAAAAAGCCAGCATGTCCCTTCTTTTCCTCACGACGGCATCCGCCGGGTTCCTTATGACGGGTATTACCGCCAGCACCGGGACATTGAACTGGCTCAAGTCGTCTGGCCTCTTTGCGGAGGCGCTTAGATAATCGAGCGCGATAACGGCGCCAACCCCTCCCGCTATCCCCAAGAGAAGCCCCAGCAGGATTATCTGCACGCGGTTGGGGCTCACCGGCCTGGCCGATACCATGGCCGGGTCGACTATCCTGAAGGTCGCGGTCTTATCCTGGACCTCCATCTGCTTTGACACCTCAGATTGCCCGAGCTTGGCGACAAGGTCCTCGTAGATGCTCCTGTAAGTGTTCCTTTCCATCTCGAGCTCTGAAAGCTTCGTCTTCTCGGCGGGTATGTTCCTCAGATAGCTCTCCTTGGAGCCCACCAGCCTTCTCATGTGCTCTTCTTTCGCCGCTACGGCCGCCAATTCCCGTTCGGTCTTGTTGTACTCGTCCTTGAGCTGGTGATAGACGGGGTTTATCGTGGAAAGCTCGGTGTCAGCGGCCCCGCTGTCATATGGCTCTCCCTCTTTCCTGTTCTTGAGCATCTCCTTGAACGACTCCATCTCGACCTGGGTCCTCATAACCTCGGGATAATCCTTGGTGTAGGTCATCATCAGCTCGCGGAGCCTCTTCTGAAGCGAGATCAATCGCTCCTGCAGCGAATCCCTGCTCATAAGCGCCACAGTGTACGGCTTCTCCTGGCCGAGCTGCTTTTTTATGACCTCCCGCCTCGCCTCGAGCTCCCTTTTCTGGATCTTTATCGCGTCAAGCCCGTCCTGCACCCCTTTTATGTCAGAGACCACGGCGGTCTCGTTCACCGCCACGAAGACGCCCTTCTCCTTCCGGAACTTGATGACCTCTCCCTCTACCTCGTCCAGCTTTGCCTTGAAAAAGCTTATCTGCTCGGACAGGAACCTGTTCGCGCCGTAGGCCTCTTCCCTCTTGGATGAGATATTTTCCTCGATGTACATACGCACGAGCGTATTGACGTAGTCCGAGGCGAACTTCGGGTCAGCGTCCTTGAAAGAGACCACAAAGAGGTCCATGTCCTTCATATTCACCATGGTCCTGTTCTGCAGGTCCTTGACAAGGCTTTCAACCTGGCGGTCGTCCTTCACGTCCACCCCGAGGGTGTTGACCACCTTCGTAAGGATGTTCCTGCTGGAGATGGCGTATGAAAGGACGCGGAGCCTGTCCTGCATGGAAGGGGTTACCGCTATGTCCTTTATCAGCTCGTTTATCACGTTCTTCTCTATGAAGACAGTGCTCTTGGCCTCGTACGCCTTCGGCAGGGCGTAGCTCAACACGACCGAGCCGGCCGAGATGACGAGCACAACCGCAAGGAACAGGTACCTGTTCCTTATGACGAGCTGGGCGTATTTCCTGATATCAAGACCGCTGTCGCGCTCCATCAAACCCCTCCTAAAAAAGCCCTTCCCTTACCACGACATAATCGCCGGGGCTCAAGGCCAGGTTCTGGCTTAAGTCTCCCTTTTTCGTGAGGTCTTCCGCTCTCACCGGTATCGACGACCTCTTGTTGTCGCCGTTCTTCCTGAAGACGGTGACCCCGTTCTGGTTCGCGAACTTGGTGAAGCCTCCGGCCTCGAGTACGGCCTCCATGACGGTGAGACCCTCCCTGTACTCGATGAACTTGGGGGTATTCACCGCGCCAACGACATAGACGCTCCTTTCAAGGAGCACTGGCATGAATATCACGTCATTGGGCTCGATGACGATGTCATCCGAGGTCTTGCCTGTTATGAAAAGGTCGTAGAAGTCCTCCTTGACCTTTTTGCCATCCCTCTGGACGTAAGCGCGCTTCAGGTCCGCGCCCTTCGTCTCGCTTATCTGGCAGAGCAGCTGAAGGAGCGTCGTCCTTTTGTTAAGGTCCACGACCCCGGACTTTACTCCTCCCCCGAAGACATAGACCTTGCTGTTGTTTATGCCCTCCACTATGACGTTCACGGTCGGGTTCTTGACTATCGACTTGAGCCGCTCGGTCAGGACCTCCTGGAGCCCTGCCGGGGTATAGCCGGTCGCTACGACGTCCCCGATGGCCGGGATCGTGATCTTTCCGTCAGGCCTCACCCTTACAGGGGTGCTGAGCTCCTTGACGCCCCAGACAGATATGACGAGTGTGTCCCCGTCGCCTATGACGTAGTCTCCGGCCCTGGCCTGGCCGGATGCCAAAACAAGAAGTATTGCGAGCAATAGGGTCTTCTTCAAGGTCTCCGTCCTCTATCTCCCGCCTCTTCCGAACAACATGACCTTTGCGGTCTCGACCAATATGAAGATGTCCAGAAGGGGGGAGAGGTGTTTTATGTAGAAAAGGTCGTATCTGAGCTTCTCGAGCGAATCGTCGACAGAGGCGCCGTAAGGGTACTTTATCTGCGCCCAGCCCGTTATGCCCGGCTTCACGTAGTGGCGCTCCGTGTAAAACGGGATGGCCTCGCTGAGCTGGCTTATGAATTCCGGCCTCTCGGGCCTTGGCCCGACCAGGCTCATGTCGCCCCTGAGCACGTTGTAGAGCTGTGGTATCTCGTCGAGCCTCGATTTGCGAAGCCACCTGCCGATGCGCGTAACCCTCGGGTCGTTCTCCTGGCTCCAGACGGCGCCTGTTTCGGCCTCGGCGTCATTTCGCATGGTCCTGAATTTATAGAGGGCGAACTTCTTCCCCTTCTGGCCGACCCTTATCTGCCTGAAGAGGACCGGGCCTGGCGAATCGGCCTTCACCGCGAGCACTATGAATGGAATCATCGGCAGGGCGACAAGCAGCGCCGCGACCGACGTAAACATGTCGAAGACGCGCTTAAGGAGCATCTTCGAATGGGTGATCCTGAAGCCGTCAGAGAATATGAACCAGCTCGGGGTGATGTTCTCTATAAGGAGCTTGCCCGTTACCTGCTCGTAAAAAGAGGGCGCGTCCATCACTTCTATTCCGCCGAGCTTGCAGTCCAGCACGTCGCGGAGCGGGAAAGAGCCGCGCCGCTCTGAAAGGGATACCACTATCTTGTGGGCCTTTTCCTTCTGGACGGTCTCGGCGAGCCCCTCGCCACTGCCGATTATGGAATGCAGCGGCACCAGCACGGTCTCGTTGGTGCAGTTCACGTAGCCGGCCAGCACGTAATTATGGCTCATGCCGTTCATGACCGAGCCCATTTTATTCGCAAGCGGCCCTGTCCCGAGTATAAGCACCCTTTTCGCGAAGGTCGGAAGGCTCGACGATATCCGGAACGCGAGATGCCCCAGGAACTGATATACCGCAAACGACCCGAGCGAAAGCGCGAGCACGCCCCTGCCGATCATAAGCTGCGGAATAAGATAATAGGCGGTCGCCAATATGAAAAAGGACAACGCCATCGAGACGATCACCTTGGCAGAAATTTCTTTTTTTCCAGCGTTTTTCTCCAGGTTATAGAGCTCGCAGAGAAATGATGAGACTATGAGGACAGCCGCGAAAAAGAGAGCGCCGAGCCCAAAAAGAGAGCTTGCCTCAAGCGAGGTCCCGAAGCGTATGAACCACCCCGTATAGACCGCGAGGCAGGCCATCAACAGATCAAAGAGAATGAGTATGGAGACCTTTCCCATCGTTTTTACCTTTTTACCTTCTTACGGGTTCTTTTATTTTCTTCAAAATCTGCCTTGCGCTCTGGGCCTCAGGGAATTCTCCTTTAGCCAGCGCCTTTTCAATCGTCAACGCCGCCTCCCTGTCCAGGCCCTTACCCTTCTGGGCGAGGGCGAGATGATACAATACGGAGGGATTGTCCGGCAGCAGGTCGGAAGACCTTTTTAGCGCCGTGATGGCCTGGTCATACTTCCCGCTCTTGGTCAATATATAGCCGAGGGTGTCGAGGATGCTCGGGTCTTTCGGCGCAAGCACGTAGGCCCTGGCCGCAAGCTGTATGGCAGCCTGCGTATTCCCACCCTGGTCGGCATAGTAGTACGCGAGGTTATTGAGAGCTGGCACATGGTTTGGCGCTATCCTGAGGATCCTCTGATATTCGGTCGCTGCCTGCGCCTTTTTGCCGGTCAATTCAAGGATCGAAGCCGCCTGAAAGATGACCTGGGGGTTATTCGGGCTGACCTTCTCGGCGTCCCTGTATACCTGTAGAGCCGATTTAAAATCCCTTGCCCTGACATGGACAGACCCCAGCATGATATACGGCGTGATGTCCTTTCCTGAAAGGCTTACGGCCTTCTTAAGGCTTCCTACAGCCTTGCTCACGTCACCAGATGACTGTTGCACTATGGACATGGCGATGTACCCGATGGGGCTGCCAGGCCTGTCCTTTATCACATCCCTCGCGGCGGACTCGGCGGCATCCAGCTTGCCCATTGTCGCGTATATGCGGGCAGTCTCCGCCATAAGGACCGGGTTCCCCGGTTCCCTCGCAAGCTCCTTTTTGATCTTGTTCAAGGCGTCCTCGGGTTTCTTCATGGCAAGATACGTATTTACTATGAGGGCAAAGCCCGCCTTCGGGGCCTTCTTCTCTATCTCTTCAAAGACCTTGATCGCCTCATCGAATCTCTTTTCCGTCATGAGCGCCTTGCCTTTCATCTCGAGTACGGCAGGGTTCGAAGGCTCTGTCTTAAGTATCTTGTCCAGATAATCGATGACGGCGCCAAATTCCTTTTTGCCCAGGTAATGGTTCGAAAGCTCCATATAGGCCTGCCTGGTGCCGATCTCTGAGGCCATCTTCAAATAGGAGGCGGCCTCGTCCCTTTTACCGGTGGCCTCAAGGACAGAGGCGAGCATGACCATGGCCTTTGGGTCCTTGGGGGCCTTCGATACGAAGGCCTTGAGCTCCTCGACTACTTTTTCAGAAGCGCCTGAAAAGGAATAGATGGTGGCGAGCGCGAAGTGCGGGGCCGGCAGCTCCGGGTTGAGCTGCTTTGCCTTCTCCAGTATCTTTATGGCTTCTCCGGGCTTGTTCTCCCGGAGCAGTACTTCAGCCATCACTGTATGCAGGACAGCGTCCGCCTTCCCGCCCGAAAGGCCTTTCGAGATGGTCTCTTTCGCCTTCGCGAGATCATTGTGCTTTATATAATGATTTACGAGGATGAGCCTGGAGTTCAACTGTTCAGGGGCGATCTCTACCGCGCTCCTGAAATTGGCCTCCGCGTCCCTGCTCCTGCCCTTCGAGAGGCTATACATGCCCTTTTTAAGATGCGCGTCAACAAGCTTGGGGTCGAGGTCTATGGCCTTATTGAGCTCGGCTATTCCCTGCTCGTGCATATTCTTCGCCATGTAGGCGCTACCGAGCACATTGTGGGCGAGGGCGTTTTGCGGGTCGGTCTCCAAAGCCTTTCCGGCTTCGTTTATCGCGTCGTCAACCCTGCCCTGTATCAGCAGCACCATCGAGAGCATGACCCTCGGCGGCACATAAGAGGGCTCCAGGTCGAGCGATTTCTGGAACTGGCTGGTGGCCTGTTCGAGCTGGCCCCTCTGGTAATGGGCCTGGCCGAGGAAATAGAGCGTAAGCGGGCTCGCTCCGAGGGTTGAAGCCTTCTGCAGAAGCGTAATAGAGTCATCCAGGTTTTTCTTATAGCTGAACGCGACCCCCTTGATAAGGTAACCTTCCGGCCTGTTAGGGTATTTTTCGATGAGCTTCCCGCTCAATTGTACCGCTTCGTCATGCCTGCCCGTGTCCAGCAAGATCGAGCCCTTCCTGTAAAGCGCCTGAAGGTCGTCAGGGTTGCCTTTAAGTACCTGGTCCAGGCTCCTTACCGCCCCGTCGTAGTCTCCTTTGCTGCCGTACACTTCGGCCAGCATGTAAAGGGCGTTCCTGTTGCCTGGCTCTTTCGCCAGCACCTTATCGACGCCGGCCTTCGCCTCTTCCTGCCTGCCCATGGCCATGTATACCTTTGAGAGCAGCAGCTCGGTCTCTGACCTCTGGCCGTTGAGGGACAGGGCATTTTTCATATGGTCTACGGCCCTGTCGTATTCCGCTTTTGACGCCTCTGCCAGGCCAGCGGCCTCGAACGCGTCCGCGTCCGTCGAGCCGTCCGAGATGAGGTCCTTTATCTCGCTGAGGGCTTCATCCGGCCTGTTCTTCTGTACGTATACCTTCGCGAGCTCTATCCTGGCCTCCTTGAGGGAGGGGTTCTGCCTGATTACTTTCTGAAGCTCCTTTTCCGCGGAATCGAAGTTGGCGAGGCTGTAATAGGCCTTGGCGAGCTGGAAGCGCGCCTCAAAATAGTTCGGGTCCTGCTCCAGCGCGTTCTTGAAATATACGACCGCGCCCCTCGAGTTCTTCTCCTCCATCAGCTTTGTGCCTTCCTTGAGGAGCTCCTCCTTCTGTTTGCCCGCGTTGCCGCACGCGGTCACGAGCGTCATGAACAAAAGAAAAGAGACCGAGGCGAAAAACCTTCCCTTAAACAATGTTATATTCTCCTTTTACGTCGTAATCTCCGGCCATCACCTGTTTTATTACGAGCGTGAACTTCTGATAATTAAGGGGCTTGAGCATGCAGTAGGTGGTCTTGTTGTCAAGGACGCTCATCAGTTCCGTGTCTATGTGCGTGGCCAGGATCATGAGCGGGACCGCCCTTTTCTTCAGCTCCTCCAGAAGGACGTTCCCGTACGGGTAGCTCGTGATGACCAGGCCGAACTCGTTCTGGTCGAGCTTCTTCGCGAGCTCCCCCATTTCATTGGCCAGGACCTCTGTTCCAAACCCCTCGGACCCCAGGATTGCCGAGCAGACTTTCGAGAAACCGGCGTCATCGATGATGAGAATGCGCTTCTTGAACATGCCAGTCAGAATTGCAAGTTTCATGCCCAGCTTCCTGGGAGAGTCCAGGTCAAAAGACATGATACGTACCCATCGGTGGAGGGTTTTGATTTTAATAAGGATTTTCAGAAAAGGAGTGGTGACTTAAGGATGGAGTAGGCTTTTCAGATTAGACTGAAATCATACCTTTGGATGAGAGCACTGTTTCCAAAAGAAACACTTTCTGCCAAGATAGCGTTTTAATTGGGGTATGTTTGTATCTTTTCGATACACTTTCAATTTTCCTTTTAAATCCCGCAATTAGGGCTTAAGTGTTTCCATTGGATACATCAAGCCAGTTCAGCCTCTTTAAGCCTCTTGTAGAAGGCCTTTCTGGAGATACCGAGCATCTTCGCGGCCTTTGATTTGTTGCCTTTGCACTCCTGCAGTGTCTTTGTTACAGCATCAAGTGCCATCTCCTTGAGGGTCAGGGCAGATGAGTGGCGCCGTGGGGCGCTTCCAGCGGACCGTGTGCCGAGCAGGAATTCCTCCGGGAGCTCTTTGATCGTTATCCTGTCTTTTTTCGCGAGGACCACGGCCCGTTCAACTACGTTTTTGAGCTGCCTTATGTTGCCGGGCCATGGATAGCCCTCGAAGATCCTCATGACGTCGTCGGATATCGTGAGGAGCTTTTTCTCCCTCAGGCATACCTCGCTGAGGAACTCGGACAATATGAGCGGCAGGTCGGCCCTCCTCTCCCTCAGCGGCGGCACCGTAAGCTGCACGACGTTTATCCTGTAGAAGAGGTCCCTTCTGAACGTGCCATGCTCGACCTCTGCCTTCAGGTCCCTGTTGGTAGAGCATATGAGCCGGAAGTTTACCTTTATCTTCTTGCTGCTCCCGAGCCTCTCCATCTCGCGCTCCTGGAGCACCCTCAGAAGTTTCGCCTGGAGCTGAAGCTCCAGCTCCCCTATTTCATCGAGGAAGAGCGTGCCGCCTTCGGCCTCTTCGAACCTCCCGATCCTTGTGGAGAGCGCGCCCGTGAAAGAGCCTTTCTGGTAGCCGAAGAACTCCGCCTCCATCAGCTCTCGCGGGAACGCGGCGCAGTTCACCGCCACGAAGGGATTCTCGCGCCGCGAGCTCGTATAATGAAGCGTCTTGGCGATGAGCTCCTTGCCGGTGCCTGTCTCGCCGGTTATCAGCACGCTCGAAGCGGTGTTCTTTACAGACTCGATCATCTCGACTATTTTTCGCATCTCGTGCGTGGTGCCAATGATGAAGTGCTGGATATGCTCGGAGGAGAGCCTTTTCCGAAGCGTGTCGACCTCGCGCTTAAGGCGCCTCTGCTCAAGGGCCCTGGCGAGTATGCCTTTTAGCTTAAGGTAGTCCGGCGGCTTGATGAAATAATAGAACGCGCCCCTGGTCATGGCCTGGACAGCCGAATCGACGCTGCCGTAAGCGGTAAGGAAGATGACCGGCACGTCCGGGTGCCTCTCGGAAGCGTACTCGAAGAGCTGCATGCCGTTTTTCCCCGGCAGCTTTATATCGGTTATGACAGCGTCGAGGTCCTCTGAATCCATGAGCTCGATGCCCTGCTCGGCTGTCATCGCGCTCAATATATGATAGCCTTCCTCCGCGAGGATGGCCGAGAGGACCTTTACGGCGTTTGGCTCGTCGTCTATTATCGCTATCTTCGCTCTTACAGTTGAATTCATCCGGCAAAACCATCAGCCGCGGGGATGTACAGGCGCACGAGGGTGCCCCCCTTGCCGCTTTTTATGTCCATGCGCCCGCCGTTCTGCCTTACCAGCTCCCGCGTAAGGAGGAGGCCGAAGCCCTTGCCTTCGCCCTTTTTCGGGAATACAAGGACGTCCTCGCCAAAGAGCTGCAAGCCGGGGCCGGTATCAGATATCTCGATTACGACCATGCAGTTGCCGTTATCATTGTCAACAGATGTCTTTACGCTGAACCCATCTCCTGCCTTCAATACCTCTATCGCGTTATTCACGATGTTGAGTATGGCATGCTCTATCTGGAAGGAGTTGGCCTGCGCCGGAGGGACGTCCCCGTACGAATAGGTGAACCTGATATCCCTGGAAGCGGCCTGCAGGGCCGTCAGCATCTCTATCTTCTTTATGATGTCGTTTACATCCACCTCTGATATCTCGGCTTCAGATACCGAGGAGCTCAAAAACCTTGAGATGAAATCGTTGAGCCGTTTTGCCTCAAGCTCGATAATATCCGTAAACTCCTTCAGGGTACTTTCCTGAGGATACCTTCCCCTCAAATAGACGACCGCGCCCATTATGGCGTTTAGCGGGTTTCTGACGCTATGCACAAACGCGGTCGCCGTCCTGCCGGTATCAATGAGGCTCTGGATGCCGGTCGTCGCGCTCTCGGGCCTGGCGGGATATGTCCGTATCTGGACCTCTGCCCCGCCTGCCCTGTGCCGCTTATCCATGATCGGGCTTATCTCGACGTCGGACTTGACCTGTCCAAGGACGGAGTTGAAGTAATGCCCCTTGATGGCAACGGGGCGGGCGGTCCTCAGCACCTTTACAAGAGCGTCCCTGTTATCAACGAATATCCTGGGCAGCACCATATAATACTTCTTGCCCAGGGCGTTGCCTGCGGCTATGCCGGTAGCCTGTACGGCATCCTGGTTCCAGACGTTCACTATGAGCCTGGAATCGGTCCCGAATTTAAAGCTTTTCTCCATCTCAGATCATCCCCTGTGAAATAACCGCCCCTGCGTAAAAGATGGTTTGAAATCACCCACATTATATCGGATCTACCCGGACCGCCGGCAAAACCTGTTCACAGTCCAGAACCGGACCGTGAAACCAGCTTGCATTCAACTGCGCTATTATGATAAATCTTTTTCGGACGATTCTGAAAAATATTTAATTTTACATGTATTTAGCCGGAGACGGCCCTGCGAAATAAGCAATCGCATTATACATTTTCCTGAATTTTTCCGCTTTCTGAATTTTTCAGCAACAGAAAGGTTGCCCGCTGAGAAGAGATATCCTTGTCCGCGTCCTTCCCTTCGCCCTTTTCATGGCCCTTATCGGCGCCGAGGAAGGACTACGTTATCTTTCCCCCTACCTCGGGCTATCCATCGGTACAGGCGCTGCCGTCTATTTTTATCCCATGAAGATCGTCGCGGCCGGCCTGGCGCTCCTGTACTTCCGGAAAGATTACGACGAGCTATGCTTTCGCGACCTCCTGCGTCCGGCCATGACCGCGCAGAGCATACTGGCCGGACTGGCCATATTCATACTCTGGATAAACATGGATTGGGGCTTCGCGAGGTTCGGCCCGGCGGAAGCCTTCGATCCAGGCTCCATCGAAAATGATACCAACAGAGCCCTGTACATCGCGACCAGGCTTTTCGGAGCGTCTGTACTCGTACCCGTGATGGAAGAGATATTCTGGAGGTCTTTTCTTCTAAGGTACATCGCGAACCCGGACTTCAGGGGCGTGGCGATCGGGGCCTGGGCGCTTACGCCCTTTCTGGCGATCACTGTACTTTTCGGCCTCGAGCATAACATGGTAGCCGCGGGATTGATGGCAGGGGCCGCCTATAACCTGCTCCTCTTCAGGACCCGGAGCATAGCGCAGTGCGTAATCGCCCACTCGACAACGAATCTCGCCCTGGGCATCTACGTTATGATGACCGGGAGCTGGCAGTTCTGGTGATCCGCTTTAGTATCGACTACGGTCCACGGGGATTTTCGCGGGATCTTCAGGCGGCGGATTTTAAGGCCGGTATCATGATCCCACAGATTCAGATACTGTAGGTGCTGTCCCTCTCCCAATCAGTGAAGAAATGGAAGAGCTCTGGTTTGCGCTGGGCTATCTGGCGCTCGATATTGCTTATCCTGGCTATATAGGGGATCCTGTTGCCGTGATACTCCGTGACGTCCCCGATCTGGTTGAAGACCACGCCGGAGACCTTCAGGAGCTGAAAGAGGCTCTTTTCCATTACAGCATACCAATTGACCACGCCCAGCCACTTGCTCTCCCTGTACATGGCCTTGTAAAGCCCGAGCACTATCTCTGGACGGCGGCGCTGGCTGTGGCCCGCTGACGAGGACTCGTCCACGGTAGAGCCGCTGGCGCCGTACAGGTCGTCGCCAGCCCTTCTCCTGTAGAGCTTGCTTATCGCGAGCCGCGAGACCTCTACAGCGCTGTCTTTTGGGACTTGAGAGGTATCGAGCCTGGTCTTGCAGTGTTTCTCGATGGGAAAGCCGAGCTCTGACGACTTTATTAGCCTTACCGTCCCGACTATGTTGTCATGCCTGTCCTTGGCTATGAAGTGCACCGAGTGCTCGTCGTACTCGTCCCTTTCCGTCCCCGAGGGGTGGTCCGCGGTCGACTCAAACCCGCATTCGAGGCAGTAGACCTGGTACCGGAGCTTGAAAACCTCCTTCAGCTCGTCTTCAGTCTCTACCCGCTTGAATGTGAACATAGGAACGCCGCCCTGTATAGGGTTAGTGAGAATCCGCTGAGTGAGTGAGGGCAGGCGTATCATGCCTGCGGGAAAAATACTATCATATTCATCTACTTGCCGCAAAGGAAATCAGGATGAGAGCGGCCACGGGATAAGGGTGTCGCCGGTCCAGGCCTTGAGCCTGGACCGGCAATTAAAGTATTACTCCGTCCTAAATGAGGCCTTCACGCCTGATACGCGTGACCATAACCCCAGCGAGACCTATCCCTAACAAGGCTATGACCGAGGGCTCAGGGACGGCCGTTGGAGGGTCATCGAAAAAAGCATAGCTATTGGTTTCACCATCACCAGCATTCTTTACCTGGTATTGCAGGGTATAAGTACCCGTAGCTGATGCTGTCCAGCTCCAGTGTTCCCACGGAAGGGGCCCAAGATCGACCTCCTCGCCGGTATATTCTCCTTCGGGAGTGGTTATCTTGTAGCCCAGATCAAATGAGTCGGCGTACCAGGGCTCAGCCACGACATCGCCCTCGCCATTCAAGACGCTTATCAAGGCATAGTCGTTGTAATCACTTGCATCAATGGCGGAATACGGAAAATATACCTCATCACCGCAACAGAAAGTAGCCCAGCCTTCGACCGTCTCCCCTTCGTTTAAAGAAAAACTTTGGGAGAGGGTTGTGAAATCACCAGCTACCGTTGTAAGTATCGCAAAATAATTTCCATCCACCGGGGTATAAGTGACTATATCGGGACGCTCGTACCCCCCTTCGTCTGTCGGCCCAGTCCAACTTGTCACTACATCAATTGCGCCATCTTCAACCCAGCCCGATGTATCGCCCGTCTCAAAACCAAGGTTTACCGGCTGCGAGTACGCGTTAGAGGAAAGACCCAGCACAGAAAACGCGGCTACAGCCAAAAGCCTTTTCATAGCCCAGCCCCCCTTTTGCAGGTTGTTTGTTAAAAGTATAACAGAGAAGTTGAACTATGCTGGTTCACCCGCAAAATAAAAGCGGGTCAAGGTTTTATCCCCGAACCCGCAAAAGCACACACAAAAAAGGCGGCCCCTATCCCCCCACCACATAGCCCTTCTCGCCGAGCGCCTTAAGTATCCTCTCCGAATGCTCGTGCCCCTCAACCTCGAGTATTATCTCAAGCCTTATAGAGCCTACAGACACATCTACCGCCTCCCTCTGGTGTATCACATGGAGTATATTGGCCTTGAGCGCGGCTATCTCGGCGGTGAGGCGCGCTAAAGACCCCGGCTCATCGGGTATGATGGTCGTTATCTTCAAGATCCTGCCCTCTCGCAGCAGGCCCAGCCTTATCACCCTGTCAAGGGTGGTTACGTCTATGTTGCCGCCGCTTAAGACAAATACCGCCTTACGGGTCGATCCGGGGAGCTTGCCTTCCATCGCTGCTGCCACAGGCACCGCCCCTGCCCCTTCGACTATGAGCTTTTTCCTTTCAAGGAGCTTTACTATCGCCCCCGCGATAGAGTCCTCGCCGACGTCGACCACCCTGTCGACATATCTTTTTATTACCTCGAATGTCTTCTCCCCGACTCGCTTTACCGCTATGCCGTCGGCTATGGTCGGCCTCTGCTCTACCACGCTCGGCGCGCCCCTTTTTATCGACTCGACGCACGAGCTTGACGCCGCGGCCTCGACCCCGACCACGGTTATTCCACCGCGTGTTTCCTTCAAGGCCGTCGCTATGCCAGAGATGAGCCCGCCGCCGCCCACGGGGACGACGACGGTATCTGCCTGGGGCACGGCCGCGAGTATCTCCAGGCCTATCGTCCCCTGCCCTGCCATGACCTGGTAGTCGTCGAATGGGTGGATGAAGAAGAGCCCCTTTTCTCTGGCAAGGTCTTTTGCGTATCTGTATGATTCGAAAAAATTCCTGCCATGGAATACGACCTCGCCGCCGTAGCCCTTTGTGGCTACGAACTTCACGATGGGCGTCGTCTCAGGCATGACTATGAGGGACCTTACCCCGAGAAGCGTAGATGCCCAGGCCACCCCCTGCGCGTGGTTGCCTGACGAGGCGGTTATGACCCCGGTGGACTTTTCCGCGTCCGTTAGTGACGAGATCTTGAAGTACGCCCCCCTGGCCTTGAACGAGCCGGTCTTCTGGAAGTTCTCCAATTTAAGGAAGCATTCAAAGCCGAAGAGTTGGGAGAGGCTGGAAGAGAATATTACGGGGGTGTTACTTACTATGCCTTTTATCCTTTGGGCGGCCTCCTTTATAAGCTCTATCATAAGCCCCCGTTGAGCTGCCGGTTTTGGCAACCGTGAAGAACTCCGATTATATCCAGGCTGCCCTAAAGCCTCTGCCGCAACGCCTCAAAGATCGCCACAGCCCCGGCCTGCGCCGCGTTCAAAGAGTTCACCTGCCCGCGCATGGGGATCGATACGCAGAAATCACAGCTCTCGCGAACAAGCCTCCTTATGCCCTTGCCCTCGCTCCCTATGACTACGCATAAGTCCCTGTCGAGATCGGCGGTGTAGACCGTATCCCGGCACCCGGCCTCTACAGCCACGGTCCAGACCCCCTCCTCCTTGAGCTTCTCTATCGCGCGTACGAGGTTCACCTCTCTTGCTATCCTCGTATGCTCGGTAGCCCCGGCTGAGGCCTTAACAACGGTTGGCGTCACCTCGCTCGCCCTGTCCTTCGGGATTATGACGCCGTGGAGACCGGCTGCGTTGGCGGTGCGGATAAGCGAGCCCAGGTTCTGCGGGTCCTGGATAGAATCGAGTATGAGGAAGAATGCCTGTTCTTTACTCTCCTTCCAGAAGGAGATGAGGTCCTCTATATCGTAGTATTTGAACTCTTCATGGATCAGCGCGGCCACACCCTGGTGCCTGTCGGTGCCCGCAAGCCTTCTTATCTCTTCCTCGGGCATCCTCGCGACTTCGATATTTCTCTGGCGCGCGTGCCTGATTATATCCAAAGCGGCCTTGCCTGTCCTGCCCTCGGCCAACAGGATCCTGTCTATGGCAGATGCGGCCTTTAAAGCCTCCAGGACCGGGTTTATCCCGTAAACTGTCCTCACAGCCCTTCTTTCCACTCCGGCGCTTTTATCGCCTTGAGCTTCTCTTCTATGACAGAAGCCTTCTCGAGCTTGCCGCTTTTTTCATAAAGCTCGCCTAAGTGAGAATATATCTCTGCAAGCGCCCCAGGGCGCCCGGCAGGCACGGCGTCCGCGGCCTTAAGGAAGCTCCCCTCAGCCGCCTCGTACTCCCCTGCCCTCAACTGGATAACGCCGAGAGTGTCGAGGTAGCTGTAGCCGCCTTCGCCCGACATCCTTACCGCCTTCTCAACCATAGAGCGCGCCCCCTCCATATCGCCCTTTTCCATCAGGAGCCAGCCCAGGTTGTTGTAGAACTCAGGCGCTTCCCTTAGCTCTATCGCCCTACCATAGCTTTTTTCCGCCTTTGGGTACTCCTTCATCCTGAGATAAACATTCCCGATGGCGAAGTAGACGTTCGCCTCTTTCGTATCTATTGATTTGGCGCTGTCGTACTCGCGTAAAGCGAGGTCATACTTGCCCTGAGACTCGTAGATGGCCCCCAGCCTCATGTGCTCGTTTAATGAAAGCGGGTCGGGCCCCGCGACCTTTATTACCCCGCAGGAGGAGAGGATGACGCTTAAAATAAAAAACAGGGTCAGTCTTTTCATCACTTCATCCCCTTGGGCCTGACGGCAAGTGTAGCGTAGCCTGTCTTTGACCATGCCTTCTTAAGCTCAATGAATGAGTATACCTTATCCTGTTCAGTCCCGGAGTGGGCGACGACTACCCTTGCCCGTTCGCTTATCCCTGTGGCCACTATGTAATGGCCGACCGGGTAGAAGTCATACCCGAGGTTAAGAAAGAGGATCAAGGGCGAGCCATCTTTAAGCCTGGCCTGCAGGTCGCCCAAGCTACCCTTGTAAAAGCTCGCATCAAAGCCCTTTTCCTTGGCGTAGGCAAGCAGGTCTATGGGCAGTGTGCCCCTTAGCTTTTCATTGTAGACGGCTCTGCCCACATCGTCCATCGTATCCTCTGAGCCGTAGAAGGCCATGACACCCGCGAGGGCAGCTGGGCCGCACATATACTCGTCCTGAGAGAAAAAGGGCACCCCTTCGATAATCGCCCCTCCCTTCGCGTCCCCTCTCAATGACGCGAGCACCGCCTGCCTGTCGGTGGTAACGGCGCACCCGACAAACGAGAGAAACAAAATAAAAAAAATAAAAGCCCTTAAGAAAGACATTTTTTAATCGCTTAACAGGTTCATATTTTGTTCAGACTGCTCGAAAAAGCTCCATATGCGAGGCGATTCTCGCCGTTTGATGAATGAGGCATACTCATCATGTACGTCGTAGTAGCCAGCGACGAAGACAACGAGGCAGATGGACTTTTTAAGCAGCCTGTTAAAAAGAAAAAGGCCCGGGGCTTCCCACCCCGGGCCTCGTGGGTAAGCCTATCTAATGATTATCTTCCTGTCGGCGAGCTTGAGTATCACCATTACGAGTATGACTATGACAAGGAGCGCTATCACCACCCCGAAGCCGTCCCCGCCCGGATTGAGGCTTTCAAGCTGGGAGGCGAAGGAATGGACCTCCTGGTCGGAAAGCTTGCTTATCTTCGCGTCTATCTCTGACTGAGTAAGCCCGGCCTGATTAAGCCTGTCGGAGACGAGCTTGCTCTCAAGCACCCTCTGGATCCTGGCGATATCGGCCTCTCTCGAATGTTCGGCTGCCTGGGCGACAACCGCATCGGACCCTACCACATAGGCCATGCTCTTTGCCGGGACCGCGCCGAACATGAACATGGTAAGCGCGAGAGCGGCCGCTATGTGCCTGAAGTACCAGCTTTTAACGACTTTCATTATATATTCCCCCTTCTTCTGATTTGCAGGCTTTTATATGGCGAAAAAACTACGCCGGAACGTACATCCGTTAATTTATAGACCAAAATACCCATACTGTCAACACCCTTGCAAACCTGCATATTATGTGCTATTTTCGCATCTATGAAGCTCACGAAGGAACAGGTCGAGAAGATCGTCCGCACGACAATGGACCGGCTCAAGGAAAGGGATCTTGTGGTATTTAAGGCCGACGAACGCAAGGTCCTGGAGCGCATGGTCGAGATATTCCTTGCCGACCTCCGCGCCGAAGACAACCTCGACAGGGAGGTCGAGGAGATACTTAAATCTCACGCCGGGGCCATAGACACCCAGAAGATCGACTACAGGAAGATGTTCAACATGATAAAGGGGAAGCTCGCGAGGGAAAGGGGGCTGGTGCTGTGAGGCTCACCGATGACAGGATAACGCACATAGCGCACCTTCTCTTCGACGGCATCTGGAAAGACGATCTCGTGGACTTTACCGACGAGGACAAGGCCTTGAGCGAGATAAAAAAGGTCCTGACCGAGTACCTCAAGGTCGAGGACGAGGCCGACTCGGCGGCTCGCAACAAGATCCGCTCCCTTTCAAGGGAGGTCCCGGAGGGGAGCAGGGAATGGGACATCCTTTACAAGAAGTACTTCGAGGAAGAGGTCTCGAAAAAGGGCTTCCTCTCGTAACCTGCCAGAACCTTTCTTAAAGAGCTTTCCATATCTTATCCTGTTGCTGAAAAACTCAAAATCACGTTCAGGCTGCTCAAAGCCGCAGTGACGAATTTTGAAGACGACGCCGCAGATTGGCCTTTTTCAGCAGCCTATCGAGGTAATCGATGCACCTTAGCCTTCTCCTGCCCCCATTCATAGGGGCCGTCATAGGCTGGCTTACGAACTACGTGGCCATAAAGCTCCTTTTCAGGCCCCATGTCCCCTTTGAGGTGCTTGGCTGGCGCATACAGGGGGTCATCCCCAAGAGAAGGAAGGAGATAGCGAGGTCGATCGCCCGGACTATCGAAAAAGAGCTACTCTCCTCCGAAGACCTCGCAAGGGCGCTCTCAGGGCTCAAGTGGGAAAAAGAGATAGAGAAGACGGTTGAGGAGGCCGTTGAGCACAGGTTCTCCTCCCGCTTTTTAAAGCTCCCTGTCGTCGGCCTCGTATCCGAGAACCTCAAAAACCAGATAAAGCTCATGCTCACCCGCGAGATAGTCACCCATCTCGACAGGAAAAAAGGGACGCTCGCGGCAAAGGTACGCGACCACATAGACGTAAAGGAGCTCCTGGTGACGAAGATAGACCAGCTCGACCTCATGAGGTTCGAGAGGCTCTTGACCGATTTCATAGCCAGGGAACTAAAGCACCTCGAGTACCTCGGCGGGGTAATGGGCTTCTTTATCGGCCTCTTCCAGTCGGTCTTCACCTACTTCTTCGGCCTCCCGATCCCATGAAGACAGCCCTGACCATAGCTGGCTCTGACCCTTCTGGCGGCGCGGGCCTTCAAAGGGACCTCGCGACCTTCCAGGACTACGGCGTAAAGGGCCTTTCAGCGGTAGCGGCCCTGACCGCCCAGAACTCATCTATTGTAAGCGCCACCCAACCTGTGACAGCGCACTTTTTAGCAAGCCAGATAAGGACCCTTGCAAAAGAGTTCCGGATAGACGCCGTCAAGATAGGCATGACCGGAAGCTCGGAGAACCTCAGGACGATAAGGGCCCTCATAAAAAGCCTCCGGCTCGAAAAAGTTGTCCTCGACCCGGTGCTCCGCTCAACAAGCGGCAAGGCCCTGCTCGACAAAAAAGGAGTAACGGAGCTTGCTTCGATCCTCCCTTTTGTAAAGCTGGTCACGCCCAACCTGCCGGAGGCAGAGGCGCTGACGGGCATAAAAGAGATAAGCGACCTTAAGGGGATGGAAGAGGCGGCCGAAAGACTGCACGCGATGGGCGCCGCATACGCGCTCATCAAGGGCGGCCACCTCAAGGGGGCGCCGGTAGACCTCCTCTTTAACGGCAGGTCGTTCGTATATTTCCAGGGCAAGAGGATCAAGGGAAGGAGCGAGAGGTTTCACGGGACAGGGTGCATCTTATCGGCGGCCATAGCCGCCGGACTCGCTCAAGCCAAGGGCGTCGAAAGGGCTGTCCTTGACGCCAAGGCCTACCTTGCTACAGTGCTCAGGAGTAGGTAACGCGCTTTAACCAGCCGGTCTCCCTGGCGCTAAAATTCCCGTCTGAGCCTGCCACGATGTAGTCGTGCAATAATATATCTATCGACGAGACCGCCTCCTGAAGCTCCTGGGCAAAGGCCTTCTCGGCCTTTGTTGCAGCTCCCTTCCCGGCCTTCGCGCTCACCAGTATTATAGACCTGGCGTTATGGCTGAATGCCTTCTGAATGATCGACTTGGGCGAAAGGGCCGCATCATTGCGCTCTACCTTCTCCACTCCGAGCACCTCGTTCTTGGAATTGAGGTACAGGGTGAAAAGCCCCTCGGCATCTCCATGCCCGGCTTGACGCAAGCATCCGACAGCATCGCCGGGGGAGCACACAGACCCCCTCGCCGGAAGATGCTCTTCGGACAGGTAGGCGGCTGCCGCCTCCTTTACGAGCGCGAAAAGAAGGGCGCTCGCCTCGCCAAGCCCGCTTACCTCTTCAAGCCTGCCGGGAGCGGCCTCAAAGACCCCCTTGAGCCCCTTGAACTCTGAGAGGAGCTTTTTGGCAAGCGGCTTTACGTCCCGCCTGGGGATGGCGTACATGAGGAGGAGCTCAAGGACCTCGTAATCGTGGAAGCCCTCCAGCGAGGACTTCACGAACCGGTCCTTAAGCCTCTTCCTGTGCCCCGATGTCTGGCCCCCCTCACGCATCCGTTATTCCGTCTTAAACCCTTTAATGAACGGCTTCACCAGGTCCATGGGGAGCGGGAATAGTATCGTCGAGTTCTTCTCGGCCGCTATCTCCGTGAGTGTCTGCAGGTACCGGAGCTGTAAAGAGATCGGGTTCTGCGCCATCAGATCGGCGGCGTTCAGTATCTGCTTGGCGGCCAGGAACTCGCCTTCGGCGTGTATTATCTTGGCCCTCTTCTCCCTTTCGGCCTCAGCCTGCTTGGCCATCGCCCTCTTCATCTCCTCCGGCAGGTCTATGGCCTTGACCTCGACCAGCCCCACCTTTATGCCCCAGGGGTCTGTCTGGCGGTCGAGTATCTCCTGTATGTTCTTGTTTATCTTCTCCCTCTCCGTCAGGAGCTCATCGAGCTCCGCCTGCCCGCAGACGCTACGAAGGGTGGTCTGCGATAGCTGGCTCGTAGCGTAAAGGTAGTTCTCGACCGCGATTATGGCCTTATCCGGGTTCATGACCCTGAAGTAGACGACGGCGTTCACCCTTACAGAGACGTTGTCCCTGGTTATGACCTCCTGCGGAGGCACGTCCATCGTAACCGTCCGAAGGCTCACCTTGATCATCTTCTGTATGCCGGGTATCAGGAGGATCAAGCCAGGCCCCTTTACCGACTGGAACCTCCCCAGGAAAAATATTACCCCCCTTTCGTACTCAGGCAGAACCTTTATCGCGCTGTACAAAAAGAGCGCGACGAGCGCCACCAGCACCAACGTGCCCGTCCCAATGCCGAAGTCCATGCTACCCCCTGTCACTTTTTATCGTTTTTTGCCACTGGCCACTTCGAGGTGAAGCCCCTCGACCTTTACTACCCTGACCTTTTCCCCTTTTAATATCTTCTCATCACTTGCTGCGTTCCAGTACTCGCCCTCTATGAAGACCTTGCCCTCGCGCCCCTCCCCGAAGTCTTCCGTTGCCACGCCCTCTTCGCCGAGCAACAGCTCGGTCCCGCTCACGGGCTTTCTTTTATGTATCCTTACGGCGTAGAACATGGCGCCGAGTATGATCGCTGTCATGAGTATTACGGCCGGGAGTATCACGTATATCGAGATGCGGAAGTACGGGGCCGGAGAGTCAAAGAGCATGAGAGAGCCAAGAAACATTGAGATCACCCCCGCTATGGTCAGAAGTCCGTAGCTTACCACCATAAGCTCGACTATGAAAAATATTATGCCGAGCCCGATAAGTATCAGCCCGGCGTAGTTTACCGGCAAGGTCTGGAAGGCGTAGAAGGCGAGTATCAGCGAGACCGCCCCTATTACCCCCGGGAATATGGCCCCGGGGGTTGAAAGCTCGAAGTATATGCCTATGAGGCCTATCATCATGAGTATGTAGGCCACATTGGGGTTGCTTATGGCGTTCAAGATCCTGTACCGGAGGTCCATCTCGACCTCTACGACCCTGGCCCCCGCGGTATTAAGAGCCCTCGCGCCCGAAGCGGTCTCGACCCTCATGCCGTTGAGCTTTCCTAAAAGCTCAACGCTATCGGCTGCCACAAGGTCTATGACCCCGAGCTTCAACGCCTCTTCTGATGTGATATTGACCGACTCCCTTACGGCCTTCTCGGCCCAATCGGCGTTCCTCGCCCTTTTCGCGGCCAGGCCTTTTATATAGGCGACGGCGTCGTTTTCTACCTTCTTCGACATGGTCTCGTCCATCTGCCCTCCCATCGATACCGGATGGGCCGAGCCGATGTTCGTCCCCGGGGCCATGGCCGCGATATTCGCCGCGTAGGTGATGAATACGCCGGCTGAGGCGGCCCGCGAGCCGGCAGGGGCCACATAGACGATGACGGGCACATCGGAAGCGAGGACGCCCTTCACTATCTCCCTCATCGAAAGGTCGAGGCCGCCAGGGGTGTCCATCTGTATTATGACCGCTTCGGCGCCTGTCTCTTTCGCTTCCTCAAGGCCATCAGCAAGGTAGGCGGCCATGACAGGGTTCACAATACCCTCTGTCTTTATATAGAGTATATCCTTTGCGGATGATGAAGACGGGAAGGCCTGGATAAGGAGAACGGTTGTAAGGAAGAGAAAGAACCTGCATAGGGTTAGCATATCGCTGATTCTATCAGGGAATACCGATATTTTCAATTAATCGAGGCAATCGTCTTTATAAATCCCTTTAAATGCGCGAACGACTCTTTTTTAAGCCTTTCATCACTGGCTATCTCATCCGGGGACCAGGTCGCCATCAGCTTTACGCCCCTGGACTCAAATATCTTTCCCATGGCCTCGGCCGCGCCCTTCAAACCGGCGGCAAGGCCGCCCATGAGGAGGAGCGCTTCCGGCTTTTGCCCATCGATCCAGCCGTCGATAAGTGGTGATAAGCTGGAAGATGCGCCACCTTCTCTATCATGGCCTCCCTCAAGGCACCTGCCGGAGGCAAAGAGCCGGAACGTATTTATATCGGGCGCCGGTGAACCGAGCTGGCCGGAGAGCCATCCGAGTATCTTGCCAAGCTGGTCAAGGCCAGATGCGCTGTACGGGATTTCGCTCGCATCAGCTATAGCTTCGCCCCAAACGACAGCGACGTTACCCAGCGTCCATACGCCAAATGCCGCTCCCTGCCATGAGGCGTGCTCAGGGCAGGGGCTAAAGCCCCTGGCTTCCGATGGCATCCCCTCGAAGGTGGCCCAGCCTCTGCGGCAGACCGCGGGCTTCGGCAGCACCCCGACCCCGCCATCGCGGAGCAGAGCGAGCCTTTCCCTTAAGGCCTCGGCTATGAGCCTTAGCTCGTCAACAGGCGATATGTCAAAGTCCTCAGACATCAATTATATCTACTACCTTTTTTTCCGCTTTACAATATCTATTCGTTTTTATAGCATATTACTAAGTGTATGATCGCTGCGGCCATAATCGTCTTTCTATGCGTCCTCGCCTGGCCTGACCAGGCCTTTGCCTGGGGGCCTGCCACGCACCTTGAGCTCGGAAAGACCGTCCTTGAGAACACAAGGCTTCTTATCCCACCGGTAAGGGCGCTCCTCGAGGCCTATCCGAACGACTACCTTTACGGCAACATAAGCGCGGATATCGTCATAGGGAAAAACCTCGTCGAGGACATGAAGCACTGCCATAACTGGAAGGTAGCCTTCAAGCTCCTCCGGCGCTCGGAGAGCGACTCGCAAACGGCCTTCGCCTACGGATATTTAAGCCACCTCGCCGCCGATACGATAGCCCATAACCACTTCATCCCGGAGATGATGATAAGGACCTTCTCGGCCAGGAGCCTCCGCCACATATACTGGGAGATGAGGTTCGACGCCCTCGTGGACAAGAAGATATGGCAGCTGCCGAAGAAGTTCATAAAAGCGGTGCACAGGGACAATGACCGGCTGATGGACGCTACCATCGAGGACACGCCGCTATCCTTCCGCACCAACAAGACCATATTCTCGAGCGTCCTGCTGCTGCACCGCTTCGAGCAGTGGCACAGGATGCTCCGCCTGCTTTCGACCACCTCCAGATGGGCCTTGAGCAAGGAGGAGAAAGAAAAGTACTTCGCCATATCCATCGACAGCATAATCGACCTCCTTACCTTCTCCCAGAAGGCGCACTGCCTTAAGAAAGACCCGACCGGCAGGCACAGCCTCAATGCCGCCAAGTTCATAAGAAAGCGCCTCAACACCATCCGCAGAAAAGGCCGCGACTGGGAATCGGCCATGGATAACGCCCTCAAGTGGGTGCGGATATAAGCCCGTCTTTCCTGCCTTTTGAAGGCTTTCAGGGCCTTCCTTGACATCTCCCCGATTCGGCCTATAGTCAGAATAGACCCCTTAAAAAAAAATGAAAGGCGCGTTCCTGTTAAGGGATTTGCGCTTTTTACCCTGGAGGGGAGCGGGCTTGAACAGGTGTTAAGAAAGGAGAGAACCAATATGAAGATCGACCTAAATAGCACGAACGAAATGGAGCTCATGAAGATCGAGGGGCTCAGCAAGGAAAGGGCGCAGGCCATCATCAACTACCGCGACCAGCACGGCAGGTTCCAGAGCTGGGATGACCTCAAGAACATCCCCGGTTTTTCAGATACCCTGGTAAGCGTCCTCAAACGCTCAGGAGCGACATTCGGCGGGAAGAAAGCAGCGTAAAAAAAACGGCCCCGGAGCTCTGCTTCGGGGCCGTTTCAAGGTTTAGCAGGCCGCTACAAAAACCAATCACATTCAGGCTGCTCAAGGTCAGGATGCAAGGAGTCAAAAAATGAGGAATGAGGCGTACTTTTTTGGTACGCCGCAGTGACGAATCTTGAAGACGACGCCGCGGATTGGCCTTTTTCAGCAGCCTGGGCTACTTCTTAAGCCTGGCCGCCCTGTCCAGTATCCTATCGGCCACCTCGTCTTTTCTCATGGCCGGGAGGACCTCCTTCTTACCGTCGCGGTCTATCATGGTGACCTGGTTAAAGTCGCTATCGAGGCCCGCCGGCGTATTACCGACCACAAGGTCAAGCTCCTTCTCCTTGAGCTTCTTCCTGGCGTTCTCCTCAAGGCTGTCGGTCTCAAGGGCGAAGCCCACGAGGAGCTGCCCTTCTTTCTTATGGCTCCCCATGTACTTTAAGACGTCGGGCGTGCGTTCCATCTCGATGGAGAGGAACTTCGCCTCTTTCTTGACCTTCGTCGGGTAGCTCTTCGTGGGCCTGTAGTCGGCCACGGCCGCGGCCATCACGACGACGGTCGACTGCGTGAAGTACCTGACCGAAGCATCGAGCATCTCCTCCGCGGTTGTAACTGGTATGTACGTTATCCCCGCAGGCCTGGGCAGATATGACGGGCCGGAGACAAGCACGACCTCGGCGCCCCTGCGCCTTGCCGCCTTGGCTATCGCGTAGCCCATCCTGCCTGAAGAGGAGTTCGAAACGAACCTCACCGGGTCTATCGCCTCGCGGGTAGGTCCGGCGGTGACGAGCACCTTCTCTCCCTTTAAATCCCTGGGGCTCAACGCCTCGCGGGCCGCTTCGAGTATGTTCTCTACGGAGGCAAGCCTTCCCTTGCCCTCGTATCCGCAGGCGAGCTCGCCTTCCTCCGGGCCCACGAAAAGATAGCCGGAGGCCTCAAGCCTCCTCAAATTTTCCTGCACGACCGGGTTACCCCACATCCGGGAGTTCATGGAAGGGGCGATAAGGACGGGGGCAGATGAAGCGCACGCGATCGTCGTCAGCAGGTCGTCGGCGATGCCAGAGGCGGCCTTGCCGATAAAGTTGGCGGTGGCCGGGGCCACTATAAGGAGGTCGGCCTTCTGCGCGAGCTCTATGTGCCCTATCCTTGTCTCCTCCGTAAGGTCAAAGAGGCTTGCGGATACCGGGTTCTTGCAAAGGGTAGAGAGGCTCAAAGGGGTTATGAACTCGGTTGCGGACCTGGTCATCACAGGCCAGACCTCGGCCTCTTCCTTTATAAGGAGCCTGGAGAGCTCAAGGGCCTTGTACGCCGATATGGCGCCTGTAACGCCCAGGGTTATCTTTTTATTTTTGAGGACCACCCCGCTACCGCCTTGCATCATGGATTTCAAAGCCGCTAAAGCCTTCAGGTCAACTTCTTTATTTTACCCTTTTCATCTCTACTATAAAAGGGTTTATCTCCTTCTCCTCGCCTATGGTAGAGGACGGACCGTGTCCCGGAAAGACCCTTACGCTATCGCCGAGCGGGAGTATCTTCCTCATGATGGAATCCATGATCTCATCCATCGAGCCGCCCTCGAAGTCTGTCCTGCCTATCGAGCCAGCGAAGAGGGTGTCGCCTGTAAAGAGTAGCTTATCCTCTTTCATATAAAGGCACACACCCCCTTTTGTGTGCCCTGGGGTGTGTATCACCTGAAGACGCAGGGCGCCGAACGAGATAATATCGCCGTCTGCCAGGTACATGTCGGGCTTGGGCTGCTTCGGGGTCTTGAGGCCGAACATCACCGCCTGCTCGTGGGCGTACTCGAGCATCGGCTCGTCAGCGCGGTGTATGGCAATTGGCGCGCCAAGGGCTTCCTTGAGCAGCCCGTTCCCGCCGATGTGGTCAAAGTGGCCGTGGGTATTTATTATGTATCTTACCGCGACGCCATGTTCCGCCAGGGCCGCCTTTATATCGCCAACGTCCCCGCCCGGGTCGACAACGGCCCCCTCGCCGCTTGCCTTGTCCCACACTATATAGCAGTTGACCTCAAGAGGGCCGACCGGCAATGTCAGGATCTCTGCCATCCCCTTATCTTCTCCGAATATTTATTTATGAGCGCCCTTGCCGACTCGTCCGTAGAGGCCTCGGCCACCAGGATGAAGTACGGCATGTCCTGGCTCGGATAGGCCACTATCCAGTCGTCGCCGAATTTTATCTTTATTCCGTCGAGAAGTACAGTCTCAAGGCCCCTTGAGTCCTCGGCGAGCCTCCTCATTATCATCCCCTTGTTCTCGAATGAGCAGGAGACCTTCTCCTTTATGATGATGGACGGAGGGACCTCCCTCATGAGCCTGTGGAGCCTTGTCCCGTGCCTCCCGATCATCTCGAGTATCTTGGCGACGGCGTACATGCCGTCGAAGTTCGGCTGGAAGTCCGGGAATATGTAGCCGCCCGACTGCTCGCCGACGAAGAGAGCGCCTTCCGTTGCCGCCTCCATCTGCCCCCTTGGCGACGTCTTTGTCCTCTTGACGGCGACCCCGTAAGTCTCGGCCATCCTGTCTATGGCGCGCGAGGCCGTTATCGGCACGGCTATGTGCCCCTTCCTTCCGGCCTCCTTGATGCTTTTGAGCGCCAGCAGCGTCACGATATTAAGCGCCGTGTCCCCGTCAAGGGCCTCTCCGGTCTCGTCGGTGATGAATACCTTCTCGCCGCCGGCGTCGAGATAGAAGCCCATGTCCGCGTCGAGCGACCTTACAATGGATGAAAGCTGGTCGATGGCCCGCTGGAACTCATCGGCGGTCTTCGTCGTCTTGCTGCCGTCGAGGTTGGCGTTAAGGGCTATGACCTCGCAATTGAGCTTTCCGAGTATGGACGGGAATATCCTCGACGAAGAGCCGTATGAGTAGTCGACCACGAACCTGAACTTCGCCTTCGATATCGTGGGGGCGTCTATCATCGACATGAAGCCGTTCTGGTAGGACTCGAAGGCGTGTATGGGGAAGCTCATCTCCCCCGTCTCGTCCATCGCCACCCTGGGGAAGTCCTCCCTGAAAAAGAGCTTCTCTATCGTCTTTTCATACCCGGGGTGCAGGTCAAGGCCCTTGCTGTCGAAGAATTTCAGATCCAGCAGCTGCGTATCAAATGGCGATCTCCTCGTATGCACGCCGCCGGCCTCGGTGCCGCTCCTGGCGAGGAAGCGGACGACCGGCATCGGGGTGACCCCGTAGTCGTGCACGTGCACGCCCGTCGAGAGTATACCGGTCATTATGGCCCTGTTTATCATCCTCGACGTCTTGTGCGCGTCCCTGCTGGTAGAGACCGCCGACCCCTTCTTTAAAGAGGCGCCGTAGGCCGCGCCGAGCTTTGCCGCCAGCTCCGGGGAGATCTCTATATTGGCAAGCCCCGTAACGCCGTATGTCGAGAATATGTTCCTGCTCCACTTCTCCCCCCAGATGAGGCTTGACGCCAGTGTAGCGTCGTCCTCGACCACCTTGTAGGGCCAGACCTTGACGTTGGCCTTGATGGTGGCGTTACGCCCTATCCTGCAATGGTCGCTAATGATGACCCCTTCGGCGACGTGCGCCTTATCGAGGACCTCGCTTGAGCTTGCCACGACATCCTCATGCAAAGACGCGCCGCGGGCCACCCTGGTGTTGTCCCAGAGTACCGAATCGCGTATTACAGCCCCTTCCTCTACAACGGAGTTCGCGCCGATTATCGAATTGGTTATCCTCGCCTCTGCCTCTATCCTGCAGTTCTCGCCTATGACGATGGCGCCTTCGAGCTTTGCCGTAAAATCGATGCGGGAGCCCTTGCCGACCCAGAGCCTCCGATCGTCTATCCTCTCACCGGGTATCTCGACGTGGACGTAGTCCTGGAGAATGTCCATGTTAGCGCCCCTGTACTCCTCAAGGCTCCCCACGTCCTTCCAGTAGCCCTCTGCTATGTAGCCATAGAGCGGCTCTTTCTTCTCGAGCATCAGCGGGAAGAGGTCCTTGCTGAAGTCGAACTCCTTGTCAGGAGGTATGTAGTCGAGGACCTTCTTCTCCAGTATGTAGATGCCTGTATTGATGGTGTCGCTGAAGACCTCGCCCCAGCCCGGCTTCTCAAGGAACCTGACGACCCTGCCTTCCTCGTCGGTGATGACTATCCCGAAGGGGAGAGGGTTCTCCACCCTGGTAAGCACAATAGTAGCGGTAGCCTTCCTCTGCTTATGGAACTCTACCGCCCTGTTGAGGTCTATGTCTGTAAGGACGTCTCCGCTTATTATAAGGGTCGTCTCGTCCCCTTCGATCTTCCTCATGGCGCTGCCGACAGCGCCAGCGGTGCCAAGGTCAACCGTGAGCGTCGTATAATCGAGCTTCACGCCAAAGGCGCTTCCGTCGCCCAGGTGCCCGGAGATCATATCCGGCTGAAAGTACAGGAGGGCGGTGAGGTCGGTGATTGAGTTCTTCTTGAGGAGCTCTATTATATGCTCCATCATGGGCCTGTTGGCCATCGGCACCATGGGTTTGGGCAGGCTGTTGGTAAGCGGCCTGAGCCTGGTGCCGAACCCGCCGGCCATTATAATACTTTTCACAGAGCTCTCCTTAAGATGGATAGGTTTAAAAAACTCCTCCGGGCAACCTGGGAGGTAATGGAAGGTTTAAATATGGGCGTAAGGATTTTATCATAAAAAACAGGGGCGTCAAGGAAACCGGGGCACCCCGGACGGATTGCTGAAAAAGCATATGCGATGCGGTTCCCGCCGTTTGCGGACGATGACAACGAAACAGATGGACTTATTCCATGCCTGCTAAATAAAAAAAGCCGCCGGGCCTTTTGACCCGGCGGCTTTTCGCGGCACGTCAGACCACTCTCTTCAGATGCCAGGCCGCCCTTACCGGGGCCTTACCGGGCGCGCCTTCTATCCTGAACATCTCCACGGTGGATTTCAGCCTTAAGGCAAGCTCCGCTATCTCCTCGCTCGCCCTCGCGATCTGCTGAGCGCTTGAAGATGTCTCGTCGATGACGTTCACCACCGACTCGATATCCCCGCTTATCTGCCCAGTGGCGGCGGACTGCTGTTCTGTGGCCGTCGTTATGTGGTGGACCATGGACGTCACGACATCGCCCTTGGCGAGTATCTCCCTTAGAGCTCCGTCAGCCTCCTGGGCGAGCATGACGCCTTCCTCGACCGCTCTTACCTCGGCCTCCATCGAGTCTATGGCCTTTTTCGTCTCGTCCTGCATGGCCTTTATCATCGAGCCGATCTCCTTTGTGGCCTTCATGGTCTTCTCGGCAAGCTTTCTCACCTCGTCGGCAACCACCGCGAAGCCGCGCCCCTGCTCCCCTGCCCTGGCGGCCTCTATCGCGGCGTTAAGGGCAAGGAGGTTTGTCTGGTCGGCTATATCATCTATGACGTTTATGATATTGCCTATCTCATCGGAGCGCCCGCCCAGCGTCGCTATTATCCTGCTCGATTCCCTGGCGGTGCCGGAGATGCCGTTCATGGCCTTGATCGTGCGCGTAACTATCTGGCCGCCTTTTACCGCCACGGTGTTGGCCTCCTTGGCGGCCTCCGAGACCCCGGAGACGTTCTTCGCGACATCTATTATGGAGGCGCTCAGCTCCTGGGCTGAAGTGGAGACCTGAGAGGCTTTGGCGCTCTGGCTCCGGGTGCCCCCGGCTATCTGGACCGCGGAGGCCGAAAGCTCGTCCGATGAAGAGGCCAGGAGCTCGGTCGAGGAGTGTATCTCCCTTATTATGCCGTGGAACTTCGCCATCATGTTGTTGAATGTGGCGGCTATCTGGCCGTTCTCGTCCTCGGAGCTTACCTCGACATTGCCGGTCAAGTCCCCGGTCTCTTCTACCCGCTGCATGCTCTCTTTAAGGTACTGCATGGGGGCTACCACCTTGGAGTTTATCACCCATATGGCGAAGGCCCCGAGGCAGACTACTACCAGGAGCACGGCGACAGAGACGAAAGTCTTCCTCTTGGACGCGGCGAGGTCCGCCGTCACCTGCCCGCTTACCATCTTGCCGACCGAGGCGGAGAGCTCGAGTATGGTGTCTATGCCCTCTGTAGCGCGCTCAAGCCATTCCTTGCCGCTTATCGGATAATCGCCGGTTGTGGCCGCCGCGTATACAGCCTCCCTCGTCTTCTGGAATTTCTTAAGGAATATCTCGTCGAGCTTCTCCACATGCCCGATGACCTCGGGGTCGACCACCTTCATGTCCCGGAGCCTCATTACAGGCTTCAGGCTTATGTCCACTATGGCCCTGAAGGTATTGAGCCTCTCGATGGTCGCCGAGTCCATCGGCCTTCCCGTGCCGACGAGGCCGCCGACGGTCGCCCTCTCCCTTCCCGCGTACTCGCTCATCAGCCATACAGCCTGCTTGAGCTCCAGGTTCATCCTCAAGGCCTCCTGGAGTGTTTCCCTGCTCTGGTGCGAGGCGAAGGCGGAGAGCCTCACCTCGGAGTTGGCGTCTATAAACGCGGTCATGGCCTTTATCCATTCCCCGGGGGTATATGTCTTTTCAGAGACAACAAGGTTCCTGTCTACTATCGTCCTGGCGGCCATGAGCTCCGCGTAAGCAGCGTTGGCCCTCTCCACCGCGGCCACCAACGCGGTATTGGTCTCGTCCCTCTCTATAATGGCCTTTGAGAGCTCGTTCGCCTTCATGAAGGCTTCGTCACCCTTTGCCCGGAGCTCCTCTATTTTTTGCGTCATGTAGCCGTCCGCAGCCGTACCCAGTGAAAGGGCGGTCGTTGTAAAGCCCCGCTCCTTCGCCTCATAGCCTGTGGAGTCGACAAGGTGGTCCGCAAGCTCGTTGGCCATATCCATACGGACGCTCTCCTGGCTCTCCCAATAGGTCTCCAGGGCCGTGTTCGCGGATAGTATCAGCAAAGAGATTACAAGCAGGCCTATGATGCCGGTAAGAAATCTTTTGATGCTTGCACGTTGCAATAAGCGCGCGATACCCATATTCCCCATCCCTCCCTCCTTCCCGGTTACTTTCAGATTTTAAATGATATATTGTATATCGGCGGGGCTGTCTAATACTTTAGGATTACGCTTGGCTAATACCTTTGGCTCAACCTGTTTTAAAAGAGCTAAAAAAATCCTGGTCCTTTTAATCATCGAAGCGCGTTCGAAGGTGGAGCGCTATTTTCGATTGCTTTGACCGTATACTTTATATGGGAGGCCATGCCGAGATTTCCTTTGACTTTCATTTCCCCCATGTGATAATAAAATCCGGTTACGTTGGCCTCCCCCGAAAAAACAGTCGCCAAATCAAAGACAAAGAGGGCGCCTATGCCTGAAGACAAGCAGGGCAAAGGGGTTTGGAAGGGTCTCGCGATGCTCGCCTCCATGGGCATCGCCATGGTAGTATCGACGTTCATTGGCCTTATGATAGGCATATACCTCGACGGCTACTTCGGCACCAAGCCCTGGCTCACGATAATATTCCTCTTCTTCGGGATAGCCGCGGGCTTCAGGAACATATTCGAGATGACCAAAAGATATGGGTTTTAGCGGACAGGCCGATATAGATTCACTCGCCACGGCGATACGGGCAAAGGTGGTCCTCGTGAACCTGGCCTCGTGCCTCATCATATCAGGGGCGCTCTTCGCTTTAGCGCAAAGGGGTGTTGCCCCGGGCTTTGCGGCTGGCTTCGCAATAGGCACCTTCAGCATGATGTGGCTTCTAAGGATGGCCAGAAAGGGCATGAGCATGAGCCCCGAGAGGGTAGAGAGGTTCGTGAAGTTCTCCTACCACATCCGCTTCGTCCTGGTGGCCGCGCTAATGGCCCTGCTCGCGTCAAGGGGGGTCGTGAGCCTCTGGCCGATGCTGGCCGGCCTCTCGGCGGCGTTATTCACCGCCATCTGCACCATGTTCTACCTGGCAAAGGAGGAATGTAATGCATAGTACGATAATCCCGACCTTCGGGCTGCCGGCTCACACAGCCTTCATGATATATATCTCGATCGGCCTTTTCGTATTCTCGGTCGTCCTTGCCAAGGGCTTAAGGCTCGTCCCCGGCAGGACGCAATCTATCGTCGAGCTTACCGTGAGCTACTTCGAACGCCTTGTCGACGAGACGATGGGGCACAAGGGCAAGAAGTACTTCCCGTTCATAATGACGTTGGCTGTATTTATCTTCGTCTCGAACCTGATGGGCCTTGTCCCAGGGCTCCTTCCGCCGACAGCCAACCTCAACACTACAGCGGCGCTCGCCGTCATCGTGTTCGTCCTGACCCACATAGTTGGCGTAAGGGAGCACGGGATAAAGTATCTCAAGCAGTTCGCCGGCCCTATCTGGTGGCTCATGCCAATCATGATACCGGTCGAGATAATTGGTCATATCGCGAGGCCGGTGTCGCTCTCGTTCCGTCTTTTCGGGAACATATTCGGCCATGAGCAGGTCGTGATGGTGCTCCTGATGCTCATGCCGCTCGCGTACCCGCTTCTTGCCTTCTCGACGGTATTGGGGGTCGGGGTCGTCTTCCTGCAGGCCTTCATCTTCGCGCTCCTCTCCATGATGTACATAGGCAGCGCGCTCGAAGAGGCGCATCATTAAATAGTTTTTTCAAGGGAGCCACACCTGATCAGGGCACCGTACGGGGCCGGGAGTGAGCCGGGGAAGATGGCGATACCCGGCCTGTCCGACAGGAGAGCCGGCTGGCCAGGTGGAATAGAGTCTCCCTAATCATAAGGAGGTGAAACAAGGATGAAGAAGTTCGTGACAGGTTTTTTTGCTCTAATAGCCCTTTTCATCAGCTCCAACCTGGCGTTTGCCCAGGAAGCTGCTGAAGCGGCTGCCTCAGGTGGCGACGGCTCTTTCCTGAAGGCGGCCATAATCATCGGCTCCTGCATCGGCGCGGGCATCGGCATGGGTCTCGGCGCCATCGGGCCCGGTGCCGGTATGGGCCACGCCGTGCGCGGCGCCCTTGAAGGCATGGCCAGGAACCCCGGCACTTCAGGCAAGCTCATGACCACCATGCTTATCGGTCTGGCCATGATGGAGTCGCTCGCTATATACGCCCTCGTTATAGCGCTGATACTCCTTTTCGCGAACCCGTTCCTTAGCCTCATTTAAGAACGGCTCGGAAGACCTGCTTAAAGAAAAGGGCGGCCTTTTTAGGCCGCCCTTTTTTATCTTGGACTTCTTGACAAAAATCCACTATCTATTTATAATGTTAGCACTCAAAGATTCAGAGTGCCAAGGAGGAAAAACCAAATGGGCCTTCCGGTCGTAACAGATTCGGTCCAGAGCTATCTGGCGGAGGTAACCCGTTACCCTGTGCTCTCCCCCGAGGAAGAGTTCAAGGTTGCCGAACGTTACTACAGGACCAAAGCTATCGAGGACGCGCACGCGCTCGTCATCTCCAACCTGAGATATGTCGTAAAGATAGCCCTTGAGTTCAGGAATTACGGCTGCAGGCTCGCCGACCTCATACAGGAAGGCAATATCGGCCTCATGACCGCCGTAAAGAAGTTCAACCCGTTTAAGGGCTTCAGGCTCATCACCTACGCGACATGGTGGATAAAGTCATTCATCCAGGAGTACATCCTGAAATCCAGGGGCCTGGTTCGCCGCGGCACAAAGGCTCTCAGGAAAAAGCTCTTCTACAGGACAGCGGTGCTGCCTCAGGATACCGACGCCTCTGTTACGGAAGAGCCGATAGACCTTTCAAACGATCTCTCGCTCGACGCCCCGATAGGCGATGATACGGCCACCCGCCTCGACATGCTCAAAGACGCGGGGCCGACCCCCGTGGAAGCCCTCGCCCAAAAGCAGGAAGGCGCTCTCGTCAAAAAAGAGGTCTCAAGCGCCCTTGCCCTCCTTAACGAGAAGGAGCGGATGGTAATAGAGAAGCGGGTAATGGCGGAAGAGCCGGAAAGCCTGCAGGGCCTCGGCGACAGGCTTGGCCTTACCAGGGAACGCGTACGCCAGATAGAGAGCCAGGCGTTAAAGAAGCTCGAAAGATCGCTCGTGCGCGTAAAAGAGAGCGGGCTCACACCAGAGCCCGCATAATATCAGAATCCGAGAAGGCCGGGGGAAACAATCTTCCCCCGGCCTTTCTATTTTGGCTTATAATGCCTATTTGCAAAGAACAGCTTAAAAAGCTTTGCAAGCTCACCGTAAAAATGATATTAAGTACCCGTTAAACTTACTTTTTTCATTCCAAAGGAGCAGCGTTGCAAAAAAGGCCGACCTCCGCTTTCATCGACATGGGGGCGCTTGAGTCCAATTACCTTAAGCTCCGCGGCCTTCTTCCCGGGCAAACGAAGATGATGGCCGTAGTTAAGGCGAACGCCTACGGCCACGGGGACGTCGAGGCAGCCAGGCTCTTTGAGGGGCTGGGATGCGAATTTCTGGGGGTGGCTGTCTTTGAGGAAGGCGCGAGGCTTCGCGAGGCTGGCATCTCCAGGCCGGTCGTGCTCCTCGGAGGGATCTTCCCCGGACAGGCCGAAGAGGCTTTGGACCTCGGGCTCACGCCCGTGGTATTCGACCTCACGACAGCTGGCATCATCGATTCGGCCGCGAAAAAAAAGCGGATCATAAAAAAAATCCATGTCAAGATAGATACCGGCATGGGCAGACTTGGCCTCCTTCCCTGGGAGGTCGCCCCGTTCTTCGAAGGGCTTAAGGCATTACGGAATCTAAAGGTCGAGGCTGTGCTCTCTCACTTCGCCGAATCAGAGAGCGAGGAGAAGGAGTTCTCAAGGCGACAGCTCGCGGCCTTTCAAAAGGCGGTGGACGAGATACGCGGGATGGGCTTTGCCCCCCGGTTTATCGAGATGGCGAACAGCGCCGCGCTTGTAGATATGGAGCAGGCGCGATTGAACCTGGTGCGGCCTGGTATAATGCTCTATGGCTCATACCCGGCGGAGCGGTTAAGAGAACAGATCGATCTCAGGCCGGTACTGAGCCTCACGACACGCATACTTCACCTCAAGAGCGTCCCGGCCGGGTCGAGCGTAAGCTACGGCAGGAGGTTCACGGCCAGGCGGCAGAGCCTCATCGCCACGCTGCCCATAGGCTATGCCGACGGACTGCCGAGGAGTCTCGGCGGGTCCGGTGAAGTCCTTGTAGGCGGCAGGAGGGCCCCGATAGCCGGCACCGTCTGCATGGACCTCTGCATGGCCGACGTGACCGATGTGCCGGGCGTAAAGACAGGCGACGAAGTGGTGATAATAGGCTCTCAGGGCAACGAGCGCATAACCGCCGAAGAGGTCGCCTCCAGGGCCGGCACGATAAGCTACGAGATATTCTGCCGGATATCCTCAAGGGTACCGAGAGTATACTACAAAGGCATGGCATGATCAGGGCTTACCTTGAAAAAATAGGGCGCATGGCCCAGAACTTCGTCGACTCCGCGGGGCTCATGGCGATAATGCTCATGCAGGCGGCCGTGCTCCTCTTTACGCCCCCCGTCAAGTTCAGGAACATCTTCAAGCAGATGGAGTTCGTGGGCGTGCAGAGCCTTTTCGTCGTCGTCCTCACAGGAGCCTTCACGGGGATGGTCCTTGCCCTCCAGAGCTACAACGCCCTCAAGAGGTTCGGGGCCGAAAGCCTGGTCGGGCCTACCGTGGCACTCAGCATGGCAAGGGAGCTCGGCCCGGTGCTCGCCGGCCTCATGGTCACAGGCCGCGCCGGAAGCGCCATGGCTACCGAGCTTGGCACCATGAGGGTCACCGAGCAGATAGACGCCCTCGTCACCATGGCCGTAAACCCGGTCAAGTACCTGGTAGTCCCAAGGGTCCTCGCGGGCGTTTTGATGTTCCCGCTCCTTACGGTCGTGACCGATTTCATCGGGGTCGTGGGCGGGTACATAGTGGGGGTCCAGCTCCTTGGCATCAACCCGGGCGTCTACATAGGGCGCACGATAGACTTCGTGCAGGTGAGCGACATATTCACGGGCTTGTACAAGTCGCTCGTCTTCGGCCTCATAACGACCCTTGTCGCGTGCTTCAACGGCTTTTATACGTCAGGGGGGGCCGAAGGGGTCGGAAGGGCCGCCACAGCCTCGGTCGTCACGGGCAGCGTCCTCATCCTCGTCTCGGACTACATCATGTCCTCTTTCATGGTATGACGGCTTGATGCCATCCTATAACCTATGATAAAGATTAACCGCCTTAAAAAATCATTCGGCCAGAAAAAGGTCCTCGACGGGGTGGACCTCGAGATAGAAAGCGGCAAGATAACCGTCATCATCGGGCGAAGCGGCGAAGGCAAGAGCGTCCTGATAAAGCACATCATCGGGCTCCTTCGGCCCGACGGGGGGGAGATATTCCTCGACGGCCAGGAGATAACCGCCATGAAGGAGCGGGAGTTCAACGAGGTCAGGAAACGCTTCGGCATGCTCTTTCAGGGCGCCGCGCTCTTCGACTCCATGACCGTTGGCGGGAACGTGGGCTTTCCTCTCAAGGAGCACACGGACTTAAACGATGAGGACATAATGAAGGTCGTAAGCGAGAAGCTCCGGAGGGTCGGCCTGGTGGGGGTCGAGGGGCTTACCCCCGCCGAGCTATCCGGGGGCATGAAAAAGAGGGTAGGGCTTGCCAGGGCCATAGTCATGGACCCGGAGATAGTCCTGTTCGACGAGCCAACGGCCGGCCTCGACCCCATCATGAGCGACTCGATAGCCGACCTCGTCCTCGACACCCAAAGGAGCCTTAAGACCACTTACGTGCTCATAACGCATGACATCCCGTTCACCTACAAGATAGCCGACAAGATAGCCATGCTCCACGAGGGCAGGATAATCGAAGAGGGCACGGTGGACGAGATGAAGAAGAACCAGAACCCGATACTCCGCCAGTTCCTCGAAGGCAGGGCGGAAGGGCCGATAAAGGTGTACTGAGTCGCCAAGACAAAAATCATGTACATAATCACCGGTTTCTGGTTTACTCAAGGTCACGAGAGGCGATAGAAAAAGACCATGGCGTTGCCTAAATTAAGTTCTGAAGCGAAGGTAGGGCTCTTTGTCCTCCTGGGCGTAATACTACTGGCCTACATGTCCCTCCGGCTCGGCGGCATCCAGCTTGGGAGGGCGGAAGGGTATACCCTTTTCGTCGAGTTCGACTCAGCCGCCGGCCTTGACCCGAACGCGCCCGTGCGGGTCGCCGGTGTAGAGGTCGGCAGGGTAAAAAAGATCGCCCTTAAGGACCATAAGGCCCACCTTGAGCTTCAGATACAGCCTGACGTGCAGATAGGCAGGGACTTCACCGCCGTCCTCACTACCAAGGGACTCCTCGGAGAGAAGTACCTCGAGCTTTTGCCGGGGCAGCCGGGAGCCCCGCCTCTAAAGGAGGGCGAGTACATAACACGCACCAGGTCCTACGCGGACATGGATAAGCTCATCACCATCCTCTCGGACGTATCGACCGACATAAAGGAGATAACCGAGTCCTTGAGCAACGTCCTCGGCGGCGACGAGGGCGAGCAGACGGTAAGCAACATAGTCCATAACATAGAAGAGCTCACCTTCCGCCTGAACAGGATAGTCGCCAAAAACGACGAGCAGTTCGAGAGCATAATGAGGAACCTTGAATCCTTCACCGCGCTCCTCAAGGACGAAGGGCCCGGCATCACCACCGACCTCAGGCTCGCGATAAGGAACCTGAACGAGTCGCTAGTTAAGACCTCCGACAACTTAAACGGGATGATAACCGAGAACAGGGGCAACCTGAAGGAAGGGGTAGAGAACCTGAAGGCCGCCTCCCTGAGCCTTCAGCAGGCCATGGACACGATAAACAGGGTGACCGGCGACGTCGGCCCGGACATCAGTAGCGCCATGAGCTCGGTGAAGAACATCACCAGGAAGATAGACGAGGGGCAGGGCACCATAGGCCAGCTCGTCAACGAACCGACCCTGCACGAGAACATAAACAAGACGGTCTCGGGCATAAACAACTATATCGAACGGGCCGAAAGCTTCCATACCTTCATCGGCTACAGGGGCGAGTACCTCTTCGACGCGCGGGACACGAAGAGCTATCTCACCTTGCGCATACAGCCGAAGGCCGACAAATACTATCTCCTTGAGATAGTCGACGACCCGAGGGGCAAGAGGACCGATGAGACCAGGGAATTAACCACCGGCGGGGTCACCACGACTACCGAGGAGATAAAGACGACCAACCAGATAAAGTTCTCTGCCCAGATAGCCAAGCGGTTCAATAACCTGGTCGTCAGGGGCGGCATAATCGAGAGCACAGGCGGGGCCGGGATCGACTACTACATGTTCCGCGACAGGCTCAAGTTGACGCTCGAGGCCTTTGACTTCGGCCAGAAAGGGAATGCGCGCCTCAAGGCCGGGGGCACCTACTACCTCAACAAGTTCTTCTTCCTCACGGCCGGATACGACGACTTCGCGAGCAAGGTCGGGCTCCAGTCCGCGTACCTTGGCCTTGGCTTGCAGTTCAGGGACGAGGACCTGAAGTACCTCATAACCAGCGCGCCTCCCATATCGTTCTGACGCCTTTCCCATTTTAGCTTCGTAGCCTCGCGCAGGGTGGGCTCAGGCCTCTTTCGACCTCCGGAAAACCTTGATTTAACCCTTAAAAAAGGATAAAAGATTACGGCAGGCCCCCATGGGGGCCTGCTTTCGGTTTTTCTAATAAAGGACAACTTATCCCATTGCCCGATATCGACGGAAATAATGGCTTCGGGGTCGCCATCGACCTCGGGACGACTACAATAGCAGGCGCGCTCGTGGACCTCGGGACAGGCGCTGTTGCCGGGGAGCTGTCGCTGCCGAACCCGCAGTCCGGCTGGGGGCGGGACGTCGTCTCCCGGATAGACGCCGGGACAAAGGACCCGGCAACGCTCGCTGAGCTTAAAAACGCGGCCCTGGCCGCGTGCAATAGCCTCATCACGAGGCTTGCCTCAGGCAGGACAGACGCGATAAAAAAGGTGACGGTCGCGGGAAACCCGGCGATGGAGCACCTCTTCCTGGGCATCTCCCCTGAGCCGCTCTCACGGGTCCCCTACAGGCCGGCTTTTAAAGAGCCGCAGCAGATGCCGGCAAGGGAGGCCGGCCTTGAGATAGACGCCGCGCTTTACGTCTTCCCGCTGATAGGCGGCTTCGTGGGCGGGGACGCGGTCGCGGCGGCACTGGCATTGGGGATGGGTAAGGCCGCAAGGCCGGTACTCGCCATAGACATAGGCACAAACAGCGAGATACTCCTTGCCGTCCAGGGCTCCCTCTTCGCCACCTCTGCCGCGGCGGGCCCTGCCTTTGAAGGTGGCGAGGTGGAACGCGGCATGACAGCCGGCCCCGGCGCTATCGAGGGCATGACTATAGAAGGCGACAGCCTGAAGCTAAAGGTCATCGGCAACGTAGCGCCAAGGGGCATCTGCGGCTCTGGCCTCATCGAGGCCGCCCACGTCCTGCTGGAGGCCGGGATCATGGACAGGTCGGGAAGGATAAAGGACAGGGACGAAGTGTCTACGAACCTCGCCAACAGGATAAAAGAGAGCGGGGACGGAAACTCGTTCGTACTCTTCAGGGGCGCCAAGGGCGAGGTGTCGCTTTCGCAGCAGGATATAAGGGCCTTGCAGACCGCGAAATCGGCTACCAGGGCCGGGATAAATATCCTGCTCGATAAAGCGGGGCTTAATCCAGAAGATATCGAGAAGGTCTACCTTGCCGGGGCCTTCGGGGCCAAGCTCTCTTCCGTCTCACTAAAGGGCATCGGGCTTCTTTACGAGGGCTGGCAGAACGTTGAATACGTCGGGGACGCCGCGCTCGACGGGGCGGTTATGGCCCTTGGAGAGGTCGGGAGGAATGAGGCCGGCGAGCTTGCAGGAAGGGCCAAGTACGTGCCGCTTTCAGGTAGCTCCCGCTTCGAACGCGAGTTCATAACCAACATCGGTTTTTAAATTATTATTCCCGGCAGAGCACAAGGCTGTCTTTAAAAATCAGATATTTTTATAGCTAAAATAGCAGGAGGCTTGCAGTTTAGATGAAAAGGATCAGAAGGGCTATCATAAGCGTCACCGACAAGACCGGAATAGTAGATTTCGCTAAAGGGCTTTCAGCGGCGGGTGTCGAGATAATCTCAACGGGCGGCACCGCCGAGCTTATAAAGAACGCAGGGGTCACGGTAATACCGATATCATCTTACACCGGCTCACCGGAGATGCTCGACGGAAGGCTCAAGACCCTTCACCCGAAGATACACGGCGGCATACTCGGCATACGCGAGAACCCCACCCACGTGAAGGAGATGGAGACCAACGGGATACTTCCCATAGACATGGTCGTCGTGAACCTCTATGCCTTCGAGGAGACCATAGCCAAAGGCTGCTCCCTTGAGGACGCAATCGAGAACATAGACATCGGCGGGCCCACGATGATACGGGCTGCCGCCAAGAACCACAACGACGTGGCGGTAGTAGTCGACCCGGCCGATTATGTAAATATCATATCCGAGATGAACGGGAAGAAGGGCTGCCTTTCACGGCAGACCAGGTTCATGCTCGCGAAGAAGGTCTTCCAGCTCACGGCACGCTACGACGCCGCCATCTCGAACTACCTCGGCGCGGTAGCCGATATCCCGGAGGCCGAGCCGAAAAAAGAGTTCCCGGATACCTACACCATACAGTTCGAGAAGGTGCAGGACCTGCGCTACGGCGAGAACCCGCACCAGAAGGCCGCCTTCTACAGGAGGCGCGTTGCAGGCAGGGCTGGACTTGCCGACGCGAAGCAGCTTCAGGGCAAGGAGCTCTCCTACAACAACATCCTCGACCTGAACGCCGCGCTTAACCTTGTCTCCGAGTTCCACGAGTCTGCTGCCGTTATCGTAAAGCACAACAACCCGTGCGGCGTAGCTGCCTCGAAAAACGGGCTGCTGGCGGCCTACGCCCTCGCCTATGAGTGCGACAAGACCTCTGCGTTCGGCGGGATCGTCAGTTTCAACAGGAAAGTAACGAAGGATGTGGCCGAGGATATGGGGAAGATATTCCTTGAGGCGATCATCGCCCCGGAGTTCGCCCCGGAGGCCCAACAAGTACTGGCCTCAAAGAAGAACCTCCGCCTCCTGGAGATCGGTGAGATAACGCCAGAGAACTTGAGCTTCGGCCCCTCTGACATGGACATAAAAAGGGTCTCCGGCGGGGTGCTCCTCCAGGGGCTCGATATCGAAAGCGCCGCAGACCTTAAGACAGTGACAAAGAGGGGGCCGGATGAAAAAGAGCTCGAAGACCTTCTCTTCGCGTGGAACGTCTGCAAGCACGTAAAGAGCAATGCCATCATATTCGCCCGTGACGGCAGGACGATCGGCATCGGCGCGGGACAGATGTCCAGGATAGACTCGACCAGGATAGCAACCCGGAAGGCGGCTGACGCGGGGCTTCAGGTCAAGGGGTCGGTCATGGCCTCCGACGCCTTCTTCCCCTTCAGGGATAACGTCGACATGGCCGCACAGCACGGGGTCACCGCCATAATCCAGCCCGGCGGCTCGATACGGGACGAAGAGGTCATAAAGGCGGCTGACGAGCATGGCATCGCCATGGTATTTACAGGCATCAGGCACTTCAGGCACTGAGCAGGAGTTTCTGAATAGATGAAGGTACTAATAATAGGCAGCGGCGGCAGGGAGCACGCCCTCGCGTGGAAGCTCTCGCAGAGCAAAAAGGTCTCAAGGCTCTTTATCGCCCCCGGCAACCCCGGCACAGCCCGGCACGGCGAGAACGTCGCGATATCCGCGGAGGATATCGAAGGGCTCAAGGCCTTCGCGCTAAAAGAGCAGATCAACCTCACGGTAGTAGGCCCGGAGCTTCCGCTCACCCTCGGCATAACGGATTCCTTCACAATGGCCGGGCTCAAGGTCTTCGGCCCGTCCAGGGCCGCCGCTGAGATAGAGGGGAGCAAGGCGTTCAGCAAGGAGCTGATGTTTCGCCACAACATCCCCACAGCCTTCTACAAGCGTTTCGACGAGCCTGGCCCGGCACGGTCGTATATAGAGACTCACGACGCGCCATTTGTCGTAAAGGCGGACGGGCTTGCCGCTGGCAAGGGCGTCATAATCTGCCAGAGACGGGAAGAGGCCCTTCATGCGGTAGACCTCATAATGGCGAAGAAGGCCTTTGGCGCCGCGGGCAAGACGATAATAATAGAAGAGTTCCTCACAGGCGAAGAGGCATCTTTCCTCGCGATAACCGACGGCAGGACCGTCCTGCCCCTTGCCCCGGCGCAGGACCACAAGGCGGTATTCGACGACGACAAAGGCCCCAATACCGGAGGCATGGGCGCGTACTCTCCGGCGCCTATCGTCACCCCAGCCCTTGAGCAACAGATAATGGAGACGGTCATGCTCCCGACCGTAAAAGCGATGGAGGCCGAGGGCAGGCCCTATAAAGGCATACTTTACGCCGGCCTCATGATGACATCGAAGGGGCCAAGGGTGCTGGAGTTCAATTGCAGGTTCGGCGACCCCGAGACCCAGCCCATACTCATGCGGATGGAGACAGACCTCTTAGACCTGCTTGCCGCCGCAGTGGATGGCAAACTGCACGAGCTTGAAATTGAATGGAAGAAGAAGGCCGCTGTCTGCGTTGTCATGGCCGCGCAGGGCTACCCCGGAGACTATCTCAAGGGGAGCGAGATAAAAGGCCTTGCGGATGCGGCTACCCTGAAAGAGACCATGGTCTTCCACGCCGGCACAGCCATGAAGGATGGCAAGGTAGTCACCTCCGGAGGCCGGGTGCTTGGAGTTACGGCCCTGGGAGATACGATAAAAGACGCGATAGACAACGCCTACCTGGCGGTCGGGAAGATAAGCTGGGAAGGCGCGCACTATAGAAATGACATCGGTAAAAAGGCGCTCAGATAACCGGTCCGGAGGGATTAAAATGGCTCAAAAACCGCTCGTCGGCATTGTAATGGGAAGCGAATCAGACCTCCCCGTGATGGGAGAGGCGGCAAAGGTATTGAAGGGCTTTAAGATCCCTTACGAGATGACCATATCATCCGCGCACAGGAGCCCGAAGAGGACCTCTGATTACGCAAAAGGCGCGGAAGATCGCGGGATAAAGGTCATAATAGCCGGCGCCGGGAGCGCGGCGCACCTGGCGGGCTTCATAGCGGCAGAGACGACCATCCCGGTAATCGGGGTCCCGATAGACTCAAGCCCTCTAAAGGGGCTCGACTCCCTCCTTTCTACCGTGCAGATGCCCGGGGGCGTGCCGGTAGCCTCTATGGCTATAGGCAAGGCAGGCGCGAAAAACGCGGGCATCTTCGCCGCCCAGATACTCGCCACAGGTGTCGCCTCGCTTCGGGGCGCGCTTAAAAAGCAGAGGAAGGATATGGCGAAAGAGGTCGAGGAGAAGGCGAAGAGACTGAAGGCCTGACGATTGGATAGCGAGAAACCCAGGATACTTTCCGCTTACGATGATTACTCCGCGGCCGCAAGCCCTCTGTTCCGGGCCGGAGCTGTTATCGCCTACCCCACCGAGACCTTTTACGGCCTCTGCGTCGACCCCTTCAATACAAAAGCGATAGAGGCCCTCTATGAGTTAAAGGGCAGGCCAGCCTTGAGCCCCATCCCTCTTATAATAGGGGATGCCGGGATGCTCGACCGCATTGTCACGGATATTCCCCTTACGGCCCGTAAATTAATCGAAAGATTCTGGCCAGGCCCGCTTACGTTAGTCTTCAAGGCAAGCCCGGCCCTTCCACCCATGCTCACATCCGCCACAGGGACGATAGGCGTGAGGCTCTCCGGCAGCCCCTACGCGCGGAGGCTCTCTTGTGCGCTCTCTTCGCCCATCACATCGACAAGCGCGAACCCGACCGGGATGCCGCCGGCGAAAAGCCCGAAAGAGGTACTTGGGTACTTTGACGGCAGGATCGGCCTCCTTATAGACGGAGGCCGGCTAACCGCCCTAAAAGGCTCGACAATCATAGACGTAACCAGAGACAGCCTTGAGATTATAAGAGAGGGCGAGATACCATCCTCGGAAATCTTGTCATTATGATAAAAAAAAGCTAAAGCCTTAAGCCGCCCCTGCCGATAGGTATAACAGGAGGTCTTTATGCTCCGTCCTGTCGCCATCGCCTCAACAGGCATCTACGCTTCCTTAAAGCTACTCGACACTACCGCCCATAATGTAGCGAACGCCAATACAGACGGCTTCAAGAGCCGGAAGGTCTCCTTCAACGAGGCCGGAGAAGGCGGGGTCTTTACTACCACCTCAAAAGACCTTGAGCCTGGAAGCCGCTACTACCTTGACGGCATGGCCTACGAGGCCTCGAACGTGGATATCGCCTCTGAGACCATCTCCCTTATGACCGCCAGGCATGTGCTCTCGCTAAACGCGGCTGTCCTTAAGACCTCAGTTGAGATGGAAGAATCCCTTCTCGATACTTTCGCTTAGCAGAAGGCTTGAAAACTCCAATTTTATTCAGGCTGATCAAAAAGTTGCATATGCGAGGACGTCGAGGAGCGAGGAATGAGGCGTACTTGGAGTGTACGCCGCAGTGACGAGCTTCTGAAGCCAACGACGCAGATGGACTTTTTCAGCAGCCTGCTAACCCTTCCTCATGCGGGCAGCGAAAAATCCGTCCATCCCGTGTCTGTGCGGGAACGTCCTCAGAAACCCGTCCTTGTCAACGAGCTCGCTGCAGCTTTGAGGCAGGTATTTTGAGACATCCTCAAGAGAAAAGTCGGGATGCTTTTTCAGGAACCTTGAAACTACACCTTCTGTCTCTTCAGGCTCAAATGTGCAGGTCGAGTATACAAGCCTCCCGCCTTTTTTGAGATACCCGGCCAGATTATCGAGTATCCTGGACTGGATAGCCTGTAGCCCCGCTATATCTTCTTCCTTGCGCCTGTACCTGGCGTCAGGCGCCCTCCTCAATACCCCAAGCCCTGAGCAGGGCGCGTCGCAGAGTATCGCGTCGAGCGATCCTTTTTCAAGAAAATCGAGGCTGCCCGCGGCGTCAAAAGTAAAGGTCTTTATTATCCCGGCTCCAAGCCTTGCCGCCGTCTCGGCAACCGTCCTTACCCTCGCCTCGTGCTTATCGAGGGCATATATGGCGCCCCTGTTGCCCATGAGCTGGGCCAGGTGCGTTGTCTTCCCCCCTGGAGCGCTGCAGGCATCCAGAAGAGACTCTCCAGGCATGGGGGACAGAAGAAGCGAGACGAGCTGAGAGGCCTCGTCCTGTATATAGTACCTCGGGTCCTTTGCCGCAAGCGCCCCCCCTCCCCTCACCTCTATCCCGTCCGGGGAGTAGCGAGTCTCCTCGACATCGTAGCCGCTCTCCTTGAGCTCTTCGATGAGCCTCTGTCTTGAGGTGGACAGAGTATTTACCCTTACGGTCCTCGGAGGCACCTCCTGGCCGGCCCTGCATAGCTCGATCGTCTCTGCCGTGCCGTACCTCGCGGCCCACCTCCGGACTATCCACTCCGGATGGGAGCACGCTATCGTTATATGCCGGATGATATCCTTATCCGGGTCAGGCAGGGCTATCCTTTCCTTCTCGGAAGCGATCTTTCGGAGGACCGCGTTCACAAAGCCCGCCTTCCTCTTATCAGGCTTCACCAGCTCGACCGACTCGTTTATCGCCGCTCGTGACGGGACCCTGGTAAGGAAGAGGAGCTGGTAGGCGCCGATCCTCAATGCGTTCAGCACCCTGTGCTCGATCTTTTTAGACCTTATGGCGGAAAAGAGGTCTATCGTGTAGTCGAGCCTTATCTTCCACCGTAAGACCCCGTAGACGAGCTCGGTTGTAAGCCCGGTATCTGGCCCGCTGAGCCCTTCAAGCCCTGCGTCGAGCGCTATGTCAGCGTAAGCGTCCCCGCCCTCGACCCGGTTCAAGACCTTTAAGGCCGCTGCCCTCGCGCCTGTTTGACTGCCCACATCCCCTCCGATAGTTTCGAAGCAGTTTACCACGCACACGGGTGATTTAAAACGGGTTTCAGAGAGGTTTACGGACCCGCGCGCGCAATATCAGGCAAAAAATATTAAAGTCCAGCCAAATTGGGGCCGATATGCCAGTTAACTCATATAACCCTGCTATTGCGTGTAAGCGAGGAGGCTTTTTCAGATGAAATCGTTTTTAAAACGCGTAAGCATCGCACACTTCATGATAGCCTCGATCGGCACGCTTGTGCTCATCCTCACGGTATTTTCCATTGCGCACACCTTCAACGCATACAAATATTACAAGGAAATGAGCCGGACGGAGATGGCCAACGAGTTCTCCGACTACCTGCTGGCAGCGGCCGGGCTGCTGGCAAAGGAGCGCGGGATGACCTCGATGGCCCTGTCCTCAGACAAGCCGGCAGACGCCTCGCTCGTCTCTGATATAGAGGGCGTTCGGGATATGGTGGAGCAGGTACTTGGCGAGTCCCTTGGCATGCCCAGGCTTCTTATATCAACCGACCCTGAAAACCCCGCTTTCACCTCCTCTGTCCAGGAACTTGAAAGGCTTCACTCCGAGCTAAACTCCATGAGGGGTACGGTCGATGCCGAACTGGGCAAGGGTGAAAAGGGCATAACCCCTGCCGAGTGGTTCAAGGCAGCTTCCTCTGTCATCGAGGCCGCCTCAGAGGCGCGCCTTGCCGCGTTCGACCCAGGGTCAAGCAAGGGGACAAGCCAGGAGGCGCTGAGGATGAATGTGGAGCTAAAGCAGGCGCTCTGGCTTATGGGCGAATACGCTGGAAGGGAGCGCGCGATACTGGCGATGGCCATCGCTTCCGGAAAGCCCGTCGACCAGGAGAACATGGAAAAACTCAATACGTACAGGGCCGTAATCGACATCAACGCGAAGGCGCTTCGCAGGATCAAGACCTCGCAAGCCCTTGACGAGCAAGTGCTGAATGCCTTATCCCGCGTGGAAGAGAGCTTCTTTGGCGCCTTCGAAGGGGTGCGCACGGGCGTCCTGGCTGAAAGGTCAACCGGCAACTACACTCTTTCAGGCAAGGAGTGGATAAAGAAGAGCTCAGAGGCCATAGACACCATACTCGAACTCTCCGCGGCGGTCGGGGTGCTTGTGGACGAAAGGACAAAGGCTGAACTCTCGTCCTCGAAAAGGACCATGGCCGTGTCAGCCGCCGTCCTCGTGCTGGTCATACTCCTCGGATGGGGGTCCCTCATCGTGATACGCGGCAAGATAGTGAAGCCAATGCTCTACCTGAGCAAGACCATGGCCGAGGTGGAGAGGACAAACGACCTTACGCTCAGGATAGATGTCAGCTCAGAGGACGAGAGCGGACGGATGGCGGCGGCCTTCAACAGCATGCTCGACAGGTTCAACGCTATAATAACCGGGCTTCAGGCATCCACTGAGAACCTCGCGTCAGCTTCAGAGGAGCTTTCCGCCACAGCGGTCCAGATAGCGGACGGGTCGCAGTCGCAGAGCCTCAGGGCGACCCAGGTCTCGACAGCGGCCCAGGAGATGAACGCCACCCTGATAGAGGTCGCCAGGAACGTCTCCGGCGCGGCAGACGCCGCAAAAGAGGCGAGCAAGGTGGCATTAAAGGGCGGGAAGGTCGTCTCGGAGACGATAGATTCCATGAACGGGATTGCCCGGACGGCGCGGGAGTCGAGCCAGATAATAGCCAAGCTTGGCAACCGCTCCGAGGATATAGGCAACATAATAAGCGTAATAAACGACATCGCGGACCAGACCAACCTGCTGGCCCTTAACGCCGCGATAGAGGCCGCCAGGGCCGGTGAGCAGGGGCGCGGCTTTGCCGTGGTAGCTGACGAGGTTAGAAAGCTCGCCGAGAAGACCATGAAGGCCACCAAGGAGATAGGCGGCATGATAACCGCCATGCAGGAGGAGACAGGCAAGGCCATCTCATCGATGGAGCACGAGGCCGTGGCGGTGGAGCAAGGAGTTCATCTGGCCAAGGTGGCCGGAGAGTCCCTGCATGAGATCGTCGGGAAGGTGGACGCTGTCACAAACATGATGCACCAGGTGACAGTTGCCGCCCAGCAGCAGTCCTCGGCAACGGACCAGATAAGCGGGGACGTATCCGAGATGGCCGAGGTCATAACCGAGACATCTGCCAGCGCCCAGCAGATAGCCAGTGCCAGCGAGGAGATAGCGGAGCTCGCCACGAACCTGAAATCCACAGTCGACACCTTCATCATCACCTCAGGAGGTCCCCAGAATAGCTCGACCAGATCCAGGGCTGCCGCTTAAAAAAAGCCTTCAGCGGCCCTGCCCCGAAAGGGGCAGGGCCTTTTCTTTTCCTGGTTCCTTGAAAAACCGCCCTTTATTTGTTACGATTAAATTGTATGGAAGAGCATGGGACTGTCATAGAAACGAAAGGGCAATTGGTAGTCATCAAGGCGCAGAGGACAAGCGCCTGCGACAGCTGCTCCTCAAAGAAGTCCTGCGGGAGCGGCGGGTCAGATGAGGAGATGCTTATCGAAGCGGACAACTCCATAGGGGCCATGGTGGGCGACAAGGTCATATTTTCCGTGAGCGCCAGGTCTGTCCTCAAGGCCGGTATGCTGCTTTACCTCTTCCCCATCTTGAGCTTCATTGCCGGGGTCGCGCTGGGACAGTCCGTCTTTTCAGGGATCTTCCCCATGTACAACGCTGACCTCGTCTCAGGTCTTACCGGCGCGGCATTCCTTGCCGTCGCCTTCGGTGTCCTCAAGGCCTTAAGCAAACTTTCGGAGCGGGGCGGGTCCTTGAGGCCGCGGGTACTGAAGATTGAGTGAGGCGGCCATCGACATAGTCACCCAGAACAGGAAGGCCTTCCACGACTACTTCATAGAAGAGACCATCGAAGCCGGGATAATGCTCACCGGCACGGAGGTAAAATCGCTTCGCGCCGGGAAGGCCAACCTAAAAGACAGCTACGCGAGGATAAAGGGCGAGGAGATATTCCTCGTGAACACGCACATAAGCCCCTATTCCCAGGCCGACGGCTTCAAGCAGCATGAGCCCGAAAGGACAAGAAAGCTCCTTCTCCATAAAAAAGAGATCATAAGGCTTATGGGCAAGACCCGCGAGAAGGGGTATACCCTTATACCCACCAAGATATATTTCAAGGCGGGTAAGGCAAAGGTGGAGCTGGGGCTTGCGAAGGGCAAGACCTTCTATGACAAGCGGGAAAGCATAAAAAAGCGCGACGTCCAGAGGGAGATGGCAAAGGCCTTAAGCAGGCGTAGAAAAGAATAGATTCGGTTTTAATCACTTTGTGTTATAATATTTATAGGATGTGGTTCTTTGACAATGGGGGCGACTGGCTTCGACGGGACGGTCTGATTCCGGGAGAAGCATGCCGAGGCCTACTCCTCGTAAAAAAGGTAGACAAACACAGTCGGCAACGACTACAATTACGCCCTGGCCGCTTAAGCCGGCCAGCGTCTTTTTTGCCCACTCCTGCGGGGCCTAAGAGACGACAATTAGCAGGATGGCCTCTGGGGCTCGGTCCGAAGGACCTGGAGGCGAGATCTAAACGGGCTGGCTTTCCGGATGTAAGCCTGCAGGGTGCCGGAAAGCGAGACCTTAACCCTACAGGATAAGCATGTAGAAGAACCGGGTAAGCGTTGCCGGACGCGGGTTCGATTCCCGCCGCCTCCACCAGATTAAGCAAAAGGGGCTTACCTATTACAGGTAGCCCCTTTTTTATAGATTCATAATGTAGCCAGATCTACTTGACGGTCTTCTCCTCACTCGCTGAATGTGCCACCCTCGCCGCCGCAGGGCGCGCATAATATGTCCTCGCTTTCCTTTCCTCCATTACCGCCTTGACCTCTCCGGACGGCATTATCGCCTTTGAGGTTATCGTGCTATGGACTATATTTACTGTCCCATAGTCCTGCATGATACTGGTATCCTGGACAGCCTTACATCCCTCTGTCCACACAATAGCACGAGACGTAAAACCGGATAAGACCCCTTTAAAAGCCTGAGTATCGAGGACCGCGCGCGGGATAAAGGTCGAATGAACAAACCGAGGAATGCCTGTAAAAATATTGAAGAGGGCCTCTGAAGGTTCCCACCCCCAGAATTTTATCGCAAGGGGGCTTGTGGACCACCCCCATAACGCAGGTTGCGTCATTTAGCTTGCCTTATTTCTGGTCACTGCCACGGTATCATGCGTCCACGTCAGCAACGGTGTCACGTTGTCATCGTCATAGAGCACCCAGGTCTCAACCGTTCCGTTTACTGCCGTCCTCGCCAGCTTGTTGTTCTTCCACTTGGACATCGCTACAGAATAGGTCAAGAGAGTTGCTATCCCCGCGTTGTCCGGCGCCGTGTATCCCGAAGTCGCCAGCCGGGTGGACGGGTTCACATCCAACACCACCTCCGCATCATCCTTTATGACCATCTCCCCTGAGCCTATTATCGTATCGCTCGCAGGGGATGGGCTTCCGCCGGACTGTTTGTAGACGGCTACGGTGTCCCTGCCATCCATCCACGCCTGCCGCGATTCCGACATCTCGTATCTCCCCTTGACCGTGGCGTGCTCAGAGAGGAAGAGGTAGGGGACCGCTGGTGTGGCGGCAAAGGAACCGTCGCTACCATCCAAAATATAGCCGTCCACCTCTCGGATTACAATGACATATGCCGTCCAGCCTGTAATGCCGGTATGGATTATTGATTTAATTGCCATTTACAAACCTCAATATATGTTGTATAAAATACACAAATCATGTTCGGCTATTACCGGATATTCCTCTCACTGTGTGTTGTATTTCAGCACCTGTGTCAGATGCCTGGCAATAACTTTTCAGGCTGGTATGCCGTCTTCTCCTTTTATATACTGAGCGGCTACCTTATGACTTTCGTCCTGAATGAGAATTATGGTTTCCATTGGGACGGCCTGCGTCGGTACTTCACGAACAGGACCTTGAGGATTTATCCCACTTTATGGGCTGTGATACTTTTCTCCTTGCCTTTTGTAGCGTACCTTCCGATCTCTGATTTTCATAGAAACATCTATCTCCCAACGTCAGCCTACGATTGGCTCAGGAATCTCACCCTCATAGATTTAAGAATACCCAACCCGCGGCTGATCCCTCCGACATGGTCTTTATTCGTGGAGGTCGTTTTCTATATTGCCATCGGCCTTATCTTCGCCCGTAAAAAATGGATAACCTTCCTCTGGTTCTTCGCGAGCGTCGCATTTACCGCTTACCTCGTATATTCAGGCGCGGACAAAGAGTATCGGTACTTCTCAATACCGGCCTCATCCGTGGCTTTCAGTTCTGGCGCCATCTTGTATTATTTACGCAAAATACAGATCCCCGGCTGGTTCACCCCTGCTATCATTGCAGCCCATGCTTTAAATCTCCTGTACTGGCACCTTGTACCGGAAGGCAGATTTCTCGAAGGTTTTTATCTTAACGTCGTTTTGAGCGCTGCCCTCATCTTCTCACTGAGCAAGTTAAGGCCGACCGCCATCGATAAAGTCGCAGGTGATCTAGCCTACCCGGTTTTTCTGTGCCACTGGATAATAGCGGCTCTAATAAATTACTACTTCGAGATCAACAAAGGAGCCACGCTGTTCATCATCTCGATCCCCCCGGTCCTGCTCTTCTCGTTTATTCTGCATGCCCAGGTTGAAAAAAAGACAAACGCTATCCGGGACAGAGTGAAGAACCAGACATTTCAGCCTGCTCAATCCCAATCGTCTTCATACCCCAATCGCCTCCCTGACCTTCCCGCCTAGCTCGCTCCCGCCGCCAGCGCAGTTGTAGGTGTATAAGTCCCTGCGCCGTTGCCTGTGTACGAGCCTATGGAAGCAGCAGAGAGCCATGCGCCTGCCTCGCCATAAGCCCCCCAGCTTCCATTATTATCCATGACCCCGTTACATTGAGCAATGCTCAAACCAAGTGCGTGTATCCCGTGCCCAGCACTATTGCGGAAAATTCCTGGCCTCATGGATACTCCGCCATCTGAAGGTGTCAAGGAAGCTCCGTGTAAAGAATTATTTTGGGAGAGAAGCCCCTTTACTGTAGCCCCAACGCTCAAGACGCCATACGTCTCCAAGTTAGATACGGTCTGTACCTGGAACCCAACATTAGGCGTGTCGGCGTAGCACCTGCGGAAAACCGCCTGTGAACCAAATCTACAGGCGAAACTGACCCTGCCAGTCCCGGGGTCATAGACCCACACCTTATCAACGGTTATAGCTGTAGAGCCGGAACGGGCCAGTATCGCTACCCCTCCGCTGGCGGTTGAAATAAGCTTCAATTCTTTTACCAGAATATAGCTTTGCTTTATCAACTCGATGCAATTTGACTGCGTACCTCCGCCGCTGATTATTGTCTTCTGCTCATAGATGGCGTACCCAGAACCGTTTGTGGGCGCTGGCGTTACCCAGTCTCCGTTGCAGGTAAGTACGGTTGCGGTATTAGTATCTATGAGCCTTGCATTGTTCTCGCCGCTGCCTGTTCCAGACGTTATCTTTAATATCTTCCCTGTGTAGGCATTGACCGTCCACGCCTTGCCTGTGTCGGTCAAGGTCGGTCTCCATGTATCTGTTGCGGCAGACGTAGCCGTACCTGATGATAGAGACGCGCCTAACGTGCCCCCGAAGGTAATGGTGAAGCTCCCTGTTACGGCCTTGCCCTGGACGATGACCTTTTCCGTGAAAGTCCCGTCCGATATTTTAATATCGGTATTGCAGTTGACCGTACCGGGGATGGCGTTCACGCCGCCCTGTACGGTTGAGAAGGCGTTTGCTGCAACGTAAGCCTCCCCGCTTGCCATGATGTCCGCTGAGAGGCTCAACTGCGTTGCCGAATCCCTCGCCGTAACCTTCGCCCATGTGTCATCGGTCGAATTGTAGACGGTCTTGTTGACTACATCCGTCCCGAAGTTGGCCGCGGAATCCACCAGCTTGTTCGCTGTGGTCGAGGTTGCCGTACCGGAGTACATCGAGAGGCCGTCGGCGATTGAATCATCCCCGCCGAGGGCTGTCGTAGCGACATACATCGTGTAGCCCTTTGTGATGGTCGAGCTTATCGAGATATAGTTGCCGGGGTCGTTTCCGAAAGTAAGGGTGGTGCTCTCAAAGTAGTTGGTCGCCCCGGTGTACATATAGAGCCTGGAGATGCCGCTGGTTACGCAGGTATACCAGCTCAGGTCGGCCCCGAAGTAAGAGTTGAGCTTGTTCGTGAAGGTGAGGTTCCGTAGCGTTAGCCGTTGCCTGAAGATGCACTTGCCGCTTATCGTGGTGGTACTGGTGGTAGAGCCCTTCACCGTGAGGGTCTTGTTGTCCCCGGCGGTCTTTCCTATGAAGGTAGTATCATCGGCAAACGTGCCGGGACTCATCCTTATTGTTATATTCGCCCTGAATCCGCTGTCAGCGGTTGAGAACGCTTCCGGCAGGTTGTCTATGGCAGAGGCTATCTCATAGGCTTCGCCGGAAGTGAATCTGTCTGCCGAGAGGGAAAGCTGAGTGGATGAATCAACGGCTGTCACTTTAGCCCATGTGTCATCCGTAGCGTTGTAGACAGCCTTATCGACCAGGGCTGACGTGAAGGAGGCTCCTGAATCTATGAGCTTGCTTCCATCTGCGCCCGTGGTCGTGCCGCTTGTGAGCTGTAGACCCGTAGCCCCCTGAGTCGCCTGTGACTTGCCGCCGAAGGTGGACGTAGCGGCGTATACGGTATAATCTACCGTTCCAGCCGCCAGCTGAAACTCAAGGTTACCGTCTGCGTGGCCCAGGTACGCTTTCTTGGTATCAAGCGAAAGTCCCGGCTCCCCTGCTGAAAGAGAAGGAAGGTCAGAGAAATTACCCCTGCGGAAACGGATTTTGTCTGCCATTATATGAACGTCCCCCCGTCTATGTCCCTGTCGAAGTCTGAGAGGCTATCGAGAAATGACGCCCCGTCTATCACGTAATCACTCACCGCCTCAACCCCGTCCTCAGTGGTCTTTACCCTTAGATGCCTGCCGCCAAGCCCGGTGTAATCGGAAAAGGCATCGGTCAGGTCGGTAAAGGCGGCTGCACCACCACCACTGGGATTCTCGGTTACGAACCAGTATGACGCATTCGGCGGAGCGGCATTGAGACTGGCTATTCGCGCCATGTAATACGTTCCGGCATAAAGCACAATGTCGTCAATATGATAAGTTATCGTTGAGTCCCATTCTCCTTTATATCCACCTATGAACAGCTCAATGTATTGCGGAAGCGGCGGGGTAACGGCCTTCCAGTTATAGCCGTCCCACCTTTTTGTTGTGTTGGCGACAATATCGTTAATGAGGGTGTACAAGGAATGATACATCAGCCCGTATCCGTACCTGCTTAAATGCACGCCATCCTTTTGTGCTACATGGACTTTCTTCCAGTCTCCAGAACCAGACAGCCCCCAAAGGATGTTATATGTATCGACATAGGGGATGTGCAGCTCTGCGGCCAGGTCACGCACCTTCTGCACATAGGGCTGGACCTGCGTGTTGGTATACGCATCAGGGATTAAGTTTTCAGCCGTGTCATCTACAGGCGGCGGGGTGAGCAATATTATATCCGCACCTGCTGGCTGGATAGCGCTGATAATCGTCCTTAAATTCGCCTCATAATCTACGATGTCAACATGACGGTCAACAAGCTGACAGCTATCGTTTGTCCCAAGCATTATGGTAACAATAGTCGGGTTGTGGTCTGTGATTTTAGAGGCTATCCACGCTACCCAGTCATCAGTTGATGTCCCGCCTACGGCTTCATTCCAGATACTCCAGCCCTGCGTTGGATAGTCGAGAGGCAGATTCCTTTTAAGAATCTCAGCATAACTGCTTCTGTCAACAGCAGTTATGCTGTCCCCCACAAATACGACACGGTTTGCCCGGCTTGTATTGGTATCAAGCCAAAGGTCGTCTACCACCGGGGATGAAGGCGCGGTAGAGCTTATTATGGGGGTTGTCTTGTTGACGGCTCTGGCTAACATCTCTCTCCTCTTTATATGTTCGCAAACGGCAGCAATCTCGCCACAAACTTAGCCGTACCCGCGCCTGTCTTGCTTCCGGCGCACCTGAACGTAAGCTTCCTGTTTCTCGCTATATACGCAGAGGCAAGCGTCGGAGTTACCACCGTGTAATTGGACTGGCTCACGTCCGAAGTATGGCTTACGTACCTTGTCAGGCTGTCCGAGTCCCCGAACTGCAATGCCACACCGGCGTCCCCGGAAGTCCCCTCAACGTAAAGGATACTCACATCCCTTATCCAGTAGTCACGGAGAGCCACGAACTTTACCTCTGTCTCCACGGAGGCGGAAAGGTCGAACTCCTTCGACTCAAGGATGGTCTCCCCCTCGAAGCTCGTCGTCCCCGCCGTGCTGTTGTCTACTACCCTGCCAGTGGAGTTGGAGAAGGTGTTCTTGCCGATGATCGAGTAGGTCGCGTCCGTATCAACGACGATCTGCTTGCTGTTAGCAAGTCCCTGGAAGTGGTTACGGGCTATGTAATTGTCGTCTCCGTTATTTAATATGCCCCAGCCTGTGCCCGTGCCAGCAAACTCATTACCAATGATATTCGCTTTGTCACCCTGGCAATTCATCATGTAAACTGTGCCTGTGTTGTTAAAGTGACACCCGTCAACTATCGGCCCCTGAGTCACATCAGAATGTACATAGAGGTCGTTTGTCGTGTTGGCCTCGAAGTGGCAGCCCCTGAAGTTGACCCTGTGCATATTCGCGCCCTCGATATAGGCCCCGTATGCGTTGGTCTTGAAGTGGCAGGCGAGGAAGACCATCTGCGCCAGCACGTTCACGTTTGTCTTGATGTGTATGCCCTTGCCCGTGCCGTTCCAGAAGTCGCACTTCTCAAATAGCATCTGCCCTGAGAACACGTCATTGGGGGAGTCCTTTATCGAGAAGTAGAGCGCGTTGTCCGGCCCGTCTATCTTGACCCTCGATGCTAATCCGTTGTAGGAATTGAGGGCGTATATTCCATAGGTAGACGACCCCCTTACGTTTAAATCCGTCAGCCTGAACTGTGTGAGAAAATCCGCGTTGAGAAAGGAATTTGCCCCCGTGAGCTTCACCCCGAAACCCTCAAGGCAGATATTGCGCCTTGCATTAAAGCCAGACCACTCGCCGTCAACCTTTAAGCAATCGCCCGTGCCATCATAAATGAGCCAGGTACCTCCTGCCATGTCGCCATTAACATATTCAGGCCGTCCCTGCCCTCTTACCGTAATACCTTCCGGCAGGGTAAGGCCGGCGGCCCCTTCTCCGAGGTGCCAGTATCCAAGCGGCAACTGAAGCACCCCGCCCGTGCCTGACGCAAGGCTTTCTATATAGTCGACCGCCTCTTGTATCTGGCTGGAGTAATCGGCCGTGCCGTCAGTCACGAAGCCTTCAGGGAGCCACTCGCGAAGGTCGAAATCAAGAGTGTCGTTTCTCAGGTACTTGTGCGTCCCGTCGGCGTTGTGCTCGACGAGGGCCAGCCTGTTCAGCGTATCCGACTTCGTCGGGTGCCCGGAACCTACCATTTCTTCGGTATAAGCTATTCTCAGATCAGCCATCAGTTCTTCTCCCTCTGCCATTTTTCAAGACCTCTTGTGCCAGCCGCTACGCCAAGGACGATGAGCATGGCCTCCCATATGCCTGCCGGGATATCTATCGGCATGAGGCCAACGCCCTTAAAGTAGGGCAAGAGAATATAATTGTTAACAATAACGGCGGCAAAGGTGAAGCCAAGCGTCGGCCGCCATGAATATTGCATCCAATGCTCGCTCCTGGCCTCTTCCCTCATGGTGGCGTTCACGGATTCCATGACTTTTGCCTCCGCCCCTATCTCCTTCAACACAAGCTCCTGAGCCCTGAGCTTGAACTCCTCTTTCTCCTTTTCACTCACCGAGGCAGGCAGGTACCTTTCGACAAGTTTTTCTACCACCCTGCCTACAGTGCTCCGTATAAGCTCATTGAATGGGTTCCAGGGCATGGCTTCTCCGATTTATTCTTTGAGGCGGCTTACGGCAGAAAGTGGTGTTTTTTTTACAGCCCTTCAAACTTAAGCCAAGGTAACCGCTCAGGTTTTTATGTTTTTTTATTATGGCCCTTGAACCCCTGACACAACTCCCGCGCGCAAACCGTGACAGAGCATCCTTCCGGCGCGCTCGCTTCACACCCGTTTTTTTTCGACTATAATTTCTTGCATGGCTTTGGGAAAGGAAGGCAAGCCTAATTCACCTGGCGGGATAATGGATGAAATGGGCCCGGAAAACTGAAAAGATCTGCTTCGCCGTTACACTCGTCCTCTCGCTCGCTATCCCGGCTATTGCGCACGCCGAGTTCTCGGTCGGATACGCTAGAGATTTTGTGCACGCGCCTGGGACAGATGCTGTAGTGCTGAGGTATGACCACAGGAGAACAAGGCTGGGCCTTCAGGCCATGTACTGGGACGGCCCGGACGATTCGAACGCCTCAATTGGGATCGATTATGACCTGCTGGCAAGCGAGACCTGGGACCTTAACCTCGGTGGGGTCTTCATAGACAGGGTAAACGGTGTAAACGGCACGCACTTCAATTTTTCGGCTGGGTTGGGGATAAACATAGGAAAGCGCTTCCGGATACAATACACCCATATGTCCAACGCGCAGAGTGACAACAACAACGGCTGGAACTTCGCGGGCTTCCTCCTGAGGTTCTAAGTTACCCGATTTAAAGACAGCCCGGAATCAGCGCGACCTGCCCCTATCGTACCGTTTTCTGAGCGCCTTTTTAATGTGCAGAAACTTTTTACCGATCCTTCTCGGCCCCATCGGCCCTGAGCCGTGCTCTATCTCCATGGCCGAGGAAGGGGCCGGTACTTTTTCCTCAAGGACGCCGGAGAACTGTCCCGGAGACTCCACCTTTGCCTGCGTCGCCGTCCCGTCAAATCCACCCTCTATCCGGTTCTTTCTAAGCCTCGACATATCTCCCCCGAAAATTTAAGGAGGGCCACGTTATGGATCTGCCGTCTAACGGCCAGCGTCGTTTTGAACGCCTCCATTGAAGGTAGCCCCTCCTTTCTTCAATTGTTCTATCAAATACTGAGAAAAGCCGGGCACGCATCTCACGTCATCCCATGACCTGAACCGCCCGTGCTCCTCTCTGTAATCGAGCAGCACCTGCGCCCTTTCCTTGCTGATGCCGTTTATGCCGGCGATCTCCTCGAAACTTGCCGTATTAAGGTCGAGACCCGCCATAGGTCCAATCCTTTTGATGCGAAGGATTTACGGTTTTTTTCCCTTTAATATAACTATAGGCTTGGCTCCGAGCGTGTCAAGAAGGATGAAGGTCCACAGCTCGCCCGACGCCCATCCCTCCTAAAAAACCCTTGTTTTTAAAGGAGTTCGGTAGTATCATTTGTCGATGGACCCTGCAAGTCCCCAAAGATCCATGGATTTCACAAGCCCCACATTCGGACGCTTGAGCATAGACGAGATGTTCGGCAGGATAGTCGAATACGTCAATGAAGATCCGGACCAGACCTACAACATCATAATCGGCACGGATTCATTCCTGAACAGCGAAACACTATTCGTAAGCGCGGTCATCGTCCACCGGATCGGCCACGGCGGCAGGTATTTTTACAAGAAGGCTCCCCGGCGGAAGATGGACAGCTTGAGGCAACGGATCTTCTACGAGGCCACCATGAGCATCGAGCTGGCCTCTGAGATGCGAAGACGGCTCAACGAGAACGGCCTTAAAAAACTGCCTGTAGAGATCCACCTCGACGTCGGAGAGAAAGGCGAAACCCGTGAAATAATCAAGGAACTGGTCGGGATGGTAACAGGCTCCGGTTACGCCGCGAAGACAAAACCCGACTCTTTTGGCGCAAGCAAAGTTGCTGACCGCCATTCAAAATAGCCCCTAATCCCCCTTCTTGATACTCTCATAATTTTCAGTATACTTTTGTTACAGCGAATCCCGGAACGGAAACCAATGCGCTTAAGGGCTCCTCTGATTCCTCTCTTTATTCTCTTCTCCGCCTTGCTTGCCCTTATACAAAAAGCAGGGCTGTCGCCAATTATGTCGAAATAGTCCTTAAAAGGCTTTGAAGGCAGGAACCGTTATGTCGAGTGTAAAAGAAGAGATATCAAAGGCTCAGAGGTACATAGTCCACGGGGTCTATGTCATCAGCACCATCCACAACGGCCGTACCAACGCCCTCACCGCCGCATGGGTGGCCAGGGCCTCGTTCGTGCCGCCCCTTGTGACGATCGCCGTAGGCAAGGCCCGGTTCTCACATGACATGATAAGAGACTCCGGCGTCTTCGCGGTGCACATACTCGGCCCCGAAGATATAGAGACCGGCAAGCGCTTCGGCCTTAAGACCGGGAGAAAAACAGACAAGTTCGAGGGCCTTGACTATGAGACAAAGGTGACCGGCGCACCGGTGTTGAAAGAATGTCTGGCCTGGCTCGACTGCAGGGTAGTCTCATACCACGACGCCGGCGACCACACCTTGTTCATCGGCGAGGTCCTGGACGCAGGCGTAAGAAGAGAAGGTGACAAACCGCTTCTTTACGAAAGGGGCAGCTTCTTCAAATAACTTCCAAAAGACGCCTGCCCATTCAAGGACTCATCCCTTTCCTCCGATCCTGCATACCTCAAAATCTTTGCTACAATTATATTAGTAAACACAGGAGGTCTACCAATGAGCACGTTAAAGCGTATGCTTTTGCTATTGTTTTTCATGATGCTGCCCGCAGGCGCTAACGCCTATTATTTCGGCGGGCTCGACGACTACGCAGCGGGAGTGCCATCGCAGGAGCAGAAGCCCTCTTTCCTCGAGCAGTACGGGGGACAGGTCTTCTACGAGACCCTCTACAGCGGCAGGTTCGGCACGCTGGACGTTGAAAACCATACCCTGATACTCGACTCCGAGGTGCCTGGCTTCCTGGGGCCTGAAGGTGTCTCAGTGCCGCTGGCCGTTAGCGATGAGGCTGCGGTCAACCTGTGCGAAAGCGGCGGGGAGTGCAGGAGCATCGGGACCGAAGGCTGGGAGAGCCTGGCATCGATACCTCAGGAGGAGCTTGCCGGAGCGAGAGTGGTCGTAATGGGCGATCCGGAGGACCCCGCAAGGATAATCTCGATTATAAAAAAGTGACACCCGGCAGGGCTGAATTAGAAGGGTGTTGAAAAACAGCCTGCTAAGCAATCCAAGGACGGATTGCCAGATTGCGAGACTTGAAAAGTCGAGCAATTTGTAAGATTTGGACTGATTCACTCAGGCCAAATCATAGTTGAAAAAGTCCTGGACGGACTTTTTCAACATCCTGTTAGAAGGTGAACACATGGAAGGAGGTCTGTATGGCCACTGAAAGAAAGCCGAAAGGCAAGATGGATACAGAGGCTGTAATGGAGGTCTACAAAAAGCTGGCAACTCCAGGCGCTCCGCACAAGCTGTTGGCGAGCATGTCTGGAAGCTGGACCACCAGGACCAGGGCATGGATGGAGCTCGGCAAGCCACCCGATGAATCGGCTGGCGTATGCGAGCAGAAGATGATCCTCGGCGGACGCTTCCTGCTCCAGGAGTGCACCGGCGAGATGATGGGTGGCAAGTTCAACGGCATAGGCTACACCGGGTACGATAACCATACCAGGAAGTTTGTCTCTACCTGGATGGATTCCATGGGCACAGCCATCTATTTTTTCGAAGGGCCGGCGAGCGCCGACGGCAGGGGTTTTACGCAGAGGTGCCGTTATGACGACCCCGTTAAAGGCCCGATGGAATGGCGTTCAGCATGCACTCTCGTAGATGAGACTACCATAGTCTTTGAGATGTACGGCACTGTCCTAGGCGGTACAGAAGAGAAGATGATGGAGATGACATACACGCGGAAGGTATGACGGAGGGCTGTCGAGGCCGCCATATCTGGAGATGTTTGCAAAGGTGGCGGGCAGAGGCAGGCTGTCCAGTGCTTTTTCAGTAGCCTGCTACCAGCCTACCATCTTCCTGAACTCTTCTTCGTCTATTATCTTAAGCCCCAGCTCCTTCGCCTTGTCGTACTTTGAGCCCGGCTCCTCTCCAGCGACCACGATATCGACCTTTTTTGAAACAGACGACGCGGCCTCGCCGCCAAGGGCCTCGACCAGGTCCTTTGCCTCGTCCCTTGTAAAGGACTTTAGCCCCCCGGTAAAAAGAACGACCTTGCCGGAAAGAACTCCGGTTTCAGCCCTCGTTTCCCTCGGGAATACGACACCGGACTTCCTGAGCTTCTCTATGACCTGGATATTGTGCTCTTCCCGGAAAAAATCCACTATAGACATCGAGGTCTCCGGGCCGACTTCAGGCACGCGCAAAAGCTCCTCTTCGGCGGCGGCCATCAGGTCTTCGATTGCGCCGAACTTCTTGGCGAGCACCCTCGCCATATGCTCTCCTACACCTTTTATGCCGAGGGCGTAGATGAGCCTCTCAAGGGTAGGACGCTTGCTCTTTTCGATGGCCCCTTGGAGGTTCGAGATGGATTTGTCCTTCCATTTGGCGAGCTCTTTAAGTTTATCCGGGGTGAGGTTAACATAGATATCAGCCACGTCTTTAAGGTGGCCAGAGTCCACGAACTGCTCCACATGCTTGTCTCCCATGCCATCTATGTCCATCGCCCGCTTTGAGGCAAAATGCCTTATGCTCTCCTTGAGCTGCTTGGGGCATAGTAACCCCCCCGTGCAATAGTGTATGGCCCCGACCCTTTCAACCGTGGAATCGCACTCAGGGCATCTCTCAGGCATACGGAACTGGACCGTATGCGCCGGCCTTTTCTCCTTTATGACCGTCAGCACCTCCGGTATTACGTCCCCCGCCCGCTGCACTATGACCGTATCTCCTGCCCTGACGTCCTTCCTCTCTATCTCGTCGAGGTTATGAAGTGTCGCCCTTTCTATGGTCACCCCCCCGACCGAGACCGGTTCAAGCAACGCCACAGGCGTAAGCGCGCCGGTCCTGCCGACCCCGATTTCGATATCCCTGACCCTCGTCGATTCCTGCTTTGGGGCAAATTTATATGCCAGGGCCCAGCGCGGGCTCCTTGTGATAACGCCGAGCTTTATCTGCAGGCCGAGGTTGTTTACCTTGAGAACGACCCCGTCCAGCTCATAATCGAGCCCTTCCCTCTTTTCCTCCATCTCGTCATGGTATTCGATAGCCCGCTCGATGCCCGTGAGTATCTTTATATGCGGGTTTACCTTAAGCCCCAGCTTCTTGATAAGAAGAAGCGCTTCATGATGCGTCTTAAAGTCGACGCCTTCGGCTGCCCCATGGCCGTAGCAGTAGATATCAAGGGGCCTTCCTGCAGTTATCTTCGGGTCGAGCTGGCGAACGGAGCCAGCCGCCGCGTTCCTCGGGTTGGCGAAAAGGGGTTCGCCCTTTGCCTCGCGCTCCCTGTTTATTTTCCTGAATGCGTCGAGGGGGATAAAGACCTCCCCCCTTATCTCTATATACCTTGGAGCATGGCCTGTGAGCTTGAGCGGCACGGAGCGTATCGTCCTCAGGTTCTGGGTTATGTCCTCGCCCACGACACCGTCTCCCCTGGTAGACCCTTTCAAAAAGACCCCGTTCTCATAGACCAGCTCGACGGCCAGCCCGTCCAACTTGGGCTCTCCGACGTACTCTATCGGCTCATCCGCCCCCAGCCCGAGCTGCCTTTTAATCCTGGCGTCGAAATCCACGGCCTCTTCGGCGGCAAAGGCGTTCGCGAGCGACAGCATGGGTAGCGTGTGCCTTATGGTGCCAAAGGCGGCCACAGGCTTCTCCCCTACCCTTCTGGTCGGAGAATCAAGGGTAACGAGATGAGGAAAATCTCTTTCAAGCCCCTGGAGCCTTTTCATGAGCCGGTCGTACTCGGCATCCGTTACCACGGGGCTGTCCAGTACGTAGTAGCGATAATTGTGGAAGTTTATCTCTTCCCTCAATCTCTCTATTTCAGCTATAGCCTCATTTTCTTCCATGAAGGTATATGTAGCATACAGAGTGCCCATGGTCAATCCAGCCCTTAACCGGCTGCTGAAAAGGCCCATCTGCGGCGTCGTCTTCAAACGGCAAAAGCGGCGTACCATCCAAGTACGCCTCATTCCTCCTGTTTCGCCTTCTTGCATCTTGACCTCATTTGAAGCCTGAATGTTTGTTTTTGAGTTTTCAGCAACCGATTATGCTTTCGGGTTGCTTTTCGCGCCCCCGGGGTGTTATAGTTCCTTTATCCTCAGGCTATCTCCCCCCCCTGAAAATTTATTCCTTGACAAATAAGGCGAAATACTTTAAATTTTAAAATTCAAAATAATGTCGGGGTTTACAGATGAAGACTTTTATTCCCAAAGTAGACGCTAATGCGAAGAAGTGGTATCTTGTTGACGCGAAGGGGCAGACCCTCGGAAGGCTTGCCGCCAGCATTGCCACCGTATTGAGGGGCAAGCACAAGCCCACTTTCACTCCTCATATCGACACCGGTGACTTCGTCGTTGTCATCAACGCCGAGAAGGTCGGCGTGACCGGCCAGAAGATGACCGACAAGATATATTATCACCACAGCATGTATCCGGGCGGGCTCAAGTCGGTGCCCTTAAGCAAGATCATGTCCGAAAAGCCGGAGGAGGCCATTAAAAAGGCCGTATGGGGCATGCTTCCGAAAGGCCCACTCGGCAGGGACATGCTGAAGAAGCTCAAGGTATATGCCGGGGAGAACCACCCCCACCAGGCCCAGGGGCCCGCTGCCCTGGCCTTTAAATAACAGTTTTTATTCTTGGGAGAAGGTAAATGGCAGACATATTCAGCGCTGTAGGAAGACGCAAGACCTCTGTAGCGAGGGTCCGGCTCCTTACCGGGGCAGGCGATATAACCGTAAACAGGAAGGCCGTGGCCGAGTTCTTCAGCCGTGACACGCTGAGGAGCATCGTAAAGCAGCCCCTTGAGCTTACCAGCACCTCCGGCAAATTCAGCGTCATCGCCAATGTCGCTGGCGGCGGCGAGAGCGGCCAGGCCGGCGCCGTAAGGCACGGCATCGCCAGGGCGCTTTGCCTCGCGGACAGCTCCTTCAGGGGCGTACTCAAGAAGGCGGGGCTCATCACCAGGGACCCGAGGATGAAGGAAAGAAAGAAGTACGGACAGAAGGGCGCCAGGAAGAGGTTCCAGTTCTCCAAGAGGTAATCTCTGGGATCGTTTTCTCAAGGGGAAGGCCGCTGGCCTTCCCCTTTTTTATTATCAGCTCAAATTCCGTTTTTTAAGGATGACGTAAATGAAAGTCGCGATCTTTGGGGCAAGCGGTTATACCGGGCTCGAGCTTTTAAGGATCCTCGCTACACATAAGGACGCTCGGGTCATCGAGGCCACCTCCAGGCAGTACAAGGGTAAGCCGATCCCGGAGGTCTTCCCGGCGCTCCGTGGCTTCTACGACCACCTCGCCTTCAGCGACCCTGAGGACGTAAGGACGGTAGAGGCCGATATCGCCTTCAGCGCCCTGCCCCACGGGGCATCCCAGGAGATAGTGCCTGAGCTCCTTAAGCGATGCCGGGTCATCGACCTGAGCGCGGACTTTCGCCTGCGCGACCCAAAGGTCTACTCAGCCTGGTATGGCGAGCACCTCTCGGCTGGGCTTCTTTCGACTGCCGTCTACGGCCTCCCCGAGCTCTACAGGGAGAAGATAAAGGGCGCGCAACTTGTAGCCAACCCCGGCTGCTATCCCACGAGCGCGATACTCGCGCTCGCGCCTCTGGCCAGGAAGGGGCTTATCGTCGAAGGGTCGGTCATAATCGATTCAAAGAGCGGGGTGTCGGGCGCTGGCAGGGGCGCGAATACAGATACCTCTTACGTTGAAGTCGCGGGCGCCTTCAAGGCTTACAAGGTGGGCTGCCACAGGCATACCCCGGAGATAGAACAGGAGCTTTCGGCCGCAGCCGGCATGAGTCTTGGCGTGCGTTTCACCCCGCATCTCCTGCCAGTGTCTCGCGGCATACTCACGACGGCTTATGCCGATATTAAAGAGGCGCTCCCGTCAAGCGGCCTTCATGCCCTCTACAGTGATTTCTACTCTGGCGAGAGGTTTGTAAGGCTGCTGCCCGATGGCAAGTTCCCGGACATAAGCCATGTGCGCGGGTCGAACTTCTGCGACCTGGGCCTTTTTGTGGAGGGTAAACGGGTGATAGCCGTCTCGGCCATAGATAACCTCGTGAAGGGCGCTTCAGGCCAGGCCGTACAGAACATGAACATCATGCTCGGCCTGCAAGAAGATACCGCTCTCCTCACCCCGCCCCTTTCGGTCTGAGAGGCCAGGAAATAAAAAAGGCCCTGCATGAATATGCAGGGCCTTGACTGTTGGATTATTTTTAGAACCTGAGCCTTACCAGTTCTATCTTTTCTATTTCCTCTACCTCGTTTAACTTCTCATCGTATATCTTCTCGGTTGAGATAGTAGGCAGCCCGAAACTGACACCATCCTTATCCACCTCGGCAGCAGCCGTCACCATCGTGCTCATGGTCATCCCATAGGCCGCTCCCGCGAGTATACCGACAGCCGCGCCGGTAGGGATATATTCTATGTGGTCATCCGGATTGTCTGTAAGAAAAAGGACCGCCGTGCCAAGAAGGGCTCCGATAAGGCCGCCGTACAGAGAGTCCCTGAGCGTCCTTTGCATCATATCCTCTGCCATCGCAGAGGTCGCTGAGGCGAAGAAGGCGGTTAGCAGGATTATACAGGTTATCTTCTTCATTTTCCGCAGAGCCCTTTCATATGAACTCTCAGCAGCAGAAAAACTATCAAAAATGTTACTCCATAATACAGTATTCAGCCGATTTTTGTCAAGGGACTTAAGTCACAACTCGCGCCGTATCTGGTGTATAATATGCGCTCAACCGATGGTTACGCTGCCGGCCTTCGACAGGCAGTCTTAAAAAAGCTAATAATTACAAGATGTTACACTGCCAGGGACAAGCGCCGCAAACTTGACAGAAGTTCATTAGAAGATATACTGAAAACAGGGAGGGGAGATGACGATTACGGCTGATATTTACGATCTGGCGATTTTTCTGATAGGTTTAGGAGTTTTTATTTTCGCAGTAGCCTTCATCCCCGCATTGTTACAGCTTAAAAAGACCTTCAAGGCCGTTGAGGAGCTCTCGGTCGAAACCCGAAAGACCGTCGAGATAATAAACTTTATCGGGAAGAAGGCTCAGGAGGAGACCGCCAATATCGAAGAGCTTTTGGCCCGGGTAAGGGAATTGGGCTTTAAGGTCACCGACATGGGCAACCTCGTGGTCGACAACATACGCGCTCCAATAATCGGCATATTGAGCCTGCTTTTCGGAGCAGAAGAGGGATTCAAAAGGTTCTTCCACCGGAAAGACAAAAAAGGAGGTGGCACAGATGAACAGCTCTAAAAACGTTGCCATTGCTTTCCTTATAGGCGGTGCGATAGGCGCTGGGGTCGCCCTTCTTTTCGCCCCGGCTTCAGGGATCGAGACCAGGAAAAGGATAAAGGACGGCTTCGATGACGCAGGCGATTGGGCCAGGGACAGGTACCAGGACACAAGATATAAAGTGAATGATTCGACCGACAGGGTAAAACAGTTCGTGGGCGACAAGAAAGACGACCTGCAAGCGGCTTTCGAGGCCGGCAGGGAGGCCTTTCTTAAAGGTAAAGAAAGGCTCGCGAGGTAAAATATCTTAAAGACCGGCCTGTGCCGTCTGTGAGGGCCAAGTGGCTACACAGACCGCACCGGCCTGAATCTTATAATATCAATTATTCGCGTAACCCCGCCTCCGGTATGATACCCCGCCTGCCTTGACTTTTTCTCTTATACCTTTTTGAGGAGTTATGTTGAATGGCCGATGAGAAAGTAACATTGAGTGTTTTTACCGCCGACGTGGGCGGCTTTGTCGGCCATGTCAGCAGCCATCCGGAAGTGCTTGATACCGCTAAAGAAAGGCTGTACACGGCCGGCACCAAAGGAAAGATATCCGATTTCCATATCTTAAGATGCGGCGACGACATAAACCTTGTCATCACTCATTTAAGAGGGACCGACGACAGGGAGATACATGCCCTTGCCTGGGATACGTTCCTTGCCTGCAGGGAGACTGCGGAAGAGCTCAAGCTCTATGGCGCGAAAAGGGGGATGCTCGAGGACTTTACCGGGAACATAAAGTGCATGGGCCCTGGCGCGGCAGAGATCGAGTTCGCCGAACGCACAAGCGAGCCCGTACTCGTCTTTCTCTCCAACAAGACCTCTGTCGGCTCATGGAACCTCGCCCTCTACAAGATCTTCGCAGACCCGTTCAACACATCAGGGCTTGTCTCCGACGCGGCCATGCTCAATGGGTTCACCTTCAGGTTGCTCGATATCAGGGAAGAGCGGACGGTTGAGATCTCAACACCCGAAGAGCTGCACATACTCCTTGCGCTCGCCGGCTCCACGTCGAGGTACATTATCACCTCGGTCTCGAGGCGCTCGGACGGGGAGATAGCAGCCGCCATCTCATCCGAAAAATACGACGTCTTGGCCGGCAAGATAGGCGCCAGATGCGAACCGGCCATGCTGGTGCGCTGCCAGAGCGGGTTCCCGGCTGTGGGAGAGGTCATGGAGGCGTTCACGCTGCCTTACCTTGTATCCGGCTGGATGAGGTACTCCCATATCGGCCCCTTGATGCCGGTCCCTTTTTACGAGGCGAACCCGACGAGGTTCGACGGCCCTCCCAGGGTCATATCAGCCGGGTTTCAGATATCGGGCTCCAGGCTCATAGGCCCGCACGACATGTTCGACGACCCGAGCTTTGACGAGGCCAGAAGGCTTGCCAACAAGTCTACAGAGTACCTGCGCAGGCATGGCCCTTTCCAGCCTCACAGGCTCCCGGAGGGGGAAGCGGAGTACTCCTTGCTGCCGATAATCCTCGATAAGATAAAAGACAGGTTCAGGAAGGTCTAAGCGGTCCTTTTCAGACCCGCGCCCCTCTATCCCTTCGCATCTTTCGCCTTCATCACGATTTTAAAAGAGACGGACAGGCAAAATAATTGATATAATAAAAATATGAAGGGAGGCGCTTTCCTATGCCAAAAAAAACAGGCAAAGCGACGTTGCAGAAGGGCGCCCACATATTTAAAAGAAAGGCTCTCGACCCTGGCGGGGACCCGTACCTTAACAAGGAGGCCCCCGAAGATATGGCGCTCTGCGGAAGATGCGGTGCCGTATACCATGGAAAAAGATGGTATCAGAGGCATGAGCTTCCCCCGACGCTTGTCGAGAGGCCCAATACAGAGACCGTCTTCTGCCCCGGCTGCCAGAAGACGAGGGATAAATACCCTGAGGGCTATCTCACGATAGAGGGGAAGTTCGTAGAGGCGCACGCAGATGAGATAGTCGGCCTCATAAACAGCAAGGAAGAGAGGCAGTCCTCGATCAACCCGCTTGAGCAGGTAATGGAAATAAAACGCTTTGACGGACGGATCGAGGTAAAGACGACCACTGGAAAACTCGCCCAGCGCATAGGCCGGATACTCCAGAAGACCTATGACGGCGAGATAACTTATAAATGGAGCGTGGATACAAAGCTCGCCAGGGTAGTCTGGAAGAGAGACGAGCTTTAAGACGCGAAGCCCCAGGAAAGGTATTCAGCCGTAAAAAAGATGAGGGAAGCAAGACTTTATTCAAAAGCCGAAGGAGAGATAGTAAACTGCGTTCTGTGCGCCTTCCGCTGCCGCATAAAGGACGGCCATCGAGGCGTATGCGGCGTGCGTGAGAACATCGGCGGAGTGCTTTACACGCACACCTGGGGGTGCCTTGTCGCGGAGCAGATAGACCCGATCGAAAAGAAACCACTTTACCACTTCCAGCCCTCCTCGCGTTCATTTTCCATAGCGACCGCGGGATGCAACTTCAGGTGCCTCCATTGCCAGAACTCAGAGATATCCCAGATGCCGAGGGACGAAAAACAGATCCTCGGCGAGGAAACCACACCTGAAGAGATCGTTGCCGAGGCGTACGAGACAGGCTGCTCGAGCATCTCTTATACTTACACCGAACCGACCATCTTCTTCGAGTTCGCACAGGATATCTGCGTACTCGCCAGTGGAAAGGGGCTGAAGAACGTCTTTGTCACAAACGGCTACATGACAAAGGAATGCCTGGATGAGATGAACGGCATACTCGACGCTGCCAACGTCGACGTGAAATCCTTCAGCGACTCGTTCTATAAAAAGGTCTGCGGCGCCAGGCTCGCGCCTGTGCTCGAATCGATCGAGCGCATGAGGAAGATCGGGGTCTGGGTGGAGATAACCACCCTTCTCATCCCGGGGATGAACGACAGCGACGAAGAGCTTAAAGAGATAGCCAGATGGATATTCAAGACCGACAAGAGCATGCCCTGGCACATAAGCGCCTTCCATCCAGCGTATAAGATGACGGACATCCCGCCTACCCCCTTATCTACCCTTGAGAGGGCCCGCGCCATAGGGCTCGACGAAGGCCTCAGGTATGTCTACACCGGCAATATCCCGAACCACAAGGGAGAGTCGACCTGGTGCTACAGATGCGGAGCCCTCCTTATTGAACGCCGCGGGTTCGTTGTCAGTAAAAACGATATCGCTGACTCGAAATGCCCAAAGTGCGGCTCCATAATAGATGGGGTCGATCTTTAAATCCCCCTGACCCTCCTTTATCGATCCATCCTGTGTTGGTTCCCCCGCAATCTGCTATAATTTTTATATGCGTCATTCTTTTATCCGGCAACAGCCCTACCCCCCTCAAGGGGGAAAAGGAGGATAAAATGCTTGCTGAGTTCAGCATAGTGCCTGTAGGCTCAGGAGAGAGCATGGGAGACGCCATAGCGAGCGTCCTCAAGATAGTCGACCAGAGCGGCCTTCCTTACAAGGCCTCGGCGATGGGCACCATCGTAGAGGGCGGCTGGGACGAGATAGTCTCGCTCGTTAAAAAGTGCCATGAGGAAGTGCTCAAGAAGGCCCCCAGGGTCACAAGCACGATCCAGTTCGACATCAGGCCCGGGAAGCCTCAGGACCGCCTGACCGAGAAGCTCAAAAGTGTCGAGAAGCGCCTCGGCAAGGAGGTCAAAAAATAATAGAGATCGACGGCAGCTACGGGGAGGGCGGGGGCCAGATGCTCCGGACCGCCTTGAGCCTGGCCTCCGTAACAGGTCTGTCTATGCGCCTTTTTAACATCAGGGCTGGCAGGGCTCACCCCGGGCTACAACCCCAGCACATACAGAGCGCCAGGGCGGCCGCATACATAACAGGCGGTGAATTAAAGGGCGACCTTCCCGGCTCGATGTCCATAACATACATCCCAGGCAGGCCCAGGGCCGGGAGATATTTTTTTGACGTAGGGACAGCTGGCTCCGCCGGACTGGTATTCCAGACCGTCGCGCCTGCGCTCTTCTTCGCGCCCGCCCCATCAGGCGTCACCATAAAAGGCGGCACCCATGTCCCATGGAGCCCGCCGACAGACTACCTTGAAGAGGTCTTCCTTCCGGCGATATCGCCGATGGGCCTGCATGCGCGCCTCAATACCGCGGCACGCGGCTATTATCCAGCCGGCGGCGGCTCGATAACGGCTTCGATAAGCCCTGCCAAAGCCCCGGCCTCACTCTTACAGATAATAGAGCGCGGCAGGCTTGAAAAAATCAAGATAATATCCGCTGTCTCAAACCTTCCGATCTCGATCGCCGAGCGCCAGATAAAAGGCGCCATCTCAAGGCTCCTTGAGTTTTCATCGCTGATAGAGGCTGCCTCTATCGAGGCGCCTTCACCGGGAAGGGGCACCTCGGTATTCATACTCGCCTGCTACGAAAACCTGAGGGCCGGGTTCACCGCCCTCGGCGCCAGGGGCAAAAGGGCCGAGACGGTAGGGGCTGAGGCTGCTGAAGATTTTATCTCCTACGCCACAGGACTGGGCGCCCTCGACAACCACCTCTCTGACCAGGTCCTCATTTACATGGCCCTTGCAGGCGGACGCTCCTTTTATAGCGCGTCTCAAATAACCGGCCACCTGCTTACCAATATCCACGTTATCGAAAAATTCCTGCCCGTTAAGTTCCATGTGGAAGGCAATGCAGGGCAAGTGGGGCTTGTGCGCGTAGATGGCGCGGGATTTTCCTGATTTTCCTGAAAACACAGAAGAAATCTGCTATGCTTTAGCATTCCAATGAACTTTCCATCGGGATTCATAGAAAGCTTTTCTCTCGCCCTGATACCGCTCTTCGTAGCCATGGAGCCGATCGGCCTCATACCCATCTACCTTTCCATCACCAGGGAGATGGACGCCAGGCAGAAAAAGAGCGTCCTTTTCTATTCACTCGTGACCGCCGCCGCCATCACGATAGCCTTCCTCTTCGTGGGCAGGGCCGTCTTTCTATCGCTCGGCATCACTATTCCCGATTTCCAGATAGCCGGAGGCCTGATCCTCCTTTCAATTGCCATCGTCGATATAATCCATACAGCCAGGGGGACCCCCGGCATAGCGCCCACGCCGGGGTTCGGGGTCGTGCCCATCGGCACGCCGCTGATCGCCGGGCCCGCCGCCCTTACAACACTTCTCATACTGAGCGACCTTTACGGCTTTACCGTGACCCTCTCGGCGCTCCTGGTAAACCTCCTTATTATCTGGATCGTCTTTCTTTTCTCCGAGAGGATAGTCGGCTATATCGGCGAAAACGGGGCGCTGGGCATATCGAAGGTCATCTCACTCCTCCTTGCCGCCATAGCGGTGATGATGATAAGAAGGGGGCTGGAAGCCCTTCTATAGCGACCGCCTTCCATTGATTTCGGTCATGGAAAGGGGCATGAAAATAAGTTATATTGTACGCGAACTTATTTTCACTCAGGAGGTTCCGTTTTAGATGATCCTTAAAATCTCGCTTCTGCTGCATATACTTTCCGCCATATTCTGGATAGGGGGCATGCTCTTTCTCGTCCTCGTCGTCGCCCCATATTTGAAGAGCGTGCCAGACCCCAAGGCCAAATCCCAGATATACCAGGTCGTGGGCAAGCAATACAGGTTCTGGGGATGGGTCTCCATAGTGACCCTGCTTGTGACCGGGCCCATTATCCTTAACGACCTCTACGGCCTTCCGTTTACAGCCCTTTTTGACCCCTCCCTGCACTCTACAGGCTTTGGACAGGCGATAGTAGCGAAGCTCTCCCTTGTCGCGATAATCGTCATCTCCAGCCTTGTGCACGACTTCTGGATAGGGCCAAAGGCGAGGACATCGCCAAGGCATTCGAACATAGCCCGGTTTTTCGGCAGGATAAACCTCCTTATAGCCCTGCTCATAGTCCTTTTCGCGGTATTCATAAGGACAGGGGGGATCTGAATGCACAAGTTCAACCCTGAGCACCTGGAGCGGCTTCTAAGCGATGAGAGATATCGCGAGATAGACCCGGAGCGCGTACTCCGCGAGGCGGGGCTTAAGCCAGGGGACATATTCGCCGACATCGGCTCGGGCCCGGGCTTTTTCACCATACCTGCCGCCAGGATAATCGGCCCGTCCGCCATGGCCTTCGCCATAGACACCCAGGCCGAGATGCTCATCGACTTGAGAGACAGGAGAAACCCTCCCGATAACGTGGTGCTCATGAAATCCGAGGAGTACGAGCTCCCGCTCGCAGACTCGGAGGCCGACTTCGCGCTCATGGCATATGTCCTCCATGAAACAGGGGACAAAACGAGGCTTCTCCTGGAGATAAAGAGGGTCATGAAGCCCGGCGGGAGGCTCCTTGTGATAGACTGGGAGAAGAAATCCGAGGAGAAGGGCCCCCCTGTCGAGGAACGCATTACAGGGCGCGAGGCACGCTCTTTTATGGAAGAGGCCGGCTTTGATGTGATACAGATGGGGCCCATGAACCCCTCGCATTACAAGCTCCTGGCCAGACGCCCCGCCTGACAAAGCGCCCCGCTTTTGTCATAATCGCCATAAACCCGGGAGGCTGGAATGGAAGCGAAGATAGACGGCAGGATCTCCCTTGTAAAAGGCGACATAACCCTTGAAGAGACGGACGTCATCGTAAATGCCGCCAACAGCAGGCTTGCGGGCGGCGGCGGGGTAGACGGCGCTATACACAGGGCCGGCGGCCCCAGGATAATGGACGAGTGCAGAAAGATCGGCAGTTGTCCTACCGGGAGCGCTGTCATCACAAGCGGCGGAGAGCTCAAGGCCAGATACGTCATCCATACCGTCGGGCCCATCTACAAGGACGGAGCGCATAACGAGCCCATGCTCCTTGAGAGCGCGTACCGCACAAGCTTAAAGCTCGCCCTCGACAAGGGGCTTCAATCCGTCTCCTTCCCCTCCATAAGCACAGGGGCCTATGGCTTCCCGATAGAAGAGGCATCCCGCATAGCGCTCTCCACTGTGATCGACTTCCTTAAAAAGAACGGCAATCCTTCCCTCGTGCGTTTTATCCTCTTCTCTGACAAGGATTACGCGGTCTACAGCCGCACACTCTCAAGCCTGCTGCCTTAGACAACCCAGCCTTCCTTGACACAACCTTGACCGCAGACCATAATCTTAGTGTATGGATTTTTTCTCCATTTTCATGCAAAGGAGTACTCAATGGACGAATTTGCGGGCGAAGTCCCTGTTTCCAGCGAAGACTTTAACAGGGAAAACGATATAGCCATATTCATGGGGCCTGTTATGAGCATGTACCCGGAGATAAGCGCTAAAGAGATCAACTCCCTCGTCGAGAAAGGCACGGCGTTTACGCTTATCGACGCAAGGGGGCCTCAAGAGTTCGCCTCAGGGCATATCTCAGGGGCGATAAACATCCCGGCAGCCTCGATAGAGCGTGAGTGCGCCGGGCTCGACAGGAACGGGCTCATAATAGTCTACGGCTCTGACGGCTGGAGGACGGAGAGCGCGGTGGCCGCTGACAAGCTACATACCCTGTATTTCAAGAATGTGCTCCGCCTGTCCGGCGGTCTGGCATCATGGAGGAGCAGCGGATGTTCAGAGACACAGGCGGCATAGCATAAAGGAGGTGCGGGACCATGGTAAGGGAGATAGAGACAGACGAACTTAAGGAAATGATGGACAGCGGCGAGAGCTTTGTCCTCGTAAACGTCCTCGATGCGGAAGATTTCGAGGATGAGCACATATGCGGTTCCATCAACATACCGGCTTCACTGATAGCAAAGGAAGCCCTTGACATGCTCAACAAGGACGACACGATCGTACTCCACTGCTCCGGGCCGGCATGTTCCGCAAGCGCGGTGGCGGCGGAGAAGCTCGACGCCCTCGGCTTCAGCGACATCTGGCGGTACAAGGGCGGGATAGAAAAATGGAAACAGGCCGGATTTTGCATGGAAGGGCTTGCCTACAAGGGGAAGGTGGCCTGAGGGCCTGAGGGCCTGAGGGCCTGAGGGCCTGAGGGCCTGAGGGCCTGAGGGCCTGAGGGATTGAAAAAGCCTCCTTACCGGCAAGGGGAAAAGAGATTCCTATTCACTCCCCGACCTTCGCAAGAAGGCCCTTCCTTTTGGCCACCCTGAAGTTCCAGTAGAAGAAAGCTACCGACAGGATCACATAGACCGCGTTGAGCCCGGCGGCCCAGATAAGCTCCCTTGCCGGGAATATGCCTGTACTTAAGACCATCCTCATGCCTTCGAAAACGTGGGCCGCCGGGGTAAGGTTCGCGGCCACCCTGAGGAACCATGGCAGCACCGCCACAGGGTAGAAGACCGCCGAAATCGGCTGAAAGAGGAGCGCTACGCCCCACGCGAGCACTTCCGCCTCCTGCCCGAACCTCAATATCAGCGCGGTCGTCACTATGCCCACGGCCCAGCCCATCACTATGAGGTTTAATACCAGCGGCACGAACGAAAAGCCCAGGACGAAGATGTTGAAGCTGTAAAGGAGCCAGGCGAGAGAGACCATCACCGTAGAGGTGAGGATGAGCTTTATCACGCTCAGGAACAAAAGAGACAATATGTACTCGGTAGCGCTCAGGGGGCTTACGAAGATATTCAGGAGGTTCCTCGACCATACGTCCTCGAGGAAAGAAACCGATATCCCCTGCTGGCTCCTGAAGAGCATGTCCCACAGGATGAGGGCCCCTATGAAAAACGTCACGAAGCCGGGGAGAGCGCCCTCCTGCCTTGAAAGATAGACTGTAACGAAGCCCCAGACAAGCAGGTCCAGCACCGGCCAATAGAAGATCTCCATGAGCCTCGGCAAGCTCCTTTTATAGAGATACAGGTGGCGCATGGTGTAGCCCATTATCCTCTGGGTCCTGGGGCTCACTGTCCGGGCCTCGCTATCTTGATGAAGACCTCCTCGAGGCTTCTCCCTCCGAACCTTTTGATGATGCTCTCGGGCCGGCCAGCGGCTATTATCCTCCCCTTGTCCATGAATATGACCCTGTCGCACATCTCTTCCATCTCTTTCATGTTATGCGAGGTGTACAGGATGGAAAGCCCATGCTCCACTTTTATTTTTTTAAGGAGCGTCCTGGTCTTGTCGGCTATGTCAGGGTCCAGGCTGGCGGTAGGCTCGTCCAGGAAGAGTATACGGGGGTTATTAAGAAGGGCCTTGCACAGGCATACCCTCGTTATCTGCCCTGATGAGAGCCTTCGTGTAGGGGTATCCTTGATCTCCAGTATCTCGAAGGTGGAAAGAAGCTCCCTTATCCGGGCCTTGCGGCCTGAGATGCCGTAGAGCCTTGAGAAGACCGTCAGGTTCTCCTCTACGGTAAGCGCGTAAGGCAGCGATATATACGATGAAGAGAAGTTGACCTGCCCCAGTATCTTCTCCCTCTCGGTCCTTATGTCCAGCCCGAATATCCTGATATCGCCTCCGGTCGGTGTCGTAAGCCCGAGGAGCATCTGAAGGGTCGTGGTCTTGCCGGCTCCGTTGGGCCCTATGAGGCCGAGTATCTCGCCCTCATACATCTCAAAGGAGATGTCGTCAACGGCCTTTTTGTAGCCGTTAAAGACCTTCGTAAGCCCCTTCACCTCTACTATCGTGCCCATCGAAGCACCCATGCCCCTCCCCTCCCCATCCCACTCCCACTCCATGATATCCCGCAAATTTTCATTCTATCCTCTATTCACGCCCAAGACAAGTGATGGGGCAAGTTGATGCAAGCCCATCGTTCTGATAGACTATAGGTAGATAGCTTTGACAGAAGCCCAGGAGGGCAGATGGCTAACAGAGGCATTAAGCTTGTAAAGGTGCTCGGCATCCAGATATCCCTCGACTACACGTGGTTCATAGTATTCGTTCTCTTCGCGTGGTCGCTCTCCTACGGGTACTTCCCTTTCAGGGAACCCGGGCTAAGCAGGGGCACCTACCTCTTCATGGGGATCCTGTCCTCCGTCCTGCTCTTTGTCTGCGTGCTCATCCATGAGCTATCCCATTCCTACACCGCGAACCGCCTTGGGATGGACATAAAAGAAATAACCCTTTTCATCTTCGGCGGTGTAGCCCAGCTCACAAAAGAACCAGAGGACGCGAAGACCGAGCTTAAGATAGCGATAGCGGGACCGTTCGCGAGCCTCGTCCTCGCGGTCCTCTTCTGGGTAGGCGCAAGGCTGGTCGACGGGGACAGGTTCCCCGTGCTTGATTCCATACTCGGCTACCTCGCGCTCATAAATATCGTGCTCCTGGCCTTCAACATGATACCCGGCTTCCCGCTCGACGGCGGGCGGGTCTTCAGGGCCTTCTGGTGGCTCAAAACAGGGGACCTTGGAAAGTCCACAAGGGTAGCCAGCAACATCGGCAAGGGCTTTGCCGTATTCCTCATAGTGATGGGCTTCATCAACATATTCACGGGCAACTTCATAGGCGGGCTATGGTTCGTGCTCATCGGGATATTCGTCAAGCAGGCTGCCGAAGGCGGCTACCAGCAGGTCGTCATAAAAAGGGCGCTTGAGGGGCTTAAGGTAAAAGACATCATGTCAAAGCCGGTAATAACCGTAAAGGAAGCGGTTACGGTTTCAGAGGCGGTAGAGAATTATTTCTTCAAGTTCCATCACGCGAGCTACCCCGTAACATCAAACGGCCATATCGCCGGCCTTCTCACTCTGAATAACGTCAGGTCGATCGAAAAGGAGAGATGGGAAAATACCAGGGTAGGGGATGTGATGCAGCGCCTCAGCCCAGGTGATTTCCTGAACCCCGAAGAGAGCGCCATGCAGGCCCTCTCAAAGATGATAGGCGACGATATAGGCAGGTTCCCGGTCTTGAAGGACGGGGAGCTTGTGGGCATAATATCGAGACGGGACATAATGAAGGTGCTGGAGTTCAAGGCAGGGCTACAGAGATGACTATTTAAGTAGCGCCACCCCGCCTACCACAAGGGCTATGCCAGCGAGCTTCTGTATTGTGAAGGCCTCGCCAAGGAAGACTACCGATATGAGGAGCGCGACAAGGGGGTAGGTCGCCGCCACAGGCACCACCACAGAGGCGTCTCCGGCCTTCAAGGCCGAATAGAAGGCGAGCTGTCCCAGAAGCCCGGCCAGCAAGCCCCCGGCCGCTACGAAGAGCGCGCTCTTTACGTCGACCGTGGCGACATCCCCCAGCCTGCCCATGAAGAAGACCCCAAGAAGGGCGATCACCATTATAGGCACCGTCCGTATGAGGACACCGAGAACGGGGTCTATCGGCCCCTTGAGCCCTATCTTCTCAAAGGCAGGGGCTATGCCCCATATGACAGCCGTGAGTATCGCGAACGCGAACGATTTATCCATCTGCCTTCCTCCCTTACTCTTTTCAAACCACGCCGGATAATAACAATCTATTATCGGAAAGTTTAAGTTTAACCTTTACACGGCTCGAGATGCGACAACAAAAAAACCCCCGCCGCGCAAGCGGCAGGGGCTCATCCCAAACGATTTCAATCGTCGACCTTGAGGGTCCTCGCGTTCTTGGGCTGTACCGGCCTGTTATTCTTGTGCATTATCTTCTGTATATCGGCTATCTGCTTCTCGGACATCTGTATGGGAGCGTTAAGCACTATCCATTTCACGCTCTCCGAGCAAGGAGGCGTTGTAAGCGAGCCGGAGTAGGTAAAATAGCCCTTCTCCTTCGGCAGGAGGTCGGCTGCGTTTATGCTGACGTCAACGGACTTCTTCTCATTGGCCTTCGCCGGCAGGTTTGACCATATGGCCTTATAGGCCCCATGCTCCTTGCCTGTCTCTACCAGCACACCAACTACCGCGAGCTGCCCCAAGGCGTTCTTGTGCACCAGGTGCATCTCGTTGCCGAACGACTTGCCGTCTACCGTATGTTCGCTTGGGGTGTGGAAATGGAACTGTACGAGGTTATACTCGGAGCCGTCTACAACGATAGAGCTGCCCTCCTCATAGTTTACCTGCACGGTGTGGCCGTTATTCACGGTATTGAGCCTGGATGCCTTATAGTTGAACTTGATATCCGAAAGCTCAGCAGGTGTGGCGTTTGCGAGGTCGATGGGCGACTGGGTCTTTCCCTCGGAGCAGGCCTTGAAATCCCCTGACATGTGCCCCCAGTGCTCAGGGCCGTGTTCCCCCTCATAGCCCCAGTGAGGGGCGTGCTTCTCAGCGGCCTGTACGCCGAAGGCGGCAAAGCTCAGGCCAAACGCCACCGCTGCCGAGGCTAAAATCCTCTTACCTTGTCTCATAGCGTTCATACTCCTTTTTCGTTTTTTCTGGATGTGTAAACGCAACTATTTGGAGAAGAGCATCCTTAGCGACACGATGAGCAGCACCGCCCCGAATACCTTCTCCAGCGCAAACGATGGCAAAGAGGCCGCGAACTTACCGCCGAAGTACCCGCCCAGGAAAAACCCGGCGCAAAGAAGGGCAGCGGCCTTGATATCTACGTACCCCTGGCTCCAGTACGCCCATGCCGCGAGTATCCCGATGGGGGGTACCATCATGGCAAGGGTAGTGCCCTGTGCCTGGTGCTGTGAGAAGCCGAAAAAAAAGACAAGTGCCGGTATAACGAGTATCCCGCCGCCTATGCCTACAAGGCCGCTTAAGACCCCGGCGGCCCCTCCGAGGGCTATGAAAAGGAGCTGCTCCATTTAAGAAAAGCTTATACCACAGAACACTCAGATTTTAAAGGCGAGCCTGAGAAGCGTTTGAAGCGCGAGAAAGCCCAGGTCCTTGGCGACCTCTTTTGTGTTTACAGGCAGCTCGGAATCCAGCCTGGAGGCAAGCTCAAGGGTCGTTGGAAGAGCCACAGAGCCGAGCTTCAGCTCTTTTTGAAGGTGCTTGAGCGTTTCTACTTCCGCGCCTTTTGTCCCAATACGCCTTGCCTTGAACGACTCCCTGTGGCTCGAGTACTTTCCAAGCTCGCCCCTGTTGAGCCAGAGCCCCCCGCACCCGGGGCACCTCTCTATGAGGGCGTCCTTCGGGAGGTTCATATCGGTGAATAGAACAAGCCCCTTGGCGCATCTGGGGCAAAGTCCTCCCCCTTTATTCCGGGGGGTCTCTGAAAGAAGGTTTTCAAGGTCGACCCCTTCGAGCTTCCTTATCGCCTCGTCGGTTACTAACAGGAGCTCCCACCTGTCGAACCAGACCCCGCCGCAGCCGTTGCACTGGTCAAGGAGAAGCACCCTGCCGTAATTGGCCTCGGCGTATACCTCGTGGAGCTTGCCGCCGCACTCGGGGCATATAAGCCTTGCTTCTTCGTCTGCCATCTACTGACCCAACGCTCCGTTGTTCAGATACCCCATCGCCTCAAGCCTTCTTATCCTCTCCTCGATTGGCGGATGGGTAGAGAAGACATCTGCCACGAACCCCTCCTTATCATCAAGCCTCCTTCTCAGGGGGTCTGATATGAAAAGATGGGCCGTTGCCCTCCGTGCCTTCTTCAACGGCGACGTATGGGCAGCTATCTTTTTGAGGGCGCTGGCGAGCGCAAGGGGGTTTCTGGTAAATTCCGCTGCGCTCGCGTCGGCCTGGTACTCGCGGTTCCTTGAAACCGACATGGCGATTATCCTTGAGAAGAGCGGCGAGAGGAGGACAAAAAAACCTATCAGGAAGAGTATGAGCGGATGTATGCCGCCCCTGTCCTTCATGCTCCTTCTGGGGCGTATGCCGCCGTACCTCCAGGTCCTCACAGCCCAGTCCGAGAGTATCGACACGGTCCCGACGAGCACCGTAACGACAGTCATGGTGAGTATGTCGAAGGACTTTATATGGCCCATCTCATGGGCTACGACCGCCTGAAGCTCCTCCCTGTTCATAGCCTCAAGAAGGCCCTGGGTAGCCACCACCGCAGAGCTCTCCGGGTTCCTGCCTGTGGCGAAGGCGTTAGGGGCCGGGTCGTCGAGCACATATACCTTTGGCATGGGAAGGCCCGAGGCAAGGGCCATCTCCGTTACGACGTTACGGAATCTCTTGTGATTCGGGTCTTCGAACTTAAGCGACTCAGCCCCAAGAGAGCGGAGCACCATGGAGCTGCCGTAGAAGTATGCGGCGAAGCCGTTAAATGAAGCAAACGCGGCTGCGATGATGGTGGCTACCGGGAGCCTCCCGGTAAAGTCAAGGGAGCCGTAGGTGTACACGTCAACGGAGAGTCCTACGCCGATGACGAGAATAAAAAAACCCAGCATGAGGGAGATGGTTATTCTCCTGTTCCTCTTCTGCTGGGAGTATATGTCTGTCATCGGATTTAAGGACTTATTTCATGCCCAGGTCGACCTTTGGCGGTGTCGCCGCGGCCTCCTCGGCCTGGAAATATTCGGCCTTCTTGAAGCCGAAAAGGGAAGCGATAATAAGGGTCGGGAAGACCGACTGCCTTGTGTTGAAGGCCGCGACTATATCGTTATAGAACTGGCGGGCGAAGCTTATGCGGTTCTCGGTCGAGGCGAGCTCTTCCTGAAGCTCAAGGACGTTCTTGCTGCTCTTAAGGTCCGGGTAGTTCTCGAATACCGCGAGGAGCCCTCCAAGGGCCCTTGTAAGGGAGCTTTCGGCGGCGGACTTATCATGCACCGTCTGAGCGCCCATCGCCTTTGCCCTGGCCTCCATGACGCGCGTCAATGTATCGCGCTCGAACTCCATCGCACCCTTTACCGCGTTCACCAGGTTCGGGATGAGGTCGTATCTCCTCTTGAGCTGAACGTCTATCTGCCTCCAGGAGTTCTCGGCCTGGTTCTTGAGCGTTACAAGGCCGTTATAGGCGAGTATCGCCCATATCACGACAAGGCCGATTATAACGAGAGCTATTATCCCTGCCAAATGAAGCCTCCTTACCTGTCTGACTTACGGAAAAAGAGGTCGTGGAGCGTATATAGCTCTCTTACCTCGTACTCTTTTCTCGCGGCCGGGAGGTTCACCACCACCTCATCCCCGACGGCCTTATTTAGAAGCGCCTTGCCTATGGGCGAGCTCACGGATATCTTCCCGTTCCTCGCGTCGACCTCTTCAGGGGTCACCAGCTCAAATATTACCTCTTCGCCGGTCGACTGGTCCTCAAGGTGGATCCTCGAGCCGAAACCGACAGCGCCCTTGGGTATATCATCGAGCTTAAGCGAGGTCAGGGTGTTAATCCTGGAGGTCAGGTGCGCGGCCCTCGCCTGCAGGAAAGACTGCCTGTGCTTGGCGGCCTCATATTCGGCGTTCTCGCGCAGGTCCCCGTGAGCCGCCGCCTTCTGCAGCTCCTTTGGGACGTCGACCCTGAGTTCCTTTTCGACCTTCTGAAGCTCTTCCCTGAGCTGTTTTACAATGGGAAGCTCGTGCATTACCCTTCTCCGCTACGGCAGATTATTTAAGGCTACCTTAAGCCAATTCCAAGCCTATTACGCTCTCTATATGATATGTCTGGGGGAACATGTCGATAAGGACTGCCCTTGAGACCCTGTACCCGCATCCGGCAAGCGCGGATATATCCCTTGCGAGGGTGGGCGGGCTGCATGATATATAGAGGATCTTCGCTGGCCTCGCCCCTGAAAGGGACTTGGCGATTTGAGGCTCTCCGCCCCTCGGCGGGTCTAATACTAACACACTTTCCATTTCTTTTTCAAGGCTCTTAAGGTTCTGTTTAAGCCAGCTCGCGGAATCAGACGCGTGAAAATAGACGTTCTTTATGGAATTTTTGGCGGCGTTTTCCCTCGCCTGCCTGACCGCCACATGGCTCTGCTCTATGCCCGCGACCTCCCTCGACCTCCTGGCAAATGGCAGGGTGAGGTTCCCCACCCCAGAGAAGAGGTCGACCACCAGCTCCGCCCCTGTCGGGGCTGCAAACTCGATGGCCTTTCCGACCATATTCCTGTTCTGAAGCCTGTTGACCTGTGAAAATACGCTCGCGCGGGCCCTTATCTCTATCCCTTCGATCGAATAGCTTATACCGGTATCCCCGGCGGATGACACGAACCTTCCGTGACGCCCCTTCTCCGGGGAGGCCCATACCTCTATGCCCTTAAGGTGCCTCACCCCTTCCAGCAGCCCCGCCCAGTTGAAATGATCGTCTCCGTCAACATGGAATACCGCCACGGTCTTCATATCCCCTTCGCTCAAGCCCACCTCGAAGGAGCCGACCCGCGGCCTCTTCGGCCCTTTAAGGAATTTCCTTATATCCGAGAAGGTCTCGTTCACAATGGGGTCAAGAAGAGGGCAACCCTCCATGTCAACTACACTGTGCGACCTTGCCCCGAAAAAGCCGGCCCTGCCCCCCTCTGCCTGGAAGCGGGCCCTTGCCCTGTAATTAAACTCCATAGGGGACGCTATAGGCTCTTCGAAGATTATCCCCTCTGCCTTTCCTATCCTTCTTATCGTCTCCTCGAGTATCCTCTGCTTCCAATGGAGCTGGTCTTTATAGCCCATGTGCTGGAGGTTACACCCCCCGCACTCTCCATATAGCGGGCATAAAGGCTCAACGCGCGCCGTGGAAGGCACCTCGATACGTTCGATGACGCCTTCAGAGTACCCCTTTTTCTGAGAGACGACCTCTACCTGGGCCACGTCCCCTGGCGCGGAGTAGGGCACAAATACGACCTTGCCGCCTATCCGGCCAACGCCCTTGCCGCCAAAGGCAAGGGATGTTATTTCCACTCTTTCGCTCATAAAAAATATATAAGGGTCCGGCAAAGCGGACCCTTATATTCAACAACCTTTTTCAGGCGTGCTGCCCGACCATCCTCTTGATCTTGTCTATCGCTCCAAGGGCGTCCCCGCCGTACTGGTCAGCCCCGATCTTATCAGAGAACTCCTGCGTAACGACGGCGCCGCCGACTATGGTAAGGGCCTTTATGCCCTTCTCCTTGAGCCTCTTGATGACGATATCCATCTCAAGGACGGTTGTGGTCATGAGCGCGGATAGGCCGACTATGTCGACCTTGTTCTTCTCTGCCTCTTCCACTATCCTGTCGGAAGGCACGTTCTTCCCGAGGTCTATGACTTCAAACCCATGGTTTTCAAGGAGAGTCGCCACGATGTTCTTGCCTATGTCGTGGATATCCCCTTCCACCGTCGCGAGCAGCACCCGGCCAAGCGATGCCCCCTTCTTCCCGTGTATTTCCTTCTTGAGCCTCGCGAAGGCCTTCTTCATCGTATCGGCAGAGAGCATGACCTGCGGCAGATAGTACCTGTTGGAGGCGAAAAGCCTGCCGACCTCCTCAAGGCCGGGCACAAGGGCCTCATTGCTTATCTTCATAGGCTCCCAGCCCTCTTTCAACGCCTCTTCCACAAGACCGACTATGTTCTCCTCGTCGCCGTGTACTACCGCCTTCTTGAGCCTCTCCACCAGCCCTGCCGGGGCAGGCGTCGAAGGAGCCGCTGCCGCCTCCTTGGGAACGGCGGCCTCGGTAAGGGCCTGATGCCTCTTTATATACCTCTCGGCCCTCAGGTCCTTGTTGAGGAGCACCAATGAGGCATGGAAAGCGTCCATCATCGCCTTGTTGTTGGGGTTTATGATAGCCGCGTCAAGCCCGGCCTCGATGGCCATGGTAAGGAAGCTGGCGTTTATTACCTCCCTCGCCGGAAGGCCGAAAGAGATGTTGCTGACGCCCAGGACCGTAGTGAGACCGAGGCGCTCCTTCACCAGCCTTATCGCCTTTAGCGTCTCCTTGGCGCTTTCAGGGGCCGCGCTCACGGTCATCGCGAGGCAGTCGACTATGAGGTCCTCTTTACGCAAGCCCGCCTTCAACGCCCTCTCGAGCATCTTCTCGGCGACCTTGAGCCTGCCCTCCGCGGTCTCGGGTATGCCGTCGTCATCGAGGGTGAGGCCAAGGACGGCCGCGCCATACTCGGCGGCAAGCGGCAGGATGGACGTGAGCTTTTTCTCCTCTCCGCTGATCGAGTTTATAAGCGGCTTGCCGTCAACCGCCTTGAGCCCCGCGAGCACCGCCTCGGGGCTCGACGAATCTATCACTATTGGGAGGCTCGAGTTCCCGTTCACCGCGAATACCGCCGAGCCCATCGCAAAGACCTCGTCTATGCCCGGCACGCCGACGTTGACATCAAGGGCGTTCGCGCCGGCGGTCTCCTGCTGCCTTGCCTCGTTCCTTATCCCGGCGGTCTTGCCCTCTTTTATCTCCTGCGCGAGGACCTTCCTGCCGGTTGGATTTATCCTCTCCCCTATTATTATGGGAGAGAGGCCCGCGCCGAACAACGTAACCGAGCTTCTGGAAGAAAGCGCGGTAAACCCGGCCTTCCTCCCTGCAGCCGGCGTGATACCCCTGAACGCCTCTCCCATCATCTTTATATGCTCGGGGGTCGTGCCGCAGCAGCCGCCGAGTATCCTTACCCCGGCCTCGACGAGCCTGGGGACATAAGCCGCCATCTCCTCAGGAGAGGCCGGGAATACCGTCTCGGTGCCCTTCAAAACCGGGATACCGGCGTTTGGCTGCGCGATAAGGGGCAGAGAGCATACCTTCGAGATAGCGGCAACGGCCTTGCATATCCCCTCTATGCCCAAAGAGCAGTTTGCGCCTATGACATCTGCGCCTAAAGACTCGGCCATTACGGCAAATGCCTCCGGGGAGGTGCCGAGCACCGTCCTCATCGTCTCATCGAACGTCATGGTGGCCACAACCGGCAGCCCTGTCGACTTCGCGCCCATTATAGCGGCCTTCATCTCCCTTATGTCCATCATCGTCTCGATGATGACAAGGTCGGCGCCACCCTCTTTAAGCGCCTGGGCCTGCTCCTTGAATACGGAAAAGGCCTCGTCGAAAGGCATCTCGCCCACAGGCTCGACGAACCGGCCCGTTGGCCCAAGGCCGCCGGCCACGAACCTGCTGCTACCCGCCTCGTCCCTCGCGCACCTCGCCGCGGCGATGTTTATCTCGGCGAGCCTTCCCTCGAGGCCGTACTCCATAAGCTTCGGCCTGTTGCCCCCGAAGGTATTCGTGGTGACGATATCAGAGCCCGCCCCTATGTAAGCGGAGTGCACCTTCCTTACAAGGGCCGGGTCCTTGAGGCATAGCTCGTCAGGGCATCCGCCGGGCTTTAGCCCCAGCCTCTGGAGCATGGTCCCTGTGGCGCCGTCAAAGACGAGCTGCTTTGAAGCAAGGGCTTTCCGAAAATCGCGCATTCTCTTCTCCCGAATGAAAATCAATAAATAATTGTAACCGTTTATCCCGCTGCCCGCAAGTAAGTTTATGGCTTTCTTGCGGTTTTGGAAAAGCAGAGTATGATTGAAAATGCTCCATCCGGCGAAGAAAATACTGCTGCTCGCCGCGCTCGCCTTTCTTTTCGCCTCTTGCGCCAGGGAGCGCTTCCTTGAGGCCCCAGAGGAGGATAAAAAAGAAGAGCGCCCGCTCTGGTGGGTGCTCCAGCATAAGGAGACGGCGTCAAAGGAGCTTAGCTACGAGGACAGGTGGTACAGGTACGAGGCTGAATTCGACTACATACAGCCCGGCATGGACATATACATGAACCCGCTTATGAGCCTGTGCCCGATCGAGAAGGCCACATACAAGGTAACGGACAAGGAGACCGGAGAGGTCGTCAGGGCCCAGACTTTATTCCAGATACCCTGCGATACCTGCCACAAAAGATAATATTGTTGACAGGCAGCGGAAATGGTACAATCCTTTCCAGAGCACATGGACGGGGCGGAAGACCTAACCCCCTGCCGCGGAAAGGAAAAACTTAATATTCAAAGCAAGGACAGCAAGGAAAAAAGTCATCCGGCTCCTGATCTTGTTCCGAAGAAATACTCTCAGCTCATCCATCGAAAAAACCGCATCCCCCACCTCATAAAGCCTAAAGCCGTCCAAACAGTTGCTAAAAAACTCAATTTCAAAAATATTAATTGCAGGAAAATGGATCAAAGGCGGGTGGACCGTATGCGCATCCTTCAGCATTATTTCAACAGCCTGCACCTGTTCTGCAGGCTCCGCTCCCTGGGCCTGAGCAAGTCCCGGGCCCTGCGCCTTTGCCGCGTATGGGAGAAGGTAATACACCCCTATATCTACCGCAGGGCTATCCGCAGAAGGGCCTTCTGAGCCTTACCCTATCCTTATCTCCCTGGCCTCCAGCTCGTTTATCCTGTCCCTCAGCTCCGCCGCCTTCTCAAAGTCCATCTTCCTGGCCGCCCTCTCCATCTCTTTTCTCAATGACCTTATAAGCTCCGGTATCTCGTGCGGCGGCACGTACTCTTTTGCCTTCTCAGCGGCCACAGGCACCGTGTAATAGTCGCCCTCGTAGATGGAGCCCAAGACGTCCTTTATCCTGCTCTTTATCGTCTCAGGGGTTATGTTGTTGGCCCTGTTGTACTCGGCCTGTATCGTCCTCCTTCTCGCGGTCTCATCGATGGCCGCCTTCATGGAACGGGTAACGGCGTCACCGTAAAGGATGACCCTCCCGTTGACGTTCCGCGCGGCCCTGCCGCATGTCTGTATGAGAGAGCGCTCCGAGCGGAGAAAGCCCTCCTTGTCCGCGTCCAGGATGGCCACGAGCGATACCTCCGGTATGTCGAGCCCCTCCCTCAGGAGGTTTATGCCGATGAGCACGTCGAACTTGCCCATCCTCAGGTCCCTGATAATCTCCACCCTCTCCAGCGTCTCTATGTCCGAGTGCAGGTACTTGACCTTGAGCCCCAGCTCGGCGTAGTACTGCGCCAGGTCCTCGGCCATCCTCTTCGTAAGCGTCGTCACAAGCACCCGCTCGCCCTGTTTGACCCTCTTCCTTATTTCTCCGAGGAGGTCGTCTACCTGGCTCGCCGCAGGCCTGACATCTATTTCAGGGTCCATGAGCCCGGTCGGCCTTATTACCTGCTCCACCACGTTGCCCAGGGCCATCCGGTGCTCGTACTCGCCGGGAGTAGCCGATACGTAGACGGCCTGTTTTATCCTCCTGGAGAACTCATCGAACTTTAGCGGCCTGTTGTCCAGAGCCGACGGCAATCTGAAGCCGTACTCGACGAGCGTCTTTTTCCTGGAGAAGTCCCCGTGGTACATGCCGTTGAGCTGTGGGACCGTGATATGGCTTTCGTCCACGAAGAGGAGATAGTCCTCCGGGAAGTAGTCTATCAGCGTATATGGCGGCTCGCCCGGGAGCCTGCCGGAGATGTGCCTTGAGTAGTTCTCTATCCCCGAGCAGTAGCCCATCTCCTGGAGCATCTCGATATCGAAAAGCGTCCTCTGTTCGAGCCTCTGCGCCTCAAGGAGCTTTCTCTGCGCGTTAAGCTCCCCGAGCCTTTCCCTCAGCTCGTCCCTTATAGACTCTATGGCCCGGCTGAGGTTCTCCCTTGTGGTGACGTAATGGCTCGCCGGGTGGATGAGCGCCTTTTCCACCTTCCTCAAGGGCTTGCCCCGCAACGGGTCTATCTCGGAGATGTTCTCGATGGTATCGCCGAAGAACTCGAACCTCAACGCGGTCTCAGCCTCGTAGACAGGGAAGACATCGACGACGTCGCCGCGGACCCTGAAGGCCCCCCTGTGGAAGTCCACGTCGTTTCTGTCGTACTGCATCTCCACCAGCTTTTTGATGAGCACCGCCCTGTCCGTCTCCATGCCCCTTTCAGCGTATACGTGCATAGACCCGTAATCGTCCGGCGAGCCTATGCCGTAGATGCAGGAGACAGAGGCCACTATGATGACGTCTTTTCTCGTAAGGAGGGAGTGTGTAGTCGAGTGCCTGAGCTTGTCTATCTCGTCGTTTATCGACGCGTCCTTCTCGATGAAGGTATCTGTCGTCGGGACGTAGGCCTCCGGCTGGTAATAGTCGTAATATGATACGAAGTACTCGACGGCGTTTTCCGGGAAGAGGTCCCTGAACTCCGCGAAGAGCTGGGCCGCCAGGGTCTTATTGGGCGCGATGACGAGGGCCGGCCTGCCAAGCTCCTCGATGACCTTTGCCGCCGTAAAGGTCTTGCCGGACCCTGTCACCCCCAGAAGTATCTGGTGCTTTTCTCCCCCCTCGGTTCCTTTGACAAGGGCCTCTATGGCCCGGGGCTGGTCCCCCTTTGGCGTGTAATCCGTCCTCATCCGGAAAGGCGTATCCTTCTTTCTCATTCAAGTCCCTGTTATTGCTTCGGTTTTAGAGTAGAGTTTTACTGTTAAAGATACCATGAAAAGGGGGTAGTGTAAACAGACCGGAACGTCCGGCGCGAGATCGCTTGCCCAAAAAATATTTTAAATTCCGGCCACCTTGTGCTATTTTTATTGTTTCGGTCGAAAAACGCGAACCGGAACAAGGAGCCATATTTAAATGGACTACAAAGAGACCCTCAACCTTCCGAAGACAGACTTCCAGATGCGGGCCGAGCTCCCCAGAAAGGAGCCCGAGACGCTAAAGGCATGGGAGGAGACCGGCCTCTACGGGAAAATAATGGAGGCTGGCAAGGGCAGGCCCAAATACACCCTTCACGACGGGCCGCCATACGCCAACGGCAACATCCACATCGGCCACGCCCTCAACAAGATACTCAAGGACATCGTGGTAAAAAGCCGTTTCATGAACGGCTTCTCTACCGACTATGTGCCGGGCTGGGACTGCCACGGCCTCCCTATAGAGCTGCAGGTGGAAAAGGAGCTCGGCAAGGAGAAGTCCCAGCTCTCGAAGGTTGAGATAAGAAAGCGGTGCAGGGCCTATGCCGCGAAGTTCGTCGATATTCAGCGCGAGGACTTCAAGCGCCTCGGCGTATTCGGAGAGTGGGGCAACCCGTACCTTACGATGGACTTCGCCTACCAGGCCTCGATACTCCGCGAGCTCGGCAGGTTCGTCTCAGAGGGGCTCGTCTACAAGGGCAAAAAACCCGTCCACTGGTGCTCGTCCTGCAGGACCGCGCTGGCAGAGGCAGAGGTAGAGTACTACGACAAGACCTCCCCTTCGATATACGTAAGGTTCTCACTCGACAAGGGGGAGCTTGAAAAGAGGCTCGGCCTCTCGATCCCGGACGAGAAGGCATATATCGTCATCTGGACCACCACCCCATGGACCCTGCCGGCGAACCTGGCGGTAGCGCTCCACCCTGAGCTCGATTACTCGCTCGTATCAGCCAGCGGGGCGGCATATATAGTCGCGAAGGGGCTCCTTGAGGAGGTATCAAAAAAACTCGGATGGGAGGCCCCGAAAGAACTGAAGGAATTCCGCGAGGAGGCCTTGAAGGGGCTCAAGGCCCGCCATCCCTTTATCGACAGGGACTCGCCCCTGCTGCCCGGCGAGCACGTAACCCTTGACGCGGGCACCGGGGTAGTACACATCGCGCCAGGCCACGGCCAAGAAGACTACGAGCTGGGGCTAAAGTTCGGCCTCGAGATATATAACCCGGTAGATAACGCCGGCAAGTTCATGCAGGTAGTGCCGGAGTTCGCAGGCCAGCAGGTCTTCAAGGCCAACGACGCCATAGTAGAGCTCCTCAGGCAAAACGGCTCGCTGCTTCTGAAAGAAGATATAAAACATTCATACCCCCACTGCTGGCGCTGTAAATCACCTATCATCTTCAGGGCCACAGAGCAGTGGTTCGCCTCGATGGAGGCCGGGGGCTTGAGGGCCAAGGCGCTCGACGCCATCTCGAACAAGGTGCGCTGGATCCCCTCCTGGGGCAGGGACCGCATCTATAACATGGTCTTGAACAGGCCGGACTGGTGCCTCTCCAGGCAGAGGGCATGGGGCGTGCCGATACCCGCGCTAAAATGCAAGGGATGCGGAGAATCGCTCCTGGATGCCGGCCTTATAGAGTGGCTCGCCAGGGAGGTCGAGAAAAAGGGCGCTGACGTCTGGTTTGAAAAGGACGCAACAGAGCTTGCGTTGGCAGGCACCGCCTGCCCGAAGTGCGGGTCAAAGGAGTTCGAGAAGGAAGAAGACATCCTCGACGTCTGGTTCGACTCCGGCGTAAGCTTCTCGGCGGTGCTCGAATCGCGCGGCAACCTTAAATTCCCGGCTGACCTATATCTCGAAGGCAGTGACCAGCACAGGGGCTGGTTCCACTCGTCGCTCCTCGCCTCAGAGGGCACACGCTCCACCCCGCCATACAACGCCGTCCTCACACACGGGTTCGTGGTCGACGGCTCAGGCAGGAAAATGAGCAAGTCCATCGGCAACGTCGTCGCCCCGCAGGAGGTCATCGGCAGGTACGGAGCCGAGGTCTTGAGGCTCTGGGTGGCTGGCGAGGACTATAGAGAAGACATACGCATTTCCGAAGAGATCTTGAAGAGGCTCTCCGAGGCTTACAGGAGGATAAGGAACACCTTCCGCTTCATACTCGGCAACCTCTACGACTTCGACCCGGCCAGAGACGGGGTAAGATACGAAGAGCTGGAAGAGCTCGACAGGCTTACCCTCCATAAGCTCGCGAAGCTTACCGCGCGCTTAAGAGAGGCTTACGAGGAATTCGAGTTCCACGCCGTCTATCACTCGGTCCACAACTTCTGCACGGTCGACCTCTCGGCCTTCTACCTCGACGTAGTAAAGGACAGGCTCTATACCTACAGGGCCGACTCAAGGGGGCGCCGCGCGGCCCAGACCACCATCTGGCTTGTGCTCGACCACCTTCTGCGCCTCACCGCCCCGGTGCTCGTCTTCACGACCGACGAGGCATGGGGGTTCATGCCTGGGGAAAAAGCGGAGAGCGTGCACCTCTCATCAATGCCTGAACCGGAAAAGGAATGGCTCGACCCGGCGCTCGAAGAGAAATGGGAAAGATTGATGGCGTACAAGGGCGAGATAGCGAAGGCCATCGAAGGTGCGAGGCAGGGCAAGATCGTCGGCCACCCCCTTGACGCTCAGGTAGTGCTCTATCCGCCCGCCAAGGACCTTGAGCTTATGATGAGCGAGGAGAAGGCCCTCGAGGAGGTGCTTATCATCTCAAGGCTCATCGTATCCCAGGAGCCGTTGGTCGAAACCTCTGCGGGAGAGGCTTCGTTCAATTTCAAGTCCCAGGAAATACCGGGCCTTGACATCGTCGTCGGCAAGGCCGAGGGCGGCAAATGCGAGAGGTGCTGGCACTACAGCACCTACGTCGGGAAGGACCATGAACACCCGGCTATCTGCGACAGATGCGTGGAGGCACTGGCATAAGCGTCCATTGGAAGATATTCGCGGCTACCGTCCTGACGGTAGCCGCCCTCGACCAGGCTACGAAGCTCATCATAACGCAGAGCCTCCCGGTCTACAGCGGCGTAGAGGTCGTCCCGGGCTTCTTCAGCATCGTCCATTACCTTAACAAGGGGGCCGCCTTCGGGATACTTAACGACGGCGGGGCCGCCAAAAAGCTCTTCCTCATAGGCGTCTCGCTCGTCTCGCTCGCCATTGTTACGTTCCTCATAAGGCAGTCCACTAGCAGGCTTCACTCCTTCGCCTTCTCGCTTATAGCCGGTGGCGCTGTCGGGAACCTCATCGACAGGGTCCGCTTCGGCTCTGTCGTGGACTTCCTCGACTTCTACCTCTACACGCGCCACTGGCCCGCATTCAATGTCGCGGACTCGGCCATAACCGCCGGGGTCGCCATCGCGCTCTTCTCTTATCTTTTCGGTAACGAAAAATCCGGGGAAGAAAACATTTAAAGGCAGAATACGGTTGGCACGCGAACGCATCGCGCTTCTGTGGCGGGGTAAAGGTTGTTCGCCGCAGATCCGGCCTTATTTCGAGCTGCTAAATCTTATCGAGGCCCAACCTCCTTGCCTCTGCCTCCACAAAGCCCTTTACCGCGGCGGTGTCTTCATCGGAGAGCGACATGAACATCAGCCCGTAGCCGCCAAATAACGTCTTGTTGGCAACCTCGGTGGTAGACCACTTAACCGTTGCCTTTGCCTCCAGCACCCGCGCCGTACCCGGCAAAGAGAACCTGAGCCTTACTACCGCCCCCGTCAGAAGCTCCGATTTTGTGTTGAGGAATGCCCCTGTATCGCTCAGGTTCAGCAGAAACCCGGTCCTGGTGATATCTCCGAGGATGAAGTCCGCCGCGATAGATACAGGCACCCTTATCCTGGGCTGCCCCTGGGCGACCTTCTCCGGGAAGAGGAGCCTGTTGACCCTGAAGACTATCTGCTCTGGCGTAAGCCCTTTTGTCATGAGGCCGCTCGCCCCCAGCGCCTTGAGCTTATCCATGACCTCACCCGGCTCATAGACGCCGGTGATGATGAGAACCGGGAACCTGCCCTGGAGACCGTTCTCGGATATCCAGTTGAGGACCCCGAAACCGTCGATATCGGGCATCTGGAGGTCGAGCATCAGGAGGTCTATGCCGCCGGAGTCTATCGATATCTCCCTTATAAGCTCCCTTCCGTCCTTCGCGAACTTGACCTTGTGCCCTGCCTCCACAAGGATGTCGCTCAGCTTGGTCCTGAAAAAAATGGAATCGTCCGCGACAAGGATGCGCTTGGAGTCCTTTGTTATCATTCCCTGCTTCCTTTCTTATTTGAACGCGTGGAAAGATTCGCCGGGGACGGTTTTTTTGAAGCTTAGACGGTCAGGAGAAACGAGGCTGGTGAACGGGTCGTATTGGTTCGCGATTTCCCCGGGCATGCCGGGCAGCAGCCCGGACACTTGGATTATACAGGAAACGGGCTGCCGCGGTCAATCGCCTTCGGCCTTGGGCATCTCCCATGTAGCGTAAGTGCATGAGGGGTATTTGGAACAGCTGAAAAAGGTCCTGCCCCTCTTTGTCCTTCTCTCGACGATCATGCCACCGTCCTGGTTCGGGCATGGGATGCCCGTGGAAAGCGGCTTCGTGGTCTTGCAGTTGGGGTAGTCCGGACAGGCGAGGAACCTGCCGAAACGGCCGCTCTTGACTATCATGTTCTTGCCGCAGGTCGGGCACGGGGTGTCGGTCGTCTCTGTGGTCCTCTCAAGCGGCACCACCTTGCCGTCCTCGCCTGTCGTGAAGTCCTTGGTGTTCTTGCAGCCCGGATAGGCGGAACAGGCAAGGAACTTGCCCTTTCTGCCCCATTTTATGACCATGGCGCTCCCGCACTTCTCGCAGGTGATGTCTGTGGGCACCTCTTCGGCCTTGACGTTCTTCATCTCCTTTTTCGCCTTCTCAAGGCTCTCCTTGAAGGGGCCGTAGAACTCCTTCATCGCCTCGCGCCACTCCATCTGCCCGTCCTCTATCATGTCGAGCTCCTCTTCCATGTGGGCGGTGAACTCTACGTCGAGTATGCCGGGGAAGCTCTGGACAAGGAGGTCCGTGACCATGAAGCCCAGCTCCGTGGGCTTCAATTGCTTGTTCTCCTTCACGACGTACTCCCTGTCCTGTATGGTCGAGAGTATGGCCGCGTAGGTCGAGGGGCGGCCTATGCCCTTCTCCTCCAGCTCCTTTACGAGCGAAGCCTCGGTATACCTGGGCGGGGGCTGGGTGAAGTGCTGAGCCGGGTCGAGGCCCAGGAGCTTCAACGCCTCCCCTGCCTTGAAGGCCGGAAGCCTCTCCTCCTTTTCCTCCTCAACGTCCTGCCCTTCGATGTATACCGCCATGAAACCCTGGAACTTGACGGTAGAGCCTGAGGCCGAGAAGGTATAGTCCTTCGCCTCTATAAGGGCCCTCGTCTGGTCCATGATGGCAGGCGTCATCTGGCAGGCTATGAACCTGTTCCAGATGAGCTGATAGAGCCTGAACTGGTCCCGGGAAAGGTCTTTTTTCACCGCCTCCGGCGGGTACTGGAAGTAGGTCGGCCTTATGGCCTCGTGCGCGTCCTGGGTCTTTTTCTTGGTCTTATAGATATTGGGACCCTTGGGCAGGTAGTCCGCCCCGAACTTCTGCTCGATATGGACCCTTGCCGCCGCTATGGCCTCGTTGGATATCCTTGTGGAATCGGTCCTCATGTAGGAGATGAGGCCTACAGGGCCTTCGTTCCCTATCTCGACCCCTTCGTAAAGCTGCTGCGCGAGCATCATCGTCTTCTTGGCTGTGTATCCGAGTTTCCGCGCCGCCTCCTGCTGGAGCTTACTTGTGGTGAACGGGGCTGCCGGGTTCCTCTTCGTCTCCTTTGATTCGACCTCGGCCAGCTTGAAGGGCGCTCCTTCAAGCCCCGAGAGAACGGTCCTGGAATCGAGTTCGTTATTGAGATCGATCTTCTTCCCGCCCTTTTTGGCAAGCTTCGCCGTGAAGGCGTCGCCTGCGAGCGTTTCAAGCCTCGCGGTTATCGACCAGTACTCCCTCGGGACAAAGGCCTGTATCTCCCTCTCCCTTTCGCAGATGATGCGGACCGCGACAGACTGCACCCTGCCGGCTGAAAGCCCCCTTCTCACCTTGTCCCAGAGTATGGGGCTCACCTGGTATCCGACGAGCCTGTCGAGGACGCGCCTTGCCTGCTGGGCCTCGTACTTGTGCTGGTCCAGGGTGGTAGGGCTTGAGATGGCCTCCTTGACGGCCTTTTCGGTTATCTCGTTAAAGAGGACGCGGAACGTCTTCTCCTTCTTCTTGTCTATCTCCTCGGCTATATGCCATGCGATAGCCTCGCCCTCCCTGTCAGGGTCGGGCGCCAGAAAGATCTTTTCAGCGATCTTGCCCGCCTTCTTCAGCTCGCGTATCGTATTGGCCTTGCCTTTTATAAGCTCGTAATGGGGCTCAAAGCCGCTGTCTATCTCTATCCCGAGCTTGCTCTTGGGAAGGTCCTTTATATGCCCTACCGAGGCAAGCACCATGAAGTCCTTGCCGAGGAACTTGTTTATTGTCTTTGCCTTCGCGGGTGACTCGACTATTACAAGCGATTTTGCCATCTTACCCTGTGTATATGCGGTTTTTTATTTTTGAACCACCGGACAATCGAAACTATTCCCCGGAGTTCGGCCCTTGTCAAGCAAGCGTGCTGTAATTGGATTTGCAGTGCCGGACATCATGACGGCATCGGGACGATAAGCGCCTGTAAAACGCCAGCAATTATAACATAATCCGCTCCCGATGGCCGTCTAAAATCGAAAGCTGGTTTTTTAACAGGTTGCTGAAAAACTCAAAACACTTCCAGCCGTTAGACCCGTCGCATGAAGCATTTCCCCGGCTTCTGCTCTACAAAGCCCTTCAGCTCCATTTCAAGGAGAAGGGTCGAGGTCCTCGCTACAGTAAGGCCTGTCCTGTCGATGAGGCTGTCTATCTGAGCCGGCCCTTCTTCGAGGGCATCGAGTATCATCATCTCCTCGGCTCCGGCCTTAAGCTCTGAGGCTTGCCTGCCCTGCGTAAGCGGGCTTATTGAAAGGGCCGCAGCCACGTCGGATGCGCTCTCGACCAGCATCGCCCCATCCTTGATGAGCTTGTTCGTGCCGGTGCTCCTGTATGAGGTCACCTGCCCAGGCACGGCGAAGACCTCCCTGCCCTGTTCGAGGGCGAGCCTCGCGGTCATGAGAGAGCCGCTCCTTAAAGGCGCCTCCACCACCACGACCCCCATGGAGAGCCCGCTTATTATCCTGTTCCTCCTCGGGAAGTTATGCGGAAGCGGCGGAGTCGACATGAGGTACTCGGTTATGAGCAACCCCTTTTCCGCTATCTCATCGTAAAGCTTTCTGGACTCTCCGGGGTATACGATGTCAACTCCGGTGCCAAGGACCGCGACGGTAGCGCCGCCGGCTGAGAGCGCCCCTTTGTGGGCCGCGGTATCGCATCCCCGGGCCATGCCGCTTACAACTGTAGCGCCCATATAGCCGAGCTCAGTCCCGAGGGTCTCGGCCATCTTAAGGCCATAATGGGTCGGATGTCTCGTCCCCACCACACCAACCGCCGGGAAGCCGTCCCTGTACTGCGCGCCCTTCATGTACAGCAAACATGGCGGGTCGTAGATCCTTTTAAGGGCCGATGGGTACTCCGAGTCTTCAAAGGTCACTATCCTCGCGCCGTCCTTGTGCGCGAGCTCACGCTCCTTTTCGACCCTGTCCCATGCATCGAACGCCCTTACAGACCTGGCAAAAGGGACGGAGAAGCCTTCAAGGGCTTTTTCGTCGGATGAGAATATCTCCTCCGGGCCATTGAACCTCTCAAGCAGGGTAACGACGCTTAAGCGTTCCATGCCCCTCAGCATGCTGAGGGCAAGCCAGTATTCAAGCCTATCCTTACCCAACGATCTCCCCTCAGGCGTTTTTTCTGCTCGGCTTGTTTTCGGGATGCTTGCCAGTTGGGCGGCTTTCAAGCCGCCCAACTGTTGTGAGCCTACTCGGTACGGAGCGTCGATACGCCGTCGCCCCAGACTATCGCTCTGGTGCTCTTGACCAGGACCGCGGTAGACGCGCCATCAGATGTCTCTATTACGACGAGAGAGCCCAGCTCAAGGGGCGGCAACTGGATCTCTTTGCCGTTCATCGGGTCCGGCACTTTAGGGACGGCCCTGTAGACGCGCATCATATTGCCGGGCTTGAGCCCGTCCCTGGAGCCTTTGTCGATATAGACTACGTCGCCGGACGACAGGTTCTCCTTGCCCTCAAGGGCAGTGACGATCACGCCGGCGACATCGGTATCCGCTTCGGTTATGGCGACTTCAAGGACAGGCGCGCTGTAAGGCCTGAGCTTCGCGCCGACCGGGACCTCATGATAGACTCTGTCGACCGTGCCCTCGACCACATCTGCGACCTTTGTGACAATAACGCTGCCGAGTACATCTATCTCGTAGCCAAGGCCCTTTCCGGTCTCCGGGTGCTTGATCCGCCTGCCGGCGGCGAATATGGTATAGCGGTCCCCGGCATTGACGGAAGCCTTATCCTTAAACGTCAGGAAGACATCCTCGCCATCGCCGAAGTAGTTGTTTTTCTCTTTGGTGGCGGCTATGGCGCCGCTGCCCTTCAGGTCTTCAACCGAGATAAAGCCGCTCCTCGCGATCGCATGGTCTTTAAGCTTCGGCCCCGCCGGGGCTTCCGGCGCTTTCACCTCTTCAGCTTCTGGTTCGAGGAGCTCGACCTTCTCGGGGGGCTCCTCGAGGGTTACCTTATCAAGGCCTTCCGCTTTCGCGTCAGCCGGCTCCATTACCTCTATCCCGTCTGGCGTGATCCTTACGATATTGCCGGGGTAGATAAGGTGCGGGTTCTTGATGTAAGGGTTGTTCTTCCAGACCCCTGGCCACTTAAACGGGTCTTTAAGATACTTTTCAGAGATATCCCAAAGGGTATCCCTTGGGACTATCTTGTGGTAGACCGGCTCTCCCTCAATGGCTGCCTCAGGTGTGGCTGCCTCAGGCGCCTCACCCGCGGTCGCGTGCGCGGCCATGAAGACCGACGCTAAAAGAGCGGCTATAAATAACCTTTTCGTGGCCATCTTTGCACCTACCTTTCGCCTTTCAGGGCCTTTCTGGCCATTGCGGCGGCGTTCGAGGAAGGGTACTTCGAAAGGAGCCTTTCGAAGTACGCATTAGCCTGCTCTGACCTACCCATCTCCTTTAGCGACAATCCCGCCTTCAGAAGCGCGTCAGGGGTCTTGTTCTCCTCGGGGTACTTATCGGAGACTTCAGCGAACTTCTCAAGGGCTTTTTCAAAATCCTTCTCGGTGTAGTACGCCTCCCCTATCCAGTAAAGGGCGTTGTCGGAGAGGCTGTGCCTCGGGTATGCCTTTATAAACGAGGTAAAGACCTGCCGTGCCTCTTCATACCTGCCCGCCATGAAAAGGTCCTGCCCCCTGTTGTACATCGGCTCGGCATCCTTCATGGACTCTCTCGTGGTATGGCCTTTCTGGTCCGGGCCCGGGTTATACCTTAAAGGCTCCTCGGCGAGAGGCACGACCTTGAGCCCCTCTGGCGGCGCCGCGGGCACCGAGGCGGCGCTCAATTTTTCGATCTCGGCCCTGGAGGCGTCAACCTTCTCCTGGAGGAGGGTCAATCTGTTGCCAAGGTCGTCTATCCTGCCGTTGGAGGCGTCGACGGACGCCTTAAGCTCATTGACCTTGATGGAGAGCTGATCGATGGCCAACTGCTGCTCCTTAAGCCCGGCGCAGCCGGATAGGGCCAGCGCCGTGAGGACGAAAAGTACCGGTTTTAGCTTCATTTTGGGAAACTTAATCTCCTTCTCCTCGATTTGTCAAGCAAAATTAAAGAAACCGGCCCGGGGCTTTTCGCCTTCATAGACGAATTTACCCCCTGGATAAAGGCGCGTCAGTGACCCGAATCACGCTCCCCGGTATCGAGCATCTCCTGGATCTTCCTCCCGAGAGCGGCCTTCCCCTCGCCGGTAGTCGCAGAAAAGAGGACGGGGCTGCCGAGGTCGACCGTCTTTTTTATCCCGGACAGCCTCGATGAGAGCTGGTTTCTGGATAGCTTGTCGACCTTGGTGAATACCACGGTGCAAGGGATGCCGTGCCCATTAAGCCACTCAAGGACGTTACCCTCCTCTTCCCCCACATCCCTCCTCGGGTCGAGGATAAAGAGCGCGCCCTTTATGCTGCCGCGCTTCCTGAAGTACTCCTCGGTCATCCGCTTCCAGGACTTTCTTTCCTCCAGCGAGACCTTGGCGTAGCCGAATCCCGGCAGATCTACCAGGAAAAAATCCCCGTTTACGCGGTAGAAGTTTATGGTCCGCGTCTTTCCGGGCTGAGAACTGGTCTTGGCAAGCCCTTTCCTGTTAACGAAGGAATTGATGAGGGAGGATTTCCCGACGTTGCTCCTGCCAATGAGCACAACCTCTGGCGCCCCGGCGGCAGGGCACTGCTCAAGCTTCACCGCGCTTGCTATGTACTCAGCTTTTGCCACCCTTATCATGTTACCGTAATTATCTCCTCGTAGGTAGTAACGCCCTGGAGCATCTTCCTTATGGCCGATTCCCTCAGGGTCGACATCCCGTCTTCCCTCGCGGCCTTGAGGATTGCCGAGGTATCGACCGTCTTTGAGAGGACGGCCTTTACCTTTTCAGTAAAGTCCATTATCTCGAATATCCCGTTCCGCCCCCTGTAGCCGGTGCCCCTGCATTCAGCGCAGCCCTCGCCGTAGAAGACCTTGTACTCGCGTTCCTTTAGCCTCAGGTTCTGCATCTCCTCGACAGAAAGCGTCCGTTCCTTCCGGCAGTGAACGCAGATCTTTCTTACGAGCCTCTGCGCCAGTATCCCGGCGACAGTCGAATTTATAAGGAAGGGCGGCACGCCGAGGTCAGTAAGCCTTGTAACTGTCGATGGGGCGTCGTTGGTATGCAGGGTCGAAAATACAAGGTGGCCGGTAAGGGCGGCCTGCACGGCGTTATCGGCCGTCTCCCTGTCCCTTATCTCGCCGACCATTATTATATCCGGGTCCTGTCTCAATATGGTCCGGAGGCTCCCGGCGAAGTCGACCCCTATCGAGGGCTGGACCCCGACCTGGTTGAACTCCTCTACTATCATCTCTATCGGGTCCTCGATGGTGACTATGTTCACCTCAGGCGAGGAGAGCGACTTGAGGGCAGAATAAAGGGTAGTGGTCTTCCCGCTCCCGGTGGGGCCCGTGACGAGCACTATGCCACTCGTCCTCTTGAGGAATGAACTGAAGGTCTCAAGCTCCCTCGGGGTAAATCCGAGGGCCGCTATATCCTGGAAAAGCAGCTCCGGGTCGAATATCCTTATGACTATCTTTTCTCCGAAGGCCGTGGGCAGGGTCGAGACCCTGAGCTCTATCTCCCTGTCCCTGAAGGCGGTCTTTATCCTGCCGTCCTGCGGCTTTCTCTTCTCGGCGATGTCCATCCTGGAGAGCATCTTTATCCTGGAGACTATCGACGGGTGCACTGCCTTGGGTATGGTGTGTATGTAGTGGAGCACCCCGTCTATGCGGAGCCTCACCAAAGACCTGTCCCTCTTGGGCTCTATGTGTATGTCGCTCGCCCGCTGGTCGTAGGCGTAGTGGAGGAGGTACTCGACCGCGTTCACTATGTGCTGGTCGGTTGCCTCGAGCTCTACCGCGCCCTTGAGCCTTACGTACTGCTCGAGGTTCCCCAGGTCTCCAACGCCGGAAGATTCCTTTTCCGCGGCCCCGACCGAGTACCTGAAGCCGTAGAACTCCCTCACGATCTTAAGGATGTCGGTCTTCGAGCTCAAGACAAGCTCAAGCCTCATCTTAAGCGTCGACTTGAGGTTCTCTACGGCCTCGAGGTTAAAGGGGTCGGCCACGGCGAGCGTTACCACGCCGCCCTTCTCCTCTATAGGCACCACGAGATAGCGCTGGGCGAACGGCCTGGGTATATGGGACGTTACGATATCGAGGTTGAGCTTTAGAGGGTCTATCTTCCTGTAAGGGAGGCCGACCTCGGAGGCGATGGCCTCTGTTATGGCGTCCTCGGTAAGGTACTTCTCGGAGCCGGGTATATGGAACTCTAAAGAGGCTATGACCTCTGCCTGGGATACAGGCTCATTGATGGTCTGAAGGCGCCTGGAAGAGTAGAACGAGTCCTGCGTCTTGCGTAGCCGCGCCCTCTGGGCCTCGCCCCTGATGGCGATCTCCTTCTCATCGGCTTCGCTCAGGAGCTTCTTCTTCCTGAGGACCCCGGCCACGAACTCAAGCGTAAGTGTCTTTTTCTCTGTCATTCCCGGGCCTTTGTCACTCCTGGCTCTTCTTCATCCTTTTCGGCAGGAGGGCGGCTTTCTTTACCCCTGCCTGCCTCGATGAACTCTGCCAGGAGCCTGTTCGTCCTCTCCTGCTCTTCTACGATCTTCCGCAGGAGCCCCTTTACCCCGAATACCGAGAAGGGCATTGCTACCCAGAGCACAAGTATCGCGCCGAGCGAAAAAAGTATGAAGATGACAAAGGCTATGATAACAGATAGGGCTGAGTCGGCAATTGGAATGTACATGTCCCCTCTTTATTTCTGCGCGGAGATGATCTCAAGGGCCCTGTCCCAGGCGACCGTTGCCTGCTCGGCCTTCTTCATGTCCTTTACGCTTATGACCCCTGAGGCCAGTTCGTTTTCTCCGAGTATGACGACGTAGTCGGCCCCGAGCCTGTCGGCCCTCTTCATCCTCCCCTTCAGCCCCCCGGCGGAGAACTCCTCTATGACCCTTATCCCGGCCCTTCTCCACGCAGCCACAAGCTCTACGCCCTTTCGCTCGGCCTCATCGCCCATCGCTATAAAGACGGTGACCGGCTCTTTCGGCGCTCTTCCCTGCATTATGAGGGCGAGCCGTTCGATGCCGAGCGCGAAGCCGAAGCAGGGTGTTGCCGGCCCGCCAAGCTCTGATACGAGGTTATCGTACCTTCCGCCCGCGGCAACCGTGTTCTGCGAGCCGAGACCGGTGTCGGCGGTTACCTCGAAGGTGGTCCTTGTATAATAATCGAGACCGCGGACCATCCTCGGGTTCACAACGGGGGTTATGCCTGTTAGCCCAAGGAAGTATTCTACCCTGTCAAAATGCTCTTTGCACGGGGCGCAAAGCGATTCGACTATGGACGGGGCGTCCTTTGTTGCCTCTATGCAGCCAGGGACCTTGCAGTCAAGCGCGCGGAGCGGGTTTGTGTCTATCCTCCGGAGGCAATTCTCGCAGAGGCTCCCCGCCTTCCCCTTTAGATAATTATATAGCTTTTCCTTATATGCGGGCCTGCACTCGGCGCAACCGAGGGAGTTTATCTGGAGGGTGGCGCCCATAACGCCAAGCCGCTCGAAAAGCTTCATGAGCATGACAAGGGATTCGGCGTCCGCCCTCGGGCTCGCCTCGCCGAAGACCTCGGCCCCGATCTGATAGAACTGGCGGTAGCGCCCCTTCTGCGGACGCTCGTAACGGAACATGGGACCGGTATAGTACAGCCTTGTCACGGCCGATGTATAGAGCTTGTGCTCGATGTAGGCGCGCACCGCCGGGGCCGTGCCCTCGGGCCTCAGGGTAATAGAGTCCCCGTGCCTGTCCGCGAATGTATACATCTCCTTCTCGACGATATCGGTCGTCTCTCCTATGGAACGGAGGAATAGCTCGGTCTTTTCGACTATCGGAAGCCTTATCTCCGAGAAGCCGTAGGCGCGGAAGAGATAATAGGCCGTCTCCTCTATATGCCTCCAGAGCTCGGTATCGCCGGGGAGTATGTCGTTAAAGCCCTTTACGGCCGTTATGCTCATCTTACCGCCCTTTTAATCCTGTTTATGGAAGGCCCCGGCCTTGAGGTCGGCGATGAGGGAAGCGTGCTGCTCCCTCATTATCTCCCTCACCGCCTGGTCCATCTTGTCTGACCTTAATATATCGGCGTAGCTCGTCTTCCTTGAGGCGAGTATTACACCGCCCTTGAAAAGGAGCGTCGTGATGACAGGGTTATTCCTCCCCCCGTCCTCGGTCTGGACGTGGTAGGCTTCACCCCTGTAATTGATATTCTGGTTAAAACCGGTATTCATCCGCCGTTATCTGAGCCTGTCAAAAATTTTTAACATATCCTCTTTATTTATGCAAGGTTATGAAACCGCCCCCACTTGACACCCCGCCCTTGTTAAGTTATCTTCTTTAAAGGCCCGCCCCTGGGTCTAACACCTCCCGGAGGATCGAGGATGCAGAAAGAAAAGACAAGGGAGTCGATAGATGTCCTTTTGCATGAGAGAAGGCTTTTCCCACCTCCACCTGACATCATGCAACGGGCGCATATCAAGGGGGCCGAGGAGTACGAAAGGCTCTACAAGGAGTCTATAGAAGACCCGGACGGCTTCTGGGACCGCATGGGTGGTATTCTCGACTGGACGAAGAAGTGGGAGAAGGTCTCCGTTTGGGACTTCAGAAAGCCTTCCATAAAATGGTACCTTGACGGCAAGCTCAACGCCTCTTATAACTGCATAGACCGCCACCTGGGCACATGGAGGAGGAACAAGGCCGCGATCATCTGGGAGGGCGACGACGGCTCCTATCGGACGTTCACCTACCAGCAGCTCTCCTTTGAAGTCAACCGCTTCGCCAACGTCCTCAATGCAAAGGGCGTTGTAAAGGGCGACAGGGTCACCATCTACCTTCCCATGATACCGGAGCGCGCGATATCGGTCCTCGCCTGCGCGCGGATCGGCGCCATCCACAGCGTCGTATTCGGCGGCTTCAGCCCGTCTTCACTGAGGGACAGGATACAGGACTCATCTTCAAAGCTCGTCATCACCTCCGACCAGGGCTTAAGGGGAGGCAAACCCGTCCCGATGAAAGAGAACGCGGACGCGGCGGCAGCCGAGTGCCCTGCTGTCGAGAAGGTCATAGTGGTAAAAAGGACAGGCGGCCCGGTATCGATGAAAGAGGGCAGGGACAGCTGGTGGCATGACGAGATGAAGGCGCCCGGGATAACCGGTTTCTGCGAGCCTCAGGAGATGGACTCAGAGGACCCTCTCTTTATCCTCTACACGAGCGGCTCTACAGGAAAGCCAAAGGGCGTCCTTCATACAACTGGCGGGTATCTCGTCTACTCCGCCCTTACCTTCAAATGGATATTCGATTACAGGGAAGAGGATATCCACTTCTGCACCGCTGACATAGGCTGGGTCACCGGCCATAGCTACATACTCTACGGCCCGCTCGCCTGCGGGGCGACCACCCTCATGTTCGAGGGCATCCCGACATATCCCGACCCGGGCAGGTTCTGGCAGATAGTCGAGAAGCACCGGGTCAATATATTCTATACCGCGCCTACGGCGATAAGGGCCCTTATGAGGAGCGGCCCCGAGTGGGCCGAAAGGTACGACCTTACGAGCCTCCGCGTACTGGGCTCTGTCGGCGAGCCGATAAACCCTGAGGCCTGGATCTGGTACCATACCCACATAGGCAAGGGGTGCCTCCCCATAGTCGACACATGGTGGCAGACCGAGACCGGGGGCATACTCATCTCGCCTCTTCCCGGGGCGACCACTTTAAAGCCGGGCTCGGCGACAAGGCCGTTCTTCGGGATAGCGCCAAAGATATTGAAAGACGACGGCAGCCCTGCCCAGGTGAACGAAGGCGGCTATCTCGTCATCGAGAAGCCCTGGCCCGGCATGCTGCGGGGCACCTACGGCGACCCTGAGAACAGGCGGATAAAAGAGGTCTACTTCAGCCGTTTCCCCGGATATTACATGACCGGCGACGGCGCGAGGATGGACGAGGACGGGGACTACTGGCTCATGGGGAGGATCGACGACGTCCTGAACGTCTCCGGCCACAGGCTCGGCACGGCCGAGATAGAGAGCGCCCTCGTATCGAACGACTCGGTCGCCGAAGCGGCCGTGGTTGGCTTTCCCCATGACGTAAAGGGCGAAGGAATATACGCCTTCGTGGTATTGAAGGAAGGGGTAGAGGTATCTTCAGAGCTTACGAGGCAGATGGAAGAGCACGTAAAGACCGAGATAAGCCCGATAGCCAAGCCTGACAAGATACACTTCGCCGCGGGACTGCCGAAGACGAGGAGCGGCAAGATAATGAGGAGGATACTCCGCAAGATCGCCCAGGGCGCCACAGAGGACCTGGGGGACACATCGACCCTTGCCGACCCATCGATAGTCGACACCCTCGTCAAAGACAAGCTCTGAAACAAGAACGGGGCCAAGCCCCCGTCAAAGGCGGAAAAGCAGTGTACGTACGCAAGAGTTTACCGGTCCGGCAGAGAAACACCTGCCTCAAATTGATATCCCTTCTCTTTCTGGCCTTTCTAACAAGCCCTGCCAACGCAGAAGACCTCTATGACAAAGCCCTGACCGAATACAGGTCGGGAAGGTTTGATAGAGCTATAGAGGCGCTTGAGTCAAATAAGCAGAAAAGATCCGGCGACTTTAACCTCCTGGGCTGGGCCTACCTGAGGTCCGGGCGCCCTGACGAGGCTGTAAAGAGCTTCATGGGCTCTCTTGAAAAGGACCCCGGCGCGCTCAATTCATACTGCGGGCTCGGCTACTCCTATTTCCGGAAGGGCCTCTTGCCTCAGGCGCTTGAGAACTTCAACAGGTCAAAGCCGGAGGCGAGCAGGGACGCGGATTGCCTCCTCGGCAAGGGGCTCGTCCTTGAAGGCATGGGAGAGGCCCAAAAAGCGCGCGAGGCCTTTGCCGCGGTCCTCTCGATAGATAAGGAGAACCCGAGGGCCAGGCAAAGGCTTGAGGCGGCTGGAGAGGTCGTCGCGGAAGAAGGGGCGAGAGAACGGATCGAGTTCTTCGCGAGGGGGAATTATTTCTGGATCGGTAAACAGGGCGAGACACCAAGCCCCGTCTACCTTAAAGGCGTCAACCTCGGCTTCGGCACCCCAGGCAAGTTCCCGACTGAGTTCCCTGAAGAAGAGAGGTTCTATCTCGAATGGTTCGACTCTATCGGCAGGATGAATGCCAATGTGATAAGGGTCTATACCCTCCTCCCCCCTCAGTTCTACTCGGCCCTGAAAAAATTCAATAAGGGAAGGCCCTTTGACCAAAAACTTTTTCTCATACAGGGCATCTGGGCTGAATTGCCTCCTGACCACGACTTCCGCGCGGCACACTATCTTGAAGAGGTAAAAAAAGAGATAGAGAACGCCGTCGGCATAATCCACGGCAGGGCAAAGATAGAGAAGAGATTTGGCCACGCGCACGGCATATACAGGAACGACGTATCGGATTACGTCATGGGCTTCATATTCGGGCGCGAATGGGAGCCGCCAGACGTGGTCGCCTACAACAGGATCGGTAAGGATACGGCCTTTACCGGCAAGCGCCTCGCAATCGAGAACGCTACCCCCATGGAGGCCTGGCTTACATGGATGCTCGACCACCTTGTGGGCTATGAACTTGAAGAGTTCAAGGTGTCGCGCCCTGTGGCCTTCATGAACTGGCCGCCGCTCGACCCGCTCTACCACCCATCCGAAGCTACACTTGAAGAAGAGGTGGCGCTCAGGAGAAAGGCCGGAGAGTACCTGCCTGACCGGGACTTTAGCAAGGCCTTTGACGAGGACGCCGCGAGCCTTGACGAGACGAAGATACAGGTTCTGGATAAGGCGTTCAGGGGCGGCATTTTCTCATCCTACCATGTCTACCCTTATTATCCGGACTTCCTGCGAAACGATAAAAAGTACTCGGAGGCCTCTCCAGCCGGGGTCTCGCCCTATTATTTCAATTACCTCAAAGAGCTGAAATCGAGATACAGGAATATGCCGCTCCTCATATCAGAATATGGCGTGCCGACAAGCAGGGGGGTAGCACGCTTCCATCCCGCCGGGTTAGACCACGGTGGCCATAACGAGGAAGAGCAGGCGAGGATACTAAAAGAGCTGACGCTCAGCATAAAAGAGGCCGGCTCTGCCGGAGGGATAGTCTTCTCCTGGATTGACGAATGGTTCAAATCAAACTGGATGACCCGGGCATCGGAAGAAAACGACCAGCTCTGGTACAACGCCCAGGACCCGGAGGAGGCATACGGGGTCGTGGCCGCCGCCCCAACACATGGCGGCAAGCTCCAGGGCGAAGCCGGTTCCTGGAAAGGCTCTGCACTTGTCTATTCAAAAGACTCGAGTCCCCTTACGCCGATGAATGACGGGGCAAACCCCGGCAGGACGATAAAACGGCTCTTTGCCGACTCCGATGCCGGCTATCTGTATCTCAGGATGGACGTGGGCGGGGAGATAGACTGGTCAAGGGCAGCGTACATCATAGCGATCGACCTTTACAGCGACGATGAAGGCGACCACCTGCTGCCGTTTTCCACCGGCTACAGAAGCCCAGTCGGGTTTGAGTACGCGATACTCCTCCATGGGGACAGGAGCAGGGTCGTTGTAGACGATAAACTGGCAAGAATAGTATTCGACGCCTCGCTCAAAAAACTGCCAGGCCTCACAGGCTACAAAGAGAACCCCGTGTTCGGGAGCGTCTACAATGAAAACGGCCTCTTTTCAGATATCATCGTCACGCACAGGAGGAGGTTCGGAAGGGACGGCGAGATATACCCCGAGACCTTCTATAACGCGAGCGCCCTAAGGCAGGGCAGCATCAAGGAAGACAGCCTCGCCGACTTCTACTACAGCAAGGAACACGGCACGATCGAGATCAGGCTGCCGTGGGGGCTGCTGGGAGTAGCCGACCCATCGGCCCTGAGATTCATATACTCCTCTGACAGGAGGGTCACTACGAAAGGGATCAGGCTCATGGCCGTCTCCTACAAGCCCCGGAGCCTGGATGACTCAAATGCCGCGAACTTAAGCGGCGGAGCGTTTATAACCGATGCCATCCCGCAAAATGGCCTCATAAGCTACACCTGGAAGGGATGGAGCCAGCCGGAGTATGGAACGCACCTGAAGAAGGCCTACCATGCCCTCCAAAAGGAGTTCGCCGGCTTAATGCCCCCTGAGGCCGATATCAACCTTCCGCCAGGCTTTGAGTTCAGGCCCGTCATAACGAACCACTATAGCTCCGTGGAAGAGTTCAAGAAGACCTACGACAGGGGGCTTGAAGGGGCGCAGGGGAAGACAGGCCCCTACGCCCTCGCCCTCGCAAGCCTCGTAAAGGGGTTTGCGGGCAACGAAACCTTTTACATCCTTGACGCGGGCTACCTCTTTGCCATCTCGGCCGCAACCGCCGGAACATCCAGGGAAAAAGAGCTTGCCGGACTTGGGGCTGGCTATACGGATGCCATCATCTCAGGGGTCCATAAGAAATCCGCCAAAGACGCGCGGCTTGAGCCAGTTAAAATAGAGCGGGTGAAGGCGCCGAGGGATTTTACCAGCATAATCCTCGGCAGGTCCGCCATAATGCTTAAAAAGGGCGCGCTCGTAAAGACACAGGTCGAGCGAGTCTCAAGGGACTGGCTCTCGGCGTACAACATAAAGACGCCGCCATGGGAGATAGACACTGAAGAGATAGTACCCTGGCACGAAGGGGCGAGGATAAAGGAGATAGTAAAGTACGCCGGGGCAAGGATTGAGCCTGTATGGGGAACCGTGGTTAAAAAAATAGATGGCGTTTGGTACGCGCCGGACGCAGGTGGAAAGTTCAGGTTCAGCGTCTCAGGGGATAAGGTGCTCAACTACCCGTCAAACCTGGTCGCTGACGAGGGCACAGCCGTAATAAACGACACCCACGGCATAAGCGCCATCGCGTGGGACTCTCTCGGCGCGGACCTCGCGGTCGGGTGCGGAGACTATTACGGCAAGGCGGAGGCCGCATACTACCTTGCCTCCAACGGGGTGAACGTCTATATGCCTACCGACAGGTTCGCCAATATGCTCATAGGCGCCAGGACGAAAGCGGCTATAATAGGCTCCGCGCCGGTCAAAAAAAGAGGTGAAGGCGCGGTCATCGGGGACCAGCCCGTTACGATAGACGCTAAAGAGCCTATCGTGGTCACTGCCTCCTCCGGCAGATACCCGCTTCAGTACTACGACACGCCGGAGCGTTACTTCAAGGCCCTTGCGGAATATTCCGGAAAGCCGATGAACGTTCTCCCGGTAGAAGTAAAAGAGTATGGCGGGGCCGGCGTGGCCATCGCTGAGGCGAGGCGGGTTGGCGCGAAGGTCGTGGGGATAAGGGCTGCCGTAAAGGCTGAGCATGACGCGGTTGCTTCGTGGCTCAAGGAAGACCCTTCTCGCAGGGCGATATTGTTCCACACGGCGGCTTATGAAGAAGGCTACAGGCTCTTCTTCGAGTTCCCAGGGCAGACCTCATTCGGGGATATCTCCCCTGAATTTCATTGAACCTCCCCTAAGCCAAACTGCTGAGTTCTTCAAACCTCCCCCATCAAAGGGGGATGAGTCAAATACAAGCGCGGCAGCGAGCATCAGGTTTTTGAGATAAAACTGAGAAGAGATCACAAGCAAAAATTTGCATGCCCATGGTCCGCGCCGCTGAGGGTCAGGGCACAAAAAAAGGCCCCGGAAATCCGGGGCCTTTCAAGTTCGGAAGAGGGCTTATGCCTTTTACTCCTGAACCCTTCTGGCGCTCTTTTTAGACGCCTTGGCGCGACGCTTTGCCGCCTCCTGGCGCTTTCTCTTCTTCTTTACGCTCGGCTTTTCATAGAACCTTCTCTTCTTTATCTCCTTGAAGGTCCCGTCCTGGGCGAGTTTACGCTTGAGGATCTTTAGCGCCTTCTCAAGCTGGTCGTCATATACCTTTACCTCTGACAAAAGTTAACACCCCCTCTATGACAAAATTACTTCAGAATATGCCCTTACCCCCGCAATTAAGCTGACAGGGCTGGCCTGAATTCATGGCAAGATATAAAATTATACCAAAACATCAACATAAGTCAAATATTTTAAACGGAATCAGATCAGGAGAGTTCTTGGATTATAAGCTTTTTTTCGGAATAAAGCGTTTTGTCCGACCTCCCATGCAAGTTCGTTGCGGTGGGGTGGAGGCTGCAGAATTCATATTCAAAAAAATCATATTTTCTGGTAGACTGCTCTATAAAATCCGATATACGGCGCTACCTTCTATGGTAAAACTTTACCGGACAGCCCTTATAGCCATCCTCACCCTGCCAATCCTTTCCGGCTGCGTCTCCAGGCGCGCCTGTGAAGAGAACATCTCCTATCTTGTCGACAAGCTCAATCGTGAAAAGGCCTCAGGCAACGAGGAGATCGGCCTCCTTGAGGTCAAGGTGAAGGAGCGCGGGAGGGCCATCGGAGATATCACCGGCAGGTACATAAAGCTCATGGACCAGCACGATATCTCCGAGGCAAAGCTCGGGAGGCTCACCAGCGACCTTCAGGCGCTCCAAAGGGATATGACCGAGCTTAAGCTCGTCATCTTCTCCAACTTCAAGGGCTCCCAGGCCAACGAGATGATGCTCAAGCTGAATGAGATGCAGCGCAGAGTCCAGGAGATCCTCAGAAAAAGCGGCGAGCCCCTGCCTTCAGCCCCGGCTGCCACCCCTGCCGTCATTCAGGAACAGGCCCCTGAAACCGATCCAGCCGACAAGCTCTGACGCCTCATGCCTGATCTTTACACTCTTGAATAAAAAAAAGGCCGGCGGGGATGCCGCCGGCCTTTGAAAGAGCTGCTTTTTATCTTTACTTCTCGTGACACGTCCTGCACAGGGCGCTTCCGGTGTTACCTCCGACCCTTCTCAAAAACATGCCGTCAGAGCAGGCCTCCCCTTCGTCATTGCACCAGTCGGTCTTAAGACCATCGGCCCATGTCGATTCGGTCTCATCCCAGCTCAGGTTATTGAAGTGCGGGTCATGGCATGACGTGCACTCGACCTTGCCATCGCGCAGGATGTCGCTTATAGAAGCGCCGCTGGTTATGAATCCATTGACCGACCAGCGGTTCTGGAGAAGGTTACCGCCATAGGCCGTTGCCGCGTCAGCGTTCAGGTCGGCCGAAATGTTTATCGTACCGATGACCGTGTTCACAGGCCTTAAGCTTGCAACCGTTGTGGTATATGGTACGGAAACCGGGTGGTCGTTCGAAAGATTGGTGCCTACAATGAACCTGAGGACGTTCTGTGCCTTGTCTGCACCACTGCTGTGGCAGTCATCGCAGCTCACCCCTCCCACATAGAAGTGGTCGAGGAGGACATTGGGTGTTATGAAAGGCGACGGCATCCCGAACGCCCAGCTCCGGTTGCTGTCGCTGCCGCTTCCACCAAAGGTTATACCGTCTTTACCCGGAAGGTTCACCAGGTTGTCGAAGGTGGTTGTACCGTCATGGCAGCTCAAGCACGCCAGAGATGCCCCGCTGACGGTAGATACGGTGTTGCCGCCCATGGTCGTGCCATAAGCGGTATAAGTAGTTGGCACGATGCGCTTGTTCCATAATGGCCCGATGCCATTGTCGCCGGTATTCGCGAAATGCGGCGTATGGCAGAAGACGCATATCTCGGTCGTCGACCCTGTTGTTATGACCTTTCCGGTTGCGCCCATGTTGTGCCTTGAGCCGCCTATGCCGCTCGCCGCTATGCCCTCGGGGTAGCTTGATATGTCCGCGGCTCCTGCCGTTATTGCGGTGAATGAGATAGCGAAGAATGTGAGGAGGATTCGGATGGCGTGCATACTACCTCCGGACTAAACTTTTTTTGAAATAAAATATGCCGCGCACAACCTGCTTGGGTTGATACGTGGCATCATCGCCCGTTACGCCGGAGGCCCGCCATGAACCAAGGGCGAATAAAACTTGAGCCAATTATAACAACTGTTACTTATTTGTCAAGAAAATATACTAAACGTCCTTTTGATTTTTTTATAAAACAGGTTGTTACTTAAAAAGTAGGATTTTTTCTGGTTGAGAGGAGCCCCCTTTATTTTTCCGAGAACGTCTTGAGTTTCCTGCACCTTTTCGGGTGGCGGAGTTTTCTTAGCGCCTTGGCCTCTATCTGGCGTATCCTTTCGCGCGTGACGTTAAAGAAAGCGCCGACCTCCTCAAGGGTATGGTCCTTCATCTCGCCGATGCCGAACCTCATCCTCAATACCTTCTCCTCCCTGGGAGAAAGGGTAGAGAGCACTTCGTTCATGTGGCCGGTGAGGTCGCTGCTTATCGCCTCGTCGTGCGGGACGGCTGCCTCCTTGTCCTCGATGAAGTCCCCGAGCAGGCTGTCGCCGTCTTCCCCGACAGGGGTATCGAGCGAAACAGGCTCCTTCGCTATCTTTGTTATCTTGCGCACCTTCTCGACGGTAAGCCTCAATGCCTCAGCAAGCTCTTCCGGGGTAGGTTCCCTCCCTTTTTCCTGGACCATGTAATGGGAGGTGCGCACGAGCTTATTGAGGGTCTCTATCATATGGACAGGTATCCTTATTGTGCGCGCCTGGTCCGCTATCGACCGGGATATCGCCTGCCTTATCCACCACGTCGCGTATGTGGAGAACTTGTACCCCCTCCTGTACTCGAACTTCTCGACGGCCCTCATGAGGCCGATATTGCCTTCCTGTATGAGGTCCAGGAACTGCAGCCCCCTGTTGTTGTACCTCCTCGCGATGCTCACCACGAGCCTCAGGTTCGCCTTTATGAGCCTCTCCTTCGCGTAATCTATCCTCGACTCGCAATCGTCAAGCCTCGCCACAAGGGCGGATAGCTCGCCGCCGTTAAGCCCGGTCCTCGCTTCAAGCGCGGCTATCTCCCCGTTTATCCCTTCGCCCCCGTCTGCGGGCAGGGCCTCGACATACGCCCTCCTGTCCTCGAGCCCCTTGAGCTCCTCCGCGTACGACCTCAGGTCCTCGATGACCTTCTCGTAGATATTGGCCTTCTGCTCGATATCAAGCACGAGAGCGACAAGCTTGCCCCAGGCCTTATCATTTTCCTTATCCCTGGGGAGACCGGGAAAGGCCTTGAGCGCCCGGTCTATCTTTAACAGTACCTTCCGGCGGTCTTCCTCATCCTCGGATATAAAGCCCTCGTCGTCATCGTACTCGAGGACCTCGTCATTCAGCTTCCTCTCGGCAAGCCTGTTTTTAAGCCCTTCGAGCTCGTCTATTATTATCCTTGTCTTTAATAGCTCCCTTGTTATCTCGGCCCTTCCCGCCTCGATCGCCTTGGCGAGATCCACCTCCTCTTCCTTCGAAAGGAGATAGACCGAGCCCATCTCCTTGAGGTAGGTCCTTACCGGGTCCGTCGAGGCTACGGCCGGATGCTCCACTTCCCGGGCCTCGTCTTCGACAGACGACAGGTCATCGAGACCAGGCTCCCGCTCTGGGGCGTCTTCCTCGAGATCAAGCTCGTCGAGCTCGCGCTCCTCGAAGGTATCCTCGGCTACTTCCTTATTCGCCATCTTCTCAGTGTCTTTTGCCCTGGGACCCAATCTCAAGCCTCTTTTTTATCTCCAAAGCCACTTCCGACCTTCCCATCTGTTCCAGAAGTTTTATGCTCTCACGCGTGAACTCCTGGGTGGAGGGTTTGATATTCCCCCTGTTCAAGACCCTTTTTATGCTGTCCTGGAGCATCCTTTCAGGCTCCTCCACAAAGCCGTCATCCTCTCTCAACAGCATCTCGGCCATGCGCCCCTTAAGGCCCGGGTCTTCAACGCCGTCAAGGAGGCCTGTGCCTGAGATGCCCTTCCCCTCGCGGCAGAGACAAGAGATGATCCTTCCGGCCTCCTTAAGCTCCGGGTCGATGAAAGACTCGATGGCGGCCTGGGCCTCAGGGCTATAGAGGGCTGGATGCTTGACAAGCACCCTCAGCACGATGACCTCCGGCCGTGAGTTCCCTGTTGTGGCCACACCCCTGACCTTAAGCCCCTTCCCCTCTTTGGGCGACTTCAACGCCTCATAGACGGATTCGACCCCTATGCCAAGGGTCGACGCTACGATAGATGCGTAATGGCCGCGCTCAGCTATGTCCGTTATCCTCGAAAGATAGGCGAGCGATTCCCCGAAGTACTTCTTTTTCCCTTCAGGTGCGGTAAGGTTGAGCTTCCCCCTTAGATTCCCAAGGTAGAACTCCATAAGAGTCGGCGCCTCTTTTATCGCCTCCCTCAAGGCCTCGGGGCCTGAAAGCTTCAGGAACTCGTCCGGGTCCTTGCCCTTGTCGAGCAGTACGGCCCTGCAGGAAACGTCCTCGTTCAAAAACAGGTTCAAGCCCCTTATAGCCGCGCTCCTGCCGGCCTCGTCAGCGTCGAAGAGGGCATAAATGGTGGTGGCATAGCCCTTAAGGATCCTTATGTGCTCTGGTGTCAATGCCGTGCCCATCGTAGCTACACTGTTCGTAAACCCGTGCTTATGGAGGGCGACAAGGTCAAAGTACCCTTCGACCACCGTGACGGAGCCCTCTTTGGCTATAGGCTCCTTTGCCTGGGAGAGGCCATAGAGCGTCTCCCCTTTTTTGAATACCGGGGATTCGGGGGAGTTCAAGTACTTTGGCTGTACCTTGTCATCGAGGGTCCTGCCACCGAAACCTATGACCCTGCCCCTCATGTCCGTTATCGGGAATACGACCCTGTTCCTGAACCTGTCGTAAAAGCCTGGGGAATTATCCCTCTTTATTATAAGCCCCGCGCGCTCCGCGGTATCGGTGCTTACGCCATTCTTCCTGAGGTAGTTCACGAGCCCGTCCCACCTGTTGGGGGCGAAGCCCACCTTGAACTCCCTGGCGATCACCCCTGTCATGCCCCTGCCCTTCAAATACTCCCTCGCCGTTTCGCCGTGCGGCGTCCTGAGCTCCGCCATAAAATACTCGGAGGCCGCCTTGAGCGCGGCGTAAAGCCCCTCCCTGTCGTCGGAGGCCTCTTTTCTGAACTCGTTTATGGTTATCCCGTACCTGCGGGCGATAGAGCGGACAGCCTCCGGGAAGGTGAGCCCCTCTTTTTTCATGATAAAGGTGATGACATTGCCTGTGGCGTTGCAGCCGAAGCAATAAAATATCTTCTTCTGCTCGCTTACCGTAAAAGAAGGGCTCTTCTCGGAATGGAACGGGCACAGGCCCACGTGGTTATGCCCCCTTTTCGTAAGGGGCATATAGTCGGATATCACCTGGACGATGCTGGCGCGTTCCCTGACCTCTTCTATCTTGTCCTTCGGTATGGTCATCTATATTCCGCCTACTTGAGGTCTATGACAGTGACGCCCGCGCCCCTCGGGGGCTCTCCGTGGTGGAACCTCTTTACGAGCGGGTTCTTTTTGAGATATTCCTCGACGGCCTTCGCGAGCGCGCCTGTGCCGATGCCGTGTATCACTTCAACGCTCCCTATGCCGCTTACGTGAGCGTTATCGATAAACCTTGTCACCAGCGGCAGGGCCTCATCCACCCGCATACCTATGATCTTGAGCGCTGTCGCTAACTCCATATCGGCAATAACGCCGATTCCTTGAGACGGAGCGCCTTTGTCGGCCCCCCTTTTTACGAGCCTTTCCCAGGGTGCCCAGACCTTCAGGGCTCCGACCATCACCTCCGCCCTTTTGCCCTCGGCGTCGACAGCGGCAACGACCCCCCTGGAGCTGGAACCGGCCAGGGCTACCTTGTCCCCGGCCTTCGGGGAATAGGCCTCCGCCTTCTGAGAGAAGCTGGCCTTGAGCTTCGACACGGCCTTGTCTACCCTGGCCGATGCCTTTTTTCCTCCCGCCGCCTTCCCTTCTTCCCTGAACCTCTCAAGCGCTTCCCTTATCTCGTCATTCGCCTTCCGGACCATCGACTCGACGTTCTTTTTGGCCCGCTCGACGAGCGCTTCCCTGTCGCCTCTGAGCCTTGAGAGGGCCTCGTTCCGCCTGGCCTCAAGCACCGCGAGCCTCTCCCTCGCCCCCCTCACCTCTTCCTTCTCCCGCTCAAGGGTCCTGATCGATTCGATGAAGGCCCCTTCCTTTTCTTTAATATAGCCGCGCGCCCTCGTTATGACGCCTTCGGGGATGCCGAGGCTCTGGGCTATGGAAAGCCCCAGGGAAGGCCCAGGCACACCGTAGCATAGCCGGTAAAGGGGCCGCCATGTCTTTTCATCGAACTCGACCGATGCGTTAAGATAGCGCGGGTCCGCCTGCGCGTAAGCCTTAAGGAGGTTAAGGTGCGTGGTCACGACCGTCCTCGCGCCCCGCTCAAGCAAAGTCTCGATGGCCGCGAGGGCGAACGCGCCGCCCTCTGAAGGGTCTGTGCCGGCGCCGGCCTCGTCTATGAGGACGAGCGTGCCGGATGAAGCGGTCTCAAGAAACTCCCTCATCCTCTTCACATGGGCGGAGAAGGTCGAAAGCGAGGCTATTATATCCTGCCTGTCGCCTATATCGGAAAGGATATCCTCAAAGGCGACGATCTCGCTCCCCTCTTGAGCCGGCACAGGAATAGCCGAAAGGCCCATCAGGGTAAGAAGGCCAAGGGTCTTTAGCGCGACCGTCTTTCCTCCCGTATTCGCGCCGGATATGACGAGAACGGATGTCTCCTCCGGCATCCTGAAATCGATGGGTATCGCGGGTGTTGCCCCCTGCTTCTCCTTGAAGACCAATAAAGGGTGCCTTGCGGACTTGAGCCTGACCTCCCCCTTTTCTCTTACGACCGGTACTATCGCCCCTATCTCTTTACCGAAGAGCGCCTTTGCCTGGATGAGGTCAAGGCAGGATATCTCATCCAGGTCACTCAGGATAAGATCCCTTTGGCTGGCGACATGCCTTGTCGCCTCCTTCAGGATCTCTATCTCTTCGGCCTTCTCCTCCTTTTTGAGGATAGCCACCTTGTTGTTCAGTTCGACCAACTGCATGGGCTCTATGAAATAGGTCGAGCCGCTCCCGGACCTTCCGTGCACGACCCCCTGGAAGGTGGTGTGCATGCCAGCCTTGATGGCGAGCACGTACCTGTCCTCCCTTATCGAGATGATATCCTCCTGGAGGTAATCCCTCGTATCCTTGTCGATAGTTATCGATTCGAGTATCCTTCTGGCGCGCTCCTTGCTGGCCCTTACCTCGCGCCTTATCCTGTAAAGCTCCGGCGAGGCCGTGTCCTTTATCTCGCCCTTGTCGTCGAGTATGCGCTCAAGCTCCGAGTACAGGGCTTCCTGGTCGGAAACGCGGCCTATGCGCTCCGACGTCCTCGGGTAAGAGCGGCTGAACGATTGGGTCCCAAGCGATTTGATGATGGAGGCTGAAGCGAGGTTCGATCTTAAGATGAGGAGCTCCGGCGCGAGGAGATACGAACCCTCGACGTCGGTCTTTGAAAGGAGGCCCCTTATGTCGCTTACGCCGCCTAACGGCAGGGTCCCTGATACCTGTATAAGGAGGGCGACCTCAGAGTAATCGGCGTACGCGCCCTCTATCGAACGGATATCGGCGCGGGGCTTGAGCCCAAGCGCCATTTCCCTTCCCACGGGGGTCATGGAAAAGGAGGCGAGCTCAGCCAGAACAGCAGGGTATTCGAGGGTCAGTAGGGTTGTTTCGTCCACGGCAATGCTACAAGGGTCTGAACTGCACCTGACAACGTGCGAAGAGGCCTCTATCGGGAGGGCGCTTTTTTAAGCCCTCCCGGATTATCCGCACATTGTCATCTGAAAGCCGTTAAAAGCCCGGCGGAAACCTCAGGTCCTGGCTATCCTCCTGAACCCGGAGGCCGCAACGACCTCCACGCCGTCGAGGATATTATCGAGGAGCAGGTTCATCCCGATGTTGTCGCTCGAGATGTGGCCCGCTATGACCACGTTAATGTGGTGCTTCGCGGCCTCTTTCCTGTGCTCCTCGCTTATGTGCATGCCGACCACCGTGCCCACGCCGGATACGGCCAGCTTCTCAAAGACCCTTTTCGACCCGCCTGTCCCCCCGGTCATGTCGACGAAGACCTTGCCGGCCCTCCTCTTGTCAGAGCCTGTGACCACCTTTGGCGCCATGAAGAGCTCTTCCATCGAGGAGATGTACTCGGGTATGTCCTTCAATATCTTTACAACGTCGGAGACGCAGTGGGGCTTTGATTCGTCAAAAAACCTCTGCAGATAATCCGTCACGGCGTTGTCCGCCGGCGTATGGAGGCACATGAGGGGTATATCCAGGAGGCGCGCCGCGTCGACCGCCCTGGTATGGTTAGTAGGCATGAGCCGCCTTTCCACTTCCTTTATGCGCTCTTCCATTATGTCTTCGGCTACGTTTATGGGCACCCCGTACTTAAGGAGTATGCCCGACTGCATGTCCATGACCTCGTAGAGCTTTGCCATGGCGCTGCCTTCGGGGTGGTGGGCTATTATAAGGTCGATGGGCCTTCCGCTTTCGCGGAGCCTGTCGGCAAGGACCACTTCCCCTACCTCGATATCTATGCCGACGAGGGCCCTCCTGACCTCTTTTTCAGGGTCTCCGTAAAGCATACGAGAGTCAGCGTACGGGTTCCTGAGCCGTTCGGAGTCGAACCACTTGCGCTCCTTATCCTTCAGGTCGTCGTAGTCCTTCTTGGCGTCCTCAAGAACGCTGCCGACCTCTCCAGCCCCCCTCGGGTCGAGCGCCATCCCCCTCTTAATCGCCTTCTCATATATCTCTTTTATCTTCATGAAAAAACACCCTGCTGGAATTTGACCGGTATTATAACCCGATTATATCGTAAGTTCTATCTTTTTGCGTCCAATGATAAAGACCCCCTTCCGATGATCGGAAGAGGGTCTTTATTTTGTTCGCAGGCTGCATGGGGTCAACAACCTCCATGCATCAGCAATCGCTCTCGATTATTTTTTCAATCCGCGGCGGCTTATGTATCAGGCCCCCAGTACTTCTTTGACTATCTCATTCACGAGCTTGCCATCAGCCTTGCCCTTTACCTGCGGCATGACTGCCTTCATGAGCTTGCCCATGTCCTTCTGTCCCGTGGCGCCCGTTTCAGCGGCAGCCTTCGTTATTATATTCCTGACCTCTTCCTCTGAAAGCTGCGGAGGCAGATAGCCCTTCAAGACCTCGACCTCTTTCGTCTCCTTGTCCACGAGGTCTTCCCTGCCGCCCTTCCTGAACTGGTCGATGGAGTCATGCCGTTGCTTGATGAGGGTCGATATGACGGAGATGACCTCCTCGTCGTCGAGCTGGTGCTTGGCGTCGACCTCCTTGTACTTGATGGCGCTCATGAGCATCCTCAAAGTTGAGAGCCTCGCCTTCTCCCCCGCCTTAAGCGCAACGGCCATGTCCTTCGTAACCTGCTCTCTCAAGCTCACCGGCAGACTCCTTTTGATAGCGCCGAAGCGTCGCGTCTACTACCGCACAACCCGGCCTACGTTTTATGTGCTCTTCTTAAGCTCGATAAGGACGAGCTTCACCACGGCCTTGAGCGTTTCGAATACGCCAGTCCCAACGCTTGCCACGGCCTCGAAGTCAGGCACGGCCTCAGGGTTCAAGACCTTCTTAAGCTCGGCGACCGGGACGACGTTTGGAAGGTCCCTTTTATTGTACTGGACCACGTATGGCACCTGGGGGAGGCTGTAGCCCTGCTCCTCCAGGTTTATCTTCATGTTCTCGAAGCTTTCGATATTCGCGTCCATCCTCTCCACCTGCGAGTCGGCGACGTAGACTATCCCGTCCACCCCCTTCAAGATGAGCTTTCTGGAGGCGTCGTAGAATATCTGCCCCGGTACTGTGTAGAGGTGGAACCTGGTCTTGAAGCCCTTGATATCGCCAAGGGCAAGTGGCAGGAAGTCGAAGAAGAGGGTCCGTTCGGTCTCGGTGGCAAGGGTAATCATCTTGCCCTTGGCCTCGGGCCTGGTCTTCCTGTAGATGTACTGCAGGTTCGTGGTCTTGCCGCAAAGGCCCGGCCCGTAGTACACGATCTTGCAGTTTATTTCCCTGGACGAGTAATTTATGAACGACATCTCACCAACGGGTCCGTAAAAAACCGTCCCGGGTTCCCCGGGACGGCGGATAAAAACTGTATGGCCTTTGTGGCTGACGGCTTAATGGAAGAGCCTTTCTATGTCCTCGTCTGATATCTCCTCAAGGAGGCTTTCCTTCTCCGCGCCCCCGGCCATCCTTGCCATGAGCTTCTGTATGCTCTTTCCAAGCTCCTCACTCGCCTTGCGGACCCTGAGCCTTACAAGCCCCAGAGAGGAGCTCTTGTCGAATATCACGACGAGTATTACCCGCTGCTCGACTACGGAGATATGCAGGTTGTCCTTCTCCCCCTCATGGAAGAGGATAGAGAACTCCTTCTCCCCTATGAGCTTGGCGAGCCCCCCTGTGGCGGCTATGTTCCCGGCGGTAAGGGACGCGAGTGACGTCGCGTCTATGTCCTTCGTCGCGCCGCTTGAGGCGATCAACTGCCCGTCCTTGTCAACGAGATAGACGCACTTGGCGTTTGCTTCCCTGAGGAGCTTCTCTATTACAGCGGTGATCTCCCTGTACTCCTCATCGAACATGACAAAAGAGCTTTGAGGCATGGACCTACCAACCTACCCTTCTTGTGCGGCGTTGTTTGCCTGTCCTGATGATGCCTTGGTGAAGGTAGCGCTGTTAGAGGCGCTTGCCTTCGAGCGCGAGGAGCCTCTCCCACTCAGAGTCGATCATCTTCTGGTACTCCTCGAGAAGGTGCGCGTTCTCAGGCTTGAAAAGGTGCTTGAACCTGCCCTGTGGCTTGAGCCAGTCCGCGATGGGCTTTTTCTCCTTGGGCTTGTAGGTTATCTTCAAGACCCCGTTCTCGACCTCATAAAGCGGCCAGCTGCAGGTATCCACCGAAAGCTTCGCCAGCTTCATCGAGTCCTCCGGCTTCGTATACCAGCCGAGCGGACAGGGGGACATCACGTTCATGAAGGTCGGCCCCTGCATGCTGAGGGCCTTCTCGGCCTTTCTGGAAAGGTCCGCCCAGTTGTGCGGGCTGGCCTGCGCCGCGTAGGGGACGTTGTGCGCGACGACTATCCTGGTGAGGTCCTTTCTCATCTGGAGCTTGCCCGGGATGACCTCGCCCGCAGGAGAGGTAGTCGTGCTGGAAAAGGACGGAGTGGCGCTCGAGCGCTGTACGCCTGTATTCATGTACGCGCCGTTGTCATAGCAGACGTAGAGAAAGTTCTGGCCGCGCTCCAGTGCCCCGGAAAGGGCCTGCAGCCCTATGTCGTACGTGCCACCGTCGCCTCCGAAGGCGACGAACTTTATGTCCTTGTCGCCGCCGGGGAGCTTGCCCCTTCTCTTGATCGCCTTATAAGCGGCCTCTATCCCGCTTATGGTGGCCCCGGCGTTCTCGAAGGCCGAATGTATCCACGGTATCCGCCAGGCGGTATATGGATAGATCGTAGTGCCGACCTCGAGGCACCCAGTGGCTGTCGTTGCCACGACCGGGCCATTTGCGGCCCGGAGGATGAGCCTTACTATGGGCGGGATACCGCATCCGGCGCAGAGCCTGTGCCCGCCGGTGAAGAGCTCATCCTGCCTTGAAAGATCCTTTAAAGTCGCCATTTTTAACCTCTTTATGCCGTTTTAACCGGCATTATTTTCTGTTATGCCGCTACCGTTTACAGGGTTATGTACTTGACCAGTGTCTCTACCTTGCCGGTCTCGGCTGTCTTGAGAAGCTCCTCGAATACGGCGATGGCGTCCTTCACCTTGTAGTCCCTTCCGCCGAGGCCGTATATCCTGTTCATCATCTTCGGGCGCGCCTCCGCGTCATAAAGGGCGGAGCGCACCTCGTTCCAGACAGGACCGCCAAAGGCGTTCATCGAATCGGCCCTGTCAAGGACCGCTACCGCCTTCTTGCCCGCAAGGGCCTCCGCTATCTCCTTCCAGGGGAACGGCCTGAAGACCCTGGGCCGGAGCGCGCCTACCTTCTTGCCCTTCTTCCTGAGCTCGTCCACGGCCACCTTTGTCGTCCCCGCGGCCGAGTTAAGGACCACTATGACCGCTTCCGCGTCATCGAGCATGTAGGACTCGAAGAGGCCGTACTCCCTTCCGAACCTCTTGCCGAAATCCTTCATCACCTCTATGGCCGCGTCCTTTGCCCTTACCATGGCCTCCGACTGCTGGTGCTTGAAGTCCATGTATACGTCCTGCAGGGTCATCGCGCCGAGGGTGACCGGGTTGTCGGTATCAAGGAGCGTTGTCCTGGCCTTGTACTCGCCTATGAACTGGCTTACCTCCTGGTCGTCCAGAAGCGAGATGTTCTCGATGGCGTGGCTTGTGATGAAGCCGTCGAGGCATACCATCGTGGGCAGTAGCACCTTCTCGTGCTCGGCTATCCTCACGGCCATGAATATGTTGTCATAGGCCTCCTGGACGGTCTCGGAATATAACTGGACCCAGCCAGAGTCCCTCGCGCCCATCGAATCAGAATGGTCGCAGTGGATGTTTATGGGCGCTGAAAGGGCCCTGTTGACGTTCGTGAGCACTATGGGAAGCCTCATGCCGGAGGCTATGTAGAGCATCTCCCACATGAGGGCCAGCCCCTGTGAAGACGTGGCGGTCATCACCCTCGCCCCGGCGGCTGAGGCCCCTATGCAGGCGCTCATCGCCGAATGCTCGCTCTCGACGGTCACAAGCTCGGTCGTCACCTCTCCATCAGCCACGTAGCCCGAGAAGTCCTCCACTATCTGGGTGGACGGGGTAATCGGGTAGGCAGCGCATACGTCAGGGTTTATCTGCTTCATGGCATAGGCTACGGCCGTATTACCAGTGAGCCCTACCTGGCCCTTAGTCGCTGTTATAGCCATTATTCCGCCTCCTGTTCATCTACCATCTTTATCGCCTTGACCTTGTCCGGGCATTCGACGGCGCAGATGCCGCAGCCTTTGCAGTGATCGAGGTCGAACCCGATCATCTTGCCGTCCTCCGCGATGATCGCGGAATCAGGGCACATGACCCAGCAGATAAGACAGTTGGTGCACGTCTCCTTGTTAAGAACAGGGCGGAGCTTCCTCCAGCCGCCTGTCGTGTAATCGTGGGCCGTACCGCCCCTTGGTATCACCCCTCCGATAGGGTATTGCTTTTTATCGTTCATGGATCTCCGGTCCTTTCGTTATTATTCAGCCCCTTAATTCGCCGTAGCCCCTGTTCATGGCCTCGACGTTGCCCTCTATCACCTTTGGGCTGTACTTCTTTGAGTAGCCCTCCCTGAAGTTGTCCACGAGCGCGTCGAGCGTTACGAACCCGGTCGCCTTCGCGAGCGCCCCAAGGAGCGGTGTATTTGGCATGAGCCTGCCGATAGTCTCAAGGGATATCTTGCCGGCGTCCAGCGTGAAGACCTTTACACCGTTCTTTCCGTCAAGGCCCAGCGCTTTTCTCATCTCCTCCGGGCTCCTGTGGGTGTTCACTATGAAGACCGCGTTCTCCGGAGTACCATCTGTCACTGCGCCCGAGGATTCCATCCCTCCGGCAAGGTCCATGCCTATGAGCGTCGGGTCCGCTATCAGCACGTACCTCGGTTCCGTTACCTGGCAATGGAGCCTTATGGGCTCGCTTGATATCCTGTTATACGCCCTGACCGGAGCCCCCATCCTTTCCGGGCCGAACTCCGGGAAGGCCTGCACGAACTTGCCTGACCTGAGGCACGCCTCTCCGAGGACTTTAGCGGCCGTCACGACACCCTGCTGTGCCCTGCCATGCCATCTGACTTCTATGTAATTCTCCATCCTTGTCTTCCTTTAGGTTTAGGTTTTAGTTTTACATCCGCGGCGGCTCCTGAGTCGCACCCCGCGGCATTTTACACTTCCCGTCTCCCATCGAGCGCCCTGCCGAGGGTCGCCCCGTCCATGAACTCCACGTAGCTGCCGACCGGTATGCCGGAGGCAAGGCGCGTGACCATTACGCCATAAGGCTTAAGGAGCCTTGCCAGGTAGGCCGAGGTGGCCTCGCCTTCCGAATCGAAGCCGGTTGCGAGTATTACCTCGTTCACGCCTCCAGCCTCGACCCTCGCCACAAGCTCACGTATCCTTATCTCGTCAGGCCCGACGCCTTTAAGCGGGGCCAGGTTGCCGTGGAGTATGTGGTACCTGCCCCTGTAAGCGCCCATCGACTCGAGCGCGGTCATGTCCTTGTAGTCCGAGACCACGCAGACCGTCGAAGGGTCCCTCTGCTCGTCCGCGCATATCCTGCACGTGGCTGCATCCGAAAACGTCATGCACACCGGACAGAGCGATACCTTCTCCTTGACCGAAGCTATGGCATCGGCAAGCCCGGCCGCGTACTCCTTGTCGGCGTTGAGGATGAAAAGAGCCAGCCTCGTGGCGGTCTTCTCGCCTATGCCAGGGAGCCTTGAAATAGCCCTGATAAGGTTATTTATCGGCTCCGCGTACTGCATTCCTGAAGTTCCATCCTTGTTCTCATCCGGCCTTAGCCGGCGATCTGCATACAGAAAGGGGCTGCGGCAAGAGCAGCCTCAGCTCCCGGATATCCGGGATTAAAAAAGCCCGCCAGGAAGATTGAGCCCCATGCCTGAGGTGAGCTTCGACATCTCGTCCTGTACCATCTGCTTACTTTTCCTCAAGCCCTCGCTAACGGCCGCGACCACGAGGTCCTGAAGCATGTCGATGTCCTTGGGATCGACCACGGACGGGTCTATCTTAAGGCCGACGAGCTCCTGGCTGCCGTTGACGACAGCGGTTACCATACCGCCGCCCGCCGAAGAATCGACCGTCCTGGAGGCAAGCTCCTTTTGCATCTCGGCCATCTTTTCCTGCATCTTCTGGGCCTGCCTCATCAGATTGCCCAACTGCTTAGACATCGGTCCTCCTCCGGTCCTCTATTATCCTCCCGCCGAGGATGCGGAGCGCATCCTTCAGTACCGGGTCAGTGTCCTTTTTTTTTACCTCACCGGCGCCACCCGCGCCGTTTATCCTTACCGAGACCGGAGCGCCGTAGAACTCCTTGAGGCACGCCTCAAGAGATCCGCGGTTGACCGTCAGCTTTGCTCCTGCCCTGGCCGCCGCTGTTATGTTGACAGAGTCTCCAACGGCTTCGATGGAGGCGTCTTTCAAAAGCTCGTAGAGCTCCTTGTTCCTGTTCTTGAGGAACCCGAGCGGGCCTCCGTCCTCCCTGCCCTCCTGGGCCGCGGCCTGGGCCTTTTTCTCCTCAGGGGGCGCCGCGCTCTTTACAGGCCGCGCCATCGGAGCGCCTGAGCCCTCTTCAGCCGCGGCCTTTGCCGGCCCCCCGCTCTTCCATGGCAGCCCCTTAGGCTGGGGCTGGGGAGCGCTGACCGAAGGGCGTACCGGAGAAGAAGGGCTGCCGAGCCTTGAGGCGACCCCTTCGAGCCTTTCCACAAGTGCGCTCACCGGCTCAAGCTCGTCCAGGTGGGCGGCCCTCAAAAGCATCATTTCAAGAGCGTACCTCGGGTGAGCCGACCTTGAGACATCTTCATAGCCTTTTGACAGGATTGTAAATAGCATGTGAAGCCGCTCAAGGCTCACACGCGCCGAAATCTCGCAAAGCCGCTCGATTTCGCTGTCCGGAAGGTCAAGAAGGGAGGAGTCTCCAGTTGCCTTAAGGACACTCAGATCCCTTATATGCTCAAGTAAGTCGCTACAACCCCTCTTAAAATCATACCCAAAATTATATACTTTTTCAACAATATTCAAACATGCCCTGGCGTCTTTTCCTATGATGGCCTCGGATAGCTCGTAGAGGACCGACCTGCCAAGCAATCCAAGGGCCTCAGCCACGTCCGCCTCTTTGAGGTCCCCCCCGGCAAAGGCCAGAGCCTGCTCAAGAAGGCTCTGGGAATCACGCATGCTCCCGTCCGCCTCCCTGGCGATAAGGTAGAGCGCCTTCTCCTCGAACCTTACCTTCTCCTGCGTGGCTATTTCATTGAGACGCGCCTGTATCTCCCTGAGCGGTATCCTTTTGAAATCGAAACGCTGGCACCTGGAAAGGATGGTAGCTGGGATCTTGCGGACCTCGGTCGTGGCAAAGATGAAGATGGCGTGGGGGGGCGGCTCTTCGAGCGTTTTAAGGAGCGCGTTGAAGGCGGGGATCGAAAGCATGTGCACCTCGTCTATGATATAGACCTTGTACTTGCCCTGGGAGGGCACGTACCGCACGCTCTCTGATATCTCCCTTACGTTCTCGACCCCGTTGTTCGAAGCGCCGTCTATCTCGAATACGTCTACGTATGACCCGCTCGCGATCCCCTTGCACGACGAGCACTCGTTGCAGGGGTTTATCGTCGGACCAGATGAACAGTTGAGACACTTGGCCAATATCCTCGCGGCCGTAGTCTTCCCGACACCCCGCGGCCCGGAGAACAGATACGCGTGGGCTACCTTGCCGGAAGCGATGGCGTTCCTGAGCGTCCTGGTAACGTGGACCTGCCCCACGACCTCGTCAAAGATGCCTGGCCGCCACTTCCTCGCTATTACCTGGTAGGAAGACATTCTGAATGCCTTTTTCCATCAGGGGATTGCCCGACAGAACGGATTGAGCTGGATTGGGCTTGCGGGCGGTGTTGATAGCTAGGCACCCTTGCGGCACATGGATGAAGCTGCTACCGTTGCTTCCTTCCGGACCTGGCGGGGTTTACGGCCATCCATTGCGCAAGACCCAGCTATCAACACCGCCCGCAAATTCTTCCCTGGAGGAGCTCCTCCGGAGATTAGTAATTATAACACAAGAAGGTGGAAAAACAAAAATCCGGGCGAAGTTAAAAAAATGGCGGAGAGGGAGGGATTTGAACCCTCGGTGCCGTTTCCGACACAGCAGTTTTCGAGACTGCCACCTTCAGCCTCTCGGTCACCTCTCCGTAGGGGCCTAAAAACTTTTCGAAACAAATTTAATGGCGGAGAGGGAGGGATTCGAACCCTCGATACGTTTCCGTATATACGATTTCCAGTCGTACCCCTTCGGCCTCTCGGGCACCTCTCCGTAACAGCCTGAATTGCTTTATTGCTAAATTTTCTAAAGGATGAGGGAGGGATTATCTCGTCCATCCCTGGACTCGACCCTTCCGCTTCGCTCCAGGGCTTTGCACCTTCGGTGCAAATTCAATTTTCGCTATCCTGCGAAAATTGCCGAACCCTCGATACGTTTCCGTATATACGATTTCCAGTCGTACTCCTTCGGCCTCTCGGGCACCTCTCCGTCGCCGAAAAAATATCGATTTTGCCGGGCTTTAGCATATAAAAAAGGCTACCCGGGGCCTTTTAATTAAGCATACTTCCCTGCGGTTGTCAAAGCCTTTAGCAGGATACTGAACACACAGATTTTCCAGCCTGTTAAAAAACAAAAAAGGCCCCCGGGAAACCCGGGGGCCTTCTGGCCTTAAATCCCTTATTTCTTGGCTGTCTGCTTGCCGAGCACAAGCTTTACCGGGTACCTGGCGTCCTGGAAGGAATTGAACTCAGGGAAATCCCTGAAGACCCACCCTCTCGACACACTCTTGCCATTCACCGTGAGGTCTACGAGGACCGCGGGGTTGTTTGGCTCGTTTGACTTGGACTCTATCTTGTTCTCAACTATTGTATAATCCGGCACCAGGCTCTCTACCTTGAGCCTCACGCCTTCCGCAAGTTTTACGTCCTCGCCTACCTTGACGGTTAAGACCTGGCTCGCTCCACTTGCGGCATCGGTCACCTCAAGCCTGGCTTCCTTCCACTTGCTCTTCACCTCGTTGGAGATGGAGACCGTCTTCTGGGTCTTTATATTGGCGTGCTGGGCCCTGGCGATATCCTCCTGGGTCTTGTCCATCGGCGCCTGCGCTGTCGGCGGATGTCCCTCCGGCAACTGCTGCTGTGGTGCTGCGGCAGGCTGGGGCGCCTCCTGAGCCTTCTTCTCTCCGCTGCATCCGGTTATAGAAAGAAGGGCAACGGATGCCGAAACTAAAAACAGTCTTTTGTACGATCCTGACAGACTCATGGTCCATTCTCCTCCAGGGTTGTTTTCAAATTGCGACTATACCATAAATGCTGTTTTTTTAAAAAATCTTTTTTATCCGTCCTTGAGCGAGCCTGCCCAGAGCCTTTCGAGGTCGCTGTAAGATATGCGCAAGGCGGCAGATACGGCCTCATCGAGGCCCATCCCGCCGCCAAGGTTCTCCAGTATGTTCCTTACCGAGAATATGCCGAATTCCCGTATTATGTACTCCGTGGCTGAAAGGCTCAGCAGGTAAGCTACCTGGGCCTGCTCGGACTTAAAGCCCATGAACGACCCCTCAAGGGGACGGAGGCTAAGTTTTCCGCTACCCGCTATCTGCGCGAGCACTCGTTCGTACCCGGCAGAGCTCTTGCCCTCCTCGTACTGCGCTATCCCCTCGTTAAGCCATACGGGCGCCCTGCCCCTGGCCACCGACCTTACCACGGCATGCGTATACTCGTGGAAGATGACGCTTTCAAGTTGAGAGGTCTTCTCCGTTATGCCCCCGGCCGGTATCTTTATCCTGCCGTCATAGAGGGCCCCGGCCCACGATGGACTTCTTGTCACATCCCTGAACGTCTCCCTCGTGTAAAGGAGCGCCTCTACCCTGGCCTCCGGGTATATCCCGAGGTCGCTCCCAACCTTCAGATAGGCCTCCTCCAGAAGAAGGGCTATAAGATGGCCGGCTACAGCGTTCTCTCCCCCTTCGAACCTTACGGTGAAGCGCCCACCCTCCTTGACGCCCATGCCGCCCTCGGCCTCTCTATCTCCCTCAGCGGCGGCAAGCTCGCTTGCGAGCGCGCTGTCCCCGGGGTCAAGTGCGAGCCCTTTGCGGAAAAAAGAAGCCGCCCCTTCCAGGTCGCCCCTTGAGTGCCTCTCCCTTCCAAGCTTTACGTATATGCGCTTGAGATGGTCTTTCGCCCCGGGGTCGCCGGATAACGGCTCAAGGGTCTCGGCGGCTCCTTCTAGGTCGCCTGAGCGCGCCTGCACACTCGCGAGGTTCTTTATTATGAGACTATCGGGTGAAAGGAGAGCCGCCTCCTTGAGAAGCGCCATGGCGTTGCCAGGCCTTCCGTCCTGGGCATCCTTTAAAGCCTTGCTGTTAAGGACTCCCGCAAGGGCTGATTTCAAACTGTCAGAGGGGTCTTCCTGAATGGCGTTCCGCAATATCTCCTCGGCCAGCTTGAGGTCGCCCTGCCGCAACGCCTCTGCCGCCGGGTTTGCCGGACCGGGGATTATTCCAAAGCGCTCAAGAGGCGCTTGAGCTAAAACCTCGGCCGGCTCCTCAAGAGCTGCCGCCGGGGAAGGCTCATCGGCCACCGTAGCCGCGGGCTTTGCCGGAATATCATTTTTATCTTTATTATAGAAGAGAAAGGCCAGGATGAAGACAAGGAGAAGTGCTATTAAAAGGGTCAGGACCGCCCCGCCGGACGGCCCTGAAAGATTTTTGCTTGGCGACATAGGTACGGCCTGCCTCAAGAGCGCCTACAGGCACTTACGCATCTTTACCGCGCCGAGTATGAGGTTGGCTATCGTTGACATGAAATATATCTCATCCTCGGTAAACTCGCGGGTCACGACGGTCTGGGCATTAAGCACGCCAAATGGCTTGTCACCCAGGAATATGGGATAGGAGTACATCGTCTTTATCTTGTACTGCTCCTCCCTGGTCTCCGGGAAGTACCTGTAGCGCGCATCCTTGGTGACGTCTTCTATGAGAAGCGGCCTTCTCGCCTCGACGGCGGAGCCCGTTATCCCCTCGCCCATCTTGAGCCTGGCCTTGCCGACAGCTTCCTGCGCAAGACCATATGTGGCCCGGAGCACCAGGTGCTCTCCGTCCCAGATGTATATGGAGCATATATCGACCCCAAGCCTTCTGGCGGTCTTCTCCGCTACCCCCTTGAGGACCTGGTCGAGGTTATAGTCAGAGGAGGCGAGCATGCTTATCTCCTCGAGCGTGATGATCTCCTTTTGCTCGCGGTCTGCCTGCTGCTGGAAGAAGAACCGGCCGCTGTCATCGAATGTAAGCGGCAGGAGGCTTTCCTTCGAAAAATGAGGGTTTATGGCCTTGGAGGCGGCCGGGGCTGTCCGGTACTCGGAAAAACCGCAGCTGCAGGAGAACTTCACCCTGTAATCGTCGACGCGCGCGGACTTCATCTTCTTGCCGCATTTTCTGCACCTTATTATAGACTCCATGAGTCCTCCCCTTCCGGAAATCCAGTGCCGTGGCCGCAGCCCCTCAATATATCCGAATCAGAGCATCTTTGCATTAATATTATCCACCGGGCCTGCCTGGAAGTTAATCTCTTTATCAGGCCGCGCAGGCGAGGTCAACGGCTCAATGGATTTCCTCTCCGGCCTCATAATCCTCTGCTGCGTCCCGGAAGGGAGCTTAAGGCTCACTACCTCTCCGGAAAGCCCAAGGCTTGAAAGCTCTTTCCCATTATATGTGAGTGTCACCCCGCCGGCGTTCCCTACCAGCACTGAGAAGCCCTCAGAGCCCTTCCATGTGAACCTCTCTCCCTGCCGCAAAAGCACCTCTACAGGCTCTGCCCCGTCCACCACTATCTTCAGCCAGACCATCTCTTTGGCTGACGCGGTAAGCGTGTGCGCAACCGGAGGCGCTCCCGCAGGATCGACAGCCGCCTGAGGCTTTAGAGCTTCTTCCTTCTTTACCGGCTCCGTAGCCTTGGCCGGGGCTGGCGCTAATACAGGCGCAGGGGAGGCAGAGTCCTTTACCACAGGGCGCGTCTGTTTGAGAGGCGAAGGGGGCACAGGGGCCGCCACATGGCTTGAAGGGACGGTCGATTGGGCCGGGGAGTCCAGGGGTGCCTGTACAGCCGGGGCAATTACCTCGACCGGCGCGGAGGCGTCCTTTTTTATAGAGAAGGCGTAGGCTATTACTATTATAAGAATGCCAGCGGCTATAAAGGCGGGTTTGCGCAGGTTATCCGGCAGCTTGACAGAAGGCTTCTGGGTTAAGGCTTTTCTTGACCAGCCCTTGGCAGGCGCGGCCTTGGCCTTGGCCCCTTCGGCCTCGGCCTCCTCCTTCTCCCTCTGGTAGACCTCGAAACGGAGCACAGCGTCCGTTTCGTCCACCCCGAGCACCTTGCAGTAAGACCTTATGAAGCCCTTTACGAAGGCAGCGGGCGGAAGGCCTTCATACCTGTCGGCCTCTATCGCCTCGAGGAACTTCATTGGGACCTTGGTGGCCTCGAATATCTTGACGAGGGATACCCCCCTCAGCTCCCTTTCCCTTCTTAGGTATTCACCAGGACTTTCCATATGTTCCCCCTAAAAATCGAGCCATTTGGCCCTGGGCCGAATGGCTTCGGTTGGAAGACAGACGCCATCTTTTTACCTGATAAGGTTTATGTACTCTTTCGCGGACAGCCCCTTATCACTGCCGGGCGCAAGCTCGATGACCTTCTCGAAGGCCTTTAGCGCTCCAGCCTTGTCCTTTACCTTGACAAGCGCCATGCCGAGGTTGAAATACGCGTCGAGATAGGCCGGGGATACGGCAGTAGCCGCACGGTATGACTCGACAGCCTCCTTGAGCCTGCCGGCCTTCTCGTATGAGAGCCCCATGTTATAATGCGCCTGCGCGTAATTCGCGTTGGCCTGCAGGGCGAGCCTGTAGTTCTCTACCGCCCTGCCGTAATCTCCCTTGTTGTGGAACGCCCAGCCGATGTTGTTGTACGCGAGCTCCGGGGTCCTGTAGAAGATGTTCTTGACCGCGGCCTGCGACTCTTCTATAGCGTTGTCCCACTTGCGCTCGGAGAGATAGACCGCGGATTTATTGAGGCGGGCGTCAGAAAGCTTGGGGTCGATGGATATCGCCCTGTCAAAAGACTTATACGCCTCAGCGTTCATGCCCTTGACGAAATAGGCGAGGCCGAGCGCGTTATGGTAATTGGCGTTGTCGGGATATAGCTCTACGGCCTTCGTAAGCTCTTTTAAGGCGTCGGCGATACTCCTTTCTCTAAGGTGGACCTCGCCGAGCCTGTAGTGTATGTCAGCCTGGTCCTTCCTTTTTTCGAGCGAGGCGCCGCACGAAGTAAGTGTAGCGGCAAAGAGACCGGCCAGAACTATCCTGAAGAGCTTTCCATTCATCTGCTGAAATCCATAAGTGTTTGAATTATATCATATATCTTCAAAATGGGTCAACCGTTTAAATTCCGAATAGCGCGTCTTGATCTCAGGGAGCGTAAGGGTGTCGAGCCTGCCGAGACTGAATGCCTCGACGTTGAACGAGGCCATCACAGAGCCGAAGATTATGGCCCTTCTTATGCTATCCTCGCTAAGGTCCCCGCTATTGGCCAAATAGCCCATAAGCCCGCCCGCGAATGTATCCCCGGCGCCTGTGGGGTCGAAGACCTCTTCAAGCGGGTAAGCGGGGGATGAGAAGACAGAGCTGCCATTAAACATGAGCGCGCCGTACTCACCGCGCTTTACGATGAGCGTTCTGGGGCCGTAGCCCTGTATCACCTTTGCCGCCCTCACGAGAGAGGCCTCTCCTGAAAGCTCCCTCGCCTCTCCCTCGTTTATGACGAAGAGGTCTACTTTCTTCAATAGTTCTTTTAAGGCCTCGGGCTTTCCCTCTATCCAGAAGTTCATGGTGTCGCAGGCCACGAGCCTTGGCCCCCTGACCTGCTCGAGCACCTTCATCTGAAGCTCAGGGTCGATGTTGGCGAGGAATACGAAGGGTATGTCCTTGTACTCATCGGGTATCTCCGGGTTAAAGGAGCTGAAGACGTTCAGCTGGGTCTCAAGGGTATGGGCCTGGTTGAGGTCATACCCGTAATAGCCCTTCCACCTGAAGGTCTTGCCCGGGACTTTCCTTAAGCCACCGACGTTTATGCCCTTATTCGAAAGGGTCGTTATGTGCTCGGCAGGGAAGTCCTCACCGACGACGGCGACAAGGTTCACCCCGGTAAAGAAACTGGCTGAAGTCGAAAAATAGGTCGCCGAGCCGCCGAGCACCTCATCGGCCTTGCCGAATGGGGTCTCTACAGAGTCAAAGGCGACCGAGCCGACTACGAGTATCTCAGACATCAAAACGCTCCTTAAACTGTTTTTTGAGGCAGATACTTGCCGATAAGAAGGGCCAGGTCTTCTCTCGCCTTATCCGGTATCGCCTTCGGGTCGGTGATGGTCGCGTACTTAAGGGCGCTACCGCACTTGCAGCCCCTCGCGCCGGTAATGGCCGGCACCGCCTTCATTATTATATCCTTTGCCATCGCAACGTTGGCCTTGAGGGTCGCTATTATCGCCTCGACCGTGACCGACTCTTCGGTCTCATGCCAGCAGTCATAGTCGGTTGAAAGGGCGACCGTTGCGTAGCAAACTTCAGCCTCACGCGCGAGCTTGGCCTCCGGTATGTTGGTCATGCCGATGACGTCGACCCCCCAGCCCCTGTATATCTTCGATTCGGCCCTGGTCGAGAACTGTGGGCCTTCGATACAGATATAGGTGCCCCCCATGTGGACGGTAGCGCCGGCCTCATTGGCGGCCTTATAGAGTACCTTGCTCAGGTCAGGGCATACCGGATCGGCGAACTCGACATGGCCAACCACCCCGTTGCCGTAAAAACTCGACGGCCTGCCCTTCGTCCTGTCGAAGAACTGATCGACTATGACGATATGGCCGGGCTTTATCTCCTCTTTCATGCTGCCGACGGCAGAGACCGAGATGACCCATTCGGCCCCGAGCTTTTTCATGCCGTATATGTTCGCCCTGTAGTTGACTTCTGTTGGCGTAAACCTGTGCCCCCTGCCGTGCCTGGGGAGGAATATCATCTTTACATCGCCGAGCATGCCGGTTACATACTCATCCGACGGGTCGCCGAAGGGGGTGGAGACCTTCTGAGAATTTACGTCCTTAAGCCCCTCCATCTCGTAGAGGCCTGAACCGCCTATTACGCCTACAACCTTCATTTAAAAAGATTCTCCTTCGCTCTTTTATAACCCGTAATTTGTAACACTACGCGCCTTGGCGGTCAAGGTCAATCCTAAAGCTCGTGTTTAAATATGGGGCAGCTTCAGCCTGGGTAAACGCCCTTAAGCTGGCCGCAGGCCGCCTGTATCTCGGCGCCCTTGCTCGAGCGGACGATGACGGTATAGCCAGCCTTTTTGACTATCGAATGAAAGGCATCCACGCGCTCTACAGAGGGGCGGGCAAAATCCGAGCCGGGGAAGGGGTTAAAGGGAATGAGGTTCACCTTGCAGGGTATCCCGCGGAGGAGCCTTACCAGCCTTCTCGCGTCCGCGTCAGTATCGTTCACGCCTGAGATGAGCACGTACTCTATCGTTATGTACTTCCGGGACCTCAGCGGATAGGCCCTCAAGACGGCCATAAGCTCGGCTATGGGATATTTCCTGTTTATCGGCATGAGCCGTTCCCTCACCTCGTCGGTCGTGGCGTTGAGGGATACCGCGAGGTTCACGGTCGCCTCCTCCCCGAACCTCTTTATGGCCGGCACGAGGCCAGCGGTGGAAAGGGTAATCTTGTTGTGGGAGAAGTTGAAGCCGAGGTTGCCTGTTAGCACTCCGATGAACCTTACAACGTTATCGTAGTTGGAGAGCGGCTCTCCCATGCCCATGAGGACTATGTTCGTTATCTCCTCACCTTCGTCGAGTATCTCATATGCCGAGAAGACCTGCCCGGCAAGCTCCGAAAGCGTGAGGTTACGCACGAAGCCGGCCATCCCGGTCATGCAGAACCTGCACCCAAGCGCGCAGCCTGCCTGGGAAGAGACGCAAAGCGTAAGCCTGTCGGTTTCAGGGATGAGGACCGATTCGATGCGGGACGAGTCGGGAAGCTCGGAGAGGAACTTCCTCGTGCCGTCGGAAGAGCGCTTCACGTCGATGAGCTTATTGCCGGTTATGCGGTATCCGGCAGCCAGCGTCTCCCTGAAGGCCTTTGATATGTCGGTCATCGAGGCTATGTCGGTTGCGCGCCTGTAGAAGACCCACCTGAATATCTGCTCGCCCCTGTAGGGGCGCTCATTCATGGCGGCCACCTCGGCCAATAGCTCTTCGTATGTAAAATCCCTTAAGTTCTTCATAGTTAATTGTCAGCGGAATTATGAATTATTCCGATTTTTTCAGGCTGCTCAAAAAGTCCATATGCGAGGCCCCAATTAAATCGGGGAGCGAGGAATGAGGCGTATCTGGAGTGTACGCGGTAGTAGAAGCGCCTTTGGCCAGTCAATTATCGACCTTGGCGACAAGCCAGTATACGACCCCGAGGACCGCCACCGCGGCTATGAGCGAGATCTGCGCCTCGACCTGCTCTGATTTAAGGCTGGTGACGAGTATCTTTCTTATTACCGCCACGAGCGCTACACTTATAAAGACCTTGATGGCGAACTTGCCGCCCTTCAGGTGCTTTATTTCGGTGTCCATAAGCTCGATGACCACCCAGAGCATGAGAAGACTGCCGAGGGTGGAAAGCAGCCCTCTTTCTATGTCGCCGTCGAGTATGTGGAGGAGGTCATAGGCGAAAAGGCCCATGACCATAAAGCCCAGGAGCACGAGCCCCAATACAAGGACGAGGTTCAGCCCGTGGGAGAAGCGGTTCGCCAGCTGTACGAGGTAGGACTCCACCTTCTGGGAGAAGAAGAACTTCTTCTCCTCCTCGATATAGGAGCTGGTGAACATGTCGAGGTTTATGTCGAGTATCTTCTCGACCGACTCAAGTATCCTCGCGCGCGTGGGGATATCCTCTATCTCGCTGTGGAGCACGCCGTGGATAAAGAGCTTGACGAAGTGGAACGCGGCGTTAACGTAATGCGCGTGCAGGCTTATCTTGACATGGGCCTCTCCGACCTTATGGAGCTCGGCGTGGTAATGGTTGCCGTACGAGCCGGAGAAGAGCTTTATGAACCAGCCCTTCAACGCCTCCTGGTGGCGGGCTACCGTGGCCTCGTCCTTGAGGAACTTGTGCGCGTCCTCGAATTCCCTGACGAAGCCGTAGAACTCATCGACGAACACGTCCTTGTGCCTCTCCATCACGGGCCTGAGCCTCATGAGGATGGAGGCGTCCTCGTCGGTGAAGTGGTAATGCGCCTTTATGGTCTCGATATTCTCCATGCCTTGCCGCCTTATGCTGAAAAACACAAGTTTTGTTCAGGCTACTCGAATATCTCCATGGAGCTGAAAAAGTAGCTTATCTCGAAGGCAGCGGTATCGGCGGCGTCAGAGCCGTGGACTATGTTCGACTCGATGGAGTCGGCGAAGTCCTTCCTGATGGTTCCGGCAGCGGCCTTCGCGGGGTCTGTCGCGCCCATAAGCTCCCTGTTCTTGAGGATCGCCCCCTCGCCCTTCAATACCATGAGTACGACCGGGCCGGAGGACATGAACTCGGTGAGGCTTCCGAAGAAGGGCCTCTCCCTGTGGACCGCGTAGAACCCCTCGGCCTCTTTCCTTGAAAGGTGATACATCTTCATGGCGGCTACCTTGAGGCCGGCTGCCTCGAACCTTCTTACCACCTCTCCTATTATGTTCTTCCTCACCCCGTCCGGCTTTACTATCGACAGCGTCTTCTCTACCATTTTAAAATACGACCTCCTGAAGCTCTTTTGTTTTTTATAATCTCTCCCCTTAAGGGGTTTACAGCACATGCAAATGAGAGGCACTCTGAAGGCCAGACAAGACCAACAGGCGCCGCGGATCTCAAAAGATATAACACTTAAGAGCCCATCTTTACAAGTTTCTTTTTGATTTCAGCGATATCGGGAAGGATTGGACTGTGGCTACGCCTCCTCTCCCCTCCGGGGAGAGGGCTGAGGTGAGGGGGGCTTTCAACAGGTCGCCTTACCTGCTCCTCAAGACCCCGGCCCTGGCGCAGTAAAGAGATATACGGCACGCGCTGCACATAGGAGAAGTCGGCCTGCAGAGGTTCTGCCCGTAGGCGACCAACAGGTCGTTTATCTCTATCCAGTACCTTTTGGGGAGCTTCTCCCTTAGCGCCCTTTCGGTCTCCTCCGGGCTCCTCGTCTTGACGAAACCCCACCTGTTGGTTATCCTGTGGACGTGAGTATCGACACAGATGCCAGGCTTTCCGAAGCCGAGCGTAACGACAAGGTTAGCGGTCTTTCTGCCCACGCCCTTGAGCTTAAGTAGCTCTTCTATCTCATCCGGCACCTTCGATGAATACCTCTCGACCAGCTCCCGCGAGATATCCTTCAACGTCCTGGCCTTTGTCCTGTAGAAGCCGGCGGGGTAGACGGCCTTCTCGATTTGACCGTTTGGAAGCTTTAGCAGCACGGAAGGCGTATCGGCGAGCTTAAAGAGCCTCTGGGAAGCCGCCCTCGTCACGTCATCCGTCGTGCGAAGGCTTATGATACACGAGACGAGCACCTTGAAGGGATCGCGCGTCAACTCCTCAGAGACCTCGGTAACGTAAGGCGTGCGGAAACGCTTATATTCCTGTCTGAGTATCTTTATTACTGCCGGGATCTCTTCGGGCTTCATGCGTTTGATGATAACAGAACCGAAGGGAGTTGGGGAAGGACTTATGAGTCTTGGCTTGCTCACTATTTTGCGTAGCAAACCTAAGCATTTGGTATCTTTCATTTTTTCTTGCATTAGTCACCCAAAAGATGGATAATGCGGCCATGCTCTGGAGACTTGCATTACTCCTGCTATTCCTAATGCCCTTTGCCGCAAACGCCAATCATCTGGGCTCTCCGCCTGCGGCCCTGCCTGGCGGCAGGATAATCTCGGTCGATGAGGCAAAGGCGCTCCTTGACGCCAAAGGCGCGTCCTTTATCGACGTCCGTAACCCCATAAACTACGGCAGGGGGCACCTGCCTCAGGCCATCTCAATCCCGTTTGACGGCAGCGCCGACTCACCCGGCGACAAGGCCGCTCTTGTCAAGAGCCTCCCGAAAGACAAGGATAAGCCCCTGGTCATATACAGCCACGGCCCAACGGGATGGAAGTCCTACAGGGCGGCAGAGGCGGCCATCGAGGCGGGCTATAAGAATGTCTACTGGATGAGGGACGGCTTTGGCGCGTGGGAGGCAAGGGGCTATCCCGTAAAATTCGGCGCTGAAAGGAACTGATATTGATGAGTATAGGCTCCAAGCTCATCAGGGTGTCGCTCTTCTCTCTCTTCCTCCTGACGATCCTCGTGCTCACCGGGTGGCTCGGCGGCCGCGCCATGGAGGCAAGCTCGAGAGAGGCCGAGGCCTTTGAGAGGCAGTCGATGTGGCTTCAGACACTCTTCAGGGGCATGAACGAGACCATACTTACCGAGGGCACCCAGGACTCCATAAACATAATCAGGGAGGCCGTAAAAGGCTTTGACGAGAGCCATCTGACGGTCTTCTCCGTCGCTGACGAGGGCCTGCGGAGCGAGATAAGGCAAAGGACGGAAAGCAGATGGTCTTCCATCAAGTCCGGCCTCCCCCCGTTCCTCCGTGACAACGGCGTAAGCCAGAGGGACACCGCCTTGATGGTCGAGTACGGCAGGCTCCTTGCCGAGGGGGACGCTCTCATGAAGGAGGTCCACTCACTTTCAAAAGAGTCGAGGGAACGCGCCGATAAGACCATTGCGCGGACCAAGCTGGTCGTCGGCTCACTGGCCTTGTTTATCATCATCAGCGTCGGCTGGCTCCATATGGGCCTCTTCCGTTCCGTGGCGCTCCCCATTAGGAAGCTCAGAAAGCTGATGGTCGAGATATCGGAGAAGGAGAAGTCTGCCGCCACGTTCAAGAACGAAGGCGCCCTTCTCCTTTCGGAAAGGCTCAACGACAACGAGAAAAAACTCGCCGGTAAGATAACCGACATAAAGGACCTGACCAACTCGTTCGACGCGATGATAAAGGCGCTTAACGACCACACGGTCGAGAGGCAGAGGATACAGGGGCAGCTGGAGAAGCTCGCGACGACAGATGAGCTCACGCAGTCCTACAACAGGACCAAGTTCGAGGACTTGATCGGTAGCGAATTAGAACGGGCCATGAGGTACAAGCACCCCCTCTCGGTCATCATCTTCGACCTCGACCATTTCAAGCTCGTAAACGACAGGTTCGGCCACCTGACAGGTGACGATGTGCTTAAAACGGCCGCGGATATCGCGCGGTCGAATATCAGGGACTCCGATTTCCTCTTCAGGTGGGGGGGCGAGGAGTTCCTCGTGCTCGCGCCTGAAACAGACCTCCAGAACGTTTACCTGCTCGCCGAGAGGCTCAGGCGCATGCTCGCTGAAAATGTCTTTGATAAAATCGGGACCCTGACAGCCAGTTTCGGGGTCGCCGAATATATCGACGGCGAGACAAAGGACAGCTTCATATTGAGGGCAGACCGCGCCATGTACCGGGCCAAGGGCACAAGGAACAGGGTCGAGAGGAGCGCGTAGCCTCTATCTTCCATCCGCTCTTTTCTTTCAGCCTGCAAATCGAAAAAAATTCAGCCACTACCGCCTGAAAGCCCGACTGAAATCTCCCCCTTTTCTAAAGGGGGACTAAGGGGGATTATAAACCCTTCAAAGATAATCTCCCCTGACCCCTCTTTAGGAAAGAGGGGAACCAAGATCCCGTTGCTCGGCTTAAACCTCGCACAGGGGCGTGGTCCTTAGCCCGGCTCGAACTTGCAAAAAAAATCCTCTCCCATAGTGGAGAGGATCTAAGTGGAAATATTATTACTGCGGCGAGTCTGCGGGCGGGAGGAGCCACCAATCGTTTTAATCTGGCCCCGGAAGTCCTCACACAGGCTTCCGGGGCCTGCAGCGGCGGTCAGGAGGTAACCGCGCCGTAAAAACCTGATGAAAGATCGTCCTTTTAATTGTCCTGGGGCTATTCTTCTCTGATCTGTTCGCTCAAATAATTCTGGAGACCTACCTGGTCGATGGTCTGGAGCTGGGTCTCAAGCCAGTGTATCTGCTCCTCTGCCTCTTCGAGCATCTCCTCTAACTTGTGCCTGGTATTGTTATCGCCAACCGATACGCATCTGGCGATTGTCTCGTTGAGCATCGCGACCGCTTCCTGCTCTTTTTTAAGGTTGAGCTTCAATTGCTCAGGGACCGTCTCGCCCACGAGCACGTCCCCGAGCTTCTGCATATTGGGGACGCCCTCCAGGTGCAGGATGTGCTCGATCAATTTTTCGGCATGGACCATCTCACGCATCGATTCGGCCCTCATCTTCTTATAGAGCCTTTCATACCCCCAGTTGTCGCACATCTCGCCGTGGATGAAATACTGGTTTACCTTTGTGAGCTCGCCTGTAAGGATATTATTGAGGATCTCCAGAATACCTTCTTTTGCCTTCACGCCGACCTCCCTTTTATTAAAAAAACAAATTTTGTTCAGGCTGCTGAAAATACACGTATGCGAGGCGATTCTCGCCGCTGGATGAATGAGGCGTACTTCTTTGGTACGCCTCTGCTACGAGCTTCTGAAGCCAACGACGCAGATGGACTTATTTCATGCCTGATGCCCGAAATATAGCAGAGTCCTGCACCCTGTCAAGCCGACCAGGGTACAGGACTTTTTTAAAAGCCAGTCAAATTGAAGCGGAAGCGCCTGAGGCCAACGCGACGAGAGACTCGATATTCCTGAGGCATTTGCCGCAACAGCTTTCCTTGTCGATGCCGAGCCTGCATGCCAGCTCTTCCGGGCCCAGATTCTGCTGCTCAAGGCCCTTGACCGCCTTGTCCGTAACACCCTTACACAGGCAAATATACATGGACACCTCGCTGGAATTAACCAACTCACGTCATTGATGAAAATGATAATCGTTTTCAATTGAGTTGTCAAGCACAATAAAGGCACTGACCGACATCTGGAACAACGATCGGTCGGCTTGCCATTACACGTCCCAAGAATTTCTTAATAAAAACGTGCGGGTAGCCAGGCAGGATGGGCAGAGCCCATTTTTATTTCTATTATGCCCCTACGCCCTGAACGTAGACGGTCTTTGTGCCGACGCCGTCGGGAAGGGTCCAGGCCTTTGTTGTGGAGTAGGATTCCCACGCGGTCCATGTGCTATTGTCATGGCTGAAGCGCATCTCGGTTACAGCGCCGCCGAAGTCAGAGGCCGAGAGCGTGAGAGAGACGGAGGTGGAAACCGTTCCCGAGCCACCGCCGTTGATGATAATGGAGCCGGTCGGCGGGGTCAGATCGCTCGCGATGACAGTAGTCGATGTCAGATTGCCGTTGGCGTCATAGGTGTAATTGATTACAGTGCCGTTGCCGTGGTCGATTGAGATAAGGCGGTTTGCGTTGTCATAGGTATACGTGGCCGAAAAAGCCTGGGGGCAGGCAAGAAGAGTTATAAAAAATATAAGGTAGGCAAATTTTTGAAAATTCATAAAACAGCCTTTAGCATTTTAATATGCAATCTTATTTTATGCACAGCGCAACTTGAAACTACTTTGCTGATTTTAATTCGCGCAACGCCTTTTTTGCAAAATTCTTAATCATAGTACATTCAGAAAATGCTGATTCAGGGCACTGTTCGTTACTGTTAATGATTATGTTTTCAATTGAAGACTCAGCAGCTGTCGAATCAATGTGACTAAGCACAAATTCAAAAAAATCTTTGTCTATATTAGAAAGATCAATTAATTCATTGATTTGATCCCAATTAAACGCGATTTGTCTTACAATTACGTCTGAAAACGCTTCCGCAATAGCACCATCATCACAGTGCTTGTATTTTTTATATGAAGCATGAATATCATTCCAACTATTAAGGTACGGAATGGATTTTTCTGCTTCTATGGCTTCAGCTCTAAGACAGGCTCTTTCTTGAGCTACCCCATTTACACAGGCAATAAATATTGACAAAAATGCAATTAATATTATCTTCATCGCACTGTAATTATTGTAAGTGGGTCGATAGCATGCAAATCGCGAATAGCTCTTGTTGCATCATCAGTTGTTCGAATGCATCCTTGTGTGCGCGATTGGGGACCATTACGCCCTGAATGCACACCCATTCCTGTTCTTCCGGGCACATCGAACACAAAATTACCATAAGATCCAAATGGCCCAGCCTTGTAGGTTGGGTTAGCGAAGCGTAACCCAACAATCATTCATTCCCTACGCACCCTTCAAATTCAAACTTCTCGCCGGCACCCCAATCGTCGTCATAAAAGCCGTTTCTTACATATTCATGAAAGCCTTGTAGGTTGGGTTAGCGAAGCGTAACCCAACAATCATTCATTCCCTACGCACCCTTCAAATTCAAACTTCTCGCCGGCACCCCAATCGTCGTCATAAAAGCCGTTTCTTACATATTCATGAAAGCCTTGTAGGTTGGGTTAGCGAAGCGTAACCCAACAATCATTCATTCCCTACGCACCCTTCAAATTCAAACTTCTCGCCGGCACCCCAATCGTCGTCATAAAAGCCGTTTCTTACATATTCATGAAAGCCTTGTAGGTTGGGTTAGCCCTGTAGGGTGCGCTGTGCGCACCATTTTTTACTCTGCCCCTATGCCCTTGAGCTCGATAACGTCTCCGCCCCAATCTGGCGGATATACGCCGTCAACGACATATTTTCGAAATGATGAATGTTCCCATTCTATGGGCGAACCAACAATCCCGTGTCTCACCGGGTTGTAATGTATATATTCGACATGCGCTCGAAAATCGGCCTCGTCTCTTATCTTGTGCTCCCAAAAACGCCTTTGCCAGCCCTGTAGGGTGCGCTGTGCGCACCCTTTTTTACTCTGCCCCTATGCCCTTGAGCTCGATAACGTCTCCGCCCCAATCTGGCGGATATACGCCGTCAACGACATATTTTCGAAATGATGAATGTTCCCATTCTATGGGCGAACCAACAATCCCGTGTCTCACCGGGTTGTAATGTATATATTCGACATGCGCTCGAAAATCGGCCTCGTCTCTTATCTTGTGCTCCCAAAAACGCCTTTGCCAGATCGTATCTTCCCTTCGCGTCACCCGTGACATGTTCGGCGCCGGGGTATCGATGCGCCCTTTCACCCTTTTTGTGAACCCCTTTTTGACCAAAGCCCATCTGATCGAAAAATCCGTGTCGCCTTCCGGAAGCTCCCATATCGCATGAATATGGTCGGGGAGGATGGCCCATGCCTTGATCGCAAAGGGCCTGCTTTGCTGAACCTCCAAGATCGATTCTTCCAGAGCCTTTATCGAATCACCAAGGCACAGGATGGGTTGCCGCATGTAAGTCACAACAGTAAAGAAATAAGTTCTTCCATCCCGCGGCCTTCTATAATTGGACATTGCTCAATTAAGATGTTTATGTTTTTTAATGGTGCGCACAGCGCACCCTACGAGGCTACCAAGCTACAAGGCTTTTTAAGCCCTTTAGGGTGCATTGCTTAATTTTTACAAAGAATACTCTTTCCATTTCTGTTTTTCAACTTAAAATTTAAAAGACAAGATGGGAGGGAAGCAGACATTATGCCGGGCCTTATGCCCAAAAAAAGCCCTACAGGGCGCTAAAGGCCCTGTGTAAAAAATCTTTTCATCCTCCCCTCATTCCCATACCGTCAAGGGGAGGGGAGGTTGACTGTGGATCCGTTGCTCCGCTCAGAATGACCGCGTTCTGGTACGCACAATAAAAAACGGGGGCTGCATACGCAGCCCCCGTTCCATTTTCATTCCGTACAGCGCGAAGCGGGATTACATCATGTCCATTCCGCCCATGCCGCCCATTCCGCCCATGCCGGCCGGCATGCCGCCGCCCTTTTCTTCCCTGGGCTTCTCGGCCACCATGCACTCGGTGGTGAGCATGAGGGATGAGATGGATGAGGCGTTCTGGAGGGCTATCCTCGACACCTTTGTCGGGTCGATGACGCCTGCCTTCACGAGATCCTCATAGACCTCGGTCGCGGCGTTGAAGCCGAAGGCGCCGTTGCCACACTTTACCTTCTCAACTACTATTGAACCTTCGAGGCCCGCGTTCGCCGATATCTGGCGGATGGGCTCCTCGAGGGCGCGGAGCACGAGCTTCACGCCGAACTGCTGGTCGCCTTCAAGATTGAGCTTGGAGACCGCGTTAAGGGTCCTCAAGTAAGCGACTCCGCCGCCGGGGACTACGCCCTCTTCAACGGCAGCCCTGGTAGCGTGGAGCGCGTCCTCGACCCTGGCCTTCTTCTCCTTCATCTCGGTCTCGGTGGCCGCGCCGACATTGATGACGGCGACGCCTCCGGCGAGCTTCGCGAGCCTCTCCTGGAGCTTTTCCCTGTCATAGTCGGAGGTGGTCTCCTCAACCTGGGCCCTTATCTGCTTGATGCGCCCTTCGATGTCGCCCTTCTTGCCGGCGCCGTCGATGATGGTGGTGTTCTCCTTGTCGATGACCACCCTCTTGGCCCTGCCGAGGTCCTTTACGTCAACGGACTCGAGCTTTACGCCAAGCTCTTCGGCGATGAGCTTTCCGCCGGTCAATACAGCGATGTCGTCGAGCATCGCCTTTCTCCTGTCGCCGAAGCCGGGGGCCTTGACGGCGGTAGCCTGGAGAGTGCCACGGAGCTTGTTGACAACGAGGGTAGCAAGGGCCTCGCCCTCAACGTCCTCGGCGATGATAAGGAGGGGTCTCCCGAGCTTGGCGATCTTCTCGAGTATAGGGAGAAGCTCCCTCATGTTCGATATCTTCTTCTCATGGATGAGTATGAAGGCGTCCTCTATTACGCACTCCATCCTCTCGGGGTCGGTCACGAAGTAGGGGGAGAGATAGCCCCTGTCGAACTGCATGCCCTCGACCACTTCGAGCTGGGTCTCCATGCCCTTGGCTTCCTCGACGGTGATGACGCCTTCCTTGCCGACCTTCTCCATGGCCTCGGCGATTATCTCGCCGATGGTGCTGTCGCCGTTGGCTGAAATGGTGCCGACCTGGGCGATCTCCTTCTTCTCCTTCACGTTCTTCGAGAGCTTCTTGAGCTCGCCGATGGCGACCTCAACGGCCTTCTCGATGCCCCTCTTGAGGTCCATGGGGTTGTGCCCGGCGGCAACGAGCTTGCTGCCTTCCCTGAAGATGGCCTGCGCGAGGACGGTGGCTGTGGTGGTGCCGTCGCCGGCGACGTCAGAGGTCTTGCTGGCGACCTCCTTGACCATCTGGGCGCCCATGTTCTCGAACCTGTTCTCAAGCTCTATTTCCTTGGCGACGGTGACGCCGTCCTTGGTGATGAGAGGAGAGCCGAAGCTCTTCTCGATGACGACGTTCCTGCCCCTGGGCCCGAGGGTGACCTTCACCGCGTCGGCCAGCGTGTTTACGCCCTTAAGTATCGCGCTTCTCGCGTGATGGCTGAAAGCAAGTTCTTTGGGTGCCATTTTTTAAATTCCTCCTTGCGATTAAATGTTGTATTGAGGACCGATAAATTCTGGCCCGGCTTATTTCTCCACTACCCCTAAAATATCCTCCTCCCTCATGATAAGGAGGTCCTCGCCTTCCACCTTAATCTCGGTGCCGGCGTACTTGCTGAATATTATGGTGTCGTTCACCTTTACGCCGAGCGGCTCTATCTTGCCGTCCTCTTTCTTGCCGGGGCCTACGGCCACGACCTTGCCTTCAGCGGGGGTCTCCTTGGCGCTCTCCGGGATGATGATGCCTCCCTTTGTCTTCTCCTGCTCTTCGAGCCTTCTTACAATGACTCGATCATGAAGCGGCCTGATCTTCATTCTTTGCTCCTCCTTCTTAGGTTATATTTTTATTTTGTATATCGGTTGTTGACAGGAAACCAGCCGTTTTGTGTTCTAAATATATGGCCCCATCCTGGCTTTGTCAAGCCGTTTTTTAGCACTCACCTAAAAAGAGTGCTAACCTACCGTGATTCCATCGTTTTTACCATTTTGAGGCCCTGAAAAGCACCCGCTTCAGCGTGGACTCGCGTTCTCAGATGTAAAAAATATGTAAAACTCTATTGACAATCTTGAGCGAATCATATACTATGTGATAGATAAGTTGGTTGCAGGTATTGTTCTGAAGGAAGCTTTGTCTTTTTGCAGTGCAGGACCTCAAAGACTTATGACTCTTAGAAAGGAGGTCTTCTCAAATGGCAAAAGGCAAAGTGAAATGGTTCAACGAATCCAAGGGTTTCGGGTTCATTGAAAGGGAGTCCGGCGAGGACGTTTTCGTCCACTACACTTCCATCCAGGGCGACGGTTTCAAGACCCTGAAGGAAGGTCAGGAAGTCGAATTCGACATAGCCAAGGACGCAAAGGGTTCCAAAGCGGTGAACGTAGTTCCCCAATAAGGACCAAAAAGCAAAAAGCCCCCACGCAAGTGGGGGCTTTTTTTATTTCCGGGCCTGCCAGAATTATCGCCTATCTTAAAACTCCTTGAAAAACAAATTGTTATTCTACAACTGCCCGCCTTCCAGGCAACGAGCGTATCTGCTTGATTTCCCTCCCTTAACGGAAGTGGGTCGACTGGTGGTCTTTTTTTCGCCTGGAATGAGCAGGTCCAACAACTTTCCTCTTGTCAAAGGAACCCTGCCTTAGTATAATTAATGTAACAATTATAACCCTGCTATAATCAAAAAAGGCAGGCTCTCCAAAGTCAGATACGGACGGTCAAGGAGGTGTGGGCTATGGTAACAGCGATAAATCCCATAGAGCACTTCAAAGAGCTGGTCGCCCTCGCCATCAAGCGCCAGAAGGTAAAGACCGATGAGCTGGCCGAGTTCTACCTCTCAAGGCTTCTGGCAAGCTTCATAACCTGCGAAAAACTCCTCAATGAACCGCTTGCCATTACCTACCTGAAGGCGATGGGCGCAACCAGGGACGTCCAGCTCCAGCAGATGAAACAGCTCGGGGACATCTCTCTTTTCACATCCGGTTTTTTCTCAGACAGCCTCAAAAGAAAGATCGTTGACATAGACTACTATATGGCGATGGGCTCCGCCTCATACGGTTTTGTGGCCTCGATGCACAGGGGCGGAAAAAACGAGCACGTCTCAAAGCTCTTTAATGAGCTTGCCCGCAAGTTCGCGGCCTTTGTGGACGTACTTACAGAGGTAAGCGAGCGGAGCAGGCTCACGTCGTCAAAGGACGTGCTGCGCATCTATGAAAGGTGGCTCCGCACACGGAGCAGGCTTGCCGAAAAGGTCTTGCGCGAGATGGGCATTGAGCCGCAGATGGTGAGCACGAAGCCGGCCCATTAAATCAGCCATCTCATTTTATATACAAGGCCGACCCATCGGAATCCTCTCGTGCATAGAATAATAAGATCAATCGACGAGGACGGATCGCCAAATTGCGAGACTTGAAAAGTCGAGCAATTTGTAAGATTTGAACTGATTCACTCAGGCCAAATCGTAGTTGAAAAAGTCCATCCAGGACTTTTTCAACATCCTGCTATTGACACCAGGGTAAACAAATTGACTTAATAAATAGCCTATGCTACTCATCACTAATGCTAACAGGGTACCCTCGCGAGGCGAGAAAGCTTCACATCCCGCTGATCCTCCTCCTGACGTTCCTCCTCTATTCGAACGCGATAAACGCCCCTTTCTATCTGGATGACTATTACAACATAATCAGGAATATGGAGATCAGGGAGCTAAAGAACTTCTGGCCCCCGCTGGGGACGAGATTCCTAAGCTACCTCTCGTTCGCGCTCAACTACCGTGTGAACGGCCTTGATGCCGCCGGATACCATCTGGTTAATATCTCCATACACGCCGCCAACGCCGTTCTCGTATATTTTCTCGTACTCAACTGCTTCAGGACGCCGTTGCTTAAGGCTTCCCAAGGCGTTCAGCCCCCGCTCATCGCGCTCTTCTCAGCTCTTGTTTTTGCCTCTCACCCTGTACAAACCGAGGCCATCACCTACATAACCCAGCGGACCACTTCGCTTGCCGCGCTGTTTTATCTCCTCTCGTTAGTACTGTTCCTGCGCTGGAGGTCGTCAGATAAAGGCATCGTAAGCGCCGGCTATTTTTCGTCGGTCCTTTTCGCCGCCGCGGCCCAGATGACAAAGGAGATAAGTTTCACTCTGCCGTTCCTCATCATCCTCCTTGATACGGTTTTTTTCAGCTCCCGGACAAGGGGCAGGCGGCATCTTCTGCCTTTTATCCTCACGCTTCTCATCATCCCTTTCATGCTCTTCGCGCCAGACCTCAGCGGGGGCTTGAACGAGCGCCTGAGAAGCTCGCAGATAAACGACCTCATGACGCTTTCCAGGCACGATTATCTGGTGACGCAGTTCAAGGTGCTCGTCCATTATCTGAAACTGTTCATCCTTCCCCTGGGGCAGAACCTTGATTACGACTGGCAGCCCTCAAGGTCGTTTTTCGACCCCGGCGTACTCGCCTCTTTCGTTTTCCTGCTGGCTTTTTTCATCTCTGCCCTCTTTATCTTCATCCGTTCCATCAAAAGGGGGAACGGCCCCATGGCCTTCGCCTCTTTCGGTGTCATCTGGTTCTTCGTCACGATATCGATAGAATCGTCCATAATCCCTATCAAGGACGTGATATTCGAGCACAGGCTCTATCTGCCGTCGATAGGCCTTTCCTTCGGCCTTACTACGCTTGTTTTCCATGCCGGAGCCAGGCTCAACGCCGGAAGCTGGCGGACGGCGCTCATCCTGACGCTTGCCGTTGCCGCGCTCGGGGCAGTTACTCTTCTCCGTAACGACCTGTGGGCGGACAATATAAGGCTATGGAAGGACGTAGCCGAAAAGAGCCCGAACAAGGCCAGGGCCCATATAAACCTCGGGCATGCGTACAGGGAAGCCGGGCTGCTTGACGAAGCGCTAAAGGAATACGCGGTCGCCATCAAAATAGAACCGCGAAACCACGTCCTCCTGAACAACATGGGTGTCGCCTATCTCATGCTCGGCCAGCCTGATATGGCGATGCCCCGCATAAAGGGCTCACTTGCGCTTAACCCCGGTTACGAAGACGCCCACAACAGCCTCGGATACGCCTACTTCCTCATGGACAGGAATGACGAGGCGATAGCTGAGTTTAAAAAGGCTTTGAGGCTGAGACCAGGCTTTCCCGAGGCCCAAAGGAACCTCGCGAACGCCTTGAAGAAATCAAAAAATACTTCGGGAAGATGATTTATGGCTAAACAGGTACGCCCCCGCGCTTTGAAGGGTGCGGGCGGAATCGCACTCTTGCGACTCCGCCCAAAGACGGAACTCGCGCTCGGTATTCGACTCCCATGTTTTTCTGTCATTCTGAGGAGCCGTGCGACGAAGAATCTCGCATTTAGACCGGCGTGCCTCCGAAGATTTTTATACCGCCTCTTGAGAGGCGCTTAACCTGCCTGTCCCAGAACTCTATATTCTCGCGGATCACCTGTGCGTCCGCGCGGGTGTAGGTCTTACCGCTTATGGAGAAGGACTGCCCCTTGGCCACGGCCTTGTCGGCATCGAGCCAGGTTGAAAGATGCGTCTCTGCTTCAACGAGCGTTATTCCCGCCATGAAAGCCCCAAAAAAGAAAAAACCCGCAACCGCCGTCCGGACGGTTACGGGCCTTGAAGATACTCCTCCGGTTCATGAGGCCGGGGAAGGTTTAAGTTGTTTTATTTTACCTGAGAATTATGTTACTTCATAGGGACGGATGTCCACAGATGTCCACGAATGTCCAGCAATATTGTCACCCAAATCTTCTGCCACGCCCTTTATCAAAGATTAGAGGGAATATGGATTCAGAATTTCTCGTCTTATCTCAAGAGCAGTCATGACGAATGCGCTGCTCTCTTTTGGAGTCTTCCTTACAGCCATATTTTTGACCTCGTCCACGATTGCTGACACGACCTATCGAGTCTTCGATAACGAGGGAAAGGTTGTTGAGATATGGAAGGAGAAAGATGGGCTGATTGAAATCTATAATCCCAACATGTCCAGAAAGGGCTATATCAGGAAAGAAGGAGACCGACTTGAGCGATACGACCGGAACTGGAATCGTGAGGGGAGCATAAGAGATAAAGAGGTTCCTGTTTTTAAAAAGGAGACTCAACCCTGATTCGGTTTTTACCAAAGCGAGTTTTACAAAGCCATGAATAGTTGCACTGCCTGGAAGTTAAACTTACTGGTAATTATTGCTGCCATTTTGCTATTAGGCTGTGGGGAAGAAAAAACTTGGACTCACGATTGCAGTTTAGTTGCGACTTACGATGAATCAGAGTGGACTTATGAAGAGCGATCTCATAATAAATTTTTTTTTGAAAGTATAAGATGGGTTGAATTTGGTGAAATAAGAAGACCTAATGAAGATTATTGGATAAGCGATAAGTACTATGAATTTAAAAATAAAGGACCAAGAATTAGAACAGGCGTTCTCGGAGGCGCTCACGGCTATAGCATTGATGATATTAATAGAGTACTAAAATTTCTAAATCTTCAACCGGTAACGCATTTGTATATAATATCAAGATCGGGATATGTCACAAAGTATAGTGAGGGTTTTCTTCATATCTCTATTCACGACTGGGATAGACATCCCATGACCGGTGCTCAAATGTCTCAATATGAAAAAGGATGCTCATCTGTCATGCAAATCCATATAGAGCAGTTTGTGAAGAAATGGAGTGAATAGTATGTATGTAAAATTACAATTGTGCATAGAGACTGTTCAGCCGACTGTGTCAACCACTGATGTTGGATATTAAGGATTTGATTTTGCTGAAGTCAATCATAAAGCAGAAAAAGCTCGTCTTAAAAAGATTCCTAGTATTGGGCATTATTATCATATCGTTTGTCCCCTTAAATCTATATGGTGCAGACAAAAAGTCCATAAAAAAGACGTCTCAAACGCCCAAAGCCATTCAGCATATCGAGGGGTCTTTTGATGTCAATACGGAGAAGCTTCCTCCCGATTTTAGAGGTCACAATATAAAAAAGGTGATTGAAAAATGGAGCAAAATTGACAAAGATGAATTTGAAACTACTGCACAATATGAAGAAAAACTTGAAAAAATCGGGATAAATAATGTCCTTGTTTTCAGAGAGGATGCTATCGTTCGTTATGATGCCGATAATCAAAGATTATTGATTAAGGCGCCTTGGGGAAGGATAATAGAGGAGGTCACGAATCTTGGCTCCTATATGGGGCAAAACGCTTTTGGAGTAAAGAAAAAAATCAATCGCATTGATTATGTGTTCTATGCGCTCAAAACAAGGATAGCGTTAGACTTTGATGAGCACTTTGAATGGATAGAAGATAAAAATGATTCCTATCGTTATGAAATTATGAGTATTCTGCCGGAAGAAGGGAAAAGAATAAAAGACGATTTAAAATGGCTGATAATCTGCAAAATAAAACCTGCTGATCTCGAGAGGTATAACTCAACAAATTCTATAACGGGATTATCCAGGAGCCATTATAAAGCCACTATAGATGATCCTCTGGAATCTAAGCGAACTGTCTATTTTTTGAGCGTTGAAGTTAATGAGGTCTGGTTATTCAACTTCAAAACCGGGGAGATTCTCAAAAAGAAAACGATAACGACTAACTGAGAAGTATCCAATAGGTGCATTTCGTTTTATCGTTTATCGTCTATAACAAGCAATCCAAAATTATAAAGTATGCAATTATACACGTGGAATTATAATGGTGAGGAATCCCTGGCGACACTTAAGGTATCACAAATAAGTGCAGCTAAGCTTTATTACTGCTTTACAGGACGAAATGCATGGTGGTCTATATGGGTACAAAAATACTATGAGGGCTGTATGCATTCATCTTTAGAAAGCGCGAAAAAATATGCCGAAAAGAAGCGCGTGCAAGGTACCGTTTTTTACATTGAAGAAATACCAGCCTTGATTTTTGAAGCTGAAAATAATTGTCTTGCTGTCACGCAAATTAATTGCAAAGAACCCATGGCTGAGTATTCCTCGGATGCTATTTCGGAAAAAGTTTCTTTGTCAAAATTTAAAATAAAAAATGCTATGAACAATTATTTGAAGTGTGGAGCATCACTTGAAGGAGTATGTCTGTCCTTTGATTACGATAGCCGCTTCTGGAAACGATTGCAACCATCTGAAAATTCAATAGTTCGTGTCATGTGTAAGAAAGCCAAATCGGATCAATTTGTATCTCTTAAGCCCAAGGAAGCACTTTTTCGTTTCGAGTCGTACTCCGTAGGTAGTAATTATTATCTTGAGTGGCGCAAAAGCGAGAGCCGTTTTTCCCCTGACTCTGTATTATCATTACTGTCTTAGTAGGGTGTCAGCTTCGTATTTTCCTCAATCACCATCAAAACCTCCCTTTCGGGAATCAAATACCCGTCCTTCACCTGGATGACCTCGCGGAATATCCCTTCCTCCCTCCAGCGGTAGATGGTCTTTTTGAAGCGTTTGAAAATCTCGGCCACTTCGGCATAGGACAGGAATAAAAATGGTGGGCAGATAGACTTTTAGAGCAGCCTGCCCTTCCCCCTCTTTTATCTGGTCTTCAACCCCGCCCATAAGTTATAATCTATCGTTAATCTATATACTAAGCACGGCACTATCTATATATGGCCAGAAAAAAGACAAGCAGGGCGGAAGTCCTGCCATTCGAGGTGCCAGCCCCCTCTGACAAAGACGAGCTGGTAATCGAGGGGCTCAGGCAGAACAACCTCAAGAACATCTCGGTCCGCATACCCCACAACGTCATCACCACCATCGTGGGTTTGAGCGGCTCTGGCAAATCCTCGCTCGCCTTCGACACCCTCTTCGCCGAAGGCAGATGGAGGTTCATCGAGTCCCTTTCCACATACACCAGGCTATTCCTCGAACGAATGGACAGGCCCGATGTCGACACCATCAGGAATATCCGCCCGGCCATCGCCGTAGAGCAGAAAAACCCGGTGCGCGGCAGCCGCTCTACCGTCGGCACCACCACCGAACTGAACGACTACCTGCGCCTCCTTTTCAGCCGCGTTGGAAGGCTCCACTGCCCGGAGTGCGGCTCGCCTGTATATAAAAGCGGCCCCGAGCCTGCCGCAGAGAGCATCCTGGCCGGCCGCCCCGGCGAGCCTGTCTATATCGGATTTAACATCAACCTTAACGGAAAACAGCCTGAAGAGGCCGCCGCGGAGCTGCTTGGCAAGGGCTTCATACGGGTAAAGGCCGGCGCCGATATCATAGACATCTCGGAAGGCTTTACAGAACTGCCCCGCTCCTTCGGGGTGGTGACCGACAGGCTCATCGTAAAGGAATCCGAGCGGCAGAGGCTCACCGAGGCGCTTGAAACAGCCTTCAGCGCCGGCAACGGCGCGGCCTGGGCATATACGCCGGGCAAGGGCGAAGAGGCCTTCTCTACAGAGCTTATCTGCCGGGAGTGCGGCACAAGGACAGAGAGGCCCACTTCGATCTCCCTTTCATTCAACCACCCTGTCGGCGCATGCCCGGAATGCAAGGGCTTCGGCAACCTGCTCAAATATGACGAGGCGAAGGTATTGCCAGACAAAACACTCAGCCTCCGCGAAGGTGCGATAGAGCCATGGACAAAGCCCGCCTACAGATGGTGGTATGAAGAGCTTGAAAAACACGCTCACAACTACGGGATAGACCTCAATAAGCCATTCGAGAAGCTATCCGCAAGGGAACGGCGGCTCGTATTCGAGGGCACCTCGGACTTCGAAGGCATAAACGACTTCTTCGACTACCTTGAGAGCAAGAAATACAAGCTCCACATAAAGGTCTTCAGCTCACGCTACAAGGGGCAGGTCGCATGCCCGTCGTGCAAAGGGACGAGGCTTAAAAAGCAGGCGCTCTCCGCGAAGGTCGGCGGCCTCAACATCGCCGAGGCAAGCGCCCTTTCGATAAAAGAGGCCCGCGAGTTCTTCTCAACGATAGAGCTTACAAGCTTTGAAGAGGCCATTTCAGAGGAGGTATTGAAGCAGATACGGGCGAAGCTCGAATTCCTGAGCCACACCGGCCTCGGCTACATAACGCTCGACAGGCTCACCAAGACCCTTTCCGGGGGCGAGGCCCAGAGGGTCACCATAGCGACCCAGCTCGCCTCGTCCCTTTGCGGGGTTCTCTACATACTCGACGAGCCGTCCATCGGCCTCCATCCTGTAGATATAGACATGCTCACCAGCCAGCTTGAGAGGCTTTCATCCATGGGCAACACGGTCGTGACCGTCGAGCACGACCCTGGCATGATAAGGAGGTCGAGCCATGTAATCGAGCTTGGCCCCGGCTCAGGCGAAAAGGGTGGCCACGTGGTATGGGCAGGCCCTACGAAAGAGTTCCTGAAGGGCGCGCGCACCCTTACAGCCGACTACCTTGCCGGGCGGGAAGAGATCCACGTGCCCAGGTGGAGGAGAAAGGGGAGCGGCAGATACATTCAAATCCGGGGCGCCTCCGGGAATAACCTCAAGTCGGCAGACCTCTCGGTCCCCCTTAAGACCATGACCTGCGTAACAGGTGTATCAGGCTCAGGCAAAAGCACCCTCGTTGTCGATACCCTCTACAACGTCCTCGCCTCGCACTTCGGCGAGAAGTCCGAGCCTGCCATGCCCTACTCGTCTGTCCACGGCCTCGACAACTTGAGCGGGGTAAAGCTCATAGACCAGAGCCCAATAGGGAGGACGCCACGTTCAAACCCGCTCACATACATCGGCGGCTTCGACGAGATAAGAAAGCTCTTCTCCGGCCTGTCTTCGGCCAGGGCCATGGGGCTGGCCCCGGGGGACTTCTCATTTAACGTCCCCGGCGGCAGATGCGAATCATGCAAGGGCGAAGGGGTCGAAAAGCTCGAGATGTACTTCCTCCCGGACGTCTACGTGAAATGCGCGGTCTGCGGCGGCAAGAGGTACAAGGGGCACGTCCTCGACGTCAAATACAGGGGCAGGTCGATCTATGACGTCCTTGAGACCACCTTCGAGGACGCCATCCTCCTTTTTCCGAACGAACCCGGCCTCCAGAGGCGTTTCTCGGTCCTTAAATCCGTCGGCCTTGGCTACCTCAAGCTCGGCCAGCCTGCCACGACCCTCTCCGGTGGAGAGGCCCAGAGGCTCAAGATAGCGAGGGAGCTTGTGGAGGAATCATCAGGGGACGTCCTTTACATACTCGATGAGCCCACAACAGGCCTTCACATGGATGACGTCAAAAAGCTCCTCTCGGTGCTTGGCGCCCTGGTCGATTCAGGGAGCACCGTCTTAATGATAGAGCACAACCTCGACTGCATAAAGTCGGCTGACCACGTCATAGACCTGGGCCCCCGGGGCGGCGGCGAAGGCGGAGCCATAGTCGCCAGCGGCACCCCGGAGGAGATATCAAGATCCCCCCGCAGCCTCACCGGAAAATACCTAAAGAAAGTCCTTCACTAAGCCGAAAAAGACCATGGGCCACAGATCCGCCTTTGTCTCCGGCGTGCCATAGCTCACATACACCTTTGCTCATTGCATATACAATGGGACCCGTAACGGAAGGCCCCCGCCAGTCCCAGGCGGCGGAAGAAAAAAGCGGGATTTTCCTTGAAAAATCCTGTATTAGGGTCTTCCAGGGAGGTGAGCCGGGCAGGTATTTTCCTTGACACTGGTATGGCTGGCGGTTAAGATGTACGGCATTCCAGTGTAAAAGGATGATTGATGAAAAAAATCGTTTTTATAGAGCCAAATCCCCCGGATTTTCATATCTTTTCAAAAGTACCGCTGCCCAGGCTCGGCACCGCGATACTCGGATCGAGGCTAAAGCAGGAAGGTTACGAGGTCAAAAGCTATGTGGAGTCCATCTCGGAGCTCGACCTTAAGGATGTCCTGAGCGCTGACGCGGTCGGCATCTCCACCATCACTTCGACCTCATGCCGTTCTTTTGAGATAGCGAAACTTGTAAAGAAGGCCGGCATACCGGTCTTCATGGGCGGCCCCCACGTAACGTTTATGCCTGATGAGGCCCTCCAGTACTGTGATTACGTGGTGCGAGGCGAGGCCGATGACATCATAGTCGACTTTGTAAAGGCCATGGAGACTGGCGAAGGGCTGGATCAGATACCGGGCCTGTCGTACATGAAAGATGGCGTAGCGAAGCACAACTCGACCGCCCCTTTCTGCAAGGACATGGACAAGATCCCGGCCCCGGACTTCAGCATAATAAGCGGTCTCGATACCGCAGGCGCGAAAAAGCTGCCCATAGCGCCGGTCATGACATCAAGAGGATGCCCGTATGACTGCAGCTTCTGCTCCGTTACCGGCATGTTCGGCCAGAAATACAGGTTCAGGAGCAAGGAGCGCGTAATAGAAGAGCTTATGAACCACAGGGAACACGGCGGAAACTGGGTCTTCTTCTACGACGACAACTTCTGCGCCCACAAGAGGAGGACCAAAGAGCTCCTCTCCACCATGATAGAGCAGAAGATCACGCCGGCGTGGACGGCGCAGGTAAGGGTCGAGATCGCGAGGGACCAGGAGCTTCTTGACCTGATGAAACGGTCGAAATGCCATACCGTCTACATAGGGCTTGAATCGATAAACCCCAAGACGCTCGAGATCTACAACAAGAAGCAGTCCCTGGAGGACATAACAAGCTGCATAAGAATACTTAAAAAGAACGGCATCAGGATACACGGCATGTTCGTCTTCGGCTCAGACCATGACACCACCGACACCATAGCCGAGACCGTAAGGTTCGCCAAGAAAAACGACCTGGACTCGGTGCAGTTCCTTATCCTTACGCCCCTTCCGGGGACCAAGTGCTACAGGGACCTCGACAGGGAGGGCAGGATAATCACCAAGGACTGGAGCCTTTATGACGCCCATCACGTGGTCTACGAGCCAAAGCTCATGAGCTACTACGAGCTTCAGTCAGAGACCATGAGGGCCACGAAAGAGTTCTACTCGCCCTGGCAGATAGCCAAGAGGGCGGCCCGCTTCGACCTCTTTAACGTAACTATAAAGGTTTGGGGGCACACCCTCACCAAGCAATGGATAAAGAAGAACCAGTACTTCCTGGACTACACCAGGGCCCTCGGGGAAGCCGGCAAAAAGATCGAGCTTGCCGCCAAGAAGACCGCCGAGGACGTAAAAGAGAAGTTCCAGCAGATAGAGCTCTCCGGCGGTATTCCGCATAAGTACTCCGGGGCCTCGTAGGCATCACAAGCTAAGGAGGAAATGATGAATAGGAAACTCGCGGCTCTGGGTTTATGCGCCTCGCTCCTGGGCACACCCGCGTTCGCTTCCGACGCTGCCACCGGGATACTCATGCCCGAGATGGAGCCGATACAGTCAGCCCTCCTCCAGACAGGAAGCGCGGAGCGCCAGGCTGCGCCCATTAAGGCGAAGGGCGTGGCAGCAGCAAGCGATGGCAGCCCCTTCAGCCCCGTGAAGCTCTCGTCAGCTCCCTCCATATGCGCGGGAGAGGCGAAGGCCCTATTCTATTACTACTCGAATTCGGCGCCGGAGGCCGCCCTGCCTTCATGCTCATCCGACGCCCCGGTTGTCGCCAGCCAGGCGCTGCCCGAGTTCACCATGGCCGACGCCTCGCTTACCGAGGCCGCAGCAGTTGAAGAGCCGGGCATCGCCGACGTGCCGATAGTAGTCAACAAGAGTGTCGAGTCGTTCATAAGGTACTTCCAGACGAGCGGGCGCAAGTACTTTGAGAAGTGGCTCGGCAGGAGCTCGGATTATATGGCCATGCTCCAGACGATACTTCGCGAAAACGGCCTGCCAGAGGACCTCTCATATATCGCCTTTATCGAGAGCGGCCTCAACCCGACCGTCAGGTCGAGGGCCAACGCGGTCGGGATGTGGCAGTTCATAAAGGGCACGGCTCAGAGATACGGCCTCAGGGTCGACTGGTGGATAGACGAGAGGATGGACCCTGAAAAGGCTACATACGCAGCCGCCAAATACTTCAAGAACCTCTACGGCATGTTCGGCTCCTGGTATCTCGCCGCCGCGAGCTACAACGCTGGCGAAGGCAGGGTATCAAGGGCCATAAAGAAGCACGGCACCGAGGACTTCTGGGAGCTTGCCAGCCAACGCAAGCCGCTGCACAGGGAGACCAGGGAATACGTGCCAAAGTACCTTGCCGCCGTGACCATAGCCAGAGACCCTGAGCTCTACGGCTTCACTTCCGTTGAATTAAACGATGGGCTCCGCTATGAGAAGGTAAAGGTCTCGCAAGCGACAGACCTCCGTGTCATAGCCGAAGCGGCTGGCACAAGCGTCGACGAGATAAAGAGGCTCAACCCGGAGCTGCTGCGCTGGTTCACGCCGCCGAACTACCCCGGCTATGAGGTAAAGATACCCGCCGGCAGGGGCGAGATATACAGGTCTAACATGAGCAACGTCCCGCCCGCCAAGAGGATAGCCTTCCTCCAGCACAAGGTGAAGCGCGGAGAGACGCTCAACAAGATAGCGAAACGGTACGGCATCGCGGTAAGCCCGATACTCTATCTCAACAACACCATAGTCTCAAACCCGAAGAAGAAATTGAAACCTGGCATGCTACTCATGATACCCGTGAAGGCCGGAAATTACGCGAGCAGGAAAAAGAGCGTAGCCGTAGCGGAGATAGTCACCAGGATGGAGCTTCAGAGCTGAACATATAACGGGCGCTTCAAAGGGCGGCATCGAAAGATGGCCGCCCTTTTTTATTTCCCCTTTTTTATTTCATCGGCCAGCCAGAGCTTTTCTATTCCCCATTTACAACGGCAGCCCCATAATGATATCTTTAACATTATCAAACTAAAGCAAGGGTGGCTTAATGATATCGGTAGAGTCAGCGCTTGAGACGATCCTCAAGGAAATAAAGCCCCTTGGCCTTGAGAGCGTCAATATAAATTCCGCCCTTGGCCGTGTGCTCGGTGAAGATACTACCGCGGCGCGCGGCAACCCGCCCTGGGACAACTCCGCCATGGACGGATACGCGCTTAAATACGCGGATACAGACGGGGCATCGAATGAAAGCCCTGTGAGCCTCCGGGTGCTCTACGACCTCCCGGCCGGACAGACACCCAAGGGGCCATTGGGCAACGGAGAAGCGGTGCGCATAATGACCGGCGCGCCAGTGCCTCAGGGCGCCGACGCGGTAGTGATGGTCGAGAGGACCGAGGCCGGAGAAGGCTTTGTGCTCGTCAAGGCCGGGGCGAAGCTCGGAGAAAACATCAGGAGAGCTGGCGAGGACTTTAAGGCCGGAGAGGTCGTCATCAGCAAGGGAAGCGTCGTCCGAGCGGCCGAAGTGAGCATGCTCGCCACAGTAGGCGTGCCCTTCGTCTTCGTGCACAAACGGCCCAGGGTGGCGGTCATCTCCACCGGGGACGAGCTCTGCGACATAGACGAGGCGCCTCCTGCCGGGAAGATAACCAACAGCAACGGCTACGCCCTCGCGGCCCTTGTGGCCGCGTGCGGGGCAGAGCCCTTGCAGCTCGGCATAGCCAGGGACAACAAGGAGAGCCTCAAGGAAAAGCTCGCCCTCGCCATGAAAGCGGACTGCATAATATCATCGGGCGGTGTCTCGGTCGGCGATTACGACTTTGTGAAAGACGTCCTGAAGGAGATGGGCTCATCGATGATATTCTGGAAGGTCGCGATGAAGCCAGGCAAGCCCCTGGCCTTCGGCGTAATAGGCGGAAAGCCCGCCTTTGGCCTTCCAGGCAACCCTGTATCCTCGATGGTGGCCTTTGAGCAGTTCGTAAGGCCGGCTCTCCAAAAGATGTCCGGGAGAAAAAATATCTTCCGCCGGGGCTTCAGAGCGAGGCTCACAAAGGATATCCGCATAAAGCCGGGCAGGATGAACTTCATACGCGCCGAGCTGACCGCGGACGATTCGGGCTTCTCCGCGACACCGCTTGACGGACAGGGCTCCGGCATGATCTCTACCATGGTAAGGGCCAACTCGTTCATCATAGTCCCACCGGGGTCCGAGGGCTTCAAGGCGGGAGAGACGGTAAAGGCCCAGCCATTCGATGAGACCGTTTTTCTGAGCCCCACCCCGGCCTATTGACATCCGTCATATCTGATGAGGGCCATTTATCATATTGTTTTGTTCAGGCTGCTCTAAAAACCATATGCGAGGCCCCAATTAAACGGGGAGCGAGGAATGAAGGCGTACCTGGAGTGTACGCCGCTTCTGCCGCTTCTGAAGCCAACGAAGCAGATGGACTTATTTCATGCCTGTTAAGGCTAAAATCCCACATACGGAGATGGAAATGTTCAAGACCGTTGAATGGAAGAACAATTCAGTCGTCATGATAGACCAGCGGCTTCTGCCTGAAAAGGAGGTCTACAGGAGGTACAAGTCCTATCAGGAGGTCGCGAGGGCGATAAAGGATATGGTGGTAAGGGGCGCTCCGGCCATCGGGGTGGCCGCGGCGATGGGAGTAGCCCTCGGGGCCTTGAAGATAAAGGCCCGCGACATGAAGGGTTTCAAAAAAGAATTCGGCCGTATAGCAGCCACGATCGCCTCTACCAGGCCGACCGCCGTGAACCTCTTCTGGGCAATAGAGCGGATGCAGGGTATAGCGGATTCCGGCGAGGCCCTCGGGGTCGCCGGGCTCAAGAAGAAGCTCGTTGACGAGGCGCTTAGGATCCACAAGGAAGACATAGAGATAAACCGCTTTATCGGCAAACACGGCGGCAAGCTCCTTAAAAGCGGCTCTACCGTACTTACACACTGTAACGCCGGGGCTCTTGCGACCGCTGGCTACGGCACGGCCCTCGGCGTCATAAGGGGCGCCATCGAGCAGAAAAAGAAGATACGGGTCTACGCCGATGAGACGAGGCCGTTTCTCCAGGGGGCGCGGCTCACCGCGTGGGAGCTTCAGAAGGACAAGATAGACGTAACGCTCATAACCGACAGTATGGCCGGGTATATGATGAAAAAGGGGCTCATCGACGCCGTAGTCGTGGGGGCGGACAGGATCGCGGCTAACGGCGACGTCGCCAACAAGATCGGGACCTACTCGGTGGCAGTCCTCGCCAGAGAGCACGGCATACCCTTCTATGTGGCAGCGCCGCTTTCTACCATCGACCTCAAGATAAAGCACGGGGACTTCATCCCCATCGAGGAGAGGGATATAACTGAAGTCACCCACATGAAAGGCAGGAGGATAGCCCCCAAGGGGATAAAGGTCAAGAACCCGGCCTTTGACGTGACCCCCTCAAGGCTTGTGGCCGGGATAGTCACCGAGAAAGGCGTGGTGAGGGCCCCTTACGGCAAGGGGCTCAAGGCGCTTTTCAAAAAATAAGAAAAGAGGGCTGATGTCTTTCATAGATTTCGCTATAGTAGTCGGCATAGTCGTCGCCATGATAATCGTCTACAAGTACGCAGACAGGTGGGTTAAAAAGATGGACCCGGCCACGGTCAAGAAATTGAACTGGGCCGGGTTCATAATCGGGGTCGTAGGCGGCATACTCTGGTATTTGTTCGCCATCGGCATCTTCATGATCATAACCCTTGTCGGCGTAGTCGTCTACTTCATCTTCTACGGTTACGACAAGGTGGAAGAGGAGCAAAAAGACGACAGGACATAGCCTCTTCTTGACGCCCCCCAATGCTGGTATATACTTTTCTGTATACGCTTAAAAAAAACAGCAATCTCAAAAGGGGGGCGTAAAATGAGGAACAGCAAGTTTTTCCAGTTGGCTCTCGCCTTTGGTCTAGCTATGGCTGTGGCGGCTCCTTCCGCCTACGCAGCCGGAGAAAAAGCCGCAAAGACATCTGACATAAGCAAGTTCAAGGAACAGATACAGAAGGATACCAACCTCTCCCAGTCCGATATCAATGCCATAGAGCCGCAGCTGAGCGAGTTCGCCCAGCGCAACGCCGACCCTGACAAGGTCTCCGCGCTTGCCAAGACGGCTGTGGACAGCAACTGCACCGGCTCGTGCCTGAGGGACGTCCTCCTAAGCATGAACAACGCCATGTCAAAGGGTCTTTCCGACAACGACGCGCAGGACATGGTATCGCAGGCGCTCCGCGACCAGGTCCAGGCCCGCGGCGGCCAGATATCAGACCCGGCAGAGCTCGGCAGCCAGGTCCGCGCAAGCGTTGAAGCCCAGCTCGCGAGCAGGCCCGGGGCACAGGCTCCCGGAACCACCGGCGGCATGTCAGGGACTGAAAGCGAGAGCACCCGCGGCATGTCACCCGGCGGGACAACAGGCGGCGGATACTAAAGGCAAAGCCCGATTGCTACTTTGCCCCGCTTTTTATGGCGGGGCTTTATTTTTTTGTTCTGAAGGGCTTAAGTTGTCATTGTGAGGAGCGTAATGCGCGACGAAGAATCTCGTAACTTCTGGACACCACTACCCGCGGATTCTTCGCTACGCTCGGAATGACAATAAAAAGTTTTCAGCAGCCTGGAATCAGGCGAGGAGTTTCTCAAGCTCAGGGATGGCCTGGCGCATATTGGGCACGAGCGTGCCGTTGCCGCAAAGCCCCTTTATCTCATCTATCGAATACCAGCCAAACGTCGGGATCTTCTCCGGCTCCATCACCCTCGGCTCGCCGGAGATCATTTCGCAATAATACATCCTTACCAAAAACAAGCCCTCAGGGGAATGGGTCCTGTACTCGCCGAAGAGTCCTGTAACGCGGACCTCTATCCCAAGCTCCTCCCTTATCTCACGCATGACAGATTCCTCCCACCCCTCATCCACGTCTTTCTTGCCCCCGGGAGGCTCGACCCTCAGTCCATGCTTCACGTTATGGACAAGGAGTAGCTTCTTGTCCCTTATGATCATCCCTGCTGACATCTCGCGCATGAAAGCCATTATGCTTTCACCGGCATGACAAAAACAAGATTATTGTTGCCTGCTCAACTTATCCTCCTGTTTTTCCATTGCCTTTATCATGGAGTACTGTTACCATGCCTAATATTTAGGCAGACCATGGGACAAGCAAAAAACCAGCTTTCATTTGAGGATATCCTCGAAAGCCTCGCCGAGGGGGTAATAGCCGTCGATACGGAGATGCGGGTCTGCGTCTTCAACCAGTCGGCGGAGAAGATGGCCGAGGTCTCCCGCTCCCTTGTGCTGGGCAAACCCATCGAGGGATATCTGGGGCGCAATCCGCGGATAATCGAGATGCTCAGGAAGACCCTCACCGAAGGGCGCCTCTTTGCCGAATACGAGGAGAAGCTTTTCAGGAGGATAACCGGAGACACCATACCCATAGGCATAACCACAAGCCAGGTGCTTGACCCGGCGGGCAACCTCGCCGGGGCGGCGGCGCTTATAAAAGACCTCTCCGGCATAAAGTCCCTTGAGGCCGGCTCCCTCCGTAAAGAAAGGCTCGCCTACATAGGGACCTTCGCCGCGAACCTCGCGCACGAGATCAAAAACCCTCTGAGCGGCATGAGAGGCGCGGCCCAGCTCCTCGCAAGGAAGATAAAAGAGCCGGCCCTCTCCGAATACACGGAAGTCATAATGAAGGAGGCCGACCGCCTCAACATCATCCTCAACGACATGCTCGATTTCACGAGGCCCGCCAGGCTCAACAAGAAACCGGTCAACATACACAAGGTGCTCGATTCCGTACTGATGCTCCTTCAGGAAGGGGGCGAACAAGCGCCCTTCGTAAGAGGCTATGATCCGAGCATCCCGCCTGTGTCAGGGGACGAGGGGCAGCTTAAGCAGGTCTTCCTCAACCTGGTCAAGAACGCGAAAGAGGCCATTACAGTGGACGGGACCATACATATCAACACAAGGGCCGCCACCGAGTTCCACCTTGTCGAGGGCGGCTGTCCGGGCAGAATGGTATCGGTAGAGGTAAAGGACAACGGCTGCGGGATAGCCCCGGAGGACCTGGAGAAGATATTCACTCCGTTTTTTACGACCAAGCCCAGGGGCAGCGGCCTCGGCATGGCGATAACCCTTAAGATTATAAAGGAGCATGGGGGCCTTTTGAAGATCGACTCCGAGCCCGGGAAGGGCACTTCCGTGATAGTCTATCTCCCGGTCGCCGACAGGGGGCAATCATGAGCGATACAAGTGTACTTATAGCCGACGATGACGAGAGCATACTCTGGGTCCTTGAGAAACTCCTTAAGGGAAAGGGGCTTGACGTGGTAAAGGCCTCTGACGGAGAAGAGGCCTGGAAGGCCCTCTCCGCTCAACCCGTAAGCCTTGCCATACTCGACATAAACATGCCGGGCAGGGACGGGCTTAAGCTCCTCACCGACGCCAGGGAGGCCGCCAACCCGGCCACGTTCATCATAATGACCGCTGAATCGAGCATGAAGAACACCCTCGAAGCTATGAAGCTCGGGGCCTTCGATTATGTCACAAAGCCCTTCGATGTAAGCGAGCTTGAGATAATAATCGAGCGCGCCATAGAGAACCTCAAGCTCAAGGGCAAGGTCTCGGCCTTGAAGGAGCGCATGAAGGAACGCCTTGAGCACGATACTACCTTCATCGGCAAGAGCAAGGCCGTTGAAGAGGTCTTCAAAAAGGCCGGGAAGGTGGCTGCAAAGGACGTGACCGTCCTTGTGCTCGGAGAGAGCGGCACAGGGAAGGAACTCCTCTCCAGGCTCATCCACATGAACAGCTCAAGGGCCGATGGCCCCTTTGTCGCCGTGAACTCGGCCGCCGTCCCGAAAGACCTGATGGAGAGCGAGCTCTTCGGCTTTGAGAAGGGGGCCTTCACGGGCGCTGTAGAGGGCAAGAAAGGCAAGTTCGAGCTTGCGGACGGCGGGACCCTCTTCCTTGACGAGGTGGGCGACATGAGCCTCGACCTGCAATCGAGGTTGCTCCGCGCCATACAGGAAAAGGAGTTCTACAGGGTTGGCGGAAGGGAGCCCATAAAGGTCGACGTCCGCATAGTCGCCGCGACAAACCAGGACCTCGACAAGGCGGTCGCGGAGAAGAGGTTCAGGGATGACCTCCTCTTCAGGCTGAACGGCATTACCCTCACCCTCCCGCCGTTAAGGGACAGGAAGGGGGACGTCGGGGTCCTTGCCGAATTTTTCCTCGACAGGTTCAGAACAGAGTTCAACTCAGGGCCAAAATCCTTTTCACCCGCTGCAACAGAGGCGCTCGAAGCCTATCAGTGGCCCGGCAACGTAAGGGAGCTTGAGAATACCGTAAGGCGCTCGGTGCTCATGTCGCCGAACGTCACGATAACGCCGCAGGACCTCAACCTGCCGCTCTCAGTGGGCAAGCGCGAGTCCCTTGAGGAGATCATAGCGGCAAGGCTCAAGCCATTCATAGACAAGACAGACCACCGCTCAAGGCAGGAGCTCTACGACTTCATAATGCCTTTCATGGAAAGGCCGCTTATAAAGCTCGTGCTCGAGAAGACCAGGGGCAACCAGGTGCAGGCCGCCGATATGCTCGGGATCAACAGAAATACGCTCAGGAAAAAGATAAGGGATTTGAACATAAACATCGGGAAGCTCAAGGATTGAGGGACAAAACACCCTTTATAAAAGGCCTCTACGCCATAATAGATTCCACGTACGCGCCCCTGGAGCTGGCCGGGGAGTACGCCGGGTCGCTAGCCGAGGGCGGGGCGAAGATAATACAGCTTAGGGCTAAGGGCACGCCAGGCGCCATACTCCTCAAGGCGGCGCAGGAGGCCAGGAAGGCGCTTCCTGAAAACGCTCTGTTCATCGTAAACGACCGGATAGATATAGCCATGCTGTCAGGGGCTCAAGGAGTACACCTCGGGCAGGACGACATCCCGTTGAAAGAAGCGCGCAGGCTCCTGCCGTCCTCAATAATAGGCGTATCGACACACAATATGGAAGAAGCGAAGAGGGCCGCGGCGGAAGGGGCGGATTACATCTCATTCGGCCCTATATTCCCGACCAGGACCAAAGGTGACGCGGACACCCCCAAGGGGCTTGAAGCGCTCCACAAGATCGCCTCAAGCATAGGGGTCCCGGTGGTCGCCATCGGCGGCATTACCGAGGCCACGGCCCTTTCGGTCCTCAGGGCCGGGGCCTCGTCAATAGCCATCATCTCGGATATACTCCTCGCCACGGATATAAGAGAGAAGACCTCAGCCATAGCCGCTATTATTGAGAAGGGCTGACAGGGCCTGAAAGGTACGCCGTAGTAGCCGGCTTCTGAAGCCAACAAGGCAGATGGACTTATTCCATGCCTGCTATACAGCCCCCTGGGCCATTTTTCTGAGGGGCATCCTCCCCTCGCCATTCCACGGGTCCGTGACCGCGCCTGCCGCTTCATCCAGCCTGGCGCAAAGCTCCTTTATTCTCTCCGGGTCGTCGAGGGCCTCTTTCCTTATATTCTCGATGCCCCTGCGGGCTATCCACTTGAAGGTCCTCTCGCCGTAACTGGCGTCTTCCCTGTAATGCTGCAGCAGGGCCGATAGCGCCTCTATCGCCTCTTCTCCTGTCTTATAAGCCCCGAGCTTATCGGCAGCCCTCAGCTCTATGCCTCCGCATCCGCCCGCGTATACCTCCCAGCCGCTGGCCACGCCAACGACGCCGATGTCCTTGACGCCGCTCTCCGCGCAGTTCCTCGGGCAGCCGCTCACGCCGAGCTTCACCTTCGCGGGCATCGGTATGCCTGCTATCCTCTTCTCGATCTCGACTCCAAGGCCCATCGAGTCCTGTGTGCCATACCTGCAAAAACTCTCGCCCACGCATGTCTTGACGGTCCTTACGGCCTTAGCATAGGCGTGTCCTGAAGGCATGTCGAGCTCGCTCCATATTTCCTTCAATTCCTCCCTGGGGACCCCGAAGAGGGCGATCCTCTGCCCTCCGGTGAGCTTGACGAGCGGAACCCTGTGCCTCTCTGCCACCTCCGCGATCTTTTTAAGGTCCGCTGGCGTTGTTACCCCGCCGTACATCCTCGGCACAACGGAGAAGGTGCCGTCCTTCTGGATGTTGGCGTGGGCCCGCTCGTTTATAAGCCTTGAGGTAAGGTCGTCAGCCGCCTTCCCCGGCCACGCTAGCAGGACATAGTAGTTGAGCGCCGGCCTGCACTTCTCGCACCCGACCCCCTCCCATCCGAGCGTTTCCATGACTTCGCTGACCGACCTGAGCCCCTTCTCCCTGATGTTTCGGATGACGTCGTCCCTTGTATATCTCGTGCATGCGCACATGGCTGCGGAGGCCGCTGACTGAAAATCCGCCCCAAGGGTCTCTTCGAGCACCCTGTCCACCAGCGGGGCGCACCCGCCGCACGAAGACGAGGCCCCCGTCTCCCTCTTCACGTCCTCTCTCGTGAAGAGCCCCTTGGACCTTATCGCCGCCACTATCATGCCCTTTGTTATGCCCTTGCATCCGCAAACCGGCGCGTCGTCAGAGAGCACCTCTACCGCCTTGCCCTCTTTGCGCTCCCCTTCCAGAAGCTCACCCCTCCTGTGAGTCACATCAGCGCCCGAGGTGAGAAAACCGAAGAGCGACGGGCCGCGGGAGCTGTCCCCGAAAAGGACGATCCCCTTCACCCTGCCGTCTTCCATGACCACTTTCTTGTAGACCCTGGACTTCCTGTCGAAGTACTCGATGGAATCGTCCCCACCGCAGGCGTCCCCCGCCGAGTAAAGGTCTATGCCATGCACCTTGAGCCTTGCAGAGACGGGGGAGTTCTTGAAGGACCTCCTGCCGTCCCCGGCGAGCTGGTTTGCCGCCACCCTCGCCTGCTCGAATATGGGGGCCGCCAGTCCGAAGGTCAGCCCCCTGTGCTGTACGCATTCGCCTATCGAGTATACGCTCGGGTCGAAAGTCTGCATGGTGTCGCTCACCACTACGCCCCTCTCGCAATAAAGCCCCGAAGCCCTGGCAAGCTCCGTGTTGGGGCGTATGCCTATGGATATGACGACGAGGCCCGCGTCTATCTCGGAGCCGTCCTTGAACCTTATCTTCTCGACCCTCCCGGAGCCCTCAAAGGCGGCAGCCTCTTTTTTAAGGAGCACGCCTATGCCCATCTCTTCGATTGATTCCTTCAAGAGCATGGCGGCCCGCTCGTCAAGCTGCCTCTCCATGAGCCTGTCCATTATATGTACGACCGTGACCTCCATGCCGAGGGTCTTAAGCGCCCATGCCGCCTCAAGCCCCAGGAGACCGCCGCCCACGACCACGGCCCTGCCGCCGGAGGCAGCGAGGGCGGTTATCCTGTCGCAGTCGGCGAGGTCCCTGAACGTGACCACGCCTTCAAGGCCGCTTCCTTCCATATCCGGCCTGATCGGAAGAGAGCCCGCGGCAAGGACGAGCTTGTCGTAGCCTGCCTCAAGGCCGCAGCCTGTCACGACCTTGCGGCTCCCCCTGTTTATCGCGACTACCTCTTTTGAAGCGTGCACCTCTATCCCGCGCTCCTTGTACCATTCAGGGGGGTGCATGACGAGGTCGCCGGGCTTTTTTTCACCGGTAAGCACCTGGGAGAGCAATACCCTGTTGTAGCCCGTATGGGCCTCTTTCCCGAATACCGTAAGGCTGTACTTCTCGGGGCCGGCCTTGATGAGCTCTTCTACAAAGGCGTTCGCGGCCATCCCGTTGCCTACAACGACGATGCGCTGTCTCCCTTTTCTTTCCATTTGCATGCCTCCTGAAAACGCAAAAGGCGCCGCGGTAGCGGCGCCTTTGCCTTGGAACCCGTTTACCGGCTTTTTGTCAGGCCGCTTTTAGAGCGGCCTGACGGTCAAAGAGAATATCCGCTCTCGCTATGCTGTGTGATATCAAGACCCTGCACCTCATCTTCGCTTGAGACCCTCAGACCAACGGTCCAGTCGATGAGCTTTAAGAGCACAAAGGTAGCCACGAACGCGTATCCGACGCTCGCGCCTACGGCTATCAGCTGCTTTACGAGGAGAGTCCCGCCGTAGAAGAGCCCGTCGGCGCCCGCGGAGTTTATAGCGGTGGATGCGAAAAGTCCGGTCGCTATAGCGCCCCAGATGCCGCCTACGCCGTGTATGCCGAAGGCGTCGAGCGAGTCGTCATAGCCAAGGAGCGGCTTTATGTATGTTACCGCTATATAGCAGATAACGCCTGCAGCCGCTCCGAGGAATATGGACGGCATCGGCCCGACAAAACCCGCGGCAGGCGTTATCGCCACCAGCCCGGCTACAATCCCTGAGGCAAGGCCAAGGAGCGTCGGCTTGCCCCTGTGAAGCCACTCAGCCGCCATCCAGGCCAGCGCCGCGGCGGCGGCAGCGGTGTTTGTCACCAGGAATGCCGAGGCCGCAAGGCCGTTCGCCCCGAGGGCGCTCCCGGCGTTGAAGCCGAACCACCCGAACCAGAGAAGCCCTGCACCGATCAAGGTGAGCGGCAGGTTGTGCGGCATCATAAGCTCTGTCTTGTACCCCTTCCTCTTCCCCATCGCAAGCGCGGCAGCCAGGGCCGCGACACCGGAGCTTATGTGGACGACTGTTCCGCCAGCGAAGTCGAGGGCGCCGAGAGCGCGGAGCCATCCGCCAACGCCCCATACCCAGTGGGCGAGCGGGTCGTAGACCAGGGTTGTCCACAGGAGGGTGAATATGATGAAGGCCGAGAACTTCATCCTCTCGGCAAAGGCGCCGGCGATGAGCGCAGGCGTTATTACCGCGAACATCATCTGGAATATCATGAAGGCCTGGTGCGGTATGGTCGCTGCGTAGTCGGTGTTCGGATCAGCGCCTACACCTGCGAGGCCGGCCCAGTCGAGCGAGCCTATGAGCCCGCCGATATCGGGGCCGAAGGCGAGGCTATAGCCCCAGAGCACCCACTGTATGCTTATGATGCAAAGGACCGCGAAGGACTGCATTATGGTACCGAGCACGTTTTTTCTCCTCACCATGCCGGAGTAGAAAAGGGCGAGGCCCGGCGCGGTCATAAGGAGCACGAACGCGGTGGAGATGAGCACCCATGAGGTATCCCCCGTGTCAATTGGCGGCGGCCCGTCGGCCAGGGCCGTAAGCGGCATTAAAAAGAGCATTACAAGAGCCCAGATCATCGTCTTCATTTCCTTCCTCCTCAATCCTGTTTGTGATTACAGGGCGTCGCTTCCGTGCTCGCCAGTCCTTATCCTGATGCCGTCCTCTATATTCGATATGAATATCTTGCCGTCGCCTATCTTGCCGGTCTTCGCGGCGGCCATGATCGCCTCGACCACCTTTGGCGTAAGCTCATCGGCGGTGACTATCTCCACCTTTATCTTGGGGAGGAAGTCGAGGGTGTACTCGGCGCCCCTGTAGAACTCTGAATGCCCCTTCTGCCTCCCGAAGCCCTTGACCTCGGATACCGTCATACCCTGGACGTTGAGATCGCCGAGCGCCTTTTTAACGTCGTCCAGCTTGTGTGGCTTGATTATCGCCTCGACCTTCTTCATAGCTTGACCTCCCGCGTTATTAAAAAACGAAAAGGCGCCCCGCAGACTGCTGCTGCCGTCCGCAAAGGCGCCTTTGCCTTTTCATCCCGGCACAGCCTTGTGCCGGTTTAATTGATTTTAGAAGTTGTAGCCGCTCTCTTCGTGCTGAGTGAGATCAAGCCCCTGTATCTCCTCCTCGTTCGATACCCTGAGGCCCACGACGAGGTCGACCACCTTTAGTATGACCAGCGTCCCCACGACCGAGACAAGGACCGTTACGCCCGCGCCGATAACCTGGCTCATGAGGAGCGCCGGGTTCCCGTGGATAAGCCCTGTTGCGCCGACCGAGGCGAGAAGGCCTGTTGCCAGAGTCCCCCATGTGCCTGCAACGCCGTGGATGCCGAAGACGTCGAGGGTGTCGTCATACTTGAGCCTGATCTTCATGATAGTCACGGCTATGTAGCAGAGGCCCGCCGCGACTACCCCTATCAGAATAGCCGCCTGGGGCGTTACGAAACCGGCTGCCGGAGTTATCGAACCAAGCCCGGCGACCGTACCCGACATGGCCCCAAGCATCGTGGGCTTGCCCCTGTGCGCCCATTCTATGAAAGCCCAGACGAGCGTGCCTACCGCCGCGGCGGTATTCGTGGTGACGAAAGCGTTTACCGCCACTCCGTCTGCCGCGAGGGCGCTCCCGGCGTTGAAGCCGAACCAGCCGAACCAGAGTATGCCCATGCCTATGACAGTAAGCGTCAGGTTATGCGGCGGCATCAGCTCCCTCGGCCAACCCTTACGTCTGCCGACATATATCGCGGCAACGAGGGCGGAGATGCCGGAGCTCATGTGGACTACCATGCCGCCCGCGAAGTCAAGGACGCCGAGCGACTGAAGCCACCCCCCGCCCCAGACCCAGTGGGCGAGCGGGTCGTATACAAGAAACGCCCAGAGGATGCTAAAGAGGACTACCGCCGAGAACTTGATCCTCTCCGCCACGGCCCCTGTTATGAGCGCGACCGTTATGGCCGCGAACATGCCCTGGAAGACCATGAAGAGGAGGTGCGGTATCGTCCCCTTCGGCTCTATGCCTACGCCAGACAGGGCCGTAAAGTCAAGTCCGCCTATGAACCCGCCAGTATCCGGGCCGAAAGAGAGCGTATATCCCAGGAGGACCCATTGGACGGTTATGAGGCAGAGTATGAAGAAGCTCTGCATGATGGTCGAGAGCACGTTCTTCTTTCTCGCCATGCCGGCGTAGAATATCGCGAGCCCCGGTATCATGAACATTACCATAGCCGTTGAGACCATCAGCCAGGCGGTGTCCGCCTTGTCTATCTCAGCGGCATCCGCCGCAAGAGAGCTCCCCTCAAACCCCAGGAACGCCAGAAAAAGCGCCCCCGCGTACAGAAACGTCCTCATAAACATCGTCCTCCTGATCTCCTTTGATCTTTTAAGGCCCCCTCGCGGGCAGCGGGCGTCTTTGCCGGCCTCAGCGTATTTAATTGTATTTACTGCGTCTACTTATTGAAGACGTCGAAGTCTATGTCCACCTGCACGGTGACAGAGTCCTGGAACGCGCTGTCGTTCTGGTCGACGTAGGCGAAGATGACGCTGGTGTTCGGCGCGAACTTCCAGGAGAAGCCGTAGGAGAGAGCGCCAAACGAGCTATCGCCGCTCATGTAGTCGACGCAAAGCCACAGGTTCTCGGATATCTCGCTCATGACCCTTTCCCACGCGAGCATAACGCCCTGTTCATCCGCCTCGCCGTTCCCGTTGAGCAGGACCTCGTCGTTGCCGGTATAGGCCCCGGCAGATACCCTGCCGAAGTTGCCTAAGGTCTTCGCCGCCTTCGCGTAGATTATGTTCTGGTCGGTTACGCCTGATTTCGTGCCGAAGCCGTACCCGCCAACTGCAAGCGCGGGGAAGAACTCGCCGAAGGCCCCCTCCGGTATGCCGGCCTTGGCGTTAAAGAAGAGGGGATTGTTGCCCTCGATGTGGTCGAATCCGACCTCAAGGCCAAGCTTTTCCGTTGGAAGTATCCCTGTAGTGAGCCCCAGGTTCGTGATAGTCGGAGTGTCGTTGCCATTCGTTGCCACATAGATATCGCTTGTCAGGTGGAATACCCCGTAGGCCTGCACATCTGTCGAAGGCGCCCAGATGTGCGTTGAAGGTGTAGCGAGGGCCCCTCCAGCGCTCAGCAGCACAGCTGCCGCTGCCGCGTAAAAACCTTTGATAAGTTGCTTTTTCATAGCTTTTTTTCCCTCCTGCTTTTTATGAAGTTTCTCTGGAACGCTTCTTTTCACCAGGGGGAATAAGGCGCCCCCTTGCGGATAGGCGCCATTGCCTACAGTTTTTTTGGATTTACGGCTACGTCGTTGTAACCACCTGAATAGTTATCTTGAATTAAGCAACTTCGGTGCCAAAGCCGAGGCGCCCTGAATTCCTTGCTTTTTATCGATTTGCGGCCGGTCCTGAACCCGCCCCTGCAAAAACAATAATCACCGCTGCCCTATTTTTCAGCCATTCTCAGGAACCTCGCCACAAACGGGCTTGCCAGCCTGTGGAGCCCCTCGATATTCTCCGGGACCTTCTTGAGTATCTCTTGAGGGTCTATCTTGCCTTTAAGTCCGGAGAGCTCTTCGCCGTTGACGCCTATCCAGTCCCTTATCATCTCTTCTGTGACCTCGAGATGGAACTGGACGCCATAGGCCGCGGGGCCGACCTTTATGACCTGGTTCGGGAAAAACTCTGATGACGCGAGCCTTACCGCCCCAGGGGGCACGTCGAAGGTGTCGCCATGCCACTGGAAGACCGTGAACTCTTCAGGGAAGCCGATAAAGAGCCTGTCGCCTATCCCTTCATCTTCGAGGGCGACCTTGTACCAGCCTATCTCCTTCGCCTTGCCCTTGTAAACATCAGCGCCAGCCGCCTTTGCCAGAAGCTGAGAGCCCAGGCAGATGCCGAGGGTCGGCACCCTCTCCTTCAAGGCAGACTCGATGAGCCGCAGCTCGTCTTTTATGAACGGATATTTGTCTTCCTCGTAGACCCCCATCGGCCCGCCCATCACGATGAGCGCGTCATACCCGTCTATCCTTGAAGGCAGGACCGCCCCTTTGAACATATCGAAGTACTCGACCATGAAGTCCTTCTCAAGGGGCCTTTTTATCGTCCCAAGCCCTTCATGCCTGACATGTCTTATTACAAGCGCTCTCGGCATAGTCTTTTACCTTCCCTTTTCAAGGGCCATTATAAGCACTTCGGCTATCTCAGACATGCTCTTTCTCTTGTCCATGCTTATCTTTCTTATCCTCGCGAAGGCCTCGCTTTCGCTCAAGCCTTCCTTCTCCATGAGAAGACCCTTCGCCTTCTCCACGACCTTTCTGGTCTCAAGCGTCTTTTTGAGGTCTTCGTTCTCCCTGCGAAGGGCCTGAAACTCCCTGAACCTTGATATGGCAAGCTCTACCGCAGGGATGAGCTCCTCGGCCCTCAGAGGCTTCATGAGGTATGCCATGACCCCGGCCTCTGCCGCCCTCCTTACGGTCTCCTCGTCGTCGCTCCCCGTAAGGAGGACGATGGGCTTGGGGAAGCTGTGGCTTATTTCGAAAGCTGCCTCTATGCCGTCCTTAACAGGCATCTTGACGTCCATTATAATGAGGTCCGGGTCCTTAAGCCTGCATATCTCAAGGGCTTCCATGCCGTTTGTGCCCTCCGCGACGATCGCGAAGCCGGCATCCTCTATAAAACCCCTGAGGATAAGTCTCTCTGTGTCGTTATCATCTATGATGGCTATCTTTTTCATGCCTGAGGTAGAAAGCAAATTAGATGCCATCAGGTTTTTTATTGATCTAACAGGTCTTTATGGACAGTCGGTTGGATGAGGCGCGGGAAAAGTGGACGTTTTTGAGGCTAAAGTGATTAAGATTTGTGCAACCTGGCCTTGGCAGCCATGTAGACCTCGATGTACCTGCTGGCGGCGTCATCCCATGAAAAATTCTCTTTCATACCCTTCTCTTGTAGCCCTTTCCACGCCTTCTTGTTGCCGAAGAGCTTTAGCGCCTCGGCTACCTTTTGAACGAGCGCAGGAGCCGAATACTCCTTGAATTTAAAGCCTGTCCCGTTGCCTTCGGAATAATCCGTTACGGTATCGTCAAGTCCGCCTGTTGCGCGCACGACCGGCACGGTGCCGTACTTGAGGCTATATATCTGGTTCAACCCGCATGGCTCGTACCTCGAAGGCATGAGGAAGATATCGGCCCCGGCCTCAACCAGGTGAGAGAGGTGGCCGTTGAAGGCGACCTTCACCGAAAGCTTCTCGGGGTAAGACCTGGCCAGGCCGGCAAGGAGGTCCTGGTATCTCCTGTCGCCTGAGCCGAGGATGACCAGCGCGAGATCCATCTTCATAAGCTCTGGCATCGCCTCGGCGAGTATATCTATGCCCTTCTGGTCGGCAAGCCTGGTTATCATGCCTATAAGAGGCGTCCTGGCCTTGACCTTAAGACCGAAATCCTTCAGGAGCTTTTTTCTGCAGGCCGATTTGCCCTTGAGGTCTTCTGTCGAATAGTTCTCCGGTATGGCGGTGTCTGTCGCCGGGTCCCATTCCGTATAATCGACCCCGTTCAGTATGCCGAAGAGGTCATCCTTGCGTTTGCTCAATACCCCTTCGAGGCCGTAGCCGTACTCAGGGGTCTGTATCTCAAGGCTGTAGCCTTTGCTTACGGTCGTTATAGCCTCAGAGAAGACTATACCGGCCTTAAGGAGGCTAAGGTTGCCCCAGAACTCGAGCCCCTCCGGGTTCAGCATGTAATATCCGAGGCCGGTAATGTCGTAAAGATTGGCGGGGAACTGCCCCTGATAGGCTATATTATGGACGGTAAAGACAGTCGCTGTTTTCGAAAAAGCGGGGTCGCCCCTGTAGATGTCATTGAGATACGCGGGTATGAGGCCTGTCTGCCAGTCGTTGCAGTGGATGATGTCGGGCTTGAGATCAAGCGCCTTTATTACCTCAAGGACGGCCCTTGAGAAGAAGGCGTACCTTTCGAGGTTGTCGAAGTAATCCCCTTCAGGGGTGCCATAGAGGTACGACCTGTCGAAGAACTCATCCCTTTTTATGAAGTGGACGCTCACGCCCTGATGGTCGGCAAGGAGGACCTCGGCGTTTATTATCCTCCTTCCCATGTTGACGGGCACTTCGAGGGTCTTTTCGACCTCAAGGTGTTTGCCTGCAATCTCCCTGTAATATGGCATGAAAAGGTGGACCTCGCAGCCCATCTGCTTCAATGCGGCCGGGAGAGACCCGCTTACGTCCGCAAGGCCGCCGGTCTTGGCAAACGGCGCGGCCTCAGGGGCCGCTATGACAACGTTAAGCGCCATAAGAAGAAAACTTAGCAGAAAAATGAAAGGGTTTCAAGTGGCGGTTGAAATAAAACACATGCGCCGAACTCATTCGCCGACAGAGATCTTCTTCCCATTGCCACTCCCCTGCCCTTTGTGTTAATTTGAATGAGTATAAAAATCGATGCTTCTTTCCCCTCTTTTTAAAAGAGGGGCATGGGGAGATTATTCTGGAATTCGACCATAATCCCCCGTAGCCCCTTATAGAAAAGAGGGCTACAATAACACGATGCCATATCTAAGATCCTTAAACCCTACACAGGCCGAGGCCGTCACCTTCGGCGACGGGCCGCTTTTGATCCTTGCCGGGGCCGGAAGCGGCAAGACCCGCGTCCTTACCTCCAGGATAGCCTATCTTGTCCTCAATAAAGGGATAGTGCCTGAGGGCGTACTGGCCGTGACCTTCACCAACAAGGCCGCCGGTGAGATGAGGGAGCGGCTCTACCGCACGATAGGCGAGAACGCGAAATCGGTCTGGCTCGGCACATTCCATTCGCTGGGCTTGAGGCTCCTCAGGAGGGAATCGAGGGCAAGCGGCCTTAAGGGTGATCTTACCGTCTACAGCGACGACGACCAGCTCGCCCTCATAAAGCAGGTCTTGAGCGAACTCAACCTCAATGAAAAGGTCCTCCCCCCGAAGGCGGTGCTCGCCCGCATAAACCAGGCCAAGAACGACAATATCGGCCCGGCCGAGTATACCGCCCGCGTGAACGATTTCTTCTCGGAGCGCGTATCAAAGGTCTACAACCTCTACCAGAAGAAGCTCCGCGAGATGGGCTGCCTCGACTTCGGCGACCTCATCTGCGAACCCATAAACCTCCTTCGCCAGCACCAGCGCATACTGGACTCCTATAGAGAGCAGTTCCAGTACATACTCGTCGACGAGTACCAGGACACGAACAAGGCCCAGTACATGCTCACCGGCCTCCTGGCAGGCGGCTCCCGGAACCTGCTGGCCGTCGGCGACCCCGACCAGTCGATATACGCATGGCGCGGCGCGGACATCTCCAACATCCTCGATTTCGAGAAGGACTACCCCGACGCCACGGTACTGCGCCTTGAGCAGAACTACCGCTCGACGAGGAACATACTTTCTGCCGCCAACTCGGTGATAGAACGGAACTCGCGTCGCATGGAAAAGACCCTGTGGACCGAGAACATGGAAGGCCACCCGCTCGTCCATGAGCAGGCAAGGGACGAGTACGACGAGGGGCGCAAGGTCCTCTCACGCCTCAAGGCCCGCATGGACGACGACAGGACGCTTGCCTACAGGGACTGCGCCGTATTCTACAGGACCAACGCCCAGTCCAGGGTATTTGAAGAACTTTTCATACGCGAAGGCGTGCCTTATACGATAGTCGGCGGCACCAGGTTCTACGACAGGATGGAGATAAAGGACGCCCTCGCCTACTTAAGGATCATATCGAACCCCAACGACTCGATAAGCCTCCAGAGGATAATCAACAGGCCCGCCAGGGGCATCGGGAAGGCAACGCTCGACAAGGTCCTGTCTATAAGCAAGGAGATGAGCATCCCGCTGCTGGAGGCGTTGAGAGAAGCCCAGGACAGGGGGCGGCTCGCCAAGACAAAGACGCGCCAGTTTCTCGAAGCGTACGACAGTTTCAATGTCGACATGGAAAAACTCACCCTCCACGAACTTTGTCTGAGGCTCCTCGAGGACTCCGGCTACATGATGATGTGGCAGGAGGAGGCTACCGACGAGGCGGCTGAAAGGACCGAGAACCTCTTTGAGCTCGTCTCCGCCATAAAGGACTTCGAGACCGCCAACCCCGGCACGAGCTTATCCGACTTCCTCGACCAGGTAGCGCTCATAAGCGACCTCGACAACTACGAGGATAAGGCCGACAGGCTCACCCTCATGACGCTCCACTCGGCCAAGGGGCTTGAGTTCAGGGTGGTCTTCCTCGCCGGCATGGAAGAGGGCATATTCCCGCACTCAAGGAGCTCTGACGACCCTGAGCAGATGGAAGAGGAGAGGCGCCTCTGTTACGTCGGCATGACAAGGGCAAAGGAAGAGCTCTATCTCTTCTCCGCCGCCGCAAGGTCGCTTTACGGAGAGACGAGGTACCAGGCCCGCTCAAGGTTCATCGACGAAATATCCTCAGGCCATATCAAGTTTTTAAACCAGGAGAGCTCTCCCGCCAGGGGCGTCTTTACCGCCCCCGTGGAGGAGTACTGCTCCCCTGAGGACGACCTCCCCTGCCACACCGGAGAAGAGACCCTCGCGTGGAGGGTCGGCATGAAGGTATCTCACCCGAGCTTCGGGGTCGGCATCATAAAGGAGCGGAGCGGGGCCGGGGCTGATGTAAAGGTCACCGTCAACTTCAAGAACTCCGGCATTAAAAAGCTCGCCGTAAAGTACGCAAACCTAACCCCACAATCCTGACCCCACTTACTTGACTTATTGGGAAAAAGTTATTATCATCCCTCATTGGCTCACTTTAGCTCTGCATTCTTCCACAATGCTACCCGGAAAGGCGTTATAATATTTTTTAAAAACACCCGTATAGTCTTCCACTCTCAGCGTTTTTCAGGTGTGGTCCGGGCGTTTTAAGAAGGTGCGAGATGAAGATCAAAAAAGCGGTTTTCCCTGCCGCGGGCTTCGGGACCAGGTTCCTGCCCGCCACCAAGGCTATCCCGAAGGAGATGCTCCCGCTCGTTGACAAGCCGCTCATCCAGTACGGGGTCGAAGAGGCCAAGTCATCGGGCCTCTCAGAGATAATCATCGTGACCGGAATGGGCAAGACGGCGATCGAAGACCATTTCGACACCTCGTTCGAGCTTGAAAAACTCCTTCAGGAAAGGGGCAAGACAGAGCTCCTTAAGATGATAGAGGCGGTCTCCGGCCTGGTCCATTTCGCCTACACGAGGCAGAAAAAGCCCCTTGGGCTGGGCCATGCCATAGGCATAACCAGGAACCTTATCAATAACGAGCCATTTGCCGTTTTCCTGGGGGACGATATAATTGTCTCAAAGACCCCGGTCATGAAGCAGATGATCGAGGCCTACAAGAGGTTCGGCACCTCTATCCTCGCGGTACAGACGGTACCGAGGAGCCAGGCCCACCTCTACGGCGTGATAAAGGGGAAAAAGATCGGCCCCGGCATATACAGGGTCATGGACCTTGTTGAAAAGCCGCAGGGCAAGCCCCCCTCAAACCTTGCTATAATAGGCAGGTATATCCTTACCCCGGGCATCTTCAGCGCCCTTGAGGAGACGAAGCCTGGCAAAGGCGGGGAGATACAGCTCACTGACGCGCTCAGGATACTTGTGCGCACGCAGGAAATATACGCCATCGAGTTCGAAGGGACAAGGTATGACGCCGGGGACAAGCTGGGCTTCCTCAAGGCAAACGTCTCACTTGCGCTTAAGCGGCCGGAGCTCAAGGCCGATTTCAAGAAGTTTTTAAGAGACCTCAAGTTCTAAGGGGACGCTGAAAATATGGCGAAGATATCCAGGAAGCCACCCAAAACAGCGGTCAGGGTCGAGCACCTGAACGAATTTCTCTTCGAGTGCGCGGATGACGCCACGGGGCTCCTTTCACCAGAGCCCATTACCCATATCCCGACCCTTGACATGTTCTCCACGCCGGACGAGCTGATCGTAGAGGTCGAGCTCCCCGGGGTAAGAAAAGAGGACATCGACATAAGCCTTTCAAAGGACACCCTCACCATAAAGGCGGTAAAGTTCGAGTGCTTTGAAGAGGACAAGATAAACTACGTATGCATGGAACGGTCATTCGGCAGGCTGTTCAGGTCCCTTGACCTGCCATACCCGGTAGACACGGCAAAGGTAAGAGCCAGCTACAGGGAAGGCATCCTTACGATTACGCTCCCGAGGGTTCAGGACAAGCGTAACTCGACCAAAAAGGTGCCGATAGAATCCATTTGAAAGAGGAGAACTGAACCTAAATGGCAGAAGAGAGAAGAGAAGAGGAGCAGCTGGAGATACCGGACGTACTGCCGCTCCTGCCGGTAAGGGATGTAGTCATATTCCCGTTCATGATAGTCCCCCTTTTCGTGGGGCGCGAGCGCTCGATAAACGCCGTGGACGCGGCCCTTACAAAGGACAGGCTTGTCTTCACGGCCACGCAGAAGGACATAACCAAGGAAGACCCGGAGCCGGAAGACCTGTACACGTCAGGCACCGTCTGCATGATAATGAGGATGCTGAAGCTCCCGGACGGCAGGGTGAAGATACTCGTCCAGGGCCTGAGCAGGGGCAATATCGCGAGCTTCGCCCAGACCAGGCCCCACTACTCGGTAGCGATAGACAAGATAAAAGAGCCGCCGGTAATAGAGCTTTCGCTCGAGGTGGAGGCCCTCATGAGGACCGTGAGGGAGCAGCTCGAAAAGCTCTCCTCCCTTGGCAAGGTCGTATTCCAGGAAGTAATGATGGTCCTGGACAATATCGTGGACCCGGGCAGGATGGCCGACCTTGTCGCCGCCAACCTTGGGCTCAAGATAGACGAGGGGCAGTCGGTCCTTGAAACGCTCGACCCGGTAAAGAGGCTCGAGAAGGTGAACGAGTACCTTGTCAAGGAGCTCCAGGTCGCCCAGATGCAGGTGAAGATTCAGTCCCAGGCCAAAGAGGAGATGGACAAGAGCCAGCGGGAGTATTACCTGCGCGAGCAGATGAGGGCTATAAAGAACGAGCTCGGCGACATAGAGGAGCCCTCCGAAGAGCTTGAAGAGCTCAGGGACAAGCTTAAGAAGGCGAAGATGCCGCAGGACGTCGACAAGGAGGCCATCAAGCAGCTCGACAGGCTCGAGATGATGCACCCGGACGCGGCGGAAGCAGCGCTCATCCGCACCTATCTCGAATGGCTCGTCGACCTTCCGTGGGCAAAGCAGACCAAGGACACCCTCGATATAGAAAAGGCCCGGAAGGTGCTCGACACCGACCACTACAACCTTGAGAAGGTGAAGGAACGGATACTCGAATACCTCGCCGTAAGAAAGCTCCAGCCCAAGACCAAGGGGCCGATACTCTGCTTTGTCGGCCCCCCTGGCGTGGGCAAGACCTCGCTCGGCCGCTCCATAGCCAAGGCCATGGGGAGGAACTTCGTCAGGATTTCCCTCGGCGGCATAAAGGACGAGGCCGAGATACGGGGGCACAGGCGCACATACGTCGGGGCGCTCCCCGGGCGTATAATACAGGGCATAAAGCAGGCGGGGACCAATAACCCCGTCTTCATGATGGACGAGATAGACAAGATCGGGATGGACTTCAGGGGGGACCCCTCCTCGGCGCTCCTCGAGGTACTCGACCCGGAGCAGAACTACGCCTTCAGCGACCATTACCTGAACATCCCCTTCGACCTCTCGAAGGTGATGTTCATAACAACGGCCAACATGACCGACCCGATACCGGAGCCTCTGCTGGACAGGATGGAGCTACTCAACCTGCCCGGCTACACCGAGGAGGAGAAGCTCGAGATAGCGCGCAAGTTCATCGTGCCCAGGCAGATAAAGGAGCACGGGCTCGCGAAAAAGCTCATAACCTTCCCAGACGTCGCGATAAAGAAGATCATCTCCCAGTACACAAGAGAGGCCGGGCTCCGGAACCTCGAGCGCGAGATAGCGTCCATCTGCCGCAAGGTCGCCAAGAAGGTAGCCTCAGGCAGGCAGTCGCAGACGGTCATCACCCCGCGTATGGTACAGGAGTTCCTGGGCATCCCCAAGTTTATCCCGGAGAGCGAGCAGGAGTTCGACGAGGTCGGAGTGGCTACAGGGCTTGCCTGGACCCCGGTCGGAGGCGAGATACTCTACATAGAAGCCACCATAATGAACGGCAAGGGGCAGCTTACGCTTACCGGCCACCTGGGCGACGTCATGAAAGAGAGCGCGCATGCCGCCCTCTCCTACGCGAGGTCAAGGGCCGACATGTTCAAGCTCAAACCTGATTTCTATAAAGACCTCGACATCCATATCCATGTCCCGTCCGGCGCCATCCCCAAGGACGGCCCCTCGGCAGGTATAACCATGGCCACCGCGCTCATCTCCGCCCTCACGCAGACCCCGATAGACAAGGACATAGCGATGACGGGCGAGATCACGCTACGCGGCAGGGTGCTCCCGGTCGGCGGCATAAAGGAAAAGTGCCTGGCGGCCCTCCGGGCCAAGATAACAAATATCATCATCCCGGAGCGCAACAAGAAGGATATCGAGGACATACCGAAGGACATAAGGAAGAAACTCAACTTCACCTTCGTCAAGCACATGGACGATGTACTGAAGGTAATATTCAAGAAGCACAAGGTGCCGGGGGGCCGGAAGATAAGCCCAAGAAAGATCAAACCTTCCGGGCGCAAGCACGCGAGGCCCTGAAGATGCATGCCTCTTAAAAAGCTCGGCGAAGACGCGTTCATAAAGGGCCTTGCCGAAAGATTCAAGTCGAGGCACCCCCGCCTGTTAAAGGGTATCGGCGACGATACCAGCGTTACCGCGCAGGCAGGGGGCAGGGCCCTTCTCGCCACGACCGACATCCTCGTCGAGGGCACGCATTTCAGGCGGGACTATACGCCCGCCTACCTTCTCGGGAAGAAATCCCTATCGGTTTCGCTATCGGATATCGCCGCCATGGGCGGCTCTCCCCTTTTCTTTCTCGTCTCCATCGCCCTGCCGCCTGATATCGGGAAAAAATTCCTGGACGAGCTCTACAGGGGGCTCGCGGATGTTTCCAGCAGGTGGGGCTGCCGCCTTGCCGGCGGGAATACCGCAAGGACCCCTGACGGCATCATGGTATCGACGACCGTCTTCGGCGAGGCGGCCGAAGACGAGATCGTCTACAGGAAGGGGGCGCGCTCAGGCGACGTCATCTTTGTGACCGGGACGCTCGGCTCTTCTGCCTTAGGCCTTAAGGTGCTTGGCGATCACGGCCCAGGGTCGTTAAAGCGCGGGCCGTACAAGGGCTCTGTAGCAAGACACCTCGACCCGGAGCCGCGCCTCAAGGCCGGAAGGGCGCTGGCCGAGTCCCGCCTTGCAACCGCCATGATGGACATAAGCGACGGACTGGCCCTCGACTTGAAGAGGCTCTGCCTGGAGAGCAGGAAGGCCGCTGCCGTTTATTTAAGCTCCATCCCTATTTCCGAGGAGTTGAAGAGGTACGGGGAGAAGACGGGCAGATCGCCCAGATTGGACTTCGCCCTTACCGGCGGAGAGGACTATGAGCTCCTTTTCACCTCACCTGAAGAGAATATCCCAAGGCTTTCTGCCCTGTCCAGAAAGCTCTCTCTACCGTTTACGCCCATCGGAAAGATACTCTCGGGGAGAGCCAGGAGGACCGTAACGGTCATCGGCGAGGACGGCAGCCCCTTTGTGCTTAAGAGGCTGGGCTTCGAGCATTTTTAAACCTGTCTCACCCGTCACGCCCCGGCCTGACGACCCTTTGCGAACAGGGGGTCTTTTCAATCTAACAGGATGTTGAAAAAGTCCGTCCAGGACTTTTTCAACATCCTGTCCCTGGATTGCTTAGCAGTCTGTTTTTCAACACACTGCTAAAGTTATTCATCTTGAGCGTCGAAATAACAAAATGCGGTCCATGAACCGGGCCAACTGTCGATTGACATTGGATTTAAAAGAGAATTATAATAACCATCGTTTAAAAACGAAAGGCGCTCAGTGGGCATAAAAGTACCTATCGGCTATAAGTTCATACTCGGCTTTATCGCGGTCGTCGCTGCCGCGGCCTTTGTGCCGGGCCTCGTCGAGAAGCTCGATGTAGCCGAGTGGATGAAACAGCCGCTAAGTTTTCTCATCGCAATACTCATAGGCCTCATCCTTGGCTCTGTCTTCACCCGGAGCTTCACAAGGCACTTCAACCGCATCACCAATATGGCCCGGAAGATAAGCAAGGGCGACCTCACCGGCTCGGGCGACCTGGAAGATGGCCAGCCAAGGCTCGTGAAGGATGAGATGGCAGACCTCGCCGAGGCCGTCTCTCTCATGTCTGCGAGCTTGAGGGCCCTTGTCGAACAGATAAGGTCCACCGCAGGGGAGCTCTCCGAGGCGCAGGAATCCTTCTCGTCGGTCGTGGCCAAAGGGCATGAGACCTCGAAGGAGGTCATCTCCGGGACCTCCGCCATCTTCGACGGCGCGATAGAGCAGGCCAATCACGTCGGTGACGCCTCCTCGACCGTGAAGGCGATGGCAGAGCTCGCTGACGACGTCGCCGGCAAGGTGACGGAGAGCGCCAACGCCTCACAGAAGGTCAACACGATGGTCCAGCGCGGCGCGATGGCAGCCACCTCGGCGATGGAGAAGATGGAGACCATATTTAACGGTATAGAGAACACAGAGTCCGCCGCCATACGGTTGAAGGAGAAGATCGGCGACATACCGAAGATACTCGACGTCATAACACACATATCGCGCCAGACCGACCTGCTGGCCTTGAACGCCACCATAGAGGCCTCCAAGGCGGGAGAGCACGGCAGGGGCTTCGCCCTTGTAGCCGAAGAGGTAAGGCGCTTCGCCGACAACACCAACAATAGCGTTGAAGACGTCTCGCTTATCGTAAAGCAGCTCCGCATGGAGGTCGAGCGCGTCGTCTCATCGGCGAGCGAGGGCACCTCCAACCTGAAGGGCGGCAGGGACGACTTGCGGAAGATCCGCGAGATACTCGTTGACATAACCAACTACACCGCCGATGTGGCGGAGAAGGCCAACTTAATCCTCGGGCTTACCCACAAGCAGAAGGAAAAGGCCGGGAAGACGGTCGATATAATAGAACAGGTGGCCAACATAGCGCGCGAGAACCTCTCTTCTACGGAACGCGTGGAGACGGCGGTTGAGCGCCACGGTGCCGCCATAAGCGAGACCATGGCGGCCTCCGAGAAGCTCTCGGCGCTCTCTAAGGAGCTTAAGGCCGTTGTGGCCAGGTTTACGCTCTGATGCATGAGGGAGACTATCTCGTAATAGCCCTTGAAGCCGGGAGGTTCGCCCTCCCTACCGCCACGGTGGCCGGGGTGGTAGAGGTAGCAGAGCTGCCGTTTCTGCCAGGCAGGTCCGGCTTCGTGACAGGCATGATATCCTTCAGGAACGAGCCGGTCACAGTGATAGAGCTTGCCGGGGCGCTCGGCGACTTTTCAGCCAGGCCCGTAGCGGCGCACAAGGTCATAGTACTAAGGGAAAAAGGGCGCGCCCTCGGGGTGGACATAGGGGATTCAGAGATATCTTTTCACTGGAATACCGAGACAGGCAAGGTCACCGGCGAAAGAGGCCTTTTTACCTCCGGCAGGATATACGACAGCGAGAACGCCATCGACATCATAGACTGGACAGCTCTTTTCAACGAGACGACAAGGATACTTTCGGCGGATGATGGCAAAAAGAGTCCTCATAGCAGATGATACCGCGTTTTTCAGGGCCGCGCTCAAGGAGATACTCGGCAGGGCCGGTTACGAGGTGGTTGGAGAGGCGACGAACGGGGCAGAGGCACTGGAGCTGGCCCGCGGCCTCGCGCCCGACCTCGTCATACTCGACGTGGTCATGCCCGTAAAGAACGGCCTTGAGGCCGCCAAGGAGATATCGGCCCTCAACCTCCCGCTCAAGATCGTCATGTGCACCTCTCTCGGCTATGAGCCGATAGTCGAGGAGGCCGTAAGGTCCGGGGCCTCCGGCTACATAATAAAGCCACTCTCAGAGGCTAAGGTCTTGAATACCCTGAAGAGCATAATTTGACAGGCTGCTAAAAAAAATAGATTTTGTTCAGGCTGCTCAAAAAGCTCCATATGCGAGGCCCAAATTAAATCGGGGAGCGAGGAATGAGGCGTACTTTTTTGAGTACGCCGCAGTGACGAGCTTCTGAAGACAACAAAGCTGATGGACTTATTTCATGCCTGTCAGCGATAAGCCACCCACTACATGGACATCTCCAAATACAAGGGAATATACCTGCAGGAGACAAAGACCCACCTCTCGGAGATAGAGGCCGGCCTTCTCGCGCTCGAAAAAGACCCGGCTGACAAGCCCGTGCTTGACGCCCTTTTCAGGCACTACCATTCCATAAAGGGTATGTCGGCCTCCATGGGATATACTCCCGTCACAAGGCTCGCGCACGCCGAAGAGGACCTCCTCGACAAGCTCCGCTCAAACAAGATTACCCTTAACAGCCGGATGGCATCCGTGCTCCTCAAGTGCCTGGACGCGCTCCGCTCCCTTACCGATAAGGTCGAAAAGGACGAGCCTCTCGACCTTGAGCCTGAGCCCCTTTTAAAGGAGCTTGAGGAGGCCGCATCCGGAGAGGCTCCCACGCTTCCGTCAGCGCCTTCAGGCGCCGCTCCTCAAAAGGCGGCCTTGAGGCTCTCGGACGTCATGAAGGTGGAAGGACGGGTCTTCGACGACCTGCTCGCGACCGTCGGCGGCCTTTTCATGGCGCTCTCGTCCTTCAAGGCCCTTTCCCATTCCTCGCGCTCGATAGAATTCAAAGAAGGGGTCTACGTCCTCGGCAAATCGATAAGCGCCCTCCACGACAGTATCCTCTCGGCACGGATGCTGCCGCTTGAGGACCTTGCCGCCGGCCTTCCGAGACTCATAAGGGACCTTACAAGCGGCTCCGGCAAGGAGGTCACGCTTGCAACAGAGGGCATGGAGATAAGCCTCGACAGGGCCATACTGGAAGGCCTATCCTCGCCGCTCGTCCACATTATAAGGAACGCTGTAGACCATGGCATAGAGACCGCGCAGGAAAGAGCGGCTGCCGGGAAGCCCGCGGTTGCGACCATCAGGATAAGGGCATATACAAGGAAGGACAGGGCGGTAATCGAGATATCCGACGACGGCAGGGGCATAGACAGGGAAAAACTCAAGGAGAAGGCGTTAGCCAGCGGCATCCCGGAAGAGAAGCTCGCCTCAATGCCGGAAAGCGATTTCCTGAAGCTCGTCTGCCTTCCCGGGCTCAGTACCGCTGCCGAGATCACGGCGACATCCGGCAGGGGAGTCGGCATGGACGTTGTAAAGGACTCTGTAGAGGCCCTTGGCGGCGCCCTCGACCTCGAGTCGACCCGCGGCAAAGGTACCAGTATAATAATGGCGATACCGAGGACCACCTCGATAACAAAGGCCCTCATCGTAAATATTGGACCTGAGGCCTTTCTCCTGCCCATCTCAAAGATAGAAAAGGTAATAGAGGTCAGCAACGGAGATATCGAGAGGGGAGTCTTTAGCTTCGATGGGGCAGAGGTGCCTGTCATAAAGCTTGCCGCGCTATTCGGAATAGCTGAAAAAGAGAGTGAGATACATACCCTTGTAGTGGTTGACGGAGGGCTCTCCCTGGGCGGCTCCGGGCATCTCGCGGCCCTCAAGGTGGACGACTTCGGGGACGAGATAGACGCTTACGTAAAACCGCTTCTGCCGCCCATATCAAGGCTTTGGGGGGCATCGGGCTTGACGATCATGGGTGACGGCAGGCCTGTATTCCTCCTCGACGTGCAGCAGATAATCTCAAAGGCGCTCGCAACAGCGTGAAGATATGAACGTAAAGGTACTTAAAAAACTCCTCGAAGGCGTAAAGAAGGGGAATGTCGAAGTCGCGGAGGCCCTCGACGCCTTGCGCAAGCTCCCTTTCGAAGAGCTTCCCTTCGCCACCCTCGATTCCCACAGGGCGCTTCGCCAGGGCTTCCCGGAGGTCATCTTCGGCCAGGGCAAGACCATCGCCCAGATAAAGGCCATTATTAAAAGCATGCTTGGCAGAAAAGAGAACGTGCTCATAACAAGGCTTCAGAGGTCAAAGGGCAGGGCCTTGAAGAAGGCCTTCCCCAAAGGCGAGTACAGGGAGATATCAGGGACCTTTTTCATAAAGTCAAACCCGGTGAAGCCGACAGGCAAGGGGACTGTGCTCGTCATCTGCGCGGGCACCTCAGACATCCCTGTTGCCGAAGAGGCCTCTACGACCGCCGAGTGCATGGGCAACAGGGTAAAGCGCCTCTATGACGTAGGTGTTGCCGGGATACACAGGCTCCTTCACAAAAAAGAAGAGCTATGGGATGCCAACGTGCTGATAGTGGTGGCAGGCATGGAAGGGGCCCTGCCAAGCGTGGTGGCCGGTATGGTCGCCAGGCCTGTCATAGCCGTACCGACGAGCGTAGGCTACGGGGCCAACCTCGGCGGCATCACGACCCTCATGGCGATGCTCAACTCCTGCGCCGCGGGGATATCTGTCGTGAATATCGACAACGGATTCGGCGCGGCCTACGTGGCGAGCCTTATAAACAGGGAATAGGTATTGATCGAGATGAAGACCATCTACTTCGACTGTCCAATGGGCGTAAGCGGGGACATGTTCCTCGCCGCCCTCATAGACCTTGGTGTTGACCACAGGATGATACTCCGCGAGCTAAAGAAGCTTCCCGTGGACAGAATAGATGTCGAGGTAAGGAAAGAGACGCGCCATTCGATAACAGGCACGTCATTCAGGGTAAAGCTCCATGAGGCCCATCACCACAGGAGCTTCAGGGACATCAAGAAGATAATCTCTGGAAGCAAGCTGAAGCCCGCGGTCAAAAAACTCGCCACCGATATATTCAGGTTGATAGCCGAGGCCGAAGGCAGGATACACAATGTAAAAACAGAGGCCGTCCACTTCCACGAGATAGGCGCGATGGATTCCATCATTGACATCGTAGGCGCGGCGATAGCTGTAGATTCACTTAAAGCCGACAGGGTCGTATGCTCACCGCTACCCCTGGGCACCGGCTGGGCAGATACCATGCACGGCCGCATCCCGATACCCGCGCCAGCTACGTTGGAGATATTGAAGGGCGTGCCCATTGCCCAATCCACCGCCCCGTTCGAGCTTACGACCCCGACAGGGGCGGCGATAATGAAGACCATAGCCTCCTCTTTCGGCCCCATGCCATCCATGACAATAGAAAAAGCTGGCTACGGCGCGGGGAAAAAGGACTTTAAAGAACGCGCCAACCTCCTGCGCGCCCTCCTCGGCTCTGCTGAAAATGGCACTGGAGACGAAAAGGTCTACGTCCTCGAGACAAACATAGACGATATGAGCCCGCAGGTGGCCGGGTATCTCCTTGAAAAGCTCATCTCAGCCGGCGCGCTCGACGCCTTCTACACACCCGTCCAGATGAAAAAGGGGCGGCCTGGCGTGCTGCTTACGGCGCTTGCCGCCGCCACCGACAGGGAGAGGCTTCTTGAGACTATCTTCGCGGAGTCCACCTCTATCGGAATACGGAGCTACACTGTCGAGAGGCGCTGCCTTGAGAGGAAGAGCTTTAAAGTAAAGACCCCTTACGGTAACGTCTCCGTCAAGGCCTCTTACCGCGCCGGGATTGCCGTCAATATCCAGCCGGAATATGAGGAATGCCGCGCGATAGCGGAGAAAAAGGGCGTGCCCCTTAAGATCATAATCGATGCCGCCAGGGCCGCCGCCATTAAGACTATCAGATGAAGCAGTCCTTAAAACTTTTACATCTTGGGTTGACTAAAGTCACACATCTCATTATAATACGTTGCTATAATTCTACCTGGAACCAAAAAACCAGGGACACTTGCCTGATGACCCTCCATATATCCGATAACAAGACAGGACATCCATGCTGATACGCTGCTGGGGCTCGCGAGGGTCCATCCCGGTATCGGGCAAGGATTACATAAAGTACGGCGGAGACACCACCTGCGTCGAGGTCATAAGCAACTCGGGTGACCTCATCATAATAGACGCGGGCACCGGCATAAGGCGCCTCGGCAAAAGGCTTGTGGCTGAGGGCCAGCGAAAGATGCACCTCCTTCTCACCCACGGCCATTGGGACCACCTCTCAGGCTTTCCGTTCTTCAAGCCGATCTACAGGAAAGAGAGCGAGATAAAGATATACGGCCCGGAGACCACCCAGGACTCTCTCAAGAAGATCATCTCCAAGACCATGACCGCGCCAAACTTCCCTGTGGAGTTCGAGGACATAAACGCGGACATAAGCTTCCTCGGTATGGGGCCAAAGAGCTACTCCATAGGCTCCGTCAACATCAGCACCATCCCGTTGAGCCATCCCAACCACGGGCTGGGCTACAAGCTCGAAGAGGACGGCAGGTCTTTCGTCTTCCTTACCGATAACGAGCTTGCCTTCCGCCACCCCTTCGGGGTCGGCTACGACGACTACAAGCGCTTCTGCGAGAAGGCGGACCTTCTCTTCCATGACGCGGAGTATAAGAAAGAGGAGTACGAAAGCGAGACAAGGGGCTGGGGCCATTCGACCTACCTCGACACGCTCGATCTCGCGATCGGATCCGGCGTTAAGAGACTTGGCCTTTTCCACCAGAACCAGGACAGGACAGATGCCCAGGTGGACGAGATAGTCAGAGAATGCAAAGAGGTGATAAAAAAGAAGGGCTCAAGCCTTGAGTGCTTCGCGGTGGCTGCGGGGACAGAGGTAAGTCTTTAGCGGGGTTGAGCGAAGGTATGGATTGGCTGCTTGCCAAAGAACTCAAGATCACGTCCAGGCTGATAAAGGGACCCGCATGGGTCCCTTTATTTATTACTACTCCCTTATCTCTCTCGGCACGCCGGCTATCGTCGCCCTTCTCTGCAGCTCCTCATACTCCGACCTGAGTTCGGTGAGCTTTCTCAGGTCCTCCGGCAACTCTTCCCTGTAAAGGTTGTACTGGGCGACGTGCTCTGGCGCGTAGACCTGCCCGAACCTCCTGCCCCCCTCGTAGACCTCCATGAACTGGGTTTTAACGCTTATCGCCGACTGCATCTCGTTTATATCGTTCTTCTTCTTGATGAACGACTGCCGCCACCATTCGAGGGTATTGTCGCCGTAGAGCAGATTCCCAGGCTCCGCGCCGAGCGGCTTCGGGGTAGTCATCTCAAGCCCAGGCGCCCCCTCCTTGGGCTCTTCCTTGATTATCCGTACCTTGGCGCGGTACTCCTGCGGGACCTTCTCCATGCTGTCGGTTATGTGAACGGTCCCCGCCATGTCGGTCCATTGGTACAGGTCGGCGAAGGCCGGGGCGGCGGCAAGGAGCATTGAAACCAGAAAAAATAGGAGCCTCATGATGGGACCTCTTCTGTTTTTATTAATTCCCTCAAAATAATCTCCCTGACCCCTCTTTATGAAAGAAGGGAACCCAAAATATCATCTCTTCAATCAGATATAGCTGTATGTAACATTAATGGTGAACGGCCGCAGGGGCGACCTGTGCCGTCATTAAAAAAGTATAATCTATAGCTCCCCTTCAGTCAAATATGCCCTCGCGTCAAGACGCCTGCCGTCGGTCTCAAAGAAAACGGCCCCGCTTGCGTCTGTCCTGATGATACGCGCGCCAGCCGCGGAATACCTATCGAGCGCCTCCTGGTGGGGCTGCCCGAACGCGTTCCGCCTGCCCGCGGATACGACCACAAACCTTGGGCTTACCATAGAAAGAAACCCCGGGCTCGATGAATATTTCGAGCCATGATGCGGGGCCTTGAGGACGGTAGCGGCCACAGGTTTATTCAACAGAAGCTCCTCCGCCTTCTCCCCGATATCGCCTGTAAAAAGAAAGCTCTTCCATCCGTAGCTGACCCTCATCACGACCGACTTATCGTTCATGTCAAGGGCAACGCCTTCCGCCGGGGGCAGGATATCGATGGACGCCCCGCCTATCTCTTTTCTTCCGGGCAGATCCTTAACGTTCCTTACAGGCACACCAGTCCTGCCGAGGGCCGCCCCAAGCTCTCCGATATCCCCGTCTCCGTTCCACCAGAACTCACCCACATGAAAATTATCCACAATGAACTTGAGGCCGCCCATATGGTCCTGCTGCGCATGGGTCAATACCATGTAATCTATCCGCTTTATGCTTTTTATCCTCAAGAACGGGGCAACGACCCTTTCCCCGGTATCGTAATCCGGGTTGTTGCTCCCGCCCCCATCTATGAGCATGGTCTGGCCGTCTGCGAACTCTATGAATGATGAATCGCCCTGACCCACGCTTAGAAAAGTGACCCGTAGCCCCGCTGGAGGGTCCTCCGTCAGATAGCCCCTTGCCGCGTAGCTCGCCACCAGTAAAAACGCCGCTGCCAGCGCCGCGTATCTCATCGCTGTCCATCTGCCCATAGAGGCGATAGAGAGCGCAAAGGCGTAAAAAAAGGCTATCTCATGGAGCGCTGGCGGGGAGACCCAGGCAGAGGCAAACGGGAAGAAGGAGAAGAACTCGACGACGATGGCTATTATATTGAAGGTAAAGTCAGCTATATGGAGGGGGATGAGGGCTATCGTTGAAGATACCGGTAGAATGACTGCTGACATAAATAGAAGCGGGACGACAATACCGGAGAGCGGCACCACGGCCAGATTGGCCGCAAGGCCTACCATCGAGACCCTGTGGAAGTGGTACGCAAGCACAGCAGATGTGCCGATGCCAGCCGCGACGGTCATGAGCGCTATCGGCAAGAGCTTTCTTTTGAGGAATAACATGGCCCTCTCCCCTCTATTTGCCTGCCCTAACGTATCTTTACCAGCACCGATTTTATTTAATAGCCCTTCCATCCATGGCACAAGGACTATGATAGAGGCGACAGCCGCAAAGGTAAGCTGAAAAGAGACGTCCCAGACCGAATATGGCGCTATGGCCAGGATTATAATGGCGGCCATGGCGAGCGTATTGAGATAGTCCTTTCCCCTGCCGATAACGAAGGAGGCCGTAAAGGCGAGGACCATTATGACCGCCCGCTGGGTCGGCGACGGAAAGCCCGCCAGCATGCCATAGAAGAAGACCGGCGCCGCCGAAATAGCGAGCGCGGCCTTCCTGACGTTCACCGCAAGGAGAAGCCTCTCAGACCTCTTCATGAGAAAGAGGATAAGCCCGTATGAGAAGGCCGCCACCATGCCGACGTGCAGCCCGGAGATCGACAGGATGTGCGCTGTCCCCGTTGCAGCGAACGCGTCCTTTAGCTTTTTGTCTATGCCTCCCTGCCCTGAGATGATGAGCGCCTTGAGCGGCTCGCCGTTGCTGAGCCCGCTTGAGTCTATGAATCTTCCTATGCGGCTTCTCATCTCGTCGATTGGGATAAGGCCGGGGCGCTTAAGAGAGACGGTCTCTATGAGCCTCTCGCTCTTTATGTAGCCGGTAACGAAGACGCCTTTTCTCTCGAGAAACTTCCTGTAATCGAACTCACCGGGGTTGCCGAGGTTCCATGGCTCGTCAAGTATGGCCATCGTCCGTATCCGTTCCCCGGGCATGATGCCTGCCCTGCCGTTCACGCTGAGGAGGGCCTTCCCGGAAGATGCCTCCCAGCCCCCGGGGGCGCGGTACCTTTCGACCTCAAGATAAAATCTCGTCCTCTTGCCGGACGGCTCGACCTGAAGCACGCGCCCTTCGAGCACATGGCCCGCCTTTTCGGTGAATAAACTCTCCCTCTGCACGCGGCTCAAGATATGCTCAGGGTCTATATCAGGGCGCGAATACGGGATTATAAAGAGCGCGCCTGTGAAGAAGAAGGCCGGGACGGCCGCGAGGCGGCTGAACCTTAGCCCCGATTGATAAGAGGCCGCCAATATGATGACGGAAAAAAAGATGGCTGAAAGGACAAGCCCATAGGACCAGCACAGGCTCTCCGAGACGATTATCCCGGAGATGAAGGAAATGGCGACAGGCACAAGTGGGCGCATAGGAGTGTGGCGGGGATGGGACCTTTGTAACACATGAGAGGCTTCTTTTGAACTAAAAACTGGATACCGCGCGGCTTGACGGGCCATCAGCCCGTGAGAGGGGATGATTGGAGGCTACTCCTGGGCCATACGGCCATGGCCGTATGGCCGTATGATATCAGCCTAACCCGGCTATTTTACGATGAGGTTGTTCTTAACCGATTTGACTCCAGAAACACCTGCCGCAACCTCTCCCGCCTTTTTGACGCTTGCCTCCGACTCAACAAAACCGCTTAGCTGGACCGCCCCTTTGTAGGTGTCGACATTTATCTGAAGCGCCTTCAATGAAGGTTCTCTTATGATCTCGGCCTTTACCTTGGCTGTGATAGCCGCGTCATCTATATACTCCCCGGTGCTCTTTGTCTTCTCAGTGGAAGCGCATCCCGTTAAAATAGTTATCAGCACGACACATGCAAAGTATCTCAAGATACGATCAGGCCTTATCATATCGCTCTCCTTAAAGGAATTTTGAACGACTCCTGTTACACCGGCTAATTTAATGTTAGCTCACTTTGCCGGCCAGTCAAGCTTCGCAATAATCATATGCCGGGCAAAAAAAATGGCCTCCCCGTCAGCCCCGCAAAGCATCGTATATAATCAATCTGGGAGGTGAAATGAACATGGATAATTTTTCTACAGAGAGAGAGAGAGAGAACTGAGTATATGGAAAAATCAAGGTATCTGGATATCATCTTCGAGCGAGTTCCGGAAGGGCTCGCCATAATAGATGCCGAAAAACAAAGAGTAGTCCTTGTAAGCAGATACGCGGCCCGGATAGTGGGCCGCTCCAGAGAGGAGCTTGAGGGAGCGACAGAGGATGACCTGATAGAGAGATGGGATATCTTTAAAAGCGACGGAGTATCAAGGCCAAAAAAAGAAGAGTTCCCTATCTTCAGAACGCTGACAAAAGGGGAATGCATCGAAAACGAGGAGTGGATCTTCAGAAAGCCGAACGGGGCGAGGGTCTGCATCCTCATGAACGCATGCCCTGTCTTTGACGAAGGTGAGGTAACCGGCTCCGTCATCTCCTGGGTAGATATAAGCGAGCGAAAGGCAAACGAGGAGAAGCTCAGGGTCCTCAACGTCGACCTCAACGAAGCCCTCAGGAAGGTAAAGGTCTTAAGCGGGATGATGACGGTGTGCGCATCCTGCAAAAGGATCCAGGACGACAGAGGCCACTGGGAGACGATTGAAAAATATATCGCGGAGCGCTCAGAGGCGGAATTCAGCCACAGCATATGCCCGGACTGCGCCCAAAGGCTTTACGGGGATTCCGGAACGGATGACATATCATAACCGGCAATCTTTTCTTGCCCTGCTCAAGGCTTCTCGCCGGCATCCGCCCCTTTAAGCTTCTTTATCTCATTCGCGAGCTTCTCGGTTATCCCGGGCACTGAGAGAAGCTCGGATAAAGGAGCGTTCACCATCGAATCAAGGTCGCCGAACCTTTCAAAAAGCGCCTTTTTCTTCTTCTCCCCGATCCCCGGGACCCGGTCTATGAGCGAGGCCACCTCTTTTGACCTGAGCTTCCTGTGGTAGGAGATGGCGAACCTGTGTACCTCGTCCCTTATCCTTCTTACGAGAAGGTCGGGCCTTGAGCCCTCCTTGAGGAGTATGGGCTCTTTAACGTTCGGGATGAATACTCGCTCGCCCTTCGATTTAAGCCCTTTTCTCTTTAAAGACTCGTCGTCCCTGTCCTTCGCGAGCGCCCTCACCTCTACCCCAGTGACCCCAAGCTCTTTTAAAACCTCAAGGGCTATGTTGAGCTGCCCTTTGCCGCCGTCTACCAGCACAAGGTCTGGCAGCACCAGGTCTGGCGGCACCATGCCTGGCATCGAAAGGGCCCTTTCAGACTCGCCGGCCTCCCCCCTTGAGAACCTCCGCGAGAGCGCCTGGTGCATCATGGCGTAGTCATCCGGCCCCTCCAGCCCCTTTATCTTATAGAGCCTGTACGAGCCCTTCTCCGGAGAGCCGTCCTTGAACGTGACCATCGCGCCCACAGGGTGCTTGCCCCCGATGTTAGAGATGTCGAAGGCCTCTATGTGCCTCGGCGTGCCCCTGAGATGGAGCCTCGCCTTTAGCTCTTCGAGTATACCGGCCTTCGCGGACGAGGCCTCGGCCCTTCTCCTCAATGCCTCGCGGGCGTTTGAGGCGGCCATCTCAAGGAGCTTGACCTTCTCCCCGCGCTCGGGCAGGGTAACAGCCACTTTTTTCCCCTTCTTCTCCGATAGCCACTCCTCTATAACCGCCTTGTCATCGAGCCTCACCGGCACGATGGCCTCGTCCGGTATGAAGCGCTCGCCACGGTAGTACTCAGCCACAAAAGACGATATTATCTCCGTGTCCGGAAGGCCCGCGTCGTGGAAGTAATAGTCGTTCCCGCTGGTGAGCCTCCCCTCCCTGATAAACAGGGCCTGCAGGACGACAGAGTCCTTCTCCCGCACGAAGGCGAAGACGTCCTGGTCGATAGACCTGTGGGTTACGACCTTCTGCTCTTCGAGCATGCCTTCTATTGCGAGCACCCTGTCCCTAAGCCCTGCCGCCTTCTCGTACTCAAGGGCCCTTGAGGCCTCGCTCATCTCCTCCTTCAGTTTTCTTATAAGCTCCCTGTTCTTCCCCTCAAGGAACATGATGGCGTTATCCACCAGCTCCCTGTAGGCCTCTTCCGTTATAAGGCCCACGGCAGGGGCAGGGCAGAGGCCGAGCTGGTAGTCGAGGCAGGGCCTTACCCGGTTCCTGAACTCGCCTTCCGAACAGACGCAGAGCGGGAATATCCTGCGGATGAACTTTATGGTATCGCGCACCTCGCGGGCGGAGATATACGGGCCAAAGTACCTCGAGCCGTCCTTCTTCCTCTGCCTTGTGACGAGTACGCGGGGGAACTTCTCGTTTACGGTTATCCTTATGCTCACATAGGTCTTGCTGTCCTTCAGGCGGATGTTGTACCTGGGCTTGTGCCGCTTGAGAAGGGTGTCCTCGAGAAGGAGCGCCTCCTTCTCGTTGGTGGTAACGATGTAGTCGATATCGCGCACCTTCGAGGAAAGGAACCTGACGGTATAGCGCCCGTCCCCGCCCGTCTCCCTGAAATACGAGCGCACCCGGGACCGAAGCTCCTTTGCCTTCCCGATGTAGAGGACCTCCCCCCCGGCGCCCTTCATGATATAGACGCCAGGAAGCGCGGGCAGCTTCGCGAGCTTCTCTTCGATATCGATAGTCATAATTTATATTATGGCATAGAAGATTTCCGTATTACAAATCTGTATTTATAAACTTCTCGCCATTTTCAGAGTTTATTGCAATAAGACACTCTTGCGCTCTGCCGCGCTTTTTTGGGCATAAGGCTCGCTTTCCGCCACCTTCCTCCTCGCTCGCCCCTTTCCCTACCCTGCACTGAGTGCGTAATGCCAGAGATCTCAAGGCAAATAAAAAACCCTGCCCGATTCCGGCAGGGTTCCTTGAATATTTACTGAAAGATTCTGATCTCCCCCTTTTCTAAAGGGGGACTAAGGGGGATTATTGTGAGACATTAAATCGGGGAGCGAGGAATGAGGCGTACTTTTTTTGAGTACGCCTCGGTGACGAGCTTCTGAAGACAACGAAGCAGATGGACTTATTTCATGCCTGTAACCTTATTGGGCCGCCTTGGCCCTTTCGAGGTACTTCCCTTCAGTCGTATCGACCCTTATTACCTCTCCTGCCACTATAAAGCCGGGGACGTTGACGACAAGGCCGGTCTCAAGGGTGGCCGGCTTCTGCGAGGCGGTTACCGTCGCCCCCTTCATGAAAGGGGCGGTATCGACGACCTTGAGCTCCACCACCTTGGGCGGCTCCACGCCGACAGGGGCGTCGTTATAATACTCGATCATGAACTTTATATTGGGGATCAGGTAATAGACGTTATCCCCGAGCGTCTCCTTTGAGAGGGCGACCTGCTCGTAGGTCTCGCTGTTCATGAAGTGGTAATCGCCGCCGTCGTCGTAAAGGTACTCCATTTCGTGCTGCTCGAGCTGGGCCTTCTCTATCTTGTCCTCCGAGCGGAACCTGTTCTCGGCGCTTGAACCGGTCTTCAAGTGCTTGAGCTTTGTCTGCACCATGCCGCGCCAGTTGCCGGGCGTAATATGCTGGACCGAGGCGACCCTGTACGGCTCGCCGTTAAAAAGGATCGTCATCCCGACCCTCAGCTGTGTTGCCGCGATCATGTAAGTATGCTGCTCCTTTCGGCTTGTATCAACGAATTATAACATACGGGCTTGCCTATTTCACTACTTAATGTGCTTCGCGACCAGCTCCCTGGTACCCTTTGCGCTGAGCCTGTCGAAGTACAGGTCGACCTTCTTCTCGACCTCCGAGCAGATGGCCTTTCTCCGGGCCTCGTCCATGGTCCAGACCCTCTCCTTGAAAGGCCCGAAGCCCTTCTTCCTGGTCTTGTAGATGAACTGCTCTTCGGTATCCGTTGCCTTTCTCTCATCAGAGTGCTTCTCGGCAAGGTGCCTGTATATATCCTTCTTCAGGTCATCGGGGAAGGCCGGGTTGTCATAGACCATGTTCTGGAAGCCGGTTGCAAGGTGCACCTCGGAGGCCCCGTTCCTGGTAAAGAGGTCGAAGGCGTCGTCAGGCAGTGTAGAGGCCCCGTGCTGTACTACTCCGGAGAGATGATAGACCTCCCTTGCGACCTTCGAGAGCCTCGCGATGGTATCGAAGTCGACCTTTACCTTCGCTATGCTGCCGTCAGGAAGGACGACACCGCCGTGGGCCGTGCCTGTCTGGATGCTTATCTTGCTTATGCCCTTCCTGCCGCTGGGGAGCGCTGAAAGGAAGCCGTCCATGAAGGCCCTCAGCTCTTCCTCGGTCGAGTTCTTCCCGCCGACCTCGCCTATCTCGCCGCCTACGGAGACCGTTATACCGGCAGGCTCGTTCTCTCTTATATAAGCGGTAAGGGCCGCCGTGGTCTCGAAGTTAGGCCTCTGCTGCTCTATTACCGAGGGCCTGGCAAGGTCTACTACTGTCGAGGCGTCTATGTCGATATTGTAGAAGCCGCCATCTATCGCCTCTTTTATGAGCTTCTTGAGGTCGGCCACCTCTGCGTCCCTGTCCTGCGCGTACTTCTTCGCGTTGACCTGGAAGTGGTCGCCCTGTATGAAGACCGGCCCCCTGTACCCCTCTTTTATGGCGGCGGCTATGCAGCAGGCAGAATACTCCGCCGGCCTCTGCTCCGTATACCCTATCTCGCTTTTGGCTATCTCGAATATGAACGCGCCGGAGTTATGCTTGATGGCCGACCTGAATATGGCGCGCGCGGTGTCATAGGTAAGACCCCTTATGTTTATGGCCGGGACCGTGAAGCCGCCGCATTCCCCCCTGCCCATGGCCTCGTATAGCCCCTGAATGGAGGCCGACTTTATGCCGAGGCTGCCGCCGATGAACTTTATAAGCTTCCTTGAGACGTCCCTCACTTCAGCGTTGGAGCTGAAGACGGCGTTGTAGATGAGCCTGTCTATCGCTGAGGCGCGCAACAGCTTCTCGTCGAGCACCTCGACGGCGCCTTCCCTGATTTCCTTGACGGCCCCCTTGAGAGCGTCATACAGACCGCCTATGGATTTAAACTCCATAATAACCCCTCCTTTCGCCACCTAAAGGTCAATCCGTTTTTTTATAGTAAACTCTGTAGAGTCTTTCAGTAGAGAACCCGGCGTAATAAAGAAAAAGGAGGATAAGGTTCCCGAAGGCGTTCCTTATAATACCCTTGTTCTCCCAGCGCCTTGGCGAGGTGAGAACGCCGGACCTTAAAAGCACCACACTGCCATGGACCCTTAACCTTCTAACACAATCGACATCTTCCATCAAGCGGAGTTTCCTGAAACCACCGGCCCCTATAAAGGCATTTTTCCTTGAGAAAATGGCCTGGTCCCCGTATATGAGCCCGAAGAGCCCTGCCCTCAGGTTCACCATTGCCTCAAGGAGCCTGAAGCGGAGCCCGGGGGCATCCACCACGAACCTGAACGCCCCGGCAACGGCCCTATCGTCTTTTAGCGCCATGTCAACGTGCTCGCGCCACCCCTCCGGGAGCCTGCTATCGGCGTGCAGGAAAAGGAGTACGTCGCCGCTTGAGACCTCGGAGGCCGCGTCCATCTGCCCCCCCCTGCCTCTTGGCGCTTTTATGACCTTCGCGCCGGCCAGGATCGCGGCTTCGGCCGTCCCGTCAGAGCTGCCGCCGTCGGCCACTATCACTTCTTCGGCAGCGCCCGCCCTGCCTGCCCCCATAGCTGAGCGGATGGCAGCCGCGACATGGCCCGCCTCGTTCAAGGCCGGTATTATAACGGAGATTTTCAAACTGTCCTATTATAGCAGAGAAAAAAATGAGGTGAAAAAGGGACCGCCACTTTTAAGACAGGAGTTTTTGGGCCAGTTCGAGGAGTTTTTTAGGCTCAAAAGGCTTGAGTACGTAAGGGCAACCACTCCTTGCGAGGAAGTCCTTCACGTCCTTGCTGAAGACGTCCCCGGTGAGTATTATGACCTTGTCAGCGAGATAGGCATGCTTCTTGAGGATATTGTCATAGAGGTCGGTCCCGCCGTAGCCGGGCATCCTCACGTCGGTCACTACGATGGCGAACTTCTCCTTCTCCAGGATGTCGAGGGCCTCGCGTCCGTCCCTCGCGGTCTGGACCCGGAAGCCGTTCCTGCCGAAGATATCCTCAAGCGTCTCTCTTATGGACTTCTCATCGTCCACTATCAGTATCTTCTTCCCGTCAGGCGGGCTCGCCTTCGAAGGGCCGGGAACGACCGATAGACCCGTGTCGGCCCACTCGTGCTTTTCAACTATGGGGAGATCGACCGTCACCACGGCGCCGCCCTCCTCCGGGCTCGATATGTCGATAGTCCCGCCGTGCTCGGTCACTATACCGTGCGTTATGGACAGGCCCAGGCCAGTGCCCTTGCCTACCTCTTTGGTCGTAAAGAACGGGTCGAATATCTTGTTGATGACGTCCCTCGACACGCCCGGGCCGTCGTCCTTGAACGTTATCCTGATCCTGCCCCCGTCGAGGCGCGTGGATATATCTATCCGGCCCTTGCCTTTCGAGGCCACCATGGCGTCCTCGGCGTTATTTATGATGTTGATGAAGACCTGCTGCATCTGGAAGAGGTCTACCATGGTCCTCGGCAGCCGCTCCGCGAGGTCGAGGGAGACCAGGATATTGTTAGCCTTGAGCGAATACTCGCGCAGCTCCATCGTATGTCTTATTATCTCGTTTATGTTCTGGAACTCCCTCTCGGTCTTCTTGGCCCTCGCGAACGTCAGCAGGTTCTGGACTATCTTCGCGGTCCGGAGCGACTCGTGGTAGATCTTCCGGAGCTTGTCCTTTATGTCGTCGAGCTTTTTGTCCCCCGGGGTGTCCATCAGTATCTGGCTGAAGCCCATGATGCCCATGAGGGGGTTATTGAGCTCGTGCGCTATTCCGGCGACGAGCTTTCCAAGGCTGGAGAGCTTCTCTGAATGCAGCAGCTGCTCACGCAGGAGCTTCTCCTGGGTTATATCCCTCGCGACGTGCACGCTCGCCCATACCTTGCCCTCGTCGTTGAAGACCGGGAAGGTCGTGAGGCTATAGCTCCCTTCGAAGACCATGTCTTCGAGCTCGACGCAGCCTATCTCGCCGGTGGCCATGGTCTTGGCGTGAGGGCAGATATCCTTGGCGTCCTTCCTGCAGTAGAGCAGGTCATAGCACTTGCGCCCGATAAGCTCCTCAGGGGTGGAGTTGAACTTCCTGGCAAGGGCCTTGTTTATCTTTATTATCCTGTACTCGCTGTCGTGTATGGAGATGAGGTCCTGGATGGCGTCGAACGTAGCGACCCACTCCTCCTTGCTCTTTATGACAAGCGCGAAGAGCTTGGTGTTCTCCTCCGCCCTCTTCTCAAGCGAGTCGAGCATGCTGTTGAAGGCGTTCGCCAGGTAGCCTATCTCGTCCTGAGCGTCGACCCTTATCCTCTCGTTTATCCCGGCCTTGCCGTCAGCTATCCTCTTTATGACCTCGACGTTTCTCCTTATGGGGCCGGTTATCGACTTCTGGATAAGCAGAGAGAGCAGGATGCCGCCTATGGAGATGGCGAAGAAGCCCGATAATATCCACTGGTTCCTGCCCTTGGCGAGCGCGTCGTACATATCCGCAAGAGAGGTCCTGATGACGAGTATGCCCCTTGCGCCCTCGCTCGTGTGGCAGCTCTTGCACTTCGGCTTCCTCTCGATAGGCTGCAGGTAGGTAAGGAGCGGCTGGCTGCCGGTCCTGTCTATATAGTATGTATCGCCGCTTTGCCAGTCCCGGCTGAATTTGGCGAACGCCTCCTTGAACTGGGGCGTGCCGACCCCCCTGGCGACGTTGTACTGCTCGTCCGGGTGGTCTGATAGCCACTCTGTCCTGGTCTCGCCGAACTCCCTTTCCACGGCGGTGATGGTCTTGAAGTCCTTGAACGCCTCCTCGACCCCGTTGCTCCTTACGATGAAAACACTCTCTATGCCGTGGGTCTTTGATATCGACTTTACGAGATGGCGCGCGAGGTCTGCCCTTTCCTCGAGCATGTCTTCGTAGATGGCGGTAAGGATAGGCTGGGACATGAACCTGGAGGCCCGGAGCTTCTCATCGAGAAGCTCCCGCTCCTTGTTCCTGATCTCCCAATATATGGAGATGACAACGCCGACGGTGATGAGCCCGACGATAAGGACGAGGATCCTGGAATGTAAGCTCTTCTTAAGCATACCTGTCAACTGCTACGCGAGATAAGACCGTCAGAGGTGCTAGATGCCCCAAGCCTTAACAATACGGCGGCCCGGTGGGGGTTAATCCGTGTTTTCCCTGGTTTTGCTGCTAATTTATCCTTATCGGATGAAATTTGAAATATTTTAGCTGATTTTGACGAAGGCAGGTAGGAAAAAATGGGCCGGACCGGACTTTTAGTCCAGGGCTGGTTTTCCAGGAGACACATCGAACCGTCCGGTATTTTTCTCAGGTTTTAACAGGTTGCTGAAAAACACAGATTTTATTCAGGCTGCTCTAAAAACCATATGCGAGGCGATTCTCGCCGTTTGATGAATGAGGCGTACTTGGAGTGTACGCCGCAGTGACGAGCTTCTGAAGCCAACGACGCAGATGGACTTATTTCATGCCTGTTAAAGGCCTACTCGCCCTTGAGGTCACGGTTCATAAGCTCCAATACCGCCTCCCTCGGTTGCTTGCCTTCGTAGAGGATAGAGAATACAGCCTCTGTGATGGGCATTTCAACGCCATGCCGGCCTGCCAGCTCTCTTGCGCCCCGGCAGGTCTTCACCCCCTCGGCAACCGACTTCATCCCCCCGATGATCTCTGCCAGCGTCATGCCCTTGCCAAGCGAGACCCCGACCGAGTAGTTACGGCTCAAGGGGCCGGTGCAGGTGAGCACAAGGTCCCCGAGCCCGGAGAGGCCCGCGAAGGTAGCAGGCATGGCGCCCATCCGGCTGCCCAGCCTCGCCATCTCTGCCAGACCCCTCGTTATAAGCGCGGCCCTGGCGTTGTGGCCAAGCCCAAGGCCGTCAGATATGCCAGAGGCTATGGCGATCACGTTCTTGAGCGCCCCTCCAAGCTCTACCCCTGTTACGTCGCTATTGGTATAGACCCTGAAATAACTCGTGGAGAATTCATTTTGCACCTTGATGGCCGGCTCGGCCGAAGATGACGCGGCGCATACCGCTGCCGGGAGCATCGCGCTCACTTCGCTTGCGAAGGACGGTCCTGAGATGACGGAGATGGAGACGTCCAGGCCTGCGCAGACCTCTGAGAGCACCCCGCTCGGGGTCAGCATGCTCCCTTCCTCTATCCCTTTTGTGGCGCTGACGACCTGAGAGCCTTCACTGATAAATTTTTTAGCTGCGCTGAAAACATCCCTAACCCCGTGAGAGGGTATGACGCTCACAATGAAACGCGAATCGGCGAGGGCCTCCTCAAGGCTTCCAAGGGGCATTAGATTATCCGGCAGCCTCACCCCGGGCAGGTAAGTCTCGTTTACGCGGCGGGAGGATATCGACTCGCAGACCTCCGCCGACCTCGCCCAGAGCCTGACGTTTTTGCCCTTACGGGCGAGCAGCAACGCGAGTGTCGTGCCCCAGCTGCCAGCGCCGAGTACGGTCAGATCCTCCATCAGCCCCTTCCCCTTTTTCCGGTCTTCTTCTTCAACGCTGATATCCTCTCATCCAGCCCCGGAAGCTCTTTTTTACCTTTAAGGGCGTAGAGCACCCGAAGAGCCTCCGCGTAAGAACCCTCGTCCTCGTAGATGGCGGCCTTAGCCATCGCGGCCTCTTCCGCCGCCTGGCTCTCCGGGAACCTCCCTATTATCTCGTCATACCTGCGGAGGGCCTCACTGTACATGCCCTCTATATGATAGGTCTCGGCTATGTGCATACGGATGCGCGGGCTCAAACCCGGGTTCGCGACGATATTATTTAGCTCCACCAGCTCGGCCCTGGCCTGCCTCAGGTCCCCCATCCGCATGTATTCCATGGCTATAAGGTACTGGAACCTCTGCCTCGACGCCGGGACCGATTCGTAGAGCCTCTGGTATTCTTCTATGGAAGAGCGATGCTCGCCCTTTCCGGAGTAGAGCTCAGCGAGGGCCTCTCTCCCCTCGACCGTTTCAGCCGAATCGGGGTACATGAAAAAGAGGGCTGAATAGGCGGCTATGGCCTTTTCGTCGTCTTTGAGGTCTTTATCGTAGATCGAGGCGGCCTTGAGCTGGCTTTTGGGGGCAAGCTCGCTTTCGGGGTATCTCGTGACCACATAGGAGTACCGCTCAATGGCCTCCCTGTGCCTGCCGAGGCGCTGGAAAGACCCGGCCTCATCGAAATCGTCCATGGCCTGGTCTATAGAGCAGCCATGGAGAAGGCTTAAGAAGACGCCGAGCAAGAGCGCCCTTACAAGGCTTTTCCGCGCCTCTCTTTTTATGCCGGGAAGGGCGGGTCTATAAGGGGACAGGGCTCACTCCTCTTCAGCTTCCCCATCGTCCTCTTTTTCGGCTATCGGGGCTATTCCGGTTATGTGCTCGTCCTTTTCTATGTCCATGAGCTTAACGCCCTGCGTGTTCCTGCCTATCACATGGACGTCCTTCATGGCTATCCTTATGATCTTGCCAGCGCTCGTGGATATCATCAGCTCGTCGGTATCGACGACCTTGACTATCCCGGCCACAGGCCCGTTCTTGTCGGTTATCTTGATGTTTATGAGGCCGCTGCCGCCCCTGCCCTGCCCCCTGTACTCGGCGAACTCGGTCCTCTTGCCGAAGCCGTGCTCGGTGACGGTCAGTACCGTCGCGTTCTCCTCGATCATCTCCATGGAGACTACCCTGTCGCCTTCGTCGAGCTTGATGCCCTTAACACCCCTGGCCTGGCGCCCCATCTCCCTGACCTCGTCCTCGTGGAACCTTATGGCCTGCCCCATGCGCGTGCCGAGAAAGAGGTCCGTCTTGCCGTCGGTGAGGCGGGCCGATATGAGGCTGTCGCCCTCGTCGAGGCTTACGGCTATGAGGCCGCCGGAGCGGATATGCGAGAAGCTCATGAGGTCGGACTTCTTTATCACACCATGGGCCGTGCACATGGTGATGAAGCTCCCCTCCTTGAACGCGCGCACAGGGAGGAAAGCCGTTATCTTCTCATCCGCTATATTGAGGATATTCACTATGGCCTTGCCCTTTGCCGCCCTTCCGGCCTGCGGCAGGTCGTAGACCTTGAGCGAGTAGGCCTTGCCCTTGTCGGTGAAGAAGAGTATATAGCTGTGGGTGGAGGCGATGAAGAGGTTGGATACGAAGTCCTCCTCCTTGGTGGTCATGCCCATCTTCCCCTTGCCGCCTCTACGCTGGATCTTGAAGAGGCTCGTAGGGTTCCTCTTTATATAGCCGCCGCTGGTGATGGTGACGACCATGTCCTCTTCGGCTATGATGTCCTCGAGCGTTATCTCCCCGGCCTCGTCGACTATCTGGGTCCTCCTGGCGTCGCCGAACCTCTCCTTTATCTCCTTTAGCTCGTCTACGACCACCCCCATGAGGAGCTTTTCGCTCGCGAGTATCTCTTCGAGCGATTTGATGAGCTTCAGCACTTCCTTGTACTCAGCTATTATCTTGTCCCTTTCGAGGGCGGTGAGCCTCTGGAGCCTCATCTCGAGGATCGCCTGGGCCTGTATCTCCGAGAGGTCGAAGCTCTTTACGAGCCCTGCCTTGGCTTCCTGAGGGCCCTTGGAGGCGCGTATCAACTTTATTACAGCGTCCAGGCTGTCGATGGCGATCTTCAAGCCTTCCAAGATATGTGCCCGCTCGCGGGCCTTCCTGAGATCAAAGGCGGTCCTCCTGGCTACGACCTCTTTCCTGAACCTCACGAACTCCTTCAGGAGCTGCGCCAGTGGCAGTACCCTTGGCTGGCCGTTTACGATAGCGAGGTTTATGATGCCGAAGGAGGTCTTCATCTGGGTATGGAGGTAGAGGTTATTCAAGATTACCTCTGCTATCTCGTCCCTCTTTAGCTCCACGACCACCCTCATGCCCTCGCGGTCGGACTCGTCCCTTACGTCAGAGATGCCCTCCACCTTCTTCTCGCGCACAAGCCCGGCTATGCTCTCTATGAGCTTGGCCTTGTTGACCATGTAGGGTATCTCTGTTATGACGATAGACTGCCGCCCTGTCCTGGGGTTCTTCTCGATGGAGGCCTTTGCGCGTAGCTGCAGTACCCCCCTGCCGGTCTCATAGGCGTCCCTTATGCCCTTGCGCCCGTTTATGAAGCCGCCGGTCGGAAAATCCGGGCCAGGCACCAGATTAAGCAGGTCCTTGGCCGAGGCGTCCGGCTTGTTTATTATATAGATGAGCGCGTCTATTATTTCCGAGAGGTTATGGGGGGGCATGTTGGTCGCCATGCCCACGGCTATGCCTGATGAGCCGTTCACAAGGAGGCTGGGGAAGGCTGCGGGCAGGACGACCGGCTCTTTCATGGACTCGTCGTAGTTCGGCTGGAAGTCGACGGTCTCCCTCCCTATGTCTTTCAGGAGCTCGCTCGCCAGCTTCGCCATCCTGACTTCCGTGTACCTCATGGCCGCCGGAGGGTCGCCGTCTATCGAGCCGAAGTTGCCCTGTCCGTCGATGAGCGGATACCTCAAGGAGAAGTCCTGGACCATCCTTGTTATGGCGTCATAGACCGCCATGTCGCCGTGGGGATGGTACTTACCTATGACGTCTCCGACCACGCGGGCAGACTTCTTATGGGGCTTGTTCCACTCTACCCCCATCTCGTGCATGGCGAAGAGTATCCTCCTGTGCACCGGCTTGAGGCCGTCCCTCACGTCCGGCAACGCCCTGCCGACGATTACCGACATGGCGTAGTCCAGGTAGGACTTTTTCATCTCATCTTCTATATAGACCGGTATCTGTTCCTGTGCCATTTCCCCTCGCTTGAAAAGCGGTAATTTTTAATAAAAACATCCGGTTAGGCCGGCCCCGCCCCGGAAAACCGCCCGGTTACCTTCAGGGTGCGCCCCCGGATGCAGACAGCGAAAAAGCGTGTATACTTGTTGGGTGCGATTATTACAATATTTTATCATATCGAAGGTCTCGCGAGCGTGTCAAGGAGTTTAAAAGAGAGCCTTAGGCTTGCCGGCCAGGGTACCCAGCCCCTTTTCAGGACAATTTTTGATGACAACCCCGATCTTTTTTGCTAATCTTTTGTTTTTTGATAGAGGCCTGCTGCGGTCATTTGAAGGGCCGATCCTAAAGACCTAATCCACTATCGATATATAGATATATACCCGGAGGACAGTTTATATGGCCAAAAAGTGTGTCTACTTCTTCGGCGGCGGCAAGGCCGAAGGCAGGGGGGATATGAAGGACCTCCTTGGAGGCAAGGGCGCGGGGCTTGCCGAGATGACGAACATCGGGCTCCCGGTGCCTGCCGGCTTCACCATCACTACCGAGGTCTGCGACTTTTATTATAAGAGCGGCGAGAAGTACCCCCAGGGCTTCCATATAGAGCTGGAAAAGAACCTCAGGAGGCTCGAGAAGCTCGCCGGCAAAAAGCTCGGCGACCCCACAGACCCTCTTCTCGTCTCGGTCCGCTCCGGCGCGGCAAGGTCGATGCCGGGCATGATGGAGACGATACTCAACCTGGGGCTCAACGACGCCTCCGTCGAGGGGCTCGCCAGAAAGACAAGCAACAGGAGGTTCGCCCTCGACGCATACAGGCGCTTCATAACCATGTACGGCTCGACCGCCATGGGCGTGCCGCGCCACAGGTTCGATGACGAGTTCGACGACATAAAGGAGAGAAAGACCAGGCTCCGCCTCCATATACCGAGGTCGCGCAAGGTAACAGATACCGACGTAACAGAGCACGAGCTCGAAGAGCTGATACCGAGGTTCAAGAAGGTATACCAGGAGCATACGAAAAAGCCCTTCCCGCAGGACCCCGTTGAGCAGCTCCAGGGCGCCATCAACGCCGTCATAGGCTCATGGATGGCCGAGAAGGCGGTGACATACAGGAGGGTCGAGAAGATCACAGGCCTCCTCGGGACTGCCGTCAATATCGTCCAGATGGTCTTCGGCAACATGGGCGACGACTCTGGCACAGGGGTCTGCTTCACAAGGGACCCGAATACCGGGGAGGACCTCTTTTACGGCGACCTGCTGATGAACGCGCAGGGAGAGGACGTCGTGGCGGGCATCAGGACCCCCATCCACTTAAATGACCTCCAGCGCCTCCTGCCCGGGGTATATAAAGAGCTCCTCAATGTCCGCAAGAAGCTTGAGAGGCACTACAAGGACATGCAGGACATAGAGTTCACCATAGAAGAAGGCAAGCTCTATATCCTTCAGACAAGGAACGGGAAGCGCTCCCCCATGGCCGCCTTCAGCATAGCCGTGGACATGGTCAAAGAGAAGCTCATAACGAAGAAGGACGCTATCTTAAGGATATCGGACAGGGACATAGAAGGGCTTTTCTACCCCGTAATAGACCCCAAGATACCGATCGAGACGCTCCAGCAGAACCTTTTCGCCACAGGCATAGCCGCTGTCCCCGGGGCCGCGACCGGCTCTATCGTATTTACAGCCAAGGACGCCGAGAACTGGACTGAACAGGGCAAGACCGTAATACTGGTGCGCAAGGAAACGAGCCCCGAGGACGTCGGCGGCATGCACGCCGCCAAGGGCATACTCACCGCCACCGGCGGCAAGACCTCCCACGCCTCGGTCGTTGCCAGGGGCTGGGGCAAGTGCTGCATAGTCGGCTGCGAGGACCTCAATATCGATTACTCCTCCAAGACCGTGACGGTCGGGAAGACCACCTTGAAAGAGGGCGACTCCATCACCCTCAACGGCTCTACTGGAGAGGTCTTCAAGGCCTCGCTCAATCTCATAAAGCCAGCATTCCCGGAGGCCTACCATATGCTCATGAGGTGGGCCGACGAGGCAAGAAAGCTCAAGGTCCGCACAAACGTCGACACCCCCTATGACGCGGAGAACGCTATAAGGCTGGGGGCTGAGGGCATAGGCCTTTGCAGGACCGAGCACATGTTCTTCGATACCGAAGAGCGCCGGATCGCCATACAGAGGATGATCATATCCGAAGACCAGAAGACCAGGAAAAAGTCGCTCTACGACCTCCTGCCCTTCCAGAGAAAGGACTTCGCGGGCATCTTCAGGGCGATGGACGGCAAGCCCGTGACCGTAAGGCTCATAGACCCGCCTCTCCATGAGTTCGTCCCCCATACCGAGAGCGAGCAGAAGCAGCTGGCGCACAAGCTCGGCCTACCCTTCCACCAGGTAAAGAGGAGGATCGAGAGGCTGCACGAGTCGAACCCCATGCTCGGGCACAGGGGCTCAAGACTCCTTATCACCTACCGTGAGATACTCGACATGCAGGTGCGCGCGATAATGGAAGCGGCCTGCGACTGCCAGAGGAAGGGGATAAAGGTATCCCCCGAGATAATGCTTCCCCTTATAATCGACGCCAAGGAGCTTCAGATACTGGCGGACAGGGCGAAGGTAATCGCCTCGGACGTCATGAAAGAGCAGAAGACCACGGTCAAATACCTCATCGGCACGATGATAGAGGTGCCGAGGGCCGCGCTCCTCGCCGACCAGATAGCGCAGGTAGCGGATTTCTTCTCCTTCGGCACAAACGACCTCACGCAGATGACGCTGGGCATGTCGAGGGACGACGCCGGGAGGTTCCTCCCCGACTACATCGACGAGAAGAAGACCGGGATATTAAAGAACGACCCGTTCCAGTCGCTCGACCAGGCCGGGGTCGGCTTCCTCATGAGGCTCGCCATAGCCAAGGGCAGGGCCAAAAAAGAAGATCTCAAGGTGGGCATATGCGGCGAACACGGCGGAGACCCTTCCTCCGTCGAGTTCTGCCATCTCAATTACTTCGATTACGTATCCTGCTCGCCCTTCAGGGTGCCGATCGCCAGGCTGGCGGCGGCCCAGGCCCAGATAAGGTCCCCCAGGGCGGCCGGCCAGAGGAAAATAGTCCTTAAGCTCAACGGGAAATAAAAACCCCGGACAAACAGATCAAAAAGCCCCCCGGAAGAATTCCGGGGGGCTTTTTTTACGTCATCAGGCGCCGTAAAGTATCTGGACGTGCAAGACCTCATTGGTCTCAGGGTTGCCGATGATGAGCACGCGTTTATCAGAGGAAGCAAGCGGCGTGATATCCTCGATGTTCCTGAGAACGTCCCAGCCGGTGTCGCCGGCGAAATGGGACTCGCAGTTCAACGCCGACCTGAAGCATACGCTTATCGTGCTATCGGCGCTCGTCTTGAAAGGCACATCCGCCTGCTGCGGCCCTAAAAGCCCCGGCACCTCTGTCCTGACGACAAACTCGTTATCGATCACGTTTATATCGGAAAGGGTGCCTATATAATAAACACCCTCACCGTTGCCCAGCATGCCTGACTCATAACGCGCTTCTCCCCCAAGGCTCGGGAACGCCTGTGAGGGGATCATGCTCGTCTGCGGGGCCGGCTTCATGGGTTGCATCATGCTGCCGCCCCCCTTGCCGTAATCCCGGGCCGACGCGCCGGTTACGAGCAGCGCCACAAGCAGTATCGGCACGAACCCCATTATTTTGAGGATCCTCATAAAAACACCTCCTTTACTGTTTGGAACTTCCCTTATATGAAACTGCAATAGGCATGCCCGGAAAGCAGGGCTCCTTCCAGTCGTTTTTGCTTTGAAAAAAAGGGCAGTCCCGCCTTGGGGGCTATCCTTAAACCTATTTCGTTATAACAGAAGAGTGTTCCTGCATCAAAAAAAGGCCCCTCAAGCCCCTCGGAAACCCGTAAAAAGGGCATCGTCCAATTTGTGTAGGAATTTTTCCTGACCCCCCATATATTGTGTCTGCCGATTTAAATTAACACTTTGTATTGTATTTTTTCCTTTACAAAGGGCGGCAACTCTGTTAGATTGCCGCCTACAAACCTCTGGTGGAAAGATGAAGATAAAAAAGCTCTCTATTCACGGCTTCAAGTCCTTTGTCGACAAGGTCACCCTCAATTTTCCTGCCGGCACCTCAGGCATAATCGGCCCCAACGGCTGTGGAAAAAGTAATATAGTCGACTCCATCCGGTGGGTCCTCGGCGAGCAAAACGCCAGGCACCTGCGCGGCAAGCATATGGAGGATATCATCTTCACCGGCTCCGATGGGCGCAAGCCCCTTGGCATGGCCGAGGTCGTCCTGACCTTCTCAAACGAGCACGGCCTCGCGCCGGCAAGCTTCGCCAACTTCTCCGAGATAGAGATATCCCGCCGCCTCTACAGGTCCGGCGAGAGCGAATACTACATAAACAAGGTCCAATCGAGGCTCCGCGACATAGTCGACCTCTTCACGGACACCGGCATCGGCACCAGGGCCTACTCCATAATCGAGCAGGGGCAGGTCGGCTGGCTGATCTCCGCCAAGCCTGAGGAGAGGAGGACGGTCTTCGAGGAGGCCGCCGGCATAAACAAGTTCAAACACAAGAAAGAGACGGCCCTCAGGAGGCTTGAGTCCACCAGGGATAACCTTACAAGGGTAAGCGACATCATAAGCGAGGTGAAAAGGCAGCTCAACTCGCTTAACAGGCAGGCGAAGAAGGCCGAACGGTACAAGGTCTTGAGGGACGAGCTTAAATCCCTGGAACTGCTCTTGTCGTCTCTCGAATACACCAGGATGAAGCAGGAGCTATCAACGCTGGCCAAGAGGATCGAGGCGGTAAAAGACGAAGAGATATCCCTTAGCACCATGGCTACCGCAAAGGAAGAGCTCTCGGAAGAGCTAAAGGTCGAGTACCTCGGGGTCGAGGGGGAGTACAAGGCTGTAAGGGAAAGGATATTCGAGCTCGAACGCCGCATACAGGACGAGGAGCGCAAAAGCGCCCTCGCCAACATGCGCATAGATGAGCTTAAAAGGACGGAAGAGCGGCTTCTGGCGGAAATAGACGAGCTCACAAAGACAAGGGAGGCGGCCTCAGCAGGTCTGGAAGGGCTCGTCTCCTCGCTTTCAGCGCTGGGCTCCGAGATAGAGGCATCTTCCGCGCTCCTGAGCGAAAACTCCGCGGCCCTGGACGCTATTTCAAGGGACTTGAGAGGCAAAGAGGAGGCGCAAAGCGGCCTCAAGGCCGACTCCCTCAAGATATCCACAAGGTTCTCCGACATAAGGCACTCTATACAGAACTGCCTGCGCGAAGAAGACGATTCCAGGGGGTGTGAGGCGCGCGCGAGGACAGAGCTGGAGAATATCTCCGCCGCACTCGCCTCAAAAGAAGAGCCTATACAGGCGCTCCAAGAGCGCATCACTGGCGCCCAGGAGCAAAAAGAGGCGCTCGACGCCGAACTGGGCTTTGTAAGGGAGAGACTTGCCTCCCTCGACGCCGAGCGTGGCGCGAAGAACGACGAGCTGCTCGTCGCGAGAAAAGAGTACGCCAGGGCCTCTGCCATGCTCGCCACCCTCGAGGAGATGGAGAGGAACTTCGAGAGCATAAAGGGCGGCGCCAAGGCCATAATGCAGCGCTCGGAGAAGGCCGGGGTATACGGCCTCATAGCCGACTGCATGGAGACCAACCCGGGATACGAAAAAGCGGTCGAGGCTGTCCTTGCCGACAAGCTCCAGTATGTCCTTGTCGAAAGCTCAAAGGAAGGCATCGAGGCGATAGAGTACCTTAAGGCCAAGGGCGCCGGCAGGGGGAGCTTTGTACCGGTCAACGACGCGCGGCCTGTGGCGAGCCCCGTCCTGGCGGATTCCGGCGCGTTCCAGGGCTCAAGGCCGCTTTCGAGCGAGATAAAGATAAAAGAAGGCTATGAGCCGATAGTAAGCTGCCTCCTTGGGGACGTATTCCTGGCGGATAATATCGAGGCCGCCTTCACGGCCTGGAAAGACAGCGGCGGCTTCCGCACCTTCGTAACGCCTGACGGCGAGACAATAGACGCCCAGGGCGTTATCACAGGCGGGTCGGCCCTCTCCGACAGCGGCATCCTCCAGAGAAGGGGCGAGATAAAAAAGGTCCGCTCTGAGGCCTCACGCCTTGAAGGCTCTATCGCCTCCATGGAAGGCGGGCTTAAAACCGTCGAGGAGACGATACAGTCGACAAAGGCGCATCTCGACAGCCTCCGGGAAAAGCTCCACAGAGCCGAGATAGAGAAGGTCAACCTCTCAAGCGAGCTTAAGCGCGGGGAGGACGATCTCGAAAGGCTCCGCAGAAACCGCGAGACCTTCACAGCCGAATGCGCCCAGGCTGCCGCCAGGCTCGCCGGGATAGCTGACAAGAAAGCGGCCCTGTCGGTTGAAAGGGAGGGCCTTGAGAAGGCCCTGGCCGAGAAGGAAGAGGCCATAGCCCTGCTCTCTAACGAGATATCCGCCCTCGCGGGAAGAAAAGATGAGCTATCGAATATCGTTACCGAGGTAAGGGTAAAACTGGCGAGTTCGCGTGAGCGCCTTGAGGCCCTTAAAAGAGAGATAGCCGAAAAGGAGCGCTCCGTCGAGGAGACCGGGCGGAAGATAGAAACCCGCGGGGCCGATATCGAAAAGGGGCGCGCCGAGATAGCTGAGAAGGAGAGCGGCCTCGCAGAATTAAAGGACGCGCTAAACGGCCTCCTTTCAGGGATAGACGGCATAAGGAAAGAAGAGACTCAAAAGGCCGAGACACTTGAATCGATAAACAGCCAGATAAAGGCCGCTGAGCACGAGCTGAAGGAGCTCAAGGGCAGGTACTCCGAGCTTCAGGAATTGAAGGGCGATCTCACTATAGAGACAAAAGAGATGGAGCTTGCCATCTCAAACCTGAACGACAGGCTGACAGAGAAGTACTCAACGTCCGTGGAGGAGTACGCCCCGGCCGAAGGTGAGGCAGCCCCTCAGATAGAGGCGCTCGAGGAGCAAAGGACCGATCTTCGGGAGAAGATAACGTCGCTCGGCGATGTAAGCCTTTCCGCCCTCGAGGAATACAACGAGCTTGAGACAAGGCACCAGTTCCTCCTTGACCAGCAAGCCGACCTGACGAAGTCGGTGGAGAGCCTCCACACGGCCATACAGAGGATAAACAGGACCACCAGGGAGAAGTTCCGGTCCACGTTCGACGAGATAAACGCCAAGTTCCAGGAGACCTTCCCGAGGTTCTTTAACGGCGGCAGGGCTGAGCTGAGACTTACGGAGGAAGGGGACATCCTCGAAGCCGGCGTAGAGATCGCGGCGCAGCCCCCCGGGAAGCGCCTTCAGAACATAACGCTACTTTCAGGCGGCGAGAAGGCGCTCACGGCCACCGCCCTCATCTTCGCCATCTTCCTCATAAAGCCGAGCCCGTTCTGCATCCTCGATGAGGTCGACGCGCCGCTCGACGACGCCAACATCGACAGGTTCAACCTGTTCGTGAAGGACATGTCGAAGATAAGCCAGTTCCTCCTCATAACGCATAACAAAAAGACGATGGAGATGGCAGACACCCTCTACGGGATAACCATGCAGGAGCCAGGTGTCTCCAAGGTCTTGTCACTCAGGCTCTAAGGGGCCGCCTCAAAAACAAATGCCGTTTAAAGACATTTTAAAAGACCTTTCGATGAGCGCCGGGGCTGCCGGCGCCATCATAATAGACCATGACGGCGAGGTGGTGGCCTCATGGGCATCCTCGCCGGAGGTCAATATCGACCTCATAGGCATCCACCACGAGATAATACTCGATATAGCAAGGGATGCCGCCGCCAGCCTCGACCTCTCCGGCGTTAAGCGCCTGGCGATAACGACCGACAAGGCAAGGCTTGCCATATCGACCATCAAGGAAGGCTACTGCCTTGTGATATGCCTCGGAAGGGAAAGGCCGATCGGGAAGGCGCTCTACGAATCAGAAAAGGCGATAGAGCGCATAGAAGAAGAGATGGGCTAAACAGGCTGCTAAAAAACAAAGTTTCGTTCAGGCTGCTCTAAAAACCATATGCGAGGCGATTCTCGCCGTTTGACGAATGAGGCGTACTTCTTTGGTACGCCGTAGTAGCCGGCTTCTGAAGCCAACGAAGCAGATGGACTTATTTCATGCCCTGCGTCAGGGAGCAAAGACGAACTTCAAACCCGCCATATAGTAACTGAAGCCGGAGGCGCTCCCCACCGCGTAGTCGCCCCCTTCTGCGCTAAGCTCGATTGTAGACCTGCCTGTCCTGTAGCCAATGACCCCGGCGCCGCCACCGAAGAAGTCCTCTGTCGAAGCACCGTTCCTGTCGAACGACTGCCACCCGTAATAAGGCTCGAGATAGGCGTAAAAGCCCGCATGCTCGTAAGAAAGGGTAAGAAGCAGCTGGTGAGCGATGAAGTTCTCCGGGTCGAAGTACCCGCCGCCGCTTTGCCTGTCGAAATCGAGGTATCTGAACCTGTACCCGATATCCACCCTCGGGCTGCCGGGCTTGAGCGTATACCTGGGGGTGACGCTTAAGTCGCTGGCGGAGTTATCATCTGAATATCGCCTGTAGTTGTAGCTTCCATAAAGGCTCGTCCTTCCAGAGGCCCTGGAGGCCGAAAGCGAATAGTCCGACACCCGTATCCCGTTCTCCACGATCTGGGCCGTGTCCGTAAGAAGGTCCCTTGACACGCCAGCCGAAGCCGTCCAGCCGCGGAGGTTCGTCTCAGCGCCAAGGAGGCCCGTAAAGAAGCCGCCGTTCCCCTTGAAGGCCGCGCCTGCCCCGGCGCGCGCCTTTATATCGTCGCCAAGCCTGCCAGCCAGATAAAAAGAGAAGCTCTCAGCGTTTTTGTCCCTCGTCCTGTCCTCAGCGTCGGTGTGCCTGTACCTGAGCTCGGCCTTGAGGTCAGATAGCAAAAATCCGTAGGCGAGCGCGAAGCGCCTTACCTGGTTGAAGTCGGAATCGTTGTAATAGGCAGATGAAAGGTCGAAGGTGGGCCTTGTCGCCCTTGAGAGCGCGTCGTGAAGCTCCTTCATCTCCCTTTCCTGGTACGGATATGCCGTTTTAAGCAGGGCCTTGCTATCGGAGGCCGCCTTAAAGCGCCTGCTCTCGATGAGTGCATAGGCAAGCCCCATCCTGGCGTCAAAGTCCTCGCCCCTTGAAAGGACCGAGTTGTAAAGGGGTATAGCCTCGCCCGACCTTCCCTGCCACCTGAGTATGTTGGCCTTGACTACGAGAGATTCGGCCTCTTCAGGGCGCTCCGCGAGGACGTATTCTATCTCTACGGCCGCCTCTTTAAGCCTGCCCGACCAGGAAAGGGCCCTCGCGAGGTTTTTCCTCGCCTCTATATTTGACGGCTCTTCGGCCTTTATTTTTTTGAACTCCTCTATCGCGCCGTCCAACCGCCCGCCCCACGACATGGAAAGCGCCATCCGCGCCCTCTCGGATAAAGTGAAGGCGCCCCTGTCTGCCGACAAGGCCTTGGAGTACTCTTCCGCCGCTGCCCTGTAATCTTCTTTTGCCGCCAGGAGGTCCCCTGCCTTCTTATGCTCAAGGGCAGATGCCTCTTCCGAAAAAGCAGGATGTGGGACAAAGACCAACAGAGATAAAAAGAACAGGAGTACCGTAAAAACGCGCATCTTCAAGGCCTTTCTATTCTTGAAAAAACATATTTGAAGCTCCCCGCTGTTAATACTCGCGGGCATCTTCTAACCGGATGGAAGATATTCCCTAAAGGCCGCCACGAGATGGACGCGTACCCCCGTCGAGCCTGGCGGGAGGGGGGCTGAAGCCTTCCTTCCTCACGTACTCCCACTTCCTGTCCCTCTTGAAAAAGAAACTCAGTACCGCCTGCGTCCTCCAGAACGCCAGGAGCTGCCTGTATCCGAAGTTCTCGAGCACGCCGTAAAAAAGGAGCATGAGCATGTCCCTGAACCTTTTGTACCTTTTGTAGGAGAATTCCTCGAGGAGAACCGCTGCCATGGAGAAGAATATCCCGATAAGGATGGCCATTACAAGGAAAAGGAAGAAAAAATACTTGTCCACAAGGCCAAGAAGGAATGACGCCGTCACCACAAAATAGCCGGTTATCTCTATGACAGGCCCAAGTAGCTCTATAAAAAGCTGGTATGGGAGCGCGAAGAAGCCTATCCTGCCGTAGCGGGGCTTGAAGAGCATCGACCGGTAGATATAGATCGATTCCGCGAGCCCGAGGTGCCACCTCCGCCTCTGCCGCTTGAGCATCTTAAGGTCCCTGGGCGCTTCGGTCCAGCATATGGGGTCTGGCACGAAGTTGATGCGGTATTTTATCCTGTTATCCCTAAGGTACTTGTGAAGGCGCACCACAAGCTCCATGTCCTCTGTGACCGTGTTGCGCATGAAGCCGCCCACGGCCTGCACGGTCTTCTTATGGAACATGGAGAAGGTGCCTGAGATGATAAGGAGCGAGTTAAGCTTGCTGAGGCCCGCCCTCCCGAAAAGGAAGCTCCGGATGTACTCCACTATCTGTAGCTTTGAGAGGGTATCGGGCGGAAGCTTGACGTTCTGGAGCCTGCCTTCCGATATCTCAGAGCCGTTGGCGATCCTCACTATGCCGCCCGTGGCCTTCACCAGGTTGGGCTCCTCAATGATAGGGCGCATGAGCCTCGTTATCGCGCTCTCCTCCAGTATCGAGTCAGCATCGACGGAGCAGAAGTAAGGGGCCCTGGAGACGTTTATCCCTACGTTCAAGGAGTCGGCCTTGCCGCCGTGGACCTTGTCGACCACTATGAGCTTCGGCACTTCCGCGTTTAGATAAAAACCAACCACCCTGCTCGTGCGTATCGACTCGCGGTATATGACGTTCACCCTGGTGAGGCCGAATCCGTCGATGAGCCTCTGGATTGTCGAGTCCCTGGACCCGTCGTTCACGACGATGACCTCGTGGTCCGGGTAGTCGAGGCCCAGAAGCGACCTCACCGACTCCACGATGTTCGCTTCCTCGTTAAAGGCGGCCATGATTATACTGACCGGCGGGGCGACCGATGGGTGTATGGTCTGCTGGTATCTTCCGTATTCGAGCCTTGAGAGGTGGACTACGATCACGCCGGAGGCGAGCACAAGCAAAAGCAGGTATATCCCGTTCGCGGCAAAATAATACGCGAGCACGAAATGGTTAAACCATGATATGAGGAGGTAAATAATTTCCACAGAGATAACAAGGCAGCCATTCTTCACTTAAGATGGCTTTGGCTGGGGTTTACGCCCCTGGACCTCCTTTATTAGTGCGTAGACTCCCGCTATATCCTCTTTCGCCGCTTCATGCCCCATGGTTGAAAGAGAGGCCAGGATACCCTCAAGCCTGTCCTGGGTCAGGGAAGAGAGGATGCGGGCCATTTCCAGAAGAAGGTCTCTACCGATATACTTATCGGCTGTTTTCCCGTTTTCCTTTAGTATTAAGTCGTTACCTTCGAGGAAGGACTTGAGTTTAGTGTAAAAGCCGGCCCTGCTTAACTGATCGAGCGCCTGGTCTCTCGCGTAGCGGTCCGATGAATCTATTAAGACGTTCAGAAGCTCTATAAAACCAGCGCCCCCTGCCAGGGCCATCGCCTCGGAGGCCGCTGCCCTGACCTGCCAGCTCTTGTCGGTAAGCGCGGCCTTTAAGGGCTGTATGGCGCTTTCAGCGCCGATCAAGCCAAGCGCCCTGGCGCTATGCAGGCGCACGACCCAGTCCGGGTCTTTGAGGGCCGCCAGCAGGAGCGGGATAGCCTCCCTGACCTTGAGTTTGCCGAGCCCCTTCGCGGCCTTGGCCCTAACCTCATGCTCAGGGTCGCCGAGCATGCGGGAGAACTCGGCACTCGTAGAGCTGTCGCCTATCTCGCCGAGGATATCAAGCGCTGTAGCGCGCACCATCCAGTCCTGGGACTTAAGCTCGCCCATAAGGTCGCGGAGCACGGCTGTGCCGAAGGAGATGATGGCCGACTTGACGACCCGGACAGAGACGTCCTCGCCGTCCTTGTCTTTCAATGTCTGCTTGAGAGCGTTCATCAGGTGTGGGATGGCGCTCTCATCCCCTATGACGCCAAGGGAGTTTATCGCCATGAGCCTTACATCCTTCCTGTCGCTGCCGAGCGCCTCTATAAGGTACGGGACGGCGGCGGCATATCTGATCCTGCCGAGCCTTTCAGCGGCCAGCGCGCTATCCCACCTGCTCCCCTTCTTAAGCTTCCTTAAATAATGGCGCGTATATCCGAGGGAGTCGAGGAGCCTTGCCGCCTCAACACGTCCGTCCACGGACTCAACGCATTGCAAGAGGCATTCCTCCACAGCCGTCCACCCGGGGGAACCAGGCCTGTGCCTGTAGCTTTCCTCGCCCTCTATCTTCCTGCCGGCCTTCAACGCCTCCAGGAGCGGCAAGGAGCCCTGCCTCGCCATGTCGAGGCGACTGTACTTGCGCCCTGTATAGAACCTCCGGCAGATCACGGCTACGAAGGTAGCTATAATAAGAAAAGTAACCGTCCAGATAATGAGCTTGACCAACAGAAAGACCACGGCAACAATCCCCTCCCAACGGCGATTATATCAATTTTCCTTTTTAAATCAATCGCTTGTTGGTTTACTTTATAAACGTTTCAATTATTAATGGACTGACCGTGCGGCTAAAAAGAGTTTAAGCGGCGTACATTTAACAGATTGGCCTTTTTCAGCAGTCTGTTAAATAAAAAGGGGGCTTCAAATAAGCCCCCTTTTCAACGCCATCTGTTTTTGTCCTTCAGTTCAGCCAGTCTTCGAGCCAGGCCTTCCTGTCCGAGTCCGACCACTTCTTCCAGTCGCCCCTGAGCCTGGCCTTGCGCAGAGCGTCCCTCGCCTCGTCTTTACTGACGTCCTTGACGATTATGAGGATGTTCCCCGGCCTTATAAGGTCCGGGTGCTTGAGCCGGCTCATGTTATACCTGTATAAAAGGGGCCACATCATCGGGTTCCCGTAGGCCTCTTTTTTCGCTATCCTCCAGAGGGTGTCTCCCCTTTTCACGATATAGAAGCCGAGCACATCGTCTACCCGCATGAGCCTTATCACGTCCTCGGCCTTTATCTCCCCTCTCTTGAGCTTCATGGCTATGCTGGCCCTCAAGTTCGCGAACTGGGCCTGAAGGCTCGCTACCCCTGCAGAGTCGACCCCCGATTGCCGGAGGGCCTCGGTCTCTTTACTTAGCCTCGCTATCTCGGATTCAAGCTCTCTTCTCGCCTGAGCCTCTTTGGCGAGCCGTTCCTTTGTCTCTGAAAGCTCCCTTTCAAGCTCATTTACCGCCGCGGCCCTCGCGCCATCAGAGGTCTCTACATCCCTCAGGCGGGCCTCCAGCGCATGCCTTGAACCTATCTCCTCTTTGAGCCTCGCCTCAAGTCCGTCCCTGGCTATCTTAAGCTCCTTAACTGACGCGTCATTTGCGCCAACAGCCGCGGCCGCCTCTTTGAAACGCGCCTCAAGGGCCGCTCTGGCAACCGACTCCTGCGCAAGTTTTTTATCTGACGCCTGGGCCGCGAGCGTAAGCTCCTTGATGGTCGACTCTCCAGCGGCCTTTACCTGCTCGGCCTCCATGAGCCGTGCCTCTATCGTCTGCCTTGCCCGGGCTTCCTGATCGAGCCTTGATTCCATCTCGGCCCTGGCGGACTTAAGCTCTTCAATAGCCCCTGGGTCAGCCACAACGCCGCCCCTGAGCTTTTCTTCAAGCTCGGTCTTCCTGAAGTTAAGCTCTTCTACAGCCGCGGCCGCCTCTTTGAAACGCGCCTCAAGGGCCGTTCTGGCAACCGACTCCTGCGCAAGCTTTTTATCTGACGCCTGGGCCGCGAGCGTAAGCTCCTTGATGGTCGACTCTCCAGCGGCCTTTACCTGCTCGGCCTCCATGAGCCGTGCCTCTATCGTCTGCCTTGCCCGGGCTTCCTGATCGAGCCTTGATTCCATCTCGGCCCTGGCGGACTTAAGCTCTTCAATAGCCCCTGGGTCAGCCACAACGCCGCCCCTGAGCTTTTCCTCAAGCTCGGTCTTCCTGGAGTTAAGCTCTTCTACAGCCGCGGCCGCCTCTTTGAAGCGCGCCTCAAGGGCCGTTCTGGCAACCGACTCCTGCGCAAGTTTTTTATCTGACGCCTGGGCCGCGAGCTTAAGCTCCTTGATGGTCGACTCTCCAGCGGCCTTTGCCTGCTCGGCCTCCCTGAGCCGTGCCTCTATCGTCTGCCTTGTCCGGGCTTCCTGATCGAGCCTCGATTCCATCTCGGCCCTTGCAACCCTCATCTCTTCGATTTCAACCGGGGCCCTGGTATCTACAGCGACAGAGCGGCCGATCCTCAACTCTTCCTCGAGCTCGGTCTTCCTGGAGTTAAGCTCTTCTGCAGCCGCGGCCGCCTCTTTGAAACGCGCCTCAAGGGCCGTTCTGGCAACCGACTCCTGCGCAAGTTTTTTATCTGACGCCTGCGCCGCGAGCGTAAGCTCCTTTATCGCCGCCTCGCCCGCTACCTTTGCCTGCTCGGCCTCCCTGAGCCGTGCCTCTATCGTCTGCCTTGTCCGGGCCTCCTGATCGAGCCTTGATTCCATCTTGGCCCTGGCGGACTTCAACTCTTCGATGGCCCTGGGGTCGGCCACCACGCCGCCCCTGAGCTTTTCCTCAAGCTCGGCATTTCTGGCGTTAAGCTCCTGCACCATGAAGCGGGCCGCGTCGGCCTGAGCGAGAGCCTCTTCCGCCTGCCTGATGCGCGTTTCAAGCTCGGAATTCCTCTTGTTGAGCGTCTCGATCAAGGGCGCCTGCTCCTGGCTCCTTGCAAGAAGTACCTCTGCCTCCCCTTTGAGCTTCGAGGCTATCTCGGTATGTTTGCCCATCAAGGAGACGGCCTGCGTCCTCGCTGCTTCTGACTGGACGAGGGCGAGCTCGGCCTTCTTTATCTTCATCTCCAGCTCGGCGTTGCGCTCGATGAGCTTCTGGGCGACGAAATTCGCCGCCTTGCCCTGAAGGTTCACAAGGCCGGCCTCCTTGAGCTTCTGCTCGAGGTCGGTATTCTTCGCTATAAGCTCTTTAGCCATTTCGCTTGCGGCCTCGGCCATGGCAAGGGCTATCTGGGTCTCCTTTAACCTGCCGGCAAGCTCATCGTTCTCAGACTTAATCCTCTCGGAACGCTCTGTCAAGGCCAGTAGCTCCGCCCTTGAGCTATCCTCTGAGCTCTTCCTCGCCTCTTCCGCAGCAACGAGCTTTGCCTCGAGGCTGGCCGCCTTCCAAGAGAGCTCCTGAGCGTCCTTCTCCTTCCGGGCGATATCAACACTTACAAGCCTTGATTCCTCAAGCTCCTTTTTAAGCCCGGCCTCTACCTTCCTTAAGGCTTCGATCTCATTATTAAGCGCGGCGACAGCCTGACCTTTTTCCGAGGCGTCCCTTGCGGACAGTTCTTTCTCTCCGTTGAGCCTTGCTACCTCTTTTTCAAGGGAGGATACAGACTCAAGGCCGGCCCTGGAGGAAACCTCCGACCTCGTTGCGGCTTCCTCGGAAGAGGCGAGCTTCGCCTCAAGAGCAGCCACCTTTTCAGAAAGCTCTTTCTCCTTTTCCTTCCGGGCCAGGGCATCGTTGGCCGCAAGTGTTGCGATCTCGGCCTTCAGAGCCGCCTCGGCCTTTTTAGTCCGCTCGACCTCATCTTTCAAAAGGGCGACCGCGCTGGCCTTCTCGGCGTCGCTCTTCCTTATGAGGTCAGCTTCGCCATTGAGCCTGGCCATCTCCATCTCAAGGGCCGAGGAGGACCTTCTGCTCTCCTCCAGAGAGGCCCTGGCCTCATCCCTTGACCTTTCAAGTTCGGCGATTATAAGGTTCGACGACTCGACCCCTTTTTTAGCGGTCTCCGCCTCCTGCTTCGCGGCCAGAGCCTCTTTCCTTGCCCTCTCCAGCTCTTCGGCCGCCACCGCGGCCTGGGGCCCGGCAACCGTAACCTTCTTTGAGCTCTCTATGGAGGCAGCCGCGGCTACGAGCGACTCTTCGGCCTCCTTGAGCCTCGCTTCCATCTCGCCCCTGCTCTTGCTCTCCTGCAAGAGCCTCTGCTCCGCCTCTTGTCTCGCGGACTCATGCTCCCTCAAAGAGGCCTCCATGGCAAGCCTTACCGTCTCAAGCTCTTTGAACCTCGATTCCAGCGCCTTGCTGCCGGCTGTAGCCTCTTCTGCCGTCTTCTTCGCGAGCTCTGCCTCATGCAAAGCGGCCTGAGCCTTCCGGGACTCCTCTTCCCTGAGTTTCGCCTCTGCCTCGAACCTCTGCCTCGAATCCTCAAAAAGGGCGAGCTTTGAATCGAGTTCGCCTTTAAGTCCGGCTACGGTCTTCCGGGACTCTGTCAGTTCCTGCCTGAGCTGTGCTATCGTCCTGGCATGGTCAGCGGAGTCCTTCTGGAGAAGGTCCCTCTCGCCCCTGAGCCTGGAAAGGTCCTGCTCAAGTGAAGCAAGTGTGGCACGGCTTTCTTCAAGGTTCTTCCCGGCCTCATCCCTTGACTTTTCAAGCTCGGCAACCTTGATGGCGGCAGCTTCGGCCCCTTTACTCGCGGCTTCGGCGGCCTTCCTGGCGCTCTCAAGCTCTTCCGGGCTTACCTCAGAAGGGGCGAGAGCGGCTTCCTTGACGCTTTCAGTCGAGGCCTTTGCAACGATCAAGGCCTCTTCGGCCTCATTGAGCCTGCTCTCTAAAGAGTTCTTCTCCTCTATCGCCTGCGCGAGCTTGAGCCCCGAGGCCTTCAACGCCGACTCGTACTCCTTGAGCGACGCCTCCCTGCTCTGGCCGGCCTTCTCAAGTTCCCTCAGCCTGGTCTCCAGCCCGATGGCCCTCGCTCCGGATTCCTGGGCCCTGGCGGTAGCAAGCTCTGCCTGGCTCAGGGCCTCGGCAGCCTTTTTGCCTTCCTCCTCGAGCCTGGCCTTCATCTCGGCGGCAGCCTTGATACCGGCATCCTGAGCCGCGGCAAGTTTTGTGGCAAGCTCGGTTTTCAAGGCGGCCTCAGACTGCCTTGATGCGTTAAGCTCTTCCCTGAGCGCCAGTATGAGTTGGGCCTTTTGATCTGAATCAATTTTAAGCTGATTTTTTTCGGTATTCAGGTTCGCGGCTTGCAGCTCAAGGGCAGACAATGCATTGAGGCTTTCTTCGAGCTTCTTTCTCGCCTCGTCCCTTGAGCTGTCGAGAAGGGCCACGGCACTTACTGCCTCATCGGCCTTCAACTGAGCTGCCTCAGCCGCCTTCACAGCGGCCGCAAGCCCCTCCGGACTCGCAGCAGGAGCGCTTACGGGTGCCTCTTGGACTACCTCGGAAGAGGCCTTCGCGGTTATGAAGGCCTCTTCAGCATCCTTGAGCCTTGCCTCAAGGATGGTGCTGCCCTCCTTTTCCCTGGCAAGCTTGAGCTCAAGCTCCTTCCTGGCGGCCTCGTGCCCCTTTACACGCTCCTCCATCTCACGGCTTGAGATCTCGATTTCCTTTAGCTTTTTTTCGAGCCTTTCCGATTTTGCCGCCGCCTCCTGGGCGTTTGCCCTGGCAAGCTCTGCCTGCGTCCAGGCGGATTCAGCCTTCTTCCTGGCCTCCTCCTCTATCTTAAGCTTCATCTCGGCCTCGAACCTGGCCTTTGCCTCTTCAACGGAATTGAGCTTGGCCTCGAGCCCTGCGATCTCGTCTTTGACCTTGGACTCTACCTCGGCCCTTATCTTTTCACGCTCCTTATCAAGGTCGACGCTTCCAATAAGGCTCTCCTTTTCCCTCTCAAGGATCCTCCTCTGCCGCTCCTCGAGCGCGAGCGCCCTCTCGACCTTCTTCTTCTCAGTCTGCTCAGCCTTGACCTTGATCTCCAGCTCCTTCAAGGAATCAGCGTCCTGAGCAACCTTGCCCTTGAGGGCGTTTATATCGGCCTCGAGCTTGCGCTCAGTGGAGGTCCTCTCCTCAAGCCTGCCTTCAAGCCTGTTCTTCTCCTTGTCACCAGAGACCCAGGAGATGGCAAGGGAAAAGGCGAGGAAAAGTCCAAGGACAACGCCTACCATGGCAGGCTCCGGTGCGATATGTTCAGTGTATTATCAAGCATATTGGGAATTTTTTTTAATAATGAAAAGCGGGTACTTGCAAACGGGATTATAACCCGGCAGCACCCGGCAATTCAAGATTTCGTTCTTAAAAAATTTGAATGACCGACGGATAGGACATTTTATCCCGATAGCATTATTCAATACAATCATTAAAATTCATTGATAGCTTTCATTAATTTTTTTTGGAGACGCTTGTTCAGCCTACCCTGGCCTTTTTCCTTGACTTTTAACCCGTATTTGAGTATTGGTAATATCCAAATCTCAACTTTTTGGAGAGCCCGCCCTTAAATACCGGATTTAATCAGGGGCGGCCCCGAAGGCCGGAATGTCGCGTATTAAAAAAAGCAGAGGGCCGAAAGCCGCCGCGGTGATCGTGGGCATGATAAGCCCATCGATTGTAAAAAGGGCTATCTCCAATGGCGCCGACCTGCTTGAGGTGAGGATAGACACATTCCGCGACAAGAAGCCTGAAGTCTTGGCGGCCTCCCTTAAAGATCTCAAAAAATCATGCAAGTTGCCGATAATCCTGACTATCAGGAGCAGGGCTGAAGGCGGACAGGCCCATCTCGACGACGACACAAGGATATCCCTCTTCAACACGCTTATCCCCTTTGCCGAATATGTTGACATAGAGATAAGCTCAAGCGGGATCTTGAAAAATGTGGTAAAATCTGCAAAAAAAGATGGGAAGAAGGTAATAGCCTCCCACCACGATTTCAAGTCCACGCCAGATGATAAAAAACTCAATAAAATCATCGACTCAGGTCTGTCATCAGGCGCAGATATCGTGAAGATTGCCACCTATGTCAACACACCTGACGACCTTAGGAGGCTCGTAAGGCTGCCTTCCTCCCGCGACAACCTCATCGTAATAGGCATGGGGGCGTTCGGGGCCGCTTCCCGGGTCTTTTTTCCGATGATCGGCTCCCTTTTTTCATACGGCTCGATTACGGGAAAGACAGCCCCGGGGCAGTTATCCTTGAGGGATTTAAAAAGAGAATTCAAGCGTTACGGCTTCTGAGGCGAAAGCCTTCCCCACAGGTTGACATTAGAGGCCTGTTGAATTAAGATACCTTTTCATTTCGAATTTCACCCCGCAAAGGGTAAATTATTCTGGCTACGGAGGGATAACATGGTAAGGGTAGCGATAAACGGGTTCGGACGCATCGGAAGGAATATACTCAGGACATCCCTGGGTGACCTTGACAAGATAGAGTTCGTCTGCATAAACGACGTGACCGATGCCCCCACCCTTGCCCACCTCCTCAAGTACGATTCTGTCTTTGGAAAGATCCCGGCTGAGGTCTCTGTCAAGGATAACTCCATAATCCTGAACGGAAAAGAGATAAAGGTCACCGCCGAGAAGGACCCGGCGAAACTCCCATGGAAGGAGCTCAAGGTTGACATAGCGCTTGAATGCACCGGCCTTTTCACGAACAGGGAGAAGGCAGAAGGGCACATAACAGCGGGCGCAAAAAAGGTCGTCATCTCTGCCCCTGCCAAGAACGAGGACATAACCATATGCCTTGGCGTCAACCAGGACAACTATGACCCCAAGAAACATTCAATAATTTCAAATGCTTCCTGCACGACCAACTGCCTTGCCCCGGTCGCCAAGGTCTTAAACGACAAGTTCGGCATCATAAAGGGCCTCATGACTACCGTCCACGCCTATACCAACGACCAGAGGATACTCGACCTTCCGCATAAAGACCTGAGAAGGGCAAGAGCGGCAGCGCTCTCCATGATACCTACATCGACCGGCGCGGCTAAGGCGGTTTCCCTTGTTTTACCGGAACTTAAGGGCAGGCTCGACGGCATGTCCATAAGGGTTCCGGTCCCGACCGTATCGGTTGTCGACCTTACCGCGGAGCTTTCAAAGGCCGTGACCGTAGAGGAGATAAACTCGGCCTTCCGGGAAGCCGCGAAGACTAACCTTTTGGGGATACTCGAATATACCGAAGAGCCTCTTGTCTCAATGGATTTCAGGGGCAACCCCCATTCCTCGATATTCGACGCGGGCGGGACGAAGGTCATCGGCGGGAACATGGCCAAGGTATTGGCATGGTATGATAATGAATGGGGCTTCTCCTCAAGGATGAGGGACCTGGTCCTTTTCATGGCACAGAAAGGCATCTGAGGGGTCTAAAGGTCGCGGGTTGGCCGCCACCGCGTTATAAGCAGATAACTATCTGATAAATTTAAAAAATCCAACACGGGCCTATTTGATGCTCCGTGGTTTTTGGAGGTGAGATCTTGAATAAGGGCCTTAAATACATTGACGAAATAAACCTTAAAGGCAAAAGGGTCTTTATCAGGGTGGACTTTAACGTCCCTCTTGATGAGAACCATAACATAACGGACGACACCAGGATAAGGAGCGTTCTCCCTACTATAAATTACGCGCTTGACGAGAACGCGAAGGTGATCCTCGCCTCTCACCTGGGACGCCCGAAGGGCAAAAGGGCCCCTGAGATGAGCCTCGCACCGGTCGCAAAGAGGCTGGGCAGACTTCTTGAAAAGGATGTCCTGCTTGCCCCTGACTGCGTGGGCAATGACGCCAAAAAGGTGGTCGACGGCATGAAGCCCGGGGACGTGGTACTCCTGGAGAACCTGCGCTTCCACCCGGAAGAGGAGAAAAACGATCCTGCTTTCGGTATTAAACTCGCTGAACTTGCTGATGTTTATATAGATGACGCCTTCGCCATGGCGCACAGGGCCCATGCCTCGAACGTCGCCATAACCGATTCGGTGAAAGAGGCCGGGGCCGGGTTCCTCATGAAAAAGGAGCTAAGCTATTTTTCAATGGCCCTGGAAAAACCGACAAGGCCGCTTGTCGCGATAATCGGGGGCAAGAAGGTATCAGACAAGGTCCGGGTCCTTCTTTCGCTTTGCGACAGGGTCGACAAGCTCATAATAGGCGGCGGGATGGCCCTAACCTTTTTTAAATCGCTTGGTTACGAGGTAGGCAACTCCTTTGCCGAAGACGAGGCCCTCGATACCGCCAAAGAGGTTATCGAGAAGGCCCGGCAGAAGCATATAAAGCTTTATATGCCTGTTGACTTCGTTGTCGCCGACAAGTACGCGGCTGACGCGGAGACAAAGGTCGTGACTTATCAGGAGATCCCCAAGGACTGGATGGCCCTCGACATAGGTCCCGCGACCGTTCAGCTCTTTACCGAGGCGATCCAGAACGCGAAAACCATCGTATGGAACGGCCCTATGGGTGTATTCGAGATAGACGCCTTCAGCCGCGGCACCTTTGCCATGGTCTCCAGTGTGGCCAGCACCTATGCCATGACCATAGTGGGCGGAGGGGATACCGACGTGGCCGTCCACAGGGCAGGCGAATACGCCAAGATGAGTTATATCTCAACAGGCGGCGGGGCGTTCCTTGAGCTTCTCAAAGGGGCGGAGCTTCCGGGCATAGCCGCGCTCAGGCGTAAGAAGGAAAAGCCAAGGGCCGCCAACTGACTGTTTCCGAAAGACTTTTTAGAGGTAAGCCTTAAGTCATTATTGATATCATACGGGACCCGCTGATGCTGCCGCTCATTGCCGGAAATTGGAAGATGAATACGGATCTGCGCCAGGGAGCGAACCTGGTTTTAAAGCTCCGGGACCTTTTAAAAGGCGTTGAAGACGTTGAAGTCGCCGTCGCCCCTCCCTATGTCTCAATCCATCACCTAAGCCATCTGCTCGCCGACAGCCCCATAAAGCTCGCCGGACAGGACCTTTTCTGGGAGAAGGACGGGGCCTATACCGGAGAGGTCTCTGGCGAGATGCTCTCTTCCGTTGGATGCAAGTACGTGATAATAGGCCATTCCGAGCGCCGTCAATACTTCATGGAAACTGACGAGACGGTCAATAAGAAGACCTTCGCGGCATTAAGGGTCGGCCTCAAACCCATCGTATGCATCGGAGAGTCCCTTGACGAGAGGGAGCGGGGCAAGACCCTGTCACGGGTAAAAACGCAGCTATCTCACGCGCTTTCCGGCCTTGCAGGGGCGGCCATGAAGGAGATCGTGATAGCCTATGAGCCGGTCTGGGCCATAGGTACCGGAAGAACCGCCACCCCCCAGCAGGCTGAAGAGGTCCATAACGCGCTTCGTGAACTGCTCTACGAGCTTTTCGAGTCAGAGTCGGTGCGGGACGTCCGGATAATATATGGCGGGTCGGTAAAGCCGGACAGTATAGACGAGCTCATGGCGCAACCGAACATCGACGGCGCCCTCGTCGGGGGCGCGTCCCTCAAGGCGGAGGACTTCGCCAGGATAGTCAGGTTCCAGCGCCCCCACTGAGCCTGCCGGCCTTAACACAGTAACGCCCGAATATCCTTGATCAGCCCTGCCTGAACGCTTCCGCTTTGACCGCATCTTTATTTCTTGCTTTTTCTGTTGAAATAAGTAGAATATATTGTTTGCGAAGCCATCTTACGGCCATAAAGGCCGTTTTTTGATCTTCAAGATAGTCTCGAAGGAGAATAGATTGTTTACGCTCGTACTAATAATCCACATACTCGTCAGCGTAGTGATGATAGGGTCTGTGCTTCTTCAAGTCGGCAAGGGGGCATCCATAGGCTCGACATTCGGCAGCACCTCTTCGCAGACGATATTCGGCAGCGCCGGACCGGCCACACTCCTTGCCAAGGTGACCTATGCCTGCGCCGGGATCTTCATGGTCACCTCCCTTACACTGACGTATATGTCGGGCAGGGAAAAGACAAAGTCGTTGATGAGCGATGTGCCGGCAGTTACAGCCCCGGCGGCCCCCGCAGCCCAGCCTGCCGCTCCAGCAACGCTACCGGGCGCGCCTGGCGGCGCTCAGCCTTAAAAAGTCGGCTCTCTGGGGGCTCAATCCCCTTGACTGGCGCAAGGGTTCATGTTAGTTTTTATCAGACAGGCCTGTAGATCAACCGGCCTGTTTTCTTTATGTAATCGCCCTCACGCCGAAGTGGTGGAATTGGCAGACACGCTATCTTGAGGGGGTAGTGGGGAAACCCGTGGGGGTTCGAGTCCCCCCTTCGGCACCAAAAATATAAAGGGGTCTGGTGAAAACCAGGCCCCTTTTATTTTTCTGTGTTGACTGGACTCGAACACGATTTTGCTCCGAGCGACGAGCAGAGATCTTCGAGTCACCTTCCTTCAGACAGGCCTCAGCCACTCGGCACCTTCGGAGGGGCTCAGAAGTACTACGCTCTTATTCAAAAGAAGGCTAGGGTTCGTAGGGTTCGATTGACCATGCGGTCTTTAAATGTTACCATTATTCAAAGGACTTTTCCATGCATGATCGCTGCAGATTCATGAAGATAATAAAGAACGCCAACGGCACGGAGACATGGCTCTGCCACCACCAGTACGCGAAGCGGGGGCTCATACAGGCCTGCTTTCTTAAGACCGGCCCATGCCGCTACTCCAACGGCCCGTTCCCTCCGGAGCCTGAAAAGGGGCGCGCACAGATGCGCGAAGATACCGGCAAAGCCTGACCCTCCCCGCCAAAAGACCATCAACAACCCCTCTTTTTGACACCTCCGCCAGATGGGCTAAGATTAGATCATGGACAGAAGAACGCGTGAATTATATGAACTGCTGGTCGATTACAGGGACAGAAGGGGGTTTGTAGAAACGCCTGCGGAGGTCGAGATCGCGCTCGATGAGACGCTTTACGCCCTGTCAAACGGCATGGGCGCATGGCCCGAAGACCTTGACACTATAGCGCGGTTCATTGAAAAAGAGGATTACCTTACGCCCGACTACATCCTTATATTGGACGCCATACGCGATTTTGAGGAGAAGGCCGCCTGAACCTTCTAACTTGTTGCCGAAAAACTCAGGATCAGATCCAGGCTGCCGCTAAGACCTCACGAGCTTTACCTTTTCCTGCTCTTCTGCCTTTGGCATGACTACCTGGTTCTTCCCGTTCCTCTTTGCCTTATAGAGGTTCTCATCTGCTATCCTCATGATGTCGTCAACGTCCCTGACATTGTCAAAGGGGAAGAAGCCGACCCCCAGGCTTATCGTTACCTGCCTGCCTGTAAGCCCGGTGAACTGGTGGGCCTCGACAGCCTTTCTGAGCTTCTCGGCGAGGATGGAGACCCCTTCCATGTTTGAGTGAGTGACAAGCCCGACGAACTCCTCGCCGCCATACCTGGCCCACACATCCGTAGTCCTGGTATGGTCCTTGAGTACCTTGCTGATCTCCGAGAGCACTATGTCGCCCTGCTTATGGCCGTAGGTGTCGTTTATGGACTTGAAGTCGTCAACGTCTATCATTACGACGCCTATATCGTACTTATACCTGAAAGAGGCCTTGAACTCATTGGAGAGGACCTCTGAGAAGCGCCTCCTGTTAAAGACACCCGTAAGGTGGTCTGTTACGGAAAGCTTCTCTATCTCTTTGCGTATTATGGCGTTGTCGAGGGCTATGGCTATCTGATTTACAAGCTGCTCCATGTGCTCGATCTTCTCTTCCGCATAGGGCCCCACAGAGCCCATGAGGAGGACGCCCCTTGGCTTTTCGTTGAATGACAGGCAGAACCAGGCCAGTCCGCCTGGCGTTACCTTCACTACCCCGGTATCTATGAACAGCCCCTCGCCTCCGTCACCTGCCATGGTCATGGTCTTCTGCTCGGCAAGGCATCTGCCGGCAAGCCCCTCGCCCTTCTTGAGCTTTCCAAGGGCCGCGTCGGATATCCCGCAGCAGGTCTCGGGCTTCAAGACCCCTGTATCCTCGTCATAAAGGTATATAGCCCCGATCTGCGAACCGGTAAGCTCGGCCATATTTGAAAGCGCGTTGCTTAAAAGCAGGTCCGGGTCGCTGAACTCAAGCAGGACCTTTGATATCCGGTTGAAGCCCGCCAGCCGCTCTTCCCTTACCTTTATAGACCTCACCATGCTGTTGAAGCCCTGCCCTATGGTCTCAAACTCGTCCTTGGTCCTTATCTCGAGACCCACATCGAGGTTTCCCGAGGCTGTCTCTTTCATCGCCCCCCTTATGGCCTGAACGGGCTTATGGGTGTCCCTGTATGTGAGGGCGGCGAGGAAGATGCTGAAGACGAGGCCAATGGCGGCGACCGTGAGGACCTGGGATTTCACCTCCAAAATGGGCTCTTCAACGTTTGCATGGCTGTCCGCCACCGCAAGAGCCCCTATGGGGGTCCCCGTAAAATCCACTATGGGCTCTATCGCCAGGATAACCCTCTTCGAGCCGAGCTCGGTTGTGCCGAAAAACCCCCTCGTTTTCGGGAGGAGGCTTGAGATCTCCTGGTCAAGCTCGGTCAGGGGGCTGAAGATGCCGTCAGGTATGGAAGTCGAGTTGACGACCCGCAAGCCATCTTTGGAAGGCATGCTCAAGACCGCGGCATTTACGCTGAAATATCTATAGATAGTGTCCGGAAGCCAGTTCCGTCCGTTCAGGAGTATGCCCGTTACAAACGCCCCTGTAGTGGCGCCCTTGTCGACCACCGGGACGACCACGAGCTGCATAAGGCCGGACGACTCGATATCAGCGGCCAGCCGCCCTCCTTCTCCCAGGAGCACGTTCCTTGCCACAAGCTCGGTAGACATGACAGGCTGACCGCTTGCGAGCGCCTTGCCTACGATACCGTTTATCTCCAGGAAGTCCCCCGTGCTGCCATTCCTCCTCGCGATAACGGTCCTGTCGGGGCCAACGACCGCCCATAGGTCCACGTAAGACCTCGCCCCTGAAAAGTCATTCAAGATCCTCCTGAGGTACGCGCTGTCACCCCTTTTTACAGCCGCCTTTATCGAATCGGCGCTCGCGGCCTGGAGCATGCCGTACTTCATCTGCTCTACCCTGGTCTGGTAGAGGCTCCACGCGCCCTGCAGGTTTGACTTAAGCTCCTTGAGGGCGTCCCGATGGACATGGGCTGAGAATTTTACAGAGACGAAATAATAGAAACCGCCTGTAAGCACGGCGGTTATGAGGAGAAAGGCTATGAGCGTCTTTGCTCCGATGGAAAGGTTCAGCCTCCAGTCAGACCATACTACCCTAAAGAGCTTTTTCGACATCTTGTACTCCTACTTCCGGGGATAAGCAGGAAAACGGCAAAGAAACGCCGCTTGCCGGACTCATCCACTTATCGGCGGAGAAGCTGCCGGACTAAAATTTTTTTGTTTTATGATTTGAGGTTCAGGAGAGATGAAAAAGCGGTTAGGTTTTGAATCTGGGCTACCTCTAAAAATCAGGAATTTTTTCTAAGGTCAAGGAAGGGCGGAAATAAAAAGCGCAGCATATATGTGAATATGTGAGCATTTTTGTTTTCGACCGACGCAGAGATCAGGAAAAAGAACAATTAAAAATCAGGAATTTTTTCTAAGGTCAAGGAAGGGCGGAAATAAAAAGCGCAGCATATATGTGAATATGTGAGCATTTTTGTTTTCGACCTGACGCAGAGATCAGGAAAAAGAACAATTTTTAAATGACGTTTACGCGCCCTTGTGCCCGGCTATCTGATGCAGGACGCGCTTTGCCACGACCTCGCCGTAGCGTATGCTGTCGCTTATGCCGATGCCGTGATATGCGCTACCGGCAAGATAGAGCCCCGGGTGGCCAAGAAGCCGCTCGTCTATCCAGGCTATCCTTTCCTCGTGGCCGATGGTGTACTGGGGCATTGACTCCCTCCACTTGAATACCCTTGCGAGGACCGGCTCCGCGTCGATGCCCATTATATCGCGAAGCTCTTCCCTCACCATCTTGAGGATCTCGCCGTCGCTTAAAGAGACGAGCTCCGCGTTCTTTGAGCCGCCGACAAAGCACCTTAAAAGGACCGAGTCCTCAGGGGCCCTTTGAGCGAACTTGACCGAGGTCCAGGTCGCGGCCATGATCCGCCTTTTTTCTATCCTGGGCACTACAAAGCCGAAACCGTCAAGCGGGTGCGAAACGTCCTTTCTCTTGAAGGCTATCGAGACGGTAGCGGTCGATACGTATGGTATGGTGAGGAGCTTTTTGGCAAGCTCGGGGTCTTCAGCGCTTATCATGGAAGAGGCTGCCCACGCCGGGGCCGCTATGACTACGGCATCGGCCTCTATCGAGCCGCCCCCGACGAGATTTACCCTGTAGCCTGCCCCGGCTGCCTTCTCAACGGACGAGGCCGCCGTGCCTGTCTTCAATACCGTATCCTTCATCCCCTTGAGACGCGTTGAGAGGGTATCTATAAGCTCCGTCAGTCCGTCCCTCAAGGTCATGAACATCGTTACTTTTCTTTTGGGGGCGCCACCGGCCGGAGCTGGCTTCCTGTGAGCGGCCGCGCTCGCCATCCTCCTGACCATGCCGCGTATGAGGCTGCCGCTTTCCTCCTCGAGCTGGACGAACTTCGGGAAGGACGCCCGGACGGACATGGTCTCCGGGTCTCCGGCGTGGACCCCGGCCACGAGAGGCTCTGCTATCTTGTCAAGGGCCTCTTTGCCGAGCCTCCTCCTTACGAAGTCCCCGAGGCTCTCATCCCCCTTCTCCTTCCTTTTGGGGACGAAGAGGTCAAAAGCCATCCTTATCTTTCCGGGCCATGATATGAGGCTCGATGTCGCAAGCGGGAGGATCTTGGTGGGTATCATGAGGATAACGCCCTCGGGCAGCACATGGAGCTTGCCGCCTGAGAGGACGAAGGTCTTCCTGTTCTTGTCGTTGGTGTTGAGGAGCTTGTCTTCCAGGCCGACCCTCTTGCAGAGCTCCATGGCCCAGGGCTTCTCGGAAAGGAAGCAGTCCGGCCCGCCCTCGACGAGGAAGCCGTCCACGCGTTCGGTCTGGATATTCCCGCCGAACCTGGGGTTGCGCTCGACGAGGACTATCTCGAAAGGAGGGCAATCTCCCTGGTGCTCTCGCAGGCTCCACGCTGTGGCGAGCCCCGCGATGCCGCCGCCTATTATTACGACCCTTTTCATCTCTTCTCTTCCGCCGCCATCCCGATCTTCGCCGCGAGCATGCGTATGAAGGCGGGGGCCGTATTAAGCGATGGGGTGCGCCTGAACTCCACGCCGTTCGTCATGGCCGCCTCCTTGAAGAGGACGTCTATGTCGTAGAGCGTTTCCACATGGTCGGCAGCGAAGCCGAGCGGTACGACTATCACGGCCTTCTTGCCGGCCTTTGCGGCCTCTGCTATCACTTCATCGGTCTGCGGCCCGAGCCACTGCCTCGGCCCGGAGCCCTTGCTCTGGTAGGCCACCCTGTAATCGGCCTTGCCGACCCTCTCCATTATGAAACCTGCCGCCTGGTTGACCTGCATCTCGTAGGCGTCCCCCTGGAGGGCCACTACCGGCAGGCTGTGCGAGCTGAATATCACGAGCGCGTCTTTGGGCTCGGGCAGGCTTGAAAGCTCTTTAAGGATATTGCCTGCCACGAGGTCGAGGAAGTCCTTCTCAACGTGCCATGTCTTTACAAACTCTATGACAGGCGTGCCGCCAAGAGTTGCTACCGCGCTCTCGACGTCCGTTTCATAGGCGCCTGTGGCGACCATGGAGACGAAAGGGGACATTATGGCCGCCACCGCCTCCTCTATGCCGTCCTCTTTCATCTTCTTGAGGGTGTCGGCTATAAAGGGGTGCCAGTAGCGCATGCCCACATAGGCCCTGTACCTCAAGCCTGTAGACCCGGAGTTGAGCTCATCCTCTATGGCCTTCGCCTGCGCGAGAGTTATCTCCAGCAAAGGGGATTCCCCGCCCATGAGCTTGTATTTTTCGACGGTCTTTGCGACAAGCTCTGACGTAACGGGCCTGCCCTTGAGCACGTTCTTAACGAAAGGCTCGACGCTCTCAAGAGAATCGGCCCCGCCGAAGGCGAGGAGCAGGATCCCTTTTAAAGGCTTTTCACTCATCTGTCATTCCCTGTCTTTATCGGCTGTCTCTTTTATTTGCCGCTGAATTCGTGCACGCTGTCCACTACGGCCCTGACGTTATCGACAGGGGTGCCGAGGATTATGCCGTGACCGAGATTGAAGATATGGCCAGGCCTTCCGCCAGCCATGTCGATTATCTCCTTCACCCTCTTCCTTATCTCACTTGCCGGGCCGAAGAGCACGACCGGGTCGAGGTTCCCCTGTATGCCCTTGTCATGGCCTATGGTCTGCCAGGCCTCGTCGAGCCTCACCTTCCAGTCGACCCCTATGACATCGCCGCCGCCCTGGGCTACAAGGTCGAGGTAAGCGCCCGTGCCGGTCCCGAAGTTTATTATAGGGACCCCTTTTTTACTGACCCTGTCGATTATCTTTTTTGTATACGGGAGGGCGTAGTTTTTGAAATCATCGGGACCGAGGCAGCCGACCCAGCTGTCGAAGAGCTGCACTACCTGGGCGCCCGCGTCTATCTGGGCCTCCAGGTAGACTATTATGACCTCGGTTATCTTGTCCATGAGGACCTTCCAGCCCTCCAGGTCCGAGTATATGAGCTTTTTGGTGTTTATGTAGTTCTTCGAGCCTTCGCCTTCTATTATATAGCTCGCCAGCGTAAAGGGCGCGCCGGAAAAGCCTATGAGCGGGACCTTGCCGGCAAGCTCGGCCCTGACCATCTTGATGGCCTTCAGGAGATATGGCACATGCTCTTCGGGGTTTATTATCCTTACGGCGTCTATGTCCTTCCTGGTGCGCACCGGGTTCGATATGACCGGCCCTTCGTTCTTCGCGAACTCGAGCCCTATGCCCATGCCCTCCAGCGGAAGAAGTATGTCGGCGAATATGATGGCGGCGTCCAGGTCAAAGGCCCTTATGGGCTGCAATGTGACCTCGCAGGCAAGCTCCGGGGTCCTGCACATCTCGAGAAAGGAGTGCTTCTCCCGTATAACCATGTATTCCTTCATGTAGCGGCCTGCCTGGCGCATGAGCCAGACCGGGGTGAAGCCGGCCTTCTCCCTGCGGCATGCCTTTAAGAACGCGTCGTTTGCCATAGTATTCTCCTTCTCGTCATAATCGGGCGGTCGCCTTGAAAAGTGAAGCCCGTAGAGCGTCAAATAGATGCGTACATACCGTCTTTTCCAATAGCCTTAAAGGCAAGACCGGGACCAAGCGTTCCATTATATTTATAACGGATGGTTTTTTCAATAATTTTCACAGGGGCCCAATAAACCAAGTTCCTCTTCACAATAATTCCGGCTTGGGATATAATGTCGATAATTTCTGCCGCTTTTGATTTTGGCATCTCAGGCGACCCCGCATCTATTGCTCCCCACGAACGCTCACGGCAAGAACTCGGAAGGGTTATCAGGTCTAACGCTTTGAAAAACGTTACCGACACCAGACTCCTTCAAAGGGCCTTCAACCTCCGTTTCGGGCTCAAGCTCTGCCTCTTTACTCTCCTTGGCGGTGGCGCTCTTGTGACGCTCCTTTGGCTTTCTCTTGCCAGGAGCGTGGGCGATTCCTACGGGGAGGCCATATACAGCATCTATGATCTGAAGCTCAAGGTCCTTCCCCTCATCTTCGCCTCTTCCTACTCGATACTCATACTCGCCCTTGTGACAGCGGCCGTGGCCGTCATATCGGTATTGTATTCACACAGGATCGCGGGGCCGATCTTCAGGCTGGAGCGCAATATCGAGATCATAGCCTCAGGCGACCTTGCGATAGTAACCCGCTTCAGAAGCAACGACCAGCTCTCGGTGCTGGCAGACGACCTCAATTCGATGGTGCGGTCGATAAACCACACCACCAGGAGCGTGAAGGATGCCCTTGACCGCCTCGGAGCGGCCGAGGACACTTTGAGGGAGCTTGGCAAGGGTGAGCCTGACGAAAAAGAGCTGAGGGCCGCGATAGAGGGGGCCAGGGAGGGGATCAGCGAACTTAAGAAGGCCCTTTCCCACATTAAAATGAAAGAGGAAAGTGCTTAAACCCGGTCTCATCGTCATATTTATCGCCATATTGGCGGGGGCAGCGGCCCTGTACTCGTCCCAGTGGACAAGCTACCACGACTTTACAGGCAGATGCCTTGAATGCCATATAAAGGAACCCAAGCCTGGGGAGACCCCTCGCGCCTTCTCCAAGGACCTGACACAGATGTGCACCGGCTGCCACGCCTCCGAACTCGAACTTTCCCATCCAGTAGACTTAAACCCGTCGATGCAGGTCCCGGCAAACCTGCCGCTCGACTGGAAAGGCGCGGTAACCTGCGTGACCTGCCACCCGGTACATAACGAAGGGCACGGGCCTTTCCGCCTGAGGTCGAGGCTCTCCGGGCAGGGGTTCTGCATGCTCTGCCATAGCGACATCGAAAGCGAGCTGCACAAGGTCTCCCTCGGAGCAGCGCACGCGGCAGGCTCAAGCTCGATGAAGTACGTCGAGCTTGAGCTTGGCGGAACGCTTGACGAGCTTTCGCTGAAGTGCCTGGCCTGCCATGACGCCCTGACAGGCAGGGACGCCTTCGTGGAAAGAAGGTTTTCGGACGGGGCGTTTTTCCATAATCGCGGCGTAATAGGCCTCAGCCATCCCATCGGTGTTTCCTATATCGAGGCAAGGCGCAAGTACCATGGCGCGTACAAACCTGTAAACGAGCTGCCGCGCGAGATAAAGCTCTTTGGCGGCAATGTCGGGTGCGGGAGCTGCCATAACCCTTACTCGAAACGCCATTTCTCGCTTGTGATGAGCAACGAGGGCAGCGCCCTTTGCCTGGCCTGCCACGTGAAATAGGAAAGACAGGAATTTAACTCGGGCTTAATCGTGATTTAACATAGAAAGCTTATTATCTACAAGGACTTGTCAGCCATGGACGCTGAAAAGAGGTGCGAAGGATGAGGCCCAGGAGGAACTACTTCATAAACAAGGGACTGCAGTCCAGGTTTGTGGCCGGTTTTTCCTTAGCCGTGCTCGCCGGGTTGCTCGCGAACCTCTTCATCGCCTATTTTTTAATTGACAGGGAACTTGCACAAGAGTTATATAAAATTCACATAAAGATAAGGACCACCTCAGAGATCGCGGTCCCTATCCTCATCAAGCTCAGCGCGATCACCGTATCCGCTATCCTTGTCTTTTCGGCGGTCATTGGCTTTTTTCTCACGCGCCGGATCGAGTTGCCGCTCCTTGAGCTCAGGGAGGCCGTAAGGAGGATATCCAGAGGGGACTTCACCCAGAGTATTTCACTAAAGATACCCGGCGAGCTTCCGTCAGTTTTCAATGCCATGTCCCGCTCCCTTGAGGCTGCCTTCAGTCCCATGATCAAATCAGGTAAAGCGCTCGAGAAGGAGTTCGACAAGCTCGGAAGCGGCAGCGCCCTTTCCGCAATGGAGCTCTCTGGCGCGCTCGACGCCCTGGCAGAGGCGCGCAGGACGATCTCACACGAAATCTCAAAGCTAAAGGTCTGAGAGGAGTTTTATGCAGCAATCGATCTCCACGTTAAAAAAGACGTTTTCAGCGCTGGCCCTTTCACTGGCCGTCCTTCCCCTTTCATTTTCAGCAGCCTCGGCCGACTGGCCGATGTTCCTTAAAAACCAGGCCCATCTGCCATATGTCGAGAAGGCGCCCCAGCCGCCACTGTCGCTTAAGTGGCAGTTCAAGACCGAAGGGCGCGTCTATTCTTCTCCCGTCGTTTACAAAGGCAAGGTCTTCGCCGGCTCATATGACGGTCACCTTTACGCCATAGACGCCACCACAGGCGAGCTCCAGTGGAAGTTCAAGACATCGGGGGAGATATACTCGACACCGGCGGTCGACCAGGACATCGTCTTTTTCGGCTCCGTGGACAGCTCCGTATACGCCCTTGACGCCAACACCGGGAAGCTCTTATGGAAATACGAGACCGGAGGCCCGGTGCTCACATCTCCGGTAGTCGCGGAGGGCAACGTCTACATAGGCTCCAAGGACCTCTACATTTACGCCCTGAGCGTGAAAGACGGAAAGAGGCAGTGGCGGATGCAGATGCAGGATTACGCGAAGTACAGCGGGGTCTACTCCTCTCCAGCCTACTCTGACGGCAACATCTACTACGCCGGGAAAAACGGCATCCTCTATTCCGCGTCAGCCAAAAGCGGCGGGAGGAACTGGTCGTTCAGGACCGATTCGGCCATCTACTCTTCTCCGGCGATAAAAGACGGCATCATATATTTTCCCGCATACAACAGGACCCTTTACGCCCTCAAGTTGAAGGACGGTACGTTCGCATGGAGAAAAAACCTGGGGAATAACCTCGTTTACGCCTCCCCTGTGGTGACGGACGACAAGATATACATAGCCTTCAAAAACGGGGAGATAAAGGCTTACAACAGGGCTGACGGCAACGAGACGGCGGCCTACAAGTTCCCTGACGAAGTGAACTCGACACCGGCTGTCTCAGCCAACGGGTTTCTCTACGTCGGCTGTGACGACGGCGGCGTTTACGGGGTAGACCTGAAGACCGGGACAATCGCCTGGAAGCACATGACCGAAGGCAGCGTGCAGTCCTCCCCCGCGGTTACCGATGACGCGGTATATATAGGCTCTGAAGACGGCTCTATCTACGCCTTCAGCGCCCAATAGCGATTTTCACGCATTTTTACAAACAGCCCAGACCGGCATCTAAAAAGAAGGTATCTTCCATGTCAAGGAAATCGGCGTTTTTGAAGGTATTATGCATCTCCGCTGTCATGGCCTTTGGCGCCTCATCCGCGCTTAAGGCGGCAGAGCCGCAAAAGGAAGCTCCCCCGCCGCCCTACGAAAGAAGCGACGCGCTCCTGACGGCCATCAACCCTCATAACCAGATAGGCGAGACGGGAGAGGTACTCTGGGGCACTTGCCTTATATGCCACAAGGAAGTGCCGGACGTAAAGAAGGCGAAATCGATAGAAGACGTAAAACTCTATTTCGAAGACCCGGTCCAGCTCTGCAGGAGCTGCCACACCGTCGCGAAGCATCCAGCCAGCGAGGGCGTGACCGTCGCGCTTGGTTTCAAGGCCCCTGACCACCTGAGGGTGCCCCCGAAGCGTGTCGTTGACAACATAAGGCTTATGAAGAAGGAAATACCGTTGATCATGCCGCTTGACCCGAAGACAGGAAAGATAATATGTTCCACCTGTCATAACCCGCACGAAAGAGGGCTGCTGCCCGGCAGGGGCGACTGGGGAGCCGATTACAGCCGCAGGCTCAGATCGGCCGGCCTCGATGTCTGTCAGTATTGCCACAGGAAATAGGGCTACTTCCTGATGCGTGAAATCCCATATGAAAAAAAGACGCCCAAAAGGGGCCTGCTCGCCGGACTGAAAGGTCTCGGGGCCGCGTTCGCGCTTGCCGCGCTTTCCATAGCGGCTGGCTGCGCCTCCGGCCCTGCCGTTCAAGAGGCGCTTGTACCTCAGACACCCCTTATCTGGCCTTCGCCGCCAGAGCCGGCAAGGGTCCAGTATATCAAGACCATCAGCAGGCCTGAGGACATAGGCGCGAGCAAGGGCTTTTTCCGGCGCGTTGCCGATCTCCTGCTCGGGTCTAAAAACGACAGGCTCATAAAGCCCTACGGCTTGACCATGGACTCAAGGGGCAGGCTCATCATAGCGGATACGGCGTTTAAAAAGGTCCATATATTCGACTTGACGGAAAAGGGCTACGAATCTATCGATGAGCCGGGGAGCGAGGTATTCGAATCCCCCATAGCAGCTGCCACAGACTCGCAGGACAATATATATATTACCGACTCAGTAGCCCGTAAGGTCTTTGTGTTAAGCCCCAGGGGGAAACTCCTCCGTTCCTTCAACGCCGGGGAACGGCCCACCGGCATCGCCATAAACAGGCAGGCAGGGCGGGTCTATGTGACCGATACCTCTTCCCACACCGTAGGCATCTATGACCTTGAGGGCAGGGAGCTCGGCTCCTTTGGTAAAAGAGGACGGGCAAACGGCGAGTTCAACTACCCGGTCGACCTGACGCTCGACCATGACGGAAATGTCTTCGTTATAGACTCTCTCAACTTCAGGATACAGATATTCGACGGCAAAGGCGTATTCCAGAGCTCGTTCGGCCAGCAGGGCGACGGCACAGGGGATTTCGGCAGGCCGAAGGGCATAGCCCTGGACAGGGACGGGCATATATACGTAGCGGACGCCCTCTTCGATACCATACAGATATTCGACTGGGACGGGAAGTTCCTGCTGAACTTCGGCTCTCTGGGGAGGTCTGCGGGGACGTTCTGGCTCCCGAGCGGGATATTCATAGACCAGGGCAACAGGATATACGTTTCAGACTCCTACAACAGCAGGGTGCAGGTCTTCGAGTATCTGGGGCAAAACTAAAGACAGCCCGGTTTCAGGCGATAATTGTTCTGAGGACGTTGTGATGGCTAAAAAAGAGCTGAACAGGGGAAACGGCAGGCGCGGCGCGCACCTGCTCAAGGCCTGCGCGCTGGTCATAGGGGGCTCGCTCGTGGCGGCCGGATACTCGCTCGCCACGGTAGCCGGTACCAAGCACAACTTCGGCTCTCTTTCCACCGCTGAGGTGAAATCCGGGTCTACGACCGAGATCTGCGTCTTCTGCCACACGCCGCACAACGCCTCGCCGTCAAACCCCTTATGGAACCAGCAGGACCCCGGGTCTACCTACAACGTCTACGAGAGCCAGACCCTTGCGGCAACTATCAGCCCGAACTCTCCGACGCTCGGACAGCCTACAGGCTCATCCAAGCTCTGCCTTTCCTGCCATGACGGAACGATAGCCATCGGATCGCTCCTCAACCTGCCGGGGGCGGCCGGGGATGGGCAGCTTACGGTTACCGGGTCAGGCATCACGGCCGGGAAGATAAGCTCCACCTCGACCTCTTACATAGGTACGGACTTGAGGGACGACCATCCCATCTCTTTCAATTATTCGCGCTCATATCCTTCGAACACCGAGATAACCGACAGCCTTTCGTTCCCTCCGGCCGTGCGCCTGGACAGCTCCGGCATGATGCAGTGCACAAGCTGCCACGACCCGCACGGCACAGCATTCTCAAAGTTCCTCGTGGCGAGCCTCGCAAACGGCGGGCTCTGCCAAACATGCCATGACAAAAGGTACTGGAGCACGAACCCCGCCATACACAGCACTTCGACCACCACATGGGACGGCAACGGTATTAACCCATGGAACGAAGACCTTGGGGACCCAGGGTTTACCGACGATACACCCGAGATGCAAAGCTGCCTGGCCTGCCATCGCTCCCACGGCGGCGCGTCAGGCCAAAGGCTCCTTAAGGGGACCGACCCGGGCACATCCGAGATAGAGGGCGAAGAGTGGACCTGCCTCAACTGCCATAACGGGAACGCGGCCTCCAAGGACGTTGAGGGGCAATTCAGCTACAGCTACAAGCACGACGTCAAGGGCTACTCCGGCCTCCACCTGCCTTCGAGGGACCTCGCAGGCGACCCCGCGAGGGAGTCGGCCTCGAACCTCGGGACCAACAGGCACGCCGAGTGCGCCGACTGCCACAACGGGCACGGCGCCAAGTCCGGCAGCCACACGATAGGCGGCACGAACGGGAATATAATCGGGGCGAACATACTCGGAAGCTGGGGGGTCAAGCCGTCTTTCTGGCCTTCGGCAGGCAACCCGGCGCAATCATATACGGTCGTCGATCTCACATCGCTTACGCCCGGGTCCGACAACCTCGAAGGGTATCTGTGCATCAAATGCCATTCCTATTACGCTTACGGCGCCATAGAGCCGTTCGTGCCTTCCGGCAACGCGGACGACTCGCAGGTGGAGCAGTCCGACCCGACCGCGGACTTCAATGTAAACAACATGGCCTATCACCCGGTCTTCGCGCAGGGGCAGAACAGACCATCTTCGAGCGCCAACTCCAACTGGCCCGCCAACGGCCTTGGCCTCTCCAATACCTTCAGGTATGTCGACTTCCCCGATGTCGGCGAACGCACAGGCTATTACAACATGAAGCACGACAGCAAGACGGCCTGCTCGGACTGCCATGGCTCCAGCGTAAGCTCCGACCCCTCTGGCGTACATGGGTCGAACGAGAAGTGGATACTCAAACAGAACATAACCGGCGTAGGCTCGATCAGGAACTTCTGCTATAACTGCCACAGGCGCGACGTTTACGGGGACGAGGGCTATGAGGGCCCGGAGGCCAACTTCTCAAGGGTGACACACCCGGTGGACGGCCTCGGCACAAGCTCGCCGTTTTACCAGAACGGCGCTGATACCGGCAACGCCGGGAACAAGTTCGGCATACTCTGCCTCTCCTGCCACGGCGGGGCCTATGACTCCACAACGAATCAGATGAAGGGCATACACGGCTCGAACGCGGCCGCCGGCCCTCTTTCCGGCTCGGACCCGCTCGGCTACAGGCTCATGAACGGGGCCTGCGTGGAATCCTATACCAGGCCTTCTACCACGGTGGACGGAAGGCTCGAGTTCAGGAGCGTGACCCCCGCGACTGACAAGGTCTGCAATAAGAATTTTACAAACTTTAATATACCAGCGGCCAGGGCCAACTATAACTGCAGCGCTATAGGCGACTGCTCGAACTGAAAAATAGCGCGCGCCAAGATCCTGAAATGCTGAAACTTTTAACATTCATAGCGGTCTTGACGCTCTTTACCGCGGTCACTTCGGGCCTCCTGGTAAGGGAATGCCGCTCTGCCGAGGAGGAAGAGGAGTGGCAGGCCAGAGTAAACCCTCACAGCTTCAGAGGCGAGCTCTGCTCCATGTGCCATAGCGAGCAGCCGCCGCTCCTTCTCAAGGACCAGGTGACCACATGCGTAAGATGCCACCCCGGGAATATCGGCAACCACCCGGTCACCAGGCATCCCATGGGGCTTATGCCGAGGATGAAGATACCGGCAAGCCTGCCTTTGACCGAAGAGGGCGAGATGGTATGCTCAACCTGCCATGAGCCCCACGGCAGGACCCCACACCCGAGGCTTTTGAGGATCGAGTACTTGAAACTCTGCGCCTCATGCCATAAAGGATATTGAGAATGCAGGCAATACAAAGGAGGTCGAAAGTGCGTAGCATCAGGTTTATGGGATTATTGGCGATACTGGCCCTGTCCATCGGGACCGGGTTTTTCTTCTATCAATGGGCTCAGGCCGGCACCGGCATGACCTGGGAAACGGACCTGCGCAAACCCAAGAACCCGGACACCTACGGGAACGTGGTCATATCCAGGAACACGCGCGAATCAGGGGTGATGAAGCCGGTGGTATTCCCGCACTGGGTGCACAGGGCAAAGTTCGCGTGCAAGGTCTGCCATACGGACATCGGCTTCGCGCTCAAATCCGGCGGCACCGACATAACGATGGCTCAGATACAGGAAGGCAAGCTCTGCGGAACATGCCATAACGGGCAGATAGCTTTCGAGCCGATCGACTGCGACAAGTGCCACTCCTATGGGCTGCCTCAGGAGAGGAAGATCTCCGAGAGGATAAAGGACCTCCCGCCGGACTTCTTCGGCAACAAGGTCGACTGGGTGAAGGCGATCGAAAAGGGCGCGATAAAGCCCGCCGCCTCCCCTGACGGCAAAGACGAGATGACAGGGTTCGACATGGACGTAATAATCCCGACGACAAAGTTCAAGCCGAGCCCGCCGGATGTTAAGTTCCCGCACAAGGCGCATACAGAGCTACTTGACTGCAGCTCATGCCATGATTCCATATTCAATCAGCAGGCGGGCGGCAACCCGGAGATGAACATGATGAAGATAATCTCGGGGCAGTACTGCGGCGTATGCCATTTGAAGGTCGCCTTCCCCATAGACGACTGCTTCAGGTGCCACTCTCAGCCGGCGCCTGTGGCAAAGGACCCCGACGAGAAGAAAGACGACAAGGCTACCGACAAAAAGTAGCTTTAGGTATTAATGATCGGAACGAAAAGGGCAGGCAGCTACCTGCCCTTTTCGTTTTTGACTGCCCCTTTCCACCTCCCCTCAAGTATGCTAATATCGGCCTATGGAAGTCATAACCTCCCATATAAACGCCGATTTCGACACCTTCGCCTCGATGGTAGCGGCAAAAAGGCTCTACCCTGACGCGGTGCTCGTCTTCGCCGGCTCCCTGGAAAAAACGCTCAGGGACGCCCTTCCCACCCTCCCCATTCCATCGCCTGTAAGCCGCATAAAGGACATCGACCTCTCGAAGATAACCCGTCTTATATTGGTAGACGTGAGCTCGCCCGCAAGGATCGGCCCCTTCGCTCAAGTAGTCTGCAGAAAAGGCGTGGAAGTGCACATATACGACCACCACCCTCGCGCGCCAGAGGACGTCCTGGGCAGCTTTGAGGTCAGGGAACCTTACGGCTCTAATACCACGGTGCTAACGCACCTTCTGAGAGAGCGCGGCATAAGGCCCACGCCGGAAGAGGCCACCGTCCTCATGACCGGCATATACGAGGACACCGGTTTTTTGAGCTATCCTTCGACCACGCAGAAGGATTTCGAGGCCGCCTCATATCTGCTTTCGTGCGGGGCGGACCTCAGTACCGTGTCAGACCTCTTGCGAAAGGAGCTCTCCCCTGAGGAGATATCCCTTTTAAACGAGTTCCTCCAGTCCGAGACGCGCTATGATGTCGGCGGGGTCGAGATAGTCATAGCCGAGGCCTATCTTGAAAAGTACAAGGGGGACATAGCGATACTCGCCCATAAGATGCGCGACATCGAGGGCATGGAATGCCTCTTCCTCCTTGTAGACTCAGAGGACAGGGTGCATATAATCGCCAGGTCGAGGAGCCCCAAGGCCGACGTGGGCAGGATATTGAAGGCGATCGGAGGGGGCGGCCACCCGAACGCGGCCTCGGGTACGATCAAGGGAGCGACCCTCGTCCAGGCAAGGGAGACGCTCCTTGCCGCCATACGGGAGAACATGCCTCCCGGCAGGAAGGCCGAGGACATAATGTCCTTTCCCCCCATTACCCTCGCGCCAAGGACGCAGCTTAACGAGGCTATCGAGGTAATGCGGCGCTACGGCATCAACGCGGCTCCTGTCGTCAAGAACGGCGACATCCACGGGGTGATAACAAGGCAGGTGGTCGACAAGGCCGTCTACCACGGCCTTGGCGAGGCTCCGGTAAAAGACTACATGACCACCGAGGTCGAATGGGTCACGCACGACACCTCTATCGAGAAGATCAGGGAGAAGGTCGTCGGCCACGGGCAGCGCCTGCTGCCCGTGCTGAAGGAAAAGAAGGTCGTCGGGGTCATAACCCGGACAGACCTCATAAAGCTACTCCAGGAGGAGCTGCGCGGTGCGCGGGAAGAGCCGAAAAAGATACGGGTCGTCTCCGGCCTCCTGAAAGAGAGGCTCCCTGCCTGGGCGACCGATATCCTGAAGGACGCGGGCGTGGTGGCCGCCTCGCACGGCTTCAAGGCCTATGCCGTCGGCGGGTTCGTAAGAGACCTCCTCATGAGGCGCGAGAACCTCGACATCGACATAGTCATAGAGGGCGGCAACGGGATAGTCTTTGCCGAGGACTTCGCCAAAAGACGCGGGGCCAAGGTACGGTCTCACCACAGGTTCAAGACCGCCGTAATCGTATTCCCCGACGGGTTCAAGCTCGACATAGCGACCGCACGGCTCGAGTATTATGAAAAGCCCGGGGCGCTACCCACCGTGGAGCAGTCGTCCCTTAAGCTCGACCTCTACAGGCGGGACTTCATCATAAACACCCTCGCTATAGCCCTCAACCCTGAGGACTTCGGCGAGCTTATCGATTTTTTCGGGGCGCAAAAGGACCTCAAGGAAAAAACTATCAGGGTGCTCCACAACCTGAGCTTTATCGAGGACCCCACGAGGATGCTAAGGGCCGTGAGGTTCTCCGAGAAGTTCGACTTTAGAATTGGCAAGCATACCCTCAACCTCCTTAAGAACTCGGTCAGGCTCGACGTCTTCAGGACCATCTCAGGGGCAAGGATATTCGAGGAGCTCAAGAGCATCCTGGAGGAGGAGACCTCCGGGAAGGCCTTGAAGAAGCTCTCTGAGCTGGGCCTCCTCAAGCTCATACACCCCTCGATCGAATGGGATAAGGGGGCCGAACGCCTCTACGAGAAGACAAAAGAGGCTCTCGCGTGGTATGAGCTGCTCTATACAAAAGAGAAGGCCGAGGGCTGGCTCGCGTTATTCCTCGCCCTTACTGCGCCATTGAGCGAAGTAGAGCTTGAAAAACTCGTCAGGCGGTTCGCCGTCTACGGCAAAAAAAGGCTTGAGGTATTGGCAAAACGGGGCGAGGGGCTAAAGGCCCTCGGTAGGATACACACCGGGATGATAAAGAAAAACAGCTCTATATACGAGCTGCTTGCCCCGCTCCCGATAGAGGTCGTCCTTTTCCTCCTGGCAAAGGCTGAGAAAGAAGGGGTAAGAAAGACCCTTTCCAATTACATAACGAAGCTCAGGTACACCACGCCGGCCCTCAGGGGGGCGGACCTTAAAAGGCTTGGCATCGAGCCTGGGCCCGCTATGGGGGATATTTTGAGGGTGCTATTGAGGAGGCGTCTCGATAACGAGCTTTCCACAAAAGAGGAGGAAGAGGAGGCCGTAAGGGGGCTGGTTCCCAAGAAGAGCAGGCACCGGAAGGCTGGGAATTAAATGCGACAGCCTGCTAAAGAGTGGCGCAAGCCCCGCTTTTTTATTTTTGCCAAATAAACGGGCATAAAGCTGGAGGCGGGGCGTGCGAGGAGGTAGGGGCAGCGAGCGAGCGTAGCCTTATGCCCAAAAAAAGCGCGGCAGCGAATAGACAAATCTTCGCCTCCTTTTGGATGTTGACTCTCCCCTTTCCTCACAATATTTGCATTGACCCGCCTTGCGCTCATCTGATAAACTTTTAGGTTACTGGTAAAAGCAAAGGATTTTTAAATGGTTCAGGATTTTCTCCAAAGGACGCTTCTTCTGGTGCCGCCTGTCTTGATGGCGCTCACTATACACGAGTGCGCCCACGCGTGGGTGGCCTACCGCATGGGGGACCCCACGGCAAAGATGCTCGGCAGGGTGACCCTTAACCCCTTAAGGCACCTCGACCCGATAGGCACCATGATGCTCTTTTTTTCAGGGCTTTTCGGCTGGGCAAAGCCGGTGCCTATAAACCCGAGGAACTTCAGGAACATATCGCGTTCGATAACGCTCGTCTCTATCGCTGGGCCGCTTTCGAACCTTTTTCTCGCGGCCATCTCCGCCCTTGTCTACAAGCTTTTCCTGATGGCAGGGCCGGAGTTCCTCGACACCATGCCTAATGTCTTGAGGCCGGTCTTCGCGATGACGGAGCTGAGCGTCATAATCAACGTCTCTCTTGCCGTATTCAACATGGTGCCCATACCGCCGCTCGACGGCAGCAAGGTGCTGGAGAACCTCCTGCCCCCGGCAAAGGCCTTCGCGTGGGCCAGGTTCGAGCAGTACGGCTTCCTGATACTTCTCGTCCTTATTGCCACGGGCATGCTCAACAAGTTCGTCTCGCCCGTAGTCTTCCTGATGGTAGGTCTGCTCACTGGAGGTATATACTGAAGATGGCGCGCGCTCGGGTATTAAGCGGGATGAGGCCGACCGGAAAGCTGCATTTCGGCCACTATCACGGGGTGCTTGCCAACTGGCTTCGCCTGCAGGAAGAGTACGATTGCTTCTTCTTCGTCGCCGACTGGCACGCCCTCACTACCGACTACGCCAACCCGGCCGGGATAAAGGAGAACATACGGGAGATGGTCCTCGACTGGTTCTCTGTCGGCATAGACCCGGCAAAGGCGACCATCTTCAGGCAGTCTTCCGTAAAGGAGCACGCCGAGCTTCACGTGCTCCTTTCGATGATAACCCCCCTGCCCTGGCTGGAGCGCAATCCGACCTACAAGGAGCAGCTACAGGAGATAAAGGACAAGGACCTGCATACATACGGCTTTCTGGGCTACCCGGTCCTTCAGACCTCCGATATAATCATATACAAGGCGAACAAGGTGCCCGTCGGCATAGACCAGGCCCCGCACGTAGAGCTCTCAAGGGAGATAACCAGGCGCTTCAACTTCTTCTACGGCGAGGTCTTCCCGGAGCCTGAAACGCTCCTTACGGCGATACCGAAGGTGCTCGGCACAGACGGCAGGAAGATGAGCAAGTCCTACAACAACGCCATATTCCTCTCTGACCCGCCTGAAGAGGTCGAAAAGAAGATACTCACCATGATGACCGACACGGCCCGCAAGAAGCGCACCGACGTTGGCTCGCCCGACCTCTGCCCCTTTTTCCTGACCTTCCACAACCTCTATTCTGATGAGTTGACCATCAGCTGGGTACGGGAAGGCTGCACAAAGGCCCTCATAGGCTGCATAGAGTGCAAAAAGTCGGTGATACCCAAGGTGCTCGCCACCCTTGAGCCGATACAGAAAAGGCGCAAAGAACTGGAAGCCGCCCCGGACAGGGTCGAAGAGATCATAAGCGAAGGCGCCAAAAAGGCCGCGCCCGTGGCCGCCGATACCATGCGGGATGTCAGGGCAAAGATGGGGCTTGGATAAAAGAACGGATGAAGTCTTTATATAATATAAAGCTCGACATATTCGAAGGGCCGCTCGACCTCCTTTTGCACCTCATAAAGAGGAACGAGGTGGACATCTACGACATCCCCATCGCCTCCATTACCGAGCAGTATCTCGAATACATCGAGATGATGAAGGAGATGAACCTCGATTTCGCCGGCGAGTTCCTCGTCATGGCCGCTACCCTCGTCCATATCAAGAGCAAGACGCTCCTGCCGGTCGACGAGGAGGCCACGCCGGAGGAAGAGGACGGGATAGACCCGAGGGAAGAGCTCATAAGGAAGCTCCTCGAGTACCAGCAGTACAAAGAGGCGGCAAAAGAGCTTGGCGAACGGGACCTCCTCGGCAGGGACGTGTTCGCGAGGGGCGCGGAAGTACCGCTCGATGAGCTTGAGGAAGGGGCCGCGTTCGTGAACGTCTCGGTCTTCGACCTCATGGAGGCGATAAGGGGCATACTTGATCGCGCTCCCAAGGAACGGACGCTGGAGATCACCTCTGAGCGCTTCAAGATCGCCGACAAGATCAACTACATAATGGAGCTGCTGGGCAGGGAAAAAAGCGCCCCCTTCACCTCGCTTTTCACGGACGGCGCTACAAGGGGCGAGGTGGTCGTTATATTCCTCGCGATACTTGAGCTGGCGAAGCTCCTCATGATAAGGGTCCACCAGACAGAGGACGGCGTCATAAGGGTATACATGCCTGAGGAGAAGAAAGAGGAAGCAGCAGGGCCTCAAGACCATACTCAGGAAGATAGCGCTCAGCAGACAACAGAGCAACAGCCAGAAGACCAAAAGGAAGAGTAGAGACCATGCTGGACAAGGAGAGCCTTAAGCCTGTAATCGAATCCCTCATCTTCGCTGCGGATAGCGCCATCAGCTTCGAGAAGATCCTGGGCGTGCTCGAAGGCGAGGAAAAAGCCGCTGTACGGGAGGCCCTCAACGAGCTCATGGAGGACTATCGCGCAAAAGCGGGCGGCTTTCTCATAGAAGAGGTCGCCAGCGGCTACCAGTTCAGGACCAACCCCGAGTTCGCTCCCTGGCTGAGGCGGTTTTTCAAGATAGGCATGCAGAAGATAAGCAAGGCCGCGATGGAAACCCTCGCGGTAGTGGCCTACAAGCAGCCCGTTACAAGGGGCGAGATAGAGGGCATACGTGGGGTCGATTCAGGCGGGGTGCTCGCCACCCTCATGGAGAAGAGGTTCATAAAGATAGTCGGGCGCAAAGAGGTGCCCGGAAGGCCCGTGGTCTATGGGACCACAAAGGAGTTCCTTGAGACCTTTGACTTAAGGGACCTCTCCTGCCTGCCGAGCCTCAAGGACCTCAAGAAAATGGAGGAAGAATATGCCCAGGAAGAAGGGCAAGGAGCTGCCGAGGACGCAGTCGAAGACGCAGTTCAAGGGGCCGAGAAAGCCGAACGCGGAGACCAGGAACAGGCCGACGTCAACCAGGACGAAGCCGGAGACCAGGGGCAGGACGAAATCCGGGAGTCAATACAGGACGGAGACACCGGGGAAGCCGGAGACCAGGGGCAAGACGAAATCCGGGAGTCAATACAGGACGGAGACACCGGGAAAGCCGGAGACCAGGGGCAGGACGAAATCCGGGAGTCAATACAGGACGGAGACACCGGGGAAGACGGAGAGGCCATCCAGGCCTCGGCCGAAGACTGCCATGAGAGCGGCTGGGACGAGGACGAGGCCGAAGAAGACTCAGGCACCGGCAGAGTCCCGCCTGGAGAGGCTTCAGAAGATAATAGCGACGGCGGGGATAACCTCCCGGAGGAAGGCGGAGGAGCTCATAACCCAGGGCCGGGTGACGGTAAACGGGAAGGAAATAACTGAGCTCGGCGCCAAGGCAGACCCGCTTCAGGACAGGATAGAGGTAGACGGCAAGAGGATATCGGTCAAGGGGCCGAAGGTATATATACTCCTTTACAAGCCCAAGGGCTACATAAGCTCGGTCTCCGACGAGCATGGCAGGCCTGTGGTCACCAACCTCGTCTCAAGGTTGCGCTTAAGGGTCTATCCGGTGGGCAGGCTCGACTATGACGCCGAGGGTGTGCTTCTGCTGACCAACGACGGCGACCTCTCGAACAGGCTCATACACCCCACATTCCAGGTCCCCAAGAAATACCTCGTCAAGGTAAAGGACGCCCCGGCAAGGGAGAAGCTCGACAAGCTCGAAAAGGGGATACGCCTCGAGGACGGCAAGACCCTTCCGGCAAAGGCCAAGTTCGTAAGGGCGACTCAGGAGAACTCGTGGATCGAGCTTACGGTCTTCGAGGGCAGGAACCACCTGGTGAAAAGGATGTGCATGGCCATAGGCCATCCGGTGCAGAAGCTCAAGAGGGTCGAGTTCGCAGGCTTAAGACTCGGCACGCTCAAGCCGGGCGAGTTCCGATTGCTCACCGAAGATGAAGTGGCTGAGCTTAAGGGGATGAAAGGGGAATAATTACTTTCCCCCTCACCCCGTGCTTCACCCCCTCTCACCATCGGGGAGAGGGGGTTTTAACCACGATGATGTGCTTATATGCGCCGCAAAGACCTACCCACGATCCTCACCAGATATTATGACTCTCTCTTCACCGCCTTCGGCCCTCAGGGCTGGTGGCCGGGGCAGACCCGCTTCGAGGTCATAATCGGGGCCATACTCACTCAGAACACCAACTGGACAAACGTAGAGAAGGCCATAAGGAACCTCCGCGACAAAAAATGTCTTACGCCTGAAAAGCTGATGGGCATGAAGCACGACGAGCTTGCCAGCCTCATAAGGCCCGCGGGGTACTTTAACATCAAGGCAAAAAGGTTAAGGAGCTTTCTCGACCACCTCTTCACCCGACACAAGGGAAGTCTCGACAGGCTCCTTAAGCAGGAGACTCAAAAGCTTCGTTCAGAGCTTCTTTCAATAAACGGCATCGGGCCTGAGACCGCCGATTCGATCCTCCTTTACGCCGGAGGCCACCCGGAGTTCGTTGTAGACGCCTACACCAAAAGGATGCTCTCAAGGCACGGGCTTATCAAGAGCGACGCCGGATACGATGAGGTAAAGGCCCTCTTTATGGAAAGCCTGCCCAGGGACATAAGGCTTTTTAATGAGTACCACGCGCTAATCGTAAAGACCGGTAAGGATTTTTGCAGGCCGAAGGAGCCGAGGTGCAAGGAATGCCCGCTTGGCATGCACCTGCCATGACGCCCCCTCACCCTCCTCTTGGCTTTTAAGCCCGCAAGTAGTAAAATCCCTCCCATGTCCAGGATAAAGATATTAGACAAATCCCTTGCCTCGAAGATAGCCGCCGGAGAGGTAGTCGAACGACCGGAATCAGTCCTTAAAGAGCTTCTCGAAAACTCCATCGATGCCGGCGCGACGAGCATATCCGTCACTGTGGCAGAAGGGGGAAAGCGCCTTATACGCGTTGTCGATAACGGCTCGGGCATCGCAAGGGAAGATGCCGGGCTTGCCTTCTTCCGCCACGCCACATCGAAGATATCTACCGAAGAAGACCTTGAAAAGATCATGACCATGGGCTTTCGCGGGGAGGCGCTGGCGAGCATCTCCGCCGTATCGCGCGTGACCATAAGGACAAGGCGCCCTGGCGAGGTCGAAGGGACCAGCGTCATCGTCGAGGGGGGAGGAGAGCCGGCAACAACCGGCGACGGCTGCCCGGAAGGCACGTCAGTTGAAGTAAAAGACCTTTTCTACAATACTCCCGCGAGGCTCAAGTTCCTGCGCGGGGCCGAGACCGAGTACGGAAGGATCCTCGAGACCTTCAAAAAAATAGCCCTTGTAAACCCGGATAAGCGCTTCAGGATAGTCCACGGCTCCGGCAAGGCCCTTGACGCGGCCCCCGGCACATCAAGGCAGAGGATAGCGGACCTCTTCGGCTCTGACATCGGTAAAAAACTTATAGAGATCGAGACCCCTGACCTTAAAGGTCTTACAGGCACGCATGAGCTAAGCTACCCTACAGCCAAATATCTCAATACATACGTCAACGGCCGGTGGGTCCGTGATAGGGCGATAAACCGTGCTATACTTGAAGGATATGGGCAGCTGCTCGCTGGAGGCAGATACCCCTTCGCGGTTATCGACTTGAGGGTCGCGCCGGATGATGTGGATGTCAATATCCATCCCGCCAAAAGCGAAGTCCGGTTCAGAAACCCAAATTACATCTTCGACCTGGTCAGGTACGCCGTCCGGGGCGCGCTTTCAAGGACGACCGCCCCCCCACAGGCGGCCTACCCCAAAGCGCCGGCAGGTCCAAATCATCTGCAGCCTTACATGGCCCTCAATGAGCCGGCCAGCGCCTACGGGGTCTGCGGGCGGCAGGAGGAGAAGGCAGGGCTTCTTTTCAAGGAAGAGGATATAATAGACGTTAAGAACCCGGAGTTCCTCGGCCTTGTGATAGTAGGCCAGCTCTGGGGCGAATTCATAGTGGCGCATACCCCCGGAGGCGGGGGCGAGGCATATCTGATAGACCAGCACGGCGCGGCAGAAAGATGCGCCTTCGAGAAGTTGAAAAAGATGTACGCCTCAGGAACGGTCCCGAGCCAGGCGCTTCTTCTGCCGGAGCGATTCGAGACGACGCCTGAGGAGAAGGAAGCGGTGCTTGGGGCCTCCCAATACCTCTCGGCTTTTGGCTTTGAGATAATGCCCTTCGGCCATTCGACAGGCTCAGGGGGCGAAACCTTTCTTATAAGAACAGCGCCCTGCCTCCTTTCCGGAAGGGCTTCCGCCGGGCTTATTAAAGACCTTGCGCAGGAGCTCTCAAGCTTCGGAGGAAGCTCACGGGTGGAAGAGAGGATCGACGGGGCGCTCATGAGGATAGCATGCCACAGCGTTATAAGGGGGCCGAGGCCTCTCGCGAAAGAAGAGGCGGCAGCCCTTTTAACAGATATGGCGAGGATAGACTTCTCCGGCCATTGCCCTCACGGCAGGCCCGTAGTAAAAAGGATACCGAGGGGCGAGATAGAGGCGATATTCGGAAGGTAACGTGGAGGGTGACGCCATGATCTCCCGCCGGAGCTTCCTAGGGGGCGGGCTCATCTTGAGCGGCGCTTTCGCGCTCGAAGGCTTTGTCCTCGAACCCAAGGATATCGAGGTACAGGAGGTCCTCGTAAAGATAAAAGACCTCCCCCCTGCCTTCCGCGGCTTCACCATCTGCCAGCTCACAGACATACACCACGGCCCCCTGGTAGGGCTCGACTTCCTGGAAAGGGTCGTGGCAAAGGCGAATAGCCTTAAAGCGGACCTCGCGGTCTTAACCGGCGACTTTATAGACCGCGAAAAAAGCTATATGCGCCCGGCCATGGAGGCTCTCTCCAGGCTCAAAGCGCGCCTCGGCACGCTTGCGGCGCTGGGCAACCATGACAACTTCATAGGCCGGGACTTTAGCGCACGCGTCATCTCGTCCCACTCTATCCAACTCCTCCAGAACAGCCACGTGATGATAGAATCAGGCGGAGACTCCCTCTGTATAGCCGGGGTCAGGGACTATCTCGAGGACAGGCCTGAGGCCGCCAGGGCCCTAAACGGCGTTGCGCCCTCGGTGCCGCGGATACTCCTTTCCCATCACCCGGACTATGCGGAGTTTTTGCCTCAGGATGTTCGGGTAGACCTGGTCCTTTCCGGGCATACCCACGGCGGGCAGGTCCGCCTCCCCTTCTCCTTCGCCCCTATAGTCCCGTCGGATTTCGGGCAAAAGTACTCCGGCGGCCTGGTCCGTAACGGCGATACCCAGGTCTACGTCTCAAGGGGGGTAGGCGTGGTCCTTATACCCGTAAGGTTCAACTGCCCGCCGGAGATAACTCTCATCCGCCTCGTAGCATAACGCCCCTTGAAGTTGTATAATCCCTTTTACGATGGAAAGAACAAAGATCGTCATAATAGCCGGGCCAACGGCCTCGGGTAAAACGGAACTCGCCGCTACACTGGCAACTCTCTTTGACGGCGAGGTCATAAGCGCCGATTCGATGCAGGTCTACAGATCCATGGATATCGGCACCGCGAAGCCATCAAAAGAAGAGCTGGGCGACGTCCCTCACCATCTCATCGACATCGTCGGCCCCCGGGAGGAATATACGGCGGCAAGGTTCAAAAAAGATGCCGCTGACAAGATAAGCGAGATACGCTCAAGGGGCAGGAACGTATTCATGGCAGGAGGCACGGGGCTCTATATAAAGGCCCTTACCCAGGGGCTCTTTGAGGGGCCTGAGGCCGACTGGGACCTTAGAAGGGGGCTACTTGAGATCGCTGGCTCAAAGGGCAGGGCGGCCATCCATGAGATGCTGAAGGAGGTAGACCCCGAGAGCGCGGCAAAGATACACCCCAATAACCTGCACAGGGTGGTAAGGGCCCTTGAGGTCTATGAGCTCTCCAAAAAGCCCATATCCGGTCTTCAGAAAGAGCATTCCTTCTCATCCTCACCTTACGAGACCCTCAAGATAGGCCTTGCGAAGGAGAGGACGGAGCTCTACTCCGACATAGACCACAGGGTCGACAGGATGATAGCGGCCGGGCTTCTGGATGAGACAAAAAAGCTGCTTGCCATGGGATACCGTTCTGACTTGAAGCCGATGCGCGGTTTGGGTTATAAAGAAATGACAGGTTTCATAAATGGCGAATACGCCTTCGACGAGGCGGTCCGCCTTTTGAAGAGGAACACCAGACACTACGCAAAAAGGCAGTTGACCTGGTTTAAGGGCGACCATGAAATAAGATGGTTTAACCCTGCTGATAAAACGGGTATAATAACGATTGTAAGGGAATTCCTCGATTGAAAAAACATCTCAAAATACTCTTTATCGCGCTTGTCCTTATCATCCCCTCTCTGGTGAATGGGGCCGATATCGAGGTAGTGCCATCTGAGGGCACCGCCTTGAAATCGGACGATATAGCCGATGTAAAGCGCAGGGCCATCGACCACGCCCTCAAAAACGCGGTCTCGGACGCCGCGAAGGCCATTCTTACGAAAGAGTCGCTTTCAGCCAACGACCCTGTGATGCAGGCCCTGACCTCTGAGGCGAGGCGCTTTGTCCTTAACTACAAGATACGCTCGGAAGGCTGGGTCAACCACATGGACATGCTCCCTTCCGGCGCCATGCCGGAAGGTGTAACGGCTGCGGGGGGGGTGGAGCTCTACCACATATGGGTGGACGCCTCTGTAGATAACGGCGCGCTAAGGCAGGCTATAGGCAAGTACCTCTCGGTGGAAAGCTTCTCGGCCCCGCTCGTCATAAACATCATGGACGTAAGGGACTATACGGTCTTCAAAGGTCTTCTCGCCTCTTTGCGGAAGATAACCGTCATAAAAGACATCTCGTACAATTCGTTCTCTAACGGCAGGATAACACTTCTCGCGAGGGCGAGCGGAGAACCCTCTACCCTTGCCGGCAGGATCGCCAGAGAGCTGCCTCAGGACTTCACGGTAACGGAAGGCGCGGGACAGATAATCATTAGGCCGTCCGAGGGGCTTGCAACAGAATGAGAAGACTCATATTCGCGATAATCATCGCCGTTACGCTTTCAGGCTGCGGACCCGCGGTCAAACATATCGTATCCCCGGAATATGAGCAGACGAGGCCGACGAAGGTGGTCGTCCTGCCCCTCATCTGGGAGCTGGAGGCCGCGAAAGAGGCCGACGATATAAGCTATCTCTTCAGGAGGATGACCGCGGAAAAGCTCAACCTCCTTAACTATCAGACCGTCCCTCTTGAGGACGTGGAGAAGGCTGGCAAGGGCTCCGGGGACTGGTTTACCGGCAAGGCCCCGCACGAGGTAGCCGCTCTCTTCGGAGCGGACTCGGTCCTCTTCATACGCATGAAGGACTGGGACAAGCACAGCCTGCCTCCATATGCCTCGCTTGAGATAAGGGCCTCCTTCGAGCTGCGCTCAGCCAACGGCAGCCTTCTCTGGCAGGCCGAGTACTCGAGCAGCGAGGCTGACCTTAATATCGACAGCGCCCCCATGCACCTGGCCCTGTACAAGGCATACGAGCCGAGGGTGCAGAGGTTCGTTGACGCTATCTTCACTACCCTGCCGGCCGGGCAGGCACGGGAACAATCCAGGAAGACATATTTCAAATGGCTGCCGTAAAGACCAATCTTAACAGTTAAGGAACCTCTGATTTATTTGCGCCTTGTTGTCCTTCTGAGCGAAGCGAAGAATCTCGCATGTAGCCATCGGCAAATTACCGGCAGGCTGTTGAAAAACAGCCTGCTAAAGGCAATCCAGCGTACTGTTCTTGTATGCAGCAGTAACGACGAAGACAACGATGCAGATGGAACCTTTCAACAGCCGTAAGCGGAAAATGAAGAACATCCCGAACATCCTTACAGTCTTCAGGATAGTCCTCGTCCCTGTCTTCCTCTATTTCGTCATCGACGAACGCCTATACTCGGCAGCGGCGGTCTTTATCGTCGCCGGTGTGACCGATGCGGTCGACGGCTTTCTCGCCCGCAGGTTCGATATCCGCACTGAGTTCGGCGCCAACATGGACCCGTTCGCCGACAAGTTCCTCCTTGTGAGCGCCTTTATAGCGCTGACCGCCAAAGGGCTCATCCCGCTCTGGCTTACTATTCCGGTGATCCTCAAGGATTCATTTCTCCTCTCAGGCGTGCTGGCGTTGCGGAGCGCCGGGAGGAAGGTGGTCATCTCACCAAGCGTTTTCGGCAAATCAACGACCCTGCTCCAGATAATCACCGTCGTCTATGCCATGCTGCTTGGCAACGGCCCGGAGTTCACCGCCCTCGCGGCGACCACAGCCGCGATTACCTTGTATACCTGGATAGATTACGCGAGAAGGGAGATCAGGATACAGACTGGGAAGAAGTGATATGAAAAAACAAAAGGCGGGTCTTTGACCCGCCTTTTGTTTTTTCGTTTACTGCCTGCCTTTAACTGGTCGCTAAATCGCCTCAGGCAGTCCGCCCAGCTCCGAGAGCTTAAAGACAGGGCCGCACTGGCATACGTAGACGCTATTTATCTGGCAGTGGCCGCATTTTCCTACCCCGCATTTCATACGCCTCTCAAGGGACATGTAGATATCTTCCGCGCCCAACCCCAAAGCCTTGAGGCTTAATATGACGAACCTGTACATCACCGGCGGCCCGATGATGACCCCGAGCGTCTCCTTCTCCTTTATCGAGACCTTCGGTATGAGGGTCGTGACGACCCCGGTGTTGCCCTTCCACCTCGCTTCTGCCTTATCTACCGTAAGCTGGACGTCGAGGCCGCGCCTTCTCCAGTTGTCCATCTCCTCGGTAAAGAGCATCTCCTCCGGAGTCCTTGCGCCGTAGATAAGAGTAAGCCTCCCGAACCGTTCGCGCTCCGCCAGAACGGCCTTCACGAGCGAGCGCATGGGCACGATGCCTATGCCGCCTGCCACGAAGACGATATCCCGGCCTTCCATCTCGTTAGTGGCGAAGCCCCTGCCGAACGGCCCTCTAAGCCACATCCTGTCGCCCTTCCTCAGCTTGTGCAGGGCGTTCGTAAGGTTCCCCACCGCCCTTACGCAGAGCTCTATCCTTGTATCACCCGGCGCGGAGGTGATCGAAATAGGCGCCTCTCCGTAGCCGGGCAGCCCTACCATGAAGAACTGCCCCGGCCTGTAGGCAAGCAGCGCTTCGCTCGACGGGACTACCGCAAAGAACCTCTCCTTCTCGCTCAAGCGCATGGAGCGCTCTACCATGCCGAGGAACGGGAGGTACGGAGAGTCCATCTCTCTCGCAAATTCCTTCAGACTATCGTCTGTGACTTTCGCGTATAAGCTCATTAGTTACATCCACTATGTTTATTTTTACAAGGCAGGTCCTTGAGCACCTGCCGCACCCGACGCAGAAGAGCGAATCGAAGGTGCCGGCCAGGTACCTGAACTTCCTGTTGAACCTGTGCCTGAGCCTCTCTGCCCGGCTCTTCCTGAAGTTGTGCTCTCCGGCCACCTTGGCGAAGTCCTCCAGGGTGCAACCGTCCCACGTCCTTACCCTTTCGCCCTCGACCAGGTTCGGCCTGACCTCGTCCTTTACGTCAAAGCAGTAGCAGGTCGGGCAGACGTTGTTGCACGCGCCGCAGCCGTAGCAGATGGCCCCGATCTTCTCCCAGACCGGGCTTTCATCGCTTTTGGCGTATATCGCCGGGAGGTCTTCAGGCGCGCCGTTTATCTTTGCCTTGAAGGCCCGCTCCCTTTGCGCCCCCCTCTCCTCAAGCTCCTTCAGCTCGCGTACCGTCGGCTCACGCGAGTCGGCGAGCCTTGAAAGAAGCTCCGCGCCCCTGTCGGTAGATGTCCTTACGAGGAATCCCCTGGATATCCTGTGGAGGAATATATCGAAGCCATCCTCGACCTTGTCGGTGCCGAGGCTTGAACAGAAGCAGTACTCGTCAGGCACGCAGTCGGTGCCGACGACTATCGTCTGCTCGCGCCTGGCGAGGTAATTGGGGTCAGAAACGCCATGCGAGAAGACCCTGTCCATGAGCCCCATCCCCTTGATATCGCAGGGGTGAAGGCCGATGAGCACTTGCTTTTCCGCCTCTATTACCGGTACATGGGTCGAGGTGCGCATGTTGAACTTGAGGAGCACCTCGCGCTGCGGGAAGAGGAACTCCTTGGCTGAAAGGTGGGTCGGGGTCTCCGAAAGTTTCAGGTCATCGACCTCAAAAATCTCCGCGAAGGCCGGGAAGCCATCCTTTTCAACGGTGCCGTAGACCTTATGCTCCCTTAAGAGCCCCTTTATGAGGGACCTGTACGCCCTATCGGGTAAATATTTGAATTTGTGGGTCTTTTTCATAATTAAAATTATATCAAGGTGAAAAAACCCTGTCTATACCTGAATCAATATTTTTAAATTTTTTCCAGCTTACGTTGAGAGTACTTTTTTGATCGTTAATACTTGACAAAATTGATAAGGTATATTAGATTGTACATATTGGTATTTCACCGTCTATTATATCAAGAAGTTCGAGGTTTGATTTGAGGCTTTCCACAAAAGGACAATACGCGGTGCGGGCGATGGTCAATCTGGCCTGCCACTCCGGCGAAAGACCGGTGACCTTAAAGGGTATTTCGGCTGAGGAAGGGATATCTTTATCCTATCTTGAACAGCTCTTCGTGAAGCTCAGGAAAGGCAGGATAGTCAAAAGCGTCCGGGGGCCTGGCGGAGGGTACGTGCTGGCAAAAGACGCGTCCCTCATAAGCGTGGGCGAGATAATAGCCGTGGTAGAAGAACCGCTTAACCCTGTGGCCTGCCTTGACGAAGATTCCGCCGGGTGCGACAGGGCCACGCGCTGCACCACCCAGCGTGTATGGAAGTGTCTTGCGGAAAAGATCGCCGAGTTTCTAAACTCGGTTTCCATAGATGACCTGAGCAGGGAGGCCAACGCCTTAAAGAACGGCCAGCCGCGCGTGAACGCGGACCTCTGCGGCTTAACTGAATAATAACGGAGGCTTGAAGAAATTGAAGAGGATCTACTTCGACCACAACGCGACTACCCCTGTGCTTGATGAGGTATTCGATGCCATGGTGCCGTTCCTGAAAGAGCAGTGGGGCAACCCGTCCTCGATACACTGGGCTGGAAGGGGCACGAAGAAGGCTTTGGAGGATGCCAGAGAAAAGGTATGCGCCCTCCTTAACTGCGCCCCCCTTGAGCTCATATTCACAGGCTCCGGCACGGAGGGCGACAATCACGCCATTAAAGGGCTTGCCTGGGCCAAGAAGGACAAGGGCAACCACATAATAACCACCAAGGTAGAGCACCCGGCGGTGCTCAACACCTGCAAGCACCTCCAGAAGGAGGGCTTTGAGGTGACCTGTCTCGACGTTGACAAGTACGGGCTTATAAGCCTCGACGAGCTCAAGGCCGCCATAACGCCCAAGACCATACTTATAACGGTCATGTTCGCTAACAACGAAACCGGCGTCCTCTTCCCCATAAAGGAGATAGGCGCGATAGCGAAAGAAAAGGGCATCGCCTTCCATACCGATGCCGTGCAGGCGGCTGGAAAGATAAAGATAGACGTGCAGGACCTGAACGTCGACCTCCTCACCATCTCCGGCCACAAGCTCTACGGCCCCAAGGGAGTGGGGGCGCTTTACGTGAAGCGTGGCACCAGGCTCGTGCCCCTCATCCACGGCGGCCACCACGAGAGGAACAGGAGGGGCGGCACCGAGAACGTGGCCGGCATAATCGGCATGGGCAAGGCCGCCGAGGTGGCGCTCCGCGATATGGACAGGGAGATAGCGCACCTTACCGTCCTTCGTGACAGGCTTGAGAAGGGCATGGCCGAGCGTGTCCCGCACATAATGGTGAACGGGGCGCCAGACAAGAGGCTCGCTAACACGGCGAACATCTCCTTCGAGTTCGTCGAGGGCGAATCGCTCCTTCTGAACCTTGACATGAAGGGCATAGCGGCCTCAAGCGGCTCTGCCTGCACCTCAGGAAGCCTTGAGCCTTCCCATGTGCTTGTCTCAATGGGACTAAGCCACGAGCTTTCACACGGCTCCGTGAGGTTCAGCCTCGGCAAATCCAATACGGCCGAGGAGATAGACTACCTTTTAGAGATAATGCCGCCCATAGTGGAGCGGATGAGGTCCATGTCCCCGCTATATGCCGGGGCGGCGAAGTAGCGGATTTGACAACAATTCCAAAGTCGGATATATAATAAAGAAAAGTGTTTTTTTACCAATCAACAGCCAATAGGAGAGGGATATGTATAGCGAAAAAGTGATGGACCACTTCTCAAACCCCAGGAACGTGGGCGAGGTCGAGGACGCGAACGGCACCGGCACGGTAGGGAACCCTGCCTGCGGAGATATAATGAAGCTCAGCATAAAGGTCGAGAACGACGTGATTCAAGAGGTAAAGTTCAAGACCTTCGGCTGCGGCGCGGCCATAGCCACAAGCTCTATGATAACCGAGCTTGTAAAGGGCAAGGGCCTTGTCGAGGCGGAGCAGATATCGAACAACACGGTAGCGGAGGCCCTCGACGGGTTGCCGCCCGTCAAGATGCACTGCTCGAACCTTGCCGCAGACGCCCTCCACGCGGCGATCGAGGACTATAAGAAGAAACAGACAGAACCGGCAAGGTAAACCGGCAGACAGATTGGAAAACAAAGCCCCCGAGGGTGATCTCGGGGGCTTTGTTTATCTCGAACCTCTCTGGCATGTTAAATCCAGGTACGCTGCTACTTCATCGCGGACCAGAAGCCGAGTATCTTGATCCAGTTGCCCTCCTTTTTTATATCCCTGAACCCCGCCTGCTCAAGATACGCGCCGATATTGCCCCGCACCTGTTCTATGGTGTTCGGCCATAGTTTAAGGGGCCATGCGATTATCCACCATAAGGGTGTCACCGGCCTGTCTATATCTACCAGTAAAAGGCGCCCATTGGGCTTAAGCACCCGCCTTACCTCGGCAAGGCCCCTGATCTTGACATCCGGCGGAAGGTGATGGAGCATCAGGCTTGAAAGGGCGATGTCAAAGCTATTGTCGTCGAAAGGCAGATCTTCCATGGCCGCGACCCTGAACTCTGCCCTGCTCTTCTCCCTTCCCGCGCTTATCCTTGCCTCCCCTATCATGGCCGGGGCAGGGTCGATGCCTGCCGCGCTCCCGTCAGGTCCGGCTTTTTGAGCCGCCATCCTTGTAAGTACCCCTGTGCCGCAGCCCACGTCCAGCACCTTATGCCCGGGCCTTATATCAGCAAGCTCCACCGTCTTTTCCCTGAAGACCCTGCCAAGGCCAATTAGCGGGCAGTACCAGTCGTAGAAGGGGGCAACCCAGTTGAGCGCCATGCCCCTGGTTGGCGCGGGAGGCTCCTTTGAGAGCGAGCGCACCCTGATAACGCCGTAGGCGATGATCACAGGGCAGACTATAAGTAAAGAGACGAGGATAGATGAGAGGATAGAGAAACCCAGGGCGAGAAAGGCCAAGACCGCCGCCAGGAGCATGAGCGGCGGGCAGAGCCAGAAGAGCCTTTGCATATCAGCTTACCTCTATCTTCAACGCCTTCAAGGTCGCCGAGTTGGCCACGACGGAAAGTGAGCTTAAGGCCATGGCGGCGGCGGCGATGATAGGGTTAAGAAAGCCGAGGGCCGCTATCGGGATGCCTATCGAGTTATAGATGAAGGCCCAGAAGAGGTTCTGCTTTATCTTCCTCATCGTAGCCCTTGAGAGCTTTATACCGGCAAAGACATCCCTTACGTCGTCCTTGACGAGGATTATACCCCCGGTCTCCTTTGCCACGTCAGAGCCGCTGCCGATGGCTATGCCGATATCGGCCTGGGCCAGGGCCGGGGCGTCGTTTATGCCGTCGCCGACCATTGCCACAACCTTGCCCTCGGACTGAAGCCTCTTTACCACCCCGACCTTCTCGCCCGGAAGCACATTGGCTATGACCTTATCTATCCCGGCCTGTCCGGCCACCGAGCGCGCCGTCCTTTCGTTATCGCCGGTAAGCATTATGACCTCAACGCCCTCCCTCTTAAGGGCGCTTACGGCGGCTATCGAGCTCTCCTTCAGGGTGTCCGCAACGGCCACTATCCCCATTACCGTGGCGCCCCTCGCAAGGAGCATCGCTGTCTTGCCCTGTTCCTCAAGCGCCTTCATGCTATCCTCAACCCCGGCTATATCGACCCCATTCGCCTCCATGAGCCTCCTGTTGCCGAAAAAGACAGTATCGCCCCTGAAGGCCACCTTTACCCCGTACCCGGGGACAGCCTCGAAGGAATCCGCGTCCGGGACCACTGCCTTATCCATCGCTGCGGCCCTTACTACAGCCTCGCCCAACGGGTGCTCCGAGCCCTTCTCTGCCATGGCGGCGTACATGAGGACGGTCTCAGTACTGGAATCGAACGGCACGATATCGGTTACTGAAGGCTCGCCCCGGGTGAGGGTCCCGGTCTTGTCAAAGACAATAGTAGTGAGCTTCTGCGCCCTCTCCAGGTACTCGCCGCCTCTTATGAGAATGCCGGCCTCGGCCCCTTTTCCGACCCCGACCATGAGGGCAGCGGGGGTCGCTATGCCGAGGGCGCATGGGCATGCTATGATCAACACAGCTATAAAAGCCAATAACCCCTGCGGGAAATTACCAGTCGCCCACCACCCGAAGAAAGATAGAAAGGCCACTGTAACAACAAAAACGACGAAATAGCCGGAGACCTTGTCTGCTATCCTCTGTATGGGGGCTGATGAGGCCTGCGCCTCCTCGACCATTTTGATTATCTGGCTGATTGTGGTCTCTGCGCCGACCCTTACGGCCTTGAACTTGAGCATGCCCACCTTGTTCATGGTGGCGCCTATGACGCTGTCCCCCGGTTTCTTATCGACCGGCATGGACTCGCCGCTTATCATCTTCTCATCCACTGCGGAAGAGCCCTCCATTACAAGACCGTCAGCCGGTATCTTCTCGCCTGGCCTCACTACCACAATTTCACCGACCTGGACCATCTCAGCGGGTATCTCCATCTCCTGAGCGTCCCTTATGACCCTCGCCACCTGCGGCTTCAAGTCAAGTAGCTTCCTTACTGCCGCCGAGGACTTCTTCTTTATTATCTCCTCCATGTACTTTCCGAGGAGGACAAAGGCGATGATAACCGCCGACACCTCGAAGTAGACGTCCCTCTCCTCGACCTTGACAGGCAATATGTCAGGGGCGAATATGACTATTACGGAATAGAAGTACGCTACCGTCGTGCCCAGGGCTATGAGGAAATCCATGTTTATCATCCTGTTCCTCACGGCGTTATAGGCACCCTTGTAAAAGCTCCACCCGCCGATGAACTGTACGGGGGTTACAAGTATGAAGAGCCAGACGCCCCATGTGAACCAGGGGAGCTGCGGTATCGGCGCCCAGGTGAGTATGGTCGCGCCGGCGGCGAGGCCAAGGAAAAAGGCGGCGCGGAGGATGGCAAGGACGAGGACCCCTGCCAGGGCGATAGAGACCCGCCTCTTCATCTTCTTAAGCTCTTCTTCAGGAGACTCGAAGGTCCTTAGGCACCCGTCGCTGCAGAAGTAGAAGGTCCTTCCGCCAAGCTCCTTCTTTAAAGATTTTCCCTTATCGACCACCATGCCGCAGATAGGGTCCTTCGCGGTATCGCTGGCGCCTGGGGCCGCCTCTTCCATCCCGGTCTTCATGCCGGAGGGCTTGCCTGCCCCGAGGTAGCTCGAAGGGTCTCTATCGAATTTTTCTTTGCACTTGAGAGAGCAGAAATAGACCGTCTCGCCCTTGTGCTCGCTCTTTCCAGCAGACATCGACGGGTCTACTTCCATCCCGCATACCGGGTCTTTTGGCATTTGCCTCTCCTTCCCTAAGCTCTTCCCCATCCTTAAAGGCTCTTCCTTACGCCTCCCTTAAGGTCGAACCTGAAGACCCTTTCAGGGACCCCGGCCACGTCCTTTATTACAAGCTCGACGTAATCAGAGCCAGCGAGGTCTGCGCCCCTGAACTCGATGGTTGCCTCCCTGTGGTGGCCTGAACCCTTGGAAGAGACAAGCCCTGCCGCATGCTCGCCGCCAGTTTGGTCACGGAGCGCTACTATATCCTCGAACCTGTACCGGTCGAGCTCAACGGAGTGGGTATCGAGCACCACATTGAAGACAGGGGAGGCATTGCCGGGGTTATTATATGTCACCTTTGCCGTGACCCCGGCTGCCTCTGCTTCCATGGCAAGGGCCGCGCTCTCCCGCATCTGCCCCTTCTCTTCCATCTGGCCACCCATATGCTCTTTCATGTGCTCCATCATCTGCCCGTCCATCTGGGCAAAAGCGGCCTGAGGAAGAAGAGCTGCTGCGACGGCAGATAAGATAATACGGTACATAATGCGCCTCCATTCGATTTTTTTAACGCTTATTCATGAGCATGTCCTTTGCTACAAAGAAGACGGCGGTAAGCGCGCCAGCAAGAAAAAGGCCCACGCCAGGGGCAGCTATCACCGTTACCGAGGCCTCTGCCATCTCCGGGCCAAGGGACGGGGTCCTGTAGCCCATCGCTATCCAGGCCAGCGGATAGATGAGGCCGCCGAGCCCTGCCATCGTGGAGGCGGCTATCTTTATCCAGCCACTGGCTGAGGTGAAAGCAAGGATAAAGGAAATAATAATAGCCCCAAGGCCGAGCCCCATCGCATGCAGATGGCCCCTGGTAAGGCGGGTATGGGTAAGCTCCGTCAAAGCGTCATTATGCCCTCCGCCGTGGCCATGGGCCTCCTGTGTAGAGACCGGCATAGCCTCTTTTTTCACGTGCATGTGCTCCGCACCGTTGTTGTGCGTGCGCCTTACTGCGGATTCTATCTGGTTTTCAGCGTTATGGCTGGCCTCTTGCTCGTGCAGCGGGACGACGGTTAAGCTGGCGGCCTCAAGGCTTGCATGCAAACGCTCGTGGCCGAGCACGAGCCAGAAAGCCCAGCCTATGCCGAAAAGGATCCCAAGCAGTCCTATCAATATCCCGGGCCTTACAGGCCGTATGGAGTTCATCATCTTGCCTCTTTATTCTCCCCTTGTTTACCTTGATGCAAATCCTCTTTCAAACCTTCCGCGTTGCAGTCGGGCTGCTGGCATGGCTCCCCGGCCTCTTCCTTGACCATAGACCCTTCAGCATGCCCGTCCCTGTCATGGCCCCCCGGCATGCCGTGGTGGCCGCCCCAGACCAAGGCCCCTATAAGCATAAGCCCCATCATGATCACCATTACTGTTCCCATTTTAAGATCATGCTCCTTTTAAGCCTTGCAGGCTTTTTAGCAGCCATGATGATCATCGCCTCCTTTCTCCTCCTTGCTCGCCTTACCCTCTTTTTCCTCTTTCTTCCCGTGAGAATGCCCGCCACCGCAGCAACCCCCTCCGCCACGGTGCATGAGGAACATGAAGACCACGATGATAATGATGAATATTATCGTATTTACGTCCATATCAACTCTCTCTCTTTTACTTTTTTGCCGCTATCTTCGGTATGAACATAGGGACCTCCTCCCTGTACCTCCTGTACGCCTCTCCGAAACCTCTTTCCATCTCCTCCTCCTCATTTTTAGCGAGCCTGTAATAGGCGAAGAGGAGGACAGGCCACATGACGGCTGTTATGATAGTGGGCCATTGCACAAGAAGCCCTATGGTCACAAGGAAAAGCCCTGAGTACTGGGGATGGCGGACACGGCTGTAAAGGCCTGTAGTGACCAGCTCTCCCTTAGCTCCGTGCACCTGCCTCCATCCGGAGGCCATCACAAGGAAACCGGCTATCATGAGGCCGTTACTTACCAGGTGTATGAGCATGAGCATCGTTTGGCCGCCGCCGAGCAATGTGGCCCAGAGATGTCCGCTCTCGTGGGAAAAGGGATTAAGCGACGGGTACTTCGCCCCCAGTACGGCCGTAAGGATATAGATCGTCAGGGGAAAGCCGTACATCTCGGTAAAGAGGGCGATTATGAAGGCGGTCGCCACCCCCATCGACCTCCATTCCCTCCTCTTTACTGGCGCGAGGAAGCTAAGGATAAAGAAGAGAAAGAAGAGGACGTTTACGATGACGAGCGACCAGAAGCCGTATCCGTAAGAGAAGCCGTCTCCGTGCATCGCCTACCTCTTGCGCGCGGTCAATGGCATTTTGGAGGCGCGCCCTTCGGCTCTTTTATTAACTTCTGCCACCATTTTTTGCCTGGCTCTGAGTGCCTGATGCCTTTTTCCAGCTCAAAACGGTCCTGACAGCTCTTTGAGCAGAAGTAAAAGGTCTCGTGCTCGCAATGGGTGTAGAGCTGGGCATCCTTTTCATCGACCTCCATGCCGCAAACGGGGTCCTTTGCCATAAACGCCTCCTTTTAAAGGCTCATGCGACCTTCCAGGGCAGAACCAATGCCTGCAATACCCACATTATATCCTTTTTTCGCGTCCTTAATGCCTGTGCTCCAAATGATTCCTATCCTGACTCTTTCCACTGCCTGAGCCGCCTTTCCCGGCGGTCGCGCATCCAGCCAGAAGGACTAAAAGTATTAGGATAAGGGCCTTTCGCATAAATACATTACTCCTTATTTGATTTCTGATTGCTATCGCTGCCATGGCTGAGGGGGGGGGGCGCCATCATTCTACAAATAGTAGAACATATGCTGTCAAAAAAAGGCCTTTTAAGGCCATGAAACTCGCTAACTGATTTTATAATATTCTACTATTCGTAGGATGTCAAAGGCTATCTGCAATAAAGCACCGGTAAGGGCTTGAGGCAGGGTCAAGCCCCTGAAATGTCTTTCTTTTTTTCAAGATACTCTTCTTTCGTGATCTCGCCCCTGGCATATCTTTCGTCGAGGATATCCATGGCCCGCTTCTCTATAATCTTATTCTTCCCAAGAAACGTGCCTATGAGCTTTACTATACCGATAATGACAAGGACCCATATCGCGAGCCAGAAGAGCGCCCATAGCCAGTGATACGGGGGCGTCATCCAATGTTGCATCCAATCCATTCTCATGAGTGCTTGCCTTTATAGCTATTCCACATCATGCTCATGCCCCTGCGCCTCAGCAGCCTTCACCCCAACGCCGTACTTGTATACCATCAGGCCGCCCTTGTCCGCGCCAATGGCCATTACTGCCGCGATTATAAAGGCGACAGCCAGATGGAACAAACGCCCCTTTCTTGAAAAACGCCCCCTGGAATAGATACGCCATGCTGAAAGGAAGAGGCTTAAGGCGAGCACGGTCAACCCAAGGTCCCTGTGCGTCAAAAGGACCGCGTGAGCCTCCTCTGAATGCTCTACCGTAGTCGCGGCCCATAGCCCTGCCAATACAGCCCCAAGCGCGCCTGCAGTACCCAGATAGAGCATCCAGTCAGCCGCAAACCTGAAGCTCTCCCTTCCTGTAAAAAAACTCAGCAGCTCCATCAACAGGAAGGAGTCAAGAAGGGCGATGGGGAAGTGCACTATGAGGGGATGTATATTCGGCATCTCTGAGATGCCCTGGAAGATACGGAAGAATATGTCCATTCAATGCCCTTATGCTTTTTCAGCGGCTTTTTTAAGTCTAACCTTGATCGTCCGCCTGTCAAATCGAGAGATCCAAAAAAACCGGGGAAAATGCGCTCGCTCTTCATAAAGATAGCCCCCGCCATAATGGAGATGGGAGGGCACAGGATGTGAACCGCCCCCCAAGTGCTGCTTGCCACAGGATAAGTAACTTAGTACTATAGGGATACCGGAGGGATTTTGATATATACTGGCAAGAGCGAATAGCGCCTGTCCTCCAAAAAAACAAACCTGCTCACAACCGATGCCTTCAAGATCACGCGGACATAATGAATCGGTATTCCTGCGCCTGCTCGCAGCCCTGGCCATCATTGCAGTGCTCCCCTGCGCGATTATCGGCTACGTCTTATACAGCATGAACAGGTCGGCTCATCTCGAACAGACCTCTGTCCTCCTTGACACCCTGGCGGCGGACCGCGAATTCACGACCCGTCTCCTGATAGAAAGGCGGCAGGTCTCGCTCGACCATCTCGCCAAAGACCCTGAAACGGCGCGCCTGGCCCGTGGGCTGTCGCCCGGGGGCAAGGCAGGCGATACCGTGGCCCTGCGGGAGATGGTGGAAAGGAGCACCTACTTTGCGGGGTTATCCGTAGTAGACCTGACAACAGGACGCCACCTGAGAGCTGGCACATTCCCGCAGAAGATAATCGAACGGGCCCTCAAGCTTAAAGAGCAAAGACCTTTTGTGCTCACCGAGACCCTGCCGGGCGGCGAGCGCGTGCTGCTCCTCGGCCAGGCGATCGAGCCCTGGAAGGACGGCAGCGCGCTCCTGCTGGCCCTGGGCAGGCTCAACACCTTCAATGAGCTATACAGGGACAACAGCATCCTGGGGACTACCGGGGAGAGCTTTCTGACTGATTCCAACGGGCTGGCGCTTACAACGCTTCGCTATTCTTACCACAGGGAAAGCCACCCTGTCGACGCCGCCGCCATGACAGACTGTCTTGCGGGCAATAGCGGATCGTTCATAATCACGCCAGACTATACCGGTGTGCCTACCGCCATGTCCTACAGGCCGGTACAGAGCTACGGCGGATGCGTGATGGTGCACATGCGCGCTTCAGAGGTCATGGCCACCGTCAACGCCATGAGAAACATGATAATAGCCATTGTCGCCACTGTGATAACGGCTGTCACGTTGATGTCTTTTTTAGTGGGCCGGAAATTGCTGAGGCTCAACAATGAACGCGGCCTCCTTGAACAGGCACTGGCATGGCACGCCAGCCAGATGGAAGCCACGGTGGAAAAACGCACCGTTAAGCTTAAAGACGAGATAAAGGCGCGCATAGAGGCCGAGGGGAGGCTCCGGGAGAACGAGGCATTTCTCAAGAACATCGTCCATAACGTCCACGAGGCCATCTTCATGGTCAACGCCGAGCAAGGCGGCGCTTTCCGGCTGATGTGGTGGAACGCCAACGTCGATAAGATGCTCGGCATAAAGCCCGCGTTCGCGGCAGGCCTTTTGCTGCCGGACGTATTCGGGCCGGATACAGGTGGGCGGCTTGAGGCTCGCTGCTCTGAGTGCGTCGATACCGGCTCCATCGACTATGAGGAGACGTTCAATACGCCCAACGGCCCCATGGTCCTCCTTACCACGCTGGCCCCGGTCAGGAACGCCGCAGGGCGCGTCGTCCAGATAATCTGCTCCGCGATGGACATAACCGAAAGGAAGAAGCTCGAAGGCGAGATGATAAAATCTCAGCAGCTTGACTCCCTCGGGGTCCTTGCCGGAGGCATAGCCCACGACTTCAACAACCTCCTTGCCGTAATACGGCTCAATATCTCCATATTGAAGCACAACGCCTCGCTGGACCCCGAAAGCCTTGAGATGATAGGCCTTGTGGAGAATTCGACTGCCCTGGCGGCAAACCTTACGAACCAGCTCCTGACCTTCGCGAAGGGCGGCAAGCCTGTAGTGAAGGCCGTCCCGGTGCGCGAATTCCTGAACGAGGTCGCCAATCTTTCCCTGAGGGGCACAAAGACGGCCTGCAAACTCGACCTCGCCGAAGGGCTCTCAGACATAGAGGCGGACCGCGGACAGATGACGCAGGTCATAAACAACATGCTCATGAACGCGGACCAGGCCATGCCCGACGGAGGCATCGTTAAGCTCTCGGCAGAGGAGATCGAACTCACAGGGCTTGAAAAGGGCTTGCCCCTCAAGCGTGGGAGGTACGTAAAGATAACCATAGAAGACCATGGCATCGGCATACCGGAAGAAAATCTATCGAGGGTCTTCGACCCGTATTTCACCACAAAAAAGAAGGGCAGCGGCCTCGGCCTTGCCAGCTCGTATTCGATAATAAAGAACCACAACGGCCATATCTCCGTAAGCTCCAGCGCCGGGCACGGCACTATATTCGAGATCCTCGTGCCTGCCTCGGCCACAAAGGCGCCTTCGGATATCCATGATACCGGCGGAGCCCTTATGACGCGGACCGGCAGGGTGCTTGTGATGGACGACGAGGAAGGCGTAAGGGCCTCGGTGCGAAAGGCCCTTGAATCACTCGGGTACGAGGTCGCGGATGCTTCCAACGGCCTTGAAGCCGTTAACAAATACAGGGAAGGCATGGATAACGATTCTGCGTTCGATGCCGTCATCCTGGACCTCACGGTGCCTGTCGGCATGGGAGGAGAGGAGGCGGTCGCAAAGATTCTTGAGCTCGATCCCGCGGCAAAGGTCTTCGTCTCGAGCGGATATTCAAACACCTCTGTAATCGCTGATTTCAAAAGATACGGCTTCTGCGGCTTTTTGAAAAAGCCGTATGACGCATCCGAACTGGACAGGTCGCTGCATGCCGCTATCTCTGCTCAAAGGACATAAAAGCCCCTCTCGCCATGCCGGGTGAAGCGAGTGGAATTTAAAAGGTATTTTGGTTGCATATCGGGGTCCCCATGCCGCAAAGCCGCAATTCCTTCTTGACAACGCCGGATTAACTTGCAAAAATATCTGTGTTCTTCTTTTCCTGTTTTTGGATGGTAGACATGAAAGAGCCGCATCTTATCACTGTTATCCCTGGCCCCACACCCTTCTTCTCGATATATCTGCGCCTTTTTCCGGTTCACACCGAATAGCTCGCGGTAACCTCTCCAATTCCCATAAGATTCCAATAACTTCGGGGTTGATATATGGACGACGAGGACCAATCATTTCTTTTTTCTTTTTTTCTGAGATTCTGCCGGAAGAGGCCTGGGCAAGGCCCGGCAGAATACCCGTCTTCAGCTAACGGGGATATGAAGTGATCTACCCGACCCCGCTTGAAACAGTTTCAGCTTCAATAATCATCTTCCTGGCCACATCCTTACTCTCTGCCATGCTCGGCAGAAGCCAGCCATCGCTTATCCGCTTCTCCAGCATACTCTCGGCGATAGCTTCCCTGGCCGCGTTCTGGGGAGGCTTCAGCTCTGTCTTCGCCGGTTCGACCGAGGCGGCTTCCTTGCCGATCGGATTGCCGGACATGCCCTTTTACCTGAGGCTCGACCCCGTATCAGGCTTCTTTGCCGCCCTTCTGGGGCTCATGGGCTTTTTCATCTCCATCTATTCCGCCGGCTACCTGAGGGGCTTTCTCGCCAGGAGGCCGGTCACCTCTTTACTTGTATTCTCCAACATATTCATGGCGGGCATGCTCCTTGTGCTCCTCTCGGATGACGCCTACTTCTTCCTTATCTCCTGGGAGATCATGACCGCGTCATCGTTCTTTCTCGTATGCTTCGAGGACGACCATGTGCAAAACAGGAGGGCGGCCTTCGTCTACATGGTCATAGCCCATGTAGGGGCGGTCCTTATACTGCTCTCCTTCGGGCTCATAGCTGGCTTTGCCTCCGGGTTCGAGAACTTCCAGGGCTATACCTTCTCGGCCATGCGGACCGCGCAGATCTCCACCGCATGGTCGTCCATAGCCTTTATCCTGGCGTTTCTGGGTTTCGCGGCAAAGGCAGGGGTCGTGCCGCTGCACGTCTGGCTCCCTGAGGCGCATCCGGTGGCCCCGAGCAATATATCCGCCCTTATGTCGGGTGTCATGCTCAAGGTCGCTCTCTACGGGCTTATCCGCGTCTGCTTTGACATCCTCGGCGTAACGGAATGGTGGTGGGGCGGCCTCGTGCTGGTCTTCGGCCTCCTCTCGGCGGTCCTTGGCGTACTTTACGCGCTCATGGAGAACGACCTTAAGAGGCTCCTTGCCTATTCATCGGTAGAGAACATCGGGATTATCCTTATCGCGGTGGGGCTCGCCATGATATTCACGTCTTTCAGGATGGAAACGCTCGCCGCGCTCGCGATGGCCGCGGCCCTGTACCATATGCTCAATCACGCGGTCTTCAAGGGGCTCCTTTTCATGGCCGCGGGCGCGGTGGTCCACTCGGCGCATGAGGGAAACATGGAAAAACTCGGCGGGCTCATCCACAAGATGAAGTGGACGGCCCCTCTATTCCTGGCGGGGTGCCTGGCCGCATCGGGGCTGCCGCCCTTCAACGGCTTCGTCTCCGAATGGCTCATCTTCCAGTCGTTCCTCCTTTCGCCTGCGCTCCCGAACAGCCTCCTCAACCTCTTCATACCGCTTGGCGCCGCCCTCCTGGCGCTTGCCGTCGCGCTTTCGGCAAGGGCGTTCGTGAAGGTATACGGCATCACGTTCCTCGGCAAATGGAGGGGGCAGCAGGCGAGGGACGTCCACGAGGTAAACTGGCCCATGAGGGCTGGCATGTCGCTGGCGGCCCTCTCGTGCCTCTCCCTCGGCGTATTCCCGAACCTTGTCATCGGGTGGCTCGACATCATCCCGGAGATGCTCGTCTCGGGCAGGATATCGCCCACGGCTGAGGCCTCCGGCTGGCTATGGCTTACGCCCGTGGCGGCGGAGAGGGCGTCGTACTCGGCCCCGATGGTATTCCTCGGGATAGCCCTGATAGTCGGCATAGTCTACCTGACCTTCAGGACAAGGGACGTGAGCGTCCGGAGGGCCCCCCTGTGGGACTGCGGCTTTGAGAAGATGACAAACAGGATGCAGTACACCTCCACCTCGTTTTCAATGCCCACGCGGCAGAACTTCGGTTTCGTCTTCAGCATCAAGGAGACCGCGAAGATAATCGGGAAGAAGGACGCAGGCCTCTTCCCGGAGAAGTACATCTATCACCTCAAGGTCAGGGACCGTATCTGGAACTTCTGCTACAAACCATTCTCGGACGGCTCGTTCTGGCTCGCCCGGAAGGTCGGCAGGCTCCAGCACGGCCGCATACAGATATACCTTCTATACTCGTTCATAACCCTTGTAGTGCTGCTGGTGTTCGCATGAGGCAATATTACCCGGTCTTGATGGAAAGCCTGCAGGTCGTCATCGTGGTGCTTGCGGCCCCGCTACTTGTGGGATGGATCAGGACGCTCAAGTGCTGGACGCAGGGGAGGAGCTCGGCGGGGCTCCTTCAGCCGATGAGGGACATAAAGAAGCTCCTCGTAAAGGACGTCGTACTGGCCGAGAACGCCTCGTGGATATTCACGGCAACGCCGTACATAGTCTTCGGGGCGACCCTCATGGCAGGCGCCATAATACCGATAATCTCGGTCGACCTGCCGCTTGCCGCTACGGCCGACATCATAGCCCTCGTCGCCCTTTTTGCCATAGCGCGCTTTTTTACGGCCCTTGCCGGGCTTGATACCGGTACCGCCTTCGGCGGCATGGGCTCCAGCCGCGAGATGATGATCTCATCGCTCGCGGAGCCCGCGGTGCTCATGTCGGTCTTTACGGTCTCGCTCGTGAGCCATTCGACCTCGCTTTCCTACATGGTCCACGAGCTTACGTCCGGGGCTTTTGTGCTCCGTCCATCGCTCGCCTTCGCGCTCCTGTCTTTCGCGCTTATAGCGATAGCGGAGACAGGGCGCATACCCGTCGACAACCCGGCTACACACCTCGAGCTTACGATGATACACGAGGCGATGGTGCTCGAATACTCGGGGCGGCACCTCGCGCTCATCGAGTGGGCGCGTATGATGAAGCTCTTTCTTTTCGCCTCCCTTGGCGTCGCCCTTTTCATGCCCTGGGGCATAGCCGGCATCGACAGCCCCGGCATGCTGCCCCTCGCTATCGTCGCGCTAGCCGTAAAACTTGCGCTGATCGGTGTTTTAGTCGTGCTTATCGAGACCGGCATAGCGAAGATGCGCGTCTTCCGGGTCCCGGAGTTCCTTGGGATGGCATTCCTTTTTGCCACCCTTGGCATGCTGTCGTATTTCATACTGGAATAGGAAAAAATGGACCTTAGCCTCGCGGCACAGTTAAATAGCGTCCTGGCGGCCCTGATACTGCTGGCCTCTTTCGGGCTCCTTGTCCAGAGGAGGATCAACGGGCTGCTGCACATATTCGCCTGGCAGGGTCTGTTCCTGTCGATGAGCACCGCTGTCGTGGGCTACTCGGCGGGACTCTCGCACCTCTATATCTCCGCGATACTTACGCTGATACTTAAAGTCTTCGCGCTCCCGTACATACTCTATACGCTCATCCACAGGCTCAAGATCCACAAGGAAGTGGAGTACATGGTCAACATACCCGCTACCATGCTCATAGGGATCGCCCTCGTCATCTTCTCGTACCACCTGACCTCGCCCATAATGGAGCTCTCTACACTGGTCACGCGCTCCACCCTGGCCGTGGCGCTCTCGACCGTCATGCTGGGACTTCTGATGATGATAACGAGGAGGAAGGCCGTCACCCAGATAGTCGGCTTCCTGTCCCTTGAGAACGGGCTTTTCTTCGCGGCCACGAGCGCCACCTACGGCATGCCCCTCGTCGTAGAGCTTGGCGTTGCGCTCGACATACTCATCGCCGCGTTCATATTCGGAATATTCTTTTTCCAAATACGCACCACCTTCGACAGCCTTGACCTCAAGGAGATGGAGAAGCTTAAGGAGGATGAGTGAGCGCATACGCGGATAGAACGGAGGAGACAGTCGCATGGCCCTTCTGACAGTCATGGGCGCAAGCCTCGTGGCGGCGGTGCTTCTGGCCTTCATAGGGGACAGGAAGTTCGCGCCGGAGATAAATATAGCCGGCTCTGCCGCCACCTTCGCCGCGAGCCTTCTGCTCGCCTTCGAGGTCTATGAATGGGGCCCCTTCATGGCCGGCGGCGACTTCTTTTTCGTCGACGCCTTCAACGTCTATCTTACCGTCCTTACGGCCTTCGTCTCGATGACCACGGCTATCTTCAGCAGGCGGTACATGAGGCACGAGCGGAGCCACGGCAGGATCGGGCACAAGGGCATGCGCTTCTACCACGCCATGTTCCAGCTCTTCATCTTCACCATGCTCCTCGCGCTCCTTACGAACAACATAGGCGTGCTGTGGATAGCGATGGAGCTCGCAACCCTCTCCACCGTCCTCCTCGTCTCGCTCTACCGCACCCCGGCGGCGATCGAGGCGGCATGGAAGTACTTCATACTCTGCGGCGTGGGCATAGCCCAGGCCCTTTTCGGCACAGTCCTTCTCTACTTCGCGGCCGAAAAGATATTCGGCGATGGCTCGCAGGGCATCCTCTGGACGAACCTCAGCCGGGTGGCCGGGGACCTCGAGCCGACGGTGCTTTCGCTGGCCTTCATATTCTTCATGGTCGGCTACGGCACGAAGGTGGGGCTCGTGCCTTTGCATAACTGGCTGCCGGACGCGCACAGCGAAGGGCCTACCCCGATATCGGCGGTGCTCTCCGGGCTTTTGCTAAACGTCGCCCTCTACGCCCTCGTAAGGTGCAAGGTGCTCGTGGACGGCGCCACGCACAGCAACAAGACCGGATATATAATGATGGCCTTCGGCCTCATATCCATACTCGTCGCCTCGTTCTCGCTTCTCAGGCAGAAGGACATAAAGCGGCTTTTCGCCTATTCGTCGATCGAGCACATGGGAATAGCGACCTTCGCCTTCGGGCTCGGCGGGCCGGTAGCAACCTTCGGCGCGCTCCTCCATATGCTCGTCCATTCGCTTACGAAGTCCGCCATCTTCTTTACGGCCGGCCACGCGGCGCAGATGCACTCCACGCAGGATATGACCGGGATAAAGGGGCTTATAAGAGGCAACCCGCTCGTGGGCTGGGGGTTGATCTTCGGGGTCATCGCCATAGCCGGGATGCCGCCCTTCGGGGTCTTCACGAGCGAGTTCCTTATACTCACCGCCGCCATGAAAACCGCCCCTTACCTTACGCCTCTTTTCCTCCTGGGGATTGGAGTGGCCTTCGCGGCTATGTTCAGGAAGGTGATGCCGATGGTATTCGGGGAGGCCCCGCCCGGCCTTAAGCCGCTTCGGGCCGCGCACATCCCCGTGATGGTCCATATAGCCCTTGTCCTGCTACTCGGCCTTTACCTCCCGGGGTTCCTGAGCGAGTGGTTCCACACGGCAGCGGAGCTTTTGAGATGAGCGAAAAAAGAGACAGCCTCTTGAAATTTCTCTTGAGCAAAGGCTCCTCCGAGATGGACGGGACGGCGCGGGGCGCGGTCTGCTGCAAGGTGAAAAGGGACCTTTTCGCCCAGTCGGCGAAGGTCTTGAAGGAGGCCGGGGTAAGGCTCGTCGCCGAGTGGGCCTCTGACGAGTCTTTCTTCGACAGGGGGTTCGCCCTCTATGCCGCTTACAGCGCCGGAGAGGAATATCTGCTTATAAAGACAGAGCTTGCCAATGACAGCCCTTACTTCCCCAGCCTCACGAAATATTTTCCGGCAGCGCACCGCTTTGAGAGGCAGATACACAGCCTCATGGGGCTTATCCCTTTCGACCACCCGGACTTGAGGCCGTGGATAAAGCATGAGCACTGGCCCGAGGACGCTTATCCGTTAAGAAAGTCCTTTGACGGCAAAAAACCCATGGCAAAGGCTCAAGGCGAATACCGCTGGGTCACCGCCGAGGGAGAGGGTGTTTTTGAGATCCCGGTCGGCCCTGTCCACGCCGGCATAATAGAGCCGGGGCACTTCAGGTTCCAGGCCGTGGGAGAGGGTATAATAAACCTCGAAACGCGCCTGGGCTATGCGCACAAGGGCATAGAAAAAAGATTCGAGTCGCTCCCCTGGCATGAGGCGGTGCGCCTGGCCGGGAGGGTCTCGGGGGATTCCACCGTCGCGCACGCTGTGGCCTTCTGCATGGCGGCTGAAGAGGCCTCCGGCTGCGTCCTGCCGGCAAAGGCACGGTATATAAGGGCCATCATGATGGAGCGCGAGAGGGTCGCCAACCACCTGGGCGACATAGGCGCCATCTGTAACGATACAGGCTTCGCCTTCCTCCACAACCAGTTCTCGATATTGCGGGAAAAGGTCCTCAGGACCAACCGCGTGGTCTTCGGCCACAGGCTCATGATGGATCGCGTGACGCTCGGAGGCGTTGCAACAGACATTGGGGCACAGGATGTCGCTCTCTTCTCCGACGAGATACGGACCCTCAAGGATGAGTTCGACAGGCTCGCGCGCATATACGATGACAACCCGACGGTGCAGGACCGGGTCTACGGCACAGGCGTCCTTGAACCTGAGGTCGCGAAGTACCTCGGCGTAGTGGGGTTCGTCGCCAGGGCGAGCGGCCAGCCCCTCGACGTAAGGATACAGGGGCAGTTCCCGCCATATGACAAGCACCTGCCAAAGGCCAACATCCTTACTTCAGGGGACGTCCACGCAAGGGCATGGATAAGGATTGAAGAGGTGCGCGATTCCTTCAGGCTCCTGAAAGAGATGATAGGCGCCCTTCCGGACGGGCCGCTTTCGGCCGAATGGACACGTCCGCTTCCGGAGGTATCCGGCTTCTCGGCCGTGGAGGGCTGGCGCGGCGAGGTCGTCTACTGGGTTCAATGCGGCCTGGACAGGAATATAAACAGGTGCATGGTGAGGGACCCTTCGAGCGTAAACTGGCTCGCCATCGAGCAGGCCATAAGGGGAGGCAACATCGTCCCGGACTTCCCGCTTTGCAACAAGAGCTTTAACCAGTCGTATTCAGGACACGACCTTTAGCAGCCTGACCAAAATCTGTGTTTTTCACCAACCTGTTAGGGAAAAAAAGATGATACGGATACTCCATCAGATCTTCAGGACAGGGATAGTGACCGAGCCGCTCGCGCCGGAAGAGGAGGCCCGGGTGACCATTACCGGAAGGGCGCTCGAAAAACAGGTGCTCGAGCGTTTCAGGGGGAGCCTTGCCATAAGGCTCGTGGACGCGGGCTCGTGCAACGCCTGCGAACTTGAGATAACAGCCATAAACAACCCTCTGTACAACTGCGAGAGGTTCGGCATGCGCTTTACCGCCTCCCCCCGCTTCGCCGACATGCTCCTGGTAACAGGACCTGTATCGGTAAACATGGCGACCGCATTAAAGAGGACCTATGACGCCATGCCCTCTCCAAAGCTCGTGGTCGCCGTCGGGGACTGCGCCTACAACGGCGGAATATTCGGCGAGAGCTACTCTTCCCTCGGCGGGGCCGGAAACGTCATAGCGGTAAACGCCTACATACACGGGTGCCCGCCTTCTCCTTCGGCGATACTCGGCGGGATACTCAAGGCCGTGAGCCCTGACCTGGCAGGCTGCTGAAAAAGGCCAACCTGCGGCGTCGTCTTCAAAATTCGCCATCGCGGCGTACCATCCAGGTACGCCTCATTCCTCCTGTTTCGGCTCCTTGCGTCTTGACCTCATTTGAAGCCTGAACCTGGTTTTGAATTTTTCAGCAACCTGCTAGGTCTTCCGCCCTTTAAGCCTCCTGTCCTTCTCGATGACCGTAACCTTTGAGCCCAGCCTGGAGAATATCTGCGCGAACTCTATCACTATCGGCCCGGCCCCGAGTATTATGATGCGCCAGGGCAGCCGGCGGAGCTCAAGGGCGGTCTCGTTCGTAAGGGCCCGTGCCTCCTTAAGCCCAGGTATGGGCAATATTACGGGCCTCGAGCCGGTGGCGATGATGAAATGAACGCCCTCAAGCCTTTCGCCGTTCACCTCAAAGGTCTGGCCGTCGATGAAACGCCCCTGCCCGAAGATGACCTCTATGCCCATCTTCCTGAAGCGCTCCGGGTCGTCGTTCTCCGCTATCCTGTCCCTCGTCTTTCTCATCGACTCCATTACCTTCCTGAAATCCACCTCGGCCTTGCCGTTTCAGGATACCGAACTCCTCGGAGCGCCTTAAAAGCGAGGCCACCTTCGCTGACTGCACCAGCCTTTTTGTCGGCACGCAGCCTGTCCTTAAGCAGTCGCCGCCAAGGGATACGTTGTCTATAAGGGCGACCTTCGCGCCAAAGCGCGCCGCCCCGCTCGCGGCCACAAGCCCGGCAACACCGCCGCCAATGACGATAAGGTCAAAACTTTTCATAAGGATACCTCTCCCTTAAGGGGGTTGCACATCTTTTAGCCCTATAAAAAGTCTATCAGAATACGGAGTGAAAGGCTGAGCTGCCCGTGGAAGGGCCGGAAAGGTCAAAAAAAAGCCCCAGGCCGGTTTTTTAACCGGCCTGGGGCAGGGAGCTACTCTGCTCGTTCTGCTACATCACCAGCCGAGCACCCACGCGAATATCAGCGGGGCTACTATCGTCGCGTCCGACTCTATGATGAATCTTGGGGTCTCGGCGCTCAGTTTGCCCCAGGTTATCTTCTCATTCGGGACCGCCCCGGAATATGAGCCGTAGCTCGTGGTCGAGTCCGATATCTGGCAGAAATACGTCCAGAACTGCGTGGCGTCCTTTTTAAGGTCCTGCCTGAGCATGGGGACTACGCATATCGGAAAATCCCCGGCAATGCCGCCGCCTATCTGGAAAAAGCCTACACCGTGCCCTGAGCTGTTGTTTTCATACCAGCCGGCAAGGAACTGCATGTACTCTATTCCTGACCTCATGGTGGTAGGCTTCAACTCACCGGTCACACAGTATGAGGCGAAGATGTTACCGAGGGTCGAGTCCTCCCAGCCAGGGACGATGATCGGCAGGTTCTTTTCAGCCGCGGCTGAAAGCCAGCTGTCCTTTTCATCTATCTGGTAGTACTGCTTCAAGACGCCGCTCCTTAAGAGCTGGTAGAAGAACTCGTGCGGGAGGTACCTTTCACCCGCGTCATCCGCCTTCTTCCAAAGCTCGTAGATGTGGTGCTCTATCCTCCTTATGGCCTCGTCCTCGGGTATGCAGGTGTCGGTTACCCTGTTGAACCCGTTCTGGAGGAGCTCCCATTCGTCGCTGGGGGAGAGGTCCCTGTAGCCCGGTATCCTCTTGTAATGGTCGTGGGCAACGAGGTTGAATACGTCCTCTTCGAGGTTCGCTCCTGTGCAGGAGATTATATGCACCTTCCCGGCGCGTATCATCTCGGCAAGAGATTTGCCAAGCTCGGCCGTGCTCATGGCCCCGGCAAGCGTGACCATCATCTTGCCGCCTTTGTCCAGGTGCGCTTCATAGCCCTTTGCGGCGTCGACCAGGGCGGCTGCGTTAAAGTGGAGATAATGCCTTTCGATGAACTTTGAGATCGGTCCTCTTTTCATTTTTCCTTCCTCTGCGTGATTATGATCGAAGATCCTGCTTTCGCGGACTATATCCAAGATACGGTTCTACAAAAAGATGTCAAGGAATAAGTGGGCTCAGGAGGCGCGCTACTTTCGCAAAATCTCCCCCCTCAGGATTTCACAGTGAATTGTCTCAAAAGTCCCTGGTTTTTTATAAAATATGGAACTCTTGCTGCTGTTGCATTCTCTTGAGGATGGATCGATCAACGTCGAAGGGGCAGAGGGATTCTAAAAGGCGTCTATCTTGACGGAGATGTAAGGGGGGCGGCAAGAAAAGCGTTTTCATGTCGATTACGCCTTTTTGATCGCCTCAAGCTCTTTTGCATGGCATTCTGCGCAATACGAGTGCGTTACACGCTTGTCCTCAAAGGGCTCTTTTTCGCCCAGCTTCTTTTTACAGACACAGCAGACTATTACCATTTGACGCCTTCGGTATCTCAAATCCCCGCCTGCCAATATCGTCATTTTCCCCTTAAAGGGAATGGAAAGCGGCTGAGGCAAGGGGGCCCTCCATGAGCCGCTCTTGATCTGCCATCATGGGCGCATCAAGAGCCCTCAGCCCTTTCCAAGTGCAGATGACCCCTGGATGAGGTCGGGATTGGACTTATTGTTAGAACGTGGCGGCGAGCCTTGCCCCGTATATAAAGACAGTATCCTGGGAGCTATCGCCGCCCGGGTTTACTACTACCTGGAGGTCAGGCGATATGGAGATGTTGTCGTTAGCCCAGTACCTGTAATATGCCTCTATGTAATGCTCGAAGGACGCGTCAGCGGAGTACCCTTCAAGGGAGAGGGAATTGTCCTTGAAGTCCTTGCTTACGTGGCTCGCGCCGTAGGCGAGGCCCGCTACGTCGTTGCCCCTGCCCCAGGCGTTGCCGACCAACTGCGCGCCCGCGCTTATGACCTGATCGAAGCTTGCAACGCTTTTGTCCTGGACCCCGTAGCGAGCGAAAAGCGTCATGTCGTTTGATACCTTCTGGTCTACGCTTATTCCAAAGCCCTTATTGGAGAGGTTCTCCGTCGTCGGGTCTGCAAGGTCCGTGTGCTTTACCTGGTTGGTCCAGGCGTAGATGCGGTAGTTGCCGTCAAGGCCGTAGTAGGGCCTCCATATGTCGAGCTCGGCCATGATGAATGGGCTGTCCATCATGTCCTGAAAGTCCCCGTCCCCCTCGAAGAGGCCGACCCTGCCGGTGACGTTCAACCCCTTGTTGTAGATCGAGGTGAAGCGGTAAGCGGCCGAAAGCCCCGCCCCGTAGCCGTTGGCGTCTCCGCCGAACTCGATGGCCAGGTTATTGACAAAGATGTCGGCCATGAACTGGCTTACCTCGGAGTTTGCCACCGTGTTCGCGTCAAAGAGGGCTGTCGGGTCCATCTTTCCAATCGTCATCTCCAGCCTCTTGTCCCTTGTGTCAGGGATCGCGAACTCGGTCCAGTACCAGGCCTCGGCGATCTCGAATGAAGGCTGGTCGAACTCGAGGTCTGCGTTCGGCCCGGAGAACGTGGGCGGGATTAAAAGGGAGGCCCCTTCACCCTGGCCTATATCGCCCCTGAAAAAGAGGTTCCCGTAGCGCCCTACCGGCGCGATAAGGAAGAGGTCCGCCGAATATGAGCCGTCGGCCTTGTTCGTGCCGCCGCCGCTTACGCCCTGGACGATGAGCGACAGGTCTCCTCCTATCGACAAGGCCTCCACCTTCTCCTGGAGCGCCTTTATCCTGCCTGTCCTGTAGTCGACCATGGTAAGCTCCTGCTCGAGCGTCTCCACATGGCTTTTTAACTCCTCCATCCCTTCGGTCTTCGTCTTTTCAAGCTCTTCTACCATCTTCTCCATCCTCTCCATGCGCTCGCTCATGGAACCCTGCGCCGCGTCAGCCGCGAACGCGGGTGACGACAGGAGCCCCAGGACAAGCCCGGACAGGGCATATCTGCTCAACATCGCTTTCATTACGCCGAACCTCCGTCTGAATTTGCTGAATCCGTGAATCATCGAAATTGATTATCATTTTCAATTGAGCCCCAAAAAAAGGCGGCTTGATCAATACCCGCCCTTTTTGCCTGCGCCGAAGTAGGTGAACTCCCACTCCACCTCGAAGGGCTTGAACCAGGGCCTTACGCCGGTCTCCCTGTCGGTGTGCCTGCCGAAACCCTGCTTAAGCGGGTTCTCTATCCTGTAAATGACCTTGTATTTGCCCGCCCCGAGCATCTTTACGTTATCCCCGTAGTGCGGGCCGTCATTGGCAACCATGGGGGCAAGGTGCCCTTCTATCTTCTGGTTGGTGTCGAGCTTTATAAGCGTATAGGTCACGGTCAGGTTCGGTATCCATTCCCCGGCGGCAAAGCCGTTGGGGTTGTTCTCGGACGCCCTTATATCGGCCTCGATGTGGATATCGGATTTCTCCCTCGAAAGCATCGCGTGGGGCCCGTCCTTTGGCTCCATCTCAATGGGCTGAAGGTATACGGCCGAGATATCCATCCCGAAAAGGGGCTGCGGCAGTCCTATCGGCACCTCAAGGGCGAAGGCGGCCGGGCTGTACAAAACGATAAAAGCTAACACGATAAACGCTCTCTTCAACATCTTCATCTCTTTACTCTCTCCTTGTTTTTTTGTAAAAAGCTCAATTCCGCGCCAAACTTGAAATGCCTATGCTACTTAAGCTCCACCCCCTTCCCATCCAGTTCAGCCGCGGCCTTCCTGACCGCCTCCGCGAGGCTTGCTACCCTGCCCTTTACCTCCTGGACAGGCGCTTTGACGTGCATAGCCTTCCTCAACTCCGAGAAGCCCTTCTCAAGGTCAACCGCCCTTTTAAGGGAGAGCCTCTGCCTTACGGCTATCTCCATATTCGCCTTTTCCCCCTCGAAGACCCCGAAGTAGGCGTCAACTGCCTTCTCCTCAGCCGCTTCAATCTTGCCAGCCTCGTAGAGCTTAAGGCTCGCGCTGAGCTCCCCCCCTATCCTTTCAGCCACCCCTGCCCAGGTCCCGGCGGCAAAGGCGCCCGCCGACAGGACGGATACGAGGACAAATGCTGCGATTAATTCGTGCGCGAAATACAGGACCCTCTTTTTCATCGACCACCCCTTCTATATTCTGAATTTGATTGTCATGTTCAATTGATGCTCAAAAAATTACCATCTTCCACGCCCAGGCAACGAGGCCAATGCCCGCCGCGCTCGGAATGAGGTGCAACCCAAGCCTGCCGGGCACCTTATAGGCCAGGTAGAGGCTCCAGAGCGCCCCGCCGGCAAAGAGTGTTGTCTGGACGCCCTTCACGGCCACAGGGGGGAGCCCCATCTCGCCCATGGCCTGGAAGAGCATCTGCCCGAGGCCGATGACTATCGATATCATCGCGACAGGCGCGTAAAAATAGCCGAGCTCCGTGACCCTTCTGACCGTCGTATTTCGGCCATAGGCCAGAAAGGCGGTGGCTGTGGTAAATGCGAAGAGGACCACAGTAGCAACTGTAAGGCCCAGGAGCATGAAAGAGCCGATGGATATAAAGTCCAGCCAGTTGAAGACCTCTCCGGCTTCAGGGTAGTTGGCCATCGCCCACCACGGGCCGCTGCCTCCTATGAACTCTCCCAGCCCCACAACGAGCAGGAACTCTCCTATCGTCTGCTTGAAGAGGATATAGAACGGGTTCGCCTGCCAGTGGAAGGCCCCGAGGGCGAGCCCGGTGGCGCCGAAGAGGAAGATGACCTCATATATGGAAGGCGCGCTCTTTGAGATGTTCTCTATCTCCGTCCCCGGCTTTCTGAATGCCAGGGCCATCGCGCCAGCGTTTGAGTGGTCGGCGCACTTGAAGCATTCTATGCAATGGCGGCCTGTGGATTTTCCGGCAAGGCCGATAAACGTCGGGCATGCGGCCTTTTTAAAGCCCGTGACCTTTGACCCGGGCCTGTTTTCCTCAAAACTTACCATCCCGAGCCTTGAGAATATCCCAAGGAGAGACCCTATCGGGCAAAGATACCTGCACCAGGTCCTGTAGCGCTTGGTATAGATAAAGCCAACGACGGCGGCCAGGAGCATTGTGCCGCCGAATATCTCCACCACCGGCAGCGGGTAGTCCCGCACGCCTACGAGCTGGCCGAGGACCGTGACAAAGACGAAGCTTAAGATGGGTGTGCCTTCCCAACGTAACCAGGAGGGCGACTTTTTATTGATCCCGACCTTGTTCGCATACTCCGCAAGGGCCCCCTGCGGGCAGAAAACACCGCACCAGATCCTGCCGAATACGACCGTAGAGAGCAGGACGAGCGGGAACCATATCCCCCAGAAAAGAAAGCGCGCGAATACGGTAAAGTTATTCAGGGGCGTCGCCTCCTCCGGGGGGGCCGGGAGGAACGGCGGGATGAGTATAAGCGCGGTGAACATGATGAGCATGGCAAGGTGGATATAGCCAATAAGCCTCTTGTGGCCGGTGAAGAATTCCTCGATCCCGGCGGCCAGCCTCTTCTGCCAGGGGGCCTTCCTTTCAACCTCTATCGTCTCACGTATCGCGTTGTCGGTTTTCATTGGGGTCTTCTCACTTTTTTATTGTGCGCTCGATATCCTTGAATACGTCTGAAAAGGCCTCCTCGAGCTTTTCAAGGTGGTCCATGACCTCATGCACCTTCGAGTCTATATCCTTGAGATGCCCTTTTATCTCAACGACCTCCGATCCATCCTTCTTTACAGATAGCTCCTGGCAGAGGAGGGCATGCTGCCGTATATGGTCGAGCGTCCCATGCAGCCCCGATATGTCAGAGGCGATATGCGCGACTTCTCCGAGCATCCTGCCCCTTTCCATGTACGGCCTCAGAAGGAGGCTATATGCCAGGGCGGCAAGCATCGCCAGCACAAGGAATATCTGGATAGAGAGCCCTTCCCAGCTCGGGTATATACCTAGGAAGCCGACGGATGGCATTCCGGCGACCGGCGTGGTCGAAAGCCACCCGGCGCCCTGAAGCTCGAGCACCCCCTTGCCTGAAAACGAAAAAGCGAGGTAATAGAGGAGCGCGCTCGTAACCGTAAAGAACTGCCCCAGAGGTATCTTGACCGTCCCGTAACGGAAGAGCAGGAATATTACCGCAAGTATGACTGTGCCGACTCCGACTCCGCCCAGGAGGTACCCCAGGCCGCCGCTGGCCGATGAATAGAGCGCCTGATAGAAGAGTACCGTCTCAGCGCCCTCGCGGAAGACCGCTATGAAGGCTGCGAACCAGAGGGTGTAGATATTGCCCCTGCTTAGGGCTCCCTCGACCGAGGACTTGATGTACCTCTGCCAGCGGGCCGCCCTGGCCTTGCTTATAAGCCAGTAGCTCACGTAAAAAAGGACCGCCGTCGCAAGGAGCATGGTGATGCCTTCGAGCGCCTCCCTGCCGGCGCCTGCCGCTGAAAAGAAGAGCTGAAAGACCGCGGCAAAGAGAAGGCTCGCTACTATCGCCAGAACGCCACCGGAGTAGACAACCCTGACCTTTTCCGCCTTCCCGGTCTTTACGAGATAGGCCGCGAGGGCGCTTATTATGAGGATCGCCTCAAACCCCTCCCTGACGATGATCAGCATGGAGTTAAAAAACAGAGAGAGGTGGCCTGAACGGCTTCCTTTTTCAAGAGAGGCCGCGCCCGCGCGAACCCTCTCCATCAATTCGTCGATGGAGGCATCAACCTTCTCCGGCGCCTCGCCGGAGCGGATCTGCCCCGTTATCCTGCCGAAGATGGCCTCTATTTCAGTCTTATCCGAGGGCGATACGGCCCCCAGGGCATTTTCAAGGCCGCTACCCTCAAATGAGTCAAAATAAGCGCTCGTGACGTACGCCTTCGCCTTGCTGGTCTCCCCGGCCTTATGGCTCTCGAGCGCCTTGTCGAGATTGGTCTCTATCTCGGTTAAGGCATTGGCGTAGCCCTCCCCGGCCTGGCAGGCCTGCACAAGCGGGAACAGGGCCAGAAAAGCGGCGGCGAAGAGTGAAAAAAGCGTCTTTAGCATCAGGAAGGTCCCTCGGTATTCCAACGATATTGAAAATCATTTTCAATTATCCTACAAGGGATCTACACACCTGTCAAGGGTTTTTTAGCGGCGATCTTTCTATTGCAGGGTAGCTTTATCCGCGCATATGCGCTATTACGTCATAAAAACAGGCCGTTAGGCTGTCCTGGCTCGCCTTGCTTACTGTGTGCTGGCCGTTACCGCCTGACTGTTGATGAAAAACTCAAAATCACGTTCAGGCTGCTCAGGGTCAAGATGCAAGGAGTCGAAACAGGAGGAACGAGGCGTACTTTTTTGGTACGCCGCGGTAACGAATTTTGAAGACGACGCCGCAGATTGGCCTTTTTCAGCAGCCTGCTGAAACCCATTTGATTTGAGGCCGAACTGGTATATAATCGGAAGATGACAAGCCACTCGTTTTTCATTACGTCTTTATTCGCGTTCACTCTCGTATGCCTCTCTTCCGTATCTTTGGCCTCCGGGCCGGAGAGGGTTCAGGCTGATGAGCTTATGGGGATGCTTGAGGGCAACGAGAAGGTCATCCTCATCGACGTCCGCACCCCGGCCGAGCACTACGGGGCCCACATACCCGGGAGCGTACTCATGCCGCTTGACACGCTCGAAGGCGTAAAATCCCTTCCAGAAGGCGGCCGGATCATACTCTACTGCAGGTCCGGCAAGAGGAGCCTCACAGCCATCGATATCCTCTCCCGCAAGGGCTACAAGGGCTTGGTGGACCTCGATGGCGGGATAATCTCCTGGACAAAGGCAGGCGGAGAGATCATCACCGGCACTGAAAAATAAATCCGCAGAACCCGCTCAATTCAGCGCCCTTCTTCCTAATCTCCTTTTAAAATGAGCATCCCCGCCCTCCCGGCAAATCAAACATTGACAATTCGTCATTTGGCGAATTATAATATTAATTATGTTTGATGAAACTCTCACGATAGCAAAGGCCCTTTCAGACCGTGCGAGGCTCCGGGTCCTCATGGCGCTCCTCCCCGGAGAGCTCTGCGTATGCCAGATAGTAGAGCTTCTGGGCCTTGCCCCGTCTACCGTCTCCAAGCACCTGCAGCTGCTGCAGCACTCCGGCCTTATAGCTTCCCGCAAGGACAGCAGGTGGGTCTACTACAGGCTTGCCGGCAGGGAAGCCTCTCCTGCGGCCCAAAAGGCGTTGCGGTGGGTGAGGGATACCCTGGCGGAAGACAGCTCCATAGGGGCTGACATGAAGGCCATTAAAAAGATAAACGGCATGACAAAGGAGGCCCTTTGCAGGGCGCAGGCAAAAAGATAAGGGTCCTCTTCCTTTGCACGGGAAATTCCTGCAGGAGCCAGATGGCCGAGGGCTGGACCAGGCGCTTCTGGGCCGGGACGATAGAGGCTTATTCTGCCGGGAGCAGGCCCGCGGGGCTTAACGCCCTGGCGGTGGAGGCGATGAGAGAGGCCGGGGTGGATATCTCAGGCCAGTCATCAAAACATGTGGACGCGCTAAGAGGCGAGCGCTTCGACCTTGTCGTAACGGTCTGCTCGGAGGCCGGCGAGAACTGCCCGGTATTCCCGGGCGGCGCAAGGGCCGTGCACGCTGGCTTCGATGACCCGCCCGCCCTCGCGCGTGACGCGAAAGACCACGATGAGGCGATGGCACACTACAGAAGGGTCAGGGACGAAATACGGGATTTCGTAAAGAGGCTCCCTGAGATAATCGGAAATGGCTAAAACAGCAAGCACCCTCTCTTTCACCGACAGGTTTCTTACGCTCTGGATAATCCTGGCCATGGCAGCCGGCGTGCTCGTTGGCTCGTACGTCCCCGGGATATCCGCGGCGCTTGAGTCCTTAAGCTACGGGACTACAAATGTGCCCATAGCCATCGGGCTCATCCTCATGATGTACCCCCCTCTGGCAAAGGTCCGCTACGAGGAGCTTGGCAAGGTCTTCAGGGACTGGAAGATACTGGCGATAACGCTTGCGCAGAACTGGCTCATAGGGCCGGTCCTCATGTTCGCCCTTGCCCTGCTCTTCTTAGGCGATTATCCCGGCTACATGACGGGCATCATACTCGTCGGGCTTGCCCGCTGCATCGCGATGGTCATAGTCTGGAACGGGCTTGCCGGAGGCGACCCGGAGTATGCCGCAGGGCTGGTGGCCTTCAACAGCCTCTTCCAGATATTCTTCTACAGCCTCTACGCCTGGCTCTTTATAACCTTCCTGCCGCCTCTTTTCGGGGCTGAAGGCGCGGTCGTCCACGTGGGCATCGCGGAGATAGCCAGAAGCGTACTTACATACCTGGGCATACCTTTCTTCTCAGGAATGGCGACAAGGTTCTTTCTTGTAAGGCTCAGGGGAAGGGACTGGTACGAAGGCTATTTTATCCCAAGGATAAGCCCGCTGACCCTTGCGGCCCTCCTCTTTACGATAGTCGTCATGTTCAGCCTCAAGGGCGGCGAGATATTAGGGGTCCCTCTCGATGTGGCGAGGATCGCCGTGCCGCTGCTCATCTACTTCGCGGTCATGTTCCTTGTAAGCTTCTGGATGGGTAAGAAAGCCGGAGCGGATTATCCAAAAACGGCTACCGTCGCCTTCACGGCCGCGTCAAATAACTTCGAGCTCGCCATCGCGGTGGCCATAGCCACATTCGGCATAGGCTCTGAAGCGGCCTTTGCCGCTGTAATCGGCCCCCTTGTCGAGGTCCCGGCCCTCATGTCCCTCGTAAACGTTTCCCTGTTTTTAAGGCAGCGCGTCTTCCGTTCGGCAGATACCTTCTCACGCGAGGGCGTAAGATGAGGAAGCCTTATGAGGACTGCCCGTCTTCCCTCCACCTGTAGCCGAAGCCTTCCAGAAGAGGCCCCGGCGCGTCTTTTTTTTGCTGGCGGGAGGGTGGACAACTCCCGCCCTTTTCGGGATGAAGAGACCCGCTTCGCGGGTATTTACAGGGGGTATCGGCGCCCCCCCTGTAAACTCGTCTATCTTTACCAGGCTGTTTTTCAACAGCCTGTTAGAACGCGTTAGAACGCCACCTGCAGGACTACTTGCCCCTTCTTGTCGTCGTAGGCCTTTGTCTCGTCGTGGGTCTTCTCATACGCCGCCACGATATAATTCTGGCCTGTTATCCTGTAGCTCACGCCGCCTATGGTCGTGGTTATCCTGTCGTCAGAGGCGTCCTTGTTCGGGTCAAAGCTGTCGTACCTGCCGAAGAAAGCGACCTGGTCGTAGGTCGGGAGCGCTACCTTCGCGAAGAGCGAGTACCCCTCCTTCTCCTTCGCGCTCGACGTATCTCCGTTGAACGCGCCCTTTCCGGAGTAGACCTCTGCCGTAGCCGTGGCGTATTTATGCTGGTAGGTCACAAGCCCGGTATTGTTCGTCCACTGCTGGGGCTTGCCTGTGGCTGCATCTGTGGCGTTGCCCCTGCCGACGATCCCGAAGTAGGTGAGCTGCAGACCGGGCAGCGCATCCGGCAAGGGCCTCACGGTGAGCCTGCCCTGCACGGACTTGTCCTTGTTCGTCTCGCCTGTTGCGCTGTAGCCGCCGCCGTTGTATACGCCTATGTGGTAGCTTCCGTACCTGCCGGCATAACTACCGCTTCCCACCTCGGCCGTCTGCTCCTTGGAGAGCTTGCCTGCCAGATAGCCTTGCACGCTTACCCCGAGGTCGGACGATGTTATGAGCCCTCTTTTGTCTTCGAACATGGAGCCCTGCATCCTGTAACCGTTAATGGACTCCTCGAAGTCCAGATAGGTAGTATGTCCGAGGCCGGCCCTTATGTCCGTATTGGTCAAGGGGCCCATATCCGGCGTCAGGAAATCCGCGTAGAGGTATTTCATCCTCACTGTATAATCGCCTGTCACGGTCGTCCCCGACTTTATGTCTGTAGTCATCCTCGCCCTCATCCACGGGGTTATCTCCTTTACTATGTTCAGATAGCCCCTCTGGAGGGTAAACCTGCTGAAGTCGGTCTTTGCGGAGGCGCCGGAGGCTGACTGCCCCGCCGAGAAATCGAAGAACGCGATACCGCTCACGCTCAGGCCTTTAAGGGCCGCTGGAAGCTCGACCTTCTTTGACTGAACCTCCTCGGCCTCGGTGGCGCTCAGAGTCCCCTTGTCCACCAGTTTCCGCAGGAGCGGATCCGTTACCTCCGCGTTCGCGGCCAAAGGCGCTGCAAACGCACATCCCAACATAAAGACGAACAGCCTTCTCTTCATCCTGATAATCTCTCCTTCTTGTTTTTTTTATTTAGCCTTCAAAATCTGCTGTACCCAGACCTCTTTTTTTTCGCCCGGCACAAGCCGGTTCAGTTAAGCCTCTTCGGTCGCGCCGAGCCGCGCCTGAGGACGTGGCTCAGGAGCATCGGACAGCGGTAGTGCTCTTCGGTTAAGCAGTAGCTCTCTTCATCTTCTACCGTCGGGGCCAGCAGGCTTATCGAAGCGGCGCAGACGGCCTTGTTTCCCTTCTCCAGATATGGACACTCTTCCATTTCTCTTTTTCTCCTCGTTTTTAAAGACATCTTACCCGCCGATTGTTAAGGGATTATGACAGGGCGGTGATATCTCCGTTACACCCGTCCTCTTTAAGCAGGCGCCCCACCCTGAAGATGAGCTCTTTCACCTCGAAGGGCTTGGTCATGTAGTCGTCGGCGCCGGCCTCAAATCCAACGGCCCTGTCCTCTGGCATGCACTTGGCCGTGAGCACGAGCACTGGAAGCTCCCTTCTTTTCTCCTTAAGAAGACTGCAGAGCCTCCATCCGTCGATCCCCGGCAGCATCAGGTCGAGTATCACCAGGTCAGGCGTGAAAGTTAGCGCCTTTTCAAGCCCGTCGGCTCCGTCAAGCGCCCCGCAGGTCATATACCCCTTCCTTGTGAGGTTATAGTCCACCAGGTCCAGGATGTCCATTTCGTCTTCGATTATGAGTACCCTCTTTTTTTCCATCTTTTCTCCATCTTGGTTTTTATCGGATTATAGCCGCCGGATGTTGAGGGAATATTGCGGTCATGTTAAGTTTTCATGGACATGGCATCAGAGGGAGAACCGAGCGGGAGGGGTACTCCGAGCTTCAAATAAAAAAAGGGGGCGCGTATTACGCGTCCCCTTTTTACGTCTTATCATATCCGCTCCGCTATCCCCCCAGGTCGCCTATGAGCGCGATATCTATGTTGGCCATGTTCCTGGGGTTGCCGTCAGGATGGTACGCGACCTCGATCTTATCCCACTTCCGTATCTCTGCCGCTGATACGGTGGCGGAATATTTCGCGTTGCCCCTGTCGTCGCTCTTGAAGGAGAAGTCCGCCCTGCCGACTCCGGCCATGTTCTTACCAGCCTCCTCGCTCACGAACCAGAGCGTATATACAGAATTCGGCCTGAGGCCGCTGGCCTGGATATTGATCTCCTTCTGCCCGGCCCTGGCGTCCCTTATGAGCGCCTCCCCGCTTGCCTCCCGAAATGCTGGTTCGGCTTCAAGTGTGAGCTTTTCAGTCGCGGCGATGACCTTTTTCGTGGCCGCATTTGAGACCCCTATCAACAAAGAGAAGAAAAGGAGCGCTAAAAACGCGGCGATATGACTCTTTTCCGTTCGCATTGCACTGCCTCCTTTAAAAAAGTTGTTATATTTAAATATTATCGCCTGTGGAGGCCAAGTCAAGTAGCTCAAACCAGGTCCGCTCTTATTTGCCCTGAAGGCTTTTAAGATAATTTGCCATCTCCTTCGCCTCTTCAGCAGAGAGCTTCTGCGGGGGCATCCCGGCCGGGTATCTATCCGCGTATCTTCTATCTCCTCCCTGCCTGCCCTTTGTTATCGTTTTGACGATATCATCTTCTGAGGCGGACCTTACGAACTGGCTATCGACAAGGGACGGAGCTATGCCGGTGCCCTTGCCGCCAGGCCCATGGCATGGCTGGCATCTCGATTTGAAGAGCGGTTCCGCTGGAGCGGCGTTCGCGACGCTCAACGGGCCAAGAATAAACGCAAAGAGCATAAACGGGATGATCCTCCTCATAATGCCTCCTTTGTGTTTTAAATGAGAACCGGGATCCTTAATAGGAGGATAACCGAGGACTTGAATATTTCAAGCGGCTCTGCGAAAATCACAAAAAACTTTCGGAGGGAGAAAAGATATGTCTGTTCTGCTCGAATTCAGCATGACCCCTATAGGCAAGGGCGAGAGCGTAAGCAAGTACGTGGCAAGGTCGCTTGAGATAATCGACAGGAGCGGGCTCCCTTACAGGCTGAACCCGATGGGCACCGTGATCGAGGGTGACTGGGACGATTGCCTGGCGGTGGTCAAAAAATGCTTCGACAGGATGAGGAAGGACTGCGAGCGCGTATCGACGTCAATAAAGATAGACTACAGAAAAGGGAAGAAGGGGAGGATCACCTCAAAGGTCGAGTCTGTGGAAAGAAGGGTCAAGAGGGCACTTAAGAAATAGATTCAAGAAATCTCTGATGAATTCTGTTTTCTGTCATTCTGAAGGGAGTAAGCGACCGAAGAATCTTGTAACTCGTTAATTGTCTACGCACAAGATTCTTCGCTTCGCTCTGAATGACAATCACCGCGGATCAATCAGAATTTCCCAGAAGTTCCCTGATCTGCTTCGGCGTATATGTCATAATCGCCCGCCCCTGTCACAGTTGCGGAGACTATATCGCCTGGCGAGGCCTTCTCTCCCTTCAAGTAGACCGCGCCGTCCACGTCGGGCGCCTGTGCCGAGGCCCTGCCCTTGAAGGCGTAACCTTCCTCACCAGGCCCTTCGACGAGGACCAGTAATTTTTTCCCAACGAGGGCGCTGTTCTTCTCAAGGGATATCTCCCTCTGGGCCGCCATGAGCGCCTCCATCCTGCCGGCCTTCACCTTCTTGGGGACCTGCCCTTTCATCGAGTACGCCGGGGTTCCCTCCTCCCTCGAATAGACGAACGCGCCGAGACGGTCGAACCGGGCGGCCTCTACGAAGCCCAATAGCTCCTCAAAATCCTTTTCAGTCTCCCCCGGGAAGCCGGTTATCATCGAGGTGCGTAGCACCGCGTCCGGGAGCCTCGACCTGATCTTTTCTATGAGGGCCTCCACGCCAGCCCTGTCGTAGAGCCTGTTCATCGCCTTTAGTACCGGAGGGCTTATGTGCTGAAGTGGCAGGTCTATGTAGCTTAGGACCTTCTCCTCGCCCTTCATAATGGATATGAGCTCGTCGGTTATCCTGCCTGGATAAAGGTACAGGAGCCTTATCCACTCGATCCCCTTGACCGGGACAAGGCCCTTGAGAAGCGCTTCCAGCCCCTCTCCCCTGTCCTTGCCGAAGGATGTAGTGTCCTGAGCTATGAGGTTTATCTCTTTTATGCCCTGCGCTGAGAGCGCTTCAGCCTCCCTCACCACCGACTCTACAGACCTGCTCCTGAACGAGCCCCTGATGGAAGGGATGGAGCAGTAACTGCAATGGTTTGAGCAGCCCTCGGCCACCTTCACATAGGCGTAATAGCCCGGGGTGGAGATTATCCTCGGTGTGGTATAGTCGTGTATGAATGTTGGCAGCCCCACGAGGACCCTTTCCCTGAAGCCCTCCTGGACCGCCTCGGCTATCCTGTGGTACTCGCCCGTGCCTATGAAGCAGTCGACCTCCGGGAGGCTTTCGGCAAGCTCTTCCTTGTAGCGCTGGCTCAAGCACCCGGTTACGATAAGACGCCTGCACCTGCCTGTTTTCTTATGCTCGGCAAGGGCGAGTATCTCGTCTATCGACTCCTCCTTGGCGTCCCCGATGAAGCCGCAGGTATTGACGATGAGGACGTCCGCATCCCCTTCCGCCGATGTAAGCTCCATCCCGGAGCCCTTCAATATGCCTAACATCACCTCGGAATCTACAAGGTTCTTGGGGCAGCCGAGGCTTATTAAACATACTTTTTCCGCTGTCTTCCGCATAAGGGTCTTATTTTAACTTGAACGGCGCTGTCAGGCAAGACGAAAGCAGACCATAGGCGCAGGACCCAAAGGTCCCGCCATAGCGATGGTGAACGAGGGGAACGGGCCTGCGGGTATTATTAGACCGCGGCCCTCAAAAGCTCTTTATAGCCGTCCCTCAAGGTGTGCGCAAGGAGCACCGGGCAGTGGTAATGGCCCTCTGAGTGGCAGTAGGCCTCGTAGTCAAAGAGGCTTGGGACCATGCTGCTGACCGATGCCTTGCAAACGCTCTCTGTAAGGTAGACGCAGCCGCATTCCATCTTTTTCTCCTCCTTATAGAAGCTCCCGCCTTGAAAGACGGAAGCCTTATAGTATCCACTTCGGAGGCCGATTCACCGAACTTGAGTGGATTTTTCCGGGAGACAAGCGGATGGCTGGGCTATAGAAAAAAAAGCGGGTTACGGCCTTCACCGTAACCCGCTTTTCGACATTAGAGATTTGGCAGTTGCTTCAAAACTCCGGCTTTTTCAGTAGCCTATTCCGGGGCGCATCGACTCCAGCCTCGCTATCCTTTCCTCTATCGGGGGGTGCGTGCTGAAGAGCTTGAAGAACGACCCGCCCGTGAGGGGGCTCACTATGAACATATGAGAGGTAGCCGGGTTTGCCTCCATGGGTATCCTCTGGGAGGCCATGTGGAGCTTTCTCAGAGCGTTCGCGAGGTAGTGCGGGTTCCCGGCGATAGTCGCCCCTCCCTGGTCGGCCTTGTACTCCCTTGATCTCGATATCGCCATCTGCACGAGCATCGCGGCTATCGGGCCGACTATCATCATTACTATGGCGGCTATGGGGCTGCTACCGCCCTCACGATCATCTGACCTTCCGCCGCCAAAGATCATCGCCCACTGGGCCATCTGGGCGAGGTAGCTTATGGCGCCGGCAAAGGTGGCGGCTATAGTGCCGACCAGTATGTCCCTGTGCTTTATATGGGCGAGCTCATGAGCCAGGACCCCTTCAAGCTCCTCCCTCGTGAGCATCTTCATGATGCCGGTCGTCACGGCCACGACCCCGTGAGCGGGGTTTCTGCCGGTCGCGAAGGCATTGGGCTGGGCCTGGTCCATTACATAGACCTTTGGCATGGGTAGCCCTGCCGCGGATGAGAGCCTTGCTACGCTGGAGTAAAGCTCAGGGGCCTCCGCCTCGGTCACAGGCTTCGCGCCGTACATCTTGAGTATTATCTTGTCGCTCCACCAGTAGCTGAAAAAGTTCAAGGCGAAAGCGATGACCAAGGCGAATGTCATGCCGCTCTTTCCGCCTATAGTCGCGCCGACAGCCACAAGCATGAGCGTGAGCGCCAGCATCAGAACCCCGGTCTTAAGCCCGTTCATCTTTTTGTCTCCTCCTGTTTATTCCTTCTTGTGGTCTTAACGCGGCCCGAAATATAAAAAAGACCTTCTACCGCGCTATGAAAAAACAATTCGAAGGCGCCACCACGGGCCGCCCCCTTTTACGCGGTAAAGGTCTCGCTGTTAGCTGAAACGCTAACCAATGGCGCCGGGCCCTTTAAGGCCGTGCTGACGGCGGTCACTGCAGGCTACTCCCCTTTACAGAATATAACAATAACAGATGAGTATACAGCTGTCAAGGGAATCCGGTTGCCAGGTCCCCATGACAGAGCACTCATTATTTTGCGGCGCCTGCCTCCTTGTACCTCTGGGCCGTATCTACGGACTCGAAATAAAGGGCGGAGCCGTTCACCCCTTCCACGATAACGGCCTTTGCCTTATCTATCTCTTTGCCGGAGACCGGGTCTTTTGAATAACGGGCGCTGCGGTCTGTCTTAAGGGTAGAAACGCATCCGGCGCAGCAGCCGTAATATGTCTTGCCCTCGAACTCTACCGGTATCTGGGGCTTCGCCATTACCGTATTATTGACCATGCAGACCTCGCTGGATTTTACCTGCTTTATCTGGGCCTTCATGGTATCGGCAATGCCATTTGCATGGAGGGCAAAGACGCCAAGCATGACAATAAGGCCTATCATGATATTCCTGGTTAAACGGTTGAACATAACGACCTCCAGCTTTTTTTAGAGCCTGTCCAAGGTTTAATATTATTCTACTTAACGTAGTGTGTCAACGCTAATATTAGAATTGTTTATTTATCATGGTGTTACGCTTCTTTTTCAAACAGCTCACGCCGTAACGAATCCGTGAAGGCTGCGGCCTCCTCCATGCCTTCGCTATTGAGGCCCCTTGCAACCTCTTCGATCGAGCGGCCTGAAGGGGTCAGGACATACGGATCGAGCTCAAGAAGGGGGATGGCAATAAATGGGCGGGCCTCGATATCGGGGTCAGGGAGCACGAAACCGTCCCGGGCCACCTTGACGTCATCGTATGCTATAAGGTCGAGGTCTATGGCCCTTGGCGCGTACTTATCCCCGGTCCTTACGCGGCCCAGAGAGCCTTCGAGCCTTTTGAGGGCGGCCTTTAGCTCGGCGGGAGGCCTCCCGGTGGCCAGACCCGCAACACAGTTCAAAAACCTCGGCTGCCCGGGCCTCCCAACGGCCTCTGTCCAGTAGACGGTAGAAACGGAATCCAGCCCCTCAGCCGCAAGGAGCCTTAAAGCCTCGAGGATATTCCTTTCAGGGCTGATATTCGAGCCTATGCTTATGTAGGCCCGCGCCACTAACGCCCCCTCGTTATCTCAACACCGACGGTCTTCGCGAACCTCAGGGCCGAGGGCTTGTCTATCCTTACCCTTACACTTTCCACCCCCGAGTGCTCGAGACATATCCTTGCCACACCTTCGGCAAGGGCCTCGATGAGGAAGAACCCGGAAGGCTCGACAAAGCCAAGGACCTTCTTCTTTATATCCTTGTAGTTGACGGCGTCCTCGATCCTGTCGGTGGCACCGGGCCGCCTGAGATCGCAGTAAAGGTCGATATCGATGATAATGTCCTGTCGTTCTCTCCGCTCGTCATGGTTTATGCCTATTATGCAGCGCGCTGCAAGCCCCTCAATCAGGATGCGGTCCACGGCCATATTCAATCAGATGCCTCCCTCCGTCAACGTTTATGACCTCTCCGGCCAGAAATTCCGATTTTAATACGTATATTACAGCTTCCGCTATATCACGCGGGCCGCCGTGCCTCTTAAGTGGCACGGTCCCGACCAACCTTTCCAGATAGGCCATCTCAACGCCCGGCGGCGGGAGTATGAGCCCTGGCGCAACGCCGTTTATGACGACTTGAGGGGCGTACTCCACAGCCGCCATCTTTGTAAGCTCACTCAGCAGGTGCTTGCTCATCATATACTCGGCGTGCTTCCAGTCGTAGCCGGATGTCCTCGAGTCTATGAGGTTTACGACCTTGCCCCTTTTCATGATGCGAGCGAAGTCCCTCATCAGCGTAAAGGGCGCCCAGGCGTTTACCCGTATATTGGCGAAAAGCCCGTCGAGCGTCATCTCCCCAACGGTAGACTCGGGGAATATGGAGGCGTTGTTCACGAGTATATCTATGCCGCCAGCCGCGATAACGGCCTTATCGAGGAGCCCCTCATACTCGTTTTTGTCGAAGTCGGCCCGTATAAGCCAGGCCGCGACACCCTTTGCGGAGACCTCGGTCTGTAGCTCTTTAGCCTCCTGCTCAGAGGCGGAGTAATGTATGCAAACGTTCGCCCCCTCTTCCGCGAGCCTGAGGGCTATTTCTCTTCCTATCCTCTTGGCCGCGCCGGTTACCAGCGCGTTCCTGCCTTTTATCTCCCAGGACATCTGTCAAGCTCCAGCCTGTTATTTGCTCGCCTCGATCGCGTCTATCTTCGCGGCCATTATGAAGTCGTTCCGGGTGAGGCCCCCGGCCTTGTGCGTGGTAAGCCTCAGGTCTACCTTATTGTATGAGATGCAGATATCGGGGTGATGGTCCTGGGCTTCAGCCACAACGGCGACCTCGTTCACGAACCCTATCGCCTCACGGAACCCCTTGAAGCTCAACTCCCTTGATATCGAAGAGTCCCTTAACGCCCATTGAGGCACCTCCCTTGAAAGCTCGCCTGATTCGGACCCAGTCAGAGGCCTCTGCCCCAACTCTATCTTGCGGCAGTTCTCATCTGTTATCACGGCGTCCTCCTTTCTTTCAGGAGACCCTCAGGAAAGCGATATCGCCCCCAAGAGGTCTTCAGGGGTCAGCTCTCCTCCCTTTCTGATGAGCGAGCGCGCCTCGTCCACCTTCTCCCAGACGTTGCATAGCATCACGCCCCTCACCCGGCGCTCCTTAAGGTAGTAGACGACCCCTTTCATATTCTCTTCCTGCCAGTCGGCAAAGGTATCGAGATTGGAGCTTACCTCTCCCACCGCCTCGTAGCCGAAGTCAAAGAGGTCTGAGAAGAAATACGGCATATGGTCGTAAGGTTCCTTTGCTCCGGCCATGTTCAGCCCCGCGCGCCGCCCCTGGGTGAGCGCGTTGTCCCAGTGCTCTACCCTCGTCATTCTGTCGAGGGCCTTGTAAGGGAAGAAGGCGCAGTCGCCAGCGGCGAATACGTCCTGCTCCGACGTCCTTAAAAATTCATCGACCGTTATCCCGTCTTCTGTCTTTATCCCGGCGCTCCTCGCCAACTCCACCGCCGGCGTTATGCCGATCCCGGCGATGACCATATCCGATTCGAAGCTCCTGCCATCAACGGTCTTCAAGATGAACCTGTCGCCCTTTTTGGCGACAGACGCGGGCCTCGCATCGGGGAATAGCCTTATCCCCTTTTTTATGAAACTCGCCTCGACGGCCCTGCCGAGCGGCTCAGGGAATACCCTGTCGCATATATAGGAAGAAGGGAAGATCATCGTGACCTCCACCCCGTTGAAGCTGAGCGCGGCGGCTATTTCAGAGCCTATGAAGCCGCCGCCAATTACGAGGGCCGAGGCGCCTGCCGCGGCCTTCTGCCTAAGGCGCCTGTAGTCGTCGATATACCTGTAATAAAATATCTCTTCCAGGTCTCCTCCAGGGATCTGAAGCGCCCTGGGAGACCCTCCGGTGGCGATGAGGAGCTTTTCGTATCCGTACACGCCCCCCGTGTCATCGATAACCGTCTTTTCATTGGCATCAAGCTTAACGGCCCGCGTGCCGAGCCTCAGGTCTACCCCGTTCTTCTCGTAATAGTCCGTGGGTTCCAGGAATATGTCTTCGAGCTTTTTTTGGCCGAACCAGAGTTTCTTTGAAAGCGGCGGCCTGTCATAGGGACGGTCGGCCTCAGCGCCAAGAAGCATCACCCGCCCGTCCATGTCGCGCTCCCTTATCCCCTTTATGGCCGATGCCCCGGCGAGCCCTCCGCCTATTATCACATACCTGTACCTGCCATCCATCGACCCATCCCCCGCAAGGACTCTTTTGCCATCCGGACAGTATACAGTCTATCATATAAAGGGATTTGCCGTGGATGCGCTATACGATGGCTTTGTTTTGGAGAAAAAAGGGTGTTCTCAGGAGAGAGGCCGGGCTATCTGGTTTTTTTTCTGCCCCGTGCCGAGCCCTTTGCCAGCGCCTCGCCTTCTTTCGCGAGCTGGGCGATGGTCTTGCCGTCAAGGACCTCGAAGAGTTTTTTCTGGGCCTCATGCCAGACCGGGTGCACCGGGCAGAAATCGTCCATGTGGCATTCGCCCTTCCTTACAAGGCAGATATTGAGGAAAATAGGCCCTTCTATGGCCTCGATCGCCTGCCGAAGGGTTATGGAATCGGCGGGCTTTGCCAGCATGAAGCCACCGTTGATGCCCCGTCTCGACCTCACGAGGCCGGAGCGCACCAGGTGCTGCATTATCTTGGATAGATAGCTTTTCGGTACCTCTTCGGCCTCGGCTATTTCGGTTATGAGGGATATCTTTCCCTCTGGCTGGGAGGCGAGGAAGATGATGGCCCTTACGGCGTATTCACCGTCCCTGGTAAGCTGGAGCATGCTGGACCCCTTAAAAAGGACATTGAGGACTATCTTAGTCCGATTTATTCCGCTTTGTCAACAGAAAAAAGGGGCATGGGGGGATGAAGCCGGGATGAGGTGTCAGAAGTCGCGGTTCTTCTCAGCCGCCTTCTGTAAGCCGGGTTGAGGATAGAGCGACCAGCCGTTCTCTTTCGCGCTGAAATACGTTGAACGGCCGATGATGATGTGATCATGGACCAGTATATCTACGGCGGAAGCGGCCCTCTCAAGTCCCCTGCTGACCCTGAGGTCGGCCGCCATGGGCGTGGGGCCGAGAGGCTTCTCGTGGACGAATATGACGGAGCGCGCGTTGCACCTGAAGGCCGGTTCTATGGCCGTCCTCGAAGGAATGGCGGCGCCGGATAAATTGCCTTCATGGAGCGTCTCGACGGATATGACCTCGTTCCTCGCGTTCAGATAGACGCCGATGAACTTCTCCGCAGATCCGCCGCCGTTGTTGCGCCTTAAGTATTCCACAACGTCCCCTGGGCTGCGTATGGCCTCTGACACGTCCACCTTCTCCCGCAAGTACTCGCCGGCTGCCGTCCTGACAAGCCCTATGAAAGCGGCCGAATCGTCGTCCAGGCCGGCCCTTTTAAGCTCTTCCGAAGAGGCCTCGATGACGCCTTTTAGCCCGCCGAGCCCGCTCGTGAGCGTTGACGCGAGCTGGCTGGCCCTCTTGCCAGGCATTACGAAGGAGAGCAGAAACTCGACCACCTCTGACCCGGCAAAACCGTCGAGCGAGCCCTCCCCGAACCTTTCCCTTAATCTGCGGCTTTTATCCATACGTATCCGGTGTTTTTGAGCGCCGGGAATATTTTATTTGTCGAGAGCGCTCCTGACCGAGCTCAGGAGGTCTGATATCTCGTATGGCTTTTGCAGGAAGTTGAAGCCCCTGGCCCTGATGGCCGGCCATTGGGACTCGACGTCAAGGTCCCCGCTCGTCACAAGCACCTTGAAGTCCGGCCCGGCCGGGTCGATCGCCCTTAAATGGTCCACAAGCCGTATGCCGTCATTGTCCTTCAAGACCATGTCGCTGAAGACGAGATTGAAAAAGCCCTTCTCCCTTTCGAAAATACTTATCGCCTCCCTCGCTGACGAGGCCTCGTATACCTTGTAACCGTTCTTTGCCAGCACCACCGATACGCTCTTTCTAAGGAGCTTCTCGTCCTCGACCACAAGCACCCGCTCTCCTTTTCCAACTGGCTCTTCGTTCACCGGCCTTCTCTCTTCCGCCTTGCCGGCGCACTCTACAGCCGGCAGATATATCTCGAACCGGGTGCCGGCGCCGGGCTTGCTCTCCACGTCTATCCAGCCCTTCAGGTCCTTGACTATGTTATGCACTACGGCTAGCCCTAAGCCCGTGCCCATGGGCCCCTTGGTAGTGAAAAAGGGCTCGAATATCCGCTTTATGGTCTCGCTTTCCATGCCAGTGCCAGAGTCCTCAACCGTAAGCCTCGCGTATGCCCCTGCTTCGAGCGAGGCCGCCCGGAGGGATTCTCCCCCCGCGATCCCCACGTTATCCGTCCTTATCGTAACGAGCCCGCCCCTTGGCATCGCGTCCCTTGCGTTTATGACAAGGTTCATGACTATCTGCTCGATATTGACCTTGTCGGCCCTTATCTGCTTGATATCCCGGTCAAGCTCCGTCCTTATCCGGATATTCTCGCCGATGAGGCGCTTCAATATCCCGAGTATCTTCTCCACCTTCGTATTAAGGTTCAGCGCCGCAACGGTAGTCGGCTGTTTTCTGCTGAAGATAAGGAGCTGGCGCGTCAGGTTCTCGGCGCGCTCTGAAGCGGCATTTATCTGTTCGAGGTAAGGGGTTATCTCCCCGTCCTTACCTGCCCGCTTCATCGAAAGATCGCTATTGAGCTTTATTACGACCATCAGGTTATTGAAATCGTGGGCTATGCCGCCGGCCAGGGCCCCTATCGCCTCCATCTTCTGCGACTGTATGAGCTGGTCATGCATCTTCTCCCTCTCGCGCTCCTGGAACTTCCTCCTCGAGATGTCCCTGCCTATGCCCCTGTAGCCCAGGAGCTCGCCGGCCTGGTTCATTATCGGCGCGCCGTTTGTCTCTAGTATGACCTCGCGTCCGTCCTTGTGGCAGTTCCTGTTCTCAAGGAGAGCGAAGGGCTTTTTAAGGGCGGCTATCCCGACGAATGTGGCGCGGACCCTTTCGGCCTCGTCGGCGGGCATAAAGTCGAATAGCGTCCTTCCGAGGGCCTCATCAGGCCTGTATCCGAGCATATCCATCACCTTCGGGCTTACGTACGTATATACGCCGGAGGCGTCCACCTCCCATACCCAGTCGCTCGTCGTCTCGACAAGGGTCCTGAAGCGCTCTTCGCTCGCCCTTAGCCTGCTGTTCATCTGCTTGAGCTCGACGGTCCTCTCCTCGACCTTTGACTCAAGCTCCCTGCCGGCCTTTCTAAGCAGCTCCTCCGCCCTATTGCGCTCCGCTATGTCGAGCCCTATGCCGACGATAAACGGCCTGCCGTCCTTGCGGAAGAGCCGTGCCCTGAAAAGGAACGGTATGAGCTCGCCGCTCTTCGTAAGGAGCGTTGCCTCCACTTCCACGCTTTCAGAGCTGAAGACCTCGGCTATCTTCTCCTTTATGAGGGGCCTTTGTGCCGGCGGAAAGAAATCCACCGGGTGCATCCTTGCTATTTCGGCTGACGTATATCCGGAGAGCGTCTCGAGGTTCCCGTTCCACCTGACCAGCTTCGTATTATCGTCTATGACATAGAACGTGCCCGGGAGGCTCTCAATGAGCCCCTCACTCAAGCTCATCTCGTCGAGGAGCCTCTGCTCTGCCTCCTTTACGGCGGTTATGTCATTGCCTTTACAGACGACCCCCCTTATTATCCTCGTTCCCTCATGGTACTCCGGGATAAGTTGCAGCCTGAGCCAGCGGAGCTCCTGAGCCCGGGTATAGTACCTGAGCCCTGCCTCCAATCTCCTGCCGGAGAGCGCCGATGCGAGCGTCTCCTTCAATTTCACGGCGTCTTCCGGGTGGAAGATCCTCTCAAGGCTTTCGAATGAGCTTATATCCCAGGGGCCATAACCGGAGATCTCCTCAAAGGATTCGGTTATCCACTCGAGATCGAGCGCTCCTCCCGGCCTTATACTCATCCTGAATACCAGGTCAGAGGTAAGCTCTACAAGATCCCTGTAGCGGCGCTCGCTCCTCCTGAGTTCATCAAGGGCGAGCCTTCGCTCCGCGCTCTCGATAACGGCCCAGTCGCCTTCTTTCTTGATTAGGGTATGGCCGTGACTGGAGGCCACGTCCATGACCTCAGCCGCCCCGCACGCCCCAAGGGAGTAAGTGCAAAGCGCTATCATCCTGAGCTTGCCGATGGCCCCCTGAACGGCCCTCTCATAATCCGAGAAGCGTTTCCAGTCCTTCTTCTCGACCCAAAAGGTATTGCCGGTGACCCTCATCCCGTCAAAGCCATCCCTGAGGGCCGTCTCATGCATCTCGGCCCAACCCTTGAGCACCCGCTCAGGGTCGAACCCGCCGCCGGAGAGGTACCAGTCCTCGTGGCTTACAACCCTTATCTGCCCGGCCGCGAGGCGGTTATTGAAATCCGGCACATGCCTTTCGAGCGCGGCCAGGGCCGATGCGGCCTGCTCTTTGCCTGAGGCTACCCACATGCAGAGCTCGTTAGAGCGGAGCCCGGCATTGATATACGGGAGGATTATCTCCAGGAGGTCGCTCTCCGTGCTGTAGAACTGGCACAGGTGCGTACCCCAGGGGACCTCTCCTATGAGATCGATTCCCGAATTCCTGGGTCCCATTACAGAGCCTCATCTGTTTTAGGGGTTAGAACCATCACAAACATAACTGATTTCAACAATTTTTTAAACAGTTTAATTTAACTGGATTTTACAAGGGTATAAGTATAGCCCGGTTTTTTGAAATTGCCAGCCTTCTTGAAATTAAAAAGCGGCATGGCGAAAGGGCATCTCGCGCCTTTCCGCCCCCTTCTCGGGCAAGCTTGACAGCCCTTAATCGCTCTGTTACCGTCTAATAAGTACTTTTCAGCCCTCTTCCTTACGCTTTTGGCAAACTGTCCGCACTTCGGTCCTTTTACCGGGTTAGTGAGAAATATGGCGGAAGATAAGACATTCAAATTCTTCGAATGCTTCGCGCTTACCACCCTGACAGGCAGGAAGGCAGCCGACATCCTGGAGCTTGTGGAGATCATGAAGACCATAAGCCATGAGTCGATCTTCCACCACATGCACCAGTATTTCCTAAAGCCTCACGCGGTCGAGCCGGAGTTCCCCAACGACTTCGCCGTTTGGGTCTCCGAATCTCTCGGCGAGCCCCTTCTCGCCGAGGCCCTTGCCAACGTAAACCCCTTCGAGTTCACGAATATAGAAGACCTCCGGGCAGAGCTACTCAGGATAATAGAAGAGTACCTCACGAAGTACCCTCCGCCGAGGCCTGTCCTGCCGGGCAGGGAGTTCATGTTCAACGAGGGGATAACCATCGTCATACCAACGGGGATCGAATCCGGGCCGCTCCTCCATGAATTCGCCGCAAAGCTCAAGGAGGTCGACTACTCCAGCATCTATTTTCATTTCTACGAGTCAAGGCTGCGGTTCGGGCGCCCTGTGGACGACTTTAGCGAGTTCCTTTCCACCTCGCTTGAACGCCCGGGCATTGCCGCCAGGATAAAATCGCTCGACCCTTACATGTACTCGACCGAAGTGCTCCGCGCAAAGATAATAGGGCTCATCGAAGAGGGGCTGTGAACATAAGCGACTACCATGGCATAGCCGAGCCGGGCGACCTCCGCGCCATAGAGAGGATGGCCTCCGCCCTTGCGGGCAGGAAGATGCTCCATATCAATTCTACCGCCGCCGGCGGAGGTGTAGCCGAACTCCTCATCAGGATGGTCCCCCTTTTAAGGGGGCTCGGCATTGAGGTCAGGTGGGAGGTCATGCAGGCCACCCGCCCCTTCTTCGAGGTCACGAAGGGCATACACAACTCTTTGCAAGGCAGGGGAGAGCCTCTCACGAATGAGATGTGGGAGACATACCGGGAGGTAAACAGGGAGAACGCCGCGAGGATCGACCTTGACGCCGACCTGGTGGTCATCCACGACCCGCAGCCGGCCATGTTCATCGACTTCAAAAAGCGGGGCACATGGGTATGGAGATGCCATATAGACATATCAGCCCCGGAGAAGATGACCTGGCAGTTCCTGAAGTACCTGGTCGCCAGGTATGACGGCTCCATATTTTCAGTATCGGGCTTTGCCCAGTCGCTGCCCATACACCAGTTCCTGATGCAGCCCACTATCGACCCTCTGGCCGAAAAGAACATCCACCTCGAAGACGAAGAGGTACGCTCGGTATACGCAAGGCTCGGAGTGCCGATGGACAAGCCGATACTTCTGCAGGTATCGAGGTTCGACCCGTTCAAAGACCCCATCGGAGTTATCGAATCGTACAGGCTGGCGAAAAAGTACCACGACTGCGCCCTTGTGCTCGCCGGAGGTACGGCCACTGACGACCCTGAAGGAGAAAGGGTCCTGGCAGAGGTTCAGGAGAAGGCGGCCGGCGACCCGGACATACACATACTTCTTCTGCCTCCGTTCAGCGACCGCGAGGTGAACGCGCTTCAGAGGGGGGCCACCATAGTCCTGCAGAAATCCACGAGGGAGGGCTTCGGCCTGGTCGTCGCCGAAGCGCTATGGAAAAAAAAGCCTGTCATCGCGGGCAACGTGGGCGGCATACCGCTACAGGTCATCGAAGGGACTACAGGCTTTCTGGTCCACTCGGTTGAAGGCACGGCATACAGGATACGCCAGCTCCTGGAAGACCCTGAACGGGCGCGCAGGATGGGCGAGGCAGGGCGCGAACACATAAGAAGGAACTTCCTCATAACGCGGAACGTCAGGAACTACCTCGGCATCTGGACGGCCCTTGAAAGAAAGGAAGAGAAGGTCATATACGTCTGAACCCCCTTTCCTCCGACTCCCTTATCCTCCGGACACGCTCTGCCATTGGAGGGTGAGAATAGTAGAACGCCGCGTAAAGCGGGTGCGGGTAAAGGTTTGACAGGTTGTCCCTGGTAAGCTTCACAAGGGCGCTGGCAACCGCCCCTGGATCGCCAGAGACCCTGAGCGCGTAATCGTCCGCCTCCCTCTCGTGCCTTCTGGAGACCCAGGCGAGAAGCGGCCCCAATGGAAAGGCCGCGACAGGGGCTAAAAAGCCGAGCATGACCGCCTGGGCATAGAATGATGCCCCCTCGAATCCGAAAGCCCTCTCCAGGAGCCCGCTACTTATCGCCGCGTAGGAGAGATAAAGCGCGGCAAGGCTTATGGCCTCGATAAGGAGAAGCGTCTTAAGGAGGTGCCTTCCCCTCCAGTGGCCCGTCTCGTGCGCGAGGACGGAGATTATCTCCGGGCCTTCGAGCTTCTCCATTAGAGTATCGTAGAGGACTATCCTTTTTACCTTCCCTATGCCTGTGAAGTAGGCGTTCGTGTGCGCGGTCCGCCTCGAGGCGTCGATCTTCTGAACCCGCCTGACCCTTATCCCCGCCTTTTCCATCACGCTTCTTATCCCCTCTTCAAGGCCGGGGTCGTCTACCTCCTCGAACCTGTTGAAGAGCGGCTCTATTACATACGGTGATATATACATCATGAAGACCGTCGCGCCCAGGAAAAGGCACCATACCCAGAACCACCACAGCCCCGGGCTTGCCTTTACAATCCAGAGCCCGGCGGAGACGAGCAGCGCTGTCATTGCCGTAGAGATGGCGAGGGCCTTGGCAAGGTCCGCTATCCAGAGGCGCGACGTCATCTGGCTGAAGCCGTATTTTTTCTCTATCCTGAAGGTGCGGTAAAGGCCCCATGGCGCCCCGATAAGCGTCTGCGCGAACAGGATCAAGACGAAAAAGAGGAGCCCGGAGGTTACAAAGCCGGCCCCGAACGACGCCACCCACCTGTCATAAGGCTCCAACAGCAACAAGACGAATACGAGCGTGATAGCGTTGCCGGCTATCGACTCGGCGATCGAAAACCTCGTCTGCTCGACCGTGTAATCCCTGGAGCGCTCAAGGAACGCCTGGTCGATATGCCCCTCGAAGCCTCGAGGCACATTAGCGCCTTTTTTCCTCAAGTGCCTCAGGTTCAACGCCTCGAGCGCGTACCCGAAGCCTGCGGCAGCGACAAACAGGCTTATTATTATCGCGAGCGAATATTCCATATACTTATCTTACCAGCTGAATGGGGATAATTGAAGCTCAGCGGGGGATTACCGCCATCTTCAATCATCCGTTGACAGCTTGCCCGCCTTGTGCTATGGGTATGTGGTTCCCATCGCTTTAGTAAAGGGTGCCTCTAAAAATTAGAAATTTTTTCTGAAGTCAAGGAAGGGCGGAAATAAAAAGCGCAGCATATATGCGAATATGTGAGCATTTTTATTTTCGCCCTGACGCAGAGGTCAGGGAAAAGAACAATTTTTAGAGGTAGCCTAAAATCACTTCCTGCGGCAAAGAACACCTCTACTCCCCGTCTGTCGGGGAGCTTCTCGATAGGAATACAGGAGACGCCTTGCTATACGCGCAAGGCAGATTTCAAGCATGGGGAAGATCTCAAAAACCTCTTTCTTCGCCTTCCTTCTGGCATTTGCGGCCAGCCCCGCCTTCGCCGACGTGATGTGCAATTACGGCGACACACAAAGACTCGACGTATACCTTAAAAAGGGGCGCGAAGCCGAAAAGGAAGGCAAGCCGCTCAACGCGATCCTCTTCTTCCAGGCAGCTGACGAGTACTGCGGTAACAGGGACGAGGCCAGGCGCGGCATCATGCGCATAGGCGCCAGGATGGGCGCGGCTGCCGCCGCGAAAGGCAGGCTCTTCGCCAACAGGGACATCCTGACCACGGTGCCGGACGAAGATTGCCGGAGGTGGAGCCGCAACTATTACCTCGTCCCGAACCCCTATGAACCGCCTGTCCCGGGCCTTTGCACGACCAAATCGGGTGGGATGCGCGTACAGATCGAAGGCTCGGCCGGGGCGTACGACTGGTACGAGGCCACATTCAACTACCGGGAGTCCGATGCCCTGGTCTTAAAAGTCCTCCGGTCGAGCCCCCACGACTTTGGCGCCTATGAAGCGGCGCAAAGGCATTTCAAGAAAAGGCACCAGCTGAACCATGCCGGCTATACCCTTGACACAGCGCACCTGATGGAGCTCCGGAAGACCGCCTCCTCGAACGTGACCGCGATACTTTTGCAGGAACAAAAAGATCTCGCGGCCCCGAAGGAGGCAGACAGGTCCCTGTCCCAGCTCGAGGCCGCGTTGAAATGGGCCTCCTACGCCGGAGAGGAGGAGACGGCAAGGGTGATAAAGCGAGCGATAGACCGGGGTGATGACGCGCTCATGGAGAAATCCATAACCGACCTCCATGAAGCGCTCGAGTATTATTCCTTCGCTGAAAAGATGGAAAAGGTCCGGATGGTTGAGATGAGGGCCGACGAGCTTGGGATGAACGCCTTGAGCGACAACGACCCTGGGGCCGCGCTCAACTTTTTCATGCTCTCCGGGAACAGGGGGCAGGCCGAAAAAGCAAGAGTGCTTATTGAAACGGGGCCGAAGGCGGCAACCGGAAAAAAGACAGCCGGCCCCACCCCGGCAAAGAAGAGGCCTTAAAAGGGGGCGCGCTCTTCAACCTGACCTCGCCAGGCCACCGTCCCTGCGCCGTCGCCCTTCGTAAGACATCGAGCGGGTCCTCACCCGCAATCCTTAAAAACTCCGCGTAGCTTCTCAAAACCCTCTTCGTGTATGCCCTTGTCTCGCCATAAGGGATGGATTCGACGAACTCGTCAAGCTCAGCCGGAAGGGTCCTGGCCCATCTGGCCGCCGCGTTCGGCCCCGCGTTGTACCCGGCGACGGTAAGCGCGAGGTCCCCGTTGAACCTCTCCAGCAGCCGGTCAAGATACCATGATCCGAACCTGATGCTGGTATCCGCCTCCAGAAGGCGCTCTCTGTCGAAATGAACCCCGAGCTCCCTGGCTATGCCGCTGCCCGTGGAAGGCATTATCTGCATAAGGCCCATCGCCCCCACAGGGGAGACCGCGGCCGGGTTGAAATGGCTCTCCTCGCGCGCAACCGCCGCGACCAGGAACGGGTCCGTTGGCGCGCCTCTCTGCCTTACCCTGTCTACAAGGCTCAGCGGGAAGCCAAGATGGGCTTGCGCCAGGTCGTTTGAAAGATGGCTCCTGTAGAGCCTGTAGGCCCTGTAGAAGTCCCTCGCCTCGTATAATAGATTGGCAAGCATTATAAGGCCGGCCTTGCCGCCGGGGTTATTCCGGGCTGTCATCTCTATTTCAACCGCCGCCTCGTCCCTTAAGCCCAGGGCAAGGAGCTCCATGCCCGCCCTGTAACGCGGATCACCCGCAAAGGGGAACTCGACGGCCGCCGGATGAGGAGAAGAGACGGCACCGTCATCAACCGTAGCGGCGACATTCTCGAATCGCCCCGGACCGCTCTGGGCTCTGCCGCCATTCAACTCTTTTGACCTCGCGGCTGAAAGGAGGCAGTAGAAAGAGCCTGGGTCGATAGCGCAGACCTCCTCATATATATCCGCCGCCTCGTAGAGTCTCCCGGCCCTCTGGGCGCTCCGCCCCTTCCAGTACTTGAAGCGCGAAGCCTCCTTGCCAAAGGGCTTTGCTTCGGCATAGATCGAAAAACTCTTCATCGCCTCATCGTACCCGCCCGAGGTGTACTCGACCCATGCAATCTTCCAGAACGCCTCGTCCGAGGCGGGGCTGCCGCCGCAGTTGTCGAGCACCGCCCTGTAAGCGTTCTGAGCCCCTTCCGGGTCTGTGCCCTCCTTTTCCCTGCCGATGAGCATAAGCACCTTCGCGCGCTCTTCGCTTGAAGGGAATTTGCCTGCGAGCCTCTTTTCAGCCTTTAAGAGCCCCTCCTCCCTGCCCTGCCTGACCGACGATAACGCGAGCCAATAGAGCGCCTCAGCCTCTTTTGGGGGAGCGTTGCCGGAAAGATATTCGTTAAAAAGCTTTTCGGACCTGGCGTAGAGCTTGAGCCTGGCATTGGCGACAGCCGCCTTGAAAAGGACCTTCTCCCTGAACGCCGGCAGGTCAAGGAGGCGCTCATATTCCCGGGCCGCGCCGTCGAAGTCAGCGCCCCTTGAAAACGCCTCAGCCCTCCTGAACCTCTCCTCGTCCGTAAGGCTTGCGCCCTTAAACCCGGCGGCCTCAAGGAGACTGAGCCTCCCACGCGCCTTTATGGCAGGGGAAGAGGCAGGCCGGTGGACCGCAAGCCCTTTCAAGGGGTCGATGGCCTTCTCAGGTTTTCCGGAATAGATATACGAATCCGCGAGCTTGAAGAGCGCCTCAGGCAAAAATGGGCTTTTGGGGAAGGTCTTTACGAATCTTTCAAGGGTCTGCCCGGCAGCCTCATAATCGGCGGCATTGAATAATGAGAGGCCGCTCAAAAATGTGGCCCTCTCGACGAGCATCGAACCGGGAAATATTGTTATAATTGATCCATACGCTGAAGCGGCCTCGTCAAAGCGCCCCTGTGAGAAAAACGCCTCTGCCTTGTAGAAGAGGAGATAGTCGCCTATATCTTCAAGGCCCTGCGCCCGCTCGATATGCCCGATGGCAGCGGGGTCCTTCTCATCTATCGCGATGAGGCCCAATAGAAAAGAGGCCCTTGCCGCCCAGACCGTCTCAGGGAAAAGCCTGTGCACCTCGCCGAGGGAGCGCTTTGCCTCTGGAAGATCGTTCGCCTCCTTCATCCGTTGCGCGAACCCGAAGAGCTTTTCAGGCTCAAAGACAACCTGTCCCTGTCCGGGAGGCTCTTTCAAGGTCTCCACGACAGAGGCTTCAGCCGGGCGGGACGAGTTAGCCTGTATGAAGGCGGCTGAGAGAAGGGCTGGTATGATTTTAATGCTTTTTTTCAACAGGGCCATAAGGAACTCCGACAAGCCGCATTATAACATAACCACGGCTTCCGGACAAAATGTTGAAGCGCGGCCGGCACCGGAAAAAAGCTGTTATAAAACGCCTCTGTATTGTATAATCCGCAATAATGCCGCGAACATGGCAACATCCTAATATTTCAGGGGAAACTTATGCAGCTCATTGAGGAGCTTACGGCTGAGTCCAAGATAGCCTACTTTTCAATGGAGGTGGGCTTCAGGAACGACATACCCACCTACAGCGGCGGCCTTGGCGTACTCGCCGGAGACACCATCAAATCGGCGGCTGACCTTAACCTGCCGATGGTCGCCGTGAGCCTCATATACCGTAAGGGCTACTTTAGACAAGAGCTCGACGAGTTTGGAAAGCAGACGGAGTTTCCGGAGAAATGGAACCCTGCCGAGCACATGAGGCTCCTGCCTCAGAGGATAAAGGTCACCATAGAGGGCAGGGAGGTGGCTGTCCAGGCCTGGGTCTACTTCGTAACAAGCCTGGTCACCCAATGGAAGGTGCCCATCTTCTTTCTCGACACCGACGTGCCTGAGAACAGCCCCGAGGACAGGGCCATAACAGACCAGCTCTACGGCGGGGACGACAGGTACAGGCTCAAGCAGGAGATAGTCCTCGGCATCGGGGGCGTGCTCATGCTCCGGTCCCTGGGCTTCAGGATAAAAAAGTACCACATGAACGAAGGGCACGCCGCCTTCCTGACGCTTGAGCTGCTTCAAAGGTACAAGCGCGACATAGAGGCCGTATGGGACGAAAGGGAGGTCTGGGACGTCGAGCGCGTAAAAGACCTTTGCGTCTTTACGACCCACACCCCAGTGGAGGCCGGACACGACAGGTTCTCTTACGAGCTTGTGAAGGAGGTGCTCGGAGAGCCGATGCCGCTGGAAGTCCTCAAAGAGCTTGCCGGTAGCGGAAAGCTCAACATGACGCTCCTTGCCATGAACCTGAGCCAGTACATGAACGGGGTCGCCAAAAAGCACAGCGAGGTGTCCAAGGTGCTTTTCCCCGGCTACAAGATACAGGCCATAACCAACGGCGTGCACACCTTTACCTGGGTCTCGGAGCCTTTCGCGAAACTCTACGACAAATACCTGCCCGGATGGGCGAACGAGCCAGAGCTCTTCGTCAGGATATCGAAGATACCCGAAGAGGAGCTATGGGGCGCCCACATGGAGGCCAAGAGGAAGCTTATAGACTACGTCAACGAGACGACAGGGGCTGGAATGGACTATGAGACCCTGACCATAGGGTTCGCCCGCAGGGCCACCGCCTACAAGAGGGCGAGCCTCCTTTTCTGGGACATCGAGCGCCTCAGGAAGATAGGGAAAAAGAAGCTTCAGATAATATACGCGGGCAAGGCCCACCCCAACGACATGGACGGGAAGAAGAACATAGAAGAGATAATGAAGAAGGCGCGCTCCCTCAAGGGCGACATAAAGATAGTCTATCTCCAGAACTACAACATGGACCTCGCATTGAAGCTCGTCTCGGGCGTGGACGTATGGCTCAATACCCCGATGAGGCCGAGGGAGGCCTCAGGCACAAGCGGGATGAAGGCCGCGCACAACGGCGTGCTTAACTTCAGCATCCTCGACGGCTGGTGGATAGAGGGGCATATAGAGGGATATACAGGATGGTCCATAGGACCTGCCCCGACCGAGAGCTCGCTTTCGGCCTCGACGGACGAGCTCGACGCCGAAGACCTTTACACAAAGCTCGAAAAAGAGGTCATCCCGGCCTACTACGATAACCGGCACATATGGCTCCGCATGATGGAGAACGCAATAGGAAAGATCGCCTACTACTTCAACTCGCACAGGATGATGAGGAGGTACGTAACGGAGGCGTATATAAGGTAGGCTAAACATCTTAACAGGTCGCTGAAAAACTCAAATCACGTTCAGGCTGCTCAAAAAGGCCAAGATGCGACGAATTTTGAAGACGACGCCGCAGATTGGCCTTTTTCAGCAGCCTGCCTAAGGCACCCTGCCGCTCTTAAGATATACCTTGCACTCATCGCTTCCGATCCAGTCTATCTTCATCATGTTGGTGGCGCCCCTCATGCCGACCTTCGTGCCTGAGACGATGACGACCGTATCCCCGAAATCAGCGAGGCCGTTATCCAGCAGAGCGGTCTCTCCCCTGCATATCATCTCGTCAGTATGCGCCCCGAAATCCACCTTGTAAGATGTTACGCCCCACAGGAGGGCCGCCCTCCTCTGCGTCCGCTCCTGGTTGGTGAAGGCGATTATCGGGGTAGCGGGCCGGAGCTTTGAAAGGAGCCTTGCAGTCTCACCTGTCTGGGTGAAAACGACTATGGCCTTCGGCCTGACCTCGGTTGAAGCGGCATGGGCGGCAAAGGCGACCGCCTGGGCGAAAGAGCCGAACATGCCGTCTTTTCTGCGTAAAAGGTGCTTGTGCGCCAGCGCCGCCTCTTCAGCCTCTTTTACGATCCTTACCATTATCTCGACCGATTTTACCGGATAGCTCCCGACCGCCGTCTCTCCGGAGAGCATCAACGCGTCGGTGCCGTCAAAGACCGCGTTGGCGACGTCAGAGGCCTCGGCCCTTGTGGGCCTCGGGTTGGTTATCATCGTCTCCATCATCTGTGTGGCCGTGATGACTATCTTCCCGGCCTCGTTGGCGCGCGCGGTGAGCTTTTTCTGCAATACCGGCACCTCTTCGGTGGATAGCTCCACGCCGAGGTCGCCCCTCGCTATCATTATCCCGTCAGACTCATCGAGTATGGCATCGAGGTCTTCCACCGCCTCGGCCTTCTCTATCTTTGCTATGACGGGGATATCGGCCTCCCTGGCCTTTATGATATCCTTTACCCTCGCCACGTCCGCCGCCTTCCTGACGAAAGAAAGGGCGATGTAATCAACCCCGTTCTCTATGCCAAAGGCCAGGTCGGCCATGTCCTTCTCTGAAAGGCAGGGAGCGCTCACGTTCACTCCGGGCAGGTTCATGCCCTTGTTCTCCTTGAGCTCTCCACCGTAGACGACCCTGCAACGGATAGACTCGCCCTCCACACCGAGGACCGCCGCCTCTATGAGGCCGTCGTCCATAAGTATCCTGTTGCCGGGCGATACGTCCCTGTAAAGGTCGGAATAGGTGGTCGATATCATCGATGCATCCCCGTCCGGGTCGCGGGCTACGATAGTTATCTCCTGCCCGGCCTTGAGCTCTATGGATGGGCTGCGGAGGCGCCCCACCCTTATCTTGGGCCCCTGCAGGTCAAGGAGTATGGCTACCGGGATATTGAGTTTTTCAGAGACCTGGCGTATGGTAGAGATGACCTGGCCGTGGACAGACCTTGTCCCGTGCGAGAGGTTAAGCCGGAAGACGTCGGCCCCCGCGCGCATGAGCCCTTCGATCACCTCAGGCGGGGCCGAGGACGGGCCTATAGTAGCGATAATCTTGGTCTTTCTTTTGGGGATCGTCATTCAGGGCATTATCCCACTCTTTACAGACCGCAGTCAACAGCTTAAGGCCAGCTTGACAAAGCGGGCGGCAGCTATTTAAATTGACCGGGGGGCCAATGGATTTCGGCGATATAAAGATATTCCCTGTAAGCGATGGTTCTTTCAAGGTAGATGGCGGGGGCCTCTTCGGGGTCGTGCCCAGGCCCTTGTGGGAGGGGCTAAACCCACCGGATGAAAAGAACCGGGTGCTCCTTGGGCTCAACCCCCTGCTCATCCAGACAGGAAAGAAAAATATCCTTGTCGATACCGGCATAGGCGACAAGGCGACCGACAAGTTCAACTCCATCTATGCGGTAGACAAAAAACACACCCTTTCAGAGTCTCTTTCCGGGCTTGGGCTTACCCCCCGGGAGATTGATATCGTCATAAACACTCATCTCCATTTTGACCACGCCGGAGGCAACACGATTAAAGATGGCGGCTCATTCAAGCCCGCCTTCCCCAGGGCGCGATATATCGTACAGCGCGGTGAATGGGAGGCTGCCACAGAGCCGAACGAGCGTACAAGGGCAAGCTACCGGGCCGAGGACTTCGTCCCTCTGAAAGATGCCGGACAGGTCGACCTTATAGAAGGGGACGGCGAGATAGCGGAAGGGGTCTCGGTCGTCCGCGCGCCTGGGCACAACAGGGACACCCAGCTCGTCAGCATCCGCTCAGGCGGCAGAACAGCCGTCTTTTTAGGGGACCTCATCCCCACCACGGCACACCTCAGGCTCCCGTTCATAGCGGCCTTTGACCTATATCCCCTGGAGACCCTCAAGGCAAAAAAAGAGATTATCGAGGAGGCCGCCCTCAACAGGTGGCTTCTCATATTCGAGCATGACCCTGAAGCGAAGATGGGTTATGTAAGATTAAAGGAAGGAAAGGTGGAGTTTGAGAGGGTGATGTAGGAGCCTAAGGCTGGAGGAAGGGGGTACAAAGCGAGCTGAGCCTTATGCCCAAAAAAGCGCGGCAGCGCGCAAAAGGTCTTTTGCGCAAAGATGATAAGAAAATCTCATGCTCATATTTTATAATTTCTTATGATACCGCCTCTTCCGCGCTTTTCTCGACGATTTTCAATCGCCATCTATCCTTCTCTTTCGAACCCAAAAACCTCCAGCCATTTCATAATTGTACCGACGCCCTGCCTATCATGATGGAAGCAACTGGCGCGCCCTTTTTTAACGGCGACCTTACGATAAGCTTCTTCTTTTTGAGATCAGCCCCGACAATATAGCCGAGGGCCATGTCCCTCCCCAACGCGTCCCTGAAGGAGAAGAGCCTGCCGGAAAGTCCTTCCAGCTCTACCTCCCCAGTGTACCTCAAGCCAACGGAGGCGAGGCGTACTGTAAACGTCCTTCCGCCCCTGAAGTATTCCCTGAACTTGCTGGCGCGCCACTCGGTTCTACTGGCCACCGTTTTAAGGACGGCATGCTCTGAGGCTTCTACCATTATCACCCTCGGGCGCCTCTGTTTCCTGTAGGCGTCGAGTATATGGCCGAGCTCGTCTCCCTTCTCTATCCCTATCACGATATCGGGCGAGAGAATATCTATCTTATATTGCTTATAGATCCTCCCGACCGGCTCGGTTATGAGGCCGGTCGTGTCTATCACGAGCTTTTCGCACCTCTTCAGGGCGCTGTCCATAAGGAGCCTCGCTCCCGCGATAGACGGCAGAAGGTTACCCGGCGGACTCAAGCTCCCCGTGAAATAGAGCTCCTCGGCCTTTATCCCCTCCCACCCGTTAAAACCGCCTTTGGCCACGCCCCAGGCCAGGGTCGTCGGAGGGCCAATATGCGATTGCCCCATGTCAAGGTCAAGGGCGCCGGTCCTCCATTTACGGGAAAGGAGGCCGACCGCCGCCTCGGCCATCGTGGTCTTGCCTGTATCCGCCCCGCCGATGAACATGATGCTCCGGGCACGGGCGGAAAGTATCGCGCTTACGATATCGCCACTAAGGTCCACGGAGCCCCTCTCGCGGCCATGGAACTGATTAAAGGATAGCATATAACCGCTCGCCCGGCTGGAGCGGAATATTTTTTCGATTTTTTCTTTGACATTTTTCGACCTTTTGGTAATATTCAAAATGCCTTTAAAATTGAAGCGGATTTACAGGCTTTTTCGCCTATAAATTACCTGTGCCCGTGCTAAAAAGAACCCCGCTATATGACATACATACCTCGCTCGGCGCGAGGATGGTCCCGTTCGCCGGGTGGGAGATGCCCGTCCAGTACTCCGGCGTAATAGACGAGCACGTCGCGGTGCGCTCCTCCTGCGGGCTCTTCGACGTCAGCCACATGGGCGAGATCGAGGTCTCCGGGGACGGGGCAATAGATTTCGTCCAGTTCATCATGACCAACGATATCGAGCGTATAAAAGACGGACAGTGCCAGTATACGCTGCTGTGCAAGGAAGACGGCGGGGTGGTCGACGACACCATCGTCTACCGCTTCAACATAGACCGCTTCCTCTTTGTGGTAAACGCATCTAACGCGGAGAAGGCCTTTGGCTGGATGAAGAAGGTCCAGGCAAAGGAGCAGTTCCCTGACGTATCCATAGAAGACTTGAGCCCGCGGTACGCCCAGCTTGCGGTACAGGGGCCGAAATCGGTCGAGGTATTAAGGCCGCTACTCGACATAGACCCTGAGGAGATAGGGCATTTTCACTTCCACATGGGCCTCCTTGGCGGCGAGATAGAGGCGGTCGTATCAAGGACCGGCTACACAGGCGAGGACGGCTTCGAGATATACCTCGACCCAACCGATGCCCCCGCGGCCTGGAAGGCCATCATGGAGACCGGCAGGGTCCACGGCATAAAACCCACCGGGCTCGGGGCAAGAGACACCCTGAGGCTTGAGATGGGCTATCCGCTTTATGGCCACGAGCTCGGCGAAAAGATAACCCCCATAGAGGCGAGCCTGGGAAAGTATGTGAAGTTCAACAAGGATTTCATCGGAAGAGAGGTCCTTGAGAAGCAGTCCAATGAGGGCGCCGAAAGGGTCCTCGTGGGCTTAAAGATGCTCGATACAGGCATACCGAGGCAGGGCTACGAGATACAAAACTCAGGGCTTTCAGTCGGCGAGGTAACAAGCGGGACGATGTCCCCGTCGCTCGAGGTCGGCGTAGCAATGGGCTTTGTCAAGACAGCGCTCAAAACGCCTGGCACCGCGATAGAAGTGATCATAAGGGGACGGGCCGCAAGGGCAGAGGTAACCACGCTTCCGCTATACAAAAAATAACGCCTTCCATTATTTAAAAGCAGGAAAGGAGAATCACACAATGGAGTTCCCCAAGGACCTTAAATACACCAAGGAACACGAATGGATTAAGGTCGAAGGAAAGACCGCGACCGTCGGAATAACCGATTACGCCCAGGACTCTCTCGGCGATGTCGTCTATGTCGAGCTTCCCCAGGAAGGCGGCAGCGTAACAAAGCACGAGCCCTTCGGCGTGGTCGAGTCTGTAAAGGCCGTATCTGACCTCTACTCGCCGGTAAGCGGCAGCGTCACAGAGGTAAACGACGCGATAATCGACAGCCCGGAGGTCATAAACGAAGACCCTTACGGCGACGCGTGGATGATAAAGGTGGAGATATCCAGCAACAGCGACCTTGATGACCTTCTTACCGCTGACGAGTACCAGAAGTTCATCGAAGAAGAGAAGTAAGCCGCTGTGCCCTACATACCCCACACCGAAGAGGACATCCAAAAGATACTTCAGGCGGTCGGCGCAACCAGGGTTGAGGAGATACTCTCCCAGCTGCCGGCCGCTTTGAGGCTTAAAACCCCCCTTGACCTTCCCAGGGGGCTCTCCGAGCAGGAGCTTCTCTGCCATCTCAAGGACCTTAGCGCGAAGAACACTACCGTAGAGGAATATTCGAGCTTCCTTGGCGCGGGCGCGTATAACCATTACATACCGGCGATAGTAGACAGCATTATTTCAAGGTCAGAGTTCTATACCTCTTATACGCCATACCAGCCGGAGCTGTCGCAGGGCACCCTTCAGGCTATCTTCGAGTACCAAACGCTCGTCTGCCAGCTTACGGGCATGGACGTAAGCAACGCCTCTCTTTACGACGGCGCCTCAGCCGTTGCCGAGGCGGCCCTCATGGCCCGGAGGATCACCGGCAAGGACGGGATAATATTATCGAGCTCACTGCACCCTGAGTACAGGGAGACCGTAAAGACCTACCTTGCAGGCACAGGCGACAGCCTCTCGGAAGTGATGTACTGCACCGAGACCGGAGCGACGCTCCCTGGCGCCGTAGAGGCTGCCATGGTGGACTCTACCGCCTGCGTCGTCGTCCAGCACCCGAACTTTTTCGGCTGCGTTGAGGATGTAGAGGCGCTCTCAGAGGTCGTGCACCGCAAGAAAGCCATCCTTATAGTGGTCGTAAACGAGGCCGTCTCCCTTGGCCTCCTTAAGCCGCCCGGAGAGTCGGGCTGCGATATAGTAGTCGGAGAGAACCAGTCTTTCGGAAACCCGTTGAGCTACGGCGGCCCTTACCTGGGCTTCATGGCTACAAAAACAGAATTCGTCCGCCAGATGCCTGGACGCATCATCGGCCAGACGGTAGACAGGGACGGCAAGAGGGCGTTCTGCCTCACCTTCGCCACAAGGGAACAGCACATAAGAAGGGAGCGGGCCACCTCCAACATATGCACGAACCACGGCCTAAGCGCCCTTGCGGCCTCGGTCCACATGGTCGGGCTCGGCTCCCAGGGCCTGCAGAGGCTCGCGAGGCTTAACCTCTCAAAGGCCGAATATCTCAAGGATAAGATCACCGGGGCAGGGGCAGAGATAGCTTTCACCTCTCCTACCTTTAACGAGTTCACGGTAAAGGTAGGCAAAGACCCTGATTCAGTATTGAACGCCCTCTTGAGAAAGAAGATAATCGGGGGGGTAGTCTTAAAGAGGTTCTACCCGTCGCTCGACCGTCATATCCTCGTGGCCGCAACCGAGATGAACTCGAAAGACGAGATGGACAGGTTCGCGCAGGTGCTTAAAGGGGCATAATTTTTTCCTCTGACAGGTTGCTGAAAAACACAGATTTTGTTCAGGCTGCTCTAAAAACCATATGCGTGGCCCCCGTTAAATCAGGGAGCGAGAAGGAGGCGTACTCTTGTTGTACGCCGCTACTACGAGCGATGAAGACAGCGAAGCAGATGGACTTTTGAAGTTTCCTGCCAGCTTGCTGCGGGAAACTTGCATGTAAGGAAAATCTCAATTGTGATTCGCTCGCTAACCGCTCGCTATGCATGACCAGCAGCCTGCTAATTAAAGGCAGGGATATATCCAATGGAAGCTAACGGCGCAAAAGGGCTCATCCTGGAAGAGCCTGTGATATTCGAGAAGTCCTCTGCCGGCAGGGTAGGCGTAGAGCCTCCGCCAGCGGATGTACCGGAGACAGACCCGGCGAAGGTCATACCCAGGAGGCTTTTAAGGGCTGCCATCGACGGCTTCCCGGACGTCTCTGAGATGGACGCCGTCCGCCACTACACGAGGCTTTCGCAGTGGAACTTCGGCGTGGACTCCGGCTTTTATCCGCTCGGCTCGTGCACGATGAAGTACAACCCCAAGATAAACGAGACTGCGGCGAAGCTCCCCGGCTTCTCGCTCCTCCACCCGTATCAGCCAGTCGAGATGACGCAAGGGGCGCTCGAGATAATGCACTCCCTCGAAGGCTATCTGGCCGAGATAAGCGGCATGGACGCGGTAACGCTCCAGCCTTCCGCGGGGGCGCACGGAGAGCTCTGCGGCCTTTTGACTATCGCCGCCTACTACAGGGCCATCGGCAAGCCCCGTACCAAGATAATCATACCGGACACCGCCCACGGCACTAACCCGGCAAGCTCGCACCTCGCGGGCTTCAAGGTCGTGCCCGTCAAGACCGAAGGCAGGGGCACCCTTCCAGCCGAGGCGGTAGCGGCTGTGATGGACGAGGAGACCGCCGGTGTGATGCTCACGAACCCGAACACCATCGGCCTCTTCGAGAAGAACATAAAAGAGATAGCCGAGATCGTCCACGCGAAAGGCGGCTTTGTATACGGCGACGGGGCGAACCTCAACGCCCTTATGGGCCTCACAAAGCTCGGCGAGATAGGGGTTGACGTGGTGCAGTTCAACCTGCACAAGACCTTCTCGACCCCGCACGGCGGAGGCGGCCCTGGAAGCGGCCCGGTCGGCGTAAGAAAGCCGCTTGAGCCATTCTTGCCTGTGCCAAGGATAAAAAAAGAGGGCGGCAGGTACAGCCTGGATTTCAACCGCCCGCAGTCTATTGGCAGGATGAAGTCGTTCTACGGTAACTTCTCGATAATGGTCCGCGCATACACCTATATAAGGAGAATGGGCGGGGAAGGGCTGAAGAGGGCGACCGAGACCGCCATACTCAACGCCAATTACGTGAAAGAGCGGCTCAAGGGCACCTACCACCTCGCCTTTGACGAGCCCTGCATGCATGAGTGCGTATTCTCCGACAGATTGCAGCTCGGCAACGGCGTTTCAACGATGGACATCGCAAAGAGGTTGATAGACTATGGCTATCACCCGCCGACGGTCTACTTCCCGCTCGTTGTGCCTGGCGCGATAATGGTCGAGCCTACGGAGACCGAGACGATAGAGACACTCGATAAGTTCATAGACGTTATGAAGGCCATCGCAGAAGAGGCGAAGACAGACCCGGAGCTGCTGAAGAACGCGCCGACTAAGACCAAGATAAGAAGGGTCGACGAGACAAGGGCGGCGAGGGAGCCGGTCCTGAGGTGGAAAAAATAGAGGATAAAAAGCCCGCTTACGCGGGCTTTTTTAATCACAGGATGAAAGTATCTCAAGCCGATACCCTCCAGAAAAGTGAACAGTATTTCAAGAACCATCTGCCGGCGCTCGACCTGCTTCGGGCCATTTCGATCGTCATGGTCCTGCTCTTCCACTTCAGCGGTTCGTTCAGCCTCCCGAGGGAGTCGTATATAGCCAGGTTTTTTTTCTGGGGCAAGCACGGGGTCGATCTTTTTTTTGTGCTCAGCGGATTTCTTATCGGCGGACAGATAGCCGAGAGCACATTGAGAGGCGCTTTCAGCTTCAAGGTCTTTTACTTCAAGCGGTTCTGGAGGATCTTCCCCGCTTATTACTTCTCTATCCTTGTATACGCGCTGCTTGTTTATTATTTCTCAGGCGGAAACCTTTTCAATAATAGCGGCGTCATAAAAGACATCCTTATCCATATCTTTTATACCCAGAACTATTTCAACCCCTCGATGTATGGCGGCATCTACTGGACCCTTGCCGTCGAGGAACAATTTTATATCGTCATCCCTGTCCTGCTCTACCTTTTGATAAAGCGCTCTCCCGGATCTACCGTACCCGCATTCCTTCTGATCCTGCTCTCATCCATCGCCGTCACGTACTTCCTCTATGACCAGTCCGATTGGTGGTATTATTTCATGGACCACAATATCCGGGGTTTTTCCGCCCTCCTTTCCGGGGTGGCCACAGCCTTCCTCTGGATCCGCTACAGGGACAGGCTCAGGAATATCCCCTCAATTTTGCCGGCAGCCATCCTTGCGGCCTCATGCGCTATCCTCTTTGTATCTTATATCAAGGACAGCACGCTTGGCATGAGCTGGCACGAATCCTTATGGCAGTTCATCCCGACCTCGATAGGGTTTTCCGGATTGATACTTTACCTGTCTATAAAGCCGTTCTCATTCCCCCTTAAGTGGCTGATAAAGACAGTCGCCAGATTGAGCTATACGATCTATCTCTATCATGTGCTCGTAGCCGTATTATTGAGGTACGTGATCAAATCCCAGGGGATCGTCTTTAATACGGCCTCCCTGTCATCTTTCGCGGCTGTCTTTTCGGTCTATCTGATATTGGTTATCGTACTCTGTCAGATCGCCTACTATCTTATTGAAAGACCCACGATGCGCTTCAGGGAAAATTTTTTGAGAAAAAAGAGCCTTCTTGATCCCTGAAAATTATGATGACGGTATTGGGGTGGGTCAGGTGAGCTTTTGAGATGAAAGACCAGAAATGAAGGCAGGCGTCGGTAGGACTGCTTTCATCCAATCCGTCGGCCATTTTTCAAGGCCCCAACCCATTCCGGGCTCTCATGGCCCTTCAAGCAACGGTCGTTTAAGGCCGAAGCCATTGGGATTCAAGGCCTTTAAGGCCTCCTTAGGTGGTTTGCACGCACCCTGCGGATGGGGGTCACGGACCCCTTCTCCAGTCCAGACAACGCCTGTCTTTCAATTAAATTATAGCAGAAAACAAAGAACTCTACAACATTGGACCGCCTTGAAATCCGCTTATTTATAAGATACTTACAAGATTATTTAAAAAACGGTTTTTCGGGTTGGAGGGGCAGGAAAAAGGGCAAAAATAAAGGGCGCATCTTGAGGAGAAGAGGCTTTCATACAAGTGGAAGTTCAGAAGAGCGGTTCAGGCTTCCGGCCTGGGGAGATGCTCTCGCAATCCCGGTTGGCTTGCTCACCCCGCCCTGGAAGAACCCCTAACGGTACCAACTGAAGCTCATCTCCAACAGATGCGTCCTTTATCTATTTTCATAATACTCCTATTGTAAATTCTTGTCAAATTTGATTGTCGCATGTGTCCCCCTAACGGCTCTACTCGCCCGCCGGCCTTGTCTTCCATCTCCTGTGCACCCAGAACCACTCTTGAGGGTGCTTTCTTATCATCTCTTCGACCACTCTGGTAAACCGGGTTGTGTTCTCTATGGCATCCCGCTCCCTGTCGCCTGTATTTGAAAGGGACAATTCCTCCATTACCTCTAACACGTGGCCTCTACCCTTCCTGCATATGAAGGCCGGGACCACGGCAGCGCCGCTTGCCTGAGCGAGGTGCGCCGGGCCCTTGTTAGTGCAGGCCGGGACGCCGAAGAAGTCCACGAAAACGCCTTCAGAGGCCGCAACGTTCTGGTCGACGAGTATCGTGACTATCGCATTCGAGGCAAGGGCCTTCAAGAGCTTCCTCATCGCCCTCCGCTTGTATATCATCCTGTTGCCTGAGCTGCTCCTCGCCCACGTGACGAAGCGCTCGAAGGCGGGGTTATCTATCTTTCGGACAACGATGTCGAGGCTGTACCCCCTGTGGCCGAGGGCCGCGGCGAGAAGCTCCCAGTTGCCGAAGTGCGCGGTCAGAAGGATCACGCCCCTGCCGCGCGAGAGCGCCCTGTCGAAGTTCTCAAGGCCGCTGAACTCTACCATTTTTTCGATATCGCCGCGATCAAGCCATGGCAAACGCGTGAACTCGAAGAACATGGTCGCGAGATTCCGGAAGACCCCCCTCGCTATACGCTTCCTCTCGCCTTCAGCGCCGCCCAACGCGCGTTCCAGGTTCGAAAGAGCGACCTTGCGGTGCCTGCCAGAGAGGCGGTATGCCAACGCCCCGAAGATAGCGCCTAAGGGGCGGACCACCCGCACCGGCAGATGTCCGAGCAGGAAAGAGAGGAGCTTTAGAAGCTTAAACATCAAAACACCCCTCTCAAGATAGGCGCGACAGAGGAGTTGAGAAGGCCCTGGTCTATATCCACCTCGACCTTGAGAGCGAAAACCGGGAGCGTTTTTACAAGCCCCTTGAGCTTGACCGCGTCTTTTTCAGTGGTGACGATCATCTCGGCGCGCCTTTGCTCCATGCCCCTCGCGTCGGCTTCGGTATATGAATGGTGGTCAGGAAAATCCATGCTTTCGGCTACTTGAGCCCCGAGACAGGCAAGGCTCTCCTTGAACGACTCTGGCCTGGCTATCCCGGAGACGGCTAAAACCTTTTGCCCAAGCAAAGAGGCGAGCGGCAGCTCTTCCCCGGAGGCGATGTTGTACAGGCGCTCTGCCCTGTAGGCAAACGGGATGTAAGGGATGGAGTACTCATGGAGCGTCTCCCAGGTCCTTCCCACAGGGGCCCCGCCCTTTATCATTGCGAAATCCGCCCTCTTAAGAGCCGATACCGGCTCGCGAAGCGTTCCTCTGGGCAGCATATACCCGTTGCCGAAGCCTTCCCTGGAGTCAAGAAGGACGATATTGATATCGCGTTCGAGCCTCAGGTGCTGGAAGGCGTCGTCAAGAAGGAGGACGTTTGGCGAAAACCTCTCCATTATAAACTCGCCCCCCCTTACCCTGTCCGGGCAGACGACGACCGGCACTCCGGGTAAGCGCGAGGCCATGAGATAGGGCTCGTCCCCGGCCTCCCTGGGCCCCATCAGGATATCAAAACCGTCCGATACTACCGAAGGGCCCCTGGCGCCGCCCTTGTACCCGCGGCTTAAGATAGCGACTCTCTTTCCGTCTTTCTTGAAAAATTCGGCAAGGAAGATGGTTACCGGGGTCTTGCCCGTGCCGCCAACGGTAAGGTTTCCGACCGAGACGACCTTCACCGGGAGCGAGCGCGATCGAAGGAGGCCGAGCCTGTATGAGACAAGGCGCGCTCGCACGCCAAGGCCATAGAGCAACGAAAGGGGGTAGAGGAAGGCATGGGAGGCCTGGCCGATCTCCCGCGCCCTCATGCTCGCCTCCAATTTCCTGGCAATCGACACCCCTTACCTCCTGAGAAGCCCTTCTATGGCTTCCGTGGTGCGTTGGGCCGCGCCCCTGTTCTCCTCGACAACACCCCTGGCGAGCGCGCCGGTCCTCTTTTTCAGGACCTCGTTGGAAAGAAGGCTCTGGAGCGCCTCAGTAAGCTCGCCCTCATCTCTAACGCGTATGCCGCCGCCTTTTTTCTCAAGGAGCTCCGCCATTCCGAGATATGTCGTAAGATGAGCGCCGTATATGACGGGCTTGCCGAAGTACGCCGGCTCAAGGAGGTTGTGCCCGCCGACGCCCGGCAGCAGCGACCCGCCTACTATCGATATGTCGGAGAGCGAATAGACTGTCATGAGCTCCCCTATCGAATCGAGGAGTATTATTTGAGCCCCCCCGCCCCTGGAGCGCCTCGCGTAAGGAATACCCGTCTTCCGGATAACGGACTCGACGTCGTTAAACCTCTCCGGGTGCCTTGGGGCGATGATGAGCCTCAACCCCTTCATCCTGCCGGAAAGGGCCCTGTAGGACGAAAGGACGATCTCCTCCTCGCCAGGGTGGGTCGAACCGGCTACTATCAAAGACTCGCCGGCCCTCACGCCCAATACTTCCTTGAGGTTTTTTACAAACTGCCTGTCCATGATGGACGGCGAGAGGTCGAACTTCAGGTTGCCTGTAAGCTCGACGTTCTCAGCCGGGACCCCCACGGCAACGGCCTTTTCCATATCTTCCGCGGTCCTGGCCAGAAAGAGGCTCACGTCGCCGAAGACCTTTTTAAAAAGGAATGAGAAGGCGCGGAACCTCCCGGCCGACCTCTCCGAGATAGTGCCGTTTGCCACCACCACCGGCGCGCCGAGCTTCCGCATTGTCCTGAAGGCGTTCGGCCAGATCTCCTTCTCGACCGTAATAAAGAGCGCCGGCCTTACAAGGGCGGCTACCCGCCCTATCGACCATGGAAGGTCAAGCGGGAAGTAAATGAGCGCGTCGATGAGCCCCTTGCCCTCCTGCGCGGCTGTCCTGTTGCCGGTGGCGGTCACGGTGGAAAAGAGTATGCGGACGTCAGGCCGGCCGCGCTTCAAGGCCCTGAGGACCGGCAGCACGGCCTTTGTCTCGCCGACTGAAACGGCATGCACCCAGACCACCTTGCCCTTCCTCAGGTTCCTGAGCTTGCGCTTGTTGAGAAAGCCGAACCTCTCTGGTATGCCCTCCCTGTATTTTCGCGCGAAGAGCATCTTGAGGATAAAATATGGGAGGAGCAGCAGGGCTGATATGTGAAGGATGAGGTTGTAGAGGAAGTACGCCATTTACTCAGCTATTTTTCAAAGCGGCTGTCAGCTGTAGAGGTGGCCTCGACAAGGCTCTTTTCAAGGGCCGCCCTCGCCTCTTCCATCTCCTCGGGGCCTGCCTCAGCCCTGACATAAAGAGGCTCGCCGCAGACGAATACCCCGCGCGAGAAGGGGTACGGCATTATAAAGCCGTCCCAGCTGCCAAAGGTTTTTTTTTTGACGCCCCGAAGGAGATAGGGATGATCGGAAGGCCTGTGGCCTTGGCGGCCTGTATGGCCCCCATCTGGGCCTTCTCGCTGGGCCCTTTCGGTCCGTCAGGTGTTATGGCCAGGTCTTGTCCGTCCCGGGCAGCCTTTAAAAGCCCCTTTATACCGGCCAACCGGCCCCTGGTCGTGGAGCCGCGCACAGAGTCCATCCCGAATCCTTTGACCGTCCTGGCGATCAGCTCGCCGTCCCTGCTCTGGCTTACAAGTATGGAGATGCCGCCGCCCAGATAGCAGTAGGGCATCATGAGAAGCCTTCCGTGCCAGAAGGCGATGATGACCTTTGCGCCCCTGGCCGCAAGCTCCCGGTAGGCGCCGTAATTTACATACTCGACGCGCATCGTCGCCCGCAGGAGCCTTATTATCCCCCGCGCGACAAACGGCAGCGCCGCCACCATCACCTTTTCACTTATCTTAGCCATAAGAGAGCCTAACAGGATTGCTTTAGCAGGCTGTTATCAACAGCCTGCTAAAGATTATCACGATAGAGCTATTTTCTCAACGATAGTTGAAGGCCCGTGAAGACGATCCAGGCAGCCGCCTACCCTTCGAACTGCATCGAGTAGATGCGGGAGTACTCCCCTCCTGTTGAGAGTAGCTCATCATGCCTTCCCATCTCTATTATTCTGCCGCCTGAGAGGACTATTATCCTGTCCGCGCTCCTGACCGTAGAGAGCCTGTGGGCGATGACAAAGGTCGTCCTTCCTGTCATGAGGTTCGATATGGCCTTCTGCACCTCAAGCTCTGATTCGGTGTCAAGGGCAGAGGTGGCCTCGTCCAGGATAAGGATGGGCGCGTTCTTGAGGATCGCCCTGGCGATGGAGAGCCTCTGCCTTTCACCGCCGGAGATCCTCACCCCGCCTTCGCCTATCACCGTATCATATCCTTGCGGGAGCCTCGCGATGAAATCATGGGCGTTGGCCGCCCTGGCGGCAGCTGTTATATCCTCGTCGCTCATCTCGATAGAGCCGTAGGCGATATTGCGTTTCACCGTGTCGTTAAAGAGGATCACCTGCTGGGAGACTATCGCGACCTGCGCCCTGAGGGACTTGAGGGAAACTTCCCTTAAGTCCCTGCCGTCTATAAGTATGGAGCCGGAAGATACGTCGTAGAACCTGGGTATGAGGTTCACGAAGGTGGATTTTCCGGCCCCGGAGCTCCCGACGATGGCTATCACCTCGCCCTTCCTTACTGTGAGGTCTATATTGCTCAGGACCGGCTCGTCGCCGTATTTGAACCCTACGCCGCTGAACTCGATTGAATCCCGTACGCCGTTTATCGGCGCTCCGACGCTGTCGCGCTCACCGGGCCTGTCGATTAGCTCGAAAATCCTCGCCGCGGCGGCAATGCCCTGCTGAATATTGAGGTTTACGCCGTTAAGGGACTTTATCGGCTGGTAGAACATTATGACCGAAGCGAAAAACGAGATGAAGGTCTCGGGCTTCAAGGTACCCTGGCTTATCCTGTATGCGGCGTACCAGATCGTCACCGCGAAGGCGAATGCGCCGAGCGTTTCCATGAGCGGCGAGGATATCGCGCGGACCTTCAAGGTCTTTATCTGGTTCCGGGTGAAGCTCTCGTTCTCCTTCTGGAACCTTTCCGACTCGTAACCCTCCATGCAGAAGGCCTTGACTATCCTGACGCCCGATATGGCCTCGTGCAGGAGCGCGGTCATCGCGCCCATGGTCACCTGCCCCTGGGTCGAGACCTTCTTCATCCTGCGCCCGAGCTTCTGCATAGGGTAGACGGAAAGCGGCAGCGCGACAGAGGCGGCCATGGCGAGCTTCCAGTCGAGGCTCACGACGACCGCGCCGAGGATGATTATGGTGAGGCTCTGCTTCAATATCTGAGTCACCGCGTCGGAGGTCGAAGTCTGTATGAGGTTTACGTCGCTGGTTATCCTCGACGTGAGGATCCCGGTGGAGGTGCTCGAGAAGTAGCCGAGCGACAGCGTCAGTATATGGGAGTAGAGCTTCTTCCTCAAGTCACGCACAATGCCCTGCCCCACGTAGGCCATGAAATACGCCTGCCCATATGAGCTAAGCCCCTTTGCCGCCGCCACGGCGATGATGGCAAGCGGTATCGCGAGCATCATCTTTTCCCTGGGGACGGTGAAAAGGTCGAAGGGGATGAGCTTTATGGTATCCGGGCCCCCGCTTGTGAAAAGGAACTTCATCACCGGGCCGATGAGATAGGCCATCGCGCCGTTTGCGAGCGCGAATGCGAACATGCACGCGAAGGCCATCAGGAAGTGGCCCTTGTACGGCGGCATGAGCTTTAATAGACGGAGGTACGTATTCATGTCCGGCGCACCAGGTCAGGGCTTACGTGATAGTCATGGTAATCGAGATTGGTGATAAGGTTGTATATAGACCTCGCGGCCTTGTCCGCGGCCCCGCCCCTTCCAAGGTTTTTCTTTATCTCCATATAGCCCTCGATCATCGCCTCCCGCCTGGGGCCGTCGAAGAGGGATATGACCTCGCGGGCAATATTTTCAGGGGTCGCCTCCCCCTGCAGAAGCTCAGGGACGACCTTCCTTTCCGCGACGATATTCGGCAGCCCGGCGTAGGCAAGGCCCACGAGCGCCCTGGCTATGCCATAAGAGACCGGCGACATCTTATAGACTATGACCATAGGCGTCCCGATGAGGGCTGTCTCAAGGGTAGCGGTCCCTGAGGCGACTACGGAGGCGTCTGAGGCCCTGAGCGCTTCGTACATCTTCCCACGCACCACCCTTATGTCTGCCTTGGCGCCTTTAAGGGGCCCGGCAAGGAGCCCGTCATCGATGCTTCTGGCGGCTGGGAGGAGAAAGACGGTCTTTTTCTCTTTCGAGATCATGGCCGCCGCCTGCACCATCGGCCCCAGGAGCCTTTTGACCTCTCCTGTGCGGCTGCCGGGCAGAAGAGCCACTACCGACTCTTCAGCGCCTATCCCGAAAGAAGCCCTGGCCTCTTCCTTCGTAGAATCGCATCTGGCGCTATCCGCAAGCGGATGGCCCACATACTCGACATCGACCCCGGCCTGCCTGTAGAGGTAGTACTCAAAAGGGAAGACGACGAGCATCTTGTTGACCAGGCGCGCTATCTTCCCGAGCCTGCCCTTCCGCCATGCCCATACCTGCGGGCTTATGTAGTAGATAACTGGCACGCCGAGGCGCCTGGCCTCTTTAGCTATTCGGAGGTTGAAATCAGGAAAATCTATGAGCACCACCGCGTCAAAATGCTCACCGGCGAGCTGGCGCTTCAATGTCCTCATGGAACTTATTATCTTCGGGAGCCTGGCCGCCACCTCCACGACCCCCACGACCGAGACGTCGCGGGAGTCGAGGCCGACCATCCCCTCTTCCTTCATCCTCCATCCGCCCATGCCGGTAACGTTAAGGCCCGGTATGAGCTTCTTAAGGGACCTTATCAGGGCCGCTCCGTGCAGGTCTCCGGACTCTTCACCGCTTACAATAAATATGCTTTTATCCATGCTGCTTTCATCTCGATTTAATAACGATTAAGATACGGGGCCAGAGGCAGGCGCGGCAGCCTCTCTTACCGGCAGCCAGCTGAGCGCTGGACCAGCTCAGCCAGCTCAAGCGCCTTCATGCCGTCCATGCCAGAGACCACAGGCCGGGCGCCGGTTGTGATGGAGAAGAGAAAGCTTCTCAGCTCCTCAAGAAGTGAGTCCTTCTTCTCGACGGTTATGTCATCGTCCACCTGCCGGGCGACAGGCCCCTGCCCCGCTACCGTCCTCGTCAGGGTCAAGCCCTGCGTGGCGTAGTCTATCGAGACCATGGCGTCAGGCTGGACAACGTTTATCTTTCTTACGCGCTCTTTGGAGACGCGGCTTGAGGTTATGTTCGCAACGCATCCGCTTTGAAAGGTGACCCTCGCGTTCGCGAAATCAGCCTTGCCCGCAGATACGACAGGCACCGCCATCGCCTCTACCTTCACGGGCTCTGAGCGCGCTATCGAGAGCACGAGGTCCAGGTCGTGTATCATTACGTCGAGGATGACGTCCACGTCGGTGCTCCTGTTCGGGAAAGGGGAGGCCCGCACGGCCTCTATGTATACCGGGTCTTTTATCCTGTTCCCAAGTGCGAGCATAGCCCCGTTGAAGCGTTCGAGGTGTCCGACCTGGAGGACTGCCTTCGTCCTTTCGGCCTCATCGACAAGGGAGCGGGCCTCTTTCGACGCTGCGGTTATGGGCTTTTCCATCATCACGTGGACGCCCCTGGAGAGGAACTCCATCCCGAGCCGGTAATGGTGCTCGGTCGGCGTCACAATGCTTACGGCGTCCACCTTCCCTAAGAGCTCCTGCGGGGAGGTGAATGCCTTTGTGTTGACCTCGGCAGCGACCCCCGCCGCCCTTGCCGGGTCCGGGTCGACAACGCCTACAAGCTCTGCCTCTTCGAGCATCGCGTACTTTTGAGCGTGGAACCTGCCGAGGTATCCAACGCCTATGACCGCGACCTTAATCTTCTTCAGAGAGATCACCTTTTCTCTTCATCCTTTCGCGGGCGATCCCCCTTTTTGAGCCATGAATGAAGTCTACGAACCTCCTGGCGTGGACCGAGCCGGGAAGCTCCTTCTTTAATTCCTCCACGGCGTCGGAGGTAGAAAGAGACGACCTGAATATGATGTTGTAGGACCTCTTTATCTCGCCGAGCTCTTCCTTTGAAAAGCCCTGCCTTCTTATGCCGACAGCGTTGAGCCTGTAGACGCTGGCCCTGTTGCCTACCGCCATCACGTAAGGGGGGATGTCCTTGCTCACCGCTGAAGCGCCGCCTATTATGCAGTACGCCCCTATCCGCACGTACTGATGGACTGCAACGAGGCCGCCCACTATGGCGTTGTTGTCGATGCGCACGTGGCCGCCGAGGGTGGCGGAGTTGGCCATGATAATATTGTCGCCGAGCTGGCAGTCATGGGCTATGTGCACGTAGTTCATGAAAAGGTTGTTGCTGCCGCACTCGGTCCTGAGCTTGTCTTTGGTGGTGGCCCGGTGGATGGTGACGAACTCCCTTATAGTGTTGTTGTCCCCGATGATCGTCTCCGTCCTCTCGCCCTTGTAGCCAAGGTCCTGGGGGGGCGCTCCTATGGAGACGAACTGGAATATAGAGTTGTTCTTGCCGATGGCCGTCCACTTGTCTATTACGACATGGGAGCCTATCTTGGTGTTCTCGCCGATCCTTACGCCCTCTCCTATTACGGTGAACGGGCCTATCTCGACCCCTGGCGCCAGCTCCGCGGTCGGGTGGACGCAGGCCGTCGGGTCTATCCTCACTTCTTTTATCCTGGCTGCGGACTTGCTCATGATATGGGAATACCTTTCGTTATTGGATGGTGCTACTTCTCCATTATGGTCGCCAGAAGCTCGGCCTCGGCGACGAGGGCCCCGGCAACGAACGCCTCTCCCTTGAAGGCCCATATGGTGCCCCTGCACTTCGTGACGTTGAGGGCGAATTCTATGGTGTCCCCCGGCACGACTGGCTTTCTGAAGCGCGCCTTGTCTATGCCCATGAAGTAGACCACCTTGTTGCTCACGTCCGCGGACTTGAAGGCCAGTACGCCTCCGACCTGCGCCATCGCCTCTATTATGAGGACCCCCGGCATTATGGGGTGGCCCGGGAAATGTCCGGTGAAGAATGGCTCGTTTATGGTGACGTTCTTAAGCCCCCTGGCCGATTTTCCCGGGTCAAGCTCCAGTATCCTGTCGATCAGAAGAAAAGGGTAGCGGTGCGGGAGGATGTTCATTATCTCCCTCGTATCTATCATGGCGCCTCCTCTGGATGTCTTTTCACCGGCCTGCGTATCGGTCATATATCCCCCTGTTCCTTATCGGCCTTCAATGATTTTTCGATTTCGAGAAGCCTCTTTTCCATCTCACCCAGCTCCTTCTTGAGAAGAGGGAGCTTCGAATAGATATTCTGGGCGCGGAGCCACTGTGCGTGCGGGATGGCCGGGAAGCCCGCGAAGACGCTCCTGGACGGGATATCCTGCACCACCCCTGATTTCGCGCCTACGCCGACGTCGTCCCCTATCGTGATATGCCCGCCGATGCCGGCCTGCCCGCCGATCTGCACGCGGCTCCCCACCTTTGTGGAGCCGGCGATCCCGGCCTGGGAGACGATGACCGTGTCCTCGCCGATGGCCACGTTGTGCGCCACCTGCACGAGGTTGTCTATCTTCGTGCCCCTTCCTACGATCGTCTCTCCAAGCGTGGCCCTGTCAATAGTAACGCACGCGCCTATCTCAACGTCGTCCTCTATCCTTACGATGCCCCTTTGCGGGACCTTGACGTACTTTTGTCTGTCGCGGGCATAACCAAAGCCGTCGCTGCCGATGACGGAGTTGCAATGTATTATGACGCCGCGCCCAACGAGAGAGCCCTCTCTTATCGCAACGCCAGAGTAGATTATGCAGTCAGGGCCGATCTTCGCGCCCCTGCCTACGTACACGCCCGGAAAAAGGACGGTGCGCGCGCCCACGCTGGCGCCTTCTTCGATCGCGCAGAACGCCTGCACCGAAACGCCTTCACCGAGGCTGGCCCCTGGATGGACCTCGGCCCTTGGGTGGACGCCGGGAGCTGGAATGGGAAGAGGCCTCAAGACCTCGACTATCCTGGCAAAGGCGAGCTGAGGGTTCTTTACTATTATAAGGTTAAGGCTGGCGGGAGCGCCCTCTGAAACGACTACCGCGGTAGCGCGCGTAGAGGCGAGCAGGCCTGAATATTTCTTCTCGGCAACGAACGAGATGTCGCCAGGCCCGGCCTCCTCCAGGGAAGCAGCCCCGGTTATGACGGCCGCTCCGTCGCCTGCAACAATGCCGCCGACCAGCCCGGCGAGCTCTGCGATGGTCTTCCCTGGCATGGCGTTATTTCTTACCCTTGCTGTTGAAGGCCTTTATGACCTCGTCCGTGAGGTCGTATTCCGACGGGGCGTACAGGAGCCCTCCGACGGATTTCTCGAAGACGAAGGTTACGCCTTTTTTCTTGGCGATCTCCTCCACCACGTCACGGAGCCCCTCGATTATCTTCGCCTCTGTCTCCTGCTTTTTCTTGTTGAGGCGCTCTCCGTAGTCCATGAACTTCTTCTGGAACTCGCCTGTCCTGGCCTTGAACTCCTTTTCCTTGGCTTCCCTCGTCTCCTTGTTCCAGACACTCGCCTTCTTGTCCAGATCGTCCTTGAGCTTCTTTAAGGACTCCTGCTCCTTGTTGAGCTCTTCCTCGAGCTTCTCGGCCTCGGCCTTGATGTCCTCCTTGGCCTTCACCCCGGCATCGCACTGGTTGAGCGCCTTCTGCAGATTGGCGTAGCCTATTTTTATCTCGGCTGAAAACGCCTGGCCCGAAAGCAGAAATACGGAAACGAATATGGCGGCGGCGATTACCCTTGTCATTTTCATCATTATCATTTTCTCCTTTGTTATATGCGCGTCAGAACAGGGTCCCGATGGCGAAATCCCATTCCGAAGCGCTCTCGTCGTCCTTTGGGTTAAGGTTAAAGCCCACCTCTATCCTGAGCGGCCCGAGCGGCGAGAACCACCTTATCCCCGTGCCGATAGAGGTCTTGAAATCGCCGAGGTCTATCCTGCCCTGGTAGGCGTTGCCCACGTCGAAGAAGACAAGCCCCCTTATGCTCTGCTCGGCAAAGAGCGGGAACAGGTACTCCGCGTTGACGGTCAGCATCGAGCTGCCGCCTATGAGGTCGCCGGTGGCCGGGTCCTTGGGGCTTACGGACCTCGTCAAGAAGCCGCGTATGCTGTTTATGCCCCCAAGGTAGTACCTCTCATAAACGGGGGCGTCATGCCCGTCGTAGCTATGCACATAGCCGATCGCGCCGTGGAGCGAGAAGACGGTGTCCCAGGCCATGGGGAAGAACCTCACAGCGTCCGCCTCGTATTTTACGAAGTAGCTCGTCCCGCCAAGCGGGCCGCCAGCGAACTCGGTTATCAGGTTCACCACCGACCCTTCAGACGGGAAGAAGGCGTCGTTCCTCGTATCCCTTCTTATCTGGAGCCTTATGCTGCTCTCGGTGCTCGCGCCTTCCTGCTCCTTTATGAGCGAAGAGGCGGTCTCTGCGACTTCGGTGATGAATACGTCCTCGAGCTTGTAGGTGATGAAGCCCCTCGTGTACCTGTTGGTTATCGGGAAGCCGAACCTCAGGTCAAAGCCCTGCTTCCTCAAATTGAAGTCGGGGTACTCCCTTTCGGTATTGTAAAGGTCCAGTCCCGCGGATATCGGCCTGTCGAAGAGCCATGGCTCGGTTATGCCGAATATGTAGCGGGAGCTCGAGGCGCTGACCGTGCCGGAGAGATCGAGCTTCAGTCCCGTGCCCATGAAGTTCGCCTGCGAGATGGAGGCCGTGCCTATCACCTTGTCGACCGAGCTGTAGCCCAGCCCCAGGGAGATGGAGCCGGTCGGCCTTTCCTTGACGCTCAGGCCCAGGTTCATCCTGTCGCTACCGCTGCCCCTGGTCTCGGTTATCTGGACGTCCTCGAAGTAGCCGAGCCTTTTCAGGTTACCGCGCGAGCGCTTGAGCTCTGAAGCGGAATAGAGGTCTCCCTCCCCCAGCTCGACCTCCCTCCTTATTACCTTGTCCCTGGTCCTTACGTTACCCGTGATATCTATCTTCTCTATGTAGACAAGCTCATCCTTTTTTATCTCTATGGTGATGTCGATGGTCCTGTCTTCGGGGTTTATCTTTGTCACGGGTTTTATCTCGGCGTAGGCGTAGCCCTTGTCGCCGTAAAACCCGGTTATCGCCTCTATACCCCTGGCCAGCTCCCTCCTGCTGAAGACGCGCCCACCCTCGAGACCGAGCTTTTCAAGCAGCTCCTCCTTTGACGCGAGCAACTCGCCGCTCAAATCGAGTGCGCCCACCCGGAACTGCTCGCCCTCGGAGATGTTAAGCGTTATGTAGAACCACCGCTTTTCCTCGCTCAGCAGCACGCGGGAATCGAGCACGTCGGCGTTTATGTAGCCGTTGTCGAAGTAGTGGTTCATCAGGATGGCGATGTCGTTCTGGTATATGAACTCGTTGAACTTGCCCGACTTGGTGAGGAAGGTGAAAAACCCGACCTCCTCGGTGTTCATGAGCCCCTTGAGCTTCCCGTCGGTGAACGCCTTGTTGCCGATGAAGGTTATTCTCTTTACCCTGACCTCCGGCCCTTCTTCTATCTTGAAGACGACGGTGGCCTCTACCCCGTCGGACTCGATGACCGGGTTGACCCTGGCGAGATAATAGCCTTCCTCCTCGTAAAGGGACTTGACCCTCTCGGCGTTCTCGGCCAGAAGAGTCCTGTCGAGGACCCTGTTCGTCTTGAGCGTTACTACCTCGGTAAGCTTTTCCTCTTTTATCTCGTTGTTCCCCCGGTACTCTATGCGCCTCAGGAAGGGCATCTCCTTCACGCTGAAGACGAGCGCCTTTCCCGCGGCGGTATCCGTCAGAGCGGCCGCGACGTCGTCGAAGTAGCCGGTCGAGTATATGCCCCTCACGTCCTCCCGGACGGTATCCGGGGAGAATGGCTCGCCCTCCTTGCTTGTAATCTTCTTCATGACCGCCTCGGTATCGACCCTCCTGTTGCCCGAGACCGTTATGCGGTCCACCGTCCCGCCCTTCTCGACAGGCCTTGCCAGCAAGGCGGCGCGCATCTCGTCGGCCATCTTGCCAGCCTTGCCCCTTATCTGGCGGACGAGCTCCGCCTCGGATGGCGAGCTTTCGTAGAAGAAGGCCTTGGCGGCCCTGTCTTTGAGGTCTAATACCCTCCAGTCCACGTTCGAGGTGGCGCCGATCCTCGTTACGGCGCCGAGCACGGCAAAATCCGCCTTCACGCGGGCCGCGAGGCCAAAGGCGGCCTCTTCGCCGAAACGGGCGGCCTTCTCCCTGAGGACCATCTCCATGGTCTCCTCGGTCCCGACCACCTCCACGCCGCTATCCTCCAGCGACGAGGCGAGCGCCTCCATTATATTCCTCCTGACGTTCGATATGTCCGCGCCTGCGTGCATATCGAACGGGAGTATCAGTACCCTTATACCCTCAGCCATGGCCGAGACGGGAAGCAGCATGATGACGAGAGCTAACAAACAAAGACGGAACAGGGCCAACTGCGGATACCTTCCAGACCGGAAACGGGTCTTAAATTTGTTGGTGACGATGGTGCTTACTTAAAACTTATTCCTCGCGGATACCTTCCAGACCGGAAACGGGTCTTAAATTTGTTGGTGACGATGATGCTTCCTTAAAACTTATTCCTCGCGGATACCTTCCAGACCGGAAACGGGTCTTAAATTTGTTGGTGACGATGGTGCTTCCTTAAAACTTATTCCTCCGTGATAAAACCGTCCGCCATCTTAAGCCGCCTCCCGAGCCGTGAGGCGAGCTTTTCATTGTGCGTCACTATTACCATGGTAGTGCCCATGGTGCGGTTAAGCTCAAGGATAAGGTCGAAGACCTCCTCGCCTGTCCTGGTGTCGAGGTTGCCTGTGGGCTCGTCCGCCAGCAAGACCTCCGGCGACTGCATGAGCGCCCTCACCACGGCGGTACGCTGCTGCTCTCCCCCGGAGAGCTCGCCCGGTTTGTGCTCCAGCCTGCCTTCAAGCCCCACCTCGACAAGGAGGCGGCGGGCCCTTTCGCGGGCGTCGTTAAAGTCGGTCCCGCCTATGAGGGAGGGGAGCATTACGTTTTCAAGCGCCGTGAACTCCGGCAGAAGGTGGTGGAACTGGAATATGAAGCCCACGGACCTGTTCCTGAAGGCGGCGAGCTTCTTATCGTCATACCTGAATACCGGCTCGCCGCTAAAATATATCTCCCCGGAGCTCGGCCTGTCGAGCGCGCCAAGGATATTGAGAAAAGTGGACTTCCCGGCGCCGGAAGCCCCAACCACCGCCAGGGTGGCCCCTTTTTCGATGGAGACGTCTATGCCCCTTAGGACCTCGACCTTTTTGCCGCCGTCCCCATAGACCTTCTTTAGCCCTTTTGTCCTTATGAGTTCCATTTTCCCCAGGCCGCTTAATACGGCCTTATTCGTACCTGAGCCCTTCGACGGGGTCGAACTTCGATGCCTGCCACGACGGGTACAGGGTCGCGGCGAAGCTTATTGCGATGGAGATAACGACGATGGCTATGACCACCGTGGGCTCGACCTTCGAAGGGAACTTGTCGATGTAATATATCGAGGGCGGGAGCACCTTGAAGTGGAATACCCGCTCTATGAACTGGACTATCCTCTCGAGGTTCATGGCCGCCGCCACCCCGACAATGGTGCCAAGGGCCGTGCCGGCTACCCCTATGATAAGCCCTTCTATCATGAATATCTTCATTATCCCGCCTGAGGTCGCCCCCAGGCTCTTGAGTATAGCTACGTCCTTGCCCTTCTCCATCACTACCATTATGAGGGTGCTTATGATATTGAGGGCCGCCACAAGTATTATGAGCGTGAGTATGATGAACATGGCGGCCTTCTCAAGCCTCAGGGCCGAGAAGAGGTTCCTGTTCATCTCCATCCAGGTCCGAGTCCAGTAAGGCCCCTTGAGCTCCATCATTATGCTGTCCGCGACTTCCTGGGCCTTGTAGATGTCCTTTATCCTGACCTCCACCCCTGAGGCCGCGTCTCCCATCCTGAAAAAGCTCTGGGCGTTCTCAAGAGAGATGAAGGCCAGGGATGAATCGTACTCGTACATGCCGAGCTCGAATATCCCCGCCACCCTGAAGGCGGCCATCCTGGGCACCGGCCCCGCCGGGGTCATTGTCCCCATGGGGGATATCACGTTAAGGACGTCGCCTACCGAGACGCCGAGGTTGCCGGCGAGCTCTCTGCCGATGACGATACCGGCGTCCCCGGAGTTATTGGAGCCGACAAGCCTTGGCTTAAGCCCTTCAAGAGAGCCTTCCTTCATCTTTCCGGGCAGTACAGTGACCTCTCCCGTGGTCTCCATGTCCAGGCCCCGGATCACCGCGCCAACGACACCACCGGAAGAGGAGATCATCGCCTGGTTATAGGTAAAAGGGGTGGCGCCTACTACACCGGGGACCTTGCGGACATCCTCGGCAACATCCCTGTAGCCGGCCATTGGCGCGCCAAGCTCGGTTATGACCACGTTGGCGTTTATGCCGAGTATCTTCTCCCTCAGATTCTCCTCAAAGCCCGTCATGACCGAGAGGACTATGATGAGGGCGGTTACGCCGACAGTTATCCCGAGTATCGATATGAACGTTATGACCGAGATAAAGGTCTGCTTCCTCTTGGCCTTTAGGTAGCGAAGCCCTATAAAGAGTTCATAAGAAGCCATTGTCCGTCAAACCATCCCTGCCCGTGGTTCTTCCTTCCCGGGCAATTTAAAGACCTACTTCCTGAGCTGCGGGAACAATATGACGTCCCTGATCGACGGGGAATCGGTAAGGAGCATCACGAGCCTGTCTATGCCGATGCCCTCTCCGGCGGTCGGGGGCATGCCGTACTCGAGGGCGCGTACAAAGTCATCGTCCATCTCATGGGCCTCGGCGTCCCCGGCGGCCTTCTCCTTGAGCTGAGCCACGAACCTCTCACGCTGGTCGATGGGGTCATTGAGCTCTGAGAAGGCGTTGGCTATTTCTCTACCCGCCACCATCAGCTCGAACCTATCAACGATAGCCGGGTCTTTCGAGTTCTTCCTCGAAAGGGGGGAAACGTCGAGCGGGTACAGGGTGATGAAGGTGGGCTGGATGAACCTGGGCTCCGCAACCTCTTCGAATATCTCGGTCAGCACTTTGCCGTGGCTCAGCCCTTCGGGGATAGAAAGGCCTATCTTCTTCGAGAACTGTACCGCCTTATCCTTGTCGGCGAATATATCAACCGTTGCGTCCGAGTACTTGAGTATCGCCTCCCTGACAGATATCCTCGTCCATGGCGGGGTGAAGTCCAGTTCAGTGCCCTGATAGGTCACCTTCATAGAGCCGGTTATCTCGAGGGCCAGAGAGCTTATCATATCTTCGGTCAGGTCCATCAGGTCCTCGAACGTAGAGTACGCGAGGTAGAACTCGAGCATCGTGAACTCGGGGTTGTGCTGGGTTGAGATGCCCTCGTTCCTGAAGTTCCTGTTTATCTCGAATACGCGCTCAAGGCCCGCGACGATGAGCCTTTTGAGGTAAAGCTCAGGGGCTATCCTCATGAAAAGCTCCATCTGGAGGGCGTTATGATATGTCTTGAAGGGCCTTGCCGTCGCCCCGCCTGGAATGGGCTGGAGCATGGGGGTCTCTACCTCCATGAACTCCTTTTTGGTAAGGAAGTCCCTTATCCCCTTTATTATCCGCGACCTCTTTACGAATACCTCTTTGACCTCCGGGTTGACCATGAGATCGAGGTATCTCTGCCTGTACCTGGCCTCGACATCCGTCAGGCCGTGCCACTTCTCAGGCAATGGATGAAGGCCCTTGGCAAGGAGGCGCAGTCCCGCAGCCTCTATCGTAAGCTCACCCGTCTTTGTCCTGAAAAGGGAGCCTTCCACCCCGACGATGTCTCCCATGTCGCAGAGCCTGAAGAGGTTATACCCTTCCTCGCCGAGGAGGTCTTTTTTCATGTAGGCCTGTATGCGCCCGGTCCTGTCCTGGATGTGGACGAAGGAGGCCTTGCCAAAGTCCCTCTTGCCCATGATGCGCCCGGCCACAGAGACCTTTGAGCCCTTTCCGGCCTCAAGCGCCGCCGCGTCAAGGGGGCCGAACTCGGCAATGATGGCCTCCGCCGTCGTGCCTGGCTTAAAGTCATTGGGGTAGGGGTCTACCCCGGCCTCTTTTAACGCGCCGAGCTTGGCGAGGCGCTGCTGAAATTCCATGCTCCTGTCTTCCACTTGACCCTACCTCTGAGAAAAATATTTTAACGCCCCAAAAAAGGCATAAGTTGACACGCTTTTCCATGAAAAAAGCCTGAAAAGAGCAATGTTAAAAGTTATCTTATTTGGGGGAGTGAGTCAAGGAAAAACCGCGGATTTTCAGGGGGTTTAAGGGGTACAGAGGAGGCGCGCCGACGAAAAGGAGGTCGGGTTTTCTAATGACCGAGGGCCTCACCTTTTTTCTCTTGCCGCACAAGCTCCGCCACGTTTTTGTTTACGGCCTTCCCGTCCATTATGTTCGCCCCTCTGTTAAGCGGGGCGGAAACCTTAAGCGCCCCGTCTATGCCGAGGTTGGCGAGCGTCAGCACGTACGGAAGGGTGGCGTTCGTGAGGGCAAAGGTCGATGTCCGCGGCACGTTGCCCGGCATGTTGGCAACGCCATAATGTATGACACCCTCTTCGACGTAGACAGGGTCTGTGTGGGTCGTGGGCCTGATGCTCTCTACACAGCCGCCCTGGTCTACGGATACGTCCACTATGCAAGAGCCTTTTTTCATGAGAGGGAGCATCTTTCTTGTTACAAGCCTCGGCGTCCTCGCACCAGGTATATGTACCGCGCCTATAAGGAGGTCGCATTCCCTTACACTCGCCTCGATATTGTGGGCGTTTGAGAAAAGGGTCTGTATCTTCGAGCCGAAGAGGTCGTCAAGGTGTCTGAGCCTTGCCGCGTTTGTATCGAGCATGGTCACGCGCGCGCCGAGGCCGACCGCTATCCTGGCGGCGTTCATCCCCACGACGCCGGCCCCGATTATGAGGATATTGCCGGCCTCTACCCCGGGAACGCCGCTTAAGAGCACGCCCCTGCCGCCATGCGACTTCATGAGATAATGGGCGCCGGCCATGACAGAGAGCCTCCCGGCGACCTCGCTCATCGGGGCAAGGAGCGGCAAGGTACCGTCTTCGAGTGCGACGGTCTCGTAGGCTATCGCCGCGACCCCCTTTTTCATAAGCTCTTCGGCAAGCCTCAAGTCGGCGGCGAGATGGAAGAACGTGAATATGGCCTGACCTTGCCTCAGAAACCCGAACTCTTCGGGCCTCGGCTCTTTTACCTTTACGATGAGGGCGGCCCTTGAGTAGACCTCCCCAGGGGAGCGGAGCACCTCTGCCCCGGCCTTCAGGTATTCCTCGTCCGCAATCGAGCTCCCGTGCCCTGCTCCGGCCTCTACCAGCACCGTATGGCCGGCATCTTTCAAGGCCCGCACGCCGGAAGGCACGATGCCGACCCGGAACTCGTTGTCCTTAATCTCTTTTGGTACGCCTACGATCATCAGATTTTTCAATTTTTCAGCAGGTTGGTTAAGCCACAGACGAGGCTATCAGTTTCGCGCGTTGCAGTCAAGTACGCCTCAGGCCAGTTTTTCCTTCGCGTCCCTCATGAGGGGGAGGACGGTATGGTTGAGATAATAGAGGTCCGCCTCAAGGGTCTTTATCTCGTCGTCACGGAGCGTAAAAGGAGTTATGGGGGTATCGCGAAGGAACCCGTTCCTGAATATATCGCTATTTTTCCTCACAAACCCCGCGGGGATCTCATTGGGCGCGCTCACGTTGTTCATGATAGCCCAGGCAAGGGCCCAGCTCCTTGCAACGTTGCTTAAATCGTATCCGCCGCCACCGAGGGCGACCCAGGGCAGCCTGAAGGAAAGGATGCGCTCAACCACCTTCTCAAAGCTGTTTGTCGTGAGGCTCAGGTGCGTGATTGGGTCTGTCTCGAACGAATCGACCCCGAGCTGGGTTACGATAATATCGGGCTGGTACTCTTCCATGAACGGAGGGACGGCCTCTTCGAAGACCTTGAGGAAAAGCTCGTCCCCTGTCGAAGGGGGCAGCGGCATATTGACAGAAAAGCCCCTGCCCGAGTTTATGCCTATGTCTGTCACGAACCCCGTGCCGGGGAAGAGCCACTGCCCGCTTTCATGGATGGAAATGGTAAGCACCCTGTTCGTGTCGTAGAAGGCGAACTCGACCCCGTCCCCGTGATGGGCGTCTATGTCTATGTAGGCGACCCTCTTGCCGAGGTTCACGAGGTGCTTTATAGCGACCGCCGCGTCGTTTATGTAGCAGAAGCCTGAGGCCCGCCCCGGCATGGCGTGGTGGAGGCCGCCGGAGATGTTGAAGGCGATATCGGCCTTGCCATCCGCCACAAGCTCAGCCGCCATGACAGAGGCCCCGGCGCACAGGGCCGACCACTCGTAGACGCCGTTGAAGACCGGGTTGTCGGCGTTCCCCAGGCCGTACATGCTGCCGCCCACCGGGATTATGCCGGTGTTGGCCTCTTTTAAGACCCTTACGTACTCCGGGGTATGGAACAAAAGCAGCTCTGATTCCGTGGCGGCCCTTGCCTCTATTATCCTTGACGACGGCAACACGGCAAGGCCGAGCGCATCGATAAGCTCATAGGTGAGCCGGAGCCTTGCCGGCCTCATAGGGTGGTCTATGCCGTAGTAGTAGCCGCCGAACCTGTCGGAGTAGACGAAGGCCGTCTTTGGCTTCCTGGTCTTCCTGGCAGTCTTACTCATACCTCAAGGCCTCTATAGGGTCCATGAGCGACGCCTTGCGTGCGGGGTATATGCCGAAGAGCACCCCCACAAGCGCCGAGAAAAAAAAGCCGAGCCCGATGGACCACATGGTCAGGACGGTCTCCCACTGGCCGAAGCTCGAGATGAACGTGGCAATCGCCGCTCCGGCGGCTATGCCTGCCGCGCCGCCTGTTATTGTTATCACGAGCGCCTCTATGAGGAACTGCCTCATTATGTCCTTCCTCCTCGCGCCAACGGCCATCCGTATGCCTATCTCCCTGGTGCGCTCCGTTACCGATACGAGCATTATGTTCATGACCCCGATGCCCCCGACAAGGAGCGATACCGCGGCTATCCCGGAAAGGAGCGCCGTAAAGGTGCTGGATGTCTCCTGCATGGTCTTGAGCATCTCGGTAAAGTCCCTGATGGTGAAATCCGATTCAGCGCCCTCCGCAATCCTGTGCCGCTGCCTCAAAAGCCGCTCAACGCCTTCTTTTACGGCCGGGATAAGGGCAGGGTCCTCGACCTGGATATTTATGTCGTTTATATGCTCCTGATAAAAAAGCCTCCTCTTGGAAGTGGAGATCGGGATGAAGACCTGGTCGTCCGGGTCAGAGAAGGTGCTCTGCCCTTTGGCGGCCATTATCGCGATGACCTTGAAGGTCTGCCCCTGTATCTTTATCTCCTCGCCCAGGGCAGGGCTTTCCCCGAAAAGCTCATGTCTCACGGTATTGCCGATGGCGGCAACCCGCTTTACGAGCTTAATATCAGTGTCGTCGAAAAAACGCCCTTCCGCAACTTGAAAATTATTTATGTCGATATATTCGGGTGTTGTGCCGGTAAGCATGGTGGTGGCGTTCTTGTTGCCGAACTTTACCTGCCCGGAGCGCGCCACCCCCGGCGCGAGCTTTCTTATGCCCGGCACCTCCCTCTTTATTGCCTCGGCATCCCCGATGGTGAGCGTTTCGACGTTACTGGTCCTTACATGTCCGAGCATCGCCGCGCCAGGGCGCACGCGCAGGAGGTTGGTGCCGAACCTTGAGATAGACTCCATCACCTGCCGCTTCGCCCCCTCTCCGATGGAGAGCATGGCGATTATGGAGGCGACACCTATGATGATGCCAAGCATGGTAAGGGAGGTCCTCATCTTGTTGGCGAGGATGCCCCTGAAGGCCGTGCGTATTACCTGTAAAAAGAGCATGGATGAGCCTGTTCTCTCTTTGTATGAATCAATGAAAGCCCCCCGCACCCCCAGGGGAGAGGAGTAGGGTGCAAGCCCGGACGCTTGCGATCAAGGTCCCTTGCCGGACAGGTTCAAACAAAGGCTACAGCACCTTGCCGTCCCTTATCGTGATCACCCTTTGCGCGTGTGCGGCTATCTCGTTTTCATGGGTGACCATCACGATGGTCGTCCCCTTATCGTGCAGTTCCTTGAATATCCCCATCACCTCGGCCCCGTTGCGGCTGTCGAGGTTTCCGGTAGGCTCGTCGGCGAGTATGATCTGCGGGTCCATGACTATGGCCCGCGCTATGGCGACCCGCTGCCTCTCTCCGCCGGAGAGCTCATTGGGCTTGTGGCCCATCCTTTTTTCAAGCCCCAGCTCCTTCAAGGCCCTGGAGGCGTGGGCGCCGGGCTCTGTAACACCCGCGTAGAAAAGCGGCAGCTCTACGTTTTCGAGGGCGGTGTGCCTGGAAAGGAGGTTAAAGCTCTGGAAGACGAAGCCGATGTTCCTGTTCCGCACAGCGGCCAGGCCGTCATCGTCCATCTCCTCGACCCTGATGCCGTTGAGGGCGTACTCGCCGCCAGTGGGCCTGTCAAGGCAGCCTATGATGTTCATGAGGGTGGACTTTCCGCTGCCAGAGGGGCCCATTACGGCAACGAACTCGCCCTTTGATATCCTGAGGTCAACGGAGGAGAGGGCCTCAATGTACTCGCCGCCAAGGCGGTATCTTTTGGTTATCCCGCTAAGCTCTATCATCTTGCCCGTTTAAAAGAAGAGCCTTCTCTTCCCGTTCTCTTTTTTATTCTCTGAATTTACCGGAGAGGTGACCACCTCGGCGCCTTCCGCGACCCCGCCCTTTATTTCAGTGGCAACGCCGTCGGTGTCGCCTGTCTCGGCTTCCACGAACTCGGGCTCTCCGCCTTTAACAACATATACACCGGTCTTCGCCCCTTTGGTCTTGACCGCCTCCCTCGGCACAAGGAGAGCGTCCTTCCTTACGCTCGTCACAATGCTCACGTCCGCTGTCATGCCGGGCCTTAAAAGCGATTTTTCCCTGTCAATGACCCTTACGACGACATCGAAGACCGTGACGGTCATCTCTGTCCTGCCCTTCGGCGCTACCCGCTCTACCACGCCTGCGAACTCCTTTTCCGGAAGGGAGTCTACCTTTATAACGGTTTGCTGACCGGGCCTTATCCTCGCTATGTCCACCTCATCTATGTTAGCCGTGACGAAGATGTTATCGAGGTTCGCCATGCTGAATATCTGAGTCCCCTCGGAGGCCGAGGAGAGGGTGGAAGATATCACCTGCCCCCTGTCCACGAACTTCTTTAATACGGTACCAGCGAAGGGCGCCTTTATCTTCGTGTCAGCAAGACGTTCTCTCGCCTCTTTCAAGGCCTCTTTTGTCTGCATGAGCTCGGCCTCGGAGAGCTTTACGTCAGACCCGGCCTTCAAAAAGCCTATCTCGGCATCATCGAGCTCCTGCCTTGATATGATGCCCTCCTCAAAAAGCCTCCTCTGCCTCTGAAGCCTTACGTCCGCGTCCTTCCGGGATATCCCGGCCTTCTCAAGCCTCGCCTCCGACATCAGGAGGGCCGCCTCGGCCTGCTTTGCCCTGGCCTCCTCTGTCTGCGGGTCGAGGCGCACTACGACGTCGCCCTTTTTAACGAGGTCGCCTTCGTTGAAAGGGAAGTCGATTATCTCTCCCCCGGCCTTGCTCTTGACGACGACCTCGACCTCCGGGTTTACAGTCCCGTTGGCCATGGCCTCCATCTTCAAGGTGCCTATGGCGACCTTCGCCGTCTTAAGCGGCTCAGTGTCCTTCTCCTTGTCTCCGCCGCTCAAGGCGAATAGAGCCGCGGCGGATATTGCCGCAACCGCGGCTATTATAGCGTACCACTTTTTAGTCATCTCACCTCTGAAGCGCTTTTGATGTTTATCCCCAGCTCCTCAAGGAGTGTGCCTTTTTCCCTGTAGAATCTAAGGAGCACCTTATTATAGTCCGAGACCGCCGCCAGCCTCTTGAGCCGGGATTGCAGGAGGTCGTCCTGGATCCTCAGCACGTTAAAGGTAGTCGACCTGCCGGCCTCGAGCTTTTTTTCCTCTGCAGAGAGGGTCTCTTCCGCGAGCCTTACAGCCTCCCCCGCGGCTTCCAGCCTCTTTGCATCCGTCGCTATTTCCTTCAAGGCCTCGTCGAGCTTGAGTATCATCCCCTGCTCAATGCGTTTGAGCCGTATCTTCGATTGTAACGCCTGAAGCCTTGCAGCCTCAAGCTCTCCGCGAGCGCCCCGTGAGCCAAGCGGATATCTGAAGAGGAGGCCAAGCCTCCATTCCGGGTTGTCATCAAGGTTGCTGAAGGAATCTGAAAATGAATCACCGAGTCCGTTGTAGCCGTAGCTCGCCTCGAGGTCTACCTCAGGGTAGGTCTGGTTTTCCGTGTACCTTATCTCTATGTTGTTCCTCTCAAGGACGCTCTTCGCTTCAAGGTACTCAGGCCTTGCCTCTATCGCGGAATTGACGGCTTCCCTGAGGCTGCCTCCGGCTGGCCGAAGAGTTCCATCGCCCACAGGCACGATCTCTTTTCCGCTTATGGCGTAAGCGTCTTTTGAGAGGAGCTCTTTAAGCGCCCTTTCACCGGACTGGACCGCCTTTTCCGCAACGAGCACGTCTTCCTTTCTCGACGCGGCGGCAGATTCGGCCTGCACCAGCTCAAGGCGGGATATCGCCCCTGCCTCGAGCTTTTTCCTGTTCACGTACAGGAGCACCTCCGCGAGCTTTAGAGATTCTACCCTCGCGGCAAGAGCGCTCCGCGCCTCCATGAGGGCCCACCATGCCTCCCCGTACCCTGAGACGGCGTCAAGGATGGCGCGCCCAAGCTCGTGCCCGGATATCTCTCTGTCCTTTCGCGCAAGCGTCACCTCCAGGAGGCTGGCCTCGCCGAACCCCCTCAGAAGAGGCTGCGTTATCGATACGCCGGAGAAGGACTCGTACTGGAACTCGAAGTCGTTGAAGGTATCGGCCGTCCAGCTGCTGTTCGTCTTGAGGGTATACTCCGTGCCGAAATACGTCTTCCCTGTCAGGCCCGCTTCAAGGCCGTATGACTCCGACTCAACGGAGCTTAAGCCGCCGGCGGCGACACTTGAGCGCGCGCTCAAAGGGGTCGATCTGTCCTGCCTCGAGAAAGAGCCGAAGACCTCCATATCAAAGCCGCCGATGGCGCTTAGGACGCGAGCGTCGGCTATCCTGGGCTCTATCCTCTGCACGCTCAGGTCGAGGTTGTTCTCAAGGAGCATCTCGATCCCCTGGGAGAAGGAGAGCTCAAGGCGCTCTGCCGCTTGCGCGCCGCATGATGAGGCGAAAACGAAAACGGCCGGAAGTATGAGTGTAAGGAGCTTACGCATTAGAAGAAAACGAAAGAGGGTCAAGATGGCCCCATAATGGCCGGACAGAGATTGAACGCACTAACAGGATGTTGAAAAAGTCCATCCGGGACTTTTTCAACTACGATTTGGCCTGAGTGAATCAGTCCAAATCTTACAGATTGCCCGGCTTTTCAAGTCTCGCAATCTGGCAATCCGTCCATGGATTGCTTTAGCAGGCTGTTTTTCAACAGCCTGCTAAAGAGGTATCAGCCCTTTTTATCTTTCCTGTCGGCTGTCCTGGCAGGCTCGCGCAAGAGCACCTTCCTCGGCCTAATCCCGACCGAGTGGTCCTTGGGCGCGGCTATCTTCCTTAAAACATCAAGGCGCCCCTGCTTCTTGAGTCTATTGTAGATGCTCACCCAGGCGCACTCTCTGTCAAGGTATACTTCGCACATGCCGTCGGCCACGCCGCCGCACGGGCCGTTCAGGAGCCCCTTGGGACATTCGGTATGCGGGCATATGGCGCCGGTCTCCGCAAGGACGCACTCGCCGCAAAGGGCGCATCCCTCGAAGAACCTGCCGAAGCGCTCGACGGTTGCGAGAAAGGTCGAATCGAGGGCCGGGAGCACAGGCTGGGTCTCGTCGGCCACGTCAGCGATCGTCCTTACGCCAGCGCCGCAGGCGAGCACAAGGACGGCTTCCGCCTTTTTCGCGGCCTCGTCCTCCCTGTACGTCTTGAGCACCAGCTGCCTGTAGCATGTCTCCGCTGGAATAGAGCTTCCGAGGACCTTAAAGCCCCTCTCCTCGAGGGCACGGGTCATCTCCGTAACCTCTTTTTTACCGCCTGTGGCGCACTGCTCGGCGCATGAGTCACAGCCAAAGAGGTAAACGCTCTTCTTTCCATTTAAAGAGGCGGCTACAGCCTCTATGTCCTTCTTTTTAGTGATTATCATTTTTAGGATATGAGCGGGCTTAAAGGCCTGTCAGGCGCGTTTCGCCGCTTCAACGGTGTTTTTAAGGAGCATGGCTATGGTCATGGGCCCCACGCCGCCTGGCACGGGGGTTATGAAGGCCGCGTGTTCGGAAGCACCCTCAAAGTCCACGTCGCCCACCAGCCTCCCTTCGCTCGTGCGGTTTATGCCCACGTCTATCACTATAGCGCCCTTTTTTATCCAGTCTCCCTTTACGAACTCGGCCCTGCCGACGGCGGCCACAACGACGTCAGCAGCCCTTACCCTCTCGGGCAGCCCCTTTGTCTTTGAATGGCAGACGGTCACGGTCGCGTTCCTCTTGAGGAGCATCATCGCCATGGGTTTGCCCACTATGTTGCTCCTGCCAACGACAACGGCCTCCTTGCCGGAGAGGTCTACCCCGGTAGAGTCTATGAGCCTCATCACGCCAAAGGGCGTGCAGGGCTGAAGTACCGGGTTTCCTATCATGAGGCGGCCCATATTATAAGGGTGGAAGCCGTCCACGTCCTTCATGGGGGATATCTCTTCGAGTATCGCCTCTTCGTCGATATGCTTTGGCAACGGGAGCTGGACAAGTATGCCGTGGACCTCTTTCGAGGCGTTAAGTTCACGTATGAGATCAAGTAGTTCCGCCTGTGTCGTGCTCTCAGGGAGCTTGTGATGGGTGGACCTTATGCCCACCTCTTCGCAGGCCTTGATCTTGTTCCTGACATATACGACAGATGCCGGGTTCTCTCCGACCAGGACGACCGTAAGCCCGGGGGTTGTGCCGGTCTTTTCCTTCAGTCTCTGTATCTCGGTCTTTAGCTCGCCCCTTACCTGGGCGGCTATCTCCTTGCCGTCGATTATCTTCGCGCTCTTCACGTTTTCCATAGGATTTCAGGTGGTTTTTTAAGGAAGTATACTTTAACAGGGCCGGTTTTGCAAAGCATATTTGGGGAAAAGGGTCATATACCCGGCGCCTGTCCGTTCCGGGGATGTTTTGTTCCAAACACTTGACAGGATGTAACGGCAATGCTTTATTATCAGAGGCGGAAGGTTTTGAATTCGTTTTTCTTTTTCTATCTGGTGTACAAGGGAAAGGAGGGATAATGGGTTTTTGGGACCGTATGAACGACGAGCTTAAACGGGCCATGGAAGAGAGCTGGTCCGCGGTAAAAGAGAGCGCCAGGATCGGCAAGCTGCGCCTGCGCGTACACAACCTCCATAAGGACGCGGAGAGGCGCTTCAAGGAAATAGGCGGGATAGTCTATGAATCGGCCAAGCTCCCCTGGGAAAACCCCCTCCAGAAGCCTGAGGTACAGAAGGCCATAGAGGAGATAAAGAAGATAGAGGCGGAAACTGAGGCCATCGAGGATGAGATAAAGAAACTAAAGCACAAAGAGGCCTCTGAAAAGAAGTAACTCGCCCGGACAGTCCTTCAATAAGCATTTTTTTAAATGGACTTATTTCATGCCTGTAAAGAGCTGAGATGGAGAACATACCCCTTCTAAGGGACATAGTCATACTGATGGCGGTCTCGGTGCCGCTAAGCATGCTCCTCACCAGGTTCGGGCTGCCTACCGTGGTCGGCTTTCTTCTGACCGGCGTAATAATCGGCCCTTACGGCTTCGCGCTTGTCAGGGACACGCACACCGTAGAGCTCCTTGCCCAGATAGGCGTAGTCCTCCTTCTTTTCACCATCGGATTAGAGTTCTCGATAGCAAAGCTCCTCAACATAAGGCGCGAAGGCATAATGGGCGGCGGCTTCCAGGTGGGGCTCACCGTCATATTGGTCATGGCGATATCCCTTATCCTCGGCCAGAATTTATCCGTGGCCCTGCTCCTGGGCTTTATCATCTCCCTTTCGTCAACCGCGATAGTCCTGAAATTATTGGCAGACAAGGGAGAGGTCAACACCCCGCAGGGGAACTTCTCGGTGGGCGTGCTCCTATTCCAGGACCTTGCAGTGGTCCTGATGGTCATGGTGCTCCAGTCGATAGGGATAGACGACGGGGCCTCTCCCTTCGATATCACAAAGAAACTGGGTCTTTCCTTCGCGGCCTTCGCGATAATAGTCGCCGCGGTAGTCTGGTTCATTCCAAGGCTCTTTGACCAGGTCGTGAAGCTCAGGAACAGGGAGGTATTCATCCTCACCATCGTCCTTGTCTGCCTCGGCACCGCCTGGTTTACCTCCCTTTTCGGACTCTCCCTTGCCCTCGGGGCCTTCATCGCCGGATTGGCCATCTCAGAGTCCGAGTACTCCAACCAGATAGTCGCCGAGGTCATCCCGTTCAGGGATACCTTCTCAAGCCTCTTTTTCATGTCCATCGGCATGCTCCTCGACCTGAGCTATTTCTACGGACAGATAGGGTGGGTTGCGCTGCTGGTAGTGGCGATAATAGCCGTCAAGGCCCTTATAGTAGTCGGGGTGGGGCAGATCATGAAGTACCCCCTGAGGCTTTCGGTCATCGTCGGCTTGAACCTCGCCCAGATAGGCGAGTTCTCCTTCATCCTCATGAATATGGGGCAGGATTATAACCTTTTAAACCACGGGCTCTACCAGTCGCTCCTGGCGGCCTCTATAATAAGCATGGCGCTTACGCCGTTCATCTACCAGAGGTCGGCGGGGCTGGCGTATGATATCGGCAGGCGCATCGGCAAGGGCGGGGGGCGCGAGGGGCAAACCAAAAGCCACATGTCCAACCATGTGATAATCATCGGCTACGGCCTGAATGGGCGAAACCTCGCCAGGGTCTTGAAGGAAACCGGCATACACCATGTGATAATGGAGATGAACATGGAGAGGGTGAAGGCGGCCAAGGCAGAGGGGCACGCCGCCTATTTCGGAGACGCGAGCCACCCTGAGGTCTTCAAAAGGCTCGGCGTTGACAAGGCCAAGATGGTCGTTACCGCCATATCAGACCCCATAAGCACGAGGGTCATCGTGAAGACCGCGCGCGAGATGAACCCGGCTGTATCGGTGCTTGTGCGTACGAGATATATAAAAGAGGTAGAAGAGCTGTACAGGCTCGGCGCCAACCAGGTGATACCGGAGGAGTTCGAGACGTCGGTAGAGATATTCGCGAGGGTCCTGAAGGACTACAGGATACCCACGAACATCATACAGAACCAGATAGACCTCATCAGGGAGGAGGGCTACGCGATGCTTCGAAACCCGTCCCTTATGAGCGACAAGCTCTCGCGCCTTTCCGCTATCCTTGAGAAGACCGTGATGGACACCTATTATGTGGACGCGGCCTGCTCGGTAGCCGGTCTTACCATAAAGGAGCTCGATCTACGGAAGAGCACCGGGGCCTCCATCATCGCAATATCCCGCGGCGCCGGGGCAAATACCAACCCTGCGCCGGATTTCAGGATAGAGGCTGGCGACATCCTCGTCATACTCGGTAGCCACGCCCAGCTCGCCGGGGCCTTCAAGATGCTAAAAGACAGGTGCCCGCTGCCGGAAGGAAGGGACTGAGCCGGTTCATGTGTTGGCTCAAGCCAGATAAAAAAAACCCCCTCCAACACTGGAGGGGGTTTTTTAATCTCATCTGATAATCTCTATTATCTCTCGTTGGGGAGTTTATATCCCGCGCCAGCGAACTGGATATTAGCCGGGTCGTCGCACCTCGGGGGAGAAACCGCGTGCACCCCGCCGCACTTGGGGCATTTTCCAACGAAGGTCTTCAACACGAAGGCCTCTCCGCAGCCCTGGCACTTGGCATTAAGCCCGCCGTCCGGGATAGGCGCGTTCCTCACTCCGCCGCCGTGGGCGTTATAGACGAACTCCACAAGCTCCAACCCTTCTGAAAACGGTCCGCCACCGGCAGGCCCGCAGCTTCCGCAACCTTCACCCATAAAACCTCCTGAAAAAAGCTAAAGAATTTCTATAAGGATACTATATCGCGCGGAAATCTTCAATTAAAATCATGCCCGCGCGAGCTGCCATTCACCCATTATCATTATTACATATAGTCTCTGTAATTATACCCTTTAAAAATCTTATACTCCTGAGACATGGGAAAAAAGCAACCAGCCGATGAGAGATGTATTGCCCTTGGTCAGACCATAAAGAGACTAAGGGAGCAGAAGGGGCACACGCAAGAAGCCCTTGCTGAGAAGGCTGATATACACACCAGCTACATCGGCCAGATAGAACGGGGCATACGGTATCCGTCGCTTAAAATTCTTTTCAAGATAGCAGATGCCCTCAATTCAAAAATTTCAGACCTTTTTAAAGGGATTTAGAAGAACAGATGTCCAAAAGCAGAGCAACTAAAAAGAGTACGCCCAAAAGGGCAAAAAATGAAGTCGTTTATGTAACTCCAGAAGGCAGTATAGAGCTTTTCAATTTTGAAGAGACAAGTGCCTATGGGGAAAAGCCCTATTCCGTATATTTCAACGATGATAAGCATCATGTAAGGCTTTTGCAGGGCAATTGTATCGAGGTGCTTAATCGCGCTCGTGAAAACAGTGTTGATATGATCTTTGCCGACCCACCATATTTTCTGTCGAACGGTGGAATTACCTGCCACGCAGGAAAAATGGTTTCGGTAAATAAGGGCAAATGGGATCAGTCTAAGGGAATAAAGGAGAACCACCAGTTTAACCTTGAATGGCTCGCGGCCTGCCAGCGCGTTCTAAAGCCGAATGGTACTATTTGGGTTTCTGGAACAACGCACATCATCTATTCCATCGGCTTCGCGATGCAGGAGCTTGGCTTCAAGATCCTGAACGATATTGTCTGGTATAAAAGGAATGCGCCGCCTAACCTGTCCTGTCGATATTTTACTCACTCAACGGAAATCGTCTTGTGGGCCGTCAAAAATGCCAAAGGGAAGCATTGCTTCAATTATCAGTTAATGAAGAAGATTAATGTCGGCAAGCAAATGCGGAATGTCTGGGAAATATCCGCACCGCTTGCGGCAGAAAAGAAATTTGGCAAACACCCGACCCAAAAGCCGACTGATTTATTAAAAAGAATCATTCTTGCTTCCACACTGGAAGGCGACCTTGTACTTGATCCTTTTTGCGGAAGCTCGACCACTGGAGTCGCGTCAGCTTTATTGAATAGAAAATATGTTGGCATTGACCTCGAGGAAGAATACTTAAGTCTTTCAAAAAAACGCCTTGAGCAAGCTATCAGAGGACAAAATCTAACATTCTGTTGCGGGGACGAGGCATTATGAAGACCGGCGGCACAGGCGGATGCAACACAATTACAGGCTTATGTTTTGAGAAGAAAGTTGATTTTCAAGAGCTTCTGAAGGCGATTCCCGGATATGCGTTGAAAAAAGTACCACATAAGGCCGGCTTGGGAGTGTTTTTTGAGAATAATCTCGTCGCAAGGTGTTTCAGGAAACATGATTTTTATAAATTCCTGACTGGAGAGGGCATAAATTGGAAGCATATGCTCTCAAAGCAATTATTGCCAGATGATGCCCTTCTCGTAATTGTACGAGAAACCTTGTTCATTATTGAAGTCAAATATCAACAGGTTGCAGGCTCAGTTGACGAAAAATTGCAAACGTGCGATTTTAAACGCAAACAATATTTAAAATTGGTTGCCCCACTCGGCCTAAAAGTTGAATATGTTTATGTGCTGTGTGATTGGTTTAAAAAACCAGCGTATAAGGATGTGTTGGCGTATATCCATAGCGTCAATTGCCATTACAAATTCAATGAACTCCCTTTGTCATGGTTAGGACTACCGACAACACCAACTCTTTCCTAACCCGTTAAACCTTCTCGTACGGATCCCAAAGCTTTTTAAACTCATCGAGGGCAAACCTGTCGGTCATGCCCGCGATGTAATCGCAGATGACCCTTTCCTTGCCGATCCTCTCTATCTCCATGCAGGTCTTTGGCGGCAGGAGCTTGGGCTCCCTCATATAGACCATAAAGAGGTTACGGAGGATCCTCCGTGCCTTGTCGGCCATCCGTATGACCCTGTGGTGGGTATAGAGGTTCGCCTTGAGGAACCTCTTAAGCTCCCTGTTCTTCGCCTCCATGCCGAGGCTAAAGCGGGCGATCGTCTTCCTCGCGCGCACGTCTTCGAGCGAACCTATCCCTTCTTCCTCTATCGTCCTCGTGATGCTCTCCACCAGGTCTGTTACCTGCGCGTTTATTATCTTTATGATCGTCTGAGAGGTGAGCACCTTGAAGGGTTCCTTCGGGAACTGCCTTTTCACCTCGCTCAGGTGCTCCTGCCAGATGGCGACCTCGCCGAGCGTTTCCGGCTCTATCATCTCGGATGATAGGCCGTCGTCTATGTCGTGGTTGTTGTAGGCTATCTCGTCGGCTATATCGACTATCTGCGCCTCAAGGCAGGGGGACTTGCCCTTTTCATACTCTGAGTTTACTCCGGGGCGGTCGTGCTCTGAAGAGTGTTTTACAATTCCTTCCCTCACCTCAAAGGTAAGGTTAAGGCCGCTGAAGGCCGGGTACTTCTTCTCAAGCTCCTGGACGATGCGTAGGCTCTGGGCGTTGTGCTCGAAGCCGCCGTGCCCTTCCATCAGGCTGTTAAGGGCGTCCTCGCCCGTATGCCCGAAGGGCGGATGCCCCAGGTCGTGGGCCAGGGCTATCGCCTCGGCGAGGTCTTCGTTCAAGCCGAGGGCGCGGGCGATCGTCCTCGATATCTGAGCGACTTCGATGGTATGGGTCAGCCTGGTCCTGTAGTGATCGCCCTCGTGGTAGACGAATACCTGGGTCTTGTACTCAAGCCGCCTGAAGGCGTGGCAGTGGATTATCCTGTCCCTGTCCCTCTGAAAAGGTGTCCTGAAAGGGTGCTCTGCTTCAGGGTATTTTCTGCCCCTTGAAGCGCCGCTCTTGGCCGCGTAAGGGGCCAGACGCTGTGATTCCAATTCCAGATAGTTCGGTGTCTTAGGCATTGACAATTCCCCGGATGGTAATAAAATCTAAATTATGAGAGCCCTCATCATTGCCCTCGCATCGTTTCTGCTCGCAGGGTGCTCGGTCATCCCGAAGAGCGTGCTGAAAGAGGTAGACCGCGACATCACGATAGACATGGTGCAGGCCCACCCTGAGCGGTACGCCGGGGCAAAGGTCCTGTGGGGCGGCATCATCCTTAACTCTGAGAACCTTGAAGAGGTAACAGAGATAGAGATACTTGAGACCGAGCTCGCCTTTGACGAACGCCCTGAGGACGGCTCTTCAAAGGGCAGGTTCGTACTCCAGTCCCCAGGCTATCTCGACACCAACATATTCTCCAAGAACAAGAGGATAACGGTAGCCGGTACCGTAAAGAGCATCGAGCGCAGGAAGATAGGAAAGATGGACTATCCCTATCCCATCATCACGCCTATCGAGATCCGCACCTTTGAGCCGTTGAGCGAATATTACGAACCCAACTATTACGGCCCTTACGGGCCATATGGCCCCTATCCTTATGGGCCCTATGGACCATCATACCCGTATGGCCCGAACTACCCGTTTGGCCCATACAGGAACCCTCTATACCCCTATCCTTATCCCTTCCCGTGACGTTCTTTGCCGCTGGCCCCAAAAGGTAAGAGGCCTGGCAAGGCGGGCACTACTTCGAGCACCCGTCCTTCAGGTTCTTCAGATAGTCCATGTACTCGTCGTAGTGATCGTCCATGAACTCAAAGACGTTTTTCCCCTCTGTGTCGATGCTCTTTTTGGTCTTTAAAAATTCCTTGAAGGTCATCCTTTCAGGTCCTTTCGTCTTCTGTAGGGTATCGGGTCCGCAACACCTGCCTCGCTGAAGCCGCGCAGGCGCAGAAGGCAGGAGTCGCACTCCCCGCAGGCCTCGTCTTCTTCCTTGTAGCACGACCAGGTAAGGTGCATGGGCGCGCCAAGGCTCAGCCCCTTTTTCACTATATCAGATTTTCTCAAGTTTATAAGCGGGGTCACTATCCTTATCCCGGTCTCCGGCTTCGTGCCGAGGTTGGCGGTCTGCTCGAAAGAATCGAAGAACCTTCTTGTGCAGTCCGGGTACCCGGAGCTATCCTCCTCGACAGCCCCTATGTATATTTCGCTCGCGCCTATGACCTCTGCCCACGAGACCGCTATCGAAAGGAGGTGAGCGTTCCTGAATGGGACATAGGTCACCGGAACGTCCGTTCTTTTGAGGTCGCCCTGGGGCACATCGATATTCCTGTCCGTGAGGGCCGAGCCGCCGATGAGCTTAAGATGGCTTATGTCTACCACGAGGCGCTCCTTTACCCCGTAGAACCTGGCTATATCGTTAAAAGCCCTGAGCTCCCTTCCTTCGGTGCGCTGGCCGTAGTTCACATGCAGGACGGCGCATTCGCCAAGTGAGGCGGCAACCGCCGCGGTAACCGCGCTGTCCATCCCGCCGCTTAATAGCACAACCGCTTTTGCCATTAGGGAATTAAAGCATAAGGCGGAAAAAGGTCAACCGAAAATTGAGCGAAAGACCGCCTTCGACCTTTCCGGCAAGGGCTCCTCTGCCTTTGCCCTGGCGTGCGCCTCTTTTATCTCTTCGAAAACGGCCTTCTGCCTGATATATATCTCCCAGTCTGCGTCAGAGGCGCCTGGGGCCGCCTGCCTCGATAAAAGGCGCTCTTTAATGGTCGAATTTAAAGCAGTACACTCTACTACCCGGAACTGCGCATGCATACGTTCGGCTGTCTGCTTCGCCTTCAAGACAAACGCCCTTCTCCCGAATGTAGCGTCAAGGACTACGGAGCGCCCCTCGCTTAAAAATCGCGCGCCCCGCCTTATAAGCTCCCCGTAAGTCCGTTCCGTGAACCCTTCAGAATAGATCCCAAAGCCAAAGGGCTCGGGCCATCTCTCATCCATAGGGAGCCCGGCAAGCTCCTTTCTTATCCTGTCAGAGGAGAGATGTACAAAGCCTGTGTGCTTCGATATCTCAGCGGCAAGGGTCGATTTGCCCGTGCCAGACGGGCCTGCGACGGCTATGAGCATGGGACCAAAGCCGCCCGAGGCATAAAGCCCTGAAAGATAGAAGTGGTAGGCTGACCTTAAAAAGGCGCTATCCCTTTCGCCATCGTCCACCTCCGGCTCAAGGCTCTTGAAGCCTTCGACCTTGCCCCTTACGTACGCCCGGTAGCACCTGTAAAAGTCCATAAGCCGCCTGCCTTCGTAGTCGCCGGTCTTCTCGAAGTAAGCGCTGTCGAGGGTTCTACCAAGGCCGTGCCTGTTATGAAAGTCGAGGTCCATTGAAAGAAAGGCTATGTCCGCTATAACGTCCGAGTACCTGAAGCGCTCGTTGAACTCTATGCAGTCGATTATCTGTATGCCGTCCTCCACAAAGACATGCTCTGAGTGCATGTCGCCGTGGCAATCCCTTATAAAGCCCTCCCTTACCCGCCTTTCAAGCATGGGGGAGTTGCCGGAGATGAAACCCTCTGTAAACTCCCTTATCCTGCCGTAAAGGGCGGCGCTCAGGCCCTTTCCCACAAACGCGGTCGTCTGCTCGAAGTTCTCTTCCGTGTTCTTCCGTATGCTCTCAAGAGAGCCGAAGCGCGAGATATAAGGGGTTGAATCGGCCTTCAAATGGAATGCGGCGGCCGCCGCCGCGACCCTTCTTATATCCTCGACAGTTGCCTCCCCCTCGTCGAGCATGCGGCCAAGCATCTTTTTTTCCTGAAGCCTCCTCATCTTTACGGCGTACTCTACAGGCTCGCCATCGCCTCCCATGAAGGGGCTGCCATGCCGCTCGGTTATGCCGATTACGTCGAGATAGGTATCCGGCGCGAGCCTCCTGTTGAGGCGCGCCTCCTCATCGCAGAAAAAACGCCGCCTTTCAAGGGTGGTGAAGTCAAGGAAGCCGAAATCCACGTGCTTTTTTATCTTGTAGACAAACTCTGGTGTGAAGATAAGGTACGAGATGTGGGTCTGGCGCAGCTCGAGTTCGGTGGGGCGCTCAGGAAAGGCTTCCGGGGTGAGGAGCGCCCTTACCAGCCTGGCAGTTCCATCCACGCTTCCTCCTCATCCTTCGATTAAATAAAGGCCGGGAAGGCCCCTGTACCGTTCCTTGTAGTCCATACCATAGCCCACTACAAAGCCCCGCCCTATTACAGCGCCGAGGTAGTCGGCTGCCTCGGGAGAGCCGCCATCGCGCTTAAGGAGGGCGCAGACCTTTACGGAGGCCGCGCCCTTGTCAGAGAAGTATTTTTTCAACGCCCTCGCGGTATGCCCCCTGTCGATTATGTCCTCGACGATTATCACGTCGCGCCCCTTGAGGTCGGTCGTCACGTCACGGAGGATGAGCACCTCCTCGGAAGGGACGTCCCGCATGCCGTAGCAGGCGGTCTGGATGAAGTCGACCTCGTGGTCTACGGCAAGGCTACGCACCAGGTCTGAGATAAAAAGGAACGCTCCCTTGAGGACACCCACGACCACGGGGGAGCGCCCCCTGTAATCAGAGCTTATCTCGGCGGCTATTCTCTTTACTATTTCCTCTATCCCCTCGGGAGGGATATAGGGCAAAAGGTCCATATCTCATACACCAGGATTTTGAGTTAAGGATATAATCAGGCGGCAAGGCTGTCAAGGGAGGAGTTTGTCTTGAATTAAGGCTCTTCTGTATGCTAAATATAAGTAAACTTTTGTTCCTCCCCGCAAAAGACCGCGGGGATTTCGCGGGCATATTCAAGCAGGCAGAAGATGATAATACAATGCGATAAATGCGAGACCAGGTTCCGCCTGGACGATTCGCGCATAACCGGGAACGGCGTAAAGGTCCGTTGCACAAAATGCCAGAACGTCTTCATAGTGGCCCCTCCTCCGCCAGCCGAGGAGGTAGAGCTTAACGAAGTCTTTGGCGCAGGCGGCAGCTCGCCCTCCACTTCCTCCCCTTCCTTCGATGATGGCGCGAAAAGAGAGCCTTCCAGGGAGAAGGCCCCCGCAAGGCCCAGGGAAGAGAACAAGCGGAACCTGGCCTTTGACTTTGATGAGAATACCGTTGGCGATGCGAAGGCCCGCGCGCCAGAGACCGGCAGCAGCCCCGCGGAAGAGCCATTTGCCGGTGAAGAGAATACCGGTGACGAAAAACTCTCCTTCAATGACATAGACTTCTCCTTCGGCGAGGAGAGGACCGAGGAGAGGGAGAAGGAAGAAGGATGGGACGCCGGTGAAGCCTTCGGCTTTGATGCTGAAGGCACGGATGATACCCCGAAAAAAGACGAGCCTGATTTCAGCTTCGATGATCCGGTAGACAAGGGCGATGACGATCTGCGGCCCACGGGCTTTGACGCGGTAGAAGACCCGGTTGAACCTCCAAAAGAGGCCGCGCCATATTCTGCCTCTGGCTATACGAGGGCGGGCAAGGCCGCCGCGGCGCCAGAGTCGCCTGTGGTTAAAGAGGCTTCGGCAGCCCCGGGTGAAGAGTTCAAGGATATACTCTCCCGGAGCCTCACAAAAGAGGAGCTGCCGGCTTTCGATGAACCTGAAGAGGAGCACAAGCCCACGAGGGGCCAGTTCCCCGGAAGGCTCGCCCCTATTCTGGCCGTCCTCATAGTACTGCTTGGCGGAGCGGTCATATACTATAGCGGCGTGATAGACAAGCTCGCCCGCGCGCTCATGCCGCCGGCCGCAAGCACCCTCAAGACGGTGGAAATAGAGAACATCAGCGGATTTTTCGCCGAGAACAGGAACTTCGGGAAGTTCTTCGTCATCCAGGCCCGTGTAAAGAACATCACCGGAGAACCGCAGGAGATAAAGGCGGCAACCGGCGTTATCTATGACGAGGACGGCAACACCATCGGCTCGCGCTCGGTCTCTCCCGGCAGGATGGTGTCAACGGATGACCTCAAGAACCTCCCGAAAGAAGAGCTCATAAAAGCGTTCAAAGACCCCTCCGGAGGGGTCATACCTGCCAAGGGCACTGTTCCGGTAATGGTGCTCTTCACCGATATCGCCGAAGGCGTGACCGAGTACGGCATCGATATCGTAAGATAGCCTCCTTAACCCAGGTAAGAGACCCGATGCGTCATCTTGAGGGCATAGCGGAAAAGTTCCTCTCCGACATCGCGGCCCTGCCAGAGGTCAGGATGAGGCTCGGCCTCTTCGCAAAAACGCTCTCATCGCTCACGCCTGAGCAGAGCGCAAGACTCCTTGCCATAATCTACGAAAAAGAGCCGAAGGACAAAGGCGCCGCGATAGTCCGCGCAATAATGGTGGACAACGACGGGCTCCTTCAAACCCTTGGCCAGACGACCTACGACTCCATCTATCTCGCCTCGCTCCGGCTCGGGCTTGTGAGGATATCGAGGTTCTTTACCGAGTTCGAGCCGCATAAGGAAGGCGTAAGCGGCTATGAGGAAGAGGAATTCGTAAAGACAGAACAACTTTCGCTCGGAGAAAGAAGGAGCCTCTCCAAATCCCACCTCATAAGAAACCTTGAAAAGCTCCTGTCGGACCCTGACCCGGCAGTCGTTGAGAACCTCCTCAATAACCCGAGGATAACCGAGAAGGAGGTCTTGAAGATAGCCTCTAAACGGCCTAACTCGCCCCACGCGCTAAAACTCGTGGCGCTCCATGTAAAGTGGTCGAGGCGCTATGACGTGGCAAAGGCCGTCTCAAGGAACCCGTACACCCCGCCGAGAGTCTCTGTCGCCCTCATGGAAGGCCTGCTTAAGCAGGACCTTTTGGCAGTCTCAGAGGACACTACACTCCATCCGGAAGTAAAACAGGCCGCAAAGGAAATACTTGAGGATAAGGAAAGGAAGGGAAAGGGGTAGAAGCGCTTACTTCTTGAGCTTCTCTTTTTCGTCCTGCTCCGGTTCGTTCGAGGCCTTCTTGAAGTTCTTTATGGCCTTGCCAAGCCCTGAGCCGATCTCCGGGAGCTTGCCAGCGCCGAAAAGGACAAGGATAATGATGAGTATTACGATAAGCTCTGTGGTGCCGAGCCCGAACATTTGTATAACCCCGCGATTTTGTGTAAAATAATGTGTAAAAGGTACTACTAAATCTTGACAGATTTAAGGGTGCATGTCAATTAAAACTTTCCGCGGCCCAAAGGGCCAAATGATGCTGATTTTCCTGGCACTTTCGGTGCTCTTGCACCTCTCCGCCGCCGCCCTGGTGAGCCTTTTACCCTCTATTGAAAGGGAAAAGCAAACTACGCCGATACCCGTCGAGGTCGTAGATCTGCCCCATCCAAAACCCGAGAAAAAGCCACTTGTTGTCGCGGAGGTCCCGCCGGCGATAAAAGAGAACATATCTCCAGAGAAAAAGCGGCCAACCGTCTATGCCGACAGGGAGCAGAGCGTTAAAAAAGAGACCTATCCAAGGGGAACGCCTGCGCCAATGGTAAAGTCGCCCCAGCCTGTTCCGCCATCGCGTGAGGCGCCGAGGGTGATCGAAAGGCCGTTAAAGGCGGTCGAGGGGCCGGTTGCGAAGAAGAGCGAAGAGACAAGCCCTCAGCCGCTTAAACCCGTGGAGGAGGTAGTAAGGACCGCGCCCAGAGCTGAAGGGAAGACCATGGAGGAGGCAAGGCCAAGGCCAACGCCAGTTACACCGGCCAGGCCCCGGGTCTTCTCAGAGCAAAACAGGCCGAACCTTTACCCGACAGATGAAAGGCTTGCCGAGCTTACAAAAAACTATGAGGCCCAGTCCCCTTCAGGCGAGGTCGGCAAGACCCTGCAGCTCAATACCGCGGAGCTCAAGTACCAGAAGTACATACTCGACATGAAGAGGAAGATAGAGCTCTACTGGGACTACCCGGACCTGGCGGCCCGGAACGGCTGGCAGGGGAGCCTCTGGATAACCTTCAGGATAATGAAGGACGGCACCGTATCTGACGTGAAGCTCGAGAGGTCTTCAGGCTACCCGATGCTCGACGACGCCGCGGTGACCGCCATCAGGATAGCAGCCCCATTCCCGCCCTTCCCGGCGAATTTTTCCGTCGAAGAGATAAACATAAAAGGGCAGTTCATGTATAACATTATCGGGCCTGCCGGGCGCCAGAATTAGGAGCGTAGAAAAAACAGGGGGGAGGGCGTCAAGACGCCCTCCCCCGTTGTCATTGTGCTTTTTCAGCAGCCTGTTAAAACGCGGCAAAGAGCATGAGGGTGGTAAGATTATTCCCCTCATCCGGGGTCGGTCCTCCATCCCCGGTGTACCATGTGTGGTCGAGCTGGACCTGAAGATTCTGGATCGGCGTATAGACCACCCCCAGCGTGGTAGCGTCATCCGTGTCATCTCCGGCGGCCCCGCTATTTCCGTCGCGGTAGACCGCGGCTACCGTAAGCTTCTGCGCTATCACGCCTACCTCCGCGGCGACAGTCCAGGCGCTCTTGTCTCCGGTACCTGTCTCGTTGAATATGTTGGGGTCATCGCTGGATGACGGGGCCTTGCCATAGGTCAGGTATACGCCGACAGGCAGCGCGCCCACACCGCCCTGCGCCTGCGCGTCAATGGCCCATGCCTCTGCCTTCTTTCTGGTCACAACGCCGTCTTCAAGGTTCTTCTCCACGCCACCCCAGACTTGTCCGCCAAACCCCAGGTCCCATCCTGCGAATGTAGGCGTAAAGGCTAACCTGGCGTAATGCAGATATGGCCCTGACGATATCGAATTTCCCGTCTCAGCTGGATGCTCGTTCGCCCAGAGGGTATAATTGGCGAACCAGAGGCTGTTGACAGCGGCAAAGGTCAAACCCGTGGCCTCTGTCGCTGTGCCGATGTATTGCTGGGCCGAGGTCTCTGTACGGTGCTCAAGGAAGCGCTGGTGGCGAAGCGAACCGGTATTTAATAGCTCCAGTCCGTAAGCTGCGCCGAGCCCATCGGTAGTGAACGGGACTACGCTAATATTCGTCCCGCCCCCGCCGAGAGCGAAGACAAAGGGCAACTTGAATGAGGTGAATAGCGGCTCGCCTTCCTTTATCGCGGCCTCAAGGAGGAAACCCGCGTGCTCGCCTACCCTGCCGCCGAGCAGGAGGGCTGCCTCATCGGGGAACTGAAGCGACCCCTTGTTAAGCTCGCCCGCTTCCCCGGCATCTGTGCCTCCGTTCCTCTTCTGGAAGCGTATCTTCGTTACCAGGCTGGCGTTCAAGACAGAGGGGAGCGAGAGGAAGTCACCTTCTATCATGCTCTGTCCGCCAGTCATCGTATATCCACCCGCCTTGAAGGAGCGGCCAAAGGCGTTAAGAGCCGGGAAATGCTGAAAATGGCATGAGCTGCACGCCATCCCCGTCTGCCGCGAAAAGGCCGGGATGGCCCCGGCGTCCTGCGGCATGAAAAACGAGACCGCGAGGAAGATGAGCCCCACATAGACCACTGATAGATTTACCCTCATCACACCCGCCCCCTTGAGTTTGTATTTTAACCGCTTCAGCTATTCGTCAATAAAAGACCGGGGTCCGATGTTGACAGGGCCCCGGATATCTGTTATTGCTAAATACAGCCTTTCCTGAAGATATGCCCGAGTGGCGGAATTGGCAGACGCACGGGACTTAAAATCCCGAGGTGGCAACACCGTGCCGGTTCGACCCCGGCCTCGGGCACCATTAAAACCTATAAAGCTTCACTTCTTTTTAGGCGTCCTTACGTAAAATTCCCTGAAGACCTCCACGCACCCGTTCGGCACGTTGTAAAGGTAGATATCGGTCCCCCTGGAGCTTGATATCCAGGCGTATACATTCTCCCTCTTCCTGATATTGATGCTCCCGGCCGGATAGTTTTGCCTGTACTTTTCCGCGAGCGCGCCGCAGGTGTTCGTCCAGTAGGCGGTCACCGTCCGCGAGGCCTGGCACGAGCCGTCTTTCATGGGCAGGAGCGTAAGCGAGTAATGCTTCGTCCCCTGCAGGAAATCGACGAGCGCCATCTCGCTCTGCTTGTTCCAGAGGGTGTTCCAGTAGCTGTTCCCCTTTTTGAAGTCGTAGTCCAGCGCCTCAAGGCAGCTGTTGTTCAGGTTATTAATCAGCTCCTTTTTCATCCCCTTGCCTTCAAGCTCTTTTTTCACGTCGAACGCCCAGGCCGTTGAAGAGACAAGAAGGATCGCCAAAACAAAAACCAGTCTCATATAAAGACTCCCTTTGCTAATGGAATGACAGCCTCAGCTCCAATACATCGTCCGGCGCGTCACTGGTAAGGCCGAAGGTGGTCGAGAGGTCGATAGAAAGCTTGTCGCTCCACGCCCAGTTCCCGCCGAGGCGTATGGAGGAGGCGTTTATAAGCGAGCCCGCTATCCTCTCCCCGTCCTTCTGTGTCTCAAGGGTGAGGCTGTGCTGGTATTGCATGTTGACCGAAAGCCTGTAGCTCAACGCGTATGCCGCGCCGAAACCAAACTCGTAGGCATCGCCCGGAGAGAGTTTGAGCTGCCTGCTTACGTAGACTATCTCCTGCGTATCCGGGTCCTGCTCCGCAACGAATAGCGTATTCTTCCTCGGGAAGCTGTGTGTGTAGCCCAGGTTGAGGAAGACGACCGCCGGGTCCGAGCTTTTTATGAATGAGAGCGTCCCCTTGAGCGAATTAAAGCCCGTGCCCATGGGCATCTCGCCCTTTGTGGGGTCTATCTCGAATACGCTCTGCCCTGTCCTCGATTTGAAGGTAAGACCGGCCAGCAGATGCGGCATGGTCGCGGTCTCCTGCAGGGCATGGACGAGTACGGTGCCGTATATGTCACCCTTGCCCTGGTCGTAATTGATCACCTCGTCCTCACCGACCGCCACGTCCGGCCTGAAAAAGCTCTCCCTCTGGTACCTGTACGGGACCGTCAGCTCGAGCTGCACCCTGTCGGTTATTCCGACCTTGCCGGTGGGAGAGATTATGAAGATATCCCTTTTTATCTTCTCTACCGTTACCTCGCCGATGACGAGCACCGGAAGCAGGGCGAACCCGTCTACGTATATCTGGCTCTCGGAGAAGTGGGCGTAAGACAAGCCCAGATCGAGCGCGAACTTGCCCTGGGGAAGGAGCAACCCGCCCCTCCTCGCGTCAGTGGATACCGGGGTATGGTGCTCCCCCTTGAGGGCCTCCTTGGCCTGGTCAGGGTCTGTTGGCGCCTGTTGGACCGCCTCATCCGCCTTTGAGTCAGCCGTGAAGATAAAAAACAGAAAAAGGGTTACTGAAAAACAAACCCAAAGAGCCTTCTTCATCCATCCTCCAACCGCGATCGAGATGTGCAAAGAGTATATACCGGTTTCAGGAGGACGCAACCGCCCCGCCTCAGAACCTTCTCAAGTCGTTTATGCCGTGCTGAAAAAAGTGGGGAGGAGGCTGGAGAAATCTCCAGAGCTCTTCCATGTATGGCGCGTCGGCCCGCCTGAAGCCGGGCTCCGGCTCGCCTTCCCTGTTCACCAGTAGAAAGATATTCTCGTACCAGTAGTCGCTGAACTGGTAGACCGGCAGGGTCAGGTTGCCCTTGGCCGGGTCAGCGAGCTGGACCCTGTCGCCTTTTATCCCCCTGAAGACGACGAAATGCTTGTAATTATTTATGACTATCGGCAGGAGCACGGCTGTGTTGGCCTTCGCAAGCTCCTCTATGCCGTCGGCCTTGTACCCTTCCGCCTTATAGCCCCTCTCTGAGGCGAACCTCTTAAGGTCCAGTATCGAGAACCCCTTCCTCGCCACTATCTGGGCGATGTCTCCCTTGCGCAGGATCCCGTCTATGACCTCGTCTTCCCGAACCGTGTCTCCGAGGATATTAAGAAGTGTAGCCATCGCCGCCGACCCGCAGCTGTAATCGAACTTCTGCATCACCACGCCAGAGGTGCGCATCTCCCAGACGTTCCTTATCTCTTTAGTGAAGGCCATACCTCCCGCTGTTATCCGGTATTCCATTGCAACGGCCTCTCCGGCGGCGAGGGGCGCGAGAAAAAAGGCCAGAATAGTCCAGGCTAAAAATGCGGCTCTTGTCATTTCCCCTCCGTAAAAGTGGAGGGAGGGGCTTTAAGCCCCTCCCTCCGGTCTTCAAGACGGTCTTAGTTCTTGTTCACGGCGTAGGCAAAGGTACCGCCGTCCGCGACGTTGGAGTAGTTGACCGCGGTATTGGTGTTGAACTGTTTCACGCAGGTCTGGCTGAGGGTCCCGGCGTTAATGACGTTCAACCCGGCGTTCACAGCGGACGCCGCTGAGTTTATGAGGACGACCGCGCTCGCGTAGCGCTGGGCGTTGTCATTCAGCTGGACCGAGTTCATGTTGTTGTCCTGGGTCCCATTGCTCAGGTCGGTGGCAAAGTAGTTCTCCACGACCTGGGTCTGCTTGTACTTGTTCTTTGCCGTCGCTTCGCCTTCAAGCGCGAACGCGTCGTTGTAGTGGTTCTTCGCGGTCTGCGTGTTCTCCTGATGGATAACGGAGTTGGTCACGTCGCCGCCGGCGTTGTCCCAGTTGATGAGGTTCTGCCCGACGTTCACCGCGGAGTTGGCCGAGTTTATAAGCTTGTCCACGGTCACGTACTGCTGGGCATTGTCGTTCACCTGGACCGAGTTGTTATTGTTGTCCTGGTCGTAGATTATAGCGTAGTTATTCGCGATATACTGCCCCGGGTCGTCGGATGTCTCCCAGTTCCTGGCCTTCGCGTCAGTACCGCCGTCGGCGTAGTTATCGAAGTTCTCGGCGGTCTGGACGTTTTTCTGGTAGATGGTGTCATCGCTATTGGTGATGTCGCCTACGTCCAGGACGTTCAGCCCGGCGTTCACGGCAGAGGAGGCCGAGTTCTCGAGGAGCACAGCGGATACGTTCTCCTGCGCGTTGTCGTTCAGCTGGACCGAGTTATTGTTATTCTCCTGGTCCTCTATAACGGTCGTAAGCTGAGCCGTTACAGGGAACTCCCCGTTGTGGACGTGCTGTGTCTGCTTGTTTTGGTTCTCCGCGTATGCGTCCCCGTCAACAGAAAACGCGTCGTTCACATGGTTTTCAGCTACAGCGGTGTTGGTCTGGTAGATGTCCGTGCCGGTAACGTTGCCCACAGTGGCGAGGTTCGCGCCGGTGTTGGTCGCCGACTTGGCGGTATTGACGAGCGAATCAACGAGGGCGTTCTGCTGGGCGTCGTCGTTCACCTGGACCGAGTTGTTGTTGTTGTCCTGGTATTCTATGGTGGTGTCCAGGAAGGAATTCTCTATCCGCTGGGTGACGACCCCTTCCTCATAGTTCTGGGCGTACGCGGCACCGTCTTCGGCGTCAGCGGTGTTATTCATGTTGTAGGCGCGCTGGGTGTTGGTCTGGGTGATATCACCGCCGGCGATGTTGCCTGAGTCAGAGCTGTAGATATTGAGGCCGAAGTTGTTGGCGCTGAAGGCCGAGTTCAGGACGCTTACGCCCTCTGAGTTCTGCTGTGCGTTGTCGTTCATCTGGACAGAGTTGTTGTTGTTCTCCTGGTCCTCGATAGTCACAAGGAAGCTATTATTCACATCCTGGGTCTGCTTGTTGAGGTTCTGCGCGTATGCGTCGTTATTAAATGCAAACGAGTCATTCACATGGTTCTTGGCCGTGTTGTCGTTCTCCTGCTCTATTCCAGAGGAGGTCGCTGGGCCGCTGTAGAGGAGGTTGGCCGAGGCGTTGACGGCGCTTACCGCCGAGTTGATTAGCCCTTCGACATTGCTGCTCTCCTGAGCGAAGTCGTTCAGCTGAACGGAATCGAGGTTGTTGTTCTGGTCGGCTACAGGAAAATTGCTCTCGTTCACAATGGTCTGGATGCCCTGGGCGCTTACCCTGTCCATCTCGGAATCAGAGAGGGCCGCCGAGCCTGCGAACGCCGTCCCACTGCCTGCCAGTGTTATGCCTACAGCGAGTGCGAACGCCTTTCTTAAAGTCATTTTGCTTCCTCCTTGGTTGTTTGTTGTTAAGCTGCGTTCAATCCCCCATGCCGCTTTTACAGCGTACCGCTCCATACGAGAAGGCTGTTAAGGATGCCTAGCGAGGTGTTGGTCTGGTTCACTGCGCCGTTGTTGTCGCCGTTGATGACGGTTATGTTTATCCCGATAGGCACGGCGCTATTGGCGGCGTTCAGGTTCAACAGCGAGTTCAGGTTGCTCTGCGCGTTGTCGTTGAGCTGCACCCCGTTCTGTATACCCGTTGCGCCATTCCCCAGGGTCTGTGAGGCGCTTCCAGGCAGGGTAGCGCCCGCGATGACCTGGCTAAGGTCAAGGGTGCCGTCGAGGTTCGGGACGAACATGTTGTAGTCGAGGTAGACGATGAGCCCCTGGGCGTGGACCGTGTCAAGGTACTCGTCAGAAAGCCTGTGAATGGCGCCGTCGGCCTGCGGGGCCATAAGCCACAGGGACAAGAATGCCCAGATTGTGAAGGCGAGTCTTTTCATTTCTCCTCCCTTTATTTGAAGGAGGGGGCTATTACGCCCCCTCCTTCCAGTGGTTCAGCCCCGTCTTAGTTCCTGTTCACGGCGTAGGCGAAGGTCCCGCCGTCCGCAAAGTTGGAGTAGTTGACCGCGGTATTGGTGTTGAACTGTTTTACGCAGGTCTGGCTGAGGGTCCCGGCGTTAACGACGTTCAACCCGGCGTTCACAGCGGACGCCGCTGAGTTTATGAGGACTACCGCGCTCGCGTACCTCTGGGCGTTGTCGTTCAGCTGGACAGAGTTCATGTTGTTGTCCTGGGTACCAATGAGCACGGTATCGGCGTTATTTGCGATCCACTGGGTCTGCTTGTAGGCGTTCTCGGCGGTCGCTATCTCGTCAGACGCGAAGGCGTCATTATAGTGGTTCTTAGCGGTCTGCGTGTTCTCCTGATGGATAATGGAGTTAGTCACGTCGCCGACCGTCCAGTCCCAGTTGATGAGGTTCTGCCCGACGTTCACCGCGGAGTTTGCCGAATTTATGAGCTTGTCGACGGTCACGTACTGCTGGGCGTTGTCGTTAAGCTGTACGGAGTTGTTGTTGTTATTCTGGTCTAAGATGACAGCAACGTCTTCGTTTATGATTAACTGCCCGGGGCTTGCCGCGGTCTCTTTATTGCTGGCAGTGGCGTCTTCGCCGCCGTCGGCGTAGTTGTTGAAGTTCTCGGCGGTCTGGACGTTTTTCTGGTAGATGGTGTCATCGCTATTGGTGATGTCCCCTACGTTCAGGACGTTCAGCCCGGCGTTCACGGCGGAGGAGGCCGAATTCTCGAGGAGCACCGCCGATACGTTCTCCTGCGCGTCGTTGTTTACCTGGACCGAATTGTTGTTGTTCTCCTGGCTCACTACAACGGAGAAATCACCGTTAATGACGTTCTGGGTCTGCTTGTTGTAGTTATTGGCGTATGCGTCCCCGTCAAAGGCAAACGCGTCGTTCACGTGGTTTTCAGCTACAGCGGTGTTGGTCTGGTAGATGTCCGTTCCGGTAACGTCGCCCACCGTGGCGAGGTTCGCGCCGGTGTTGGTCGCCGACTTGGCGGTATTGACGAGCGAGTCAACGAGGGCGTTCTGCTGGGCCTGGTCGTTCACCTGGACCGAGTTGTTGTTGTTGTCCTGGTCCACGATCACTGAGAAAAAGTCATTGACTACCAGTTGAGTGATGAGGCCTTCCTCATAGTTCTGGGCGAATGCGTTTACCTCGCCATTTGCGGTGTTGTTCATGTTGTAGGCGTGCTGGGTGTTGGTCTGGGTGATATCACCGCCGGCGATATTGCCTGAGTCAGAGCTGTAGATATTGAGGCCGAAGTTGTTGGCGCTGAAGGCCGAGTTCTGGACGCTTACGCCCTCTGAGTTCTGCTGTGCGTTGTCGTTCATCTGGACAGAGTTGTTGTTGTTATCCTGCCCTTCTATAACTGAGAACTCGTCATTGTTAACGTACTGTGTCTGCTTGTTGAGGTTCTGCGCGTATGCGTCGTTATTAAATGCAAACGAGTCGTTCACATGGTTCTTGGCCGTGTTGTCGTTCTCCTGCTCTATTCCAGAGGAGGTCGCTGGGCCGCTGTAGAGGAGGTTGGCAGAGGCGTTGACGGCGCTTACCGCCGAGTTTATTAGCCCTTCGACGTTGCTGCTCTCCTGAGCGAAGTCGTTCAGCTGAACGGAATCGAGGTTGTTGTTCTGGTCGGCTACAGGAAAATTGCTCTCGTTCACAATGGTCTGGATGCCCTGGGCGCTTACCCTGTCCATCTCGGAATCAGAGAGGGCCGCCGAGCCTGCGAACGCCGCCCCACTGCCTGCCAGGGTTATGCCTACAGCGAGTGCAAACGCCTTTCTTAAAGTCATTTTGCTTCCTCCTTGGTTGTTTGTTGTTAAGGTTTGAACGTCGCCTGTTCACGCAAGAGACTCCCCCGCGCTCACCTCCTCCTTTCTCAGGATCGCCAACCCCCTGCCGCGGACCCGTGTATAAAACAAACCGCAAGGCCCGCCCACCCCCTAAGCCGCATCCCTTGCCAGAGATATCGCTACGCGAATGCCACGGCCTGATCTGTATGGCATGTTGTTTAGCAAGCGCCGTGCCAAGCCTTTATCTCATCTACTTACCTGTCTTTTTCTCCCGGGCACATTTCCGGGTTGTTAAAAAGCTTTACAGGGACTTTGCAGTGTATCTTTCTGCAGGAGCCATCTCTCCATTTATAAAGCTCATTAGTAACGCCCCTTTTCGCGTTCTCTGATCCTCCGGTCAAGCGGTCGCCGTCTTGCCTGTAAAGACTTTTTACGGAGAGTTATGAGGTCCAGGGAGGGCACGGCCACCGCAGTTCTGTCTTGACAACAGTAGTCGGGATAACGTATCTGCTGTAGCAGGGAGGCGTCATTGAGATCCGGACAGATGAATAAACAGGTACAGGGGCGGGTGCGCCTGATACTCTTCAATAAGCCCTTCAACGTCCTCTGCCAGTTCACCGATAGCGCTGGGCGAGCTACACTGGCAGACTTCATACCCTTCAGGGACGTCTACGCCGCCGGGAGGCTCGATTACGACAGCGAAGGGCTCGTCTTACTCACGAACAACGGGCGTCTGCAAAGCCTCATAGCAGAGCCAAGGCATAAGCTCCCGAAGAGCTACCTCGTCCAGGTAGAGGGCGCGCCGGATAAAGAGGCCCTCGACAGGCTAAGGCGCGGGGTGCTGTTAAAAGACGGCATGACCCAGAAAGCGTTGGTCGAAACTGTCAGCGACCCTCAGATTTGGCCGCGCGTGCCGCCGATAAGGTTCAGGAAGAACGTCCCTGATAGCTGGCTCAGGATCACGATAACAGAGGGCAGGAACAGGCAGGTGCGGCGCATGACAGCCGCCGCGGGCTTCCCCACCCTGAGGCTCATAAGGCTTAAGGTCGGCCCATGGGAGCTTGGGGGGCTAAAACCCGGCGAGTGGAAGGAGGCGCCCTTCCCTGAAGCACTGCTTATAAGATAGCCTTGTTGCTTCTCCACTGCCATGTGATATATACTTGCCGTTATGAACTCTTACGTATTATTTAACGGGTGAAGCGCATGCCTCTTTGGTCCGCCGCCGCAAGGCTCGTTGGCCTCATCGTCACAGGAAAGAGGGTCATCAAGGTCTCCCGAGCGGTACTGGGCTCGATCAGGCAAGAGCGCGGCCCTGAGCCTGACGAGGGGCTTAAAGACCGCCTTGCCGCGATGGAGTTCAGGGTAGAAAGGATTGAAGCCGAGGTCGAAGAGTTGAAAAGATCGGTCAGACGGCTCTCTTCTGCCCTTTACGCTCTCGGCGCCCTCGCGGCCATTGCCCTCTTATTGGCTTTAATCAAACTGGCCTGATACGGAGCAGCCCTTGATTTAAAGTCCGGATTTTAGTATGCTCGAAAATATCAGGCTATTCCTCTCCACGACTCCCCTTCAAGACCAATTCATCTCGAGTTCTTTCAAAAAAACCGCCCTGTGGGGGCAATATGCGCAAGGTCCTCATAATAGACGACGAGGAGAATATCAGGGAGGTCCTCTCTGAGCTTCTCTCCGGAAAAGGTTTCACCACCTTCCAGGCCGCTGATGGCGCCTCTGGCATCGACGCCTTTTTGAAGGTACGGCCGCACGCGGTCCTGCTTGACCACCGCATGCCGGGCATCGACGGCTTCGAGACCTTCAGGGCCCTGAGGGATATCGACCCGGCTGTGCCTGTCATCTTCCTCACGGCCCATGCCGATATCCATGTCGCCGTTGCGGCGATAAAATCCGGGGCCTATGACTTCATAACAAAACCGCCGGAGCTGGAAACGCTCTCGATCATCATCCGCAAGGCCATAGAGAAGCTCGAGCTTGAAAGGGAGGTCGGGAGGCTCAAGTCGGCCGTAGGCGCTTCCGTCGAGTGGACGCTCGGCAGGAGCGAGGCCATAAAAGAGATAATCCCGCAGCTCGTAAGAGTGGCGGCAAGTGATTTCTCCGTCATCATCCAGGGCGAGACCGGCACCGGCAAATCGATGGTCGCGGGGCTCATCCACAGCATGAGCATGAGGGCGCAAGGCCCTTTCGTGCGGGTAGATATCGGGGCGATGCCTGAAACGCTCATCGAAAGCGAGCTATTCGGCTCTGAAAAAGGCGCCTTTACAGGGGCAGAGAAGGCGAGAAGCGGTTATTTCGAGGCGGCCTCCAAAGGCACCCTTTTCATCGACGAGCTTGAGAACACCTCGGCCTCTGTCCAGGCCAGGCTCCTCGGGGCGGTCGAGGCAAAGCAGATATGCAGGGTCGGGTCGAGCAGGCCTATCCCGGTAGACGTCCGGATAATCACCGCCTCGAACAAAGACCTGAGGGGGCTCGTAAAGGAAAAAAGGTTCAGGGAAGACCTGTTCTTCAGGCTGAACGAGTATACCGTGACGCTACCACCACTGAGGGAGAGGTCGGAGGACATATCTTTTTTGGCCGGGAAGTTCCTCTCCGAGGCCTGCGAGGAGCTAAAAAGGCCCGATATCGCCGTAACAGGGCCCGCGCTTGCCGCCCTCCTCAGCCACGCCTGGCCGGGAAACATCCGCGAGCTTAAAAACGTCATGCGGCGGGCCGCCCTGGTGGCAGCCGGAGGCGAGCTCTCTCCAGCGCACCTTGACCTTCTCTCTTGCCATGATGCCCAGGCTCCGTTCGACCGCGTCCTGCCCCTTAAGGAGGTATCCGCGACAGCGGCAAGGGAGGCCGAAAAAGCCGCTATAAAACAGGCGTTAAAGCTCTCCTCAGGGAATAAGACGAGGACAGCCTCCAGCTTGCGGGTCGATTACAAGACCCTGCTTACAAAGATACGGTCCTACGGCCTGGAATAGCATAATATGGAAGCCGTTCCATAATTATGGAGCGCTCTCCCCACCATTGACATCTCCCGAATATCGATTCTAATTAAAAGATAACTGTAATCCGGGTTACTTTGCCTTTGGCATCCTCCTTGCTATAAACAACCTTGCGGGAAGAGGCTAAAGTTTTTTGCATTGTAACCGAAAGATAAAAGTCAAGGAGGGCCGTATGCGTAATCAAAAGATCCTGTTGCCGATACTCTTGGCAATGGCATTGATCGGCAATGGGGCATATGCCGGGGAGCAGAGCCTGAGGGAACGGCTTATCGGGACCGGGACCGTCGAGACGCTCTATTCGGTCGACGACCACACTACCATAGTAAAAGCCGCGGACGGCCAGGCCCTTAAGGGGCTCGAGGCCCTCTGCTCTGAATATATCGGGGCCGGGCTCGTAAAGGAAGGCGCAGCAATGAAATGCGGCGCTATCTTCGAGGCCTCAGAAGACCTTACCCAGGGAAAAAACCCTCTTTACAGGATAAAAAGCGAAGAGGCCCAGCCTGTAGCTTACAAGATAGCTGCCCTGCCGCCTTTCGAAGAGCTCTCCGCGCCGCCCGACGGAAGGATAGAAGGCGGGCTTGGGAGCATCGATGTCTATCAGTACATGTACGCGCTTTGCAAAAAGGAGCAGGGGAGCCATTCGATAGTAATATCCAGGAGGTTCGGCAGGTTCGTACGGCTGGTGGAGGTGCCTTCGGAGGAGGCCTTCGATTACCTACTTTCCTCCGGCGATACAAAGGACCCCTGGTTCTTCGCCTGCGAGGGAGAGAACAGGTTCATAGTCGAGAAGGACTATCAGTACGACCCTGACGGAGAGAAAAAGTTCTACTTCCGCCAGGACAGGGGGCTTGAGTCGGTCGATTACATCAAGTCCGGCGAGCGTGAGAAGCTGGCGCGTCTTGAACGTTCATCCAAAGAAGACCCGAGCCCAGACCCTTCGGTTGAAACCCGCATGATGGAGGCGATGGCGGTAGATCTGAGCGAGCTCAAGTTCGACTTTATAAAGACAGGCCTTGGCGCGAAGTATGAGGGGCACTACAATAATACTGACGACGCGGGCTGCGCCCGTACGACGATCAAACAGACCCGCTCCGGGACGGCAGAAGAGGTATTCAACTACAGGGTATGCGGCACGAACGTTGCTCTTATCGACTCTACTGACAGGAAAAGTGGGTTTTTCGCCGGCCTTCTCGGCAAATAGGAGAACAAAAAAAGGGCTGGACCGATACGGTCCAGCCCTTTTTCCATTTCATCCTGTAGGGCTTTTCCTCCTTCTCCCTCCGGGAGAAGGCCGGGATGAAGGGCTATGTATTTAAGTGGAAAGATCACCTTCCGTGGCACCTCTTGAATTTGGAGCCGCTGCCGCACCAGCAGGGGTCATTCCGTCCGGGCTCCGCCGGGCGCTCAACCGGAAGAAGGTTGGGGGAATTTGTTGCGCACCATCCCCTTATAGTATCAACGACCTTTTGAGCTGCCTCTTCCGCGCTCGCAACACCCTCTGCCAGGCTTTTAGCCGAGGCCTTCCTCTCAGCTTCTATGGCCCTGGCTATCGCAGCCTCGTCCCCTGAACCAGCATCGTCTATTATCCTGCAGTAACCGCGTTCACCCTGGCGGGCCTCAGGCGCGCCGAGCCACCCGCAATGGGGTGGCCTGATATCACGCCCGGTTATTGAGGGATGAATCGAGCATGACTTGTCATCCGAGAGAAAACGGCATTTGAAGGCGAACATCGCGATGAGGTTTATCGTCAGTACTTCACCTGTTGCCCTTATATCCTTTACGATGACATTATACTTCTCAGGCGTACCGAAAAGCGGCCTCTGCGGGGCTTCCGACGTCTTATACGCGTCGGTTATCCGCTGGAGGCGGGCCCTTATGCCCTTGAGCACATCTGCCCTGAAGACTGAGATGTTCTCAAGCCCTCCCTCCTTAACTACTGGATAAGAGATTATCCCCCACCAGGGGTCACAGCATATCCCGCCGCAGCGCTCCACGCAGACCGCGGAGAAAGACGCCTTTGTCTGTGCCACTTCCGCCATGGGGAGATTATAACTTTTTTGGAATCAAAGAGTCCATCCGTTTCAAAAGGGTATAGCTCGCGTCTTTCTGCCTCCCCCCTTGACCTTCCCTTCCCCCTGTGCTAACCCTAATCGTATGAAAAAGAGCGGAAAAAACTCGCGCGCCATGAGGCCCATTACAGAGATAGCCTTTGAGGCCGGGATACCTGGCGAGAGCCTTATTCCATACGGGGCGCATTTCGCAAAGGTACGCGCGTCCCTCCTTCACGAGCTAAAAGACAAGCCGGACGGACGGCTCATCATCGTGACCGCCATGAGCCCGACGCCCGCTGGCGAGGGCAAGACCACTCTTACCATAGGGCTCACGCAGGCCTTAAGGTCGCTTGGAAAAAAAGCCTTTGCCTGCATACGCCAGCCGTCCATCGGGCCGCTCCTCGGCGCAAAGGGCGGGGCCACGGGCTCCGGCTCTTCCAGAGTAGAACCAGCCGAGGAGATAGCCCTTCACTTTACCGGGGACGATTACGCGGTCTCAACATCTCACAACCTCGTCTCGTCCTTGATCGACAACCACATCTACCACGGCAACAGCCTTAATATGGAAAAAGTCCTCTGGAAGAGGGTCTCCCCGATTAACGACAGGTCACTACGCAAGGTAAGGATAGGCCTGGGCAAAGCGGCGGGAGAAAGAGAAGAGGAGTTTCACATATCAGCCGCGTCCGAGCTGATGGCGATTTTGTCTCTCAGCGCAGATCTGGCTGACCTCAAGGAGCGCGTCTCAAGGACTATTGTCGCGCTCGGAAAAGACGGATCCGCGATAACGGTACGGGACCTGAAGGCCAGCGGCGCTACCGCCGCCCTTCTTAAAGACGCCCTCAACCCGAACCTCGCCCAATCAATCCGCGGCGCGCCTGTCTTCATACACACGGGCCCATTCGGGAACATATCTATCGGATGCAGCAGCCTCTTATCCGCAAAGATGGCGCTTAAGCTCGGCGAGTACGTCATCACCGAGGCCGGGTTCTCAACAGAGCTTGGCGCGGAGAAGTTCTTTGACATCGTCTGCAGGGCCGGTGGCTTACGTCCTGCCGCGGCTGTTATAGTCGCAACACTTGGCGCTCTGCGCCTGCACGGCGGGGCGAGCGATTACCGGGCAAAAAATATGAAGGCGGCGCTAAAGGGTATCGACAACCTCCGCAAGCACATCGAAAACGTCGCCGCCTTCGGTCTATCGGCGATAGTCGCGCTCAACAGGTATAAAGACGACACAGACGAAGAGATAGACGAGACGCTCTCAAATATCCGGAGGCTCGGCTGCATGGCTGTGGCGGTGGACGCAAGGGATTTGGGCGCCCCGGGCGGCATTGAGGCTGCCGAGGCCGTTGTCAAGGCCTGCTCGGAAGAAAATGACTTCAACTTCCTTTATCCCCTTGATCTACCCATTGAAGAGAAGGTCTCAACGATAGCGAGGTCGATCTACGGCGCCGAAGGGGCCGTCTTCTCGGCAGAGGCCAGGGCAGACCTTGAAAGGATCGAAAGGCTCGGCCTTTCAGCCCTGCCCGTATGCATAGCCAAGACCCCTAAATCCCTTTCAGACGACCCGGCGCTCCTGGGCCGTCCAAATGGCTTTAACATCAATGTACGAGAGGTGCGCCCGGCCACAGGCGCCGGTTACGTTGTGGCTGTCTGCGGCAACGTGCTCCTGATGCCGGGCATGCCGGAGCACCCCCTCGCCGAGGAGATAGACATCGACGCCTCCGGAAGGATAACCGGGATCCGGTAAGGACCACACCCCAGCCATTTTGAGCATTTTGTGAAACTTGCTCCGCTGCAGGATTACCATGATGTATAATAATCGAGCTAATGGCCGCTAAAGAGGAAAGATATTAAAATGCCAATAGGCAGATATAAAGACCTTCTCAAATCTGGTGGTTTCCAGTCATTTCTGTGGACACAGTTCCTTGGGGCCTTCAACGACAACGCCTTCAAGATAGTCCTCTCTATGATAGCGGTCAACATCTCCGCAGGCTCCGGAGGGGCCTACATATCGATGGTTGGCGCGGTCTTCATCCTCCCGTTTTTCTTCTTCTCCGGCTATGCCGGCCATGCAGCCGACGTCTTCAACAAGAGGACGGTCCTTATAGCGGCAAAGGGCTTTGAAATATTCGCGGTCGTTGTCGGCCTTTTCGCCTTCTGGTCCGGAAAGGTCGAGTTCATGCTCGGGACCCTCTTCCTCATGGCCCTCCATTCCACCTTCTTCGGCCCAGCCAAGTACGGCATAGTCCCGGAGATGCTCCCCGACAAGGAGCTTTCGCGCGCCAACGGGCTGCTTGAGATGTCCACCTTCCTCGCCATCATACTCGGCACCTCCATAGGCACCATCATGTACTCGGTATGGAGCGAAAGCCTTCCGATAGTCGGCGTTTTCCTTGTGGTCATCTCTCTTGTGGGCATGTTCCTGAGCTTCGGCATACCCGTAGTGCCTGATTCAGGCGCCAGAAAGAAGTTCCGCCTGAACCCCTTCGGCGAGATAGGGCAGGGCTTCAAAAGCCTCGTTAAAAAAAGGCTCCTCCTCTTTACGGTCGGCGGCATAAGCTACTTCTGGTTCATCGGAGCTCTGCTTCAGATGGATATCCTCCTTCTCGGCAAGGAGGTAATGGGGCTCGACGACTTCTGGGTCGGGATACTCATAGTATTTCTCGCGGTCGGCATAGGCCTGGGGAGCTTGACCGCAGGCAGGCTCTCGGGGGACAAGGTAGAGCCGGGATTGGTCCCACTTGGCTCTATCGGCATGGGCCTGTTTTCGCTGCTCCTGGCCGTTTCCACAGATTCATATCCGAGGACAGGGGCCGCCATGCTCATGCTCGGCTTCTCCGGCGGCCTCTTTATCGTGCCTCTAAACGCCCTCCTTCAGCAAAGGAGCGGCGCCGATGAAAAAGGGCGCGTTATCGCTACCAACAACTTCTTCAACACGTGCGGCATCCTCCTTGCCTCGGTGGTGCTCTGGTTCATGAGCGGCTCCCTCGGTGTTTCCCCGGACAGGATAATACTGGTCTTCGGTTTCGTGACCCTCGTCTCAACGGTATTCGTATTGAAGGCCCTGCCGGACTTCCTCATCCGCTTCGTCATGTGGATGCTCACCCATACGCTTTACAAAATAAAGATAGTCGGCCAGGAGAACGTCCCGATAAAGGGCCCGGCTCTCCTTGTCTCGAACCACATGTCCTTTGTCGACGCCTTCCTTGTGGGCGCGTGCGTGCAGAGGTTCATCCGCTTTCTCATATACGAGTACTTCTACAATATAAGGCTCATCAACTGGATATTGCGCCTCATGAAGGCGGTCCCGATAGCCGACGGCAACAAAAAAGAGGTCTTGAGGTCGATTGCGAGGGCGAGGGAGGAGCTTACCGCCGGCCACATGGTATGCATATTCGCCGAGGGCGCGATAACCCGCACAGGGAACCTCCTGCCATTCAAGAAGGGCTTTGAAAGGATAGCCGCCGGACTGGACGTGCCCATAATACCTGTGCACCTCGACCGTGTCTGGGGCTCTATCTTCAGCTTCAAGGGGCGTAAGTTCTTCTGGAAGCTCCCGCACCACTTCCCCCACCCTGTTACCGTCTCATTCGGAAAGCCGCTCAGGGGCGCGAATGCCGAAGAGGTGCGCCAGGCCGTGACAGAGCTCGGGAGCGCCGCCCACGACCACAGGCGCGCGCCGGACGACCTCCTGCACATTCGTTTCATAAGGGGCGCGAGAAGGCGCTTTTTCTCCTTCTGCATGGCCGACTCGACCGGGAAAAAAATCACCTGGGGGGCGGCCCTCGCAAGCGGAATAGTCCTCTCAAAATGGATAACAAGAAACTCAACGGGAGAGATGGTCGGCCTTCTGCTGCCCTCGTCGGTTGCCGGCGCTCTCGCCAATATCTCTCTACTCATGGCAGGGAAGGTCCCGGTAAACCTCAACTTCACCGCTGGCAAGGAGGCCATGGCAATCGCCCTCAAGCAGTGCGGGGCAAAAGAAATAATCACCTCAAGGGGCTTTATTGAGAAGGCCGGGATTGAAAAGGACAGCCGGATGGTCTTTCTCGAAGACATAGTCACCGGTATTTCCGGGGCCGAAAAGCTCCTCGGCTTTATCTCCGCCGCCATACTGCCCGCGCGCCTTATCGCTCTTCTTTTTTGCAAGGGCAAGCGCGACCCCGACTCTCTGGCGACCGTCGTTTTCACGAGCGGCACGACCGGGGTCCCAAAAGGGGTACAGCTCACGCACCACAACATCATATCCAACATAGAAGGCTTCCAGCAGGTATTGGAGTACTCCGGCAAGGACACCATCCTTGGCGCGATCCCGTTCTTCCATTCTTTCGGCTTTACCGTCTCCATCTGGTTCCCGCTCATCTCCGGCTTCCGCGTCGTATACCACCCGAACCCGATGGACGCCCGTTCGATAGGGCAGCTCGCTAGACAATACAGGGCCACCATGATAATGGGCGCCCCGACCTTCTTTGCCGCTTACATAAAGAAGTGCGAGCCCGGCGACTTCGCGACACTCAGGTACGCGATAGCAGGCGCGGAGAAGCTAAAGGCGCAGGTGGCGCAGGAGTTCAAGGCCAGGTTCAAGGTAGACCTCCTTGAGGGTTACGGCTGCACAGAGATGTCCCCTGTCATATCCGTGAACATACCCGATGTCGAGGACAGGGGGATAAGGCAGCAGGGAAGAAAGCCGGGGAGCGTTGGGCACCCCATACCGGGTGTATCGGCAAAGGTAGTCGACCCCGCCACGGGCGAGACACTGCCGCCCGGCCATGAAGGGATGCTCTACGTCAAGGGGCCGAACCTGATGCTCGGGTACCTGGACGACCCGGAGGCCACCTCGCGCGTCATAAGGGACGGCTGGTACGTTACCGGGGACATAGCATCGATCGCCGAGGACGGCTTCATAACCATACTCGACAGGATGGCGAGGTTCAGTAAGATTGGCGGCGAGATGGTGCCGCACATAAAGGTCGAAGAGGCCATGTCAACGGCATTGGGGGCCGAGTGCGCCGTTACGGCTGTCGAGGACCCGGGCCGGGGCGAGAGGCTCGTTGCCTTCTATACCAAAAAGGGTCTTTCCGCGCAGGATGTCTGGGCCAGGCTTGCCGCCACAGACCTGCCAAGGCTCTGGATACCGAAGAGGGAGAACTTTTATTTTATCGAAGAGCTTCCGCAGACCGCCGCAGGAAAGGTTGATTTGAAGAAGATAAAGGCGATGGCAGCGGAGAGGGTGGGGGCTTACTGAAATCTCCCCCTTTTCTAAAGGGGGACTAAGGGGGATTATAAACCCTTCAAAGATAATCTCCCCTGACCCCTCTTTAGGAAAGAGGGGGACCAGGAATATCCTTCGCTTCCATTTGATATCGCGCAGCTGATCCGACGTCACTGTGAACGTAAATGCCGTTCAGGGCAGTTTACCTCCCTGCCCTTCCAATTGCCGACCCCAATTGATTTGAAAAAACCCCCGAAATAATACCTCCAGGAGATCCCGTAGACCGGTGATTTAGTGGGCCAGAATGAGATGGTATCAACCCCCGCGGCCCCGGCCATGTCGATAGCCTTAAGTATCATATCCTTTCTGTCATTCCAATTGAACAGGACATACTTCCATTCTATCAGCGGCTTTCTCAAGCCCCTTGAATCCCTGTACTCGACCAGGGCCTTCATATTGTCATAGGCTTTTCTAAAGCTCCCCTGCCTCTGGTATCTCCGGACTGTTTCATCACTGATGCCATCGACTGAGAAGTATATATGGTCGAGCAGCAGCGCGGCCTCGCGCTTTCTATCGGTATCGAGAAGGCTGCCGTTGGTAGAGGTAGTTATCTTGAGGTCCGGATTGCCGTTACGGAGCAACGTAAGCTCGTCTATTATATCCGGGTGGAGGAACGGCTCGCCCAGGTTGAAATAATAAAGGTTTTCTATCCGGTTTTCACTGATCGCAGAAGAGATCTTTCTGATATTCTCGACGGTAAGGTCTCTCTGCCTCCTTATCTTCAGCAGGGTCTTTCTTGAACAGCCCGTACAGTCAAGATTGCACGAGACGGTATTCTCGACCATTATGCCTTTTTCAGGCACGCTGTAATGTTCTTCAAAGTGGCGCGCATCCGCTTTATCCACCGGCTGCAGATCGCCGCACCTTGTACATGTCAGGATCGGCAACTTCCCTTCCGCCAGTTTTTTTCTGAAACCCCTGGCGACAGGGCCGCGAAAGATCTCCTGCAGGCTATTGGCCAAGAGGTCTCCGAGATGGCCTGAGCCGTCATAGTCCTGGCAATTGCAGGAGACCGTCATGTCCGAGTTGATGACGATATTATAATAAGACTGCCCCGTAAGCGCCTTGCAGTAAAAAGCCTTCTTCGTAAGCCTGGCCCTCATCTGGAATAAAGAGGCCAATATTACCTTTATAACGTTGTTCAATCTTTCATTATCCATCGCTTCTTCCGATGCCTGGCGGGATGCCCTCTTTTACTTCGAAGACACAGCCCCGGGCAGGGGCGCCAAAAAGACGGTATTCCTTGAAAGGTCCTTGGCCCTGTACATGGCCTTGTCTGCTGTCTTTAAGAGCTCTTTTTTGTCCCTGGTGTGGGTGGGATAGGTGGCAACACCTATAGAGGCGGTTATCCTCAGAACGAGGCCTTCCTCCTTCATGAACTCGTGCTTTTCTATCGCCGCCCTCGTCCTTTCGGCTACCCTCATGGCAACGTTGTAATCGGCGTCCACCAGGATGATGACGAACTCGTCACCGCCGTACCTTATGACCGAATCGACCTCCCTGACGCACTTAAGGAGGATATTGCCGATCTCGATGAGCACCTTCGATCCTATGAGGTGGTCGTTGCAGTCGTTTATCTGCTTGAAGTTATCGAGGTCGAGGAAGAGGACGGTAACGGGCATCATGAGCCTGTCCGCCCTCTTTATCTCCTTGTCGAGGACAAGCTCAAGGTACTTGGCGTTGTACAGGTTGGTGAGGCTGTCGATGAAGGCCATCTCCTTCGCCTCGGCGTACTTCTCGGCGTTTTCAAAGGCCCCGGACGCGTGCTCGGCTATGAAAGAGGCGTTCTTTACGTCCCTCAGCGCGAACTCGTTCTTGCCGGCGCTCGATAGGATGATGAAGTACCCAGCGGTAGCATTCCCCTTCATGATAGGGGCCACGAGGAAGGAGTTGCAGTCCTTGAGTAAATTCTTTTCCGCGCCTGTGAGCTCCGGCTTCGCAACGATACTGATGCTCGGCAGCCCCTTCAGGTCCTTTTCAAATCTGGACTTAAAGACCTCAAGCACGCGCTCGGCGTCGGCAGGGCTTATGTGCCTCAGCCCTTTCATTGAAAGGGTCTTGTGGTCTTCCTCATAAGCGGCAGCCAGGCCCGATTCTCCTGGCACGGTCTGCAGGAGCGCGTCCAATGTCATATTGTACAGCTTCGATATGTCGAGGGTGGTCGTTATGGCCCGGCTTACTTCAAAGAGCCTGAGAGACTGGCGCATCTCCTGGTTCTCTTCAAGGAGCTTGCGTTTTTCAAGGCAGCTTGCCACCGTATGGAGCAGCTCGTCTTCGTTGAGCGGCTTCATGATGTAGTCGAAGGCGCCGCTTTTGAGGGCGGTGATGGCCGATTCTATCGAGCCGTGGCCCGTGACGACGATGACGTCGATGAGGGCATTGTGCTGCTTTACCCTTTCCAGCACCTCGATGCCGTTCATGTCCGGCATAACGAGATCGGTTACGACGATATCGAAGGCGTTTGTCTCGATGATGTCGAGGGCCTCGGCTCCGGTAGATGCGGCCTTCACAAAAAACCCTCCGCCCGTCAAGATATCGGAGCAGAGGACCCTGAAGAACGCGTCATCGTCTACTATGAGGATCCTGCCTTTGCTCATGGACATGGTCGCGAGAGAATCATCACGGCTCTTTCCCTTACAGTCGAAGTCCCGTGGGTCCGCCGGGGCTTCAATACCAACCCTTAAAATAACAGAAAATATCGAGGGGTGTCAATAGAAGCAGAGGGCGCCGACGCCTTGACAACCCCCCTTTTTAAGGAATAATGATTATTTGATAAAACAGGGTCTCATGGGGCACAAAATGGCAAGACTCCTGCTCACATTTGTTATGCTCCTGCCGCTCCTTTCCGGATGCGGGGACGCCGTAACGGACGGCGCCTCGAGGTCGGCCTTTCTCCAGGCGTTGGAGATATCCGCCGGAGACTTCCACACTTGCGCCCGCGTAGACGGGACCGTCGAGTGCTGGGGCGAGAACTCAAGCGGCCAGCTCGGAGACGGCTCTGAGATAGGCTCTCTCAACCCTGTCGCTGTATCAGGCATCCTGACCGCCTCGCGGATATCCGCGGGCGGCTCTCACACCTGCGCCCTCCTTGCCGACGGCACCGTCAAGTGCTGGGGGGAAAACTCAAACGGCCAGCTCGGAGACGGCACAACAGCCAGGTCGGCTACCCCCGTAACTGTCACCGGCCTCACGGGCGCGACCTCCATCTCGGCAGGCGGCTCTCACACCTGCGCGGTACTCTCTGACGGCACGGTAAAATGCTGGGGCAGGAACGTATTCGGGACCCTCGGCAACGGCTCGAATGCCAACTCAAGCCTGCCTGTCACGGTCTCCGGCATAAATACCGCCACAGCTGTATCGGCGGGCGGCTCTCACACCTGCGCCCTTTTGGCCGACAGCACGGCCGTGTGCTGGGGGTCGAGCTCTGTCGATCAGCTCGGCAACGAGGATACTATCACCGGCGCGGCCTCCAACATCCCGGTAGCCGTAACCGGGCTTGCCAACACGACCTCCATAAGCGCGGGCACGAACCACACCTGCGCCGTCATAAATTCCGGCGCCGTTCGGTGCTGGGGGGACAATAGCTCAGGCCAGCTAGGTTCCTTCTGGACGATCATCTCGCTCATCCCGGTTATAAACGACACCAACTCCAGGACACCCCTTACCGTGACCGGGGTGTCGAGCGCGACGGCAGTGGCAGCCGGGCTTGCCCATTCCTGCGCGGTGCTTTCAAGCGGCAAGACGGTCTGCTGGGGCGAGAACGCGAACGGCCAGCTCGGCAACGGCAACGTCATCGGCTTTGTCCCGCCAGGGGCAGGGGCTACTTCCACCTCGACCATAGTCCCTGTGGAGGCGGTCGGCATAACATCGGCGGAAGAGGCCGCGGCTGGCCTCTTCCATTCCTGCGCGAGGCTCTCCAACAGCAGCGTCCTTTGCTGGGGCGACAACTCAAACGGCCAGCTCGGCAACGGCTCTACCATCTCTTCCACCATCCCCGCACAGGTAGTCGATTGAAGCACTACACCCTTGAAGGCGCCCCGGTAAGGCCCGTCTCTCACAACCCTGAGCTTCATAAAAGGCTCTTGCTGCCAGAGGGGGTCTCTTGCCTGCGTCACATAAGCCATATAGTCCTGAAGCCCGGCTCCGTGGCATCGATGCATTCCCATCCTGAAACCACTGAGATATTCTACTGCGTCCGGGGACTGATAACCTTTAGCGTCGAGGATACACCCGTGCGACTCAAGCGCGGCCATCTTCTCGTAGTCGAACCCGGCGAGGAGCACGCCATCATCGATGTAAGCGAAGAATCCGAGATGGTCTACATGATGGCTGGATGATATTCTGATATACTGAATGTTTTTAATGGAAAGGAGATATTCTATGTTGACCGAAGGCCTTAAAGCCCCTGACTTTACCCTCCCGGGCATAGACGAGGACGGAGCGGAGACGAAGTTCTCTTTAAAAGAGCTCCGTGGCAGAAAGCTCGTCCTGTACTTTTACCCCAAGGACAATACCCCGGGATGTACCCGCGAGGCTTGTGATTTCAGAGACAACATGAGAAGGCTCAAAGGGAACGCGGCAGTCTTGGGGATAAGCCCTGATTCAGTCGAGTCGCACAAGAAATTCCGTGAGAAGCTTGACTTAAGCTACCCGCTCCTTTCAGACGGGGAAAAGACAGTAGCCTCCGCTTATGGCGCGTGGGGCGAAAAGACGATGTACGGCAAAAAGACCTTTGGGATAATACGCTCTACCTTCCTCATAGACGAGAAAGGCGTTCTGTTAAAGGCATGGCGGAAGGTGAAGGTACAAGGACATGTGGACGAGGTCTTGGGGGCCTTAAAGGGGTAGGGCTGGCGCTTTTTCGCTCACACGGACCCCGTTTTTGTCGGCTATCCCCGCTGGCATGTAGCGTGTGGTATGGGCTATCGCATAGCGCCCTCTTCTATCGAGGGCCAATAGCCCTGCCTCGCCTCCGATTCTACGCAGCCGCTTAAGGGCGGCCTCAACCGCCTTTTTGGCGCTTCGCCGCTCCATGCGCATGCACGCCTCCTTGGCGAGGCATAGCCTCAGGATATACTCCCCTTTGCCGGTACAGGTAACAGCTCCAAGGGTATTATCGGCGTATACCCCCGCCCCGATTATGGGCGTATCCCCGACCCTGCCCGGGAGCATGGCAAAGACCCCTCCGGTCGATGAGCCTGCCGCGAGGTTGCCCTCGCCGTCTATAGCTACAGCCCCCACCGTCCCAAAGTAGACTTTATAAAGCCCGGCCGTAATATTGCCGCTCTCTGCTTTTTTAAGGCGCTTAAGCGCTTCCTCTCCAGGCGGAGCCAGCCTCGCGACCCTCTCTTTTTTCGCCAGTTTTGCCGCCCCGACGTTTGTGAAGACATTATTGGGGAGCTCCATCGCCGCCCTTGCCACCCTTACCGGGTTCCTGTATCCCTCAAGGCCGATTACGGCCCCGGCCTTGAGTAGCCTCCCTTCCATAAGCGAACTGTCGAGCCGCCTGATGCCGTCAAGCTGGAGATTGCCTCCCTCGCCAGCGTTAAAAAGGGCTGAGTCTTCCATGAAGGCTATCGTCTCGGTGACCGCGTCAACGGCGCTTGCGCCCCTTTTGAGGACGGAGTAGCCAGCCTCAAGCGAGCGCCCTATGGCCTTCAAGGCCGACTTTGACGGCCTTTTAAGGCCAGCGCCGCCGTGCGCGAGTATTATCATAACGCCTCCTCATTCAAATATATCCCTATTCCATCGTATTTCCACGTTTTCCTTTATCCTTATCCGTGTTAGAATAGCGGAAATGCTCAAGCATACCTTCTGCCATATCCCCGGCGTCGGCCTCAAGACCGAACGGAAGCTCTGGGACAAAGGGGTCATTACCTGGGACTGCCCTCTCGGCTCATTCAAGTTCAAGAGGACGGCTGAGGGTGTCTTCAAGGCCATTGTCGACGAGTCCCGCCAGAGGCTATCCGACGGCGATACCGCCTACTTTGGCAGGCTCCTTCCGGCAAAAGAGTCCTGGCGCCTTTTTTCGGAGTTCAGGAATGAGGTCGCCTATATCGATATCGAGACAAACGGCTACGTCGGCCCCTACGGGTATATAACGGCCATATCTCTCTATGACGGCAAGAAGGTGCGCTATTATATAAAGGGCGAGAACCTCGACGACTTCAAGGAGGACATATTCGACTACAAGGTGCTTGTCACCTACAACGGCAAGTGCTTTGACATACCCTTCATCGAAAGCCACATGGGGATAAGGCTTCCGCACGCGCACATCGACCTGAGGTATACGTTGCGGGACCTGGGCTTCAAGGGCGGCCTCAAGGGCTGCGAGAAGCTCATCGGCATTGAAAGGGGCGGCCTCGACGGCGTCGACGGATACTTCGCGGTGCTCCTCTGGAAGGACTTCAGGAGGAACAAGAACCCGAGGGCGCTCGAAACGCTGATGGCCTATAACATACAGGACGTCGTAAACCTCGAGCCACTGATGATCACCGCGCATAACCTCAAGACATCGGCCACCCCCTTTGAGGAAGCGTACCGGATAGAGCTGCCCTCGCCTCCGATGGACCTGCCGTTCAAGCCCGACCTTGACACCATAGAGAGGATAAGGACGGCGCGCGCCCATATCGGGGCGTGACGGCATCTTGATCAAAACCCCTTCCTTTTTTCCTTATATTCCACGCATCAAATAGAGATCTCGTCCCGATGCCGCTATTTTACCCCTTGACAAAGTTTCAAGATTTCGCAATAATGCAAATATGGCTATCAGAAAAGAAGTCTTCGAGATGCAGGCTGAGATCTGCAAGACCCTGGCAAACGCCAAGAGGCTGGAGATAATAAACGCCCTCAAGGACGGCGAGCTCTCCGTGGGCGACCTGGTTGAAATGCTCGGCATCACCAAGGCCAACGTCTCGCAGCACCTTGCCCTGCTCAGGCAGAGCCGGGTGGTTGTGTCCAGGAGGGACGGGGTCAATATCTACTACCGTATAAACAACCCCAAGATAATAGAGGCCTGCTCTCTTATGAAGTCAGTCCTCCTCGAACAGCTCGAAGAGAACGAGAAGCTCGCCAGGAAGATAAAAAGATAAGAACGCCGAAAGGAGGAACGGCCATGTCGGTTGAAAGGTATCTGCGCCTTATAGCCGGTATTTTCGTGCTCCTGTCTCTGCTGCTTTCAAGGCTCCACTCCGAATACTGGCTTTTCTTTACCGCCTTCGTGGGGCTAAACCTCTTTCAGTCCTTTTTCACTAACTGGTGCCCCATGATGAGCATACTTAAGATGCTCGGCTTAAAAAGTTGCTCTGGGTCAGCCTGAAATATCTTTACTTATGACAAGCCGTTGCTTATGCAGCAATTTTCTCCACGCTGCCCATTCCCGGCGCCTCCTCAGCCCTGCTGCGGCCCCTTAAAAACAGCTGACCGAAATCATATATCAACGCGCCCTTGCCTGTTACAATCATCACGTCTTTACAGGAGGTCCATTGCCATGAGATGCGTCGTAAAGAGAGATACCTGGATACTGGCCCTTGTCGCCGCCCTTATCCTTTCGGCCGCTACCATCGCCAATTCAGCGGAGCACGACCACGGCAGGGCCGGGCACGGGGAATCCGCCCTTATAGAAGAGATGAGAGCGCTTGACGCCGCGTTCAGGGAGATCGTATCAGGGGTGGCCGTTAATGACCGGCACAGGGTGCTATCGGCGATAGAGTTGCTCCACGGCACAATGGAGAAGACACAGGAGGCCATGCTCCACGGGGCCGTCAAGCTCAAGCGCAACCCTTCAGGGATAAAAGAGTTCGAGCGCCTTGACGTCGCATTTCACAACGACCTCGCTTCCCTTGCGCGCTCAGCCCGCGAAGGTCAGAAGATGAACGCCATTACGAAAAAGCTCCTCGACGGCTGCGTGAACTGCCATACCTCCTTCAAGCCCTGAAAAATTATACCCCCTCAAGCGGCCACTCCCCCCTTTCAAAAGCGATGACCCCCTCCTTTCCGTTTTTCTCCTTTACCGCCAATACCTTCTAAGGTATAATATCTGATTCTATTCGGGCCGTATGGCCAAAAAACCAGAAAAGAGCCGGGAAAAATGCAGACCAGCAATCTAAGGAACATAGCGATCATAGCCCACGTCGACCACGGGAAGACGACCCTCGTTGACGCGATGCTCAAGCAGGCGGGCGTCTTCCGCTCCAACGAAAAGGTCCAGGAGCGCGTCATGGACAGCATCGACCTCGAGAGGGAGAGGGGAATCACCATAATGGCCAAGAACACGGCCGTGGAGTACGGCGGTGTGAAGATAAACATAGTAGACACCCCAGGCCACGCCGACTTCGGCGGAGAGGTGGAAAGGACCCTCAAGATGGTAGACGGGGTCCTCCTCCTTGTTGACGCATCCGAAGGGCCGCTCCCGCAGACCAGGTTCGTCTTGAAGAAGGCCCTTGAGCTTGAGCTCGTGCCGATACTTGTCATAAACAAGATAGACAGGCCGGACGCCCGTATAAAAGAGGTCTTGAACGAGGTATACGACCTTTTCATAGACCTTGATGCCACGGAAGACCAGCTCGACTTCCCCATCGCCTACACCAACGCGAGAAAAGGGACGGCCACCCTGGACCTCGAGGCCGACTCGCCAGACTTAAAGCCCCTTTTCGAGCTTATAGTCAAGACCGTGCCCGCGCCAAAGGGCGACCCCCTCTCTACCTTGCAGGTCCTTGTGACCAACATCGACTATAGCGACTACGTCGGCAGGCTCGCCATAGGCCGTATCTTCTCCGGGACTATTAAGGCGGCGGACAACGTCGCGATGATGCACGCCGACGGCAAGACCGTCAAGACAAAGGTCACGGCCCTCTGCGTGTTCCAGGGGCTTGAAAGGAAGGACGCGGCAGAGGCCTCGATCGGTGAGATCGTCGCTCTCGCCGGCATGGAGGGGGTAAATATCGGGGATACGATCACATCTGCGGATAGCCCCAAGGCCCTTCCGAGGATAACGGTGGACGAGCCGACCATATCGATGGTCTTCTCCCCCAATACCTCGCCCTTCGCGGGCAGGGATGGCAAGTACGTCACCTCCAGGAACTTAAGGGAGCGCCTTGAAAAGGAGCTTCTTTACAACGTCTCTATCAGGGTCGACTTCGAGAAGGCAGACGCCTTCAAGGTGATGGGCAGGGGCGAGCTTCAGCTCGCGATCCTGATCGAGATGATGAGGAGGGAAGGCTACGAGCTTTCCATATCGATGCCCGAGACCATAACAAAGCAGATAGACGGCAAGCTGCACGAGCCGATGGAACACCTGGTCATTGACGTGCCCGAGGAGTTCATCGGCGTTGTCACGCAGCAGGTCGGCACCAGGAAGGGCAAGATGCTCAAGATGCAGAACAACGGCCACGGCAGGGTGAGGCTCGAGTTCAGGATACCCTCGAGGGGGCTCATAGGCTTCAGGTCCCAGTTCCTGACCGACACCAAGGGCATGGGCCTTCTTAACCACCTCTTCGACGGATACGAGCCCTGGCACGGCAACATATCAAAGAGGGCTAACGGCTCGCTGGTGGCCGACAGGTCCGGGGCGTCTACCATTTACGCTCTTTTCAACCTCCAGCCCCGCGGCACCCTCTTCATCAAGGAGACCGTCGCGGTATACGAGGGCATGGTAATAGGCGAGAACTCGAGGGAGAACGACCTCGATGTGAACGCCGTAAAGGAAAAGAAACTCACCAACATGAGGGCCTCCGGCTCTGACGATGCGATGTTCCTCTTCCCGCCGAGGACGATGACCCTTGAGCAGGCGATGGAGTTCATCGGGGAGGACGAGCTTGTCGAGGTCACACCGGCCTCCATACGCATAAGGAAAAGGGTCCTCGAAGCCAATAAAAGGCCCAGGAAGAAAGACTGAGCCGAATAACGCATACAATAAGAAAAGCCGCAGGCAAAAACCTGCGGCTTTTTTATTCTCAGTAGGGTCTGATAACCCGCAACTTGCCGCGTATTTTTTATATCCTCTTCGGGCGGCGGAGCGGAGATAAAATATACCGCTCAGTCTAAACTTTCACAAAGACCCACCATGCGGCTATGCTCGCCGCATAGCCCAGCGCGATAACGGGCGTCCACTTGAGGTGAGACAAGAAGGTATACATATCCCTTCTTACGCCCATGACGGCCACCCCGGCGGCAGAGCCTATAGAAAGAAGGCTTCCTCCCGTGCCAGCGGTAAGGGTCACCAGGAGCCATTGGTCGAGGCCCATCTCCGGGTTCATCTGAAGGACCGCGTACATGACCGGGATGTTGTCGACAACGGCCGAGATGACGCCTACGGCGATATTCGCGTAGCTCGGCCCGAACACTCCGTAAAGGTTGGCGCTCAGAAGGGACAGGTAGCCGATGTACTGGAGAGCGCCAACGGCTGTTATGATGCCGAAGAAGAAGAGGAGGGTGTCGAACTCGGACCTTTCTATCTTCCTGAAGATGTTGAAGCTCTCCTCTATATCCTGGGCCTTGTTCCTGAAACCATCCTTCTTTTTTATGTAGTACCCCAAAAACATCAGCAGCCCCAGCCCGGTCATCATGCCCAAAAACGGCGGCAGATGCAGGAACTGATGGAAGCTCACGGCGGTCGCTATGGTCAGAAAACCGAGGACTATGACCGACTTTGCCCCCCGCTTCATCATTATGCGCTCGCTAGAGCCCTGAGGCGCGCCCTTGGGCAGGAACGGGAACATGATCGCGGCAGGCACAAACCAGTTCACCACCGACGGGATGACTATAGCTGAAAATTGCAGCGTCTCCACCCGGCCGGTTGTCCAGACCATGAGTGTAGTGATATCGCCGAATGGGCTCCACGCTCCACCTGCGTTCGCAGACACTATTATGTTTATGAAGGCAGGCACGATAAAGGCCCTGTTGGAGCTAACCGCTGCGACTACCGTCGCCATGAGGAGCGCGCTCGTAAGGTTGTCCGCAACTGCCGAGAGGAAGAAGGTGATGACCCCGGTTATCCAGAATAGCGACCTGTAGCCGAAGCCCTTCCTTATGAGCCAGGACTTAAGCGAGTCGAAGACCATCCTCTCCTGCAGGGTATTTATGTATGTCATCGCCACGAGGATGAAAAAGAAGAGCTCCGCTATCTCTCCGATCATGTGCTTCACGTGCTCTTCGGCGTGTCCGGCCCCGTTCACGCTCTCATACAAGGCGATAAACGCCCACATAAGGCAGCCGATAAGCAGGACAGGCTTTGATTTTCTCAGGTGGAGCTTCTCCTCGAGTATCACGAGCACGTACGCGAGAACAAAAGCGCCAAGGCTCAGGTACCCCAACCATGATGACGTAAGTGCGTGCATTAAGCTTCCTCCTGTAGAGTCCGTGTTCCGGACAAAAAAAAGGCTTAAAAAGGGGAGGTCCCTCTTTTTAAGCCTACTCTCCCATATTATGGGCGCGTCCGTCCGCTAAATTTTACAGCCCTATTTATGACATTTGCGAGGCCCGGTGTCAAGCGCAGAAAACCCTCAAAACCCGCCTCAAACAGCCGATATATCCAAAAGGAATAAATTGCTTTTAAAACATTGAAATTATATTATAGCCGAAGCTGGGCAGAGTTGCCATGAAGTCGCCTTCCAGCTCTACCTTGCCTGGATACACCTCCCTGGACCCTCCCCTTCGGCGCTAACCCGGCTAAACAGGTACTGTGATGAAAAATCCGAAGCTCTCCCTATCAATAAAAGCGCTCTCCGCCGTTGCCATAATCCTTCTGCCTATCCTTTTCACTTTCATCATGGGATACAGGTCCAATAAGGAGCTCCTTACCAACCATTTCCTCGAGGACCTTACCCTCATAGCAGAATCCATAGAAGGGCAGGTCTACCAGTTTATCGAGATGGGCAGGAGCAGGGCCGTGGACTTGAGCAGCGACGGACTGATAAGGTCCGAACTGGCCCAGGCCGGGCGCCCCGGCTGGTCTCCGGCGGGGCTTAACTCGCACCTGATCTCAAACAAGCTCCCTCTCAATACGCAATTAAGGGCCATAGCCGTCGTATCTCCGCTTGGCAAGGTCTTGTCCTCCACGGAAAGCTCGCTCATAGGCACAGACATCTCCGGCGAGCGCTTTTTCAAAGCCGACGGAGGGATTAACGTGGCAGCAAGGCGTTCAGGGGTCTACGGGCCGCCTGACCTCGCCTTTGCGGCCCCGGTAGTTACCCGCGGCGGCGAGACCCTGGGCTTCGTCGTGAACTTCGTAAACCTCTCGGACCTGGGGAGCGTCTTGACAGGGGAGCTCAGCCACAGGCTCGGGGCCATGACCTCGCGCCTTTACCGCCGAGATACCTTCGAATCATACCTTGTAAATTCAGACAGGTTCATGATAACCGGCTCCAGGTTCGTCTCTGACGCCGTCTTCTCTCAGAAGGTGGAAACAGAACCTGTTGCCGCCTGCCTTGAAAGAGGACAGGAGCTTACCGGCTTCTACACCGATTACAGGGGGGTGGAGGTGGCCGGCGCATCCATGTGCCTGCCGAAGCTGGGCTGGACGCTCCTTACGGAGATAGGTTCCTCCGAAGCGCTTATGCCGATTTCCGCGATAGGCAAGTACGCCGCGTTCACCGCCCTCGTCGTCGCTTTTCTGATCGCCCTTCTCTTTGTAGCCTTCAGAAAGATCGTCCTTGAGCTACAGGGTGTTTCAAGGGCAGCGGCCGAAATAGCCAGAGGCAACTACGACGCCGGCATACCCGTGAGGTCAGGTGACGAGATAGGCGAGCTGGCCCGTTCCTTCAACGATATGGCCCTCCAGATCAGGGAACGGAGCGCTTCGCTTGAGCATAGCGAACAGAGGCTCAAAGCCATATTGGACAACTCCTCCGCCGTCGTCTATCTAAAAGACCTTGAGGGCAGATATCTGTTCGTAAACCGCCAGTTTGAGAGTCTTTTCAGGACGGCAGACAAACACCTGCTCGGTCGCACCGACCATGACGTTTTCCCGCGAGAGGTGGCCTATTCGATCGCCGAGAACGACCGGAAGGCCATAGAGAGCGGCTCTCTTATAGAGTTCGAGGAGACTATCCCCCAGGATAACGGCCTCCATACCTATATTTCCATGAAGTTCCCTCTTTACGCCGCAGGGAAGCCTTACGCCGTATGCGGCTTCTCAACCGACATAACCGAGCGGAAACACATGGAGACGTCCCTCAAGCAGAGCGCGGAACGCCTTAAAAGGGCCCAGGCGCTTGCTCTTATGGGGAGCTGGGAATGGGAGGTGCCGAATAACGTACTGTGGTGGTCTGACGAGATATACGATATCTTCGGATGCAAGCCACAGGAGTTCGGGGCCACTTACGAGGCCTTCCTGGGGTTTGTGCACCCCGATGACCGGGAATTCGTGAAAAACTCCGTTGAGCATGCCCTCTATGACACGAAGCCCTACTCCATCGAACACAGGATAGTGCTTCCCGACGGCACGGAAAAGATAGTCCATGAGAAGGCCGAGGTCCTCACCGACGAGGTGGGCAGGCCGCTTCGGATGATAGGCACCGTCCAGGACCTCACCGAGCGCAGGCGCGCTGAGTTCGAGCTCAAGAAACTCTCCGCCATCATAGAGCACAGCGTCAACCTGGTCTTCATCACGGACAAAAAGGGCTCTATCCAGTACGTGAACCCGACATTCGAGCAGGTCACAGGCTTTACCAGGGAAGACGCCCTCGGCCAGACCCCGAGGATACTCTCCTCCGGGGAGGTCACAAACGCGCAATACCAGGAGCTCTGGAATACGATACTTTCCGGCAAGACCTGGAGGAGCACCTTCAAGAACAGGAAAAAGAACGGCGGGTATTACTGGGCGACGACGGTCATCACGCCGATAAAGAACGACAGGGGAGAGATCACCAACTTCCTGTCCGTCCAGGAGGACGTCACCGAAAAGATGCAAAAGGAAGAGCGGCTCAACTACCTCGCGAGCCACGACGAGCTTACAGGCCTGATAAACCGCGCGAGCTTTATCGAGCAGGTCGGAAAATGGATAGAGTCGGCAGGCCACAGGAGCGCCACAGGGGCCCTCTGCATTCTTGACATGGACCAGTTCAAGCTCTTGAACGACACCTTCGGCCACGGCGCCGGCGACGAGTACTTAAGAAGGATCGCCAACATACTGCATGACAGACTCGAAGAGATCTGCAAAAACTCGCCTTCTGAGTTCGACCAGCCACCTGTGCTTTCCCGCTTGAGCGGCGATGAGTTCGCCATCTTCCTCCCGGGTATCTCTGAAGAGCGGGGGGTAGAGCTTACGGAGAGCTTACGGAGTTCAGTGGAGGGCTTCTACTTTACCGAGGCCTCCAGCACCATGACGGTGAGCGCTGGAATGGCGCTTTACCCGGACCACGGCATCGATATAAAAGACCTCCTCACGAAATCCGACGCGGCCATGTACAGGGCAAAGGAACTCGGCAGGAACAGGATACACGTCTACCGCCCCGAGGACCGGGACCTCGAGAAGATGCACTCGAGGCTTTCATGGAGGGAGAAGATATTCAAGGGGCTCAGGGAGGACCGCTTCGTGCCATGGTTCCAGCCGCTCCTTGACCTCAATGAGAACAGGGTACACCACTACGAGGCCCTGGCAAGGCTCATATCGGAAGACGGCCTTGTGCTCCTTCCGGGCGCGTTCATCGACATAGCCGAAAGGTTCGGCATCATAGGCCTCATAGACAGGGTCATCATAGAGAAGACCATGCGCACGCAGGCCGAGATGAGGCGTCTTGGCAAGGATATCTCCTTCGGGATGAACCTCTCGGGCAAGGAGCTCGGCGACGCGGACCTCCTCGACTTCATAAAATCGAAGATAATCGAGACGGGCGCGGACCCGGCAGGGCTGGTATTCGAGATAACCGAGACCGCCGCCATCGGTGACCTTGAAAAGGCGACCCGGTTCGTTAAGTCGCTCAAGGAGATAGGTTGCCAGTTCTCGCTCGACGATTTCGGGGTCGGCTTCACCTCTTTCACTTACCTTAAGGAGATGCAGGTCGACTTCATCAAGATAGACGGCTCGTTCATAAGAAAGCTCCACGAGAACCCGAGCGACCAGGTCTTCGTAAAGGCGATAACTGACCTGGCGAGAGGGCTCAAGATAGAATCGATCGCAGAGTTCGTGGAAAATGAACAGACGCTCGAGCTCCTAAGGTCCTTCGGGGTGGACTATGCCCAGGGATACTTCATCGGGAAGCCTTCGCCTACCCTTCCCCACAATGGTCCGTGGTTCAATAAGAAAGAAACGGCGCGAGTGGTTTAGCCGAGAAAGGGCAGGCGCGCTGGTGAATTAGTTTTTTGAGGCGTGCTTCTTTGGTACGCCGCAGCAGCCGGCTTCTGAAGCCAACGATGCAAATGGACTTTTTCAGCAGCCGGAGAGCAGCTCCACAAGCGCCCTGCCAAAGCCCGGCAAGTCTCCGGGATGGCGCGATGTGACAAGCCTTCCGTCAACTACCACGGGGGCGTCTACGTACGTGGCCCCGGCGTTTATGATATCTGTCTTGACCGAGATATAGCAGGTGGCCTTTTTTCCCTTAAGGACACCGGCCTCTATCAAAACTTGAGCCCCGTGGCAGATGGCCCCGACCACAAGGCCAAGGCCGTTGGCCTCCTTGACGAGATCGACCATAGGCCCGTTTATCCTCATCCTGTCGGGTGCCTGCCCTCCTGGGATTATAAGCCCCTTGAAGTCCCCTGCCTTTACCTCCGCTGCCGATTTTTTCGCCTCAAGCGGGTAGCCGTGCTTGCTTAAGTACGTACCCGCCTTCGGACCGACTATTGTTACCCTGTGCCCCGCCTCCTGAAGCCTGTAAAAGGGATATAACGCCTCAGCGTCCTCGTAGCCGTTCTCTATGAGCATGATTATCTCTGACATGGGAGGCCTCCTTAAAGAGAGCTTTTATCTTCGCTCTTAATCGACCAGATAATGCTCTATGGCTTGCTTCGGTTACCCCCCTTTAGAAAAGGGGGACGAGCCCTTGGGGAGGCCGCTGTCACTTCTTCCCCTGCATCTCTCTTTTCATCCTTTTAGATAACATATCCGCATGCCGTATCGGCTCCGTGAGCCTGTACCTGCTGGCAGACGCAAGGACTATCCTTACCGAGCCCTCTATATCTATAAGATGACCGGGTGAGATGAAAAGGGGTCTCACATTATCCCTGGTCCGCACCACCGCGCCGACTTCAACTCCGTTATATATAAGCGGAGAACGCTCGCCCCTCATCATACCAGGCTCTTTGTACTCTCCCACAAGGCGCGTCTTGGCGGCCCCTATGGATGGCATATCAAGGAGAGCGCCCATGAAGGCGGCGATGCCAAGCCCCTTTGGGTGGGCTATACCCTGTCCGTCGAATATCAGCAGGTCAGGTCTTTTGGTCAGGCCCTTCAACGCCTTTATCACAGCCGGCCCTTCCCTGAAGGACAGAAGGCCGGTTATGTACGGGAAGGCCGCCTCTGTAACAACCGCGCTATCTTCAAGATGTTCAAGGGACGGGAAGCCGAAGAGGCTGGCAGCGCATGCGATCCTGTCATCAAAAAAAGAGGCGTCGACCCCGGCAATGAGAGAGGGCGGCCTCTTAAGCGGCATGATCCTGAGCCTCTTTCTTACCTCTTCCTGTATCTCCCTTATGCGTTCCCTGTCCCTCGGCCACCTGAGCCCTTCTATGACGCGAGGCTCCACCTCAGGCGCCCCTGTCCTTTTTCAGAAGCCGCCGCAACTTCCCTATGACGCTTCTCTCCCTGTACTCTACCCCGGCCCTGGCGCCGGAGACCTGCGTGCCCATCTCTACCTTGATGGAGCCCGATTTTTTCACTGCCAGCACCTGAGAGGGATAGGCCGACCTGTGGCCGGTTATCATGAAACTTATCACACAGGCGACGGCAGCGTAAGGCGCGACCTCTGCCCCGAATAGCTCTACGGACATGATCGACGCCGCGATCGGCGTGTTTGCCGCGCCCGCAAGGAGTGCGACGAAACCTATGGCGGAGAGCATGGCCGGGTCTACGGAGAGCACCGTTGAGAATGCCGAACCGGCTGTCGCGCCGACGAAGAATATGGGCGTACCGATGCCCCCGTGGCCGCCGAAGCTGAGCGTTATCGATGTAAAAAACGACTTCAGTATAAAGGCGTACCAGGGCACCTCGCCCCCTTCGAGCGCCGTTTGTATCGTCTCGAGGCCCAATCCGAGGTAATCCCTTGAGAAGATAAAGGTGAGCGCGACCAGCAGGCTTCCAGCCAGAAGGGCCTTTGCCTCGGTAGATAGCTTTATCGCTTCTGACGCCTTTTTTCCGAGCCTCAGCGTCTCGACCAGCAAAAAGGAGCAGAGGCCGAAAAAGACCCCGGCGGCGATGACCTTAAGGAAGAACGATTCGCTAAATACTGGGATAAAGGTCACAGGATTATAGAAGTACGTAAGGCCAAGCCATGACGAGACCTGGTAGCTTATTATCCCCGCGACGAAGGACGGCAGAAGGACGTCATAGAGTATGCTCCCGACGAAGAGGACCTCCATGCCGAATATCGCCCCGGCAAGAGGGGTGCCGAAGACCGAGGCAAAGCCGCCGCTTATGCCGCAGATGACGAGCTTCCTTCTGTCCGCGCCCTCGAACCTGAGCGCGTCAGCTACCAGCGAGGCGAGTCCCGCCCCTATCTGCGCGCTCGGCCCCTCTTTTCCGGCTGAGCCGCCGGTGGTAATCGTCAGGAAGGTCCTTACAAACTCGACGGGTACGGCTATCGGCCTTATCTTACCGGCGTTCTTGTGTATGCTCTCTATGACGCTGTTCGCGCCGTGACCCGCGGCCTGAGGGAATACGTATTTTATTATAATGGCGCTTAAAAGAAAGCCGACGGGTATAAGGAGGAAGTAGTAATCATAGCGAGAGGCAATTGCCGCCCCCCAGTTGAGCGATTTGACGAAGGCCGTTGTAGAGACCCCGACGATGGCGCCGACTATCGTGGCCAGAAAGATCCACTTTATGACGCTTATGAAGATGACCGTCTCTTCCCTGATCTTCCTTCGCATTATTTTATTATATCACTCCGTCATTCAAAAAAAGAAAAAGGCCTCTTCTGTTCAAGAGGCCTTCCGATAATATTTTATAGTCAGGATTTTCATCCACATCCATCACCCCGCGCTTCGCTATCTTCCACAACTGTAGAGAGGAAAAAAACGTCTTGCTTACTGCACGAACCTGCCTGTGTCAGAGGCCTCGCCATATTCTACAGTCTCAAAGGCGCCGCCGTCCTTCTTGACCATCGTGCACGTGCCTTCAAAGAGAACGCCTTCATCGATTATAAGCGTCGGGGTCTTGATCTCGCCCGTCATCCTGCCCGGGGCCCGTAACTCTACACGCTCTGCCGCCTCCACCTTGCCCTTTACCGTGCCTGTTATTATGACGGTGGAGGCACTTATCTCGCCTTCGATATACCCGCCGTCGCCGACGACAAGAGAGCCTGTCGGGGCCGAGATATCCCCCTTAAAGCTCCCGTCGACGCGCATCGTCTCCTCGAATATGAGCCTGCCTTCCATGGCGACACCCTTTCCGATAAAGCCGGCTATCACGCCGACCTTCTTCCTCTCTTCTTTCTCCTTTTCCCTTCCGAACATGGCAAACCTCCATCTGGAATGAGGGAACATCATAATGACAAAAAACAATGATGGAAAGGACCCCGGTCACATCACGCCGTAACCGACCTCAGAAGGTCTATTATCCTCTCCCTCTCGTCAGCGGAAAAATAGTTTATCTCTACCCTTCCTTTTCCCTTCTTGTCCTTGAGCGCTACCTTTGTGCCGAAGATACCACGGAGCTCATCCTCTACAGGGTTCGTTAAAGCTGCCCCTGCCCTCGGCCTCTTTGTCTTGCTCGCGCCCGGCGCGGCTGCAAGCGCCTCGGCTTCTCTCACTGAGAGGCCTTTGGTTATTATCTGCCTGCATAGCTCAGCCTGCGCGGCGTGCCCTTCGATTGAAAGAAGCGCCCTCGCGTGGCCCATCGTGATATTGCCCTTTACGATCTCTTCCCTCACCTCGTGCGGGAGCTTAAGGAGCCTCAGATAATTGGCGACCGTGGCCCTTTCCTTGCCGACCTTTTTGGCGACATCCTCCTGCGTAAGACCGAAGCCCATGAGGCTCCGGTAGGACTCCGCCTCTTCAATGGCGTTTAGCCCCTCCCTCTGGATGTTCTCGATGATGGCAAGCTCAAGGCTCTCTTCGTCGTTAGCGTTGACAACTATCGCCGGGACCTCTTTTAAGCCGGCCATCCTGGAGGCCCGCCACCTTCTCTCGCCAGCGATAAGCTCGAAGCCCCCAGAGACCGCCCTCCTCACTACAAGGGGCTCTATTATCCCCTTCTCTTTTATCGAGTCGGCAAGCTCGGTAAGCGCCGCCTCGTCAAAATATTTTCTCGGCTGGGTCTTGTTCGGGCTTATCTCATCGGACGGGCAGAAAAAGAACTTTTCGTTTGTAGCAACCGGTACGGACTTCTCTGGCGAGGCCTCTCCGATGAGCGCGCCAAGACCCCTGCCAAGGACCTTTTTCTTATTGAGCATAATAGCCCCTTTTAATACTTAAGTAATTGATTTTAAAGAAGAATTTCTTGATTCGGCCTCAAAGACCAGCTCCTTCGCAAGCTCCATATAGCTAACCGCTCCTTTTGACTGGATATCATAGAGTATCGCCGGTTTGCCAAAGGAAGGGCTCTCTGAAAGGCGCACGTTTCTGGGGATAACGGTCTTGAAGGCCTTCTGCCCGAAGTGCCCCCGGATCTCGTCCTCAACCTGGTGCGCGAGCTTATTCCTCGAATCGAACATCGTAAGGAGTATCCCCTCTATCTCAAGCCCGGGGTTGAGCTTGGCCTTTATGAGGTCTATGGTGCGGAGGATATCGCTTATGCCTTCGAGGGCATAGTATTCGCACTGAAGGGGGATCAAGACCGCGTCAGCCGCTACGAGCGCGTTGACGGTCAGGAGGCTCAGAGACGGCGGGCAGTCTATGAAGATATAATCGAAGAGGTCTTTTACCTGATTGACGCAGTCCCTAAGCCTGTACTCGCGCGCAGGGGCGTCTACAAGCTCTATCTCCGCGCCGGTAAGGTCTATGGATGATGGTACAACCTTAAGGTACTTAAGCTCCGTATTCTTGAGAAGGCCCTTTATATCCTCCTGCCCTATCATGGCATGGTAGATGCCTGAAGAGCCCCTTTTATCGAGCCCCAGACCGCTGGTGGCATTTCCCTGCGGGTCGAAGTCAATAAGAAGGACCTTCTTTTCAGCCACGGCAAGGGTAGCCGCGAGGTTTACAGAGGTAGTGGTCTTACCCACCCCTCCCTTCTGGTTTGCGACTGTGATTACCCTTCCCACATCCAGCTCCTGCTTACGTTTCCTGAGTTTAAAACATCGCGGCAAGTGATTGCAAGAGAAAAGAGCACGAGATGTTCCACGTGGAACATTTTTGGAAGATTATTTTCTGCCAAGGAGAGAAAACAGGGGTTGTGTAATGTTCCACGTGGAACATTACACCTTACGAATTACTACCAGGGTAGTCTTCCGGTCTGAGAATGGTACCGCTACCTCAAAAGACTCTGGCGGCAGGACACCTTTCATCACACCAAGCGCATTGATCTCTTCGGCCACAGCAGGGCCTTTCATGGCCAGGAGCATGCCCCCGGGCCTAAGATAAGGGAGCCCCAGGGTCATGAAGGCAGGAAGCTCTGTAAACGCCCTCGATATCACGCAATCGAACGAGCCTGCAAGCCTGTAGGCCAGGTCCGGGGCCTCTGCCCTCCCTGCAATCGCCTCAGCACCCTTTAGCCCCAGGGTCCTTATAATATGCTTCATGAAGTTGACCTTCTTCTCTACAGAATCCAGGAGGGTCAGTCGAAGCTCAGGCATGGCTATCTTCAACGGTATGCCCGGGAAACCCGCGCCAGCGCCCATATCAAGGACCGATCTAACCTCGGAAAAGAGGCCAAAAGGGGTGAGTGAATCAAGGAAGTGCTTGATTATAATATCTTTTTCGTCCTCTATGGCGGTGAGGTTTATCTTTTTGTTCCAGACCTTCAGCTCACGCAAATAGGTAAGGAATGCAGCTGCTTGGCTATCGTCGAGGGCTACGCCAAGCTCAAGGGCGCCTTTTTTGAGTAATTCGATCTGGTCCATGTTTTTCATCTTTCAAAGCACCATTGGGCATAGGGTGAAGCGAGCATAAGATTGGGGGCAGGGCGCAAGGAGGCCTTCGTCAGAAAGCCGATGTTCCACGTGGAACATCACCGGTAAGCCCCTATCTTCTTAAGATGTATCATCAGCATCGATATGGCCGCCGGGGTCACGCCAGGGATGCGGCTGGCCTGTCCGATCGAAGACGGCCTGGCCTTATGAAGCTTCTCCCTTATCTCGAGCGAAAGGCCGGATACGGCCTCATAGGTGATATCAGGTATCTTTACCCCCTCCATCTTCCTGAACCTGCCAGCCTCCTCGACCTGCCTCTTTATGTAGCCCTCGTACTTGGTCTCTATCTCTATAGCTTCGGCTATCTCCTGAGACACCGCGATATCATTGCGTGAGAGCGCAAGCACTTGCTTGAGATTCAAGCCGGGTCTCCTGAGAAGCTCCCTTAACGTAACCGATTTTTTTAGTTCGCCAGCGCCGATAGCCTGTAATTCTTTTGAGACCTCGGTGGTGGGGTTTATCCTGGCGGAGTCCAATAAATTGCCTATCTCATTGATTTTATTCTTTTTTTCTAAAAAAGCGGCGTAGACCGCGTCCCTGACGAGACCTGCCTTGAAGCCCAGCTCCGTCAAGCGCAGGTCAGCGTTCTCCTCCCTTAATATCAGCCTGTGCTCTGCCCTTGAAGTAAACATCCTGTAAGGCTCGCTGGTACCCTTGGTGACCAGGTCGTCTATCATGACGCCTATATATGCCTCGGCCCTGTCGAGGACCAACGGCGCCATCCCCTTGATCTTGAGGCTGGCGTTCATCCCGGCGATGAGCCCCTGAGCAGCCGCCTCCTCATATCCTGATGTTCCGTTTATCTGCCCGGCGAGGAACAGCCCCTCCACGGCCTTTGTCTCAAGGGTAAGCCTGAGCTGGGTCGGGTCGACATAGTCATACTCAATAGCGTAGCCGGGCCTTAATATCTCGGCCTCTTCAAGGCCGGGTATGGTCTTCAAAAAGGTCTTCTGCGCATCTATCGGCAGGGATGTCGAAAGGCCGTTCGGGTATACCTCGACGGTATCGTACCCCTCAGGCTCTAAAAAGACCTGATGCCTCTCCCGGTGCGGGAACTTTATGACCTTATCTTCTATAGACGGACAATATCTTGGGCCTACACCTTCTATGACCCCACTATATAGTGGTGAACGCCCCAAGTTCTCACGTATCACCCTGTGCGTCTCTTCATTAGTATAGGTGATATGACAGGGTAACTGCGCCCTTGTAAAAGGGGGCGAAGAGAATGAGAAGGGCCTCGTCGCCTCAAGAGGCTGCAATTCCTGCATCGATGTCCTGGAATAGTCGATGGACCGGCTGTCGAGCCTCGGGCAGGTGCCTGTCTTAAGCCTCCCGAGCTTAAGGCCTAAAGATGAAAGCGATCCGGAAAGGTGTGTGGCCGACTGGTCCCCTGCCCTGCCACCGGGGAAGCTGCTGAGGCCGATATGGATAAGGCCCATAAGGAAGGTGCCTGCCGTTATAATCACGGCGCGGGCTGAAAATTCCTCTCCTGTAGTAAGGCGCGCTCCGGTTACCTGTTGAGACCCGTCCGCTCCTGTAACAGTCATTATCGATTCGGCCACACCCTGCCTCAGGTGAAGTCCGGGTGTTGACTCCAACGCCCTCTTCATCCTCTGCCTGTAAAGGCTCCTGTCGGCCTGAGCCCTGGTGGCGCGCACAGCGGGCCCCTTGCTGTCGTTCAATGTCCTCATCTGTATGGCGGTGTCGTCAATGGCCCTGGCCATCTCTCCGCCGAGCGCGTCTATCTCCTTTACAAGGTGCCCCTTCGCTATCCCGCCAATGGCCGGGTTGCAGGACATCTGTCCGATGGTGTCGAGGTTCATCGTGAGGACGAGCGTGCGTAGCCCCATCCTCGCCGCGGCGAGCGCGGCTTCGCACCCGGCGTGCCCGGCGCCGACCACTATTATATCGTAACTGTCTTGAGCCATTTTTTCCTCACGCTATACTCGAAGACGATATTTTATATTAGAGTCGAAAGGGGTGTCAATCATAACGGGGTTTAAAGAGGAGGGCGGGCTCTTTGGATCTCGTTCACCTATTACTCTTTTCTCATGGCCTTCTTTTTGGTATAATCAATCACTTCATAAGAACGCCCCTGTGGAGCGGGGCTCAAGACGGCGTTGAACACGGTTTAAACATCCGATTTTAGGCGTTTTTAGGGTCAACCTGACGGATAGTCAAAGGAAACCAAATTAGATTGACAACCAACTAAAAAACAGTATACTTCCTTCTTATGCCAAAAACAGCCGATAAAACTAAAAAAGCAGTTAAGGCACCGAAGAAAGACGCTACGCTTGCCGCGGCTTCAAAGGCCCGCGCAGGCAAGGCTTCCGTGAAACCACCGAAAGAAGAGAAGCAGATGGCAAAGACAGGCACCAGGGCAGACACAGCAAAAAAAGCAGAGAAGCCTAAGGCAGGAAAGGTCCCGTTCAAAAAAGAGATATCGCAGAAGCTCCTTGATGCCAAAAACAAGATCCTTCAGGAGGTCTCCCAGAAGGTAAAGAGCGAAAGCAACGTCCTCAAGTTCGAGATCGGGGACATCTACGATATCGCGAGCAATGAACGCGATAGGGAGCTCGCGCTGATGCTCGGCGACCGCGACAGGGAAAAGCTCGCGGAGATCGAGGACGCGCTCGAAAGGCTCCGCGACAGCTCCTACGGCACCTGCGAGGAGTGCAGCGAACCGGTGGCAGAGGAAAGGCTCCGGGCCCTCCCGGCCACAAGGGTATGCGTCGAGTGCATGTCCAAGATGGAAAAAGAGATGAAGATAAAGGGCAGGTTCGAGGAGGAGACAGGCCTCGGCATCATGGAGAGGTCAGAGTCCGAAGAAGAGGAGTTCTAAATCCCCTCTTCCAAAAAAATATCAGAGCCGGGCCGCATGGCCCGGCTTTTTTCATTTGGCCCAAAAAAATTATGCCAAAGAAGAACCTTAAATACGCGATAGCCGCCGTAACGCTCCTTCTCCTCGCGCTCTCTTTTTTTCTCCTCAGAAAAGACGGCGAAAGCGTAACATACACGAGATCTGCCATGGGCACCGTCGTAAAGCTCACGCTCATGGATGGCGACCGGAACAATTTTGACCTGGCAGCCAGCTCCGCCTTCGATGAGATCGAAAGGCTCGAATACATCTTCAGCTCTTATAATCCTCAAAGCGACCTATCGAAGATAAGCAGCAACGCCGGGGCCGGCGCTGTAGAGGTCTCGCCAGAGGTCGTGGCGGTCACCAAAGAGGCGGTACGTGTCGCCCGTCTTTCAAGCGGCGCCTTTGACCCGACCGTGGGCGCGCTCGGTATCCTCTGGGGCCCCTCAGGCGAAAAAGGCATTGTGCCGGATGAAGAGGAGATAAAAAAGCTCCTCCCCCTCGTAGACTACAAGGAGATACTAATAGAAGGGGATAACAAAGTAGGGCTATCGAGGGCAGGCATGGCCTTGAACCTTGGAGGTGTCGCAAAGGGGTACATCGCCGGAAGGGCGGTAGATGTTCTCATGGCAGAAGGGGTCAAAAGGGGGATAGTCCAGGCTGGCGGGGATATGGTCGTATTCCAGGAGGATAACGTTTCGCCCTTCACCATCGGGATACAGCACCCGAGGGTCAAAGACGGGCTCATCGGGGAAGCTTACGTCTATAACGGCGCGGTCCCGACCTCAGGGGATTACGAAAGGTTCTTCGAGAAGGACGGCATAAGGTACCATCACATCCTCGACCCGAGGACAGGCTTTCCCTCAAAAGGGACCCAGGGTGTGACGCTCACGGCCAAAGACCCGACAACAGCCGACGCGCTTTCAACGGCGGTCTTTGTCATGGGCCCCGAAAAAGGCATGGAGCTGATCGAAAGGCTCGATGGCGTGGAGGGGGTCATAATAGATGAAAACGGGGTGGCGCGGACTTCGAGCGGGTTTACGGGAAAGATCTATTGACCTTCAGCTCGTTTAGCTGGAACTACCTCCCCTTGCGTCTTTTCCTGCACTATCTTCTTTTCCTCTTCCTGCTTCGCCTTATTCTGCCTCTGGAACTCGTCCACGGCCCTGTTGTGCTCCTTGAGGGTCCTTGAGAATTGATGGCTGCCGTCGTTCCTTGAGACGAAGTAGATAAAGTCGGCCTTCGCGGGGCGGAGCGCCGCGCTTATCGATTCCCTGCCGGGGTTGGCTATCGGGCCCGGAGGCAATCCGTAATGGCGGTAAGTATTGTAGGGCGACTTGATCGACAGGTGGCTTTTCCTGATATTGCCGTCAAAGCCGTTGATACCATATATTACCGTCGGGTCGCTCTGCAGCTTTATCCCCTTTTTGAGCCTGTTATGGAATACCGCTGAGATGACCTCGCGCTCTTCCGGCGCGCCGGTCTCCTTTTCTATCAATGAGGCCAGCGTCACCACCTTCCGCATGGACATCCCATGGCGGCTCGCCTCTCCCTCGAACTCCGAGTAGACCTTTATGAACCTGCCGGCCATGCGGGCTATCATCTCGTCGGTCTTCATCCCCCTGGTGAACTCATAGGTATCGGGGAAGAGATAGCCTTCGAGCGTCGGCCCCTCCACCCCGAGGGAGAGCGCAAGCTCCGGGTCCGTTGCCCTGGCCATGAAGACCTCCGGCTCGGCAAGCCCGGCGGTCTTCAAGACAAAGGCTACGTCCCTCAGGTTGTAGCCCTCCGGTATGGTGACGAAATATCTTTTTACCTTCCCCTTGACCAGGAGCTCGAGCACGTCGACAGGGGGCATATCAGTCGTGAACTCGTACTCCCCGGCCTTTACCTTCTTGTATACGCCGAGGATGCGGGCGGCGAGGCTGAAGCTTTCCGCGTCACGTATCACCCCGGCCTTCTCAAGGCCGTCGGCGACGAGCCTGAAGCTCATACCGCGCTCTATAGTCACGGTCCTTACGGCCTTTACGGTGGAAGGGGGCGTATAGAAGGTAATATAAACGTGCGTGGCGGCCAGAAAGACCGCGACTGCAAGGAGGATTATTATGGTCTCGATGTGCTTTCGCATGGACGGATGATGAGGCCCTACTCGACCCTTCTGCTGTCGAGATAGCCCTGCAGAATATAAGAGGCCGCGAGCTTGTCTACCACTTCTTTTCTCCTGGACCGGGAGATGTCGCCCTCGATCAGGACCCTCTCCACGGCAGCCGTGGAAAGCCTCTCGTCCCAGGTCTCAACCGGCATCGAGGCGCTCTCCCGGAGCCTGTCGACGAACTTGAGGACAAATCCGGTCTGGGGGCTATGGGTGCCGTCCATATTAAGGGGCAGCCCAGCCACAATTGTAGAGACCTCGTTGCCTGAAGCTAACTTTAGGACCGCTTCGATATCCTTTACGAAGGTAGTCCTCTTTACAGTGGTAACCGGCTGGGCCGTAAGCCCCACAGGGTCGCTCAAGGCAACCCCGATGGTCTTCTTCCCTATGTCAAGGCCCATTACCCTCATAGATCCCATTAGAAATATAACCTTTAAAGGCCTGTGCCTTCAAGGTAATTCTTGACTACCACCCGTCCATAACTGTAAAATATATCTCCATTTCAGCCGGGCGGTTAACTCAGCGGCAGAGTGCCACCTTCACACGGTGGAAGTCACAGGTTCAAATCCTGTACCGCCCACCATAAATCCCCCCAGACAATCAAATTTTCCGCGACCTGCCGTAACGTAACCTGCAAGGGCTTGACAGCTATGACCCAACCTGCTATATTGTTCATTATTTAATAGATTTCGAAAGTATGCAATCTTATCTATCTTTGGGGAGTGGGCCAATGTCTTCAAAAGAGATCTACGAGATACACGCAAGCATCTGCCAGTGCCTGGCCAACCCAAAGCGTCTTGAGATCATAAACACCCTGAGGGACAAGGAGCTTTCGGCGACCGATATAGCTGAAAAGATCGGGGTATCCAGCGCGAACGCCTCGCAGCACCTCGCCATAATGCGCAACAAGGGAATACTCAAAAGCAGGCGGGAAGGGGTCAGCATCTACTATTCCCTCGCGAATCCCAAGGTCATAACCGCATGCGACATAATGAAAGAGGTGCTTTTCGAATTCCTTAACGAAAAGCAGTCGCTCACGAGAAAAGTGAAGATCTGAAGGAGGTTTTTATGTCTCACGATTTTTCAAAAGAGTTCTTCGCAGCGTACCATGCCGCGGTCATCGAGGCCCTCGGAGAAGACACGGCAAAATATAACGCCAAGATAGGGGCCATACTCGCCAACGCCTGGCAAAAGAGACTCAGTGAGCTGCCAGCGGACCCGGCGGAGTTCAAGAAAGCCATCGAAGCCTACATGAGCGGGCCGTTCAGGTTCTCCGATATCGCAAGGTTCGAATTCAATGATGACGGCACGGCCCACCTGTATGTCAAAGGGTGCGACATCTGCAACGGCAACGAAATTCTGAGGAACAGCGGCAAGAAGGGCTCCTGTCCGATAAGCCAGATGGTCAAATCCGCAATGGGCAAAGCTCTCAAGACCGGGGTGGAGCTCACTGGCAGCGAAAAGCCCGGCCCGGTAGGCGAGTGCTACTTGAAGTACAAGATATCAAGGTAAGCTTTCCGTAACGCGCTTGATTTTAACCTGACCTGAAAGTGAACCGCCTCAGGAGGAGCTATGGCGAATATCGTAATAATAGGCGCTTCGACCGGCGGGCTTCCGGCGGCCTACGAGATGAAGGCCGCCCTCGACGCCAGCCACAAAGTGACCGTAATCTCGAATACGGATACATTTCATTTCGTCCCGTCGAACCCATGGGTTGCCGTTGGCTGGAGGACGAAGAAGGACATAAGCTTTCCACTCAGGCAGCCGCTTGAGAAAAAAGGGATTGAATTCATCCCAGAGGGTGCTGCCGCCATAGACCCTGTCAAAAAGAATATAAAAACCTCATCAGGCGCCGTCGTGCCTTACGATTACCTCATCATAGCTACAGGCCCGAAGCTCGCTTTCGATGACATTCCGGGCCTCGGGCCTGAGGGACACACCGTATCCGTCTGCACAGTGGACCACGCCGAAAAGGCGTTCGAGCGATACCAGAGATTCCTTGAGAACCCCGGCCCGGTGGTCATCGGTGCGGCCCAGGGCGCTTCATGTTTCGGCCCGGCTTACGAGTTCGCATTTATACTAGATGCCGACCTGCGCAAAAGAAAAATCCGCAGGAAGGTCCCCATCACCTTCATCACCTCTGAACCGTACATAGGCCATATGGGGCTTTCCGGCGTCGGCGATTCGAAAGGCCTTCTTGAGCACGAGTTAAGAGAGAGGCACATAAGCTGGCTTACCAACGCGAAGATAAAACGCGTCGAAGACGGGAAGATGGTCGTCGAGGTTTTGAACGAAGGCGAGCGGGAACTTCCCTTCGCATACTCGATGATAATCCCGTCCTTCAAGGGAGTTGACGCGGTAGCCGCCGTCGATGGCCTCTGTAATCCCAAAGGTTTTGTCGTGGTCGACAAATTTCAGAGGTCTCCAAAGTATCCGGACATTTACGCCATAGGTGTCTGTATAGCGATAGCTCCCCCGGAGGCGACCCCGGTCCCGACGGGCGTACCCAAGACCGGCTTCATGATAGAGAGCATGGTGGCAGCCACGGTCAGGAATATCAAGGCCTCTATTGAGGGAGGGCAGGCCTCGGCAATTGCGACATGGAACGCGATATGTCTCGCGGACATGGGCGACACGGGAGTAGCGTTCGTGGCGATACCGCAGATCCCTCCAAGGGATGTGACCTGGGCGAAGAAGGGCCGCTGGGTCCACATAGCGAAGGTCGGGTTCGAAAAATATTTCCTGCGTAAGATGAAAAAAGGCATAAGCGAGCCTTTCTACGAGACCACGGTTCTGTACGCCCTGAAGATAAAAAAACTCGAATAGACTATGGCAGCATGGGACCCGAAAAAATACGAGGCCTGGTATGAGACCCCGCTCGGGAAGACCTCCGACAGGCTCGAGCAGGATCTTGTCCTTTCTATGGCAGGCGTCAAGGAAGGTGAACAAGTCCTGGACGCTGGCTGCGGCACGGGAAGATATTCCATCGAACTCGCGAAAAGAGGGGCCATAGTAACCGGCCTGGACGCTTCATCCGAAATGCTTGAATGGGCAAGGGCCAAGGCCGGAAAAGCAGGCCTGAAAATCAATTTCATCAAGGCCGACGAGCGTAATGTCCCCTTCCCTGACGGACATTTTGACCTTGTGCTTTCCGTCTGCATGCTCTGCTTCGTAAGGGAAAGGGAGGCCGCGCTCCTCGAGATGAAAAGGGGCTTGAGGCCGGGCGGCAGGGTTATCATTGCCCTCCTTAACAGCCGCTCCCCCTGGGCCCTCTTGAGAAGGGCCAAGGGACTTTTCAGAAAATCTGTTTACAACAGCGCGGAATTCCTATCTCCGCGCGCCATAGAGGCTGAACTCAAAAGGGCTGGTTTTAAGGAGATAGAGACAAAGACCGGCCTCTTTTTTCTGCCCATAAATTCAAAAATATATCTCGCCTTCTCAGAGCTTCAGGAGCGGCTCGGGAGAAGCTTGTGCCCCAAGGCTGGAGCGTTCCTGGTTACGGTGGCAACAAAGGCGTAAGCCTGAATCAAATAAAATCTGTTTGCGAGTGTTATCATGAAAAAATTCTCTCTTGTCGAATTTTCAGTCGAACATCCAAAGCTCGTTGTCGCTATCGTGGCGCTCATAACACTCGGCTTCCTTACGCAGTTCCCGAAGATAAAGACCGACACAAACCCCAAGAACATGCTTCCGCCGACCTCGGACGTGAGGGTCTGGAACGATGAGGTGGACGAGACATTCGCCCTCTACGAAGACACGATAGTCGTCGGCATAGAAAACGATGAAGGCGTCTTGAATGAGCGCACGCTCGGCAAGGTCTTGAAGTTGACCGAAGAGGTCCTGCTGATAGATGGCGTTGCGGCCAGGGACGTGAACGGGCTTCCTACTATCACGAATGTCACCGCCGAAGCAGGCACATTAAAGGTGGGGCCGCTCATGGCAGAGCTTCCGAAGAGCGAGGCGGAAATAGAACGCCTGAAAAAAGACCTCTTTGAGAACCCGCTTTTCACAGGAAGGGTGATATCCGATGACGGAAAGACGACGGCGATCTATATCCCCCTTGAGGAAGGCGCAAACGGCAAGGCCATCGCCGACAGGATAAGGGAGGTCGTCAAGAAAGAGGGCGGCCCGGAGAAATACTATGTAGCGGGCGACCCGGTTGCGAGGGACACCTTCGGCGCAGAGATGTTCAAGCTAATGGCGATATTCGCACCCATCGCTGGCATGGTAATGCTCATTATCAGGTATCTCATGTTCAAGGACCTGTTCCTTTCGATCACCTTGATGATGGACGCCATGATGAGCATCGTCTGGTCGATGGGGGCCCTTATCATCCTGGGCTTCCCGGTACATATCATGAGCTCCATGGCCCCGGTCTTTCTGATGGCGATAGCGACCGACAGCATACATATCTTCAACGAGTTCTATTTCCGCTACAGGGAGAAAAGGGAGAAAAAGGCCGCTATAATAGAGACTATGAAGGCCGTTGGCCGCCCCGTGCGTTATACGGCGCTCGCCACCGCCATAGGCTTCGGGGTGCTTATCTTCATGGATATCGTCCCGGTGAAGGTCTTCGGCGCGGTGGTGGCCTTCGGCACAGTGGCCTTGAGGCTCCTGAGCTTCAGCTTCATACCGGCGATGTTCACCTTCGTGAAAGAAAAAAACCTCGAAAAGGTGGCCGCTGGCGAGGAGACATCTTCCGGCAGGGCCTCCGGGTTTTTAAAGGGGCTCGCGTCCGCGGGGGCGAAAAGACCTTTAGTCACAGCCGTCGTCGGCCTTGTCCTCTTTGGAGTGTCGGCCATCGGCATATCGAGGGTCGTCGTAAACAACAACATGGTCGAATGGTTCAAGGCAGATAGCGATATACGCACGGCTGACTCGGTACTTAACGCCTCCCTCGGCGGCACCTCGCTCGGCTACATCGTCGCCACGGCTGGCGAGGACGATTATATAAAGGACCCTGAGGCTATGAGGTTTATAGAGGGGCTTCAGAGGCGCCTTGAAACACTTCCAGCGGTCGGAAAGACCAGCTCTGTCGTAGATTACGTAAAAAGGATAAACCTGGTGCTCCACGACGGCGACCAAAGGTTCGATAGAGTCCCTTCCACAAAGGACGAGATAGGCCAGTACCTATTCCTGTTCAGCATGTCGGCGAAGCCCTCTGACCTCGACAACGTAGTCGACTACCCTTTCAGGAAGGCCAATATATGGATGCAGCTCAAGACCTGGGACGCCGAGGCGATGCGGAGCGTAATAAAGGCGGCCGATGAATACAAACTGGAAAATCCGACGGCCCTTGACTTAAAGCCCGCGGGGATAGCGTACTTCAACCTCGTCTGGAACGACGAGGTCCTCTGGGACATGCTCAAGGGGTTTACGATCGCCCTCGTCATGATATTCGTTATCCTCTCCTTCAACTTCGGCTCGGTAAAATGGGCGGCCATCGGGTATACGCCGCTTCTTTTTACGATACTTCTCATCTACGGCGCTGTCGGCTATCTGGGCAAGGACTTTGACATGCCGATAGCCGTCCTGAGCTGCCTGTCGCTTGGCATGTCGGTGGATTTTTCCATCCACTTCATAAGCAGGCTCAGGCAGAGGCTGAAGGAGGCTTGCCAGGGCGCGGCGCCTTCCCGCGAATCCCTGACCGACGCGCTTGTCTGGACGGCGGCAAGGCCCGGCAAAGGCATCATGCGTAACGCCGTGCTCTTCGCCTCTGCCTTCTCCGTCATGCTCTTCGCGCCGCTTACGCCTTATATAACCGTGGGGGCGTTTATCGTGAGCATGATGCTCATAAGCGCCACACTTACCATGGTCGGGCTTCCGGCCCTTATCATGTTGTTCAGAGGGCGTCTCTTTAGGGGCAATTGATATATCCTTATACAAGGCAGCATACGCTTCATATAAACGGAGGTAGCCATGCTCAAATATCTGCTTTTATTTTTAGCCGTGCTTCTGCCGCTCGATTCCTTCGCGATAACTCCCGAGGAGGTGATGAAAAACTCGCAGGCCGCGTTCCTCTACCCGGGCAAGGACTTCAAGTCAAGGGTGGCGATGAAGCTTGTAAGCAGATCCGGCTCGGTCAGGACAAGGGAACTTACCATGCTCCGCAAGAACTACGGAGAGACAGGGGGCGACCAGAAGTACTTCATGTACTTCCTGCAGCCGGCCGACGTAAAGGAGATGGCCTTCATGGTCTATAAATACCCCGGCAGGGACGACGACCGCTGGCTCTTCGTCCCTGCCCTCAACATGGTAAGGAGGATCGCTGCGCAGGACAGGCGCTCAAGCTTCGTGGGCTCTGATTTCACGTACGAAGACGTCTCCGGGAGAGACATTGCCGACGACACACACGAGATCGCAAGAGAGGAAAAACTCGGAGATGCGGACTGCTTTGTCGTCAAGAGCACGCCGAAGGCCGGGGATACGGACTACGGACACAAGCTCTCATGGATCGACAAAAAGTCATTCCTGCCGTTGAAGGAAGAGTACTTTGACAAAAAAGGTTCGTTGTATAAGGTCTTCACCGCCGACGAGATCAAGGAGATAAAGGGCTTTCCGACCGTCACCAAAAGGAGCATGAAGAACCTGCAGAGCGGGCATTCGACGGAGTCGACCTTCACAAAGATCGACTACAACATGGGGATAGAGGACAGCCTCTTTACAGAACGGTATCTAAAACAGCCCCCCAGGAAGTGGATGGACTAAAGCTCTTTACGGACCTCGATCATGACAAGAAAGATCCTATACGCCTGCCTTGCCGCCCTGCTCCTCGTCTCAGAGGATTCTTATGCCTGGGATCTCTCAGCCGGGGGCTTTTTGCAGGGCAATTACTCCCTCGGGATAGACGGCTCGAACCCGGATGGCGGCGACTTCAAGTGGGGCGAGGAAAGGGGGCAGTTGAAGCTCGAAGGCGCAAAAGAACCCCTTCGCCTCTTCCTCAAGGCAGATATATCCTTTGACCACCTCGACAGGAACGGCGAGGTCGAGCCCAGGGAGGCGTACATCGACCTCACGCGGCAGAGATGGGACCTGAGGGCCGGCAGGCAGATAATAACCTGGGGCCTCGGCGACCTGATCTTCATTAACGACGTATTTCCTAAGGACTATGAGGCCTTCTTCTCCGGCCGTCCGCTTGAGTACCTTAAAATCGGGGTAGATGCCATGAAGGCCGGGTTCTACCCTGATATAGCCTCCTTTGAGCTGGTCGTGATCCCTTTCTTCGAGCCGAACAACTTCCCGGACCCAAACAGGTTCTGGACCTTCGACCCATTGCCCGATGTGGGGGACAGGACTCAAAAGGAGCCTGCGTCAAACCTGAAGAATACAGAGGTGGCGCTTAGGGCCTACCGTGACATAGCAGGTTTTGACGCGTCCGTATATCTTTACAAGGGCTTTTACAGGGCGCCGTCGCTCGTCCCGGACAGCCTGACATCGACTACGAGAATAGATTTTATATACCCTGAGCTCTCGGTCTACGGGGTAAGCCTTCAGAGGAGCGCCCTGGCAGGCGTCGTTGGCCTTGAGGCTGGCTATTATGACTCTCTGGATGACAGGGACGGGACCGACCCCCTCATCCCTAATTCCCAGACACGTTTCCTTTTGAGCTACCAGAGGCAGTTCATCGAGGACTTCAGCGTTACCGTTCAATACTACGGAGAATACACATATGATTATTCGGAATACGAAAGCACCCATATAGCCGGTTTCCCGAAAGAGCCGAGGTTCCGTGACCTCACATCGCTAAGGATGACCTATCTTCTCATGCGTCAGAACCTCAGGCTCCAGTGGTTCTCATTCTGGTCTCCCACGGACAAGGATTATCTTTTTAACCCCGAGGCCAAATACAACTTCTCCGACAGCGTCTGGGCAGCCCTTGGCGCCAATATCTTCGGAGGAAAAAAAGATACTACCCAGTTCGGGTCTCTCGACAGGAATGACAACATATATATACAGGCGAGATACGAGTTTTAAGATAACCCATTAATTTCAAAGGCTAAATGCCTGCTCAACGCGGTTTCACACAATTAAGGGCACAGAATAGGATCAAATCCGTACCGACAGCAAACCAACTTCTGTCCCCATGGCAAGATGGCGTTTCTAAAGCATTTTTCCTGATTTCGTCTATAGCTCTTTGCCACATCCGGGCTCGACCGTTTAGAATAATTTCAGGTAAATAATATTTATCAAAAACTGTTGACAGAGTTTTTCAAAAGGTCTATAATCTGTTAAATTATCAATAGCATCGCGAAGATAGCTTAACATCAGGTGAGAAAGCCCAGCGACAGTTCTATTCCGCTAATCACGGCCTCAGTTCTACAGCTCACGCGAGAAGCCCTCTTACCCTCTCCCTGAGATTATTAACAGGGGACGTTATCTTCCCGATGTTCGCTTCAAGACCACACAAAGTAAAAAGGAGAACTCTAAATGGGTGTCAGCTATTCGGATATCATTGAGAGGATGAGGTGGGCCGGAAAGCTCAAGAACGATTCGGCCGTTGCGCGGGTCCTTGGCGTAACCCCTCAGGCCCTTTCAAATTATAAGAAAAGGGGCGAGATGCCTACCGACCTGGTCTTGAGGTTCGCTAATATCTACGGCCTCTCGGTCGACTGGCTCATCTCCGGCGAAGGCGAGATGTACAGGCCCGGCAAGGGCGGCGAGTTCGAGAGAAAAGGCTACATGATAGCAGCCGAAGAGACCTCCGCGTATGGAAAGGAATTCACCCGGGCGCCGGATTTCACCGCCTTGAGCCCCGATGAGATAATCTACGTGGGCAAGCTCCTCAAGATACTCCGCAGCCAGAACAAGAGCACTGCGGCGGCCATAAAGTACAGCGTTGACGCCTTCCTCAAGGCCTCGGAGATACCGGTCGAGCAGTTCGCGCCTGAAAAGGACCCTGTTACAAAGGGACACTGAGCGGAAAGGATATACCGGTTACAAGGCCGCATCCGGAGAACGGGCGCGGCCTTTTGTTTTTCCATTTCACTGTCAAGGTCCTCAATTGATTGAAGCCCCCGCCTTATTGACCAACTACCCTCCTATGTGATAATTTTACAACTTATGGCTAAAGGCTTTTCATATACGCTACTCGGTCAATGGCTTGGCGTGGAAGAAGCGCGGCGCAAAACGATACTCGACGGACTTCTTCCCCACCAGAAGCTCCTTCTCTTCTCTGAAGGCTCGATGACCCTTGAGCTTGAGCTCCTTACCCAGGGTAACGTCGAGGCTGAGATAAGGTTCATGGGCCTGACCTCCATTACCGCCGAAGCGGCCTCTTTTCTCGGCGCAGAGGTCGGGGCCGAGGCCATGGAAAGGGAGGTCTGGCTCACCGGTGGCGGCAGAAGGCTCCTTTACGCCCACGCGCTCATACCCGAGGGGATGATAGCCCCGGATATAAAGTCCGCGCTCGACGAGAGGCCTAAAGAGCCGCTCGGCAGGGTCCTTGCCTCAAACGGGGTCCTATTCGCCAAAGAAAGGCTTGAGATCGGGATCGTAAAAAGCCCTTGCGCCTCAAGGGACCTGGAGATCCCCGAAGATACGCCGCTTTTCGCGCGGAGATACATACTCTTTAATAAAGGCGCGGACCGCTGGATAATAAAGGCAGGCCTGACCGAGATATTCAGCCCCGAGCTCGTCGGCGCTGTCCTGAGGAGCTGAAGCCCGTGGGCCAGGTCGCGGCAGATAAGCTCCACGCGGTCTCAGAGCTTCTAAGGCTCCCGCGCCAGCAGGGCACTCTACTGCTTCTGTGGCCCACGATGTGGTCGCTTTTCATGGCTTCAGGCGGGAGGCCGGAGTTAAAATACCTCTCTATATTCATCATCGGCGCCTTTCTAATGAGAAGCGCCGGGTGCGCTGTAAACGACATAGCCGACAGGGACTTCGACCCACATGTTGAAAGGACCAGGACGAGGCCCATCGCAAGCGGCAGGCTCAAGGTGAAAGAGGCGATGCTGGTCTTCGCCCTGCTCTCGGCTGTGGCCTTCGCGCTGGTATTGCAGCTCAACAGGCTGACGGTCATGCTCTCACTCGTCGCGCTCGCGCTCGCCGGGGCATATCCGTTCGTCAAGCGCTTCAGCCACTTCCCGCAGGTCGTCCTCGGCATGGCATTCGGCTGGGGAGCGGTCATGGCATGGAGCGCGGTCAGGGAAGAGGTCGGGGTAGCGGCGTTATTGATATTCACGGCGAATATATTCTGGTCGACCGCCTACGATACGATCTACGCGCTCATGGACAGGGACGACGACATAAAGATAGGGGTAAAATCGACCGCTATCTTCTTCGGCGGCTCGGTATACAAGGCGCTCTCCGTACTTTACTTATGCTTTGCTGTCGCGCTCGGGGCCGCGGGTATGGTCGTTGGGCTCGGAGGCATTTTCATGACAGGCCTCCTCATCTGCCTTATACTCTCCCTCGCAATAGTAGAGTTTGTAAAAAAAGAGCGGACAAGGCAGGCGGCCTTCAAGGGCTTTCAGGCGAACGCGGCCATAGGGGGCGTATTGCTCCTCTTCATAATATTGGACATGAACCTTTGAGACGGGGAATATGCCGTATTACGACCTGAGAGAATTTATAGAAGTGCTTGAAAAAAAGGGGCTCCTTAAGCGGGTGAAGACAGAGGTAGACCCTGTGCTTGAGATCGCCGCTATACAGGAGAGGCTTGTAAAAAGCGGCGGCCCCGCGGTCCTGTTCGAGAAGGTCAAGGGGCACAGGATGGCCGTTCTGGGCAACCTCTTCGGCACAGCCGAAAGGGTCGCCCTCGGCCTTGGCGTAACTGAAGAAGAGCTCTCTGATATAGGGCAGTTCATCGCCACCCTCCAGAGGCCGCAGCCGCCTGAGGGGCTCTGGGACGCCGTGAAGAAGATCCCCTTCTTCGGCAAAATCCTGACCCTTGGCCCAAAGACGGTAAAGAGCGCTCCATGCCAGGATGTCGTCGAGACAGACACCGCCGACCTCTCGAAGATACCCATAATCAAGTGCTGGCCCGGGGACGCGGCGCCGCTTATCACATGGCCGCTCGTCGTCACGCAATCTCCCCAGGGCGGGCCGTATAATGTCGGCGTCTACAGGATGCAGTACCTTGACGGCAAGCGCGCCATAATGAGGTGGCTTTCTCACAGGGGCGGGGCCACTCACCAGAGGCTTTGGGAGAAGGAAGGCAAGGCCATGCCCGTGGCAGTTGCCATCGGCTGCGACCCGGCGACCATCATCGCGGGCGTAACCCCTGTGCCGGAGGACGTTGGCGAGTTCCACTTCGCGGGCGTGCTCCGCAAAAAGGCGATAGAGCTGGTAGAGTGCAAGACCATACCGCTTAAGGTCCCGGCCACGGCAGAGATAATAATAGAAGGCGAGATAAGGCACGGGGAGCTTGAGATGGAAGGGCCGTTCGGAGACCATACCGGCTATTACAACGCGGCGGAGCCCTTCCCCGTCTTCCACGTGAAGGCGATAACCCACAGGAAAGACGCCATATACATGACGACCATTACCGGCAGGCCTCCAAAAGAGGACGCCGTTATCGGCACCGTTTTGAACAAGCTCTACCTGCCCTCTTTAAAGCTTCAGTTCCCGGAGGTCGTCGACTTCTGCCTCCCGATGGAGGCGGTCTCTTACAGGATAGCGGTCGTATCGATAAAGAAGGAGTACCCCGGCCACGCGCGCCGCATCATGATGGGCCTCTGGGGGGTCTTGAAGCAGTTCATGTACGTGAAATACATCATCGTCGTCGACGATGATGTAGACGTGCACAACTGGACCGATGTCATATGGGCCATCTCAACGCGCGTTGACCCGAAAAGGGATACGCTTATTATCGAGAACACCCCTATCGACTATCTGGACTTCTCGTCCCCCATAGAGAACCTCGGAAGCAAGATGGGCATAGACGCCACCAACAAGTACCCGCCAGAGGTCTCACGCAAGTGGGGCGAGAAGATGGAGATGGACAGCAAAGTAGAGGAACTGGTCGAGAAGAAGTGGAAGGAGTACGGGTTTTAATGACGACCGAATCACAAAAATTCGAGCAGTACGGCTCTGACTGGTGGAACCCGGCTGGCAGGCTCTTTTCACTTCACAGGATAAACCCGCTCCGCTTCGGCTACTTCTCTTCGCGCTCCGGAGAGCTTGCGGGCAAGACCGTGCTCGACATCGGCTGCGGGGGGGGGCTGCTTTCCGAAGAGTTCGCGAAGGCCGGGGCAACGGTCACAGGGATCGACCTCTCGCCTGTAGCGATAGACGCGGCGAAGGGCCATTGTGCCGCGTCAGGGCTTTCAATCGATTACCGCGTGGCATCGGTAGAGAAGACGGCCCGGGAGGGCAAGCAGTTCGACGTCATCGTCTGCGCAGAGGTGCTCGAGCATGTAGACGACCTCAACGGATTTCTCCGGGACTCGCTTTCAATGCTCAAGCATGGCGGCCTCTTCTTCTTCGGCACTATAAACAAGACCTTCAAGGCGCGCTTCCTCGCCCTCTTTATGGCCGAGGATGTCCTGGGCATGGTCCCGCGCGGCACGCACGACTATAACAGGTTCGTGCGCCCCTCTACCCTCAAGGAGATACTCGCTCAGAACGGGGTTGAAATTGAGGAGCTTAAGGGGATGAGCTACGACCCTTTGAGGCTCGAGTTCAAGATATCTAATGACACGTCGGTAAACTATCTCGGCTACGCCAGAAAGAAATAGGGTTACATCAGTTGATGCTCACGTCCCTTATCTTATTGGCAACTTTCATATCCATCGTCTTCCCGCTCGTGACCATCCTGTGGCTGTGGAAAGGAAAGTTCACGAGCAGGGTCGACTGGGCCTTAAAGGTGCTCGCCTCCGCTTCGGTGGTCGTCTTCTTCTCGTTCGCGGGCCCCTGGGCCTTCACAAGCATATGGCTCAAGTACATACTCAAGATACTCTTCGTCATCGCCGCGGTCATGACATTCCCCAGGCTTGAAGACAGGGCCATCTTCAGCAAAAGGAACAGTAAGGGGCGGGTGAGCTACAAGCCGCGCGCCGTCTTCCTCGCCGTCTTTCTCGTGCTTGACCTCATCACGATAAAGGGCAGGTATTTCAAGGGAGAGCCTCTTGAGCTTTCATTCCCCATGAAAGATGGAAGGTACTATGTCATCCAGGGCGGCGCAAATCCGATATTAAACCCGTTCCACAGGTCTACCCCGGCAGAGGCTTACGCCCTTGATATAGTGAAGCTCAACTTCCTCGGCAACAGGGCTGGCGGCCTTTTCCCTTCAGAGCTTTCGGGCCACAAGGTATTCGGAGAGATACTCTACAGCCCGTGCTCAGGCAAGGTGGCTGGCGCTGTCGATGGCCTTGCCGACACGCCACCGCGCACGCCAGACGAGTCAAATCCAGCGGGAAATCACATCATTATCGAGTGCGGTGACGCGGAGATACTCCTTGCGCACCTCATGAACGGCAGCGTAACGGTGAAAGAAGGGCAGTACGTGAAGGAGAACCAGGTCATCGCGCGGGTAGGAAACTCCGGCAACTCATTCGAGCCGCATCTACATATAAGCGCGCACATGGCTCAAGACCCGGGAAAGGCCGTCCCCCTCACCTTCAGGGGCGAGTTCCTGGTGATGAACAAGGGGATAAGGAATTAGGATTCCCCCCCTTTTCTAAAGGGGGGGAAGGGGGATTATATTGGTGCGCACAGCGCACCCTACAATACTGAATGATTCCTGCGTGTTTGGGTTCTCGGAATGACCGCTTGACCGTCATTGCGAGCCGAAGGCGAAGCAATCTCATCTTTAAGATTGCCGCGTCGCTACGCTCCTCGCAATGACAACATTTTTTTGGAATTGCTAAAATTCGAAGCTTACCATCAGCCCTAAATCCCCGTATGGCAAAACCGCGAACGCTGAATCTTCTTTATGGACGGCGTTTACGCTCAAGTAGCCCAGGAACCACCCGAGGCTGGCCTGAGAGAGGAAGTGCTTGCCATCGTTTATCCTTGAAAGCGCTGGAAGGGCTGAGGCCGTGTAAAGAAGCGCTGTTACGCATGGGCTATCCGTCCTTTTAGCCGCTACGATAAAGGGAACCGCGCCTATGAAGGCGTGGCCGCTAAGGCCATTATCGTCCCTGAAAGGGCTCCATTCAGAACCGCCCTCTTCAGGCCTCCCCCCGCCAGTAATGTATTGAAGCGCCAACCCCGCTGGCGCGCCAATGGCGATGGCCCTTATCGAATCATTTGCCCATCCTTTTATATCCGGGTCATTCGAAAGTAGATAGGCGCCGAAGAGCACAGGTATCGCTACGTATAATTCACCGGGAAGGCGGGTTATATCAGATGCGCTATCGGTAGACCCGCTCTTGAGATGGCCGACATAGTACCTCTGAAAATTTTCATCTACCGGGGAATTGGCCATGAGGCCCGCGCCAGCGACCGCTGCCCCGAGCTTTATCGCGTTTGACCTGTCTGTGTATGCCACGCTAAAATCGCCCTTTATGTCATGTAGAAGCGCCTGAAGGTCGGCCCAGGGGTCCTTGGCGAAAGCGGGCTGGCTTAAAAAGACCAGCGTGATAATCAGAAAGAGTATCTTTTTCATAGAAAGGTACACGCAGTGAAAACGGCGAAGGCAGATAATAGAGTGAATTTCGATTTTAATCAGGCTGCTCAAAAAGGTCCAGAAAAGCAGATAGGCCTTTTTCAGCAGCCTGCCAGCGCCCTCTCTATCTCCCCCGCAATCCTCTTCGCAGCCTCCACCGGGTCAGGCGCGTTTCTTATGGGCCTGCCGACGACGATATAATCCGCGCCGTTCGAGATAGCGTCAAATGGTGTTACGACCCTTTTCTGGTCGCCGACAGCGTCCTCTGCTGTCCTTACGCCCGGTGTAATGATGAGAAAACCCGGCCCCAGGGCCTCTCGCACCGCCTTCGCCTCAAGGCCTGAGCAGACAATGCCAGCGCAGCCAGCGGCCTTCGCCGCCTTTGCCCTGTGCACGACAAGGCTTTCAGGGGTGAACAACGGGTCTATCCCGGCCTCAGGGAACGCCTCCTTCGATAAACTTGTAAGGACCGTTACGCCAAGCACCTTTGTAGAGCCTGCCGCCTCTACAGCGGCCTTGAGGACCGACCCGCCGTCAGAGGTATGGACCGTAACGAAGTCCGCGCCGAGAGAGGCCGCCGACCTCATCGCCCCCTTTACGGTCTCGGGTATGTCGTGGAACTTAAGGTCGAGGAAGATCCCCCGGCCGCCTACAACCCGCACGGTCTTTACTATCTCCGGGCCGCACGCGACAAAGAGCTCGAGCCCTATCTTAAAGAAGCCGACATGGTCTTTGAGCAGCCCTGCGTATTTGCGCGCCCCATCAATATCAGGCACATCGAGAGCGAACATTATCCGGTCTTTCGGAGAGAGCGCCATATGGGTTCCTTTCATCGTCTCACTGATTCGCGACTGTATTTCCCCCTCACCCGCCCTCTCCCCAGGGGAGAGAGGTTTTATTAAAAAAAAGAGGCCGAGCCTTTCAGGCTCAGCCCCAACAGGTCTTTATAAAGACAGGTATCAGAATACCGGCCTCTCCTGCTCTCTTTCTTTCTTCTTCTTTTCCTTCTCGTCTTCCTCGGTCCTCTTCTTGTGGACCTCGAGGAGGTCTGCCATGGTTAATATCGAATCGACCTTTACCCCGGTCTCCTTCTCGATATTCCCGGCCCCGCCCTCTTCCCTGTCAAGAAGGGCTACGACGCGGAGCACATTGAAGCCGGCCTCCTTTGCCCTTTGAACGGCCTTTATCGTCGACCCGCCTGTGGTGATGACGTCCTCTACCACGACCACGTTCGCGCCCGGCTTAACGTCCCCCTCTATGCAGGCCTGCGTGCCGTGCCCCTTCGCCTCTTTCCTTATGATGAAGACATCAAGGAACTTGCCCCTTATGGTGCACATGAGGGCGGCGGCATAGGCGATAGGGTCTGCGCCGAGTGTCAGGCCGCCAATGGCGTCTATCGGGGCGAGCTTGAGCTTCTGGAAGTAGGCGTAGCCTATAAGCTCCATCGCTATCGAGCTCAAGGCGGTCTTCTTTACGTCTATGTAGTAGTTGCTCTTCTTGCCGCTGGTGAGCGTGAAGCCCGCCTCGTCATACTTGAATGATTTTGTATAGAGGATGTCAAGGAGCTCCTTTTTATAGTCCTCTTCCATTATCTGGTGTGAAAAGTCCTGCATGCCTTGCTCCTTTACCGTTGTTTGGGGTTCCCCAATAATATAGTACCAACGGGCGCGAAAATCAAGGCGAGGATTTAGCGAAGGAGCCGGAAGGCGACTGAACTTTAACAGGTTGCTGACACAGATTTTTTCAGACTGCTCAAAAAGCTCCATATGCGAGGCGTGGAGGAGGCGAGGAATGAGGCGTACTTCCTTAGATGGACTTATTTCATGCCTGTTGTCATTTGCGGCTTTTCTTGAAGGGAATAACGTTGGCGCTCCTCTCTTTCAGGAGGGCTGAGAGGACCGTATCGAACCTTTTTTGAGGGTCAAGCTCCATGCTCGCAAGGGCCCTCATCTGGGCCGGTTTCGCAGAAAGCCAACTCAGGAGATAGTCCTGCTTGTCTTTCGGCTCTAACCTGAGCGCAGTGCAGGGCTCTTCGTCCGGGGCCTTCCCAGGAAGGTTATCTGTCTTCATTTAACCCCTACTCAGGCTCGGAGTAGGTGAATATCTTGTTCTCATAGTTCCTGAGGGTGATCTTGCCCTTTGCCTGCGATATAAGGTAGGTCGGCGCAACCGGGATCTTCCCGCCCCCGCCTGGCGCGTCGACGACGAATGTCGGAACGGCATAGCCGGTGGTATGGCCCCGCAGCTCCTCCATTATGTTCATGCCAACGGACACGGGGGTCCTGAAGTGCCCCATCCCCATGGCCATGTCGCACTGGTAGATGTAGTAGGGCCTGACCCTTGTCTTAAGGAGGTCCTGCATGAGCTTTTTCATCACGGACGGCTTGTCGTTTACGCCCTTCAGGAGGACGGTCTGGCTGCCAAGAGGGATGCCGGCGTCGGCCAGCATGGAGCAGGCCTTCTCGACCTCCGGGGTGATCTCCTTCGGGTGTGAGAAGTGTATGCTGATATAAAGCGGGTGGTACTTCTTGAGCATGTTCACAAGCTCATTGGTCACCCTCATCGGGAGGGTCACGGGGACCCTGGTGCCTATCCTTATGATCTCCAGATGTGGTATCTCGCGGAGTCCCTTTATGTAGCGCTCAAGGAGCTCTGTCTTCATCATGAGCGGGTCTCCGCCCGAGATGAGGATGTCCCTTATCGCCTTTTTCGACCTGATATATTTGAGGGCGTCATCAAAGCGCTGTATAGCCATGGGCGGGTGCTCTTCCCCGACCATCCTGTTCCTCGTGCAGTACCTGCAGTACATGGCGCATGAGTCAGAGACTATGAGAAGCGCCCTGTCCGGGTACCTGTGGACAAGGCCCGGCACAGGCGAATGCGAGTCCTCTCCGCAGGGGTCGACAAGCTCGCCTGAGGAGACGCTGAATTCCTCGATCCTGGGAATGCACTGCTTCCTGATTGGGCATTTCGGGTCGTTGCGGTCGATGAGCGAGAAAAAATAAGGGGTTATGGCCATAGCCAGACGGCCTGTGGCGCGCTTTATTCCTTCCTCTTCCCTCCTTGTAAGGGTGATGATGTCCTTTATCCCCTCAAGGGTGGTTATGCGGTTCTTGAGCTGCCATTTCCAGTCATACCAGCTATCAGGCCGCGAGGCAGGATACTCTATGTATTCAGCCAGTTCAGTCTTCGCGGCAGCTAACTTACTACTGGGCGGTTCAGAGCTTATCGAAAGCCCCTCCATTCGGCTCCTCCTACCGGCTAAGCGGGTTTCTCGGTTTTGGTCAGGTTCAGCTGCGGGTGCTCTATCTCTTCCATAGCCTTCTCAAAGGCTATCTTGTATTTGAAGCCCTTTTTCAGGTACTTCCAGATGAACTCGACCTTTTTCACGTCCTCGTCAGAATATTCCCTGAACTCTTTATCCCCGATCAGGATCTTCTGGGGCTTGATAAACCCCTTCTGCTCAAGGTAATAGAGCTTTTGCCTGGGTATGTCTATTTTTGAAAGTAGGTCTGGAGTCCTTATGCCCACCCCTGTAATTGCTCCTGTATACGGCAGACTGATACATTATTAAGTTGAAAGTTATTCTCAAAATGAATTTAAACTTATTTTACAAAACAAACTCAAACTTGTCAAGCGAAAAATGAGATTTTATAAAGGCTTGCGGATACAGGGTGCTATCAGGTTAGAGTTTGACTCAAGTTTATTTTTAGATTTGTCTAAAGGACTAAATCTTTAGATAATGGAAAAAGGAGATAAATATCAGTTACTTTGGCGAAAATCAAGATAAGATAGGGGTTATGTTCAAAAATAGCGAGTAGAATAAAAAGCACGTTTCAAATTAAATAAAAAAATCCTTAAGAGGGGGGGGCGCAAAGAAAAAAAGCTGCAAAACCGGCGGGGCTTGAACTTTTCGATTCGATTTGTTACACTTTTTTTGGGCTTTAAGCCCGTTATCCTAAGGAGTACTATGATGCATACTACTACCGTCTGGCGTCAGGCGTTCTTCGCGGAGGTCGAGCCGATAAGGCTCAGGGAGCCGCTCGCGTATATCCTGGGTGCGCAGGAAGAGACAGAGCTTTTCGTCATCAACTATACGGATGCCGTGCTCGTAGCCGGCCATTCATGCCCGGCTGTATCAGGGGCCTACAAGGTCACACAGAAGGCCCTTAAGGCGCTTTACAAAGATGAGGTGCCTGTACGAGGGCAGATAAAGGTCCTGATAAAAGGCGGCCCGGGCGACCTCGCCTACGGCCCGCAATCTCACGTCATCTCGCTCATTACCGGCGCCGCCGGGGCGACCGGCTTCAAGGGGCTCGGCGGCAGGTTCGGCAGGAATAACCGCCTCTTCTTCGACCCGGAAGACGCCCAGTTCAACACCTTCATATTCCAAAGGGAAGATACCGGAGAGGCTGTCCAGGTCGCCTACAACCCGCAGGCGCTGCCCGGAGACCCGCGGATGAACGATCTCGCCCCGATGGTCATGAGGGGTGGGGCCTCGAAGGAGCAGAAGGAGCTTTTTTACGCGCTCTGGCAGGGTAACGTTAGAAGGATCCTGCTTGAAGACGAACTATATCCCGGCCTCTTTGAAGTGACAGAGCTCAAGGGCTTCACCTTCCCTGACCTCAAGGCAGGCTCGTACTGACGTAGCGTAAAGCCGCTTCACATTATCTGATTTCCGTATATAATCATCAGGGTCCGCTCGTTCTACTTTGATTCCAGTTCATCTGTCCGTCAGGAGGCTCAATGTCCATGTCCATCGGGATGACCCTTACCAAGTTCCTGCTCGAAGAGCAGAGGAAGTACCCCGGCTCTTCAGGCAACTTCACCGCGCTCTTCTCCGACCTTGGCACCGCGGCAAAGCTCGTCTCTCACGAGGTGCGCAGAGCAGGTCTTGTCGATATACTGGGCGCCTCTGGTAACAGGAACATACATGGTGAAGAGGTCCAGAAGCTCGACGAGCTTGCCAATGAGACCTTCATAAGGGCGATGGAGCATGGCGGCCATCTCTCCGCGATGGCATCGGAAGAGATGGATGAGATCATCCACGTGGACGGCAAGTATCCCAAGGGCAACTACCTGCTTCTTTTTGACCCGCTTGACGGCTCGTCCAACATCGACGTCAACATAAGCGTCGGCACGATCTTCTCCATCCTCCGCTGCAAGGATGGCTCCAACGTGACGACAGCCGATTTCCTCCAGCCCGGCACGCAGCAGGTCTCCGCCGGTTACATACTCTACGGGTCGAGCACCATGCTCGTATACACGACCGGCCACGGCGTACACGGCTTTACCCTTGACCAGAGCGTTGGCGAGTTCCTCCTTTCGCACGAGAACATAACCATCCCCGGCAAGGGGAAGATCTACAGCATAAACGAAGGCAACAGCAAGTACTGGCTCCCGGGCACAAGCGCTTATATAGAAACGCTCAAGGCCAACGGCAGGGACTACAGCGCAAGGTACGTGGGCTCGCTTGTCGCGGACTTCCACAGGAACCTCCTGAAGGGCGGCGTATTCCTCTACCCATCCGACAGGAAGTCGCAGAAAGGGAAGTTAAGGCTCCTGTACGAGGCCAACCCGCTCTCGTTCATAGTCGAGCAGGCGGGCGGCAGGTCGTCAAGCGGCCTTGAAAGGACGATGGAGATAAAGCCCGAGGAGCTCCACCAGAGGACCCCCCTCATAATCGGGAGCAAGGCGGATGTTGAAGAGGCAGAGCAGTTCTGGAAGGCGCATCTGGTTTGAATCCGTTGAGACGGACCTTAACGGGGGCAGAGACCTGACCTGTCTGTCTTTAGCGTTTTTGGCGGGAAAGGTATTTGCGAAAAGTCTTCCCTGATTCAAAGTATATTACCGTACCGTCCTCACCGGCAACGATATACGCCTTTGCCTTATCCACCTCTTTACCAGTGTCAGGGTCTTTTGAGAAGCGCGTCGCTGTCTTGCTCTTGAGCTTTCCCACACATACAGGGCAACAGCCGTAGTAGGTCTTTCCCCCGACTTCGATGGGGATATTCTCCCTGCCCGAGACCCTGTCCTCCACCATGCATACCTTTGAGTTCTCGACGCACTGGACCGCTACGACTGTAGAAAAACCCGCGGCCGGGAAAGACCAGGCTGCCAGGAGCGCGAGGCAGACCCAGAGGGCCTTTGAGAGCATCGGTTTTCTCCTGATGTTTAGTAAAAACACGTGGATTATATCATTCCAGATCACTTAAAGCATCACTTCCCGATACAGAACGAGCTGAAGATAATGTCGAGTATATCTTCTGTCGTGGTCTCGCCGGTTATCTCTCCGAGAGAATCGACCGCGCCCCTGATATCAGAGGCGATGAGCTCTCTTGGAAGCCCGGCGGCAATGGCATCTGTTGCCCTTCCGAGCGCGTCAAGGAATCTGGCGAGACAGTCCCTGTGGCGGACAGAGGCCACCAGCTCCCCCGGAGGCGCGGAATATACCTTTTTTTCATGGCCCGCGGCCTCTGTAAAGATAAGGTCCTTTAGCCCCTCGATGCCTTCTTCCTTAAGGGCAGAGATGGCGATAAAAGGCCTGCCTGGAAAGGCGCTCTCAGCATCGGGGTAGACGTAGGGCAAATCTTTCTTGTTGGCGACGACGATCGTCTTTTTGTCCGCAAGGCCGTTCAATATCTCGACGTCCTCGCCAAAATCCGAGGTGAGGTCGACCATGTAAAGTATAAGGTCGGCGGAGGCGGCGCGCTCTCTCGCTATCCGCACCCCGATGGCCTCGACCTCGTCTTTAGCCTCCCTTAGCCCAGCTGTATCCATGAGCCTTACGGGGATGCCGCGGATATTCACGCACTCTTCTATCACGTCCCTGGTCGTGCCCGGGACCTCGGTCACTATAGCCCTCTGCTCTTCGAGCAGAACATTAAGGAGGCTCGATTTCCCGGCGTTCGGCCTGCCAAGTATAAGTACCTTTACCCCCTCCCTTATAGCCCTGCCTTCCTCAAAGGTCTTAATAAGGGCGTCTGCGGCGATAGAGGCCTCCTTCACGGCCTTATCTATCGCATCTTCCGGGAGGGCGTCGATCTCCTCTTCGCTGAAATCAAGCTCGGCCTCAAGGTGGGCAAGAAGCGCTACAAGCGGCTCCTTGATCGAAGCGACCTTCCTGGAAAGCCCGCCATCGAGCCTGCCGCTTGCGGCGGAAAGCGATAAAGAGGTCTGGGCCTTGATGAGGTCTGAGACGGCCTCTGCCTGCGCGAGGTCGATTTTTCCATTGAGAAAGGCCCTCTTGGTAAACTCGCCGGCACCGGCCGCCCTTGCCCCGGCTGAGAGGGCTTCCGCGAGGACCTTCTTAAGGAGGAGAGGGCCACCGTGGCAGTGGAGCTCTACCACGTCCTCGCCGGTATAGGACCTTGGCCCCTTCATGAAGACCAGGAAGCCACGGTCAATGGTCCCTTCGTCCGCGCCGCAAATACTCCCGAGGTGAAAGTACCTCTCCCTTATATCTTCCGGGCGGGCCCTGAAGAGCCTGAGGGCAATCGCGAGGGCCCGGGGTCCGCTTATCCTTACAATGCCTACGCCCCCTTCACCCTGGGCTGTCGCTATGGCGGCTATGCTGTCGGTCAATGGTTCTTTCATGGCTGGTTGTCGTTTTTGGGTACCGGCGGTAAAGTCGATTAAAGCCCGCCCACTTAACAAACAAATTAAAAACCCCCGGCCTCGATCGAAGCCAGGGGTCATTTTAATCCCGTTCTATCTTCCTTTCAAGTCAAGCCCTGGCAGGGGTCTTGTAGATGAAGTACTGCTGCCCGATGGAAAGGACGTTGTTCACGAGCCAGTAGAGGACGAGCCCCGAGGGGAAGTTAAGGAACATGAAGGTAAAGATGACCGGCATGAACATCATTATCTTCTGCTGGGCCGGGTCGACCGTAGAAGGCGTCATCTTCTGCTGGATAAACATCGTCGCACCCATTAGAAGCGGCGTTATGTAGTACGGGTCCTTGGCAGAAAGGTCATGTATCCACAGGTAGAAAGGGGCATGCCGGAGCTCTATCGCCACGTAAAGGACCTCGTAGAGGGCGATGAAGACCGGTATCTGCAGGAGCATTGGGAGACACCCGCCGAGCGGGTTTATCTTGTAGCGCTTGTAAAGCTCCATTAGCTCCTTGTTCATCTTATCCTTGTCGTTCTTGTACTTCTCTTTCAAAGCGGCGAGCTGGGGCTGCATCTTCTGCATCTCGCGCATGGAATTGAGGCTCTTTTTTGTAAGCGGATAGAAGAGCACCTTTACGATGACCGTGAGTATGATTATCGCTATCCCGTAGTTGCCGAGGTACCTCTCGAAAAAGTTCAATACAACGAGGAAAGGCTTTGCTATCCAGTCGAACCAGCCGAACTCTATGGCCTCCTCAAGGCCGTTCTTCTGCTTGACAAGCCTGTCATACTCCTTGGGGCCGATAAACGAGTTATAGTTCAATGTCGCGGATGCCCCGGGGGCGAGCGTTACCGGGAACTGCAGGGTCGCTCTCGACTGCCCGGCAACAGGAACCTCGGTTATCCAGGAGAGCTGGCCTTCGTCAGCGGGTATGAGCGCGGAGAGAAAGTACTTGTTCTCCAGGCCCAGCCATTTGGGCTTGGCTGCCCCGGTGAGCCTTGCCTCGTCCTCATCCTGCCTGAGGAGCTTGTCGTTTGTCTTGACAATTGGCCCCTGGTGATAGCCTGTTTCGTCTGTGCCTGAGACCTTGGAGGAAAGGACGGTGTCTGCCCGAAGTGAAATGGCGCTGGCCGTAGGGTTGGATGCCTTCAAAACAGTGCTGATCGCGTATGTATCGCCGGAGAAGAGATATTTTTTCTCGATGGTCGCCCCGGTCGAGGACCTGCCTATATAGGTAAGCTCCCCTTTGCCGGCTTCTTCAATAGAGATCGATGCCTTTGACGGGGTAAAGAGGATATTCTCGGCCACCCCGTTGATATCGAGCTGAGTCTTGAAGGAATTTTCTGTGGCGACCAGGTCGGTCACGTTTACGGCCTTTCCGCCATCTATCCCATCTGTATGTCTTTTAAGCTCAAAGTTTCTGATGCTGCCGCCGGCGCTTGAGAAGACCGCCTTGAAAAGCGGGGTTTCGACCGCGGTAAGCTCTTCTTTTACAGGCTCTGCAACGGGCAGGGCGGGTGAAGCCGCCACGGCGCCGGTGGCTGGCTGTTGCGCCTGCTGGGTCTCCTGTGCCTTTTCCTGGGGCTGAATCTGAGGATAGAACTGCTGAATGAAATAGGGGTATAAGAAGAGCACCGCCATTGAGAGAATCAAGGCGATCCAGACTTTTTTATCCATGCGAAGGAGTCCTCTTCATCGTTTTTTCGGTTACCGGGGGCACGGGGTCAAACCCGCCTTCGTGGTAAGGATGGCACCTTAAGAGCCTCCTTAAAAAAAGGTATATGCCTTTGGGCGTTCCGTGTATTTCTATGGATTGGCGCGCATAATCCGAACAACTCGGGTAGAACCTGCAAGAAGGCGGCAAGACCGGAGAGATAAAGGCCTTGTAAAATGAAATAAGGGCTACCAGGAGCTTCTTGAACATCTTCTAACCGGACCCCGGGGCCTTAAGGCCAAGCGCCTTTTTGAGTTCAGCCTCTACATCCGCGAGCCCCTTTATCTGCTCGAGGGTTTTGACGGTTACGAGTATGTCCGTGGACTCCGGGAACAGGGCCTTGTTGAGCCTGAAAAACTCCCTCAATAGCCTCTTGACCCTGTTCCTCTTTACTGCGCCGCCTACCCTGGAACTGACGGCGAGCCCGAGCCTTTTTATGGCCAAGTCGTTCGGTAGAAGGTAAAAAGTAAAACTTTTTGTCGAAAGCCTCTTTCCAGTTTTCCTGACCCTTGCGAACTCCTCTGGCTTAAGGAGCCGTTCCTCCTTCGTAAAGGAGAACTTTTTTTTCTCAGCGCTCATTATAAGCCCTGCCCATGCCAATGGGCTTACCCCGCGCTTATTTACTGGTGCTGATGGTCACGGAAAGATGCTTTCTTCCTTTAGCCCTTCTCCTGTTTATTACGGCCCTTCCGCTCTTGGTGGCCATCCTTACGAGGAACCCGTGGGTGCGGAGTCTTCTTTTATTGCTCGGCTGAAATGTTCTTTTCGGCATGACTTGTCCCTTTTCTTAATTTTTACGTTCTGGTGTCGTTGGTATCCGGGTTAAAGAAACAGAAGCCCCTGGTCAAACCGTTATTTAGACACAGGGGCTCCTTAAATGTCAAGGATTTTCTATGATTTAACGTGTATATTGCCGTTTTAGACCCATTCTTTATCCAGTATCTATCAGAGCCTCATCGGCATTATTATGTAAGTATAATCCTCGCCGCCTTCAGGCCTTATTATCCCAGGGCTTAAAGAATCTTTAAGGACTATACTGACCTTCTCATTGCTTATAGCCTCGAGCACGTCAATGAAATATCTCGCGTTGAAGGCTATCTCTATATCGGATTCCGGGAAGTCGATATCGACATCTTCGGTCGCTTCCCCTATATCAGGGCTGGAAGATGAGAGTACGAGCTTATCTTTGTTAAAGCTGAATTTTACCCCTTTTATCTTATCCGTTGAAAGGATCGATACCCTTTTAAGAGAGGCCAGGAGATCACCCCTCATAGCCTTTGCTTCCTTATCGTTATCCTTGGGTATTACCCTCCTATAGTCAGGGAACTCCCCTTCAAGGAGACGGACGGTGACGACGGTAGAATCCCTTTTCATGACGGCGTTCTTTTGCGTTATCCCGAGAAAGAAGCTGCCCTCCTTTTCATCCAGGACCTTTTTCATCTCCATCACACCTTTTCTAGGCAGCAAGACCCCTTCCTTTTGCCCTTTGGCGATATTGTCCCCTTCCCTTATGATGAGGGCAAGCCTGTGTCCATCTGTTGCTACCATCTTTATCTTGCCCTCCTCCCTTTCAAGGAGGAAACCGTTTATATTGTACCGGGTCTCGTCTGTTGAGACCGCAAACGAGGTCTTGTCTATCATCTCCCGCAGTGCTTCGCCGTCTATGGCCTGTAAAGACCCTTCATCGACGACAGGGAATACCGGAAAATCCTTTGCTGGCAACCCCATGACGTTAAACCTGGCCTTCCCGGCCTTGAGGGTAAGCTTATCGTCCTTTCCAGCGGTGACATCAACCGTTTCTCCGGGAAGTTCCTTCACTATTTCAAAAACCTTCCTCGCGTTCACGGTAATGGAGCCTTCTTCAGAGACCCCGGCCTGGACCGAGTCTTTTATGAAGACCTCAAGGTCGGTCGCCATTATAGTTATCTTGCCCTTGGATGCGTCCAGGAGCACATTGGCGAGAATCGGCATGGTATTTCTCTTTTCTACAATGCCCTGCATCCTCTGGAGGACCTTTATGAAGTCAGGCTTTCCAATAGTGAACTTCATCCTCATCTCCTATTATTGATATATTTTTAAAATATAGTAGTAGATAGCAGTAGGCCATGTTGGTATGTTGATAACGGCCCAAGTGGTTGATAACGGTACCTAACAGTGCCACGGCGCGTGTTGATAAAAACGCGCGTCCGTCAACCTTTTACCGCCCTGCTATTTTTTTTCCACAGCCCCGACCAGGTTACCAACAAAAAGGGCAAGCTAACCAACATCTTTATCTTCTTCTGTTGATAAGCCTGTGGGGAACGGCTCAACATACTGAAGTTGCCTACCTTATCCCGATATTCTGCTTCAACGACTTGACCGCCTGCCTTATATCCTGGTTCTCCTTCAGCTCGTTTGCGATCTTTTTGCAGGCGTGTATGGCGGTCGAATGGTCCTTGCCGCCAAAGGACGAGCCTATCTCAGGGAAAGAAAAACCGCCGTACTCTCTTGCGATAAACATCGCTATCTGCCTGGGGAGGGCGATGTTCTTATGTCTTCTCTTGCTCTTGAGGTCAGAGTATTTGATGTCGTAGAACGAGGCTACAGCCTTTTGTATCTCGTCTATGGTAACGACCTTCTCTTCTTTTACTTTTACGAGGTGCTTTAGCGCCTCTTTGGCCATCGAGAGGTCGATTTCCTTATTAGTGAGGCTTGATACGGCTATTATCCTGTTGAGAAAGCCTTCGAGTTCTCTTACGTTCGAGCCGTTCACTTCGGCTAAAAACCCGGCGACATCGTCCGGGAGCCTTACCCCTTCGACTTTGGACTTTTTCCGCAATATCGCCATTTTCGTCTCTATGTCAGGCGGCTGGATATCGGCCACCAGCCCCCACTCGAAACGCGATCTCAGCCTCTCTTCGAGCCTGTCGAGGTCCTTGGGGAACTTATCACTTGTTACCACTATCTGCTTGTGGTTCTCGTAGAGGGTGTTGAAGGTATGGAAGAACTCTTCCTGGGTGCCTTCCTTGCCAGCCCAGAACTGTATGTCGTCTATGAGGAGCACGTCAACGTTTCTGAACCTGCTCCTGAACTCGCTCATTTTCTGGCGGCTTACGTAATTTATGAAGTCGTTCACGAAGCGTTCGGAGGTGTAATAACAGACCTTTGAACCGGGGTTTGCCTGCAGGACCTTATGGCCTATGGCCTGTAGGAGGTGGGTCTTGCCGAGCCCTACGCATCCGTATATGAAAAGCGGGTTGTACTTGCTCCCCAGATGGTTCGCCACGGCAGAGCAGGCGGCATGGGCAAATTCGTTTGCCTTTCCCACGACGAAGTTCTCGAAGATGTACTTGGGGTTTAAGTTAAGCCCGGCCTGCTTGGGAGCCTTGACGGTATCCTTCTCCTTCTCCTTTTTTTTCGGCGCGGCCGCCTTGGTTGCAGGCTCATCGCCTACTTTCCAGAGGATGGCCACCTCTTTTTTGGAGACCTGCCGGAGCGCTTCCTCGACAAGCGGAAGATAGTGCTCCTTTATCCATTCAAGGAAGAAGCGGTTGGGGACCTCAAGCTCTATGTGGGTAGCGTTCGCGCCCGCGGGCTTTATGGGCCTGAACCAGGTCGCTATATGCTGGGGGCTTACATGGGCAGATATTACATTGAGGCAGTTTTTCCAGATCGCTTCGGAATCCATCATCCACCAACGGTTCCGGCGGCTCTGGGAAAAACAGCGGGGACCAGAACGGTTTTATTGCAGCCGGAAGATATTCACAGGGTTATTCACAGATGTTGATAACCGGGGCCTTTTAGTAGGGAGCCAATTTATCAGAGTGGTATCAGGATTTCAAGGGTTTTGATGGGCTGGAGACCAAGATTTTTGCGGGTAGAATAAAGGATAGATAAATCAACTACATGTAGGCTCAGCCGGGGATGCGAGTTGGCGCGCCTCAGGGATAAAGGCCCCTGATCTCCACCGCCTCGGCCACCCTTTTTACCCCGAGTACCATCGCCGCGGTCCTCATATCTATCTTCTTGCCTGTGGACAGGGCCAGCACCTCTTTGAAGGCCTTTTTCATGATGGTAGTAAGGCGTGAAGTGACCTCGGCCTCGTCCCAGAAAAATCTCTGCAGGTCCTGGACCCACTCGAAGTACGAGACGACGACGCCCCCGGCGTTCGCGAGTATGTCCGGCACTATGAAGACCCCGTTCGAGTGGAGAAGCTCGTCAGCTTCAGGCGTAAGGGGGCTGTTGGCCCCCTCGGCTATCAGCTTTGCCTTGATCGACCCGGCGTTCGATGAGTTTATCTGTCCTTCAAGGGCCGCCGGTATGAGGACGTCGGTCTCAATAGAGATGAGCTCTTCTATCGTAAGGTCCTCCGCGTCTTTAAAGCCCTGCACCGTGTCTGATCCATGCTTGTGTCTGGCGACCGCTTCTATATTGAGCCCTTGCGGGTTGTAGATGGCGCCTTTTGAGTCGGCGATCCCGATGACCTTCGCCCCTGCGTCTTCCAATATCTTCGCGGCGTTATAGCCGACCTTCCCGAAGCCGAGTACGGTGACCGTGAGCCCCTTGACAGCCATGTTGAGGTGCTTTAAGGATTCGAGGATGGTGGTGACAAGGCCGGATGAGGTCGCTTTGCCCCTGCCCAAAGACCCTCCCAGGCACACGGGCTTGCCGGTAACGACACCCGGCACAGAGTACCCCTTTATCATCGAGTAGGTATCCATCATCCAGGCCATCACCTGCTCGTCGGTATATACGTCGGGCGCAGGTATGTCCGATTCGGGGCCTATGAGGATCGCTATCTCGTAGGTATATCTCCTGGTAAGCCTTTTGATCTCTTCCCTGCTCATAATGGTCGGGTCACAGGTCACTCCGCCCTTGGCGCCGCCAAATGGTAGGTCCACCAGGGCGCACTTCCAGGTCATGAGGGATGCGAGCGCGGTAATCTCATCGAGGTTTACCTTCGGATGATATCGGACGCCGCCCTTTGCGGGCCCCCTCGCAAAGTCGTATTGTACCCGGTAGCCGGTAAAGAAGCTCACGTTCCCGTCGTCCATCTGCACCGGTACGGATACGATAAGCGAACGCCTCGGCGTCCGGAGCCTTTCGTAGATGGCTGGCGGGAGCTTGAGATGCCTGTTCGCCTTCTCGAGGTTTAAAAGCACCTCTTCAAAAACGCTTTTTTCTGGCATAAGACCCCTTAAGAAGTTTATGGCGGCGAAACCCGTCCCCTGGCGTGTAGGAAAGAGACCACTATAAACTATTTACCATCAACAGCCCCTCTGTCAAGGGAAGGGGTGGAAGGGGGCTCGGGAGGCAAAGGCTCCTGCGGGGCCTCAGGTGCTGGAGGCGGTGGTTCATGTGACGGCGCCCGCGGCGGCACGACCTGTTCTATGGCCGGTTCTTCTGTATGGTCAAACCAGTAGGTGCCTATCAATGACCCGGCGGCAAGCCCTGCCGCGAGCATGACAATGACCCAGAGGATGAGCTTTAGAAGGCCCCTTCTGCGTCTCGTAACGGCGACTTCCGGCGCGGCCTCCTCTTTTGGCTCTGGCGCCGTCCTGGGGGCTTCCCGTGGCGGCAGAGGCCTTTGAGCCGGAGGCGAGGGCGCTTTTTGAACAGAGGGCACAGGCGTGGCTTCTCTCTTTTTTTCCTCTACAGGGAGCTCCACATGGGGCTCTTCCCATGTAGTCAACTCTATCCGGTCAGGAGTCTCTTCTTTAACTTCTTCCGCTTTGATCTCTTCTGCTTTAATTTCTTCTGTTGGCTGAGGGGGCTCGAAAGAAAACCCTTCCTCCCCTATCTCGATCACGTCGCGCGCTGACCCGCTCTCTTCTAAAGGCTTTTCTTCGGCCCATTCCTCTTTTTCAAGATGGCTGGCCTCTGCCCCGGCCCTCTCGACAATGGCCTTGGCCTCATTGAGAACGGCCGCGGGGTTGCCGCCCGTCTTTGCGAATATCCCTTCCATCTCCGGGATCGAAAAGCAGCCGGAGTGGCCAAAGGCCTTAAGCCGTTCTTCCAGAAATGAGGCGGTCTCTTCCCCGGTCATATTGCCGACCGTTATCCTGCATGCGAGCCTTTCGTCAAGCTCCTTGTACTCAAGTTCCTTGAGCTTCCTTGAAAGCCCGGGTCTGCTGAAAAGGATTATCTGCAGGGTCTTGAGCCTCGTCAGGTACTGGATGAGCTTAAGGCAGCCGGTGGAGAGCTCGTCCGCCCGGTCTATCAGGATTATGTTTTGACCCCCCTGTATCTTGTTCTGGGATACCCTCATGCCAAGGCTAAGGAGCTGCTCTTTGACGGTTGTAGCCTCGCTCTGGCTGCCCACTTCCAGGTTTATCTCTTTTATAAGGTCGATCTCTTTTTGATGTGGCTTGAGAAGAACGGCCGCGAGGACCTTGTCCTGGGATAATTTGTTGAGGAGCTCAAGGAGCACCGTCGTTTTTCCGGAGCCCTCCTCTCCTTCGATGAGTGCCGGCCCGGAGCGCTTCCTTACCGCCTTCGCCAAAAGCTCAAGGGCCGCGGCCTGGCCGCCGGTAAGAGAGGTCTCTAATGGTCCTGCCGGAGGCGAGATCCCGAGCTCGAGCTTTTTGATCTCGGAGAGGGCCTCTGTATTCCAGGGGTTTTTGGAAAGGGCGGTCGAGAAGGCCTTCCTGGCCCAGTCTGCCTTGCCCTGGACCGCAGACAGCCTGCCCAGATACAGCCACGCGCTGTCAAGGTCGTTGTTGAGGTCTATCGAGTCCTTTATAAGTCTTTCGGCTTCGTCGACCCTGCCCGGGTCGTCATTGTATATCGCCCAACCGAGAGCGGCCCAGTACTCGCCCTCGCCAGGGCTCAAGTTGGTTATCTCTTTCAAGATCTCTATCGCCGAGCGGTAGTCCTTGTGCTGCAAGGCTGTTTTTGCCCGCATGAAAAGGAGCTCTGAGTTGAGCTTTGAGTCTACCTGCGCCTCCGGGGCCTGTGCCTCTTTTGATTCCTCGATCTCATAGGCGGGCTCGCTTTCGGCGCCGTCCCTGTCCTTCAAAACACCTGTAAGTATCAGGCTCATCGCGATGGAGATGGCGCGGTGGCGCAAAAGGTCCGAGGAGGCGAGGGCCTCTTCGAGCGAGCCCTCTCCCTTGAGGGCCTCGACAAACCTCTTCTCCTGGAGGTTTAGGCGGAAGTCGTCGAGCTTGTAGCTGGCAATCGCGGAGGGGGCGAGTTTTTTGTCCATGTAGGGCTTAAGGCCGGTCTTTATCTTCGATACCGGATAGAAGCCCAGGCTTATGCCTTCGAGTATCAGCTCTGCCGGGTGCAAGGGGTTGTGCGGGAGGTTCTGGGGCAACGTGGTCTTCATATACCGGTATGAGCCATCGTTCCAGTCGAATATCTTGAGGAGCCTTCTTTTGAGCTGGAGGCGGAGGAACTCTTCGAGCTGCTGATGGGTAATTAACCCCATTGAGATAAGCACCTCGCCGTGCCTCTTTTTTTCCTTCAGGACCACCTCGAGCGAGCTCTCGTATTCCTTCTGCGAGATGATGCCCTCCTGCATAAGCAGCCTGCCGAGCACCTCGCCCAGGATGTTGGAGCTTGCCGCCACCGGCAGCCCTCTCCTGAAGAAGAACCGTTTCTTTATAGGCTCTTTTATAATATCGAGGACAGCCGCGTCGTCTTTTTTGAGATAAATAAGGTGGAGGAGCCTCGGCAGACCGATCTCGCTCAGTTCCCCGTGCCCGTCCTTCATCTTAAGTCCTCCATCTTCTTGTTTTTAAGGCTACCTCTAACTTTTTAGGGCCTCAAGCGTCGTTACGTAGGTCCCCCTGACCCTTTCGGCTATCTCCGTGTAATCCTTTAATAGCTTATCGGCCGCTTCAATCCCTGTGTAGCCGGTACTGCGGGCAAGGGTGGCGAGTTCTTCCGAGCCTTTGTAGAGATAGCCTTCAGGCCGGTCGTGGACTATCCTCTGCCTGGTCTCGATAAGGCGCATGAAGGAATAGGCCCTTAAAAGGAAGTCCAGGTCGTCTTTTGGTATTACGCCGTAGCGTCCGAGCCTTGCAAGGGCCTTGTGCGTAAACGGGCTTCTGAGCCCGGCTTTGGCGGCGCCGTATTTAAGCTGCAGGGCCTGGGAGAGAAACTCGATATCCACTATCCCGCCGCGCCCGGTCTTGACATTATACCGATTCGCGTTTTCCTTGGCAATTTCAACTTCCATGCGTTTGCGTATCCGGAGCATCTCGTCCACGTCGGCCGTGGTCAAAGGCTTGGAGTAGAGTATCTCCCGGAGTCTTTCTACCACCGGGCAGCCGAACGCCATGTCGCCGGCAACGCATCTCGCCCTCGTGAGCGCCTGTCTTTCCCATACCTGTGTAGCCCCGGAATGGTATTTCAAGAGCGCCTCTTCCGAAACCACAAGCGCCCCCGCGCTCCCAGAGGGGCGAAGCCTCGCGTCCACATTGAAGATAAAGCCCTCTTTCGTCCTCAGGGTTGCAACGCTTATTATCCGCTGGCCGAGCCTCACGTAGTATTCGTGCGAGGATATCTCCTTCGCTCCGTCCGTTGTCCCGTCCGTCGGCGCGGAGTATACGAATATTATGTCCAGGTCAGAGCCGTAGATGAGCTCTCTGCCGCCGAGCTTGCCCATGCCGATGACGGCGAAGCTGCCTCCCGCAGGCTCTCCGTAGCGCTCTTTAAGAGCGTCCCTGGCGATCTTGATGGAGGCATCGAGGGCGGCCTCGGCTAAAAAAGTCATCTGGCCGGAGACCTGCCGCGGCGTGAGGGCGCCCGCTATGTCGTTGAGCCCGATTCTAAAAAGCTCTTGCGCCTTAAGCCTTCTTATGGCGTCGAGGACCTCTTCGTATCCCTTGCCCGAGGAGGCCTCGCCCATAAAGGACTCGATTATATTCTCACGGCTTTTGTACGGGACAGAAAGCTCGTTTGAAAGGAGTATGTCGAGGCTTTCCGGGCGCTCGATCAGGTCTCTCGAAAGGAATACGCTGGTGCCGAAAAGTTTTACAAGTTCATTCGTGACGCCGGGGTTTTCAAGCATTAGCGAGTAGAAGGCCGTGCGCGCCCCGACAGATGAGATGAACCGCTCAAGGTGTGCGAGGCTCCTGCCGGGGTCGGGCGAAGAGGCGGCCTTTGAAAGGAATATCGGCGCAAGCCTCTGGAGGGTCACTCTGGCCTTTGCGCTCAAGCGCGCGAAGGGAGGGCCGTCCCTCAACAGGAGCATGTTCTTATATGCTGCTTCAGTGTCTTTGAAGCCTGCCTCGGCGAGCTTCCCGCGCGCGTCATCCTCCGGCAGGTCAGGCGACAGGATGAGTTGAAACTCCAGCGGGACCTCCTGAGCCTCCTCGGACTTATAAAATAAAGACCTGAAGAGCTCGTGTATGCCGCCGGTAATCCTCCTGTACTCATCCCAGAAGAATTCGGCCGCCTTCCTGTCAATGGTATCCCGGAAGCCCATCATCCTCGCCAGCCGCTCGAGGGGCTCGTTTTTAGCGGGTATGGCCTGGCTCTGCCTTCCTTCCACTATCTGTATCCTGTGCTCAAGGTCGCGCAGGAAGACGTATCCCCCGGCAAGCCGCCCGGCCTCCTCCTCGCTTATATATTGTTTCTTTTTGAGGAGCTCTATCGCGGCAAGTGTGTTCCTCTCGCCCAGTTCGATATCACGTCCGGCGTGTACGAGTTGCAGGGCCTGGCAGAAGAACTCTATCTCCCTTATGCCGCCTGAGCCGAGCTTTACGTCCACCGTGTCGGGATCCCTTCGAAGGAGGCTCAGGTCTATCTTCTCCTTCATCGTTTTTATCTCGTCTATCGCGGTAAAGTCGAGGTACTTCCTGAAAACGAACGGCCTCACCATCCTGAGGAACTCTTCGCCAAGAGGAAGCGACCCGGCAACCGGCCACGCCTTTATGAGCGCGGCCCTCTCCCAGGGCTGCCCCCACGACTCGTAATATATTTCCGCGCTCCGGAGCGAATTGGCCACGTCCCCGCTCCTGCCCTCGGGCCTTAAGTCGAGGTCCACCCTGAAGGCAAAGCCCTCGTCCGTGACGTTCGAGATGAGCCTGGTCACGAGCATCGATACCTTTACGAAAAAGGCGTGGAGGCTTATTGCGGAGCCCTCGACCCCGGTCGTCTCGCCCTTGTCTGATGAGTACAGATATAGAATATCTATGTCTGAGGAGAAGTTGAGCTCTCTGCCGCCGAGTTTCCCGAGGCCTATTACAACGAACCCGGCCTCTTTTGTCTCCCCTTCCTCGTTCGTGTATAAAGGAGCGCCGCAGGAGGCCTTAATGTGCTTGAGCGAGAAGGTAACGGCCGCCTCAAGGCACGCGGAGGCGAGGTCGGATAGCTCACGCGTAGTCTCTTCGACAGAAGCGATGCGCAGGAGGTCCCTTGAGCCTATCCTCAGATATTCCTTCTGTTTCAAGAGCCTTATCTCCCTTGAGACCTCTTCAGGCGTTGAAAGAGGGGCGGTCCTTTCGAGTATCTCTCTTTTGAGCGATCTCTCGTCCCTGTACTGGCCGAGCGCGCCGGCAAAAAGCCAGCCCAGGTATTGGGGGTTCTTTATGATGATAGATGAAAGGAACGGGGAGGAGCCGCAGATGGTCGTAAGGGCCGAAAGCTCGTCATTATTCAGGCGGCCAATATAGGGGCCTGCCTCTGCCATTATCCTTTCGAGGTTATTGAGCGCCGCTTGAGGGGAGGGGGAGGAAAGCGAGAGGCTCAAGACCTCTTCCAAACAGCCGGAGAGCGCTCCGAGCGAAAGGAGCTTCAGGTCCCTTAACGCGCCCATGCCGTCGGTAAATCCGAGAGAGGCGAGTTTGACAGATGCCTCGGTTTCGTCCTTACTTAGTATGTCATCGACCATGAGCCAGCATGATAAGCCAAACACAGGAAAAAGGCAATAGCCCCACGCCCCTAACCCCGCCTCTTTCTTGACAAAACCACGGGGCGAGCCTACATTATAATAAACGTCCCGCCCTGGACGGCCTTTTACGCAGGAAAAGGAGAGTACGCATGAGGCTTGACAAGTTCACCATAAAGGCCCAGGAGGCCCTTCAGGATGCCCAGCAAAGGGCAGAGTCCATGGAGCAGCAGGAGGTAATCCCTGAGCACCTGCTGCTTTCGCTCCTTGCCCAGGAGGGGGGCATAGTCCAGCCCGTGCTCCAGAGGATCGGGGTCAACAGGAACCTTTTGAAGGGGCAGGTCGAGGAGGCGCTCAAAAGGCTTCCCAGGGTCTACGGGGGCGGCATGGAGGCTTACATATCCCAGAGGCTCAAGGGCGTGCTCGACGGCGCCATGAGGGAGGCCAGGGAGATGAAAGACGAGTTCGTCTCGGCCGAGCACCTCCTTCTTGCCGTAGCTTCCGAGAGGGGCGGCGAGGCGGCAAGGGTCCTTGCCGCTAACGGCGTCACAAGAGATATGGTACTTAAGGCCCTTGTCTCCATAAGGGGCTCGCAGAAGGTGACCGATCAGATGCCCGAGGAGAAGTACCAGGCCCTTTTAAAATATACCCGCGACCTCGTGGAGCTTGCCCGTTCAAACAAGCTCGACCCCGTAATAGGCAGGGACGAGGAGATACGCAGGGTCATACAGGTCCTTTCCAGGAGGACCAAGAACAATCCGGTGCTGATCGGAGAGGCGGGTGTCGGAAAGACCGCGATAGTCGAGGGGCTGGCGCAAAGGATCGTGGCGGGTGACGTACCCGACACATTGAGGAACAAGAGGCTTCTGGCCCTCGACCTGGGCTCCCTCATAGCGGGGACAAAGTACAGGGGCGAGTTCGAGGACAGGCTCAAGGCCCTTTTGCGCGAGGTAACGGAGGCGCAGGGGGAGGTAGTGATCTTTATAGATGAGCTTCACACCCTGGTCGGCGCCGGCGCGGCGGAAGGCGCCATGGACGCCTCAAACATGTTAAAGCCTGCGCTCGCCAGGGGAGAGCTCAGGTGCGTGGGCGCCACTACCGTTGACGAGTACAGGAAGCACATCGAGAAGGACGCGGCCTTCGAAAGGCGGTTCCAGCCCGTGCACGTCGGCGAGCCCACGGTCGAGGACACCATCGCGATCCTCCGGGGCTTGAAGGAGCGCTACGAGGTGCACCACGGCGTGAGGATAGCCGACCCTGCGATCATAGCCGCCGCCACCCTCTCCAACAGGTATATAGCGGACAGGTTCCTGCCGGATAAGGCCATAGACCTCGTTGACGAGGCGGCCTCGCGGTTGAGGATAGAGATAGACTCCATGCCCACGGAGATAGACGCTATCGAGCGCAAGGCGGTCCAGCTCGAGATAGAGAGGCACGCCCTTTCCAAGGAAACCGACAGGAGCTCGCTTGAGAGGCTTGAGAAGATAGAAAAGGAGCTTTCGGAGCTTAAGGATTCCGGCGCGGCTTTAAAGGCGCACTGGCAGGGGGAGAAAGAGGTCATAAACCGCATACGCGGGACAAAGAAGAGGATAGAGGAAGTGAAGATACAGGCGGCGCAGGCCGAGAGGGCCGGTGAGCTTGGAAAGGCGGCGGAGCTCAAATACGGCAGGCTCTCGGAGCTTCAAAAGGAGCTTGAGGCCGACCAGACGGGCCTCTCTGACCTCCAGTACGGCCGCAAGATGCTCAAGGAAGAGGTCGACGCCGAGGACATAGCCGAGGTCGTCTCCAGGTGGACGGGCGTGCCGGTTGCGAGGATGATGGAGGCTGAAAAAGAGAAGCTCCTCAAGATGGAGGACGGCCTTAAAAAGAGGGTCGTCGGCCAGGACGAGGCCCTGCAGGCCGTCTCCAACGCCGTCCGCAGGGCCAGGGCGGGCCTGCAGGACGCGACGAGGCCCATAGGCTCGTTCATCTTCCTGGGCCCTACCGGCGTGGGAAAGACCGAGACGGCGAGGGCGCTCGCCGAGTTCCTCTTCGACGACGAGAAGGCGATGGTAAGGATAGACATGAGCGAATTCATGGAGAAGCACTCCATCGCGAGGCTCATAGGAGCGCCCCCCGGCTACGTCGGCTACGAGGAAGGGGGCTTTCTCACGGAGGCTGTAAGGAGGAGGCCGTACGCGGTGATCCTTTTTGACGAGATAGAGAAGGCGCACCCTGAGGTCTTCAACCTCCTCCTCCAGATACTCGACGACGGCAGGCTTACCGATGGCCACGGCAGGACGGTGGATTTCAAGAACACGGTAATAATAATGACCTCCAACACCGGCAGCCAGTACATAACCGAGCTTGGCGAGACAGAGTACGAGGAGATAAGGGCGAGGGTCACGGAGGTGCTGCGCGCCACCTTTAAGCCCGAGTTCCTCAACAGGATAGATGACATCATCATATTCCATCCTCTCACAAGGGAGGAGATGAAGGCCATAGTCGATATACAGATCACGAGGCTGGAGAAGCTCCTGAAGGACAAAAAAGTCGATATAGAGCTTACCCCGGCCGCAAGGGAGTACCTCGCTGACAAGGGCTATGACCCGGTCTACGGGGCGAGGTCGCTTAAGAGGCTCGTGCAAAAACAGATACAGGATTCCCTGGCGCTTAAGTTCCTCGAAGGGGAGTTTGGCGAGGATGACAGGATCGCGATAGACCTGCAAGGGGACAAGCTCGTCTTCAGCAAGGACGTCTCGCAGGCAGACCAGGCCGGGAGTGGCAAAACACTGGCCAGGTAAGGGTGGCGCGCCACTTAGCCTTCTTGACAAACGCTTGATTATAAAATAAATTAGAATTTGCGTCAAAAGAGGCTTTAAAGGGCGGCCTTTCCGCCCCTGGGAGGAGGTGTTTTACACTGGCCCTTAAAAGAAGAGACCCCTTCAAAGACCTTCTCTTCCTCCAGGAGAGGATGAGCCGCATATTCGACGAGGCCCTCGTCAAGTACAGGGCTTCAGGGGGGAACGACTGGTACCCGCCTGTCGATATCTACGAGACAGAAGAAAATATCGTCCTTAAGGCCGAGCTGCCGGGCGTTAGCCCGGAGAGCGTTACGGTAGAGGTGAACGACAACACACTGTCGCTTAAGGGCGAACGGAAGTTCGAGAAGAACCTGAAGGAAGAGAACTATTACAGGATGGAGAGGTTCTGCGGCTCCTTCCAGAGGGCCTTCAGCCTCCCCTACCCGGTCGACAGGAATAACATAAAGGCCAGGTTTGAGGACGGCGTCCTGAAGATCACCATCCCCAAGGCAAGGGCGGGCGGGGAAAAAGGCGTAAAGGTCAAGGTGCAGTAAAAAAAGGGAGAGCTTGAGCGGATGGAAGATAACGTAAACAAAGATACTATAGAAGAAAAAAAGGAAGGCGGCGAGGCGGGGGCGCAAGCCGACCTGCCGGCCCTTGATTTCACCACCTTCATCCTTTCGCTTTCCACCTCGGTCCTCATGAACCTTGGGCTGGTCGAGAACCCGGTATCGAAGAAGACGGAAAAAGAGCCCGATGTAGCCAAACAGACTATAGACCTTATAGCCCTTCTCAAGGAAAAGACTAAAGGCAATCTTACCCAGGAGGAATCAAGGCTCGTTGAAGACGTCCTCCATGAGCTCCGGCTCTGTTACGTGAAAGCGGTATCATAAGCCGGGCCCTCTAACCGCGATATTTCATCCCCCGGGAGCATAAATCAAAATGAAAGAAAGCAAAAAAAGATTCGGTCTCAAGACAATAGTCCTTGTGGCCGCGGTCTCCGTCATCGCAGGCATAATGCTTACGGCCAGGTTCGACATGACCAACCCCACCGTGGCCCAGAACTTCTGGCGTGAGGCGGACTCAAGCCCACAGGTGAGCGGGGCGGCGCCAAATAACTTTGTCGAGCTCGCGAAGAAACTCTCGCCGGTGGTCGTGAACATATCTACGACGCAGGTGATGAAGGAAAGGCCGACGATGCCCTTCCCGGAGTTCAGGGGGCCCTTCGAGGAGTTCTTCGGTGACGACCTCAACAAGTTCTTTAACGAGCCAAAGAAAGAGTTCAAGCGCCAGAGCCTGGGCTCCGGCTTTATCATCAACAAGGAAGGCTACATACTTACCAATTATCATGTGATAGAGAACGCGACCGAGATCATAGTGACCCTTTCAGAGAACAAGGTTGACTACAAGGCAAAGGTCGTGGGGCAGGACCAGAAGCTCGATATAGCGCTCATCAGGATAAAGCCGGACGGCGACCTGCCGGTAGCGACCGTCGGCGATTCCGACAGGCTCGAGATAGGCGAATGGGTCCTCGCCATTGGCAACCCCTTCGGCCTCGGCGGCACCGTTACATCCGGGATACTCAGCCAGAAGGGCAGGGTGATAGGCGCGGGCCCGTATGACAACTTCCTGCAGACCGACGCTTCTATCAACCCCGGCAACTCCGGCGGGCCGCTATTTAACATGAAGGGCGAGGTGGTCGGCATAAATACCGCCATCATCGCGGGCGGGCAGGGCATAGGCTTTGCCACCCCGATAAACATGGTGAAAGAGATATTGCTTCAGCTCAAGGAGACCGGCAAGATCACAAGGGGCTGGATAGGCGTGAGCATACAGGAGCTTACCCCGGAGCTCGCGAGGTCTTTCGGGCTTAAAGAGGCCAGGGGCGTGCTCATATCATCGGTCAACCCCGGAGAGCCGGCCGACCAGGCGGGGCTCAAGGCAGGCGACATAATAGTATCTTTTGACGGCAAGCCGGTTAACGAGCTAAGCGACCTGCCAAGGATAGTGGCCACTACAACCCCGGGCAAGAGCGCCGAGATAAAGGTATTGAGGGACGGCAAGAAAAAGACCTACTTCGTGAAGGTCGGCATAAAGGTCGACGAGGATGCGGCCGAGGCTGTCCCTGACCAGGAGACCGAAGGCACGCCTGATAAGAGGATGGGCCTTTCCATACAGCCCATAACCCCCGAGATAGCAAAGCGGCTCGGCAAGAAGGAGACCGACGGGGTCATCGTAAGCTCTGTGAGGCCCGACAGCCCCGCCGCCGAGGCAGGCTTGAGGAGGGGCGACATCATTAAAGAGATAGACCGCAAGCCCATAAGGGGCGCGGCTGATTACAACAAGGCCCTCGCCGAGGCTGAAAAGAGCGAGGTAGTGCTCTTCCTTGTCGAGCGCGGCGGGAATACGATATACGTGGTCGTGAAGCCGAGGAAGTAGCAGTTCGGGTCAGGGATGAGAACAGTTTTGTGAAAGATACAGATTTTGTTCAGGCTCTCAAAAAGCTCCATATGCGAGGCCCCCGTTAAATCAGGGAGTGAGGAGCGAGGCGTACTCCTGTTGTACGCCGCTACTACGAGCTTCTGAAGCCAACGAAGCAGATGGACTTTTTGAGCGGCCCTTAGACTAAAGGCAACAGGCGGAAAAAAGTGGCTTATCTGATCGCCCTAACGGGGGCAAGCGGCGCAATATACGGTTTGAGGCTCGCTGGCGAGCTTCTTTCAAGGGGGGATGATGTGGAAGTCATCATCTCCCCTTCTGGTTTTCTTATACTTAAAGAGGAGCTTGGCCTTGAATGCGCGCCAAAGGACGCCGCAAGCAAGATAAGGGCTTACCTTGAAGGGCAGGGCAGGGCCCTTAAAGGGCGCTTGGGCATTACCGCCCACGACGATATGTCCGCCTCAGTCGCCAGCGGATCATCACTTCTTAAGGCAATGATAATCTGCCCCTGCTCTATGGGAACCCTGGCGAGGGTGGCCTCCGGGGTCTCCGGCAACCTGATAGAGCGCGCCGCAGATTGCATGCTTAAGGAGAAAAGGCCCCTGTTGCTCGTGCCGAGGGAGACCCCGTTAAGCTCCATCCACCTTCAGAACATGCTCCGCCTCTCAAGGGCCGGGGCGGTAATCCTTCCCGCCATGCCCGCCTTCTATCACAAGCCCTCTACGATCGACGATATGGTCGATTTCATGGCTGGAAAGATATTGGATATGCTCGGCGTGGAAAACTCCCTTTACAAAAGGTGGAAAAAAGAAGCGGAGTGATTTATAATCCGGCGTCTTGACATCAAAAACGCATCAAACGGAATAAAGAACGCTTGCCTCGATGATCCAACGGGTTTAGCGCAGTAACTTAATAATAAACGCATCAAACGGATAAAGAACGCTTGCCTCGATGATCCAACGGGTTTAGCGCAGTAACTCAATAACAAACGCATCAAATGGAATAAAAATGCTGGACATAAAATTTCTGAGGGAAAACCTCGAAGAGGTCGAAAAGAGGCTCAAGACAAGGGGCGCTTCCATTGACCTAACTCCTTTCAGGGCGCTCGACGCCGAACGGAGGAGGCTCCTTTCCGAGGCTGAGGCTCTTAAGGCCCGTAGGAACGCCGTCTCTGAGGAGATAGCGAAGCTTAAAAGGGAGAAGAAGGAGGCCGCCCACCTTATCGCCGAGATGCAGGAGGAGGGCGCCAAGATAAAGGCCCTTGATACCGAAGCGGCAAAGGTGGAAGAAGAGCTTAATACGTTTCTTCTCGGCGTGCCGAACATGCCCCACGCTTCGGTGCCAGTTGGCAGGGACTCAAATGACAATCCGGTCATAAGGAGCTGGGGCGAGCCGGCCCAGTTCAAGTTCTCGCCCAAAGAGCATACCGAGATAGGCGAAGGGCTCGGCATACTCGATTTCGAGCGCGCTGGAAAGATATCCGGGGCGAGGTTCTCCCTACTGGTCGGCGCGGGGGCGCTCATGGAGAGGGCGCTGATAAACTTCATGCTCGACATGCATACAAGGGAGCACGGCTACACCGAGCTACTCCCGCCCTTCCTGGTCAAGGATACCGCGCTTATGGGCACGGGGCAGCTCCCCAAGTTCAAGGAGGACCTCTTCAAGATCGAGGGGTGGGACCATTACCTCATACCAACGGCAGAGGTCCCTATCACCAACATGCACAGCGACGAGATATTGGACGAAGAGAAGCTCCCGCGCAAGTACACTGCCTATACCCCGTGCTTCAGGAGCGAGGCGGGATCTTACGGGAAGGACGTGAAGGGGCTAATACGCCAGCACCAGTTCGACAAGGTAGAGCTGGTGAAGTTCGCCCACCCGGACAACTCTTATGATGAGCTTGAGAAGCTTACCAACAACGCCGAAGAGGTGCTTAAATGGCTCGGCCTTCCCTACAGGGTCGTTACTCTTTGCACAGGGGACATGGGCTTCGGTTCGGCCAAGACATATGATATAGAGGTATGGCTCCCTGGGCAGGGCAAGTACAGGGAGATATCGAGTTGTTCGAACTTCGAGGACTTCCAGGCAAGGCGGGCGAACATACGGTTCAGGCCCAAGGGCGGCAAGCCCAGGTTCGTGCACACCCTTAACGGAAGCGCCCTTGCCGTCGGCAGGACGCTTGTGGCGATACTTGAGAACTGCCAGCAGGAGGACGGGAGCGTCGCCGTGCCCGAGGCCCTGAGGCCGTACATGCGGGGCCTTGAAAAAATCCGCAAGATGGGTTAATTTATCCGAAGGTTTCCCCTCATCATCTCCAGCCGCTAATCCACGGAGGGTTAGGCTAATGGTAAGTCACCGGTCTTGAAAACCGGCGGGCTAACGCCCTTGGGGGTTCGAGTCCCTCACCCTCCGCCAGTTTTTTGTAAACTTCTTCAACAAAATCATTGTTGTTGCGCAGCCAGAAGGAAGCGGCGGGAACCTACGGCAGAGCCGCCAAGCAACTTGAACGAGACCTCGACCGCCAGGAACAGTTCATATCGGAACTTCACGACTTCAAGGATAAGCTCCGCCGCACGGCAGACTTACATTGATGCCGGACCTGAACGACGGCGCAGTCCTCAATATCGCCCCGTTGTGGGAAATGGTTCCGTGGAAAGAGGCCAAGAAGTACTGGGAGGAACTCTCGGAGGACAAATACGAATGGTCCTCGGTCGGAAAGCAACTCCAGGAGAAGGGGCTGGTCAGATGAGCAACCACCATACTCAGAAGCCGAAAACTGTTGTGTTCCTTGGCGCTGGTGCATCATGCGCTGAAGGGGCACCTTTACAGGGCAAGCTCTTTCGGAAATACTTCACCTATTACAATAGTCCTATGAATCAACAATGTCTCCGTCATCGGTGGGATGAGGAACTGGCTATGTTTTTCAAAACGTTCTTTGGAATTGACATTAATGATAAAGAAGGTATTAAGACTGCGAGTTTTCCTACATTCGAGGAAGTTCTCGGAATCATCGAGATTGCCGACTCTCAAAATGAGAGTTTTAAGGGTTGGGACACATCAGAGCATGTCCACAGGCTTATCAGTGATCAAAAGCCGCTTCTTAAACATATGCACGATATCTTGATACTGCTAATAGCCGAAATCCTCGATTACACGCTTAAAGATAAGGCCCAATATCATCCTCAATTGATACGGTCACTTCATGATGCTGATTGGCTACGTACCACATCATTTATCAGCCTCAATTACGATATTCTTATAGATAATGCTTTGCTAAAGGCTGACGAGGAATATGGCCTCGACTTGGATTATGCCATTGATTTTGTGAATTTCGGTGATGAATGGCGGCCGCCTAATAAGGAGAATAATCTAAAGCTGTTTAAACTACATGGAAGCTTGAACTGGTTGTATTGCCCGACGTGCAGAACAATCAGGATTACGCCGAAGGAAAAGGGTGTTTGTCATCTCAAATGGAAGCGTGAAGATTGTGTTTGCAAGAAGTGCGATACCCTTGCGGTTCCCATAGTCATACCTCCCACATATTTCAAAGCGCTATCGAATCTATATCTTCGGCACATTTGGCACGCTGCTGAGCAAGCGCTCATGGAATGTGACCGCCTCATTTTCTGTGGGTACTCCTTTCCTGATGCTGACGTTCATATTCGTTACCTGCTAAAGCGAATAGAAATGAGTCGGCAAAGTTCTCCAGAAGTATATATCGTCAATGAACATAAGGGGAAAAAGAATGACTCACGACTGACGGAAAAAAGCCGATATATGAGGTTTTTCCTCGACAAGACAAAAGTGTACTGGACGAAGCTCTCGTTTGAAAAATTCTGCGAGAACCCGACATCCATTGAGGGTTCATCCAGATGAGAAAAGCTGGTATGGCAAGAAGGAGGGGCTAAGCTTATGGCATTCCAGCCGTGTAGGGTGTGCTCTGCGCACCGTTGATTTTCGTCTCAACTCGGCCCTTTATTTTCTCCGCCCTCCTCCCAAGGATATATCCCCGCCAATCCGTGACGTCTTTGAAAAAAGGCCAAAAGTGGACGCGTACGGCTTGCATTCCGCGTCGAAGAATAATAAAGTTTAACGATTATGGCTTACAGGGTAAAAGAGGCGGAGTTCAGGGCGTTTGCCGCAAGGGCGCTGGACAACCTTCCCGATGAGTTCAGGGAACGGATGGAGAACGTCGTAGTGGTCGTGGAGGATTACCCCTCTGTCGAGGACGCCGCAGGCGCGGGTATCCCGCGTGAAGAGCTTCTCGGGCTATTTCACGGCGTATCACGGCTTGAGCGTGAATGGTCCAACAGCGCGCCTGACCATCTTCCCGAAAGGATCGTGCTTTACAAGCGCAACATCGAGGCGGTCTCTTCCACGGAAGAGGAGCTTGTCGAAGAGATACGCCTGACCGTCCTCCACGAGATAGGCCATTACTTCGGCCTGAGCGAGGAAGATCTCGAGAAGTACGAGAACGAATAATTAATCACGGGTAAATCCCCGGCTAAGCCGGGGGACTCGCAAAGCTTGACAGTTCCGGGAATAGCCTCTGTTGTCGTATTGCAAAATCACCAGGCCTGGCGTGGAGAAGGAACGAATCTTTCACCCGCCCCTTTATCCCCTCGGAGGTGAGGGGGACAGTAAGCCTCAAAGGGACGGAGGCTGATAACCCCGGAGATTGCCGCGTCCTCCGCTCCTCCCAATGACGACAAGCTTTCACTTACCCCTTGGAGTTTGGCAGTGATGGCCGGGTTAGAGATTATTCAGGACTTGGGTTTGTTGCAGTCTTTTGTGTTGGATAGCAGGGCGTTAGCATATTGACATCCCGCCGTTTTTAAACTACTCTAACCGGGTGTTAAAAAAGCCCATCCAGGACTTTTTTAACTACGATTTGGTCTGAGTGAATCAGCCCAATCTTACAAATTGCTCGACTTTTAAAGTCTCGCAATTTAGCAATCCGTCCTTGGATTGCTTGGCAGGCTGTTTTTTAACAGCCTGCTAAACAAAAATCTCTGGCTAAATCATGCAGCTTCTTTTTGTGATCCTGACCCTTATACTCTTCGCCGCCGCAGGCGCCTCCGTCATCCGACTAATAGATAGATCTGGAGAGACGGGGCTACACGGCGCGCCTCTTATAGGCATCGCCTTCATCACTGGTCTTGGCGTGGTCAGCCTCCAGATGTTCATCTTATCGCTTTTCTCTATTCCGGTTACTCTTGCCACCGTCTCCATCCCATGGCTTGTCTTTATCGCAGCCGTGTTCTTGAAGATAAAAGGCGCCCCCGCAAGGCGCGAGCGGGAGAGGTGGGACCTGGCAAGCGTTCTTCTCCTCGCTATAATCATCGTCCAGTCGGCCTATTCGTTCGTCTACGCACTTTCAGTCCCGCTCTCCGGCTGGGACGCCTGGTTCATCTGGTTTATGAAGGCACGGGTCTTCTACCTCGACCAGGGCGTCACGGGGCAGTTCCTGGTCGACCCGAATTATCAGCAGCACCAGGACTACCCCGTCATGCTGCCGCTCGCGATAAGCCTCGTCTACAGCGCCGCCGGCTCTGTCAAGGAGGTCTTCGGCAAGCTCTTGTACCCCCTGCAGTTCCTCTCCCTCATTTCGGTCATATATTACGCTACCGCGAAAGAAGCAGGCAGGAGGACGGGGCTTCTCTTCGCGGCGCTCCTGTCAATTGTGCCGGTAATAATGATACATGCCGGGGGTATACCGCTTAAGATAGGGCAATTGTACGCGGGTGATTTCGTCGGGTACTCGGACTTCGCCCTCTCGATTGTTTTTTTGGCGGCCTCGGTCTTTTTTTATCTGTACGCTCAAGAGGGCGGAAAGGCAACTCTTGCCCTCTCGGCCCTTTTCCTTGGCATCGGCGCATGGACAAAGAACGAGGGGCTGACCTTCGCTATTTTTTCCACCCTTCTGTTTTTCGTCTACAGGTTCAAGAAGGGGGGTATGGGCTTTGTCCGTGAATCGCTCGTTTTTGTCCCTGTTATCGCATTATTCGTCCTTCCGTGGCTCTTTTACAGGGTGAGCCTTGGCGTCGGGAGCGAGTACGTGGGAAACCTGAGCTTTTCTACCGTGATTGATAACCTGTGGAAGCTTGGGGTGATTTTCAAGACGCTGGGCAGGATGCTCTTTTTGAATGTCGAGCTCTACAATTTCTGCTGGTGGGCGTACGTCTTGTCTGTTGCCGCCAACTGGCGCTGGGTCTTCTCAAGGGGCCTTGTGGCGCTAAATCTGCTCCTGGCGCTGCAGCTCTCTACCTATATATTTATCTATATAATAAGCCCGGCCCCGATAGACTGGCACCTCGCCACCTCTGCCGACCGGCTTCTTCTGCACCTTCTTCCGCTTGCCATGCTGATAACGGCATTTAATCTCGTCTCGCTTGCGGGCTTGAAAAGCTTCCGCAATCTATCAGAGGCGCGCTCAAGCGCGAAGGCCTTTTGACCGGACCCCTACCGTTACTCTCCCCCCGCCGACCTTTTCATGAACTCCTTTTTCTGGATGAGCATCTCAAGGTTACTTATGGCCTTAGGGTTGGGATAGATCCTTATGCATTCCCTGTATTCGCGTTCAGCCTCGTCATATCTGCCCCGCATCTCATAGGCATATCCCAGGTTCAGGCGCACCCTCTCCTGCATGGGAGATTTCCTTGCCGCGTCCTCCCAGAAGGCCACTTCGTTCCTCCAAACGTTCTGCCTTGAAAAGGCGAGGAGAGCGAGCGCGAGGACGATGAGCACTGCCGCGATCGTAGCGGCCTTCTCCAGACGGAAGTTCGTTGCCGCCTTTCTCATCCCCAAGCCGAACAGGATGAACAGGCCGATCGCCGACAGGTACATGTACCTGTCGGCGTAATAGACGGGTAGCGGTATGATGTTTGAGGTCGGCAGGAGCCAGAGCCAGAACCACGCGTAAAAGAAGCGCACAAGGGGGCTCCCCTTCCAGAACGCCAATACCGACACCGCCGCCAAGCCCAGGGTAGAGACGAGGACGACCGGGTTAAGGAAAGAATCGTATAATGCCGTATCGTAGAACCCGCTCAGGTTAATGGGCAGGGCGGTCATCAATATGTACTTCCAGAAGACGGGCATCATAGTCGGATAGACGGAGTGGAGGAGAAACTCCATCGTGAAAAGGTTATTGCCATCGGAAGCGGCCTCCGGGTGGGTGTATATGGCGATAAGGGAGAAAAGCCCGGAAAGGAGCAAGGCCGGTACGAGGTGCCGGAACTTCCTGTCAGGACTAAGAAATAGCTCGTAGGCGAGGAAGACCGCTGGGAGCATCACAGCCGTGGACTTTGAAAGGAGGGCTGCCGTAAAAAGCGCGAGTGAGAGCGCGTAGAGCCCAAGCCTCTTCTTTTCCCGGTAATCGAAGTAGAAGATCATCGAGGAGAAGGTGAAAAGGGCCGCCAGCAGCGTCTTTCTTTCGGCGACCCAGGCGACGTTCTCAACGTTCAAAGGATGTAAGGCGAATAAGGCCGCCCCGAGAAGGGCGAGGCTGGAGCTTCGCGTCAGGCGAAGGAGAACGAAGAAGAGCAGAACCCCGTTGGTGGCGTGAATTATGACGTTGGCAAGGTGATAGCCTTTTGGGTCAAGCCCCCAGATAGCGAAGTCCAGCGAATAGCTCAGCAGGTGCAACGGCGCGTAGTTTGAAAAGAAGGGCTTAAGGAAGATAACGCCCAGGTTCTCCGCGCTGAAGCCCCGGATATAGATATTGTCCACCACGTATTCGGAGTCGTCCCATGAGGGGATGAAATCGAAGCCCACGGATTTGAAGTAGACCGCGACCGGGGCGATGAAGAGAAGGATAAGTAACAGGGGGCGATTTTTCAAAAGTTTATCCATGGCATGGGCGTTAAAAATCTTACCTCGATTCTGGAATGTGTGTCAATACCGCCAGTGGAGCATGGAAGGCTCAAGGGCCTTAAAAGGATTGAAATGGTCTTGAATTTTTTAAATATTAGGTTTATAGTGCTTTAGTCATCCGGGGAGGGTTTTTCTGATGCGCGAGATAATAGCCTGGTTACAGCGGGTTGAGGGAGCGGCAGCCGAGGTCTACAATCTCGCGGCCGGCAGGTTCTCTGATGACGTGGAGTTCTCCACGTTCTTAAGGCGGCTCAGGGACGATGAGTGCGAGCACCTTAATATCGCCAGGATAGCCGGGGGGGTCATGGAAAAAGGTGTTGCCCTTCCCTGCATCATTTCAATCGACGGCCCGGAGATGTCTTATATAGAGGACTTTCTCATCTTCCTTCGGAACAGGGTCAAGACAGGCAAGGTCACGAAAGAGGGCATGCTCCATTACATGATCACCATTGAGTCGAAGGAATGCAACGACTTCCTGGCATATATAGTAAACTGGCTGTATAGAAACGGCTATGTGCAAACGACCGCGGCCGGCCAGATCGGCTCTCATAAAAAGGCCATGGAGGAATACCTCGAAACCATCAGGTGGAACGGGACGCTGATACACAGGTTGGACGCCGTCTCGCCTTTGCGGGGCAAGAAGCTCCTGGTAGTCTCGGATGACAATCTGATAGAGGATGGCCTTAAGGCCATCTACGAGGGTGAGGATGTCACCCTTGAGAGCGCCGTGGCAAAAAAAGACCTCCTCGGCATGATAGGCAAGGGAGAATACTCGGCTATTGTGGCCGATGCCGACGGCCCCGGGCTCGACCTCAAGGATTTTTACACCGAAGCGGTCGGCCTTCGCCCCGAGATGAGACAGAGGCTCGTCCTTTTCACCAAAAAGCCGGAGGCGCACCAGTTCTTTTTCTCAAACGGGCTTAGGTTCCTCGGCAAGCCGACCAGCATACAGGCGATCAAAAAGGCGCTGCAAGAGGTCGCGCTATAGCAGGATGTTGAAAAAGTCCATCCAGGACTTTTTCAACTACGATTTGGCCTGAGTGAATCAGTCCAAATCTTACAAATTGCCCGGCTTTTCAAGTCTCGCAATTTGGCAATCCGTCCATGGATTGCTTTAGCAGGCTGTTTTTCAACATCCCGCTGGTCCGCTCCTGCGATAAATCCCCCTCACAATCTCCATCGCTGACCTCTTCTGCTACTGAAGCTTATCCCCCTCAAATGCGTTCGATCCATTGACAATCCGCTTATTTAGGACAGACTTAAAATCAGGGGCTTTTTGCCGTGAAACAGGCAAAGGAGCATAGAGGGAAATGAGGATAGCACAGGTATCGCCGCTTTTTGAGAGCGTGCCGCCGGCGCTGTACGGGGGCACCGAAAGGGTAGTCTCCTATCTCACAGAGGAGCTTGTGCGGCAGGGGCACGAGGTGGCGCTCTTCGCTTCAGGGGATTCGCGCACCACGGCAGAGCTTGTGCCGTGCTCTGAGCTGGCGTTAAGGCTCGATGAAAGGCAGCTCGACCCGGTCTCCCTTCACCTTATCATGATGGAGGAGGTCCTCAAGAGGGCAGGCGAGTTCGATATCATACATTCTCATGTCGACTGCATAGGGTTTGTGCTGGGCAGGAGAACAGCTGTGCCGGTCATAAACACGCTTCACGGCAGGCTGGACATGTGCGAGCACGCCCTCATCTTCGAAGAGTATAAAGAGTCTCCGCTCGTATCCATCTCTTTGTCACAAAGGTCGGCGAGGCCGGAGGCCAACTGGGTAGCGAACATCCAGCACGGCCTGCCCAGAGAGCTATACGCGTTCAGCCCGAAAAGGGGCGGCTACCTTCTATATGTCGGCAGGGTATCTCCTGAGAAGAGAGTAGACTCGGCGATAAACATAGCCGAGAAGGCCGGGATACGCCTCAAGATAGCGGCGAAGGTCGATCACGCCGACCAGGACTACTTTAACTCGGAGATAAAGCCGCTCCTCAAAAGCAGGTACGTGGAATTCCTCGGAGAGGTTAATGACACGGAGAAGAACGCGCTCCTCGGCGGGGCCCTCGCTTTTCTGCACCCGGTTGACTGGCCGGAGCCTTTCGGCCTTTCCATGCTGGAGGCGATGGCCTGCGGCACTCCGGTCGTGGCAAGGAGGCGCGGATCGATACCTGAGGTCGTCGAACAAGGCGTAACAGGTTTTATTTTTGAAGACGACGGCGAGGCAGTCGATTATGTAAGCGGGCTCTGTCCGGACTTCTCCAGATCAAGGTGCAGGCAGAGGTTCGAGGAAAGGTTCCTCGCGTCGAGAATGGCCGCCGACTACGTAAAGGCCTATGAGCTTTTGAAAGACGGGGGAAGTGGCGCATGGCTGCGGTCAGCAGGATAAAGGACTCGTTCTTTATTGTAGCCACTTCGACTGTAATAGACCCGCTGAGGCTCATACAGAAAGACGGCGACATATTCGGCATCTACGACAGGTTCGGCGACATACTGCCGCTCGGCAAAGGGGAGCAGGGGCTCTACTACAAGGGGACGAGGTTCCTCTCCCATTATGAGCTGAGGGTAAACGGACAGCGCCCGCTTTTTTTAAGCTCGAACACAGACGATGAAAACCTCCTCATGACGGTAGACCTCACCAACCCGGATATCTATTCCGGAACAGAACTCCTCCTTCGCAGGGATTCCATTCACATCATGCGCTCAAGGTTTCTTTCCTGCGGAAGGCTCATGGAGCATATCAGGGTGAAGAACTTCGGCGGAGAGCAGGCAAGCTTCACCCTTGAGATAGGCGCCGATTCTGACTTCGAGGATATCTTCGAGGTGAGGGGGCTCAAGAGGATCAGGCGGGGCGCGCTCCAGGAGCCGGAGTACGGCGAACGGGGGCTCAGGCTCTCTTACGACGGGCTCGACGGCGTGAGGAGGACTACCGCCTTTACCTTGACGCGCGCCCCGGACAGGATGGGCGACAACACCTTCGATTTCAGAGTGGACTTGAAGCCCGAGGCGGTGGAGGATATCTTCATCACCGCCGAGTGCGTGGAAGGGTTATCGCGCCATGAAAGCGGGGCCGACTTCGCGGGTGCTTTCGAAGAGGCGAAGAGGGCCTCGTCAGCCAGGAAGAGATCGAACGCCGGAATACAGACCTCGAACGAGCACTTCAACATCTCGATAAAAAGGTCGCTCGCCGACATCAACATGATGCTGACGGAGACCCCCCATGGCGTCTATCCCTATGGCGGCATCCCGTGGTACTGCACCCCGTTCGGGAGGGACGGGATAATAACGGCCATCGAGTGCCTCTGGATAAAGCCGGAGCTTGCCAGGGGCGTGCTCAAATACCTGGCGTCGATGCAGGCCACAGTGCTCGATAAGAAAAAGGCCGCAGAACCGGGCAAGATCATGCACGAGACCAGGCAGGGCGAGATGGCCGCGCTCGACGAGATACCGTTCAGCCTCTATTACGGCAGCGTTGACGCCACACCTCTCTTTGTCGTGCTTGCGGGAGTATACTGGAGGAGGACAGGTGACACCGCCCTTATAAAAAAGATATGGAAGAACATAGAGGCCGCGCTCGTCTGGATGGACAGATACGGAGACGTGGACGGCGATGGCTTTTTGGAATATGTCCCGCACGCGAAGGGCTTGAGGAACCAGGGCTGGAAAGACTCTCAGGACTCTGTCTTCCACAAGGACGGCGCGTTGGCCGAAGGGCCTATCGCCCTTTGCGAGGTCCAGGCCTATTTATACGCGGCCAAGAGGGAGGCCTCCGCCCTCGCGAGGCTCGTCGGCAAAGACGCGCTCTCTGAGAGGCTCAAGCGAGAGGCTGACGAGGTACGGCGCAGGTTCAACGAGTTATTCTGGGACGAGGAGCTTTCTACGTTTGTCCTTGCCCTCGACGGCGATAAAAAGCCATGCCGGGTGGTCGCCTCAAACGCCGGGCACGCGTTATTCGCCGGCATAGCCGATATCGACAAGGCCCATAGGGTAGCTGAGACACTTCTTTCAGATCCCCTTTTTTCAGGCTGGGGCATTCGGACCATCGGGGCGAAGGAGAAACGCTACAACCCCATGTCCTATCACAACGGGTCGGTCTGGCCGCATGACAACGCGCTTGTAGCCTTTGGGCTGGCGACTTACGGCTTTACAGGGCATTTCAACAAGGTCTTCTCCGGTATCTTCGACGCGGCGCTCTCTACAGAGCTTCAGAGGCTGCCGGAGCTATTCTGCGGCTTTCACAGAAGAGATGGCGTTGCCCCCACGCAGTACCCTGTCGCCTGCTCGCCGCAGACATGGGCTTCAGGCGCGCTCCTTCTCATGCTCCAGGCCTCTCTGGGAATATACTTCGAGGCCGACAAGAAGATGGTGATATTCAAGGAACCGGTGCTGCCGCAGTTCCTCACGTCTGTTTATCTTAAAAACCTCATGGTCGCCGGCCGCAAGGGGGTGGATATCCTCATATCAAGGTACGGGGAGGACGTTACGGTGGAGGCGCTCAAAAAACCCGATGACGTGCACATATTAATCATAAAGTAGCAAACGGTGAGGGCAGGGGAGAGGGGGAAAAGTCTGTCAAAAATGAGCAAGGCGAAGCAATCCCGGTTTCTTCGCCCCTTGACTTCGACCGAAAAAAGGCCAAAATAGATAATATGGAAAAGGTAAAGAAGACAGAGCAGGAATGGAAAAAGGTCCTTACGCCAGAGCAGTATAATGTGACGCGGAAGCAGGGCACCGAGAGGCCTTTTTCAGGCGAGTACGTCCACACGAAAGACAAAGGGGTCTACGCCTGCGTCAACTGCGGGCAGGAGCTCTTCAGCTCTGATGCGAAATACGAGTCGGGCACAGGCTGGCCGAGCTTCCGGGAGCCAGCCGGCCCTGAAAAGGTAAGCGCCAAAGAGGACAGGAGCCTCTTTACGGAGAGGACAGAGGTCCTGTGCTCACGGTGCGAGGCGCACCTCGGTCACGTCTTCGACGACGGCTCGCCACCGACCGGAAAAAGGTACTGCATCAACTCTGTCGCGTTGAAGCTTGTAAAGAAATGACACCCATTACCTGGGCAGGGGTCTCCAGCCGAGGGCCTCTGCTCTCTGTCTGGCCTCGAAGGCGAGGTCATCCTTTCCGATATTCGAGTAGGCCGCTGCAAGGTTGACCCATGGCTCCGGCTTGCCGGGCAGCAGGGGGATGGCCCTCATGAGGTCGTCGATAGCCTTGTCGAATTCACCGAGCGCGCCGTACGCGCCAGCTCTGTTGTTTAAAGCATAGGCGTCCTTCGGGTTAATGGATATGACCACGTTGAAGTCATCAATAGCCTCCCTGTGCCTTCCGGCTTCGTCAAGCGCAAGTCCCCTCATGTTGTAGGAGTGCACGACCTTTCCGGGATAGAGCTCTATCTGCCTGTTCCATAGCGCGATAGAGTCCTTCCAGAAGCCGGTCTGCCTTACTGTTACAGCGGAGAGCGCTACCAGTATAGCGAGCATCACCGCCAGGGCCGCGTAGAACGCCGCCCTGGTCTTATGAAGTTTGTGGAGGATGGTCCCGGCCCCCGCGCCCGCCAGAAGATACAGGCCGAGCATGGGCAGATAGGTATACCTGTCTGCCGCTGCCTGGCTTCCCACCTGCACAAGGCCTATTACCGGGAGAAGCGTTACGAGGTAATAGAGCCAGCCCGTTGCCGGGGCTTTTGTCCTTCTCAAGGCCAGCACGGAGACGATGGACACTGTCATGATAAGGGCCGCGGAGGCGTAAAAAGAGATGTCGAAAGGCTCGGCAGCCATCGGGTAGTACGGCGCGAGGCCCGCCGGGTAGATGGTCTTGAAGATGTAGAAGCCCACCCCGCGCACCGCGGTCACGCCCCTTTGCCATACGGAGGAGCTATCCAATGAGACGACCGCCGCCGCGGACTTCTGGACCAGGATGGTCGTTATCGCGGAGGCCGCGCTGAGCGCGATGAAAGGCGCTTTTTCGATGACGGCTTTGATGAGGCGGCCCCTGAGCCTGTCGAGCGGAAAGAGGTCGATAATAAGGAGGACCGCCGGGATGGTGACCGCCATGGGCTTGCTCATAAGCGCCAGGGCGAACAATACCAGGGCCGAGATATACCAGACGCCCCTTTGGGTGGCGGCGTACCTCAGGTAGGCCGATATAGTCAGGAGGAAGAAGAAGGCGCAAAGGAGGTCTTTCCTTTCAGATATCCAGGCCACCGACTCGACATGGGTCGGGTGTACCCCGAAGAGCAGGGCCGCGGCAAGGGCCGTGGTCCATATAATAACGCCCGGCAGCCCCTTACGTGCGGATGCGAGCCGGAAGGAGACTAAAAAGACCAGGGCTGTGTTGAGGGCGTGGAGGATGCTGTTGGTGAGGTGAAAACCGAACGGCTTGTTCCCCCATATCGCGAAGTCAAGGGTGTATGAAAGCAGCGTGAGGGGGAGCCAGTTGCCGACGGTTATCGATGTGAACGCTGCCTTGAGGTCGAGGGCGCGTATATAGGGGTTTTCGTATACATGCTCTGGGTCGTCCCAGTTCACGAACCCGTTGCCGAGGGATGGCGCGTAGACGGCAAAGGCTATGATGGCTGAAAGTAAAGCCGCGGCCAGGGCCGATGTTCTGATCTTTTTTTCGAGTGGCATAATAATAGGGCCCATTGCGCATATTATCCGGAAATGGAGGGTGAAATCAATCTTTTCAGGCGCCGCTCCTTTTCAATTGACAGCCCGAGAGCTGTTTTGCCATAATTGAAGGGACGAAAACAATCTACCGCAGCCGGACCTCTTTATGTTACATGGAAAAAAAGTAGTAGTCGTCCTTCCAGCGTATCACGCCGAGAAGACGCTTGTAATGACCTACAAGGATATCCCTATGGACGTCGTTGACGACGTCGTGCTCGTGGACGACTGCAGCGCCGACAACACCGTTGCCGAAGCCAGGAAGCTCGGCATCAGGAACGTGGTCGTGCATGAGAAGAACAAGGGGTACGGCGGGAACCAGAAGACCTGCTACACAAAGGCCCTTGCGCTCGGGGCGGATATCGTTGTAATGGTCCACCCCGACTACCAGTACGCCCCGAAGCTCATTACTGCCATGGCCTCGATGATAGCCTCTGGCGAGTATGACGTGGTTTTGGGCTCAAGGGTGCTTGGCACCGGGGCGCTGAAGGGCGGGATGCCGGTCTACAAGTACATCTCCAACAGGTTCCTGACGCTTGCCGAGAACCTCCTTCTCGGAGAGAAGATATCCGAGTACCACACAGGCTACAGGGCTTTCTCAAGGCAGGTCCTGGAGACATTGCCGCTCAACGAGAACTCGGATGATTTCGTCTTCGACAACCAGATGCTCGCCCAGTCAGTATGGTTCGGCTTCAGGATCGGGGAGATAAGCTGCCCGACAAAGTACTTCGAGGACGCCTCGTCGATAAACTTCAGGAGAAGCGTCATATACGGCTTCGGTGTCCTTGGCACAGCCCTGAAATACAAGCTCCAGAAAATGGGGCTAAAAAACTATCCTATCTTCGCGCGCGCCGGCAAAAAGCTATCCTCCGTCACAGGGCGCGCCGTTTAAAGTCTCATAATCTGGTCTAACCCCGTGCCTTTCGTTAAATGAAGAGATGGGAGATTTGGGTTCCCCTCTTTTATAAAGAGGGGTCTGGGGAGATTATTTCTGAAGGATTATAATCCCCCCTTTTTGAAGGGGGGATTATTCAGTTGTAATATTGTCAGTCAATGGCCGCAGCTTCCGCAGCTCCCGTCTCCGCTGCAGTCGTCATCGGCCACCCCTACGAAAAGGCCGCAGTCCGGGCATTCTTCCGATGAGCCCATGAGCGCGGCGCCGCAGGCGGGGCAGAGCCCTTTTTTAAGCCGTTCCTCGGCATCGGCTATCTCCGGGTTGGACCTCTTCCATAGCTCGTCGACCCTGGCGGCCGCGTCAACCGCTACTTCCCTGTCGACAAATACCCCGAAGCCGCCCTTGCAGGAGCTGGCAGGAGCGCGGAGCACCGTGACCTCAAAGCCGTCGCTCCGGAGGGCCCAGGCGAGTTCATTAGCCCTATCGTAAGTGCCTTCCTCCAGGCATACAAGGCCCTCGTTGCCCGGGGTTGCGGGGCGAGGCGAGGGGCCGCGCATCTCTTCCGGACTTACCAGCTCGGTATCGCACCTGTTGCAGACATTTACGTGCGCGAAGAACTCTGCCCCGCATTCAGGGCAAACCTTGGTCTCGTCATCCATAATAGATTTCCTTTATAATGTTGTTTTGGTGGCCTGAACGGTCAAAAGCGGCCTTGATTATACCATGAACTCGTGATACAAATAAACCTTGTCTTTTTTCCATTCGCCGGAGAGGTGGCCGAGAGGCTGAAGGCAGCTGCCTGCTAAGCAGTTGTAGGGATAAAACTCTACCGGGGGTTCGAATCCCCCCCTCTCCGCCAGTTTTAACTCATGTCCCAATACCTATCGAAGGCCAGACCCCATCTCCCGTTTTTAGCGCTCCTGATCGCACTATCCGTATACCTGGGATTAAAGACCCTGCCTTAGGAAGGGTGAGACGGCTGGAAAGAAGGCTCGGCGCAGACGTTGTTGACCCTTGAGCTTTCCCACTTGAGGATCCTTCATCGGGTCCGTTCCCCGTTCAAGAGTTTTGTCACAAACCCTCCGGGCCGGTTTGCGTTATAATATGGTTGTAAAGGGGGGAGAAGTCCATGAATGAGAAGAAAACCGAGAAGGCCGTCTTCGCCGCCGGCTGTTTCTGGGGGGTGGAGGAGACGTTCAGGAATGTAAAAGGCGTTATCTCGACAAGGGTCGGTTATACCGGCGGCTCGACAGAGGACCCTTCATATGAAGAGGTATGTACCGAATCAACAGGCCACGCTGAGGCGGTGGAGGTAACGTTCGACCCCGGGACCGTAAGCTACGGAGAGTTTCTTAATATTTTCTGGGACATACACGACCCTACGACGCTCGACAGGCAGGGGCCGGATATCGGAAGCCAGTACAGGTCGGCGATATTCTATATGAGCACAGAGCAGGAGAGGCTCGCCATGGGATCAAAGGAGAGGCTCGAGCAAAGCGGGATATACAGTGGGCCGATCGTGACGGAGATAGCCCCTGCAGGGGTCTTTTACCCGGCTGAGGAATACCATCAGAAGTATCTTAAGAAGAGGGGGCTTAAGTACTGCGGCTGATCGCGATAGAAGTCTAACAAAGGGCGGCGGATGCCGCCCTTTGTTTTTTAAACCCAGCTTCGATCTTCTACTTATATATGAGCTTTAGCGTAAGGATTATGAGCGAGAATACCAGCGAAATTGAGTTGGCTACGACGACCGGCAGCGAACCTATCTTTATGCCGTAGACTATCCAGATAAAGATGCCGACGGATAACAGCAGGAACATGACGAGTGAAACGTCCTTTGTCGAGCGTGTCTTCCAGGTCTTCACTACCTGTGGGAAAAAAGAAGCCGTGGTCAACGTGCCGCCCAGCAGCCCGAGCAGGGTAATCGAGTCCATTCAATCCTCCAATAAGGTTCCTGATATTCATTCTATTTGATTACCGGGATTTTTCAAAGCCTTTTCGGGGCCGGTTGGCCAACTGTCCCTGGGTACAGGTTCATCTGGCTTCTGAAATAAGTATAATACCCGAAAATAGGCGATCTGTGAGCTGTCGTTCTGGCCGTGGTCGGCTTGAAATGGCGGCTTTTCGCGAGAATACGTCTTTGGGGGCGGTGGGCCAGACGGGGCTGAGGCTGGGTCTGGCCTGTACTACCGTACCCGGGAAGAAGGGGCAGGAGAGCGGGGACTCCCTGCCCTCTTTTTCATTTCGGCGCTTGTCTTTTGTATATTATAATCTCTTGACTCAAACCGCATAGATGTTAAAATCCTTAAATCATTCGCCCCTGCCGGGCAAGCAAAAAATATCAAGACAAAGCGCCCGTGGCTCAGCTGGACAGAGCATCTGACTACGAATCAGAGGGTCGGGGGTTCGAATCCCTCCGGGCGCGCCAAGAATATCAGGGGGTTACGGCTATCGTAGCCCCTTTTTCATTGACTGTGCCAAATCTTTGCTGATCCTGTCCACGATCTTCCCGGCTACAATCCCGCCATCCAGACAAAACCGGTTTTCTCGTGTATATTTCATCTTTAAAATCAAAATGGGGCCTTGAGCCGTCAAAAGTCACGGAGAAGCGGCTATACCCATGTTAGGGTGGCAAGCATTTTGAGGACCGGGCTAATTCTTAATGTCTCACCCTCCTCTTTTATCCACCTCCCATCGAGGGAGGGGGGCGAAGCGCGGGGTGAGAGGGCAGTAAGCCTCAAAGCTGAATAAATATACTCTCGGTCGGTCTTTCAGCCCGGCCAAAACCTTGAACTACGCCTTTCAGGCGATAGTGGTTCAGTTATTCCACGTAAGAAAGTATAATATGACGATGCGCTCAAAAATATTTCCAGCGATCATAATACTTCTGCTGATGGCTGTCGCTGGCTGCGACAGGCCGATGATACTCAAGACCGACAGCATCACAAAACAGGAAGGCGTGATGATCGCCGGGACATATCATGGCCATTGGAAGCCCCGCTTTACCTCCGGTATATCTGTCAAGATAGACGAGAATGATGTCGTCGAGATACCGTGGGCCGAGGGGCGTTTTTTGGAGCTAAACCCCGGAAGCCACTCCTTCGAGATATGGTACGGTTGGTTTGCGCGGCGCGCCTCCGTGGCAAAGGGTTGTTTCAAGCTTAACCAGGGGCAGGTGTTGTATCTGGAATATAACCCGCAGGGGACGTCAGAGGGCAAGGTCGATCTGCTCGATCTGAATAGCAGGAGCCAGATAAATTATAATAAAAAATGTTTATAGTGCGTCTTTCGTCAGTAGCATGGGACTGAGAAAGCACGGCAGGGCATGAAAAGGCAAATCTGGGCTGCTTACATAATGATCGGCGCGGTGGTCCTGCTCCAACCCAGCCATGACCCCGACATGGCGCTCTGAGCATATGGCGCCGTGTACTGTATTTTGCCGCTCTCCCCTCGCGCTCCATCAGAATTGCGGAAAAATGAAGCCGTTTGTCATAGTAAAAACAAAAAAATGAGTCTCACGCCATGAATATGTTCATCCTTGATAGCGAGATCTACATAAGGCTCGGATTTTTCCTGTCTATCTTCGCGTTTATGGCTGTGTGGGAGATCGCGGCGCCTCGCAGGGCCTTCACCACTTCAAAGCTCTCCCGCTGGTACAGAAATATTTCCATAACCTTTCTCAACGCCGTTGTTGTACGCATTCTTTTTCCTGTGACAGCCTTGGGTGTCGCCCTTATCGCCAGGGAGCGAGGATGGGGGGTCTTCAATATATTTTCGGCAGGTGATTTGATAGCGGGGGTCATAGCTATCATGGCCCTTGATCTGATCATTTATCTTCAGCACCGCTGGTTTCATTCCGCTCAGACCTTCTGGCGCATTCACATGGTCCACCATACGGACCTTGATGTCGATGTAACGACCGGGGCCAGATTCCATCCTTTTGAGATCATCCTCTCGATGATGATAAAGATGCTCGCGATCATCATAATCGGCGCTCCGGCCTGGTCCGTTCTGGCGTTTGAGGTCTTGCTCAACGGGACTTCGATGTTCAATCACTCCAACGCCTATATAGGCCTTCGAACCGACGGTATCCTGAGAAAATTTATCGTGACGCCTGATATGCACCGGGTCCATCATTCCGTATTGACCGATGAGACCAACAGCAACTTCGGCTTTAACCTGCCGTGGTGGGACCATTTGTTCGGCACCTACCGGCGTCTGCCTGCAGACGGGCATCAAGGCATGACGATCGGCCTCCCCGATTTCAGAGACCCGGACCGTCTAACGCTGTCATCAATCCTGGCCATGCCTGTTACCATGGGAAAACGGAGTTAGGCGTGGTGGGCTGTGCCCACCATCTTTTATCTGAGACCCCGAAAAATCAACTCTTTCGGCCCTTCAGGTTGGGTAAGTGAAGCGTTACCCAACAAAAGCACTGAATCAAAGGGCTACGGCAGATTGCCGTAGCTTAGAGCCGGGTATAAAGCGGAGCTTAAAATATAATGGCGAAAAGAGTTGATTTCAAGTAGCTTATAAGCTACAATTGATAAAAATCAATGGAAACGTACCCATACTCTATCGAGTATTACCTGACAGCTGCCAATAAAAAGCCATTTAAAGAATGGCTGGGCGGCTTAGATATTGGGGCAAGGGCAAAGATTCGCGTCAGGCTGGATAGGGTTAGGCTGGGTAATCTGGGTAAAAACCGTTCTGTTGGTGAAGGGGTTTACGAATTAAAAATCGATTATGGCCCAGGGTACAGGGTTTACTATGCGCTGAATGGAAAAACAGTTGTGTTGTTACTGATTGGCGGCGATAAATCGACCCAGAAAAAAGATATCTTACTGGCAAAAGCCTATTGGCAAGATCACAAAGAGAGGAAACAATGACTAAAAAAATCACCAGTTATCAGGAAGACCTGATCGAGTCCTTAAAAGACCCGCGTGAAGCCGCCGAATATCTAAATGCGGCAATTGAAGATGGGGATAAAGAAGTTTTTCTTTTAGCAATGCGGAATGTGATTCTTGCTCATGGTGGAATGGCGGTAGTCGCAAAAAAGGCGCGTATGAATCGAGAAAGCCTTTATCGTATGCTTTCAAAGAAGGGCAATCCAGAACTTAAAAGCATTTTAAATCTGCTTCAAATTGTTGGGCTGAAGATCAGTATTGAATCGGGGAAAAACAGCCGTACTAAAACAGTTAAGCGTAAGGCTGCATAGGGCTATTGCGCTAGCTATGTTTTTACCAGCCGGGTGGGCTCCGCCAACCATTAAAAAGAGGCCATTAATGACATTGCATGTCGAATTATAGCTTCGTAGCTTGGGCTCGGCCCACCATTCTTTGTCTGAGACCCCTGCAATCCTCTTCTCCCCTGAAATTCCCGGTTGCGTACACCGTCAATAGATTGTATGTTATTTGAAAGCAGACCAACTCAATTTTTATATCATGAAAGGTGGATCATGGACGTAAAGGACAGCAACGGAAACGCCCTTAGCGATGGGGATTCTGTGCAGGTCATCAAAGACCTTAAGGTAAAGGGCTCTTCCATCACCCTTAAAAGGGGGAAGGTCTTTAAAAGCATCCGCCTCACCTCTAAAAACGATGAGGTCGAGTGCCGTGAGGGTAAGACCACGATTGTTCTAAGGACGGAATTTTTGAAAAAGGCCTGATCCTGTAATCCGGCGGACCGGGTTTCGCTCTCGCGAGACCCGGTAATCTGATCTCCCGCCTGGCTCATCAAAGCCCGCCCATGGGCTCCGCCCCTTTAAGCACCTCCAGCGCCATCGCCCTGTTCTTGCGGGCCGCAACGTCAGTCGGGTCTATCGCAAGGGCCTTGTTAAAGTCGTTCAGGGCCAGCCCGTATCTGCCAAGTATCCCGTACGCGCTCCCCCTGTTCACGTAGGCGTCCTTGTAGCCAGGGTTCAGGAAGAGCACCTTCGTGAAGTCCTCGATGCTCTTTTCGTAATCCCCCGCGTCGAAATACGCGGAACCCCGGTTGTAATAGGGGAGCAGGTTTATGGGATTATCGGCAGCGGCCCCCTTCTCCTCAATGATCGATATCTGATAGGACCAGAGCGAGAGCGAGTCCTTCCATACGGGCAGTTGTCTCCACGTAAGCGCGGCCAATATCGAAGACGAGATCAAAATGGCCGCCGCAACTGGAAAGATCGAACGCCCGTTCAATCTGCCGGCGAAATGGACGGCAGCGAATGAGATGAGTATCGTGGGGGCGACGCTGGGAAGGTATGCGTACCTGTCGGCGGCTGCCTGCGCGCCTGCCTGCACCAGCCCTGAAACCGGCGTAAGCGTTACCACATAGTATAGCCAGACGGCTGTAAAGGCCTTGTTCTTTTTAAAGGTGTACGCGCATAGAAGGCTGATCGCCAGAAAAACGATAGCCGTAAAAACGTATTCTGCCGAGAGGACTGTTACATTTCCGGGGTGGGGGTAGAAGGGGGCGAGCCCTGCCGGCACCAGAAGTTTTCCTATATAGAAGATGAAGGCCTTCAAGGCGATCATCACACGCCCCTGCAGGCTTACATCAGCGGTTGTAGAGATTGCGGCCTGCTGGGTCGAGAGGGTTATGGCCGCTGAAAGGATGCTCAGGGCGAAAAATGGGATCTTTTCGATTATGGCGCGTTTCAAGCCCTTCCCAAGGCGCTCAAGCGGATAGAGGTCAAGTAGCAGGAGGACGATGGGCAAAGAGACGACCATCGGCTTGCTCATGAGGCCGAGGGCGAATAAGAGAAGGGCCGCGGCGTACAAGCCCCTGGATGGGGCCAGCGCGTATCTCATGTAGGCGAGCAGGCTCAGAAGGAAGAAGAAGGCGCTCAAGACGTCCTTCCTTTCCGATATCCACGCGACCGACTCAACGTGAACAGGGTGCAGCCCGAAGATGAGCCCCGCGAGAAGAGCGCCAGCGAGCGCGGTCCGTTCCGGCAGTTTTATCGCCTGGGCGATACGGACGGCGATGAGCGCGACAAGGGCGCTATTCACGGAATGGAAGAGCGAATTGGTAAGGTGATAGCCTGCCGGGGCAAGTCCCCATACCAGGTAGTCAAGTGCATAGGAGAAGATAACGAGGGGCTGCCAGTTGGCGACAAAAGAATTTGTGAAAGCGCCCTTTACAAGCTCCATCCCGCCTGTTCGCAGAAGCGTATTATCCGTTACGTAGATCGGGTCGTCCCAGTTGACGAAGCCGAACCAAAGGGACGGCAGATAGAGCGCAAAGGTGACAGCCGCCACGATGGCTGCGACGACGTTTTCCTTATAGACGTATCCCTTACCGACCATGAGAAGGGCCTTTCCCTTGCTATCTCAAATAGACAAGGATTATAAATCAATATGCCCCCCTCCTTCCAGATTGTTTTTTTTCCTTTCAATCAAAAGAATAGTCCCGGGGGCGTAGAAATAGTATTATCTCCCCTTCGGGAAGCGGGGGCGGGGCTCATCGCCATTCAATTATCGAAGGAGGAGCCGGAAGTTGAAGCACGGCGGCCATGGCCTTAAGGCCCTCATTTTATCTTCATCCATCGTTCTCTTTTTTTGTCAGAGCGCAGTCGCGGAAGTCATTACCTCGCTGCCCGACCCAGGCAAAAACGCTGTTGCCCTGACCTTTGACGCGTGCGAGACAAAGACCCCGTCGCACTTCGACAAAAAGGTCCTCGATTACCTCGTTAAAGAAAAGATACCATTTACGGTCTTCATAACGGGCAGGTTCGCTGAAAGGAACAAAGAAGACATATTAAGGCTTGCCGAGCTTGGCTTTGTCGAGTTGGAGAACCATTCGAGGAACCATGTCATGCACATGGAGGCGTTGAGCGAAAAAGAGGTGCTCGAAGAGATATCCGATAACGTGCTCAAGGGGATAACCGGCAAAAAGACGAAGTTTTTCAGGTTTCCGGCAGGTAACTATGACCAGAAGACGCTCGAGCTGGTCGAGCGGAAATACAAGGTGGTACATTGGACCTTCCCAAGCGGCGACCCTGATAAGAATATAACCGCGGAGATGCTTGTAAAGTCAGTCACCTCAAATACCAGGCCAGGCGACATATTGATCTTTCATATAAACGGGAGGGGGTACGGCACGGCAGAGGCGTTGCCGGAGATAGTCGAGCGGCTTAGGAAAAGGGGGCTCCATTTTGTAAAACTGGAGGAGATTATCCAGCCCTGAACCCTTTAGGTGAAGGAAAGGTTACTCGACAGGGTGGCCGCAAGCGGCTTTAGCGAAACGCACACCCCGTTTCAGCGCCCCCTGAAGAACCTCTTGACGATAGCGATGAGGATGCTCGTGGCCACAAACCCGGCAAGGAGCGCCGCAACAGGGTCTGTTGTTATCCTCTCCCAGAACGTGTTTATGATATACTCCAAACCGTCCTCCTTTCAGGTACTTATACCACTTTCAAGTACGCATTTGCAATCGGTAGTGGCCTTTCACCGGAGCGCCTTCTTTTGAGCCCTTATAACTATAAATGAGCCCTCACCATGCCCTTCCTTCGGCTCCTCAGGCTTACCAGTTGGCCTCGTGAAAAGCGACTGGGAGAATGCGAGGTCCGCAAAGCCGGACGTCCGCAGTAGCTCGATAGCCTCGGAGGTGGAAAAGAGTTTCGCGTCCCGGTAGAACTCATCATCGCCTTTTCTTGAGGAATACTCCTTGCCCAGCTCGCTTTCCCTGTCTATCATCGCAAGTAGAAGGCAGCCGCCGGGCCTTATTATCCTTCGTGCCTCCTTCAGGGCGGTCTCCGCGTCGTCAACGAAGCAAAGCACATCTACCATGAGGGCGAAGTCGAAGCTGTCATTCAAAAAAGGCAGCCTTTCGGCAACTCCCGCGACGGCGTCGATGCCCCGTCTTCTCGCCAGCCCCCTCATAGCCCCAGAGGGCTCAACGCCTGTGCGGATGCCAAGGGCTTTTGCGAACCTCCAGGTCCCCGTCCCTATCTCTATCCCATCGCCGCCCTGGGGGCAGGAGCATCCTTATGGCCTTGAGTTCGGAAGCGAAGAGAGCCATGTTCCTGTCGAACCAGCCATCATATCTTTCGGCGAACCTGTCGAACTGATCGGTCTTTGCCATCGCGGATTTGACAACTCCTGTTAATTCATTTAATGTACCCTCTAATATTTTCGAAAGTCAAAGGGAAAAGGCTTGAGCGCGAGGCAGGATGAGATCTTCATGGCCGAGGCCATGAAAGAGGCCCGAAAGGCCGCCGCAAAGGGCGAGGTGCCTGTAGGCGCGGTGATAGTCCTCGACGGCAAGGTAATAGCCAGGGGCCATAACAGGCGTGAGACAGCGAACGACCCTTGCGCCCACGCGGAGCTTCTCGCCATCAGGTCAGCCTCAAGAAAGCTCGGCAGCTGGAGGCTTTCAGGGACGACGCTTTACGTAACGCTCGAGCCGTGCCTCATGTGCATGGGGGCGATAGTCCTGGCGCGCATCCCAAGGATGGTCTTCGGCCCCATGGACCCGAAGGCGGGCGCGGCTGGCTCTCTTTACGACATACCGGCCGACAGCAGGCTTAACCACAGGGTCCATACAAGGGCAGGGGTCCTCGCGTCAGTATCGGAAGAGCTCCTTAAATCATTTTTCAGGAAGCTAAGGGCGGAAAAAAGGGAAAAAAGAGGGGAAAAGCCCTCGTAATCCCTGTTTTCATATATAATGGTATAAATCACTTTTGGGAGAAATCGATGAGCCTTTCCGACGCGATATTCAGGGAGTACGACATAAGGGGGCTGTGGGGCAAGGACCTTACGGTAGAGGTCGCCGAGCTTATCGGCAGGGCCTACGCGATATTTGCTGAAAGGCACGGCGCCAAGATCGGTCCCGGCTTCAAGATAACGGTGGGCAGGGACGTGAGGATGAGCTCAAAGCCCCTCTATGACGCGCTCGTCCTTGGCTTGACCGAGAGCGGGGTAAACGTAATCGATATAGGCGAGTGCCCGACCCCCTTGCAGTATTTCTCGATGCACACACTTAAGGTGGGCGGCGGCGTCATGATAACCGGAAGCCATAACCCCTCCGAGTACAACGGCTTCAAGGTGAGCGTCGGCAAAGAGACGATCCACGGCCATGGGATACAGGAGCTGAAAAAAGTCATAAAGGAAGAGGTTCTGGGTAAACCCGCCCGCAAGGCGGCAACTCCCGGTACGGTAGAGACCTTCGACGTAATAAAAAGCTACGTGGAGTATGTGGGTAACTCTGTAAGGCTGCCGGCGACGGAAAAACCCATCAAGATCGTGCTCGACTCCGGCAACGGTACCGCCGGGGCGGTCGCACCGCAGCTTCTGAGAAAGCTCGGGTGCGATATAATAGAGCTCTACAGCGAGCCGGACGGCTCTTTCCCCAACCACCACCCGGACCCGACCGTCCAGGAGAACCTGCTCGACCTTATCCAGACGATAAGGCGGGTGGGGGCTGACTTCGGGGTCGCCTATGACGGGGATGCCGACAGAATAGGCATCGTCGATGAAAGGGGGGGTATCATCTGGGGGGACAAGCTCATGGTCATATTCTCCAGGTCTATATTAAAGGAGAGGCCCGGCGCGACCATAGTCGGCGAGGTCAAATGCTCGCAGGTCATGTACGACGAGATAGCGAGGATGGGCGGAAAGCCCCTCATGTGGAAGACGGGCCACTCCCTTATAAAGGCCAAGATGAAGGAGGTAGGCGCCTCGATGGCTGGCGAGATGAGCGGACATATATTCTTCGCGGACAAATGGTTCGGCTTTGACGACGCCGTCTACTCTTCTTGCAGGGTGGCTGAGATAGCCGCCATGGAAAGGGCGGCAAACCCGGCCTTCCGCTTCTCTTCCATGCTCGCCGGGCTGCCCGAGACCGTAGTTACGCCTGAGATAAGGATAGACTGCCCGGATGAGCTTAAGTTCTCCGTGATAGGGATGCTCGAAGAGGCGATAGGCTCTGGTTCTGAGGATTTCAAGATCAGGGACATCATAAAGATAGACGGCCTGAGGGTGAACTTCGAAGGGGGCTGGGCCCTTGTGCGGGCATCGAACACCCAGCCGGTGCTGGTGCTGCGTTTCGAGGCTACGGACAGGGCGCTCCTTGAGAAGGCGAAGGCCTTTATAAAAGAGAAGCTCGAAGCTGTTCGCCCCGGAGAGAGCATAGAGATCTGATCTCTACTCCCGGTCCCCCTCTTTCCTAAAGAGGGGTCAGGGGAGATTATACGTAGGGTGCGCCGTGCGCACCAAAAATAGTCCCCCTTTGGAAAAGGGGGAGATTTCAGAGATTATACGTAGGGTGCGCCGTGCGCACCAAAAATAGTCCCCCTTTAGGAAATGGGGAGATTTCAACGGAGTTTTTTTTCAGCTGGTCGTTAAACCCAAAAGGAGCCATTGGATGGGCGTTAACTATGCTGATGTGATAGAAAGGATGAAATGGGCGGGCCATCTCAAGAACGACTCGGCTGTGGCGAGAGCGCTTGGGGTGACCCCGCAGGCCCTTTCCAACTATAAAAAAAGGGGCGAGATGCCATCAGACCTGGCTCTCGCCTTCTCCGAGAAGTTCGGTGTCGCGCTTGACTGGCTGCTGGGCGGCTCCGGCGAGGTCTATAAACCGGGCAGGGCGCCGGCGGCTGGCGAGGGGACAAGTCTATATCCGGGGAAAGGCCCCTCCGGGAATGGGGGGATCTCTGCTGAAGAATCGGTCTATATAATGAAGCTCCTCAAGATACTGAGGGGCCCGGAAGCGTCGCATTCTGCCGCGATAAAATCGACTATCGACTCTGTTGTCAAGGCACAGGAGAAGGAATTCGACTGAACTGTCTTCCTTTAACAGGCATGAAATAAGTCCATCTGCTTTGTTATCATCGTCGCTCGCGCTTCGTACCAAAGAAGTACGCCTCATTCGTCAAACGGCGAGAATCGCCGTTTTTAAATCAGCCTGAACAAAATCCTCTGAAATCCCCTCCTTCAGGACGATTATCCGGTCCAAAATACCTTCATGATTAGGTAGCCTTAGCATTTAATCTCTACGGGTTGAATTCCCGGCAACTTGCTGCGTGATTTTATATCCTCTCCCCGGTGGGGGAGAGGGAGCAGAAGCGTCATAGAAGGGCTTCAGATACTCCGCTGTTTTGCGGCGGGTTCATTCCGGCGAGCCGGGGGATTTTCGGCATTCAGGGCGGTGTCGATTTCAATGGGAGCATAGGCTATTTACCTAATGATTAAAGTATTTTAATCTTTGTTCATAAAATGAACAAAGCCATTGACGAGAGTTCCTTGCCTATGCTATCGTTCATTTAATGAACATGGTCGCGAGCGCAGGCTCCGCGGTTTCATGCGGGGCCGAGTGAGCGGAATGCAATTGAATTCTTTTTCTTCTCATGTCGAAGATTCCATGCGGTTTTTCCGCAGGGAGCTTCAACATGGTCGCGAGCGCAGGCTCCGCGGTTTGCAGCAAGGTAGCTCATTATGTCGCAATCATCTAATCCTGTCCGGGAAAAAGCTCTGAGATGAGACAGAACCTGCTGATACTGATAGATTTCACGAAGAAGCTCTTCAAGAGCCGGCAGATGCTATGGGCAATGGCCCTGCGCGACATGAAATCCAAGTATATCGGCAGCGTCTTCGGCTTTGCATGGTCTATCTTGAACCCCCTCTCTCAGGTGCTGGTCTTCGGGGTCGTCTTCGGCCTCATTTTCCAGACAAGGCCAGACCCAATCTACGGCACAGACAGCTTTGTCCTCTATCTCCTTTCCGGCCTCCTTCCCTGGCAGTTCTTCTCACAGGGGGTCACATCGGCCATGGTCTCTGTCACCACGAACTCTAACCTCGTCAAAAAGGCGGTCGGATTTCCATCCGAGCTTCTGCCCGTTGTTACCACCATAAGCAGCCTCATAAGCCACGCCATAGGCATGGCCCTTTTTCTTGTCATACTCGTCGCCTTCGAATGGCGCTTGCCCTTTTACGCGCCTTATCTCCTCGTCTACCTTTTTCTCCTTACGCTCTTTACCATCGGCCTCGGCTGGGTGCTCTCAAGCGTCAGTGTATATCTGAGGGACGTCCGCCAGGTGATAGACATGGTGATGATGGCATGGTTTTTTTTCACGCCCGTATTCTTTTCGACCGCGAACATACAGAACGGGCTGCTCCTTACGATACTCAAGCTGAACCCGATGTACTACGTGATAGAAGGGTACAGGCTTACCCTTCTTGCGGGAAGGCCGCCGGAGGCAACGGGGCTCGCCTATGTCGCCGTTGTTTCTTTCGTCATGTTCGGCGTTGGCGGCATATTTTTCAGAAGGCTAAAGCCCGGCTTTGCCGAGGCCTTATAGGGCGCGCGAATGGATATTGCCATCAGTTTAAAGAACGTGAGCAAGAGCTACCGGATGTACGCCACTCCTGCGGAGAGGCTAAAGGAGCTATTGCATCCCTTTGGCAGGAAATACCACCAGGAGTTCTGGGCGCTCCGGGATGTGTCGCTTGAAGTCAAAAAAGGGGAGTGCGTCGGAATAATCGGGAAGAACGGGAGCGGAAAATCGACCCTCCTGCAGGTGCTCTGCGGCATACTCCAGCCCACGAACGGAGAGGTAAAGGTACAGGGCAGGATATCGGCCCTGCTTGAGCTTGGCGCCGGCTTCAATCCGGAGTTTACCGGCAGGGAGAACGTATACCTGAACGGCGCGCTCATGGGCGTGCAGAGAGAGGAGATGGACGAGCGGTTCGAGCGCATAACCGAGTTCGCCGAGATAGGCCATTTCATAGACCAGCCGGTCAAGACTTATTCGAGCGGGATGTATGTAAGGCTGGCCTTCGCCTGCGCGGTGAACGTGGACCCGGATATATTGATAGTAGATGAGGCGCTGGCCGTGGGCGACATCGGGTTCAGGTCAAAATGCTATCTCAAGTTCAACGAGATCGCGAAAAAATGCGCTGTGGTCATCGTAACCCATGACCTGCCACAAGTGAGCAAACTTTGCGACAACGTGCTCGTGCTCAATGGCGGGAATACATATTTTTATGGTGATCCGATTCAGGGTGTCGAGAAATATAATAGCCTGTTTGGTGAGAAGCAAACTATATTGGCGGGTTCCGGAGAGGCCAAGGTAAGCGATTTGAAATTGCTGGATGAAACGGATAAAGAGGCGAATGTATTTGAATATAATGCGCCGCTTCGAATCCAGTTTGATGTGGAGGTCGATGATAAATACGATGAATATATCGTATCCATTACCATTATGGACCAGGGTGGCGCATTGATCGCGCAATGCCATTCAGAATACAATAAAGTAATTTTGAAGAACGAAGGCGGCAGATGCACATTTAGAGTAGATATCGATAGGTTGCCGCTTAACCCGGCAAACTACTTTTTGTCTATCATAATTTTTGACAGTTCGAACAGCAGACACCTTGCGTGGCTTTATGCTGCCAGAGAATTCACGGTAGTGGGAGATTTTCATGGAGGTGCCGCGATCCAGCTGAGGGGCTCTTGGGAAAAAATGTAGTCGCAAGGCTTGCGTGAAAAAAATACGGTATGAGAGATAACGGCGGCAGCCCCGCTAGCGAAGGTCGAATACTGAGTTGTCCGTTTTGCGGCGGAAAACCCGTATTCGCTTATAATATGGGCGCTTATTGCATCGAAAAATGTTGCGTCTGCAATACGGGTTTTGCGAACCCGATGCCTGAGAGAGGAATACTGGCCATGTTTTACGATGGGTTCCTTTTCGAGGCAGATATCAGGAATATGCCAGATATTGCCAAAAACTCGAGGGAACTATTTTCAGAGCTGAAGCTTGAGAATGGACGTAATCTGGAAATGTTGGATGTCGGAGGAGGCGGCGGGTTTTTCTCTAAATCATTTGAGAACCTTGGCTACGGGAAAAGCACTTATGTGGACCTCGACGCAAAGGCTTGTGATTTTGCAAGAAACAAATTAGGAGTAAGCAATGTGATCAATGCAGATGCTACTCAAGCCGCATTTGATAAAAAATTTGATTTTATAATGTGCCGTCATATTATAGAGCACCTTCTGAATCCGTCAGAATTTGTTTTGAAAATGACAGGCCTGCTTTCCGAAAAAGGGCTTTTGCTCGTCATGTGCCCTAATGGAGCATCCATTGAGTATTTGGCGTATCCAAGGCTGGGTCTGCTTAACAGAGCGAGGATAATTAAAGGGTCAAATCCGATCCGTTCAATTGCCCTGCTTAGAAAATTTTTGTTCGGGGACATTCTTCACGGAATCGACCCGCCCAGGCATCTTTGGGCAATAACTGGCAAAGGCATGGAAATTTTTCTAAAAAGGAATTCCCTGAATTTCAAGATATACACGAAAAAACTTACGGACAAATGTTATTCGCCATATTACAAGCCGCGCACCTTTTTCGATAAAAAAATAGCTCCATTTCTGGTCGACAAATTTCTTTCCAGGATTCACGGTGGTACGCATCTTATTTTAGAGATAAGAAAGTAGACCGTGGGTAGACCATCACAGACGATCGACATTGTTTTACAGAACAACCTGTGCATAGGCTGCGGCTTATGCGCAGCAGCCTGCCCACATAATACAATCAAAATGGGCTGGCACTCAAAAAGAACCTGGCAGCCGGCTCTTGACAAATCGAAATGTACAAAATGCGGACTTTGCTACGAAGTGTGCCCTCATTCGCCTGAATGCATAATAGAATATTCGCAAGCCGCGGCAGAAAGCGGGCGCAAATTCGGGCTGCCGCATGGTGCCGACTATTTCATAAGCTACGATATGGATGAAAGCAAAAGGATTCTAAGCGCTTCCGGCGGAGCCCTTAGCGTCCTCCTGGGACATCTGCTTGAATCGGGCGTCATCGACGGTGTAGTCGCTTCCGTTCCGCTGTTCACCGAAATCGGGAAACCGCATTACCAGGTGCAGATCTTTCATTCAAAACAGGAGCTGGAAACCGGAAGAAGTTCTCATTATCACCCCCTGAACTATGATGCGGCGATACGGGAGCTTTCCGGGATGAAAGGAAGTTTCGCCATACTCGGCGTGCCATGCATTGTGAGGGGGCTCAAGCGCCTGCCCCAGAAGATCAGGCAAAAAATCAGGTTTACCATTGCTTTGTGCTGCAGCCATAATGTCACGGGAGCGTTCATCGATTGCCTCGCAGCAAAAGAGGGTATCGGAAAGAATGAACCCTTTCAGGCCAACTTAAGAGAAAAAAAGGGGATTCCCGACGCAAACAATTTCAACACCTACTTTTGCCTCGAGCAAAGGGAAATTCGCAGAAACCGGTTTGAAAGCGCGTTTACCGATATGTGGCGCAATTATTTTTTCGCGCAGGAATGCTGCCTTTATTGCCCTGATTTTTACGGGGTTGATGCCGATTTGTCAGTCAAGGACGCATGGGGGCGATTGAGCAAAGATCCGCTGGGCATATCGCTCCTGGTCATTCGCAATAAAGAACTCAGCCGCCACCTGACGCAGCTCAGAGAAACAGGGCGGCTGTATCTCGAAGAATGCAGGGCTGACGAGGTCTTTGATTCGCAAAAGGAGACCCCGGTCTTTAAGCATGAGGGCGTGCATCACCGTCTGGCGTGGAAAAAAATTATAAGGGCCGATATGAGGAGGAAGAACATTCCTCATATCGCAAAAGACTGGAGTTCCAGGGAGTCTGTCGAGTATTGGCGTTTCAGGGCTTTTATTTGGCTATCCAACTTTTTTTATTTCAATTTTGGGCGCGTGCCAGTCAAGAGATTGCTTGACATGGTGCGGCCCCGGAAGAAACCCAACACGATAAATTCGTCCCGTCCAGCAGGGCCTGCTTCATCAGGCGCTCGGTCAGATGCATGGCAGGGTGCTGAAAACCCAAATGTGCTGATAGCTGGCGGCTACGGGTATGGGAATGTGGGCGACGAGGCCCAGCTCGCCGCTAACATACAGCACTGGAAAAAGGCCTTTCCGTCTTGCCGGATAACGGTCCTGACGCCATACCCTGAATACACCAGGGCGACTCATAGAAAGGACATAATAATTGAGCTTGCGCCGAGGGTGTCATTATTCGGCGCGGGCGATGTCCCTTACTTCGGTTCTGAGGAGATTTTCAAGAAGAAGTTTTTTCCTTTGGCGCTGCGCTTCCTTTTAAATGCGTATTTGATAAGGGCCGGCCTGCCCGCAGTCGGGCTCACCGCTCGACAGGCCCGGATGTTGAACGTGTTAAGGGGCTCTGATGTCCTGTTTCTCTCCGGCGGAGGTTATTTAACCGGCATGACGCTCAGCAGGCTCTGGGAAAATATGCTGCTGCTAAGGCTCGCTCGCATTTTTGGGGTCCCTGCCTTCTTGTCCGGCCAGACTATAGGCGTATTTCAAAATCGACTAAACAGGTTTCTTGCAAAATGGGGCCTGAAGACAGCGGAGCTCATCTATCTGCGCGACCCTGTCAGCTCATCGAAGGCCCTGGCCGAAATAGGTATTACCGCTGAGAGGACAAAAAGCACTTTTGATGACGCTCTCTTTTATTCGCCGGAATCGCAGGAGAGAATCGATGATTTTCTCAAGGGGCACGGACTCTATGAAAAACCGTACCTGGCAGTAAATGTCCATTATTGGGGGCAGGCCCCTGAAGAGTCCAGGGTCATCATAAAACAGACGGCCAGTGCGCTCGACAGAATACAATCAGTGCTCGGCCTGCGGGCAGTGTTTGTGGCGATGCACGCCTCTGACGAGGCGGCTGTCGATGAGACATTGCGCCTGATGCAAAATCCGGGCATTTTTCCGAAGTGCGGCTATGACCTGGACCTGACTATCGGCCTCATTCAAAATGCTACGCTTTGTCTTACGATGAAGCATCATCCTATCATTTTTGCAATGGCGGCCGGGGTGCCTACGGTATCGATGTGCTTCGATGGTTATTATGAACACAAGAACAGAGGCGCTCAGGACATATTCGGGCAGGGCAAATATGTGATCGCTGGCTGCGAGGAGCTATCTATCAAAATAGAGGAAAGCGTCACTGAGGTGTATCGCAGGAGAACTGAGCTATCCGCGCAGATTAGGTCAAAAGTGGAAGAGCTAAGGCCGCTGGCAGGCGACGTCATCTATAAGTATAAGTCCGCTCTGCACAGCAAAAGGATACCGTGAATATTTACGACGAAATAAAAAGGAAAATAACGGGTAAGAGAGCCACTCAATACAGAAAAAGCTGCCTTATCATACCTTGCGGCTGGTTTGGATTTGATTACAAAGAAATACATAAAAGGGCTTCTGAGAACAATTGTCATTTTATAACTTACGATTTCAAGGAAGTCGATAGAAGCGAAAAGATCTATTTGGATTATTGTAAATATAAAGAAATAACCTATAGGGGAGTCAATTTATACGAATCATCTATTTACAACATTTGCAATGATTTGGAATTAGCGCCAAAATTTTTAGATTTTTCAGATCAAGTTCAAAAAAAAGTTTTAGAAAAATGGTATGAAATAGCAGCAAGGCATGTTGATTATGCAACACGGCTTTTTGACGAAAACAAAATTGAATTGGTCATTATTCCTCAAGGTTATGTTTTGGAAGCAGCAGTTGTGAGACAAATTGCCGTTAATAGGGGCGTTTCTGTTTTGGCGATAGAGAATAGCCTAAGTAAGGACAAGCTCCTTTGGGATAATGTGTCAGGCATTACGGTCAATGCTAATCTCGGCAAGAATTATTTTTGGAAATTCAAAAGCAGTATTGATGAGAGGACGGCAATAAAATATAAGGAAGACTTTTTGAGAAATATCAAGCTGTTGAAGGTAAGCGAGCACTCGTCGCCAAAAACCCAATATCCAAGAAACGGCGGCAGGAAAACCATATTATTCCTTTCCCAGGTTTACTTGGATTCATCGATTATTTTCGGGATATACGATTTCCCCGATACCGTAAAAATAATTGAGATTCTTTGTAGATTTTGCGAGCGCATGAATTACGAATTGATTGTAAAACTTCATCCAAAGGAAATTGAGGGCAACAGTATATTGAACAGGCCTTATGACAAAATTACATGGAGGAAAATCAAATCCAACAAGTATCTTGCAGACAAAATAGAGCAGCAAACATATGTGCATGTTGATTTCGAGAACAGTTACGACACCTACAGCTTAATAAGCAATGCTGACGTTTGCGTAACTGTGAATTCAATGGCCGGTATCGAAGCTTTATTGCTTGGGAAAAACGTCATTCTTTGCGGACAAAGCAGCTATGGCGGGCTTGGTTTCACATTTGAAGCCTATAATCAGGAATTTTTAGATTTTTTTTTAGAGTTGGTAACTACTAAAAATAAAACGATGATTAATGCAGACGCAGACAAATTCTTTTATATCTATTTAGAGAAATATTGTATCGATAAGACTAATGGCGCGTTAATAAGCTTGATTGAAAAACAACAATTAGCAAGAAGATAAAAATGCAAAAACCGTTAGTAAGTATAATAATTCCTTCATTTAATTCTGAAAAATACATCGCACTTGCTATAGAATCTGTTCTCAAACAGACATATAGAAATTGCGAGATAATTGTAATCGATGACGGATCATCTGATTCTTCATTCAAAATAGCTTCTGAATATGCAAGGAGAGGACAGATAAAAATTCTACATCATAGTAATTTCGAAAATAAAGGTGTGAGCAAGACCCGGCATTTAGGAATAATGGAAGCAACTGGAGAATATATTGCATTTTTGGACTCGGATGATTTTTTTGAAGAGGACAAAATTGAAAAACAAATTGTTGCACTGGAGTCAAACAGGAATTATATTCTCTGCCACACAGCCATCAAGCCAATTTCCGAAACTGCAGCGCAGGCGGATTTTGTTGGTCATTTTAATATTTCGGAAGATGTTTTGGCGTACAACTATCAAGAATGCGAAGATTTCTTATTATCTAATCACGTCTGTAATTCCTCGGTGATGGTTCGCTCTTCGATCCTAAAACAAATAAATTTCTGTTCGCGACAGATTTTTCAATATGAAGATTGGGTATTATGGGTGCTTCTTTCTGAGCACGGTAAATTTCTTTATTTACCGGACGAATTGCTTAATTATCGTTTTCATGAAAATTCGGCAACATATAAGGTGGTTTCGAATAGGTTAATTAACCACTACTCATCATTGGAATTTTGTCTGATGTTGATTGCAAAAACAAATAACAAAGATATAGCGTTAAAGGCATTACAGTTATCAAAAAAACAGATTTTAGAAATATGTAAAATCTATGGGAATGGAAAGACGTGCCAATTTGATTCGTTTTTTGAAAATACAGAGGAAAAAGAGCGTCAGTTGAACGAACTTCTCTGTTCGTACAGCTGGAAGATAACAGCGCCGCTGCGTGGCATTTTAGATGTTATCACGAAAAGAGGACGCGATTAGCTTATGGACTACGCCGTTTGCACGATAGTCTCGAAGAACCACCTGCCCTTTGCCAGGGTCTTCGCCGAGTCTTATAAGAAGCATAATAAGGGCGAGGTGTTCCTGTTATTGGTAGATAGGGTGGACGGCTGCTTCGACCCCGCAAAAGAGCCGTTCAAGATGTACACCATAGAGGACTTCAGGGACCGCATCCCTGAATTCGAGAGCTTCTGCTTCAGGTACAGCATCCTTGAGCTTAACTGCGCGATGAAGCCGTACTTCATCGAGTCTCTTTTCAATGAGCATGGCTTTAAAAAGCTCCTTTACTTCGATTCTGACATTTTAGTAACCGGCAGTGTTGACGAGCTGATAGGCCTGCTGGACAGCCACCCGCTTATAATCACGCCTCATTTTACGGCACCGCTTAAAGACGGCTTCCTGCCAAACGAGGTGGGCGTGCTCATGGCCGGGCAGTACAACGCCGGTTTTTTCGGCATTACCAATACGCCTGCCGCCAGGGGCTTTATAGAGTGGTGGAAGGACAGGCTGTATACCGATTGCATTCAAGCTGTTGAAAAGGGGCTGTGTTCAGACCAGAAGTGGCTCGATTTCGCGACCAGCTATTTAGACGACGTGCTCATACTTAAGGACCCCGGCTGCAACATCGCCTACTGGAACCTTTTCCGCAGGGAGCTAACGGAAGAGGACGGCAGGTACTACGTGAACGGCCGCCCGGCAGTATTTTTTCACCTCAGTGGCTTCGACCCGGACAACGCCGAAGTAATATCCCGCCACCAGAACAGGGTTACATTGGAAAAACATCCGCAGTACAGGGGAATATTCGAGGAATATGGAAAGCTGGTGAAGTCCAAGGGATGGGCCGAGGCACACGGCTGGCCTTACGCGTTCGGGCGGTTCGACAACGGCGCTGACATCCCGCCGTTTGCAAGAAGGCTTTTTCATGAGATGAGAGATGACGCCCGGAGGTTCGGCAATCCTTTTGAAACCGCGCAAGAAGGGTCGTTTTACAATTGGCTGAACGAACCTATGAACCAGGCCCGGCCAGATGTAACGCGCTGGTCTCTTGCAACGCAGGTACGGCAGACTGCGCCGGGCGTTCAAGAACTTATGGACCTGTTATACCAAAAAGAAGAGGTGATCAGCCAAAAAGAAGAGGTGATCAGCCAAAAAGAAGCAGAAATAAGATTGATCCTGAATTCCCTGAGCTGGAAGATAACGGCGCCGTTGAGAAAGACATTGGGATTATTGAAAAGATAGATAACAGAATTTTCGAAATGGAACACAAGACAGACTGCAAGAAACGCGTATCTACCGCTAAAGAGGGACCACATCATGAACGACATAAGGCAGTTCCAGAGAGGAAAAATAGAATGACAGCGAATAAGCTTGCTTCAATAATCATTTTAAATTTGAATGGTGAAGAAATTTTATCAGAATGCCTGGATCGACTGCTTGCGCAAACGTATCAAAATTTTGAGATTCTGATTGTGGATAATGGTTCCAGTGATGGCAGTGTTGAACTGATTAAAAACAGATATGGCGGATATTCTAATATTATTTTGATAGAAAACGATGAGAATGTTGGCGTACCAGAGGGGAGGAATGTAGGGTTAAGAGAGGCAAAAGGCGATATAATCGTTTTTCTCGACAATGATGGGTTTGTTGATAAGGAGTGGCTTGAAAAAGGAATAGAGACTTTATACTCGGCCGATGATATCGGTTCAGTTGCATCGCTTGTTTTTTTCGCGGACAAAAAAGACATCCTTAATGGCGCGGGCGGCACAATTAACCTCCAAGGTTATGGTGGCGATTTGTGTTCCGATGAGCCGTATAAGTATGCTGATATCCCTAATGAAGTCCTGTATCCAATGGGGTGCGGCATGTTCCTGAAACGAGAGGTCCTTAAATATACGGGCTTTTTCGACAGCATACTTTTTTATTACTACGAAGATCTTGATTTTGGCATAAGCGTCTGGAGATCGGGATACAGAATTGTTGTTGCAAAGGAAGCAATAGTTTATCACAAGCTCAGTTACAGCAGCGGCTTCCTCAATTCGAAAAAATTCTATTTGTATCATAGAAATAGGATAAGAACTGTTTTAAAGCATTTCCCTTTCAACGAAATACTGAGATGGCTTTTCAGAGAATTCAAAATCGAAATCAACCGCAGATTTCCAACTTTTGCAAAGGCATGGCTATGGAATTTAAGACATCTGAGCTCTCTCTTAAAATTTAGAAGAAGTTTGCCGCCAAATTATGATTTTTTTAATCTTATGGATAAAACTATCGATCCATTTTCGCTTGCAAAGCCACAAAATTTACTTTTCCGGCCTGATCCTGAATCGGCATCACTGGAATTTACGATTGGCAAAGGGGATGAAAAATTTCTTAATTACGGGTGGTATCATTTGGAGAAAGATTTGAGTAAGAATAAGGTTTTTAGATGGAGCTATAAAGCAAGCTCCGTTATTCTCAGAATACCAGAATCGATTAAGGCATTGGGTCTGGATATCAGATTTTGTTCTTTAAAAACAAATTCAATAAGGGTCGATATCATAGATTATGATTCTGCGGAAACGATTCAATCTTGCAAGATAGAAAAAGAAAGCGACGAATGGAAAAAGGTTACGGTACCAACTGCTTTGAAAGCGGGCACCTATGAACTGCAATTCCGCCCTGAATTTACATATAAAGAAAGAAGTACAAGACAATTAGGTTTTGCACTTTCCAAAATCGAAGGTGAGGTATAGCATGAGATGCGCACATATTTTCCCTCTTTTTGGGAAGGAATTGATAAATGGATCAGAATACTATGAATTAATGCTTTCGTCCCATTTGACCAAATTAGGAATGGAAGTTGATATTTATGCAACCACATCGAATTCAATTCAGATCAAGTCTGCTTTTTGTATCGCATGGAAAGGACATTATAGAAGCGGTCTTGAAAAAATTGATAACCTCAATGTCTATAGGTATCCAACTTGGACCTGTCCTGAAAAATTGGGAGCAGTATTTTCCAAATTAATTGTAGATAGACTTAATAAGGAAGGGGTTCTCTCAACAAAGAAATCTCACAAGTTATATTATGAAAAAGCTCTGGAGAGACCCAAAATATATGATTTGCTGGCAAGGGTGGGCCGCGGCCCTTATTCAAGGGATTTACTGAAAGCACTCAAGGCAAATATTAACAAATACGATATTGTTTTAACTGGGTTTCTTCCATTTTCATTGTCACATCAGGTAATCACAATTGCAAAAAAAGCGCGTAAAAAGGTCGTTCTTCTGCCCTTATTCCATCCAGATGATTTGTATCATCATTGGAATTATCTTTATCGATATTTCGAAAAATCTGATGCCGTATTGACTTTAACTGATCATTCTCAAAAAATCATTCGCGACCTTTTCTCTGAAAAAGTAAAAAATGTCAAAACAGTAGGCGCTGGCGTTGATTTGAAATCCTTTTTGGATAAAGGAATTTCCGGCAGCAGATTCAGAGCGAAATACGGACTTGAATCAAAAAAAATAGTTTTGTTTGTAGGCCGCAAAGAGAAATTCAAGGGATATGAAACGGCAATACAGGCTATAAAAAATATAAAAAATCCCGATATTAAATTGGTAATGATAGGTTCTGATGCGGACAAAAAACCAATTAATGATGATTTTGTTTTATATTTGAACAAGCTGGATAGAAATGAACTTATTGATGGTTACGATAGCTGTGACTTGTTTATACTTCCTTCAGAGCACGAAAGTTTCGGGATGGTTTTTTTAGAGGCTTGGGCAAGAAAAAAGCCTGTGATTGGAAATGGAAATTGTGGACCGGTTACTTCGCTGATTGATGATGGTGTAAATGGTCTGTTATGCAAGAATGTCGATGAATTCAGTCAGGCCATTGTGAAGCTCTTATTAAACAGAGATACAGCAAAAAAATTTGGGGAGAATGGCTTTGAAAAGGTGAATATGGAATATACCTGGGATGTGGTGGCCCGCAAAACCGCCGATATCTACAATGGATTATTGAGCGAATAAATCCTTATGAGCGCGACCGTTTCAATCAGACTGAGATTATTCCAGCTTGTCAGGGAATCCGCCGCTATGGCGGCCTCTGTCCTGAAGCCCGTTTTTCAAAGGCACACAAGGATAATGGGGCTGCTTCTCAAAATAAACGAGCGTGTCCTCGCCCTGCCGACTATTTGCCTCTTCTCAAGCACCAAACCCGCGAATTCGGACGCGCCTGTATCTGAAAGATATCTCTACCTTGAAAAGGGGGTATCCTGTAGGCCGTGCGGTGCAATGGAACAATGTCCTAAAAATCAAAAAAATTATTGCGAGAATTTTGTTGAGCCTGAATCGGTCTCAGAGGAAATAATGAGGATGCTGTCAAATGTCTATGGGACAAACATCTAATAAAACGGTCTTCTGCACCATCGCGAGCGCGAACTATCTATCACGGGTACAGGTGCTCGAAAACTCGTTGAAAAGCCATAGCCCCGACTATGACTTGAAGATACTCCTGTGTGAAAACCCGGAGGTTTGTGAAGAACTCGCCAGGCGAACAGGCCGTAAATTCTATTCCCCCGCTGATATCGGGTGTACTGATTGGCTGCATATGGCCTTCTATTACAATCTAATCGAGTACAATACCGCGCTTAAGCCGTATTTTATCGAAACACTGATAAAAGAAGGGTACGCTTCTGTTTTTTATTTCGACCCTGATATAGAAATATTTTCTTCATTAGATGAAATGACAGGGCTCATCCCAAAAAATGATATCGTTTTGACGCCGCACGTCTGTAAGCCCCTCCGGGATGATCTCAAATATCCTGCTATGGAATATCTTATGCAAGCTGGGCAATTCAACCTCGGGTTTGCTGGTTTTTCCAACAGCAATGAATCCCTTGAGCTCTTGAGATGGTGGCAGAGTGTCTGCCATGAAAAGTGCGTTTTTGATGTTAATCGCGGGTATTTCGTGGACCAGTCCTGGGCTGGCATCTTCCCTTCTTTTGTTGAAAAGACATATATATTACGCGACCCTGCGTATAATGTCGCCTACTGGAATATCTTCCAGAGAGATCTGAAATTTTCTGATGGGAGATGGATGGTCGATGGAAAGGAGCTAAAGTTTTTCCATTTCAGCGGTCTGTCTAAAGATGATCTGACCAAGGTGTCGATATACCAAAATCGCGTGACCGCGCCCATGGGAAGCGCCCTCCATTCTCTTTTGACGCAGTATTTTGAAAAGATAAAGGCCCAGGGATGGGCGGAGTTTAATGATCTCGCGTACTCATTTTCGAAATACTCGAACGGGGAGCCCATTACCGAGGCTGATAGAAAAAAGTTTCTGCTCTTGAGCGCTGAGGAGAGAAAAGAATTTGGTGACCCTTTTGAAAAATTTTCAGAGGTCAAAGAAGATCAAAAAAATTGCGATGGTTTTGATATGTATATCGAGTCATTGAGAACGGAAGGCTTTCTGGTCGCGAACCTGAAGGCTATCCGCGCTTTAAAAAGAAGATATTCCGAGAAGATGAAAATCACCAACCCGGTTTCAAGCACGAATGTTTTCAGCCTGTATCTCGAAGTCTTGAAAAAAGAAGGCTTTATTATAACCAATTTAAAAATGTTGCGATCTCTTTCGAGGGCTGTAAAACAAAAGGTCGGTTTTAAAAAAATTACTGATTGCAAATACTATATGAGAGCGGCCCTTTCAATCAAACTTAAGTTCTCCCATTTTATCAGGGAATCCGCCGCTATGGCGGCCTCTGTCCTGAAGCCCGTACTCCAAAGGCACACAAGGATAATGGGTCTCCTTCTCAGGATAAACGAGCGTGTCCTCGCCCTGCCAACCGACGCGTGCGGCAATGATGATTTTGAAAAGAGTACGAAGGATTTCAGTGGGGAACCAGGCGTCAATCTGATCGGCTACATAAACGCGGAAAGTGGGGTTGGCGAAGGCGCGCGGGCGAATATAAGGTCGTTTGAGCGCGCTGGCGTGCCTTTCGCCTTGAACAACCTGAAATGCCAGTCAAGGCAGGGGGACGCGACCTATACGAATTTTACGGAGACTAATCCTTACCGGGTCAATCTGGCGCATGTCAATGCCGATATGGTGCCGTCACTCATTCAGGCCAAGGGCCTCGATTACCTGAGGGGCAAGTACAATATAGGCTTCTGGTATTGGGAGCTCTCCAAATTCCCTGAGATATGGTTTGACAGGTTCAGGTTCTTCAACGAGATATGGGTTGCCACCGGTTTCTGCCAGGAATCGATTTCGGCTGTAGCCCCGGTGCCGGTTACGAAGATACCGCCTTCGGTAGTGGTCGAGAATATAAAAGAGATGACCAGGGGCGATTTCGGCCTTAAGGAAGGCGAGTTCGTCTTCCTTTTCGCCTTCGACATCTTCAGTTTTTTGGAACGGAAAAACCCCTTTGCCCTGATACGGGCGTTCAGGGACGCCTTCCCTGCGGAGAAGGACGTAAGGCTGGTACTCAAGTGCTCCAACATGGAGCGCGCCCCTGACGCAAGGGAAAGGCTTCTTAAAGAGACAGAGGGGCTCAACGTCAAATTCATCGACCGGTATCTGGATAAGGACGAGATAAACGCGCTCTTGAAGTTGAGCGATTGCTATGTCTCACTTCATCGTTCCGAAGGCTTCGGGCTGCCGCTTGCCGAGGCCATGTACCTCGGGAAGCCCGTAATAGCTACAGGGTACTCGGGCAATACCGATTTCATGAACGCAAACAACAGCTTTCCTGTAAAATACAGGCTTGTAGAAATAGAGAAGAGCATGGGCCCTTACAAAAAAGGCAATATATGGGCTGACCCGGACCATGCGCACGCCGTCGAATTGATGCGGCTTGTCTATAATGATAAAAAGCTCGCCGCGCAAATAGGAAAAAAGGCGTCGGAAGACATAAAGGCGCATTTAAGCCCGGAAGTCATCGGCAAGATGATATCCGAGAGGTTTGAAAAATTGCGGATATGGAATTAACGTTATGAACAACAAGAACGAGCAGACAGACGACTACCGCTCTTTGCAGCTCCTTGACGAGATATCGAGGAACCACGAGCTTACCCAGAGGGACTTAAGCCACAAGCTCGGGGTCGCCCTCGGCCTCATAAACTCATATCTCAAGAACCTCACCCAGAAGGGCTATATCACCATTTCCACCATTCCCAGAAAGAGGTACACTTATTACCTTACGCCGCACGGCTTCGCGGAAAAGACCCGCCTCACCTACCAGCACCTCCAGAACTTTACCTCTTTGTACAGGGTGGCGAGAAGGGATTTCCATGACCTTTTCGACGAGTTGCGCGGCTCAGATGTAAAAAGGGTCGCCTTCTGCGGTGTGGACGAGGTCACAGAAATAGCCTATCTGTCATTAAAAGAGGCCGAGCTTGAGCTTGCCGGGATAGTCGATGGCTCTCCTTCTAAAGCCAAGTTTTTCGGCCATGACGTCCTGAAGATCGATGATATAATGACGCTCGATTTCGACGTGGTCGTCATCACGAACTTCAATGATGACCAGGGGCTTAAGGCAAGGCTTTTTGAGGCCGGGGTAGAGGAGAAAAGGGTCTGCTCGATAAGCTCAGGCGGATGGCTTAAAAAGATTGAGAATCCAAAGATATGAGAAGTTTGATATTTTTGTTTTTCTGTTATTGCGAGGAGCTTTAGCGACGAAGCAATCTCATAATTCGTGCCTGGTAAAAGATTAGATTGCTTCGCTGCGCTCGCAATGACAAATCGATGAGCCAGGGTCATTTAAAGGAGAGCGCGTTGACTTCCTTGAAAAATAAGAGGATAGCGGTAACAGGTGGCTCCGGCTTCCTGGGCTCTTTCGTGGTCGAGAAGCTTAAAGAGCGCGGGGCAGAGGTCTTTGTGCCGAGAAAGGCCGATTACGACCTTGTGGATAGAGACGCATGCAAGAGGCTCTATGAACAGGCCCTGCCTCAGATCGTGATACACCTTGCGGCAAAGGTCGGCGGCATAGGGGCCAACAGGGAGAACCCGGGGAGCTTCTTCTTCGAGAACCTCATGATGGGCGCGCTCCTGATGGAGGAGGGCAGGCTCTACGGCATTGAGAAGTTCGTGGCCCTCGGCACTATCTGCGCGTACCCCAAGTTCACGCCGGTCCCCTTCAGGGAAGAGAACCTCTGGAACGGCTACCCGGAAGAGACAAACGCCCCGTACGGCCTTGCGAAGAAGATGCTCCTTGTCCAGTCGCAGGCGTACAGGCAGCAGTACGGCTTTAACTCGGTCTATCTCCTGCCCGTGAACCTCTACGGGCCGGGGGACAACTTCGACCCGGCTTCTTCACACGTAATACCTGCCCTCATTAAAAAGTGCATGGACGCCGTATCTATGGGCGCGCCCTCGATAACGGTATGGGGCACGGGCAGGGCCACGAGGGAATTCCTCTATGTCGATGACGCCGCTGAAGGCATAGTGCTCGCTGCCGAGAGATACGAGAAGGCTGACCCGGTGAACCTGGGCGCGGGCTTCGAGATATCGATAAAGGACCTTGTACAGCTCATCGCCAGGCTTACCGGCTTCAAGGGCGAGATAATCTGGGACGACTCAAAGCCCGACGGCCAGCCGAGGCGGTGCCTTGACACGACAAAGGCCGAACAGGAGTTCGGCTTCAAGGCAAGGACAGGCTTTGAGGAAGGCTTAAGGAAGACCATCGACTGGTATATTTCGGCCTTGGCGGATAAGGCTTAATCGGAACAAAAAAGGAGTCCGGACATATGTCGCAGATGAAGGCCCTTGTATTAAGCGGAGGGAAAGGAACAAGGCTCAGGCCCCTTACCTATACCGGCGCGAAGCAGCTGGTGCCTATCGCCAACCGTCCCATACTCTGGTACGTGCTCGACAATATCGCGAAGGTAGGCATAAAGGAGGTCGGGATAATAATCTCCCCTGAGACCGGCGCGGAAGTACAGGATACCATGGGCGACGGCTCCAAGTGGGGCGTTAAGATAACCTACATAATGCAAAAAGAGCCCAAAGGGCTCGCCCATGCCGTTGTGACCGGCCACGACTTCCTCGGCGACAGCCCCTTTGTCATGTACCTCGGGGACAACCTCATAGGCTGCGGTATAGATTCCTTCGTTGGCACGTTCACCTCGACCGGCTCCGACGCCGTTATACTCCTCAAGCCCGTAGATAACCCACAGTCCTTCGGGGTGGCTCAAGCAGATGATAAAGGGCGGATAGTCTGCCTCGAGGAGAAGCCGAAGAACCCGAAGAGCAATCTCGCCCTCGTCGGCGTATATATATTCTCAAACGAGATACACAAGGCCATTGCGAGGATCAAGCCCTCCCCCAGGGGGGAGCTTGAGATAACAGACGCCATACAGGAGCTTATAAACCAGGGCAGGCCCGTCCACAGCCACGTGCTCGATACATGGTGGCTCGACACGGGGAAAAAGGACGACCTCCTTGCCGCGAACACCATCGTGCTCGACGAATGGTTCAAAAGGGACCTGAAGGGGAAGATAGAGAATTCCGAGATTATCGGAAGGGTCACGGTAGAGGAAGGCGCGGTTGTAAGGAACTCGACGCTACGCGGTCCCATGGTGATAGGAAGCGGGGCGCTTGTTGAGAACAGCTTTATCGGGCCTTACACGAGCATTGGCTCTAATACCAGGATACTCAAGTCCATCGTCGAGCACTGCGTCATACTCTCCGGCTCAGAGGTCGACCATGTGAACAGGCTTGAGGACAGCTTGATCGGCAGGAACGCGAAGGTCAAGAAGTGCCATAACAAGCATGAGGCCCTCCGTTTGATGATAGGCGACGATTCCGTGGTGGAGGTATAAGGATGTTCAAAGAGGGAAAGATCGAGGGGATAGTGGTAAAGGAGCTTAAGAGGTATGCGGACGAACGTGGGTGGCTCATGGAGCTATTCCGCACCGACGAAGTCGAAAGGGAATATCACCCCGTGATGACCTATGTCTCGCTCACAAGGCCCGGCATCGCCAGGGGGCCCCATGAGCATATCGACCAGGCCGATTACTTCTGTTTTGCCGGGCCATCGGATTTCAAGGTATTTTTATGGGATAACAGGCCAGAGTCGCCGACGTACAGGCACAAGATGACCTTCATAGCCGGAGAGTCAAATCCGGCCGTGGTGATCGTCCCCAAGAACGTGGTCCATGCCTACAAGAACGTGGGGGAAAGCGAAGGCCTTGTAATAAACTGCCCCAACAGGCTCTTTAAGGGAGAAGGGAAAAGGGAGCCGGTCGACGAGGTCCGGCATGAAAGCGATTCGGCCTCTCTCTACAGGCTTGATTGATGAAGGTACTTGTAACAGGCGCAAAAGGACAGCTCGGAGCCGACCTAGTCCGGCGGCTTAAGGCTGAGGGCATCGAGGCGGCCTGCTTCGGCTCCGCAGAGCTTGACGTAAGCGACGCTGACGTTGTATCGGGCGCGGTTAAAAAAGAGAGGCCAGGCATAATTATTAATTGCGCCGCCTATACGAAGGTAGACCTCGCTGAAAAGGAGCGATTGAGGGCCTTCGCCGTAAACGCCGTTGGCGCGGCAAACCTCGCGAGGTCCGCTAAGGAGGCAGGGGCAAGGCTCATCCACGTATCGACGGACTTTGTCTTTGACGGATCGAGCTCAACCCCGTACTCCGAGACCGACGGCACTAACCCCCTTGGCGTATATGGGGAATCAAAGCTCGCGGGCGAGGCCGAGATCACGAGCGAACTTCCCGAGCACGTGATAGTGCGCACCTCATGGCTCTACGGAGTAACAGGACAGAACTTCGTCAAGACGATGCTCAGGCTCGCCTCGGAACGGGAGGCCTTAAGGGTGGTCTACGACCAGGTAGGCACGCCCACGTGGAGCGCGGACCTCGCGGGTGTCCTGGTAGATATATCAAAGGCCATTTCAGCCGGAGGGAGCCCCTGGGGCGCCTACCATTATTCGAACGAAGGTGTTGCGAGCTGGTTTGACTTTACGGTAGCCATATGCGAGGAGGCGGCTGCGCTCGGGGCGTCGCTCAAGTGCTCTACGATAGACCCGATACGCACCCATGAATATCCAACGCCTGCCAGGAGGCCCGCCTACTCTGTCATGGACAAGGCAAAGATAAAAAAGACGTTCGGAGTAAAGGTCCCTCATTGGAGGGTCTCTTTACGGAATATGCTAAAAGAACTATACGGGGGTACTCATGCGTAAGGTACTGATCACCGGAGGCGCTGGTTTCATCGGGGCCAACTTCGTCCTTCTTATGAGAAAGGCTCACCCGGAGGACAGGCTCATAGTCCTCGACAAGCTCACATACGCCGGGAACCTCGAGAACCTGGCCTCTTTAAAGGAAGGGCCTCTTTACAGGTTCGTAAAGGGCGACATTAACGACGCGACGCTTGTTGACAGGCTCTTCGGGGACGAAGATATAGATACGGTCGTCAACTTCGCGGCAGAGTCCCACGTTGACCGCTCGATACTCGGCCCCAGGGACTTTATAGAGACGAACGTCTTCGGCACATTCACTCTTTTGGAGGCCGCGAGGAAGCACTGGTTGCCATCAAATGGCGATGGGAAGAGGTTCCTTCACGTGTCAACGGATGAGGTCTACGGGTCGCTCGGGCCAACAGGCTTTTTTACCGAGTCCACGGCCTACAGCCCGAATTCGCCATACGCCGCGTCCAAGGCCTCTTCAGACCACCTCGTGCGGGCCTACTTCCATACGTACGGCCTTCCGGTTGTCACCACAAACTGCTCGAACAACTACGGCCCGTACCAGTTCCCGGAAAAGCTCATACCGCTTATGGTCATAAACGCCCTCAAGGGTAAACAGCTCCCTGTATATGGCGACGGGCAGAATGTAAGGGACTGGCTCTACGTCGAGGACCACTGCACGGCTATCGACACGGTGCTTGAAAGAGGAAGGCTTGGAGAGACTTACAACGTAGGCGGCAGGAATGAGAAAAAGAACCTGGATATCGTAAAGCTCATCTGCTCTATCGTGGATGAGAGGACGGGCAGCGGTAGCGAGCTGAAACGGGAGTTCCCTTTCGATGGGAGCCGGGCAAAGCTCATCAACTTCGTAAAGGACAGGCCGGGCCACGACCGCAGGTACGCTATCGACTGCGCGAAGATGGAAAAAGAGCTTGGGTGGAGCCCAGCCCACCGCTTTGAAGACGGTATAAAAAAGACGGTCGACTGGTATCTGTCGAACCGCAGGTGGTGGGAGCGGATAATCTCAGGAGAGTATGTGGAGTATTACAGCCTGCAGTATAGTGGAAGGTTCACTGGACAGGTGGAATAAGAAGACGGAAAGAGAGGGGCAGTTCGATGCGGAAGGGCTTCACGGTCTGGTTCACAGGTCTTTCGGGGGCGGGAAAGACTACTCTTTCGAGCCTCCTGCACCATCAGCTGCAGGACAAGGGCATCACCAACGTCGAGGTGCTTGACGGAGACGTGGTAAGGACGCACCTTTCAAAGGGGCTCGGCTTCACCAAGGAGGATAGGGACACCAACATCAGGCGGATAGGCTGGGTAGCGCATCTGCTGACCAAGAACAAGGTGCCTAACCTCGTCTCGGCGATATCGCCTTACAGGGACGTGAGGGACGAGGTCAGAAAAATGGTAGAGCAGACCGCCGGGGAAGGGACCTTCATAGAGGTCTTTGTCGATTGCCCGGTAGAGGTCTGCGAGGGAAGGGACGTCAAGGGCCTTTACGCGAAGGCTCGCAAGGGAGAGATAAGGCAGTTCACCGGCATCGACGACCCTTACGAGGCCCCCCACAGGCCCGAAGTCCATATAAGGACCGACCATGTGACGGCACGGCAGGGGGTTGAGATGATCCTGGGTCATCTTGCTGGAAAGGGACTGGTCTAAAGAGCTTTATTATGAAGCAGGCCGCAGATAATATTCTGTCCATAATCAAAGGATATGACTTAAGCCGGGCCATTCCTGATATCAGGAGATACGGCATAAGGACGTTTCTGCGCAAGGCGGTCGCTGAATTGACCAGGGGAACACGCCACGAGCTGCTGTCCCAACCGGTCAGCCCGGAACGCTCGCAGTGGCGGAAAGATTACCTGGCGATGTCAAAGATGATAGAAGACGTCTGCGCTCTGGCTATCCAAAAACAGGTAAAGCCGGTATCGTCGATAAAGGTCGGCGATAATGAGATCGAAGATAGGATACCGGGACTTACGCCTGACAAAAATGATAGACCACTGGTTTCCATCATAATACCTGTCTACAACAATATCAGGTCCACCGTCGAATGCTTGCTCTCTATCCGGAAGTATAAGGGTGAGACGTCTTTTGAGATAATCGTGGTCGACGACTGCTCGACCGACGACACCAGCAAGGTACTTTCCTCCGTCAAAAACCTCAAATACCTGAGGAATACAGAAAGCCTCGGTTTTGTCCCTACCTGCAATCGCGGCGCCGAAGCCGCGGAAGGAAAGTACCTGCTTTTCCTGACGAGCAGCGCGCAGGTGACCGCCGGTTGGCTTGACGAGCTTGTAAAGACATTCGAAGACAATGAAAACGTTGGGGCCGCCGGGCCCAGGATTCTCTATCCTGACGGCAGGCTCAAAGAGGCCGGCTCGCTTATACAAAAGGACGGTTCAGCGGTCTTCATAGGCAATGGGGACAGCCCTGGCCTGCCGAGATACAATTACGCGAGGGAGGCAGACTATTGCTCCGGGGTCTGCCTGCTGGTCGAGGCGGAAAGATTCCGCGCCCTCAGGGGCTTTGACCCTGAGTTTGCCCCTGACTGCGCTGACGCGGACCTGTGCCTCAAGTTAAGAGATGCTGGCCTGAGGATAATGTACAATCCCAAATCTGTTATCGTCCATCACCCGAGCGTCACCTCCGGGAGTGTGGAAGGCGCTTATAAGATGCGCTCAGCGAGAGCAAAACTCGCCCTTAAATGGCGTAACGAGATCGACTCGCTCAACAGCACCCGCCTGATAGCGTTTTATCTGCCCCAGTTCCATCCGTTCCCTGAAAACGACCTCTGGTGGGGTAAGGGCTTCACCGAATGGACAAACGTATCCAAGGCAAAACCGAACTTCACGGGCCACTATCAGCCGCATCTCCCGGCTGACCTGGGTTTTTATGACCTGCGCGTGGAAGAGGTGATGGTGGAGCAGGCGAAGCTCGCAAAAAGTTACGGCATATACGGCTTTTGCTTCTATTATTACTGGTTCGGGGGAAAACGCCTGCTGGAGATGCCGATAGAAAGGATGCTCAAGACCAATAAGCCCGATATCCCGTTCTGCCTTTGCTGGTCAAACGAGAACTGGACCCGCAGGTGGGACGGCAAGGAGAACGAGGTCCTGGTGGGGCAGAAACATTCGGACGAGGACGATAAGGCCGTTATCCTGGATATTATCCGCTACATGCGCCACCATAACTATATAAGGATAAGCGGCAAGCCCCTCTTTCTTGTCTATCGCCCGGGCCTTTTCCCTGATATAAGGAGGACCATCGGCATATGGCGCGAGCTCTGCCGCAAAGAGGGGATAGGTGAGATCTATCTTTCGATGGTAGGCTCATTCGAGAACGCGGGCGCTTACGCATGCCCTTCGGAATACGGGTTCGACAGCTCCGTTGAATTCCCGCCTCACGGGATGGCAACACCGTGCAAGATGCCGGGCCAGTCCCTGAACCATGAGTATGCAGGTACAGTAAGCGACTATCGCTCCCTTGCGCTCAACTACGTTAAGCAGGATCTACCGGGTTATACGAGATTTCGCGGGGTCGTGCCTTCATGGGACAATACGCCCCGTCGCCAGAACGACCCGCTGGTTTTCATAAATTCGTCGCCTGGCCCGTACGAGGCATGGCTTGAGTTCACCGTAAGGCAGACCCGTGAACAGAACTTCGGGGGTGAGCGTATCGTATTCATAAACGCGTGGAACGAATGGGCGGAAGGGGCGCACCTGGAGCCTGACAGGCTCTTCGGGCGCGGCTATCTCGAGGCAACGCGGAGCGCCCTTGACCGGGCCTGACTATAATCGGGTATCAGGATGTCTTTAAAGGTATATGTAGTACTCCTCAACTGGAACGGGCTCAAGGACACCTCCGAGTGTCTTGAGTCGCTTGAGAAGGCCGCATGCCCCGGGCTTGAGATTATAGTCGTCGATAACGGCTCCACGGACGGCTCTTTGGAGGCGCTGAAAAAAAGGTTCGGCGCAGCGGTAAGGTTCATCGAGAACAGGACGAACCTGGGCTTTGCGGGCGGGTGCAACGCTGGTTTAAGGCAGGCCCTGTCCGAAGGGGCGGAATATGTCATCCTGCTCAACAATGATACGGTAGTGGACGCGGATTTCGCGCGAGAGCTTTTAAAGGCCGCTGAAACGGAGCCGGAAGCCGGCATCATCTGCTCAAAGATATTTTTTCATGACAGGCCGGATGTGATCTGGTATGCAGGGGCTTTTTTTAATGAGCGGCTCGGCTGGGGCAGGCATCGAGGCTACAACGACAGCGGCGACAAGTATCGCTCAACCGAAGAGACAGGCCGCCCGACAGGCTGTTCGATGATGGTGACAAGGGAGCTTTGCGGCAAGATCGGGCTTTTCGATGAGGAGTACTTCTGTTATTGCGAGGACCTTGACTGGGGCTTGCGCGCCAGAAAGGCCGGGTTCAAGGTCCTCTTCGCGCCTGCCTCAAAGGTCTGGCATAAGGTATCGAGCTCCAGCGGAGGCAGGTCCACGGCCGTCTCCCTTTATTACTCCACAAGGAATATGCTGATGTGCGTCGATAAGAACAGTCCGCTCTCCTTCCCGCTGAGACAGCTGAGATATCTTTCGATAGCCGCTGCCTCTTTGTTAAGCCTCTTTACGATGGGGGTACCTTATGCGGCAGGCTTGAAGATGGTCTTCAAGGGCTTTCAGGATTATTTCAGGGGCGTAAAAGGCGAGCTTTGCTTGCAGAAACTCTATAAGGGGGTAGCGTGAAGGTACTTCTTACAGGCGGCGCCGGGTTCATAGGCTCTAACGTGGCGGACGCGTATATAGAGGCCGGCCATGAGGTGGTGATCCTTGATAACCTCTTTACCGGGAAGCGGGAGAATATAAACCCGAAGGCCAGGTTCTATCTGATGGACGTACGCTCCCCGGAGGTGGCAAAGGTATTCGAGTACGAGCGTCCGGATATGGTGAACCATCACGCGGCCCAGATGTCGGTGCCCGCCTCTGTCGCGGACCCGGCCTTCGACGCCGACGTGAACGTAAGGGGCCTTCTGAACGTACTTGAGGCGGCAAGGAAGAACGGCACCAGGAAGGTCATATTCATCTCATCGGGTGGAGCTGTCTACGGAGAGGCCAGGGAGTTTCCAACCAGCGAATCCTGCTATCCTGAGCCGGCTTCTCCATACGCCATAACAAAGTACGTCTCAGAAAAATATCTCGCCTTCTACAAGCGGCAGTACGGGCTCGATTATACGGCGTTGAGGTACGCGAACGTATACGGCCCCAGGCAGGTCCCGCACGGAGAGGCTGGCGTTGTGGCGATATTCATGGAGAGGCTCCTCACAGGCTCTCCATGCACCGTCAACAGCTTCAATGACGAGCCCAGGGGCATGACCAGGGACTACTGCTTTGTCGGCGACGTTGCCAGGGCCAACCTGCTCGCCCTTGATAAAGGGAGCGCCCAGGCTTACAATATCGGGACCGGCGTGGCCACGCACACCCTTGACCTTTTTAATACCATATACTTGGCGATAAAAAGCAGGGCCGCCATCTCCTCTGAGCTTGAAAGGCCTGAAAAGGGGGAGGCAAGGCCCGGGGACCTGAGGCAAAGCTGCCTTAAGGCGGAAAAGGCCAGGGCAGGGCTTGGCTGGACGCCTGAGGTCGGACTTGCGCAAGGCATATCGATGACGTTGGACTGGAGGGCCGGAAGGCCGCTCCAGAAGATATGAATATTACGAAGGGGGCTTAACCCGAAAATGGCGAAGAAGGCTTTGATAACAGGCATCACCGGGCAGGACGGCTCCTATCTTTCTGAGTTCCTGCTGGCCAAAGGCTATGAAGTCTACGGCATGGTCAGGAGGGCGAGCATTGACAGGTTCGACAGGATAGACCACATAAAGGACCGGATACACCTTGTCCAGGGCGACCTTACCGACCAGTCGTCCCTTGACGAGGCGGTAAAGGAGATACGGCCCGACGAGGTCTATAACCTCGCGGCCCAGTCCTTTGTGCCGACCTCCTGGAACCAGCCGACCCTCACGGGAGAGGTAACTGGCCTGGGGACTACACGGCTCCTCGAATCGGTGCGCAAGATCAAGCCCGACGCGAGGTTCTACCAGGCGTCATCGAGCGAGATGTTCGGCAAGGTAAGGGAAGTGCCCCAGAGCGAGCTTACGCCATTTCACCCGAGGAGCCCTTACGGGGTAGCCAAGGTCTACGGCCACTTCATAACAGTGAATTACAGGGAGAGCTATAACCTCTTCGCCTGCTCAGGCATACTCTTCAACCACGAATCGCCCAGAAGGGGCCTTGAGTTCGTCACAAGGAAGATAACCCACGGGGTCGCCAGGATAAAGCTCGGGTTGGCAAGCGAACTAAGGCTCGGAAACCTCGACGCCAAGCGCGACTGGGGCTTTGCCGGGGATTATGTGGAGGCCATGTGGCTCATGCTCCAGCAGGCAGAGCCTGACGACTATGTGGTCGCCACAGGCGAGACCCACAGCGTGCGCGAGTTCGTTGAGTTAGCATTCGGAACGGCGGGGCTCGACTGGGAAAAGTACGTTGTCTTAGACCCCAAGTTCCTGAGGCCGGCGGAGGTAGAGCTCCTTGTGGGCGACCCGGCAAAGGCAAAGAAAAAGCTCGGCTGGGAGCCGAAGGTCTCTTTCCATGAGCTTGTAAGGATGATGGTCGACGCCGACATAAAGGGGCTCAGTGGTGCGTAAGGTACTGATTACAGGCATCGCGGGCTTTGCGGGCTCCCACCTTGCCGAAAGGCTTATCGGACGCTTCGAGGTCTCCGGGACGGTCATAGATGACAACGTCCGGAACCTCTCAGGCTTGAGCGGCCTTGACCTCGTCAAATGCGACCTCCTCGACCGGGGCGCTGTCGAGGGGCTTATAGCGCGCCTTAAGCCGGATTTCATATTCCATCTCGCGGCGCAGTCAATGCCGTCATTTTCCTTCGGACACCCGGCAGAGACGCTCAGCACCAACATATTCTCGACGCTGAATATATTCGAGGCGACAGTGAACTCCTCTCCTGAAACGGCCATCCTCAATATCGGCTCAGGGGACGAGTACGGGGACGTCCGGCAGGAGTCTCTCCCGGTAAATGAAACGGCTGAACTACGCCCCTTGAACCCATACGCGGTCAGCAAGGTGACGCAGGACCTCCTCGCGTTCCAGTACTGGAAGAGCAGGGGGCTCAAGGTCGTGCGCGCCAGGCCGTTCAACCACTTCGGGGCGCGCCAGGCGGAAAGCTTCGTTGCCGCCGAGTTCGCCAAGCAGATAGCCGAGATAGAAGCGGGTATAAAGAAGAATAAGGCCCTGAAGGTCGGCAACCTGGACGCTGTCAAGGACTTCCTTGACGTGAGGGACGTGGTAGCCGCGTACGAGCTGCTGGTACATAAAGGGAACTACGGCGAGGTATATAATATCTGCTCCGGGCGCGCCATAAGCATCAGGCAAATGGCCGAGAAGCTCATTTCGCTCTCCAGTGAAAAGATAGAGATCGAGCAGGACACCTCGAGGAAAAGGCCCACCGATACCGTCGCCATGTACGGGGACGCGTCGAGGCTCAAATCACTCGGATGGGAGCAGAGGTACACTCTGGAAGAGTCCATTAAGGCCCTCCTCGACTACTGGAGGGGCAGGGTCGGGAGATGAGGATAGGAATAAACGCCCTCTATCTTTTGCCCGGCAGAGTGGGAGGAAGCGAGATCTACCTTAGGAACCTCGTCAAATGGCTTCCCAGGGTAGCACCGGAAAACGAGTTCCTGCTTTACGTGAACAAGGAATCAGAGGGCGTTCTGGGAGCAGAAGGGGTAAGGGTCGTGGCCTGCAATGTGAGGGCGGAGAGCCGCCCGATGAGGATATTGTACGAGCAGACCGTTTTGCCCGTCCTTGCCATGAGGCACAGGCTCGATGCCCTCCTTTCAGCTGGTATGACAGCCCCTTTTTTCTGCCCTGTGCACTCTGTACTTATGGTCTATGACATGCAGCACATAAACGAACCTCAGAACTTCAACAGGTGGTATCTTCTCTTTCTTAAATCGATAATCGGCTTAAGCGCGAAGAGATCGAAGGCCGTGCTTACATTATCCGGAAAATCCAAACAGGATATCCTTGAGTTTTACGGCCTGAGCCCTGGAAAAGTGGCTGTCACATATCTTGCCGCTGACAGGTCGGTCTTTTACAGAAGGGCGGATCCGGAGGTAGCCGCCCTGAGGAATAAATACGGCCTGCCTCAAGAGTTCGTCCTCTATATAGCATCTTCCCTGCCCCATAAGAACTATGAGCGGCTTCTGTCTGCTTTCGCCGAAGTAAAGAGGGTGAGGCCGGAGCTTAAGCTGGTGCTCATCGGAGCCCGTGATTACGGCCGTGAGGCGATCAAGGCAAAGATAGCCTCGCTCGGGCTGGAAGAAGGCGTCCTGTTTCTCGGATGGCTGCCGTTTGAGGATATACCAGGGATATACTCGGCGGCAAGCCTCTTTGTATTCCCGTCGCTGCACGAAGGCTTTGGCATACCGGTCCTTGAGGCGTTTGCCTCAGGCGTGCCTGTGGTATGCTCGGGGATCGGCCCCCTTGACGAGGTCGCGGGAGACGCCGCGCTCTTTGTTGACCCGTTGAGCGTGGAGAGCATAGTGGGGGGCATGCTCAAGGTCCTCGGCGACAGTCGATTGAGGGAGTCGCTTATAGCAAAGGGGCTCAAGAGGGCATTGGATTTCAGCTGGGAGAGGACGGCATCCGAAACACTTGCCTTTATCGAAAAGACGAAACGCGGGGGGCTCCATTGAGAAAGCCCCCGAGGATAACGGTCATAACACCTTCCTTTAACCAGGGGCGCTTCATCGAGGAGACGATCAAAAGTGTCCTCGACCAGGACTATCCCGACCTCGAGTACATAGTCATGGACGGCGGGTCAAAGGACAATACGGTCGAGATACTCAGGAAATACGAACCGAGGCTCAAGTGGGTATCAGAGCGCGACAGGGGGCAGTCGGACGCCATCAATAAAGGCATAGGAAAGGCCACAGGAGATATAATCGCCTATCTAAACTCCGACGACCACTATGAGCCGGGCGCGCTCGAGAAGGTAGCCCGTTTTTTTGTAAAGAACCCGGAAAAGGTCTGGGTTACAGGCAGGTGCAGGATAATCGATACCGATGGCAAAGAGGTAAGGCGATTCATAACCGAGTATAAAAATTTTTTGCTTGGCAGATACAGTTATAATATACTCCTTGTCACGAACTTCATCTCGCAGCCGGCCACTTTCCTGAGGAAAGAGGCCTTTGACAGCTTCGGGCTCTTTGACGAGACGCAGCACCGTGTTATGGACTATGACTTCTGGCTGAGGATGGGGGCAAACCATGCGCCGGGCATACTCGCTGATTATCTCGCCTCGTTCAGGGTGCACCCGGCTTCCAAGACCTCAAGCTCATTCCACAGCACCTTTAAAGAAGAATTAGAGGTCGCAAGAAAGTACTCCGGTTCTGCGTTCTTGAACGCCATCCATTACTTGAGCTATCTTGGCATCCGCGCAGCCTACACGGCGCTTGATTCGGCCGCGAGGCGCAAGCGCGCATAGGAAAGGGTATCTCGTATGTCACGCAATCAAGGTGTTAGCGGAAAAAAGGCGGCCTCAAGAATTGCCGCTTCTGCGGTCCTGCCAAAGCCATTAAAAAGAAGGGCTTCCCCGGGCGCCGCGCTCAAGCGAAGGGGCGGCGGCAAGCTCTATGCGACAATACTGGCCGGGGGCATAGGGACGAGGTTCTGGCCCCTGAGCCGCGAGACCACCCCGAAGCAGGTGCTCAAGGTCGTAGGCGACGAAAGCCTTCTCAAGTCCACCATCAAAAGGCTCAGTCCGCTCGTTCCCCCGGATAGGGTGATGATAGTCACCAACGCGAGGCAGGCCGAGATAATAAGGCTCCACCTTGCCTCTGACCGCGCCTCTGAGGCTCCTGGCTATATCATAGAGCCGATGGGCAGGAATACCGCCGCGGCAATAGCGCTCGCGGCCTTCGAGCTTTACAGGAAGGAGCCCGATGCGGTGATGGCCGTCCTTCCTGCCGATCACGTGATAGAGGACGGCAGGCCCTTCAGGGCAGCCATGAAGGCCGCGCTCAAGGTCGCCAGGGAAGGGCGCCTCGTTACCTTCGGCATAGTGCCGACACGTCCTGAGACAGGGTACGGCTACATAAAGGCCATGCCCAGGGCCTTTAAGAATATAGATGGCTTCGGCGTTCGAAATGTTGAGAGGTTCGTCGAGAAGCCCGACATAAGAAAGGCCAGGAGATACCTTAAAGAGGGTGGCTATTACTGGAACTCCGGCATATTCATCTGGAAGGCCGAAAGGATTCTCGATGAGATAAAGGAGCACCTCCCCGATCTTTACGCGAGCCTTTCCGAATGCGCTGACGTGGAGGGCATAACCGAGGCCTACAAGAATCTCAAGGACATCTCCATAGACCACGGCATCCTCGAGAAGGCCAGAGGCGTGGTCGTCATCCCCGCCAGCTTCGCCTGGTCTGACATGGGAACATGGAGTTCCTTTAACACTATCCTTAAGCCCGACCTGGATGGCAACATCATAAGGGGCCGGGTCGTGGATATAGGTTCGAGCAACTCGCTAATCCTCGGCTGCGACAGGGCTGTGGCAACGATAGGGCTGAAGGACATCATACTGGTAGACACTCCTGATGCAACGCTTGTCTGCCCCAGGGAGCGCGCCCAGGAGGTCAAGGACGTCGTAAGCATCCTCAAGAAGAAGAAGTACACGGAGCACGAGGTACATAGGACCGTAGATAGGCCATGGGGCTCTTACACCCTTCTTGAGTCTGGCGAGGGATACAAGATAAAGAAGATAAGGGTAGAGCCAAGAAGGCGGCTTTCCCTCCAGATGCACCATCACAGGAGCGAGCACTGGGTGGTCATCTCAGGCACCGCCCGCGTGCAAAGGGGCGAAGAGGTCGTGGATATCAGCATAAACCAGTCCACGTACATCCCCAGGGGCGTGAGGCACAGGCTTGAGAACCCCGGGGATACCCCGCTTGAGATAATCGAGGTGCAAAACGGCGAGTATGTCGAGGAAGAGGACATAGTGCGCTTCGAGGACGACTTCCAGAGGAAATAAGATAAAGATGGGCCTGCATACCGGCATAGACGTCGTCTCCATCAGCAGGATAAGGGACGCGGCGGCAAGGGTCCGCTTTCTTGAAAGGGTCTTTACCCCCGATGAGCTTCGCTATTCGTTCGGCAGGAGGGACCCTTACAGGCACCTTGCCGGCAGGTTTGCCGCAAAGGAGGCGTGCATGAAGGCCTTGAGGGGCCTTTCCCCGGGGCTCGGCTGGAAGGATATAGAGGTCAAGAGGGATAAGGACGGCAGGCCAGGTCTCGTCTTGCGCCCAGAGGCGGAAAGACTCCTCGGGAAGACAAGCGCCCTTGTGAGCATATCCTATTCAGGGGACATGGCCTTTGCGTTGGTCTCCGTCGGTTAAGCGGTTCTCAAAACGCAGGCTTTATAGCCTGAATGTGATGTGAGTTTTTAAGTAAAAATCCGGAAACTCAAGGGTAGCGCCATGAAACAACGTGAGCAATGGGGGTCGAGGATAGGGCTTATCCTTGCAATGGCGGGAAACGCGATAGGCCTCGGCAATTTTTTGAGGTTCCCGGTCCAGGCCGCCGACAACGGCGGCGGGGCCTTCATGATCCCGTACTTCATCTCGCTGCTGGTCCTTGGCATCCCGCTCATGTGGGTCGAGTGGGGCATAGGCCGGTACGGCGGCTCGCTCGGCCACGGCACGGCGCCCGGCATGTTCGATGCCCTGTGGAAGAGCCGGCTTGCCAAGTACGTCGGCGTACTCGGTGTCTTTTTGCCGCTCGTCATAGTCATATATTACACATACATCTGTTCATGGACCCTGGCCTTCAGCCTTTTTTCGGTCCTGGGCAACTACCCGAGCCCGGATAGCATCGCTACAGCGGCATCTGCCTCAGAATACCTTAAGCCATACCAGGCGTTCCTCTACGATTATATAGGCGCCTCCGGCGGCGGGGGCATGCTGACGCCATCGCCGATAGCCTACGTCTTCTTTCTCGTGACCCTTCTTCTGGGGCTCTGGATATTGGGCAAGGGCGTATCCGGAGGCATCGAGATATTGAACAAGCTCGCCATACCGGCCCTGTTCGCGATGGGCCTCATACTTTTCATAAAGGTCTTTACTCTTGCATCTCCCACAGACCCGTCGGTCAACATAACGGAAGGGCTCGCCTTCCTGTGGGAGCCGGACTTCAGCGGCCTCCTGAGCGCGAAGGTCTGGCTTGCGGCCGCCGGCCAGATATTCTTTACCCTGTCTCTGGGCATCGGGGCCATCCTCACCTACGCGAGCTATGTGAAAAAGGACGAGGACATAGCCCTTGACGGCCTCTCGACCGCGAGCCTTAACGAGTTCGCCGAGGTGGTATTCGGGTCGACCATAGCGCTGGCCTCCGCCGTCATCTTCTTTGGCACCCAGGGGGCCTCAGAGATAGCTTCAGGAGGGGCCTTCAAGCTCGGCTTCATCAGCATGCCGGCGATCTTCACGCACATGAGCTACGGCCAGTTCTACGGTTTTCTTTGGTTCATGCTCCTTTTCTTCGCTGGGCTTACATCCATGGTGGCCCTTTCGCAGCCGGTGGTCGCCTTTTTCGAGGACGAGTTCGGATGGGAGAGAAGGAGGTCGGTCATCGTCCTTGGCGCCATCTTCTTCGTCTCCGCGCACCTGCCGATATTCGTAAACGGCGCGCTCGATGAGATGGACTTCTGGGCCGGGACATTCGGCCTGGTGATACTCGCTCTCCTTGAGATGATAATCTTTTTCTGGATATTCGGCGCGGACAAGGCGTGGGAGGAGATAACAAGGGGGGCGCACATAAAGATACCGAGGGTCTTCTTTTATGTGATGAAGTACGTGACCCCGGCCTTCCTCATAGTAATACTCGCGGCGTGGACGTACGAGCAGCTTCCAACGGTGCTCGCAAAGGGAGACGCCGGGGTATGGGTTACGAGGGCATTTCTCGCGCTCCTTCTGCTGGCCAATATAGCGGGGGTGAGGTACGCGTGGAAAAGGAGGCGGGCATGACCGCAGGCGGCTGGATATTCCTGGCGCTATCATGGGGTACTGTAAGCGTCTTCGTGGCTTTTTGCTTTTATAAGGTCTTCAAGAAGATCGGTTTCCGGTAGGCTTAGCGTTCAAGCTTGCGAAGGAGCCTCTCGGCCTTTCTCCTCCTGTGCCGGATGACCGCGTATTTTACAGCATAGTAGGTAGCAAACGTGCTAACGGCCGAGACTATGACGTTGCCGACAAGAAAGACCACGTAGGCCCAGCCTGCTCCTGTAAGAAACCCCTCAGCCTTTACCTTGTCTACTATGGTCGAGTAATCCTCCCTCATGATAAAGCTCCCCACGACAACGCTCATGGTCCAGAAAAAAGGTGATGTGAGCGGGTTTGCTATGAGGGTGCCGAGGACCGCTGATGCCTTGTTGGCCTTGAGGACGAAGGCTGCGGCAAGGGAAAATATCATACCCAGGCCGAAGGTCGGGAGCACACCCATCAGTACGCCGATGGATGCCCCGCGCGCGATCCTCTCAGGCGGGTCGTCGATGCGAAGTATCCTGAGATAGATAAGCTTCGCCCTCCTCCTTATCCAGACAAGGGGGTGCTTCTTGTCTATCCCGTTCCTGTATTTTCCGTCTGTTTTTTCCATTTCAGGCGGGCCGGAGATGCTTGGCAAGGAAACTCATATAAATAAGTTACCACACGCCTTCCAGGCAAGTCAATCTACGCTGGGAGGGGGTCTGGAAGAAAATCCTGCGCTGAATGCGTACCTGGGGGACCCGGTCTATCTATTTGTAAAATCAAGCGAAGCCAGACTCTTTAGGGTAAATATGCTAAATAAGACCTAAATAGTCCAAAATTTTCCTTGCGCTCCTTACGGCTTTGTGTATAATTACACGTAAGCTGCTTAAAGAGAGCGCGGCTGATAAAAATCACGACATAAAGATAAAACTGAGGAGGGTTTTTCGATGCAGCAGGCAAACGTGAGCACAAGCAGGGAGTTCAAGGACGACGCGGTCAACAAGGTCACATTCATAAAGACTGAGCAGCTGGTGCAGGATACCTATTATTTCAAGCCAGGCCAGGTGCTCGACTATCACAGGCATCCGGGCGGAGACCAGATATTCTTCGTGCACGAGGGAGAGGGCACCTATTATATCGATAACGGCAAGGAGTCGACAACAACTCTTAAGCCCGGTGTGGTCGTGCTCGCGCCCAAGGGCGTTTGGCACAAGATCGTGGCAAAGGGCGAGCTTGTCGTATCTCAGGCAACCGGCCAGCCGGCGGGCTTCGAAAAGAGGGCTTAAGCCAACGAGTCAAAGAAACTGCAAAGGGCAGGGGAAAATCCCCCTGCCCTTTTTTTGATACAACGGAACAGGCCGCGCCAAAAAGAGCAGCTCCCTTCCCTTGACAATAACTCACTCAAACAGCTAAAATGTCTCGCCTTCCTGAAGATGCACGCGGGCAGTCCCCGTATTTTCACCGCGGTGAGCATCGACTTTCAGGGGCAGAGGGCAATATACTCCAGGTCCATCTGGTTCAGGTAAAAATGACCTCTCGGCCACGCTATTATGCCTTTTTGAAACTCTCCGTAATCTTAAGCGCGATAGTCTTCCTCGTACTTACCTTATTCATCGACCCGCGAAAGGATATAATAGGCACCAACGACGACGGCAGTTATTTCTCGTACGTGAGGTCCGTTGTGGTCGACAGGGACCTTGACCTCGCAAACGAGTACGAGAGCCTTAAGATAACAAACTTCAAGTACTCTCCCATCGGCCGTCCGGAAAACAAGTATTCGGTGGGGTTTCCACTTACCGTCCTCCCGTTCTACCTTTTGACTCATATATTCGTGCTCATCCTTAACTTCCTCGGGGCAGGTCTTGACGCTACGGGCTATTCCGTCATTTATCAGCTCTCGTTCAGCCTGGGGGCTCTGGTCTACGGATATGCCGGGCTTGTCATCTCCTGTAAGCTCGCGAAAAGATACTTTTCTGATAGGATCTCCTTCCTGTCGGTCCTCGCGATCTTTTCAAGCTCGAACATAATCTATTACTTCATGCGGGAACCCTTCATGTCGCACCTTTCCTCCTTTTTCTCGGTGGCGCTCTTTCTATATATGTGGAGCATCGTGAGGGATGGAGAAGGCGGCAAGGGCGCCTGTTTCACTCTGGGGGCGGCGGCCGGCCTCATGATAATCATCCGGCAGCAGGACGTGACCTTCCTGGCGGTGCCTCTGGTGGACGCCCTTATCGGGTATGCGAGAGAAAGGAAGGCCCCGTGGTTTCTGTCAGCGGGTAAGCTCGTTGCCGCGCTCGCGGGTTTTCTTCCGTTAATAGCGGTGCAGCTTTTCGTGTGGAAGGCGGTCTTTGGCTCTTTCCTGGTCTATTCATACTCCGGAGAATCGTTCATATATGCCGCCTCTCCAAAGATACTGGAGGTCCTCTTTTCGTCGAAACACGGCCTAATAAGCTGGAACCCCATAATACTGGCCGCCCTTGCCGGACTTGTTCTGTTCATGAAGGCGCGACCACGCGCGGGGTGGCTGCTGCTCGCGGCCTTTCTCATGCAGCTTTACGTGAACGCTTCATGGCACATGTGGTGGTTCGGGAACTCATTCGGCCACAGGGCGTTCATAAGCTCTACCCCGATATTCGTGATCGGCCTTTCAGCCTTGATGGACAAGGCCAATAGCAGAGGCAGGACCGCCTGGGCAGTCCTCGGGGTAAGCATCCTCGCGGCATGGAACATGGTAATGGTCCTTGCCTACCTTTCAGAGATGATCCCATATGCCGATTACTTCAGCTGGTGGGAGTTAATACTCAAGCTCAAGGAGCTGCCGGCGGCGGTCTTAAGGAAGATAGCGTCGCTGTAAGGGGATTACCTGACGAGGCCTATCATGACGTCCATCACATTGGCGCCAGTCGGCCCTGTTATGAAAAGCCCATTGACCGGTTTGAAGAAGTTGTAGGAATCGTTCGCGACGAGATATTTTTCAGGGTCAAGACCCAACGCTTGAGCCTTTTTAAGCGTATCGGGCATCGAGAAGGCCCCTGCGGCAACTGTAGGGCCGTCTGTGCCGTCAGTTCCGGCGGCAAGCACTGATACTCCTGTTGCGCCGGCGAGTGTGATCGCGCATGCAAGCGCGAACTCCTGGTTCCTTCCGCCTTTGCCTCTGCCTGTTACCTTCAAGGTAGTCTCACCTCCCATGAGCACGCACGCTGGCCGGCTTACGGGGTTGCCGGAGCCTTTTATCTCTTTCAGGATGGAGGCAAAAAATCCGGCGGCTTCCCTGGTATTGCCGGTTATCGTCGACGAGAGTATGAGTGTCTTGAGGCCCAAAGAGGCGCCCTTCTTTTTCGCCGCCGCAAGGGCTGTAGCGTTGTCGGTAAGTATGACGTTAACGCATCTTTCGAACGCCCTGTGCCCCGGTTTGGGGGTTTCAACAACCGCGCCCTTCGCGCCTTTTCGGAGAAAGGCCGTTATATCCCGCGGGGCCCTGGAGTAGATGGCGTACCTCTTTAGTATCTTCAAGGCCCCTTTAAAGGTCGTCGGGTCAGGGGCTGTCGGGCCGGAGCCGATTGAAGACATGTCGCTTCCGACAACGTCAGAGACGATAAGGGTCAAAACCTTCGCCGGAAAGGCGGTCTCGGCCAGGCGTCCGCCCTTTATCCGCGAGAGGTGCTTTCTTACTACGTTTATCTCGTCTATCGTCGCGCCGGAGTTTACGAGGAGCCTTGTCACCTTCTGCTTGTCAGTCAGGCTTATGCCCCCGGCAGGCGAGGGCACAAGGGCGGAGGCGCCGCCTGTGAGAAGGAAGATGACAAGGTCGTCTTCGCCGGCCCTCTCCGCTATCTTTATTATCCTTTCGGCTGCCGCAACGCCGCTCGCGTCGGGTATGGGGTGTCCGGCCTCCAGGACCTCGATACGTTTGAGCGTCAAGGAGTGTCCGTACCTGGTCACAACCAGGCCGCCTGTTATGCTCTCACCCAATATCTCCTCGACCGCCTTTGCCATCGGGCATACGCCCTTGCCGGCTCCTATGACAAAGATACGCCTGTATGGTCTGAGGTCCAGGGAGATTTGTTTTTTGATCGTGAGTTTTTTTGAAGAAGCTGAAAAACGCAGGTTATTTCGGACGGCGCTATATGGCGAGGCGGCCTCAACGGCCGCGTAGAAGAGCTCCTGGAGAATAGCCTTATCTGCCCCCGTTCTCATATCTGTTGGTTATGGGCATGCGCCTGTCCTTGCCGAGGGCCCTGGGGGTTATCTTGACCCCCGGGGGCGCCTGCCTTCTCTTGTATTCGCTACTGTCTACCATCGAGGCCACCTTCCTTACAAGCTCTTTTCCAAAGCCCATCATGGCGATTTCCTCTATTGACCTGTCCTCCTCGACGTAGGCCTTGAGTATCCTGTCGAGCGTATCATAAGGAGGGAGCGTGTCCTGGTCGGTCTGGTCCGGCCTCAGCTCCGCCGTAGGCGCCTTTGTGAATACCCTTTGCGGGATGAGCTCGCTGCCTTCAAGCTCGTTTAACTTTTGAGAGACCCTGTAGACGAGGGTCTTTGGCACGTCTTTTATCACCGCGAAGCCCCCGGCCATGTCCCCGTAGAGTGTAGCGTACCCGACGCTCATTTCGCTCTTGTTCCCGGTCGTAAGGACAAGCCAGCCGAACTTGTTGCTCAAGGCCATGAGGATATTGCCCCTTATCCTGGCCTGCATATTCTCCTCCGCCTCGTTGGGCCTTGTGCCGGAGAAGGCCTTGCGCATCATGTCAAGGTATCTCTGGTAGGTATCGTCTATGGGTATGGTCATCTTCTTTATGCCGAGGTTTCTGGCCAGAGATGCCGCGTCATCGATACTCTCTTTCGATGTATACCTCGAAGGCATGAGAACTCCGGTGATGTTCTCTTTGCCGAGGGCGAGGCAGGCGACAGAGGCGACAAGTGAAGAGTCTATCCCGCCGCTCAAGCCGACTACCACGTGGTTGAAGCCGTTTTTCCTTACGTAGTCTCCTGTGCCGAGTATGAGCGCCTTTAGTACTTCTTCAGACTCGTTCAAAGGCCCGGCCTCTTTTTTTGCAAGGCGCTGGAGCTTCGTTTTTTTAGGCAGGGCCCCAAGGTCGACGGTTTTGACCTCCTGGGGGGCCATCCTTTTGGCCTCGCGCCTTCTCGGGTCGTGGAGACGGACCATCGATATCGAATCGATATCCAGGTCGGTTATTATCAGGTCCTCTTCGAAGGCCCTGCCCCTGGCGATTATCTCTCCCCTTTCATCGACGACCATGCCCCTGCCGTCAAATACCAGCTCGTCCTGCCCGCCTACGGTGTTGTTGTAGGCGATAATCACCTCGTTGTCCCTCGCCCTTGTGACGAGCATCTCCTCCCTGGCCACGGCCTTGCCAGTGTGGTAAGGGGAGGCGTTTATGTTCACGATGAGCTCGGCCCCTGCAAGGCACTGCGCCCTGGCGGGGCCGTCCGGGTACCAGATGTCCTCGCATATCTCTATGCCTATGGTTATGCCGCCCAGGACGAAGTTCAAAGGATCCGTGCCCGCCTGGAAATACCTCTGCTCGTCAAAGACGCCGTAGTTTGGCAGGTACATCTTGTGATAGACGGCCGCGACCTTGCCGCCATGCACTATCGCCGCCGCGTTGTATATATCGGCCTTCCTGTCGACGAAGCCTACTATGGCGGTTATGCCGCTTATCTTTCTGGCGAGGACTTTGAGGGCCTTGAGGTTGTCGTCTATGAAGCCGGGCTTCAAGAGCAGGTCTTCAGGCGGATATCCCGTAAGGGAGAGTTCAGGGAAGAGGATAAGCCCTGCCCCGGCCTTCTTCGCCTTCCCGGTATAGGAGAGTATCTTTTTTGCGTTGCCCCTGATATCGCCCACGGTTGGGTTTATCTGGGCCATGGCGAGCCTTAATCTGCGCATGGGTAGAAGATTATCAGAAGGGCTTTTACGTGTAAAGGGAGAATGGAACAGAAAAGAGGGAAGGCCCCTTCTTCTTCTTTACAACCTTGCGCAAGGGGTCTATAATCTCCGGCCATGAGCAACCCTTACGCGATATTCGATCGAGCCGAGAGGAAGAGGTCGGTCTCCAGGTTCCTCGAAGCGATACCGCTTTACCTCGAGGCCAAGAGGCTCTCCGGTGTAGATGACGAGCTTAAAAGCGCCTGCTTTTTCTCCCTCGGGGATACCTACCGGATGGTCGGCGAGTTCTCCAAGGCTGGAAGATGCTATCTCTCCTCACGTAAGCTCCTCCTCGCCATGGGAGATGAGGTAAGGGCCATCGACTCGATGGTCGGCCTGGGTCTTAGCCTCAGGGCTACCGGAGAGGTGAGGGAATCGCTTGCGCTCTTTAACGAGGCCCTCAAGAGCTACAAAAAGCTGGGGGACAGGGCCGGGGTGGCCTTTACGCTCTGGGCAAGGTCAGGGGCGCTTCGCCTGAAGGGCGATCTTTTGGGCACGATAGCCGGCTTCAAGGAGGCAAGAGCGAGCTTTTCGCGCCTGCGCGATAAGAGCGGGGTTGGATATTGCCTCACAGGCCTCGGCGGGGCCTCCCGCGTGGCGGGCAAGCACAGGGACTCGAACAGGTACTATACAGAGGCGAATAAGCTTTTCAGGGAGTTAAAGGATACCTTCGGTGTCGCGTACTCCTACTGCGGCATAGCGAACTCGATGAGGATGGTCGGGGACCTCCGTGGCTCTCTAAAGTTTTTCAAGTTGGCCAAGGAAAATTACAGGAAGATAGGCGACAAGGTGAGCTACGCCTATACCCTTTGGGGTGAGGGGACCGCTTTGCAGATGCTCGGCAAGGATAGCGCCGCGCTCTATGACTTCAAAGAGGCGCTCTCTCTTTTCAAAGAGACAAGGGACAGGCGGGGGCTCATCTACTGTATTATGTCAATCGGCGAGATAGATTTTGGAATCAACCCTAAAAAGGGGCTAAGGGCCTTCAGCTCTGCCCTAAAAAAAGCGGAAGCGCTTGGCCTCGGCGTTGAGGCCCGCTATGCCAGGATGCTTCTGGATAAAGCGAAAAAAGATCCGGGGGCGATCCCGCTAAACCTCGCATAGAGAATGGATATCACCCAGGCCCTTGTCCTCGCCATAATACAGGGCATAACCGAATTCCTCCCGATATCCTCCACCGCGCACCTGATACTGGTCCCGCTCATCACAGGGTGGCCTGACCAGGGGCTTTCCTTCGACGTGGCCCTCAATACCGCGACCTGGCTCGCGGTGGTCGTCTATTTCCGCAAGGACATAATAGCGATAAGCCGCGGCTTCGTAAGGAGCCTTGGTGAAAGGTCGCTTAAGGGCAACCACGAAGGCGCGCTCGCGTGGATGGCGCTTTTGGGCACCATACCAGTCGGCCTGGCCGGGGTGCTCGCCCACGATGTCGTAGCAGGCGAGCTTCGCACCCTTGAGGTGATAGGCTGGTCGTCAATAATCTGGGGGCTTGTCCTTTGGGTGGCTGACAGGAACCCCGGCAGAACGGATATCAAAGAGGTCGGATGGAAGGCTGCGATCGCCGTAGGCCTGGCCCAGGCCATAGCCCTCGTGCCCGGCACAAGCCGGTCGGGCATTACCATGACGGCCGGGCTTTTTATGGGTCTATCGCGCATGGCCGCGGCGAGGTTCTCATTCCTTCTTGCTATCGTTGTCGGGGCCTTGGCCGGGGCGAAGGAGGGGGCCGATATGGTAAAGGCCGGGGTCGACACGCCCTGGACCGCCGTCCTCATAGGCGGGTCCGTGGCATTTGTCTCAGCCTACCTTGCGATACATTACTTCCTTAAGATCATCTCCCGCTCGTCGATGGTGCCGTTCGTCGTATACCGTGTCGCCCTCGGCGTCGTCATCTTAGCCTACGCATATTACAATCTTTAAGGAAGCTCTGATTGCTGGTCCCCCTCTTTCCTGAAGAGGGGTCAGGGGAGATTATCTTTGAATGGTTTATAATCCCCCTTAGTCCCCCTTTAGAAAAGGGGGAGATTTCAGCCTCAGATGAGAAACTTCCCGTTCTTCTGAATCGCCTTCCCGTCGAGGTATATGGCCCCGCCCCGCCTCAGGTCCTTTATCATGTCCCAGTGTATGGCGGATGAGTTCTTGCCCCCGGCCCGCTCGTAAGACCTGCCGACCGCGAGGTGGACCGTGCCGCCTATCTTCTCGTCGAAGAGGATGTCCTTGGTGAACTTCTGTATGCCGTAGTTTACGCCTATCCCCAGCTCGCCCAGGAAGCGCGCCCCCTTGTCCGTGCCGAGCATGGCCATGAGGAAGTCTTCGTTCTTGTCGGCGCTCGCCTCCACTACCTTCCCGCCCCTGAACCTCAAGCGTATGCCGGTGACCTCTCTACCCTGGTAGATGGCTGGCATCTCATAGTATATGTAGCCTTCTGCGCTCGTCTCTTCAGGGGAGAGGAATACCTCCCCGTCGGGCATGTTCCTTTCGCCGTAGCAGGGGATGGCCTTGCGGCCGCGTATGCCTATCTTGATATCCGTATCCGTGCCGACTATCCTTACCTCGTTGGCCCTGTCGAGGGCCGCCTTGAGCTTCATCTCCTTCTGCTTTACCTTCTTCCAGTCTATGTTCGTGGCGCCGTAGACAAAATCCTCGTACTCTTCGAGGCTCATATCGGCCTCCTGGGCGAGGCCGTTGGTGGGGAAGTTGCAGAGGACCCATCTCTTGCGGTTGACTATCTCCTCGCTTATCGGGCGGAGCACCTTTGTCCGCTTGCCGACGACCCTGGGGTCGGCGTTGGAGAGCGCCTTCTTGTTGGCCGAGGCCCTTATGTTCACGAAGCAGTCGATTTTTTTGGCCTCGAATAGCCTGGTCGTGGGGAAGAAGGCTATCTGCTCCGGGCTTGCCGTATCGAAGAATATGCTGGATGTCTCCTCGAAGCCTATGCTCGTGAGCGGGTGCCCCCCGGCCTTAAGTACCTCCCTGAAGACTTCGAGCACCAGCGGCTTTGCGAGCTCTGTTGTGGAGCTTATGAGGACGGTGTCGCCCTTTTTTACCCCGATGGAATGATTTACAAGGATGGAAGCGAGCTTTTTTTGGCGCGGGTCGGCCATTATACGGACCCTCCGGTCTTTTTTTTGGCAGGCTGCTGAAAAAGGCCAATCTGCGGTGTCGTCTTCAAAATTCGTCATTGCGGCGTACAGAAAAGTACGCCTCATTCCTCATTTTTCGACTCCTTGCATCTTGACCTTTTTGAGCAGCCTGAACCTGATTTTGAGTTTTTTAGCAACCTGTTGGATTCCACCCCATAAAGGAGTGGAAGTCGTTGCTTCAGTTCATCTGGAACTTATCGATGAGGACCCTTCTCAGCCTCGGCGCGTATACAAGGTCAAAGACCACTTCCTTGCCGGGGAAGAGCTTTAGCGCGTACTCCCTTACCGCCGCGACGTGCCCCGAGGCCTCAACAGGGGTCATCTCCGGTGTCTCAAGGATGAGGGCTATGGTAAATTCGATCATCCTGCGTAGATGCCTGATCCTCTTGTCCTCGTCCTTTATCTCTTCGTTTGTCGGGGGCCTTTCAATCGCCGCCATATCGTTTCCTTCAAGCGCCCGCCGGGATATAAAGCGCGCCCTGCCGCGTCCGCCTTTCCCGCAGAAGCCCTTCTATTTTGTCTATGATCATGAACTTATTTACGCCCCATACAGGGGCGAGGAGAAGCCGCCTGGGGACATCCCCGCACAGGCGGTGGATGATCATCTCCGGGGGCAGCCGCTCAAGGCATTTTACCACCATATCCGCGTACTCTTCAAGGCTGAGGGTCTTTACCTCGCCTCTTCTCCAATCCTCTTCAAGGCGCGTGCCCTTTATTACCTGAAGCTGATGGAATTTTATGCCGCTTACGGGCAAGGCGCTTACAAAGTCCATGGTATTGAGGATATCAGCCAACCCCTCCCCCGGCAAACCGACTATCACATGGGCGCAGACCTCTATCCCCCGCTTTGCCGCCCTCCCGCAGGCGTCGGCGAATTCGGCCGCGGTATGGCCCCTGTTTATCCTTTCAAGCGTTGAGTCATTGGCCGACTGAAGCCCAAGCTCAATCCAAAGATGTTTTTTTGATCCAAGCTCACAAAGGAGGTCAAGGACCTCTTCTGCAAGGCAGTCCGGCCTGGTCGAGACCGCTATCGCGGCGACCTCCGGGATGAGGGCCTCTTCGTAGAGCCTCTTGAGTTCCTCCACGGGGGCGTGGGTATTCGTATTCACCTGGAAGTATGCTATGAAGCTATCCGCCTTGTGGCGCTTTCTTACATACTCGATGCCGCTCAGAAGCTGTTCCCTTACACGGGAGCCGGAGATGAAATCCTTTGGAAGGAGGGTGGAAGAGTCGCAGTAGGCGCAGCCGCCTTTGCCTTTTGCCCCGTCCCTGTTCGGGCAGGAAAGGCCGGTATTTATGCTCACCTTGAAGAGCTTGCAGCCGAAGGTGGATCTAAGGTGGCTGGAAAGGGAGTTGTAGAGTCTGGTTTCTTGCGTCATGTGAGTATTGGCAGGACAAAATCTGTGTTTTTCATCAGCCTGCTTAGTGCAGCCCTTCTCTTCGCACAAGCTCCGCCGCCCATGAGGATATCTTTTCATTGTCCTTGAAGACGAAGCCCCGGCTCCGGTAATGGTAGTCCGAGACCTTGACGACGTATTCGATCCCGGAGACCGTTCCGTCCTCGGAGGATATGGTAGAGATGATGGAATCGTCGACTATCACGAAAAGGCCCGCGAGCTTCCCGAGGACCGGATTGCTCGAGGCCCAGCCTGTATAGTCCTTGCCCTCCTCAAAGGGCTTTATCTCGTAGTTGTTCTGGAACTCAACTACACCGCCACCCATTTGTTCAAGCCTCATCGTGCCCTGGCACCTCCAGAGCTCTTCTCCGTGGGTTATCCTCGCGGACCCGTCCATCTGCATGGGGTTGCCTTGCTGGTCGAAGAACTCGCCTTTTGTGGCCCAGAGCCCTTCCTCGAGAAGGAACGTGTGAGTTATCTTCATCCGCGCCCTTCCCCGGCGGCCCCGTCGTCTCCCACGCCTTTAGGAAGCCCGGGCCTTACGACAACGCTCTTGTATTCCTTGACCGTTACCATGCCGGGCTTGGCGCCCCTGGGTTTTTTCACGTTCCTGGCCTCCGAGTATATCACCTCCACCTTGCCTGCGTTCTTCGCCTTGCTGTAGAACGCGGCTATGGAGGCGGCCTCCTCGATAGTCCGTTTCGTAAGCTCGCCGCCCTTTCCCGCTATCTTTATAAGGGCGTGAGAGCCGGGCGAGCCCTTGACATGGAACCAGAGGTCGTCGCCTGACGCGTATTTCGCCACAAGGAGGTCGTTGCCGAGCCCGCTTTTTCCGCAGAGTATCTCAAAACCTTCTGTCGAGGAGAACCTCCTTACAGGCTCAACCCTCTCGACTTCCTTTACAGCCGCTTTTTCCACCTTTTTAAGATAGCCCCCTCTCGCAAGCTCGTCATCAAGGTCCTGAAGCCCTTCAAGGTCCCCTGCCGCCTCCCATTCATAGACGAGCGTTTCGATGTAATTTATCTCTTCCTCAACGGCAGGCATACGCTCCTTAAGGAGAAGAAGAGCCTTTTTCCCTTTCCTGGCGCGCTTGAAGTACTTCTCTACATTCTCCTTCGCCCCGAGCCTCTCGTCGAGCTTGACCTTGACCATCTCCGGAGGGTCTTTAGTATAGTCTATCAACTCGGCCTCTTTCAAACCCCTTTTAAGGAGATGGAAGTTCGATGTAAGAAGCTCCCCGTTCTTATAGTTTTCGACCTCGGCAAGGGCCCTCATCCGGTCGCCTTCGAGGTTTACAAGTTTTCTCCTTAGTTTCTTCTCCGCCTCCGAGATCACCCGTCTGAGGCCGGTTTTACGCGCTGTAAAAATTTCTCCATCCACAAGCCTTGAGTAGAACCTGTCTGCCGCCATGTTCCAGCTTTCGCCTTCGGTCCTTTCAACGGCCGCCTCCTTAGGGCGCGCTCCGGGGGGCAGGGCTTCGAGCTTCAATCCAGGGAGAACGCCCCTCACAGAGCTTTCAGGGGGGAAGTACCTGAGGGCGTCAAGGACGACTCCCCGCCCGTCGACCAGGATTATATTGCTCGATTTTCCGGTTAGCTCGCAGACGAGCCGCAACGACTCCCTTTCGCCTGAATCTGTTTTTTTACTGAGGTCTATAATGGCTATGCGCTCGAGGTCCTGCTGGCGGATATCCTCTATGCGGGCGTTCGTTATCCTGCTCCTCAGGAAGGCGCAAAAGCGCAAGGGGGCAGGGGGGTTCTCAAAAGGCCTTTCGGTTATATGGATCCTCGAGAGGCTGTGGTGCGCGGAAATGATAAGAGAAGCTTGCGCCCCCCGCGCGAATATCTTCAAGATGATATTGCGCTCGTCAGGCTCAAATACCTTTGATACGACCCCGCCCATGAGCATCTCTTCCAGCTCAGAGACGACCTCTTTTAACAATAGCGGCCCCATGATTTAAAGATTATAACATCTTGAGCGTTCCGACAGAATGCTTAAATAAACCAACACTTGATGGTCTGCCAGGGCCGGATCCAGCACTGGATACTGTATACGAAAACCAGCTTGACAACACAGTGGCGATTGTTATATTATCAAACAATAAATTACAATCGGCGTAAAGTCGGTCTGTCTCACGCTTCAGATCTTTCCAATGCGGTCCACAGTCGTACCGCGCTTCAGCTCCTGATACAGCTTCTACGGGTTTTAAAAGACCGGAGGAAACGGCCAATGGATAAGAAGGATAAAGACTCAAAAGGTCAAGCCGCTATAGATGTCAGGCAAGAGGCCAGGACGTCCAGGCGCGGTTTTCTCAGGAAGGCCATCGTCACAGGCGTCGCCGTTACCGCTACAGCGGGCCTTGCCAAAAAGACCAGCGACCTTCTTCTCAAGGAAGACTGCCAGAAGGCATATCTCGACGACGTGCTCCCCGGGGACAAGGTCCTCGCGGCAAGGAGCTACGTAGTGATGACGAAAGAAGAGAAGGATGCCCTCGTAGAGCGCATGATCCAGTTTCACAAGAACCCGGAGGCCTGATTCCTGGCCTGGTTGAGATATCCGTAGAATATCATGCATGATGCTCAGAACGGATGGAGGGAACGTGTCTGAAATAACGGACAAAGATAAGTCGAACGAGCAGGCGGGCCCTGAGGGGAACTCCCGCCGCGAGTTCTTGAGCAAGGCCGCGAAAGGCACAGTTGCCGCCGCTGCGGTCGCCGGCGCTGGAGCGCTCCTCGCCAACTCCGACACCGCCGAGGCGAAGGCCTCCTGGGGCGAGTGGTTTCAGAAAAACTACCGCCTCATGACCGATGAGGAGAAAAAAGAATCGATAGCCAGGCTTGAGAAGAGGTACACCGAGGAGTTCGGCAAGAAGACCACGGTAGACGGCACGCCTGCCCAGGAAGGGGTGCTCTTCGGCTACGCCCTCAATATCCAGAAGTGCATCGGCTGCAGAAGATGCGTCCACGCCTGCGTCAAGGAGAATAACCAGTCCCGCGACAACCCAGAGATACAGTGGATCAGGGTCTTGAAGATGGAGAAGGGCAACTTCCTCGCCGAGAACATGGACAAGGGCTACCCCGACCCCGTTGGCATCCAGGTCGGCGGGAACGCCTATCAGAACGCCGGGGTTACTCTCGAAGGAGAGCACTACTACGAGCCTGAACAGGTGCCTGAGAAGGGCCATTTCTACCTCCCCATGCAGTGCATGCAGTGCGAGAAGCCGCCCTGCGTAAAGGTCTGCCCCGTGCGCACCACCTACAGGGAGCCGGACGGCATAGTTGTCATCGACTACAACTGGTGCATAGGCTGCAGGATGTGTGTCTCGGCCTGCCCATACTGGGCCAGGAGGTTCAACTGGGGCGAGCCCAACCTCCCGAAAGAGGAGATGAACCCGAACACCCATTACCTGGGCAACCGCCCGAGGATGAAGGGCGTTACCGAGAAGTGCACCTTCTGCATGCAGAGGACAAGGCAGGGAAGATACACCGCCTGCGTGGAGGTCTGCCCGGTCGGGGCGAGGAAGTTCGGCAACCTCCTCGACCCTGAAAGCGAAGTCAGGAAGGTACTGGAGAAGAAGAGGGTCTTTAGGCTCAAGGCAGAGCTCAATACCTACCCGAAGTTCTTCTACTTCATAGATTAGGGGAATAAGATGAAGCCTGTTATCCGTTTTGCCCTGGATTCGTTCCTTTATCTTGTAAGGGGGAGCGCCAGGTACTATGCCTGGCTCATGTTCCTGGGGTTCCTCATGCTCCTCATGTTCTACGGGGCATTCGAGCAGTTCACCAAGGGCATGATAGTCACCAACTACAACGACCAGGTCAGCTGGGGCCTTTACGAGGCCCAGTTCATCTTCCTTGTCGGCGTGGCGGCCGCGGCGGTGACGGTCGTCTTCCCTTCCTATGTCTATCACCATAAGAAGCTTAAAGAGATAGTGGTCCTTGGAGAGATGCTGGCCATCGCCGCCGTCTCCATGGTCATGATATTCATAATGTTCCACATGGGCCGCCCGGACAGGTTCTGGCACCTTATCCCCGTGATAGGGATATTCAACTGGCCGAATTCCTTGCTCACCTGGGACGTCATCGTCCTGAACGGCTATCTCGGCCTCAACGCCATCTGCGGCTTCTACTACCTCTACAAGAGGTATACCGGCCAGGAGGTCAATAAGCTCTTCTACATGCCGCTGGTCTATATATCGATAGTCTGGGCGCTCTCCATACACACCGTGACGGCATTCCTCATCAACACCATGCCATCGAGGCCGATGTGGTTCCATTCGATGATGCCGATCAAGTTCATCTCTACGGCCTTTGCCGCCGGTCCGGCGATGATAATACTCGCCTTCCTGGCGATAAGGAAATACACGAAGCTCAAGATAGCCGATGAGGCGATAGAGACCCTCGCGCAGATAGTCACATGGTGCCTGGGGATCGCCATATTCCTCGGGATCTCGGAGGTCGTAACCGAGTTGTATCCGGCAACCGAGCATTCTTTCTCGCTCCAGTATCTCATCATGGGCAAGCACGGCCTCTCCGGTCTGGTGCTCTGGTACTGGTCCTCGGTGCTTTTCCTTCTGGCGGGCTTTTTCATGCTCCTTTGCCCGCCCTTGAGGAAAAATCACAAGTTCTGGCTCCCTCTGGCCTGCGTCCTGACATTCGCGGGCATATGGATAGACAAGGGCATGGGCCTCGTGGTCCCGGCCTTCATCCCGTCCCCAGTGGGCGAGTTTTCAGAGTATACGCCTTCGGCGATCGAGATAATAAATACCCTCGGCGGCTGGGCAACCGGCCTCTTTATCTTCACGCTGCTCGCGAAGGTCTCCATCGGGGTCCTGCTTGGCGAGTTGAAGTACTCAGAGGATGAGGGCTGGAGCCCCTCAGGCGAGTGGGAGCCCATAGTCCACTCGAACGAGGAGGTGTACAAATGAGAAAGCCTTTCGCTTCTGTATTGACCTACGGCCTCGCCCTGGGGCTTTTCTTCACGGCCTCCCCGCTCCATTCAGAAGATACGTATATTTATAACCTCAAGAATAAGCAGGAGCCCGCGGAATGCTTTGAGAGCAGGGAAGGCTATTCTACCGTGCAGCGCTCCGAGACAACGCCCGGCGCGCCGAACGTGAAGTGCTCGAACAAGACAGGCGGTGTCCTCTGGTGGGGAGACCCGTTTGACGGCACAGAGCCCATGGGGCAGATGCCGGTCGAGGCCGACTACAGCCGTGAAGAGGCGGTCGTAAAGCCCAGACAATCGCAGCTTAAGTACTTCATGCCATGTACCGCCTGCCACAACGGGGAGACGGTGCCCTATCCGAAGAGCAAGAACCCGAGGGCCCTTGCCATGCATCAGGACATAGTGCCTGACGCGATGGATCTGCAGCACGGCAGGGGCGCGATATGGTGCCTCGACTGCCATAATTCGAGGAACAGGGATACGCTCATAGATCACAGGGGCGCCGAAATAAGCTTTAACCAGCCCCAGAAGCTCTGCGGCAAATGTCACGGAGAGGTCTACGGCGACTGGAGGGACGGCATCCACGGCAAGAGGATAGGCATGTGGGATAAGGGCGGCAAGAAGAGGTGGTGGGTTTGCACCGAATGCCATAACCCGCACATGGTGCAGACGAACAGGTTCCAGCCGATCACGCCTGAACCCAGGCCGCAATATCCGAGGACACGCACCAACGCCGATCATGAAAAAAGCCACGGCAGCGAGGCGGCTGCAAAGACAGGCCACTGATACGGTTTCAATCAGGGCCGGGCGGTTTTCCGCCCGGCCTTTTTTATTTTGCTTTTAGTACGTAAAAAATGAATAGCTATAGCTTTATCGGCTTGCAAATTGATAGAATAACGCATCCCGTCTGAACGAGGAATTTCATGTCTTTTGAGGCGCTGATTCCGGTCATAGAGAAATACAAATCAGACAAGGAATCTGTCTACAATACCTGGTTTGTCGAAGGGCAGGAAAGGCTTTGCGCTTTCCGGGCCATTAAGACGGGGTTAAGGCAGGTGATCGAAGAGATAAAAAGCGGCACATTCGGGAACGATTTCAAAGGGTCATCTCTCGAAGTCGTATTGAATTCGATAACCGAGCAGAAGCAGGTCTTCAAAGGGGCTTCCCACGCCTTTTTCTGGAAGCCGAAGCTCCGTATCCCTGATATATACGAGAATGAGCAGAATAAAAGATTCTTTGGACAGTTCCTCGAAACCTGCCTGTGCGCCTGTAAAGAGGAACAACTCCTGTCGGAGATAATCAAGCTCTCTGAAAAGAAGATAAAAGGGCTCGGCCCAGCGGCTGCGAACATATTGTATTTTCTGCACCCGACTATCATACCGCCTTTCAATACCGCTATCCTTGGAGGTTATAATGCCCTTTTCAAGGAAAAGAAAAAACTCGGATCATGGCAGAGCTATCTTGAGATGAGGGAGGTAATCTTTAAGGCTAACAACGAACTTAAGGCACACCTCTCAAAGGACCTTGGCGCTATCTCAGGGCTTCTGTTCGAGATTGGCGTAAACAGGGTCCTTATAGACGGCAATTCGGAAGAGGTGCTTGAAAAAGAGACGGCCAGGGCAGCCTCGATCGTAAAAAAACGCCATGAAGAAGTTTTGCTCGACAAAAAAGAAGACGATGCGCACACAAGGATGCAGTATCTTCTCGTTAAAGCAGGCAAGGCACTTGGTTATGACGTAGCGGTAGCGTCCAATGACCGGTCCAGGGAGTATAATGGAGAGAAGTTTTCGTTCCTTACTCTGCCTGCTTTGCCAAAGATGGAAATATCCGATGATGTCATGGAAGTAGTGAATTTCATCGATGTGCTATGGTTTAAAAAAGGGACGAACGACATCGAATGCGCCTTTGAGGTCGAAAAGACAACGTCTATCTATTCGGGGCTCTTAAGGCTTAAGGACCTGATATATTCGATATCAGATAATAACGAATACCATGTGTTCGTGCTTATCCCTGATGAGAGGGAGCAGGAGATGCTGGCGCAATTGAAAAGGCCCGCTTTTTTCGATCTCAGGGAGAAAAATGTAAGCTATATCCTTTTTGGCGACCTCTGCTGCCATGCCGAAGCGATATGCAAGCTCGGGGATGATTATAGGATATTGAAGAAGATCTGCAGGGATTTGGCAGGGGCCAAGTGCAGTTGAGGAATTTTAAAACATAGTGATATCATCCAAAGGGAGCTTAGACGGGAATTCCAATTGCCAGAGTGGCCTCTGAAGAGTGTTGTTCGGAAGTCCGTGAGAACCCATAATCAACCCAGCCCCTTTATAACCTTACCATCAAGTCTGTTTTCCTTTTTTCTGCTATACTCCGAATAGTCAAACCAGAACGCAATGTCCAAGATAACAGAGCAGATATTGAGCCGCCGGGGCTTTTTGACCGCCGCCGCCGCCTTTTTAGGGGCCATTGGCGCGGCCTTCGCCGCGGTGCCCTTTATCCGGGCTATGAGCCCCACAAAGGACATCCTCGCGGCCGGCACGCTCGAGGTGGACATCTCCTCGATCCCTGAAGGTGGTACCAAGACCGTCATCTGGAGAAAACAGCCGGTATTTATCCTGAGGCGCACGCCCCAGATGATAGAAGAGGCGAATAGAATCGACCCGCATACCCTTTCAGACCCGGCAAATCCGGAAGAACGGGTCGTGGACCCGAAGATCTTCGTGGCGATAGCCATATGCACGCACCTGGGCTGCATACCCAAGTTCATGGATAGGATGCCGGATACCGGCGTTGCGGGTTTTTACTGCCCGTGCCACGGCGGCAAGTACGACAACCTCGGCAGGAGGCTCGGCGGCCCGCCCCCGGAAAACCTGCACCTTGTGCCATATGCCCTTATCGATTCCAACAGGCTTTTAATCGGCACGGAGCGCTTCGCCGGGTATGGGGAGAACGTCAGGAAGGTACAGGAGCTGCCGAAGGTATAAGGAGAGGTTGAAAATCACCTGCCTCTGTTCCAGGGAGGGGCGCTCAGGATATTCGCAGATCTTGTTTTTGAAAAATCATGGGCGCAGGCGTTGCGAGCATGAGGTTTGGGGTGGGACGAGCGAGCCTTATGCCCAAAAAAACCCGGCAGGGCGCAAAAGGTATTTCGATACAGAACTGAAGACCAGGTTCTTTGCTCAGAATAACGGCAAGATGATTTTTGTAAGCACGTTTTCGGTCAAATAACAGCGCAAGGTTGGCAAATGGCCCGTTACCTCGACTGGATAAACCAGAGGCTTCCGGTCTCCGAGTTCATCGACAAGCACATAACCGGCTATCCTACGCCCAGGAACCTCAACTATTTCTGGAACTTCGGCTCTGTCCTCGGCGTCTTCTTCGCGCTCCAGATCATAACGGGCGTATGGCTCTCCATGTACTACAAGCCCGATACCAACGCGGCCTTCGACAGCATCCAGCACATAATGCGGGATGTGAACTACGGCTGGCTCATCCGTTATCTCCACGCCATAGGCGCAACAGGCATATTCTTCTCCCTCTACGTGCATACCGGGAGGGGCATTTATTACGGCTCGTATAACAAGCCGAGGGAGCTCCTCTGGTGGATAGGCCTTCTCATACTGCTCTTTTTCATGTCAGAGGCCTTCTTCGGCTATCTCCTTCCATGGGGGCAGATGTCATTCTGGGGGGCCACCGTCATAACCAACCTCTTTACAGCGATACCGCTTGTAGGCCAGGACCTCGCGGTCTGGCTGAGAGGTGACTTCGCGGTCGGCGACGCTACACTCACGAGGTTCTACTCCTTTCACACTACCCTTGTTCCTTTCGCAATACTGGGCGTGCTGGTAGTACTTCACCTCTCGGCCCTCCACAAGGTGGGCTCGAATAACCCCGAGGGGGTAGAGCTCGACAAGAAGGGTCCTCAAATGGTCCCCTTCTCGCCGTATTACATAACAAAGGACGCGTGGTTTTTAAGCCTGGTCCTGACCATCTTCTTCTATTTTGTCTTCTTCCGTCCCGACGCGTTCATAGAGCCCATAAACAACGAGACAGCGAACCCTATGAAGACGCCCCTTCATATCGTGCCTGAATGGTACTTTCTCCCCTTTTACGCAATCCTCCGGTCGATACCGGATAAGCTCGGAGGGGTTATCGCCATGGGCGGGTCGGTTTTGATACTCTTTCTCCTTCCCTTTATCGACCGCTCGAAGGTCAAAAGCTCAAGGTACAGGCCCGTTAAAAAGGTCCTGACCTGGGTCTTCTACATAGATTTCATACTGCTTGGCTATGTTGGCATGCACGCGCCCGATTCGATCTCGCCGGTGGGCTTCAAGATGGCAACACTCGGGATGATATTCACTGTCATCTATTTTCTGTACTTCGCCTTCCTGCCGGTGCTCCCGTACTTTGAAAGGGCGAAGCTTCCACGGGAGGATAAGCATGTTTAAGATACTGCTCCTTGTCATTATGCTCTTTTCTGTGCCTGCCCATGTCAGGGGCGAGGACCTTTCTATAGATATGAGCAGGGAGGCCAAAGAACGGGGCATGGCTGTTTTCATGCAGCATTGCGTTGCCTGCCACGGCGTTAAATACTACCGGGCACCAGGGTCGTCAACAGGCATAGCCCCGCTCATGGACCCCAGGGCGGCTGAAGCATCTTTCGGTGTTGCCCCGGCCGACTTAAGCCTCATGACATCTTCAAGGGGAAAGGGGGTTGAGGGGGCGGAGTACATATACAGTCTTCTTACGACTTATTACACGGAGAACGGCCGGACGATGAACAGGGCCTTTGCCGAGCAGACCCATACAGATGGGATGATAGCCATGCCCCCGCCCATCCCCATGGACGACCCGGAGCTTACCCAAAAGGCAAATGACGTCTCAGCCTTCCTCTTCGAGGTCTCTAACCCTGACCTCGAAGAGAGAAGGTCGCTCGGCCCCTGGGTCCTCATCTACATGGCCATCCTGACAGCCGTACTCTATGCCCTCAACCGGTATACCTGGAGGGAGCAGAAAAAGAAGATGAAGGGCTGACGTGTTGCGCGCGCTTTAAAGATATCAACAGACCCCCGGACACCCCATAGAGACCGCCTTTCCTGGAAAAAATAAAAAATTCGAGCGCTTTCCTTGACAAAGGCCGCCCCCGTACCTATATTAACCTTAAAGCCGGGGTATGGGCGGGTCATCCGCCAGGACCAAGTACCTGGTTTAAAAGATAAATTTTAAAACGCAGATCAACAGCAGGAGGAGCATAAGATGGGAAAGATTATCGGCATTGACCTCGGCACCACCAACTCGGTTGTCGCGGTAATGGAGGCCGGGGAGCCGAAGGTCATCGTCAACGAGGAGGGGAGCCGCATAACCCCCTCTGTGGTCGCCTTCACCAGGGATAAGGAGATACTCGTCGGCCAGGTCGCCAAGAGGCAGGCTGTTACCAACCCGGAGAACACGGTATTTTCCATAAAGAGGTTCATGGGGCGGAACTTCGAGGAAGTCAACGAAGAGATGAAGATGGTCCCCTACAAGGTACAGAAGGACGACCAGGGCAGGGCGGTAGTCGTATCCGGGAACATGGGCAGGACATTTACCCCGCCAGAGGTATCGGCGATGATACTCCAGAAGCTCAAGAGGTCGGCTGAGGCGTATCTCGGCGAGCCTGTAACAGAGGCGGTCATAACGGTCCCCGCGTACTTTAACGACGCCCAGAGGCAGGCTACAAAGGACGCCGGCAAGATAGCCGGCCTCGACGTAAAGAGGATAATAAACGAGCCTACGGCATCTTCGTTGGCCTACGGCCTTGAGAAGAAGAAAGAGGAGAAGATAGCGGTCTACGACTTCGGCGGCGGCACCTTCGACGTCTCCGTACTCGAGGTAGGCGATGGCGTCTTCGAGGTCAAGTCCACCAACGGAGATACCCACCTTGGCGGAGACAACTTCGACCACAAGATAATCGACTGGCTCGTTTCCGAGTTCAAGAAGGACCAGGGAATAGACCTCTCAAAGGACAGGATGGCCCTCCAGAGGCTCAAGGAGGCCGCTGAAAAGGCGAAGATAGAGCTCTCCTCTACCATGGAGACCGAGATAAACCTGCCCTTCATCACCGCTGACGCCACAGGCCCCAAGCACCTTGTGATGAGGCTTTCGAGGGCAAAGCTTGAGCAGCTCTGCGGCGACCTGATCGACAGGAGCAAAAGGCCGTGCGAGCAGGCCCTGAGGGACGCGGGACTAAAGCCCTCTGACATAGACGAGGTCGTGCTCGTCGGCGGCATGACAAGGATGCCCGCCATACAGAAGCTCGTAAAAGAGTTCTTCGGCAAGGAGCCCCACAAGGGCGTGAACCCGGACGAGGTTGTGGCTATTGGCGCGGCCATACAGGGAGCGGTCCTGGCCGGAGAGGTGAAGGATGTCGTTTTGCTTGACGTAACGCCTCTTTCGCTCGGCCTGGAGACGCTCGGCGGGGTCATGACTACCCTTATAAACAGGAACACGACCATACCGGCGAGGAAGAAAGAGACATTTACCACGGCCGCCGACAACCAGACTCAGGTCGAGATACACGTCATGCAGGGCGAGAGGCAGATGGCCCGCGACAACAGGACGCTCGGGAAGTTCCACTTGATGGGCATGCCTCCAGCGCCTCGTGGCGTGCCTCAGATAGAGGTGGCGTTCGATATTGACGCCAACGGGATTCTCCACGTCTCGGCAAAGGACATGGCCACAGGCAAGGAGCAGAACATAACCATCACGGCTTCGAGCGGACTGGCCAAGGACGAGGTCGAGAATATGGTCAAGGAGGCTGAATCCCACGCCGATGAGGACAAGAAGAGGCGGGAGGTCATCGAGACCAGGAACCAGCTCGACACTCTTATCTACTCGACCGAGAAGCTCCTTGGCGAGAACCGGGCCAAGATACCTGAGGCCGATGCCAAGGGCGTTGAGGATGCGGTAGCTGAGGCCAAAAAGGCCCTTGAGACCAACGAACTTGAAGCGCTCAAGGAGGCGATAAACAGGATAAACACGGCCTCTCATAAGATAGCAGAGGTCATGTACAAGAGCGCCTCAGAGGCCCCGGGAGCAGGGGGCGAAGGGAAAAAAGAGGGCGATGTAGTGGAGGCGGAGGTCGTTGACGACCAGAATAAATGACCTGCCGTAAAAACCTGAAAAGTCCGCTTCATCGATTTAAGGCAGCTTGATATGGCCGGGGCCCGCAACCGGGGCCCCGGCGTTCATGCGCCCCTTTCCAGCCGAAAATTCTCTTCTGAGACTTGCCCAATACCAATCATGCTTGTAGAATTAAGTAGTGGCCGATTTGCCAATAACGGGGCTTCCCGGGAATCGAAAGGCTTAAGGATGTGCTGAATATGGCCAGAGACTACTATGAGATCCTCGGTATTCCCAGGAACGCGTCCGAAGATGAAATAAAAAAAGCGTACAGAAATCTCGCCAGGCAGTTCCACCCAGACCTCCATCCGGACAAAAGAAAGGAGATGGAAGCCAAGTTCAAGGAGATAAACGAGGCCTATCATGTCCTTAGCAACCCCAAGAAGCGCTCAGACTACGACCTTACCGGCAAGGTGGGCTTCGAGACCGGTACGGGCGCGCCTGGATACGCGCCTGGGGGCGTCAACTTCGAGGAGTTCGGCTTCGGCTTCGGCGGCTTTGAGGACATCTTCAGCGACCTCTTCGGCCGTGGCGCGAGGAGAAGGGCCGCCCAGAGAGGGGCTGACATCGAGTACTCCATTGAGCTGGATTTCATGCGGGCCGTAAAGGGCGCGGACGTGAGGGTAAGCCTGCAAAGGATGTCAGGGCCGGAGGTGCTTACCGTGAAGGTCCCGGCCGGGATAAGGACCGGCTCACGGGTGAGGGTGACCGGTAAAGGCGAGGAAGGCCTTGCCGGGGGGCCGCCCGGTGACCTCTACATAATCACCTCCGTGAGGCCGCACCCGTATTTCCGCCGTGAGGACAATGATATCTACGTTGACGTGCCGATAACCTTAAAGGAAGCGCTCTTGGGCGCCGAAATAGAAGTGCCGACAATAGACGGCCCGTCCAGGATAAAGATACCCTCCGGCACACAGGGAGGGCAGAAGCTCAGGGTCAAAGGCAAGGGGGTGCAGGGCCCAAGAGGGGAGCGCGGAGACGAATATGTGGTCGTGAAGATCGCGGTCCCAAAAAAGATAGATGATAAGTCACGGAAACTTATAGAAGAATTCGAAGAGCAAAATCCATATGAACCCCGAAAAGGACTGTGGTAGAATCAATTAGGCGAAAGACCCGTCTGTCCCGGTGAAACTGAAAGGCGTGAGCCGCCATTGTGGCGGCACAGAAAAGGCGATTAGGTAGGTAAACCGAACCTAATGAGCTGAACGGCTTGTCAGGACCAAACCCGGTCCGCGGAACTCCGGCGGACTTCAAGAGGCTAACAATGACCGAACTTGAAGAGATAAAAGAGAAGCTTACACCAGCCGCTCGCAGGGTCCTGGACGCCGCCATCGAGGAGAGTAAAAACCGCCAGCACTATTACCTCGGTGTTGAGCATCTGTTCCTTGCGTTCTCCAAGGTCGAAGAACACTTCTTCCGCGAGGTTATGGAAGACCTTAACCTCGACGTCTACCACGTAATCAACTTCCTCAACGAACACTTGAACGTATCCAGGCAGTACATCGGCCTGGGCCTAAAGATACCCCCGGCTACAAGGAACGTATTCAGGCTCGCCCGTGAGGAGGCCCAGAGGTGGGGGCGCGACGAGCTTGATTCCACCGACCTCTTCATCGCCATATTCCAGGAGAACCACAGCCTTCCGGCAAAGGTCTTCAGGAGCTTCGGCCTCGATCCAGACTACGTTATGCGGAGGATCACCGTCAAGGTCCGGAGCAAGGAGGAGATGGAAGAGGAGCTCAAGAAGAAATACGAGCTGCCGCCTAATCTTAAGCATTTCGCCGTGAACCTCAATAAGCTCGCCCGCTTCGACAAGCTCCCTGTCATTATAGGCAGGGACGACGAGATAGACCAGGTTATGGAGATACTCTGCCACGTAGACCGGTCCAACTCCGTCATGATAATAGGCGAGCCGGGCGTGGGCAAGACCGCCGTGGTGGAAGGGCTCGCGAGGAGGATAGAGCTCGACCCGAAGAGGGTGCCGAAACGCTTACGCGACAAGCAGATAGTGAACCTGCAGATGAATTCCATTGTGGCGGGCACCATCTTCAGGGGCATGTTCGAGGACAGGATAGAGAAGATAATAAAGGAGATAAAGGAGAGGAAGAACATCATATTCTTCATCGACGAGGCCCACACGCTCATAGGCGCGGGCTCGGCGATGGGGGTGCCTTCGGACGCAGCCAATATTTTCAAGTCGACCCTTTCCAGGGGCGAGGTGCAGATAATAGGAGCGACCACGCTCTCCGAGTACAAGGAGTTCATAGCCGAGGACGAGGCGCTCGCCAGGCGCTTCAGGCTCGTGAATATAAAGGAGCCTTCCGTAGAGGAGACCAGGAAGATACTCTACGGCATCAAGCCGAGGCTTGAGAGGAGCTACTCGGTCAAGATAACGAACGAGGCGGTAGAGACCTCCCTTGACATGAGCCAGAGGTACATGAGGGGCCTCAAGATGCCTGACAAGGTCATCGGATGGCTCGATACCTCCTGCGTAAAGGTAGAGATAAACAGGCCCACGGAGCCGGTAAAGTCTGACGACGTGATCGAGGTCATCTCCCAGGAGACCCGGATACCCAGGGACATGATATTCAGGGATACCGTCGGCAGGTTCAAGGATATGGAGAAGACGCTGACGAAGAGGATCGTAGGGCAGAAAGAGGCCATCGCGGCTCTCTCCAAGAGGCTCAGGCTCAACAAGGGGCCTTTAAAAGAGAACTTCTCCAGGCCCGACGGCGTGCTCCTTTTCCTCGGCCCCACCGGGGTTGGAAAGACGGAGCTGGCCAAATCTCTCGCGGATTTCCTCTTCGGCGACGAGAAGAAGATGATACGCATCGACATGAGCGAATATAAGGATTCCGCCATAGCGGTCGACAAGCTCATAGGCATGCCGAGGGGCATAGTCGGTTCTGAAAGAGGCGGGCTCCTCAGTAACCCCGTGCGCGAGAACCCCTACTCGGTAGTCCTTCTCGACGAGATAGAGAAGGCGCATCCCTTCGTCCTGAACCTCTTCCTGCAGGTATTTGACGAGGGCTGGCTCACCGACGGCAGGGGCAAGAGGGTCTACTTCAGCGACACGGTCATCATAATGACCAGCAACCTCGGTTCCGACGTCTTCAAGAAGTACGTAAAGCCCCTCGGCTTCATGCCGGAGAGCGAGGTCGACGCCAGGTCGTACAAGAAAGATATAATGAAAGAGGTCGAGAACGCCCTTAGCCCCGAGTTCCTTAACCGCATCGACGACATAATCGTCTTTACGCCTCTTACCATGGGCGAGGTGAGGGAGCTTACATACATGTACCTGGAGAAGATCCGCGAGCACATGGAGGGCTACGGCAAGCACCTCGCGCTCTCGGACAGGGCGATAGACCTCCTGGTCGAAAAGGGATATAATCAAAAATATGGAGCAAGGTTCCTGAAGAGGCACGTAGACGAGCTGGTCAAGGTCCCCGTGACCCTTAAGTGGAAGGAAGGGGATTACTTCAGGATAGACGTGAACGAGGACGAGATAATGGTAGAGGTCTCCAACATAAACGAGCCGGCGCTGGCATGATAAAGACGATACTCGTACCGCAGGACGGGTCAACATACGGCAAGGCCGCGCTGGACTACTCCAAATGGCTTTCGGGGAGGTTCGGCGCCGGCCTTGTCGGGCTTCACGTGGTCGATGTGGTCTCTCTCGAAGGGCCGTTCCTTCACGACATATCCGGCTCGCTCGGCTTCGAGCCGTTCCTTAACTTCTCTACGAAGATGAGGGAGGCGCTCGAGGCCAGGGGCAAGACCATACTCGCCGCCTTCGAGGAGGCCTGCAGGGAGACCAAGGCGCCCTGCGAAAGCCAGATAGCCTTCGGCATAGTCGCCAACGAGATAGTGGACAGGGCCAGGGTCGCCGACCTCGTCGTTGTTGGCAGGCGCGGGGTCAACGCCAAATTCGAGTACGGCCTGCTGGGCTCTACCACGGAGAGCGTCCTCCGGAGGTCGCCCAAGCCGGTCCTCATCGTGCCGGAGCGCTTTACAGAGCCGAAAAATCCGCTGCTGGCCTATGACGGCAGCGCGAACGCGAGCAGGGCCATGCACTCTGCCGCAGAATGGGCCGCAACGCTAAATCTGCCGCTTACGGTCCTTGCTGTATCTTCAACAGAGGCTGAAGACCCGATCATGAACGACGCGAGGAGCTATCTTAAGCCCTACGGCATAAAACCTGTTTTCGTCTACCACAAAGGCGACCCGCCCATCGTGATAGAGAACTTCTACAGGGACAACGGCCACGACCTTCTTTTCATGGGCACATCCCACCATTCGAGGCTCGTGGAGATGGTCCTCGGCTCCACCACCGAGCATGTCATGCGGACCGTTGCCGGGCCGTTCTTTCTGGAGAGGTAAGAAAGCATGCTGATTCTGTTCTTGACGCTCGCGGGTCTTTTTCCTGTTTTCTTTACTCTTCTTCTATTGCAGGTTCAAAAAGAAACTTACCTGGAAAGCGGCCTAAAAGAAATGGCATGGGATATCCTCGTCCAGCTTGTCCCACCTTAGACCCATAGGATTTTTTTTATTTCTAACTTATCCCCCTATTCCCCTGTTGACTTATCCCGCCTCTGGTGCTAATTTTTTTAGAAGGCTGCAGAACGTGAATCCGCCTGCCGGTTTTTGCCGAAGGACCGCGCGAATCCTGTTCCGGACCAAAAAAAACATCATCATTCAAGGGCTTTGACCATGGGCGTCGAGGTCAAAAACGACCACATAGACGAGGTCAGGGGCTACCTCGAGGCCGACCGGGAAGAGGAGATAAGCGCTCTTCTTTCCACCCTCCATTCCTCTGACATCGGAAGGCTTCTCAAGTCGCTCGATGACGAGGAGGCTCAAAGGGTCTTTAAGCTCCTCTCCCCTGAGCAGGCCTCGGCCGTCCTCCTTGAGATAGACGAGCGTCTCCGTAAGGCCCTCATCTCATCCATATCCTCGGAAGAGCTCATCGAGGTCGTCCATGAGATGGAGACCGACGACGCGGCTGACGTCATCTCAGAGCTGCCGGTCGAGGACGCCAAGCAGGTACTCGAAGGCATCGACAGGCACGAGGCCATCGCGGTACAGAAGCTCCTTGTCTATCCAGAGGACACCGCCGGCGGAAAGATGCAGGCCGAGCTCGTCTCCGTGCACGAGACAGCCACGGTGGAAGAGACCATCGAGGAGGTCAGGAAGAAGGCCCGGGAGATAGATAACATATCAAACGTCTTCGTCGTCGACCACGAAGGCGTTCTCATGGGGGTAGCTCCGCTCGACAAGCTCATCCTGGCCAGGCCGAAGACCAGGATACTTGAAATAACCAACAGGGACGCGGTAAGGGTGGCGACAGACATGGACCAGGAGGAGGTCGCCAAGCTCTTCCAGAAATACGACCTCGTCGCCGTGCCCGTCGTAGACCATGACGGCAAGCTCGTCGGCAGGATAACGGTAGACGATATAGTGGACGTCCTCGAAGAGGAGATATTCGAGGACTTCTACAAGATGGCCGGGTTGAACGTAGAGGACCGGGCGCTCGACCCGGCTAACCGCTCCATCAGGATGCGCGTGCCATGGCTCCTCGTTAACCTCGCCACCGCCTTCCTGGCCGCGAGCGTGGTAAAGCTCTTCCAGGAGACGATAGCGCAGCTGGTAGTACTCGCGGTGCTCATGCCCATAGTCGCAGGCATGGGCGGGAACGCCGCCACCCAGACTATCACGGTAGTGGTAAGGGGGCTTGCCCTGGGCGAGCTTACGCTCAAGAACGCCAAGTGGGTGCTCTTCAAGGAGGCGCTTGTGGGCCTCTCGAACGGGTTCGTTACAGGGGCTGTGGCTGCCCTTGCCGTATATATCTTCGGGGGCAAACCGATTGTGGGGCTCATCCTTTTCCTCGCGATGACGGCGAACCTCTTTATAGCAGGCTTTATCGGGTCCCTCATACCTATTGTGCTTACAAAACTCAAGTTCGACCCTGCCATCTCATCGAGCATCTTCGTTACGACATTTACCGACATAGGCGGGTTTTTTACCTTCCTCGGCCTCGCGACCATCTTCATGAAGATGGGCTTGCTGTGAAGCGCGGGCTCTACAGGGGGCGCGCCGTTGTCCTCAACTCGCTCGACTACGGGGAATCGGACAGGATACTCACCTTCTGTACCCTTGAGCACGGCAAGCTCCGTGGCATAGCCAAGGGCGCGCGCAGGTCGAGGAAAAGGTTCGTCGGAAACCTCGACCCGCTCTCGCATATCGACCTCATATTTTTCCATAACGACGGCAGCGACCTGGTGCGCGTCGAGGACGCGAAGCTCGCAGATGCCTTCGCGCCGCTCAAGGCCGATATAGAAAGCCTCGCCGACTCATGCTATCTGCTGGAGCTTACCTCGGAGATGACAAGGGAGGGGCAGTCCCTCCCTGCCGTCTATCATCTGCTGGTAGAGTTTTTAAAGATGCTCGAGGCGAAATCCATCGGGCAGGAGGCCTTGAGGTTCTTCGAGATACGGCTGCTGGCCATTACCGGCTACCTGCCGCACCTCGGCGGGTGCGTCTCTTGCAGGGAGAAGACAGACGGGCAGAGGATATATTTCAGCTCGGAGAGGGGCGGGCTGGTCTGCAGGAGGTGTTCAAGCGGCCTCATTGGTCTTATCCCGCTCTCTCCCGGCACGGCGGGCCTTCTTTCAATGGCCGCGCGCCTCGATGGCGAGAAGCTAAAGCGCCTTAAGCCGGGGCAGGCGTTTCTTGACGAGAGCGAGCGGCTTCTATATGACTTCATAAAATTCCAGATAGGGAAGGAGCTTAAGACCAGGCGCTTTATGATCAAGCTCAAAAGCGCCTGGGCCTGAAGGGGGAAGCAGGATGGAGGCAAACGCGATACCGGTATTTATCATTGCTTACGTGCTTGTAGTGGTCTTCTCTCTTATCGGCGATGTCACGGCCAGAAAAGAGGGCGCGCTAAAACTGCCTAACATAGGAAAGAAGATGCTCAGGAGCGCGGCCTATCTCGCGCTCATCGTAGGGGCTTTCGTGGCGTATACATGGCTGACGGGCCAGTGGAAGTGAAGCCGCGAATCTTCCGCCATACGCTTTAAGCGTGAAATTCCGTTTTTGACTTCCATGTGCTCTTTTTTGTAGAATGTATTTTTAGATAACCCTCGTTGGAGGAACTGAACATGTATTTCCAGGACGTTATCTTGAATCTCCAGAGGTTCTGGTCTGAAAGGGGCTGTGTACTGATGCAGCCCTATGACATGGAAAAGGGCGCGGGAACCTTCCACCCGGCTACCTTCTTAAAGGTGCTCGGGCCAGAGCCATGGAAGGCCGCTTACGTCGAGCCTTCGAGGAGGCCGACCGACGGCAGGTACGGCGAGAACCCGAACAGGCTGCAGCATTACTATCAGTTCCAGGTGATCCTGAAGCCCTCGCCGGAGGAGATACAGGAGCTATACCTCGATAGCCTCAAAACGCTCGGCATCGACCCTCTCGCCCATGACATAAGGTTTGTCGAGGATGACTGGGAGTCGCCCACTCTCGGCGCCTGGGGGCTCGGCTGGGAGGTCTGGCTCGACGGCATGGAGATAACACAGTTCACCTACTTCCAGCAGGCGGGTGGCATTGACCTCAAGCCGGTCGCGGGCGAGATAACCTACGGCCTCGAGAGGATAACCATGTACCTTCAGGGCGTCGACAATGTCTACGACCTCCAGTGGTCTAAGGACGTGAAGTATGGAGACGTCCATAAGCAGACCGAGATAGAGTACTCGAAGCACAACTTCGAAGAGGCGGATACGAAGATGCTCTTCACCCTCTTCGATATGTATGAAAAGGAGAGCTTTAGCCTCCAGGAGAAGGGCTTGTATCTTCCGGCCTATGACTATTGCCTCAAGTGCTCGCACACTTTTAACCTCCTTGACGCGAGGGGGGCGATAAGTGTGGCGGAGCGGACCCGCTTCATCGGCAGGGTGAGGGCGCTCGCCAGGGGCTGCGCCGAGGGGTATCTCAAGACGAGGGAGGCTCTCGGCTTCCCGCTCCTCAAGGGAGAAGGGGTAAAGGCGGGGGCGTAAATCGTCGGAGACCGGATAATAATAGCGGGTTCAGGTTTTAATATGTCATTCTGAGCGTAGCGAAGAATCTTGTGGTTTGATAAAAATGTGAAAGCACTTATAGATTCTTCGTCGCCTTCGGCTCCTCAGAATGACAGACTTCCCTCACCCCGCGCTTCGCTTCCCTCTCCGAGGGGAGAGGGTCAAAATAAAAAGGCGAGGTCTTTGACCTCGCCTTTTTCAGTTTAGCAATCGACCTGATCAGGAACGTAAGAAATGGCTTTAGACAAGGCGGACGACGAGGAAAACCGCAGGCGTACCCTCTGCGGTACGTCGAGGATTTTCCGAGGAGTACAACGCAGTATAAAGACATTTATTGCGTTCGGGTCAATACTTCGAGACGTTCATCTCCTCCATCTTGCCCGTTACCATATAAACGACCCTCTCCGCTATGTTCGTCACCCTGTCCGCTATCCTCTCTATATTGTGCGCGGCCCAGATGAGATAGGTGGCGTCCTTTATGAGCTTCGGGTTCTCTATCATTAGAAGCACAAGGTCGTTATATATCGTGTCATAGTAGGCGTCCACCACGTCGTCCTCGTTGCAGATATTCCGGGCCGTCTCGATGTCCCTTTCGATGAAGGCCTTCATGCACCGTTCAAGCATCGAGGTCGCCTTCTCGGCCATCTTCGGCATATCGACGAGCGGCTTAACAAGCGGTTCGTTCCCGATGGCGAGGCTTATCTTCGCTATGCCCTCGGCGTGGTCGCCGATGCGCTCGAGGTCGGTTATGATGTTTATTATCGCCGCGAGTATGCGCAGATCTACGGCCATCGGCTGCTGTGTCGCTATCAACCGGATGCACTTCTCCTCTATCTCGAAGCGCTTCCGGTTCACCTCGATGTCGTTTTGGACTATCTGCCGGGACCTCTCAAGGTCCCTCGCCTTCAACGCCTCTATCGAGCCTTTTATGGCTGTATCGACCATTGCGGCCATGCGCTGAACCTCGCCTTCAAGCTCGGTAATAGCCCTGTGGTATGCCTCGCGGGTCATCTTCCCTCCTTAATGCCGGGGCTTCAACCCCTAGCCGAAACGTCCTGTGATGTAGTCTTCCGTTAGCTTGTTCGCCGGGGCGGTAAAGATCTTCTCGGTCGTGTCGAACTCGACCACCTCCCCGAGCATGAAGAACCCTGTATATTGAGAGACCCTGGCGGCCTGTTGCATGTTATGGGTGACGATGACGACCGTGTAGTCATGCTTGAGCTCGGTCATCAGGTCCTCTATCTTTGCCGTGGCTACTGGATCGAGCGCTGAGCAGGGCTCGTCCATGAGTATCACATCCGGCTCTACGGCCACGGCCCTCGCGATGCAGAGCCTCTGCTGCTGGCCGCCCGAAAGGGAGAGCGCGGGCTCATGGAGCCTTTCGCTTATCTCGTCCCAGAGGGCAGAGTCCTTCAAGGCCTTCTCGACCCTTCCGGAGACCTCGCTCTTGCTCTTTATGCCTATGAGCTTCAAGCCGAAGGCGATGTTCTCGTATATGGACATTGGAAAGGGCGTGGGCTTCTGGAAGACCATGCCGACCTTGCTCCGAAGCTTTATGAGGTCGAGACCCTTCTCAAGGAGGTTCTTTCCGTCGAGCAGCACCTCGCCCTCGTACCTGTTCCCCGGGTAGAGGTCGTGCATCCTGTTGAGGCACCGTAAGAAGGTCGTCTTGCCGCACCCGGACGGGCCTATGAGGGCGGTTATTTCCTTGTCCTTTACGTAAAGGCTTACGTCCTTGAGGGCGTGCTTTTCGCCGTACCAGAAGTTGAGCTTGTTTATCGTGAACTTGTATTTCATGCTAGCCTGCCTTGCCTCTCACTATTATCCTCGAAAATATCGTTACAAGCAACACCATAGCCGTAATAAGGAGGGCCGCCCCCCATGCCTTCTGGTGCCAGTCGTCGTAAGGCCCCATCGCGTAGTTGAATATGGTGACCGTAAGCGTTGCCGTTGGCTCTGAAAGGTTGAAGTTCCAGAAGGAGTTGTTGAAAGATGTGAAGAGCAATGGCGCCGTCTCTCCTGAGACCCTTGCCACCGCCAGCATGACCCCGGTCACTATGCCCCTTATCGCCCCCCTGTAGACGACCTGCACCGTCACTTTCCAGTGGGGCGCGCCAAGGGCAAGGGCGGCCTCCCTGGTGGCGTCAGGCACGAGCTTGAGCATCTCTTCCGCCGTGCGTATGACGACAGGGAGCATTATTATCGATAAGGCCACGGCGCCCGCTATGGCCGAGAAGCCGCCCAGGGGTTTCACGAGAAGGGCGTAGACGAATACGCCGATGACTATGGAAGGGGCGCTTACGAGTATGTCGGAGGTGAACCTCACGACAGAGGCCATCCTGCTCTTGCGGCCGTACTCTGAAAGGTATGTGCCAGCCAATATGCCTGCCGGAACGCCTATGGCGGTGGCGATAAAGGTGATGAGGACCGTGCCGAAAATGGCGTTCGCGAGCCCCCCGCCTTCCATGCCAGGGGGAGCCGGAAGCTCGGTAAAGAAGTCCAGGTTTATCGCCTTGAAGCCGAATACGAAGACGTCTTTCAATATCCAGAAAAGGAAGAATATGCCGAATACGGCTGAAAGGAGCGATACCGTGAGCGCGGCGTAGTTGGCTGTTTTTCTTTTGAGGTAATGTAGGTACATGTTCTTAAAACTGCCCGCCCTTGTATGAGTATTTGGCGATAAGGAGCTTGGCGATAGCGAGCACCACGAAGGTTATGAGGAAGAGGATGAGCCCCAGCTCCACGAGGCTTGAAAGATAGAGGTCCTCGACCGCCTCCGTGAACTCGTTCGCGAGTGTTGCCGATATGGACGTGGCAGGCTCTAAAAGCGACATGCGTATCTTCTGGGCGTTGCCGATGACGAAGGTTACGGCCATCGTCTCTCCAAGGGCCCTGCCGAGCCCGAGGATCACCGCCCCGACTATCCCGGAGCGGGTGTACGGGAGGACGATCTTCCGTATGACCTCCCATTTTGTGGCCCCAACGCCGTAGCCCGATTCCTTGAGCATGGGAGGGACCATCTGGAATATGTCCCTCGATACCGAAGATATGAACGGGATTATCATTATCGCGAGTATGAACCCGGCGGGCAGCATGCCTATACCTAAGGGCGCGCCGGAGAAGAGCGGGAGGCCTCCGAGGTACTCGATGAGGAACGGCTCGACGCTGTCTGCGAGGAATGGCGCGAAGACGAAAAGCCCCCACATGCCGTAGATGATGCTCGGTATCGACGCGAGCAGCTCGATCGCGGACCCTATAGGCACTTTAAGGCGCTTGGGAGCCATTTCGGTCAGGAATATCGCTATGCCGAGGCTTACTGGCACGGCTATGACGATGGCTATGATGGATGATACGAGCGTCCCGTAAATGGAAGGCAGCGCCCCGAACTCAAGGGCAACGGGGTCCCATGTGCTGGAAAAAAGAAAGCCGAAGCCGAAGGCCTTGATCGAAAGCCACGACTCCTTCAAAAGGACGATAAAGATAAGCGCCATAAGGGCTATGACCGATGCTGCGGAAGACCAGGCCATGCCCTTGAAGACGGCGTCCCCTATCCTTGCTGAATTGTATTTTTGAGCGTTCAAATCATCCCCAGGCGCGCGGTTTTGCGCGCTACCCGCCCTTCTTTTTTTTATGGTCTCAGCGTCCGGCATTGATGTTAATAGAAAACGGGTGCGCCTTCCAGAAAAATCAGGAGCCGCCGGAGAGCGGCTCCTTCTAATTGTCTATTTGCCCCAGACCGGCTGTGAGGCGCACTTTATCTCTTTTGCCCAGGCGGCCTCCATAAGGTCGCTTACGTTTTTGGGGATAGGCACATAGTCGAGAGATTTTGCCATGGCGCCCCCGTTCCTGTAGGCCCAGTCGAAGAACTTCAATACCTCTTTGGCCTTACCGCAGTCCTGCGGGTTTTTCTGCACCAGTATGAAGGTGGCGCCTGCGATAGGCCATGAGCTTTTGCCGGGCTGGTTGGTGAGGACCACCGAGAAGCCGGGCGTGCCCTTCCAGTCGGCGCTTTCCCCGGCGGCCATGAACGTATCTATCGATGGGGAGACAAAGTTGCCGGATCTGTTGTTAAGCTGGGTGTAGACGAGCTTGTTCTGCAGGGCGTAAGCGTACTCGACATAGCCGATGGTGTTCTTTATCCTCTTTACGTAGGTGGCAACCCCCTCGTTCCCTTTGCCGCCAACGCCCACCGGCCAGTTTACGGCTGTGCCGAAGCCGACCTTCCCTTTCCAATCGGCGCTTACGCTGTTAAGATAGTTGGCGAATATCCAGGTCGTGCCGCTTCCGTCAGAGCGGTGCACAACGGTTATCTTCTCCTGAGGGAGCTTTACCCCGGGGTTGAGGGATGCTATCTTCTGGTCGTTCCAGCTCGTGACCTTTCCGAGGTATATGTCGGCAAGGACCTCTCCGGTGAGCTTAAGCTCACCGGGCTTTACCCCCGCGAGGTTTACAACAGGGACGACCCCGCCTATGGCCATGGGGAACTGCATGAGGTCGGACTGAGCGAGCTCCTTTGGAGCAAGCGGGGCGTCAGAGGCGCCGAAATCAACCGTCTTTGCCGTTATCTGCTTTATCCCGCCGCCGCTGCCTATAGACTGGTAATTGAGCTTAAGGCCCGTTGTCCTGGCGTACTCATAGGCCCATTTGGAGTAGAGCGGGTAGGGGAACGTCGCCCCGGCGCCGTTTATAAGCTCTGCCGAGGCTGCGCGAAAGCTTAAGCCAAGAAAGAGGACCGCAAGCAGGATCAGGTATTTTTTCATCTTTTCTATCCTTTGTTTTTTTCTTTTAAATGTAATGGATGAATGTTACAGCCGTGTTACAGGAATGTTAAGGGTATGAAAAAAGGCGGAAGGGCTTACATTATGGTGTAAGTATGGCATTTTAAGCTGTTTTTAAATGAACTACCGCTGGCCAGGGTGCGGGTATATTCCCCCGGAGCCCCTCCCCCGCTAACGGGAGGGGACTTCAAACGGCTCTGCAAGGACTTAAAAATATAGCTGCCCCTGCAGCTGTACTACATCCTTGCTGTCGGCATTGGCAAGCTTACCCGTGGCGTTGGGCTCGTACTCGGTGTGTACCCAGTCTGCCTGTAGTTTCAGGCTGTGCCCCTTGCCGTACCAGTTCACCCCCAGGGTCGTGCTCTTCTCCTTCTTATCGCTCGCCTCCGAGTCCTGGTCATAGACCTCGTACCTGGCAACAGGCTCTATATTGAGGCCCTCTATAAAGTACCCCGCCTGGGCATACCAGCCCAACGGGTTCTTTTTAGCGATAGCAGGGTCGCTCGATTCCATCTTCCAGTTTATATACTCTACGGTGGCGGTCAGGCCTTTATAATGGCCTGAGAGGTCGGCCTCCCAAAGGGTGCGCTCCTCATCGAAGCCGTTCTCCTGGTATTCGATGGCGCCCTGCCTCGCGAAGCTTGTGCCTAATGTCAGGTGCTGCCCCTTGCCCAGATAGGAGCCGGTCTTTTTCTTCTCCACCCAGCCGGGTAGCGATAGGTCTGTCCTTACCGCTAACAGAGGCTGGGCCTTGAATACAGTCCTTCCGGTCTCAATCGTCTCTCCGGTCTGCCATCCGTCCGCAACGGAGGCCTCATAGGCGATAGCGCCGTCAAAAAATCTTCCGAATATAGACGCTTTAGGCTGGAAATAGGCGTTTGTTGCCCCGAATATGTTCTTGCCCGCGTCGCCTGAGGCGGTAGCCTCTACGAAGAGATGGGTAGAGTCAGAGGTAAGAAAGTCCCTTGAGAAAGGGAGCTTGAATTTGCCTATGAAGAAGGAATAGGCTTCAGCGGGCTCCCAGGTAAGCCACACGTACTTTACGGATACCTTGTTTGTGTTCCCGGTCTTCTCCCACTTGTCGCCGTCGAGGGTAAGGTTGTACCTTATCTGCTTCGAGAGGAGGTTGCCCGTCATCTCAAGGCGTATCCTTCTAAGGTAGAGGTCGCTGCTGCTTTCGTAAGCTGTACCGTCCCTGTCCTCGATTATATCGCCGGCATCGAGCCTGGGCTGGAACCTTATCCTTACCGTAAGATCGCTCTCGCCCTGAGTAAATGTGACCCCCTTTGTCTCTTCGCCGAAGTAAAAATCTTTCGCGAAGGCCGGGACGGCTGAACCTGCCGAGGTGAGTAAAAAAACGATGAGCAGACTTCTTTTCATGCAGACCTCTTTTTTTAGAACGGCGCGTTTGCCATTTAAGCCCGATTATGGCATAACTCGGTAAGTTATGTAAATAGAAGCGAAAAACGCGCAGAAATTGGCGTTGACACGGATTTGCCCATTCGGGTAGGATATACGGCTAAAGCGACCTCAGAAATTAATGAAAAAAGGAGATAGTGATGGGGACGAAAAGATCCGCTCAGATCCTTAAAAAGGCAGTGAGGCTCATCCCGGGAGGAGTCAACAGCCCAGTAAGGGCCTTCAAGGCCGTGGGCGGAGGGCCGGTCTTCATCTCCAAGGCCAGGGGCTCCCGGATATACGACGTAGACGGGAACGAGTATATAGACTACATAGGCTCCTGGGGCCCCATGATACTCGGCCATGCCCATCCCAGGGTCTCTGCCGCCATCAAAAAGGCGGTCGACAGGGGGACCAGCTACGGAGCGCCGACAGAGCTTGAGGTCACCCTGGCCGAGCTTACGCTCAAGGCCTTCCCATCGATGGAGATGGTCAGGTTCGTAAGCTCCGGCACAGAGGCCACGATGAGCGCTCTGAGGCTTGCCAGGGCCTTTACCGGGCGTGACGGGATAATAAAGTTCGAGGGCTGCTACCACGGTCATTCCGACAGCCTCCTCGTAAAGGCAGGCTCAGGCGCCGCCACGCTCGGAGTGCCTGACAGCCCCGGCGTTGTCGCCTCTCTCGCCAAGCATACCTATAACGCGACCTACAATGACCTGGCCTCGGTAAGGGCCATATTCGAGAAGGCTCCCAAGGGCATAGCCTGCGTGATAGTGGAAGGCGTGCCAGGCAACATGGGCGTAGTACTTCCCAAAGAGGGTTTTCTTACCGGCCTCAAGGCGCTCTGCAAAAAGTACGGGGCGCTCCTTATAATGGACGAGGTCATGAGCGGCTTCAGGCTCTGCTACGGCGGGGCTCAGAAGGTATATAAGATAGACCCCGACATTACCTGCCTCGGGAAGGTCATAGGCGGGGGGCTCCCGGTAGGCGCCTTCGGGGGAAAGAGGGCCATAATGGAGCGGCTTGCCCCCTCAGGGCCTGTCTACCAGGCCGGCACCCTCTCCGGAAACCCGCTCGCCATGACCGCCGGTATCGAGACCTTGAAGCTCCTCCAGCGCAAGGGTCTATACGACAAGCTCTACAAGTCAACGGACTTTCTTGTCGAAGGGATAGGGGAGATAGCGAAAAGGCGGGGCGTGCCGGTGCATACGGCCGTGGCAGGCTCGATGTTCACGGTATTCTTTTCCGGCAAGCCTGTAACAAACTGGCAGGACGCGAGCAGAGCTGATACCGCGAGGTTCGGTAAATACTTCACCAGGATGCTCAAGGGCGGCATATATCTTCCGCCGTCGCAGTTCGAGGCCGTCTTTGTCGGGCTCGCCCACACCAGGGCAGACCTTACAAAGACGCTCGAGGTAGCGGACAAGGCCTTCAAGGGACTGTAAAAGGCATGAAATAAGTCCATTTGAGCGGCCTGCGCTAAATCCAGTGTTTTTTAGCAACCAGCTAAAAAAGAGTTTTAAAATGCAGAGCCCCGCCTTTAGAGGCGGGGCTCTGCATTTTCAGCGCCCTTTTTCCTTGACTCCAAAAGAGGCAGAAGATATTATTTTATTTCCTGCCATAATCAACCGAAAGCCCGGGAAAAAGTATGAAAAATGACGAGATAGTCTCAAGATCGTTTACCGAGAGCATCCAGGCGAAGCAAGGGTTCCTTACACCCGAGAACGTCTCGAAGACCGTAATATCCGCGGAGCTTGTTGCCGCCTCCTTCAGGAAGGGCGGAAAGCTCATCATAGCGGGCAACGGCGGCTCAGCCGCCGACGCGCAGCACCTCGCGGCCGAGTTCATAAACAGGTTCGAGATAGAGAGGCCGCCTTTGCCGGCCCTGGCCATAACGACAGATTCGTCCGATCTTACGAGCATAGGGAACGACTACTCATTCGACCAGGTCTTCTCAAAGCAGCTCCTCGCCCTCGGGAAACCCGATGACGTCTTCCTGGCCATAACCACCAGCGGCAACTCGCAGAACATCCTTAAGGCGATCGAGGCCGCCGAGACCATAGGCATGAAGGTAATAATACTCACGGGCAAGGGCGGCGGGCTCCTTTCTGGAAAGGGCGACGTATTTGTAAACGTAGACGCCAGGAGGACCGCCAGGATACAGGAGGTGCATATCACCTTCGGCCACGTGGTCTGTGAGCTTGTAGACCATATGCTCTTCCAGAAAGTTTAGGATAACCTCAGGATGAAGTTCAAACCTATCTCCTCCAAGGGCCTCAAGACATACTCTATCAAGGATAGAAAGAGCAAGGTAAGCGTCGGGGATTTTGCCTCCTGCGCGAAAAAGGGCGGGAGTTTCGCAGGCTTCCTCGGAAGCCTGCCCGGCATACTCGCGGCAAAAGACCTTTTGGAGGTGGCCGCCGCTGTAACAAGCGCCCATGGGAACAAGAAGACGGTCGCCCTCGGCATGGGCGCGCACGTCATCAAGGTCGGGCTTAGCCCGCTTATAATAGACCTCATGGAGCGCGGGGTCATAAATTCTGTCGCGATGAACGGCGCGTGCGTTGTCCATGACTTCGAGACGGCCTTTGCCGGGTGCACCTCCGAGGACGTAGACGCCGAGCTTGGAAGCGGCGCTTTCGGCATGGCCGAGGAGACCGGAAGGCTCATCAATCAGGCGATAAAGAAGGGCGCTAAAAAGGGGCTCGGGGCGGCGGTAGGCTCGATGATAGCGAAATCCAGCTTCCCTCATAAGGACAAGAGCATACTCGCCGCCGGCAGCAGGCTCGGCGTGCCCGTAACCGTGCACGTGGCCCTTGGCACGGATATCATACACCTTCACCCGCAGATGGACGGGGGCGCAACAGGCGAGGCCTCGACGATCGATTTCAGGATATTCTCTTCGGTCGTATCTACCCTTGCCGGAGGCATGTATATAAATATCGGCTCAGCGGTCATAATGCCCGAGGTATTCCTCAAGGCCTTGACGCTCGTCCGTAACCTCGGCCATGACGTAAAGGGCTTCTCCACGGTGAACATGGACTTTTTCCAGCACTACAGGCCGCTTACGAACGTGGTGAGAAGGCCGACCATGGGCGGCGGCGGCAAGGGATACAGGCTTACCGGCCATCACGAGATAATGGTGCCGCTACTGTACGGGGCTATAATAGAGGGCTTGGGGAAGAGATGAAGAAGAAGGCCTGGTCAGGAAGATTCAAGGAATCTACGGACAAGCACGTTGAGGAGTTCAACGCCTCCATCGGCTTTGATAAGCGGCTTTTCAGCCACGATATCCGGGGCTCCATCGCCCACGCCAGCTTGCTTGTGCGGGCGGGGATACTCAAGGAGGCCGAGGCTAAGCGGATAATCGCGGGCCTCAAAGAGGTTGAAAAGGAGATTGCCGCCGGAAAGTTGAAGCTCACGCCTGAGCTCGAGGATATCCATATGGCGGTGGAGTCGCGCTTGACAGAGAAGATCGGCCCGCTTGGCGGAAAGCTCCATACCGGGAGGAGCAGGAACGACCAGGTCGCCGTCGATATAAGGCTTTATCTGAAGGATGAGATATTCGAGGTCCTGAACCTCGTCCACGGGTTTAAAAGGGCGCTTGTAGAGGTAGCCGGGAAAAATCTCGACGTCATCATGCCGGGCTATACACATCTGCAGAGGGCGCAGCCCGTGCTCTTCTCCCATCATCTCCTCGCCTACTACGAGATGTTCAAGCGCGACACCGGCAGGCTTCTCGATTGTCTTGAGAGGATGGACGAGATGCCGCTTGGCGCTGGAGCGCTTGCCGGAAGCCCGTACCCGCTCGACAGGAAGTACGGCGCCAGGCTCCTCGGCTTCGCCCGTGTCACGGAGAATAGCCTCGATTCTGTAAGCGACAGGGACTTTATAATCGAGTTCCTTTCCGCGGCGTCCATCATCATGACCCATTTTTCCCGCCTCTCGGAGGAGATAATACTCTGGTCCTCGCAGGAGTTCGGTTTTATCGAACTGTCCGATGCCTTCTCAACGGGCTCATCGATAATGCCCCAGAAGAAGAACCCGGACGTGGCCGAGCTTTCAAGGGGCAAGGCTGGAAGGGTGTACGGGCATCTCGTATCACTTCTTGCAATGATGAAGTCGCTCCCCCTTGCCTATAACAAGGACATGCAGGAGGACAAGGAGCCGCTCTTCGATACGGTAGACACCCTGAAGATAGTCCTCAAGGTCTACGGACCGATGCTCGGGAGCATGAAGGTAAATAGCGAGAAGATGCTCGCGGCAACCGGCGCGGGCTTCTTAAACGCCACCGACGCCGCCGACTACCTTGTAAGGAAGGGCATGCCGTTCAGGGAGGCGCACGAGGTCGCCGGCAGGGCGGTCGGTTACTGCATAGGCAGGAATAAGACCCTCGAAGGGCTCGATATCATGGAATGGAAGGCGCTCTCTCCCCTTTTCGGAGATGACATAAAGGCGGCTGTGTCGATAAAGAGGTCGCTCGGCGCGAGGAAGGTCTACGGCGGCACAGCGCTTGAGACGGTAAAAAAGAGGCTCAAGACGGTAAGGAAGGAAGTGGAAGGGGGGTGCTGCTGATGCGTTACGTTTTACTGCTCGCGCTCATGATCTCGCTTGTGGCAGGTACTGCTTCATGCGGCAAGAAAGGCCCGCCAGAGCCCCCTGACGACACCGCACTCTTCAGACGGTGAACGGGGCGTCTAATTTCTTTGAAGAGCCGTTCTTCTTGTTGTAAAATAATAATCTTATTCAGACGCTTTCGGAGGATAAACGGATGCACTTTTTCGACTACAAAGGCAGGAGCTTCTACGCTGAGGGCGTCCCGGTTGAGCGTATAGTAAAAGAGATAGGCACGCCTGTCTATATATACAGCCAGAAGACGCTAAAGCGCCACTTCAGGGCCTATGACGAGGCCTTCTCTGGCGCGCCGCACCTTATCTGCTATTCTATCAAGGCGAACTCCAATCTCTCGGTGTTGAAGACCTTCTCCGAGGAAGGCAGCGGCTTCGATATCGTCTCGGGCGGCGAGCTCTTCAGGGCATTGAAGGTTGGCGCCTACCCCGGTAAGATAGTCTTCTCAGGCGTGGGCAAGAGGGCTGACGAGATAGAGTACGCTCTAAAAAGCGGGATACTCATGTTCAACGTCGAATCCCCCGAGGAGCTTCGCGCGATAGATAAGATCGCCGGGAGGCTCAGGAAGAAGGCTGGCATAGCGATAAGGGTCAACCCGGACGTAGACCCCAAGACCCATCCGTACATATCGACAGGGCTCAAGAAGAACAAGTTCGGCATAGAGACAGCCGAGGCCTTCAAGGAATACCTCTACGCCAAAAGGAAGCTTGGAAACGTAAACCCCATCGGCATAGACTGCCACATAGGTTCTCAGATAACGCAGATCGGGCCATTCGTAGACGCCCTCAAAAAGACCACCGGCCTTCTCAAGATGCTCAGGGCCGAAGGTGTAGAGATAAAGTACCTGGACATGGGCGGCGGCCTCGGCATCACCTATGATAAAGAGACGCCCCCGCACCCGAGCAGGTACGGCGAAGCGGTACTGAAGGGGACAAAGGGCCTAGGGCTTACGCTCATATTCGAGCCGGGCAGGTCGATGGTCGGTAACGCCGGTATCCTCGCCACGACCGTCGTCTACACCAAGAAGGGCACAAAGAAGAACTTCATAATAGTAGACGCCGCGATGAACGACCTCGCAAGGCCCAGCCTCTACGGGTCGTATCACGCCATAAAGGCGGTAAAGAAGAACGGGAAGAGGGAGATAACCGCCGATGTCGTCGGCCCCATCTGCGAATCGGGCGACTTTCTCGCGAAGGACAGGGAGGTGCCTGCCGTGAAGGCTGGCGAGTCCCTTGCCGTCATGAGCGCCGGGGCATACGGCTTTTCGATGTCTAGCAACTATAACACGCGCCCGAGGGCGGCGGAGGTCATGGTAAGCGGGCGCGAGTTCTTCGTCGTAAGAAAGAGGGAGGGTTTAAACGACCTCCTTGCCGGCGAAGAGCTTATTGTGAAGAAGAAAGCTGCCAGGAGAAGATAGACCGCATGAAGATCAACTTCACCAAGATGCACGGCCTCGGCAACGACTTCATAGTCCTTGACGCGCGGAAAAGGGATCTGTCCAATACCGTAAAGGTCGTAAAAAAGCTCTCTGACCGCAGGTTCGGCGTGGGCTTTGACCAGGCGCTCATCCTCAAGGACTCGAAGAAGGCCGACTTCAGGATGGATATCTACAACAACGACGGCGGCAGGGTAGAGATGTGCGGCAACGGCATACGCTGCCTCGCGCAGTATATCTGGACCAACAGGCTTTCAAGGAAGCCCCGTTTGGACATTGAAACGCTCGCCGGGATCATAAGGCCCGAGAAGGTCGGCGCGCTCGTAAGGGTCGACATGGGAGAGCCGGTGCTCGAAGGCAAGCTCATACCGACTATCGTCGAGGGCGAGATAGTGGACAGGAGGCTTGCCATAAACGACAGGACCTTTGAGATAACCTGTGTCTCCATGGGCAACCCGCACTGCGTCATCTACGTCGACGACGTAGACGGCTTTCCGGTCGAGAAGTACGGCTCTCAGATAGAGGTCAACAAGTTCTTCCCGAAAAAGACGAACGTAGAGTTCATAGAGGTCCTCGGGAGGACGAAGATAAAGATGAGAGTCTGGGAGCGCGGCGCGGGAGAGACCCTTGCCTGCGGCACCGGCGCTTCGGCGGCAGCCGTCGCGTCCATCATAAAGGGCTATACCGGCAACAAGGTAACGGTGCTCTTGCGGGGCGGCAGGCTCGTTATTGAGTGGTCGAAGAAAAATAACCACGTCTACATGACAGGTCCGGCTGAAGAGGTATTCACCGGTCAGGCGGAGGTCTAAAAGATGGATCTCAAGTTTACAGGTTCTATAACGGCCCTGGTCACGCCATTCAGGGACGGGGTCATAGATGAGGCGGCCTTTGGAAGGCTCATAGAGTTCCAGATAGCCAACGGCACCGACGGCCTGGTCCCGTGCGGCACCACGGGCGAGTCCGCGACACTTTCCTACGAGGAGCACTACAGGGTAGTGGAGCTCACAATAGAGATAGCCGCGAAAAGGGTCCCGGTAATAGCGGGGACGGGTTCGAACTCCACAGCCGAGACGATAGTCCTCACGAAGCACGCTCAAAAGGCCGGGGCGGATGCCGCACTCCTCATAACCCCGTACTATAACAAGCCTACCCAGCAGGGACTCTTTGAGCATTACAAGAAGGTTGCCGAAGAGGTCTCGATACCGCTTATATTGTACAACGTCCCGGGGCGCACGAGCGTGAACATGCTTCCTGAGACGGTGGCCAGGCTCTCTCTTCTAAAGAACATAGTCGGCATAAAAGAGGCTACCGGAGACTTGAAGCAGGTGAGCGACACTATCGAGATGTCCAGGAAGGGCTTCATCGTCCTCTCAGGCGACGATTTCACCACACTGCCTCTGCTTACTATAGGCGGCCACGGGGTCATCTCTGTCACCTCGAACGTTGCGCCCGGCATGATCTCTGATATGATTAAGGCGTTCGCCGGGGGGGACCTCGAGAAGGCGCGGGAGCTGCATTACAGGCTCCAGCCGCTCCACAGGGCGATGTTCATCGAGACCAACCCGATACCCGTCAAGACCGCCCTCGCGATGATGGGCATGGTCAAGGATGAGTTCAGGCTTCCGCTTGCCGGGATGAATGACGCGAACAGGCAAAAACTCGCAACCGTTATGGGCGCGTTCGGGCTCATGCCGAAAGGGGCTTAACAGATGATAAAGGTCGCGGTAACCGGCGCCGCAGGCAGGATGGGCAGGGCGATAATAAACTCGATAGACCAGAACCCCAGGACAGAGCTTGCCGGGGCGCTCGAGAGGGAGGATTCCCCTTTTACCGGCAAGGACGCCGGTGAGATCATCGGCATAGGCAAGATGGGCGTCAGGATAATGGAGGACTCTGAAAAGGCCTTCAAAAAGGCCGACGTAATAATAGATTTCAGCACCCCTGAAGCGACCATGAAGATACTCGAAGAGGCCGTAAGGTCGGGCAAGGCCATGGTCATAGGCACAACCGGTTTTTCGCTCCACCAGAGGGATGAGATAAAGGAGCTTGCCAGGGGCGCGAGGGTCGTTATGGCGCCCAACATGTCTATCGGGGTAAACCTCCTTTTAAAGCTCGTGCACGAGGCAGCGACTGTCGTGGGAAGGGAATATGACATGGAGATAATCGAGGCGCACCACAGGCTTAAAAAGGACGCGCCTTCGGGCACGGCCCTGAAGATAGCAGAGGTGGCCGCTAACGCAGTCGGGCGGGACCTCGAAAAGGTCGGCGTATACGAAAGAAAGGGCATAATCGGCGAGAGGAGGCCTGAGGAGATAGGCATACAGACTATCCGCGCCGGGGATATAGTCGGGGACCACACGATAATCTTCGCAGGCCCCGGAGAGAGGGTGGAGATAACCCACAAGGCCTCCTCAAGGGATACCTTCGCGGCCGGGGCTGTGAAGGCCGCCGTATGGGTAATGGACAAGCCCAACGGCCTTTACGATATGCAGGACGTGCTCGGCCTTAAATGACCGGCAGACTGCTGAAAAAGTCCATCTGCTTCGTTGGCTTCAGAAGCTCGTAGTAGCGGCGTACATGAAGAGTGCGCCTCCTGCCTCGCCCCCCGATTTAATGGTGCCTCGCATCTGGAGCTTTTTGAGCAGTCTGAATAAATTCGAGTTTTTCAGCGATCTGTCAAAACAAAGGAGTTTAAATGAAAAAGAATATAACGCTCATCCTCTTCGCGCTCTTCCTTGCGTTCAACGGTGGAAGCGCCCTTGCCTTCCAGGGGGCCACGACCGGCAAGTGCGCTGACTGCCACAACCTTTCTAAAGAGGAGGCGGCCAAGCTCCTCAAGGCCGACGTCTACAAGGCCCAGATAAAGGACGTGCGCTTAAGCCCTGTGAAGGGGCTCTGGGAGGTCGAGGTAACGCAGGTAGACAAGACCTTCATCATCTATGTCGACTTCGCCAAGCAGCACCTTGTCGAGGGCAGGTTTACGGAGCTGGCGCAGCTCGGAGAGAGCAAGCCCTTCAAGAAGGTCGATCTCAAAAAGATACCTCTCGATAACGCTATAATCGTCGGGAATCCGAAGGCGGAGAAGAAGGTCATCGTATTCGACGACCCTGACTGCCCTTATTGCTCCAAGCTCCATGAGGAGATAAAGAAGATAGTGGCAAAGAGGAGCGACATCGCCTTCTATATAAAGATGTATCCGCTGGCGATACACCCGAACGCCTACGAGAAGAGCAAGTCTATAGTCTGCCAGAAATCCGCCAAGCTCCTCGACGACGCCTTCGCAGGCAAAAAGCTCCCCAAGGCTGAGTGCGATACCCAGGAGATAGACAACAACATCAAGCTGGCTGAAGAGCTCGGGATAAGCGGCACACCGGGGCTCATAATGCCGGACGGAAGACTGTTCCCTGGATACGCCTCTGCCGAGGTGCTTTTAGGAGTCATAGACAACCCGCAGCCCTGAGCTTCCAGGGGTCCGGGCTTAAACCCCCGGGCCCTAAAGAAAGCTAAAGTCCTGCCATCCATCTTCCGAAGAAGATAATATCCCCATAGATTTTCAACAATTGACTTGACTTTTGTGCCAGTAAAAGGATATCTATCAGAAAAGATATTGGCACATTGCAGGTATGCGAAAGAGAATGGATGGAGCCGGCGGGGGGAATTGAACCCTCGACCTACTGATTACGAATCAGTTGCTCTACCCCTGAGCTACGCCGGCGTTAAAGTACTAAATGGTAAGTCAATGGGCGTGATTTGTCAAGGTCTTTGAGTGCCCAGGGCTCTTTACCGCCGCGTCTTTCCTAAGGAAAAACAACAAATGTGCCTGAATATCCTCACAAGAGAGATGGCGAACTGCAATAAGGTACTTATCATAGAAGATAGCCTTACCAACAAGGCCATCCTTGAGGATATCCTCTCCCATAACGGTTTTGAGACCAGGTCCGCTTCCGACGGCAAAGAAGGGCTTAAGCTTCTCGGCGAATGGGCCCCGAACGTCATCCTCCTCGACATCGTCATGCCAGGGATGGACGGCTTCAGCGTGTGCAAGGAGATAAGGCGGATGGATATCCATCCGAGGCCCTCCATCGTGATGGTCTCGGTAAAGGCAGATAAGGAATCTATTGTCAATTCGCTTGCTTGTGGCGCGGACGACTTCATAACAAAACCGATCAACGAGGCGGAGCTCATCGCGCGCGTGCGGGCTCAGCAGAGGATCTGCGATTTCAACCGCGAACTGGAGGAGGATAAAAGGAACTTGGAGACTATCCTTGATATTACGGGCACGATGTCCGCGTCCCTCGACCCCTCTGAAGTCCTGAGCACCATAGTCACCAAAGTGGCCGATGTGACCCAGGCCGTAAGGTGCTCGATAGTGCTGATAGCGACCGAGGAGAACGAGGGCTACGTCCTCGCCTCTCATGAAGACCCAATGATTAGAGAGCTCAAGATAGACCTGTCCAGATACCCTGAGATAAAGCAGGTCATAGCCACAAAGACCCCGCTCGCCATTGAAGATATCGTCAACAGCCCCATAATGCACCCCGTAAAGGATTCCGTAAAAGAATTCGCCGGGATGAGCATGCTCATCGTGCCGATAGTCTTCAACGACGAGGTCCTGGGCACGCTCTTCCTCCGGACGAGGAAGAAGGTGCACGGGTTCGCTCAGAAGGAGATAGACTTCTGCAGGATAGTCGCGAACGCCTCATTCCACGCGCTCCGGAACGCGCGCCTTTTCGAGAAGGTCGTAAAGGAGAAGGACTACTTAAAAGAGATGGCGGTGAGGGACCACCTCACCAACCTCTATAACCACAACTTCTTCTACTCAAGGCTCGATGAGGAGTTCGAGAGGGCCGTGAGGTACGAAACGCCTCTCTCCCTCATAATGCTCGACATAGATAACTTCAAGCAGATAAACGACACCTACGGCCACAGGGTGGGCGACATGGTCTTGAAGGAGATATCGGCCCTCATAAAAAAGGGCGTGAGGAAGACGGACATAGTCGCCCGCTACGGCGGAGAGGAGTTTTCGGTCATACTCCCCCATACTCTTTTGAAGGGCGCCGTAGATGAGGCCGAAAGGCTCCGCGAGATGATAGACAACCACGCCTACGCTGGGCTGGTGAACCACAGGGTGACGGTGAGCGTCGGGGTCGCCTCATATCCGCAGAAGGGGGCCATGAACTCCGGCGACCTTGTAAACTATGCTGACGACGCCCTCTACAAGGCCAAGTGGAGCGGAAAGAACTGCGTTAAGGTGGCTGAGGCGTAAGCCTCGTAATACTCCAAAAAACAAAAAGGCGGGCATTTTGCCCGCCTTTTTTATCTTCTTTTTGCGTAATAACTGCCCAGTGCGAAATATTATTTCTGTATCTTTATCGCGCAGAGCTGGCCGCACATGGTGCAGACCGATTCATCCTCCGGCGGGCTCGCCTCCCTTATAGCCCTTGTCCTCCTGGGGTCTATCGCAAGCCTTATCTGCCCTTCCCAGTCAAGGGCCTTCCTTGCCTTGGAGAGGGCTATATCGGCCTCCATCGCCCCCTTCGCCTTCTTCGCTATGTCACCGGCGTGCGCGGCTATCCGGCAGGCGACGACACCTTCCCTTACGTCATCCACATCGGGGAGCCTCAGGTGCTCGCTTGGGGTCACGTAGCAGAGGAAGTCTGCCCCGGCCCCGGCTGCTATGGCCCCGCCGATGGCAGAGGTGATATGGTCATAGCCTGGCGCTATGTCGGTTACAAGGGGGCCAAGGACATAGAATGGCGCGCCGTTGCAGAGCCTCTTCTGGAGTATGATATTCGCCTCTATCTGGTCTAAGGGCACATGTCCCGGCCCCTCTATCATGACCTGCACGCCCTCGTCGAAGGCCTTTTTAGCGAGCTCGCCCAGGGTTATAAGCTCATGTACCTGCCCCCTGTCGGTCGCGTCGGCGATGCAGCCGGGCCTCAATCCGTCGCCGAGGCTCAGGACCATGTCGTACCTTTTGGCTATCTTGATAAGCCTGTCGTACTGTTCGTAGAGCGGGTTCTCCTTCTTGTTGAACTTCATCCACTCGGCGGTGAGGGCGCCTCCGCGGCTCACTATTCCCATGATGCGCCCCTCTTTTTTCACCTTCTCCACGGAGCTTCTTGTAACGCCGCAGTGGACCGTTACGAAGTCTACTCCGTCTTCCGCGTGCGCCTCGATAGAAGCGAACATCTCCTCTGAGTCGATCTCCACAAAGGATTTGCCCTTTTTCCTCGCGTCATAAGCGGCCTGGTAAATGGGGACCGTGCCGATGGGGACAGTGGACTCGGCCATGACCGAGCGCCTTATGGCAGAGACGTCGCCTCCGGTGGAGAGGTCCATGACGGCGTCGGCGCCGGCCTCTATCGCGGCCCTGAGTTTCGTAAGCTCTTCATTGACGTCAACCTTGTCCTGGGAGGAGCCGATGTTGGCGTTGACCTTGGTGCGCAGGCCCCTGCCAACGGCAAGCCCCTTTATCGAGCGGTGGAGCTTGTTCCTGGTTATTATGATTACGCCCTCTTCTATGCCCTTTCGTATGTACTCCGCTTCAACGCCCTCGGAGAGCGCGGCGTTTTTCATCTCTTCCGTAACGATGCCCCTGCGGGCGGCCTCAAGCTGTGTCATCTTATCTCCTTGTCTATTGCCTGCATTCCCGTTAGTAGTTCCCTTGCCGCGCCTTCCGCGTCCACGCAAGACAAAAGCGCTCTGATAAGCGCGGCGTAAGCCCCTGTGGAGGCGGCCTCCCCGATATTTTCTATGTTTATCCCTCCGAGCGCGTATACCGGTATCGAGAGCGCGCGGACGGCCTTTTCAAGCTCTTCTACCCCAAGCGGCTCTCCGTACATGGCCTTTGACGGGGTGTGGTAGACAGGGCCGAAGGTCACGAAGTCGGCCCCCTGAGACTCAGCCAGCCTTGCCTCTTTTACGGAGTGGGTCGAGACCCCTATTATGCCCTCTTTGCCCAAAAGCTCCCTGGCGGATGAGGCCGGATAGCTTATTGAGGTAAGGTGTACCCCGTCGGCCCCGCAAAGCATCGCTATATCGGCCCGGTCGTTTATAAGGAGCCTCGCGCCCCAGGCGCGGGTCAGCTCACGAAGTTCGTTGGCGAGCCCAAGGAGTTCTCTGGCTGAGAGATCCTTTTCCCTGAGCTGCACGAGCTTGACTCCTCCACGCAGGGCCGCTTCAACGGTAGAAAGAAATGCCCCGGAGGCGCAGGCCGACCTGTCTGTTATGAGGTAGAGCTTTGGCAGTTCCAAGTCAAATTCTCTGCTGAACAAATCAGTATTTCAACGACTGCTAAGCCTTCCATAGCCTCCGTGAGACTATGACGATGACGCTTACAGCCGCTATCGAAACGCTTACGGCCTGTGCGGCCTTCATCGAGTCCATCATGAGGCTGTCGGCCCTGAAGCCCTCGACGACGAAACGTCCGATGGAGTACAGCGTAAGGTATACGGCAAAGATGAAGCCGCTCTTATGCTCCCTTTTTTTAAGGTAGAACCACAGGAAAGAAAATATCCCCAGGTTTATGAGCATCTCGTAGAGCATGACCGGGTGGAGCGGTATGCCAGGGAACTCAGAGCCGGCTATCGATCCCGGCGGAAAGACTATGCCCCACGGAAGGTCTGTCGGCCTGCCGTGGGCGTCGCCGTTCATGAAGTTGCCGAACCTGCCGAAGGCCTGGCCGAGTATTATTGAGGGGGCTACCGCGTCAGCCATCCGCCAGAAGGCTATCGACTTTCTGCGGAGGAACAGCCATGCCGCCGAGATGCCGCCCAGGAGCCCGCCGTGTATGGCAAGTCCGCCATGCCAGACCGCCGGTATCTCAAAGGGGTTCGCGCCGTAATAGTCCCAGTTGAAGGCGACGTAGTAGGCCCTTGCGCCGATGATGCCGCCGACCACGGTCCAGATGATGAAGTTCATCACGTCGTCCTGAGTGAGGGCGATCTTTTTCCTCTTGACCTCTTTCGTGATGAGCACGCTCGCCACGAGTATGGCGACGACGTACATGAGGCCGTAGAACCTTACCGCAACCGGTCCGAATTGAAATAGTACAGGGTGCATAGCTGCCTACTGTATTACGCCGGCAAGAGGGCTGGACGCCGCGGCGTAGAGCTTTTTCGGTATCCTGCCGGACAAAAATGCCAGACGGCCCGCCTCTACCGCGAGGTTCATCGCCCTCGCCATCGAGACAGGGTCATCGGCCCCGGCGATGCCGGTATTCATGAGGAGCCCGTCGCAGCCGAGCTCCATCGCTATCGCCGCGTCGGAGGCGGTCCCGACACCGGCGTCAACGATCACCGGGATCTTTATCATCTCGCGTATGATCTGGATATTGTAAGGGTTCCTGATCCCAAGGCCAGAGCCTATGGGAGCGGCAAGGGGCATCACGGCAGCGCACCCGGCCTCTTCAAGTTTTTTAGCCATGATGGGGTCGTCGTTGGTGTATGGCAGCACAGTAAAGCCTTCCTTCACAAGGACCCTGGCGGCCTCAAGAAGGGCCTCGTTATCCGGGAAAAGGGTCCTCTGGTCGCCTATGACCTCCAGCTTCACGAAATCGGTTGCAAGCGCCTCCCTCGCCAGCCGTGCCGTCCTTATCGCCTCTTCAGCCGTGTAGCAGGCGGCGGTGTTTGGCAGGAGCGTATACTTTTTCGGGTCTATGTGGTCAAGGAGCGATTCACTCCCGCGGTCGAGGTTGACTCTTCTGACGGCGACCGTTACCACCTCGGCGCCAGAGGCCTCAAGGGCCTTTACCATTATCTCGTTGGAAGGGTACTTGCCTGTGCCTACCATCAGGCGCGACCTGAACTTGTATTTCCCTATCTTAAGCACGTCCATGCTCTTCTCCTTTTGCTAATTCGACGGGTCCGGGTCCTCTTTATCCCCCGCCGACCATCCTGACTATTTCCAAAGTGTCGCCTTCTTTAAGGACCGTAGAGCCCAGAAGCCTCCTGGGCACTATCTCCCTGTTGAGGTCAACGGCTATGCCCTCTCTTTTTATGGAGAGGGATTCAAGAAGGGCTTCTACAGTGCTCCCTTCCTGGGCCTCTCTGTCTTCTCCGTTGATCTTTATCTTCATCTTAAAAGTAGAGGTCCCTTTTGCCTTCCTCTATCGCCTTGAGCTTCCCGGCAAGCGCTTTTTTAAGGCCCGGATCAGTTACGTCCTTCAGCCCTTCCTCTATCGCCCGCTCTACCGCATCTCTTCCGCCGTTCTGGCAGAAGTCCAGCAGGTACTCCTTCAAGGTGAGTAGCGCGTTCGCCTGGCAGAACTTTCCCATCGCTCCGGCAAGGGTCGTATCCAGGAAGCTCTCCCCGGTCCTGCCGACCCTGTAGCATGTCGTGCACAGGCTCGGGAGCAGCCCCTCGTCGACGATGGAATCTATGACCTCGGCAAGGCTCCTGTGGTCGTTTGTGGAGAACTGCTCAAGGGTCTTGTCCCCGGCATACCCGCCGGGGTTTGTCTTCGAAGCGGCGCTCAGCTGGGTGGCCCCTGTATGTATGAGCTCGCCCCTGAAGCCGGCCTCTTCCCTGGTGGAGGCGACTATCCCGGCAGTAGGCACGCTCAGGCGGAATACCGCCACGACCTTCTTCAGCTCATCGTCAGAGACCTTGTGGGGCACCTCGGCCAACCCCGACTCCGCCGGCCTCAGGCGCGGGATAGAGATAGTATGGGCATGTGCGCCGAACCTTTCAAAAAGGTGCAGCGAGTGGGCTATTGACGCGAGAGCGTCGAACCTATAGTCATAGAGGCCGAGAAGGGGCCCGATGCCCACGTCGTCAAAGCCGGCCTCCATGGCCCTGTCCATCACGTCGAGCCTGAAGTCATAGTCCTTTTTCCTGCCGGAAGGGTGCATGAGCGCGTAGGTAGGCCTGTGATAGGTCTCCTGGAAGGACTGGTAGACCCCGGTCCCGGCCCGCTTAAGCTCCCTGAGAGAGTCTGTATCCATGGGAGGGGCGTTCACATGGACTATCCTTATCCCGGTCCCCTCGTATATAGCCCTTACGCATGAAACGATATAATCAAGGCCCCACCTCCGGTCCTCTCCGGTTACAAGCAGGACGCGCTTGAAGCCCATGGCCTCGAGAGACCTTGCCTCCGCCACCACCTCATCGACGGTAAGGGCCTTTCTCGCCAACCCCTTGTTCTGGCTCCTGAAGCCGCAGTACTTGCAGCCGTTGGTGCAATAGTTCGAGAGGTAAAGGGGCGCGAAAAGGACTATGCGCCTGCCGAAGACACGCTCCTTGACCTCTCCGGCCCTTTGAAGCATGAGCTTCGTAAGCTCCGCGTCCCTGGTAGCCAGGAGCACCGCGGCCTCTTCAAGGGTTAGCCCCTTTGCCCTGGACGCTATCTCAAGGACCCGGAGGGTATCGGCCTTATCCGGCTCGCCTATGGCCGAGAGGCTTTCTATATTTTCATGGTCTATTGACATAATGGGTTGTTTATTCCTGTAAGCAGGCTGAAGCCTGAATGTGGATTAAGTTTTGCGGCTACCTGTTAAAATAAAAAAAGCCGCCAGAGGCGGCTTTCAGGCGCGATGCGCCTGTGATCTTGTTGTCAGCCGCTTCCCTACGCTGGTATTAACCAGATCAGGTCGTTAGGGTCTTCCCTCAAGCGGGAACTCTCAGCCCTGTCCGGACTCCCCTAGCGTAATTTCAGATAAGAATAGCAGTCAAATCCCCGCCTGTCAAATCGCTTTGGCCAGCGTGGGCAAAAAAAGGAGCTGGGCGGGTTTAAGGCGTTGTTAAAGGAGCTTGCTGGCCGAGATGATGGTCTCCGCAATCTCGCGCATCTTCTTGTTTTCTTTCTGCGAATGGGTCTGGAGGAGCTTGAAGGCGTCGTCTTCCGAGATATTGCACCTTTTCATGAGGATGCCCTTGGCGCGCTCGACCATCTTCCTGGTCTCGATGGCGTCCTTGAGGTCGCTGACCTCGACCTTAAGGCTTTTGAACTCATTGTACCTTGCCATGGCGAGCTTTATGGCTGGCTCAAGCTGCTTTTTTGTGACCGGCTTGACGAGGTAGGCGAAGACTCCGGACTCTATGGCCTTGCTGGCCATCTCATCAGACGAAAGGCCTGTTATGAGGATGATAGGCATGGGGCCCTTCGAGGAGATCGCCTTGGCAGCGTCTATGCCGTCCATCTCAGGCATCTTGACGTCCATTATGACAAGGTTCGGTTTTAACTCTTCGACCAGCTCCACCGCAGCCAGCCCGTTCGATACGGCCTCGACCTGATAGCCAAGGAGCTCAAGCTGGTTTTTAAGGAAGAGTCTCGTTTTTGAGTTGTCCTCAGCTATAAGGACTTTTTTTGCCTTCGCGGGAGACGGAGTGGTCATGGCCTGGTAGCCCTCTTGGGAGTTTCCGATTAGGATAACTTAGATACGGCCTTGAGTCAATATTTTATTTTAGTTTGAGGGGTTACGCTGATACGGGAGCGCGCCGTATCAGACCCCTTCAGGGCCGGGATTGCGTTGCAGGCGCGAAAAAAGCCTGTTTACAGCCGAGTCGACAACGAGGACGAAGATAAAGAAGTAGCCGAGCGAGGCCAGGTAGACCCTGTGCTCATAGATAGCGTCCGCGATGGGTATGAAACTCGACGTGGGCGAAAGTATTATGAAGAACCATAATATGAAGAAGGCCGCCACCCGTGCCTTCGAATCCGGGTCCTTCCTCGACCTTAAAAGGAGATATGCGGCGGCGCCTGTTATGACAAGCAATATGGCGAGAGAGAGGGCAGGCGGCGGCATGGGAAAGTTGAGCGCCGTACCCGGGGCCGCTTCCGGCGCCTTGAAGAGCCCGCTGGCCCAGGGGAAGTCGTAATCGAGGTTCTGGTTGGCCGGCACCGCGAGGAGGGCCAGGTAGTATACGATGACGTTGAACTGGGTATAAAGGTACTCCTCTGGGCTTATCCTGGAGACATTAAAGCCAGCGGTGTAGTCGTGCCTCGTCTTTCCCGCCGGTGCTCCGGCGCCATCTTCGAGACCGGAGAGGTCTTTCACGATAGGGGCGGCGTAGATCGATTCAGCGGCGCTCTCCTCGCTTAAGTCGTTGAACCCGCCAAGCGGCACGACCGTCATGTAGGTAAAGTACGCGAACAGGAGAGCGAGAAGGGCGTATACAGGCCATTTTCTGAGCATCTCGCCGAGACTACCCCTTGCGATGAACAGATAGTCGTAAAGGACGATGACCGCCGGGAGGGTGTATGTTATCTCCTTGGAGTAGAAGGCGAGGAGATAGGAGAGGGCGACACCCGTGTATAGGGCGCCACGTTTGATCGCGCCGGAAGCCCTGGAAGCTCCGATGAAAAGCAGGAGCGCGAGCAGATAGAACATGCCGGACAGAGACTCCATCCGCTGCACTATATAGGTGACCGCCTGTGTCTGTATCGGATGTACGGCGAAAAGCAGCGCGGAGAATGCGGCCAGCCGCCTGGAGGAGCCCTCCTGGACCTTGACCAGCCTTAAGGTCGCAAGCACGAGGAGGTAGGCAAGCGAGGCGTTTATTATGTGAACCGCCAGGTTCACCGCGTGGTAGCCCCGTACGTCGAGGCCGCCTATGGCGTAGTTGACCGCAAAGGTGAGTAAGGTGAAGCCCCTGATATTGTTGACTATTTCGCGGATATTCCCGAGGTCCCGCAGGAGGTGGTTGTCCCGTATGATGGGGCCGTCGTCGTACTGGAAAGCCGCTGTAAAGGTATTTGAGTAGACAGCCACGGTAACAAGGGCCATGAAAATGACGAAGAGCGGGCTGAACCAGCGGCTTAAGAAGAGCCTATCCATCGGAAGGGCCCTTGCCGTCCCCTTTTCTGGTGCCAGACGGGTCTATGCCCGCCTCCTTGAGCGCGTTCTTAAGGAGCGTTATCTCCTGTGCCAGCGTCTTGTTCTTCTCGTGGAATATCGAGATGACCACGGAGAAGTGGAGGTTTATGAGGAGCACGAAGAGGAAGGCGACAAGGAAGAGGAGGGAAGGGGGATAGGCTATGCCGATGAAGCCCGCAAAGCTGTCGAGCAGCTCCTTTTTGAGCGACAGGCCCGTTATGATGACAGCGGCTACCAGCCAGAGTACAGAGTACTTCTCCTTGAGAAGCCCCCTCCTGATGAAGTCGATCACGAAGGCGAAGAGCAGTAAAGAGCCGGCTATCGAGAATACCTGGATAAGATACATCAGTCCTCTTTTGGTGCTCAGGTCCTCTTGATGAGGTCTACCAGGATGGCAAGGAAGACCTTGAACATATAATAGACCGATTTCACCGGCGTTATGGAAGAGCGCCCCCCGGACCTCTCCGACATCTTTACAGGGACTTCCATTATACTAAAACCGTTTTTGTGAAGCAATACGAGAGCTTCCACTTCCGGGTAGTCGTCCGGGTAGTGTCGGCTAAAAAACCTTATGCAGTTCTGCCCCGCTGCCCTGAAGCCGGAGGTCGTGTCGGTAAGGCGCGACCTTACTATCGACGAGACTACCCTTGAGAAAAAAGCCATCCCGACCCCCCTGGCGATAGAAGGCCTGTAGTCTCCCTCCCCGAGAAAACGCGAGCCGACTACAAGGTCTGCCTTGCCCTCAGCAACCGGCCTTACGATATCGCGTATCTGCTCGGCAGGGTGCTGGCCGTCACCGTCAATCTGCACCGCTATTTTATATCCGCGTTGAAGGGCGTACTTGTATCCGGTCTGCATGGTGGCGCCTATGCCAAGGTTGTATATATGGTTTAACACAGGCACCCCAAGCATTTCGGCTATGGCGGCTGTCCGGTCTGTGGACCCGTCGTTTATGACGACTATATCGGCCTGAGGGACGTGCTTCATTACAGAGGAGATGACGCTGCCAATGGCAGCCGCCTCATTGAAGGCCGGGATTATGACCAGCAGCTCGTGGGGTTTCATCTCATGGACAAGGGCCGAACCGGGCCTCGGTATCTTTTTGAAAAGGGATACCGGAAGGTTAAATAAATTACTGCATCAGTGTAGGGCGCTCGAAAACTGTTCGAGTCCCGTCAATAAATATGGTGCCGAAGGGGGGACTCGAACCCCCACAGGCTTTCACCCACAAGAACCTGAATCTTGCGCGTCTGCCAATTCCGCCACTTCGGCTTTTAAGATGCCCTCTTTAAGCCCCGGCAGGCTATTTAAGCCTTGAAATAAGGGCTGATTCAGGCTATCATCCACATTAAAAACAGGGGAGTGCGAATTACTCGCCCTCTCGACAATTTGAAATATTCCCACAGTAAAAAACTTTAGTCAAGGGAGTTTTTGATGAAGTTCTTTATCGATACCGCGAATCTCGACGAGATACGTACCGCCGACGAATGGGGGCTCATAGACGGCGTTACCACGAACCCCTCTCTTGTGGCAAAGGAAAAATGCGACTTCAAGGGGCGAATAAAGGAGATATGCTCGATAATAGACGGCCCTGTGAGCGCGGAGGCGGTAAGCCTTGACGCCTCCGGCATGATCTCGGAGGCGAGGGAGCTTTCAAAGATAGACAAGAACGTGGTCGTAAAGCTTCCGATGACACTTGACGGGCTCAAGGCGGTGAAGGCCGTGAGCAAGGAAGGGATAAAGACGAACGTCACACTTGTATTCTCACCGGTGCAGGCCCTTATGGCCGCCAAGGCCGGCGCTACATACGTGAGCCCCTTCATCGGAAGGCTCGACGACATCTCCCAAGTCGGTATGGAGATAATAGCGCAGATACTGGAGATATACGATAACTACGGCTTCACCACCGAGATAATAGCCGCAAGCATCCGGCACCCTGTGCACGTGCTCGACAGCGCGAGGATCGGCGCCCATGTCGCCACCATACCTTTCAAGGTCCTCGAACAGCTCGCGAAGCACCCGCTCACGGATATAGGCATTGAAAGGTTCCTCAAGGACTGGGAGAAGGTCCCGAAGTGACCTTCTGCCCCTCCCGGGGCGTGACACCCCGGGAGGGATTTTGACCCAAAGACCCGGCGCGGCCCCCCCAGGGGCAGAGCGCCACATAGGGGAGTTTTATAACGAGACCATACGCCTCCAGCCAGATCCCCCGCATGGCCCCCAAGCGGGGCCCCTCCGTTCTTTTTCTCCAGCGAAATACGCCCTGTACCCTTAAGGGATATACTTACAGAGTGGCTATAAAGCCTCTGCCCCGGTGGCAGGGACTTATTTTAAAATATTTTAAGAGGTGAAGGTTTGATAACGCACGTCGTTTTATTCAAGCTCAAGGAGAGCTCCCCTGACGCTATCGCGAGGACGGTAAAGATGCTCAAAGGACTTGTGGGAAAGGTGCCCCGGATAAGGGGGCTGGAGGTGGGGACCGACGTGCTCAAGTCCCAGCGCTCTTACGATATTTCCCTTACGGTCAAGTTCGATTCGTTAAACGACCTTGAGGCCTACCAGACTCACCCGGAGCACGTCCTGGTTGCCCAGCATATAGCCTCCGTGAGGGAAGCGGTGGCGGTAGTCGATTATGAGTCCTGACAGGCCTGTCCGGGAAGAAGAGCTTAAAAAAAAGGTGCTCGCCTTCATGGAAGGGGAGGCCCCTGGCCCCCTGACCTTCAGGGAGCTCGTCCATGCCTTCGGTGTCGCGCGTGACGGGAGGGATTCTTTCAGGCGCGCTGTAAAGGCGATGGTCGCCGATGGGCTCCTCATAAAGACCAGGGGCGGCAAGTACGGCCTGCCCGCGAAGATGAACCTCGTGAACGGAGAGCTGGTCTGCCACCCTGACGGCTACGGCTTCGTCGTGCCTGAGGGCCGCAAAGGCAGGGAAGGCGACATCTTCATCAGCAACCGCAGGCTTGCCGGAGCGATGCACGGCGACACCGTTGTCGCCAGGGTAGACGGTATTAAATCCGGCGGCAGGCGTGAGGGCTCGATAATAAGGATAGTCGCGAGAGCGCGGAAAACCATTGTCGGCAGGTTCGAATTGGGCAGGGGCTTCGGGGTGGTGATACCCTCTGACCAGAGGTTGATAAACGAGTTCATAATACCGCCGAAAGAGGCCAAAGGCGTAGAGGCTGGAAAGATAGTATCGGTGGAGATAACCAGCTGGCCCGCCAGGAACATGGCTGGCACCGGAAGGGTACTGGAAGTGCTCGGCGACCCTGACGACCCGGACGTCGAGGCTGACGTGATACTCCGTAAATACGGCCTGCCGAACAGGTTCCCGGCCGATGTCATGGCTGAGGTAGGCCCTGTCCCCGCGGTGGTAACCGAGGAAGAGCTCGGCGGCAGGCTTGACCTGAGGGAACGGACGACCTTCACCATAGACGGCGAGACCGCCAAGGACTTTGACGATGCCGTTTCCATCGAGAAGACCCCCAGGGGGTACAGGCTCTGGGTGTCGATAGCCGACGTGGGCTACTATGTGAAGGAAGGCTCGGCGATAGACCGGGAGGCGTACGCGAGGGGCACGAGCGTCTACTTCCCTGACAGGGCCATCCCCATGCTCCCCGAGGCGCTCTCCAACGGGATATGTAGCCTTAACCCAAAGGTCGACAGGCTCACCATGACCGCGGAGATAGAGTTTGACTCCGCCGGCAATCCAGTAAAGAAAAGGTTCTACGAGAGCGTCATCCGGAGTGTCGAGAGGATGACCTATACGAACGTCAAAAAGCTCATAATGGACGAGGACCCGGTACTTGCCGGGAGGTACGCACGGATACTCCCTGACCTCAAGCTCATGGCGGAGCTTGCTGGAAAGCTCATGAAGAGGAGGTCGGAGGAGGGCTCTATCGACTTCGACCTGCCTGAGCCGCAGATAATAATAGATATCGAGGGCAGGGTCGAGGACATCGTAAGGTCAGAGAGGAATATAGCGCACAGGCTCATCGAGGAGTTCATGCTCTCGGCCAACAGGGCCGTTGCTGAAGAGTTCTCAAGCCGCGCCCTGCCGTTCATATACAGGATACATGATGAGCCCTCGGAGGATTCCATCGCGGACTTCAAGGACTTCGCGGGGAGCTTCGGGCTGCGCTTCGAGTACGACGGCCCGAAGTCCTTCCAGTCGGTGTTAAAGAAGGCCGAGGGCAGGCCAGAGGAGAAGCTCATAAACCACGTGCTCCTGCGTTCGATGAGGCAGGCGGTCTACTCTGAAGAAAACGTTGGGCACTTCGGGTTGGCCTTCGAGGACTATACGCATTTCACCTCGCCCATCAGAAGATACCCCGACCTGGTAGTGCACAGGCTCTTGAAGCTCCTTTTGAAAAAGAGGTATTCACCTGAGGTCCGCGACACGATGGAAGCGGCCCTGCCGGAGGTGGCCTCCCATACCTCTGCCCGCGAAAGGAAGGCGATGGAGGCGGAAAGGGAGATAGCCGACCTCAAGAAGTGCCAGTTCATGAAGGACAAGGTCGGAGAGGTCTACGAAGGGTTAATCTCAGGCGTTACGAGCTTCGGATTTTTCGTGGAGCTTAAGGACTACTTTGTCGAAGGGCTTGTGCACGTCTCCATGCTCTCGGACGATTACTATATATTCGATGAGAAGCGCCATACCCTTACGGGGGAGAGGACGAGAAAGGTCTACAGGCTCGCCGACGAGGTCAGGGTAAAGGTAAACGGCGTGGACCTGGAAAGACGCAGGGTAGATCTCGCCCTCGATGTCAAAGAGCCGGCGAAGGCGAGGAAAAAGGGGCGCAGATGAACCCGTTAAGGTTCCATACGGCCTATAAGAGCGCAGGGAGGCTCAAAGAGATCGCCGCGGTGCTGGTGCGCCACGGCTTTTTCCCTCTGATGGAAAGGCTCCATCTGACAAGGCTCTTATCCTTTTCCCTGAAGCTTGCAGGCCGGAGGATCACGAAGGAGAGGGAGGAGCTTACCCAGCCTGTGAGGACGAGGCTCGCGATGGAAGCGCTCGGGCCGACCTTCATCAAGTTCGGCCAGATACTCTCGACCAGGCCCGACGTCGTGCCTCACGAGTATATAATAGAGTTCCTCAAGCTCCAGGACTCGGTAGCCCCGTTCCCCTTCAGCGAGGCCAGGAAGGTCATAGAGGCGGAGTTCGCCTGCCCGGCATCTGACATCTTCTCTTCCATAGAAGAGACGCCCATAGCCGCCGCCTCGATAGCGCAGGTGCACAGGGCCGTCACAACCGGCGGGGAAGAGGTCGTCATAAAGGTCCAGAGGCCCGGCATAGAGGCGACCATCGATACCGACATAGCCATCCTGAGATACCTTGCCAGGCTGGTCTTCAAGCATATGCCGGAGAGCAGGCTCTACGACCCGGAGGGGATGGTAGAGGAGTTCTCGCGCGTCATAAAAAAGGAGATGGACTTTACCCTTGAAGCGAGCTACACCGAGAAGTTCAGGGAGAACTTCTCAAGCGACAGCAGGGTCAAGGTGCCAAAGGTCTACTGGGAGCGCACGGGCAGGAACGTCCTTACGATGGAGCGCGTCCACGGGATAAAGGTAGACAACACGGGCAGGCTCAGGGAAGAGGGGATAGACACCGCCGCGATAGCCCACCTTGTGGCGGATATCTTCTTCAAGCAGGTATTCGAGTTCGGCCTCTTCCACGGAGACCTCCACTCCGGCAATGTCTTCGTGGTCTCTGAGGCGCAGATAGCGCTGGTCGATTTCGGCATCGTCGGCAGGATAGATGACGCCATGAAGCATGACCTCGCGGATATCCTCATAACCTTCGTGCAACAGGACTTCGAGGGGATGATAAAGGTCTACCAGAGGATGGGAATACTTCCCGAGAAGATAGACAGGGCCGCCTTTGAAAGCGAGTACCATGACATAATCATCCACTACTTCGGCAGGCCGTTGAAATACGTCAAGATAGGCGAGCTCCTTCTCGATTACATAAGGCTCGCCGCCCGGCATAATATAAGGCTTCCGAGGGAGCTTCTCCTTTTTGATAAATGCCTCATCGAGCTCGAAGGGCTCGCAAGGGTCCTCTACCCGGAGGTCAATATCCTTGATGAGAGCGAGCCTTACGCAAGGAAGCTTTACGTGCAGAGGCTCAAGCCAGGGGCTTTGATGGGGCGCGCCCTTTCGGCCGCGGAGGACTATAAGGACCTCGTGATGGATTTCCCTTCCCAGGCCGACCGCATAATGAAGAAGGTGCTCGACGACAGGCTCCGGATCGAGTTCCTGCACAGGGGGCTCGAGGACTTCATGGGCGAGATGGACAGGTCGTCGAACAGGCTCACCTTCGCCGTCATCATCGCGGCCTTGATAATAGGCTCATCCATGGTAATAGCGGCTGAGGCGGCCCCAAGGATATTCGGCCTTCCCGTGCTTGGCCTCCTGGGCTTCATAATAGCCTCGGTCCTCGGCTTCTGGCTCGTGGTGCAGATATTGAGGTCTGGGAAGTTTTGAGGGGACGACCCTTTTAATCTTTGCGTCTGGATGGGTATGCGTATCTTTCGTGACCCGGGCAAACTCGGGAAGATCAAGAAGAAGACCGTCGTTACCCTTGGCAACTTCGACGGCGTGCACCTTGGGCACAGGAAGATAATCGGCAAGGTGAGGGAGAGGGCCGGGAGGCTCGGTTGCCTCTCTGCCGTATATACCTTCGAGCCGCACCCCCTCAAGGTAGTCGCGCCTCTTAGAAGCCCGCCCCTTATAATAGATACCGCGAAAAAGGCGGAGCTGGTGGGGGCGCTCGGCATCGATTATATGGTCATCGCCAGGTTCACGAAGGAGTTTGCCTCAAAGCACCCCAGGGAATTTGTCGAGGAGGAGATAAAGCCGCTCGGCGCGGTAGAGGTCTGGGTCGGCCATGACTTCTCCTTCGGCAGGGGCAAGGCCGGGACCGTCGACTATTTAAAGAAGCTCGGAAGCGAGCTGGGCTTCAGCGTCCACGTCATATCCGCCTACATGCTGGGCGGCGAGGTCGTCAGCTCTTCCCGCATACGCCGTCTTGTAAGCGAGGGCAAGGTCGGAGAAGCGGCAAGGCTCCTCGGCTGCCCGTTTTCGATAAAAGGCAGGGTGGTGAGGGGAAAGGCGATAGGAAAGGAGATAGGCTTTCCTACGGCGAACCTTTTTGTGGAAAGCGAGCTCGTTCCAGCTGGCGGGGTCTACGCCGCCTTCGCCACCGTTGGCGGCAGGAGGCTCAAGGCGGTCCTCAACATAGGCACGGCCCCTACATTCGGCGGCAAGAAGAGGTGTGTAGAGGTACACATACTCGGGTTCAGGGACGATATATATGGTAAAAAGGTCGAGGTGGAGTTCATAAGAAGGCTCAGGGGCGAGCGCGCCTTCGCGTCAAGGGAGGCCCTCGTTCGACAGATAAGGAAAGACGCCGCCAGGGGCGAAAGAATACTTTCAAGGACCGTTAAATGAGGATAAATGGAAAGACACTTGTAGCGGGCATCTTCGGGGACCCGATAACGCATACGCTCTCCCCGGCCATGCACAACGCCGCCTTCAAGGCCGTGGGCCTTAACGCGGTCTTTGTCCCCTTCCATGTGAAGGCAGGGCAGGACAAAGAGCTCAAGGCAGCGGTAGAGGGGATAAGGGCCATGAACCTCCTTGGGGTGAACATAACCATCCCCCACAAGGAGAAGGTCATGAAGTACCTTGATGAGATAGACCCCTTCGCGATGGACCTTGGCGCGGTCAACACGGTCGTGAACAGGGGCGGCAGGCTCGTCGGTTATAATACGGACGGGGCCGGGTATCTCCTTAGCCTTAGAGACGAGACAGGCTTCAGGCCTGCCAGAAAAAAGATTATCATAATAGGCGCCGGCGGGGCGGCAAGGAGCATATTATATTCGATGCTGGGCATGAAGCCGTCGACTGTTGTGCTCGTCAACAGGACCGTAAAGAGGGCGGACTCTCTGGCTAAGGCCTTCGCCCAAAAGTTCTCTCTCACCGATATAAAGGCTGTCGTACTTCAAAGGGCGGCGCTCATCGAGCACTTCGCCTACGCAGACCTCGTCGTCAATACGACCTCCATGGGGATGATGGGCAAGGGCGCTCTCGATCTGCCCCTGGAGGCCCTTCCGCCAAAGGCGATTGTATCGGATATTGTATACAGGCCCCTTCGGACAGACCTTTTGAAAGGGGCGGAGAGAAGGGGCCTTAAGACCCACGAGGGGCTCGGCATGCTCGTCCGCCAGGGGGCGATAGGCTTTGAGTTGTGGACCGGGAAAAAGGCCCCGGTGGCCGTTATGGAGGAGGCCGCGAAGAAGGCGCTCAGGCAAAGATGAAGACGGTATTCATAGCCGACGGGCATTTGAAGGGTTCGCTCGACCCCAACCAGAAAAGTCTTGTAAGGTTCCTCGATTCCCTCAGGGCCGACACCCTCGTGGTGCTCGGCGACCTCTTCGATTTCTGGACAGGCTCCAATAGCGTTGCCGCGAAAGAATACAGGCCGGTCCTCGAAGCGTTCATGCGCCTCAAGCGGCGGGGGGTCAAGATAATATACTGCGAGGGCAACCACGACTTCTCGATGGGCCCGTTCTTCAAAAACGACCTGGCGGCATCTATTCTGCCTGAGATCTCCGAGATCGATATCGACGGGAAGAGGTTCCTCCTGGGCCATGGGGATACAGTTGCGATGACTAAAGGGTACAGGCTGTGGAGGTGGTACCTTAGAAGCCCGTTTTTTAAAGTAACGGCAGCCTTGGCGACCCCCAGGGGGGTCTGGACCATAGCGACTAAACTTTCAAAGAAGAGCAGGCGAAGGGGCGCTCCGTACCCGGCAAAGAACCATATCGAGGAAAGGCTCAGGGACTTCGCCAGAGATAAGCTTTCAGAAGGGCTCGACGCGGTGCTCTTCGGCCACTCCCATGCGGCCGGGGTGCACAGGGAGGCAAAGGGCGTTTACGCGAACCCCGGGAGCTGGGCGGCAGATCACACCTGTCTCGTCTATGAGGACGGAAGCTTTAGCGTAATCGAATGGAAGGAAGGGTAGGATATGGAGATACCCTGTCATCTGCTTACGGATAGCGCCCTGGAAGGGCTCATAGAGGAGTACGTTACAAGGGAAGGGACCGACTACGGCCAGAGCGCCCATACGCTTGAGGCAAAGGCAAAACAGGTGCGGCGGCAGCTTGAGGCGGGCCTTGCAGTGATAGTCTATGACGAGACTGAGATGACCTGCAATATCGTGCCCGGGGAGAGCCTGAAGAATAAATAGACTGCCAGCTGCTACTCGCGCCCTATTACAACCGTCTCAGCCAGCCTGTCGCCGAACCTCGCCCCCCGCTCATCCGTGTAGATAAGGAGCATCTCAAAGCCTATGACCGCCAGGGTCGCCGCGAGGAAGAGGACTTTCCCGAGGTATGGTATCCAGCTTACGATATACCAGACTATTATGAGGATGGCAAACGGGGAGTTCCTGATGATAGACCTCTTGAAGTCGCACGGCTCTCTGGTATCCATGGCCACGGCCCTGATGCCTACGATCCTTTTCCCGATGCTCTGCCCGCCCATGAGGCCGTCGGAGATGAGTATGTAGGTTATCCCGGCCAAAGGACCGATGATGGCAGGGAAGACAAAGAACGCGCCCATGACGAGGAAGTCGATGAACTTGGCCAGAAAGCGCTCGAGGACGTCAGCCTTTGGGAAGGGCTCTGCGTTGGCCCCTATGTTGTTGGTATATTCCTCAGCCATGCGTGTCGCCTTTATGCTGTCATTGCGAGCGGAGCTAAACAATCTCCAAGTGCCTGATGGCTTCGGCTCACACACTCGCAATGACGAATCAACAAAACCAGAGATTCCCTGATCTTTAGAGGACGCCTTTAGCCATCCTCCGGCTCGTCGCGCGTGAAGAGCAGGAAGGCCATGGAGGGGCGTTTTGAGGCGTCCCTCATGGTGAAATGGATGTTCTCGATCCGCCATCCCTCTGGTGTAGCCGAGTTTAGCGTCTTTTCGATAGTCTCGTCCGTTACGGTAGAGAGCTCTATTACCTTGTACTTAAGCATATTATAGCCGATTTTCCTCTGCTTCGCCCCGTCGAGGCCCGCGATGGAGGGCTCTTTTAAGCCAGACCGCTTTATAGATTAAAACGCGCCATCTTTCAACCCAAAAAAAAGCGGGACGGAATCTTCCGCCCCGCTGTAAGGACAATCGTTATTTTTACCTGTGGACCTTTACCTGTCCCGCCTCAGTCGCCTTTTTCTCGTCCCTCGCCTTTTTAGCGGCATCGGTCGGCTGATAGGTGCAGAACGGCTCTTCGTCCATGTAGTCGCCGGTGAAGGCGAAGGCCCTTGCCCTGCACCCGCCGCAGACCTTCCTGAACTCGCAGTAGCCGCATCTGCCGTTATAGTCGTCCCAGCTTCTCATCTGCTGGAAGACCTTGGAGGTGTCCCATATGGTGTGGAAGGGCTCTTTCCTTATGTCCCCGCACTCCACGTCAAGGAAGCCGCATATCTGCACCTTCCCTGTGTTAGAGACGAAGGCGAAGGACTGCCCGCCCATGCACCCCTTGCTCATGGCGTCGAGGCCGTGGGTCTCAGGGGTGACGGTTATCCCCTTTTCGCGCTCCTTCTGCCTGAATATCCTGTAGTAGTGGGGGGCGCAGGTCGGCTTGAACTGAAGCGGCACCTTGTCCCTCATCTCGTGGAACCACGAGAGCGATTTTTCGTACTCCTCAGGCGTTATCTCCTGGTCCTTCAAGGCCGCGCCCCTTCCGGTCGGCACAAGGAGGAACGGATGGTGGGCCACAGCGCCGAGCGATATCACAAGCTCGAGTATCCTGGGAAGTTCGTGGAGGTTATGCTTTGTTATGGTGGTGTTGACCTGGAACGGGAGGCCGACCTTCTTTACGCTTTCGATAGCGGTCATGACGCTGGCGAAGGCGCCCTGGACGCGCCTGAAGTTGTCGTGGCTTTCCGCGGTGGCCCCGTCTATCGAGAAGCTCACGCGCTGTATGCCTGAATCTATCATCTTCCTGACGGTCTCCTCTGTTACGAGGAAGCCGCAGGGCGCCATGACCATCCTGAGCCCCAATTTGGTGCCGTGCTTCGCGATATCCCAGATATCGTCACGGAGCATCGGCTCGCCGCCGGTCATTATCATTATCGGGTTTGAGAAGGAGGCCACGTCTTCAAGGAGGTTGAAGCACTCCTCGGTCGTGAGCTCGTTGGGGTATGGGCCGAACCTGGCCGCCGCCCTGCAGTGTATGCAGTCGAGGTTGCAGGACCTTGTAAGCTCCCACGCGATGAGCTTGGGGAGCCACTTCCTCCCGCCGCTCTTGTCTACCCCTCCCGGTCCGCCGGGGTGTCCATGTCCGTGACCGTGCCCCTTCATCCCGGGGACCTCGTGTGGATGGCCTTTTGGCATGCTGCCGTGCATAAAGAGTCTCCTTTGTAGACTTCTTTGTCTTACTTCTGAAGAAGCTTTGCCGCGTCCTTCGCGAAGTAGGTGAGTATCATGTCGGCCCCGGCTCTCTTTATCGACGTGAGCGACTCCATCATGGCCCTGTCGCCATCGAGCCAGCCGCGCTCTGCCGCCGCCTTTATCATCGAGTACTCGCCGCTTACGTTATAGGCGGCAACCGGGTACCCGAACTCGTCCTTTATCCTTCTTATGATGTCGAGGTAGGGAAGCGCCGGCTTTACCATCACTATGTCCGCCCCTTCCTCTATGTCGAGCGCTGTTTCGCGCAAGGCTTCGTCCGAGTTGCCGGGGTCCATCTGGTAGCTGCGCCTGTCCCCGAACTTGGGCGTTGATTCCGCCGCGTCCCTGAAAGGGCCGTAAAAGGCGCTCGCGTACTTTGCCGAGTAGGCCATGACCGGGGTGTTGGAGAAGCCGTTCTCGTCGAGGGCGTCCCTTATGGCGCCTACCCTGCCGTCCATCATGTCAGAAGGGGCGACCATGTCCGCGCCCGCTTGCGCGTGGGATATGGCCTCCTTGCAGAGGAGATCGAGGGTGGCGTCGTTATCTACGTCTTTATTCCGTATGATACCACAATGGCCGTGCGAAGTGTACTCGCACATGCATACGTCGGTTATGACTGAGAGTTCCGGGGCGGCGGACTTTATGGCCTTTATAGCCTCCTGGACCGGGCCGTGCTGGTTGAAGGCGCTGGTGCCTTCCTCGTCCTTGTGCTCAGGGATGCCGAAGAGTATCACAGACGGGATGCCGAGGGCCTTTATCCCCTTCGCCTCTTTTTTGAGGTTATCTACCGATATCTGGTAGTGGCCGGGCATGGACTTTATCTCTTTTTTGACCCCCTTGCCGTATGTCACGAAAAGCGGGAATATGAAGTCATCGGGGCTGAGGGTGGTCTGCCTGACCATCCTCCTTAAGGTCTCGGTCTTCCTTAATCTTCTCGGACGGTAGATGGGGAAGTTCATTTTGGGTTCCTCTCAACGGGATTTTTGCCCTTTTTTGAAGAGAAATAATCGGCCATGGCCTTTGTAAGGGCAGGTATCGTGTAGTCTTTCGGCATGATGTCAACGCCTATGCCGTATTTTTTAGCCGTATCGGCGGTTATGGGGCCAATGCAGGCGACCTTGCAGCCCTTGATGAGCGCTGGCAGCTCCTTTTTGTTGAACATGGCAACGAAGTTCGTAACAGTCGATGAAGAGGTGAAGGTCACGATGTCGACCCCGCCCGAAAGGAGGAGTTTTTTTAATTCCCCCGCCTCTTTCGCGGGCTTTACCGTCTTATACGATGGCACCACGTCTATCCTGCCGCCGAGCCTTTTTATCTCTTCCGGGAGTATCTCCCTCGCCTTCATCGCCCTCGCAAGGAGGAACCTCTTCCCTTTTATGCTCCTTTTGCCAAGCGATTCAAGGAGCCCCTCTGCCTTAAATTCCTTTGGGGTAAGGTCTACCCTTATGCCGAGCCGTTCAACCGCTCTGGCGGTCATGGGGCCAATGGCGCAGATCTTGACACCCTTAAGCTCCCGTATGTCATAGCCGAGCTTGTAGAGCCTTTCGAAGAAGTATTTTACCCCGTTTACGCTCGTGAATATGGCCCAGTCATAAGATGATAGCTTTTTGACGGCACTATCCAACGGCTTCCAGCTGGGCGGGGGTGTGGTCTTTATCGTGGGGAAGGCTATGGGCTCTGCGCCCTCTTTCTCCAGTATCGAGGTGAAATCCCCGGCCTGCTCAAGGGCCCTGGTAACGAGCACTCGTTTGCCGAAAAGCGGCTTGCTCTCGAACCAGTCGAGCTTCTTTTTAAGGCCGACGACGTCGCCCACGACGGTCACGACCGGGGGCTTAAGCCCCCTTGCCCTGGCAAGGCTTACGATGTTATCGAGCCTTCCGGCCAAAGAGACCTGCTTTGTCATGGTCCCCCAACGTATGAGCGCCACAGGGGTCGAAGGCGCCCAGCCGTTCTCAAGGAGCTTCCCGGTAATAAGCGGCAGGCTCTTCCAGCCCATGAGGAATACGAGGGTCCCCCTCCTGGTGGAGAGCCTGTCCCAGGCTATGTTCGTCCTCTCTTTAAGGGGGCTTTCCTGCCCCGTTATGAAGGTAACCGATGAGGCCAGATCCCTGTGGGTAAGCGGTATCCCCGCGTATGCCGGTGCCGCGATGGCTGAAGTGACGCCAGGGACTATCTCAAACTCTATGCCCTGGAGAGCGAGCTCCTCTGCCTCTTCGCCGCCCCTTCCGAAGATAAAGGGGTCTCCGCCCTTGAGCCTTACGACGGTTGCGCCCTTTTTGGCCTTTTTTATGATGAGCTTGTTTATATCTTCCTGCTCAAGGGTCTTCAAGCCGCCCTTTTTGCCGACGTAGATGGTCTCGGCCCCGGCCTTTCCGTACTCAAGGAGGCGCGAGTTCGCGAGAAAGTCGTATATGACGCAGTCTGCTTCCTTCAAGGCCTCAAGCCCTTTGATTGTAAGGAGCCCGGGGTCACCGGGGCCCGCCCCTACGAGATATACCTTGCCAGTCATATGAAGAGATCCTAACCCTCGTGGTTTATTTATACCAACGCCCCATTAAGGGAATTTCATTTTTTGGATTAAAAATTTTTAAAGAAAAACCATTATATCAAGGCAGGGCCCTTAATAAAACCGGAAAAACAAGGGTGAAAGGGCTTTGTGCCGCCGTCAAGGTTATTTTTTTGGCTTTGTCCGGGGCGGGCAGGCCGCTGGTTCTTCAGAGCCTGTCGCAAGGTCGTGGGTGAAGCACCTCGGGGGCAACTCCTGCATCCTGCAGTTGTCGAGCACAGTCCTTATCGTCACTTTCTTCGCGTTCACCGAGACAAGCTCGTAGCCTATGGGGCTTTCCGAGTCCTTGAGCGAGACAACGCTTCCCTCTTCACCGTTAAACCAGGCCACGCCGTAGTCGCAGTCAAGGTGGTAATCGCCTATGAACGATAGGGCGTCAAGCCAGGAGATATTATCAAGAGAGACCGATGCCTTGTCCCAGGGCAGGGCGGGGTCCAGCGCCAGCGCTATCGACGCTTCGGTGTCTGGCGCGGAGGCCCATGCCTCTACCGGCATTATGATGTAGTCCTCCTCCGGGCTCCAGAGCATGTTCTTGAAGATATCTTTTATCCTGGCCGGCCTGCCGGCCTTCTCCCATCCATATACGTCCGTGTAGGTCGAGCTTACGAGGGGCTCTATCTCCCCGTTCGGGATAAAGTCCACCCTGTACAGGATATTGTTTACGTTATCGACGTCTTCGAGCATCTCTTCTTTCGCGTACCTTGTGTGCGCCATCTCGGTGAATACGACTATATAGACGCCCTTCGGGGAGGTGAACTTCTCCTGTCTGAAGATGTCTGCCTGAGCCCCCGGCGAGGCGAATATGAAGATGAGTAGAACGAGAAACGGCAGGAGAGTTGATTTTAGAAAGGTAAGTTTAGTAGCCATCATCTTTGGAATGAAAAAAAGGGCCCATGCCAGCGGCTGTGGGCCCTTTTCAGTTACTTTTTCAGGCCGACCCTGGGGGCTTGACCTCGTAGAGGTCTTTAAGGATATCGTATGCCCCCATCTGAAGGAGCTTTTCCGCCAGCTCAACTCCGAGCTTCTCGCAATCGTCCCTGCGCCCTGAGATGGCGCTTTTAAGTATCGTCTTGCCGTCGGTGCTGGCCACAAGCCCCGTTATTCTGATGGTGTCTCCCGCAAGCTCTCCGTGGGCCGCGATGGGCACCTGGCAGCCGCCCTCAAGCCTTTTGAGGAGCGCCCTTTCTCCCCTTACGCAGTATGAGGTCTCAGGGTGGTCGAAGAAGGCGACAAGGCCGTTTATGTAATCGTCATCCGTCTTCGTCTCTATGCCGAGCGCGCCCTGGCCAATGGCCGGGAGGCTCAGGTCCACAGGCAGCAGCTCTGTGATCTTATCTGCCCAGCCGAGCCTTTTTACCCCCGCGCCCGCCAGTATTATGGCGTCGAAGTCACCGTTGTCGAGTTTTTTCATGCGAGTGTCGAGGTTGCCTCGAAGCTGCAGTATCTCGAAGTCGGGGCGTAAGCTCAGTATCTGGGCCTGCCTCCTTAAGCTCGACGTGCCTATCCTGGCGCCCTTTGGAAGGTCGAGGAGCCTCACTTTATTTTTGCTGAATACGGCGTCTCGCGGGTCCTCCCTCTCTGTTATACAGCGCAGATGCAGCCCGTCGGGGAAAAAGGTGGGCACGTCCTTCATGGAATGGACCGCGAGGTGGGCCCTGCCGTCAAGGAGCGCCTCTTCTATCTCTTTTACAAAGAGCCCCTTGCCGCCGACCTTGGCGAGCGGCACGTCGAGGATCTTGTCCCCTGTCGTCTTTATCTTGTTGAGTGTTACCTCGAGCTCAGGGTGTCTTTTTTCTATCTCGCTCTTTACCCAGTTCGCCTGCCAGAGCGCGAGCTGGCTGCCCCTGGTGCCTATGATTATCGTCTTCTTCAAAATAAGTCCCCTTATCTTTTGCTCAGAGCGCCATAACTTCGCATGCCTGCGTTGTTCCGACGTTCTGTTTTAGTCGTCGTTGCTCTGGGCCGCCTTTTTTACGGCCTCTTCGTCGATGGTCAGGTCGAAGAGCTTCCTGATGGTGTCTATATAGAGGTCTCCCTCTATCTTGTTCGCCTCGCGCTTGAGGTGCGTTACCGGGTGGTGGAGGATCTTGTTGACTATGGCGGAGGTCATGGCCTCAAGGACCTTAAGCTCCTTTTCGCCCAGGCTCGGGATAGTCGAGACCGCCTTGGCGAGCTCGGCCTTTCTAACCGAGTCGAATGACTTTCTGAGGGCTATTATGGTGGGCACAACGTCAAGCGATTTTATCCACCTGTAGAATAGTTCTATCTCCTCGGCTATTATCCCTTCCGCCTGCAGGGCTTCCTTTTGCCTCTCATGCAGGTTCGCCACGACCACGCCCTGCAGGTCGTCGACGTCGTAGACGTAGCAGTTGTCTATTGTGTTGACCTCCGGGTCCACGTTCCTTGGCACCGAGATGTCGATGAAGAACATGGGCCTGTTCTTCCTCTCGCGCATCACGTCGTGGATCTGCTCCGGCTTTATTATGAAGTTTGGCGAGGCGGTCGAGGCGATGACGATATCGACGTTCTTGAGGTAGTGGGGGAACTCCCTGAACATGATGGCGGTGCCGCAGAAGCATTTCACGAGATCTACGGCCTTCTCATAGGTCCTGTTCGCCACCAGTATCTCCCTGACCCCGTTGCTCTGAAGGTGCCTGGCGGCAAGCTCCGCCATCTCTCCGGCGCCTACGAGCATGCAGGTCTTTCCGGCAAGTTCGCCGAATATCTTTCTGGCGAGCTCTACCGCGGCGAAGCTTATGGATACCGCCGATTCGCCTATCTTCGTCTCTGTCCGCACCCTCTTGGCGACCTGGAAGGCCTTGTGGTAGAGCTTGTTGACTATGATCCCGGCGGTGTTGTGCTGGACCGCGTAGCCGTATGAGTCCTTCACCTGGCCGAGTATCTGCGGCTCTCCCATGACCATCGAGTCGAGCCCGGCGGCCACCCTGAAAAGGTGCTTCACCGCCTCCTCTCCCTGGTGGACGTAGAGGTGCTCATCGAGCTTCTCAAGGGGTATTGAGTGGTAGTCCGAGAGGAACCGCTTTATCTGCCAGGTCCCCTTCTCTATCTCGCTCGTGATGGCGAGCACCTCGACCCTGTTGCAGGTCGAAAGTATGACGCCTTCGGCCAGGCCGTAGTGGTTCGTGAGCCTGGCGAGAGGCTCGCCAATGGTCTGGGAGGGGAATGAGAGCTTCTCCCTTATCTCGATGGGCGAGGTCTTATGGTTGAGTCCGACTATTACGAGGTTCATCCCGAATCCGCCTGAGTAGCTTTTAACTTAGCGAGCGAGCCCGTGCGCTCCGCCTGACAGAATATTTATGATGAAGTAAGAGCCTATGAGGCTCACAAAGGCCACCCCGGAGAGTATGGCGGCCTTCCGGCCCCTCCATCCGGCGGTAAGCCTGCCGTGGAGGAGCGCCGCGTAAAGGAACCAGGTTATGAGCGACCAGACCTGCCTGTGCTTCCATTCCCAGTAGCTCCCTATGGCGTACTCTGACCATATGGCGCCGGTGATGATGGCCGCCGTAAGGAGCGGGAAGCCGTACTGGAGGCACTTGTAGTTAAGCTCGTCGATGGTGTCGAGCGAGGGGAGGACGAAGAAAATGCCGCGGAGCTTCCTGGTCTTGAGGTACCTGTCCTGGATGATGTACATTATCCCCAGGAGGAAGGCCAGGGCGAAGAACGCGTTGCCGAGGAAAGCGAGGACCACGTGGACCGGGAGCCAGTAGCTTTCAAGGACCGGCGCGAGCGGCACTAACTGCTTTGGCAGGAACGAGGCCGTTATAAGGAGAAGCAGGGCGAAAGGGCTTACGAAGGCGCCCAGCACCCGTTGCCTGTATTTAATGGCCAGTATGAGAAAGAGCGTGACCGTGATCCATGAGAAGAAGATCAGAGAGTCGTGGAAGCTGGTGGCGGGGGTGCGGCCTGAGGCGGCCCAGCGGGTTATTATAGTGGCGGTGTGAAATACGTATCCGGTTACAAGGACCCATTGGGCTACAGAGAGGAGCCTCTCTTTTCTGGCAAAAAGGTATGCTGAATAAAGGACCGTAGTCACCAGGTATACCGCCGCTGTTATATGAAAAAATATTTCGCTCACCTTGCCTGAACGACCACGGACACCTTAAGGGCGCCCGCTCTCCTTTTTTATATTTATCCCAAGCCTGGACAGGGTGTACGCTTCTCCAAGCCTGGCCTTAAGGACCGAATTTATCTCTCTGGAGCGCCCCTCCTTAATGAGCCCTGGCAGGGGAGATCTCACCAAATCCTTGATAATACTTTCTTTTTTATCACGACTGAGGCCGGTTTTCAACAGCTTCTTCCGGGCCGCCCCCAGTATCTCAAGAAAAACCTCGTACTCGGCGCCTATGCACTCCTCAAGCGCCTCCCTGAGCATCCTGGCAAGATAGGGGCTTTTGCCAGAGGTGGAGATGGCTATTACGAGCGCCCCCCTGTCCACTACCGATGGGACTATGAAGCTGCAGCGCTCAGGGTCGTCGACAACGTTCACGAGTACGCCCGCAGCTTCAGAGTCCCGGTAGATGGACCAGTTCGCCTCTTTGGAACCGGTGGCGGCTATTATCAGGAAATGCCCCGTCACATCTCCCTGCCTGTAGGCCCGCTTTTCAAGCGTTATCGTCCCCTCGTCCGAAAGGCCGGCAAGCGCCTTTGTCACCCTTGTGGCGACCACATCAACCCTTGCGCCCGCGGCCAGGAGGCTCAATGCCTTTCTCTGGGCCACGGAACCGCCGCCTACCACCAGGCAGGCCCTGTCCTTGAGATCGAGGAAAACCGGATAATAACGCATACCTTTAGCGAGGGGAAGCAAAGCGACCGCCGTCAGCCGCTTACGGGGGATTCTCTGTCCCATTCGGGGAATCCCCCCTTCCCGTCTGTATTATCTATCGGCAAGATTAAAAACAAGTAAAAGGAATCTTTAAAAAATCGTAATCTGGGCTAAGCCCCGGAAGCGTAATAGCGGCTTACTCCAGCTCTCCCAAAAACCACTTCTCGTTGCCGTGTATGTCCGCGAAGACCAGCATGACGCCGCCCTTTACCTTCTCGATGGGAAAGCGGAGCTCAAAGCCGTTTTTCTCCAACTCTGCCGCGGTGTGGAAGGCGTCGAAGCGAAAGACCTCGCCGTCGAAATCGAAGTCCAGGGCTACGGATGACAGGGCCTCTTTCCCTTCCGGCCCAGTATGATGCGCGCTTGAGAACCGTTCGATCCTGACCACGCATTCGCCCGCCGTCTCATCTATTGAGTAAGCGCATTTGACCTGAGGGGCGTGGTCGTCTCCTTCGCACTCGCATCCTTCCCTGGCGAGCACGTCAAAGGGCGCTGCTGCCTTCCCATATCTTTTCCCGGGGTCGTCTATATCCCTGGAATCCTTTATCGTAAGGAGCCTTTTTTCTATCGTATGAATGGCGAGTTCGCCTGAATCGACCCCCACCCATCTCCTGCCGAGCTTTTCGGCTGTGGCGGAAGCGGTGCCTGCCCCTGCAAAGCAGTCGAGCACGATATCGCCTTTGTTCGAGGCGGCCTTCACGACGCGCGCGAGGAGCGCCTCCGGCTTCTGCGTGGGGTAGCCGGTCTTTTCAGCCTCCGAGAGGTGCATGGCGTCCGGTATGTCGTCCCATACATCTCCGACGAGCTTGTCTTCAATGACCCAGTCGCCGTCCTCGCGGAGGAAGTACTTTATCCTTATATTGCCGGTCCTGGTCCTGTAGATCCGGTTCTCTTTTGAGAGCGCCTTTATGCTCTCATCGGTATAGTCTCCCCTCGGCGAGGTCTTGAACCAGCGGCCGTCTTCGTCTCTTTTGAAGCCGCTCCCCTTTTTGGGGACCCTTTTCCCGATGGTCAGCTGGTTGAAGACGTGACGCGCCCCCTTGCCGTACCACAGGAGTATGTCGTGGTTCCGGGAGAACTGCCCTGCCACCGCCTTCGCCCCCCTGCCTCCGTAGCTCCAGATGATATCGTTAAGGAAGTTCTTTTCACCAAAGACCTCGTCGAGCACGATCTTTATATAGTGGGCCTTTTTCCAGTCGAGGTGGACGAAGATGGAGCCGTCCTCCGTAAGGAGTTCGCGGAGCACGATGAGCCTCTTCCGGAGGGACTCGACGAACTCGGCGCCGGTTATCTTGTCTTTATACGCCCGCTGGTTATGCCTGCCCCTGAACTCAAGGTTGGTGGAAAAGGGCGGGTCGATGTATACGAGCCTCGCGCCGGTAGAACCGTCAGCGCACTTGAGCGCCCCTTTTTTTTTCATCTCCAGCAAGGAAAGGAGCGCCCCGAGGTTGTCTCCTGATATAAGGAGGTTCCTCCAGCCGTTCCCGCCCCTTGAGGATTTCATCTTCCAGAGCGGGGCGCCGCCGGAGGACAAGACCTCTCCAGCGGCTGTCTTGTCCTTATAGATAAGCTCGTAGTCGCTTTGCGCCCCCAAAAGACCCTCCAGGGTTTTAATAGTCGGAGGGATTATACCAGAATCATCAAAGGCTACCTCTAAAAATCGTTCATGCGATTTCCACTTGATTATGCCACGCTGAAATCGGATTATATTTATCTGACATTTTTAAGACTGGGGGGATATCCGTGAAATCATACAGGCTGCATACGTTCGTCTGCCAGGGCAAGCAGTGCTCAGCGAAGGGCTCTGAGGCGATACATGAAAGTTTAAAGGAGAAGATCAGGGACCGCGGCCTTAAAGGAGAGGTAAAGTCGTCGAGGTCGGGCTGTCTTGGCGTATGCAGGGAGACCGGTGTGGCGGGCGAGTACTCCCCGGTCATCGTCGTCTACCCCGAGGGCACATGGTACAGGAACGTGACCATAGAGGATGTGGACGAGATAATCGAAAAGCACCTTAAAGGGGGGCAGCCCGTTGAAAGGCTGCTCCATTTCAGGCTTGATACCAAAACAGTTTGACCGGCCTTGCGCGCCCGGTTAAAATAAAGGGTGCCTCTAAAAATACTTCAAAGGCAGGTCTTCATGATGAGATTACTCGCAAGGTTTTCAACCCTTCTGGCGTTTGTATTTATTGTCATAGGCTCAGCCCATGCTGAAGGGGCCAAGGCGGCAAAGTCGCTTGCCGTCCTCCCCTGGAACGTGAACTCGGCCGAGAATATGGACTTCGTAAGGAACGCGATGTCAGACATGCTCGCTTCCCGGCTCGGCGGCTCAGTAGAGCTTATCAGGCCCGACCTGGTAAGAGGCGCGGTAGCCGAGAAGTCCGGGGGGAAGGCTGTGCTTAACGACAGCTCGGCCCTTGAGGCCGGGGCAAGGCTCAAGGCGGACTATGTCCTGTTCGGGAGCGTCACCGTCTTTGGCAAGGCCGTGAGCATGGACGCGAAGCTCGTCAACGTGGCAACGGGAGAAGCGACCCCGTTCGCCTCTCAGTCAACAGGGCTTGAGTCTATAATCGGACTTACGGACAGGCTCTCTTCCGACGTCCTTGCCGCGCTCGATCCTTCCAAAGCGCCTGCGCAGAAGGCAGAGCCGGTAAAGGCGCTCTCATCCGCCGGCCTGCCGTCACCGCCAAAGGAAGAGGGCGCCGGGGAAGAGTTCATCGTGAAGGCGAAGACCGAGCGGCAGAGGCCTGTTGCCTGGAAGAGCGGCCAGATGGATGGCGTGTTCGTGGCCATGACAGCCGCGGACCTTGACAGGGACGGAAAAAAGGAGCTCTTCTTGATATCAGGGGGCAAGATAGTCGTCGGCGCCTATATGCCCGATGGCTTCAAGGTCATTCACGAGATAGAGGACAGGACAGGGTCGAATATAGCCATATCATCAATAGACGCTGACGATGACGGGACTCCAGAGGTATATGTTTCGAGGATATCGGGGAACAAGGCGGAAAGCGCCATGCTCGAGTACAGGGACGGCTCTTACAAGATAACCGCGAGGGATATCGAGTGGCTTCTTCGCACGGTCCAGGTAGACGCGGCAGCGCCTGTGCTCGTGGGGCAGAGGTTCAGACAGATAGACGGCTTCTACGGCGGCCTGGCGGTATTAAGGAAAGAGGGGGAGAAGCTCGTTGAAAAGGGTCCTTTAAATATCGAGCTTCCGGCAAAGGTCGACCTCTTCAGGTTTGAGGCCTTTACGCTTACCGGTTCAGGCGCGGTAGACCTTGTTACAGTTGACGACAGGGAGTATCTGAAGGTCTATGCAGGCAAAGATGGCGGCAAGGGTTGGGCTCCCTCTTACAGGAGCGCCGATTTTTACGCGGGCACCCTCAATTATATAGCGCTCAAGGCTGAAACCCCCGGGTCGCCAGACCCAGAGCCTATCCCGGTAGAGGGCAGGTTCTTTCATCTTGATATGGATAAGGACGGCTTGAGGGAGCTGGTCATAAAGAAGAACACGCCCGGCGGCCTTGGCAGGAGCGCTGCGCGCCCGATCACCTTTAAGACAGGTGAGATAATAAGCCTTTCCTGGGACAAGGACGGCGGGACCGTATCCGAGAACTGGCGGACAAAGCCGGTGGAAGGGTATATCGCGGATTTCATGGTCGAAGACCTTGACGGCGACGGCAACCAGGAGGTGACGATGCTGGTGGTCACAGGGACCGGGAAGCTCTTCGGGACATTAAAAAGTTATATACTTTCACATCGGATTTCGCTATAATTCTCGGCCTTGGATTTAAATTCGTCCATGCCTTTCAGCAAGGCGGTGTAGCTCAGTTGGCAGAGCAGGGGTCTCATAAGCCCCGCGTCCGTGGTTCGACTCCACGCACCGCCACCAAATAAAAACCCTTCAAAACACCCCGATTCTCAAGGTCTTTTTAAATATTTAACGCTTACCTGGATGGATTTTTTCAACATCCTGTTAGAGGAGCAATCTTTTCTACTCTCAAGGATGTGAGCGCGGCTATCGGTTTGATATCGAAGAGGCTGGGGCTATGGCAGGTTTTCTGCCGAGTTTTTTGATTATGAGCTTCCTTACCGGCTTCTCGAACAAAATCCAGACAAGAGAGCACCAGGCAACAAGTGCAATGAAGTATGCAGGGTAAAGAAAGCGCTCGGGGATGAACCAGAGCCGATGGCCGTAAACCATGTAGGCGTATATCAGCGGGCTATGGAATATATAGATGGTGTAGCTGATCTCGCCTAAGAAAACAAAAGGGCGTAATTTGAGGCCCCTGGAGATATAACCGGACTGCAAGGCAGTTACGAAAATTAGTCCGGCAAAAAGAAGGCTGGCCCCGCTTCTCCTTATATAGATGTAAGTCCCTGAGCCGAGCTCAGGGCCAATGATGCCGGATGTCATGACAAGATTGGCGAAAAAGGCGATGGCAATTACAAAGGCGATCTCAAGGACCGTGACCGTTATAGCGGACCATCGGATCTTATGCCTGTATTCCTTCCACAGAAAGCAGGTCCATATGCCAAGACAGAATTCGAATAAACGGGTCAATGGAAGCGCATATATAAGGCCGATGTTGGTCAACTGGTAAGAAGAAGCATCTTTGTTGTGAGGAAGGTCCATATAATTCGATATCAAAACCATCAGCAGGGCCAGGCCGGCTGCAAGTATTATTTTTGTCCTTCCGGTAGAGATAAAGTTTTTTATCAGAAAAGGGAAAAAGAGATAAAACGCAAACTCTGTCGAGATGGACCAGGATGGCACATTGAAGGAATAATAAATATCTTTAAATGGAAACCATGAGTGCAGGAGGAAAAGATTTAGCGTGAATATATATGGACTGGGTGTTAGCGAAAAAAGGCCAAAAGCCAGCAAAAACAACAGGGCGAGCGCATGGACAGGCCAGATACGGGCTACACGCCTGATCAGGAAATTCCTGATGGCAGGGCCTTCAAGCGTTGGATAAACATAGGCGAGAATGAAACCTGAAAGTACGAAAAAAAATGAAACCGCCTCAGTCAGGGCGAAGGTGGTAAGGAAGTCTTCAGGCACTCCGAGGGTGCCCCTGGCGTGGACAAAGATCACGAAAAAGGCCGCAAAAAACCTCAGGGATGTTAAGGAATCAATTCGATCCATAGATGAACTTGGTCGCCAGTTGCTTCCCCGCAGATGGCTTGGGCCAAGCGAGTGAACTGTAATAGGTTGTATATTCGAAGATTTTCCGCGGTCTTCCGCCGGAAGATTTAATGTCTCACAATGGGATTTAAAATCCCTCGTCTTACAGGCGAAGACTTCCAGTGCGTCGCTGAAAGCGCGATATCAAATGTGGAAGCGATGGATATTCCTGGTCCCCTTCTTTCCTAAAGAGGGGTCAGGGGAGATTATCTTGAAGTCATTATAATCCCCCTTAGTCCCCATTTGGAAAAGGGGGAGATTTCAGTCGGGTTTTCAGCCGACTGTTTTTCGAACCTGCCGCCTTCCAGGCGGTAGTGGTTTAATTATGACGAAAGCTCAGGAAAATGGCAACGAAAAAGATAATCGGAGGAATATTGTAAAGAAACCGCTGTTATGACAGGCTCCCAGGATGGCCCCTCATCCCGACTCTCTCCCCGGATGGAGTAACCCCGCAAGCCCTGGGGCTTGGTAGATTTATAGACCTTTTTGTGTGAGATTCACGAGATTTTAATGAAGGCGCTCTGCGAGCCGGGGGGTTATAACCGGCCTTGTTGTGTTTGACCCTGCCGCGCCTAACATGTTGAATTATCGTGGTTTTTTTCAAAAGAGGTTCGGGCGGGAGATTTTTTTGCCAAAAGCCACTCACTTTCCTATTGACAAAAGGATGTATTTTGGATTAGTATTGCGTTAAAGGATATTTAATAAATATCGTATACCTGAAAAAGGTTTTGAACTGATGGCGGTTCAAGGCCGGATCCTTAAAAGATTCAAACTGTAAACGCACGTCGTTGTTTTTCCGGACCTGAGCTGATGGCGGCTTGGGCAGGCCCACCGGGCCTGGTCGTTCCGGAAGCGCGGATAGGAGATCCGCAAGCAACTCCGCTGCAAGTGGGTTTGAGCTGATGGCGGTTCAGATTACACGCGGCAACTGAAGACCTCCTGGCTGGTCTTCAGAGAATTCAAGATCCAACGTCAAGCCAGGTGTGAAACTGAACTGAACCTAAACCTACTTGTGAACTTAAAGGAGTTAAACATGAAAAGGCTTGCGTTAGCTTCTCTCATCGCTCTTTCAGCTGGCTTCGTAGCAGTTGGTACCTCATTCGCCGCTGATGATGCCGGCACAATCGCAGGCGGCGCCTTCGATGCTGGCGATGCCGCCAGCGGTATCGGCCAGTCAAGGCATAACCTCGGTTCCCTCGGTAACAAGGCGAACACCTCCTTCTTCACCTCCACCGGGACATCCGAGATCTGCGTATTCTGTCACACGCCTCACCACACCAGCACCACAGGCGCGGGCCCGCTCTGGAACAGGGGCGCTTCCCAGACCTCCTTCACCGCCTATAGCACCACCATCGCAGGCACCCCCGTCGCCGCGCCTGGCGCGGGTTCGCTCGCTTGCCTCAGCTGCCACGACGGTACCACCACCTTTGACAACATCGCCAACAAGCCTGGCAAGGGTCTCGGTGGCTCGTCTATCGGCGCTTCCGGTGACCAGAACTGGTACTTCTTCAAGGACAACAGCGCCCTTCAGACCAACACCGCCTCTGACGATGAGATCGGCAACTCTTCGACCTCCAGGCTTAACGTGGGCGGCACCAACAGCTCCGGGATCTCCAACGACCATCCGGTTGGTGTGACCTACTCCGGCGGCACGAAGGCCTCTCTCAGGCAGACTTCGCTTACCATCTCTAACATCAGCGTAAGCGCTGACCTCGCCTCGAGCGCCGGTACCTTCGATGACGGCAACCTTGCCCAGAACCGTTGGGCTGTGAACGGATTCATCTCCTCGACAGCGTCCATCGCTGACCTCCTCAGGGGCGGCCTCGTAGAGTGCACCACCTGCCATGACCCCCACTTCAGGAACAGGTCCTGGACTGAGGCCGAGACGGTTGATGCCTACACCGATGGTATGTTCCTCAGAAGGGTCGGCGGTAACGCCGGTTCCGGCGTCTGCAGAACCTGCCACGAGAAGTAAGCTTTTTACCTGCACCACAGAAGGGCGGGCCCTCGGGCCCGCCCTTTTTTTTCTCAATAGCCGCGACAGTAACCGCACCGTGCTGGTCTCAAGGCGCTCGCCGTAAAATCTGACCGACCCGGACGTTCCAGCGGCCAACGCTCGTGGGGCTGTGAAAAACACTTTTTGGTGAGCCCCAGGGGTGGGGCGAGACAAGAATCGAACAGTTGGTTATATATATTTGTCTTTGGCTCCTCAGGACGACAACTTTGGAGACTTTTTCAGAAACTGTCAGGGAGCAGAAGTGATATTTCATCCAGACATAAGCGCCTTGATCGAAGATAATCTCCCGACGATTTTCCTCATATACGGCTTCAGCTTCTTCTATGTAGCGCTCGCGATCCTCTTTAGCATGAAGACCTTGAGGTCTATAGGGCTCTTCGGCGCCTTCGTCTTTCTCTTCCTCTTCTCCGTCATCCATGGCTCGGTAGAGTGGCTTGACACATACAGGCAGTTCAGCATTCAGCTATACGGAGCTGACGTGAGCGAGCGCGTGCTCTATCTCAGGTCATATATGCTCTCCTCGTCATTCGTCTTCATGCTGCTTTTCGGCATGACGCTATTTTCAAAAGTCGCCGGCTCTATAAGGCTTGCCAGGCTCTCAACGGTCATCGGGATAACGCTGGTGGTATTTTTCGCCGTACTCTTTAAATTATCGGCGGATGACAGCCTGGATAAGATCGAGGCGTTCAGCAGGGTATTGCTGGGCTTCCCTTCGGCGGCCTTCGCTGGAGCCGCCTTTTACATGCTCTCAAGGAAGGACTATGACACCTTCCTTCCTGAGCACCATTCCTGGTACTTCAGGTACAGCTGCTATATCATTGTGCTATACGGAGTATTTTCGGGCCTCGTTGTCCCCAAGACCCAATTCCTGTTCGCGGACATCATTAACCAGAGGAGCTTTTTCGAGTACACCGGCTTGCCGGTTCAGGTCCTGAGGGCCTTTTGCGCGGTGGCCATATCGTATTTCATGATAAGGGCCATGGCCTTGAAGATATCCCAGCGGCTCATGGGCATCCTGGGGACGTTCTTTCTCCTCTTCTTTATCTTCGGCATGACCGGCTATATAAACCTGAAGCTGGTGATAAACAGCTATGAGACGATTACAAAATTAAAGGCCGAAGAGAGCCAGTTCTCCGACCTCGCGGCCTCCTTCGACAGGATATACGCGCTGCAGGGGGTGAAGGGCGACAGGGAGGCCAGGATACTCCTTGATGAGCAGCTAAGCGTATTCGGAACCGCGCTTGAGAAAACAAGGGCCCTGAGGCACACGGACCCGAGGGAGAACGCCCTCATTGAGGACCTGGCAAGGTTCTATGATGAGGCTATTGCCGCCCGTTCTGATTTCAGGATAAGCAGGGCCGGGATGGAGAAGTTCAAATCAGCTATTGGCGAAGTAAGGCTGCTGCATTCTTCTGAGATCGGCGAACAGTCGGCGCTGGTGGCGAAAATAATAGAGAATTCATTGTATCTGCGTTTCATGGTCCTCGCGGTATCCGTTGGGGCGTTCCTCTTTATCTGGTATTCGATACACAGGACCATAATACAGCCCATCAGGAACCTGAGGGCCGGCGCCACCCAGCTCGCCGGAGGAAACCTGCAATACAGGATATCGATAAAAACGGCTGACGACCTGCAGGAGCTGGCCGACGACTTCAACGTGATGAGAGAAAAGCTCCTTGAGCGTACCGAAAAGCTTGCCACCACGGCAAGGGAGATGGAAGAGCTATCGACGCACGACGGGCTCACGGGACTCTATAATTACAGGTACTTCCATAACCGCCTGAAAGAGGAGATGCAGAAATCGGCAAGGGCGGGCGCGCCGCTTTCGGTGATGCTGATGGACCTCGATAACTTCAAATTATATAATGACAGGCACGGGCATCCAGCGGGGGACCTCCTCCTTAAGACCGCTGCGGAGATCTTCAGGCAGACGCTACGCGGCACCGACCTTATCTGCAGGTATGGAGGCGAGGAGTTCGTGGCCATATTGCCCAATACCGGCAAGGAGGGGGCGATTGTGGCGGCAGAGAACGTCAGGGCCAATATGGAAGGGCACGACTTCCCGCACAGGGAGACACAGCCCCTTGGCGCCGTGACTATCACCATAGGAGTGGCGCAGTACCCTGAGGACGCAACAAGCGCAGACGAGCTTGTCAAATGTGCCGATGACCTGATGTACAAGGCTAAAAAAGAGGGCAAGAACAAGGTCTACGCAGTGACGTGCAGCGCTGTTAAAGCCCAGATTGTTTGAGCCTGCTAAAGCAATCCATGGACGGATTGCCGGCTCGATGGCGTTAAGAAAAACCCACTTGACGGATTTTTTAAAACAGGCTACAATATCCGTGTAATATATCTCACCTCGACAAACATCCCGTTCTTCAGCGTAAAATCCCGTGAATTTGTTCCAGGCAATTGATTAAAGCTTTTTAGCAATTTTGAATTTTTTTGATGAGCCGGGCCTTGCCTGTGCCAGTTCACAGGAAATTTAAAATTTTGAACATGGTCGGCGAGCGCAATCCCTGCAAGTATTAACTGCGGGGTCTGGCGAGCGAAGTGTAATGGTTGTTTTTTTCATTACATGTCGAAGATTCCCCGTAGCTTCCAGCGGGGAGCTTCAACTTATCACTCAGATAGCGATACCCGGTAAGGAGGTAATGAGGTAAGAAAAACAAGTGTCATCTCTTATTAAAGGACCTGTCAAGACAACCCATCCTGAAAAACCACATCCCGACCCAAAATAAACCGGCTTAAGGCAAGTCTTTAATGTCTCACAATGGGACCTGAAATCCCTCGCCTTACAGGCGAAGACTTCCAGTGCGTCTAATGAGATTTTCAAGCTTACGTCCCATGCCAGGCTGAAAGCGCGATATCAAATGGAAGCGATTAATCTCCCTCTATCCCCCTTTAGAAAAGGGGGAGATTTCAGTCGGGCTTTCAGCCGACTATTTTTCGAACCTGCCGCTTTCCAGGCGGTAGTGGTTCAGTCGATACAGCCAGGCAAGAGCATGGAACGGCTATTTTAAACGCGGTTTGCGCCGCTCAGGCGAAAAACTCATGCCCTGCTTGTGGCGCTTTCATTTTTCACCAAGGGAAAGCTTAATCTGACTATTTGCGATAACGGAGGACTCATGAAGGTACTGGTAACTGGCGGCTGCGGTTTCCTCGGCTCTCACGTATGCGAGTTCTACGCCCAAAAGGGCGCTCAAGTCATATCTTACGACAATATGACAAAGCACGAGCTTGCGAGGACCGGCTTTGCCGCGGACGAGGCAAGGGACTATAACCGGCAGTATCTCAGGTCGCTGGGTGTAAAGATGGTAAGGGCAGACGTTAGAGACCTTGAAGAGCTGCTTGACCACAGCCAGGGCTGCGGCTATATCGTCCATACGGCGGCCCAGCCGGCCATGACCATAAGCTCTGAAGAGCCTCTGCTGGACATCACGACCAATGTCATGGGCACCTTTAACGTCCTGGAGGCGGCGCGGAGGCTGAAGGTCCCCGCGGCATGCTGCGCGACGGTCCACGTCTACGGCAACAGGATAAACAACACGCTGAAAGAGGGGGTAAAGAGATATCTCAGGGAGCCGGAGAGCATAGACGAGGAGCTAAAGACCCTTGAAGGGACTCTAACGCCGCTTCACGCCTCAAAGGCCGCCGGTGACAGCTATGTAAGGGCATACGCGGACACATACGGGCTTAAGGCCGCGAGCTTCAGGCTTACCGGCATCTACGGCACCCGGCAGTTCGGGGGAGAGGACCACGGATGGGTCGCCAACTTCTCCATCAGGAGCGTGCTGGGCCGGGCGATATCGATCTTCGGGACCGGCAAGCAGGTGAGGGACATCGTCTACGCCACAGATGTCTGCGAGGCCTTCGACGCCTTCTACAAGAGGCGAAAGCCCGGCGTCTACAACATAGGAGGCGGGGCGAAGACGGCGATATCTCTTTTGGAGTGCGTCGACCTGATCTCAGAGATAAACGGCTTCAGGCCGGAGGTGGAATTCCACGCGGAAAGGCACGGCGACCTTAAGTACTTCGTCTGCGACACCGGCAAAGCCGAACGAGAGCTTGGCTGGTCGCCGAAGGTGCTGCCGGAAGAGGGCGTTCAAAGGCTCATCGACTGGATAAGGAGCGAAGCGCATATCTTCAATAAGGAAAAGGAGAGCGCTCATGAAGGCGATAGTTCTTGCGGCAGGCAGAGGCCGGCGTCTCGGTGACATGCTGGGGAACAGGAACAAGTGCATGATACCCGTGAACCGGAGGCCTGTCATCGAGTACAGTTTTGGAAGTGTAGCCAACACGGAAGTGAAAGAGATGATAGTGGTGGTCGGCTTCCGCGCGGAAGAGATAATCAACACCTATGGGAACAATTACAAGGGCGTGCGGATAAAATACGTGGTCCAGCAGGAGCAGAAGGGCCTTGTTCACGCGCTCGAATGCTCGGCGGCGATGCTCGACGGTGACGACTTCATACTCCTGCTTGGCGACGAGGTGCTTGTAAACCCCAGGCACCAGAAGCTTATCTCGGAGTTCAGGGGAGATAGCGCCATAGCCCTCTGCGGCGTTTTGAAGGTAGAGGACAGGAGCTTTATAAAGAGGACCTACAGCATACTGCACGATGAGAAGAATAAGGTATACAGGCTCATCGAGAAGCCGAGGAACCCGCTTAACGACCTGATGGGCACCGGCGATTGCGTATTCAGGAACGAGATACTCTCGTATATAGAATTTACCCCGGCGCACCACGAGCGCAAGGAGAAGGAGCTCCCGGACCTTATCCAGTGCGCCATAGATGACGGCAAGCTCGTGAGGTCTTTTACTATCTGCGACAGGTACACGAACATAAACACGCCTGAAGACGTCACGCTGGCGGAGAGTTTTTTCAATGAAAGTGGCTGTTATATCTGATTCCCTGCCCGGCTATCACCGTTTGTGGAGCGGCGCAGAGATAATCGCCGAGACACTGGCGGAGATGCTTGACGGCAACGGCTGCATGGCCTTCTGCGTGACGGCCCCGTTTGATAAAAAACCCGCGAAAGGCGGGATAGAGGTCCTTGAAGTGAAGACACCGCTCAAAAGGTTCGGTGCGATCTCAAGGAACTTCCCCGTTGATATAGGCGCGATACGGGGCGTCTACAGGGTGTTAAAGATGAAGAGGCCGGACATAGTGCATATAAACGCGAAGTACCTATTCCTCCCGGCTGTCGTAGCCTCCTGGCGGCTTGGCATCCCGGTAGTATTCACGGTGCCAGACTACTTTATCTTCTGCCCCACGACCTTCATAAGAAGGCCCGACGGAAGAAGCTGCGAGAGCTACCATGGCAAGGACTGCCACAACTGCCTCACGCTCCTCGGCGAAGGGTTTCTTAAAAAGATGGTAAGCGCGGTTCCCGCCGTTTTTACGCGAAGCCTGCTGGCGTTGAGGGCAAAGGGCTTCGACTATATTCTCAGGAAGCTCCCGGCTTACGTGGTCCTCTCCGAATCTTCAAAGGAGAGGCTCGTCCGTTATGGCATCCCTGAAGAGAAGGTAAGGCTCATCTACCACTACCGCCTTGCGGCCCCGGAGGAGACGAAAGAGGAGATAACCAACCCTTCAGCCGTTTTCGTCGGCTGGCTCACCGAGGAAAACGGGGTCGATGTGCTCGTGAGGGCCTTCATAAAGGCTCAAAAAGAGCTGCCGGAGGCGAGGCTCTATCTCATCGGCACGGGCAAGGAGGGATTCATAAAAGGACTAAAGCGCGAGGTAGCTGAGGCGGGCATCAATGGGAAGGTCGTCTTCCTGGGCAAGAAGGAAAATAGCGAAGCGCTTTCAATAATATCGAAATGCGATGTGACCGTAGCGCCCCACCAGTGGCCAAAGGAGTTCGGCCCGGTGATATTGATAGAGGCCCTTGCCATGGGCAAGCCCGTCATAGCGAGCCGCATAGGGGCGACCGATGAATTCGTATCGGACGGAGAAAACGGCTTTCTCGTGGACGATTACAGGAGCCCGGCGGCCTTTGCGGAAAAGCTCGCGCTGCTATTGTCTGACAGAAGGCTGGCAAGGGAGATGGGCGGCAGGCACAAAGGCAGGACAGGGTTCGTAAGGGACGACTCATCGTCGAGGAAGATGAAAGAGCTATACCGTTCGCTGCTGGCCAGGCATGAAAAGGCTGGTTAGCGTACAGAGAAAAGGTGAACGGACCTACAGGGAGCTTATGCTCTCGATCGTCAACGGGCTTGGGCTCAAGGTTTATTTTCGGCAGGCACGCAAGGTACTCATAAAGCCGAACCTTGTGACCTCAAAGAGCTCTGCGGAAGGCGTTACCGTAGACCTCGAACTGATAAAGAGCCTGGTCGAGCTCTTAAATGAAGAGTCGAAGGCGGAGATAGTGGTGGGCGAGGCGGCCCTCGTCAACACAGAGGATGTCTTTAAAGACCTTGGCGTTTACGGGCTTGAGGCCGCTGGGTGCAGGGTCGAAAACCTCGAAAAAGGCGAATGGGTCGAGGTCAGGCCGCCATACTCCCTTCTCTTCGAGAAGCTGCTAGTGCCGAGGAGAGCCTTTGAAAGCGACCTCATAATCGACATGAGCAAGATGAAGACGCACGAGCTCACGGGGGTCAGTTTAGGGCTCAAGAACTTCTTCGGCCTTCTTTCGCAAGGCGGCAGGAGATACGCGCACATGAACGGCGTCAACAAGGGGATAGTAGATATCTATTCGTACTTCGAAAAGGAGAAAAAGGTGATATCGATAATTGACGGACTGATCGCGCTTTCGGGAAGATCAGGCCCCATTATCGGAAAACCGATAGAGATGGACTGTGTCGTAGCCAGCACGAATGCCGTACTCGCGGATGCCGCGGCGGCCCGCATAATGGGCGCCGACCCCGCCGCTATCGGGCACATAAGGCTCGCCTCAGAGGTCATGGGTATCGATCTAAGCGAGGCAGCCTCCGATTACGGCGCTCCAGAGGCCGATTTCGACCTGCCGCTTTTGCCGGATGAAAGGCCGTTCAGGATAAATCTATGGGTGCATCATAAATTCCACAAATATCCGGTGCAGAAAGACTCAAGCCTGTGTACCTCGTGCACCCGGTGCGAGAGCATCTGCCCGAAGGGGATCGTCACAATAGAAAATGGCAACTTTGATTATAAAAGAGACGAATGCGTGCATTGCCTCTGCTGCGTGGAGGCATGCAACACTGGAGCTATAACCTCAAGGATGAAGAACGAGTACCTGTTCAGGGCGCTCAAAAGGGGCTGGAAGACGATAAAGGCGTACAAGGACCAATAGATTCCGCAATGGGGAGAGATCGATGAAATACGACGTAAACACCGTGAACAAGATGATCATGGGGACAGGCTATCTCTACAAGAACAAGCTCATCCGGGTCATCAATAACCACAAGCACGTCCTGCAGCTTCTGCGTCTGGGAAAGTTCAGAAGGGCCTTGAATTTGCTGAATACGATATATTTTGTCCCCGGCGGCGAAGGATCGATGTCGCTTGCGTACAAGCTGGGCTTGAGTAAGCTCATCACCCGGTTCCCTCAGCTTGCCCCGGTCCCCCGGTATATAGAGATAGAGGTAACTACCGTATGCGACAAGAAGTGCGTTTTCTGCGAGCACACGCATTGGGAAAAAGGCAGCCAGGAGATATCTCACCTCAAGTTCGACCAGTTCAGGGATATGACCGGCCAGCTGCCGAACGTCAGGTGGGTAAACCTTACTGGCGAGGGTTCCGCCTTTCTCAACAGGGACTACTTCAAAATGCTCAGGCACCTTCGCGAGAAGTACGACACATCCTTATACCTCGTCGACCATCTGAGCGACCTTGGCAAAGAAGAGCTCGACGAGCTCATCGACCTCGTTGACGGCATATATATCTCGATAGACGGGGCTACAAAGCAGACCTACGAGAAGATAAAGGTCGGCTGCTCGTTCGACAAGGTCATCGACAACCTCAAATACATAATAAAGAGGAAGAGGGAGCTTGGGCGCTACAAGCCCGACCTCAATATCAGGTACGTGATAATAAAGGACAACCTGCATGAGGTGCCGGCGTTCATAGACCTCATAAACTCGATAGCCACAAGGGACGACATCGATGTAGGCATGATCAACTTCACGGGGCTGCTTTACTTCGATGGCGTAAAGGAATGGTATGTCGACCAGTTCCCCGAGGAGATAGTGGAAGAGGTCAGGAAGAGGGTCAACGACGGGGTCTTCTTCAGGTTTGAGCATTGTATAGACGACTTCAACCCGCCGCCCGACAAATGCTACTACTGGATGGAGCCATACATAATGATGGGCGGCTACGTCATGCCGTGCTGCTCGGTCATGATGAGCGACCAGCGCAAATTTCTCCGGGAGAACGCCTTCGGGAACGTATTCGAGCAGGACTTCAAGAGCATCTGGAACTCGAAGAGGTACAAGGCCTTCAGGAAGACGATCACCGACCCTAAAGCGCCGGTCCCGGTCCTTTGCGCCGGGTGCAGGGGGTTCAATACGAAAGAGCGCGTGAAAAAATACGGGATAGCGGAAGGCATCTGAGTGATAAGGAGGAATCTCGCATATACTTCCGCGGGGGAGGCGGCATCCAAGGCGATAATCTTCGTGCTCTTCGTATATCTCGCAAAAAAGCTTGGCCCGCTCGATTACGGTTATTTTAGCCTCGCTGTGACCTTTTATCTCATGGGACGGACTATCTCGCTCAATTCACTCGACATGCACGGCATACGCCTTATTTCAAGCCTCAGGGACGACGCCGGTATAAGGAGCGTTTTGAGCGACATCAATATGCTCCGGGCGCTCTTCTCTATCGTCGTCTGCGTTACGCTGACGGCAGCGATATTCTTCCTCTACGAGGAGAGAGCGGTGCGCTGGATAACTATCGGTTTTACTCTCTGCCTTATCCCGGCTACTTTTATAAGCGAATGGTTCTTTAACGGGCGGCAGCTCATGTTCTACTCCGCGCTCTCACAGGTGGGCAGCTGGACGTCTTTCATGGCCCTGGTCCTGCTGGCCCCGAGGCTGTCCGAGACATATTCATACTACCTGCCCGCGGCCTTTTTCGCATCGCTCGCCCTTATGGCCGTGGCGATGCACATCGTGATGAGGAAACTCGTCGGGGGCTTCACGTACCGGTTCAGCCTGAAGGAGGCAAGTTCGATATTCATGGAGACAGGGTATATAAACCTCGTCAACATCTTCGGCTACCTTATAAACTCGGCTGGCATTCTTGTATTGAGCTTCTCGAACTCCCCTGACCTTGGCTATTACGCGGTCGCTCTCCAGATCTGCACCATGCTGATACTCGGCGGCAGCGTTATATACCGGGTCACGCTGCCGCACCTCAATACCGTATGGCGCGAATCAGAGAGCGAATTCAACGGCAAGGTCGGTTTCGTGACCAGGCTCCTTGGCTTTGCGGCAATCGTCGCGGTCTTCTATCTCCTGGCCTACAGCGAACCCTTTATCCGGGCCTTCTGGGGGGCTGAGTATCTCAGGGTGGCCCCGGTAGTCAAGGTCCTGAGCGTCATCATCTTTTTCGGGTATTACATGATGGGCTTTGCGCAGGGGCTTTTTATCCTCGGCAAGGACAGGCTCCTGATGAAGATATATCTATTCCAGCTCGCGCTTACTCTTGCGCTGACCGCTGGCATGTTCAGGTACTTCGGCCTCATGGGTGTAGCCGCCGCGCTGTCCATCTCCTACTTCGTCGGCTTCATAGTCTTTATGGCGAGCTTCCACAGGTCCGGCAATTATGAATGGCGGCACGCGCTCAAGGTGATGGTATCAGGAGGTCTTTTGATAACCTTCCTTTATTGGGCCTTTGACGGGAATATCCCGTTTGCGTTCATCCTTATCTTCCCTGCCGTCTACTTCGCGGCTTGCGTCCTTCTAAAGGTAATGAGCCTGGCTGACCTCAAGATGATATTCCCGGGGCGGCCGCTAACGCTCGGCAAATAATAGCAGGCAGGTGCGATGAGAAGATTGAAAAGAAAGGTGTTGAACGCGGAAAGGGCGCTCTTCCAGAAGGTGAAGAAGAGCGTCCTCGGCCTCCATTACGCCCTCGGCATCACCAGGGCGCTTCCGCCTGTGTCGTGCCAGATAGAGATAACGACCGTATGCAACTACAACTGCGTCATGTGTAACAGGAACTTCGTGGACAAGGGGCGGAAAAACAGGATGATGAGCGTCGAAGAGTTCAGGCAAGTCCTCTCCCACCTGCCGCGGAGCATCAGGCACATCTTTTTCATGGGGCAGATGGGGGACGCCTTTTGCCACCCCGGGTTCTACGAGATGCTCGACCATGCCTCTGACAGGGGCTACCAGATATCGATTGCCACAAACGGCGAGCGATTGACGAGGGAACGGACGGAGAGGCTGGCGAAATACAACCTGTGGCGGCTCCACGTCTCCCTCGATTCGATTGACGAGGAGACCTATTCTACCATCCGCGGTGGCAGCATCGCGAAGATCATCGAGAACCTGAGATTCTTTAAAGACAGGAACCCGAACACATCCCTCTTTCTCGCGATGGTCCTCATGAAGGACAACGTGGGCGGCATGGACAGGTTCCTCGATACGGCGAAGGGATTGAAGGCCGACCTCATCATCCTCCAGATGATGATCCCCTTCAGCAGCGAGATATGGGCGGAGCAGAGCCTTTATAACGACGCCGGTGCCTTACGGAGCATGGCAAAGGTGGTGAAGCGGCATAGAGAGGGGTCCGGGCTTAGCTTCGGCAGGGGCGGCGGGTCGGATAACTGGAGCTTCCAGCCCTCAAACGGGCTATGCGAGAGCGCCTTTTCCATCCCCCAGATAATGGTCAACGGAGATGTGGTCCCATGCTGCATGGTCTCGAACGCAGAAGAGGAGTTTACCGCCGGCGTGCCTTTCAGGATCAACCCCGGCAACTATGTTGTCGGCAACGTGATAACCCACCCTCTGATGGCGGTCTGGAACAACAGGAAGATAAAACAGATCAGGAAAGAGATAATCAAGGCGCATAGATTCTACAGACGCGTTGATGGCGGCTGCCCGGTCAAAGGGATAGAAGGCTTCGCGGAGATAAAAAGAGGGGTCCCCGGGCAGAGCGGTTTCGATTACTGCAAGGTATGCGCCCTAAGATGGCAGGTTGGAGGATGATTTGAAGGTCCTATTCATCTATCCGGACGACGGTTTCACGGGAAGGAACAGGTTTCACAGGGGTGTTGCCCAGCTCTCGGCCTGTCTCAAGGCGAACGGCTTTGACGTAGGACTGCTGCACATATCTGACGAGTCGATCGCTCCTCAGGTTTTCCTCGACAGGGTGAGGGCGCATAAGCCGGATATGCTGGCCTATTCGTCGATCACTACCCAGTATCCGGCTGTAAGGAGGTTTGCGGGGCTTACAAGGGGGCTCAAGATACACACCATCTACGGCGGCATACACCCGACGATAGCCCCTGATGAGTCTATCGAAACACCTGGCATAGACGCCATCTGCAAGGGCGAGGGCGACGAGGCGATAGTCGAGTACGCCAGGGCCTTTGAAAGCGGCGGAGATATAACATCCGTTCATAACTTCTGGGTCAGGCAGGGGGAGAAGGTCTACAGGAACCAGGTCCACCCGCTTGTGACAGACCTCGACAAGCTGCCGTTCCCGGACTTCGAGCTTTTCAGGTATGACAAGCTCGATGAGTACGTCTATCTGAAATCGGCCTTCGTCATGTGCTCGAGAGGGTGCCTCTTCAACTGCAGCTACTGCTGCAACCACCAGCTAAGGGAGCTCTACCCCAACAAAAAGAAGTACCTGAGGTTCAGAGGCGTTGAGAACGTCATAAGGGAGATAGAGAGCCTGAGGGAGAAATATCCGAACATCTCAAAGATAAGGTTCGGGGACGACACGCTCGCCCAGGACAAGGATTGGTTCAGGGAGCTTGTGAGGGAGTACAAGAAAAGGGTGGCGCTTCCCTTTTCGACCAACGACAGGGTAAACAATATCAACGAGGAGACGGTCGCCCTTTATAAAGAGGCCGGTTGTTTCTGCGTTGATATGGGCATAGAGAGCGGGAACGACTACATACGGAACAGTCTTTTTGACAGGCACGTATCGAAGGAGAAGATGATAAAGGCCTTTCACCTGCTCGAGAAAAACGGGATACAGACAGGCTCGTTCAATATAATCGGCGCGCCCGGCGAGACCGTCTCGACAGTACTCGAAACGGTAAAGCTCAACGCGATATGCAGGCCGACGACCAGCGTGAACTCATATCTGTTCCCCTTCCCAGGTTCGAAGATACTCTCGATATGCGATGAACGGGGGCTCGAGATCACAGGGCTCAAGAAGAGCCAGGTAGAGCGTCCGACCATAAGGCTCAAGACCGCCACCGAAGAAGAGTTGGTCTTCGGCTTCAATTACTTCAGGACCCTTACGAGGCTCTATAAGTCCCTCTACAGGTTGGGTTGGGCCGGGGGAAGGCTTGCCTCTGTTGCGGATACGGCCATCTGCTCACCATACTTCCCATACCGGTTCTTTAACCTCATATATCTCAACAAGGCCGCGGTCTACTCTGAAAGATACCCAAGGCTTGTGGGCTTCGCAAAGAAGATATACCGGCGATACAAGCTCCTTTTCAATAAGGCGAAGTAGCATGAAAGTGGCTGATATGATGGCAGGACGCTGGACCCCGATAGATGAGCCGGTAGTGAGGAGTGGGGCTCCCGAAGGATGGGACGGCCTCTCGGCCATAACCCCCGGCATCTTCGCTGGCGGAGCCGGGAAAAAGTTCGGCATGTTCTATGTGGGCCTCTCTGCCCGCTCGGATACCTGGGGGATAGGCTATGCCGGGTCGGACGATCTTCTCTCATGGGAGAAGCCTGGGGCAGACCCGCTCATAAGCTCTGAGGACGAGGAGAGTTGCGTTAGCTATGATTCCCCATGCCTTGTAAGAAAGGATGGCAGGTTCCACCTCTTCTGCGAGGAGAAGAAGAAGAGCAAGAGCGCCGGGGCAAAGATAAAACACCTCCTGCCGCTGAAGCTTCGCATGGGCATCGGAAGGCTCCGGAGGTCTCTAAAGGGGAAAGAGGCGAGGGCGCTCTCTGTCCAGCACGCTGACAAGAGGTACTTCGTGAGCTTTTCGACGGACCGGCTCCTTGAATGGGATACAGGCGCGAAGCGTATCGCATTTGATAAGGGCGAGGCAGGCTCATTCGACGCCGAAGGACTTTTTTCGCCTCAGGTACATGAGCTGGAAGGGCGGTACTATATGTTCTACGGAGGCTCTGACGGGTCCGCTACATCAACCGGGCTCGCCGTATCTGACGACCTGGTGAGTTGGGAAAGGCGCCCTTCACCTGTGCTCAAGACAGGCGGAAAGGGAGAGTGGGATGAGAAGAACGCGCTCATAGTAAGCGTACTAAAGGTGGATGACGGATACTGCGGCTTCTACGAGGGCGAGGACGCGAATAACACTTACAGTATAGGGCTTGCCGTATCCTCAGACCTCAAGGGATGGGAGAAGTTTGAAGGGAACCCGATAATCAAAAACGGCGGGAAAGGCTCGTTCAGTGAAAAGATGGCCTGCTCGCCTCACATATTCGCGGCTGAGGGGAAGGTGCTCCTCTTTTACACAGGCCACGACCGCTATATGCGAGGATCATGCGGGGCAGCGATATTCGAGAAAAGTTAAACAGGGAGACCGGGCCTGATTATTTGCAGAATGGACTTTTAAATCGATGGCCCAAAAAGGACGGGTATGAACAGGATATTCAAAAAAATCAGGAACCATTTCGGCTTTGACGCCCCAGCGGACATAGATTTGAGGCACCTGGTCTATCCAAAAAGGTTCTATAACGTCCTGAAGTACGTCCTATGCAAGAACAAGAGGATGGAGAGGCTGCCATATTATCCGATCACATTGATGGTGGAGGTGAGTACCAAATGCAACCTCAAGTGCCCGGGATGCGAAAGGGAGCTTTACAAGTCAGACCCCAGGACAGGGGGCATACCCAGGGAGAACGTAAAGCTGGAAGACTTCAAAGGCCTCGAGAAGGTCCTGCCGTATGTGTACAGCACCTATTTTGTGGGCGGCCTCGGAGAGCCTTTCATGAACAAGGAGTTCTGGGATATACACAGGTTCTTCAAGCGCCACAAGGTGATGACCGGCTACATATCGAACGGCATGCTCATCGAACCGGCTGATTGCGACAAAACGATACGAGAGGGCGTGAACCGGGTGATGATATCGATAGACAGCCACGTAAAGGAGAAGTACGAGGGCATAAAGAAGAACGCGAAATTCGAAAAGGCGGTCGAGGTCGTAAGGGAGTTTGCGCATACCAAGCGAAGGCTGAACGCCAAAAGGTTCCAGATAGGGCTCAACTACATATTCAGGTCAGATAATTATAACGACGCGCTCGATTATCTGGACTTCGCGAAATCGCTCGGGGCCGAGTACATCATGTTCACATCCTTCATCACCCATATAGAGGCGGAAAAGGACAAACCCTTCTTTCTCGTTGAAGAAAAAGAAAAGGAAGATCTCTACCGGAAGCTCAAAGAGAAGGCCAGAAGGCTCGGGATAAGCGTGAGGCTGCCGAGTATCGCCCCCTCTAAAGGGTGCCTGTGCAACTCTCTCTGGCACGGGGCCTGTATCTTCTATAACGGGGATGTATGCGCGTGCCCGTTTTTCAGGACAACCCGGGAGTTCTACTACCATGTGGGCAGGGAGAACCGGGTGGAATACGCCAAGAGGGAGTGCCTCGACACGGTGATGGGCAATTACCGGACAGGAGTGAACTTTCTCGATATCTGGAACAGCGAAAAGGCGGTCGGCATGAGAAAGGCCGTGCTTGGCGGGGACTTCGGTTTCAACCCGTGCGGCACCTGCTATTACAAGCACGACCTGCATTGACGCAGGAGGTGAGTGATGTCGCTTTACCTTCAGGATGACAGCGCCCTTTTTTTCGGGCGAAAGAGCATCCTTGTGGCCGAGAAGGAGACACGGCTGAGCGATTACGAGCCATGTTACTTCCCGAAGAAGATGATAATGAGCCTTACATCGAGGTGCAACCTGAGGTGCGCCCACTGCATGAGGAGCAGATGCGCTGATATGGGAGATAGCGCCATGACAAGGGAGATGGTAGACCATGTGGTCAGGACCTTTTTCCCGAAGATAACATGTATGCAGCTCGGCGGGATAGATTTCGGGGAGCAGATGCTCTCGCCTCACTTCGGCTACTTCCTCTCGAAGGTGCAAGAGTACGGCGTGGGCCTCGACCTTGTAACTAACGGGACGCTCATAAGAAAAGATAACGCCGGAGCGCTCGCCTCATCAGCCGCGAGGGTCATGCTCTCGGTCGAGGGCATTGGCCCCAACTACAAGAAGGTCCGCGGGGTGGGCTGGGAGAGGTTCAGGGGCAATATCGAGGCGCTCCTTGAGGCCCGGAGCTCCGCAGGCACGGATGACAGGGCCATAGTCTGCCTTAATATCTGCGCCATAAGGGAGTTCAGGGATGATTACTTCAGGCTCGCCGATTATTCAAAAGAGGCCGGGGTTGACCTAATGATACTCCGGGACCTCATCCCGAACAGGATCGGCGAGCGGGCCATGTCATTTCTCTACCATGAGCAAGAGCACAACGAGTTCTACTCCGAGTTAAAAGAGTACGCGGAAGGCCTCGGAGTAAAGATAGCCGTGCCGCCGCCGATACCGCTTGAGAAAAGAGCAAGGAATCAATTCAGGAGAAAGGCCTGCACGTTGCCTTTCGAGGTCTTCGGCCTCCTCTCTGACGGCAAGATAGTGACCTGCTGCCTTGGCGAGGCCTTTGACCTGGGGCAGCTCTCTACCGATGACAACGACATCATGCCCCTGTGGAATTCGGAGCGATACAAGCAGATCAGAAATAGCGTAAACACAATGGCCCCGCCTGAGCCGTGCAGGCTCTGCGAGGCGGTTAATTACAACGCCCTTGCCTACAGGCCCACGAAGGCCTATCTCATGATGAAGCAGCTCCTTACGGAGAGGCTTCCGGGCGCGAGACGCTTCAAGAACATAGTAAAAAAGGGCCGGAGGGCGCTTCTTGGACAAAGGACCTAACCGATAATGATCGTAAGCTACTGGCAGATAATGGCGGCCTCGATGCTCCTGTTTTCCGCGGCCTTTGCCGTAGAGAATTATTTCAGCATAGTCCCGAAGTACGCCGTCACCATACCCGGCTTTATCCTGCTCTTTATCCTGGCTGCAGAGGCCGGGCAGGTGGAGCTTAAAAAGCTGCCGAAGGCGTCCAGGTGGCTTGGCATAAGGATACCGATGGCCATCCTCTTCTTCGGCAGTGTGATAGGGCTCTATAAGCTCGGGGACACATACCCGGTCTATTTTTTCGGTGATTTTTACGTCATAGCGCAGTTCATCGTAGTGGGGATGGTCTTCTCATTAAAAAGGATAGAGAGGCAGACGGACAGGATATTCTGGGGCTACTTTCTATCGATCGCCGTCATATCGGTCGCGAAGTTCTACTTTAGCTTCACGAAATATTACGCCGAAGTCGGGAGGTTCATCCCGTTTGACAACCTGCTGGTAATAACCTCCGCCTGGTTCGCCTTTTACAGGCTTAAGGTCAGCGCGCTCGCGGTGTTAAGTATCTTCCTCGTTCTTTCCGCGATGTCCGGGATGAGGCTCGGCTTTTTCCTGAGCCTCCTTATGACCATGGTTGTGATCTTCATCGCGAGGGAGAACGTTTTATCGCTCAACAGGGTAACCCTCGCGGCGGCTCTGCTGCTCCTGCTGGCTGTCGTAAACCTGTCGGCGGCATCGTCTTTCAAGACGGTCGAAAGGCTCTTTGGGGCATACGAGATGAACGAGGAGGAGATGATATCGACCACTTCACGCTTTAGCGAAGCGAGCGCCGCCGTAACTGAGCAGATGAACAACCCGATATTCAATGTCCTCTTCGGCAACGGCCACGGCGCCCTCTACAGGGAGTACGTATTCTGGGATCTGGAGGTCAACATGACACCGAAGGGCACGCACAATATCCATATATCGCCCGCGCTCTTCTTTTTCCGCTACGGGCTGCTGGGGCTTGCGTGGTATCTGATGATCTTTTTCTACGCGATATCAAAGGCGAAACGGATGCTTTTCTTGAGAAGCGGAGGATATGTGAACGACTGCAGGGTGATAAGCAGCCTCTACCTCTGCTCGATGCTCTTGAGCTCTTTTCTCGGCCAGAACAACTTCATCTACATGGACATCCCGATAATGCTCTACCTGACGGGCATCTATGAGGAGGCATATGCGTAAGATAACGACGAAGATATCGAAACGGCTTTTATACGCCTACGCTATCGTCTCAGCCGCCGTTCTAATCGGCCAAGCGGTACTCATGTTCTCGCCGATAGTTACGGTGCTGGCCGAGGGGCTGCTTGTCGACCCGGAGGTCAAAAGGGCGGACGCGATAATAATACTCGCCGGAGGCGCGTACAATAACGGCGCCCTTGACCGGTCCACCCTCACGAGGGTCATCCACGGCGTGGAGCTCTACAAAAAAGGCCTTGCCGAAAAGATAATCCTTAGCGGCGGCAACATGCCTGGGCGAAACAGGCTCGACATCACGATCTCAGAGAAGATGTCAGAGGCCGCCACCATCATGGGAGTCCCGCTCAAGGCGCAGATGATAGACGCCGTATCTTTAAGGACATACGAGAACGCGGTTGAGAGCGGAAGGATAATGGAAGAGAACGGCATGGATGACGCCATCCTCGTTACCTCGGCTACCCATATGAAAAGGGCGCTCCTTACATTCAGGCGCCTTGGTATAAAGGTATACCCCGCCCCGGCGATAGCCTATGAGCCATTTGTCAGGGACCCGCTGGAGAGGCTTGGGATGTCAAAGACCGTGATGAGGGAGTACGCGGGCATGCTCTTTTACAGATGGAAAGGCTGGATATAAACGGTGCTAAGACCATCTCCGCACAGGATAGTGGACAGGAAGAAGAGGGCGCTCGCCCTTATGCTTCATTACGCGCTCAGGCCGGCCTTCGATATACACAGATTATCACGTGGGTTGAGGGTAACCGGCGGGAGGCGTTTCGGCGAGATGAAAAAGGTGCTTCTCATCAGGATAGACGGGCTCGGGGACATGGCGATGTCAGCGCCGGTCTTCTCTTCGGTAAGGAAGGTCTTCCCGAACGCCAGGATAACGCTCCTTACGGCGAGCTGGTCAAGGGGCATCGCAGAGGCGCTCGAAGGGCTGGACGAGATAATCTGCTTCGACGCGCCGTGGATGGTGAAGGGGAGGATCGAGAGAAAAGAGAGCGTTTTGAAGGTCATCAGAAGATTGAGAAAGGAAAGGTTCGACCTTGCAGTGGACTTCAGGGGGGATTTCCGGAACAACATACTGATGTATCTCACGAAGGCTGAATACCGGGTCGGCTTCGACATCACGGGGTGCGGCTATCTCCTTACAGACGTTGTCCCGTGTGACAGCGACCATCACCCTACAAAGATGTGCCTCGCGGCGATGAAGTACCTGGCACCGGCATGTGAAATAGCTTCGGAGCACAAGCTTAAGACTACGGAAGCCGACAGGGGCTATATCCACGAATTGCTGGCTCGTAACGGGGTATATCCCGCCGGGGCACCGGTCGTAGTGATCCATCCCGGCGCCAAATGGGAGGGCAGGTGGTGGGAGGCGCGAAGGTATGCAGAGGTGGCGGACAGGCTGATAGAGGAGTACGGGGCAAGCATCGTCATATCGGGCGCGCCGGCAGACGTTCATCTGGCAGGGCAGATAGCGGGGCTCATGAAAAACAAGGCCGCCGTGGTAGCCGGGAAGACTTCACTGAGGCAGTTCCTGGCACTGCTTGATAGGAGCTGTCTTTTCATCGGTGTCGATTCAGGCCCCATGCACATGGCCGCCGCGATGGGGACAAGGGTGGTGGCCCTTTTCGGTCCGGCCCTCGCTCAGGCGGTCGGGCCGTACGGGAGCGGGCACATAGTGGTCACGAAGCAGAGGCTCTTCCCGTGCAGCCCGTGCGCCCAGACGGCATGCAAGATGGCCGATTTCAACTGCATGAAGGCGATAACGACGGAAGATGTCTGGGCAGCGGTCAGAGAGCAGATGGACGCTGTTATCCCGCGTAGAAGGCAAGGGGCGTAAGATGAGAATACTCCTCATAAGCGCGATAAACCCGCATATGGAATCTGAGACGAGATATCCGCAGCTTGGGCTCGGCTACCTTGTGAGCTACGCGAGAAAAAAGCTCGGCGCTGATACACACGAGTTCAAGGTGATAAATCGCGATATAGAGGAGGCGGTTGAAGAGTTCAGGCCGGATATCGTTGGCATAAGCTGTTTTTCATCTAATTACGGCATCGTAAAAAGGTACGCCGCGTTCTGCAAAGGAAAGGGCATACCCGTCGTCATAGGGGGCATACACATCTCGCTCCTGCCGGATTCGTTTACGAAAGAGATGGATATAGGCGCGCTGCATGAGGGCGAGGAGACCTTCGCAGAAGTAATCGAGCTCTATGACAGGACAGGAAGGTTCGACCCTGAAAGCTGCGCCTCGATAAAGGGGATAATCTATTGGGAGGACGGAAGGCTCAAGTTTACGGAGCGAAGGCCCCTTATAGATGACCTCGACGAGATACCGCGCCCGGCAAGGGAGCTTTTAAATGTAAGGGGAAGTCACCTTTCAATGTTCACCTCCCGCGGCTGCCCGTACCGCTGCGTATTTTGCGCCTCGAGCAGGTACTGGACAAAGACCAGGTTCGCCTCCGCCAGCTACGTGGCAGAGGAGATAAAGGAGCTTTACTACGACTACGGCGCCAAGATCATAAGCTTCTACGACGACTTATTTATAGTCAACAGGAAGCGGGTAAAAGAGCTGAGAGACATACTTGACGCCGAAGGGCTCCTTGGCAAGGTGAGCTTTTCCTGCTCCGCGAGGGCGAACCTTGTCGATGACGATATGGCAAGGCTCCTTAAGGACCTCAACGTCGTATCCGTGGCTCTGGGGCTTGAGTCCGGCCACCAGCGCGTGCTCAAATACCTGAAAGGCGGCAACATCTCGGTCGAGGCCAACAGGAGCGCAGTCGAGCTGCTCGCCAGGAACGGCATAACGCCGAACGCCGCCTTCATCATAGGCTCCCCCGACGAGACAAGAGAAGAGATGATGGCCACATATGATTTCATCAGGTCCGTGCCTTTAAGGAACTTCAACGTGTACGTGATGACCCCGCTTCCAGGCACCCCTGTCTGGGCAGAGGCTGCCGGGAAGGGGCTTATCCAAAAGGACTTTGAGGACTGGGCGAGCCTGGACGCGGTCCATTTCTCAAAACATTACAGGAAGGCGATAATCGTGTCAGAGACCATGTCGAGGGAAGAGATCCTCAAGGTCTACAGGAAGTTCCAGCGCCTGCGGTACTGGGTCTTCTTTAAAAACGTCCACCGCCACCCGTTCGTAAAGGACGTGCCTAGGATGACGTTAGCCCTGGCAAGGGAAAGGATACTGGGGATGGTGAAAGGATGAAGATACTTCTTATAGACCCGCCATTCTACAGGTTCATAAAGTACTTTAACCGCTTTTTTCCTCTTGGGCTTGCCTATCTCGCGGCCGTTATGCGCGAGCTGGGCCATGAGGTGTCCATATACGACGCGGACGCAAATGTGGAGAGGGCTGAGGAGATGGATTTTTCAGCCCTTGAGGAGAGCTACCCTGTATACATAAAGCGCCTGAACGACCCCCTTGACCCTGTCTGGGAGGAGATGCGCAGCACGATACGGTCGGTGGGGCCGGACCTGGTCGGCATCAACGCCTATACGACCAGGGTAGCCTCCGCGTTCAGGACCGCCAGGATAGTAAAGGCGCTCTTCCCCGGTGTACCGGTAGTCATAGGGGGGCCGCACCCGTCTGTTAAGGCAGAGGAGTCGCTCGATATCTGCCCGTCGATCGACTTCGCTCTCCGGGGAGAAGGGGAACGTTCTTTCGCCGGGCTCGTAGAGTGCCTGGAAAAAAAAGGCGACCTGAGGAGGATAAAGGGGCTGAGCTACAGGGGGGAGGGGGGGATCATCCATAACCCGGCCGTAGAGTTCATCGAGGACCTCGACAGCGTTCCTTATCCCGCGAGGGACCTCCTTATAAATAAAGGCTCGTACACGCCCGAGGACATGGGGCTCATCATGACCGGGCGCGGATGCCCGTATGAGTGCACCTTCTGCTCGTCGAGCGGGGTGTGGAACAGGCGCGTAAGGGCCAGGTCTCTCGGCAACGTGCTCGGCGAGATACGCAGGGTTAAGGCCCAATACGGCACCGTCCAGTTCAGCTTCAAGGACGACACCTTTACCCTGGATAGAAATAGGGTGAAGCATTTCTGCAGGGCGGTCCTGGACGAGGGCCTCAAGATAAATTGGGACTGCAACGTAAGGGTAAACCTCGTTGATTATGCTCTTCTCAAGCTGATGAAGTCCGCCGGGTGCAACGGCATCAAGATGGGGATAGAGTCCGGGAGCGACCGGGTATTGAAGGAGGTAATGAAAAAGGGCACGACGATAGAGCAGATAAAACGGGCGGCTCAGATAGCGCGAAAGGCCGGCATACACTGGACAGGCTACTTCATGATGGGCCTTCCGACAGAGAGCAGGGCTGAGATGATCGATACGCTGAAGCTCCTTCACGATATAAGGCCGGACTTCGCTTCCATTTCCGTCTATGAGCCGTTTCCCGGTACCGGCCTTTTCAGGACCGGGGTCGCCTCCGGCCTCGTGGCCGAGAAGCGCACCCTTGACGATTACTGCTCCATATCCCCGAAGTACTACTTCATGAAGGACCAAAACAGGCGCATAGATAGCATGACCGACGAGGAGTTCAGGGAGATGGAGCGGTTCATAAAGGAGAGCTTCCGAGATTACAACCGCTCCTTTTCGCGCATCTTCAAGAGGGCAAGGTCGCGAAGCGCCCTGTACCTCACAGAGCCCGCCGCGCTCTGGGGGGATTTTCAAAAGTTCATCGCGTGGATGAGGTGACGTTTCGTCATATTGACAGGGGCTGAGGCCCAGAAAGGAGACAGCCGGGATATGCGACAGCATGGACAAAAATCGATAATCGATGAAACAAAAAGGCGCAAAGACCAGGCGTGTACTCGTTACAGGGGGCGCGGGCTTCATCGGCTCTCACCTCGTTGACGACCTCGTCGCCCTTGGCCACGAGGTCACCGTTATCGACAACCTCGACCCTCAGGTCCACCCCGGAGGCCGCAGACCCGGGTACCTCAACAAGGGGGCGAACTTCATCGAGGCTGATATCAGGGACCCAGGCGTCCTCGAATCAGCGCTTCCGAAGACTGAAATATTATTTCATCTCGCGTCTTTGACCGCGGTAGGACAGTCGGCTTACCAGATAAACCGCTATGTGAACAACAACGTGCAGGCCACGGCCAGGCTGTGGGACCTCCTGGCCAATACCTCCCATTCGGTCCGCAAGGCCGTACTTGCCTCGTCGCGCGCGGTATACGGCGAGGGCATCTGTTTTTGCCCAGCGTGCTCGAAGGAGTTTGTGGCCTCCCCGAGGCTCGAGACCGACCTGAAAGACGGGATATGGGGCGTAAGATGCCCCGGCTGCTCCGGCTTTACCGAACCGCGCCACGTCCACGAAGGCATACCCCCTGTCCCCGCCTCCATCTACGCCATCACGAAGAGCACGCAGGAGGAGATATCCATCTGCTGCGCCAGGGCCATGGGCCTTCCAGCGGCGGTGCTCAGGTTCTCGAACGTCTACGGGGACAGGCAGTCCATGTCGAACCCTTACGTGGGCATATCATCGATATTCGCCTCCCGCGTTGTGAACGGGGAGCCGGTCGAGGTCTTCGAGGACGGCCACGAAAGCAGGGACTTCATATACGTAAAGGATGTCGTGCAGGCATGTCTTCTCGCGATGGAAAGCGACAAGGCCGATTACGAGGTCTTCAACGTAGGAAGCGGAGAGGTGATAAGCGTCCTTGCCCTTGCGAAGAAGATCATCCGCGAGCTGAAATCTGACGCCCGGCCTGAGATAAGCGGCAGATACAGGGTAGGGGACATCAGGCACCTGTGGATGGATATCTCAAAGATAAAAAATGTGCTCGGCTTCTCCCCCGCTTATTCATTTGACCGCGGGATGAGCTGCTTCATGGACTGGGTGCAGGCGGAAAGGCCCGACGACATTTACGGGAGGGTCAGGGAAGCCTGCAAAAAGGCAGCGGATACCAAACCAATGCGGGCCTGCACATGATAGACGCGTCTATAGTAATAGTGTCTTACAACAGCAGGGAGTATACGGAACGGTGCCTTAAGTCCATCTACGACAACGTAAAGGGGCTTTCCTTTGAGGTCATATGCGTTGACAACGGATCAAAGGACGGCTCTGCGGACATGATACGGAAAAAGTTCCCGCAAGTTGTCCTTTACGAAAGCAGGTTGAACATCGGCTACTCCAGGGGCAATAACCTCGGGCTGAGGATGAGCGCCGGGCGCTACGCGGTCCTCCTTAACAGCGATACCGTGATCCTCCCCGGGGCGCTTGAGACGGTAATCGAGTTCATGGAAAGGAACAGGGACGCGGGCGCCGCCAGCCCAAAGCTCCTCAATCCGGATGGCTCCATCCAGTACTGCGTGCGCACCCTTCCGGACATAAAGACCGCGGTATTCCAGAGCCTGGGATGGCACAAGCTCTTCCCGCGCAGCAGGATAACCGCCAGGTATTATCGGACCGACCTGGACTATGAGAAGGTCCTGTCGGTCGATTCGATAGGGACGACCTGCTATGCGATAAGGAGAGAGGTGCTTGAAAGGGTAGGCTTTCTCGACGAGGCTTTTTTCATGTACAACGTCGACCTTGATTATAACAAGAGGATAAAGGATGCGGGCTTCAATATCTACTACCTCCCGGAGGCGAGGATAATACATTACGGGGGCATAAGCGTAAACCAGAACAACATACGCGGCCTCAAGGAGCAGCACCAGGGCATGTGGCTCATGTACAAGAAGCATTACTCGCCGAGGCGCCCGCCCGTGACAAACGCCTTCGTATACGCCGCGATCCGCATGCGGCTGAGCGCAAAGCTCCTCCTGGCGCTCATAAGTAGCGACAAGCGGGTCATAAAAGGCCCCGGTGCTCCGCGAAGCGGGAAAGGGACCGCTCCCTGAAAAGAGATCCCGTGCGCCTGGTACGGGGTCATAAGCGAGAAGGTTACTGAAAACTCTACCCTTGTTAGAAGCAAAGCGTTCAGCGCGACCGTCAACTGTGAGTAACCCGAAGCAAAGGCGGTTACGCCACGATGGTCATATCAGTTTTTATCGGAGCGTTCCTGATATCGTTTCTGGTCCAGTTCTGTTTCATAAAACACAGCTCGCTCCGTTGCCTCTTCAACGACTGTGAGCAGACACCCAAGCCGCAGAGGTTCCATTCAGAGCCCACCCCGAGGTCGGGGGGGCTCGGGGTCTTTGCCGCCTTCGCCGCCACAGGGCTTGCGCTGGCGTTAGCGAGAGGCGGGGAGATCGGCTCGGTCTTGCCATTTATAGTCCTCGCCTCCATTCCGGCTTTCCTCGCCGGCATCTGCGAGGACTTCGGCATGAGCATCAATCCGAGGCTGAGGCTCGCGATGATAGGCGGGGGCGGGGTGCTTGCCATGATTTTGCTCCAGGTGAGTCTCAGTAACTTCGAGATCTTCAGGCTCCCGCACTGGATAGCGGTGCCTGTTACGGTGCTGGCCATAGCAGGGGTCACAAACGCCATAAATATAATCGACGGTTTCAACGGCCTGGCCTCAGGGGTCGCGTTGATAGCTCTCATCTCTTTCGCGTCCGTCTCCGTCATCTGCGGCGACCAGCTGGTGCTCGCGCTCTCTTTAACGCTCATGGCCTCGCTGCTCGGGTTTTTCGTCTGGAACTTCCCGAAGGGCAGGATCTTTCTCGGCGACGGCGGGGCCTACTTTACGGGCTTCATGCTGGCCATAATATCCATCATGCTGGTAAACAGGAACGCCCCGGCGGAGTTCCCAGCCTATCTTGGCGCTCACGCGTCGAATTACGTCTCTCCATGGTTCCCGCTCGTAGTCATATCCTATCCTGTATTCGAGACCATCTTCTCCATATACAGGAAGAAGTTCAAAAGGGGAGGGTCGCCTTTCGAGCCTGACAGGGTCCATTTTCACATGCTGGTCTACAAGCGCGTGACCAAGAACAACCCCATGACATCGGTCTACCTGTGGGGCATAGTCATCTTCTTTAACGCGGTCGCGATCCCCGCTCACAACCTGAATTTCGCCCTCATCCCGACCTTCATAATCTTCTCCGCGACATACGTATATCTCTACAGGAAGATAGTGAGGTTCAGGCGCCGTGGCGTTAAAGAGGCCTATGCGCAAAGGTCCTGAGCGCGTGATGGCGCGGACGTCTCTTTTTCTGCTGGTAATATTCCTGGCGCTTGCCTCAGAAAGCGGCTCCGCTACATCCACGAACGTGCCTGTAGGGAGCCCTATATACGACGGCCTTGAAAGGCTTGAGGTAAAGGGTCTCCTGGGCGGGGGTATCTTAACGACAAAGCCGATTTCGAGAGGCGAGGTGGCAAGGCTTGCTCGGGAAGCGGAGAAGCTTATCAAAGATGGCGCGCGGGAGGCAGGCCCGCTCAGCATAGTAGAGAGTTTAAGGCGTGAGCTTTCATTTGAGATGAGCCGTGGTGGTGACAACCTGGGCGGCGGCTTCTATCTCAAAACATCATACAGAGATGGCAGGGCGAGTTTCGCCTCCATCAACGATAATGGGTACGTCCCTGAAGATGGGGCTGGCCTAAGGGGCGGGGCCGTACTGAGGGGCGGCCTTTACGATACCGCGTCGCTATACCTCAACCCCGAATACCGTCTGGATGAAGAAAGGTCAGAAATCGAGCTTCTGCATGGCTATGCGGTCATCAACATCGGGAATCTGGAGCTTCTTATAGGCAGAGACTCGATCTGGTGGGGGCCGGGCCGCCATGGTGGGCTTATAATGACAAATAACGCAAAGCCGTTTGACATGGTCAAGGTCTCATCGCAAAGGCATTTCATCCTCCCGTGGGCCTTCAAGTATCTCGGAGTGCTGCGCCCCGCCATCTTCCTCGCCCGCCTTGAGGAAGAAAGGGATTACCCGCACGCCAACCTCCTCGGCATGAGGGTCGATCTCAAGCCTGCGCCATATCTTCAGGCGGGGCTTTCGAGGGTGATCATGTTTGGCGGAGAGGGCAGAAAAGCCTTAACCCCCTCCGACTGGGCAAAGGTCTTTATCGCCTCAGACGGCGCCGAGCACGCCGATTCGCCCATAAACGGGAACCAGATAATCGCCCTCGACCTCTCTTACGTCTACGTCAACAGAAATAGGTACATCCCTTTTGCGGGCGTGAAGCTTTATACCGAATGGGGCGCGGAGGACTCTTCCGGCAATACCAAGACACCCTCAGGCAGGGCCAATATATACGGGATGTATATGGACGAGCCATTCCGTCAGAGCGGAGTCGACCTTCGGGTCGAATGGGCCAATACCGCCAGGAGCGCGAGATACGGCCCTTATTGGTATACGCACGGGGTCTACACCTCAGGCTACACCCATGAGGGGCGCGTCATAGGACATCACATGGGGGGAGACTCAAGGGACCTATTTCTCAGACTTCAATATCATATGCCGAGGGCTACCTTAGGTGTCGAGGCTGATATCGAAAGGTCGGGAGTACATTCAACGCCCGATGATAAGAGATGGCTGGGCTTTGACGTCTCGTATGATGGTGATGGCCTTGATCTGCGAGGCAACGTGGGGTTTGAGGACAGCCCTGGCAATGTCTTTATTGGGCTTGGGATCGCTCGCGAGTTCTGACGTGTGTCAGGCTGCTGAAAAGGCCAATCTGCGGCGTCGTCTTCAAAACGGTAAAAGCGGCGTACCAGCAGGATGTTGAAAAAGTCCATCCAGGACTTTTTCAACTACGATTTGGCCTGAGTGAATCAGTTCAAATTCTACAAATTGCACGGCTTTTCAAGTCTCGCAATCTGGCAATCCGTCCATGGATTGCTTTAGCAGGCTGTTTTTCAACAGCCTGCCAGAAAAGTACGCCTCATTCCTCATTTTTGAAGATTCCCAGCTTCCGCGGGAATCTGCTACATGTAATGGAAAAGACAATCATTGCATTTCGCTCGCTTGATCTCGCAGTAAACTGCGAGGATTGCTCGCGGGCATGTTCGACTCCTTGCATCCTGATCTTTTTGAGCAGCCTGAATGTGATCTTGAGGACAATCGATGGGCAAGAGGTAACAATGTTACCTCTTGCTAAATAGACGGATTCAAACAAGTGTTTGCGGCAGGTTTTTCGGCAACCCGCTAAGACGCGTTTTAAGCCTGCCTCTGCTTCAAGCCCGCGTGCTTCCTTATCTCATCGAGCACGCCCCTGTTCCCCGGGTCTTTTGAGACCTTGCGGGCGTATTCGACCAGAAAGGAGCCAAATACCGAGGCTATAAAACCGGAAAAGGCGGCGATGGCAGCCATTACGCCCCTTTGAGGCCGCTCCTTTCTCTCGGACGCGACCGCCAGGTCGAGGACCTGAATGGTCACCGCCTCCCTTGCCTCGTCCAGTCGGGCCATCTCGTACTGCCTGGACAGTATCTCGAAGAGAGTTTCGTTGTATTTCAGCTCCCTTAGTTTCCTTACATGTCCAGTGCCCAGTTCTGGGAAGCTTTTGGTCGAAAGCAGAAGGTCGTGCTTGCCTGTGCCTCCGGCCTCTATCTTCGTGAGGGCATTTTTCATGCTCCTTATCTCTTCAGCTACCCTCTGCAGGTCCGGGTTCCTGGGCGTCGTGTAGCTCTTCATCACATCGAGCTCCACCTCTTTTGCCGATATTTTGGACTTGAGCCAGGTGACAGACTCTATGACGGCCTCGGCCTGCTTCTCAAGCTTTACCACGCCGGTCCTCTGCTGAAAGGCGCGCATCGATTCTTCGGCGGCGATAAGGCTCTCTTTGACCCGTTTAAGCTGCTCCTCTACGAAAAGCCGCCGCTTGGCCGCCTCGGTCACGGCAAGGTCCTTTGTAAGTTCCTTGAGCTCCTCAATGAAGGCGTTCGCCATCTTAGCCGCCCTCTGAGGGTCGGTATCTTCGACGGAAACAGAGATTATGCCGTCTTTTGAGCTGCTTACGGATACGTGCTCTGAAAGTCTTTTGCGCGCGTCCTCCCTGAAGCTTACGCCGTATAGCTCCATGAGGGCGAACCTGTCTATTACGCGCTCAGAGAGGGTCCTGCTCCGCAGTATGCCAAGGTATACGTCGTTCGGGTTCTTTAAGCCCACCGCCTTGTCGAGTAGCGATGAGACCTCCCCTACCGCAAGGACCTGTTGGTTGACGGCCTGCTGCGGCGGGAGTATCCTGGTCTCGGCCCTGTATGACGGGCTTATGAGAAAGCTCGCGGCAAAGCCCGCGAGGCCGCAAAAAAAGGTCGCTCCGGTTATTACCCGTTTTTTCTTCAGGACTATCGCCGCGTAATTGAGCAGGTTTATATCTCCTGCCCTGCGTGGCGGCCGGCTTGAGTTTTTCCTTTGGTCAAGCATTACCAGTTCTCCCGAGCGTCAGAAGGCGACTAACAGTACCCCTGCAGAGACGGCTATCTGATAGAATATCTGGGAGATGTCTTTGATCTCCCTCATCCAAGCTGTTTTATCAAGCCTGTCAGGGACTATTACCGTGTCTCCAGGGTCAAGGCCGGTCCCCCGGCTCCAGAATGCCCCTCCACCTGGTTTGAACGCCCGCCCGTCAGCCTTAAGCACATAGACCCGCCCGGTATCGGCGTTTTCGGTGTACCCGCCGGCCATGTCGATATAGTCAGAGATATAGGTACCTCTATCAAAGATAAAAGCGGTCTGGTTGTATACCGACCCGATGACCTGGACGCTGTTTGGCGTCCTGGGCACATGCAGGCTGTCGCCGTCTTCCAGTGTTATGTCTGAACCCGCGCCATTGGGGCCGTCAAGCCTGATGACCATCCGCCCGTTTGCCTTGATATTCTTGAGCTTCGCTATGAATTCTTTCTTCTGGTTTAACTCATACTCCGATATCTTCGCGTTCTCCGGCGTAAGCATGGTAGAGCTGTCAACGGCCCCTTTCCCAAGAAGCTCCATCTCAAGCCTGTCCACCATCTCGTCTATCTGTTTTTGCTGAAGCTCCCTTACGAACTTCCTTGTGAAGATAGCGCCTTCGATGTAGGCCTCGCCAGTTGTGCCGCCCGCCCTCTTGATGAGAGAGGAGAGGCGTTCTCCTTTTTCGATCATGTAAGTGCCAGGGAACCTGACCTCGCCGCTTATCTTGACCACGCGGTAAAGCTCCCATTCCGGCACCGTCTTTACGGAGATGAAGTCGTTCTCCTGAAGGATGAAATCCTTATCACTCGCCCCGGAGAGCGCGCTCGCCAGGTCTATCGAAAACTTCTCCGTTTCGGGCCCTTTCTCCGTGACCGTGACCCTTGTGAGCTCGGCTTCTTTCGTGTACGCGTAATACTTGAGCCCTCCTGCCATTGAAACCAGCTCCCTCAGGCTCATCCCCTGCTTATAGCCGTATTCCCCCTGCCCGTGGACAGCCCCTGAGACCCTGACCACCCTCCTGTCCTGGAAGACCGGAAAGATCCTTACGAGGTCGCCGGCATTGAGCTTAAGGACTGCGCCGTTTGCATCCTCGAGAGATGATTCGACGACTACCTGCCTTCTGCCGCCGTCTATGCGCTCTATCTGCACCCTTCCCTTGAAGGCCAGCGGGCTCAAGCCCCCCGCAAGCGAGATTAGCTCTGGGATGGTGGACTCGTCCTTCAATTCATATATGGCGGGGTTTGTCACGCTGCCTGTTATGGCGGCCTGCGGTCCAACAGGCGGTATGAATATCACGTCCTCGGCTTTAAGCCTTTCGTCTTTTACCTTGTCCCCCTTCAGGAAGAACTCGTACAGGTCGAGATGGGCTACGGTCTTCCCGTTCCTCTTAAGCTGTATGTCCCTCATAGACCCGGTCTTGAGCGGGCCTCCGGCGGCGAAAATGGCGTTTACCAGGGTTGAAAGGGATGAGACCGTGTAGGCCCCTGGCTTCTGCGCGCCCCCAACCACATAGACGGTCATCGAGCGGAGCGGCCCAAGGGAGACGTTCAGATCGAAACCTGTGTAGTAAAGAGAGAACTCTTTTTTGAGGAATTCCTTCAGCTCGTTGAAGGACAGGCCCGTGACGTTTAACACGCCGAGCTTGGGGAGGGTGATGTTCCCGTCCCTGTCGACCGTCAGGCGCCACTGCCCCTCGACCTTTCCCCAGACGCTTATTCTTATCTCGTCCCCGGGGCCAAGGACGTAGTCGGCGCTTACGGGTATTTTTTCGGCTGGCGCGAAGGTGGAGGGGGGCTGGCTGAAGAGTGCGTAGCCGAACTGTCTTATCTCTTTACTCTCCTGCCTGCGGACATATTGCTCAAATTCGGATAGCTCCGGCTCTTCTTCAGGGTCGGCCTTTTCGTCATTACGGTTTTTTTTGACGGCAGGCTTTTCATCGTCCTTCTGCTTTTGTTCCCTGACCTCAGCCCCTTTTGGTTTTGGCTCGTCTTTGAAAGTAGCAGACTCTTGCCCTGACAGAGAGAAAAAATCAGGGCTTTTTTGTTCCTTTTTCTCGATTGCAGCTTCTTTTTTTTCTTCCGAAAGTGCCTGTTCGGACGCCGGTGCTGACACAGACGCCAACAGAAGGAGGATCAGGCAAATAAAGGCGTATTTGCCGAAAAGAGAAATCGACGGGTTATGAGGGATGAGCACCTTGTTACCGCTTGAATGGAATTGCTCAGGTGCTTAAGTCCAGGATGGGTATATAAAGTCTAACCTTTTTTTTCAGGATGTCAACCCTAAATTGAATTTTTTTGCTAATTCTTTTCAGGTAATAGGAGTGTTGTGAAAATATGCAGTAAATTTATATGGTTGCGTCATTTGTTTTTAAGGCACGAATTTCATCAGTTCGTTACATTTTTTGCAGGCCCCGATAATATGGTCACCACTAAATACAGGGGATGGCATGGTATTTCCCCCTGGAACGTGATAGGTTGACCGTCGCGCCTTGACAGTACTTTGGCCCGCGGTCAAAATAAGATAAGGACAAAAAGGGAGATTTACGCCGAGCGGCCTTGAGGCGTTTGGCCTGTAAATAAAGTTTTGTGGAGGGAAAGATGGAACAGGCAAAGCAAGGCGATGCCGTAAAGGTGCACTATACCGGCACCCTTGATGACGGCACCAGGTTCGATACTTCCGAGGGGAGCGACCCCTTGCAGTTCGTGATAGGGGAGGGGATGCTCATCCCGGCCTTCGAGCAGTCTGTAGTTGGCATGAACCCCGGCGAGTCAAAGGAGCTGCATATAGCGGCTGAAGAGGCCTATGGGCCGTACATGGATGAGCTGATACTCGAGGTGGACAGGAGCCAGATACCGCAGCATATCGAACCTGATGAGGGGACCCAGCTCCAGATAACCCAGGACGACGGCAGCTCTACGGTAGTCAAGGTCGTAAAGCTTACGCAGGATAAGGTCTATCTTGACGCAAACCACCCGCTTGCGGGCAAGGATCTCATCTTCAAGATCGAACTGGTCGGCATAGTGAATCACTGAAGATTAAGGGAGGCCGGGTAAAACCCGGCTTTGGTTTTTTTTGAGGATGGGCTGATCTCAGCGCGATACCTTCTCCTTCATCTCTTCAGTAATAGCCTGCCTTATATCAAAGTACCCTTGCCAGGGGTCCTTTGTATCCCGTATCCTTTCCCTTATATTCGCGAGCGTAAAGGAGCCGGGCCCCACTCGCATAAGCTCATCCCACGTTAGGGGCGAAGCTACAGGCGCGCCCTTTTTGGCCCTTGTCGAGCAGGCCTCTATCGCGGTAGCCCCGCGTATGTTCCTCATATAGTCTATGAATATCTTCCCGGCCCTCCGGGACTTTGTCATCATGGAGGTGAACCTTCCCGGCAGCCCGCTGGAGATAAGCTCCGCGACAGCCTTTGAGAAGGCCTTGACCTCGTCCCAATCAAGGATAGGCTCAAGCGGGACTACGACGTGGAGCCCCTTGCCGCCGGTTGACTTCACAAATGACTTAAGGCCAAGCTCGACGAGAAGGTCCCTTATAAGGTATACCGCCTCGACGAGCCTTGCCCATTCGACACCCGCATCCGGGTCTATATCGAATACTATCCTGTCCGGGCTTTCGATTTTCACATATCGGCTGTTCCATGTGTGCACCTCAAGGACTCCGAGCTGTACCAGGGCTATTATCCCCTCTGGCGAGTCCACCATCAGATATTCCGCGGGGGTGCCGTCGTTCTCCGTGACCTTTACCCGTTTTATCTCAGGCGGTATGTTCTGGTCGGTATGCTTCTGGAAGAAGCACTCCTTGTCATAGCCCTCAGGGCAGCGCACAAGTGTAAGGGGCCTTCCTATGAGGTGGGGGAGCATCAGCGGGGCTGCCTCTTCGTAATACTCGATGAGGTCGCGCTTCGTGAAGCCGTCTTCAGGATAGAATACCCTTTCGGGGTTTGTGACGCGGACGGCCTTTATGAGGCGCCCGGGCCCGGGCTCCGGCGGCGGGGTAGCGGCAAGCCCTTCTTCGGCCGGGCCTATCGCCTCCGTCAGTCTGCGGGGCTCTTCGTGGACCACCTCCTGGGCGCTCTTGTCCTCTCTTAGCCCCTGGAACGACGGATGGCGGAGCACCCCGTCCCTTGTCCATTGCGTGTACTCGACCTCGGCTACAAGCTCAGGCCTGACCCAGTGGACGCCTTTAGCCTCGGCCCCTGCGGGAGGGTTGTGGAACGCCGGTCCCGGCTCTTCTATTTCCTTAAGCCTCTTCCATATCTCCGTTATAGAGCGTTCATTGAAGCCGGTTCCGACCCTGCCGCTGTAGATGAACCTCCCAGCCGCGTCGAATACACCGATAAGGAGCGCGCCGAAGCCCTTTCTGCCTCCGCCAGGTTCTGTAAAGCCGCCTATCACGAACTCCTGTCTCTCAAGGCATTTGACCTTGACCCATGAGCTCGTCCGCCCCTGCACATAGGGCGCGTCCCTTCTCTTCGAGATAATCCCCTCAACGCGGTAGCCGCAGGCGTTCTCGAAAAAAGCCTCTCCGTTGCCTTCGATATGTTCACTGAAGCGCAGGATGGACCTGTCAGCCTTCACGGATCTAAGGAGCGATTGAACGAGTAGCTTCCGGTCGATAGTCGGCGAGCCCTCAAGCGAGTAGCCGTTATAATAGAGGGCGTCGAATATGATATAGATAAGCCCCGTGTCAGAACCCTCGGCGAGAGCGTGCTGAAGCCCCTCGAAGCTTGTGGAACCGTCCTTATCGATTGAGACCACCTCTCCGTCAAGCCATCCTTCTTCGAGAGGAAGCCTTGATAAGGCCTTCGCTATCGTGGGGAATCTTGCGGTCCAGTCGTTGCCATTACGGGTAATGAGGCCCACGCGCCCTCTTTCGACCCTGGCGAGTATCCTGTAACCGTCGTATTTTATCTCGTGGAGCCAGTCCTCTCCCGCTGGGGGAGTATCGATCTGTGTGGCAAGCTCCGGCCGGATGGCCGGGGGCATGGGGGCCTTCACGGGCCGCGTGCTTGCCGGGAGTATTTGTCTGTGCTCTTTCGCGCCGCTCCATATGCCCTGGGGGAGGGCAGCTACGTCCTCGACCGTTCGGTCGCTATCAACGCTCTTTGGCATCTCGGCCGTAATCTCTCCATCCTTCGAAGCCTCTTCGTCCTGCTCCTTGATGAGAAGCCAATCTTCCTTATCTTCGCCCGGGCCGCCGCCCATTCTTACGAGGGCCCACCTGCCCTTGAGCTTCCTGCCGCTTAAGATGAACTTCAGCGCGCCTTTCCTTAAGCCCTCAACCGGGTTTTCTTCCGGTATCCAGAAGCCCCTGTCCCACAATAATACCGCCCCGCCGCCGTATTCTCCCCTTGGTATGACGCCTTCGAAGGCAGCGTACTCGGCAGGGTGGTCTTCTACGCGCACGGCAAGGCGCTTGTCATCAGGGTTAATGGACGGGCCTTTTGGCACAGCCCAGCTCTTTAGTACTCCGTGGAGTTCAAGACGGAGATCGTAATGGAGGGTGCGGCTTGAATGCTTCTGTACAACAAAGACACCGGCGCCCTTGTTGCCGCTTACGCCGCCTTCAGGCTCCGGTGTGCGGGTGAAGTCCCTTTTGCCGCGGTAGTCGCCAAGGCTGTCGCTCTCATCTGCTCTTGCCATTTGCGGCCTGCTGGATATTAGCCGGGTATTGTCATCGCGAGGAGTGTTTCTTGCGACGAAGCAATTTCAGCCGTTGTTTATATAGAGACGAGATCGCTTCCCGCCACGACTTCGCTCGCGGCTTCGGCTCACACGCTCGCAATGACGGTAAAATGGGTTTTTTCGCAGCCAGTCAACCGCCGGAGGCCTTCCGGGTTTTTACCTTTGCGGCCTCGGTCTCCTCTATGCTCTTTTTAAGGAGCGACATGAGGTCTATGACCTCGGCTTTGGGGCGAGCCGGGATCACCTCTTCGACCTTGGCCGTCTCCCCTGCCGCGACCTTCTGTTTAATGTAGGAGAGTAGCTCTTTTCTATATGTGTCGCGGTACTTCCGCGGCTGCCAGCCGCCTATCATCGATTCGATGAGGCGTTCCGCCATCTCAAGCTCTTTGCCGGTCACGCCAAGTCTTTTCAGGTCCTCTTCCGGCACGTCCAGCTCCAACGGGTCTTTTATCTCATCCACGTACCTTACGAGGTCAAGCACAAGGACCTTCCCGTATGGGATGACCGCGCCGATATACTCCTTCGAGTGGATGACCACCTTTGCCACCCCCGCCTTGCCGGTCTTCTTGAGCGCCTCTCTTAAAAGAGCATAGCCCTTCTCGCCCCTGCCCACCGGCGCGAGGAAGTATGGTTTCTCGAAAAATACGGGGTGTATCTCAGAGGCGTCCACGAAGTCGAGTATCTCTACCGTCTGGGTCGCCTTCGGGTTTGCGCGCTTGAAGTCCTCTTCGGTCAATACGACGTACAGGCCGCGGTCGAACTCATAGCCCTTGATCATATCTCCGGGGCCTACCTCCTGGCCTGTCCTCTTGTTTATCTTCTTGTATCCGATGGGGGAAAGGTCGTTCTTGTCGAGGAGGTGAAAGTCGAGCCTCTCCTCCTTGCCTTCGGCTGTAAAAAGGCCGACAGGTATATTGACAAGGCCGAAGCTTATGCTTCCTTTCCAGATGGGACGGGCCATGGCAAAACCTCTTCTCTTGGCCGCATGAGAGGCTTAAGGGGCGAATCTATTTTGATTGTATTGTAAAACAGGGGGGAGTCAAGTAAGGGGGTAATGGGTCAGGGGTTTTTTGCTGGAGTTCAGGGTTTAACCCTGAACTCACGGTTGAGCCTTTCTCAGGTAGAAGCAGGCCATGTCGCCTTTGCCGGTTTCATTCAACTCCATGGCCTTTAGCCTGAAGCCCCTGAGCGTCGCCTTGTCAAAGGGCTCGTTCTTGCGCAAGTACCCCTTATGCTCTTCGATAGGCACACCGGCCCTGCATAATTCGCTGCCGACGAACTGGAACTCCCATGAGTCGTAGACGGTCTTGAAGACTTGAAGCCCGTTTTCAGCGGCAAGGAGCCTTATGCTCTCTTCGGAGTGCAGATAGAGGTGCCTCGGCGGGTCGAGCTGCACCCAGTCCGCGCCGTACTCATCCCAGGCAAGCGAGGTGCCCATGGGCACCCTCACCATGGCGGTCCCTTCGTCCTTTAAAAGCCTGGTTATATGACCGAAGGCCTCATGCTGGTCTATCATGTGCTCGAGGGAGTGGTTGAGCATCATGAAGTCGAAAAGCCCGCGCCCCGCGAGGTCGCCCATCGAGCCCTTCCTTATCCTGAGGCCGTTTGGGTAGGTTATGTCCTTGTCCAGGAAGGGCTCGAGGCCCATCGCCCCCCTGAACCCCTCCTTTGCTACCCTCAGGAGAAGCTCGCCGCTTCCGCAGCCTACATCGAGTATGGCCGAGCTGAACGTGGCGTTGCCCGTGACGAACCATTCGTGGTGAGTGGGAAGGGTGAATATCTTCTTCAGGCGTTCATGCCAATTCTTCCTGAAAGCGACCCTGGCGGCGGAGCGCCTCAAAAGCCCTTTCAGGAAATTGTCGGCCCGCTTTCTCTCTGGTGCCGCCTTGAGCGAATAATATTCAGAGGTGTAAAGGCCGCTTGCGTCTGATGGCATGTCGAGGTTCTGCAGGCAGCCGCAGGAGGCGCACTTGAAATATGTATACTCAATACGCTCTGTGCCCCGTAAGTCCCTGACCGTCCAGGCCTGGTGAGGGCCGAGGCTGCCGCAGATGCGGCATGGTTTTTCTGAAGTCTGCTTCATCATCCTGTTTCAATGGCTGAGATATCAAGAAGAACGAGCGCAAGGATACCACGCCCGTTGTTATCGGATGGCCTTATGTTTATTGTTGGGTTAGCGGAGCGCAACCCAACAAAAACCCTATATCTCCACCGTCTCTCCGTCCTTTGGCCGGTGGGTGTTGAAGCCGTACTTCTCCTTCACGAGCTTTGAGAATGACTCTGCCGATTCGTCCTCGCCGTGGACGATGAATATGGTCGGGGTGTCGTCAAAGGCCGAAAGCCATTCAACGAGCTCTTCCCTCCCGGCGTGCGCCGAGAAGCCGTTGATGGTATATATCGAAGCCCTCACCAGTACCTCCTCGCCGAGGACGTTTACCGACCTGGCCCCGTCGATTATCCTCCTGCCAAGAGTGTTCTCCGCCTGGTAGCCAACGAATATGACGCTGCACTCCGACCTCCAGAGGTTGTGCTTCAGGTGGTGCTTGATCCTTCCGCCCTCGCACATGCCGCTTCCGGCGATGATGATGTTGCCGGATTTCAACCTGTTGAGCTTCATCGACTCTTCAGCCGTTCTCACGAAGTGGAGCCTCATCGAGGTATCGGACTGCCGGGTCGTAAAAAGCCTTCTCGCCTCGTCGTCGAAGCATTCGGGGTGGGCCACATAGACCCTCGTGACCTCCTCGGCAAGCGGGCTGTCGAGGTAGACGTCGATTCTATAGAGCCTGCCCTCGCGCACAAGGTTATTTATGATGTACAAAAGGTCCTGCGACCTGCCCACGGCGAAGGAGGGGATGTAGACGTTCCCGCCCTTTCTAAAGGTCGTTTTGATGGCGCTCACAAGCTCGTTTATCGATTCGGCAAGCGGCCTGTGCGACCTGTTGCCGTATGTCGATTCCATAACGACATAATCGGCCATGGAAGGGGCAGAGGGGTCTTTTATGATGGGGTTCCCCTTCTTCCCGATATCCCCTGAGAAGACTATCTTCTTCTCTTTGTCACTGTCCTGATACCATATTTCAAGAGAGGCGGAGCCGAGTATGTGCCCTGCGTCTAAAAACCTGAACTTCACCCCGCCGCCGAGGTGATATATCTTGTTGTACTCCTTGACCTCGAAGAGCGGCAAGACCTTCTCAACGTCCTCGGTGGTATAAAGGGGCTGGGCGGGCGGCCTGCCGGTGCGCATGGCCCTTCGCGTGAGCCACTCGCTGTCGCTCTCCTGGATGCTGGCCGCGTCGTAGAGCATCGGCTCAAGGAGGTCTTTTGTGGCCGCCGTGGATATTACCTTCCCCATGAAGCCGTCCCTTACCGCCTTCGGGAGCATGCCTGAATGGTCTATGTGCGCGTGGGTTACGAAGATGAGGTCAAGCTCGGCGGGGTTGAAGGGGTAGGGGTTCCTGTTCAGCTCATCAGAGCCGTTTCCCTGGTGGAGGCCGCATTCCACAAGAAACTTGAACTTCCCGACCTGGAGATGATAGCAGGAGCCGGTTACGGTGCTTGCCCCGCCTACAAACGTTAGCTTCATACTGGCCCCCGAACAGGCTGCTCCAAAAGTCCATCTGCTTTGTTGGCTTCAGAAGCCGGCTACTACGGCGTACCAAAGAAGTACGCCGCATTCCTCACTCCCCGGTTTAATGGGGCTCTCGCATATGGAGCTTTTTGAGCAGCCGAACAAAGTCTCTGTTTTTCAGCAACCTGCTAAGAAATAAGAGCCCCAGTATAGCATTTTCAGAGTGTCTTTTGGAGACAAAAAGCGGCAGATCCCTCGTAAAACCGGCCCGGGGGTTGACTGATTCTTGAAAAGATGTCCTAATTTATATAGGTGGATCAAGCCCTTGTGGCGCTCTGCCGGGCAGATGACCTTTTATGAGGAGGGATGGAAGCTGATGCAGATGGAGAAGGTAAGAGAGAAGGCGAAAAAGCTGGGGTTAAAGACGGCGAAGATGAAAAAGCAGGAGCTCATAAGGGCGATACAGAGCGCGGAGGGCAACTTCCCCTGTTTCGGCACGGCTGAAGGTCACTGCGACCAATCGGGCTGCTGCTGGATCGAGGACTGCGTAGAGTAGTTTCGAAGCAGAAGTGAAAATTAGAAAGGAGGTGCGCCATGCCTACCGATCCTGTCTGCAAGATGGAGGTAAGCGTTAAAGAGGCAGAGGCTACGGCCGAGTACAAGAACAAGACCTACTATTTTTGCAGCGAGGCATGCAAGGATGCCTTCGAGAAGACACCCGACCGCTTCGTGAGAAAGACGGCCTGAGCAAAACGGCAAGAGACAAAAAAAGCGCGACCTGATGCGGGCCGCGCTTTTTATAAAAGATAAGGCGTCTCGGGGCTATACAGGCTCCACGCCCTCTATCTCAGGGGCAGCTTTCCTGACCTGTGCCTCGACCCCGGACTTAAGGGTCATCGAGGCCGAAGGGCATCCGCCGCAGGCCCCTGTAAGGCGCACCTTCACGACCATCCGCTCCTCGTCTATTTCCACAAGCTCCACATCCCCGCCGTCAGCCACAAGGTGCGGCCTCACCTTGTCGAGGCCTGCAAGCACCTTCTTCTTAAGCTCCTCTCCCCTGGCAACAGGGCCCTTGAGCTTTTTTATGTTCACGACCCATTCTGAAGGACCTTCGGTAACCGGTTCCCAGGTGTATTTGCCGCTCTGCTCTGATTCGAGCTGATACTTGAGCATCCTTGGGTCGTGGTCGTTCGTTATCTGAAGGACCTCATCCGCCTTTAGCCCTTCCCATTTGTCGAATATGAGGGGATGGCGCTGGAACATGGGTGTCTCCCTCAGGTCGAGCTTTAAGATAGTGTCTGACATCTATTTCTCCCTTTGCGATATTCCCCTACAATATACAATATTTCGGGGGAAGGGTCACATGATTATTGTGAAGGGATTGTGGAAGGTTACGCTGTGAGGTAGGCTTGAGGGAAGCTTATTTCATCCGGCCTTTTGGAGTTCGTTATCCACTTGCCGTCAGCCGTAAGGTCTGCCACAACGGGCTTGGGGAAGGGGACCTGTTCCCTGTCGGATATAAGAAGGACCACCGGCTGGAGCGGATGGGCATGGTTTATCATCTTGACGATGGCGTTCTCCCCGGTATTGAGCTCTACCAGAGTGCCTATGGGGTAGACGCCCAGGCATTTTATGAGCCTCTCGACCATTTCGGGGTCGAAAAACGACCCGCGCATCTGATAAAGCCTCTTGAGCGCGTCCTCACGCGGCATGCCAAGCTGGTATACCCTGTTGCTTGTCATGGCGTCGTAGACGTCCGCCACGGCCGCTATCCTGCCGAAAAGGCCGATATAGTCCCCCGCGAGGCCGCAGTAGTAGCCGCTGCCGTCATAGCGCTCATGGTGCTGGGTCACGACCTCAAGCGACTGTTCGCTTAAAAAGCCCATGCCGGAGAGAAATTCGCCTCCAAGCTCGGCATGCCTCTTCATGAGCGAGAACTCCTCCTCGGTAAGGCGCCCAGGCTTGTTAAGCACATGGCTCGGGATGAGCATCTTTCCGATGTCGTGGAGTATGGCCCCGAGCCCAAGCTGGTAGAGGCTCTCTTTGGAAAGTCCCATGTGCCTGCCGAGGGCGAGGGAGAGTATGCAGACGTTCACGCAGTGGGCGAAGGTGTAATCGTCAAAGCTTTTAAGCCGTGCGAGGCTTGTCAGGGCGTCCTGGTTCCTCATGACCGAATCGACCATCTTTCCGACGGTCTCTTCGACCTTCCCTGATTCTATCTTCTTACCGACCCTGGCGTTCTGGAGAAAGCCCCTGACCAGCTGCTCGGCCTCATGTCTTATCTCCTTGGCCTCGACGAGCTCTTCTTCGAACTCCGTGCAGGCGGAAGCTCCGCCGTCCGGGGCGCAAATCGAAGGCGCGGCCTCCTCTTTTTCACATGGCGCCCCAAGCGCGGCGCTCTCATCTGTCACCATGCAGACGAGGAAGGCATTCTCGTCCCGCTCGCCTTCTGAAGGCTCCGCGATGTCGGCCTCGGTCTGCCCGGCGGCCTCAGCGGAAACTGCCGGCATCTCGTCGTTTACGGATATGTAGACGCTGGCGTAGCCCTTCGCGCGTATCCTTTCAAGGTCTTCCGCGGAATTGATAAGGATATCGTTCATAAGGAATACCGGGCTGCAGCCGCTTCTTTCCATGCCGCAGACATACATCCCTTTATCGATATCTTCTATGCCTATTTTTTTTATCATCTTGTGATTTTAGAGGGTTCTCCCGCCTATTCATGTTATCGGCAGGGCATGGAAAACCTTTAGCCCTAAATTGACACTGCCCGGAACCGGGCTATACTTTACATTACGGGGTAAAGTAAGGAAAAACATAATGAAAGGGGGATGTACAAATGGCTATAACGATGCCAAAGATACTAAGCTGCACTGTCCTTGAATGCGCATATAATAAAAACAGCGAATGCCACACCCTGGCTATAACAGTGGGCGACGGCGGGCACGCCTCTTGCGACACCTTCTTCAAGGCCGGCAACAAGGGCGGCGCGGACGTGACCGGCGGCGTTGGCGCGTGCAGGGCTTACGAGTGCTCCTTCAACAAGGGGTTTGAGTGTACGGCCTCAGGCATAAACGTCTCCCACCACAGCGAGCACGCTGACTGCAAGACCTTCTCGCCCAGGAAATAAGCGCTCCCCAATAGATAAAAGGCTGAAGGTCATTCCTTCAGCCTTTATTTGTTTGCATGAAATCAGGAAAGGCGCGCATTGTATGTCCCTTTCTTATGAGGGGCTTTATCCAGCCACGCTTTCATGATATAGGTTCCTTTCATGGGAAGGATAATAACTCTTACCACGGATTTCGGGCTGAAGGACCCCTACCAGGGGGCCATGAAAGGCGCCATCCTGACGGTTGCCCCCGGCGCCAGCATAGTCGACATAACACATCTCGTCGAGCCTGGCAACATACTCGAGGGCGCGTTCGTGCTCCTTGGGGCCTGCCGGTATTTCCCTCCAGGGACCATACATGTGGGGGTTGTCGACCCCGGCGTGGGTGGGGAAAGAAAGACAGTGCTCATCGAGACCGGCAGATATATCTTTGTCGGCCCGGACAACGGCCTGTTGAGCCTTGCCGCGCGAGAGGACGGCATAAAAAGGGTTTTAGAGCTTAAAAATAAGGATTTTTTCAGAGAAGAAGTAAGCGACACCTTTCACGGCAGGGACATCTTTGGCCCGGTGGCGGCCCACCTGAGCATGGGCGCCGCCATTTATGAAATGGGGCAGGGGATAGACGATATAAGGGCGCTCGACCTGCCCAGGCCTGTGACCGGGGGCGGGGATATAAAAGGCGAGGTCATCTATATCGATTCTTTCGGGAACCTCATCACCAACATACGGCGCGAGGAGATCCCGGCTTCCAGGGCCGAAACTATTGAGGTGCTCGTAAAAGGGTTCGCGCTGAAAGGGATCAAAAGGACGTACAGCATGGAAGAGCAGGGCTCGCCTCTGGCCCTCATCGGCAGCACCGGGTTTCTTGAGATAGCCGTAAACTCCGGCAGCGCGTCAAGGACGCTCGGCGCGCATGTCGGGGAGAGCGTGCTTTTAAGGACAGGATGAAATAAAAATAGCCGGTCTGCAGCCATAACCCCTCTTCTGCTATCCTTAGGGTATATCCTTGAGTGACGGGGGCGTACCCTATGGCTGAAGGAAAAAAAAGGATCAGAAGGAAGCTTTTCGGCCCGCCCAAGCAGCTGACCGAGTCTGTCTTCCAGAAGATATCCCTCATACCTTTGCTTGCGTGGGTCGGCCTCGGCGCGGACGGCCTCTCATCTTCGGCTTACGGCCCTGAGGAGGCGTACAAGGCCCTTGGCGAGCACGCATATCTCTCGATCGCGCTGGCGGGCGCGGCGGCCTTTACCGTCTTCGTCATCTCCTACGCGTATTCGCGCATAATAGAGCATTTCCCACACGGCGGCGGCGGTTACATAGTGGCAACAAGCCTCCTGGGGGAGAAGGCCGGCGTGGTCTCCGGAAGCGCCCTGCTGGTCGACTATGTCTTCACCATTACGGTCTCTCTTGCCGCCTGTTCTGACGCCATCTTCAGTTTCCTTCCAGCCGGGATGCACAAATACAAGGTGATCTTCGCCGGGGTCCTCATCATCCTTCTTATGGTCATGAACATAAGGGGGGTGAAGGAATCTATCTTCGTCCTCACCCCCATATTCATGGTATTCATCTCGACGCACGCGCTCCTCCTCGTAGACGGGCTTTATACCCATTACGACCGCTTCGGGGTCCTTTTAAGCGACTTCTCCACCGGCCTGTCTTCAGACCTGTCATCCGTCGGGTTCTGGGGGGTGGCCGCGGTCCTGCTTCGGGCCTACTCTCTCGGCGCCGGCACATATACAGGGATAGAGGCGGTCTCCAACGGCCTCCCGATAATGCGGGAGCCGAAGGTGAGGACCGGAAAACGCACAATGGCCTACATGGCCCTTTCTCTCGCCTTCACCGCCGGGGTCCTCCTCATAAGCTATCCCCTGATAGGCGTTCTCCCGGTCGAGGGGATGACGCTCAACGCCGTCCTCGCCGAAGAGCTTTACGGCGACTGGCCCTTTGGCGTGGGCCTTGCCTTCATAACCATCTTCTCGGAGGGGGCGCTCCTTCTTGTGGCGGCTCAGGCCGGTTTCACCGAGGGGCCGCGCGTCATGGCCAACATGGCCGTAGACTCGTGGCTGCCCCACAGGTTCTCGGCCCTGTCCGAGAGGCTCAGCATGCAGAACGGGATAGTCCTCATGAGTGTAGCCGCACTCGCGGTGCTCATATATACGAACGGTTCGGTATCGGCGCTCGTGGTGATGTATTCGATAAACGTCTTCATAACATTCTCCCTTTCCCAGCTCGGCATGTCCCGCTTCTATATAAAAAGGAGAAAGACCGACAGAAAATGGATTCAGCACCTGAGCGTCCATGCCGTTGGCTTCATCCTCTGCGCCACTATCCTTGTAATAATGTCCTTTGAGAAGTTCCTCGATGGAGGGTGGCTGACCCTGTTCATAACCGGGGCTGTCATAGGGCTCTGTTATGTGATCCGGTCCCATTATCAGAAGGTAAGGACAGGGGCCGCCAAGCTCGACGAGATACTCATGGGCGTACCCGTCTTCGGGCCCATAAATACGGATCCGCTAAACCCCAGGGAGATGACCGCCGTGCAGCTTGTGAACGGCTTTAACGGCTTCGGTATTCATACGCTGCTGTCGACCGCGTCGAACTTCCCGCAGATGAAGAACTTCGTCTTCGTATCGATAGCGGTCATAGACTCCGGCTCGTTCAAGGGGATAGAGGAGGTAGAGGCGCTCAAGGCCTCCGTCAGGAGCTCGCTTCAGCAGTATGTCGAGCTTGCGAGGAAGCTCGGCTTCCCTGCTGAGTACAGGATGGGCGTGGGCACAGACGTAGTGGAAGGCGTAGAGGAGATAAGCAAGGGGCTTTCCGCCGAGTTCAAGAGGATGATGGTCTTTACGGGGCAGCTCACATTCAGGCTCGAGAAGTTCTACCACAGGCTCCTGCATAACGAGACCGCCTTCGCCATACAGAGGAGGCTACAGTGGAGCGGTATCACGACCATAATACTTCCGATAAGGGTGCAGGTGTAGGCTACTCCTGTTTGACACTCGCGCGCTTAGGTGGTAATTTTTCCCCATGAACCATTCCGCCTGCATCGACATAAGCTCAAAGGGCTTTGCCGACGTCATCGACATCACCCCGAGGGTGGAGGCGGCCTTGCGTGAATCAGGGCCGAGGAAGCGGCGGATAGTCGTGCAGGCGGTGGGGCAGTGAAGGTGGTAGGGCTCGGCCAATGCTCGATAGACTATATAGCCCTGGTAGACGGCTACCCTGAGGAGGATACCAAAAAAGAGGTGCTGGGCTTTGTCATGCAGGGCGGCGGGCCTGCGGCTACCGCCCTGGTGGCATTGAGCCGTCTTGGAGTTAAGACCTCTATAATAGGGCGTGTCTCGGATGACAGGGCTGGAAGCCTGATAAGAAGCGGGCTTAAGGAAGAAGGCGTCGATGTAAAGGGCCTCATTACCAGGGAAGGCGGCTCATCACAGCAGGCGTTCATAACGGTCAGCAGGAAAAACGGGACGAGGACGATCCTCTGGCAGCGGCCCACCGTCAAGCCGGTGGCGCCCGGCGAAGTGGAGCCGTCTTTTTTAAAGGGCGCGGACTTTCTCCTCCTGGACGGGCTTATGCTCGAGGCCTCATACAGGGGCGCGGAGATCGCCTCGAAGATGGATATCCCGATAATGCTTGACGCGGGCAGCCTCCGCCCCGGCATGCTCAAGCTCGCCTCCATGTGCGATTACGTGGTCTGCTCGGAGCGGTTCATCTCAGGGCTGGGCTTGAGCCTCAAGGACGCGCTCAAAAAACTCGCTAAAGGAAGGACCAGGGCGGTAACCGTGACCTTCGGGGACAAGGGGAGCTTTACCTATCATAACGGCAGGGTCTTTCTCCAGAAGGCGTTCAAGGTAAAGACGCTTGATACGACCGGGGCAGGGGATGTATTTCACGGGGCCTATGTTTACGCCCTTCTTCAGGGCTGGGACTTGAAGAGGACGGTAAGGTTCGCCTCTGCCGTGGCGGCGATGAAGTGCACAGAGCTCGGCGGAAGGGCGGGGATACCGGATCTTCCCGAGGCGTTGAAGTTTTTAGAAGAATCGAAATAAAAAACGGGGGACGGTCTCCCGTCCCCCGTTTCATGACCTTTCAGTGCCTGAACTTCTCATGGCAGGCGTTACAGCTCTTAATGAGCCTGGAGAGGTTCATAAGGGCCTTGTCCCTGTCGCCCGCCTCCGCAGAGGCGGCGAGGTCATCAGCCGACTTGTGGACGGCCATGCCAAAGGCCAGAAAATCCTTCTCGCCCGTCATCTCGCTTACGGCAGAGCACCTTTTTTCCTCTTCAGCAGACCAGCCGAGCCCCCGCGCCGCGGCAGAGGCCTTGGCCATGTCTCCGCTTGAGAGCGCGAGGGTAATTTCCCCCACCGTATCGAGGTGCTGGCGCATCATACGTTTTTGCATGACCTTCATCGCATCCGGGAGTTTTAGCTCTACCCTGTCGTCTGCCTTTGGACCGCCGGCCTTCATCATCTTCTCGTGCATCGACGAATGGTCCTCGGCGAAAGAAGGCGCGGCTGCCAGAAGCCCTGTTATCAAAAGCCCTAAAACAGTCTTTCTCATCCTCTCCTCCTTCAAAAAACGGGGTTGCCCGACACATCCAACTCAGCAGGCCGCCGGGTAGCTTGCCCCCAAGTTCTTCATAAAACGGATTTTCAGGAATGCGCGGATTATACCATGAGCCTGGAGAGGTCCGCAATTTCAAAATAGAGGCCCCTTACCGAGTTGAGGAGCCTCAGGCGGTTTGTCCTTATCCGCTCGTCCTCTGCCATGACCATCACATGGTCGAAAAAGACGTCTATCCTGTCCTTTATCGAGGCGAGGGCCTCGAAGGCCTTTTCGTACTCGCCCCTGCCGCGGTGGGCCTCCATGAGTGGGGCTATCTCTGAGCTCGCCTTGAAGAGCTCCGTTTCCTGAGATTCGCTGAAGAGCGAGGCTTCAGGGGCGCTCTTGTCAGTGGCGACATTTTTAAGGATATTGGAGACGCGCTTGAATGCGGTCACGAGCCTCGCGCAGTCAGGATGCGACTTGAAGGCTTCGAGGGCCTTGATCCTCTTTACCGCGTCTGGCAGGTCGGACCACGGGGCCGAGAGTACCGCGTCTATTGAGTCGTGCGAGAGCCCCTGTGAGAGGAGCTGGTTCCTGAGCCGTTCCTTGAAGAACTCCAGCACGTCTGAGCGCACTTCATCCGCGGGCCTGGTAAGCTTCGAGGAAAGAAGGCCCAGGGATGAATCGACAAGCCCATCGAGGGACAGGCGCAGCTCTTTGTCGAGGATAATGGCTATGACGCCCAGCGCCTGCCTTCTCAGCGCGTAGGGGTCCTGCGCTCCTGTGGGGATGAGCCCCACGCCGAAGCAGCCGGTTATGGTGTCGGTCTTGTCGGCTATGCTCACTATCGCGCCGGGGATGGAGGCCGGGAGCGCCCCACCGGAGGCTGTCGGCAGGTAATGCTCGTATATGGCGGTGCTTACCTCCGGGGCCTCACCGTTTTTTGCCGCGTAGACCGAGCCCATGATGCCCTGGAGCTTCGGGAACTCGCCTACGACCCCTGATGTAAGGTCGGCTTTCGCAAGTATCGCCGCCCTTCCTATTATGTATTTGGAGTAAAGGCCTGGGGCTGTCGCCTTTCGGTCATATTTGGCGGGGTTGAAACGTTCGGTCGCGTAATCGGATGGCTTCTCTTCGGCCTCCATGGCTTTTGAAAGACCAAGCATGGCGCCTATGGAAAGGGCCAGAGAGGTGAACCTCTCGACCTTCTCGTAAGAGGTGCCGAGCCTGGCCTGGAAGACTACCCCCCTGAGCTTCTCGACGCGCTCTACAAGCGGCCTGTGCACGTCCTGCTCATAGTAGAACTTGGCGTCGTTGAGACGGGCCCTCAGTACGCGCTCGTTCCCCTTCCTCACCACGTCCATGTCGGTTGCGAGGGTGTTGGCTACAGTTATGAAGTACGGAAGGAGGGCGCCTTCGGGGCCGGCGATGGAGAAGTACCTCTGGTGCTCGCGCATGGCGTTCACGATGATATCCCTCGGCAGCTCTAAAAACTCGCGGTCAAAGGAGCCTCTCAAGACCACAGGGTATTCGACAAGGTAGGCGATCTCCTCAAGAAGGCCCTCGTCCGCCACGACCTCGCCACCGGCCTCCCTTGCCGCCTTCTCTATCCCCTCGGCGATTATCTTCTTCCTCTCGGCAGGGTCCGTTATCACATAGGCCTTACGGAGCCCCTCGATGTATGAATCCACGGAGCCCACTTTTATGGGCTTGAGCCCGGAGGCCGTTCTTTCGGAAAGGAACCTGTGGCCGTAGGTCAGGTTAGAGCTTTTTATGTGGCCATACGCAAGGTCTACCGTCTCCCCGCCGAATATGACGAGCATCCAGTGGATAGGCCTTGAAAACGATATGTCGTAGGAGCCCCATCTCATGGATTTGGGCATGAACTCCTGGGAGATGGTGTTTATGATGACGTCAGGGAGTATCTTCGCCGTATCTTCTCCCGTTACTTCCTTTACGGCCATCACGTACTCGCCCTTGTCGGTCTTGACGTTTTTTATGTCCTTGATGTCAACGCCCTGCGACTTCGCGAAGCCGAGGAGCGCGCCCGTAGGCTTTCCTGCCGCGTCATAGGCGGCCTTAATCTGCGGGCCTTTTACCTCCAGCCTCGAATCGGGCTGCCTCTCGGCGAGCCCCTCCACTATAAGGGTAAGGCGCCTCGGCGTCCCAAGCGTCCTTATGGAGCTGAAGGTGAGCCTCCTCGTCTCAAGCCCTTTTCTGAGGAATCCAACGAGCGCTGAAAGCGCCCTCGGGACAACGCCCGCCGGGAGTTCTTCGGTCCCTATCTCGAAAAGGAGGTCTTTAGCCATTTTCCCTCTGGTCAAAGTGTAAGTTGCAGACCAATTTATCAAAAATATGATTATTTTCAACCCCTTTTCGCTCAGGGGCTATAATCATATTGTGAGGCCCATGCGAAAGGTGCTTATCACAACCGACGACAGCCGCACATTGGGCGCACTGCGCTTGCATCTCGGGAGATACTGCGCCCTTGCGTCCTCGGCCTTAAGCGAGGCCGCCGAGGCCTTTGCCGCTACCCGGCCCGATGCCGTGATACTGGACCTTGACGGCGCGGGGGTAAGGGCGATCGAGGAGGTCCGCTCGATAGACCCGGGGGCCAATATCATCGTGCTTACCTCAAGGCACGAGCTTGAGACGACCGTGGAGGTCATCAGAAAGGGCGCTTTCGACTGCCTCTTCAACCCGTTGGACTTGGATGAACTCGATGAGTCCCTTAAAAGGGTCTTCAACGGATTGGACCTCCACCGGAGTCTCGGCGATATAACGCCCTTGGCGGAATACAGGGCAGAGACGATAGTTGGCGGGAGCAGGGCCATGGAGGAGATATTCAAGACCATCGGCATCGCATCCCAGTCAAAGGTGACGATACTCATACAGGGCGAAAGCGGCACCGGAAAAGAGCTTATCGCCAGGGCCATACACTCAAGCTCGGAAGACAGGACAAGGCCTTTCGTAGCGATAAACTGCTCTGCCCTCGTCGAGACCCTCCTTGAAAGCGAGCTCTTCGGCCATGAGAAAGGCGCTTTCACCGGCGCGCTTTTCAGGAAGGAGGGCAAGTTCGAGGCCGCCCGCGGCGGCACGGTATTCCTTGACGAGATTGGCGAGATGAGCCAGGCCCTGCAGGTTAAGTTGCTGCGGGTGCTGCAGGAGAGGAGCTTTGAGCGCGTTGGCGGGAGCGAGACCATAAGGACCGACGTAAGGGTCATCGCCGCTACCAACAGCGACCTTAAAACACTTACCGCCGGGGGCGCCTTCAGGGAGGACCTCTACTACAGGCTCAAGGTCATAACGATAGACGTGCCGCCTTTGAGGCAGAGGAAAGAGGATATTCCTCTGCTTGCAGCTTACCTCCTTGAGAAGGCCAACAGGGAGCTGCACAAAAAGGTCACGAAGGCGCCTCAAGAGGTGATCGACAGGCTTATAACCTACGGTTGGCCGGGCAACGTCCGTGAGCTGGAGAATGTCATAACCAGGGGGGTAGTGCTCGCCAGGGGGGATGTCCTCTCCGATGTCTGCATGGCTGAAGGCGGGGAAGGCAGCCTTGAGGAGGTGTGGTCGCCCGCAACGCTTTCCGACGTCGAGCGCGCGCACATCTCAAAGACCCTTATACAGACCCGCTGGAACAAGTCGAGGGCGGCCGTGCTCCTGGGTGTATCGCTTCCGAGGCTTGAAAGGAAGATAGTCAAATACGGCCTTAAGCCCTAACGCTCCTCTTCCCCTGATACAAGCGGCGGGACGAATATCTTGCGCCTCTGCAGGATTACGGAGAGCGAGGCGGCCGATATCGGGTCGTATAGCTTGAGCCCTGAGACAGCCTCTATCCCGTTTATCTCCCGCGACCAGACGATAAGGCCCCTGCTCCTGACGCTTAGAAGCCTTATGATGACGAAGACCGTGGCATCGGCGTTCAGCGGGGCCCCCATGTACCTTATCCTTATGCCGTGCTTCGAGATGTCAGAGGTCTGCGCGAAAGGCCTGGACGGGGATGCATCGTCTTCTACCAGGCAATCCTCCGCCCAGCACAGGCGCCTCTCTTTTCTCCTGTTATCGTCAAGGCCCCTGTACATGGCGAAAAACGCCGAGAGGTTCGCTCCTGTCGCCCCCTCGACCTTCTTCAGGAGCTCTTTCACGTCAAAGGGCTTTATGAGGTATTTTTCGTTGAGCATTGTGATGACGGAGTGGCCTTCGAGATCGGCGCAGGCGTCTTCGGTCATGAAAAGGAATTTTTCCTTCATGCTGGCGTAGGCCTTGAGGGTATTCAGGTAAAGCCCCATGCCGTCGAGCCCCGGAAGGCGCATGCCGGTTATCACCAGGTCGAACTCCGACTCTTTGATCTTCCAGTACGCCTCAGTGCCGTCCGAGGCGGCAACCACGTTGTAGCCTGCATTGGTCAGGACCTCCGAGCACAGGCTCCGTAAGCCTTCGTCATCGTCAACGAAAAGAATGCGCTTTTTCTCGATCTGTTCTTCCATGTGCACCTTTTCAGGGCGGCTTTTGTCTCTGGGCAGGACTCTGGAAGCGCGGGGGGAAGACGCGGGAATGGTCGAACGGGGAACCGGTTGCCGGAGGATCCGTTATTGGAGAGTTTTGGCAAGCCGCCTTCTCAAATTAACTGTAATGCTTGAATATTTTTTGTCAAGGTGGTTTCTCGCGCCGCTAAAAGGCGCGCCCCCTGTCAGAAACGCCTTGACAAGGAAAGGTTATATTTCATAAAATACATTGTCGAAGTAAGGACAACCCCGATTTCAGTTCCGCAGCCGGCATGGGCCGGGCGGTTCCGGCACGGTTTTCCCGAATCCCCCCGAGGGCCCATAGCTCAGTTGGAAGAGCCACCGGCTCATAACCGGTCGGTCCCTGGTTCGAGCCCAGGTGGGCCCACCAAAACAATCAGCCCCGGAGGCTTTATTGATAAACACCTTGAGAGTCCTTGAACAGATACAGAGGATAGACCTCGAAGTCAAGGCCATCGAGGACGAGGAAAAGCAGTACGTCGCTGAAATGGACGCGCTCGGCGCCGAGCTCAAGGCGGCAACAGAGGCCATCGAGGCCATTGAAGCCCAGGCGGAAGCGTTGAGGACGCAGCTCAAGGAGATAGACGAGAAGATAAGGGAGAGCTCCGAGAGGGTGGCGAAGGACGAGCGCAGGCTCAACTCGGTCAAGAACGACCGTGAGCTCAACGCCATAACAAAAGAGATAAACGGCGCGAACAAGAGCAAGAAGCAGGGGGAGCAGGACAAGTCCACGCTCGCCGCAAAGATCTCTGAAAAGGAGAGCGCGCTTAATCTAAGGAAAGAGGCCGCCAGGGCCAGGGAAGAGGAATTCGGAAGGCTCTCCGGCGGGGTCGAGGGCAAGAGAAGCGGCTGGAAAGAGGCCGTTGACGCGAAGCTCAAGTCGAAGGACGAGATAAAGAATCGTCTGAGGCCCGATATATATAAGAAGTACGAGATGATACGTTCCAGGAGAGGCGGCCTGGGTCTCGTGACCGTAAAGAACGAAATATGCCAGGGCTGCTTCACGCACATCCCCCCGCAGGTCTACATAATGCTCAAGAGAGGGACTGAAGAGCTTCAGTCCTGCCCCCACTGCCACCGGCTGCTGTACGTTGAGACCCCTACAGAGTTAGAGGCCGTCTGAAGATGTCCCAAAGGGACGACGACCTGGCAAGAAGATTTCTAAAAGAGATTTCAAAGACACTCGATGTCTGCGCTGCCGCTAAAAAAGTCGGCATCACGGAAGACGAGGCAAGGTCCATATTCAAAGGCCTTGCCGGAGAGCCTGTCCAGGAGCCCCTCTTCAAGGCCCCGGTTTCGGGTCTTTACGAGATAAGGGTAGACGGGGCCTCTCGCGGCAACCCTGGCCAGGCTGGCGCGGGGGCGATAATAAAAGACCCCCAGGGCAATATCGTAAGAGAGCTCAGGAAGTACCTCGGGGTGACCACCAACAACATGGCCGAGTATCATGCGCTTGTCATGGCCCTTACAGAGGCCGTATCCATGGGGGTCGCAGAGGTAGAGGTCTTCGCCGACTCAGAGCTTATGGTAAAGCAGGTCACAGGGGTCTACAGGGTCAAGAGCGAGGACTTGAGGCCCCTTTTCGAAGAGGCCAAAAGGCTTTTTAAAGGCTTCAGGGCCTCAAAGATAGTCCACGTTTACAGGGAGGAGAACAGCCTTGCCGACAAGCTGGCCAACGAGGCCATCGAGCGGCGGGCTTGAAAGTTTTCTTATCATCAGGCGGCAACGCCGGAGGATGCCGGGCGGCCGCTGGCTTTTAAGCCAGAGGAAAGTCCGGACACCATAGGGCAGGGAGGTCGCTAACGGCGACCGGGGGCGACCCCAGGGAAAGGGCCACAGAAAATATACCGCCGCGCGTCGAGCGCGGTAAGGGTGAAAAGGCGGGGTAAGAGCCCACCAGCCTGCCGGGTGACCGGCAGGGCTTGGCAACCCCCTCCCGGTGCAAGGCCAAATAGGTTCCGCTTCAAGGACGGCCCGTCCTTCATCCCTCAAGGAGGGCGGAACGGGTTGGCTGCTCGAGCCTGCTGGCAACAGCAGGCCCAGATGAATGGCCGCCGCCCGGTTTCGACCGGGAACAAGATCCGGCTTATGGCATCCTCCGGCTTTTTTGCTCTATAATAGAACGACAAACAGGAGACGGGACAGGCTTCCTCCCCCGCGGCTCTACCCGTGCCCGCATGGATCTTTGATCTTTTGATCTTTTTGATCCAGGGGGGCGCCGGGATCTGTTCTTCCAGCCTTATCCTCTCCGTTTAAGTCTCTCATGCGCGCGGGTTTGCTTTAAGTGGTCTGTCACCGGTTTTTTGCGCGTATCCTCTTAACATGACGCTTTTTTGACAACTCGGTCCCCATGCTTTCGGATGCGGCTCTTTGAGTCTTTGCAGGGCCGGCAACAATCTATCGGGTCAATGCTCAGGTGAAGATAGGCATCAAGATAAAGCTGGCGGTCATACTCTCCATCCTCCTCTTTGTGACCACCTTTACCATTGGCGCGATCCTGATCGCACACCAGAAGTCCTCCCTCGAGGAGCAGCTCCGGGCGATGGCAAGCACCATTACCCGCGAGTTCGCGAACGGCTCGAAGATACCCTTCATGCAAAAGGACAGCCTGGCCATGAACCTGGCCGTCCAGAACATACTCAAATACCCCGGCATACATGACGCCTATATCCTGAACCACAGCTTCCAGGTGGAGGCCCACAGGAACCTGCTGGAGGCGGGCACGGACTTTACCGGGTTCGGCAAGCCGCTCATCGAAGGCAAGCGGGAGGCCCCTCCGTGGCTCGTAAACGACGGCGGCGCGGGCCTCATAACCTTTGTGGCGCCGGTCGTGTTCAGGGGCACTACCGTCGGCTATACCGTCGTCTCCTTCTCAAAAAGCTTCATCCAGGCGCAGGTGAGGCAGGCCGTCAAAAGGGTCGCCGTAATAGGTCTCGCGGCGGTCGTAGTCGTAACACTCATCTCCATACCGCTGGCCTCAGGGCTCCTGCGTCCGGTATTCAGGCTCTTCCGTGGCACAAGGGAGATCGCCATGGGCAACCTCGACTACCGTATCCCGGAGATACGGAAGGACGAGATAGGGGACCTCGTGACCTCGTTTAACAAGATGGCGACGGAGTTAAAGAAAAAAGAGGTCATGAAGGGCGTCTTCAACCGCTATGTGAGCCAGCATGTGGCAGACGAGATATTCAGGGACCCGGAGCGGATAAGGCTCGGAGGGGACAGGCGCGAGGTCACGGTCTTCTTCGCCGACATCCGCGGCTTCACAGCCATATCGAGGAAGATGGAGCCTGAGGAGATAGTGGAGCTCCTTAACAGGTACTTCACCGTCATAACCGACGTTGTCTTCCGTTTCGAGGGCACCATAGACAAGTTCATAGGGGACGCCGTGATGAGCGTTTTCGGCTCTCCCATTATAAGCCCAGGCCACCTCGAGCAGGGGATAAAGGCCTCGATGGCAGTAAAGTTGGCTGTCGAGAAGCTCAATAGGGAAAGGATGGCGTATGGCGCCGCCGCCCTTCATATGGGCATAGGACTGGACTCCGGAGAGGTGATAGTGGGGAACATGGGGTCGAGCGTAAGGATGGAGTACACCGCGGTCGGGGATACCGTCAACACCGCGTCAAGACTTACGGACCTCGCCAGGGGCGGCGACATCCTGGTAAACGAGTACGTCTACAGGATGGTGGCGGATAACGTGGTGGCAGAGGAGATAAAGGGGGTCTCCATAAAAGGCTTCGACAAGCAGGTAACGCTCTACAACATAAGGGAGCTCTGCGGCCTGTGGAGCAGGGAGGTCGAGGGGATGGTCAGCCTCGCCTTCACTGAGCTTGAAAGGGAGGGCGTCGTTGTTTAAGCTATTCATCATAGCGCTGGCCGCGCTTATGGCCGGCTGTACGCAGATGTCGTCGCGCTACGCGCGCGGCACCGAGTATGACCGCGCGGTAATACTCTACGAGAACGGCATGCTCGCCGAGGCGCGGGAGAAGGCGAGGTCGATTACAAGGAAGTCGCCCGAATACGCCTCGGCAAGGAAGCTCGTCGCGGACATAAACGTTATATCCATGCAGCTTTCCAGGCGGCACATGGAGATCGGAGAGGACTACGAGAGGGCAGGCATCTTCGCAAAGGCCGCCTTCGAGTACAGCGAGGCGCTCAAGTTCAACCCTTCCAACATGATCGCCAGGCAGAGGCTCAGCTTCCTTAACGACGCGATAAGCTCTGGAGAGCGCCGCGAACATCCCGACAGGAAAGCCTCTGCCGCGCCGGCGAAAAAAACCGGGCGTGATGAGCCCGAGGACTTTGCCAATACCCACTACCTCAAGGGCAAGGTCTACCTCGAATCAAAGGCCTACGCGAAGGCCATAGACGAGTTTACCGCCGCAATCAAGATAGTGCCTTCATACATGAACTCCAGAGAGCTCCTCGACAGGGCCAGGGCAGAGCGCGACAAGGCCATGGACAAGCACCTTATGAAAGGCATAGCCTATTTCCAGAGCGAGCAGATGGAGCTTGCGATAAAGGAGTGGGACGCGGTCCTTGAGCTTGACCCGTCGAACAGGGTGGCTGCCGACTACAAGTACAGGGCCGAGGTCATACTGGAGAGGCTCAAAAAGATCAGAGAGAAGCAGTCGGCCACCGGAGCCGCCTCTTAAAGAGAACTACTGTCTTTTTAAGAAATAGCCATACATATCCAATTCATCTCCCCAGGTCTTTAACCCCAGGTTTATCATACACCTCAGAATCTGGCACAACTGATACCGCCCAGGACCCTCTTCTTTGCCATAACCTCCAAAAAATAATAGTTTTTTTATCCAATTTGCGGTTTTAGATTTCGCTTGACAAAAAAAAACAGCGGGAATATAGTTAGCCCATTGCGTGGTATAAAGTGGTATGAAGTGGTATGAAGCTGTTCAAAAGTGGGATGGAGTGGCGATTTAACCCCGAACAATCCACAAGATAGGCTCATCTGGCCAAAGTGGATAAAGTGTTGATAAATGTTCAAAGGCAGGTTCGAACACCTAATCGATTCCAAGGGCAGGCTCAGCATCCCGTCGAGGTTCAGGGAGACGCTGAACGAGAGGTATGATTCCCGCCTCGTCGTGACCAACTACGACAGCTGCCTCATCGCCTACCCGCTCGCCGAATGGCAGAAGCTGGAGGAGAAGATATCCCTTCTGCCCGAATTCAAGAAAGACACCAAGGCCTTTTTGAGGTTCTTCTATTCCAGCGCCACCGATTGCGCCATAGACAAGCTCGGGAGGATACTCCTCCCGCAAACTCTCAGGGACTACGCGAAGCTCGAAAAGGACGTGGTCCTTATAGGCGCCTTCAGGCACATGGAGATATGGAGCAAGTCTCTGTGGGAGCAGGCCGCCTCTGCCGCCTCTCAGGAGGACATCGTCAACACCCTCGAGCGGTTGGGGCTGTAGCCCGATGGAGTTCGGCCACCTCTCCGTGATGCCAGCCGAGGTGATAGAGTACCTCGGTTGTACGCGCGCCGGCACTTATGTTGACGGCACGGTAGGCGGCGGCGGGCACGCGGCCTGGATACTCAGGGCGAACCCTGAGAACAGGCTCATCGGCATAGACAGGGATTCGGATGCGCTTGGGGCCGCCGAGGGCGCGCTCGCCTCTTTCGGCGGCAGGTACGTGCTCGTAAAGGATAACTTCAGGAACGTGAAGGCCGTACTCTCTCAGCTCGGCCAGGGGCCTGTCGATGGCATGCTCCTCGATCTCGGCGTCTCCTCCTACCAGCTTGAGCGCGCGGAGCGGGGCTTCAGTTTCAGGTTTAACGCAAGGCTCGACATGAGGATGGACAAGAGCGAGGCCGGGAGCGCGTATGACCTCGTCAACACCCTCGATGAAAGGGAGCTTGAGCGCGTATTCAGGGACTACGGGGAAGAGGCGCATTCAAGAAGGATCGCCAGGGCCATCCTGAGGGCCCGGTCATCAAAACCGATAGAGACGACCTGGGAGTTGGCGGAAATAGTGGCTGGGGCCGTGCCGGCCAGATTCCACGGGCAGAGGATCCACCCGGCGACCCGTGTATTCCAGGCCCTGAGGATAGCGGTAAATGACGAGCTCGGAAGCCTGATGGACGGGCTCTCCGACGGAGTTGCCTCGCTGAAGCCGGGCGGAAGGATGGTGGCGATATCCTTCCACTCTCTCGAGGACAGGATAGTGAAGAACGCGTTCAGGGACGCCTCAACCGGCTGCGTATGCCCGCCGAGGATCCCGAAATGCGTATGCGGAAAGACCCCGCAGGCTGTAGTTATGACAAGGAAGGTCGTCTTGCCCTCGGAGGCGGAGGTGAACAGTAACCCCAGGGCCAGGAGCGCCAAGCTCAGGGCCCTGGAGAAGCTCTAGCAGGATGTTGCCCAAAGGAGGTCCGTTATGTCGGAAGTGGTAAGCAAAAAAATGGAATTCCCCGGCGTGCTCATCGGGCAGGACGTCAAGGCGAAGAGGGACCCCAAGGACCTGAACTTCCTCTATGTAGCCGTCATATCAGCGTTCGCGGCCGTGCTCATAATCTTTGCCTTCGTCTGGAGCAGGCTGATGGTCGTGAACACCGGCTACGAGATATCGAAGGTGAATTCGGCGCGCTCGGCGCTTATAGAGCAGAACAAGAGGCTCAAGCTCGAGTACATGCGCCTTAAGTCCCCTGAGAGGATCGAGGCTATAGCCGCCGAACTCGGATTCGTAAACCCGACAAGCGAGCAGATAGTCGTCCTTAGATGAAGCGAAAGAGAGCCAGAGAGCCGAGAGGGGACCTGAAGCTCCGTATATTCCTTGTCCTTGGCTTCTTCATCGCCGTCTTTTGCGTGATCCTCTTCAGGGCCGCCCAGCTCCAGATCATAAAGGGCCCGGAGCTTAAGAAGATGGCGTCGAGGCAGCACAACAAGATCCTCAATCTGCAGTCAAAGAGGGGGGACATATACGACAGGAACCTGAAGGAGCTGGCCGTAAGCATCGAGGTAGACTCGGTCTTCGCCCAGCCTGACAAGATGGGATCCCGTCGGACGGCGGCAAAGGTCCTTTCGCCCATACTCGGGATATCGTCGCAGGAGATCGAGAAGAAGCTCAGGGGCGAGGCCAGGTTCGTATGGCTCAAGCGCCAGGTGGACCTTAACGAGGCGCAAAGGGCGGTAGTAGGCTCTCTTGACGGAATTGGCATTATAAAGGAGAGCAGGAGGTTCTATCCGAACAAGCAGCTCGCCTCGAACATAATAGGCTTTACCGGCCTTGACGCAAACGGGCTCGAGGGGGTGGAGAAGTACTACGACACGATGCTCAAGGGCTCTTCCGCGAGGCTTACCGGGGAGAAGGACGCGATAGGGAGGGTGCTCCTTTACGAGGACCTCGACAAGACCGTGCCGCTTAAGGGCATGGAGGTCGAGCTCACTATCGACAAGACCATCCAGTATGTAGCCGAGAAGGCTTTAAAGAGGGCGGTCGACGAGTCGAACGCGAAGGGCGGCACCGCCATTGTGATGGACCCCTCAACAGGGGAGATACTCGCGATGGCAAACCAGCCCTCCTTCGACCCTAACGAGCATAAGAAGTTCGGGCAGCAGCACTGGAGGAACCGCGCCATAGCCGACCTCTTTGAGCCCGGTTCGACGTTGAAGCTTTTCCTGATAGCGGCGGCCATGGAAGAGAACCTTGTGAAGCCGACGAGCCGCTTTTTCTGCGAGAACGGCAGCTACAGGGTCGCCGACAGGGTCTTCCACGACCATCACCCTTACGGCTGGCTCACGGTCTCCGAGATACTCAAGTACTCAAGCAACATCTGCAGCGCCAAGATAGGAGAGGCGCTCGGCAAGGTCCAGCTATACAGGTACATGAAGGGTTTTGGCTTCGGCTCAAAGAACGGGATAGACCTCCCGGGCGAGGCATCGGGCCTTTTGAGGCACTACAATAACTGGTCGAAGGTGAGCCTCCATACGATCTCCTTCGGCCAGGGCATCTCGGTTTCAGGGTTGCAGCTGGTCACGGCGCTTTCCTCGATAGCAAACGGAGGGTTCCTGATGCAGCCTTACGTGGTGAGGTCGGTAAAGGGCCCCAGTGGGGTTGTTGTGACCGAATCCCACCCTGTGATCGTAAGAAGGACCATGTCGGAAGCGACATCGAAAGAGCTTACAAAGATGATGACTGGCGTAACCGAGGAGAACGGCACAGGCACAAAGGCGGCGCTCGAGGATTTCGATGTCGCGGGAAAGACCGGCACAGCGCAGAAGCCTGATTTCAAGAGGGGCGGCTACGCACGCGGGGCTTACATGGCCTCCTTCATGGGCTTTGTGCCAGCCGATAACCCGAGGCTCGCTATCCTCGTATCGATAGATGAGCCCAAAGGTGAATATTACGGCGGTCTTGTCGCTGGCCCCGTATTCAGGGAGATAGCCCAGGAGTCCCTTGCCTACCTCGGTGTCTTCAAGGAGAACTCGAACGCCCCGAAGGCCGAGGAGGAAGAAGAGCCGTCTAAAGATGACGCTGGGCTGACGCAAGCTGCGGTTGAGATAGGCCCAATGGCGGTCCCGGATTTTTCCGGCAAGTCGGTCAGGATGGTCATAAGGATGGCAAAGGAGAGGTCCTTTGACGTGGAGGTAAATGGCAGCGGCAGGGCCGTGGCCCAGGCCCCTACTCCCGGCTCGTCCATACCGTCGAAGGGGCCAGTGGTGGTGGAATTCCGGTAAAAGTTTGGTTTGAAAACAGAAGTGCTCTTGTGAGACAATATCATGTTGAGACCAGGCCGCTTCCCCGGTTGAGCCGGAGGCGCAAGTAGCCGGTTTCCCAAGTGTTTTAAGAGGCAGTATGAAACTTAGCAAGATAACGCCTTTTCTCGGCTGCGAAGTCCTCGGAAGCGTTGACATAGAGATAACCGGCATCACCTCTGACTCAAGGAATATCGAGAAAGACCCCCGTCCTGGTTTCGGCCCCCTTTTCGCGGCAATACCCGGAGAGCACGTCGATGGCCATTCCTTCATCCCTGCGGCCTCGTCCGCCGGGGCCGCCGCAGTCCTGGCGGAAAGGGAGACGGCGTCGGTATCCGCGACCCAGGTCATAGTGCCGGAGATAAAGGAGGCCCTCTCAATGGCCTCCGACGTTTTCTACGGCGAGCCGTCGAAGGGGCTCTTCGTGATAGGCGTTACAGGCACGAACGGAAAGACGACCACGACCTATCTTGTAGAATCGGTGCTCAGGCAGGCGGGCTTTAACCCGGGCGTCATCGGCACGGTGAACTACCGCTACAGCGGTAAGACCTTCCCGGCCCCGCACACGACACCTCAGTCCCCTGAGCTTCAGTCGATGCTCAAAGAGATGCTCGACGCCGGGGTAACGCACTGCGTAATGGAAGTATCATCCCATGCCCTCGAGCAGAAGAGGGCGGCCCACTGCAGGTTTAAGACAGGCGTTTTCACGAACCTTACTCACGACCACCTCGACTATCATAAGACGATGGATGAGTACTTCAGGTGCAAGTCCATCCTTTTTGACATGCTTCGCGCCTCGGGCGGCGCTTCCATAATAAACGTGGACGACCCCTGGGGAAGGAAGCTCGCTTCTGTGACCCCGGGAGCCATCACCTTCAGCCTCAGGGAGGGCGCGTCAATATGCCCGAAGAAGTACTCTCTCCTTGAAGGGAGGACAGAGGCCGAGGTCTCGACACCCGCCGGGGATATAGAGATATCGTCGCACCTGGTCGGCGAGTACAACCTCTACAACATCCTCGGCGCGATAGGTGTTGCGATATCCGCGCGTATAAAGCCTGACGCGATAGCGTCTGGCATAAATTCCCTTGAGCGCGTGCCCGGAAGGCTTGAGAAGATCGAGTCCGCCGGCAGCGGCTTCAGGGCCTATGTCGATTACGCGCATACAGGGGACGCCCTTGAAAGGGCGCTCCTTGCGTTAAGGCCGGTCACGAGCGGCAGGCTCATAACGGTCTTCGGCTGCGGCGGCAACAGGGACAGGCTCAAGAGGCCCAGGATGGGTGAGATAGCATCGAGGCTTTCTGACCTTACTATCGTAACGTCCGACAACCCGAGGGACGAAGAGCCGCTTGAGATAATCAAGGAAATAGAGGCCGGCATACAGGGCATATCCAAGCTGCCTTCGAATGAGAGGCCGGTTAAAAGATGCTACATGGTCATACCCGACCGGAGGGAGGCCATAATGAAGGCGGTCGGGGCCGCGGGCAAGGGAGATACCATACTGGTGGCCGGCAAGGGGCATGAGGACTACCAGATAATAAAGGGCGTGAAGCACCATTTCGACGACTTCGAGGTGCTCTGCGATTCGATACGCGGCGCGGCTGCCGCTGGGGCCTGATGAGACCTTTGACTGTAGCGGAGATAGCCTCTGTCGTAAGCGGCGGGCTCAAGGGCTCGGGGCAGACGATCGTGTCCGGGGTCTCGACCGATTCCCGGAATGTCGCCACAGGGGAGATATTCTTCGCGCTCAAGGGGCCCAACTTTGACGGCCACGCCTTTGTGGCCCAGGTCTTCGCGAAGGGGGCCTCTGCCGCTGTCGTGGAAACAACAGCGGGGCTCGAAGGGCTTCCCGCATCCGCCGTGGTCATCGTCGTAAAGGATACGCTTCGGGCCCTTGGCGCGCTCGCCTCATACGTAAGGAGACTCTACAGGATACCTTTTGTGGCTGTAACGGGCAGCGCTGGCAAGACAACGACCAAGGAGATGATAGCCTCGATACTTTCAAGGTCGAGGAACGTTCTTAAGACCGAGGGGAACAAGAACAACCTGATAGGCGTCCCGCTTACGCTTTTCAGGCTCGAACCCGCGCATGATGCCGCTGTCATAGAACTCGGCATAAGCGAGGACTGGGAGATGGAGCGGCTCGTAGACATGTGCGCCCCCGATGTGGCGGTCATAACGAATATAGGCAGGGGACATCTTGCCACGCTCGGCTCGCTCGATGGGGTGGCAAGGGCCAAGGGGCCGCTCTATACGCGCTTGGGCGCTCACGGGGTAAAGGTCGTGAACCTTGACGACCCCTGGGTCGTCAAGGCCGCTGGCGCTGGCGGGGCCTCGGTCACATATGGCTTAAAGCAAAAAGCGGACGTTTCGGTTGAAAGCTACAGGGTCGAGGAAGGGTTCGGGGGCGTTACCGCGGTCTATGACGTTGGCGGGAGGAAAGTAGAGGCCAGGTTTACTACCCCGGGCATCACCAACGTTGTGAACGGCGCGGCCGCCATAGCGGCGACCCTTGCGCTGGGCGCGCCTTTAGAGGATATGGCAGAGGGGTTGCGGGCCTACTCACCCGTGAAGGGCAGGATGACGGTCGTTGTGGCGGGCGGATTGACTATCCTTGACGACACCTATAACGCCAACCCCGAGTCTATGGCCTCCGCGTTAAGAACACTCGGCGCCGCGAGGGGGAGGAAGGTGGCGGTCCTCGGGGACATGCTCGAGCTCGGAGAGGCAAGCGAGAGCGAGCACGCCTCTATCGGGGCGCTCGCCGCCGGTGTCGGGGTAGACGTGCTCGTGGCCATAGGGGCCCTGTCCGCCAGGACAGCCGAAGGGGCGCGCTCCGCTGGTTTGAGGGCGGTATTCGATTTCAGGGATAAAAAAACGGCCCTCGCTTCCCTTCGGGCCATAGTCGCGGAAGGCGATACGGTGCTTGTGAAGGGTTCCAGGGGTGTCGCTCTCGAAGATGTTGTCGAAGGGCTTAAAGAGCTTGCCCCGTCAAGGGAGTGCGTGTAACTTTTAAGAAGGAAAGAAGCAAGGGATGCTCTATTATTTTCTTTACCCGCTGGCGAAGTACTATACGATATTCAACCTGTTCCAGTACATCACGTTCAGGACGATATACGCGGCCATAACCGCGCTCGTCCTGAGCTTCGTCGTAGGCCCTTATCTTATAGAGAAGCTCCGCGCCCTCAAGGTCGGCGAGGTCGTAAGGGATTGCGGGCCGTCAAACCACCAGAGCAAGGCCGGTACTCCCACGATGGGCGGGGCGATAATACTCCTGGTGGTGGTCACATCCGTACTCCTCTGGGGCAATATCACAAACGAGTATATATGGCTCCTGACGTTCGTGACCCTCGGCATGGGAGCCATAGGTTTTGTGGACGACTACAGCAAGGTCGTCCAGAAAAAGAAGGGCGGCATGAGGGCCAGGACCAAATTCAGCCTTCAGGTCCTCGTTGCGCTCGTGGCCGCGCTCTTTCTGTACTATAACGGGGCGGATACCGTCGTATCGGTGCCTTTCCTCAAGGACACGGCCATAGACCTGAAGGCGTTGTACATCCCGTTCGTGGTCTTCGTCATCGTCGGCACATCGAACGCGGTGAACCTGACCGACGGATTGGACGGGTTGGCCATAGGTCCGATGATAATAGCGGCCGCGACCTATATGCTCCTTGCTTACCTTGTGGGACATGTGAAGATAGCGAACTACCTCCATATAATGTACGTTCCCAAGGCCGGAGAGCTGACGGTATTCGCCGGGGCGATGGTCGGGGCCTCCCTGGGTTTTCTCTGGTTCAACTCCTACCCGGCGCAGGTCTTCATGGGAGACGTCGGGTCGCTTTCGCTCGGGGGCGCGCTCGGGACGCTCGCGGTCATCACAAAAAACGAGATACTGCTCCTCCTTGTGGGGGGCATCTTCGTGGTCGAGGCGCTTTCGGTCATCTTCCAGGTGGGCTCTTTCAAGCTCACCGGTAAAAGGGTCTTCGCCATGGCCCCGATACACCACCATTACGAGCTTAAGGGCTGGCCTGAGCCGAAGATAATAGTAAGGTTCTGGATAATATCGATAATACTCGCCCTGGTGGCGATAAGCACGCTGAAGATCAGATGATACAGGGCGCGGTCAAAAAAGGTGATTGCCTTCTCGCCGCGAAGGCGGCCCTCAAGGGGAAGAGCGCGGTAGCGATAGGCCTCGGCGCGACCGGCATCTCGGTTGCGAGGTTCCTCCATAAATGCGGCGCGAAGGTCGTTGCGACAGATTTCAAGGAGGCTGCAGCGATACCGGGCGTTCAATCGCTTGCTTCGATAGGCGTTGAGGTCAAGGCCGGCGGGCATTCAGGGGTGAGCCTTAAAGGGGTAGAGCTCGTTGTCGTAAGCCCCGGCGTGCCGTATGACCTGCCCTTCTTAAACGATGCCAGGGTAGCTGGAGCGGAGGTCATAAGCGAGATAGAGCTCGCGTGGCGGTTTATAGACGCCCCCGTGCTCGCCATCGCCGGGACGAACGGCAAGACGACCACTACCACCCTTCTTGGCGAGGTATTGAAGGAGGCTGGCTTTAATGTCTTTGTCGGCGGCAACATAGGCACCCCGGCTGTCGAATATGTGGAGGAAGGCGGCGGCGCGGACCTGTGCGTCCTTGAGATATCGAGCTTTCACCTTGAGACGACAAGATATTTCAACCCCCATGTCGGGGTGCTGCTCAACATCACCGAGGACCATCTCGACAGGTACAGGGATTTTGAACATTACGCCGCAACGAAGCTCAGGCTCTTCGAGAACCAGGCCGAAGGGGACTTCGCGGTCATCAACGTGAACGACCCGGAGATAGCGAAGAGGACGGCCTCCATAGGCAGGGGAAGGGTAGTGCCCTTCACGGTCGAAGGGCGTCTAAAAGAGGGGCTTTTCATGGAAGACGGGTCGATTGTGCACCTCTTTGAAGGCTTGAGAGAAGAATACCCGGTCGAGGGGATAAGGCTCAAGGGGCTGCATAACATCGAAAACGTCATGGCTGTTATAGCGGCCGCGCGGCGCGCAGGCGCGACAAAAGAGGTAATATCGAAGACCCTTTCAGGCTTTTCAGGCCTCCACCACCGGATGGAGTTCGTAAGGGAGCTTGACGGGGTCACATACATAGACGACTCCAAGGGCACGAACATAGGAGCCCTCATGATGGCGTTGAGGGGGATTCACGGAAAGGTCGTCCTCATAGCCGGCGGCGTGGACAAGGGCGGCGATTACAGGGCTCTCTCGGAGCTTGTAAAAGAGAAGGTGAGGCTCATGGTCCTTCTCGGCGAGGCCAGGTTCAAGATAAACGAGGCCCTTGGGGGGCTGACCGGTTCGGTCATCGCCGGATCGTTCGAAGAGGCCGTTAGTATCGCGCGCGAGGGAGCGCAAAATGGCGACACCGTCCTTCTCTGCCCTGCGTGCTCGAGCTTTGACATGTTCAGGAACTACAAGGAAAGAGGCGAGAGGTTCAAGGCTTTAGTGGAGGCCCTTTGATAAAGTTCAAGGACACAGACAGGCTCCTTATAATTTCGACCCTCCTTCTGGTAGTCCTCGGCGTCGTCATGGTCTACTCGACGAGCTATGTCGTTGCCATGAAGCGCTTCGGCGACGAGTACTTCTTCGTGAAAAAGCACCTGACCTACGCCCTTGCCGGCGTGGTCATGATGATAATATCGTCAAGGCTCCCTTATGAGTTCTACAGGAAGATGGCCTACCCGATACTGATAGTGGCGGCCCTCTTCCTCATCTGCATATACATACCCGGCATAGGATTTACCGCGGGCGGGGCTCGCAGATGGATAAGGCTTGGGCCGATCGCTTTCCAGCCTTCTGAGCCGGCCAAGCTCGCCGTCATCTTCTTCCTCGCCTACTCGCTTGCCGTAAAGAGGGACAAGATAAAGACATTCTCGCCGGGCTTTCTCCCGAATATCGTGATACCCGGCGTGATAATCGGCCTTATCATGTTCGAGACCGACCTCGGCACCTCGCTCGCCCTGGCAGCGATCGTATTCCTTATGAACTTTTCGGCGGGCGTGAGGAAGAGATACCTTTTCGGCTCGCTCGCGCTCCTTGGCATGGGCCTGTGGTTCGTGGTCCATAACTTCAGCTACATGATGGACCGCATACTCATATTCCTCGACCCATGGAAAGACCCGGAAGGCAAGGGCTTCCAGATGGTACAGTCCTTCCTGGCATTCGGCTCCGGGGGTATATCCGGCGTCGGCCTGGGAGAGGGCAGGCAGAAGCTCTTCTTTCTGCCGGAGGCGCACACGGATTTCATACTCTCCGTCATAGGAGAGGAGCTGGGGCTTATCGGTGTGGCGGGCGTCATCGCCTTCTACGTGCTCTTCCTCGTCTGCGGCGTGAAGGTCGCCCTCAAGGCAAGGGACCTGCATGGCCAGTACCTGGCTCTCGGCCTTACCTTCATGATAGTCATGCAGGCCGCGATGAATATGGCGGTGGTGATGGGGCTTCTGCCCCCCAAGGGGCTTCCCCTGCCGTTCATAAGCTATGGGGGGACAGCCCTGATGGTGAACATGATCGCGGTCGGGATACTCTTGAACATCTACATCAGGGAAAACGAGGCCTGAGAAGGCTTTCGGGACAGTAATGGCGGGCTGTGGGAGACGCGGAAAAAAAACTTAAGCTTGTATTTGCCGGAGGGGGTACGGGAGGGCATCTGTTCCCGGCTATCGCCCTCGCCGAGGAGTTCAGGCGTAAAGACCCCGGTGTTGAAGTCGCCTTCGTGGGCGGCAAGGGCGGCCTTGAGGAGAAGGTGGTCCCGAAGTACGGGTATCCGATCAGGGTCTTCAACGTAGAGGGCATAAAAAGAAGGCGCGGCCTTGAAAGGATAAGGGCCATCGCAAAGGCCGTAAAGTCGACGATTGAGGCCCTTCAATACTTGAGGTCAATGCGTCCCGACGGGGTCATCGGAAGCGGCAGCTACTCTTCAGCCCCGGTAGTCACCGCCGCGAGGCTCTTGGGGATCAAGACCGCGATATTGGAGCAGAACGCCCTGCCTGGGCTTACCAACAGGCTCCTCGGCAGGTTCGTGGACAGGGTCTATATCTCCTTTGAGGAATCCAGGCGGTTCTTCCCCGGCGGGCGGACGATACTGAGCGGCAACCCGGTCAGAAGGGAGATCATAAGGAAGATCGAGGACGGGAGGGTGGCTGAGAAGTTCACCATCCTGGTCTTCGGCGGAAGCCAGGGCGCAACCGCCATAAACGCCGCCTTCCTGGACGCCATAGAGTTTCTGACCGAGATATGGAGCGGCCTGAGGGTGATGCACCAGACCGGCAGCGAAGGGTACGAGATGGTCTGCGCGGCATACAGGAGGAAGAACCTTAAGGTCGAGGTCTTCAAGTTCATAGAGGACATGGGCGCTGCGTACAGCTCTGCCGACCTTGTCGTATGCAGGGCGGGGGCAACATCCCTTGCCGAGATAACCGCGGCGGGACTGCCGGCCATACTGATACCGTACCCGTTCGCCTCGGACGACCATCAGACCGTCAACGCCAGGTGCCTTGAGAAGGCAGGCGCCGCGGTGATGATAAAGCAGGACAAGCTTACGGGGGCGGCCCTGGCCGAGTCCGTAAGGAGACTTTACGAGAACAGGCAGGCCTTGAGGCTCATGCGGGATAAATCCAAGGCCATGGGCAGGCCGAGAGCGGCCCAGGAGATAGCTGAGAACTTCTCCGGGACCCTACATAAGAGGTGATCGAGTGTACAGAGGCAGGATAAAGAAGATACATTTCGTCGGCGTGGGCGGCAGCGGCATGAACGGCATAGCCGAGGTCCTCGTCAACATGGGGTACAAGGTGACCGGCTCTGACCTCGCGGACGGCGAGACAACGAAGAGGCTCCGCGGCCTGGGGGTCACGATATTCACGGGCCACAGGGAGGAGAACGTCATCGGCGCGGACTGCGTCGTCTACTCGTCGGCGGTCAAGAAGGAGAACCCTGAGATAAAAGAGGCGACCTCGCGCCAGATACCCATCATACCGAGGGCCGAGATGCTCGCCGAGCTTATGAGGATGAAGTACGGGATCGCCATCGCCGGGACGCACGGCAAGACCACGACGACGTCGATGGTGTCGATGATACTCGCCGCGGCGAACATGGACCCGACCATCGTGACCGGAGGCAAGCTCAACAGCCTTGGCGCGAACGCGAAGCTCGGGGGCGGGGACTTCCTCGTGGCAGAGGCCGACGAAAGCGACGGCAGTTTCCTGAAGCTCTCCCCAACGATAGCCGTCGTGACGAACATAGACCGGGAGCACATGGACCATTACAGCGACATGGAAGAGGTAAAGGGCGCGTTCCTTGATTTTATGAACAAGGTCCCGTTCTACGGCTGCGCCGTCATATGCCTCGACCACCCTGTCATACAGGGGCTCATACCGAAGATAACGAGGAGGTTCAGCTCATACGGCTTCACCGCCCAGGCCGACTTCCACGCAAGGAAGATAACGCACGACGGCATGAAGACCTCATTCGAGGTCTGGCATGAGAACAGGTGCCTGGGCTCCGTGACGCTTAACCTCCCCGGAGAGCACAACGTCTACAACTCGCTTGCCGCCATAACCGTAGGCAGGGAGCTTGAGATACCTTTCGACAGGATAAAGGCGGGGCTCGAAGGCTTCACCGGGGTAGAGCGCCGCTTCCATGTGAGGGGAGAGGCCGGCGGTATTACGGTCGTCGACGACTACGGCCACCACCCGGAGGAGATAAAGGCGGTATTGAGGGCGGCCAGGAAGGGCTGGCCGAACAGGATCGTAGCGGTCTTCCAGCCGCACAGGTACTCGAGGACGAAGGACCTCTTCAACGAGTTCCTCTCCGCCTTCAACGACGCCGACAAGCTCATACTGACTGAAGTCTACGCCGCCGGCGAGGAAAAGATCGAGGGGGCCTCCGGCGAGGCGCTCTACAAGGGCATCAAGGGGTACGGGCACAAGGACGTCGCCTATGTGCCTGAGACGAGCAAGATCCCGTCTTATCTCGAGAGCATCGTCCAGCCTGGCGACATCGTGATAACGCTCGGCGCCGGGGACGTCTGGAAGGCCGGGGTCATGTTCGTGGAATCCTTGAAGAGCAGGGCAGGGGCTTAAACACTTAAGTGATAATGGGCATGCGCAAGGGAGAAGAGAAGGCTTCGATGCAGTATTCGCTATTTTTCATACAGCGCTTCAAGGGCAAGGTGCTCTTTAACGTGCCAATGAGCGAGCACACATCCTTCAGGATCGGCGGCCCGGCTGACGTAATGGCCTTCCCCAAGGACGAGGGCGACCTTAAGGACCTGATCGCCTTCGCGGAGTCGAAGGGCTTCCCCTTTCACGTGCTTGGCGCGGGGACGAACCTCCTTGTGAGGGACGGGGGCGTAAGGGGCATCGTCGTCAATATCTGCGAGGGCTTTAAAGATATCAGCTGGCTTGAGGGCGGCAAGGCCACGGTGGGCGCAGGCGTTAAGCTTATAGAGCTTGTAAACCAGTCGAGGGACAGGGGGCTTTCGGGCCTTGAGTTCGCTGTGAGCATACCGGGGACCGTGGGCGGCGCGGTCATAATGAATGCCGGCGCCTACGGCGGAGAAATGAAGGATATCGTCGAAGGGGTCGAGATAATAGGGCGCAAGGGGCACAAGGGCTTCATACCCAAGAGCGAGCTCAACTTCTCGTACAGGAGGGCGGAGCTTCCGAAAGGCGCGATCGTCACCAGGGCGCACATGCGCTTTAGCGAAAAGGACGCCGAGGATATAAAGGAACGCATGAGGGAGTTCAGGGAAAAAAGAAAGGCGACGAGCGCCATCCCGTTCCCGAACGCGGGCTCCATATTCAAGAACCCCGAAGGCAAGGTGGCGGGAAGGCTCATAGACGAGGCAGGGCTCAAGGGCGAGCGCTCGGGCGGGGCCCAGGTCTCGGAGACGCATGCCAACTACATAGTGAACACGGGCGGGGCGAAGGCAAAGGACGTGCTCGCCCTCATGGCCCTCATAAGGGACAGGATCTATAGCCTCAAGGGCATAGTCCTTGAGCCTGAGATAAAGGTGATAGGAGAGGATTAGGATATTGACGAAAGCTGCTTTAAGGAAGAAAAGGATAGGCGTGCTGATGGGCGGCCTCTCCGAGGAAAGGGAGATATCTCTCAAGACCGGCATGGCGATACTCGCGTCTCTCCGGGTAAAGGGCTATAAGGCCGTCGCGATAGACGCCGGCAGGGACCTTGCAACGGCATTGAGGAAGAAAAGAGTAGAGGTGGCCTTCCTCGCGCTCCACGGCAGGTACGGCGAGGACGGCTGCGTGCAGGGCCTCCTTGAGGTCATGGGCATACCCTACACGGGCTCAGGCGTCAAGGCATCGGCCATGGCGATGGACAAGGCGACAGCCAAGAAGGTGATGCTGTGCCACGGTGTCTCCACCCCGCCGTCGTGCGCATATGGTGAGAAAAAGGGGATGACGATCAAGCCGCCGCTCGTCGTAAAGCCCGCATCCCAGGGCTCGGCAATAGGCGTGAGCATAGTTAAAAAGAGCTCCGGGATAAAACGGGCGGTCGAGGGCGCGATGAGATTCGGCGGCGGAGTGCTCATCGAGAAGTTCATAGAGGGCAGGGAGCTTACGGTATCCATACTCGACGGCAGGGCCCTGCCGACTATAGAGATAAGGCCCAAGAAGGGCTTTTACGATTACACGGCCAAGTACACGAAGGGCGCAACCGACTTTGTCGTCCCCGCGCCCCTTAAAAAATCTGTCGATAACAGGGTTGCAAAGGAGGCCCTTGCCGCCTACAACGCCCTCGGGTGCAGCGGCGCTGCGAGGGTCGACGTGATGCTCGATAAAAAGGAGACCCCCTACGTGCTCGAGGTCAATACCATCCCGGGCATGACTAATTTGAGTCTCTTCCCCCGGGCGGCTGCGGCAGCCGGCATGGATTACCCGGCGCTTGTAGAGGAGATGCTCAAGGGCGCGGGGCTTAATAAGTTCTGACATGATGAAAAGGACGATAAAACCCAAAAAGGCAAACAGGAGGCACAGGGAGCCCTTCAGGCGCCGGGCCTCGAGGTTCTTGGGCTCAACGGCAAAGCTCCTCGCGTTCGCGCTGCCATTGCCGCTCCTTGCCATCGGGGGCTGGTGGGCGTACGGCCAGATAACGACATCGCCGTACCTTGAGATAGCGAGCATCGGTGTTTCAGGCGTTGAAAGGGTAGCCAGGGAAGACGTGGTCGAGCTCTCCGGCATCAGGGAGGGGCAGAACATACTGGCCATCTCGAACGATGCCGTCGCCGCCAGGCTGAAGTCAAACCCGTGGATAGAGTCGGTCGAGGTCGACAGGCACCTGCCCGATACCGTTGAGATTATCGTAAAGGAGCGGCAGCCCTCTGTGCTCGTGAAGCTTGAAACGCTCTACCTGATGGATGCCCGCGGGGTCATATTTAAAAGGTACTCGGCTGAGGAGGACTCCCTCGACCTGCCTGTGGTGACGGGTCTGAGCCCCAGGGACCTTGGGAACAGGGGCAGCCGGCTGGAGGGAAGGCTCCTTGAGCTGATATCCGTGTTGACGAAGAGGAACGGGTTCAACATAACGAAGGTATCGGAGATAAGCGTGGACGCTGACCACGGGCTCTCTGTCTTCACCCTCGAAGAGGGAGTGAGGCTGGACGTTGGGCTCGACGGGTTCGAGGACAAGCTCGCCTCCTTCGAGAAGATACTCGCGACAAGGGACGGGATACTGCGCGGCATAGAGGCTTTCGACCTCAATGACCATCGCGAGGTCATAGTAAGGTTTTCTACAGACGTAGTAAAAAAAGGCGGTGATGCGAATGGCTAAAAGGGATAACATCATAGTCGGGCTCGACATAGGCACGACCAAGATCTGCGCCATAGTCGGCGAGAAGACCAGGGACGGGGTAGAGATAATCGGCATAGGCACCCACTCTTCCAGGGGCCTCCGAAAAGGCGTGGTCGTGAACATCGAGAGCACGGTGGATTCCATAAGAAAGGCCGTCGAAGAGGCCGAGCTCATGGCGGGCTGCGAGATCAACAGGGTCTACTGCGGCATCGCCGGCGGCCATATACGGGCCTTCAACAGCCACGGCGTCATCGCGATAAAGAACAGGGAGATAAACCAGGCCGACATAGACAGGGTAATCGAGGCGGCCCAGGCCGTCGTCATCCCGCCAGACAGGGAGGTCATACACGTAATACCTCAGGAGTACATCGTCGACGACCAGGAGGGCATTCAGGAGCCCATGGGCATGATAGGCATAAGGCTCGAGGTGAAGGTACATATCGTGACAGCCGCTGTGACCTCCGCGCAGAACATAGTGAAGTGCGCGAACAAGGCGGGCCTGGACGTCGCGGATATCGCGCTCCAGCAGATAGCATCGAGCGAAGCGGTCCTGAATCCCGATGAGAAGGAAATAGGCGTCGTGCTGGTCGATATAGGCGGCGGAACCACTGATATTGCCCTTTACCACGGAGGCACAATAAAGTATACTACGGTAATTTCTTTAGGCGGGAACCAGGTCACAGGGGACATTTCCGTCGGACTTCGCACCACCGCGAGCGAGGCTGAGAAGCTAAAGCGCGAGAACGGGTGCGCTATGACGGCGATGGTCTCAAGGGACGACTGCATGGAGGTCCAAAGCGTCGGGGGGAACACCTCCAAGACGGTCTCCCGCTACATGCTCTGCGAGATAATCGAACCGAGGATAGAGGAGATATTCCAGCTCGTCAAGCGCGAGATCATGAAGTCCGGCTACGAGAACCTGGTCTCCTCTGGAATAGTCCTTACCGGCGGCACCGCGGCGATGGAAGGCATAACCGAGCTTGCCGAGCAGGTCTTCAACCTCCCGGTGAGGAGGGGGCTCCCGATAGGCATAACCGGCCTCGTCGATGTAGTCAAGAGCCCGATGTATTCAACCGGCGTAGGGCTCGTCCTTTACGGAGGGAAGAACCTCGACGGCACCAAGTTCCAGAGGGGTAACGACAGCACCCTTTTCAACAAGCTTACTTCCAGGATGAAGGGCTGGATGAAAGAGTTCTTCTGACAGGCTGAATAGAAAGTTTATAAGCGAACAGCTAAAGCGTAAGGCGAAATTTTAAATTCGACAAAACTCGGCGGCGGCTATTACCAAGGAGGTGGACGATGGTGATTGAGATGGACGAGAACTTCAACAGCGGTGCGAGGCTCAAGGTCATAGGTATCGGGGGCTGCGGCGGAAACGCTGTAAATACCATGATAGAAAGCGGCCTTGACGGGATAGAGTTCATGGCCGCCAACACCGACAGCCAGGCGCTCGAGAAGTCCCTTGCAGGCATAAGGGTACAGCTCGGGGCCGGACTCACCAAAGGGCTCGGCGCCGGGGCGAACCCGGAGGTCGGCAGGAACGCGGCCCTTGAGAGCAAGGAGCAGCTCACCGAGGCCATTCGCGGCGCGGACATGGTCTTCGTGACCGCCGGAATGGGCGGCGGCACCGGGACAGGCGCGGGCCCGGTAGTGGCCGAGGCCGCCAGGGCAGCCGGAGCTCTCGTGGTAGCTGTCGTGACGAAGCCATTCGCCTTCGAAGGCCAGAAGAAGATGAAGCAGGCCGAAGATGGGCTCAAGAGGCTCCGCGAGGTCGTCGATACCGTCATCACCATCCCCAACCAGAGGCTCCTGTCCATTTCAAGCAAGAACACCTCCCTTAAGGAGGCCTTCATGAGGGCCGACGAAGTGCTCATGCAGGCCGTAAAGGGCATCTCCGACGTCATCACCATCCCCGGGCTCGTGAACGTGGACTTCGCCGACGTCCGCACCATCATGTCCGAGATGGGCCAGGCCCTTATGGGCAGCGGCACCGCCAGGGGCGAGAACAGGGCAGCTGAGGCCGCCCGCAAGGCCATCTCCTCGCCGCTCCTCGAGGACATATCAATAAGCGGAGCCAAAGGCATACTCATCAACATCACCGGCTCCTCCGACATGACCATCCATGACGTGGACGAGGCCTCAAGCCTCATACACGAGGAGGCCCACGAGGACGCCAATATCATCTTCGGCGCGGTCATAGACGAGTCGATGGGCGAAGAGGTGAGGGTCACCGTCATCGCTACGGGCTTCGGCAAGGAAAAGTCCCAGAAAGAGATCATCGCCCCGGCTATGATCATCGAGGAGAACCTCGATGTCCCGACCGTGCTCCGTCGCGGCATGGACAGGGGCGGAGAGCTTAAGAGCAACGAGATAAGAAGGCTCGGAAAGCTCGGCGGCTTCAACGTCGACGACGAGGACCTCTATGATACGCCGACCTTCCTCCGTAAGCAGGCCGACTGAGGTCTTTGATCTGTTGTTGCCGTAAAGCCGGGCCTGCCATCCGGGCCGGCTTGGGCTGGTTTTCTTAAAGTCGTTTTGAAAAGGGTTTAAGCCCTTTGGGCGGGTGTTTTTTTCTTAAGACCATGCCGCCCGGGGGCTTTCGTATTTTTGCTGCCCGGACGACCCCTCCCGCCTTGTAAACCCGTTTATTCTATGGGATAATTTTTCAATGGCCGTTGGCCATAATTATTTTTTTCCGGAGGTTCTTTATATCCTGGGGTCTTAAAAAGAAGATAAGGGAGAGGCTCTCTATGGAGAGCGGGACCGTCTACAAGGAGCACGGGGGAAGGCTTAAGGTCTGCCTTGTCTATCCGAACACCTATTCCGTCGGCATGGCAAACCTGGGCTTCCAGTCGGTTTACATGCTCATTAACGCTATCGAAGGATGCGTCTGCGAACGGGCCTTTCTCCCCGAAAAGGATCTGCTCCAGGAGCACGCGAGGACCTGTACGCCTCTTTTCTCTTACGAGTCCCAGACGCCTCTTAAGGATTTCGACCTCGTTGCCTTCTCTGCCCCATTCGAAGAGGATTACGTCAATATACTGAAGATACTGGCGCTTGCTGGCATCGAGCCCCGGTCCGCTCCGCGCAGCTCCTGGCCCATTGTCGCGGCGGGCGGCGTAGCTGTATCTTTGAACCCGGAACCCATCGCCGATTTTCTGGACTTCTTCTTCATCGGAGAGGCGGAAGGGGCCTTTGAGCCTGTGGTCGAGCTGTTGAAAGAGAGCCGCTCTGGCGGAGGTGAAAAGAAAGATACCCTTTCAAGGCTCGACTCTCTCGACTGGGTCTATGTGCCTTCGTTTTATAATGTCGTCTACGAAGGCATAAGGATTAAAGAGGTCGTGGCCGCAAAGGGCGCAAAGGCCTCCGTAAAGTCCGCGAAGACGGGGGATCTCAGCAAGGCTCCGGTACCCCAGAGCTTTGTATATACCCCTCAGACCGAGTTCAGGGAGACCTATTGCGTTGAGGTGGAAAGGGGCTGCGGCAAGGGGTGCAGGTTCTGCGCCGCCGGCTTCCTCTATCTCCCGCCCAGGATGAGGGATGCCGCAGCGGTGCTCGAATCGGTCAGCAAGGGGCTGGAAAGCTCAGGCAAGGTAGGTCTTGTTGGCACCGCTGTATCAGAGTACCCGGAGATAAAAGAGGTATTGAGGCGCGGCATCGGCAGGAACGCGACCTTGACGCTGTCTTCGCTACGCCTCGACGAGCTCGACTCCGAGTTCCTTGCCCTTCTTAAAGATGCCGGTTACAGGACCATGACTCTCGCCCCTGAGGCGGGCACAGAGCGCATGCGCGATATCATCAACAAGGGGATAACCGGGGAAGAGATAATGGAGTCTGTCCGGCTCATCGCCGACGCAGGCATCAGGAGGGTAAGGCTCTACTTCCTTGTGGGCCTGCCCGGAGAGACCGACGAGGACGTCCAGGGCATCGTCGACCTCTCGATAGAGATACGGAAGGCGTTAAAGGGCGGCGAGGTCAACTTGAGCGTAAACCCGTTCATCCCCAAGCCCTGCACCCCTTTCCAGTGGCACGGCTTCGAGAGTATTGACGTCATAGAAAGAAGGCTCGGGATAATAAAGAAGAGCCTCGGCAAGGCCGGGATCATGGTACGTGAGATGTCCGCGAGGGAGGCCTTTTTGCAGGCCTATCTTTCGAGGGCGGACAGGCGCGCAGGCGAGATCATCCTGGCGGCGGCGGACTCCGGCTGGAGGAAGGCGATGAAGGGAAAAGAGGCGTTCATCGCGGAATCGGTCCACTCGGCGAGGGATAAGGATGATATACTGCCCTGGGACATAATAGACCACGGTGTGAAAAAAGATTATTTCTGGAAGGAATATCAGAGGGGTCTGGGGGGAAAAACAACCCCGCCTTGCGACGTTGGCAGGTGCTCAAGGTGCGGGGTCTGCTGAAGGTCTCCGCCCGCCCGTTCCATGTGGGAGAGGGGTTGTTTTAAAAAGATTTTTTCAGCTTACGATGTATTAGAGCCACCAGGAACCCCTCTTTTTTAAAGAGGGGTATGGGGAGATTATTTAACAGTTTTTTATAATCCCCATTCATCCCCCTTTAGAAAAGGGGGAAAATAAATTTGAGGATAATTGTCGACGTATGACAACGGACATAAAAAAACTCCTTCCCCTCGTAAGGAAGCCTTCGCGCTATACAGGCGGAGAGGTCAACTCGGTCAAGAAAGACCTCTCAAAGGTGAGGCTTACCTTTGGCATGGGCTTCCCGGACGCCTATGAGATAGGCATGAGCCATCTCGGCATCCAGATACTCTATCAGATATTGAACGCCCGGGAGGATATCGCCTGCGAAAGGGTATTCGCCCCGTGGACCGACATGGAAGGGCTTTTGAGGAAGCGGGGCTTGAGGCTTACTACCCTCGAGTCCGGCATACCGTTAAACGGCCTCGACATACTCGGGATATCCCTCCAGTATGAGCTATCCTACACCAATATCCTCAATATGCTCGACCTTGGCGGCATACCGTTTTTTTCCAGGGACAGGGTCGATGGCGCCACCTTTGTCATCGGCGGCGGCCCAGTTGCCTTCAACCCCGAGCCTGTGGCGGAGTTCTTTGACGCTCTTCTCCTGGGCGACGGCGAGGAGGCTATCCTTGAGATAGCCGACGCGGTCGCTGAAGGTATGGAGAAGGGCGAGGGCAGGGTAGAGATACTCAAAAGGCTCGCCCGCATACCCGGCGTCTATGTCCCCTCTTTTTTCGATATCGAATATAATGATGATAATACCGTCAAAAGGGCCGTTCCCATCCTCGAAGGCTATGAGAAGGTCGTAAAAAGGACGGTCCCGGACATCAACTCGCTCCCTTTGCCGACAAGGCCGGTCGTCCCTTTCCTGGAGACGGTACACGACAGGGTAAGTGTCGAGATATCGCGCGGCTGCACCAGGGGGTGCAGGTTCTGCCAGGCCGGGATGATCTACAGGCCGGTAAGAGAGAGGGCGCCTGAGGCGGTTAAAAGGATAATAGACGAGAGCCTCAAGAACACGGGCTATGACGAGGTCTCGCTATTGTCTTTGAGCACCGGCGACTATACTTTCATAGAGGACCTCCTTGCCGGGCTCATGAAGAGGTTCTCGGATGAGAAGATAGCGGTATCGCTCCCCTCCTTGAGGGTAGGGACCTTGAGCGCGAAGGTCGCCGGGGAAATAAGGAAGGTCAGGAAGACGGGCTTTACGCTCGCGCCAGAGGCCGGGAGCGAACGCCTCCGTAAGCTCATAAACAAGGGCATAAAGGAAGAGGACCTCCACGCGGCGGCCAGGGACATATTCACCCTCGGCTGGAAGTCAATGAAGCTCTACTTCATGATAGGCCTTCCGACGGAAGAAGATGAGGACATCCTTGCCATAGTCCGCCTCGCCGAGTGCGTTAAGAATATAGGCAAGGGCGCCTCCGGCAGATGGCCTGAGATAAACGTTAGCGCCTCTTCGTTCATACCAAAGCCTTTTACGCCATTTCAGTGGGAGCCTCAGATAACGATGGGCGAGGGGCTTCGGAAACAGGCGCTACTGCGTAAAGAGCTTTCCAGGCTAAAGCTCGGCTTCAAATGGCACGGCGCCGACATGAGCATCGTCGAAGGCGTTTTCTCGCGTGGCGACCGCAGGCTTTCAAAGGTCTTGCTCAATGCCTACAGGAACGGGTGCAGGTTCGACGGCTGGAGCGAGATGTTCGACTTCGCCAAATGGCAGGAGGCCTTCCGCGCCTCCTGCATAGACCCGTCGTTCTATACGGAAAGACGCAGGCCTTTTGACGAGGTATTCCCGTGGGACCACCTGAGCCCGGGCGTTAAAAAGCATTTTTTCAGGAAGGAGCTTGATAGCGCCCTCGCCCTTGCCGAAACGCCGGACTGCAAGGTGGACAGGTGCTCGCAATGCGGCCTCTGCGACTGGAAGAGCATAAAACCGAGGCCCGCAGATGAAGCCCCTTCATTTAGCGATGTCCATGGCCGGGCGGGCGATGACGTCTCTTTCAGGGTAAGGCTTAAGTTCTCCAAGACCGGGGACGCGAGGTTCCTGGGCCACCTGGAGCTTATGTCCGCGGTTGTAAGGGCCGTAAGAAGGGCCGGGTTGCCACTTAGGTACTCGCAGGGCTTTCACCCGATGCCAAAGTTGTCGTTCGGCCCGCCACTGCCGGTCGGCATCGAATCCCTTGAGGAGTACCTCGACATCGAGCTTGCCGGGAGTGTAGCTCCGGAAGAGGTGCTCAAGAGGCTCAATAGCGAGATGCCCCGGGGGTTACATTTTCTTGAGGCTTATCACTTACCCTTGAAAGTTGCTCTGCCCTCTGCTATTATGACAGAGTATGTTGCTGCTTTAAATGACAGCCCACAGGGCTTGCATATAGATTTTGAAAGAATTGATGGGTTATTAAGGGATTTTTTAAGCAGGGACTCCATTCCCGTGACTATCGAGAAGGAGGGCAGGACCAGAGAGATCGACATCAAACCGCTTCTGGCAGGGCTTTCCCTGAATAGCGATTTGACATTGAGGCTCGCCCTTAAAAAGGGCGACGGCGCATCAGTCCGGCCTCACGACGTCCTGGCCTGTCTCCTTTCCCTACCGAGGGAATCCGCTTCCTTAATCCCCATCCTTAAAATCAGGGCGGTCCATTAGCTACCTTTAGGGGGACGCGCCCAACCTCACTATGAAGAACAGTAACAGGACAGAGATACTCATCAACTCAAACCCGTTTGAGAAGAGGGTGGCCCTTATCGAGCAGGGCCGGCTCGTGGAGTTCTACGTCGAGCGGGCCAAGGACAGGGGCATCACCGGCAATATCTACAAGGGCAGGATCGTAAGGGTGCTCCCTGGCATGCAGTCCGCCTTCGTGGAGGTCGGCATACAGAGGACATCGTTCCTGCACGTCTCCGATATAAAAGAGCCTCCCGACGAGTTCGAGGAGGAGGATGAAGAGCACCAGAAGCACGCGGACGTAAGGATACAGGACCTTATAAAAGAGGGGCAGGAGATGATGGTCCAGGCTGCCAAGGAGCCGATTGGCACCAAGGGCGCGAGGGTAACCTCCTACATCTCCTTGCCGGGCCGCTACCTGGTATTCATGCCCACCTACGATAAGATCGCCATCTCCCGGAGGATATCGAGCGAGAAGGAGAGGAGAAGGCTCCGTGAGATAGTCTCGTCAGTGCGTCCTCCCGGCTACGGGTTCATCATCAGGACCGTGTGCGACGGCATGCCCAAAGAGGACATCCAGGCCGATATGGAGTTCCTCATAAAGCTCTGGAACTCCATATTAAAGACGAAAGACCAGGTCAGGACGCCCGGGCTGGTCTGGTCGGAGCTCGACATCACGCTCAGGATAATAAGGGACCTTTTCTCGAAGGATATTGACAAGCTCATAATAGACTCAAAAGAGGAATATGAGCGCGCGAGGAAGTTCGTCGAGGACTTTATGCCTCACCTTGCCGGAAGGCTCGAGCTCTATGAAGGCAAGGAGGATATCTTCGACGCCCACGGCATCGAGATAGAGCTTACAGACGCCCTTGAGCGGCGCGTCTGGCTCCGCTCCGGCGGCCACATCGTCATCGACCAGATGGAGGCCCTTACAGCGATAGACGTGAACACGGGCAAGTACGTTGGAAAAAAGAGCTCTGAGGATACCATTGTCAAGACCAACCTCGAGGCGGTAAAAGAGGTAGTCTACCAGCTCCGGCTCCGCAACATCGGGGGCATCATAGTGATAGACTTCATCGACATGGCAAGGGCCGCCGACAGGGAGAAGGTCTATAACGCGCTCAAGGAGGCGCTCAAGGCCGACAAGGCGCGTACCAATATACTCAAGATATCCGAGCTCGGCATCGTGGAGATGACGAGGAAGAGGACGAGGGAGAGCTTGTCGCAGTCGCTCTGCGAGCCATGTCCTTACTGCGACGGTAACGCGCAGGTGAAGGCGAAGGACACCATTATAATGGATATCTACAGGGAGCTCACGAGAGAGCTCCCCATGAGAAAGAAGAAGGCGACGCTGTACGTAAGCCCCTCCGTGGCCGAGCGGCTTAAGGAAGACCCCGGCCCTATGCAGGAGGTCGAGAAGAAATCCGGCAAGAAGGTGATCGTCAAGCCTGTGGACAGGTTTCACCAGGAAAGGTACGAAATACTCTGACCGCCCTGGGGTTTTCCCCATTCCTTCCAAAAGCCCGTGTTTTGCAAGGCTTTTCGGTTTCAAAGCCCTTGACAAGCAATCCCCTTCCCGTTTACCATAAAGGCAGCCTTATTTATCCTTTTTCAATGTTAGGAGCAAGATGAGAGCTCTTGGGGTTTTATTCGCTGTTACAGCCCTTGCCTGCGCTGTTTTGTTTCCGGCTGGAGCGCAGGCCGGGGTCGCTGAAGGGAAAAAGGCTTTCGAGGCGCGCAAATGCGCCTCATGCCATCAGGTCGCCGGGCCTGCCTCTGAAAAGACCATAAAGGACCAGCTCGCCAAGAAAGGGCCTGAGCTCTGGTACGCGGGCAGCAAGTTCAAGGCCGGTTTTCTTGAGAGGTGGCTCTCCAACCCTCAGCCCATAAGGCCGCTTGCCTACAATAGCGTAACCGAGAGGAACAAGGGCGACCACCAGAGGCTTGCCGGTCCAGAGGCGAAAGACGTGGCCGTGTACCTTATGAGCCTCAAATCGACAAATGTAAAGCAGCTCGGCATCCAGCCGGCAGACACCCCGAAGGGCAGGGTTATTTTCATAAAGAAGCAGTCGTGCTACGGCTGCCATACCGTCATCAATAACAGGGGCAAGGCCGTGGGCGGCCTCTCCGGCCCCGCTCTTGCCAACGCCTATGACAGGCTCAACCCGGACTGGGTCTACGCCTATCTTTCCAACCCGAAGGCCTTCAAGCCGGTCAAGATGATGCCTGTCTATGCCGGGGTGCTTAACGACGCCGAGATGAAGGAGCTCGCGGCGTATGTCGGGGGGCTCAGATGAGATCGAAGGAGCGTGCGATGGGTTTGAGGCCTTATTATATCGTCCCGGCCATTCTGCTGGCCCTGGGCGCGGCAGCCGCGCCTTCTTTCGGGGCCACGGCAGAGGAGAACTATAAATTCTATTGCGCCCAGTGCCATGGAACACACGGCAGGGGAGACGGGCCAAACGCCACGAAGGAGATGCCGGTTAGCCCGCGCGATCATACAAGCGCGGTCGAGATGAGCAAACTAACGGACGAGGATATCATAAACGCGATAGCCGAGGGCGGCCCGGCCACGAGCAAGTCAAGCCTCATGCCCCCTTTCGGCAAGACCCTCACCAGGGGTGAGATAACGGAGCTTAAGGCCTATTTGAGAAAGCTCTGCAACTGCAAGGGGAAGTAGCATCAAGGTATCAAAATGGGTTTTGGTTCAGAGAGGTTCGGATTCGTACTTATGCTCCTCGGCGCGCTCCTCGTCATCGAGGGCATCCCGTACTTCGGTTTTCCCAAGGCGGTAAGGCATTGGGCGGGGTATCTCCACCGTCTCCCCGAGAAGAGGATGAGGCTTCTGGGCCTCGTGATAATGGCCTCTGGCATAGTCCTTCTTTTCGCCATAAGGGACATCTGGAAGTAAGCCCATGGAGATCATACTTCCAGTCCTCGGCGCCCTGCTTGTCATAGAGGGGCTGCCGTATCTCCTCTTTCCCGGTAAGGTCAAGGAATGGTCGGCCGCGCTTGTTGAGGCTACAGAGCCGGGGATGAGGGTAATAGGCCTTGTAACCGTTTTTGCCGGGCTACTAATACTCTACCTTGTCCGGTCCTTCTAAATCTACCCTGAGCAAATCGGAGTTTTTCAGCAACTGATAATATATGCCATCGTTTAAAACCAGGCCCTGGCGGCTTATAAGCGTTCTTTTGCTCCTGCTCTCTGGCTGTCTCCATACGGCGCCCGGCCAGGCTGGCTATGGGGAGAAGGTGCGGGTCCTGATACTTAAATCGTCCGGCTCCTTTGACCTCCGTGGCACTGACAGGGGGGAGCTGCATATCAGGTACTCCGGGGCGGAGTCCGCCTCTGTGAACGGCAGATTGAAGCGCCTGCCGATGAAGCTTTATCCAGAGGACGAGTTCGTCTATATAAACGGCAGGCCCTACCGCGGGACGGTCGAGGTCTCGGCTGGCAAGGGCGCCCTTCTGGTAGTGAACGAAGTCAACATGGAGGCCTACATAGCCGGGATAATAAATAACGAGATATCGTCCAAATGGCCTGAGGACGTGATAAAGTCACAGGCTGTCATCGCCAGGACCTATGCCCTCTTCAACATGAGAAAGAGGCAGAACCTGCCTTATCATGTTGAAAGCTCTGTCATGGGGCAGGTCTACAGCGGCGCCTCGGTAGAGGATAACGCCGCCATAAAGGCCGTGCAGGCAACCGCGGGCGAGATACTCGTCTTTGACGGCGAGCCGGCCCTGACGGTCTACCACTCGAACGCCGGCGGCATGACCGATTCGGCGCGCGAAATATGGCGCAGGGATTATCCATACCTTCTGCCGGTGGAGAGCCCGTTTGATGCGAGCGCCCCGAAGTACGAGTGGGAGTTCGCCCTCCCGGCGGAGTCTTTCAAGGGGCTCCTTTCTTCCGGGGGCCTCCCCGCGCTCACTCCTCAAGAGATAACCGTCCTCGATACTACCTCGGCTGGAAGGGTAAAGCTCATCGCCTTAAGGGATGGCAGCGGGAAAGAGGCGCGGTTATCGGGTGAGGAGCTTAGAGGGGCCGTAGGTTACTCTAATTTGAGATCGACCTTCTTCGCTGTCGAGAAGGACGGGGACCGCTTTATCTTCAAGGGCAGGGGCTCCGGCCATGGGGTCGGCCTCTCCCAATGGGGGGCAAAGGGGATGGCGGAGAACGGATATTCCTACAGGGAAATACTCGATCATTTTTATCCGGGCACAGAGCTTACCAGGGCGTGGTGACCCACCTTTTTTTAAATCCCCTCTAAATCAAGCGGACCTCTTTGAGAATTGACTCTGATGGAACTTAACGACTTCATATTCGACCTCCCTGAGAGGCTCATCGCCCAGCACCCGCTGCCTGAGAGGGACGCTTCGCGCCTCATGGTGCTCTCCAGGGAAACCGGGCATATTGAGCACAGCTCATTCAGGGACCTCGCCAAGTACCTCAAGGCCGGGGACGTCCTTATATTGAACGACACCAGGGTCATTCCTACAAGGGTCTTTGGCCAGAAGGGCAGCGGCGGCAGGGTAGAGCTCCTGCTCGTTGACAGGACAGGGGCAGATGGGGATGAATGGAGGTGCCTGGCGAAGCCCTCGAAGGGGTTGAGGAACGGGACGCGCCTGACCATCGAAGGGGTCGAAGGCGAGATAACCGGAAAGGATGATGAGGGGCTTCTGACTTGCAGGTTCGCAAGTCCTCTCGACCTTTCTTCCATAGGCAAGATCCCTCTGCCGCCTTATATAAGGAGGGAGGCTGACGAGGCGGATAGCGTCAGGTATCAGACGGTATTCGCCGGGTCCGCCGGGGCTGTAGCGGCCCCAACCGCCGGGCTCCATTTTACTGACGGGCTTATCGACGATATAAAGCGCAAAGGCGTCATCGTACACCGCTTAACCCTGCATACAGGCCCGGGCACCTTCATGCCCGTGCGTTGCTCAAGGATCGAGGAGCACAGGATGATGAAAGAGCGCTACATCATAGGTAAAGATGCCTTCGATGCGGTGGCGAGCGCGAAAAAGGAAGGGCGGAGGGTCGTTGCCGTGGGCACTACCTCTACGCGCGCCCTCGAATCGAGCGTGAAGAACGGCTTTGAGAGGCCGGCCCTTGAGGGAGCAACAGACCTTTTCATCTACCCGGGCTTCAGCTTCAAGGCGGTGGACGCCCTCCTGACCAATTTTCACCTGCCAGGCTCGACGCTTATAATGCTTGTGGCGGCCTTCGCGGGAACGGGACTGACTCTCGGCGCGTACAGGGAGGCCGTCCGGAAAGAGTACAGGTTTTTCAGCTATGGCGACGCGATGCTTGTGCTGTAGACTGTAGATTGTTCTGCTATGATATTCGTAATTTTACCAGAAGAACAAGAAGGGTTCTGGAAAAGTGAATGGATTCGGATTCGAGCTATTAAAGAAGGACGCCTCCGCGAGGCTCGGGCGCGTGAAGACGCCCCACGGCGAGTTCGCTACACCTGTTTTCATGCCGGTAGGCACCAGGGCGGCCGTGAAAGGGCTTACCCCGGAAGAGCTTGAAGAGATAGGGGCGGAGATAATACTTGCCAACACCTACCACCTCTATCTAAGGCCAGGGCACGACCTTGTGAGGGAGTTGGGTGGCCTCCACCGCTTCATGAACTGGAAGGGGCCGATACTCACCGATAGCGGCGGCTTCCAGGTCTTCAGCCTCTGCAAGTTGAGGAAGATAACGGAAGAGGGCGTGCAGTTCAGCTCGCACCTCGACGGCACTAGGTATACTCTTACCCCGGAGAGCGCGATAGAGGTGCAGGAGGCCCTGGGCGCCGACATCATCATGCCGCTTGACGAGTGCACCCCATACCCGGCTGACAGGGAGTATACCGTAGAGTCGATGAACATGACCCACAGGTGGGCGAAGAGGTGCAAGGAGGCCAAGAGGCCGAACGGCCAGGCGCTCTTCGGCATAGTGCAGGGCGGCATGTACAGGGACTTGAGAAAGGAGAGCGCCGAGGCGCTCATGAATATCGGCTTCGACGGGTACGCGATAGGCGGCTTGAGCGTCGGGGAGGAGAAGGGGCTCATGAAGGAGATGGTAGCCTCTACGGTCGAGAGCCTGCCGCAGGATAAGCCCAGGTACCTGATGGGGGTGGGCACCCCTGAGGACCTGGTCTACTGCGTGGAGATGGGTATCGACATGTTCGACTGCGTGATGCCCACAAGGAACGCCCGGAACGGAACTCTCTTTACAAGGCATGGAAAATTGGTTATAAAGAATGCGCAATACGAAAAGGACCCCGGGCCCATTGAGGAGGGCTGCGCCTGCTACACCTGCAGGAGCTTCTCAAGGGCTTACCTGAGGCACCTTTACATGGCGGGCGAGATACTCGCCCCCAGGCTCAATACCATCCATAACCTTTTCTATTACAGCAGCCTCATGCGCTCGATGAGGGCGGCGATAGGAGAGGGCAGGTTCGAGCTCTTTAAAAAGAAGTTTTACGAGGAAAGGTCGCGGGTGGAAGAGCCCGTGGCATTATAAAAAAAGGAGGACTATTTTCGTGTTTTTTTTCCCAGTCGCAATGGCCTACGCACAGGACGCTCAGCCGGCCGTGCCCGGACTCTCGGGCCTCATGAGCATAGCCCCGCTGATAATACTCTTCGTGATCTTCTACTTCCTCCTCATAAGGCCGCAGCAGAAAAGGGCCAAGGAGCACAGGCAGATGATGGCCGCCGTCCAGAAGGGCGACAACATTGTCACCTCCAGCGGGATCCACGGCAAGGTCGTAACGGTGAACGAGGATACCGTCATGGTGGAGATAGCCGATGGCGTGAAGATCAAGATGTCCAAGGAATCTGTCGCCGTAAGAAAGCCTCAAGCGTAGGTAACTTTGTCTTTGCCGCCCCGCGGGGCGGCGTTTTTTTGTTTTGAGCCGCCGGTAAGCATAAAAGCGCCGGTGGTAAATCGGCTGTCATTCCGGAGATAGGATGAGAAGTATTTTCTGGCGCGTCGTACTTCTGGCCGCGTTCACAGTCCTGGCGATAGTGCTTTTCCTGCCCTCGACCCCTCTTTCAAAGAGGCTGCCATCGTTCTGGGTCAATAACATCCCCAAGATAAACCTGGGCCTTGACCTCCAGGGGGGCATGCACCTGGTATTGAACATAGACCAGGCAAAAGCGGTGGAGAGCCATACACAGAGGCTCGCTGGCTCTCTTGAGGATGCGCTCAAAAAGAAGGGCATACCTTATTATAGCGTCAACAGGCAGGGGATTGATTCCATAGCGGTAGCCTTCCCTGACGAGAAGACGAAGGGCGAGATAGCAAAGCTCGTAAAGGATGAGTTCGGGATATTCGGCTCTCCTTCTGAGGAGAGCGGCAGGCTCCTTTTCACCCTCGATCAGCCCGAGACAGACCGCATAAGGGAGTGGTCTGTATCCCAGGCCCTTGAGACCATAAGGAACAGGATAGACAAGTTCGGGGTCGCCGAGCCCATAATACAAAAGCAGGGCGAAGACGAGCTTGTCGTACAGCTCCCAGGCCTCAAGGATCCCGAGAGGGCCATTCAGCTCATCGGCAAGACGGCTGTCCTGGAATTCAGGCTCATCGACGAGTCGATGAGCCCGTTTGCCGCCGAGACGCAGGGCGCGCCGTTCGGCTCAGAGGTCATCTATCAGTACTCCGTCGACAAGCAGACGGGCGCTCAGCAGAAGACCCCCTTTCTCGTAAAGAAAGATTCCATACTTACGGGGGATTCGCTCTCCGACGCCAGGGTCGCCTTCGACACCCAGTATAACGAGCCGTATGTCTCGCTTACATTCGATTCGGCGGGCTCTCGCGTCTTCGAACGGGTCACGACACAGAACGTCGGCAAAAGGCTCGCCATAGTCCTTGACGGGAACCTCCATTCAGCCCCCCAGATAAGGGAGCCGATAAGCGGCGGCAGGGCGCAGATAAGCGGCGGCTTCACCTATGAAGAGGCCACAGACCTTGCCATAGTCCTCCGGGCGGGCGCTCTCCCGGCCCCGGTAAACATCATCCAGAACGTGACCGTCGGCCCAAGCCTCGGGCAGGACTCGATCGAGGCTGGCATAAAGGCCGGCCTCCTCGGCGCGTCCCTCGTCCTCGTCTTCATGCTGTTTTATTACAAGGTTTCCGGCGCAATAGCGGACTTCGCCGTGTGCCTGAATATCATAATGCTCCTCGGGGCCATGTCATGGCTGAACGCCACGCTCACGCTCCCTGGCATAGCCGGTATCGTTCTCACCATAGGCATGGGCGTTGACTCCAACGTCCTCATATTCGAGAGGATAAAAGAGGAGCTCCTGGCGGGACGCACCCCCAGGTCTGCCATAAACGCCGGGTATGACAGGGCGTGGTGGACGATCGTCGACGCACACGTGACGACCTTGATAACCGCTGCCGTGCTCTTCCAGTTCGGGAGCGGGCCGATAAAGGGCTTCGCGGTATCTTTGAGCCTCGGAATACTCATAAACCTCTTCACCGCCCTTGTCGGCACGAAGGTGGCCTTTGATATCCAGAGCGAGAAGCTGAGGGTCAAGAAGCTTAGCATCTAAAGGCCGCAGACGCGGCTTTCGGAGGATAGACATAGATGGACCTTGTCCGTAACACAAAGATAGATTTCCTTGGGAAAAGGCGGATAACATTCGTCATCTCGATAGTCCTTGTCCTGTTGGGGCTTGTGGCCGCTATCGCCATACCAATGGGCAAGGCGAACCTGAGCACCGACTTCGAGGGCGGAATAGCCATACAGTTCAGGTTCCAGAATGCCTTTGAGATAGACAGGATGAGGGTGCTCCTCGCTGAAGCGGGCTTCAAGGACGCTAACTTGCAGCAGTTCGCCGAGCCCACGAAGCTCCTCGTCAAGCTCAAGAGGTCTGACGGAGACCTGAGGGCCCTGTCCCAATCACTCGGAGATGTCTTCACAAGGGGCATCCATGACAACCCCTTTACGATAGACTCGACCACCGAGATTGGTCCTACCGTGGGAAAGAAGCTCCAGAAGGACGCGCTCTGGGCTGTGCTTATTTCTATGATAGGCATACTCCTTTATGTGGCGTGGAGGTTCGAGTTCAGGTTCGGCGTGGCCGCGGTGGCAGCCACCTTCCATGACGTCCTGGCCGTACTCGGCGTATTCTTCCTGCTCGACAAGGAGATGAGCCTGCTGGTAGTGACAGCCCTTTTGACCGTCGCCGGGTACTCCCTTACGGATACTGTCGTGGTCTTCGACAGGATACGCGAGAACATGAGGAAGAGGACCAAGGAGGACCTCGTGACCCTCATAAACAGGTCGCTGAACGAGGTCCTCTCCCGTACCATCGTCACATCCCTTACTACCCTGCTCGCCGCCCTTGCCCTGACAATCCTTGGGGGGGAGGTCATACATGACTTCGCCCTTGCCCTGGTAATGGGCGTCATCGTGGGCACCTTTTCATCGATATTTATCGCGAGCCCGCTACTCCTTTACTGGAAAGGTAAGGGAAAACAATCGCTTGTAAAAGTTTAACCCCTTCTTTGCGTTTCCCGCGCCCTTTTTAAGGGTGCGGGACCAATTTTTCGGATTTTCCTCAAAAAAAAGCCTATTGTAATTTTTAAAGACTTATGCTATTCACAAGTATCGGCAGGAAGCCGTTTTGTTCATCTTTTATTTAGAAATTTAAATATGAGGCTGACCTTCCGGTAGTAGAAATCAGTAATAAAAGGCTCATGGCGGGCCGGAAAAGGTAAGGGATGCCAAGATACCAAGAAGGTATTAAGGCATTTTTTTTTGCGCTGAATGGATCTACGTAGTTCCACGCTAAAGAGCGGCTCTATGGAAAAGAAAAACGGCTTTTCCGCTATTCCCGCCCCCATGGACCTGTCGGTCTGGAGGGAGTTTCAGAAGGGGCTCTCGCTTCTTCTGGACATGCCGCTTCAGCTTTATGACTCGGCAGGGAACCTGCTTGTCCCCTCGATAAAAGAACCGTGCGTTTGCGAGAAGGTCTGTTCAAACGAGCGCGGCAGGTCCCTTTGCTCGGAGATGATCTTGGCCTCCATAGCCAAGGTCATCGAAAAAAAGAAAGCTTACATATTCAAATGTCACGTGAACCAGTACTTCTTCGCTGTCCCTGTCATCCTCGCTTCCGGCCACGCGTTTGTGATAATCGGTGGGCGGGCGTACTTCGAAGGGAGCGTAATAAAGGATTTTTATGAGGGTATAAGCGGGTTGGGCTTAAGCGAGTCTGAAGCGAGCGGGCTTCGGGCAGAGCTGAAGACGGTCCAGCCGAAGTCCATGTTCATGGCCCCGACGATATTGCACAGCATGTCCGTGCCTCTTTTGACCTCCCTGGTGGCAAACCGCCAGGCAGGCGCGGGAGACTCTGACGTGAGTCTCAGGGGCTTTAAGGCCCTGGAGCAGGTCTACAGGTCGATAGCGCCTGTGCTGGACCGGGAGGAGCTCTATGAGACGATACTGGCGAAATCCTCCGAGCTGGTGGGGGCCGACAGGGGGTCTCTTATGATCCTCGATAACAAGCAGAACGTACTTTCGGTCAAGGCATCAAAGGGCATGGACAGGAAGATCGCAGAGGGCTTGAGGGTCAAGGTCGGCGACGGTATCTCCGGGGCGATAGCGGCCAGGGGCGTGCCGGTGATAGTCAGGGATATAGAGAACGAGGTGCCGTCCTGGAAGAACAGGCCGAGGTACAAGACCAAGTCCTTCATATCCTTGCCGCTTAAGCTCGAGAGCAAGGTCATAGGCGTAATAAATTTAAGCGACAAGAACTCCGGCGAGGTCTTCTCTGAAGAGGATCTGCACCTGCTGCTCTCTTTTTCGAACTACGCCTCTATCGCCCTGGAGCGAGGCGCTTACTACAGCATGAGCGAAGAGCTCAAGATGCTCTCCATGACAGACCCGCTTACGGGCCTTTTCAACAGGAGGTATTTCAGGGAAAGGCTCTATGAGGAAGTCGAGAGGGTCAAGAGGCATAACGAGTGCTTCACCTCCTTTGTAATAGACATAGATAACTTCAAGAGCTTCAATGACAGGTATGGCCATCTCGCGGGCGACGAGGTCTTGAAGGGTGTTTCTCGGGCCATCAGGGACGCCGTGAGGTCCATGGACGTAGTGGCCAGGTACGGCGGCGAGGAGTTCGCGGTCATCCTCCCGCATACGAACAAGGCCGACGCCTCCATCATAGCCGAGAGGATAAGAAAGGGCGTTCAGGACTTCAGGCCGCCGAACCCGGACTTCGAGCACTGGCCCACCATAAGCCTTGGCGTGGCAGAGTTCCCCGGGGACGCGAGCCACATAGACGATCTCATAAACAAGGCCGACAAGGCCATGTACCTGGCCAAGAGGATGGGCAAGAACAAGGTAGTGGTCTATGAAAGATAGGATGCTCTTCAATACCTGCCCTGACGGCGAGTTCTTCGGCCGGGTATACGAGATAGATTACATCTGCAGGAGGGCGGCTGAGAAGCCCGCCCCGGCCATCTTCCTTTTCGGAGGACGCTGGACCGGGAAGACAGAGCTCCTCCGCAGGGTCTTCCACGGCCTCTTCTGGGGACAGGCCAGGGTAGTGCCCATTTACTACCAGTTCAAGGGCTACGGCTCCGCCGAGGAGTTCGCGGAGGACTACCTGAAGGAGGTCCTGAAGCAGTACCTCGCCTTCAGGCTCCGCGACGCCAGGCTCGTCCGCAACGAAGTCTCTCTCGATAAGCTCGACCGCCTGCTCGTGGATAACGACCTTTACGACCTCGCCGACCTCGCCGCCATTCACAGGGAGGCGCGCAGGGCTTCCGACAGCACCGCGGCCTTGAGGAACGCCCTTTCAAGCCCGGCGATGGTCTCCGCGCGCTCAGGCATACCCGTATACCTCATACTGGACGATATCGACCACGCGGCGTGCTCGGACGGTCAGAGGGAGGCCGCGTTGTCCAGGGAGCTTATCGACTCGCTCTCGCTCGGCCCCGCCTCCTTCGTCGCTTCTGCGTCGACCAAGCGCCCTCTCGATGGCGCCGCCTTCAGCGGCTCGGCCGAGGCCATGGAGCTTCCCGGCCTTGACGAGGAGGTCGCCACGTCGATGATGATGGACTTAGGCCGCCAGTACGGGGTCGAGTTCGATACCGAAATATTGAGGCTCGCGGCCACGAGGCTTGAGGGGAACCCCATGTACCTTAAGAGCCTGGTCTGGGCGGCGGCCAAATCCGGAGTAAGCCTTTCTACACTCAAGGAGTTCGGGGACCTCTATACCCAGGACCTCTTCGAGGGTAATATGGGCATAGCGCTGAGGTCGGCATTGGGGCTCCGGGGGATAAACAGTTTAAGGGTGCTCCATGCGTGCTCCACATCGAAGAGGCCGCTTTCCGACGAAGATCTCTCCGAGAGGTTCAGGCTTGAGCCCTCGGAACTTGAAAATATCATCGAGGGGCTCTCTGAGGCCGGTCTCGTGGAGGTGAACCTCGGATCGCTCCTGTGGGCCGGGGGCTCGGTAGTCAAGGATTTCATATGCTTCGTCTACGAAACGCGCGTTAAGGGTAGAAGCGCCGAAGAGGTAAGGACCTATCTGGCCAGGGAGATACTGAAGGAAGGGTTCGGCTTCAGGGGGGCGAGGGCCGGGTTAAAGCTCAAGGACGAAGTCGCCGAAGTAATGAGATCGTTCAACAACCAGAAGGTACTGAAGCTCCTTTTCCGGAACCAGGCGTTTTCAGCCAGGTTCAAGAAAGGGAAAGGCGGGGACGAAGGCGAGCTTACGGTCCCGCAATCAGTTGGCTGCTTCTCATCCGAACGCCTTGAGGCCGGAGAGGCGGGCCCGCCAATACTCGTGGCGCACGGCTTCCAGAACGGCAGGTACGATTCCGGCAATGAGGTCGTCTGGATAGCCTCGGTCAAGGACGCCCTTTCGCCGGTCAATATCGGCGACGTAGAGAACTTCCTGAGGCGCACCCAGATACTCCGGGAGAACTTCAGGGCCGCGAAGGTCGTAAGATGGATGGTCGGGAGGGAGGGCTTCACCGCCGAAGCGCAAAAGCGCATAGAGGCCGAGGGCGTTTTCTCATCCGATTCTGTCCAGTTGAAGATAATAAAAGAGGGGCTCGCCGATAAAGACTCGGCCACGAGGCTCAAGTCCTCTGATAAGATAGCCCCGGTCAAGGAATTCGAGGTGGTGCTGCCTTCGTCTTCCAAGGCCGAGCTTGTGGCGGCGAAGGCGGTCGAGGAGATAGGCACCGAGATGGGCTTCGACGACGCGGCCATAGGCCAGATAAAGGCCGCCCTAGTAGAGGCCTGCATAAACGCATTCGAGCACAGCAGGCTTAAGATCGCGAAGGTCTTTTTGAGGTTCGTCGCCTCTGCCGACAGGCTTACCATCCATGTCCAGAACGGCGGGGTCGATTTCGACAGCCCTTCCGAGCCTTCAGACCCCATCGAAGCGGGGGCCATGCCCAGGAAGCGCGGCTGGGGATTCGAGCTCATGAGGGGGCTTATGGATGAGGTCAGGGTAGAGCGGGTAAGGGGAGGGGCGAAGATAGTCCTCGTGAAATACCTTGTAAAAGGAGATAGCAGTAATGGTAAAGAGGTATAGGAACTTCAAGGAGATAGGGGATACCGTCGTCCTTTACCCTGATAATTATATCAACGACATAGAAGGGGAAAAGCTCGAAGAGCTCTGCGCCAGCTACCTTGAGCGGGGCTTCAAGAAAATAGTGATAGACTTCTCGGAGACAGACCTCATAAATTCCATCGGTGTATCCGTGCTCATCGGCATGATAGAGAAGGTCAGGGAGAAGAATGGCGCTGTCCTTTTCTCCGGGCTCAAGCGCGTTAACTACGACATATTCAGCATAGTAGGGCTTACGAAGCATATAAGGATATACGAGACCGAAGAGGAAGCCATTGGGGTCGGTCCTGACACTGCTGGTCACGTGACAGCCTGAAACCCTTAGGAGGAGTTGATGTCTGAAGCCGAACTGAGCCTTGAAAAGCTCCTTTTCAACCTGAGCACGCTTGCGGAGCTTGGTGAAGAGATAACCTCGCCAAAGGATTTTAACAGGGTAGTGAAGAGCGCCCTTTACATGGTGATGGGCTCGTTTTCGTCAACAAAAGGCGCGATATTCCAGTACGACCAGGACAGGGATTTCTTCACCCCCATAGCCTCCAAGGGCCTTGGCGACATAGGCGGGGTGTCGATCAAGCTCGGGCACGATGAAGTAGCCGGGCTTGTAAAGCACAAGGACCCCCTGGACCTCGCCTCCGGGGCCCATCCGGCAGGCCTGCTGGGTACGGCAAGGGAGGCGTTAGATAAGCTTGACGCGAAGGTGCTGGCATGCCTTATCGTTAAAAACGAGCTGCTGGGCCTTATCGCCATAAACGGCAAATTCACCGGCGAGCCATTTACCGTATACGATTACCAGCTCCTGTCGGTCATGTCCCAGCACATCTCATTTTCGCTCCACAGCCATTCGCTTCTGATGAAGCTCATGCACAAGTACACGGAGAACAAGAACCTGTACGACAATTTAAGGCGCATATACTACGACACCATACACGCCTTTGCCGCCGCCATCGACGCCAAGGACGCCTATACCAGGGGCCATTCCCACAGGGTCTCGGCCTATAGCGCGGCGCTGGCAAGGGAGATGGGCTGGTCTAACGACGAGGTCGAAGGGATAAGGATAGGCGGACTCCTTCACGATATCGGCAAGATAGCCGTCGACAAGACCATCATAAACAAGGCGAGTCCGCTTACGAGCTATGAGTGCAGGGAGCTCAACTCGCATCCGGTCGTGGGCTACGAGATACTCTCCAAGATAAAGTTCCCGTGGAAGGGTATACCCATGATGACACGGAACCACCATGAGAAGGTGGACGGCTCAGGTTATCCCGACAGGCTCAAGAAATCCGAGATACCCATAGGCGCCAGGATAATGTCGCTCGTGGACGCCTTCGACGCGATGACGACCGACAGGCCGTACAGGCCCCGTCTCTCTTTCAGAGAGGCGATGAGCGAGGTAAAGGAGAACTTCGACAGGCAGTTCGACCCGGAGGTCGTCTACCCGTTCATCTCGGTAATAAAGAAAGAGGTGAGAAGGGAGGTCGATAACCCGACGATAGTGCCTCTTCTTCTGGAGCAGTTGGATTCTGTCACCATCGACAGGATGTTCGAGGGCTTCCCCCCTGCCTAATAAGGCTGGCAGCGCGTTAATCAGGAAAGAAGGCCCCGTCGGAAAGACCCGCCGGGGCCTTTCTCTTTCAGGATATACATCATCTCTGCTGTCCGCTATTGTTTATGAAAAGCTCCACTTTTTATACTTTTTCCGACTTGTGTAATGTCTTTGATCCAGGCCATTCTGTCTTGACCTTTTCCCCCGTTGAAAGTAAAATGAACGCTGCCAATCCCTTCGCTTTTTAAGCTCCCCTCTAGCCAGCTGGGGCTTCGACATGCGGGAAAAAACATATTACACATCGCTCGCTTGACCCCGTAATCTACTGCGGGAATGCTCGCGGGCATGTTCAAGAGGGCCGTAGATCATCTGATGCTCAAAAAACGCTGGAAAGTAAGCCCGGCCGATATGGGGTTGCGGGAGGGCTTAAGCAGGCAGCTCAACATATTGCCGGTTACGGCTCAGCTTCTGGTAAACAGGGGCCTTGTCGAGGTCGACAAGGCCTTTTCCTTTCTTAAGCCGGACTTATCCTCTCTGCACGACCCCATGCTCATGAAGGGCATGGAGGCGGCTGTCGCGCGCGTTGTCAAGGCCATGGCCGGGGGGGAGAAGATAGCCGTCTACGGCGACTATGATGTTGACGGGACTACGTCAGCGGCCCTTCTGTACCTGTTTTTCAAGGAATCCGGCGTCGATGTGCAGACGTATATACCGGCGAGGCTCACCGAGGGGTACGGCCTCAACGCCGAGGCCTTGAAAAAGATCGCGGCCTCCGGCTGTACGCTCGTCATAACGGTAGACTGCGGCTCGTCAAATGTCGCGGAGGTGGCGTTCGCCAATTCGTTAGGCATGGACGTTATCATAACCGACCACCATGAGATGAAGGAGGCGCCCCCGGCCCACGCGGTGCTGAACCCGAAGCAGGAGGGCTGCGCGTTCCCCTTCAAGGGGCTCGCGGGTGTGGGTGTTGCCTTTAACCTTGTCGTGGCGCTACGGACCCGCTTGAGAGAGGCGGGCTGGTTCAAGGAGGGTGTTCCGAACCTCAAAAGGTACCTTGACCTGGTGGCGGTTGGCACCGTGGCAGACCTCGTGCCCCTGATGGACGAGAACCGCGTATTCGTGCACTACGGCTTAAAGGAGCTTGAGAGGGCGGAAAGACCCGGGCTAAAGGCCCTTATTGAGGTCGCCGGGATAAAGGGCAGGCTCGATTCCACCGGCATAGCCTTTCAGATCGCGCCGCGCATAAACGCGGCGGGAAGGGTCGCGAGCGCCGGTACGGCCCTAAGGCTCCTTACGACCAGCGACCCGCAAGAGGCGGCCTCACTCGCGGCCGAGCTCGACCGTGAGAACACCTCGCGCCAGAGGATAGAGGCCGAAACGCTAAGTGAGGCCCTTTCAATGCTTGAGGGGCACACAGGCAACGGCATAGTCCTTTTTTCGGAGGGCTGGCACCCCGGTGTCGTGGGCATAGTCGCCTCCCGCCTCGTGGACAGGTTCTCGAAGCCCGCTGTGCTCATCGCGATGGATAACGGGGTTGGAAAGGGCTCGGCCCGCGGCATAAGGTCTTTCGACATCTTGAAGGGGCTTGAGTCATGTTCGGCCTTTCTTGAGAGGTTCGGGGGGCACAAGGCCGCCGCCGGCCTTACGGTTACAAGCGAAAAGGTGGAGGCGTTCAGGGACGAGTTCGTCAGATACGCGGACAGGACCCTCAGAGACGAGGACCTCGTGCCAGAGGTCACCCTCGACGCCGTAGTCTCCCTCGACGAGGTCGACCGGAGGCTCATATCCGAGATAGAAAGCCTCGCCCCGTTCGGCCAATCGAACCGCGAGCCGGTCCTTTGCCTCTCTGACGCGCACATAGTCGCCACCGAGGTCGTCGGCTCAAGGCACTTGAGGTTCACGGTCAAGCATAACGGGCGCTCCGGGCGGGGTATTGGCTTCGGGCTTGCGGGGCTCCATCCGGTGCAGGGCAAGGGCTACGGCATAGCCTTTTCCCCCTATATCGACGAGTGGCAGGGCGCGTCAAGCCTGAGGCTCAGGATAAAGGACGTCATGCACGGGTTTGTAAAAACCTTGACATGAAAGCCAAAACAAAATATATTTTTACGTTGCTTGTTTTTAGGAGTTATCTTCTTGATGTCTCACGGAAAATCTCATAAAATGATTTTGAAAAAAGGGCTTGCCGTTCTTGCCATGGCCTTCTTCTTTGAGGCCTTCCTGTCGCCAGCTTTTTCGAATGGAAGGTTTTTCTCTGACTGGCTGCCGGAGAAGAGCCAGTCGGCGAAGGCCGCCAGGCATTATGTGCTGGACGTGCTCCGCGAGAACAGGACCGGGCTCGGCTCCCTTGAGGAGCTTAAGCTCGCCGAGGTCATCCTCATGGAGAGCGTTGCCCACAAGATAGACCCTTTGTTCGTGCTCGCCCTCATAGAGAACGAGTCGACCTTCTATAACTGGACAAGGTCGTTCCGCGGCGCGGTGGGGCTCATGCAGATACTCCCCACCACGGGCGAGGAGCTGGCTGGCGAGCTTAACGTCGCCTGGAAGGGCGAGGAGACGCTTCTGGACCCGTATACAAATGTCAGGATGGGGGTCCACTACCTCTCAAGGCTTAAAAGCAGGTACAAGGACCTTGATACTACCCTTTCAGCCTATAACTTCGGCCCCGGCAGGATGGATACCATGATGAAGGAAGGCAATGAGCCGGAGGCCGAGTACGCCCACAGGGTGCTTGAGAGTTACAGGAAGTTCAAGGAAAAGGCCGAGTTCTATTGAAGGCCGCCGGGCAAGAGTCCTACGCCGGTCAACTCCGGCTTGGCAATATATAACATGTAATCCGGGGGTATAAAAATGTTCGTACCAAAAAGGGTCTTTTTTACAAAGGGCGTAGGCATACACAAGGAAGAGCTCACCTCTTTCGAGCTCGCGTTGAGGGATGCGGGCATAGAGAAGTTCAACCTTGTGCAGGTCTCCAGCATATTCCCGCCCGCCGCCAAGATCGTGCCCAAGACGGTCGGGCTTAAAAAGCTCTCCCCCGGACAGATAGTATTCTGCGTCATGAGCAGGCTTGCGAGCAACGAGCCCAGGAGGCTTCTGGCCGCCTCAGTGGGATGCGCCATCCCGACCGACAGGAAACTCTACGGGTACTTGAGCGAGCACCATTCCTACGGCCAGTCCGATAACATCGCCGGAGACTACGCGGAGGACCTCGCGGCCGCCATGCTGGCCTCGACCCTCGGCATCGAGCTCGATGAGAACCTCGGCTGGGACGAGAAGAAAGAGATATACAGGATAAGCGACAAGATAGTAAAGACGACTAATATAACCCAGTCCGCCATAGTCAAAAGCGACGGCAAGTTCACCACGGTCGTAGCCGCGGCAGTCCTCGTCCCCTGAGCCGCGAAGCTCACCCGAGGCCTAAAGCCTTAAACGGTGCTATGAGAGTCGCCCTTACCTACAATCTGAAAAAGGACCTCGTGGAGGCCAAAAGCCTCCCCTCGGACTTCTACGCGGAGTGCGACGAGCCTGAGACCATTCAGGCCGTCCGTGACGCCCTCGCGGAGCGTCATGAAGAGGTCGCCATGGTAGAAGCCGACGAGGATGCCTTCGAGAAGCTCCGGCGCCTTAAGCCCGATATCGTCTTCAACATGGCCGAAGGGCTCTGGGGAGAGAGCAGGGAGGCGCAGATACCGGCCGTCCTCGAGATGCTCCGCATCCCGTACACCGGCTCAAACCCGCTGACATTGGGGCTTTGCCTCAACAAGGCCCGCGCGAAAGAGGTCCTTGCCTATTACGGGATACCCACGGCAAGGTTCGTCGTAGCCGCCGCGCCCTCTCTTGAAATAGAGAAGTTCCTGACCTTCCCGATGATAGTGAAGCCGCTATTCGAAGGTTCGAGCAAGGGCATAAAGAACGATTCCATCGTACATACCCCCTCTGAATTAAAGAAGAAGGTCGCCTCGGTGCTCGAAGAGTACTCCCAGCCCGCCCTTGTGGAGGAGTACCTGAGCGGGCGCGAGTTTACCGTCGCGCTCATGGGTAACGGTGAGGGGCTCAAGGTCCTCCCGATAGTCGAGATAAACTACTCTGCCCTCCCGGCGGGCGTAAACCATATATATTCGTACGAGGCCAAATGGGTGCTCGACACACCGGATGCCCCGCTCGACATATTCACGTGCCCGGCGCAGATACCTGACAGGCTCAAGAGCGCCATCGAGGCGGTTTCAAGGGACGCCTTCAAGTCGCTTGACGTCAAGGACTGGTGCAGGATAGACGTAAGGCTCGATTCATCTGGCGTGCCGCACGTCATAGAGCTCAATCCCCTGCCCGGCATCCTCATGGACCCGAAGTGCAATTCATGCTTTCCCAAGGCCGCGAGGGCAGCCGGGATGTCGTTCAGCTCCCTCGTAAACGGCGTGCTTGATGCCGCGCGCGGAAGGTTCGGCCTGTGAGGCCGTCGAAGGTGAAGATAATCTTCAACGACGACGGACATGACACATACGCCATGGGCGGCAAGGCGATAGACCTCGAAGACATCAACTCTACCGTAGCCGACGTAGATGGCGCCTTAAGATCAAAAGGATATCCCGTATCGAGTGTGCCGCTTAAGGGCAGTGAAGATCTCGATAGGTTCACGGCAGAGATAAAAGACACAGAGGCGGTCATCTTTAACCTCTGCGAAGGGGCCTTCTCCAAGAGCTCATTCGAGATGAACGTGGCGGCCCTCCTTGAGCTCTACGGCGCGCGCTTTACGGGCAACGGCCCGCTTACGCTGGGGCTCTCTCTCAATAAGGGCCTTACAAAGGATATACTCTCCAGAAGGGGCGTGCCTACGCCGGCTTACGCCGTCATGAATGAGCCGCCGGAGGAGATTGCCGGCCTTGAGTTCCCGCTTATCGTCAAGCCGCTTTGCGAGGACGCAAGCGTCGGGATAGATTCGAAAGCGGTCGTTGGGAACCTTGCGGAGTTGCGTGAGAGGGTCGGGCATGTCGTCTCGAAGTTCTGCCAGCCGGCCATCGTGGAAGAATATATCGACGGCAGGGAGTTCAATATCGCGGTAATGGGCAATGGAAGAGGCGCGCGGGCGCTGCCGCCTTCGGAGATACTCTTCGTCGATTTCCCTGAGGGCAGGCCGAAGATATGCTGCTACGAGGCCAAATGGGTGGAGGAGAGCCCCTTTTATATGAAGACGGTCCCGAGCTGTCCCGCGCAGATACCCGACAGTCTCAAGGCCGAGCTTCAGTCGATAGCGCTGCTGGCCTACAGGACCATGGGCTGCAGGGATTACGCCAGGGTGGACATGAGGCTCGGCATGGACAATAAGGTCAGGGTGATCGAGGTAAACCCCAACCCGGACATATCGTCAGATGCCGGGTTCGCGAGGGCAGCCAAAGCCGCCGGGCTTGAGTACGCCGACCTTATAGCCGCGATAGTCGAAGCGGCGGTCGAGAGGAATGAACCGCAGGAGGCCAGGGCCTGCTTAGCGAGATGAGAGAGAGCGCCAGCCAGAGCGGGTTAACGATGAGAAAGACGGTTCCCGCGGACAGGGCGGCGCTTGTTTCGTGCGTCGAGGGCGCCGGGAACCTCACGTCAGATGAGAGGGACTGCGCGGTAGAGCTCATCGACATATATCTGAAAGACCCGCTTCAGACCGATTACTTCTTCATCACGGCGGCCGCTTCCGACGGATGCCCTGCCGGTTACGCGTGCTATGGGAAGAGGCCGCTCACGGACGCTGTCTATGACCTGTACTGGATACTCGTCGGCCAGGAGCGCAGGCGAGAGGGTGTCGCGACCATGCTCCTTGAACACGTCGAGGGGCTTTTAAGGGACGAGGGCGCGAGGATGCTTGTGGCCGAGACATCCGGCTTGCCGGCCTATGACGCGGCAAGAAGGCTGTATCTTAAGAGCGGCTTCCGCGAAGAGGCCAGGATAAGGGAATTCTACAAGCCGGGAGACGATATAATTTTTTTCACCAAGCGGTTATAAAACCAACGGAGTGACTGTGGAGCTTGAGAGCATAAAAAAGATATACGCCGGTTACTCGAACATATACGACGCCCTTTTCAAGAGGTTCTTTTATCCGAGGATAAAGCACGCCATAACCTACATGGACATCAAGCCCGGGGAGAGGGTCCTTGACGTCGGCGTGGGCACGGGCCTTTCCCTTCAGGAGTTCCCCGGTAACTGCACCGTGGTCGGCATAGACCTCTCTACGGCCATGCTCAGGAAGGCGAAGGACAAGATAGGCAAGCACGGCCTCGGCCACATACATGTGCTCAGCATGGACGCCATGAGCATAGGCTTCAGGGACGACACCTTCGACAAGGTCTTCATATCCCATGTCGTAAGCGTCGTGCCAGACCCGTACAGGCTCATGTCCGAGGTGAGGCGCGTGTGCAAGAAGGGCGGCCAGGTCGTCATCGTCAACCACTTCAAGTCGAGCAACAAGGTCGTTGAGATAGTCGAGAAGCTCATAAACCCGGTGTGCAAGAAGATAGGGTGGAGGTCGGACCTGTGCCTAAACGAGTTCATAAACCGTTCCGGCCTCAACGTCCGGCAGAAGTACATGCTCAAGAAGCTGGACTTTTGGCACATACTCTTCGCCACAAACGAGAAGTAAGCCGCGGAGCCATTTGCCCAGGGACAATATCCTATCCGGCCATCTTATCGAGCCCCTGACCGCCGAAGACCTCGAGGAGGTCATGAGGATCGAGAGGGTCTCTTTCCCCAAGCCCTGGACCAGGGCAATGTTCGAAGGCGAGCTGAAAAACCCGGTCTCCTCGGCGTACACCCTGAAGGTGCGCCCCGACGATGATGAGCTGGCGGCCTACATAGTCTTCTGGATAGTCCACGGCGAGGCCCATATCCTCAATATCGCCGTTGACCCGAGGTGGAGGGGCAGGGGGGTGGCTTCCCGCTTACTTGGCTTCGTCCTCCAGATAATGAAGCGCAGGATGGTCTACGAGGTCTTCCTCGAGGTCAGGGTTTCTAACGAGTACGCGAAGAGCCTCTATAAGAAGTTCGGCTTCAGGGAGGCCTTCATAAGAAGGAACTACTATGGGGACGAGGATGCGATAGTGATGGTCCTCGATCTTTAGCAGGCGACGAAGAATCTCTCTTATTTTGGAACTGAGGCAGGGAAGATTTTGGAACTAAAGGCAAAGATACTCTATAACGACCGCCTTGCTGAAGGGTACTTCAGGCTTGGCCTCTCCTGCGGGATGGCCGAAGTGAGGGCAGGGCATTTTGTCATGCTCAAGGTCTCTAACGGATTGGACCCGCTCCTGAGAAGGCCGCTCGGCATATACAGGCCGCTTGGCGCGAAAGGCAAGGGCGCAGGTGTAGAGCTTCTTTACAGGGTCGTTGGCAGGGGCACGGGGATACTGTCGCTCAAGAGGCCTGGTGAGACGCTCGGCGTGCTTGGCCCGCTCGGCAACGGTTTTGCCGACCCGCCTGAAGACCGTAAGATAGTGATGCTTGCCGGCGGCATGGGCATAGTGCCGCTTTATATGCTGGCGAAAAAAGCCAGGGGCGCTACGCTTCTTTTCGGGGCGCGCACGAAAAAAGAGACTTTCCTACTGAAGGACTTCCGCGCCATGGGGCTCAAGATAAAGACCGCCACTGAGGACGGCAGCGCCGGTACAAAGGGCTTTGTTACGGAGCTGCTTGCCTCTGGGATTACCCCTGAGACAACTGTATACGCCTGCGGCCCTGTCGGCATGCTCAAGGCAGCGGCCATGATAACCAATAAGGCCGGGGCGAAATGCCTGGTCTCGCTCGAGCGGTCGATGGCCTGCGGCATAGGCGTATGCCTGGGCTGCGCCGTGAGGACCAGGGCGCGCCACGAGGAGAAGGAGAACAGGTTCTACAAGATGGTCTGCTCTGACGGCCCTGTATTCGATAGCGAGGAGATAGATTGGGACGTGCTCTGAAAAGAGAAAACCCGCTTGAGGTAAGGATAGCGGGGCTCAGCTTCAAAAACCCGGTCATGACAGCTTCCGGAACCTTCGGCTATGGGAGCGAGTTCGCGCCGTATATGGATTTGAATAAGCTCGGCGCGATCGTCGTGAAGGGCCTCTCTCTTTATCCCAGGCAGGGCAATCCCGGGCCGAGGATAGTCGAAACGCCCAGCGGCATGCTCAACGCCATAGGCCTTCAGAACGTGGGCGTTGACGACTTTATCGAGCGGAAGCTCCCGCTACTTAAGGGAGTAGACACGCACGTCATCGCCAATATCTTCGGAGAGACCGTCGAGGACTATGTCGAGGTAGCGCGGAGGCTCGACGCCGCGAAAGGTGTAGCGGCCCTTGAGATAAACATCTCATGCCCGAATGTAAAAAAAGGCGGCATCGTCTTCGGCACAGACCCGAACGAGGCGTTCAAGGTGGTCTCTGCCGTGAGGAAGGCAACCCGTCTTCCGGTCATCACAAAGCTATCGCCCAACGTAACCGACATAAAGGTGATGGTAAAGGCGGCTGAGGACGGCGGCTCTGACGCGATTTCTCTCATCAACACCATAACCGGCATGGCCATAGACGTAGAGCGGAGAAGGCCTGTCCTCGCCACGGCCACAGGCGGCCTCTCAGGCCCGGCCATAAGGCCGATAGCCGTGCGAATGGTATGGCAGGCGGCGCAGGTGGCGAAGGTGCCCATAATAGGCATGGGCGGCATCGTAACGGCCAAAGACGCGCTTGAGTTCATAATAGCCGGCGCAACCGCCGTGCAGGTGGGCACCGCGAACTTCATAGAACCGGACGCCTCTGTCAAGGTGGTTGACGGGATAGAAGAATATCTCGTCAGGAAAAATATGAAGCTGGAAGAGCTCATAGGTTCGCTCAGGAGCGGGTGAAGCTGGTCTTGCCGTTATTGGTAAGGACTTTTTCCGCACTGCCGTGAGGCATCGAGGCTAAGGCTCACTTCTTTCTACCTCTCTCACTCCGTGAACTCGCCCCTTAGGTCGCTTCGCTCCATCTTCCCATCATTCCTCTTTTGGGTTGAAATCTCCATTCATACGGGTTAAGTTTGAATCAAAATCGAAAGTGGGAGGATGTATGAAAAACCCTGTCGAAAAGATCTTGAAGGAATCGAGCGTCGTCTCGGAGCTCTACCACAAGCTGTCGAAGCTCAGGGGCAAGCTCGACAAGGAGATGAACGCCATCGGGAAGAAGTTCTCCAACGAGATAACGAAGATAGAGAAAAAGGCCAAGAAGAAGCTCAAGGCCGTCGAGCATGCCCAGCTATGGGAAAAGGGCGGCTTTGAGAAGCTCGCCGTGAAGGTCCACAAGAAGACCGAGGCCCTGATGAAAACGGCCCAGAAGGACTGCAAGCTGGTGATAGCGAAGCTGAGGAAGTAAGGGATGATGAAAGCCGGGGCGCGAAAGCGCCCCGGCTTTTTAGTAGGGGGCTCCGCCCAACAAAAGCAAGGCGCCAAATCAAAAAATGGTGGCGCAGCCACCCTACCCTACTGCGACATGTAAGGAAAAAAACCTATTACATTGCGCTTGCGACCATGTTCAAGCAGTGAGAGTCCTGTGTCCTTAAACTATTCAGGCCCAAAGTTTCTTAATGGCATTGCCTTATTGCGGGCTATTGCAGTTCTGTTTGTCATGTACGCCCATCTTGTAGGCCAAAATCAATATGTCATCTTATGGCCCAAGCAGCTCTTAACCGAATACTTCTTTGAGCCTTTAAATATTGTTCAGCATGGTGGCGCTCTTGGCGTGGCGATCTTCTTTTTGGTGAGCGGCTACATTATCCCCTATGTAGCACAGCATGAAACCTTCAAAGAGTTTGCCCTGAAGAGATTTTTCAGGATATATCCGCCATTCCTTTTTTCGATTCTATTCATAGCCGCCGCCTTTATATTGTTGGCATTTTTAAAGGTCAAAACCTATGGCTTTATGTCGTCTGAGCATTTTATTCCCAAAAACATCATTCTGAGTGCATCCTTGACTAATTATTTCTTTCAGATCAAGAATATAAACAGTGTCGCATGGACGCTCGCGATCGAGATCTTATTCTATGTCTGGATCTCTCTAATATTGGGTGTCCTTTTCAAAAGACCTCCTTTTGCTATTCTTGTAACTTTCACCTCGTCTGTACTGTTGCTAGGAAGCAAAGTGCTTTTTAATTTTCAAGGAGAATTGGTCAATTGTTTTATGTTCATCTGTTTTATGTTTCTGGGTACCTTAATATACCTAAGGCAGGCAGGGCTGATATCAAGACTCCATCTGGTTTTTTGGACGGCCCTTTTCTGGATATTATTTTTATATCATGTCGACCTGCACGTTGTGCCACCTGCGCCTCAATATGAGACGCCGGGGTATGCCGCTTCCTATGGCCTTGCTTATTTGATTTTTGTATTAGCCGTATTCTTTGAGCCCAGGATCAGGCTTGGTCCAATATTTAAGTTCATCTCTGACAGAAGCTATTCGATCTATTTATTCCATGGCACAATCGGCGTTTTCTTAATCGGATCGCTATATGCTATTATTGGTATCCATCTCACATTGATACTTGCCTTTTCTGCTATCTTTCTGTGCTGCCATTTAGCCTATAAATTTGTTGAAAAGCCCTCTCAGGTTTTGGCGAGAAAACTATTAGGTAGGACAGATAGCAATAGCTTATCTAGGAGTGTAGTAAAAGATGTGTAAATAGTATCGTAGGCTGGGTTGAGCGTAGTGAAGTAATCACACCTTAACCTTGAGATTGCTTCGTCGCCGAAAGCGTTCCTCGCAACCCCTCTCCCTCAACGGGAGGGGCAATAAAAAACCGGGTCGGCTTTCGCCTTCCCGGTTTTTGTTTTTATCCGTAAATCTTACGCCAGATCCAGCACGCTCACCTTTGCCGCCACCTGCTGTGATATCTCGACAAAGGCCTTTGAGTGGACGGAGGCCGGGTCAGCGTGGACTATCGGCATGCCTGTGTCCCCGCCCTCCCTTATCGCCATGTCGAGGGGGATCTTGCCGAGGAGCGGCACATTGTACCGTTCGCTCGTCTTCTCTCCTCCGCCGTGGCTGAATATCTCGGACGTCCCATTGCAATGCGGGCAGACGAAGAAGCTCATGTTCTCAACTATCCCCAGTACAGGCACCTTGACCTCCTTGAACATCTTTATCGCCCGCCTCGCGTCTATTAGGGCAACGTCCTGCGGCGTGGTGACGATGACCGCGCCGGTAAGGGGTATGGTCTGGACAAGGGTAAGCTGGACGTCTCCTGTGCCGGGCGGGAGGTCGATGACCAGATAGTCGAGATCGCCCCACTCAACCCCCACGAGGAACTGCTTAACGAGCTGCATGACAAGCGGCCCCCTCCAGATAAGCGGGGTCTCCTCGTCGAGCATGAAGCCTACGGAGATGAGCTTAACGCCATACTTCTCAAGCGGCACAAGCCGCTCTTCAGGCGTTGCCTGAAGCGGTTCATGGATGCCGAACATAAGCGGCAGGCTCGGCCCGTAGAGGTCTGTATCAAGAAGGCCGACCTTCGCGCCCGATTGCGCCAATGAGACGGCCAGGTTCACGGCTACGGTAGATTTGCCGACGCCGCCCTTGCCGCTCGCTACGGCTATAGTGTTCTTGACGCCGGGTATCTGCTCCTTATCGGGCAGTTGCTTTGATTTCGGCACCTGCGCCCCTGTGGTAAGGGATACATCGGTTACACCGGGTATCGCCTTCACCGCGTTCACGCAGTTGGCCTCAAGCTCTTTCTTTAATGGGCAGGCCATCGTGGTGAGGACCAGGTTGAAGCTCACCCTGGTCCCCTCGACCTTCACGTCCTTTATCATGTTGAGGGTGACGAGGTCCTTGCCAAGCTCTGGGTCCATTACGGCGCTCAATGCCTTGAGCACCTGGGATTCGGTTATATTTGACAATTAATTACCTCCGGTCCTTGGTCCGTTTTCGGGTTGATTCCGCGCTGCTTGCGGCTTTTATCGGCTCTTTGTCCTCTATGGGGCAGGATATCGGCGCTTCTTATCCGCCCATTGGAATCCCATCCCCCCATTCAAGGGAAAGGGTGGGAAGTAAGATCAGCAAAACAATCGCGAGGCGGTCTTCTTACCTGGAAGCCGCCTCGTTAAGCGCCGTCATGAGCTCTTCAAGGGGCGCTCCGTCCCTTCTCGCTGCCGCCTCTATCGAGACAGCCCCGCCGCAGCATGAGTCTATGCGGAACTGCGTGAATATCCCGATAGTCTTGGGGAAGAGCTTTATGCAGTCGTTTACGACCATGTACTTGTTTACCTTGCTCATCATCTCACCTTCTTCTTGCCGGCTATCTCGTTCAGGTCCCTTAGAAGGGCGTCCATGTCAACGCTGTGCATCTGTGAGCCGAAGTCTATATCCTCATAGTCGGCGCCGGGGCAGTCATCGCACCCCTTGAAGTACCTCCTGAACACCTCTATCGTATCAGGGTACTCCTCCATCACCTTGCCGATTATCATTTCCTTTGTGATGGGCATATAACTATTTCGGAGGCGCCGGTGGCGGCGGGGCTGCCTTTACGGTCATGAGCATATTGGTGGCGAAGAAGACGATGGAGATCGCCTCGACGACCGAGAAGATGGCCAGAGTCGCCATCTCGCCGGAATCGTTGCGTATCACCCAGCCTGCCGCCATGCCGATGAGGCCGATATTCGCGAGCCAAAGCTGCGCCTTTGCGAGCGGGTCGCTGTAGAGAGGGCGTCCGCTGAACCTGGGCAGTATATGGTATGCCACGCCGTAGATCATCATGGACATCCATCCGAGGAGGTTGAAGTGGGTGTGTATCGGCATCCACGGGTATACCGGGCCGGCTATACTCATGTGAAGCCCAAGGAGTATAGCGGCAAGGAAGTAGATGATCGCAAAGCGTATGAACCAGACTGTTATACTGCTCATTCAGTATCCTCCTAATGGACTGAGCGTGCTAACCTCGCTCGCCTTCGTCGCGCCTCGGTCTGCTTTGTTCTGACGCTCGGTCGTGCAATTCTAACAGGCTGCTGAAAAACTTTTTGAGCAGCCTGAACAAAACCTGTGTTTTTCAGCAACCTGCCTAAGGTACTATATATCAGCCTGCCGCCTTGACAGGGGCGGGCTGGCAGACGTCCACTGGACAGACTTCGGCGCATGCGCCGCACTCTGTGCAGAGCTTGGGGTCTATGGTGTAGGGGTTGCCTTCGGAGATCGCCCCTTCAGGGCACTCTGGCAGGCATACGCCGCACGCGACACAATCCTCGAGTATGTGATAGGACATAAAGACCTCGTTATTTTTCTGTAAGTGCCGGATTTGTCATGTGTTTATATATTCCGGCTGAGAGTTGCACCCATGGCGTCCGGCTGGACTGAAGCACAGCCGCTGAAGCTTAAGCAGGATGCTAATAAAGCCTGTCAAGGCATCGACCTGGCCGGGTCTGCCCCGGCCAGGTCTCACATTGCCAAAAAGCTTCGGGAAGACCTCTCAGATAGAGAGGACCTGCTTTACTTCCGGGACCTTTTCCTTTATAGCCCTCTCAACGCCCATGACGAGTGTTATCTGCGCGCTGGGGCAGCCTGAGCACGCGCCCTGGAGCTGTACCCTTACGACCCCCTGGGCCTCGTCTATATCAACGAGCTCGACATCTCCGCCGTCAGCCTGCAGCGCCGGCCTGATACCGTTAAGAGCCTCTTCGACCCTGTCTCTAAGCATTTTGTATATCCTCCATGGAAATGGTTGTTGAAAACACTCTATTATACCTCAAAATATAAAGCTCTTTCAAGCCGGAATAAATGATTTCCGTCATGTCATGCGCCCTTGCCATGTTGTAAAAAGTATACACAGGCTGTGGGTGAAGGGCATCCGGCCTGGACGTATCTTGCAATAACTGAGGTATTCTGGTATTTTAGAGTTATTCTGGTATTTTTAAAGGAAAGCGTCTTATGAAAAAAACATATGATCTCGTGACAGAGGCTCAAGGCTCTCCGGCCTCCGGTTTGGCCTTTGGCTGGCTTGCCCTGGCGGTATTTTCCCTCGTCTTTGCCGGGGTATTCGCCCTCCTTGTGGCACTGGCGAGGACGCCTGTACTTGAGGATATGCTCCCGCTCGGGCGGGACTATATCTATGTGGCCCTCGTCGGGCACGTAGTCCTTGCGGTTGTCATATGGTTCCTCGCCTTCAAGGGCTTTCTCTGGGTCTTCTCGTCGGCATGCGTGGCTGGCAGGTCTGTCTTTTCAATGGCCCTCGGTTGGGCTTCGCTCGCTCTTTCTGCCATCGGTATGTCCCTGGTCGTAGTCTCAGCCGTCCTGGGGCTTGGGGCGGCCGAGCTTGCCAACTATGTGCCCGTCCTCCTGACCCCTGTCTTCTATGCGGGGCTCATATGCTTCGCTTCGGGTATATTACTCAATATCGTAAATACGTTCCTCTCAGTCCTCTTCGGTGGCAAGGGGAAGCTCCCGGTACTCACCTTCGGCATGCTCATCGCCGGGGCAGCGGTAGCCGTGGCCTTCTTTGACTTCGCCCTCTCAGGCTGGTTCCAGTACTCGACAGGCAAGATGTACCTTGACTTTGAAAGACTATTCTGGGGCGGAGGGCATATACTCCAGTTCGCCAACACCATCGCGATGGCTACCGTCTGGCTCTACCTCGTAAAACGGGTGCTCGGCAGGAACGCCATTGGTGATACCGCCGCAAAGGCCATATATGTCATCTTCCTTATCTTCATCCTGCCTTCTCCTGTGCTTTTCTTCTTGTACGATACCTCCTCGCAGGCCTATAAGGACAGCTTCACATGGCTCATGCAGTGGGGCATCGGCCCCTCTGTAGGCATATTCATGATAGCTGTCTACTGGACTTTGTTGGCCACAATGCGCAGGCCGTGGAAGGACCCGGCCTTCTCCTCTTTGGTCCTCTCGATCTCTGTCTTTTCACTCGGCGGGCTCATAGGCATCGGCATAGACGGAGTCAACACCATCATACCGGCCCATTACCACTGCGTCATAGGCGCGGTCACGATAGCGTTCATGGGCCTTTTCTACGAGATCCTGCCGGACTTCAACAGGGCCTTGTGGAGCAGAAGGCTCGCCGCGGTCCAGCCGTACCTCTATACCCTCGGCATAGTCCTCTTTGCGGTCGGGCTCTTCCTCGCGGGCTCTCATGGCGTTGCGAGAAAGACCTACGGGAGCGAGCAGAACCTCAATACGCTCGGAAAGCTCATAGGCATGTCGATAATGGGCTTGGGCGGGCTGGTGGCCATCGCCGGCGGGATCGCCTTTGTAGTAAACGCCATTATGTCGCTCTTCGGTAAAAAGGCCGCTCAGGAGGCCCCTGTCGGGCTTGCCGGGCGCGCGTAACGGCCCGTCTTATTTGTGTTTTCTGAAATAAAAATGACCAGAGGAGTTACCAGATGACGGTGATGAAATACCTGCCGGTTTTCAAGCTCCGGATCTGCAGCCTCATAACCTTCAGCGCCATAGTGGGCCTTATCTCTTCGGCCTCCGGCGGCTTCAGCTTTGGCAAGATGGCCTTCCTGGTCCTGGCAACCATGCTCGCCGCAGCCTCCGCGAGCGCCTTCAACCATTACTTTGACAGCGACATCGACTCGGTGATGAAAAGGACGAGCCGCAGGCCCCTGCCTTCCGGGGTAGCAGGCTCAAGGGTGGTGCTTGTCATGGCCGCCGCCCTTTTCATCCTTTCCCTGGCTGTCTCCTTTACCGCGCTCAACTACATGGTCGCCCTCCATCTCGCGCTCGGGGCCTTCGTCTACGCCATCATATACACCGTGTGGCTCAAAAGGAGGAGCTGGGTCAATATAATCATCGGCGGGCTTGCAGGCAGCTTCGCCGTGCTCGCCGGCGGCGCATCGGCAAGCCCGGACCTGTGTATGCCCCCGGTCCTTCTTGCCATAGTCATGTTTTTCTGGACGCCATCGCATTTCTGGAGCTTCGCCATATATCACAGGGACGAGTACGCGAAGGCCGGGGTCCCCATGCTGCCCGTAGTGGTCGGCGACAGGCGGACCGCCCTCTATACCCTTATAAATACTATCCTTCTCGTGACCTCCTCGCTCGTGCCCTGGGTCCTGGGCTACAGCGGGGTGGTCTATCTTGCATCGGCCGTTCTCCTCGGGGCCTATTTTATCTACTGGAATGTAAGGCTTGTGCGGGACCCGGCAAGGGAGATCGCCTGGAAGAACTTCAAGGTATCCATGCTATACCTGGGGGTGCTTTTCACCTCTGTCATAGTTGACATGGCCGTAAGGAACATGGGATAATTCTAACCGAAAGGCGGCCCCCAAAGCCATTCTACAAAGTTCTTGACAAGGCAATGGGTTGACTGTATTCTTTGTTTCTCAAATTTCCTTATACCAAGGAGGACTCACATGCGTAAAATATTAGGAATTGGCATACTCGCTCTCGGTCTCGCCGCTTTCACAGTACCTGCGATGGCCGCTGACGGCGCAGCTGTCTACAAGGCGAAGTGCGCTCCGTGCCACGGCGCCGACGGACAGGGCACCGCGATGGCCCCCGGCTTCAAGGGCAGCGAGTGGGTAAGGAGCACCGCTGACGCCGAGATCGCCACCGTCATCACAGCCGGCCGCGAGGGCGCCGCGAAGAAGTACAAGCAGTTCGCCATGGGCATGCCCAAGCAGAAGCTCTCCGACGATGATGTAACGGCCGTTGTGGCCCACATCAAGGGGCAGGCGAAGTAAAAGTTTATTAAGCTCTACTCGAAGGGCCCGGTCTTTCCGGGCCCTTTCTTTTTCCCCGCAATTTGAAGCCGCTCGATGCCGTTTTTTTTTATCTTGATGACAGCCGGACGCAGTTGACAACCGTTTCGAAATCATCGATAATTGCTGGATAATATTTTTTAAAATCCTACAATAAAACCCATTCTTTTTAAGGTTTTTCAGTTCAATGGAGCAACATCCATCTGTCGCTTTTTTAGCGGCAGATTTGAACTCAATAAGAGCCCGAACCATTATTAATTGCTAACACGCGAACAATCGGAGGTGGAACTTGTCAGGCTCAAGGTCTGTATATGTCGGCATCGACATCGGCTCAGTAAGCGCCAATACGGTAGTACTTGATGAGCACAAAAACCTGCTCGAAGAACATTACACCAGGACCAAAGGCGAACCCTTCGAGACATCCCTCGCTATCCTCACAGAACTGATCGAAAAATACGGAAAAGCCAATATCAGGCTCGTGGCCGCCACCGGCTCCGGCGGTAAGCTCATAGCCCCTCTCATAGGCGCCGGCTTTACCAACGAGGTCATAGCTCAGGCCAAGGCGACCGCGGTCTTCCATCCTGAGGCGAGGACGGTAATAGAGATGGGCGGACAGGACGCCAAGCTCATCTTCCTCACCCCGGAGGGCGAAGACGGCAATCTCAGGATGTCTGATTTCCAGATGAACTCCGTTTGCGCCGCCGGCACAGGCTCTTTCCTCGACCAGCAGGCATGCAGGATGAACCTTACGATAGAAGATTTCGGGCACCTGGCCCTGAAGGCCGAACACCCGCCAAGGGTCGCCGGAAGGTGCTCGGTCTTCGCCAAAAGCGACATGATACACCTCCAGCAGATAGCTACCCCCGACTACGACATCGTGGCCGGGCTCTGCTACGCGGTCGCGAGAAACTTCAAGGCCACCATTGGAAAAGGCAAGGACTTCATAAGCCCGGTCTCCTTCCAGGGCGGAGTTGCCGCCAACCTCGGCGTGAGAAAGGCCTTCAAGGAGGTCCTTGAGCTCGAAGACAAGGACTATATCATCCCGGCGCATTATGCTTCGATGGGAGCCCTCGGGGCTGTCTTTACCTGCCTTGAGATGGGCAAGGCCATAGGCGCGTTCAAGGGCGTGGAGGGGCTTCAAAACTTCATGGCCACTGGCAGGAAGAACGACAGGTCGCTTGAGAAGCTTCAAAGGCCCGAGGGCCATCCCTCTCAGAGGATGAGCGCCGCTGGCTATGAGCTTCAACCGGGCAGGAAGATAGACGCCTACATGGGCATCGACGTGGGCTCGACCAGCACGAACGTCATCCTCGTCGACAGGGACCTGAAGCTTATAACCAAGAGGTACCTCGCTACCGCCGGGCGCCCGCTTGAGGCGATAAGAGAGGGGCTCAGCTCGGTCGGGGACGAATGCGGCGAGTACGTGAACGTCATGGGCGTCGGCACGACCGGCTCCGGCAGATATCTTTCAGGCGACTTCATCGGAGCGGATATCATAAGGAACGAGATAACCGCGCAGGCCACAGCCGCCGCCGAGATAGACCCGGAGGTCGACACCATATTCGAGATAGGCGGCCAGGACTCGAAGTACATTGCCATGAACGACGGCGTTGTCGTTGACTTCGAGATGAACAAGGTATGCGCCGCGGGCACGGGGTCGTTCCTCGAGGAGCAGGCGGAAAGGCTCGGCATAAGCATCAAGGGCGAGTTCAGCGATCTCGCGCTCGGCAGCCCCACCCCGCCCCCCATGGGCGAGAGGTGCACGGTCTTCATCGAATCAGACATGGTCAGCTTCCAGCAGAAGGGCGTTGAGAAGGACGGGCTCGTGGCCGGCCTCTCGTACTCCATCGTCCACAACTACCTTAACAGGGTCGTTGGAGACAGGAAGATAGGCAACAAGATATTCTTCCAGGGCGGCACAGCCGCGAACCTGGGGGTCGTGGCGGCCTTCGAGAAGGTCACTGGCAAGAAGATCACCGTCCCCGAGAACCACGACGTGACCGGCGCCATCGGCGCGGCCATACTCGCGGCAAGGGAGATGCCTGCCGGGGCCAGGACCAGGTTCAAGGGCTGGGACGCGGGGAAGAAGAAGTACGAGCTTACCTCTTTCGAGTGCAGGGACTGCTCGAACGTCTGCGAGGTAAGGAAAGTCGTCATGGACGGCGAAGCCCCGCTCTATTACGGCGGCAGGTGCGAAAAGTACGACGTGAAGAGGGACGACAGCAAGAACAGCCACCTTCCGGACCTTTACAAGGAGAGGGAGAAGCTCCTCTTCTCCGCCTATACAGGCAAGGTCGCCGGTAAGGCCGCCCCTGTCATAGGCTTCCCCAGGATGCTCACCATGTACGAGCTCTACCCGTTCTGGAAGGCCTTCTTCGATGTCCTGGGCTTCAGGACCCAGATGTCGTCGCCGACCAACAAGGATATAATAAAGAACGGCATAGAGCAGATAGTGACCGAGACCTGCTTCCCGATAAAGGTTGCGCACGGGCACGTAAACGAGCTTGTCGAAAAGGGCTTGAAGAAGATATTCATCCCTTCGATAGTGAACATGAAGCCCGCCAAGGAAGGGCAGACCGCTACACAGCTCTGCCCCTACGTGCAGACGATGCCGTACCTTTGCAACTCGGCCTATGACTTCAAGTCCAAGGGCGTAGAGGTGCTCGCCCCGGTTATACACTTCAACACCAAAGAGTCGATACTGAAAAAGGAGTTCTACGACTTCGGCAAGACGCTCGGCAAGGGCAGGGGAGAGGTCGACAAGGCGCTCAAGGCGGCTTTTGGCGCGCAGGACTTGTTCAAGAAGAGGCTCCTTAAGCGCGGCAAGGAGGTCGTGGATGGCCTTAAGCCCGATGACACGGCCCTCGTCATTGTGGGCAGGGCCTATAACACTATGGACTCAGGGATAAACCTCGAGCTCCCGCAGAAGCTCCGCGAGATGGGCACTATCGCCATCCCCTTCGACATGCTTGACCTCGACAGCGCCACCGACGAGACCCTGGGCGTGGACATGTACTGGAGGAGCGGGCAGAAGATACTCGCGACAGCGAAGATGACGAAGAACGACGAGAGGCTCTTCGCGGTCTACATAACCAACTTCGGCTGCGGCCCCGACTCGATGATAACCCACTTCTACAAGGACCTGTCAGGCGGCAAGCCCTTCCTCCAGCTCGAGATAGACGAGCACTCCGCCGACGCGGGGGCCATAACCAGGTGTGAGGCCTTCCTCGACTCGATCAGGAACACAAAGGGCAAGCTCAAGATAAGGTCCGAAGAGAAGGCAGCGCTCAAGCGCACCAATATCAAAAAGAAGCTCTACATCCCGAACATGTGCGACGGGGTATACGGCATGGCCGCCGCCTTCCAGGCCTGCGGCCTCGACGCCGAGGTCATGCCCGCGCCGGATGACGAGTCCCTCAAGTGGGGCAGGCGCTACACCTCCGGCAGGGAGTGCTATCCGACGATACTGACGACCGGGGACATGGTAAAGATAGTCAAGAGGGAGGACTTTGTCCCTGAGCGTAGCGCCTTTTTCATGCCGTCGGGCGAAGGCCCGTGCAGGTTCGGCCAGTACAACAGATTGCACAGGCTCATACTCGACGAGCTCGGCTTCAAGGATGTCCCGGTCTTCGCGCCTGACCAGGACGGCAAGCTCTACAAGGAGCTCGATATCGTCGGCGGCAACTTCCCGAGGCTCGCGTGGTGGGGGATAGCAGGCATAGACCTCCTTGAGAAGAGGCTCTTCGAGACCAGGCCCTACGAGAAGAACCCTGGCGAGACCGAGCGCGTCTACTGGCAGGCCGTAAGCAAGCTCTGCGACGCGGTAAGGCAGAAGAGGTTCCCGGACAAGGAGCTCGAGGACGCAAGCGAGGCCTTCAACAGGATACCCGTGAGCGAACCGGGCAGCAGGCCCGTCATCGGCATAGTCGGCGAGATATACGTCCGGAGCAACAGGTACAGCAACGAAGGTGTCATAAAGAAGCTCGAGTCCCTCGGCGCCGAGGTGCGGATCCCCACCATAGGCGAGTGGATATACTACACCAACTTCTGCAACAAGCGTAAGAGCTGGGAGAGAGGCCAGTTCAGCGACTACTTCAGGACCATCGCGAGCGAGTTCTTCCAGAAGAGGGACGAGAAGAAGATGGAGGATATCATCAGCCGTGACCTGAGGGCCGGCCACGAGCCGCCCACCAAGGAGATCCTCCGGAACGCGGCCCCCTACCTGCACGACTCGTTCGAGGGCGAGGCGGTCCTTTCTATCGGCAAGTCGATAGACTATATCTCGAACGGGGCGCACGGCATAGTCAACGCCATGCCCTTCACCTGCATGCCGGGTACTGTCGTAAACGGGCTCCTGAAGACGGTCCGCGAGGACAACGACAACATACCCTACCTCAACATGGTCTTTGAGGGCAACGAGGACACCAATGCCGTTACCAGGATGGAGGCCTTTGTCCACCAGGCGAGGGAGTTCATGCTGAGGAACCGAGAGGGTGTCCAGACAAAGATAAACCACTCAGAAGAAGCCCCGGCGTACAGCGCCTAAAAGATGGAAGAAGCCGTAATCATCGTTCTTTCGGTCCTGGTCCTGGGCCTTGTTGCCGCCCTTTTCATGGCGGCAAAGGCCCGGGGCACGGACTCCTTCCAAGCCGGGATAGATTCCTTAAGGTCAGAGGTACAGAAGTCCCTTACAGAGACCACCAGGCACATAGACAGCCAGCTCGCCTCAGTTACCGGCCAGGTCGCGGAGCAGCTCTCATCTGTAGCCAGCCAGCTCAACTCATCCACAGGCCAGATAAACAATCGAATGGACAACGCACAGAGGGCCGTGGGCGAGGTGCGCCATGCCCTTGGCGAGCTTACGAAGGCGACCGAGCAGGTCTTTGAGATAGGCAAGAGCATCTCAGGGCTTGAAAAGATACTCGCCGCGCCAAAGGCAAGGGGCGGGTTTGGTGAATTACTGCTTGGCGAGCTTCTTTCGCAATGCCTTCCTGCAGACCGGTTTGAGCTGCAGCACGGCTTCTCGGACGGCGCAAGGGTCGACGCTATCATAAGGCTTAAAGAGGGGCTCGTGCCCATAGATTCGAAGTTTCCGCTGGAGAACTTCAGAAAACTGATCGAGGCGCAGACTGACGATGAACGGCGAGGAGCCGGAAGAAGGTTCGCGACCGATTGCAGGAAACATGTCGACGCGATAGCCTCGTCCTATATCCGCCCAATCGAGGGCACCTTGAGCTTCGCCTTGATGTATGTGCCTGCCGAGAGTGTCTATTACGAGCTTATAACCAGGACCGACGACAGCGGGGCCGCCCTTTCCGATTACGCCCTTTCGAAGAAGGTCGTGCCGGTCTCTCCAAACAGCTTCTACGCCTACTTGCAGACCATACTCATGGGGCTCAAGGGCATGGAGATAGAGGAGAGGGCCGGGGAGATACTCGCTCACCTCACAAGCCTTCGGGGCGGGTTCGAGAGGTTCGCGTCCGACCTCGACACCCTCGGAGGCCACATATCGCGCGCCAAATCCAAGTACGACGAAGTGGAAAGAAAGGCCCGCCAGTTCGGGGAGAGGCTGGAGGCCGGGGCAGGAGAGGAGAGGGAGAAGGTTTAGCATTATTTCATCCCCCTTTTCTAAAGGGGGATTGAGGGGGCTTATAAAATCGACGAAAGATAATCTCCCCCTGCCCCTCTTTAGAAAAGAGGGGTAAATCGCTCAGAATGACAATAAGTCCCTCCCCGCCCTTGACGGGAGGGGATTGAGGGCGGGTTCAGGTTTAAAACCTGAACCCGTAGATTTTGTACTTAAAAACACATCGGGCATAAGGCGTAGCGAGCCTAAGGGTGGGGGAAGGGCGCGCGAGCCGGGGAAGCAGGAGCGAGGGCCGAATGGGCCGAGCCTTATGCCCAGAAAAGCGCGGCAGCGCGCAAAAGGTTTTTTGCAATAGAGCTGAAAACAGATTGCTCGTTTTTCGCTCGATAGCATCTCCTCCCGACCATCTCCCCAGGGAAGAGGGTTAAATCCGAATACTCTTTTCCATTTGCCTCCAACTCCCCTCAGTCGTATCATTAGAAGTTGGAGGTTTTTTTATTTGAAAAGCACGCAAAGCGGCGAGCGGCTTAAAGTCGGCATCGCCCTCGCCTCTCTTTACATACTCTGGAGCTCGACCTACCTTGCCATAAGGATAGCGATAGAGTCGATCCCGCCCTTCATGATGGCTGGCTTGCGTTTTTTCATTACCGGATGGGCGCTCTACCTTTTTTTGAGGTTACGCGGGGTCGGCGCGCCTGAGAAAAGGCAATGGCTCGCTGGCGCGGCCGTAGGCGCTCTACTCCTCCCTGTCGGCAACGGCGGGGTCGTCTACGCAGAGCAGTGGGTGGCCTCATCTCTTGCGGCACTTGGGGTGGCGACCGTCCCCCTTTGGACGGTACTCTTCGGCTGCCTCTGGAAGAGGCGTCCCACGTGGATAGAATGGGCAGGCGTTCTCCTGGGCCTTGCCGGTGTGGTGCTCCTCAACTTTGAAGGTGACTTGAGGGCGCACCCTATAGGCGCTTTAGCCCTCGTAATAGCCACTATCGGCTGGTCTTTCGGCTCTGCATGGGGTAAGGAGCTGCCGCTCCCAAAGGGGCTTATGAACGGGGCGGTGCAGATGATATCCGGCGGCGCGCTCTTTTTCGTGATGAGCGTCCTCTGGGGCGAGCCGATGCCGGACGCGGTCTCCTCCCGCTCTCTCATCGCGCTTATATATCTCATGATCTTCGGCGCGTTAATAGGCTTCAGCGCATATACATACCTCATTAATAACGTCCGGGCATCCCTTGCCACATCATACGCTTATGTAAACCCGGTCTTTGCCGTGCTCCTTGGCGTTGCCGCGGCTGGCGAGAGGATATCAGCGGCAGGGGTGGCGGCAATGCTCGTCATAGTGGGCGCGGTAATGCTCGTCCTTTTGGGCGGCCCTTCCATGAAACAGAGCGATTGACTTGGCATGTTCTTTTGCCGTATCATATTTTAATCGAGATAGTCTTGAAATCTTTAGCGTCCAGAGGATAAAGTGAAAAAGAAAACCTACAACGTTGCCATTGCCGGCGCAACCGGCGTGGTCGGCAGGGAGTTCATAAAGATACTCGAGGAGAGGGACTTTCCGGTCGGAGAGATAAAGCTCCTCGCCTCCGAGCGGAGCGCCGGGACAAGGATAGAGTTCAAGGGCAACGAAGAGCTCGTGACCGACCTCGACGACGAGACCTTCGAGGGTATTGACATAGGCCTCTTCTCACCCGGCGGGAGCGTGAGCGCCAAGTACGCGCCGAGGGCCGCAAGAGCGGGCTGCATAGTCATCGACAACACCAGCCACTTCAGGATGGACCCTGACGTGCCGCTCGTCGTGCCCGAGGTCAACCCCAAGGACATCGGCCTCTACAAGAAAAAGAAGATAATAGCCAACCCCAACTGCTCTACCATCCAGATGGTGGTCGCCTTAAAGCCCATCCACGATAAGTACAGGATAAAGAGGGTAGTCGTCTCCACCTACCAGTCGGTCTCCGGCGCGGGCAAGGAGGCGATGGAGGAGCTTTCAAGCCAGGTAAAGGATCTCTTCAACATGAAGGAGCCCAACGTCAACGTCTTCCCGCACAGGATAGCATTCAACTGCCTGCCGCAGATAGACTCCTTCCTTGATAACGGATATACGAAGGAAGAGATGAAGATGGTCAACGAGACGCACAAGATATTCGGCGACGATAGCGTAAAAGTGACCGCAACGACCGTAAGGGTGCCGGTCTTCGTGGGCCACTCGGAATCGGTCAATATCGAGACAGAAAAGCCCATCGACCCGAAGGATGTCCAAAAGCTCCTCTCCAAGGCCCCCGGCGTCGTTGTCATAGACGAGCCCAAGGAGAGCGCCTACCCCATGGCAGTCGACATAGCGGGCCAGGACGAGGTCTTCGTCGGCAGGATTAGGAGGGACGACACTGTCCCCAACGGCCTCAATATGTGGATAGTGGCCGATAACCTCCGCAAGGGCGCGGCCCTTAACGCCGTGCAGATTGCCGAGGTACTCATAAAGGAATATATCTGATACCTAACAAAAATCGGAGTTTTTCAGCAACCTGCTAAATTTCAAGCCCTCTCCCGTAAGGGGGAGGGCTTTTTGTTTGGGCCATGCGCAATATAAAGCTTTTAATAGAGTACGAAGGCACCAACTACGCCGGATGGCAGGTGCAGGCGGGGCTCCCCACCATACAGGGGGCGCTTATAGAGGCCGCTTCCCGGCTTACCCATGGGCAGGCCCAGGTTGCCGGGGCCTCGCGAACAGATGCCGGGGTGCACGCCTTGGGGCAGGTGGCGAGCCTCAGAACAGATTCCAGCATCCCAAGCCACAAGATAATGCAGGGCATGAACTTCTTCCTTCCGAAGGATATCGTCATAAAGGAAGCGGCTGAGGCGCCGCCGGATTTCGACCCAAGGAGGGGCTCCAAGGGCAAGGTCTATCTATATAGGATAATAAACAGGGACCACCCTTCGGCCATCGTCCGCAACTTCACCTGGCACGTCTTCGCCTCCCTTGACATCGCCGCCATGCGGCAGGCCGCGGCTCATCTGATAGGAGAGAAGGACTTCTCATCATTCAGGGCGGCTGGCTGTGAGGCCATCCATCCTATAAGAGAGGTCACCTCCGTTGAGCTATTCGACAGGGGAGAGGGGCTTATCGAGATAGAGGTCAGGGGAACGGCCTTCCTCCGGCACATGGTCCGCATAATGGCCGGAACCCTTGTCGCCGTTGGCAAGGGGAAGATAAGGCCGGATGAGCTCCCGGACATAACAGAGGCGAAGCAGAGGGCTGCCGCCGCCATGACCGCCCCGGCGCAGGGGCTCTGCCTGGTGAAGGTGGAATATTAACGGTTTTCCTGTTTATTCTCGCTAAAGACGCCCTCTTCATCGCAACGCAAGTCCTTTAAAACCCTTGTTTTTCCCTTTCCCCTGTAGCATACTTTATAGCTGGATAAATCTCATTAAGGAACGGTTTTTCTATGGAAATAACGCTCGGACCGGTCCTCTTTGATTGGCCGAAGGACGAGGTCTTGAAGTTCTATGAAGAGGCCTCCAGGATGGATGTTGACAGGGTCTACATCGGCGAGGTGGTCTGCACCAGGAAGATAGGCCTCAGGATGAACGACATCGAGGGGATAATAAAGCTTCTCCAGGACTCTGGCAAGAAAGTGATCCTTTCGACCCTCGCGGTCATATCGAACGAGGAGGAGCTTGAGTTCACGAGAAAGCTCCTTCATCTCCCATGCCCGGTCGAGGCCAACGACATGTCCGTCTTCAACATGGCAGGGGAGAGAGAACTTGTCGCCGGGCCTCATATCACCGCCTATAACGCGCCAACGATAGAGTTTTTTAAGTCCATCGGGGTAAAAAGGGTCGTCTTCCCCGTGGAGCTGCCGAAGGCGTCTATCGAGCACGACCTGAGGGCCACCGGCATATTCGGCGAGGTCTTCGCCCACGGCAAGGTCCCCCTTGCCTTCTCGTGGCGGTGCTACACCTCCCGCGCCTTCGGTCTCAATAAGACAAATTGCAAGCACCACTGCATGAAGTACCCCGATGGCATGGAGTTGAAGACCGTTGACGGCGAGCCGATCTTCAGCGTCAACGGCACCTCGATATTGAGCGCGAGCACCTATTCGCTCGTTGAGTTCGTCGAGGACCTTAAGGGCATTGGCGTCGGCGCCTTGCGGATATCCCCTCAGTACAGGAATACCGCGAAGATAGTCGAGGTCTTCAGGGCGCGGGTCAACGGCACGCTCGGGCCCGGCGAAGGCATGAAGGAATTGAAGGCTGTTACGGAAGGGAGCTTCTCAAACGGCTGGTACCATGGCGGTGCCGGCAAGGAGTACTTAAACGCGGTCCTCGGTTGACCGCCGAAAGGAGTCGTCATGGCAGATCTCCTCGATAAGGCGTTGCTCATAGGCTTGGGCCTTGAAAAAAAGGCCAAAGAGGTGCTTGAAGAGCTTGAAAGGTCCGGGAAGGGCTCAAAGGAAGGGACCGGCGAGGCCGGGCTGCCCACCAGGGAAAAGATAGAGAACAAGGTGGTCGATGAGGGGGTAAAGGCCCTCGCGGACTTCCTTTCCCTTATAAGGGGCGCCAGGGAGAAGCTCGAAAAAGAGCTGTCATCTTCCTCTGAGAAGGTGCTCGACAAGCTGAACGTCGCGACCATGGACGATGTGGAAGTCATAAAAGAGATGGCAAGGGTGGCGAGAGAAAAGGTCGACAAGCTCGAAAAGCGGGTCGCTGACCTGGAGTCCCGTCTTGAGAAGGACGAGTTGAAGGAGGAGATGTAAGTCAGCACCCTATGGCAGCGAGCGCTTACAAAAACATACGCAGGCTCAATCGGATAGTCATAACCCTCATAAGGTACGGCTTCGGGGGCCTCGCCAGGGACCTGAGGGTGTTGCCCTCGTTCGTCCCGGCTATAGAGCGGCTCTTCATCTCGAAGAAGGCCAGGGACTTAAGCGCGCCGGTGCGCATACGCCTGGTGCTTGAAGAGCTTGGCCCGACCTTCATAAAGCTCGGGCAGATAGCCTCTACAAGGGCCGATATCCTCCCGCCGGACTGGGTCGAGGAGTTCAAAAAGCTCCAGGACATGGTCCCGCCGGTAGAGTTCGAGGAGGTCAGGCGGATAATAGAAGGCTCTTTCAAGGCGCCCATAGGGGCGAAGTTCGCCTCTTTCGACACTGAGCCGGTGGCCTCTGCGTCGATAGCGCAGGTCCATTACGCGGAGCTATTTGACGGAAGCAAGGTCGCCGTCAAGGTCAGGAGGCCGGGCATAGAGCGCGTCATCGCCTCCGACATATCGGTCATGCACACCATCGCCGGGTTGCTTGACAGGTACGTGTCTGCGGCCCGCCGCTACAGGCCGCACGAGGTGGTAAGCGAGTTCGAGAGGGTAATAAAGAGCGAGCAGGACCTGACCATCGAAGGCGTCAACCTGAACCGCTTCAGCGATATCTTCAAGGACGACCCGCATATCCAGATACCGCGCGTCTTCTGGGACTACACCACAGAGGACGTCCTCACCATGGAGCGCATAAGCGGCACGCCGATAGACGAGGTCGAAACACTCAAGTCCAAGGGCATAGACATCAAAGAGGTCGCTGTCCGCGGCATAGGCATCTTCTTCAAGCAGGTATTCGAGCATGGCATATTCCACGCCGACCTCCACCCCGGCAACATCTTCGTAAGGGACGACGGCGTTATTATCTATCTCGACTTCGGCATCATCGGCAGGCTCGACAGGGACTTGAGGAAGTACCTCGCCAGCATGCTCTTCCACCTGGTGCGCTCGGACTACTACAGGATGGCCCTTGTGCACAGGGAGATGGGCCTTATCGGCGACGACGTGAGCCTCTCTGAGTTCGAGGAGGCGCTCCGCGACATATCGGTGCCCATCTTCGGCAAGTCCCTTGAGAAGATAGACATCTCGGGGCTTCTTATGAAGCTCCTCCAGACTGCCAAGCGCTTCAATATGAAGCTTCAGCCCAACCTCCTTCTTCTTCAGAAGTCGATGGTCATAATAGAGGGCGTGGGCAGGCAACTCTACCCGGATGTAAACATGTGGGAGGTCGCCAAGCCTCTTATCTTCAAGTGGATGGCGAAAGAGAAGCTCTCGCCTAAGATGATAGCCGAGAGGGGCAGGGAGAAGCTCGAAGAGATAATGGAGACGGCCTTTGACCTGCCGGTTAACTTCAATACCCTCCTGAGAAGGACCCTCAGGGAGGACATAAAGATAGGTTTTGTCCACCACAGGCTTGAAGAGGTAACAAACGAGCTTGAGAACGCCGGCAGGAGGATAGGCGGCGGCATAGTCGTAGCCGCGCTCGTCATAGGGGCCTCGCTCGTGGCTGTTTTCTCGAAAGAGGCGACGACGTTTCTGGGCCTCCCTGTGTTGAGCGGCGCCGGTTACCTGGTCGCCGCCATTATGGGCTTGAGGCTCTTCAGGAGGAGCGGCAGGAATGGAAGATAGCAAGGTAAAGGTGGTCGCCATAATACAGTGCGACTTCGCGAAGGAGCGCTGCAGCGGCTTTTGCTGCGTAAACTCATTCTCTAAAAGGATAGACGCCTTTGCGGGATATCCCAAAGATGCCGAGATAATGGCTGTGCCATTCAACTGCGGCGGCTGCCCCGGCAGGAGGATATCCCGGTCTGTGGCTCATCTGGTGAAGAGGGCCAAGAAGAAGGCGGAGATAGAAAAGGACGAGATCGTCTTCCATCTTTCGTCATGCATGGTAACAGACAACGGCCATTATCCGCCGTGCCCGCACCTGGATTATATCGAGAAGATATTGATGAGGAAGGGCGTTAGATATAAAAAGGGGAGCTACAGGAGCAAGACCGCGACAGCGAGGCGGCAGGCGGGGGTTTACGAGCCGTTCGAGTTTTAATTCCCCTCTTTAAAAAAGAGGGGAAGGGGAGATTACTCGCCTTCGTCGCGCCTTGGTCTATTTTGTGCTGACGCTCTGCGACAAAGAAGATTTTGTCATAAGGAGTTTTTAGATGTCCGAGAAGATGACCCACTTCGGGAACCAGACCATCCCGGAAGGTGAAAAAGAGAAGAAGGTCAGGGAGGTATTCGACTCTGTAGCCTCCAGGTATGACCTCATGAACGATCTAATGAGCTTCGGCGTCCACAGGTTCTGGAAGAGGTTCGTCGCCGCTGAGACGGGCTTGAGGCCCGGGCAGTCGGCGATAGATGTCGCCGGAGGCACCGCCGATATATCTCTACTCATGGCAGACAGGGTCGGCGAAGCCGGCAATATCGTCGTCTTCGACATAAACGGCGAGATGCTTAAATACGGCAAGGAGAAGTGCGTTGACCGCGGGTACCTGAAGAACATCCGCTTCGTGCAGGGCAACGCCGAGGACATAGCCTTCGATGATAATACGTTCCATTGCGCAACCGTCGGCTTCGGCATAAGGAACGTAACGCACCTCGACCGGGCTTTCAGGGAGATGACAAGGGTAGTGAAGCCCGGAGGCAAGGTCATCTGCCTTGAGTTCTCGCACCCGACGAGCAAACTATTCAAGAAGGCCTACGACCTCTATTCGTTCAGCTTCATCCCGAACGTGGGCGAGATGATAACCGGCAACAGGAGCGCGTACGAGTATCTGCCAGAGTCTATCCGCAAGTTCCCGCCGCAGGAGGAGCTGAAGAAGATAATGGAGGGGGCCGGGCTCTGGAAGGTAAAATACCACAACCTCATGAACGGCATAGCGGCCGTGCACGTGGGGGTGAAGGTGTAGGTTTTTTTTGCGTCGAAGCAATATCAAAGGATTGATTAATTAAAACCAGATTGCTTCCCCTCACACGCTCGCAATTACAAGGTATCTATCCCCCTTTTCTAAAGGGGGATAGAGGGGGATTATTTTTGGTGCGCACGGCGCACCCTGCGGATAAGCTCCCCATCCCCTCTTCAGGAAAGAGGGGTATAAGAAAATCATTCTGAACATAGCGGAAAATCAAGCCAGGTGAAAATTGAAATGGAAGAGATAAAGAAGCAGCTGAGGGAAGAGCTCTACAAGGGCCTTCGCCTGCCGTTGAAGGCGATCCCCCTCTGGATGGAGGCCATAGGCGTCGGTGTATTCATCAAGAGCATACTCGAGAAGAACCCGTCGTTCAGAGAACGGCTTGGCGAGCTCGACGACAAAGTATTCATGTTCGAGGCAAAGGACCTCGGCAAGGGCTTCTTCATGCATATAAAGGACAACGACATAAAGGTCAAGCCGCATAGTGTGCGCGCCCCGGACGTCACCATGAAGGGAGAGATGAGCGTCCTCATGGACGTCCTTCTCGGCAAGGAAGACCCGGACACTGTCTTCTTCTCAAGGAAGCTTGAGATAACGGGAGACACCGCTACAGCGATACACTTCAAGAACCTGTTGGCGGCGTTGGGATAGGACCCTTTGCCGTCGACGCTAAGTTGTTTTTAAAAGAACCCTGAGGGTAAGGTGAGCGAGCCGGGGGAGAACGAGCAGGGGGGGAGAAAGCGACACGAGCCTTAGCCCTCGAACCGCACGGCAGTGCGGAAAAGGAATGGTGCGCAGAGCGCACCCTACAGGGCTGACCGGGTGCGTGCGGATTAACCAAAAAGTGGGGTAGTAGCATGGATTGGCCGGCCTTTATCGCCGCGTTATTGACCAGTCTCGGAGGAACCGGGATTCTCATCGCCATTGCTGTGTTTCTTGGCAAAAAATGGCTTGGATCTCGAATTGAGCAGCTTGTTAAGCATGAATATGATAAGAAGCTCGAAGAACACAAGGCAGAACTTCAAGCACAGGTGAACAGATCTGTTGAGGAGATGAAGGCTGAGTTTCAAGAGGCTGTTGATCAAAAGGCGACGGATAAAACTCTTTTTGCCAAGTTTCTGGATACGCTCCCATCCTCTGGCAGTATCGAGTTCCTTAAGACTTTTGATATGGGATTTGGTTCCTTCGAAACGGAGCAATTATCTCAATTAAAAGATTTTTATTATAATTGGAACAAGCCAGAATACGAATTTCTTGATTCAGAATTGGAAAAGAAGCGCAGAGAATTACGCAACGTTGTGCAAAAGTATCTTGATTCTTATAGCAAGAATACATTCCTTACATACGACATAGATCAAAAACGTGCTTATGTGCTACCAGAATGGAAGATAACACAGCCTGAAAATTATCGTCAGGCTATAGAAGAACTGAACTCTTTGGCTGATGAAGTGGTAAAAGCGCATACGGATTTAGTCCGTAGCGCTCGGGTTAAGCTGAAATGCTGAGTGTTAGAATGAAGCAGATAATAATCCGGAACTTAAACCGCTAATAGCATCCCGTCTGAATAGTTTGAGGTCGATTGCCTACTCTGATCGGGCGGGATTCGAGTAAAATAGGAGGTCTGTAGTGCTGAAAAAAGGTGAGATCGATAGCAAGAAGATGCTTGTTAAAGATGTTTTTAAAATGTGGTTTCGAATCCCAGAATATCAGCGGCCTTATGTGTGGGGATATGAGGAAATTACGGATCTCTTAGATGACCTTTCATTTGCACACAGCGAGAAACCGGATTCAGAATATTTTCTCGGCTCTTTTGTTTTTCAAGCAAAGCCAGCAGACCCAGGGCTTGGGCGGAAGTTTCCTGAAAATGACCTGCTTGACGGACAGCAGCGAATGACGACCCTGCTTCTTTTGATGGCTGTTATTCGAGACCTCTCAAATGACCCTAGTATCAAAAACAAATGTCAGGAATATATATTTCAAGAAGCCGACAAGGTTGAAAAAATACCCGAACGAGTCAGGGTGGTTTTTGCTATACGTGATGTAGTTCAAGAGTTTATTGATCAATACGTTAAAACCAAAGACGGCACGAGTGACGAAAAAGCGATAGAGCAGATAGCGAAGAAAACACAGGACGTATCTGTAAGAAATATGGCGGAAGCCATTTTGGAAATTCGGGAATATTTTAAGCAGGAGGGTGCTTCAAAACCCGATGAATTACTCACTTTTATAGCAAATAATGTTTTAATGATCTATGTTGCCACAGAGAACCTGGAAGACGCATTCCGTATGTTCACAATACTCAACAATCGTGGTATCCCACTTCGTAATAGTGATATTCTAAAGTCTCTGAATCTGGGAGCTTTGGAAACAGAGAAAGATAAGCTCAAATATGCAAAGCTGTGGGAAGAGGCAGAGGGCGAGCTTGGCGATGACTTTGACCGTTTTCTGAACTATATTCGAACTATTCTTGTTAAAGAAAAGGCACGCCTTAGCCTTTTGCAGGAGTTCGAGGATAAGATTTATGACCCGAAAGAAAAGGATAAATCTACAGGGAAGAAAAAGCCAGCTCTGCTTAAGAAGGGAAAAGATACTTTTCTTCTTGTCGAGAAGTATTTAAAGCATTATAAGGCGCTGTTAGGAGGCCAAAACTATGATGAGGTCGGCAAGAGCTTCGAGTTTGACAACCTAATCAAGGTGATGCTTACCGGTCTGCCATCTACAGATTGGGTACCGCCTTTGCTACGTTATTTTGACAAATTCAACTATGATAGACTATATGAGCTTTTAACAAAGCTCGATAATAAGTTTTCGGGCGATTGGATAGCCCAATATTCGCCAACTGAGCGTATAGAAGCGATGAATAATGTTATAAAGGCTATTGATACCTCAAAAAGGCCGGATGATGTTTTTCGCTCTGGATGCTTTAATATCGACAAAGACTCTTTTGCCCGGATACTTGAAGGGCTAGTATACGGGAAGCGATTTGTTCTCTATATGCTTTTGAAGCTTGATTATTTGTATCAGAACCACGACCAGAAGATGCACTTTGAAACCTTGTCAGTCGAACATATTCTCCCTCAGACCCCTGCAGAGGATAGCCGGTGGATAAAAGACTTCGCACCCAAGGTGCGGGAAGAATGGACGCATAGACTGGGGAATCTGGTTCTTATCACTAGACGCAAAAATACTTCGCAGGGTAGGTTGGACTACAAAGAAAAGGTCAATAAATACTTCAGTAAAAGTATTGACACCTGTCCAAATTCGCTGCGGGTACTTCAAAAGTACAAAAGCTGGACTCCTACAGAACTAAAAGAAAATCACAAGACGGTTTTCGAAAATATCCTTAAGCATTACGAAATTAAGGTGTAAGAAGAACGTAGATAAAATACCACTCGCATGAATGGAGTAAGAGTTTTTTTGTAAGACTTAAATGAATCAAGAAAGGTATTAATAAAGGAGCCTTCTGACTATACGCGTTTGAGCGGTATCACTTCGGGGGGGCGCCGCTGATATGCTTCGTTCAGGTCAACCTTGCAAATACAAGCTCATCCCAAGCGAGGCTTAAGATACCGTTCGACCTTTAAAGCAAAGCACGGGTCCGCCTAATCTACACATCAGGCTCACAGGCCAAAGGGTGGCATAGGCTCATCTCCCCCGTAATTACCCCGGCGTCCCGGGGTAACTTTTACCAAGTTGCGGCCTTAAAATCCACTGGTTCTAATATACAATGGTGGGCTCCGCCCACCATTGTATATTTAGCGACACAGCCGCATAGGGTGCGCTGTGCGCACCATTTTTTTAAAGGCACAGGGGGCATAAGGCGGAAGGAGCTTGAGGTTGGGGGAAGGGCGAGCGAGGAGGCAGGGGGCGGATAGCGACTGGAGCCCTATGCCCAAAGAAGCCCGGCAGGTCGCAAACGGTATTTGGCGACAAGGACAAAATCAGATTCTTCGCTCCGCTCAGAATGACAAACTGAATCTTCCCTCATCCCGCGCTTAGCCCCCCTCTCCCCAAGGGGAGAGGGTGACCGAGAAATAAAAAAGGCGGGTTTTCACCCGCCTTTTTCTAAATGATGAGATTGCTTCGTCGCTAAAGCTCCTCGCAATGACAGTCTTGTAGGGTGCGCTGTGCCCACCATTCACTTCAATACGAGATCCTTCGGTCGCTTCGCTCCTCGCAATGACCGCCCCGCCTTACTCGAACGATATCTCTTTTATATTCTTCGCTAAAATCCTGTAAGTGCCATAGCTGGTCGTGCCGAGGAAGCGCTGGTCGTTCTCCAGGCTTATCGCCACCACGTCCCCGCTCTTCATCGTCACTTGAAAATCGCTCTTGTTGTTGTTGCCTGTCCCTGTCGAGGTAATCTTCTTTATCTTCTCGAATGAGACGGTAACCGTCCCTTTGCCGCGGTTGCCGATGAAGAAGATGTTCCCTTCCCATGAGGCGTTGGTGACCTTTGTAGTTATCTCCTGGTCGTCCTTTACTGTGGCGTTAAAGCTGATCTCAGGGACCGGCACATCAGAGCCGGGGCCCTTCCCCATGCCAACGAGCATCACCCAGACGAAAAGAGCGGCAAAGACCCCGAAAGACCTTTTTATGCGCACTGTCGACCCTCCCAATCAAAAATTGACTAATTATTGCAGGCATAAAGCCCAAAAGTCAAGGATTCGGTGTAATATATAGGTACATAGCATGCAGATATTCCCGTTAAGGAGCTTTTTTAGCCCCAATAGCCGCATGGCCGCCTAACCCAAGGCAATATTTGACAAAATCAGCTTTTTACCGTATAATGCTATCCGCTTATGGCTACGAGGATCAACTTCATAGACCTGTACTCTTTCTACAACGACCTTGACGCGAGCGTAATAGAGACCCTCATGGAGGGGCGCAATATCACGTGTTCGATAAGGACGCTCGGCAAGGTGCGCTTCGCGACAGACATGGGCGCGTACCTCGAAACGAGGATAGCCGTTGAAGAGGGCAGTATCGAGAACGCCCGGAAGATAATCAGGGACGCCATAAGAAACGGGGTCATCTCCAAGGAAGGCAAGTTCAGGACCTGACCGGTCCCGTTAAGTTTAGGTCTATCCGTGGCCCTTGCCCCGGCAACTCTCACCCTCCGCCATCAACCGTTCAGATAAATGGAATCAGGGCTTATAGGATCTGTAAGGGAAAGGCTCAAGGCGGCCCGCTCTCTGGTGGTGCTTACCGGCGCCGGGGTATCGGCTGAAAGCGGCGTGCCAACCTTCAGGGGGGCTGAAGGGCTTTGGCGTAACTTCAACCCCCAGGAGCTTGCCACCCCTGAGGCCTTTGAGGCTGACCCCAGGCTTGTATGGGAGTGGTATGACTGGAGGCGCTCGATAATAGCCGGGATCAGGCCAAACCCCGCCCATTACGCGCTCGCGGAACTTGAAAGGCGCTCCCCGGGTTTTACCCTTATAACCCAGAACGTGGACGGCCTGCACGGCGCGGCCGGGAGCAGGAACGTCCTTGAGATACACGGCTCCATCTGGACCGTCAGGTGCGTTGAGTGCGGAAATTCAAGTGAAAACAGGGATGTGCCGATAAAGATATTACCCAGGTGCTCCTGCGGCGGGCTCCTTCGCCCCGGTGTCGTCTGGTTCGGGGAATCGCTTCCCGAGGAGGTCCTCTATAGGGCCTTCGAGGCCGCTTCATCGGCAGACTGCATGCTGGTGATAGGTACTTCAGGCATCGTCCAGCCAGCGGCCTCTTTGGCGGCCAGGGCAAAGGGGGCGGGGGCCTTTGTCGCGGAGATAAACCCGGAGGCAACGCCGCTGTCTGATATAATGGACGCCAGGCTTCCGGGTAAGGCCGCGGAGTTGATGCCAAGGCTCGTTTGAGACGTTCCTGTAGAAATTCGCACCTGACATAAAGTATAATACTGCCCGGCTAGAAAGGCTTATGGCAGATTACCGAGAACAAGGAGGGTAAATGAAGGTCTTTACCAGCGCTATCAGGGTAAGGTCGAGTGCCAAGACCGAGGAGGTCAACATAACAAACCAGGTGGAGGCCGTTATGATGGAAAGCGGCATCTACGAAGGGACGGCCCTTGTCTTTACGGGCCATACCACGGCGAGCATTCACCTCAATAACGCTGACAGGGACCTCGAAGAGGACTTCCATAACTTCCTAAAGGAAATGGTGCCCAATAAGCCCACCTACAAGCACAATAAGGGCGAGTACGGCAGGAACGCCGACGCCCATCTGAAGTCATTGCTGATAGGCAACAGCGTTACCATACCAGTAACAAAGGGCAGGCTTGCCCTGGGCCAATGGCAGGCCATTTACTTCTCGGAGTTCGATGGGCCGAGGAGCAGGCTCATCTCCATAAAGGTCGTCGGGGCTCCCGAGGCCGGCAGCAGGTAGGGCTTTGAGGATAATCGGGGGCAGGTTCAAGGGCAGGAGGCTCGCTCCCTTCAAGGGCCTCCATACAAGGCCGACCTCTGACAAGGTAAGGGAAGCGGTCTTCAACATACTCCCCGGGGAGTTTCCCTTCAGGAGCGTGCTCGACCTCTTTGCGGGAACCGGGGCAATGGGGATAGAGGCCCTTTCCCGCGGGGCTGTCGAAGCCACCTTTGTAGACAGCGACCCGGCGTCCCTGGCCGTTATAAGAAAAAACATGGAGCTATGCGGCCAGCAAGCCCGCGTGATAAAAAAAGACGCCGTCGCCGCGGCAGCCGATCTTGCGCGCAGGGGCGAGAGCTTCGACCTGATTATAATCGACCCCCCATACAGCTCAGAGCTCCTTCTGGAGACGCTAAACGCGATAGACCGCGGAGGCCTTCTGGCCCCCGGCGGGATAATAGTGGCCGAGTCCGGCAAGAGGGCCCCGCTTGAAGCGGACTTCACCGGTATAGAATCATTTGACCAGAGGGGGTACGGCGACACCCTGGTCTATTTCCTGAGACGCCGGGAGGGTACAGATGCCTAAGCACATAGGCGTATATCCGGGCACGTTCGACCCCATCACCAGGGGACACCTCGACGTCATCGAGCGCGGCATAAAGCTCTTTGACGTCCTTATAGTCGCGGTTGCCGAAAGCCTCTCCAAGGCCCCTTTCTTCGACGTCGAGGAGAGGCTTGAGATGATACGCGACGAGGTAAGGAAGTACAAAAAGGTAAAGGTCGAAAGCTTCGACTGCCTTCTCATGGACTACATGAAAAAGAAGAAGGCGAATATCGTGCTGAGGGGCCTGCGTGTGGTCTCTGATTTCGAGTTCGAGTTCCAGATGGCGCTCATCAACCGCAAGCTCGACCCGACCGTAGAGACGGTATTCATGATGACCTCTGACAACTACGCGCCTGTAAGCTCCAGGTTCATAAAGGAGATAGCCCGCTACGGCGGGGACGTAGCCGCGTTCGTAACGCCGGGGGTCTCAAGGAAGCTCAGGAAAAAGTTCAAGGAAAAGGATCTGGACGCGGCGACATAGGTCGCCGGGGCAGGGCCGGTTAGAACATTTCATCAAGGAGCAGCTTTAATATGTTCAAGCTTTCGCAAAGGCTTTCAGGACTCGAAGAATCTGTAACGCTCGCGATAACCGCCAAGGCGCGGGCCTTGAAGGCCGAAGGAAAAGACGTTGTTGGCTTCGGCGCCGGCGAGCCCGACTTTGACACCCCGGAGAACATAAAAGAGGCCGCCATAAAGGCCATCCGCGACGGGCAGACAAAATACACCGCCGTTGGCGGGATAAACGAGCTAAAGGACGCCATAATAGGGAAGTTCAGGAGGGACAACGCCCTTACCTACGGAAGGGACGAGGTAATAGTCTCCTGCGGCGGCAAGCACTCCATCTTTAACCTGTTCCAGGCGGTCCTCAATATCGGCGACGAGGTCATAATACCGGCCCCGTACTGGGTATCATACCCGGTGATGGTAGCCCTGGGCGGCGGGACCCCGAGGGTCGTCCACACCAAAGAGGCCGACGGCTTCAGGATGTCGCCCGAGGCGTTCAAGGCGAGCATCGGCCCGAATACCAAGGCTGTCGTCATAAACAGCCCTTCAAACCCCACCGGCGCGGCTTATACCGAAAAGGAGCTTCTTGAGCTCGCCGAGATAGCCCTTGAGAACGGCCTCCTTATAATATCTGACGAGATATACGAGAAGCTCACCTATGACGGCTTCAAGGCGACCTCGATAGCTTCCATTTCCGATGAGGTCAAGAAGAGTACGGTCGTTTTAAACGGCGTATCAAAGACCTATTCTATGACAGGCTGGAGGATAGGGTACGCGGCAGGGGCAAAGGAGATAATAAAGGCCATGACCAATATCCAGAGCCAGTCTACCTCTAACCCCACGTCGATCAGCCAGTGGGCGGCAGTAGAGGCTATAAGCGGCCCGCAGGACGCGATAGCCATGATGGTCAGGGAGTTCGGCAAGAGGCGCGACGCCATGGTCGCGGGCCTTAACGCCATAAATGGCATAAGCGCGATAACACCCCAGGGCGCCTTCTACGTATTCGCCAACGTATCGGGCCTCTTCGGGAGGTCTTACAACGGGAAGATGATAAAGGGCTCGGTCGACCTTGCGACATATCTTATCGACGAGGCTGGGATAGCCGTTGTACCGGGAGAGCCGTTCGGGGACGATAACTTCGTAAGGCTCTCCTACGCTACCTCGATGGAGAATATATTGAAGGGCGTCAAGAGGATAGGGGAGGCGGCAGGGGCGCTTAAGTAAGCCGCAAGGATTTAAAAAAAAGAGGCCAGCCGTTATTAGGCTGGCCTCTTCTCATTTCCGCGATATGGCAAGATACCTTTTGTGCGCTGCCGCGCTTTTTTGGGCATAAGGCTCTGGCTCGCTTTCCGCCCCATCCTTAGGCTCGCAACGCCTTATGCCATGGCTTATTTAAAAAAAAATGGAAGAAAATAGATTTGTCCTAAACCCTCTCCCTCTCCCCGAACACCTCCGCCTCAAAGATATAGATATCCGCCCCTTCTCTCCATGCGTTCGGCTCAAGGCCTGCCTTTATGCATGTCTCGTCGAGGAACTCCTCCCTGTCGAAGCCGTGCTCCGAGGCCACCTGCGGAAGGAGCACACCCCTGTTTCGCCCCTGCATTATGTAGATCCCGTGGCGGCCTACCTCTATCTCGTTTATATCTTTTATCTGACGTAAAGGGGAAAGGACCGATATCTCGATATCGATCTCAGGAAGCTCACCCTTTTCAACCGGCACGAACCTCGGGTCTTTTGAAGCCGCTGAACAGGCCATCTCCTGCACCGTCTTCCATAGCGGGTCTTTCGAGGCGAATACGCCTATGCAGCCTCTTAAGCGCCCGTTCTTGTGAATGGATACGAAGGCCCCTGAGTCCTGCTTGATGGCCTCTGACTCCAGAGCAGGGTTCAGTACACTGAGTTTTTTCGTGACCGCGGCCTCGATAGAGGTTCTGGCGGCCTTGAGCAGCTCTTGCCTTTCCTGTACGTTTAAAGACATATGTATACCTATCGTCGTGGTTTGCTTTTTTGGAATATTATCATATAATTACAGTTTGCTGAAACCAATTTTGACTGGGGGACAAGTTGGAAAAGGAAGAGCTTAAAAAGAGGGTGAGGGCGCTTCTCAAGGAAAGGAACGCCATAATGATCGCCCATAATTACCAGAGGGACGAGGTGCAGGCGGTTGCCGATATCACCGGCGACTCATTGGCCTTGAGCCAGGCCGCGGCTGAAAGCCCCGCCAGGGTGATAGTCTTCTGCGGGGTACACTTCATGGCCGAGAGCGCGGCGATACTCTCGCCTGATAAGACGGTTATAATGCCGAGGATGGACGCCGGTTGCCCGATGGCGGACATGATAACGCCTGAGGATCTCGCAAGGGAGAAGGAGAACAGGCCCGGAGTGCCTGTTGTGGCCTACGTCAATACCAGCGCGGCTGTAAAGGCCTTGAGCGACATATGCTGCACTTCGGCCAACGCGGTCAAGGTCGTGGACTCGCTCGCCGAAGAGCGGGTCTACATGATCCCTGACAGGAACCTTTCGCATTATGTCTCTCTCAGGACGAAAAAGAAGCTGGAGTGGTGGGACGGGTACTGCCCCACGCATGAGAGGCTTACGGTCAAGGATGTGCTGAAGGCCAAGGAGGAAAACCCCGGGGCGCTCTTCGTCTGCCACCCCGAGTGCAACCCTGAGGTGGTAAAACTCGCCGACCACGTCTGCTCGACGTCAGGCATGTACAGGTTTGCGAAGACGAGCGATGCGAAGACCTTCATCATCGGCACCGAGATGGGCATACTCTACAAGCTCAGGACAGAGAACCCTGATAAGAAGTTCATCCTGCCTTCGAGGGCGCTCATATGCCCGAACATGAAGCTCACGACCCTTGAGGACGTCGAAGAGAGCCTTATCGAGATGAAGAACGTAGTAACGGTTCCGGAGGACGTGAGGGAGAAGGCGAAAGCGACCCTCGACAGGATGATGCGGGTTCCGAGGGACTTTTGATTTTTTGTAAATTGTGAAGCCCCGCCCGATGAATCGGGCGGGGCTTTTTAATGTCTCACAACGGGATCTGAATTCCCTCGCCTATTACAGGCGAAGACTTCCAGTGGTCTAATGAGATTTTCAAGCTTACGTCCTATGCCAGGCTGAAAGCGCGATATCAAATGGAAGCGATTAATCTCCCCTGACCCCTCTTTCCTGAAGAGGGGTCAGGGGAGATTCCAGTCGGGCTTTCCGCAGGACGATCAGAATTTGTAGGCCGCGCTCAGCATCCCCACGTGGGCCTCGTAGCTTGGGCCGAGAAGGCTCCCGAGGGTTACGAGCCTGTTACCCCAACGGTTGTCTTCGGTTTCATCGCGCAAGAAGAATTCGCTGCCGACCTCTTCGACCCAATCGCCCGTGGCCTCCTGCATCCAGTCCTTGACCTTGTACCTGTCGTAGAGGTAGGAGAGGCCCACTACCAGGTTCTTCATGGCCTTGTACTCAAGGGTGGCGTCTATGACATGGTTCCTGTGGCTTACCTTGTCAGGGTTTGAGAAGGCATAGTAAGTGGTCGTGAGAGGCTGGTCAGAGCCGTAGCCGGTGTAATCTATGGCTACCGTCCCGTAGGAGTAGGTGTAGTCGACGGCCAGGTTCAATTTCTCCGGTATTATCACATAGCCTGCCGCGGCCCCAAAGGTGTTGGTCTTGTCGTGTACCTCGGCCATCCACTGGTTTGATGCGACGGCCCAGGTGGCAGAGGTTGTCCTGGCGTTTTCGTCGACGGCCATCCCCCGCTGGACCTGCTTTAATATCTCCCTTGAGAAAAAGACCGAGAGCGTTATGTTCTCTTCAGGCCTGTAGGAGGCGTCCACGGTATAAAAGTCCCTTCTATCCTTCAAAAGCCCGAGCTGGTCGCCCGGCGTTACTCCAGCCTCGGCGGCAAAACCGGTGCCTGCCAACGGCTGCGTGGAGGTGACGTCGGAATCGAAGTCGTCTTCCCTGAAGCTGTAGCTGGCCGAGAAAGAGAGGTCGGGGCGGGGTGAGGCCGCAGCCGATATGTCGAACTGGCTCCTCTTCCTGTCGGCTACGTCGAACTTTCTCAGGTCAGGGTGGTTCGAGAAGGCCGAGACAGGCCTGTCACTCCCGCTTTCGGCGGCGTTCGAAAAATGATAGCTTTCATCGGTGACCTCGCCGTTATAGCCGCTCCCGTCCCTTATCCCGTAGTGATACTTGAGCTTGAGGGAGAGTATCTTCGCAAGCTGCGTGGAGAGCGAGGCCTTGAATATGTCCTCGGACGTGTCAGATTCCCTGAAGTCCCTGCCTATCTCCTCCCTTTCATACCCCAGGCCGAACCTGTACCCTTTAAAAGGATAGTAGGCGTCAACCCCGTAATTCTGCTTGGCGTAATCGTAGGCAAGGTTCTTGCGCTGGTTATTGACGTTTGTCCCGCCAGAGGTGTTAGAGGATGCGTCCTGGGTCACATAGTACCATTCGTCGGTATTTGTGCCGTTCTCCAGACCGTAATAGTTGTAGAAGCCATGCAGGCCGAGCCCTTGCACAGGGATAATAGAGTAGTTAAGCTTCAGGTAGGTCGAGCTCAACTCCGCCTCGGCGGATGTCCTGGGGAGCTTGCTGGCGGAATCCCAGTCTGTTCCGAGGGCGCTATAGCTATAAGGCAGAAGGTTTTCGTTCTGGTCGAACCTGCTGTATGAGACGGTCGCGTCGAGCCTGCTTTCTTTTGGAAGGTTAAAGGCCGTCGTAAGTGTGAAGTTCTGGTAGAGGTTGTCCGGATAGAGCGCCGTCCTGCCGACGGTGGAATATGTCCTGTCTGTCGCGCCGTCCTCCACGGTCGTTGTGTTGCCGGAAGTCGGGTCGTAGAAGATGTTGTTCCACGTGAGTGAGTCGTTATCGTTATCAAAGGCCGAGAGGAGATAGGAGAACTGAACCTGGTAGTTCTCCTTTGCGTAGTCGGTCTTGAATGAAAGCTCTTTGGTGCTGTAATCCACAGGCTCGCTTATCTGGGTGTTCAGGGCCCGCGGCGGCCTGTCGCCTATCGCGGCGCTGGTGACCTCGAAGCCCTCCTTGCGCTCGACGCCCGCCGATATCTTGAAGGCAAGCTCAGGGGTGGCGTTCATTGAATAGGATATCCGTGCCTTCTCCCTCTGGGTGCCAAGCTCGGTGTCATGGAGATTGGAGGAGAGATAACTCGCTACAGTAGAGTCCTTGGCTGTCGAGGCGCCGGCGGTGCTCATGTCCACTCCCGCGGTGGAAGGGACGGTGAAGATGCCGTCGCCCTGGTAATTGTAGGGGGTCTTGGCCTTTGTGCTTATAAGGTGCGGTGTTTCGTCCCATTCGAGCTCGAATCTCCACTTGCGCCACTTGCCGGTCGCCAGGAGCACGTTCTGGTCGTCGCGGAAGAGGTTTCTGGCAGCGAGGTCTATGTATCTGCTTCCTGGCCTGTCCAGAAGCCCGAGGTTCAACCTGTACAGGTATAGCCCGTCCTTTATGTCCCTGTACTCGTTGAACTTGGCCGAGTCGCCCCCTGCGAGGTGCTGGTACCCGGCCTTCATCTCTCCCGAGTATGTTGTCTCATCTGCGGACCAGGCTAAGACCGGGAAGAAAGCGGCGATGATGGTAGAAACAATTTTTTTGCGCATTTTTGGCTACCTTGTGAATTTGGCCCCTGACGGGTGATTTGAACCGTGTATCCTCGTATGACAGTTGATGCAGCCCTTGCCGTAAGCCGCGCTGGCCCTGTTGTACCTGGGCATGTTTACGTGTCCGCCGTACTGATGGCACTGGGTACAGAGGAACGGCCCTTTGGACTTGAGCAACCCCGGGTTGTTGGAGCCATGCGGGTCGTGGCAGTTCGCGCAGCTCTCTCTTACCACCGCGTGCTCCCACAGGAACGGCCCCCTCTTTTCAGAGTGGCATGAATAGCAGGTCTCGTTTACCGAAGGGGTCTTGAGCATCTTCGGCCCTATGGAGCCGTGGGGGTTATGGCAGCCGGAGCAGGTCATCTTGCCCTCGCGCACCGGCATGTGCGAGGATTTCAGTATCTGCGCGCGCTTGTCCTGGTGGCAGTTGAGGCATATATCTGTCCCGGATACCCGGGTGGCTGAGTGCACCTTATGGCAGCTGAAGCAGCTCACGCCTGAAAGGCTATGGGTGCTTCCCTTCCAGAAAAGGGTCTCTCCCCTTTCATGGCACGCGAGGCACTTCTTTGACGCCTCAGCCGAAGGCTTGGAGAAGTTTTCGATCTTCAGGTCCTTATCCTCCCTGTCGACCGCGTCCAGGTGTTCCTTCCCGTCGCCATGGCAGTTGGCGCATCCGGAGCCGCCCTCAAGGCCGAAGGAGAGGCCGTGCCTGGTCTTTGAGTAGGCCTCCTTGACCTCCTTGTGGCATGAGAGGCACCGTATCTCCTCGACCTCATCCGCCCATGTGAGGGCCGGAAAGGCGCAAACGATAAAAAATATGGCAAATATCAGGTTCTGCATTGTCTTCATCCCGTTTTTATATGGTTTAAATTCTTATCGACACCCGGTAGATGAACTTAAGTAAAATTTTTTATATAAGGGAAATCAATGGGTTGGGGCAGCTTATGTCGGGCCGGTTGGAGGGATCGGGCCTCCGCGGAGGTCACTCCATCGACTTCCTCTGCATGTGTATCTTCTGTTTCGGATAGAGCCACTTTACCATCTCCATCAGCACGAGCGGCTGTACCGAGAAGGCGGCCACGACCGCCCAGTCAAGGAGGCTTAATGGGACTACCTTGAAGACCGACTGGAGGGAGGGCACATAGATGAGCAGCAGCTGTGTGGAGAGTATCAGCGCTACAGCCCAGTTGAGGGTCTTGTTGGAGAAGATCCCGATCTTGAAAACCGAGGTCCATGCCGAGCGGCAATTGAAGACGTGGAACTTCTGGCAGAGGACAAGTACGGTGAAGGCGATGGTCTGCGCCTTTACGAGATCTGCCTCGAAATAATAGACCTCGATGGCGAAGGGTATGAGAGTGCAGATGGCGATGAATATGCCCTGAAGGAGCATGACCCACAAAAGGTTCTTCGTGACTATGCCCTCGTTCTTCGGCCTCGGTTGCCTCGTCATGACGTCCGGGTCGACCGCCTCCATCGCAAGCCCGAGGGCGGGGAGCCCGTCGGTTACGAGGTTTGTCCATAGTATCTGTACCGGAAGTAGCGGCAGGGGCATGCCGGCGAGCGAGGCCACAAGGAGGACCAGTATCTCGCCGATATTGCAGGAAAGGAGGAAGTGGACGACCCTCCGTATGTTGTCGAATATGCCGCGCCCTTCCTCCACGGCGGAGACGATCGAGGCGAAGTTGTCATCTGTGAGGACCATGTCGCTCGCCTCTTTTGTCACGTCGGTGCCTGTCACACCCATGGCGACCCCGATATCCGCCTCTTTCAAGGCTGGCGCGTCGTTGACCCCGTCGCCTGTCATGGCGATTATCTCTCCGCGCTCCTTCCAGGCCTTCACGACCTTGAGCTTGTGCTCGGGGTTTACCCTCGCGTATACCTTTATCTTCGGCAGAAACTTAAGGAACTCTTCATGGGTGAGCCTGTCGAGCTCTTCCCCTGTTATGGCCATGTCGCCGTTTTTGAAGATACCGAGCTCCCCGGCTATCGCCACGGCTGTCGCCTTGTGGTCGCCGGTTATCATGAGAGGTGTTATCCCGGCTGAGATGGCCTTTTTTACGGCCTCGAAGACCTCCTGGCGAGGCGGGTCTATCATGCCGACGAGCCCGGCAAAGACGAGGTCCTTTTCAAGGGAGTGAGAGCTGTAGATGTCGAGATGGGAGCCGGATTCCCTGTACGCGAGCGCAAGTACCCGCAGGGCGCTCCTGGAGAAGCTCTCATCGGCCCTTGCTATGCCTTCTCTGTCGCTATCGGTCATGGGGCGCGGCCCATCTTTGTCGAGCACGGTATGGCAAAGCGGCAGGACCTTTTCCGCGGCCCCCTTTATGAAGGCGAACCAGGCCTCGTCCCCCTTCCGGTAGACGACGGTCATCCTCTTCCGTTCCGAATCGAAGGGCACCTCGCCGACAAAAGTAAGCTCCTTTTCAAGCTCTGCCTTTTCAATGCCCGCCTTGAGCCCCAGGGTAACAAGCGCCCCTTCGGTCGGGTCCCCAAGGGCCCTCCAGGAATCGCCTTCCTTCTTAAGCTCGGCCATGTTGCAGAGCGCCCCTACCTTGAGCGCCTGCATCAATACGCGCTCGGCATCGGGGTCTATTAAAGAAGGGCCCTCGCGGAAGTCTCCCGTCGGCGCGTACCCGGTCCCCGTGACCTCTATCTCGGCGCCTCCTCCGAGAAAGAGCCTCTTGACGGTCATCTGGTTCTGCGTGAGGGTGCCTGTCTTATCGGACGCGATCAGGGTAGCCGCCCCGAGCGTTTCTACAGACGGCAGTTTTCTTACGAGGGCGTGCCTCCTGACCATCCTCTGGACGCCGAGGGCCAATACTATGGTCACGACCGCCGGCAGCCCCTCCGGTATGGCGGCGACCGCGAGGCTTACGGCCACAAGGAACATGTCGAGTATTGGCTCGCCACGCAGGATGCCGAGGAAGAAGATGACTGCGACGATAATACCGGCGGCGTAGACCAGAAGGCGGCCGAACTCCTCAAGCCTCTTTTGCAGCGGGGTCGGCTCGGCCTTTACCTGCTGCAGGAGCCTGGCGATCTTGCCCATCTCTGTAGCCATGCCCGTCTCTACGACTATGCCCTTCCCCCTGCCGTAAACTACATGGGTGCCCGTATAGGCCATGTTTGTCCTGTCGGCCAGCGGAAGGGTGTTATCAAGGGGCTCTGTCTCTTTTTCTATGGGGTGGGACTCTCCTGTGAGGGCGGCTTCGGCTATCTTAAGGAAGCTCGATTCTATTATCCTGCAGTCTGCCGGCACATGGTCCCCGCTTTCGAAGACGACTACATCACCGGGTACCAGGTCCCTTGCCTGGATCGTGGAGAGCGTGTTATCCCTCAAGACCTTGGCGTTTGGGGCGGAGAGTTTTTTAAGCGCGTCCATGACCTTCGCGGCCTTGGCCTCCTGCATGAAGCCGATTATGCCGTTAAGGACGACTATGCCCATGATGGCCAGCGCGTCTATCCATTCTCCAAGGAGCCCGGCTATGGCGGCGGCGCCTATGAGGACAAGTATGATGAAGTCGGTGAACTGCTTGAGGAATTTAAGGACAGGGTGCTCTTTTTTCTCCCCGGAGAGCTGGTTGTGGCCGTATTTGGCCAGACGGCCTTTGGCCTCGGTGTGGCTGAGCCCGCGCTGGGCGTCTGTAGAGAGCTCAGAGATTATGGATTCGGTCTTTTTCTGGTACCAGTCCATAGGCAGAATAAAAAAGACCTTTACGGGGCTATCCCGCCAAAGGTCTTTGATAAAATCTCCTGGTTTAACCTTGGTTTTTCCATCTTCAATAAAACTTAAACATAGAGACGGAGCGGTGTCAAGTAAAGGAAGCCTGTAGCCACATTGCAACTGCCGGAATTCTCGATTGAATTTAAACGATGTCCTGTAATATAATAACAAATTAGCCGTTTTTGTCACCAGACCCGATTGCCGGATGAGTGTAATGGCCATGCTGAAAGCTGGAGTTAAGAGGGTGCTCGTGAGGGTGCCGAACTGGATAGGGGACGCTGTCATGTGCCTTCCTGCCCTTGACGCGCTCAAGGCCCTTTATCCGTCGGCGAAGCTTACCCTGCTCGCGAAGGCGAGGGTGGTCCCTGTCTTTGAGAACAACCCGGCCGTCGCGGGAATAATCGAGTATGGCGAGGGGCACAGGGGGCTCCTGGGGAGGCTCAGGCTTGCGGCCGAGCTTAAGCGGGGGGGCTTTGACCTGGCGGTCCTCTTCCAGAACGCGTTTGACGCGGCCTTCATATCATTTCTTTCAAGGATACCTGAGCGCGCGGGCCATGCCAGGGACTTGAGGTCGCCGCTCCTTACCCGCGCCATAACAGCCTCGGACGAAGTCAAAAAAAAGCACCAGGTATTTTATTATCTCAATATAATAGAGGCCCTTGGCGGCAAAGTCCCGGACAGGCCTTTGCCGGGCCTGTATATATCGGAAGAAGAGTCCCGCTGGGCAAGGCGGTTCCTCAAGGAAAGAGGGCTTGAAGGGGCGCCCGTTTTCGGCGCGGCTCCGGGCGCGAGCTACGGGCCAGCAAAGAGGTGGCCGCCGGAGAGGTTCGCTTCCGTGCTTGGCGCTCTCGCGGCTGAAAGAAAAGGCGCCGCCCTCGTATTCGGCGGCCCGGAGGATACGGAGGCGTGCGCCGCTGTAAAGGCCGCCTTCGCCCCGGCGATAGACCTCTCCGGCAAGCTCACGCTCAGGCAGTCGATGGCCCTTGTCTCTTTGGTAGAGGCGGTGGTGACAAACGACTCGGGGCCGATGCACATATCGGCTGCCCTGGGGGTGCCGACAGTAGCGGTCTTCGGCTCGACGGAAGATTCGCTTACCGGGCCTTTGGGCGAGAGGGTAACAGTGGTGAGAAAAAAGATAGAGTGCAGCCCGTGCTTCAAAAGGGAGTGCAGGTTCGGGCATTACGACTGCTTGAGGGCGATAGGGGCGGACGAGGTCCTTACCGCGATAAAGGGGTTGGCGGCATGAATTCCAAAGCTACGGTCTTTCTCGACAGGGACGGCACGATAAACGAGGACGTCGGTTATCTCTCAGACCCGCAGCGGCTGGTCCTCATCGAGGGCGCCGTAAAGGCCATACGCCTCATGAACGAGCTGGGGATAAAGGTCATAGTAATAAGCAACCAGTCGGGCGTGGGCAGGGGCTATTACACAGACGCCGATGTCGAGGCCGTGAACTCGAGGCTCAAAGAGCTTCTTGCCGTTGGCGGGGCAAGGCTCGACGCCATCTACTACTGCAACCACCATCCGGACATCGACTGCTCTTGCCGCAAGCCCGGTACAGGGCTTGCTGAGCAGGCGGCCCTGGAACATGAGCTTAACTCCAATAAGGCTTATGTGGTCGGGGACAAGGCCTCGGACATGGGGCTTGCAAGGAACCTCGGCGCCAGGGGCATACTCGTCCTTACAGGCAAGGGGGCGCATGAGCTTGAGGGGATGGAAGAGGCCCCTGACTTCATAGCAAAGGATATCCTGGAGGCCGCTGGCTGGATACTCGCGGACCTTGGGCGTAACCCTTGATAAAGGTCCTTATAATAAAGCTCTCATCCATTGGCGACGTCGTCCATACCCTGCCAGCGCTAAAGGCCTTAAGGGACGGCCTTGGCCCCGCGGCACGGATAGACTGGCTCGTGGAGGAGGCGGCAAGCGGCGTCCTTTCGGGGCATCCGCTCATAGATGAGGTCATCGTCGTCAAAAGGGGCTGGGCGAGAGGTCTTTCAGAGAACCTCAAGACGGCGGGGCTCCTCAGGTCCAGGGGCTATGACCTTGTGCTCGATTTCCAGGGGCTCCTTAAAAGCGGCGTATGGGTGCTCCTTGCAGGGGGAAAGAGGAAAATAGGTTTTTCGAACGCGAGGGAGCTTAGCCACATCTTCCTTAACGAAAAGCTACCGTCCTATGACCCGGAGATGCACGCCGTCGACAGATACCTGGCGCTTGCGAGGCACGCCGGAGGGGCGGCAGGGGCGGCAGGGTTTACGCTTGAACTGGGGGGCGCTATCGCGTCCGTAAAAGAGAAGCTCAGGCAAAAAGGGGTGGATGATTCCTTTTTCGTCATGGTCACCCGCGCGAGGTGGGCTGCCAAACTATGGAAAGATGAACTGTTCATCGAGAGCGCCAGAAGGATAACCGCGGACGGCAGGCTCAAGGCAGTTCTGACCGGCGGGGCTGCTGACAGGCCCGCCCTCGAAGAGATGGCCAAGGCCGCTGGCGGGGCCTATATCGCCACAGACCTTAAGGAGATGGCCGCCTTAAGCGCCCTCTCAAGCTTTGTGCTGACGGTCGATTCCGGCCCCATGCACCTCGCCGTCGCCGCAGGCGCGAAGGTAATAGCCCTCTTCGGGCCGACCGCGCCATGGAGGACAGGGCCTTACGGAGCTGGTCACATCATTATAAGGCAGGGGCTTCCCTGCAGCCCCTGCTACAAAAGGGAATGCGTCGACCCCATATGCATGAGCGGGATAACGGTCGATGAAGTGATGGAGGCGGTTGAAAAATTAAGGTGACCAGAGAGTTTTGTCTTTAACAGACCCAAAAAGCCCGGCAGGGCGTAGATGGTGCTGTTGGCGGCAAGACATAAAAAACAGTTTTTTTTAATCGACAGAGCTGATTCAAAAAACACAGAAATCGGGTTAACATGGACGCCATCATAAACTTCGACACCGAACTCTTCAGGCTCATAAATACATCATGGACCGCCCCGTTCCTCGACTCTCTCATGGTCTACGTGACAGGCAAGATGAACTTCCTGGGCGTTATCATCGTCGCGGCTGTCCTCATCTGGACGCTCGGAAAGAGGCAGGACAGGATAGGGCTCATCGTCCTCGTAGCGGTCGTCCTTACGAGCGATTTCGCCTCCAACTATATAAAAGGCGTTTTCATGAGGATAAGGCCCTGCAACTCCCTCGAAGGGGTGCGCCTGCTCGTGGGCTGCGGCGGCTCCTTTGCCATGCCCTCCGGACACGCCACCAACATATTCGCCGCGATGGTATTCCTCTCTGCCAGGTACATGAAGCTCTGCCCCGTATTCCTGATAATCGCCGCGCTTGTTGCGTACTCAAGGGTCTACGTGGGCGTGCACTATCCGGCTGACGTAACGGTCGGGGCCATCCTCGGCGGGGCTATAGCGCTCGCCTTTTACTCTGCTGAAAGAGGGTATCTCAGAAGGAGGCTTGTAAAGGCGCTTGAGGCGCTAAGGTCGAGGAGGGGCGCGCCTTGAGATACAGGAATCTGACGATACTCTTCATAGCCCTTCTTACCATCTTCAGGGGCGCCTACATCATATGGGGCCCTTTTGACGTATCGCCGGACGAGGCCCATTACTGGGAATGGTCGAGGAGGCTGGACCTCTCTTACTACAGCAAGGGGCCGGGGGTAGCCTATGTCATAGCCCTTTTTACCTCTGTTTTCGGGGCGAATGAGTTTGGCATAAGGATAGGCGCGGTCCTTTTCTCGGCAGCCGGCTCTTTTATGATCTATCTCCTCGGCAGGGGCCTTTTCGAAAGCGAAAAGGCCGGGTTTTACTCGGCCCTCATAGCCAACCTGAACCCGCTCTTTTCCATAGGCGCTATCCTCATGACGACCGACGTGATGCTCATCTTTTTCTGGGCCGCCTCGGTCTGGTGCTTTCACCTCGGGACAATAAGGAGGCGCTCGGGCTGGTGGTACCTCGGAGGCCTGCTCGCGGGCATTGGCTTTCTGGGCAAATATACGATGGCGCTCATCTACCCATGCCTCTTCCTCTATCTTCTCGCCTCCAGGCGGGACAGGTACTGGCTTAAAAGGGCTGAGCCGTACCTCGCCGCCCTTTTAAGTCTCATTGCCGCAAGCCCGGTTATCCTCTGGAATATTATAAATGGACAGGTTACAATAAAGCACACCATCGGGCAGGCCCATATGGGTGAAGGCGGCCTGCACTGGGCGGCCTTTTTCGAGTTCCTCGGCGCGCAGGCCGGGCTACTTACGCCCCTTATTTTCATAGCGATGGTCTATGGGGTCTGGATGGCCCTGTCGAGGGGTCTCAGGGAGAGAAGGGATGAGCTGTTGCTGGCGTTTTTCGCCTCAGCGCCCCTTTTCGCCTTTTTTCTGCTGAAGAGCCTCCACGGGAAGGTGCAGGCCAACTGGGCCGTGGCCTCTTTCGTGACAGCTTTCCCTGCCGCGGCGTGGGCCGTTGAAAGGCTCTGCGAGAGGCAGCAGCCGCCCCGCAAGAGGATAATAAAGGGGATAGCCGCCTTTGGCATCGGTCTTGGCGCGGCCGCCTCGTTTATAGCTTATTTTCCCTGGGTGCTCGAACCACTCGGGGCCAGGAAGATAATAACCGGAGCGCCGTACAACAGGGTAATCGGCTGGGAGGAGCTTGGGCGGAAGGTATCGCTCATGAGAGACGGGATGAAAAGGCCCGGGGATGTGTTGATACTGAGCGATACCTACCAGATCACGAGCGAGCTCGCCCTTTATACCGAAGGCAACCCGAAGGCCTATAACGTCAATACAGGGGACAGGCGCATGAACCAGTACGACCTGTGGCCCGGCCCTCAGGAGCACCTCGGTAAGGACGCGATATACGTAAAGGGCGGGGATGCCGGGATAGAGCCCATGGTAGAGAAGGCCTTCAGCGCCTGCCAGAAGGAGCTTGTCGAGATAGACTGGGGAGGAAGGCCCGTAAAGGAGTTCTCCGCCTTCCGCTGTTACGGCTTCAAGGGCTTTGAAGCCAAAGAGATCAGAAATTACTGAGCGCCCGAGAGCGCTTTAGGAGGCCGTTTTTTTGGAAGAGTCTGTTTCCATAGTCATACCGGTTTACGAAGAGGAAGAGAGCCTGCCCCATCTCTATAAGTCCATAAAGGAAGCGATGGACGGGCTTGGGAGGAAGTACGAAATAGTCTTTGTGGACGACGGCAGCAAGGACGGTACCTTAAGGGTGCTGGAATCCATCCAGGAGAAGGACCCCGCGGTGATCGTGGTCTCTTTCAGGAGGAACTTCGGCCAGACCGCGGCTATGGCAGCCGGGTTCGAGTATGCCAAGGGCGACATCATCATCACCATGGACGCGGATTTGCAGAACGACCCCAAGGACATACCCAGGCTCCTTGAGAAGATAAACGGCCATGACGTGGTGAGCGGCTGGCGCAAGCGCCGCCAGGACAAGTTCATATCCCGCAGGCTCCCGTCGATCGTGGCCAACGGGCTTATCTCCTGGGTCACCGGGGTCCGCCTCCACGACTACGGCTGCACGCTCAAGGCCTACAGGAAAGAGGTCATAAAGAACGTCAGGCTCTACGGAGAGATGCACAGGTTCATCCCTGCGATAGCGAGCTGGGTGGGGGCGTCGATAACGGAGGTGGAGACCAACCACCATCCAAGGAAGTTCGGAAAGTCCAAGTACGGGATATCAAGGACGATAAGGGTAGTACTCGACCTTATTACGGTAAAGTTCCTGCAGAGCTTCTCCACAAGGCCCATACACGCCTTCGGCCCCGGGGGGCTGGCCCTCGGCTTCATAGGCTTCATCATCGCCCTTTATCTCAGTTTCGAGAAGATAGTGATGGGAGAGAGCATAGGCGGCAGGCCGCTTCTTTTCCTTAGCGTACTCATGATGATACTCGGGGTCCAGCTCGTCATAATGGGCCTTTTGGGCGAGATGCTCGCCAGGGTCTATCACGAGTCCCAGGGCAAGCCCATCTATACGGTGAGAAAGGTGCTGGGCAGATGAAGGGCTTCCTTTCGACCGTAGTCAAGGTCTTTGTCAGCGTCGCGATAATGTATTTCCTCTTGCGAAGCCTCGATACCTCCGAGCTCTGGGAGACCGTCGCGTCTGTGAACCCCCTTGCTATCGTCTTTGTCGCGGTGCTTTTCATCTGCCTCCAGTCGATATCCACCTACCGGTGGTCGGTAATACTCAAAAAGGACCTGGACGTCCCTTACCTGAGGCTCTTTTCGATATACTTCGTCGGGATGTTCTTCAATAACTTTCTTCCCACGATGGTCGGGGGCGACCTCGTCAAGGGATATTACCTCTACAGGTATTCGAAGAACGGGAACGTGGCGCTCGCCTCGATATTCATGGACAGATATGCCGGGTTCGGTGCTCTCATGGTCATAACGTCGCTTGCTCTCATCCCGGGCTACGCCCTTATAAAAGGCACCCAGCTGCCGGGCTTTTTCGTCATCCTCATAGGCGGCTTCGCCGCCATGAGCATGGTCATCTGGATAGGGCCTCTGCATTCCTGGGCGATGAGAATACTGGAGAGGATCCACTTCTACGGTATAAACAGGAAGATAGACACCTTCTACAAGGTGCTCATGAGCTATAAGAAGCGCTACGACATACTCGTCAAGATATTCGCGTGCTCGGTCCTTGTCCAGGGGGGCGTCATACTGGGCTATTACGTGCTGGGGACAATGGGCCTCGGCATGCAGATTCCACTGGGCTATTATTTTCTCTTCATACCCCTCACGACGGTCATTTCCATGCTCCCGATATCGCTTTCCGGGATCGGCATAAGGGAGGGGGCGTTCATCTACCTCTTCGCGATGGCCGGGGCCACGAAGGAGGAGGCCATCGCCCTTTCGCTCCTCTGGTTCGCCACCTCCGTCCTTGTCAGCATGATAGGCGGGGTGGAGTACGTGAGGATGGGCGGAAGGAAGGCCGTCCGCGAGGGCATGTCCGGGCAGTAACCGTTATTGAGTGTTATACTATATCCATTTTCCGGAGGTATCGTATCCATGCCAATAGACAAGGAGCTACTTGATATCCTCGCCTGCCCGAAGTGCAAGGGGAAGGTGAAGCTCACCGATAAAAAGGACGGGCTTCTCTGCGAGAGGTGCAGGCTCATATATCCCATCAAGGACGATATCCCGGTGATGCTCATAGACGAGGCGCTGCCCGTCAAGTGATACCAGGAAGCCGATGCCGCGACTGACGGTCACCATCATAGCCCTCAACGAAGAGGCGAACATCAGGGGCTGCCTGGAAAGCGTCAAATGGGCGGACGAGATAATCGTCTCTGATTCAGGGAGCGATGACAGGACCGTCGATATCTGCAGGGAGTACGGGGCCAGGGTCTTCAACGACGAGTGGCTCGGCTTCGGCAGGCAGAAGAACCTCGCCGGGGACAGGGCCTCCGGCGACTGGATACTAAACATAGACGCCGACGAGAGGGTGACGCCGGGGCTAAAAGAAGAGATACTCGAGGCGATGGCGGGCGGCGCGAAAGGGTATTACGTCCCGAGGAAGAACTACTTCGGCGACAGGTGGATAAGGCATTGCGGCTGGTGGCCCGACTACAACCTGCGCCTTTACAGGAAGGGGTCGGGCAGGTTCACCGACAGGTACGTGCACGAAAGGGTCGAGGTTAAAGGCCCCACGGCGAAGCTTAAAAGCCCTCTTGAGCACAGGACCTATAAGGACGTATCGGATTATTTGGGGAGGATGGAGAGGTACTCGACCCTTGCCGCCGAGGAGATGCTCAACCAGGGCAGGAACGCGGGTATAACCGACATACTCCTTCGGCCGTCTTTCACGTTTTTCAAGATGTACGTATTAAGGCGCGGTTTTCTGGACGGGACGGCCGGTGTGATCCTCTCGATACTCTACGCTTCATACACGCTTGCCAAATACGCCAAGCTATGGGAGATGAAGTCCGGGCTTAAATGACGGCAGGTAAAATCGGATCGGATTTAATGTGTGGACCATTTTTCATTCAGAGGCATCTCTTGGCTGGGGCGGGCAGGAGATAAGGATCCTGAACGAGTCGCTTGGCATGAAGGCCAGGGGGCACAGGGTGATCATCATCGCCCAGGACGATAGCCTGATACTTGAAAAGGCCCGCCTCGCGGGCCTTGACGCCTTATCCGTATCCTTCAGGAAGAAGGATTATCCAAAGACCGTTCTCTCCCTCGTAAGATCCATAAAGAAGTACAGGCCTGACATCGTCAACACTCATAGTTCAAGGGACAGCTGGCTTCTGACCCTGGCATCAAGGCTTTCGAAGAAGAGGCCGGCTGTCATAAGGACCAGGCACATCTCTACCCCGGTATCGGTGGGTTTCGCGTCCTCTTTGATATACCGGAGGCTTCCTGACAAGATCGTCACCACCGCCGAGGCGATAAGAGAAGCGCTGATAGAAAGAAACGGCGTTGACCCTGGAAAGGTAGTATCGATCCCGACGGGCATCGATACGGCGGCCTTTGACCCCGGGCGCGGCCTTGCCGGGATAAGGCAAGAGATTGGGGCCGGCCCCGATACGCCGGTCGTCGGCATGGTCTCTGTTTTAAGGAGCTGGAAAGGCCATGAGTATTTCATAGAGGCTGCCCGTTTTGTGGCAGAGAGGTTCCCTCTGGCCAGGTTCGTTATCACCGGCGACGGCCCGAGAAAAGGCGCCATTTCCGAGGCGATAGCGTCCAGCGGGCTTGGGGCCCGTTTTCATCTCCTCGGCCACAGGGACGACGTTCCGAATATCCTCTCTTCCCTCGATATCTTCGTCCAGCCCTCATACGCCAACGAGGGAGTGCCGCAGTCGGTCCTGCAGGCGATGGCGATGGGGGTCCCGGTAGTAGCTACCGATCTAAAGCCCTTTAAGGAAATCGTAAAAGACAGAGAGACAGGGCTTCTTGCGCCTGTAAAAGACCCGCAAGCCCTTGCGGACAGGATATCGGAGATCCTTGCCGACGCGCGCCTTTCCGAGAGGCTTTCAAAAAACGCGAGGGCGCTTGCGCTGAAGAGTTTTTCCATAGAGAGCATGCTCGACAGGACAGAAGAGCTCTACTCCGGGTTGCTTTCTTCACGGTCCGTTGCCGCGCCTGAGAACGCTGGCACCAAAACTCATTCGGAGTAGCTTGCCTGGTGAAAGTAGCGTTAGTGCTCCAGAGATATAATCCGTTCGGCGGATACGAGCGTCAGGCCGCCCTCCTGGCAAGGTCGCTCGTAAGGCGCGGCGTCTTTGTCACGGTCTTTACAGGCGAGTGGGCCTCTGGGCCCGAAGAGGGCATCGAGGTCGTAAGGGTGCCTGTTGTAAGGCTTGCCTCATGGCTTAAGGTCCTTTCATTCGCCTTTTTCAGCAAACGCATGCTCTCCAGGCATAAAGGCTTTGATGTCGTGCTGGGCTATGACAGGACCATTTCGATGGATATATACAGGGCGGGGAACGCCTGCCACAGGGAATGGCAGGCGTTCCGGAGAAGGCATGGGGGGCTCAGGGAGCATATCTCTTTGGCCATAAATCCGCTTCACGCCGTGATAAACGGGATCGAGAAACGCCTTTTCGGGAATATCCAGAGGGGGAAGGGAAAGATCGTAGTCCTCTCCGAGGTGGGAAAAGACCAGATACTGAAGCATTACAGCGTGGATGCTGGCCGTTTCTTTGTGATACCTCCAGCGCTGGACCTTACCCGTATAGAATTCCATATAGACGATGAGGCTAAAAAGAAGGCAAGGGAGCCCCTCGGCATCTCCCCGGATATCCCGTTGCTCCTCCATGTCGGCTCTGGTTTTTCCATAAAAGGGCTTGAGTCGACCATAAGGGCGGCGGCTATCCTCAAGGAGAAGGGGAGCAGGGCCATCCTTCTGGTCGCCGGCAAAGACAAGGGTGGGACAAAAAGGCTTGAAAAGCTCGCCGCCTCGCTCGGCGTGAAGGACAGGGTCATCTTCCTCGGCGGCGTGAAGGACGTAGGGGCGCTCTATTCGGCCGCCGACCTCTTTGTGCTGCCCTCCCTTTTCGAGACATTCGGGACAGCCGCCATAGAGGCGCTGGCAGCGGGGCTGCCTGTCATATTGGGCAAGGGGGCCGGGGCGGCCCGGTTTATAGAGGACGAAAAGGCAGGCTGGACGGTGGATGTGCCCGCGGACCAGGTCAGGCTCGCGTCGATGATCGAAGAGGCGCTCTTGGAGGAAGAGGGGCACAAACGCGCCGGCAGGCTCGCCTCAGAGCGTACACGCAGGAGGAATGCCGCGTTAAAGTGCGGCCCTGATGTGGTCATGGCAAGGTTCATATCCCTCGTCGAGACGGCGGCAGCCGAAAAGAAAGCGGCCTCCGGGCGAACGCGTGGAGTGGCGGGATGATGCCGAAGGTAAGCGTGATCATAGGCGCCTATAACTATCTTTCATACTTGAAGCTCTGCATGCGCGCTCTCGAGAGGCAGACCTTCAGGGATTTCGAGGTCATTATCGCGGACGACGGCTCCGGGCCAGAGGTGCGCGAGTGGCTTGATTCCTACGCCCCTTTTTTCCCGGTCAAGCACATCTGGCAGGAGGACAAGGGGTTCAGGAAATGCAGGATACTGAACCGCGCCATCCTTGAGTCCGGAGGGGAGTATATAATATTCCTGGACGCGGATTGCGTTGTGGCGAAGGATTTCATAGAGGCGCATTGGAAAAGGCGAAAAGAAGGCGCGTTCCTCGGCGGCAGACGGGTGATGATGGGGAGAAGGCTCTCGGAGGGAGTGACCTTCGAGATGGTCGATAACGGGAGTTTCGACGGGCCTACCCTGTGGGGCGCGTACCAGTCCTTATCCGGAAGGATAAAATATTACGAGGAATCGCTAAGGATACTCAGCCGCATCAGGGGGGAGGCGCCCTTTAGCCTTCTGGGCTGTAATTTTTCCGTACACAGGAAAGACATACTCTCTGTGAACGGTTTCGACGAGGAGTACGAGACCAGGGGTGGCGGCGAGGACACCGACATATCTCACAGGCTGAAGGCAGCCGGGTTCAAGATGAGATCAGCGAGGTATGTGGCCGTGCAGTTTCACCTTGGGCATGAGAAGACCGAGAGCAAGGACGCCTCGGCAAGGATGTTCAGGGAAAAGAGCGGCATGGTGCGGGGCCCGGAAGACGCCGGCAAGGTAAAAAGCAGGATAGCCGAGTGGAGGAAGGGATAGCATGGCCAGGCCGAAGATAATCTTTTTGCGTTCAGTCATCCCGCATACGACGGCCTGGTATTATTCCAAGGCGTTCAAGGGGCTTCCTGTCGATGTCGTCGATATGCCTTTTGACCCGCATGATCCGCCGGGGTGGAAGGAGGCCCCCGCAGGAGACCTGCTGCTTCTTGTAGACTGCGGCCTGCCTGTGGATTTTCCGTTCCTGGGGGAGTACAAAGGCCCAAAGGGTTACGTCAGCATAGATTCCTGCCACAAGCTCTCCATACACAGGGCGTATTGTGAAAAATACAGATTCGATTTCGTCTGGGTCGCGCAGAAGCATGTGGTGGCAGGGTTCGGTGAGAAGGCGAGGTGGCTCCCGCTCGGCGCTGACCCGGAGACCCACGTCTACAGGCCTCAAATGGCCTCGGCCGACAGCCTCTGGGAGAGGCTCACCCGCCGGAGCCATTATGACATAGGCATGTGCGGCGCGCCTTATAAGCACAGGCGGGCCTTTGAGAAGCTCTTCCGAAAGGCCGGGCTGACGACAAACTTTTATTTCAGAAAGCGGTTCGGCGCCGAGGCGACACGCGAGCTTGCGCGTTCGACGATCGGCTTTAACGTGGGCGCCGGCTTTGACGGTGTAAAAGGCAAGGACGTCAATATGCGAGTCTTCGAGACGATGGCTAACGGCCAATGCATGCTCCTCACGAACACCTACGACGGGCTCGGCTTTGAAGACCTTTTCGAGGAAGGCAGCCATTACATCGGCTTCAGGTCTGAGGAGGAGGCGACGGACAAGGCGCTCTACTACTCCAGACACCAGGCGGAGGCCATAAGGATAGCGGCCCAGGGGCAGAGGCATATCCTTGAAAACCACACCTACGCGCACAGGTGCGAGGAAATAATCAGGGCTATAAGATGAAGGCAAACGGCGGATACCCTGACCTTACGAAGGTGCGGCGGGCGCTCGTCATCGTCTTCAAGAACATAGGTGACGTGCTCCTTACGACGCCTGTCTTCAGCGCCCTGAAGCGGTCGATAGCGGGTGTCGAGGTCGACGCGCTTGTGAATCGCGGCACAGAGGAGATGCTTACCTTTAACCCGGATGTAGACCGTGTGCTGGTCTATAACAGAAAGACGCGCGGCCTGGGCAGGCTCAAAGAAGAGCTGCGGCTTGTGAAAGAGGTCCGCGGAGCCGGGTATGACATGGCCGTCGCCCTCACTTCAGGGGACCGGAGCCGCAACTTCGCCCTTCTCTCAGGGGCCGGGATAAGGGTCGGGGCGCCGAAGAAGAATCTACTCGGCCAGCTCTCTTTCAATTTCCCGGTTACGATGGCCTCTTCAGGAAAACACTATGTCGAACGTAACCTCGACTGCCTGAGGAGGATAGGCATCTTCCCGGAAAGGCAGCACCGCAGCACATCGTTTTTCGAAGGAAGCGAAGCGGCGGAAAAGGCAAGAGGCCTTCTTGCAGGGGCAAATCTTGACGGAAGACCTTACATGGTCGTCCACCCCACATCGAGATGGATGTTCAAAAGCTGGCCCCCTGAAAAAAACGCCGCCCTGATCGACCTTGTCCAGCGGGAACTCGGCATGCCGGTGGTGCTCACGTCAGGGCCGGAGGCCTTTGAGATCTCTTATGTGGCTCAATTGAAGTCACGCCTTACTACGGATGTGACGGACTTCACCGGCAAGCTTTCATTAAAGGAGCTTGGCGCGGTCATACGTAAAGCAGTTCTTTTTTTCGGCGTTGACTCAGCCCCGATGCACATCTCAGCCGCGGTCGGCACTCCGGCGGTCGCGCTCTTCGGCCCATCATTCGCGGTCGACTGGGCCCCCTGGGGCGATGGGCACAGGGTAGTGACATCAGACCGGCACAGTTGCGTGCCGTGCGGCAAGGACGGATGCGGCGGAGGCAAGGTGAGCGACTGCCTCGTTGAACTGGATGTGCGGACCGTCTACGACGCCGTGAGGGAAATGCTCGGCAAGTCGAGCCACCGGCGCTCCATTTGACCTGTTCCCGACTCTCCTGATCCCTTATTAGAAAGACCCCTCAGCGTCTTCGATCCCATCACAAATAAACGAACAGCCAATCTTGATGTCTCACAATGGGACCTGAATTCCCTCGCCTTACAGGCGAAGACTTCCAGCGCGTCTAATGAGATTTTCAAGCTTACGTCCTATGCCAGGCTGGTCCCCCTCTTTCCTAAAGAGGGGTCAGGGGAGATTATCTTGAAGTCATTATAATCCCCCTTAGTCCCCCTTTAGAAAAGGGGGAGATTTCAGTCGGGCTTTCAGCCGACAAACTAAAGAACCAGCCGCTTTCCAGACGGTAGTGGTTCAGTTCTTTCCTCGCGAGCCCTTGACAAAGCAGGAACCTGATATATGTTCACATATATCGGCCTGTCCCTGTTGTGCTGAGTGCCGTAACAAATTCCTGATGGTCTGAATCGATGGAGCATCTTCCCAGGGCAGAGGCAAGACCTTTGCTCGAAAGGGCCGCCCTGTATTCGATGGGGGTCTATCTATTTGTCCTCAACCTTCCCCGGGTCGCCTCGTTGAGGGAGGCGAGCTTCCTTATTTCCGCCGCGCTTGCCGCCGCGTACATGTGGAAGATGGGCCGGGTCGCGTGGCCGCCGATGAGGCTGCTGCTTCTCATGTGGCTGGCTTTCGCGTTCTTGTCGGTCATCCCGGGGAGCGACCTGCCGTTTTCCATTTCAGAGGTAAAAAAAGATGTCGTATATCCTCTCATGGCGTTCTGGGTCTTTTATGTGATGACAAAAGGCGAGCGGGACTTTTTAAGTCTTTCCATCCCTTTCCTTATAAGCGCGGCGCTCGTCTCCCTGGCGAGCTTCTATGCCTATTTTGTCCTGGGTCTCGGCTTTGAGGAGCTTGTTGATTCGGGATACCTGTATGGCAAGCGGGCCTATTACAGTTTTTTCATGCTCTCTGCCGCTATTGTAGCCATAGGGCTTGCGGGCTGCGGCAGCGCCGGGAGAAGGCTTAAGACCCTTGCCATAGCGCTTGTGCCGGTTTTCTGCACGGGAGTCTATTTCGCGAGGCTGAGGGTAGGCTATCTGGCCATCATCATGGCGGCGTTCCTGTTTTTTATTTACGGCAAGGTCTTGCGGCAGGGGCTCAAGAGAAGAATATTGGCGGGAGCGGTAGCGGCGTCAATACTTGTGACTCTGCCGCTGCTCGCCACCTACAGGGACCTGGACTTCGGCCTTGATATCGAGTCGATGAAGACCTCGTTTGAAAGGATCAGGACCGAGGAGCGCTGGATAATCTGGGAGGGGGCTGTAAAGGAGATATCATCGAACCCGGTCTTCGGCAGGGGCTTCGGGAATAAGGAAATATATGTGCCTGACTTCAGGCTCGGCTACGTCTACCCGCACAACATCCTGCTTAGCTATGGCGTCATGACAGGGGTGGCAGGCATAGTGTTGCTCATGTTGATCTTCGGGAAGCTTTGCTGGATGATGCACGCGAAGGTCGGTCAATGTGCTTCCAATAGCGCGCAATTCAGCATCATACTCGCCGGGCTGGTCCTTACCTCCGTCTTTTTCCTCCTCAATATGACCGAGGATATCATGACGCGCCATACCGGGCAGTTGTTCTGGGCTTTGACGGGTATGTTTTTGGGAGCCGGCAGGGAAGTGGACGATAGATAACCTGATGTCTTTAAAAAGTCATAAAATGGGGCAAAGAAGGATTTATGGCTTAACGCATCTCTTCTGCTTCACGGTATCCTCAATTTTTTCCCATAGCTCCTCCGCGTTTTTCCTGTAGGCCTCCCTGTCCATCATGTCGTAACTGTGTGTCATCGCGCCAACGTTGTCATTTGTGATCAATTTGCAGCCCGACAGCGCCGCCTGATTGACGATCAAGCCATGCGGTTCCGGCCACCTTGGCATATGTATGTAATATTCGACCCTGTTAAGGAACTCAGGCATCTCGTCGTATGGTATCCGGCCGATGACCTTGCCGTATCCGAATTTCCGCGGCAATTTGTCGTTTTTTGACCCGAAAAAGATAACCTCCTCGTTAGGGAACATTTCCATTATATTGTAAAAGCCTTTTGTTTCAGAATGCCCTCCGTAAGAAGCATATTTGATATCCCTTTTAATCCCCTTGTCTCTGAAAAGGTCCACATCAACAAGAGGCTTCAGTATAAAGGTCTTTTCTTTAAGCCCGGGGTATATCTTCTGAAATACGGAGGCATGGAGCGGCGAGAGGAATATATTGAAGACCGCCTTTGTAAAAAGCTCTTTATTGTCATTTACAGGACAATACCCGTTCCTCCACCCCGAATTATTACCCCTGACCCCGAAGTAGTCCTCTTTTTTTTCAACGCAGTTTGTTCCATCTCCAATATTGCCATTACACGGAAGGGCATTCAGATAGCATATGTCCCCATATGCGTTCTGGCCAAGGATGTAATTTTCACGAGAGACGATTTTTTTTAAGAATGAATCACTGAAGTGTTTTTTATGGTCAGGACAGTTGAAAACATCGAAGAGCATCCAGAGATCGGGCTTTCTGAACCTGAGAAGTCTGCTCAGTATCCGTCTGCTTTTAGGATACACCGAGATCACCCGTATCCTGTGCCCCCGCCGCCGCCCTTCGTTGACGATGGCCCGTGTATACTGTTCGCCACCGCCGTTATAGAAAAAGGGGTTGAGGTGGGCTAAAAAATTTATCTTTAAAATGCCTTTAGGGGTGATCTCCATGGTTTCCGGATCCGGGTTCAATATTCACCAAAGGACTGGTTTTAGAGCGAGATGCGAGGTTGGTTAAAGAGCCGGAATATTTCGAGCGTATCCTGCTGCCGATCAGACCATGCGATACGTCCTGAGAGAGTGAAGCGCATTCCTGTTGCAGGCATAAAAAGGGAAGTGAACCCTTCCGATCCTCCGTTTATAGCCCAGGGCAAACCACTGCTCAAGGTATGATAAAAGTTCGTAATCGCGCGCGCCGTGCAGTTCGCCGATTATCCAGCGGACCGAGCGCAAAACTTCTTCGTCAAAAGACGTCAGTATGTCGTATTCGGAGCCTTCAGTGTCTATCTTGATAAGGTCTATGCCGCGCGCACCTATTTCATCCAGGATCTCGGATGTCTTTCTCAGGGTCACCGTGATGCCGGATTTCGATTCGCGCTCAGCCGGATCATCGACAATCGAAAAAGTTGAAAACTCGTTTTTCGAAGAGCACGGGTTATAGATAGTAGTCTCCTTATTCTCTTTTCCGAGAGCGATACAATAGGGTTTTATATTTGCGTATCCGGCTATGTTCTTCTGAAGAAGCTTGAAGTTATTGGGCTCCGGCTCAAAAGCATAGATCTTTGCCGAAGGGAAGATGGTGGCATAATAGATGGAAGCGATCCCGATATTCGCGCCGATGTCAACAATGACCTTGGGGTCGATCTCTTTGGGGATGTAATATTCTCCTTTGCGCCCCTTGTGGCCTTTTACAAGTAATATGTTGTAGATATGAGAGGCGTCACTGCTGCAGGGCCGGTAATGGATCGGCTGCCCGTTCCACATGAAGGTCTCAAGGTCTTTGCAATCAGGGTTATCTTGAGGCCTGCAGTTCTTCATGAACTTCCATGACATCGAACGGAGCAGGACTTTTAAATCATTTTTTGACAGCATTCCATCCTTCTTCGATTATCTTATTGTGTGTTGCGAGCATAGTATATTATATTGTGCGGTATCGATACAATTGGAATTTTCGCTGATATTCGTTAAAAATCATGAAAAAAATCGAACTTTATTTCCTCCGCTGGTACTTCCCGTATAACATCGGCGATACCGTGATGTTCTCCTCCCTTTTCCGGGCCATAAAGGAGGTCTATGGGCCATGCAAGCTGGAAGTCATAAGCGACCGCACTGTCCTGGAAGCCTTTTTCAATGACAGGTACGTTGACAGGTTCAGAACACCCCGTTTATACGAAAAAATATTGCCGAAAAGCTTCTATTACAAAAAAAAGAATATTGTCCATGATCAGGGCGCGCGAAGGATAAAGTTTGTGATCTGGCCTGAATGGCGAGAAGAGACATTCGCTTATCTTTCCGCCGGCACTAATATTGAGGAATGCGTTGGCGCGCCATGCAAGAACATAATCTCGTACAATTACGCTCTTCAAGCAGGCATCGAGGCCGCCGGATTTCAGGACCTGAGGCCCAGGATATATTTGACAGAAGAAGAGGTCCGGGAGGCCGAAGAAAGCATTTATCCGAACTCGATAGCCATCAACATGGCGCGTATACGCAATTCCCAGCAGAGAAGAGACGGCGAGCGGCTCCGTTATAGAATCGAGAGCTGGAGGCGCTTCGTTGGCGATGTTAAAAAATATGACCCTTCGATAAGGATATATGAGGTCGGACAGGAGGCCTTTGAAGGTGTCGGCGATGAATTCCTGCCCAATCTCTCGATCCGTAAGACCGCGGCCGCGCTGAATGCCATGCGTTTGGTCGTATTGTCAGATGGCGGTGTGCACAATATCTGTAACGCGATAGATAAAAAGGTGCTGTTGTTCCAGGCCTATGAGTGGAACCCGCCGGACCTGTTCAAGATGGGCAACGCCATCTTTAACGAGGACTATCATCTTGAGTGCAGGAAAAGGTGCCACTTGTTTTCAGATATACTGAAAATCCGGAGCGCGAAAGAGACATGTGGCCGTGAGTGTTACGGTCTTGACCCGGCGAGGCTTGCCCGGGACTGCATCGCTCATCTGGAAATGGAAAATAGAGTTTAAATCCAGGGGCTTTGAAAAAAACCGGGACACCTCCCGCCTGTTGGCCTGACCTGCCTTGCCTTGAATCTGCCGCCAGACCCATTTGGATTTGCCTAAAAAAACCTCATGTGTTATAAGTAGGCCTGCGCGTTTTTTTAAAATCCACACTACGGATTCGGGCCGTGAAAAGATACCTGAGCTCTAAGAGGGCTCAAACACTCATCGAGAAGTTCAGGAGGGCGCGGATACTCGTCGTCGGCGACCTCATCATGGACCACTTCATCTGGGGCAAGGTCAGAAGGATTTCCCCTGAGGCCCCGGTGCCGGTCGTCGAGGTCACCTCTGAATCGATAATGCTCGGCGGCAGCGCCAACGTGGTGAACAACATCCACAGCCTGGGCGGCAGATCGCTCGTCACGGGCGTCATCGGGAGCGACGGGGACGGCAAGAAGCTCGTCTCCATACTGAAGGACAAGGGCATCCCTACGGATGGGCTCGTCGTAGACCACAAAAGGCCCACAACCATAAAGACAAGGGTCATCGCCCATAACCAGCAGGTCGTAAGGTTCGACCGCGAGATGCGGGACAAGATAGGCCCGGAGGCGACCGCCAGGGTCTTGAGGTACATAAAGAAAGCCGTTAAATCTTCCGACATCGTAGTCATATCCGACTACGCGAAGGGGCTCATAACCCCGTACCTTATGGAGGAGACGAACTCCCTTTGCATGGACCTCGGCATCCCGGTGGCCGTAGACCCGAAGGTAGAGCACCTCGACTATTATAAAAAGGTCACGATAGTCACCCCTAATAACCTCGAGGCCTCGCAGGCTTCAGGCGTTGAGATAGGCGACGATGAGAGCCTCCACCGGGCCGGAGAGGTGCTCTTCGGAAGGCTCGGCTGCCAGGCCCTCCTCATAACAAGAGGAGAGCACGGCATGAGCCTCTTTGAGCCGGGGAGCGAAACCCACATACCTACCGTCGCCCAGGAGGTATTCGACGTGAGCGGCGCCGGAGATACCGTCATAAGCACCCTCGCCCTCGCCCTCGCCTCCGGCGCGAGCTTTAGAGAGGCCGCGATGCTCGCGAACTTCGCGGCGGGCGTTGTAGTCGGCAAGATCGGCACCGCGACGGTAACGCCAGAGGAGCTTTACAACGCGGCTGGCGCTGGCCTCAAGGTAAGGCTTCCGCAATAGGGCTTGCTTCATCTGGCCAAAAATACCTGAACATAAAGGAGCGGCATGGCACGGTCCATGACAGGCTGGGGCAAGGGAGACTTTGCCATTGGCGGCGACACTTACACTATCGAAGTAAAGACACTCAACCACAGGTTCATAGACATCTCCATGAGGTCGCCTGAGAGGTTCTCGCCCATGGAGACACGTCTTCGGGACGAGATAAAAAAGAGGTTCGCCAGGGGCTCATTCTCGGTGCATATCTATTCCGTTTCAACGGAGGCCCCGGCGCTGAAGCTTAACATCCCGATGGCGAGGCTCTACCTCGATTCCGCGGAGGAGCTTAAAAGCGGCCTTGGCATCAAGGGCGAGATGGACCTTGCTACCCTTCTGCGGCAAAAGGACATATTCACCTTCGAGAGGAAGGGTACTGTTACGGATGAGGACTGGGGGCAGTTCAAGGCGGCGCTCGATACCGCCCTTGTCCAGGTGGAGGAGTGGAGGATAAGGGAAGGAGAGGCGCTGGTGGCAGACTTGCTTGCCAGGGCAGAGGCGCTCGAAGGCCTTCTTTTCACCGTCGAGGTGAGAATACCCAAGATGCTCGAAGCATACAGGGAACGCCTCAAATCGGAGATAGAAAAAATAATAGCCGGAAGGGTCGACGAGTCAAGGATACTGCTTGAGGCCGCGATATTCGCGGAAAAGACCGACACCGCCGAAGAGGCCACCCGCTTGAAGAGCCACCTCGAGCTATTCCGCAGGCTCATAACCTCCGAGGGGCCTATCGGAAAGAAGCTCGACTTCCTCTGCCAGGAGCTTGGCCGGGAGATAAACACCATCGGCTCAAAGGCAAACGACGTCCGGATAACCCAGACCGTCATAGACATGAAGGGCGAGGTCGAAAAGATAAGGGAGCAGGTGCAAAACGTAGAATGAGGAAGCCCCCTCTTTTCTAAAGGGGGATGAAATACAGGTTTTAAGGATCCCAATAACATGTCCGGCATAGCATTTATAGTCTCCGCCCCGTCCGGGGCAGGGAAGACCACCCTCTGCAAGATGGCTGAGGGGCGCTTCCCTGATATAAAGAACTCGGTCTCCTATACCACCCGCCCCTCCAGGCCCGGCGAGAGCAATGGTGTGGATTACTGGTTCGTTGACGACGCCACATTCGACCGTATGGTAGAGCGGGGCGAGTTCCTTGAGTACGCGGACGTCTACGGCAAGAGGTACGGCACGTCTAAAAAGGACCTGGAAGCTTTCCTCGCAAGGGGCGAAAGCGTCATCCTTGAGATAGACGTGCAGGGCGCGGCCAACGTCAGGAAGCGGCTTTCGGGAGGGGTCTTCGTATTCATACTTCCGCCTTCGCTTAAAGTCGCCGGGGAAAGGCTTGTTGCCAGGGGCAAGGATAGCGCTGAAGAGATAAAAAGAAGGCTCGGCATAGCGGTCGACGAGATAAAAAGGGCCTTCGAGTACGATTACATCGTGATAAACGACGACCTTACGAGGGCCTTCGAGGAGTTCTCCGCGATAATCGTGGCTGAACGCGCCAGGTCTTCGAGGATGGCGGGTAAGCTAAAGGAGCTTTTCGGCAAACAAACGCGGTAGACGCGGCAGTTGACAGGCCGTTTTTAAAAACGTATAATTTATACTTGTTTCGGATAAAAGGAGGTTAGTCCCAAATGGCAAGGATAACTGTCGAGGATTGTTTGAAAGAGATTCCCAGCAGGTTCATGCTGGTCCATCTCGCTTCTCAGAGGGCGAGGGACCTTATAAAGGGCGCGCCTTCACTGGTGAAGACCGACAACAAGGCGGTTGTAACGGCTCTGCGCGAGATAGCCGCTGGCAAGGTCAAGGTAATGCCAACGACCAGGAAGAAAGAGCTTTCGGAATAGGCCTTACTGATTCACAAGGGGGGGCGGCTTTTGCCGTCCCCCCTTTTTTTTATTTCGTTCAGGGGCGCGGGCTGCTTAATCGGCTTGGCCTCCTGGATAACGCCTCCGTATATAGATAGTCAGAAGAACGGCTATGCCTACGGCCATCGTCAACCCTACAACAAAAAAGGTCCATGTGTCTGGCCTTATGACCCCAAGGGCTATGATGAGTACAAGCAGTGGCAGATCGAGAAAGTGCGTAAAAGCCGGTATGAGCCGCCCCCTTTCCTTTTCGACCCTGGGGTCGAGATGATCCGCGCCCGCCGCCTCGCGGGATAGCCGCCGGATGCGCATGAAATAAATCCTTGTTATTGTGTTACCTTCGATGAACTCGAAGGAGAATAGCGCTATCATGCCAGCGAGCCATGGTATGTCGATAAACCCCCAGCCGTATACCTCTGTCGTCATCCACGCGCCTGAGAAAAGAAGGAGCAAGGCTCCCGGGACGACTACCCCGTCGTAGAATATGGCAATAGCGCGCGCCGCCTCTGAGAAAAGGGCCGGGTCTTTAATCTGCCTTGACCTCAAGTCAGAGAGCCAGACGCCGATTAGCCCGCCGCCTATCATCACGGCGCCGAGGACGTGAGCGAACCTCAATAGGGTGTAGGTCATATCAGGCGCTACGCGACATTCAATTTATCTTCCCCTCACGAGCCCCGGCCCCGGCAGTCGCCAAAGCTCGGTGAGCGAGGTATCTATCCTTGGCACAGCCGAAAGGAGTTTTTTCGTATATTCGTGCTTTGGCTCCGAGAATATCTCGGAGGTGCTGCCGCGCTCGACTATCTCTCCGGCGAACATCACGGCGACCTCGTCGGCTATGTACTCGACCACGCCGAGGTCGTGGGTTATGAAGAGGAACGATAGGCCGAAGTCCCTCTGGATAGATTTAAGGAGGTTGAGTATCTGCGCCTGAACCGATACGTCCAGGGCCGAGACCGCCTCGTCGCAGACGATGAACTCGGGGTCAACGGCGAGCGCCCTCGCTATCCCTATCCTCTGGCGCTGTCCGCCCGAGAACTCGTGCGGGTACCTCGCCATCATCTCAGGGGAGAGGCCCACGCGTCCGAGCACGGCCGCTATCTTTTCATTGCGCTCCTCTTTTTTCATCCCCGGCTTTACGGCCCGGAGCCCTTCCTCGATAGTCTCTTTGACGGTAAGCCTGGGGTTCAAAGATGAGTACGGGTCCTGGAAGATTATCTGAAGCGCGCTCCTGTAGGGCTTAAGCCTTCTCTCCTTGAGCTTTGTCAGGTCCCTGCCCTTGAAGAGTATCTCGCCCGCGGTCGGCCTGATGAGCTGGACGATGGACTTGCCCGCGGTCGTCTTGCCGCAGCCCGACTCGCCGACAAGGGCCAGGGTCGAGCCCTTCTTTATGGCAAGGTCTATCCCGTCCACAGCCTTTACATGGCCCGCAACCCTTTTAAGGAGCCCCTTTCTTACCGGGTACCAGGTCTTGAGCCCCTTTACTTCAAGAAGTACTTCTCTCTCGGCAGGCGGGGTGGTTAAAACGGGCATTACATCCGGTTCCTGCCTCAAGGGTTTTGAGTAGGGCTGGCTCATGAACCCGGGGTCGTAAAGATGGCACGCAGCCCGCTGTCCCGGCTTCCATTCGGCAAGCGGCGGCTCTATACCCGCGCACCCTTCCATCTCCCGCGGGCATCTGCCAGAGAAGTGGCAGCCTTTTGCGTACGCTGTCGCGGATGGCACAGCCCCGGCGATGGTGTCAAGGGCCTTCCCCCTTTTCTCCTGCCCCGGTATGGAGCGCAAGAGCTTTATCGTGTACGGGTGCAGAGGGTTCCTGAAGAGGTCTTTTGTGGTGGCAAGCTCCACGAGTTTTCCCGCGTACATCACCCCGACCATATCGGCGTTCCGGTAGACGAGGGCCATGTTGTGGGTTATGAGGAGGACCGCCGTGCCCATCGAGCTTTTAAGCTCCCTTATGAGCCCCAATATCTCTTCCTGTATGGTCACGTCCAGGGCCGTAGTAGGCTCGTCGGCTATGAGGAGGTCGGGCCTGCACGACAGCGCCATCGCTATCATCACCCGCTGGCGCTGTCCGCCGGAGAGCCTGTGCGGGTACTCGTTGAAGATCCTCTCCGGGTTGGGCAAATGGACTTTTTTGAGCATCTCTATCGCGAGCTTTTTTGCCGCGTTTCTGTTCCTCTCCTGATGGAGGACTATCGTCTCCATTATCTGGTCGCCGATGGTAAAGACCGGGTTAAGTGACGTCATCGGCTCCTGGAATATCATCGAGACCTGGTTGCCCCGTATATCCCTCTTCTCGCGCTCGTTCAGCGAGACGATATCCCTGCCGTTGAGGATTACCTCCCCTCCGGCTATAAAGCCGGCAGGCTCAGGGACGAGCTGGATGAGCGAAAGGGCTGTGATCGACTTCCCGCAGCCGGACTCGCCGACCAGGGCGAAGGTGCCACCCCTGGGTATCTCGAAAGATACTCCGTCGACCGCCCTGGCGATGCCGCGTGGGGTCTTGAAGTAGGTCTTGAGCCCCTTGACTTCTAATACGGGGGTGGAGAGTTTTTCCATTTATCTGTACCTTAGCCTCGGGTCGAGGGCATCCCGGACAGCGTCGCCGAATATGTTCGCCGGGAGCACGAGGCCGAACATGAAAAGAAATGCCGCGAAAAGGTTCCACCAGACGATCGGGTCCCTTGAAAGCTCGAGGCGAGCGGTATTTATCATGTTGCCCCAGCTCCCCATCTGAGGGCCGACCCCTATGCCTATGTAGCTCAATATCGCCTCTGCCAGCACAAGGCCGCTGAACTGGAGGACAAAGGTGATGAGCACCAGGTGCATGACATTGGGCACTATGTGCCGGTAGATTATGCCGGATTTGCCGACCCCGAAGGCGCGGGAGGCCTGCACGTACTCAAGCTCGCGTAGCTTGAGCGTCTCCCCACGGATGAGCCTGCAGAGGTCTGTCCACGAGGTTATGCCGAGGATGAGGGCGAGCCAGAAGAGCCTGTCGTTCAGGACAAAGACGCCAAGGTCAATCTGGTCTTCGGAGAGGAGTCCGCCCTGGTAGCCTGATGTACCGAAAAGGAGCATGAAGGCGACTATGAGGAGCACCCCTGGAATCGACGCGAGCGTTGTGTAGATATACTGGACGATATCGTCTATAACGCCGCCGTAGTAGCCGGCGACCACGCCGAAAAGGATAGCGAACGGGATGATGATAATGGTCGTGCCGGCGCCTATGACGATAGCCGTCCTTACCCCCTTGAGGGCCGTAAAGAGGACGTCATTGCCGACTTTATCGGTGCCGAGCCAATGGCTCCCCTGGTATTTGAGAGGGATGAACTCGCGCGTGGTCTCGCCTCCCGGCAGCTCTATAGCTTCTTTTGAGAAGGAATGGCTGGCAAAGGGCGCGGAGTAGCTCTTCTCCGTATCTGTCCTCATCCCGGCGAGCGCCCTGTCGAGTAGGCTTAATGCCTGCGGGCTCCATATCACCTCCCCGCTTTCTGTCTTCGCGACCCCTCCGCCCTCAGCGACGACCGGGTCCCTGTAGCGGATGCTGTCAAGGAGCGCGATTGAAAAATAAAGGGCGAGGATAGCCATGCAGACAAGGGCGAGCCTGTTCTTCCTGAGCTCCTTCCATGCCCTGGCGGCTGTGCCTTCCAGCCTTATTGCGATGGCGAAGTAGGCGATGGCGCAGGCTAAGAAGAAGACTATGAGGTCTGTAGCGAGTATTACCGGCATATTCCTGAATATTCTTTGTATTTTATTTTGTCATTCTGAGGAGCGAGAAGCGACGAAGAATCTATTTCAAGCGCAAGATTCTTCGCTACGCTCACAATGCCGAACCATTGCTATCCCATTACTCAAACCTTATCCTCGGGTCCACGAGGGTGTAGCTTATGTCGGTGAGTATCAGCCCTATGATGTAAAGTATCGAGCCGAGATATACCATCGAGCGCACTATGGCGAAGTCCTGCGACTGTATCGCCTCTATGGTGAAGTTGCCGAGGCCAGGTATCGCGAAGAAGGTCTCCATTATGAGGCTCCCGTAGAAGAGGAAGGGGATGGAGACGACCACGTTCGTAAGTACCGGTATCATCGCGTTCTTGAGGGCGTGCTTGAAGAGGACCCTGCCTTCGGTAAGCCCCTTTGCCCGCGCCGTCCGGACGTAGTCCTTGTTTATCTCCTCAAGGAATACCGTCCTGTAGAACCTCACGCCTACCCCGATGGAGGCCGCTATCCCGATTACCACTGGCAGCACGATGAACTTGGCGGCATAGAGCCCCGTGTCATAGCCTGAGACTGGAAATAGCCGGAGGAGCTTTCCCAGGACGTACTGGCCGCCGATGATATAGAATAGGGTGGATATCGACATCACGATCACGGCGAGCACGATGCCCCATATATCGATATAGGTGGCGCGGTAATAGGCGAGTATCATTGCGAAGAAGAGGCTCAAGACGAGGCCCGCCATGAACATCGGCACGCTTATCGCGAGGCTCGCCCACATGCGGGTCCTTATCTCGTGGCCGATGTCGATATTATTCCTGTCGGACCTGCCGAAGTCGAACCATAGGAGAGGCAACGACTTCTGGAAGAAGACGGTTTCGGTTACTTTCTTCAAGCCCTCCTCTTTGGTATTCACAAAGGATGGCAGATTGTAGCCGTGGTCACGTTTCCAGTTCTCTATTGCCGCCGGGGTGACGTTCTTTTCGCCGAGGATCTTCCTCGCCATGTCGTCGGGCGTGTTAATGTAGAAGAAGAGCAGCGCCGTGAGGACGTTCACGCCGACCACGATGGGGATGGCGTAGAGTATGCGTCTTATTATGTATGCGAGCATGCCTTATCGCCTTTTGCTTAGGCCACGTTTTCTTCTCATGGTTATTATGGCCGGGAGCGAGCCGATGACGAGCAGGGCTATTACTGCCACGACCGGCCAGAGCCTTGGCTCGTTCCACTCATCCCGGAGATACTGCCTTTTCTCCGCGTCTATCTTTATGTACTTCATGGTGTTATTCGCCATGGCGTTGGGCTTCACGTTCTCGACCCAGCCGTGGAAAAGGGTGAACGCGACCGGGTGGTATCCGAATATCCAGGGGGCGTCAGAGCGGACGATTGTCGTCATCTCGTCAATGACCGCCTGCCTCTCTGGGCCGTTCTCCATGTTCTCCATCGTTTTAAAGAGCCTGTCGAACTCCGGGTTCGAGTAGTTGGCGGCGTTCTCCCCCTGGTATTTTACCTTGCTGTTCGACCCGGCAAGGAGGAAGAAGAAGTTCTCCGGGTCCGGGTAGTCCGCGTTCCAGCCCCATGAGAAGAACTGGAAGTTGCCTTTGAACATCTTCTCCTGGAACCTGTTGTAGTCTGTGGTCCTGTTCTCAAGCTGTATGCCGAGGAGGGCGAACTTCTTGATGTACCAGTTTATCATGGGCGCGGAGTCGGCGCCCGTCCACGGGTTATCGAATGTGATGACGAGAGGCCTTCCGGCCTTGTCCCTGCCGCCGGGATACCCGGCCTCGGCGAGGAGCTTTTTAGCCTCCTCTATGCTCTTTCTGGCCGGCCTGTTCCTGACCGCGTCCCAATCATATACGAGCGGGTTTATGCCCCCTGCCCCCTCCTTGTAGCCGAATATGCCAGGGGGCAGGGGGGACATGGCGCTCAAGCCGCGGCCATTCTGGAATATCTCTATGAACTCCTCGTAGTCAAGGGCAATGGAGATGGCCTGCCTGAGTTTTTGCTTTTCGGGCGAGTAGCCTCCGACAACGTCGTCGAGCATGTTGAAGCCCGAGTAGTACGAAGAGGACCGGACCGAGGTAAGAAGGCTCATGCCGCGCTCCTTCATCTCATCCGTCAGCTCGGGCCTTCCAGCGGTGGTCATCGAGACCGCCTGGTCGAAGCTGTCGGAGGTTATCCCTGAGTTGTCATAGTAGCCCTGCAGGAACTTGTTCCACCTGGGTATCGCCTCTTTTTCCAGTTTGAAGACCATCTTTTCTATGAACGGGAGCCTTTGTCCAGCGTATTTAAAGAGCCCCCTTTGAGCGTCCCCATCCTCGCCCTCATCCGGATACGCCTCATAATGGTAGTTCCTGTTTTTGGCGAGCGCTATCTCCATATTCGGGTTGAAGGTCTCCATCATGTACGGGCCTGTCCCGACAGGGTACCTGTCGAGGGTGATATTGCGCTCGGCGAGCGCGCCCTGATTGTAAAAATCGGCCGCTTCCTTTGGCACAGGGGCGAAAAAAGGCATCGCCAGCCAGTAGACGAACTGAGGGTACTTGGTCTTGAGTATCACCCTGAACGTGTGGCTGTCTACCTTCTCCACCCCCGGGAACGGGTGCTTCCGGTAATCGAGCGTGATGGGGTTGCTCTTTTCGTCCTCGGTCTGGTTGTAGGAAAACCCGGCGGCTTTTCGCCTTTCGGCCCTTATGTCATCGAGGTCCGCCCGGAGCGCCTCCGAGTACTCCTTGAGGCCGAGGATATACTTCTCCAATATGGAAAGGACCGGGCTTTCCACCTGCGGGTCGGCGAGCCTCATTATTTCGTAGATGAAGTCGTCCGCCGTAAGCTCCCTCGTCCCTTTTACAGGAAGGTCGTCGAGGGTCTGTATGTTTTTGGCCTCGCGAGGGTTCACCGCGGAGTAAAGAGGTGAACCGTTCTTATCCCTGGCAAAGGCCGGGTGGTCCTGGTACATGACCCCCTTTTTAACGCGTAATTCGTATACGGCCCTGTCGACCTCTTTGGCAGGGGCGCTCTCCGGGAGCTTTTTGCCGTCCCTGCCGTAATAGACCGGCTGGGGGACCTCTTCGACTGTGAGCGGCATAAGCGTGTAGGGGCGCTTGAGGTAATGGTACTGGAGAGGCGGCTCGTAGACCTGGGCCAGGAAGTCGTACTCGTCCGAGCTGTAGGCGCGGGCCGGGTCGAGGTGCTTTGGAGGTTCAAGAAAGGTGGTGTAGAAGATGTTCCTGCCGCGTTCAGAGTCGCGGTAGGGGTCGTTGGGTGTGCAGCCCGCCGCGAAAAAGAAGAGCGCCGCGAGCGCAAAAGCCCCAAGGGCTCTGGAAGCTTTCTTGCCTATGGCGCCTCCCTCTGTTGTCTTCAACTTCATATTTAAAATATATGCTGTAGGGTAACATAAGTCACTGACGGATTTTGGGTAAAGACCTTATAAAGAATAAAATAAAGAATTTAAAAGTTTAGCACAATAACGGCGCAAGGTCAAGGAAGCCCCGGCAAAAGTCGTGCAAAAACGCTATCTTGACGGGGCTTGACAATTGCAATATAGTTATGTTAGTATTAAATGATTTTCTATCTAAAAAGCAATGATAGTGTAAAGGAAGGGTTTATGACCAAGAAGGCGGGCAACAATAATAGTCAAAACAGCGACCTCCTTAACCTTATCGACATGGGTAAGGAAAAGGGGTTTCTCACATATGATGAGATTAATGATGCCTTTCCGCAAGACAACTTCTCAGTGGAGGAGATGGATAATTTGCTTGAGACCCTTGGAGACCTCGGAATAGATATTGTCGACAGCTCTGAGAAGGGCGCGCCTGAGCCGCAGGAAGTAAGAGAGCCGCGCGAAGAGGTAGCGGAGCCGGAGCGCGTAGAGGACCCCGTAAGGATATACATGAGGGAGATGGGGGCGGTGCCTCTGCTTAAGCGCGAAGAAGAGATAGTCTATGCCAAGAGGATAGAGGAGAGCAGGAACGAGCTTAGAAGGCTTACCCTTTCCAGCCCCTTTGCCACGATAGAAGTATTGAGGGTAGTCACCCGCGTAAGGGATGGCAAGGCCTCTCTGAGGGCCCTGATCGAGGAGGAGACCGAAGAAGGACAGCTCGAAGAGGAGGCCGCAGTAGCGGCTGAAGAGGTCCTCTCCAGGTTCGAGAGGCTCAAAAGGAGAAAGACCGAGGGCGCCTACAAGCTCCTGAAGGACATGAACCTCTCCAACTCCATCATCAGGCGCATCGTGAAGCGCATAGTCCGCCTCGAACACCTTATAGAGCGAGAGGAATCGAAAAAAGGCGCCAGAAAACAGGAACGGGCGAAGCTGCGCGTCAAAAGGATAATGAAGCGCCTGGAGCTTAAGAGGACTGACCTCAACGAAGTCTCCCGCCAGGTGAAGGTGCACGACTTCAACATGTGGGAGGCCAAGCAGAGGCTGATAGAGGCCAACCTCCGCCTTGTCGTATCCATCGCCAAGAGGTACGTGAACCTGGGGCTTAAGTTCTCGGACCTTATCCAGGAAGGCAATATCGGCCTCATGAAGGCCGTCGACAAGTTCGACTACAAGAAGGGATACAAGTTCTCCACCTACGCCACATGGTGGATAAGGCAGGCGATCACGAGGTCCATAGCCGACCACGGAAGGACCATCAGGATACCTGTCCACATGATAGAGACCATCAACAGGCTCCTTCAGACCTCAAGGCAGCTCCTGAAGGAACTCGGCAGAGAGCCTTACCCCGAGGAGATAGCCGAGAGGATGGACATACCCATCCAGAAGGTCAGAAGGATACTGCGTCTCATGAAGCAGACCTTGAGCCTGGAGACCCCGATAGGGGACGACGAGGAGAGCTCGCTTGGCGACTTTATCGAGGACGAGAAGTCCCCGTCCCCTTCGGACGCGGCCATCGAAAAGGACCTCTCTGACCAGACCAACTCCGTGCTCGAAACGCTCACGCCGAGGGAGGAGAAGGTATTGAGGATGAGGTTCGGGATAGGCGAGAAGCAGGACTATACCCTTGAAGAGGTCGGGAAGGTGCTCGGAGTTACCCGCGAGAGGGTCCGCCAGATAGAGGCGAAGGCCATAAGGAGATTAAGGCACCCGACCAGGGCAAAGCTATTGAAGGGCTTTAGCGAAGGCTGATAAGAAAAGATAAAAACTAAAAGAGGGCCCCTTTGGGCCCTCTTTTTTTGCCCGATGTATACTTCAGAGGACGAGCACTATCTTCCCGAAGGCGCTCTCCTCCATTATGGCATGGTGTGCCGTGGCAGCCTCTTTAAGCCCAAGCTCGCGCCCAACCCTGGGCTTTAGATAACCCGCCTCGAAACCAGCCAGGAGGCCCGCGTGGATCGACGCGAGCTCCTTTTCATCGGCGTTAAATAATGACATCCCGGCAACGCTCGCGTCCCTGGACATCAGCTCCCTCGGGTCTATCTCTACCGTGCCACGGCTGCCTACCACGACCACCCGCCCCCTTTGGCCGAGCGCCTTGAGGTCACTTCCGAGGTTGACGTTCGCGAGAAACTCGATTATCACATCGAGCCCTCCGCCTGCAAGGCTGGCGGCAACGTTCAGGTGTTCTTTGTCTTTATGGTCGAGCGCGTGCTCTGCCCCTTCTTCCAGCACAAGGTCCCTCCCGCGCTCTGTCCCTCCGGTCCCGATGACCTTCATGCCGAGCGCCTTCGCGAGCTGGACTGTAGCAAGCCCCACGCCGCCCGTTGCCCCGTGGACAAGGACGCTCTCGCCAGCCAAGGCCCTTGCCTTGTGCAAAAGCGCCCTGTAGGCGGTCGCGTAAGGCACGCCTATGCATGCCCCCTGTGAAAAAGAGAGTGAGGCCGGAAGCCTGTGTACCTGCGAGGCCTTGCAGAGGGCCGCCTCGGCGTAGGTGCCTGTTATCGACCCGGCGGTATAGACCCTGTCCCCGGGTTTTACGCCCTCTACGCCAGGGCCGACGGAGTCGACTATCCCAGCGCCGTCCGTCCCCGGGGTGTAGGGCATCTCTTTTTTATAGAAAAGCCCTGCCCGGATATAGGTATCGACCGGGTTTACGCCCGCAGCCTTGATGCTGACAAGCACCTGGCCGGCCTGTGGTTTAGGTTGAGGGAGATCTTCAAGCCTCATCACCTCCGGCTCGCCGAACTCGGTTACCCGTACAGCCTTCATGGACCACCTCGTTTTTTTTTAGGGAAGCTCTGATTAATGTCTCACAATAGGATCTGAAATCCCTCGCCTTATAGGCGATTTTCAGTGCGTCTAATGAGATTTTCAAGCTTACGTCCCATGCCAGGCTGGTCCCCCTCTTTCCTAAAGAGGGGGCAGGGGAGATTATCTTTGACGGGTTTATAATCCCCCTTAGTCCCCCTTTGGAAAAGGGGGAGATTTCAGGCGGTAGTGGTTCATTCAGTGTTTACTTAGTGATTATAGCAGAAGGGAAAATGGAAGGCGAAAAAAGGAATTTCAGGGCCGGTTGAAAAAACTGATGGATGTCTGGCGAAAGAGCGAGCTTAGGGCCGCCAACCCCAGGCTACTTCGGCTCTACCAGTATGCTCACGCGCCTGTTCCGCGGGTCGTAGGGGTCGCCCTTCAAGGGCACAGCGCTCGCGAAGCTCGTCACCCTCGTTATCCTCGACTCCTCGAAGCCGTTCTTTATAAGCTCTCTTCTGGCAGAGTTGGCCCTGTCGGCCGCGAGCTCCCAGTTTGTATAGCCGTTTACGTTGTAATTGGAGCTGTCGGTATGCCCTTCGATCGTGACGCTGTTGGGAAATTCGCTCAAGACAGCGGCGAGGGTGGCAAGCACCTCCTCACCATTGGGCGCGAGCTTTGCCTTCCCGGCCTCGAACATCGGGCTCTGCCCCTTGTCCGTAAGCTCGAGCCTTACCCCGTCCCTCGTGGTGAAGATGAGTATCTGCTCCCTGAACTGGTTGAGCTTCTCCGTGACTACCTTATTGAGCTTTACAGTAATAAGCTCGAGCTTCTTGTCCGGGCTCTTTATGCCGCCGTCATCGGGGTCGAGCTTTACCGGGCCGCCTTTAAAGGTCGAAACGCCGGTTGCGCCTCCCGCCTCCTGCCCCTTGAATACCGTGTATGAACGGAAGTACTCCGCGATCGTTTTTTTGCTGTCGATAGAGAGCATGGCTACGAGCCACAGGACCAGGAAGAGCGCCATCATGGCCGTTACAAAGTCGGCGTAGGCTACCTTCCACGCCCCGCCGTGATGGCCCGCGTGGGTCTTTTTGATCTTTTTTATGATTACAGGATGGCTATGGTTCTCAAGCATATCAGGCGGCCTTCTTCCTGATGTTCTTCTCCAACTCCTTGAAGGTGGGTTTCGTGTCCTTGAGCAGCACCCTTCTGGCGGCCTCTACCGCGAGTTGCGGGGGCATCTCCCTGGCGAAGGCGAGTATCGCCACTTTTATGGCCTCGAAGTACTTGGCATCTTCCCGCGCCCTGTGCTCGAGGTTGCTGCCTATGGGGCCAAGGAATCCGTAGCAAAGGAGTATCCCCAGGAATGTGCCGACAAGGGCGGCGGCGATGCTGTGGCCGATGACCTCAGGGGACTCGCTCATTTTGCCCATGGTGATGACGACTCCAAGGACCGCGGCCACGATGCCGAAGCCAGGTAGTGAATCGGCTATCTTCGATATGACAGACGGGGCAAGGGCCGATTCCTGGTGATGGGCCTCGATCTCCAGGTCCATCATCTCCTCGAACTCAAAGGGCCTTATGCCGAGTATGTATACCCTGAAGTTGTCGCAGATGAACTCGACCGCATGATGGTTCTTCAGCACACTTGGATGTTTTTTGAAGAGCGGGCTTTTATGCGGGTTCTCTATGTCGCTTTCAAGTGCAAGAAGCCCTTCCTTCTTGCACTTTGAGAAGAGGCTGAAGAGAAGGCCCAGGAGGTCGAGGAAGTCGCTCTTGTTCGGGCCGCTGCCCAATATCTGCGGCACACCCTTCGCTATCTTCACGAGGACCTTCGGGGGGCAGGTTATGAAGAGGGCGCCGAGGGCGGCCCCGCCGATGATAACAAGCTCCGCGGGCTGGATGAGTATATGGAGGTTGCCCTGTTCAAGGAGATAACCGCCGATTATGGAGCCGAAGACGACTACAATGCCGATTATGGGAAACATGCGGGGAGTTCCTAATGTGAGATTATTTGTTGATAATCTTATCGGGATTCAGAGGGGGAAACTTGAGGTGATTCAGGGGAGGGATTCTGAAAAAATCTTCTCAAGACCGGAGAGGTATACGCCTTCTACAAAGACCTTCTTTTCTCTCGCTTTATGGCCGGATTCTATCCTGAAGGCGCTCTTTCTTACACCGATGAGGCCTGATAGGAACTCGATAAGCGCCTTGTTGGCCTCGCCCTCTACCGGAGGGGCGGTAAGTCTTATCTTCAGGGAGTTCCCCTGGACGCCTTCGAGGCGGTCCCTCGAGGAACGGGGCTGGAGGCGGACCCTTATCGACACGCCGCCCTGGGCTGGTTCAAGGAAGGGGTACTTACTTTGTGAGGAACTTGAGCTTGTCGGATTCCTCATCGGCCTTTTTGGACTCTTCTTCTTCAATGAGGAGCGTGGCTGAGTGGTAGTCTATTATGGCCTTTACTGACGCCTCGATCTCCCTGCGCTGCTTTCTGAGCCTGTATATCTCGTCCTGAAGATCCCGGGCCCTCGCCTGCGCCTGCCTTACGGTCTCCTCAGCCTGAAGTTTCGCTTCGACTATGAGGAGTTCCGCTTCCTTCCTCGCGTTGGCCTTCAGGTCCTCTGCCAGCTTCTGCGCTGTCGTGATGGTCTCCCTCAAGAGGTGCTCGTTCGAGGCGTAATCCTTTATGCGCTCCCCTGCTTGAGAGAGCTTCTCCTTAAGGTCGATTATCTCCCTTGACGCCTCTTCCAGCGCCTCTGCCGCGACCTCACGGAGCTCCTCTACGCCCTTTACCTCGTATCCCTTGAAGCTCTTCCTGAGGCCGTGGCTCCTTATCTCAAGCGGGGTTACCTTCATACGCCTCCACCTCCTGTGGCAAGTCTTGCGGCTATTTCCATTATGGAGGGTATTATGGCCCACTGTATGAAATATATGATGAAGATCACAATGAGCGGGGAGAGGTCGAGGCCGCCCATGAACGGCAGGAACCTCCTGACCCTTCCGAGCACAGGCTCGGTTACCTGGTAAAGGAATCTTACTATCGGGTTGTACGGGTCCGGGTTGACCCACGATATGAGCGCCCTCGCTATTATCACCCAGAAGTAGATGGAGAGGGCCATGTCGAGGATCTTGGCTAGCGCGACGAGGATGTTTGATATGACGAACATTTTAAACCGGGTCTCCTTTGTTTACGTTCTGGATTTATCGTGCCAGGCCGATCTTCGCGCCCTTTATTACTTCAGATGAGAAGGGGGGCTTGCATCCCAGGAGTCACTTGCCTGAGAGCTCTCTGGCCCGTCTGGTGGCGGCCTCTACAGCCCGCTCGACCACTTCTGTAAAGCCGCCCTCATCGAGCTTTTTAAGCCCCTCTATGGTGGTGCCGCCGGGGGAGGATACCATCTTTCTAAGCTCTGCCAGGTCCTTCGGGCTTTCCATCGCGAGCTTCGCGGCCCCGAGCACCGTCTGCATGGCAAGTGCCTTCGCGGTCTCCTTCGGCAGTCCCATCCTGACGCCTCCGTCTATGAGCGCCTCCATGAAAAGGAATACGTAGGCCGGGCCGCTGCCGCTCAAGCCCGTGACGGCGTCCATCAGGGCCTCGTCCTTTATTATAGCGACCTTGCCGATGGGCTCGAACAGGGCCCTTGCCAGCTCAAGCTGCTTTTCCCCGGTGCCGGCCCCGGCTGAGAGGCCGGTTGCCGCCTCGCGCACTATGGCCGGGGTATTGGGCATGGCCCTTACTATAGAGACGAAGTGGGCTAGGCCAGCGCCTTTCAATACATCGAGTATCCTTACTGTCGTGACCCCGGCTGCAGCCGATATGAGGAGCTTTCCGGCGTCGATGTCCGGGGCTATCTCCCTCAATACGTGGTCGACGTCGCCGGGCTTGACGGTCAGGAATATTATATCAGCAATTCTCGCGGCCTCGAAGTTTTTGCTGAATACCTTGATCTCGTAGGCTTTGGCGATATGGACAAGTCTCTCGCTCATCCTGTCGCTCGCGACTATCTGCCCCGGCCTTACGGTCCCGGAGGCTATGAGCCCTTTGATAAGGGCCTCGGCAAGGTTGCCGGCGCCGAGAAAGCCTATCGTTTTTCTTGTTAGCATGGGTTCGAAGTTTTAGAGCCGGTCGGAGCGTAGTCAGGGTTTTTATCCAGGGCAGCCGTTCAGGCGGATTTGGCGGCTTTTTTGTCGGCGGTCTCGCGGCTGCCGAATATGGCGGTCCCGATCCTTATCATGGTGGCCCCCTCTTCTATGGCCACCTCGAAATCATTAGACATGCCCATGGAAAGGTCCCTGATAAAGACCCCCGGGAACTTCTCCTTGTTTATCCGTTCGGCAAGTCGCCTGAGCATGGCGAAGTAAGGCCTCGACATCTCGGCCTGTTCAAAGAACGGGGGTATGGACATAAGACCGCGAAGCCGCAGGTTCGGCATGGCCGATATGGCCTTTGCCAGCTTTACCGCACCTTCAGCGTCGACCCCGCCCTTGGTCTTCTCCCGCGCTATGTTGACCTGTATGAGTATGTCCAGAGGCTCTTGGGCGCGTTTGTTCAGCTCCTTTGCCAGATCAACGGACTCTACCGTGTGTATCATGTCGAATAGCTCGATGGCGAGTTTTGCCTTGTTCTTCTGCAGGTGGCCTATGAAGTGCCACTTAAGGTGCTTGTCCTTGATCTTGCCCATCTTTTCCTGGGCTTCCTGCACGTAATTCTCGCCAAAGACCCTGAGCCCGGCTGAGATGGCCTCTTTTATCCTCTTTGTCTCGACTGTCTTGGTGACTGCTATGAGCGTGATTTCGCCGGGGTCGCGGCCAGCTTTTCTTGCTGCCCTGCTTATGCGGTCGTTGATTTGAAGGATGTTTTCGGTAATCGTATTCCCAGCCATCAGGAAAAGCCCGGTAAACTTAGTAGTCAGGACCGCTGGAACGGGACCTGCGAAGCGCGCGCGGGGAAAGAAAAAAGCCGGAAAATTATTTATCACCTGCTGTTTACGAGACCCTTATAGCATAGATGAGGGCCCCGTCCAAGAGAAATCTTTGATTTACGGAGGTTCAAAATAAAAAAGTCAGACGCCCGCAGGCCTGATCATCGGCCCCAGGTAATGGAGCCATGTCATCTCCCAGATGGCGGCTACAAAAAGCACAATTATTACAAGTACATAGAGTCTTACCCCATCTCTGGCGGCCATGAGGAAGGCCTCTTTCCTTGTGGCCGCGCCTTTGCGGTTGGGAGTCAAGAGGCTTAGACCCAGGTCTGTGCCAGCCGCGGATGAGATGCAATAGGCGCCGAACTCAAGCACAAAGGTCCCGTAAAAGACGATGGGCATCACTGTGTTCGTCTCGGTGCCGGATATAAGGATACCGATGATGAAGCTCCTCCATACCGCTATTATATAGGGGAAAAAAAATACCACGCCCATAAGGGTAGTGGAGACGAATGCCCCAAAGACGAGGTTGAAAGCGAAAGTGTACAGGATCTTGAGAGGCAGGTTATCCGCAAGCGGCCCCATGAGGGGCTTTAGATACGGGAGCTTCTGGATCTCCTTGAGCTGTTCAGTCCTTAGCTCAAGGACGCCGGGGTATCCCTGCGCCACCATCCATTGGCCGAAGAACATGAATATGACATGGACGGAAATGAAGAAGAATATCAGGTTCTTCCGCCTTTTAGCGGTCTCCAGCGACTCTCCCAGAAGCTCTTTTATCGACATTCAGGCCTGTCCCGTTCGAAGTTGGTTACCAAATATATAATATTACCAGAAACTTTTCATCGGAAAATTGAAGATATGGCCAGGCCGCGGGAATGCTCGCGGGGCATGTTCACCCGCCCGGATAAGGCAAACTTGGGCACAAGGAGGGTAAATCATTGACAATTGCCTAAAATTTTTCTATTAATGTACTATCAGGCTGTTGAAAAACAGCCTGATAAAGCAATCCATGGACGGATTGCCAAATTGCGAGACTTGAAAAATCGAGCAATTTGTAAGATTTGGACTGATTCACTCAGGCCAAATCTTAGTTGAAAAAGTCCTGGATGGATTTTTTCAACATCCTGATAGAGTAAAGGAGAAGACCTATTCTTACCCCGCCTAAAAACATACTTGTCGCCGATCCGGACCCCATAAGGTGCCTTAAGCTGGCTTCGATAGTGAAAAGGCTGGACTATAACGTCTTCCTGGCATCGAATAACCCGGATCTCACGCGCATAACCTCCGGCATAATACCTCATATCCTCCTTCTTGACATTGACATGCCGCCGATAGCCGGGCAGCCATGCCTTGAGGCCCTCAGGGCTAACAGGAGCCTCGGCATCATGAAGATAATCACGGTTGCCGAAAAAGAGCGCGCGGCAGAGCTCGAGGCCTCTCTCAAGAAGGGGGCTTGCGCCTTTGCTACCAGGCCTGTAAGCCCCACAGAGCTGTACAGGACCATACAGAAGGAGATAGAGCCGAGGCCGAGGCAGTTTCTCCGTATAAAAGTGCTCTTCAAGGCCACCGTCATAACCGGGACAACTGGCAGGGTCTCGTTCGCTACAGCCCTTTCCGAGCAGGGGGCGTTCATAAGGACCATGAAGCCGCTTCCCGTGGGCTCAAGGCTCAAGGTATCTCTTGAGCTTCCGACCCCAAAGCCCCTTGTCCTGGACGCGGAGGTCCTCTATACGCTTGCACAGGGGCCCGAAAAGCTCGTTGACCCTGGCATGGGCTTGAGGTTCGTAGATATGAGCGCTGAGATACAGGCGGGGCTCAGGAGGTTCGTCGAGGAACAGATACTGGGGGAAGGCTGGGAGGGGCTTCTTTAGCCTGAAGAAAAATCAGCTGCCGCTTCGCTATCCCCCAAGCTCGTATCTTAGAAGCCCCACCCCGAAGAAGGCCGCGGTCTCGGTCCGGAGGACACTCTTCCCGAGGCTTACCGGTTTAAAACCCGCCTCTTGGGCAAACTCCGCTTCTTTCTCGGTAAACCCGCCCTCCGGCCCGACAAGGATGGCTGCCTTTTTTACAGGCCTTTCTACCCCTTCGATATAGTCCTTCATGGAGATAAGGCCAGCCCTCTCCCACAGCATTACTTTAAGGTCCGCGTCCTGTACAAGACCGACAGCATCAATAAATGATGCGTAAGGCAGTATCCGGGGTATATCCCATCTGCGGGACTGCTTCGTTGCCTTTACCGCGAGGTTCTGCCAGTTATGGGACCTCTTCTGCCTGGCGTCCAGCTCTTCCAGGCTTATCGACCGTTCGGTCTTGTTTGGGATTATCTCCGTCACTCCAAGCTCGGTTGCCTTCTGGATTATAAGCTCGAACCTCTCCCGTTCCGGAAGCGCCTGCAGGAGGACGATATCCGGCCCTCTCTCTATCGCTCCTATAGACTCGAAGGCTGTCATTTCGGCTCGCGCCTGAGTGAGGCTTATGAGCCTCGCGCGCACGAGAGCGCCAGCTCTGTCGATGACCGTGAAGGCCTCGCCAGCCCTGGGCTGCCATGCGTTGAGGTGGACGATATCCCCGGGCGCGAGGGTGAAGCTTTCGCCAGGGGTGATCCTTCTATCGAGGACTATCATGCCGAGGCCGGGCAAGGCTACAATCTCCTTGTTGAGTTTGGGGAAAGTAGTATAATCTTACCCTAACGTACGCGGGCTGGGAAGGGGTTTTGAAGCCGGTGTTATTTGATATCGAGGAGCCTTGAAAGGGCGCGTATCCGCTGGTCAAGGCCGGCGCCTTTCGCGGAAAGCCTTTTGAGGATGGCGAGCGAGGCCTCCGGCCTGTAGCCGGCCTGCCGCATGATGCGCACGGCCTGCGCGTCCGCCTTCAGCTCCTTTATCTGGGAGCTTGAGATGCCGGGGTGGCCGGCGAGTTCGAGTATCTTTCCAGGTACCTGGTCCGTGGCAAGTATATGCGCCGACTCGTGGGCGAGGATAAAGGCCACCTCGTCTTCCGAGGCGGCGGTGGAGATAAGTTCCGGAGAGATGACGATAGTCCCGTCGGGCATGACAAAGGCGCTGCCCGGGCCTTCCTGGCCCAGGCTTACCCTTGGACGAAAGCCTATCGCCGGCTCAAGCCTGGCAATGACCCTCGCCAGTGTGGCCTTTACCCCTTCAGACGCGGAAGCGGGCTTCTGGGCCGCAAAGACGAAAGCGGCGCAGAGCGATACGAAGAGGGCTGTTTTAAGAATGTATTTTTTCATTTTTTTTCCGAGAGGGATGGACGCTTTAGCGGGAAGGTGCTGCCTGGAAGAAGGTCAACTCATCCGAAAGCGATTTTAACACTGTTATCATACTGATTTCAATGGTAAAAGTCACAAAGAAGATAATGCTGCAGGGCACGTCGTCGCACGTGGGCAAAAGTGTTCTTACCGCCGCGCTTCTCAGGTCTTTGAGGATACGGGGCTTTAGCGTTGCCCCCTTCAAGGCCCAGAACATGGCGCTTAATTCCGCCGTGGCCCATGACGGAGGCGAGATAGGCCGCGCGCAGGCATTCCAGGCAGAGGCCGCGGGGGTCGCCCCGTCGGTCCACATGAACCCGGTCCTTTTAAAGCCTACAGGCGATTCCCTCTCTCAGGTCATCATCCAGGGCAGGGTCCTGGGGACGATGAGCGCGGCCGAGTACCACGCCTTCAAGAAACAGGCGATGGGCTATGTGCTTGAGAGCTATTCGAGACTCGCCGCCACCCATGACGTCATCGTGATAGAAGGGGCCGGAAGCCCCGCTGAAGTGAACTTGAGGGATAACGATATCGCCAACATGGGCATAGCCATGGCGGTTGATAGCCCGGTCCTTCTCATAGGAGATATAGACAGGGGGGGAGTTTTCGCGTCGCTGGTCGGCACCCTCGATCTGCTTGAGCCTTGCGAGAGGGAACTCGTCAAAGGCCTTGTCATAAACAAGTTCAGGGGGGATAAGTCCCTTTTGGTCCCTGGCCTGGACTTCCTGGAGGCCCGCACCGGCAAGGACGTACTGGGCGTCGTGCCGTACTTCGATGACAGCGCCATACCCTCTGAGGACAGCCTCTCGCTTGAAAGCAGGGGCGGGCATTCGGGGGACGCAGCCGTAAGGGTAGCGGTCATCAAGCTTCCGAGGGTATCTAACTTTACCGATTTCGACCCCTTCAAGCTCGACCCTCAGGTAGAGCTTGAGTTCGTAGCAACACCTGATGAGTTGGAAGGGGCACACCTTGTCATAATCCCGGGGACAAAGAGCACGCTATCGGACCTTGCGTGGCTTAAATCGAGGGGCTTTGCCCAGGCCTTGAAAGAGCACCTTGGGCGGGGAGGCATGGTCGCCGGGATATGCGGCGGCTTTCAGATGCTCGGGAGGACGGTCAAGGACCCGCACGGGGTAGAGGGCGGCCACAAAGAAGGTGAAGGGCTTGGGTTGCTCGACGCCGTAACCGTGCTCGGCAGGGAGAAGAAGACCTTCGAGGTATCGGCTGTGGCGAAGCTGGGAGCGGACTTTGAGGTAAAGGGCTACGAGATACACATGGGAGAGACGATAGTCAAAGGCGCGCCCTTCTCAAAGGTCCTTGAACGCAACGGCTCTCCGGTCTACGCGCCTGACGGGGCCTCTTCAGCTGACGGGAGGGTCTGGGGGACCTATATACACGGCATATTCGACAACGACCTCTTCAGAAGATCTGTGCTGGCATCCCTTTGCGACGGCGGCGAGGCTTTGAGGGGGCTCTCGTTCGAGAAGGCGAGGGAGGGGGCCATCTCGTCCCTTGCCTCTGTTTTTGAACGCAATATCGACATGGAAAAGGTACTGAGGATAATAGGCGTATGAAGACGATGCTTGAACTTGTAAATATCGTGCCCTTCTCACCACTCGCTCTCCTCTTCGCTTTTTTGCTCGATCTCATAGCGGGCGACCCGGAACGGTTCCCGCATCCTGTAAGGTGGATGGGCCGGCTCATAACCGCCGCCGAGGGAAGGATACGGAAGGCGATGCCCGCGACAGAGCGCGGCGAGAGGCTCGGCGGAGTCCTCCTTTGGGTGGCGGTCGTCGGAGCGGTATATGGAGTAACTCTTGGCGTACTGTATCTGTCTTACAAGCTCTCTCCCACGCTGACGCTTGTCATCTCCGTCTATCTCGTGTGGACGTGCCTGTCCGTTAAATCGCTCGGGGACGAGGCGATGGGCGTGGCAGGGGCCCTCGGGCAGGGGATCGAAGAGGGCAGGGAGCGCCTCAAGCGCATAGTCGGCAGGGACACATCCGGGTTAAAGGAAGAAGAGGTCTTAAGGGCGACCGTCGAGACGGTCGCCGAGAACTCGTCAGACGGGGTCATCGCCCCGCTCTTCTTCCTCGCCCTCGGCGGTCCCGCGCTCATGATGGCCTATAAGGCGGTGAACACGCTCGACTCGATGGTCGGCTACAAGAACGGGAGTTACGCTCACTTTGGCTGGTTCTCAGCCAGGGCGGACGATGCCGCCAACTTCATCCCGGCAAGGCTTACAGGGGCGCTCATCGTCTCGGCCTCTTTTATTTTAGGGTATAATTGGATGAAGTCGGCGGCCATACTCTTGAGGGACGGGCGCAAGCACCCAAGCCCCAACTCCGGGGTGCCTGAGGCGGCGATGGCCGGGGCCCTGGGGCTCCAGCTCGGCGGTGCGGCCTCCTACGGCGGGGTGGTATCCGCCAAGCCTTTGATAGGAGATCTTCTCTGCCGCTTCGATGGCGCGATGGTCGCCTCAAGCGTCAAGGTAATGCGGACCGCGGCGGTGCTTATGGCCGGGGCCGTTTTTTTTGCCAGGACGGCCTTCGTCTTCTTTCTTTAATGCAGCGCAAATACATTCTGAGAGGCTTATAAATGCTGAACGCGTTAAGGTTCGTAATGCTCATGAGCACGGTAGTGTGGGTCGGGATGATCATCTTCTTTTCCATGGTCGTAACGCCTGTAATCTTTAAAACGCTCCCCAGGGCAACGGCCGGTGAGCTTGTGGGCAACCTCTTCCCCAGGTACTGGGCCATAGGCTACGTGGCCGGGATACTGTCGCTCTCGTCGCTCCTGGCTATATCTTTTGTCGAGAAAGGCTTCCCAGCCGCAAGGATACTCATCCTTGCCCTCATGACCGCGCTCACCTTCTACTCTGGCCTTGTGATCTCTCCCCAGGCAAAGGCGGTAAAGGCGCAGATGGCGGTCGTCGAGGACCCTGCAAAGGCTGAGGAGCTTAAAGCAGAGTTCGGGCGTATCCACAAGAAGAGCTTCGCCCTCAACATCGTGGTCCTGCTTGCGGGGGTCGTCTTCATATTTTTCATAGCGAGGAACATGAGGCTTTAACAGGCAGCTGATCTTGCGAATGTCTTTGAATAAAGTTCTATTTAAGGGAGGGGCGTTTATGGACAGGGTCTACAAGAAGATCGAGATAGTCGGGGTATCTCCACAAAGTTTCGAGGAAGCGATAAAGAACGCGATAGACAAGGCCTCAAGCACCCTGCACAACCTCGCCTGGTTCGAGGTCGTAGAGCAGCACGGAAGGGTGCAGGACGGCAAGATCGCCGAGTTTCAGGTGGTCGTCAAGGTAGCCTTCAAGCTCGACTGAGGAGAAAGGGCCTTCTGGAAAATCCAAATGGCGAATGGCGCGAACATATCATTTTTCTTCAGCCCCGGCTCCGTGGCGGTGGTCGGGGCCTCGGACGAGCCCGGGAAGATCTCGAACATAATCATCAGTAGCCTCCTCAGGTCAGGGTTCGCGGGAAGGATCTACCCGGTGAACCCAAAACACTCATCTGTCCACGGCATGAAATGCCTGCCTGCCCTGGAGGACGCGGACGAGGTGATAGATGTCGCCGTCTTCGCCATCCCCGCCGGGGCTGTGCCTGCCGCGCTAAGGGGGGCTGAAGGGAAGATACGTGGCGCAATCATCGTAAGCGGCGGCTTCTCCGAGACCGGTGAGGATGGCAAGGCCCTTGAGCGGGAGGTGAGCGAGGCCGCCAGAGCCTTGCGTATACGCGTAATAGGCCCGAACTGCATGGGCATCTTCGATACCGTCTCCAGGGTCGATACCTTCTTCATACCTGAGGACAGGGTAAAGAGGCCGCCTCCGGGCGGCCTTTCGATACTATCCCAGAGCGGCTCATTCGCCGCTACCGCCATGGACGAGCTTGCCGCCGACGGCATAGGGGTTGCCAGGGTAGTAAGCTACGGCAACAAATCAGACGTGAACGAATCGGACTGCCTGGACTTTCTCGCCGGAGACCCCGCGACAAAGGCCGTGGCGGTCTACGTGGAATCGATAGATGACGGCAGGAGGTTTGTAGAGGCAGCCTCCAGATGCTCATCCATAAAGCCGGTAATGGCGGTGAAGGTCGGCAAGGCCGGCGCCGGCGCGACAGCCGCCCGTTCGCACACCGGGGCTATCGCCGGGAGATACGAGATATACAGGGCCGCCTTCAGGAAGGCGGGGGTAATAGAGCTTAACGGCTATGAGGAATTTCTGGCCGCCTGCAAGGCCTTCGGCCTGCAGGGAAGGGCGAAGGGGAACAGGGTCATCATAATAACCGACGGCGGTGGTGTCGGCGTAGGCATAGCTGACGCTTGCCAGGCCATCGGACTCGACGCGGCGCCACTGCCAGAAGAGCTTCGCGCGGAGTTAAAGGCCGTCTTCCCGCCCTATTTCTCCATCAGTAACCCGCTTGACCTTACAGGGAGCGCGACGGATGAGTCATATGCCCTCGCGCTAAGCAGGACCATGGCTGGAGAACACTACGATATCGCCATCGTCGCCGCGCTCTGGGGGCCTCCGGCTCTTACCGAGGCCCTTCCCGGCATGCTGGCGCAAAAACCGGGGTTCACTGAAAAGCCGATCATCGTCTGTTCTCCGGGCGGCGAGTACGCGAGAAAGAGGTTCTCTCTTTTTAGAGAAGCCGGCCTGCCGGTATTCTCAACCCCTGAGGAGGCCGTGCGCGCTGCCGCGGTACTCGCCAGGGACGGGGGCAGGGGCAGGGGCTGATGGACAGGATGGCCATTGAAAAGATAATCACCGAGGCCTTGAGCCTTGGGAGAAAGGCGCTCGTTGAGCCGGAGGCGAAGACGATTATAAGCCTCGCCTCGATAGCCGTGCCCAGGCACAAGGTGGTGAAAGACGTTTCCGAGGCTCTTGAGGCCGCGCGAGAGCTGGGCTTTCCGGTCGTCCTCAAGATAATATCCCCGGACATACTGCACAAGAGCGATGTCGGGGGCGTCACGCTCGATATAAAGAACGCCTCTGAGCTTCAGCAGGGCTGGTCGCGTATGCTCCTTGGATTGGCAGACGAGGCCCCTGTATCTTCTATTGAGGGTTTCCTCGTGGAGGAGATGGTAGGCAAGGGGGCCGAGGTAATAGTCGGCGGCATAAGGGACGAGCAGTTCGGCCCGGCTGTCATGTTCGGCCTGGGAGGTGTCGCGGTCGAGCTACTGAAGGACGTCTCATTCAGGCTCGCCCCTGTAACCCGTGAAGAGGCCTTCAGCATGATAGGTGAGGTAAAGAGCTTTCCGCTCCTTGCAGGCTACAGGGGAGGGAGCTACAAGGACCTCGACGCCATAGCCGACGTGATAATAAAGGTGGGGCGGATAATGGGCGAGGTAAACGGCATAAAAGAGCTTGAGATAAACCCCCTGGTGGTATATGAGAGAGGGGCCGTTGCGGTAGACGCGAGGGCGGTGCTTCTTTAACGGGCATGAAATAAGTCTATCTGCAGCTGTGTTTTTCAATCTGTCAGGAAGGTTTACGGCTTGAAAAAATACGAAGGCGACATACACGGCGGTAATATCTGGAAGGCTTCGAGGACGGCCTCGAAATCCCTCACCGGCATTATTGATTTCAGCGCGAGCATAAACCCGCTCGGCCCCCCGAAGGCCTCTATCAAGGCGATAGAGGACGGGATAAGGCTCATACCCCCTTACCCCGACCCTTACGCGTTCGAGCTGAGGGAGGCGCTTTCAGCCTTTCACGCCATACCGGCCGATAACATTCTCCCGGCTAACGGCTCTACCGAGCTTATATACCTTATCCCGCGCTTCCTCAAGCCGGGCAGGGCCCTGATAGTAGAGCCCGCTTTCAGCGAATACAGGTCGGCGCTTGCCCTCTCGGATATCAGGGCTGAGTCTTTTGTATTGAGTAAAGTGGACGGCTTTGGCCTCGATTTGGGAAGGCTTGGGAGAAAGCTCGCCCAGGGATTCTCAGCCCTCTATATAGCCAATCCCGCCAACCCTACGGGTGTGCTCTATCCTGAGGAAGAGGTGCTTAAAGTAATCGATATGGCCGGGAGGTCTGGCGCGACCGTCGTACTCGATGAGGCCTTCATAGATTTCTCAGGGGGGTCGGTCGCCAAAGAGGCGGTAAAGACGGAGAACGCCATAGTCTTGAGGTCGCTTACGAAGTTCTATTCAATAGCCGGGCTGAGGCTCGGCTACGCGATAGCCAACAGAAAAATTACGGCAGGGCTTTCTCGTCTTATGCCGCCCTGGTCGGTCAATACACTTGCGTCGATGGCTGGCGCTGCCGCCCTCTCTGATGATGCCTACAGGGAAAGGACAGCCGCGTGGCTCTCGGAAGAGAAGGAGTTTCTGTCAAGGGCAATCGCCTCTATAAAAGGGCTTGAGCCGTATCCGTCCTCTGCCAATTACATAATGGTCAGGATCGGCTCTCGTGTCAGCGCAAAGGAGCTTGCCGCCGCGCTCTTCAAAAAAGGGCTGCTCATACGGGACCTGGGCGCGTTCATGGGGCTTGGGCCGGAGCTTTTCAGGGTGGCGGTGCTTTCAAGGGAGGCGAACAGGTCCCTGATAGAAGCGCTGAGAGAGGTCTTTGAGGCGAAGGCCCTGAACAGGGGCAGGAGGGCCTCAGCCGCGCCAGAGCCTGCCTGATTAAATACTTACCTTGATGACGGTCTTCACGTTTCCGCGTACGTTAAAGTCGCCTGTGACCTCGAGCTTCCTGGGTGAGAGGAGTTTTTTGAGGTCGTCGAATATGAGGTTTGTAGATGCCTCGTGGGATATGGCGCGGTCGCGGAAGGAGTTGAGGTAGAGCTTTAAGGACTTAAGCTCTACGACCTTCTGGTCGGGCACATAGGATATCTTTATTGTCGCGAAGTCCGGGTATCCTGAGCGCGGACATACGCATGTGAACTCAGGGTACGATATCTCGATAGTATAGTCCCTGTCCGGGCTTGAATTCTCCCAGGCTTCGAGTTTTGATTCTTCTATGGCCTTTGCGCCGTATTTCTTGTCGATCATCTGTTGACCTTTCAAAGTATATATTGCGTACATATTAGCAAAATATTGTAAAAAATAAAAAAGTTTTGAAGAGTTGCCCCTGTTATTTCACACCCGGGTCTGGTTCTGTTCCCAGCTCAGCCAGGACGTTTTGAACCTTCAGCGGAATTTACCATTGACAAAAGCCTTCTTCTTCTGTAATTTGGGTAGATTCGGTTTTGTGCGCCTGTAGCTCAGTGGATAGAGCATCGGCCTCCGAAGCCGAGGGTCGGAGGTTCAAATCCTCTCAGGCGCGCCAGATACTTGCGTGCATAAGAGGTAAGTTCATCTGGCCTTTTAATTTTAGCTTTTCAGTTTGGGCCGCTAGCTCAGTTGGTAGAGCAGCTGACTCTTAATCAGCGGGTCCGCGGTTCGATCCCGCGGCGGCCCACCAAGAATATCAAGGGGTTACAGAGAAATCTGTAGCCCCTTTTGCATTTAAGTGTCCAGTTTTTGTCCAGTTGGCGATAATAGGGTCGCTGTAAGAGGGGACAGTTTTTTTGGTTTGCAAAGGCATGGCAATATGGTAGGTAGTATATAAAAAAGAATGGTGGGCGGAGCCAACCCTACTAAACTTCTGGAAGATAATAGAATTGAGCTACTATAAGCTTCCATCCTGTGCTACTATTTGACATCAGACTGGCGTTCTTTCGTAATAAATAAGATTAAAACAAAGAAGGATTTTGGGAGAAGATACCAATGGATATTCTGTCAATTGGTGTTTTATCGTACAGCATTGTATGGGCTATCCTCGGCATTATCCTGATTGTAGCTGAATTGATGACGATGGCATTTGTCCTGGCTTTTTTCGGTTTAGGGGCTCTTTTGACCGCGTTCTTGACATGGCTTGGGATAATTCCTGGCTTTACAAGCCAACTGCTGGTTTTTTCGATCTCTTCTTTAGGCATGCTGCTGATGTTGAGGACCTTCGCGAAAAAGCAGTTTTTCAGGAAGTCTGAAATGTCACAGGAGTTCATCGGGCAAAAAGTAAAGGTTACCAAGGCGATACCGGTTAATGGAGAAGGCGCTGTTTCCTATAGAGGGTCTGAATGGATTGCGTTTAGCGATTCAAAAGAAGTAATCCCCGCAGGCGCTATGGCGGAGATAATCGGTACGGAAGGCATCAGGGTCAAGGTAAGAAAAATAGAGTAAGAATGGGGTGGGGAGGAATGATGGAGATGCAATTTGTTTTGCTTGGTTTTGTTCTTGTTGTCGTCATCGTTATTTTTAAAGGTGTCAGGATCGTGCCGCAGCAAAGCGCGTATGTCATCGAACGCCTGGGTAAATATTATGTCACATTGCATGCCGGTATCAGCTACATAGTTCCCTTTGTCGACAGAGTCGCTTATCAGCACAGCTTGAAGGAACAGGCTATCGATATCCCAGAGCAGGTCTGCATCACCAAGGATAATGTTCAGGTGGGGGTCGATGGCGTTGTATTTATTCAGGTGATAGACGCGAAGATGGCCTCATATGGGATACATAACTACTTCTTCGCCATAACGCAGCTTGCCCAGACGACGATGCGAAGCGAAATGGGTAAAATAGACCTCGACAAGACCTTTGAAGAAAGGACGACCATAAACGCGTCAATTGTCGGCTCGATTGACGAGGCGGCTAAATTATGGGGCGTTAAAGTGTTGCGCTATGAGATAAAAAATATTGTGCCGCCCAAATCTGTCCTGGTCGCGATGGAAAAACAGATGCAGGCTGAAAGAGAAAAAAGGGCTATCGTCCTGGAGTCGGAAGGCGCAAGGCTTTCCGCGATAAATGTCGCGGAAGGGCAGAAAAAGAAGGTTGAGCTGGAATCCGAGGCTTATAAGATCAAGCAGATCAACGAAGCGGAAGGGCAGGCCAGGGCAATTACCGAGATTGCGACCGCCACGGCGGAGGGGCTTAAAAAAGTAGCTGAAGCAATCACGGCTAACGGCGGGATGGAAGCGGTTCAATTACGCGTTGCGGAAAAAACGGTAGAGCAATTCGGACATCTTGCCAAGGCAACAAACACGCTGATACTGCCTTCTAATTTTGGAGATATGTCCTCCATTATTGCAACGGCCATGAGCGTCGTAAAACATGTGGAACCAAAGGTTAAGGCACAATAAAACCAGCGCTCCGCAGGTTCGCCTGCGCGGCTTAGCAGGAATGTCAGAGGGGTTACGGTACTGCCGTAGCCCCTTTTGCATTTCACTGTACAGTTTTTGTCCAGTTGGCGATAATAGGGTCGCTGTAAGAGGGGACAGTTTTTTTTGGTTTGCAGAGGCATGGCAATATGGTAGGTAATATATAAAAAAGAATGGTGGGCGGAGCCCACCCTACTAAACTGATTTTAGGAATAGATGCTGATTAAAAATTTCATTCGCATTTAAGGGTTTTATATAAGGGGGCGGGTGTTCGTGGGTAGGAATAAAAATAAAGCTATCTAATTGAATTTACAGTCAATATGTTGTTATATAGAGAATCAATACCACTTAGAGATATATCCTCGCTTATATCGTTGAGTGGTTATGTTCGCTAAAAAGACAAGAGAACTGGATTAGAATGAATAAAATAAATATCCATTTAGAAAATTGTTATGGAATCAAGAAAATTCAAACACAGTTAGATTTTTCTAAGCAAAGCGTTTATGCTATTTATGCAGCTAATGGTGCGATGAAGTCTTCACTTGCCCAGACTTTTCAGGATGTGGCCGACGCGAATCCATCTAAGGATAGAATATTTCCGACTCGCGTGTGTGTTCGAAATATAACCGATGAGAACGGTATTGATTTATCTCAAGAAAGCGTTTTTGTTATTCGTCCATATGAGGACGAGGATATCAGCCATACCGAGAAAACTTCGACACTACTTGTAGATAGTAAGTTGAGAAAGGAATATGAAGAATTACATATAGAAATCGACAAATCAAAGGAAATATTTATAAAGGCTTTAAGGGAGCAATCCGGCTCTAAAAAGGATTTGGAGAAAGAGATCTCCTCTGCTTTTACAAGCAGTGATGAAGAGTTTTACCGTGCATTGATCCGCGTACATGAAGAAGTATCGGCTCAGAAAGAAGCTCCATTTGCAGATATTGCCTATGACACGATTTTTGATGAAAAGGTTCTGAGTCTTCTCGACAACAAAGATATCAAAACGGCTATTGAGAACTACATTAAAAAATACAATGAACTTCTAGCTGCCTCAACCTATTTTAAAAAAGGCGTATTTAATTATTATAATGCTTCAGCAATAGCGAAGAACTTAGCTGATAATGGTTTTTTTGATGCTAAGCACTCAGTGAATTTGAATGCTGAAAAACGAATTGAAATTAATAGTCGTAAACAGCTTGAGGAACTGATTTCTAAAGAAAAAGAAGCTATTTCGACAGATAAAGAACTCAGAAAAAAGTTTACAGATATTGAAAAATTAATACAGAAAAATGTGACCGTTAGGGGTTTTGAGACTTACCTGACTGAACATGAAGAAATTCTTCCAGAGCTGGTAAATATAGAGAGATTCAGAGAAAAGATTTGGAAATCATATTTTAAGGTACGATTTGAACTCTATAGTGATTTGATCGAGAAATATCGCGCAGCTGAGAAGAGAAAGGAAGCGATAGAGGAGGAAGCAGGGAAACAGAGAACGCAATGGGAGTCGGTTATTGATATCTTTAACAGTCGTTTTTTTGTTCCTTTCAAGCTTAGTGCAGAAAATAGGGTTTCCGTTATATTGGGTCAGGAACAGATGCTGCGCCTAGCGTTCACCTTTGAGGACGGAGCGGATAATACGTCAGTAGATAGAGCCTCATTGATGGCGGCCCTAAGCACTGGAGAGAGGAGGGCTTTCTACATCCTTAATATTATTTTCGAGATCGAGGCTCGAAAGAAGGAGAAGCAGGAAACCATATTTATTATTGATGATATTGCGGATTCATTTGACTATAAGAATAAGTACGCCATCATTCAATATTTAAAGGATATAGCTGAAGCACCTTATTTCAAACAAATAATACTTACACACAATTTCGACTTCTTCCGTACTATAAGCAGCAGATTTGTTAGCTATTCTAATTGCCTTATGGCCCTGAAGAGCAGTAATGGTATTACATTAGAGCAGGCGACTGGTATCAAGAATGTCTTTGCAAACGATTGGAAGCCGAATTTTTTCACTGATCCTAAAAAGAAGATAGCTTCAATACCGTTTATTCGCAACCTCATTCAATTCACAAAAAGCGATAAAGACGCAGATTTTATCAAGCTCACATCATTGCTACACTGGAAAAGCGACTCTGCTTCAATTACCCAAAACGATCTTGATAGGATTTACAACACGGTGTTTTGTACAAGTGGAAAATCACCTGATGGCGATAGTTCTGTTATTGGAATGATCCAACAAGAGGCAGACAAATGCCTAAAAGCATGCGATGGCATTAGTTTAGAGAACAAAGTTGTACTCTCAATTGCAATACGAATCTTTGCTGAAAAATTCATGATTGAGAAAATAAAGGATGATAAATTTGTTGCTAATATCAAGTCTAATCAAACCCCCAAGTTACTTGAAAAATTCAAGGAACTATTTAGCAGTGATGTTGACAATCTTGAAACCATTCAGCGCGTGCTCCTTATGACACCTGAGAACATTCACCTGAATTCTTTTATGTATGAGCCGATTATTGATATGTCTGATGAACATTTGAAGAAACTTTATGCGGATGTTTTGAGCTTGAACGTAGCCAAAACGTAACCAAATTTATCCAAAAGCACCTGAAGGAGTAGAAAATAGCCCAAAGCATATAATGGGCTAAGTATGTGAAAGTAGATTGAAATTCAGAAAAACGCAGGTAGAAGGCCCAGTTACAGTTTTAGTTCTTTTACGCATTCTTAATCAGCGGGTCGCAGGTTCGATCCCTGCGCGGCCCACCAAGAATATCAGAGGGGTTACAGAGAAATCTGTAGCCCCTTTTGCTCTTGAAGTGAAAGCAGGTCGGCTTAGGCTTTAACGCCCGGCAGCTCCCGATGCTTTAGCCTTGTATGCCCGCTCAAAATATCTTATCCTGTCGGCGTCATAAAAACGCTTTATCTACAAAAACTTAAAGCGATATAATGGACTGCGGTTTCATTCCAATCTTGATGTGATGAGCGGAAAAGAAACAGGATATAATAGCGGCATACGGCTTTCAGTGATCATCCCTGCCTATAATGAGGAGGCCCTTATAGGGACCTCACTCAAAAAGGCGGTCGATTATCTTTCGTTAAAATTCCCTTCCTATGAGATCATCGTAGTCTGCGACGGCTGCAAGGACTCTACCCCCGCCATCGCTTTAAATGCCGCTTCCGTAAACCCCAGGATCAAGGTAATAGACCGTAAGGAGAACAGGGGCAAGGGGTACTCCGTAAAGGAAGGTTGCCTTGCGGCTTCAGGCGAGTACGTTCTGTTCACCGACGCCGACCTTTCTACCCCCATGGAAGAGATAGGGAAGCTCACGCACGAGTTAGAGGCGGGCGCCGACATTGCTATAGGGTCAAGGGCGCACCCCGCCTCAGAGATAATGGTCCATCAGGCATGGCTCAGGGAGAGCATGGGCAAGGTCTTCAACCTCTTTGTCAGGGTGTTTGCGCTTAAGGGGCTCAAGGACACTCAGTGCGGCTTCAAGGGCTTTAAAAGGGAGGCGGCCAGAAAGATATTTCCAATGCAGACGATAGATGGTTTCAGCTTCGACGTGGAGGTGCTCTACATAGCCTTGAAATACGGCTATCTCATACGCGAGGTGCCCGTCAAGTGGCTGAACCGGCCTGATTCAAGGGTAAACGCGCTCCTTCATCCGCTGCAGATGTTGATAGACCTCGTAAAGATACGGTTCAGGGATATGAAAGGCGCCTATGGCAGGGTTTGAAAAGGAAAGCTGCGGCCCAAAATTCCGCCTTGCCGCGATCATACTCATAGCCGTACTCGCTTTTGCGTCCTACGCCAATATCCTGAACGGGGAATTTGTCTGGGACGATATCGAGCAGGTCTCTGAAAACCCGGTCATAAAAGATATCGGGAACATCCCCTCGTTTTTTACGACAGACCTCTGGCGCCTCATCGACAACCCGACCATAGGCTCTTATTACTACAGGCCCATATTCCTGCTCTCCTTTGCAGTCGATTATCAGCTCTGGGGCTTAAACCCGTTCGGGTATCACCTTACGAACACAGCCCTCCATCTCATCTCTTCTCTACTCGTCTTCGCCATCGGAGTGAAGGTGTTGCGCTCGGATATCGCGGCGGCCTTTGGCGCGGCTATATTCGCCGTACACCCGGCCCACGTCGAGTCCGTAAGCTGGATATCAGGGCGGACCGACCCGCTCGCCGCGGTCTTTCTGCTCTTGTCGATATTCCTCTATATTATCTTTACAGAACGCGGCGGGGCATCGGCCTTGCTGGCCCTTTCGGCCTCAGCCGCGTCGTTTTTCCTGTCGCTCCTGACAAAGGAGATGGGGGTAACCCTTCCGGCCATCCTTTTGCTTTTTGTCATCTCATTTATGGGCAGGCGCGACGCCAAAAAAGGGCTTGCGGCTATAGCGCTTTACGTCGCGGCCCTTGTGCTCTATTTTTTCATAAGGTCCCTGATGCTCGGCTCGGCGGTCGGGAGTGTCGATGCCGCGCCGCTGGACAAGCGCATCTACACCTCTTTCGGCATTATCCTCGATTACATCAGGATACTCGTCCTGCCGGTAAACCTGAAGACGCTTTATGACGTGCCTGTCGAAGGGGCGATAAATTTGAAGGTCATCTCATCCGCCCTCGCGCTCATTACCATTTTCACAGCCGCGTCCCTTGCGTATTTTAAGGATAAGAGGGTCTTTTTCCTTTCGCTCTGGTTCTTCGTCACGATCGTGCCTGTTTCGAATATCGTGCCGCTTCGCCCGACGATGATGGCCGAAAGGTATCTGTATATCCCGTCTGTGGGGGTAGCCCTGCTTACAGGCCTCGCATTTTCGTATCTTTACAGGGCGCGGGTAAAAGCGGCTATAGCGCTCGGCGTCCTGGTTGCCGCCTTCCTCCTCTACACAACGGTAGAGAGGAATAGGGCCTGGGCGTCTGAGATCGCCCTCTTTGAGAGCATGGCGACGTCAGCGCCTTTGAACGCATACACCCACCATAACCTCGGGGACGCGTACCGGAAGGCGGGACGCATGGAGCTGGCTGTCCAGGAGTGGGAGAAAGCCGTTCAGATAGACCCCATGCACTACGAGGCGAATAACAGCCTCGCCAATATGGCGCTATTGCGTGGCGACTACGCCCTTGCTATAGAGAGGTACAACAAAGCGCTTGCCGTCCGCCCTGAGTCGGCGGAGGCGCATTACAACCTCGCGCTCGCCCTCGACGGCAGCGGCAGGCCCGAAGAGGCGGCATATCATTACAGGGAATTCTTAAAGAGGGCGCCGGCAAAGTTCGGGGATGTGATCGATGAGGTGCGCTCGCGCCTGGGGGCTGGCGAATAAGGATTGCCTCCAAGCTGCTCTCTTATTTACCTGCGAACGCGTACGCGATTATCTTGTAGACGAGTTTCGCCGCCAGAAAATCGCAGTAATGCAGCTCTTTGACCGGGGCAAGCTCGTTTACGTCAGCCCCGACGAACCTCGATACCCGTGAAGCCGCCCTTAATATCCGTGTCGCCTCGTCCCACATAAGGCCGCCCGGTTCTGGAGTGCCCGTTGCCGGCATGAGGCTCGCGTCAAAGCAGTCGAGGTCGAAGGTCACATAGACAGGCTTGCCGCGAAGCCTTTCGAGTATCTCGTCGATATCCCAAAGATGTTTGTCCTTTGCCCAGAATATCTTTATGCGCTCCGTGTTCTGTTCTAAAAAGGGGACCTCGCCAGCCGAGATGTTCCTTATGCCGCAGGAGACAAGCGAGATATTTTCATGGTCCATGCACCTGCGCATGGCCGCCGCGTGCGAATAGGGCTCGCCTTCGTATCCGTCCCTCAAGTCCGCGTGGGCATCAAAATGGAGTATCGTCAGGTCCGGGTATTTAGCCGCGAAGGGACGTATCGACCCGGCGGTTATAGAATGCTCGCCTCCGAGTATCATCGGAAACTTTCCGTCGTCGAGGAGCTTCCTTGTTATAGACTCGAGGTCGAAAAGCGCCTCGGTTATCTTTTTTTTGACAGGCACCTCCTTCAAGGTCATTATCCCGATATCGCTTGAAGGCTCTTTCCACAGCTCTTCGTCGAAGAGCTCTACCTGGCTTGAAGCCCTGATGATAGCGGCAGGGCCGTTGGCCGTGCCGTGGCCGTAACTTACAGACGCCTCGAGGCCGAACGGCACGACGACCGCTTTGGCCTCCTCATAGGGGCAAGCCTCGTCTTCTGGTATTGCAAGGAATCCTTCTATGGATTTAAGAAATGAAAGCCCTTCGGTAGACACTGATTACACCCTTCCTTAACCGTTTTGCCGGTGACCTTGTCCGTACGGACGCAGGACGAAATTATCACTTCCAAAACGGGTTTTGTAGCTTTTTTTTAAAAAAATTCGCGCGGCGCGCAAAAAAACGGCTCTACTTGCAGCGTAGAGCCGTTTTATCTCATCTGTGCCGGGGTATGGGCGCTCAGCTATCTCTTTTCAGGGCAGAGACTTTCAAGGCCCCGGAGCCTTTATTGTTATCGGCTGTAACGGGCTTATCCCCTGTTGGCGCAGCCTCGACTGTTTTCCGCGCGCTTCCGGCCGCCTGCTCCTTCGGGATCGTTATTATGATGGCGTTATCTACCACGTTTATTTGCCGCGCGGGCGGGGCCCCGGGGCTGCAGTAGAAGACGAGCCTCAGTTTGTCGGGGTGTGCCCCAAGCCGCACCTCGTCTATGCCGGCGGCCCCGATCTTCACCGAGTCCCGCCCGATAGAGTTCTTCACCCCCCAGACGTCGATTATTATCCTCGACGGCTTTTCAAGGTCGAAGTCGTAGTAGTTCTCTATGGCCCCGTTGGCGAGCACCCATATTACGGTCCCCCCTGCCGTAGTCGAGTGCTCGATACTCAATACACCGGAGGCTGGGGTTGCTGTCGGCTGGGCGGACTTTGCCGCTGCCGTCTTTTTCGCCCTAAGCATGTTCTCGCGCGCCTTCGCGTCAAAGCGCGGGTTTACTTCGATCGCCTTCTCAAATGCCTTTACCGCCAGGGCATACTCTCCTTTTTTCATATGGAGCAGGCCCATATTGTTGTAGGCCGCCGCCGTGCCCCCGGCTAGCCTGAAGGCCTCGAAGGCCTCCTGGTCACGCCCCAATCCGCTCAAGGCGAGGGCGAGGTTATTATAGATTTTCCTGTCCGCCGGCCCGGCCGCAAGCGCCTGTTTAAAAGACCCGACCGCTTCGGTGTACTCTCCCTTCGAATAATAGGAGAGGCCCATGTTGTTGAAGAGCGCGCCGATGTCCGGCCTCAGGGAGGCTGCCTTCTTATACTCTTCCAGGGCCTTGTCAAAGAGCCGTCCGCGGTCGTATATTATCCCTAAAAAATTATGGGGCTCCCACAGGCCCGGGTCAAGCTCCACGGAGAGCTGAAAGCTACTCTGCGCCTTTTTAAATTCCGCGAGCATGAAGTAAGCCTTCCCTAACCCTTCGTGGAGAAGGGCGTTTTTGGGGTCGTCCTTCAGGAGGGTCTCAAAGACCTTCCGCGCTTCTTCGCCCAGCCCTTTCTTGAGTAAAAGGCCCCCGGATTTATAGCGCGCGCCCGCACGGGTTGGGTCCTTGCTGACGGCGCTTGAGTATTGGAGATAGGCCATGTCTATCTTGCCGTCCTTCAGATAGTCATCCCCTCTTCTTTCATTGTCTTCCGCCGTCATCTCCGGTACGCTGGAAGCGTCAGCGCTCTCAGCGGCGGCTTTCGCGTTTTGCCTTTGTTCCAGAAGCCTCTTGAGCTCCTTGTCGTTGAACGGGTTTTGGGGGCTTCCCTGGCTGGCGCACCCGGATAAGCTTGAAACAAAAGAGAACGCCAGGAGGCAGAATAACGGCGTGAGGATGGCATTTTTTATCGCGTTCCGCCAGGCCGGCGGCGTTCTTGAAATCATGCTCTTTTCAAACACAGGGCAACTCCGTCTCAGCTCTTGTCATTATTTATTGAGGAACATCCTGTATATCTGTATTGTCGCCGGCCCCAGTATGGTTATGATGAGGGACGGGAATATGAAGAGCAGGAGAGGGAAGATCAATTTGACCGGCAGCTTGGTGGCGAGCTCTTCTGCCTTCTGCCGTCTGGCGACTCTCATGCCCTCGGCGTGGACCCTCAGCGCCTGGGCTATGTTTGTGCCGAACCTGTCGGTCTGTATAAGGAGGCTTGCCAGGCTCCGCGCTTCCTCAAGGTCCATGCGCTTTGCAAGGTTCTGCAATGCCTCGCGGCGTGATTTGCCGACCCGGAGCTCCATGCCAAGCATCCAGAACTCCTTGCTTATCGCCTCGTTGCTTATCTTTAACTCTTCACCGACGCGGTGTATGGCCGCGTCGAGGCCCATGCCGGCCTCAACGCAGACGACCATGAGGTCGAGCGCGTCCGGAAAGCCGTTCAACAGCATCTCTTTGCGCCTCGACGCCAATATGTCGCACCATACGTTCGGCAGGTAAAATCCGATGAGCGCGAATATGATGGAAGCGGCAGCGACATGAAGCGGGACCATCGGTATCACGACCATGAACTTGATCAGTAAAAAGACCGCCGGCAGCAGGGCGGCAAAGAAGGCCTTGAACCCGAAGAAGACCAATATGTCGTTCTCCTTGCTGTACCCTGAGCGCACGAGCTTGTCCCGGACCCCGGACAGGAATTCCTTTTTGCCTGGTTTCACGCGTATGCCGATGGTGGCGATGGCCCTGAGGTATTTTTTGTATGTGCCGTCTTCCTGAGCTACGGACGGGCCCGGATGCGTCATCCCCGTCTGCCCCTTGATCTTGCGGATGAGCTTCGTCCGCTCCTTGCGGAGCCCCTGTAAGTAGAAGGCGCCCAGGCAGAGCATGGCTATGGAAAGGAATATCAGGACCGATACGAGGAGAATCTCTTGTTCCATCTGCTGCCTCCTGACATGCTGCTGAGTTTTCAGCGACTTTTATACTTTTATGGCTATCATCTTCCTTATCAGGATTATCCCGGCGCCCATCAGCACGGCCGCGGATGCGACAAGGAACTTTCCGACAGGGTCGGTAAAGAGCACCCCGATGTACTTCGGGTTTATGAAGCTTATGGCAAAAGTGATGAAAAATGGCAGGGCGATCAGTATGACAGCGGAGAACCGCCCTTCAGCCGAAAGGACCTTTATGTGCCCCTGAAGCTTGAACCTCTCCCTGAGTATATGGCTGATCTTCTCCAGGACCTCGGCCAGGTTGCCGCCGGTCTCCCTCTGGATCACAGCCGAGACGATGAAAAACTTCAGGTCAGGGCAGTCCACGCGCCTGGCGAGGTTCTTTAGGGCCTCGGGAAGGGCTATCCCGAAGTTGATCTCGTTCAGGGTCTTTTCGAACTCGGTCCCTACAGGGTCGCTGAACTCGTCGGCTACCATCTTAAGGCCGCCTGTGAAGGCGTGCCCGGCCTTTAGCGAGCGCGATATCAGGTCCAGGGCCTCGGGCAGTTGCCTCTCGAACTTCTTCATCCGGCGTTTCTTTTTCGAGTAGAGGTATAAAAACGGCATGGCCCCCGCCACCCCGGCCATTACGAGCATGGCGTTCGGCAACAGCAGCGCGCCTGCGAAGAGCCATGCCACGGCGAGCACGGCCGAGAGCAGCAGAAAAAAGCCGGGAGAGCGCCTGGCGTTGGCCTGTTCGGTCAGCCGGTCAAGCCCATGCAGGTGGATGGTCCTCAAAAGCAGCCTGTTTAGCCAGGGTATCTCGCTTAACACCTTCCTTCTGAGGATATCCACTTCAGCGCCGCCTACCCTCGGCGCGAGGCCGCCGAGGTGGTGCCTCAATCTCTGTACTTCAGGTTTTCTGTTCCGGAGGGCCAGATAACCGCCCTGCAGCATCAGTATCGCCGCGAAAAAGAAACCTGCGCCTATAACGAGTTCCATCAGTTCCCCCTGTAAACTTTAAGGACATCCCGGGAAAATAATCATTCGATCCCGCTCGCGGCCATGATCATATCGCGAAGACATTCCTTGGATCGAAGATCTCATAAGGCACGTCGATGTTCATGGCCTTGAATTGCTCAAAGAACTTGGGCATTATCCCGTTGGCGCGGAACTGCCCCTTTACCTTGCCCGCTTCGTCTATCCCGGTCTGCTCGAATGTGAATATCTCCTGCGTCGTGATGACGTCGCCTTCCATCCCGGTGATCTCCTGGAAGCTTACCACCTTCCTGCTCCCGTCGACGTGGCGCGAGACCTGTATGATGATGTTCAGGGCGGAGCTTATGTACCTCCTTATGGCCTCGATGGTGATGTTGAGGCCGTTCATCGCCACGAGTGTTTCAAGCCGGAGGAGGGCGTCCCTGGGGGAGTTTGCGTGGATGGTCGTGAGCGACCCGTCATGGCCCGTGTTCATGGCCTGAAGCATGTCCAGGACCTCGCCGCCCCTGACCTCGCCTATGATGATCCGGTCCGGGCGCATCCTCAGGCTGTTCCTCACAAGGTCCCGCGGGGTTATCTCTCCTTTGCCCTCGATGTTCTGCGGCCTCATCTCGAGCCTGACGACGTGTTCCTGCTTGAGCTGAAGCTCTGCGGAGTCCTCGATGGTGATGACCCTTTCATTGGCCGGGATGAAGCGCGAGAGGACGTTCAGGAGGGTCGTCTTGCCGCTTCCGGTGCCGCCTGATATGAGGATGTTGAGGCGCGCCCGTACTATGCCCTTGAAAAGCTCGCCTATCTCGGGCGTAAGCGTCCTGAGGCCGATAAGGTCATCCAGCTCGAGCGGTTCCACCGCGAAACGCCTGACCGAAAGGCTCGGCCCATCAATGGATACCGGGGGTATTATGGCGTTGACCCTTGAGCCGTCCGGGAGCCTCGCGTCTACCATAGGGCAGGACTCGTCGATCCTCCGGCCCACGGCGAAGACTATCTTGTCTATTATCTTCCTTAAATGCGCGTCATCCTTGAACCTGGCCTCGGTCTTCTCCATCTTCCCGTATTTCTCGACGTATATGCTCTTATAGGTGTTGACAAGGATGTCTGATACAGTCGGGTCCTGAAGGAAAGGCTCCAGTGGGCCGAGGCCCAGCACCTCGTCCTGTATCTCCATGTAAAGCCGTTCCTTCTCATCGTAATTAAGCGGAAGGCTCCTCTCCTCCTGCAATATCCTCGCGACGAGCTTCCTGATCTCGTGCCTGACGAACTCGCGGTCGAGGGAATCGAGCAGGGAGAGGTCGATCAAGTCCAGCAGCCTGTCATGTATCCTGGTCTTAAGCTCGTAATATTCGTTCGTATGTATGAGCTTCTTGTTCTCTTCCATGAGCAATGGTATCGTCTCGCGCTGGTTCATCCCTGTCTGTTCCTTTCGGTCCTTATTTTATTCCTTTTTCGCCCTGGAAAAACGTTGAGACGAGGTCCCGGAACCCCCCGCGCCGCGTGGCTGAAGGGGCTTTCGCGGGATTTCCCGCGGACTGCGCCCGTCCGTCATTTTTGAGGAAGTCCGAGACAAGCTCCCTGAAGCTCCTGCTGATCTCCTTGCCGGGCCCGTCGGAGGATAGCGTCTTTCCCTGGTTGATGGCGGATATCGCCGTTTGATAATCGTTCGGTATGACCCAGGAGACCTTTTTCTGGACGCCTTCCTCCGCCTCTTTGATGGAGATGGCGGACTTTTTATGGAACCTGTTCACGACCAGCTTAAGCCGCTTCTGGTCGGGATATCCGAGATCGACGAACCCCTCCATGAGTTTTTTCATGTTGACGAGGCATGGGATGGTGAGCTCTGAGACCAAAAAGACGATGTCCGAGAGCTCGAGCATCTTTATGGCGCCGCTGTCAAAGGAATGGCCGCTGTCTATGACGATATAATCGAACTCGGAGCGCATGAGCGCGAGGAGCTTTTCCACGAATTCGGGGGTCGCTCTCCGCGCTCCGTTCAGGCTCCTCGGAGAGGAAAGTATCTGCACCCCTGAAGGATGGCGCGAGAGGATGCCGTTCAAGTAAGTCGAGTCCAGGCGCGAGAAGTTTTTTGCCGCGTCCCCCCAGTCAAAGGCCGGTGTCTTTTCGAGAAAGAGCGAGATTTCGCCAAAGGGGATCATGTCCACGAGCGCGACCTTTTTAGGGCCCACGGCCTCTTTCAACGCGGCGGCAAGGTTTACGGCAACGGTGGTGGCGCCAACCCCTCCCTTGGTCCCAACGACGTCTATGACCTTCCCCTTTTTATTGAAGCCGCGGCCGTCCTCTTTCCCTTTCCTGTCAAGGAACCTCTGAAAGGCGTCCTTAAGTTCCTCTTTGTTGACAGGCTGGGATATGAACTCCTTGGCGCCGGCCCTCATGGCCTCTATCAGGATGTCGGATCTCATGCTCGGAGATGTCAGGAAGAACTCTCTGGCGGCCCCGAAGGCATGAGGGAACTCGATCTCTTCTTCGGTTATTTCGAGGACAAGAAGGTCGCAGGGGCTTCTGTGGGCCGCCTCGACGGTGCTGAAGTCCCTGAAAGAGGAGATGACCTCCTCGAAGTCCTCCCGTACTTTCCGGTTCTTTATGTCCAGTCTTATCAGGAACATTTTCCGGTCCTCCCTAATTCACCAGCACTGGTATCTCGGCAGGAATGCCGAAGTTCTCCCCGCCGGTTGAGCCTTTAGGCTCATGGACATCGCAGTCCGGCTTGAAGTAGATGGATTTTTTTCCGTATGGGACGGGGCTGCCGTCGTAGTTCTGAAGGTTGAAATGGTCTGCGAAGCTCTCCCAGCGCGCCTGTCCGTTGGTGTTGTCCCCGTTGGCCGGCTCGGACCAGTCGCCCATCCTGACCGGGGCGTTCGTATAACCCGGGTCCTCGCCCGCGCCTGTTATCCATACCACGTTTACCGTGACCGACCCGACGAGCTTCGAGCAGGGGCCTACGTTGTTGTCAGGGCATTCTACGACCGGCAGCGTTATCTCCCAGGGCGTGTCAGGGGCACCGTCCCCGTCGCTGTCGCCCGAGCCTTTCCAGCAATCCATCAGCTTGCTGAACGCGCTCTGTATCTCACCGCCGTTGGTGGCCATGTTCTGTCCGAGTTCAAGTGGTACAGAGTTGCCTCCGCCGCATATCTCGCCGCTCACCTTTGGGGCGTTGGTGCCGCCAGCGCAGACGTTGCCTTCCTGGTTGAAGTCCGTCCAGCCGCCTGTTCCGCCGCTAAGGTTGTTGCCGCTGTTTATAAACCTGCCTACGGAGCAGGAATATTCACCGTCTATCAGAAGGGTCTCCTTGCAAAGCGCTATAGGCTGGTCGACCTCCCATCTGTCGAGAGAGCCGGCAAAGCCGATGTACGCGGTCGCCTCGGCATAGACAGGGAAGCTGTCGTGGCCGAAAAGGCTCGCGAAAAAGGATGCAGCGGGGGTGTCCTCCCTCTTCGTCCTCACCCTGACAGCGTTTATGAGGTCGGTGTTGGCGTCGAGCTCTTCGAAAGAGGCGTCGGACAAGGGTGCCTGCCCGGTCGAGGCGTTCGGTGTAAAGGTGCGGGTGGTAAAGCTCCAATGGCCCCTCTGGATATCCCCTTCGTTCCCGCCGCCCCAGTTGACCTCAACGGCGAGGTGCTCGCTGTTGTTAGACGTGGCCGCGTCGTAAGCGGTCTGGTTGGCGCCCGTGTTGATGCCGTCTTCGTTAAAAAGGAACCTGGCGCCGGCAAGCGCGCCGGAATCGGCCGCGTTCTGCAGCTCGTTTTTGACTACGTACAGGTGGCCGGTATCTATCGCCAGGGCCGCCAGGCCTATTAGGACTACAAGCAATATGGCGAAGATGACGGCTACCGCGCCGCGTTCTCCTGATAAGGCCCGTGTATGTCGTGGTTTGAGGCGCATGGCTTTTATTCCATTCTCATGATAGTCGTGGCACTTATGTTTAATGGCCCTGACAGGCTGGTTACTATCTCCGGCAGTATGAGGAAATCGTACTGATAGCTTACCGATACGGTAAGCGGGTTCCCGGCTTCAAAGCCTTCCCGCGCTATGCTGGTGGCGACGTTTTGCTCGGGGCCGAAGGTCACGAGGTTGCTGGCTGTATAGGTATTTATAGCCGAGATGATCTCGGCGTCCTCTGACGCGGGGTCCCTTTCCCCCGACTTGAAAAGAATGCCCAGCCTCGCCGCTTCGCGGCTCGCGTTGGTCAGGACCGCTTTGTTGTAGAGCATGGTGCTGAACTCTACTATCCCGAAGAGTATGACCACGAGCAGAGGCAGCACTATGGCGAACTCTACGGCAGAAGCCCCGGCCTCATTTTCGCGTATCGTCTTCACGGTTTACCTATGCTTAAGGAGTAAACAGGCTTCTCCGCCTTTTTCTCAAAGCTGTCCATGCGCTTTTCGACCGCGCCCCTGGCTGACCTTCCGTCAAGGCCGTAGACGGGGGCCAGCTCCTTTCCGGCCTGCGGGTCGAGTATCTGGTTTGCCTTTGCCGTCCTGAGAGAGTTGCCGTAGTCCGCCTGCAGGGCGCTTTTACCCGCGAAAGACGCGGAGGCCGAAAAAGTCAACGCCGATATCACCCCGGCAAGGATATATAGTCTTTTCATGGTCGGTCCCTCCTGTTATTCATTCACCGTCACGATATGGCCGAAGTCCCCTGAAGCCCCGCCCTCTGCCGCCGACGGGTTGCCGGACTCCTTGCCGGCTTTACCTTCTGTAGCTCCCATCAGATAGAACTCTGAATCGCTCGGCTCTACGTATTTGTCCGTTGGGAGTGTCTGCTTTGCCGGGTCAAGCGGCTTTACAAGCCTTGGCGTTACGATGACCACAAGCTCGGTCTCGTTTTTCTGGAAAGAGCTGCTCCTGAAGAGCGCGCCGAGTACCGGTATGTCGCCCAGAAGGGGGAACTTCGAGACGACCTCCGTTACGTTGTCGCGAAGCAGGCCCGCTATGGCGAAGCTCTGGCCGTCGCCGAGCTCTATGACGGTCGCGACCCTTCTCGTGGTCACTGCCGGGATGACAAAGCCGCTGAAGGTTACCGCGTTGGTGAAGTCAAGCTCGGATACCTCCGGGGCTATCTTCATGCTGATCTTCTTGTTGCTCAGCACCGTTGGCGTGAAGTTAAGCCCCACGCCGAATTCCTTGTACTGGATGGTCGTCCTGCCGAGCTCCTGGGGAACGGGGATGGGGAACTCGCCTCCGGCCAGGAAGTTGGCGCTCTGGCCGCTTAAGGTTATGAGCGTCGGCTCCGCCAGCACCTTTGCCAGGCCGTTCTGCTTAAGCGCGTCGAGGAGGACGGTCCAGAGCATGTCCCCGGTCGAGAACTGGAAGAGGGCGTTTATTGAATCAGAGATGACCGTAGAGTTTCCGACGATGCTGTCCTCAAGGCCGGTAAGGTTATTGAGCATCGAAAAGCCGATCTTGCCGTCGTTTTGCAGATAGTTGAAGTTGAAGCCCAGCCTCCTGGTGAGGCTCCGGGACATCTCCGCGACGCGCACTTCAAGCATGACCTGGTGCACCCCGCCTACCTCAAGGAGGTTTATGATCTTGCCTGGGGCGTAGGCCTCGGCGAGCGCGAGGACCTGGGTCATGTTTGCCGCGCTTGAGACGGTGCCGGAAATGGCGATGTTCTCGTGCGTCGAGGTGACCATGACCTCCTTTTCATCCGGGAGTATCTCGTGGAGCTTCTCCTTAAGGCGCGTCGTGTCGGGCGAGACCTCGATGTCGTAGACAGCCGGGCCTCTGTCGCCTTCCCATATTATAAGGTTGGTCACGCCCGTGGTCTTGCCGGTCAGGTATATCTGCTGCGGCGAGAGGACGACCGCGTCGGCTATCTCCGGCACCGCGACCGATATCCTCTTTACCGGCGCGCCGCTCCTCAGGATGAGGGATTTGCCGAGCGTCAGCTCGATCTTCTGCGGCGTTGAAGTCTCAGGCTCTCCGCCTGGAGGGGTCTCAGCCCAGGCCGCGCCTGAAAAGAGCAGGCATAGGATGAAAACGATGATGAAAGGAGCTTTCCTGTGGTCTCTGTGAAGATCGCTTAATGTCATCGCTACAGCTCCTCCTTTTATTTACTTACATTTACCCTGGTTAGTGTGCTGCCCTTTATCATCTCCACCGTCTGATAGTTGACCGTGACGACGCCGGGGGCGATTGCACGGGGCGGTTTTTTGTATTCGGCCTTTTTGTAAGAGGACAGAAGGGAGGTCTTATTGGCGCCATGGGTCAAGACCTCCTCCGAGTCATTGAAGTTGCGGAGCGCGAGCTGGATCTTTCCTTCAGTTGAGGCGAGCGCCAGTTTTTCGGCTTCATCTGGCGCTACCTCAAGGGTGATGACGTCGACCTGGATGGGCTTCTCCCCTTTTCTGCCTGAGCTCTCCATCTCGGTGCCTGCCGCCAGGACGAGCATGTTCTCAAGGACTATCTTGGTAACCGGGTCTGTACGCATGTCATTAAAAGTCGCTATTACGTCTACCCGGCTGCCCGGATGGATGAAGCCTGAGACGCCTATGACCTTATCGACCTTTACCGTCATCGCCCGTTTTTGAGGAGAGAGCACTGCGGCAACCCCCCCTGCCTTGGACCCGGCCGGGGCAAGCCTTGACTCGAATATAGGCTCGTTCGACCTTATGGGGGAGATGATGACCCTCCCTTCCAGCGTCTCGGCGTCCGTGAAATAGCCCAGAGGGAGGCTTTTCTTGAGGAACGGCACGGTCTTTATGTACTCCTTCTTGAGCGGCGTCCCCCATGACAGGTCCGTGACCGCCACCGCGACCATCTCTGTAGGCTCCTGCGCCTTTTCATGTACAGCGGTCTTTGTTTGCAGGAGTTTATAGGCGAGCACGCTGGTAAAAAGGGCTACACCTATCCCCGCTCCAAGCAGAATCAACGGCTTCAGATTTTTCATCACGCTCCTCCCGATATTTTCCAACGAGTGAAAACCGATAATAATGTCCCGACAGCTATAGCGACCCCGTAACAGAAGCTGGAATCCTTTTCTTTGACCGGCGAGGGCATGAAGCGGAGACTCCCGGTCAGGAGAAGGTTTTTAAGCGCGACCCAGTACCGGCTGACGGTCCCGGCGAGAAGGCCGCGAAAGGCAAGAAGGGCTATTGAATAGGCCCCTCCCACAATGGCGGTAAACAGGAAGGCCATGAGCACCCCCTTCGGGCCCAGTAGAGCGCCCACGGCCCCGAGGAGCTTTACGTCCCCCGCCCCCATCCCCCCCATAAGAAAGGGAAGGGCGAGAAAGGAGAAGCCGAGCAGGATGCCTTCCAGGCTAAAAAGCAAGCCGTCGAGCCGGTATGTAATAGTGTTGTAGGCGATTGCGGACGCCATGGACGTATAAGTGAGATAGTTGGGTATTTTCCTGAAGCGGATATCATTCGCGGCGGCGAACAACAGTACCGCTGTCAGCAGGAAAACGGCGTTCATATCGGCCAGAACCATCTTGCAGCCCCTTTTTATCGAATGACAGGTTACGGAAGAAGCGGGTTTACGTTTTTTTAATATTTTGTGCGGACCGCGTTGCCCGCCTTTTAAAGGCCGGCGGGCAACGCGTCACCTGATTTTTTTGGCAGGGTCAGTTACTGGTTCGGCGCCTGGGTGATAGTGCTGCTGACCACGTCAAGCTTGTCATTGATCGCGATGCCTAACGCGGTGGCGCCTGCGATGATGACGACCCCGATGAGGGCTACCAGCAGGGCGTACTCTGCGGCTGTTGCTCCCTCCTCGTCTTTGAGGAACCTCATGATAGTTTTCATGGACATCTACCTCCTTTCGATTTATTTGATTTCGTTTTTAGTCTTTCGTCCTTGTTTGACTAACTCTATATCCGGCCCTGATGAAGTCAACCCCGCCGAAAGTAGGATTCTGAGATTTGACAAACCGAAAGCCGCTGCTAAACTTATCCGCGTAGATAGGTTCATCTTTCCGTTAATCCAAATCCGGATATGTACAGAAGGCGGCCGTGTCGACAGCAGAGGACATACGCGAGAAGCTACTGATATTCGGACTCACTCCCAGGCAGCAGGAGGTCGCCATCCTTGCCATGCGCGGGCTTTCGAACCGTGAGATAGCGGGTAAGCTCTTTGTGACCGAGCAGACCGTAAAAGACCACCTGCACGATATCTTCAGAAAGGCCCGCGTCCACAGGCGGAGCGAATTTACCGCGAAGGTCCTCGAGACGTTCTTCCAGGCAACGATATAGTCCCGGCCAGCGCCCACGCCGCCCGTTCCGTTCTTCTCTTATACCTGTTCTATATTATTCAAAATACCGTGGATAGATGGCGGGAGCGCCTACCAGCTTAGATGGCGCGTAACGAATGAGTTGCCTCTCCTTACCAGGAGCTTTCTGCTCTCATCGGCTGCCAGGATAAAGATGGCGAAAGGCAGGGCGAGCGTCATCTCGGAGAGGGTAAGGTGGTATGTGCCGAAGAGCTTCTGCGCGACATGATTGTTTGAGATTATCCATACGAGCGCGAGTTCAGTGAAGATGCCGATAAGCACCAGCCTGTTCGAGAAGAGCCCTTTCCTGAAGACCGATTCCCTCCTTGTCCTGCAGACCATCACGTTGGCTATCTGGCAGATGACGATGCTTACGAAGAAGGCTGTCACGGCCTTCATGTAAAGCGGGTCAGATGCCTGCAGGCTCTCTCCCCATCTCCACCCGCCGGCGTATAGAATCGTAAAGTACGAAAAGAACCCGGCCACCGCCTGGATGACCCCATAGAAGCCGTAGGAGACGAGAAGGAGCTTCCCTGAGAGAAGACGCTCGCTCCTCGGCCTTGGCGGCCTTGACATGACGTCATCCTCTGGTGTCTCCGTCCCGAGGCCGAGCGCCGGAAGGATATCCGTGCCCAGGTCTATCGAGAGTATGAGGAGCACGGTAAGAGGCAACGGGACACCGAGGAGGACAAAGGCGATGAAGGGGAGTATCTCCGGGACGTTGCTCGTAAGTATGTACTGGATGAACTTCCTTATGTTACTGAATACCGTCCTGCCCTCCTCGATCGCGTTGACGATAGTTGCGAAGTTGTCGTCAAGGAGGACCATGTCGGCCGCCTCCCTGGCGACCTCTGTGCCGGCGATACCCATAGCGACCCCCATGTCGGCGTGCTTAAGCGCAGGCGCGTCGTTCACCCCGTCGCCTGTGACCGTCACCACCTCCCCCATGGACTGTAGCGTCTTCACTATGCGTAGCTTCTGCATGGGCGAGGTCCTGGCGAAGATGATGTTCTCCCTCCCGAGGAACTCCTTGAGCTCATCCTCGCCGCACCTGTGGAGATCTTCCCCGGTCATCACGTTGGGCTGCTGAGTGCGGTCTATGACGCCTGCTATCCTTGCGACCGCCTCGGCGGTGGTGCTGTGGTCACCGGTTATCATTATGACCTTTATCCCGGCGGCCTTGCACCTTGAGACGGCTTCAGGGATCTCCTTTCTCGGCGGGTCCATCATCCCGGCGAGGCCCACGAAGACGAACGAGTCTTCAGCTGCTGTCGCGTCCTCTGACCAGGCGAGCCCAAGCACCCGTTCGCCCCTTGAGGCCATGCGCTCGTAATGGCGGATTATCTCCTCCTTGTGCCTTTCCTCCAGCTGGACTATGGAGCCGCCAAGGAGCAAGCTGCGGCTTTTTTCAAGCACTACTTCTGGAGCGCCCTTGATATATGCCGCTGCTACTCCATCCGTTTCGTTAAAGGTGATCATTCTTCGTTTGGCGGAATCGAATGGAGATTCTTTAAGTCTCCTGTTCTCCTCCATTATCCTGTCGATCTGAGCATGTACGGCGGCAAAGCGCATGAGGGCCGTCTCTGTCGGGTCGCCGTGAAATTCCCCGCCGACCAGCCTGGCGTTGTTGCAGAGGACCGCGATCTTGACAAGCTCGTCAAAACCTTCCAACCGCTCTATCCATTTTTCATGGACGTTTCTTTCTTCCATCCCGAGGAAGAGCGTCCTTACAGAGACCCTGTTCTCGGTTATGGTTCCGGTCTTGTCGGTGCAGATGACGGTTGTAGAGCCGAGCGTTTCGACAGATTCGAGGCGCTTTATGAGGGCCTTTCTCCTGGCTATCCGCTCCGAGGCCATGCTGAGCGAGAGGGTTACCGTTGGAAGGAGCCCCTCTGGCACGTTCGCCACGATTATCCCTATGGCGAAGAGCATCCCTGCCAGGAGCGTGTCGCCGGAGAGGACGCTTACCGAGAAAAAGATCGCGCCCACGGCTATGGCGATAGTGGATATGATCCTTATGAAGCGCTTCAGTTCTTTGCCCAGCGGGCTGGCGACCACGTCCGTCCGCTTCGTAAGCCCCGCGAGCCTCCCGATATGCGTGCTCATGCCGGTTGAATAGACTATCGCGGCGCCGTTGCCGGATTGCACGGTGGTGCCTGAGAAGACCATGTTCCTCGATTCGAGGATATTCTCATGGGTGCACTGGAGCTTCCTGAGCTTGGGCTCCGATTCCCCGGTAAGGGAAGAGTGGTCGACCCTTAGCGAGTTCTCCTCCATGAGCCTCCCATCAGCCGGTACCTTGTCGCCTTCTTCAAGGAATATGATATCCCCCGGCACGACCCTGCCGGCCGGGATGGTCTTTCTCACCCCGTCCCTCAGTACATCTATCTTCTCGGGCATCATCTTCCTGAAGCTCTCTATGATCCGTTCGGATTCGTACTCCTGGATGAAGGCGAATATAGCGTTAATGAGGACGACGCCGGTTATCGCGAGCCCTATGTAGAGGTTTCCGCCGCCGGGGGAGAGCCTTTCGGCGGCAAAGGCGAGGATGGCGCCAATCCACAGGAGGATGGCGAAGAAGTTGAAGAGCTGTTTTCCGAACCTCCTGTACAGGGGGTTCCGTTCCCGCACCTCGAAGGTGTTTGGCCCGTAGAGGAAGAGACGTTTGTCGGCCTCTTTGGTGGTGAGCCCGCCAGCGGATGCCTCAAGCCTTTTAAAGAGCTCTTCGAGGCCTATCTTGTGCTCGTCGTCTCTGGAGGATCGGTCGGCCGGGGTTGGATTCTGGGGGGTCTGGTCATGAGGAGCGCCGGTCCGGAAAAGTTTCCTCATAAACAACCGTCCTCTGAAAGGATGAAGATACAGGTGCCTTAACTTCTGAAAAGCCTCTTAAGCTCTTTCAATGGGTCTTCGGGGGCTGTTGTCGACATGGCGCCTTCCAGGTGCTCGAAGTACTCGCAGAAGTTTGACCTCTCTTTATCGATTACCCGTTCGGCTGAGGGCTCGCGGCAATCGTTGTACGCACTCCTGTCATGGAACCGGCAGTTAAGGCAGACCTTGACGTCTGACCCGCACGCCGGGCAAGCGTCTGCTCTGCCGGGTTTTCCGGCATCAAGTACTTTCCTGCAATGAAAGCAAATGGCCATAATTTATTATATTTTACCATAGTCGGGTGAAAATGGAACCATAAGAGGCTATTCTAATAATATCGTTAAAAAACAAGTAGATGGCAGTTGGTGGCAGGGTTTTGGTTATAGTTGTTACATTTTTTACTATTGACAATCGCATGATAGTGTTATACAAGGATAAAATCCTCCTATACGGGTTTTTTCATTTGGCAGGGAGTCGGTCTTGGGAAACGGCAACAGGTTTTTTTTGCGGCAGACAGGGGATGTGATGAAGAGATTTTTGTGGATGATGGCTGTCATCATTGGCATGGGGGGCATGGGGGGCGTAGGGGCCTCTTTGGGAGCGACAAAGGCGGTTGCCGGGGAGGGTGTTCCCGATAGCGTGCTCGTAGCCTACAATGACACGGCCTTCTCAAACTTTGATATGTTTGTCACCGCCCTTGAGCTCACCCGGGAAAACTCCGCCGACGCAGATATTAGCGAGGGAGCGAAAAAAAACCGAGCGCAGGAAGATACGAAAGAGGAGACTTACCGGAGCTCCGGAGGACATCTTAAGCCCCTCGATACCAAACCATAGCTGAAACGGCCTATGAATCTTAAATAAAAAAGGGAGGGCTTTGCCCTCCCTTTTTTTCTGCGACCTGCCGTAAGTCAGGTCCCTCACGATATGCAAGCGCCTCGGCTTGGCCGTTCTTGACTACCCTCAAGTTCCTGATATGATTTTCATCAGGCCGGTCAGAGTTCCCTGGGCTTTATTCCAGTCTGCTCTGTGCTCACCCCGGCAGGCTTGAATAAGGCCGATTCTCGCCGTCTTCAAAATTCGTCATGCGGGGCCCGAAAAAAGTACGTCTCATTCCTTATCTTCAGACTCCTTGCATCTTGACCTCATCTGCAGCCTGGACGTGAGTTTTTAGTTCGGCAACCTGTCAGTCATCCTTTGTTCATTTCGCCGCCGTATTATGTTTCTTGCGCGCCGGTTCTCATTTTTCTCTTCGAATGGGAGAGGTAAACCCCCTCCGGGACCATATAATGCCAAGACGAAAGCCCGACAACAGACAATGGCACCTCTTCCTTTTATTGTTTCTGCTGGCTTATCCGGCGTACTCGCGAGCAGAGGTCGTAGAGAGGCCGGGGGAGAAGGTTTCGATGGGGCAGGCCTTTATCGACGAATCTGGCGCAAGGGTCACCCTCGGCTCTCTTATCGACAGGCCTACGATACTTTCGTTCGCGTATTTCGGGTGCAAGGATATGTGTAATACGCTGCTTGCAAACCTCGCTGACTCACTTGGCCGGCTCGACGCGATACCCGGCCAGGACTATCGCGTCATCACAGTGAGCTTCGATGAGAGGGACACCCCGGAGGAGGCGGCCTACAAGAAACAAAATCTCTTGAAGGCCGTCGGCAGCCCCTTCCCTGAAGGGGCGTGGAGCTTCCTAACAGGCTCGCCGGAGGCGATAGGGGCGTTGACAGGCTCGACGGGGTATGAGTTCAGCAGGGCGGGGCGGGGATATAACCACTCCGGCGCGCTCGTGGCGCTCTCGCCCGACGGCAGGATAATAAGGTACTTCTACGGTGGGAGCTATCTACCTGCCGACCTCAAGATGGCTATTGTCGAAGGCAGAGAAGGCAGGGTGACGGCGTCGATAAGGAAGGCCGTCACCTACTGCTACAGCCTTGTGCCCGAGGGCAGGGGCTTCGCGTTTGCCTTTATCAGGTACGCCGGGCTGGGCACGCTCCTTTTCGCGGCGGCGTTCATCATCTGGCTTTCAGGCAAGCCCGGCAGGGGCCGATAGCATGGCGGAGTCCGCGGCAAGGGATAGCTATCTTGATGGAGGGCCCGGCAGGACCGGGCTTTCATCCTGGGTCTTCTCAACCGACCATAAGAGGATAGCCCTGCTTTACCTTGCGGCCATTATGGCCATGTTTGTCGCCGGTGTAGTACTTGGCTTTCTCATGCGCCTTGAGCTTATAGCCAGAGGGCCCACGATAATGGAGGCAGGGACCTATAACGCCCTCTTTACCCTCCACGGCGTCATAATGCTCTTCCTGTTCATCATCCCGGTGATAATGAGCGTCTTCGGCAACTTCCTCCTGCCGCTGATGATCGGGGCCAGGGACGTCGCCTTCCCGAGGCTCAACCTGCTGTCATGGTGGATATACCTTGCCGGGGCAACGCTTGCGATAACGACGCTTCTTTTGGGCCCGGCCGACACGGGCTGGACCTTCTACGCCCCCTACAGCCTCCTCACCGGCACGCATGTCTCTCTCGCCGTATTTTCGGTCTTTGTCCTCGGCCTCTCGTCGATCTTGACAGGCATAAACTTCGTTACCACAGTCCACAGGCTCCGCGCCCCGGGTATGAGCTGGCACAGGCTGCCGCTTTTCGTATGGGCTGTCTATGCCACGGCGTGGATACAGATCATAGCCACACCGATACTCGGCGTAAACCTCCTGCTGGTCATAGCCGAGAGGGCCTTCGGCATCGGGGTCTTCGACCCGGCCAAGGGCGGCGATCCGATACTCTACCAGCACCTCTTCTGGATATACTCCCATCCGGCTGTCTACATAATGATACTCCCGGCCCTTGGGGTCATCTCCGAGATAGTCCCTGTATTCGCGAGAAGGGTCATCTTCGGCTACAAGGCCATAGCCTATTCGAGCATAGGCATCGCCGCTGTCGGCTCTCTCGTATGGGGCCATCACATGTTCGTGAGCGGCTACAGCTACACAGCCGGGGTGATATTCTCCTTTTTCACATTTCTTGTCGCCATACCGAGCGCGATAAAGGTATATAACTGGGTCGGGACCTACTACAAGAGCTCTACTGTTGCCGATACGCCTTATTATTTCGTGCTCGCCTTCATCTACATGTTCTCCGTCGGCGGGCTCACCGGCCTCATCCTCGGCACGCTTTCGGTGAACGTCCACCTCCACGATACCTACTTCGTGGTGGCCCACTTTCATTACATAAAGTTCGGGGCGGCGGCCTTCGGCTTCTTCGCGGCGCTCCATTTCTGGTTCCCCAAGATCTTCGGCAGGATGTATAACCGGCGGTTTGCCAACTACTCGCTCCTTACGCTCTTCATAGGCTTCAACATGCTCTTTTTCCCGATGTTCGTCCTCGGCTTCGAAGGCATGCCGAGAAGGTACTACGACTACCTGCCGCAGTACGCAAACATGCAGATACTCTCTATCGTAGGTTCATGGGTGCTCGTCCTTGGTCTCTCGCTTATGATCGGGAACCTCGTAAGGGCCCTTTTCAGGGGCGAGCCGGCCCCCGCAAACCCGTGGGGCGCGGCGACCCTCGAATGGCAGGTCCCGTCTCCTCCTCCGCGGGAGAACTTCGCGGAGATACCGAAGGTCGAGCACGGGCCATATCACTTCAAGCGCCCGGGCGGGGGGCGCGCATGAAAGGGGCCGAGGTCCGGCACAGGGACTATACCGGCGCGAAGATCGGGATGTGGCTATTCCTTTTTACCGAGTTCTTCCTCTTCTTCGCCCCGGTGCTCCTCTACACCGTTTTCAGGCTGAAGCACGCTGCCGCCTTTGCTGACGCGAGCCTGAAGCTTGATCTTCGGCTCGGCGCGGTAAATACGGCGATACTCCTTACGAGCAGCCTGACGATGGCCCTGTCCGTCTCTGCCATGCAGAAGGGTAAATACTACATTACGCTCGCCATGCTCGGCGCGACCTTCTCACTCGGTGTCGCCTTTCTGGTCAACAAGTACTTTGAATGGGTCGCGAAGATATATCACGGCATATATCCCGGCTCTGAGGCGTTGGCGCAGGGCCCGCCCGGCGAGCCGCTTTTCTATGGCCTCTATTATTTTCTTACGGGCCTGCACGGCATTCACGTTGCAGCGGGTTTGTGCGGGGTCGGCTTTGCCGCGGCCCTTGTTTTAAGAGGCAGGATCACGGGCAAAGATTACGTGAAGCTTGAGAACACCGGGCTCTATTGGCACCTGGTCGATGTCATATGGATATACTTGTTTCCGATCTTTTATCTTGTCAGGTGAACGGCATGGAGACCAAAGAGGCCCCGCATACGATAGTAAAGTACTCGACCCTTGCGCTCGTCTGGGCGGCGCTGCTTGCGCTTACATGGCTTACGATAACCGTCTCTGGCCTTGGTTTCGGCTCTTTAAGCATTATAGCCCCGTTCCTCATAGCCTCTGTCAAGGCATTCCTGGTGGTGGACTATTTCATGCACCTGAAATACGAGAGGCCTTTTTTTAAATGGCTCCTGCTGGTGGTGCTCGGCACAGTGCTGATACTCGCCTTGCTGGTCTATAGTGATGTGGCGTACAGGGGCTAAACAGGGCCAAAACACTTGAGAGGTAAGCATGTCCCAGGCCGCTACCATAATCGGGAGAGATACTGACCTTGTCTTTTACATAGTGACGGGTATCTGCGCGCTCCTTCTCTTTCTCATCCTCTTTTTCCTCCTCTACTTTGCCTTCAGGTACAGTAGGCAAAGGAACCCTCATTCAACCGACGTCGAGGGGAATCCCACCCTTGAGCTGTCCTTCCTTGGCGGTTCGCTCGCAATAGTACTCGTGATGTTCGTCCTCGGGTGGGACGGGTACAGAGCATTAAAGAGCGCGCCCCCCGCCAATGCCCTTGAGGTAAAGGCAAAAGGGCAGATGTGGGTATGGACTTTCGAGTACCCCAACGGTGCTCAGCACAACCAGCTCGTCCTCCCGGCAGGAGAGCCCGTTAAGATGAGCATGACCTCATTGGACGTCATCCACAGCTTCTATGTGCCTGCCTTCAGGGTGAAGCAGGACGCCCTTCCGGGGGTAGAGAGGACGATCTGGTTCGTCCCTGATACCACTGGCACATACGACCTTTTCTGCGCCGAGTACTGCGGCACAGGCCATTCGGCCATGATAACAAAGGCGGTCGTGGTAAGCGGGGCTGATTTTACCGCGTGGCTCAAGGGAGAAAAGGAGATATCGCCCGCCGCCGCGCCAGCGGCGAAAGAGGCTGGGGCGCCCAAAGGGGAGGAGCTATATAAAAGCAAGGGCTGCAGCGCCTGCCATACAATCGACGGAGGAAAGTCGATCGGCCCGACCTTCAAGGGGCTCTTCGGGTCAAAGGTGAAGGTAGCGACAGGCGGGAAGGTCCGCGAGGTGGTGGTAGATGAGCAATACATAAGAAGGTCCGAGCTTGAGCCGAACGCGGATATAGTCGAAGGCTACCAGCCCGTGATGCCTCCGCAGAAGGGGGTGCTGAAGGAGGAGGAGATAGAGGCGCTGATAGAGTTTATCAGGAGGCTGAAGTGATGGGGGCTCTTCTTCTTTCGATGAGCCTCTTCCGCAGTTCCATCCCCGGCTTTTCTATAAGCCTGTAAAGGCCTGCCGAGATACAAAAGACAGCGCCAAAGAATAACGGGAATATAAGAAGGAAGTTCGTAAGGCTGGAGGTATTTATCTTGAATAACTCCATCGCCGGCTTGAAGAGGACCGAAAGCACAAGGACGTGATAGAGATAGATGGTGTAGCTGTACTTCGCCACTGCCTCTGAGGCCTTTCTCAAGGGAAGGCCCATGTTGAGAGGGAAGACGGCCAGATAGAGTATCAGCATTCCGAAGCCGAGGCCGGCTAAGGTGAACTGGGCCACAGAGTTAAAGAGGCTCTCCGCAGGCTTGCCATAGGCGTATACCAGGCCGATAAAGAGGGCGGAAGAGGAGAGCATGAGGGTCCTACCCCATATTGAGAGCCTCTCAAGTCTCACCTTATGCCTTATGAATACATACGCCGCGAGCACCCCGAAGACGAGCATGTCGAGCCGGGTGTGGAAGGGGGTGCCTATCGACGCCCACCAGGATATACTGGGGTTGAAGATAAAGAACCTCAATATGAACTCGAAGGAAACGAGGATGACGAGCGACCTCAAAAGGGCTGCTCCGGACCTCCTCAGGAAAAGGACTATGAAAAAAGGCGCCAGGAGATAGAACTGTTCTTCGATGGCGAGCGACCAGTATATGCCGCCCTGCAGGTGGTCTGGGTTCAGGTAGTTCTGGACATAGAAAAGGTGATAGATGAAATCCCGGAACAGGACCCCATTTTCGAGGACGAACGAGCCGGAGGTGATGGAGGTGGCTACCACGACTATGACGAGGGCGGAATAATAGGCCGGGAATATCCTGAAGAACCTCTTTATGTAGAAGCTCTTGAAGCTGAAAGCGCCAGACTGGTATTCCTCTATTATCTGACCGCCGATAAGGAAGCCTGAAAGGACGAAGAAGAGGTCGACCCCATGCCAGCCGAAGGCGAAGAAGTGCTTGAAGGCCGAATCAGGAAGGTTTTGAAAGACCCTGTCATAGAAGTGCCTGAAGAGGACGAGGATGATCGCGGAAGCCCTCAGGAGATCCAGCTCAGGGTAGCGCTTTTTGAAAAGCATCTGCTTAGCCAGCTTTAACCTGCAAATTGAATGAACCGGTTGCGTATTAAAAATACAGCATTATTGGGGGTATTGCAATCGATTGTTGCGGATGAGGGCTGGTTCTAAAAAAAACTCAAAGATTTTTTTAGTGCAAGCAGGATTTCATGAAAAAAGAAGGGTTAACCTCGCACCAGCTTTCTCAGTCCCAAGCCCACACATGGCCTCATCCTCCCCAACTTCCCACTTGACAAAAAAGGCCGTAGCGATTAGTATATATTCCACTAAAAAATAGAATCCTCCGTTACTGACGGAATCAAGGTGGGGGACCACCGGGGAGCGGGGGACTATATCGGATCTGTCGACCGTCTGGGCACCGCGCATCCTCTTCTGAGGTTGTGTAAAAAGGCTCAGGCGGTTTTTTTTAGCAGAGGGTCCCAGGAAAAGAAGCGGAAAATCGAGGCGTTAAGGGGTCCTGCGCCACCTGACCTTCCCGTTTTTTGCGTTTGTAAAGGCAGTTAAATTTCAGGATTCTACGGTTCTCTTCAAATAACAGGAGGATTCTTTTTATGAAAAAGAGGTACCTTTTAGCGCCGGGCCCGACACCGGTGCCCGAGTCAGCGCTCCTTGCGATGGCCCAGCCCATAATCCACCACAGGACCCCGCAGTTCTCCGAGATCTTTAAAGAGACGGCGGAGCTTCTAAGATACGTCTTTCAGACAAAGCAGGACGTCCTCATGCTCGCCGCCTCAGGCACCGGCGCGATGGAGGGGTCGATAACGAACCTCTTCTCCCCCGGCGACGAGGTCATCGTCGTAAACGGAGGAAAGTTCGGGGAGAGGTGGGGCAAGATCTCCGAGGCATACGGCCTCAAGGCCCACTGGATGGCCGTTGAATGGGGCAAGGCCGTTGACCCAGCCGCGGTTAAAAAGGCCCTCGATGAGAACCCGAAGATAAAGGCTGTGCTCGTCCAGGCATCCGAGACCTCTACCTGTGTAGCGCACCCGATAAAGGAGCTTGCCGCCCTTACCAAAGACAGGGAGTGCCTCCTTATAGTCGACGGCATCACCGGCGTCGGCGTCTTCGACCTGCCCATGGACGACTGGGGCATAGACGTGCTTGTATCGGGATCGCAGAAGGCCTTCATGCTCCCCCCGGGCCTCGCCTTCGTGGCTCTTAGCGAGAAGGCATGGAAGTTCCAGGAGACCGCAAAGTGCCCCAGGTTCTACTTCGATTACAAGAAGGAGAGGAAGAACCTCAAGGACAATACCTCGGCCTATACCCCGGCCGTATCCCTCATAACAGGCTTGAGGCAGGCCCTTCTCATGATAAAGGAAGAGGGCCTGCAGAACACATTCGCCAGGCACGACAGGCTTGCCAGGGCCACCAGGGCGGCGGCGCTCGCCCTCGGCCTTAAGCTGCTCGCCCCTGAGTCCCCGTCAAACGCCGCGACCGGCATTTTCATGCCGGAGGGGGTAGATGGCGGTAAACTGGTCAAGTACCTGAGGGATGAGATGGGCGTCACCATGGCCGGAGGCCAGGACCACCTGAAGGGCAAGGTCTTAAGGGTGGCGCACCTCGGCTATGTCGATACATTCGATACGATAACCGCTATCGCCTCCATTGAGATGGCGCTCAACAAGTTCGGCTGCAAGGCCCCCTACGGCAAGGGCGTTGCAGCGGCCCAGCAAATCCTCATGGAAGGGTACAAGTGATATGAAGGTACTCATAAGCGACAGCATGTCCTCAAAAGCGGTCGAGATCCTCAAGGGGACCCCGGGCCTCGACGTCGACGTTATAACCGGGCTCAAGCCCGATGAGCTCAAGGCAAAGATAAAGGACTACCACGGCCTCGTCGTAAGGAGCGCCACAAAGGCGACCGCCGATATACTGGATGCCGCCGAGAACCTGAAGGTCATAGGCAGGGCCGGCACCGGGGTCGACAACATCGACACCGTAGCCGCCACCAAAAAGGGCATTGTCGTCATGAACACGCCAGGCGGCAACACCGTTACGACCGCCGAGCACGCGATAGCCATGCTGGTGGCCCTCGCCAGGAAGATCCCCCAGGCGACCGCCTCGATGAGGCGGGGAGAGTGGGAGAAGAAGAAGTTCGAGGGTACCGAGATGACCGGGAAGACACTCGGCATCCTGGGCGTCGGCAACATCGGAAGCGTTGTCGCCAACAGGGCAATGGGCCTCAAGATGAACGTCATAGCCTACGACCCGTTCATATCAGGGGAGGCGGCAGACAAGCTCGGCTTGACCCTTGTCACGATGGACGAGCTCTTCAGGAGGAGCGATTTCATCTCCATCCACGTGCCCCTTACCAACGAGACCAGGGGCATCGTAAACGCCGAAGCCTTCAAGAAGATGAAGAAGGGCGTTAAGCTTATAAACTGCGCCAGGGGCGGCATAGTAAACGAAAAGGACCTGGCCGAGGCGATAAAGGAGAAGATAGTATCGGGCGCGGCCCTCGACGTCTTCGAAAAGGAGCCGACGACCGCCGATAACCCGCTCCTTCAGATGGAAGAGGTGATCTTTACGCCGCACCTCGGCGCCTCCACCCACGAGGCCCAGGAGAACGTCGCCATCGCCATAGCCGAGCAGATGGTCGACTACCTCGTGAACGGCACCATAAGGAACGCCGTGAACGTGCCTTCCATCCCGGCCGAGCTGCTTTCGGCCCTCGGGCCGTATATCTCTCTCGGAGAGAAGCTCGGGAGCTTCCAGGGGCAGATCTTGAAGGGCGGCATAGAAGAGGTAACGGTCGAGTACAGCGGGGACGTGGTCAACTACGACGTGGCCCCGATCACCATAGGCTGCTTGAAGGGCCTTCTGGACCAGGTCCTCGACATGTACGTGAACTTCGTCAATGCCCCGTTCGTCGCCAAGGAAAGGGGCATAAAGGTCGTCGAGATAAAGAGCTCGAGGGCAACCGACTTCGCAAGCTCCATAACCATAAAGGTAAGGACCAAGGACGAGGAGAATATCGTCGAGGGCGCGCTCTTCGGGAAGAAGGAGCCCAGGATAGTGAGGATAGACAAGTTCCTCCTCGACGCCGTGCCCGAAGGCTACCTCATCCTCCTTCAGAACGAGGACAAGCCCGGTGTCATCGGTAATGTCGGTACGCTCCTGGCGGCAAACAACATAAACGTGGCGAGGCTTCACCTCGGGCGTTCGGCTGCCGGTGGCGAGGCTGTCTCTGTCTGGAGCGTCGATACCCCGCCCGCCAAGGGGCTCATAGAACGGATACTGAAGCTTCCGCACATGATATCCGCGAACGTGATAGAGCTCTAACAAAATCTGCGCTCGGCAACTTGCTAAAAGCAATCAGAAAAAATTATAGACCACCGGACAAAGCCGTGTTATGTTAGCGTAACACGGCTTTGTTTCGTGCTTTTTCCATATGATAGGTTCCAGGATGAGTACTCCTCATTCATCAAACGGCGGGAATCGTCTCGCATATGGTTTTTAAAGCAGTCTGAACTAACTGGATTTCAAGCGTATTTCTAATAATGATAGGTTCCCCTACAATATCCCTCCCGCAGGGCGTAAGAGACATACTGCCTGAAGAGGCCGAGAGGATCGGCGCCGTCGAATCCGGCATCCTTTCCGTATTCTCGAAATACGGTTTCAGGAAGATAATCACCCCGCTCCTTGAGTACGTTGACGTGCTCTCCCTCGGCGTGGGGGGCGATCTCAGGGACAGGGTCATAAAGTTCATCGACCCTTCGACAGGCCGCGTCATAGCCATAAGGCCCGACATCACCCCGCAGATAGCCAGGGTCGTAGCCACCAGGATGAGGGACCACGCCCTTCCCCTCAAGCTCTGCTACAACGAAAACGTCATCAGGTACATCGAGCCAAGGGACGGCAAAAGCAGCGAGGTCCTGCAGATAGGCGCCGAGCATATCTCCGCCGGGGCCAGCCCGGAGGCGGACGCCCATATGATAATAATGGCTGTCGAGGCGCTCGGGGCGGCCGGACTCAAGGACTTCAAGATCGACATCGGGGACGTGGGCTTCCTGAGGAATATCCTCGCAAGCCACTTTGACGAGGGCCTTCGTAAGACCGTGCAGGGGATGCTTGAGAAGAAGGACTCCTCCGGGCTTACGTCGTTCCTTAACGGCATGGACAGCATAAAGCCCGAGGAAAAAGAGCTTCTTATAAACCTCACCACCTTCTATGGCGAAGAGGAGGTCATTGAAAAGGCCGCTTCGCTCACAAAGGATAAGGCCGCCCTCGCCTCTCTCGAATACCTCTCGAAGGTGATAGAGATAATCGCCGCGAAGGGGCTCAAGGAATGGATAACCATCGACCTCGGCGAGGTGAGGGGTTTCGATTACTATACCGGCATAATATTCGAGGGCTTCGCTTCCGGCATCGGAAAGCCGATCCTCTCCGGCGGCAGGTACGATAACCTGCTTGAGAGGTACGGCTACCCGTGCGCGGCAACCGGCTTCGCCTTTGACGTCGAGCACCTTGCCGCCGCCATCGGGATGCGCTCCGGCAGGAAAAGTTAAATCTTTAAAAAGGGATAAGTGATTAGATGGCCAATAACGTAGTCATTGTAGGCGCCCAGTGGGGGGACGAAGGCAAGGGGAAGATAGTCGATATCCTTACCGATAGCGCAGACATAGTCGTCCGCTTCCAGGGGGGCAACAACGCCGGGCACACCGTCATCGTGGGTGAAGAGAAGTTCATCTTCCACCTCCTGCCTTCGGGCATACTCCACCCGGGAAAGGCCTGCGTAATAGGCGGCGGGGTCGTGGTCGACCCTGAGGTGCTGATAAAGGAGATAGAGGTCTTGAAGGCCAAGGGGATCTTCAGGCCGGACGACCTCTGGATAAGCAAGGACGCGCACCTCATCATGCCCTATCACAAGAGGCTCGATATCGCGCGCGAGAGGCTAAGGGGCGAGAAGAAGATAGGCACCACCGGCCGGGGCATAGGCCCGGCTTACGAGGACAAGGTCGGCAGGTGCGGTATAAAGTGCGGAGACCTCCTGAACGAGGAGGACTTTAGGGTAAAGCTCAAGACCAACCTCGTCGAGAAGAACCACTATATCAAGACCATACTCCACGAAGAGGGCTTCGAGGTGCATGAGGTCTACCATACCTACATGTCCTACGCCGAGGTTATCGCCAGGCACATAAAAGACTCATCCAAGTTCCTGGGAGAGGCCATAGCGAAAAAGAAGAAGGTCCTTTTCGAGGGGGCGCAGGGCACACTCCTAGACGTCGACCACGGCACGTACCCTTACGTGACATCGAGCAACACGGTCGCCGGCGGGGCCTCCACCGGAAGCGGCATAGGCCCATCGAGGATAGACATGGTCGTCGGCATAACCAAGGCCTACTGCACCAGGGTAGGCGAGGGGCCGTTCCCGACCGAGCTAGACGGGGCGGAGGCCGAATGGCTGAGAGAGCAGGGCGGTGAGTACGGGGCAACCACCGGGAGACCCAGAAGGTGCGGCTGGTTCGACGCCGTGGCCTTGAGGTACGCGGCGAGGGTAAACGGCCTTGACGGACTCGTGGTGACAAAGCTCGACGTCCTCGACAAGCTCGACAAGATAAAGGTCTGCACGTCCTACAGGTATAAAGGGGCCGAGATCATGGACTTCCCGACCGATGGAAGGATACTTTCAAGCTGCGAGCCTGTCTACGAGGAGGTCGAAGGCTGGAACGCCCCTACGCAGGGGATAACGAGCTTTGGAAAGCTCCCCAAAAAGGCGCAAGGATATATCAGGATGCTTGAGGAGCTTTCAGGGGTCGAGGTGATAATAGTCTCTGTCGGGGCCAACAGGAAGGACGCTATAGTACTGAAGGACCCCTTTAAGTAGGGCGCGACGGGAACCACACTTCCCGGTCCGGGTTCGGATAAAGGGAATAAAAAAGGGCAGACCATTTGGTCTGCCCTTTTCAGTTTCACGCGAACTGATTACTTTTTGGCCTGGGTCTTGCTACCCTTGCCTTCGAGCGCCTGTATGCGTTCCTGCGCCTTTGTCCACCACTTGCTGTGCGGCTGCGCCAGGTTTGAGAACTGTTTCCAGTTCTCAAGGGCGCCTTTCTTGTCGCCCGTCTTCTCAAGCGCGAGCGCGAGCCCGTAGTAGGCGTAGGCGAAGTTGGGGTTCATCTCTATCGCCTTTTTCTGGCTCTCCACGGCCTTGTCATAGGCCCCCTTGTCATAGAAAGCGAAGCCGAGGTTGTTGTACGCCTCCGCGCTTTGCGGGTTATAGGTGAGGACAGTCTCGTACTCTTTTATGGCCTCGTCAAGCTCCCCTTTCAAGGAATGCTGCACTCCTTTTTCGAAATGCTCCTTGCCGGGGTCTGCCTGGGCCGCCTCCTGGCCGGGGGCGTTCTGCGCCTGCTCCCCCTTGGAGCAGCCGTAAGGGGCGACCAGAAAAATCGATGCCAAAGCTGAAAACGCCGTAGCCGACAAAAGCCTTTTGAAAAAAACAGAGCTACACATATTCCTCCTATGGCGTGAAAGGGTATTTGCGTGGATACTAACAGAACCCGGTGGGAAAATCAACGCAAATCAGCCATATGCCCCGCCCCCCGATGCTCCGAAAAAATATTTCACCTCCAGTTTTTTTCGTGATATACATAGTTTCAGGGCACAAGTCCGCTTTGCCAGGCGGCACCAGGCATTACGCCCATGATTCTCAGGATGGATGGAGATGGGGAAGATAAAGGAGCTTGAAAGGTCGGCCAGGTTCGATCTGCAGATACTCGGACGGCTGAGTATCGAGGGCTCTGCCACGGCGGACTCCTGCCTCTGCAATACGATAAATATATCCGTAACAGGCGCGCTCATTGAGACAGGCTTTGCCGTTCCATCTGGCGCGCTTATCCGCTACTCCTTCACTATTCCGGGGACCGACAGGACGGTCGATGTCGCAGGCGAGGTCGTAAGGGCTGAGGTGAGCTCTGAGACCATGAGGCGGACAAGGTCATCCGGAGAGGCACCCAGGAAACTACAGCGTTACGGCATAATGTTCCTCGACCTCAGCCACGAGGACAGGACCGCTATCGAAGACTTCCTCGGTTTTTACAGGAAGAGAAGCATGGAACAGCCAAAGGCCTGACCCCGCCCTTTTCTAAAATCCTGAAATAATCGAGGTTTGATTCAGGCTCGTCCGGCAAGGGCTGCAACCGCCTGCCTTACGTCCTGGATGGCTACTCCGGTCTCTATGCAGTAGCCACGGGGCCTTTTGTTGACGATCGCGAATACGGGCAGGGGATAGGCGTCCTGGAGGCCGCTGGCGAGGTCCCTTTCGCAGGCGACCGCTATCACCGCGTCAGGCCTGTCCTCTATTACTTTTCTCCTGGCAACGGTGCCGCCCGTGGAGATGAAGAGGCTCACCCCGAACTCGTCGCACAAGGTAACGAGATCGCCTATCTCGCACTTCCCACAGCCCGCGCAGTTGCGGACGTTACGCGTGACCTTTATCTTGCAGTTGTCGAACTGTATGCAATGCGGCATGAGCAGGAGAAGGCGCTCTGGCCTGAACCTGCTTCCCATCATGCGCACCATCTGGTTGTTTATCTCTATAAAGGCATGCTCGATCCTGATCTTGGGTATCCTCAAGACCCCTCCGGCTACCGACATGACCGGAAGATATAGCTTCATTATGAGCCACCTGAGCCAGCCGGAGTAGAAAGGGACCCTGCCCTTCAGGGCCGCGTTCAGGATAAGGGCGCCTCCGCCGAAAAGCGCGGTCCCGGCAGCTGCCGTTACAGCCCCCAGTACCCAGGGAAGAGCCGGGTGGATGTTAATGAGCCCAATGGTGGGCACGTACCAGAAGAAGAAGCCGAAGGCCGCAACTGTAATGGCAAGGAGGAGGAGAAGGCCCGCGAAGACGCCCCTGCCCGGACGGTAGGCGACGCTTTCCGGGCTGCCCTCCCAATTCTTTGAATTATACAAACCGCTCTCCTTTTGAGATCCTGTAGCCTTTGAGGAACTCGTTTGCGCTCATGCGCCTTTTGTTCTCGGGCTGCAATTCCGTTATCTCGAATACCCCAGCGCCGCAGGCAACGAGTATGCCTCTATCGGTGGAGCCTAAGACAGTGCCGGGCCCTGCGCCGGCAGGCAAGGTCGAATCCGCTACCCTGCCAATGTGTATCTTAAGGAGCCCCTTCCATGTAGTAAAAGCGCCCGGCCAGGGATACAGGCCCCTGACGCGGTCTTTTATCTCTTGCGCGTTCTTTGTCCAGTCTATCCTGCCGTCCTCTTTTTTGAGCATCGCGGCGTAGGTCGCAAGGGAGTTGTCCTGCGGTACCGGCTTTATCGCGCCTTCAAGAAGAAGGCCGATGGTCTTGCTCAAAAGGGGGGCCCCTTTTTCCGAAAGGGTCTTTAAAAGGTCCTCCGCCGTATCGTCTTCCCCGATGGCCACGCGCTCGCACAGAAGTACGCCCCCGGTATCCATGCCCTCGTCCAGGAGCATGGTACAGGCGCCTGTCTCCTTCTCACCGTTTATTATAGCCCAATTTATCGGGGCCGCACCCCTGTATTTGGGCAAAAGCGAGGCGTGGAGGTTCACACAGCCCATTGGGGGCAGCTTTAATATCGATGGCGGGAGTATCTTGCCGTAGGCTACTACCGCGATAAGCTCCGGAGCAAGCCCCGTCAATCTTTCCAGAAAGGCCTCGTCCCGTAGCTTTGCCGGCTCAAGGACAGGGATCCCGCTTGCCATGGCAAGCTCTTTTACCGGGCAGGACTTAGGCTCAAGCCCCCTTCCCCTGGGCTTGTCGGGCTGGGTTATGGCCGCGACAATATTATGGCCAGCCTCTATGAGCGCGCGCAAAGAGGGCACCGCGAACATAGGTGTGCCCATGAAGACTATCCTCGCCAAACGCCCACCCCTTAAAGCGCCCTCTCTTCGGCTTCCAGGGCCTTCTTGAGCTTCCGTTTTATCATCTCCCTTTTAAGCCTCGAAAGCCTGTCTATGAAGAGAATACCGTCGATGTGGTCTATCTCATGCTGAAGGGCGATGGCGAAAAGGCCGCCTGCCTTTATTTCGACCGGTTTGCCGTCCCTGTCAAGGGCCCTTACTTTAAGCCGGGAGGCTCGTTCCACGTCCGCGGTAAAGCCGGGCACGCTCAGGCAACCTTCCTCGTAGACGGTCTCGCCTTCCGCCGAGACTATCTCAGGGTTTACCAGCGCTACAAGGTTCTTGCCCTTTACACGCTCATTCTCCTCTTCACCGGGGACGTCAAGGACTATGACCCTTTTGTCGACACCTACCTGCACAGAGGCAAGACCGATGCCCTTGGCGACGTACATGGTCTCTACCATGTCGTCTATGAGCTTTCTTATGCCGTCATCGACCTTATCGACAGGTGTAGCCTTGGTCTTGAGGAACGGGTCTGGGTATTTTAGGATATTAAGTATCATGCTATATTATCTGTCATTTCAGGGCAGATGACCGGATCAGCCTGCCCTTTATCAAATTATGATAATACATGGGCATATCCATTGTAAAGTCGGGAATTTGAAGCAACTGGAAAACCTTGAAGTTTAAGGATAAGAGAGTTTACATGAAAAAAGCCCGCGTGGGATTTTCCACGCGGGCTTTTCAGGTCCTGCCGTCAGGCAGCCCTTCTCCCCCGCTCCCTTTCCTCCGCGGCCGCGGCGCCTACGGTGGTCGTCTCTTTAGAGCGGCCTACATACCCGCCAAAGACAGCCGCTACGGCGGTGATGAGCAGCGCGAAGAAGCCCCAGAGCGAAGCCCTGGAAGCTGTATCAAGGGCGTTCTGTGCCATCTCAGGGGTAATTCCCGGAACCTCGCCGAGGATCATCGAAGCGCTCCTGCCGATTATGCCGGCAAAGGAGCTTATGAGCCCGCCGGCCGCCGTGGTCATGAGATAAAAGGCCGTAAAGGTAAACAGAGCCCATACCACAAGACCATGAAGGCCGCTTTTAAGCTTATCGGTGATCCCGGAGATCCTGCTGGTGACCCAGCCGCCCAGGAAGAGCGATACAAGGCTTACCGCGAGGATATAGATCCCTGTACCAATGCCGACAGCCCCGAAGCCTCCCTCTGTCATGGGATTCAGGATGCCAAATCCGATGCCCATGCCGAGAAGCATCCAAAGGAGCTGGTTGCCGAGGGCGACCAGTGTGCCGGCAAATATGCCACCCCATGAGACACGGAAGTACCATGGCTCGTATTTGTACATGCCGGGGGTACCGGTCTCTGATATGTATGCCATAACAACCTCCTTTTTTCCTATATGTTACATCTACTTAGACACCTATTATAATTTTATAGCAGGTACAAAAGGGTGTCAAATCGAGGCGAATCGTTTTTCCGGGGATGGAAAGGGTCAGACGGCGGTGGCAGGGTCCATGTCTATAGAGAGCGAGACCGTTTGCTTTGACTTTTCAAAGTGCGCCTTCAGGGCGCCGATAAGAGAGTGGAGGGCGTTTATTTCCTTGCCTTTAAAGAGTATCTGCCATCTGTAGCGGTTTTTGACCTTCTGGACAAGGGCCGGGGCAGGCCCGAGCGCGATTATCCCGAGTTTTTTAGAGATTATAAGCTTTTCAGCGGCCGCCTTTAAGGCCGCGGCTGCCTTTACGACCTCATCTTCTTTTCTCCCCTCGAACCTGAGGGCGCAAAGGCGGGCAAAGGGAGGGTAGAGGAGCTCTTTTCTTAATTCCAACTCGTGAGTAAAGAAGGTGTCGTAATCATGGCTGGGAATAGAACTGAAGCAGTAATTGCCGGGGTTAAGGGTCTGGATAACGACATGGCCGGGATCGCTCCCCCTCCCGGCCCTGCCAGCGGCCTGGGTTATGAGCTGGAATGTCCTCTCAGAGGACCTGAAGTCAGGGATGTTCAAAGAGGTGTCCCCGGATATTACCCCTACCAGGGTGACCCCGGGGAAGTGATGGCCCTTGGAGGCCATCTGGGTGCCTATGAGCACGTCCAGCCTCTTGCTCTCGACATCGTCTATTATCCTTTTCGCGGCCCCCTTCGCCGAGGCCGTATCCCGGTCAAGCCTGCCTGCCTTTGCCTCGGGCAGGAGCTTTGACACCTCTTCTTCTACCCTTTCCGTACCAGGCCCGGGGGTGATCAGGTTTACCCCGGAGCAGGTCGGGCAAAGGTCCGGGACAGGCACGGAGAGGTCGCAGTAATGGCAAAGGAGCTTTTTTTGCCCCTTGTGGAGCGTGAGGGTTACAGAGCAGTTGAGGCAGGCGAACTGGTGGCCGCAGTCCCTGCATAGAAGAGAGCTTCCGTAGCCACGCCTGTTAAGAAATAGGAGCGCCTGTCTGCCGGAGCCGACGGTTTCTTTTAAAAGAGAGGCGAGGCGCTCGGAGATGACCTCTTTTCGCCCCCGCATGTCGAGCAGCTCTACGGTCGGCAGCTCCCGTGAGTCAACCCTGTTCTTTATGACGAGCGGGGTAAGCTTCCCTGTATTGGCGTTATGGAATGTCTCTATCGACGGAGTGGCGGAGCCGAGGACGACGGTTATACCCAGGAGCTTGGCGAGCATCATGGCGGCGTCCCTGGCGTTGTACCGGACGCCTTCCTCCTGCTTGTAAGAGGTCTCGTGCTCCTCATCGACGATAATGAGCCCGAGGTCTTTAACGGGGGAGAAGAGCGCCGAGCGCGCCCCCACGACGATGTCGGCATCGCCCTCAAGGACCCTCCTCCACTCATCGAGCCGTTCTCCCTCGGAGAGGCCGCTGTGCGCAAGGGCCACCCTGCCGGGGAAAAGGGCCATCAGGTAGGCCGCCGGCCATGGGGTAAGCGCTATCTCGGGGGCCATGATTATAGCCTTCTTGCCGAGCCTTACCGCCTCTTCAAGCGCCTTTAGATATACAAGGGTCTTCCCGCTCCCGGTTACGCCATAGAGGAGGAATGGCGAGTAGCCGCCTTTGTTCAAGGCCTCTTTTATCCCGGTTATGGCGGCCTTCTGCTCAGGGTTCGGCTCAAATGGGGCCTCCCTTGGAGTAAAGCCGGAGAAGGGGTCTCTTCTCAAGCGTACCTCTTCTATACTTACAAGCCCCTTCTCCCTGAGCCTCTTTATCGCGTCCCATATGTCGCCCAGCTCACTCGTCAGATCGCCAAGGGCGGTCTTCTCATCCCTTTGCCTGAGCCGTTCATAGACCCGCTCCTGCATGGGAGAGTTCCTGAACACGGGCCTTTCTAACCCGGGGATAAGCGATACGAACTTTTCGGTCTTTTTTGTGCCGCCTCCCTGGATGCTCTCCTCTTCGGTCAAAAGCCCTTCTTTTTTAAGGCGCTCTATGGCGCTGTAGACGGGCCTGTCCATGAACCTTTTTTTAAGGGCCGATAGCGAGATGCCTTTTTTCGCGGCCTCCATGATATCGGCTTCAAGAGGCTTAAGTGTGCGCAGAGCGGTTGAGCCGGTAGATCTGATGGACCTTGAGCTTCGAAGATTTGCTGAGCCGGGGTGCGTTAAGGAGAGCACCTCTCCAAGTGGGGCGAAATAATACGATGACATCCATCTGAAGAACTTAAGGCGCGTCTCATCGAAGATGGGGACGGCGTCGAGTAAGTCTCTCAGGGGTTTTATCCCTTTTACGTCCGGGGGAGGGGAGCTGGACAGGTTTATTATATAGCCCGTTACCGACCTCTTTCCGAAGGGCACAAGGACGCGTTTGCCTACAGAGGCCTCTTTTTCAAGCTCCTCCGGGACGCTGTAGGTAAATGTGGATTCGACCGGGACTTCGACGGCTATTTCGGCAAAGCGTTTGCGCATGCGGGGATTATACTCAAGGAGACAGGCCTGAGGCGAGGTATTTATGGATGGACAGGGGCGCTACTCGACCCACTCGCCCTGGGTATCGTAATCGTGGGGCGCCTGGTCCTCGAACCTTGTGTACTCGTTCATGAAGGTGAGCCTTGCCGCTCCCGTTGGGCCGTTCCTCTGCTTGGCGATGATTATCTCGGCGCTCTTCCTTATGCCGCAGGTGCAAAGGTCGGCGGGGCATTCGCATTTCTTGTAGACGCCCTCCCTGTAGACGAACATGACCACGTCCGCGTCCTGCTCGATGGCGCCGGATTCTCGTAAGTCCGAGAGCTGCGGGATGTTGCCTTCCCTCTGCTCCGCCCGCCTGGAAAGCTGGGAGAGGGCGACTATCGGGACATGGAGCTCCTTTGCCATCGCCTTGAGAGACCTCGATATGTCGGATATCTCCTGCTCCCTGTTGTCCTTTCCCTGCTTCCCGCGCATGAGCTGCAGATAGTCGATGACGACGAGCTTTATGCCGAACTCCTCTTTCCACCGCCTGGCCTTCGCCCTCATCTCAAGTACCGTCTGCGCAGGCGTGTCGTCTATGAAGATGGGCGCCTCGTAAAGGGTGCCTACGGCGGTGGTGAGCTTGCCCCAGTCCTCGTCCTTCAAAAACCCGTTCCTGAGCTTCTGGAGGTCGATCCTGGCGCGGGAGGCGAGCATCCTCTGGACGAGCTGCTCCTTGCTCATCTCAAGCGAGAATACAGCCACAGGGGAGGCGGCGTCTATGGCCGCGTTCTCTGCCACGTTAAGGGCGAAAGAGGTCTTCCCCATGCCCGGCCTTCCGGCTATGATGATGAGGTCGGAGTCCTGGAGGCCTGCCGTAAGCTTGTCGATCTCTCTAAAGCCGGTGGCGATGCCCGTGACATGGCTTTTGCGCTCGTAGAGCTTCTCTATCGTCTCGAAGGCGTCCTTTATTATGTCCTTGAGGGCGAAAAAGGACTTCTTGGCCCGATCCTGCGCTATCTGGAATATCTTCTGCTCTGCCTGGTCGATGAAGTCGTCGGCGTTCTCCACGCCCTCGTAGCCGGAGGTCGCGATATCGGTAGCCGCGCCGATGATCCGCCGTATTATCGACTTGCTCTTCACTATCCTGGCATAGTACATGATGTTGGCGGCTGTAGGCGTGGTGTCGACGAGCTCGATGATATAAGGAATGCCGCCTACCGAGGAGAGCTCGTCTGTGCCCTTGAAGAGGTCCGAGAGCGTGACCGCGTCTATCGGGGTGCTCCTCTCGAAGAGCTTTACCATGCCCCTGAAGAGCTTGGAGTGGGCGCCATGGTAGAAGTCCTCGGGGGAGAGCAGCTCTATTACCTTTGTTATGGAGTCCTTCTCAAGGAGGATGCCGCCAAGGACGGACTGCTCCGCCTCAAGGTTGTGCGGCGGGACCTTGTGAGTGATCTCTCGTGTGACCTGGATAGCCATTGGGAAGACCGTGGAGCCTCACCCGTACCATCCGGTACGGGTGAGGCCTTAGGGGTAAAAGGTGGTTAATCTTCTTTAACTACGTTGACGGTAATGTTCGCGGCTACTCCGGGATGGAGCTTTATGGCCACGTTGAACTGGCCGAGGCTCTTTATGTGCTCATCGAGGACGATGTTCTTCCTCTCGATCTCGAAGCCCTGGGCCTTGAGCCCTTCCTCTATGTCGTGCGCCGTGACCGAGCCGAACATCTTGTCCTCTTCGGATGTCTTCCTCGAAAAGCTTAAGGATACGGCGTCAAGCCTGGCCTTCAGGGTCGAGGCATGGTCCTTTTTCACCTGCATCTTATTGAGGTAAGCTTCCTTTTCAGCTTCGAACTGCCTTATGTTGCCTGCGGTAGCGGCGGTGGCCATCCCCTGGGGAATGAGAAAGTTCCTGGCGTATCCTGGCGCGACCTTTACCACGTCTCCGTATGTGCCGAGGTTCTCGACCTCTTTTTTAAGTATCACCCTCATGACTGATAGCTCCCTAAATGCTGGTAGTGGTAAAAGGCAGTATGGCGAGGTTCCGCGCCCTCTTTATGGCGCTGCATACTACCCTCTGGTGCTTGGCGCAGGTCCCGGATATCCTCCTGGGCACTATCCTGCCCTTCTCGGTTACATAGCCCCTCAAGGCCTTCGCGTCCTTGTAGTCTATCGTGAGACCCTTGGTCTTGCAGAAACGGCAGACCTTCTTCTTGTGGTAGGGCCTCCTGTCAGGGCGGCCTCCCGGCCTTGACGGCCTCTCAGGCCTCGACGGCCTGTCCGTTCTTATGGGTCTTTCCGGTCTCTCGTCAGCCATTAGCCTGACCTCCTTCCGCTGAAGTTTGCGCGGCAGGGGCGGCCTGCGCGGGCTTTTCCGCCTGCTCCGCCTGCTTTGTGGCGATGACCTTTATGGTCTGATAGCGGAGTACGTCCTCGTTGAGCTTCATAAGCCTTTCGACCTCTTTGCTGGCCTCGGGCGAGCTCGTGTAATCGAGGACAAAGTAGTAGCCCTCTCCCTTCTTCTGAATGGGGTAGGCGAGCTTCCTTCTTCCCCACTCATCGACCCTGGCGATGATCCCGCCGGCGCCTTCGAGCGACGACGTGGCCTTCTGGATGATGCCCTTTATGGCATCCTCCGCGATGTCGGGCCGGACAACGCAGACTGTCTCGTACCTGTTCATGCTCCCTCCTTCTGGTACCCCGCCAAAAAAAAGCGGGTCTGTCCCGTTTTTACAGGACAAGGTGGTGGTTGATATATGCCGGCCATGGGCCGGGTGCATAGCCCCTATGCACTTATGGAAACAGATTTTATACTATTTTTTAAGGGTGAGCGCAAGTCTTATCTGTTTATTGTAATCCTGGGGCGGTCCATGGAGGCGGTAACGTTTTGAATTTAAAAAGGAATTTTAGTGTGTCCCGGCCGGCCTGGAGGGGTTCAGGCCGATGGTGCCCTGTGAGCCATGGCTTTTCGCTTGAAAAGCTCTTTATGCTTGGCGAGGTAATAAACGATGGCGATGTTAAGCAGCAGGATGGCGACCCTCAGTACCGTGACCTTCTCTATCACCTCGTATAGCTCGAAGGGGATGAAAAGGCCGGTGGCCACGACCGTGAGCCATTCGGCCCAGCGCTGCCTGAAGTGCAATCCCGCGGCCTCGATGATATTCATGACCCCGAAGGCGAATATGCCGGCGGTTATCCAGATGAACATGCCGTTGCCAAGGACGCCTGCCTTCTTGATGGCCGAGCTTATTATCTGGTGGTCGGTGTCGAGGTTCATACTCACCGCAAGAGAGGTGAACGTGTCTTCTACAGAGTCGCCGAGGTGGTTCAGGAGGCTTATGGAGAGGGCCAGTTCAAAGAGGCCGATGAGCCCCTTGTAGGCTATGATGAACTTGAGGAACTTTTCGCCCTTTTTTTTCTTCTTCATCTCGTGCCTGTCATACCGGGCGGGCGGACCCTTATGCCCTTGCTCTGGAGATATTCCTTTGTCTCGGGTATGGTGAAGACCCCGAAGTGGAATATCGAGGCGGCAAGGGCCGCGTCGGCGCGCCCCTTTGTGAATGCCTCGTAGATATGCTCGAGAGTGCCGGCCCCGCCTGAGGCTATGACCGGTATGGAGGTATTAAGCGAGACCTCGCTGGTAAGGTCGAGGTCGTAGCCGTCCTTTCTGCCGTCCCTGTCCATGCTTGTAAGGAGTATCTCGCCTGCGCCGAGGGACTCTACCTTCTTCGCCCATTCCACCACGTCCAGCCCCCGGGCCTTCCTGCCGCCGTGGGTATAGACCTCCCAGCCGCCTCCGGCCTTTCTCTTGGCGTCTATCGCGACCACGATGCACTGGCTGCCGAAGCGCTCAGAGGCGCGTCTTACGAACTCCGGGTCCTCGACCGCCGTCGTGTTTATAGAGACCTTGTCGGTGCCGGAGCGAAGTAGCTCCTTTATATCATCAAGGGTCCTTATGCCGCCTCCGACGGTAAGAGGCATGAAGACCTCAGAGGCGGTCTCCTCGACCACGTCGAGAATGGTCTTCCTCTTCTCGTGAGAGGCCGTGATGTCGAGGAATACGAGCTCGTCAGCCCCCTGCTCCTCGTAGGCCTTGGCCGCGTCCACCGGGTCGCCGGCGTCCTTGAGCTCGACGAAGCTTACGCCCTTCACTACCCGGCCGTCTTTCACGTCCAGGCATGGTATTATCCTCTTGGTAAGCACCTAAAGCCCCTTTGCCGCCTTTATCGCTTCCTTAAGGCGGATGTTCCCCGCGTAGAGGGCCTTGCCGATGATCATGCCCTCAAGGGCAACACCCCTGTAAGACTCTATGTCCTTTAGCGACGATATGCCGCCGGAGGCCACGACCGGGATGCTGACGCTTTCTGCCATCTCCCGTGTAGCCTCGACGTTAGGGCCGGCAAGCATGCCGTCCTTTGATATGTCGGTATAGATGATAGAGGCTACACCCGCCCCTTCGAGCTTCCTGGCAAGGTCAGTAGCCCTCTCGGAGGTGACTGTGACCCAGCCCTTTATCGCCACCTTGCCGTCCTTGGCGTCTATGCCGACCGCGACCCTCCCGGGGTACTTGCGCGTAAGGGTATTGACGAAGGCCGGGTTCTCGTAGGCGGCTGTGCCGATTATTATCCTCTTTACGTGCGGTATGGCGAGGTAGGTCTCGGCTGTCTTTACGTCCCTTATGCCGCCGCCTATCTGGACCGGCACCCCGGTCTTCTCGATGATCTTTTTTATGACAGGCAGGTTCCTGGCGTTGCCCTCGACCGCGCCGTCGAGGTCGACGAGGTGTATTACTTCAGCGCCCTCGGACTCCCACCTCTTCGCCACCTCCCAGGGCTCGTCAGAATAGACCGTCTCGGCGTCCATCCTGCCCTGCGTCAGGCGCACGCACCTGCCGTTTTTTATGTCTATGGCCGGGAATATGAGCATATTATATTCTCTCCTTAGCGCATCTGGCTAAAGTTCTTTAGCACCTTAAGCCCCGCCCTCTGGCTCTTTTCAGGGTGGAACTGGCAGGCCATTATATTATCCTTCTGAACGCTGCTGGTAAATTCCACGCCGTACCCGGTCGTCGTGAGGTTTATAGACCTGTCCTCAGGGACCGCGTAGTAGGAGTGGACGAAGTAGAAGAAGGTCTTATCATCGATGCCTTCGAGCAGCAGGGAGTCCTTGCATCTTGTTGCCTCGTTCCAGCCCATGTGCGGCACCTTTAACGCCCTGTCCTCCGGGAACCTGACCACCCTGCCTTTCAATACGCCGAGCCCCCGGTGGAGGCCGAACTCCGTAGATTCCTCGAAGAGGAGCTGGAGGCCGAGGCATATGCCGAGGAAAGGCTTGCCCTTTTCAATGGATTTGATGATGGGCTCTACGAGGCCGTAATCCTCGAGGTTCTTCATGCAGTCCTTGAAGGCGCCGACACCCGGGAGGACTACATGGCTCGCGTCAAGGATTGCGCGCGGGTCGCGCGTTGCAACCGCGGTAGCGCCGACCTTCTCGAAGCCCTTGGCCACGCTCCGGAGGTTTCCCATGTCGTAGTCGATTATAGCTATCATCAGGTATTACAGCTTGCCCTTTGTGGAGAGCACCCCTTTTATCCTGGGGTCTTTAGAGACCGCCGAGCCCAGGGCCCTGCCAAGGGCCTTGTAGACCGACTCGATTGCGTGGTGGATGTCCTCGCCGTAATGGAGGGTTATATGGAGGTCGAGCCCGGCGCTGTTTGAAAGGGCCTTCATGAACTCCTTCATGAGGCCGACATCAAAGGTCTTCTCCACGCTGCCCAGCTTTAAAGACGAATATACCCCGTTTTGCGATAACGCGGCCTTCTCGGAGTTGAACTTGAAGTACGGCCTGTTGCTTATGTCGAGGACAACGGTAGAGAGCGCGTCCATCATCGGCACGGTAGAGGTGGCGCACCTGCGGATGCCGGAGTTGTCGCCAAGGGCCTTCTTTACCGCCTCTCCGAGGCTTATCCCGGCGTCCTCGACCGTGTGGTGGAAGTCGACCTCCACGTCGCCCTTTGCCCGGAGCTTCAGATCGATCAGGCCGTGCCTGGCGAAGTTCGTGAGCATGTGGTCGAAGAAGGGGAGCGGGGTCTTTACATCCGCTTTGCCCGACCCGTCGAGGTTCACCTCTACTGTTATCTCGGTCTCCCTGGTCTTCCTGGCTATCTTTGCCTTGCGGGCCATAGGCGTTAACCGTCCTTTATTTTTTCCGCTTGAGCCTTGCCGCCGCGCTAAGTCCGTGGGCCTCAAGCCCTTCGAGCATGGCGAAGTCTTTGACGCTTTTCCCAAGCTTACAGAACGAATCCTTTGAAAAGCCTATTACGCTCATCCTCTTAACGAAGTCGTAGACGCCGAGAGGGGATGAGAAGCGGGCCGTTCCTCCGGTTGGGAGGGTGTGGTTCGGGCCGGCGAGGTAGTCCCCGGCGGCCTCCGGGGTGTAAGGGCCTAAAAAGACCGCGCCCGCGTTCTTTATGAGGCCAAGAAGCTCGAATGGGCGCTCGATGAAAAGTTCAAGGTGCTCAGGGGCTATGTTGTTCGATATCGTGGCCGCATCTTCAAGGCCCCCGGCAACTATTATGATGCCGTACCTTTCGATAGAGGTCCTGGCTATCTCTTTACGCTTGAGCCTCTTAAGCTGTTTTTCGACCTCAGCGGATACGGCCTTCGCCATTTTGGCGGAGGTAGTGATGAGCATGCTTGAGGCGAGCTCGTCATGCTCCGCCTGCGAAAGCAGGTCTGCCGCTATCCAGGAGGCGTCCCCGGAGCCGTCGTTTATTATGAGTATCTCGCTCGGCCCGGCTATCATGTCTATATCGACAGCGCCGAATACCAGCCTCTTTGCGGTGGCGACAAAGATATTGCCCGGGCCTGTTATCTTGTCGACTTTGGGTATCGACTTCGTCCCGTAGGCAAGCGCTGCGATGGAGTGCGCCCCGCCTACCCTGAATACCCTGTCGACCCCGGAGATCTTTGCAGCGGCAAGCACAAGAGGGTTTATTCCGTCACGCCCCGGAGGGGTGGCCATTATTATCTCGTTTACGCCGGCGACCCTGGCGGGTATGGCGTTCATGAGGACGGTGGAAGGGTAGGCGGCCTTGCCTCCTGGCACGTATATGCCTGCCCGTTCAAGGGGGGTTATCCTTGAGCCAAGTATGGCGCCGTCCTTATCGGTAGTGAACCAGGAGTTCTCTACCTGCCCTTTGTGGAATGAATGGATGCGGGATGCGGCAAGCTCAAGAAGGGCGATCTCTTCTTCCGGGACCGACCTCAATGCCTTGTTTATCTCGGCCTCCGTGACCTCGAGCCTTCCGGCTACATCCGCCCTGTCGAACTTGCGTGTGTACTCGACGAGGGCCTCGTCGCCACGGGCCCTTACGGCGGCGATTATCTCCTTTACGGCTTCTTCGGCCTGAGAGGAGTCCTCGTCGCCTCTTTTTAGTATGGAGGCAAGAAGAGAGGGGAAAGACTTATCTTTTGATGCGACTATTCTCATAAGGGGAAAGGCCCTGAGGCGTTACTTGCTCAAATTACCCGATACCGCCCTGGCGAGTGAATCGACCAGCTCTTTTACGCGCCTCGGCTTTGTCTTGAGGCTCGCCCTGTTGCATACGAGCTTCGAGGTGATGTGCATTATATGCTCGACCTCGACAAGGCCGTTCTTGCGTAGCGTTTCGCCTGTCTGGACCAGGTCGACGATCCTTTCGGAAAGGCCCAGGAGAGGCGCGAGCTCGATAGAGCCGTAGAGCTTTATTATCTCGACCTGTATGCCTTTGCCGAGGAAGTGCTTCAAGGTGATGTTAGGGTACTTGGTAGCGACCCTTACATGCGTCCATTGCCTTGGGTCGTCGGTCGCGCCAAGTTCTGTGGGCTCCGCGACCATCATCCTGCACGCGCCAATACCCAAGTCGAGCGGCTCGTAGAGGTCCTTGTCCTGCTCAAGGAGCACGTCCTTGCCGGCTATGCCCATGTCGGCCGCGCCGTACTCGACATAAGTGGGCACGTCCTGGCTTCTTATTACCATGAACCTCAGGCCTTCCGCAATACCCTCGAAGATGAGCCTGCGGTCGTCCTGCAGCACCGGGGTGATATCGACCCCCGCGGCCTTGAAAAGGACCGAGGCTTCCTTGAGTATCCTGCCCTTTGGAAGGGCTATCGTGAGCATATCGCTTGTCATGTTTTCAGCCTCGTGCGGACTACGCCTTGACCCGCTTTATGTTTGCCCCGAGCCTTACGAGCTTTTCCTCTATCTTCTCATAGCCCCTGTCAAGGTGGTAGATCCTCGATACCTCTGTAGTGCCGTCTGCTACAAGGCCGGCGAGTATGAGGGAAGCGCTGGCGCGCAGATCCGTTGCCATGAGCGGGGCGCTGCTGAGCCTCTTTACGCCCCTTACGACCGCGCTCCTGCCGTCTATCGTTATATCGGCCCCCATCCTTTTAAGCTCTCCAACGTGCATGAACCTGTTCTCGAATACCGTCTCGGTTATGACGCTTAAGCCGCTCGCTACGGACATCATGGCCATGACCTGCGCCTGCATGTCGGTCGGGAAGCCGGGGTAGGGGAGTGTTTTTACGTCAACGCTCCTTACGGGCCAGTCTCCTGTTACTCGCACCCCGCCTTCTTCGGCGATGACCTCTGTACCGGCCTCCTTGAGCTTCATATTGAGCGCGTCGAGGTTATGGTAGGGGCAGTCCTTTATGAGGACGTTCCCCCTGGTCATGGCGGCGGCGACCATGAAGGTGCCGGCCTCTATCCTGTCAGGTATGACCCTTATCTCTACCGGGTTGAGCTTGTCTACCCCTTCTATCTTTATGGCCTCGGTGCCGGCCCCTGTTATCCGCGCGCCCATCTTATTTAAAGCGTCGGCGAGGCAGACGACCTCGGGCTCGAGGGCGGCGTTCTCGAGTATCGTCGTGCCTTCGGCGTGGACCGCGGCGAGCATCAGGTTCTCGGTCCCCGTGACAGTGACCGTATCCATGTATATCTTCGCGCCCTTGAGCTTCTCGGCGGACACCGTCACGTACCCGTGCTCTATTACGACCTCGGCGCCCATGGCCTTCAGCCCCTTGAGGTGGAGGTCAATCGGCCTCGCCCCTATGGCGCACCCGCCCGGAAGCGAGACCCGCGCCCTTTTGAAGCGGGCGACAAGGGGCCCCAGGACCAGGACCGCGGCCCTCATGGTCTTCACAAGCTCGTAAGGGGCCTCGGGCGACCTTACGTCCCTGGTGCGTATCTTGAGGGTACGGTTTTCCGGGTCGTCCGATAGCTCCGAGCCCAGGTGGCTGAGGAGTACCTTAAAGGTATCTATGTCGCGGAGCCTGGGTACGTTGGTGATGGTGGTCCAGCCGTCTGTAAGGAGCGCGGCGGCCATAAGCGGCAGTACGGCGTTTTTCGCCCCGCCTACGACTACTTCTCCTACAAGGCGGTTGCCGCCCTCGATCAGTATCTTGTCCATCTAAAGTAGCTTTGTCCCTTCCGATAAGACTTCTAAAAAAACGTTACGCCGCGCCCTGCTCCTTCAACGCCTCTGTCTGATAATATCCTATGAGGTTATCGGTAAGCTCGTCGAGGTCTCCTTCCATCACCTCGTTGAGCTTATGGAGCGTAAGTCCGATCCTATGGTCGGAGACCCTGTTCTGCGGGAAGTTGTAGGTCCTTATCTTCTCGCTCCGGTCTCCGGTGCCGACCTGGTTTTTCCTGTCGGCGGCAATCTTTTTCTGCTGCTCCTGGACCTTCGCGTCCAGTATCCGCGCCTTCAAGACCTTAAACGCCTTCTCCCTGTTCTTGTGCTGGCTCTTCTCCTCCTGGCAGGTCACTACCGTGCCTGTCGGGATATGCGTCATCCGGACCGCCGTTTCGACCTTGTTGACGTTCTGCCCGCCGTGTCCGCCGGCCCTGTAGGTATCTACACGGATGTCGTCCATGCGGATGTCCACCTCTACGTCCTCGGCCTCCGGCATGACGGCGACCGTCACCGTCGAGGTGTGCCTCCTGCCAGATGTCTCGGTCTCCGGCACCCGTTGTACCCTGTGGACACCGCTTTCGAACTTGAAGCGCGAATAGGCCCCCTTGCCCTCGACAGACGCGATCACCTCTTTCATGCTGTTCGGTCCCGTGGAGCTGGCGCTTAAGACCTCGACCTTCCAGCGTCGGCGCTCAGCGTAGCGGGAGTACATCCTGAAGAGCTCGGCGGCGAAAAGCGCGGATTCGTCCCCGCCAGCCCCGGCCCTTATCTCGATGATTATGCTCTTGTCGTCGTTCGGGTCCTTCGGGAGAAGCATTATCTTAAGCTCTTTTTGCAGCTCCTCGCGCCTTCTCTGGAGGGCGGGAAGCTCCTCTTTGGCAAGCTCCCTCAATTCCTCGTCCTTGCCTTCGAGTATCTGCCTGCCGTCGGCTATTTCGTTGTTGAGCCTTTTTATCTCCCTGTACGTTTCGACAAGGCCCTGCAGCGAAGCGCGCTCCATGGCGTACTTCTGGTAGACCATCGCGTCTCCGGCCACCTCAGGGAGGGCCAGCAGGTCACCAATTTCGCTGTATCTCGCTTCCAATCCTTCGAGTCTTTTTTCTATCATAATAATGGGGGTTAAAGGGACTTGAATTTTTCTTTGATCTCTTTGGGCTTGCCGCAGGTCATCTCGCCCTCGACGCATCTGCCTCTTACGCAGGAAGGGCCGGAGTCCCTGAATATGAACGGGGCCGCGCCCTTCGCGAGGCGGAGCATTTCGGTTGCCATCCCGCGTATCTCCCACTGCGCCCTTTCGCAGCAGCGGAGGCTGAAGAAATGGAGCAGCTCCCTCGCGTTCATTGTTATGATTATCTTGGTGCAGGCGGCGTTCGGAAGGAGGTACCTCGCGTCCTCCGCCGGGACGCCTTCCTCCACAAGCTCGCTGTAGAGGCTGTAGGCGCGCTTTATTTCCCGTTCAAAGCGCTTGCGCTTTTCCGGGTCAGCCGCGATAGAGTGGGGTATTACGTACTCCGGGGCTGTGGCGGTGACGTACCGCTGGCTTTGCTGGGAGTAGGAGGCGAGCCTGTGGCGCACGAGCTGGTGCGAGGTGGCCCTTGAGATGCCCTCGACCCCGAAGGTAAACGAGGCGTGCTCAAGGACCGAGAGGTGGCCCAGCTTGAGGATCTTGCCCAGGAACTTCTCCAGCGACCCTGCCGCCACCTTCTCCTCAAGCTCCCTTACGCTGGAGGCGGAATAACAGAGCCTTGCCGCCATGGCGACGGTCTTCTCCGGCTCCGGGGTGTGCCTGAGGAGGGCTACCTTCACGCGCCGCTTCCGCCCTTAGGCTTCTTTCTGGTGCTTCTGGTACTTCTTCCTGAACTTCTCGATCTTGCCGGCGATGTCAAGGAGCTTGTGCTCGCCTGTGTAGAACGGGTGGCAGTTTGAGCAGACCTCCACCGAGATGTCCTTCTTGGTGGAGCCCGTCTCTACGACGTTCCCGCAGGCGCAGTGTATCTTCATCGCGTTGTATGCGGGGTGTATTCCCTCTTTCATGGTGCTTCCTCCTGGATATTGTGGATATTGCTTGCATTTAAGCCATATCGGACGGCCCGCAGGCCGCCGGACATACCAATCCCATGCTGGCGTAATAGTCCATAATAGCAACTATGTCCTTGGAGTTCAAGACAAAAAAGGCAGGGTGTGGCCAACCGGCCCGGCCGGGCTTTTCCCTTGCAGGGCCCCTTTTCTACCTGCTCATCGAATCGAGGAAGCCCCTGTTGTTCGGGGTATGCTGCATCTTGTCGAGCAGGAACTCCATCGACTCAATCGGGTTGAGCGGCTGGAGCACCTTGCGGAGTATCCATATCCTGTTGAGCTCTTCCTTGGTAAGGAGCAGGTCCTCTTTCCTCGTGCCGGACTTGTTGAGGTCGATCGCCGGGAATATCCTTCTCTCCGAGAGCTTCCTGTCGAGTACGATCTCCATGTTGCCGGTGCCCTTGAACTCCTCGAATATGACCTCGTCCATGCGGCTGCCTGTCTCGATAAGGGCAGTTGCCATGATGGTAAGGCTTCCGCCCTCTTCGATATTCCTTGCCGCTCCGAAGAACCTCTTGGGCTTGTGAAGGGCGTTAGAGTCGACGCCTCCCGAGAGGACCTTTCCGCTCGGCGGCACGACGGTGTTATACGCCCTCGCGAGCCTCGTTACGGAATCGAGCAGTATCACCACGTCCTTCTGGTGCTCGACGAGCCTCTTTGCCTTCTCGATGACCATCTCGGCGACCTGCACGTGCCTCTGGGCGGGCTCGTCGAAGGTAGAGCTTATGACCTCGCCCTTGACCGACCTCTGCATGTCGGTCACCTCTTCGGGGCGCTCGTCTATGAGGAGCACAAGGAGCACTACGTCAGGGTGGTTTGTGGTTATCGAATTAGCGAGCTTCTGGAGGAGTATCGTCTTACCGGCCCTCGGGGGGGAGACTATAAGGCCCCTCTGCCCCTTTCCGATAGGGGTAAAGAGGTCCATTATCCTCATCGATATGTCGCTCGACGTGCCCTTTGTCTCGCTTTTGAGCTCGAGGTTTATCTTCTCCTGCGGGTAAAGAGGGGTGAGGTTGTCGAAGAGTATCTTGTCCCTTGCGACCTCAGGGTCCTCGTAGTTGACCTTCTCGACCTTGAGGAGGGCGAAGTACCTTTCGCCTTCCTTCGGCGGCCTTATCTGGCCGGAGACTATGTCGCCGGTGCGGAGGTTAAAACGCCTTATCTGCGAGGGCGAGACGTATATGTCGTCAGGGCCGGGAAGGTAGTTGTAGTCCGGGGCGCGAAGGAACCCGAAGCCGTCCGGCAGGGTCTCAAGGACGCCTTCCCCGTATATCATCCCGTTCTGCTCGCTTTGCGACTGCAGCAACGCGAAGATCAGGTCCTGCTTGCGCATGCTGGACGCTGATTCTATGTTATATTTCTTGGCGAGCGTTGTGAGCTCGTTGATTTTTTTTTCCTTTAATTCCTTAAGGTTCATACAATACTCCTGTAGTGTGTTTGAAATTTGAAATTAGATTGGAAGATAAAGCGGTTTCCAAGCCTCTGACGTTATGAGCGGACCATGTAATGGGGTAATGGGTTTGTTTTTCCTCTGGGCTCAAATCTTCCGGATAGAAGCTTTTGAGGGCAGCAGTCAAATAGAATATATGTGAAAGGTATTTTCACCTTAGCATGGATGCTGTGGGCTGTCAAGTGGCTTTTTTTACGTTTTCAAGCCGGTTGCAAACGATTGCGCCGACTTTGCCTGGCTCTCCTGATACGCTTTCAGTCCATTGTAGTCATCGCTGCCTTGAGCTCCCTCCAGACCTCGCGCGTCCTCTCCATAGCATCTTCTATAGTGCCGTTGTTCTCTATCACATAATCGGCATATTCAAGCTTTTCTTTAACCGGGAGCTGGCAGGAGAGCCTCTGCAGGGCCTGCTGCCTCGTAAGTCCGTTCCTTTTAAGCATCCGTTCTATCTGCCTCTCCTCAACGGCCGCCACGACGATGACCTTGTCGACCTCGTCTATAAAGCCCGTCTCTATCAAGAGGGCGATGTCGACCACGACAATTTCGTCCTCCCGCGCCTTCGCTATCTCCTCCCTTATCCTCTGGCGTATCCTCGGGTGCGTTATCCTGTTGAGTTTCCCGAGCGCCTCCCTGTCGCGAAAGACGATATCCCCAAGGGCCTTTCTGTCGAGTGAGCGGGAAGGCCCCAGTATCCCTTCCCCGAACTCCTCTACTATTTCATCGTAGGCAGGTTTGCCTGGCTCGACTATCTCCCTGGCTATGACGTCGGCGTCTATCACCCTTGCCCCGAGCCTTTCCATCTCCCCTGAGACAAGGCTTTTCCCGGTGGCTATGCCGCCTGTGAGGCCGACTATCATCACTTGGGCCTCTTCAGCATTATGAAGCTCAGCTGCCTGCCGGTCCTGCCGCCGTCTCTCCTGTAAGAGAAAAAGCCCTTTGAACAATAGGTGCAAGGGGCTCCGCCGCTAATATTTTCAGGGCGCAGGCCTGAGTCAAGGAGCTGGCTCATGTTCTGAAAGCCAAGATCGAGGCGGAGGCCATCGTCAAGCCTTGTGAAGCTATCCATGTTGCGCCCCAGGCGTTGGAACTCTTCGTAGACGTTTTCGCCCACCGTGTAGCAGCACGGCCCGATGGACGGGCCAAGGGCCGCGATGAGGTCGCCGGGCCTTGTGCCGAAGGCCTTGCCCATCTCGTGAACGGTATTGAGAGCGACCCCCAGGGCCGTGCCCTTCCATCCCGCGTGAACAGCCGCCACAGCCCCGTTTACAGGGTCGTGAAGGAGTATAGGCAGGCAGTCGGCGGTGAGTATGCCTATCGCCATCCCTTTATTGCCGGTGATTATCGCGTCAGCCTCGACCGGCGAAGAGGGCTCTCCCTTGAGATTAACAACGGCGTTCCTGTGCACCTGGCTTACCGTGGCAAGGGACTCTACACCGAAGGCCTCCTTGAGGCGCGCCCAGTTCTCTTCCACGTTCTCTTTGCTGTCCGTATCCCTGGGATCGAAGTTGAGGCTCTCGAAGGGCGGCTGGCTTACGCCTCCGGCCCTGGAAAGAAAGGCGTGGACTACCTCGTCCTTAAAAAGGGGCGAGGAGAAATATTCCAATCCGTTAATCGTCCTCATTTTTGCGCGGACCCTTCCCGCAGCGCCTCTACAAGCTTTTCCATATCAGGCGGCATTGGCGCCGTGAACTCCATGGAATCCCCGGTCCTGGGGTGTGTTATCCCGAGCATGTACGCGTGGAGCATCTGCCTGCCGATGCCCTTCAGGATATCAGCCGCTTTCTTATCGAGGGCCGGGGGGACCGCTCTTTTACCGTAGACCTGGTCCCCCACGACCGGGTGCTTTATCTCTGACAGATGGACCCTTATCTGGTGGGTCCGTCCGGTCTCAAGCTTAAGCTCAAGGAGCGTCATGAGCGGGAACCTGCCAAGTACCCTGTAGTTCGTTATCGCCGACCTCTTTATCCGCGCGCGGGTCGATATCCTCTTTCTGTGGACAGAGTCCCTGCCGATGGGCATGTCTATCGTTCCCGCGTCATCTTTCATGGAGCCCCAGACGAGAGCGATGTACTTGCGACTTGACGTGCGCTCCTTGAATTGCCGCGTGAGCTTAAGGTAGCTCTGGTCGTTTTTTGCGATGACCAGCGCCCCGGTGGTGTCCTTGTCGAGCCTGTGGACTATGCCTGGCCTCCACGGGCCGCCGATGGAGGCCAGGCGGGTGCGGAAAAGGAGCGCGTTCACGAGGGTCCCGCTTGAGCGTCCGGCCCCGGGGTGCACGGCGATTTGAGCTTCCTTGTTGACGACTATGATGTCGTCGTCCTCGTAGAGGATATCAAGCGGGATATCCTCCGGATCCGGAAGTGGCGCGGATATCTCTGGAAGGGATACGGAGACGGTGTCGTTCTCCCTTACCTTCTGCCCGGCCTTCGCGGACCTTCCGTTCACTGCGGCCCGGCCTTCCTGGGTAAGGGCCTTTATCCTCGAGCGTGTAAGCTCCGGGAGCCTGCCTGAAAGAAAGATGTCGAGCCTTTCCGACGATTCTTCAGCTGTTACCGTAAAAGTGTGGACCTTTTCCATCAAAGATCGCTGTGGGAGAGTTGCGTGAGGGCGTGCGCCGTAAGCGCGTACCGGTTTATGGGCTTCAAGCGGGCCAGGGAGGCAATGGTCTTCACCAGATATCGGACTCTATGTTGCCGCTCCGTTTAATAAGGATATCTACTATCGCTTTATTGTAGAGGCTGTTCTTCTTGTCTATCCCCGGGGCCACCCTGCTCCTGTACAGGTCAAGTCCTTCGCCAAGCTCTTTTTCAAGCAGCTCGAAGATATTATCGTTCTTGATCCCCTCCAGCACCTTCTCTCTGTTATAGATGGCTATGTCGGAGACTATTGTCCTGGCGAGCCTCGCGGCCGCGTCTCGGCTTTGTATTAGGTTCATGCCTGGACTTTCTTCTGGGTTAGTTCCTCGACGAGTACGTCCCTGCCCCTTTCGGCGTTCGCCCTCACGAGCCCTTCGACAAGGGAGGTGTCCGTCTTCCTGAACGCCTCGATTATCTCGCTGTGCTGCCTGACCGAATCGGACATGCGCCCCGGAAGCGACAGGGCCGTTATCCTGAACCTCTCGAACTGGGCGACAAGGTGGTGCACGAGAGCGCAGAGCTTCTCGTTGCCGCAGGACTTGAGGAAGGTGTCGTGAAATTGGTTGTCGAGCTTGAAGAAGTTCTTGACGTCGCCTTTTTCGGCGCACCTTTCCATCTTGGCGTTCAAGGCTTCGAGTTTTTCTATGTCCCTGGGCGAGAGCTTCTCGCAGGCTGTCCTGGCGGCATACCCTTCAAGGAGGCTCTTGATGGCGTAGAACTCGCGCACGTCCTTGTCGGTCATGGCGCTTACGACCGCGCCCTTCCTGGGCACCACAGAGATGAACCCTTCGCTCTCCAGCTGGCGGAAGGCCTCGCGTATAGGGGTCCTGGATATGCCGAAGCTCTCGGCGATCTCCTGCTCGGGAACCCTATCTCCGGGCTTTAGCTTGCCGGAGATGATCGAGTCTTTTACGAAATCCACTATCCTTTCCCTGAGAGTCAACGGACGCTCTACCGGGTAATCAAGGATTTTAACCTTTTCCATGTCAGCCAATTTTTAAAAAGTATTAGGCGGGACGCCGTCGGGTCTATTCCCCGTGGTGCCGGGGTGGGGCTATTTTCTTTCAATCTTTTATATATTGTATACTGTGTACATAATGGAAATCAAGGGGTTTTTTTGGGATATGTAAATCCCAAGTGAAAAAAAGAGGGGCCGGCATTTTGCCAGCCCCTGTTGCGAATGGTCATCCCCTCGGGAGTTTCATCGGGTCCTGGTGTATCATGAGGTGTGAGTAAGGGCTATCCGGGAACATCACATAGGTCCCGAACTTGCCAGGCTCTATCGGTAACCCCGTGACGCTCGAGTCCACAGGCCAGAAGACCATCCAGTGGGGTGGGTCCTTGACCCTTGTGGCCCCCGGTGTCGCCGGGTCCATTACGATATTGCCGTCCTTCTCAAAGTGCCAACCTCCTTTTGCCATGTAGGCAAAGCCAGGGACTGTGTTCGCCGGGGTGGGCTCATTGTTGAGCATTGATAGTATCCACTGTGTCGCAGCCCTGTCGCCGCATATCGGGTCGGCGACTTCCTGGCCGCTTAAGTCCGGTATGCAGGTGAACTCGTTTGAGCCTTCTCTTATGACGGTGAGCTTGCCGTCAGTGCCCGGGGCCATTACCGTGGCGTTCCCCGATATGTGCGGCGGGGCCGCGCTCCTGGCGGTCCGTATCAACTCTTCCTGGGACATGTCCTGTATCGCAGGGGCCTTTGCGGTAGCGGCAAGAGTTGTTGAGGCATGGAAGGCGAGTGCCATAGACAATACCGAGGCGTATGTGGCAAACCTTTTCATGTTCTCCTCCTTAAAGGAACTTACCTTGATAAAACAGGTAGTTACTGACATGTTCAGAGTATAGCACAAGTTTTCAGGCCCTCATGCGGCGCCCCCGGCGAAATGGACTTGAACAGGGCGCGCCTTTGCGGTTTAATGTATGCTTTTTACAGGAGACATATGAAGAGCACCGTGCAGGTCCATACGCCTTATCATTACCTCCTTGGCAGGATGGACTTTCTTATAAACCGGGGGATAAACCCGGAGGTCTATATGGACGCCTTCTTTATCGAGCACGCATCCGATAATGATCTTGAGCGTGTAAGGGAGAGGTTCGCCTCCGCCGGGCTTACCATTACGCTCCACGGGCCGTACATGGACTTGAACCCCGGGAGCATGGATGAGAAGAAGAGACTTTCTACCGCCGGGGTCTATGAGAAGGTATTCAGGGTCATAGAGCGCCTTCGCCCGGGGACGGTCGTCCTCCACGCCGGATACCACGAGAAGAAGTTCAAGGGGGACTACAACCTGTGGCTCTCCCAGAGCATCAAGACCTGGCACCCATTCGTTGAGAGGGCGGAGAGGCTCTCTACCGTCATAGCGGTAGAGAACATATTCGAAAAGGAGCCGTTCACCTTGAAGCTCCTTATGGACAGCTTCCCTTCCCCAAACTTCGGCGTATGCGTTGACGCCGGCCACATGAGGGTCTTCTCGAAGGTCGATATGGAGGAGTGGTTCAGGGTCCTCGGCCCACGGATAGCCGAGGTCCATCTGCACGACAACCACGGAGAGCACGACGACCACCTTCCTGTCGGCGAGGGCTCGATAGACTTTCCCATGTTCTTCGGCCTCCTTTCAAGATATTCGAAGAACCCGGTCTACACGATAGAGCCTCACGGGGAAGAGGCGATGATAAGGGCCGTAGAGGCGGTCAAACAATACCTGTAGCCTGCCCTGGGCGATTTTTCTTGACGGGGGCGGAGCAAAACTGATAGCCTTACTCAAAACTGATGGCGCAGGTGCCCGCGAAGGCGGGCTAAAAGGGAATTCCCGTAAAACCGGGAGCTGCCCCGCAACTGTGTGCGGCGACGAGATCTTGTAGACCCACTGGCTTAACGGCCGGGAAGGACAAGACAGTAGGATGACCCGCATAGCCAGGAGACCTGCCCGCGCCTGAAGCAGACCTTTCGAGGGAGAAGGTCGGCGGTCGCCGTTTCCGGCGCTTTGGCTGTCCGCAGACCCATCCTTTATCCGAGGATGGGTTTTTTTGTTTTATAAGGAGGACCAGTGAAAGAAGGACTTGTGCATATCTACACCGGCGAAGGCAAAGGGAAGACTACCGCCTCCGTGGGCCTGAGCGTCCGGGCCGCAGGCCAGGGCAGGAAGGTGCTCTTCGTGCAATTCTTCAAGGAAGAGAGCGCCTCTTCAGGCGAGAAGGATAGCTTGAGGAAGCTCGGCGTTGACGTCGTCCGATCGGATGTGCGCCACCCTTTTTTCACCAGGGCCAAGACAGACCTCGAAGCGGTAAGGTCGTCGGTTGTGGGCACTTACGAGGCCGCCAAGGAAAAGCTGATGGAGGGCGGGTACGGGCTCGCGGTATTCGACGAGATAATGTCCGCCATAAACGGCGGATGGATAAAGATAGATGACGTGCTCGCCTTTCTTGATAAAAAGCCCGATTCATTGGAGGTGGCCTTGACGGGCAGGGGCGCGCCTGTAGAGCTTGTGCAGTCAGCCGACTACGTTACGGAGATGCTCAAGATAAAGCATCCCTTTGACCGTGGGGTGCCGGCGAGGAGGGGGATCGAGTACTGATGCCCGGCAGATTCTCGTTCATAATAGGCGGGGCGCGCTCTGGAAAAAGCGCCTTCTCGATAGAGCTCGCTTCCAGCCTTCCCGGCAGGAAGGTCTACCTTGCCACGGCAGAGGCGCTCGACTCCGAGATGGATGAGCGCATAAGGAAGCACAAGGAAGCAAGGGGAGACGGCTGGGAGACGATAGAGGAAGGGGTCGACCTCGCTGGCAGGCTGTCCGCCATAGGCGGTGGTTCGACGATAGTCATAGACTGCCTCACACTCTGGGTCACGAACCTCATGACAAAGGGGCTCACGGATACCGAAATACTTGACGTGGCAAAGGCCTTCTCGCAGTGCTGCGCCTCGTCATTATCTGATGTGGTCGCCGTATCAAACGAGGTGGGCTTGGGGATAGTGCCTGAGAACAGGCTTGCGAGGAGGTTCAGGGACCTGGCAGGCTCGGTAAACCAGGCGGTAGCTTCAAGCGCCGATGAGGTCTGGTTTGTTGCCTCCGGCATACCGTTGAAGATGAAATGAAGCCTGAATGTGAGTTTGTGTTTTTCGGCACTTAATAAATAAGAGTTCGGGAGAACTGATGAAAAAAACGCGTATCTTTGCGGCGGTCTTCGCCGGCAACATGCTCTTTTTCTTTTTCTACGCCGGGGTGGCCTGGGCGCTTACATTCTTCAATATCACCCCTTACGGCCGGTTCGTCGCCGAGTTCTTCAAGGGGAGGACAAAAGAGGCGGCAAAGGAGCACATGGAGGCCAATAGAGAGCTCTTCGAGAGCATGCTTAAAGAGGCCTCCACGTTCGCCAACCTCGTCCTTACGCCCCTGGCGGGGTTTGTCATGGGCGTCCTGATCGGCGTCATCCTGTCAAAGAACAGAAGGTCAGCGATAGTCTGGTCTCTTCTGGCGGCAGCGCCCGTGTCGATAATCTTTCTCGTGAAATCAGGGGGCGGCCTCTCAAGCTTTATATATCTCGCCTTTTTCCTGGTCGTAACAGCCCTCGGCGGTCTTTTTGGCAGCTCGATTGTAAAGAAAGGACCTGAGGAGGCATCAGATGTCAATGCTTGAAGATGTCATTAAAAAGATAAGGCCCGTTGACAATGGCCTTGTTGAGGCGGCCCAGCAGAGGCTCGATACGCTCACAAAGCCCAAGGACAGCCTCGGAAGGCTCGAGGAGTTCGCCAGGAGGATGGTCGCCATAACCGGAGAGCTGAGGCCGCGGATAAAAAGGAAGGTGATATTCACCTTCGCCGGCGACCATGGTGTGGCCGACGAGGGTGTCTCCGCCTTTCCGAAGGAAGTGACCCGGCAGATGGTCCTGAATTTTTTAAGGGGCGGGGCTGGCATAAACGTGCTCGCGCGCCACGCAGGGGCGGAGGTCGTTGTAGTCGATATCGGCGTGGAAACGGATTTCGACGACGCCCCCGGCCTTGTTAAAAGAAAGGTGGTCCGCGGCACAGGCAATATCCGCAAGGGCCCTGCCATGACCAGGGAAGAGGCTGTAAGGTGCGTTGAGGCCGGTATTTCGATCGCTTCCGAGTATGCCGGGGGCGGGGTGATATTCGGGACCGGCGAGATGGGGATTGCCAACACGACCCCGTCGAGCGCGATGATCGCTGCCTTCTCCGGGAAAAAAGCGGAAGCTGTCACTGGCAGGGGCACAGGCATAGACGACGCCATCTTCTCGCACAAGGTGCAGGTGATAGAGGATGCCATAGCCGTAAACAAGCCCGACCGCGCGGACCCCATAGACGTGCTCGCAAAGCTCGGGGGCGCGGAGATAGCCGGCATAGCGGGTCTTATACTCGGGGCGGCCGCGAAGAGGGTGCCCGTGGTGATCGACGGCTTCATATCAACCGCAGGGGCGCTTGTGGCTTACGAGATAAAGCCCGAGGCGGCGGAGTATATGTTCGCGGCCCACAAGTCTGTAGAGAAGGGGCACGCGGTGATGCTCGAGAGGATGGGCTTGAGGCCCTTCGTCGACCTTGATCTCAGGCTCGGAGAGGGCACCGGCGCCGCGATAGGCATCTCGCTGGTCGAGGCCGCTCTCAGGATATATAATGAAATGGCTACCTTCGGGGACGCCGGGGTCTCTGAAAAGAATATCTAAATCTGGATGAAAAATCAGATGAAAGGTTTCATACTCGCCCTCCAGTTCCTGACGGTCTTCCCTGTAAAAAAAGGGGTCGACGCCACTCCAGAAGAGCTTGGCAGGTCCATGGGCTGGTTCCCGGCTATCGGGGCGGTGCAGGGGCTTATCCTTGTAGCGGCGTACTTTATCCTTTCAACGCTCCTGCCTGAGAGCATAGTGGCGGGGCTGCTGCTCCTGATACTCGTCCTCACCAACGGAGGGCTTCACGTCGACGGCTTCGCCGATACGGTCGACGGCCTTGCGGGAGGCAAAACAGCACAGGAGAGGCTCCGCATAATGCGGGACAGCCGCATAGGGGCCGTTGGGGTGCTCTTTGTCTTCTTCCTCCTCCTCATCAAATTCCTCGCCTTGCAGGAGCTGCCGGCGGAAGTCAAGCCTCAGGCTGTCTTTCTCTTCCCGGTGCTCGGCAGGTGGGCGATGGTCCCTCTGGCGTATCTTGCGCCTTACGCGAGGGCTACAGGCGGGCTCGGGGCCGCCTTCTCCGGCAACTCAAAGGGGGTGCTCCTTAAGGCGACGGTTTCTACGGCGCTTATAATGGCCTTGCTCCTTGGCCTGCTCTCTTTAGTGATACTCGCCGCGCTCTGGATTATAATCTATATGTCGGCGGGGTACTTTAAAAGGAAGATAGGCGGCGCCACAGGCGACGTCTTCGGCTTTCACAGCGAGATAGCGGAAGTCCTTTTCCTTCTATCGGTGCTCGCGATGACCAATATGCTTTCTGCGGACCTGGAGGAATAGAAATGCGCGCTACAAGGCTTTACCTCATAAGGCACGGACAGGTGGTAAACCACCACGAGTACCGCTACAACGGCCACTTCGACGTTGACATAACAGGCGTAGGTGTCGAGCAGATGAACAGGGTCTCGGAGACCCTTGCCAGCCAGCCCATAAAGGCCGTCTATTCGAGCGACCTTCAGAGGGCGGTGAAGGGCGCGCGCATAATCGGTACGCTCCTGGGGATTCAGCCCACGATGGTCCACGCCCTGAGGGAATTGAACCTCGGCAGGTGGGAGGGGCTTACCAGGGAAGAGGCCATAGCCAGGTTCCCTGAGGAGTCGGATTTCAGCTTCAAGGACCTCGCCACGAGCAAGGTCAAGGAAGGCGAGAGCATCGTCGAGCTCAGGTCAAGGGTAATGCCGGCGCTCTCCGGGATACTTGAGCGGCACAAGCATGAGTCGGTCTGCGTGGTAGCGCACGGCGGGGTCAACAGGGTCATATTGAGCGAGGCCATGGGGCTGCCGCTCGAGAAGTTTTTCAGGATCGAGCAGGACTTCGGCTGCCTTAACGTAATAGATTACCTCGACGACGGCATGAAGGTGGTAAAGCTGCTGAACGGCGGGCCGAACCAGGAAATGCGCCCGACGGAGATATATTAGGCCATCATGGTAAAGACCCGCAGGATCCCTGCCTTCATAGTCGCCGGGGCCTCAAGCGGCTCCGGCAAGACCATCGTAACGCTCGGAATACTTGAGGCCCTAAGAAAAAGAGGGCTCATCGTGCAGGCCTTCAAGGCAGGGCCGGACTATATCGACCCGGGCCTTCACAGGATGGTCCTGGGACGGCCATCGTACAACCTCGATACATGGATGATGGGCGCGCGCGGCGTGCGCGATACATTCCTCCGGGCTATAGAAGGGGCGGACTGCGCCGTAATAGAGGGCGTAATGGGCCTCTATGACGGCAAGGACGGCAGCGGCGAAGAGGGCTCTACCGCCCATCTTTCGAAGGTGCTGGGCGTCCCTGTCCTCCTTGTGGCAAACGCCGAGAAGGCCGCCAGGAGCATGGGCGCTCTCGTAAAGGGCTTCGAGGCCTACGACCCGGAGGCGGACATAAGGTGGGCGCTCTTCAACAGGGTGGGAAGCGACAGGCATTCGAGGATACTCGCAGACTCTATCTCGCGGGACTCAAGGATAAAGCTCATCGGTTGCATAAGAAGGGACGAGGCCTTGAAGATGGAGGAGAGGCACCTTGGGCTCGTGACCGCGGCTGAAGCATCTGAAAATATAGCGATGGCCGCCAGAAGCGCGGCCCGCGCTGTCGAGGCCGCGGTCGACCTTGATGCGCTTCTTGGCGGGGCGCTCGTCGAGGTGCCTGAGAAGAAAAAAAAGAGGGCGAAGGCGAAAGGCCGTGTGAGGGTAGCCGTAGCTTTTGACAGGGCCTTCTCATTCTATTACCAGGAGAACCTCGACCTCCTTGAAGGGCTTGGGGCGGAGCTGCTTTTTTTCAGCCCCCTCAAAGATCCCTTCCCGGAAGGCGCGAGCGGCCTCTACATCGGCGGGGGATACCCGGAGCTTTACTCAGCCGGGCTTGAGGCGAATACAGGTTTAAGGCGTTCGATAAAAAGGCTCGCTTATAAGGGGATGCCGGTCTACGCCGAGTGCGGCGGCCTCATGTACCTGGGTGGTACCATAGAGCATGAAGGGGAAAAGCGGCGCATGGCCGGGGTCTTCCCCTGGGCCACAAGGCTTGTCAAGGGGAGAAAGGCGCTCGGCTACAGGGAGGTCGTCTTCAACCGGTGGTGCCCGTTTTTAAAAAAAGGCCGGATCCGCGGCCATGAGTTCCATTACTCCGAGATCGTTGCCGACCCAGCCGGGCTCAGGAAGGCATACAGGGTGGCGGGCGGCGCCCCTGATTTCTCCGAAGGGTTCACGCGCCTTAACGCGCTCGCGAGCTACGTCCACCTCCATTTTGGAAGCAATCCGGGTTTTGCCGAAGGCTTTATAAAGGCGGCGCAAATATTCAGTTCAAGGGAGAAGAGATGAACCAGGTAGAGTCCGCGAAGAAGGGGATAATAACGAAAGAGGTCGAAAAGGTGGCCGCCTCCGAGGGTATAGGCGCTGAAGATCTGCGTCAGAAGATAGCTGACGGCAGATGCGTCATACCTTTAAACAGTAAGCGCGCCTCCGCCCTCGTGGGCATCGGCATGGGCCTTAGGACCAAGGTGAACGCGAGTATCGGGACCTCGTCCGATATCGTAGACGTCGATGCCGAGGTGAGAAAGGCCATCGCGGCTGAGCGTGCCGGGGCAGACACCCTCATGGAGCTTTCGGTCGGTGGGGACCTCGACTCTATCAGGAAAGAGGTGCTCTCGGCGGTCAACCTTCCTGTGGGGAGCGTCCCGCTCTACCAGGCCTTCAAGGAGGCGATAAAGAAGTACCATGACCCGAACAAGCTTACCGAAGAACTTCTTTTCGACGTGATCGAGAGGCAGTGCGCCGACGGTATATCGTTCATGGCCGTCCATTGCGGCATAAACAGGCTCACCATAGAAAGACTGCAGAAGCAGGGCTACAGGTACGGCGGCCTCGTGTCAAGAGGCGGGTCGTACATGGTGGGATGGATGCTCAGGAACGGGAGGGAGAACCCGCTCTACGAGAAGTTCGACCGTGTCGTCGAGATATTCAAAAAATACGACTGCGTCCTGAGCCTCGGCAACGGCTTGAGGGCCGGGGCCATACATGACAGCCTCGACAGGGCGCAGGTGCAGGAGCTCATCATAAACTGCGAGCTTGCTGAAGTGGGGCGCTCCATGGGCTGCCAGATGATGTGCGAGGGGCCAGGTCACCTGCCGCTTGACGACATAGAGGCCAACGTAAAGCTCCAGAAGAGGATGAGCGACAACGCCCCGTTCTACGTCCTTGGCCCTCTTACGACAGACGTCGCGGCCGGGTACGACCACATCTCTGCCGCCATAGGCGCGGCAGAGGCGGCAAGGTATGGGGCAGACCTCATCTGTTATGTGACGCCCGCCGAGCACCTGGCGCTCCCGAACGAAGAGGACGTGGTAGAGGGGGTAAGGGCCGCCAGGACAGCCGCCCACGTCGGGGACATGGTAAAGCTCGGGAGGAAGGGGCGGGACCTCGACATGTCAAAGGCAAGGCGGGACCTCAAGTGGGACGACCAGTTCAAGTTAGGCCTCTTCGGGGAGCGCGCCAAGGAGATACGTGAGAGCAGGGCCCCTGAAGCGGAAGAGACCTGCACCATGTGCGGGAGCTTTTGCGCGCTCGATAACGCTGGAGGGTATTTCAAGGCAGCCCTTGAAAAGGGTCAGAAAAAATAGGCTTTTAATATCAAGGCCGGCTCTTCGATCCCCCCGCGCTTGCCGCGGGGGTTTTTTTTCGCCTTCCTTTTTTAAAAGGGAAGGGACTTGGTCTTTGGAGGGCCTTTCCCGCCCCCTCTTCGTTCTGCTTGTAACCGGCCTTTTCTTTCTGCTATTATAACTTTTTTGCGGCTCTTTCACGTTTAAAAGGATGCCTGGATATGCTCTCACGGGTGCTTACGGCATCCACCCTCGGGGTGGATGCCCTGCTGGTAGAGGTCGAGGTAGATATCTCCAGGGGACTTCCATCGTTTTCGACCGTCGGGCTTCCTGACAACGCCGTCAAGGAGAGCAAGGACAGGGTGAGGGCGGCGATAAAGAACTCCGGCTACAGCCTTCCAGCGAAAAAGATAACGGTCAATCTCGCCCCCGCGGATATAAAGAAGGAAGGCACTACCTTCGACCTGCCCGTGGCCGTTGGCATACTCAAGGCCGAAGGGATGATCAAGGCAGAGTCGCTTGAAGAGTACCTGATACTCGGCGAGCTTTCTCTCGACGGTTGCATAAAGCCAGCAAGGGGGTCTCTTTCTGTAGCGGTGCTGGCCCGGCAAAGGGGCAAAAAGCTCATCCTCCCGGTAGAGAACAGCGGCGAGGCCGCGATAGTCGAAGGGGTGGAGGTCTACGGGGTCGGAAGCCTCGCCGGGCTCGTCGAGTTCCTCAACGGTTCCGCCTCCATTGAGCCCGCACGGGTCGACTCTGCCGCGTTCTTCGGCGCCCGCCCGCCCGACAATATCGACATATCTGACGTAAAGGGGCAGGAGCATGTGAAGCGGGCCCTCGAGGTGGCGGCCGCCGGCGGCCATAACGTGCTCCTTATCGGCCCCCCGGGGTCAGGCAAGACGATGCTCGCCAAGAGGGTCCCGACGATACTGCCGGATATGACCCTTGAAGAGTCGATAGAGACTACCAAGGTGCACAGCATCGCGGGCATGCTTGAGCCTGGCCATCCCCTTGTGACCGGCCGTCCCTTCAGGTCGCCGCACCATACGATATCGGACGCGGGCCTTATCGGCGGCGGCAGGGTGCCGAGGCCCGGAGAGGTGAGCCTCTCTCACAATGGCGTCCTTTTTTTAGACGAGATGCCGGAGTTCAAGAAGAACGTCCTTGAGGTCTTGAGGCAGCCGCTTGAGGACGGCAAGGTCACGATATCGAGGGCCGCGGTCTCTCTTACATACCCGTCGGAGTTCATGCTCATCGGCGCGATGAACCCGTGCCCCTGCGGATACCTTGGGGATATGCACAAGGAATGCGTCTGCACGCCGTTGCAGATACAGCAATACAGGTCGAGGATATCCGGGCCGCTCCTCGACAGGATAGACATCCACTGCGAGGTGCCCGCGGTGCGCTTTAGAGACCTCTCAGGCTTAAAGCCGGGCGAGCCGTCATCCGAGATAAAGAAGAGGGTGGACAGGGCCAGGGGCGTGCAGGCCTCCCGCTTTGGCAGTGTAGGCATATTCTCGAACAGCCGCCTTCCTTCGAGGCTCATAAGGAAGTACTGCGAGGCCAAGGGCGACGCGTTAAAGCTCCTTGAGACCGCCGTTGAAAGGCTTGGCCTCTCTGCAAGGGCGTACACGCGGGTACTCAAGGTATCGAGGACGATAGCCGACCTCGACGGCTCGGAAGGGATACTCTCTCACCATGTGTCGGAGGCCATCCAGTACAGGAGCCTCGACAGGCAGCTTGTATGAGGATTGTGGGATGAAGGACAAAGATTACGACCAGGAGCTTCTGTCAGCCGTATTCGCATCCGCCGTTGACGGGATATTCATAACAGACGCGCAAGGCCGGTACAGGAAGGTCAATACAGCCGCCTGCTCCATGTTCGGATATGCCGAAGAGGAGCTTTTGAGCTCGGATGCAAAGCTGTTGCTCTTCCCTGAGGACGCGCCGTTTGAACGGGTCGAGAAGCCTGATGGCGGGGTTTTCTATCCTAAGCACAGGATGAGGAGGAAGGACGGCTCTGAGGTCTGGGTGGCCATGACGGTCAAGGATATACAGGCCGGCGGGGAAAAGCTCAAGCTGAGCATAAAAAGGGATATAACGGAGCGGGTGAGGGCGGCCACAGAGCTAAAGGCCTCCAGGGACCAGCTCGAGGAGAAGGTCAAGAGGCGGACCGCCGAGCTTAAGTCCGCGAACAGGTCTCTTGAGATACAGATACTCAAGAGGATAAAGACCGAGGAGCTGCTGCACACGATAGTCAAGGCGACGTCTTCAGTTGCCGGGGAAGAGTTCCTCCGGACACTTGTGCGCCAGCTCGCGGTGGCGCTCGGTTTCAAGTACGCCCTCGTCGCGGAACGGGTCGGGACGGGACGGGCGCGGATCCTCGCGATATGGGCAAAGGGGCGTTTCGCCGATAACTTCGAATACGACATGCAGGGCACCCCTTGCGGGGAGGTCGTCATGGGCGAGGTATGCTCTTACCCGCGTTCTGTCCAGGCCTCCTTCCCGGGTGACGAGCACCTCGTCCATATGAAGGCTGAAAGCTTCGTCGGTATACCGCTGCTGGATTCCGGCGGCAAGGTCATGGGACATATCGCCGCTATCGATGACAAGCCGCTTTCAGGCGAGGAGGAGGTCAAGGCGATGATGCGGCTTTTCGCCTTGCGGGCCTCCCTTGAGCTCGAGAGAAAAAGGGCCGAGGACATAAGGAAAAAGAGCGAGGCCAACCTTCAGGCCATAATGGACAACTCCACGGCCGTCATCTACATGAAGGACCCCGAAGGCAGGTTCATCCTCGTAAACAGGTGGTACGAGAAGCAGTTCAGGGTGGAGAGGAAAGAGATTGTCGGCAGGACCGACCACGACCTTTTCCCAAAGGGTATAGCAGATTCGTTCCGCGAAAACGACAGGAAGGCGATAGAGTCGAACCGCCCCGTGGAATTCGAGGAGACCGCGGTCGGGCCTGACGGGCGGCTTCATACGTACCTTTCTATAAAGTTCCCCATCCCTGGCGCGCCCGGCGCGATCTGCGGCATATCCACGGACATAACGGAGCGGAAAAGGACGGAAGAGGCCCTGAGGAGGAGCGAAGAGAGGCTAAGGGAGGCTCAGGCCATAGCCCATATGGGCAGCTGGGACTGGGATATAGCGAAGAACACCCTCCACTGGTCCGATGAGACATACAGGATATTCGGCCTCGCCCCGCAGGAGTTCGGCGCCACTTACGACGCCTTTCTCGCTTGCGTGCACCCGGGAGACAGGGAGGCCGTTCAGCTCGCGGTCCGCGAGGCCTTCAATCACCGGAAGCAGTACGAAATAAGCCACAGGGTCGTGCGCCCTGACGGCACGGAGCGCATCGTAAATGAAAAGGCCGAGGTCACCTGGGGCGCTGATGGGCAGCCCTTGCGCATGGCAGGCACGGTGCAGGACGTGACCGAGCACAAGAGGCTGGAGGCCGAGATACTCAAGGCCCAGAAGCTCGATTCCATCGGCGTGCTGGCGGGAGGCATAGCCCATGACTTCAATAACCTCCTGCTCGGCATCCTGGGAAACGTCTCTGTAGCGAAAAATTACGTCAGGCCAGACGACCAGGTGGCGGCCATCCTCGATTCGATAGAGAAGTCGGCGATGAAGACCAAGAGCCTTACCAAGCAGCTTCTGACCTTCTCAAAGGGCGGAGAGCCGGTGAAGGAACCGGCATCTATAGAGCAGATAGTCAGGGACTCGGCCGAGCTGGTCCTCCGTGGCTCAAACGTCGTCTGCGACTATTCGTTCCCGGAGGGGCTCTGCCCCGTTGAGGCCGATCAGGGGCAGCTTTCCCAGGTCGTCAACAACATAATACTCAACGCCATGCACGCCATGCCCGATGGTGGCAAGATAAAGATAGCCGCCGTAAATACAGAGGTTGACGAGTTTAGCGCCTTGCCCCTCAAGCCCGGCAGATACATAAAGACGGCCTTCAGGGACTTTGGGGTCGGCATACCCGCGAAGCTCCTTTCAAAGATATTCGACCCGTTCTTCACGACCAAAAAGAAGGCGAGCGGCCTTGGGCTTTCTGTTACATACTCCATAATAAAGAAGCACAAGGGGCATATAGAGGTCGATTCCAAGGTGGGGGAGGGGACGATCTTCAGCCTTTACCTGCCGGCTTCGAAGGCAAAGTCTGTCGACAAGGACTACGGGGTAGTGAAGGGCGCGGGGCGCGTTCTTGTGATGGACGACGAGGAGCTCATAAGGGAGGTCTCGGCCGAGATGCTCAAGCTCCTGGGCTATGAGGCCGCCTTCGCGGGGAGCGGCAAGGAGGCCATCGACCTCTTTACGAAGGCGATGAATGGCGGCGTTCCTTTCGACGCAGTGATCCTTGACCTCACGGTCCCTGGCGGCCTTGGCGGCAAAGAGACCATCAGGAAGCTCAAGGAGATAGACCCGCGCGTGAAGGCCATAGTCTCAAGCGGATACTCAAAAGACCCTATTATGGCCGATTACGGCAAGTATGGCTTCTCGGGGGTCATCGCCAAGCCCTACAGGGTCTCCGAGTTCAGCAAGGTGATCCAGGAAGTCATCACCGGTAAGGGCGGGTGACTCGCTTTGAAGCCAACGAAGCAGACGGACTTTTTAAGCCAACCCTGGGGGGAGCCCATGATATACCTTGATAACGCCGCAACGTCCTTCCCCAAGCCGGAAGGCGTATACAGGGTGATAGACGAGGTCCTGAGGAAAAAAGGGGGCAACCCCGGCAGGTCGAGCCACTCCATGGCCATCGAGGCGGGCCGCGTAGTCTTTAGCGCAAGGGAGTCGGTATCAACGCTCATAGGGGCTGCCGATTCATCCAGAATAGTATTCACCAAGAACGCCACCGAGGCCATAAACGCCGCGCTGAAGGGTATCCTTAAGGGCGGCGACCATGTGGTGACCTCCACCTTCGAGCACAATAGCGTGGTCAAGTGCCTGGCCTCTCTTGAAAGAAAAGGGGTAGAGGCGACACGTGTGCCGCCTGACAGGGACGGCTTTCTTTCCCCTGAGGATATCGGGTCGGCCATAAAGAAGAATACGAAGATGGTCTGTATCGCGCACGCCTCAAACGTTTTCGGCGCCATTCAGCCTCTGCAGGATATCGGCAGGGCATGCAGGAAAAAAGGTGTGATCTTCATGACCGACGCGGCGCAGACAGCCGGGGCCGTGCCAATAGACGTCATGGCCATGGGCGTCAACATACTCGCCGCTACCGGCCATAAGGCTCTTTTCGGCCCGCAGGGCACAGGCTTTCTCTATCTTGAGGATGGCATAGAGCCTCTGCCATTGGTAGACGGCGGGACCGGCGAGACGGGCGCAGAATTGGAGCTTCCCGAAAGGCTTGAATCCGGCACGATGAACACACCCGGCATCGGCGGGCTTGGCGCGGGCGTTGAGTTCGTCCTTGCGGAAGGTGTGGCGAGGATACGCGCAAGGGAAGAAGAGCTCGTCGGTATGCTCGTAAGCGGCTTGCTGGCGACCGGCGGCATAAGCATAATAGGCACAAAGGATATATCCAGGAGGGCATCCCTCGTGTCCTTCAACATAAGCGGCAGGGGCCCGGCTGATGTGGGCCTGAGGCTCGACGACGAGTTCGGCATAATGGCAAGGTGCGGCACCCACTGCGCCCCCCATGCCCACAGAGAGGCCGGTACGTGGCCTGAAGGGGCCGCAAGGGTGAGCCCGGGGTACTTTAATGCCAACGAAGAGATAGAAGAGTTCTTAAGGGCGATAAGGTCGATAGCCTCGAAGTGAGTAGGATGCTTGTACTCGGAATAGAATCGTCCTGTGACGACACGGCCGCCGCTTTGGTGGAAGACGGGCGCAAGGTGCTATCCTCTGTAGTATCGTCACAGGAGGCGATACACGCCAGATACGGGGGCGTGGTCCCCGAGCTCGCCTCTCGCGCCCACATAGAGGCGATAGTCCCTGTCGTGGAAGGTGCGCTTTCCTCCGCGGGGGTATCCCTTGACGATATCGATGGGGTGGCGGTAACGCAGGGGCCGGGGCTCGTCGGCTCCATCCTTATAGGCCTTTCCTTCGCCAAGTCGCTCTCATATGTTCGAGGCCTTCCCCTTACCGGTGTAAACCACATCGAGGCGCATGCCCACGCGGCCTTTCTTATGGATAAGGGCGAAGATAAGGAGCCTCCGGCCTTCCCGTTCGTCGCGCTCATAGTCTCGGGCGGGCACACGACCCTTCTTTTATTCGAGGATTTCACAAGATACAGGATACTCGGCCAGACGCTCGACGATTCCGCGGGAGAGGCCCTTGACAAGGTCGCGAAGCTATTGGGGCTCGGCTATCCGGGCGGGGTCGCGATAGATGCCCTCTCAAGGGAGGGTTCAAGGGACGCGATAACGTTTCCCAGGCCGCTCCTCGGTAAAGGTAACCTTGACTTCAGCTTCAGCGGCTTGAAGACCGCGATGCTGACATATGTTAAAGGGCTTAAAGCTCTTCCCGTCGACGGGTTGCTTGCCGACCTCTCGGCGAGCTTCCAGGAGTCTGTCGTCGACGTCCTCGTGACAAAAGCCCTCTGGGCCGTCGAGGCCACCGGCGCGAGGAACCTCGTGGTGGCCGGAGGGGTTGCCTCCAACTCAAGGTTCAGGGAGAGCTTGCAGGCAATCGCCCTGGAAAAAGGCTTGAAGCTCTTTATACCGCCTCCGGGGTTCTGCACCGATAACGCCGCGATGGTCGCTTCCCTCGGGTACCGCCAGCTTGGCGCAGGGAAGCTGGCCGGGCTCGATCTCAACGCCAAGCCCACCTGGGAGGGTTTTTAGTGGGAATGGGGCCCAGGGATGAAAGAGCAGGGGTGCGCCCGAAGAAGCGGTTCGGCCAGCACTTCCTGACAGACAGGAATATAGTCAGGAAGATAGTCGAGGCCGCTGGTGTCGCTCCGGGCGACCATGTCCTCGAGATAGGCCCCGGCACAGGCATGCTCACGGCCGGGCTTATCGAGGCCGGGGCAAAGGTGCTTGCCATAGAGGTCGATCGAGAGCTTGCGGAAGGGCTCAAGGGAAGGTTCCAGCCGGATAGCTTCGAGGTTATGACCGTGGACGCGTTAAAGCTCTCGTACAGAGGGCTTGCCAGTGAGCGCAATGTAAAATACAAGCTGGTCGCGAACCTGCCCTACTACATATCAGGCCCGATACTCTCGAAGCTGCTGGAGGAACGGGAAGCCTTTTCGATAATGGTGCTCATGTTCCAGAAGGAGGTCGCAACACGCCTGGCCTCAGGGCCGGGGAGCCGCGACTACGGCATACTTTCTGTCATCGCCCAGGCCTTCACCGACGTCAAAAAGGAGTTCGACGTCCCAAGCCGCCTCTTCTTTCCCAAGCCAAAGGTTGACTCTTCAGTTTTAAGCTTCCGGGTGCTCGATGGGCCCAGGATAGCTCTTGACGACGAGGCCTTCTTTAAAAAGGTCGTGAGGGGCGCGTTCGGGAGCAGGCGCAAGATGCTCATCAACTCTTTGACTATCCCCGGCCTTGAAAAGAAGGAGATCGGGGAAGCTCTTCTTGAGGCCTCGATAGACCAGTCCAGGCGGGGAGAGACCTTAAACCTCAATGAATTCGGTAGGTTGGCCCATGCACTCTATTTAAGGAAAAAGGCGTAGGCAAAGGTGGGCGAGGCTTTATACATCCTTGACTTTTGGCAATGCCTGAGATAACTTGTTCCTGCTTAATCCTTAAAAAATAATGGAAAAATCAAGATACATAGCTATTGAAGGCCCCATTGGGGTCGGGAAATCAAGCCTTGTTGATCTGCTTGCCAGGGAGCTTGGCGGAAGGACCCTGATGGAGGCGGTCGACGACAACCCGTTCCTTCCAAGGTTCTACGGGGACATAAAGAAGTATGCCTTCCAGACCCAGCTCTTCTTTCTCCTCTCCCGCTACCAGCAGCAAAAGGAGATGTTCCAGCAGGAGCTTTTCAACACCTCTGTCGTCTCCGATTATCTCTTTGCCAAGGACAGGATATTCGCCTACTTGAACCTCGACGAGAACGAGCTATGCCTCTACGAGCAGGTCTACAGGCTCCTTGACACAAGGATACCCAAGCCGGACCTGGTGATATACCTTCAAGCCTCTACGGAGGTGCTCCTTGAAAGGATAGCCGGGAGGAATATCGACTACGAAAAGCATGTCAGGGAGGAGTACCTTGAGAGGCTTGTGGACGCATACAACAGGTACTTCTTCTATTACAGCGACACGCCTCTTCTGGTCGTCAACACGACCGAGATAGACTTCGTCAACAACCCCGACGACCTTTCAAGCCTCGTAAAGGAGATAAGGTCTATGAAGGGCGGCTCCCAGCATTACATACCTATCGCGTCAAGCTGAAAAAGCCCTGAAAACATGGATATTGTGCGGATGCCGGAATTGGTCTATAATAAATCTACCGGGGTCCCATGATTCCCGATGGGGCCATCCGACCTTCCGGTAAACGGAAGGTTTTTTAATTTAACAGGCATGAAATAAGTCCATCCGCGTCGTTGGTTTCAGAAGCTTCTACTACGGCGTACCAAAGAAGTACGCCTCATTCCTCGCTCCCCGATTTAATGGGGGCCTCGCATACGGTTTTTAGAGCAGCCTGAGTATAATTGGAGTGTTTGGCAAGGAATTAAAAAATGAAGAAGATCACAGCCGCGGAAATAGTGAAGATGAAGGAGGAGGGGAGGAAGGTCCCGGTATTGACGGCCTATGACTTCGCTACGGCGAGGGTATTGGACGAGGCCGGGGTCCCGGTCCTTCTCGTCGGCGATTCAGCCGGCATGGTCGAGGCCGGCTACGAGACGACCCTTCCGGTCACGGTAGACGAGATAATCTATCATACCAGGGCCGTGGTCCGTGGCAGGGTGAACGCGCTTGTCGTGAGCGACATGCCCTTTGGCTCGTACCAGACATCTACAGACGACGCCCGGAGGAATGCCGCGAGGATGGTAAAGGAAGGCGGCGCCGAGGCCGTGAAGCTCGAGGGCGGGAGGCGGACCGCCGGGGCGATAAGGGCGATAGTCGATATGGACGTGCCTGTAATGGGGCACGTAGGGCTTACCCCCCAGTCTGTCCACAGGATGGGGGGCTACAGGGTGCAGGGCAGGACAAAGACGGAGGCCGAGCTTATAATCGAGGACGCGCTCGCCATAGAAGAGGCCGGGGCCTTCTCGATAGTATTGGAGGGCATCCCGGCGAGCCTGGCGAAGGAGATAACCGGGAGGCTTTCCATACCGACGATAGGCATAGGGGCCGGGGCGCACTGCGACGGGCAGGTGCTCGTGGTAAACGACATGCTTGGGCTTACATCCGGGCAGAGGGTCCCCAAGTTCGTCAAGAGGTACGCTGACCTCCGAAACCTCATCTTCCTCGCTGCCACCGAATATATAAAGGACGTCGCAGAGGGCACTTTTCCTTCAAAGGAGCATTCGTATTAGGCGTTGATAAGGGTAATAAGTAAAGTAAGGGAGATGCAGGGGGCATCGGTCGCGGCGCGCGCAAGGGGGCAGGAGGTGGTCCTCGTGCCTACCATGGGCTTTCTCCACGACGGGCACAGGGAGCTACTGCGGCGCGGCAGGGCCCTTGGAGACCTCCTTGTCCTGAGTGTATTCGTCAACCCGGCGCAGTTCGGTCCGAAGGAGGACCTTGGGGCATACCCGAGGGACCTTGAAGGGGACCTCAAGATGGCCGCCGAGGAGGGTGTCGACATCGCCTTCGTGCCGACGGCCGGGGAGATGTACCCGGAGGGCTATCAGAGCTATGTGGACGTGGAGGAGCTCTCCCGGCACCTCTGCGGCGCCTCGAGGCCCGGACACTTCAGAGGGGTCGCAACCGTTGTTCTTAAGCTCCTGAATACGGTTCTTCCCCACAAGGCCGTTTTCGGCAGGAAGGACTTCCAGCAGCTTCGGGTCATAGAGCGGATGGTAGAGGACCTCGATATGCCTGTAGAGATAATCGGGGTGGAGACAGTGCGTGAAGGCGACGGGCTGGCGATGAGCTCGAGGAACTCGTACCTGAGCGCGGACGAAAGAAGGGCGGCTTCTGTCATCCCGGCGGCCCTCAAAGAGGCGAGGGAAGCGGCCGCGGGGGGGGAGAGGGACTGTCGCGTAATAGTCGAAAAGGTGAAAAAAATCATAGAGAAAGAGCGCCTGGCCGTGATAGACTATATAAAAGTCTCCAGCGGCGCAACACTTGAGGAGATCGACCGGATAGAAGGGGACGCTCTTCTTTTTCTGGCTGTGAAGATAGGCAGGGCAAGGCTCATAGACAACCTGAGACTTGCCTGAAGTAACCGAGGAGGGTTCTACCGAAATGCAGCGTGTCATGCTAAAAAGCAAGATACACAGGGGCACCGTCACAGACGCAAACCTCGACTATGAAGGTTCTGTGGCGATAGACGAGGCCCTTATGGAGGCCGCCGGCATATACGAGTTCGAGCAGGTCCAGATATACAATATCAAAAACGGCAACCGCCTCACCACCTATGCCATAAAGGGCGAGAGGGGGAGCGGGGTGATATCCATCAACGGCGCGGCCGCGCACCTGGCCGACAGGGGCGACCTGGTCATCATCGCGAGCTACTCGGTCCTCGAAGATGAGGAGGCGAGAAAGCACTCGCCTGTCCTCGTTTACGTGGACGCCGATAACTCGATAAAGAAGGTGGCCGCGGAGCTTTCGGCGCATCGCCTATGACAAAGATATTCAGAGGGTATTTCATAACAGGGCTACTCGTTGTGGTGCCCCTGTACTTCTCCATCTACGTCCTTACGATAATCGTCGGGTTCATGGACAGCATACTGAACCTGCTCCCCAGGATCGCTCACCCCGATACCTATCTTCCCATCCATATACCGGGCCTCGGCATAATCTTTACCGTCTTCTCGATATTTCTGGTAGGCGTTTTTACCACCAACCTCCTTGGGAAAAGGCTCCTTGCCGTCGCTGAAAAGATAATGTCCAAGGTACCGGTGGTCCGGATGGTATATAACGCCACAAAGCAGTTCATGGAGACCTTCTTTACCAAGGGCGCGCAGGGCTTCAGGAAGGTCGTGCTGATAGAGTTTCCCAGAAAAGGCATCTACTCCATGGGCTTCATGACGAGCAGGATAAGCGGGGGCGAGCTGAGGGAGAAGACCAGCGTGCCTTCCGTCTGCGTCTTTGTCCCGACTACGCCAAACCCTACGTCCGGATACTTCGCCGTGGTGCCTGAAACCGATATAATAGCGCTCGATATGAAGGTTGAGGACGCCTTCAAGGTCATAATGACGGGCGGGATGGTCATACCAAACAACGACGACTTCAAGCTCTACGTCAAGAACCCTGCCCACGGCGATCTGGTCGGCAAGTAGCAAGGCTGTATACTTAAAAATACCTGATCTCCAGAGATTCCCCTGTCCCCCCTCAACCGCCGGTTTTCTGCTTAAAAACGCGCAACTTTTCCTGTTGTTTTTCCCTCAGATTTGTTAAGATTCAATCTCTTCAGAATGCCCTTGTAGAGGCCTTGATGGAAAAGAAAGCACGTTCATACAAGTTTGAATCCCTCGATGAAATGTCCATAAATACCATAAGGTTTCTCGCGGTCGACGCCGTTGAGGCGGCCAACTCGGGGCACCCTGGAATGCCGATGGGAGACGCACCGATGGCCTACGTCCTCTGGAAGCATTTCTTGAGGCACAATCCCTCAAACCCGCAGTGGGCGGGCAGGGACAGGTTCATCCTCTCGGCAGGGCACGGCTCGATGCTCCTTTACGCCCTGCTGCACCTTGCCGGTTACCCGCTCCCAATCGAAGAGCTCAAAGGCTTCAGGCAGTGGGGGAGCCATACGCCGGGCCACCCTGAGCACGACCCAAAGATAGGGATAGAGACGACCACCGGGCCGCTCGGACAGGGCTTTGCCAACGGGGTCGGGATGGCGATGGCCCAGAGGTATCTCGGAGAGAGGTTCGGGAAACCGGGGTATCCGCTCTTCGATTACAATATCTACGCTGTCTGCAGTGACGGGGACCTCATGGAGGGCGTAAGTAACGAGGCCGCCTCAATCGCCGGGCACCTCAAGCTCGGCAATATCATATACCTTTACTCGGACAACAGGATAACGATAGAGGGCTCGACCGACATCTCTTTTTCGGAGGACGTCGGCAAGAGGTTCGAGGCATTGGGCTGGCACGTCCAGCACGTGGGCGGCAATGACCTCGACTCTATCGCCAGGGCGATAGAGTCCGCGAAGGAAGAGGCCGGAAGGCCGTCGATCATCATCGCGAGGACGATAATCGGCTTCGGAAGCCCCGGCAAGCAGGACACCGCGGAGGTCCACGGCGCGCCTCTCGGCACAGACGAGGTGAAGGCCACGAAGGAGAAGCTCGGCTGGCCGCTTGAGCCGACGTTCTTTGTCCCGGATGAGGTGCGGGAAGGATTTAAAAACGCGCTCTCCAGAGGAGAGGCGCTTGAGAAGGATTGGCTCTCCACGCTCGCCAGATACGAGCGGGAGTATCCTGAGGAGGGCCGCCAGGTACGGGCGATAATAGAGGGCAAGGCAGATAGGGGTTGGCTTAAGGAGCTTCCGGCCTTTACTGAAAAAGACGGGGCGATGGCCACGAGGAGCGCCTCCGGGAAGGTCCTTAACGCGATCGCGAAGAGCGCCCCGTTCCTTATAGGCGGCTCTGCCGACCTCGCGCCATCTACCAACACCATAATGAAGGGCATGGGAGATTTTCTGCCAACGGGGGCAGGCCGGAACCTCCACTTCGGTGTGCGTGAGCACGCCATGGGCTCCATCATGAACGGCATGGCCCTTACAAAGGGGGTGGTCCCTTATGGCGCTACCTTCCTTATATTCTCGGATTATATGAGGCCGCCTGTGAGGCTCGCCGCCCTCATGGGCCTTCAGGCGATATATGTCTTCACCCACGATTCCATCGGCCTTGGCGAGGACGGCCCGACGCACCAGCCCATAGAGCAGCTCGCGGCTTTAAGGTCTATCCACAACCTCACGGTCATAAGGCCGGCTGACGCGAACGAGGTCGCAGAGGCCTGGAAGGCGGCCCTTTTGAACGAAAGCGGCCCGACAGCGCTTATATTCACACGGCAGAACGTGCCGACGATCGACAGGACGAAGTACGCTTCAGCCGAAGGGCTTTTGAGGGGCGGCTATGTTCTCGCAGACCCGGCGGAGGGCAAGCCAGAGGTCATAATCATCGCCACCGGCTCTGAGGTGCAGCTCGCCCTTGGCGCCTTCGATGACCTCGCGGCCAGGGGCGTTAAGGCGCGGGTAGTGAACATGCCGAGCTGGGAGATATTCGATGCCCAAGAGGACTCTTACAGGCGGCAGGTGCTCCCGCCGGACATCGACGTAAGGGTCGCAGTAGAGGCCGCTTCCCCGATGGGGTGGCACAAGTACGTAGGCATGGACGGGGCAGTGATAGGCATAGAGCGTTTCGGCGCCTCGGCCCCGTACAAGGTCATCTTCGAGCAGTTCGGCCTTACGGTCGAGAACGTATCGGCAAAGGCGAGCGCCCTGCTCAACAGGAAAAAGGGCCTCTTCCTTGATAGGATCTGACATCCCTGCTATACTTAACGGCAGGCCGCTCCCCACGGCCTGCCTTGTATTTTGAAGCCAGCCGCGTGCGGCTGATTTTCCCAAGAGCCCATCTTAAATAGAGAGACCGTTCTTTTTCCGCCGGAAATCCCATCCGGCGTCCAGGAGTCCTTATGAACCCCTTGCTTGAACTTAAGAGGCTGGGCCAGAGCATATGGTATGACAACCTTAGGAAGACGCTTGTCACCTCCGGGGAACTCAAGCGCATGTCGGAGGAATATGCCGTAACGGGCGTGTCTTACAACCCGGGCGCCTTCGAGAAGGCCATCATCGGCACGACCGAGTACGACGAGGAGATCTTGAGGCTTATGGCTGTGGGTCTTCCTGACGAGGGCATACTGAAGAGGCTTGTTACAAAGGTGGCGAGGCTCGCCGCCGACGTGATGGCCGCTATATACAAAGATACCAGGGGGCTTGACGGCTTTGTATCCGTTGAGGCAGACCCAGGGCTTTCGACGGACGCTGCCTCGATGATACAGGAAGCCAGGCGCCTTTTTGATGCCGTGGAAAGGCATAACGTAATGGTCAAGGTGCCTGCCACAAGGGAGGGCCTGAAGGCGCTTGAGGCCCTGACCTTTGAGGGGCTCTGCGTCAATGTGACCCTCCTTTTCTCGGTCGAACGCTATGAAGAGGCGGCCTGGGCGTATATAAGAGGGCTTGAGAAGAGGCTCGCCGAAGGCATGCCGATCGACAACATATCGAGTGTGGCGAGCATGTTCGTGAGCAGGGTCGATTCGCTATTCGACAGGATCCTGGAGGAGAGGATATCGCGTTCCAGGTCAAATGACGAAAAGGCGAGGCTTAAGGGGCTGCTGGGCAGGGTTGCGGCAGCTAACGCGAAGGGCGCGTACATGAAGTTCCAGGAGGTATACTCCTCCGAGAGGTTCAGGAGATTGAAAGACGCCGGGGCCAGGCCGCAAAGGCTCCTTTGGGCGAGCATCGGCACGAAAAACCCGCGCTATCCTGATACCAAATATATAGAGGAGCTGGTGCAGGGGGGGACCGTCTCCGCCATGCCTATTCATACCCTTCTCGCTTTCTACGACCACGGGAAGGCCAGGCCCACGCTTACCGAAGACCTTGACGGAGCGCTCAAGGTCTTCTCTGAACTTGAGGCCCTTGGGATAGACTATCAGGCCGCCACCTTGAGGCTTGAAAAGGAAGGGGTGGCGGCGTATTCCGATTCGTATATGGCGATCCTCCGTGCGATAGCCGAGAAGAGGGAGGCCATTGGGATGAAGAAGGCCGCTCCGGTGAGATATTCCCTTAACGGGTTCGAGTCGGCTGTGGGAGAGGCGCTCGACGAGGTAGCCAATGAGAACTTTCTACCGCGCCTCTGGGCCAAGGACCCTACCCTGTGGAAGAGCGCCCCTGACGAGAAGAAGCTCATAAAAGACGCGCTCGGCTGGGTGGCCCTGACCCAGGTGATGGACGACCATGTGGGGGAGATAGAGGAGTTTGCCAGCGAGGTCAAGGAGGCTGGCTTCACTGACGTGGTACTGCTCGGCATGGGCGGCAGCAGCCTCGCCCCGCTTGTCTTCGCCGAGAGCTTTGGGCCCACACCCGGGTACCCGAAGCTCACGGTACTGGACTCTACCGACCCCGAGGCCCTGGGCGCTGTCGACAGGGCCATAGACCTGGCAAAGACCTTATTTATAGTGTCGAGCAAGTCCGGCTCTACCATAGAGCCGTTGAGCCTTTTCGAATTCTTCCACGCGAAGCTCTTGGCCATAAAGGGAGAGGCCGCCGGGAGGAACTTCATAGCGATAACAGACCCGGGGACAGCTCTCGAGGGCTTCTCAAGGAAGTTCAGGTTCAGGAAGCTTTTCACCAACCCCAGGGACATAGGCGGCAGGTTCTCCGCCCTTTCATACTTCGGGCTCGTGCCAGCGGCCTTGATGGGCGTTCAGGTCTCAAGGCTCCTCGATTATGCCTCACGCGTGCAGATGTCCCTGGACCCATGTGCCGCCGGTGATGAAAACCCTGTCCTCATGCTCGGGGCCGCCCTCGGCACCCTCGGCAGGCTCGGCAGGGACAAGCTGACCTTCTTCATCTCAAGCGGGATATCGAGCTTCGGCATGTGGATAGAGCAGCTGATAGCCGAGAGCACCGGCAAGGAGGGCAAAGGGCTCGTTCCGGTAGTGGGCGAGCCCCTGGGCGCGCCGGCTGACTATGGCCATGACAGGGTCTTCATATCTATCACGCTCGGGGATGAGGATGAAAAGCTCGCCAAGGCGATGAAGTCCTTTGCAGGGGCAGGCCACCCTGTCATAGACTTGAGGCTCGCGGACGCCTACGAGCTCGGTGGCGAGTTCTTGAGGTGGGAGGCCGCAACCGCCGTAGCTGGACAGATACTCGGGATAAACCCGTTCGACCAGCCTGACGTGGAGCTTGCGAAAAAGCTGACTATTGCAAGGCTCAGCGGCATCGGAAAGCCTGGCGCGCTCAAGCCCCCCGGTGTCGGGGCCGAGTCAAACGGCTTCGGGGTCTACTTCGGAAGGCAGACCTTCGAGATGCTGCATCCCGCCGACAACGACGTGAAAAAGATGCTCAGGGACTTCCTGGGCCTCGTAAGGGAAGGCGACTATATCGGCCTGCTGGCCTATTACAACCCCGTTGACAGGGGGTTCGAAGCCGAGTTCACCGAGCTTAGGAAGGCGCTGAGGGATTCTACCGGCGCCGCAACACAGTTCGGGTTCGGCCCCAGGTACCTCCATTCAACGGGGCAGCTCCACAAGGGCGGGCCGAAGAACGGCTTATTTATCATACTCTGCCATGCGCCAAGGGAGGACTTCAAGGTGCCGGGAAGCCCCTTCAGCTTCTCCGACCTCGAGCTTTCACAGGCATACGGGGACATGGAGGCGCTCGACTCAAAGGGCTTGAGGGTCGTGCTCGTAGGCTTGAAGGACCCCTCTATCGATTCTCTGAAGGATTTTGAGCGCCTCATTAAATCCGAAATCTCGTAACGGCCGGAGGGAAGATGGATATAGGGATAATAGGCCTGGGGCGCATGGGCCTCAACATGGCCAGGCGGCTTGTTCGCGGCGGGCACAGGGTGGCTGGATACAACAGGACCGCCCAGGCCACCAAAGACGCTGAGGCCGAAGGCATAGAGGGGGCGTATTCGCTTGCCGGGCTTGTTGAAAAACTTGAGGCCCCGCGAGTCATCTGGCTCATGCTGCCAGCCGGGAGCGCGGTAGACCTGACGATAGAAGCCTTAAAGCCCCTTCTCTCAAAGGACGATATACTGGTGGACGGGGGCAACAGCTACTATAAAGACGATTTGAGGCGTTTTGACGACCTTAAGAAGCTCGGCATAAGCTATGTCGACGCGGGGGTAAGCGGCGGCATCTGGGGGCTTGAGAACGGCTATTGCACGATGGTCGGGGGCGAAAGGGGCTCGTTTGAACGGATCGAGCCGCTCATCAAAACACTCGCGCCGCCCGAAGGCTATCTCTACTGCGGCCCCGCCGGAGCTGGGCATTTCACCAAGATGGTCCATAACGGGATAGAGTACGGGATGATGGAGGCGTATGCCGAGGGCTTCGAGCTCATAAAAGCCTCCCCGTACGGGGAAGGGATAAAAAATTCCGAGCTTGCCCGCCTCTGGAACCGGGGGAGCGTCATAAGGTCATGGCTCCTTGAGCTCCTTGAGGGGCCGTTCAGCAGGGATGAGGGGCTTTCCTCGGTCATAGGCTACGTTGAGGACTCAGGAGAAGGCAGGTGGATGGTCAGGGAAGCGGTAGATATGGGGGTAGCGATGCCGGTCATAACCGAGGCGCTCATGAGGAGGTTCCGTTCACGGCAGGAGGAGCCTTTCGCCGAAAAGGTGCTCGCGGCCTTGAGGCAGGAGTTCGGGGGGCACAGCGTCCGGCGCTCAGGCGTAAAGAGTTGACGCGTTTCGTTATTAAGATATGTCGCAGCACGATTTTTTTAAAGCAAAGCCCCTCCATTGAGGGGCTTTGCTTTACGTCCAGCGACAATATCATTCCGAAGGGATACGCAAGATGCGGGAGAATACGGACCATACGATACGCATAGGCAAGGTCGCAGAGACCGGCCAGCCATGCGAAGAGATCTCGCCTGACCCATGCGCCCTGGTCATATTCGGGGCCTCCGGCGACCTCACAAGGAAGAAGCTCATGCCGGCCCTCTTCTTCCTCTTCAAGAACAAGCTGCTTTCGAAGAACTTCTTCATCCTGGGGCTGGCACGGACCGTGATGGACGATCTCTCATTCAGGGCCGATATGGAGAAGGCGGTAAAGAAGGCCGGCAACTACGACCCCGCGGTCTGGTCCGAGTTCGCTGAAAGGCTCTTTTACATCACGACCGGGTATGAGAAAGAAGGCTTCGCTGCCGCGAAAAAGCTGGTCGAGGAGAAGGGGAAAGAGTACGCCACCCGCGGCAACAGGATATTCTATCTCGCGACACCCCCTTCGGCCTATGAAGATATCCTGGAGGCCGCGGCCTCTTCCGGCCTTGCCTCGGATAGCGAAGGCTGGACCAGGGTCGTCATAGAGAAGCCCTACGGCAGGGACCTTGAGAGCGCGCGCAAGCTCGAAGCGGCGGTGAGCCGCCGTTTCAGGGAGGAGCAGGTCTTCAGGATAGACCATTACCTCGGCAAGGACACGGTGCAGAACATAATGATGTTCAGGTTCGCCAACTCCATATTCGAGCCGATATGGAGCAGGCACTTCATCGACCACGTCCAGATAACCGTCTCTGAGACTATCGGCATAGAGAAGAGGGCGGCCTTCTACGAGGAGGCAGGGGTGCTCCGCGACATCTTCCAGAACCACATGCTGCAGGTGCTCTCTTTCATAGCCATGGAGCCGCCTTCTGTATACGAATCCGAACTTGTGAGGAACGAGAGGGTAAAGGTCTTGAGGGCGCTCAGGCCGCTTGAAGACTTGAAGGAGGACCTTGTCCTGGGCCAGTATGTCGAAGGCGAGTTTGACGGCAGGCACGCCAGGGGCTATACAGAAGAGGAAGGGGTGGCAAGGGATTCCGCGGTGCCGACATTCGCCGCCATGAGGGCATATATCGACAACTGGAGGTGGCAGGGCGTGCCATTCTACCTCCGGTCCGGGAAAAGGCTCAAGAGCCGCTTTACCCAGATAACCATACAGTTCAAGAAGGTGCCGCACCTCATGTTCGGGAACGTCCTCTCCGAGGAGATCGGCCCTAACGCCCTCATAATGAGGATTCAGCCAGACGAGAGGATACAGCTCAGCTTCAACGCCAAGAACCCCGGCTCAAGGGTCTGCCTCCGTGACGTCGTCATGGACTTCCCGTACCTGGCGGGCTACGAGGGGCTTGTGCTCGACGCCTATGAAAGGGTGCTGATGGACTGTATGACGGGGGACAAGATGCTCTTCGTGCGTAGCGACGGCATGGAACTGAGCTGGAAATGGCTCGCCCCGGCGCTTGAGTACTCCGAGCGCGCCGACCCCGGCAGGCCAGACCTTTATCTCTACAGGGCGGGCAGCCACGGCCCCATAGAGGCCGAGAGGTTCATGGCTCAAGACGGCAGGTCATGGGTCAACTATGACAAATGAGAAGTTGATACTGGCCGGGGATATCGGCGGCACAAAGACCTATCTGGCCCTCTTTACCATCAGGGAACATGTGCTCGAGCTTGCGCGCGAAGCCTCCTTCTCGAATGCGCGCTACAACGGGCCGGAGGCTATCTTCCGGGAATTCTTCTCCGGCAATGGGGTTTGTATGGTCGAGGCGGCGGCCCTGGGTGTAGCGTGCCCTGTCGTCGGGAACCGCTGCGCCCTTACCAACCTCGACTGGGTGGTTGACGGCGAGGGGCTTAAAAAGGCCTTTGGGATCAAAAGGCTCGTCCTTGTAAACGACCTGGCCGCTATCGGCTGGGGCGTTGGCCTCCTTGGAGATAGTGATATCCATATCCTTCAGGAAGGGAGCCCGCTGCCTGGGAACGCCGCGCTCTTAGCCGCGGGCACCGGCCTTGGCGAGGCCATGCTATTCTGGGACGGGGGCGCGCATACGCCTTCGGCCTCTGAGGGCGGGCATACGGACTTCGCCCCGAGGAACGCCGCCGAAGTAGAGCTTCTGAATTTTCTTATCGCGAAGTACGGCCACGTGAGCTATGAGAGGATAGTCTCAGGCCCGGGGCTTGAAAACATCTACGAGTTCGTTAAGGCAAGCGGCGGAAGGCCTGAGCCCGAGTACCTTGGAAAGAGGTTTGCCTCCGAAGGTGTTGCCCCGGCGGTATCTGACGAGGCGATAAACGGAACGGATGAGAACTGCAGGACGGCCATCGATATATTCGTTACAATATACGGCGCCGAGGCCGGGAACCTCGCGTTAAAGACGCTTTCGACCGCAGGGGTATATGTCGGGGGCGGGATAGCGCCCAAGATACTGAAGGCGATGGAGGCGGGGGAATTCCTCTTCGCCTTCAGGGACAAGGGCAGGTACAGGGAGCTTATGTCAAAGATCCCTGTCAAGGTCATCCTGAACGACAGGGCCGGGCTCATTGGCGCGGCCAACCTTGCCGCTACCCTTGTCGACGGCCAAAGGGCAAGGAGAATAATAATGACCGGCGGCCTGGGATAAAGCGGATTATGAGACGGGGCCTTCTGATATATGATGGCAGAGATGAGCTTGCCATGGGCGCGGCAGCTTTTTTTATCGACTCCTGCCGGAACGCGATAAGTGAAAAAGGTCTTTTTACCGTCGTCCTTTCAGGCGGAAATACGCCGATAGGGCTCTACAAGCTCCTTGCTTCCGGGGATTTCGGTGGCACAGTCGATTGGAGGGCGGTGCACCTTTTCTGGGGTGATGAAAGGTCTGTCCCCCCTGAAAGCGCGGAGAGTAACTTCAATACCGTCCGTCGGAGCCTCATCTCCAAAATAGATATCCCGCCCGGCAATATCCATCGCATAAAAGGCGAGCTTCCCCCGGAAGAGGCGGCCTCTGCCTATGAAAAGAGCATACGGGACTTCTTCGGCCTCTCGTCAGGCGAACTGCCCAGGTTTGATCTGGTGCTCCTCGGCATGGGCGCCGATGGGCATACCCTTTCGATATTCCCGGGGACAGAGGCCGCCTGTAATCAGGAAAAGCTCGCGGCGGCGAATTATGTCGACAAGCTCAAGGCCTGGAGGATAACCCTCACGCTAAGGGCCATAACAGACGCGGTGATGACCCTTTTCCTGGTCTCTGGAAGGGAGAAGGCAGAGGCCCTTAAAGAGGTCCTTGTTGACGGGGAAGGGAAGTATCCGGCATCCGCCGTAACGGGGCGAAAGCTCCTGTGGCTTGTCGATAAAGAGGCGGCCTTGTTGATGGGGGAGTGAAGAAAAAAAGGGGCGAAGTATTTACTTCGCCCCTACTTTTGTGTGGCACTTGATGCAGTCGTAAAGCGGAAAGGCCCTCTGGCTGTTATGGCAGTTCGGAGAGCCGCAGAACTTGCCGTCCATGTTCATCTTCATCGACATGTTATTGGCCCCGCGCTTGTCCTTGAATATCTTCGGGTGGCACTCAGAGCATTTGTAGAGCTTATCGTGCAGCGCATGCGGGTATACTACGGGTCCCACACCTGCCTTCCTCATGCTTTTCACTTTCGAGTCAAGCCTGATATCCCCGATCGGAGCCGCCCCGGCGGCAGCCGGGACGGTAAGCATCAGCATGAGAGCTATCAGGCCGTTGCGCATAGGCTATTTCGAGGCAGCCTTCTTGGGGGTTGAATGGCACCTGTTGCAGTCGGTAAGCGGGAAGGCGACCTTGCCGTGGCACCTTCCGCACCACTCGCCCTGCACGATGCCGACCATGGTCATCTCGTTAGAGCCTTTGGCCGGCACGAATATCTGCGGATGGCATACGTCGCACTTGAGCCAGTAAGTGTGCATCTCGTGCGGATATATTACGTCGTTGACGAAGTCTCCCTTGGCAGTTATGACGACGTCCATCTTAAGAGGCGGGATCTCTTCTTCCTCCGGGTCGAGCGAGGCCTTGGGGCTTATTATGTTCTCCCTTACGAGCCTGGCCCAGTCTACGAGGCCGTACCTGTCCTTGGGGAGGCCTGAGGCTGAGATGGCCTGCGGGTGCCAACCCATACCCGCCTTGTAAGCCACGCTGGCGGGCTTGCCCGGGTCTCCCGTGCCGGCCGGTCTTCCTGCGCTGTCGAGATATATAACGCTTGATGGGTCTTTAGGGTCGATCCCGCTGGTAGAGCTCTCCTTTTTCGACGGGGTAGCCTGTGCCTGGTTAGCGCCCTGCTGCTTCTTCTGCGCCGCGACGGCCGGGCCGCCAACGGTGTAACCGACAGCCACAACAAGCGAGCACAGGAGAGCAGCCTTCAATTTCCTGAATGAAGATGCTTTCATCTCTATTCTCCTTTTAGTCGGTAATCTTTTTGGCTGGGGCGGCATCACCCTTGTAAGAGTGGCACCTGTCGCAGTAAAGCGGTTCCCACGCTACGAGCCCGTTGTGGCATTTACCGCAGAAGTCACCGTTCATTATGGACGCCATGTTGATGTCGTTGGCGCCCTTCTTGAGGATGAATATGTCCTCATGGCAGACCTTGCATTTGAACCTGATCCTGTGAAACCAGTGGGGGAAGACGACCGGGTCCACGCCTGCTTTTTGCATGCTCTCTGACTTGCTGTTCAGGACGATGTCCCCGTATTCCGCGTGGCCGGTCCTGGCGGCTACCAGCCCCGCGGCGATACCAATACAAGCCAGGAGGAGAATCCAGAAGCCAGTTCTCTTCATCGATTTGCCTCCTTTATGTGGTGTTGCCTGTGATTCGATTTGTCGTAAAACGGATGTTGCATTATAGCCTTGGGTACATACGTACTGTCAAGACAAAAATTGTCTTTCCTGCGTCCACGCGCTTTGAAAAAAACAGCTCTTTATGATATAAAAACAGGTCGATTCCGTACGTCGGGGCGGCATGCGATATTCCCCTTGTCTTCTGGCTTGATGCAATTTTAATATATCTGCTGTATAATTGTCCGAAAAAGTTTTTTTACAACAGCATACGGAGGTACTTGATTTGCTCGAGAAAATGGGTAGCTGGAGAAGGAGTTCCTTTTGCGGGGAGCATACGCCCGCCGATATAGGGAAAAAGACCTGCCTCATGGGATGGGTCCAGAGGAGGAGGGACCACGGCGGCCTTATATTTATAGACTTAAGGGACAGGGCCGGCGTCGTCCAGCTTGTCTTCAGCCCGGACAGCCCCAATAACGTCCATGATAAGGCCCACGGCATAAGAAACGAGTTCGTGCTCGCGGTCCAGGGCCTTGTAAGGAAGCGCCCGGAGGGGACGGAGAACCCGAACCTTTCTACGGGGCTGGTAGAGATCGAGGTCCATGAGCTAAGGGTGCTGAACGACTCCGAATCGCTCCCTTTCATGATAGAGGACGACACCGACGTTGCCGAGACGACGAGGCTTACGTACAGGTACCTTGACTTAAGGAGGCCGTCCCTCCAGAAAAAGCTGATGCTCAGGCACAAGGTCGCGATGGCGACGAGGAACTACCTCGCGGAGAACGGCTTTATAGAGGTAGAGACCCCGGTGCTTACGAAGAGCACCCCTGAGGGCGCAAGGGACTTCCTCGTCCCGAGCAGGCTTAACCCCGGACATTTCTTCGCGCTGCCGCAGTCGCCGCAGCTCTTTAAGCAGATCCTTATGGTATCAGGCTTCGACAGGTACTTCCAGATAGTGAAGTGCTTCAGGGACGAGGACCTGAGGGCAGACCGCCAGCCGGAGTTCACTCAGATAGACGCGGAGATGAGCTTTGTCGACAGGGAGGACGTCATCACTGTCATGGAAGGGCTAGTAGTGCGCATATTCAGGGAGAACGGGGTCGAGGTAAACCCGCCCTTCCCCAGGCTCACCTACGCCGAGGCCGTCGGCAGGTTCGGGGTTGATAACCCTGACGTAAGGTTCGGCCTTGAGCTTAACGACCTTACCGCCCTCCTCTCCGGCTCTGGCTTCAAGGTATTCGCGGATACGGCCGCGAAAGGCGGCGTCATAAAGGCGCTTTGCGTCAAGGGGGGAGCCTCTTTTTCAAGGAAGGACCTCGACGACCTCACCGAGTTCGCCGTCTCCTTCGGCGCAAAGGGGCTCGCGTGGGTAAAGATAACCGACGAGGGGTGGCAGTCTCCGATAGCTAAGTTCCTGACAGACGCAGAGAAGGAAGGGATAGCGAAGGGCACCGGGGCCGACAAAGGCGACCTGCTTCTCTTTGGCGCTGACAGGGCCGCGACAGCAAATACGGTATTGGGAAGGCTCAGGCTCAACGTCGGCGGAAGGCTCGGGCTCATCCCCAAAGAGGGCTTGAACTTTGTCTGGGTGACTGATTTCCCGATGTTCGAGTACGACGAGGCCGACAAGAGGCACGTAGCCGTCCACCATCCCTTTACCGCGCCCATGGACGAGGACCTCGACAAGATAGAGAGCGAGCCGCTGAAGGTCAGGGCAAAGGCATACGACCTGGTCTTGAACGGCAGCGAGATAGGCGGCGGGTCGATAAGGATACACAGGAGCGACGTGCAGGCCCTGGTCTTTGAGATGCTCGGCATACATAAAGAGGAGGCGCAGGCAAGGTTCGGCTTCCTCCTTGACGCGTTGAAGTTCGGCACCCCGCCCCACGGCGGCATTGCCTTCGGCCTGGACAGGGTGATGTCCATAATGACCGGGTCAGATTCCATACGCGACGTCATAGCCTTCCCCAAGACCCAGAAGGGGACGGACCTCATGACCGACGCGCCCTCTGGTGTCGACCAGAAGCAGCTGGATGATCTCTTCATAAGGGTGGCGAAGAAGCAGCCGGACAAGATAGGGGCTTAAGGCTTCGCCGGACGGGTAAATAAATATCCAGACTGGCTCAGGTAAAAAAACCTGGGCCAGTTTTTTTGCAGCGGCCGGCCCCCATTGGTCGAGTTTGCTGATATACTTAAGCGAATTTTTTGATAACACATCCCAGGAGGAGATATGTCTAAACCTGAAAAATTCCTTTATGTTTGCGTTCACGAGCGGCCTCAGGGGCACCCGAGGGGCTCATGCGGCCAGAAGGGCAGCAGGGAGGTAGTGATGGCCCTGGCAACGGAGTGCGACAAGCAGGGCGCCTTCGGCAGGGCGAGCCTTGTGCAGACCGCCTGCATGGGCCTGTGCAATGAGGGGCCGATGGCAGCCGTCTTCCCGGATAACGTCTTTTACAGGGACCTGACCCCGGCAGACGCCCCCACGTTAGTCAAGGAGCACCTGCTCGAAGGAAAGGCATTATCAAAGAAGGTGATCCCGGACAGGGATTGGTAGGATTTGCCCTGCGGGTAGGGTATGAAAAAGGGGCTACGGCAAACCGTAGCCCCTTTTCATTTGTCAGCACTTAATGTCTCACAATGGGACCTGAAATCCCTTGCCTTACAGGCGAAGACTTCCAGTGCGTCTAATGAGATTTTCAAGCTTACGTCCTATGCCAGGCTGAAAGCGCGATATCAAATGGAAAGCGATGGATATTCCTGGTTCCCCTCTTTCCTAAAGAGGGGAACCAGGGGAGATTATCTAATCCCCCTTAGTCCCCCTTTAGAAAAGGGGGAGATTTCAGTTTCGTAGGGTGCGCTGTGCGCACCAGTTAGTTAGATTCCTATTCCTTCACGTACCCTATCATCAGCGCCCCTATGGCGAGGAAAAGAAGGTCGGGAAAGACGGCTGCTACGACAGGCGGGACCATCTGCGCCTGGCCCAATGACCTCGTCAGGGCAAAGACCCCCCAGTAACTGAAGGCTATCACGATGCTGAGGCCCACTCCCGCCGCTATGCCGCTGTGCCTGCCGGTCTTCAGGGCGAACGGTATGCCCACGAGCACCATGATGAAGTTGACGAGCGGGAAGGTGAGCTTGTCCCAGAGGTCTATTTTGTATTTCGTCGCTTCGTAGCCCTCTTTCTCAAGTTCTTTCACGTAGGCCCGGAGGTCCGCGAAGCTCAGGTTCTGCTGAAAATTCTCCATGTTCACAAGCTCTTCAGGTTCTACCACACCGCTCAAGACGTATTCGGCGCGCTCTTCCCGCGCCGCTTCAGCCCCCTCCGTGAAGGCCCAGGCGGTGGCGCCTTCGGCCACCCATTGCTCCCCCGTCCACGCGGCTGACTTTGCCTGGACCCTGCCGCTTAAGCTGAAGGGCTTCCCGATTATGAAATAGGTTATCCCGTAGAGCCGGTCATTGGCGAAGTCCACGTGCTTTACATTCAGGATGCCTTCGTTTGTCTTGACCCAGAGCCCTTCCCTGCCGAAGGTGCCCCCATGCTCGCCGAACCACTTATTCCTGAACGAGTCGGCCTTTTTAAGCGCCGCCGGCGCGACATATTCGTTCATGAGGATGACCGCGAGGCTTATCGCGAGCCCGGCGGCAAGGAGCGGATATACCGCCTTCAGGAGTTTTACGCCACCGGCCTTCATGGCGGTTATCTCCCCGTGCTTTGAAAGCAGCCCCAAAGACAGGAGCGAAGCAACGAGGGCCGCAATCGGGGACACCTGGCCTATTATGAAAGGCACCTTGTAGAGGAAGAAGCTGAAGGCGGCAAAGAAGGGGACATCATGCTTTATGAGGTTGTCCATGTTCTCGAAGAGGTCGACGGTTATGAAAAGGACGAGGAAGCCTGCCCCGGCTATGGCGAGGAGCTTAAGGAACTCCGAGAGCATGTACCGTTGGAGTATCTTCATTGCCTCTTTCCCTTCCCGCGGAGCATTCCATCAAAGGGGTTGGCCGTCCTGTCGGCAGCGGCCCGCGTGAATATGAAAAGCCCACCTGCCAGAAAGAATATGTCAGATGCCCAGACCGCGAGTACCGGGCTTATCGAGCCGTTCTCTCCTATGGCCTCAAAGGCGGTGGAAAGGATGTAGTATACGAGGACGACCCCGATGGACAGAGAGAATCCGGTGAACCTCGCCGCGCGGATCCTCTGGATGCCGAGCGGTATGCCGATGAGCCCGAAGACGAAGACGGAGGCCGGGAGGGCGAACCTCTTGTGCAGGTCTATTACATAAGGAGAGGTGTCCTTGCCCTGGGACTCAACCAGGGTTATCTTTTTTTTCAGCTCGCCGACGTAAAGCTCCCTGTTATGCCTGTTCTCCCCTGAGGTGGGCTGGCCTGTGAGGCCGAGCTCGAGGGTATATGAGGCGAAATCGGCTATGTGGTACGTCCCGTTTGCCTCCGTTTTCCTGTGTATGGCCCCATTGTAGAGCTTAAGATAGACGGTGAAGCGTTCGGTTGCGGGCGAGAAGACCCCCCTGTCGGCGAAAAAGACGTTAAGCTCCTTCTTGTCGCCGGCCTCCGAGATGAATATGCCTTCCATCTCTCCGGTCTTCAGGTTTATCTTGTCAACGTAGAGCACGACGCCTTTGAACTTGTCGTAGAAGGTCTTTTCTTCAAGGCCGGATATGAACTTCTCCTTCGACGCCTCGAAGACGAGGTTTTTGAGGTTCAGGTTGCCCCAGGGGAAAAGATAAAGGGTCACGGCCAGGGTCGCCGCGTAGACCGGTATGGCGAAATAGAGGACCGGCCGGGCCAGGGTAAAGAGCCCCAGCCCGGAGGCCTTCATGGCGGTAATCTCGCTGTCCGAGCTGAGCCTTGTAAAGGCCGCGAGCACCCCTATCAGAAACGAGATGGGCAAGGTATATATAAGGAATGACGGCAGGACCGAGAGTAGAAATAAGAATATGAACCTGCCGCCAACCCCCTGCGTGACCAAAAGCTCGATGAGCCTTATCGACTTGGTAAGGAGGGCCGTGGAGGTGAGGATGGCGAGGCTCAGAAGAAATGGCGCGCCTATCTCCCTCAATATGTAGCGGCTTAGGGTCCCGGGCATGGTGTCAATAATACAATAAAAGCGCCTTGCGGACAATCTGTTAGAGGGTATCAGCCGTTTTTTGTTAAAGAAAACAGCCTGCTCACCCGAAATAAAAATAACAGTTTTCTCCGCGCGCTCTCCGGCGTGTCGCGCTCTACCGGCTCTCCTCCGGGGGCGGAATAATTGACAATGCGGCTGATTCAGGTTATTTAAACCGCGATACAGTCCCCGGACAGGGGCAAAGAGCGGACATGCTCACTCTTTTGTGGTTCAGGAGCGATACTTTTGGATTTAAGACGCAGGGACAAGATAAAGTCGGAGTTCAAAAAGGCAGAGGAACATCTGAACGCGGCAGAGTTGCTCCACAAGCACGCCCTTTTCACCCCTTCAGTGACCATGTGCTATTATTCATCTATCCACGCCGCCACAGCCGCTTTCCTTACGGTGGGCGCCAACCCTCACAGGGAGAAGTTTTTGAGCTTTACCAACGCGGTCAAGAAGTTCAGCTCCAAGATCGACCCGTTCCTGGAAAGGTTCTACAGCTCTCAGGAAGCATGGGGCCTCAACACCGCCATGGAGTATACAGAGAACGAATCGCTCCTGCGAGTCTATCAGACCAGGGATTTTATGCTCGAGGTCAAAGACTTCCTGAGGAGGACCGTGAGGAGCTGAAGGCTTTTATCCCTTGTTAATCTGTCCGCGAGCTGAGTAACCGGTCTGAAAACACAAAAAAAACAGTAAGGACAATGGCCAGCATAAATACGCGAGAAATATTGGCGAGACTCAGGTCCCTCCGTAAGGAGATGGCTCTCAGGCAGGAACATCTCGCTGGCCGCCTTGGGGTGGACAGGTCCACCTACGTCCGCAAGGAACGCGGCGCGATACCCATTACCACAGATGAATGGCTGAAGCTCGCGAAGGCGCTCCGCGCCGACCCGTCCTATTTTTTCCGGTCTTCCACGAAGCCCGCCGCAGAGGAAGGCGGCCTCGCGTTGAGGGAGCGTCTGCTGCTCAAGTTTTACCGCGCGCTTAAGATAAAGGAGCAAAACGACATGGTCCTGACCGTGTACCTTAAGTTCAAGGGCATAAGGAGAAAGGCGGTTCAGGACGCCCTAAGGATGCTCAGGGAGGCTTGATTTTTTCACTTGTACGCGGTGATTTTGCCTGGATTTTGGGTTTGACAAGCCAGATTCCTTGTGATATTTTGTCTGGTCTGAATTTGGCCCACCGGGTACGAGCCGCTAGCTCAGTTGGTAGAGCATCTGCCTTTTAAGCAGGTGGCCCCGGGTTCGAGTCCCGGGCGGCTCACCATTTAAAACCAAATAATGTCCCCATCGTCTAGAGGCCAAGGACACCGCCCTTTCACGGCGGCGACCAGGGTTCGAATCCCTGTGGGGACGCCAATCAAAAAGTAGCCGTACTTCCGGAGTATTTCTCGTAATACAAAGGAATTACGGCTTTTTTATTACCCCGGCGCGGCTGGTATAAGGTGGTATAAACCGGTATAAATCGGTATAGGATGAATGGCCCCGCACTCGGGGCACCTCAGGGGCGTCTCCCAAGGGTAGCTCTTTCCAAGCGCAAATAATTCTTTTACCTCTACTGAAAAATATAGTACCAAAGAAATGTTGTTGGAGAGGATAACCGCCGGAGAGACCCTTTGCCAAAAGACCTCCAGGTCATCCTCTTTTTTTTATTCAAGCTATTCTGAGAAAGATTCTTCTTATATCAAAGGATTGTTAGAAAAAGGAAGGAATTTAGGACAAGATAATCTGAGGCGTTACAGTATATTCTCTGTCGACCACCATCGCGAGGCGTTCCTCGAAGTTAATCTGGCAGGGGACAGGCTAAGCTGCTTCCTATATTGAGCTTGCAAGGCAGTAGCGTCATGTCATGGGCTTTCCAGTTAAGGGTTTGTTGGGGGACATATCTTAACCGGAAGACTACTTAAAGAGCATTCAACCGTAAAACGCTTTTAGCGGCCATCTCAAATAAGTCCCAGTGTAAGAGATTTGATTCCTTAGAGCATCAATCTGATAAACCCCCGATTACCACAAGCCGTTGAAATTTATAAAGCTTGTTAATGGCATTGGTGATCCGCTGACTATCATCTTAGAGCCATGCCCTTTGGCAGGCGACACAGAACCCTTTGATGTCACGTCATTTTATGAAAAATAAATGCAATGTAGAAAAATTAACTTGACATTTAGCTGCAATTCAAATATAAGCAATAAATATAAAATTAAATCAAATATAAAAGGCCAATGATAGGCTTTTTTCGGGTGATGGAGCCCTTGCTGGAATCTGTTTATTTTTCCTGTAAGGGTTCTTTTTTTTTGGAACAAATAATTAAAACCTCATGATTCATTCGACGTTAAGCGCGTGAATAGCAATTCTGTAAGCGCCATCCAAGATTATCAACCAAGGAGGACAAAAATTGGTTTATCAGTTCTATTTTCTTTAAATAATAAAAATTAAAAGGAGGGCTTTTTTATGGCGCGGGTGAGCAGTATATTCCTATTTCTGGCCATGGCTGTATGGCTGCTGTACCCTGCCGCTGCCGCGGCTACCGACCCGATGCTCTCGGGGGCTGAGTCGGTTGTCGCGTCGGATGTCCTTGACCAGAGGCGTCCGAAAGTGGCTTTCGACGGTTCGAGGTACCTGGTGGTCTGGGAGGACAACAGGAGCGGCGCATTTGAGATATGGGGCCGTTTCTATGCCCGGTCCGGCGTCCCGGACGGCTCCGAGTTCATCATCACCGGCACAAGTAACGCAACTGACAGCAGGCCCGAGTTGAGCTTCAATGGCACCAGGTACCTTGTGACATGGGGCGATATGAGCGGCGCGGGCGGGACCGAGACTGATATATACGGCCGGTTTGTTGAGACGGATGGGACTGTTGGGGCAGCTTTCGCTATATGCACCGCGGCAGGCTTCCAGCAGAAATCTTATATCGAGACCGATGGCTCCAATTTCCTTGTTGTATGGATGGACGGGAGAGACCAGGGCAATAATCGTTTTGATGTCTACGGACGGTTTGTCTCGGCCTCTGGCGTATTGGGCCCCGAGACGGGGATAGCCGTCGGGGTCGGCTCAGCGGAACGCCCTGAGATAAAGTTTAACGGTACGAGGTACCTTGTCGTATGGAATGACTCACGCGACCCTTTCAACTTTGGCGTTGACAATTTCAGCTTTAACATATGGGGACGCACCATCGATAGCTCAGGCAACCTCGGCGGCGAGATAGTCATATCCGGAGCGACGGGAGAACAGACGCATCCGCATGTGGACTTCGACGGCACGAACTACCTCGTCGTATGGAGGGACTTCAGGAACGACCCTTCAGGCATTCAGGCGGAGATATATGGGCAGAGGTTGAATTCGATAGACCAGGTAACCCCCTTGCTTAACGGTGGCGAGGTCGCCATAAGCACGGCCCCAGCCTCGGACAAGTATCCGCATAGCCTTATCTATAACCGTGACAAGAGGTACTTCCTCGTATATTCCAGTGGTTTTAATAATAATACCACCACCGGCAATGTCTACGGCAGGTTCTTAAAGCAGGCCGGCGATGCTTACGGCCCTGAGATAGTCGTAAGCCAGGATCCCTCCCGGAGGGCGCGCGCGGCCTTTGACGGAGAGAACTTCCTTGTGGTCTGGGCAGCGCTTGGGAGCGATGATGATGTCCACGCCCAGCTCGTAAAGGATGTCGTAAGCATAACAACCGCGAGCCTGCCAGACGGCGCGGCAGGCGCGGCGTATAGCGCGTCGCTTTCCGCCACAGGTGGCGTCGAGCCCTATACATGGGGGTTCGACCCTTCCAATCCGGGGACGCTTCCTCCCGGGCTCAGCCTCAGCTCCAGCGGCGTGCTCTCAGGGACACCCACCGTGGCCGGCACATATACATTCAGGCCGCGCGTCTATGACAGCTACTTCTCCTATATCTCCAAAGACTATACGGTGACGATAAATAGCGGGACTGTCACCAATGTCAATGTAACGCTCTCTTTTCCGCCGAATGAGCCCGGCTTCACAACTGACGGCCTCAACCCTGACACAGGTGATCCGGCGACTGTCTTCGAGTTCAAGGTCGTCTACACCTCGGCCAATAATACGCCGCCTCAGTATATGAATGTCTGCATAGACAACCAGTGCTGGCCTATGTGGGATGACGGATGGATCTCCGGAGTGAGCGGCTCAGGTGCGCGTAAGCCAGGGCTTCTTTTCGACGGGCAATATTCCAACGGAGAGCAGTATGTCTGGCGCGGTTCATTGACCGTTGGTACGCACACCTATAAGTTCAGGGCCTTTGACGGCGCGGAATACGGGAAGCTCCCATACTCCGGCTCTTTATCTGGCCCGACCGTCTCATCAGCCCCTCCTGCGGATGTGACACCGCCCCAGACGCAGTGGAACGTCAGTTACGACAACTCCAGCCCTCCCAATAAGGTACTGAGGCTGGGCGCGGCCGATGAGGATGTCAGCAACCCAGGCACCTATTCCATCAATACCGTGCGGGAGATAAACTACAGCATAGACGGGGGAGCCCTGGTTACCGTCCCCGGAGCTGAAGCCTTCATAACCTTCTCAAACGAAGGCTCATACGATGTGTCTTACTACGCGGTAGACACCTCAGGGAATGCGGAGAGCGCCCAGCAGGTAAACGTAACACTTGACCGCACCCCCCCTGTCATCACGGCGGTGGACGGCTCTATTACGTTGCCACAAGGGGCTTTATACGCTGATTGGCACGATCTGCTTCAGTTCGTGTCTGCTACCGACAACCTTTCCGGCGTACAGCTGCTATACCCGAGCCTAAGCCAGTTCTACCCGGGATTTTACCCTTATCTGGCCTGGGTCGCCGTCGACTTTGAGAGCAACACCGCCGTGGAACATAATAACATAACGATAAACACCCAATCCACGGTCTACGGCCTTCAGCTCGCAGGCGGCACAACAGCGCAGATATCCGTGAACGGCCAGACGCTTTCGAATGTAAGCGCTACCACGGCTGGACCGCCGCCCCCCGGGGTATTGTTCCCGGTGGGGGCCATATCATACAGCGTGACATCGCCGTCCGGCGGGCAGGTGACGACGACATTTACATTCACGCCGGCCATCTCTGGCCCGATAGACCTGTACAAGGTAAACGGAGGTGGGCAAATTACGCCTCTGCCACCATCTGATTGGACGGCGTCAACAGTGGGCTCTTCCACTGTCATCACCTTGACGCTTGCCGACAACGGGCCATATGACCTGGACCCCGCTCTGGGTATGATAGAAGACCCTGTGGCTGTCGGGATAATAGTGAACGCTCCTCCTGTTGCCTCGGTTGGCTCTGACCGGAACGTCTTCACCGGCGAGACGATTGCATTCGATGGCGCCGGCTCCTCAGACCCTGAGGGCGCGTCGCTTTCCTATTCATGGGCGATTGACTCTGCCCCGTCTGGAAGCGCGGCTGTCCTTTCTGGCGCGGATACCGTCTCGCCTACCCTTGTACCCGATGTCGATGGGCAGTACATCGTTTCTCTCGTCGTAAACGACGGGGTGATCTCGAGCGCCCCTGACACGGTCCTTGTGAACGCCACGATGAACATGCCGCCGGTAGTTACGCTTTCGGCCTCGACCCTCACCGGCGTCGCCCCGGTCACTGTCTCCTTTGACGCTTCTGGCAGTTACGACCCAGAAGGCGGCGCGCTATCCTACTCATGGGATTTCGGCGACCCATCAAGCGGGCCTGAGAATACCTCGACCGGGGAGAGCACAGTCCACACATACGCCACGGCTGGTTCCTACTCCGCGGTCGTAAAGATAAAGGATGCGTTCGGAAACATCGAGAGCGCCTCGGTCGTGGTTGAGGTAACCGCGCCGAACATGCCGCCTTCGGTAAGCCCGATAGGCAGCCCGGCAAGCGGAACCATCCCGCTCGTCGTCAACTTCCAGTCTAACGCGAGCGACCCGGAGGGCGGCGCGTTATCCTACTCGTGGGAGTTCGGCGATGGCGCGACATCATCTGAGGCCGACCCTATGCATGTATATTATGTCCCTGGGGCATATCAGGCAAGGGTCACGGTATCTGACGGAGAGCATAGCGTGACTGGTACGGTTACAGTAAGCGTTGATTCGGCTCTCAGCATAAATGTCACGGACGCCAAGGCCGACCTCGGAGGAAGGGGCAATGTCATAGGCAAGCTCAATATCAAAGCCTCCTACGACTACCGTGGGACGCTTGTCCCGTCTGACGTCATACGGGTCGTCTTCGGCGGCATTACCGAGTTCGAAGGGACCTTCGGCAACTTTACGGCCTCTGAGGATGAACCAGGGGTCTACGAAAGGAAGGATGACAATCTTCATGTGAAGATCGATACCTCGTCAGGTATGATAAAACTGACGAGGCATAAGACGGTGCTCTCTTCGATAGACAACTCTAACGGTGTGGAGGTGGCCATTACCTTTGGCTACTCTACCGGTGTCGACCGCATCTTTATGGAGGAGAAGAGGAACAGCGGGAGGCTTGAGGAGTTGACCTATAAAGAGCACTACTAAGGAAGTGGAATAAGGTTTTTCGGAGGACCAACCAGGCGCCCATGAAATGGGGCGCCTGGTTTTTTTTGAGTCTGAAAGTTCGACTGCCTGAGCCTGCCTTCAATCCTGCTGAGTATTTTGATCTTCCCCCGAAAAAATGGACACACAGTTAAGCTACATCCGAATCCCTGTGGGGACGCCAAGAAAATCAAAGGTGTTACAGCGAAAGCTGTAACACCTTTATTATTTTGCCTGTGCCTGTCAGGCGCATTGTATCTATGGCCGGTTAGATTATGGAATGTAAGGGGAAGTCAGGATGTTAAGGGGAAAAAATGGGGTGGACGAGGGGATTCGAACCCCCAACCCCCGGAGTCACAGTCCAGTGCTCTAACCGTTGAGCCACGTCCACCATAGGTCGGTAATATCTTCTGTATAACAAATTTTTTTAACATATGCGTCATCTGCTGTCAATACAAATGCACCCTGAGAAAGAGGGCGCGCCACCTTCGATAGCCGCTTCCTGCCCGGTTTCATGTCGCGCGATTTTCAGCCTTGAATTTGCCTGTTGAATTAGTATTTAATCATCTTCTGGTCGAATTCCCCGCAGCTTACCGCGCCTGCATTTGACCCCTCCCTCATATCCACTCCCGTTAAGGGAGGGGAGGTTTGGAGATATCCATCAGCTTGCTGTGGAGAGGTTCGTAAACGCTATGACCGATACCCGAACAGACCAGCTCTTTACCGCCCTGAAAAGAGGCGCTGTCGTGCTTACGGCAAACCTGAGGCTTGCGCGCCACCTGAGGTCTGATTACGACAGGACAATGGCCGCCTCCGGGCTTCTTTCCTGGCCCACGCCCGAAGTGCTGCCCCTTTCAGCGTGGGCCGCGTCCGTCTGGGAAGAATATGGTGATAAGCCCGTCCTCGGGGGCGCGGCCTCTTTAGCCTTGTGGGAAAAGGTTATCACAACAGATTCAGGGCAGGCGTGGCCGGGGGGTGTGGCCAGGAGCGCCTATGAGGCGTATGGCCTGCTGAAGGAGTACGGGATAAGGCTCCCGGAGGAGCTTTATCTTACAGAGGAGGCGAGGGCGCTAAAGAGGTGGGCTTACGCTTATGATAGCGAGCTTGGAACGCTTGGCTTCATCGACCTATCAGAGGTCTCTGCCAGGGTGAAGGTCATTATCGATAAAGGGGCTGAGCTCCCGACGGAGGCGGTCTTCGCTGGTTTTGACGAGATGAGCCCCGCTACATCGGCCATTATCTCTGCCCTCAAGGCGAGGGGGGTGGATGTATGGTCGTGGCCAGGCGATGGAGATGAAGGCGCCTGGGCTGCCGCCAGGGTAAGGGTGAGGCCTTTTGCCGACGAGACAGAAGAGGTCGTCCAGGCCGCGAGGTGGGCGAGAAAGACCCTGGAGCCCGGCATGAAGATAGGCTTCATAGTGCCTGAGCTTGAAAGGTACAGGGAGTTGATCTTAAGGGAGTTCTCTGCCGAATTAAATCCCTCTTCGGTCATCCCCGGGGCGGTTGTGCGAGAGGTCTTTAACATCTCTTTGGGCAGGCCGCTTGCCGATGAGCCGCTTGTAAGGACCGCGCTCGATATACTCTCCATTGGCGAAGGCGACATCGATATGGAAAGGCTGAGCCAGCTCCTGCGCTCGCCGTATTTCGCGGCCGGGGAGGCCACAGCGCTTGCGAGGCTCGATTACATGCTCAAGGAAGATAACAGGATGGCCTTGAGCATAAAGGAGCTTAGAGACCTTTTTAAAAGGACCGGGAATACGCCGTTCGAGAAGAGGGCGGACGCATGGGTAAGGTGGCTCAGGGGGGCGAGGACAAAAGAGCTTCCTGCTGACTGGGCCAGGTCATTTACAGACCTCCTCGGCAAGGTGGGCTGGCTTTCAGGGATAAAGCTCACGGGAAAGGAGTTCCAGGCGCACAAGGCATGGAACTCGTGCCTTGAAAGGTTCGCGGGCCTGGGCGATATACTGGGCAGGGTCACAAGGACGGAGGCCCAATCCGCCCTTCAGACTATCGCGCGAGAGACGATCCACCAGCCAGAGACCCCTGAATGCAATATCCAGGTGCTGGGCCTCCTTGAATCCACCGGCATTTCATTCGACAGGCTCTGGATAATGGGCTGCCATGACCTGTCGCTGCCGTCCAGCCCCTCGCCAAACCCGTTTATACCTGTATGGCTCCAGAAAGAACGGAGGCTCCCCCGCTCATCGAGCGAGCGCGAGCTTGAGTTCGCCGCCGCCGCCGTAAAAAGACTCCTTCAAAGCGCGCCGGAAGTAGAGGTAAGCTACCCCAGGGTAACCGATGAGAGGGAGCGGAGCTGCAGCCATTTTTTCAGCCCCTTCCAGGTGGTCGAAGAGAAGATAGCCGCCTCAGCGAGGCTTTTAGAGGGCGTGCGGCAGGGCGCGATGGAAGAAGCGCCGGAAGATAAACAGATCCCGGTGGCGGCAGAAGAGAAGGCGGAGATAAAAGGGGGCACGTCGATACTCAAGAACCAGTCGATGTGCCCGTTCAGGGCCTTTGCCATAAACAGGCTCAACGCTACCCCGGTCCCCGCTACGATGCTTGGCCTTAAGCCCGAGACGAGGGGCACCATAATACACGCAGCGCTAAAGCTGTTCTGGGAGAAGGTCGAGGACTCCGCGAAGCTCAGGGAGCTTGAAGGCTCCGGCAGGCTCGATACCTATTTGGAAGAGCTTGCCTCAAAGGCGCTTGAGGAGGCCAGCGTGCCTCCGCCGCTCTCTAAGCGCTTTATCGAGCTTGAGAAAAGAAGGCTCGTCTCGGTCCTTCAGGGCTGGATAGCGATCGAGCTTTCAAGGGAGGTGGGCTTCAGGGTAAAGGCGCTTGAGGCTCAGAAGGAAATAGAGATAGGCGGACTGAAGATAAACGGCAGGGTGGACAGGGTCGATGAGCTTGAAGGCGGGGGCGAGGCGATAATCGACTACAAAAGTGGCAGCCCTGACAGGTACGACTGGCTCTCGCGGCGACCGAGGGAGCCGCAGATACTTATCTACAGCTCTACAGGCGGCTTCAACGCGGTCTCCTTCGCGAGGCTGGTGCCAGGCGAGTGCAGGTTCGTAGGCATCTCAAAGGATAACGCACTGCCAGGCATAAAGCCTTATGAAGATGACAAGGAATTTAAGAAGAAGGCAGAGGAAAGTGATTGGGATGGGCTGATGGAGTCATGGGCCGGCGCGCTGGAATCGCTCGCAAAGGATTTCATGGAGGGCAAAGCCCAGGCAGACCCGGACGGCGGGGTGACGGGCAGCACAAGCGCCTGCAGGTACTGTGAGCTTAAAGCTCTTTGCAGGATAACCGAAAGGGGCTTCCATTCGGGCGGGGAAGACGAAGGGGGCGCGGATGAATAGCGACGCTTCCGCAAGAGAGCGCGCGCTGGATGTGTCCGCTTCTTTCGCGGTGCAGGCCCCGGCCGGCTCAGGGAAGACAGAGCTCCTCATGCAGAGGTTTCTCAAGCTCCTCTCTATCGTCGAGAAGCCGGAGCAGATACTCGCCCTGACGTTTACGAGGAAGGCCGCCGGGCAGATGCACTCCCGCATCATCGCCGCCATAGGTAAGGCCGCCCAGGGCTTTGAGGCAGACAAGCCCCATGAGAGGAAGACCATCGAGCTTGCGGCGGCGGCGCTTGAAAGGGACGCCGTTATGGGCTGGCGCCTCCTGGAGAACCCCGGCAGGCTGAAGGTCCAGACCATCGATTCCTTCTCATCGACCCTGGCAAGGCAGATGCCGCTTCTCTCCGGCCTTGGGAGCTATACCGTAACCGAAGAGCCGCTGGAGTTCTACCTGGCGGCGGCAGAGGCAACTGTCGCCCTCGTAGAGGACGATGGGGCTGGCGGAGAGGCTGTAAGAAGGGCCCTCGCTCACATGGACAACTCGGTCAAGGGCCTCACCGAAAGGCTCGTGATGATGCTCGGCAGAAGGGACCAGTGGCTGAGGCACGTAACAAGGAGCTCTACAGACAGAGAGCTTAAGGCCATGCTCGAAGGCTCGCTCAAAAGGCTTGTCGAATCAGAGCTTGAGTCTATCGAGGCGGCCTTTCCTCCTCCGGCTGTCAGCAGCCTTTTGAGGTGCGCAAGATTCGCGGCCTCGAATATCAATAAAGACAAGAGCGCTATCTTGAACCTCGCGTCTATTGCCCGCATGCCGACGAAAAAGGCCGAGGAGCTGCCTTTATGGAAGGGTATAGCTGAGCTGCTGCTTACCAAGGAAGGCGGGTTACGCAAGCCCGGCGGCGTGAAAGCCACGAACGGCTTCCCCAGCGGGGACGCGGGGGATAGATCGGTCAAGGATGAGTTCAAGGGACTGCTTTCATCACTTGAGGGCGATGACCGCCTCGTAGATGCGTTAGGAAGGGCGCGGAAACTTCCGAGCCCGGTCTTCGACGAAGAGGAATGGGAGACGCTCCTTGCCCTCGTGCGCCTTTTGCCCATAGCCGACGGAAAGCTCAATGAGGCCTTCACTCAGTCAGGCTCCGTCGATTTCCAGGCGATAGCCCTTGCGGCGTTAAGGTCGCTTGGCACAGCGGACGAGCCGACGGACCTCATGCTCTCGCTCGATCTCCGTATCCAGCATATACTCGTAGACGAGTATCAGGACACCTCTCAGACACAGCTCGCGCTCCTGGAGGCCCTTACAAGGGGCTGGACAGCCGGGGACGGCAGGACCCTTTTCGTGGTCGGCGACCCGATGCAGTCTATATATCTTTTCAGGGAGGCGGAGGTAGGCCTCTTCCTTGAGGCGAGGCTAAAGGGCATCGGTACGGTAGGTCTTACCCCGCTGACGCTTTCAAGGAACTTCAGGTCCCAGGAGAAGATCGTCTCCTGGGTGAACGGGACCTTGAGCGGCGCGTTCCCGGACAGGGAAGAGACCTTTACAGGCTCGGTCACCTACGCGCCTTCGACCGCTGTGAAAGAGGCGATAGATGGCAGGGGGGTCGAGATAAGGCTCCTTGCGAAGGACGACCTCTTCGAGGCGGGGCAGGTATTATCTATCCTTGAAAATATCCCTTCGGGCGAGACCGCCGCGGTGCTTTGCAGGTCGAGGTCTCACGTCGACAGTATCGTCGGCGCGCTCACGAGGGAAGGCATCCCGTTCAGGGCAAGGGATATAGACCCGCTCTTCGACAGGACGGTGATACAGGACCTGCTCGCGCTCCTCAAGGCCCTTGACCACCCGTTTGACAGGGTGGCCTGGCTCGCCTGCCTGAGGGCTCCATGGTGCGGGCTCGGCCTGGGCGACCTCTTCAACCTCTGTTATCTCGACAAGGCGTCCCCGGTAATGGAGCTTATGCGGGATGAGAGAAGGCTATCTGCCATTCCAGAAGACGGGAGGGTAAGGCTTGAAAGGTTCAGGGAGGGGATGGAGGAGGCCAGGGAGGTCTGGGGCAGGAGGCCGCCCTCAGAGGTATTAAGGGGGCTCTGGATAGCTATCGGCGGGCCAGCGTGCGTTGACGGCTCCGGGATGCGGGACGCCGAAGAGTTCCTGGGCCTTGTCGGGTCTATCGAAGAGCCCGGCGGAGTATCTATAGAGGGGCTCGAGGCACGGACGTTCCGCCTCTTCGCCGGAGGGGGCGTCGAGGATGCCGCCGTCGATATAATGACCATCCACAAGGCAAAGGGCCTCGAGTTCGATAACGTCATCATCCCCGGCCTCGGAAAGAAGCCGAGGCATGAGGAGAGGCGGCTCCTTGTATGGATGGAAAAGGAGGACGACCTTCTCCTTGCCCCTGTCGAGAAGAAAGGTTCAAAGGACGGAGGGGATATCTACAATTACCTCTTCGACATACACAAGAAGAAGGCCGTCCTCGAGGAGACCCGTCTGTTATACGTAGCAGCCACCAGGGCTAAAAAGTCGCTCTACCTCATCGGCCACGTAGACGAAAAAGAGGACGGGACATTAAGTATGGCGCCAAGGTCTTTCCTGTCGCAGATAAAGCATGCCCTCAATAAAGAGATGCTGCTGGACGGGCAGGATGGCGGGGAGCGCTCAGAGCCAGGACGCGCCGGAAGGAGGCTCGGCGCCTCATGGGCGCTGCCGGAGGCGGCCCCGCCGGTTATCGTCGAGAGCGCCGAGAGGCTTATCGAAGGAGAGCCTGAGTTCTACTGGGCTGGCGAGGCCATACGCCACCTTGGTACCGTGGTGCACAGGTACTTCTGCAGGATAGCGAGGGAAGGGGTCAGCTCCTGGGATAGATTGCGGTTAAGGGGAGAGCAAGGCAGGATAGCAAGGATGCTCCGCTCGCTCGGGCTGGGCAAGGCCGAAGCCGCCGGTTACGCGGCAGAGGGCGTAAAGACGATAGTAAAGGCCCTTGAAGATGAAAAAGGGCGCTGGATACTCTCGGAGCACGATGAGGCCGCAACAGAGCTGCCTCTTACTGCTGTGCTCGGAGGCGAGATAGTCCATATCGTTATCGACAGGACCTTTGTCGACTCCGGCGGGGTCCGCTGGGTCATCGACTATAAGACCGGGACGCATGAAGGCGGCTCCCTTGAGGAGTTCCTCGCCAGCGAGCGGGAAAGGTACAGGGGGCAGCTTGAAAAGTACGCTCTGGCGCTCGCGATAGGCGGAGAAAAAAGGGAGATAAGAAAGGGGCTCTATTATCCGGCCCATCGCGCGTGGGTAGAGGTGAGTTGAAATCTCCGGGGCTTTAACAGGAGCCTGATTAAAATCAGTGTTTTTTTAGCAAACTGTATAAAAAGGCCGCCTTTCAGGGCGGCCTTTTTATCAGCAGGATTGTAATGATCTCAGCAGTTTACGACCAGCTGGTGCTTCAGGTCTTCAGACCTCAGGTACGCGCCAAGGGATTTGTCCATATTGCCGATATGGTTTACGAACCAGTCGACTATGCGTCTCTGTACCTTTAAGACCAGCGAGAGCCTGGCGCCTGAGTCCAGCTCGGAGCGGAGCATGGAGATCTCTTGAGCGAGCTTCCTGTGCTCGGCCATATGCGATTTTCTGCCTGAGTAGCCGCTTCGTTCCATCGCGGACTCCTCGGAGTTGAAGTGCCTGGCGAGGTAGCTTTCCACGAAATCATAGACCGCGTCGACATCCGCCCTCTCCCTGCCGTATTCGAGGGCCGCCATTAGCTTGCCGAACCTGTCAAGCATCTCCCTGTGTTGCTTTTCCTGCCACCAGACCCCGGTTGATAACTGCTCTTTCCATATAAGTGCCATGCCAGGCCTCCTTCTTCGTCTCTGAGCTACCCGTTATTCCTTATCGGGAAGGCGCGTGTTTAACTTTAGGGGAAAAATAAAAATTTTCCATAATGCAACTATTTGAGATACAAGAGGTTTTAATGCGGCTGAGCGCTTGCGCCGCCTATCCCTGCCCGCTTGACAACCGGTAAGGTTACATAGTACGCTTTTCAATGGCGGTAAATACCTCAAAACCGGTCAGATGCCATGATACTTAAGAGGTGGGTCCCCTTCCTTGCGCTTTTCCTTGCCCTTTTAGTTACCGTCTTTATATGGCGGGAGCTTTCAAGGTCTCAGCAGGCCGCCTTTGCCAGCCAGATATCGATAAAATCAGCGGCTATAAAAGATGATATAAAGGATAATGTCGCCTTCAGGGTGCGCTCCCTTTCAAGGGCGGTAAAAAGATGGGAGTACAATGGCAAGCCGGACCTCCGTGGATGGAAGATGGACGCGCGGTCGCTGGAAGGGGACCCGGGATACAAGTACATAGTCTGGGCAGGCCCGGATAAAAAAGCCATCGTACTGGCCGGGCTCCCGGACAGGTCGGCTGAGCAGGCGATAGACGCCTCCTTCCCGGAGCTCTTCAGGATAAAGTCGCCTTTCGTCTCCGGGCCGGTAGCCCTTGAAGGCGCAAGGCTGGGGTTCATAGCCTATGCCCCCATGTATGCCGGAGGCAGCTTCATGGGCGTGCTGGCCGAGGTCTTTGACTCGCAGGAGCTTATTGGCGACATACTTTCAAAGAGCAGGCACGAGCTCGGCCTTTACTCCATATCCGTTACCGGCGACGGCGTGGAGCTTTACCGGAGCGGGCCTGAACCGGCTCTTGAGTGGGCGCAAAGGCTTCCGTTAAAGGTCTTCGGCTCGGATTGGACCCTCTCGGTGGCTCCCGGGCAAAATCTTGCCGCTTCTTCCATCTCGGCGTTGCCGGCCATTGTGCTTGTAATGGGCGCTCTGAGCTCCATCCTCTTCTCGTCTCTTATCTACTCCGCCCAGTCCGCAAGCTTGAGGGGAAGGGGGCGGGAGACGGCGAACGCGATGCTGAGGGCTGAGATAGAGGAGCGGGCATGGGCTGAGGGCGAGCGCGCCAGAAGCGAAGATAAGTTCAGGGCCCTTGTCGAGACATCTTATGACCTTGTATGGGAGACGGACGAGAACGCGGTATATACTTACGTAAGCCCGCGGGTAAAACAGATGCTTGGTTATGAGCAACATGAGGTGCTTGGAAGGCCGTTCTGGGACTTCATGCTTCCTGACGAGGCGGAAAGGGTCAGGGAGGAGTTTGCCCGCGTATCCGCCGCAAGGCAGCCATTAAGCCTCCTTGAGAACGTGAACTTGAGCAAGGACGGAAGATGCATAGTCCTGGAGACCAGCGGCGCGCCGGTATTCGATTCAAAGGGGGCCTTCCTCGGATACAGGGGCATTGACAGGGACGTCACGGGAAAAAAGCTCGCGGAAGAGGCCTTGAGGAGGAGCGAGGCGAGCCTCGCCAACGCGCAAAGGATCGCGCGCATAGGCAGCTGGGACTGGGACATAGAGAAAGACGAACTGATATGGTCGGATGAGGCATACAGGATATTCGGCCTCGACCCGAGCGGGTTCGGCGCCACTTACGAGGCCTTTCTGGGCTGCGTCCACCCGGAGGACAGGCCCATGGTCCACAAATGCGTGACCGAGTCCCTGACCCTTAAAAAGCCATACTCCATAGAGCACAGGTTGGTGCTGCCGGACGGGACGGAAAAGTACGTGCACGAGCACGGAGAGGTCGCCTTCCGCAGGGAGGGCAGGCCCGTGAGGATGTCAGGGACCATACAGGACATAACTGAAAGGAAGACGACCGAGGAGCAGCTTAAGCTCTACAGGGAGCACCTGAAAGAGCTTGTCGATGAGAGGACGGCAGAGCTTAAGCAGCTCAACCGGAAGCTGGCCTTCGAGGTGGATATACGGAAGCAGGCTGAAGACGCCGTAAGCAGCATGAACGACGCCCTTGAGAAGAGGGCGGCGGAGCTCGAAAGGGTCAATAAGGAGCTGGAGGCGTTCACCTACTCGGCCTCCCATGACCTCCAGGAGCCCCTGAGGGTCATATCCGGGTACGTACAGCTCCTGTCGCGAAGGTACAAAGGCAGGCTTGATTCGGAGGCCGACGAGTTCATAGGCTTCGCGGTCGACGGTGTGGCGCGCATGCAGCGGCTCATAGCAGACCTGCTCCGTTATTCAAGGGTCGGGAAGATCATGGCGCAGCAGCCGGTGGACTGCTCCGCCGCGCTCGGCAGGGCGATGTCAAACCTGGGCGCGCTCTTGAGCGAGAGCGGGGCGGTAGTGCGCGCCGATGGGCTGCCCACCATAATGGCGGACGAATCACAGATAGACCAGCTCTTCATGAACCTCCTTTCCAACGCCGTCAAGTACCGGGGGGATAACCAGCCACTTATAACGATAGCGGTTGAAAGGCTGGGGCGGCAGTGGCGCTTCTCGATTACCGACAACGGGATAGGCATAGACCCGAAGTACTCGGAAAGGATCTTCGAGCTCTTCCAGCGGCTGCATGGAAACACGGGCCTGCCGGGCACCGGGCTGGGCCTTTCCATTTGCAAGAAGGTCGTGGAGAACCACGGCGGAAGGATATGGGTGGAGTCGATGCCAGGGGCCGGCTCTACTTTCTACTTCACCATGCCTGGCGAGGAGGCGGCAAGTGCATAAGGGGGGGCGAGGCCCGATAGAGATACTCATGGTGGAGGACAACCCCCATGACGTCAGGTTTACGATAGAGGCGTTCAAGGACGCCAGGGTCCATAACAAGATGCATGTGGCTTCCGACGGGGAAGAGGCCATCGAGTACCTGAGGAGGAAGGGGAGGCATTCCAGGGCGCGAAGACCTGACCTCGTCCTGCTGGACTTGAACCTGCCTAAAAAGAACGGCAGGGAGGTGCTCGAAGAGATAAAGTGCGACCCTGAGTTAAGGAAGATACCCGTGCTGGTCCTTTCTACCTCCGAGGACGAGATGGACATCAAGCGGGCCTATGACCTGCACGTGAACGCCTATATACACAAGCCGGTGGATCTGGACCAGTTCATAAAAGTCGCGAAGGCCGTCGAGGACTTCTGGTTTTCCGTGGCAAAGCTGCCGCCGAGGTAGGCGATGGAAAAGATACCGTTCATAAAAATACTGCTGGTGGAGGATAACCCCGCTGACGCGAGGCTTCTGCGTGAGCTTCTGGCAGAATCAGGGTTGAAGGAGCGGTTCGCCATCGACGCGGCGGGGAGCTTGAAGGAGGCCCTCGCGTGCCTTTGTGCCGGGGGCTTCGACGTGGTGCTCCTCGATCTCATGCTGCCGGATACTACAGGGCTCGATACCTTTACCGCGTTGCACAGGTCGTACCCGGCTATCCCGGTGGTGCTCCTGACAGGCCTGTCTGATGAGACCCTGGCGGCGCGCGCCGTGAGGGAGGGGGCGCAGGACTACCTAGTAAAAGGGCAGGCCGCACCGGGCGTATTGGCCCGCTCGATAGTATACGCCATCGAACGGAACGCGGCCGAGAGGGCGGGGAGGGCGGCGATGAGGGCGATGCCCGGCGAGAGGACCCTGTGCCCGGAGATGGTCGGGACGAGTACCGCGTTAAACGAGGTGAAGTCCCTTATCTCGACGGTGGCGAGGACATCAAACACCTCGGTCCTCATAACAGGCGAGACAGGCACCGGCAAGGAGCTTGTTGCAAACGCCATCCACTACTCAAGCAGCAGGAAGGACGGCCCCTTAATAAAGCTCAATTGCAGCGCCATACCGGAGGCCCTCATGGAAGCCGAGATGTTCGGCTATGAAAAAGGGGCCTTCACCGACGCGCGCCAGACGAAAAAGGGGCTCTTTGAACTGGCTGACGGCGGGACGATCTTCCTTGACGAGATCGGCGACATGGACATAAGGCTTCAGCCCAAGCTCCTGCAGATACTCGAGAACAGGACCTTGAGAAAGCTCGGCGGGGTCCAGGACATGAGGGTCGACGTGAGGGTCATCGCGGCCACCAACGTGGACTTGAGCGCGAGGGTGCGCGAGAAGAGGTTCAGGGAGGACCTCTTTTACAGGCTCAACGTAATGGTCATAGAGCTGCCGCCATTGAGGGAGCGCAAGGAGGACATCCTCCCTATCGCCAGATACTTCATGAAAGAGAACGGGTCATCGTTGGATGGCGGCGGCCCCGGCTTGCTCGCTCCGGGGAGTATCGATATCCTCCTTGACCATGACTGGCCGGGCAATATCAGGGAGCTTAAGAACATAATAGAGAGGGCGAGGATACTGGCAGGCCCGGATGACATACGTCCGGCGCACATCCATCTCGACGGGGCCTCACAGACCCAGCGCCTCCACGCGCCAGGGCCCGTCCATGCCCCTGAGTATCCGGCGGATATCTCCCTTGAGGAGCTTGAGAAGGCCCATATAAAGAGGGTCCTCGAAAAGACAGAGGGCAATATCACACACGCCGCGCGCATACTCGGCATCTCGCGCCTGACCCTCAGGGAAAAGGCGAAAAAATACGCCCTTAAAGAGAATTGACAGCCTTGTAAAAGACTTTCCGATAAAAAACTTACCACCCCGGTAAAATTCTTATCAGATAGCTGGTAAATAACTTACCGGCTATGCCCCCAGAAATCCCCTAAATAATCCCAATATCAGAAATTTTCAGCTTGGCACGTACGTTGCTTTTAATTCATTTCGTTAGCGGCGACTGTCAAAGGCTTTTCCATCTCTTTGAAGGCGCTATAAACGAAAAATCCTGGAAAGAGGCATTTGTAATGGACAAAGGGGGGAATATAAGGGTCCTTGTGATCGATGATGAGGAGACGATGCTGGAGGTCTGCTCCGAGGTGCTGGAGAGCGCGGGATATAGCGTGCGGCGTTCTTACGGGGGGCAGGAGGCGCTTGGGCTGCTCATCGACGAAGACTGGGACGTGGTCCTCACCGACGTGCATATGCCGGGGCTTGGCGGCGTCGACCTCTTTAAGGAGACCATCGCAAGGAAGAAGGAGATGCGTGGCAGGTTCCTTTTCATGACCGGGGATAAGAGGGCGATAGAGACCGTAAGCTCGATGGACTCGAACTTCATCAAAAAGCCTTTCAGGGTGAAGGACCTCTTGTCGGCTGTCGAATCCATAATCCCTAACGAGCGCTCGACCCCCAGGAAAGAAGCGAGGGTCAAGGTGGCCGGATGCGGGGTCGTAGTCGAAGCCGGCGGCGAGCAGGTGGTGAGCGCTGTCACAGAGGACTTCTCAAGGCAAGGTATGAGGATAAGATATTCCGGGAGTCCTATCGAGCCAGGCTCAGTCCTGGGGCTTCGCCTTTCGGCCTTGTGCCTGAGCCTTGTAAAACAGGCAAAGGTGGTCTGGTCCCGGGAGGATGGCAGCCAGGGGGCCTCGTCTGGGCTTTTGTTCACCATGCCCCTGCCGGATTCCGTTATAGCTGACCTGGCTGTGCAGGGCCTTTATTTTTGATAAGCCGGAGTCTTTCGGTAAATTTGTCAAGCGGTACGATACGGAGGAGGAGTCATGATGAGGCAGGGTTTGAGAAAACAGAGTAGCGAGGCTTTAGGAGGCTTTGCAGGCCGGACGGCCTGGGAGCCGTATGGCGAGGCGAAGCCGGACGCTACGGAGGCTGGGGTACAGGATGGAGGCGCAGAGCACTCCTGTAGCTCTATAAACATCTATTTCAGGGAGATAAAGAGGTTCAAGCTCCTCAACTCCGTTGAGGAAAGGTCCCTTGCCGGAAGGATAGCCATTGGAGACGCCGAGGCAAGGAAACAGATGATAGAGTCAAACCTCCGGCTGGTGGTGAATATCGCCAAGAGGTACGTGAACAGGGGGCTACAGCTCCAGGACCTCATAGACGAGGGGAATATCGGGCTTATAAAGGCTGTCGAGCGGTTTAAGGCGGATATGGGCTGCAGGTTTTCAACCTATGCCACTTACTGGATAAGGCAGACCGTCGAGAGGGCGCTGGCGAACAAGGGGAGCATGATAAGGCTCCCGATACACATAGTCACCGACATGTCCCGGGTGGAGAAGGCCTCAAGGGAGTTCAGGGTCCTCTCCAACAGGGAGCCGAGCTCGAACGAGGTCTCCGAGAAGACCGGCCTCTCCGGGCGCTATGTGAAAAAACTCGAGACTATAAGCAAGCGTACGATGTCGCTTGAGTCCCGCGCGGGGCATGATGAGGCCGACCTGTCGCTGCTCGATAGCATCGAGGACGAGCGCACCCCGGTCCCCGTGGAGTACGTCGAGGAGGCACGAAGGGCCGAGAGGGTCACAAGCTGGCTCAAGATGCTTAATGAAAACGAGATGAGGATAATAAGCCTGCGGTTCGGCATAGGCGACTTCGCCCCCAGGACCCTTGAGACCATAGGCCGCGAGTTCGGCGTCACAAGGGAACGGGTAAGGCAGATAGAGGAGAAGGCGCTTGCCAAACTGAGGGCAATAGCGAGGGAGAACGAAACAGGGTCCGCTGACCTGCTTTGACCCGGCCAATAGCCGGGGGAAAGGGGCTGACTATGATACGGGTAATGGTCTCGATGGAAGGAAGGCTTTTCTCTGAAGGTGTCGCGAACCTGCTCGACAGCGCAGGCGGAGTCGAGGTGGCCTGGGTTACCGGTGGTGAAAAAGACACTGTGGAGAAGGCCCGTGCCGTCAAGCCCGACGTGATATTGACGGACTTGAAGACATTCCGGCGTTCCTTCGAGGGGGGCTGCCCGGAGGGGGCCAGGATACTCCTTGTCGCCCCGAGTGGCGAGGCGGTCCACCCGGCCTTCTTTGGAAGCCCGGTCTCAGGGAGCATTCCTGACAGCTCTTGCGAACTCATGCTCCAGACCGCGATAAAGGCGGTTGCGCAGGGTGTCCTCTGGACGGATGGAGCGTTGCCGGCCTGAATAATGGCCTTGAGTTTTGACAATTGGCGCGCCTGGCTGGGCTCGAACCAGCGACCTACTGCTTAGAAGGCAGTTGCTCTATCCGACTGAGCTACAGGCGCAAAGATGGCAGGCGTATTTCGGTTGCTTTTCGAGAAGGATTTGTTCTTTCTTTGCTTACTTTTTTCAAAAAAGAGAGTAAGTGGTCGGGGCGAGAGGATTCGAACCTCCGGCCCTCTGCTCCCAAAGCAGATGCGCTACCAGACTGCGCTACGCCCCGAATCGAATATGGATAAATACCATGAAAGGGATATTTATTGCAATACCATTTAACCCCCCTCCCTGTCCGCCCCCAGCCGTCCTTGAAAGGCCGCCTTCATCTGTCCCTGAAATTGAAAAAGGCCGGGTAATCCCCGGCCTTCCCCGCCTTCTTCAGAGGTAAGTCTACTGGGCAAGGCTCTTTATCTGGGCGATGACGGACTTGATATCGTCGTCGTTCATGGTCTGCTTTGGCATGCCTATGGCGAACTGCTTGTATTTCTTCTCCGCCCCGTTGCGGCCGTTCTTGATGACCTGCGTGATGTCAGCGTCAGAGGAGGTCTTTATGAACTGGTTGCCCTTGAAGGCCGGCGCCATGGCCGTTCCCTGCCCCTCGGCACCGTGGCAGGTACCGCATTTGGATTTGAAGATGGAGGCGCCGTCAGCCGCGATGGACATTGAGGCCGAAGCCATTACTACAGCTGCCGCCAGAGTGAAACCCATGATTCTTTTCATTTTGTTACCCTCCTTATTATCTGGTTTTTTACGGGCTTGGGCCCGCTTTGAGCGGGATTCTGCCAAACCCGCGTCAAGTTGGATTTTTTCAGGGATCGATTTCAGATAAGTATATCGTAAGTTCCGCGGAGCGCAACCGGGGCGGGTATTTTTGTAAAATTTCAGGTTTCGTGGCCGTCCAGATGAGTGGATTGGGCAAAAAACAGCCCTGTCCAGAATTCCCTTGACAGAGAGGGTATTTTTGTATACTGTATACACTGAAAATACCCCAGCCACCAGACTCATCCGTTTGTTAAAAAGGTCAGCTCGTTCCGGTACCCGGGAAGTTACCGTCGGGCCGGCAGGCTCTTTCGTTATAGTGCTTATTCCCTGAGGAGGTCAGATGGCCCGGAAAAAGATAACCGTAGTAGGTGCCGGCCATGTAGGCGCCCACACCGCCCTCTGGGTGGCTACAAAAGAGCTTGGGGACGTGGTGCTCCTCGATATAGTCGAGGGCGTGCCGCAGGGCAAGGCCCTGGACCTGATGGAAGCCGCTCCTGTTGAGTGCTTCGACTCCAGCGTGAGGGGCACAAACGACTACAGTGAGACCGCTGGCTCCGACGTGGTCATAGTCACGGCTGGCATACCCCGCAAGCCCGGGATGAGCAGAAGCGACCTCATCAACACCAACGTAGGCATCCTTAAAAGCGTCATAGAGAATATCGTCAAGTACTCGCCCGACGCCCACCTCCTTATAGTAACAAACCCGCTCGACGTGATGGTCTACGCGGCCTGGAAGCTCTCCGGCTTTCCGCCGCAGAGGATCATGGGCCTTTCCGGAGCGCTCGACGGCTCGAGGATGAGGTCTTTTATCGCCATGGAGCTTGGCGTTTCCATGCGCGACGTGCACGCGATGGTCATCGGCGGCCATGCCGACGAGATGGTCCCCTTGAAAAGGTACGCTACCGTCTCAGGTATCCCGGTAACCCAGCTTATCGAGGCCGACAGGCTCTCCTCCATCATGGAAAGGACAAAGAAGGCCGGTGGAGAGATAGTATCGCTTCTGAAGACCGGGAGCGCCTACTACGCCCCTTCCGCGGCCGTGGCCGAGATGTGCGAGGCCATTATAAAGGATAAGAAGCGCGTCATGCCATGCGCCGCCTATTTAAGCGGCCAGTACGGCGTCGAAGGCATGTTCATAGGGGTTCCGGTCGTCGTCGGGGCTGGCGGGGCCGAGAGGATAATAGAGATAGATCTCGACCAGAATGAAAAGAAGGCTTTCATGGATTCCGTCACGGCCGTAAAGGGCCTTATAAACGATCTTGGCATCGGGAAGTAGGAAGAAGGTTTGGCTTTGAGACAGGTATCTGTAAAGGATATAGCCGGAAAGGTCAGGGACCTCTGCATAAGCGCGGCCTGCAACCTTGAGCCGGATGTGGCAAAGGCGCTTAAGGCGGCCTTTAAGTCGGAGGAATCGCAGCTCGGGCGTGAGGTCCTCGGCCAGATAGTCGAGAACTTCGAGATAGCCGAAAGCGAAAACCTGCCAATGTGCCAGGATACCGGCATAGCGGTCTTTTTTATAGAGGTCGGCAGGGAGGTCTCTCTTGACGGCTCCCTCGAAGACGCTATAAACGAAGGTGTGCGCCAGGGCTACAGGGATGGGTACCTGAGGAAATCGGTCTGCCACCCGCTTAAAAGGATCAACACCGGAGACAATACCCCCGCCATAATACACACCTCCTTCGTCGAAGGGGACAAGATAAAGATAAAGATAGCCCCCAAGGGCGCTGGCAGCGAAAACATGAGCCGCCTCAAGATGCTCAAGCCCGCCGAAGGGGTCGAGGGCATAAAGGCCTTCGTGGTCGAGACCATAAAAGACGCTGGCGGCAACCCCTGCCCGCCGATAGTCGTGGGCCTGGGCATAGGCGGCAGCTTCGAGAAGTGCGCCATACTCGCCAAAAAGGCCCTTCTACGCCCGGTTGGGAGCGTAAACCCTGATGAGGACCTCAAGAAGCTCGAAGCCGAGCTTCTTGAGAAGGTAAACGACCTCGGGATCGGCCCCATGGGCTTCGGCGGAAGGATAACGGCCCTCGGGGTCCATATCGAGGCACACCCCTGCCACATAGCGAGCCTCCCGGTGGCGATAAATATCCAGTGCCACGCCGGAAGGCACAAGGAGGCGGTGATCTGATGGGTGAGCCGGTGAGGATATCCGCCCCATTGACAGATGAGATGGTGGGGAAGCTCAGGGCAGGGGACAAGGTCCTTATTACCGGCGTCCTCTATACCGCCCGGGACGCGGCGCACAAGAGGCTCATTGAGCTTCTGGACGCCGGCAAGGAGCTGCCCTTCGATATAAAGGGGCAGATGATCTATTACGTTGGCCCGACCCCGGAGAAGCCCGGGGAGGTCATCGGCTCTGCCGGGCCTACCACAAGCGGCAGGATGGATGCCTATACTCCGAGGCTCCTTGACCTGGGGCTCAAGGGCATGGTCGGCAAGGGCGCAAGGAGCAAGGAAGTCCTTGAGTCGATAAAGAAGAACAAGGCCGTATACATGGCGGCCGTTGGGGGAGCTGCCGCCCTCATAAGGCGTTCGATAAAGAAGGCTGAAATAATCGCTTACGAAGATCTCGGCCCCGAGGCCATAAGAAGGCTTGAGGTGGTCGATTTCCCGGCGATAGTTGTGAACGATATCTACGGAGGGGACCTCTTCCTCCAGGGCGTTGAAAAGTACAGGAGGGTCTCTTGAAGATAACCCTTGCCAATGCGGACGTTAACAGCGTCGCGGTAAAGCACGTCGAGAGGTTGAGCGGGGAGGACCTCAAAAGGTGCTACCAGTGCGGCAACTGCTCGGCAGGCTGCCCGGTCTCCTACGCGATGGAGATACCCCCGACCAAGGTCATGAGGTACCTCCAGCTCGGCGACATAGAGGCTGTAAAGAAGGCCAACACGATGTGGCTCTGCGTTGGCTGCCTCCAGTGCTACTCAAGGTGCCCGAAGGGCTGTAGCGTCGCGGCGGTCCTTGAGGCCATGCGGCAGGACGCATTGAGGTGCGGCGAGGGTAAGACCGAGATAAAGGACCTGCCGATGCCGCTTCTCAAGAAGGCGCCGCAGCAGGCCCTGGTATGCGGGTTCAGGAAGTTTGTTAGCTGAGGTCTGTTTTTCATGCCGGTAAACAATGCATCTGCGTCGTAGGGCAGTTTGGATTTATTAGCAAGACGTTCAAGACCCAGAAGTAAAACTGAACATAAGACGGTCCCTATGAAGATACCTTATTACCCTGGTTGCACACTAAACACGGTCGCCAAGCACTTCGACACCTCCGCGAGGAATGCTGCCGAGGCCATGGGCTTCGAGATGGCCGAGCTCAAGCAGTGGAACTGCTGCGGGGCGACCTTCCCGCTCTCCCCTGACAACATTATGGGCTTGACCGCCCCTGCAAAGGTCCTCTCGGAAGCCCGCAAGGAGGGGGATACCGTTACCACCCTCTGCTCGGTCTGCTATAACGTTTTGAAGCGCACCAACAAGGTGATGCGGGACAGCAGGGACAAAAGGGGCGTCGTCAACGGCTTCATAGAGGAGGAGTACGACGGGAGCTTGAACGTCCTCCATTACCTCGAGGTGCTCCGCGACAAGGTCGGCTTCGCGAAGGTAAAGGAGGCGGTAAAGAGGCCCCTTAAGGGCATAAAGGCGGCAGGTTATTACGGGTGCATGCTGCTGCGTCCCTTTGAGGATATCGGCATAGACAACGCCGAGAGGCCGACGATATTCGAGGACCTCCTGAAGGCGCTTGGGGCTGAAGCCGTAGAGTTCCCTAACAAGATCGAGTGCTGCGGGGCGCATGTAACGATGAATAACGACGAGGTCGTAACGCGCCTGTCCGGGAGCGTCATGACATCTGCCGTAGGCTCCGGCGCAGAGCTCATCGTCACAAGCTGCCCGCTTTGCCAGTATAATCTCGAGAAGAGCCAGCCGGCCGTGCAGAGGCAGAGCGGAGGCTTCGTGCCGGTGCCGGTCGTATACTTTACCCAGGCCCTGGGATTAGCCCTCGGCCAGGATATAGAGACATTGGGTTTTGAGAAGAACGCGACAGACGTGATGCCGCTCCTTAAGAAAAAGGGTATCGTGTAGTTAAAGCAGGTCCAACGTCCCACGAGGAAAGAGTTATGCCGAGAATCGGAGTCTTTGTCTGCCAGTGCGGGAATAACATAGCGGCTACCGTAGATACCAGGAAGGTTGCCGAGGATATGTCCCAGTTACCGGGCGTGGCCTACACATGCGACTACAAGTTCATGTGCTCTTCTCCCGGGCAGGAGATGCTCAAGCAGGCCATAAAGGAGCAGAAGCTCGACGGCGTCATCGTCTCCGCCTGCTCGCCGCACATGCACGAGAAGACCTTCAGGAAGGCCTCCGAGGCCGCCGGTCTCAACCCTTACCAGTGCGAGATAACCAACATCCGTGAGCAGTGCTCCTGGGTGCACCACGACAGAACAAAGGCGACCGGGACAGCGAAGTCCATTGACCTCACCAGGATGACGATTCAGAGGCTCAAGAAGAACAAGCCTCTCAAGAAGATAAAGATACCGGTCAAGAAAAAGGCGCTCGTCATAGGCGGCGGCATAGCCGGCATACAGGCGGCCCTCGACATAGCAGAGGGCGGCAGGGAAGTGATACTCGTCGAGAAGGAGCCTTCGATCGGCGGCAACATGGCCAAGCTCTCGGAGACCTTCCCCACGATGGACTGCTCGCAGTGTATCCTCACCCCCAAGATGGTCGAGGCCGAGCTCAACGAGCAGATAACGCTTTATACCTACTCTGAGGTCGAGAAGGTCGAAGGCTACATCGGCAACTTTACCGTTACGGTAAGGAGGAAGGCCAAGTACGTCGACGAGGAGACCTGCACAGGGTGCGGCGAGTGCACTGAGAAGTGCCCGTTCAAGGTGACAAGCTCCTTTGAGATGGGCTTGAGCAAGAGAAAGGTCATATACACGCCCTTCCCGCAGGCGGTGCCGAACATACCGGTCATAGACGCGGCCAACTGCCCTAAGATACAGAAGGACAAGTGCGGCGCGTGCGCCATTGTCTGCGGCCCGAAATCGATAGATTTCAAGATGCAGGACAAGCTCGTAACCGAAGAGGTCGGCGCGATAGTTGTGGCCACCGGCTACCAGCTCATGCCCAACGAGCACTTCGGCGAGTACGGCTACGGCAGGATAAAGGACGTAATAAGCGGCCTCCAGTTCGAGAGGCTCGCCTCATCCTCTGGCCCGACGGGCGGCGAGATAAGGAGGCTCTCGGACGGCAAGACCCCCCAGAGCGTGGTCTTCATCCAGTGCTCCGGCTCGAGGGACGAGAAGAAGGGCGTCTCCTACTGCTCCAAGATATGCTGTATGTACACCGCCAAGCACACGAAGCTTTACGCCCACAAGGTGCACGGCGGACAGTCATACGTCTTCTACATGGACATCCGCTCCGGCGGAAAGAGGTACGAGGAGTTCGTGCGCGGCGCCATAGAGCAGGACGGCGCGATGTATCTCCGAGGGCGCGTATCGAGGGTATACGAGCGTGACGGCAAGGTCATAGTGCAGGGCGCCGACACGCTTAGCGGTTCTCAGGTCGAGATAGAGGCCGACATGGTGGTGCTTGCCACCGCGATGGTCGCGAGGGACGGCGCGGATACCGTCGCGCAGAGGCTCGGCATAGGCTACGACAAGGACAGGTTCTATAACGAGTACCATCCGAAGCTAAAGCCGGTCGAGACGGTCACGGCGGGCATATACCTCGCCGGCTCCTGCATGGGGCCGATGGACATACCCGAGACCGTGGCGCAGGGCAGCGCCGCCGCGAGCAAGGTGCTGGCGCTTTTCTCGGCGGACGAGATGGCGAGGGAGCCGATTACCTCTGAGGTCAACAAGGCCACCTGTAACGCCTGCTGGGACTGTGTCACTGCCTGCCCGTACAACGCGATAGACAGGGACGCGGTAAAGGACAGGAACGGCAATATAGTGAGACGCCTCGCGAAGGTCAACGAAGGCCTCTGCCAGGGCTGCGGGGTCTGCATCGCGGCGTGCAGGTCGAAGTCGATAGACTTGAAAGGTTATACGGACGAGCAGGTTTACGCGGCTATAAGCGCGTTTTGACGGATTCTTGCCCTAAACGCCCATCTGCTGTGTCAGGGCTGCGGGCTTGAATCCTCACATACTAAAAAAGTATGCTGCGGTTCAACCCCTTGCCCTTCCTTGCATCTGGGCATTTATGACAAGAATGGTTAACGAGAATACGGGAAAACGAATATGAGCGGACACACTGAAGAGACTACTGCAAGCGGCGGCTTCGAGCCGAAGATAATGGCCTTTGTCTGCAACTGGTGCACTTACGCGGGCGCTGACCTCGCTGGCACCAGCAGGATGGAGTACAGGCCGAACGTAAGGATAGTCAAGCTCCCCTGCACAGGGCGCATTGACCCGCTATTTATCCTCAAGGCCTTTGAGAACGGCGCCGACGGGGTCCTGGTCTCTGGCTGCCACCCCGGCGACTGCCATTACACGACAGGCAACTACCACGCCAGGAGGCGCTGGATAGGCTTCAAGAACCTCCTTGAGTTCGCTGGCGTGGACATGATGAGGCTTCATTTTTCGTGGGTATCGGCCTCTGAGGCCATAAAGTGGGTCGACCTCATAAACAGGGTCACAGACGAGGTCAAGGCCCTCGGGCCCTTCATGGAGTACAAGGGGCTTAAAGAGGTGACCGAATAACTGGGGGTAGGTATGGGGACCGAGGTCTCTGTAAGCGCGGTGCTCATAGAGAGGGAAGACGGCACGTACAGGGCTAACTGCCCGGAGCTCAATATCAGCTCCGAAGGCGAAAGCTCGGAAGAGGCCTTTGAGAACCTCAAGGCCGCCGCGCAAAAACATGTAAGGGAAACTGGCGCGGAGGGTCTCCGGATGAGCCAGGTGAAATGCATGAAGTTCAAGGTAACGATAGATTAGAAGCGGGGCGGTCCGGGCAAGCCCCGGAGGTCCGAAGAGAAGGAAATGGAAAATACTTTAAGGCAGAAAGCGAAAGAGCTACTTACCTCCGGCGAGGTAAAGGTCGTAATAGGCTGGGGCTGGAACAAGAAGAAGACCTATACCACCCCTGTCTTCATAACCGACCCTGCCGAGGCTGATCTGCTCGTCTGGAACCCCCGGTGCGTAAACAACCTCTCGGTATACCTCACGAGGAAGTACAGGGACATCCAGAAGATCGGCACTCCCGCGATAGTGGCCAAGGGCTGCGACATAAAGAACATCGCCGTCCTCATCTCGGAAGCGCAGCTCAAAAGGGAGGACGTCTATATAATCGGCGTGACCTGCGGCGGCGTGGCTTACCGTCAGGAGCTCTGGAAGGGTGAGCTTACCCCTCAGATAATGCCGACCAAGTGCCATAACTGCGACGTCAGGAATCCGCACATAGCTGATTTCGTTGTCGGGGAAAAATCCTCCTTCGTACCGCCCGAGGCCCCGACCGGCATGGTCTTCGACAAGATCAAGGAACTCGACTCCAAAAGCTCTTCAGAGAGATGGGCCTTCTGGATAAGCGAGTTTTCCAGGTGCATAAAGTGCTACGCCTGCAGGCAGGTCTGCTCGCTCTGCTACTGCGAGAGGTGCATAACCGAGAAGAACATGCCGCAGTGGGTAGAGACCTCGGCGCACCCGAGGGGCACCCTCTCATGGAACCTGATCCGGGCCATGCACCTCGCTGGAAGGTGTACATTCTGCGGCGAGTGCGAGAGGTCGTGCCCTGTGAACATACCGTTGAACCTTGTGAACCAGAAGCTCATAACGGTTGTGAAGGAAGCGTTCGATTACAGGTCCGGCTACGACGAGAAGGTCCATCCGCCGATGATCGTCTTTAGCCCCGATGACAGGGAAAACTTCATAAAATGACCGCTGGCCCCATGCGCGGAACGGTTGAAAGAAGATGGCAGAGAAGATACTCAGTAAAGACGGCCTTACGGGCCTCATAGCCTCGGTAACTGAAAATGGCGGGAGGTTCATAGCCCCGACTATTGTCGCCAGGCAGATAGTCTTCAAGAAGGTCGCGGCCGCCTCGGATATAGCCGGGGACTACGTGCTCGCGAGGAACTCGTTCAAGGAGTTCCTCTTCCCGCAGACAGAGGTCATAGCCGAGTTCAAGCTCGGAAAAGATAAGGTAGAGATGTCCGGCGTCGAGCCCCGGACCCCTTATACGGTAGTATTCGGTGCGAGGCCGTGCGAGGCGGCGAGCCTCGCTGGGCTCCGCGCCCTTTTCACCTGGGACTTTGTCGATGAGTTCTTCACGAAGAGGGACGAAAAGACCGTAGTCATAACCGTCGGCTGCACCAGGGGCGACGACTCCTGCTTCTGCACTACCGTGAATCTGTCGCCAGAGGCGACCGAAGGCGCTGACGTCTACATGAGGGAGACGGAGGACGGAGGCTATTCCGTCAGTCCGCTTACCGACAAAGGCAGGAAGTTCGTGGAGGCTCATGAGTTGGCCTTCAGCTCTGGCGCGGCGAAGTTAAAGCCCCTCTTCTCCCCTGAGAAGATAAAAGAGGTCGATCTCAAGAGGATCTCTGAGAGGCTCAAGGACAAGTCCCACTACGACGACCCGGTCTGGGCGAAGCTCGCGAGAAAGTGCATCGGGTGCGGCGCATGCACCTTCACATGCCCCACTTGCAGGTGCTTTGACATAACCGACGAGGGCACGGCCTTCGAAGGCGAGAGAAGGAAGAACTGGGACGCGTGCCAGTATGACTCGTTCACGCTGCACGCCAGCGGCCACAACCCCAGGGAGCACCAGTACCAGAGGTGGAGGAACCGCTTCATGTGCAAGTTCAACTTCTATCCCGAGAAGTTCTCATCCAAGGGCTGCGTCGGGTGCGGAAGGTGCATAAGGGTATGCCCGGTAAGGCTCGACATAACCGACGTGATGGAAGAGTTCTCGAAATGAGCATGCAAGTCTTAAAGGACGTAGTAGAGATGAACAACATTTATCTGCCGCACCTTGTTACAATCGATGAAATAATAGAGGAGGCCCCGGACGTAAGGAGCTTTAAGCTCGTCTTCCAGGACCCGGCTCTTCGCGAGAGCTTCGAATTCAAGACAGGCCAGTTCGCGCTATACTCAGCCTTCGGCCTGGGTGAGTCGACCTTCTGCATAGCCTCTTCCCCCACGAGGAAGGGCTACGTAGAGTGCACTTTCAGGCGTTCCGGAAGGGTCACTGGCGGGCTTGCCCAGCTTTCGGTCGGCGACACCATGGGCTTCAGGGGGCCTTACGGCAACTACTTCCCGGTAGACGAGTGGAAGGGCAAGAACCTGGTATTCATCGCCGGAGGCATAGGCCTTCCTCCGGTACGTTCGGTAATATGGAACGTCCTTGACAGGAGAGAGGACTTTGGCAATATAACTATAGTGTACGGGGCCAAGACGGTAGCCGACCTTGTATACAAGGAAGAGCTGAAGGGCTGGGATGAGAGGGGGGATGTGACCCTCGTCCAGACCGTTGACCCGGGTGGCCAGACCCCTGACTGGAAGGGCAAGGTCGGGTTCGTCCCGACCGTCCTTGAGGAAGCGGCCCCCGCGGCGGAGAACACGGTAGCCGTTACATGCGGCCCGCCGATAATGATCAAGTTCGTGCTCAGTACGCTCGGCAAGCTCGGCTTCGCCGATCAAAGCGTATTCACCACGCTCGAGAACAAGATGAAGTGCGGCGTGGGAAAATGCGGCAGGTGTAACGTCGGAGACGTCTACGTATGCAAGGAAGGCCCTGTCTATACCGCCGCCGAGATAAAGAGGATGTATAACGACTTTTAAATGAGCATAACGCAGGAATCCCGGAGAATAAGAAATGGCAGAAGACATTAAAAAACCAGCTACCCTCGCCACCGGCGACAGGACTATACCGCCGAAAGACGCGAAGATGATACCCATATACATCATGGGCAGGGAGTACATGGTCCCGGAGACCCTGACCATAATGAAGGCGACAGAGTACGCCGGATACTCATACGTCAGGGGCTGCGGCTGCAGGGGCGGCATATGCGGAGCGTGCGGCACATTCTACCGCTTCATGGGCGACTACAGGCTCCGTGCAGGGCTGGCCTGCCAGACGGTAGCCGAGCCCAATATGGTATTATCCCAGTTGCCCTTCTTCCCGTCCAACAGGCCGGGGTACGAAATAGAGAATACCGGGGGCAACCCCCACGAGGAGCTCAGGAGCCTGTACCCTGAGGTCTTCAAGTGCGTCGGCTGCGGCACCTGCACCAGGACGTGCCCGATGGACATAGACGTCATGGACTATATCGCCCTTATGAAGAGGGGCGACCTTAAGGCCGCTGCCCTCAAGAGCTTTGACTGCGTGCAGTGCGGCCTTTGCACCTCGCGCTGCCCGGCGCAGATATCCCAGCCAAACGCGGCCCAGTTCGTAAGGAGGATCTACGGCAAGTACATGCTCCCCAAGGCCTCTCACCTCTCAAAGAGGGTCGAGGACGTAAAGGGCGGCAAGTATGAGGGCATGCTCAAGGAGCTTACCTCCATGAAGCAGGAGGACGTAAAGAAGCTCTATGTCGAGCGCGAGAGGGAGCCGGACCTGGCTGAATCGGGCAAGTGGATGCCAAAGGACACATCGAAGCTTTAAAGTACCGTTAAAACGATAATAACCTTTAGAAAGCAAACGGCGTTTATACCGGAGGAAAGATGAGCGGAGGATATACCACAGCTCTCAAGGAACTCATAAAGAAGGTCGAGGCCACAAGGGCCGCCAGGGTCGAGAAGGCCAGGAAAGGGGATCACTTCCCGGCGCTCACCATGGAGCAGAGGCAGGAGTGGCTCAAGAAGTACCACCCCGACTACAATAACGACGGAAGGCGCGCCGTTGAGGTCGGGCCCAACAAGGGCACGGTATATCCGGAAGAGGTCTCCACCCTCCTTGAGTCGAAGAGCAGGCTCAATACCAGGGCCGTCGACCTCTCCAAGACCGATTATGAGACAGACCTCCTCGTCATAGGCGCAGGCGGCGCCGGCACTGCGGCGGCGCTCGCGGCCCAGGAGGCGGGCTTCAAGGTGCTCGTATCCACCAAGCTCCGCCACGGCGATTCCAATACCGTCATGGCAGAGGGGGGCATACAGGGCGCCGACCAGGAGGGAGATTCCCCTTACTTCCATTACCTCGACGTTATAGGCGGCGGGCACTTCTCCAACCAGCCCGGCCTCGTAGCGGCGCTTACTAATGACGCGCCGCTTATCATCCACTGGCTCGAGGGGCTCGGCATGATGTTCGACAAGCACCCGGACGGCAGGATGAAGGTAAGGCACGGCGGCGGGACCTGCAGGAAGAGGATGCACTCCTCCGGAGATATGACCGGCGCGGAGATAATGAGGGTCGTGAGGGACGAGGCCAGGAACAGGGCAGAGGGCATAAAGGTGCTGGAATTTACCCCTGCCGTCGAGATACTCCTCGACGAGTCCGGCAACGCCGCCGGGGCGGTACTCTATAACCTCGAAACAAAGGAATACTACGTGGTGCGGGCCAAGGCGGTCATAGTAGCCACAGGCGGCTTCGGCAGGCTCCATATCCAGGGCTTCCCGACGACCAATCACTACGGCGCTACCGCCGACGGGGTCGTCATGGCATACAGGGCCGGGGTCTCGCTACAGGACCTCGATTCGACCCAGTACCATCCGACGGGCGCGATATACCCGGAGCAGAACGTGGGTCTGCTTATAACGGAGAAGGTAAGGGGCCTGGGCGCGCAGCTCCTCAACATCGAAGGCGAGCAGTTCTGCTTCCCGCTCGAACCCAGGGACGTTGAGTCTGCCTGCGTCATACGTGAGTGCCGGGAGATCGGCCAGGGCATAGTGACGCCTACCGGCAGGCACGGGGTATGGCTCGACTCCCCGATGATAGATATGCTCCACGGCGAGGGGGCCGTAAGGAAGGAGCTCCCTGCCAAGTACATTCAGTTCAAGCGCTATGATATAGACATAAGCAAGGTGCCGATGCTCATATATCCAACGCTCCATTACCAGAACGGCGGCATAAGCATAAACGAATGGTCCGAGACGAGCGTAAAGGGCCTCTACAGCGCCGGAGAGGTGGCCGGAGGGGTGCACGGCAGGAACCGTCTCATGGGCAACTCTCTCCTTGACGTCCTTGTCTTCGGCAGGAGGGCTGGCATCAAGGCGGCCGAGTACATGAAGTCCCATGAGGCCGGGAAGAAGCTTTCCCTGAACCACGTCGAGAAGTTCAACAAGGAGATCGAGAAGGCCGGAATAGATAACGGCATCGCAAGCCCGCTCCTTCTGCCCGACTACGCGCCTGACCACGTCAGGACAAGGCAGGTAGGTTAGGGTACAGGTAGTTGATACCGGGGGCCGGCGTCTGCCGGCCCCGTACAAGCGGGCCGATTGCCCGCTTCACTTGTTTTTAGAATGTTTTTTCAAGTGTAATAATCATCACCAGTGTCAATGATAAAAGACGTGCTTGACTTAAAAAATCAGCTCTACCGGATGGAGGTCGGCTTCTTATGAATATCCACGAGCACCAGGCAAAGCAGATACTCGCCAGGTTCGGCGTCTCCGTGCCCAAGGGCAGGATAGCCTTCACGCCGTCGGAGGCCGAGGAAGTGGCCCGTGATTTTATCGCCGAAAAGGGCGTATGCGTCGTCAAGGCGCAGATACACGCCGGCGGCAGGGGCAAGGCCGGAGGGGTAAAGCTCGCCAAAACAAAGGAAGAGGCGGCTAATATCGCGAAAGAGCTCCTCGGCAAGGTGCTGGTCACCCACCAGACAGGTCCTTCCGGCAAGGAAGTAAAGAAGGTCTACGTCGAGGAGGGCTGCCAGATAGCAAGGGAGCTTTACCTGGGCCTGGTCGTCGACAGGTCGACACAGCGGGTCGTCATGATGGCCTCTACGGAAGGTGGGGTCGAGATAGAGGAGGTAGCGGCAAAGGCCCCTGAGAAGATATTAAAGGAATACATAGACCCGGTGGCCGGGCTCATACCTTTTCAGGGCAGGAAGCTCGCCTTCGGCCTCGGCATAGACAAGGCGCAGGTGAACAAGGCCGTAAAGTTCATGACCGCCCTCTATAACGCCTTCGTCGCCTCCGACTGCTCGATGGCGGAGATAAACCCGTTAGTCGTCACAAAGGACGGGGACATAATCGCCCTCGACGCCAAGATGTCCTTTGACGATAACGCCCTTTTCAGGCACAAGGACATAGAGGAGATGAGGGACCTGGACGAGGAGGACCCGAAGGAGGTCGCCGCCTCGAGGTTCAACCTCAACTACGTCTCGCTCGACGGCAACATCGGCTGCATGGTCAACGGCGCGGGCCTTGCCATGGCCACAATGGATATGATAAAGCTCTCGGGCGGGAACCCCGCAAACTTCCTCGACGTGGGCGGCGGGGCGAACAAGGAGCAGGTCACAGCCGCCTTCAAGCTCATCACCTCAGACCCTGAGGTCAAGGGCGTGCTCGTCAACATATTCGGCGGCATAATGAGGTGCGATATAATAGCCGAGGGCATAATGGCCGCGGCAAAGGACGTGGGGCTCAAGGTCCCCCTTGTCGTAAGGCTTCAGGGGACGAACGTCGAGCAGGGGAGGAAGCTCCTCGCCGGCTCCGGCCTCAACATAATAACCGCCGAGAACATGGACGAGGCTGCAAGCAAGGCCGTCGAGGCCGCAAAGAAGGCTTCTTAAAAGAGACATCAGGAGCGACCCCAATGAGCATACTCGTAAATAAGGATACAAAGGTCATCTGCCAGGGTATAACAGGCGAGCAGGGCACCTTCCACACAAGGCAGATGGTCGCCTACGGCACAAAGATGGTCGGTGGAGTGACCCCCGGCAAGGGCGGCACGAAGGTCGACGATATCCCGGTCTTCGATACGGTCGACGAGGCGGTAAAGGCCACGGAGGCTGACGCCTCGGTAATATACGTGCCTGCGGCCTTTGCAGGCGACGCTATAATGGAGGCGGTAGACGCAGGGGTCGAGCTCGTCATCTGTATAACCGAAGGCATACCTGTCCTAGACATGGTAAAGGTCAGAAGGTTCATGCAGGGAAAGCGCTCAAGGCTTGTCGGCCCCAACTGCCCCGGTGTCATAACCCCCGGCGAGTGCAAGATAGGCATCATGCCAGGGCACATCCATAAGACCGGCAACATAGGCGTTGTATCAAGGAGCGGGACGCTTACCTACGAGGCCGTAGACCAGTTGACGAGGCTTGGGCTCGGGCAGTCTACCTGCGTCGGCATAGGCGGGGACCCTGTGAACGGCACGAACTTCATCGACGTCATCGATCTTTTCCAGAAGGACCCTGGCACAAGCGCCATCGTCATGATAGGCGAGATAGGCGGCACCGCGGAGGAAGAGGCGGCCGAGTTCATAAGGAAGAACGTCACGAAGCCGGTAGTGGGCTACATAGCCGGCGCTACCGCGCCAAAGGGCAAGAGGATGGGACATGCCGGTGCCATCATCTCCGGCGGCAAGGGCACGGCCGAAGAGAAGTTCGAGGCCATGCAGAGGGCCGGGATAAGGATCACCAGGAGCACCGCTGAAATAGGCAGGTCGATGTTGGAAGTTCTCCAGAAAGTGTGATAATATAATGTATTGCGGGTTGTTGACTCGGGGGAAGGTCTGTGTTAAAAGAGACTTCCCCATTTTAAGAATTTTCTTAGGCAAAAAGCTCCCTTAGGGGGCCAAAAGCTATCCGGAGGTTCCATGACAGAGGCGGCGGCGAAGAAACTGCCAAGGATTGAGATAAACGAGAAGAATTGCAAGGGGTGCAGCATCTGCGTTGATTTCTGCCCCACCAAGGTTCTCGAGATCAGGGGGGCCATCTGCGCTGTAAAGGACCTTGAGGCATGCACAAGGTGTCAGCTCTGCGATCTCAGGTGCCCGGATTTCGCCATACGGGTCTTTGATTAATAACCTTTCGCCGCTAAAGAGCGGCCTTTCAGGGGGAATCGAATAAAATGGCTGAAAAGAAAAAGAGGCTCATGCAGGGCAACGAGGCCTGCGTTGAAGGCGCCATATATGCGGGATGCAGGTTCTACTCCGGATATCCAATAACGCCCTCTACCGAGATTGCCGAGGGCATGTCGGTAAGGCTGCCGAAGCTCGGCGGCAAGTTCATCCAGATGGAAGACGAGATAGGCGGCATCGCGGCAGCCATCGGCGGCTCTGTGGCAGGTATAAAGTCCATGACCGCCACATCCGGCCCGGGTTTTTCACTCAAGCAGGAGTGCATAGGCTACGCCTGCATAACCGAAATACCGCTTGTGATAGTCGACGTCATGAGGGCCGGCCCTTCAACCGGCTATCCGACAGGCCCATCGCAGTCTGATATCATGCAGGCCAAGTGGGGGACCCACGGCGACCATCCGGTCATCGCCCTTACGCCGGCCTATGTGCCGGAGATACTCACCGAGACGGTAAGGGCCTTCAACCTGGCCGAGAAGTACAGGACCCCGGTGATGGTCCTTTATGATGAAATAGTAGGGCACATGAGGGAGGCCGTAGAGCTTCCGGAGCCCGGCGAGCTTGAGGTCGTCAACAGGGCCAGGCCGGAGTGCAAGCCGGAAGAATACCATCCTTACGACGATCGCTTCCTCGTGCCGCCTCTCGCCCCGTTCGGCGAGGGCTACAGGTTCCACATCACAGGATTGAACCACAAGCAGGACGGCTTCCCCACGAACGACCCGAAGCTCATCGACAGGAACAACAGGCGTATCATGGAGAAGATTGAGGTCAACAAGGCCGATATCTGGAAGAACGAGGAAATTTCGCTCGATGACGCCGAGGTAGCCGTCTTCACCATAGGCTCGACGGCCCGTTCCGCCCGTTTCGCGGTGAACGAGCTCCGTAAGCAGGGCGTAAAGGCAGGGCTTCTGAGGCCGCTTACCATATGGCCCTTCCCTGACAATGCCGTCCATGACGTCGCAAAGAGGGTAAAGGCTATAATAGTGCCGGAGATGAACCTGGGGCAGATGTTCCACGAGGTGCAGAGGGCTGCCCTTGGCGCCTGTAAGGTCGAGGGCCTTTTCAGGGTCGACGGCGAGCCCATAACCCCGGCCCAGATAATGGAAGCCATAAAGAAGCACTGCTAAACAGCTGTTCCAAGCCCGCGGATGCTGGCGTGAACGGATAACGACCCGGAGGAACCAATGTCAACAACGGTTGCTGAGAAGAAGGAAAAGATAAGCGTACCCTTCGATTACGATAAGTACCTGAGGCCCAATAAGCTCCCGCACATATGGTGCCCGGGCTGCGGCCACGGGATAGTCCTGAAGGCTATGCTCCGCGCCATAGACAAGGCGGGCCTCGACAAGAACAATGTCTGCATGGTCTCCGGCATAGGCTGCTCATCCAGGACCCCCGGCTACGTCGACTTCAACACCATGCATACCATACACGGAAGGGCCCCGGCCTTCGCTACCGGCATCAAGCTCGCCAAGCCAGAGATGAAGGTAATAGTCATAACCGGCGACGGTGACGCGCTCGCGATAGGCGGAAACCACTTCATACATGTCTGCAGGCGCAATATCGACATGACCATACTGGTGATGACCAACGCTACATACGGGATGACAGGTGGGCAGTTCTCCCCGACCTCGCCTATGAACACGGTCTCGACGACCAGCAGGTACGGCAGCATAGAGCCGCCTTTCGATGCCTGCGAGATGGCCAAGGCCGCCGGGGCGACATTCGTCGCCAGGGGCACGGCCTATCACACGATCGAGCTTGAAAAGACGCTCTTTGAGGCGATCCAGCACAAGGGGACCTCTGTGGTAGATATCATCGACGCCTGCCCGACCTACTTCGGAAGGGCGAACAACCTGAAGAGCGCGTCCCAGATGATGGACGTGATAGAGAAGGACGGCACGGTGAACGTAAAGCAGGCTGATAAGCTGCCGCCGGAGAAGCTCGAGGGGAAGTTCCTCCGTGGCATCCTGCACAGGGCCGAGAGGCCGGAGTATACCGAGGCCTACCAGACCATGGTAACCGAGAAGGCGGCGAAGAAGTAAGACAGAAACACAACCGAATCCGGAGGCTTCATTAAAATGAGCGACAGGTACGAGATACGTTTCAGCGGCTCTGGCGGACAGGGCATGATACTGGCCGGTATAATCATGGCCGAGGCCGCTGCCATATACGGGGGCAAGAACGCGGTGCAGAGCCAGTCTTACGGGCCTGAGTCGAGGGGAGGCGCCAGCAAGGCGGAGGTTATCATCTCTCACGGCTCGATAGACTACCCGAAGGCGACCTCCATAGACTGCATGCTGGCCATGACCCAGGAGGCATGTACCAAGTACCATTCCGACGTGAAGGAAGGCGGCATACTCCTCATAGACAGCGACGAGGTGAAGGATGTGCCAAAGGGCAAGTTCAGGACCTTGAGCTACCCGATAATCGCCACAGCGAGGGAAGAGCTCGGCAAGACCATAGTCGCGAACATCATCTCTCTTGGCATGATAGCCGAGCTTACCGGAGTCGTCTCCCATGAGGCCATCGAGAAGGCGGTCCTCTCAAGGGTGCCGGCGGCCTTCCTTGAGCTCAACAAGAGCGCCCTGCAGATAGGCTTTGACAGGGCGAAAGAGCTTAAGTGATCTTTTTCTTATCAAGGGCCGGCCTTTTTGGCCGGCCCTTTTTTTTTACCGAAATCACTCCACGCAAATTGACGTGATGTAATAAAGCTGTTAAGCTTTCAAAAGCCTGTCGGTTTAAAAATCCTTTTCAGAAAAAATCTTCCATGTACTCTCGTTTCCTTATAAATTGGTTTTTACGGAGGCATACAGCTGGTTACCCATGATTGCGTAATAGTCGGCGCCGGCCTTGCCGGGATGAGGGCCGCGATAGAGGCGGCCCGGGCAGGACTCAACGTCGCGGTAGTCTCGAAGATATATCCGGTGAGGAGCCATTCGGTGGCGGCCCAGGGCGGCATAAACGCCGTTTTGAAGGAGACAGATTCCTGGGAAGCGCACATGTTCGACACCGTTAAGGGGAGCGACTACCTTGGCGACCAGGCCGCCATAGAGGTCATGTGCAAGGAAGGGCCCGGCGATATCCTTGAGCTCGAGGGCATGGGCGCCATCTTCAGCCGCGGCATCGACGGCAGTATCGCCCAGAGGCCATTTGGCGGGGCAGGTTATCCCAGGACCTGCTATCTCGCCGACAGGACGGGACATGCGATGCTGCACGTCATGTACGAGCAGCTCGTGAAGCACGGTGTTCTGATCTACGACGAATGGCACGTGGTGAGGGTCGTGACCCAAGACGGGGCCGCAGTGGGCGTTATCGCCATAGAGCTCGACACCGGGAAGCTCCACAGGCTCAACTCGAAGGCTGTTATCATAGCCACAGGCGGATACGGCAGGGTCTACAGGACCACCACCAACGCCATCTCCTCGACAGGCGACGGGCTGGGGCTCGCGCTTGATGCCGGGCTGCCGCTCATGGACATGGAGTTCGTCCAGTTCCATCCAACTGTCCTTAAAAGGACCGGGATACTCATGACCGAGGGGGCGAGGGGCGAGGGAGCCTATCTCCTCAATTCGCTCGGCGAGAGGTTCATGGAGAAGTACGCCCCCAAGGTGAAGGAGCTTGCCAGCCGTGACGTCGTAAGCCGCGCCGAACAGATGGAAATAGAAGAAGGGCGGGGCGTGGACGGCTGCGTCTTTCTTGATCTAAGGCACCTCGGGGCAGGCAAGATCAAAGAGAGGCTCTCCCAGATAAGGGACCTTGCGATAAACTTCGCCGGGGTAGACCCCGTTGAGGCGCCTGTGCCCGTAAAGCCCGGGGCCCATTACTCGATGGGCGGCATAGCTACCGACGTCGACGGGCAGACCGGCATACACGGGCTTTTCGCGGCTGGCGAGAGCGCCTGCGTAAGCGTCCACGGAGCGAACAGGCTCGGAGGCAACTCTCTTCTTGAGACAATCGTCTTTGGCAGGAGGGCCGGTAAAAAAGCGGCAGAGTACTGCGCATCCACGCAAGTGGCGCCTTTCCCGGATTCAGCGCTTGCCGACGCCTCCCACGAGGTGGCCAGGCTCGTAAGCAGGGAGGAGGGAGAGTCTCCGCACGCCATAAAGGAAGAGATGACAGCGGCCATGGAGGATTTCTGCGGCATCTTCCGGAACAGGGAGAGGCTCGGCAAAGGATATGAAAAGATAAAAGAGCTTAAAGAAAGATATGAGATGGTGGCCCTGACCGACAGGGGCGATTACTTCAATAACGAGCTCCTTGAGGCAATAGAGCTCGGGGGCATGCTCGACGTCTGCGAGACGATATTCGTCGGGGCTTTGAACAGGGAAGAGTCCAGGGGCTCGCATTACAGGACCGATTTCCCAAAAAGGGACGACTTGAAGTGGCTCAAGCATACGCTTGTCTACAAGCGTGGCAGAGAGATTGCCATCGAGTACAGGGATGTCTCCATCACGAGGTTCAAGCCAGAGGAGAGGAAGTACTAACAGGCTGCTGAAAAAACCCCATCTGCGTCGTTGTCATCGTCGCTCGTCACTGCGGCGTACAAGGTGAGTACGCCTCATTCCTCTCTCCTTGACGCCTCGCATATGGAGCTTTTTGAGCAGCCTGAACAAAAAGGTGTCCGTCAGGCGAGGACCGTATCTTATGAAGATAAAATTCCGCATAAGGCGATATAACCCCTCCGACAGGGAGAACCCTGAGCCCTACTACCAGGCCTACCCGGTCGAGGTAACCGAGGGGATGACGGTGCTTGAGGCCCTCATCAGGATATCAGAGGAAGACCCGACGCTGTCGTTCAGGAAGTCCTGCCGCTCGGCCATCTGCGGCTCCTGCGCCATGAACGTGAACGGCTTTGCCCGCCTTGCGTGCAACCTGCAGGTCATACCCGAGTACAGGAAGATGGGCGAGATGACCATAGAGCCGCTCGCCAACCACAAGCCCTTGAAAGACCTTGTCGTCGACATGGACCCCTTCTGGAAGAAGATGGAGAAGGTCACGCCTTTCCTCATGCCGTCCGATGAGAGCGCCAGGAACCGGGTAGCCGCCGGGGACCAGGCGAGGATTGACGAGAGCCAGAGGTGCATCATGTGCGGCTGCTGCAACGCAGAGTGCAATAGTCTCGAAATAGACGGGGAGTTCATAGCACCCGCGGCCCTGGCCAAGGCGTGGAGGTTCGTTGGGGACGTAAGGGAGGGCCATCAGACGAAGAGGCTCGAGAGGCTCTCGGCAGAGCACGGCATGTGGGACTGCGTGCGCTGCATACACTGCACCCAGTACTGCCCAAAGGACGTGAAGCCGCTTAAGCAGATAGAGCTTCTGCGCTCGGAGTCGATGAAGGCCGGCGTGCTCGATAACCACGGCGCGAAGCACGTGGCGTCCATGGCCGAATCGGTGGAGAGGGTCGGCAGGCTCGACGAGGCCGCAATGACATTCAAGACACTCGGCTTCCTTCGCACGATCGGCAAGATCCCTTTCGGCCTCAAGATGGAGAGGCACGGCAAGATGCCGCACCCGTATATCCTCCCCCAGATAAAGGACATCGACGAGGTCAGGAAGATATTCGAGGAGATGGGAAAAAAGGCCGCCAGGGCCAGGAAGGCGGAGGATTAGGATGGCTGCTTTGAGATACGCCTATTATCCCGGGTGCGCCTCCCAGCACATGACCAGGGAGGCGAGCGACGCCACGAGGCTCGTTGCCGAAAGGCTTGGCATAGAGCTCCATGATATGCCCAAGGCCAACTGCTGCGGCGCGGGGCTGCTCACAGATTACGACTATCCACTATCGATTGCCTTGAACGCCCGCATCTTCGCAGAGGCCGAGGCGATGGGCATGGATATAATGACCGTATGCTCGACCTGCCTCATGGTCATGTCTACGGCGAACAGGGATCTGAGGAAAGACCCGAAGCTCCTGGAACAGACCAACAGGACGCTCGCCGGTGTTGGGCTCAAGTACAGCGGCAAGACCGAGCTAAAGCAGTTCCTGTGGGTGCTCGCGGGCGACTACGGCCTCGACAAGCTCAAGGGGCAGGTAACAAAGCCGCTCAGCTGGCTTAAGGTGGCGCCCTTTTACGGGTGCCATAGTCTGCGTCCCTCGGACGCTCTCGGTTTTGACGACCCGGAAAGGCCATGGTCGCTTGAGGCAACGATCAAGGCCCTTGGCGCCGAGCCGGTCGAGTACAGGGGAAAGACCAAGTGCTGCGGCTTTCAGGTAGACCTTGTCGCTGAAGGCACTGCCGAGAAGATGACAGGCGTAAGGCTCCTCGACGGAAAGGCGAAGGGCGCGAACTGCTTTGTTACGCCATGCCCCTTCTGCCATATCAACCTCGATAATTACCAGAGGCTCGCCGAGAAGGCGGTCGACGAAAAGATAGAGATGCCGGTATTCCACCTCTCGCAGCTCGTTGGCTTGTCCATGGGCTTTAGCCCGAAGGAGCTTGGCCTCGGGCGGCACCTGGTGTCGCCGGAGAAGGTGATTAAGTAGGTTTTGCAGGCCCTCAAAAAGTCCTTCTGCTTCGTTGTCTTCAGAAGCTCGTAGTGGCGGCGTACGTTCCAAGTACGCCTCCTTCCGCGCTCCCTGATTTAATTGGGGCTGAAGCCTGAACAAAATCTGCGTTTTTCAGCAATCTGTTAAACTATAATAGATGTATCGTCGCTATTAATGTAACCGACCTATCTTTGAAAAACCCCTGTTAGTTTTGCCTCCGCTATCACATGGCTTCTCATGGCGCGCTCTATCTCGCTTTTTTTCGCGCCGTCAGGCAGCCCCAGCGTTGGCACATCAAGCGCCCTCAGGATGAAGTTATACCTGTGCCTGCCGTGTCCTTTGGGAGGGCATGGGCCGCCGTAACCCGCCTGGCCGAAATCCGTAAGGCCCTGCTTCATGCCGTTAAGGCTACCCTCGTTATTCCCCGTACCCCTCGGAAGCTCTCTCAGCTCGGAAGGCATGTCGAAGACCACCCAGTGCACGAACGTGCCCATGGGCGCGTCAGGGTCTTCCATTATAAGGGCGTAGCTCTTCGTGCCATCCGGCGGCTTGCCCCATTTGATGAGGGGGGAGACGTTTTCGCCTTCGCATGAGAATTTCTTTGGTATAGGCGCACCCTCGTTGAAATCAGGGCTGTCGAGCTGGAACATGCGTTCACCTCCGTACGAGTTGATGCCCCATGCAACGGCAAGCGCGATGATCAGAACGGCCGTAGTCTTCATAATAAAGAGCCCGATCCTTTTTGACCGACAATACTTATTGTAGCCTTAAACCGTTCATTTGCAACTGTACCATGTGACAGTGAATGGACGCGTTTGTTTAATCCTTGAAACTCCCCCTCCATCCAAATTATACTTTATGACCGGAGGCGAGATGAAGGTACGTTTCATACTGAACCCCTCGGCAGGCCGCTCCGGCAGGCTCAATGCCCTTGCTGGCGCCGTAAGAAAGCTCTTCAGGGCCGAAGAGGGGATCTTCGAGATAAAACTATCCACGGACGCTGAAAGCGTCAAGGTGCTCTCTCAGGAAGCCGTAAGAAAAGGCTATGAGCTTGTCTTTGCATGCGGCGGGGACGGGACGGTCAATAACGTGGCCTCTTCGCTCGTAGGCACCGGGACGGCGCTCGGCATTCTGCCGACCGGCTCTGGCAACGCGCTTGCCGGCGCTCTCGGCATACCGGCTGATGTTGAGGCGGCCTTGTCGCTGGTCAAAGATGGCGCGATCAGGGAGATGGACGTGGGAGTTGCCTGCGGCAGGTATTTTTTCTCGACGGCGGGTTTTGCCTTTGAGGCATATCTCAGCAGACGCTACAACGAAGGGCGATTGAGCCGGAGGATAAGGGGTGTGGCCCCTTATTTTCCGCTCGCGCTCATGGAATACTTCCGTTTTAAGCCGAGGGATATATCTTTACGCGTCGACGGCCAGGAGATAAACGGCAAGCCCTTTATCCTGACCGCCGCGAATACCGACCGGTTCGGCGGGAACGCCGTCATATCGCCGGACGCGAGGATGGATGACGGGTTGCTCGACTTCTGCTTTATACCGCGTCCAAAGATATTCAACACCCTTGGGTTGGGGCTTAAGCTCTTGAGGGGCAGGATAGAAGACCATAAGGGCTTCAGGAGTTTCCGCGGATCAAGGGGGGTCATAAAAGGCTGGGACCTCGTCGACGCCCATGTGGACGGCGAGCCCTTCCAGTGGCAGGGGGATATCGAGATCTCCGTGCTGCACAGGAAGCTCAAGGTGCTTGCGCCGGAAATAGTCTTATAACCTGCCGGATTCCCTTTATTTTTCAAAAGCAAAGTTGTTGAAGAACTCTCCTCATTAAGGTATCATAAGCGCATGATACCGCTTGATATGACCAGACCCGAGCGTCTCCTGGCGGGCAAGGCAAGGGGGGCGCTCCGGGGGAGGACGTTCAGGGAGCTTCCAGGCCATGAAAAGCTCCTGGTCGCGTACAAGCACCTTGAGGGGCTAAGACAGCTGAACGGCGGCTATATCGCCTCCGAGTACTGCGGGGACAAGGGCGGGGACAGGTACAACGTCTTCTGGCTCCGCGATATCATGTACGCCACCTACGCCAACGAATACGTCGGCGCCTACGACAAGCTCATCGAGAGCTACAGGCTCATCATCCGTATATTCCAGAAGTACAGGCACAAGATAACGAGCGGCGCGAGAAAGCGCCGCTACCTCGGGAGCTGCGCCGACGAGGTCATCCATGCCAGGGTGCATCCCGTCACGCTCGAGGAGATAACACATGAATGGGGGCACCACCAGCTCGATATCCTGGGGCTGTTCCTCTACAAGACCGGCGACCTCATAAAAAAAGGGCACAACGTAATATCTACCGACCAGGCGGAGACCCAGATACTGCTCCGCGACATTGTCCTTTACCTTACGACCGTAAGGTGGCACTCTGACCCTGACTTCGGCATGTGGGAGGAGGGGCCTGAGCTGCACGCTTCGAGCATCGGGGCCGTGCTTGCCGGGCTTACCATGTGGCATGACGACGGCTTTTATCACTACAAGTATAAAAGGCAGATCCCGATACACCATTACCTGCCCGTCCCGCAGGAATTCATAGAGGCTGGAAGGAGCGCCCTTGAAAGGCTCCTCCCGTCGGAATCGGCCACGAGGCCGGTTGACATTGCGCAACTGAGCCTTATATGGCCTTATTATATTATATCCGACAGCCAGGCATTGAATATCATCTCAGCCATCGAGAATAACCTCGTAAGGCGGAGCGGGGTGGTAAGGTATCCCGGGGACCTTTATTACAACGCGGACAGGACAAAGCCCGCTGGCAACGAGGCCGAGTGGCCTCTCGGCTTCGCATGGCTTTTCATAGTGTATTCGCAGCTCGCGGTAAAGGCCCTCAAGATGGGCACGATATTCACGCCGCCCGTCGAGTACATCGAAAAAGCCGAGCTGTACCTTAACAGGCTTGAATCTGTCATGACCCCGGAGGGGCTCGTACCCGAGTTATATACCGGGGGCAAACCCAACTATAACGTGCCGCTCGCCTGGGCTCAGAGCTTCTATGTCGTTGCGCGCCAGAACCTGAACAGGGTCTATGAGAAGATGAACCTCCGCTGAAACGCGGTTCATCGCCTGTTCTCCCCGACTATAGCCATGTTTGACATGAACCCGATAGCCTTCAGGGCTACCATGCTGAATATTCTCGGCAACGCGGGCCTCTTCGCCATGAAGCTCGTCGCCGGGCTAGCCTCTGGCTCCATAGCCCTTATCTCGGACGCGCTCAACTCCCTAAACGACATAGCCGCCTCGATCGCCACCTTCATCTGCGTATATATATCCGATAAGCAGGCCGACGAGGGGCACCCATTCGGCCACGGCAGGGCAGAGCCCATAGCCGGGCTTATCATAGCTGTGCTCGCCGGCATACTTGGCTTCGAGGTCATACGCGAGGGCGTCGAGAGGATAATCGAGGGCAGGCGGGCCGTGGTTGAGCCCTACACCCTCCTGGTCCCGCTTATAACGATGGCGGCGAAGGGGGCCATGTCATGGCACTTCAACCGGGTCGGGAAGATGTTCGGAAGCCCGGCATTGAAGGCCACCGCCATCGATTCTCTCATGGACGTGGCGATAGCCTTCGCGGCCCTTATAGGCCTTGTCGGGACATTGGCCGGTTTCCCATGGCTAGACCCTGTCGCCGGCTTCGCCATAAGCGTCTGGATAATATACACGGGCTATAAGATAGGCATGGAGAACATAGCCTATCTCATGGGGCAGGCGCCGGAGCCTGCCCTGCTGAAAGAGATAAAGGAGGCCGCGCTCATGGCCTCCGGCATAAAAGGGCTTGGCTCTGTGAGGGCCCATTACGTCGGCCCTTTCATACATGTAGAGATACAGATACGGGTCGATAAGGACCTGCCGACGGTAGAGTCCCATGCCATAGGAGAGGCCGTAGCCAACAATATCGAGAGCATAAGCACCATAGAGAAGTGCTTCGTCCACATAGACCCGCTCTGATGATGTCCCGTCCATGAAGGCGGGGGCCCTCGATGAGATCTAAAGTTCTTGACACAGGGGTAGTTTTAAAGTATATAAGTATATACTTAAATAAAAGCAGGCGATCCAGATATGAAAAAGTCAGCAGGGCTCTTCAAGCTCCTTTCAGTGGACAAGAGGATAGAGATAATAGAACTACTCAAGAAGAAGGATTCGTGCGTGAACGGCATCGCCGATGCGCTGGGTGTCACGCAGTCGGCCGTGTCTCAGCACTTGAGAGTGCTGAGGTCCGCCGGTCTCGTAAACGACAGGAAGGAGGGCTATTACGTATTTTACTCGCTCGACAGGGACGCGCTAGAGGCATGCAGGCAGAGGCTCAACAGGATATGCGCCTGCGGCTGCATGGGGAGCGGCAAGACCGGGAAGTCAAGGTGCTCGTGAGTTTTTTTGGGATTTATATAAGTGTATGAACAAATACTTATGGAGGTTGCTTTATGGAGCGGGAGGAGTTGAAAGGAAAGGCGGCAAAGGACGTGGTTGACTCAGGCGGCGGCAGGGAATCGGTGTGCGGGTGCGGCTGCCAGCCCCTTGTTCAGAAGACCGATCGCACGGAGATGGCAAAGGAGGGCAAAAGATGAACTGGATCAGCCAATCTTTTCTTTGGGTGCATGCCGCCGCCGCGATCGTCTGGATAGGAGGCATTTTTTTCATGATGGCGATAGCCGTACCTCTTGCCGGACCGGCAGTGGGAGCGCTCGGGAAAAGGTTCTCCGGGGTTGCTGACTGGTGCATCGCTTTACTTGTCGTGACCGGGGTTGTTGTGGCCTTCTCGGAAGGTTATGCCCATTCATTGGCAGGACTGCCGCTTCTAAAGCTCTTGATGGCGGCTACCATGATCTCGGTACACTACTACAGGGGGAAGGTGCTGGCCCCAAGGATATCAAGGTCAGGGGAAGTGGAAGCCGCCCGGCTTAAGCCGCTTTCAGCGCGCCTCGCGTGGTTCAATCTCGCGCTGGGCTTTCTCATAGTCTTCGTGAGCATGGTGCTGGCCTAGATCCTGGCCAGCACCACTTTATTCACTTCCTCTACCTTCGCCTTTCCGAAAAGCGATTCTACGAGCTTGAAGGCAAACTCCATCGCCGTACCCGGCCCCTGGCTCGTGATGATGTTGCCGTCCACGACAACGCGCTCTTCCGATACGGTCTCGTCCGTAAGCTCGGCCCTCACAGACGGGTGACTTGTCACGGTCCTGCCTCTGGTGGCTCCTATACTTGAGAGCACCGTTGTCGCCGCGCAGATGGCGGTCACCTTACGCCCCTTGCGCATAAGCTCCTCGACGACCTTTTTTACGCGCACGTCCTTCTTGAGGTTCTCGGTCCCGACCGCCCCGCCCGGAAGCACTATCATGTCGAAGTCCGCGGATACGTTATCCATCACCGTATCCGGTATGACCACCACCCTGTTCCTGCTCTCTACAGGGCCAGGTACGGTGCCGGCTATCGTCACCTCGGCCCCGGCCCTCCGTAAGATATCGACCACCGTGAGCGCCTCTATTTCCTCGAAGCCTGGCGCCAGCGGCACGAGCACTTTTGCCATGCGCGTCTCCCTCTCAAAGTGTGTGATGTAGATAGATTATAAGCCCTTTTGCCATCGTGTCAAACAGAACGGAGGTCCGCATGCTTGCGGTTTAAGGGTTTTAGGACTAAGCTTTTGGTAAAAGGCCTGCTTTTCAGGGAACGGCTAAAATTCATACCAAGGAGCCAGACATGGCGAATGGACGCCAGTTAAATCATCTCAAAGGCCAGAAGAGCCCATATCTTAAACAGCATGCCGGGAATCCGGTCGACTGGTATCCGTGGTGCCGGGAGGCCTTTGAGAAGGCGGGGAGCGAGGACAGGCCCCTTATAATAAGCATCGGATATTCCTCGTGCCACTGGTGCCACGTCATGGAGAGGGAGTCCTTCGAGGACGAAGAGACCGCAAGGATAATGAACGAGAACTTCGTCAATATAAAGGTGGACAGGGAGGAGAGGCCTGACCTTGACAGCCTTTACATAAAGGCTGTGCAGGCCATGACAGGGCACGCCGGCTGGCCGCTTACGGTATTCGCCACCGCCGAAGGGGTGCCCTTTTACGGAGGCTCTTATTTCCCGCCTGAGGACAGCTTCGGCATGCCATCGTTCAAGAAGGTGCTCCTTGCGGTAAGCCTCGCGTACCGCAAGAACAGGAAGAAGGTCGCCACCGTTACAGCCGACGTGGAAAAGATACTCAGCAAAAGGAGCGTTATCGCGCCGATAGAGCTGAGATCAGAGGTCTCTGACCTGGCCTTCGACGCGGCGCGCCTTTACTTTGACGGAGCGCACGGCGGCTTCGGCAGGGGGACTAAATTCCCGCACGCCATGTTCCTCAAGTTCCTGCTGGGATACCACAGGAGGACCGGCAGGGAAGAGGCGATGTCGATGGTAGAGAAAACGCTCTCATCGATGGCGATGGGGGGCATATACGACCACCTTGCCGGGGGTTTCCACAGGTACTCGGTGAGCGAGAACTGGGACCTGCCGCATTTCGAGAAGATGCTCTACGACAACGCCCTCCTCTCCGAGCTGTACACGGCCGCCTACGAGGAGACCGGGCTACCGCTGTACAGGCAGGTCGCCATGGAGACCATAGGCTACATGCTCCGCGAGATGAGGGGCGAGATGGGAGGGTTCTATTCGTCGCAGGACGCTGATGTCGACGGGCGCGAAGGGGCGTGCTATATCTGGACGGCAAACGAGGTAAAGGAGATCCTCGGCAAGGACTCCGACAGGTTCATGGATTTTTTCTCGGTGACCGAGGATGGCAACTACGAGGGCAGGAACACCCTGAGGATAAACAGGCCCATAGCCGAAGAGAACGACCCTGTGCCGGATGATATGGCGCGCATGAAGGCGCGCCTCTTTGAGGCAAGGAGGCGGAAAAAGGCGCCGGAGACCGACCGGAAGATCATCACCGCGTGGAACGGCCTTGCCATCACCGCCCTTTCCAGGGCTTCGCGCACATTCAAGAGGCGTGACTTTGCGGACGAGGCGAAGCGCTGCGCCAGGTTCCTGCTCTCTTCGTTAAGGGGCGAGGACGGGCGCATCCTCCGGTATTTCCTCGACGGCAGGGGCGATGTGCTTGGGTTGCTCGAGGACTACGCCCTCCTTGCGGGCGGGCTTCTCTCGATGTACGAGAATACGGGGGAGGAAGAGTGGCTTGAAGAGGGCAGGAGGCTTGCCGACAGGATGATAGATCTCTTCTATGACGATACAAAGGAGCTCTTCTATGATACCGGCAGCGACCAGGAGCAGCTCTTTATCCGTGAAAGGGACCTTTACGACAACGACATACCATCGGGGAACTCGGCCGCCGCTTCAGTGCTCCTTCGGCTTTCGCGCGTAACGGAGGAGAGGCGGTACATGGAGCTTTCAGAGGGGATACTCAAGTCTATAGAGGGGATAATGGAGGAGCCCATCTCCTATGGGAACTTCCTCGTGGTGCTTGAGTCTTTTCTGGCCGTAAATAATAAGGAGATGCCGCACTGAGGGATGAAACAGGTTCCGTTATTGTCATTGCGAGGAGCGTTTCCTTGCGACGAAGCGATCTCCAGGCGCTTCGTCGGCCTGAAGACGAGATTGCTTTCCCTTCGTATGCTCAGGGCCTCGGCTCACACGCCCGCAATGACTGCAAAATCAGTTTTTCCGCAAACTTCCAGGGATCTCATGCCTAAAAAGAGAGCTTGTTGTCCTCTTCAACTATGGCCTTCAACCGTTCGAGTATCCCAGGTGTTGCGGAGATGACCCTGTTCCAGTTGGGTATCATCGGCGCTCCCAGCGGGTTTTCCATTATCGTGCTGGCGGCGTCTATTATCGAATGGGTGAAGGCGTCTACCATCCGTGCCTCCTCGTGGCGGTCGAAGAAGAGGCCGTTTATGGCCGCGTCGCCCTCGTACTTCACTATGTTGTCCTCGGCCATCTTGAGGTAGGCGGCCATGAGAGATTTGAAAAAGCCGTCTGAGAAGACGACACCCTCTGAAGCGAGGGTCCTGAATATGGACTTCGCTATGTCTATGCTCATCTTCATGAGCCCCGTGGAGGGGTCTTCGGCCGATAGGGGCTGGTGTTTGTGCTCATAGTTCTCCGCTATGTCGACCTGGCATATCCGCTTTGCCGAGTAGTTCCTGTAGACCTCGGCGAGCATCCCGACCTCGAGCCCCCAGTCCCAGGGGACCCTGTTTATCCTGGCCACGTCTATCGTCATGGAGAACTCGCCGGCAAGCGGGTATCTGAAGCTGTCGAGGAAGTCGAGGAACGGGCGGTCTTTGCACATCCTCTGGAGGGCCCTCACCAGCGGGGCGAGGAAGAGCCTTGTGACCCTGCCGTGCATCCTGTCGGTCACCCTCGCGTAGTAGCCCTTGCAGAAGACGTAATCGAGGGTAGGGCTTACTACAGGGTAGCAGAGCCTCTCGAGGAGCTCGATACTGTAGTTCTGGATGTCGCAGTCATGGAGCGCTATGACGCTCGACCTGCCGCTTGATATCACATACCCGTACGCTGTCCAGGCCGACCTGCCCTTGCCGTCCTGCCCCGGGCTTACTCCCTTTTCCTCGAGAGTCCTGTAAAGCTCGCTTATCCTCCTGCCGCCTGTGTGTATTATGGTCACGTCCTGCGGCAGGGTGGACATGAACTCCTTTACCTCCCTGAACTCCTCGTCCGAGGCAGGGCCGAGGGCGAGCACTATCTCACGGAGGAAACGCGCTCCCTTAAGCTCCTCCACTATGCCCTTCATGGCATCGCTTCGGACGTCCGTGCAGAGCGCGGGCAAGACCAGGGCTATTGGGCGCGCAAGGCTATAGAGCTCAAGCTCGGCCACAAGCCGCTCTGTCTTAGGCCTTCCAAGCCTGTGAAATGTGGTTATGGCGCCGGCATGGTAGAAGTCAGCCATGTGTCATCTCCTTGGCGGATTGGACTGATAAAGGTTAGTCGGCCGGGGAACGGCTGTCAAGGGAGGTGTGGTAAAAGGGCCGGCCGGACTCCCCAGGGGCTCGATGCCCTGGGGTTCATTGTTTTATGTGTACGGTCCTGGTCGGGAACGGGAAGTCTATGCCCTCGGCCTTGAACCTATGGAAGATGCGCTTCCTTAATTCGTGCTGGACGGCGTACTGGTCGACGTAGGACGCGACCTGGCAGATGAGGGTGAAATCGAGCGAGTAGTCCCCAAAACCCGGGATGAACCTGACAAATGGCGCATTTGGGTCGCCCAGGAGCCCGGGGACCTCTCCCACCGCCTTGCTCGCCTCGTCAACGAGCACCATTTCAACGTGGGACGGGTCAGAAGAGTAGCTGACGCCTATCTTCATCAACAAGGCCATCCTTTCCTCCGGCATGGAGTAGTTTGTGATGACGCTCTGGGCGAGCTTGTTGTTGGGCACGATTACTATATTGTTTGAGAGCTGCCTTATCCTCGTCGTCCTCCACCCGATGTCGGAGACAAAGCCTTCCTCTCCGGTGGCCATTTTTATGTAGTCTCCTACCCTCACCGGCTGCTCCATCAGTATGTGCATGCCGGCGAAGAAGTTGGAGAGCGAGTCCTGGAGCGCGAGCGCCACGGCGAGGCCGCCGACGCCAAGGGCCGTGAGCATCGGGGTTATCGATACGCCGAGGCCGTTAAGGATAATGAGGATGCCTATAGTGAAGATGACCGCCCTGATGACGGTCCTGGAAAGGCCGGTGACGGCTATCCCGGCGGCGGATTTTTCGATGGAGCTTTGGGCGAGGCGCGCGACTATGCTGGCCGCGGCTATGGTGGCCGAAAAGACGATGAGTACATAGAGTGCCTTGAGCCCGTAGTTGACATACTCAGGGGGCAGCCCTGAGGTGGCGATCGTGATGTATATCGCAAGGGCGAGCGCCCAGAAGATGGAAGGGTGCCTGATGGAATCTATTATGAAGTCGTCTGCCTTGGTATCGGTCCGCCGCGCCCATTTTGAAAGCCATCCAAGGGAGAGCTTTCTCGCGAGCAGGAGTACGGCCGCTATAAGGATGAACTCAAGTCCAAAAAAGACGAGTATCTTGAGAAGGCTTTCGTTTTGGCCGAATTTTTCCCAGAACGGCTGCATCTTCTTTTGTCACACCTCCGGTGTTGTGGGATCGCGGGTAGTTTAACATCATCAAGGGATGTACGCAACCGTGAAGGCTCAGAGCTGGTCGATGTTGTCCCTGTCACGCCTGGCCAGGAGGTATTCTATTACTTTTTTCGCGTACTCCTTGCCTGCCGCGCCGAAGGCCACGGCCGCGGCGGCCCCGATGGTGCCGAAAAATATGACAAAGGCGGCAAGGATTATATTCGGCGCTATATCGAGCTGTTCGAGGGCCATAGCGAAGACGAGTATGAAGAGGATGAGCCTCACCAGTTCGCTCAATAGCTTCGAGTATTCTATGCCGGCGTTCACCGCCGCAATAAGCGCCGACCTTGCCAGGAAGTTGGCTATGAAGCACCCGAGGAAGACTATTATTACAGCCGAGAAAAAGCGGGGCAGGTAGAGGAAGAAGACCGATACCAGCGCGTCTGTCACCTTGTAGCCGAGGGTGGCGAAGCCGGCCATGAAGAAGAGCACGACTATGAACCAGTAGATGAACGAGCCGATAAAGGCCGAGGGCGGCCCCTTTATGCCGGCCTTCCTGAAGCCGGTCGTGAGCCCTATCTGGTCGCTCCAGGCGTCGAGCCTTACGGCCCTGAAGCCCTTGAGGAGCAAAAATTCCACAAAGGCCGCGGCTATGAAGCCCGATACCGCGATGATCAATATTACGAGCAGGTCCGGGATGAACTCCAGGAGCTTGTCAATGAACGTCTCGAGGTGTTCTTTCAATTTTTCAAATATCCTGTCCATGTTCCATCCCTCCTTGCCAGTTGCCTGCCAGGTAGTCTCTTTGTCTTTCGTATTCGGCGCACACGTCCTCGACCACCGCTTCGGCCTCGTCGTCGCTCATCTCGGCAGTCTCCAGAAAAAACGAGGCGGTGCGGCCATAGTAGAGCGGGATGAGGGATTTGAGAAGGTGTTCGGGCGGAAGCTTTCTGTGGTGGTAGGCAAGCATGTAGTCATAGATTATCCTCACCCAGGTCTCCTTGGGCAGCCGGAATGACGCTGCATCCGCCCTCGACAGCCCCTCAAGCTCTTCCACTATGCCCTTGTCGATAAAGCCCGCCCACAAGCCGCTTAAGTTCTCGGCGCCTATCCTGAAGCTCCGGATCATCCCGTCCGTGTCGACCTTTATCGGGATGACGCCGACCGAGTACTTGAAGCCGAAGGTCGGCACCTCGCTTGAACCATGCCTTTGCCGCCACTCGTTGTTGTGCTTCTCCGTGAGCGACATGAGGGAGCCTACGACCTGGACGAACATGTCCTTCAGGTCCGCGCCGGGGTCCTTTGGGTCATGTATCTTGGCCCCGAGATAGGACTGGCAGACATTGAAGCCGCCGGCCAGCGCCTCGGTCGTCATCCAGATGTCTATGCCGAACCTCGCTATGTCCGAGTCCCATACGTCCTGCGCGAGATAGAACCTGGCCATCTCCCCTGAGAAGCCGAAGTCCCCGCCTATGGGCTGGCGTATCTTCCTGCCGTAGAGCGCCCTGGTGACAGGGTATATCATCGAGTTTGTGATGGTGCCGTCGTATTTATGCCTGCTGTAAAGGGGCGCGACGAAATCGAAGCCTTCCTTGTATACCGGAGAGAGGAGGAGCTCTACCCACTCCGGCGTTATCGAGCGGAGGTCCGCGTCGACTACGCAGCATGCCTTCGCGCCAAGGGCGGATGCCTTCTCGAAGATGGCCCTGAAGGCGCTGCCCTTGCCGGGGATGCCGTGGTAAGGCGTCGTTATCCTGTTGACAGGTGAGAGCCTGTGTGACAGGAATACCGCCTTGTGGTCCACGCTCGCGTTCAGTAGTATCTCAGGGGTGCTGTCGGTGGAGCCGCCGTCAGAGTTGATGATCACAGCCTTCTCGTAAGGGAAGTACTTGTCGAGCCCGGCGTCTACGGCGCCGACCACATGGGCTATGGTCCTCGCGTTGTTGTAGCTCGCTATGCCTACAACTATGTCGGCCCGGGCAGGATCGGCGCTGGCTGCCGCTATCTCATTTTCGTCAATTTCATGAGGCTCTGGCATCGGCAAACCCCTAACAGGTATAGCCTTCGGCGCCCTTTATCGAATCGAGTATTCCGGTTACGGCCTTCTCCCAGCCTTGGGGCCCGGCCCCTTGAGCCTTTACAAGGCCCGGGACCTCTCCTATGTCGTTGTACCCTCCGTCATCGCCGACCAGCACAGGGTAATCGACGACCCTTAGGAAGGGGGCGTCGTTCAAGGCGTTTCCCGCGCCTATGGTCACTATCTTGCCGTAAAGCGCCCTGTAGAAGGACTTTAACCTTTCAACCGCCCCGCCTTTGTCATTCGGGCCGGTCATGTGGAAAAGGCGGCCCATGGTAAATGAGTATCCGGCCGCTTCCACAAGTCCTTTGGCCTCTTCAGGCGAGCCGTCCTCCAGAATAAACGGCTCATCGAAGTCCCTTTCCCTTGCAAGCCATGCTTCTTTCACCGGAAGACCTGTAAGGTTCGATATCTCTTCGTCGCTTAAGTCCCCGAAGCCCTTTATGGCCTTTCCGGAAGAGGCCCTTATACGGACAAGCGCCTGGCGAAGCTCACGGTAGTCGGTGCCGAGCCTTATTAGCGTATAGCCGTCGAGTTTTTCACCTTGTACGGGGAAGGGAAAGTATGACCCCGGGATGAATATGCCGCCCCCGTTCTCGGTAATGAACGGGTCTGTGTTTTTGAGGCGCGACCTTATGTGTTCGACCTCAGCTCTGGTCTTGCTCGTGACGACCACAAGCGGGATCCCATCTTGTTTTATCCTCTCAAGGGCGCGCTCCGCTGGAGCGAAGGAGTACTCTTCATCAAGGAGCGTACCGTCGAGGTCGGTAAATATAATGGCCTTCATAACGGTCCCCGGTAGATCAGGTAGATGTTCAGGGCCGCCAATACCATCATCGAGATGGAGTCCCAACCGAGGCGCGTCGCCTTCCTCTCAGGGCGGTAGGTTATGCTTATGAGCACGATGGCCGTCATCAATATCGCAGTCATGCCGGTTATCGCGTGCGCGGGAGAGATGCTTGATAGAAGAGGTCCCTTCGAATAGAGGATGTCGTCTACGGCAAGGAGGCCTATGTTGAACATGTTGCTCCCGAGGAGGTTCCCAAGGGCGAGGTCGGCGGCCCCTATCCTCATGGCCGAGAAGGATACCACCAGCTCTGGCAGAGTAGTGGTCATGGCAACGAAGACTGTGCCCATGAAGCTTTCTCCGAGGCCGGTGGCCTCCGAGATATCAGCTGCGATGAAGGGCAGGGCGGTGGCGACAGCTAGTACCACCGCGGCGTTTATGATGTACATGAGCGCGGCCCTCTTCCCTGATATGTGGGTATACCTGAGTTTCTCGATCGTCTCTTCGGCGATCCTCTTGAGGTACTTTTTTTCGTAGTAGTAGACGACCCTGACTCCTACGATGTAGGCGGCCACTATGGCCGGGGTATACGCGCCGACGTGGAGAAAGGACGGCATCTGGTTTTTAAGCGTTATGGATGCCGTCACGATGCCTATGAGCATGATCCCGAACCCGGCGGAAAGGACGTGGGATTGGCCAACCTTCAGGAAGATCGGGCTGACCTTGTCCATGGGGTCGAGGAGCGCGAGTATCAGGAGGTTGAATACGCAGGCGCCGAGGATGTCTCCCACCGCTATGTCGGGGACGTCCGCGATGGTAACCGAGCTTAGCCCTGTAGCAAGCTCCGGCAGCGAGGTGATGCTGGCCAGTATGATAAGCCCTGTCCAGGCCCTGCCGAGGCCGGTCTTCTCGGCTATGACGTCCCCGTATTTCGAAAGCTTCGTGCCGCACAATACTATAACCGCTGCCAGCGCCATGAATTCCACCCATAATACAGCCATCATATCCCCCCGGCGGTCGATATTTAACTATATCTCACGCCCAGGTTTACCGCAAATCTAAAGCGCATTGACTTGTGGCCCGCTTTGAATTTAAAATATCCCCGATATGCGAAAGTTCTTCACTATAGCGTTTTTATCTGTTTTCTGGCTTTCCTTCATCTCTGGTGAGGCTGCTGCCATCAAAGGAAGCGCGGCCATTGATGATGAGGTCCAGGTCATAGTGATAGATCCTGGCCACGGCGGGGACGACACCGGGGCAAAGGGGCCATCAGGGGTCGAGGAGAAGGAGATAACGCTAAAGGTGGCCTTGAGGCTCGTCGAGGCGCTCAAGGAACGCTTCGATTGCAGGGTGCTCCTCACCAGGACGACCGACGTATTCATCCCATTGGGCGAAAGGACCGCCTTCGCGAACAGTAATAAAGCAGACCTCTTCATAAGCATACATGTCAACGCCGCGCCGAACAGGGACGCCAGGGGTGTAGAGACCTTTTTCCTGAGCTTCGAGTCTACCGACGAGGACGCCAGAAGGGTGGCTGCCTTCGAGAACAGCGCCTCCGCCGGGATGAGCTCTGGTATATCCGAAGACAGCGGCGACTTGAAGGACATACTCCTTGATCTGGCGAACACGATGTCGCACCACGAGAGCTCAAGGCTTGCCGAGGTGATACATACCAGCGTGCTCGGCTCTACAGGCAGGGAGAACAGGGGGGTAAAGCAGGCCCCGTTCTCTGTGCTTGTCGGCGCCACAATGCCCGCGGTGCTCGTCGAGGTGGGTTTCATATCCAACCCCTCGGAGGAAAAATGGCTTTCGTCCGGAAAGGACCAGGCCAGGATAGCGGAAGCGATAGCCGAAGGCGTCATGAGCTTCAAAAATATAATCACCAGGAAAAGAGGGTACATTGAGATCAGCGGCAAAGCAGCGCAGGAGTGACGGGAGAAGGGCGGACGAGCTCCGCCCGTTGAAGATAACGCGCGATTACCTCAAGTTCGCCGAGGGCTCGGTCCTGATCGAGATGGGCGACACCAAGGTCATCTGCGCCGCCACCGTCGAGGAGCGTGTCCCGCCCTTTCTGGCGGGGACCGGCAAGGGCTGGCTCACGGCGGAGTACTCGATGCTCCCCAGGTCATCGAAGAAGAGGATACAGCGGGAGACCGGCAAGGTCGGCGGAAGGACACATGAGATACAGCGCCTTATCGGACGGAGCCTGAGGGCGGTGGCTGACATGGACTCGCTCGGCGAGAGGACGGTCTATATCGACTGCGACGTGATACAGGCCGACGGAGGCACAAGGACAGCCTCCATAACCGGGGCCTATGTCGCGGTATACGACACCTTGAGGGAGCTTAAGAAGAAGGGCGTCTTAAGCTCGATACCACTTCTCGACTCGATAGCTGCCGTAAGCGTAGGCATAGTGCAGGGGGTACCTGCGCTTGACCTCAATTATGTGGAGGACTCGTCAGCCGACGTCGACATGAACGTCATCATGACCGGGAGCGGCCGTTTCGTTGAGGTCCAGGGCACGGCCGAGCACGCGCCTTTTACCAAAGGCGAGCTCTCGTCGCTTATCAACCTTGCCTCAAAGGGCATTAAAGAGCTTACCATTGCCCAGAAGAGGTCCCTCAATAAAAGACGTTAGCTTCTACGCGATCGACATGGATAAAAGGATGAGAATAGTCCTTGCCACAAAGAATGCCGGCAAGGCGCGCGAGATATCGAGCATCCTCGAAGGCGCGGGAGTTGAGCTGGTCACGCTCGCGGAATATCCTGAATTGGAGCTGCCGCCAGAGACAGGAGAAACGTTCAGGGAGAACGCCCTCGCGAAGGCAAGGTTCACTTCTGCCGCCACAGGCCTTCCAGCGCTCGCTGACGACTCCGGCCTTGAGGTCGATGCCCTCGGAGGAAGGCCTGGCGTCCGCTCCGCTCGATACGCGGGAGCAGGCGCAACCGACAGGGAGAATTACGAGAAGCTCCTTGCCGAGATGAAAGGCGTGCCGATGGAGTCGCGGGGCGCGCGCTTCAGGTGCGCTGTCGCGTTCGTCGGGCCTGGCGGGCCTGGCGGGATAGAAGAGCTTTTCGAGGGGTCGTTTTCCGGGTCAATATCTGAAGAGCCCAGGGGCAGGGGCGGCTTTGGATATGACCCCGTCTTCATCGTCCCGGGAAGGGGTATTACTGTAGCGGAGCTTCCCCCCGGAGAGAAGGACAGATTAAGCCACCGGGCAAAGGCGCTCGAGGCGTTCAAGGTATTTCTCATCGGAAGAAAGAGAGAAAAAAAGAGCTGAAATAAAATTTCAAGTGGCCGCCTTGACAACCCCCAAACCCTCAATTAGACTTACTCATTAAGTAAGGTAGTAGCAGGGTTTGGAAGCGCGAGGTAATCTTTAAAAAGGACCTGAAGTGCGAAAAACCCCTATTACTTATCAACTTCAAGAGAAAGGAGGGTTTTTCTTTATGCCTTCAGGAAAGGTCAAGTGGTTCAACGAATCAAAGGGGTTTGGTTTCATAGAACAGGACACCGGTGAGGACGTATTCGTCCACTATACTTCCATTCAGGGCTCCGGGTTCAGGACCCTGAAGGAGGGGCAGAGGGTTGATTTCGAGATCACCAAGGGCCCAAAGGGCCTCAAGGCCGAGAACGTCAATCCTAACCCGCTCTAAGCGTGATACAAGGGGATTCCTTCGAGCCCTCATCCAGGCGGATGGGGGCTTTTTTTATGTACAACCCTTGCCGGGTATTATAATATCAATTGAACATAACTTCTCCCGGTCAGGTGAAATATGGAAGAGAAACCGGTAATGGATGTGGTCCCGGGCCTTGAGGGGATACTTGCGGCGGAATCGGCCATAAGCTTCATCGACGGCGACAAGGGCATACTCGAGTACCGGGGCATCCCGGTAGAAGCGCTCGCCGAGAAGAGCAGCTTTATCGAGACCTCCTGGCTATTGCTCTTCGGCCGCCTCCCTGAAAGCGGCGAGTACGCGAAGTTCAGGGACGATATCACCTTCCACACAAGGCTCAAGTTCAAGATCCTCCGGATGATGGAGTTCCTGCCCGAGAACGGCCACCCCATGCATTACCTGCAGGCCGTGACCTCGGCTATGGGCATGTATTATCCGGCGAGGGAGACCCTTGACCCGGAGGTCCGCTACTGGTCGGCGGTACGGCTCATAGCCAAGCTCCCTACGATAGTTGCCGCCGTCCACAGGCTCAAGCACGGGGACGCTCCCATACAGCCCAGGAACGACCTCTCTTTCGCCGCGAACTTCTATTACATGCTCTTCGAGAAGGAACCCTCTGCGCTCGTCGAGCGCATACTCGACGTGATGCTCATCCTCCATGCCGACCACACCATGAACGCCTCGACCTTTAGCGCCAGGGTGGTCGGTTCGACCCTCGCGGACCCTTACACCATCGTAGCATCCGCCATCGGCACCCTTTCAGGCCCGCTCCACGGAGGCGCCAACGAAGAGGTCGTGCGCATGATAGACGAGATCGGGACGAAGGAGAACGTAAGGCCTTACATCGAAAGGAAGCTTGAGAGGAAAGAGAAGGTGATGGGCGTGGGGCACAGGGTCTACAGGACCGTTGACCCCAGGGGCGAGTTCCTCAAGGGCTATATAAGCCTTCTCGCCGAACACGACGGCATAGATAAAAAGACGCTCGATATTTCCCGCGAGATAGAGGCGGTGGTGCGCGAGAGGCTGTCGCAAAAGAACATCCACCCCAACATAGACTTCTATTCAGGTATCATCTTACGTTCTATCGGCATCCCGACAGAGCTATTTACCCCCATATTCGCCATGGGCAGGGTGGCCGGCTGGCTGGCGCACTGGATGGAGCAGCTAAAATCCAACCGCATATACCGTCCGGAGCAGAAGTACACGGGCCTTCGCGAACAGCCCTATATCCCCATGGAAGAGAGGAAGTGATCCCCATGGGCACAAGACCGGCAGGGGCGCCTGGAATTATAAGGCGCGTACTTTTTCTGTCGTTGGTGCTTGTGGCGCTTGTGATCTCAAACGGGTGCATGGACCCCATGATAATAAGGGTCGCGGACAGGAAAGAGGTCAAGGCCCCGGAGCTCATAGGCGAGATAAAGGGCGCGGATATCATCTTTATAGGTGAGCTGCACGACAACAGGCTCCACCACAGGGCGCAGCTTGAGCTCATAAAGGCACTGAGGGAGGACGGGACGGATATAGCCATAGGGGTCGAGATGTTCAGGACCGAGAACCAGGATGTCCTCGACCGGTGGGTCAGAGGCGAGATGAGCGAGGATGAGTTCAGGCCCGTTTATGAAAAGGAATGGGGCATACCATGGGAGCAGTACAAGGATATCTTTGTGTACGCCAGGGGAAACAGGGTCCCCATGGTCGCCCTTAACATCTCGCGCAAGCTCATGTTCCAGGTCCTTACCAAGGGCTTCAGTTCATTGTCAACGGAGCAGCTTGCCGGCCTTCCTCCGGGGATAGAGTGCAAAGTGGATGAGACATACGAGAAGTTCATGAAGGACGCGCTCGAAGAGCACGACATGGAGGGCGTGACCTTCAAGAGCTTCTGCGAGGCCCAGATGGTCTGGGACAACGTGATGGCACATAACGCGATAGAGTACCTGAAGGCAAGGCCAGGGAAGAAGATGGCGGTGCTCGCCGGGGGCGGACACTCGTGGAAGCGGGGCATCCCCGCGCAGGTCAGCAGGCTTTCAGGCTACACCAGCGTGGTGCTCCTGCCTGAGCCCGAAAGCCTTGACCTCGATGAAGTAGGCCCTGATGACGCGGACTACATCATAGCCGGGCGGCTGTTCTGAGGCTCCGTTTCCTCGTGGTTCTCGTCGTAAAGCCTCCTGAACTCTTTTGAGCAATCGCTGAAGGCGGCGAGTATGACCGGGTCATAGTTGTCCGGGTTCTCGAATATTATCCTGCAGGCGGTGTCGTGGTCGAAGCTCTCTTTGTAAGGGCGTGAGCTCCTCAGCGCGTCGTATATATCCACCATGTTCACGATCCTGCCGGACATCGGTATCTCCGTGCCCTTAAGCCCCCTGGGGTAGCCCTTCCCGTTCCATCTTTCATGGTGAGTAAGCGCGATGTCCCTCGCCGCGGCGAGTATGCCGGAGTCAGCGTCCTTCAGTATCTCGGCGCCGATCGTCGTATGGGTCTTCATTATTTCGAATTCTTCAGGGGTAAGCGGCCCGGGCTTCAAGAGGATCGAATCGGGTATGCCTATCTTGCCGACGTCGTGCATGGGGCTGGCGAAGAATATTGTCTCTACCTCCTCCTCCGGAAGACGCAGGTACCTGGCCATCATCTGGGAGTAAAGGCTTATTCTCTTTATATGGCTACCGGTCTCCTTGTCCCTCTGCTCGGCGGCGAGGGTGAGCCGGAAGACCGTCTCTATGTAGCCCTTGCGTATCTTGTCGAAGGCCCGCTCAAGCTGTACGCTCTTGTCCTCGACCTCGTTTTCAAGCCTCCTGCCATGCTCCACCAGAAAGTCCTCGTAGCGCTTGACCTTCAAGAGGTTCCTGAGCCTTACCCTGAACTCGGTCTCGTCTACAGGCTTTGAGAGTAGCTCGTCCGCTCCGCTTTGAAGCCCCCTTATCTTCGAGTTCCTGTCGGAAAGAGAGGTTACGATCACGACCGGGATGTACATCGTGGCGGGGTCTTCCTTGAGCCTCTTCGTGACCTCAAAACCGTCCATGCCGGGCATTACCACGTCGATTAAGAGGACGTCCGGGCGGTGGGTCCGCGCCTTCTCAAGGGCCTCGAGCCCGTTGACGGCGGATATGCTCTCGTATCCAAGCTCGGAGATGAGGTCAGAGAAGATGCGGAGGTAGAAGGTGTCGTCGTCCGCTATGAGGATCCTGGCCTTTTTCGACTGCCCCTTGGCAATGGTCTGCAGGGTCTCGCTCATACGGGGTATAGTACATCTTTGCGATCAGCTTGGCAAGAGACGAAATTTGTTCGGCGCATAAGGCAACAAAGTCTTGACATATGCCCTCGTCATCTAATATTATGTGTGAAACTCAGGGAGAGGACGGGATATTGACGGGATTCTCAAACAAAAATGAGAAAAATTTTCCGCTCAGGACAGTAATCATCGCATCCCTTGCAGGGCTCTCTTTCCTCCTTTCTTTCCTTTTTATCTTAAGCCCCGAAGCATCAATTAGCACGCCGGACGCCTCCGAGCAGCCGGCGGAAGTGCTCCCCCAGCCACCCAGGATAGAAAAGCACGACTTCAAGCTCGCAGGCAACAATACCTTCTATCAGATAATGTCAGGCCTGAACGTATCAGGGCCAGAGATACTCGATATCACCGAAAAGTCGCGTCCGGTCTATAACTTGAGGCAGCTTCGGCGTGACTCCGTGCTGAGCGTTTATACCCTCTCCGGCGCGCTCAGAAAGATAGAATACAAGTTCAGCGACTACGAGTACCTTGTAGTCGAGAAGACACCTCAGGGCATAAAGGCGAGCAAGGCAGAGCTCCCTCACGAGACGAGGGAAGCCGTCATATCAGGCACGATAGAGAACTCGTTCTACGAGGACGCGCTCAAGGCCGGGGCAGACCCGCAGGCCGTCATGGCCTTGACCGACATATTCGCGTGGGATATCGATTTCTCCTCAGAGATAAGGAAGGGCGACAGCTTCAGCGTCCTTTCCGAGGTCCTGTACGTGGACGGCGTTCCGGTCAGGAGCGGCAAGATAAAGGGCGCCGAGATGGTGAACGGCGGCAAGAAGTACACGGCTGTATATTATGAGGGGAAAAGCGGGTCCGGCTACTACGACAGCGACGGAAGGTCTCTCAGGAGGTCGCTCCTTAAGTCCCCCCTGAGGTTCAGAAGGATTACCAGCCACTTCAGCAGGGGCCGTTTCCACCCCATCCTTAAAAAATACAGGCCGCACCACGGGGTCGACTACGGGGCCCCCAAGGGCACGCCGGTCGAGGCTGCCGGCAGCGGCATCGTCAAATTCGCCGGGTGGAAGGGCGGCTACGGCAACTTTGTAGAGATAAAACACTATAACGGCTACTTGACCGCTTATGGCCACCTTTCCAAGATAGGAAAAGGCGTCCGTCGCGGAGCGAAGGTCGACCAGGGCAAGGTCATAGGTTATGTCGGTTCCACAGGCATCTCGACCGGCCCGCACCTCCATTACGAGATGCGCGCGAACGGCAGGCTCATCAACCCGTTGAGCGTTAAGACCGTAGCGGATAAGGCCATCCCCAAGAAGGAGAAGCAGGCGTTTGCCGCTGTTGTTGCCGTGGTGCGGGAGAAGCTCACACCCGGCGGCACGGCTTACGCGCTTGAAAGACCGGACTCAACCCCTCAAGTCCACTGACCGTCAGTCCTGAAGGCCGAGCACACGCGCGGCGTGTCTCGCTATCATAAGCTCTTCGTTGGTCTTCATCACCCGTATAGTTACCGGCCCCTTTGATATCACTGAGCTGCCCCTGGCGTTCTCCGCGGAGTCTACCTCCATCCCCATGAACCCCATGCCATTCAATATCCGCTCCCTTACAATGGGCGAGTTCTCGCCGATACCAGCGGTAAAGACGAGGGTATCCACGCCGCTGATAGCAGCTGACATCGCAGCAAGGAACTTCCTCGCCTGACGGCAGAAGATCTCTATGGCGAGGGCGGCCCTTGGGGATCTGCCCTCTTCCTGAATAAGGTCAGCCATGTCCGGGCTTATGCCTGAGATGCCGAAGAGCCCTGACCTCCTGTTCAAGACCTCATTGAGCTCGTCTGCGCTGTACCCCCTTGTCTTCAGTAGATAGACGATAACGCCGGGGTCGAGGTCGCCTGTCCGGGTGCTCATCACAAGGCCGCCAAGAGGGGTAAAGCCCATCGTAGTATCAACGCTCTTAAAGTTTTTCACCGCGCACATGGACGCGCCGTTGCCGAGGTGGGCTATTATGGTCCTGCCCGCCGCCCTTTCCGGGTCGATCCTTCCGAGCTCTTCCATAATATATTCGTAAGAGAGGCCGTGGAAGCCGTAGCGCTCAACGCCCTCTTTCCTTAACTCATTCGGAAGGGCAAAGGCGCGCGCTGCCTCATGCATGGAGGTATGAAAGGAGGTGTCAAAGCACGCGGCCTGCGGCACCCCGGGCAGCTCCTTTTCCGCCGCCTCTATCGCCTTTATCTCATGGGGCAGGTGCTCGGCCGCAAAGGGGATGAGCCCCCGCAAGACATCTATCAAACCGTCGTCTATCTTCCGGTGGGAGGTGATCTTTCCCCCGTGGACGACACGGTGGCCTATCGCCGAAATGGCAGCCCCTTCCGGGCGTTCCTTCAACCAGGAGAAAAGGGCCTTTAAGGCCGTGGAATGGTCAGGCAACAGGAGGGCTTTGTCTATTATCGTCCCGGACGGGACGGAGGCGGTAAAGATCCCTTCGCCCAGCCCTATCCTTTCGAGCCTGCCGCCAAGGAGGGGGCGCTCGCCGGACCAGAGTGAGAATTTGACGCTGGATGAGCCGCTATTGATGGTAAGTACGCTCTTCCCCATGGTCTTGATCCTGCCAGAGCCTATATTCTGAAAATTGTTATTTTTAAGGCACCCATAAATGTGAAGTCTTACCTGGCGAGCCAGGCGAAAAAGAGCGGTGCGGCTACCTCAGAGGCGAGCACAAGCGACCAGAGCCTGCCTTCCCAGATCCTGTAGTCAGCGAAAAGGCGCTCCCATGAAAAGCCGAAAAGATAATGTCCGATTATGAATTCGAAGGTGATGCTGCAAGACAGCCACAGGAGCCCGGTCTTCATCGCCGAAGAGTAAAGCGGCGGCAGGGCGAATCTTGATATGTAAATATATGCGCCGGTAAAGATGACGGCTATGATGAGAAAGGACTTGTAGAGGTGCGAGGCGTAGTCGCCTATTCTCGGAGCAAGGAACTTCTCGGCGAAAAAACCGTTGGCTATCGCTATGGCGACCATTATCGCCCAGAAAACGAATGCTGTTAAGATCACAAGCTCTCTCCGCAAGGGGATGAAGACCCCGTTTTTTTTAATGTAACAGAAGACTGCGTTCAAAGTCAAAGGCCCGATTCTGCTTGTTTTGAGGGGCTCTTAAGCCTTATCTTTATAACATGGCAAAAAAGACTCTCATCTCATGGGCGGAGTATCGCTCCCCGCTCGGGTCGGTCCTTGTCTCATCCGATATAAAAGGTATCTCCGGGGTGGGCCTGCCGGCCAAAAAAAGCGACTTTCTATCCGGCATAAGAAAGGCGGGAGGGGAGCCCGTTGAAAGCCCCGCGTCCTTTACAACGCTCTTCATGATCTTTGACGAGTACTTCCGCGGAAAGGCCGTCGAGTTTAATGTCCCCCTGAGCCTTAAGGGAAGCTCTTTTGACCTCGCGGTCTGGAAGGCCCTTCAAAAGATACCATGGGGCAGCGCCTTAAGCTATGGTGAGGTGGCCGCGTCAATAGGCCGGCCCCAGGCGGCCAGGGCTGTTGGCGGCGCCTGCGGCAGAAACCCGGTCCCCATAATCATCCCATGCCACAGGGTGCTCGCCTCAAATGCGTTGGTCGGCGGCTTCTCAGGCGGCATCAATATAAAAAAGGCCCTCCTCGGCCTCGAAGGCATCGCTTTCATCGAACCCTGAATGGGGTGGCAGGGCCTTCCTGCCCTATCCATGGGCTGCGATGGCCCCTGCGGCGGCTGCGGCAAGCGATATCGCCACCATGAACCAGTGCAGCGTCTTTACCTTCTTGAATATCCCGTCTATGTCCATTGTGGCGCCTTCCCTGGCCATCCTGTCGAGCATCTTCCGTATGACTATCGGCTCAAGGCCGACGAGCATGATGAACCAGAATAGCCAGACAGCGGTCATGAAGGTAAGGGCCCATCCATCCTTCGTGAAGTAGAGCTCGTACCAGCCCGTCTGCCATACCATTATGAAGCCGGTTATGCCAACGACTATGTTGTAGGCCTTTGCCAGCGGCGCGAACCTGTGCTCTATCCTCTGGAAGGTCAGCACCTTCTGAAGGGCGTCAGGTGTCTTTATGACCATGGGAAGGACTATGCCGGTCACGAAGGCGAGCCCGCCTATCCAGAGGATGACGGTAAGGATGTGCACTATGTGCATCAGGAGAAAGAGCATGCAAAAACCCCCTTGCTTTGGTCCTTTTTTTGTTTTAGTTTAGATTGGGTCGATATATTGTATATAACATGGCGCGCAAACGAAGCGCCATGACAGAAATCAGGAGGGATATGGAAAGGGAGCTTTTAGCAGGCCTCAGGAGGTCATGCCTTTTAATGGCGGTCTTCGCGGCCTCTTTCGTGATGATGTACGCCGGAGTAGTGCTCCTGACCAAATTTCTCTATATTTACTTCCAGGGGTTTACGCCGGAGTTTAGCGAGCACCTCTTGAGGGCGATATTTTACGGCCTGAGCGCTTTGACGATAGCCGTATCTGTCAGTGTCTCAAGGAGGCGATATTCAAAGGAAGGTCTCAAGGGCAAGACCTCCGATATCGATGCCCTGGTAAGGCACCTTGTGCTGACTCCCGTCATCTCGATGGCCTTTGCCGAGGCCGTCCTCATATTCGGCTTCTTCCTCTTTTTCCTCAGCGCCATGTACGTTGACTTCTCGTTGCTCGCTGCCGTCTCTTTTATAATGATACTCTGGAGCGTGCCATCGGTAGGATTTCTTGAGGACAGCCTTAAAAAGGCAAGAGAGTAAAAAAATCTTCACCAGTTTTTTTCCCCCGCAAGCCTCTTTATTGTGAAAATCACCTTACAAATCAAGTGATTAAGTCTTTTGTGGGAAAGACTTGACAATCTTATAATTTATTTTATAATAGAATTATTCTTAGATAGTAACTTGTACTGCTAAGAAGGAGAGAATATGGAAGGGATAGTCAGAAAATACAGGGGCAAAGGCTTTAAGCTCACACCTCAGAGGATCGCGATACTCAAGTTCCTCGAGGGGAATACGAGCCATCCTACGGCAGATGATATATATACCGAGATCAAGAAAAGGTATCCCACTGTATCTTTCGCGACAGTCTACAACACTGTCGAGGCATTGAGGGAAAGGGGAGAGCTGATCGAGGTTACGATCGACCCCGAAAGGAAGCACTTTGACCCGAACCCAACCCCCCACCACCATATCATGTGTACTGAATGCGGCAAGATCGGTGACGTGTTCACAGACTATTCAGAGGCGTTGAGATTGCCCGAGAATATAACGAGCGAGTTCATGCTCACAGGCAACCATGTCGACTTCTTCGGCCTGTGCGCCGGGTGCCGGGACAAAAATATCAATTGATAAAAGGAGGAAACAGAAAAATGGCTGAGACTTTAGCTGTTGTACAGAACGAAGCGCCGGACTTCAAGGCGACTGCGGTAGTGAAGGACGGCTCCGTAAAGGAAGTAAAGTTGTCAGATTACAAGGGTAAATACGTGGTGCTCTTCTTCTATCCACTTGATTTTACCTTCGTCTGCCCTACCGAGATAATAGCGATGAGCGACAGGATAAAGGAGTTCGAGGTAAGAGGGGCCGAGGTGCTTGGGGTCTCCGTCGACAGCCAGTTCTCGCATATCGCCTGGAGGAACACCCCGAGGAAGAAGGGCGGGATAGGCGAGATAAGCTATCCGCTCGTCTCTGACCTTGACAAGTCGATCAGCAGGAATTACGGGGTGCTCGTCGACAAGCCGGGCATAGCGCTGAGGGGCCTTTTTATAATCGACAAGCTCGGCAAGATACGCCACATAACAATAAACGATCTCCCGCTCGGAAGGAACGTGGAAGAGGTCTTAAGGGTCCTTGACGCGATACAGTTCAACGAAAAATACGGCGAGGTATGCCCGGCCAACTGGAAACAGGGCGAAGAGGGCATGAAGCCAAACCAGACCGGGCTTGAGAGCTACGCCCAGGCACACTTTTAAAGGAGGATAGCGATATGTCAAACTGGAAGTGTACCGATTGCGGCTGGTCAAAGGAAGCGCGCTGCAAGCCTGAGAAGTGCGCTGAATGCGGCTCTGCCGCTGTTGCGAAGGTGGAAGGTTGCGGCTCCGGCTGCGGCTGCCACTGACGCGTAGCTCTACGGGCCTCGCTTAAAAAGGGGGAGGCCATGGAAGAGGCAAGGATAGGCGTTTTAAACCTCGGTGCCAGGGGCGCGCGGACAGCCGAAGAGGCCGCCGCTGAAAAAGGCCTCGGCACCGATTCGATAAACGCGTACTTCAAGAACATAAGGAGGATACGCCTCCTTACCGCGAAAGAGGAGAAGGCGCTGGCAAGGAAGATAGCCAGGGGAGACGCCGAGGCGAGGCGTCAGATGATAGAGGCCAACCTCCGGCTCGTGGTGAACATAGCCAAAAGGTACCTGAACAGGGGGTTGCCGCTTCAGGACCTTATCGAAGAGGGCAACATCGGCCTTATAAAGTCGGTGGAACGCTTCAAGTCCTCGAAGGGGTGCAAGTTCTCCACTTACGCGACCTACTGGATAAGGCAGTCTATAGACCGGGCGGTGGCGAACCAGGCCAACACGGTAAGGCTCCCGATACACATAACGACCGACCTCGCCAAGATGGCCAGGGCGGAAAGGGACCTTACGACCGAGCTAGGCAGAGAGCCCGATATAAAGGAGCTTTCCGACAAGACAGGCCTCTCAGGAAGGTACGTAAAGAAGCTTAGCGGCATCACGAGAAAGAGCTATTCCCTTGAGGTCTCCGTAAACGAGGAGACAGACCAGCCTCTCATGGAAAGGCTTGAGGACGAGACCTTCCCGCAGCCGATGGACGCGCTCTGGAGCGCTGACAGGGCTGTAAAGGTCAAGGAATGGCTCGGTTGCCTTGATGAAAACGAAAGGATCATCATCAAGGAGCGTTTCGGCCTCGAAGGAGAGGACCCCAAGACCCTTGAGACCGTAGGCAGGGAGTTCGGGATAACAAGGGAGCGGGTCCGGCAGATAGAGGCAAAGGCGCTCGGCAAGCTCAAGAGAATGGCGGAAGATACCGAGATCGAATTTTCAGACGTAGCTTAGCTACGGTTAGCGGTCTACCCTTCAAACGATATTTACCGCAGCAAACATACCCCGCTCTTACCCCGCCCCCATGACCGCACTACGCGCAGGGGAGGCGAGTAAATCGCCTCCCCTGCTCTTTTTTTCAAGACCCGGGCTGTTCCGCCGATAAAACTGGCATGCATATGATAAAGAGAGGTGGCCCGCACAGGGGTATTCCTCTCCGGGGATATGACACCAGGTACCGTTCAGCAGGTAGACCTCGCCGTCTGATATAGGTTCCCGGGAACCTCTTAAAGCCGCTGCCCTTTCCAAACAACCCCCCTTTTTGCTATACTCTATCTGCTTTAAATAAACAGAAAAGGTCTATCCATGCGACGGAGCAACAGGCAAAGGCCCAAGGCCGCGCCCCCAGGCGCGAACCGCAATATATCAATCGTGCTTGTAGAGCCTCAAAGCTCCGGCAACGTGGGCAGCACGGCAAGGGCGATGAAGAACACCGGCTTCTCAGACCTGGTGCTCATAAACCCGTGCGATTACAAGAATAACGAGTCGTATTCGATGGCCTGCAAGGCGGACTCGGTGCTTGCCTCGGCGCGCGTCTTCCCGGACCTTGAAAGCTTTCTTGGCGAGCCGCGCGTGGTCGTCGGCACGACAAGGAGGATCGGCAGGCACAGGTACCCGGTCCTCACGCTCGATGAGGCGGTGCCGGCCATATTAAAGCTCGCCGCCTCTAACAGTGTCGCCTTGCTCTTCGGCAGGGAGGACAGGGGGCTTCTGAATGAGGAGATACCTCTGTGCGATATGCTCCTTGAGATACCCACATCAGACGAGTACCCGTCGATAAACCTTTCGCACGCGGTCTTCACGGTCTGCCATCATCTTTATACGGCCCAGATGCCAAAGGCCCCGACCATAAAGGCGGCTCCGCGTGAGGAGCTTGAGAAGATGTACGTCCACATGGAGAGGATGCTCCGGGGCCTTGGGTATGGGGATCAGGGAGGGGAGTACCTTTTTGAGGCCATAATGCGGAGCTTCAGGCGGCTTTTCGGGAGGACCGGCCTTATGGAGAAGGAGGTGAAGATGCTCCGGGGCATCTTCACCCAGGTAGAGGCCAGGGTAAGCCCCCGGAGCAGGACGAGGAGGGGGCATGCTGAAGCTGAATAAGAAGATGATGGAGAGCGCGGTCTCGGCGCTCAAGGAGCACAAGGCCTCCGCTCTCCTTCTCTTTGTCGACGCAATCGAGGAGAAGACATTCTGGAAGGGGTCGAAGGAGAAGAAGAAGTTCATACTCATAACCCAGAGCGAAGAGGTCGCGGCCGCCCTTGAGCCGATGAAGAGGGAGGTAAAGGCGCTCTTGAGGCTCCCGATGGTGAAACTCACGAGGATCGGGCAGGTGAAGCTTTCCCTCATCATGGCCGTCACCGAGGGGATGATAAAAAGCTCTGACAAGGTCGTCTGCCTCTCCGGGCTTCAGGCGCACGGCCTCCTCGATACCCTTATGATAATAGACTTGAAGAAAGAGGCCGAGGTCTTCACCGCCATGGGCATTTCGATGGACCTTCTCAAGAAGGTCAAGCCGGAGGTGCTGGAGACGGTACTTAACATCGCGTTAGAGCTATCCGGCGAGGGCAGGGAGGGCAAGGCCATAGGCGCGACCTTCGTCATCGGGGATAACGAAAAGGTGATGAAGCTTTCAAGGCCGCTCATAATGAACCCGTTCAAGGGCTACCCCGAGGAGGCGAGGAACATACTCGACGAGGACGTCCATGAGACCATAAAGGAGTTCGCGCTCCTTGACGGCGCGTTCGTCATAAGGGAGGACGGTGTTGTCATGTCCGCCGGGGTGCATCTTGACGCTGCCCTCGAAGAAGAGGGGCACATGCCGGGGTTGGGGTGCAGGCACATGGCCGCCGCGGGCATAACCGACGTGACAGAGGCCGCCGCCATAACGATCTCCGGCTCCACCGGCATCGTCAGGATATTCAGGAAGGGGAAGGTCCTGCTTGAGCTTGAAAGGCCGAAGGCAAGGGCAGGGGGTCCGCCCTTGAAGCCTTGATTATGCCTTGACAAGGGGTATCTAAAATGTAATCATTCTCAAAATTGTTTTTAGACGTATCCGGGTAACCCCGAGAGGGGTTAAAAAGGGAATCCCGTGAGCCGCCGTTGGCGGCAAATCGGGAACGGACCCGCCACTGTGAGCGGAGACGAAACCCGCGAAAAGCCACTGGTCTTTGCAGGCCGGGAAGGCGCGGGGAGTAGGCGATTTATCCGCAAGTCAGGAGACCTGCCTGGGTATGCCTCACGGGTTCTTCGATGGTAAAGAAGGTGAGGGGCGCGCTATTTTTTTTTAATGCACCCTATGCTACCCTCCTTCTTTTGAAGAGAGGGTTTTTTTATTTGTCAGTTCTTGCGCAAAGTACTTGCCGGATTGTGATACGGTATTAGCGGTTTATGGTGCGAACAGGCGGGTCCATTCAGGATATCGATCCGTGGCTGAAAATAGTTTTCAGCATCTTGTTAAAAAGGAGCCGGTCATGTCTGGCATGAGAAATACCAAGGCTATAATGCTCATGGGCCATGGGAGCAAGGCCCCGGGGGCAAACGAGACGCTCAGAGAGGTAGCCAGGGCCGTCCAGGAGAAAGGCGGGTTCGGCCTTGTCCAGCACGCGTTCCTTCAGATGGTCGAGCCCGATTTTCAGGAGGCCATGGATATCATCGTATCCAAAGGGTTCAGCGACATAACGGTGATGCCCTATTTCCTCTACATGGGCCTTCATGTGACTCAGGACCTCCCGGCTGAGATAGAGGAGGCGCAAAAGAGGCACCCTGGCATCAAGGTGACCTTGACGGAGAGCCTCGGATTCGATAGAAGGCTTGTGGACATAGCCCTGGAGCGTATCGACAGGAAGGGGGGAGGCGAGCCGCTGCAGGCGCCGGGCCAGCACCCCATCGAAAGGGAGAGCTTCAGGATAATAGGGACAGAGCTTGACGAGACGACGATCGCCCCTTTAGAGCTGCCGGTCGTTAAAAGGGTCGTGCACGCCACCGCGGATTTCGAGTACAGGGAACTTATAAGCTTTACGCCCGGGGCGATAGAGGCCGGAGCGGAGGCGATAAGGTCGGGGCGTAACATCATAACCGACGTAAAGATGATAGAGGCAGGGATAAGCATGGCGCGCCTTGCCCCGTACGGGTCGAAGGTATTCTGTTTTTCAGCTGACAGGGATGTCGCAGAGAAGGCCGCTTCCGGGAACACGACCAGGACGGCGGCCTCCATGAGAAAGGCAGCGGCCTTTATGGAAGGCGCCATAGTCGCTATCGGGAACGCGCCTACGGCGCTCATGGAGCTGTTGAAGATCGTAAAAGAGGGCGGGCCCAGGCCAGCGCTTGTCGTTGGCGTGCCGGTGGGTTTCGTGGGCGCGGCAGAGTCGAAGGAAGAGCTTGGCAGAAGCGGCCTGCCGCATATACTCATAAAGGGCAGAAAAGGCGGGAGCACGGTAGCCGTTGCGATAGTGAACGCCCTCGCCATAATCGCTTCCGAGGCGAAGGCCGGGGCGCGTTAGGCCGGGAGAGGATATAATAGAGTCCGTAAGGGAAAAGATATGCACATACCTGACGGATACTTGAGCCCCGGCACCTGCGCCGTCTTTTATGCCGCCATGGCCCCGGTCTGGTACTACGCTTCAAAGAGGGCCGAGAGGACTTTGAAGCTCCGGCAGCTCCCGCTACTGGGCCTTGGAGCCGCCTTCGCGTTCGTCATAATGCTCTTCAACATCCCCATACCAGGTGGCTCTTCCGGGCACATGGCAGGGGGCGCGATAGTAGCCATAGCGCTTGGCCCCTGGGCCGCGATAGTCGCGTTAAGCCTGACCCTTGCGCTTCAGGCCTTTCTTTTCGGTGACGGCGGGCTTACGACACTTGCGGCCAACTGCTTCAATATGGCCGTCATCATGAGCATCTCCGGGTACTATATCTACAGGGTGCTCGCCTTTGGCGCACCTGGCCCGGGCAGGAGGTTTTTAGCCGCCGCCGCGGCGGCGTACATAGCGGTAAACCTGGCGGCCCTTGCCGTCGCTGCCGAGCTCGGGGTCCAGCCCGGGCTTGCCCACGGGCCGGACGGCAGGCCGCTTTACGCGCCTTACCCGCTTTCCATAGCGGTCCCGGCGATGATGCTGCCGCATCTCCTCTTCTTCGGGCCGATAGAGGCTTTTGGGACCGCCCTTGTGGTCTCATATATCTACAGGATGAACCAGGGGCTCCTTTACGAAGGCGGCAAAGGCTCTTTAAGGCCGCTCTTTACGGCCCTTGCTATTTTGATCGTACTCACGCCGCTTGGGCTCCTGGCAACAGGCACGCCATGGGGCGAATGGGGGATCGATGAATTAAGAGGGCTTATCGGCTATGTGCCTGAAGGGATGGAAAGATACGGCGGAGGCCGGGCCGGGCTCTTCCCGGGATACAGCCTTCGCGGCGTTGAAGGCCCATACGGAGCGGCCATATACGCGCTCGCAGCCTTTTTAGGGAGCGTCCTTGTCGTTGCCGCGGTCTATATCTGGGGCAGGCTATGGAAGAGTTGAAGCTCCCGGAGTGGTTTAAGAAGAAAGATGGAGAGTGCCAAAGCGGGAGAGGCATTAAGCCTCATGGTTTTATAGAGCGTAACCTGGCAAGGTTCGCCAGCATCATAAAAGAGGTATTTACAACCGAGGAGTACGCCTCAAGAGGCGGGCTCCTTCAGAGGCTCGATGGCAGGGCGAAGCTCACGGGCTTCTTTCTACTCCTGGCAGCGGGGGCGATGACGGGAAGCGCCCTCTTCCTCTTTGGCGTACTTGTTGTCATAGCGGTACTTGCTTCTGTATCGAGGGTCGGGATAGCCCCCGTTGCGAAGAGGGTCTTCCCCTCGCTGGTCTTCACCTTCTTCCTTGTCCTGCCGGTTACTGTAAACGCGGTAACCCCGGGCAAGGAGCTATTCGGGTACAACGGGTTCGCGGTGACAAGGGAGGGGCTCTTAACCGGCGGCTTCTTTCTCCTGAGGGTGGTTGTGATGCTCTCGCTTACAGCCCTGCTGGCCCTCACGACCAGACAGTCGGACTTTTTCAAAGGGCTCGGCAGGCTTATTCCCGCGTTTTTCGTAACGGCCCTCTTCTTTACCTTCAGATATGCCGTGATCCTCATCAAGACCGCGGAGGACGCGACCATGGCACGGAAGTCGAGGAGCATAGGCAGGGCCGGGGTTACTGAATCGCAGAGCTGGTTTGCCTCAAGGGCCGCGCTGATACTGAAAAGGTCTTTCAGCATGGCCGACGAGGTCAACATGGCCATGATATCGAGGGGGTTTGCCGGGAAGGTCAGGACACCTCCGGCAGGGGCATTAGGGGCAAGAGACTACCTCTGGATAGGTTTTTCGAGCTTCGTCCTGTTTTTGTCCATAGGCACGTGAGGCGGCGATGGAAGAGATATACAGGGTCGAGGCCGTAAGCTTCGAGTACGGCGGCGGTCCAGCCCTTCGGGAGTTGAGCTTCAGCGTCGACAAGGGCGAATGCCTCGCCATTCTCGGCGCGAACGGGAGCGGTAAATCGACCCTCTTAAAGCTCCTGAACGGGCTTTTGTTCCCGACCTCAGGCATGATAAGCTTTACGGGCAAGCCCCTCGGCGAGGAGGCCCTTAAGGGGGAGTTCCTGAGGTGCTTTAGAGAGCGGGTTGGCTTCGTCTTCCCTGAGCCGGACGTTCAGCTTTTCTGCCCGACCGTATCGGATGAGCTTGCCTTCGGCCCTCTTCAGCTCGGCCTTAGGTATGAAGAGGCCGAAAAGAGGGCCGGTGAGCTATTAAAGATGCTCGGCCTGGAGGCGTTGAAGGCGAGAACGCCCTACTCGTTGAGCGGCGGCGAGAAGAAGAAGGTCGCCATAGCCTCGGTGCTGGCCATAAACCCGGAGGTGCTCCTCCTTGACGAGCCCACCAACGGCCTTGACCCCAGGACCCAGGTCTGGCTCCTTGAGCTTCTCAGAGAGCTGAAGAAGCTTAAAAAGACCATAATAATCGCGACACACGACTTAAGCCTCGCGGAGGACTTAAGCGATAGGGCGATAATCCTCGACGAGTCGCATCGGCTGGCGGCGGACTCTACGACGGCGAAGGCATTGAGGGACAAGGAGCTGCTCCTTTCCGCGAACATAATTCACGAGCACTCGCACAGGCACGGGGAGCTTACGCACAGGCACAGCCATGGGCCGTACTCCACCCATGACGAGCACGATTAGCGGGACTTGAGGGAGAAGAAGGTGATGTCGAAGAAGGCTGTTCTTGCGGTAGCGTTACTGCTTATGGCCCCGTGTTCCTTATGGGCTGCGGACCCCGAGGTGGAGGAGCTTAAAAAAAGGGTAGAGGAGCTTGAAAAGAGGTTGGAATGGCGGGTGGTGACCGATGAGCCCGGGCACAAGAAGATACATCCGGCCCACAGCCTCTACGGCCTTTCAGTTGGCGGAAGCGTTACCATAACGGCTCACGGGGCAAGCGGCGTTAAAGGTAGTACGCCAAGCGGAGAGGCGGCCATCTCGGCTGATCTGGCTATCGAGTCCCCGGTAGGGGACAGGGGCAGGGCTGTAGCCGTCTTCGACTTCCAGAAGGGGGCCGGCATGCAGGGGCTCCCGGCCTTCTTCACAGCCCCGAACAGCAACCCGAACGGCTATAACGCCGATATAGAGTCCTTCGATGATACGAGCCTCCACGCGACACAGGCATATTACGAGCATGAGCTTGACGGTGGCCTGACCGTCACTTTCGGCCAGCTTGACCTCACTGGATTTTTTGACGCAAACGAGTACGCGAATAACGAGAGGACGCAGTTCCTCGCGAATGTATTCGTGAATAACCCCGTCATAGAGTGGGGCGGCACGGATAACTTCTACGGCCCTGGCGCGAGGCTCAGTTGGGCGGCATCCGATACTGTCGGCGTGACGATAGGCGCTTTCGAAGGGGACGGCGACTATGTTGACACCTTCGACAGCCCGTTCCTCATGGCAGAGCTCGACCTCGCCCTCTCGCCCATGGGCAGGGGCGGCAATTACAGGATCTATTACTGGCAGAGGAATAAAAGGACTGCGGCCGACCAGCCGAACCTGGCCGACCCGGCTGACGCCGTTCTTATCAATGCCCGCAATAGCGGCATTGGCGTGAGCATCGACCAGCTTTTAACCGAGACGATCGGCATCTGGCTCCGGGCCGGGGTGCAAAGGGAGAAGGTAGCCCAGTTCGATAAAGCTATAAGTGGAGGCGTAGATATCTCGGGAGAGCTCCTCGGAAGGGCCAATGACCAGATCGGCATCGCCTACTCGGCGACCTTCATAGGCGACGGCTACGAGGATTATATAAGGGTCGCCGACCCGTCTTTTGACCCTGGGACAGAGCATTATGTGGAGGCCTACTACAGCTACGCTGTCTCCCATTCCGCCGCGGAACAGGGCTTTCACATAAGCCCGGACTTACAGTACGTCGTAAACCCTGGCGGCAACAAGGGGGCCGGCGATATGTTCATATACGGCATAAGGCTTCAGTCCTTTTTTTAAAGTCGAGGATAAGGGCTGATATTTAACGTCAATCAAAACGGAGGGGTAAAGATGGAAAGGATTCTTGAAAGAGGCGGTATGGATGCGCTTGTACCTGCAGTTGTTCTCGTGGCGCTCGCTTTCGCCATGGTAGTAATAGCGTTCGGGATGGAATCGGTCGCGCCCGGCGTGCATGACGCCCTGCACGACTTCAGGCATGTAATCGGCATGCCGTGCCACTGACGGAGGGCCCTTTTATGCTGTCTATCAAGGATAGTCTCAAGACAGGGGCTCTGGCCGGGGTCCTCTGGGGATGGCTCTGCTATCTCGCGAACTATTTTAGCGGGATATTCCCCTTTGAGTCGAGCTTTACGCAAAACCTTCTCTCCTTTACCTTCGGCGGAGCGGTCTTCGGCATCGTAACGGCCGGCCTCCTGGCTGTGCTCGGCGGCTTTCTGCCGTTCAGGCGCATGGTCTTCAAGGCCGTTTTCATATCCGTTACGTTATGGCTGGCCCTTAAGTTCGCGGGCGATATCCTGTCGATAATGGAGCCGGAGAGGTTCCACATGGTCATGCCTCAGGCGGTGCAGGGTATCCTTCTCGCGCTCGCGTTAGGGGCGATACTCGGCCTTCTTCTGGGAAGGGGCAGGCAAGCTGCCGCGGGAAATGCCTAAGGGACTGAGAAAAGGGTACACGACGGGCACTTGCGCCGCTGCCGGGGCAAAGGCAGCGGCGCTTTCGCTTCTCGGCTGCACACCATCGGGGCGCGTTTTCGTGACCCTTCCCAGGGGCGGGTCTATCGAGATCCCTGTAAAGTCCGTAGAGGTATCGGGCAGCCTGGCCAGGGCTGTCATCATAAAGGACGCTGGGGACGACCCTGACGTTACCAACGGAGCTGAGTTCGTTGCCGGAGTCGAGATAACCGGGGAGAACAGGGCGAGGCCTTCGGTGAGCATAAGGGGCGGCAAGGGCGTGGGCGTGGTCACAAAGCCCGGCCTCAAGATACCGCCGGGGCGCCCCGCCATAAACCCTGTGCCGCTTAATATGATAAGGAAGGCGGTCATCGAGGCCGCTTCCGCCTGTTCAAGCAAGGCCGCCTTCCGGGTGACGATATCGGTGCCAGATGGCGAAACGCTTGCCTTGAAGACCATGAACTCGAGGCTTGGCATCATCGGAGGCATCTCCATACTCGGCACCACCGGCATAGTCGAGCCCATGTCGCTCGAGGCCTATACCCATTCGATATCCTGCGGGGTGGATGTGGCCGTAGCCGCCGGCATCACTGAGGTCGTATTCTCCACCGGACGGTCTACCGAGAAGACCGTCGAGAAGATGCTCAAGCTCCCGCAGGCCGCCTATATACTTACGGGCGACCACATGAGCTATGCCCTGAGGGATGCCGCCAAAAGGAGCGGGCTTAAAAAAGTAACTGTGGCCGGGCAGTTCGGAAAGTTCAGCAAGCTCGCGGCAGGGCACTTCGAGACGCACTGCAGCGATTCTTCCATCGAGCTTGGTTTTCTCGCCGGCCTCTGCCGCGCCGCTGGCGCTACAGAGGAGCTGGCTCTGAGGGTGCAAGAGGCCAATACCGCGCGTGAGGTGTTTTTCATCCTCCGGGAAGCCGGGCTTGGCAAGGTAATAGACGAGGTCTGCCTGCTTGTCAGGAGGAATTCGGAGAAGATATTGGGCGAAGGCAAGACGGCTGCCGCTATACTTGCCGGTTATGGCGACGGAGAGGTGGCCTCAGGGTGTTGATAAGATGATATACGTGATCGGCATAGGCATACAGGGGAGGGCGAGCCTCCTTGAGAGGCCGCTTAAGATAATCCGGGAGGCGGGCCTCCTTGTAGGCGGCAGGAGGCACCTCGACGAGTTCCCTGAGGCAAACGCCGCAAGGGTGCCCCTCGGGAGCATCGATGAGGCGGCCCTGAAGATGGAGAGGCACCTGAAAAAGAGCGCTCGGCCGGTAGTAGTGCTCGCAACAGGCGACCCGCTCATCTTCGGCATAGGTTCTTTTATTATAAAAAGGTTCGGCAAGCGCGGGGTCGAGATAATTCCGAATGTAAGCGCTGTCCAGGAGGCCTTCTCGCGCATTAAAGAGGACCTGAACGGAGTCAAGATATTGAGCGTCCACGGCAGGCAGGCCGATTACGCCATGCTTGCCAATGATGCGAGGTCGAATGAGAAGCTCGCGCTATTTACAGACACGGAGAACACTCCCGCCAGGATATGCGGGGAGCTTGTGGAAAGAGGCATCTCCGGCTGCAGGGCGTTCGTCTGCGAGTCCCTCGGCCCGGGAGAGAAGATAAGGGAAGGGACGCTCGAAGCCGTATCAAGGTTCAAGTCCTTCGCACCGCTCAATATCCTCATCATCATTAATGATAAAAGACTCGTTGGCTCAAGTGTGGCCCCCGGCATACCCGACAGCCTCTTCGCCCATTCCGGCGGGATGATAACCAAAGAGGAGCTGAGGGTCATTTCCATTTCAAAGCTCGAACTTAAGTATGGCGATATCGTCTGGGACATAGGCGCCTGCTCAGGCTCTGTAGCCATAGAGGCAGGCCGCATAACCGGGCAGAGGGTCTTCGCGATAGAGCGGGACCGCAAACGCGTCAAGGACATCATTGAGAACAAAAGAAGGTTCGATAGCGTCGGCCTTGTCGTAGTAGAGGGTGAGGCCCCTGCTTCTCTCAAGGGGCTGCCGGCGCCTGACGCGGTCTTTGTCGGCGGCGGTGGAAAAGACATATCGAAGATACTCGCGGCTGCCCAAAGGCGGCTTAAGCCCAATGGGAGGATAGTGGTGAACGCGGTCACGATGGAGACGGCCTCGGCGGCCTTCGGGTTCTTCAAGAAAAAGGGATGGGAGCGGGAACTTGTGCTCGCCGGCATCTCAAAGGCCAGGAGCGTTGGAGACCTTAGCATGCTCTCCTCCCATAACCCGGTCTTCATAATAAAGGGGAAGAGATGCTTAAAGTAGGGACCTTTTACGGGGTAGGCGTCGGTCCGGGAGACCCGGAGCTTTTGACGCTAAAGGCGATCAATGTCATAAGGGGCGCGGGGGCGCTCGCGGTACCGAGGTCGGAGGCCGGCTCAGAGAGCGTCGCGCTCGCGATCGTCAGGAAGGCCGTTGACATAGACTCAAAGGAGCTTGTAGAGCTGCCGTTCCCGATGACAAAGGACCCGTCCGCCCTTCTGGCTTCGAGGAGGCAGGCCGCTACACTCATCTCAAAGAGGCTCGAAAGAGGCGCGGACGTGGCCTTCATAACGCTCGGAGATCCGCTTCTCTTCTCGACCTTCAGCTACCTCGTCCCGTTCGTAAAGGAGCTTTCGCCGGGGTCTCAAGTAAGGTCCGTGCCCGGCGTTACATCGTTTTCCGCGGCGGCTTCAAGGCTTGCCCTCCCTCTTGCGGAAACGGACGAGAGGGTTATAATCATACCTGCTGCCTATGAGCTTCAAAAGGTGCGAGAGGCCATCGGCGCCGCGGAGACCATTGTGCTCATGAAGGTGAACAGGGCCATAGACGCGTTGATAGAGCTACTGAGGGAAGCGGGCCTTCTTGAGAGGTCTACTCTGGTATCGAGGGTAGGCTGGCCTGAAGAGGAAGTAATAACCGACCTCGCGGGCCTTGCCGGAAAGCGGCTCGATTATTTTTCAACGATAATAGTAAGGAAAAATGGCTGACCAAAAGCGAAAACCTTCGACCGTCTATTTCATCGGCACCGGGCCTGGCGACCCTGAGCTGATAACCGTAAAGGGGATGAAGCTCCTTAAAGAGGCCGACCTGGTCATCTACGCCGGGTCTCTTGTAAGGGAACGTGTGCTTGAGTACTGCGAGCGGAGCCCGGAGATATTCAACAGCGCGTCGATGAGCCTCCCTGAGATAACCTCGCTTATGACAGAGGCTGCGCGGAAGGGCAAAAAGGTGGTGAGGCTCCAGACCGGCGACCCGTCCCTTTACGGGGCCTTGAGGGAGCAGGCCGAGGCCCTTGAGAAAGAGGAGATACCTTACGTCGTAGTCCCCGGCGTTTCTTCCGCCTTCGCCTCGGCCGCCGCCCTGAAAAGAGAGCTTACGCTGCCGGGTGTTACGCAGACGGTCATCTTCACAAGGATGGAGGGGAGGACCCCGGTGCCGGACAAGGAGCGCCTGAGGGCGCTTTCTTCCCACGGCTCTACCATCTGCGTATTCCTCAGCATCTCCATGATCGAAGATGTAGTCAGAGAGCTTTTGGCCGGCTATACGCCTGAAACGCCGGTGGCCGTCGTCTACCGGGCCTCATGGGAGGACGAGCTGGTGATAAAGGGGACGCTCGCCGATATCGCCGGGAAGGTCAACGAGGCCGGGGTTACAAGGCAGGCCATGATCATAGTCGGCAATGCCATAGGCGACGGGCCTGTTGAGCGTTCCAGGCTCTATGACCCCGGCTTCAGCCACGGTTTCAGGAAGTGAAGGCGATGCTCCGGGCATGGGCCCCTGTCGTCCTTTATGCCTCGCTCGTCCTCATACTATCGCTTATGCCGGCGCAAGGCGGCCCAGCGGGCTACGAGGATAAGTTTTACCATGGGACCGCCTATCTGGTAATGGCCTGCGTCTTTTTGAGGGCGCTCTATATGACAAGGCCCGTTGGGGCGTTCGCGGCTGCCGTGGCGGCGGTCCTCTTCGCAAGTTCCTTCGGGGCGATGGTCGAGCTCCTCCAGAGCCTTACCGCGACCCGTACGGCTGAAGTACTGGACGCGCTGGCAAACGGCGCCGGGGCGGCGGTCGGGTCTCTTATCTATCTTTCAATAAGGTCCAGAAAGGGATAAACCGATGCTCCTTGGCGAGATCACGATGAAGGATTTCGGCAGGCTCGTAAAAAAGGCCGTGCTCGTGGTGCCTTTCGGCACGGTCGAGGCCCACGGAGAGCATCTGCCGCTCAATACCGATACGCTTATAATACGAGAGGCCGTAAAGAAGGCCGTTGAGGGGAGAGAGGACGCCATCATGGCCCCTCCGGTCCAATACGGCGTATGCACCTCTACCGCCCAACACCCCGGGACCATAGGTATTACGCCCGCGTCTTTGAGGGCCATCGCAACCGACATAGTTCGTAGCTCCTATGCGCATGGGTTCAGGAAGGTCATCCTCGTCTCAGGCCACGGAGGCTCTTTGCACGTCTCGGCGTTAAGAGAGGTAGCCGAGTCGCTTGTGGCCGAGCTCGATGGGCTCGCCATGGCCGCCTTTTCAATCTATGAAGTGCTCGGAAAAGAGGCCTATGAGCTCGCCGAGACCAAAAACGACTCTCACGCCGGTGAGATGGAGACCTCTTTGATGCTTCACCTCGCGCCGGGGCTCGTGACCGGAAGAGGGAAGGAGGAGTACCCGGCCTTTCCCAGGCCGCTTGTAGTCAGGGACAAGTTGAAATATTGGCCGGGCGCCGTCTGGGGCGACCCCGGAAAGGCTACGAAGGAGAAGGGCGAGAAGCTCTTCGATATCATGGTATCAAGGCTTAGAGAGGTAATAAGGGAAGTTGACGAATACAGGCGATAATAAAAAAGGGATAACCGTCCTTGCCTTGACCAGCAGGGGGCTTGGGCTTGCGGAGAAACTTGAGGATGCGATCGAAGGCGTAAGGGTCGTACTACCTGCAGAGCTCAAGGACGGGGGGCTTAAAAGGATAGCCGCCTCGGCCTTCAATACCTCCGGCGCCCTCGTTTTTATCTCAGCCATAGGCATAGCAATAAGGGCGATAGCCCCGTTGATCAAGGCCAAGCACCTCGACCCTGCCGTAGTCGTGGTCGATGAGAGGGCGAGGTGGAGCATCAGCCTGCTTTCCGGCCACCTTGGAGGGGCCAACAGGCTCGCCGAAGAAGTGGCAAAGGCGCTTGGTTCCACCCCGGTCATAACGACAGCCACGGACATCTGGGGGCTTCCCTGCATAGAGGACGTCGCGAAGGCCTTCTCCCTCCACGTAGAAAACCCCGGCATGATAAAGGCCGCCAACTCCGCCATACTCAACGGTAGAAAGGTCCATATCGTCGACCGGGACGCCGGGAGGCTTAAAAGCCTGAAGGAGAGGTTCGGAGAACGGTTCAGATTCAGGAAGAGTATGCCCGCCGAGCTACCAGATGGCGAAGCGGTTGCCCTAATAACAAGCGAGCGGGTAGGGGTCGCGAAGGCATTGCAGCGCAGGACGCTGATACTCAGGCCGAAAGAGCTGGTAGCGGGGGTCGGCTGCTGCAGGGGTGTGGAAAGCGTTGATATAAAGGGCGCGATTGACCTTGCGATGAAGGAGGCGGGCCTGTCCATCCATTCCTTGAAATCGTTGGCCACGGCAGAGCTCAAAAGAGGAGAGAAAGGGCTTGTTGAGCTTGCCGGAGAGCTTGGTATATCTATAGATTATTACGGGAGCGAGAGGCTCAGGGATGTAGAATACCCCACCTCTCCTTCGAGGTTCGTTGAACAAATAACAGGCACCGGGGGCGTGGCAGAACCGGCCGCCCTCCTTGGCGCAGGCGCAAGGGAGCTATGTCTAAAAAAGATAAAGCACAAAAAAGTGACGGTTGCGATAGCAAGGGCGCCGTTTACGTCGTAGGTATCGGCCCCGGAGGGCTTGAGCACCTTACCATCAGGGCGAAAGAGGTCCTTCAAGAGGCCGAGTGCATAGTCGGATACACGAGGTACGTAGACCTTGTACGCCCCATTATCCAGGGCAAGGAGGTCTTCTCTACAGGCATGACGCACGAGGTCGAAAGGTGCGCCAGGGCGGTCGAGGTTGCCAGGGGCGGCAAGACGGTTGCGGTAGTTTCTTCGGGTGATGCCGGGATATACGGCATGGCCGGGCTGGTCTTCGAGCTTATGGCGGCCTCCGGTTCAGATGACGTAAAGGTAGAGGTCATTCCCGGCGTGCCGGCCTTTGTCTCGGCTGCCTCCCTTCTGGGCGCGCCGTTGATGCATGACTTCGCCTCCATATCGCTTTCGGACCTCCTTACCGACTGGCCTGTGATACAGGAGAGGGTCGAGGCGGCCGCCAAGGCCGACTTCGTGATCTTGCTCTATAACCCCAAGAGTTCCAAAAGGGTCGAGGGGCTCGGCAAGGCCCTTTCCATCATAGGCCGCTACAGGAAGGGGGCGACCCCTGTTGGAATAGTGAGGAACGCGTCGCGCGAAGACGAGGAGGCGTTGATAACGACCCTTGACAACGTGCCTTCTCTGGCGGACAGGATAGACATGCTGACCATACTCGTCATAGGCAACTCCTCCACCTTCATCGCCATGGGCAGGATGGTCACCCCCAGGGGCTACAGGCTAGAAGGGGCCAAGGGTTAGATGGGTCTGTTTGACCGGGCGGTCGTGATAGTCTTCGACGGCCTTGGGGCCGGGGAGATGCCTGACGCCTCCGGGTACGGGGACTCAGGCAGCGACACCATCGATAACCTCTCAAGGGCCGTGGGCGGGCTTAAAGTGCCGAACCTTTCCTCGCTGGGGCTGGGGCGGATCGACGGCGTGGACACGGTTACGAAGGCGGCTACACCTTCAGGCTCCTTCGGGCGCATGCGCGAGGCCTCACCCGGAAAGGATACCGCCACCGGACACTGGGAGATGATGGGGATAGTGCTGGACAGGCCCTTTCCAGTCTTTCCCGAGGGCTTCCCGCCTGAGGTGATGGAGAGGTTCGCAAGGGAGACGGGCTGGGGCTGGCTCTGGAACAAGACCGCCTCAGGCACCGAGATAATAGAGCGGCTCGGGGAAGAGCACCTGAAGACCCGCAGGCTCATCGTCTACACCTCTGCCGACAGCGTCTTCCAGATAGCCGCGCATGAGGAGGTCATACCCGTCCCCGAGCTTTACAGGGTCTGCGAGAAGGCGCGGAAGATAGCCGACGATTACAATATCGGCAGGGTCATAGCCCGCCCTTTTACCGGCAGGCCGGGAAGCTTCGCGAGGCTCCCGGCCAGGAAGGACTATGCGGTGCCTCCGCCTGGGGAAACGCTTCTTGAGAAGATAAAAGGCGCGGGCCTTAAAGTTATAGGCATCGGCAAGATAGGCGACATATTCGCGCACCGCGGCCTTACCGGAGAGGTCCATACGATAAGCGACGACGATGGCCTTGATAAGACGATAGAGGCCATGGACTCTTGCGCGAAAGGGCTCGTCTTCACCAACCTCGTTGACTTCGATACCCTCTACGGCCACAGGAACGACGCCACGGGCTATGGCCGCGCCCTTGAGCATATCGATTCAAGGATACCGGAGGTGATCTCCAGGCTCGGCCCCAGGGATATCCTCTTCATAACAGGGGACCACGGCTGCGACCCGACCACGCCATCAACAGACCATTCGAGGGAGTATGTGCCCCTTATAGTCTTTGGAAAGGGCATATTGCCGGGGGTCAACCTCGGCACAAGAGCAACGTTTGCGGACCTGGGCGCCACGATAGCGGATTCCCTTGGAGTCGATAGCCCCGCCAACGGAAAGACCTTCCTGGAAATGCTCATCAAGTAATTGGTTTTATTGGTAATTTAAGGTTTCAGCCAAGGAAGTACTCTGCCATGGGTAGATGACTTCCTTGATTTTTTTGGGGTATATGATATATGCTTTGCTATAGCAAGTGAGTGGTTTGATCATGGCAGATAGAGTGGGCGGGGGGATTATGGGGCCTGGTGATATAAAGCGTCTTAGGGATTTTCTGGGCTGGTCACAGGAGAAGCTGGCCAGGGAGCTTGGGGTAAGTTTCTCGACCGTGAACCGGTGGGAGCGTGGCAGGTCCCGGCCAAGCCCGTTGGCGGAGATCTCCTTATGGAAGCTCGAGGCAGGGTGCTCATATGGCAAGAGGGCGCACCAGCGGTTCAGTTCCGCCCTTCCTCTTGAGTTAAGGAGCACCGGAGGGACCGGTTCCTTCAGGTCCGTAACGGAGAACATAAGCTGCGGCGGTCTCATGTTCAGCACTGAAAAAAGACTGGGCAGCGGCTTATCTATCACGGTGGGGATAAAACCCGCCGTATCATCCGCACTGCTTATAGACGCGGAGGTGGCCTGGGTCGGCGAGGCAGGAGGGACCAGGAAGGTAGGGGTGCGTTTCTCGCCTGGCATGGAAACTGAGATCGCGGATCTGATAAGCGGTTTATCTTCGGGCAATGGAGCCCATTAAGGAACGGTAAAGACAGCTATGTCAAAGGAAGGAAGTCTCAGCCTGGACAGGCAGGGACGTATTATAAGGTTCAGCCAGAGGCTGGAGGATATGCTCGGCTACGATGCCGAAGATGTGCTGGGCAGGGAGTTCACCTCTCTGGCCCCCTCCGGCATGGAAGATGTTTTTCTCTCGATACTTGACGGCGCCGAAGGGCAATCTGGCACACCCCCCAAAAAGGCCGCGTTCCTCTGTAAGGGCGGGACGGTTGCGGAGTTCTATCTGTTGACCCATCCCCTGAGGGACCGTTCAGGGGAGATATATTCGTATCTGCTGGCACTGTCAGTCAGGAAGACCGCCATGCCGGCGTTTCTAAGCGACGAGTTCAGGCGGATGTTCAAGTTTTCTAACGACGCGGTCTCTGTCACGGACAGGGACGGCTCCATAATAGACGTAAACCAGGCATTTCAGGAGACCTACGGCTACGAGCGCCATGAGGTCCTCGGACGAAACCCCAGGGTTTTGAAATCATCCCATTCCACAAAGGCTCTATATGAGAAGATGTGGAAGGACATTCTCGACCCGGCTGTAGGATATTGGAGGGGAGAGATCATAAACCTCGCCAAGGACGGGCGAGAGGTACCTGTCCTTCTTTCGATAAATGCCATAAAGGACGCCAGAGGCGATATAAAGTGCTTTCTCGGCATAGCCTTCAACATGACCAGGCAGAAGGAGCTCGACAAGCTCCGGAAGATGTACATAGACCACATCATACATGACATACGGGGCCCGTTGACCTCTATCACGGTGAACGCGGAACTGCTTCTTATGCTGCCGGCTCTTTCTGACACGGTGAAAAGAAAGCTCAAGGTCATCTCCTCCTCGGCCCTGAAGATAGGCTCCATGACCTCTGATATACTCGACTACAGCAGGGCTGAAAACGCAAGCGTGATGTTGAGGAAGGAGAGGGTCAGTGTCGCCGAGGCCATCTGCGAAGCCGCGATGCCGTTCGAGGGGGCCGGCAAGCTGCTCCTGTTTATGGGCGAGCCTTCAGTCGGCCCGGCTTTCGAGGGCATGGAGGTCTTCGCCGATTCAGACAAGCTCAAAAGGGTCATATATAACCTCCTGAGCAACGCCTTCAAGCACGCCGCCACAAAGGTCGAGGTCGCCGCGGAGGTCGTGCCTGCGGGCTTGAGTCTTTCCGTCTCCAATGACGGCAAGGGCATATCAAGCGAGCAGGCCGAGAGGATATTCGAGGCCTTCTACCAGACCGAAGATGGTGTCAAGACGGGCGGGGCGGGCCTGGGCTTGAGCATAGTGAAGAGCTTTGTCGAGGCGCACGGCGGCAGGGTTTGGGTAAGGGCCGGCGAGGAGAACGGGGTGACCTTCGGCTTCCTGATACCGTCAGAGCCAGCCGCGTTGTAGCCTGCCTTGACTCACGGTCTTTTTCCATGGTAAGCTGATCTTAAATGGGCGAAAGCCCTGCACAGGTCGCTTGAAAAGTCCATCTGCGTCGTTGTCATCGTCGTTTCGTATATTGAGCTTTTTGAGCAACCTGCTAAAAATATGGATCATGGTCTCCGAGCCATCTCTCCTAAGGCCCCTCAAGGGCTAAGGGGACTGGCCGATAGGGCCTGGCTGGAAACGGCCCGGCCTCCCGATGGAAAGGAGATTGAACCAACCAACACCTTTCCATGGCGTTGGTTTTTTTTTGTCTGCGAGATGCTGAAAAAAGTCCTTTTTATAATCTTGATACTTCTTGTTCTTCCTTTTAAGGCGCGCGCTGAGCTCAGGGTCGCCGCCGCGGCGGACCTCTCATTTGCCTTGAAGGAGATAGCGTTACAGTTCGAAAAGGAGACCGGCAATAAGGTCGTCCTCTCGCTTGGCTCAACCGGCATGCTCGCCAGGCAGATAGAGCACGGCGCGCCCTTTGACGTATTTTTCTCGGCCAACTCAAAATATATCGATGAGCTTGGCAGAGGAGGACACGTCTTAAAAGAGACCGCCGGGATATACGCGAGGGGGAGGATCGTCCTGGCCGTTAAAAAAGGCTCAGGGATAAAGGCAGCGCACCTTGAGGACCTCAAGGGCCGCACCGGTCGCATAGCCATAGCCAACCCCGACCACGCGCCCTACGGCATAGCCGCGATGGAGGCGATGAAGTCCGCAGGCATATGGGACGATGTTAAACCAAGGCTCGTATACGGCGAAAACATAAGACAGGCGCTCCAGTTCGTACAATCCGGCAACGCGCCGGTTGGAATAATCGCCCTTTCGGTCGTGAACGTGCCGGAGATAGAATACAGCGTCATCCCTCAAGAGCTTCACAGGCCCATAGACCAGGCGGCCGCTGTCGTGGCGAGATCAAAAGAAGGGCGGGCTGCCCGTGATTTCATAAAATTTGTGAACGGGCCAAAGGGCAGGCCGATAATGGAGAAGTACGGCTTCATGCTGCCCAAATAACCGATGGACATCTTCCCTCTTTACATAACCGTAAAGGTCTCGCTCATCGCGACGGCCTTTACCATCACCGTCGGGCTCGCGCTTGCCTGGGTAATGGCGAAACGGTCGTTCCTGGGCAAGGGGCTCCTTGACGCGGTCATCATGCAGCCGCTTGTCATCCCGCCTACCGTCCTGGGCTATTATCTCCTTACAGTATTCGGCAGGTCAGGCTGGCTCGGCGGCTTCCTTGAAAATACGCTGGGCATAGAGGTGGTCTTTACCTGGAAGGGCGCTGTCGTGGCGGCCTTCATCTCCTCTCTGCCGCTGTTCGTGAAGCCCGCGAGGGCCGCGCTTGAAGGCGTTGGCGAGGAGCTTGAGAACGCGGCGAGGCTCCTGGGGAAGACCGAGCTTCAGGTCATAAGGACCGTAACGCTTCCGCTTGCCTGGAGGGGGATACTCGCCGGGGCTGTCATGGCTTTTGCGCGCGCTACCGGCGAGTTCGGGGCCACCCTGATGATAGCCGGCAACATCCCCGGCCTTACCCAGACCCTGCCGATAGCCATATATGACGCGGTCCAGTCAGGGGACGACTACACCGCCAACGTGCTTGTCGGCATAATAACCCTTTTTTCCTTCTCTGTATTGTACTTCGCTGGCAGGTTCAGCAGGCTGAGGCTTTAAAAGCGCATGTTGGAACTTTCACTTAAAAAGAGGCTTCCCGGCTTCCATGTAGATATCGAGCTTGCCCTCGACGAGGAGCTACTTGTGCTCTTCGGCCCTTCAGGGGCGGGCAAGACGATGATACTCAAGATGATATCGGGCATAGTCGCCCCTGACGAGGGCAGGGTCGCATCCGGACCTGTAACTCTATTCGATTCAAGGCGCGGCGTGAACGTTCCAATAAGGAACAGGAAGGTGGGCTACCTGTTTCAGGACTATGCCCTTTTCCCGCACATGACCGTCCGTGAAAATATCGCTTACGCCATAGATGGGGATGGCTCGCAAAAGGTCAAGGAGCTACTCTCGGTCATGAGGCTTACAGGGCTTGAGGAGAGGTTCCCGCATGAGCTCTCTGGCGGCCAGAAGCAGAGGACCGCGCTTGCCAGGACCCTTGCGGCGGAGCCGAGGGTCCTTCTCCTCGATGAGCCCTTCTCAGCGCTTGACTACCAGGTGAGGGAGAAGCTCAGGGCCGACCTGCTGAACATCCACAGGATCTATCCGATGACGACCGTCCTCGTAACGCATGACCTTGAGGAGGCATTCATGCTTGGCAAGAGGGTGGCCGTCATAAATAACGGCTCGATAGAGCAGGTCGGCACGCAGGAGGACGTCTTTTACAGGCCGGCCACAAGGAACGTGGCGAGGTTTATGGGGGTAAGGAATATCTTCTCCGGCGTGGTCGCTTGCATAGAGGGCGGCAACATAGTGATAGATACCCCGGATATAGGAATGATAAAGGCGCCCGCTCGAGCCGGAGCGGATCCCGCGCCGGGCGTTGAGGTCACTTTCTGCATAAGGCCCGAGGAGATACTGGTCATACGCCCCGACAGGGTGCTCGGGCGCGTGCAGGACAATATACTCGAGTGCGAGATAATCGGCACAATCGGCAAGGGCTCGACCCATATACTCTATCTTGAGGCCGGGGAAGGCAGGACCCCATTAAAGGCGGAACTCCCCAACTTCGTCCTCAGAAAACTTGAACTTGCGGTAGGCCGCAGTATCAGGGTATCATTAAAGAAGGAGAATATCTGGGTAATACCCTGATATTTGTGTCAATAAACAAGGCCTTATGGATACTCACTCACATACGGGCCACGAACACGGCCATGACCTGGACGCCAGGGTAAAAAGGCGCCTCCTGGTCTCTATCACGCTTACCGGCCTCATTTTCTTCGCTGAGCTCATAGGCGGCTGGTGGACGAACTCCCTGGCCCTGCTCTCAGACGCCGCTCACGTCTTCATGGACGTATTCGCCCTCTCCTTAAGCCTTTTCGCCATCTACATAGCCGACATGCCGCCTACCGAGAAGAGGACCTACGGCCTCCACAGGGTAGAGGTCTTTGTCTCGTTCATAAACAGCTTCGTCCTCATCCTCATTACGGCGTTCATCCTCTACAAGGGCATTACAAGGTTCGTCTCGCCTGAGCCGGTAGAGAGCGTCGGGGTCCTCATCGTCGCTACCATCGGCCTTGCCGTGAACCTGGTGGTCGCCATGTGGCTCCATCGCTACGCGGTAAGCGACCTGAACGTCAAGAGCGCCTTCATACACGTGGTAGGCGACGCGGCGGCCTCCGTGGGCGTCATAGTGGCGGCGGCCGTAATCTACTACACCGGCTGGTATCAGGCAGACCCGCTCATAAGCATGCTCATCTGCGTCATAATCGTGCACGGGGCGGTGAAGATAATAAGGGAGTCCTCGCACATACTCCTCGAGGGCGTGCCCAGGGAGATAGACCTGAAGACCGTGAGGGATGACATAATGGCCTCCGAGGGCGTATCCAGCATACACAGCCTCCATATCTGGTCTATCTGCCATAACGTGTACGCCTTGAGCGCTCACGTCGACATCTTACCGACGCAGAGGTGGAGGATGGGGGAGATATTCGGCGAGATAAACGAGAGGCTCGCCCATGATCACCACATATTCTATACCACCCTGCAGGCCGAGTGCTCCGGTTGCAACCCCAATGACATATACGGCAAGATAGCCCATAAGGAGAAGGGTCATGGCCACCTGCATTAGCCGCCTATGTTATAATCTAACAGGCCGCTGAAAAAGGCCAATCTGCGGTGTGTCTTCAAAATTCGTCACTGAGGCGTACCATCCAGGTACGCCTCGTTCCTCCTGTTTCGGCTCCTTGCATCTTGACCGCATTTGAAGCCTGAACGTGATCTTGAGTTTTTCAGCAACCTGCTAAACGTATATAGCCTGTTTTAAAATCCGGTATTCAGGGGGGTACAATGCCGAAAGTAAATCCGTTGCCAGCAGACCAGTTGAGATGGAGATGCAGCCCGGAGAGGTTCTCCTTCGGCACCACCAGCGAGATCCCGTCCCTTCAGGAGATAATAGGGCAGGACAGGGCGCTGCGCTCCATAGATTTCGGCCTCGGGATAACCAACCACAACTATAATATCTTCGTCCTGGGAGAGCCCGGGGTCGGCAAATCGACCACGGTAAAGGACATAATCGAGGCCAAGGCCAAGGACGAGCCTGTACCCGACGACTGGTGTTATGTCTTCAACTTCACCGACGCCGACACCCCCATGTCGATAAACCTGCCGCCGGGCCGTGGCACCGAGTTCTCGGTAGAGATGGACGAGCTGGTGGAAACGCTCCGCAGGGACATCCCCAAGGTCTTCGAGTCAAAGGACTACGAAAAGCACAGGGATGAGATACTCGAAGGGCAGCAGGAGCGCACGAGGGCGCTCTTTTTCCGTCTCGAGCAGAAGGCCCTGGAGCGGGGGCTCATCCTCAAGAAAACGGTAAGCGGCCTGGCGGTCGTGCCGGCCAAGAACGGCAAGCCCATGGGCCAGGATGAGTTCGAAGGGCTGCCTGCCGCGAAAAGGAGCGAGATAGAGCAGGACCTCGCCGTGATGCAGGACAAGCTCTCTGACGCCATCCGCGAGGCAAGGAATATCGAGAAAGAGACCAAGGACAGGATAAACGCCCTGGACAGGGAAGTGGTGCAGTATGTCGTGAATCCGGCAATAAACGAGCTTTTGGAGAAGTTCAAGGAGTTCACGGGGGTAGTCGAGTACCTCTATAAGGTAAAGGAAGATATACTCGGCAACATAGACGACTTCAGGCCCAAGGAAGAGGTCCCTCTCGCCATAGGCGGCATAAGGCTCCAGAAGCCGGAGCCGAGCTTCGAGCGCTACAAGGTCAACATCTTCGTCAACAACAAGGACGCCGAGGGCGCGCCGGTCGTATTCGAGACGAACCCCACCTATACGAACCTCTTCGGGAGGATCGAGTACAGGGTGCAGCTCGGGGTGGCCACGACCGATTTCACCATGATAAAGGCCGGGAGCGTGCAGAAGGCCAACGGCGGCTACCTTATTGTGAACGCCATGGACGTATTGAGGAACATCTTCGTCTACGAGTCCCTTAAAAGGATGATAAAGAACAGGGAGGCGCGCATCGAGGACCCGTGGGAGCAGTACAGGCTCGTATCCTCCACAACTCTGAAGCCAGCGCCCATCCCGGTCAATATAAAGCTCGTCATCATCGGCGAGCCCTTCATCTATTATCTCCTCTATAACCTCGACAGCGAGTACAGGAAGCTCTTCAAGGTAAAGGCCGACTTCGATACCGTCATGCCCAGGACAGACGCGAATATCGAGAAGTACGCTCACTTCATAGCGACCAGGTGCAGGGAGGAAGGCTTGCTGCAGTTCGACCGTACCGGGGTCAGTAGTGTAATAGAGCTCGGGGCGAGGCTCTCGGGGGACAAGGAGAAGCTCTCGGCCAAGTTCAACGAGATAGCCAATATCGTGGTCGAGGCGAGCTACTGGGCCGGGACCGAAGGCGCGAAGAACGTGTCGGAGGCGCACGTAGAGCGCGCCGACGCCGAGAGGATATACAGGAACTCGAAGATATCGGATAAGCTCCGGGACTATATAAAGGAAGATACCATCATGGTCGCCACCGGCGGGAAGGTCGTGGGCCAGGTAAACGGGCTCGCGGTCCTCGACCCCGGGGACTTCCCCTTCGGGAAGCCTTCGAGGATAACCGCCAGGGTCTTCATGGGGGACGCCGGCGTAGTGAACATAGAAAGGGAGGTGAAGATGAGCGGCCGCATACACAACAAGGCCCTCATGATATTCACGAGCTTCCTGGGCGAGCGCTTCGCGCAGAAGTTCCCGCTCACCCTTTCCGCCACCATAACCTTTGAACAGCTATATGAAGAGATAGAGGGCGACAGCGCCACCTGCACCGAGATATACGCCCTTTTCTCCAGCCTCTCCGGCGTTCCGCTCGACCAGGGCATAGCGGTCACCGGTTCCATGAACCAGAGGGGAGAGGTCCAGCCCATAGGGGGCGTGAACGAGAAGATAGAGGGGTTCTTCGAGATCTGCAAGGCAAAGGGGCTCACAGGCTCCCAGGGGGTCATAATCCCGAGCAGGAACGTCAGAAATCTGATGCTCAAGCGAGAGGTGGTGGACACGGTGAAAGAAGGCAGGTTCGCCATATACCCGATCGAGCACGTAGATGAAGGCCTTGAGATCCTCACGGGCGAGGTGGCGGGCGCACGGGACGCGGAAGGCAACTTCCCCGAAGGGACGCTCAACTTCCTCGTAGAGGCGAGGCTTAAAGGGCTGGCGAGGAGCTTTAAAGAGTTTGGCAGGCCGCCAGCCAGAAAAGAGCTGCCAGGCGGAGAGAAGGGCGAGGCGGCAAAGGGGATTGAAAAGAAAGGATAGACAGGGCTCGATATGCTTGTAAGCGAGATATTCAAGAGTATCCAGGGAGAGTCCAGCTACGCTGGCCTTCCTTGCGTCTTTGTAAGGCTTGCCGGGTGCAACCTTAAGTGCAGCTGGTGCGATACCCCGTACGCGCAGGGGACCGAAGGCGCCAAAGAGCTTTCAATCGAAGAGGTCTTGAAGGATGTTGCGTTCTATGACTGCGCCCTTGTCGAGATAACTGGCGGGGAGCCTCTTGTGCAGGAAGAGGCGAAGGAGCTTGCCGGTAAGCTCATCGAAAGGGGCTATACGGTCTTGATAGAGACTAACGGCTCGGTCCCGTTGGCCGGGCTCGACAAGCGGGTCATAAAGATAGTCGACGTCAAGTGCCCGTCGAGCGGACACGGTAGTTCTTTCCTTGTCGAGAACCTGCAATACATGACCCCTGAGGACGAGGTCAAGTTCGTTATCGCCAACAGGGGCGACTACGACTGCGCCAGGGAGTTCATGGAGAATATGCTCCGGGGGCGCACGGAAAAGGTGCTATTCGCGCCTGTGAGGCCTGAGATGGACCCCAGGGTCTTCGCCGACTGGATATTGAAGGATTCGCTCAGGGTGAGGCTCCAGCTCCAGCTCCACGCCTACATATGGCCTGACGAGAAGGGCAGGTAGTTCTTTACTTTCACCGCTTAAGACTGTAGAATCCTGCAGACTGCTGAAAAAGGCCAATCTGCGGCGTCGTCTTCAAAATTCGTCACTGCGGCGTACCATCCAAGTACGCCTCATTCCTCATTTTTAGACTCCTTGCATCTTGACCTTTTTGAGCAGTCTGAGCCTGATTTTGAGTTTTTCAGCAACCTGTTGATCCAATCTCTGATGGAGCTTAAGCGAACGAAGTACCTCATACGAGGTACTTCGTTTTTGGGACGCAATCCGTTGTCATGAAACCATTCATCATACTTTCCATCGCGCTCTATTCCCTGGGTCTTATTTCGGTAATAATCCACCACGCGTCCGGCGCAAAGGCGGCAGGCAGGGCATCCAGATGGCTCCTTGTCGCAGGCCTCATCGTCCATACGGCCGGTCTCTTTGAGAGGATATACTCGACAGGCCACGCCCCGATGGCCTCCATGTACGAGACCCTTGTCTTTTTCAGCTGGACGGTCGCCCTCGTGAGCGCGATAGTCATATTCAGGTACAGGGAGAGGGAGACGGAGGTGGTGACCATGCCAATCGCCATCCTCGCCCTCCTCTTCTCTCTTCCTAACGAGAAGCCCGGCGGGCCGCTTGCGCTCATATTGCGTACGCACTGGTTCGAGACCCATGTTACGGCATCATTCGCCGCCTACGCGCTCTTTACCCTCGCGTTCTCGGGCGCCCTTATCTATCTTTGGAAAAAATGGAGGGGGATAGAGGCCGACGAGCTTAAAAAATTTCAGGAGATAGCCGCCAGGAGCATACTTTGGGGCTTCTTTTTCTTCTCGGCTTCGATGTTCGCCGGTGCGGTATGGGCGTACCTCGCCTGGGGCACCTACTGGCTCTGGGAGCCAAAGGTGATCTGGTCGTTCATAGTCTGGTTCTTCTATGCCGGGGCGATGCACGCATGGTATGTGAGGGAATGGCGGGGGACGGGTCTTGCCATCGCCACGGTGCTTGGGTTTATCGTGGTGCTCTTTACATATCTGGGCGTCTCTCTTCTGATGAAGAGCAGCCATAACTTCTGATCAGATACTTGAAGCCTGTACAAATAAAAACGCCCGCCGGAGAAGCCGGCGGGCGTTCCTGTCTGTATCCTGTCAAGCCTTAATGCGCAGCTTTCTCCTGAAGGCGGCAAACCCAGCCAGGCCGGCTCCGAGCAGCAGGAGCGTAGACGGCTCAGGCACTGGCGCAGCCGCATTGTCTCCTCCGAACTCAAGCTGAGCGTTGAGATATGTCCCGGAATCGAAAGAGAGCCCCTTCCAATCGAACCAGACGTCACGGCTGCCCCATGAGAGCCTCGAGTTGTCCCAGCCGGCCATGTTGGTGTCGACGATGACGTTTATAAGGGGGTTCCCGCTGCTGTCGTCGAGGTCTGAGACCCTGAGTCCGTTGAAGCTTAAGGGGACTTCAGTGCAGTCAAGTGTGAAGTCCTCGCTCCAAGCGCATGAAGTGGCGGTGTCCCGCCATGTGCCGGAATCGCCCGGCTGGATGACGTATGAGTAATCCACGAAGATGCTGTCAGCTTCGACATTTACCTGATAGCCGTACGGGTAGGAGAAATAAAATGCTGTCTCGTCAGAGTCGCCTGCGGCCACAGTTGTGGAATAGGAAGCCGCCATCTCCGGCGAATAATGCCCCAATGTGACGGGGTCGCCTATTAAAGTCGCGCCAGCCATCATTGGCCACGCGCATAATCCGGCCGCAATTGCGGCATAGCCTGAGATCCGCTTCATCATTTATGCCTCGCCTGGAAAAAGAGAATTCCTTTCCACGACAATAATATCGCAAATTGCGTGCCGTCTTAAGCTATTGTCAACTAGTTGATTTATTGGCAGTTTTTTTTAATGGTTTTGAAGGTCTGTAAAGCAGGCTTTACAGTCGTCAATGCGTGACTGTAAAGTTTTCTGACGGATGCCAGGCAGGCTCCTAACCTTTCCTCCACCACATGACCGCCGACCTCTTGTGGAACTTCGCGAGGAGCAGCCCTTTTTTCCTTACGAGCTTGCCTTCGAGATAGCCTCTGAGTTTCCTGTCGTGTTCCTCGGTAACGATGCCGATATACTCCTTCCAGAACTCGACCGCCTCTTCGATAGTCTCAAAGGGCTGGTCGAAATCGTACTCTATCATCTCGACGTTGGCGAAGACCCCCATGGCGTGAAGAGCGGAGTAGGTCTTGAAATAATCCGATCTTTCGCCGAAGGGCCTCCCAAAGAGCAGGGGATAGAGGTCCCTGTAGTAGAATTTGTCCGCTTTCGGGCCCGCGTTCTCGATTATGAAGACATACTTTCTGGCAAGCCTGTCCATCTTTTCGATTGCAGCCTCTGGGTCGCCCAGTAGCGCGGGCACGTTGGCGCAAAGGACCGCGTCATGGGCCTTCGTCTCCGCCTCCTCCCACCTCGCGAGAAGCGGACTTACGCCCTTGACGCCATCCCGTTTTATATCCTCTTTGAGGATATCTATCATCGCCGTGGATGAATCGAGGGCTGTGACGGTCTTGCCAGCCTTCGCCAGAGGTATGGCGAGCGTGCCGCACCCTGCGCCAACGTCGAGAAAGGTCCTGGCGTCAGCTGTCCTGGGGAGTATGACTGAAAGCGCCTTTTGCGGAAAATCGGTATGGTCCAGCCCCTTCCTGTACCAGTTGGCCTTCAACCTGTTCCAGAAGCCCTGCATCTCGTCTTTCCCCTCCTACTCGAAGAGCCTGAAAGGCGTTCGTATGAGCCTTTCAAGTATCCCGAATATGTTCTTCCTTATCGATTTTACGGGCAGCGGGAGCACGTCCGGGTCTTTTAGAGGCCCCTCCATCTCGAAATAGAGGCTCACGGCGCTGTTCCTGTCGCCCGTTATTATCCAGCCCGCCAATGGTATGTTCGATATTATCTTGTCTATCGTGACAAACGGGTGAAGGGCGATAGTGGCGTCGATGCTCGGGCCTGAGGTGTCTATCTCGCCCACCGCCGACATGCGGAGCGTATCGCTGTCCAGGGAGAGGTTATCAGTGGAGAGCACACCGTCGACCATCATGAAATTGCCATCGATACCCTTGTGCCTGAGCCCTTCCTCGAAGAGCTCGTCGATAGAGACGATGTTCACTATCGAGAAGATGTCGGTGAGGAAGCCGAACTTCCATAGCCGCCCCTTGCCCGTAGAGATGTTCATATAGCCATTGAGGCCTCTTGCCGCAGGCTTTACGTCCCTGGCGGATGAGAGGAGTATGTCAACCCTTGCCTTGCCGGATAGCACCCTCTTCTTTGTCCGGAAAGAGCTGAGGGCCGTCTCAAGGTCGATGTCGGTGAGCTTCATGTCTACGGTATAACGGAGCGGCTCTGACTTTGAGATAAACAAGGTGTAGCTCCCTGCGGCCGTCCCCCCGTCTATATTGGCGGCCAGTGGATAGAACTGCACGATCTTGCCGTCCATCAGGACCCCGGTGGATAAGGCAGTAAAGCGGTGCCCCCACAGGTCGCCTTCCGCGGCCTTTATCGTGCCTGTACCCTTTATCTTCCTCGCTTCCTTGCGGGCCTCTTCTGTTTCTTTTTCCTCTGTAGCCTCATCTTCTTCAGTATTTTTTTCCTTCTCCTTTTTCTTCAGAAGGTCGGTTATGTGGAGGGTGGGGAAGAAGAGGTCGAAGGTCACGTCCCTCTCGGCTATATCGAGTACGTTTATCCTGCCGTTAAGGCTGGTGGAGCCTGTAGAGATGTTTTCGATATCTATTGTGGCCTTCTCCCTGTCAAGGGTAGCCCTGGCGTTCACCTTTTCAATGGGGTTCGGGATGTTTTTCGTCTTGAAACTGCCGTCCTTTATGCCGACGCTCCCCTGATACTCCGGCTTGGCCTCTGGCCCGGCCTTCCCGGCCTTGATGTTAAGTGATACCGCGCCGGAAGAGGCGAACTCTTTCCTTAAAAAAGGCGAGACCTCGTCGATGTCGGCTATCAGTATCTTGTCCGAAGCCAGGGAAAGCGAGTAGGCCTTCCTGTTTGTAAGGATGTTCCCGCTGACCTTGACGCTTGAAGAGCCGAAGTCTACCAGCGCGTCCTTGATGATCACCTGAGCCCCCTTGCGCTCTACATCTACCTCGGCCTTTAGAGGGAAACCCGCGCTCTTATCCAGGTTCTTCCTGAGGAAAAGCTCGGAAGATGTTGCGTCAAGGGAGCCCCTGGCGGCAAAATCATCAGGCCTGCCATTGGCGGTAACGGTAAAGGGAATCCTCTCGGAGATTTTAAGCTCCGGAGGTTCCTTGCGCGCTATCTTCCTTAATATGTCCTCTGTCAGCCCCCCGGAGGCCTTGAGGCTGAAACGCGCGTCCTTGCCCCTGTAGCCCTCTACTGTCCCTGAAAGCGAGATGTCCGACTGGCCGACAAGGGCTTTTGATTCATGCACCCGTATTAGCTCGTTATCGAACGAGACCCTGGCGTTTAGGGAATCCACCTCCGGGACGTTCCCGTAAGAGAAGGCGGCGCCTGTTATGAGCGTCTCCCCGGAGTATTTGAGCGGCTTTTTCTCTTTGAGCGCGCCCGAGAGGCTGGCGTTAATATCCGCCGAGCCGCTGGCGTCGATCTGCGCAAGCTTCTCCCGCGCCCCCTCTTCTGAAAGGTCCCTTGCGATGGAGAGGGTCTCGCCTATGTCGAGCGAGCCTTGAATGGATAGGTCGAAAGTGGCCTTGCCGAGCGCGTCCCTTACCCTGCCATTGAGGCTTCTTATCGTCTCGTTGCCGTATTTCCCTGAAAAATTGGAGACGGCGAGCTCGTTGCCGCTGAAGGCCAGCTCTGCCGATATATTCTCGAAAGGCTTGTTCAGCCCCTTGTAGCCGAAGGACGCCCCGTTGATCGACGCGGCCAGGCGGACGCCGCCCGGCCTTTTGAATATAGCCCCTCCTTTAAGCTCTTCGGCCTTCCCGTCAAGGCTGAGCTCTTTTATGGCGATGGATCCGCCAAGCGGCTCTATGGCAATCAGCTTTTCCGCTGTTGCATTGGGGATAGCCTTAAGGGGGATGAGAGCCTTGACAGTAGCGAGGGAAATGGGGGTGGTCGAGGCCCTGATACTGACCCGCCGTTCGTCTTTGCCGCCGCTCAAGCCCAAGCGGCCTTTTACGGTGAAGCCCTCCATATCGACCTTGATATCATCTGCCGAGAGGTCGAACTCTTTTCCATAAGAGATCTTCAAGGTGGCTTGCCCTGAAGGCGAGCTTATCGGGCGGTTGAATATCGACGGCAGGGCGGCTTGAAGCCCTTTGTATGTGATATCGGCGCTCAGCTCGTCCTCGTCGTTGTAGAGATAGGAAAGGTCGAGGTCCACCCTGCCTTCAACTGAGGCGCCATGGGACCTTTCTTGGATGTAAGGGTTGAACCTGGAGAGCATGAGCCCTTCGACCGACCCATGCCCCGTTATTATCCCCGTATTGTCGACCTTCCCTGAGAACGCGAGCGACGTAGACGGAAGGAGCATACCTTCCGCGCCGAAGGTATGGCCTTCCCCGGTCCTCTCGAACATGGCGTTCAGGCCGGATAGTTCAAAGGATGCTCCAGCGGCGGGAAGGTCGTCGATGAATATGACGTGCCCGCCCCTTAAGTCGAGAGTCTTTATTATAAGCTTTCTTTTTCCCTCGTATTCCTCTTCTTCTTCAGCCTTTGATGGCCTCTCCTCTTTTTTTTCCCCTCTCTGTTTTTGAGATTCGAGGAAGAGCGAGATATTGAATCTTCCATCCTTATCCCTGCTGAGGGCGAGGTCCGGGTTCTTTAGTTCGAGGGCCTGGAAGACAGCCTTCCCGGCAAGGAGCTGGGCGAGCGAGAGCCTTACCCTTACGCGGTCGGCTGAAAAGAGTTTTTTTCCAGCGTGAGAGAGCGCGATCTCCGTGACCTCTATATCGGGCGAGGGCAGGGCCTTTATGACGATACTGCCGAGTGCTACGTCCCCTGTGACACTGGTCTCGATGAGGGACTCTATCCTTGGGGCGTACCTGGTGAGGTCGAGGGGGGTGAAGAGCACGAAAGCGAGGGAGAAGAGCAAGAGCGCGGCGCCGCCGGTTATTATCCAGGGCAGTATCCGCCTTTTTCTCGGGGTCTCATTGGGCAAGGCAACACCTTTAGGGATAGATAGCAGGCTGTAAAAACAGTCCTTGACGGACTTATTCCATCCTGTCAGAGGAGGCCGGGGCTATTTAGAAGGGGGGTCCTTTGAAAAGCGGATATCCCCTATGAACGACTCCGCGGAGCTTTTCGTGTCATCCGAGTCTATCATGATAGACAAGCTCCCGACTGAAGGGGGCTCGTCGTTGAAAAGTCTCCTGTAATCCTCGTAGACGTTCCTGGTCTCAAGGACCCACTTGCCGGCCTCTGCCGTACCGCTTTTGAGGACGATGTACCTGGTGTTATCTGACTTCGTGCTCCTGATATGAAGCCCGGCCGGGGCCGTGCTCTCCCATATATACCCGAGGAGCCTGGAGTTTACCGACTTGGGCCACCTTGGGAAAACGACGTAGACCTGGGCGGCCTGGTCGTCTATGGTCTCCCTGCGGACGTCAGCGCCTTTTGGAAGGCTTGTGACCTTCCAGCGCCAGCTGAGGTACGGGTATTCCTTCAGATCGAACTTGAGCTCCCTGTACAGGGCCGAAGAGGTCCCCGAACTCTTTAAGTGTATCGCGGGGCCGAACTCCGCCGATACCACCTTGAAGTCGGCTTTCCCCTTCCATTGCTTGACCTTCCAGCCGTCTGGGGGGCCCTGGGAGGGCGAGCCGACAGGCACGCCAAGGTCCCTTTGAGTGAGGGCGTTGGCCGATAGCGCCAAAGCAATGATGAATGCCGCGGACGAAAAAACCGTGAAAAAGATTGTTCTCATATAAAGATGCGATATTCCAGAAATATAAGACAAATTATATAGTAGAACGGACCTGCCCGCAAGACAATTGGAGGTGGGTCTACAGGCCCGGGATGAGCCTTTTAAGCCAGCCGTTCCTTGGCGAGATAGCGCCTTTCGGGCACATCTCCTGGCAGCAGTAGCACCTTATGCACCTGTTGTAGTCTATCTCTATCCTTCTTGCCTTGGTCATGACCTCTGCCGGGCATACGCCTACGCATATGCCGCACATGGTGCAGCTCACCGGGTCCACGCCCGGTCTTGAGGTGAGCGCCTTCCTGAGCGGCCCGTCAAGGAAGCCCGGCAGGAACGAGGCGAAGTTCACGTTCATCTGAGGGGGGAAGACAAAGCCCTTGACCGAGATCGCGGATAGCTCCTCTCCGAGCGCCTCTACGTCCTGAGGCCTTGACGGAAGCCCGCGCCTTTTGGCTGCCTTGAGTACAGGCACGTCGTCATGGCAGGCCCCAAGTACGCCAGCGGCGGCAGCGTCCATGGCAACGCAATCGGTCCCGGCGAAGACAAGGCCGAGCTCCCTGGGCGTGCCGCTTCCTGGGCCGTTGCCCTCCATGCCGACTATGGCGTCCATTACAGTAAGCTTCGGAGAGAGGAAGAGGCAGAGGTCAAGGAGCATGTCGGCGAAATGAGCGCTACTAACCCCGGCTGACAGGTGCCATTGGGGCTTTAGCTTCCCAGGCACGCACCCGAAGAGGTTCTTTACCGCCATCGTAAGATACATCTGGGCGTGGGTCTTGAGCTTTGGGACGTTTACTATGCCGTCGCACTCCAAGGCTTCGCTTGCCACATCCAGCCTTTTGAAGGTATGGCCGCCAGGGTTGGCGGCTATGGTAAGGGTCTTAAGCTCTATTACCTCTACCCCAAGCTCGCGGCAGGCCGAGAGGATCCCGCTTTTTTCAGCGGCCCCCCTCGCGGTGCCGAAGCCGGGGCTGTCGCCGACGACCGGCGTGGCCCCGGCCTCCTTTATAAGTATGAGCACGGCCCTTACCACCTCAGGGTGGGTCGTCACCGCCGCCTCCGGCGGCTTGGCGGCAAGGAGGTTTGGCTTGACCAGTATCCGCTCGCCGCGCTTAACCAGGCCCGCGATGCCTCCGAGAAGGGTTACGGCTTCGGTAACGGATGCCTCTACCGAAGCTCTTTCATATGAACGGCATCTTTTGATTGCGACCCTGGACACAAAAGTCCTTCCATAAGAATGGCATGGCGGCCGTTATAAACGGCCAGATATCATTATGTCATGATGTTTGGGATTTTTCCAGAATGAGTGGGGAATTCAGGCTTCGACGGGTCCGGAGTCCTCGAAAACGGTCACCCGGTCCCTGCCCGCTGTCTTGGATGCGTACAGGGCCTTGTCCGCGGCCCGCGTAAGCTCGTCTATCGTGATTATCCTGTCCTGGGGGTACAGTGCCAGCCCGGCGCTTACGGTTATACTTATCCCGGGGGCTACCGAGGAGAAGTCGTATTCCTTCACAAGCTTCCTGAACCTCTCAGCCGCCAGGAGAGCGCTTTGCGAGTCGGTGTTAAAAAGGCATATTATGAACTCTTCCCCGCCGAACCGGGCAAGGAGCTCTCCCCCTCTTTTGCAGGAGTTGAAGAGGGCGCCGATCTCTTTCAATATCTCGTCCCCGGCGGCATGGCCGCAGGTGTCGTTTACCTTCTTGAAGTGGTCTATGTCGAGCAGGAGGCAGGCTATCTTGAACCCGTGGCGGAGCCCCAGCGCCATCTGCGTCTTGACCGACTCGAAGAAGTGGCGCCTGTTGTTGAGGCCCGTAAGCTCGTCCGTTACGGCGAGCTTTTCAAGGAGCGCGTTCTTCTCCTTCAACTCCTCCATGAGCCCCTTCATCCTGAGGAGCGACTTTACCCTTGCTACCAGCTCCTCGTTATCAAAGGGCTTTATGAGGAAGTCGCTCGCCCCGAGATTGAAGCCCGCGAGTTTTTTCTTGAGGGAGTCCTTCGTCCCTGAGATGAGGATTATGGGGATATCCCTGCCGTCTTCCATGGCGCGGATGGTAGAGATGAACCTGTAGCCGTTTATGCTCGGCATCTCTATATCCGTGATTATGAAACCGGGTTTATCCTCGACGAAGGACTTTATGGCGGCAAGGCCGTCTTCCGCCTCTATGAAAGATGAGAAGATATCCTTGAGGGCAGCACGTATGGCTGCCCTGGCCTGGCTTGAATCATCGACCAGCAGGACTTTTTCGTGAGCATGGTTGCTCGTCAGCATCATCTTTTATCGACAGAGCGTAGTAAGAACTTGAAGAAAAAAGAGCGGTGGGGGGTGCGTCTTACCTGAGGGCGTCGAGCCTTTTCTTCGCGAGGTCGGCCTCAGTGGTATTGGGGTACTTTTTCACGACGTCACGCAGGAGCACCCTGGCCTCTTTTTTGGCTCCTATCTTTTCAAAGGCGAAGCCCTGCTTCAGAAGCGACGCAGGGATCTTCTCGCTCTCAGGGTACTTCTTTACGGCCTTGTCGAATTCGAGTATCGCCATCTCCCAGTCGCCCTTGGCGTAATATATCTCCCCGAGCCAGTACTGGGCGTTGCCGGCGTATTTGTGCTCCGGGTAAGAGGAAAGGAACTTCTGGAAGGTCTCTACGGCCTTGGGGTATTCTTTTGAGGCTGTCTCCTTATAGCCCTTTTGATAGAGGGTCTCGGCCTCTCCGGGCCTTGTCTGCTTTTCATCGTTTGCTTTCGGCGCGGGCTCCCTCGCCTCTGTCAGCGCCTTTTCAAGCTGAGTGGCCTTCCTGTCAAGGGCCGCAACAGTTTCCATGACCTCGGCGTAAGTCTTGTCGTTATTCCGGAAGGAGGCCTCAAAGGAGGCGAGCCTGTCCTGGACCGACCTGACCGAAGACTCGATCGAGGCGAGCTTCTGGTTAAGCGCCGCCGAGTCCTCCCCGGCGGCGCCGAGAGCGTCCATCATCTTTTCCCGGTCGTGGGCGCCTTCCTCGATATTGCCGTTGACCACGGACAACTCATTGCGTAGCTTGTCGAGGCCCAGGTTCGCGTCAGCCAGGCTCCTCTTGAGCACGTCAAGTTCTTCCCTGATGGCAGGGATGCCGCCAGGGCCTTCGAGCTTCGCGAGCCTGTTCTTAAAGGACTCGTTATCTTTCCTGAGCCTGTCTACGTCGGTTATGAGCTGCTCCTGCTCGCCGGTCATTATGGGAAAGCCGGGGCCGCAGCCCTGTATGGCAAGCGTCAGGAACAATATCGATACGAAGAGCGCGCGTCTTTTCATGGGTGGTCTTAGTTCGCTATTATGACGAACTCCGCCCTCCTGTTCTGTGACCATGTAGCTTCGTCATGCCCTTCGATGGCGGGTTTTTCCTCGCCGTAGCTCACCACGTCCATCCGGTCGACCTTTATCCCCATATCCTGGAGGTACTTAAGTATGCTCCGCGCCCTTTTGTCGCCGAGGGCGAGGTTGTAGTCGGTCTCACCGCGCTCGTCGGCATGCCCTTCGATCCTGACCTTTATCGCCGGGTTGATCCCGAGCCATTTGGCGTTCTTGGTCAGGTTGTCCATGTCGGTGTCCCTGACCGTGTAATTGTCATAATCGAAATAGATGGTATAAAGATGTCCTTTTTCCATGGCCTTTGCCGTCAGGGTGTCGCCGCCGGGCGTTAAAGAGGCGTAGCTGCCGCCAAGCCTGGCGTCCGTGGTGCCCTTTATGTCCTCGGAGGTCACTCCCTCGGCTGATACCCCGGCCTCAGGCACGACCTCGGCGCCGGCTATCGCGGCGTCGTTTTTCTGCTGCGCGCCTCCGGCTATGTCCTCTGTCACGATCCTTTTTTCGCATCCCGCCATGAGCAATGCACCAAGAAAAACGGCAGGCAATATCTTTAAGAAGTCCTTTTTCATTCTCAGCACCTCCTTGCGGTTGAAATGGTCCCGGTCACTTAAGGTAAGGCGACCAGGCGGGGGCCAGCTCGCCCCCGATACCAGTATTAAGCCTCATTACCTCACCGCCGTCCGCGCGTATTATCTTGAGAGAAGCCGCGCCGCCGGCTGTAGAGCTATAGACGATGTTGCGGCTGTCAGGAGACCACGACGGGTTCCTGTTGTTGCCTTCGAAAGTAAGCTGAGAGAGTCCATCGCCGTCAGGCCGCACGACCCAGATATTGAATTTTCCGCTATCGGAACGGGATAAAGCGATCAGCTTGCCGTCCGGGGACCAGGACGGGCTCGAATTGTACTTGCCGCTGAATGTTATTCTCTTTGACTTCTTGGTAAGTAAGTCTAACACATGAATCTGTGGATTTCCAGCGCTATCGGAAACATAGGCGAGTTTGGTGCCGTCCGGGGACCAGGCCGGCGAGACGTCTATACCGTGGTTGTCCGTAAGCTGGCTGTAGACCTTGGTCGCGAGGTCAAGGAGCATGAGCTCAGGGGACCTTTCCCCGGTAAGCGTAAGGGCCACCTTGCCGCCGTCAGGGGAGAACCTGCCGGCTATGTTTATGCCCGGTCTGGATGAAAGCGGCTCGTCTTTGCCGTTAGTAAGGTCGAGGAGGTACATGGCCGGGGTCCCTTTTTTGTAAGAGACATAAAGGGCCTTCCTGCCGTCCGGGGACCATTGGGGCGCGAGGTTTATCGACCTGTTCCTGGTGAGCTTCATGGCGTTTTTGCCGTCGTAGTCGGAGACGTATATTTCCTTGTTGCCGCCGCTGCCGGATACGAAGAGTATCTTCGTGGTGAAGACCCCACGGGTGCCGGTAAGCTCCTCGTAGAGGGAATCAGAGAAGTAATGGACAATCCTTCTCGGGTTCTTCGTTGACCCGACGAGCCTTTTGCCTATGACCTGCCTTTCAGTGGCCGTGTCGAAGAACCTCAGCTCAACGGTAAGCCTGTCGCCCTCGGCTATGAAGCCTCCCTTAAGGACCCCGTCAGCCCCGATGGCCCGCCAGTTCCTGAAGTTGGTCTCGGCCGCGGTAATGCCAGAAGTGTTCGGGTCCTCGAGATAGGCCGCCCTGTCTATGACGCTAAAAAAGCCCGAGAACCTCAAGTCGGTTATGGCTGCGTCCAGAAGATTTTTTTTGATAGCTTCCCGTTCGGCCTTCTCTGCCGGGCCTTGCGCCGGGGCGCCGAGGTCTTTAAACTCCGGGACGCCGATGGGGAGCTTCCTGAAGGCCGGGGCGGCCAGGTCGATGTAGACCTTTGCCCACGCGTCAGGGAGGAATACCGGGAAGAAGAGTATTATGGCTAAAAGGATCTTTTTCATTTTTTATACGCAGCCAGGGCAGAACCTGAGGCCTGTTTCAAGATAGTTCCCTTCGAACTCGACCGGCAGGGGCGGGAAGGGGGATGCCTTCCAGACGGCGCTAAGGAGCGATTCGTCGAACGCCTGATTGCCGGAGCTTTTCTCTACAGCGGCCTCAAGTATCTTGCCGGACCTCGCTATTCTTATGGAGACTATCACCGATATACTCCGGTCCTTAAGGCCCGGCGGATATACCCAGTTGTTCTCGACACGCGCCTTTATTACCCCGTAGTAGGCCGGGTATCTGGACTCCAGGTTCGGCCTTTGCCCCGCGCCATATTCGCGGGCTTGCGTGGGCAGAGGGGGCGCTGCCTTGGTCTCGACCCTGGCGGCTTCGCGTGAGCTTATCTCGTCTTTAAGCTTCGCAAGGCGCTTCCTGCGCTCTTCCTCGGCCTGCAGCTTCTTCCTTATATCATCGACCCTGCCATCTACCAGCTCGTCATTTTTTCTGTTGCGGAGCTTATCGGATATGCTTTTTACCGCCTGATCGACCGAAGGGCTCTTCTCTTTTATCTTGACGGTCTGAGCGCTCTTTTCAGGCGCCGCCTGAGCTCTGCTGGCGGCCTCATCAGGAGCTTTCGCGGCGGCCTCTTTCCTGGCCGGTATTTCTTTGGGCGCTCTCTTCTCCGTCCGTTCAGCCCTTGGCCCCGGCGATTGCACGAGGTCTACCGTGTAGACCGGGGTTATGAAGGCCCGCTTGGCCTCAGAGCCGAAGACAAAGACCGCTAAAGAGATAAGGGCCGCGTGGAAGATGGCGCTCCCGGCGACCGTCCTTCCGAAGCCCTTCATGGGCGTGTTCATTGCCTTTGGCCGGAGGGCTCCGTGACCATGCCCACCTTGCTTATCCCGGCCTTCCTTATCTCCGCCATGGCGCCGGCGACAAACCCGTACGGCACCGATTCATCCGCGCGGAGCAAGACCATCCTGGACTTGTCCCCGCTGGCTATGGCCTCGAGCTTGGCCCGGAGCTCTTTTTGCCTGAACTGCCTGCCGTTGAGGAATATCTTCCTGTTCCTGTCTATGGTGACCACAAGAGGCTCGTCCCCGGAGCTTATGGCTGTCGCCTCCACCTGAGGGAGGTTTACGTCAAGCCCTTCCTGCATCATGGGGGCCGTGACCATGAAGATGATGAGGAGGACCAGCATCACGTCGACGAGCGGAGTGACGTTTATCTGGGACATGAGCCTGTGGTTCCGGTTGCCTGTCACCATGCCCTATCCCTTTTTGCCGGCCTGCTTCTCGATAACGTTCATTATGTCGGAGGAGAAGTTGTTCATCTCCGTAGTAAGTCGCCCTATCCTCGTCACAAGGTGATTATAGCCCATGACCGCCGGTATCGCGGCCAGCAGCCCCATGGCTGTAGCCACAAGCGCTTCCGAGATGCCTGGGGCCACGACCGCCAGGTTGGCTGCGCCTTTCGCGCCGATGTCCCTGAATGAGGCCATTATGCCCCAGACGGTCCCGAACAGGCCTATGAACGGGGCGGTGTTGCCGGTTGTCGCGAGAAAGCCCAACGCGTATTCCACCCTGGCAGTCTCCGTGTCGATCGCCTTCCTGAGTATCCTCTGGAACCTCTCAAGGTCTTCTCTTTTAAGCCAGGGCTCCCCTCCGTCGGCGGATTTCATGAGCCCGGTTATCTCTGTGTACGCGGCCCCGAAGATGTTTACAAGGGGCGTATATTTATAGCCCTTGCTCGCGGCGGATAGATGCGCGAACTGGCGCTTTTCCCAGAAAAGGTCGTAGAAGGAGGCCGTCTCCTTCTCTATCTTTCTCAGGAGGAGCATCTTGTACGCTATTATCGCCCATGAGAAGACCGAGAAGAACAGGAGGACGAGGAGCACGAACTTGACCATGGGGCCCGCGCTCAAAACCATCTCCCAGAGCCCCGAGTTAGCGGAAACTGAAGGCATTACCTAATGTTCTCCTTTTTATTGCCTTTCTGGAAAGGCTTTTGAGAAAAACTTGTTATAGCCCATAGCTGGAGGGTGTTCTGTGACTTTAAAGGTAACATCATTATGGGCCGTAGTCAATCACATCCGGCCTGAAAGGCTCTCTTGAAATGGGCATGCAACGGCTGTCGCTCCGGGGAAAAAGCAGGGGGTCCGCCGGCGCGCTCAGCCGGTGACTCTTCAAAAAAAAAATTGCGTTGGGCGCGCGATTAAAATAGAATGTCCCGAGGGGCAGAAGGCCCCGTTGGTGTAAAAATGTCCAAGCTCGTCCTCATAGCCGCGGCAGGCGCCGCCGGCACCCTTGCCAGGTACTTTCTTGGCGGCCTTGTCCAGAGGCTCTACGGAGGCGCCTTCCCCTGGGGCACCTTCGCCGTGAACATGACCGGCACATTTCTTTTCGGGGTCGTCTGGGCGCTTGCCGAAGAGAGGCTCGTGATAAGCGGCGAGGCGAGGGCGATCGTCCTCGTAGGCTTCATGGGCGCCTTCACCACATTCTCGACCTTCATCTTCGAGACCGGCGAGCTCTTAAGGGACTCCCAATGGGCGCTTGCCATCGGCAACCTCGCCATTCAGAACATAACGGGCGTTATATTCCTTATCCTGGGCCTTGCCATCGGCAGGCTCCTATGAAGGAGGATATATGCAACTGCCGGAAGACGCGGAACTGCTGAGGGTCTTTATCGGGGAGAGCGACAAGTTCGAAGGCCGCCCGCTTTACCAGGCCATAGTAGAGGAGGCGCGGCGCCTGGGGCTCGCTGGCGCTACGGTCACAAGGGGGCTCATGGGCTTCGGAGTCCACAGCAGGCTCCACACCGTCAAGGTCCTTAGGCTCTCCGAAGACCTCCCGATAGTGGTAGAAATAGTCGACAAGCCAGGGCGTATAGAGTCCTTCCTGCCAACACTCGACGGAATGGTCGGCGACGGGCTCATAACGCTCGAAAAGATAAAGGTGATAGCTTACAGGGGCAGGAAAGAGTCCTAAAGGGCCTTCTATCATCTTGATGCCTCAAGCCATTTTCCCCTCGGTGATTATTTTTACACTTCTGTCCAATTTCCCCTTGACAGGCACAATATGTTGTGGTTTACTAACGCTCATACACAATATGGGCGATTACTCAGGTAAATCAACGACTTATTAAATCTGTGGGATCTACCCCTGCCTCCCCGGGCAGGGACCTTCCGCAACACTCAATAACAACACGCCTCAGGGGGTAAAAATGGACCAGGACGTCTACAGCCGTTTGCTTGGCGCCGAATCAGCCGCAAAGGAAAAGAAAAAAAGCGATGCCCCGGTGGCACGTATAGAAGTTAATGACAACGGGCGCAGGGTCCTTGAGAAAAGATATCTCAAGCGGGATGCCGACGGCAAACCCCTTGAGACGGTCGAGGAGATGTTCTGGCGCGTGGCCACGAATATCGCCCAGGGCGACAAAAAATTCGACCCTGACGCGGACGTGCAGGCAACCGCGTCAGAGTTCTACAAGATGATGGCCTCCCTCGAGTTCATGCCTAACTCCCCGACCCTCATGAACGCCGGCAGGGACCTCCAGCAGCTCTCCGCCTGCTTCGTCCTCCCGGTCGAGGACTCGATGGAGTCGATATTCGAGGCTGTGAAGAACACGGCGCTCATCCATAAGTCCGGCGGCGGCACCGGGTTTTCGTTCTCAAGGCTCAGGCCCTCAGGCGATTCCGTCGGCTCCACCTCCGGGATATCCTCCGGCCCCATCTCATTCATGACCGTATTCGACAGCGCCACAGAGGCGATAAAGCAGGGCGGCACGAGAAGGGGCGCCAATATGGGCATCCTCCGCGTTGACCACCCGGACGTAATGAGCTTCATAACCTGCAAGGAGGACAACTCCAAGCTCAACAACTTCAACATCTCCGTCAACATCACCGAGGATTTCATGAAGGCGGTCGAGGCCGACGGCGAGTACTCCCTCATAAACCCCAAGGACGGTAAGCCTTGCGGCTCTCTCAAGGCCAGAGAGGTCTTCGATATGATAGTCAAGATGGCATGGAAGAACGGAGACCCGGGCATAATATTCATAGACAAGATGAACGAGAACAACCCCACCCCCCGCGTGGGACAGATAGAGTCCACGAACCCCTGCGGCGAGCAGCCGCTCCTTCCTTACGAGTCCTGCAACCTGGGCTCGATAAACTTGAGCCGCATGGTAGACCAGGGCGGCTCCGCGATAGACTGGGCGAGGCTCGATGAGACCGTAAGGAAGTCCGTACACTTCCTCGACAACGTCATCGAGATGAACAGGTACCCCATCGAGCAGATAGAGAAGGTCACCAAGTCCAACAGGAAGATAGGCCTCGGCGTCATGGGCTTCGCAGACCTCCTCATACGCCTCGGCATACCGTACAACTCGGATGAGGCCATAGCGCTCGCCGAAGATGTCATGTCTTTCATACAGGACAAGGGCAGGCAGGCGTCACGCGAGCTTGCGGAGGAAAGGGGAGGCTTCCCCAACTTCAAGGGCTCCATATTCGACGGCAAGGGCAAGCCCGTGAGGAACGCAACCGTCACCACTATCGCCCCAACAGGCACCATCTCCATAATCTCCGGCTGCTCTTCAGGCATAGAGCCGCTCTTCGCGCTGGCCTTTACCAGGAACGTAATGGAAGGGACCGAGCTACTTGAGGTAAACCCGCTCTTCGAGGAGTTTGCCAGGGACAGGGGCTTCGACAGCCCGGAGATAATGAGGGAGGTCGCCAAAAAGGGCACGCTCCATGACGTCGACGGCATACCTGACGACGTAAAGAGCGTCTTCGTGACGGCACACGACATCACCCCCGAGTGGCACATAAAGATGCAGTCCGTCTTCCAGAAGTACACGGACAACGCCGTCTCCAAGACCGTGAACTTCCCCAACGAGGCGACGGTAGAGGACGTGGCATCCGTCTACATCATGGCCTACAAGCTCGGTTGCAAGGGCGTCACCGTTTACAGGGACGGCTCAAGGGACGTGCAGGTCCTCACCAAGGGGAGCGAGAAGGAAGTGAAGGCCCCTCAGACAGCCCCGGTCGAGGCCCATGCGATAGCCGAGTACGCGCCCGCCAGGCCAAAGGCCAGGGGCGAGGTCGCCTTCGGCATAACCAAGAAGATGTTGACAGGCTGCGGTAACCTCTATATCACCATCAACGAGGACGAAGAGGGCAGGCCCTTCGAGATATTCACCCAGATAGGCAAGGCCGGCGGGTGCGTTGCCTCCCAGTGCGAGGCGATGGGCAGGATGACATCGCTGGCCTTGAGAAGCGGCGTGGAGGCGCATGAGATAGTAAAGCAGATGCGCGGCATAAGCTGCCACCTGCCGGTAGGCTTCGGCCCCGGAAAGGTCAGCTCCTGCGCCGACGCGATGGCCCAGGCCATGGACTGGTACCTCGGCTACAAGAGACAGAGCGGCAGCGTTACCGTCGCGGACATGGACGCGGTCAACAGCCTGCCAAAGAGCTTTACCCTGGGCCACGAGGTCCTGAAACGCGGCGCGTGCCCTGACTGCGGCAGCGCGGTAGAACACTCAGACGGCTGCCTCGTCTGCAGGGGCTGCGGCTACAGCGAGTGCGGCTGATTCAGCGTTGATTCGGGAATTTAGAGAACCTTTTTTGTAAAAAAGGTTCTCTAAAACTCTCCAAAAAACCTTCAGTTCTTCCCGTCGGGCCCCCCAGGAACTTTGGGAGGGGCCCGACGGGAACCAAAAGTCTTTGAAGGGGGTCTGGGGGAACCTTTCTATAGAAAGGTTCCCCCAGTTCTTCCGTACCATGCCGGAAACTGCCGCACAACGACCGAGAGGGGAGTTTGATGGACATAGAGATGGAGTTCGAGTGCAGGGAGTGCGGCTGGGTCTTCACGCGGAGCTTCCTCCAGATGGAGCACGGCAGGGTCTTGAAGTGCCCGTTCTGCATAGGGACAGTCCTTGGTGTAAGGCGCGAGGTGGCTGTGGAGGAGAGCACGGAGCCGGGCATGGTAGAGCATTCCCCTGAGGGAAGGTATCTGGCTGAGAACAAGATTAAGCTCTAAGCAGGCTGCTGAAAAAGGCCAATCTGCGCATGGCTTAAAAAGACGCCGGGAGAAATATCCCGGCGTCTTTTTTTATTCTCCGCCCCCAGGTGTGTGGAGTATCAAAAACGTATAAGTCCTTTATTTTTATAATATAATCAATTTTCTTGACGTATGGTGGAGCTTCATATATCTTTGAACCTATGAGGAATCTCGCAGCTGTAGTCCTTGCCGCTGGCAAGGGTACGAGGATGAAATCGGATATGCCGAAGGTCCTGCACAGGGTAGCGGGCCATCCGATGCTCTTTTATCCCGTAAGGCTTCTTAAAAAGATGAAGGTGGGCAGGGTGCTGGTGGTCATAGGCCACGGCGCGGACGATGTCAAAAAGACATTCCAGGCTGAAGGATTGGTCTTTGTGGAGCAATCCGAGCAGCTCGGCACCGGCCACGCCGTAATGTGCGCCTTGAAAGAGCTTAAGGGCTTTGATGGCGACGTGCTCATCCTTTCCGGGGACGTGCCACTTATAAGGGAGGAGACCCTGGCGGCCCTCATAGGGCTTCACAGGGCTGGCAGGAAGAAGGCCGCCCTTTCCCTTGTCACCACTGTAATGGACGACCCCAACGGCTACGGCAGGATCATAAGGGACGACAGCGGCAGGATCACGAGGATAGTCGAGGACAAGGACTGCAGCCCCCTGCAGAAAAGGATAACAGAGGTGAACTCCGGCATATACCTCGCTGGAGCCGGGTTCCTCCATGAGAACATACGGCGTATCGGGAAGGAGAACGCCCAGGGTGAATATTATCTCCCTGATCTCGTGCACCTTGCCGCATCGGAGGGTGGCAGGGTCGAATCGCTTAAGGCGGACGAGCCTCAAGAGGTGATGGGCATAAACAACAGGGTAGAGCTCGCGCGCTCCGATAAGCACCTGCGCCTGAGGGTCGCCGAGGCGCTCATGCTCTCCGGCGTTACGATAGTAGACCCTGAGGCGACCTATATAGAGTACGGAGCTGCGGTCGGGATCGATACGGTCATATACCCCGGCGCGCGGATATCAGGGAATAGCGTTATCGGGGCCAACTGCCTTATCGAGGAGGGCTCAAGGATAGAGTCGTCGAGGATAGGCGACAGGAGCACCGTTAAAAGCTATTCGGTCATAGAGGATTCTAAAGTCGGGCAAGAGGTATCGATAGGCCCATTTGCGCACCTGCGCCCCGGCAATACTATAGGAGACAAGGCGCGGATAGGCAACTTCGTCGAGGTCAAAAAGAGCGTTGTCGGGAAGGGCTCCAAGGCGAACCACCTCACGTACCTTGGGGACTCTTTTATAGGCGAGGGAGTAAACATAGGCGCGGGCACGATCACCTGCAACTATGACGGCGTGAAAAAGTACCAGACGACCATCGAGGACGGGGCGTTTATCGGCAGCGACTCCCAGCTCGTGGCGCCGGTCCGGGTGGGCAAAGGCGCTTACGTCGGCTCCGGCACGACGGTCACGAAGGACGTGCCGCCGGGCGCGCTCGTAATAACGAGGGCGCCGGAGAAGGTCGTGGAGGGCTGGGTTGCAAGGAAGCTCAAAGGCAAGGAGAAGGACTGAATGTGCGGCATAGTAGGCTATGTAGGCCCGAAGGACTCGGTTGAGATACTCCTCGAGGGGCTAAAAAGGCTTGAATACAGGGGCTACGACTCATCAGGGATCGCCGTCGTAAAGGAAGGGAAGATTGAGCTCAGGAGGAGCGTCGGAAAGCTTGAGAAGCTCACCGCGGTGCTTCAGAAAAAGCCCCTCGACGGCAATATAGGCATAGGCCACACACGCTGGGCCACGCACGGCAGGCCATCGGAGCAGAACGCGCACCCGCACATCGAAGGCGGCGTGGCGGTAGTGCATAACGGCATAATAGAGAACTACCTCGCATTGAAGGAAGAGCTCATCGATGAAGGGGCGAAGTTCAAGTCCGAGACCGATACCGAGATACTGAGCCACCTCATCCAGCGCGAGATAAAAAAGGGCAGGACGCTCGTCGAGGCTGTCCGCGCGGCGATAAGGCTGGTGAAGGGCACATACGCCCTTGCCGCCGTATGCGAGAGCGAGCCTGACAAGATCGTCGGCGCGCGCATGGAATGCCCGCTCATACTCGGGGTGGGGAAACACGAATCGATACTATCTTCCGACATACCCGCCATACTGAGCATCACCAGGAACGCCATCTTCCTCAAGGACGGGGAGATGGTCGTCATCTCAAGGGAGGGCGCGGAGATAACCACGTTTGACGGAGAGTTGGTCTCGAGGGAGCCTATCGCCGTCAACTGGTCGCCGGTCATGGCCGAGAAGGGCGGGTACAAGCATTTTATGCTCAAGGAGATATTCGAGCAGCCCAGGGCCATAACGGACACCTTCCGCGGCATCGTCATGGAGGAGGCCGGGGATATCTTTTTAAACAAGTTCGACATCCCGCTCGACCAGGTAAAGAGGATATACATAGTGGCGTGCGGCACCTCCTGGCATGCCGGGCTGGTGGGCAAATCCCTCATCGAATCGTTCTTCAAGGTCCCCACAGAGGTAGACCTGGCCTCCGAGTTCCGCTACCGGGACCCCCTGATAGACAGGGGGTCGCTTGTGATATCGATATCCCAGTCAGGGGAGACCGCCGACACCCTTGCCGCCGTAAAGGAGGTAAAGAGGAGGGGGGCGCGTACCATATCTATCTGCAATGTGATGGAATCGAGCCTCACGCGCGAAGCCGACTGGTCTTTCATGACGCACGCCGGCCCGGAGATAGGCGTTGCCTCTACAAAGGCCTTCACCACGCAGCTCACGGCCCTTTACCTGATAGCGCTCTACATGGGCAGGACCTCCGGCAAGGTAGACCGCGAGGCCGGGGTCTCGCTCATACAGGAGCTTGTGAGGCTCCCCAAGAAGATAGAGCGGGTGCTGGACGGGAGCGCTGAAATAGAGGCGCTCGCCCGCAGGTACTTCCATTACAGGGACTTCATATACCTGGGCAGGGGGCTCAACTTCCCGATAGCCCTCGAAGGGGCCTTGAAATTGAAGGAGATATCATATATCCATGCCGAGGGCTATGCCGCAGGCGAGATGAAGCACGGCCCCATAGCCTTGATAGACGAGAATATGCCCGTGGTGGCGATGGCCCCGGGTGATCTTAGCTATCCGAAGATGCTCGGCAACATGGAGGAGGTCAAGGCCAGGGGAGGCCGCCTTATCGCTATCGTGAGCGAGGGCGACAGCCTTGCCTCCGCAAAGGCCGACGACGTTATCTTCGTCCCGGCTGCATCTGTATTCCTTACGCCGATACTCATGGCAGTGCCCCTGCAGCTCCTCGCGTACCATATCGCGGTCCTGAAGGGCACCGACGTCGACCAGCCGAGAAACCTTGCAAAGAGCGTTACGGTGGAGTAAAATACGTTTGTTCCTTATCCGGGCCAATGCTTGCCCGCTTTTTGCACCGGTTCGCTATTTCGTCCTCAAGCTGTCTACGAAAGCGCATCTTTCCTGATACCGCAGCCCTCATCCTGATATTCCCCCTTGAGCGTGCCTGAAGCGTTTGGCCCTAACGGTTCTTTTGCCGATCTACCAATCGCGGAGTGTGTGATATGGGGGAACTGAATGCCGGGAAAACGATCCTTGTAGTTGAAAAGAGCGATACCGTATCTCTTAAACCCATGCTCCAGGGCAGGGGCTACGATGTCGTAGTGGCGAGAAATGGCGCGGAGGCCATTAAGCTTGCGCGTATCTCCCCGCCTGCCCTTGTGCTGAGCGACGTGGTAATGCCTGTCATGGACGGTTTTACCATGTGCAGGAAGCTCAAGGCCGACGAGGGCCTGAAGCACATCCCCGTAGTCCTCATTACCAACCTTGCCGCACCCGAGGACATAATCAACGGGCTCGACAGCGGGGCAGACGGGTACGTTACAAAGCCCTTCAGCCCGGAGTTCCTTTTGGCCAAGGCCGAGACGCTCCTTACCCGCCCTGTCTATGTCACAAACAACCCTGAAGAGAGAAGGATAGAGATCGAGTACGGCGGAAGGCGTTTTGAGATATACGCGGGGAGGGCCCAGGTCGTGAGCTTTCTCCTGTCCACCTACGAGAACGCGATAATACAGAACAGGGAGCTCAACAGGGTCCATGAGGAACTTAAGTCCCTCTATGAAAAGCTCGAGGACAAGGTAAAGGAGAGGACCTCGGCCCTCCTCGCCGAGATAGGCGAAAGGAAGGCCGCGGAAAAGGCCCTTAAAGATAACGAGGAGAGGTTCAGGGCGGTAGTGGAGGCCGCCAACGACGCCGTCATCTGCCTCGGAGCCCCGGACACCATCTTCCTGTGGAACAGGAAGGCGGAGGAGATGTTCGGTTATTCGGCGAGCGAGGCGATAGGCATGCGGCTGCACGAGATTATAGTCCCAGAGAAATACCGGGAGAGGGCCTATGAGAAGCTCGCGAAGTTCTTTAAGACCGGGGAAGGAGAGATGCTTGGTAAGACCATCGAGGTAACGGCGCTCAAGCGCGACGGCACAGAGTTTTCAGTCGAGGTCTCCTTCTCAGCGTTCAATGTAAGCGGCAGTTGGAACTCGGTCGGAATAATAAGGGACATAAGCGAGCGCAGGCGCCTGGAAGAGAACCTGAGGCAGAACCTGGGTGACGTTGAGAGGATGAACAGGCTCATGGTGGGCAGGGAGCTAAAGATGGAAGAGCTCCGGGACGAGGTGCGTAAACTCCGGAGCAGGCTGAAAGAGGCCGAGGGGGCGGGCCTTGCCAGTGGCGCTTTCAAGACCGGGTGAAAATTCTCTCACGGCCATCGATTGACCAAAGGCCCTGCGGCTAAAGCTGCAGGGCCTTTTTATAATACCACCGCCTCAGGGTTTGCCAGCCGGAACGCAGGGTGGTATAATGCGGGCCTTCATATTTATTGCCCGGAGGCATGGACCTGATGGACGATTTGACATTATATGCTCTAATACCAGTAGCCTATCTCCTTGGCTCGATACCTACCGGCGTCATCATGGCCAGGGCCTTTGGCAAGGTCGACCCGAGGACCGTGGGGAGCGGGAACATCGGCGCGACTAATGTCGGACGCACCTCAGGAAAGCTCGCGGGAGCGCTTACCCTCACCGGAGACATATTGAAAGGCGCCCTGCCTGTGCTTGCGGCGATACTCCTTGGCGGCGGCAGCGCCCTTGCAAGCCTCACAGGGCTCGCGGCATTCCTCGGCCATCTCTTCCCGGTCTTCCTTGGCTTCAGGGGCGGAAAAGGTGTTGCCACGGCCTGCGGCGTTCTTGCCGTCGTAAGCCCAGCAGCGACGGTCCTTGGCGCGATAGTCTTCATACTCGTCGCCGCCATCAAAAGGTACGTCTCCCTCGCCTCTATCACATCAGCGGCCATGATGCCGGTCTTCCTCTCCTTCCTCTATAATGGCAAGGAGTACGTCCCGCTCGGGGTCGCCATAGCCGTCCTCATAATAATCAAGCACAAGGAGAATATCAAAAGGCTCGCCGCAGGGACAGAGAACAGGATAGGCGGCGGGAAGTAGGGAAATAAAAGTCTTTGAAGGGGGTCTGGGGTAAACCTTTCTACAGAAAGTTTCCTCCTGGGGATTTTCAGCAAGCCGTTCACGAGCCTCGGAGCTTTCGTATCCTGCCCTGTTTCCGTCGCTCCTCTTTAGGGGGCTTGCGGGAAGGGCCTTTTTTTCCGGGGCCGGAGCCCTCTTCCTCATCAAGCGGGTCAACGCCTTTCATATCCTGGTAAAGGGCGTCGTCAAGGAGTATCTGGAACTCATCCGAGGCAAGTACTACCGCCCCTTTTGCCCTGGCAAAGGAGGCCACATCCCTGTCGGATGTGACTACCGTGGCCCCGCCGCCCTTTTTCGCTACCAGCTCTTTTATGACCGAATCGGCATCCCGCCCGCATGAGAAGAGCACCTCGATCCCGGCTGGCCCCCGCTCCGGGTAGCTCATCGACGGGCCATCGAATACGACGGTAATACGCGCCTTTTTAAGCCTCTTGTAGGCGACCAGGCAATCGATGAGGTATTCTCTTGCCTCTTCTATATCACCGAGCGTGCCGCTCCTCGACCCTATGAGGTTATAACCGTCTATCAGAAGGTGTACGGCCATTTGCTGATTATACACAGAAAGCGGCGCGAGGTGAACCCCTTGCCATTGAGTAAAATCTATGCAGTTGAAAGCACCCGTTGCTTATTTTTTAAGCTTTAAGGGGCCTCTGGTAGTGGAAAACCGCCTGTTTTTCAAGAGGGAATCCCGGCATGGATATTGCTAAATATATTGTACACCTGTCTTATTAAAGGCTCTTTACAAGCGGGCTACCGTATGTTAGTTTTTGTGGAACTCAATCCCGGAGGTTGTGTTGATGAAGAAGATAGAAGCCATAATAAAGCCATTCAAGCTTGATGAGGTGAAAGAGGCCCTCAACGAGATCGGGATAAAGGGCATAACCGTCTCCGAGGTGAAGGGGTTCGGGAGGCAGAAAGGGCACACCGAGCTTTACAGGGGCACGGAGTACGTCGTAGACTTCCTTCCGAAGATAAAGATGGAGATAGTGGTAAAGGAAGACATGGTCGCGAAGGTGGTCGAGACGATAGTGAACTCGGCCCGCACCGGCCGCATAGGCGACGGCAAGGTATTTGTCATGTCGGTCGACGAGGTGGTAAGGATACGGACCGGCGAGCGCGGCGAAGAGGCCATCTAAAGCCGTTGTAGCGCCGCCCCCGGGACGCTGCCGGATCGAGCCTGTTGTTTATTTTGAAAAGGAATTTTTCAGGAATATAAAAGGAGGGTATTGGGATGACGCCGAAGGACGCATTGAAGTTAGCACAGGAAAAAAACGCGAAGATGGTCGATTTCAAGTTCCTCGACTTTGTCGGTATCTGGCAGCATTTTTCCGTTCCGATAGGCGAGCTCTCGGAGGACATCTTCGAGGAAGGGCTCGGGTTTGACGGCTCCAGCATAAGGGGCTGGCAGCCGATACACGCAAGCGACATGCTCGTGATACCGGACCCGACGACGGCCCTGATGGACCCGTTCCATGAGACCCCTTCCATGAGCCTCATATGCAATATCGTGGACCCGATAACCAAGGAGCCCTACTCCAGGGACCCGAGGAACATCGCGCAGAAGGCCGAGGCGTTTCTTAAGTCCACCGGCATCGGCGACGTCGCCTACTTCGGCCCTGAGCCGGAGTTCTTCATATTCGACGATATCAGGTACAGCCAGGGGCCCAACCAGGGCTTCTATCACATAGATTCCGTCGAGGGCACCTGGAACACCGGCAGGGAAGAGTGCCCGAACCTCGGCTACAAGCCCAGGCATAAAGAAGGATACTTCCCCGTCCCCCCGACAGACAGCCAGGAGGACATCCGCTCCGAGATGAGCATGGTGATGGAATCTGTCGGCATCCGCGTCGAGAGGCAGCACCATGAGGTCGCCACCGCCGGACAGGCCGAGATTGACATGCGCTTCGACAGCCTCCTTAAGATGGGCGACAAGCTCATGTGGTTCAAGTACATCGTCAAGAACGTCGCGAAGAGGTGGGGCAAGACAGTGACCTTCATGCCCAAGCCCATATTCGGCGACAACGGCAGCGGCATGCACGTCCATCAGTCGATATGGAAGGGCGGCAAGCCCCTTTTCGCCGGCAACGAATACGGCGGAATGAGCCAGCTCGCCCTTTACTACATAGGCGGTATCTTGAAGCACGCCAGGGCCCTGAACGCATTCTGCAACCCGGGCACCAACTCCTACAGGAGGCTCGTGCCAGGCTTTGAGGCGCCCATAAACCTCGCCTACTCATCGAGGAACCGTTCCGCGTCGATCAGGATACCGATGTACTCGCCCTCACCGAAGGCGAAGAGGATCGAGGTCAGGTTCCCGGACCCGTCCTGCAACGGATACCTCGCCTTCGCCGCCATGCTCATGGCCGGGCTCGACGGCATACAGAACAAGATAGACCCGGGCAAGCCGCTCGATAAGGACATCTACGGGCTTTCGCCCGAGGAGCTTTCCAAGGTGCCTTCAGCCTGCGGCTCACTCGAAGAGGCGCTTCAGGCGCTTCAGAAGGACCACGAGTTCCTCCTGAAGGGCGATGTCTTTACGCAAGACGTCATCGACACCTGGATAGAGTACAAGAAGAAGGCCGAGCTTGACCCGATAAGGCTCCGTCCGGTGCCTTATGAGTTTGCCCTCTACTACGACTGCTAAGTTTCAAGGGAAATGAAAAAAAAGCCCCGCGATTTAACATCGCGGGGCTTTTTTATTTTGCGGGCAGGCTGTTCCAAAAGTCCCTAAAAGGGAGCGAAGCAACCGAAGAATCTCGTAACTTGCTAATTTTCAAAGGCGAGATTCTTATCTCGCCCCATCCATGGGGCTTGACCCTGACGGGGCTGCCTCGCTTTTGGCTCGGCATTCAATTTTGCTATCCCGCAAAAATTGTCGCTTTGCTCAGAATGACTGCCAAGGTTGGTTTTTTTAACAACTCAAAACATCAGTCGTCGTGCCTGCCCCTGCCCTGTCCGGGATGATCCTTCCTGTGCTCCTGCTTGTGCTCCCGCCTTTCTTCTTTCATCTCTCGCTTCATCTCGTGCCTTGCCTTATCCCACCTGCGTTCCTTTTCCCATTGACGCCAGTTCTTCTTGAGCTGTCCGTAGGGTATCCTGTCATGTCCCGGAGGGATATCGCGCCACCTTGGGGGGATCCTCAGGAGCGGGCCAGGGACCTTGCGGGCATCGATGACTATCCAGGGGTCGCCGAACTCTACCGCCCTGTACCATCTGCCGTGGTGGGGGCGCCACCAGTAGCCGCCGAAGAAGAAGACGTCGATATTGATGACGTCAGGGGCGAAGTAGATGTACGTGCCGGGGATGACTACCACGCTCGGAGGGGCCGCAATCCCTATTACGGGCAGGTTTATCCCTATGTTCACGTTCACTTCCGCTTTTGCGGGGCTCGAGGCCAGGAAGACGGCAGCCGCCGCGGCCGCAAGGAATAAAAAGGCTTTCTTCATCAACGTCCCTCCTCTATTTTTTAACAATTATATATCAAAATACCAGTGCTGTTGAGTATAAATCTGTGCCAAAAGATACAGCCGCGATTGACAACCTAAGCTCTTACAGTAGACTCGAAAAATGGCTCAATTTGATTGTGTGTAAAAGGGAAGAAAATGGTAACCCACGGGATATCCCTTGTACATAAGGTCATTATAGCATTTCTTCTGGTCCTCCTGCCTATCCTCATCGCCATAGGCTTGATCTTTATCCATAACAGGGACTTCCTCGAAAGCCAGCTTTTGAGCAACCTCGAGCGTTTGGCCGATGAGAGGGAGGCGTACGTGCTCCTGTATATCGAGATGACCAGGAACAGGATACTGGACTTCTCTAGCGATGATTTCATAGTAAGGACCCTCGAGGACGCCCCCATGGACCAGGAAAGGGCAGGACGCCTTCTTGGCGATTATATGAAGAGGTACAAGCTCCCGCTCCTGCGGAAGATGTACCGTCTCAACATAATCACCGGAAATGACGGGATGGTCGTCGCCTCTACCGCCCCGGGGTTTGTCGGCAAGGACTACTCGAAGGAGGAGTTTTTCCTTAAGGGCAAAAAGGGGCCGTCCGTGGTCGAGGTGACCCGCGGGATGATGGGAGGGCCGGAGATCGCCGTATCGGCGCCTATCTACGGCAGGGGAAACGGGGGAGATGTCATCGGGGTCATCACCGGCTTTACGGAGCTTTCGACATTCGGAGAGTTCTTCACCGGCGAGTACATAAGAGAGATCGGGGCGCTTTCGTGGGGTACTATATATCAGTGGAAGACCATGGAGGTTTACCTCGTGAACAGGGACAAGCTCATGCTGACCGAATCGAGGTTCATACCCAACGCGGTCCTCAGGCAAATGGTCGATACCCTTCCTGTAAGGGCCTGCATCGGCGAGACCAGAGAGGTCACCGGCATCTACAGGGATTACAGGGGCGAGGAGGTTGCCGGCGCCTCCATGTGCATCCCAACGCTCGGCTGGACGCTCGCTGTCGAGGTAGATACCAGTGAAGTCTTTGAGCCTTTACGGCAGATCCGTAACTACACCATCATCCTTGTTGCCACCGTCTTTTTGTTCACGGGCGCGCTTGTGCTCTTTGTTCTCAAGATAATAGTGGCCCAGTTGAGGTCCCTTGTGAAAGGGGCAAGGGCTGTGGCTGAAGGGAGCTATGATGTAAGCGTCCCTGTAAGGACAAGTGATGAGATAGGGGCGCTTGCGGGTAGCTTCAACGAGATGGCAAGAAGTATTAAAGAGAGGAACGCCGAGCTTGAAAAGGAAAGGTCGATCCTCGCCAACGCCCAGAGGATAGCGCACCTGGGGAGCTGGGAATGGGACATCGTGTACGACCTGCTCTATTGGTCTCAGGAGACGTACAGGATATTCGGGCTTTCTCCTGATCTGCCAAGTCTTACATATCAGCTTTTTTTGGAGTTCGTGCACCCTGATGACAAAGACCGGGTCAGGAACAGGGTGGACGAGGCCCTTTACGAGAGGAAACCTTATTCGGTAGAGCACAGGATAATCAGGAACGACGGGGGCGAGAGGACCGTCTATGAGGAGGCCGAGGTCGTCTATGACGGGAACGGGACGCCGGTAAGGATGTCCGGTACCGTGCAGGACATTACCGAGCGCAGGCTCGCCGAGCGGGCCCTTGGGGAGAGCGAGCTCCGCTACAGGACCCTTATCGATAACATGCTTGAAGGGATAATGGTGGTGGATAATCAGGATGCGATCATATTCTTAAACCCCAACATGGCGGCGATGCTCGGCTACACCATACAGGAGATGATGGGCAGGCCGCTATTTGATTTTATGAGTGAGGAAGAGGCAGAGAGGGCTCGGATAAGGCTTGAGCGGAGAAGGAGGGGCATAAGGGAGCAGTTTGACGCCGAGTTCTTGAGAAAGGACGGGACCCTGGTCTATGCCGCTGTCGCCGCCGCGCCCATGATGGAGGGTGGAAAATACATGGGTGCGATAGCCGGAATAATAGATATAACCGAAAGGCGCAAGGCTGAGGAGGCTGTGAGGGAGAGCGAGGAGAGGCTACGGGCCATACTTGATAATATGGGGAACCCGGTCTACATGCGGGACATAGAAGGGAGGCTGATATTCGTAAACAATATAGTCCTAAAGATGGTGGGCGCCAAGGCCAAGGAGGAGCTTTACGGTAAGACGATCTTCGATCTCTTTGCGCCCGAGGTCGCAAGTGACCTCCAGCGGACCGACCTGGAGGCTATGGCCGCTGAGGGGCCGCTTCAGGTCGAGGAGAAGGTCCCTTTCCATGATGACGGGGTGCACGACCTTATTACCATGAAATTCGCCTTGAAAGACTCGAAGGGGGATAAGTACGCCCTATGCGGCGTGGTAACCGATATCACCTCCCTTAAGCGCGCCGAGGATGCCTTGAGGAAGAGCGAACAGGGCTTGAGGGAGGCGCAAAGGATCGCCCACATAGGGAGCTGGGAATGGGACATTATAAATAAGCATGTAGACTGCTCTGAAGAGGTCTATATGATATTCGGCTGGCCAAAGGACGAGCCCCCTTCATACGAGAACCTTATCTACTCCATCCATCCAGACGACAGGAGCAGGGTAAGAATGGCGGTCATGGAGGTCCTCAAGGGGGAGCGTTTCGCCATCGACAGCAGGATAATGAGGCCGGACGGGAGCGGGCGCAGAGCCTACCTCCAGGGCGAGCTCTTAAGGGACCCTTCGGGCAACCCTCTTCGCATGATAGGGACGGTCCAGGACATAACCGAACGGAAGATGGCGGAGGATGAGGTCATTAAGCTGTCGCGAGAGCTTGAGAAGAGGGTCGAGGAGAGGACGATGGAGCTAAAAAAGGCCATGGAAGGGCTTGCGGCCGCAAACAGGGAGATAGAGACCTTCACCTACACGGTAGCGCATGATCTCCGTTCGCCGCTCCGGCTCATAGACGGCTTCAGCATGCTGCTGCTGAAAAAACAGAAAGAGAGGCTCGACCATGACGGGCAGGACCAGCTCGACCGGATAAGGGGCGCGGTCAAGCGCATGGGACAGCTCATAGAGGACCTCCTTAATCTCTCGTACGTGATGAGGGCCGAGGTCTCCTGCGAAAAAGTGGACCTGAGCGCGCTTGTCTGGGCGATAACATCCGACCTCATGAAGGCCTCGCCAGAGCGGGCCGTGAAGCTCAAGGTCGAGGAAGGGCTCGTTGCCAGAGGTGATAAGAAGCTCCTCCGTATGGTGCTGGAAAATATCCTTGGGAACGCCTGGAAGTTCACCTCCAAGACCCCGGAGGCTCTTATCGACTTCTGCGCGGCAGGCCAGGAGAACGGGAAAGAGGTCTTCCGTGTCTCTGACAACGGGGTGGGCTTCGACATGAGGATGGCCGAAAAGCTCTTTCAGCCCTTCCAGAGGCTCCACACGGATGAAGAGTTCCCGGGCACAGGCGTAGGGCTTGCCACCGTGCAGAGGATAATCAACAGGCACGGGGGCAGGATTTGGGCTGAGAGCGAGCCCGGCAGGGGCGCTACCTTTTTCTTCACCCTCGAAAGGGAGAGATGACAATGGGCAAGACCATACTTCTGGTAGAGGACAGCGCCGAGGCGGTCGAGCTTACCAGATACGCGTTTTCAGAATGCGCCAGGGGAGTCCAGGTCGTTGTGGCTTCTGACGGGCAGGAGGCTCTCGATTGGCTGACCGGCACCGGCAAGTATGAGGGCAGGAACGCGGATGAAAGGCCTGACCTGGTGCTGCTCGATCTGAAGCTCCCGAAGGTGAGCGGCTTTGAGGTGCTTGAAAGGATGCGAAATGACAAGCGCACGAGGGTCGTGCCTGTGGTGATGCTGACGGTATCGAGGCTTAAAAGCGATATAGAAAGAGCGTACGGGCTGGGGGCGAACAGCTACCTTGTGAAGCCGCTGGAGTTCGAAAAATATTCGGAGCTGGTATTCAGGCTCTGCGATTGCTGGCTTTACATGAACGAGCGCCCTTATCCCTGACCGCGGCCTTTGTGAAGTTCCAATATCCTGCGTATTATGTTGGTGGTGGACCTGCCCTTGAGTAAGGTTATGCGGGCGACCTTCCCGCCGTTCTTCCTGACCGACTCCCCGCCCACTATCTCCTTCGCGGCCCAGTCAGCCCCCTTGGCGAGCACGTCCGGCCTTATCGCCTCGATGAGCTTAACCGGGGTGCTGTCGTTAAAGACCACGACGTAATCGACGCATTCGAGGGCAGAGAGCACCTCTGAGCGTTCTTTGCCCGGGACTATCGGCCTCTGGTCGCCTTTTATAGAGCGTACCGACGAGTCGCTGTTGAGGCCGACAACGAGGATGTCGCCTAAAGAGCGCGCCTTTTTAAGGTACCTTACGTGGCCGGCGTGCAGTATGTCGAAGCACCCGTTGGTGAAGACGACCTTCTTCTTTTTTTTCCTCAGGGCCTTAAGCTCAGGCATGAGCCCTTTAAGAGATATTACCTTCCCCATTTTTTCTCCATGATTCGAAATTATCACACCTTGAGCGCCCTCGCAAGTGTAAGGGCGGCAACTGTAGCCCCGTCCTTTTTAAGGGCCCTGGCGCATTCCATGACCGTGGCGCCGGTAGTGTATACGTCATCGACGAGTAGTACCGTCTTCCCGTTGAATGCCCCGGGGGCGATTACGCCAAAGGCTCCGGCGACGTTTTTTTTACGTTCTTCTGCCGTGAGGCTCGACTGCTGTTCGGTCTGCCTTACCCTCCTGAGGGAGGCGTAGTCCACAGGCGCGTTCAATATCTTTGAAAGCTCGCGGCTTAGCAGGAGCGACTGGTTGAAGCCGCGCTCTCTGAGCCTGCCCGGGTGAAGAGGGACCGGCACTATCACATGGGGGACGAGCGGAGGCAAGGCTCCGGCGGCAAGCCTGCCGAGCGGGCGGGCGAGGTTTACCTCTCCAGAGTACTTGAACCTGTGCACGGCATCGAGCACCGCGCCGCCGTAGGCAAGGGCGCTTCGCGCTGACGTGAAAGGCGGGGTCCGGGTAAGACAGATGCCGCACGCGTGGTCAGGGCCGCTTGAGTCGGGGAAGGGCTCGCCGCAGATCGTGCACAAAGGCGAGCTTATCTTTTTTTCAACGAGGCTCAGGTCGCAATCCGCGCAAAGCCCTGAGGCTATCGCGTCAGAGCCGCAAAGGAGGCATACGCGGGGGAGTATTATGTCGAGAAGGGTGGCGAGCATGGCCATGCTTTTTTTGTCAAGCTAAAGCCGCGAATCCCTAAAGAGCCTGGGCTGTAGGCGCCGCTGTCGTTATTTTGAATTGTCCGGGTCAGCTGCTTGCAGACCGATTCTGCCATTTCAGGAGGCGGAGTTCAACATTTCTCAAGGGCGGGTATGAAGACGTGGAAGGCTGTGCCATGGGGGTCGCTCTCGACCTTTATATAGCCCCTGTGCTCTTTCACTATGCCGGCCGTTATGGAAAGGCCAAGGCCGGTCCCCTTGCCCGCCTCCTTGGTGGTGACGAACGGGTCGAATATCCTGTCGATTATCTCCCTCGGTATCCCTGTGCCGGTGTCCTCTACGGTGAGCACTGCGTACCTTTTGCCGTCGCGCTCCGAGGTGAGGCTCATGACCTTGAGCACGCCGCCATCCGGCATGGCGTCTCTTGCGTTAGTGACGAGGTTTATTATCACCTGTTCGAGCCTGGTCTGGTTCCCGGCTATCCCGGGCACCGGAGCAAGGTCGATGACTGTATCTATGGAATGAGCGATGAGCATCTCTTTGAGGATAAGGAAGGCGTCCCGCACTACTGAGTTAAGATCAACAGGCTCAAAGGCCGGGGGCGTGACTCTGGTGAATACCCTCAAGTGCTTGACGATGGCCTCCATCTTTCTCGCGGCCTCCGATATGAGGTTCACCTTCTCAAAGGCCAGCGCGCCAGCTTCACCCGCGGTCATCGAACGGAGCATCCCCTGCGAAACGCCCCGGATGACCGTGAGGGGCTGGGCTACCTCGTGAGCGAGGCTTGCCGCGAGCTCTCCCAGCGCGGTCATCTTGCTCGACTGCATCAGCTGCATCTGCGTCTCGCTCAGTTTCTGCAGCGCCCCCTTTAGCTCGCTTTCGCTCCTGTCGAGGTCGCTTATCATCCTGAAGACCCCTTCCCTGAAGTCCTCGAGGTATCTCTGGCGGGTAGTGAGCTCCGCCCTTGCCGCCACAAGGGAGTCGGCAAGCTCCTTTTCCCTTTCAAGGGGATGGAAGATGATGAGTACCGCTCCTGATGAAGAGGAGGCGCAAGCCCTGACCAGTACCTTGCCGCCGTCTTTCGTGAAGAGCCATGTCTCCGATACACCTTCCGGAAAAGGTCTGCCGTCCCCGGCGATGAGGCCCAGGGGCATGCGGCTGAGTTCGCGGCTGCAGTAGCCGGTAAGCTCACGGAGCCCCGCGCTTGCCCGGAGTATCTTCCCGCTATTGTCCGCTATTATGGCGGGCATGGCTGAAAGAGTTACCGCCTCCGGAAAAGCCCCGCCTTCTTCAAGGCAGGGCCCTGCCTTAGCCGGGGAACTCCCTTTTGATCTCGTGCTCTTCCTTGAGTTGAACAAATCTCTCCCTCAGCTCCTGCATCTTGAACTCTCTTCTTACGGCAAGGAGCGCGAACTCTTCGAGGTCGCTTACGGTCTTTTTAAGGTTCCTGGAGGTTTCTTCGGCCTGCGTGCGTGCCGAGGTAAGCTCATCGAGAAGCCGCTTCCTGCCGTCAGAGTCCCTCCCTATGCAGAGGTAGCCAGAGGCGCCATCCCCGTCCTTTAACGCTATCGAGAACTCGAAAAAACGATCGCTGCCGTCCTTGAGCCTTACTGGAAGCTCCAGGATGGAGCACGGGCGCGCCACCGACAGATCCTTTGTCAGGGCCGGTGTGAAGTCATACAATCTTTTCCCGACGACCTCGGCAGCGGCGTAGCCGGTCTGTTTAAGCGCGGCCTCGTTCGCGAAGAGTATCCGGCCGCGCCTGTCTATCTCAAGGAGCGGGTCAGGAAGGCGGTTAAAGAAGGCGTTCCGGGGCATGTTGCGCTCTCGGCCAAGGGTGGAAGAGGGCTCTCCTGTCTGGCGGGTGAAGACGCGCACGGCAGCCCAAGCGAGCGCCGAGACTGTAATCGAATAAACAGCGATAACGGCAGATAAGGGCGTGAGTCCGCCTTCGTAGAAGCGTAGCGCCAAAAGCGGCGCTACCGATAGAACGAGGGCCGACGCCAGGGATATCGCGATCCATTGTGCGGACATCCGTGCCTTCTTCCGGGCTTACGTGACGCGGCGTCGAGATGTTGCCCTGTTATTTTGCGATGTTGGGTGAATGGTCGAGGTGAGTCTCTGATGTGTAAACATATCTTTAACATTTCTCTTCTTAATAATCAAGCGGAAAGCTCTTTCGGTTATAATCTATGTGAGGGGCAGGGCTCCTCAGGCGCAAAAAACTTTAAATGAACTGTTTTTTGTGCTAAAAGTGAATGACGCCAGACAAAGAGGAAGACAGGATGTTTAAAAAGCTCAAGGCCGGCTTCGAGAGCCTCAAAGCCGGTCTCGCGAGGACCCATAACTCCATTATGGGGAGCGTAGAGGCGGCCTTTACCGGTAAGTCCAGGGAGGACATACTCGAAGCCCTCGAAGAATCGCTCATACTCGCCGATATCGGCGCGAAGGCGTCGGCGGAGATAGTCGACAACCTGAGGGAGAGGCTTGTTGGCAAGGACGAAGAGAAGCTAAAGGCCCTTCTCAAGGACTCGATATACGATATCCTGAAGCGCGTGGAGAAGCCTGTCGAGCTGACCTCCAGCCCGTTCGTCATCATGGTGCTCGGCGTGAACGGCGTCGGCAAGACGACCACCATCGGGAAGCTCGCAGCGAAGTACTCCGCAGAGGGCAAGTCAGTGATACTCGCCGCGGGAGATACATTCAGGGCCGCCGCCATAGAGCAGCTCGAAGGCTGGGGGGAGAGGGCCGGCTGCCCTGTCATAAGGCAGGCACAGGGCGGCGACCCAGGGGCTGTCGCGTACGACGCCATGAGGGCGGCCTCCGCGCGGCGGGCTGATATCGTACTTCTCGATACCGCCGGGAGGCTCCATACGAAGGTAAACCTGATGGAGGAGCTGAAGAAGGTGAGGAAGGTGGCCGGGAGGGAACTACCCGGGGCCCCTCATGAGAACCTCCTCGTGCTCGACGCCTCCACGGGGCAGAACGCGCTCAGCCAGGCGAGGCTCTTTAACGAGGCGGTAGGGGTGACCGGCATAGCGCTTACGAAGCTCGACGGCACCGCGAAGGGCGGCATTATCGTGGCTATAGCGAGGGAGCTGGGCATACCCATAAGGTACATCGGCGTCGGGGAGACCGTCGAGGACTTGAAGGAGTTCGACGCCAGGGAGTTCGTAGAGGCGCTTCTATAGCACAGTGCCGGGAGAGGCGCGATTGGACGAAAGGCTAAAGGTATTCTACGAGCTCTACGACAGGAGAAAGAGCGTAAGGGAGTTTGCTGAAAGGCCGGTCGAGGCCGCTTTGCTCGACAGGCTTCTTGTTGCGCTCAATAGGGCCCAGAGCGCGGCAAACCGCCAGCCCTGGCACTTTATCGTGCTCGGAAGCGTGGAGGAAAGGGGCAGGGTCAATGACATACTCACGAAAGAAGGCTTCAGGAAGGCCCCGCTCCTTATAGTGGCATGCGCCGACCCGGCCCAGGCCTGGACCAGGAAGACCGACAAGGTCAATTACTCCTGGGTTGACGTGACCATCGCGATAACCGAGATGATCGGGGCCGCGACAGCCGAGGGGCTCGGCGCCTGCTGGATAGCCTCACTGGACGCCGTCGAGGTGAAGCGGAGGCTCGATATCCCGGACCAGATCGAGATAGTCGCGATAATAGCCATGGGCTATCCGAAAGAGGAGCTTAAGAAAGAGGAGAAGGCAAGAAAGCCTCTTGGGGAGATAATACATTATGGGAAGTGGTAAAAAGCCGGAAGACCAGTACGTCCTGCTGAGGTCTGACAGGAGAAAGAACCTCAGAAAGCAGTTGCTTGTCCTGAAGATCAGGGGCGAGGACACACGCGGCGTTTTCTTCGGCTATGCCAAGACCATAAGCAGGGGAGGGATGTTCATTGGCTCCGTGAACCCGCGGAAGGTGGGCGAAGAGTTCGACATCACTTTCAACCTGAGCGAGATAGGCAGGGAGATAAAATGCAGGTGCGTGGTGGTCTGGTCGAGGGAGTACGACTCGATGACCAAGCAGGAGCCTGGCATGGGGATAAAATTCATCGACCTGCCCGACGAGATACGGGAAGAGCTGGAGGAGTATATTAAAAAGAAATAGACACAGGGTCTTTTGATTCGATCCGGACAAGAAAAAGGCGGACAGCGTTTATGCTGCCCGCCTTTTTCTCTTTTTCGCGTTTACTGGAGAACGCCTCCTATGACAGCCGGGGCCGCGGTGACATTCGGCCTTGTACCGCCGCCAAGCGAAGCGGCGAGTGTCAAGGCCAGCCCAAAGGCCAGGCCTCGGTGGATAGTACTGTCCATTTTTTTACCTCCGGGGTGTCTACAGGCGAGGCGGAGGTAAGGCGGAATAGACAGACGGAGCCGGGGAAGGATGGAGAGTGAATACGCGAGAATACGTGAACAGGCGTTAAGATCCGGGGCTTACTTCAACCTCTTTCTGGGTTTGCGATAATGGTAACCCCGCCGGTTCAAGCCTTCCGTGACTTTCGTCACAGAGCGTCCGGGTCAGCCCCGGACGCTCCAGGTAGTACCCTTAGCCGAGTCCTCAAGGAGGATGCCCTTCTCAAAGAGCTCTTTTCTTATGGCGTCGGCGCGGGCGAAGTCCTTGCCCTTCCTCGCCTCGTTACGCTCGGCTATGAGCCTTTCTATCTCTTCTGGCGGTACTGCGCTCCTGCTTTTTTTATCGTTGAAATATTCCTCAGGCTTTCGGTTGAAGACGCCGAGGAACCTGGATGCCTCCCTTATAACGGCAAGAGAGTTGGTCATCTCGTCCCATACCCCCTTGCGCTCTCCTGTGGCCTTTGCCTCGTCCATCGCCTTATTCATCCGGGTGATCTCCTTGAAGATGTTCCCGATGACCTCGGCGGTATTGAAGTCGTCGTCCATGGGGCCGAACGCCTTGTCGAGCCTGTCCTCGACGCAGTTGACGCAGAGCTCGCCCGCAAGGGCCGCGGGGTACTCCTCGGCGGCGCGCTGAAGGGTCTTGTAGAACCTCTCTACCGCAGCCTCCGCGTCCTTAAGGGACTCTGCCGTATAGTCTATCGGAGAGCGGTAGTGGCTTGAAAGGAGGAATAGCCTTATCGCCTCGGCGGTGTGCTCTTTAAGAGCGTCCCTGATGTTCAGGATATTGCCCAGGGACTTGCTCATCTTCTCTTTCTCTATGTTGACGAAGCCGTTGTGGAGCCAGTACCTGACGTAGGGTGTTTTGCCTGTGGCGGCCTCGCTCTGCGCTATCTCGTTTTCGTGGTGCGGGAATATCAGGTCCTTTCCGCCTCCGTGGATATCGATAGTCTCGCCGAGCCATTCCATCACCATCGCGCTGCACTCTATGTGCCAGCCGGGCCTTCCGTTGCCCCAGGGGCTCTCCCACCATGGCTCCCCCGGCTTGCTCGCCTTCCAGAGGGCGAAGTCCAGCGGGTCCTGCTTCCTCTCGTCGACCTCTACTCTCGCCCCGGCCTCAAGCTCGTCTATGTTCTTGCCGGAGAGCTTGCCGTAGTCCTTTTTCTTCCTCACGGAGTAATAGACGTCGCCTTCGACGGCGTAAGCGTATCCGTTGTCCATGAGGGCCTTCGTGACCTCTATTATCTTGCCGATACTCTCGGTGGCCTTTGGCCTTAGGTCGGGAAGGCTCACGTTCAGGGCTGCCATATCATCGTCAAAGGCCTTTATATACCTCTCGGCGACCTCTTCGGATGTCGACCCTTCCTGGTTCGCTTTCCTGATTATCTTGTCGTCTACGTCCGTATAGTTGCGGGCGTATTTTACCTCGAAGCCCCTGTACCGGAGGTACTTCTGTATGACGTCGAATGAGACGGCGCTCCTGGCATGCCCTATGTGGCTCAAGTCGTAGACTGTCGGCCCGCAGACGTACATCGTGACCTTTCCGGGCAGCGCTGTCTGGAACTCTTCCTTGGACTTTGTAAGAGAGTTGTATACCTTTATAGCCATATCTCCCCCCGGTCTCATTTTTCTGACTTCTTAAGCCTTCTTATCATTTCGTCCCTGCCGAGAAGCTTCATGACCCTGGCAAGCTCTATGCCCTCGTGTCTCCCGGTGAGGGCGAGCCTTATGGGCATCAGGAGCCTCCTGCCCTTCTCGCCGGTCGCGTTCTTTACAGCCTCTATTACCGACTTGCATGAGCCTTCGTCGAGGGAAGTAGCCCTTTCAAGCTCAGAGAGTAACGAGCTCAAGACCTTCCTGGCGTACTCTTCTGACAGCTCGGCTTGCTCGGCCTCTCCTATCCGTGGCCCGGTTGTGAAAGGCTCCAACAGGCCCTCAAGCTCTTTTAAGGTTGAGGCGTTGCCCTTGAGCGCGTCTATGAGCGCGGCGCTCCCGGCGCCAGGGCCCATCAGGGCGGCAAGGCCGTCTCCGCTTCTTTTCTGTATCGCCTCTTTATTGAAAGACTTGAGCCTGCCCTCGTCGAACGCGGAGGCGGACCTCGAAAGCTTATCCAAAGAGAAGAGATGCGACATCTCCTCAAGGCCGACGGCGCCAACACCAGGGTCCCAGCCGAGCCTGGCTACAGTGTTTATTACCGCCTCGGGCAGGTAGCCGCCGTCGCGGAGCCCCTTGACGGAGAATTCCCCGTGGCGCTTGCTCAAGGGCGTCCTGTCAGCGCCGAGCACCAGCGGCACGTGGCTGAACGCCGGGGTTTTTAATCCCATGGCCTCGAACAAGAGGAGCTGCCTCGGGGTGTTCGAGAGGTGGTCGTCCCCCCTTATTACGTGTGAGACCTCCATCATGGCGTCATCTATTACGACGGCGAAGTTATATGAGGCGACGCCGTCAGAGCCTATTATGACGAAGTCCCCGAAGGCGCTTGTGTCGAACTTCAATGGGCCGTGTACGAGGTCGGTGAAGGCGACCTCTTTCCGGGGGACCAGGAACCTGACTACAGAAGGCTCCACGGAAGGAGGATTGACGAGCTCCCTGCACCTGCCGTCATACCTTGAAGGCGCTCCGGCGGCCGCCTGAGCCGCCTTCAGCTCCTGAAGCCTATCTTTCGTGCAGTAGCACCGGTAAGCCTTGCCTTCGCCTATGAGCTGTTCGGCCTTGCCGCTGTAGATCGAAAGCCTCTCCGATTGCCTGTATGGGCCGTATCCTCCGCCTATGTCAGGGCCCTCGTCCCAGACGAGGCCGAGCCACTTGAGGTCGTCGCATATGGCCGCCTCAAAGCTGGAAAGCGAACGGGCGATATCCGTATCCTCGATCCTCAGTATGAAGCTGCCGCCGTGGCGGCGCGCGAAGAACCAGTTGAAGAGCGCTGTCCTCGCGTTCCCCAGATGGAGCGCGCCTGTGGGGCTTGGCGCGAACCTTGTCCGGACGGTCCTCATCAACCCTCTTTCGCCGTGATCATCGCTACCGCGTAGGCGGCTATGCCGTCGCCGCTCCCGGTGAAGCCAAGCCCTTCCTCTGTCTTTGCCTTGACGTTCACCTGTGCCTCGCCGCATTTGAGGACACGGGAGATATTCGAGACCATGCCGGGGATAAACCCAAGCAGCTTCGGCGACTGGCAGACTATGGTGGAATCGAGGTTGCCTGTCTTGAACCCCTTGCCATCTATCAAGGAGGCGGTCCTGGCGAGGAGGTCGAGGCTTGAGGCGTCTTTCCACCTCTGGTCGGTCGGCGGGAAGTGCTTGCCTATGTCCCCCAGGCCAGCGGCGCCGATGAGGGCGTCTATTATGGCGTGCAGGAGCACGTCCGCGTCAGAGTGGCCGAGAAGCCCTTTTTCGAAAGGCACCACGACACCTCCCAGTATAAGGGGCCTGCCATCCACAAGCCTGTGTACGTCGTATCCGAAGCCTACTCTCATTTGTTTGCCGTCCTGTATTTTAATATGCACTCGGCTATGGCCAGGTCTTCAGGGGTGGTTATCTTGATATTCTCGTAAGAGCCATGGACTACCCGCACCGGGTGGCCCGTCCGCTCTACAAGCGAGCTTTCGTCAGTGCCTGAAAACGCGCTCTCTCTGGCCTTTCTGAAGGCCTCTTTAAGGACCTGGCTTTTAAAGCCCTGAGGGGTCTGCGCCGACAGGAGGGATTCTCTTGCAAGTGTAGCCTTGACAAGACCGCCCGCAGCCTCTTTTATCGTGTCCTTTACAGGGACAGCCGCTATCGCGGCGCCGCTCTCAGAAGCGGCCTTGATGGTATCTTCTATGATATCCGTTGTGACAAGCGGCCTGGCGCCGTCGTGCACAAGTATGACTCCGAACTCGTCGCCGGCAGCGGCCAGGCCGTTTTCAACGGAGTCCTGCCGTTCGGCCCCGCCGGGGATTATAGCGGAGACCTTCCTGAAGCCGTAAGCCTCTACGATGGACCTTCTGCAGAACTCTTCATCTGACGGGGGTACGACTATGATCATGGAATCGATGGACGAACGCTCGAACGCCTCTATCGTCCAGGCCAGCACCGGCCTGCCGAGGAGCATGAGGTAGTTTTTCTTAAGCGACCCCATCCTGCGCCCCATGCCAGCGGATGGTATTATGGCGAGCGTCTTTATCTTCTCCGGCGATACATTCATTCTTTCAGGCCTGGGAATATCGTTATGATCGGACAGTTTAATATTATTTCAATGACATGAAAAGCGATTTTTGGGCTGGATGCGGTAAGCCGGGAGGGGTATTACTGGTATACTGCCTTCTTCGATTCCTCCTTGACCTTCGAGAATATCATGCGCCCTCCGGTGGTCTGCAGCACGCTCGTTATCGCCACGTCTATGGTCTTGCCCACGAACTCGCGCCCGTTGTCTATTACGACCATGGTGCCGTCTTCGAGGTAGCCCACCCCCTGGCCGTGCTCCTTGCCTTCCTTCAGCACCAGGATGTGGAGGGCCTCCCCGGGAAGCACCACTGGCTTCATGGCCGTGGCGAGCTTGTTCATGTTGAGGACCTTGACGCCGTGCAGCTCCGCCACCTTGTGGAGGTTGGCGTCATTCGTGAGTATCCTCGCAGCCGATTCCTTCGCCAGGGCAACGAGCTTTGAGTCGACCTCCTTTATATCCGGGAAGTCCTTGTCCGTTATCTCGACTACGGTCTTTTCGTTGGCCTGTATCTGCTTGAGGACGTCAAGGCCCCTTTTGCCGCGGGTCCTCTTTATGGCGTCAGGGGAGTCGGCTATATGCTGTAGCTCGCGCAGCACGAACTGCGGGACGATGATGGACGTGTCGATGAAGCCAGTTTCGCAGACCTCGGCTATCCTGCCGTCGATTATCACGCTCGTGTCAATCACAAGCGGAGAGGCCGACCTTGGCGCGGCCTCAGCGTTTCTGTGCTCGGTAAATTGCTTCACCGTCTTGTGCCAGTCGAACTCGTCCCCCTTTTTCATCCCGACGCTGAGGCCCAGGTAGCCGACGATGATGTTGGTGACGAGATAGACCGCAAGCTCGACGTATCCGCTCTTGAACTTGAGCATCAGCGGATATGTGAGGAGGTTGGCGATGGTGAGGCCGAGGATAAGGCCGATGGCGCCGCCGAGGACGATCCTTAACGGAGTCCTCCGGACGCGTTTTTCGAATATGAGGGCTAATACGGATATGAGGAGGCCGCTTGCGAGGCCGGCGAAGGCGAGGGTGTTGTCGAATATGTGGAGTACTATAAGGTACCCGCTGGCAGCGGCGAATATCACCAGCAGGGAACGCATCAGAAGATACACCGGGGGACCTCCCTTCAGCGCTGCATCAAGCGGACAAGCTCTTCCTCGACCTTCTCCTCCCGGACGTTCCTGGCTATCGAGAGTTCTTTTACGAGGAGGTTCTTGGCGGTGTCCAGCATCCTGCGCTCGCCGAAGGAGAGTTCCTTGTCATACTTGAGGATGTAAAGGTCCCTCAGCACTCGCGCGACTTCCATGACGCAGCCGCTTTTGATCTTGTCCGTATACTCCCGGTATCTCCTGTTCCAGGTCTGGTTGTCAAGGCAGACGTCCGTGCGGTCCTTCAATATGTCGTATATCTTCGGGACCATCGACTTTTTAACGATCTTGCGGAGCCCTACTGTAGAGGCCGTATCGGTGGGGACCATTATGGTGGCTTCGGTGTCGAGGATCTTTATGATGTAGAAGTTCTTGTGTAACCCCGACACTTCCCTCGTCTCCACGCCCATTATCATGCCTACGCCATGGGCAGGATATACGGCGAGTTCGCCTGTTTTGAAGATGTCGGCAATGATTTTAGACATGAAGATCCTTTAGAGAGGGGAAAAAAGTATAACTTTTTATACCATATCCCAGTTTTTTAGTCAACTTTATTACTTTCAGCCGTCCCGGCCCCCGTAAACCTGAAGGCCTCTTCATCGAGCCCCGGGTTGACCTCGATCTCCCTGTACCTTATCATAACGCTCCTTTTGCCGTCATCTATGGTGATCTTGCCGGGTATGTTCGCGCCGGAAATCACCCTGTAGTCTTCTATGGCGACCTTGAGCGGGGGGCGGCCTTCGACGTCTCTGGTAAATGACTTCAGGCGGCCGTACTCGTCCCTTGAGGCCTCTGTGGCCTGTCTGCCGTTTTCGCTTTCAGCAAGAGGGGTTCCGAGGAGAAAGGATACTATCTCTTCCGGTTTTAGCGGGTAAGGTATCTCACCATCTTTTAAGGTGGCGTCCCTGCCGTACTCCACCACCCCTTCGTCGGTGAGCATGTAGATGGTCTCGCCATCGCTTCCAAGAAGGGCGGCGGTCTGCCCGAAGGGGCCAAAGACCTCGACCCTGAAAGAGGCCGGGCTCTTGGCCAGGACACGGGCCCGGCCGACTACGGAGAAGGCCCTTTTTATCTCAACCGTGGCCTCTGCCCTTAAAGACGATGGGACCAGTCCCGGGAGATCGGGTTTTTCTGGCGGTTTAACTCCGGCGCAGCCTGCGATGAAGACCAGTACTGTAAGGACAGAGAGCCTGTGCCGCGCCCTCACTTGCTCGCCTTGAACTCTTCCTTGAGCCGGTCGAGCTTGCCCTGCAGGTCGGCGTTCCCGGGGTTTGTGCGAAGCGCCGCCTCGTAGGCGGAAAGCGCCTTCTGTTTGTTGTTGTGCTTCAGATACGCGTCCCCGATGTGCTCGTTTACTATCGGGTCTTCCGGCAAGAATTTGAGGGCCTTCTCAAGTTCCGCTATGGCCTTTGCGGTCTCGCCCTTCTTGAAGTATACCCATCCGAGGCTGTCCAGGATATGGCCGCTATCGGGCTTAAGCTCCAGCGCCTTCTTTATGAACTCCTCGGCCTTGTCGAGCTGTATCCCTTTTTCAGCGTAGGCATAGCCTATGTAGTTGAGCGCGTTGGCGTGGGCCGGGTCGAGGTCAAGGACCTTGAACATCGACGAGAGCACCTTGTCCTCTATCTTCGCCTCGTCGTAGACGACTCCAAGGAGGAAGTAGAGCTCAGGGTCGTCAGGCTTGATCTTGACCGCCCGATCGAGGCTGTCGATAGATTCGCCGTACTTCTTCGAGTCGCGGTATATCGACGCGAGGAGCCTCAATAGCTCTACACTTTCGCCCCTTACCCTGATGGCCTCCTTGAGCTCGCTTATGGTGTTATCGAGCCTTCCCTGGCGCTCGTAGATGTACGCGAGGTGTATCTTGGAGTCTATGAAGCTTGTGTCCTTCTCCGGTATCTTGCTGAACTCGGCGGCGGCGCTGGCGAGGTCCCCCTTCTCCTCGTAGGTGGTGCCGAGGTAATAGCGGACCCTGTGAAGGTCGGGGTTGGCCGAAAGTATTCCGGCGAACTTGGCCGCGGCCTCGTCGAAGTTCTTCTTCTCGAAGTAGATGAGGCCTGTCTTGACCATCGCGTCGAGCCTGGTGTCATCGTTCTTCTCAAGCTCGCCAAACTGCTTCAGGGCCTCGTCGAGCATGTTCTGCTGGATGAAAAGGGTGCCAAGGCGCGTAAGCATGCCCGCGTCGTTGGGCATGAGCTCGATGCCCTTTTTATAGGTCTCGATAGCTTTGTCCGTCTTCTTGTCGAGCTCGTAGGTGATGCCGAGCTCGAAGTAGACCGTCCCGAAATGCGAGTTGATGGCCAGCGCCTGCTGGTAATGCTCGGCCGCCATGGAGTAGTTGCCCCTGTCGAACTCGGTCTTGGCGAGATAATAATAGGCCATCACCGAGTCGGGGTTCTCCGCAAGGAGGCGCTTGAGCGCATCTACGGCCTTGTCGTATTCCTTCGCCTTGACGTGGATGGAGCTGAGCATCAGGTAGTTCTTGGTATTGGAAGGGTCGAGCTCTATGGCCTTGCCGTAGTTAAGCGCCGCCGCGGCGTTGTCCTTGAGCATGGCCTGTATCTCGGCGAGCGAGGCGTATGGCGGCGCGTAATCGGGTTCTTTTTCGATAGCCGTCTCAAGGAGTTTTCTGGCGCTCTCAAAGTCGCCGGAGCCCATGTAAAGTCCGCCGAGCTCCGAGTACAGGAGCGCCGAGCCGGGGTCTTTCTCGATGGCCCTCCTGTAGAAGTCTATGGCGCCGGGGAGGTTGCCGGCCTTCCTGAGCATCTGGGCGGCGGTATAGAAGTAATAGGCATCGCCCGTGCTGCCGGGCCTGTGGCTTGCCTTGTGGCCGTTGGGTTCCTTGGCAGGGGCCTTCGTAGCAAATGAAGGGAGCAGGAAGACGGCCGCGAAGGCGGGCAGCATCAATTTCTTGAGATAATTTTGGTCTTTCACGACTGGACCTCCGACCGGCCCGTTCTTTGGAGTGGATCAAACGGGGCCTGATTGGCGCCTTACGGCTGGCGGTTGTGGGCTCGACGGAAGCCCGCTGCTCAAAGCTACTCTGCCGCTTGTTATAATAGCATTTGAGTTATACAGAGTCAACGTAAACCGGCGTCCCGTATATATCGCCGGACGGCCTGTAGCAAAAGCGTAAGCGGCCTTCTGAAGGGCCTGGAACAGGAGGATTACAAGTGTGTTTCGTGCGCGGATTATGAGCGGGAGGTGGATGCGTGTCGATTGTGAGTTCAGGCCCTGGCCGCCTCGGGGACCAACTTAAGCCTGGCCTTCTCAAGCCTCTCCCTTACCTCGGGGGGCAGATGTACGCCGGTGGAGTCCACCCCGGAGAGGATCTCGGCCAGTACCTCGACCCTGTCCGCCGGGGGCAGGCCCCTGTGTATTATTATCCTCTTCTCGCCCCGGAGCAGGAAGAGTCCTCCCGGTGTTGAGACCTCCCCCTTGCGGAGGTCCTCATACGAGAGCTTTATATCGAGCCGTTCGGCGGCGTCTTCAAGCAGCTGTAGAACTGTCTCATTCTTCATGGCCGCTATATTTTCCCGAAAAGGTATTTTGCTGTCAAGTGTAAAAGAGCTCCGGGACAAATTAAGTTGACACATATTGGGCGTTGGATTATATTCCTTACAGGTTTTTATAAACATACGGGCTTAAATCAGCCAGCCAGGCGAAGGCTTGGGAAAAGGCTGTTAAGTTTGAAGGGAGCGATAGAAGAAAATGGGTGAAAACATAATAAACGTAACTGATTCCACTTTCGAATCCATGGTGCTCAAATCCGATGTCCCCGCCCTCGTGGATTTCTGGGCGAGCTGGTGCGCCCCTTGCAGGGCTATCGCTCCGCTCGTTGAGGAAATGGCGCAGGAGTATTCCGGCAAGATCAGGGTGGCCAAGATGAACGTGGACGATAACCCGGCGACCCCCGGCAAGTACGGCGTAAGGGGCATACCGACCCTCATACTTTTCAAGGGCGGGAAGGTCATCGACCAGCTCGTGGGGGCGGTGCCGAAAAACCAGATAAAGGACCTTATCGACAAGGGTCTTTAAAGGCCACAGGACCTTGCATGGCAGGCCAGTCCTGGCCTGCCCTTTTTTTTGCCTTTTTCTTGTAAAAGACGCTGATTAAAGATAAAATAACGCATCAAACGACGGGGTCCGAAATGCTTCATCGCACAAATGCGCGCGGAGTTCTCCTTAAAAGCGCCTTCCTTATACTTGTCATCCTCGGAGCCTCGCTCTACGGCTGCCGGAAAGAAGAGAAAAAAGAGGCTGCGGTCTCCGCCGCTCAAGTTACCCCCGCCCAGGCCATCCCCTTTAAGTTCACCGCCTTCGATGGAAGAGAGGTCTCATTGCAGGGGCTTCGCGGCTCTCTCGTGGTACTTAACTTCTTCGCGAGTTGGTGCGGCCCATGTAAGATAGAAGCCCCGGAGATCGAGGCCGCCTGGAAAGACCTTGGCGGCAGCGGAGTCCGGTTCGTCGGTATAGCCGTAGACGATACAGAGGCCGCGGCGAGGGAGTTCGTCAGAAAGTTCGGCCTTACTTTCCCCACAGGCATTGACGCCACCGGCCAGATTGCCGATGATTACAAGATAAGCTTCATACCCGTCACCTACTTCATTGGAAGAGACGGAACGGTTTTGCGCGTGCACTCAGGCATGGTGACCCGTGATATCATCTCATCCACCATCGCCGAGCTTGATTCCGCGGCGGCGTCCCGCTGACCTTCCTGCCCAGACCTGCCTGCTTGCGCGCAGGTTCCTTCGCTGATAAACTGGTTTTAGCAATATTCCGCATTCCGCATCCTGAAACCTGAAATTACTCTGGACCGGAGTAGATCATGGCAGTGAGGCTTTCGCCAGGCGCCCTTACCGTTCTGGAGAGGCGGTACCTTAAAAAGGACGAATCCGGCCGTGTCATCGAGACCCCTGAGGATATGTTCAGGAGGGTAGCCTCGAATATCGCCAAGGCAGAGCCGCTCTTCGGAAACAATGGCGATGAAGGGGGCTACGAAGAGGCCTTCTGCTCCCTCATCTCCGCGCTTGAGTTCCTCCCTAACTCCCCGACCCTCATGAACGCCGGAAGGAGGCTTCAGCAGCTCGCGGCCTGCTTTGTCCTGCCTGTCGGAGATTCGCTCGAATCGATATTCGATGCCGTAAAGGATACCGCCATCATACACCAGTCGGGAGGAGGGACCGGTTTTTCCTTCTCGAGGCTCCGGCCGGCGGACGACCTGGTAAGCTCCACCGGAGGCCTTGCCAGCGGGCCGGTATCCTTCATGCGGGTATTTAACGCGACCACAGAGGCGATAAAGCAGGGAGGTACCCGAAGGGGCGCGAACATGGGCATCCTCAAGGTGGACCACCCGGACATAATGCAGTTCATAACCGTCAAGGAAGACCCTGCCGAGTTCACCAACTTTAACCTCTCTGTGGCGGTGACGGACGCGTTCATGAAGGCGCTCGAAGAGGGCGCAGAGTACGAGCTTGTGAACCCGAGGACCGGCAGGCCGGCCGGAAAGGTCGGCGCTGATGAAGTCTTCGGGCGCATAGCCGAATGCGCGTGGAAGAGCGGGGAGCCGGGGGTCCTTTTCATAGACCGTATAGAGAGCGCCAACCCGACGCCGCATATCGGCCGGTTCGAGGCGACAAACCCGTGCGGCGAGCAGCCGCTACTGAGTTACGAGCCTTGCAACCTGGGGTCGATAAACCTTGGCAGGATGGTAAGGGAGTTCGGCGGCAGGTGGGTGCTCGATTGGGAAAAGCTCGCCGCGACCGTATCCCTTGCGGTGCGCTTCCTCGATAACGTCATCGAGATGAGCAGGTACCCGACGGCCGAGATAGACGCGATGGCGAAGGCAAACAGGAAGATAGGCCTGGGCGTCATGGGATTCGCCGACCTCCTTGTGCGCCTGCGCATCCGGTACGGAAGCGAGGAGAGCTTCGCTCTGGCCGAAGAGGTGATGAGGTACATAAGCGCGAGGGCATGGGGGGCCTCACGCGCCCTTGCCAGGGAGCGTGGCCCCTTCCCTAATATAAAGGGGAGCGTCTTCGACAAGGCGGGGGTGGAGCCGGTCAGGAACGCCACCGTCACCACTATCGCGCCGACCGGCACTTTAAGCATCATCGCCGGATGCTCTTCGGGCATAGAGCCCTTCTTTTCGCTGAGCTACATAAGGCAGGTGCTCAATGGGGTGAGGATACCGGAGGTAAACCCGCTTGTGGCAGAGGTCGCGATGGAAGAGGGCTTCTACAACGAAAGCCTCATAGAGCATGTCTCGAACGGGGGCGATATAAAGGAGAGGGACGAGGTGCCGGAGCGCGTAAAGGAGATATTCGTCACCGCTTACGAGATCCCCACGGTGGACCATATAAGGATGCAGGCGGCCTTCCAGAAGCATACCGACAACGCCGTCTCCAAGACCATAAACCTGCCGCCTGAAGCGACGGTCGCCGACGTGCGGGAGGCATATCTTGCCGCGTGGAGGCTCGGCTGCAAGGGTGTGACCGTTTATAGATCAGGGACAAGGGCCGAGCAGGTGCTCACATGCAAAAGCCCTCTGTACTGCTGATTTACGGGTGGACAAAGCGTCTTTAATCTGTTAAAAATTGCCTTGAACGAGCGTTTGCAGACCAACACAGGGCAAGGTGGCGATGAAGATATCCCCTTCGATACTTTCGGCTGATTTCACGAGGCTTGCGGACGAGCTTAAGGCTTTAGAGGACGGCGGCGCGGATTACGTGCACGTGGACGTGATGGACGGCAGGTTCGTGCCCAATATCACCATAGGCCCTTTCATAGTCGAGGCGATAAGGAGGGGGACGAAGCTCCCTCTCGACGTCCACCTCATGATAGAGGAGCCGGAGAGGTATATAGACGATTTCGCCAGGGCCGGAAGCTCCATCATAACCGTCCACGTGGAGGCCACGAAGCACCTCAACAAGGTATTGCAGGCCATAAAAGGTCACGGCTTGAAGGCCGGGGTCTCCATAAACCCGGGCACCCCGGTCAATGCGCTGGAAGCGGTAATGGACGACGCCGACCTGATACTCGTCATGTCGGTGAACCCGGGCTTCAGCGGCCAGGGCTTCATACCGTCGAGCATCGTAAAGATCAGGGCCGTTGCCGCCAGGATAGCCTCTTCGGGAAGAAGGATCGAGCTTGAGGTGGACGGCGGCATAAAGGCCGGGAACATCGATGTAGCCGCGGCAGCCGGCGCGGACGTCTTCGTTTCAGGCTCAGGCATATTCTCTACCCCCGACTACGCCCGGACCATCTCCGAGATGAAAAAGAAGGCGGCCTCTGTCGCGGCAAAGGCCTGAAGAAAAGTTCTTACCTCAAATAGTTGAATTCTGCTATAATACGGCCAGAATGAATTCTGGCTTGAAGGCCCGAAAGGAGTCCGCCTCTTAAAGAGTAAAGGTACTTACAAGTTGTATCGCCGCAAATGAACACGCCATTGACGGCCACCGGCTGCTTTATCCACCTCTGTTTGATCCGACCACTTCCTGAAACCTCTTCAGCGGCAAAGCCATATCTTTAAAATCACTTGATCGCGTTCAAGGGATCTCGCATTTAAGTTAAATAAAATAGAGATAATTATATTTAATTGTAGATGCCCATTGAAAAGCCTTCGTAAAGTCCCGTACAAGATAGCCATTACCGGCACCCTCGTCGCCGTGATCTTCTGGGTTTTCGAGGGCACGCTCCATCGTTTAGTCTTCGACGCTGACACAAACCCAGGCGTAATAGGTATTTTAGTGCCTTCAGACCCGAATGAGTTATGGATGAGGGCCTTCATCTTTTCTCTTATCCTGTCTTTCAGCCTATACGTCCAATCTGTTGTCATGAAGCTCGGGAGCGCGGAAGCCCTTCTGAGGGCGAGCGAAAACAGATACCGCGATATCGTTGAGACCGCTGAAGAAGGCATCTGGATACTCGACAAGGCCAACAGGGTCTTTTTCGTGAACCGGAAGATGGCCGGAATGCTAGGGTACTCTGTAGATGAGGTGAAAGGCCGGCATATCTTCGAGTTCATGGACGAAGAGGAGCGGAAGGTCTGCGGGGCCAGGCTGGAGGCAAGTAAAAGGGGGGAAAGGGACCAGTATGAGATCAGGCTCAGAAGGAATGACGGCTCCGCGCTATGGGTCCTGGTCTCAGGCGCTCCGTATCTTGATGAGGCAGGCGAGTACGCCGGGGCGCTCGCCATGGCCACCGATATTACCGGGCGGAAGAAGTCGGAAGAGGCCTTGAGCGAAAGGGTCGAAGAGCTTGAGAGGTTCAGGAAGGCTACGGTTGAGAGGGAGTTCAGGATAAAGGAGCTAAAGGAGACCGTGGCGAAGCTCGAGGGCGTGCCCGCAAAGGGTCCAGAGGAGAAATTTTAAAATGGACAAGCTGGCCCGGATAGACGACCCTCTGGCCGAGATAGAAAGGCTCAAAGAAGAGATAGAGAAGGCGAACGAGAGGGAGCGGGAGTTCGAGAGGACCCGCAGGGCCATGCTCTATCTCCTTGAGGACAATAACGAGTACGCCGAAGGCCTCCTGAAATCGAAAAAGGAATGGGAGACCACCTTCGACAGTATCCTGGAGCCGATCCTCATCCATGACGAGGATATGAGGATATTGAAGTGCAACAGGGCCTATAAGCTCCTGGCAGGCATGCCTTTCAAGGAGATAATCGGGAAGAGGTATTTCGAGGTCTTCCCCAGGATGGAAGGGCCGTTTGCCACCTGCAAGGGGATAATGAATGACAATGGACCGCATCTGGGCGAAGAGGAGATCTCGGTACTTGAGATCGACAGGATATACAGGATCAGGTTCTATCCCATAAGCGGACTTCAGACGACATCCGTGCACGTGCTTGAGGATATTACCGAAGAGAAGAGGGCCGCCGGCAAGGAGAGTATCCTGTACGAGTTCTCCAGGGAGATGACAGACCTGGACCTTGACTTCAGGCTGGAGAAGATATGCGAGACCGCCGTAGCCCTGGGCCACAGGATGGCGTGGATAGGGCTGCTGGACCATGAGACCAGGGAGATAGCCCCGAAGGCGCACGCCGGCCTTGAAGACGGCTATCTCGCGGCCATAAGGGTGACATTTGACGACTCGCCTTCGGCGAACGGCCCTTCAGGCAGGGCTGTAAAGTCCGGCAGGCCGGAGGTGCAGAACAATATAGAGGCCGACGAGGGGTTCGCCCCATGGAGGCAGGAGGCCTTGCGGCGCGGCTACAGGTCTGCCGCGGCCTTCCCTATAATCGAAAGCGGCAGGCCGATAGCCATATTGAGCGTCTATAGCTCTAAAGACGAGTTCCCTGAACGGGAGGTCCAGTTCCTCCAGACCTTCGCCAACCAGACCGCCGTCTATATAAGGAACGCCAAGCTCTTCAAGGACCTTAAGGAGACGTCCCGCAGGATGGAAGAGGAGATGGTGCTCTCAAAGCATCTCCTCATGATATCCTTTGCCACGGCTCACACGACAGATATCGAGAAGTTGATGGAGCACGTGGTGGACTGTCTCGGCAGGATAATGGAGACCGATTACTGCCTTGCGTACCTTTGGGACAGAAAGCGCGAGTCTTTCCAGCCGTCAGCGCAAACAGGGCTCGGCGCCGATGTTTCTCCGGTTTTCAGCATAAGCTCGCTTGAACCCGATACCCAGGTCCTTCAAAAGGCCCTTGCGGACAAAGGCCCGGTTGTAGAGATATTCGATGGGGATGTTCCCGCGCCTTTCGATTGGATACCGGGTCTTGGCACCCTCGTACTGATCCCGCTCATCAGGAAGGAAGAATGGCTTGGGGTGCTCCTCTGCCTTTATTCCGGAGACCGCCCGAGGTATGCCCCCGGGCTTACCGACAGGGACAGGGAGGTCCTCGGAGGCATCTCCTACCAGGTCTCAACGGCCCTCGACGAGGCGAAGCTCTACCGGGAATCGATAGACAAGGCCCTGGACCTGTCCCGGAAGGCAGAGACGATAAGGGTGATGAACGAGATAGACAAATCCATACTCTCGACCCTCAAGCCCAAAGAGATACTTGAAATAGCCGCGAGGATGGTATCAAAGATAGTATCCTGCGACAGGGCGACGGTAGCCCTCATAGACCGGGAAAGGGGCGGGTTCGTCTACGAGGCCGGCTTCGGCATCCAGCTCCAGAAGGGCAGTTTCGTGCCTTTTAAGGACACCACCTCGACAGAGGTAGTGAGGACCGGGAGGCCGCAGTTCGTCTCCGATACGGCCGAATCGGCGCGCCTTCCCCTTGAAGAGGGTTTTTTCGCGGAGGGCTTCCTTTCGCACCTGAGGGTGCCGCTCTCGGTAAGGATGGAGATCGTCGGCGTGCTGAGCGTCGGCGCCAGGAGAAAGGCGGCCTTCACCTCGGAGGACCTCTCCGTTATCGAAAAACTTGCCTCCCAGATAGGCGTCGCGCTCGAGAACTCGAGGCTTTTAACCGACCTGAGCGAGCTTTTCATCGGCATCGTGAGAACACTTTCGGAGGCTATAGACGCGAAGAGCCCGTGGACAAAGGGCCATTCAGACAGGGTCACGAAGTACGCCCTCGACATAGGCCGCCAGATGGGCTTTACGGAGCAGGACCTTCATGCCCTGGAGCTTGCCGGGCGCCTCCACGATATCGGGAAGCTCGGGACCTATGAGGCGATCCTCGACAAGCCCGGGAAGCTTACCGACGACGAGATCGAGATAATAAGAAGGCACCCGCAGAAGGGCGCCGACATACTCGCCCCGATAAGGCAGATGCAGGATATAGTGCCGGCTATAAAGCACCATCACGAGTTCTACGACGGAAACGGTTATCCTGAGGGCCTTAAGGGTACCCAGATACCCCTTATGGCGCGGATACTTGCCGTGGCCGACACGGTCGACGCCATGAGCGCCGACAGGCCTTACAGGAAGGGGAAGAGCATGGAGGTAATAATAGCCGAGCTCAAGAGGTGCTCAGGCACCCAGTTCGACCCGGACATGGTGCGCGCCTTCCTTAAAACACCTTTCGCAAGCGGGGGGTAGCCGATATTGCAGATCGGCCTTTTTCAGCAGCCTGTTAGTCTATGTGGGTATAGCCCAGCCCTATGCCGATCCCTATAGAGGGCTCCCTGCCGTAGCCGCCGGGCTCCCATAGATGATACTCCCGTGGCCTTATGACCGGATAGGTGTAGCTCCCCTTTCCGAGCTTCATCTTCTCTGTCCTGACTACCTCTCCCGCTACCGTCAATCCCTTTCCGACTGAATAGATAGCCGGGTCCAGGAAGCCTTCGATTTCGACCAGGAACCTTCCGGCTGATTCTTCCCGTACTACGGGCTTGAGCTGCGAGTTGAGCCCTTCCTGCAGGACTTCGATGATGGTCTTGTTCTCCTCGTTCTCGACATTCAGGATGCTGCCTCCGAAGACGACCTGTTTGCCCACATAAGAGGCGGGCGAGCGCGCTATCTCCTTGAAGGCGAGAGTCCTGTCAATGCCGCTTAACGTCTCCTTCGAGATGACCGGGGCGCATCCGGTTAAAATTATGGCGGTCAAGAGAAGCACTAAGAGCTGTCCCACGATTTCCGTCCTTTCATTTGAGCAACGGCGAAGATGCCGCTATAATCTGAAAATAGCATGGTAATGAGAACTGTCAACCGGTAGGAGGCTCTTTTGAAAAAGCCCCTGAAGTACGTGATACACAGGCACCAGGCAAGGCACCTGCACTATGACCTTAGGCTTGAGCGGGAAGGGGTCTTGAAGAGCTGGGCCGTGCCGAAGGGCATGCCGGAGGCCCCCGGCATAAAGAGGCTCGCGGTGGAGGTCGAGGACCATCCCCTTGGTTACTTTGATTTCGAAGGCGTTATACCGGAAGGGCAGTACGGGGCCGGCAAGGTCGAGGTCTGGGACAGCGGGACCTACGTTGCAGAGGCCTGGGATAAGGGCAGGATCGAGGTCGAAATCCTGGGCAAGAGGCTCTCCGGCAGGTACGCCCTGATACTTTTCAAGGAAAGGAGCTGGCTTGTAATGAAGCTCAAGGGGCGCGCGAAGAGGTAAGTGGAACGAGAGGTTATGCGCGGGCCGAAGATGGGGTACCCCTCTTTCATAAAGAGGGGGCAGGGGAGATTATCTTTGAAAAATTTACAATCCCCCTATTTATAATCCCCCTTCATCCCCCTTTAGAAAAGGGGGAAATTTCAGGAACTCAAGGGCTGCTACGGCGGCCCTTACCGCGCTATCCTCGCCAATCCTCAATGCCTCCGGCGTTATCTTTCCGGTGCTCCCCTTGTTTACCACCCCCGTTATGCAGCCGCCCCTCAAGCCCATCGCCGATGTCATGGTAAGGATGGTCGATGATTCCATCTCGTAGTTGAGGACGTGAAGCGCCCGCCATTCGGCCGTTGCCCCCCGGAACCTCCTCAACTTGTACTTCATGAACGCGTCGGTCCTCTCCTCGCCGGGGTAGAAGGTGTCTGACGACGCCGTTATCCCCAGGTGGAACCTGACGCCCGCTTTCCTTGCCCCGCTTATAAGGGAGGCCACTACTGAGAAGTCGGCTACAGCCGGGAACTCTATCGGGGCGTAGTGTGTCGAGGCGCCGTCAAGCCTCACGGAGCCGGTCGTGATGACGCAGTCGCCGTTTTTGACGCCGTTTTGTATCGCGCCTGTCGTCCCGACCCTCAGGAAGGTGGTCACCCCGAGCTGCGCCAGCTCGTCTACCGCTATGGAGGCCGATGGGCCACCTATGCCGGTGGAGGCAACAAGCACCTTTTGTCCCATGGCCTCGGTTAAGCAGGTCGTGAACTCCCTTTTTGACGCGATCATGGCGAAGCGCGCGCCATAGGCCTTTGATATCGCCCCGGCTATAACGGCGGACCTTTTCGGGTCGCCGGGCAGGAGGGCTATCTTCGCGCCCTTTATGGCTTTTTTGTCCAAGTCAAGGTGATAGACCCTCGCCATGCGGCTATGACCCCTTCTTGAGGAATATCTTTATGGTCTTCTCCTCTTCCATTACGCCGAGGACGGTGTTGCCTGTAGACTGGGCCCAGACAGGGAGGTCTTTTTTCGAGACCGGGTCGTCTGTGAGCACCACGAGCACCTGTCCCGTGGCCATCCCCTCGAGCGTAAGGGCCGTCTTGACCGACGGCATGGGGCAGCTCAAGCCCCTTGCGTCCAGTGTTTTGTCTACCAAAAGATCTTTCATACGCCCTCTTTATATGAAAAGGTTGATATCGCTCTCTTTTGCCATCGCTATATAGCTGACCGCGCCTATGACATCCTGGCACTCGCCTATGAAGTCCTCTTTCCTCAAGCCCATCACCGTCATGCTCATCTCGCATGGATAGAAACTTACCCCAAGGGCGGCGGCGGTCTTTATGAACTCGTCGAGGCCGGGCACCCTTTTCATGGACATCATCGTCTTGAGCATCACCGGGCCCATGCCCATCATATTGAGCTTCGAGATGGCGAGCCTCCTCGCGTGGCCGTAGTTCATGATATTCAGCATCTTCTGCATCCAGTTCTGCCCTTTTATGAGCCCGCCTTTCTTTTTTATGGCGTTAAGCCCCCAGAAGGTGAAGAAGATGTTCACCGGCATGCCCATGGAAGCGGCGGCGGTGGCTATGACAAACGCGGCTATGGCCTTGTCCAGGTCGCCGCTGAAAAGTACTATCGTAACACCTTTTTTGGTGTCATTCGGCATATTGACCCCCTTGAATCGCTATCATTATCAATAATAGCCCATACTCTGCACTCTGTTCAAGGGCTTTTGGCCCTGCCTTCCGCCAGCCCCTTTAAACATGGGGTTGTAAAAAAAACGGCTACATGATATAAAACAATATTGACTCAGCTTCAGGATACTCAATAAAGCGCGGTATATGCAGCCATGAACGTTCTTCCTGGGATCCTCCACAGCGAAACCTTCACACACAAAGCGGTCATCCCGCATGACGGCCTTACGCGCCTGCTTGAAAAGGTCTATGCCGCGAAGGGCTGGGATTTTCGCGACTATAAAAGGTCGACCCTCTCCAGGAGGCTCTCGAAGCTCCTGCATTCCAGCAGGGTCTCTTCATGCAAGGAATACTCCCGGATACTTGACCATGACCCGTCCGAGTATAACAGGCTCTTCTCGGCCTTTACCATAAAGGTGAGCGAGTTCTTCAGGGAGCCCGAGGTCTTTGACGTCATAGAAAAGGTGTTAAGGGACGAGTTCTCCGGTGCCCCGGCCAAGGCATGGTGCTGCGGCTGCGCTTACGGGGAGGAGGCCTATTCGCTCGGGATACTCTTCTCTGAGCAGATGAGCCGGAAGGTCCTTTCAGAGTCCCGTATCTTCGCTACCGATATCGACTGCGAAGCCCTGGAGCAGGCCCGCAGGGCCGTCTACAGGGAGGAAGCCGTCCAGAACGTGCCGCGCGGGCTGAGGGAGAAGTACCTCATGCCTTCCGATGGGCTCCACAGGGTCGGCGCTGGTCTGCGCGGCACGGTGAGGTTCGGCACGCTCGATATCGTGCAGAACCACTCCATAAGGGGCGTAAACATACTCCTTTGCAGGAACCTCTTCATCTACTTCAACAAGGCCCTGCAGGAGAAGGTCTTCCAGAAGCTCGATTACGCGCTGAAGGAAGGCGGTATATTGGTGATGGGAAAGGCCGAGGTGCTGCCCGGACCATACGCGGACAGGTACACCCCGGTAGTTCGCGGCCTTAATGTCTACAGGAAGAACAGATGATCCCTGTCTTAAGACATTTCGCGAGGAAGCCGGTCGGCTTCAAGCTCACGGTGGTATTCCTCTCCGTAGTGCTCGCCCCCATGCTTCTGCTGGCCTTCATCTCCTACAGGGTCGTCGATTCCAGGCTCATCGAGCACGCCAGGGACCAGCTTTCAACCGGCATGAAGGCCGCGTGGACGGAGTATTACATCCGTGGCGAGCAGATGCGCTACGGCATGCTCCAGGCCGCCTCAATGAACGAGATAAAGCGCGCGGTGGCAGGGAAGAACGTGCCGTACTTGAAGGGCATAATGTCCGCCTGGAAGCAGATGAGGCCGTACGTCGACATCTGGGCGGTGACCGATTCCGACGGCAGGGTGATAGCGAGGGTCAATAGCGCCAATCACGGCGACAGGCTTCAGCTCGGCGGCATGGTCAAGGAGGCGCTCGAGACCAGGGAGCCTCAGACGGCGACCGAGCGCCTCGATGAGGCCATGATCAGGCTAGAGGGCGATGATCTCGCTGAAAAGGCGCTTCGTCCGGCAAAGGACAGGGGCGTTGCGCAAGCCGGGGGCGCTCCCGCGGCGCTGGCCCTTACGGTCGTAACCCCGGTCCTCGACGATAAAGGCGCCGTTGCCGGCTTCATAGTGACCGCTGACGTGCTCGACGGGGATAGCTTCGTGCCGGATATGCTCTCTTACAAGATGCCTGGTTTTTTTACCACCATATCCGCTGACGGCGTAAGGGTCTCCACCAATATCACGGACGCGGGCGGCAAGGGCGCGGGCGGCACCCGCCTTGACGGCGATACGCTCTCGCAGCTGGCCGCAGGAAAGTCCGTTTTCATGGAATGGGCCCTCCCGGGGCTCAACCTTATCTCCATCTTCGAGCCTATAAAGGACTTCAGGGGCAACGTCATCGGGGCGCTCGACGTAGGGATATCGAAGGAGCGGATGTGGGCGGTACAGAGGGAGAACCAGCAGGTCATAGCGGTAGTGACGCTCATCGCGCTAAGCCTTTCTCTTGTCGCCGCTTTAGTGTCTACTTACAGGATAACCAAACCGCTTAAGGACCTGAAGGAGAAGCTTTCGGCTTACGGCGGCGGCGACCTGGGCGTGAGGGTCAACCTGGAGGAGGGCGAGGCCGGAGACGAGATAACGGTGCTCGCGAAGTCGTTTAACAGGATGGCCGACGAGGTAAACCGGAGGGAATCTGAAAAGGCCAGCTACCTCGTCGAGATAGAGAGCAAGAATAGCGAGCTGGCCGAACTGAACGAACAGCTGAGGATAGCCAATGAAGAACTCGAGGTAGCCTATGAGGAGACCCAGAGCCAGACAGAGGAGCTGCACGCCATAAACGAGGAGCTCAAGCTCCTGAACGAGGACCTGGACAGGAAGAACTCCGAGCTGCAAAACGCCAACAGGATAATAGTCAAGGAGGAAGAGGAGCTAAAGAACGCGAGGAACAAGCTGAGGCTCATATACGACAGCATCCGTGACTTCATACTCCTGGTGGGCTATGACTACAAGATAATCGAGGCGAACAGGTCTTTCCTCGAATCAGCAGGGCTTTCACAGGCCTCAGCCGCGGGCAGGAACATTTACGCGGCCTTCGGGCTCGAGCCCCCGGCAAGGAGCTGCCCGGTGAGGAGGTCGATAGACACCGCCGAGCCCTCGGAGACTGAGTTCACCACCCCGGACGGCAAGGTTCTGCTCTGGCAGTCCTACCCTATTCTCGACGGGGTCGCCCAGCCGATGAACGCTGTCGTCTACGTCCAGGACGTGACGGAGAAGAAGCTCCTTACGCAGAAGCTCATCCAGACCGACAAGCTATCCTCCCTCGGGGAGCTTGTCTCAGGTGTCGCGCACGAGCTCAATAACCCCCTTACCGGGATAATGTGCTTCTCCGAGCTTCTCATGGAAGACAAGCTCGGCGAGAGCGCCAGCTCGAAACTCAGGAAGATCAACGACGCCTCGCACCGGTGCAAGAAGATAATAGAGAACCTTCTTACGTTCGCGAGGTGGAAAAGGCCGGAGAAGGCCTACGGCGACGTGAACCGGATAATAAGGGACAGCATAGATTTCAGGGGCTACCAACTGAAGCTCGACAACATCCATGTGGAGCTTGACCTTGAGGAGAACGCTCCATGGACCATGGTCGACGCCAACCAGGTGCAGCAGGTATTCCTGAACATCATCAACAACGCGAGCGACGCCATAAAAGAGAGCGGGGCGCCCGGTAAGATAAAGATATCGAGCAGGCACGCCTCCGGCAAGTTGGTCATAAGCTTCGAGGACACAGGCAAGGGCATCTCCGAAGAGATAGCGACGAGGATATTCGACCCCTTCTTCACTACCAAGGCGGTGGGAAAGGGCACCGGGCTTGGCCTTTCGATATCCTACGGGATAATCCATGAGCACGGCGGCAATATCTACGCGTCGAGCAGGCTTAGAGGCGGCACCACGTTCATCGTGGAGCTGCCGGTAGTCGAGGACTCCTCATGCACAGGCGATACCGAGGCGCCCGCGCCCTCTGTCAGGATGAGGGCCGACGGAAAAAGGGCGCTTGTCCTTGACGACGAGGCCATACTGCTGGACCTGCTGAACGAGTCCCTTACCGGCTTCGGCTTCATCGTGGACAGGTGTTCTTCAGCCGAGGAGGCCCTTAAAAAAGCGGCCAGCCTCGACTATGACATCATAATCAGCGACATAAAGATGCCGGGGCTCGGCGGCAGGGGTTTCTACAATGAGATGCAGTCGGTAAAGCCCGAGGCGTTGAAAAAGATGGTGTTCATCTCCGGGGACAGCATGAACAGGGAGACGCAGGCATTCCTTTCAGAGGTGGGGACTCATTCCCTCAGGAAGCCTTTTACCATCGACGAGCTTAATGATGTCATCTTCAAGGTAGTGAGTTAGGCAGGCCTGAAAAGCCGGGTTTTAATCGGCGCGAAAGCCCTTCCCGTAAGACACTGGAAGGGCTTCACTTTGCCGTATTTACTTTTCAGCCCTGATTCTGTATAACGTATACTTCTGTGCTTCGGCTGCTTAAGCTTTTTTCAAGTCCAGCGAGTGTTTTGAAGAGAAGCATCAGGAAGGGAACGAGTCGATGACAGCCAGGTCCGCCAAGACGCCTCTGCCCATCCTCCTTGTGGACGATGAGCCTCAGATACTCAAGAGCTACAGCATAATGCTCCGGAGCGCCGGGGTGAAGCAGGTCATCGCCCTCAACGACGCAAGGGAGGTGCTGCCGCTTCTCGCGGAGCAGGAGGTCGCCGCAGTGGTCCTCGACCTCTCCATGCCGCATGTCTCGGGGGAGAAGCTCCTCGCCGATATCGCCGACAGCCACCCCATGGTGCCCGTTATCATAATGACGGCCGTGAACGAGATAGAGAAGGCTGTGGATTGCATGAAGGCGGGCGCCTTCGATTACCTCGTCAAGCCCGTTGAGCGCGGCAGGTTCGAGACCTGCCTTAAAAGGGCCATGGACTTCTTCGCGCTCAAGGCCGAGGTCCTCTCCCTCAAGCGCCATCTCCTTCAGGGCGAGCTCGAGCACGAGGAGGCCTTCTCATCGATCATGACCATAGACAGGAAGATGAGGGCCGTCTTCCAGTACGTCGAGGTCATAGCGGCCACACTTCAGCCGGTCCTCATAACGGGGGAGACGGGGGCAGGCAAAGAGCTCTTTGCCAGGGCTGTCCACGACATAAGCGGAAGGAAAGGCGAGTTCGTCGCCGTGAACGTGGCCGGCCTTGATGACACCATGTTCTCGGATACGCTCTTCGGCCATAAAAAAGGGGCGTACACCGGGGCCGATGAGGCGAGGGAGGGCCTTATCGCCTCTGCCGCGGGCGGCACGCTCTTCCTTGACGAGATAGGCGACACCAAGGAATCATCCCAGGTGAAGCTCCTCCGGCTCCTCCAGGAGCAGAAGTATTACCCGCTCGGCTCGGACGTGCCGAAAAAGAGCGACGTCAGGATAGTGGTCGCAACCAACAAGGACCTGCAGAGGCTCATAGCCGAGGGTGGCTTCAGAAAGGACCTTTACTACAGGCTCCGCGCTCACCAGATATCCATCCCGCCGCTTAGAGACCGGCTTGACGACATCCCGGTCCTGCTCAATCACTTCCTCGCTGAAGCGGCCGCCTCGATGAAAAAGAAGAAGCCGACCCCTCCGCCGGAGCTTATCACCCTGATGTCTACTTACGGCTTCCCAGGCAATGTAAGGGAGCTTCAGGCCATGGTCTACGACGCCGTCGCAAGGCATAAAGGCGGGGTCCTCTCAACGGAAAGCTTCAAGGATATCATCGGGCAGGAGAGGACGTCGGCTGCCGCGCCCATGGCCGGGGACCAGTCCTCCCCGTTCCTTGCCGGAGAGCGCATCCCGACCCTCAAAGAATCGGAGAACGCCCTCATAGAGAAGGCCCTCAAGCTTGCCAACGGCAACCAGGGCATCGCGGCAAGCCTCCTTGGCATAACGCGCCAGGCGCTCAATAAAAGGCTTAAGAGGAAAGACGCCCGCTAAGTTGTCAGGCAACTGATTTTTTAGAGGCACCCGGCAGAAAGTATGGAAGTTCCCCTCCCTTTTTGATTATCCGCTAAAACCCCTGAGACATTTTTTGCACCTGCGATTTTTGTTGCACCTCCAGTAACCCCTTGCAGGCAAAGCTTTTAAGCGCCATCCGCTAAAAAGGTTTGAACAACCGTCGCACCTCGCTCAACCTGGTGAGTTCTGTTTTTTTCGATTTTCCCTCAAAAGCCGTCACCTCTTCCCATGGCATGCTTCCTGCAATTGTTATCATTCAATTGTTGCAACGGCCAGGCGAAGCAGTGTAAAGCCCTGCACGGATTTTCCTTACGGATACCTGCGAAGGCAAGACCTTCCCTCAAGAGCCGTTTTAAAAATCTGTCGCTCAATCTGAAGTTCATCCGTTGACAAATTCGAATCCGATGCGCATTGAAAATTATATAAACCAGCAAAGGGAAATGGACATGCTCAACTCGTCGAGGAAGATCCTCGTCGTCGACGATGACGACAGCGTACGGGACCTGTGCACGGAGGTCTTGAGCGTCGCAGGTTACCAGGTAGATACGGCCAGCCAGGGTGTTGAGGGCCTTGAGAGGCTCCGGCGCGGCAGCTACGACCTCGTCATCTCCGACGTCAACATGCCGGAGCTTGGCGGCGTGGAATTTTACGAAAACGCCGTGGAGGCCTGCCCGGGCCTTAAAGAGAGGTTTCTTTTCATGACAGGGTGCCTTACGGGCAAGCTGGGAGAGACCATCACGGAGCACAAATTGAGCTGCCTGCAAAAGCCATTCAGGATAACCGACCTCATCGGCACCGTCGAGGGTCTCATGTCCAGGCCCATGGATGGCATGACCGGGCTCTCAGGGGCCAAGGGCCAAAGGAAGGCCCGGCACTGAGAAAGACCGAATGATACGGGCAAGGGCTTTTTTAAATCGAGACAGACAACACGCCTCAGGGCGGAGCACAGGAGGAGCAAAATGTTCAAGAAGAGCAAGAAGAAGTTCGTCGGTTTCGGTGAGGCCGAATCAAAGACTTTCGTTCCGATGAAAAAGATCTCCAACGGAGGCCATGCCCATGACCCGCTCAAATGGCCGATGCCTTTTCGCAAGAACGACTCCAAAAGCGTTGCCCCTGCCGGCCGCGCGGGGATGACCGATACCGTGATAGACGTTGAAGCGGCTTCGAAGACCGGGGCGAGGAGGCGCGGCAGGAAGGAGGACCGGGAAAGAGAGAACACGGCGACCGATTCCGTCAAGGTCTATTTCAGCGGGATAAAGAGGTTTACGCTCCTTACATCCGACGAGGAGAAGACACTGGCAAGGAGGATAGCCAAGGGCGACAACGAAGCCCGCAGGATGATGATAGAGGCCAATTTGCGCCTCGTCGTGAATATCGCCAAAAGGTACCTCAACAGGGGCCTTCCCCTTCAAGACCTCATAGAGGAAGGCAACATAGGCCTCATAAAGTCGGTCGAGCGTTTCAAGGCCACCAAGGGCTGCAAGTTCTCCACCTACTCCACCTACTGGATAAAGCAGGCTATAGAAAGGGCCATAGCCAACCAGTCCTCGATAGTGCGCCTCCCGATACACGTTACAGCCGACATCTCGAAGCTTACCAGGGCGAACAGGGAGCTTACGAGGACCCTTAAAAGGGAGCCCAGCCTGACGGAGCTTTCCGACATGACCGGCCTTTCAGGAAAGTACGTGAAAAAGCTCAATACCATAAGCAAGAAGAGCTACTCGCTTGAGGCGAGCTTTCCGGACGACACCGACCAGTCTCTCCTGGACAGGCTCGAGGACGACCGCTTCCCGGCCCCCATGGATATCATAGACGAATCGAGGAGGAGCGAGAGGATAACAGACTGGCTGGGGATGCTCGATGAGAACGAGAGGACGATACTGAAGCTCAGGTTCGGCCTCGACAAGGATGAGCCGCAGACCCTTGAGTCCATAGGGAAGTCCTTCGGGGTCACAAGGGAGCGCGTAAGGCAGATCGAGGTAAAGGCCCTTGACAAGCTCAAGAAGATAATACGCCAGTCGGATATCCTTTCCTTTGACGCGATATGACGGATTCCTTCCGGCAAGGTAAAGGGGAAAAAGCGGCAATTGGCGGTTTTCAGCCCGTTGCCGGCATAAAGAGGATTAAATGATCAAGGTACTGCTCGCTTTCAGTAATCTCCTTTTCGCCGAGGGCATCAGGAAGCTCCTGGAGGGGGCCGAGGATATAAAGTCGATCGAGGTCTTAAGGCCCGGCGAAGACCCTGCCGGGGCGATAGAGGCGCTAAGGCCGGACTGCGTCCTGGTCGATTTCACCACGCTCTTCAACGTCTTCGGCGAGCCAGCTTCCATAGGGCATAAGTTCATCCTCATCGATTCGAGCTGCGGAGAGGAGAACATAATATCCGCCGTCCTTACAAAAGGGCTCAAAGGGGTGCTCGTGGCCAATTCCACCCCCTTGCTCCTGAAGAAGGCCGTAAGGGCGGTTGCTGGCGGTGAGGTCTGGCTCGACAAGATAGACGTCAAAAACCTGCTCGCCGGGCTGCATGCCCTGAAAAAGTCGACGAGGCCGGCCCTTTCGGAAAGGGAGTGGGATGTGGTGCGCCTTGTAGGGCAGGGCTACAGGAATAAGGAGATAGCCGGAAAACTGTGCATAAGCGAGCCTACGGTAAAGACCCATCTGCAGCGCATCTTCCATAAGCTCGATATCCAGAACAGGCCCCAGCTCATAACCTACGCCATAAGAAACCAGAACGACAGCCAGGCTATGATTACCGAGTAGCACGCCCACCCTTGCGGTTCTCTTGTTTGACAGAACCCCAGCCCTAATATAAAATCTTTTAGAGCCATGTCGTCATTTGTCCCTTCCTCCGGGAGCCGGACAAAGGAGGCATTTTGAGCAATGAGGCCGTAACTACCGTAATAATCGAGATCCCGAAGGGGTGCCGGAACAAGTACGAGTACGACCCCCTGAAGCAGGTCTTCAGGTTCGACCGCATGCTCTTCTCGTCGGTCCACTACCCGAGCGATTACGGCTTCATACCAGATACCCTTGGAAGGGACGGGGACGCGCTCGACGCCCTTGTGCTCTTGTGGGAGCCAACCTTCCCGGGCTGCCATATAGATACCAGGGCGGTGGGCCTTTTCAAGATGTGGGATGAAAAGGGGCCCGACGAGAAGATACTCTGCGTGCCCTTGAAGGACCCGCTCTGGAATTATATAAAGGAATTGAATGACGTGCCGCCGCACCTGTTGCGGGAGATAGGGCATTTTTTCAGGATATACAAGGACCTGGAGAAGAAAAAAACAGGCATCGAGGGTTGGGCGGGGCGCGAGGCGGCCTTGAAGATAATCGAAGAGGCGAGGGGCAGGTTCCGCGATAGCCAGAAGTGACAGGCCGAGGTAGAAAGCCATAAAAGGCTTTCTACCTGTCAAGGCCAAGGCTTTTCAAGTATACGTTTTTAAATAAAACCAGGCAAGGCCTTGCCACCCGGCTTTTCCTCCGAGAGAGTATGAAAAGGTCTTTCCCCCTCGCCTACAAGGTCATCTTAGCCTTTGCCATAGTGCTCCTTCCTATCCTCGTCACCTTTATACTGACCCTTGGCAGTATCAGCAAAAATATCGAGAGGCTCATGCTCGAGGAGCTCCGCGGGCTGGCAGAAGCCCGGGCCGAGGACGTACAGCTCTTCTTGGAGATGACAAAGAACAGGGTGCTGGATTTCTCAAGCGACGGCTTAATAAGGGAAAGCCTGGAGCGGGACATAGAGGCCGGGATAAAGGAGGATGCCGGGCTCAGCCGGTACCTGCTCGAATCCAAGCTCCCGCTCGCCAAGGGCTTCTACAGGTTAACGATCCTGGGTACGGACGGCCTGGCGGCAGCCTCCACCAACCGCGCACGGGTAGGCGCCGATGAATCGGCAGAGGAGTTCTTCAGGAAAGGCCTTGAGGGTCTGTCGATATCGATGCGCTCCAAGGGCTTTGAGAATAAACCTGAGATAGCTATATCCGCCCCAATCTACGGCTTGAACAACGGCAGGGTAACCGGGGTGATGGTGGGCTTTGTGCCTATCGAGAAGCTGGATATTTTCAGGGTCCCCTTAATGATCGAACCCGATGTCATCCACGTAGCGGCCCCCAGGTACAGGACCATGGACATATACCTGGTAGGAAGCGACAAGCTGATGCTGACCCCTTCCTGGCTTTTGCCGGACACGGTAATGGCCCAGTCCGTAGATACGAGCGCGGTGAGGGCGTGCTTCAGCGAAAACAGGGACTTTACCGGCTTCTACAAGGACTACAGGGAGGTGATGGTCGCCGGAGCGTCGATCTGCATGCCAACGCTTGGATGGGTCCTCATTACAGAGTTGGACAGGGCCGAGGTCCTCGCGCCTGTAAGGCGGATACAGGTGAACGCGCTGCTGACACTCATTGTCACGGTCGCCCTTATCTCCGCCCTGGTCGTATATTTTTTCAGGCTTGTCCTGATGCAGCTCAAAGGGTTTGCCTCCGCCTCCGCAGAATTGGCCTCAGGCAATTATAGCGTCCGGGTGCCGGTTAGGACGAGCGACGAGATAGGCCTCCTTGCGGAGTCGTTCAACAGGATGGCAGGGGAGATAAAGCAGAGGACCGAGGCGCTTGCCGCCAGCGAGGAGAGCTTCAGGGGCATAATGGACAACACCACAAGCGTTGTCTATCTAAAGGACCTCGAGGGCAGGTATGTCCTTATAAACAGGAGATACGAGGAGCTCTTCCATATAAGCAGGGAGGAGTTAGCCGGGAGGACCGATTACGATATCTTCCCGAAGGAAACGGCCGACAGGTTCAGGGCCAATGATCTGGCGGCCCTTGCCTCCGAACGGCCACTTGAGTTCGAGGAGATCGTCCCGCAAGAGGACGGGATGCATGCCTATTTCTCCGTAAAGTACAGGCTAAAGGGGCCTGACGGCAAGCCCTTTGCGGTCGCCGGGATATCGACGGACATAACCGAGAGGAAGAGGGCGGAGGATCAGGTGAGAAGGCTCAATCTGGACCTCGAGCGGAAGGTCTCGGAAAGGACCGCGGAGCTGGAGGCGGCCAACAGGGAGATGGAGGCCTTCAGCTACAGCGTCGCGCATGACCTCAAATCGCCTCTCAGGACCATAGGCGGCTTCTCAAGGATACTCGCGAAGGACTATGCAGGAAGCCTTGACAGTACGGGACTGGATTATTTGGGCCGGCTCCAGTCGGCGAGCGCGCGCATGGGAGAACTGATAGACTCTCTTTTGAGGCTCTCGCAGGTGATGAGGGCAGAGATGACGCTTGAAAGGGTCTACTTGAGCGGCATGGCGAGAACGATCGCCGAGGAGCTTAGGAGAGCGAGCCCGGAGCGCGTATCCGAGTTCATCATCCATGATAACCTCGCTGCCGTTGGCGACCAGCCCCTGTTGAGGATAGCGATGGAGAACCTCATGGGAAACGCATGGAAGTTTACCGGCAAAAAGGGGGCCGCCCGGATCGAGTTCGGATCATCAGGGGAGGAGGGCGGCAGGACCGTCTTCTTCGTCAGGGACAACGGCGCCGGCTTTGAGATGAAGCACGCCGAGAAGCTCTTCATCCCGTTCCAGAGGCTCCACGGCGAGGACGAGTTCCCCGGCACCGGCATAGGCCTGGCGACCGTTCAGAGGATAATACAGCGCCACGGCGGGAGAATTTGGGCTGAAGGAGAAAAGGAGAGCGGAGCGACTTTTTATTTTACTCTTTAATGAGTTGTGAGTACAATATAGCGCGCTCCATCATGAAATGTTTATAGGAAAAACAGCTTTGAACAGCGGCAACAGACCACTGACCCATTTAAAGGCACTTATAGCCGAGGACTCGGAAGACGACCTCATACTTATCATGCGCGAGCTGAGGCGCGGCGGCTACGAGATGTCGTTTATCCGGGTAGATAACGAAAAAGACCTTGCCGAGGCCCTCAAAAAGGGGCCGTGGGACTTTGTCATCTCCGATTACGCGATGCCGAAGCTCAACGGCCTCGATGTGGTGAAGGCGGTAAGGGAGTCCGGCCTTGAAGCGCCGGTCATCATCGTATCGGGCCTCATGGGAGAGGACTTCGCCGTGACAGCGATGAAGGCCGGCGCCGACGACTATGTCCTCAAGGACCGGATGTTCAGGCTCGTCCCGGCCATAGAGCGCGAGTTCCGGGATTACGGGATCAGGCGGGAGCACAAAAAGGCGCGGGAAGAGGTCTTTCTCCTTAACCGCCTTCTGAAGACCATAATAGAGGTCGATAAGATGCTGGTGAGGGAGACCGACAGGTCACGCATCTTAAGTGAGACCAGCCGCATCCTCGTGGAAAGGGCCGGCTTCATGATGGCATGGATAGGGGAGGCCGACCTCTCAACCGGCGAGATAATCCCTGTCGCCCAGGCGGGTGGCGGTTTTGAGGGCCTTGGGCCGATCCCCTTCAAGCGCGAGGGCGCGCAACCCTGCCATCTGGACCCGGTAGGGGAGACCCTCCTTTCAGGCGGCCACGTCATCTGCTTTGACATGGGAAATGAAGATTGCTTGAGCCTTTGCAGGAATGAGGCCGGAGCGCGCGGCTACGGCTCTTGCGCCTCGTTCGGCCTCAAGGCCGGAGGAAAGCTCTTCGGGAACATCGCCGTCTATTCCTCGGACACTGACATCTTCACCGAAAAGATGATAGACCTCATGGACAGCCTCGCGGCCGACATAGGGTTCGCGATCCAATCGCTCGATGAGATAGCCGAGCGCAAGAAGGCGGTCCTGGCCCTTAAGGAGAGCGAGGAAAGGCTCAGGACTATCTTCGAGTCGGCTATGGACGGCATGTTCGTCATCGACACCGAGGGGCGCTATGTGGACGTGAACCTGGCCGGGTGCCGGATGGTCGGGTACACAAGGGACGAGATACTTTCTTCCGACATAACCCTGCTATTGCCCGTGAGCACGGAAGATATAGAAAAATACAGGGCGTTATGGGCTACAGGGGGCTTATTGCCCGGAGCCCCTTTGAGGAAGAAGGACGGCTCTACCGTATGGGTGGACCTGGCCATCACGCCCTTCAAGGTCGGGGACAGGGAGCTCGTGCTCGGCGTCAAGCGCGATATAACCGGCAGAAAGAAGGCAGAAGAGGCGATCCGCGAAAGCGAAGAGAGGTTCAGGCAGATATTCGAACAGAACGAGGACGCGCAGGTGCTGTTCGAGTACGGCGGGTGCAGGGTCCTCGACGCCAACCCGGCCGCCGTAGCCCTCTTCTGGTACTCGAGGGATGAGCTTGCCGCCTTCGAATGCCCGTCTTTCCTGGCCGGCGAAGACGTCTGCGAACCCCTCAGGAAGCTTACGGGGGCAGGGGTAGGGTTCAGCATAGAGAAGGTCCGTGGGATGAGGAAAGACGGGGCCAGGGTCACCGTTGCGCTACGCGGCCAGACGTTAAAGCTAAGAGGCGGCAGGGTGGTGCTCTGCACGATCAAAGACATGACCGAGATGCTCCGCATGGAGGAAGAGGCCAGAAATATGCAGGCCAAGCTCATCCACGCGAACAAGATGACTTCCATAGGCACGCTCGCCTCAGGCGTGGCGCACGAGATAAACAACCCCAATAACTTCATCCTCTTCAATTCCACCCTCCTGTCTGACGCGTGGAAGGATGCCGTAAAGATACTGGATGCGTACTACCGGGAAAACGGCGATTTCTCGATGGGCGGGCTGCCGTATTCCGAGATGGGCGAGGTCGTCCCTGAGCTTCTCTCAGGGATAACGGACGGGTCGAGAAGGATAAAGGGGATAGTGGACACCCTTAAGGACTTCTCCAGGGGCGGCGCGGGCGCTCTCGACGGTGAGATGGACGTGAACCGGGCTATAAGGTCTTCGATATCGATGCTCTCAAGCCAGATAATGAAGTTCACGGACTGCTTCGAGCTCTCCTGCGCGGAAGGCCTTCCGGCGGTCAAGGGCAGTTCACAGAAGATAGAGCAGGTCATCATCAACCTGGTCCTGAATGCGCTTCAGGCGCTTCCGGCCAGGGAAAAGGGGGTAAAGGTCTCGACGTACCTCGACGAGGCCGCCCGTCAGGTCGTAATAGAGGTGAAAGACGACGGGGCCGGCATGACCAGGGAGGTGCTCGATAGGATCACGGAGCCGTTCTTCACCACGCGGGGCGAGCGCGGAGGCACAGGCCTCGGCCTTTCGATATCCTATTCCATCATAAGGGAGCACAACGGTACCCTTGAGTTCTCATCCGCCCCCGGCAGCGGCACCACCGCCTCGATAAGGCTGCCTTTGATGCTGTCTCAGGGCTTTCAGGGATGATTTCCGTAGACAAGGGCAGGATACTCATATACAGGCTTTTCGATGTGGCCTTTGAGATAGACCTGGCGAAGATAGAGGAGAGGGCGAAGGAGGGGACCAGGAGGCTCAAGCTCTCGAAACAGCCGTATATGAAGGCCCTTGAGTTCGCAAACCCGCCTGTCGCTCTCGAGTTGCAGCCCCTCAGAAAAAGTTATTTCGGGGTAGAGGCCGCCGTAACGGTGATAGCCAAGGCCTTTGACTTCGGCGTCCTCTCGATAATGTTCGATATCCCTGTGCCCCCAGGCACCCCTGTCGGCGCCCTTGAGAGGGCGGTAAGCGGCCTCGACGGCGACGACACCATAGACTTCCACGCAAGAGAGTACGTCAACAGCCTCATGGAGACCCTTGGTCCGGCCATAGTCGGCCCTGAGATAAAAGAGGGTTTTCTTGAGGACTACATGATCATCTATGTCGAAGAGCTCGCCGGGGGGGTAAAACCCGCGGAGCTTCTCGAACAATACGACCCTTCGCGGCTGCTGCTCTATGAGTCGCGAAGCTTGAGCAGGTTTACCACCGAAGAGACACTCAAGAACAGCTTCAGCTACTACCCGGACGACCTTGTCATAGTCCACGTTGACAACGCCTTCATAATCGACCCTTCCGGGAGCTTTGACCTGCCCGACATACTGGAGTTCGCCAACGCCCAGATATTCGAGCTAAGGTATTACGACAGGGTCATAGACAAGGAGATGAACTGGATATACAAGCAGATATCCGGAAGGCGCGTGGTCTCTTTTTTGAGGCTCAGGGAGTATGAAAAGCTCGCGAGAAGGCTCGTAAGGACCGTAACGGACATAACCGAGGTGACAGAGCGGGTCAATAATTCGCTCAAGGTCACGGAAGACATCTATTACGCGAGGATATACAGGACGTTCATGACGGTGCTCCGCAGCAGGGACTGGGAGACGAGCATAAAAGAGAAGCTCCAGACCGTTATGAACACCTATAACATGGTACACGACGAGATATCGATAAGGCGTGCCTATATCATAGAGCTCGGCATACTCATCCTTATCGCCCTTGAAATGGTGCTTGCCTTTTACGTAAGGTAGGACGCTGCGCTAAAGCCTTGCCTCCTTCTCCCCTTTCGCCAGGGCGGCTTTTTTCCTGAGCCCTTCTATCTTTTCGCCCCACTCCTGTGCCTGCCTCTCCTGCCGTTCCTGGCAGCTTTTCTTTTTTTCCATCTGAGGGCGTCTTTTTGTGAAATGCTTATATATAAAGCATATATCCGCCTGATAAGAGGTCAAATAACGGGCGCGGTATTCCCGCCTCGCCTGCCCTCCCGATTGATTTCATCTGAATCTCTTATAGAATTGAAGTATGGCTGATGAAAGAAAATACCCGGATGGCGTTGACAGGGGTTCCGGCTGGAAGGTGCTCATAGCCCTCATGCTATTCGGCGTTCTCATATACTTCTGGGGAGAGGCTGTCGATACCGGAGCGCAAGTCGAGAGGCAGAGGATAACCTATACCGAGTTCAGGGGACAGCTCGACTCCGGCAACATCAGCTCCGTTACCATTAAAGGGCAGGAGGTCACAGGAGAGTTCAGGAAAACGGTGGAGGTAAAAGGGCCGGAGGGCGAAGGCAAAGCACCCGCGTCCGCTTTCCTGACCTACATGCCGCCTTTCCAGGGTGATGAAATAATAACGGAGCTTGCTAAAAATGGGATATCGATCAACGTCGAGCCGGAAGCCGGGGGGTCGGCCCTCTGGCAGTTTGTAGTGCTCCTTCTGCCATGGGTGCTTATCATAGGGATATGGGTTCTTATAATCAGGAGGGTCCAGCAGGGGCAGGGAGGCGCTCAGCCAGGCCTGTTCAACTTCGGGCTCAGCAAGGCCAAGCTCTATAGCCTGAGGAAGTCGAGCGTCACCTTCAAGGACGTCGCCGGGCTCGAGAACGCCAAGGCGGAGCTTCAGGAGACGGTCGCCTTCCTGAAGAACCCGGCAAGGTTCACCATGTTAGGGGCGAAGATCCCGAAGGGCATTTTATTGGTAGGGCCTCCGGGCACCGGGAAGACGCTGCTCGCGAGGGCCACCGCCGGGGAGGCGGGAGTGCCCTTTTTCAGCATAAGCGCCTCCGAGTTCGTCGAGATGTTCGTGGGCGTTGGCGCCTCGAGGGTCAGGGACATGTTCAGGAAGGCAAGGGAGACGAAGCCCTCGATAATATTCATAGACGAGATAGATTCAGTCGGCCGGGTGAGGGGGGCGGGCCTTGGCGGAGGGCATGACGAAAGGGAGCAGACCTTGAACCAGCTCCTGAGCGAGATGGACGGCTTCGAGCCGCACGAGGAGATAATCGTAGTAGCCGCCACCAACAGGCCGGACGTCCTCGACCCGGCGCTTCTGCGCCCCGGGCGCTTCGACAGGCATATCGTCATAGACAGGCCCGGGTGGAAGGACAGAAAGACGATACTCGAGGTCCACTCGAGGAATAAGAGGCTCGCCCCGGACGTCGATCTGGAGAAGATCGGGAAGGGGACCCCCGGCATGACCGGGGCGGACCTTGAGAACCTCGCCAACGAGGCGGCGCTCGAGGCCGTAAAGAAGGGCAAGGAGAGGATAGAGATGATGGACTTCGAGGAGGCCAGGGACAGGGTCATAATGGGCTCCAAGAGGGAAGAGACCTTCTCTGAGGAAGAAAAAAGGATAACCGCGTACCACGAGGCGGGGCACGCGCTCGTCTCATGGGAGCTGCCGCACACCGACCCCATACATAAGGTCTCCATCATCCCCAGGGGCATGGCCCTGGGCGCGACCCAGTTCCTTCCTGAGGAGGACAGGCACTATTACCCCAAAAGCTACCTTGTAAACAGGCTCTGCGTGGCGCTCGCAGGCCGGGCGGCGGAAAAGCTCGTCTTCAGGGACGTGAGCAGTGGTGCCAATGACGACCTGAAGAACGCCACCGCCCTCGCTGAGAAGATGGTGGCGCAGTGGGGGATGTCCGATAAGGTAGGCCCCATCAACTTCGGCAGGGGCGAGGAGCATCCGTTCCTTGGCAGGGACATATCGGTTCAGAAGCGCTACAGCGAGTCTATGGCCTGGCTCATGGACCAGGAGATAAGGAGCCTTATCGTTAGCGCGGAAAGGAAGGCCGACGAGATATTGCTGAGGGACCGTGGTTCGCTCGAGGAACTGGCGGCCGCGCTCATCAAAGATGAATCGCTGGACAAGGATGAAGTGGAGGTCATACTGAGGAGGACCAAGGGGGTCGAGCCATTGAGGAAGATAGCCAACTGACAGGATAGTCGATAAAACACCCTGCCCGAAACCCATCTCTTGCTTTTACCCCGGCCATTCGATTATAATGCCTGAAATTATCGTTGCCAGGCCCACGGTATGAAGAAGACCACTATTTTTATCGCAGACGACCACCCTGTCATAAGGAACGGCATCAAGTCCGTCCTGCCTCCGGGTGAATTCGATATCGTAGGAGAGGCCGATAACGGGGCAGCGGCCCTCAAGGGTATAGCCGCGCTCAAGCCCGATATCGCCATCCTCGACATCACCATGCCCGGCCTCGACGGCATATCGGCGACCAAGAGGATATCGGAGGATTTCCCCGATACCAGGGTGATTATCCTTTCGATGCACGCCGACATCTCCAGGCCCATAGAGGCCTTCAGGGCCGGGGCGCTCGGCTACGTGCTGAAGGATTCCGACCCCAGAGAGCTCCTGAGCGCCGTAGAAAAGGTCCGCGCCGGCAGCAAGTACGCAAGCCCCGCCGTCACCGAGGATCTATTGAACGATTTCGTGGACGTCATCAAGAAGGACCAGGGGCAGGACCCCTTCGATACCCTCTCCCAGAGGGAAAAAGAGATATTGAAGCATATAGCGGACGGCTCGACCAGCAGGGAGATCGCCGAGAAGCTCTTTATCTCTCTTGCCACCGTTAAAAGCCACAGGAACAATATAATGAAGAAGCTTAAGGTGCACGACATGGCGAGCCTCATAAAGACCGCCATCAGAAAAGGGATAGTCCACACGGATTAGCCTTCGACTCAACCTTCTGCGCAAAACTTCCTCAATCCATCGCATTACCCCAGATTCATCTCATTTTCCGGCTAAATTAAACTTATATCACTATTATCCAGCGGCCGCGTCTGTCCGATAATGATTACAAGAGGCGCATCCGTATTAAGCTTGACTCGCGATTTGGAGATCCCCGTGAAAGTACTCGTGGTCGCGAAAGAGCATTCATTGAGGTCCATGGTCAGCTGCTTCCTCGCTCTTTTATATCCGGAGGTGAGGGAGGCGGCAGACTTGAGCGGCGTATGGAGGGTCTTAAGTTCCGGCTTCCTGCCGGAGATCATCGTGGCCGGTTATGAGAGGCCAGGGGCCGAAGAGGAGGCGCTTTTCAGGTCGATGAGGAACCTCCAGGCGCTCCGGCGAGTGCCTATACTGGTGATGGCCCCGGTCGATTGCATGGACAGGCGCATGGAATGGAGAAAGGCCGGGGCGACCTGCTGGATAGAAAGGCCTTTCAGCTCGAAAGAGCTTCTCGAGATCATGGGCATGGTCGTCTTTAATAATGCCGATAAAAGGAGCGTTGATGAACTGGCAGTCGATTAAGACAAGGCTCATGGGAAGCTACACGGTCCTGCTCGCGCTTTTTCTCCTGCAGATGCCGGTTGTCTACTGGGTAGTTAGCGGGATGGGGCAGAAATACTCCCAGGTGGACGAGGCAGGCTCTCTAAGAAAGAAGGCCGTGGAGATAACCGAGCTCTTGAGCAGGCATGTGGCCACAGGTAACGCCGCCCTCGAAAAGGCGTTCCATGAGAGGAAGGCCGAGTTTGGCGATACCATAGGGGCGTTGAGGAACGGCGGAGAGGCTGTGCCCGCGCTAAAGGGGCAGGACCTTGTCGAGAAGCTCGACAGCCTTGAGATGAGATGGACGGAGATGTCCGTTTCGCTGGACAGGGCTATGGAGTACGGCAGGACCGTGCGCGAGTCCAAGTCGAAGATAAAGGACTCCACCTCACGGATGGTCGAGGAGATGGGCCGTGTGTCGCCGGCTGGCAATGCCGGGGTCCTGAGGCTCGGCTACCTCTTCGAGCTCTATCTCTCCTCCCAGATGGAAAAGGAGAGCATCTACATAGACATGAAAAAGGAAGCAGCCGCGCTCGACGCGGCGCTCAAGAACAGGCCCCTGGACAGCCAATGGCAGGAGCACAAAGGCGTCCTCCTTGCCGGGGTCGCCTCAGAGGACAAGTACAACGGAGAGCTTATGCTCATCCATGAAAGGCACATGCCGGATGTCGTCGCCGCCGGCAACGCCCTTACGAAGCTCATAGCGGAGCGGGCACGGTCAACGGCCATGAAGGGGCTGGCGGCGCTTGCCCTGCCGGCTGTCGCCCTCGGCGGCCTCACGGTCTTTTTCATGCTCCTCGCGAGGTACCATATACTCGACCCGATAATGGAGATAAAGAGGTCTGTCGAGGATTTCTCCAGGGGGGCGCTGGATAGCAGGTCAAACGTGAAAGTGAGCTTCCTGGGGCGCGAGATGAACGACGAGATCGCAAGCTTGAGCGTGAGCGTCAACAGGATGTCGGAGCGCGTCTCCGGCGTAATAGAAAAGATATCCGCTACGTCAGTAGACCTGGCAGCTGCCTCCGAGGAGCTTTCAGCCACTTCGGGGCGGATATCCGAAGGCGCCCGGATGCAATCGGGGCAGACCACTCACGCCGCGACAGCCATGGAAGAGATGAGCGCCACTGTCCTGGAGGTAGCGCGGAACTCCCAGCAGGCCTCTATCGACGCGAGAAAGACCAGAGAGATAGCCGCCAAGGGAGGACAGGTCGTGCATGAGGCCATAGCAGCCATGAAGGACGTGGCGGAAGCCACGTCCGTGTCGGCGGGGACGATAAAGAAGCTCGGGGCGAGCTCCGAGGAGATAGGCACGATAGTATCGGTTATAAACGATATCGCGGACCAGACCAACCTCCTCGCGCTCAACGCAGCCATAGAGGCGGCGAGGGCCGGAGAGCAGGGCAGGGGTTTCGCGGTAGTCGCCGACGAGGTGAGAAAGCTCGCCGAAAGGACGACCAGGGCCACCAAGGAGATAAGCGTCATGATCCAATCGATACAGGATGAGACATCCAGGGCGGTCTCGGCCATGAACGAAGGCACCGGGAAGGTCGAAAACGGTCTTAAGCTCGCGAACGAGGCCGGCCAGGCCCTCAAGGACATAGTCTCCGGGGTCGAGACGGTCACTGACATGATAGGCCAGATAGCCACCTCGGCTGAAGAGCAGAGCGCCACCACGGCGGAGATAACCAGGAGCATGGACTCCATCGCCGATGTCTCCAGGACGAGCGTTACGTCCATAGGAGAGGTCGAGAAGGCGACAGGCGAGCTGATGGTCTTTGCCGCGGAGTTGAAGGAGCTTATAAACGGCTTCAGGAGCGCGCAAGGTGATAACGACAAAATTGACGCCCCCGTCAGGGCTGAAGCGAGACTTCGTTTAATCCATACTTCCAGCCGTAAAACAAAACCTGCCTATACCTCGAAAGCGTAGTTGCCTCCTGCGCTTCAGGAGGATCAAACCCGCCGCCCCCCGTCCATCGGGGGGCGTACCTGCTTTTTGGCCTGTTCACTTCCTCAATCCTTTCCACGTACAAACCCCCGGATCTATGCTCTTCCTCTGCTCCGCCACCCCCGGCAAAAGGCCTGAACCGGGGGAAGTGATTCATTTTGTTGAAATTTTTTCGTATTTAGGATATAGAAAAGGTATTCAGATAATCCTACAGGCGGCGGAACTGTGGTCATTGCGAAGTTGCGGCGTTGGGATTCCCGTCTCTATAACTATCTTGGAGACCTTCGTAGCAAAAAACGTTTCTCGCATGATAATAATAGACTTTCAGCATCCGCTAAAGCATATAAAAGGATCTTTCGATGGTTGACCCGGATAGACTTGTCTGCTTTACCATTGACGACCTCGTCCTCGCCCTGCCCCTCGAAAAAGTCGAAAGAGTAATGCCTTCGGTAAGGCTTACGCCCCTGCCGAATGCCCCTCAAGCCGTACTCGGTATCCTGGACCTCCGGGGCAAGGTCATCCCTGTATTCGATATCCGCGCGCGCTTCGGAAAGCCCTGGCGCGAGATCTCCCTGGGCGAGCAGATACTCATAGCCGCCGCGTCGAAGAGGACTGTGGCGATGGTCGTCGATGAGGCCAGGGGCGTAATCGATTGCGAGCCAGGGAGCATCACGGCGTCAGTAGAGGTTCTGCCAGGGCTTGAGCACATCCGCGGTGTGGCGAAGCACGCGAGCGGGATGATAGTCATACAGGATATAGACAGGTTTCTCTCCATCGAAGAGGAACGTCAGCTCGACGGCGCCCTCGAAGGGATGGAAAGGAAAAATGGGTAGAATACCTGAGCAGATCCTCCAGGAGCTTAATAACTTCATCTCCTCTTTCATGGGGCTCCATTTCACCGAGAGCCGCCTCCAGGACCTGGAGCGCGCCATATCGGCGGTCTCGCGGGACTTTGGCTTCGAGAGCGAAATGGAGCTCGTAAGATGGATCATCTCAGGGCCGCCGGAAAGGGAGAAGGTCGAAAGGCTCGCAGCCTACCTGACCGTGGGAGAGACCTATTTTTTCAGGGACAGGGCCTCGTTCAAGGCCCTTGAGGCCGATATAGTGCCGGAGCTTCTGAGGGCGAGAGAGGCCGCCCGGCGGATCAGGGTCTGGAGCGCAGGCTGCTCGACCGGTGAAGAGCCCTATTCGATAGCGATACTCCTTTCGAGGCTCGTCCCGGACCGTGAAAACTGGAACATCAGCATACTCGCTACTGACATCAACCCGGCGGCCCTGAGGAAGGCTCAGGAAGGCGTCTATACCGACTGGTCCTTCAGGGATACGCCGGTGTGGCTCAAGGAAAGATATTTCATCAAGGAGAGGGGTGGCGCCTACAGGATAGACCCGGCCATAGGCAGGATGGTGACTTTTTCGTACCTGAACCTGGCGGAAGACGCCTATCCGTCGCTCCTCAATAATACCAACGCTATAGACATCCTCTTTTGCCGCAATGTGATGATGTATTTCTCGAACGAGGTAGCCGGGAGGGTGATGCGCGGTTTTCACAATTGCGTAGTTGACGACGGGTGGCTTCTCATGAGCCCGGCTGAGGCCATAAGGTCGATTGCCAACCTTTTTACGCCAGAGACCAGGAATGGGGCCATCTTCTACCGGAAGGCAGAGGCGCCAAAGCGCCCCCGCCTGACGTTATTCAGGGAGGAACCGGTCTTCCATCCTGTACCCGCACCCTCTATCAAGCCTGTTTTGGTGCAGGTTCCTCCGGCGCCACAGGCGCTTCGCCCTGAGGCAAGGGGCTACGATGAGGCCGAGAAGGACTATCACCGGGGCATGTACGCCCGCGCGGCTGCGATACTCGAACAGACGGCTCTGGGGGCGGGGCTCGACGAGAGGGGTATGCTCCTTCTCGCCAGGGCCTATGCCAATCAGGGCAGGCTTGACGAGGCCGCCACATGGTGCGAAAAGGCATTGAGGCAGGACATATTCAACGCGGCGGCTCACTTCCTCTTTTCAACGATAATGCTCGAACAGGGCAGGGGTGAAGAGGCGGTCAAGGGGCTTGAAAAGGCCATCTACCTCGACCAGGACTTCATAATAGCGCACTTTGTGCTCGGGAACCTCCTTGCGTCGCAAGGGCGCTCTCAGGCATCCGAAAGGCATTACAGGGTAGCGCTTAAGCTGCTCGGCGCCCTGCCTGAAGAACAGGCCATTGACGCCTCTGACGGCATTATGGCAGGCAGGCTTAAAGAGATCATAACCATGGCGCTCGATGGAGGTACAGTTGGCAGGTAAGGAGAAGCCCGGAATAGATTGGGAGGCGGTCAGGCAGAGGCTCGCGAAGACAGGAGAGCGGCTCGCCGAAAGGAGCCGCCCATCGCGGGATCATATCGAGGAGGTATTGAGGCGAAGGGCCGAGGCCTTTGCCAGACGCGAGAAGGCTGAGCCGGAAGGCGAGTTCCTTGAGGCCCTTGAGTTCACGCTCGCAAGCGAACGGTATGCCTTCACCACGGAGCTCATAAGGGAGGTGGCCCCGCTCCATGAGCTTACGCCTGTGCCCTGCACCCCCGCGTTCGTGCTCGGGATAGTGAACATCCGGAGCGAGATACTCTCGGTAATAGATCTGAGAAGATTTTTCGACCTTCCCTGGAAGGGCATAACCGACTTGAGCAAGCTCATTGTGCTCAAGTCCCAGGAGATGCAGTTCGGGGTGCTCGCTGACTCGATACTCGGGGTAACGAGGATATGGGCGGACGGGCTCAGGAAGCTCCCGACCCTTACGGGCGTGAGGGAAGAGTACCTCAAGGGGGTCTCCGCTCAAGGCACGGTGGTGCTGGACGCGGGTCGCCTCCTCGCCGACAGATCGATAATAGTATACGAAAAGGCCGAATAGGCCAGGAGGATGGATATGAGATGGTTCTATGATATATCGACCCGCATGAAGCTCTTCATCGGCTTCGGGCTGGTCATCCTGTTCCTTGCCGCTGTCATAATCATCACGACCAGGAACATCGTACAGATAGAGAAGGCGCAGGAAGATATAATAGGGCATGAGTTCGCCAATACCGTCGATACGCTGACACTCCTGTCCAGGCTTGACGCCATACGCGTCGGGCTCCTGTCGATGACGGGATCCAGGAGCGCGGCTGAAAAGGCGGCCTGGCACAACGCCATCAAGGAGAAGAGCGCTGATATAGACTCGCTCTTCAAGACCCTTCTCGACAGGAACAGGGACAATGAAGACGCCTCCTGGAGGCTTCGGGAGATGAAGGGCATCCTCGATGATTTCGCCGAGACAAGGGACAGGCGGCTGATACCCTTGCTATACGCCGGCAAGACCGAGGCCGCTCGCGAGCTTGCGATGGGCATCCAGGCAGAGCGCTACAAGAGGATGACCTCGCTGGCGGCCGACCTGGAGAGCGAATCCAAGCGGCAGACCGCGCTCATGGTAGAAGTGTCGAAAAAGGCCTCCCAGCGCTCGCTCATCTTCTCGCTATCGCTCGGGGCCGCGGCCGTCCTCTTTAGCATGGTCCTCGCCGTTTTCCTGAACAACGTCATCGCCAGCCCGTTCAAGGACATCTCGGATGTCGCCGTCAGGGTGGCTTCAGGAGACCTCACCGTAAATGTCCCTGACCTTGGCAGGAGGGACGAGGTAGGCGCCCTCTCAAACACCTTCAGGCAGATGATAGACAGGCTCCAGAGGCAGACCGGCGAACTGGCGGAGGTTATAAGCGTGCTGGCGACATCATCCAACGAGATAGCGGCGACCACCTCCGAGCTCGCTTCAGGCGCGGAGCAGACCGCCATAGCGGTCACCGAGACTACGACCACGGTCGAGGAGGTCAAGCAGACCGCCAACGTCTCCTCCGAGAAGGCGAGGCATGTCTCCGATATAGCCCAGAACGCCGTGCAGGTCTCGCATAACGGCACGCGCCTCGTGCAGGATACGCTCCGGGGCATTGGCAATATAAAGGAGCAGGTCGAGTACATAGCGGAAACCATCGTGAAGCTCTCCGAGCACAACCAGGCCATAGGGGAGATCATAGCGGCGGTCGACGACCTCGCGGAGCAGGCAAACCTCCTGGCTGTGAATGCCTCGATAGAGGCGTCGAAGGCCGGAGAGCATGGCAAAGGCTTCATGGTAGTCGCTCAGGAGATAAAGAGCCTCTCGGAGCAGTCCAAGCAGGCGACCAGGCAGGTGCGTTCGATCCTCAATGACATACAAAAGTCCAGCAGCGCGGCGGTCATGGCCACAGAGCGGGGCAGCAAGGCTGTCGAGGCTACCGTGCTTCAGTCCTCCGGCACAGGGGACACGATACGTACCCTCGCCGACACCATCGGGGAGGCATCCCAGTCGGTCATCCAGATAGCCGCCTCCAGCCAGCAGCAGCTCGTTGGAATGGACCAGGTCGCGATAGCCATGAACAGCATAAAGCAGGCCACGACCCAGACGGCCGCGAGCACGAAGCAGGTGGAGTTGACCGTCAGGAACCTCCAGGAGCTCGGCGGCAAACTCAAGGCCATGGTCCAGCATTATAAGCTCTCCTAAAGGGTACGGATGGACAAGGATACCGAGTTCAGAAGACGGCTCATTTCGACCTTCAAGGCGGAGGCGCAGGAGCACATAAGCACCATCATGGCCGGGGTCATCGAGCTGGAGCGCATGCCGCCGGTCGAGGTGCAGATGGAGATAGTGGAGACCGTCTTCAGGGAGGCCCATAGCCTGAAGGGCGCCGCGCGCGCCGTGGGTATCCCTGAGATAGAGTCCCTCTGCCAGGCTCTCGAAGGTGTTTTCTCGCAGTGGAAGATGAGGAGGATAAACCAGTCAAGGGACCTCTTCGACGTTATCTGTGCCGCGATGGATACGGTGCGCTCGATCGTCGCGTCCACCGAGACCGGGGCTGAGCCATGCCCTGAGCGCGCCCAGGCGGCCGGCCTCGCGAAGGAGCTCGACAGCTTCGCCTCAGGGGGTCCGTCTGTCATGACCTTCCAGGGAAGGGGGCAGGAGGTCATTAAAAGGCCGCCATCGCCTGACCAGGCAGCCCTGGAAGAGGCGAAGACACCCGCAAGAGAAGCGATAAAAAGGCCAGCGCAGTACCCACGGGACCTCTCGTCTGATACCGTGAGGGTTTCGACGGGAAAGCTGGGCCTGTTGCTTATGCAGGCCGAGGAGATGCTGCCCTTGAAGTCGGTATCTTCCCTGAACTCGGCCCTTTCCGCAGAGATAGAAGGTATGCTCAAGGACCTTAAAGACGAGCTCGGCAGGTATGGCAGGTTGCCGGCGGGTAAAGGGGCGGCAGCGTCCCAAGATACGGGAGAGATCTTCAGCCGGGTCCAGGCGCGCCTCAAGGCCATGGATGAGGCAACGCGGGCGCTCTCGCGCTCTTCCAGGCAGCATGGCAGGGCGCTCGGCAGGATGATAGACGGCCTCCTGGAAGAGGTCAAGCAATCGATGCTCATGCCGTTTTCCAGCGTCCTCGATGGTTTCCCTATGCTCTTAAGGGACATCTGCAGGAAAAAGGGCAAGGAGGCCGATCTCGTGATAACAGGCGAGGGGGCCGAGATAGACAGGAGGATACTGGAGGAGATAAAGGACCCGCTCATCCATCTGGTGAGGAACTGCGTGGACCACGGCATAGAGAGGCCCTCGGAACGGGAGGGGAAAGGCAAGCCGAGGAGGGGGACCGTAGCGATAACGATGGCGCACCTCGAAGGAAAGGCGGAGGTGACGGTCTCTGACGACGGAGGGGGCATCGATATGGAAAAGGTCAAGGCGGCGGCCGTGAAGAACGGAGTGGTCGACGGGGCGGAAGCGGCCGAGTTAGGCGAGGAGGAAGCTCTCTCTCTCATATTCCATTCGGGCCTTTCTACAAGCCACATCATAACAGACCTCTCTGGCAGAGGCCTTGGGCTTGCCATCGTGCGCGAAAAGATAGAGAGGCTCGGCGGGTCTGTTACAGTCGAGTCTTCGCCCCTGGGGACGAAGTTCAGGCTCTTCATGCCCCTTACCATAGCCACCTTCAGGGGCATATTGGCCTTGGCTGGCGGGCAGACATTCATAATACCGGTATCGAGCGTGGAGCGCACCTTGAGGGTAAAGGCCTCTGAATTGAGCTCCGCCGGGAACAGGGAGACCGTATACATACACGGGGAGCCGTATTCGTTCGCCTGGCTTGACGCGGTCCTCGAGATACCTCCCAGGCCCAGGAAGAACGACGGCTTCATAACCATGCTCCTCCTGGCCTCTGGCGGGCGGAAGATGGCCTTCGGAATCGATGAGATGGCCGGTGAGGAAGAGATACTTGTAAAGGGGCTGGGCCCGCAGCTCGCGTTGGTGAGGAATATATCCGGGGCGGCGATATTGGGAGACGGCAGGCCGGCGCCTCTAATAAACGTGCCGGACCTGTTGAGGTCGGCTATGAGGCCGTCTCCTTCGATCGTCCCGCTTGAGGCCGCCGAGCCCAAAGCCATATCGGTATTGGTCGCCGAGGACTCCATCACGTCAAGGATGCTCCTCAAGAACATACTCGAATCGGCCGGCTATTCGGTGAGGACGGCCGTGGACGGGGTCGACGCGTACACGCTCCTTAAGACAGAGCCATTTGACCTCCTTGTCTCGGATATAGAGATGCCGAGGATGGACGGCTTTGAGCTTACATCGAAGGTAAGGAACGATAAAGCCCTCTCGGAGCTGCCGGTCGTGCTGGTGACCGCCCTTGAGACCAGGGAAGACCGCGAAAAGGGCATCGAGTCAGGCGCCAACGCCTATATAGTAAAGAGCAGCTTCAACCAGAATAACCTCCTTGAGATAATAAGGAGGCTTGCGGGGTAGAGGGTTGCATGGCGCCGGGAGTTTTTTAATTTGATAAGCGTTTACATAGTCGACGACTCGCGCGTGGCGCGTGATTATTTAAGGCATCTTCTCGAGGCCGACCCGTCCATCAGTGTCATAGGCGAGGCATCAAGCGGGGAGGAGGCTGTCGAGTTCATGCAGGCCAACAGGCCCGATGTCATCACCATGGACATCAATATGCCCGGCATGGACGGGCATGAGGCCACGAGTATGATAATGGGCGCGAACCCTGTGCCGATAGTCATCGTAAGCGCCCATTACGACAAGTCGCATGTCGAACAGTCTTTCAGGGCCATAGAGGCCGGGGCGATAGCGATAGTCGAGAAGCCGCCGGGGCCCGGGCATCCTGCCCACAAGGAGGCCGTAAGGGAGCTCATACAGACCGTAAAGCTCATGTCCGAGGTCAAGGTGGTAAGGCGCTGGGCGAGGGGCGTACAGAAGCCGTCCGCCTCAAGGGCCTTCAGGACAGAGAAGAAGGAGGTCAAGGTGGTGGTGATCGGCGCCTCCACCGGCGGGCCTCCGGTGCTCCAGACGGTGCTCTCCGGCTTTGAGGCGGACTTTCCGGTGCCGATAGTCGTTGTGCAGCATATAGCCAGGGGCTTCATAGACGGGATGGTGGAGTGGCTCGGAGGGGTCATTGAGATGAAAGTCAGCGTGGCTTCAGACGGCGAAAGGCTCCTGCCTGGGCACATCTACTTCGCGCCCGACGGCTTCCACGCGGGGGTAGAACCCGGGGGCACGATAGTCTTGAGCCAATCGGAGCTGGAGAACGGCATCAGGCCGTCAGTATCCTACCTTTTCCGTTCGGCCGCGCGGGCCTTCGGGGCAGAGGTCATAGGGGTGCTCTTGACAGGCATGGGCAGGGACGGCGCGCTGGAGCTGAGGTTCATAAAGGACAGGGGTGGCGTGACGATAGTGCAGGACAGGGAAACGGCGGTCGTATACGGCATGCCGGGCGAGGCTATAAAGATGGGCGGGGCCTCCCTCGTGCTTACGCCGGAGATGATCCCGGTAAGGATAAAATCTCTGGTCAACGGTAGATGGCCGGACTGAACATTAAGGAAAGGTATGGAAAAAGGAAAATACATATTGGTCGTAGAGGACAGCCCCACGCAGGCGAAGCAGGTAGAGGAGAGCCTCAGGCAGCTTGGCTACAGGGTAGACCTGGCGTACAGCGCTAAAGAGGCCCTGGAGGCGATGGACAGGGAGAAGCCGCTCCTCGTCCTCGCTGACATATTGATGCCGGAGATGGACGGCTATGAGCTATGCAAGGCCATAAAAGGCAGCAGTTCCTTCAAGGAGATACCCGTAATACTGCTTACGCAGCTTTCTGACCCGAGGGAAGTCATAAGGGGCATGGAGAGCGGGGCCGATGATTTCATCGTGAAGCCGTATAACGAGCGGGGGCTCATCTCGCGTATAGAGGGCGTGCTGGGGCACCTGATGAGTGAAGAGGACGAGCGCAGGGAGATAAAGGTACTTGTGGCCGAGGACAGCCCCACGCAGGCCGAGCAGCTGAGGCACTTTCTCGAGGCCCACGGCTATTCCGTCCGGACCGCCTCGGACGGGAGGGAGTGCCTGGACCTTGCCAAAAAAGACCCTCCCACGCTGATACTGAGCGATATCCTCATGCCTGTGATGGACGGCTATGAACTTGCCTATGAGGTAAAAAAGGACGAGGCGCTAAAGAACGTGCCTGTAATACTCATAACCTCGCTCCTCGACAGGAAGGATATAGTACAGAGGGCCTCGGTGGTGGCGGACGGGTTTTTCACCAAGCCATATGACGAGAGGTATCTCCTGTCCAAGATAGAGACCCTGCTCTCCGAGCGCAAGGAGAGCGAGGACGCTCAAGGCATAGAGGTCTCGTTCTCCGGCGAGAAGTATCTGATATCTTCTGACAGGAGGCAGATCCTCACGTTCCTCCTTTCGATTTACGAGAACGCCGTCCAGCAAAACCGCGAGCTCGTCCATATGCAAAACGAGCTTCAGCAGCTGAACGAAAAGTTGGAGGAGAGGGTTTTTTTAAGGACCAGGCAGCTCCAGGAGTCAGAGGCAAAGCACAGGATGCTCCTGGAGACCAGCGCGGACGCGATCGTCGTGGTGGCGGAGGACAATACGCTGTTTTTCATGAACAGGGCGGCTGAGGCGCTTTTCGGCGTAAAGGCGAAGGGCCTTGCAGGCATGCCCTTTACCTTTCCGGTAGCCGGGTATGAGAAGCAGGATATGGAGATACAGAACGGGGGAGAGAAGGCCTACGCCGAGGTGAGGACAGTTAAGACCACCTGGGGGGAAGAGTCTGCCGTCCTTGCCACCTTTCGTGACGTGACGGAGAGGAAGCGGGTGGAAAAAGAGCTTCGGGAAAGCGAGCAGAACTTCAGGGCGCTCGCGGACAACGCCAAAGACGGCATACTGATAACCGGCGAAGATGCCTCCATCGTCTACTCGAACCTCCGGTTCGCGGATATGCTGGGCTATAATGTCAACGAGGTGTTCACGAAGGACTTTAACGGCATGATCAAGGGGGACGCGGAGCATGGGGAAGAGGTAACGCTTGAGGGCAAGGGTGGAATGACGGTGCCGGTAGAGCTGGCGGCTTCAAGGACGCTCTGGCACGGCGTGGACGCGACTATCGTTATCGTGAGGAACATCGCCGAGCGCAAGAGCCGAGAGGACGAGCAGCTTAAGGCCAGCAAGCTCGAGTCCCTCGGCACACTCGCCGGGGGCATAGCCCATGACTTCAACAACCTCCTTACGGCGATCATCGGCAACGTCTCTCTCGCGAGGCTCCTGGGGTGCGGGGAAAGGGGCACAAAGGCGCTAAACGACGCTGACAACGCGGCACAGAGGGCGAAGGACCTTACGAACCAGCTACTTACATTCTCAAGGGGCGGGGCCCCGGTCAAGAGCGTGACCTCTATAAATGGTATCGTGACCGATTCCGCGAGCTTCTCGGTCCTTGGGTCTAACATAAAATGCGAGATAAAACTGCCAGAGGACCTCGCGCCGGTCGAGGTGGACGCGGGACAGATAAGCCAGGTCGTCCATAACGTCGTCTTGAACGCCGTCCAGGCCATGCCCGGCGGCGGGGTGATAACGATATCGGCGGAGAACGTCAGTTTAACGAATGAGAGCGGCCTGCCCCTTTCCCCTGGCCGCTACCTGAGGATAGACATCAGGGACACCGGCCCCGGGATACCTGAAGAGCACATCGGCAAGGTCTTCGACCCGTACTTCACGACCAAAAAAGGGGGCTCCGGCCTGGGGCTTGCTACCGTCTACTCGGTCGTCAAGAACCACGATGGGTATATAAGCCTCGATACCAAGCCGGGCTCCGGAACCGTTTTCCATATATACCTGCCTGCTTCGGATACGGAGCTTGCTCCGCAGAAGGCGAAGGTGGTTGAAGAAAGGCCGTCGATCGGCCGCGGCAGGGTGCTTATAATGGACGACGAGGAGATGATAAGGGACATAGCCGGTAAGATACTCGTGGAACTTGGCTACGAGGTCGATTACGCGGCGAACGGCTCTGAAGCGCTTGAAAAGTACAGGGTCCGGATGGAGGCGGGCAGCCCCTTTGACGCTGTGATCCTCGACCTTACCATACCAGCCGGCATGGGCGGCAGAGAGGCCATAAAGAAGCTACTTGAGCTTGACCCTGGGGCCAGGGCGATAGTATCAAGCGGATATTCCAACGATTCGATAATGTCCGAGTACGCGAGGTTCGGCTTCAAGGCCGTGATAGCGAAGCCGTACAGGATCGCGGACTTGAGCAACGTGGTCAGGCAGGTTGTGGAGGGCATTTAAGCTTCACCATCTCCAATTTGATCGTGAGAGAGTCGCTGAGGGGGCAAAACTGCTTAAAAACTTGCCTTGAGATATCGAGATATGTTATAAGAAACATCCCCCGCCGCGTACGATGGGGTTTATAGAGTTACGCATCGCGGGCGAAATGTAACAGTTGTTTTTATTGCATGTCTAATATCACCCCGCAATTTTCCGCGGGGGGCTTTATTTGTTGACTGTCGGGGCGTGGCTCAGCCTGGTAGAGCACCGCGTTCGGGACGCGGGGGCCGGAGGTTCGAATCCTCTCGCCCCGACCAATCAATCAAAAAGGGATCAGCCGAAAGGCTGGTCCCTTTTTTCTTTACTCTGCTAAACCTCTCCATAATCTCTACCCCAATCAGTAAGAGTATGCGCACCTGAGCCATCAACCCAAAAAACTTTGGCCCGAATATGTTCTGTCTGGTTGTAAAATAAACAGAATTTTAAGGGAAAAAAATTTTGAAGGCCTGGGAAGTAATATGGTATAAAAGCGTATCTTGAAAAATCCATCTTTTTGTTGAATATATGCCGACACTTAACTGGTTAACGAAAGGCGAAGATATCAGGGCTGCTGGAAAAGCCCCGTACAGGCTGCTTGAGGCCGTGCCGGAGCATTCGGCAGGTTCAGCCAGCGAGAATATGCTTATTCACGGCGACAACCTTGAAGCCCTCAAGGCCTTGCTTCCTTACTACGCTGGCAAGATTAAGTGCATCTACATAGACCCGCCTTATAATACCCGTTCAGCATTCACCCATTACGATGACAGCCTTGAGCATTCGATCTGGCTTGCTATGATCTATCCGCGCCTTGAATTGCTTAGGGAGTTGCTTTCTGAAGAGGGAAGTATTTGGGTTTCAATTGATGACAATGAAGGGCATTACCTCAAGGTAATTATGGACGAAATTTTTGGGAGAAAAAATTTTGTTGCAAATGTGATCTGGCAAAAAAAATATGCCAAGCAGAACGACGCTAAATGGTTGAGTATAAGTCATGATCACATTTTGCTGTTTGCAAAAGACAAGGAATCATGGCGTCCTAATGAATTACAGCGAACGGAAAGTCAATTAAAAGGATATTCTAACCCTGATAATGACCCTCGTGGTCCGTGGCAATCTGTTGTCTATACATGCGCTAAGACAAGAGCTGAAAGGCCTAATCTATATTATCCAATTATCCACCCCAAAACAGGAAAAGAGATTTTTCCGAGTGAAACAAGAGTTTGGGGATATGAGCCAAAAAAACATGAAGAGCACATTAAAGAGGAACGAATATGGTGGGGTAAGAATTTTGAAAAAGACAAGCCTCGCCTGAAGTCCTACTTGAAAGAAGTCGGTGAGGGCATTGTTCCAGACACTCTGTGGTTAAGAGCTGATGCTGGCGATAACCAAGATGCTAAGCGCGAAGTTCGAGCTTTTAACGAGAAAGCGTCATTTGATACGCCAAAGCCGGAAAAATTAATTCAACGCATACTTCAGCTTGCTTCTAATTCAGGTGATTTACTTCTTGATTCTTTTCTCGGTTCTGGCACCGCCGCCGCTGTAGCTCATAAAATGGGCCGTCGCTACATAGGCATTGAAATGGGTGATCACGCTATAACGCATTGCGCTCCGCGTTTAAAGAAGGTTATCGAAGGCGAGCAGGGAGGCATATCACAGGCTGTAAACTGGCAAGGCGGCGGCGGGTTCAGGTTTTATAAACTCGGAGAGCCGGTATTCGATGAAAACGGACAGATTAACCCAAAGGTGCGCTTCAAGGCCCTTGCCGCGCATGTATGGTTTTCGGAAACTGGCATTCCCTATGTTGGCAAGGCGAATAAGCCTTTTCTCGGCATTCATAATGGTATTGCTTATAGCCTCTTGTATAACGGTATCTTAGGCGATAAGCGGGTGAATGGCGGTAATGTTCTCACAAGGCCCGTACTGAAACAGCTTGATAAGGAATCAGGCGGCTTTGAAGGCCCGTGGGTGATCTACGGCGAGATGAGCCGTATATCAGTTGACAGTCTTCGCGCTGAAAAGATTACATTCAAGCAGACCCCTTATGATGTGAGGGCAAGATAAGATGCAGCTCAAAAAATATCAAAAAGACGCGCTGGATGCCCTCAAGTCTTTCCTGGAAAAGACACGCGAGACTAACAACGCAGAACAGAGCTTCAAGGAAGTCACTGCGGCCCTCGATATCGGGCGGTACAGAAGCGACTATAAGCCCTTAAAAGACATGCCTGAAGTCCCTCCTGAAGTCCCGTATGTATGTATCCGTATCCCGACAGGTGGCGGTAAAACCATTCTTGGCGCGTACACGGTCAAGCTGGCTGGCAACAGCTATCTTGAACGCGACTATCCCGTTGCCCTGTGGCTGGTCCCTTCCAACACTATAAGAAAACAAACGGTTGAGGCTCTGAAAAACAGGCAGCACCCCTACCGGAAAGTTTTGGATGATGCTTTTGATGGAAAGGTCCGTGTATTCGATATAACAGATTTCCCAAATATAAGGCCTACTGACATTAACGATGCTGCCTGCGTTATTGTAGGAACGATACAAACCCTTCGCGTATCTAATACCGAGGGGCGAAAAGTGTATGATCACCATGAAGCCCTTGAGCCTCATTTTACCCGTTTTACCGCATGGCCCAAAGGCCTTGAACTTGATGAAAAAGGGAATCCAAAGTTCTCTTTTTCTAATCTCCTGCATATGCACAGGCCGATTCTCATAGTTGATGAGGCGCATAATGCCGTTACGGGGCTTACAAGAGAAACCCAATCCCGCATTAATCCTGCTTGTGTGATCGAATTTACCGCTACTCCAAAATCAATGAGCAATGTCCTTTTTAGCGTATCGGCAAGCGTATTAAAGACCGAGCAGATGATAAAGCTTCCGATTGTTCTGACAGCGCACACCAGCTGGCAGGCAGCCGTGAGCGGATCTTTAGCAGAACGCGCCCGACTTGCCGAGAAAGCGAAAACTGAGCCTCATTACATAAGGCCGATTATTCTTTTTCAGGCTCAGAATAAGGATCAGGAAGTTACGGCGGATGTCCTTCGGCAGCACCTCATTGATAACGAGCGTATACCCGCTGAGAGGATAGCCGTTGTGACAGGCGAACAACGGGAACTTGACTCGATAAATCTTTTCAAGCCCGATTGCCCCATTGAATATGTAATCACGATACAGGCATTGAAAGAGGGCTGGGATTGTTCTTTTGCTTATATTTTTTGTTCTGTAGCGAATATCAGAAGCTCGACAGATGTTGAGCAGTTGCTTGGACGAGTCCTTAGAATGCCCTACGCCGAGCGTTGCCGCGAGAAAAGCCTTAATTCCGCTTATGCTCATGTATGCGAACCGGACTTTATAAAGGCCGCTGTCGAACTCAAGGATAAGCTGGTTGATATGGGCTTTGAAGCGGAAGAAGCCGAAGATAATGTGCAGGTGCTTGAGCTTGACTTGCAAGATGGGCTTGAGCCGCTTTTCTCAAGATTGAAAATTGCCTTCGAACTTGATGCGCCTATAAATTTATCAGCCATGTCTGACAGCGCAAGGGAACAGGTCAGAATAGAGGAAAAGACAAATGGCAGCGTTATTATTCATTTAGATAAGCCCGTTTCTGAAGAGATTGAAAAAGAGATTGTCTCTTTAGTACCTGAAGATAAGCGGGCTGAATTCAAAGAGAAGATTGATTTCGTGCGGCACAAAGCGGAATTTTTCAGTACGCCAGCTTCGAGAAAAGAGCCTTTTGCGATACCGCAGCTTTGTTTGTTGATAGATGGAGAATTTGAGAGAGCAGAGCCGGACCTTTTCTTGGATTATGCCAGCTGGAATCTGCTTGATTGTGTGGCTGTTTTGACCACGAATGAATTTAGAGCTGAAGAGACTTTTCAGAGCTTCGAATTTGATGTTGAAGCTGAGAGGGAAAGAATAGTTTATGGACACATCTCGGAGAATGTGAGGCAGTTTGAACTTGTCGGCATAGATACGGTATGGGATGAAAAATCACTGGCAAGGTGGTTGGATCGCCAATGCCGGGACCAATACATCACTCAAACGCAACGGCTCGAATTCATAAGGCGTATTGTTAAAGAGCAGGTGGATCGCGGTATTCAGATAGGCGAGCTGGTCAGGGCCAAATATCGTCTTGCGAAAGCGATTACATCGAAAATCACGAAGTGCAGGGATGAGGCAAGAGATAAAGGTTTTCAGACCTGTCTTTTTAAGAATGATAAAGATGTTGAAGCGAGTTTTGAATACTCATTTGATTTTTCGGAAAACCAGTATCAGGCGAATAGTTACTACTCAGGAGAATATGTCTTCAAGAAACATTATTTTGGTTCTTATAGAGTAGGAGACTTAAAGAATAAGGGTGAAGAGTTTGAATGCGCTCGCGCCATTGATATGCAGCAGAAGGTAAAATATTGGGTTCGCAATCTTGACAGTAAACCTGATCAAGCTTTTAAGCTGCCTTTGGCAAAGGGCTGGTTTTACCCTGATTTTGTTGCGTTCCTGGAAGATGGACGCATTTTTGTCATTGAGTACAAAGGGGCACACCTGATCCATGATCCTCAAACGGAACAGAAGAAGAGTATAGGAGAGCTTTGGGAAGAAAAGAGCAATGGTAAGGCTTTATTTTTAATGGCTGAGAAGGAAAAAGATGGGCTGAATGTTTATGAGCAGATAAGAAAAAGATTGGATTAAAGTGGTGCTAAGTTTGTGCTAAAAGAAGTTAGGGATTGGCCTGTATTCGCGCAACAGTCGCGGGGGCCGGAGGTTCGAATCCTCTCGCCCCGACCAAGATCGTGATATCCGTAATCCCTGGAAAAGGGGTTGCGGATATTTTTTTTGTTCCATGATTCGAAAGGCGCGAGAAGCGAGGTAGCGCGGCTTAGAGCCTCTCGCGCGCCTTAAGCCCAAGAATCCTGCCCCACAAAAACAGCAGCTTTGCCGCGTAAAGCAGCGTCCTTGATCTGATGAAATAGCGTCCGTCAGAAAGCTTTATCTGGCCGGTCGCGAGAAGCCTTTCAAGCCGGTTTTCGAGCATACGTCCGGACTGGTAGACGCCGGAAAGCTCGCTTAAGCTCTTTCCACAGTCTATCTCGCGGAGTATCCTTACCCTCCTCGCCGTCTCGCTCATGTTGAAGATATGAAAATAGCAGTAGCAAAGGGCGATGTATGTGGTGGCCGTATAGATAATCAGGGCTGGCAATTCCGCTCTGTCTGCCCCGGAAAGATATACAACCCATGAGAGAAGGCCCATAGGCGCTGCCCCTGCCGCGCCAGCTAAAAGAGCGACGAACTGCCGCGGGAGACCCCTTGTAACGGCCGGAACGCGGTTAAGCGCCGCGTGAATGAGCGTTACCATGAGCGGCGAGGCCGCGAGTATAAAAAGAAATAGATTCATCTTCAGCCCTCTCCATGAGGCAGGCCGATAAACCTCCGGTAGGCCGTGAAAAACCTGATCATGAGCTTTGCCGAAGGCGAAAGCGTTAGCCCTCCTCCGGATTCCTTCAGCATCCCGGAGTCGATGAGGTCCCTGACCCTTGGATAGAGGAGCAATTCGTCGCCGAAGCCCTCTGCCAGGTCCTTCTCCGGTAAGCCGTCGGCGCTGGAGCCTATCTTAAGGACTATCAAAAGAGAGGGAGAAAGCGCTTCGACAGCCGGATAGGTGAGGACATATGACGCGGCGAGCGCCAGGTCCAGAAGGAGCGCCGCTAAAAGATGCTCTGCCGGAGGAGCCGATTGAACGCCCGCCGCCATGGCGACGAGGGCGATGGGGAGGAAGATAAAGACCGTGACAAGGGCAAGGGGCCTGTTCCTGGGGAGCCTGAGGCGCCAGAGGGCCAGGTGTATCGCCGTTGAAAGCGAAAATAGCGACACCGAGCAGATGAATACCGATCTCATGCCGCGCCACGCATAACCGCGAAAGCCCTTTCTTCCATCATGCCATACCGCCGGTCCGGCATTTATCGGCCCCTTTACATCCCGCTGTTTCTTTTCGCCATGTCAGAAGCCTCTTTGGCCTTCCCGGCTTCTCCGATGGCGGTGTATACGTCTGCCAGCATCTTGTGGTTCCTCCAGCCTTTCGGGTCGTCCATGATATTCCTTTGCAGCTCAATCAGGAGCGCTCTGCTCAATTCGGTCATCCGGTATGAGGCGTCCGCAGGCTTGATTGACCTGTACTCGTACTTTTCTATCAGGGCCGCTGTCTCCGGGGTCCTCCTTACAAAGAGCATGGCCGCGTCGTCCCAATAGACAAGGGCCATCCGGGCCACGGCTTCCGGTTCAAGGAAGCGTTCTTTATCGCTGTCGGAGTAGGCTACCACGGCGAAATCGAACGCGAACGCGTCAAGAAAGTCTTCGAACCGTTCTTCCGTAAGGATTTTTTTTATCCGGACTTCACCGTACAGGTCTGCCCTGCCGTCGATAAATACCCGGCTCTCAGGCCATGCGCTCCATATCATGTAGCCGCCGAGGGAGTAGGTGTTGTACATGTTCCCCTTGATCCCGTTCTCCTCCATGAACCTTATCGCCTTGACCGGAAAAAGTCTATCGCTCACCCCGGCCCCCCACCACCCGGACTTCATCAAAAAACCTATCTTGTAATAGGAGACTGACAGGATCACCGCAAGGCTTAACCACAGCAGCAAGGGGGCTTTAAGGACGCCTCCCAGGCTTTGGCCGGCCCGAGAAAGGGCGGCCCTTTCTTTAAGGGCGTTCAGGTAGATGGCCATGAAAGGGACCGTTGCTACGGCCCAGAGAGTTATATTCCTCATGTGCTTGAAAGCGGCATATGAGAGCGCGGCGAATATCAGAAGATGGGCCGCAGAGGCCCTTTTCGCGTTCAGCAGGATTATGGCCGCCGAGGCCCCGAAGGATATGAAGAAGAGGGAGTGAGCGCCCCAGTTAGGGGGGTTGAACTCGTTTATGGCGAACATCTTTATCTCTTTGGTTATAGTGAACGGGAATGTGTACGATTGATAGGTATTGGGATTAAGGAGCAGTGTGGCGGCCACAAAGGCGAATATAAGGAGCAGGAACCTGAAGTCCTTTAGCCTCTGGGCCCTCCTGGCCTGGTCGCTTTCAAAGACCGCGCCGAAAAGCGTGTCAGCGAGGTAAGCGCCGGTCGCGACCAGCCCGATGAGCGCGGTATATTGGATATTGACCCAGAAGAGCATTATGGCCGGAAGGGCCCAGAGCGCCCTTTTTCGCGTCCCAAGCCTGAAGTCCTCGAGCAGGAGGATATAGATGGATATGAAGAGGTAGAATATCATCTCCGGCCTCTCCAGGAGGCGCCAGCTCATGAATATGGCTACAAGGAGCACCGCATGAAAGGCGATGTAGACGTCCACCTTTCTTTTCAGGAGGTGAGCGTAGATGACAGCGGATGTCAGAAATGTGAAGAGGACCTTGTAGATGGTGAGGGCGGCATACCCGCCTGCCCAGTAGAAAAGATAGATAAGGACGCCGAAGAGCCACTCCTGGGCTATCCAGGGATGTCCAGGCGCCGTATGGGAGAAGGTGTCATAACCCGGGATGCTCAAGGTCTTGAGGACCTGCTCTCCGGTCTTCAGGTGGAACCAGACGTCATAATCCGACACCTTGAACATGGAAAGGAAGACCACGAAAAGGAAGAGGGATGCTGTAAGGATGTACAAGGATGGTTTTCGTTCGGACATCTTGTCTCTGGGAAGAGAAGTCCCCTGTAAAAAGGGCGCGATCATTCAGTATGGAACATTATATAGTGATTGAGTTTTTATTTGCAAGCCGAACGTAGCGGGGGTTATAGGGAGGAGGCTCTTGTGAAAATAAAAAAAGGGCCAGCCAAAAGGCCGGCCCCTTTTCTTTAGCAGGCTGTTGAAAAACAGCCTGCTAAAGCAATCCATGGATGGATTGCCAAATTGCGAGACTTGAAAAGCCGGGCAATTTGTAAGATTTGGACAGATTCACTCAGGCCAAATCGTAGTTGGAAAAGTCCTGGATGGACTTTTCCAACATCCTGTCAGTTGGCAGCTCAGTAGGCGAACTGCAGGTTGGCGAATGCCTGGCTGTTCGTCCTTTTGCCGTTGCCGTCATCGTCAAGGTCATAGACGTATAAGGCCATGGCCCTGATGTTCGGGCGTATCGACCAGATCACGCCGGGGGTGATGAGCCCCTTCTCGATCGTCGGGTCGTCGTCGGATTCGACCCTCTCGTAGCGGAGCGCCGCGGCAAGTTTCGGGTTTATGATGTAGTTCGCCTCTATCCCGTAGCCTGTGTGCTCGCGTTCCGTGCCGGCGAAATTCCAGTTGTCCTCATCGCCCAAGACGTAGAATCCGTAGAGGCTAAGGTTGCGCCACTCGAAATCGGCCCCGATGATGGTGAAGTTGAATTCGTTCTTGACGTTTGTCGAGTTGGTGTCAGTGCCGGAGTAGTACTGGACAGATACGTTGCTGGCGGAAAACTCGCCCATGCCCACAGCGTCAAGCCTCAGGGTCGCCCAGTAGTTGAAGTTCTCGTTGGCGTCAGTGTTAGTTGAGCCTGAGGTCAGGCCGGCCCCTACAAAGACCGGGCCCTGGTAGCCGTAGTACTCTATGGCGTCAGGGGCGCCGCCGCTCGTGACCCTGTCCAGGCCGCTGCTGCTGCTGCTGGTGCTCACGGCGTAGCCGATGTAGGCCGGGTCGAGGAAGCGCTTCTGGTTGGAGACTGAGAGCCATTCCGTGTTGGTAAGGTGGCCGACGCGGATGTTGGCAAGCGAGGTGCCGCCGAGGTTATGGAAGCCTACGGCGTAATTGCTGGTCGAGCCGTTCTTAAGTGAGTTCTCCACCCACAGCGACAGGTTCTTCCAGACCGATCCGGCCGCGTAAAGGTAGAAGTCTTCTCCAGTGCCTATGGTGTAGTCGGTCCCGGTCTGTCCGTTGTCGAGCGTCTGGTCGACCTCAGCCTTGACGACGGTCATCTTGCCTCTGATCGAGAGAAGGTCGAGGGCCGATTCAAAATCGAGCTTGGTAGTTGGCTCATCCCCACCTGCCGCGATCTGGAAGCCGTTACGCAAAAAGTTGGTGCCGAAGGTATTGAGCCGTGGGAAGACGGTGTGGCAGTTGGTGCAGGACATATTGTGTTTTCTTGCGAAGGACGGGACCGCTTCGGAAGGCGCTGGCATCATAAGTGACAGTCCTATTGCCGTGAGCAGCGCTATCCCCAACAGCAGACTCTTTCCCGCATACAAATGTTTTTTCATCAATTACCCCCGGTTAAGGTTTTTTGCCGCGGCAGGTGGATGCAAGACGCGACTGTACCGTTCATAGTCAAGCAAAGTTATTGAAGATTGTCAAGCGCCTGGCAGCGGAAAAGCGGACAGGCCGTGACAGCCCTGTTCATATGGGCCTTCATTACTGCTGGAATGGATCGAATGAAATAGTATAATAAGATATCGACAGCTTGCAGGAGATACTGTGCCGATGGCGACCGTAAAAGAACTTAAAAGGCACCTTGACCGCCTCTACAGGGCATTTGACCTCGGGTTCCTCTCTTCCGACCCGCTTGAGTTCGTCCATAAGTACGACGACCCAGCTGACCGGGAGATAGTCGGCCTCATCGCGACATCACTTGCCTACGGCAGGGTCGAGGGCATTAAAAAGAGCATAGCCAGGGTGCTGGCCGTGGCAGGCCCTTCGCCTTACAGGTTTACGAAAAGGTTCGACCCGCGTAGTGGCGTTGCCCTCTTTGCCGGGTTCAGGCACAGGTTCAATACCGGAGAAGATATAGCCTGCCTCTTCTGGTTCGCGAGACAGATGATCGAGGAGAAGGGGTCGGTAGGCGGCTATTTCCTCAAGGGATACTCCCCTGGCCACAGGAACGTCAAAGAGGCGCTCTCCTGTTTTTCAGAGAACGTCCTGGCCCTCGATTCTTCGGCTGTCTACGGGAAAAAGGCGCTGCCCAAAAAGGCAGGGATCAGGTTCTTTTTCCCGAACCCCAGGGACGGAAGCCCGTGCAAGCGCCTCAACCTCTATCTCAGGTGGATGGTGAGGAGGGGAGACAAGCTCGACTTCGGCCAGTGGACCGGGGTTGGGCCGGATAAGCTCGTGATCCCGCTCGATACCCATATAGCGAGGATATCTCGGAATATCGGGCTTACCAGGAGGGCAAGCCCTGACTGGAAGATGGCGGAGGAGATAACCGAGGCCCTGAAAGAGCTTGACCCGGAAGACCCGATAAAGTACGACTTTGCCATCTGCAGGCTCGGCATACTGGAAAAATGCCCGAAAAAGGCCGACTTATCCAAGTGCAGCAGCTGCCTCATAAGGCGGATATGCGTGCTTTAGCGGCTTGACCGACCCCGTTGGTTTGCCATTGAAGATAAACTTTGACAGGGCAAGGTTTATTGGGGTAACATTTGCCAGACTTCATAAAATTCAGCGTTCATGTAAGGCCCTTCAAAGGTCGAGGGACGGTTGGCGGAGCGTTTAGTGCAGACTACAGGACTCAAAGAGCGGAAGACCCGGGAAAGCCAGGTAATGCATATAGAGGAAGTATTTGACCTCATAAAGGATGAGATAGCCGCCATGGAGCAGGGGTTCAAGGCGAACCTCAACTCCAACGTCTATCTGGTAAGCAAGGTCGGGGAGTATATACTCAAGAGCGGGGGAAAAAGGTTCAGGCCCATGGTGCTGCTCCTCGCCTCAAGGCTCTGCGGCTACAGCGGCGAGAAGCATATCCCGCTTGCCGGTGTCGTCGAGTTCATCCACACAGCGACACTCCTCCATGACGACGTCGTCGATAACGCGAACCTGAGGAGGGGGAGCGCATCGGCCAATACCGTCTGGGGGGAGGGGGCGAGCATACTCGTCGGCGACTATCTCTTCTCGAAGGCCTTTTACCTGACCGTCAAGTACGGTGACCTGAGGGTCCTCCAGGTCCTGTCAGAGTCGACGACCCGCATGGCCGAGGGCGAGGTGCTGCAGTTATTGAAGCACAGCGACGCCGGGACGACCGAGAAGGAGTACCTGGACGTGGTCACGAACAAGACCGCCGTCCTCATATCATCGGCGGCCCGCATAGCCGGTGTGCTTTCAGGGGCCGGGCAGGGAAAGGAAGAGGCCCTCGCTAACTACGGCATGGGCTTAGGTATAGCCTACCAGCTCATGGACGACTGCCTCGATTATGTCTCTACCGACGAGGACCTCGGAAAATCCGTGGGCAACGACCTCAAGGAAGGCAAGGTCACGATGCCCCTTATAAGGGCCAGCGGCCTTGCCACAGAGGCTGAGAAGGAGATCATCCGGGAGGCCGTCGAGGGAGACGAGCTAAACCAGGCACAGCTCGATCAGGTCATCTCCATAATAAGGAAGTACAAGGGTATCGAGTACACCATAGAACGCGCCAGTGCCTATATAGATGCCGCAAAGAGGGAGCTCGACATATTCGAGCCGACCATCGAGAGGGCGGCGCTCCTGGCCGTGGCTGATTTCGTCATCGAAAGGACGTACTGAGCCGGAAATCCCCGAGGGGGTACGCCATGGACAGGAAAGAGAAGGCCGCGAAGGTCCTGGGCATACTCGAAAAAGAATTCCCGGACGCGAGATCTGCCTTAGAATACAAAAACCCGCTTGAGCTCCTCATCTCGACTATACTTTCAGCGCAGGCAACAGACAAGCTCGTCAACAAGGTAACCCAATCCCTCTTCAAAAAATACAGGACGGCAAAGGACTATGCCGCCTCGGCCTTGTCTGACCTTGAAGGCGACATAAGCTCGATAAACTTCTACAGGAACAAGGCCAGGAACATAAAGGCCTGCTGCGGGAAGCTCGTCGAGCTGTACGGCGGCGATGTGCCTGCCACACTCGATGGGCTTACGGCCCTGCCTGGGGTCGGAAGGAAGACAGCCAATATCGTCCTGGGGAACGCCTTCGGCAAGGACGCCCTCGCCGTTGACACCCACGTAAAGCGCGTATCGCAAAGGCTCGGCCTCACCTCAGCGGACGACCCGGACAAGATAGAGGCCGACCTGACGTCGATAATACCTCCAAAGAGGTGGACAAAGGCCACCCACCTTTTGATCCTCCACGGCAGAAAGACCTGCAAGGCTGTAAACCCTGATTGCGATAACTGCCCCATCCAGGCCTACAGCGTTTATTTCAAGGAAGTCTACAGCAAGAAAAAGAAGTAGCAGCCTGAGCAAATCTGTGTTTTTCAGTAACCTGGCAGGTCCTGACGAGCTCCGTTTATGCCGCCGTGAAGGCGAAGCCCCTCGACTGGCATTTTACGAGGCTGGCATAGTATCCGCCTGTCTTTAAAAGCTCCTTGTGGCTTCCGGCCTCGATGATCTGCCCGTCCTTCAAGACCAGTATCCTGTCCGCGCCCGCTACCGTTGAGAGCCTGTGGGCTATGACAAGGGTGGTCCTGCCCCGCATGACATCCTCGAGGGCCAGTTGTACCGCCAGTTCGGATTCGGCGTCAAGGGCGGAGGTCGCCTCGTCGAGTATCAGTATTGGAGGGTCTTTTATAATGGCCCTCGCGATAGAGAGGCGCTGTCTTTCGCCCGCGGACAGGAGGCAGCCGCGCTCTCCGATGACCGTCTCGTAGCCTTTCGGCAGGCGTGTTATGAAGTCATGGGCACGGGCGGCCTTCGCCGCGCTGACTATCTCGCCGAGGCTCGCCCATGGCTTTCCGTAGGCGATGTTGTTGTTGACGGTATCGTTAAAGAGGAGCGCGTCCTGGGATACGACACCTATCCTTGCCCGGAGCGAGCGCTGCTTTAAGTCTCTCAGGTCGATCCCGTCAATTCTTATCGAGCCTTGCGTCGGGTCATAGAGCCTTTGGATGAGCGCCGCTATCGTTGTTTTTCCGGCGCCGCTCGGCCCAACGAGGGCCACGCATTCCCCGGGGGCCAGGCGGAACGTCAAGTCGCTCAGGACAGGATTTTCGCTGCGATAAGAGAAGCTTACGCCGTCGAATAGCACGTCGCCCTTGAGCGTTTTTACCGGGACGGCCTGGGGCGCATCCGACATGTGGTCGTGAGCGTCAAGTATCGAAAATATTATGCCGAGTGATACCGTGGCCTTGCGCATCGTCTGGTAGACCCCGGTGAGGCCCTGCACAGGGGTAAAGAGTCCTGTAGCGTACCCGAGGAAGGCGACCAGGGTGCCGGCTGTTATCTCGCCATTGATGACGAGGTAGCCCCCGTACATAAGCGCCGATACCTTCGCGAGCACGCCGATTATGTTCTTGGCCGCGCTGACGCCGGTATCTATGCCCACGCCCTTCAGGACCATCTGGTTGGCGCTCGCTACCCCGCTCATGAACCTCGTCTTTTCGGCCTCTTCCATGGCGAAGCTCTTTACCGTGAATATCCCGGTCAATACCTCGTTGAAGCGCGAGAATATCCCGGTCCAGCGCTCGACGAGCATGCGCTCCCGCTGTGTCTGTTCATCGGCGGCCCACATCCCGATGAGCGCTGGCAGGGGCGCGAAGAAGAGCACTATAAAAGAGAGCCTCGGGTCGAGCGTGAACATGACGGCGAGCGAGATGAGAAGGTATACTATCCCGGGGAAGACGTTGAAGGCGATATCAGAGATGGCGCCAACGAAGCCGTTTACGCCCCTGTCGAGCTTGGTCATTATGCCGCCTACGGTCTGGTCCCTGTGATAGGCAACGGGGAGGGTATGGAGGCGGGAGACGGTCGCCTCCAGGATGCCGTGGTTGACGTCGAGCCTCACCCTCCAGGCAAGCCAGTTTGAAAGGGCCCCGACGCCCTCCCGGATGACGTTCAAGGCGATGAGCATCGCCACACCCTGGACGAGGGCCATCACTACCCCTGTGCCGAGCTTGTCAAAGATGTATTTCATGGCAAGGGGCTCAAGCGCGCTGAGGGCGGCTATCATCAGAGTGAGGAGCATGATGGCCGCGAGCGCCACCTTGTGTGGAAAGATGAACCCGAGGGCCCTTCGGGAGTGGCGCAGCCAGTCTCCGTTATTGGGGGTCTGCATAAGGCGCTTTCCAGTTCAAAAACGAATAGTTATAAAATATGGAGATTGTAAGTACCCTTATGTGACTAAAGTTACAAAGGAGATTTTTTTGAGGGTGCGTTGCCAATATGCTTTTGATATACTCGGGGTATGAAGGCGATAGTATTTGATGGCGGATTGAGATTGGAAAAGGGTTATCCCAGGCCTGTGCCAGGCCCCGGAGAGGCCCTTGTAAAAGTGGCCCTTGCCGGTGTCTGCTCTACCGACCTGGAGATCGCGAAGGGCTACATGGGCTTTAAGGGGGTGCCGGGGCACGAGTTCACGGGAACGATCGTCGAGTGCGACGACGAAAGGCTCAATGGAAAGCGGGTAGCGGGGGAGATAAACCTGGGCTGCGGCCGCTGCGAATATTGCAGGCACATGCTGGAGAACCACTGCCCTTCGAGGAAGGTGCTCGGGATATCGGGTAAGGACGGCGCCTTTGCCGAATATCTGACCCTGCCGTTTAAAAACATCCACCCCTTGCCCGATTCTATCACAGATGAAGAGGCTGTCTTCACCGAGCCGCTCGCCGCGGCCTACGAGATACTCGAACAGGTGAGGGTAGACGAAAATACGAGGGCGTGCGTCCTGGGCGACGGCAGGCTGGGCCTCCTTGTGGCTGAGGTCATGGCCGCAACCGAATGCTCGCTCGTTGTCATCGGCAGGCACGAGGAGAAGCTACAGCTCCTTAAGGCGAGGGAGATACCGGCGAGGACGAGCCCTGAGGGGCTTGAAAAACAGTTCGACCTCGTCATCGACTGCACCGGGAGCGAGGACGGCCTGACGGCAGCGCTTGACCTTGTAAGGCCGACAGGCACGGTAATACTCAAGACGACTCTGGCAAAGCGTGGCGGGGCAGACCTGAACAGGGTCGTCATAGACGAGATAACCCTGCTGGGTTCAAGGTGCGGCCCGTTCCCGCCCGCCCTCGCGGCCCTTGAGGAGAAGAGGGTTGACGTAAGGCCCCTTATATCGAGGGTCTTTTCTCTCGATGAGGGGGTAGAGGCGATAGGGCACGCCTCCGGTAAGGGCGTGCTCAAGGTCCTCATAAGGATGGAGTAAAAAAATGGACAAGCTCTTCCTGGACAGCCACGGCGAGGCGGTAGAGTGGGACGGCAGGGAGAGGAGGGAGAAGGTCCGTTTCCCCGTATGCCTTGCGGTAGAGGTCAACGGGCGTTCAAGCGAGAGTTGCGCGGACTTTATCCTGAATATCTCCAGGGCAGGGATATTCATACTGACCGAAAACCCGCTTGAGAAGGGTACGAAGGTCAAGCTCAGGTTCTCCATACCCCCGGAGGAGAAGGCCTTAAGCGAGTTCTCCATACCCCCGGAGGAGAAGGCCTTAAGCGAGTTCGATGGTGTCGTGGTCGGGGCCAATAGAGACCCCGGGTATCCGAAGGGTATGCACATCAAGATAATCGATAGCGGCCCGGATGAGCTCAAAAGTCTGGAGGCATATCTGGAAGGCAGGAAGCATCTGCTCGATACCGAGGCGTGAGCAGGCATGAAATAAGTCCATCTGCTCCGTTGTCTTCGTCGCCGGCTACTGCGGCGTACGTAAAAAGTACGCCTCAGTCATCAAACGGCGAGAATCGCCTGGTGTATGGATCTTTTTGAGCAGCCTGAACGAAATCTTTGTTTTTCAACAACCTGCTCTAAGGCAAAACCTAACATATCCTCGGCAACTGCTCCCCTGAGAGCATGTCGAGTATCCGCCTGTTTCCGATCGAGGTCTCAAGGAGCACCTTGCCCCTGGGCCCCTCCTCGACGGCCCCGATGATGGCCGCGTCCTTGCCAAGCGGGTGGGAACGCATCGCCGCAAGCACCTTTAGGGCAGAATCGCCTGAGGTCACGGCCACGAGCTTGCCTTCGTTGGCGAGATAGAGCGGGTCGAAGCCCAGTATCTCGCACGCGCCCTTTACCGCCTCTTTAACCGGTATATCTTCTTCCCTTATCGCTATGGCAGAGCCTGCTGAAGCCGCGAACTCATTGAGCACCGTTGCGAGCCCGCCCCTTGTCGGGTCCCTCATCGCCTTTATGCCGGAAGGGACAGCGGCGAGCATGGCCCTTGTAAGGGTGTGGAGCGCGGCGCAGTCGCTTTCAACAGGCGATTCCATCTGAATGCCTTCTCTGTGGGTAAGGATCGCTATGCCGTGGTCGCCCATCGTCCCTGAGACGATTACAGCGTCACCGGGGCGTATGTTGGCTGGCGTAAGCGTTTCCGTGCCGTTCAGTACGCCGATCCCGGCGGTATTTATGAAGAGCTTGTCTCCCTTGCCGCGTTCGACCACCTTCGTATCCCCGGTCACTATCTTGACCCCTGCCGCCTCAGCTGTTTTTGCCATGGAATGGACGACCCTTTCAAGTTCGTCCATCCCAAGCCCTTCTTCTATTATGAACGAGGCGCTCAGGTATACGGGCTCGGCCCCGCCTACCGCGAGGTCGTTTATCGTCCCGCATACAGAGAGCTTGCCGATATCCCCGCCAGGGAAGAAGATGGGCTTTACCACGTAAGAGTCTGTCGTGAAGGCGAGCCTGTCCGCTGGAAGAGTGAATACGGCCTGGTCGTTGAGCGGGGCGAGGAACTCGTTCGAGAAGGCCTTCGCGAAGACTTCCTCTACGAGCCTCCTTGAGTAGCTCCCGCCGCTTCCGTGCGCAAGCAGTATGATCTTGTCTTTTCTTGTCATGCCACCTTCCTGTACTTGAAGAACGCCGCGCAGGTGCCCTCTGAAGAGACCATGCACGGGCCTATGGGGAACTCAGGCGTGCAGGCCCTGGCAAAGAGCGGGCACTTATCCGGCGTCATCAGTCCCTTGAGCACCGAGCCGCACATGCAGCCCTTTGGTTCCTCGTCCTTGCCGCGCGGTATTGAGAACTTCCTTTCGGCGTCAAACTCAGAGAAACCATCCTTTATCCTGAGGCCGCTTCCCGGTATGTTGCCTATCCCTCTCCAGAGGCTGTCGCCAGGCTCGAATACGCTATCCATTATCTCCTGCGCTTTTTTGTTGCCATCCCAGGTGACGACCCTGTCGTACTCTATCTCGATGGCCTGCCTTCCCTCTTCGAGCTGTCTTACGAGCATGTATATGCCCATGAGCGCGTCTATAGGCTCGAAACCCGCCACCACGCACGGAGAGCCGTACTCGCTTGCAAGGAAGCCGTATGAGCTGGCGCCTATGATGGCCGTGACGTGGCCCGGGCAGATGAAGCCGTCTATCTCTATCTCGCCGCTGTCCATCAACGCCTTCATCGCCGGGGGCGTAAGCTTATGGAGAGAGAGGACCGAGAGGTTTTTTATCCCCTCTTCTTTCGCGGCGAGTATCGTCGCCGCTACCGTCGGCACGGTCGTCTCGAAGCCCACGGCGAAGAGCACCACCTCGCGCTCTCTATTGGACCTGGCGATATCTATCGCCCCAAGCGGCGAATAGACGACCCTTATGTCGCTCCCGCGGGCCTTCTCTTCCTGCAGGGAAGATGCTGAGCCGGGGACCTTCATCATGTCCCCGAATGTCGCTATGATGGCGTCTTTCCGGGACCTGCTGAACTCGATTACGCGGTTCACGTCGGCGGCTGATGTAACGCAGACCGGGCAGCCGGGCCCCGATATGAGCTTGATGTTTTTCGGCAGGGCGTCCCTTATGCCGTATTTGGATATGGAATGGGTGTGCGTGCCGCAGATCTCCATTATGCTTACGTCTTTGCGCGAGATCTCGCGTATCTTCGTGATGAGCCCCTGCGCCTCATCCCTTTTCCTGAACTCGTCTATGTACTTCATAGCCCCGCTATCCCCCTTATGAGGCGGAGAGTTTCTTCCGCCTTCTCCTCATCTACCTTCTCGATGGCGAAGCCCGCGTGGATTATGACGTACTCTCCGGCCCTGACATCCTTCATCAGCCTGACGTTAGCCTCTTTTCTTGTGCCGGCAACATCGACCATGGCCACGTCGCCTTTTACCTCGATTATCTTACCTGGAATGCCAAGACACATTTTTATTACCTTCCTTTTACGTTCTCCCAGGCGACAACCGCCTGGCCGAGGGAGATGCCCCCGTCGTTCGCAGGGACCCTCTCCTGCGCATATACAGTAAACCCTTTCCCGGCAAGCCCCTCGGCGATGATAGTTGAAAGGAGCCTGTTCTGGAATACGCCTCCGCTTAAGACCGCTGTATTGATGCCGGTCTCAACGCGCAAGGCCTCGCAAGCCTTTACGGACAGATCCGCGATCGTAGAATGGAACCTGCCGGAGATAATCGATCCTGGCATGCCGTTGTTTACGTCCTCGGCCATGGCCATGATGATCGGAGCGGTCTCTATCCGCATGGGGGCGCTGCCGGCAAACTCGAAAGGATAGGGGCTTGATCCATCTCCGCCTATATCCGCGATCGCTTCGAGCTCAATGGCGGCTTCTGCCTCAAAGGTTATCTCATCCCGTATACAAGCGATAGACGAAGCCGCGTCAAAGAGCCTGCCCATGCTCGATGTGAAGGGCGAGTTGACCCCCTTATGGACCATCGACGCGACAAGCTCTGCCCTGGGGCCTATCCTTTCCGCGAAGCCACGGAGCGCCTCCCATCCGCATGACCCGCCGTAAGAATCAACAAGATACGAGATGGCCATCCGCCACGGCTCTTTTACGGCCGTATCCCCTCCGGGGAGCCGGACGTACTTGAGGTGCGCGGCCCTCCTGAACTCGCGCCTTGAGGCTATGAGGAACTCTCCGCCCCAGATCCTGCCGTCCGTGCCGAGGCCAGTGCCGTCAAAGGAGAGACCGATGACCTCGCTGGAAAGACCGTGCTCGGCCATCGCGCTGGCGATGTGGGCGTGGTGGTGCTGTACGGGTATTATCCTTTCAGCCGGGATCTTTTTCTCCTTCGCGTACTCAAGGGCGAACCTGGTGCTGAGATAATCCGGATGGAGGTCGTGCGCGACGACCGTTGGCTCGGCCCTGAAGGTGTTCTTGAGGTTTCTGAGCGTTTCCTGATAGAACTCAAGGGCCTGGAAGTTCTCAAGGTCGCCGATGTGCTGGCTCAAGATCGCGTTCCTGCCCCTGGTCAGGCAGAACGTGTTCTTAAGGAGCGCGCCGGCGGCGAAGACATCTTCCATCTCAGCGCCAAGGTCGATTGCGTCAGGGGCGTAGCCGCGCGCCCTTCGGAGTACCTTCTTTTTGCCGGAATCGATCCTCGCGATAGAGTCGTCGACCCTCATGTATATATCCCTGTCGTGGAAGAGGAAGTGGTCAGCGATCCCGGAAAGCCTCTTTAAGGCCTCATCGTTCGATACGACTATAGGCTCTTCCGCGAGGTTGCCGCTTGTCATGACGAGCGCCTTGAAAGAAGCCCCGGCGAAGAGAAGGTAATGGAGCGGGGTGTACGGGAGCATCACGCCGAGGCGGTTGTTCCCGGGCGCTACCGCCTCATCGAGGATGGACGGCGTTTTCTTCCTCAAAAGGACGATAGGCCTTCTCCTGTCAGTGAGCGCGTCTTCCTCTTTATCGTCAAGCTCGCAGAACTCTCTTATTGAGGCGACATCCGTGGCCATAAGGGCGAAGGGCTTGTTCGAGCCGCGCCTTTCATTCTTAAGTGATCTGCGCTTCCTGTCCCTGAGCTTTCTTACCGCATCGTGGTTTTGAGCGTCGCAGGCGAGGTGAAATCCCCCAAGCCCCTTTATCGCGAGTATCTTGCCTTCTTTAAGGAGCCTCTGTGCCTCGACTATAGCCTCGAAGTCCTTTCCCGTATCAGCGTCGTGGAGCCAGGCCCTGGGGCCGCAAGCTGGACAGGCGTTTGGCTGGGCATGGAACCTCCTGTCAGCCGGGTCATGGTATTCGCCCTCGCATTCCGGGCACATCCCGAAGGGCGCCATGGTGGTCTTGGGCCTGTCGTAAGGTATGTCGAGTATGATCGAGTACCTCGGCCCGCAGTTGGTGCAGTTGATGAAAGGATAGTGAAAACGCCTGTCAGACGGGTCGAGCAACTCACGGAGGCAGTCGTGGCATATAGCCACGTCAGGGGATACGAGGACGAACTTCCCGTCAACGGGCCTGCTCTCGCGTATGGTGAAGGAGCTGTAGCCGCCGCTCTGCTCGACCTGCTCTACTGTGATGGCCTCTATCCTCGAAAGCGGCGGCGGAGAAGCCCTCAGCTCGTCTATGAAAGAATCGACAGAGTCGCCCTGGACCTCTATTACGACCCCTTCTGAATCGTTCAGGCAGTAGCCGGTGAGGTTATGCCTCGCCGCGAGGTTGTAGACATAGGGGCGAAATCCCACTCCCTGCACTATGCCCGATATATGTATCCTTGCGCTATCCATCTTGCTTCCCGTTTTCCCTGACAAGCCCGGCAAGGTATCCGGCCCATGCGCTCACCCCGGCGCCGGTCCTGCACGAGGTCTCGAATATCTTTAGATACGGGTTGACCTTTAACGCGTTCTCCCGTGCCCTGTCGATATCGAAGTCTGTATGGGGGGCGAGGTCTGTCTTGTTTATTATGAGGGCCTCGGATGCGCTGAAGATGGCAGGGTATTTAAGGGGCTTGTCATCCCCTTCCGTGGTCGACATGACCGTGACCATCATATCCTCGCCCAGGTCGTACTCCGCAGGGCAGACCATGTTGCCGACGTTCTCTATTACAAGGAGGTCTATTGGACGCTCGAAGACCCACGGCAGGGCGTGGCTTATCTGGTGGGCGTCGAGGTGGCAGGCCCTGCCGGTGGTTATCTGCAAGGCGGGGATCCCGTGCCGCTCTATCCTCCTGGAATCGAAGTCCCCTTCGAGGTCGCCTTCGACTACCGCGAACCTTACGCCAAGCGATCCAAGCTCAGCGGCCATCCGCTCGATAAGAGAGGTCTTGCCGGCGCCCGGCGCGCTTACGATATTTATCGTGTAGATATTATTCCGAGCGAGCGCCTTTCTGTTCTCTGCCGCTATCTCGTCGTTCTTCGCGAGTATCTTTTCTTCTATGAGTATCTCGTGCATCTAAGCGCCTTCCATCGATATTATGTCAAGCTCTGTCCCGCCGACCCTGTCAATGGACGTACTGCCGCACCCGGGGCAGGTGTTATCGAACGAGGTTATCCTGAACCTGGAGGCGCACCCGCGGCAGAGGCCTGTAAGAGGCACCTCCTCTATTTCAAGCGCCGCGCCTTCAAACGGGGTTCCCTTTATAGAGATCTCGAAGCAGAACCTCAATGCCTCAGGCTCCACGGCCGTGAGCTCTCCTATCCTCAGGCGCACCTTGTAAAGGCGCGCGAGGGCGGCCCTGTCCATCTCTCGCTTTACCGCCTCGAGGACGCTCTTTGTTATTGACATCTCGTGCATGGTTATTCCCTGGCCGATACCTTGAACCCGCTGGTCTCCAGCTCTTTTCTTATGGCCTCTGCCACAAGCGGCAGGGCTTTTTTTATTACAGGGGTAAGCTCAAGGCCCGCAGAGATATCCTTCGGGATGACCCCGATTATTACAAGTTCAGGGCTCAAGCCCTGGAACCTGGCTATCTCTATCAGGTCTCTTAGGCCGATCTGGTGGGCGGTAGAGGATTTGAGGGAGGGCCACTTCCGGACCTCTTCCCATGGTATGCGGAAGAGCTTTCCAGGCTCTCCATTTGCTGCGACCGCGTCAACGATGATGAGATGAGAAAAGTCCTTTATATACGAGAGGAGCCCCAGCCCGGAGGTGCCGCCGTCAAGGCATGTCACTTCCTTGCCGAAGCTGTATCGCTCAGCAAAGTACTCTATCGCCCTTACCCCGAGCCCCTCGTCCTTGAGGAGCACATTACCGATCCCGAGCACGAGGGCCTTCTTCCGCTTCCGCTTTGCCATCATCAACAAGGGGTATGAGGCCGTATGATTATTATAATTTATTTTAACAGAAAAAGGCTTTCAATCCAAACAATAAAGTCTTGTAAATACAAGGAATTGAGGATTATAATAGCCCTGCCCCGCGCCTCTCAGGACATGAGATAGACAGTGATGAGCCCGATGATGACGATGAGGTTTGTGGCCGCGCCGAGAAAGATGACGAGGTCCGTAAGGCCGGCAATTTTAAATTTGACCATGTCCTAAGATTAATAGATGCGTATCCTTTTGTCAAACAGGTAAGATGAAGAGCGTTTTCATATTCATAGTATCCTCCATAGGCTTCCTGGCCTTCTTTCTTGTCATGGACGCGCTCCTTCTGAACGCTCAGGGGCTGAGCTTCATATTCAGGGGCTGAGGGGGGCTGGATGGCCTATTCAAGGAGATCGCTGATAAAGCTCCTATCCCCCTGCCTTACGCTCATCGCGTTGGTCCTTGTCGCGTACTCGATCGTAAACTTCCAGTCCTATTTTTCCTGGGGCCCGGAGTCCATATCCGGCGCGCCTGTCCTGGGGCAGGGCGACTACCCGTTGGTCTCCCACGTGAACGGCAGGCTCGCCGTGTGGATGGCCGCGCAGATGCACCTGTGGTTCGCGGCCTTTGTGCTGGCCGTGCCGATATTCGTCCTCATGCTCGAGGTCATAGGCGTTGTCAAGAAAGAGAAGAGATACGACCGTGTGGCCTATGAGTTCCTGAGGGTCAGCATCACCGCCTTCTCACTTACGGCGATAACAGGCGGTCTCCTCTTGCTTACGCTCCTCGTATTCTACCCGGACCTCATGAAGTACCTGTTGTCGATATTCGGCCCGACGACGCTCCTGTACGCGCTCTTCTTTTTCTTCGAGTCCGCGTCCCTCTATACATATTACTACGGCTGGAAGCGTATGAGCGAAGGCTGGCTCAAGTGGGCGCACATCGGGGTAGGGCTCGCGCTCAACTCCGCCGGGACAGCCCTCATGTTCGTAGCCAACGCCTGGGTGACCTTCATGATGACGCCGGATGGGGTCGATGCGGCAGGCGTGTTCAGAGGGGACCTCTGGGCGGCGGTAACGAACCACCTGTGGAGCCCTATGAACCTCCACAGGTTCATAGCCAATATCGCCTACGGCGGGTCGATAGTAGGCGCGTACGCCGCCTACAGGTTCCTCGGCGCCGCCACAGATGATGAGAAGGCGCACTATGACTGGATGGGCTACACCGCGAGCCTCATAGCCATAGGCGCTCTCCTGCCTCTGCCTTTCGCTGGCTATTGGCTAACCGCCGAAATATACGCCTTCAGCCAGCAGATGGGCATCACCCTCATGGGAGGTGTATTCGCATGGCTTTTCATCGTACAGGCGGTCTTGATAGGCGCGCTCTTCCTCGCCGCCAATTATTATCTCTGGTGCGGCTTCGGCAGGAGCCCTGCTGGCGAAAGATACCTGCGGTACGTTAAGTACATAGCCTTCGTGATAGCCGCCTCTTTCCTTGTATGGTTCACACCGCATACCCTGATACTTACCCCTCAAGAGGCGAGGGCCCTTGGCACTCAGTACCATCCATACCTTGGCCCCCTCGGGCTCATGCCGGCCAAGAACACGGCCGTAAACATCATGCTCCTTTTTACATTCCTGTCCTTCATCCTCTACAGGAGGGCGCAGAGGACCCCGACGGTGGCGTGGGCCGGGTACGGGAAAGCGCTCCAGGCAGGGCTTTTCACCGCGGCTATCGTCAATATCGTCTTCCTCGGGGTCTATTACGGCTACTTCACCAACAGCCTCTACAAGGTGGCTTCATCGGTCCCGCAGGTAGCCACTACCATATTCGTCATCATAGCCTGCCTCGTGATAGAAGGGCTCATGCACAGGGGCGCTACAAAACATGATTTCACCTGGGGGCGCATGCCCGGGAGGAGCCAGTACGCGCTCATCCTCATAGCCGTCTCCTTCACATGGCTTATGGGGCTCATGGGTTTTGTCCGCTCGGCCATCAGGCAGCAGTGGCATGTCTACTCTGTCATGAAGGACGCCTCACCCGACGCCTTTACGCCTTCCATCGCCTACGCCGCAAAGGTGGTATCAGTCGGGACTATCATATTCCTCTCCATAGTCGTCTTTATCTTCTGGCTCGGCGGCCTCGGGGCGAAAGCGGAGGCCGATGAATAACCTCATCAAGGCCGCCCTCTTTAGCCTTCTCATAATCGGCCTCTATACATTCTATTCGGCTGTCGTCATCCCGCCGATCGCGACGGAGGAGCAACCGTTGGAGGGGCTGGCTGGCGAAAGCATCAAGACCGTCGACGACCTCGTAGCCCTCGGCGAGGCCGTTTATAACGGCAAGGGGGCGTGCGCCCTCTGCCACAACCCGCAGGGAGGCAGGGCCCCAATGCTTGAGAACTCAGCCCATTTGGCCGGTGAGAGGATAAAGGCCCCTGGGTACAGAGGCAAGGCGACGGATGCCGAGGGCTATCTCTACGAATCTCTCGTTGAGCCCTCTGCCTATGTCGTGCCAGGCTTCGGGACGAGCGGAAGCGGGGACATGGCAAGCCCGATGCCGGACGTAAGGAGCAGGTCAATCGGACTCGACGAGACCGAGATAAAGGCGGTCATCGCCTATCTGCAGAGCGTTTCAGGCGTTGATATAACCGTCAAGGTAGAGGGGGCGGGGGAATGAAGCTACTTAACTACATCCTCATAAACCTCTGCTTCTACGCCATCCTCAAGGCGCCTGGGCTTCTCATGGGCAAGCCCATACCTGGAAGCGTCATCTCGATGTACATGTTCTTTATCGTCATCACCGTCCTCCTTGTGATGACGGTAACCGACAGGGGCGTTGAGGCGCTTTTCGCGCCATTGAGGGCGCTTGTAGAAGACCCGTCAAAGGCGATCTTAAGGAATATCGTTTTCATAATACTCCCTGTCGCAGCCGGCTACATCGCTTATACCCAGTCCGGCAAGGCCTCTGTGCCGCCTGTAGAGCTGAGGAGCGCGCACCCGGCCCCTCCTGCCGTCTTCAAGGCCTATGGCAAGGAGTTCGACCTCTCCACGCTTGAGAACCCATACAGGAAGATGGAGAAGGCGGACCCTGCGGCCTTCAAGGACCTCATAGAAGACGGCGGTGAGGTCTATTTCAAGAACTGCGTTTTCTGCCACGGCGCGAAGCTCGACGGCAGGGGCCATTACGCCCACGCGCTCGACCCGCTGCCCATGCCGTTCACAGGCGGCGACACGATAGCGCAGCTCCAGGAATCGTACGTCTTCTGGAGGGTGGTGAAGGGCGGCCCCGGGCTCCCGAGGGAAGGCGGCCCGTCAATATCGTCCATGCCGTCATGGGAGGGCTCTCTTTCGGAAGATGAGGTCTGGAAGGTGATACTCTTCCTTTACGACTATACCGGGAACAGGCCGAGGATCTGGTGATATGCTCTTAAGGCCGTTTATAGCGCTTTTGATGCTTGCCGCCTTTACAGGCCAGTCCTCCTTCGCGGCGGAAGGGCTTGAGAACGGGAAGGCTATCTATGAGAAGAGGTGCTGGTGGTGCCACGGCAAGGAAGGCGCCGGTGACGGCCCTGCCTCACAACACTTAAACCCGCCGCCCAGGGACTTGACCCTCGGCCTCTATAAATGGAAGTCCACTCCTTTCGATGAGCTTTCGCCTTCTGATGATGACTTTTATAATATGATAGCCGGTGGCCCTGACAGGGGTATACATGGCTGGACAGGCCTTGGCGACACCTCGATGCCAGGCTGGGCCGACCTGCTGAGCCGGCAGGATATCAAAGACGTTGCCGCCTATATAAAGACCTTCGCGGGGCTTGAAAAGGCTCTGAAGCCCCCGGTAAGCCTCTCAGGCAAGATATCTCCTGACAAGGATGGACTTCTAAGCGGCAGGAAGCTTTTCAAGGATAACTGCTCTGAATGCCACGGAGAAGCCGGCAGGGGGGATGGCACAAAAAAGCTCAAGGACGACTGGGGAGCGAGGACCTGGCCGAGGGACCTTACCAAGGGCTGGACCTTCAGGATGGGGAATAGACCCGAGGATATATACACACGGGTAACAGTCGGTATCCCCGGCACCCAGATGCCGAGCTTCGCTGACCCGGCCTCCAGGAAGGTCATGACAGAGGCCGAGCGGTGGGAGGTGGCCAATTACGCAGCCTCGCTTGACGAGCCGGAAAGAAGACCTGTTACCGGGGTGCTTAAGGCCGTGAAAACAGATGGCAGCGCGCCAACTCAAGCGAGCGACAGGATATGGGACAGGGCAGGGTACGCGACCTACCACCTCTTCCCGCAGATAATCGCCGGAGAACGGGCATATACGCCTTCGTTAAACTCGGTTTCAATAAAGGCGGTCTATGATCAATCGGATATCGCGTTCCTGATCGAGTGGGACGACCCTACAAACTCGATGCCCTGGGATGAGAAGGCTCAGCGGATAGCGGATGGCGTGCCCTTCCCGGACGGCTTTGCGATACAGTTTCCGGCAGAGATAAAGGGGGCCGAAAGACCTTACTTCGGGATGGGCGGCCCCAAGCCGGTAGCCATCTGGTCGTGGCAAAGCCCCGGGTCAGAGGATTCCGGGCAGACCGTCAAGTCAATAGAGGCAAGAGGGGCCGGCAGGCTCTCGCAGATCGACGATCACGGGGTTTCAGCTACAGGAGCGTATGAGAACGGCAGGTGGCGCGTGGTGGTGAAAGGGCCGTTACGGCCCGGCAAGGGACCTGTTCTCGAAGAGGGAAGGTTCATCCCCGTCGCCTTCGCGGCATGGGACGGGTCTAACGGGGATAACGCCGGGAAGCATGTGATGACAGGCTGGGAGTGGGCGGTCCTTGAAAAAGAAGCTCCCCGGTCCTTCAATATATGGCCCTTCGCGATAGGCGCCCTCGTCTTCGCAGCCGAGATGTTCTGGCTATTTAGCGCCCGGAGAAGGTAGCGGGCTGATGAAAGCTTTTGGGGGGACTTTCTACAGAAAGTCCCCCCAAAGAGTCTTAACAGCCTGCTATCCTTTTCTCGATCGCCAGCTGCCTGCGGCTATGAAGACGGCTCCGATAGAGGCCATTATGAAGTAGAAGGGGTCCGGGGCTGAGTTGGATTTTGTGTTGAGGAGTATGTTTATGAGGGCGAGGGAGACGAGGACAGCGCCGATGACACGGCTTCCAGCGCCTTTTTTGAGTGTTTTTTCTTCCTGGCCTTTGTCCATCACCTGCCTGTCTTCTCCCTGAGTTCGGCCATCAGTTCAGGCGTGATGACCCTTATCCCTTTTGCGGCGGCATAGCGCTCAAGCCCTTTCTTTATCATCGGGCGTATGAACGCCGGAGCTTTTTTAAGCCTCTCTTCGGCCTCAACGCTCCATGCCGGGGCAGAGGACTTTTCCTTTATGATATTGCCAACAGGCTCGTGCGCGCACCATGGGTCTTCGTTCATGAGGTCGCCTGTGGTGGCCAGCGCCCTGGCCCTGCAGCCGCCGCAGCCTTGAGCGTACTCGCACTCGCCACATCTGCCCTTGTGTCTTGGGGCCCGAAGCGAGACAAAGTCGCGGTCTTCGTCCCAGATGCCCTTAAGGGAGCTGCTTTTGAGGTTGGGAGAGTCAGCCCTTGCGGGTATGTAAGGGCAGGGCGTTACAAAGCCCTCTGGCGAGATCCTGAGATAACCGTCCCCTGCTATGCAGCCGCTTGTGCCGCCCTTTATTAGAGAGCTACTGTTGTTCACCGAACCTGCTATCCTCACGATGTGCGGGGCGCACCGCGCCCTTACCATTATCCTCCCTTTATATTCCTCTTCCTTTTGGACGATAAGGCGGAGTACGGATTCGTACTCGACGGGTGAAAGGTCGGTCGATCGCTGCCCACGGCCGGTGCAGACGAGGAAGAAGAAGTTTACGGCCTTTGCCCCGTGTGAATAAGCGAAGTCGATGAAAGAGGCGACCTCTTCCTTGTTCTCTTTCATGACCGTGAACTGCAGTTGAAAGGGGATGGGAGAGGCTGAGAGCGCCTCTATGCCGCCGCACGCCTTTGTCCACGCGCCCTCCATCCCCCTTACGCGGTCATGGAGGGCGGGGGAGAGCGAATCTACGCTTACGCCAGCGCCCTGGATACCGGCTTCAGTAAGTCTTTTGACTATTTCATCCGTAAGGAGGGTCCCGTTGGTGCCGAGTACCGGGGAAAGGCCAAGGGAGGCGGCCCGCGATGAGATATCGAATATGTCGTGCCTTAAAAGCGGCTCTCCGCCCGTCAATACGAGCATGCAGCCGGGGGCGAGTTCCGCTATCTCATCGAGAAATGAGTTGGCCTCAACCGTAGAGACGGCGTCGGCCCCGGTAAGCTCACTCGAGTCGAGGTAGCAGTGGCCGCAGGCGAGGTTGCACCGTTTTGTGGTGTTCCAGGAGACGATGAATGGCCGGGAGGCGTCCGTCATCCTTCGAGTTTCTTCCTTACCCTGCGCATGAGGTCAGGGGTTACTTCAAGGAGTCCTTCTTTTTTCGCGGTATCTTCTATTACGCGCTTTACAACACCCCTCGCGAACTTCGGTATGCGCGACAGAAGCGCCTTCGCCTCTTCAGTCCAGGCAAGGGAGCCGTCCTTGTGGCCTATCTCCGGGGTGAACTCCGTTGACGAGACGAGCACGTGGCAGCGGACGTTCCGTAAGCAGTTCTCTATATTGGAGCCTATGTCGAGGCCGGCTACCGCGTGCGCGCCGGTCCTCCCTGCTGCGAGCATGAACGGAGCGGTCTTCCTGGCGTGGCGTATGACCTCTTCAGAGGCCTTGCCGGCAAGAAGGGTCGTCTTTATCCTCTTCCCACGGGACGCGGCCACCTTCTCAGCCGTCTCAAGGTGCCCCATGTAGAGCTTCGCGAGCCCCTTGTCTATTATCTCGTCATGGAGCTTCTCCTGCTCCTTGAACCTGAAGAGCTTGCCGGCCTCCTCTGTGAGGACCCCCGCTATGGAACGGAAAGCCGACTGGTGGAAGACCGGGTCAAAGGCGCTTACGGCCTCTATGTCGCAATCGAATATCCCGGAGAGCTCGATGGCCCTCAAGAGGGCGCCGAAGGAGGCGGGACTGCCGTCTATGGCGACCATGATGCCCTTGCCTGTGTCCGCGCCTTCCTGTGTAAGGAGGACGTCGGTGCGGACCCGCCGCACCACCCTTTCGGCTACGCTCCCGATGCTGCTCGTACCGGTCCTGCCGAGTCCGAGGAGCCCCATGGCAACGAGGTCATACGGGCACTCGGAGACCTCTTTTACTATCTCCTCGAAGTTTTTCCCTTCCCTGTCTACGCCCTTGACCTCCAGCCCCGCGGCCATAGCCTGGAATACAGACATGTAGGAGTCGGAGATAATCTTGAGGCCCTTTGTTATGAGCGTGTCATGGACCTCTCGGGTGTTCCTGAGTATCTCTTCCTGCCTGTATTCTTGAGGCAGGCCGTCCTCCATCTCGATGAACCGCGTGTTGTGGAGCTTTGCCGCGTACACATGGCAGCCGGTGAGTAATGCTCCGCGCGCGCGCGCTATCTCGATTGCGAGGGCGGAGGCGGCGTTGGAATGGTTTGAGTTGTCCAGGCAGACGAGGATATTTTTGTACATACGGAGTATTTTATCCCAATTCACGGCCGTAGAAAAGGTTTTTGAAGGCAGAATGCCCTGGTGGCCCCGGGGTTATGAATGCCTGGGGGATGATGACTACGGGTGGAAGGGTTACTTATGGTATGTATCTTTACTACTGGAGGTCTTCGCAGCCCTCTTCGGGGCTTACCCCGTCCAGGTCCTTCTCCCCGCACTCTATCTTCTCGAAAGAGTTCGTCTTCTGGTTGTAGGAATAGACCATGCCGCTGCATATGTCGTAGTACCAGCCATGGAGCCTTATCTTCTCCTCCCGAAGGGCCTCAGCTATGAGCGGATAGGTCTTGAGGTTCCGCAGCTGGGTCACGAGGTAGCTCTTCTCCGTCATCTCCATCTTGGCGTCGTAAGATGTGGCGTGGTTATGCTTAATGACCGTCTCCTTTACGTCAGAGGCCGTATTTATCCAGTCGCGCAGGTTGGGCATGCCTCTGAACTCTTTTTCATCGTACCAGAGGGCCTTGAGGGCGGCGCAGTCGGAGTGGCCGCATACTACTATGTCCGTGACATTGAGCTTAAGGAGAGCGAACTCTATCGCCGCGGCCGTGCAGGTCTTCTTCCTCATCGGCTCGTTGGGAGGCACTATGTTGCCGACGTTCTTTACTATGAAGAGCTCGCCGGGCTTGCTCTGCGTTATGAGGTTGGGGTCGACCCTCGCGTCCGAGCAGGTGAAGAAGAGGACGTCGGGGGACTGGGTCTTGCCCACGCGCCTGAAGAACTCCTCTTCGCGCTTGTAGAAAGTCTGTTGGAACTTCTGGATGCCTTTATAGAGCCTGTCCATATACTGCCTCCTATACAAGTTCAGCCTGCGTGTTCGTCCAGGCCCCCCTGTGGCGGTTGATTTACTGTAAAAGCCTTGTTTCTGCGGGGGCAGGTCTCAGGGCAGCCCCTTCCTCCCTGAATATGCTTACGCGTCCGAACTCTCCGTCAAAGCCAGGGGTTATGAAGATATCACCGGCCCGTACTTTCATTATGGCAGAGGCGGTCCTGGCGCCAGCGGCCTCGTGTAGCTCTGACTCGTCCATGTCGAGCAGGTAGCTGAACTCGCTCGCCTTGCTACAGAGCCTCTTGTACTCCCTCTCTACCTTTACGCTTCCAACTCCGACTCCAAGGCTTTCAGCGAGTATCTCTTCAAGGGGGATGAGGTGCCTTGCCGGTATCGCGCTCTCCGGGGTAAAGCCCGCCTGCCTGTCCGAGAGCTCCTCGACCCTGGAGAGGACCCCTACCGTGAGGGGTTTGCCGCACTCCGGGCAGTTTCCAGAGAGGGCGCGGGTCTGCCGGGGGGTAAGCCTCACCCCGCACGCCCTGTGGCCGTCGGAGTGGTACTTGCCCTCCTCGGGATAGAACTCTATGGTGTAAAGGAATCTTTTGTTGTCCTTTTTTATAAGGATATCCCTGATTTCAAAATAGTCCATCGCGCAATCGAAGACGTTGGCCTCCCTGCCGAGCTTTGAGGGGGAGTGGGCGTCCGAATTCGATATGAGGGTTATACTGTCAAGGGCAGAGACCCGCCAGTTCATCTCCGGGTTGGAGGAGAGGCCGGTCTCGATCGCATGGATATGCTCCGAGTAATCGCCGAAGCATTCTTCGATGGAATCAAAGCCGGATCTCGATCCGAATATCGAAAACCACGGGGTCCAGGCGTGGGCCGGGACGAGCATCGCCTCAGGGGATGCGTCCATGACTATCTTGACGAGGTCCATGGCCGGGAAGCCGAATATCGGCCTCCCGTCAGAGCTTATATTGCCGAGAGAGCTGAAGGCGGCGTTTATCTTGCGGGCCGCTTCAAGGGAGGGCGAGAAGATGAGGCTGTGTATCTTGCGGGTCTTGCCGCCCTGCGAATATATGTTGCTTACCTCGGCGGAGAGCATGAAGTGCGTAGCTTGCCCGTCATTCTTCTTCTTAAGTACGAAGAGCCCGTTCCCCGTGGGTTCGAGCTGCTCTTCTATAGAGGCAAAGTGGGCGGGATGGGTGAAGTCCCCGGTGCCTATAAGGCCGATCCCCTTTAACCTTGCCCAGAGCGCGAGCGTATCCAGCGTCATCTGCTTACTCGTCGCCCTCGAGTATCCGCTGTGTATGTGCAGGTCGGCTATTATGCGCATAAAAATCCAGGTAAAACAATAGGTTGTCTTATCAGCTCTTCCTGTACAGTCTTCTGCGTCCGCCTGGTTCGAAAAGGGCAGGGCTATGGCGTCCCATTTTTTCAATTAAAACGATGGGGTTTTAGAACGCTGAGACCAAATTACCGGATAGTGCAATACTATAGCATGTAAAGCCGGAAAATGGAAGGGCTAAGTTCCTCTAACAGGATGTTGAAAAAGTCCGTCCAGGACTTTTTCAACTACGATTTGGCCTGAGTGAATCAGTCCAGATCTTACAGATTGCTCGACTTGAAAAGTCGAGCAATCTGGCAATCCGTCCATGGATCGCTTGGCAGGCTGTTTTTCAACACCCTGCTAAAGCCCCATGATGCTGTAACCCGAGTCAACATGGAAGATCTCGCCAGTTACGCCGCTGGAGAGGTCTGACAATAGATAGAGGGCGGTCTTGGCCACGTCCTCCTGGGTAACGTTCCTCCTCATGGGCGCCTTCGCCTCAACGACGTCAAGTATCTGCTTGAACCCGGAGATGCCGGCGGCGGCAAGTGTCTTTATCGGCCCGGCTGAGATGGTGTTTATCCTTATGCCCCTTGGGCCCAGGTCCGCGGCAAGGTAGCGCGCGCTCGCTTCGAGGGCGGCCTTGGCGACACCCATGACGTTGTAGTTGGCAATGACCTTTTCGCTGCCGTAGTAGCTCATGGTAACTATCGCGCCGGGCCTGCCTTCCATGAGCGGAGCGGCCGCTCTTGCGAGGGACACAAGCGAATAGGCGCTTACGTCGAGAGCGAGCTTGAAGCCGTCCCTTGACGTAGAAAGGAATTCGCCCTTGAGCTCTTCCTTTTTGGCGAAGGCTACAGAATGCACCAGGGCGTCGAGCGCGCCCCATTCGCTTTTAATCGTATTGAATACGGCCTCTATCTGGCCGTCGTCGGTCACGTCGCAAGGGAGTATGAGCTTTGAGCCAAGCGAAGATGCAAGCGGCCTGACCCTCGACTCCAGGGCCTCTCCGGCATAGGTGAAAGCAAGTTCCATCCCCTCCCTGTGAAGGGCCTCCGCGATGGCCCAGGCGATGCTCCTTTCATTGGCCACCCCGAAGATGACCCCTTTCCTGCCGTCGAGCAGACCCATAGATACCTCCTTGAAAAGTGCTGGGATTTTAAGGCCTTTGCCTCCGGTCTTGCCGGAAAGGCGTGAACATGGATAGGAACGAGGCCCTCATTTTACGGATTTAACTTCTAACATTAATCTGCCGTGGTTTCAACTGCTTTTCCCCAGGGTTGCCGGGAAGAGCCGAATCAGGTAGAATAATAACAATAGGGGAGGTCACCCATGTTCGAGCACATAGAAGAGAAAGAGGCCGTGAAAACAGCCGCGCTCCTGGAGGTGAACGGTTATCGGTTCTACAAGCTCCTTGCCGAGAAGACTGAGAACAAGCAGGCGAAAACGGTATTCAAGAGGCTCGCCGAGGATGAGAAGAGGCACCTTAAGCTCATAGAGACGAAGTTTTTTCCTGAGGCGGGTTTCAATGAACAGATAACGGAAGAGGAGATAGAGATAGAGGACTACCTGGAAAAAGAGGGCAGGGCGGATATGTTCACAAAGCGCATAAACGTGGACGAGCTTGTCCGCCTGATAGACGACCCGAAGAAGGCGCTGATGGTCGCGCTCGATACCGAAATACACTCTGTAGACTATTTCGACAACCTCTCCGCCAGATCGAGGACCGAAGAAGGCAGGCGCATATACAGCGAGCTTGCCAACGAGGAGAGGTCGCACGTCGTCCAGATAGAGGCGATGATCGCCGGATAAACTTTGTCATGAGACCCTCCAGGTGATATAATCCACTCATGCCCGAGTTAAGACTAAACGTGGTCACACGGGAATGGGTCATCATCGCCACAGAGCGCGCCAAGCGCCCCAAGGACTTCAGGAGCAAGAAGGAAAGACCGCTTCGCCCGGAATACCTCTCCACCTGCCCGTTCTGCCCTGGAAATGAGCACAAGACCCCGACCGAGCGCTTCAGGGTCCCTGACGGCGAGAGCTGGAAGATAAGGGTCGTCTCCAACAAGTTTCCGGCCCTCTTACTCGAAGGCGAGAAGAAAAGGTCTGCCGACGGCATCTCAAGGACCGTCTCGGGCGTGGGCGTGCACGAGGTCATAATCGAAACGCCCGTCCATAACCTGACGACAGGACTACAGCCCCTTGAGCGCCTCGAAGACCTTGTGAGGGTATATAAATCACGCTTCATAGAGGCCAACCGCGACCCGAGGGTCGAGCATACGATAATATTCAAGAACTACGGCGAAGGGGCCGGGACCTCTCTGGACCACCCCCACTCGCAGCTCATAGCCACCCCTGTCGTCCCGCTTCAGTTCAGGGACAGGGTCCAGGCAGCGCTCCATTACTTCGACGACACAGGCGAGTGCCTCATATGCGACGTCCTTAAAAAAGACCTTGCCGACGGCACGAGGGTGATCCTCGATACCCCGCATTTCCTGACCTTCATACCTTACGCCGCGCTCTCCCCATTCCATACCTGGGTATTCCCGAAGAGGCATTCCGCGTCATTCGCCTCGGTCACGGATGACGAGGTAAGGGACCTCGCGGTCCATTTGAAGAACATACTCTCGAAATTCCGTTATGGCCTCGAAGATCCGGATTATAATTATGTCATAAGATCGTCGAGGCCCCAGGACTACGGCAACGAGTACTGCCATTGGTACCTGAGCCTGGTTCCCAGGATAACGATGGCGGCCGGCTTCGAGCTTGGAAGCGGCATGTTCATCAACACCAGCCTGCCGGAGAATAACGCCGAGTACATGAGGGCGGTTAAGCCCGAATAAAGCTGTGTTTTTCAGCAACCTGATAGTCAAGGGAGCCGTTCATGCCCGCTTACAGGAACCCCGCGCCTACGGTAGACATCATCGTAGAGATAGATGGTGGGATCGTCCTCATACAGAGGAAGAACCCGCCCGACGGATGGGCGCTGCCCGGCGGGTTCGTCGACTACGGGGAGAGCCTGGAAGAGGCCGCGAGGAGGGAGGCCTGGGAGGAGACTTCGCTCGCCGTGAGGCTTAAATGCCAGATGCACGCTTATTCAGACCCGGCAAGGGACCCGAGAAAACACACCCTTTCAGTAGTCTTCGTGGCAGAGGCAGAGGGCGAGCCGGTGGCGATGGACGACGCGAAAGGCGCCGGGGTATTTACAGAAGGTACGCTGCCGGGACCGATAGCCTTCGACCACGCCAGGATAATCTCCGAGTACTTCAGGTGGAAGAGGGAGGGGTGGAAGGTATTCGAGTACTGATCAGACTGCTGAAAAAGTACATCTGCTTCGTTGGCTTCAGAAGCTCGTAGTAGCGGCGTACCAAAGAAGTACGCCTCCTTCCTTGCTCCCTGATTTAATGGGGGCCTCGCATAATGGGGCTTGTTTGAAGCCTGAACCAATTTGATTTTTCATCAGCTGTTCAACAATAGAAAAGAAAGGATAAAGCCATGGAAAGAAAAACATTCGTTTCCATAGCCGTTCTTTATTTTTTCGTGACAGCCTTCAGCTGGAGCACCTGGGGAGGCTATCCGGCGCGGTACTTCGTGCAGCTGAAGGACGTTCTCGGCGGGGGCGCGTACGGCAAGGCCGAGCTTGACAGGATGGCGTTGATGCCGGGCTCGATGAGCCTCGGGATAAACTTCTACAGGCTGAAGCCCCATACCGTCTACTCGGTATGGTATACGAATGAAAAAGGGGAGAGGGCCCCTGCGGGTGTGGACAGGTCCAGTTTCACAACCGACGGCGGGGGAAAGGGGCGCTACGTTACGTCCGTCTATGCGGATTACCTTGACGACTGGAGGTACATAGAGGTATTCGAGCACCCGGACGGGGACCCGGCCAATACAAAGGACATGACCGCCGCATTGAAGGGAGACCTGGTCTACGGAAGGAGTTCGTGATTAAGGAACGTTTGATTAATGTCTCACAATGGGACCTGAAATCCCTCGCCTTACAGGCGAAGACTTCCAGTGCGTCTAATGAGATTTTCAAGCTTACGTCCCATGCCAGGCGGAAAGCGCGATATCAAATGGAAGCGGATAATCTCCCTCTCTCCCCCTTTGGAAAAGGGGGAGATTTCAGTCGGGCTTTCAGCCGACTGTTTTTCGAACCTGCCGCCTTCCAGGCGGTGTGGTTCAGTTATATTTGCATGTCATTCTGAGGGAGCGAAGCGACCGAAGGATCTTGTAAGTCCGCTGATTATCGAGCGCCGAGATTCTTCGCTTCGCTCAGAATGACAAACACGGCGATTAATCAGAGGTTCCTTGATTAAATAACCCGGCGCAATCCGGGCTTCTCCCGCCAAAATTCGTGTAGATAACATCAAATTTAAAAAGGGGCAGCCGTTTTCGGCTGCCCCTTTTTAAATGGCTAACGATAAGTACGCCTACCCCAGCTTTTCCTTAAGCAGCTTGTTTATCACCTGCGGGTTGGCCTTGCCCTTCGTGGCCTTCATCGCCTCTCCGACGAAGAAGCCGAATAGCGCTACCTTGCCTTCCCTGTATCTTGCCGCGTTCTCCGGGTTCGCCGATATTATTTCATCAACTATCTTTCCAAGCTCATCCTCGCCGGATATCTGCGTGAGCCCCTGGGCCTTGACTATCTCATTGGCGGACTTTCCGGTCTTGTACATCTCCTCCAGGACCTCTTTGGCTATCTTTCCGCTTATCTGCCCGTCCTTGACCATCTTTATTACGCCTGCCACAGCCTTGGGGCTTACCGGGCAGTCCGATATCTCTTTATTGTCTTCATTGAGGAGCCTCAATATCTCTCCCATGACCCAGTTCGACGATACCTTCGGCTCGCTCGTCTCCTTTACGACCTCTTCGTAATAGTTGGCCAGGTCCCTTGAGGCGGTAAGCACCCCGGCGTCGTACGCGGGTATGCCGTACTCGGAGGTGAAGCGCTCCCTTTTGGCCTGGGGGAGCTCTGGAAGAGTCGAGCGGAGCCCTTCCACAAGGCTATCTTCCACCATGAGGGGCAGGAGGTCGGGTTCCGGGAAGTACCTGTAGTCGTGGGCCTCTTCCTTTGAGCGCATGGATGCGGTTATTCCCTTTGACGAATCGAAGAGGCGCGTTTCCTGCACGACCTTGCCGCCGGACTCTATCAGGTCTATCTGCCGCTGTATCTCGTAGTCTATCGCTTCTTTTACGAACTTGAAGGAGTTCATGTTCTTAAGCTCTGCCTTTGTGCCGAGCTTTTCAGCCCCCACGGGGCGTACCGAGATGTTCGCGTCGCAACGGAAGCTACCCTCCTCCATGTTGCCGCTTGAGATGCCGAGGTAGACGAGTATGTCCCGTATGGCCTTGAGGTACGCCTGAGCCTCGTCAGAAGCGCGCATGTCGGGCTCGCTCACTATCTCTATCAAGGGCACGCCTGTACGGTTGAGGTCGACGAAGCTATATGCCTCGTCCTCCGGCCCCTCTCCGTGGATGAGCTTTCCGGCGTCCTCTTCCATGTGTATGCGGGTTATGCCGATGCGCTTCCTGACTCCGTCGACGTCTATGTCAAGCCAGCCGTGCTCGGCAAGAGGCTCGGTATACTGGGAGATCTGGTAGCCCTTCGGGAGGTCCGGGTAGAAGTAATTCTTCCTCGCGAATACGCTCTTGTGATTTACCCGGCAGCCTGTGGCGAGAGCCATCTTTATCGCGTACTCGACAGCCCTTTTATTGAGGACCGGGAGCACCCCTGGCATCCCTAGGCAGACAGGGTCGACCTGGGTATTTGGCTCGGAGCCGAACTTTGTCGAGCAGCCGCAGAAGAGCTTGGAGTCGGTGAGGAGCTGGGCGTGTACCTCAAGTCCTATAACAGCTTCGTATTTCATTTGTAATCCCCCTCTTCCCCCTTTAGAAAAGGGGGAAGTACATTATCTTACAGCGCTGCCCTTCTCTTGTGCCACTCTGTCGCCTGCTCGTAGGAATAGGCGGCGCGGAGCACAGTCTCCTCGTCAAGGGACTTTCCGAGTATCTGAAGCCCCACAGGGAGCCCCTCCCGCGTGAAGCCGCAAGGCAGCGAGATGCCGGGTATTCCGGCGAGGTTGCACGAGATGGTGAATATGTCCGAGAGGTACATGGTAAGCGGGTCTTCGACCTTCTCCCCGATTTTAAAGGCTGCTGTCGGGGCCGTCGGCGTGGCTATTACGTCGCAGGATGAGAAGGCCGAGTCGAAGTCATTCTTTATAAGCGTCCTCACCTGCGAGGCCTTCTTGTAATAGGCGTCATAGTACCCGGCTGAAAGCGAGTAGGTGCCGAGCATTATCCTCCTCTTTACCTCTCCGCCGAAGCCCTCGTCCCTCGTCCTCTTGTACATGTCGAGGAGGCCGCCGGTCTTGTTGACCCTCAATCCGTACTTCACCCCGTCAAACCTCGCGAGGTTGCTCGATGCCTCGGCGGTGGCTACAAGGTAATATACGGCGACCGCGTACTGGGTGTGGGGGAGTGAGACCTCCACGAGCTCGGCGCCGAGCGCCTTCAAGGTGTCGAGCGCCTTTTTAATGGAGGAATCCACATCAGGGTCGAGCCCTTCGATGAAGTACTCCTTTGGAATGCCTATCTTCAGGCCCTTGATGCCGTCTTCAAGCCTTGAAGTGTAATCGGGCACATGCGCCTCGATGGATGTCGAGTCGGACGGGTCGTGCCCTGCTATCGCGTTCAGGATTATGGCAGAGTCCTCGACGTCCCTGGTGAGGGGGCCTGCCTGGTCGAGTGAAGAGGCGAAGGCTATCATGCCGAACCTCGACACCCTTCCGTAGGTGGGCTTCAAGCCGACTATGCCGCAGCAGGAGGCGGGCTGCCGTATGGAGCCGCCCGTGTCGGTGCCGAGTGAGGCCGCGCACTCTCCGGCTGCTACAGCCGCGGCGGAACCGCCAGAGCTGCCGCCTGGCACGCGGTCGAGGGCCCATGGGTTAAGGGTCTTGCCGAAGGCCGAGTTCTCTGTCGAGGAACCCATGGCGAACTCGTCCATGTTGTTCTTGCCGAGTATCACGGCCCCGGCTTCCTTGAGCTTCTTTATTACAGTAGCGTCGTACGGCGGTATGAACTTCTCGAGTATCTTCGATGAGCAAGTGGTCCGCACGTTCTTCGTGCAGAAGATATCCTTTACGGCGATAGGTACGCCGGTCAAAGGCGTTACGTTATCGCCTTTGGCTATGCGCTCATCCGCCGCCGCCGCGGCCTTTAAGGCCTCTTCAGCCGTGACTGTTACGAAGGCGCGCACCTTGCCTTCGACGTCTTCTATCCTTTTGAGGTACGCCTTGGTCGCTTCTGCCGAAGAGACCTCTTTTTTTCTGAGCCTCTCGGAAAGAGAGTGTATGGCCAAAGAGGTAAGATCCAATGCCTTCGCTCCTTTGTGGTGTCCTTATTCGATTATCTTCGGGACCTTGAAACAGCCCCGCTCCGCCTCTGGCGCGTTCATCAACGCCTCTTCACTGGAAAGCGACGGGCGCGTCCGGTCTTCCCTGAACGCGGTCTTCATGGGTACGGTATAGGTCGTCGCCTCCACGCCGGACGTGTCGATCTCAGATAGCTTCTCCACGTATCCCAGTATGCGCTGCATCTGTTCCGTGTAAAGCTCGGTCTCTTTTTCCGTGAGCGCGAGCCTTGCGAGGTCCGCGACCTTCAGGACGTCTTTTTTCGTTATGGACATCTGATGAGCCCTTCCTTCCCCTGGTCTGAAAATACAACTGAAAAAAACCCAAAAAGTTTTATTAACACACAAGCGCCGACGTTGCAAGCCTGATGGATGAAAAGTCCGTGTAAAACATTTTAAAAATTAAAGAAAATCGTATTGACACCGAAATATAGTAGTGATAAAAGGAGAGTAGGTTCTCTTCTCTACACCAAACCCCATAAGGAGGAAGTTGATGGCTACCGTAAAGAAAGCCACTGCAAAGAAGAAGACCACTGTGAAGAAGGCGACCAAAAAGACCCCGGCGAAAAAATCCGGCTGCTGCCGCTGAGCACGACACAGACGGGAGGGGAGAGGGTATCCTCCCCTCCCTGCCACCAACCCCCGGCCATTAAATCCCAACCTCGTTCCTCTCTACCGCTGCCTTGACAAATCTGACACCGTTATTTATCATACCGTCCTTTTGAATTCGCGCTAGACCCGGACCTGACGAAGAGCGAACCGTTCACGCGGAGTGGAAAATGAAAGTTGCGTTCATCCAGACTTCCCCTGAATTCGGAGATGTTAAGGCGAATGTCGAGGCAGCGGTAAAGAGGATCACGAGGCTGGACGCCGGGCTTGTTGTGCTCCCGGAGCTTTTTTCTACCGGCTATCAGTTCCGGAATAGAAGTGAGCTCCTTGAGCTTGCCGAAGAGGTCCCCGGAGGCTATGCCGTAAAAAGGCTTGCCGAGGCCGCGGAGGCCGGTAAGGCCTTCATAGTCGCCGGAGTGGCCGAAAGGGAGGGGCGCAAGGCATACAACTCTGCCGTGCTCGTTGGGCCCAGGGGGCACATCGGGACCTACCGCAAGGCGCACCTTTTCTGGGACGAGAAAAAGATCTTCACCAGAGGGGATACCCCTTTCGCCGTCTACAAGGCCGGCAATGCCAGGATAGGCATGATGATATGCTTTGACTGGCTCTTCCCTGAAGCCGCCAGGACCCTGGCCCTCATGGGGGCCGACATCATATGCCACCCATCCAACCTTGTGCTCCCCTACTGCCCGCAGGCCATGATAACCCGCTCTCTTGAGAACAGGGTCTTTACCATCACCGCCAACAGGGTCGGGACAGAAGACAGGGTCAGGGGCAAGAAGCTTGCTTTCATAGGCACAAGCCAGGTAACTTCACCCGATGGAGAGCTCCTCGCGAGGGCGGGCAGGACCAGGGCCGGATCTTGTGTGGTGGAAATCGACCCCAGGCGCGCAAGGTCCAAGCTGGTAACGCCAGTGAACGATTGTCTCGGCGACAGGAGAAAGGACCTTTTCAAGCTCTGAAAAAATTAAAAGACAAGCTAAACCGCATGTTTATAGATGGCCGCGACCAAGGCGGCCTATTTGTATACAGTATACATTTTTCGCTTGACAAAAAAGGCGAGGTGTTTTATCTTGCCCACTCTACCTTAGCGAGTTTATTATAACAGCTGGAACACCGGTCAGGTGCTTCTTCCGGTGAATGAGCGGGGTCTGCATGCTTCTTTCTTATCTGCCTATACTTGTGATGATGGGGATAGCCACAGCGATGGCTCTGGGCGTGCTTTTCTTCAGTTTTCTCCTTCGCCCCAGGAACCCCTACAAGGAGAAGCTCGCCCCCTGGGAATGCGGTCTTGAGCCTATCGGGGAGGCCTCTGCCGGCCACTTCAAGGTGCACTTCTTTATAATCGCCATACTCTTCGTACTATTCGATGTAGAAACACTCTTTCTCTTCCCCTGGGCCGTTACCCTCACGGAGAAGGCCCTGGCAATTCCTATATTCATTGAAATGATTATCTTCATAGTCGTTTTGGCCATCGGGCTTGTCTACGCATGGGCTAAAGGCGCCTTGGATTGGGTTTAGACGTGGATAAGAGGAATCTTCAAGAAGGTGCCATGATGCATGCCGGCGGGAAGCTCGACGATTCGTTCCTTTTTACGACCCTCGAAAACGTCGCGGAAGTCCTCCGCAATAACCCCATTGTCGACAAGCTCAAGGACAACGAGATAACAAGGAAGGTGGCCAACTGGGGGCTTACTTCTTCGCTTTGGCCTATGACCTTCGGCCTGGCCTGCTGCGCCATAGAGATGATAGCCACCGCCTGCTCCCGGTACGATACCGACAGGCTCGGGATAGTATTCAGGCCGTCGCCGCGCCAGTCCGACGTGATGATAGTCGCCGGTACGATGACAAAGAAGATGGCCCCGCTGGTAAAGAGGCTCTACGACCAGATGGCGGAGCCGAGGTGGGTCATCGCCATGGGCGGGTGCGCATCCGCCGGAGGGCCTTACAATACATATTCGGTCGTGCAGGGCACGGACCTTGTGATACCGGTGGACGTCTACATACCGGGCTGCCCGCCGAGGCCGGAGGCCCTGATATACGGCTTCCTGCAACTTATGGAGAAGATAAAGAGGGAGACCCCGTTCATCCTTGAGCAGAGGAAGATACGGGGGGTCAAATAGGCCATTATGAACCGCGTCGAAAAACTTAGAGAGCTTATAGACAGGCTTAAGGATTCCTTCAGCGCGGACGTCCAGGACGTCTCCTTTTTCAGGGACGAGTTTACCGTCCTTGTCGACAGGAAGGCGCTCTTCAATATCTGCCGCTTCCTCAAGGAAGACCCGGACTTCAGGATGAACTACCTCGTGGATATCGCCGGCGTCGATTATATGCCGCGCGCGCCGAGGTTCGAGGTGGTCTATCACCTCTACTCTATCCAGAACAAGCACAGGCTCGCCGTAAAGGCCAGGGTGGGCGAGAACGAGACGGTCCCTTCTGTTTCGGCCCTCTGGGCCGGGGCCCAGTGGCCTGAGAGGGAGGCCTACGACATGTTCGGGATAGTCTTTGAGGGCCATCCCGGCTTGAAGCGCATCTACCTGCCTGATGACTGGGAAGGGCACCCGCTTCGCAAGGATTACCCCTTGAAGGGCTACAAGGACCAGTACAACCCCTTCGGGGAAGAGAAAAAATAAGGGCTTCCGCCTTACATGGGCGGGACGGTTTCCATGATAGAAAACACTGAAGACAATACACTAACAACGCGCGAACTGAGCCTGCATCTTGGCCCTCAGCACCCTTCAAGCCATGGCGTACTGCACCTTGTCATCGGGTTGGACGGAGAGCGGGTCACAAGCTGCGAGCCAGATATCGGGTATCTCCACAGGGGCACCGAGAAGATAGCGGAGAACCTCCTCTATCACCAGTTCGTCCCGTATACCGACAGGCTCGACTACATGTGCGCCATGAGCAACAACCTGGCGTACGTTACGGCGGTTGAAAAGCTCATCGGGATCGAGATACCCGAGAGGGCCAAGTATATAAGGGTCATAGCGGCGGAGCTTTCCAGGATCGCCGGGCACCTGATGGGCCTTGGCGCCTGGGCTGTCGACCTCGGGGCCATGAGCATCCTCCTTTACGCGATAAGGGAAAGGGAGATGGTCCTCGATATATTCGAGAGGCTCTGCGGCGCGCGCCTTACGCTCACCTATCTCAGGGTCGGCGGTGTCAGGTACGAATTCACCGATGGCTGCAGGGACGCCTGTGCCGAGCTCGTAAAGACGCTGCCGGGCAAGATCGACGAGTACGAGACGATACTCAGCGGCAACAGGATATGGCTGGAGAGGAACAGGGGCGTAGGCATTATATCCGCGGATGAGGCGATAAACCTGGGCCTTTCCGGCCCGCCTCTTCGCGCAAGCGGCGTCAACTGGGACATCAGGAAGGACGAACCGTACCTCGTCTACGACAGGCTGAACTTCGACGTCCCCACAGGCACCAACGGCGACTCCTTCGACCGCTACATGGTGAGGATCATCGAGATGAGGCAGTCGGTCCGCATGATAGAGCAGTGCCTGAAAGAGATGCCCGGCGGGCCTTTCAACGTGGAGATGCCGGAGATAGTGCCTCCGCCAAAGCCCGACGTCTACAATAACATGGAGAACCTTATCCACCATTTCAAGTACGTCTCTTCAGGCTTCAAGGCCCCTGTGGGCGAGATCTACTCGGCGATAGAGGCGCCCAAGGGCGAGCTTGGAGTATATATAGTCGGCGACGGCACAGAGCGCCCCTACAGGCTTAAATTGCGGGTGCCGTCGTTCATGAACCTCCAGTCGCTTGAGCATATGGTCAAGGGCTCTTACCTGGCGGACGTAATAGCGGTACTTTCAAGCATCGACCCGGTCTTCGGGGAGTGCGACAAGTAATTTCAAGGGCATGGGTATGCTTTCAGCAGAGGCAAAAAAGGAAATTGAAACGGCCCTCAAGAAGTACCATAACAAGAGGTCCGCGGTCATGGAGGCGCTCCGCATAGCGCAACGGGAGAACGGCGGGCATCTGACCAGACAGCAGATGGATGAGCTAGCCGCGATCCTTGAAATGCGCCCCGTAGAGGTCAACGCTGCCGCGGCCTTCTACACCATGTATAACATAGACAAGCCCGTGGGCAAAAATCATATCCAGGTGTGCAGGAACATATCCTGCTCGCTCATGGGCGCCGAGCACTTGATAGGCCACATGGAAAGGACCCTTGGCATAAAGACAGGGGAGACCACACAGGACAAGAGGTTCACCCTTTCCACGGTAGAGTGCCTCGGCTCATGCGGAACGGCCCCCATGATGCAGATCAACGACGACTTCTACGAGAACCTGACTGAGGCGAAGATCGACGAGCTGTTGAAGAACCTGAAGTGAAGCGCGCAAACGAAAGCTGGAGCGAAACCCGGACTGCGGCTAAATCGGCCGGGCCGGGGCAACGCAAGAGCCTTGAAAGATAATTATTAAATGGAAAAAGTACTCCTGAAAAATCACGGGAAAGCCGATTCGCACAAGATAGCGAACTATATCGCGAACGGCGGGTACAAGGCGCTTGCGGCCGCCTTGAAGCTCAGGCCCGACAACATCATCCAGATGGTCAAGGACTCGGGGATGAGGGGGCGCGGAGGAGCGGGCTTCTCAACCGGCCTCAAGTGGAGCTTCATACCAAAAGACCCGACCCTGCAGAAGTACCTGTGCTGCAACGCCGACGAGGGCGAGCCGGGGACCTTCAAGGACAGGGGCATCATGGACCATGACCCGCACCTCCTCGTCGAGGGAATGATGATATCGAGTTACGCCATAGGCGCGACCGTGTCCTATATCTATATAAGGGGCGAGTTCGTATACGGCGCGAGGAGGCTCGAAGAGGCTATTCAGGAGGCGTACGCCAAGGGCTACCTCGGCAAGAACATCATGGGGAGCGGCTTCGACCATGACATGTACGTGCACCGCGGGTACGGCGCTTATATATGCGGTGAAGAGACCGCGTTGCTCGAATCTATTGAGGGCTACAGGGCGCAGCCCAGGAAAAAGCCGCCCTTCCCGGCGCTCGCTGGCCTTTATGGGAAGCCCACGGTCATAAACAACGTTGAAACGCTTGCCTGCATACCGGCCATCATCGAGAAAGGTCCGGAATGGTTCTCCAGGATGGGGCCTGAGAAGAGCCCAGGGCCCAAGATATTCGGCGTAAGCGGGCACGTTAAGAGGCCGGGCCTCTATGAGTTGCCCATGGGGACGACGGCAAGGGACCTTATATACAACCACTGCGGCGGGATGCTACGCGAGGACAGGCCGATCAAGGCATTTATCCCCGGCGGCGTAAGCGCCCCGATGCTCCTGCCCGCAGACCTCGATACCCCGCTTGATTTCGACTCGCTGGCGGCGAAGGGGACGATGCTCGGTTCCGGCGCGGTTATAGTGATGGATACGTCCACCTGCATGGTGAAGACGGCCTACATCATAAACAGGTTCTTCAGCCACGAGTCATGCGGTAAGTGCACCCCGTGCAGGGACGGCACGCCATGGCTCACGAAGGTGCTCCGCAGGATCGAGCACGGCGAGGGAAGGGCGGGCGATGTGGATCTCCTGGAGAGCCTGTGCGGCAACATATTCGGGCGCACCTTCTGCCCGCTTGGAGACGGGGCGGTCATGGCCTTGAGAGGGGCCTTGAAGCACTTCAGGAATGAGTTCGAATACCATATAGAACACAAAAGGTGCATGGCTTCATAGAAGCCTCATAACGGGACCGGTTTAGCGAGATGGTAACTATAAAGATAAACGGAATAGAGGTGGCGGTAGAGGAGAATACCCTCATACTGGACGCCGCGAGGCAGGCTGGCTTCGATATCCCTACCTTCTGCTACCAGGCCGACCTCATGGGCATAGGCTCGTGCAGGATGTGCCTTGTGGAGATTGAGGGGCAGAAAAAATTGCAGCCCTCGTGCGTTACTCCCGTGTTGAACGGGATGGCCATCAATACCGAGACAGCCAACGTGCAGGCCGCCAGGGCCGGCGTGCTCGAGTTCCTGCTGGCCAACCACGCCATGGACTGCCCGGTCTGCGACAAGGCGGGCGAGTGCGAGCTGCAGGACATGGTCCACAAGCACGGCCCCCACACCGGGAGGCACGCTGAGCCCAAGTTCAAGTTCCACCAGAAAGATTACCAGTTAAGCCCGGTCATCATAAAGAACTCCAACAGGTGCGTGCAGTGCATGAAGTGCGTAAGGGTCTGCCGCGAGGTAGTCGGGCAGAACGTGCTCGGCGCCCTCGGAAGGGGAGACCACCAGGAGCCTACGAGCTTCTTTAGAGGCCTCCTTGACTGCGACCACTGCGGCAACTGCATCGAGGTATGCCCTGTGGGCTGCTTCATGAGGCTTCCCTACAGGTACAAGGCGCGTCCATGGGACCTGAAGGGGGCGGATACCGTCTGCCCGTACTGCGCCACCGGGTGCAGGACGGTCCTTGAGGAAAGGGACGGGACTGTCCTGAGGTCAAGGGCCCAGCTCGGCGTAGGCATCAACAGCGAAACGCTTTGCGCAAAGGGCAGGTTCGGCTTCGACTACATCTCCAGCCCGGAGAGGTTGACCTCCCCGATGGTAAGAAAATCCGGGAACCTCGTGGCTGTGAGCTGGGAAGAGGCATTCGACTACATAAAGGAAAAGACAGGCTCGATATCCCCTGACGCTATAGGAGGCATAGCCTCGGCGAGGCTTACGAACGAAGAGCTATTCTCCTTCCAGAGGCTCATGAGGGGCGCCATCGGCACCGCGAATATCGACTCGACCTCAAGGTGGCCTTCTGAGGCCGTCGAGGGCTTTATTTCCGCGATGTCCATGGACTCAGGGGGCACGTCGATATTCGACTGCGTGACCTCTGACGCGGTCCTTGTGATCGGCTCCGCTGTCTCCGATGAAAACCCGGTCGTCGACTATATTTTAAGGCGCACTTCGGGCGCCAGGAACATGAACCTGATAATAGCCTCGTCAAGAGGCATGAAGCTCGATAGCTCCGCCAACCTGACCGTAAGGCATACGCCGGCCGGCGAGGGGGCCCTCCTTGAAGCTATAGCTGCCATACTTGCCGGTAAGGAGTCGGAGGCCAAGACACTCGATTCCGCCGGGGTCTCCATAGAAGAGGTAAGGGCTGCCGCTGCGAAGCTCAAGGGCTCCGAGAAGGTAAGCGTCATGGCGGGGACCGCCTTCCTGAGGCACCCGCAGGGCATAGGCGCGCTTTCTGTCTTTATAAGGACGCTCGAAGGGCTTGGCAAGAAGGTCTCAAAGCTACCACTCCTTGACAGGAGCAACCAGCGCGGCGCGTGGGAGATGGGAGTCCACCCGGGATTGGAGCCCGGATACAAACGGGGGGCCAAACAGGGCCTGGGCACCGACCGTATGCTGGAGGCCGCGAGGGGCGGCTCCATTGAGATGCTCTATCTCGCCGGGACCGACGTCCTCGCGATGTATGGCGACGAGTCGTTCGCCAGGGAGGCGCTCTCCCGGCTTAAGCTCCTTATAGTCCAGGACCTCTTCATCACAGAGAGCGCGAGGCTTGCGCATGTGGTGCTGCCAGGGGCGGCTCTCGCTGAGAAGGACGGGACCCTTACCAACCAGGAAGGCAGGGTGCAGGCGACTAAGAGGATAGCGAACCCGCCGGGACAGGCAAAGACGGACCTCGAAATCTTCTCTGCCTTCGGCAATTGCCTGGATGGCGCCTTCCCGGCAAAGGCGGACCATGCGGCGCTCTTCGATGAGATAAGGCTTGCTACCGGCACCTACGCAGGGGTAAGCCTTCTCTTCAACAATAAAAAGACCAAGCACAACGGGCTTGATAATAAAGAAGCGCTTGTCATGGCCGCTGCTGCGAAGATAGAGGCAAGCTCTGATTTCAAGGCGGAGGCGACAGCCGGGCCTCAGGGCTATCCCTTCATACTCGTCACTGGAAATCACCTTTTCCACTCCGGCAGGGTCTCGAGGAAGTCCGAGAGCCTCATGGGGCTTCTGAAGGAAGCGATCGTGGAGATAAGCGAAGAGGACGCGGCGAGGCTCGGCCTTTCAAGCGGCCAGAAGGTGAAGGTAAGGGGCAAGAACTACGAAGCGAGCCTGCTGCTGCGGACGCGCCAGGGCACGAAGAGCGGAGTAGCCTTTATCCCTGAGAATTTTGAGAGCGCCCCGGTCAACAGGTTCTTCAAAAGGGGCGAGGGTCTGCAGAGGGTCGCGATAGAGAAGTCGTATTGACCGGGTTTGAAAAAAAAACAGGAACGCCTCTTAAAGGAGGTAGGGAATGATCGACGCAAAATTGTTGAGGGAAGTCCAGTTTTTTGCCGACCTTACGGACAACGAGGTTGCCGCTATCGCCCCGATAGTGAACAAGAAAAGCTTCAAGGTCGGGGACACGATCTTCAAGGAGTCCGAAGACGGCCAGTCGATCTTCATAATAAGGAGGGGAGAGGTAAAGGCCTGCAAGACCGCCCCTGACGGAGAGCTCTTTACCCTTACAATAATGAAGGACGGAGATATCTTCGGCGAGATGAGCTTCCTCGACGGCAGGCCAAGGTCAGCTACCGTAGTGGCCGTCTCCGACCTCGAGACGTACGTAATAGATAAGCAGGACTTTGAAACGCTTGTAGACGATCACCCGAGGATAATATACAAGCTCCTTAGAAATATCGTGTTCACTATCCATTCGATAGTGCGCGGCATGAACTCGAGATATATAGAGATGATAAATTACATGTGGGGCAGAAAAAGAGGGTAGGTTTTAACCCTCGGAATAGACAAGATGCCGGATACAGGAACCCTGATAGAAGTATTGATAATAATCGTGAAGGTGTGGGCCGTGACCGCGATCCTGTTCAGCCTTCCCATGCCCCTTACCTGGATGGAGAGGAAGGTAGCGGGCCACATACACGTGAGGCTCGGCCCCATGAGGGTAGGCCCGCACGGGATCCTGCAGCCTCTGGCCGACACGCTCAAGCTCATACTCAAGGAGGATATCGTCCCTGAAAAGGCCGACAGGTTCCTCTTCAAGCTGGCGCCGCTTATCGCCATGGTGCCCGCGTTCCTTGTCTTCGTGGCCATACCTTTCGGCGACAAGGTCACCATCCCGTTCATTGACAAGGAGCTTACGCTCTACCTCTCAGATATGAACGTCGGCATCCTCTACATACTCGCCATAGGCGGCCTGGGCATCTACGGGGTCATCTTCGGCGGATGGGCGTCAAACTCAAAGTACGCGCTCCTGGGCGGCCTCCGTTCGTCGGCGCAGATGATAAGCTACGAGATATCCCTGAGCTTCGCCGCCATCGGCGTTGTTATGATGTCCGACTCTTTAAACCTGCTCGACATGGTGAGGAGCCAGGCCGGCGGCATATTCCACTGGAACATCCTGTACCTTCCCATCGGGCCGGTGTGGTTCGTGATATTCCTCATCGCGGCCCTCGCCGAGATGAACCGCATACCCTTCGACCTCCCGGAGGACGAAGGCACACTGGCCTCTGGTTTCCATACCGAGTACAGCGGCATGAGGTTCTCGTACTTCATGCTCGCCGAGTACATCGCGCTTGTGACGGTATCGGTCCTCACCGTCATAATGTTCTTCGGCGGGTGGAACCCGCCCATAGACCATCCGCTCTTTAACATGGTGCCGGCCTTGTTCTGGTTTATCGGCAAGGTGGTGTTTTTCATATACTTCTTCATGTGGCTCAGGTTCACTCTCCCACGGTACAGGTATGACCAGCTTATGACCATCGGCTGGAAGGTGCTGATACCGCTTTCGCTGGTTAGCGTGCTTATAACAGGGTTGATGAAAATATGAGTAACGGCGCAAGCAGGATAGCAGACTTCATAAAGAAGGCCCTTTTCGTCGATTTCATCAAGGGGCTCGCTATAACGCTCAGGTATAACGTATCGAAGAGCATAACGCTCAGGTACCCTGACGAGGAGAAGTGGGTCCCGTACAGGCGCTTTCGCGGCCAGCACACGCTCAACAAGGACGCGAACGGCAGGGAGCTCTGTGTTGCCTGCGAACTCTGCGCCAAGGCCTGCCCCACGAAGTGCATAACCGTCATCCCGATGGAGGACGATTCTGGCATCGGGATATCCGACAGGGTTGCCAAGGTCTGGAAGGTCGAGCTTACGAGGTGCCTGTTCTGCGGGTACTGCGAGGACGCCTGCCCGACAAAGGCGGTAAGGCTCGGAAGGGATTTTGAGCTTGCCTGCGTGGACCTCTCCTGCACTTCAAAGGCGAAGGAAGAGCTTCTGAGGCCGCAGTCGATCCCCGAGAGCATACAGGGCGGTTTCGTAGTAAGGTCGAAGTTCGTGAGGTCGCCTGAAGGCATAAAGGTGGTCCCGGACCTGAGGATGTCGAAGAAAAGGCCCTTATAGAGGCCGGTTGCCCCCGCCACGCGTATTTAAGGGCGAGGGGGCGAGATATATATATACCAAGGACGATTATGGAAAAATTTTTCTTCCTGATGTTTGCCGTCACAGCCGTCTGTTCCGCTACGGCGGTGGTCTCGCTCAGGAACCCGGTTCACAGCGCTATCTCGCTCATGCTCTGCCTTTTCCAGGTGGCGGCCCTCTTTATCCTTTTGAGGTCACCGTTCGTAGCCATGGTCCAGGTATTCATATACGTTGGCGCGGTCATGGTCCTCTTCCTTTTCGTGGTCCTTGTGCTCGACATGCGAAAGACCATGATGGAGACGTTCCCGCCGGTGGACAGGAGGCTTGTCTTCGGGGTCATCCTGGTCCTTGCCGCCGAGATGCTCTTTTTCATATTCGCCAGCCCCGGGGTCGACGTCGTCCCGGCGCCCACAGACGGGTCAACGGTTGAATCCATCGGGAAGCTGCTTTTCACGAAGTACCTCTTCCCGTTCGAGGTCGTATCGGTCATCCTGCTCGCGGCGTTGGTCGCGGCGTTAGTCATGGTAAAGGAGCGTAAGAGCTGATGGTCCCGATCTCCTGGTACATAGCCCTTGCCGCGATCCTGTTCCTTATCGGGGTGGCCGGGGTCCTTACGAGGCGCAATATCATAATCGTCCTTATGTCCATAGAGCTGATGCTCAACTCGGTGAACATAAACTTCGTCGCGTTCTCGTATCTCCTTAACGATATGAACGGGCAGATATTCACCATCTTTACCATAACGGTCACAGCGGCAGAGGTGGCTGTGGCGCTCGGCATACTGATAGCACTTGTAAGAAACAGCAAAACGTTCAATGTCGACGAGCTCGACACGTTGAAGGGGTAGTGATGGCCGGTCACCTTCTGAGTCTGATAATCTTCCTCCCGCTGCTGGGCGTGCTCCTCCTGCTCTTCATCAGGGACGAAAGGGCGCTCCGCTGGGTAGCCCTTGCCGCGGCGGCAGCCGACCTCGCCCTTACGATACCGCTGCTGTCCGGCTTCGATAACTCGACGCACAACATGCAGTTCGTCGAGAGATACGAGTGGATACCGTCGTGGAATGTATTCTATTACCTCGGCATCGACGGCATAAGCGTGCTCTTTATCTTCCTTACCGCGTTCCTGGGCGTCATATGCGTGCTCGCGTCATGGAACGCCATCCAGAAGAAGGTAAAGGAGTTCATGATATCGCTCCTGGTCATGCAGACCGCGATGTTAGGGGTCTTCGCTTCGCTTGACATGTTCCTGTTCTACCTTTTCTGGGAGGCGATGCTCATACCCATGTACCTCCTGATCGGCATATGGGGCGGGGCCAACCGCATATATTCGGCAATAAAGTTCTTCATCTATACTCTGGCCGGCAGCATACTGATGCTCGTCGGGATGATAGCCCTTTATTACGCGGGCGGCGGCACACTCGACATACCGGCCCTTATGCAGACGAAGTACTCGTTCGCATTCCAGGCATGGGTCTTTATCGCCTTCTTCATAGCCTTCGCGGTGAAGGTCCCGATGTTCCCGTTCCACACATGGCTGCCTGACGCGCACGTCGACGCACCGACCGCCGGCAGTATAATACTGGCTGGAGTCATGCTCAAGATGGGCACCTACGGATTCCTCCGGTTCTCGATCCCGATGTTCCCGGACGCGTCAAGGTACTTCGCCACGCCGATAGTCATCATATCGCTCGTTGCCATAATCTACGGCGCGTTCCTGGCGCTCGCGCAGAAAGACCTCAAAAAGCTCATCGCGTACTCGAGCATAAGCCACATGGGCTTCATAACCATGGGCCTCTTCCTCTTCAACAAGAACGGGGTAGAGGGCGCGATATTGCAGATGTTCAACCACGGAATAACGACCGGCGCGCTCTTCCTTTGCGTCGGGATAATATATGAAAGGACGCATACGAGGGATATAGGCGACTACGGATGGGCCGCAAGCCGCGTGCCTTTCTACGCCACCTTCCTTTTCATATTCTCGATAGCTTCACTTGGTTTTCCGGGTACGAACGGCTTCATAGGGGAGCTTCTTATCGCGTTCGGAGCCTTCGAGGCGTACAAGCCTTATCTGATATTCCTGCTCATAGGCATCGTCTTTGGCGCGGCCTATATGCTCTGGATGTTCAAGAGGATGGCCTATGGAGCGGACACCCACGGACACGGAGGGCACGGCCATGGGGGAGACGACCACGGCCATAAGGTATGGGATATAGACTTCCGTGAGGCGCTGGCGCTGGCCGCCTTCATAGTCTTTGTCTTCTGGGTCGGTTTCCATCCCGAGGACTTCCTCGGCTATATGCACGAATCGGTAAGCAATCTCATAAGCCAGGCTAAGGCCAACAAGCTTTTGGTCTCAGGATTCTGAGGCGCACAGGGGTATAAATGTTCTTCTCAACAGCAGACATAATAGCGGTACTGCCAGAGATAATCGTCTCAGGCGCGGCATGCCTCCTGCTGCTCGTGGACCTGGTCTTGCCGCGCGCAAAGAAGGGGGCCATTGCGTTCCTCTCCGTCATAACCGTGCTCGTCGCCGCGTGGTTCTCATATAACCTCGCGGGCATGAGCGCGACGGCCTTCTCGGGGATGTTCGCGGCAGACAATTACTCGGCCTTCTTCAAGCTCATCTTCTACGTCGTGACGGTCTTCACGATACTCGTCTCGCTCAAGTACCTGAAGACCGAGGAGATAGACATGGGCGAGTATTACGTCCTCATGCTCTTCTCCCTCACAGGGATGATGGTCATGGCCTCTGGCGCTGACCTCCTGACCATATACCTGGGCCTCGAGCTTGCGTCGCTGCCTGTCTATGTGCTCGTCGGATTCCTTCAGAAGAACAGGAAGTCGAACGAGGCGTCGATGAAGTACATCATACTCGGCGCCTTCTCGTCGGCTATCCTCCTTTACGGCATGTCCCTTGTATACGGCCTGACCGGCACGACCGAGCTTTCAGCCATAGCGGAGGCCCTTAGAAGCGGCTCTACCCAGGGGCCTCTCTTCGCGGTCGCCATTATAATGCTCGTGGCAGGTTTTGGCTTCAAGATCGCCGGATTCCCATTCCATATGTGGGCGCCCGACGCTTACGAAGGGGCCCCGACGCCCGTTACGGCTTTCATGTCCGCCGGGCCTAAGGCAGCGGCCTTCGCGGCGATCCTCAGGGTCTTCATCGAGGGGCTCCAGCCGGCGTACGGCGAATGGCAGATGGCTGTCGCCGTCGTGGCGGTAGGAAGCATGGTGGTTGGCAACATCACAGCCATAATGCAGACCAGCATAAAGCGCATGCTCGCCTATTCAAGCATAGGGCACGCCGGTTATGCCCTCCTCGGCCTGGTGGCCGGAAGCGAGGAAGGGGTCGCCGGTGTCATGTTCTACATGTTCACCTACTCCTTCATGAACCTCGGCATATTCGGCATCGTGATAATGATGAGGAAGGACGGACAGTCCGGCGACCAGATAAGCCATTACGCCGGGCTTGCCAAGTCCAATAAGCTTACGGCACTTGCCATGCTTATATTCCTTTTCTCGCTCGCCGGTATTCCGCCTACGGCCGGCTTCGTCGCCAAGTTCTACGTCTTCATGGCCCTTATAAACAAGGGCATGGTAACGCTCGCGGTAATAGCGGCCTTGATGAGCGCAGCCGCGGCCTACTTCTATATAAGAATAGTCATGCTCATGTACATGAAGGAGCCTGAGAAGGAGTTCGCCCTTGTGAAGTCCTGGGGCCTGCTCTGCGTTCTGGTAATAGCCCTGGCGGCTGTCGTCGCCCTCGGCGTTTATCCGTCATACTTCATCAATCTCGCGCGCGGCGCGGCGTTGCCTTTATAGGGAAGGGAAAGGAATAGAATGGAAACGATCGTCTCCATAAGACCGTTCATAGCGGTTTTGGCCTCGACGCTGGCCGTGGCCCTGATCGTCCTGTCCAAAAACAGGCCGAATCTGAGGGAGTTCTGGTCGTATGCTGCCGCCGCCGTCAAGTTCGCGGTGGTAATATCGCTCATACCTGACATATACGCCGGGAAGATTGTCGAGTACACTGTCCTGAGCATTCTTCCGGGCATCGAGCTTAAGTTCAGGGTCGACCCGCTTGGCCTTTTCTTCGCTATCACCGCCTCTTTCCTCTGGATAATCGCGACGACGTACTCCATCGGGTATATGCGCTCTTTAAACGAGCACGCGCAGACCCGCTATTACGCCTGTTTCGCCATAGCGCTCGCCTCGGCCATAGGTGTAGCCTTCTCGGCGAACCTCTTTACGCTCTATCTCTTCTACGAGATACTGAGCGTGATGACCTATCCGCTTGTGGCGCACCATGAGGACGACGAGGCCTGGGAGGGCAGCAAGAAGTACATCGTCTATCTCATGGGGGCGTCGAAGACGTTCCTCCTGGGCGCGCTCATACTGACGTACATGCTCACCGGCACGCTCGATTTCAAGCAGGGCGGCATCTTCACGACCGATATGTCGCAGCTTCTCGTGACCATCACCTATATATGCTTCCTCGCGGGCTTCGCCAAGGCAGGCATCATGCCGCTACATAACTGGCTGCCGTCCGCGATGGTCGCCCCGACGCCAGTGAGCGCACTCCTGCACGCGGTCGCGGTCGTCAAGGTCGGCGTCTTCTCCGTGGTGAGGGTGATGCTCGACGTCTTCGGTATCGATGTCCTCTCTGCCTTCAACCTCGGCATGCCTACGGTCTATTTCGTCTCGTTCACGATAATTCTGGCTTCGATAATCGCCCTTACGAAGGACGATCTCAAGGCGAGGCTCGCTTACTCGACAGTCAGCCAGCTCTCATATGTCATACTCGGCGTGGCGCTGCTGACGCCCCATGGCATAACCGGCGGCATACTTCACATCGGGAACCACGCCTTCTCGAAGATCACGCTCTTTTTCTGCGCAGGCTCGATATTCGTGGCCTCTCACGTCAAGAAGATCAGCCACCTTAGCGGCATCGGCCACAAGATGCCCGTTACGATGGCTGCCTTTACAATAGGCTCATTGAGCATGATCGGCGTCCCGGCGGTGGCGGGGTTCACCAGCAAATGGTATATGGGCATCGGCGCGATTGAAGCCAAGGATATCGTCCCGCTTATCGTCCTTCTGTCGAGCACGGTCCTTAACGCGGCGTACTTCCTCCCGATCGTCTTCAAGGCCTTCTTTGAGAGCCCTGAGGGCAACACGCATATCGAAGGAGTAAAGGAAGCCCCTGGCTTCGTCCTTGTGCCGCTCATTATAACGGCGGTCATAACCGTAGGGATAGGGATCTACCCAGACTTTTTCCTGTCGCTGGCTGAGAGGGTCCTGAGATGAGACTTGAGAAGATCTTCGATAACCCGCAGAGGTTGCAGACCCTCAAGTGGGTCTTGTACGCGGCGATGGCCGTTTTCATCGTCCTCGACTTTGTTATCCCGAGGCATCACGTCGAGTTTTTCTGGGACGAGGTCCCGGGGTTCAGCGCGGCCTTCGGCTTCGCGGCCTTCGTTGTCGTAGTGGTAGTAGCGAAGGCCCTTGGAAGGCTCTTTCTGCAAAAAGACGAGGACTATTATGAAAAATAGCCTCAGGGGAATGGACTCATATGCCTAACTGGATACATCCGGCCGCCATACTCGTACTCGGCTCGATCCTTATCCCGCTCTTCAAGGGCAGGGTGAGGCAGGCCTATATACTCCTGCTACCGGCGCTCGCTTTCCTGAGCGTGCTTACGATGGACTACGGGACCTACGGAACGTATCACGTCCTCGGCCTTGATATAACGTTCGGGAGGGTAGACAGGCTCTCTTACGCCTTCGCCTTCATATTCACGCTGATGGCGTTCATAAGCGGCGTCTACAGCCTCAATGTGAAGGAGAGCGGCCACCATATAGCCGCCTATGTCTACGCCGGGAGCGCCACCGGCCTCACTTTCGCCGGTGACTACCTGACGCTCTTCCTTTTCGCGGAGTTCATGGCCTTCGGCTCCTTGTGCCTCATCCTTTACAGAAGGACGTCGGAGTCGACCAGGGCGGCATACCGCTACATACTTATGCACATCTTCAGCGGCGTATGCATGCTGGGAGGCGCCCTTCTTCAGTATTCCCAGACCGGCAGTTTCGCCTTTGACCATGTAACGGCAGGCGGGCTTGCCGCGGTCCTCCTCTTCATAGGCTTCATAACAAACGCCGCAGTGCCGCCCTTTAGCGCGTGGCTTACTGACGCGTATCCGCTGGCAACGATACCTGGCGCCGTCTTCATGTCTTCCTTCACCACAAAGAGCGCGGTCTATACGCTGGCGAGGGGCTTCGCGGGGACAGATATACTCATAGTGCTCGGTGTCATAATGGCCGTCTATGGCACTATATACGCTATCCTTGAAAACGACATCCGGCGGCTCCCGGCCTACTCGACCATAAGCCAGGTCGGCTACATGGTCACGGCGGTCGGCATAGGCACCGAGCTTGCCATAAACGGCGTTGCTGCGCACGCCTTCGCGCATATACTCTACAAGGGCCTTCTTTTCATGGGCGCCGGCTCTGTCCTTTATATGACAGGCAGGTCGAAGCTCACGGACCTTGGTGGCCTCTATAAGTCTATGCCGTGGACCTTTGTCCTCTATATGGTCGGTGGGCTTGCGATATCTGCCATCCCGCTTACCAGCGGCTTTGTCAGTAAATCTCTGATCCTCTCGGCCGCCGGCGAAGAGCACCTGATGCTGGCCTGGGTATTCCTGACGCTCGCCTCTGTCGGCACGTTCATCCATACGGGGCTTAAGCTTCCGTATTATACCTTCCTTTCCAAGGACTCAGGGGTACAGGCAAAGGACCCGCCGAAGAACATGCTTATAGGCATGGGCCTTGCCGCCTTCATGTGCATATTCATAGGCGTCTTCCCGCAGTTCCTCTACGGGCTGCTGCCGTACGCGCTGGAGTATCATCCTTATACCGCCGAACATGTGGTCTGGACCGCACAGATGCTTGTTTTTGCCGGATTCGGGTTCATGGTCTTCAAAAAGCACCTCGCCGGGGAGAGGACCATAAGCCTCGATACCGACTGGTTCTACCGCAGGGGCGGCGTGATGTTCCTGAAGCTCGCCTATGGCCTGTTCGGAGCGCTTGACGATATCATCAGCAACCTTTACAGGCATATACTCTCCGGCGTCAAGAAGGCGGCAGCCCTGTGCTGGGCGTTCGACTTCAAGTGGATCGACGGTATAGTCAACGGTGTTGCCGGGCTGGTCGTATACGTATCCGGGGATCTCCGCCGCCTGCAGACCGGCAAGCTTCAGCACTACGCGATAACAATACTCCTGGGGCTTCTCTTCCTCGTAAACGCAGTAATCTTCTTGTCTTAAGGGCCATGTCCCTCAAGGTACTTTCCCCCGCCAAGGTCAACCTGTTCCTGCGCGTACTGCGGAAAAGGCCCGACGGGTACCATGATATATATTCCCTCATGCAGCCCGTGTCCCTCTTTGACGAGGTCACAATCGACCTCAAAGAGGGGCGCGGGATAACTGTAAGCTCTGATAACAGCGCCCTGCCCGATGGCCCTGAAAATCTCGCCTACCGCGGAGCCTCTCTCTTCCTTAAGACCGCTGGCATAGAAAGATCGGTCAAGATCCATATAAGAAAAAGGATCCCTGTCGGGGGCGGGCTTGGTGGTGGAAGTTCTAACGCCGCTTCAGTTTTGTTGGGGCTCAACGCCCTTACAGGCGCTTGCCTTGACGAGGATGTGATGCTGCGGACGGCATCCGGTTTAGGCGCGGACGTGCCTTTCTTCATACTCAAGTCAGGCGCTCTGGCCACAGGGACCGGCACGACGCTCCAGAAGGTCAATTTGCCGGAAATTCACTATGTTCTGGTAAACCCCGGGTTTCATGTCTCCACGGCCTGGGTATATAGCAATTTGGACTTGACAAAAAAAACCGAAGATAATATCTTAACATATTCCTTTGAGTCCATCGGGGGGGCTGAAAGCCTTAAGGGTTTGCTTTATAATGACCTTGAGGCCGTGACATTGAAAAGGCACCCTGAGCTGGGTAAGCTTAAAAGGACCCTTGTGGACAACGGCGCCATCGGCGCTCTCATGTCGGGAAGCGGCCCGACGGTCTTTGGGATGTTCAAAGACGGGGATACGGCCCGGAAGGCGAGCGTGGCTATAAAGGCAAGCCTTGATGAGAGGTCTTTGGTCTTCGCCGTGAAAGGCATTTAGTTTCTGCCAAAGCTCAAGCGCTTTGGGTCGCTTTTTTTTCAGCAACAGTTGGAACCGGGGTACTGCTGGGGCGTCGCCAAGCGGTAAGGCACGGGGTTTTGATCCCCGCACCCGGAGGTTCGAATCCTCCCGCCCCAACCATGTTGTACTTAAACTTAAAGCTGGATAGGACACGATGGATAGGATAAAGGTATTCGCGGGTAATTCGAACAAGGCGCTCGCGGTCGAGATCTGCGAACACCTTGGAATAGAGCTTGGTAAATCCGACGTCAGGAGCTTCAGCGACGGCGAGGTATATGTAGATATACAGGAGAGCGTCAGGGGCGTTGAGGTCTATGTCGTCCAGTCCACCTGCATGCCATGCAACGACAACCTGATGGAGCTTCTTATAATGCTCGACGCTTTCAAGAGAGCGTCGGCATGTTCAATAACAGCCGTTATACCTTATTACGGCTATGCCAGGCAGGACAGGAAGGTAGCGCCGAGGACACCGATATCAGCCAAGCTGGTCGCGGACCTCATAACCGTCGCCGGGGCCACCAGGGTCGTATGCGTAGACCTGCACGCCGGGCAGATACAGGGGTTTTTCAATATCCCGGTCGACCACCTCTACGCGACACCAGTGCTCTTGAGCTACATAAAGGAGAACTTCAATAACGACGTTGTCGTGGTCTCGCCTGACGCGGGCGGCGTCGAGAGGGCGAGGGCCTTCGCGAAGAGGCTCGGGAGCACGCTTGCCATAATCGACAAGAGGCGGCCCAGGCCCAACGTCTCCGAGGTGATGAACATAATCGGAGAGGTCGAGGGCAAGACAGCCGTGTTGCTTGACGACATGATAGATACCGCGGGGACCATAACCCAGGCCGCTGTCGCCTTGCAAAACAATGGCGCAAAGCACGTATACGCCTGCTCGACGCATGCGGTGCTTTCGGGGCCGGCTATCGAACGGATCGATAACTCCCCTATAAAGGAACTGGTCGTGACAAATACCATCCCCATGAGGGAGAGCGCCAATTCTCCAAAGATAAAAAGGCTTTCAGTCGGCCCGCTCCTGGGCGAGGCGATAAAGAGGATACACTACGGCGAATCGGTAAGCTCACTTTTCGTCTAAACAATTTAAAATCGATTCAACGCCTAACTTTTTGAATAATACCGGAGGAAACAGATGGAACAGATAAATCTTGCTGCTCAGCAGAGGAATGAAAGGGGCAAAGGCCCCGCGGGAAGGCTCAGGGCGAATGGAATGGTGCCTGGCGTCCTGTACGGCCCAGGAGTCGAAGGGGCGATCGCGGTGACGATCGGCCTTAAGGAGCTCGATAAGGCGCTCCATACACACGCGGGCGGCAACGTCCTTGTGAACCTTGACATAGCCGGAGATAAGAAGCGCACCGTCATGTTCAAGGAGGTGCTCCGCCACCCCCTCAAGCGTACGGTAGAGCACGTAGACCTCCTTGAGGTACAGATGGACCACAAGGTCGTGGTCGAGGTCCCGGTCCACCTTGTGGGCAAGGCGGCAGGTCTGGCTTTCGGCGGCATAGTCCAGCACGAGACCAGGAAGGTCAGGCTGGAGTGCCTGCCAGGGAATATCCCGGACAGTATCGATGTTGATATCACCCCGCTTGGAGTAGGCCATTCCTTCCATGTCAAGGATATCAGCCTCAAGGAAGGGCTTGTGGCGCTCGACGAACCGGAGCTTACGGTCGTCTCTATAGTGGCCCCGACAGCCGAGGTCGCGCCAAAGACGGCTGAAGAGGTCGAGGCTGAGCTCGCGAAGAGCTTCGAGGAGAAGGAAGGGGCCAAGAAGGAGAAGGAGTAATACTCCTTCTTAAGCTTCCATGCCGCCACGGGGGGTCGCCTGTTGCTGCTCATAGTTGGGCTGGGAAACCCCGGAACCGAGTACGCCAGGACCAGGCACAACGCCGGCTTTATGCTCATCGACCGCCTGAGCGAGGCCTACTCTATCAGGATGTCAAGGCATGGCAAGGGGGCTTGGGGCGCTGGAAGGATAGCTGGCGCGGAAGTCACCCTGCTAAAGCCCCTTACATACATGAACCTCAGCGGTCAGGCTGTCTCGGAACTCCTTGGGGAATATCCTGAGCTTTCGGGTTCTCTTCTTCTGGTTTATGACGACTGCGACCTCCCGCTCGGCAAGGTAAGGATCAGGAAGAGCGGGGGTAGCGGCGGCCACAGGGGCCTTTCGTCTATCATAAATACGCTCGGCACAAAAGATATCCCCAGGGTACGGCTGGGCATAGGACGGCCAGAGGACGGGGACGTAGTCGAATATGTCCTGAGCCAGTTTGCTCCTGATGATCTGCCTCAGCTGGAAGAGATGCTTGGCCGCGCCAGGGAAGCTGTTGAGTCAATAATAGCCAACGGCATAGAGCAGGCGATGAACAGCTTCAACTCCTGATCCTTCATTCGTCCCGTTTTTTTTGCACCCCGCAGCCCCGAGAAGGCCAAATACCTTTAAGAGGGTGGCCATAAAATGCCTAAGATAGTCCTTTACGCGCCTCTTCTTGGCGCAGCCGGTCTTGTAATCACACTCTTTATCTATCTGTACGTAAAGAACCTTCCTGTCGGGAGCGGGAAGATGAGGGAGATCTCCGACCTCATACATTCCGGCGCGATGGCCTATCTCAAGAGGCAGTACACGATACTGGTTCTGTTCCTCCTTATAGTCGCTGCTGCCCTCGCCTTCTACCTTGGCATACCGACCTCGATAGCGTACCTTTGCGGAGGGGCTTCCTCCATGCTCGCGGGTTTTTTCGGCATGAAGGGCGCTACAAAGGCGAATGTAAGGACCGCGGAAGCGGCCAACAGGTACAAGCCGGACAGCTCGAAAGCCCTGACAGCGGCTTTTTTCGGCGGCTCGGTAATGGGCCTTTCGGTAGCGAGCCTCGGCCTTATCGGCCTGGGTATCTTTTTTATATTCTACGGGAGGCCTGGCGAGGCCCAGGTGATAAACGGCTTCGCTATGGGGGCCTCTTCGATAGCCCTTTTCGCCAGGGTCGGGGGCGGCATCTATACCAAGACAGCTGATGTCGGGGCAGACCTCGTCGGAAAGGTCGAGGCCGGCATACCTGAGGACGACCCGAGGAACCCGGGTGTCATAGCCGACAATGTCGGCGACAACGTCGGCGACGTCGCTGGCCTGGGCGCGGATATTTTCGAGTCTTACGTCGGGGCGGTTGTGGCCTCGATAGCCATCGGCGCGACTATCTCAGCCGATAAGCTCGAGGGGCTTGCCTCAAGGGAAGTCCTCATGTCATATCCGGTCCTGCTGGTGATGGCTGGCCTTCTCGCCTCCCTCCTGGGCCTGGCCTCCATGCGGATACTCCGCAGGTTCGGCCCGGCGAGCGCGCTGAGGTATTCCTCTCTCTTGTCCGCCGCAATTTTTCTTGGTCTCGCGTTCCTTCTGACTGTGCTCGTTGAGTGCGGCATGGGCTGCTACCTGGCGGTAGCAGCGGGATGCCTCGGAGGAAGCCTTATAGGTCTCATAAGCGAATTTTATACCGGTGGAAAGCCGGTTGAGAGGATAGCGCGGTCGTCGGTCACTGGAGCAGGGACGAACATCATAACCGGCATAGCCGTCGGGCTTGAAAGCTGCGCTCTACCTCTTATCGCCATATGCATCGCCATCTATATAGCTAATTACGCGGCAGGTATCTACGGCATAGGGATAGCCGCGGTAGGCATGCTCGCCACAACCGGGATCATAATGAGCGTGGACGCGTACGGCCCTGTAGCAGATAACGCCGGGGGCATATCCGAGATGAGCGGCCTTGGCGAGGATGTCCGCAAGATCACCGACAGCCTCGATGCCCTCGGCAATACAACCGCGGCGATAGGCAAGGGCTTTGCCATAGGCTCCGCAGCCTTAACCGCTATCGCGCTTTTCGCGGCCTTCGGAGAGTCTGTAGGGGCGGCCACCGGCAAAACGCTGGAGATGTCTCTTTCGGACCCTAAGGTCATGATCGGGATGCTTATAGGCGGGATGATACCCTTTTTCATAGGGTCGCTTACGATGACGAGCGTCGGCAAGGCGGCTATGAAGATGGTGGAGGAGATAAGGAGGCAGTTCAGGGAGATCCCTGGGCTCCTTGAGGGCAGGGAAGGGGCGAGGCCCGATGTAAATAGATGTATCGATATAAGCACCAGGGCGGCGCTCAAGGAGATGGTGCTGCCAGGCGTGCTCGCCGTCGCCGCCCCTGTATTCGTCGGTTTTGTCTTTGGCGCCAAAGCCCTCGGAGGGATGCTCGCCGGGGCGACGGTAACTGGGATACTGCTTGCGATTTTCATGGCAAATGCCGGCGGCGCATGGGATAATGCTAAAAAATATATTGAAAAAGGAGAGTTCGGGGGCAAAGGTTCTGAGGCCCATAAGGCGGCCGTGGTAGGCGATACCGTAGGCGACCCGTTCAAGGACACGTCAGGCCCTGCCATGAACATACTCATAAAGCTCATCAGCATAATCTCGCTCACTATCGCTCCGCTTCTGGCTCAATAGTTTTAACAGGTAAAACTAACAGGGCACTTGTGCCCTGTTTTTATTTTAAGGACAATAATATCAAGGAGAGCTGCTTCAGATGGGATTCAATTGCGGAATAGTAGGCCTGCCTAACGTGGGCAAATCGACGATATTCAACGCCATGACAGCGGCAGGGGCGGAGGCTTCAAATTATCCGTTCTGCACTATAGACCCGAATATCGGCATGGTGCCGTTGCGCGACGAGCGCATCTTCAGGATAGCGGAGCTGGTAAAGCCTGAAAGGGTCCTGCCCACGGCGGTCGAGTTCGTAGATATAGCCGGAATAGTGAAGGGCGCGAGCAAGGGCGAAGGACTTGGGAACCAGTTCCTCGGCAACATCAGAAGCGTTGACATGATAGCCCACGTCGTAAGGTGCTTTGAGGACGAGCAGGTGGTCCACGTCGACGGAAGGGTCGACCCGAAGGGCGATATCGAGGTCATAAACACCGAGCTCATACTATCGGACCTTGAGTCGCTCGATAGAAGGCTTGAGAGGGCCGCCAAGATGGTCAAGTCGGGAGATAAGACCGTTGCCGAAGCGATGCCTGTCTACCTTGAGCTCAAGAAGGCCTTTGATGAGGGGCGTATGGCAAGGAGCGTTCTTGACCACGATACAGCGCTTCTTGTAAAGGACCTCAACCTCCTTACGGCGAAGCCGGTCATATACGTGGCCAATGTGGGCGAGGACGACCTCGCTGGAGAGTCTCAGGCGGCTAAGGCCGTCAAGGAGTACGCTCTTTCCGAGGGAGCGGGGTTCGTAATAATCTGCGGCAAGATAGAGTCCGAGATAGCCGAGCTCTCTGAAGAGGAAAGGGCCGAATTCCTCTCCGGCCTCGGGCTTAAGGAGTCCGGGCTTGACAGGCTCGCTGGCGCGGCCTACAGAGTGCTGGGGCTTATCACATATTTTACCGCTGGCAAAAAGGAGGTCAGGGCCTGGACGCTCGAGGCAGGGGCAAAGGCCCCGGCGGCCGCTGGAGTCATACACAGTGACTTCGAGCGGGGGTTCATAAGGGCTGAGGTCATGGCTTACGATGACTTCCTCAAATACGGCTCTGAGGCCGCGTGCAGGGAAAAGGGCGTATTGAGGCTGGAAGGGAAAGACTATGTCGTAAAGGACGCCGACATTATGCACTTCAGGTTCAACGTGTAGCGGTCTTGCGATTTTGGAGGAGATATTGAAACCCCCCGTCTTGTCGCGGGGGTTTTTTATTCTGGACTAAAGTACAGTTGACAGCACGTTTGGCCCTGCCGTCATTGACAATTTTTTTCTTAAAAAGTATAATATTTAGCACTGATGTAAGTTCCGCCCTGATTATTGTCAGAAGTTGACTATAAAGAGAGGTCTTCGCAAAAATCAGTTGAGCTTGAAATGCGAGGGCCTTTTTTTTATGGCCTTGTAATGTGCGTATTACGCACAAATTTCGTGAGGGGGAGGGGCGAATTGTCCAGGGAGAAGGTAGATCCGGAGATTTTCTACGAAGGTTTCAGGCATTCTGGGCTGGAGATAAGGGATTTGCTCTGGCCGCTGGTTTCCTTGAGCCCTCGCGAGCGGGCGGTGTTCACGGAATACCACTATTGGAAGACGCACATGAAGGTCATAGCTCAAAGCCACAGGATCTCACTCGGGAGGACGTATGAAATACTCTACAGGGCAGAGGAAAAGATCTCAGTTGCAAGGGCACAGGAAGAGGAGAAGGACGATTGAAGTCCGCGAGAAAGCGACAAAGGAGCATGAGGTCAGCTGGGTGGATTACAAGATCATGAAGCAATATAAGCCGCTTGGAGAGATACTGGACAGCATGCGGCTTTATGGGTACAGGGGAGGGATAGAAGAGATCATTAATAAGGCCTGGAACCCGGCTGAGGATGGTTTTCAGGACTGGACGGCCAGCGGGAAAAAAAAGACGAAATAAAATAACGCGCTCTAATATCAAAGGGCCAGGCAGAAATGCCTGGCCTTTTTTTTCGTTTTGAGAAAGGCGGGCAGAATAAAACCGGGCCATTTTCACCAGCAGTACCGAAAGTTAGGGGAATGCGGGTAGAAACCGGACACCATATGTAAAAGCGAGCGTCATGGAGGGCAGTATGGAAAACAATAACGCCTTGAGCGCACCCGGTAAAAAGACTTTCGGTTATTACAGGCCTTCCAGGCCAAGGGTCCTCCTGAGAGAGCCTGAGGTCTGCATGGAATGCAATAAGGTCTACCTGGCACTGTACTCGCTAAGGTGCTGCGGGGACCACGAAGGCCTTGAAAAGATATGAAAACTACAAGAGGTTTTGATGGCGATAGATTGGCAGGCCGTAAGGAAAGGCTTTGAGGCGGGTGTCGCGGAAGATGAGCTTGCGAAAGGTTTCGGCTGCAATGCCGGGACGGTCCGGAGAAGGGCAAAGAAGGAGCGGTGGAAAACAGGCGAACGGAGAAAAGCAGGGAAGAAAACGGCTGCCCTCGGCGCGGCAGCCGACCACAGGTCCCTTCTTAACGGCGTAAAGAGGCGGCTTGTGAAAGGGCTTGAGAACGAAGACGTGAAAAAGGGGCTTGAGGAGCTGAAGGTCGCCAAGACAGCGCTGGAAGTCCTTTCTGATTACATGAAAGAGGAGAAGCTGGCGTTGGGACTTGTCGAGAAGGTAAGCGAAGAACAGGAGCGTAAAGATGCCGAGGCCCTTGCCGTCAAGATGGCTCAAGCTACGGCCCCATCAGGAACAGATGAGGCTCTGGAACGAGGGGAAGAGGTTCGCGGTTGTACCGGCGGGAAGAAGGAGCGGCAAGACCGAGATAGCCAAACGTAAGCTCGTCGTAAGCCTTTGTGAAAAGAAGGATTGGCAGGACCCGAGGTACTTTGCTGCGGCCCCCACGAGGGAGCAGGCAAAGAGGATATTCTGGAATGACTTGAAAGAGCTTACGCCGAGGGAGTGGATATCAAAGATATACGAAAGCGAGCTCTGCGTGAAGACCCGTTTCGGTAGCGAGCTATGGGTCATAGGGCTTGATAAGCCGGAAAGGATAGAAGGGGTGCCCTGGGACGGCGGGGTGCTTGACGAGTACGCCAACATGAAGGAGCCGGCGTGGACAGAGAACGTAAGGCCGGCCCTTTCCGATAGGCGCGGCTGGTGCTGGTTCATAGGCGTGCCTGAAGGACTCAATCACTACAAGGCCCTGGCAGATTACGCCATGAGCGCTGTAGACCCGGACTGGGGCCTGTACGGGTGGCATTCATCCGGGATATTGCCGTCAGATGAGATCGAGGCCGCAAAAAGGGTGCTCGACGCGAAGACCTTCAGGCAGGAATATGAGGCGAGCTTCGAGGGCTCTTCAGGCAGCGCGTATTACGCATACGACCCGGCAAGGCACGAGGACCCGTCGATCGCGCTGAGGATGGACTTGAAGATCGCCCTTTGCTGCGATTTCAACGTGGACACGTGCGTGTGGGAGGTCGTCCAGACAGACGGGAGGTCTGTCTGGACCGTAGACGAGATCGCGCTCAGGAATACCAACACGGCAGAGATGGGGAAGGCCTTTCTTCAAAAATACGGCGGCCATAAGGCCGGGATAGTGCTCTACGGGGATGCCGCCGGAATGGCAAGGTCTACAGCCGGGAAGAGCGATTACGCAATCCTTTATGACCTTGGGCTTAAGGCCCAGAGGGTACGAAAGTCAAACCCGGCTGTGCGGGACAGGGTCAATGGTGTAAACGCCATGCTCGAGAACACGCGCGGGGAGGCACGGCTCTTTCACCATCCAAGGTGCGCTTACCTTAGAAAGGACCTTGAGACCGTCGAGTGGAGAAGCGGCGGCTCCGAGATAGACAAGTCGAACCCCGAGCGCACTCACGCGTCGGATGCGCTCGGGTACTTCATCGAGTGTGAGTTCCCTTTAAGGATCGACAGGCCGGACCCCGGTGTAAGGTTCTACAAATAAAATTCGGAGAGCGTGCATGACAAGAGAGGACCTTGAACGGACGCACCATCTGTACTCGACTTTCGTTGACGAATGGATCTTCTACGTCAGGTCCTACTTCGGGGGCAGGATGTACAGGGACGGCGATTACCTGCTTCAGCACCCGTTCGAAAGCTCTTCCAATTACGCCAGAAGGAAGGAGACGAGCTATTACTACAACTACTGCGGCCCGGTGATCGATATCTTCGTGTCGCACCTGTTCAGGAAGGACGCGTTCAGGGATTACGGCGCGCTTTCCGGGGACAGCCTTTTTAACCTGTTCCTCAAGGACGCCGACCTGGAGGGGAATACATTCAGGCACTTCATGCGGGAGGCGCAGAGGTTCGCGAGTGTCTATGGCAGGGTCTCTATTATCGTCGACAAGCCCCAGGCGCTGGCGGTCACGAGGGCGGAGGCTGAGGATTTCGGCATAAGGCCCTACCTCGCGCTCGTTACGCCCGAGAACCTGCTCGACTGGTCGTACGTAAGGCTGCCCTACTCGGGCAAGTTCGTCCTCGATATGGTCAAGATAAAAGAGGCGCCAGGGACGTACAGGATATGGAACAGGGACGGCTGGGAGCTGTGGCAATGCGTCGAAGGCACGGGCGAGGTGAGGCTCGCTGACGCCGGATGGCACGGGCTAGGAGAGGTGCCCATGGTGAACCTCTACAACAAGCTTTCAGGCACAAGGATGATCGGCACATCGGATATACAGGACATAGCCGACATCAACAGGAACATATACTACCTATGCAGCGACGCGAGGGAGATAATAGAAAATACGGCCTTCCCAATGCTTGCGGTCCCGTACTCACGAAACGAATCGGGCGAAAAGGAGCTGGGGCCGAGAAACATTCTGCAGTTCGATCCGGCCGAGCCAAACTCCAGGCCATATTGGCTGGAGGCCCCGCACTCGTCGCTCTCCGAGATAAGGGAGTGGGTGAGGCATGATATCGAGGAGATATACAGGATAGCCAAGCTCGGAGGGGTCAGGTCCGTCGAGGATTACGGTGGCGCAAGGTCCGGGGCAGCCATAGAGCTCGAGTACCAGCAGCTCTATTCGACCCTTAGCGAAAAGGCGGACAATATCGAGCAGGCAGAGGCAAAGGTCCTGGAGCTTTGGGCGAAGTGGGAGGGACGGAGCTTCGATGGGTGTATCGACTACCCTGATGATTTCTCGGTAAGGGACGTCGACAAGGAGCTTCAGAACGCGTTCAAGGCGCAGGGCGCGGCTGTCGGTTCATCGACTTTCAGAAAAGAGATCCAGAAAAGGATAGTACGTTCGGTACTGCCAAAGGCTGGAGATGAAGTGATGGATAAGATCTGCGTTGAGATCGAGGCTTCGGCGTAAAAATAGGAAGGTGCGCATCTTTTATACCCCGGAAGAGGCGCGGCGTATTCAGGGGGATACGGGAAAGGAGAGATAACATGGTTGACGAACTTAAAACGGCTGAAGGCGACGGCAGGACCGGAGAGGACGCCCGCAAGGTGACGTTTTTCCCAGAGCAGCAGGCAAGGGTGCAGGAGCTTATCGACGAGGCCTACAGAAAGGCATACTCCAAGGCGCAGAAGGCCAGGGGTGGGGCCGAAGAGGTAGAGAAGCTCAAGGGCGAGGTCGAAAGGCTCAAGGAGGAAAGGAAGACCTCTTCTTTGCTCAAGACCATATCAAGGCACAGCGTTGTCGATGTCGAAGAGGTGGCGGAGCTCGTGAAGGGCAGGGTGAGGCTGGAAGAGGACGGAAGCCTCAGGGTGCTCGGCGAATCAGGCGCCGTCAAGATCAACACCTCCGGCCAGCCCGCCACAATAGACGAGTTCATCGCTGACTGGCTGAGCGAGCGTCCCCATCACCTGAGGGCGGCAGGGGGCATCGGGGCAGGTTCTCAGGGCGCACGCTTCGGCGGGAGCGGCGTAAAGCAGAACCTGACGGATCCGGCATCGTGGCGCACCATGCCGAGGGAAGACCTCGACAGGCTACTCAATGAAGGCGTAAGCGTACAGGGCTCCGCGGGCCAGACCTACAGGTTCAGGGATGTGAAAAACCCGTTCCTTGAGGCCCGCCGGAGAAAGTTCAACTCCGCGGCGGTCTGATAAAGAGCGGAGCCAAGGAAAAAAAGGAGAACCGGAATGGCAAATGAAGTGACTACCGCTGCGGGTTCCGCAGGAGAGCTCATAGCGGCTGAAATAGTATCAAGGCTTGTAATCGACGCGGCGTACGCTGAAGCGGTCATGCCGGCACTTGTAAGGGTCGCGGATATATCCGGGTCGTCGACATTGAGCGTGGACTTCCCGAAGTGGCCTCTCCTTACGGCCTCTGACCTTACAGAAGCGACCGACATGAGCAATACTGCCGTGAATACCACCTCGATGCTCGTTACCGCCGATGAGGCCGGCATAATGATAACCGTTACGGACATGCTCCTGAACGGTGCTGGCCTGGGCGGGCTTGAGCCATTTGCCGAGGAGCTTGGAAAGGCGTTGGCAAGCAAGATAGACGCCGACCTCTTGTTGAGCGCGTCCAGCTTCACTAATAGCGTCGGCACCTCTGGCGCGGAGATGACGGAGGCGGATTTCCTTTCGGCTATCTACGCCCTCGAACTGGGGAACGCCAAGGGCCCGTTCGTGGCGGTGCTCCATCCGTACCAGGTGAGCAACTTAAGGGGAGCTATCGCTTCGTCCACCGGCGCAGTATGGGGAGGGGCGTCCGCGCCAGCCGCCCAGGTAGGCTCGCTCGGCTCGCTCTACGGCGTGGACATCGTGCAGTCCACCAACTGCCCGTCGGTCAACGCTAACGCCGACAGGCAGGGCGTGATGATGCCGCTTGGAAATCAGTCAGGTCTGGCCTATGTCCTGAAGACCGGGGCCAAGACCGAGTTCCAGAGGGACGCGTCTTTGCGCGCCACAGAGATCATAGTGACAGCCCTTTACGGCCACAGCTGCGTGAACACGGCCGCAAACGGCGGCGTGAAGATAATAACCAACCACGAGTAGACAGCAGGGGAGGGGCCGCAAGGCCCCTCCGATTTTAAATGGACATGACTTTTAAAGCGTACATGAAAAAAGGGTATATCCCGCTCGCGCTCAACAGGTATGCCGCAATCGCGTGGCAGGGCGAGTACCTCGGCGACTTCTGGATGTGGAACGGGCAGTATAACGCTGGAGCGGGGAGTACGCCGCAGACCGTTAAGGTAACAGCCCTCAAAGAGGCGGCGCTAAGGTACTGGAGGGATAAGTGGGTGCCTCTCAAGTGGGATGAGGATCTCCTTAAGCGGATGGAGGACGCGCTGAGGGCCCATAAAGGGCTAAAGGCCGAGGGCGTGGCATTCCCTGCCGGACGTTTTCTTCCGGAGCCTGGGGCAGTGCCGATTGCAAAAGATGAGGATGAAAGCGCCTATGAAAGAGAGAAAGGCTGTCGAGAGGCTCATTGAACGGATGTACAGGGACAGGCTCAAAAGGACTGGTAAGCTCCCTGGTCAGGCAGAGGTGCGCGAAATGGAGAAGAACGCTCACGACACGGCCCGGAAGGCAGATAACAAGATGGGCAGTAGATAGCAGGCGGCAATTCAGCGATAACCGCATTCGAATTTTTAAAACGGAGAAGAGATGAAGCAGCAGTTCATCGTAAATACGGCCGACAGTTTTCAGACTTATATATACGAGAACAATAGAAGGATCGTCCCCGACTCGGCATCTGTTGTCATATACAGTCCTGGCGGAGAATCGCTCGTCGAGAACGCGCAGATGGGGATAGGCCTGGACGGCCTGCTGAGCTATTGGCTCTCCCAGTCTGAAAATTCAACAGCCGGGCTCAATTACAAGGCCGCTATCGAGTATGTATATGAGTCCAGGACGCATTACGCCACTATCTTCTATGATGTGGTCAGGTCGAGGCTCGCGAAGGTCATCACCGACGAAGACCTTTCAGCCGAGTTGCCGCAGCTCAAGGAGAGCGGATGGAGCGTGAGGGGGACGGCAGAGGGCGGGACGGAGAGCGCCATAATCGACACCGGGCTTAAAAGGTATGGCGACGATTATTTCACCGGCGGGCTCGCCTGCCTCCCGGAGAAGGATGAGACCAGGGAGATAATCCTTTTTACAGCCGGGACCGGGACGATAACGGTCGAGCCGTTCTCATCTGCGGTAGCCGCCGGACAGAGCTATATCCTTACCAGGTCTTTTGCGAGGGAGATACAGAGGGCCTTCGAAAAGATCGAGGCAAGGCTCCTGAGGTCGGGCAAGAGGCCGCATCTGATCCTTGATCCTTACGATCTCCGCGAGGCGCATATCTTCCTTTCCGTCGCTGAAGCGTGCAAGGGGCTTGCCGCGCAAAGCAAGGGCCTGTGGTGGGAGCTCTGGAAAGAATACGAGAGGAAGGCCGATGAGGCGCTTTCAGGGATGACCCTCAAGTATGATTCGAGCGAGGACGGGGCATTTTCCGGCGAAGAGCGCGCTACCAGGCTCATGGGCCTTAAGGCGGGCAGGGGATGACAAATTACGAAGTGATAGCCGCGATCACGGATAATATCGAGAGTGCGCTCAAGAGGCAGGGGCTTAACTTTTCAAGAAAGACGTTCGAGAGCCCTGAGAGCATACCAGCGGGAGCGCTCCCACTTGGGCAGATATTCTATCTGGGAGAAGAATTCGGGGGGAGCCTTGGAGAGAAGCCAAAGTATTGTGACGCGGCTTTTCTCATAAGGATAATATTGGCCGCCAGAGAACCGTCGGCTCTCATACGGGAGCAGCAGAGGACCACTCATTCAATACGGGGCGCGCTCACTGTGGACTTTCTCAACAGCGGCGCGCTCTCGACGATCAAAAGCGTAAGCAGGGTGAATATAGAAAAGACCGATGTCGTGAACAGGGCCGGGATGTCGGACCTGAATATGAAAGCGGCTGTAAGGTACAGGGAGCCCTGATCCCGGGAGGAGAAGATATGGCCAGAAACACTATATACGCGGCGCTTGGCGAGGAGGCCGAAAGAGGTACCAAGGAGTCCCAGGTTGTGGGATTCGTGCCCCTTTTAAGCCCCGGCATACCCAAGACGGAGTTCGATGACAGGAGGCGAAAGGAGTTCAGAGGCGAGGAGGCCTCTCTGGGAGAGATCTCCGTAACGCGTTTTTCGCGTAAATGGAGCGCGGCCCTCGAGGTCCCGTTCTTCACCGAGACAGCACCGTCAAAGGGGCTTATGGGGACGCTCTTGAAGCACTTCTTCGGTAGCTGCTCGTCGGGGCAGAACGGCGCTACAGGACAGTACCATCATATGATGCGCCCGGCGGCTGACCCGTTCTCGGATGAATGTCTGGGGCAGAAGGGGATAACGCTCAACCTCAATATAAACGAGGGCGCAAGCGTCAGGAACTGGCCGTACGTGGGCGGCAGGGTCAAAAGCCTAAGCTTCGCGCAGGAGGCGGGACATCCGCTTAAGCTCACGGCGGAGCTTGTGGGACAGAGGCGGGAGGAGGACACGGCTGAACTGGGCAGCCCCGTATTCGCTGAGGAGAACCTGAGGTGCGATTACAATAACCTCGCCATATATACGGGCCCCATCTTAAGGACAGGGACGGCGCCGGATTTTACCGGGTTCTCGCCAACCGGGGCAACACCCTTGCGCCCCGATAAGGTAACGATAAAGATGGAAAACGGCTTTGAGGACGCGCTCAGGCTCTCAGGCCTGGATTACCCGGACAAGACGCGCATGGGGCAGTTCATGGTAACGGCTGAGATCTCTATCGACTGGGAAGACCCGGCCAACGGCTTCTCATCGGCAAGCGAGTTCAGGAGCTGGATGGCCGGCGCATCCACAACAAACCTCCTCTTCCATTGGGATACCGGGACACAGGCTGGAACTGGCGATAACCACGGCCTTTATATAGACCTTCCGAAGCTCCTGAGGACCGGAGGGGAGCCTCAATATTCGCTCGATAAGGACCCGATGGTAACCCTCAGGTACGAGGGGCTTTATGACCCTGATACGACGAAGTACATGGCTGGCGTCATGCTCAGAAACACAGCCCAGGCTGTATAAAGAAAAGGAGCTTACATGGCTATAATCAGCTTCGACAGGGAAAGCGTGATCGATTACATACCGGAGTACGGCGGCAACAGGGAGAGCCTGGACCCCTGCATAGTAAGCCTCAAGTTTGTGCCGTATTCCAGGGTGCAGGAGTACTCAAGGCTTCTTGTCGCCAGGACAAGGGGGCTGGCTGACCAGGCCAGGGCAGCTGAACTCGCGCACCAGGTCCAGAGAAAGCAGTTCGTTGAAAACGTCGAAGGCATACAGGGCTACTTTGTAGCCGAGATGAGGGTCACAGACCCGGGTGAGTTCTATGATACCGCCGATACAGACCTGGTGATAGAGGTCATAAGGGCGATGGAATCGAACTCGAAGCTGACCGAGGGACAGAGAAAAAACTGATCGCGGGCTTCCGCTGGGCTTACAAAGCAGCCAGCGGGAGCCCCTTCGAATGCGGCTGTTGCGGTGAAAGCGACAGGGAGGCCAGGAACTGCGGTAACTTCAAAGGGCTGTCCGGTGAAGCGCTCTCTGTCGTGGAATATACCCCGGAGATAACAGGGGAGCTTAAGAGGAAAGGTTGCAGCAAGGTCATGAGCCTCGGTGATTTGAGGCTCTATGAGTGCCCTTCAAGCTACTTCGACGAGGAGACGCTTAAAATCGTGAGCCTCGTATTCCTGCTCGAAGGGACGGGGCGGCTGTACCACGCCGGGCAATGGGCTGACCAGCCATGCTGGCTGGTCGAGGCTGTGCAGATCTTCAATTCTGAAAGGGCGAGGCTCGCTGGAGAGAGAGATGGCTAAGAAGGCGATGGATGTAGTGATAAGGGCAAAGGACGAGTTCTCCGGCCCCCTGGACGGTTTCGGGAAGAAGTTTTCATCAGCCTTTGAGGAAGCAGGCAAGAGCCTTGAAAGGCTCAACTCATCGAAGGGCATTGAGGGCTTTTCGTCTACGGCCGAAAGGTATGTCTCTGGCGTAAGCAGGGCCTTTGCCGGACTCAGGAAGGTAATTGAGGAGGTCCCGGAGTTAAAGCCCTTCGATGAAAAGGAACCGGACGAGGAGGCCCGCCTTCAGAGGCTCAAAACCGGCAACAGGCTCTTTATAGACGAGAAGACAAGGTTCGCGGTTGAGGAAAGGGCGCTTGCCGAAGGTCGCCTCAGGGAGACAGAGGAGATGGAGAGGGTCTCGTGGGCTGCGCGGCTTCAGTACGCCGAAGCCGCCTCGGCCATGATGTCGAATACCTTCCAGAACCTCTTCATAGCGACAGGCAGCAAGCACAGGGCCATGTTTGAGGCGATGAAGGCCTTTGCCGTGGCGGAGACGGTCGTACAGACATACAGGGCCGCGCAGGGCGCTTACGCAGCCCTGGCCCCTATACCTGTGGTCGGCCCGGCTCTCGGCGCTGCCGCGGCTGCCGCGGCCATAGCGGCGGGGCTTGCGCGCGTAGAGCAGATAAGGAGTACCGAGCCCAGGGGCGCGACAGCCTCAATAAGCGCCGGCGGCAGGGCCAACCCGCAGTACTCCGGAGGCTCTCCAAGCGCGTATCCGGTCCCGACGAGGCTCGATGAAGGAGGGCCTGCACAGTTCATAACGGTACAGATATATAACCCCCTCTCAGAGCAGAACTGGCAGAAGATAGTAGAGGACAATATTATCCCCGCGATAAAGGATGCAGGCGACAGGAATATCTCGCTCAGCATCAGGAAGATGGAAAGCTAAAGGAGTTCGGATGGCGCCCTGGGCTAAGATAAAGTTCTTTTGGAAGACGATGCTGGGCTCTGAGGGCTCTTCTCTCACCGCGAGTTCGGCCCTTTCAGGCTTCGACGTCGGGAATATCCATAACATGATGGAGACCGGCATGTGGATGGCCTCGGAAGCTGCCGGGCCGCACTACATTATCTATGACGCGGGCGTTGGGGGCGGGGAGGGCGCGGATTACCTGGCGGTGTCAGGGCACAACCTCTTCTCCTCAGGGGCCATGGTCTCGCTACAATATTCAAGTGACGGGCAGGCCTATACTGACGCGTTAACACCCTTTACCCCGTCTTCGGACAGGTCGTTCGTAAGGGAGTTCTTAAACCCGGGCCCGTTCAGGTACTGGAGGCTCGTCATAGAGAACTCTTCGGTCCAGCCCTGTCTCGGTATCTGCATATGGGGCCTTTCCTCAGAGCTCGATTACGCGACCTCCTCATTCGATCCCCATGAGCAGGAGATAAAGGCGGCAGTGAACCTGAGCCAGGGCGGGTACCTTGCAGGGGCGCACGCCAGCTACACCGAACGCTCGATCTCTCTTAAATTTGAAGACGCTGACCCGTCACTTTATGAGCGAGTGAGCGAATGGTGGGAGAGTAGCGGCATGAAGAACATCTTCGTCATGTGGGAACCGGCAGGACATCCCGAGGAGGTCTTTCTCATGAGGCCGGAGCCGAGGTTCTCTAACCCCTTGAAGTACGGCGGGGCTCGCAGAGACATATCTATCGATCTCACAGGCAGAAAAGAATAACGGCTGCAGGAAGGCGGGAGATGGCGATACGTTTAAGCAACAGGTTTGTAAGCGAGCTTGAAAACGGGGTGAACGTCCCGAATGTCGTTATCGAGCTTAAGCTTGACGGAGGGACGGTACGCTTCGGATATCACGGCAGGAACGTGCTCCCCGTCGTCCGATTCCTGGCAGACGGGAGCCATGGTGCGGATGGCGCCGTTTTCGCGGCTGGAAGTGATGAGCTGCCTGGCGTGGTCCCTGCGCTTAAATCGGTCTCTTCTCTCCAGAACAAGCTCGACCCGAAGTCAGGCTTCTCCACGAGAGGGCAGCTTTCCATTGTCATATCAGGCAGGGAAAACTTCAGAAAACTCGTCTCGGGCGAGCACCTTAAGAACAGGCGGGCTGTAAGGCGGGACGGCTTCCTCTCGCCTGGGTTCGCGTGGCCTGACTACGCCGCGACCTTCACGGGAAAGATACTCGACTGGTCGAGAAAAGGCGATGACCTGACCGTAGTCATCGCGGACGATCTCAAGGACGCTTCCGCGAAGATCCCTGAAGAGAACGCTTCCAAGACGCAGTATATAGACTACAGGGGCATGAACCCCGTTGACATAATGGTGGATATCCTTCTTGACAGGCTCGGTATCCCGCCTGCCGTCGTCGATCTTGAAAGTTTTTGTCTGGAAAGGGATACGTGGCTCGCCGGCTGCCGGTTTGAAAGAGTATTGACCGAGCCTGAAGAGGCCAACCAGTATCTTAACGAGCTGCAGGTTGAGACCAATTCCTTTATCGTCCATGACGGCGAGAAGATCTCTTTCAAGGTCTTTGCCCCGCCAGCGCCATGGGAAGACGTTGAGGAGTGGACGGACAAGACCATCCTTGGTAATTCCTTCAGCCTGAAGAGCGGATGCAGGGATAACTTTTATAACCGCGTTGTGGTCTATTTCGATTATGACGAGTCAGGCGGAGAAGATGAGGAGAGCTTCGAGTCGGTGATAATAGCCGTCGACCCTTCCTCCCAGGCGCCGGCCGAGTGGGATGAGGCGAGCACCAGGGTCATCAAGAGCAGGTGGATGCGCTCCACCGCCTTCACGGACACATCGAATATAACCGGGGTCAAGGTGTACCACGTCTCAAGGGCAAACGGGGCCGGGGAAGGCACGCTCTCCTTTGAGATATCTTCCATGTCATTGACATGGACCGCGCCAGGGGGGCTTGCCGGAGAGCCTGTGAAGCTATCGAAGGAGGGCAGGTACCAGGTCTTTGATGCGGACAGGAACAAGTACGTAAGGGTGATCGTCACTTCGCAGGAGCTTCCAGCTGGTGATTCCGCGGATACGGTCTTGATCTCGCGAAAAGAAGGGGAGGGGCAGGCGACGGCGATAGCGTCCAAGTTGCTCAACAGGTACCGGGACCCGGTTGCTACAGCGAGCCTCGATATCGATATCAACAATATGGCATTCCAGGGCCTGTTCATAAAACCCGCCGACCTTAAGGACTTGACTACTGAAGAGGCCTGTACCCTGGGCTATGACGGCTGGGAGAAGAACAGGCTCATGCTCACGAGCGTAAGGCCGGATTTTTCTACCCATAAGGTCTCAGTCGAGGCGATAGAGACAAGGATGCTGAGGAGGTATGGATTTGTCGCTCCACCGGGGTTGCCGGATCATCCTTCCGCAACCGCACGGCAGAGGGCCTATGGTTTTGTGGGTGGCGTTGGCAATTCTACAGGGGAAGAGGACGGATATTATATCTGGTAAGGAGAGGACATGGCAGAGCCGACATACCAATGGAACGATATCGCCGCGTCTCAGACCGACGCGGACAGCCCCATAGACACTACCCTGATGGAGGGCATAAGGCAGAACCTTACGCACATGAAGGAATGGCTGGGAGAAAGCTTCTCGCCTGCAAAGGACCACGACCACGACGGCATAAACAGCAAAAGCGTCCTCCTGGCCGACTCGGTCGTGACGGTGGCCAAGCTCAAGATGGCGCGTGGCAGTTTTTCAGCCTCTACAGGCGGTGATTTCTATATCTCCATAAGCAGGTACTCACATATGCCCGGCCTCTATAAGCCCACTGGTAATTACGCGATCCAGCTCTTCTGCGATACGCATCCGTCTTATACCGGAGGCGCTTCAGATCTCTATGAGGTGACCGCCAGGGCTCAGGCCGGCAGCAACGAGATTTTTTATGTCTACTGGGACTATCACACGAATTAAAGGAGGAAGTATGTACGCTGAGGTGCTCCATGACGCTACCGGGGATATAAAGGCATGTTACTGCGCGGATACCCTGCCAGCGGAGCCGGGCAGGCCTATGCTGAGGTTTGATGGCGTGCCGCAAGGGCTTGCTCACGCCAGGCTAAACTTCGATACCATCACGGCGATGGAAATAGAAGGGGCGAGCGCGCCGAAGGCTCAACTGGATGAGGCCGGCATGCCTGTCGTTGTGAGCATGGACAGGACAAAGTATATAATCGAGAACTTCCTCGTCGACCTCGACGAGGAAGCGGTCTACTACGGGATAGCCGTGAGAGGGCTTAAACGGAAAGGATAACCGATGGAGGCGCGGGAGAATAAACCGGCAGAGGAGCTGGCAGAGCTGGTGGCCCAAAAGCTCTCGGCAAGGTTCGGGGCGTGCGGGTTCACGCCCGCGGAGCAGGAGGCTGTAAAAGACCTGCTTCGGACCAAGAGGAACGCTGTAAGGGCTTTTTTATGGATATGCGGCGCGGTCATGCTATGGGTGCTCAAGGATGTATATGTTTACATCGCCGGGCACCTGACATTCAGATAAGGAGGCCGTACTTGGAGCTTTCAGAGAAGCAGCGCAGGTTCCCGCAACTGGTAGCAGAGCTTATACGCTTCGCTTACGACAGCGGTTTCGAGCTTACATTTGGAGAGGCGTACAGGACAGAGGAGCAGCAGAGAGTATACGTGCGGGAAGGCAGGAGCAAGACAATGGCCTCGCGCCACAGGGACAGGCTTGCCATTGATTTCAACCTCTTCAAAGACGGGGATTATATAACCAATGGAGAGGCTTACAGGGCCCTTGGTGAAAAGTGGGAGGCCTTGGGCGGCAACTGGGGAGGCAGGTTCGGGGTAAGGGCCTGCGACTATGACGTGAAGACCGGCTGGGACGCCAACCACTTCGAGTACTGGCCATGATCGATGAGAAGAGCGCGATCGTGGAAATAAAGTCTATTTCTCTCAACGCGAGGCATTACCTGCAGCATATGTTGAGGAATGGCCTCCAGTCGGTTCTCGCCGGTCTGGAGGAGGGCTCAAGCGAGGAGGCGGCAGAGTGCGTCAAGGAATTGTCTTGCGAGCTTGGCAGGCTCGGGCTCTGAGCGTTGGGTCGTAGTCGCTTTAAAACCCCTTGACCTTCCACTTCTGATTGACACTCCGGGTCTACGCGCCTATACTTTACCAATAAGGTTGACGCGATGCCGGGCCTGGGAAAAGCTTTCATAATAATAGGGGTAGCACTTATCATCATCGGCCTTCTTGTCGCCTATGGTCCAAGGGTCCCTTTTCTTGGGAAGCTGCCCGGCGATATCTATATAAAAAGGGACAATTTCGTCTTTTACTTTCCGCTCGCCACTTCAGTCATTGTCAGCATAATACTGACTCTCATCATATATCTATTCACAAGGCGATAGTGTTGTAAAAAAGAGAAAATCCGCTCTTTTGTGGTAATAAAACTACACCTTCGCCGAAGTCATTTTTTAAATCATTTGAAATATCAGAGGATTTTTTATGGCATGTTTATTGCTACATACAGAAGTAATGATGATGCAGCAGACTTTAAGGAACGTTATAGAGTTCTCTGGCGTAGGGCTTCACACCGGTTGCGAGGTCAGTGTAAGGATCCTTCCTTCATGCGGGGATACCGGTATAACCTTTTTCAGACGCGACCTTCCCGGCTCTTCTGCCATAAGGGCCGTCTCGTCTAATGTTACTTCCACAAGCTATGCGACCTCGTTAGGCTCAAGGGGCGCGACTGTTTCCACTATAGAGCACCTCATGGCCGCCTTCTACGGTATGGGCGTTGATAACGCCATCGTGGAACTCAACGGCCCGGAGGTCCCCATAATGGACGGCAGTGCCGCCGAGTTTGTCGGCATGGTTGAGTCCGCGGGGCTCGTAACGCTTTCTACCCCGAGGCGTTATATGGTAATAAAGAAGCCCATCAAGGTGGTCGAGGATGACAAGTACATCTTCCTCATGCCCTCTGAAGAAGCCGGTCTCTCGATAAATTACGCTATCGACTTCTCGCACCCGTTCCTTGCCAAGCAGTCCTTCTCAAGGCCTTTTTCGAAGGATGTCTTCAGGAAAGAGCTGGGCAGCGCCCGTACCTTCGGATTCTTGAAGGACGTGGAGATGCTCAGGGCCAACGGCCTTGCCAGGGGCGGTTCCCTTGAAAACGCCATAGTCATAAGCGATACCGAGATATTGAATGAAGGCGGGCTAAGGTACCCTGATGAGTTTGTAAGGCACAAGGTGCTAGACCTTATGGGAGATATTTCGCTTGTGGGCGCGCCTATAATGGGTAAGCTTATCGCCTACAGGTCAGGTCACGCTCTCAACCACAAGCTTGCGCAGGAGATATGGAGAAAGCCGGGCAGGTGGGAGTTCTCTGATCTTTCTCCGGTCGAGGACGCTGTTTTTGCGCCGAGCGCCGCGCTCCTTGAGAAGATGGCGACAATTTAGCCTGTATTGACCGATACCGTCAAAGCCCCCTTGTGGGGCTTTTTTTTTAGCCTGGCTGACGGATAGCCTCTTGAGAGTCCTGAAATTGCAAAAATATCTGATTTATGTTATTATTTTTACGGAAGTGTGGGAAGATTCTTTATAAACACAACGAAAGACCCCTCCCAAGAGGGGTCTTTGACTTACAGGACGCTTAAGAACACAGAGTTTGCTTAAGTCAAATAAGCCCCATATGCGAGGCGATTCTCGCCGTTTGATGAATGAGGCGTACCTGGAGTGTACGCCGCAGTGAGTCGCTTTGAAGCCAATGACGCAGATGGACTTATTCATGCCTCTCAGTGAAAAGCATGGCGATAGAGAAAAACGGGACGATAAAAAAGCAGGTCACCCTCGGGGACAATAACCTCGCCGTGCGCCTTTTCGGGGAGGGCGGAGAGAACCTTAAGCGCTTCGAGAAGAAGCTCGGCGTGGAGATAAACACCAGGGGCGCGCTCGTGACCATAAACGGGACCCCTGAGAAGGCCTTGCTTGCCGAAAAGCTCATACTCGGCGTCTACGACCTCCTTGAAAAAGGCTACCCCCTTTATCCTCACGACCTTGACTATGCCGTCAGGATGATGATCAACAACAGCGAGGTGAAGCTTTCTGACGTCTTCATGGACACCGTCTACATCTCGTACAGGAAAAAGGTAATAGCCCCCAAGAGCGTCGCCCAGAAAAGGTACATAGACGCCATACGCGGGCACGACATCGTTTTTGGTATCGGGCCGGCCGGCACCGGAAAGACATACCTTGCCATGGCGATGGCCGTAGCGGCCCTTATGAGCAAGGAGGTCGACAGGATAATACTTACCAGGCCAGCGGTCGAGGCGGGAGAGAAGCTCGGCTTTCTCCCCGGTGACCTCGCGGCAAAGGTAGACCCGTACCTGAGGCCGCTCTATGACGCGCTCCACGACATGATAGATTTCGACAGGGCGCAAAAGTTCCTGGAGAGGGGCGCTATCGAAGTCGCCCCTCTCGCCTTCATGAGGGGCAGGACCTTGAACGACTCGTTCATCATCCTTGACGAAGCGCAGAATACTACGATAGAGCAGATGAAGATGTTCCTCACCAGGCTCGGCTTCGGCTCAAAGGCCGTCATAACGGGGGATATCACGCAGATAGACCTGCCGCTTGCGAAGCCATCCGGACTTGTCGAGGCCCAGAAGATACTCGAGGACGTGGAGGGCATCGACTTCATAATGTTCTCTGAGACCGATGTGGTCCGGCACCCGCTCGTGCAGAAGGTAGTAAAGGCCTTCGATCGGATAGAGCAGAAAAGAAAGTCCGCGGTAGAGGAGCCCTGATGTCTTCACAGGAGCAGGCCATTCCAAGGAAAAAGGATCCGTTCGGAGACTCAGCGAGAAAGTTGGGGCTGCTGCTTCTCATGGGCCTGCTAGCGACCGTCCTCTATTTCCCTAACCTCACGTTCAGGGGATACGAGTACAGCCCCGGCGAGGTAGCCAGGACCGACGTGAAATCCCCGGTGGAGGCCGCAGGCCAGGACGTTATCGTAAGAAAGGGCGAGATAGTCGTCCGCGAAGGGCAGGTCGTAACAGCGAGCGAGATCAGGAAGCTCAAGGCCATCGAGTCCTCGGTCAGGCGGGAGAGGTCAAGTCTTCCGGCGCTCGGTTTTTTTGCCCTGACGGCGGCCCTTATCTCGGCAAGCTATTACTTCTCCAAGAGGAATATACGGAAGTTCTCCTCGTCCCCGAAAGACCTGCTCCTTATGGGAACGGTCCTCGCCGGCGTACTCGTGCTGCTTAATCTTTCAGATACCGCGGCCCTTGTGATGACCGACCTCTTCCCCGGGTCATCCTCCGTTTACAGGTACATAGTGCCTGTGGCTGTAGGGCCGATGCTGGTGCGGCTCCTTCTGAACTCGGAGACCGCCTTTGTATTCGCCGCCGTAAGTTCTGTCATAGCGGGCTATTTCGTCGGGGGCCTTGATATGGCGGCCTTTGCGCTAGCCGGCGGAATGGCTGGCGCGGCTGGGGTAAGACACTGCACCCACAGGTCTATTGTGATCAAGGCCGGATTGCTGCTCGGGGCGGTTAACGCGGCTGTGCTCCTCTGCGTATTTTCCTTGAAGGGCACTCTTCTGGACTCGGCATTCCAGCTCGCGGCAACCGGGGTGCTCAACGGTGTCATCGCTTCGATACTCGCCATAGGGCTGGCACCGGTCCTTGAGGTGCTCTTCCAGTACACTACCGATATCAGGCTCCTTGAGCTCTCCAGGATGGAGCACCCGCTTTTAAAAGAGCTGGCCATAAAGGCGCCGGGCACCTACCACCATTCGCTCGTCATAGGCACCCTGGCCGAGGCTGCCGCGGAATCCATAAACGCGAACCCGCTGCTTGCCCGCGTCGGCGCGTATTACCACGATATCGGCAAGGTGAGGATGCCGCAGTACTTCATCGAGAATACCTCCGGCGAGAACAGGCATGACAAGCTAAGCCCCTCGATGAGCTCCCTCATACTCTCCAGCCACGTGAAGGAAGGGGTGGAGCTTGCCCGGAGGTACAGGCTGGGCTCGGAGATAACCGACATAGTGGGCCATCACCATGGCACCGCCCTTATTACCTATTTTTATCGGAAGGCAAAGGCCGAGGAAGGGGAACTTGAGGTGCGGGAGGGAGATTACCGCTACCCGGGACCCAAGCCGCAGACAAAGGAGGCGGGCATCGTAATGCTCGCGGACGCCATCGAGGCGGCGAGCAAGACGCTGCCAGATCCTACCCCAGACAGGGTACAGTGGCTTACTCAGAAGATAGTAAACAAGATATTCTCGGACGGCCAGCTTGACGAGTGCGAGCTTACGCTCAAGGACCTGCACGCCATTACAAGGAGCTTCAACCGTGTATTCGCCGGGATGTACCATCAGAGGATAGAGTATCCGGAGACGGTAGATATACTGAAGGAGAAGGATTTTGAAGGTCCTGGTCCAGGGAAAAAAGGGTCGGATAGCGATAAAAAAGATGGCAGAGGCCGCCTTAGAAGGCTTGGGGTTTGACGACTGCGAGCTCTCAGTGCTCCTTACCGATGATAAGGGGATAAGGGAACTAAACAGCGAGTACAGGGGCAAGGACAAACCCACTGACGTATTGAGCTTCCCCATGGGCGACCCCTATATGCTGGGCGACGTCGTGATATCGATGGAGAGGGCAAGGGCGCAGGCGGTCGAATTCGGCGTAAGCGAGGGCGAGGAGCTTGCCAGGCTCATGGTGCACGGGATATTGCACCTGCTGGGCCACGACCATGTAAAGGGCGGGCGTCAGGCCAGTAAAATGAAAGAGAGCGAAAAGGCGCTTCTTGGGCTCTTAAAGGAAAAGGGGTTGGTCTGAAAGGGATGTCGATCCGGAGTGATTTCAGGAAGTACCTAATAAAGGCGTTTGAGATAGTAAAGCTTAAAGGGGAGGCGGCCAGTGAAGCCGCCTCTGATGAAGCGGCCCTTCTACCGGGCATAGCGGTACTGGCCATAGGCGGCCTGGCCGTCGCCATAGGAGCGGTATTGCAGGGTGGCGCCGGGTCGCCCATTGAGGCCCTCTTCCTCTTCATTTTCGCCCCGGTGCTCAATGTGCTCCTTTTCTCGCTTTTTATCGCGGTCTTCCATACGGTCGCGAGGCTCTTCGGGGGCAAGGCCTCCTTCCAGTCGTATTACAGGGCCGCGGCCCTGGCCTCTATCGTAAGCTGGACACAGGCCATACCAGTTGTAGGCACCTACTTGAGCGTCTGGAGCATACCGGTGAACGTCGTCGTCCTGGAGAGCGTCCACAAACTTCGGCGCCTTGAGGCTGCCGCGGTCATAGCGCTCATGATGGCCTCGTCGGTGTCGCTGCTTTATTACGCGGGCTTCCTGGGCTAAAAAGGTAGCATGGAGAACGGAGAAGTAAGAAAACCGAGGAACTGGTTCGAAAGCCTGAACTACGCCATTGAGGGCGTTATCTACGCCTTCAAGACGCAGCGGCACATAAGATACCATTACGTGATCGCCGCCGCCGCGCTCCTTCTAAGCCTCTTTCTCGAACTCCCGATGGTCGAGTTCGTTCTTTTCGCGATGTCGATTATAATACTCCTTTTCGCTGAGATGATGAACACGGCCGTGGAAGAGGCCGTTAACCTCGTCGAGGAGAAGCATAATATGATTGCCAAGAACGCGAAAGACGTATCGGCAGGGGCTGTCCTTATAGCATCGGTGGGCGTGGCCCTCATGCTATACATGATATTTAACAAGTATATCTATGAGCCGATGGGCGTTGCCCTGAGAGAGGCCAGGACGCTCTCAGGCCACATCGCGATCATCTCGCTCCTCCTCGTCCTTATCGCGGTCGTCACCTTCAAGGCGACTATAGGCAGGGGCAGGCCCCTTCACGGCGGCATGCCGAGCGGACACGCTGCTGTGGCCTTCTCGATATTTACGAGCATAAGCCTTCTGAGCCTCGACCCCCTCGTTGTCATGCTCTCTTTCGCGCTTGCCGTCATGGTGAGCCACTCAAGGCTCCTGGGCGGCATACATACCCGGCTTGAGATATTCCTCGGCGGGCTCCTCGGTTTCGGACTTACCTTTTTTGTCTTCCGCATATTCTTCCTGACGCTGAAATGAGACCGCTTGCCCTCGCGCTGATATCAGGCATATCGCTTGTCTTCGCCTTCCCGCCTTTTGGGCTGGGGGCCCTGGCGTGGTTTACCTTCATCCCGCTCATTCTGGCCCTCGAAGGGCAGGGAAAGCTCAAGGGCTTCCTTCTCGGAATAGCCTCCGGGGCCGCCTTCTCCCTTGGCGCGGTCTACTGGGTAGTGCATTCGATGAGCAACTACGGAGGGGTGCCTGTGTACGCGAGCATCGCCGTGATGCTCCTGCTCGTGATCTACCTGAGCCTCTATTGGGGCGTATTCGGCCTTGTCTACACCCTTGCCTCTCCGATGGAGAGGACCGCCAAGCTTCTCATAGCCCCGGCTGTATGGGTGGCGCTCGAATACATGCGGGGCTATCTGCTCACAGGATTCCCATGGGTGCTTGTGGGCTATACGCAATCTGATTATCTGCCCCTTATCCAGGTGGCGGACACGACCGGGGTATGGGGCGTATCCTTCGCGGTTATCGCTTTCAATACGGCCGCGTCCTTTGCCGCCTCCTATCTTCTCCGCAGGGAGGGCAGGGCCCCTGTGCTGCCCCTGGCCATCGCCGCCGCCCTGGTCGCGACGATCGCCTCTTACGGCTTCGTCAGAATGAAGGCCGTCGACAGGGATGTCGAGAGGTGGAGCGGTATAAAGGTCGGGGTCGCGCAGGGCTCGATAGACCAGGCCGTGAAATGGGACGGGCGATACCAGGATAGCACTATCGACATCTATACTGCCTTGACCGCTGAGGCATCGGATGCCATGGCCAGGCTTGTCATATGGCCTGAGACGGCGATACCCTTCTATTATGAACCTGGCAAGGTCAAGGATGGCCCCGTTGGCGAGATAGCGAGAAAGTCAGGTTCATATATATTGACCGGGAGCCCCTCTTATACTTATAATCCGGTCTCGAACGAGGCCAGGTATTTCAATAGCGCGTATCTCCTCAACCCCCTGGGAGATACGGTCGGCAAGTACGACAAGTTTCACCTGGTGCCTTTCGGCGAGTATGTGCCGCTTCGGGGCATGCTGCCTTTTGAGAAGCTTACCGCTGGAATAGGGGACTTTGACGAAGGCTCGGGGCCCGTGCCCATCCCTTTCGAGGGGGGCGGCATCGGGACGCTCGTATGTTTCGAGTCCATCTTCCCGGAGATATCTCGCGGTCACGTAAGAGGCGGGGCCACGGTGCTCGCCAACCTTACTAATGACGCGTGGTTCGGATATACCTCAGCACCGTACCAGCATTTTCAGATGTCTGTTTTCAGGGCCGTTGAGAACAAGTCATTCCTGGTGCGCGCGGCCAATACCGGCATAAGCGCCGTGATAGACCCGAACGGCAGGGTAAGAAAAAAGACCGGGCTTTTCGAGAGGACGATGATAGTCGATGAGGTGCGCATGCGCCAGGGCGCGCTTACGTTTTATACGATGTATGGTGACCTCTTCGCGTTGGGATGCTCGGTCATAGCCGCGGTATTCGTCGGCACAAGACTTAAAAGGAGAAGATAAGGGATGTTCGAGGAGCTAAAAGAAGAACTTCAGGCGGTCAAGGGAAAATTCGAGGACCTAAGGAGCTTTCTTTGACCAGGCTGCCAAGGTAGACGAACTTGACGAGATAGATGCGAGGCTCTCCGACCCCACGGTCTGGTCAGACCAGGAGGAGGCGCAGAAGCTCACCAGGAGAAAGGCGGAGCTCACCTCTGGCATGGGCAGCATCGGCAGGATCGGCTCCCTTGTCGAGGACGCCGAGGTGCTACTTGAGCTCGCTGACGAGGCGCATGACGAGGCCGTCTCCAAAGAGGCTGGAGAAAAGCTCAAGGAGGCGAGGGCGGCCATCCGCAAGGCGGAGATACAGAGGATGCTCTCCGGGGAGCACGACCGCTCGAACGCCATAGTCTCCATCCATCCAGGTGCAGGCGGCACCGAGGCGCAGGACTGGGCCGACATACTGCTGCGCATGTACCTCAGGTGGGCCGAGTCGAGGGGCTATAAGGCCGAGGTGGTCGATTTCCAGCCAGGGGACGAGGCCGGGGTCAAAAGCGTCACATTCACGCTCTCCGGCGAGTACGCTTACGGGTACATGAAGGCTGAGGGTGGCGTGCACAGGCTCGTGAGGATCTCACCTTTCGACGCCAACAAGCGAAGGCATACCTCCTTTGCCTCTGTCTTCGTATATCCGGAGATAGAAGAGGACGTCGAGGTCGACATAAACGATGTCGACCTGAGGGTCGATACATTCCGGGCGAGCGGCGCAGGCGGCCAGCACGTCAACAAGACCGATTCGGCGGTGAGGATAACCCACATGCCGACCGGCATCGTGGTCCAGTGCCAGAACGAGAGGAGCCAGCATAAGAACAGGGCCTTTGCGATGAAGCTCCTCCGGGCCCGCCTCTACGAGCTAAAGCTCAAGGAGCAGGAGGCCAAGATGCAGGAGTTCGCTAAGGATAAGCGCGAGATAGCCTGGGGAAGCCAGATAAGGTCTTATGTGATGCAGCCGTATAGGCTGATAAAAGACCACAGGACGGGCTTTGAGGTGGGCAACATCGACCCGGTGCTCGACGGAGACCTCGATCAGTTCATAGAGGCTTATTTGCAGATGCTTTCAGGGGTGGGCGCGAAATAACCCGGAGTTCTTCGGCAATCTGTTAAAGCCGGGCCTCCTTGGGACTTATAAAAAAACCGGCAGGTTTTTGAAACAGGTGTTATAATAAATAATCTCTTCTGAAAGAGGATGGGAGCCGGATGCAGGCCGGATTGCGAGCGATTCGGCCTGTTTGTTGCCGCCCTGCCGCTAAAAAAGCCCTTGACAAAGTAGAGACAGTGCTTTATATATTTATATTCAGTTTCCGCCGTCCAGGACAGGTGGGGTCTGCCGTTTTTCTATTTTCGCGTTTTTCCAGTATTTACGCTGGCGTAGCTCAACGGTAGAGCAGCTGATTTGTAATCAGCAGGTTGCGGGTTCGAATCCCATCGCCAGCTCCAGCTGATTCGGTGTGCTAACCAGCAACTATGTCCGGGGCAACGTGGGGACCATTCCCCGCATGTTTTTCGATCTCCCGGAGCTTTGCTTCCGGTCCTTGACATGCATGTCGGGACAGGCGTGCGAAGACAGAAGTTTGCTTTTTGAAGATTCCCCGCGGGGATTAAAAGCCTGAGCCGTTTTATAAAGACGGATCAAGGGTTTAAAAAGCTTGGCACGGAGGGGTTCCCGAGCGGCCAAAGGGGGCAGACTGTAAATCTGCTGGCTCAGCCTTCGGAGGTTCGAATCCTCCCCTCTCCACCATTATATCAGGAAATCCCGCGGGTGTAGTTCAATGGTAGAACTCCAGCCTTCCAAGCTGGATGCGTGGGTTCGATTCCCATCACCCGCTCCATTTCCACATAGTAGGGGGTTGCGCGAAGCGCAACAGGGAAGATAAAGGCAAACGCCCATGTAGCTCAGTTGGTAGAGCACTTCCTTGGTAAGGAAGAGGTCAGCGGTTCGATCCCGCTCATGGGCTCCAGTTCAAAACATCAAAGAATAAAATATATTGCCGGGAGGAGAAAATGGGCAAGGCTAAATTCGAGAGGGGAAAGGCTCACCTGAACGTAGGCACGATAGGCCACGTTGACCACGGGAAGACCTCGCTAACCGCGGCTATAACCAAGGTCCTGAGCTCGAAGGGATACGCCGAGTTCCTGGCATACGAGAATATAGACAAGGCGCCTGAGGAGAGGGAGAGGGGTGTAACGATCTCCATATCCCACGTTGAGTATCAGACCGACAAGAGGCATTACGCCCACATCGACTGTCCTGGCCATGCCGACTACATAAAGAACATGATAACTGGCGCCGCGCAGATGGACGGCGCGATACTGGTTGTTTCCGCCGCCGACGGCCCGATGCCCCAGACAAGGGAGCACATCCTCTTGGCCCGCCAGGTCGGCGTGCCCTATGTGGTGGTCTTCCTCAACAAGGTCGACATGGTCGACGACAAGGAGCTTCTGGACCTCGTTGAGCTTGAGGTGAGGGAGCTTCTTAACCAGTACAAGTTCCCCGGGGACGATATCCCTGTGATAAAGGGCAGCGCTCTCAAGATACTTGAGTGCGGCTGCGGCAAGAAGGAGTGCGAGTGGTGCGGTGCTGTACACCAGCTTACCGATACGCTCGACACCTACATCCCCGATCCCAAGAGGGAGATAGACAAGCCGTTCCTTATGCCGGTTGAGGACGTCTTTTCGATATCAGGCCGCGGCACGGTTGTGACCGGCAGGGTCGAGAGGGGCGTTGTCAAGGTCGGCGAGGAGATAGAGATAATAGGGCTTCGTGCCACTCAGAAGACCATCGTGACGGGTGTTGAGATGTTCAGGAAGCTTCTGGACGAGGGCAGGGCCGGAGACAACATCGGCGCCCTCTTGAGGGGCACCAAGAAGGAAGACGTTGAGAGGGGTCAGGTCCTTGCGAAGCCGGGTTCAGTGACCCCGCACACGAAGTTCAAGGGCGAGGTCTATATCCTCACGAAGGAAGAGGGCGGCCGCCACACCCCGTTCTTCAACGGCTACAGGCCTCAGTTCTACTTCAGGACTACCGACGTTACCGGGATAGCGAAGCTTCCCGAGGGTGTTGAGATGGTCATGCCCGGAGACAACGTTAACATAGACGTAGAGCTTATAAACCCGATAGCCATGGAAGAGGGCTTGAGGTTCGCCATCCGCGAGGGCGGCAGGACCGTCGGCGCGGGTGTTGTTACAAAGATACTTGAGTAAAGCGGGGCTCCCGCGGAGGATAAGAGGATAAGATGAGGGACATAATCACTCTCGCCTGCACCGAATGCAAGCGCAGAAACTATTCGACTACAAAAAACAAGAAGACCACGCCTGACAGGCTTGAGCTCAAGAAGTACTGCAAGTTCTGTCAGAAGCACATGGTGCACAGGGAAACCAAGTAAGCGTCCAAGGCCCGGTCAAACGGGCCTGTATCGCTTTTGTTCCCAGGCATTTTCCGGACTTGAAAGGCAGAGCCACAGGGCAGTAGCTCCAACGGTAGAGCGGCGGTCTCCAAAACCGCATGTTGGGGGTTCGAATCCCTCCTGCCCTGCCATTTTTTGTCCGGTAGTGAAGGAAGGCTGGTCAGACCGGAACTATGGAAAAATTAGACAAGGCTAAAGAATTTTTTAACGAGTCCAAGCAGGAGCTCAAGAAGGTTACCTGGCCCACGAAGCAGCAGACGGTAACCTCCACATGGGTGGTCCTCGCGGTCACGTTCGTGCTGGCCATATTCCTCGGCCTTGTCGACCTGGTCTTTTCAAAACTGGTCGGCTTAATCTTGAAGTGAGGGTGTGAGGGTTTAGATGGGGAAAAAGTGGTACGTAGTGCATACCTATTCAGGGTATGAGAACAAGGTCAAGGCCGCGCTCGATGAGAAGATAAAGGCGGTCGGCAAGGAGGACCTGTTCGGAGAGGTGCTGGTTCCTTCCGAGAAGGTCGTGGACATGGTCAAAGGGGTAAAAAGGACCACCTCGCGCAAGTTCTTCCCCGGTTACATCCTGATTAATATGGTGCTTAACGACGAGACCTGGCACCTGGTAAAGGATATACCCAAGGTCACAGGCTTTGTGGGCGGGCAGGAAGCGCCCCCGACGATCTCCGAGGAGGATGTCCGCAAGATAACCCGCCAGATGGAAGAAGGGGCGGTAAAGCCCAAGCCCAAGGTGAGCTTCGACAGGGGCGAGAACGTGAGGGTCATAGACGGCCCCTTTACAAACTTTGCCGGGGTAGTCGAGGAAGCGAAGCCCGAGAAGGGCAAATTAAGGGTGCTCGTAAGCATCTTTGGCAGGGCCACACCGGTTGAGCTCGATTTCGTCCAGGTAGAGAAGGCTTGATCCAATAGAGGTTTCAACCACACCGGCGATTTAGCGTTGGTGATGACGTGACCGGAGGCCTCAGGTGGCCGAAGGTTTTCAAGAAGGTTTCAACCACACCGGCGATTTAGCGTTGGTGATGACGTGACCGGAGGCCTCAGGTGGCCGAAGGTTTTCAAGAAGGTTTCAACCACACCGGCGATTTAACGTTGGTGATGACGTGACCGGAGGCCTGAAAAGCCGCTTGCACGGTTCGGATAATGAGAGGAAGAGATGGCAAAGAAGGTAACAGGACAGGTTAAGCTGCAGATACCTGCCGGGAAGGCTAACCCTTCTCCCCCGGTAGGCCCCGCGCTCGGCCAGCACGGCGTGAACATCATGGAGTTCTGCAAGACGTTCAACGCAAGGACGCAGGCCCAGGAAGGCATGATCATCCCGGTGGTCATCACCGTTTACGCGGACAGGTCGTTCTCGTTCATAACGAAGACCCCTCCGGCGGCGGTGTTGCTATTGAAGGCCGCAGGAGTCGAGAAAGGCTCAAAGGAGCCGAACAAGACCAAGGTGGCCAAGGTAACGAAGAAGCAGGTCGAGGATATCGCAAAGCTCAAGATGCCGGATATAACTGCCGGAAGCCTGGAGGCGGCCATCAAGACGATTGAGGGCACGGCCAGGAGCATGGGCATCACGGTGGAGGGTTAGAGGCGATGGGAAAAAAATATGAAGCCGCCAAGGCCAAGATAGAAGCCAATAAGACTTACGATATGGAAGAGGGGTTCAGGCTGGTCCCCGAGACGGTCTGCGCCAAGTTTGACGAGACCGTCGAGGTCTCCGGCAGGCTGGGCGTTGACCCCAAGCACCCCGAGCAGATGGTGAGGGGCACTATCGTCCTTCCCCACGGCATCGGCAAGACCGTCCGCGTGCTGGTATTCGCAAAGGGCGAAAAAGAGATCGAGGCAAAGGAAGCCGGCGCGGACCTTATCGGCGCCGAGGATATGATAGAGAAGGTGTCGAAGGGCTGGCTGGACTTTGACGCGATAGTCGCCACCCCGGATATGATGGGCGCGGTCGGAAAGCTCGGAAAGGTGCTCGGTCCCAGGGGCCTTATGCCGAACCCGAAGCTCGGCACCGTGACCTTCGATGTGAAGAAGGCCGTATCGGATCTCAAGGCCGGAAAGGTCGAGTTCAGGGTCGACAAGGCCGGCAACATCCATGTTCCTGTCGGAAAGGCCTCCTTTGGCTCACTGAAGCTCAAGGAGAACTTCCTGTCGCTCATGGAGGCCATCGTAAAGGCGAAGCCATCGGCGAGCAAGGGGACCTATCTCCGCAGCCTTTTCATCTCCACGACCATGGGCCCGAGCATCAGGCTCAACTCGGTCGAGGTGAGGAACCTGTTTAAATAGCGTATGCCGCCTTCGGCGGCTGTAGCTTTGTTTTTTTACATAACGGTCAAAGACAGTAGGGGCGCAAGCTTAAAAATTCCTACCGAGGCCTTAAGACGCAAGAGTCGTGGACCCGATCATGGGGTCCAGCGGTGCGGGGGGTGGTATTCCTTCGCGCCGGCTCGCTTTTTTAGCCTTGTTACTCTTCTGTCTTTTGACTGAAAAAAGGACAGAAAGGAGGAAGAGAGTTGGATAGGACGGATAAGGCCAAAGTAGTTGAAGAAGTGCAGGAAAGTTTCAAAAAGGCCAACGCGACCTTTATCGCCGAGTACCAGGGCATAAAGGCTATGGATATGAACGAGTTCAGGAAGATCTTGCGTGACGCTTCCATGGAATTTCGTGTCATCCGCAATACGCTTGCCAGGCGCGCGGTCCAGGGCACGCCTGTTGAGACGATAACAGGGCAGCTCAAGGGGCCCACGGCCATAGCGTTCAGCTATAAGGACGCAGCCGCCGCAGCCAAGGCGCTCGTGCAGTTCGCGAAGGACCAGCCGAAGCTCAAGATCAAGGCCGGCACCCTCGGCGCCAAGGTCATAAGCGCCGACGAGATCAAGGGACTTGCCGAACTCCCGTCGAGGGAAGTGCTCCTCGCCATGATGCTCGGCTCGATGAAGTCGCCGATGTCCGGCATCGTCGGTGTCTTGAGCGGAGTGCCCAGAAAGCTCCTTTACGCGCTCAACGCTGTAAAGGACAGCAAAGCCGCTCAAGCCGGGGCGTAAAAGCCCTTTAACGTACTTACAAAAAATCATAGAATAATAAATTTAGAGGAGAGACCGAGATGGCGGACCTTAAAAAAGAAGATGTGATCAAATATATCGAGAGCATGAGCGTCCTTGAGCTTGCCGAGCTTGTGAAGGAACTCGAGGAGAAGTTCGGCGTTTCAGCCGCTGCCCCGGTTGCCGTAGCGGCCGCAGCGGCCGCAGCTGCCCCGGCAGCCGCCGAGAAGACCGAGTTCAACGTTGTCCTTAAGGAGGCTGGCGCAGAGAAGATAAAGGTCATCAAGGAAGTAAGGGTGATAACCGGCCTTGGCCTCAAGGAAGCGAAGGACCTCGTCGAGGGCGCTCCCAAGACCCTGAAGGAGGGCGTAGCCAAGGATGAGGCTGAGAAGATAAAGAAGCAGGTCGAGAGCGCCGGCGCAAAGGTGGAGATACAGTAATAAGCCGCTTTTTCCAATCACCTGAAGCATACCGACAAACGGCGCCATTACGGCGCGTAAGCGGCTTCAAGGGCCGCGCCTGGAATGACGAATCGCCCGCCGGGACCCCCGGCGGGCAGATTCCACTGTAGTATTCCAAAAAGGAGTTAAACAGAATATGGCTTCCTCTAAACGTATAGACGCACAGGCATTGAGGAAGGACTACTCCCGTATCGGGAAGGTAGTCAGCATGCCGAACCTTATCGAGGTCCAGAAGAAGTCCTTCGCGTATTTTCTGCAGACCGACGCCAAGCCCGAAGACAGGAAGGACGTAGGGCTTCAGGCCGTATTCAAGAGCGCTTTCCCCATAAAGGATTTCAGCAACACGGCCTCGCTCGAATACGTCAGGTACGCGCTCCTCGATCCCAAGTACACTGTGGACGAGTGCCACCAGAAGGGCATGACCTTCGCCGCCCCCATAAAGATGCTCGTCCGCCTCATCATGTGGGACAAGGACGCCGAGACAGGGGCCCAGTCCATAAGGGATATAAAGGAGCAGGAGGTCTATTTCGGCGAGATACCGCTGATGACCGAGAACGGAAGTTTTATTATTAACGGCACCGAGAGGGTCATCGTAAGCCAGCTTCACAGGTCCCCCGGCGTATTCTTCGAGCTCGAGAAGCCGAAGGGCTTCACCGGAAAGGTCCTGTACACCGCACGCGTCATCCCGTACCACGGCAGCTGGCTCGATTTCGAGTTCGACCAGAAGGACTGGCTCTACGTCCGCATCGACAAGAGAAGGAAGATGCCGTCCACCATCCTTTTGAAGGCCCTCGGCTACTCGGTCGAGGAGATGCTCAATTATTTCTATCCTAGCGAGGAGATCATCCTCGAGAACAAGAAAATATCGAAGAGCGTTGAGCCGGAGTTCCTCGTAGGCCAGAAGGTGAGCCGCGACATAAAGGACCCGCACACCGGCGAAGTGATAGTCAAGAAAGACAGGAAGTTCACCAGGCTTGTCTTAAAGAAGCTCGTCGCGGCGGGCGTTAAGTACATACCAGTCGAGGTCGAGGACATAATAGGCCGCATCGCCTCGACCGACATCGTTGACCCGAATACCGGCGAGGTCGTGCTCGAGTGCAACCAGATACTTTCGCGCGACAAGCTCGATGAGATATCCAGGAGGGGTATAACCTCCTTCAGGCTACTCCTCATCGAGGCCATGGGCAACTTCTTCAGGGAGACACTCCTTAACGACAAGATAGGCGGCGACGACACCCGGACTATCGTCGAGTACAGGAAGGAGAACCCGGACAACCCGGTCTCCAACATGACACTCAACGCGAGGATCGAGATATACAAGAGGCTCAAGCCCGGCGACCTCCCGACGGTCAAAACGGCGAACGCCTTCTTTAACGACCTCTTCTTCAACGCCGAGAGGTACGACCTCTCCAGGGTTGGCCGCTTGAAGCTCAACAGGAAGCTCGGGTTCGACGTGGACCTCGATACCACCACCCTCCGCAAGGAGGATATCCTCGAGGTCGTGCGTTACCTTATCCTTCTGAGGAACGGCCAGGGCGTGGTCGACGACATCGACCACCTGGGCAACAGGAGGGTGCGCTCCGTCGGAGAGCTTCTGGAGAACCAGTACAGGATAGGGCTATTGAGGATGGAGAGGGCCGTCAAGGAGAGGATGAGCCTCGGCGAGCTTGAAACGCTCATGCCGCATGACCTTATAAACCCCAAGCCGGTCTCGGCGGTCATAAAGGAGTTCTTCGGTTCTTCTCAGCTTTCGCAGTTCATGGACCAGACCAACCCGCTTTCCGAGGTGACTCACAAGAGGAGGCTTTCGGCCCTCGGGCCAGGAGGTCTTACCAGGGAAAGGGCTGGCTTCGAGGTAAGGGACGTGCACGCGACCCACTACGGACGTATCTGCCCGATCGAGACGCCTGAGGGACCGAACATCGGCCTTATCGTCTCTCTTTCGACATATGCGCGCGTGAACGACTTCGGCTTCATCGAGACCCCTTACAGAGAGGTCAGGGACGGCAAGGTCACCAACAGGATAACGTACCTCTCTGCCCTTGACGAGGAGAACCATGTCATAGCGCAGGCGAACGCGCCCATCGACAAGGACGGCAGGTTCGAAAGCGAGTTCGTCTCCGCTCGTAAGGGCGGTGAGTTCATAATGGCGCGTCCCGAGGACACGACCCTCATGGACGTCTCCCCGAACCAGCTCGTCTCCGTGGCTGCGGCCCTTATCCCGTTCCTTGAAAACGACGACGCGAACAGGGCGCTCATGGGTTCGAACATGCAGAGGCAGGCTGTGCCGCTCATCCAGACCGAGAGCCCGCTCGTAGGCACGGGTATGGAATCCATCGTCGCCAGCGATTCCGGCGTAACCGTCCTTGCCAAGCACCCCGGCGTTGTAGAAAGCGTCGACGGCACGAGGATCGTCGTAAGGAACGAAACCGGGGGAGTCGAGATATATAACCTGACGAAGTTCAGGCGCTCAAACCAGAATACATGCTTGAACCAGAAGCCGGTCGTCTTCAAAGGCGACGTGCTTGAGGTGGGCCAGGTCATCGCCGACGGCCCCTCGACCGACAAGGGCGAGCTGGCGCTCGGCAAGAACGTGATAGTGGCCTTCATGCCCTGGGGCGGCTACAACTTCGAGGACTCGATACTCTTGAACGAGCGCCTCCTGCGCGACGACGTATTCACCTCGGTCCATATCGAGGAGTTCGAGGTCGTGGCAAGGGACATAAAGCTTGGCAAGGAAGAGATAACGAGAGACATCCCCAACGTCGGCGAGGACGCTCTCAGGAACCTCGACGAGAGCGGCATCATAAGGATAGGCGCCGAGGTGAAGCCCGGCGACATCCTCGTGGGCAAGGTCACCCCAAAGGGAGAGACCCAGCTTTCGCCGGAGGAAAAGCTCCTTAGAGCCATATTCGGCGAGAAGGCCGAGGACGTCAAGGACACCTCTCTTCGCGTACCGCCCGGCATCGAGGGCGTGGTCATAGACGCCAAGGTCTTCTCAAGGAAGGGCTCTGAGAAGGACGATAGGAGCAAGTCCATAGAGGACAAGGAGATAGCGAGGCTTGTCAAGGACCGCGAGGACGAGATAGGCATCGTAAAGGAATCGACCTACTCGAGGGTAAGAAAGCTCCTCCTTAACAAGAAGTCCGCGGTCCGGATCGCGGACAGGAAGGGTAACACCCTTCTCAGCAAGGGCAAGCCCATCACCGCAGAGGTCCTCGAGACCATACCGCAGTCAAAGTGGCACGAGATAATACCGGCTGAAGAGAAGGCCGAGGCCGAGGTAGGCGAGTGCCTCACGGCCCTCAACGAGCAGATAGACCTCATCAAGGTCGTCTTCGACGAGAGGATAAACAGGCTCAAGAGGGGCGACGAGCTTCCTCCCGGCGTTATAAAGATGGTCAAGGTCTATATCGCCATGAAGAGGAAGATATCGGTCGGCGACAAGATGGCCGGACGCCACGGCAACAAGGGCGTCATATCGAGGATACTGCCCGAAGAGGATATGCCTTATCTCGCGGACGGCACCCCGGTCGACATAGTCCTGAACCCGCTTGGCGTTCCTTCCCGTATGAACATCGGGCAGATTCTTGAGACCCATCTCGGGTGGGCCGCGAAGCACCTGGGCAAGGCCGTATCCGCCATGATAGAGAAGAACCTTAGCCCCAATTCAGTAAGGGACAAGGTCAAGAAGATATACGCGACCAACGAGTTCAGCAGGTTCATAAATACCCTGTCGGACGACGAGGTCATCGACGTCGCCAGGAGGCTTGCAGGCGGCATACGCATAGCGAGCCCGGTCTTTGACGGCGCTACCGAGACCGAGGTCAAGGAGGCCCTCGAGATGGCCTCTTTGCCGCGCAACGGCAAGATGGTCCTCTACGACGGCAGGAACGGCGAGCAATTCGACCAGGAGGTAACGGTCGGAGTCATGTATATGATGAAGCTCCACCACCTGGTAGACGATAAGATACACGCCAGGTCTACCGGCCCGTACTCGCTCGTCACCCAGCAGCCGCTGGGCGGAAAGGCTCAGTTCGGAGGCCAGAGGCTCGGAGAGATGGAGGTCTGGGCGATGGAGGCATACGGCGCCGCGCACAGCCTCCAGGAGTTCCTGACGGTAAAGTCGGACGACGTGCCGGGCAGGACCAAGATGTACGAGTCTATCGTGACCGGCAGGTACAACCTTGAGCCCACCTTGCCGGAATCGTTCAGCGTCCTTATAAAGGAGCTTCAGAGCCTTGCGCTGGATGTGAACCTCATGGAAGAAGAGAAGAAGGACTGAACAGAAGTTAACGCCGTCCGGAAAGACCCGGGCGGCCACGATTAACCTGCTTAATAAGAGGAGGTTGCCTTTGGAAAGCCTTGTGGCCCTGTTTGAAAAGCATAAAAGACCTATGGACTTTAATGCCATAAGGATATCTATAGCCTCGCCGGACAGGATCAGGGAATGGTCCCACGGCGAGGTCAAAAAGCCCGAGACGATAAATTACAGGACCTTCAAGCCGGAAAGGGACGGCCTTTTCTGCGCGAAGATATTCGGCCCGGTAAAGGACTTCGAGTGCAACTGCGGCAAGTACAAGAGGATGAAGCACCGCGGGGTCGTCTGCGAGAAGTGCGGCGTTGAGGTCATCCCCTCGAACGTGAGGCGCGAAAGGCTCGGCCATATCGAGCTTGCCACCCCGGTTGCCCATATATGGTTCTTAAGGAGCCTCCCCTCCAGGATAGGCGCCATGCTCGACATAACGCTCAAGGAGCTGGAGAGGATCCTCTATTACGAGAACTACGTGGTCCTGGACGCCAGGGAGTCCGACCTCAAGGCGGGCGAGCTCCTCAACGAGGAGAAGTACCAGAAGGCTGTCGAGAAGTGGGGCCCGGACGGCTTTACCTCCGGCATGGGCGCCGAGGCGATCAGAGAGCTCCTTAAGAGGATAGACCTCGAGAAGGTCTCTGGCACGCTCAGAGCTGAGATGAAGAAGACCACCTCGGACGCCAAGAAGAAAAGGATCGTCAAGAGGCTCAAGGTCACCGAGGCGTTCCTCCATTCCGGGAACAAGCCCGAGTGGATGATCCTTGAGGTGATACCCGTGCTCCCGCCGGACTTAAGGCCGCTTGTGCCCCTTGACGGCGGAAGGTTCGCAACCTCTGACCTGAACGACCTTTACAGGAGGGTCATAAACAGGAACAACAGGCTCAAGAGGCTCATGGAGCTTAACGCCCCTGACATCATCATCAGGAACGAGAAGAGGATGCTCCAGGAGGCGGTTGACGCCCTTTTCGATAACGGCAGAAGGGGGCGCATAATAACCGGCCAGAACAAGAGGCCGCTCAAGTCCCTTTCCGACATGATAAAGGGCAAGGGCGGACGCTTCAGGCAGAACCTCCTTGGAAAGAGGGTCGACTACTCCGGCCGTTCGGTCATCGTCATCGGCCCGGACTTGAGGCTCCACCAGTGCGGCCTTCCGAAGAAGATGGCCCTCGAGCTCTTCAAGCCCTTCATCTACCAGAGGCTCGAGGAGAAGGGCTACGCCACCACCATAAAGAGCGCCAAGAAGATGCTCGAGAAGGAGCGCCCGGAGGTATGGGACGTCCTCGACGAGGTCATAAGAGAGCACCCAGTGCTCTTGAACAGGGCGCCGACGCTCCACAGGCTCGGCATACAGGCCTTTGAGCCCATCCTCATCGAGGGCAAGGCCATACAGCTTCACCCGCTCGTCTGTACCGCCTTTAACGCGGACTTCGACGGAGACCAGATGGCGGTCCACGTGCCGCTTTCCATTGAGGCGCAGGTAGAGGCGAGGGTCCTCATGATGTCGACCAACAACATCCTCTCGCCCGCGCACGGGAAGCCCATTATCGTGCCGACGCAGGACATAGTCCTCGGCCTCTATTACCTCACCCGTAACCGTCCTGGAGTCAAGGGCGAGGGCAAGAGGTTCGGGTCGACAGACGAGGTCAGAGCTGCCTATGACGCCAGCGAGGTCCACCTCCAGGCCGGGGTAAAGGTAAAGCTTGACGGGACGCTCACGGACACCACCGTCGGCAGGATCATATTGAAGGAGATCATCCCGACGGCCATCAAGTTCGAAGAGATAAACAAGGTAATGGACAAAAAGCGCCTTGCCGACCTCATAGACATCTGCTACAGGCGCGCCGGCAGCAAGGAGACGGTAATACTGGCCGACAGGCTCAAGGACATGGGCTACCAGTTCGCGACCAAGGCCGGCATCTCCATCTGCATAGACGACATGAAGATCCCCACGAAGAAGGGGATCCTGCTGGATTCGGCCTACGAAGAGGTCAAGGAGATACAGAAGCAGTATAACGAAGGTCTCATAACAGACGGCGAGCGCTACAACAAGGTCATAGACATCTGGGCGCAGGCGACCGAAGAGATAGCCGAGGAGATGCTGAGAGAGCTCTCCACCGACCTCGTAAAGGACGACGATGGCAATGAACGCCCTCTGCCGAGCTTCAACCCCATATTTATCATGGCCGATTCCGGCGCCAGGGGCTCCGCTCAGCAGATAAGGCAGCTCGCCGGGATGAGGGGACTCATGGCCAAGCCTTCTGGCGAGATCATCGAGACCCCGATAACCGCGAACTTCAGGGAAGGCCTCACCGTGCTCCAGTACTTCATATCGACGCACGGAGCCAGGAAAGGTCTCGCCGACACAGCGCTCAAGACAGCCAACTCAGGCTACCTTACCAGGAGGCTCGTCGACGTAGCCCAGGACGCTATCATTGCTGAGGACGACTGCGGCACGCTCGACGGCATCTATATGACCCCGCTCGTCGAAGGCGGCGAGGTCATCGAGCCCATTGGCGAGAGGATCCTCGGAAGGGTCGTGCTCGAGGATGTCCTCGACCCCTTCACGAAGGAGGTCATTGTCGAGGCCAACGATGATATAGACGAGGGCAAGGTCGAGAGGATAGAGGAAGCCGGCATCGACAGGGTCAAGATAAGGTCGGTCCTCACCTGCCGCTCTACGCGCGGCATATGCATCAAGTGCTACGGAAGGGACCTGACGCGTGGAAGGATGGTCGAGATGGGCGAGGCCGTGGGCGTCATCGCCGCGCAGTCAATCGGCGAGCCCGGCACGCAGCTCACCATGAGGACCTTCCATATAGGCGGCACCGCCTCCAGGAGGGCCGAGCAGACGACCCTCGAGGCGAGGCACGAAGGCATAGTCAAGTACCACAACCTTAACGTGGCCTTGAACTCCAGGGGCGACTCGATCGTGATGAACCGCAACGGCGACATCTCGCTGCAGGACGACCAGGGCAGGGACCGCGAAAAGGATTCCATAATATACGGCGCGAGGCTCCGCGTGCCGGAAGGGCAGAAGGTCGCCATCGGCATGATCATCGCGGACTGGGACCCTTACACCATACCGATCATAACAGAGGTCGGCGGTATAATAAGGTTCGGGGATATCGAAGACGGCAAGACCATGAGGGAGCAGGTCGACGAGGTCACGGGCCTCTCAAGTAAGGTCATCGTCACCTTCAAGGAATCCGACTTGAGGCCGCGTGTCTCCATAAAGGACGAGTCGGGCCGCACGTACAAGATACCCGGCACTAACATCGAGGCCAGGTACCTCCTGCCGGTCGGCGCTATCCTCATGGTGGCCGAGGGCGACGCAGTGAAGGCCGGAGATATCGTTGCCAAGATACCGAGGGAGACCACAAAGACCAAGGACATTACCGGAGGACTTCCGAGGGTTGCCGAGCTCTTCGAGGCGAGAAAGCCAAAGGAGACGGCGGTCATAAGCGAGATCGACGGAATAGTCTCCTTCGGCAAGGACACCAAGGGCAAGAGGAAGGTCCTCATCACCCCTGAGACCGGTGACGCGAAGGAGTATCTCATACCCAAGGGCAAGCACATAAGCGTGAGGGAAGGCGACCGCGTCAGGGCCGGAGAGCCGTTGATGGACGGCAGCGCCAACCCGCACGACATCCTGCGCGTGCTTGGTGTCAAGGAACTGGCCAAGTACCTTGTCGACGAGGTGCAGGAGGTCTACAGGCTCCAGGGCGTTAAGATAAACGACAAGCACATCGAGACCATCGTGAGGCAGATGCTCCGCAGGGTCAAGATAAAGGACCCGGGCGACACCAACCTCCTCATCGGCGAGCAGGTCGAAAGGCACATCTTCGACGACGAGAACGACAGGGTCATCTCCAAGGGCAAGAGGCCGGCCATTGCCGAGCCGCTCCTGCAGGGTATAACCAAGGCATCGCTTTCTACCGAGTCCTTCATCTCGGCCGCCTCGTTCCAGGAGACGACCAAGGTCTTGACCGGGGCCGCGGTGGAAGGGAAGATCGACTATCTCCGTGGCTTGAAGGAGAACGTCATCATGGGCCGCCTTGTCCCGGCAGGCACCGGTTTCAGGCGCTACACCAAGTTCGCCGCGGAGCTTACGGAGCAGGCACAGAGCGATGCAGCGTCTGAAACGGAAGAAGGCGTAAAGGAGACCGCATAATTTTGCGGTCTCCCGTCTTTATCTCTTGCTAAAGACAGGCTGTTAGTGTTAATATCCCTTTTCGCCATTTTTTAGAATTAAGTGCCTCTCATGAGCCATTTAGCTCTTGACAAGGAAATGGAAAGCTGGTAGATTGCTTTGATTTACGCCAGCAGGTTAAGAAATCGAAAGGTAATCCGGTATGCCGACGATCAATCAGCTCGTACGTAAGGGCAGACAGAAGCCCAGGGTGAAGACAGCTTCACCGGCGCTTGAATCATGCCCGCAGAAAAGGGGCGTATGCGTCAGGGTCTACACGACCACCCCGAAGAAGCCGAACTCGGCTTTGAGGAAGGTGGCCAGGGTGAGGCTCACTAACGCGATGGAAGTTACCTCCTATATACCGGGTGTCGGCCACAACCTCCAGGAGCACTCGGTAGTGCTCATCAGGGGCGGCAGGGTCAAGGACCTCCCGGGTGTAAGGTACCATATAGTCAGGGGCACGCTCGACGCGACAGGAGTCGCCGACAGGAAGCAAGCCCGCTCAAAGTACGGCGCCAAGAGGCCCAAGTAGGCTTCCGGTAACGAAGCGTTCTAAGGAGAGAGTTTATGCCTCGTAAGGGGAATGTCCCGAAGAGGGACGTGCTGCCGGACCCGAAGTTCGGCGATAAGGTAGTAGCCAAGCTCATCAACAGGCTTACCGAGGACGGTAAGAAGAGCAAGGCAGAGGGTATCATCTACAGCGCCTTTGATGTTATCGAGGAGAAGACGAAGACCGAGGCGATGAAGGTCTTCAAGAAGGCCCTTGAGAATATCAAGCCCATGCTGGAGGTAAAGTCCAGAAGGGTCGGCGGAGCTACCTATCAGGTGCCCGTCGAGGTGAGGCCCGAGAGGAAGCTTTCGCTTGCGTTAAGGTGGGTAGTCAACTATTCGAGGTCTCGCGCAGAGAAGACGATGACAGAGAAGCTGGCCGCAGAGCTTATAGACGCATCGAACAACAAGGGCGGTTCCGTTAAGAAGAGGGAAGACGTGCACAAGATGGCCGAGGCCAACAAGGCCTTCGCCCACTACCGCTGGTAATTCCGGTTGTGGAGTCAGGGGATCAAACCCCGCTGCAAGAGGCTTAGCCGTCTGTCCCCTTTTTATAAATCGTAAAATCCGGATAGAGCGCATAGTTTGGGCCGTGACCCGGTCCCGTTCAAAGTAACTGAATCGCAGAGTTTATCTCAGGAGTAGCCGCTTTGGCAAGGCAAGTACCTTTAGACAGACAGAGAAATATCGGGATCATGGCCCACATCGACGCGGGCAAGACCACGACCACCGAGAGGATCCTCTACTATACGGGCGTTACCTACAAGATAGGCGAGGTCCACGAGGGCACCGCGGTCATGGACTGGATGGAGCAGGAGAAGGAGAGGGGTATAACCATCACCTCCGCCGCCACCACCTGTTCGTGGAAGGATACCCGTATCAATATTATAGATACGCCAGGGCACGTCGACTTCACCATTGAGGTCGAAAGGTCGCTCCGCGTACTTGACGGCGCCGTCGCTGTCTTCTGCTCCGTAGGCGGTGTTGAGCCTCAGAGCGAGACCGTCTGGAGGCAGGCCAACAAGTACCACGTGCCGAGGCTCGCATTCATAAACAAGATGGACCGCGTAGGTGCCGATTTCTTCAGGGTCGTCGCCATGATAGTCGACAGGCTTAAGGCACGCCCGGTCCTGCTGCAGCTCCCCATAGGCAAGGAAGATACATTCCAGGGCGTCGTCGACCTGATCCTTAATAAGGCGGTCGTCTGGGACGAGGAGACCCTCGGGGCCAAGTTCAGGATCGCCGATGTGCCGGCTGACATGCAGGCGCAGGTCGCTGAGTACAGGGAGAAACTCATAGAGGTCGCCGCTGATTTCGACGAGTCTCTCATGGAGAAGTACCTTGCTGGTGAGGAGCCAACGCAGGAGGAGCTTAAGGCTGCCCTGAGGAAGGGCACCATCGCGATGGAGATAATACCCGTCATATGCGGCTCTTCATTCAAGAACAAAGGCGTTCAGCTCCTTCTCGATACAGTTATTGAGTATCTTCCTTCCCCGGTAGATATTCCGCCCGTAAAGGGCATAGACCCTGAAACAGACGCAGAGGATACGAGGCCAACGGCAGATGACGCGCCGTTTTCTGCCCTCGCCTTCAAGATAATGACCGACCCGTTCGTTGGCCAGTTGACCTTCTTCCGGGTCTACTCCGGTTGCATGACAGCAGGCTCTTATGTCTATAACTCCAAGAAGGGGCACAAGGAGAGAATAGGCAGGCTTGTCAAGATGCACGCCAACAAGCGCGAGGACGTCAAAGAGGTATACGCCGGCGACATCGCCGCGGCGGTCGGTCTCAAGAACACGACCACCGGCGATACCATATGCGACCCTGAGAAGTTAATAGTGCTCGAGGCGATGGAGTTCCCGGAGCCGGTCATATCGATCGCCATCGAGCCCAAGACAAAGGCCGACCAGGAAAAACTCGGAATCGCGCTGCAGAAGCTCGCCATAGAAGACCCCTCTTTCCGCGTGAAAACTGACGAGGAGACAGGCCAGACTATCATATCCGGAATGGGCGAGCTCCATCTTGAGATCATCGTAGACAGGATGCTGCGCGAGTTCAAGGTAGAGGCCTCCGTCGGCAAGCCACAGGTCGCCTACAGGGAGACCATCACCAGGAAGGCGAAGGCCGAGGGCAAGTACATCAGGCAGACAGGCGGACGCGGTCAGTACGGCCACGTCTATATAGAGATAGAGCCGGGCGAGAAAGGTAAGAGCTTCGAGTTCGTCAACAAGATAGTCGGCGGCTCCATTCCGAAGGAGTACGTCTCCCCTGTCGAGAACGGCATGAGGGAGGCTTCCGAGAGCGGCATACTCGCCGGCTACCCTGTCGTCGACGTGAGGGTAACGCTTTACGATGGTTCGTACCACGAGGTCGACTCTTCTGAGATGGCCTTCAAGATAGCCGGCTCCATGGCCTTCAAGGAGGCCGTCAAGAACGCTGGCCCCATCCTTCTTGAACCGATTATGTCGGTCGAGGTCGTCGTGCCCGAGCAGTTCATGGGCGATGTCATAGGCGATCTCAACTCGAGAAGGGGGAAGATCCAGGGGATGGAGTCCAGGGGCGGCTTCCAGGTCGTTTCCGCCAACGTGCCTCTGGCGAATATGTTCGGTTATTCTACTGACCTGCGGTCCAAGACACAGGGCAGGGCTTCATATACCATGCAGTTCGCTCATTATGAGCAGGTGCCCAATTCGGTCACCGAGGTGCTGACCGCAAAGGTTCAGGCCAAGTAGGATTATTAAAATCAGAAAGGTTTCCTGGAGGAAGAAAAATGGGCAAGGCTAAATTCGAGAGGGGAAAGGCTCACCTGAACGTAGGCACGATAGGCCACGTTGACCACGGGAAGACCTCGCTAACCGCGGCTATAACCAAGGTCCTGAGCTCGAAGGGATACGCCGAGTTCCTGGCATACGAGAATATAGACAAGGCGCCTGAGGAGAGGGAGAGGGGTGTAACGATCTCCATATCCCACGTTGAGTATCAGACCGACAAGAGGCATTACGCCCACATCGACTGTCCTGGCCATGCCGACTACATAAAGAACATGATAACTGGCGCCGCGCAGATGGACGGCGCGATACTGGTTGTTTCCGCCGCCGACGGCCCGATGCCCCAGACAAGGGAGCACATCCTCTTGGCCCGCCAGGTCGGCGTGCCCTATGTGGTGGTCTTCCTCAACAAGGTCGACATGGTCGACGACAAGGAGCTTCTGGACCTCGTTGAGCTTGAGGTGAGGGAGCTTCTTAACCAGTACAAGTTCCCCGGGGACGATATCCCTGTGATAAAGGGCAGCGCTCTCAAGATACTTGAGTGCGGCTGCGGCAAGAAGGAGTGCGAGTGGTGCGGTGCTGTACACCAGCTTACCGATACGCTCGACACCTACATCCCCGATCCCAAGAGGGAGATAGACAAGCCGTTCCTTATGCCGGTTGAGGACGTCTTTTCGATATCAGGCCGCGGCACGGTTGTGACCGGCAGGGTCGAGAGGGGCGTTGTCAAGGTCGGCGAGGAGATAGAGATAATAGGGCTTCGTGCCACTCAGAAGACCATCGTGACGGGTGTTGAGATGTTCAGGAAGCTTCTGGACGAGGGCAGGGCCGGAGACAACATCGGCGCCCTCTTGAGGGGCACCAAGAAGGAAGACGTTGAGAGGGGTCAGGTCCTTGCGAAGCCGGGTTCAGTGACCCCGCACACGAAGTTCAAGGGCGAGGTCTATATCCTCACGAAGGAAGAGGGCGGCCGCCACACCCCGTTCTTCAACGGCTACAGGCCTCAGTTCTACTTCAGGACTACCGACGTTACCGGGATAGCGAAGCTTCCCGAGGGTGTTGAGATGGTCATGCCCGGAGACAACGTTAACATAGACGTAGAGCTTATAAACCCGATAGCCATGGAAGAGGGCTTGAGGTTCGCCATCCGCGAGGGCGGCAGGACCGTCGGCGCGGGTGTTGTTACAAAGATACTTGAGTAGGATATCCGCCAAGGCGGAACCTGGGACAATAAGGTACGGAGTTTAAAGGGTGGATAACCAGAAGATCAGAATAAGGCTTAAGGCGTTCGACCACAGGCTTCTCGATAAGTCTGTGAAGGAAATCGTCGAGACTGCAAGGAGGACGGGCGCGCAGATAAACGGCCCGATACCGCTTCCGACCAGGATCAACAGGTTCACCGTGCTGCGTTCACCCCATGTGGACAAGAAGAGCCGTGAGCAGTTCGAGATACGCACTCACAAGAGGCTCATGGACATAATGGAGCCCACGCAGAACACGGTCGATGCCCTCATGAAGCTTGACCTCCCCGCAGGCGTGGACGTGGAGATAAAGCTCGAGTAATACTCCTTCAGTTAGACTGCTAGGCTGTTAGATACTCAATCCTATAAGGCGCGCATGCACCCGCGAGGGGGCCTCTGCGGCAGGGAATGCGAAAAATGATAGAAGGTATAATCGGCAAGAAGGTCGGGATGACCCATGTCTATTCCGATGACGGCGCAATGGTGCCTGTAACGGTCATCAAGACCGGCAACACCGTTGTCCAGAGGAAGACCAAGGGCAAGGACGGGTATGAGGCCGTGCAGGTCGGCTTCATGGAGAAGAAGGAGTCGAGGGTCAACAAGGCCATGAAAGGCCATTTCAAAAAGGCCGGCAGCACTCCTTTCTACCGCCTCGTAGAGCTCAAGGGCACTGAGCTTGATGCTTACCAGCCAGGCGCAGCCATAAACGCGGCCGACGTATTCAAGGCTGGCGACTGGGTCGATGTCATCGGCAAATCAAAGGGAAAAGGCTTCATGGGCTCCATGAGGAGGCACAACTTCAGTGGCGGCTCCGAGTCCCATGGTTCAATGCACAACAGGGCCCCTGGCTCGATCGGCTCGAGCTCTGATCCGTCGAGGGTATACAAGGGAATGAAGATGGCAGGTCATATGGGCGCTGCCGAGGTCACTGTGCAGAACCTGAGGATAGTGGGCGTGAGGGCCGAGGAGAATATCCTTCTGGTAAAGGGCGCTGTGCCAGGTGCTGTCAACAGCGTTGTCGTCATAAAAAAGGCGCTTAAAAAGTAGGCCAGAGCCTGTTTTTTGGTTGAGAATTGATTACGGATTGTGTATAGTCGTTGTTTAACCGAAATTTCAAGGGATTAGGGATATGAACGTAGAGGTTCTGAACACGAATGGCTCAAAAGTCTCCGAGATGGTCTTGAGCGACGTTATCTTCGCCGGCGATGTTAAAGAGCATCTGTTCTATGAAGTGGTCAAGATGCAGCGCGCCAACAAGAGGGCCGGCACCGCTTCGACCAAGACAAAGGGCGAGGTCAGCGGCGGCGGCGCGAAGCCCTGGAAGCAGAAGGGCACCGGACGCGCGAGGTCTGGCTCGAACAGGAGCCCTCTCTGGAGGCATGGCGGTACGGTATTTGGGCCGCATCCGAGGGACTACTCGTACAAGGTCCCGAAGAAGGTCATGAAGGAAGCCATCAAGAGCGCTCTCAGGCTGAAGGTAAAGGAGGGCAGGTTTACGGTCCTCGATTCGATAGAGCTGGCTGAGCCCAGGACAAAGGCCGCGATCGAGGTGCTTAAGAAGCACAACCTGGACAACGCCCTCATCATCATCGACGGCGCGAACAGGAACCTTGAGCTCGCGGTAAGGAACCTTAAGGACTTCCAGGTGCAGAAGGCAGGGGGGCTCAACGTCTATGACATACTGAGCTACGACAACCTGGTCATTACCAGGGCCGCCCTTGAGAAAGTAGAGGCGATGGTGCAATGAAAAACCATTACTCAATATTGAAATCACCGGTCATCACGGAGAAAAGCACGGCAGCCACGGCCGAAGGCAAGGTCGTATTCTGGGTGGAGCTTACCGCCACCAAGAAGGACATCAAGGACGCCGTTGAGAATATATTCAAGGTAAAGGTCCTGGACGTGAACACGCAGCGCGTGCCCGGCAAGATGAAGAGGATGGGCAAGTTCCAGGGGCAGAAGCCCACGAGGAAGAAGGCCTATCTCAAGCTCCGCGAGGGAGACAAGATAGAGATCTTTGAAGGCGTGTAAAAAAACGATTAAATTTTCGAGAAGAGAAAGACGATGCCAGTAAAAAAATACAATCCTACTTCACCGGCTCTTAGAAAAAAGACCACACTGGTCAATGACGTCGCGAAGAAGAGGCCTGAAAGGGCCCTGACCGTATCATTCGGCAAAAGCGGCGGCAGGAACAACGCCGGAAGGGTGACCACCCGCTGGATAGGCGGCGGGCACAAGAGGCTCTACAGGCTCATCGACTTCAAGAGGGACAAGGTAAACATCCCGGCGAAGGTCGCGGCGATAGAGTACGACCCGAACAGGACCGCTAATATTGCGCTCCTTAACTATGTGGACGGCGAGAAGAGGTACATACTCGCCCCCCTTGACCTCAAGGTTGGCGATACTGTGGTAGCCGGACCTGATGTCGACATAAAGCCCGGCAACGCACTGCCGTTCCGCGCGATACCGGTCGGTACCTTCGTCCACAACGTTGAGATGCGCAAGGGCAAGGGCGGACAGCTCGTCAAGAGCGCCGGTTCCTACGCGCAGCTCATGGCCAAAGAGGGCGATTACGCTACCATTAAGCTGCCCTCGAACGAAGTCAGGTACGTCCTTCAGGACTGTTACGCGACAATAGGCCAGATCGGCAACAAAGACCACGAGAACGTTACCATCGGAAAGGCCGGAAGGTCACGCTGGCTCGGCAGGAACCCCAAGGTAAGGGGTGTTGCCATGAACCCGGTCGACCATCCGCATGGCGGCGGCGAGGGCAAGAGCAAGGGCGGAAACCACCCGACCAACCCCTGGGGCGTGCCAACTAAAGGGTACAAGACCAGGAGACGCAAGATCTCTGACAAGTATATAATTACCAGGAGGAAATAACGGTGCGTTCTGTAAAAAAAGGCCCGTTCGTAGACGAGCACCTCATGGAGAAGATATCGGCCGCAACCGACGCCAGGCAGAGGAAAGTAGTCAAGACCTGGTCAAGGCGGTCCATGATAACACCCGAGATGGTGGGATTTACGATAGCGGTACATAACGGCAAGAAGTTCGTACCGGTTTTCGTGACCGAGAACATGGTGGGCCACAAGCTTGGAGAGTTTTCCCCCACTCGCACCTTTCACGGCCATTCCGGAATAAAGAAGGCAAAGGTGCCCGGGGCCAAGGGTTAAGCGGTCCGGTTAAGCAATTCGCATAAGGAGCCAGGAATCAAGATGGAAGCCAAGGCTATTCTAAGATATTTAAAGACCTCTCCCCAGAAGGCGCGCCTGGTCGTAGACCTCATCAGGGGCAAGAGGGTCGACGAGGCGATCACGATACTAAGCTATAACCACAAGGCAGTGAGCAGGGAAATAGTCAAGCTCGTAAAGAGCGCCGCTGCCAACGCCGAGAACACCAAGAGCCTTGATGTCGACAAGCTCTACGTCAAGACCGCCTATGTCGACGGCGGGCCGACGCTCAAGCGCACCCATTCAAAGGCCATGGGCAGGGGCGCCGTCATAAGGAGAAGGACGAGCCACGTGACTGTCGTGCTCGGTGAGAGATAAAGCCGCTGTTTTTATTATTCTGAAAGAACTTAGAACGGAGGTCGGTTTTTGGGCCAGAAGGTACATCCAATAGGATTCAGACTGGGGATTTCCAAGGGTTGGAACTCGAGATGGTACAGCGAGAAGAAATACGCCGAATTCGTCCACGAGGACCTGAAGCTCAGGAAGTTCGTTAAAAAGAAGCTCTTCCACGCCGGCATATCCTCGATAGATATAGAGAGGACTGCCAACCGCGTGAAGGTCATCATAAGGACCGCGAGGCCCGGCATCGTGATAGGCAAGCGCGGCGCCGAGATAGACGTGATGAAAAAGCAGCTCGCGAAGCTCACCGGCAGGGATGTGGACCTTGAGATAGTGGAGGTCAGAAAGCCCGATACCGACGCTCAGCTCGTCGCAGAGAACATCGCGCTGCAGCTCGAAAGAAGGGTGTCGTTCAGAAGGGCCATGAAAAAGTCCGTGACCTCATCTATGAGGATGGGGGCAAAGGGCATAAAGATAATGTGCGCCGGAAGGCTCGGCGGAGCCGAGATAGCCAGAAGCGAATGGTACAGGGAGGGCAGGGTGCCGCTACACACACTGAGGGCCGATATAGACTACGGCCAGGCAGAGGCGCTTACGACCTTCGGCATCATTGGCGTAAAGGTATTTGTTTATAAGGGCGAGGTCCCGACTCAGAGGGCGGTTGAAGAAGCGGCCGCGGCGCAAAAGGGGTAGTTTCGAGCCATGTTGATACCAAAAAAAGTCAAATTCAGGAAGCAGCAGAGGGGCAAAAGGAGAGGGCTTGCCACCAGGGGGGCTGAACTGTCCTTCGGCAACTTCGGGCTTCAGTCGATCGAGTGCGGATGGCTTTCCACCCGCCAGATCGAGGCCGGCAGGATCGCCATGACCCGTTTCATAAAAAGGGGCGGCAAGATCTGGATAAGGGTATTCCCCGATAAGCCTATAACCAAGAAGCCAGCTGAGACAAGGATGGGAAGCGGAAAGGGCGCTCCCGAGGACTGGGTAGCTGTAATAAAGCCAGGGCGCGTGCTCTATGAGATGGAGGGCGTGACAGAGGATGTGGCAAGAGAGGCCTTCAGGCTCGCCTCCCACAAGATCTCGCTCAGCACAAAGTTTATTAAAAGGGAAGCAATATGAAACCGGCAGAGATAAGGGGTATGACCCTTGAGGACTTAAAGGCGAAGGGGAGTGAGCTTGAAAAGGAGCTCTTCAGCCTCCGCATGCGCCATGCCACCAGCCAGCTTGAGAACCCGTTGAGGCTCAGGGCGCTGCGCAGAGACATCGCAAGGATGAGGACCATCGCAGCCGAGAAGGAGAGGGGGAAGAAATAACAGATGTCAGCAGAACTCAGAACTCCGCATAAAAAGACCCTCGTAGGCAGCGTGCTCACAAGCGGCAAGATGGACAAGACCGTCGTGGTCTCCATCGAGAGGCTCGCGAAGCACCCCTTCTACGGCAAGTACGTCAAGAGGAACGTCAAGTACACGGCCCATGACGAGAAGAACGAGTGCGGCTCCGGCGACAAGGTCCTCATAGTCGAGACCAGGCCGCTCAGCCGGACCAAGAGATGGCGCGTTAAAGAAATTCTGGAGAAGGCAAAATGATACAGATCAGGTCGATCCTCGGGGTTGCTGATAACTCGGGGGCCAAGAAGGTCTCGTGCATAAAGGTCATAGGCGCTTCCAACAAGCTCATCGCCAACATCGGCGACGTCATTGTCGTCAACGTCAAGGAAGCCGTTTTTGACGCGAAGGTTAAAAAAGGCGACGTGGCAAGGGCTGTAATAGTGCGCACCAGGAAGGAGACCAGGAGGCCTGACGGGTCTTACATCAGGTTCGACGAGAACTCCTGCGTGATAATCAACAAAGATGGCGAACCCGTGGGAACCAGGATATTCGGGCCAGTTGCCAGGGAACTGCGCGCCAAGAAGTTCATGAAGATAGTGTCGCTCGCACCAGAAGTCCTCTAATTCAGACAAGGGTTGGTTGAAAATGGCATTGAAGATAAGGAAAGACGACCAGATAATGGTCATAGCCGGCAAGGAGAGGGGCAAGACTGGCAAGGTCTTGAGGGTAGACCCAGAGAAGGAAAAGGTCTACGTCGAGAAGCTCAACCTTGTCAAGCGCCACCAGAAGCCTTCGGCCAAGTACAAGCACGGCGGCATAATCGAGAAAGAGGCTCCGTTGCATGTCTCGAACGTGATGCTGCTTTGCGAGAAGTGCAAGGGCCCGGTGAGGGCTGGCAAAAAGACCGAAGGCGACCGCAGGGTGAGGTTTTGCAAAAAGTGCGGTGAGGTGCTGGATAAATGAACCCGAGAGTAAAGGAAAAATATTCTAAAGAAGTAGTGCCTGCGATGATGAAGGAGTTCAGCTACACCAGCGCCATGCAGGTGCCCAAGCTGGAGAAGGTAGTCCTTAATATCGGTCTCGGCGAGGCCGTAAAGGACGTAAAACTTATAGATGCCGCCACGCGCGACCTTACTGCGATAACAGGCCAGAAGCCGGTCGTGACCAAGGCCAAGAAGTCCATAGCGACCTTCAAGCTCAGGGAAGGCATGCCAATCGGCTGCATGGTGACCCTCAGGGGCCCCAAGATGTTCGAGTTCTTCGACCGTCTCGTATCCTTCGCTATTCCCAGGATCAGGGACTTCAAGGGCATGCCGGATAAGTCTTTCGACGGCAGGGGCAACTACACGATCGGCGTAAAAGAGCAGATCATATTCCCGGAAATAGAGTACGACAAGATAGACAAGATCAGGGGACTCAACATAACCATCAATACCACCGCGAAGAGCGATGAGGAGGCGAAGGCCCTCCTTAAGCACCTGGGAATGCCTTTCAGGAGCTAAAGCTTTTAACCGCCATGGAGGTTTTTAATTGGCTAAGAAGTCACTCATAGCAAAGGCCAAAAGGAAGCAGAAGTTCAAGGTCAGGGAGTACAACCGCTGCCCCATTTGCGGCAGGTCAAGGGCCTACTACAGGAAGTTTGACATGTGCAGGCTCTGCATGAGGAAAATGGCCCTCAAGGGCGACCTCCCCGGCGTGGTCAAGGCCAGCTGGTAATAATTAAGAGACGGAGAAACAGGAAATGTCGATGACAGACCCGATCGCGGACATGCTGACCAGAATCAGGAACGCGGTCCAGGCGAAACAGCAGGAGGTCGTACTTCCCGCCTCCACAGTGAAACTTGAGATCGCCAAGATCCTCAAGGAGGAGGGCTACATAAAAGACGTGTCCTCCTTCAAGGATGGCTCAAAGGGCTATATCAAGGTGCTCCTCAAGTGGGGGCCCTTGAAGAAGAGCTCGATATCCGCCATCAAGAGGGTAAGCAGGCCAGGCCTCAGGAGGTACGTGGGCAAGGAGGATATTCCCAGGGTCTTCAACGGCCTCGGAATAGCGATAGTGTCGACCTCCAGGGGGCTCATGACCGACAGGAAGGCCAGAGAGCTCGGAGTTGGCGGAGAAGTCGTCTGCACGGTATTTTGATAACTGCTAAATCCACGGACACTACAGAAGGATCACGAAATGTCAAGGATAGGTAAACAGGCTATAGCTGTTCCGGCAAGCGTCAAGGTCGCCTTTGAGCGCAACCTGATAAAGGTAGCCGGCCCTCAGGGCGCTCTTGAGATGCCCATGAGGACAGAGGTCTCGGTGGAGTTCAAGGACTCCCAAATAACCGTGACCAGGGCTGATGAGTCAAGGCTCGCGAGGTCTTTGCACGGCCTTACCAGGTCGCTTATAGCGAACATGGTCAAGGGCGTGACCGAGGGCTTCCAGAAGAGGCTGGACATAGTAGGCGTCGGCTACAAGGCCGATGTGCAGGGCAACGTCCTTAACCTCGCGCTCGGATACTCGCACCCGGTTAAATACGAACTCCCCAAGGGCATTAGCGCCACAGTCGACAAGCAGACCGGCGTCATAGTAAAAGGCGCGGACAAGCAGCTCGTCGGGCAGGTGGCGGCCGACATAAGGGCCTTCAGGAAGCCGGAACCCTATAAGGGCAAGGGCATCAAGTACTCAGATGAGGTAATACGGAGAAAGGCCGGCAAGGCTGGCAAGGCCGGAGGTAAATAAGGCAGATGAATGGTAGGGTATTGAAGCAGAGCGGCTGGGAGAGAAGGAAGGCGCGCGTCAGGAAGAAGATCAAGGGGACGGCCGAGAGGCCCAGGCTCAACGTGCGCAGGTCGAACAAGCACATATACGCCCAGATCATAGACGACACCACCGGAAAGACACTGGCGGCGGCATCCACAAAGATGAAAGAGCTCGAAGGGGCTGACGGTAAGAAGATAGACGCGGCGAAGAAGGTCGGCCAGACTATCGGCAAGATCGCCGCCGATAAGGGCATAGAAAAGGTCGTGTTTGACAGGTCCGGCTATATCTACCACGGCAGGGTCAAGGCCCTTGCCGAGGGCGCCAGAGAAGCTGGCCTGAAGTTCTGAGCATATCAAACGCAGATTTGGGGTTTTCCTCCAAACCGGGACCAATAAGGGAGGCTTTTTTTGGACAAGATAGACGTAAACGCCCTGGAGCTTAAGGATAAGCTCGTATACCTCAACAGGGTCGCCAAGGTCGTCAAAGGCGGAAAGAGGTTCAGCTTCAACGCCATCGTCGTGGTAGGCGACGCGAAAGGCCATGTGGGGATCGGCCTGGGCAAGGCTAACGAAGTGCCCGAGGCTATAAGGAAGGCTATAGAACAGGCCAAGAAATCCCTCATACGGGTACCGATAGTCGAAGACGGCACCATACCCTACGAGGTAACCGGTGCATTCGGCGCGGGCAGGGTCTTCCTGAGGCCAGCTTCACCTGGTACCGGCATCATCGCCGGGGGCGGGGTCAGGGCGGTCGTTGAGTCTGTCGGCATCACTAACGTCCTTACGAAGTGCATAGGGACCAACAACCCTCATAACGTCGTGAAGGCCACCATGGACGCGCTCAAGCAGCTCAGGAGCCCGGAGAACGTCGCGGAGACCCGCGGAAAGCATCTTCAAGAGGTAAGGTGATGGAGAAGAAGATAAAGGTTACTTTGAAAAAGAGGCCCGCGACCGAAAGGCTCCGCATAATACTCAAGGGTATGGGCCTTAATAAGACCAATAGCTCGAGGGAGCTTCTTGACAACCCATCTACAAGGGGGATGGTCGCGAAGGTATCCCACCTCGTTTGCGTCGAAGAGCCAAAATAGTATTTGAGCCGCTCCTAAATTTATCAAGCTATCCAAAAGGGAATAGAGATGCTTAACAGGCTTAAGGCACCCAAGGGCGCCAACCAGAAAAAAACAAGGCGCGGTCGCGGCGAAGGCAGCGGGCTCGGCAAGACCTCCGGAAGGGGCGGCAAGGGGCAGACCGCGAGGTCAGGCGGCAACGTGAAGCCCGGGTTTGAGGGCGGACAGATGCCGCTTCAGAGGAAGCTCCCGAAGAGGGGCTTCACTAATATATTCAAGACCGATTATCAGATAGTAAATATCGGCGCAATAGCGGCTGCGTTCAAGGCCGGAGAGGTAGCAGACCCGGCTTCGATACTCGATAAAGGCCTCATTAAAAGGCAGCTCCCTGTCAAGGTCCTCGGCGAGGGCGAGATAAAGGCCGCCATCACGGTAAAGGCCAACAGCTTCAGCCAGAGCGCTATCGAGAAGATAAAGGCCGCGGGCGGAACCGCGGAGGTAATCTGATTTGGCGGGGATAACTCCGAACATAAGCAAGATCCCGGAGCTTAACCGCCGCATTCTGATTACACTTATCATGCTTGCAGTCTTCAGGCTCGGTGTTTTCATTCCCACCCCCGGGATCGACGGCGAGGCGCTTGCGGCTTTTTTCAAGGGCGCGAGCGGGACGCTCCTTGACTTCGCTACAATGTTCACCGGAGGCGCTCTAGAGCGCTTTTCCGTTTTTGCGCTGGGCATAATGCCCTATATCAGCGCATCCATCATCATCCAGCTTCTCGCCGCTGTTGTTCCGCACCTTGAAAAGCTCCAGAAAGAGGGCGAGGCCGGCAAGAAGACGATAACCCAGTACACCAGGTACTCGACCGTAGGCCTGAGCATCGTCCAGAGCCTCATGATAGCTGTAGGCCTGGAGTCGATGAGGGGACCTGCCGGAGAGCCGATAGTCCTGAATCCCGGATGGGACTTCAGGCTTCTTACAATAATAACCCTGACCACCGGGACATGTTTTCTCATGTGGCTGGGCGAGCAGATAACTGAGAGAGGGGTAGGCAACGGCATATCCCTCATAATATTCGTCGGCATAGTGGCTAACATGCCCTCGGCCCTCTACAACACCATACAGCTGGTGCGGGCCGGTGAGATGAGCCTTTTTGTCATCATCCTCCTTATCGTCCTTATGGTGTCTGTCGTCGCCTTCATCGTATTCATGGAGATGGGGCAGAGGAGGATACCGATACAGTACCCGAAAAGGGTCGTGGGCCGGAAGGTCATGGGGGGAGGCACTCAGCACCTGCCGCTTAAGGTGAATACCTCAGGGGTCATACCACCGATATTCGCCTCGTCGATAATCGTATTCCCGGCTACCGTGGCCAACTTCATTAACGTTCCGTCGATGAAGTGGCTGGCCCAGAGCCTGAGCCCGGGAGGGCTTCTCTATAACGCCCTGTTCGTGGTTCTTATAATATTCTTCACGTTCTTCTACACGGCTATCCAGTTCAACCCGAAGGACGTGGCGGAGAACCTTAAAAAGTACGGCGGCTTCGTGCCAGGCATAAGGCCGGGGGCGAACACCGCAGATTATCTCGATACCGTGCTCACGAGACTGACTCTCTGGGGCGCTATATATCTGGCGGCGGTATGCGTACTGCCGTCGCTTCTTATAACCGAGTTCAACGCGCCCTTTTACTTCGGAGGCACAGCCCTCCTGATCATCGTTGGCGTCGGCATGGACACCGCGCAACAGATAGAATCGCACCTTTTGGCCCGGAGCTACGAGGGTCTGCTTAAAAAAGGTAAGATAAAAGGCAGGGGCTTTTAGGGATCTGATATGAACATCATTCTTCTCGGAGCCCCAGGAGCCGGAAAAGGCACTCAGGGCAAGAGCCTCGCTGACAAGTACAGGATCCCACAGATATCGACCGGGGACATCCTGCGCGCTAACGTAAGGAACAAGACCCAGCTTGGCTTAAAGGCCAAGGAATATATGGACAAGGGCGCGCTCGTGCCAAACGAAGTTGTTGTCGGCATGGTCGTAGACCGTATCAAAGAGGATGACGCCCAGGCTGGGTTTATCCTCGACGGCTTTCCCAGGACTATAGCCCAGGCCGAGGCGCTCAAGGCGACCCTTGATTCCCAGGGCAAGAAGATAGACGCCGTCATCGGCATAGAGGTCGACAGGAAGGAACTGATAAGAAGGCTTTCCGGCCGCCGGGTCTGCAGGAAATGCGGGGCGAGCTATCATGTCATATTCAGCCCTCCGGTGAACATCGGCATGTGCGACGCGTGCGGCTCAGAGATATACCAGAGGGACGACGACAAGGAAGAGACCATTGAAGCGAGGCTCAAGGTCTACGAGGAAGAGACATTCCCTCTCGTTGAGCACTATTCCGGCAAGAAGCTTTACAGGGGGATCGACGGGAAGGGGCCTGTAGACCAGATAACAGGCGCGATCGTAGGGGCAATTGAGCAGGGAAGCGATAATACTAAAATCTCCTGAAGAGATACAGGTCATGCGCAGGGCCGGTGTCGCAGTCGCCGAAGTCCTGGCAATCCTCAAAAGTAAGGTCAGGCCCGGGGTCACGACCCTTGACCTTGAAAAGATAGCCGAAGAAGAGACAAAGAAGAGAAAGGCCGTGCCCGCCTTCAAGGGGTACAGGGGTTACCCGTACTGCCTGTGTACTTCGGTGAATGAGCAGGTAGTGCACGGTATGCCATCGAAGATGGCGCTTAAGGACGGGGATATCCTTAGTATTGACTTCGGCGTCAGGATCGATGGTTTTTACGGCGACTCTGCCGTTACCCTGCCGGTCGGCAAGGTAACTGAGGAGGCCAGCCTCCTTATGAGGGTTACCGAGGAGTCGCTCGCAAGGGCGATAGAGGCCGCCAAGGTCGGGGGCCGCCTCATGGACGTATCCTCGGCGGTACAGACCCATGTAGAGTCCTTTGGGTTCTCGGTAGTAAGAGAGTTCGTCGGGCACGGGATAGGAAGAGAGCTCCATGAGCCGCCTCAGGTGCCGAACTTCGGGACCCCAGGGACCGGCGTAAGATTAAAAGAAGGCATGGTGCTGGCGATAGAGCCCATGATAAACGCGGGTGGCTGGGCCATCAGGGTTCTGGAAGACGGCTGGACGGCCGTTACGGCTGACGGTCGCCTTTCCGCTCATTTCGAGCATACGGTAGCAATAACCCCGGAAGGGCCGCTGGTGCTCTCGAGGCTTTAGAAAACAGGAACAGGATGCCTAAAGAGGAAGCAATACTCGTAGAGGGGACGGTAATCGAGACTCTCCCGAACGCAATGTTCAGGGTGGAGCTGGAGAACAAGCACAAGGTGCTTGCTCATGTCTCCGGAAAAATGAGGATGCATTTCATCAAGATACTGCCCGGCGACAAGGTCACGGTCGAGCTGTCTCCCTATGACCTTACCAGGGGCAGGATAACATACAGGGCCAAGTAGTTTTCAAAAAGCGAGGAAAAAGATGAAGGTAAGAAGTTCAGTAAAGAAGATATGCGCCAAGTGCAAGATCATAAAGAGAAGCGGTGTAGTCCGCGTGGTCTGCACAAACCCCAAGCACAAGCAGAGGCAGGGGTAAGCTTTTTTTAACCTCAGCCGTTTTCCAAAGGAGGAAAAGTTTTGGCAAGGATCGCTGGTGTAGACCTGAAAAAGAACAAAAGGATTGATGTCGCGCTGACCCAGATCTACGGCGTCGGCCAGACCTCAGCCAGGAAGATACTCGAGAAGGCGGCCGTTGAGCCTTCGGTAAAGGTGCAGGACCTCACGGAGCCGCAGGTCGCGGCCATCAGGAAGGCCATCGACACCGACTTCAAGGTGGAAGGTGATCTCAGAAAAGAGGTCTCCATGCATGTCAAGATGCTTATCGACATGGGCTGCTACAGGGGCATACGCCATAGGAAGAACCTCCCGGTGCGCGGTCAGAGGACCCATACCAACGCGAGGACAAGGAAAGGCCCCCGCAAGGGCGTGGTTTCGACCAGGAAGTCCGAATAAAGAATTTACTGGATTTTCACAGGTGTTTTAGGGCATAATAACTATTTGCGGTCAATTCAGGGGCCTGGACATTTTTACAGGCGCTTTAGAGTCTCCGGAGGAGTTTTAGATGGCAAAGGTCAAGAAGGAAAAGAGAGCTGTATCAAGGGGGGTCGCCCACATCAAGTCGACCTTCAACAACACGATTGTGAGCATCACCGACCCTGCCGGGAACGTGATAGCCTGGTCGAGCTGCGGAGCGCAGGGCTTCAAGGGCTCAAGGAAGGGCACGCCCTTCGCCGCGCAGGTCGCAGCCGAGACGGCCGCGAAGAAGGCGATGGACAGCGGTGTAAAGACCGTTGAGGTATTTATAAACGGCCCGGGAGCTGGCAGGGAAGCGGCATTGAGGTCTTTGCAGGCCGCCGGGTTCAGCATCAGCCTTATAAGGGACGTAACGCCTCTCCCCCACAACGGGTGCAGGCCCCCGAAGAGGCGCAGGGTATAACTCAAAGAATTCATTTACGCGCATTTTGGCGCCCTGCCCGGCCATATGTCCGGGCACTGGATGAACGGAGGAAGCAAGTTGGCAAGGTATACTGAATCGGTTTGCAAGATCTGCAGGCGCGAAGGCATGAAGCTATTCTTCAAGGCCGAGCGCTGCTACACTGACAAATGCGCGTTCGAGAGAAGGGCTTACGCGCCGGGCCAGCACGGCCAGGCCAGGGGCAAGGTCTCCGAATACGCGTTGCAGCTTCGAGAGAAGCAGAAGGTCAAGAGGACCTACGGTCTCATGGAGACACAGTTCAAGAACACCTTCAAGGACGCGGACAGGTCCAGGGGCATAACCGGCGAGAACCTCATCACGATGCTTGAAAGAAGGCTCGACAATGTGGTCTACAGGCTGGGGATCGCAGGCTCCAGGAGCGAGGCCAGGATGATGGTCACTCACGGCTACTTCCGGTTGAACGGCAGGAAGGTCGACATCCCTTCCTACAGGGTCAAGCAGAACGATATGATTGAGGTCGCTGAGAAGAGGAAGAAGGAAGCCAGGCTCGCCGACAACATCAAGTCGGCCGAGAGCAGGCATGGAATACCGGAGTGGCTCCTGCTTGACAGGGATAACCTCAAGGGAACGGTCGCAAGGCTCCCGAGAAGGGAAGATACCACGCTGCCTATGCACGAGCAGCTTATTGTCGAGCTCTACTCCAAATAATAATCCTGAAAGACCTGCCTTCCGGCGGCCGCGGCTGCCGGAAGGAAAGCCTTTTTTAGGTCTTACTACAATTTAAACAAGGATAGGTAAACCATGCAAAAAAACTGGCGTGACCTTATCAAACCGAAAAAGCTTGAGGTAGAAAAAGACACGCTTACCCCGACATACGGCAAGTTCGTAGCTGAGCCGCTTGAAAGGGGTTTTGGCGTGACGATCGGCAACGCCATCAGGAGGATACTCCTTTCGTCCCTTCAGGGCGCGGCCATCACCTCGGTCAAGATAGACGGAGTCCTGCATGAGTTCACCTCGATCCACGGGGTCAAGGAGGACGTTTCCGATATAATACTGAACCTTAAGCAGGTCAGGCTCAAGCTCCACGGCGAGGGGCCCAAGACCTTGAGGATAAAGAACGGCGGAGACGGAGTACTTAAGGCCGGCGACATCATAACCGATTCTACCGTCGAGGTCCTTAACCCTGACCAGCACATAGCAACGGTCGCGAAGGACGCGAAGTTCGACTGCGAGCTCGCCGTAGCATCCGGCAAGGGCTATGTGCCTTCAGAGAGGAACAAGCTGCCTGAGATGCCCATCGGGACCATCCCGGTCGATTCCATATTCCAGCCCGTAAGCAGGGTAAACTTCAACGTGACCCATGCCAGGGTAGGGCAGAGGACCGACTATGACAAGCTCGTGCTCGAGGTGTGGACGACCGGCGCTATCGACCCGCAGAGCGCTGTAGCTGTCGCCGCCAAGATATTGAAGGACCAGCTGAGCGTCTTCATCACTTTCGAAGAGGGCGAGGAAGAGGCTCTCTTGGAAAGAGGCGAGGGCAAGCCTCAGTTCAACGACAACCTCTTTAAGACAGTGGACGAGCTTGAGCTCTCCGTCAGGTCGGCAAACTGCCTCAAGAACGCAGATATCAAGTATATCGGCGAGATGGTGCAGAAGACCGAGCAGGAGATGCTCAGGACAAAGAACTTCGGCAGGAAATCTCTTAACGAGATAAAGGAAATACTTCGCGGAATGGGCCTGGATTTCGGCATGAAGCTCGAGGGCTTCCCCTCAAGAAAAGAGCTTGACGGCATGCATTCTGAGCACAAGGAGACCGCCTAAGGGGCACGCCTTATGAGACATAACAGAGACGAAAAGAGATTTGACAGGACATACAGCCATCTGAAGAGCATGCTTGCCAACATGACCAACGACCTGGTCATGCACGGCAGGATAAAGACGACCACGCCCAAGGCCAAGGTGCTCAGGAGCTACGCCGAGAAGATGATAACGCTCGGCAAGAACGGCAGCCTGGCCTCAAGGAGAAGGGCTATGGCCTTCATGAGGAACAAGGTCGCCGTCACAAAGCTCTTCGCCGAGGTCGCACCGCAGTTCAAGGAACGCAACGGCGGCTATACAAGGATAATGAAGCTCGGCAACAGGCCCGGAGACAACGCCGCTATCTCCATCATAGAGCTGGTAGAGGGTGCGCAAGTGAAGGCTGCCGAAGCTACGGTAAAGGCCAAGGCTCCGAAGAAGCCCGCGGCGGCCAAGGCAAAAGCGCCTGCCAAGGCGAAGGCTGCGGCTACCGAAAAGAAAGCCCCTGCCAAGAAGGCGGCCGCGAAGAAGGAAACGGCTGAAAAGACCGAGAAGGCGCCGGCAAAGATGGCGCCCAGGAAAAAGGCCGCTGACAAGGAATAAAGGTAAAGGGACGGGAGTTATCCCGTCCCTTTGTTTTTCTTTAGAAGCTGTTCGTTTGATTTCGTTTTAAACTCAACTATAATAGTATTGCGGGACCGGCTCATCTGCTGGCAATCGCAAATCTGACCTGTCTTTTTCCGCTCGACCGGCCTCTTTGGGCAGGCAAAAAAAACGCAGAGACGGAGGTTTTTATGTCAAATTCGATGACCAAGTCCCAGATAGAGGATCACATCTCACGCGAGACAGGGGTGCCCAAGAAGACGGTTAAGGAGATCATGGCCAAGCTGGCTGAGCTTGCCTACAGAGAGGCTAAAAACCAGTTTACAGTTGCCGGGCTCGGGAAGCTCGTGCTTGTTGACAGGCCCGCCAGGACCGGAAGGAACCCGAGGACAGGCGAGGAGATACAGATACCAGCCAAGAAGGCCGTGAAGTTCAGGCTCTCAAAGGCCTGCAAGGATGAGGTCCTTAAACAGGCCGGCGAGTAAATCGGTCAGTTCCCGGCGCTTTTGAACCCGTAGGACCAGACCACGTTGTCCCTGAAGACGAGTTCGAGGGTTGTCTTTGACTCACTGCCCCTGACCTCGTTTTCTACTACCCCTCCAAGGTACGCGGGGACTTTCTTTTCCTTAAAAGTGTATACCATCCGCTCCTCGCTATTCTCATAGCTTACCTCAGTCGGGGAGCCGAACGCTTCGATGACAGCCTGCCGGGTCGTAGAGCCCGGCTTTATTTCCAGCACCTTCGACTTGTCTATCCTGGTCCCCTCGGTCCTTGTGATGGACATGCACCCCGCAAGGACAATGGCCGGAATAAGCAGGAACAATTTCTTCATCTCTTCTCAATACCTCCCTGGATTTTTAAAGCGGGTTGTAGTTCACGGGCTATTGACATGGATTAACAACCGCGTGTGAGCCCGGTCATATGACTGTGGATTACATACTGCGTTTTTGCGAACATTGCTCCTGATACCGCATACTAAAGTCGATGGTAATCATAAAGCCGGCTGGAAAAGACCCGGCCCGGGCGGTATGTCAAGCCTCCGCCACGCCGTCCCTCGTCCTGTTCTTGACGTCGTACATGGCATGGTCGGCCTTTTGTATCAGCTCGTCCTTGTCCCGCGCGTCCCAGGGGAACGTAGCGACGCCAAAGCTCGCGGTAAGGTGAAGGTTTAGGCCATCGTCCTTGAGAAAAACAGCTTCCCTGAAGGAGTTTCTCAGCTTTTCGGCGACCAGTGCCGCGCTCTTTTTCGGAGTCCCGGGCATCATCACTATGAACTCATCGCCGCCGTATCTGCAGACCATGTCCACGTTCCTTGTGAGCGAAAGGATGAGCTGCGCTATCTCTTTGAGGAGCTTGCTCCCGATGAGGTGCCCGTGCGTGTCGTTCACGTCCTTGAAGTAGTCCAGGTCAAGGAATATCATCGAGAGCTCGTATCTGAATCTCCGTGCCCTTTCTACCTCGTACTCAAGCCTTGAGTGGAGGAAGCGCGAGTTGTAGAGCTTGGTGAGGTCGTCGGTGATAGTAAGCTCCTGCACCCGGTTGAAGAAGATGGCGTTCTCAATGGCTATGGCGGTAAAGTCCGCGAGCGTTGTAAGCACCAGGAGGTCGTCTTCGGAGAAGCCCTTGTCCTCTTCGACCTTGTTTATGAGCTCTATTACGCCCAGGCACCTTCCGCGCGTAATGAGAGGAACGCAGATTATCGATTGGGTCGTGAAGTTCGAGACCTCGTCCCCCTTTTTGCTGAACCGAGGGTCCTTCTGGACGTCTGGCACGAGAAGAGGCTTTTTCTTCCTGGCTACCCAGCCAGCCACACCCTCGCCTGGCTTGAGCCTCAGGTCCTTGAGCTTCTCCGAGCCCTTGCCCACGACTATCTCGAACTTGAGCTCGCCGGTAGACTCATCGCGCAGCAATAGCGACCAGTTCTTGGGCCGAAGCAGCTCGCTTATCTTCTCCATTACCTTGTTGAGGATCTCTTTCAAGTCGAGGGAGGAGGTGAGGGCCTTGCCCAATTCCGTGAATATGGCGAGTTGTTGCCTTTTTTGAAAGAGTTCTCTGGCTTCAGGGGTATTGAAGTCCTGGCCCTTTGGGATTTCCATTGCGAAAATATAACTTAACGGCCGTGAAAAATCAAGGACTGCACAGGCTTATGGCCTGTAGCTCAGGAGAGTTTGTATTTGCCTGGTGACAGGGCCTGGCCTGCCGTCCCCTACCGCCTTTCCGCCGGTTTTAATGAGCGGGACGGCGTCAGTAATGGAGTTTGTGATAAAGGCCTCGTCTGCTCCCGCCATGTCGCTGGGGCGTATCCGTGCCTCTTTCAAAGGGATGCCGTTTTTTACGGCTATCTTCATGACCCGGTCCCGTGTCACGCCGGCAAGCACCCCTTTGGACGGGTTTTTTTCAAGTGGAGGCGTCAGTATTTTCCCGTTCTTCACCATGAATATGTTCGAAGAGGTGCCCTCAGTTATAAATCCTTCCCTTACGAAGATGGCCTCGTAAGCCTTTTTTCTATCGGCCCTTATCTTCGCTATAACGCTCGCGAGATAATTTAGCGATTTCACCCCGGGTAGCGCCGGGGCCATATCGTCTACGAATACCGCTTCCACGCCTTTTGATCGCGCGCGAGCGAGCACGGAGGTATCCAGAGGCTTGGCTATGATGATGAAGGTCGGCGTTATCCCCTTCGTGGGAAGATGGCTCGCCTTGTCAGCGCCCCTGGTTATCATAAGCTTTACGTAGGCCTCACCCCTTGCGAGGCCGTTCTTCTTAAGGAGCGCTTCGACAGCCCCGCCCTTCAGTTCTCCCTCAAAAGCCATTACCGCGCGCTTGGTAAACCCGAGAAAGCTCGCCCCCGCGCGGAGCCTTTTGAGATGCTCCTTTAAAAAAAGCGGGGCTCCTTCATATGCCTTAAGCGTTTCGTAAAGGCCGTCCCCGTAACTCAAGCCCCTGTCGAATACCGACACACAGGCACGCTCCTCAGGCAATATCCTTCCGTTCAGATGGACATAAAGTCTCAAGCAGGACCTCCTGTGCCAAGGGATTCCAAAAAGTCCCTGGCCTTGAGTATCGTCTCATCATATTCTTCCTCAGGGACCGAATCTGCCACAATACCCCCTCCAACGCTCAGGTGGAGCACGCCTTCCCTGTATATGCCTGTCCTTATGGCCATGCTCACATCAGCCCCGCCGCCGATATCGAACCAGCCTATCCCGCCGGTGTAGACAGAGCGCGCGGACCTCTCCAGCTCGTCTATTATCTCCATCGCCCTTATCTTCGGCGCCCCGGTTATTGACCCGCCTGGAAAGAGGTGCTTAAGCGCCAGAGGGGCGGTTATGCCCTCTTTGATCCTGCCGCGCACGGTGGAAACCATGTGATGGAGGTGAGGGTATGTCTCCACAGCCGCGAAAGAGGAGACCTCGACGGTGCCAGGTACCGAGATGCGTCCGAGGTCGTTCCTTTCAAGGTCTACTATCATGACGTGCTCGGCGCTCTCCTTTCTGCTGGCCTTGAGCTCTTCGATAAGGGAACCGTCCTCTTGAGGGGTATTCCCTCTTTTCCTCGTCCCTTTTATGGGGCAGGTCTCAGCCATGCCTTCCCGTATACGAAGGAGGCATTCCGGCGAGTTTGAGATTATCTGGAACGCGCCATAGTCCATGAAGGCCCCGTAAGGCGCCGGGTAGCGGTCAATAAGCGAGAGGTAGAGCGAGAACGGGTCGCCACTCCAGGAGATGGAGAGCCTTTGCGAGATGTTTATCTGATAGATGTCCCCTGCGGTTATGTACTCTTTGGCCTTTTTTATTGCAGAGATGTACTCATCTTTTGTTATGTCGGAGCGGACTTCGAGCGCGCGGCTTAAGGCGGCTTCGGCTTTGTATTGACCGTGCCTTAGCCTTTCCAGAAAAGAGCTGAAGCGGCGCCTGTCCCCTGTTGACGAGACAAGAAAGCCCTTGCCTTCGCGGTGGTCGTAGACGAAGACCGGGTCATAGAAGCCTGCCATGCAGTCGGGGATGCCAAGACCTTTTTTCCCGGCGCAGAAAGATATCCCGGGCTCGATAAGCCCCTTGAGGTCATAGGAGAAGTACGCGACCACCCCGGAGTTAAATGGAAAAGGGCCGTTTGAGGACCTGTTTTCCCCGATTATTCTTGAGATGGCCTCGAAGGGGTCTGGGTCTCCGGATGGACGTCCATCTATCATGGTGAGGCCGCCTTCTGTCTTTACGACCTTAAGCGGCCCCGCTCCGGCGTATGAATACCTTGACCCGGAAGAATAAGAGCCGTTAAGCACAAAGGGATGCTCAAGCCCACGGAGTGCCAGGAACGCCTCGGTCGGCCCAATCCCGGCTATCTCTTCTATCAGCATATTCTTCATTACGAAAGAGGATACTATCCTTTCAGGTTGCCGGTCAAGGCCATGATTTATTGGATGAAAACAGGTGGCGTTTTGTAGTATATTTTTTGATATGGCAAGAAGAGAGACCAGAGAAGTAAAGATAGGCGGCGTAAAGGTAGGGGGCGGCGCCCCTGTAACCGTACAGTCCATGACCAACACCGATACCGCCGACGTAGCCTCAACGGTAGCCCAGATAAAGGCGCTCGAGGAGGCGGGCTGCGAGATAGTGCGCGTAGCCGTGCCTGATATGGACGCCGCAAAGGCAGTGGCGGAGATCAAAAGGGCTATCTCCATACCCCTTATCGCGGATATACACTTTGACTGGAGGCTCGCGCTCGTCTGCCTCGAAGGCGGGGTTGACTGCCTCCGGATCAACCCGGGCAATATTGGCGAGGTTGCGCGTATAAAAGAGGTCGTGAAGGGCGCGAAAGAGCGCTCCGTGCCCATAAGGATAGGAGTGAACGCGGGCTCTCTGGAAAAGGACATACTTGCCAGGTACGGCCACCCAACGCCTGAGGCGCTCGTTGAGAGCGCGATGCGCCATGTCTCGATATTGGAGGATATGGACTTCCGCGATATCAAGATCTCGCTCAAGGCCTCGAGCGTCCCGCTTACCGTAAAGAGCTACAGGCTTCTTGCCGGGAAGGTCGATTATCCTTTTCACATCGGGATAACAGAGGCTGGCACTCTTTTCACCGGGACGATAAAGTCAGCCGCCGGGCTCGGCATACTCCTGTCGGAAGGAATAGGGGATACCATGCGAGTCTCCCTTACAGGAGACCCTGTCGACGAGGTCCGGGCTGGCTGGGAGATATTGAAGGCCCTTGAGATACGGAAAAGGGGTGTGAGCGTAATATCCTGCCCGACGTGCGGCAGGCTCAAGTTTGACAGCATCGCCATAGCCAGCGAGGTGGAACGAAGGCTTTCAAGCGTTACAGAATCGCTCAAGGTAGCTATAATGGGCTGCGTGGTAAACGGCCCAGGAGAGGCTATCGAGGCCGATATCGGGATAGCCGGCGGCGACGGGTCAGGCATGCTCTATGTAAAGGGCAAGGCTGTCGGCAAGATAAAGGAACCGGAGATAGTGGACAGGGTGCTTGAAGAGGTAGAGAAGATACTGGAGGAGAGAAGAGGCTAAGATTGCATTTTATGGGGTAAGGCCTTTTTGCGCACTGCCATGCGCTAATGGGTAAAGGGCTCGGCTCGCTACAGCCTCCTTCCTCCGTCCTTATGCTCGCTACGCACTTTACCCTGTTATTGTTAAAGACAAAACAAAAATAATCGAGACATTTTCCTCTCCCCATGGAGGAGAGGAAAAAAGAATCCAGGGCTTTGTATGTTCACCCTCCATCAACGCCTCAAAGATGACACCATAGAGATAGCCCGGTTGAAGTTGTCGGTCGCGCTCCTCATGAACGACTCTTCCTTCCCCTGGGTCATACTTGTCCCCATGCGTGAAGGGGTGACAGAAATCCAGGACCTTTCAAAAGAGGACAGGGCAGCCCTCATGGAGGAGATGACTGCCGCTGCCAAAGTCATCCGGAAGGTCTTCAAAACGGACAAGATAAATATCGGCGCTCTCGGCAACATAGTCCCTCAGCTCCACATCCATATAATAGGCAGGTCAAAGACCGATTGCGCCTGGCCCGGCCCCGTATGGGGGAATTCCCATCCTGTCCAATACGGTCAGGAAGATATGGATAAGAACATAGCGATACTCAGAAGCGCCCTCCAGGAAGAACTCTCCTGTTAACAGAAAAATCCCCGCATATTCATGCTGCTCAAAAAGCTCCATATGCGAGAGCGAGGAAGGAGGCGTACTCTTGTTGTACGCCGCTACTGACGAGCTACGAAGACAACGATGCAGATGGACTTTTTCAGCCGCCGCGGCATCTTGACAAGACCTCCCCCAGGGATAGACTCGAAATAGGAAGGCTAAGTAAGAGATGTGCGCCTTAGGGAGGTTGCTATGAAAGCGCTTGTATATCACGGCCCGGGAAAAAAGGCATGGGAGGAGAGGCCGAAGCCTGTTGTAAGGGAAGACATGGACGCCATCGTCCGTGTCTTCAAGACGACTATATGCGGCACCGACCTGCATATCCTGAAGGGCGACGTGCCTGAAGTGAGCGAGGGCAGGGTCCTCGGCCATGAGGGCATCGGCGTAATCGACGAGGTGGGGAGCGGCGTAAGGAACTTTAAGAAAGGAGACAGGGTGCTGATCTCTTGCATCACCTCCGACGGCTCATGCGAGTACTGCAAAAAAGGGATGTACTCGCACTGCGAGCACGGCGGCTGGGTGCTTGGGCGCACGATAGACGGCACGCAGGCCGAGTACGTGCGGATACCTTACGCAGATACCAGCCTCTACAGGCTGCCGGAAGGGATGAACGAGGACGCGTTCGTGATGCTCTCTGACGTCCTCCCGACCGCGTTTGAGTGCGGGGTGTTGAACGGACAGATAAAGCCCGGGGATACGGTGGCGATAATCGGCGCCGGCCCGATAGGCCTCGCGGTGCTTCTTACGGCCAAGTTTTACTCGCCTGAAAGGATAATCGTGGCGGACGTTGACGAGGCACGGCTGTCGGTTGCCAGAGAGCTTGGCGCTACGGTCGTCTATGGCAGGGAAGGTCGGGTGGTTGAAGACATAATGGGGCTTACAGGGGGCAGGGGGGTGGATGTGGCCATAGAGGCCGTTGGCATGAAAGAGACCTTCGGGATATGCGAATCGATCGTCGCCCCAGGAGGGCACATAGCCAGTATCGGCGTCTTTGGCGAAAGCGTCGACCTGCACATGGAGAGGCTCTGGGCGCATAATATAACGCTTACTACAAGGCTCGTTGATACGGTAACGACGCCGATGCTCTTGAAGAGCGTGGCCTCCGGCGCGCTGCATCCGGAGAGGCTTGTAACGCATCACTTCGGCCTCGCCGAGATAATGAAGGCATATGATACCTTCTCGCACGCCAGAGAGGAGAGGGCCATCAAGGTCGTGCTTGAGAACAGGTAAGTATTCGATACGTGAAAGGGTAAAGGGGAAACTTCTCAGGAGGTTTCCCCCTCATCGCCTGTAAAACATCAAAATCGGTTCCAAACAGGCCCCGCCTGATGTAAAATAACCGGATTAAAAAAGGGAGTTCTTTTCATGCTCAAGGTAAACGGGCTTGCCAAGGCGTTTGGCGGCCAGGTCCTCTTTGAGGACGTAAGCTTTAGTCTTTCGCCAGGAGAGAAGGTCGGGCTTGTAGGCAGGAACGGCCACGGCAAGACAACACTGTTCAAGATAATCTTAGGCGAGCTTGAAGCCGATTCAGGGAAGGTCTCGGCGCCAAGGCATTTCAAGATCGGCCATCTGTCGCAACGGCTCCAGTTCTCTCATGACACCGTGCTCAAGGAAGCCTGCTCAGGGCTCCGCAAGAACGAGGACTGGATAGACGAGACTTACAGGGCCGAGGCGGTCCTCATGGGTCTCGGTATAGATGAAGAGCTCTTTGACGCCAGCCCGTTATCACTCTCAGGCGGGTATCAGGTAAGGCTCAACCTCGCCAAGGCCCTCGTGGCCGACCCTGACGTCCTTCTCCTTGACGAGCCGACCAACTACCTCGACATACTTTCCATACGCTGGCTGGTGCGCTTTTTGAAGGACTGGAACGGGGCCCTCATGCTCATAACCCACGACCGCGACTTTATGGACAGCGTCACTACCCACACGATGGGCATCCACAGGGGCAGGGTGAGGAAGGTGGCCGGGCCCACGGAGAAGCTCTATTCACAGATACTCATGGAAGAGGAGGTCTACGAGCTTTCAAGGCAAAATGACGAACGGAAGAGAAAAGATGTCGAGAAGTTCATCGCGCGCTTCAGGGCCTCCGCCACCAAGGCGAGCGCCGTGCAGTCCAGGGTAAAGGCGCTTGAGAGGAAGGAGAGGCTACAGAAGCTTGAGGAGATCAAAGACCTCGATTTCAAATTCAACGAGGCTCCCTTCCAGGGCAAGTACCTGCTCGAGGCCATGGACCTCTCCTTTGGCTACGGAGGAGACGGCCCTCTTCTTATTGATGACCTGAGCTTTACGGTAGCCAAGGGCGACCGCATAGGCATAATAGGGAAGAACGGGAAGGGAAAGACAACCCTTCTTAATATGCTCGCGTGTGAGCTTAAGCCCTTGAACGGTACTGTTGCCGCGCACCAGAATGCCCGCATGGCATACTTCGGCCAGACGAACATAGACAGGCTCAACCGCTCAAATACCATAGAGAAGGAGCTTATGGAGGCGCACCCTGACTACAGCCGCGGCGTTGCCAGGAAGATCTGCGGGGCCATGATGTTCGAAGGTGACGCGGCGCTCAAAAAGATAGACGTCCTCTCTGGAGGCGAGCGCGCGAGAGTTCTTCTCGGCAAGCTTCTCGTAAGCCCGGCGAACCTGCTTTTGCTTGATGAGCCGACAAACCACCTTGATATGGAATCGATAGATTCGCTCATCGAGGCTGTAGATATCTTCGGCGGCGCCGCTATCATCGTGACCCACAGCGAGCTGATGCTCAACGCGCTGGCCACGAGGCTCATCGTATTTGACGGAGGGCGCGTAAGCCTCTTCGATGGGACATATAGGGAGTTCCTCGATAAGGCCGGGTGGGAGAGCGAATCCGCGGTGGGGGTAAAGGCCGGGGGGCGCAAGGAGAAGGGGGTAAATAAAAAAGAGGTCAGGAAGCTCAGGGCAGAGGTCATATCAGCCAAAGGCAGGTCGCTTGGGCCGATGGAGAAGAGGATGGCTGAGATAGAAGGGCTGATAGTAACCCTTGAAAAGGCCGCAGAAGAGGCCAGTCGGGCGCTGCTTGCCGCTTCAGAGCGCGCGGATGCCGAAGACATAACCGCCCAGTCAAAGGCCTATCATGAACTGCGCGACAGGATCGACCGCCTCTTCGATGAGCTTGAGTCCATTACGGTCGAACACGAGTATAAGAGCAGGGAATTTGAGGAAAAGATGAGGGAGCTGGAGCAGGTTTAGGCTCCAGCTCGTCCGTAGAAAGAAACTAAACTGCTGTTACGTTATCGTAACAGTATCCGAATGTGCTGATTTTGTTACAGATACCGCAGAAGTAGATAGATGGCCTTCCTCCTGCCGTTACCAATTCGTAACAAGTGCCTTCCAGACAAGTCCTTTCAAAATTCCCAGGCTATTTTTTTTTGACCTTTAAAAACGGTAACTTAGGTTACATTTCTTTGATCTGCTGATTTTTGGTACGCGGATTGCTATATTTATAGAATACCGGACAATTTTAGCGGCACCATGCCCTTTTGCTGTTGAGGAAAAAGGCAGGCCGTTGTGAAGAGGATGCGCCGCTCTGATCGAATCCCAGGCGTAAAAAACGGAGGTGCTTAATGAAAATTATGGTCTGCCATGATGGTTCACAACGTTCTCAGGAAGCCCTTGAGAGAACGGTAGCACTCTTCAAGATTCAGAAGCCTGAGATAGTCCTCGTCACGGTGATCGAGGAGCCGCTCGACGCTACAAGCATGGACGAGGAAAGCTTCGAGAAATGGCGGAGCAGGAGGGACCAGGACCTTAAGAAGGCCGCCACTTGGGTGGTAGAGCATGGATTGAACGTTGACGCCATCCTGGCGGTAGGCGACCCCAGGAAGATGATACTCGAGGCTTCCGACAACAAAAACCCGGATATCCTGGTCGTAGCCAGAAGGGGCGCTGGCCTTCTTGAGAAGATGGCCCTTGGCAGCGTGAGCGCTTACCTTATAAGGCACGCCGAATGCCCTGTCCTTGTAATGCATTGATGCATCGATCAAAACGAAAGCGTTTTTGAAACTGCTCTTCGAATTATTAAAACGTACTAATTCGTACTAATTACGCCCGGAGGTCATAATGGCAAAGAATTCGGAAAGGATGGGTTGGGGCGACCTGTTCAGCTTCGGCAGGGTTGATATGATCGCCCTCCACAAGACATGGTTCGCCTTCTTCCTTACGTTCTTCGTGTGGTTCAACATGGCCCCGCTCGTCACGGTCATCGTGCAGGAGTCGGGGTTCACGATGCAGCAGCTCAAGCTACTGGCCATAACAAACGTGGCCCTCACGATGCCGGGTCGAGTCCTTATCGGCATGCTCTCGGACAGGCTCGGGCCCAGGAGGACCTTCACTATAGTGATGGTCCTGTGCGCGATCCCCTGCTTCACCTTCGCCTTCGCCAGCTCCTATACTCAGATGCTCGTCTCCAGGCTTCTTCTCAGCATGGTCGGCACTGGCTTCGTGGTCGGCATCCACATGACCGCGCTGTGGTTCAAGCCCAGGGACATCGGTTTCGCGCAGGGCGTTGAGGCCGGCCTCGGCAACTGGGGCTCCTCGATAGCCGCTATACTGCTGCCTATCGTAGCGTTGAATGTGTTCGGCTCATGGAGGTACGCGATAGCGTTAAGCGGCCTCGTGATGCTGCTTTACGGCATCTACTACTGGTTTGCCATCACCGACGGCCCGGTGGGCTCCGTCTATCACAAGCCGAGGAAGGGTGCTGCGATAGAGGTCTCCACCTGGGGCGACATGATAAACGCCGTTCTCTGGACCATACCCATCATAGGAGTCCTAGCCATCCTCGTCTGGAGGATCAACGGCATGGGCTTCATGAGCTCCGAGGCGGCCCTGATAGCCTATGTAGTGATAGCCATGGTGGTGCTCTATCAGGTCATCCAGATACTCCGCTTCAACACGCCTATTCTTAAAAAGGGCGTGCCGGAAGATGACAGGTACAGGTTCACGGACGTGGGCGCGCTCTGCCTTTGCTACGTCGCCACATTCGGCGCGGAGCTTGGCGTCATATCCATGCTCCCGACCTTTTTCCAGAAGGGCTGGAGCCTGACCCCTCAGCTCGCCGGTCTCTTCGGTTCGGTCTTCGCCTTCATGAACTTCTTCTCAAGGTCGCTTGGCGGCTATATCTCCGACAGGTCTCCGACTAGAAGGGGCGCGATGCTGGTCTATCTCGCCGGCATAGCGATATCCTTCGTGCTCATGGGCATGATGAGCTCGAGCTGGCCTCTGTGGCTCGCCGTGGTCGTCACCATAATATGCGCCATGTTCGTGACCGGCGGCTGCGGGACCACCTACGCCCTCGTGCCCCTCGTCAAGAGGCGTATCACCGGCCAGATATCCGGCTACGTTGGAGCGTACGGCAACGTTGGCGCGGTCATGTATCTCACGGTCTATACCTTCGTGAACGACAGCCAGTTCTTCTACTTCATCGGGGCCACAGTCGTGGCCACGTTCCTGTTCTGCTTCTTCTTCCTGAAGGAGCCGGTTGGCGCCTTCTCGCAGGAGTATCAGCTTTCCAGCGTCGACAGGGAGATGATGGATGGCGGCGGCGGTCATTGATCCCGAATCCCGGGAGGGGCGTTCCCAAGCCCTTCCCGGGTCCTTTTGTATGCGGTTTCAAAGCGGTATGCGCGGGTCGTACTAATACGTTAAGAGCGATGTATAGTGAATTGTAATCCAGGCCATACCGGAAAATTGAACAGGTCCAGGGGAATAAAGACGCTAATGCGAGAAAACGCTAGACAGGTGTGCCTGAATCTGTTAACTTACGCATATTCAATCACAATCGAAACGGTTTTTACGCTCAAGGGCTCAGGGGCCCAGGCCGCAGGTATGCGCATCTTTTCGTCTGGTCCTGAAAGCTCGTTCGGAGGTCTCTACACTGGTGCGTTATAGGATCATAAAAAAGCTTCCACGCTTCTGCCAGTGCCTGATATACACGGCCGCCATGCGCACACTTACGGCGGTATGGAAAAGGCGCGGCTTTGAAAACAGGGCATCTCTTAATATGTCCTCAGGCTCCCCTGAAAGGCGCCTGGCCGTGGACGCGGCTGAAAAGAGAACGGCAAGCGCCATGGACAGGCTCGGAAAGGTCCTTGGGTCGCTTCCGTCCAAAGGCTCCGATACGATAAGCGCCATCGAAGAGTTCGCTTCCAACAGGAAAGAGACGATCGAGTTCCGCTCTAAAGACAGGGCTCCGGAATTGCCGTCTGCGCCCCATTCGCACAGGAGAACCAAGTTGTCCGGGAGCAAGGGGCTGGAGAACCTGAAAGTAACGCTCAATCTCGCCAGAGGTGATCTCGAAGCATCAATCCTCGCCTCTTAATCTTTTCAACCCATGGCATCTTTCGGCAACAAACCCGTCTTCTCAAGGCGGGTGCGCGCGCAGCCTCCCCACCAGAGATGGGCTAAGGCGCATCCGGGCCGACTGAGGTCCATGGAGTATATACAGGGTTAAACGGTTATCTATGACGGTACATAGGTAAAAAAAGCAAGCAGCGGTAAAGGAGGTGTAGGGTATGGAGTTTAGGAGTTGTAAGAAAATCTTGGTAAAAGGACTGCAGCTCGGTTTTGCGCTGAGTCTCGTCGCCGGCATCGCGCCTGTAAAGGCATCTGCCCAGGACGCGGCCCAGGATCCTGCTGCCGCCGCGCCGGCTGAGGCAGTCGTTGCTGCCGCACCGGCCGAGTCCGGCGATGCCGCTCTTGGCAAGATGTACTTCACCGGCCAGAAGGCGTTCGCCAGCGGAGCCCCCGCATGCATATCCTGCCACAGCGCCGGAGTAGGTGAGCTCGGCGGAGGAAGGCTTGGTCCCGACCTGACCAAGGTCTATGCCGACGAGTCGAAGAAACCTCTTCTCAGCGCGGCATGGATAAACGCCGGGTCCCCCGTAATGGCCCCCGTTTTCAGCAACAAGAACGTCTCTGATGAAGAGGTCTCCCACCTTAGGGCCTTCTTCGAGGAGCAGGCAAAGGCAGAGGTGAAGGCCTCGTCGACCGGAACTTTCACCATCATAGGCTTAGGCGGTTTCGTTGGAATACTGATTGTCTTCAATATTATCTGGAGCGGAAGGTACAGGAACAGGAATAAAGGCACCGCCCATGATGCCCTGTGGAGAAACTACGGCGGAAAAGGAGGGAGGTAATTAGATGGCTACTTGGATCCAAGATGAGATAAACCCCGGTAAAAGGGGTTGGGAAGAATATTACAGGAACCGCTGGCAGTATGACAAGACCGTAAGGTCCACCCATGGCAACAACTGCACAGGTGGCTGTTCCTGGATGGTCTACGTGAAAGACGGCATCATCACCTGGGAGCTCCAGGCCGTCGATTACCCGAAGCTCGACCAGTCTATACCGCCTTACGAGCCGAGGGGCTGCCAGAGGGGCATATCCGCTTCATGGTACGTTTACAGCCCTGTGAGGATCAAGTATCCTTACGTCCGCGGCGTACTCCTCGATGCCTGGAAGGAAGCCAGGGCCAAGCACTCCGACCCTGTCGAGGCATGGAGGTCGATCGTCGACAATGCCGAGCTCCACAAGAAGATCAAGTGGTCAAGGGGCAAGGGCGGATTCCGCAGGTTCGACTGGGACACCGCCGCCGAGATAATCACCTCGGCCCACATACACACCATCAAGAAGTACGGCCCGGACAGGATCATCGCCTTCTCGCCGATCCCGGCCATGTCCCAGATCAGCTACGCTTCGGGCGCGCGCTACAACCAGCTCATCGGCGGCGTGCACCTGAGTTTCTATGACTATTACACCGACCTCCCGAACGCGGAGCCCGAGGTATGGGGCGAGCAGACAGACGCGTGCGAGAGCGCCGACTGGTACAACACCGGCTATTGCGTCATAACCGGCGCCAACCCCAACATGACCAGGACCGCCGACTGCCACTTCGTCTCCGAGCTCAGGCACGGTGGAGCGAAGCTCGTTGTCTGCGCCCCGGACTACTCGCAGGTCACCAAGTACGCCGACCTGTGGGTGCCCGTGAAGCCAGGTTCGGACTCCAACTTCTGGATGGGCGTAAAGCACGTCATCCTGAAGGAGTTTTTCGTAGACAGGAAGGTCCCGTACTTCGAGGCCTACACCAGGCAGTTCACCGACCTCCCGATGCTCGTCAAGCTCGAGAAGGGCAAGGACGGCTGGGAGCAGGGCAGGTTCCTCCGCGCTTGCGACCTTTCCGAGTATGACGGAGAGGACAACCCGGAGTGGAAGTTCTGCATGTGGGACGAGACCACCAGCAAGGCCGTAGTCGTAAACGGCAGCATGGGCTACAGGTGGCCCAAGGAGCACCACAGCCATGGCAAGTGGAACCTCCTTTTGAGGGAAGCCAAGACCCAGAAGAACATCAACCCCTCCCTGAGCGTCCTCGACCATAAGGAAGACGCCATTGAGGTCAACTTCTACGAGGTAGACAAGCCTGAGAAGTACAAGAGGCAGGTGCCGGTAAGGTACGTGCAGACCAAGGAAGGCAAGGTCGCCGTCACTACCGTCTTCGACCTCAAGATCGCCCAGTGCGGTGTCGCGAGGAAGGGCCTTTCCGGCGATTACTGCAAGGACTACAACGACGAGAGAGGGTTCTCTCCGGCCTGGCAGGAGAAGTACACCGGCATAGGCCGCGACACCATCATCCAGGTAGCCCGCGAGTTCGCTGCCAACTCGGAAGTGACCAAGGGCCGCACGATGATAATAACCGGTTCCAGCTACAACCACTGGTACCACTCGAACCTGTTGTACAGGACGGCGATGGACGCCCTCATGCTCTGCGGATGCGTGGGCAGGAACGGCGGCGGACTCCAGCACTACGTCGGACAGGAAAAGCTCGCTCCGTTCGACTCATGGGGCCAGATAGCCCATTCGCTCGACTGGAACAGGCCCCCGAGGCTCATGAACAACCCGAGCTTCTGGTACATCAACACGCAGATGTTCAAGTTCGACGGCGCGATAAGCGAGTACCACAACGTCCCGGACAAGAACGCGCTCGAGTTCCAGCACACCGTCGACTACAACGTCAGGGCGGTAAGGCTGGGCTGGATGCCGTGCTATCCGCAGTTCAACAAGAGCTCGATAGCTCTGTGCGAAGAGGCCCAGAAGGCGGGCGCGAAGAGCGACGCCGAGATAATCGACTACGTCGTGAAACAGCTCAAGAGCGGACAGCTCGAGTTCGCCATGCAGGACCCGGACGCGCCTGAGAACTGGCCGAGGGTCTGGTTCATATGGAGGGCGAACGCGCTCGGTTCATCCGCGAGGGGCCAGGAGTACTTCTTCAAGTACGTCCTCGGAACGCACAACAACCTCATCGCCGATGAAGTAGCGAAGCCGCACGTGAAGGAAATGAAGTACAGGGAGTCCCCGCTTGGAAAGCTCGACCTGCTGGTCGACCTCAACATGCGTATGAACACCACTCCTCTGTACTGCGACATAGTGCTCCCGACGGCCCACTGGTACGAGAAGGAGGACATCAACACCACAGAGCTCCACTCCTTCGTCCACCCGATGGGCGCGGCCGTTTCCCCGAGCTGGGAAGCCAAGAGCGACTGGGAAGCCTTCAAGTTCATCTCCAAGAAGTTCTCGGAGATAGCGAAGAAGCACTTCTCCAAGCCTGTGAAGGACATCGTAATGTCCCCGCTCATGCACGACACCCCTGGCGAGATAGCCCAGCCCGCGTTGAACGGCGTGCAGGACTGGAAGAAGGGCGAGTGCGAGATCATCCCGGGCAAGACCACGCAGAGCTTCACCATCGTCGAAAGGGACTACGCCAACATCGATAAGATGTACACGGCAGTAGGACCGCTGCAGAAGACCAAGTACGGCTTCCACGGCATCATGCTCGACGGCAAGGAGCTCTACGAGGACTACTTGAACCAGGAGCACATCGAGAAGAAGGAGGTCAACGGACAGAAGCTCATCTCGATCGAGACAGCCAAGGACGCGGCCAACTTCGTCCTCGCCTTCTCCGGCACCACTAACGGAGAGGTATCTTTCAGGCAGTGGTGGGAGGAAGAGCACCATACCGGTCTCACCAAGGATGACTACCTCGAGGCGAGGAGGCAGGCCAAGGCCGTCCACCCCGGTATCAAGTACCTCATACCGGACGAGAGGGTCCATGGTCTCGCGCACGAGATGGCCAGCGGCAGCAGGAACGTCTCGATGACCTACGACGACATCGTAGCTCAGCCGAAGAGGTGGCTCACCAGCCCGCTCTGGACAGGCGACACCAGGAGGGGCAGGGCATACGGCACCTGGACACATCAGACCGAGCAGCTCATGCCCTGGAGGACGCTCACCGGACGTCAGCACTTCTACCTCGATCACCCGGTCTACCTTGACTTCGGCGAGGCCCTTTCGACCGCCAAGTACAGGCTGAACCCGGCCAAGATGAACGAGGTCCAGAAGTCCGACAGGACCGACGCGCTCCATCTGAACTATATAACTCCTCACAGCAAGTGGGCCATACACTCTACCCACTACGACAACCTCCGCATGCTCACCCTGTCAAGGGGCGGTAACTCCATCTGGCTCAACGACAGGGACGCCGAGAGCGTGGGCATCAAGGACAACGACTGGATCGAGGCCTACAACGACAACGGAGTCTATGTGGCCCGCGCGGTCGTAAGCGCCAGGATCCCAACCGGGTCTACCTTTGCGTACCACTCTCAGGAAAGGACCATCAACATCCCGAAGGCGGAGCAGAGGAACAAGATCAGGGGCGGGTTCCACAACTCGCTCACCAGGATGAGGCTCAAACCGCAGCTCCTTACCGGCGGATACGGTCAGTTCTCCTACGGCTTCAACGCCTGGGGCCCGATCGTCGTCATCAGGGACACTACGGTGCTGGTGAGAAAAATGAGAAACCAGGAGGTGAAGTGGTAATATGGATCTCAGAGCACAGCTTTCAATGAGTTTTCATTTGGATAAATGCATCGGCTGCCATACCTGCAGCGTGTCCTGCAAGAACGTCTGGACATCCCGCAGGGGCGCCGAGTACATGTGGTGGAACAACGTAGAGACGAAGCCCGGCGCCGGCTACCCTCTGACCTGGGAAGACCAGGACAGGTACAGGGGCGGCTGGGAAGTATCCGGCGGGTCTTTAAGGCTCAAGCTCCTCAAGGGCCCCGGCAAGATAAGGACGCTGGCGAACATATTCTTCCAGCCCAATCTTCCGACGATCGACGATTACTACGAGCCGTTCACCTATGACTATCAGCACCTCTTCAACGCTCCGGCTGGCGACGACCAGCCGGTAGCGAGGCCGAAGTCGCTCATCACCGGCGACTTCATGGAGAAGATAGTCCTGGGCCCGAACTGGGACGACGACATGGGCGGCAGCCCGCTTTACGCCGCCAATGACCCGAACCTGAAGGGGCTGTCGGAATCGCAGAAGGAGCTTTTGACCAAGTTCCACAAGCTCTTCTTCTTCTACCTTCCGAGGATATGCAACCATTGCCTCAACCCCGCTTGCGTGGCCTCCTGCCCGTCAGGCGCCATTTACAAGAGGGGCGAGGACGGCATAGTCCTTATCGACCAGGACACCTGCCGCGCCTGGAGGTTCTGCGTGAGCGCTTGCCCGTACAAGAAGCCCTACTACAACTGGGCGAACGGCAAGAGCGAGAAGTGCATATTCTGCTTCCCGAGGACCGAGACGGGCCAGCCTAACGCCTGCGCCCATGCCTGCACCGGCAGGATCAGGTTCGTCGGCGTCATATTCTACGACGCCGACAGGATAGAGGAAGTGGCCAAGAGCCCGGACGAAAGGCTCGTGGACGCCATGAGGGACATCATCCTCGACCCGAACGACCCGAGGGTCATTGAAGAGGCTCGCAAGCAGGGCATAGACGAGAACTGGATCATAGCGGCCCAGAACTCGCCAGCTTACAACCTCTTCAAGAAGTGGCGCATAGCGTTGCCGAACCATCCGGAGTTCAGGACTCTGCCCATGAACTTCTACCTGCCGCCCCTTTCGCCGGTCCTTCACAACGCGAAGGCCGAGAACGGCGGCATGTTCGACCCCGAGTCTGTCGAGTTCTTCTACTCGTTAGACAAGATGAGGGTCCCGGTAAGGTACCTTGCGAACCTCCTTTCCGCGGGCAACGAGCAGGCGGTCATAGAGTCTCTCAAGAAGCAGATGGCCGTAAGGCTCTGGATGCGCCAGCAGAGGGTTGGCGATATAGGCGAGAGCGCCGCGAAGGCCGCCCTTGCTTCCGTCGGCCTCACCCCTGAGGACGCCGCCGAGATCTTCAAGCTCCTGATCCTCGGCACCTTCCAGGAGAGGTTCGTGATCCCCGAGACCCACCGCGAGACGATGACCACGGTCGACCCCAGGACCATGTACGAGAAGAGGGGTACGGTCGGCTTCGGCGCCAAGAAGCAGGAACTCGTATCGAGGCAGTGGTAAAAAGAAGCGATGGGAAAAGCAAAACACATATACAACCTTCTCGCCGGGCTGCTTGAATACCCGGGTGAGGATATAAAGCTCAGGGCCGCCGAGTGCGTAAACGCACTCGCGGGCCTGGAGCAATATCCCCCCGAGGTGGTCGAGGAGCTCAAGAAGTTTCAGAAGGACCTGGAGCACATCTCCATGGACGACCTCCGTGGGATCTACTCCTATACCTTTGAGCTTACGAGCGACTTTACGCTGGACATGGGTTATCACATCTATGACGGCTTCAGGCGCTCGAACAGCCTGGCAAGCATCAAGGGGATGTATCAGCAGAACGGTTTTCAGGTCGATGATTTTTCGAAGGGCGAGCTGCCCGACCATCTTCCCGTGATACTCTACTTCCTGGGCTTCTGTGAAAACGAGGAGCTTAAGAAGGACTTCAGGGAGACTTTTCTGGTCAGGGCGCTGGAGAAGCTCCAGAAAAACTTCGAGAGAAATAAGAAGAACCTCTACTGGCACCTCATTAACGCGATATACAGAATCATCGACAAAGATGTAAAAGGAGGATAGATAATGGACAAGGTCCTATTCGGCGTTGTGCCGTACATACTTTTGATGACGGCTATCGTCGGCGCAATCTGGAGATTCAGAACCAATAAGTACTCGTGGTCGTCGCAGTCGTCGCAGTTCCTCGAGAACAAGACCCTCTTCTTCGGGTCGTTCCCCTGGCACTACGGCATCATAACGATCCTCTTGGGCCACATAATCGGTCTTTTCGTACCGCAGAGCATCGTCCTGTGGAACTCGGTGCCCTTGAGGCTCTACATACTTGAGCTCACGGCGCTCGCGTTCGGCTTGCTGGCCCTCTTCGGCCTTCTTGCCCTTATCTACAGGAGACTTACGAACTCCAGGGTGAAGGCTGTGACCTCCGGCTGGGACGTGCTGGTGCTCATCATCCTGCTCATCCAGGTCCTTACCGGCGTGGGTACCGCCATCCTTTACAGGTGGGGCTCCAACTGGTTCGTAGCCTCGGCTGTACCCTGGATGTGGTCGATCATCAAGCTCCAGCCGAACGTAGATTATGTGGCTGGGCTGCCGCTTCTCACGAAGGCTCATATATTCAACGCGCTCGTCTTCATCGGCCTTGTGCCCTTCTCAAGGCTGGCGCACTTCGTGGTCCTCAACCCCTACAAGTATCTCGTGCGGCCTTATCAGGTCGTAAGGTGGTACAGGAGGGGCGGGGCCACAACAAATATCGTCCAGTACAAGTAACGGGGAGGGGGTGGGTACAAAGTATCCACCCCCTTTTTTTTTAAGCTACCATGGGACTACTCTTCCGCGACGCAATTTTATATCGTTCTCAGCCATGAAATAAGTTAAAAAGGAGATATCTGCACATGTCCAAGATAACGAGATGGGAGCCGGAGAACGAACAGTTCTGGCGCGAGACCGGCAGCAAGATCGGATGGACCACATGCGGGATAACTACATTCTCGCTGGTATTTTCCTTCACCACGTGGTTCGTCATGAGCGCCGTGGTCGTCAGGCTTCCGAACATAGGCTTCAAGTTCTCTTCCATGGAGCTCTTCTGGCTTGCGGCCATACCTGGGTTCGCCTCCGGCATATTGAGGCTGATCTACTCCTACTTCATCCCCGTCCTGGGGACGAGGCCGGTCATAAGCATTACTACGATCATCAAGATCTTCCCCATGATATGGCTCGGCTTCGCGGTGCAGGACACCAGCACGCCGTGGAGCACCTTCATGATAATCGGCTTCCTGAGCGGCTTGGGCGGAGGAGACTTCTCGGCGTACATGCCCTCGACCAGCATCTTCTTCCCGAAGAGGCTGCAGGGGCTCGCGATGGGCATCCAGGCCGGCATAGGCAATTTCGGCGTGAGCGTCGTACAGTTCGTCACGCCCTGGATAGTAAGCTTCTCGATCATAGGCGGCGCCTACGGCGTGCCCCAGCTCTTTACAAAGATCGACGTTCTTAAGGACGTCGCGGTCACAAAAGACGCATCCGGCGTTGTCACCGATATTGTGCTTAAAAATCCGGCCCTGGCAAGCGCCATAACCGTTACGAAAGATGGCGGTGTGGTCAAGGACGTGCTCTTCCAGGAGACCGACGCTACCAAGAACATGAAGTTAGACCTCAAGAGGGACGCTTCCGGCTCGGTCACCGACGTAGCCGTAAAGAAGGTCGTCAAGAAGGACATGTGGGTACAGAACGCGGCTTTCTGGTATGTGCCGCTGTTGATCCTGGCCTTTATCCTCTCGGTCATATTCCTCAAGTCAATAGACCCGGCCGCGCTCGGGTTCAAGGGCGGCAACTTCAAGAGGCAGTTTGAGATACTGAGCACCAAGAATAGGGCGCTCACTCATTCCTGGAACTGCACCATAACCTATATCGCGTCATTCGGTTCGTTCTCCGGTTACGCGGCCGCTTTCCCGATGATGATAAAGGTCATCTACGGCGGCTTTGACGGCGCGCCGGACCCCTTGAAGTTCGCCTTCTTCGGCCCGCTCATCGGCGGCCTCTCCCGCGCCGCCACCGGCTGGATATTCGACAAGATCGGCGGCAGCAAGGGCATGCACTGGTGCCTCCTTGGCCAGATAGCGGGCTGTATTGCGTTGATATTCGGCGGCTATCTCACTCCGTCGGGGCTTGATAAGTTCCCGGTGTTCGTCTACATCATGCTCTGGATATTCCTTATGACGGGCATAAACAACGCCGCGACCTTCCGCCAGTACCCGATAGTCTTCGCGTACTCGCCCGCTAAGGGCGCTCAGATGCTCGGATGGACAGGCGCGTGGGCGGCCTTCGGACCGTTCATCTTCGCCTCGCTCATTGGAATGGCGATAACGAAGACTGGCAGCGCCATCCCGTTCTTCATCGGCGCGTCCATCTTCTACGCGTACGCCTTCATCATCAACTGGTATTACTACACCAGGAAGGGCGCTGAGAGGTATGACTATGGCACCAGCGGCGGCACCTGGTGGGACACCGCAAAGAACACTTGGACCGGCGGTCAGTAGTCCGGCAGTAAGCGCAAAGCCGTTAACCGGCGTTGCGCCTGTTGTAAACACTAGTCGCAAGCATGGGGGAGGGACATTCTCCCCCATGCTTTTTTTGTCAGGAAGCCATGCCGTGCCGCAATGATTTATGACTTCAGCGTCCTTGGATGTGGTAAACTATAGTATTGTTTTCGGGTAATTAGGAAGGGATAGGTCAGAAAAATGGGTTCTTTTGATACGGTATTGACTCTCGCAGGCATCACTTACGGAGTCATTCTGATACTGGCGACTTTCATAAACCACAAGGCGCTTGAGGCATTCAGGATAGATGCCCTGATTATGAGGAACCCCTCACAGTCAAGCAGGGGCTTAAACCTTGTTTGCGGCCTGGCGATCATCGGCTACAACGTCTATACTCTGGTCTGGTAACAGATTGTTCAGTATCTATGCAAGTAGCTTCGAAAAGCAGATTCGCGCCTGTTTTATGAAGCATCGAGAACTTACAGGGGAAGCCAAAAGGCTCCCCTGATTTTGTATGTATTTCAAGCAGTTGCCTGACCCCCCTCCTTGACGCCATCCGATCTCTAAGATATACTTCCAGAGTAAACGAGCTTTTTTCCCTTAAAAATCGGAGGAAGCCATGAGCAAGTATGACAGGCTGGACCGTTTCGGGGTAACGGTAATAAACCAGGACGAGTACGAGCGCAAGCAGGCTTATGTCATCAAGCACTGCAAGTGTCAGGGCTGTCCCACATACGTGGCCGGGGACGCCCCGACCGGCTACTGTTTTCCGACTATCGGCACCAGCGACAAGATACACTACGAGAAGGAGTGCATCTGCAAGACTTGCCAGATCTATAAGGAATATGAGCTGAACCATTCCTTTTATTGCACAAGGTGCTCGCAGGTATGCCAGACCATGAAGACCGAGGGGGCCGCGGCCCAGGGGACTTAGATGCCCACAGGGTCGATAGCCCTTGCAAGGGGGCGGGGAGGGGTCCCTCTCCGTCCCCTTTTTTTGTCAAAAACCCCTGTATTTAAGCCTATAGCGGCCTGTTTTGGTCTGGACAAAGAACGGGCAAATGTAGTAGAATTATTGGACACCCAAAATGGATCAGGGAAATTATATAAAGAGGAGATTCTGTAATGGAGATTACCACCCCGGAGCAGGCTAAGGCAGCGATCAAGCAGTGGCTTGAGGACAACCATCACGACGTTAAGGAAATCAAGGACGAGAACGCCGTTTTCCATTTCGAGATAGATTATCCCCTCGGTTCCATGAAGAGGCAGAGGGTGCTTCAGCCTAAAGAGTTCCCCGGCCTGATAGTCGTGCTGAACGGCGTCAGCATCGCCAACGAGCATATGGAAAAGCTCAAGGGGATGAACCCCAACGACAGGGATGCCTTCTACAGCGAGATAAGGAAGGACCTCCTGTTCCTCAAGAACAGCTATGACCTCAACATCGACGACACAGGGGTCGCCAAGCAGGTCCAGTTCTCGTACGAGTTCTACTATGACGGCCTCACCAAGACCAAGCTCTACGACGCGCTCCTGCTGAACCACAGGACGCTCCTGTACATAATCACCAAGTTCAACGACGAGTTCGGCATGCCGGTTATGCCAGCCAAGGGCACCGAGGGCAACGCCTAATCACGCGGGTACGCCCCCTACTACGGAGGTTCTTATGGCTCCACAGATGCTCGAGATCAAGTACGAGTGCCAGCACAAGTCCTGCTACGTAAACTGCAGGGAAGGAATACTCTGCCTTGAAGAGGGGCTCTTCAACGACCTTAAGGCCGCTTATCTGGAAGAAGGGCTCTTCAGGAGCCCCAGGGGCGTTTGCAGGCTCGGCTTCTCACAGCCTTTTAAGGTAATAATGATGCAGCCCCTCGGCGAGGGGCCCATCGAGCAGGCGTCTTCGGCCCTCGACCCGGCCGACAACCCGCTTCTTGTCCTCGTTGAAGAGCATAAGGTGATAAACAGGAAGCTCGAGGAGGTGGAAGACCACCTCCGCAAAAGGGACATGGACGCTCTATGGGTCTCCACCAAGGAGCTTGAAAACGACCTGGTGCTCCATTCAGGCATAAAGGAAGAGGAGGTCCTCTTCGGCCTCAGCAAAGGGCTGCTGCCCTTCGGCGAGACCCTTGTTGACATCATCAGGGAGGAGCACAGGGAGATAATCTCTTTGCTCCATAACTTCAGGGTCGCGATGGAAATAAATGAGATCAACGACGGCATCATAGATTCCGTCATCGTGAGCTTGAGGGGGCATATAAGGAAAGAGGACCAGGAGTTCTTCGAGATAATCGACAAATGCCTCAATGACGAGCTAAGGCTCAAGATAGCCGATGGAATGAGGGTGGTCGATGCCAGCTTTGTGAGGGCGGAGGCCGGGGTCCGCAAGGTGAACGTCAAGCGGGCCGCGGTCCAGGCAGAGTATGACGACCAGGTCTCCGTAATAAGGGAGGCCGGCTGCGATACCTGCTGCGGCCACTAAGCCAGCAAAACAAAAAATGTTAGAATAAAAAAAGCCGCGGGATCTTCCCGCGGCTTTTTTTATTCCGGCTGCGTGCCTCGCGCTATAACGGGATATGTATGTATACGATATAGAGCCACATGCAGATAAGGCTGGCGCCGAGCCAGCTTACATATTTGTTTGCCCTGCGGCTCTTCGAACGGACTATCAGCACCTTGGAGAGTATTATGAAAAAGCCGGCAGCCCAGCCCCCAAGCGACAAGAGGCTAAATCCGTAGCTTACGAACGACATCACTGCCAGTACTGCGAAGATGCCGAAGGTGATGATGCCGTTGCCGCGGTGTATCTTCTTCTCCACAGGGCCTTTGCCCTTTACCATCTGGAGCCCGCTTATGAAGCTCGTCGTGGCGAGTATCATGCCGATGCTCGCAAGCAGCGTCGACAGGTTAGTGAATGCGTTCAGGAGCTCAAGTATGCCGGACATTTCCTATTCCTTGTAAAAGATCTTAAGTAGGTTCTTCTGCAGCAGATACGAGACTATCCCCAGGTAGATGAGCGCAATCGGAAGGATGATAAAGAGGTTTGGGATTGTCGTGTTCTCCGCCACCTCGTTGCCGTTCGACTCGCTTATGACTATGCCGTAAGTGTTCCTGAGGGTCCTGTTCCCGGTGAGGGTGTTCCCGTTCGAGGCGAAGACCATTATGCCGTCCCAGGAGTTGAGGTTGACGCTGTTGTTCACAATCTCGTTGTTGTCCGAGTAGCTTATGAAAAAGCCCTTGTCCTTATTGAGGGTGGCGCTGTTGAACTCGACCCTGTTGTGTTGCGATTTCTCCATGTAAAGGCCGTACTGGGAATTAGAGCTGGAATCATTCCCTGTAACGCTGGAGTAGCTCACCCCTTGAAGGAATATGCCTATCCCGTTGTTGGTGAGACTGTTCTTTGAGAGGACTACGTTCTTGGAATTGAAGACGAAGACCCCGGCAACGGTCGAGCCGGTAGCCGAAAGCCCTGTTATGGAGACGTCAGAGGTACCGGAGACCTTCAAGGCAGGCTTGTTCTGTATGGCCGCCTGCACCATGGTGGAGGCGGCCCCCTGGTTGGAGCGCAGTATCAACGGCTTTTCTATCGTGACGTTCTCGATGTAAATGCCGCTGTTGATGACGATGACGTCAAAGGGGGTCGCGGCGTTGACGGCGTCCTGTATCGTCCTGTGCCGCTCCGGTACATAGAGGGTGGCGGCATTGGCGTCATATGAGGCCGATAACGAGGCTATTAAGAAAAAGATGGCGCAATAGGCCTTTAGCATTCTGTTGTGTGCAAATGGCGCCGCCCTCGAACCAGGCGGGCTTTTGGCATAGTTAGGGTGATCTGTATCTTAAAATGATAGCAGAAAGCGTTCTTTAAGTCTATTTTTTTGCGCTCCCCGGGTTTGGCGTACACACGTTTACGGCCCACTGTCCATGCCTTGACAATCCACCTTCGTGTGGTAGGTTTAATTCATGCGGGGCATTCTGTATTCAAGATGACGGTGCCTCGAACCCCGCGATAAAAAACCTCGCCTTCCAGCCGGCCAAGGGAGCCTTCATGCCTGCAGGATACTCGACGAACCTCTGGCCGCTTGCGGCATATTTTTTGGCAGTGGTACTGCTCGTGGCCTCCATGCTCATTCTCTCCTACTTCTTTGGGCAGCGGCACAGGGAAAGGTCGACCTTAGAGCCTTATGAATCAGGCATCGCCCCGACCGGCACGGCGCGTATCCGGTTTGATATCAAGTTCTACCTTGTAGCCATCCTCTTCGTCGTCTTCGATATTGAGGCGGTATTCATCTTCGCCTGGGCCGTCTCCGCACGGGAGCTTGGCTGGACGGGCTATATAGAGGCGCTTCTGTTCATTTCCATACTTTTAGCGGCGCTCGTCTACTTATGGCGCATGGGTGCGCTCGATTGGGCGGCAAAGGGCAGAGCCGTCGCCGCAAAAAGGGCGGGAAAAGCGAGATGAGCGGGTCTGTCGAAAAAGCGGCTGTCACCAAAGACGACCCTGTTGAGGCGGCTGTAAGGAAGAGTGTTGTCCTGGCAAGCCTTCAGGGGCTGCTCGCGTGGGGGCGGAAGAACTCGCTCTGGCCTCTTAACTTCGGCCTCTCGTGCTGCTATGTGGAGATGGCCGCGAGCTTCACGAGCAAGTACGATATCGCCCGCTTCGGCTCAGAGGTCATACGCGCCAGCCCCAGGGAGGCGGACGTTATGATAGTCGCGGGCACCGTGTTCATCAAGGCCGCCCCTATGGTGAAAAGGCTCTATGAGCAGATGATGGAGCCGAGGTGGGTCATCTCCATGGGCTCTTGCGCCAACTCGGGAGGGATGTACGATATCTACAGCGTTGTCCAGGGGGTAGACTCCTTCCTTCCCGTCGATGTCTATATACCGGGCTGCCCGCCACGGCCGGAGGCCGTTATGGAAGGCCTTTTGATGCTCCGTGAGCTTGTTGGAAAGGAAAGGCGGCCTCTTAGCTGGGCAGCCGGGAAGCAGGGTGTGGAGCGGCCGGAGCTTCCAGTGATGCGCGATCTTAAACGCCCGTCGAGGCAGGAGGCAAGGGAGCTGCGTTCACCTGACAAGAGCTGATATCTTCGCGTCCCTGCCTTCCAGATAAGGGTTTTAGATATGGGCGGCGATCAAATTACACGGGAGCTTCAAGGCAGGTTCGGCGAGGCCTCGTTCGTCACGCAGCATACAGATGACGGCATACCGACGGTCTGGGCCGGCAAGGAAAAGGCCCCGGACCTGCTATCCTATTTAAAGAAAGAGGCGCCAGGGCCATACCGGATGCTCTATGACCTTACGGCCATCGACGAGCGCCATCGCCAGAATAGAACCGGCCAGCCTGAGAGCGATTTCACGCTCGTCTATCACCTGCTCTCCTTCGAGCGCAACGAGGATATAAGGGTCAAGGTGCCTCTCGTTGGCGATTACCCATCTGCTCCGACCATGACGGGCCTATGGAAGTCGGCTAACTGGTACGAAAGGGAGGTGTTTGACATGTTCGGGGTCTTTATCGACGGCCACCCGAACCTTAAAAGGATACTTACCCCGCCCACCTGGAAGGGCCATCCGCTGCGGAAGGAATATCCGGCGAGGCGGACGGAATTCGGCAAGTTCGAGTTTCCGGAGGAAAGAGAGATCGCGGAGGAGAAGGCGCTTCAGTTCCGCCCCGGAGAGTGGGGCTTCTCAAATAGCCGTGACGGCACCGATTTCATGTTCCTCAATATGGGCCCGCACCATACCGGCACGCACGGGATAATGCGCGTCATGCTTGAGCTCGACGGCGAGGAGATAGTGGACTCCGTCCTCGATATCGGCTACCACCACAGGGGGGCCGAGAAGATGGGAGAGCGGCAGAGCTGGCATACCTATATCCCGTATACCGACCGCATAGACTATCTCTCAGGAGCGATGAACAACCTGCCGTATGTGCTCGCGGTCGAAAGGCTTGCCGGGATAGAGGCGCCGCAGAGGGCGGTCTTCATAAGGGTGATGCTTGCCGAGCTCTACCGCATCGCGAGCCACCTTGTCTGGCTCGGCACCTTCGCACAGGACCTGGGGCAGATATCCCCGGTTTTTTTCGCCTTCAACGACAGAGAGCGCATATACGCGATAACAGAGGCGATATGCGGCTTCCGCATGCACCCGGCATGGTCGCGGATCGGGGGCGTGGCCTCCGACCTGCCGCAGGGCTGGGAGGGCCTTGTGAAGGGCTTTATAGATTATTTTCCTGCGAGGCTCGTCGAATATGACAGGCTCATAATAGAGAACCCGATAATAAAGGCGCGCACCATCGGGGTGGGCGTCCTTACGCTCGACGAGGCGATCGAATGGGGTGTTACAGGGCCGAACCTGAGGGCATGCGGCATTGAGTGGGACTTCAGGAAAAAAAGGCCATATTCAGGTTACGAAGGGTTTGACTTTGAGATACCTTCGGCTATGGAGGGGGACTGCTACGCGAGAGCCGTGGTCCGCACCCTTGAGATGAGGCAGAGCCTGAGGATCATAGAGCAATGCCTTGAGCGGATGCCAGGCGGGCCATATAAGTCCGATCACCCGCTCACTACGCCGCCGGTAAAAGAGCGCGCCATGAAAGATATAGAGACCCTCATCGCCCATTTTCTGAACGTAAGTTGGGGCCCGGTCCTCCCGGCTGGAGAGGCGGCCTTCGGGGTCGAGGGCGCAAAGGGGAACAACACCTACTACCTTGTAAGCGACGGGAGCGCTTCATCGTATCGCACACGCATCCGCACCCCGTCTTTCCCGCACCTGCAGGTAGTCCCTGAGATGTGCAGGGGGCTCGCTGTGGCTGACTTGATCGCCATACTCGGGAGCATAGATTTCGTGATGGGCGATGTTGACCGTTGATAAAAAAACAGATACAGGAGCCTGTGATGCTTACAGAAAAAGAGATGCTTGAGATAGAGGAGGAGGCTGGTAAATACGACTCAAGGCAGGCGGCCTCGATAGACGCTCTTATGATAATACAGCGCCACAGGGGCTGGGTCGACGACGACAGCTTAAAGGACGTGGCGGCGTACCTCGGCATGTCGCCTGATTACCTCGACGGCATAGCCACGTTCTATAACATGATATTCAGGAAGCCGGTCGGAAAGCACGTCATACTTATGTGTAACACGATAAGCTGCATGATGGCTGGCTATGAACCCAACCGTGAGCACCTGAGAAAACGCCTTGGTGTCGACCTTGGCGGGACCACCCCCGACGGGTTTTTTACGACGCTCCCGGTCGCGTGTCTTGGGGCGTGCGAGCGTTCTCCTTCGATGATGGTAGATGGAAGGCTTTATACAGGGCTTACGCCTGAACGGATAGACGCGATACTCGATGGGTTAAAGGAGAAGCGATGACGGAGCGCCCGCTCACCGGCCGCATGCGCCCTGACGGAGAGGCGCTCGACATAGCCGGGTACGAGAAGGCGGGAGGCTATCAGGCGTTGAGAAGGGCGCTCAGGATGTCCCCGAAGGAGGTGCAGGATGCCGTATCTGCCTCCAACCTGAGAGGGCGCGGCGGGGCCGGCTTCAGTACCGGGATCAAGTGGAGCTTTGTGCCGATGGGGGCTTCAGCGCCCAGGCCAAAATACCTGGTCGCCAACGCTGACGAGATGGAGCCCGGCGCCTTTAAAGACAGGTACCTCCTCGAGGGTGACCCGCACCAGCTCATAGAGGGGATGATCATAAGCGCCTTCGCGATAGAGGCGGAGGCCGCGTATGTGTTCATAAGATGGGAGTATCAGCTTGGCGCGGAGCGCGTACAGAAGGCGATATCTGAGGCATATGAAAGGAAGTACCTGGGGAGCGATATACTGGGTTCCGGCTTCACCCTCGATATAAGGCTCCACACCGGGGCAGGCAGATATATATGCGGAGAGGAGACCGCCCTTCTGAACGCCCTTGAGGGCAGGCGCGCGATACCGAGGCAGAAGCCGCCGTTCCCGCAGACGTGCGGCCTGTGGGGCAGGCCCACGGTTGTTAATAACGTCGAAACGCTCTGTAACGTGCCGCATATCGTGCTCAACGGGGCTGAATGGTATAAAAAGCTCAGCCGCTCGACCGACGGCGGGACGAAGCTCTACGGGGCGAGCGGGCGCGTGAAAAGGCCTGGGCTATGGGAGCTTCCCATGGGCACGACCATCCGGGAGATACTTGAAGAGCACGCCGGCGGCATGTGTGATGGCTACAGGTTGAGGGCCATTATGCCGGGTGGGGCCTCTACAGAGTTCCTAACGGCAGAGCGCCTGGACGTGAAGATGGACTTTGATTCGGTGGCGGCGGCCGGGAGCAGGCTTGGCACCGGCACGATGGTCGTGATGGACGATAGCGTTTGTCCGGTGAGGGCGCTCCATAACCTTGAGAGCTTCTTCAGCCGCGAATCATGTGGCTGGTGCACACCGTGCAGGGAGGGCCTGCCATGGGTCGAAAAGACCCTTGAAGCAATTGAAAAAGGCGAGGGCGAGCCGGAGGATCTCGAAATACTTGGAGAGCACGGAAGCTCGCTCTGGGTTGGCAGGACCTTCTGCGCTCTCGCCCCCGGGGCCATGGAGCCTCTAAGGAGCGCCCTTGCGCTCTTCAAGGACGACTTCGAGCGGCACATCAGCGAAAAACGCTGCCCCTACCGGTAGGGAGATGAATGGGAAAGATATATATCGAAAACAAGGCGTACGAGGTGAACAACGGGCAGAACCTCCTGCACGCCTGCCTTTCGCTGGGCCTCGACCTTCCGTACTTCTGCTGGCACCCTGCCATGCACTCCGTAGGCGCGTGCCGCCAGTGCGCGGTCAAGCAGTTCAAGGATGAGAGCGACACAAAAGGGCGTATTGTAATGGCCTGCATGACGCCTGCGGCATCTGGAGCGCGGATCTCGATCGACGACCCGGAGGCGAAGGCCTTTAGAGCTAACGTCATAGAGTGGATGATGTGCAGCCACCCGCACGACTGCCCGGTCTGCGACGAGGGAGGAGAGTGCCATCTTCAGGACATGACACTCATGACAGGGCACGTAAGCCGGAGCTACAGGTTCAGGAAGCGCACGTACAGGAACCAGTACCTTGGCCCGTTCCTTAACCATGAGATGAACCGATGCATACAGTGCTACAGGTGCGTGCGCTTCTACCGCGATTACGCCGGAGGGACCGACCTTAACGTTTTCTCCTCCCACGATAACGTATATTTCGGCAGGCATGAGGACGGGGTCCTTGAAAACGAGTTCAGCGGCAACCTGGCAGAGGTCTGCCCAACTGGTGTCTTTACCGATAAGACGTTTAAAAGGCATTTTACGCGCAAGTGGGACCTGCAGAGCGCTCCTTCAGTCTGCGTCCATTGCGGGGTTGGGTGCAACACAATACCCGGCGAGAGATACAATGAGCTCCGCCGTATCAGTAACCGCTATAACGGCGAGGTAAACCGCTACTTCCTCTGCGACAGGGGGCGCTATGGATATGAGTTCGTGAACGGCCACAGACGCCTCCGTGAGCCTCGGCAAAGGGGCGATGGCGATGATAAGCGGTTGACCGCTAAAGAGGCTGTAATCGCCGCCGCGAGGCTCATCTCGTCGGGTAAAGGCGCGGCGGGTATAGGCTCGCCACGGGCCTCGCTTGAGGCCAACTTTGCTCTCCGCTCTCTTGTCGGCCCTGATAACTTCTATATGGGGGTATCAGGAAGGGATTTACGCGCGATCACCCTTGCCTCCGAAAACCTTCTTAACGGCCCGGCGCGCTCTCCATCGCTCCGTGAGATAGAAGGCTCTGACGCGGTCCTCCTTATCGGGGAGGATGTGACCAATACGGCACCGGTGCTTGCGCTCGCGTTGAGGCAGGCAGCGCGAAATGGACCTGTAACAGAGGCCTCGAAGCTCCGCATCCCCTTCTGGGACGATGGAGCGGTACGGACCGCCACACAGGGGATGAAAGGCTCTTTTTATCTTTTGGCCCCATACGCCACGAAGCTTGACGATATCGCGAAGGAGCGATATTGCGCTTCGCCTGACGGCATGGCTCGGCTGGGCTTCGCCATCGCGCATGAAATAGACAAGGCCCTGCCCGGAGTTGACGACCTGCCAGAGGATGAACGAGAGCTTGCGGGAAGGATAGCCGATGGCCTTATGAAGGCGGAGCGTCCGGTAGTGGTCGCCGGGATGAGTCTTGGAAGCGAGCCTATTATAAACGCCGCCGCGCGGGTGGCCTGGGCCCTCTGTAAAGCAGGCAAAGAAGCCGGGCTTCATTATTCCTTTCCTGAGTGCAATAGCCTTGGCGCGGCGATGCTTGAGAGGAAATCCCTCGACGAGGCGTTTATTGCCGCCGGCAAAGGAAAGCATGAAATAGCGATAATACTCGAGAATGACCTGTCGCGCCGCTTGGGACCTGGATATTTGGAGGCGATCAAAAGCTTCAGACAAATCATCGTTCTGGACAGTATCGTTACACCCGCGTCTACTGCCGCCGGACTGCTCCTCCCGTCGGCCTCTTTCGCCCAATCGGACGGGACGCTTGTAAATAGCGAGGGCAGGGCGCAGAGGCACTTCAAGGTATTCACTGCTGAAGCCCCTGTCATGGAAAGCTGGAGATGGATAAGCGATATCAAAAAAAAACTTGGCATCTTCGGTTGGGGGACCATCAATGATATCACAAGGGAACTGGCGAAAGAGCTTCCGGCCTTTGAAAGATTGCCTGACCGATGGGTCGGTATAAGCGGGATGAAGATAGCGCGCCAGACGCACAGGGCAAGCGGACGGACAGCCGTTACAGCAGAGAGGACCGTCTTTGAGCCAAAGCCGCCTGAAGACCCGGATGCCCCCTTTTTATTTTCAATGGAGGGCTTCCATGGGCAGCCCCCATCGCCCTTTATACCGCGATTCTGGGCCCCTGGCTGGAACTCGATACAGTCTGTGAATAAGTTTCAGTCGGAAGTCGGCCGTGCGCTCAGGGGCGGAGACCCGGGCTTGAGGCTTATCGAGCCTGGTCATAGTCTGAAAGAGCCTTCCTCACTCATTATCCCGCCGGCGTTCAAAAGGAGGAAGGGCGAATGGCTCCTTGTGCCCATCTACCATATATTCGGCTCAGAGGAGATGAGCGTCCTTTCGCCTTCAGTCGCAACGCTGGTACCCGATCCGTACCTGGGGCTTGGGGCTCGGGAGGCCGCCATTATCGGCGTAAGGGCTGGCGAGGAGCTATCCGTTAAGGTATCTGGAGCCGTCCTGAGACTCCCGGTAAGGATCATAAGCAGGCTGCCTGAGGGGTTGGCTGGCCTGCCTGTACTGCCGGATCTGCCGGTATTGCCCTTGCCAGGGTGGTGTGTCCTTTCGAAGGTAAAGCTCTCGGCGGCATAAACGCCGATGGAGGCGTATGAAAGAGGTATTTGCGCCTTTGGCCTTGATAGCGGGGGTTATTTTTGTCCTTACGACAGTAAGCGCGGGGCTTATCTGGGTGGAAAGGAGGCTCCTCGCCCTATGGCAGGACAGGTACGGCCCGAACAGGGTGGGCCCATTCGGCCTCCTGCAGGTCGTGGCGGACATGATAAAGATATTATCAAAGGAGGACTGGACCCCTCCGTTCTCTGACAGGGCCGTATTCATACTCGCACCGGCTATCGCAATGGCCGCGGCTCTCCTGTCCTTCGCTGTTATCCCGTTCGCGCCGGGCATATCCGTGGTGGACCTCAACATAGGCCTCCTTTTTGTGCTTGGCATATCTTCCTTAAGCGTCTACAGCATCGTGCTCGCCGGATGGGCGTCGAACAGCAAGTATTCGCTCCTCGGGGGTGTAAGAGGCGCCGCGCAGATGTTCTCCTATGAGGTCTTCATGGGCCTGTCTCTTATGGGGGTAGTGATGCTCTCAGGCTCCTTCGACCTAAGGGAGATAGTCGAGGCGCAAAGGGGGCTCTGGTACTGCGTGCCGCAGTTTCCAGGCCTTGTCATCTTCTTTATAGCAGGTCTTGCCGCCACGCACAGGCTTCCGTTCGACCTGCCGGAGGCTGAAAACGAGCTTGTAGCCGGCTACCATACCGAGTACTCCGGCATGAAGTTCGGCATGTTCTTCGTTGGCGAATATCTTGGCATCACGCTCATCTGCTCGCTTATCACTACCCTTTTCTTCGGCGGTTGGCTGGGCCCGGTCCTGCCGCCCGTAGTCTGGTTCTTCATAAAGACCTTTTTCTTCATCTTTCTTTTTATCCTCCTGAGGGCCTCTCTTCCAAGGCCCAGGTTCGACCAGCTCATGAGTTTCGGGTGGAAGGTGATGCTGCCGCTCTCTCTCGCTAACGTGGCTGTGACCGGGGCCGTATTGCTCGCGCTTTGAACGGAGGCTTTATTGTACGCCCTTTTGATGGTCATATGGGATATCCTCGCGCACGCGTTCAGGCCAAGGGTGACGGTAGAGTACCCCGAGAAGAAGGCCTATATCCCGCCGAGATGGCGCGGCAGGATAATACTTTCGCGCGACCCGGACGGGGCGGAAAGGTGCGTGGCATGTTATCTGTGCGCGGTCGCCTGCCCGGTGGATTGTATAGCCCTTCAGGCAACAGAGGATGATACCGGCAGGCGGTATCCGGCATTTTTTCGCATCAACTTCTCGAGGTGCATATTCTGCGGCTACTGCGAGGAGGCGTGCCCAACGTACGCGATACAGCTTACGCCGGACTATGAGATGAGCGAGTACAGGCGCCCGTCGCTCGTCTACGAAAAAGAGGACCTCCTTATAAGCGGGACCGGCAAGTACCCCGGATATAACTACTACAGGGTCGCCGGGATAGCCATAGGAGGCAAGGGAAAGGGCGAGGCGGAAGGTGAGGAACAGCCGGTGGACGTAAGGAGCCTCATGCCATGATAAACCGGAGCTGAAATGCATTCGCTATTTTATATCTCATCAGGCGTCGCCATCCTTTCCACGGCCTTTGTAATCACCGGGGTAAATCCCGTGCGCGCCCTCCTTTATCTTATCGTCTCGCTTCTTGCGGCCTCGCTCGTCTTCTATTCGCTCGGCTCTCCGTTTGCCGCCGCGCTCGAGGTGATAATCTACGTTGGAGCGATAATGGTCCTCTTCGTCTTCGTGATGATGATGCTCAATCCTGGGCCCATTCAGGAGCGGCAGGAAGAAGGGTTATTCAGCCCCGGCATCTGGATTGGCCCGTCGGTACTCTCTTTCGCGCTCCTTATTGAGCTTCTGCTGCTTCTAATGCCCTGGGGCGAGGTGGTCGAGACGGGTTACGCTCCCGCGGGGCCGAAGGCCGTCGGGTACTCTCTTTTCGGACCTTATCTCATCGGGGTCGAGCTCGCCTCTTTCCTATTATTGGCCGCTATCGTCGGCGCCTTCCATCTTGGCAGAAAAGATGTCGAGGGCGAGGGGGGCTGAATGGCCGGCATACCGGTTGAGCACGCGCTCATAGTTGCTTTCATATTGTTTTCTTTAGGCCTCGTCGGCGTGCTGGTGAGGCGTAACCTCGTTTTCATGCTCATGTCGATAGAGGTGATGCTCAATTCGGCGGGGCTCGCGTTCATCTCCGGCGGTTATCGCTGGGGGCAGCCCGACGGGCAGGTCATGTTCATGTTCATACTCGCCATGGCCGCCTCTGAGGCCGCCGTTGGCCTCGCGCTTATACTGAGGTTCTACAAGAGCTTTAAAACGCTCGACGCTGACCTCGCGAGCAGGATGAAGGGGTAGAAATGCTCGAACTCCTCTGGCTTATCCCGGCGCTTCCATTTACCGGCGCGGTCTTCCTGACGTTCGCCAATCCCCGCATGAACCCTGGGTGGGCAGCTGTCGCCGGGGTTACCTCGATAGGCCTTTCCGCCCTGCTTGCCATCGCCATAGCCGTTAGTTTCATAAGCTCCCCTCCGCCTGGCAACGCGTTTACGCAGACGCTATGGACCTGGATCTCTTCAGGCTGGTTCAGGCCAGAGGTCGCCTTCAGGCTCGACCCGCTCTCCCTTGTCATGGTCCTGGTCGTTACCATAGTCGGCTTTCTGATACACCTGTACTCAGCGGAGTACATGTCCGGGGACGAAGGGTACAGGCGTTTTTTCTTGTACATGAACATATTCGTCGGCTCGATGCTGACCCTTGTGCTCGCCGATAACCTGCTCCTCCTTTACTTCGGGTGGGAGGGCGTGGGTGTGGCAAGCTATCTCCTTATCGGCTTCTGGTACGGCGTTCCCTATAACGGTTACGCCGCGAGGAAGGCGTTCATAATCACGAGGGCAGGTGACACGGCGTTCATCATAGGCATTATCCTTCTGGCTACAACGCTCGGCACGCTCGATATACAGGAGGTCATGTCCAGGGCCTCTGCCCATTGGGCAGGCAGGGGGCTCGCGGTCATAGCCGCATCCCTTCTTCTTGCCGGGGCGCTCGGCAAATCAGCCCAGCTTCCCCTTCAGACCTGGCTCCCTGACGCGATGGCAGGCCCCACCCCTGTAAGCGCCCTCCTGCACGCTGCGACCATGGTGACCGCCGGGGTCTACCTTATCGCCCGTACGCACGTTCTTTTCGAGCTTGCGCCTCCTGTCATGGGCCTTGTCGCCGCGATAGGCGCGGCGACCCTCATTATTTCAGCCTTCAGCGCGCTCGTCCAGACCGATATAAAACGTGTGCTGGCGTACTCGACCATAAGCCAGATAGGCTATATGTTCCTTGCCCTCGGAGTGGGCGCGTGGCCGGCGGCCATATTCCATTTCATGACCCACGCGTTCTTCAAGGCCCTGCTCTTTCTCGGCGCCGGCGCTATCATTGTCGCCTTCAAGCACGAGCGTGATATCTTCAGCATGGGCGGGGCAAGGTCTGCCATGCCTCTCGCTTTCTGGACATTTCTAGCGGGGGCGGCCTCCCTGTCGGCCATTCCGTTCGCGACAGCCGGTTTCTACAGTAAAGACCTCATATTGTCAGGCGCGTGGTCTTCCGGCGGCTATATCCTCTGGGTTGCCGGTACTACAGGCGCATTCCTTACGGCTTTATACGCTTTCAGGGTCGTCTTCATCGTCTTCTTCGGCGAGAGAAAGGCAGCCCTTGCCCGCAAACCCGGGATGATGATCTCCATACCACTTGTCATCCTGGCCTTGTTTTCGCTCGCGGCTGGCTTCGTAGAAACGCCAGCCTTTCTTGGCGGCGTGAGTCTCTTTACAGGCTTTTTGCAGCCGGTCTTTTCCGGACCCACCCGCGACGCTGAGGACCTTCTGCCGTTGTTTATTACCGCCCTTGTACCTGTGGCAGGGGTTTTAGCGGCGTATTTTATCTATTTAAAAAGATCCGCGCTTGCAGGACGCCTTGCGGGCTCTCCAGTGGCACAAGCTTTAAGAAGACTCTGGTTGGGAGGCTGGGGCTTTGACAGGCTCTATGACGTTTTATTCGTCAGGCCTTTTCTCTGGTTGGCGGACAAGGGGAGGGCGGACATCCTTGATCTCCCGTTCGCGGCGATCGCTCATTTGAGCGTAGTGATAAACAGGGCCCTTGCCATCACCCAGTCAGGAAGGCTCAGGTCCTACGCTGCCGGGCTCACCATCGGCGCGGTACTCGCCCTCTTTGCGGTATTCCTGTCATGATACTCGCGCTCCTCATAGCCATCCCCATTGCGTTCGGGGTTTTGGCCTGGTACTCGGACCGTATTAACGCTTCCCTGCCGAGGCGGTTGTCCTTCCTGGCCATGGCGATAGACCTTGGTCTCATCGTCTTGCTCTGGGCCGGGGCTGTCCCTCAAGAGGGCGTATGGATAGCTGAATTCAAGGTGAATTGGGTCCCACAGCTCGGCATATCGCTTCACTTCGCGATGGACGGGTTGAGCCTCGTCTTTACGGCCCTTACCGCAGCCTTGGGACTGGCTTCCATAGTGGCGTCATGGACGGAGGTAAAAGAACGCCCAGGCTTTTTCCACTTTAACCTTCTATGGGCGCTTGCCGGTATAATGGGCACATTTCTTTCAATGGACCTTTTTGTTTTTTATTTCTTCTGGGAGCTGATGCTATTCCCCATGTACTTCATGATCTCTGTATGGGGACACCGGAAGAGGCATTACGCGTCGGTTAAATTTTTCATTTTCACGCAGGCCGGGGGCTTGCTCATGCTCGTATCGATCCTCGCCCTCTATTTCATCCACGGCAGCTCTACAGGCGATTACTCCTTCGATTTTACGGACCTCAGTAGAACGGAACTTTCGCCGGTGGTGGAGGTACTTCTGATGCTGGGCTTTTTAGCAGCCTTCGCGGTAAAGCTTCCAATACTCCCTCTCCATACGTGGCTTCCTGACGCTCATACCGAAGCCCCGGCAGCGGGGAGCGTTATATTGGCAGGCCTGCTCCTAAAGACCGGCGCCTACGGCTTTATCCGGTTCATGCTCCCTCTATTCCCCGGCGCGTCATCTCTCTTCGCGCCCCTGGCGCTCGTGCTCGGCGCGGCCGCTGTCATCTACGGGGCTCTCCTTGCCTTCGCGCAAAGGGATATCAAAAGGCTTGTGGCGTATACGAGCGTAAGCCACATGGGCTTTGTGCTTATCGGCATTTTCGCTTTCAACGGCCTCGCCCTCAATGGGGCGCTTATGCTCGCTGTCTGCCACGGCTTTGCAACGGGCGCGCTCTTCATGGTGGCCGGCTGGCTCCAGGAGCGCATGGATACACGCGAAATGCGCCTCATGGGGGGGCTGTGGGCCGCGGCTCCGATGATGGGCGCCGCAACGCTCTTCTTCGCTCTCGCTTCCCTGGGCGCCCCAGGGCTCGGCAACTTCGTCGGGGAATTTCTGGTGCTCCTCGGCGCATTCCGCGCTTACGAGGTAGTTGCCTCATTCGCCGCAACCGGCCTTGTGCTCGCGGCCGTTTATTCGTTGTGGATAGTACAGCGTGTATTCCATGGGCCTTATGAAAGGAAGGCCGGGATCAAGGACCTCAACGGCCGAGAACTATCCGCGATGGTTGTTATGGCGGCGATCATAATCTGGCTCGGGGTCTATCCACAGCCTGTCCTTGATCAGCTTGGGCGGATGGTGCTGGCTGAGGGTAATGGCCAAATAACAGCGCAATCGCCGGAAGATGACGTGTTCAGTGATTTCAGGATAGAGCCGGGGATCAAACATCCAGGCTTATTGGAGATATAGAGATGAGCGTGCCGGAGCTTATAGCCCTTTTGCCTTTGATGCTGCTTGCCGCGTGCCCTGTGGCCCTGATGCTCACAATCGCCTTTTATCGCTCTCACGCGCTATCTGCCGCGGTCTGCTCCATCGGGCTCGGCATCTCTTTTGTCTCTCTTTTTATCGCTTCCGGCTTTGCTCCTGTCTTTGTGACCGACCTCATCCTGATAGACGGCTACGCCCTTTTTTACATGGGGCTTATAATAGCCGCGGCCTTGCTCGTCAGCCTCATGTCGTTCGGCTGCAACATGGCGCGACCAGGGCTCCGCGAGGAGTTTTATATCCTTGTTCTCCTCGCCGCCCTGGGAGCGTCCGGGATGGCGGCGAGCAGCCATTTCGCCTCTTTCTTTTTAAGCCTTGAGACTTTGAGCGTATCACTTTATGCGCTCATAGCCTTCGAGCGCAAGAGCGTGCGCGGCGTTGAGGCAGGGATAAAATACCTCGTCCTTGCCGGGGCCTCATCCGCTTTTCTGCTCTTCGGCATGGCGCTTGTATACTTCCAAACCGGCACGATGGGTTTTGCCGGTATCGCGGCGAGGGCAGGTGGGGTAGACTCTTTGGCGATGACAGCCGGGCTTGCCCTGATATTCGCAGGGGCCGCCTTTAAGCTCGCGCTTGTGCCGTTCCACATGTGGACGCCCGATGTCTACGAAGGAGCGAGCTCTCCTGTGGCCGCGCTCGTGGCAACGGTCTCCAAGGGGGCGGTCTTTGCCCTCCTCCTCCGGTTTTTCATTCTTGTAGACATATACTCGTACAGGCCCCTTTTCATCCTATTCGCTCTTATCGCGGTCTTATCCATGTTCGCCGGGAACCTGCTTGCGCTCTTTCAGGACAATATCAAACGCCTGCTCGCATATTCGTCTATCGCGCACATGGGCTATCTGCTCGTCGCCATGCTATCAAGCGGCTCTCTTGCCTTGACCTCCGCGGGTTACTATCTGGCGGCGTATTTTATATCCATGCTCGGCGCGTTCGGTTCTGTTACCGTACTCTCGGGAAGGGAGAATGAAAGGGAGATGATAGGCGAGTACAGGGGGCTTGCAAGGACAAACCCATGGCTCTCGGGGGTCTTCGCAGGCATGCTCCTTTCGCTTGCCGGGATACCCCTTACGGCCGGGTTTGTCGGGAAGTTCTTTCTTGTCGCCAGCGGCATTGGTTCCGCCCTCTGGCTGCTCGTCATCGCCCTGGCGGTCAACAGCGCCATAAGCATCTATTATTATCTGAGGATAATAGCCGCTCTTTACGCGCCCGCGCCTGTTGAAGGGGCGGTAGAGGCCGCGCCAGCCATCTCGCTTGCCGGAGGAGCGGTGATGGTTTTTCTTGCGATTTCACTTCTCTTGCTTGGCCTGTACCCCGCGCCTTTTATCCGCGTTGTGCAGATGACCCTGGGTATCCTGGTGTGATCGGGATCGAGCGGAAAAAGATTTTTAAGCGACATATACATAGGGAGGAAAAATGGGATTGACTGAGGCCATGGCGTAAGGCAATAATACAGGACGAGAAATATTTTTAAACACGTCTTCTGTAGGGATTCCAAGGACATGGCCGAAGATATCACAAGGGAAACCAATAGCCGGATCGTAAGGTACGGCTGGCTCATAGCGCTTTCCGGCATATCCTTCCTGACCCTCGCGATCTACTCTGCGACATTTGCCTCCCCCTTCAGCTTCGATGATTTCATGTACATAACAGAGAATCCCTTTATAAGGGATTTATCCAATTTCTGGCCGCCTTCGGGAACAAGGTACGCTGGGTATCTATCCTTTGCGCTCAATTACAGTTACGGCGGCCTGGATGTTACGGGCTTTCATATAGTAAATGTCATTGTCACCTATCTGAGGCTTCTTCTCCTTCCGGTAAACCAGAACTTCGACTACGAGTACCCGGTATTCGATTCCCTGTTCAGAGCGCAGGTGCTTGCCTCTTTCGTTTTCCTTCTGGCGCTCTTTATTTTCGCGGTCTATCTCTTGAGAAGACATTACGCGAACAGGAGCGCGTACCCGCTGGCCATCGCAACAGGGATCTTCTGGTTCTTTATCACCATTTCGGTGGAATCCTCGATCATACCCATACAGCACGTAATCTTTGAGCACAGGCTCTATCTGCCGAGCGCCGGGGCGGCCCTGGCCTTTGCCGCGGGGCTATTTTACGTTATCGACCTCATCAGGCCAAATGTGAGCGCATGGGCGATCGTAGCAGCGGCAGCCATACTTGCCGTGGCGCCTTTAAGCGTTGCGAGTTTTCTCCGAAACCAACTCTGGAAAGACCCTGTTGCCCTTTACGCAGACCTCGTTCGAAAAAGCCCGAATAAACTCCCGGGCAGGGTATTCCTTGGGCACGCCTACCTTCAAAAGGGCGATGCCGACAGAGCGATAGGGGAGCTTACCGCTGCCTTAAGGATAGAGGCAAACGACCCGACCGCTCATTTTTTCCTTGGCAATGCCTGGAAGGAGAAGGGCTTTATAGAGAAGGCGGCTAAAGAGTACGCCGAGGCAGTACAGCTTAAGCCCGACCACTACGAGGCAAGGAACAACCTGGCTACCGCTTATTTCATCCTCGGCAGATTCGATGAAGCCCTTGCCGAGTACATCCTGGTGCTCGAATACAGGCCCGGCCACGCCGAGGCCCATTATAACCTTTCCCTTCTATATGAAAAAATCGGGCAGGACAGAGAAGCCCATGAGCATTATCAAAAGTATCTGGAGCTCTCTGGCGGTCAGGGCAGATAGCGAGCGTGCCGGATGGGCTTGCGTTTCGGATAAAGAGCTGGATCAAACGAGGCTGATCCTGAAAGGCGTTGCATGAATGAAAAGAGGGTTTAGCGGAAACGCTAAACCCTCTTTGATTTACATTTTTATTTGCACCCTGAGTGGAACCTTTTGTGCCAATTCCAGATGGTGTAAATTGCCCCTGTCTCTTTTTCAAAGCAAGAGAGACGGTTCAGACTTGTCCTCCATCCCCAACCTATACGAATATCTGTCATAATAATGGAATGAAAACATACGACCTTGTAATACTCGGCGGCGGCTCTGCCGCCTTTGCAGCCGCCCTTAGGGCGACCGAGCTCGGGGCCGTGGTCGCGGTCTGTGAGGACCGGGTAATCGGAGGGACATGCCTCAACAGGGGATGCATCCCTTCAAAGAGCCTGCTCCGTGCCGCGGAGGTCTTTTATTATTCGCGGAGCCAGCCTTTCAGAGGCATTGAAATACCCCGTGGAAAGGTGGATTTCGCAAAGGTGATAGATGAAAAGGACGCCCTTGTAAAGGAGCTAAGGCAGGAAAAGTACCTCAACGTGCTCGAATATAATAAGAATATACATTACTACGAGGGAAGAGCGTCTTTTTTGTCCAGGGGCGAGGTGCGGGTTGGGGATACCGTTCTTAAAGGAAGGAAGTTCCTGATAGCGACCGGGGCCTCTCCGCAGGCCGTCCCGTTCAAGGGGTTAGAGCGAGTGGAATTTCTTAACTCCACAACGGCCCTCGATTTAAAGGAGCTTCCCGCCTCCATGATAATCATTGGAGGAAGGTTCGTCGCGGTCGAGATGGCCCAGATATTCTCCAGGTTCGGCACAAAGGTCACGATACTGCAGCGGAGCACCAAATTGATACCGGAGGAAGAAGAGGAGATTGCCCTCGCCCTGAGGCGCTGCCTTGAGGAAGAAGGCATAGAAGTGCATACGGGAGTAAAGGTCCTCGAACTCTATCCCGTGGACGGATTGAACGCGGTAAAGGCCGGGATAGACGGCAAAGCCAGGGAGTTCAGAGGCGAGAGGATACTCATGGCTACAGGCATAACGCCAAATACCAAAAACCTTAATCTGGAAGCCGCTGGCGTTGAGGTCAATGACAGGGGCTTTGTTAAAACCGATGAAAACATGGCAACTGCCAACCCCGATGTCTTCGCTGCTGGAGACGTCGTCGGGGGGATCGAACTGGTTACCGTTGCTGCGCATGAAGGCGCCATAGCCGCCCATAACGCCATAGAAGGGTGCTGCGCCAGAAAGATCAATTACGATCATATCCCGCACGCTATATTTACCCATCCGAACGTCGCGAGCGTGGGCCTAACCGAAAGGAGGGCCGTGGAGAAGGGCATTCAGGTGAAATCAAGGACCCTGGAGATGCGCCATGTCCCGAAGGCAAGGGCAATAAGGGATACGCGCGGACTTATTAAAATCGTCGCCGAAGAGGGTACGGAAAAGGTCATAGGCGTACACATACTCGGCCCTGAAGCGGCAGAGGTCATCCACCAGGCCGTTTTCATCATCAGGAGCGGGATGACCGTGAGGGAGATCACCGAAAAGATAGACGTATATCCCACCCTTTCAGAGATGGTAAAGCTCTGCGCGCAGAGTTTTTATAAGGACGTTAAGCAACTTTCCTGCTGCGCCGAGTGAGGGATATATTCCATGGTAGAAAGGCGGAGGAGATTATTACGGATTGCGATTATCCTCGTGATCCTCTTCTCAGCCCTGTACCTCCTGTACCGGGCTTTTATCTACTCACCCGTCATATTCGGGCTCAGGGATGACTTCAAGGAGGCGGTCCCTTTCCAGGCAGTACCGGCAGGCATAAAGGGGATAAGGGCCGCGGACTGCGCCGTCTGCCACAGGGAGATCTACGAGGAATGGAAGTCCTCTTATCACGCCAGGGCCTTCGTGGACCCCTTCTTCCAGGCCTTTTGGCGTAAGGACGAATTCATCTGGATATGCCTTAACTGCCACACCCCGCTCGTAAACCAACAGCCTTTTCTCATCAAGGGCCTTGAGGGGGGCAGCGTATCCAGGCCGATAAGAGAGCCGAATAAGGATTACGACGTGGAATTGCAGGGAGAGGGCATCACCTGCGCAGCCTGCCACCTGCGCGACGGGGTGATCCTCGGCCCCTACGAAGACTCCGACGCCCCTCACCCGACGAGGTACGACCCACGATTCCGCACTACCGGGATATGCTACACCTGCCACCAGGTCCCGGGAGGCCCCTTCCAGTTCTACAACGGCGGCCCGTGCGCGACGTACTTCGAGTTCGAGGGGAACCCATGGGCGGAAAAGGGCTATGTCTGCCAGACATGCCACATGCCGGAAGTAGAGAGGGCGGTCGCAGCAGGAGGGACCATAAGGAAGGGCGGCAGGCACCTCTGGCAAGGGGGACACTCCCCGGAGATGGTAAGGAAGGCCTTGACAGTAGAGGTCGAGGGGGACAAGAAGAGCTACGATCCCGGTGAAACGGCCCGCTTCACCCTGACCCTTGAGAACAGCGGCGCCGGCCACAGGATACCCACCGGAGACCCGGACAGGTTTTTTACCGTCTCCTTCAAGGTGGTGGATGGAGCTGGCAGGGTGCTGAGGGAGAAGAAGCGCACCATAGGCCGCTGGATACTCTGGAAGCCAGTGATCGTCGAGGTATATGAGAACAGGCCAGCGCCGCTGGAAAGCCTCACTTATCGCTTCGACTATCAGATCTCCGCAGATTACGAGGGCCTCAGCCTTGTAGCCGAGGTCGCCTACAACATAATGAGCGAGAGGAGCCATGGAGTGCTCGAAACAAAGTACGGGCTCACCGCTAAAGACCCTTACAGCTTTGTCATATTCAGCGAGACCATGCCGCTGAGAGGGCGCTGATTAGCGGGACCGTAAGAAAGGAGGCGGTAATATGTCGGGTATGATGGGGAATATGCAGGGCTGGGGCATGTGGGGGCCGGTGTCGATGCTCTTTTTCAGCCTCTTCTGGATAGCCATTCTCGTGTTGGTCATCGTTGGCATAGTTTTTCTGGTCCGTTACATGCGGGGTTATGGCATGGAAGGAAGAGGCGCTCAAGAAACCCCTCTTGACGTCTTGAAAAAGCGTTACGCCAGGGGCGAGATAGATAAAAAAGAATTTGCTGAGAAGAAAAAAGACCTCGCTGAATGATCGTCATTAAAAGCAGGAGGCGACTATGAAGGTACGAAGCCTGCTAATTGCCGTGGTGACTTCGTTTATCCTCTGCACGGGTCCTTCTCTGGCAGCTGAAAAAAACGAGAGCATCCTTTTCCACCTCAAGACAAGCCTCAAGCACGACGACGCCCAGATCTGCGTGGCCTACAATATGATATGGGCGGCCCTTGAAAGCGGGCTTGAGGTGAATGTCCTCATAGACGCCGATACCGCGAATACCTTCAAGACAGGCTGGTTCGGGCGTGATGACATAGAAAAGTTCCCCCTGCCGGAGCGGCTAAGGAAGTCCCTTTCCGAGCAATTCAATGTGCCATTAAAGGGCGTGCCGGTGAACTACGGGCGGTTCCTCGATATGCTCCATCAAAAGGGCGCCCGGTTCCATATCAATTCGGCTTTCTTAGTGCTCGCAAAGATAGAAAAAGAGATGGGCAAGTTGGATAACATTTCCGCGAAGTTCTTCAAGCCTGTTACCTTGAAGGAGATGATAGAATTGAGGACAGGGGCGGATTACTACATGGCGTATTAGCTTCTTTTTTTTCTCCGTGCTCATTTCCGCTTCTTTTGATGGTCGTCGGCAGGGTTGATGTGGAGGCAAAGGCGCGCCCTTTCGCCCTCGCGGCGGCGCTTTCGACGTGGGCGAGCGCATTTTTTCTTATGATAGGCGGCGTAATAGCCCTGGGCGGGGAGCTATACTGCCCATTATAGGAGTTAATCATGAAAAGGTTTCTATTTGCCGTTCTTATATCAGCTCTTATGCTTTCATCTCCTGCGCTGGCCGGTCCTCCCGCAAAGGTAATTATTCACGTAAAAGGCATCTCGTGCCCGTTTTGCGCCTACGGGCTTGAAAAGAAGCTCAAGGGCCTTGAAGGTGTAAAGGATTTCTCCATGGACCTCGAAGGAGGAAAGGCGGAGGTTTTTTTCAGCGACAGGGATTTTATTGAAATAAAGAAGATAGAGGAGGCGGTAAGGGATTCGGGCTTTACTCCGGGAAAGATCGAGGTGAAGGAGATTCAGGGTGAGTAGCCTTGAGGGGTGCTGTCAAAAAGTCCGTGGAGGAAGAATGCTTGGAAGATGCGTAGCAGTATTTGTGGCGGCTTGCTGTATCCTCTTTTTGCCGCTGCCCGCCCATCCAGCGCCCATCACCTTCAATACGGCTCTACCGGTCAGCAAAGGTGAGGGCATCTTCCGGGCGCAGGCGAAATACTCCCTTTCAACCGGCGACCCCGCTTCCAGAGGCAGGGAGCTTGCGGTCTGGAGCGTCCCGCTGGTCCTTGTCTACGGCGTCACAAGGGATTTCACTCTCTTTGCCGTCACGGAGTATGTCGACAGGGAACTCGAAGAGGGAGGCTTAAAAAGGGGGGATGAGGGGCTCGGGGACTCGACCTTCATCGCCCGCTACACCGTATGGACAAAGGACCTCTCCGGCGAGACCCTGAGGCTCGCCCCCTTTGCGGCGATAAAGGCGCCCACCGGCAGGGATGACGCCACTGATTCACAGGGCACCCTCCCCAGGAACCTCCAGCCCGGCACAGGCTCATGGGACTATACAGCAGGTACGATATTCACATGGCAGACTCTCAAGAGGCAGGTGGACGCCTCTGCCTCGTATACATTAAATACCGAAGCCGGGGGTTTCAGGTTTGGAGACGTCGCAAGGCTCGACGCCTCATACCAGCACAGGCTCTTTCCAAAAAAGCTCGGGCCGGGGCTTCCGGCCTTTGTATACGGGGTTGTTGAATCGAGCCTTGTATGGCAGGACAAGAGCGAGATAGACGGGGTGGATGACGCAGACTCAGGAGGAGTTAAGCTCTTCGTAACCCCCGGCATACAATATGTCACCCTGAGGACGGTTACTGAGGCGGCGGTATCGGTCCCCGTATTCCAGGACCTCAACGGAAATGCCCTCGAAGACGACTATGCCGCCATTTTGAGCTTCAGGGTGAACTTTTGAGGGATAAGTGACAAAGCTAAAATTTCTCTGCCTTTTGTTCGTTTTTCTCACGGCGTCCTGCGCCGGTGAGAAGGCCTTTTCCTTTTCAGGCGGCTGGGGAGGGAAAGGCTCGGGCAAGGGAGAGTTCAATGAGCCTTATGACATAGAGGCCGACGGGGAGGGCTATCTCTATGTGACGGACGCGAGGAACGCGAGGGTGCAGAAGTTCACTGCCGAAGGAAGGTTCGTCCTCGAGTTCGGGAAGAAAGGAAAGGGGCCGGGGGAGTTCATAAAGCCCGTCGGGGTCGCCGTGGACAGGAATGGGTTCGTGTATGTGACCGACTACGACCTCGACAGGGTGCAGAAGTTTGCGCCTTCGGGAGAGTATGTTCTGGGGTGGGGAAGCCACGGAGGTGGCCCGGGTGACTTTGACGCGCCTTCCGACATCGCCGCGGGCCCTGATGGGAGCCTTTTTGTAATCGACCTCTATAACCACAGGGTGCAGGTCTTTGACGAGAACGGCCGGTTCTTGAGGGAATGGGGCAGGAATGAATAGCGAGTTCTACTACCCGGCGAAGCTGACCTTCGGCAACGGCAGGGTCTATGTGTCTGATTCGTACAATAATAGAATTCAGGCCTTCACCCATCAAGGGGAGTTTCTCTTCCAGTTCGGCGGCATGGGTTTTTGGAGGGGGACCTTCCGCGTGGCCTCGGGCGTTGCCGTTGGGCCGGATGGGCTTTTGTACGCAGCCGACTACTACAACGACCGTGTACAGGTATTTGACCCCGAAGGTAAGTTCATCACATCATTTGGGGGAGAAGGCACAGGCAATGGGGAATTCAAAGGCCCGACCGGCGTTGCCGTATCCGAAGACAAGATTTACGCGGTGGACTGGGGAAACCACAGGGTTCAGGAGTTTATCAGAAGATAGCTCTCACGCGATACGCCAGCTACTTGACCATCCTGAGAATCGGGTTATGCTTTAATTATGCAAAACTTTGCGGAAAGGAGACCATATATGCGTAGAAAATTGCTCGTAAATATATTGATAGCTGTTTTCTTCTCTCTTTTTCTCGTTGAGGCCCACGCGGCTGTCCAGAAGAGCAGCCTGAGAGGCGAGAAGGACTTCAAGAAGGCCCAGGGCGAGGTGACTGTAAGCGACGCTGGCGCTGACCAAAAGCAGATATCGGTCAGCGCCAGCGGCCTGAAACCGAACTCCATATATACCTTCTGGTTCGTGAACGAGAAGCCACGGATGGACATGGCAGGCGTCGGCACCGGGAATTACTCCTTCAGGAGCGATGCCCAGGGGAACGCCCAATATACGGCAGCTGTGTCTCAAGAGGAACTGAGGAGGTGGAACCTCTTTGAGGTTGCGTACCACCCCGATCAAAACCCTCAGAACATGGAGAATATACAGATCGCGCTCAAAGGCGAGGTGCCGGGGACGGCGCGGTAAAAACAGGTATCTACCCTGAGTTCTAATTGTGCTGGGGGGCGCTGAAAAGCGCCCCCCAGCTCGCGATATCGCAAGAGATGATGGAGCAAGTCTCGTGCGGCCATAAGATTGAAAATTCCGCGTCCTGCCCGAATTTTAATCCTCGACAATCCTTCTTGCTTTCATAACACCGAAATTAAATAGAAGAGCGCGCGATAGAAAAATGAAACCGTTTGCAACCTGTTAGGGAATATAATTTCGAATTTCGAGTCATTCGACAATCTATTTTCCCTTGCCGCGCCATATAAACATCAACCTTTTAACGGTTCCGTTAAAATCCGGTCTCCCGATGATACGTCGACGGATAAGCTTAAAGACGACGATGGCGGCGATTGTGGAGAGTACAAGAACAACAAGGCCGTTTCTGATCCTTTCAAAAACAGGCAGCAAATCTAAAATGCCTTCTTTGAAGGTAAATCCCAGCAAAAGGAATGCAGCCGCCCATAAAGCGGCGCCAACAAGGTCAAGCGCGAGAAATCTCATGTAGCCGAACCTTAGCGCCCCGGTGAGCGGAGCCGAGAGGGTCCTGACGCCGAAGACGAACCTGGCCATGGGTATGGTTATATGCCCGAACCTCTTGAAAAAGGACTCTGCCCTGTCCGTGTAGTTGCACGTGCAAAGCGTGCAGTTGATATAAGTGTCTATGAGCCTTCTGCCTCCCCATCTTCCTATGAGATACGCAAGGCTGTCGCCGATGACGGCCCCGGCTACAGCCACAAGGAGGCTTGGCGCAAGGTCCATTCCGGTAGCCGCGAGCGCCCCGGCCAGAAGAAGAAAAAGCTCGCCTGGCACCGGGAGCCCGGCGTTATCGAGCATTACCCCGAAAAAAATTATCAGGTAGCCGTAAGAGTTAAAGAGGCTTAAAATATCGCCTGGATTATCGCTCAAGTTCTGTCCCTCATCACTGGAAATCTTAGAGCGGTCCCGAGGTTGTTGCGCAATTTCGCATGAGAACGAGCTGAGAAGGTTTTGAAAAAGCCCGGAGGTAGGAATTATTGCCGACTTTAGATATAATACTATAGCAGGTTGCAGAAAAAGTTCATCTGCTTCGTTGTCATCGTTGCTTCTGCTACGGCGTACCAAATCCTGCAAGTTTATTTTATGAGGACAGGAATGGATAAGAACAAGCTCTGGTACATAAACACCAATAAGATATTCTCCGGGCTTTCTGAAAAGGAAAAGGGCGAGATAGCGTCCAAAATTACGGAGTTGAACGTCAAGAAAAGAGGAGTTGTCTATAGCTCAGGGGACAGGGCGGAGACCGTCTATATACTCAAGGAAGGCAGGATCAAGGTAACACGGTTTTCCGAGGAGGGAAGAGAACTGACGGTCGATATCCTGGAACCCGGCGACGTATTGGGCGAACTAAGCCTTGCCGGAGAGCGAGAGCGTGAAACGGACGCCGTGGCGATGGAAGATTCCTTCCTGTGCGTAGTTAAACGCAAGGACTTTGAGGATTTTATCGGCAAGATGCCGGGGCTGTCCTTCACCATAACGAAGTGGATAGGCCTCCGGTTAAGAAGAATCGAGAACCGTTTTGAAAATATGCTCTTTAAAGACGTGCGCACAAGGCTCCTCGCCGTATTCATGGACCTGGCGCAAAAGCATGGCGTGAGCGCCGATAATGGTATAAAGATAGCGATCCGTCTGTCGCACAAGGACATAGCCGGCCTTGTAGGGGCCACGCGGGAGACGGTCACCCTTGAATTGAACAACCTTAAGAGAAACGGTGACATCATGATGGACGGGAAATATTTCGTCCTGGCCTCAAGGCATCTCTCCTGATTTTTCTCAATTTGTAAGCCGCCTTACATTTTCCCTCCGGTTTTTCTGATATAGTTCATCCATGAAAATAAAAGACGCGGCTTCCTCGAAATCTGGCAGAGCCCGCAAGGGAGGGAAGGACGCATGTATAACCCTTAAAAAAGATGAACGCGTCATCTTGAAGAAAGCAGGCTTGTCCTCCAGGGATTCCTCCATAAAGAAATTCAATAAAATAAAAGGAGGCGAGCATGCCTAAGATAGCTATCATACTGCATGCCGAGCCTGGCACGCACGATGCCATGGGGCGGGCCGCCCATGCCCTGCTTTACTCCAGGGACCTGTTAGAGGCTGGCATGGAGGTGAAGCTCGTCTTTGACGGAGGAGGGACAAGATGGGTAACGGAGCTCTCCAGGGAGGATAATCCGCTTAACGCGCTGTACAAGGAAATCAGGGAGGCTGGAGTTATCTCCGGCGTTTGCCAGTTCTGCATCGGGGCCTTCGGAGGAGACGTGGAGGTTGTGAAAAACCTGGGTCTCCCCGTGGCAGGGGAGTACATGGGGCATCCGAGCATATCGGCCTTGATACGGGATGGTTATCAGATTATTACGCTCTGATCGATCGCTTACGCTGAATCTCGGTAAAAGGAGGAAAAAAATGGCTAAGGATCTTAACGAGGCGTGTCCTTGCGGCTCAGGAAAGAAATATGGCGAGTGTTGCGGAAAAGACGAGTCCTGTTCCTGCGGCTCAGGCAAAAAGGCCTCTGAATGCTGCTACAGTGCGACCGGCAAATGCTGCTGAGGCCGTTTTAGGAGAGAACGGCTCTTGAGCCTTCTCAAAAACTCAAAAATGGAGGAGTAGATATGCTTAAGCCTTTCTTAAAGCAGTTTGCAAAGGCCTTTCTGGTGCTTTCAATATTTTTGATCCCAGGTCTGCCAGCGGACTCGTTCGCGAAGGACATGAACCCATGCTCGAAGATCTCCAAGAACCCGTGCGCCGCCAAGAATATCCCAGTCAGAACGAATCCTGTAAAGGATTCCGCGAAGCTTAAAGGGATGAGTGAAAAGCTCTGGGCCTCTGCCGCGCTCGGCGCCTCCGGCAATTCATGCGCCACTTGCCATCCGAACGGCGCGGCGCTGAAAAAGGAGCCCTACCCGAAGTACATCAAGATGGCCGACGACATACTGACCATGGACCAGATGATAAACTTCTGCATGACGAACCCGATGAAGGGCAAGCCCCTTGCCTGGAACTCTCAGGAGATGACAGCCCTTGCGGCCTATGTGCTGGCCAACTCAAAAGAGAGCGCGGCGCCGATGAACCCTTGCAATATGAAAAATCCATGCGCCATGAAGAACCCGTGCGCAAAAAAGAATCCCTGCTCGATGAAGAACCCCTGCGGAGCCAAATAGACCGGTGCTGCGTAGTATTGCAATCATGCTGTTTTTGACGCTGGCTTCTCCTCCTGTCGTATCCGGAGGAGAAGCGTCGCTGTCAGTCCATTGGCAGAGGCCTGTGAAGACAGGGTCATACGGCGCCGTGGAAGCCCTCTACCCAGAGAGTTGTGCTGTGTGCCACCGGGCGCAGTACGATGACTGGAAGGGGGCGCTGCACAGTAAAAGCATTGGGCCGGGGCTCCTTGCGCAATTGGACCCTGAGAAAGGCCCTGAGACGGCGCTTTCCTGCTATTACTGCCATGCGCCTCTCGTGTTACAGAACGAAGTCATATCCGGTGGTGAAAGCGGCTCGACATATTTTCCAAACCGTTCCTTTGACGAAAGACTCAAGTCGTCGGGCGTAGGCTGTGCCGCTTGCCATGTAAGGGAAGCCGGGGTTTTAGGTCCGCCTGGGACGAAAGGCGTTAAGGGCTCTCCCGAGGCAAATCACGCCTCAACCCGAAGTGATTTTTTTGAGAGGGCGGAATTCTGCGCCGCGTGCCATCAGCTCGACGAGGGTTATGAGCTCAACGGGAAACTCCTCGTAAATACCTTTAATGAATGGAAGGAGAGCGAGTACGGCAGGAATAACATCCCCTGCCAGGGCTGCCACATGCCGGGAAGAAGGCACCTCTTTAGAGGCATCCACGACCCGGAGATGGTCAAAAAGGGCGTTAAGTTCGAGGTGGAAAGGGCGGACGCCGGGTCTCGCATAGGCGCGAAGCTCAGGATTACCAACTCGGGCGTGGGCCATTATTTCCCGACGTACGTCACCCCGCTTGTTGTTGTCAAAGGCTTTCTGATCGACGCGAAAGGGAAGGTGCTGAAAGGCACTGTTAAGGAAACGATGATAGGCAGGAAAGTAAGCCTCGACCTGGCAAGGGAGCTTTTCGATACGAGGATACCGCCTTTCGGAAGCTTTGAGTTCGATTACGATGTCAGGCGACCGGCCAAAGCCGACAGGATAGTCTTTGAGGTATGGGTCTTCCCGGACGAGTTTTACAATCGCTTTTTCGAAAATTCACTTAAGATGCGGGACCCGGCAATGAAGATGGAAGAGCTTAAGGAAGCGCTAAAGACGACATCAGGTTCAGGCTATATTTTGTTCAAGAGGGAGATATTTATATGACCTCTGGGTTTGCGGTAGGCGCAAAGCCGTGTTATATATAAGCTTAGCCAGTACATCGCATTTCACTCATCCGCTTAAGACCAATTCGCACTGTCAGGATTTTTCTCATCCGGGCTTCAGAGGCTTTAAGAAGATTACAGACTTGGAGGAGTGACTCCCTCTATGGACTCCACCCTGTTATTACTTGTACTAATAATGGCGTTCTATAACGGGGCCAATGACGTCTCCAAGGGGGTGGCTACCCTTTGCGGCAGCGGCCTCAGCGCCTACAGGGGCGCGCTCATTTGGGGCGCCGTCTGGACCGTTGCCGGAGCGATTACCGCCTTTTTCCTGGCCTCCGGCCTTTTCAAGGTATTCAGCAACGGGATAGTCTCCGCTGATCTTGATCTGACGGTCAACTTCCCTATGGCAGTTGCCATAGGGGTCTCAACATGGGTACTGTTCGCAACAAAGGCCGGGATGCCTGTATCCACTACTCATTCGATCATAGGCTCGGTCTGCGGCCCGGTACTCTTCTCATTTGGCCCCTCAATGATATTGTGGGGGAGCCTCGGGTATAAGATATTAATCCCCCTCATTTTAAGCCCCGTTGTAGCGTTCTTGATCGCCGCGGTCATCTACAAAAGAGGCTACGGCCTCCTTTCAAGGTCTTCAAGATACTGCCTGTGCGTTGAAACGAGAGAGAATGTCTGCTGCGATACCTCTGGAGATGGACAGGCAGCGGCTTACAGTTCACAGGTTCCTCTGGCAAAAGCCGGCACTGTGAAGGACTGCGCCGAGGACATGGGCTCTTTCCTTGGGATGGACCTTAACGACATGATCCATTGGATCTCCAGCGCGCTCATTACATTCGCGAGGGCCTTGAACGATACGCCAAAGATCGTGGCGGTCCTCTTCGCGTCAGCGGCTTTCGGGGAAGGCTACCTGAGGTTCGTATTTCTTCTCACGGCCTTGCTCATGGGGCTCGGAAGCTTCCTTGGGGGGGCAAGGGTGACTGAGACGTTAGCGAACAAGATAACCGTCATGGACAGGCACGACGGCGTCATCGCGAACCTTTGCACGGCCTTTCTTGTGGTCTTCGCGTCCAAGTTCGGGATGCCGGTGTCGACAACGCACGTCTCCAGCGGTTCGATCATAGGAATGGGGCTGAGGCGGAGCTATAGCATGGTTAATAAAAAGCTGATCTGCGAAATGCTCCTTGCCTGGATAATAACGCTTCCGGCTGCCGGTGCCCTGTCGGGGCTTGCTTATATTGCTCTGAATAAACTTGCTTAGAAAAGGAGAAGTCATGCGAAAGGGCATAAGGGATTCGGTCAACGAGTTTTACTCAGCCGCCGCTATCAAGCCGTCTGAGTCTCTTTGCTGTGCCGCAAGCTACAGTAAAGATGATGTATCCCACATACCAAAGGATGTCCTTGATATTTCCTACGGGTGCGGAAGCCCTGTTACGCTCGCAGATATAAGAGAAGGCGAGAGTCTTGTGGACCTCGGCTCCGGCGGCGGCATAGACTGCTTTATAGCCGCGAAGTTTGTGGGAAGGAAAGGGAGGGTCTACGGGGTCGACATGACGGAAGAGATGCTCCTTAAGGCAAAGGAGGCCTCTTCAAAGGTCGCCCTTAACCTCGGCTACGATATCGTCGAGTTCAAAAAAGGTTACCTGGAGGAAATACCGGTTGAAGATGAGAAGGCAGACGTCGTAACCTCGAATTGCGTCATAAACCTCTCGCATGACAAGGGTAAGGTCCTGGAAGAGATCTGCCGGGTCCTCAAACACAACGGCCGGTTCTGCATATCTGACATAGTATCGGACAAAGAGGTGCCAGAGTACATGACGGCCGACAAGAAACTCTGGGGCGAATGCATCTCCGGCGCGATGAAGGAGGATGAGTTCGTAAAGGCTGCCAGGGGCGCTGGGTTTTACGGGCTGCAGATCCTGTCAAAGACTCTCTACAGGGAGATCGAAGGCATAAGGTTCTATTCGATAACTCTCAGGGGTTACAAGTTCAGGAAAGGGAAGGAGTGCGTATACGCCGGCCACTTCGCCGTCTACAATGGGCCTTATAAATCTGTTTTGGATGACGACGGGCACGAGTACCCGGCGGGGGAGCCTGTCGAGGTCTGCACCGATACGGTTGAAAAAATCAGGAGGCGGCCGTATGGCGGTCATTTTACGATAATAGGCCCGAAGGATAGCCTTGAAAATACGGCGGGATGCACCCCGGGAAAATGCTGTTAGGATGACAGGAAGGAAAATATGACTGTTGAAGCAATGAAAGCCGCAAGTGCGTCGGAAGACGTGTTACTCAATAAAGGATTTGATGACTCACTCAAGGCAACGGGCCAGTTCCCGCTTACATCCTCTGGCATCTCGGTATTGCAGGTAAATATGGGCAAGCTCTGCAACCAGTCATGCCGCCATTGCCATGTGGACGCGGGCCCTGAGAGGACCGAGGTGATGTCAAGGCAGACGATGGAGCTCTGCCTTGAAGTCTTGAAAAGGGAAAAATATCCCACCGTGGATATAACCGGCGGCGCGCCTGAGATGAACCCCCTTTACCGGTGGTTTGTGAAAAGCTGTGTCGGTCTGGGATGTCATGTCAAGACCCGCACGAACCTGACTATATTGCTCGAAGAAGGCTACGAAGACCTTTCGGCGTTCCTGGCAGAAAACAGGGTGGAGGTAATCGCCTCCCTGCCATGCTATCTCCCCGACACCGTCGAGAGACAGCGCGGTAAAGGGACCTTCTACAAGTCGATAGACGCGCTAAGGAAACTCAACTCCCTCGGTTACGGCTTTGATGGAGGACTTGCGCTTAATCTCGTCTATAACCCGGGAGGGGCCTTCTTCCCGCCCGCCCAACATGCGATAGAGGCGGATTTCAGGAGGGAACTGAAAAAACGATACGGAGTGACCTTCACCAGTCTTTTTACGATAACGAATATGCCCATCGGCAGGTTTGTAAGATTTTTGGAGGACTCCGGCGATCTTGAAAAATACATGGGACGGCTGCGGGACGCGTACAACCCTTCAGCCGCGGCAAATGCCATGTGCAGGCATACGCTTTCAGTCGGTTGGGACGGCTCACTTTATGACTGCGATTTCAACCAGATGCTCTCCTTGAGGTGCGACCACGGCGCCCCCTGGCATCTTAAGGATTTTGATAGTGATAGACTTAATAGAAGAATGATAGTTGTCGGGGCGCATTGCTACGGCTGTACGGCTGGCGCTGGCTCAAGCTGCACCGGCACTGTGGCTTGACGGAATCCCTGGCTGCTTTAATCAGGATCACCTTTAAGCGCCCTTCGCGGCGGAGGGGTTGAGGTGTTGCCATGAAAAGATATGACCTTGTCATAATAGGCGGAGGGGTCGCGGGGCTGGTCTCGGCGAGCGGGGCTGCACAGCTCGGGGCGCGAGTGGCGCTCGTGGAGAGGGAATCGCTCGGAGGGGACTGTCTTAGGACAGGGTGCGTCCCAACGAAGCGCCTGGTCCATTCGGCAAAGGTAGCTTTCCTCATGAGAAGGGCAGGCGAGTTCGGTCTTGTTGGAGAGCCGTTAAAGGTCAACTTCGGCAACGTCATGCGAGGCATGAGGGAGGTGAGGGCCGAGATAGGAAAGAACGACGACCCGGAACGCTTCCGCAAGATGGGTGTCGATGTCATATTCGGGGATGGGAGCTTCAAAGGCCCCAATGAATTCGAGATAAAGGGAGAGAGGCTCTGGGGGCGCAGGTTCATCATCGCCACGGGCTCAAGGCCTGTGATGCTTCCAATACCCGGCTTAAAAGAGTCCGGGGCCCTCACCAACGAGACAGCCCTTGAGCTCGACCGCTTGCCCGGCTCGATAGCCATACTTGGCGCAGGCCCCATAGGGATGGAGTTCGCGCAGGTATTCAGCCGCCTCGGTTCGAAGGTAACCGTAATAGAGAAGATGGGACAGATACTGCCCAGGGAGGACAAGGAGATCTCGGATACGCTCTTCAAGATACTTTCCGCCGAGGGGATAAGGATAGACGTATGCACGGAGGTAAAGGAGGTCAGGCGAAACGGAGAGGTTAAGACGTTAAGCGCCCACTGCCCGACAGGGGACAAGGTATATGAAGCCGATGAGGTCATGATCGCCATAGGCCGCGCGCCCAATGTGGAGGGCCTCAACCTTGAGGTCGCGGGCGTTGAGTACGACGGGAGAAAAGGCATCAAGGCGGACGATACCCTGAGGACGAGCCGCAAGCATATATACGCCTGCGGGGACGTCATAGGGCAGTACGCCTTCACCCACGTCGCTGAATATCATGCGGGCATTGCGTTATCCAACGCCCTCTTCCCTTTCATAAAAAGGAAGGTGGACTACCGCGTGGTGCCGTGGACAACATTTACGGACCCGGAGCTTGCGAGGGCGGGGCTTACCGAAGACGAGGCAAGGGAGAAGCACGGCTCAAAGGACGTACATGTCTACCGCTTCCAATTCAAGGACGTGGACAGGGCCGTCATTGAAGGCGAGGGGCACGGCCTCATAAAGCTTGTTTGCGACAATAAGGCCCGTATCCTCGGTGCGCACATCCTAGGCCCTCACGCCGGGGAGCTGATCCACGAATATGTGCTCGCCATGCGGGAAAACCTGCCTGTAACGAAGATCTCCAGGGCAATACACGTCTACCCGACCGATTCGCAGGGGGTAAAGCGGGCAGCCGACCAGTATTACAGGGAAAAACTCTTTACCGGATGGTTCCCGAAGCTGGCGAAATGGCTGATACGCCGGGGCTCTTAAGGCGCGAAGGGATCAGATGAACCGCAAAAATCTGAAATTCATATTTCTAATAGCTTTCATCATCTCCGCTTTTTTTCTGGCCAGGTGGTATGGCCTCTCCGATTATCTCGACCAGGATAAGATGAGGAGCTGGATAGACGGCTTTGGGCTCTGGGGGCCTCTTGTCTACATGCTCATCTACGCCATAGCTCCGAGCTTCATGATGCCGGGGCTTCCGCTTACTGTCATAGGCGGCATACTCTTTGGCCCTTTATGGGGCACGATATACGTCCTCATCGGCGCGACCATCGGCGCTTCCATCGCCTTTCTGATAGCGAGGTACATGGGTAGAGCCTGGGTGGAGGGTTTCGTAAGAGGAGGCAGGCTTAAGGAGCTTGATGAGAAAGTCCAGAAACAGGGCTGGAAGATAGTGGCGTTTACAAGGCTCATTCCGGTCTTCCCCTACAATTTCCTGAACTACGCCTTCGGACTCACAAAGGTCAGGTTCAGCCATTATCTGATAGCCACATTCATATTCATGGCCCCTGGGGCGGCTGCTTACGTGATATTTTCAAGCTCCATCTTGGATATCTTCAAGGGCAGGATATCAAAGGAGTTCATAATAGGTGTCGTCCTCGTGATATCCGTCTCCCTTTTGCCGATACTTTATAAAAAATTCAAGGCAAAGGGCAGGGTCTGATTAAGAGGAGTGATCGTGGTACGTAAGCTTGAGATACAGGAAAACATACTGGCAGGACAGCGCGCGCTCGTAACCGGTGCGAGTTCAGGGATTGGAAGGGCGATAGCGCTTTCACTGCAGAGGCAGGCGCGAAGGTTGCTGTAAACTACCTCCGTGGCGACGATAAGGCGGAAGAGGTCGTTGAGGAGATAAAGAAAAAGGGTGGAGAGGCTTTCGCGGTAAAGGCCGATGTAGCCAGGGAAGATGAAGTTAAAAAGATGTTCGCTCGCATGTACGACGCCTATGGCAGCATCGACATACTGGTCAATAACGCCGGAGTGCAAAAAGACTCCCCTGTGCATAAGATGAGCGTTGAGGACTGGAACCTTGTGCTTTCGGTCAACCTGACCGGGCAGTTTTTGTGCTCGCGCGAAGCTGCGAACGGTGGCGTTCGGTATGTGTTCCATAATGAGGCCGGCAGGAAAATCGGGAGGAGAAACCTGATGAGGGGCTTTAGAGAAGGCAGTAGGGCGAGCCGGGCTTGATGACTTCACGTTTCACGACCTGAGACACACGTTCGCTACGAGGCTTGCTAAGATTGGAGTTGACCTTTATATCATCTCCAAGCTGCTGGGGCACAAAGACATGAAGGCGACACAGCGGTATTCTCATCATTGTACTGAAAGTTTGAGGCGAGGCGTAGAGGCGATGGAGAGGATTAGCACAATTTTAGCACAGTCAAATGAAAAGAGGTTACAGCATTCGCCGTAACCTCTTTGATTTTCCTGGTGGAGCAGAGGGGGATCTAACCCCTGACCTCAAGACTGCCAGTATGAAACGGCAAAAAACCATAACCCCTTGATTCCGGTCTGACTTTCCCGTTTTGACTTGAAAATCAAGGGGGTTAATTCTTGTCCCTTGATTCCCTCTGTTTCCCTTGAGTCCCGCTATTCCCTCCCTGTCTACAACAGTGCGTCAGCCTTCCCCTCGATTATAGCTTCATAACCGGTCGCGTGATTCCTTGCGCAGGTTAATCCGCTTGCAGCTATAGGTTGAATATCATCACGAATATGATATCAACTTCAGAATAAGATGGGATACCGTAACGTGGATGAAGGAACCTTTAAAATAGTGATGAAAAATTTTCCGTGAAGTGTGTTGATACCGGAGGACACAAACACAGCAGCTTATGACCGGGGGATCGGAATAAATACGATATTTTACTTTGAAGGCAGGGTTGGATTGATATTAAAAGCGAATGACTTTACGCCTGAGGTTTTTATTGTGATAGAGAGGCAGACCCGAAGAATCGGGCCTGCCTCTCTTCGAGCTTAGAGCTTTACTACATTTGTCGCCTTGGGACCCTTGGGTCCGTCGGCTACATCAAAACTCACCGCCTGACCTTCGGCAAGGGACTTGAATCCCTGGTCCTGAATGTCAGCATAGTGCACAAACACGTCTCCGCCGTCTTCTTTGCTGATGAATCCGAAGCCCTTGGACTCATTGAACCACTTAACAGTTCCGTTCGCCATGATGATATACCTCCTTTTTGAGTATTTGAAGCTTTCGGAGGGCAAGTCATAAAAAAACCGCAAAGAGAAGGTCTTTGCGGCTACAACCAACAAGGACTTCCGGAACTTCATTTATCATATAATCTCACATAATCTCAAAGAGGTCAAGGCTTATTATTCATACGCCGTTACCTGCGATAAATATCTACACTAAAGCCCATGCGTATAATCGAGGTCTGCGGTTGCCTTGAAGTCTGCCGGTCAGACAGTAGCCAGCAACGCATTTTAGCGTCCATTTTTATTAGAGCGGTCAGCTAACTTCTAGGAATTTTCATTATATTCCGTAATAAATGCATGAATATGGTATGTTATGTGAAGAAATAGCCAGTGTTTTAATACTCCTTGCCAACCGCCTGGTTCAACTTCGGCCAGCAAATTACCAAGGGCCTTCGACCTAACTATCCAAGTGGAACACTAACCGGGGGGCAAGTTACTTGTTCGGCGTCGACTCATTACCCGAGTTCGAGCGAGGAGAATGTCATGGTCATCAAAGAGCTGGGATTTTCGGCTCGCACCCGGAATGCGCTGCTTAACGACCGGGATACTGAGTTGCTGCGTTCGGAGTTGTTCAGCCTCGAGCAATTGAAGCGTCACGCAGTAACGCTGGCCGGTCAGCATAGAATCGATTCGCGTCCTGGGCTGGACAAGTTGCTGCCACGGCTGGCGGACAATGCGCGCGTTCTGCTGGCGGCATATGACGTCGTGACAGCCGCAGCCACGCCGGGACAACGGATCGTGCCGGCGGAGGCCTGGTTGCTCGATAATTTCTATCTCATCGAGCAGCAGATCGGTCTGGCACGTCGGCATCTGCCGCGCGGGTACAGCCGGCAGTTGCCGCAATTAACTAATGGCCTGTCAGCCGGTTTCCCCCGCATCTATGATTTGGCGTTGGAGTTGATCTCTCACATGGACGGTCGTGTCGACAGCGACAACGCCACCCAATTCGTCACCGCGTACCAGACCGCTGAACCGTTAAAGTTGGGCGAATTGTGGGCATTCCCGATCATGCTGCAGTTGGCGCTGCTGGAAAACCTTCGACGCGTTGCGTTGCGTATCGCCCGCCGGCGCGAGGAGCGCGATGTGGCCATCACATGGGCAGACCGCATGCTCGCGACGGCCGAAAAAGAGCCGAAAAAGCTTATCCAGTTGCTAGCCGACTTTGCCAATGCAGATGTGCCTCTGACCGCGCCGTTTGTGGAGGAATTTTACGCAAGACTCCAGGCACAGGGGCCTGCTATGGCCTTCGTTCAAACCTGGGTCGAGCAAAAACTGCTCGAACAAGGGTCGACCGCAACGCAGTTGTCGGAGGCAGCCGGACGAACGGCAGCTGCCAACCAGATCTCCATCGCAAATAGTATTGGTAGTCTGCGTTTTATCGACACTATGGATTGGAGGAATTACGTAGAGTCGCTCAGTGTCGTCGAGCTGACATTGCGCGAAGACCCGACAGGGATGCACGCCAGCCAGGATTTTGTCACCCGCGACCGGTACCGGCATGTCATCGAAGACGTGGCGAGGGGCAGTTCGCGCAGTGAGTTGGCTGTGGCCCGCGAGGCCATTATTCTCGCGCAGACTGCTGCAGAGCGATTGGGTGCCAAGGACCGCACCGCGCATGTCGGATACTATCTTGTCGATCACGGACGGCAAGTACTGGAGCGTGCGGTCGGATGCAGTTTGTCTTGGAAATTGCTGGTCAGCCGAGCGAGCCGGCATTTCTGCCTGTTCCTTTACCTCGGCCCCATCATCTTGCTCACCGCACTGGCGACATCGGTCGTGCTTTTCCCTTTCGGCGGGTTCGAGCCGGGTGATTGGCGGTACTGGTTTTTCGCGATCACCGGCATAATCGGCGCATCGGCGCTGGCCGTCCCGCTCGTGAATCTGTTGTCCACGCTCGTCTTGCCGCCTCGCGCGCTACCACGATTGGATTTTTCGCAGGGCATTCCATCCGTTTACCGCACCATGGTGGTTGTCCCCACCTTGCTGAGCAGGCCGCAAGATGTTGATGATCTTATCGAAGCCATGGAGATACGCTATCTCGGTAATCGCGATCCTAACCTGTTCTTTGCCTTGCTGACGGATTTCCGCGACGCACCAGAACGCACTCTGCCAGACGATGACGCGTTGCTCGCCCACGCGCGCGCAGCCGTTCAGGCGCTCAACGAGACCTACCGCGAGGACCGCCCGTGTATCTTCTATCTGTTTCACCGGCCTCGGGTATGGAATCCATACGAACGGGTGTGGATGGGATATGAGCGCAAGCGCGGCAAGCTGGAGCAGTTCAATGCCCTGCTGCGGGGCGGGGAGCAGGCTGCATTCTCGGATATTGTGGGCGATTTGTCCATCCTCTCCTCGGTCAAGTACGTCATTACCCTGGATTCCGACACCCAGCTGCCCCGCGACGCTGCACGCACGCTTATTGGAAACATCGCTCATCCTCTCAATCGGCCGGTCTACGATGCCGGCAAGAGACGCATTGTCGAAGGTTACGCGATCCTGCAACCGCGCGCTTCGATCAGCCTGACAAGCGCAGGCCAGTCACGGTTTTCGAAACTGTTCGCCGGTGAATCAGGCATCGATCCCTATACGCGCGAGGTATCGGATGTCTACCAGGATATTTTTGGAGAGGGGTCTTTCATCGGCAAGGGCATCTACGACGTGGACGCATTCCGTCAAGTCGTCGATGGACGCTTTCCGGAGAATCTCATTCTCAGTCACGACTTGCTGGAAAGCGGGTATGCCCGTTCGGCGCTGGTGTCCGATGTCGACCTTATTGAAGATCATCCGGCCGGTTACGCCATAGAGGCCAGCCGGCGGCACCGCTGGATACGCGGCGACTGGCAGCTTGCCGGCTGGCTGCTCCCGCGCGTGCCCGGACCGCATGGGTCAAATGGACCGAAAACGAAGCGTCAACCGAACCCGCTTACAGCCTTGTCGCTCTGGAAAATTTTCGATAACCTTCGACGCAGCCTCGTGCCGCCATCGCTGTTTGGCTTGCTGGCAGGCGGTTGGCTGTTTGGTCCGGGTTCCCCGTGGTTCTGGACCCTGCTGGCCGCTGGCGTGGTGTTCCTGCCAGCCTTGCTGGGAGCCGCGATCGATCTCATGCGTAAGCCTGAAGATCGCTATTGGCTGGCGCACCTGACCCTGACAGGCAAATCCTCTGGCCGTTCAATAGTGCTCGCCTTGCTGACATTGGTCTTTTTGCCATACGACATGTTGATTTGTCTGGATGCGATCCTGCGCTCGGGTGTGCGGATGCTGTTCACTCGACGCGGTTTGTTGCTCTGGCATATGCGATCATATGCAAGCCGCAACGCGCGCCGTACGCTGGCCGATTTTTTCATGGAGATGTGGGCCGCGCCTGCCCTGGCGGCGGCGCTGGCCTTCTCATTGGTGGTCAGCCGGTCGTCGGAGCTGCTCTTCTTTGCGCCCGTCTTGTTCCTCTGGCTGGTGTCGCCAGCCGTCGGCTGGTGGATCAGCATGCCGCTTGTGTCCAAAGCGCCGGGGTTGACTGGTGACCAGCGGGCATTTCTGCGGGCGTCGGCCCGGCGGACGTGGCGCTTTTTCGCTGATTTCGTCGGTCCGCAGGACAACTGGCTCCCGCCAGATAATTTCCAGGAATATCCGGCTCCGGCCAGCGCCTCGCGCACATCGCCCACGAACATAGGGATGTCGCTTCTGGCGAACCTGGCTGCGTACGATTTTGGTTACATTTCCGCGGGAGAATTCCTGCGGCTTACCGGGAACACGCTGGCTACGATGGAAAAGCTGGAACGCTACCGCGGCCATTTTTACAACTGGTACGACACGCGCACGCTGAGGCCGCTCCATCCGCGGTACGTCTCTTCGGTGGACAGCGGCAACCTGGCCGGCAGCTTGCTGACATTGCAGGCGGGACTGGCCGAGTTGAAAGATCAGCCTGTGCTGTCTTCGTGCGCGTTTCAGGGGCTACAGGACACCTTGCAGGTGCTTGTTCAACACATGCCTTCGTCGCCAGCCCGGGATTTTGCAAAGAAGATCGAGTTTCTGCAGGACACATTTCACTCGCTCACGCTGAAAGGGCCGCCACAGACGCTTGCCGCCGCCGATACCTTGCTGGATGAGATTCATCGTGCCGGCGGGGGGTTGGTTGCATTGCTGCCAGCGGATATTGATATCGATGGCGAACTGTATTACTGGGGGCAGGCATTCGACCGGCAAGCCCGCGCACTTCGGGATGATATTGGATTCCTCGTGCCCGGACCTCGCCGCTTCGGGAACATCCCGACACTGGCGGAATTGGCCGGACTTAGAGAGGTTGGCACTGAGGCTCTGTCGTCAGCCGGGGCAGCCGCAGCGGCTGTGTCTTCATATACTGGCGCGGTGGAACGGCTCAGAATTATCGACGACCTGGTGGACCGCTGCCGCGAACTGGCGGTTATGGATTTTGAATTTCTCTACGATACATCACGCGGCTTGCTGACCATAGGTTACGACGTGGGTGAACGGCGCCGCGATCCGTCCTGCTACGACTTGCTGGCATCAGAAGCGCGCCTGGCCAGTTTCCTGCTCATCGCGCAGGGACAGGTACCGCAGAAACATTGGTTCGCACTCGGCCGCCAGCTGACGTCTCATGGCGGCGAAATGAGCTTGATTTCGTGGAGCGGCTCAATGTTCGAGTACCTGATGCCGCAGCTGATAATGCCGAGTTTCGTGAACACCTTGTTGGAGCAGACCTGTAAGGCCGCGGTGTCGCGCCAGATCGAATACGGCCGACAGCGCGCTGTGCCCTGGGGTATTTCCGAGTCCTGCTATAACGCCACCGACATGCACCACGTCTATCAATATCGGGCGTTCGGTGTGCCCGGGCTGGGCTTCAAGCGCGGGCTGGGAGACGACCTGGTTGTCGCTCCTTACGCCAGCGCACTGGCGCTGACGGTGATGCCGCGGGAAGCGTGTCGCAATTTGCAGGCGCTGGCCGCCAAAGGTTTCCTCGGCGTTTATGGGTTCTACGAGGCGGTCGATTACACGCCATCGCGTGTGCCGCTGGGTAAGAATCACGCCATCGTGCGTACATTCATGGCGCATCATCAAGGCATGAGTCTGTTAGCCTTTGAGCATGCGTTGCTAAACAGGCCTATGCAGCGCCGGTTCATGTCTGCCCCCCTTGTGCGGGCGACGGAATTGCTGCTGCAAGAGCGTGTGCCGAAAAAGGGTGCTACGCTGCACCCGCACGCTGCTGAAGTGAATGCCACCGCCCGCCTCCCGGTTGCTGAGGCAGGCGCGATCATGCGCGTATTTACCGACCCGAACACGCCGACACCTGAAGTTCACCTCTTGTCCAACGGCAGGTACCATGTCATGGCGACCAATGCTGGAGGGGGTTACAGCCGCTGGCGAGACTTAGCCGTCACCCGTTGGCGAGAGGACGCCACTTCCGATTGCTGGGGCACGTTTATTTACTTGCGCGACCGCGACACGGGGCGTTATTGGTCAACCGCGTATCAACCGACACTGCGCAAGGCCGATCACTATGAGGCGATTTTCGTGCAGGCGCGCGCTGAATACCGGCGGCGCGATCAGTCGATCGAAGCGCATACCGAGATCGGCGTTTCACCTGAAGACGATGTCGAGATCCGCCGTGTCACGCTCACCAACCTGGCATCCCGTACCCGTCAAATCGAGGTGACGAGTTACGCGGAGGTCGTGTTTGCGCCGTTGAATGCCGACCTGGCCCATCGCACTTTCAGCAACCTTTTTGTGCAAACCGAAATCCTTTCCGACCGGCAGGCGATCCTCTGCACGAGGCGCCCACGCACACCGGGGGAGCAGGTCCCGTGGATGTTTCACCTGTTGGCAGCGCCTGGCGCGATTGCCGACGAGCCGTCTTACGAGACTGACCGCGCCAAATTCATCGGGCGGGGTCGTACGGCGGTCAACCCGGTGGTACTGGATAGCCCTGGCAGCCCGTTGACGTTGTCGAACACTGATGGTTCGGTGCTCGATCCAATCGTGGCGATCCGGTGTTCCATCATCTTGTCAGCTGACGAGTCAGCGACCGTGCAGATCATCTCCGGTGTCGCGGAAACGCGCGAGGCGGCATTGGCTTTACTTGATAAGTATTGTGACCGGCACTTCGTTGAGCGTGCCTTTGAAATGGCATGGTTCCAAAGTCAGGAGGTGCTGCGCCACCTCAACGCGACCGAAGTCGATGCACAGGTCTACGGCCGCCTGGCCGCCTCCGTCATTTACGGTAATGCCTTGCGCCGCGCCGCGCCCAGCGTTATTGCCCGCAACCAGCTTGGTCAGTCCGGGCTTTGGCGTTTTGGCGTCTCGGGCGATCTGCCGATCATCCTGATACGAATCGGCGACCTGAGCCGCATCGAGTTGCTAAAACAGGTGCTGCAAGCCCATGCCTATTGGCGGATGAAGGGCTTGACGGCGGATTTGGTGATCGTGAACGAGGATTTTTCGGGGTACCGGGCGGTCCTGCAAGACCAGATAATGGGGTTGATCAACTCGGGTCCCGAAGCGCAAATTTTCGACAAACCGGGTGGGGTCTTCGTGCGCCGCGCCGAAGAGCTTTCCGAGGAGGACCGGGTCCTGTTCCAGACTGTAGCTCGCATTGTGTTCAACGATACCGTCGAGACATTGGCCGAGCAGGTGGAACGCCGGGTTCCGGCAGAGCGTGTGCCGGGCCGTCTGGAGCCATTGCAGCAACCGGCAGCCGAACCGGCAAATCCGCTCTCGGCGCGCGAACGCATTTTCTACAACGGACTGGGGGGATTCACGCCCGATGGACGCGAATACGTCATCACCCTCGATCCTGGTCAGAGCACGCCTGCGCCGTGGGTCAATGTCATCGCCAGCCCGTACATTGGCACGGTAGTCAGTGAGAGCGGGAGCGCGTATACCTGGGTGGAAAACGCTCACGAGTTCAGGCTGACCACCTGGCACAATGACCCGCTTAGCGACAGCAGCGGCGAGGCGCTATACATCCGTGACGAGGAAACGGGTGCGTTCTGGTCGCCAACCCCGCTGCCCGCCCGCGGCCGGTCCGGGTATGTGTGCCGGCACGGGTTTGGGTACAGCGTGTTCGAGCATTACGAAGCTGGCATCTCCTCGGAACTGTTTACCTACGTCGCAATGGACGCACCTGTAAAGTTCGCTGTGGTAAAGCTGCGAAACCATTCGCGGCGCCCGCGTCGATTGTCGCTGACCGGGTATTGGGAACTGGTGCTCGGTGAGTGGCGGCACTCCAATCTGATGAACATTGTTACCGAAACTGATTTGCACAGCGGGGCGCTGTTTGCCCGCAATGCTTATGGCCGCGAATGCGCCAATCGGGTCTTCTTTCTGCAGGTCAGCGAGGTAGAGCGTACGGTGACCGGAAACCGTACAGAGTTCATTGGCCGCAACGGCTCGCTGTCCAGCCCGGCGGCTATGCGCCGCAAGGGTTTGTCGGGCAGGAAAGGTGCGGGCCTTGATCCGTGCGCCGCGATACAGACTCAGATCGAACTGGCCGACGGGCAAGAGCGCGAAATAGTGTTTGTATTCGGTGCGGCCCGCAGCACCGACGAAGCGCAGCATCTCATCCAGCGATTCGGCGGGTCGGTTGGCGCACGGGAAGCATTGGAAGCGGTGTGGGGACACTGGAACCGAACCCTGGGCGCGGTGCACGTGGAGACGCCGGACCCGGCGTTGGACGTGTTGACCAACGGCTGGTTGGTCTACCAGACACTGTCCTGCAGGCTCTGGGGCCGCAGTGGGTATTATCAGTCCGGCGGTGCCTACGGTTTCCGTGATCAATTGCAGGACACCATGGCGCTTATCCATGCGGCACCATGGCTCGCCCGCGAGCAGTTGATCCGTTGCGCCGAGCGCCAGTTCCTTCAGGGTGACGTGCAACACTGGTGGCATCCGCCCAATGGACAAGGCGTGCGCACACATTTCTCCGATGATTATCTGTGGTTACCGTATGCAACCTGTCGTTATGTGCTGGCGACCGGCGATACTGGAGTGCTCGATGAGTCAGTACATTTCCTGGAGGGCCGCGAGTTGAATCCGGGAGAGGAGGCTTACTACGACCAGCCGCAACGTTCGCATGAAGTGGCAAGCCTTTATGAACATTGTGTGCGTTCAATCAAGCATGGTTTACGGTTTGGCGGGCATCAATTACCGCTGATGGGCTGCGGCGACTGGAACGATGGCATGAATCTCGTCGGTCGTGATGGCAAGGGCGAGAGCGTTTGGCTGGCTTGGTTCCTGTACGAGAACCTTCAGCTGTTTACAGGACTGGCCCGCGCCCGAAACGACGAGGCCTTTGCCGAAGTTTGCACCAGGCAGGCTTCGTTGCTGCGCAGCAACATTGAGGCTAGTGCCTGGGACGGCAGCTGGTATCGGCGGGCTTATTTCGATGATGGCACACCCTTGGGCTCGTCAGAAAATGACGAATGCCAAATTGATTCGATCAGCCAGAGTTGGGCGGTCATTTCGGGCGGCGGCGATGCCATGCGAGCCCGCCAGGCGATGGCGGCGGTGGATAAACGCCTGGTGCGACGCGATATGCAGTTAATCCAACTGTTCGCCCCGCCCTTTGATAAATCAGACCTTGAGCCCGGTTATATCAAGGGTTACGTGCCCGGCGTCCGAGAGAACGGTGGCCAATATACCCATGCCGCGATTTGGACCACGATGGCGTTTGCCATGATGGGTGACAGGGAACGAGCATGGGAATTGTACGCCATGCTCAATCCCATCAATCACGGTAGTCGGCCGGAGGAGATCGAACGCTACACGGTCGAGCCGTACGTCATGTGCGCGGATATTTACGGTGCGCCGCCACACACAAGCCGGGGCGGCTGGACCTGGTACACCGGGGCGGCGGGCTGGATGTACCGGCTGACCGTGGAAACGCTACTGGGCCTGCAACTGGAAGTGGACCATCTGCGCATTGCACCGTGTATCCCGGCTCATTGGGCATCGTACAAAATCCACTACCGCTATCGCGAGACCTTCTACCACATCACAGTCAAGCGCGTCGGTGAACAGTCGGAGCATGTGATCCGCGTTACGGTGGACGGTGCCGTGGTAAATGGAGCTTGCGTAGATGGGACAGGGCGACCGCAAGGCATGATCCCCCTTATGGACGACCGCCGGGAGCACCACGTCGAGGTGGACTTGAGCTAAAGGGATTTTGAATTGCGTGTATCTCTGCCCTTGTGCCCTCTGGGTATTGCGGGAATGGCGGTTGCTGTAATGAATATCTGTCATGAATTACGTAAAGGTCAATAGATCGTCAATTGAGGATAAGTACAGCAATAGTATGTTCATCTGCAAGAGAGCGAAGCTTCTGGACATTAGGATATCAAAATGACACAGCGGTACGCGCACCATTGTACCGCGAGTTTGAGGCGAGGCTTAGAGGCGATGGATAGGATTAGCACAAATTTAGCACAGTCCAACGAAAAAGGGGCTTGGCAAATCGCCAAACCCCTTGTGTTTACTGGTGGAGCAGAGGGGGATCGAACCCCTGACCTCAAGACTGCCAGCCTTGCGCTCTCCCAACTGAGCTACTGCCCCTGAATGTGGTGCCCCACGGACGTGAGATATATATTATTAACACTCTCATAATTGCGTGTCAATCTAAAATTAAAAAACAATCGAGGCCCCGATTCCTCGCTCCATGCGGGCCAAACGTCAAGTTTCGCTATGGTTACATTTTTTATTTTTTTCGCTTGCAATGGGTTTGAAAAAAATGTATGAATAACTTAACCCGCATGAGATTTGCCCCGCTGCAGCACGCTGCGCGGAGTTTTTTTTAAAAAAATATTCCAAAACAAAAGAGGGAGGTTCAGATGGGAAAGCCGTTAACCAAGTCACAGATCGCTGATTCAATCGCCAACAAGACCGGTGTGACCAAGAAGCTCGCAGGTGAGATCATAAACCACCTTGCGCAGCTCTCATACAAAGAGGCCAAGAACACGTTCACCATACCTGGCATCGGGAAGCTTGTGCTTGTGAAGAGGAAGGCCCGTACAGGCAGGAACCCCCAGACCGGCGCGGCGATAAAGATCCCCGCCAAGAAGGTCGTGAAGTTCAGGGTCGCGAAGGCCTGCAAGGACGCGGTCCTCGGCACCAAGTAACTTTGATCTGATTCTCCCGTAACTTAAAGCCCCCGTCCCCGCGGGGGCTTTTTTTTGACCTGCCTGAGCTTGTTTCAGCCTCCCCCCATTTACCCCTTGTCTTCCAATGTTTTCTTCTGTTATTATTTCCACTTATGAAATGCCCATTTTGCGGTTACCTTGAGGACAAGGTCATAGATTCAAGGCTGTCTCAGGACGGCAGCACTACCCGGAGGCGGAGGGAATGCTTGAGCTGCGCCAAGCGATTCACCACCTACGAGAGGGTCGAGGAGGCGCTCCCGCTCGTCGTTAAAAAGGACGGCAGGCGTGAGACCTTCGACAGGACGAAGATATTGAACGGCATGATCAGGGCCTGCGAGAAAAGGCCCGTGGGCCTTGAGGAGATAGAGAGGTCGGTCGCCAGGCTTGAGACCAGGTTCATCGATTCAGGCGAAAGGGAGATCCCCAGCTCTGTCATAGGCGAGGCGGTCATGGAAGAGCTCAAGGGCCTTGACGAGGTAGCTTACGTGCGCTTCGCCTCGGTCTACAGGGAGTTCAGGGATATAAACGAGTTCATGAGCGAGCTCAAGGACCTCCTGGAAGTCAAGAAAAGGACATAAGTATGCCGCATGAAGAGTTCATGCGCGCGGCCCTGAGGCTCGCCATAAAAGGGCTCGGGAGGACCAGCCCAAACCCCGCCGTAGGCGCGGTAATCGTCAAGAACGGTCAGATCGCCTCAACCGGCTATCACAGGAAGGCCGGGGGTCCGCACGCCGAAATAGAGGCCCTTGCCGGGGCAGGCAGGTTGAAGGGCGCGACGGTCTACGTTACGCTTGAGCCATGCTGCCATTTCGGGAGGACGCCCCCATGCACAGAGGCGTTGATCCGTTCCGGGGTCAAAAGGGTCGTGGTCGGCGCTTCAGACCCAAACCCCCGTGTTAGCGGAAAGGGGATAAGGGCCTTGAGGAGAGCCGGTATAGAAGTCATAGCCGGTATCCTTCGTGATGAGTGCGCGGCCCTGAACGAGCCTTATAATACTTACATCCGCCGCAGGACCCCGTTCGTTACATTGAAGCTCGCCTCGTCCCTCGACGGAAGGATAGCTACCTCAAGCGGAAGCTCTAAATGGATAACCGGCGTCGAGGCGAGAAAGAGCGTCCACAGGCTGCGCTCCCTCAATGACGCCGTAATGGTCGGCAGGAATACCGTCAAGAACGACGACCCTGAGCTTACGGTCAGGCTTGTCCGCGGGAGTAGCCCCGTAAGGGTCGTGCTCGACAGCCTCCTTGAGACGGCGCCGGTGGCAAAGGTCTTTAACGGCGTAAAGGAAGGGAAGGCTCGCTTACTTATTTTCGCCTCTAAAGAAGTAAAGGCCTCAAGGGTAAGAAAGGCCGAGGGGCTTGGCGCGGAGGTCATACTTGTCCAGGCTACCGGTAGCGGCCTGTCGCTTGGAACAGTTATGAGAGAGCTGGGCAAAAGGGAGATAACGAGCGTGCTCGTTGAAGGCGGAAGCGAGCTTGCGGCCTCTTTCATAAGCGCTGGCCTGGTGGATAAATACGTCTTCTTTTACGGCCCGATGCTCATAGGCGGGGACGGACTGCCGATGATAGCCGGGTTGAAGGTAAAAGGCCTTGTTAACGCGCCCAGGCTTGAAAGGGTGAAGGCAACTACCGTAGGGAGCTGCCTCGCTATCGTTGGATATCCCGCGAAAAGGAAGGGGTAAAGGGCCATGTTCACCGGCATTGTAGAGGGCGTAGGGACGGTTAAACATATTGAAAAAAAAGGGACTTTTGGTAAAATAACAGTTGAAACATCCATCGTGCTCGCCAACGTCAAGGTGGGGGATTCCATCTCCGTGGATGGCGCCTGCCTCACCGCTACAGCCATAAACGGAAGCTCCTTCACCGCCGATGTGAGCGGCGAAACACTAAAGGTCACCACCCTTGGTGAGCTTGCCGCTGGCAGCAGGGTCAATATAGAGCTGGCTTTAACGCTTTCAAAGCCGCTCGGAGGGCACCTCGTCACAGGGCATATCGACGGGGTAGGGGTAATAAAGAAGATGGTATCGGCAGGCGATAACATGGAGCTTCAAGTCTCCGTGCCTGCGGGGCTCATGGCTCAGATAGTCAGGAAGGGCTCGATCACTATCGACGGCATAAGCCTTACCGTGGCGGAGGCAGGCCACGATAGCGTAAAGATAGCGGTGATCCCGCATACCTTGAACAACACCGGATTGCTTTCAAAAAAAGCCGGGTCAAGGGTCAACGTCGAAACAGACCTCATAGGCAAGTACGTGGAGAAGTTCTTTAAAAAGGAAGAGGGCCGCATATCCGAGGACTTCCTCTCGGAGCACGGTTTCATAAGGAAGGGATAGCAGATGTCCATAAAGAGGATCGAAGAGGCGTTAAGTCTCATCAGGGAAGGCAAGATCGTCATCCTTGTCGACGACGAAGACAGGGAGAACGAGGGAGACCTCTGCATGGCGGCTGAAAAGGCCACGCCAGAGGCGATAAACTTCATGGCCAAGTACGGCAGGGGCCTTATATGCGTAACCCTTACAGAGGGCAGGGCCGACGAGCTCAACCTCCCCAACATGGTCGATGACAACACCTCGCTTTTCAGGACAGCCTTCACCATCTCCGTTGACGCGAAAGAGGGTGTTACCACGGGCATCTCGGCCTCTGACAGGGCAAAGACCATCCTCACCTGCGTTGACGATAGCGCCAGGCCGGAAGACCTTGTAAGGCCCGGCCATATATTCCCCTTAAGGGCCCGCACAGGCGGGGTGCTCGTGCGCACAGGCCAGACCGAAGGCTCTGTAGACCTATCGAGGCTCGCCGGCCTCAAGCCGGCCGGGATAATCTGCGAGATAATGAACGATGACGGCTCCATGGCACGGATGAAGGACCTGGAGTCCTTCGCCAAGGAGCACGGCCTCACGATAGTCACCATAGCCGATATAATCGAATACAGGCTCAAGAAGGACAGGCTTGTAAGGAGGGCCGCCGAGGCGGCCCTCCCGTCAAGGTACGGTGGCGAGTTCAGGGCAGTGGCCTATACCAATGACGTCGACTCTCACGAGCACCTGGCCCTCGTCAAGGGCGAGATAGACCCCGAGGAGCCGATACTGGTAAGGGTCCATTCCGAGTGCCTTACCGGGGATGTCCTCGGGAGCGAACGGTGCGACTGCGGAGAGCAGTTGAAGGGCGCGATGAAGATGATAGAGAAGGAAGGCAAGGGCATACTCGTTTACATGCACCAGGAGGGCAGGGGGATAGGCCTGGTCAATAAAATAAAGGCATACGCCCTTCAGGACAAGGGGCTTGATACGGTAGAGGCAAACGAGGAGCTCGGCTTCAAGGCGGACCTGAGGGAGTACGGCATAGGCGCGCAGATACTCCTGGACCTTGGGGTAAAAAAGATGCGGATAATGACCAATAACCCCAAGAAGATAAAGGGGCTTGAGGGCTACGGCCTCGAGATAGTCGCGAGGGTCCCCATCGAGAGCACCCCGCACAGCAGGAACGTCAAGTACCTCAAGGTCAAAAAAGACAAGATGGGCCACCTGATAACCAACCTCGACTCATTCGAGGCCGGTCCCGTTGACAAGAAAAAATAGGAATTGATACCGGGGCATGCTCCGGTGTATATTGGCTGTCCTGTAGAAAACCCCTGAAGGAGGGTCTATGCCGAGGATAATAGAGGGCGATCTTAGCGCCAAAGGGCTCAAGGTAGCCATAGTCCTGGGAAGGTTCAACGACTTCATAAGCGAAAGGCTGCTTGACGGCGCGGTAGACACGCTCCTGCGTAGCGGGGCCTCAGACGGCGACATCGACGTCGTAAAGGTCCCTGGCTCTTTTGAGATACCTGTTGTCGCCAAAAGCCTCGCGTCGAGCAGGCGCTACGACGCGATCCTCTGCCTCGGCTGCGTAATAAGGGGGGCTACCCCGCACTTCGACTACGTGGCCGGCGAAGCCGCCAAGGGCATCGCCAGGGTGGCCCTCGATTTTGATACCCCCGTCTCCTTCGGCATCGTCACCGCCGACAACCTCGAGCAGGCTATAGAGCGGGCAGGCACCAAGTCCGGCAACAAGGGCAGGGACGCAGCCCTTACGGCCATCGAGATGGCCAGCCTCCTTAAGACCCTCGGAAAGAAGAGATAACGGCCCACCTGATGAGCTTGAGACGCAAGGCGAGGGAGACCGCCCTCCAGATACTCTACAAGATCGATATGTCGGAAGGCGCCCCGTCCGTGGAAGGGCTTGACGGAGGCCCTCTGGCGCCAGGGACCGAGGCCAGGAGATATTGCGACGAGCTGGTCGCGGGCGTCACATCGAGGCTCGATGAGATAAACAGGACCATCGAGGCCCATTCCGAGAACTGGACCATCGAGCGCATGGCTATCGTCGACCGGAACATATTAAGGATAGCCGTCTACGAGCTGCTCTATTCCAAGGACGTCCCGTATAAGGTCGTAATAGACGAGGCCGTAGAGCTCGCGAAGAGATACGGAACCGAGGAATCCGGCGCGTTCGTAAATGGCATTATAGACAAGGTCAGGAAGAAGACCGGTAGTCAAGGCGCTTAAAGCGTCGATGCCGGGTTTGAAGTCTATGGAATTGTAATCCTTTATCAGGAGCTCTTTTCGTGAAAGTTCAGCTATTAGACCTTGCCTCCCAGTACCGGAAGATCAGGAAAGAGGTATTGAAAGAGGTCAAGACCGTCTGCGATTCGCAGCACTACGTCCTTGGAAAGAACGTCTCCGGCCTTGAAGGAGAGATAGCCGCCTACTGCGGAGCGAAGTTCGCTGTAGGGGTGGCCTCTGGCACTGACGCTATACTGCTCGCCCTTATGGCCGCCGGGGTCAAGGCGGGAGATAAGGTCGTTACAACGCCCTTTACCTTCTTCGCTACCGCGGGGTCGATTGCGAGGCTCGGTGCGGTCCCGCTCTTCGTGGACATCGACCCGGAGACTTATAATATCGACCCGGTCAAGCTCGAAAATCTCCTCAGGAAGAAGGGCAAAGGGGTAAAGGCCATAATCCCGGTCCATTTGTACGGTCAGTGCGCGGACATGGACCCCATAATGAAGGCCGCCCGGAGGCACAGGGTGCCTGTAATAGAGGACGCGGCCCAATCCATAGGGGCGAAGTACAAGGGCAGAAGGGCAGGCTCCATAGGCGACCTGGGCTGCCTCTCGTTCTATCCCACCAAGAACCTTGGCTGCTTCGGCGACGGCGGCATGGTCACGACCAATAGCCCTAAGCTCGCGGAAAGGCTCAAGATGCTGAGGGTCCATGGCAGCCGCGTAAGGTATTATCATGACGAGGTCGGGCTCAACAGCAGGCTTGACGAGTTGCAGGCCGCGATTCTTCGTGTAAAATTGAAGTACCTTGACGCATGGGCAGCCGGAAGGGAAAAGAACGCCGGAAGGTACGACAGCCTTTTCAAACGGGCGAATATAGGCGGGGTGCTGAGCATACCGCGCATACAGGACGGAAATCGCTCGGTATACAACCAGTACGTCATAAGGGTCGAGAAGAGGGACGCGTTGAGGGGCCACCTGACGGGTCTTGGGGTGGGCTCGGAGGTCTATTATCCGCTCCCGCTCCATATGCAGAAGTGCTTCAAGGGGCTCGGGTACAAGAAGGGGGACTTTCCGGTCTCCGAGGCCGCGGCAAGGGAAGTTCTGGCTCTGCCCATATACCCTGAGCTCACCTCAACCCAGCAGAAGCACGTTGTGCTAAGCATAGCCGGCTTTTACGGAAAGCCCTGAAATCTCCCAGGGGCCTCTCAGTGGGTTAAGAGGCAATGGCGGGCCTCATTGTAATTCGAATCAGCAGGAGGGAATCCTTGAAAAGGATACTTGTGACCGGAGGCGCCGGTTTTATCGGCTCTCATCTGTGTGAAAGGCTCCTCAAAGACGGCAACGAGGTCATCTGCCTCGATAACTTTTTCACAGGCAGGAAAGAGAACATAGCCCACCTGCTGGAGGACCCCGGCTTCGAGATAATAAGGCATGACGTCATAGAGCCGGTGCTCCTCGAGGTCGACCAGATATACAACCTCGCCTGCCCGGCCTCTCCTGTCCATTACCAGTACAACCCTGTCAAGACCATAAAGACCAATATAATGGGCGCCCTCAACATGCTGGGCCTTGCCAAGAGGGTGAGGGCAAGGATACTCCAGGCGTCCACGTCAGAGGTATACGGCGACCCGAAGGTGCACCCGCAGGTCGAGAGCTACTGGGGGCACGCCAACCCGATCGGCCCCAGGGCCTGCTATGACGAGGGCAAGAGGTGCGCCGAGTCCCTCATGTTCGCCTATCACAGGCAAAACGGCGTGGACATAAGGGTCGTCAGGATATTCAATACCTACGGCCCAAGGATGCTCGAGGACGACGGCAGGGTCGTGAGCAACTTTATCGTACAGGCTCTGAGGGGCGAGGATATCACCGTCTACGGCGAAGGCTCGCAGACCCGCTCCTTCTGCTACGTTGACGACATGGTCGAAGGGATCATGAAGATGATGAACAACGACGACCTCGTAGGACCGGTGAACCTCGGCAACCCCGGGGAATTCACGGTGCTTGAGCTCGCGAACATGGTCAAAAAGCTCACCTCCAGCAGCTCAAAGATAGTGCACAAGCCCTTGCCGCAGGACGACCCCGTGCAGAGGAGGCCCGATATCACTATCGCGAAGGACTCGCTCGGCTGGAGGCCCCTCATCGGGCTTGAGGACGGCCTTTTAAGGTCGATAGAGTACTTTAGCTCCAGGATAAACCAGTCATCCGGGCTTACGCCCCTTTAATCGGGCTCCTTTTCACCTCGCATCTCAAAGGGCCTGCGAGGGCCCTCGCACCGCGAATGTCCGCACCTTAATACGCCGCGTCTGACTACACGCCGAAAAAAAGTCTTTCCAGGTTGACTAACGCTTCTGGTTTCGCATCCGTGATTGCCAAAACAATGGTGAACAGATGGATGCCTCTCCAGCAGCTATTTTTGTCTTCACCGGTGAAGCCAACGGCAAAACGCTGGTGATGGCCAGAAGGTGGGCAGCCATGCCGCCTTGCCGGTCTTTCGTGGGCCTCCCGGATGCAGGTCTTGAGACTTATTCCATCAGATACGCGCCGGTTTCCAATGGCGTTCGCGCCGCGCCTGCTGGCGCAGTCCAGGCGCTTTACATGAACGGCAAAAGATACAGCCTTGGATGACGCCCTTCCTTGACAGCCAGGGGAAGGGTGCTACACTTTTATCGTAATGCAGATAGAACTCCACAGCAGGTACGGTGCGCCTATGGCCGGCAAGCATAACATGATGTTCGGGGTCATATATCTGTTTCTTGCCATGGGCCTCGGCCTCTTCCTCCCGGAAGGGGTCGTCGCTAAAAACCTGTCTACCGCCTTCATCCAGGCGAATATAGACTCGGCGCTTAATATAGTAGCCGGGTATCTCATCTACCGCCTTCCCTTCATGGGTTGGGTCTCAAAGACGGTCTCCATCCTTATGATAGCCGGGGCGCTCCTTCATTCGGGCGCGCTTTACCTCGCCGCCTTCGGGGTGCTTCCATCCGCGTCGATGGCGATGCCCCTTGGTGTCGTCATACTCGCATCCGTCATGCTCTTCATGGGGATCGGCGCCCTCAGTATCAAGGTCACATCAAGGTAATAAGTAGGTCGAAAGACCCGCAGGTTTATCTAACAGCCTGAACGTGATTTTGAGTTTTTCAGCAACCTCCTAAAAGGCCTTCGAAAGAAAGGCCTTTTTTTATTCGCCAGGCCGCATTATCACCTTGAGCTTCCCCCTTTAGAAATTGGGAACGATGGTATAGACTCATATCATGCTCAAGACCAAGTGCGTATACGAACAGAAAGAGGACTCCGACGGCCTACGGGTGCTTGTGACGAGGTATTGGCCGAGAGGGGCGTTAAAAAGGAGAAGGCCGACCGTTGGCTGAAGGAGCTGGGGCCGTCCCCGGCTCTGATAAAGGAGTGGAAGGCCGGAAAGATAAGCTGGGGCGAGTTTAAAAAAAGGTACGAAGCAGAGTGGACAGAATATGATAAAGGGGCGCTCCTTGATGAGCTTGGCGTGATGAACAAAGAGGCGGGAAGAAAAAACGTGACACTTCTTTGCACCTGCAGGGAAGAGGCGGAGTGTCACAGGGTCATAGTGTTGGCAAAGCTTCAGGCTGCCAGGTAGAGGGCATGGTTTTTTTTCACCAGCCACAAACACGTAACGTTAAGATCGTTATGAAAGAGATGGAAAAAGACAATATTATTCGAAAAGAGTGAGGCAAATCGTGTATTTTTCAATATAAAGTATAAAGATTAACAAGTCTTAATTTTTCTCTTGACACTCTGTAGAATTAAAAATATAATAAGTGTAACTTTAAAATAGCTGGAATGAAAGTCCCTGATGACTTTCGGTCCAGACAAGCCTTGATGCCTTGTATCACCATTACGATGTGGTCTGACAAGGCTTTTTTTAGACTTACATGTTTTACGTTACGTAGAATATCTGGGCCTGGATATTTTCTATCAGGTCCTGAAGCAAGCCAAGATGAGCTTGCGCCGCTTTTGAAGTCAAACCCATCTATCATGGCCCCGCAGCCATGAAGTTCGTAGCCGGATGAGAGCTCATGAAGGGGCTCAATCATCCGGATGCAAGCCTTGACAGGCCTTGCAGCTCTACCCGGCGAAGACGCCAACCTATCATGGCCTCGAAGCCATGAAAAAAAAAGCAAAATCGGCGGGAAGTAAAGCTCACGCAGGGCTTACTATCCTGAAAACATGCCACGACGCTTTAGCGACATCAAACTGTCGGAGGTTGGCTTATTCAGGGCACGTGGTGCTCAATTACAGCCTCCCCATAATGACATGGAATTTTGAAAGGGGAAGAGCAATGAAGAGATTCCTCACACTCGCAATCGCGACAGCTTCAATCGGTTTCATAGCGGCAGGCACGGCGTCCGCTACGACTGTATCCAACTACACCGCAGGTTCTGCCGCCACCGGCATCGCCCAGTCAAGGCACAATCTCGGCGCATTCGGCGCGCATCTTACATCAAACGGCACGACCGAGATATGCGTATTCTGTCACACGCCTCACCATACCAGCAGCACCGGGGCCGGACCGTTATGGAACAGGGGCGCGTCTGTCACCGCTTTTACCGCCTATACCAGCAGAGGAGCCGGCACCACACCTGGCGCGCCTGGCGCGGGCTCGCTTGCATGCCTCAGCTGCCATGACGGTACTACCACTCTCGATAACATAGCCAACAAGCCTGGCAAGGCCGGTCTTGGCTCCGCGGGTATCGGCTCCTCCAGCGATGCTGGCTGGTACTTCTTCGAAGACGGCATGATTGAAGATGACACGTTGGAGATGATGGATGACAGCAGGTTGGCGATCGGCATGGACGCGGACCTCTCGAACGACCACCCGATCGGCGTGACCTACTACGGCGGCACGAAGGCCTCTCTCAGGCAGACCTCGCTTACCATCGCTGGCATCAGCGTAAGCGCTGACCTCGCCTCGAGCGCCTCGTCCTACGATAGCAACAACCTTACCCAGAACCGTTGGGCTGTAAACGGGTTCGTCTCCTCGACAGCGTCCATCGCTGACCTCTTGAGGGATAACAAAGTAGAGTGCACCAGCTGCCACGACCCGCACTTCAGCAACAAGTCGTGGACCGAGATCGACGCTACATATTCCACAGACCCTATGGAGCAAGAGATGATGTCTGACGGAATGTTCTTGAGAAGGGTCGGCGGAAACGCAGGTTCCGGCGTTTGCAGAACCTGTCACGAGAAGTAAGCTTACCTGCCGGGAAAGTGGCCCCGCCCACTTTCCCGGCTCTTTTATAAGAGCAACTGAGGCCACATATGATACGGGACGGAGCCAAAAGCGCCATATTAAAAAGACAGGGTGTCAAAATGGTATCCAGAGCCAAAAAAAGAGATACACCGACGTTAAAACCAGCGCTTACTGATTGTCTGAGCTGTAAGGTCCTCATGGCTGAGGTAGAGGAGCTGAAGGCCAGGCTCGAAGAGCGGAAGGTCATCGAACAGGGCAAATGGATACTGGTCAAGCAAAAGGGGATAAGCGAAGAGGAGGCTCTCAACCTGTTGCGAGTCTCCGCGCGACGTCAGCAGAAGACGATTTGTGAGATAGCGAAGGTCCTGATAGCTGGAGAAAGGATATTGAGTGGCTCCTTTCCGGCAGGGCCGGGGGCGGCGCCGGATGAGCCAAAAAAATAATTACAGGCTACCTCTAAAAATTGTTCTTTCCCCTGACCTCTGCGTAGCGCCAGAATAAAAATGCTCACATTATTAGCTTAGATGCTGCGCTTTTTCTTTCCGCTTTGTAACGCAGGCGTTTTTTTGCGGTCCGTTCAGCTTCTGCCGGGCGGATCATAACGGCAACGCAAAAAGCATAACATTAAAAAAACCTTCGCCCCTATCCCACCAGCACAAACTTTTCCGGTCTCACTCCGCAGACGAAGCATGGCTCCTTTGGCCTTCCGAACTCGACGTGTCCGCAGACAGGGCAGAGATAGAACTCGGTCTCTGTAAGGTCAGCCCCGTTCTTGACGGCATCGAGCGCGAGCTTGTAGAGGCGCGCGTGCACCTGCTCGACCTGTAACGCGTAGCCTATCATGCGCTTGCCCTTGTGCCCTTCAGCCTCGGCCTGCTTTAGCATCGGAGGGTACATCTCGGTATATTCGTAGGTCTCTCCGCCTATCGCAGCCTCAAGGTTCTCCATGGTCGATTTAACGCCTTCAAGGGCGTTTATATGCCCTTCGGCATGTATCTTTTCGGCCTCGGCCGTGGTGCGGAAAAGCCTTGCTATATTCGGGAAGCCGTCCTGCTCGGCCTTTTTGGCGAAAGCGCGGTATTTCTGATTGGCCTGGCTTTCCCCGGCAAACGCTTCTTTCAGATCGTCTTTTGTATTCGACATAGAGCCCCCTGTTTTCTAAAATAATTTATATGAACGCTACCAGACAAATATACCAAGTTTCAGGGAAGATTTAAACCTGTTAGCAGGCTCACAGGTGCAGGGTAAACCGTTTTACGGCTCAACCTTTGTTTAAACGCGAAAACCCGGGCCTTTGACCCGGGTTTTTGTTTAAGAGATAAGGTGGATTTGAATTTGACCGTTGACCGTTGTCAAGCGGCCTTTTTGCCATCTCCCATCACCTCGACCTTTATCTTCCTCGGAAGGGCCTCAGCTTTTGCGGGCATCGTTATCTCGATGACGCCATTGCTGCAGCTCGCGTGCACCTTGGTCGTGTCAACGCCCTCAGGCAGCGTTACCGTCCTCTCGAAGGCGCCGAAAGAGGTCTCGTGGAAGAGATAGCCCTCTTTCTTCTCCTCAACCGTGGACTTCCTCTCGCCCCTGATGGTGAGGAGATTGCCGGTAACAGAGATCTCTACGTCCTTGGGGTCAACGCCAGGCAGGTCGGCGCGGACAACGAACTGGTTCTCTTTCATGAAGCTGTCGACGAGCGGATACCACTCGCCCCTGAACTCCCTCCTCAAAAGCCCGGTGGGCAATATCGTGGATAGCCCCCCGAATGCCCTCCTGAACATATCCTCCATCTCCTTCTCGATAGTTGCCAACTCCCTTAACGGCTCCCATTTCCTCAGGTCTGCCATAAGCTTACCTCCCAAACTGACTCCACCTTACCGTGCCTTATCTCTAATTCAAATATAGTCCTTTCGTTCAGGTCTGTCAAGTCGGGGCAAGGCAGAAATAATGAGGAAAATCAAATGGTTGGTTTTGGACGGATATGCGGGGCAGGGGTATTTTTGGCTGCGGGGACCGTCTGGGGGGTAGCCTGTGTCACTTTGTTTTTACCGGTTAGTTTTGAGGCGTACATGGCAGAGTCGGCCTCTTTTATGAGCGCGTCCCTTACCTCATTGAGCCCTGCGCCGCGCGGGGATGATAGGGCGGCTACCCCTATCGAGCTTGTTATCACGCCCTTTATCCTGATGGCCTTTTCGCCCCCGGGGTACCTTGCCTTTATGAAGACAAAGTCCTGTATGGTCTTCCTCAGCCTTTCGGCGAAGGCCATGCCTTCAGCCGGCGCCGTATCCGGCAGAATGACGATGAACTCGTCGCCTCCGTACCTCGCGGCCGTGGCCCTGGGGGAGGGCAGAATGGAGGCGATGACGACCCCAAGCTCGGCTAAGACCCTGCTGCCGGCGAGATGGCCGTAGTTGTCGTTCACCTCCTTGAACCTGTCGAGGTCGAGGAAGATGAGGCAGAGGTCTTTTTTTGAGCGCAAGGCGCTGCGCACGTCCTTCGTGAGCCTGTCGTAGAAGTACCTGTCGTTGTGCAATCCGGTGAGGTTGTCCCTTATCGAGAGCTCGCCGAACCTCTTGGCGTCGAGAGAGTTCTGTATGAGGGTCGATGTGTATTCGGCGAATATCTTGAGAAGCGTCAGATCGTCCGGGCCGTAGTCGATGCCGTTTTGCCTGTTGATGAGCTCGATTACCCCGATGGTAGTCCCCTTTATGCCTATAGGGGCGCAGATGATGGACTTGGTCTGGAAGTTGGTCTTCTGGTCTATCTTGGAGTAGAAGTTCCTGTCGTGCTCTACCTTCTTGCTGATATAGGGCTTGCCGGTAGTATAGGCGCTTCCGGCTATCCCCAGTGTGGCCGGAAGTGTTGTCCCGGTGAGGGCAGCCGAGCCCTTGCCGAAGCAGGCCACGAAGTAAAGGAGCCCCTGCTTCTGCCGGTCAGGGGTAAGGGTAGGGTCGTCAAGTAGTATGGAGCCGGACTCGGACGGGACGAACCTGTTCGCCCATTTGAGTATCTCCCTGAGCATCCTTTTGAGGTCGACGTCCTCGGGCCTGTACTCGTCCCTTCTCTTTCTTTCGAGTATCTTGTCGAGGACGCCCTTTTCGGTCACATTTATCAGCATGGAAGCGGGAATACTCCTGCCTTGCGGGGATAAGGGTGCTCTCAATCTATATACAACAGGAAGAGAACCCTGACAAGCGGTTTATTTTTTATGATATGTGACCGTGGTCACAGGTATTTGGCTGGCGTAAAGGCACTAAGCGCCCATCGGCGGGGGCGCTTAAAGATTATTCTATGAAGCTCACGTCCATGATATGGGTAGAGCATGAGATGCAGGGGTCGTATGCCCTGACGAGCGTTTCTACACTCCGTGCGATCTCCGCCTTGGGCCTGTGAAGGACTGTGGGGACAAAGGCCCTCAGGTCGTCCTCGATGGAGCGAAGGTTCTGGGCCGTAGGGATGATGCACTCGGCGTTCTCAATAAGGCCGTCCTTGCCGATCTCGTACTCGTGATAGAGAGTCCCCCTGGGCGCCTCCACCATGCCAACGCCCCTGCCGTAGCCCCTTGGCCTTGCGAGCGGCTCCTGTACAGGGCCGATATCAAGGAGCTCGTCTATAAGCCCGATGGCCTCTTCCGTGGCGTGGAAGCACTCGATGAGCTGGGCCATGTTGTTCATGAACGGGTTATGGCAGGGGAATTTCATCCCGGAGGCCTTGAGGGCCTCTTTTGCCTTTGGGTTGAGTTGCCTGAAGTTGTTGTTGAGCCTTGAGAGCGCGCCGACCATGAATGTGCCCTTTGATGAGCGGGCGTGCTTGGCGGTGGAATGCTCTACTACGTATTCCTTTACCTCGCCGGTGTAGCTCCTGGGGTCTATCTCCTTGCCGTAGCTCGAAACCGGCTCGCCGGCGTAGAACGCGTACTCGCCCCTGGACTTAAGCGAGACGAACTCCCTTTCGAGCGAAAAATCCGGGACCGGGGCCTTCACGAGAAAATCGAGCGTGGCCTCAAGGCCGGAAAACGTTCCGGCAAGCTCATTTTTAAGCCTTCTTAAGTCCTGTGCCCTGGGCGTGAAGACCACGCCTCCCGGGAAGAGCGATATCGGGTGTATGTGACGGCCTCCGACCACCTCGCATATTTCGTTGGCGAGCCTTTTGAGCTCAAGCCCGGTCTTTGCCATCTCAGGGTGAGAGCTTAGAAGGGGCACTATCGAGCCAGCGCCCACAAGGTCCGGGAGCACCAGGAAGAATACGTGCAGGATATGGCTCTGAAGGGTCTCTCCGTCGAATGCGAGTTTTCTCAAGAGGGTCGCCTGCCTGGATATCTTTATATCCATGGCGTCCTCTATGGCCCGGAGAGAGGCAGAGGTATGGCTCACGGCGCAGATGCCGCAGATGCGGGCCATTATGTGCTGTGCCTCGTCATAGCGCCTGCCCTTGAGCATCATCTCGAAGAACCTTGGGGATTCTATTATCTCGAGCTTCAGCTCCTTAATGCGCCCCTTTTTGATATCTATGACGATATTCCCATGGCCTTCGACCCTGGTTATCTCATGTATCCTGATATTGAGGTCTTTTTTCATCAGAGTCTATTTCCCTTTTGATTTCTCAGGGTAGAGGGCACTTCTTCCCGGTCTTGCATTGCCCGTAGAGCGCGAACTTCCTTATGACCGCCTCAGCCGTGAGGCCGTATCTTTCGAGCGTTTCCTCGTGCGAATCGATATTGGGGTTGTCGACAGTGCCTCTGCACCCCCAGCACCATGTGCCGTAGGTGACGCAGATGGCGTCGCAGCCAGCCCTTGAGACCGGCCCCATGCAGGTCATCCCCTTCTCAAAGACGCAGATATTCCCGGCGAGCTTGCAGTCCACGCAGACCGGGTAGTTAGCTACCTCCGGCTTCTTTCCCATAAGAAGGGCGGTCAGGAAGGAGAGAAACTCCTTTTTGGATATGGGACAGCCGTGCAGGTAATAGTCGACGTCCACAACGGCGTCTACAGGCCTTGCAGGGATGGTGTCTATTAGCTTAAAGCTCCTGGCCGCTTTCTTCCCGTATACCTTCTCCTTTACCTCTTCCATGGGGTAGCGGTTCTTGAGGCAGTTGAGCCCGCCGGTCGACGAGCACGCGCCGAGGGCGACCAATACCTTCGCTTGCTTCCGTATCTTTTTGAGCTTCCTGATCTCGTCTTTTCTGCTTATCGAGCCCTCGACAAAGGCTATGTCGTAATCATTGGACTTCTCGGTCATGGCCTCCCTGAAGTTCACTATCTTTATCTGGCTCAGGATATCCGGCAGCTCCCGCTCGCAGCTCAAGACCATGAGCTGACAGCCTTCACAGCATGTGAACGAGAAGAACGCGACCTTTGGTTTTTCCTGTGCTTCCATGGGTCCTTCCTTGATTGTAAGTGCTTGAGTTTTCTATAAAATAATATCATAAAAGGTCGGTCTTGTAAACCTTGCGAATCATCTTTAAGATTTCAATAGAGGTATTCAGGATTTCTTGATATTTCCGGATGTTTTAAGAACGGGGTCCGGCATTGGGCTTTTTCTTAAGGCGCTCTCCTACATTATCCAGAGCAGGAGAAGCGGTGTCGTGAATATGCTTGCGAAGGTCGATAGGGCCACGGTCGAGGCGACGAGGTCGCTATCCACCTTGTACCTGTGGCTCACCACGAAGTTTATGACAGCCGCAGGCATGCCTGAGGAAAGGAGTATCACTTTCTGGTTCAGCCCCTCGATGCCGAAGAGCGTTACCACCCCCCAGGCTATCGCCACGCCTCCGCCTATCCTTATGGCTGTCCCGGCAAGCGAGATGCCGTGGAAGGCCAGGCGGGCGGAGTAGAGCCTGTAGCCGAGGCTTACCTGCATTATCGGGATGGTGGCCGCACCCAGCATGTCAAAGGTGGTTATGACAGGCTCCGGGAGGGGTATTTCAGCAAGGTTCAAACTTATGCCGATCACCGCGGCGTAGATAAGCGGCAGCCGGAGCATCTCGGAGAGGCCGCCATGTCCCTTCGCGATGTATATGCCGAGAGAATATACGAGAAGGCTTATGGCTACGTAGTAAAGGACCGCGACCGTGAGCCCTTCGGGGCCGAAGGCCAGGAGGGCGAGCGGGAAGGACATGTTCCCCGAGTTCATGAACATCGTCGGCAGATAAAAGCCACGCAGGTCCTGCCTGCCTATCGCCTTGAGGAAGATGAATGAGAGCGCGCCGGTCCCGGCTACGACGATGACGGCGGAGAGGGCTACTATGGCCAAGTCGCCTGTTACGAGCTTTTTGTGCGACAGGGAAGAGAGTACGAGCGCCGGGATAGTCAGGTAAAGGAGCACCTCGATTATGGGCTCCAGGCTTATCTTTTTAAACCTCGCGAAGAGGTATCCCAGGCCGATTATGCAGAAGACCGGGAAGACGACTGAGAGTACTTTGATTATGGGCATAGGTTAAAAAAAAGCGGGCGGCGGTATAACCGCCCCCGCCTTTTTTGCGTTAAGAGGACCTGCCCGGCCTTATTCCTTTTCTACCTCTATGAGAGTCTCATCCGGGTTTACCGAGTCACCTATCCTGACCAGTATCTTTTTGACGGTGCCGCTTATTGGGGTGTGCACCTCGTTCTCCATCTTCATGGCCTCGACCGTAAGGACGGTGTCGCCCTCAGAGACCTTGCCCCCTACGCTAACCTTTATCGAGGTGACCTTGCCGGGGATGGGGGTCGTGACATCCCCTTCTTTCCTGGCCTTGGGCCTGATCGATTGCGTTATAGAGGGCCTTTCTATCTCGCCGGCGGTGGTCGGTATGACCTCTGTGAGGGACTCTATCATCACCTCTTCGAGCTTGCCGTCTATGGAGATGAAAAACGGCCTCTTGCCTTCGACCTTATGTCCCGCTCCGGCGACCTTTATCTTGTAATTCTCCCCGTGCACAGTGACGTTGAACTCGCTTGGCGCGAGGTGAAGGGCCGTGTGCTCGGCGGGCGCCGACATCTCCTCCTCAAGCGGTTCCGGTTCGAGCCTGCCGGAGTCCCTCTGCTCGAAGAACTCGAGCGCGACTATGGGGAAGAGGGTATACGACAGCACGTCATCTATCGATTTCGCCTTGCCGTCTATGTCCCTCATCGCCTTGTCCAGCTCAGGCTCAAGGAGGTCGGCTGGCCTGCAGCTAATGGGCTTCTCGTCCCCGACGGCGAGCTTCCTCGCGGTCTCGTCGATGGGGCCGGGGGGCTTGCCATAGAGCCCCTTGAAGTAGTTCCTCGTCTCGCTCGTTATGACCTTGTACCTCTCGCCCATGAGGACGTTAAGGGTCGCCTGCGTGCCGACGACCTGGCTCGTTGGCGTCACCAGGGGAGGGTAGCCCATGTCCTTCCTGACCTTTGGTATCTCGTCGAAGACCTCGTTCATCTTATCGAGGGCGTTCTGCTCTCTAAGCTGGTTGACGAGGTTCGATATCATGCCGCCGGGTATCTGCACCATGAGCGTTTTGGGGTTTATCGCGGTGTACTCGCTTTCAAACCTCTTGTACTTTTTCCTTATCTCCCTGAACCTGTCGGCTATCTCGGCGAGCAGGCCCAGGTCAAGCCCCGTTGAATAGGGCGAATCGTTGAGCGCCGCCACCATGGACTCTGTCGGGGGCTGGGAGGTGCCGGAGGCGAGGCTTGAAAGGGCGGTATCGACTATGTCCGCTCCGGCCTCAATGGCCTTCAAATAGCTCATCGCCGCCAGTCCCGAGGAGTCGTGCGAATGTATGTGTATGGGGAGCGCTATCTTCTCCCTGAGCTTTCCTACCAGGTCAAAGGCCGCAAAAGGCGTCAAGAGGCCCGCCATGTCCTTTACGCATATGGTGTCAGCGCCCATCTTCACAAGCTTCTGGGCGAGCTCGACGAAGCCCTCATGCGTATGGACCGGGCTCGTGGTATAGCAGATGGTCGCCTCGACGATGGCCTTCGCCTCTTTGGCGGCCCTTACAGCCACCTCTATGTTCCTGAGATCGTTGAGGGCGTCGAATATCCTGAAGACGTCGACCCCGTTCCTGGCGGCCCTTTCGACGAATTTTTTCACAACGTCGTCTGAGTAGTGCCTGTAGCCGACCAGGTTCTGCCCGCGGAGCAGCATCTGGAGCCTTGTGTTCGGTATGGCCTTCCTCAAGACCTTGAGCCTCTCCCATGGGTCTTCCTTGAGGAACCTCAAGCAGGCGTCGAAGGTCGCGCCGCCCCAGACTTCGAGGGACCAGTAGCCCACCTTGTCGAGCATGGGGGCGATCCCGGTCATGTCGGCGGTCCTCATCCTCGTGGCAAGCAGAGACTGGTGAGAGTCCCTGAGGACGGTATCCGTTATATAGGTCCTCTTGTCGCTCCTTGTCCTGAGTTTAAGGTCCGCCTTAGCAGGCTGAGCCGCCTTGTTCGTCATTATCCTGTCGCCTCCCTATTATAACCCGTGGTGGGCCGCTATGGCCGCGGCAATGGCCGCGACCAGGTCCGTAGGCTCACCGTATTCGTCGTAGTCCATAAGCTCGGGCTTCCTGTCTATGAAGCCCGTGTCGAAATTGCCTGCTCTAAAGTCCTCGTTCTCCATTATCTTCCTGAGGAAGGGTATCGTAGTCTTTATGCCCCTTATAACGAACTCTTCAAGGCAGCGGTGGGTCCTCCTCACGGTCTCGTCCCATGTGGTGCCGCGCACCACGAGCTTCGCGACGAGCGAGTCGTAGCAGTTCGGGATCACGAAGTCCTTGTATATGGCCCCGTCTATCCGCACCCCTATGCCGCCGGGCGAGTAATATGCCGTGACCTTGCCGAAGGACGGGAAGAAGTTGTTCTTGGGGTCCTCGGCGCAGACACGGCACTCTATGGCAAAGCCGTTTACCTTGACGTCCTCCTGGGTGAAGCCCAGGGGCATGCCGGAGGCTATCTCTATCTGCTTTTTGACGAGGTCGATCCCGGTGACCTCTTCTGTTATCGGGTGCTCGACCTGTATCCTCGTGTTCATCTCAAGGAAGTAGAAGTCCCTGTTGTTGTCGACCAGGAACTCCACCGTGCCGGCGTTCGTGTAGTTGGCGGCCTTCGCGGCCTTGATCGCCGCCTCTCCCATGCGTTTGCGGAGGTCCGCGGTAAGGATAAGAGAAGGGGTTATCTCGACGAGCTTCTGGTGGCGCCTCTGAATAGAGCAGTCCCTCTCGCCCATGTGGACGATATTGCCGTGGTTGTCGGCCAGTATCTGGAACTCTATATGGTGAGGCTTTTCTATGAATTTTTCAAGGAAGACCTCGGAGACGCCGAACGCGGCGGCCGATTCCTTCCTGGCGGTCGTGATGGAGTCGACGAGCTCTTTTTTGTTGCGCGCTACCCTTAAGCCCCTGCCGCCGCCCCCGCCAGAGGCCTTTACCATTATGGGGTAGCCTATCTTCTCGGCTAAGGCTACGGCCTCGTCTACGTCCTTTATCGAGTCTTCCGTCCCGGGCAGTATCGGCACGCCCGCCTTCTGCATCATCTTCCTCGCCATGACCTTGTCGCCCATGTCAGCGATGGTCCTGCTCGTGGGGCCTATGAAGGTAATGCCCTTCTTCTCGCAGAGCTGGGGGAACCGCGGGTTCTCGGAGAGGAAGCCGTAGCCGGGATGTATGGCGTCGACGCCGACCTTTGTGGCAAGGTCTACAAGCCTGTGAATGTTGAGATAGCCCTGTATGGGGCCGGGGCCGACCATGTAGGACTCGTCCGCCTTCTTGACGTAAAGAGAGGTGGCGTCCTCTTCCGAATAGATGGCCACTGTGGCGATCCCGAGCTCCTTGCAGGCCCGGATGACCCTCGTGGCGATCTCGCCCCTGTTGGCTATGAGCACTTTTTTGAAGAGACCTGACATTCCAAACTCCGCGTTTAACATGTGCAAACCGCAAACAAATATTTAGCCAAGAACGGCTGAATAAGTCAAGGAAATAAAAGCCTTAGAAAGGTATTCTAACCCTTCGCGGCCTTCATGTAGGTTATGGCGTCCGTAAGGCGCTTTAACGCCAGCTCCTTGCCCATGGCCGCGAGTGTCTCGAATATGCCGGGGCTTATGGTGCCGCCTGTCAGGGCCACTCTTACCGGCTGGGCGAGTTTCCCGAGTTTCAGCCCCTTTGCCTCGAGGAGCGAGTTGAACTCGGTTTCAAGGGACGTTTCATCGAACGAGGCAAGCCCGGACAGTTTTGTCAGCAGCTCTTCGAGGAGCGCGGCCGTATCGGCTGTAAAGAGCTTCTCAGCCGCCTTGGGGTCGTACTCGACCTTGTCGATGAAGTAAAAGAGCGAGTTTTCCGCCATCTCTTTGAGCGTCCTGGACCTTTCCTGCAACGTCCTGACTATCGGCATGAGCCTCTGGTCAGCCGAGGCGTCTACCCCGAGCCCCTTCCAGAAGGGGAGGAGAAGCGGGGCGAGCTCTTCAGGGGCGGCTGATTTTATGTAATGCTGGTTGAGCCACAGGAGCTTTTCAGGGTTAAATACCCCTGAGGACTTGCCGACGCTATCCAGGGAGAACTTTTCCACAAGCTCTTCCATCGAGAATATCTCCTGGTCGCCTGCGGACCAGCCGAGCCTCGCGAGGTAGTTGACGAGGGCATGCGGCAGGTAGCCCATCTCTTTATAGGCCATGACGGATGTCGCGCCGTGGCGCTTGGAGAGCCTGGTCTTGTCCGACCCGAGTATCATGGGCAGGTGGGCGAAGACCGGGATATCGTAGCCGAGGGCCCTGTAAAGGAGTATCTGCTTTGGCGTGTTGTTTATGTGGTCGTCGCCCCTTATTACATGGGTTATCCCCATGGTGGAGTCGTCCACCACGACGCAGAAGTTATAGGTCGGCGTGCCGTCGCTCCTTAAGATGATAAGGTCCTCTATCGCCGAGTTCTCGAACGATATTACCCCTTTTATCTCGTCTTTGAAGGCTGTGGTCCCGGGCGGGACCCTGAACCTGAGCGCAGACGGGCCCTGCGGGGAGCCGGTCCTCTCCCTGCATCTGCCGTCGTACATGGGCGGGCGTCCGGCCTTCAAGGCCGCCTCCCTTCTGGCCTCAAGATCCTCCGGGGTGCAGTAGCAGCGGTAGACGAGCCCCTTTTCCAGCAGCGCCTCGGCGGACTTTCTGTACTCGTCGAACCTGTGGCTCTGGAAAAAAGGCCCCTCGTCCCAGTTGAGCCCGAGCCATTCCATGCCGTCGAGTATGGCCTGTATAGACTCTTTGGTGGAGCGGGCCACGTCGGTGTCTTCTATTCGCAGGATAAAGATCCCCTTGTTGCGCCTGGTGAAGAGCAGGTTAAAGAGGGCTGTCCTTGCCCCTCCGATATGGAGATAGCCCGTTGGAGATGGGGCGAACCGTGTCCTTACAGTCAAAACTTCCTCCTATGGAAACAAGAATATGGGATGCTTATGTTATTATGACCCCGGCGTAACCGACGACCTGGCTTAGGTCTCCGTTCACGTCCCCGGAGGTGGCGTAGCTTACGAGCCTGGCCTTCTTCGCGCCAAGTTCCCTGGCGGCGAATATCGTTATGGCGGAAGGGACCACGCCGCACATCGTGATATCGTTTTCCGAGGCTGCTTTAAGAAGGCCCCTGGCGTCAAGGGCCAGCACCTTGTCTATCGCCAGTTTATCCTTGGCCCTTGTCAGACCGTCAGGCTCAAAGTGGTTCATGTCCGTGCTCGCCACGATGAGCGTTTGGCCGGCAAGCCCGGAGAGCGCGCCGGCTATGGCCCTGCCCATCTCCTCGCATTCCACGGCGCTGCCCTGCATAACGGTAATGGGCACTATCATTGCGTCAGGGTTCCGGACGTATATGAAAGGGAGCTGCACCTCGATCGAATGCTCCATCAAGTGCGCCTCCGTATCAGCCGAGAAAAGGGGCGTTGAGGCTAATACTGCCTCCGCCGCCCCGGTATCGACCTTGACCCTGCCCAGCGGTATCTCCCAGCACCCGGAGGCCATGACAGAGGCGCGCGGGCCGAGGCCGGTGTGGTTGGGGCCGATCAGGACGACCCTGTCGGGCACGCGCACCGAAGAGTATACCTGCCCCGCGATCGCCCCTGAGAAGACGTACCCGGCATGGGGGGCCAGTATCGCCCTCGCTTCCTCTACGGGAGAGTGGCTCAAAAGGGCGTTCAGGGCCTTGCTGAGCTCTGCCCTGGCGCCTGGGTAGAACCGCCCTGCGACTACTGCTTTCCTTATCATAAACAGGACTTTCTGGTATAAAAGGCAGTTGAGATATTAACAGATAGGCCATGGAAAGTAAAGGCGTAATGGCCCATCAGGGCTGGTGTTAAACCTGCCTTCGGCTTACGTCGGTTAAAGGCGTGCCGCTCTTATGAGTTATGCTATACTGCCGTGAGATTATGAAAGGAAAATGGGAATGAAACGGACTGTAATAGACGCGGAGCTGCTGATATTCGACCTCGACGGGACCCTTATAGATTCAAGCCAGGACATAGCGTGGTCCGCCAATATGACGCTTTCCGCTATGGGCCATGAGAAAAAACAGATAGGCGAGATAGTCGGCCACATCGGCTGGGGCGTTAAGCCGCTCCTTGAGAAGCTCATGCCGGGAGAGACATCCGAGAGGATAGCCGAGGCGAGGCTTAAGTTCCTCGATTTCTACGGAGACCACCTTGTGGTTAAGACCAGCGTATACCCTGGAGTGGAGGATACTATAGGCCATTTCATGAAGGCCGGCAAGAAGCTCGCGGTAGTCACGAACAAGCCTTTCGGCCTGGCCGAAAGCATCCTTGAGATAGTAAGGCTCAAGGATTTTTTTAGCGTCATCCTCGGGGGAGACTCTCTTCCCAACAAAAAGCCTCATTCAGAGCCGATAGAGAAGGCCATGAGCGACCTTTGCGCCCCTCCTGAAAAGACGGTCGTCGTGGGCGACAGCCCGGTAGACTGCGAGGCTGGCAAGGCCGCCGGAGCGTACACGGTAGGCGTCTCCTACGGCTTCAGGGGAAGGGGCGAGCTGGAGGCCGCCGGATGCGATATCATAATCGACGATTTTACTTCGCTTAAGCGGATGATACGGTAACCCACCCACATCCCGCCACCGCCGGTATCTGCTATAATTAGCAAGCGGCTATGGAAAACCATACCTCTATATAGCGGAAGATGACCACAAGGCGCTCAATACTCAAGACTTTAGGCGCGTCCATCTTTTGCCTCCTTTGGGGTGGCACTCCAGCCATGGCACAGCTCTTCAGATCCCCCAGGACCAAAAAAAAGCCGAGGCTCAGGGAGAACCTGTTTACAGAAGGGAAGAGTCCGCTTGTCTCGGTGGCTACAGGCCGCAGCGCAGAAGAGATGGTGGAGGCGGCAGTAGGCCTCATCGGAGGCTTTGAAAGGCTATCCCTCAAGGGCAAGAGCGTGCTCGTCAAGCCTAACGTGGTCTCAGGCGAGAAGAACCCTGTCACGACAAACCCGGAGGTGGTAGCGGCTGTTGTGAGGCTTCTTTTGCGCCACGGCGCGAAGAAGGTCTATGTGGGGGACATGTCCGCGCTCAGGACTATCTCGACCAGGCGCAACATGACCAGAAACGGCATACTCAGGGCGGCGGAAGACAATGGGGCCGAGCCGGTCATATTCGAGGACTTCGAATGGTACGGCGTGCCACTCGATAAGACGAGATACCTGAAGGAAGCTTATGTTACCGAGTGGATATACAGGACGGACCTTATCGTGAACCTGCCGGTCATAAAGACCCACAGGTCGGCGAGCTATTCCATAACTCTAAAAAACTTCATCGGCTGCACCCACCTGAGGCAGCGCCCGTACCTGCTTGACCCGGCCCACTGGGAGGAGCTGATAGCGGAATTCAACGCGGCATATACGCCGGATCTCAATATCGTGGACGGGACCGTCTCCATGATAGAGGGCGGCCCGTGGGAAGGAACTCCAGCCAGGACCGACGTCGTCATCGCGAGCGGCGACAGGGTAGCGGCCGATATAGCCGGTCTCGGCCTTATCAGGTCATTCGGGAAATGGGCGCCGGTTGCGTCCAGGCCGGTCTGGGAACAGAAGCAGATAAGGACGGCCCTTGAGCTCGGGTTGGGCAAGGGAAAAGAGGATATAAAACTCGTAGCCGGAGCTGGCAACGGCTCGTTCGAGCGTCTTGTGGCGGATATAAGGGCGCATACAGGCCTTTGAGCAGCCTGGGATATCTAAAAGGGGCATGGCAAGTACGGCAATTTATTACTTTTTTGATGTCGGTACGATGGCTTCTGTGCCCTTATGCCCTTTCTCTTTCCTCAACCTGTTGATAAGGCCGCCTTCGAGGATGCAGGCTCGCTCCCTGGGGCTGAGATTCAATATGAACCTCAAGCCGCGCCCCTTTTCCTTGATGATCCCTATGACCTCGTCGGAGCTCTCTACCGCCTTCCGTATGTCGGCGAGCGATATCACGTCCCCCTGTTCAACGGCTGAGTATTCGGAAGGGTCGCTAAAGAGAAGCGGCAATATCCCGAAGTTAACGAGGTTCGCCCTGTGTATGCGCGCGAAGCTCTTCGCGGCCTTTATCCTTATGCCTAAATATCTGGGGACTATGGCCGCGTGCTCCCGTGATGAGCCCTGTCCATAGTTCTCTCCTCCAACGATTATCCCGCCACCGCTATCCTTGCATCTCTGGCGGAACTGCCTGTCAAGCAGCTCGAAGGCGAACTCGCTTATCTTCGGGATATTCGACCTGAAGGGCAGCACCCGGTTCCCGGCCGGGAGTATATCGTCCGTGGAAACGTTGTCCCCGGTCTTCAATACCACCCGCCCTTCGTATGAGTCGGGCAATGCGTCAAAGTCCGGGAACGGGATTATGTTTGGCCCGCTTATGATCTCCACTTTTTTTCTTTCATCAGGCGGCATGGGCTTTATTATCACCGATTCGTTGTACAGATATCTTTTCGGCTCCACGACCCTTGGGTAAGCTCCGAGCTTCCTCGGGTCCGTGATAGAGCCGAATATGGCCGCTGCCACAGCCGTCTCAGGGCTCGACAGGTACACGTAGTCGTCATCCGTGCCGCTCCTCCCCTTGAAGTTCCTGGGAAAGGTCCTCACCGACGCGGCCTTTGTCGGAGGGGCCTGCCCCATGCCTATGCACCCGAGGCAGCCCGACTGATGGACCCTTGCGCCCGCATGGTTAAGCAATACCGTCCCGCCCGCGCGCTCTACATTTTCAAGCACCGACTTGCTCCCCGGGTTTATCTCGAAGCTTACGCCCGGGTGCGCGGTCCTGCCCTTCATCGCCTTGCAAACCACCATGAGGTCTTTGTACGAGAAGTTGACGGAGGAGCCGACGATGACCTGGGCTACAGGCGTGCCCTCGACCTCGACCACCCTTTTGATGTTGTCCGGGGAGGACGGGCAGGCGATAAGCGGCTCGATGGCCGAAAGGTCTATCTCGTCCGTTTCGTCGTACTCGGCGTTGGGGTCGGCCTCAAGCGGCGTCCACTGGCTCACCCTTCCGTGGCGCTCAAGGAAGTCTCTTGTCATCTCATCCGACGGGAATACGGTGGTCGTCGCCCCAAGCTCGGCCCCCATGTTCGCGATGGTAGCCCTGTCGGTAGCGGTAAGTGTCTTTACCCCCGGCCCCCAGTACTCGATTATCTTCCCGACGCCGCCGTTGACGCTGTGCCGCCGGAGCATCTCGAGTATCACGTCCTTCGCGGCCACCCAGGGCTTGAGCTTCTTCGTAAGCTTAACTCCCATGACCTTCGGGACCTTCATGTGAAAGGGCTCGCCCGCCATCGCGAGAGCGACATCAAGCCCTCCGGTCCCTATGGCTATCATCGCCAGCGCCCCTGCCGTCGAGGTATGGCTGTCCGCGCCGAGGAGCGTTTTCCCTGGCGCGCCGAAGCGTTCCATGTGGACCGGATGCGAGACCCCGTTGCCTGGAGGCGAGAAGTAAACGCCGTACCTCATCGCTGAAGTCATGAGGAACCTGTGGTCGTCGGCATTCTTGTAGTCCGTCTGCAGGAGGTTGTGGTCGACATAGCTGGCCGATATCTCGGTCTGGACCGAGTCGAGCCCGAGCGCGGCGAACTCAAGAAAGGCGAGTGTGCCTGTCGCGTCCTGCGTAAGGGTCTGGTCGATTTTTACAGCGATCTCGCCCCCAGGCGCCCATTCACCGGAGAGCAGGTGAGATTCGATCAGCTTTCGCGTAAGGTTTTTTTTCATGTTCAAGGCCCCTTAAAGGGTTTCGCATCCTGTAGTCTATCAGTATATGCGTATCTCGTAGTCCTTGCCTTCCCATTCTCCCGTGTCATTGTAGTAGAAGGTAAAGAAGAGCCTTGTGCCGGGGGCGAACCTTTCGGGGCTGAAGTCTGTGCGCCAGATACGCAGGCCTGTCCCAGCCATAGGCTCCTCGGTCTTGGTCGCCCAGTTGTCGCTCGTCCATACGAGGTTCGCTTCCCTCAAGGATATTATACGCAATATCTCGCCGGAGCTGGCCGCGCTTACCGGCTGGCTTTTCTTCCACGCCGCCATCGGAAGCTTCGTAAGGCGGTCTATGTATCTTGCCTTGACCTCTTCTACGAGGTCGCACCCGGCGTTATCGCGCGCGCTCCTCAGAAGCTTTATGTACTCGGCGTGCGCCCATGAAAGCGGTGTCGCCGAACCTGTGCCGCGCCCTCTGTAAAGGCGCCTGGCCGGTATGCTCTCGCTGTCCCAGACCTGTTCAGGGAAAAGATGCCCCTCGTTCGCGAACTCTTCAAACGACCTTATGTACCCTTGAGCCTCCCCGCCGGCCATTATTTCATACAGGGCCCTTTCTCCGGTAAGGAGCGGCCATGGCCTGCCAACGCCAGAGCCGTCAAAGGGCGCGCCGTCTTCTTTTTCGCCGTAGCCGTCGCCGTTATATCTATGGAAGGCGACCCTGCCGTTGTGCTCGAATCTCAGGAACCGGTCAGCGACCTTGATAGAGCTTAGGATATGCGGGTCGCTTGGGCCTCTCACCCCGAACCTTACCAGGTCAAGGAAGCCGGTATCGACTATCTCGCCCTGATGGTGGGGCCTGTCTTTTGGCCTGTTCCTGTTGAAGACGAGCGCGTGGCAGACCTGCTCTCCCGGGGCGATGGATTCAGGGACGCTCCTGACTATCCACATGTAATGGCCCGGTACGCCCTCTCCTATGCAGTCGCACTCGGCAAAGGTCCATTCCTCGATCCTTGTCTGCCAGTGGTCAGCGGTGGAGAAGAGGTATTCGGAGGCTGTTTCCTCGTTCATCTCGCGTGCCCAGTGCGCCGCCGTGACAAGGGCTGAGACTTCCGCGGCAAGCGTTGCCGGTGAAAGGCCCATGCCCTCTTCCCAACGCTCCTGCTCGGTTATGGGGCCGTTGGCGGCTATGAACGAGGCGGCTTTTTTGACCATCGGATAGAACTCGTCTCCGGCAAGCCCCATGCCCTTGAGCCTCCACGCGAGGATTATCGGCAGGGCGGTCTGGTCGAGCTGGACGTAGGGCCATCTGGCCTCTCCGTTTGTGTACATGTTCTGGGGCCAGTTCCCGGCCTCCGCCTGGGTGCGGCCGAGGTACCTGAGAATTGAAAGCGCGGTCGCGCCGTCGCCCATCGCCAGGAACGCGAAGGCCGATTTGCAGAGGTCCCTGGGCCATACAAGGTGATAGCCGAGGGCCTCCTCGTCGCCTTTGACCTCGCCCCATGGTATGGAGAGCGAGGCTACGAGAGCGCCTGGGGATGTCTTGTCCTCATGGGTCTTTAAGACGATCGCGCTTGTCCAGAACCTCCTGCCGCCGTCCGCGGAGCGCCTCCCGAGCGGCATAAGCCCGTTAAGGTATCTCCGCCAGCCTCGTATGTACTCTCTTTCGATGTCATGATACTCCCTCGAAAGGGTCCGTTCGGTATCGAGGACGGCCTCCGCCTCGTCCTTTCCGAAGCTCAAGGCAAGGACGATGTCGCTTCTCGGCTTAAGCTCGGCTATAAGGGCGATGTTGCCGTCCTCGGCCTTCTCAAAGGACCAGTCCATATCGAGGTTGTCCTTGAGGTCGTGCCAGCCGTCCGATACCCCCGAGTAACCGGCTGACATCCTGAGGAACGGCTGGTCGGCGGAAAGGGCCGCGGCGATATCCTCCCTCCATGCCAGGAGGTAGTTCCTCCTGCCGTAGGCGGCGTATTTTCCGGAGTTGCCGGCGCCCTTGTTCTTTATGTGGGGCGCGAGCAGTACGAAGAGGCGGAAATCCGCCGTAGTGCCGTGGAGGGCCTTGAAGTCCGTGTGGATTACGAGGGAGTTGGCCTGCGGGTCAGTGATGACGCGCTTTGTGATGGACCAGAGGCCTGATTTTGCGGTATTCGTTATTATGTATCCGGGGGCTTTTTCGTGTATCTGGCCGAGGCTGGTTATTTCAGTGTCTGTGCCTTCCTCGTCAAAGAACGTCTTCGAGTCGGTTACGAGAAACCTCAGGTCCTTTATATCGGCGGTGCCGGTATCGGGGTAATATACCTCTGTTATGATGCCGTCGGCGATCGTAAACCAGACCCTTGAGAAGGCGCTCAAGGCGGTGCCTACGCCCTGTTTTGAGGCTCTCGACCAGCGCGGGGAAAGGCCCGGCTTTCCAAACGCCTCTGCCGGGTGAGGGATTTCATGCTTGTAAGCGACGCTCATAAGACCCTCCTTTATTTCTTGATTGGAGGCGCCGCCCCGGTCAGGGACCAGGCAGCCGGAGGGTTTCATAGAGGCCTTGGGGCGACCCTATATTCGAGTTAACCATTTCTCTGAATAATGTCAAGGCACGGGATGCGTCAGCAGGTGGCTTAAAAAGGCCGATCCGCGGCGTCGCTCTGTGGAGCCTGAATGCGATTTTGATTTTTCAGCAACCTGTTAGACTTGCAATGACCTGACAACTTGATAAATATAAGATATAATTGTCGTTAATCAATTCGGCCTGACAAGACAAAAAAGGCCATTTTGAGCGTTGCCGCGTAAAGCGAACCTATTTCATACGGAGGTGGATGATGGGCCTGAAAATCAGTGAAGAGGCAAAGAAGAAGATAATCGACGCGCTCAATTCGGCGAGGACCGCGGAACTAACGGCTATAATCCAGTACATGGGCCATCACTACGAGGGTGAGGGGCTTGAGAGCCCGGCTATACTGGACCTCTTCAAAAAAATCGCCATGGAAGAGATGAAGCACGCCGAGACGATCGCCGAGAGGATAGTCTACCTGGGCGGGGTGCCGGTCCAGAAGCCCGGCCAGATACTGAGGGGAGGGGACCTGGTGACCATGCTCAAGGCCGACCTCGGCCTCGAGGACAAGGCCATCGAGGACTACAGGGCCATCGTAAAGCTCTGCGCCGATCTCGGCGACTCAACGACCAGGCTCATGTTCGAAACAATACTGCAGGATGAAGAGTCTCACGCCGACGCGTACGAGACCGCCCTTGGAAGGAAAGGAAAATAGTAGATATGAAGAGATGGAAGTGCGTAGAGTGCGGTTACACACATGAAGGAGAGCACCCGCCCGACGTATGCATTATGTGCCACGCGCCGAGCGAGGCCTTTATAGAGGTTGTAAATGCCTGAAGGACGGGAACGGGGAGGGGTGAATCCCTCCCCGGGTCTTGACGGTCTTTGCCTTGCTGAAGTGATAGCCTCTTTGATCCGGCGTGACGGTCCCATTACATTCGCGAAGTTCATGGAGATGGCCCTTTATTATCCGGGCAAGGGGTATTACACCTCAGGGAGGCGGACCTGGGGCCCGGAAGGGGATTACATAACGAGCATCGACGTAAGCTCGGCCTTCGCGAGGACCATAGCCAAGGAGCTTGCAGGGATGTGGGAGGCCCTTGGCCGCCCTGTCCCTTTCGTGCTCGTGGAGGCCGGTGCCGGCAGGGGCTGGCTTACCAGGGGAATAATAGAAGCGCTTGAGTCTGTCTCGCCAGGCCTCTTGTCTGCCATAAGGGCATGCCTGGTCGAGAGGAACACGGCGCTCAAGGAGCCTTCAACCGAGCGTGCCGCCTGGTACGAGAGCCTTGAAGATGTCCCGCCTTTTGAGTCCGGCTGCATACTCTCCAATGAACTGATAGACAGCTTCCCTGTCCACAGGGTGCTCTTCGCCGAAGGCTCGCTTAAGGAGCTCTACGTGGGCCATGACGGCTCTGCCTTTTTCGAGTTGCCCGGGGCGCTTTCTACCGTGGAGCTGGCCGAGTACTTAAGGGATATGTCCGTCGAGCCGTTCGAGGGTATGAGGACCGAGGTGAACCTTGAGGGGCCGAGGTGGCTCAAAAGGGCCGCTGCCCTTATGGGCAGCGGCTTCATAATGACGATAGACTACGGCCTTCCCGCAAGGGAGCTTTACTCGCCGGAGAGGAAGGGGAGCCTCTTCTGCCACTTCAGGCATACGCTCAACGACAACCCCTTCCTGAACATAGGCGCGCAGGATATAACCACCCACGTTGATTTCACGGCGCTCGCGCTATACGGCGGAAGTTACGGGCTCGGCCTTACCGGCTTTGCCACGCAGAAGAATTTTCTGCTGGGCCTCGGCATCCTTGAAGATTTGAAGGCCCCGCCTCCTGGCTCAGCCGGGGTCGAAGAGATTGGCTTCAACAGGGCCCTGGCAAGGCTTATAGCGCCCGGGGGCATGGGCGATACCTTCAAGGTGCTCATCCAGCATAAGGGGGTCGCAAAACCGACTCTTCTCGGTTTTTCCTTCAAGGACAGCTCAAAGAGCCTGGGCCTCCCAAGCATGTTGTAACGGCACGGATAATATGTTAATTATAACACTTCGACAGATACTTTTTATGGGGGTGTAGAGATAATGCCTGAGAAGGATACCAAGGAAAAAAAGCACGTCTGTTCCATCTGCGGCAGGCCGTCGGAGGCCACCATATGCCATGCCTGCGAGGACAAGATTAGGGGCGAGGCGCTGGAGAAAAAGCACGATATAGACAAGGCCGGCAGGACGGATACTGGCAGAAGGTAAGCAGGCCAGGTCTTTAAAAAATGGAGGGGTCAATGGCCCAGGACAGGATTCTCGAAGATCTTGGCACTGCCTACAATACCGAGATAGCCGGATTTCATTTCTACACGACGGCGGCCTCCGTTGTCGAGGACCCGAAGGGTAGAAGTGTGTTCGCCAACCTCGCCAAGGAAGAGCTCGCCCACATCGTGGTCGTCGGCAAGATAGCGGAGTCGATAAGGAGCGGGCTCGGCTGGTTGAGCTATGAGCAGGCCCTTGCCGAAGGCTTCGCTCTTACGCAGAGCATACCCTATCCGGAGGAGAACGAGCTTATAAAGAGGCTCAACTCCAATCAGACAGACCTGAACGCCGTCCAGATAGCTATTGAGAATGAGGAGGCGGCGGTTGATTTTTACTCGAAGCTTTTGAAGGGGGCTTCAAAGCCGGTTGAAAAGGTTGTCCTCACCAGGCTCCTTGAGATGGAGAAGGGGCACTTGAAGGTCTTGAGGTGGGAGCACGAGTCTCTTAACAAGACCGGGTTCTGGTGCGGTGAGATGGAGTTCAGCGTGGAAAAGGAGACCGAGTAGGCGATGTACGACGCTATAGTGGCCGGCCTTGGGCCCGCTGGGTCTACCGTAGCTTACCATCTGGCCTCCAGGGGGCTCAAGGTACTCGGCGTAGATAAGGAGAGGTTCCCGAGGTACAAGTCCTGCGGTGGCTGCATCTCGACCAAGATAAAAGGCCTTGTCGATTTCGACATCTCCCCTGCCATAGAAGAGACGGTCCTCGGCGCGACCTTCACCTACAAGTCGGCAAGGGCCATGGACGTCATGTCAGATAGTCCACTTGGCTACAACGTCATGCGGGAGACCTTTGACGACCTCTTTTTCAGGAAGGCAAGAGAGGCCGGCGCCCTTCTGATAGACGGCATAAGGGTCATCTCGGCTGAAGATACCGGGGGCTCTGTCAAGGTGAGCCTCGCTGACGGAAGGTCCTTCGAGGGCAAGGTCCTGGTCGGCGCTGACGGCTCTTCCGGCTTTACCGGCCGCGAGCTTTTCGGCCTCAAGCCCAGGGAATCAGCCGTGTCCATCACCGCCGAGGTCCCCTGCAAGAGGGCAGAGAGGGACTATGACGGAAAGCTTTTCATAGACTTCGGCTCAGTCCCTTACGGGTACGCGTGGATATTCCCGAAGAAAAATTACCTTTCGGTGGGCATCGCCGGGGACACGTCAAAGGTCAAGGGCAGGATAAAGGAGTACTTCAACGCCTTCGTCACAACGCACGAGGCGCTCAAGGGGCTCGATGTAAGCGACAGGAAGGGCTGGACGGTCCCGCTTTATTACGAGGGCCTTCCGTCATCCGTAAAAGGCAGGGTGCTCCTTGTGGGCGACACAGGGCACCTTGTAGACCCTTTCCTTGGCGAGGGCATATATTTTGCCATCCGCACAGCCAAGGCTGCTTCCTCTGCTATAATAGACTATATTGAAGGCACAGGCAGCCTGGATGTGTACCAGGGCTGGCTGGAGCGGGAGATAGTCCCGGAGTTCAGGTCAGCCGGCAAGCTCGCCGACCTCATTTATAACCATCCGAGGCTCTGGTACAGCATGCTCGAGAAAGACCCTGATATAATGCTTAAGTATTATGACGTCATCAGGGGAGAGGAAGAGTGCGCTCGGTTCTATCGCTGGGTCCTCGACAAGGTAAAATCAAAGCCCTGGAAGGTGCTCCGCGGCTGGATAGAGAGCAGGTTTCTTCCGGGTTAGCCACCTTGTTTTAACAGGCTGCTGAAAGGGCCGATCTCTGGCGCCGTCTTTGTCGCGTCAAAAGCGGCGTACCAGATAAGTATGCCTCACACCTCATTTAGCCTGAATGTGATCTTGCGTTTTTCAGCGACATCTTAAAACAGATTCTGTATCCGCAAAAGCATATCAAACGAAAGGGCTTTGTACGCGCCGTATCCCTTGAACAAACCTTTAAGGAGGTAGGCATGGGACACAAAACGCTGTTGGCAGGCCTGATTCTCGCATTTTCCTTCCTTTTTACCATCCCTGTTTACGCAGAGTACGACATACAGGCGGCGGTTGATGAGCAGGCGATACAGAATCGCCCCTGGCTAGGGATAACCATTCAGGAGGTAAACGAAGAGGCCGCAAGGTCGATGGGGCTCGCCGAGGCACAGGGTGTCATGGTCTCGGATGTGGTCAAAGGCGGGCCTGCTGACATGGCCGGGGTACAGATGGGCGATGTTATCGTTGAGCTCAATGGCGAGGACGTAACAGGGGCGGACGATTTCATCTCAAGGGTGCGCTCTACGGACGTGGGCTCCACGGTTGCCCTTGAGGTAAACAGGGGCGGCACGACCGAGAATATAAACGTTCAGCTCGCCAAGATGCCAGGCGATGCGATGGGCGGCATGACGGGCGGCGGGGGAATGGGTGGCATGATGGGCGACCGCCAGAGTGGCATGGGCGCAATGGGACAGTGCCCGCCATGCCCCATGATGGGTGGTAAGGGCATGAAGGGCGGCCATGCGAGAGGTGACGGCATGATGGCCCCCATTTTCGGCCACATGTATGGTAAAATGATGAAGGCGGTAAAGGGGCTCAATCTCAGCGCCGACCAGAGGGCCAGCGCGCGAGAGATACATATGAATTTCAAGAAACAGGCGATAAGGACAGGCGCTGAGATAAAGATAGCCGGGATAGAGCTCCACGAACTTCTCATGAGTGACCCTGTCAACATGGACAAGGTCAAGGGCAAGATAGGCGAGATACTATCGAAGAAGGCTGATCTCATGATGGCCGGTATCAAAAGCGTAGAGGACTTTAAAAAGCTCCTTACCACGGAGCAGAAGGGCAAGCTAAAAGATATGCTTTCGATGGATACCGGCATGGACGAAGAGATGGGCTCCGCCGGTGAGATGGCGAGCCAGGAAGATATGGAGATGGAGTAGAAGGGCCGAAGGTCTTTGGGCGGTTCTTTCGCTTACCAGGTAAGGCTGTTCAAAAAGCAGCCTGTCAGTCCACGAGAAAGGGGTGATGAAGATGACAAGGTACGCTCTCCCCAGGGTTGCCCATTGCAGTGAGGGGTGCCCAGGATGGTCCCGGGCATGACCCTTAAACTGCCCGCTTCTTTATTCCCCTTTCCATGGCAGGTGGCTTAAAAAGGCCCTCTGCGCCGCCGTCGCGGTCCCTTCCTATTTTTATCTTCCTCTTTACCTGATTTTTTAATAAAATAGATATATTTCGTAAGAGGGTATTCGTGTATGGGCATTGAGTGGAGCAGGAACCTTTCCACAGGGCTTGACTGGCAGGACAGGCATCACAAGGAGCTTTTCAAGCGCATAAACCGCCTGCTTGACGCCATGGCGGTCGGCTACGGAAAGGATGAGGTGAGGACTATCTTCGATTTTCTCGATGAGTACTTCGTTACCCATTTTGAGGCCGAAGAGCAGGCCATGGATAAATATCATTACCCGGGCATGGTGGCGCATCTTGCCGAGCATACGGGTTTCATAGACGAGATCGCCCGGCTTAGAAAAGAGTTCGAATCCGGCCCTTCTTCGGCGCTTGTAATAAAGGTCCAGCGCGAGGTCGTCGACTGGCTTATAAACCACATCGGAGAATTGGATAAGAGCCTCGGCTGTTTCCTTAAGGCTGCCGGGAGTGTTAAAAACTGACAGGCGTCATGTACGCCCCTTGCCGGACTTGTCGAAGGAAATGGCAAGCACCCCCGCTATAACAAGCCCCATACCCGCTAACTGCACCAAGTCCATCTCTTCCCCCAGGATGAGCCAGGCAAGAACGGCTGTAGATACAGGGCCGATGAAGCTTACGAGCGCCGCTTTCGACGCGCCTATCCTTTTTATCCCGAGGGCAAGCGTAAGCACGGGGATGAAGGTCGAGACCAATGCCAGCGCGGCGAGCAGGACCCATGCCCCCGGCTCTTCAGGCACGTACCTCCCGCGCCATTGGGCAAGGAAGGCGAAGGTGGCCGCGGTGGTGCCGTAAGCGGCTATCTTTACGCCTGATACACGCCTTGAGATAACTTCCGTAAGTATGTAACTTAGCGAATAAATTATGGCTGAGAAAAGGACCAGGCCGGCCCCGATGGCATAGGCCTCTCCTATGCCGCTCGTAACCTTGAGCGCAAGAGCCAGGCCTGCGTATGTAAGCAGGATCGAGACGGTTTTTTTGCCTGTGATCCGTTCCTTGAAAAATATGGCCGCCAGGATGGTGACTATGGCCGGATATGTGTACAGTATGACGCGTTCAAGGGAGGCGTCTATGTAGAGAAGCCCCCAGAAATCAGAGAGCGCAGCGGCGTAAAGCCCCAGGAGCCCGCTCAGCACGAGGTAAAGGAAGTCCCTCCAGGAGACCCTGGGCGAGGGGAACAAGAGTACCGCGCCCCAGAAAAAGGGCATGGCTATGGCGAACCTTAAGGCCAGGAGCGTGACCGGGTCTATTCCGTAGCCGTAGATGAGCTTTGCGAAGATGCCCTTGGCGGAGAACGCCAGGCTTGAGGCCGCTACGAGGATGTAGCCGGCCAGCAGGTCTTTTCTTTCCATCGAAACAACAAGGTCTGGACCTTAAGTCACAGCCTTCCCATTGCCTTTATTATACAGTGTTAATCGGCGGCTATGATAGTAGATTAGAGCCTATTGAGAGTCAAGGGTAAAGAGGAACGCCAAGCCTGCCGATATTAGTTAAAAAAAAGAAGAAGATGAAACAGGTAAGCGCCGTGAAGTCGTCGGACCGTGAAGTAAAATATCTGAGCCTCGAAGTGCCCAGGAAGATACTCTTAGCCTTTCTTTTCCTCCTTCTTTTCCTGATACCGGCGCTTTCATACGCCGGTGACGGACTCCGTAAGGCAAATAGCCCTGATTATTGGATCGGGAAGCTTAAAAACCCGGATAAGCTTGTGCTTACCCCGGAAGAGATAGCTATTTTCAACCGCATTACGATAGAGAACATCGATCAGATGGCGGAGTTAAGCTCCATGCCAGAGGTCATCTCCGGTGAAAGGGTCTTTGAATGGCTCTGGGATATCCTCGGCTATCCGGCTGCCTTGTACGATTCCGCCGGGCAGAAGGTCCAGGAGGGCTTCTTCAACGACCTGGCCTGGAACATGTACCTCGACGGCATCGCAAAAGAGATCGAGGTGAGGTTTGGCGTCATAGTCGAGAGGGCCGACGTAAGGGGCCTTCCAACGGAGGAGTCGCTGCGCACCGGGAGCGGCCGGGGCTTCGATACCTTGCAGTACTCGAGCATATATCCACCTGAGAAGGTCGCGCTCCTGCATACGAGCAGGGACGGGCGATGGGGCTTTTTCCAGACCAGGGACTTGAGGGGATGGATAAGGATGGACAAGGTGGCCTTCGGTGAAAGGGATGACGTGTTGGATGAGCCAGGCGATTTTCTCGTCGTGACCGGAAGCAAGGTCAAGGTCTATGGCGATTACGGGCTTAAAGAGGAGGCCGGGGAGGTCGCCATGAGCGGCGTGCTCGCGCTCGCCGGGGCAAGGAAGGGTAGATCTCCATGGGCCGTCAAATTCCCTGTGAGGGGGGAGGACGGGGCCCTTGTCTGGACCGAGGCTTACATATCTCCGAGGGCGGGCGTCCACCGTGGTTATCTTCCCTATACGAGGAGGAACATAATAAGACAGGCCTTCAAGATGCTCGGCGAGGAGTACGGCTGGGGAGGAAGGGAAGGGCTCAGGGACTGTTCGCTTTTCATACAGGACCTTTTCGCCACGGTGGGGCTAAGGCTGCCAAGGAACTCAAGGCAGCAGGGATCAATAGGCGATGTCAGGGCCCATCTTGACGAGTACGGCACGAGAGAAGATATAGCCATGGCTTTGAGGGAGGCGGACCCGGGTGTGACCCTTTTGACACTTAACGGCCACGTGATGCTCCATATAGGGATATCCAAGGGGAAGCCCTTTGTAATACACCAGATATTCGCTTACGCCGACAGGGGAGGGGTCAAGCGCATCGGCAGGGTCGCGGTAACGGGCCTTGAGCTGGGAGGGCGCTCTCCTTTAGGGCCCATGAAAAAAAGGCTCCGGAGCGTAAACCGCGTTACCATACCCGCACATTACGGCGCGAGGGCTGGTATTGACAAAGAAGAAGTAATCTGATAGAATCAGCACAACTGTCACTCAATAGCCTCCGGGTTTGTCCTTCTGCTCTAATGCCTCTTTAATAATCAGTACGCGATACTGGGGCGGCAATCAAGGGTATAAACCAAAAAAGGAGGCAGGGCCATGAGGACAGACAAACTGAATGTAGGGGAGTTCATAGCGTTGCTCGCCGTGATAATCACTATAGCGGCAGGGGTGGCACTATCTTGACGGGCTGTCAAACTTAGACGGGGAAGGATGCTCAAAGGCTCCTTCCCTCTTTTTTTTGCCTCAACGCCTTCCTTGACTTCGCCTCTGGTTTATACTATTCTGGCTGTTGTAACCACTCATATTGATTGATTTTTTTGAGCCGCCCTCAAGCGGCTACCGGTGATGTCCGCGCGATGAACATAGGCAGCAAACTGATACTCTCATTCCTTCTGGCCACGCTGCTGCCGACCGTATTCCTGGCATTCCTTACCACCAACCTCATAAGCTCAAGCAAAAAAGAAGACGCCCAGGAGACTATCAACAACAACCTGAAGGCCGCATGGATGCAATATTACGCGCGCGCCTACCAGATGCAGTACGGCATGCTTCAGGCCTCTACCGAGCGCGCCATCAAGGACGCCATCAGGAGAAAGGACTCCAGCCTCCTGAGGGCGCAGATAATCGAATGGAAAAGGTACAGGCCCTATGTCGACCTCTGGGCCTTTGTCGACCCAAAAGCCTATACGATAGCCTCCTACAACACCCAGGCTACAGGCTACAGGCTCTCATTCAAAGGCCTTGTTGAGAAGTCCATCAGCCTGAAGAGCTCCTTCATCTCTACCGAGATAGTCCCGCGCGATATCCTCACCCTGGAACGCATCGACGCCAGGGCGCGGATAGAGTCAGAGACGGGGGTGGCGGAGAGCGCGGTCAAGGACGGGATGATGCTCGTCGTCATAACGCCGGTGATGGACGGCTCCGGAGCGGTGTTGGGCGCCATCATCACGGGCGACCTCATAAACAACGACTCATTCGTGCCTGATACTCTGGCCGAGTCCATCCCGGGCTCCCTTGTCACCATAGCGATGGGGCAGGTCCAGGTGTCGACCAACGTGACGGATAAGAACGGCAGGAGGACCGTAGGCCATCTTATCCCCGGTCAGGTCCTTGGCGAGATAAACAGGAGCCTTGGCTACAGGGGGGAGACCGAGATAGCTCAGAAGGCTTATGTCGCCGCCTTTGACCCGATAATAAACTACGAGGCCAGGATCATAGGCTCGCTTTTCGTGGGTGTGCCAAAGGAGAAGTTCGTAGAGCTCCAGTACAGGAACATCAAGGCCGTAACTACAATCGCGCTTCTCGGCTTCTTCATGGCCACCGGCGTGGCCTCTTTCCTGACCTATGTCATCACCAGGCCTATACTCTCCCTCAAGAAAAAGGCGCAGATGGTCTCTTCCGGCGACTTGAACGTCAGGATAGGCTCTGCGACCCAGGGCAAGGACGAGATAGCGGACCTGGCCCGCACTTTCGAGCTGATGCTGCAGAGCCTTCGCGACAAGGAACATAGCATCAAGGCCGGCCAGGAGAAGGTCGCAACGCAGAAAAAGCTCATCGAGTCGATAATAAACAGCCTGCCGTACTGCCTCTACGTCCTTGAGAGGAGCAAGGCCATAGTGGTCTGGAACCGGCACGCCTCTGAAGCATGCCCGATATGCAGGTGCGACAGCCCCGGCGAGGACTGCCATAACGAGAACTTCATGGCCCATACCCCTGACGGCCTCAGGGGAGAGCTGGAAAAGATCGTGGACAGCGTCTTTGAGACCGGGCGCGCGAGAAGCATCGAATACAAGCTCTCGGGCCCGGACGGCGCCGAGATGGTCATCTTTACCAGCATATTCCCAGTCCTTACCGGCGTACAGGGGCCTGCTGAGTACGTCGTATGGATGTCGGAGGACGTTACCAAGAAAAAGGAGATGGAGAGCAATATCATATCGAGCGAGAAGCTTGCCGCCGTGGGACAGCTCGCCGCGGGGATAGCGCACGAGGTCAACAACCCCCTTGGCGGGATCCTTAACTGCCTCTACAACTTCAAGAACTGCAGCCTTACCGACGAGCGCAAGGCCGAGTACCTGGATTTCATGGAGGACGGGATAAGGCGGGTGCAGAAGATAGTAAGGCAGCTTCTGGAGTTTTCGCAGCAGCACGCCCCTGAGCTTACGCTTACGGACCTGAACGCCATGATACAGGGCATAATCCCGCTCTTCGTCCACTCGGTCAAGGGCAAGGACGTGAGCCTCGTGGTGAACCTCGGCCAGGGGCTGCCGCCAATACTCGTCGACAAGCACCAGATCGAGCAGATACTCGTGAACCTCATCTTAAACGCGGTCCAGTCGGTCTCTGGCGCCGGGCGCATAGAGGTGAGCACAAAGTACGAGGGGCGCTGGTTCTGCATACAGGTCGCCGACAACGGCTGCGGCATACCCCAGGATAACCTCAAAAGGATTTTCGACCCGTTCTTCACGACCAAGGGCGTCGGCAAGGGCACGGGGTTGGGCCTGTCGGTGAGCCGTGGTATAATAGAACGGCATAAGGGCAGGATTGAGGTCGAAAGCCAGCCGGGCAAGGGCAGCACCTTCAAGGTGCTGCTGCCTATAAACCCGGGACAGGCGTAAGGAGGGGGCTTTGGCAAGGGAATCGAGGATACTCATAATAGACGACGAGCCGCTGATGCGCATCTCCATAAGCGACGCCTTGAAAGGGGACGGCTGCCAGGTCTTTGAGACCGCCTCCGGCAGGGAAGGGATAGCCCTTGCGAAGGACGGCGGCTTCGACATAGTGATAACCGACCTGAGGCTGCCTGACGTGGACGGTATAGAGGTCCTGAAATCCTGCAAGAGGCTCTCCCCTGATACCTTCGTAATCCTGATAACGGCTTACGGGGCGGTAGAGACGGCGGTAGAGGCCATGAAGTACGGTGCCTATGATTACATAACAAAGCCGTTCTCCATGGACGAGCTCCTTCTCATGATAAAGAGGATATTGAGGGTCAAGGACCTCGAGCGCGAGAACATCATGCTCAAGGAGCAGGTGGAGGGCAGGTACAACTTCAGCGGCATAATCGGCGGAAGTGAGAAGATGAACGAGATATTCGAGATGATAAAGGTCATCTCGCAGACCGATTCCACCGTGCTTATCCTGGGCGAGAGCGGCACAGGGAAAGAGCTTGTCGCCAACGCCGTCCATACGACGAGTCCCAGGAGGGACGAGCCTTATATAAAGGTGAGCTGCGCGGCTATCCCAGAGACCCTCCTTGAGGCCGAGCTCTTCGGCTACGAGAAAGGCGCGTACACGGGGGCGGTAAAGCAGAAGAAGGGGAGGTTCGAGCTCGCGAACAAGGGGACGATCTTCCTGGACGAGATAGGCGAGCTTACTCCCGCGATACAGGTGAAGCTTCTACGTGTCCTCCAGGAGAAGGAGTTCGACAGGCTCGGCGGGACCGAGACCATAAGCGTGGACGTGAGGATAATCTGCGCAACGCAACGGGACCTTAAAAAAGAGGTGCACAAGGGCACATTCAGGGAAGACCTCTACTACAGGCTTAACGTGGTCCCGGTCACGCTTCCTCCCCTCAGGGAGAGGAAGGGCGACATAGTGATGCTTGCCAATCACTTCCTGGGCTACTATTCCAGCCTTTACAAGAAGAACGTCAAGTCGTTTTCCGCTGACGCCCTTGAGCTGCTCCTCAAGCACCCATTCCCTGGGAACGTGAGAGAGCTTGAGCACGCGGTGGAAAGGGCGGTGGTGATGGGCAAGAGCGATGAGGTCCAGCCCTGGGACTTACCCGACGAGATAAGCGGCGCGAATTTGAGCGACTGCCTCAAGGCCTTCCATAACGGTAATAGCTACGAGCACCTTACAAAGGCCATGAAGGACTTTGAGAGGCGCTATATCGCGAAGGTGCTCGAAGAGACGAAGGGGAATAAGACTATGGCGGCCAAGCTCCTGGGGGTGTCAAGGAAGACCCTGTGGGAAAAGTGCAAGCTGCTGGATATGGCAAGTGGAGATTAGCAGTAGCCTTTAAGGCTTTCATGCCTTTGACCTGGCCTTAAATATCCTTTCTATCTTACCGTAATCATTGATTATTTTGATATTGTCGTAAGCGCCTGTGGCCTCTGCCTCAGCCATTACGTCCTTTGATTGGCCGTAGCCTATCTCGATAGCCAGCCAGCCTCCGGGGGCAAGCCATGCTGGGGCCTCCCGCAATATCCTTCTTATGAACCTGAGCCCGTCAGCGCCTCCGGCAAGGGCGCCCCTGGGCTCAAAATCCTTTACCTCCGGGTCGAGCGTTTCTATCTCCATATCCGCTATATAGGGCGGGTTGGATAAGAGCATCTGAGCCCTGCCTCGAAGCTCCCGTGGCAGCGCGCCAAAGAGGTCTCCTTCGAGGAATACTACCCTCTCAGCGACACCGGCCCTTTGGGCGTTCTCGCTTGCCACTTTAAGGGCGTTGGCGGAGATATCCGAGGCATAGACGATAGCGCCGGGGATCTCTTTGGCGGTCGAGACCGCAATGCACCCGCTGCCCGTGCAGAGGTCGATTATAGTAAGGCGCTCTTTTGTCTGCCCTATCGTCTTTATCGCCTCTTCGACCAGTAGCTCTGTCTCAGGCCTCGGTATGAGGACGTCCCTGGTGACCTTGAGGACGAGCCCCCTGAACTCCGCCTCGCCGAAGATGTACTGCGAAGGCTCCCTGTTGAGCCTTCTTTTTACCGCGTCCCTGATGGCGTTCTCATCCCTTTCGCCGATTTTTTTCCCAGCGTTAAGCAGCAGCTCGTGCCTTTTCGCGCCAAGGATGTGCATGAGGATGAACTCTGATTCGCTCCGTGCGTCCGGAACGCCGCCTTTGGACAGCTCATTATACGCCCATATAAGCGCCGTGCCTGTCGTGAGGCCTGTATCTTTCATGTGAGATCCCATAAACCAAAAAAATAATTTAAATCTCAGGGATTGTCAAAGGATTCCGGTAAGGGGCTGGAATATAATATGGCTGAGGTCTTGAGGGTGGGCTCAAGACCTCTCTGGATGCATGATACGGCTCAGGGCTCTTCTCCGAACTCGGCGACCCTCGGTTTTACGATCTCCTCAAAATCCTTGTACCTCATCTCCACCGCCTCGTAATGGGTGCCCGCGTTGAAGTAGATATTCTCGTCCTCTGTAAGAGACCTGTCGACGACCGTCTCTATGTTGTAAAGGTTGCCGAAAGGCGGCTCCGCGCCGGTCTCGCAATCGGAGAAGACGCCGCGGAACTCATCTTCGCTCGCCAGTTTTACGGCTTTTTCTCCGAGCGCCTCCCTGAGCTTTTTAAAGTCCACCTTGCAATGGGCCGGCAGGACCGCCATCACGAGATCTCCGTTTGCCCGGACTATTACGGATTTGGCGAGTTCTTTGCCCTTTACGTGCAGCGTGGCGGCTATCTCCTGCGCGGTGTAAGCCTCCGGGTGGACGAGTGACTTGAACCATACGTGCTTTTCGTTCAGAAGGTTTTCAAGCCTTTTGGGTATCATGCTCATCCCTCCTTTCATGTTGGCAGGCTGCTGAAAAAAGGCCAATCCGCGGTGTCGTCCTCAAAATCCGTTTGAGGCGTACCCAGGTACGCCTCATTCTTCCTGTTTCGACTCCTTGCGTCTTGACCTCATTTGAAGCCTGGGCCTGGTTTTGAGTTTTTCAGCAACCTGTTAGATTATATACCCGTTAGCGGCTGACGGGCAAAACCGGGGGCTATAATCAGAATGTGGCTTTTTTTGAGGAGGGTCGGATGGACATACTGATACTGCCATTTGGCCGGGTGGACAAAAGGATAGTAGAAGAGCTTTGCCTTGACCTCGCAAAGCTCTTCGGGTAAAAGGTCTTCGCTGGAAAGGCTCTGCAGAGGCCTGCCTTCGCCTATGACCCCGAAAGGGGGCAGTACAGCTCGACCTCGATAATATATTCGATCATGGATATGCCTGATATGCGCCATGAAAGGGTGCTCGGCATAGTGGCCCAGGACCTTTTCGCCTCAGGGCTCAACTTCGTCTTCGGCGAGGCCGGGTCAAAGGCGGCCGTGATATCGATTTTAAGGCTCTGCGAGGGTTTCTATGACAGGCCTGAGGACAGGACGCTTCTCCGGAGAAGGACCCTTACCGAGGCCGCCCACGAGCTTGGCCATACCTGCGGCCTTGGCCACTGCCAGGACGCGGACTGCGTCATGTTCTTTTCCAATACGCTTGCCGACACAGACAGGAAAGGGCCTTATTTCAAAGGGAGATGTCTGGAGAGGCTGGTCGAGACAGGAGCTCTCAAGCAGAAGTAGCCCCGGCAAGCCGGGGCTACTTCAACCACATTACGCGGCCTGAGCTTTTTTTATTACCATCGCACGCTCGGCATCAGAGAGGAAGGAGTCCGATTCCGGGTAGAGTATATGCTCCTCTTTCATGTTGTGGTCCAGGAGGACGCCTGTAAGCGAGCTTGAGCCGTTTTTGACCCCTGCCGCGTCATGGCCGTCGGTCGAGGAGAGTATGGAGTCGAGCAGGGCCTGTATATCTTTGTGCTCCATCCTCATGACGAAGGTAGGGCCTGCGTCCCGCATGCCGGTCTTCTCCTCGAATACGGGGAAGAGGATATCCTCCTCTATCCTTATATGCCTTTTGAGGCCGAGGCTGAACTCTCTAAAGTCCGTGGAAGCGTCATCCCAACGCCCCTCCCTTACGGCCGAATGGAACCTTTCGAATATTTCGTCGAGCCTCCTGTGGTCGGTTTGAAGGTAGTCGGTTATGGTCCTGTTCACGGACGGGGCCGCCAGTTTTACAATGCTCACCCTCCAGGCCTGCGGCCCCTGCTCGAGCGGCCACCAGTCGAACTCGCCATCGTGCTCGACCTGGAACTGGTACAGGAGAGGCTTTGGCTCGTGGTCGTTTACGAGTATGAAAGACTCTCCCGGCTTTAGGTTGTTGTAGGTCTCGAATATCCTTGAATGCCGGTCCCTTGGCACCATCTGCCTGACGTCCAATATATTCCCCATTCTGTCCCTCCTATTTCTTTTTTCCTTATAGGCTGCTGAAAAAGGCCAATCTGCGGCGTACCATCCAAGTATTGCCTCATTCCTCCTGTTTCGACTCCTTGCATCTTGACCTCATTTGAAGCCTGAACCTGTGTTTGAATTTTTCAGTAACCTGCAAATTGTATTTTGCAACAATCACAGGAGAATAATAATGACAAAAATCAATATGGACTGACTTCTGAAAAACCGGGCCGGGACGGTGTAATGGAGGAACAAAGGACGGGAAGCTGAGCTATCCCGCTTTTTTAGAGGGCTACCTACCCGAAGCTTTAGCGTAATAGGTCATCGCCTCAGGCAGAAAACCCTTTAGCGCCTCTATCCTATGGCGGTCGCTTGGGTGGGTGGAGAGGAACTGCGGGGGCTTTGTCCCTTTGTCCCTGGCGAGCATCCTTTCCCAGAAGTCTATGGCGGCCTGAGGGTTGTATCCAGCTTTTGCCATGAGTATAAGGCCTATCCTGTCGGCCTCAAGCTCGTGTTTTCTGCTGTAGGGGAGAAGGAGGCCCACCTTCGCGCCTATCCCGTAGGCCTGCATCACCCCTTCCCGCACCACGGGGCTCCTGCCGGAGAGGGCCGCCAAAAGGGCGCTCTGCCCGATGGAGAGCGCCTGCTGCTGCGACATCCTCTCAGCGCCGTGCCTGGCGATGACGTGGGCGACCTCGTGCCCCATAACGGCAGCGATGCCGGAGGAGTCCTGTGTGACGGGCATAATGCCGGTATAGAAGGCCACCTTGCCCCCAGGCAGGGCAAAGGCGTTCACCTCAGGGCTGTCGATAACGACGAATTCCCATTTGAACTCCGGCTTGTCGGCAGCCGCGGCTATCCTTGACCCAACCTCCCGCACCAGTGAATTGTAGCGTTGGTCATCGCTCAGGGCGGATTCCTTCTTGACCTGCCGGAAAAGGGTCTCACCGACGGCCTCCTCCTGCTCCTCCGAGACCATCATGAACTGCTCGCGTTCCGTGTAGGGAACCCTGGCGCAAGCCGCTGCCAGGAAAAGGATGAGGGCTGAAAGCAGGAATTTCTTCATTTTATATCCATCCTGACCTGTTTTTTTTAATATTTCTGATTCTACCAATTTTTGGAAGATTTACATACCCGCTTTAAGTGAGGAAAGGGGGAACGCGGCAGCAAAAAAAAGCCTGTTTCATGGTTTTTCTTTAGCAATTACAGTAACTTGACAAGCCATTAAAAAGCTCTAAAGTTATATTAGGAGAACAACTTCCAGATATGAAATCCCTTGAAGGAAGGAGGGGAATATATGGCACGCAAGATATGTCACATCAACAGCGCGAATGTTGATGACTTCAAAAAAAACGTAGGTATCAGCGTTAACGAGGCGAAAAGACTGGTAGATTACAGGAGCGAGCACGGGCCTTTCAGGAGTCTGGACGACCTCATGAGCATCCCGGGGTTTGGGCCCAGCACCGTCGATAAGATAAAAAGCGAGTGCGACCTTGATTAAGCTGGTGCCTACCGCTTGGACCGGACAGGTTAAGGCCTGTCCGGTTTTTTTGTGCGACAGGCCGCTGAAAAAGTAAGCCTCATTCATCAAACGGCGAGAATAGCCTCGCATATGGACCTTTTTGAGCAACCTGCTAATAAACAAGGAGGCGATCATGAGCGAAAGCGAATCCCGGATCTGTAATCTTCTCAGGGACCTCAAGATGAGGTCAGGCTATGAGTCTGTTCCGGATTGGTTTAAATCCAACGTGGATGAGGCCATGTTCCTATTTGAGATAGGTAAGACCCCGAACACGGAGTTCCTTAAAAGGATAGCTCAGTACCTTGAGTTTGAGGCGGGCCAGGACCTCAGGAACTCGATGCTCCTTGAGCTTTTGAGGGATTATATCCGGACCTTGCGCCACTTCCGCTAACCGGACAAACCTTCCAGAGGGCCTGTTTCGTTTGTATTTACAGGTGTTTTAAAGGGGATCTGCAGGACGTTATCTTACTCAATCCTTTTCCCATACTTCCATCCACCCTTTGTACTACTCGTAATTCAATCCTTTTCAGACCAAGAATGAGCCTCCAATCCTATACAGGGGAATAAGCCCGTTCCGATAATAAATAAAGAGGACGAGTATCAGGAGATATATGCATAAGAGCTCCGTTTCTGTGCTTGACGAATTCATGATTTCCAGCTCTGGCGGCAAGTGGAAGCCCGTTGCCGCCGGTCTTGCGCTTGTTGCCTTCGCTATCGCGTTCAGGTTTTATTCTGGCTCCAGCCTTGAAAGCGCCATGGTCTCAGGTGTTTTCACGGCCCTGGCCGTGCTCGTTACCGTGATCTCGTGCAGGCGCCCTGGCGTAAAGCTCTTTGAGCTTGGGGATGAAGAGCTTATAAGGGAACTGGCCGAAGGGACGGAGCACTATACCGCCAGGAGGCAGCGGCTTCAGAGGTTTTTCAGCTCCCAGCGTGACCTCAACATCCTGACCAGCGGCCACCTTGACGAAGTGATAAGGCATACCGAACAGGCGGCAGGCCGGATAATAAACAAGTCGCGGGAAATAGACGCCTCGATGTGCATGATGCAGAAGACCATAGAGGACCTCCAGGGGCAGAGCGAGTCGCTGGCGGCCGCTTCCAGCGAGACGATAAGGCGTAACGAGACCAACATGGCAAGCCTCAAGGGATACATAGAAAAGCGCAGGGCTGACATAGATGATGACTACAAGACGGTGCTGGCGCTCGCCCAGGAGGCCAGGTCGATGACCGGCCTTGTCGACCTCCTGAAGGAGATAAGCGACCAGACCAACCTCCTGGCCCTGAACGCGGCCATCGAGGCGGCCAGGGCCGGCGAGCACGGCAGGGGCTTTGCCATAGTGGCGGACGAGGTGAGAAAGCTCTCAAAGCATTCTGATGAGGCCGCCGGCAAGATAGGCAAGGCCATGGTAAAGATGGCCGACGAGATAGAGCACAAGTTCGCTGTGAAGCTCAACCAGGGCAGGAACAACGATGAGTCCAGCCAGCTTGTCGAGCTTCAGTCCCAGCTCTCCAGGCTCGGGGAGGGTTACCGTAAGCTCGACAGCCTCAACATGCAGATACTCCAGCAGGTGAGCGAGAGCGGAGCCCAGGTGGCCGGAGAGGTGCTCGAACTTATCTCCGGGGTCCAGTTCCAGGACATAGTCCGCCAGCAGATTGAGCTTGTCATAAAGACCATAACCGAAGGCGGCGAGCATATGAAGGCATTGGAGGGCTGCCTTGAGGACAAGTGCCTGTGCAATACCGGGGTCTGCAGGATAAGCGAGTTCGGCATAGAGGACGTGCACAAGCATTATGTGATGGAGAACCAGAGGTTCACGCACGATTCAGTGGCCGATTCGACAGGCGGGGGCGCCCGGCCCCAGGCTGTAAGGCCGGCGGCGCAAAGCGACGTAACGTTCTTTTAAGCTGGGAGGAGAGAAATGGCTAAGACTGTAATGGTTGTTGATGACTCGGTTTCAATAAGGCAGGTGATGAACCTGACCCTTAAAAGGGCCGGGTACGATGTCGTAGAGGCGTGCGACGGATCGGACGCGCTCGGGAAGCTCGATGGCCAGAGGGTAAGCCTCATCGTATGCGACGTGAACATGCCTAACATGGACGGCATCTCGTTCCTTAAATCTCTGAAGGAAAGGCAGAGCCACAGGTTCACTCCCGTGATAATGCTCACCACCGAGTCGCAGGAATCCAAAAAGCAGGAAGGCAAGGCCGCCGGGGCAAAGGCATGGGTCGTGAAGCCCTTCAAGCCGGAGCAGATGCTCGAAGCCGTAGCCAAACTGATACTGCCCTGAGGAGGCGATATGCCGCTGTACGTTAGAACATCCGGTGAAGCATGCCGCGTGAGGATAGATGGCGAGATGAACATCTATAACGCGGGCGAGATAAAAGAAGGGCTTATCAAGGCGGTCGCGGACGCGCGCGATATAGCGCTCGACCTTTCTGGTGTTTCCGAGATCGATACCGCGGGCCTTCAGGTGCTGCTGCTGGCGCGCAGGGAAGCGCAAAGGTGCGAGAAACCGTTCAGGATGGCCCTGGCAAGCCCCCAGGTCGAGGCTGTCATAGGCCTTTTCGACCTCAGGGACTTCTTCGGAGCGGAAAGGGAGAGCGCATAGATGGAACTCGATCTCGGACAGGTAAGGAATACCTTCATAGCCGAAAGCCAGGACCTCCTTCGTGAGATGGAGAGCGCTCTGCTTGAGCTGGAAAGCGACCCTGCCGACCAGAACGCCCTGAACGCGCTATTCAGGGCGGCTCATACGATAAAGGGCTCGTCCGGGGTGCTTGGCATCGGGACAGTTGAGAGGTTCACGCACCTTGCCGAGAACCTTCTGGATAAGATGAGGGCAGGGGAGATAAAGGCGTCACCTGGCAACGTTGAGCTCCTCCTGCAGTGCAGGGACCACATCGCCACGCTGATAGACCGCGCCTCCGGCGATACGGAAGAGCTCCCCGCGGAAGTGCTCAGGCAGGATAGCGAACTTTCGGAAAGGCTCAACGCCTGCCTTGGGGCAGGGGATTCGGGGCATCAGGCGGCGGCCCAGGAACAGGTGAGCGAAGCGGGACACGGGCCCAGCTCCAATACCGACGCGTGGCATATCTCGATAAGGTTCGGGAAAGACGTGCTGAGAGGCGGCATGGACCCGATATCGTTCATCTCGTATCTGGCGAAGATGGGCGAGATCACGAGCATCACTACACTTTTATGCTCGATGCCGGCGCCGGCTGAGATGGACCATGAGAGTTGCTACCTTGGCTTCGAGATAGACATTAAAAGCGACTTCGACAAACAGTCGCTTTACGACGTCTTCGAGTTTGTGCGCGAGGACAGTTTCATACATATACTTCCCCCCTGCAGCAGGATAGCCTCGTATATAGAGCTCATAAACAATCAGCCTGAGAATACGCTCCTTCTGGGCGAGATACTCGTTAAAGGCGGCGCGCTCACGAGAGAAGAGCTCGACTCGGCCCTCAAAATGCAGAACGAAAGGCCGGGATCGACGGACAGGCCCCGCATAGGCGAGATACTCGTAAACGAGGGCTCCACTTACCACGAGATAATAGACGCGGCTCTTGAGAAGCAGAAGAGGAACAAGGTGGTGAGCGCGAGGGAGGCCGCAACCATCAGGATAGACGCCGCCAAGCTCGATTCCCTGATGAACCTCGTAGGCGAGCTCGTCATCGCCGGCGCCAGCATAGACCAGCACGCGCAGAGGATAGCCGATACGTCCATGCAGGAGTCGGCCTCCATGATGCTCCGCCTTGTCGAGGAGATCAGGGGGAGCGCCATGAAGGTCAGGATGGTGCCAATAGGCGATACATTCAGCCGCTTCAGAAGGGTCGTGAGGGACATAAGCCGCGACCTCGGCAAGGAGATAGAACTTGTGATATCCGGCGCGGACACGGAGCTCGACAAGAACGTGATCGAGAAGATAAGCGACCCGCTAATGCACCTGGTAAGGAACGCCGCGGACCACGGCATTGAAACGCCTCAGGAAAGAGGGGAGCGTGGCAAGAAGCCGTCCGGGACAATATGCCTTAACGCGTGTCATGACGCCGGGAGCATAGTAATAGAGGTCATCGATGACGGAAAGGGGTTCGATAGGGAGAAGATAGCCGCCAAGGCCGCCTCCCTCGGGCTCATCACCCCCGGCCAGCAGCTCACAGATTCCGAGGTATATAAGCTCATATTCGAGCCAGGCTTCTCGACCGCCGCCGAGGTCACGAAGTTCTCCGGCAGGGGGGTCGGCATGGACGTCGTAAGGAAGAACATAGAGGCCCTCCGTGGCACTATAGACATGGAGAGCAGCCTGGACGCAGGGACTACTGTCAGGATCCGCCTCCCGCTTACAATGGCGATAATAGACGGCTTCATGGTCGGCATCGGGGATTCCCCTTACATAATCCCGCTCGACATGGTCGTCGAGTGCATGGAGCTTTCGGAAGAGGACAGAAAGGCAGCTGGAAAGAGGAACTACATAAACCTCCGTGGCGAGGTTCTGCCATTCGTAAGGCTACGCGAGTTTTTTAACCAGTCCGGGGATTCGGCGAAGTACGAGAATATCGTCATAGTGCAGTACTCAGGGCACAAGATCGGGCTTGTGGTCGATGAGCTTTTTGGCGAGGTGCAAACGGTCATCAAGTCCCTTGGCAGGGCCTACAGGGAAGTCAAAGGCATCTCCGGGGCGACGATACTCGGCAACGGCAGGGTGGCGCTCATACTCGATGTGCCAAGGCTGATCCAATCCATAGAGGCGCTGCGGCTTTCAGCCTGACCCGGCGAGCCGTATGGGTCCTGAGAGAGCTGTTTGATTGTTTTTTAATATGGCTGTGGAACGATAACAAGTCTGGTTAACAAAAAAGTGGGGGTTTTCCAATGGGGTTTTTCAGGGATATGAAAACTAAGTCGAAGCTCTTCGTGAGCTTTGCGGTAGTGGTGGTCATTATCGTGGGATTTGGGGCGCTTAGCGTGAACCGCATCACCGATACCAGGGACAGCATGCATTCCATGTATGCCAACAGGCTCGTCCCGGCCATCGACCTGGGTGAGATAGGTCGGAACCTGTACGGCATAGCCAGGACGGCGCTGCGTATCTCGATGGAAAAGGACCAGGGCAAGAGGCAGGAATTCTTCAACAACACTGAGAGCAGCAAAAAAGAGATAGAGAGGCTTATTGAGAAGATATCAGCCGTGGAGATGGCCCCTGAGGAGAGGCAGGTCCTGGATGAGTTCAGGGGCGCGTGGCAGCAGTATATCGCTGTTACTATGGATACGTATAACTTCGCGGTACAGGGCAAGCTTGAGGAGGCTAAAAACAACGCCTTTGTCGTAGTGCCGCCCAAGTTCAAGGTCACAGACGAAAAGCTCAGGATGCTTATAGAGATTCAGGACAAGGTCGGCCAGGAGCTTTACAATAAGGCAAGCAGCAACGCTGTTTTTACGAGGAACACGGTGATCGCCGCTGCCGTGCTGGCCATAGCCGTCGCCGTAACCTTTGTCTTTTTGCTTACCGGTATCATAGCCAGGCCTATCGTAGAGGTGACCTCTCTTGCCAACAGGCTCTCCCAGGGCGATCTTACGGTTGACGTGCACGTCAGGGGCAGAGACGAGATAGGCCAGCTTACGGAAGCCTTCAGGAATATGGTCGTGAAGCTCCGCGAGGTTGTCACCAACGTAAGGGCGGTCTCTGATAACGTTGCCTCCGGCGCGCAGGAGCTCTCAGGCGGCGCCCACCAGATATCCCAGGGCGCAACCGAGCAGGCGGCATCTATCGAAGAGACTTCTTCTTCCATGGAGCAGATGACCGCGAACATAAGGCAGAACTCTGATAATGCCCAGCAGACCGAGAAGATAGCCCATAAGTCCGCCGCTGACGCGAAGGAGAGCGGTCAGGCGGTGACCGAGACGGTTAGCGCGATGAAGGAGATAGCCTCGAAGATATCGATAATCGAGGAGATAGCCAGGCAGACGAACCTTTTGGCCTTGAACGCCGCTATCGAGGCCGCCAGGGCCGGCGAGCACGGCAAGGGCTTCGCGGTCGTTGCCTCCGAGGTGAGAAAGCTCGCCGAGAGGAGCCAGACAGCCGCCGGGGAGATCAGTAACCTTTCCGCGTCGAGCGTTGGGATAGCTGAAAAGGCCGGCGAGATGCTCGCCAAGCTTGTGCCGGACATACAGAAGACCTCTGAGCTGGTGCAGGAGATAACGGCCGCGAGCGCCGAGCAGAACTCAGGCGCGGAGCAGATAAACAAGGCGTTGCAGCAGCTCGACCAGGTCATCCAGCAGAACGCGAGCGGCGCCGAGGAGCTTGCGTCTACCTCGGAGGAGCTCTCCTCGCAGTCCGAGCAGCTCCAGACGACGATAGCGTTTTTCAAGATAGCCGAATCGGAAGGCGCGAGGAAGGTAGTGCCGATGGTGAAGGCGAGGCCCCAGGCCAGGGTGAGGGCCCATCAGGCGCACGCCAGGCCGGTGAAGGCTGTGGCCAACGGCGGCGTCAAGATAGACCTCGGCGCTGGCAGGGACGACGAAGACGGCGAGTTCGTTAAATACTGAGCGGGAGGCATGAGTATGGCTGAAGTATCCGAGAGCATGCAGTACCTCACGTTCAGGTTGGACGACGAGGTCTTCGCAACCGACATAACGCAGGTAAGGGAGGTCCTTGATTTTACCGCGGTGACCAGGGTTCCGAGGACGCCTGATTTCATGCGTGGGGTTATAAACCTTCGGGGCAGCGTGGTGCCTGTGGTGGACATGCGCCTCAAGTTCGGGATGAGCAGGACCGAGCAGACTGTTAACACATGCATCGTCATAGTTGAGATAAAGGTAGACGGCGAGGCACTGGTGCTTGGCGCGCTGGCCGACTCTGTCCAGGAGGTCATAGAGCTTGAGCCTTCCCAGATAGAGCCTGCGCCGAGGATAGGGACAAGGCTCGATACCGGGTTCATAAAGGGCATGGGCAGGAAGGACGAGCAGTTCATAATCATCCTGGATATCGACAGGATATTCTCGGCGGATGAGCTGGCAGACTTTGGCGGCACGACCGCCCAGAGCGCGTAACGGAATAACTTATGGAATGCGCGGCAGACCTTCATGGTCATGAACTCTTTCAGGCTCCGGGCCTCAAAAGGCTCTCTGACGATGATTTCCAGCGCTTAAGCTCTTTTATCCATAAAGAGCTCGGTATAAAGATGCCGCCGGCGAAAAAGGCGCTCCTGGAATCGAGGCTTCAGAAGCGCCTGCGCGCCCTCGGGCTAAAGGGCTTTACAGAGTACTGCGACCTGCTTTTCAGCCCTGAGGGGCTCTCTCGCGAGCTGGTCCAGATGCTCGACCTGGTCACCACCAACAAGACCGATTTTTTCAGGGAGTCGCATCATTTTGATTTTCTCTCCCGCACCGTCCTGCCGGTGATCATCTCCGAGACGGGCCCTTTCGTCTCGGTCTGGAGCGCGGGGTGCTCAACAGGCGAGGAACCCTATACCATATCGATGGTCATGAGCGATTTCGCCTCAAGCCAACCTTCGATCGGCCTCGATTTCTCGGTCCTGGCTACCGATATTTCCACGAGGGTCCTTGAATATGCCTGCAAAGGCGTCTACAAGGAGGAGCGGATAGCGCCTGTGCCTGAGGCCGTGAAAAGGCGGTATTTCCTGAGGAGCAAAGACAGCTCCAGAGAGCTTGTGAGGGTCTGTCCTGAGATAAGGGGGAAGGCCAGGTTCACGAGGCTCAATCTGATGGACGAGACCTTTCCCATCGAGGGAAGGCTCGACATCATTTTCTGCAGGAACGTTATAATCTATTTCAACAAGGAGACGCAGGAGCGGCTCTTCAGCAAATTCTGTGAATACCTAAGGCCCGGAGGCTATCTTTTTCTGGGCCATTCAGAGACGCTCTCAGGGCTTGGGCTGCCGCTCAAGAAGGTGGCGGCGTCCGTTTACGTAAGATACTGATTCAAGGAGGAATAGATGGAAAACCTCTCGGATAAGGAGCTTCTGGAGGTAATAAGGCAGAGGCTCGAGGCCAAGGACAGGGCCTATGAGGAACTAAGGGATTTGACCGGCAAGCTCGAGGATCTCAACACCAAGCTGGTTGAATCCGAGAGGGTCAAGTCGAGCTTCCTTTCGAATATCAGAAACGAGATCAACAACCCGCTCACCTCTGTGCTTGCCATCTCTGAGCTTATTATCTCCGGTGATGACGAGCCCGACTACGCGACAGTCAGGTCCATAATAGGGCTTATACACAAAGAGGCGTTCAACCTGAACTTCCAGCTGAGGAACATCTTCGCCGCGGCCGAGCTCGAGGCCGGCGAGGCTGTCCCGGGTTTTTCCGGCGTGGACGTCGAATCTATCCTGAACGACGTTGCCGCCACCTTTGCGCATAGGGCTTCTGAGAGGAAGGTCGCCGTAAGGGTCATGCCGGGCGAGCTCTCCGGGGGTGTTTTCAGGACCGACGCGGAGATGCTGCACAGGGCTGTCTCAAACCTTCTTTCCAACGCCATCGAGTACAGTCCTGAGGGCGGCGCGGTGGTGATAGATGTGGCGAGAGAAGAGGGTTGCCTCAGTATCTCGGTAGCCGACCAGGGGCCCGGGATAGAGCGCTCCAAGCACAGCTCTATTTTTTCGAGGTTCAAACAGCTTGACAGCGGCTCGACCAAGCGCCACTGCGGACACGGCCTGGGCTTGAGCATCGTAAAGGCCACGGCAGATCTCCTCGGTGGTTCCATCGAGGTCGAAAGCGACATCGGAGAAGGCGCGCGTTTTGTCTTAAGGGTGCCTGAGGCGGACGCTGACATGTCAGCCGGGGCGATATCGATGGACGGGGCCGAGTTCTTTATCCCAGCCGAGGCCGAAAGGTTCTGACATTGCTTCAGGCAGCCACCATACAGCCGAATTATTACCTTTATCCAGGCATGCTCTTTGCCGAGCCAGGGAGCCACAGCGTCACCACCGTCCTCGGCTCCTGCGTCTCGGTCTGCGTCTGGGACCCGTGTGTATGCATGGGGGGGATCAACCATTATCTCCTGCCGTTCTGGAACGGAGACGGCCTCAAGGTGCCGAGGTACGGCAATATCGCCATCCCGATGCTTATAGAAAGGCTCCTTGATCTCGGGTGCCGCAAGGCCCGGATGAAGGCGAAGGTCTTCGGGGGAGGGAAGGTGCTTGAGAACTCCGGCGTAATGAACATCGGCGAGAAAAATATCCTGTTCGCGCAGAACGCCCTTCAGGAAGCCGGCATACCGATAATAGGCATGGACGTAGGAGGCACCCAGGGCAGGAAGATAACCTTCCTTACCGCCACCGGAGAGGTCTACGTCAGGAAGATAGGCAGGAATGACGACAAACGGTAAGATAAAGGTCCTCGTAGTCGACGATTCAGCGGTAGTGCGCAAGGTGCTCGCGAAGATAATATCAGCCGAGCCTGACCTCGAGGTCATAGGCACGGCCGCCGACCCGTATCTGGCCGCTGAGAAGATCGCCCATGAGCTTCCGGACGTAATGACCCTCGACGTCGAGATGCCTCGCATGGACGGGATCACTTTTTTGCAGAGGATAATGGAGCAGCACCCTATAGCCTCGGTCGTGATATCGAGCCTCGCTGAAAGCGGCTCGGAGACCGCGCACAAGGCCTTGGAGTGCGGGGCCGTAGAGATAATCCAGAAGCCGCAGCTCGGCACAAGGGAGTACCTCGAGGAATCTGGCATCATCATATGCGACGCGATAAGGGCGGCGGCCATGGCAAAGCTCAGGAAAGCGCACGCGCCGCTGCAGATAACACGCAAGCTCAACGCTGACGCCGTGCTCGCGAAGACGAAGCCGACGAAGGCGATGCTCCGCACGACAGAGAAGGTCATCGTGCTCGGCGCTTCGACCGGCGGGACTGAAGCTATAAGCGAGTTTCTCATGTCCATGCCCCTTGATTCGCCTGGTATCGTCATCGTCCAGCACATGCCAGAGCAGTTCACCGCCTCTTTCGCGAAAAGGCTCAATGACCAATGCGCCATCACCGTAAAAGAGGCGCAGGACGACGACACCGTCATAAGGGGCAGGGCGCTTATCGCGCCGGGGAACAGGCACATGCTCCTTAAAAGGAGCGGCGCGCGCTATTATGTCGAGATAAAAGACGGCCCGCTTGTCTCCAGGCACAGGCCTTCTGTAGACGTCCTTTTCCGCTCCGCGGCCATGTACGCCGGGAAGAACGCCGTCGGCGTGATACTTACCGGCATGGGCGACGATGGGGCCAAAGGCATGCTCGAGATGAAGGACGCCGGCGCATTCAACATAGCGCAGGACGAGCAGACCTCTGTGGTCTACGGCATGCCGAAAGAGGCTGTAAAGGCCGGGGCCGTTGACTGCGTGCTTCCGCTCGGTGAGATAGCCGCGCGGGCCCTCAGGGAATGCGCTTGAAGGCCCTTTGAATATTTCCACGTCCTATCGGTCCGTCCTCTCCTCTATCCTGCTTTAGTATTTGCTTGGGAAAAAGAAATCCTATATATTTATATATTGGTCAAAGTGCTTCATTGCTTTCACAATGTCCAAGGAGCCCTATTGCTCAGGATATTTGTTTTTACGCTCGCTATCGCCTTGCTGCCTCTTAAGGCACAGGCGCAGGAGAGCCTTCAGATCCTCTATACCGGCGCCATAAAGGGAGAGCTTGAGCCGTGCGGCTGTTCCCCGGAGACCCAATCCGGCGGGCTGGCAAGGCTTTCCGGCTTTCTCATGGAAGAAGGCGGCAGTCTAAAGCCCTTTATACTTATAGACGCGGGAAACTCGCTCGCTGAGGATACCGCCCAGGGGAGGCTCAAATCAGAGGCCCTCTTAAGGTCTTTCGCGGTAATGGGTTATGACGCTCTGGCCTTCTTTAAAAGCGCCGCCGTGCCGCCTGCTTCCCTCAATGTGCGTCCAGGCAAGAACGCTATCACCGATATCCCTGGGCAGCGCAGGTCTATTGAGACCAGGCGCGGTGAGATCAGGGTAAATATAAGCGCAGACCCAAAGGGGCTTAAAAAGGGGCCGCTGAACGTCCTTTTAACGGAGAAGCCTGTAACCGGGTTAAAGAACGTAAGTGGTTGGGACGTAGTGATCACCTCTTCCGGCGAGCTCCTGGACGAGCCTGTAAGGATAGAAGGATCTATTATCATCTCAGGCTATCCCAAGGGCGAGAAGCTCGGGGTGCTTAAGCTTTCTCTCGACAGCCATGGAAAGGTATCCGGCTTTAGCCACAGGTGGCAGCCCCTCGGCAAAGAGGTGAAAGAAGACGCGCGCGTGCGCGCCATACTCAAGGAATACGATACAAAGGTGGCAGCGCTTCTGGTTGAAAAAGAAAAAGAGGCCGCAAGCCTTGGGCCGTATCTCGGGGAGGCGGCGTGCGTTGAATGCCACGAGCCATTTTCCGAGAGCTGGAAGGCTACCAGGCACGCCAGGGCCTTCGAGACCCTGGAGAGGGTAGGCAAGTCAAAAGACCCCGAGTGCGTAGTATGTCATACTACCGGTTTCGGTGAGGCAGGCGGCTTCTACAGCAAGAAGGCCACGCCCGGGCTTGCCGATGTGCAGTGCGAGGTATGCCATGGCCCCGGAAAAGATCATGTCCGGGAGGGGAAGGCAACGATGGCTGTCGACAGATCATTATGCCTCAGGTGCCATACCGCGGCCACCAGCCCTTTTTTTGACTATGAAAGCTATCGTGAGAGGATAAAACATTGAGGAGAACGCATATGGCCAAAAAAATATTTCTGTTGCTTGTGGCAATCGCCCTGTTCCTGCCCGTTGCCTCTTTTGCCGCTGAAGAACCTGCTTTAAAGGGGGCCTTTACGCGCGTTCATGGTAAGGCGTTCAAGTTTGACGGGAAGACGGTAGAGGTCATGGAGTTCATGAGTTTTTTTTGCGGCGGCTGCTATAAATTCGAGAGCTCTGTCCCGGTGATAAAGGGTAACTTCCCTAAAAAGATAAAATGGAAGATAGTCCCGGTCAATTGGGGCGATTCTTCGCCAAAACCCGCCGAGGCTTTCTTTCTCGCTGAAGAGGCCGGGAAAGGGGAGGAGATGAAGAAGGCCCTCTTTAACGCCTACTTTGTCCAGAGGAGGGATATAGGCTCTTTCGAGGTGCTCGAATCGTTAGCCGCCGAGCTGGGGCTCGGATTTGACTTCAGCCGCAAATTGAGGGGCGGAGAGAAATCCGCTGAGGCCAGGAAGGCGTTGGAGATGGCAAGGGAATACAGGGTGGAAGGGACCCCCACCATTGTAATAGCCGGCAATCTGATGACAAACCCGCATGAGACGGGAGATAACCTTGACGCGTTCAGGAAAAACGCTATTACCATCATAAAGAGCATCCTGGAGAAATAAGCCGAAGAAGGCGCCGGTAGCGTATTAAAGGGCTGCAAAGCCTGAGGATCAAGGAACGTATCAAACGAAGGTGAAAAAAATGGCGGACTGCTGCGATGACAAGGCCTGTGAGATAGAGGCTTTAAGGGGTAGGCAGGGCTCGGTGCTAAAGGCGGTGCTGGCCATCAATGTGGTCATGTTCCTGGCCGAATCGGCGGCAGGGCTGATCGCTGCTTCTACCGCCCTTCTGGCCGACTCCCTCGACATGCTTGGCGACTCGCTCGTATACGGGTTCAGCCTCTATGTTATCGGCAGGGGCGCCAGGTGGCAGGGCGTGTCGGCTTTGCTCAAAGGCGCCATTATGGCGGGTTTCGGTCTTTTTGTCCTTGGGGAGGCGGCCTACAAGGCGCTTTACCCCGTCCTGCCATCAGCCGTCATCATAGGCTGGGTCGGCGCGTTAGCGCTATTCGCCAATACCGTCTGCCTGGGCCTGCTGTGGAGGCACCGCTCCGATGATATCAATATGCATTCGGTCTGGCTCTGCTCACGGAACGACATCATCGCCAATGTATCTGTCATCGCGACGGCCCCAGCCGTGTGGCTCTCAGGGTCGCGCTGGCCGGATATTATCGTAGGGGTTTTGATAGCTTTTATCTTCCTCCGTTCATCCATTTTTGTGACCTTCAGGGCCGTAAGACATCTCAATGATAAGTCCGTGAAGCATGAAGGCTGACCTTTTACATGGCTTTGCTCAACCTTAAAAAAGTGACCATGGGCTTCGGAAGCCCGTTGCTCATCGACGGGGCCGACCTGCAGGTCGAAAGCGGCGAGCGGCTCTGCCTCGTCGGGCGGAACGGCTCTGGTAAATCGACCCTTATGAAGCTCATAAGCGGGGTTCTTTTGCCAGACGGAGGCGATATCACGCGCGCCCCTGGGCTTAAGGTCACGATGCTGCCGCAGGAGGTCCCCGGCGAGCTTAACGGGAGCGTTTTCGATTGCGTAACCGGCGGGCTCGGCGATGTCCATAGGCTCGTCGCAAGGTATCATTCGGCTGTGAAGGCGCTGGAAGGCGGCGGGGAGAAGGCGATAGCCGAGCTGGAGCGGGTACATCATGAGCTGGAGAGCAAAGGCGGCTGGCATGCCAACCAGCGGGTCGAAGGCGTATTATCAAGGCTCAAGCTCCCGGCTGACGCGGAGTTCTCACAGCTGTCCGGCGGATACAAAAGAAGGGCTCTCCTCGGCAGGGCGCTCGTGGCTGAACCTGACCTCCTTCTCCTGGATGAGCCGACAAACCACCTCGATATCGAATCTATAAACTGGCTCGAGGAGTTCCTTCTCGGGTACTGGGGGACTATTTTATTCATCACGCACGACAGGATGCTCGCTAAAAAGCTCGCTACCAGGATAATCGAGCTCGACAGGGGCAGGCTCATGAACTGGCAGTGCGGCTACGCCGATTACCTTGAGCGAAAAGAGTCGCTGCTGCATTCAGAGGCAAGGCAGAACGCCCTTTTCGACAAGAAGCTTGCCGAGGAAGAGGCTTGGGTGCGCCAGGGTATCAAGGCCCGCAGGACCCGGAACGAAGGCCGGGTCAGGGCGCTTGAGGAGATGCGCAGGCTACGCGTTGAGCGTAGAGAGCTTGAGGGCACGGCAAGGATAAGGTCGCAGGAGGCCGAGTTTTCAGGAAAGCTCGTAATAGAGGCCAAGGGGATAGGCTTTTCATACGAAGGCAGCGCCGCCGGTCCGGCTATAAAAGACTTTTCAACGCTCATTATGAGGGGTGACAAGATCGGCATCATAGGCCCGAACGGCTCTGGCAAGACGACTCTTTTAAAGCTCCTTCTGGGAAAGCTTGCCCCGGCTTCAGGGAGCGTCCGCCTTGGCACCCGCCTTGAGGTAGCCTATTTTGACCAGCACAGGTCGGTCCTCGACGAGGAAAGGACGGTCCAGGAGAATATAGGGGATGGCAACAGCCAGATAATGATAGACGGCGAGGCGCGCCATGTCATAGGTTATCTACAGGATTTTCTCTTCTCGCCTGACAGGGCTCGGACCCCGGTCAAGGCGCTCTCAGGCGGGGAGAGGAACAGGCTTATGCTCGCGAAACTTTTCGCCAGGCCATCAAACCTCCTTGTAATGGACGAGCCAACGAACGACCTCGACGTCGAAACCCTCGACCTTCTCGAAGACCTCCTTGTGGAATATCAGGGGACGGTCCTCCTTGTAAGCCATGACAGGACGTTTTTGAATAACGTGGTAACGAGCACGATAGTATTCGAAAGAGGCGATTTGAACGAATATATAGGCGGATATGACGACTGGCTTCGCCAGAGGCCGGCGGAGTCGGACGCAGGCGGCGTAAAGAACGTCAAAAAGGAAAAGCCTAAGAAGGAACGGGGCGCTAAGCTGAGTTTTAAGGAAGAGAGGGAACTAAGCGAGCTGCCTGAGAGGATAGAGGCCATCGAGGCCGAGGAGCAGGCCCTTTACAAAGAGATGTCCGATCCTGCCTTCTACAGGCAGGGCGTCCAAACACAGGCCTCTGCCAAGGTGCGCATGGAAGAGATAGAGGAGCTCCTTAAGGCCTTATATCTGAGATGGGAGGAGCTTGAGGCCGTAAAATAATGACCGGTGGCCCATCTCTGGCGTATCTATAAATGAAAGATGTAAAAACAAGCACAAGCCTTTAACCGCTAAAGCCTGCCAAACCTTCCTGCCAATCCTCTTTTTCAACATAATCTGTATTCACCTTTGCCATCGCCATATGGTATTATCTCATGCTTTTAACAGGCATGAAATAAGTCCATCTGCTTCGTTGTCATCGTCGCGGCAGAAGCGGCGTACCAAAGAAGTACGCCTCATTCATCAAACGGCGAGAATCGCCTCGCATATGGTTTTTAGAGCAGCCTGAACAAAATCTGTGTTTTTTAACAACCCGTTAAATCCTGAAAGGCGAAATAGATGTACCTCAAGACACTCAACCAGCTGCAGCTCAAGGCGGCTACCTTCGGCAACGGCCCCCTGCTAATACTCGCCGGGGCAGGCTCCGGAAAGACAAAGGTCCTTACCTCGAGGATAGCTCATCTGGTACTCAACAAAAAAGTGCCGGCAGGCTCTATCCTCGCAGTCACCTTCACGAACAAGGCCGCGCGTGAGATAAAAGAGCGCATCGAGAAGCTTATAGGTGAAAGGACGGAGGATATCTGGGCCGGGACCTTCCATACGATAGGGCTTAGGATAATAAGGGAAGAGGTGAAGCTCCTGGGCCTTGATGCGAATTTTACAATCTATGACGAGGAAGAGCAGACGCTTCTCGTGAACTACGTGATGTCGGAGCTATCCATCAGCAACAAGGACCTGCCGTACAAGAGTGTCGTCTGGGAGATAAACCTCGCGAAGAACAACTGCCTTACCCCTGACGAGTATGCCAGGCGTGGGGAATCTGACCTGAGGGATGTGGTCGTCCCCGTCTACAGGGCCTACGAGAAGAAGCTGAAATCGATGAACGCCGTCGACTTCGGGGACCTTATCTGCAAGCCGATCCAGCTTCTGCAGTCCGACCCCGAGGTCCTCAAAAAATACCAGTCAAAGTTCGCCCACATACTCGTCGACGAATATCAGGACACCAATAAGTCCCAGTACATACTTACAAAACTCCTCGCGTCAGGGCAGATGAACCTTTGCGCCGTGGGCGACCCGGACCAGTCCATCTACGGGTGGAGGGGGGCGAGCATCGAGAACATCCTCAAGTTCAGGGAGGACTACCCGCACTCGGCCACGATAAAGCTGGAGCAGAACTACCGTTCGACAGGCAACATCCTCGGGGCGGCAAACTCGGTGATAACGAACAACGAGGACAGGATAGAAAAAAACCTCTGGACCGATAACCACGATGGGGAGCCGGTCTTCTTCGAGGAGTGCCTGAACGAATACGAGGAGGCCCGCTTTGCGGTCAGGCAGATAGCGAAGGCCATATCCGCGGACCCGAAGGTCAAGTACAAGGACTTTACCGTCCTTTACAGGACAAATACGCAGTCGAGGACATTCGAGGAATTGTTCTTCGAGGAAGGCATCCCTTATACGGTGGTCGGCGGTTTCAGGTTCTTTGACAGGAGGGAGATAAAGGACACGCTCGCCTACTTGAAGGCCATCGTCAACCCGGATGACTCCCTCAACTTCCTTCGCATCGTGAACGTGCCGCCGAGGGGCATCGGCAAGGCCACCATCGAGAAGGCTCACCGGCTGAGCGCAGCCCAGGACCTCTCGCTCTACGAGGCCTTCAGGAAAGGGAGGCGTGACGGTATCTTCTCCGAGAGCGTAAACGATTTTATCGGGACGTTCGAGATACTCCGTCAGGAGGCCTCTGAGATGCCTCTATATGAGTTCGCGTCAAGGGTCCTTGACCTCACCGGCTATACGGACTTCTGGGCGAGCAAAAAGACCGAAGAGGCCGATATCCGCGTAAAGAACCTTGATAGCCTTATAGCGGCGATAAAGAAATACGAGACAGGCCACCCGAAGGCGGTTCTTGCGGACTACCTGAACCTTGTCTCGCTCATGAGCGACGCCGACCAGTTCGAGGACAAGCACAACAGGGTCACCATGATGACGATACATTGCGCCAAGGGGCTTGAGTTCCCGGTCGTGTTCATGGCTGGCATGGAAGAGGGGCTCTTCCCCCATAAAAGGAGCATCGACGAGGAGACGGTCGAGGAGGAGAGGAGGCTCTGCTACGTCGGGATGACGCGCGCCAGAAAGCGCCTATTCCTGCTTTCCGCAAAGAATCGGAGCTCTGGCAAGGAGACCTCGCTGCAGCTCCCGTCGAGGTTTATCTCCGAGATAGACCCGCTCTTCATTAAAAAGAAGGAATTCGCCCCTGCCGGGACAGCGAGGGACCATATAGAGAGCATAAGAAGGCTCCTGAACCCGGCGGAAGGGTCGTGAAGGGCCTTAAGGCGCACTACGTCTGGAAGGCGTGACAACGTACTCTTTTTCTGAGATAATAATCTTTTTGGCACTCCGGAGCATTATCCCGCCGCCTGGCTTTTGAAGCCAGGCGAGCGATACAAATAGAAAAGTACTTCGAGGTGAAGCCCCCCGCCCGGGGTGCTTCAAGTCACCGTATGTGAACGAAGGAGGAAAGAAAGTGCCGGTAAATATTGTTATGGAAGGTATTACCGATCTAAGGGAAAAAGGCGCGGTCAAGGACGGCGAGCGCCAGGCGCTGGACAGGAGGCTCTTCATGCAGCTTCAGGTCTTCAGCGGATGCCGCGATACATCGGCTGTAGCAAAGACCCTGCGGGGGAGCGGGATCGATTCCGTGCTCTATGAGGACATCAACGACCCTCAGGGGGTAGCGCTCCTTACCATGAGCGAGGACCCCGATTTCTTTGTAACAACGCTCCGCCAGTTCCTCAACGGCAGGGAGTTCGCCGCTTTAGGGCTTAACTATGAGTACGCCATGCTCGGACGGACCTACGCCCTCGGCCATGAAGAGAACCTTGAGGACTGGCTTGTGCACCGTTCGAAGAGGGTGGTGACCAACCCGGCCTGGAAGTGGGCTGTCTGGTATCCGCTTCGCAGGAGCGGTGAGTTCGCCCTTCTCTCGCCTAAGGAGCAGGGGGAGATACTGATGGAGCACGGCATGATAGGGCGCGCTTTCGGGAAGGCCGACCTCGGCCACGACATCCGCCTTTCGTGCTTCGGCCTCGACAGGAACGACAACGACTTCGTCATAGGGCTCATAGGCAAGGAGCTTCATCCGTTGTCCGCCCTTGTCCAGGCCATGCGCAAGACCAGGCAGACCTCGACATATATACAGGAGATGGGGCCGTTCTTCGCTGGAAAGGCTGTCTGGCAGACCGGGGGTTGATCCCCTTTTCCGGTATTTCATGGATTGACAATAAAAAAGGGCCGGAAAAACCGGCCCTTTTTTATTATATGTTTTTATTCAGGCGTTATTTTTTTCCCCTGAGGTATATCTCGGCCTGGCCGTGGATGGTGGCGCATGCCTCTTTGGAGATAAGGCGGACGATCCTTTCCAGCGCCGATGTGACCTCCTCGCGGAGATGCGGCTTCAAGCTCTTTACATGCTGGAAGGTGTTCAGGAGGCGGCTGGCGGTCGTCGCGTTTACAGGCGCGAGGCTTACTACGGTATCCGCCGCCCATTTTATCCCCCTGTCGGTCCAGACCATCTTGTTGTTGGCGGCCATGGAGAGGAAGAGCGCCCGGCACCAGGTCGGCTGATTGACATCAAAGCTGCCGCGCCGCCTCTCGACCTCGATCATCTCAAATACATCCTCCCTTGTGCCGCTTGAGACCACCCGAAGGTAGTTGGCGTACCCGCTTAAATGCTTGTGCCAGCCCTTGTAGACTTCTTCAAGCACGCCCCTGCGTGAAGGCTCGGAGGAGCGGTTGAGGGCCGTCAGAGCGGCGACACGTTCGCTCGCGGTGGAGGCTGTATGGAAATAATCGAGTATAAGGCTGTGGCTCTCCCTGGAATCGTCTATCGTGATTAGCTCAAGGAGGACGTTCTTGAGCATGCGGTCCTCTATCCCGACTTTTGGCCCGTCCTTCTGTGAACTGCCTGTCGGAGCCTTCGCGTGTAGCCTCCTGAATTCAAGGAGCATTTCATCCCTGTATCTCGCGTTTACCGCTGACATGAGCCGTTCCCGGGCTGCTACCAGCTCCTGGTACCACGCGGAAAAGCTCCGGTCGACGGGCTGTTCTTCAACACGCAGGAAATATGCCTTCAATGAGGTCGGCAGGCTTCTGTCCCTCAGGAACTCACCGAATACGGCCAGCCATTCTTCGCTTATGGTCGAATCCGGGGTCTTAAGGAGTCTCACGCGTTCCAGGTCGGTAAGTTTTCTCATCGCGTCGACCCGGTTATAGGCGTTGGGGTCGTATCTTGCCTGCATCGACAATGTCGCTGTATCGGCGTTCGTATGCTGGAATGTCCCGTAAAAAGAGGAGTCGCGGTTCATTGAGGCGAAGGCAGGAGGCGCTGGAAGCTCTTCATAGACGATCTCCTCTTCTTCCTCCTTCATGGTGAAGATTTTTTTGGTTCCTGCCATGTCGCGCCCCTTTTTGTCGACCAGCGCGAGGCTCAAGGGCAGGCAGAAAGGCTCCATTCCCTGGGGCAGCTCCTGGCGTAGCTTTACGCGGAAACGTCTTCCGTCAGCCTCTGTCCTGGCAGAGAGCTTCGGGTAACCTATCCTGTATAGCCATCCGCTCTTGAACTGCCTTAAAGATACCCCTGAGACCTCCTCAAAGCACGCGAAGAACTCTTCCGTATTGGCGTTGCCACCCCGATAGCGTTCGAAATAAAGGCTCTTGCCGGCCTTGAAGGCCGCTTCCCCGATAATGAGGCGGAGCATCCTTATGACCTCCGCGGCCTTGACGTAGGTGACCCCGTCTATCAATTCCTCAGGGTCGTTGAAGCCGTCCCTCACGATGCGGCCGAAGTGGCCAGCGTCCTCGATGGCCAGCGGGCCGAGCAGAGGAGCCCTGATGGAATCCACCTGAAAGAGCCTCGCGAATGACGGGTCGAAGACCTCGGCCATGAACTGCCTCTCCACATCCACCGTATAGGCCTCGTTCAGCCAGACGTCAAAGGGTGTTTCCATGGTCGTATCGCTGCCGCACTGGTTGTGCTCGAATTCATGTACTATCACTGCATGCGCGTAGAGAAGGGTCGTATCGAGCGTGTGCTCGGTTATAAGGGCGGCGTCGGTCACGATGGTGGTGTTGCCGAGGTTCTCCATGCCGCCGAAGTTGGATTTTGTCATGCAGATCGTGCGGTAGGTGTCAAAAGGATATTCATAGCCCTGTTTCTTTTCGATCCAGAGCACCGATTCTTTGAGTATCTCCATCGGTATGCGGGCGTACTCGGTTGAGCCGGGCGGGACAAGGTATTCGAGACGGACCGTGCGCCCTGATGGATAGGTGACACTGTCGGCAAGGCTATCCCATGTGCCGGCGCACACAAAGAAGAGATACGGGGCCATCGGCACAGGGTTTCTATATGTGATGACCTGGCGCGCGGGGTCTGCCGGCTTAACCACTGGCTTCCCGTCCGGGTTTGAGGCGCGGTCCACGTTGCCGTTGCTTATGAGGTGGGTGTAGCGGCTGTCCGCTTCGATGGTAGTCGTCATGGTGCATTTGGCGCGGCAATCGTCGAAGATAGGCATGATGCGCTGAAAGCCCCACTGCTGGCACTGGGATATATACTGCTGAGGCGCGCCCTGGGGGGTCGTATCTTTGTATATGCCCTCAAGGATGTGCTCGGATGGGACGCACCTTGTAACCGTCCTTACGAAAAATCTCTGTCCGGAAGCTACCCTGCGGGGGAGCTTTATGGCGAGCTTGTTATTCTCGCGCGTGTATTCAAAGGCGAGAGGTTCTCCCTTTTTTTCCTCCGGCCCTTTGAGCCATTCGACGCTTTTGATCTCAAGGTCGCTGGCGTCGAGCTCTATCCTGTCGAGCCCTTCCACGGCCGTCATCTGAAGGCAGTTCGCGGCTTCGACCTCTTCCCCCAGAAAGTTTATGTAAATAGTAAGGTGCTCAAGCCTTACCGGAAGCTCCCCGAAGTCCTCTCTGGCGTATTTGAACTCTCTGGCAGATGTCTTGTCACTGGTCTCTGTTTTCACGGTCTCATGCCTTCCTTTTACAAGATGAGGTGATGTCGTTCGATGGGGCTTATTGCCGCGCACCATAATTATAACCATATTTAGAGAAAAGGGGAGGGGTTTTAAAGCAGTTATATTAAGCCTGTATGTCTAAAAACAGAGATAGCGCCATTTGTATAAAATCCGGATTCAATTATACTTATTCAAGAATCTCCTTCCGTTAGAGGATAAAAAGGAGCAGGTATAAGATTGAAAAAACCAGGGCAGTTCCTCTTCGCCCTTGCCATCGTTACCTCCTTCGCGTCGAGCGCGTTCGCCGGGTTTCCCGCCTCGTCCCATGTCCCTGTCGGAAGCTGGGTATATCCCGCGCTCGAAAGGCTCGAGGCAGAGGGCTTCATAAAGAGCGCTCTGCTCTCCAGTAGGCCGCTTACAAGGTCGGAGGCCTCGCGTCTTGTCGCCGAGGCCGAGGAGAACATGAGGGATGCCGATCCCGGCGTGCGCTCGCTCATCCTGAGGCTAAGGGCCTTTCTCGGCGGTGAAATGGAGGAGGAGAAGACGACCTATGTAAGGCCGCTCGCCTCGGCAAGGGGTTCTTACGCCTATGCCTCCGGCGCGCCGCATACACTCAACTACAACAACAGGGGCAAGGATATCGAGAGCGGCTCAAACTTCACAGCCGGGTTCGAATTAGACGGCAGGATAGCGCGCAATTATTCCTTCTACCTTAGCCCCCAGCTCCGGCACCCGGATGCCGGAAGCCCCGGAGAAGAGACAACAGCAGAGCTGCTTGAGGGTTATTTCTCTTTGACCTTCAGCAATATCGAGCTGACCATCGGGAGGGAGAGCATGTGGTGGGGCCCGGGCGACCACGGGGCGCTTCTTATCAGCTCCAACGCCAAGCCCTTCGACATGTTAAGGCTTGCAAACACAGAGCCTGTTAAATTGCCATGGATACTGGGAAGGCTTGGCCCCTTCAGGGGCACCCTCTTCCTTACACGGCTCGAGAAGGCGAGGGACCTTGCCAACCCATATCTCGCAGGGCTGAGATTCGATTTCAAGCCCTTCCCGTCGCTTTCTGTCGGCCTATCCAGGGTAGCCATGTTCGGCGGGGGTGGGCGAGCGGTGGACCTCGGAACGGTCAAGGACGCCTTTTTCAACCCCAACGAGGATTCGGTCTCTGACCCGAACAACCAGCTTGCCGCTGTTGATCTGAAGCTCATCGTCCCATGGAGTTTTCAGCCGTTCGTTGTATACGGGGAGGTAGGCGGGGAGGACGAGGCAGGTTATCTGCCTACAGACCTGGGATACATCGCTGGCATCTATCTACCGCGCCTGGCCGGGATTGCGTGGCTGGCGCTCCGAGGAGAGTACGCGGACAACTATATCAATGACAGCCCTGGCGTCTGGTATTCACACGGCGTCTACACGGACGGATACAGGTACAAGGGGGAGATAATAGGCCACCACATGGGCTCTGACGCGCGGGACCTGTACATAGAGGCCTCGTTGGACGCGGGGCGCGCCGGCGCCTTCACCCTCGCCGTTGATTCCGAGACAGCCGGGGCCGCCGGAGAGGTAAAGAGAAGGAACGGCTCTGCGATCCTCGCGTGGGAAAAGCCCTTCGCGGCAGGCCCCGCCATCTCCGCCGGTTACGCCTTCGACAGAAGGGAGAACGTGGACGGCGTCGATGGGAGCGACAGCGAGTCGCATCTGCTATGGGCCGCCTTTGAGCACAGGTTCTGAGGCTCAGCCTCTCTTTGGCATCACAGTATTTTTTCCCTCCCGTACCCCGCTCACCATGCGTATTCAGAAAAAACTTGCATTTCAAAATACGATGTTGTATGTTTGACATGTATCGTGGTAAGTAGAAATTAGAATAGTGCTTCATCCAGAGATATTCCAGCGGACCTACTTTCTCATCCTGCTTTCTCATCCTGCGTATTCATCCTGCTACATCCTCATTCTTCTTCCATCTTCATCCTGCTGCATCCTGCTACATCCTCATTCTTCTTCCAGACCACGACGCATGAATCCTATTTGAGCAATTGGCTTTTAGGATAACACCGGAAAAAAACATTGCCGAAATATTCAGGCCCAGACAGGCCTGAACGACCAAGCTGGACTAAAGTCCAGGGTATTCGGGAGCCGGGTTATGTAAGGGCTCCCACCGGGCGGGCGATTTTTCACCCAGTGCATAGAGCGCTGGGTCATCCGACCGGCTGGATAACTTCTACGTCTGAGCAGAGGAAGGTTTAAGTATATGCCTTCGATTTGTTTTAGGGGTTGAGTTAGGGGTTGAGGTTGGCAAGACTCACAAAATCAGTTCTATTCCTGTTTTTCGCTCTCCTTTTGAGTTTCGAATGCCTCGCGGATGATATGGGCGGCCTCGCCGGTGGCGCGGCCGCGCCGGACGGGCTTACCCCGGAAGGCGTCGAGGCCATCAGGAACGACCCGCAGTTCAAGGATATAAAGCCTGAAGAGGTGGGGGAAGGCAAGGCGCTCCTCAAGTCCAAAGAGGTCAAGGCGCCCGAGCCCGGCAAGCCGCAGGCCGCGCCCGGGGCACCTGAGGCGGCCAAGCCAGCTTCACTCTTCGAAAGATACCTCTCTGATTCGTCTGCCCTCGATGTATCAACGGCGCTCAAGCCTTTCGGTTATGAGCTCTTCCAGAACACTCAAGTAAACTCAGCCAATGACCTTCCGGTGGCCTCCGATTACGTCGTCGGCCCCGGCGACGAGGTCAATGTGCTGGTCTGGGGAAGGATTAACGGCCAGTATAGCCTGACTGTCAGCAGGGAAGGCGCCATCCAGTTTCCGAACATAGGCCCCATAAAAGTTAGCGGACTTACGTTCGAGGAGATGAAGAAGGTCATCTCCAGGCGGGTCAAGAACATCATAGGCACCGAGTTAAGCATCACCATGGGGAGCCTGAGGAGCATACAGGTCTTTGTCCTTGGCGAGGTGGCTCGTCCCGGGGCCTATTCCGTAAACGCCATGTCAACGCTTACGGGCGCGCTCATGGTCTCAGGCGGTCCTACGGGGATCGGCTCATTAAGGAAGGCCGAGCTCAAGCGGGCCGGCAAGACCGTCGCGAAAATGGACTTGTACGACCTCCTGATGAACGGTGACAAATCAGGGGACTTGAGGCTCCATAACGGCGACGTCGTATTCGTTCCCACTGTCGGCCCGCTTGTAGGAGTAGCCGGAAATGTGAAGAGGCCGGCGGTCTACGAGCTTAATGGACCATCCAACCTTGCTGGCGTACTCGCCCTCGCGGGGGGTATAACCCCGGCGGCATACACTCAGAGGATAGAGGTAGAAAGGCTGGAGGGGAACAGGAAACGGATAGTCGTCGACATAAACGCCAATGACACCGGGGCCGCGCTCGCCTTCAGGCTGCAGGACGGCGACCTCGTCAAGATAACCGCGATAAACGAGAAGGATGTAAACGCCATCTTCCTCAGGGGAAACGTGAAGAGGCCGGGCAAGTACGAGCTTAAAAAGGGGATGAGGCTCAGCGATATCCTCAGGGGGACAAACGACCTCGCCGCCGAGACCCACCTCGAGTACGGGTTCATAAAGAGGCTCAGGCCACCCACGATGGAGCCTGAGCTGATACCCTTCAGCCTGACCGGGCTATTTTCAGGCACCGGCGAAAACCCGGCGCTCGAGCCGCTCGATTCCATATATGTCTTCTCTAAGTGGTTCTTCAAGGAAAAGCCCAGGGTCACGATAGAAGGAGAGGTCAGGTGCAGTACCGACAACGGGCTTGTGCCGGTTTCCTCCGGCGCCGCTCCGGAAAAGAAAGGCAAGACGGACGGGAAAACATACAGCTCCTGCAGCTTCGAGCTGCAGGAGAACCTCACCGTCAAGGATCTCGTCCTCCTGGCTGGCGGTGTGACTCGCGAGGCCTCTTTCAGGGAGTTCGAGCTGTACAGGACCGACCCCGTGACCAGAGAGGTGAAGGTAATCATGCTCGACCTTGGCAAGGCGCTCGGGGCCGATGGCACGAACAACGTAAGACTCATGGAGCAGGACCGAATTGTGGTCCACTCGGTGCGGGAGAAATCCCCGAGGCAGTTCATCAGCATAAAGGGGGACGTAAACAGGCCGGGAGAGTACGAATACGCCTCTAACTGGAGGGTGAACGACCTGGTCTTCGCAGCCGGCAACCTGCTCGAGTCGGCCTATCTCGATGAGGCCGAGCTTTCCTCGGGCGTGGTCGACGGCGGCAAGAGCTATGAAATAAAGTACCGCAGGATAAACCTGGGAAAGGCGATGGAGGGAGACCCGGCGCACAACGTACAGCTCAAGCCGCACGACACCCTCTTCGTGAAGCGCATACCCGACTGGAAAAGCGAGATGTACGTGACCCTGTCGGGAGAGGTGGCGTTCCCTGGGCAGTACGTCATCAGGAAGGGCGAGACCCTTAGCTCACTCATCCAGAGGGCTGGCGGGCTCACCGGAAACGCCTATCTCAACGGCGCTGTCTTTACCAGGGAATCGGTAAGGGAGCTCCAGCAGAAGAACATAGACGAGGCCATAAACCGGTTCGAGCAGAAGCTGTTGGTAGAGTCGGCGAATTCAGTCAAGACCGCACTTACGCCGGAGGAGGCGAAGCAGGTGGAAAGCACGGCCCAGCAGAGGACGGCGCTCATCGCGAACCTCAGGACCGCGAAGGCGTCCGGCAGGATAAGCATCAAGTTCGACTCCGCTGAAAGGCTCAGAGGGTCGGTTTACGACATCGCGCTCGAAGGCGGGGACAGGCTCCATGTCCCGGACAGGCCTGAGCAGGTGCAGGTGATAGGCTCCGTCCACAACCAGACGGCCTTCGTATACGACCCCGAGGCTAGCGTGTCATCGTACATAAGGAAGACCGGTGGAATGACGGCCGACGCCGACAAGAAGGGCGTCTATATCCTTCAGGTGGACGGCACCGCGGTGAGCGGTAGTTCCGGGCTAAGGTGGGACAGCGCCACCAGGAGCTGGACGACAAACGCCCTGATGGCCAGGAAGCTGGACCCGGGAGACACGGTAGTCGTCCCCGAGAAGCTCGACAGGATAGCCTGGCTCAGGGAGACGAAGGACTTGACCCAGATACTGTATCAGATAGCGGTCACGGCAGGGGTCTTGTTGTTGGCGTTCTGATAAAAGGGTTCTCAGATGGAACTATCGAAGAAAAAGGCGCTTGTGACCGGGGCATGCGGCTTCATAGGAAGCCACCTGGTCGAAAGGCTCATCGAGGAAGGCTCCGAGGTAAGGGCGTTCGTCTGCTATAACTCCTTCAACTCATGGGGCTGGCTCGACTCTCTGCCTGAGAAGCTCGTTAAGGATGTCGATGTCTTCGCAGGCGATATAAGGGACCCCAATGGGGTGAGGAAGGCCGTGGAAGGTTCGGACGTGGTATTCCACCTCGCGGCGCTCATAGGCATACCGTTCAGCTATCATTCCCCTGACAGCTACATAGACACCAACATCAAGGGCACCCTGAATGTGCTCCAGGCAGCCAGGCATTGCTCGGTTGAAAAGGTCCTCGTGACATCCACCTCCGAGGTTTACGGCACTGCCCGCTACACTCCTATCGACGAATCCCACCCAAGGCAGGGGCAGTCTCCTTATTCGGCTACGAAGATAGCCGCCGATTTTCTCGCCGAGTCATTCGTGAGGAGCTTCGGCCAGGAGATTGTCATAGTAAGACCTTTCAATACATACGGCCCGAGGCAGTCGGCCCGCGCGGTAATACCCACCATCATCACCCAGCTGCTTTCAGGTGAAAAGGAGATAAAGCTCGGCTCTCTTTGCCCTACAAGGGACTTTGTTTATGTAAAGGACACGGTCGAGGGCTTTTTGAGGATCGCAGGGGCTGACGTGCATCCTGGCGAGGAAATAAACATCGCGACACAGAATGAGATTTCCATCGGCGCTCTTGTGGCCCTTCTGATAGAGCTCACCGATTCAAAGGCCGCCGTAGTTTCGGACGCCGAGAGGCTGAGGCCGGCTGAGAGCGAGGTCGAAAGGCTCCTGGGCAGCAATGAAAAGCTCAGGAGGCTTACCGGATGGGCCCCTGGGGTCTCACTTCGAGATGGACTCAGCGAGACCATAGAGTGGTTCTCTGACGCCAGGAACCGGAGAGGCTACAAGCATGGGATATACAATATCTAACCAACCCGTGGAAAAGGCCATTCCCCTTTCGGAGCCGGAGATCTCAGGCAACGAATGGAAGTATGTAAGGGAATGCCTGGATACGGGCTGGGTCTCCTCGTCGGGGGGTTACGTTACGCGCTTCGAGGAGATGGTGGCAGGGTACGTAGGGGGTGTGGCGGTTGCAACCGTCAACGGCACTGCGGCGCTCCATGTCAGCATGACCGCCCTGGGGGTTTGTAACGGCGACGAAGTCATAGTGCCGGCCCTTACTTTCATAGCGCCTGTAAACGCGGTGAGGTACTGCGGCGCGTCCCCCGTCTTTATGGACTGCGACCCCGATACCCTGTGCATGGACACAGCGAAGCTGGCCGAATTCCTGCATGAGGAGTGCTGCCAGGCTCATGATGGTCTCACTTACAACAGGTCTACCAACAGGCGCGTCAAGGCCGTTGTCGCTGTGCACGTCTGCGGCCACCCGGCCAGGATGGATGAGATAGCGAGCCTCTGCGCCGCCGGCAACATACATATCATCGAGGACGCAACCGAGAGCCTCGGGTCGGAATTCATAGGCAGCAAGACAGGGTCGTTCGGCTCTGTCGGGTGCTTCTCCTTCAACGGCAACAAGATATTAACCTGTGGCGGCGGTGGGATGGTGGTAACAGCTGACCGGCTCTTCGCCGGGCGGATAAGGCACCTTACCACCCAGGCGAAGAGCGACCCTTTTGAGTACGAGCACGACGAGGTCGGATACAACTACAGGCTTACAAACGTCCAGGCCGCCATCGGCGTGGCACAGATGGAGAGGATCGACGAGTTCGTCGCGACAAAACGGGCCAACGCATATCTTTACAGGGATGCGCTATCCGGCCTGGACCAGGTCCGATTACTCTGGGAGGGGCCGGGGGTCAGGAGCAATTTCTGGTTCTACACACTGAAGACGGCGAAGCTCCACAAGGCGGGCCTCATAAGCCACCTTCTGTCAGAGGGCATACAGGTAAGGCCGCTCTGGAAGCCGGTGAATTCACTTGGGATGTACACGGAGTTCCAATCGTACCGGGTTGAGCGCGCAGTCGAGGCCTACGAGAGCTGCCTGAACCTGCCCTGCAGCTTAAGCCTCACGCCAGAGGATATCTACCGCGTAACAGGGGCGATAAAGGATTACTTCAAAGGATGACCGTATCGATATGAATTTTCTTTTTCTTGCCAAGAACAGGCCCTTTGCAGGTGAAGCCGCAGAGCTTTTGAGGCTCAATTCGCCAGGCTCGGAGATAGTTTTCGGCGAAAGGGGGGAGGAGTTCCCTGCACGCCTCCTCGACATGGGGTTTGACTATACGTTCTCGTACATCTCTCCATGGGTCGTACCCGAAGCAGTACTCAGGAACACCAGGGCCGCGGCACTGAACTTCCACCCTGGCCCCCCTGAGTACCCGGGGACCGGCTGCACCAATTTCGCCATCTACAATTGTGAGAGGGAATACGGGATAACCGTGCACCACATGGAAAAGAGCGTGGATACAGGCGGGATAGTCCATGTGGAGCGTTTTCCAATATTCAAGGCCGACACCGTCCACTCGGTGACACAGAGGGCATACGCCCATCTGTACACCGCCTTCATCAGGATATCGGGGAGGATCCTCTCTGGACAGCCTTTGCCGGAAAGCGGCGAGAGGTGGAAGAGGAAACCCTACACGAGGAAGGAGCTCGAGGAGCTTTGCCGTATTACCAGGGATATGCCTGACGATGAGATAAAAAGAAGGATAAAGGCGACCAGCTATCCGGGGATGCCAGGGGCGTACATGGAGCTTGGCGGTGTTGCCTGCCAGCTGAAGGTCACATGATGGCCGTGGTTGCGTATAAGACGTTCATAATAGCCGAGGCCGGGGTCAACCACAACGGCAGCGTCGAGACGGCGCTTGAGCTTGTGGACGCCGCAGCCAGGGCAGGGGCCGACGCGGTCAAGTTCCAGACGTTCAGGGCCGCGGAGCTCGCCTCTCCTTCCGCTAAGAAGGCTGACTACCAGAGAAGGAATACCGGGGCGGGGGGGCAGTTGGAGATGCTAAGAAGGCTCGAGCTGGACAGGAAGGCGCATCTGAAGATCATGAGACGATGCGGCAGGAAGGGCATAAAATTCCTTTCGACGCCCTTTGACCTCGATAGCATAGACCTCCTCGCAGGCCTCGGCCTCGATATTTTCAAGGTCCCGTCCGGGGAGATAACGAACCTGCCGTACCTGAGAAAGATCGCTTCACTCGGCAGGCCAGTGTTTCTTTCAACAGGTATGGCCTCGCTCGGCGAGATAGAGGCGGCCATGGGCGTGCTGACGCGCGCCATCCCGAAGGAGAATATAACGGTCCTCCATTGCAACACAGGCTATCCAACGCCATTTGAGGACGTGAACTTGAGGGCCATGCTGACGATCAGGGAGGCCTTTCAGGTGAGGGTAGGCTATTCAGACCATACGCCAGGCACTGAAGCCGCCATAGCCGCCGTGGCGCTTGGCGCGGAGGTCATAGAGAAGCACCTGACCCTCGACAGGTCGATGGAAGGACCTGATCACATGGCCTCCATCGAGCCAGGCGAGTTCGGCTCGATGGTGCGGGCCATAAGGAATATCGAGAAGGCGATGGGGAGCCCGGTGAAGGGCCCTACACCTTCAGAGAAGGAGAACATCAACGCCGCGCGCAAGGGCATAGTCGCCTCCAGGCGGATAAGCGCCGGCGAGATATTTTCCGAGGCCAATCTCGCCGTTAAAAGGCCGCAAACGGGCTTAAGCCCGATGCTATGGGACCTCGTGGTGGGCAAACGCGCCAACAGGGGCTTTGAAAAGGACGAGCCGGTGGAGCTTCCGGGACTGGTGAGAAGATGAGGAAGATAGCAGTCATCACTGGGACCAGGGCCGATTATGGACTCCTTTACTGGATGATCAGGGGAATACAGGAGGATGACGACCTTGAGCTTCAGCTCATAGTAACGGGTATGCACCTGTCCCCGGAGTTCGGCCTTACGGTAAGGGAAATAGAGGGCGACGGCTTCCCGGTGGCCGAGAGGGTAGAGATGCTGCTCTCCTCTGACACCGAATATGCCATCTCAGCTTCAATGGCAATTGGCATGGCGGGCTTCGCGAAGGCGTACGACAGGCTCAGGCCTGACATAATAGTCATCCTTGGCGACAGGTTCGAATCGCTTTCGGCGGCAGCGGCTGCCGTGCCCTTCAGGATACCTGTAGCCCACATACACGGCGGAGAGTCGACAGAGGGGGCGATGGACGAGCAGATCCGCCACGCCATAACAAAGCTGAGCCATGTCCACTTTACATCGACGGAGAAGTACAGGATGAGGGTAGTACAGATGGGAGAGGCCGGCAACAGGGTCTTTAATTTTGGCGCTCCCGGTCTCGAAAATATCCGGAGGCTCCGCCTGCTCGATAAGGACGAGCTCGCCTCCGATCTCGGCCTTCCCGCAAACAGGCGACTGGGCATCGTCACCTTCCACCCTGCAACCCTTGACCCTCACTCAGCTGGTAAGCAGGTAAGCGAACTGCTAAGCGCCCTTATACGGTTCGACTCGGTATTCTGGGTCCTGACCATGCCTAACGCTGACACCGGCGGAAGGGTAATAATGGACATGTTCCGCGAGTTCGAGGCCGAAAACCCTGGCTTTGCCAGATGCTTCAGCTCGCTTGGGCGGCTTAAATACCTCTCTGCCATGAGGCACGCCTCCGTGATGGCCGGCAATTCCTCAAGCGCTCTCATAGAGGCGCCGAGCTTTGAGCTTCCGGCGGTCAATATCGGCGACAGGCAGGCCGGGAGGATAAGGGGGGCTAACGTGATAGAGGCGGAGCCATCGGCGCCCTCTATCAGCGGCGCCATAGAGAGGGCGCTCTCGACCGGCTTCAGGCTCTCGCTCAAGGGCTCCCTCAACCCTTACGGGGCCGGTGAGGCGAGCGAAAAGATCCTTGAAGTCCTCAAGGGCGTTCCCCTGGAGGGGCTTGTGAGGAAGAGCTTCAACGATATCTCCCAGCAGTGGAGCGCGGTGTAGAAAAGGGGTTTTAAGACCATGAAAAAAACAAGGCTCAAGTCCCTTCTCGCCGGCCCTGGCGAGACGGTAAAGCAGGCCATGCAGAGGATGACCGAGGCTGGCGAGAAGATAATCTTCGTCGTGGACAGGGCAGGCGCGCTCCTCGGCACGGTAACGGACGGGGACATCAGAAGGAGCATCATAAACGGCCTGGACATCTCGGCCCCTGTAAGCGGGGTGATGAAAGCGGCTTTCATCTCAATAGACGACGGCACACCATGCCTCAGGAAGAAGGCAAAGGAGCTGATGAAGAAGCACTTCATCGAATATGTTCCCGTGCTCGACGGCAAGCGCAGGGTGGTGGATATGGTCTCCTGGATAGAGTTCTTCAACGGCAACGGGAACGGAAACGGAAATGGGTGCGATAGGCAGGACACCCCAATAGTAATAATGGCCGGGGGCAAGGGCACGAGGCTCGACCCTTTCACCAGGATACTGCCAAAGCCACTCATCCCGCTTGGCGACAAGCCCATAATAGAGCACATCATGGACAGGTTCCACGAGAAGGGCTTCTACAGGTTCATGCTCGTCCTCAACTACAAGAAGGAGATGATAAGGATGTACTTCGGGGAGAACAGGCATCCTTATGAAATAGACTTCATAGACGAAGACGAGTTCTGCGGCACCGCCGGCGGATTGCACCTGTTGAGGGACAGGCTCCAGGGCACGTTCATAGTCACCAACTGCGACACCATACTTGAGGCCGACTACAGGGAGTTTTTCAGATGGCACAGGGACAAATGCAACCTCATGACCATAATCGGCTCCCACAGGGAGGTCGTCATACCGTACGGCGTCCTGCAGATGAGCAAAGGCTTGTTCGTGGACATACGGGAGAAGCCGAAGTTCGACCTTTTCATCAACACAGGCACCTACGTGGTGGAACCGGAGATACTGGGGCTTCTCAAGGGCGGCGCGTTCATCAATATGGACGAGCTTATCTCTTTGGCGAAGGACAGGTATTCTGACAGGGTAAGCGTTTTTCCCCACTGGGGAGGATGGTTCGACATAGGGCAGTGGGACGAGTACAGGCTAAGCGTTAAGCACCTCGAAGGCAGGGAGGGCGATGTATAAGGGGCTTTTCTCATGCGAGGGGAAGGTCGCGCTCATAACTGGCGGTAACGGCCTCATAGGAAGAGAGCTGGCGAGGGGGCTCGCCGAGCACGGGGCCAGGGTGGTTGTCGGCGACCTCGAAAGGCGCAGGCAAAGCGCTGCCGGGTTCGTAAGACTCGACATAGGCTCCGAGCGCTCGGTCGCCTCGGCGCTTGCCAGGGTGGCCGGGAAGTACGGCGCGGTCGATATCCTCGTGAACTGCGCCTACCCGAGGACGCGGGATTGGGGCGCGAAGTTAGAGGATATCCCCTTCTCATCGTGGAAGGAGAACGTTAATGACCATCTTGGCGGATATTTCCTCACATGCAGGCTGGCGGCAGAGCTCATGCGCAGGCGCGGCGGGGGCAGCATCATAAACCTGGGCTCCATATACGGGGTCGCGGCCCCGGATTTCTCGATATACGAGGGCACAGGGATGACCATGCCGGCCGCGTACTCCGCGATAAAGGCAGGGCTCTTAGGGCTCACAAGGTACATGGCTTCGTACTATGGCAGTTTTAACGTCAGGGCGAACTGCGTCTCCCCGGGCGGCGTCTTGGACGGCCAGCCCCGGAGGTTCGTAAAAAAATACTGCTCCAAGGTGCCGCAGGGCAGGATGGCCTCGCCGGGAGATATCGTAGGGGCGGTGGTATTCCTGGCCTCAGAAGCATCGTCATACGTGACGGGGCAGAACATAGTGGTCGACGGAGGGTTTACGATCTGATGCTCAACGCGCTCGTGGTCGGATACGGCTCAGCCGGCAAGAGGCACCTGCGAAACCTGCTCAGGCTGGAGTGCATAGGAGGGGTGGCGGTCTGCACCGGCATGCCAGGCGCTGAGAGCGACCCGAGGGTGAGGTTCATAAGCTCGCTTGGTGAGGCGGAATCCAGGGGTTCGATTGAAAATGGGTTTGACTTCGCCATCGTCGCCAATGAGACGGGCAGGCACATGGAGACCGCGATAGAGCTTGCTGGAAGGGGCATCGATCTCCTGATAGAGAAGCCGCTGTCTAATAGCCTCGATGGGGTCGAAGTCCTCGAGGACGCGGTCAGGCAGAGGGGGCTTAAGGTGGGAGTCGCGTACAACTTCAGATTTCTGGGAGCGCTCGGCAGGGTAAAGGAGGAGCTTCGAAAGAAGACTATCGGCGAGGCGCTCTTCGCGAGGATAGAGGCCGGCCAGTACCTCCCTGCGTGGAGACCGGGACGAGACTACAGGCGCTCCTACAGCGCGAGCAGGGCAAGGGGCGGAGGGGTGACGCTGGATCTCTCCCATGAGATCGATTACATGCGCTATCTCTTCGGGGAGCCGGTCGAGTGGAAGGTCATCAGGTCAAAGGCTGGCTCCCTCGACATTGACTCCGAGGACGTCTTCGAGGGCGTTTACAGGTTCACGAACGGCTTTGTCTGCAGCGTCCATCTCGACTACCTCCGCAGCGAGAAGAGGAGGATGATAAGCATAACAGGGAGTAACGGAGCGATCGAGTGCGACCTGGCTGGCGCGCGTCTGAGAGCTGTGAGGGAGGGCCGGAGCGAGGATATGGGCACGCCGGCGATCTTTGACCTTGAGCAGTCCTACATGGACGAGCTCGTCCATTTCATCGGTTCCGTTGACAACGGCAGGAACCCAGGGCCGGGCCTCGAGGACGGCATAGCCGCGCTCAGGCTCATTGAGGACTCTCATGTACATGGCTAAAAAGGTGCTTTGCGTAATACCGGCCAGGAGCGGCTCGAAGGGGCTTCCGGGGAAGAATATAAAAGAGCTTATGGGCAAGCCCCTGCTGGCCTACTCGATAGAGCACGCGAAGGCCTCGAAGTACATAGACAGGATCGTCGTCTCTACAGACGGCCTGGAGATAGCCGGGGTGGCCTTGAGGCACGGGGCCGAGGTGCCTTTCTTGCGCCCCAATGAACTCGCCGGAGACCAGAGCAGCACGATAGACGCGCTACTTCATGCGGTAGAAGAGGTCGAGGGGAGCGGATACGGCTTTGACTACCTGGTGCTACTGCACGTTACGACACCGCTCCGAAGCGCTGAGGACGTGGACGCCTGCATAGAGCTCCTCGCCGGGACCAACGCCGAGAGCGTTTTCTCAGTGACCGAGGCGCACAGGAACCCCTACTTCAACATGGTCGAGGTAAGTGACGGGAGGGTCAGCCTGGTAAAACCCGGTAACTTCGTCTCAAGGCAGACTGCTCCGCGGGTATTCGACATGAACTCTTCCATATACGTCTGGAAGAAGGACGCGCTCAAGGAGAAGAAGGCCGTGATCCTTGACAAGACCGCCATCTACATGATGCCGAGGGAGAGGTCTATAGACATCGACGACGGACTGGACTTCAGGATCGCCGAGATGATCCTCAAGGAGGGCGCGGAGGTTGCCTAAGATAGTAAGGATTATACCGAGGCTTGACATAAAAGGGCCGAACCTGGTCAAGGGGATACACCTTGAAGGATTAAGGGTGCTTGGCAGGCCGGAGTCCTTCGCGAGGCATTATTACGAGAACGGGGCTGATGAGATCATATACATCGACGTTGTGGCGAGCCTGTATGAGAGGAACAGCCTTAAGGATATTATCTCCAGGACCGCCAGAGAGGCATTCATACCGATCACGGTCGGCGGCGGTCTGAGGACTTTGAGCGACATCAGGGAAGCTCTGAGAGCTGGCGCGGACAAGGTATCGCTTAATACGGCTGCCATAAGAAACCCGCTCATAGTAAGGGAAGCGGCGAGGATGTTCGGCTCTTCGACAATAGTGTTGTCGATCGAAGCTATAAGGCATTCAGACGGGCGCTACTTCGCCTATACCGATAATGGCAGGGAGTTTTCCGGACAGGAGGCGCTGGCCTGGGCCAGGAGGGCGGAAGAGCTTGGCGCGGGAGAGATACTGTTGACCTCGATCGATAGAGAGGGCACGGGGGCAGGGTTCGACATTGAGCTTACGCGTTTGATCTCGGAGGCTGTTTCTATACCTGTGGTCGCCTGCGGAGGCGCCGGCGGCCCCTGCGATATAGCCGATGTAATAACCGAAGGGAAAGCTGACGCGGTGGCGATAGCGTCGGTCCTGCACTACGAATATATAGATAACGCGAATATGAGGGAACCGGCAGGCGTTGAGGGCAATACAGAGTTCCTTAAGAGCAATAAGGGGTTTTCGAAAATAAAGCATTCCGGTCTCATGGAGATAAAAGGGCTTCTTGCTTCGAAGGGGATAGAATGCAGGATATGACCGCATCAATCAACAGGCCAAAGGTCGCGATAGTCGATTTCGGGCTCGGGAACCTCTTCAGCGTAAAGCTGGCATGCGAGACGGCTGGATTGGACCATGAAATAACCAACGACCGACGCGTCATAGAGAGATCTGACGCGATGATATTGCCGGGTGTGGGCGCCTTTGGCGAGGCTATGGCAACACTTGAAAGCCACGGCCTCGTGACTTGCATAATGGATTTTATAGCCAGCGGAAGGGCGTTTTTAGGCATCTGCCTCGGCATGCAGCTTTTGATGAGCGAAAGCGAGGAGTTCGGCAGGCATAAGGGTATCGGGTTTATAGACGGCCGGGTAGTCAGGTTTAACAACTTGAACGGAGAGGAGCTGGTAAAGGTGCCGCAGATCGGGTGGAACAGGATCTTTAGCGAAGGACAAAGGTGGGAAGAGACACATTTGAACGGCATACCCGATGGGGCATACATGTACTTTGTCCACTCCTATTACGCGATACCGTCCGACCCTCGCAACGTCCTGTCAGTTACTGATTACGGAGGGCGGCGGTATTGCTCTGGCGTCTCAAAGGACAACGTGACCGCGTTTCAGTTTCATCCGGAAAAGAGCGGGGTCCAGGGGATCAAGATATATACCAACTGGGCATTGAACATAAAGAGGCAAATGGAAGCGATATGAGATTGGAAGCAAGATACGGACTCCCTTCAGAGGTGAAGTTCTGCAATAGGTGTGTCATCTCCAACCAGAGGCCTGCCTCGAGCATCGAGTTCAGGCATACTCCGGATAAAAAGCACAGGACCATGCACTTCGATGACGAGGGCATCTGCGACGCCTGCAGGGTAGCCGAGGTGAAGGAACAGACCGATTGGCAGAGCAGGGAAGAGGAATTGTTGAGGCTCCTGGACAGGCACAGGAAGACCGATGGGAGGTATGATTGCATCGTGCCCGGCAGCGGAGGCAAGGACAGCGTCTATGCCGCGCATGTGCTGAAGTATAAATACGGCATGAACCCCCTTACGGTTACCTGGCCCCCGATACTCTACACGGATTACGGTCACAGCAACTTCAAGAACTGGATAGAGGTCGGGGGCTTTGACAACCTGACCTTCAAGCAAAACGGCAAGGTCATGCGCTTACTTACAAGGCTCTCTATCGAGAATCTGCTGCATCCTTTTCAGACATTTATTCTCGGGCAGAAGAACCTGGCGCCGAAGCTCGCCGCCCTCTATAGGATCCCGCTTGTCATCTATGGCGAGAATGAGGCTGAATACGGGAACCCTATAGCGGACAACTCGAACTCTATTCGTGACAAGTCCTATTACACCATGAAAAACCTTGGAGAAGTCTGCCTGGGCGGGGTCCCCATGCCCAGGCTTGTAGATGATTACGGCCTCAGGCTATCAGAGCTGATGGCGTTCATGCCTGTTGAGGCCGCGGAGATAGAGAAGGTCAATTTAGAGGTCCATTATCTTGGATACTACCTCAAGTGGGTGCCGCAGGAGTGCTACTACTATGCCGTTGAGCATACGAACTTCCAGGCGAGGCCTTTCAGGACACAGGGCACATACAGCAAATACAACAGTATCGACGATAAAATCGACGACCTCCATTATTATACCACCTATATTAAATTCGGCATCGGCAGGGCAACATACGATGCCTCGCAGGAAATAAGGAACCGGCATCTGACACGCGATGAAGGGGTCGCGCTGGTTAAAAGGTTCGACGGGGAATTCCCGGACAGGTATTTCAAGGAAGTCATGGACTATATCGGGATGAAGCCTGAGAGGTTTTTAGAGCTGTGCGACACTTTCAGGTCGCCTCATCTCTGGAAAAAGACCGGAGGCGAATGGCGCCTGAGGCACACGGTCTGGGGCGGGGGCACGGACGATTATGACGAAAAGGGGTCTTATGAAAAACGTGGTCATACAGGCTGACTCGAACTTCCACAACATAGCGGGCGCTCAAACGCCGGGCGACGGCGCATACGCGGAGTACCGCAGGAAGTGGAGGGAGTGGCCGGAGCGGTTTTTCGTTGGGGACTTTCCGCTATTCATAGACGTCGAGGTCTCAAGCGGCTGCAACCTCAAATGCCCGTTCTGCGCTCATACGCACAAAAGGGGCGCGGTCGCGGCGGGGCTCATGGACCGAGTGGTCTTCGGGAGGATAATCGACGAGGGCGCGGAGAACGGGCTCTACGGGGTAAAGTTCAACATAAGGGGAGAGCCGCTAACGCACACGGAGGTAGCCGGGTTCGCGGCTTACGCCAAGCGCAAGGGCATGAGGGACGTATACTTCAACACGAACGCGATGCTTTTGACCGAAGAGGTCTCGCGCGCCCTCATAGACGCCGGCCTTGACAGGATCTCGGTATCTTTCGAGGGCTACAGCAAGGATGTTTACGAGAGTTACAGGGTCGGCGCCGAGTTCGACACGGTAGTGAGGAACGTAGAGGCCCTCCAGGGACTTAAAAAGAGGCTCAACGTCTCGCACCCGAAGGTAAGGGTGCAGACCGTGCTCTTGCCCGAGCTTGAGGGGCAGGTCGACGGCTACAGGGCCTTTTGGGAAGGAAGGGCGGACGAGGTCGCGTTCATCGACTACCAGGAGATGGGATTTAAGAGGAAGGGAGTGGAGTACCCATGGGCGTGCCCTCAGCTCTGGCAGAGGATGGCCGTATTCTGGGACGGCACCATACTGCCGTGCAACCACGACTTCGAGGCGCTGAACTCGCTCGGCAATGTGAACTCCACGTCCATAAGGCGGGCATGGCATTCCCCGGAGCTTAACAGGATGAGGGAGGCGCACAGGGCCGGGCTCGCCCACAGGATAGCCGCCTGCGACGGGTGCTACCTGAGGGACAGCGAGACCATCAAATTAAAGACTTTGGAGAAGGCAAGATGATAGTGGCCATCCTGATCGGGAGGAAGGGCAGCAAGGGGCTGCCGGATAAAAACGTCTACCCCATCCTCGGCAGGCCGTCCGCATATTATCCCATGATGGCCGCGAAGGGCTGCAAGCAAATAGACCGGCTGTACATCTCAACGGATGACGAGCTCCTGATGGAGCTTGGGGTCAAATGCGGCGCTGAGATAATACAAAGGCCGCAGGAGCTCTGCACCGACCAGGCCCTTGGCGAGCACGTATTTGTCCATGCCTATAACCACGTAAAGGCCGCTGCCGGCGGGGTTGAGATAGCGGTCCTTCTTATGTGCAACGCCGTGACCGTCTCGCCTAAGATACTCTCCGAGGGCATAACGGCCCTGAGGGAAAACCCCGAGCTCGACTCAGCTGTGACGGTATCGAGGTACAACATGTGGAGTCCCTTGAGGGCCCGGAAGGTCGGCCCCGACGGGCTGCTGCACCCCTTTGTGCCGTTCGAGCTCTTCGGGGACCCGGCCAAGCTCAACTGCGACAGGGACTCGCAGGGTGACGTCTGGTTCGCGGACATGGGCGCTTCAATAGTGCGTGGCAGGTGCCTGGAGCGCCTGGACGAGGGGCTCCTGCCGCAGAAGTGGATGGGAAGGAAGATATACCCTCTCAGGCAGTGGGGAGGGCTCGATGTCGATTTCGAGTGGCAGATACCCCAGGCCGAGTTCTGGCTCAGGAAGAACTGGTCCGGTTTATAGGGCGGGAAAGGAGTCTGCGTGCCGCGACTTAAAAAACACCTTGAGCGCTTATACAGGGTGAACCTCGATCATAGGTCGAGGAGGGGATATATGCGCCTGGATATGAACGAGGGCCTGCCCGGGCTTCCGGAGGGTGTCGTGAAGGAGGCGCTTTGCGGGATGGACGGTGAGTTCCTCTCATCATATCCGGAGTACGGGGAGTTCATCGGCAAGATCTCCTGTCATAACGGCATCGCGCCAGAGAATATCTGCCTGTCGAACGGCTCTGACGCGGCGATAAAGTACATATTCGACGCGTTCGTCTCGTCAGGCGACCGAGTCCTTCTGACAGACCCGTCATTCGCGATGTATAAGGTCTACTGCGAAATGACAGGAGCCGAGACGGTTACCGCAGAGTACGCCGGTTTCAGCTTTCCCATAGAGAATTTCATGGAGAAGCTCTCAGAAGGGGTCAGCATGGCGGTGGTCGTCAACCCGAATAACCCTTCGGGTTCCGTGATCGGAGAGGGCGACCTCGACATGATAATCGCTCTGGCCGAGAAGAACGACACGCTCCTGGTGATAGACGAGGCGTACTTTTACTTCCACCCGGAAACGGCGATCTCAAAGGCGGCTGTCAGCAAGAACGTTATCGTGCTGAGGACCTTCTCAAAGCTTTGCTCCATGGCGGCCCTGAGGCTCGGATATGCCGCTGCCTGCCCTGAGATAATAGATGGGCTCAGGCGGGTGAGGCCCACCTTTGACGTCAACGCCGTTGCCGTGAGGCTCGCGGATCGCATACTGGACGAGCCGGGTCTGATACCAGGGCTTGTGCGCTCGGCGGAGCTGGGCAAAGAGTATCTCCTCGAACGGCTCTCTTCGAAGGGGATAGAGTGCAGGGGAGGGCGCGCCAACTTCGTACTTATAAGGTGTCCCGGCATGGTCGGGCCACTCATGAAGGCCCTCGAAGAGAGAAAGATACTGGTCGGAGGCGGCTTCAAACAGCCATTCCTCCGGGATTATATAAGGGTGACGGTCGGGGACGCCGGGCTCATGGAGACGTTCTGCCGCGAGTTCCTCGAAGTCTGGGAGGCGGCCTCAGCTCCGTTCTGTAAAAAGGCGGTATGCGAATGAAAGACATTTTTCTGGAGGCCGCAGGCATATACCTCAGGCCGCCACGGGAGGAGGACCTCGAAGGGGACTGGTACGGCTGGCTTAACGACATGGCCGTCACCAGGTTCCAGAACAAGGGCATCTTCCCCAATACGAGGGAGAAGCAGAGGGAGTACTACAACTTTGTCATGGGCAGCAAGAACGACGTGGTATTCGCCATCGTCGAGAAGGAAGGCGACAGGCACATAGGCTCGGTGGGCCTCCACAAAATAGACTGGGTCCACAGGAGCGCGGAGCTGGGCATAGTCATAGGCGAGCGTGGCTCCTGGGGCAAGGGCTATGGCAAGGCCGCATGGGGCCTTATAACCGGGTACGGGTTCAATGTCCTCAACCTGCACCGGATCTACGCCATAGTGATGGAGGGCAACCTTGGCTCGGTCAGGTGCGCGGAGGAGAACGGGTTCAGGAAGGAAGGCGAGATAAGGGACTTCTTCTACAAGAACGGCGCGTATCACAGGGTCCTTTACTTCAACGCCATCAGGGAAGACTTCGAGAGAAAGGATGGCCGGAGGCCATAGAGGAATATGACGGAATTCGCCAAGCCATTGCGCATAGCGGAAGAGATCGTGATGGTCGACGGGCTGTGGAGGAGCGGGAAGGCCATCCTCGGGCCTGTGCTCGGGTGCTTTGAGAGGGTCGAGAGGCAGAGGCTGGAGCACGTCTATGAGTATCTGTGCACGATGCACATGAACGGGAAGATCGACACGGCAGCCGCCGTGACGCTCATGAGGATCTTCTCGGACCTGGCTGTCTACAACACCATGATCTCAAGGGAGGCAAACCTGAGGTTCTTCGACGAGACCGGCCTTTTCAACAACCCTGGTTCTCTTAAGTACATAGCGAGGCTTTTCCGCGACGACGGGGACGCGGTGATGGAGAGGATCAAGAGTGAAAGGCCGATACTTCAGCTGATGACCCACATGATCTTCCCCGGGGTGGACCTTGCCTTCAAGGCCTTCGGTAAAAGGCTCAAGGTCATAGAGATGGCTCGCCACCCGCTGTACATGATCGAGGGCTGGCATGGTTACATCGACAGATGCGGGAGCGACCCCCGCGAGTTCACGCTCTGGATAGAGCACGCCGGCAAGCGCATGCCATGGTTCGCGTCCGGGTGGGAAGAGCGGTTCATGAGTTTGGGAAAGGTAGACAGGGTAATCCATTCGATAAAGTGGTTCATGGACAGAAGCGATGAGGTCATGAACGCGCTCGGCCCGGCTGAAAGGGCGCAGGTGCTCGTTATCCCGTTCGAGAGGTTCGTCATAGACCCATATCCGTACCTGGTCGAGATCGAGTCCTTCCTCGGGACAAGGGCTACCCCGGCTGTCGAGAAGGCCCTCAGGAGGCAGAAATGCCCGAGGAAGCATATTTCAGAAGGCAGGGCTCACAGCAGGTGGGGCGGGAAACCGCCTCAAATGGACGACATCGATGACTACAGGAGGCGCGCACGGTTCGTAGGAGACAACGCCAGCGGCGAGGCCCTCGACGCGCTCGAAGAGATGTCGCTGAGATACGAGGAGAGATTCGGCCTCAAAAGGCAATCCCCGTGGAACCTGGTCAGGGGATCTTCCCTCGCTGAGGCCGCGCCAGTCCGCATGAATCTCGGGGGGTCAAAGGGTTAGGATGAGGGAAGAAGCCAAGGAAAAGACGCTGCTGGTCCTGCTCGAGAACGGGGCTGAATATGAGGAGTTCCGGAAGGCAGAGACAGGCTACGGCGGCTACAGGTTGGTAGTCTGCGCCCTGAACCCGTTCGCGGCGCATTACTGCGAGCAGGAGGGCATACCCTTCATCATGCCGGAGGAGTGTTTCACCGGCGACGATGCCGCATACCAGGAAGAGTCCGAGGCAAGGATAAAGAATCTTGTTGAACTGCTGAACAGGTACTGTTCGGAGAGGTCGGTAAAGGAGACGGGTTTCCCGCTGGAGATGGGAAATTATTTTTTCCTGCAGCTTTACGTCGTGATCGGCAGCCTGCATTTCAAATGCTATCTCGTAAGCAAGGTCGTGGAATGGGTGCGTCCCGATCTCATCGTCTCATTCGTGGCCGATGGACCGGGCGGCCTTTTTCTCGGCTTCAGGTCAAACCCGCTTGTGAATGCCTTTCACGGTCTCTTGCTCAACTCTCCATATAAGGACAGATGCATATTTATAAAGTACGCCATGCCCAGTAAGGACGGGGTAGGAACTGGGCTTGTGACAAGGGTTAGAAGCGCGGCCAGGGCCGCGCTTACGAAGGCCGCCCCTTTGCACAGGTATTATTATCTCAGGCGAAACGGGATAGACCCCTTCGCGGGGCTTCTGAGACTCAAGAAAAAAAGGGCGCTGGTCGTCGGCTCGCTATACAACTGGAAGCATGTGCTCGGCAGAGCGCCAGTAGCCGGGAACGTCCGGGTGAGCTGGCGAGGCGCCGAGGATATCCCCGGGAAAGGTGGCGGCCAGGACAGGGACATCTTCAGGGAATGGCTCGGCTGGGAGAACGAGTTCCTCGGCTTCGATCTTTCCCCGCTCTTGTCCGAGCAGATGAGGATGATCGAGGCTACCTTTGAAGAGCTGATGAGGTCGACCCAGCGAGAGCTCAGCGAGATGAAAAAGGTCGACATAGTCCTTTCATCCGCCTTCTCGTACCCGAGGCAGAACCATCTGGCGAGCGTGGCCAAGTTCCTGGGTAAGCCCGTTGTCCTCTACCAGCACGGCGAGATGAACCTTTACAGGGACGCCCTCTTTACCAGCGCAACCGAGTTGCTTTACTCCGACTATTATCTTTCTTTCGGGGAGGGTGTCAACGGCAAGTATTCGGGCTACGAGGGCACTCACAGATATTTCAAGAAGGCGGTGGCTGTGGGCTCAGCCTCTTTAGACAGGCTCAAGGGCCCCTGCGGCCCCGGGAGCTACATCCTTTACGCCACTGGCAAATACCTTCTCAACTCCCACCCGTTCATATTCACGACCGGGATAGACAGCAGGCTATACAGGGCTCAGAAGGCGATACTCTCCTACCTTGAAAGGCTTCTTGCGGAAAAGGGGCAGGAGGCCGTCTGGAAGCTCAACAACACGCCTGTCCACAGCGAGGTGCCGCTCAGGGCCCACGGGGTAAGGACGGTTCACTTCGAGAAGAGCTTCGTGGAGCTATTGAGGGACGCAAGGGCGGTTATACTCGACGCGCCAGCCACGACCTGCCTTGAGGTATGCGTCACCGAAAAGCCGCTATTTGTGCTCATGAACAGGAGCAGGTGGCTGCCAGAGGCCGAGAGCCTCATTAAGAGAAGGGCGGTGGTAGCCTATACGCCTGAGGAGCTGGTCGAGAAGATCGACCGTTACATCACGCAAGGCGCTTACGAGGCCGACCTCCGCGACAGGGAGTTCATCAAACGGTACGGGACCCACCTGGACGACGGCGGGTCTGCCGCGAGGTCGACGGAGTTCATAAGGTCGATATTGGAGGCGAGGTCGGCTGTCGAGGAGGCCGGTAGCGATTGCCTCGAAGGGAAGCTGGAGGCCGGGGCTGCCGCGCTCTGTGCCGGCAACCGGAGGAGACCTTGATAAGGGCAAGGTATTTCAGCAAATTCACCAACAACCTTATCGGCCTTATAAACGGGGGGGTAAGCGCTGTTATAGTGCCCAAGTCGCTCGGGCCAGCCGGTTACGGAGATTTCAACTTTCTCAGGGACAGCTTCGAGGGCATGGTCAACACGATAGACCTCAACTCATCCAACGCGCACTTCGTCTACACGTCGCGCTTGAGCGACAGCAGGAGGGTCAACCTCTTCCAATTCTACATAACAATGCTGGTTGGCGTGCTCCTCATCACGCTGGTGACCGCGCTGTACGTCACAGGTAAAACGGGGCTTTTCTGGCCAGGCCAGGAGACAGCCTACATCTACGCCGGGGCGGTCTTCTGCTATCTGAGCTATCTCGCCACGAACCTGACCAACCTCTCTGACAGCAAGGGGCTGACGGTAGTAACCGAGAGGTACAGGCGAGTCTTCTCGCTTGCCGCCATGGCGGTCCTCATCGCGCTCTTTCTCGTGAGCTGGCTCGACCTCAGGGCCTATTTCATCTACGTAATGGCCATGCAGGCCTTGATGACAGTTACCTTCGCGTTCATCCTAAGGAGAAGTGGGGCATTCGACTTCCGTCTGAGGAAGATGACACTGGATGAGTTGAAGGAGGTCTCAGGGCACTTTTACAGGTACTCGGCCCCGCTGGTGGTCGTCCTCTTCGTCGGCTTCGCCATTAATTACTTCGACAGGTGGTTCCTGCAGCTGATAGGCGGGTCGGTAACACAGGGTTATTACAGCCTGAGCCTAAGGCTGGCAACGGTGAGTATCCTTTTCACGAGCGCCATGACGCCTATATTCATGCAGACCGTGGCGAAGGCCCACGCCCAGGGCGAAAGCGCCAAGATAAGCGCGATATTCCGCAAAATAGGCGTCTTTTATTTTACCGCTGCCTTCATCTCCATCTTCTTCTCGTTCCATTCGAGGGAGGTCGTCGAGCTTATCGGCGGAGCCGCATACTCGGGCGCCGTCGTTCCAATGACCGTGATGATGCTGTATCCCATACACCAGACCTACGGACGTTTCTGCGGAGCGGTCCTGCTCTCGACTGAAAGGACTGACCTCTACAGGAACATAACCGTATTCACCTCGCTCGCCGGAGTGCCCTTGAGCTTCATACTGCTCGCGCCGGAGTCGTATTTCGGGTTAGACCTTGGCGCCACAGGCCTGGCCCTCAAGACAGTCGCCGTGCAGGCCTTGAGCGTTAACCTGATGCTCTTCGCGGCATGCAGGATAACGGGGCAGCCTTTTATGGCCTTCTTTTCGCGGCAGGCAGCGGTCATCGCGCTCCTCGCTCTGCTTGGCTTCGCGTCCTCGGCGGCCGGGGCGGCACTCTTCGGCGCCCCTGGCAAGGCAGGCTCGGCGTTGCGGCTATTATCCTCTGGGTCGGTCTATCTGCCCTTGGCCCTCCTCCTCTGCCTTGCGTTTCCGGGCTTGCTGGGAGTTTCGAGGGAGGAGCTGAACGAATATTTCACGGCTTTTCTTAGGTACATCGGGAAGAGGGGTTGATCGAGATGAGAAAGCTATATTCACTAAACGCGCCATATGACGGACTGGGCCAGCAATTCAGGCTCACACCGCTTGAGGAATGGGGTGCTAACTACAGCGCCTTCGTTACCGGGATAGATTCCCGCGAGGACTACGAAAGGTTATTCAGCGGGTATGACGAAGGGAAGTACCACCGCGCCCTCCTCCATAGCCTGTACGGGCAGAGCAGTAAGATACTCGTGCTCGGGGCAGGCAACGGCTTAAGCGATTATGACTTCTACACGGCTTATCCTGATAAGGAGATAAGCCTGAGCGATATCTCCGACGGGGTCCTGAGGAAGATAAGCCCATTTTACGGGTTCAGGGCCATGAAGATAGATTCAAGGAATATAACGCTTCCAGACGGATCGCATGACCTCGTATATACGCTTGCCTCCGAGTACTTCTTCAGCGACAGCGATTACCTCAGGATGCTCTCCGAGGCGGCCAGGGTCTTGAAGCCCGGTGGCCATCTGCTGGTCTCCACGGTCTGCCTTGAGGAGCCCAGGAAGGCAACGCTCAAGGGCTCGGTCCTTGGCGTCATCTCCGAGAGGCCGCTACTGTGGGTGCTCGTGAATAAGTTAAGGGGTATAAACCTGAAATGGACCGGATATATACGTTCCCTCGACGACCATGCGGGGGTCTTAAGTCGCGTAGATGGGCTTAAGCTTGAAAGGGTGGAGCTGGATTACGGCTCTACCGGAGGGAAGCTCAAGTCAACGGCGTTCCTGCTGAGGAAGAGATATGGCTCGTAGAAAATCGGTCGCGGCCATAGTGCCGATGAAGGGGCACAGCGAGAGGGTGCCGTCAAAGAATGTGAGGGAGTTTTCCGGAAAGCCGCTGCTGTTCTGGGTCCTGAACGAGCTTGAAAGCGTCAAAGAGTTGAGCGGGATATATGTCGATACCGACAGCCCGGTTATAAAAGGGCTCGTGAGGGAGCACTTCGGCTCGGTCGAGATCATAGACAGGCCGCGGCGCATATGCGGTGACACGGTACCGATGAACAGCATAATAGCGCACGACATCTCAATCATAGAGGCGGATGTCTTCCTGCAGACGCATGTCACGAACCCGCTCGTAATGGCCGGCACCTTCAGCCGGGCGATCAAGGCCTATTTCGAGGCCGTGCGCGGGGAATATGATTCGCTCTTTTCGGTTGACATGCTTCGTTCGAGGCTCTACGACAGCTGGGCCAGGCCTCTGAACCACGATCCTGCTAACCTCATAAGGACGCAGGACCTCGAACCATTGTACGTAGAGAACTCCAATTTTTATATCTTCTCGAGAGAGGCCTTTGAAAGTACCTCTTCGAGGATAGGCCGGAGGCCTTACATGTACGTCGTGCCCAAGCTCGAGTCCATGGACATAGACGACGAGGACGATTTCAGGCTCGCCGAGAGTCTCTTCAGGCAGTCCGGCGGTGGCCGCCATGGCTAGCCCGCTCTTCAAAAGGTGCAGGGCCGACGGCGTGCCGGCCTTCAGGCTCAACGGTGTGCACCGTGAATACCGGGCCATCCTTATCGAGCGCATACGGAGCGGTAGTATTGCCCTCGACCAGGCTGGGCCGTGCCTTTGCGGCACCCTGAGATTCATGTCTGTCTCCGAGAAGGACAGGTTCGGGCTACCGTTCGCGAACAGGATATGCGTTGACTGCGGGCTTTTATCCGTCAACCCGAAGATCTCGGCAGGGTCGCTCCCCGCTTATTACGCGGATGTATATCATCCCCTCATATGCGGTGTGAGGCCCGGCGTGGTCATCGAGGACCTCGTGAACGAGGACCAGGGGTCGAGGATATTCTCTTTCATGGAGGGGCTCATCGTCCGGGGCCGGGCAAAGGTATGCGACGTCGGGGCAGCGAGCGGCTCCACTCTCCTCGGGTTCAGTGAGATAGCGCGCCTCAGAGGCATCAGCGCGGAGCTTTTCGCCTGCGAGTACGAGGAGAACTATCTCAGCCATGCCAGGCATAACGGGATAAACGCCGTAAGGGGAGGGGTTGAGTCGCTGGCTCAGTTCGGGACCAGGTTCGACATAATGATATTAAGCCATGTCTTTGAGCACTTCTACAATCCGCTTGAGGAACTCGGGCGCATCAGGGGGCTTCTTGCCGAAGGCGGGCTGCTTTACATAGAGCTCCCTGGCGTGATGGATATCTCCGGCTACGGCAACGACATACTCCAGTACCTCGTGCACGCGCATAACTACAACTTCAACCTTGACTCCTTAAGCGGCGTGCTCGCTATGGAGGGTTTTACGCTCGTAAAGGGGGACGAGACGGTACGGGCGGTCTTCAGGATGGGCGGGCGCGCCTCGCGCGCTCTCGCCAGGGACAATCACCGCAGGATAATAGAGTACCTTAACTACGCGGAGCAAAAGAGGGTGAGCCCTTCGGGGGTGAGGAGGCTCAAGCGCCTCGCCTGGGAATCATACTACAGGGCCGGGGCGCTTCTGTCGCCTTTCCCGGCAGCGAGGCAGGTTTGAAAATAATATGGACCGCATAGAGATAATAGAGCCGTCTTTGCTTGAGGACCGCTGGCGGCTCGGCCTGATCGACCGCTGGAAGCGGCTACTCGGCATTGAGGTAGGCTGGCATTACGATCTGGACATAATATGGATACTCAGATACCTGGAAGGGATCGGCCTAAAAAGGGGCTCGCTGGTCCTCGATGCCGGAGCTGGCAATGGGTTACTGCAGTTCATACTGGCCTCTCTCGGCTACAACGTGCTGAGCGTCGATTTCGCCGAGAGGGAGGCGCCGTTGGCCGCCTCCAGGATATTCAGGATAGAGCGCCGCGATGGCGCAAGGTCCACGACCGACAACCCGTATGCTGGCTTCATCAGGCACAGGCGGGCAGGCGGGATGAGCGCTGGGAGGGCCTTGAAAGGGCTCAGTAGCCCGGGCAGGGCGCTTGGGGCCGTATCGAAGGCCGTCTGGAGTAGAGTGGACCCCGCACTCCTGCGCGAGGTCTTTTCAAGGAAGAGGAGGTCCTACGGCAGCTTGACCTATGTGAAGAGCGATTTTACCGATATGCGTGAGTTTGAGGACGCCTCGATAGACTGCATCGTATCGGTTTCCGCCATTGAGCACAACCGCGTATCTGACATGAAGAAGTCAGTGGACGAGTTCACAAGAATATTGAAGCCCGGCTCGGCCATGCTCGTCACCACGAGCGCGGCCAGGCAGGACTGGTACTTCAAGGCCTGCGAGGGCTGGTGCCTGAGCTACCGGACGCTTAGCGAGGTATTTTCGATAGGCTGCTGCCTTTCCAACTTCGAGCGTTATGACGAGATATTTGAGAGCATAAGGGGCTCGCAAGTGTTAAGGCGCAGGGTATCGAGGCTTTATTCCACCAACGGCGACAACGGGCTGCCATGGGGCGTTTACGACCCCAAGTACCAACCCGTTGGCGTTCTCAAGAGGGCACGCTGATGGCTTACAGGCTTGAGATATACGGCGGCCGCGGGGCCGGGCAGGTAGAGGTGGACTGCCTCGGCCATCGCTTCAGGAAACCAGGGCCGGAAGAGCTGAAGGAATATATCGAGTTCTTCTCCGGCATCGTCGGGAAGAACCACCGGAGGCTCAAGTTCGTCGTCTCGGATACTCTTACGAGAGTAGAGGGAAGGACGTATTTCTTCGACAGGCTCTCCAGGTATCTCCAACTGCTCGAAATCGTGGAATCAGAGGAGAGGACGGTCGTAATAACGAACCTTGACAGGACGCTCCTCAAGGCACTTTCAAGGCAACTCCGTGAAAGGGGCGTTCCGCACAGGTCGTTTGGGCCTGGCGCGGCGAGCGAGGCTCAAAGGCTTCTGAGGTTCCCGCTCAGGGTCATATTCATGCTCTTTGGCGACATCGCCTCCATACTCATATCCGCCCTCTTCCAGGCAAGGCTTAAAGATGCCTGGTATCACAGCCTTATCCTGAGTTTTTACGACTACAGGTGCAGCCGGGACGGCTCCTACGTGGACGCCTATTTCCAGCCGCTGATAGAACATCTCATAAGGCAGGGCAGGAGCGTTGCCGTCCTCAGCACGCCAATAACGGCCGGCAGCCCAAAGAGGCTCCTGAAATACATGCGCGGCGTCCGGAAAGCCCTGAGAGAATTCGAGGGCCTTGCCAAGCCCTGCGAGGTCGTCTTCTACTACCGTCTCCTGAGGCCCGCTGGAGTGCTGATGGCTTATATGAGGGGGCTCTCGGGCCTCATAAGGCTTAGGGAGAAGGTTCATTACAGTGGGCGGGACATAACATTTCTCCTAAGCCTGTCGCTCTTCGAGGACTACCTTTCGTGCCAGTGGGCCTACGCCTGGAAGCAGTACTATCTTTTCAGGCGGCTTTTCAGGGCTTACGGCTTTGACAATGTCATCTACCCTTACGAGAACCATCCCTGGGAGAAGCTCCTTGTGACGGCCAGGAACGTGTCCGGGTCGAAGGCGAGGATAACGGCCTTCCAGCATACGAGCATATCTTTTAAGCTCCTGCAGTACTTTCCCGGCAGCCATGAAAGGTATTTACCTTTCTATCCTGACAGGATACTCGCCGCCGGAGATATACTCAGGGACGTAATGAACGAGGTGGGCTCTTACAGGGAAGGGCTTGTCCAGTCCGGCTGCGCTCTCAGGCACGATTACCTGTTCGGGGGCCGGAACGCCAAAATCAAAAAGGGGCCAACGTGGAAGATAGCGTACGCCTTCTCCTTCGACACGAAGGTCTATCCAGGCGTCATTGAGAGGCTCGCGGAGGCGCTAGGGGGGACCAGATACACGGTCTATCTGAAGATCCATCCGCTTGTGCCGGAGCAGGACGTGATAAGAACGGAACTTCCGGCCAACCTGGTGCCTGCCAAGAACATGAGATGGGAGGAGCTTTTCAGGGAGATAGACATACTCCTCTATGACGACAACTCCCTGGGGATAGAGGCGTTGAAGTACGGGGTAGAGGTGGCCTACTTCGGCCTGGCAGACGGGATATACAATTGCGACCGGCTGTTCAAATATGAAAGGGGCAAGACGGTAATAAACTCGGTAGAAGAGCTAAGGTCATTTGTAAGGGATTATTACGCCAGAGCGGGATGGTCCGAAGATCGGGACGAGTACTCGATGCGATACCTGCATAGCTACTTTCTGCCTATTACAGAGGAAAGGTTGGAGAAGTTCGCTTGAAATAGTAACAGTCAACCAGGGAAGCTTTCTCCAGTTGAACCACCGGCTGTCTGCAATTCCTCCTCGCGCCGTTTCCTGTCCTGAACCTCTCTTTCCGATACAACGCCGTTTCCCTGACACAAGGTTTAGAGATTTTCATATGAATGTAACGAAGGACAAAAGGCCAGGCCTCAAAGAGAGGCTCGCCTCAGGCGAGGTCGTCCTTGGCTCGTGGATAACGCTGGGGCACCCGGCCGTGGCAGAAATACTGGCCTCTGCCGGTTTTGACTGGCTCGCGGTGGATATGGAGCATTCCGCCATCACCATGCACCAGGCGCAGCAGCTTATCCAGGTAATCGAGTTAAGCGGGACGGTCCCACTCGTCAGAATAAGCGAGAATAATGAGTGCCTCATAAAGAGGGCCATGGACGCTGGCGCGCACGGGGTCATAGTGCCGATGGTCAACTCCGGGGAGGATGCCGCGAGGGCGGTAAGGGCGGTGCATTATCCGCCCTCAGGTACAAGGGGCGTCGGGCTTGCGCGGGCCCAGGGCTACGGGTTCGCCTTCAAGGAGTACAGGGAATGGCTCGCTGCGAATTCCATCGTGGTGGCGCAGATAGAGCACATAGACGCGGTTGAGAACCTCGAGGAGATCCTCTCAACCGATGGGGTCGACGCTTTCATCGTGGGGCCGTATGACCTTTCGGGCTCGCTCGGCAGGCCAGGCGAGTTCGACCACCCTGACGTCTTAAGCGCGCTTCAAAAGGTAAGGGAGACCGCGACGCGTATGGGGAGCGTGGCCGGGTTCCATGTCATACCACCTGATTGGACGGAGGTCGAAAGGAAGATAGCGGAAGGCTATAGGTTCATAGGTTTCAGTCTTGACACGCTTTTCCTCGGCACTACAAGCCGGGAGGGTCTCAAAAAGATAAGAGGGGACGGACAAAGATGATGATGAAGAAGGTGCTTATATCAACGACGTCATTCGGAAAGCACGACTATACGCCCGTAGATCTCCTTACACAGTCCGGCTTCGAGCCTGTCATGAACCCATACGGCAGGACGTTGAGGCGCGACGAGGTCATCGACCTCGCGTCAGGGGCCTCGGGCATCATCGCCGGGACAGAACCGCTGGATCGGACTGTACTTGAAAAGCTGCCAGGGCTGAGGATCATTTCGCGCTGCGGGGCCGGGCTCGATAATGTCGACATGGCCGCCGCGAGGAGGTTCGGGGTAGAGGTCTACAGCACGCCGTATGGCCCGACGCTCGCGGTTGCAGAGCTTACGGTCGCCCTCGCCCTCAACCTCATGAGGAGGGTAACCGAGATGGACCGCGAGATAAGGGCTGGCATGTGGCAGAAGATGATGGGGAGCCTCTTGAGCGGAAAGCGCCTTGGCATTTTAGGCTTCGGGAGGATCGGCAGGAAGGTGGCTGAGCTGATGCTGCCCTTCGGGGTCGATATCTTTTACTGCGACCCGTGCCGCGCAAAGGACGAGCCAGGCTGCAGGGCGGCTGGACTCAGGGAGCTATTGTCATGGGCAGAGATAGTCACGGTTCACGCGGCTCCGCCGGGTACGGCAAAGAGGGTGATCGGCAAGGCGGAGCTGGCCCTCATGAGGCAAGGCTCATGCCTCATAAACACCTCCAGGGGAGGCGTCGTGGATGAGGCGGCTCTTTACGAGGCGCTCATCGAGAAGCGCATCTCTGGCGCGGCCCTCGATGTCTTCGAGGAGGAGCCCTATTCGGGACGGCTGAGAGAGCTGAAGAACGTCATACTGACACCTCACATAGGTTCTTACGCGAAGGAGGCCAGGGTGGGCATGGAGCTTGCGGCTGTCAACAACCTGCTGGCAGGCTTCGGGGTAGGCGCGCCAGTTAACAGGCGTCAGAGCGCGGTGGCAGGAGGCTCGCCTATATGATCAAGGCGATCGTATTTGACTTCGACGGCGTGCTTGTCGAGTCCGCCGGGATAAAGACCAGGGCGGTCAGGGAGCTTTTCTCAGAGTGGCCCCACGCGGTGGAGGAGATGGTGGAGTATCATCTCGCGAACATGGGGGTGTCGAGGTACGAGAAGTTCAGGCACTTCTACGAGAACGTCCTTGGCGAGGAATATACCGAGGAGGCGGGCCTGGAGCTCGGCAGGAGATTCTCGAAACTGGTCTACCACGAGGTTTTAAGGGCCCCGTTAGTGGATGGTTCGGCCGAGATGCTCAGGGACAATCACTGCGAGTACCTCATGTTCATAGCCTCCGGCACGCCACATGAAGAGCTTAACGATATCGTGGCGGCAAGAGGGCTACATGCTTATTTCAGGGGTGTCTTCGGGAGCCCGAAGAAAAAAGCGGAGATACTCCGCTCGATAATTGCCGGGCACGGGCTCTTTGGGAACGAGGTCGTCTTCGTGGGCGACGCTACCACCGACATGAGGGCCGCGAAGCAGGCTGGGACGTATTTCATAGCGAGGGTGTCTGGCGCTGAAAGCGCGCTCCTCTACGAGAGACACCGGGTACGGGACATGACAGGGCTGGTCGATGCGGTAAGGGCTCTCGACGCGCAGTGGCCCTATAAGGAGGCGGTATGGAAAAGGCGGTAGTTTTCGGCGGGGCCGGGTTCCTCGGAAGCCATGTGGCCGACGAGCTGACCAGGGCCGGGTATGACGTAGTCATATTCGACAAGCGGTATTCCCAATACCTTCAGCAAGGGCAGACCATGCTGGTGGGGGACATCCTGGACGCCGGGCAGATCAGGGACGCGGTGAAGGGCGCTCAATACGTCTATAACTTTGCGGGGCTGGCTGACATAGAGGAGTGCAAGGCGAGGCCCATAGACACGATAAAGCTCAACATACTCGGCAACTCGATGATACTCGACGCGGCCCGCTCCGAGAGGATCGAGAGGTTCGTCTTCGCGAGCACCATGTACGTCTACAGCGACGCGGGGGCCTTCTACAGGGTGAGCAAGCAGGCGTGTGAGCTGATAATCGAGGACTACAGCCGTTTGCACGCGCTGCCGTACACGATCCTCCGGTACGGCTCACTGTACGGCGAACGCTCAGACAGCAGAAATAGCGTCTATCGAATAATCAGGGAGGCCCTCACAGAGGAGAAGATCACTTACTACGGCACCGGTGAGGAGGAAAGGGAGTTCCTTCATGTGAAGGACGCGGCCAGGACGAGCGTGGAGGTCCTCGGGGGCGCGTTCAGGAACGAGTGCGTCATCGTCACCGGACAGAAGGTTATGAAGTACCGGGAGTTCCTCGAGATGATATCCGAGATGCTCAAGGGGAAGGTGACGATCGAGTACCGGCAGAAGAAGCTCGACACCCACTACAGGATAACGCCGTACACCTTCGACCCCAAGTTCGCCAAGAAGATGTCGCCGGAGCAGCATGTCGACCTCGGCCAGGGGCTGATACACTGCATGAATCAGATCTACAACGAGCTAAACGAGGAGAGGAAGTCATCGTTGAGGATAGCCCTCGGGGGCAATGACTTCTGCTGACGGAGAGACTATGCCTGAAAGAATCAGACTGTCGAGGTCATCCGTGGGGGAGCTTGAGAAGACGGCTCTCTCCGGTGTCATCGACCAGGACTACCTGGGGATGGGGAGCTTCGTGAGGGAGTTCGAGGAGGCGATCGGTGAATGGTTGAGCGCAGGCACCCAGGCGGTATGCGTAAGCTCCGGTACGGCGGCGTTGCACCTCGCCACAGAGGCGTGCGTGCCTCCCGGCGCAGAGGTGCTCGTGCAGTCACTCACCTTCGTGGCGAGCTTCCAGGCGATAAGCGCGGCCGGTGCCGTTCCGGTGCCATGCGAGGTCGACCCCGCCACATGCACCGTTGACATCAAGGACGCCGAGAGAAAACTGACTGGAAGGACGAGGGCCATCATGCCGGTACATTACGCAGGCAGGCCAGGCGAACTCGAAGAAGTCTACAGGTTCGCGCAAAGGCACGGGTTGCGCGTCATCGAGGACGCCGCCCACGCCTTCGGAAGCGTCTACAAGGGGAGGAAGATCGGATCCTTCGGCGACATCGTCTGCTTCAGCTTTGACGGGATCAAGAACATAACCTCAGGTGAGGGCGGTGCCGTTGTGACGGCAGACGCCGAGGTGGCAAGCCGCGTGAAGGACGCGAGGCTGCTTGGGGTCAGAAACGACAGCGAGAAAAGATACCGGGGGGCGCGCAGCTGGGAGTTTGACGTGGCGCGACAGGGCTACAGGTACCATATGAGCAACCTGTTCGCCGCCATCGGCGCTGTCCAGCTCAAAAGGCTCGATGGCGAGTTCGCTCCGGCGCGCCAGAGGCTCGCGAGGGCCTATCACGAGGCGCTCCGCTGGATTCCCTGGATAGCCCTCTTCCCCGACGATTATGCGGAGATCGTTCCGCATATCTTCCCTGTGAGGGTCCTCGGCGGAAGGAGGGATTCGCTCCGTGAGCATCTGGCGAATTGCGGGGTGGAAAGCGGGGTCCATTATTACCCCAACCACCTGCTGAGCTTCTACGGGGGCAGGGCCGGTGAGCTTCCTGTGACTGAGAGGCTCTTTGGCGAGCTTCTCTCCCTCCCCCTTCACCCGGGGCTCACCGAAGCCCAGCAGGGGAGCGTGATAGAGGGTATAAAGGAATTTTATTCGGCGAGGCGGCCATGAAGACAGTCATACTTGCAGGGGGGCTTGGCACGAGGCTTAGCGAGGAGACGGTAATAAAGCCCAAGCCTATAGTGGAGATCGGTGGCAGGCCGATACTCTGGCATATCATGAGCATATACTCTGCCCACGGCTTCAATGAGTTCGTAATCGCCCTGGGCTATAAGGGAGGCATGATAAAGGAATACTTCCTCAACTACTATTACCACCATAGCGACATCACCGTAGACTTGAGGACCGGCAAGATAGAGGCTGGAGGCAACGGACGGAAGGACCGATCTGTTCAACTCGTCGACACCGGCGCGAACTCCATGACCGGGGGACGGCTCTGGAGGCTCAGGGACCGGCTCGGCGATGGTACGTTCATGCTCACGTACGGGGACGGTGTCGGAAACGTTGACATCGCGAGACTGGTCGAGTTCCACAGGTCCCATGGCAGGCTTGCCACGATAACCGTGGTAAGGCCGTCGGCCAGGTTCGGCGAGGTCAGGTTCAACGGAAATCTCGACGAGATCACTGATTTCAAGGAGAAGCCGCAGACAGGCGAAGGCTGGATAAACGGCGGGTTCTTCGTATTCGAGCCTGGGGTCTTCGACTACCTTGGCGGGGACGATGCCGTACTTGAGGGCGACCCGCTTGAGAACCTCGCCAGGGACAGGCAGCTCATGGCCTTCAGGCACGAGGGCTTCTGGCAGTGCATGGACACGCTCAGGGACAAGCAGCTGCTGGAGAGGTCGTGGGAGAGCGGAAAGGCAGGGTGGAAGGTATGGTGACGGCGCTTGGTCATGGCCCTGCAATTTTCAAAGGCAGCTACAGTGGCAGGAGGGTCCTTATAACAGGCCACACCGGGTTCAAGGGCTCGTGGCTTACCATATGGCTTTCTTCGCTCGGGGCCAGGGTGGCCGGGTATTCGGCCTACCTGCCATCTGAGCCGTCCAACTTCTCGGTCTGCGGCCTCAGGCGCAGGACCGAGAGCTTTGAGGGCGACGTCCGGGACATCGAAAGGCTTTCAAGGGTCTTCGACGAGTTCCGGCCCGAGGTCGTCTTCCATCTCGCCGCTCAGCCTATCGTAAGGAGGTCCTACGCCGACCCCAAGCTCACATTCGATACCAACGTGGGCGGCACGGTTAACGTGCTCGAATGCATACGGCGGTCCGGGTCGGTCATGGCCGCAGTCATAGTCACCAGTGATAAATGCTACGAGAACCTCGAGTGCGTGTGGGGCTACAGGGAGAACGACAGGCTCGGGGGTTCCGACCCATACAGCGCCTCAAAGGCCTGTGCCGAGATCGCCGCGAGCGCGTATGCCAGGTCGTTTAAGTCGGAGTTTCCAAGGGTTTCGACGGCAAGGGCCGGCAACGTGATAGGCGGCGGGGATTGGGCGGAGTCACGGATCATACCGGACTGTGTAAGGGCGTGGTCCGTTGGAAGGGAGGCCATTGTGAGGAACCCTGCCTCGACCAGGCCATGGCAGCACGTCTTGGAGCCCTTGAGCGGCTATCTCTGGCTCGGGGCCAATCTCCTCTGCTCTGCCAGGTTCCACGGCGAGGCCTTCAACTTCGGTCCTGACCAGAAGGTCAACAAGTCGGTATCCGAGCTGATCGAGCTCTTCTTGAGCTCGTGGGGCAGGGCGGGCTGGGGGCATGAACGGGCGGAGGCTGGGGGTAAGGAGTGCAAGCTGCTCAAGCTCTCATGCGACAAGTCCTTACACGAGCTCAACTGGCGCGCAGTGCTCTCATTCGAGGAGACTGTCAGGCTCACGGCCGAGTGGTACAGGTCGTACTACTCCGGGGCAGAAGACATGTACGAAGTTACGGCTGGGCAGATAGAGCGTTACGTCGGGGAGGCCGCGAGGCAGGGCCTTACATGGGCCATGCAAGAGGAGCTCGCATGATCGAGGGGCTAAGGACCGAACTCCTCGGCCAGTTCGCCGACCACAGGGGCAGGGTCATGCACATGCTTAGAAACGATTCTCCCATGTTCGAGGGCTTTGGCGAGATCTACTTCTCGATAGTGAACCCGGGCAAGGTGAAGGCGTGGAAAAGGCACCTCAGGATGACCCAGCACTTTGCGGTCCCTGTAGGGAGGATAAGGCTCGTCGTCTACGACGGACGTGAGGGCTCGCCCACCTTCGGCTCAATCGAGGTCATCGAAACGGGCGAGGTCGATTACATGCTCATTCGGATACCGCCGCTACTCTGGTACGGCTTCATGGGCATATCCAGCGGCCCGGCCCTCATCGCCAACTGCACGGACATCCCGCACAGCCCTGAGGAGTCTGAAAGGATGGATATGGATAGCGCAATGATCGAATACGATTGGGGGTCGGATGACCATGAATAAAGAGTTCCCCAGGGTAAGCGTGATCATGAACTGCCTGAACGGGCAGGAGTACCTTAGGGAGGCTATAGACAGCGTCTACGCCCAGACCTATGGCTCATGGGAGATAGTCTTCTGGGACAACGCCTCCACCGACGGGAGCGCGGACATCGCCAGGGGTTATGACGGAAGGCTCAGGTACTTCCGTAACCCCTTAACCGAGCCTCTCGGCAAAGCCAGGAACAGGGCGATCAAGGCCTCCAGGGGCGAGTTCATCGCCTTCCTCGACTGCGACGACCTCTGGATGGCAGAGAAGCTTGAAAGGCAGGTGCCGCTGTTCGACAGGGACCCAGGGGTGGGGCTTGTCTACTCGGACACGGTCTTTTTTAACTCCAGGGGCGACGAGCGGCGTATATACGAGAAGGACAAGCCGCCGAAGGGGCGTATCTTCAGTGAACTCCTTACGGATTATTTCCTCTCCATGGAGACGGTCATCCTCAGGAGGAAGGCGCTTGAAGGGCTCGGCGAATGGTTTGACGAAAGGCTTAGCATGAACGAGGAGGCCGACCTCTTTACCAGGATAGCCCATGGCTGGGAGGCGGATTACGTCGATGAGCCGCTCGCGAAGTGGCGGGTCCATCCGGGGAGCCTTACATGGACAAAAAAAGAGCTTTTCGCCGTGGAGTCCCAGATGGTGATCGAGAAATACCTGAGGATATTCCCGGGCTTCGAGAGGGAGTACGGAGAAGAGGTCGACAGGGTGAGGCTCAGGATAACAAAACAGAGGTTCATGAACCAATGGGAGAAGGGGGACACCGGGCTCAGGGGCTCGCTCAGGGGCTACATAAGGAAGGACCCCAAGGCGCTCGCTCTTTACATGGCCTCGTTCCTGCCATACAGGGCTGCAGGAAAGTTCATCGGATACTACAGGAGGTACCGGGGCCATGTTGAGCCTTGAAGAAATATTCGAGGGCAGGGATGTGGCCTTCTTCGGTTACGCCAGAACGGCCCTGGAGTACGGCTACAGGTACCTCGGGCTAAAGGCCGGGGACGAGGTCCTGTATCCCGACCTCATATGCGATGTCGCGATGGTCCCATGCAGGCGGCTCGGGCTCAATGTCGGCTTCTACAGGATAAACGACTCACTGGAGACTGACATCGCGGATCTCGAAAGGCAGGTGACAGGCAGCACCAGGGCCATCCTGGCTGTACACTACTTCGGCTTCCCGCAAAGGCGACTCGATTCTCTCAAGGGGCTTTGCAGGAGGCGCGGTCTTTACCTTATAGAGGACAACGCCCATAGCTTCTTAAGCAGCCCAGGTGGGAGATTCCTCGGCTTCACCGGCGACATTTCTATTTACAGCTTCAGAAAGACCGTGCCGGTCGTAAACGGCGCGGCACTGCTGGTGAACCGGCACTTCAATGGCGGAGACGACACGTGGGATGTGAAGCTTGCAGGCGAGATGCTCCCGCCGGAGAAGAGAATTAGGAGGATAAGGGGGCGTCTTAAATTGTTTGAGGCGAAATACCGTGTTCCACTGAGCAGGCTCCGGAGGACGGGGCTCCATGTGCTCCCGCACGGCGCTACCGAATACGAAACACTTGACTACAAGGCCGACGAGTGGAGCATGTCGGTGCTCCGGGATTACCCCTACGCCAGGGAGATAACAAGAAGAAGGGACAATTTCCGCAGATGGGTAGACAGGCTCACCCCGCTTGGCCTTGTCCCTGTCAAGGAGCTCGAAAGCGGCACGGTGCCCATGTGCTGCCCCATGTACTCAAGCGAACGGGACCGCTGGCTTGAGCGCTATCTCGGGAAGGGCTACAGGGTAAGCCCCTGGCCGACGCTTCCGAGAGAAGTGAGCAGGAAGGGTGGGGGCGCGGTTGATATCTGGAAGAGGCTAATAACATTCCCGGTTTGAGGTGAGATGACTTTACGAATAGAGATATACGAGGCCCCCGAGGCCTTTCTCGCCTTGAGGGAGCGCTGGCGAGGGATAGCCGAAGGTGAAGGGCAGCTCTTCTCCGGCCCAGAATGGCACTGGGCCTGGTGGAAGGCCTTCGGCGGCAGGGCGTTGTTCTACGCGGGCTTTGACGGCGGCCGCCTCGTCGGGGTCTGGCCGTTCTGCCTGAGACGGGCCTCGTTCAAGGATTTTTACGGGAGAATAGCCGAGACATTATCTGGCAGGAGCGCTGATTACGGCTTGCCGGCGATAGAAAAGGGCTTTGAGGCGACGTTCGTAAGATCGGTCATAGAGGACCTGATGGAGAAGGCAGGCAGAAGGACGCTCATCGAATTCCCTCACCTGCCATTGGGCCATCCTTCTACTTCCGCCTTGGCGTCGTACATCCGGGAAAGCGGGATGAGGACAGTAGAATCAGAGACGGTCTGCCCGGTGCTCGAGTTCGGGGCTGACAGTGCCTCCACCGAAAGGTCATGGAAGAGGACGCATCGCGCGGACCTCAGAAGGCAGAGGAGGAGACTTGAGGAGATAGGTACGTTGAGACTCAATATCCCCGGCGGGAAGGAGGAGGCTGTCGAGCTTCTGCCATCTTTTTTCAGCATGCATACCGCTGAGTGGAGGGCGCGCAGGTTCAACCTCAAGTTCCTCGACCACAGGATGAGGGATTTTTGCGGGAACCTCGTTGATGGCCTATATGGCAAGGGGCTCCACTTCTCGTTTTTATCATGCGGCGCGGAAGTAATAAGCATGCACCTGGGCTTTCTCTCCCATGGCTGGCTTCTGTGGTATATGCCTGCCTATGACACCGCCTTTGAGAAATACTCTCCGGGCAAGGTCCACCTGCACATGCTGACAGAGCTTGGGCAAAGGCAGGGATGGAAGGGTATCGATTTTCTTCAGGGCGACGAGGCCTACAAGCTACAGTGGAGCAACGGCAGGGTCGAGACAAGCTCCTTCACTTGCTCCAGGGCATGGTCGATCCAGTATTCCTGGCTCATCTGGGCTAAGCCATGGCTCATAGATAACTTCGGGGAGATCTACAGGCGACTTAAGTCCGCAGGAGTGTCCTGAGATGGTCATGCCGGCAGCTGCCAGAGTTGTGAATGGAGGGCTCACGATAATAAGCAGGGTGCGCCCGGTCCCGAAGGGCTACGCGATACTCCTCTACCACAGGCTCCACGAGGACGATTCGGTTGATGCCCCGTTCCTGTCAATAGGCGCCACTGTTTTCTCTTCGCAGATGGAATGGCTGAAAGAGAGGGCGGCGGTGGTAACCCTCTCCGAGCTGGTCTCGATGGTAAAGGCGCGGAAAAATCCGGATAAGCTCTACGCGGCGCTCACCTTTGACGACGGCTACCAGGACGTTTTACGGGTCGGTCTTCCGCTTTTCAGGAGGCACTCTGTGCCGGTGACCTTTTTCATCTCCACCTCGTTCATCGACGACCACTCAAGGATGTCGTGGTGGGATACGCTCCAAGGCGCGGGCATAGGCGCGCGCCAGATATCCAGGGCCTCGGAGAAGATAAAGTACTCCGGTCTTCCGGTAGAAGACGCCCTCGTTGGGCGCGGGCCTTCCCTCGGCAGCTCTGCTCATAACGGCTTTGCCAGCTGGGATGAGCTGCGTGCCGCCGCTGGAAGCGGGTATGTGGAAGTAGGCGGCCATACGGTGACCCACCCGGTGCTCTCAAGGGGCGGGCTCTACGAAGTACGGGAGTGCAAGGCGAGGCTGGAAGATGAGCTTGGAAAAAGAACGAGGTTTTTCGCCTACCCGTTCGGTGGGGTGAGGGACGTGTCGGCACGGGCGGCTGAGTGCGTAAGAAGCGCCGGGTTCGAGGCGGCCGTGACGACCTTCGGCGGCTTCAACAAGCCAGGAGATGACGCCTTCCTTCTGAGGAGGATAAAGTTCATGGGCCATGGCCTGGGAGATTTCGCGGTAAGCGTCAGCACCGGGGATATAAAGAGGCATATCAACAGAGCATACGCGGCTTTGACCGCGCTGCGGGGGCCGGGCCTGGGTTCTGGAAAAAAGACCGAGGATGGAAGGTAAGGGAAGGGAAGGAGGACTGATGAAGGTATTGATACTTGGAGGAGACGGGTATCTCGGCTGGCCGACCGCAATGGCGTTCGCGGCAAGGGGGCATGAGGTCTCCGTCATAGACAACTACTTCAGGCGAAGGATCGCTATAGAGACGCGCTCAGAGGCGCTCCTGCCAAACCCGTGCCTCATCGAGAGGACCGAGATATTCCATTCGCTCACAGGCTTCAAGGTGCGCTCCGAGATAGGCGACTGCACCGATTACAGGACCCTTTCAAGGGTCTTTAGAGACGCAAGGCCGGATGCCGTCGTGCACTACGCGGAGCAGCCCTCGGCGCCTTACTCGATGATAAACCACGAGTGCGCGAGCAGGACGCTTAATAACAACCTGAACAGCACCCTCAACCTGATATGGGCCGTACTTGAGCACGCGCCAGAGTGCCACATAATAAAGCTCGGCACCATGGGCGAGTACGGAACACCGAACATAGACATTGAGGAAGGCTGGATAGATATAGAGCACAACGGCAGGAAGGACAGGTTCCTCTACCCAAGACAGGCCGGAAGCCTCTATCACACCACGAAGGTGCTCGATACAGACCTCCTGTACTTTTATACGCGCATATATGGCATCCGGGTGACCGATCTCATGCAGGGGCCGGTCTACGGGATCGCGACACCGGAATCGGAGCTTGGCGACAGGCTCATGCCGAACTTCCACTACGACGACATCTTCGGGACAGTTGTGAACAGGTTCCTTGTCCAGGCCGCTGCCGGGGTCCCGCTCACCGTCTACGGCAAGGGCGGCCAGACCCGCGGGTACATAAATTTGAATGACACCATCCAGTGTGTGGAGCTTTCGATGCTGAACCCTCCAAAGAAGGGGGAGCTTCGCATATTCAACCAGTTCACGGAGAAGTTCACCGTAAACGAGCTGGCCTCAAAGGTGAAAGAGGCTGGCAGGCGCCTGGGGCTCAAGGTGAACGTGACCCGGATAGAGAACCCGAGGCAGGAAAAGGAAGAGCACTATTATAACGTCAGGCACGACGGCCTCTTTAAGCTCAGGCTAAAACCCAACTACATGACAGAAGAGCTGCTCGCAGGCATTTTGGAGAAGATCATAAAGCACAGGACGCGTATAGACGAGCGCAAGCTCATGCCGAGGGTAAGATGGAAGGCGGCTTGAAGTGGCTTATAACAGGCGGGTGCGGCTTTATCGGCTCAAGTCTCGTAGCGAGACTTCTTGAGACTGGCGGGGCAAGCGCGATAAGGGTGCTCGACAACATCTCCACCGGCACCATGGAAGCGCTCGATGAGGCGCGCGGCGCTCTCGATGCCGCGACAGTTGAGTTTGTAAAGGCAGACGTAGGCGACCCGGACGCCTGCCGGGAGAGCGCGAAGGGCATGGACATCGTCGTCCACCTCGCGGCCTCTACAGGCGTTCCGCGCTCGGTCGATGACCCAAGGAAGGATATGGAGAGCAACGTAGTAGGGACCTTCAACATGCTGGAGGCGGCAAGGGAAATGGGCGCTGGGGCCTTCGTCTTCGCCTCGTCGAGCGCGCCGCTCGGGGCCCAGGACCCTCCGATGCACGAAGAAAGGGCATGCCGTCCGATGTCGCCGTACGGGGCCGGCAAGCTCGCCGGCGAGGGCTACTGCTCCGCCTTTTTCTGGGCCTACGGCCTCAAGACCGTATCTCTCAGGTTCGGGAACGTCTACGGGCCGCGCTCGGCACACAAGACGAGCGTTGTGGCGCGTTTTTTCAGGCAGGCTCTCACCGGTGAGGAGATCGTCATCTACGGGGACGGCGAGCATACCAGGGACTTCATATACGTAGACGATCTCGTAAGCGCGGTCGTCCTCTCAGCCGGATCTGGCGCCGGCGGAGAGCTCTTTCAGATCGCTACATCCAGAGAGACGAGCATTAACGAGATAGCCTTCAAGGTGAGGGGGATCGTCGAGAGCGGGACTGGAATGAGAGTTGGCCTGAGGCACGAGCGCGGCCTGCAGGGCGAGATGAAAAGGAACTATTCGGACATCTCGAAGGCCAGGCGGCTCTTGGGATTTTCACCGCAGGTCGATATCGACGATGGGCTAAGGAGGACATTTGAATATTTCAAACGCCACGAGCTCAGGTGATCCATGGGTTTAAGGGTGCTCTGTATAGTCTCGATACTGCCGCCATATCCTGGCGGCGCCGCGGTCTGTTTCGGTAACATTTTGCAGGAGCTGGCCCACGGCCATGAAGATGACCTGGAAAGTGTTGTCGTTCTTACAGAGAAGGGCTGCCTGCGTGACTACGGCGGCGCTGTGAGAGTTCACGACAGGCTCTTCAGGTACGATTCAACCGGACTCAACAACAGGAGCTTTTTCAAGCAGCTCCTCAATTACCTCATAATCCTTTTCTACATCCTCTTCGCGAGAAAGGAGATGGTCCATATACACGCGAGGTACGTCTACGCCAGATACATAGGCAGGGTAGTGTGGCTCGCGCTCCTGGTAACGCGCGCGAAGGTGGTCGTCGACATCCGTGACAGGTTCTACACGAACTTCGGCTTTGGCCATAACTTCCTGGTCTGTTCGAGGGAGCTTGAGGAGTTCTACGGCTGGATAGGAAAAAAGGAGTTCCTGCCCATACCGATGAGCTTCCCTGAATTGAGAAAAGATATCGAGATGGGACATCGGGTCGCATACATCGGGGCGATAGTCGAGAACAAAGGCGTAATCGAGCTCCTCGACGGCTATGCGCAATATCTCAAGGAGTCGAAAGACCCGTTGGAGCTCCACATATGGGGGCAGAACACCCTGGGTGGAAGATTTGAGGAGAAGGCCAGGATGTGCGGGGCCGTCTACCACGGCGCGGCCGCTCCCGGGGAGGTCTTCGACAGGATACTTGAGTCCAAGGCGGTCATACTCCCGTCGAGCTCAGAAGGGATGCCGAGGGTGCTCCTTGAGACGATCTGCTGCAAAAGGGCCTTCATATGCCATTCCAGCGTAAAGTCGCTGGCAAGTCTTCTCCCGGAGGGGTTCGTCTTGAAAGAGATAACCCCACGGGAGATAAAGAGGGCGTTTTTTGAGGTCGAGGCGCACAAAGGGGAGGTCTGCTGCCAATACGACCTGCTCTCGCATTCGCGCGCGCTCGTTGCCTCAGGGCTTATCGGCTTTTACAAAAGGGTGCTTTCAAAGGAATGGAAACAAAAGGAAAGATACTCGATCAAGCTGACGGAATAAACTTCACCCTGGTAATCCTCTTCATAGTAACCGTCTTCCTGGCCTCCTCCGTCAAGATCGCTATGATGAACACCACATCTCTGGTGGCGATGGTGATGTTCGTCGTATTCATCATGAACAGCCTCTTAAGGGGCAGGTTTACTCTCGCGAACCACCAGGTGCAGAAGGGGATGTGCGCCCTGTTTATCTGGGCGGCTGTCTCGCTTTTCCTCAGTAAGATCGACCCCGCCAAGGCCTTTCCCTCTGACGTGTACTCATACGCCTGGGCCAGCGGCCTGTCCTCGCCTGGGATGCGGGGCTATTCCTTCCTCATAAGGCTCTTCCTCTCGATGATGGCGATCAACTTCATAATAGACGCGGTCAACACCGAGAGGCGTTTTTTCAAGGCCCTTAACTTTTTTCTGCTCTTCTATTTCGCGGTCTGCCTGTATGTGCTGGCCCAATACCTGCTTCTTGTGCTCTTGGGGGTGCAGATAGGAGAGCTGAGGCCGTCCGCCATGGAGACACTGACGCGCACCGGGGGCTATATAGGCGAATCGAGCAACCTTGCCGGGCTGCTCGTAAGCGGTTTTTTCCTGACCGTGGCCTTTGCCGCCAGGAGGCACGCCAGGATATGGTTCCCGAGGTGGGTCCTCATGGCCATGTGCGCCGCGGCAATCGTCGGCATCATCTCGACTTACTCGGCCGCCTGGATACTCTCGGCCATGTTGGCGGCAGCTGTCGCAGGCGCTAAATACCTGGGGAGGAAAGAGCTATCCGTAATCGCCGTCTGCGCCATTGCAGTGGTGGCGGTCTTCCACGCCGAGATATACGAGACAGTATTCAGGAAGACGTTCATCCAGTTCTCCTATATCAACGTGAGGAGCGCTTCCTGGACGGCAGGGCTCGCGATATTCCTTGATAACATTCAGACCGGGGTGGGGATAGGGCAGAGCGTCTTTTTTGCTCCCACCTATCTCAGGGACATAGCCGTAAACTACTTCATCGTGCCGGAGACCTTCCTTAGCCTCTTCCTCGCCTCCCGCTTCCCGCCCATGAACACATACATACAATGGATGGCGGAGACAGGCACGGTCGGGCTCGCATTGCTCATATACGTCTTTTACCTCGTATACCGCTCAGGGGCGCGGATTTCAAGGCCAGAGCATACGCTAATAGTCAAATTCGGGCTGGGGGCCGCGCTCATGGCAACCGTCGTGGCCGCCAACGCGGCCCCTGATTACCTTTACGTGGGCTTCTTGAACTTTCTTGCCTCCATGTATGTGGCGGGTGGACGGTTATTCGCCCGGGAGTCGTCATGAAGGGCGCCAGGCGCTTTAAGCTCGCGTTAGTGGCGGTGGCTGCGGTGATATTCCTGCTCGTGTACCACAGGGCGGTGTTTGATCTGCCGGCGAGGGCGCTCTTTGTCGATACCGGTCCCGGCACAGGCAACGATGCCATAGTCTGCCTTTCGGGGGCTGAGACCGAAAGAGTCGAGCACTGTCTGGAACTGTACAGGAAGGGGCTCGCCGGGGTCGTGGTCGTCACCGGCGGAGGTCTGGAAAAGGGACTTGTCTTTTACCGGGAGGGAAGGTCCCTTGCCTCCATTTCGAGGGACTGGCTTTCAAGCCACGGCGTGCCAGAAGGGAGCATCACGACGATAGAGGAGGGGACGAGCACCTATGAAGAGGCGCTCGCGGTCCGTGAGTTCGCTGTTGCGAAGGGGCTCAAGTCCATCGTGGTAGTAAGCTCGCCGTACCACATGAGGAGGGTCTCTCTGGTCTTCAGGAACGTTTTCGGCGGAAGCGGCGTCTCTCTTGGCTTCTCCCCGGCGAGGCCCTTTGATGAGGGGCTCTCTGGTTGGTGGAAGGAAGAAGGCCTGGTGGCTAACGTATGCCTGGAATACATGAAGCTGATCGTCTACGCGGCGAAGGGGTACCTGTTTTGAGGCGGGCCGCGTTTTTTTCAAGGGCGGTTGCCATGTCCGGCGCCTCGGCTCTTCAGGCCCTGGCACACGTACTGCTTGAGAGGTTCTTCCCTGTGAGGGGGGAGATACGGAGGCTGCTGGTCATACAGCTTGGTCAGATAGGCGATTATGTCCTTACAGAGCCTTTCCTGAGGGCCGTAAAAGATGGTGGCAGGGGCGAGGTAACGGTGGCGGTGCTCCTCGATTCGATAAACGCCGACCTGTGCGCCGCCAGTGGGGTGGCCGACGAGGTCATAACCTATAACTCAAGGAAGTATACCAGGGGCACTGAGAGCTTCTTTCCTGCCGCTGAGCTCGGCAGAGCCCGTTATGATGCGGCCGTATGGCTGAGGGGCGACATGAAGGCATTCGCCTGGCTACTGAAAAGACGGCTCAGGTTCGTGAGCGCGGCCAAGTACCCGCTTCCGCTCAGGCGCTCCTGGTCCCCCGTTATTACCGGAAAGCCGGCGCAAGGCAGGTCCATGCACTATGCCGAATGCCTTGAAGACCTCTTCGGGCAGCTCTTCCCCGGCAGGCCCGGCATCTCCCGCGTCAACGCGGCGAGTCATCGCGAAGCGGCGTGCGAAAGGGTCTTCGTTCACATCGGATCGGGCAACGCCCTCAGAAGATGGCCGGCCGTGAGATACGCGGAACTGTGCAGGATGCTCCTCGAACGGGACGGCGCTACAAGGATAACCCTCGTCGGTTCAGGGGCCGACGATGCCGTGGCGCTGCCAATAATGGATGCGCTTGTCGAGTACGGCGGCAGGGTCGAGAACCTGTGCGGCAGGATCGAGCTTACCGGGCTTAAGGGTCTCCTTTCAACAGGGGCGCTCTATATAGGTTTAGACAGCGGCCCGATGCACATAGCGGCCTCCGCCGGGATACCGATAGTAGCCATGATGGGCCCCCAGTCGCCCAAGGTATTCAGGCCATTGGGGACGCAGGATATTAACGTCGTCTACAAGGATTTTTTCTGTTCTCCATGCTGGCAGTTCTATTGCCTTCATAGAGCAAACGGGGCTGGGGCGTGCGTGCTGGCGATCTCGGCCGGCGAGGTCTTCAGGGCGGCTTCCAGTATCCTCGAAAGCAAGGACGCCGGAGGGGCGACGGACGGTGATGAACTGATATCAAAGCGCGTCGGCGGTTCGCTGAGGCCGCGAAGGAGGGGAAAGAGTGAAGGTGCTGCTTCTTTATAACGTCTATTCCGACGAGCTTGGATCGAGCAGGCCGCCGTTGGGAACGGGCTACCTTGCGGAAGCGCTTGAGGCCGCCGGAGTCGATTATGACGTTATCGATATGAAACTGGGGTATTCGGAGAAGGACGTGATCGAGAGGATCGGCCGGGGAAGATACGATTGCGTTGGGGTAAGTGTCTACACGGTCGGGCACAAGAAGTTCTTCGCCCTGTTGAAGACTGTGAAGGAGAGCTATCCGTCGGTCACCACCGTCGCTGGCGGGCCGCACATAACGATACTCGGCGCTCAGGTCCTCGAGGAGTACCCTGAGATCGACCTCGCCTTTGCCGGAGAGGCCGAGCAGTCCTTTGTGAGCTTCTGCAAGGGAGAGGAACTGAGGCGCATACCAGGGCTTATCTACAGGGACGGCGGAAAAGTCGTCTCCGGCATGCCTTTTGAGAGGCCAACAGGCCTCGACAGCATCAGGTGGCCCAGGTACGGAAAATTCGAGCTCCACAGGTACGCCAACGAGATAGGCGTCATCACCTCACGCGGCTGCCCGTACCCGTGCATATTTTGCTCGGTAGGCCTCACGCTAGGGAAAAAGGTAAGGGTGCGCTCCATACATGGCATAGGCGACGAGCTTGAATACTGGTACGGCAGGGGGAAGAGGATATTCAACTTTCTCGACGACAACTTTACCTTCTACAGGGAAAGGGTCTTCGATCTGTGCGACGAGATCGAGAGCAGGGGCCTCAAGGGGCTTACACTCAGGGCGTCCAACGGCATAAGGGCTGACCGTGTCGACAGGGAGATGCTCTTAAAGATGAAGCAGGCGGGTTTCAGGAGCTTCGGCATAGGCGTGGAGGCCGGCAACGACAAGGTCCTCAAGGCCCTCAGGAAGGGCGAGAGCATGGAGCAGATAGAGAACGCTATTAAGTTGAGCTGCGAGCTTGGCTTCGAGGTCTCGCTCTTTTTCGTCTACGGCACGCCGGGCGAGACCATGGGGGACATAGAAGACTCGATAAGGGTCGCCAGGAAGTACCCGGTCCTGAAGGCCGATTTTTATAACCTCATACCCTTTCCCGGCACCGAGCTATGGAAATGGGTGGAGGAGAAGAGGGCCTGGACCGGAGAGCCGATGGAGCTTTTGGACAGCATGGACAAGAACTTGAGGTTCTCCAGGGGCACGGGAAAGCCGTTCTTCACGACAGCAGAGCTCGGTACGGAAGACAGGCTTGCGCTTGCGGAAAGGCTGAGGGAGACGACCCTCGACATACAGAAGAAGGGTGTGGAGCGCATCTTCAAAAGGTACGGGGCGCTAAAGTACCCGCTGGCCTATCTCGCCTCCACCATCTTCTTTCAGAGGCTTTTTTTCAACAACAACCTCATAAGGAAGCTCTCGGATAAGGTGCGGTACCGTGGCGCGGGGGCCGCTTAATGAGAAGGAGAGCAGGATGAGGATACTTCTTTTGAACCCGCCCTTTCTGCCGAGGTATTCGCGCTTTTCAAGGAGCCCGGCGGTCACAAAGAGCGGGACGATATATTACCCGATCTGGCATGCGTACGCGGCAGGGCTTCTTGAGAGGGCAGGGCACGAGGTGATGCTCGTGGACGCGCCGGCAAGAGGGCTCAGCAGGGAGGAGTGCTACAGGCTGGCCGGTGAGTTCATGCCTGAGATGACGGTAGTCTATACGTCGACCCCAAGCATCTACAACGACGTCGAGGTGGCTTCCTGCGTCAAGGAGCGCCTGCCAGGCACCTTTACAGTCTTGACCGGTCCCCACGTCTCTGCCCTTCCTGAGGAATCGCTGGCGCTCGACCAGAGGGTGGACGCGGTTGCGCGCCTCGAATACGACCTTACGCTCGTTGACCTAGCCGCAAGGCTTCTTGATGGAAGCCACGCCGCCACGCAGGGCCTTACGTTGAGGGTGGACGGCTCGATACGCTCAAACCTGGACAGGCCGTATTTGCAGGATATGGACTCGTTGCCCTTCGTCTCAGAGGTCTACAAGAGGCATTTGAGGATAGAAGATTATTTCTACGCGCATTGCAGATATCCGGTCGTCTCCATCTTCACGAGCAGGGGGTGCAACGCGAGGTGTGTTTACTGCGTCTACCCTCAGCAGGCCTTTGGCAGAAGGCAGAGGCAGAGGAGCCCGGAGAGCATCGTGGCAGAGTTCGAGTACATAGAAAAGGAGCTGCCTCAGGCGAGGGAGGTCCTCATAGATGACGACACCTTCTCCGTAAGCCAGGAGCACACGTTAGAGTTTTGCGAGCTGATGGCCAAAAAGCGGATAAGGCTGCCGTGGACGGTCGAGTGCCGCGCCAACCTGGGCTTTGAGACCATGCGGGCCATGAAGAGGGCCGGTTGCAGGCTCATCGTCGCAGGCTTCGAGAGCGCCGACGACACGGTCCTGAGGAAGATGAGGAAGGGAGTTACAGTTGAGCGCATGCGGCGTTTCTCCCAGGACGCGAAGAGGGCTGGCGTAATGCTCCACGCCTGCTTCATGGCAGGGAACATGGGGGAGACCAGGGAGACGTTGATGAAGTCGCTGGCGTTCGCGAAGGAGCTTGGCGCGGACACCTGCCAGTTCTTCCCCCTGATGGTCTATCCCGGGACCGAGGCTTACAGGTGGGCCGAGGAGAATAGCTATCTGACCACGAGGGACTTTAGAGAGTGGCTTACCCCGGAGGGCCTTCACAACTGCGTGGTGAGCACGCCTGAGCTTGCCGCCCGTGACCTTGTTGATTTCTGCGACCGCGCCAGGCGGAGCTATTACCTCGGGCCAAAGTACATCATGTACAAGCTCAAGCAGGGCATGAGAGACCCTCAGGAGCTAAAGAAGACGATCAAATCCGCCAGGATCTTCGCCAGGTATCTTTTCAGGAGAGCGGGGGGCCGGGCAGAGGGAGGGTAAGATGTTTGAGCTGATCTTCTGGGCCGGTCTTTCGGTCCTGGTCTACGCGTACATCGGGTATCCGGCTGTCCTTTTCGTCCTCAGCCGGGCGCTCAAGAGTGAAATGCCGACAGAGGGCGCCCCGGCTGCTGGCCTTCCTACTGTAGCCGTCCTCATAGCCGCTTACAACGAGGAGAGGAATATAAGGGCGAAGATAGAAAACGCGCTCGCAATGGAGTACCCGGGGAGCCTGCTCAATGTCTGGGTCGCCTCCGACGGCTCGACCGATTCCACAAACGCGATAGCGAGGTCTATGGCCGCGGAAGACCCAAGGCTACATCTGATCGAGTTCCCGCGCACCGGGAAGTCCGGGGTCTTAAACATGGCCATGCGCCCTATAAAGAGCGAGATAGTCCTCTTTACCGACGCGAACACGGAATGCGCAAGGGACTCTCTCCGGCTCATCGTGAGGCGTTTTGCCGACCGGCGTGTCGGATGCGTATGCGGGAGGCTCGTCTACAGGAACCCCGGCGGGATAGTCAGCGGAAAGGGCGAGAGCGCCTACTGGAGGTACGAGACCGCAATAAAGAGGCTTGAAAGCCGGCTCGGCTACATCTCCGGGGCGAACGGCGCGCTCTACGCCATCAGGCGGCGTCTCTTCGAGCCGCTGCCGGCCGGGACCATCAACGACGACTTCATTATCTCCATGAGGGTCGTGGCCAGCGGTTACATGAGCGTATACGAGGTGGGCGCGGTCGCTTACGAGGATGTCGCGATGAACGCCGCGGGGGAGTTCATGAGGCACGTACGGGACGGGGCAGGGCACTATATAGCCGTCTGGCATCTCGCTTCCCTCCTCAATCCGCTGCTTGGCTTGAGGGCCTTCATCTACTGGTCGCACAGGGTCTTCAGGTGGGCAGCTCCATTTATCCTCCCGGCCCTTTTCATCATGAACGCCTTCCTTCTCGACAGCGCGCTATACAGATGGACCTTCGCGCTCCAGGCCGCTTTTTACGGGGCCGCGGCGCTTGGGCTCATTGGCCTGCAAAGAAGAGGGCTGCCTTTTCTTGTCCACGCGCCGTTTTATTTCTGCAACCTCAACCTTGCGCTCTTCATCGGCTTCTTGAAGGCCGTATCCGGCAGGCAGAGGATGACATGGGAAAGGACTGAGAGGGCTTGATGGTCTTTCTTTATGCCGTTATAGGACTTCTGGGCGGCGCTGCCGGCGCGGCGCTTGTATACAGGTTTGGCCGTGCCTTCGGTCTTGTGGATATGCCTAATGAACGGAGTTCCCATACAGAGCCCACGCCGAGGGGCGCAGGCCTCGGCATAGCTGCCGCGTCTGTTGCCGCCGCGAGCCTCCAGGGTGAGCCGCTCCTTGCCTTCGCGCTTGCCTCTGTCGGGGGGCTTGGCCTTGTCGAGGACATGGCCGGCCTGTCCATTAAGGTCCGCCTTCCGGCGCATCTTGCCCTGTCGCTCTTGCTCGCTATATCTGCCCTCGGCCTGCCGGAAACGTTCCCGGGGCTCGGGGTAGTGATCTTCTGGGTGGTATTCCTCGCCGGCACAGCTAACTTCTACAACTTCATGGACGGCATTAACGGCATGGCAGGCCTCATGGGTGTAGCTGCCTTTGGGATGCTGGCCCTCTACGCCTATCTTGCCGGCGCGGGCCTCTTCGCGCTGGCGCTTGTCCCCATCTTCGCCTGCCTGGGCTTTCTGCCGTTCAACCTCCCCAGGGCGCGGGTCTTTATGGGGGATACCGGCAGCCTGTCGCTGGGCTTCCTCTTCGCCGCCCTCGTCATGAGGATGTCTGCCGGAACAGGGTCGTTCATGGGCATGGCGGCCTTCCTGGGCATCTTCTATGCCGACGCCATTATCACCATAGCCGTAAGGCTTGTGAAGGGCGATAACATCTTCATGGCACACAGGGGCCACCTCTATCAGTACATCTCCAACGAGCTTGGCGTGGCGCACTGGAAGGTCTCTTTAGGCTACGCCAGCGCGCAGGCGGCCCTCGGCGCGGCGGCGCTGTTGTCGTTGCCGGGCGGGGGCGCGCTCCGTCTTGCCGCCGCGTTCGCGCTCCTCGCGGCGGTTGTCTACAAGTCGATAAAGTGCCTGCCCTCGAAGGGCAGGGCAATCCAGAAAACAGAAGGTAATCTATGAAAAAGAAGGTCCTGAGTATCCTCACCCCGAGCCCTGCCAAAAGGCTCTCATTTTTCTTCATGACGGACGTACTGGCGCTGGCCGCGACCCTGTATCTTTCGTTCCAGCTTAGATTCGACTTCGCCATGGACGCAGAGCGCTGGCGCGTCTTTCTCTACGCGCTCCCGTTCTTTATCGTGGCCAAGCTATTCGTCTTCGGCTCGTTCAGGGTCTACAGGATGACATGGAGGTATGTGGGGTTAGAGGACATGCTGAGGATACTCAGCGCGGTAGCCGTCGCTGAGCTTGTCCTGATGGTAATAATGCTGCTGCTCCTGCCAGAGATGCCAGGACTTAGCCGGCGGCTGCATCCGGGCGCGCCGACTCTACCCAGGTCGATCTTCCTCATAGACGGGGCGCTCTCGATACTCTTCTTCTCCGGGCTCAGGATATCGAAGAGGGTGGTACTCGACATACTGCACAAGAACCTGAAGAGGAGGAACTGCAGGAAGACCCTGATAATAGGGGCAGGGGACACGGGCGAGATGATACTGAGGGATATCCTCAGGCAGAAGAGGCCGGAGTTCTGCCCAGTGGGCTTCATAGACAATGACAGAAATAAGATAGGCTGTTCCATCCACGGCCTAAGGGTGCTCAGCGGCATGGAAAGCTTGAAGGAGGTCATAACTGTCCACAAGGTAGAGCTGGTCATAATAGCCATCCCGACGCTCGGCCGCAAGGAGCTCAAGGCCATCTTCGACACCGCCAGGGAGCTCGTCGATTCCATAAAGATAGTCCCAAGGATATACGACTTCCACCAGCCGACCATAAACCTCAAGAGCCTTGAGGAGATAAAGATCGAGGACCTCATCGGCAGGCAGGCTGTTGAGATAGACCGAGAGAGCGTTACCAGGTTCATAAGGAAAAAAGTGGTCCTCGTAACCGGCGCGGGAGGGTCGATTGGCTCGGAGATAGTCCGGCAGGTGGCCGCCTACCAGCCAGAAAGGGTCGTCCTGTTCGACATCGATGAGACCGAGCTCCACAACATGGAGATGGCGCTGAGGAGAGCATATCCGAGGTATTTCAGGGCAAGGAAGAACGTCCCTGGAGTGGCGGCGATGAACACGCCTGAAAAGTTCGCTTTCGTTGTCGGCGACGTCAGGAACCGGGAGAGGGTAAATGCGGTCATGAGGGCATACAGGCCGGATATAGTCTATCACGCCGCGGCCTACAAGCATGTGCCGATGATGGAGTCCAACCCGGAGGAGGCCGTCAGGGTCAATATGTTCGGGACCTACGAGATGGCCAGCGCCGCCGTCGCTCACGTGGTGAAGAAGTTCGTCATGATCTCCAGCGACAAGGCCGTGAGGCCGACGAGCGTGATGGGCGCGACCAAGAGGATGGCGGAGAACATATGCCGCTCCTTCGGAGGCGGCGATACTTCCTTCGTCTCTGTTCGCTTCGGCAACGTCCTCGGAAGCCGCGGAAGCGTGCTGCCACTTTTCATGGACCAGCTGAGGGCCGGCGGCCCGCTCACGGTCACCGACAAGGAGGTCAAGAGATACTTCATGACAATACCGGAGGCGACCTCGCTGGTGCTGCAGGCTTCTGTTATAGGCAGGTGCGGTGAGATACTCGTCCTCGACATGGGCAAGCCTGTGAGGATCGCCGAGCTCGCCGAGGAGCTTATAAGGCTTAACGGCCTCGAACCCTACAGGGACATAGATATCGAGTTCGTGGGCCTGAGGCCGGGCGAGAAGCTCTATGAGGAAATATTCACGAACGAGGAGATACAGGGCGCGAGCGCCCACGAAAAGATATTCATGGCCAGGAACACGAGGCGGCATCAGCTCGGCGAAATAGAGCGGATACTTGGCGAGTTCGAGGACGGTATGGAAATGGACGGCTCGGGCGAGACGTTGAGGATGCTTCTCAGAAAATACGTTGAGCATATGGCCGAGGGGAAGGGGCACCTGAGGCCCGCGTCTTCACAAGGAGGTATCTACTAAATGGGATCGGAAGGGAAGGCTCTCGAAAAAGAGATAAACCTCGTCGATTACTGGCAGGTGATATGGGCGAGGAAGCTCTTGATAATCATGGTCGCGGCCGTCTTGACGGCCGTGACCGCCATTTACTCGCTTACGATAGAAGACATCTACCAGGCCAGGGCGGTAATAATGCCGGTGAACCGGAGGGCCGACGCCAACTCCGGCCTCTCCACGCTCGCGCAGCAGTTCGGAGGGCTCTCTCTGCCGGCATCGGCGTCTTCATCCGAGATACTTAGCCTCCTTAAGTCAAATCAGCTCCGCGAGCGCGCCATTAACGAGTATGGACTTATGCGGGAGCTCTTTCCCGTGAAGCCTGACGGAGAGAGGGCGGCTGGCTACACCGGATTGATCAAGGCAGCCATGGCCGCGGTGAGACCTGGAGCGAAGGCGGGCATGGGGAGCGCCCCAACTGTCTGGGACGGCATAAGAAAGCTCGATTCCATGCTGACGATAAATTTCGATATAAAGGAGAACACGATAACCGTAACATCGAGGCACACCGACCCCAGGGTAGCGGCAAAGGTCGTGGAGAGCATGCTGGCAGCGCTAATGGACCACATGAGCGGCGAGGCGAAAAGGATAGCCAGGATAAACAAGAAGTACCTCGAAAACCAGCTCTACTCTACCGCGGACCCTATCATCAGGCAGAAGATATACAACCTCATAGCACAGCAGATAGAGACGTCGATGATGTCGGAGATGAAGGAGAACTTCGCCTTCACTATGATAGACTCTCCAAGGGAGCCTGACAGGAAGGTATTCCCGGACAGGAAGAAGATAGTCAAGATAGGCTCGCTCATTTCTTTATTTACCGGGATATCTTTCGGATTCCTGGTCGAGTACAGGGGCAGGCGCAAGTCGCTTTAGACTCTACTGTCTGTCATGGGGAGGGTTAAAAAATAAGGGGCCGCTCCAATCCGCGCTGCCCCTTATATTATGGCGGAGCGAGGTGGATTCTATCGTTCCTTGCTTGCGTTCTACCGGGATTAGAATTATGGTTATAAACTTGATGGTCCGTTTGAATAAAAAGCTGTAACGTGCCATTCTGTCGGTTTTTTTTAAAATCCTAGTGGTCTTTTTCTAATCTTGGCCCCATTCGTCTATTCCTTCCTTTTCTCCCCTTAAATCAATGCATGCGGCATGGTCATCCCGCCTTATTGTCTGGAAAAATATGTTGTTTTCTGTTATCTTCGCACCCTATTTAGGATCGATCCCCTTGATAATGCCTATAGCGCCGATATGAGCTTGAAGTCTTACCCGTCATCTTTGAGGAGCAGGTCAGGATGGTCAGAGCTGCTTGAACTGAAAAGGACGTTCGAGCCGCACGTCCATCAGATAGAGCCTACAAACAGCTGCCCCTATTCGTGTATTATGTGTCCGAGGCCCGCCCGCATGGAGCGTGAGGTCGGGTTTATGGATATCGAACTCTTCCACAAGATAATCGATGAGATATCCGGTTTTTCAGAGCCGGTCCGAAAAAAGGAGATAGAGCTTTTCCATTTCGGAGAATCGCTCCTCCACCCTCTGATCGACGAGATGGCCGGATATGCCTCCGGTAAAGGCCTGAATATCACCCTTTCCGTAAACGCCCCGGAGCTTTCCCCCCGGCTGCTGGATAGGCTTGCCGCAAGCGGCCCATGCAGGATCATAATATCGTTCGACGGGTACGACGAAGAAAGCTATAGGGAGATACGCGGGAAGGGCGCGGATTATGAATTGGCCTTGGCAAACCTTGAATATGCCGCGGGCCTTGTAAGATCTGTCCTTGCCGGCACAAAGATCTCCGTCAGGATAATACGCCTCAACAGGAACAACCCGCGGATAGAGGACTTCAGGCGCCATTGGGAGTCCCTTGGGCTTCCGGTAGAGGTGCGCGAGTTCTTCCCGTGGACTGAAAAAGAGCTTACATCCCTTGGTCTGGTCCAGAAATACCCGCCTTTCATGCCCTGTCCCTTTCCCTGGCAATATCTTGTCGTGCAATGGGACGGCACCGTCGTGCCGTGCTGCAGGGATTACAACGGCGTCAATCCCATGGGTAATGTCAGGAGCTTATCCCTTAAGGAGATATGGAACAGCGCGCTGTACGCTGACTTCAGGAGGCAGCACCGCACCGGAGAGTATGGCGGCAACGCTTTTTGCAGTGAATGCATGAATATTTTTTACACAGAGGGATAGTGCTGGAGTCTGTTTTACAGAGGGGAGTCGCCCCTGAAGCGTCTGTCAGGGAGACCGTTTGCGAGGTCTTTGAGAAGGCCGTTCGTCACCATGGGGCAAATCCGCTCATAATCTTCGACGACGGCAGCTCTTTGAGCTACTCTGATGCCGGTGCTCTTGCGGCAGATATCGCGGGGCGATTGCAAGGCGTTGGCGTTGGCAAGGGCGACAGGGTACTCTCGGTTTCCGCCGCATCTGCTGAAGCGGCGCTCGTATTCTGGGCATGTATGCTTATTGGCGCGGTCTTCATCCCGGTGGACGGCCGCATACAGCCCGATAAGCTCTCCAAGGTCTTCAAAAGCACAGCCCCAAAAATAGTCTTCACAGGCCATGGATGGGCAGGCGCGTTTTCGGGTGTCAAGGTCGTCTCGTATTCCGCGGAGAGCGGCGTGGCGCATGGATCCCGGTTTCACGAGTTCCTTGATGAGAGTGGCTCTGATTACCGTCCGGAGCCCGTCTCGCCAGCGGACGACGCGGTAGTCCTTTTCACCTCCGGCACCTCTGGCGAGCCAAACGGTATTGTGCTCTCTCATGGCGCGCTTTCCGGAAGCGCGCGCCTGATGGCCGAGACCTATCAGTGGGGGCCCGAAGACAGGGTCTTCTCTATCGGGGATTTTCATACCATGAGCGGGTTGAGAAACACGTGTGTCGCGACATTCTACCCCGGGGCCTCTTTCATAATCGCTCCCCAGGACTTAAGGGCAAGCGGCCCTGCATGCTCGGTCCTCATGGAAAGACTTGGCGCGACAATATTATGCGCTGTCCCGGCCTTCCTCGCCCAGTTCACCAGATTCCAGGAGAAGATATCAGGCGGGTTTGCAAAAAGCCTCAGGTTTGTCATGTGCACGGGGACTCTCCTTACGCCCTCTATCGTTGAATCTTTTGAAGAGCGCTACAAAAGGAGAGTGTTGAATTATTACGGCCTGACAGAGACATCCGGGCTTTGCATAGGCGTTATTCCGGGGATGAAAAGGGAATACCCGGGCTCAATCGGCGTGCCTCTCGGCTGTTCGGTCATGATTGCCGGGCCTGACGGCAGGGAAGCTGCTCCAGGAGCCGCGGGAGAGCTTTTCATACGGACTGAGAACATCATGAGCGGCTATTATAACGACCCGTCCTTGACGGAGAAGGCTATCGTTGGCGGCTGGTTCAGGACAAAGGATTTCTGCCGCCAGGAGCCTGATGGCTCGATAGAGCTTCTGGGGCGCGTTGATGACGCCTTCAAGGACCTGAGGGGAGAGCTTGTGCACCCATCCGAGATAGAGTCGGTCCTTGAGGCTTCTCCCCTTGCGCTCGAGGCTGCGGTCTGCGGCTTTGAAGCGGAAGACGGCCGCCCCGCGTCGGCGGCTTTCGTAGTCGCCAGTGAGAACGGGGTAGATGAAAAGGGGCTTGCAAGCGAATTGCGCCGCCAGGCGTTCGCCGCGCTTGGCCCTTACAGGACACCCGCTATTTTCATGGTCGTTGACTCGCTCCCAAGGGGGACGAACGGAAAGATACTTAGAAGAAAACTGAGGGAGACACTGCCATGAGCCGTATCGTATCTGTCTTTGAAAACGCTGAAACAGTGAAGCCGGGAAAGCCCATGATGGTGACATCCGGCGGCGAGCTCACGTACGGAGCGCTCCTTGAGCGCACGGCGAGGCTTACGGGACTGTTAAGAAAAGACGGCATATCAGCGGGCGACAGGGCTATAGTGTCGAGCAGGGATGACATCGAGGCCGTTTGCGCCTTCATAGGACTCGCGCGTAACGGCATAGCCGCCGTGATGCTCGACGCGCGCTTGCCTTCCCCGGAATGGTCTGCTCTCGCGGAGGCGGCGAAGGCGAGATGCGCCTTTGTCGATGCTGATATCATTGGGCGGGCAGAAAAGACCACAGCTGTGTATGGGTTCGCCAAGACGGTCACAAAGGCCGGCATGCTTGGCAGGCTGCTTAAAAGGGAGAGGGCCGAGTACCCATCGTTCCTAGAAGGAATAGAGCCTGCCGACCCGCCAGGCGAGGTCGATGGAAGTCTCGACGCGTACATAATGTTCACTTCAGGGACGACCTCGCGCCCCAAGGGTGTAAGAATAAGCCATAAGGCCCTTTTTTCCCATCTCGGCACCCTTTCAAGGCAATTCGGCCTATGCGATGGGTCAAGGATACTGAACGTCCTGCCGCTAAACCATGCGGACGGTTTCGTCCAGGGACCACTGGCTGCCCTCTATAATCGCGCCACCGTATACAGGCCGATGGAATTCAGCATACAAAGGCTTACGGAACTCATGGACGCTGTCTACAGGGACCGGATAACCCACTTCGTCGCTGTCCCAGCGATGCTCTCGCTCATCCACAGGCTCGGCCAGGGCTCTGAGGAGAGCTTTACCACGGGGGACTTGCTGGCCGTCATCTCCACCGCCGGGTATCTTGAAAAAGAGCTCTGGGAGGGGTTCGAAAATAAGTTCATGGTCAGGGTGTCGAATGTCTACGGGCTTACGGAGACCGTGGCAGGAGGGCTTTTCAGCGGCCCCGGAGACGCTGACCGCCGTGTAGGGACGGTTGGAAGGCCTGTGGACTGCGAGGCTATGATAGTCATCGAAGACGGCTCTCCCGCACCGGACGGGGAGCCTGGCGAGCTGCTTTTAAGGGGTGATAACGTCATGACCGGATATTTCGAGGATGACGAGGCAACAGGCCATGCGCTAAAGGACGGCTGGCTTCGCACAGGCGATATCGCGGTAGGGGAAGACGGTTTCTTCAGGATAGCCGGGAGGAAGAAGAACATCATCATCACCGGCGGACTGAATGTCCAGCCGGAGGAGGTTACCGAGGCCCTAAAGTCCCACGCCGATGTCCTGGAAGCGGTCACCTTCGGCGTCGAGGACAATACCTGGGGAGAGCTGGTGGCCTCCTGCGTAGTCCTCTCGCCCGGCGCGCGCGTTGGCCCTCCCGAGCTTGCTGATTGGTGCCGGGCAAGGGTGGCGCACTACAAGGTGCCCCATCGCATACATGTCTTTCAGGAACTTCCGAAGGGGCCTTCAGGCAAGGTGATCGTACCGGTGGCAAAGAAGATGGCCATGGAAGCCGGTTCGTCGGAGAAGACGTCCGGCAATTCGATCAGAGAGAAGGTATTGGGCGCCGCCGCGTCCACCTTCAAGGCGCCGGTCCATGAACTCTCAGAGTACTCGACCGCAGCGGATGTGGCGGGCTGGGACTCGCTTGCCCACCTTCAGTTCGTGGTTGCCCTTGAAGAGGCCTTTGATATAAGGCTGGAATCGGCTGACATAATCAGGATCGAGTCTATAGGCGAGGCTGAAAGGATTGTAGGTGAGAAGCTCTCGGTCTGAGGCGCGCCCGCTCCTGTGCGCGCCGCCGCTATATGTATGGTTCATCGTCGCTGCCATGCTGGCAGCTCTTTTTTTCGCAAGCCTGCCAGCCTTCAACCGCTATAACGTCGATGAAATTGGATTTTCTGAGGCCTCTGCCGGCAGACTCGGCTCTTTTCGGGGAAGGCATGGGGAAAAAGGCTTGAGGGTGCTCGCCATCGGCAGCTCTCTTATGGGAAAGGCGGTCTTTTTTGACGGCAGGATGGAGGCGCTGGCCAAGAGGCAGGGGCTCACGGGGATCGAGTTCATGCGCATCAGCCGTCCCGACGGCGACCTCTCTACCTTCATGCCGCTTTTGAGCGATATGGCGGAGGCCGCGCCGGATATTATCCTGATCGAATCAGACAGCGTTTTCTACGACCGGCATATGGTCAAGAACGCCTTTGCAAGGGAGTACATGAGTTTTCTAAAGGCCATGCTCATGGAAAGCCTCAAGTCAAAGAGGCCGGTATTCCCCAAGCCGGAACAGGTCTTCATTGAAAATGACTTCGACCTTCCCGTAAAGTCTCGCCTGAACAAGGTGTCGCTCGACGAGACCCTCCTTAAATGGGATCAGAGGTCTTTGGCCGATATCGAAGAGATAGCCCCTTTTTTTAGCGATTTAGCGCGTAGAGGCATCAAGGCCGTGCTGGTCAGCATACCAAGGCATCCGGAGTTTGAGAGGCTGGCGGGAGGCCATGGCCCGGAGACCGCTGTGCTCCAAAAGAGGCTTGAGCGTTATTACGGCGTTAAATCGATAAGCTTTCAAGGTGAGGCCGGGGCTGAATGCTACTCGGACCATGCCCATCTCAACGGAGAAGGGCGCTTGAGATTTTCACTCTGGCTTATAGAGGTGCTTAAAGGGGGCAGAGGCGTAGTATGAACCTGGTCTCTGTTCAGATGCTCGGCTGGATAGCGGCGACGGTCGTCATCTTTTGGGCCGCTCCGCGTAGTCTTCAGCCCTATGTAGTTGCCGCTTCAAGCGCCCTTTTGCTTCTGTTCTTCTCGCCTGTCTCTCTCGCGGTGCTCTCTGTTTTTACCGTTCTTGGCTATGTCCCGATGAAATACGGGCGGCGATCGGCGGCAGGGGCGCTGGCAGCCGGCGGCGCCGTTGCGGCAATATTTCTATGGTTCAAGTCAGGGACCGCTTTTGGCGGGCCGCTTGTGCCGCTGGGGTTCGGGTTTTATACGCTGAGAGCCCTTCATTACTCGCTGGACTCAATAAAACGAACGCTCCCGCCGCATACCTTCGGGCAGTTTTTAAGCTACATGTTCTTTCTCCCGACCGTTATCGCCGGTCCCATAAACAGGTTTCAGGATTTTCACAGGGAGCTGTCGCGAAGGAGGTTTGACAGGGGGCTTTTTTCAAATGGATGCGAAAGGATCCTCTATGGTTTTTTTAAGGTCGTCGTGCTCGGCAACTACGAGGTCTCTCATATATTGCGCCTCAGGATCGAGGCCATGGAAGCGCGCCATGAGGTCCTTGCCTCATACCTTGACTGCGTCAGATACGGGCTCAACCTGTATTTTCAGTTCTCCGGATACTCGGATTTGGCCATCGGCTTTTCGATGCTCCTCGGCTTCAGGATAGCCGAAAACTTCAATTACCCTTTTCTCGCGCGGAACATAGGCGAGTTCTGGAAAAGATGGCACATAACGCTTTCGAGCTGGTGCAGGGATTATGTCTACAAGATGGCCCTTTCCGCGAGCAGGCGGCCATGGGCCGCGGTAATGGCCTCAATGCTTGTTCTCGGGCTCTGGCACGAGCTGTCTCCAAGGTATCTTGCCTGGGGGGTCTATCACGGCGCGGGCATAGCGGTATGGCAGGGCTTCCAGAAGGTGAAGCAGGGTATTCCGGATATTCCGATGATGAGTTTTGCAGGATGGAAGTACATAGCGGATGGAGCTTCTTATCTGCTGACTATTAACTTCGTGATACTCGGCTTTGCTATAACCAAGGAGCCTGACCTGGCTTCAGGGCTTAATGTGCTTGGAAAAATACTTTTTTTCTGGATTTGAGGCATGTACGGGTTCTTAAGAAAGTTTTTACCAAAAGCCACAGCAGATGCCCTCATCATCTTCTGGTACATACTGCTTATATTCCTTGTGATAGCGCTTTCTCATGGCGGACACGGCGAGTTCAGGTATCTTAATATATGAACGTTGGACTTCACCCGGTTTTGTAGACAGTTATTCTTTGCCTGAAGAAGCCATCTCGACGTCGTAAGGGCTGACATGTCCGAGGTGGCTGTGACGCCTGGTCCTATTGTAGAAGATCTCGATATAGTCGAAGAGGTCGGCTTTCGCCTCCTCCCTGGAGAAAAGAAAAGATATTTTAGGCACTGGATGCGCCACGGCAGGAAAGAGCAACCCCGGTCATTGGGAATGCCAGCGGCTCGTAAGGACAGCTGAAGTTCCCCTTTGCAAAACATCTCCAAAAGGATATAATGTGTTCAATCTCATATAAGCCGTATTTTGCTGGTTTCCACTTCACGTTATTTCCAACACCTCATCCATTGCCGCTACTCCAGTTGACAAAGAAAATCCAAACCGGCGTACAGCGGCACACACCCTTATTCCGATAGTTTTATAAAATTGATCTCCGCAGTACAAAAGCTGAGCGCCGTATCAGAAGCCTCCTCCGACGGCATAATGGTAATCGGCCGCGACATGAGGGTCCTCTGGGCCAACCATGTATTTGAGAAGTGGGTGGGGCTCAACGACCTCAAGGGCGTGCCGTGCCATTCCGTTTACAGGAACGAGAACACCTGCAGCGGGTGTCCCGCAAAGGAAGCACTGGGCGGAAAAGGACCCCGGAAAGGTGGTGTCGTCTCATTCCGGAACGCCTCAGGGGAGGAGCTTTACGTGGAGGTTACAGCCGCGCCGGTCAGGGACAGGAAAGGTGAACTGGCCGGGATAGCTGAAGTCGCCAGAGAAATCACAAGGGAAGTGGCCCTTGAATCCAGGCTCAATGAAAGCCGGGAGCGGCTCAGGACGATAATAGACGCGATAGGGGACGGCATCTCCGTAATTGACAGAGATTACACGATAGACCGCGTCAACATGTCGCTGCTAAGGATGTTCAAAAAAAAGGATTTTGCCGAGGTCAGGGGTAGGAAGTGCTTTTCAGAGTACTTCAGGAATGAAAGGGTCTGCAGCCATTGCCATGCGGAAAGCACGTTTGAGAGCGGCACTCCGGCTCACTTCAAGAGCATCTTGCATGACGGGGAGGAGAAGGTAGTCCTTGATATCTCCATATTCCCCATGATGGACCGGGAAAACAGGATTGTAAATGTCATCGAGTATTTCAGGGATATAACCGGAACGGTCAACCTTGAGGAGCAGGTCCTCCATTCCGAGCGCCTCGCCGCCATAGGTGAACTGGCAGCGGGGATAGCCCATGAGCTCAGAAACCCCCTCGGCAACATAAGCGCCTCTATCCAGCACTGTTTCAAACAGCACGGGCAAGGTCTTCCGGAAAATATAAAGAACCACCTTTCCATGATACTCAGGAACTCCGAGAACGCCGACAGGATCATTCAGGAGCTTCTGGATTTCTCGAAACCCTCCGATTTTGCCGCATTCAGGCTCGGGCGGGTGGAAAAGGTGCTGGAGAAGGCCTGCGCCCTCGCCATGAGCCGGTGCGCCAGGCAGAAGGTAACGGTCCGGGTAAAACTCCAGCGTAATCTGCCGCTGCTGCTTATAGACGAGAAAGGCCTTGAGGGCTGTTTCCTGAACTTCATCATAAATGCCCTTGACGCAATGCCCCAGGGGGGCGGGATGACCGTAAAGGCGTTCCTTGACCCGCGAATCAGAGAACTCGCGGTCGCGTTTGAGGACACCGGGGTCGGGATACCTGAAGAGCAACGCGGCCGGATATTCGACCCTTTTTTCACGACAAAATCAAACGGCACTGGTCTTGGCCTTTCCATAGCCCATAACGTGATAAACAACCACAATGGCAGGATAGAGGTAAAAAGCGCAGCAGGCAAGGGTACGAAGATAACAATCTTCCTTCCTGTCCCGGAGGAGTGCGGCAAAAGATGAGCGATAGAAAAAATCTGATATTCATAGTCGATGATAACAAGGACATGCGCCTGATCCTTTCCGATGTCCTGCGTTCAGAGGGGTACGAAGTATGCGTATGCAGCAGCCCTAAGACCTGTCTCAAGGAGTTCGAGACCATGCGCCCCTCGCTTGTCCTGCTCGATTTTAAACTGCCCGAGATGGACGGGCTCGAACTCCTCAAGGAGCTTAAGGCAAGGGACGAGGACCTTATGGTCGTAATGCTTACGGCCTATGGCGAGATCAAGAGCGCGGTCCAGGCAATGAAGCTCGGCGCCTTCGATTACGTTACAAAGCCCTTCAATAACGAGGAACTGGTGCTGATAATCAGGAATGCGCTCAAGACCGGCAGCCTTGCAAGGGAGGTGGCCAGCCTCAAGACCAGGCTCGAGCAGTGCCGTCCTTATCCTGAGGGAGTGATGAGCGACTCTCCTCAGTTCAGGCAGGTCCTGAACCAGGTTTTTCTAATAGCCCCAACGGATGTCACCGTAATCCTGCAGGGAGAGAGCGGCACCGGCAAAGAGCTTCTCGCCAGGATGATCCACGATAACAGCTCGAGAAGAAATAAGCCCTTTGTGGCCATCGACTGCGGTGCGCTGCCTGAGACCCTGGCGGAAAGCGAGCTTTTCGGCTACGAGAAAGGCGCCTTTTCAGGGGCGGATGCAAGGAAAGAGGGCCAGTTCGAGCTGGCAAACGGAGGGACCCTTTTCCTGGACGAGATAACGAACCTTTCCGAATCGGTGCAATCGAAACTCCTGCGGGTGCTCCAGGACCGCAAGGTCCATCTTCTTGGCGGCAAAAGGGATTTCGAGTTGGACGTCAGGATAATGGCGGCCACTAACGTGGACTTCCTCTCCGAGGTGAATGCCGGCAGGTTCAGAAACGACCTTTACCACAGGCTAAACGAGTTCAACATCCATATACCGGCCCTAAGGGACAGGGGCGAGGACGTTCCAGCGCTGGCAAGCTATTTCCTCGGACTTGCCGCAAAGGAGTTCCGGAAGGAGGTGAAGGAGTTTTCCTGCGAGGCCATGGAGGTCCTCCTCAATTATAATTGGCCCGGCAATATCCGCGAGCTCCGCAATGCCATCCGGAGGGCCGCGCTTCTTGAGGGTTCGGACCAGATAACGCCCGCTGCCCTGCCTCCCGAAATCGTGAAAAAGACGATGAGTCTTGAATGCAAAGAGCTGCTCGGGACCGGCACATCCCTGAATAAGATAACAAGGACGCTTTCAAGGAATGTCGAGCGGGATATAATCTCAAAAGCCCTTTCTGAGACTAAAAACAATAAGACCAGGGCAGCCAAGATGCTTGGGATCGACAGGATGACCCTGTATTCGAAGATGAAATTACTTGGACTCGGATAGGACTGTAAGGGCGGCCTTATAGTATGTAGAGACTGCTCTACGCTTCCGGGCTTCCCGGACAGCCACGCCCTCGATTTAAAATAAAAGAAGGCCCCGAAAATCAGTTGATCTTGTGAAAATTTGTCTTTCCCCCCTCCCTGGCTTTTCTGGCACGGTTGTTGCTCTTACCTATCTTCAAATCAATCAACATGACAATCACCGAATAAGGCGGGCGGCGCCTGAGTAAAGGCGCCGTGATTCAAACCTGCCTGAAGTACGAAAGCAAGCTGCCGGATTTGTCGGGTCGTTGGTCAAAGCGCGGCCTTACACAGCGGCAGGATCTCAAACCGGAAAGGAGGTGAAAGATCATGGCAGTCGAGAAAACGATGGCGTCTTCAAGCCTCGTGGAAGTGGTAGACCGCATCCTTGACAAGGGGATAGTCATAGATGCCTGGGCCAGGGTTTCCCTGGTAGGCATCGAGCTCCTTGCAATCGAGGCAAGGGTGGTATGCTCCTCCGTCGAGACCTTCCTCAAGTACGCTGAGGCGATAGGTCTCACGGCAACAGAGTCAGCCACTGCCTGACGGCGATGATCTTGGCATCCTTGGGGTTTAGAGGGCGCCCCTTGACCCCCTCTACCGAGAGCGCCTCAAGCATGCCCCGGATCATCCCGCGAAGAAAAGGGAAGGGATATGGACCATTCAGAGTCTGTGATGGAAGCCGGGCTTCAGATAGTAAGGTCTTTCGAGAAAAGCGCCGCCGCTCTGATAGATCTTGTAAAGGAAACCGCTGGCTGCCTTGAGGAGGAGTGCTCGGAGCAGGATGCTATGCTGAGAGAGCTCAGGGACAAGCTGTCGAGAGAGGGGCTGAGAAAGAAGGACTTCGACGCCATCATGGGCCGCTTGCAGACCAGGGCCGGAGAACTCCGGGGAGAGATAAAGACTGCGATCGAGGCCTTTTTGAGGGAAGAAGGGGAGTTCGTGCGTTTTCTCGAGTCAATGGTGAACGGGACTTCAGAGACAACAGGGTATCTCGGCAGCGAAAGGCTCCCCAAGCTCAGGGAATGCGAGCACAGGGTGGCTGCTGTCCTTATGGAGCTTCAGATAGAGCAGGCTACATTAAATGGCGAGCTTAAACGGCTCCTCTCGATAAGAGAGGGCGTTAGCATAAAGGATTTCAAGTTTTCGGTCAGGACGCTAAAGCTCAGGCAGGATGAGAGCCGGGGCGCGATGGGCAGGGTGATCGAGGACTTCTACAGGGCCAGGCAGGATGTACTGGCCCGCTGGCAGGCCGTGTTCAGCGCCTGCAATGGATGATCATGCCGCTAAACTCCCCGGCGATTACCCGGGTAAAGACCAGGAGGATGCCATGTCCATATTAGATGATTTCAGGTCGATGACTCACGAAATATCCGCTGCCTACGACATCAGGGCCGGTGAGCTCGCTTCCATCAAGCGGCACATCCGCACCATGCTCGGCGACCTCAGGCGCACCCGGAGGGAAGAGTCCCGGAAGCTTGCCGCCGAGCGCAGGAAAGAGGTCGCACACATAAAAAAGCAGGTTGAAGGCATCAAGAAGGAGACCGCCAATTCCCTCAGGGACTTCAGGAAGACCACCCTTTCCGGCATCAAAATGGAGACCGAGGACCGCAAGGGTGAGGTGATCGACATGCTCGGGAGCTTCAGGAAGGATTTCATCGATGGATTCAGGAAAGAGATGGAGGGTATGACATCCGCCTGGGGGGACCTGGTACAGGGCCTCAGGGCCAAGAGAAACCAGGTGAGAACCGGGCAGAACCTGCCTGAGGCGAAGTCGGGAAAAAGGAAAAGGCATGTGGCAAATCGCGCCGCCTGATCCTGTTACATGAACCGGTCCCAAGGACCTGAAAGATCATGGAGACAAACGCATGCAAGATGAATTCACGACGGTGCTTGAGCCCCGGAAGATGCCCGATTTCGTTGAGACACCTTACATAAACGAGGTCACCGAGCGGGCCCTCGGCTATGTAAGGGCGGGCTTCCCGGTGCACTTCAGGGGCGTATCCGGAGCAGGAAAAACCACTCTGGCCATGCACCTTGCCGCAAAGATCGGCAGGCCCGTGGTGATCCTCCACGGCGACGAGGAGCACTCCACCTCTGCCCTCGTGGGAGGCGAGCAGGGCTACAGGATGAGAAGGGTGGTGGACAACTTCATCCATTCGGTCCTCAAGACAGAGGAGAGCTTCCAGAAGACATGGGTGGACAGCCGCCTCACCCTCGCCTGCAAATGCGGTTTCACGCTTGTGTATGACGAGTTTACGCGCTCAAGGCCGGAGACGAACAATATCCTGCTCTCCATTCTTCAGGAGAGGGTCCTCGACCTGCCTGCCACGCGTGATGGATATGTAAAGGTCAGTCCCCAGTTCTCAGCCATATTCACCAGCAACCCGGAGGAGTACGCGGGTGTGTACAGGAGCCAGGACGCGCTCAGGGACAGGATGGTCACGCTTGACCTGGAGCACCCCGATAGGGAGACCGAGGTAGCGGTCACTATGGCGAAATCCGGGTTGCCCAAGGCTCAAGCCGAGCGGATTGTGGCGGTAGTGAGGGACTTGAGGGAGTCAGGAAAATGCGAGTTCGCGCCCACTGTCAGGGGTTGCATCATTATAGCGAAGACCCTGAGGATCAGGGGCGGTTCGGCCGACTCCGGTTGCGCGTCGTTCAGGGAGATCTGTGCCGACGTCCTTTCCTCCGAGTCCAGCCGGGTGGGCTCTATCGGGAACACCAGGAAAGTCAGGAAGCTCGTAGGCGAGCTCATTGACAGGCACTGCGCCAAGGCGTCCCTGAAAGACCCGGGCCGCAAGGGGGCCGGTGAAAATGACGGCGCGGGAGCAGGCCTGCGCTTGACGGCGATAAAGGGGGTTTCATGAAAAAGCAGATAGCCGGCCTCTCCAGCATGAGGACATGCCGGAAGGTGAAGATAAGGTCGGCCATCGGGTCTTCCACCGGAGGCTATCTGGACCTGTACATCATGGACCTCGAGAGTAGAAGGTTCCAAAAGGAGCTCCTGACAGTGGAGAAACGGAAGCGCTGGCTGGAGTCCGAGCTCAAGCGTCTCGGGAAAGAGCAGGAGCGCGTAAAGAAGGAGATGCCCCGGAGCAGCCCCCGGCCTTCAAGAACAAAGCCCCAGGGCAAGGCCCTGAAGACGATGATAATGGATTATTAGATGGAGGAAGGCAGTTATCTGTATTGCATCATCGGGACCGGACAGGCGAGGAACTTCGGCCCTGTCGGCATAGGCGGCTGCAACGACGAGGTCTCGACCATAAGTTATGGAGACGTATCGTGCGTTATCAGCCGCTCCCCTCTCAAGGAATACGCCCTCTCCAGGGAGAACCTGCTCTGCCATCAGAGGGTGATAGAGACGGTGATGAAAGACTACACGGTCCTGCCGGTAAGGTTCTCGACCATATCGGCGAGCCCGGAGGATATAAGAGGTCTCCTCAGAAAAAGACTCCCGGAGTTCAGCGGCCTTTTGAAGCAGATGGACGGAAAGGTGGAACTGGGCCTCAAGGTCATCTGGAAGGAGATGGGGCTTATATACGGCGAGGTCCAGGAAGACCCGGAGATAAAGCGGGTCAAAGAGGATTTGGAGGGCAGGCGCGGCGGGACGCTTTATGAAAAGATAGGCCTTGGCAGGTCGGTAGAGGAAGCCCTTGGCAGGAAGAGGGACGACGAGGCCGATTCAATCGTCTCGGCCTTTAAAGGGCTGTATTCGGATATGAAGAGGAACAAGACCCACGGCGAGAGCATGTTACTGAACGCGGCCTTCCTGGTCGACAGGGCCTCAACAGGCGGGTTCGACGCCATAGTGCAGGACCTCGACCGGCAAATTGGCGGGAGGGTATTGCTCAAGTACGTGGGGCCTGTGCCCATATTCAATTTCGTCAACATTGTTGTCGAATGGAACTGAGAGGAGGACGGCAATGCCTGCACAAAAGAAAAAGAAGAGTACCGGGCCCGATGAGGCCCTCTTTGATTTCGGCAAGACTGCAATAGGAGGGCTCTTCAAGGGGCTTTCAGAGCTTGTAGACCTCGCCTCCAAGGCTGCGGAGAAGGGGCAGGCCATAAGTCGCGAGGGCGAGATAAAGGGCCTTGGAAAGGATGTGAAGGGGGTCTACGGGTTCTCGGTAAGGACCCTTGCCGGAAAGCCCGTTGTAGAGCACTTCGGAAATATAAAAGAGACGCCAGAGGGGCCGGTTGTGGAAGAGGCGAGGGAGCCGCTGGTCGATATCTTCGACGAGGGCGACCATCTTATAGTGATAGCCGAAGTCCCAGGGGTTGAAAAGGAGGACATAAAGGTCGAACTGAAGGACGACCTCCTCTCGATAAGGGCGGACGGCAAGGAAAGGAAGTACCGTAAAGATATAGAGCTTCCCTCCAAGGTGGACCCATCCACGAGGACGACCATATACAGGAACGGCATTGTGGAAGTAAAGGCAGGCAAGGTCAAGTGAGAATCTCAACGGCATTGCATCTGCGCGTTAGCGAGGCGGGGGCAAAAGACGTGGGCAGGGGCATGGCAAGGCTCGACCCGGCTGATATGGAGAAGCTCGGCGTGGAGGTGGGGGACATAGTCTGGGTCGAAGGCAAACGGAGGACGGCCGCCAAGGTGGTCCCTGCGCATGCCGAGAACAGGGGAAAGGGAATAGTGCAGGTGGACGGAGTGATCAGGCAGAACGCTCAGGCCGGCCTGGATGAGAAGGTCGCGGTCAGCAAGGCCTCGTACAAGCCCGCCCAGAAGGTCGTGCTTGCGCCCATAACTTATCTAAGGACAGTCCCCAAAGATACGCGTTTCATCTCCGGGCTACTTGACGGTCTGCCAGTAGTCGAGGGAGACAAGATCAGGACGAGCCTCTTTGGCACGCGGAACAGGGATTTCAATGTGGAGAGCGTCTCTCCCGGCGAAACTGTAATCATAAACTCCAGGACCGCTGTCGAAGTGAAGGGCGGGGAAAAGAAAGCGGCCGAAAGGGCGCGGGTCACTTATGAGGACATAGGCGGGCTCAAGAAGGAGATAAGGAAGATAAGGGAGATGATAGAGCTGCCCTTGAAGCACCCTCAGGTCTTCGAAAGGCTCGGGATCGACGCTCCCAAGGGCGTATTCCTGCACGGGCCGCCCGGCTGCGGGAAGACCCTCATAGCCAGGGCCGTTGCGAACGAGACTGACGCGTACTTCACCACCATCAGCGGCCCGGAGGTGATTCACAAGTTCTACGGCGAGAGCGAGGCCAACCTGCGCAAGATCTTCGAGAGCGCCACTGCGAACGCGCCGGCTATTATCTTCATAGACGAAATAGACTCTGTCGCCCCGAAGCGTTCTGACATGGGCGGGGAGAAGCAGGTCGAGAGAAGGGTCGTGGCCCAGCTCCTTACCCTTATGGACGGGCTTGAGAGCAGGGGGCAGGTCATAGTCATAGGCGCTACCAACCTCCCGAACATGGTGGACCCGGCATTGAGAAGGCCGGGCAGGTTTGACAGGGAGATAGAGATAAGCATACCTGACAGGAACGGCAGGCTTGAGATACTCACCATACATACGAGGGGCATGCCTCTCGCGTCCGATGTGGACCTTGAAAAACTCTCCCAGATAACCCACGGCTTTATCGGGGCGGACCTCGAAGCCCTCTGCCGCGAAGCTGCGATGACTACCTTGAGAAAGATCTTCCCTTCGATTGACCTTCATACAGAGGACCTGCCTTACGAGACCCTGAGGAGCCTCGAAGTCACCATGGACGATTTTCTCGAGGCTATGAAAGATATTGAGCCTTCCGCAATGAGGGAGGTATTCGTCGAGATACCTGACGCCAGGTGGTCTGACGTGGGCGGCATGGAGGAGGTGAAGCAGGCGCTCAAGGAGGCGGTTGAGTGGCCGCTCAAGAGCCCGGAGATATTCCGGTACGCGGGCGCGAGGCCGTCGAAAGGCATTCTCCTCTGCGGGCCCCCGGGGACCGGCAAGACGCTCCTTGCAAGGGCGCTCGCCACCGAAAGCGAGGTGAACTTCATCTCTATCAAGGGCCCGGAGCTTATCTCCAAGTGGGTGGGGGAGAGCGAAAGGGGGGTGAGGGAGATATTCCATAAGGCCCGGCTCGCCTCTCCGTGCATAGTCTTCTTCGACGAGATAGACTCCCTTGCGCCGAGGAGAGGTGCGGGGGACTCCCATGTGGCCGAGAGGGTCATAAGCCAGATGCTCACGGAAATGGACGGGATAGAAGAGCTTAAGGGCGTTGTAGTGTTCGCGGCCACCAACAGGATAGATATGCTGGACACGGCGCTTCTGAGGCCGGGAAGGTTCGACCAGATATTCCATATTCCCATGCCGGATGAGACGACCAGGCGCGGGATACTGAAGGTCCATACCGTTAAAAAGCCCCTCTCAGGCGACGTGGACCTCGATGAGATCGCCAGGTCCACGGAAGGCTTTACAGGTTCTGAGCTCGAAGGTGTATGCAGGGAGGCCTCGCTCTCGGCCATCCGGTCTTATCTGGCCGGAGGTGCGGCAGAGCCCGGGCGTGAAGCCTCTTACGCCTCTCTCTCGGTTACAATGGCCCAGATGAAGAAAGCGGTCGAGATGATGAAGAAAAGGAAGAAGGGGGAATAGAGGATAGCATGGGTTTCCTGTTGGACGACATTATACTCTTCCCCGTCAAGGGTGTTGCCTGGATAGGGCAGCGGCTCAAGCAGGCGGCAGACGATGAGATGCTCGATAGCTCGAAGGTGCAGGGTGAGCTGATGGAGCTTCAGATCCAGTTTGAGCTCGGCGCCATATCGGAAGAGGAGTACGCCAGGAGGGAAGGCGAACTCCTCGAGAGACTTGAAGAGATTAAAAGGCTTAAAGAACGGGCCTCGGGAGGCGAATGAACCGGAGAGAAACATGCCCATAAGCTTAAGCGAGATAATAATCAAGACGAGGAAGGAACTGCAAAGCATCACAGGCCTCGATGCCTCATCCACCGTAAAGACCGTGAGGGATGAGAAGGGCTGGCACATCTTCGTAGAGATGGTCGAGAAGCACTCCATCCCGGACGGTATGGATATCCTCGCCACCTATGAGGCTATCCTGGACCTCGATGGCAATCTGACGGAGTTCAGGCGCAGGGGCTTGCGCAAGCGCATGGACACGGCGGTAACGGAATAGGGGCAATGGCATGACGGTAAAGGCCGCGCATACAGAGTATACGATTCTGGATGTCGTTGACAGGATCCTCGACAAAGGGCTTGCCATAAACGCCGACATCTCCATCTCGATAGCGGGCACCGAACTGCTTGGGATAAAGATCCGGGCGGCGCTGGCGTCTTTTGAGACTGCCGCGAAGTACGGGCTTGAGTTCCCGAGCGGGGTTGAGCGGGGCAGCCCGGCCTGGCAGGATGCAGGGGTTTTGAAGGAGAGCTGTCCCGGCTGCGGCAAAAAGCAACCGGCCAGGGAACTCCTGGAGCAGCGCTGCCCCTGGTGCGGCTGGATGAGCGCGAGCGCAAAGGAGCGCGAAACGTCCTTGATAATGGAGCTGAAATGAAAGCCCCGGTATTCTTTATTCATGGGATCGTAAGGGGGACCGGGGGCACAGCCCAACTTCCCGTTTTGAATTCTGCGGAAGTCCGCGCCCTGAACTATCGGGATATGGCCTGCCTGATCTCAGGCCCGTTCCCTGCCGGTCCGGCTGAGGGCACAAGTGCTCTCGCCGATATGCTTACAATGCACCATTCCGTCCTCGAGCAGGCGATGGATAGGGCACGGGCGGTCCTGCCTGTCAAGATGGGGGCGAAGTTCACGTCAGACGGGCAGGTAGTGGACTTGATGGAGAGGGCATACACGGAATTCTCAAAGAGGCTCGATGTCCTCGAAGACAGGATCGAGGCGGATCTTACGGCGTATTGGCAGGATCTGGACGGGATGATAAAGGGGATAGCCGCAGTGGACGGGGAGATAACACTGCTCAGGGAAAGGATACAGGGCAGGCCGGCCAATGAGACGCTTGAAGAGAGGATCAGGGTCGGATCGGCCATAAAGGACAGGGTCGAGAAAAGGCGCGTGAAGGCGCAGTCTCTTATCCTGGAGAGGCTCGGTAAAGAGGTCTGCAGGTCCAGGGTGCTGGAGCTTGCGGATGACAGGATTGTCCTGAGCTGCGCCTTGCTGATAGATCGGAAAAAGTTGCAGGGCTTCGAGAAAGCCCTGGATGAGGTCAACTCCATCCTGGAAGAGAAGGTCCGGCTGAGGTATGTCTCTCCCCTGCCGCCGTACTCTTTTGCCATGCTGGAAGTGAAAGAGGCGGAGTATGAAGAGGTGCTCAGGGCGAAAAGCCTTTTCGGGCTCGGGGACGAGTTCACCCCTGCGGACATAAAGCAGGCATACCATAACATGGCCCTCGAACTCCATCCTGACAGCGACCAGGACAATGCGGCCCTCAATGCCGGGTTCGAGGACGTTAAAAAGGCATACGAGGCGCTGAGGAACTTCTGCCAAAGCGGCAGATGCTCTTTCAGGCAAGGCGGTCTCCAGAGCTTCCTTTATATAGAAACCAGAGGCCAGGAGGCGGCCTGAGTGAAAGGCAGACGGTTGAAGACATGCCGATTGAGTTGAACGAAAAGAATATAAAAAAAGGGGTGCTGTCCCTTGTTCTGGCGCTCGTCGATATCCTGAGAGATGTACTTAAGCACCAGGCCGTAAGGAGAATGGAAGGCGGAAGGCTCTCCGGAGAAGAGGTCGAGAGGCTCGGCAGGGCGCTTAAGGACATCGACACAGCGGTCGAGGAGCTTAAAGAGGAACTCGGCATAATGGACGCTGTCCGGTCGGTCAGGGAAGGTCTTGACGGGGCTGTTGGCGAGGCGCTGGGAGCAGCCTTCGCGCAGGCGGAAATGAAGGGGAGCAATGCATATGCAGAAAAGGCCTGAGGAAAAAAAATATCCTCAGGGGAGCGCCTATCTTTACTGTGTTACCAGGGGCGAGGGCAGCCTGGCCGCCGGGATCCGGGGAATAGAGGCGGGAGAGATAAAAAGGGTCAGGGCCGGGGACCTCTCGGCCTTTGTCCAGGAGCCGTCGTTCATGCAGGGGCTTCCTGACAAGGCCCTGCTGGAGGAATGGATAGTCATCCACCACAGGACCATCGAGGCTGTTATCCTGGGCTTCGGGGCGGCCTTGCCATTCGGCTTCGGAAAGGTGCTGGCAGGCGAGGATGGAAAGTCTCCCGATGAGTTCCTGCTGGGGTGGCTCGCTGCGAATTATGAAGACCTGAAAGAGAAGCTGGACAGGGTCGAAGGAAGGGACGAGTACGGAGTACAGGTCTTCTGGGATGCACAGGCCGTTGCGCAAATGGTCTCATCCGGCCCGGAGATAAAAAAGATGGTTGATGAAGTGGCCTGGTGTTCGGAAGGGACGGCTTATCTTCAAGGCGAAAGGCTCAAGCGTGCGGTCCAGCACGCTATGGCCGAACTTGCGGGCAGCTATTTTGCAGAGATATATAGGGGCCTCGGCCCCTATTCCGACAGGATAAAGGTCGAACAGGTAAAAAAAGCAGCCGAAGGCAGGCAGATGATAGTGAACGTCTCATGCCTGGTAAGGCGGGAGAGCGCAGACGCGCTTGGAGAGTACCTCGGCAAGGTCGAAACCGAGCGCGGAGCGCAGGTGAGGTTTACCGGACCCTGGCCCCCGTACTCTTTTGTTTGAGGCCGCAATGATACCCGAAAACAGGCTTGAGTTTACGCTTTCTGACGCGCTTGACAGGCTCCTTGACAAAGGGCTGGTGATAAACGCGGATGTCATAATAACAGTCGCCGGAATCCCCCTTGTGGCTGTCGCATTGAGGGCGGCTATATCGGGAATGGAGACCATGCTCGAATACGGAATGATGAGGGATTGGGACAGGAGCATAAGGGGTATTTGCCCTGAAGACCACATGGAGGGAGCATGGCAAAAGCGGTAGGCATAGACCTTGGCACGACCTTTTCGGTCGCCGCATTCCTGGATGGGCAGGGAAGGCCTGTGGTCATCCCCGGCCCTGGCGGCAACAGGTTTACGCCCTCTGTGGTGGCGATACTCGAAAACGGGCAGAGGATAGCAGGTGCGCAGGCAAAGGACCGTGCTCTGATAGACCCTGAAAGAACGGTATTCTCGGTAAAGAGGAAGATGGGCAGAAGGACTTACCTTGAGCTTGCCGGCTCTGAGGTGATCGCGCAGATAAAAAGGCGCATGGGATCGGACTTCAGGGTCAGCATCGGGGACAGGGAGTACACCCCTGAGGAGATATCTGCGGTGATTTTAAGGAAGCTCAAGGAGGATGCCGAACGGTATCTCGGAGCCGAGGTCAGGAAGGCGGTTGTAAGCGTGCCTGCCTATTTCAATATAACCCAGCGCCAGGCGACCCTGGACGCCGGGGCAATAGCAGGTCTTGATGTGATGAGGATAATAGACGAGCCAACGGCCGCTGCGCTTGCATACGGGGCTGACCTGGCCGGGGCCGAGACAATCATGGTCTGGGACCTTGGCGGCGGCACCTTTGACGTCTCGGTACTGGAGCTGGGGGACGGGGTCTTCGAGGTGAAGGGCGTTTGCGGTGATAACTGGCTTGGCGGAGACGATTATGACTCCAGGCTGGCCGGGCTAATAGCCGAGGGAATAGAAAAGGAACATGGGGTTGACCCGAGGAAAGACGGCTCGGCGAATATCATGCTCAGGGAGCTTGCGGAGCAATGCAAGATGGAGCTTTCAAAAAAGACGGAGACGCGGGTAACTTTTGATTTTCCCGTACTCGGAAAGAAACTCCGCTGGGAGAGGACCATCTCCAGGCAGGAGTTCGAGCGCCTCACTTCGGATCTCGTGGAAAGAATGGCCGGCCCAGCTGAGAAGGCATTGAGGGACGCTGGGCTTGCTCCAGGCGACATAGACAGGGTGCTTATGGTGGGCGGCTCGACCAGGATGCCGCAGGTAAGGAAGGCGGTTGAAAGGCTCATGGGGAAGGGGCCATGTTTCGGGGTTAACCCCGACGAGGCAGTCGCGATGGGGGCGGCGATACAGGCCGGGATACTCCTCGGGCAGGTCAAGAGGAAGGTGCTTATTGACGTCATCCCTATATCGATCGGCGTGGAGACCGAAGGCGGGGTCTTCACCAGGCTGATTGAAAGGAATACCTCGATACCGGCCGCCAAAAGCCGGATTTTCACCAATTCATTCGATAACCAGGCCTCGATGGATATACATGTGCTCCAGGGTGAGAGGGCCATGGCCGCGGACAATATAACCATGGACAGTTTCGAGCTTGATGGGATATCGCCGGCCCTGAGGGGCGAGTCGCTCGTGGAGGTCAGGTTCGAGATAAACGCTAACGGGGTGCTAAATGTATCCGCAACCGACCTGCGCAGCGAAAAAAGCTCTTCGATCAGGGTCAGCCCGCGGTTCTACGGACTTCCGAAAGAAGAGATAGAGCGCATGCTGAGGGAGGCAGAGGAGCATGAGGACCATGACCGTATCGGGCGTGCAAGGGCCGAAGCGGCCATAGCCGCGGCGAACATGGTATCTGCGGCGAGACTGCAGGCAGGGGAGGCAGCCGCCTCTGGTGAGATTACAGCCCTTGCGGACGCGCTCGAAGCGGCACTGGGAGAGAAGGACGCCCCTGAGATAGAAAGGCTGTCAGCGGAACTTAAGCGGCTCATGGAGAGCCTGCCCGGCTGGCGCGCTATGGCAGGGAACTACTGAGACGGGTGCACGAGGATGGCGCTACGCAGCATACCACCGAGGACTTCGCTTGACAAGGTCAGGAGGAAAACGGAAGTAGAGGACGCCCCCCGGCGGGAAGCGGTGCGTAAACCCCGGGAATGGATCTACGAGACCCGGCCCAATTTCAAGAGAGTAAGCGAGCCGCTTGTGGATGTATTCAAAGAGGCCGAGGTCGTCAAGATCATAATAGACCTGAGCGGTTTCAGTCGCGGCGACATAGACATAGAAATCAAAAAGGACAGATACGTCATAAGCGCAAAGAAGGGAGACAACACGTTCAGCAAGGAGATAGTCTTCCCCAGGGACGTGGATATTTCCCGTACAGAGGAAAGGTTCAAAAACGGCCTGCTTGAGATTATGCTGCCGAGGAAATCGCCGTCTTGAGGATCTGTCCGAAGGAGGATATATGAGGAGGACCTCTCGCATCCTCGTAATAGGCGAGGAAAGGAGCAGGCGCGGCGAGCTGAGCGAGGCGCTTGAGAAAGAAGGGTTCAGCGTTGATGCATTTAAGTGCGCTGAAAAGGGAATAAGGGCCGCAGGCAGGAGCAGGCCGGACCTTGTGATAATAACCCTCAAAACACCGCTGTCCAGCGGTATGGACGCCCTCGGCAGGCTCAAGAGGGCTAATCCCGGCCTGAAGGTGATACTCATGACAAAGGCCGGCTCGATAATGACCGCGAAAAGGGCCATGATGATGGGCGCAGACGACTACATAACCAGACCGCTTGATGTGGAACACATAAAGAACGTAGTACGGGGCCGTCCCGTCCTCTGGGGCAAGGCATAGGGCGCCCGATGAGAAGGCTCCTGTACGCTCCCGTCATTCATATGAGCGCGGACCTGGGCGAGATCTCCTCTAAAGTGTCTGAAAAGGGCATCGCGCATATCGGAGAAGGCCTCTGGGCAGCGCACATGAAGACAGTGGACGGCTTCTGGTTCGTGCTGGCTGATTTTTTCGGGCGTATTGAGGCGAAAGGGCTCAAGATATACCAGGACGGGATGCTGGCCAACGGTGATATTGGCCGGAGGATAGTCGATGATGCTGTAAGGAAAGGCAGCAGGAATTTCGAGATAATAGCGGACCTCATGAAACGGGGCGCCCTGCTTGTCAAGACAGAGGACATCGGCCTATTGAAAAGGGAAAGAGACCTCCTGCACTCGCTCGGACGGGCCCGCACTTTCGGAGAGAGATTAATAAATTTCCTGAAATACAGGCTGGCAAGGAATGGGCTGCTCAGGGCCAGGGACAGGTTCATGGCTGAAAGGATCGACAAAACCCTGGCCGTCGGTGAGACAGGGGTCCTCTTCGTAGGGGCCTATCATGATGTCAGGCGCTGGCTGCCTGCGGATATAGAGGTGATAGAGATAAAGGACAGGGAAAAGGTCCGGGACTACCACAGGAAGTTCATCTCATGCAGAAGGGGCCTGGAGCCTCTCAAAAAGTACCTGCTCTCTCCTGTCCAGGTCAGAGTCTGACTGCTCTCTTGCACGCCGGCGAGATCGGCATCCGGGACCGCTGAACTATATTTAAAGGAGAGGCTTGAAAATTAAATAATAAAAAGGAAGGGGGTCGGCCTTTAAGACAACCCCCTTTAAATTATTTCAGAAAAAATTTGGCTGCCTGATCTGGACTATTTAGAAAAAACGTGGTTTCATATGCTGCTGAAATATTTGGACTTTTTCCTGATCTGAATTTGTATTTGACCGCTTAATCCAGAGAAAAATACGATTTTGGTTTTTTTATGATTTCTGCCATTAGAATCACATATCATATTAATTTTCCTATGTATTTTGGTTAAAAAGGAATCTGTTTTTTTGTTTTGGGAGTTTACTTTAGAACTCTTGTCCGAAAACGATGCTAACTGATTGATTTACAAGTCTATCCCACCATTTGATACTTGTGTATCTTTTTGTGGACGAGCCCCGTATTTATTCCTAATTCAACCTCGAAGTGCAACGAAGGGAGCAGCTACTTCGATTGGTTTTCTGAAGCCAAGGCATTTGGGCCTGTTGTTGATTAAGAACTCGATTCTGGCGATCTGTTCGTCGCTAAGGCAGTTTTCAATCGAACGGGAGAGACCGATTGTGAAACCTGAATCCGCGCGCGCCCTCTGGATATTCGCCATTATACTTGCCGTGGCCGGCTCGGCTATACCGAGTCCGAGCGGAAGATTTTTCTTTAGCGTGGTTGCCGCGCTGGTTGCTCTGCCACCCGCAATCTTTGGGGCGGGCCGGGCCCGTCTTGGCGGTACGATTGCCTGTATTTTTTCACTGGTGCAGCACGGACAAATTGAAATGAGAGCACGCGCAGCTTGGACAGAGCGAAGCGAATCCCAAATTACTCACGAAGTCCGGGTATGTTTTTAGATGGTACATGCGGCACCTCAACCATTGAACTTTAGTTATCCTCTGCGCCAGTGTACCTGCGCATACTCGATGAAGATCGCAAGTATTACGCCCGCGAACATGGATATGACGAGGCTTAAAAAGACGATATGTTTCTTTTTGGGCCTTATTCTTACGTCAGGTGGCCTTGGAGGGTCGATCACCTTGAAGGCGAAGTTCTCCTTCATCTCCGCCATCATTGAGATCTCTATCTGCTGCGTGAGAAGGTTGTATAGCTTCTGCCTGATGATAGGGTCCTCGGTCGTCTTTAGCAGGTTTTCAAGATGCCTCGCGTTTGCACCGGCCATCTTCTTCGACTCTTCGCTCATGTGCTCGACAAGCTCGGCAAGGAAGTAGTTGACGAGCGCAGAGGCTAGTTCAGGGTCGCGGAACTCGGCTGACAGGGTTATCGTGTTGGAAGCGAGGTTGTTCTTGACCGACATGACGCCTTCAAGCATTCTGAGGGCGTCCCACATCGATGGGCCGTCTGAGCCCGCGCTGTCCTGAGTGCCATTGCCCCTGCTCATGGTCCCCGAAGACAGGGTCGGGGACGGGACCCCTTCCGCCCTCTTCCATGCCTTTTTATCTTCATCCCACTGATCGGGGAAAAGGACCGGAAGGAGGCTGTATTTCCTGGTCACCCTTTCCCTGAGCACATTGGAATTAAGCAGGTTTATGATCTCGGATGAGCTTGCCGAACTGGGAAGCGATATGCCCACGATGCCGCCGAACTGCTGCGCCATTGCGGCCAATCCTTCTCCACCCTGTTGGTCGGCTATGGGCGAAATGATGGCCTTTGCCTGATAGACGTCCTTTATGAACAGGCTGTAAACCGAGGTCGTGAGAACAGACGCCGCGACTGTAAAGATTATCAGGAGCTTTCTTTTCCAGGCGGCGCGCAGATAGTCGGTAAGATATATCTCGTCGGGGGTGCGATCCTTCATTTTTTCCTTCTTTCTTCTATTCTGGTTTTTAATCCATCAGGATCAAAAAGCGAAAACACGCCCCTGTAGGATTCGTTTTAGCAGGCTGTAAAGCAATCCATGGACGGTAGACGGACTTTTTCAACATCCTGTCAGATTTTTTCCATGCATGTTTTCTGCGATATTTCGAACTGCTTTACATATTTTCTGAGCGTATCCGTTATCTTCTGATGGTCGGTAAAGGGCCCGCTTACTGTCGACTCGAATTCTTCAAGTATCGACTCTATCTCATGCATCGAATAGCTTTCAGAGCTTTTGGCCACGAATATCTTCTCGTGATCGGTCGCCACCGTCCCCTCTTCGGCCGTAAGGAGATTTTCGAAGAGGTTCTCGCCAGGCCTGAGCCCTATGAAGTTTATGTCCACGTCTTTATAAGGTTGAAGCCCGTTGAGCCTTATAAGCTCCTCTGCCAGGGAAAGGATGCTGACCGGTTCCCCCATGTCGAGCACGAGCACGTCTTCGGCTTTACCTATCACCGAGGCCTGAAGGACGAGCGAGACAGCTTCGGGTATGGTCATGAAGTACCTTTTCATGTCCCTGTGAGTAACGGTAAGGGGGCCGCCGTTTCTAAGCTGCTCCATAAAAAGGGGCAGGATGCTACCCCTGCTCCCGAGCACGTTGCCGAACCGGACCGAGACGAAAACAGTGCCCCTGCCGTTTGAGGCCTTGCAGATATGCTCGGCTATCCTTTTGGTCGCCCCCATGACGCTTGTAGGCCTGACTGCCTTGTCAGTGGAGATGAGTATGAATTTCTCAACCCCGCATTCTATGGCCGTCTTTGCCACTATGTGAGAACCAAGGATATTGACCTTCACGGCCTCGGCAGGGTTATACTCCATCATGGGCACGTGCTTGTAGGCGGCCGAATGGAAGACTATGTCTGCCCTGTAGGTCCTGAAAGCCCTGGCAACGCTTTCCCGGTCCCTGATGTCACCGACTATGAACGAGACCCTATCGTTCAGGCTGCATCCAGCCCTGCTACGGAAGAAATGCGGATACGCCCTTTTCAGATGGACCTCCATGTCATGGAGCGCTGTCTCGTTATTGTCCAGCAGCACCACCTTTTCCGGGTCGAAGGCACATATCTGCCTCACCAGCTCCGAGCCTATGGAGCCTCCTGCGCCTGTTACAAAGATGCTCTTCCTGGCCAGGAGCTGCCTGTTGTTGTCACAGTCCACTTTTACCGTCTGGCGGCCCAAAAGATCTTCAACCCTGATCTCCTCAAGGCTTTTTAGCGAGACTTCGGGCCTGTTGAAGTCATAGATGCGCGGTATGGTCTTCACATTCTTCACCTTCGCCTCTCTGGCGGCTTCGTATATTTTTCTCAGCACCCTGAAATTAAGGGAGGGGATGGCTATGATGATAGTCTCGACGCGGTGCTGGCGCACAAAGGCCTTAAGGCTTTCTATCTTGCCCAGGATCCTCACCCCGTGTATGTATGTGCCTACCAGCTTCTCGTCATCGTCAAGGAACCCCACGGGATGGAAAATGGAAAAATTCTGCTTTATCATGTCCCGCAGTATCAGTTCCCCCATGTTGCCCGCACCCAGTATCAGGGTTTTTTCCCCGTATTTGGCCTGCCTCTTCCTGCCTATCACCTCCAGAAAGACCCTCTTCGAGACCCTGAGTGTGGCGGTGAGGATGACGAACAGGACGCCATCTATCAGAAATATGCCCCTTGGGAACTCCTTAAAGCCGGACAGGTCGATGAAGAGCGCAGGTAGAAGGACGTAAACCAAGGCTATTATGGCCAGCTGCGCTACTGCGGAAGCCGTTACTATGTCGTATAAGTCCCTTACGCCCACATATCTCCATGTTATCCTGTAGATATTGGACCATGTGAACACTATAAGGCGAAGTACCGCGAAAAACGGCAGCGAAACGGCGAAAAGCCCTGAGTACCCGGGTGGGAAAACAAAATCAAAACGGAAAAGGAATGCGAGGTAAAGGGAAAGTATCGTCGTCAAAACGTCCAATACGATGAACAGCAAAACCTTTTTGAACCTGGAAGGCTGGAGAAGATTTTTAATGAAGCCTCCACGCTGGTTCGTGGTCTGGCCGGCCAGGATGTAAAAGGAAGAGAAAAAAACAACGAAAGGCGCTATCACCAATATCTGGAGAACTATGCTGCCAAGATAATAGGCGGCCATGGATAAGGCCCCGAATATGAGCTGGATCGAGGCGTAAAGGAGAGCTACCTTCCAGTGGGCAAGCCCCGATCTGTTGCACAGGCGCTGATAGAGATGGCTCCTGTGCGGGGTCAGAAGGTTTCTCCCTTTTTTGATCCTGAGGGCGATGGTAATGAGCGCGTCGGCGTAGAATGGGCTGAGGAACATGGCAAGGCAAAGGAGCGCCTCAGGGCCGGAGGAGAGCAAAAAGGCGAGAGCGGCGAAAATCGCCCCGAGAAAGAGGCTGCCTGTATCACCGAGGAAGACCCTTGCTCTGGGGATATTGAAGGGCAGGAAGCCCAGGCATCCGGCGGCCACTGCAATGGCCATCAAAGCGATATCCGGCCTTCCTGCGAAGGAGTAGGAGAAAAAGGAGAGTAGGCCAAATGCAATGGCCCCGGTAAGCCCCGCGATCCCGTTTATGCCGTCCATGAAGTTGTAGAAGTTAGCCGTGCCCGCGATAAAGACTATCCAGAAGGCGGCCGTGACCGCCGCCTGGAAATGGGCAGGAGGGCCGGACCAAAGGAAAACTATCAGTGAAGATAGCGCCAGGTGTACGAAAAGCCGAGGCTTTGACGAAAGCGAGAAGCGGTCTTCAAGAAGGCCGAAGAGACCGAAGGCCCCGCCCGTGAGCGCAATCGGCCAATTGTCCAAAACCAGGACAGAGGCGAGAGCAAAAAACGCCCATATACCGATTCCGGCGCCCCTTGGGGTAGGCACCGAGTGGGAGCTTCTCTCATTTGGCACATCCACGAGCGCGAGTCTGCGCCCGAGCCGGTATATCGTGGCACTCCCAAGCAATCCTGAAAAAAAACCGCCGACGCTGAGAGTTATGGCTGTCAACATGGATAGGCCTCTATATTTTTAAACGCGCAGATCCCATAATTCATATGTCCTCTCCGATTTTTTAGCAGTGGGTGAGGAGGCTTGAATTCCGCATCCCTCATTCTTCTCCCCGAGGAAGGATGACCGATGCCCCGCAGCTTACTGTGGGGTAGTTCATTTATGGTGGTTAGCTCTCGTTCTTAAAAACAGATCTACTTCCCTTTCCACGCCATCCTGGAAGCTTAATGGCGCGTAGCCGAAGTCCCTGGAGGCATCGGTTATGTCTACGTCCTTGTTCTCGCTGAGCCTGAGTATCTGCTCATCGGATACAGGGAACCTCCCCGCTACGGTTCTGACAGCCCTGGCGACACAAAGGGACGCGCCTATGGGTATATGCACTCTGGCGACCCTTTTGCCGAGCTTTCGCGCAGTTATATCGATAAGCTCGTTATATGCCAGGGATGATGGGCCTCCGATGTTGTAGCTCTTTTTTGCGGTCTCCGGCGTATCCACGGCTCTGATCACTGCCCCCACGACGTCGTCTATGTAGACTGGCTGCACAAGATTGTTTCCCTTGCCGAAGACAGGGAAAAGCGGGTACCTGTAAAGAAAAGAGATGAGCCGGAAGATGTTCCTGTCCTTGGCCGTCCCATAGACCATCGTGGGACGAAGGATCGTGTAGGGGACCGATGAGTTTTTTATCAGCCCCTCAGCCGTTCTTTTGTCCTCTGCGGAGCGGCTCGGAAGTCCTGTATATATGCCGGTGGATCCTATGTAGATAATCCTTTTGAGGCTTGCCCTGGCCTCTCTTGTTGCTTTAAGGATATTCTCGGCATAGACTATGTACGAGGCGTTGATGATGATTTCCGCGTTACTTATAGCGGGTTTTATCGTTTCGCTATCCTCCAGGTCACCATTGAAGACCCTTATCCCGCTCCTGGCAAGAGCGCCTGATGCGCCAGCCCTTCTTACAAAGGCCGAAACGCTGTGGCCGAGCCACCTGAGCCTTTCGGCAAGGATTGATCCTATGTTGCCTGAAGCTCCCAAAACGAGTATTTTCATCGGGGCCGGACCGCCTCATTTATGACCTCCTCCATCTTGTCCGCGGATAGGCGCCTGGAGTAGCGCTCCTCGACGTAGCGCCTGCCGTGTGCGCCGAGCCGCCTTCCCAGCTCCCGGTCGTTGTAAAGAGTAGTTACGGCCTCGGCCAGCCGGGCCGGGTCTTCAGGCTCTACACATACTCCTGCCTCGGCCTCATCCAGAATGCCCTTCGATTCACCCCTGCCAGCCAGGACGACGGGAAGCGAGCACGCCATGTAGCAGAACATCTTTACAAGGATGACCCCGTCGCAAAAAGGCAGATCCCTTAGCGTGGCAAGGCCAGCATGTGAATGGCCGAGGAACCTCGCGAGGGCCTCCACGGGCTGGTCACTGATGAAATGGATGTTATCGAGCCCGAGCCTTTCAGCTTCCGTCTTTAGTTCCCTTTTTTTTACGCCTTCCCCGATGAAGACGAATGCGATATCCCTTTGCCCCGATAAAAGTGAAGCGGCCCTTGCCACGAAGGCGGTGCCATGCTGGACCCCGATCACCCCGGCATAGACGATTATGAATTTTCCGGCAAGCCCGAGGCTTTCGTAGGGGTTCGGGCCACGCTCGGCAAGGTCAAAGACATCCGTATTAACACCATTGGTAACGAGATTGACCTTCCATTCGGGGACTTTCCTTGAAATAAGGCTTTTCAGTATTCCCCTGGTCACGACCGTTACGCGGTCGCTTTTGCCGTAAAAAAACAGCTCCAGCCTTGTAAGGGCCCTGGTGAGGAAAGACTCTTTCATCTCTCCAAGGTCTACCGCGGCTTGCGGCCAGAGGTCCCTGACGTCGAGGATAAGAGGCCTTCTCATCAAGAGTTTGAACGCAAGACCGGTTGCGCCCAGGAAAAGCGGCGGCATGGTCAGCAGGATAACATCAGGCCTTTTTACGAAGAGAAGGCCGAGGAGCGCGCAGAAAGCGAATGAGAGATGGTTGACCAGCCGCGATGTCGGCGTTTTTCCGGGGCTTGCGTACACGTATGTCCTTATGACGTCGGCCCCCATATGCTTCTCCCTGCATACGACCATGCCCCTGTAGCGTTCTTGAACCACTCCCGCCGGGTGGTTAGGAAGCGCCGTTATGACCTGGACGGCGTGCCCTTTTCGCTTAAAGAACCGGACGAACTCGCATGCCCGCTCCGGGGCGGCACCGGTCTCTGGCGGATAGTATTGGGTTATAAAAAGGATGTTCATTACGCAAGCGCAGGGTGTTCTTTCTTTTTCCGGAGCGACTCAAGAACCCGGAGCTGGACCTTCGTGGACTCTCTCCTTTTTTGCTGTTCCAGTACTATGTCGTTAAGCTCCCGGCATATCGTCTCGCCTGTGGCGTCGTCCGCCTCACCGCGTTTTATGAGAGGGTAGACGACCTCCGGCAGGTAAACATAGGCGGCGAACATCTTTTTGAAGCCGCTCAGTTCCTTCCTGACTATGCCAGGCAGGTCCAGCACCGAGTCGCAGAAGTCATGGAAAGGGGTTTCGTCGTTGAAGTCGCCCGTTATGAAATTCCCCTTGAGGCTCATGTCGTGGATGGCGGTCTTCCTGTACGGGAACAGAAGGAAGGCCGTCACCGAGTCCGGGTCTGCCCTCCTGTTGAGGGAAACCGTGTCAAAAAGCGTTTTTTTCGTTTCGTGCGGTATGCCTATGAGATTGTATGCGGAGGACCTTATGCATACGTCCCTCAGGTTCCTGAAGGCGGTTATTATCTGCTCGTCGCTCATCTTCCGGCCAAGGACCTTCTCACGAAGTTCAGGGTTGCCGTGCTCTATGCCGATGGATACGGCCGTGCACCCCATCTCCTCAAGCAGGCGCGTCTTTGGCGCCGTCAACCCGTCAGGCCTGGTGGTTATGAAGAACGGCAGGCCTATCTCCTTTTTGTAGGCGTCCGAGAACTCCTTTATCCTGTCTTCCTGGAAAAGCAGGAACGTCTCGTCAACGAACCTGATGATGTCGAGGTCGTGCCTTTGCTTGAGATACTTGAGGTCGCTTATTACCCTGGACAAGCTCCTTTTCCTGTTGTACCGCCCCTGTCCACTTGTCTTTTTCTGCATGAACTCGTTTATGCAGTAGGTGCACCTGTAGGGGCACCCCCTCTGCATCTCGTAGCTCGCTATCCTGTATACCCCCGTAAGATATGGCTGGTAGAAGTACCTTTCGTCGAAGATATCCATGTCAGGGCAGGGGTTCTCATCCAGGTCCGAAAGCGGCGGCGGGTCGTTCTTTATTATCCCTTGTCCCGTCCTTACGGACAGCCCCGGTATCCTGTTATAGTCCCTTCCGGCCTCCATCATCGCAAGGAGACTTATGAACGGCTCTTCGCCGTCGCCATTGCAGGCGATATGGAAGCATCTGTGTGATGAGAGCATCTCTTCGGCCGCCACATGGGCGTGCGGCCCCCCCACGACGACGGGTATCTTCGAGTATTCTCCCTCAAGCGAGTTCAGCAGGTCCCGGCCAAGCTCGAAAAACTGCGTCATAAGCGACATGGCAATCACATCGGGCCCGAAAGACTTGACCTTGCCGCGAAAATCCTCGGCCACCTCGTCGAAGGTCTTTTCCCTGAGGTCCATGAGCTTTTCAAAATCAGTCTTGATGTACTGGCCCTGCCTGACGGACTCCTGGGTGGTGTTCACGTATCCCTTCCGGTTTATCCTGTAGAAGGTAGTGTCGAAAAGGGCCACCTCATGGCCGTTTTTCTTGGCAAGGGCCGATAGTATCGATATGCCGAGCGGCACCCAGTTCGCGTTCGTGTTGCACGGCCATACAAAAAGCACTTTCATCAGAGGAGCCCTCCGTCCGATCCGGCCTGCGCCAGCTCCATCAGGTGGCCGTATGATTTTATCGTGAGGATGCTTTTGATGAACCTTGCCGGGTTGCCGCCAACGACCTGGCAGTCGGGCACGTTTTTTGTGACCACGCTCCCGGCCCCCACAAGAGCGCATTTGCCGATAACAACGCCGGGAAGAAGGGTGCTGTTCGCTCCAATTATGGCATTTTTTTTCACATGGGCGCCCTGCAGGTCCTTTTTCGCGTCGGGGGAGAAGGGGTACTTGGCATTCGTGATGACCACGTTGGGTCCTATCCAGCACTCGTCGTCCAGGATAGTGAACTCAGGGACGAACACCTGCGTGTGAATCCTTACGCCATTGCCTATCTTTACGCGGTGCTCGATGACGGAAAGCGTCCCTACATTCACGTTATCGCCTATCTCGTTCAGTTCCCTGATATTCGCCTTGTTCCCGGTCCGGAAGTTCTCGCCTATCCTGTTGCCCGCATAGATGACCGTATGGGACCTTATGACGGCGTTTGCGCCTATCACGGTTGCAAGCTCTCCGCTCGCAAACCCATCCGGGGGGGAGCCTATTATGGCATAGTCCTCGATCTTGCAGCCGGGCCCCAGCTTCACGTTCGGGTAGAGTATCGCCTTTTCACTTATCATTGTTCACCCCCAGGCGGCACATTCTGGGCGTAAACCGCAGGAACACTTCCTTGCCGGTCTCCGCCGATTCGTAGATTGCGTTTATCAGCTCCACGGACTTGCGTCCCTCAAGCCCATCTATCAAGGCTTTCCGTTTGCTCCTGAGGCTTCCTATTACATTCAGGAAAAACTCGGTATGGTTCCACGCCTGGCCTTCAGGCACTCCGGAGTGCCTTTCCCAAACATCATTGTCCATGTCGTCTGGCTCACTGAAGCTCCATATCTTTAGCTCGTTCATGAAAAAACCGCCGACCTCAACGGCCCCTTTCTCTCCCAGGATGCCGATGGAGCCTTCGAGGTCCTTCGGACGGGTGGCTGTCGTGGCCTCGATGACACCGAGCGCGCCGTTTTTGAACCTGAGCACTGCCACACCCGTGTCCTCGGCCTCTATGCTTACGAGTCGGGAGGCGGTCTTTGCCATCACGCTTTCGACCTCACCCATCATCCATATCAGCATGTCTATATGGTGGCTCGCCTGGTTCGTCAGTACCCCTCCGTCAAGCGCCCATGTCCCGCGCCAGGGTTTCTGGTCGTAGTAGGACTGGTCTCTGCACCACCTGACCCTTACAGAGCCTATGACGAGCTTACCGAACCTGCCTTTGTCAAGGGCTTCCTTGGTCTTGCGTATGGGAGGATTGAAGCGGTTTTGCTGAACCACGAAGATCTTGAGGCCCCTTTTATCGCATTCCTCCAGTACGCGGTCTATCTGTTCGAGCCTGAGCGCAAGCGGCTTTTCCACGACGAAATGCCTGTTGAAGCACGTAAGCTCCATTATGTTTTTCGCATGGATGCCCGAAGGCGTAAGGATGACGAGCACGTGCGGGTCGGCCTCTTTTATCATCTCATCCAGGCTTGAGAACGGGCGAACGGGATATCTCCCGGCAAAGGCTTCGAGAGCCGCTGGATCCTTGTCATACACCCCCGACACCTCGGCCTCGCTGATTCTGCCTATGGCGGCCATGTGCTTGTTGGCTATGGCGCCGCATCCGACGAATGCGAACTTTATCTTATCCCCAGGTCTTATAACCATCCTGCCCCCTTAATAAGCCCCGGCCAGCGAGCCTGCCGCGTTCTTAAGCTCAGTTATGACGTATTGCGCCTGTTCATCGGTCATGTCCGCGTATATGGGAAGGCTTAGTATCTCGTCCTTGAGCGAATACGCGACGGGACAGTCCTCTGGTTTATAGTTCAGATGCGCGTAAGCCTTGAGCATCGGGAGGGGGATTGGATAATGCACCCCTGTGGATATGCCTTTGCCCTGCAAGGCTTTCCTTACGGCCTCTCTATACTTTATGCGGATGACATAGAGATGATATGCGTGCTCAACCCCGGGAAGGACCGCGGGTGTTATGGCGATATCCTTAAGCCCTTCATCGTAGACCCTTGCGATCTCGGCCCTTCTTTTAGTCCATCTTTCGAGATGCCTGAGCTTCACGTCGAGGACTGCGGCCTGAAGGCCGTCGAGCCTGCTGTTCACTCCCTCGAATACATGGTCGTACTTGTCGATTCTCCCATGGTTGGCGTACATCCGCGCCTTGAGCGCCAGAGCGTCGTCATTGGTGACTATCGCGCCGGCATCCCCATACGCGCCGAGGTTCTTTCCCGGGAAGAAACTGAAGCACGCAAGGTTACCGAGGGTTCCGACGGGACGGCCCCTGTACCTTGCCCCGTGGGCCTGGGCAGCGTCTTCAATGACATACAGGCCGTGTCTGCAGGCTATATCGGATATTCGGTCCATCTCTGCCGGCTGTCCGTAGAGATGTACGGGTATGACCGCCTTGGTCCTGTCCGTGATAGCGCTTTCAAGCCTTTCCACGTCTATGTTGTAGGTCTTTTTGTCGCAGTCCGCAAACACGGGCCTTGCGCCGCAAAGCGTTATCGCCTCGGAAGTGGCTATGAAGGAATTCGCCGCCGTTATTACCTCGTCCCCGGTGCCTATGCCGAGCGCCTTCATGGCGATGAAAAGCGCGTCCGTGCCGTTGCCGACACTTATGCAGCTGGCCGCGCCGACATACCTTGCGAAGTTCGTCTCGAAGGACTTGACGAATCTGCCCCCGATGAACGAGGCGGTCGTTATCACTTCCCTTATGGTCTGGTCTATTTCGCTTGAGATGCTCAGGTATTGGGCCTTGAGGTCTACGAAATCTATTTTCCTCGTCATCGCGCTCAATCTCCCGGGCATGGGGTTTTTGCAAACCTCAGGGTTTGCGGCTTTAATACCTTTTAAAAATCCATGGCTGAATGAGCCTTGTATCACGCTAACGATTTTGAATATTCGTTTTTAAAGCGCTTGAAGCCAGGCTTTTCGAGAAATAACAGGGATGTTTGTCTGTTGGAAAGGTGAGGTGCGGGAAAATACTTGAGAGAAGTGGTGCCGGGATGCCCGTTCTTCCCAAACTGATGAAGCGACCGCTCAGGATCCCTTAAGATCCGAAAAAATGATCCGTTCGCGCGTTGATCTTAAATCCATTTGTGTTTATAAGGAGCGGCATGAATGCCTGCCTTTTAAAAAGCCGCGCGCGGCCTAAGACTCCTCTTTTCTGCTTTTGATGGACTGGTTTTCTCTGGGTATATGCTCTGGTTGGGTGACAAGGTTGGGTACGACCATACATATTAAACAGAAAACGGAATCATTTGTCAACTGGTTGCTGTTTAAAAAAGAAAGTAAATAGGTTTTAATGAGAGCTTGAGCCCCACTTTGAGGGAAAACCCCCCCGAGGGCAAGAACAGGCGAAACGGCAAGGCCTCGAAGACCATGAAGTCCGGGCACGGGGCCTTTGAGCTCGAAGTCCAGAGGGAAAGGAACTCCACCGTTGGCTGAACAATCTCGTTTAATATGGCAGAGAATATATGGCAGAGAACCAAATGGATGTCTCATAATGGGATCTAAATCCCATGCCTTCCAGGTCTATACTACCGCATAATCGGAGAACATTGCCGCACAACCGCCCAAAGCCGCATTGAGGTAAAGATTATGTTTTGTCAGTTTAACAAATACAGAAAGCTCTCTGTGAACAGGCGAAGAGGCTCTGCATTTGCGTGAAGTAATCGGGCGGATATGTACGCGTACAAGGCATGAAACAGGTGAACTCCTGGGGTCACATTGCCTGTCTGGCCGCGAAAACCACCGATCAAAACTTTGGGCCACCGGCTTTAGGGCGGTTGGTTCAGTTTGCCATCTGGTTTATTAATCAATACTTGACAAAAAAATCCGAATAGGTATAGTTGTAATAACTTCCGTACACTTCAGGAAACTCACCCAGCCGCAACCAAAAACGGAAAACTCCCAATCATCATAGGCACGAAGGCGGACTTTCAAAGCAGCCCCGGAATGGTTTTTTACGCCTTTTTTGCCAAGGATTTATCCACTCTGGCAGCCGAACAGAAATCTCAGCCACGGCCGTTTTTTGGCGGATTACGCCCGCTCTAAAGCAAATTCACCTTTGAAACTCATTATTGATTCTTTTAACGCAGTTAAGCTCTTATGTAGCCGTAAGCGCTATATTTTCGGCGCAACATGTGACTTGGCCGCGCGCTGTTCGTCAAAATCCGCATGGAAGGACAGTATTTCTGAAGATTAAAGGTATATCGCCATATGACCGTGGCAGAATATTTTCACGGGTGGCTTCTTCGCGGATGAGAGTACTATCTACCATGGTTTTTTTTCTGCTTTCGCTCTGTATGAGAACAGCCGCCGCTGATGAGAATCGCTGCGTATTGCCCCAGGGCCTGACCGGCTTTCAGTCGGAAGTGCTTACGAAAGACGAGTGCGAAAAGGTCTCCTCGGAGATAATGAAAAAAGAAAGGGCGCAAGCAGAGATTTTAAATAAGCTCGGCGGAAAGACAAAGGCCGTGGTAGAACCTGCCGAAATATCTTCGGCTGTAGAGGCCCGGGAAACTACCGACGTCCAATCTTCAGTTCCACAGCCGTCTTTGTTCGACAGATACATCTCGGCAACTCAGAAGTGGGACGTGCAGGCCTCCTCCCTCAAGCCTTTCGGCTACGATATATTCACCACTGGCTCGGCCTCGCAGCAGAATCTGCCCGTGTCGCAGGATTATGTTATAGGGCCCGGTGACGAGATACAGGTGCTCCTGTGGGGCAGGGTCACCGGACAGTACAGCCTTTCCGTAAACAGGGACGGTACGATTCAGTTCCCGAACGTCGGCCCTCTGACGGTTTCCGGCATGACTTTCGAGAAGATGAAGTCATATCTCTCCTCCAAGGCCGGTAAAATCGTCGGCACGCAGATAAGTGTCACCATGGGCAGGCTCAGAAGCATTCAGGTCTTTGTCCTCGGGGAAGTAAAAAGGCCCGGCGCCTACGAGATAAGCGCTATGTCGACTGTCACAAACGCTCTCATGGCTTCCGGAGGGGCTTCAGGTATAGGGTCGCTTCGGCGAGTTGATCTGAAAAGGGGCAACATGACCGTAGCGTCGATAGATTTCTATGAACTTCTCACAAGCGGCGACAAGAGCTCTGATCTAAGGCTCCACGACTCCGACGTTGTGTTCGTCAATGTCGTTGGTCCGATAGTGGGAATAGCGGGAAATGTCAAGAGGCCCGCGGTATATGAGCTGAAGGAATCGACAGACCTTGCAGCCGCCCTCAGGCTTGCCGGAGGGACCATTCCCACCGCCTTTACCCAGAGGCTGCAGGTCGAAAGGGTGCAGGACAACCTCAAGAAGGTCGTCATTGACATAGATGCCTCGCAAGAGGCAGCCGCGAGGTCTTTCATTCTCCTTGATGGAGACTTTATCAAGGTGTTCCCGGTGGTGGACAGGGACTCCAACGCCGTCTACCTCGAGGGGAACGTAAAAAGGCCCGGCAAATACGAGCTTAAGAAAGGGATGCGTGTCAGGGACATAATAAAGGACGAGAGGGATCTCCTTGAGGAATCGGCCCTTGATTATGCCATTGTGAAAAGGTTTTCAGCTCCGGCCATGAACGCCGTAATGCTCATGCCGTTCAATCCTGGCGCCCTTTTCAGCGGTTCTGAAAAAGACGATATCTCGCTTATGCCTGGAGACGTCATACAGATATTCTCCAGATGGGCTTTCATGGACAAGTCGACCGTGAGCATCTTCGGCGAGGTCAGGTGCGATAAGTTGAACGGCGGGCAGGACGCGGGGGGATGCTATTTCGAGCTCGAAAACAGATTGACTGTAAAAGACCTTGTCCATAAGGCGGGCGGCCTTACGAAAGACGCGTCCCTGGAGTGGTTAGAAATATACAGGACGGACAAGCGGAACAAGGAGGTCACCCTCATCAAGCTGAGCCTGGGGAGCGCCCTTTCAGGGGACAATCGGGACAATATCATGCTTGAGGACATGGACAGGGTCGTGGTCCATTCGGTCCGGGAGACTACCCCTCAGAGCTATGTCACACTGCACGGCGCGTTGAACAGGCCTGGCAAATATCCTTATGCCTCCAACATGACTGTAAAGGACATGGTTTTTGCCGCCGGAGGTGTTCACGAATCGGCGTATCTCGAAGACGCGGAGCTTGCCATCGGCACGGTGGCTGATTCGAGGAACTACGTATTCGAGTACAGGAAGATAGATCTTTCCAAGGCTCTTGCCGGGGACCCTGAGCACAATCTGCCCGTGCCGCCTTACGCAAGTCTTTTCGTCATGCAGGTACGCAACTGGCAGTCCGAACTGTTCGTGGAGCTTAAGGGAGAGTTCGTCAACCCCGGCAACTACAGGATAAAAAGGGGAGAGAAGCTAAGCTCGGTCATCAAGAGGGCCGGCGGTTTTACCACAAGGGCATACCTCAAGGGCGCCGTGTTCACCAGGGAGTCCATAAGGGACTTTCAGCAGAAAAACATCGACGAGGCGGCAAGCAGGCTGGAAAAGGTTCTTCTGTCCTCGGCGCCTTCGGAAATTGAGGGCGCCATGGGCCCGGAGGCCGCGAAGCAGGCTCAGGCGGCCATAGAGCAGAAAAAGGCGTTGATCGCGCAGATGAGGGCCTCAAGGGCCGAGGGCAGGATAGGCATAACGCTTGAGGAACACCTTGAAGGCACGCCCTATGATTTCGAGTTTGAGGACAAGGACGTTCTTACGGTGCCCAGCAGGCCAAGCCAGGTGCAGGTCATGGGCTCGGTTTATAACCAGCTCGCTTTCCTTTACACCCCGGATGCGACTGTGGAGGGCTACCTCAAGAAAGCTGGCGGCACGACCGCCAATGCGGACGAGGATGCGATATTCATCTTGAAGGTGGACGGTACCGCGGTGAGCAAGAAAGAAAGCAGTTGGGATTCGGGCAGCAAAAGCTGGTTCTCTGGCGGTTTCATGTCCGCGAAGCTCAACCCCGGGGACACGATAATAGTGCCGGAGAAGCTCGATAAAATCCATTGGCTCCGCGAGATAAAGGATTTAACCCAGATACTCTACCAGATAGCAGTGACGGCGGGTGTATTGATAGTGGTTTTCTGATGTTTCAGGTACTGCCCGGCAAGGGATGAACCGAAGCAAGCGTTAGACCGGCAGCAAGGTTAAAAGGCGGCACTCCTCCAGGAAAACTCATCTCCGATTCCAGCCAAGTCCTGTCAGACCTTTTTCAACTCGAAAACACTCCAAGCGATCAGGGGCTCAGTCATAGCGTTTCGAATCCGCTCCCGAGTTAGCATTGCGAAACAGGTGCCGGGTCCAGTTCTCATGTGATCCGCCGAGGCGCTCAGGGTTTTGCGTGAAGACAAAACGAATCGTAAGCAAAAGGGTAGCTTTGGCTAAAGTCCTGTTGATATCGCCTCCTTTTTACCGCCTGATGGGGAGCCATTATAACGGCATCCACCTGGGACTTTGCTACATAGCCTCTGTGTTGAATAAAAAAGGCTACGACACAAAGATATATAACGCGGATTTTCTTGACAGCGTGACATATTCGAACCAGAAGGAGCTTTTTGACAACTTCGATGTCTATATCAAGATACTGAACGACCCTGCCCAACCCGTCTGGCAAGAGGTCGCTGACATGATAAGAAAAGCAAGTCCAGAGTACATAGGCATCCAGATGTACACCGGCACATTCAAAAGCGCCCAGATGGTAGCGTCCATCGCCAAGTCCCTGAACCCTGAGGTCAAGATAGTCGTAGGCGGCACGCACCCTTCGCTCGACCCGCTCGGCACTATAAAGTGCGAGCACTATGACTATGTGATAAGGGGGGAAGGCGAATACACCTTTACGGAGATACTCGAAGGCAAAGACCGTGGAGGCATCAAAGGTCTAACCTTCAGGGATGATAACGGCAAGATAGTGAGCAATCCTCCCAGGGACTTTATTGACGACCTGGATTCGCTTCCCTTCCCCGCGAGGGATAGGCTTTTCAACGGCAATGGGAACACCGATACCGGGGCAATCATCACCGGCCGGGGCTGCCCGTTCCAGTGCTCATACTGCGCCAGCCCAGAGCTTTCAAACAAGAAGACGAGATACAGAAGCGTTGAGAACGTCCTTTCCGAGCTTGAATTCATGACAAAGCGCCTCAATATCTCTCTTGTCCGCTTTCAGGACGACACATTCACTCTTAACAAGAGCCGCACCTCCGAGATATGCGAGGGGATACTGAGAAAGGGGCTCGCCTTCCAGTGGGTTTGCGACACCAGGGTAGACAGGATTGACAGGGAACTTTTGAAGCTGATGAAGCGTGCCGGGTGCATAAGAGTAAAGATAGGCGTGGAGTCCGGCAGCGACGAGATCCTCAAGAAGGTGAGAAAAGGCGTGACCGTGGAAAGAATAAGAAGGGGGGTAGGGGTCATAAAGGAGGCCGGCATACCGCTTACCATATATCTGATGATCGGCTTTCCGGGGGAGACCGACGAGGACGTAAAAAAGACGATACGCTTCGCACGGGAGATAGACGCCGACTACAACAGCTTAAGTGTCGTAGCGCCGTACTACGGTACCGGAATTTACAAGAATCTTGTAAAGGATGGCTTCGAGTTCGCCAAAAACAACTGGGAATATTTCTTCCACCAGAGCAGGGCCATGATTATGAACACGAAGATATCAAGGCAGGTGATCGACGAGTTTTTCGGGCTGAACGAGAGGAACAAGGAAAGGGTCTGAGTCATGAAGATACCGATACTGCGTCTCGCCTATGACGAAGAGGACATAAGATACATAAAGGGCGAGATAGAAAAGGTACTTCGCAGCAACTATCTCACCATGTCCGGCCGGGTCAGAGAGTTCGAGTCAAGGTTCGCCGCTTACTGCGGGACCGGATACGCCATAGGGACGAACACCGGTACCAGCTCGATAGAGATAATACTCAGGGCCATAGGGGTAGAAGACTCTACCGTCATAGTCCCTTCAAATACCTATATGGCGACCCCGCTTGCCGTGATCAAAGCCGGGGGGCGGGTGATATTCGCGGATTGTCGCCGGGAGAACCTTCAAATAGACCCGCAGGACATCGAAATGAAGATTCGTCCAGATACCAAGGGCGTCATAGTGGTGCACATAGGCGGCATTATCACGCCTCTTTTTGGAAGGATAAAGGAGATATGCAGGAAGAAAGGGCTATTTCTCATCGAAGACGCCGCTCACGCACACGGAGCGTCCATAGACGGGAAAAAGGCCGGATCTCTTGGCCAGGCAGGCTCGTTCTCGTTTTATCCCACGAAAGTAATGACCACGGCCGAGGGCGGCATGATAACGACGGACGACGAGGAGATATTGAAGAAGGCGCGCATTCTGAGGGAGCATGGCAAGGGAGATCCGGCTTACAACATCCATGTGGAGATTGGGGACAACTGGAGGTTCAGCGAGCTTCACGCCGTGCTCGGCATCCAGCAGATGATGAAGGCGGACCGGATATTGAACGAGCGAAGAGAAATCGCCCGGTTGTATACGGCGCTTCTCAGAGACATGGAAGGCGTTAGGCTCCTTGAGGTTCCGTCAAACATAGAGCCGTCGTATTACAAATACATAGCCTTCTTAGAGGGCGGGATTGACAGAGGCGAGCTAAAGGAGATGATGAGGTCCGAATACGATATCTTCATGCCCGGAGAGGTTTACTCTGATGCATGCCACAGCCAGCCGGTTTTCAAAAAATATCCGGGAAAGGCCATGAACACGGAAGATGTCTTTCCTAATACCGACTTCGTATGCGCCAGGCATATCTGTCTGCCGCTATATCCGGGCTTGAGCGCTAACGAGGTCGAGTATGTGGCCGTGTCTTTGAGGAAGTGCGTTGGCAAGCTTGCCGGCAACCGCAAGGCAAGGGGTCTGAGACTTCGGCGTGGCGCGCATCTGGAAAAATAAATAGACAAATGGCCTGCGCGGAAAAACAGCTCCTCGCAATTGGCGACCAAAGTTTTTTTCTTCATTTTATTCAAGAAATTTTCGGCTAACAGTGAGGGATTCGCGATGAAGGTCTTTGTCACAGGGTGCAGCGGATTTATCGGAAGCCACGTTGTAGACGTGTTATTGGAGGGAGGCTACGAGGTGACGGGCCTGGATGTCAAGCCCCCGCACAGGGATGGCTTCAGGCATGTCAGCGGGTCCATGCTCGACAGGCATCTGCTCAATCGCCTGGTCAAGGGGAACGATGCGATATTTCATATCGCGGGTTTTTCGAATATCGACTTCGTCAAGGAGAGCCCCGTTGAAGCAATAGAGCTGAGCATACTTTCCACCGCGTATCTTCTGGACGCGTGCAGGAGATACGCGCCACATGCGCGCTTTATTTACGCAAGCTCCGTGTATGCTTTCGACAGAGGCGGCCACCTGTACACGACCTCAAAGGCGTCTTCCGAGAAGATCATAGAGGACTTCAATACACTTTACGGTATCCCTTATACATTGCTCAGGTATGCAACCGTATACGGACCGCGAAGCCGCGAGGCGGACGCGGTATGGCTGTTCGTAAAAAGCGCCGTAGAGGGAAGGCCGATAGAGATACACGGCGGGGGCGACCAGAGGCGAAACTTCACACATGTGAGGGATTTGGCCGAAGGGAGCGTTAAAGCCCTTGAGACGGAGGAGGCGAGGAACAGGACCCTTGTAATAGCCAATCACCGAAGCGTTTCGATAGTCGAGTTGGCGGAGTTGGTCAGAGAGATAGTAAACCCTGCCGTTCAGATAACCCTTGCCGGCCCGAAACGCGACAGAGACTACCACGGAGCAATAAGCGCTATCGAAGAATCGCAGCGGATACTCGGCTGGAGGTGCAGGATACCGATAGAAGAAGGGATAAGAGAGCTTTCGGAAAGAAGGGAATGCCTCAAAATATGAATTACCAATGGCGTATAAGCTTGCACTGATTTTTCGTTAAGAAAAGCCCCGCAGTTTAGCGCGTCAACTCTTTTTGGTGGTATATCATGTACAGGGAAAAACGGATATCACTTGTCATACCGGCATACAACGAAGCGAGGTTGATCGGGCCTACACTCGAAAGGGTCCCCGGGATAATAGACAAGATCTATGTCGTCGATGACTGCAGTCCGGACAATCAGAACGAGGTCGTTCTGCGATACGCGGAGAAAGACCCGAGGATAGAGCTTCTTAAGCACGAGGTTAACCAGGGGCCCGGCGGAGCCATCATAACCGGGTATCTGCGCTCCGCGAAGGACGGATTTGACATCTCCATCGTGGTCGGCGGGGATAATCAGATGCCGCTTGAGGAAGTAGAGCGTTTTTTGAACCCGTTGATAGACGGCAGGGCGGACTATACCAAGGGGAACCGCTTCCTGCTCCTTCAGGTAGACGACACGCTCAAAAAGATGCCCAGGACGAGGCTATTTGGAAACTGGCTGATCACGTCTCTTACAAAGATAGCATCGGGCTACTACAAGACCATGGACGTGGTAGATGGGTACACTGGCATCACAAGGGAAGCGATCCTGATGATCAACTGGTCAAACGCGTGGAGGGGCTACGGATATCCCATGGACTTCCTGATACGCCTGAACGCATACGGTTTCAGGATAATTGATATCCCGAGGACGGCCATCTACCTGCCTGGCGAGAGGCAATCCCAGATAAAGGGCTTGAATTATGCGCTAAAGGTCGCGCCCATGCTGGTGCGCAATTTTTTCTGGAGACTGAACTTCAGGTACATATACAGGGACTTCCATCCGCTGGTGTTTTTCTATTACTTCTCGTTACTGCTTTTGCCGGCCGGCGTTCTGTTCGGGTTGTACCTCGTGGCAAAGCAGTTTGTCTTCCAAACCGGGGTCTCCGGCCCGCAGGCCATATTCTGCGCCATGCTGGTCATCATGGGTTTTCAGAGTTTGCTTTTTGCGATGCTCTTTGACATGCAGGAAGGCCATAAATGAGCAAGCACGCGAAGACCAAGGCCTTGATAATAAACCCTGTGTGGGATACCCGCGGAAATGGCACCGGTTGCAGGAGCAATACGCGCTGGCCCCACATAAGGAAGGACAAATACCTGCTTTTTCCGATATACCTGGCGTACGCGGCTGCGGTCCTTGAAAGGGAAGGGGTAAGGGTAAAGGTCGTAGATGCGGTGGCTGAGGAGTTGGGGCTCCGCCAGCTGGTGAAACAGGCAAAGGCAGAGGCTCCTGAGTATTGCTTCATCGAATCGTCCACTCCGACAATAGACCAGGATCTTAAAAGTTCTATGTCGATAAAGGAAGCTACTGGCTCAAGAGTATTCCTGATAGGGGCGCACCCGACGGTTTTCCACAGGGAGCTGATGAAGGAAAACCCCTGGCTTGACGGAGTGGTAAGGGGGGAGTTCGAGCTTACCATGAGGGACATAGTGTGCGGGCTCGAGTATCCCCTCATAGCGGGCCTGACATATCGTGACGGGACAGAGGTCAATGCGAACCCGGACAGGAGCCCCATAGAGAATCTTGACGACATGCCGTTTCCAGCCTGGCATCAGTTCGTCCTTAAGAAGTACGAAAGCCACCTGTACGTGAGACCTTCCGCCATGGTCATTCCGACGAGGGGGTGCCCTTTCCAGTGCACCTATTGCCTGTGGCCTCAGGTCCTCTACGGCCACAGGCAGAGGAGGAGGTCCCCGGGCAATGTCTGCGACGAGATCGAGATGCTTATAGGGCTTTACGGGGTGAAGCACATACGTTTTGACGACGACACCTTCGCGCTCAACAAGCAGTATGTCATCGGATGCTGCGACGAGATGATAAAACGCGGCCTTCACAGGAAGATCACATGGAACTGCTTCGGCCATATCACGCAGCCGGACCATGAGATGTATGAGCGCATGTCTGAGGCCGGGTGCACGAAGATAGCCGTGGGAGTGGAATCCGGGTCCGAAAGGATATTAAAGGTGATAAACAAGCCGATAGACCTGGAAAAGGCAAGGCAGGTGGTCAGGAGTTGCCGCAGGGCCGGGATTGAGATCTATTGCGACTTCATGATCGGGTTCCCTTACGAGACCGAGCAGGACATAAGAAAGAGCATGGATCTGGCCATAGAGCTCGACCCTGACTACATACAGGTCAGCTACGCCGTGCCGTACCCTGGCACGAAGATGCACAGCGATGGCGTGCGGGAGAAGTTCCTGAAATATCCGGCCGACTGGGAAAGGTACTCGTCCTGCGAAACAATGATAGACACGGGGACCATCGATGCGAAGAGGCTTGAGCAGATGTATGTCGAGTTCTGGCGCAGGTTCTATCTGAGGCCGGCCTTCATCATGAGGAACGCGAAGAAGGCGCTATCCTCTGCAGACAACATGAAGAAGGTTTCCAGAGGGGCTGTCTCGTTCTTCAACCGCTTCATGAGGCGGCAATGAAGATATGTATTGTCATGTGCTGGGGATTCGAGAAGCTCGACGGCAGCAACCTTCGGGTCTACTTCCTTTTGAATGAGCTTATCGGCAGGAACCACGATGTCACAGTGGTCCATTCGACAGAGGAGCAGGCCGAGTACACCCGAAGGCACTTCGGGTGCCGGTCGATCGGCGTGGGGCTGAAGATAAACCGCTGGGATACCGTCAAGGAGAAGATGAAAAGCTACTACCGCTTCGTCATGGCTGCTCGAAGCGCCGTTTCCGTGATCGACTGCGATGTTATCTTCGGGATAAGCCTCATAAATTCCATGGTTGTTGTGTCAAAGAAGGATGCCGGAAAAAGGATCATGTACGTGGATTTCATGAGTCGGTACTTCCAGTACGGATACCCGGATGGCCTTAAGAACAAGATGGCCTTCAGAATGGGCAAAGCCCTGGAGGAGCGGACGATACGAAAGGCCGACAAGGTGCTGATGATAACCGGCGCGTTAAGGAACCTGGTGGACGGCAGGTATCACGAGAAGATCGAGATAGTGCCGGATGGCGCTGATACGGAACTGTTTAGGCCAGGGCTCAACTCGGGCGTTATCAGGAAGGAATACAACCTGAAAGACGAGTACATAATCGGGTACCAGGGCGGGATAGAGCCGCATGACGGGCTTCAGTTCCTTGCCCGGACCGCGCCCGCTATCCTCAAGGAGGCCCCGGCCACAAAGTTCCTGGTGGCGGGAAGGGGTTCGTACCTCGACAGGATAAAGCAGACCGTGAAAGACAACGGCACGCAGAGGAGCTGGATATTCACGGGGTGGGTGGATTTCAAGAAGATACCTTACTTCATGGCGGCGACAAACCTTAATGTGGTGCCAATACCCAGGCATCCTGCCACCCTCGGCGTCATTACCTTCAGGCTGCTGGAGAGCATGGCAGCCGGCGTTAGCGTCGTAGCGAGCGACCTTCCGGGCATCAGGGAGGTCGCCGACGAGACCATGATCGACTTCACGCATCCTGAAGATACCGCTCGGTTTGCCAATGACGTCCTGAGGGTGATGGGCAAGAGAGAAGAGGAGCTTGAGAGGCAAAGGGCGGCGGCGAGAAAAAGGGTCGAGCGGCTCGACTGGCGAAGGGTGGCGGAGAAAGACGCGGATTTCGTAGAGGGCAAAAAGCCCGGGTGCTGTAACCCGCAGATGTTTTAACGCAAGATATTCAGTGAAACTCTGAAAGATTCTCGGTTGATGACATCGCGAGGTCTGGAGACAGGGCAATCTCAAAGTCGATTTGCCTGGAAGCGAGAATTGGTTCTCTCGCTTCCGTTTATCGAAGAAGGAGGGTGGCGGATGAAGGCGTTGGTGACGGGAGGGGCCGGGTTCATCGGCTCCCACGTGGCGGAGGAGCTATTGAGGAAAAAAATAGATTGCGTTGTGCTGGACGACCTCAGCGGAGGCTTCAAGGAGAATGTCCCTGACGGAGCGGAGTTCGTTTGCGGTTCCATACTCGATGAAGGGCTGGTAAACCGCCTTTTCGCCGAGCACCGATTCGACTACGTTTACCACCTTGCGGCCTATGCCGCCGAGGGGCTCAGCCACTTCATCAAGCGGTTCAATTACCAGAACAACCTTCTGGGAAGCGTGAATATCATAAACGCGTCCGTCAACTTCGGGGCGAAGTGTCTCGTCTTCACATCGTCCATCGCCGTGTACGGCAAAAACCAGCTCCCGATGAGCGAGGATCTGACGCCTACGCCCGAGGACCCTTACGGGATAGCGAAATACGCGGTAGAGCAGGAGCTGAAGGTGTCGAAAGAGATGTTCGGCCTCGATTACATAATCTTCAGGCCCCACAACGTGTACGGCGAAAGGCAGAACACGGGCGACAGGTACAGAAATGTCATCGGGATATTCATGAACCAGATAACGCAGGGAAGTCCAGTTACGGTCTTCGGGGACGGCGAGCAGACAAGGGCCTTCAGCTATGTGGGCGACGTGGCCCCGGTGATAGCGGCTTCGGCCTTTAAGCCCGAGTGCTACGGTCATGTGTTCAATATCGGCGCCGACGAGGTCTACACGGTAAACGAGCTTGCGAAAGAGGTGTTCAGGGCCATCGGGACAAAAACCTCGATAGATTACCTGGCCGAGAGGAAAGAGGTCAAGCACGCGTACTCCGACCATAGGAAGGTAAGGGAGTTCTTCGGGGACCGGAAAAGGACCGCACTGAGGGAAGGGCTCGCGAAGATGGCCGGATGGGTCAAGGAGGCGGGATGCAGGGAGAGCCCCAGGTTCGAGAACATCGAGATAAGGATGAACCTCCCCGAAGTCTGGACACTGTAGGCGGACATCCATGAGGAGCGCCCGGAGCGGCAAAAAGATAGGGCTCATGATCCCGTGCTATAACGTTGAGCCTTTCATTGCGGACGTGCTGCGCGGGATACCGGAAGGCGTCTACGAAAGGCTGGAGACGCTTCTTGTCATAGACAACCACAGCGAGGACAGGACAAGAGAGGCCGTGCTGCGTACTCGCAGCGAGATGTCCCGCGGAAGGATCAGGCTTCTTTGCAACAGGAGGAACCTCGATCTCGGAGGGAGCTACAAGGCAGGATTCGACTACTTCATAGGCAACTCATTCGACTATCTCATCGTGGTCCACGGCCGTGGCCAGGGACAGGCCGGCGTGGACGCGGAGAACTTCATAAGGATCATCGATTCGGGAGACCTCTTCGATTTCATGGGGTGCAGCAGGTTCCTCAACAGAAGCGAGCTTACAAACTATCCGGCTCTAAGGAGGTACGGCAATTACCTGGTGATAGGGCTTCAGCGCCTGGCGACCGGCAAAGGGATGTCGGATCCCGGCACGGGCCATTTCTGCGTGAATCTGAAGACGCTGGCCACGATCCCGTACCGTAACCTTACCAGCAAGAGGCATTTTAATAATGAGCTTCAGATGAGCCTTGCGCTTAAAGGAGCGGTGATGAGGGAGGTCCCCCACGTGTGGCATGCGTTCTCCTACGAAAAGGCGAAGTTCAACATCTGGACGCTCGGGTTCGACATAGTGGGTTCGCTTACGAAGTTCTATCTCACAAAAAAGGGGCTCGCGAGGTTCAGGGAGTTTTCAGGGGAACAAGATGCCGTTAAAAATCCGGAAGACGACATCATCTGACAGGTTGCGTAAAAACGCAACCTGTTAAGCAATCCATGGGCGATTGCCCCTGGGTGCTCGCCGTCTCACGAAGTGATAAGGCGAGCTATGCAAAAGCAATTTTTCCTGCCGGGCAGAACGGAGTTCTGCCATTCACTTCGGCCAAGTCGTTGCTGAAAAAGCCATGGATGGACTTTTTCAGCATCCTGCTAAGAGACTATGAATAAACGCTTTCTCATAATCCTTTTCGGCGGCGGGGTCCTTGTGAGCGGGGCATACTTCTATTTCTTCTTCAAGGAGAACCATTTCGCCATGGCCGCATTTCCAGCGACACTGAGGTTGCAGTACGCCCTTTACGCGGCGCTTTTTTTCCTTGCCGGAGAATTCGTCCGCGTAAAGAACTCCCAGATACTCGTCGGCCTGATAGCACCGAACAGGTTCGCAGACCTTTTCCGGGCGCAGGCGTTCGGGTCGCTCTTTAACGTGTTCATGCCTTTCCGCACAGGAGAGCTTGTGAGGGCATATGTGCTCGGAAGGATGCTGACCTGCAGCAGGACCTCCATTTTAATGACCATAGTTGTGGAAAGGATGGCGGACCTCCTCGTGCTCGTCTTTTTCCTCTCCGGCCTCCTGGCCTTCAACTCGCTGTTTCTCAAGATGGCCTTTTTGAACTCCCCGTCATTTTATCTGCTCTACGCCTACCTGCTGGCGCTTTTCCTCGCGGCCTTGGTCGTTCTTTACCTCATGGCCTCGCAGAACCGCTATCTGCTGAGAGCAATATACAGGTCCACTGTCCTTTTCAATGACGCAATCAGAGACCGGCTGAGGTACGCATTGTGGGGAAGCATCTGCTCAGTACGCACAATATTCCTGAAGGCAAGGCTGGGCAGGTATGTCGCTCAGGCGGCCGCCATGTGGCTACTGTACGTCTCCGGGGCCTTTTTCGCGGTCAAGGCCTTCTATCTTTTTGAGCCGTGGCAGGCCCTTTTCCTTTCGTTCTCAAGCTTCCTGTGCCTGGCCGTCCCGTCGGGGCCGGGCTTCCTTGGGACATTCAACTATTATTTTCTTGAGATCCTTCGCCCTGTCACAGGGGGGGGAGGGGCCGAAAGCCATGTCGTGTTCACTTTTTTTATATGGGGCCTGATCGTCATGACGCCTGTTACATCGGGCGGGATTTTTCTTTTATTGTACAAGAGGCAGAAATCGCCATTCGACCGAAACGACCTCTACCTCAACAAGCTCATGAGACATGACAACATATCTTCCGACTTAAGCCACTTCCTGGACGAATATTTTTCCCAGAACATGATCTACAGCATAGTCACAGGGTTCGAGACCGAAGGGGCCTCGAAGGTGATGACGGTCTTCAAGGGAGGCTCGAACGCGGTGACGCTCTTGATGTGTGGCCAGGACAGGGACAAGTTCGTCCGCAAAATAGCGTTGCCCCAATACGAGGGAAAACTGAGGGCGCAGTACCAGTGGCTCCGGTCCTACGACCTTCCTGAGTTCCCCAAGCCTCTTTCCTGCTCGAAGAACGAGAGGTTTTACTGCTACGACCTCAAGTACTACGGCGAGTACGCGCCGTTTTTCGATTACATTCACAAGAACCCGCTTGCCAGTTCCGTAAAGGTGCTCGAATCGATACTCGATTTCATGAACAGGAGGGTCTATCTGAACGGCAGGCAGGTACGGTCTGAAAAGACGATGAGCGAATACATAAGCCGCAAGGCAGTGGGCAAGGTCATGGATGTTGCCGCCATGAGCCCCGTAATGCGAAGGCTCCTAAGCTTCGAACAGATAGAGATAAACGGGATCCTTTACGACAACTTTCATTCGATCCTTCGCAAGATCATGGACTCAAAGGAGATTTTAGAGGAGCTTTCGAGCTTTCGCGAATGCCAGATACACGGAGACCTAACGGTAGATAACATAATCGTAAATGACGGCAGGTTCATACTTCTTGACCCTAATGACGAGAACGCGGTCTCCGACCCGATGGTTGACATAGCGAAGCTGTACCAGTCGCTGCACTCAGGGTATGAGTTCCTCTGCGATATAAACGAGGTAAGGGTCGACGGCCATAGGATAAGCTTCAAGGAGCAGCTATCGAACAGGTACCAGAACCTTTTCCACAGCCTCGACCGGAAGATGAGAAGAGAACTGGCGCCGAAGGACTACAGGTCGCTATTTTTTCATGAGGGCGTACACTACTGCAGGATGCTGCCTTACAAGGCAAGGCAGAACGAGCATACGCTTCCGCTTTTCTATTCGGTAGGTGTGCGCCTTTTCAACGAATACTATGCGCAGTGCACGAAAGAAAAAAACTCTGAAAAGGTCGAGGGGCTGAGATGGGCACATTGATAGTGCCTTGCGCAGGGCGCTCAACGAGGTTTCCCATGGTCAGGCCGAAGTGGATGCTCACCTATCCCGACGGCAAGCTCATGGCGGAAAAGGCGGTGGAAGGCCTTAGTCTGCCTTTCGCTGCAAGGGTGATCGTGACCGTGGTAGATGAACACTGCCGTAGATACTCGGCTGATAAGGTGGCTGCCCAGGCCTTCGGCGGCAAGGCCGAGGTCTGCGTCCTCGACGGGTTTACCCGGTCGCAGAGCGAGACGATTGCGATGACGATAAGGAAGATGGGGGTAAGCGGCCCGCTTGTGGCGAAGGACTCTGACGGATTCGTGAAAGTGGGCATTGAAAGGCCGGGCAACTTCCTGGTCGGCGTGGATATAAGGAAAAGACGTGAGGTAAGGGACGTGGGCTCGAAGAGCTTTATAGTCCTCGACGGGGACAGGCGCGTTGCCGACATAGTGGAGAAGTCGGCAAGCTCGAACATTATCTGCACAGGGGTCTACGGGTTTGAATCCGCCGAGGGTTTTCTTGATGTTTACGATGAGATAGACGGCTCATGGCAGGGCAAAGGCGAGATATATCTCAGCCATGTAGTCTCGCGCCTTATACGCAGAAAAAGCGCCTTCGCGTTCCTTGAAGCGGAGGACTACGAGGACTGGGGGCTTCTCTGCGACTGGTACAGGGTCTTGAGGCGCAAAAGGACTTACTTCATAGACGTGGACGGGGTCATCTTCAGGAACAAGGGGAAGTACGGGCTGGACAACTGGGACGGCGAGGACGAGCCCCTTGCAAATAACATCTCGGTCATCAAGGGATGGGCCGAGCAGGGCGCGCAGATAGTCGTGTGCACCTCAAGGCCGGAGAGGTACAGGGAGAAGCTCGAAGCCTCTCTTAAAAGGCACGGGATAAGCTGGCACTCCATCGTCATGGGCTGCAATCACGCTCAAAGGGTAATCGTAAACGACTTCGCAAGGACAAACCCGTACCCTTCTTGCTCGGCCGTAAGCATCCCGCGCGACGGCGATGAGCTTGATAAGTACGCCTTGTCTGAAGAATAGGAGGAGGAGTTGGGCGGCAGGCAGCCGGTAACGTACGCATACCTGGAGACAACGAACTTCTGCAACATCGACTGCAGGTTCTGCAACAGAAGGGATGTCGTCAGGCAGCCCAGGCACATGGGCCTCAAGGAGTGGGATATCGTGCTCGATAAACTGTCCTCGGAGCCGATCAGGGAGGCCAAGCTAATGGGCCTCGGAGAGCCGTTCCTGCATCCTGAGTTTCATAAGATATGCCGCAGGTTCAAGGAGACTTTCCCGGAGGCCTTTACCATCACAGCGACCAATTGCCAGCATGGATTGAACGGCAACTTCATCAAGGCGCTGCCTTTCATAGGGCTGCTCTATCTTTCGGTGGACGGGCATGCTGAAAACTACGAGAGGGAAAGAAGGGGCGCGAGATGGGCCAGGTTGCTGAGGTTCCTGGACGGGCTCTCAGCCGTCGACAGGGGGCAGACGCGCATGGCAATAAACTTCGTAGTTACCGACAGGAACTGCCGGGACATAGAGAAGATCAATCTCCTTGTGCGCGAGAGGTATCCCTGGATCGAGGAGGTCAGGCTGAATATAGCCCAGTGGTGGGGCGAGGGGCAGGACATAAGGGTGGAGTTCACAGAGAATCTTTATGAGACCCTGATCAGGTACAAAACAAACGTGAAAGGCAAGGCGCCCTGGGATTTTCACGATTGCTTCTGGCCCAGAAGCGGCTTCTACATGGACGTGAACGGAGACGTGAGGATATGCTGCCTGAATACGTCGTCGAGCCCGGTGGGCAACATATTCAGGTCTTCACTCGACGAGCTGCTCGGCTCGCCTAAGAGGCTTCAGGTGGCCGAGGAATGCAGGCTGGACAGCCCTGGCGTCCACTGCAGGAGGTGCGACTACAAGAAGCTTTCAAGCGTGCTTGAAAGGATCTTCAGAGAGTGAGCGCATGCGCATGAAGATACTTCTTATCGTTCTCGACAAGGGATCTTACGTCAATTTCTTTCCGCTCGCGGCGGCTTATCTCGCCTCCGCGGCCAGGATGCGCGGTTACAGGGACATAACCATATACAACCAGGAGGTCTATCACTATCCGGACGAGGCCATAAAAGACTTTCTCGATAAGGAGCGGTTCGACGTGCTGGGGGTCGGGATATACGGCTACCAGCAGTACATAAAGGCCGTCAGCTTCCTCGCCCAAGTCAACGCGTCGAAGCACAGGCCGACGGTTGTTCTAGGAGGCCACGGCCCCACGGCCGCCCCCGAATACTTCATCAGGAAGCTGGAGGCCGACATCGCTGTCCTTGGCGAAGGGGAGACGGTTTTTTGCAACCTTCTCGACGCGCTTTCGTCCAAAAGGCCTCTTGAAGGGGTCAAGGGCATAGCCTACCGCTATGGGGTTGAAGTCAGGGTCAACGAGAGGGAGAAGCTCGTAACAGAGCTCGACTCGGTCCCGTTCCCGGCATGGGACCTCTTCCCCATGGAGCACTACGTCCTTGAGAGGCACATAGCCGCTTCCCACACGGACAGGTGCTTCCCTGTGCTTGCAAGCAGGGGATGCGTCTACCGGTGCAACTTCTGCTACAGGATGGACACCGGCTACAGGCTGAGGAGCGTTGAGAACGTGATGGAGGAGATAAAGAAGCTCAGGAAGGACTACAACGTTACCCATATAACGTTTGCCGACGAGAATCTCATGGTATCTGAAAAGCACATACTCAGGTTCGTGGAGGGCATCGGGAAACATGGGCTGGAGTTCGGATGGAACTGCATGGGCAGGCTCAAGGTGGCAAGGCCGCATATCCTCAAGAGGGTGAAGGAGGCCGGCTGCGTTTACATAAACTACGGCGTCGAATCCCTCGACCAGAAGGTCCTCGACATGATGAACAAGAAACAGACTGTTGAGGAGGCGTATCAGGGCGTGGAGAACACTATAAAGGCAGGCATGCACCCGGGGCTGAACATTATCTGGGGCAGCCCCGGGGATACGGCGGAATCGCTAAGGAAAGGGGTGGATTTCCTCAACAGGTACAATACCGGCATACAGCTCAGGACCATAAAGCCAGTGACCCCGTATCCGGGGACCGCGCTCTTCAAGCTTGCGGTTGAAAGGGGGCTTCTTAAAGACGCGGAGGACTTCTACTCGAAGTACGTCAACTCCGACAGGATGACCGCGAATTTCACGGACATACCTGACGAGGAGTTCTACAGGCTCCTTTTCGAGGCGAACAGGACGGTCATAAACAATTATTATGGCAAGCTCGACGCCAACGCGGTCGAGGGCTTCAGGAGATGCTACTTCGAGCACGATACCTCATTCAGAGGCCCCAGGCACAGGTAAATAGACATTTTCTGAACGGAGGTTTAAATGAGCAGGAGCAAACCCTGGCTTGATTCTGTGGTAAGGGTCCCTAACGCAGTTGTGGAGAGGCACTCAAACAAGGCCCGGCTGGACAAGAGCGAGAGGCTGACGCGGTTTGCAGAAGGGTTTTTCGGAAGGTTCATAAGCTCGATAACGCAGGAAGACATCCTGTGCTACCCTGAAACGACAGGGCTTGTGCAGAGGCTTGCTGCCCATCACGGGCTGAAGGAGCGCAACTTTTTTCTCGTGCCCGGCGTTGACGCTGCGATAAAGGCATTTTTCGAATCATACGTATCTCCCGGAGGCGAGGTCATAATAACCGAGCCGTGTTTCCCGATGTACAGGGTGTACAGCGATCTTTTCAACGCCAGGGCCGTAAAGGTCCCCTATGTTACGAGGGACACGCTGGACTTCTCCAGGCTCCTTGATTCGATAAACAGGGATACCGCGCTTTTGGCCATCGCGAATCCCAATAGCCCCCTGGGCGACTTCATAGAGATAGGCGTTCTTGAGTCGGCCGTCAGGAAATGCGGCGGCTACGGGATACCCGTGCTGATAGACGAAGCGTACCGCGAATACGCGCCAGATTCGGCCATAGGCCTTATAGAGAGATACGACAATGTAGCCATAGCCCGGACATTCTCAAAGGCCTTCGGCGGGGCAGGGCTCAGGGCAGGATATCTGGCAGGAAGCTTCAAGATCATCGATGAGCTGTCGAAATGGCGCCTTCTGTACGAGATCAACCAGGTCGCGGTCAAGTTCGCCTCTTACATGCTCGACAACATGACCGAGGTCATCGATTACGCGGAGAAGACCATAAAAGAGCGCGAGCTTCTCGTCTCTCTGCTTGAGGGAGCGGGTTATGACGTGATCCCGTCGAAAACGAATTGGTTGCATATGCACGGCAGAGATGAGAACGACAAGGTCCTTGACGTGCTGAAAAGACACAATGTCCTTTTCAAGACGGACTCGAGGATACCGGTTGACCGCAGGGACTGGATACGCCTGACCGTAGGCCCGGATCTGTCAAAAACACGGTTTATGACTGAGATATTGGCTGGCGTTAATGGGCGAGCAAAAGGGACGCGCAAACTGGGAGACTTCAAACGCAGTATCAAGGCATGACTATCATGAACGGACATATGAGAGGCAAGACGCCTTATATTACCGCCCACAGGTTATTCATCAGCATTACGGGCACCGTGGCGCTCGTCTATCTGTTCAGGGAGCCCATCTTCTTCGGAAAGGCCCTTATCGGGCCTGAGATATGGAGCCAGGGGATTGCGGTGAACGACTTTGCCTTCGGCTCTCTGAAAAACGGGGTCCTTCCTTTGTGGCGCAGCGAGATCGACCTCGGCTATCCTATTATGGCGGAGCCAGCCTTTTCATACTGGCTCCATCCGATAAACATCCTTTTTCTGTTCCTGCCCGCCTATACGGCTGTCAATTATCTCCTGGTCGCGCACTACGCCATGAGCCTTTTTTTCATGTACTTTTTCGCCCTCGCTATCGGGATAGGCCGCATAGGGTCTTACATGGCTGCGGTTGTATATACGTTTTCCTCCGTCATGGTGAGCCAGTCCGACCAGTATTGCATTTCCCCCGCGATGGCGTGGCTGCCGCTTATCCTTCTTTTAATAAACACGGCTTATAAAAGACGCGATGCCAGGTTCTTTGCCGCCGCCGGGGCAGTCTACGGGTTCCAGTTCTTTCAGGGCCATGTGCAATTCTGGAGCTACACATTCCTGATGGCAGCTTTATTTATCGTCTATAAGGCGGCATCCATGGACGGTGGCCGCTCGGAAAGCAAGTGGGGCGAGGCTGTTTTTGCCGCCAGGGGGCTTGCGTTGGTTCTAGGGGCCGGGATAGGAATTGCGGCAATAAAATTCCTGCCGCTACTTGAGCTTTCAGGCCAGGGAGGCCGGGTTGAAAGCTCCGCCGGAGGGTTGGACTTTCTAACGTCGTCATATTACAGCATGAAACTTTCCGATCTGCCCCTGCTGGTATTTCCTGACCTATACGGAGCGCATCTGACCGAGGGCTTCGAGGGGTTCAACTCGGAATACAGCGCAGAAAGGTACTGCTATATAGGGGTTGCGGCCCTGATTTTTGCCGCAACCGCGATTATGTCCGGTAAAAACGGGCACAAAAAGTTTTTTGGGTATGCCGCGGCTTTTTCCCTGATTTTCGCGATGGGGCGAGACCTGCCCTTCTATTTTTTTCAGTTTCATCTTGTCCCGGGCTTCGGAAACTTCCAGATACCGCTTAGGTATCTGTACCTGTTCAGCTTCTCCGGGGCCGTTCTTGCCGGCATATGCATCGGCGCGGCCACGGACGGTTGTCAAGAGGGTCAAAAGGATAAAACAGCGAGGCTGGCAGGTCATCTTACGTTATTTTTGATGGCCACGGCCACGGCGATTATGCTTGCAGGATGGCTGCTGGCGCCTTACGCCGCGGAATTAAACAGATTCATGGGCCAAATTTCCAGCTCTTATGAGACCGGGCTTAAAATGTTCGCCACGGCACCCGTGGAGTCGCTATATTCCAGGAGCTTTTACAGGCAGATTGCGCCCCGGTTCCTTTTATCCTCGCAATTCCTCGTCCTTGTTCTGCCGGCGGCTGCCTATTTTCTCATGCGGCACAGGAAAAGGATCGCCGGGGACAGGCGCCTTATTTTAGTCGTTCACGCGGGTGCGGTCATGACCGCCCTGTGGATACTGCTCCGTTCGGGTTCGTTCCCGGAGAGGCTGGTGAACGAGCGCATCGGCAGGCAGCTTATAATGCTCGCCTCCGTGTTGGTTTGCCTTTACCTCTGGAAAAAGGGCGTTTTAAAAAGCGCCGCTTTCGGATACCTGATGATTTTAATTGTACTATTAGACCTCATAGGGCAGAACGGCAGGTATGTAAATACAATTGACAGTGAATTCTACAGTACCTATCCGAAGACAGCCATGTTCATAAAAAAAGACGGTTCTCTTTTCAGGGTAAATTACGCCATAGGGGATGAATACATGAAAAGGCACCGGATACAGTCTTATAGGCTGGATGACGGGGCGTACTATAAATGGAGGGAGACACTTGCTACGTCCTTTGTGTACGGAGGGATAAATATATGGAAGGGCGCGGACGGCAAGCCCTCCATAGGCATACAGAGGCAGAACGATTTCCACCATGCGTTTGAACGGGGCTACATGGAGGGGAGCCCTTCCGGGTCAGCGATATCGGCCCTCTCGCTGCTCAACGTCAAATACCTTGTGAGGACCGGGGAGCTCGACTCTAATGACTTGAAGCTGGTCTACAGCCGGCCGGACGGCGTTAAGGTCTACGAAAACAAACAGGTCATGCCGAGGGCTTTTACCGTAGACGGTTCCGTAGTGCTTGCGAAGGAAAAAGTCCTTGAGTTCATGAAGGGAGGGCTTTTCGACCCTCGATCGGTCGTTATATTAGAAGAGCCAGCCGGAACGAATCCAGAGAAGCACGGCGAAGGACAGCCCTGCGCCATGCCGGTAATCACCGCTTATTCGCAATCAAGGGTGACTCTGGAGACGGCGTGCGAAAGGCCGGGTTTTTTGGTCATGAGCGATTCGTATTACCCGGGGTGGAAGGCCTATATAGACGGGAACGAGACGAAGATATACCGGGCGAACTATGTCATGCGCTCTGTATCAGTGCCCGTGGGAGCCCACAAGGTCGAGTTCAAGTATGAACCAGAGGTATTCAGGGCCGGGGCCGTCATTTCAGCCGTAACGCTTGTGGCGCTTGTGTTATATCTTTCGCAGCCGTTCATCAGGCGCAAACACAGAGCGGCGCGCGCCGCATAGAGGACTTTTGGATGAGACACGCTGCAAGGGGCCTGGGGAACGGAAAAGCCATATGCCTCATCGGGCATGAGTTTTACGGAAATGTCCGTTCCGGAAATGGCTCTTTCGCCATAGCGCTGGCAGAGGGGCTGCTCGGGGAAGGCTACGGGATAACCTTCATAACGCCTTGTGCTGAAGGGCTTAAGCGCCATGAGATGTCGGGGAGGCTCGAGATTATCCGTGTACCTGTCCCGGGCAGTTCTTTTCTTGACAGGATGATACCGAACGTCCTCGACAACAGATGGATGTTCGCCTTGAAGATGAAGGTCTTCGCAAGGCGCCTGGAGCTTTCGCCTTTCTCGCTGGTCCACGTGCTTGACGTAAACGACTCTCATTTTGTGGACGACAGGATCAAAAAGACGGGCATACCGCTGGTTGTCTCCGTAAACGACTATTACTGCTTCGAGGGTGGCAGCGTCTTCAATTTCCCGTACAAGACCGGCCACGTGCTTATGAGGGCCATCCATTACAGGGCCCAGTACCTTCTCAACAGGGCTGCGCTTCGAAGGTTTGATTTCATCGTGTCCAACACAAGATATCTTAAAAACAAGCTCCTGGAGCATTACAGGTTGCCTGAATACAGGGTTTCAGTGATACACAGGGGCAAGGACGTAGATCGTTACCTCGCTGCTGAAGGCAAATACCTGAGCGCAAGGGTGCTGTTCATCGGCTCAAACATGGAGAGAAAAGGCGTGCTCGACCTTATACTGGCATCCAGAAAGGTCGTCGCGAGGAAAACAGGCGTCAAGTTCGTCATCGTCGGCAAAATAGGCGTCAAGCTCGGCACGCAGATATCAAGGCTCATCGAAAGGGACGGTCTCAAGGATAATTTCATCTTCCACGACTACCTTGCGCCGGAAGAAGTAAGGCGCGAGCTGTCCGTGGCAAGCGTTTTCGTCCTTCCGGCCCACATCGAGAACCTTGCGCAATCAATCCTTGAGGCCATGGCCTCGAAGACGCCCGTGGTCGTAACCGACGTCGGAGGCAACAGCGAGGCCGTAAACGGGCAGTGCGGAGTCCTGGTCAAGAAGAACGACATCGAGGCGATCTCGGACGCTGTCTTGAGGATAATAGATGCCCCTGGGCTAGCAAAAGAAATGGGAGAGGCTGGCTACAGGAACATAGTTGAGAATTTTTCAGTAAAAAAGATGATAGGGCATTACGTAAGCCTGTACGAAAGGGCGTTTGCCGGAAGAGACCGGTCAGCGTGCTGAATGGCATTTTGAAGATGGCTGTGTCAAAGGTGAAGGTCGGAAGGTTAAAGCGGGTTTTCTTGCTGAACGTCAACAGACTGAGGAGGCACTATTACCCCTATCTCAGGAGGAAGACGCCGCTTTTTTCGCACATAAACATCCAGACCACCTCTTACTGCACGAGGAGGTGCAGCTTTTGCGCCCTGGGCGACCCTGCAAGGGCGCGCATCAAACACAAGATGGACGAGGGGCTTTTCCGAAAGATTATTGACGATCTTGAGGGCCTCGATTATTCGGGCAGGGTCAGCCTTTTTGAGATAAACGAGCCGCTTTCTGATGAAAGGATATGCGCCTTTGTCGGATACGTGAAAAAGAAGCTCCCGAAGGCTTTCCAGTTCCTCAACACCAACGGGGACCTTCTAACGCTTGAGCTCCTCGACGGGCTTTTCACAAACGGGCTGGACCACCTGATAATGTCGTGCTATGACGACCGGGTTCTGCAAAAGTCAAAGGAGCTTGTAGCCAGGAGGAGATACTACTGCACTGTGCAGGACAAAGGGAAGGACCAGTTCTTCTTCCATGACAACCGGGGAGGGCACGTAAAAGGCCTGTTCATGCTACGGCCCGTGGTCAATATGTTCTGCGAGCGCGTATACAAGCAGCTTTACATAAAGCCGGACGGCAAGGTGGTCTCCTGCGTGGCCGATCATGACGATGTTAACTATATGGGCAATGTCGGTGATTCGTCCGTGAAGGACATCTGGTTTTCCGAAAAATTCGAGGAGATAAGGGAAAAGCTCAGAAGAGGAGACAGGGCGTTTTCACCCCTTTGCGTAAACTGCAATTATGCAGGTGAAGGCGGGATATACCGCGTGCCAAAGCTAAGGCGCTTATTGAAAAGGATCGGGTGTCAGTCGCGGTGAAAAAGGTCAATGTCGCGATAGTCGGGACAGGCGGGTTTGCCGGGGAGCACGCAAGGGCGTTGACGGGCGATGCTCGTTCGGCGGTGGCCGGGGTCTACGGGAGCGACCCGGAAAGAAGAAACGAGTTCGCCCGTAGATACGGCGTCAAAAGCTATTCCTCGTTCGAGGAATGCCTGAACGACAATGAGGTGTCCTTCGTGGACATTGTGTGCCGCCATAACGAGCACGCCAGATACGGGATCATGGCGGCCGAGGCAGGGAAGAACGTCATAGTGGAAAAGCCCATCGACATAGAGCTTGAGGCCGCCAGAAGGCTTGTAGATGTTTGCGCGAAGAAAGGGGTAAGGCTCTATGTGATAAGCCAGTTCCGCTACAGCCAGGCGCTGAGGAAGATAAAAAAAGAGATTGAGGCTGGCAGTTTCGGCAGGGTTTACGCCATGAACCTTTCCATGAACTGGCACAGGCCGCAGGCCTACTACGACAGCTCCGGGGGCTGGCGTAAAAGGCCGGACCTTGCTGGAGGAGGGGTGCTCATGATGCAGTGCATTCACTGGATAGACGTCTTGCTGTGGCTCGGAGGGGAAGCAGAGGGGCTTGGCTGCGAGATGCGCACGGTATCTCACCAAATAGGAGTGGAAGACACAGCCTCAGGGCAGATACTGTTCAAGGGAGGAGCCGTCGCATCTTTCCAGGCCTCGACCTCAGCCAGCTCAAGGCAGCCGGACAGGCTCGAGGTGTACGGCACAAAGGGGGCTGCCGCGGTACAGAACAACCGCATCGTACAATGGAGCTTTGGGGCCGACGCAAAGGGGAGCAGGGCGCGCTGGCTGGCGGTTTCTCTCATTTATTCAATGATGCCGTGGAGGAAGGGCCTGCTCGGGGACCAGCTCCTGGATATCATCTCAAACAGGGCCGAGCCTAACGGCAAAGAGGCCTTGAAGGCCCTCGAGGTGATAATCGATCTTTACAGGTGCGCCAAAAGAATTCAGTGCAGTGACGCGGACTCTCAGGTGCTCAAGTGTTTTTAGAAGGGATAATAAACAGAAGGTTCGGCGGAACGCTTCTGAAAGGCCTGGCCAGGCTGGGGGCGTACAACACGGTACGCAGACAGTTCATAAGGTGCTCCAGGTTTGAGAGCCGCAGGGCCTTTGGGAAGATAGCGAAGGATTATGTGCTTGCGCCCCCGTCGAACATCGTCTTTGAGCCGACGTACAGATGCAATCTCAGGTGCTCGATGTGCTATCAGGAGAGGAACGCTGATTTGACCTCAAACGAGCTGAGCATCGAGGAGATCAAAAGCATATTCGCGTCACGCGTAAAAGGGGTTAGAAAGGTAAGCCTCATCGGAGGCGAGGTCTTCATGAGGAAGGACGTCTTCGAGATGATCGGTTTTTTCGACTCAATGAAAGTCCCTGTGCATATAACCACAAACGGTACGCTGTTAAATGAGGAGGTTTGCGGGAAGCTCTCAATGCTATCCAACATACAGGCTATCGGTGTCTCTATCGACGGTCCCGAGGATCTGCATAACAGGATGCGAAACTGGGACCATGCCTTTGAGCGCGCCGCACGCGGCATAAAGCTTGCGCGCAAACGCTTTTTCGTGTTCATGGTCGCGGTGATCTCTGATGAGAACATCAGGCGGCTTTCCGAGATAGTTGATACCGCTCACGGCCTCGGCCTTGACAACCTCATACTCGAATTCGAGCGGAAGTACACGGGCCAGGACCTCAGGGAAGCGTCCGAAGTCCTGGGATTCCCTGAGTCGGATTTCAAGCTGAGGATAAGCGAGTCGAAAGACGCGGGCTATCCGTTTGCGCTTCTCATGGAGGGGATTAAGGCCGCAGAGGAAAGGGCCGGAAGTCTGGGGATGAGGATATTCTACCTGCCGGATGATTTCACCTCCTCAGCCGAAACGCACTACTCAAAAAACAACAGGTCCAAGGGAAGTTGTTTTTGCAGGTCTATATTCAAGGGCAGGATAGATTCGAGAGGCAACGTCTTTCATTGCTACGCCATCCGCAGAAGCTTCGGCAGCGTCCTTGAAAAGCCTCTATACGATATATGGAACTCTCCCGAATATACCGGCTTCAGGAGGAGGCTAATGGATAATAACCTCCTTTCGCTTTGCGAGACATGCCTGTACATGGAGCGGATATGATGGAAGAGCTGATTGGCCGTCTGACCATATATTCGTCCGGGTTCATCTTTAACATAGCTGTCGCGCTTATCGTTAATTCAGTGGCGATAATCATCTTCGCAAAGAGGTTTCAGGCGATCCTGGCGCAGCTGGGCCAGCCCATCTCGTCTGTACATTCCTTTCTCATCACGAACACCGTGCAGCTTGCGGCGTATGTGGCGCCGCTCGGGACAGGGGCCTTAATCTCAAAACCGATGATGACGTACTTCTACAGCAAGGTCCCTGTCAGAAAGACCGTGCTGGCGGTCATTTTCGAGCAGATTTATACCCTGTACTGGGACCTGTTCCTGCTCTTATCGATACTCCTGTTCGCGGGAGGGGCGTTCCTTGAGGGAGTAAGGACGGTAACCATCGCAGCCTGGCTTTCAATACTCGGCATATTTACGCTATCGATGACCCAATATGAGAAGGCGCTCCTTTATATCATAGACAAAGGCGAAGGGGCTCCACGGTTTTTCAGGAAAGCCATGGCAAAGTTTGGCGTGTCGGAAAGGAAGGACGTCGAGTCGCTCAAGCAGAGCCTAAGGGCATTTCTCGACAACGGTTTTTTGATCCGCTATTCGCTGTACATTGTCTCCGTCATTTTGATTCTCCCGCTTACGCTATACTTCACTGGCAGGAGCTGCGGCGTTGAGCTGATGTACTCCTCGGCGTTCATAGGCTATTGGAGTTCGATGATACTCGGCAGGCTCTCCGGGCTACCGGGCGGGATCGGGGTAAGGGATGTCAGTATGGGTGCCTTTCTTGTGTACTTGCAGGTACCAGCAGCTGATGCGGCCGTTATAACGCTTCTCAACCGGCTCGTCGTGACCTTCCAGTACGTCGTCGTCGGAGGTCCTCTTCTAACCAGGGCCATGAGGGACGTCGCGGTGATCGAGCTTATGAAAAGGCATAAAGGATGATTTTCTTATGGGCATGAGCTTGTGCTTGAAGAGCGCCCCGGGGCTTTCGCTTGCGGTTGTGGTCGTTATCGCACTGGGGGCAAGGCTTCTTCTTCTTTACGGCTTTGACGTGGTAGCGCCTGACGGGGTCGTCCTTATAGAGATGGCAAAGACATTCGCCGCAGGAGACTTCTTCACCGTAGACGTGCCGGAGCACCACCATGAGCCTTTGTATCCTGCTTTGATCTTCGCTGTCTCGGCATTGACTCCACTGGATTACGTAAGAAGCGGCCAGCTGGTCTCGCTCGCCTCAGCAGTAGCCACGATATATCTTGTCTACATGCTCGCTAAAAGGCTCTACGGACAGAAAACAGGCATCTATTCGGCTCTCATATTGTCGCTGGTGCCCCTGCACGCGCTCTCATCCGTGACGGTTCTCAAGGAATCTTTTTATACGCTCATGGCCGTGGCAGTAATCTATTCATGCGCGCTTGCGATAGAGAGAAGAGGCAGGGCATATTTTTTTCTGACCGGCCTGTTCCTGGGGCTTTCTTACCTTGTGCGTTTTGACGGCATTTTGCTTCTATTGTCGATTCCTTTCCTCTATTACGCTATCGACTCAGGGGCTTTGCGGGCAAATTTGTTATCCATGTTCGTTTTGATTTTTGCCGCATTAACTCTCTACGCGGCTTATGCCGCGGTCCTGTACATTCAGACCGGAGAGATTACGATAAGCAAGAAGCTAAATTATTATGTAACCCCCGTTGCGGCGCCCGAGGCCGCGAAAGAAAAGCTTATCAGGGATTACGGCTATATAGAAGGCGAAGAGATAATAAAGAGCGGATCTCAGTGGAGGGCGTTTTTGACAAAAAGAACGGAGGGCTTGTACAAGGCCGTGCACTACATTCTGCCTGCTGTCTTTCCTGTGCTTCTGATGCTTTTTGCCGGAGCAGGGATCGGGGCCGGGGCTGGTAAAAAAGAGATGCTGCTTCTCTTGATCCCTGTGATCTATGCGTTCGTCTTTCCGTTTATGAAGTATCCGACAGATAACAGGTATTTTCTGTGCGTAACGCCGTTTTTTTCCGTTTTTGCCGGCAGGGGCCTTGCGCTCCTTCAGAATGGATTGGCGCAGAGACATAGGCATCTGCCCGGGGTTTTTATGATTATTTTTCTAATTGTCTTTGCGCCATGGGCAGTCAAGCCGATGTTTGACGGAAAGACCTACAGGGATGAGCTGCTCCAAAAGGAGGTCGGTCTGTTCATACGGGGAATTGAGCAGAAGGAAAGAATTAAGATCGTCTCGCCATTGCCGGTCGTTTCATTCTATGCTGGAGCCAGGCTTTTTTATCTTGGGCCTCTGAAAAAAGAAGGCGAGATAATTGGTCTGCTGAGAGATACAGGGGCTGATTACGCCGTCTTGGATGACATAAGAGCCGTTGAACGCCTCCTGAAAGAATCAAAGAAAAAGCAATCTGCTCTCGGAATAGAAAAAATAAAAGAGTTTTCCGGAGGCGGCATCCAGGTGATCGTCTTGAAGGTGCGCCGATGCATGGAAAAAGGAGGATACGGTGAGATTCAGGCTTGCTGATTTTCCGAGTGCCTCAAACCAGAGCGTCCCGCTAAACAAGATGAACAGGCTTGCGAGGAAGGTACGCGAGCTTTTCATCGAAGGGGAGATATGCGTATGTTGCGGGACGAAGATAAGGGCTTATTTTTTCAGATCCGAGCATACGCTCAGCATGAGGCAGTGCCATGTCGAATGCAGCGGGTGCAGGTGCGTTTTCCATTTCCTGTGCTATCTGGAGGCAGTGGGCGCAAGTAAGGGGGATGGGGCCGTTTACAGGTGGCCGAAGGGGGGTCAAGGAGAGTGTCATGTTGCGCCTTGCCCCAAGTGCAAAAAAAAGGACGCCTGCATGATCGTGCTGGAGGGTGCAAAAAAACCGTTTGCGAAAGACGAGACCGTTCGCGCCGGGGTTTGATATGGCAAGAGAGGGGCTGACTGGATCGCGAACAGATGACCTGGGCTTATTAAGCTCCATAGCCCATGGTGACGCGGAACAACCGATGGTGAACGGCACGCCAATCCTTGAAAGGGCTTTTTCCCACATAGAGATAGGCATCCACAAATATTGTAACAGCAAATGCCCTTTCTGCCCGCATGGCCAGGAGGAAAGCTCATCCATGCCCAAGGGGGCGATGTCCGAAGAACTTTACCTGAAGGTGCTCGGAGACCTTAAGGAGATGGGATTTTGCGGGCGGATCTCGTTCCACCTGATGAACGAGCCCCTTTTGAGCAAGAACCTCGTGAGGTTTGTAAGGCTTGCCAGGGAATATTGTAATGACGCCTGCATACTCATAATCACCAACGGGAGCGTCCTTTCATACAGGTATCTCGTGGAGCTTTTTGAGAACGGCGCCGACAGGATAGCGATCAACCATTATTCAAAGGCGAGAAAGCGGCTGGTATTCCCACTGATCAATGCGCTTGCGTCTGTCGTAAAGATGAGCCGTCGAAACGCCGTATTGCATCGATGGTCGAGCGTTGTCTTCCTTGGGACTTATTATTTGCTCACGCTTGACGACACGTCAAAAAAATACTTAAGGATATTCTTCAGGCTGGAGAGCGAGCGCATGGCCCGCGTCTCTTTTTCCATTACGAGGTTTTACACGAATTACACGAACCGGGCAGGCAATCTCAAGACAAAAGTGCTTAAGGAGCCGTTAAAGGAATTCTGTATCTATCCGTTCGTGCAGATGTACATAACCTATGACGGCAAGGCCGTTATCTGCAGCGCGGATTACTTTCACAAGGAGGTCGTGGGAGACGTCGAAACGAGTTCGCTCCTGGAGATATGGAACAGCCGGCGCTACAAGATGATACGCTCAAAATTGTTCCGGGGCGACAGAGGCGGCCTTATATGCGAACAATGCGACACTTTTTTTCTGTACGAGCCCGATCTCTATTATCCGGTGCCGGGCGACAGATGAGGAAGGACTGGCCGGAGAGTTAATTCGGAGAGCTGATACTGAAATGGCGAGGATACTGCTCACGGCTACACGCTCGTTTTACAGGCCAACGAACGCGAATTTTCATTACGGTCTGCTTGCGCTCGCTAGCTACATAAAAAAGAACTCCGGCCATCATGTCGAGATCCTCGACGGGTCCATCCATACCTACGGGGAGTATCTGGGTCTGCTTGAGCAAAAGGCCCGCTCGTCGGATATAGTGGGCTTTTCGATGATGACGCCTCAAGTGGGGGACACTTGCAGGAGCATGCTCCATCTCAGGGACAAGGGACTCAGGCCATTCATCGTCGTGGGCGGGCATCATGTCACGCTCTATCCGGGCCAGACCGTACAATCCGACCTGATAGATTTCGCCGTGGCCGGCGACGGCGAAAAGAGTCTCCTGGCGCTCTGTAATGCCCTCGATTCAGGCGGAAGTACGGACAACATTGCAAATGTGCTCACCAGGTCCAATGCGACAGAGATGCTCAAAAAGCCGTTCGAGACGCTTCCTTATGAGGAGCTTTATGACGCCGACTACGGCGTCATAGACCCTGGCATTATGAAGGCGATGAAAAAGCAGTTTTGCTACCTGACCGGGCGCGGGTGCATGTTCAAATGCACGTTTTGCTACAACAGCGCCATAGGAAACAGGTGGAGGGGCAAGACGGCCGATGTTGTCCTCGATGAGGTCGGACGCCTTTACGAGAAGTACCGCTTCGAGAAGCTCTATTTCAGGGACGAGTACTTCTTCGCTGACAGGGACCGCGTGGCAAGGATACTTTCGGGTCTTGCCGTGAAAAATTATCCGTTTACATGGATCACCACATGCAGGGCCAGCGACTTCAGGAGCAAGATAGACAGGGAGATAATAGATCTTCTGATAGCCAGCAAATGCGAGGAGTTGAGGTTCGGGGCAGAGTCCGGTTCTGACAGGTGCCTCAAGTTCCTCAAAAAAGGGATCACGGTGGAGGACACCCTGAGGGCCGCAAGGGTCTGCGCCGAGATAGGCATACGCGGATCCTTTTCGTTCCTCTCCGGATATCCGACCGAGACGAGCGAGGACAGGATACAGACCGTAAGGCTTATCGGCAAGATAAAGAAGATAGACAAGAGGCATATTATCCTCGGGCCTTTCGCCTACTACATATATCCAGGCGGCAAGCTCTACGAAATGATAGCCGGGAACAGTGAATGGAGCATGAAGTTCCCTGAGTCTTTCGAGGGCTGGGCGCGGTCCAAATACGGGAATATGTTCGAGCAGCAGTCGGAGCCGGAAAAGTTCGCATGGCTCGATGAGCCGGATTTTGTCAAATACTTCTGGTATATCATCTTCTTCCGCTACATAGACGACCACTTCAGAGGATTCGGCTGTGTAAAATCGGCCCTTCTGAAGTTGGCGCTAAGCCCCTGGCTTATATCCACCAGGATTAGATGGCGGCTTTTGAGATTCGGGAAGCTTTACGACTACCGCCTCTACGAATGGCTCGACATGCGACGGCGCTCGGTAAAAAAGCATCTGCAATCCTTGCTTAAGACGTTTAAATAGGACAAGCCGGGCCTCTGCGGAAATCGCGACCATTTGACTTCTCAACCAACGCATCCAGAATCCTCTCCTCGCTCAAACTGACTGGAGACTGTTTCATGAGGTCGGGCGAAACACTTTTCAAGAACACGACCTATCTTCTGATATCCACCACCATCCAGAAGGCTGTGGGGCTAGTCCTTACTGTCGTTCTGGCAAGGTATCTCGGCGCCGATGGGTACGGACGGTATTCCTTCATCCTGGCCTTTGTGATAATGGCCGACACCGTACTGTGCTACGGGGTCGACGTCCTGATGGTAAGGGAGATAGCCAGGGAAAGGAGCAAGGGTGAGCCTATACTGATGAACGTACTGACGCTCAGGGCCCTTCTTGTCCCGGTATTCATCGGCATTGTAGCCGGGTGGATGTTATTGTCCGACAAGGCGTGGGAGATCAAGGTCTTGGTGCTGCTCCTCTCCATGTTCCACCTTTTTTATTCGTTCAACAAGACAATATGCTCATTTTTCGGCGGCTATGAGCGGCTCGAATACGTGACCATGCTCGACATAGCCTACAGCGTGTTGAAGAGTTCCTTTATCATAGCCGCCGTCTACCTCGACCTGGGGCTGGGCTATATTGTCGCGGGCATCTCGGTTTCGTATTTTCTCGTCTTTGCCTTCGGGGCCGCGATCTACCGCTCAAGGTTTTTTCCTCTGGCCTTCAGGATGGACTGGGGGTGGCTGCGTCAGAACCTGAACAGCTCGTTTTGGTTTGTCCTATCCGTCATCGTCTTCGGGTATTACTGGAAGGTAGACCAGCTTATTATCTCGGATCTCCTTCCCTACGAGAAGGTCGGCATATACAGCGCGGCCTTCCTTTTCATAGACCTGTCTATAGCCTTCTCCCTTGCCTACTTCTCGTCGGTCTATCCGCTGATATCAAGGATCTACCATGAGGACAGCGGCCATTTCGAGCTCATATGCAGAAAGAGCAACAAGTTCTTCCTGATCATTGGCGTCCCGATTCCATTCATCGGCCTTTTTATCATAGACGGGCTGATACCGCTTATCTACGGGAGGTCTTTCATTGAAACCGGGCAGATCGTGAAGATATTCCTCTTCACGATACCTTTCGTGTTCTTAAAATCTTTTATGATCCGGATAGCCTATTCGACGGGCAGGGAGAGAAGCCTTTTTTTCGTCACCCTTGTTGCCATCGGCTTGAAGATAGGCCTGAATTACCTCCTGGTAGAGGGGTTCGGGATAGTCGCCGCCGCGCTCGTAATGCTTGCCGTCGAGATACTGTACACCCTTCTTATAAAGGCCTTCTGTTTTCCCTCAGAGGATTTTTTGGTCAAAAGCATTCTGTCATATGCTTATAAGCCGTTGCTTTCATCAGTCGTCATGATGACTGGCTTATTCATCCTCCATGGCTACGGCATCGTCATAACGTGCCTTGCAGGTGTCACGCTGTACATCCTTGCACTATTTTTGCTTAAGGCCATAGATGAAGACGAATGGTTCGTGATCTCCGCCAAATTCAACAGTTTGCTGAGGAGCAGGAATTGAGTTTTTTCGTTAAACTCTCGTTCTTGATGCTGGGGCTCACCTATGACGCGCAGTTCCTGCAGATTTCCCAGGGACTGTTCGTCTATGACGTTCTTTTTTTCGGGATGATGGCCTTTTATATCGCCGGTACCGGGTTCAAGGTCAAGGTGATGATACCCAGGCCGTGGCTATATTTATCGGGCCTTTTCATACTGGCCCATCTGACCACGATCATCGTCACGTTTGTCATCGGATATCCCAACCTCGACATGGAGACGGTTATTTTCATCAAGTTCCTATACCTGTTCTCGCTCATGGTGTTCGCTAGCCTGATTGTTGATGATAGGCTCGTGGAAGACGCCTTCTGGTATTTTGCCGTCGGCGTTATTGCGGTAGCCGCCTTCGGGCTATACCAGGTCTCTCACGCCACAGGAGGACACCTGCTGGCCGGGCATTATTACCGCATCGCGCACCATGACGAGGGCCTGCTTAACGCCAATACCCTTACTATACAGACAAGCATAGGCGGCACGATAGTCCTCATGTTTTTCATTAAGGAGAGGTCGGTTCTCAAAAAATGGGGCGTCTATCTTCCGGCATTTCTTTTCCTTATGGGCGTGACTTTTTTCACCTTCTCGAAAGGCGGTTGGACGGGTTTTGCCCTGGGCACAGTAGTCTCATTGGCGCTGTGCGTCAAGAGGATTGGTTTTTTGAGGCTTGGCGCGTCATGCCTCGTCTTGGCGGCGACCGTATACTTTGCGCTTGTCAAAATCCCCTTTTTGGAATATCTACCGGCGGCGGTAGGGCACCGTCTCTCGGAAGGGCAGATGACTGGGAGCTTCCAAAGGGTGGATTATTTTTATGATGTTTTCGTTCTTTTGTTCATGGAGCCTGTGGTAGTGCTCCTTAGCGGGGCCGGGTTTAAGAATTACACATACATGGTTCACGAAAAATATCAGTTTTTCGCTCCGGGCGACAATCCGCATAATCTCTTGTCCTATCTTTTCTTCGGCACCGGGTTTACCGGCGCTTTTCTTGTGATCGCCCTTTTCGCATCGATATTATGGACTGTTTTCAAGTGCAGAAGGGCCTGTGTAAGGCTGGAGGGCCGAGGCGGGCAAAGGGCCCTGTACGTGAATATGTTCATCTCCTGGCTGATCGTATCGATATGGTTTTCACTCATATCAGCTTACCCGATCTTCCATCATACCTTCTGGGTGTTCACGGGAATTGCGGGAAGATACATGCACGACCTTATTAAGATGAAGCAGTCATCGCCTAACGCGTCTCGCGGGGCTGAATCGGGCCTTGGGCCCGTGACAAGGTAATTACGGATTTGCGGATTTCAGGGCTGTTTGCGCGCACACTGGCGGAGGAAGAGACGGATGAGAGTAGCCTATTTTTCTAACGGGGAGACGATACATGACCAGAGGTTCTTTGATATGTTCGCCGGCTCCGGAATCGAGCTTCACATAGTGTCTTTCCAGAGAGGGCTTCAAGAAGTGAGAATGAAAAACAGGCTGCCTGAGATCATGGGGGCGCAGCTGCATAACCTGCCGCTTGAAAGTTTTACCGGGTCATCAGCAATAGATAACTTCCTGAACATGGTCAGGGCTGTTGTTTATTCAAGAAGGGTGGTGCGCAAAATAAGGCCAGCTGTCGTCCTGGCCTGTCATATCATCGATAAATACGGATTCATTGCCGCTCTGGCAAATGCCAGGCCGCTGGTGTTGCTGCCCGGCGGGACGGACGTGCAGATAAGCGCGAGAAAATCAAAGCTCAGGAGGTTTTTTATCCAATTCGCCGTAAGGCGATCCGAGATAATACTTGCTGATGCCGAGATAATCAAGAAGGAGGTCCTTGACCTTGTCCCTGAATATCCCGGGGAGAAGATTAAGGTCACGCTGCTTCCCGGCGTGGACCTTGATAATTTCAACCCTTCCGTTCCAAAGGCGGAAATAGTGAAAGAGCTTGGCTGGGAGGGAAAGAAGATCCTAATCATGACGAGGTCGCTGATAGACATTGTATACGGGGTTGAATATTTTCTTGAAGCACTTGTCCAGGTCACGAGGGACTTTCCGGATGTCAGGGTGATATTCTGCGGCGACGGCCCCTACAGGCAGGCTCATATGGAGTTTTTGAAGAGGCACAATATCGACGGATACGCCTACTTCGCCGGACACGTAGAGAATGGCACTCTTGCCGCGTTCCTTAACGCCGCTGACATATACGTCTCAAGCTCGCTTAGCGATGGGACTCCCCTTTCGCTGCTTGAGGCCATGGCCTGCGCCCTTCCGGTGGTAGTCACCGACGTGCCTGCGGTGATGGAGTGGATAAAAGATGGGGATAATGGATACGTCGTCCCTCGCAGAGACCCCGATGCGCTCGCAAAAAAGATCGTGGAGCTTCTGCGCGATGACATGCTTCGCGGCCAGATGGCGCAGAAGAACTTCAGGATAGCCGTTGAGCGGATCGACATAGAAAAGAACTTTGAGAGATTGATGCAGACCCTTTGCGATTCTATCTCCGAACGGGAAGGAAGAGGGATATGAAGATAGCGCTCGCGAATCCTGTAGAGTCAAACAACAGGCAGGGTAACGTAATAGGCTATCCGAACATGGGGCTGCTGTCCCTCATAAGTTACATCCGCGAAAAGATGAAGGACAAGGTGAGCGTAGAATACATAGAGACAATGTCATTTGACATGCACATCCGGATGGTTGAGAAGATCAGGCCGGATGTCTATGGCATCTCCTTCGCCTCCCACACTCTCACATACAAGAAAAACCCGTACGCCCTTATCAACGAGGTCAAAAACAGGTTTCCTGATATCCCCGTCATCTGCGGGGGTACTCACCCGACCGCCATGCCCGAGGACGTCCTCGAAAAGTCGAGGGCCGACATCGTGTGCATAGGTGAGGGAGAGGAGACGCTAGTGGAGATAATTTCCTACTTCCGGGGCGAAATATCCTCGCTTGGCGACATAAACGGGATAGCCTACCGGGAAAACGGCCGTATCGTAAGGACGGCTAAAAGGAAGTTCTGCGATATAAACAAACTGCCCATGCCGGCATGGGACATGATAGATATTCAGCGTTATTCGGGCCCGCATCTAAGGAAGTCCGGAGGGTACGCCACCTGCGTTCTTTCGAGCAGGGGATGCCCTTTCAACTGCGTCTACTGCTCAAACCCGATCTGGAGGACTGACAAGCCATGGTTCAGGATGAAAGACCCGAAGCTCGTTGTCCAGGAGATAGGCTACCTGTACGACAGGGGCGTGCGCGAGATATACATCCGCGCCGACGAGCTCAACCCGAATATGTCGTGGTGCCTCAAGCTGTGCAACGAGATAAGGAAGGCGGGCTGGAAGGACCTTTACTTCCAGTGCAATCTCCGGGTGGACACGATAAACGACGAGCTTGCCTCGGCGCTCGCTGATATCAATTGCTGGCTCGTGTACCTCGGCATAGAGAGCGTGAACCAGCGCGTGATAGACGGCATCGACAAACGGTACAAGGTCGATAAGATACCGGATGTCTGCAGGCTCCTCAAGAGATACGGTATCCAGATATTCGGCTATATGATGCTCTATCAGGTATGGGAGGAGAACAACGAGCTCAGGTGGGAGACGCCCGCAGAGGTCAACAATACCTTGAAAACGGCATGGAGGCTTTCAAAGGAGGGCCTTCTCGATTATATCTCCTGGCAGTTCGCAACGCCCATGCCAGGGGCGCGCCTGTGGGACATCGCCGTCAGACACGACCTGATGAAGAAGGAGATGAAGGGCGTGTGGGACATCAATATGCGCATCCCCGGCGTAAGCGAAAGGACGATGACGCGCCAGAGGCTACTGGGTTTCCTGATGCAGGGGTATTTCGCTTTCAGAAAAGGACGCATAAACTGGCGCATGTGGAAGAGGATACTAAGGAAGATGTCGTATATAGTGAGGTCGCTCAAATAAGGGGCGCTTATTTCTCCCCCCTCCCGTGAAGAGTGCTTCGGCGGGGTAGTTCATTTATAAGGTGACGGACATGAAAGTATCCCTGTTTGACGCGGGCCAGGGTCCGCAGAGCTTCAATACCTTCGGTAAATCCTACTGGACCTCCATGCCCCATTACGGGCTTTGCGCCCTGTCCGCCTCGGCCAAGGGCGCAGGCCACTCGGTCTGCCTGATAGACGTAAGGCAGGTAAACGGCTACGGCGAGCTTGAAAGGGTGATAGCAGGTCAAGAACCAGACGTCGTCGGGCTGAGCATGCGAACCTGCGACGAGCTGTTCCTTTCCGACATCGCGGCGCGGATAAAAAAGATAAACCCTAAGACCTTCGTCGTCGTAGGAGGCGTACACGTCGGGATAGCCTGGGACAGGCTGCAGAAAGACCCGAACTACGACTACCTGGTGGCAGGGGAGGGCGAGGGGACTTTCCCGAAGCTCCTGTCACATCTTTCCGACGGAGCCCGGAGGGGGCTTAACTTCATAAGCGAGAAGGTCATAAGGGGCGAGCCTATGGTAATGGACTCCCTTCCTTTCGTGGACAGGGAATTGTATCCGTTTGCGGAATGCGTAAAACACCCGAATTATCCGGGGCTCCTGCCTGCCCCCATGATAACGATGATATCGAGCAGAGGATGCCCGTACGGATGCAGGTACTGCGCCCCTTCGGAGAGGTCGAGCGACGATGCGCTTTTCGGAAGAAAATTGAAGTACGCCTCTGTGGACAGGGTGATCGATGAGCTCAAATACCTCAGGGAAAAATACGCATTCAGGTCTATAAAGTTCTACGACTACACATTCACGATAAACAAGGGCTGGGTAGAGGAGTTCTGCCGCAAATACCGGGATAACGGCTTTGACCAGAGGTTCGCCATACAGACGCGCGCCGATCTTATCGTGAAGAACCAGGACCTTATCCGCGACCTCAGCGAGGCAGGGCTAAAGATAGCCATCGTCGGCTACGAATCCGGGAGCAACAGTGTCCTTGAATCGCTCGGAAAAAAGATCACCGCCGAGCAGAACCTGGCCGCCGCAGAGATACTCAGGAAGTACAAGGTGGTGAATGTGGCCAATTTTATGCTTGGCACGCCGTTCGAGAGCAGGCAGGACGTGGACATGACTGTAAGGCACGTGCGAAAGATGAAGCCGGATATCGTTTCCGTCTCTTTCTACACGCCCATCGAAGGCACCGCCTTGTACGACTACGTAACCGAGCACGGGCTTTCCCTTGTGAACTCACCGGATGAGATGTACACTTATGCGCCTGACTACAGAAGGATCAAGGGGATTGATTACAACTACCTCAGGAAGGCCTCGATAAAGATGCTCTCAGGCAGGTTCCCTGTGCCTTTCCTGGGCTATCTCGCCTTCCTTTTGTACGTAAAGACTAAAAAGCACGTGGTGGTGCGCGAATACCTGACCCGTGCCTACACAATGTATTTGGATTTCGTGAGCGGTAGATAAGCTTCATCCGCGAAAACAGGTTAAAGGTATGGGAAAGATAAAGCTCCTCCATGTCGCTCCGTCTCTTAACAAGGGCGGGCAGGAAAAACAGTTATTCGAGCTTGTAAGGAGGCTGGATAGTCAAAGCTACGACATCATGGTGGTGAGCCTTTCCGAAGGCTGCTTCTGGACGAAAGAGATATCGAGATACGCCAGGTGCGTGGAGATCGAAAGAAAAGGACGCATCGAGCTACGGAGGCTGTCCAGGCTTGTAAGCCTCATAAGGGATTTCAGGCCCGATATCATACAGTGCTGGAGTTACTCGGCGATTGCCTACGGCATAAGCGGCGCTCTTTTAGCCTCGGTCCCCATAAAGATAATAACCATAAGGGGCAAGGAGAGGTGCAAAAGCGCCGTTTATCTGGCGAATAATGCGTTGTACAGGCTGAGCGACCTTGTGATATACAACTCGGCCGAGGCCCTGATGTACGAAAAAAGGCTTTACCGCCTGCCAGAGCGCAGAGCAAAGGTCATCTATAACGGGATCGATTGGACTGAGTTCGACCCCGTTATTGAGGACAGGTCCAGTGTTCTTGGCTTTCCAGTGCCCGAAGGCCAAAGCGTCATAGGCACTGTGGCGAGCCTTACAGGGAGAAAGAACCTTAAGATGTTCCTCGAGGCCGCCAAGGAGGTGCTTACGCGGGCCGAAGGCCTCGTCTTTGTCCTGGCAGGCTCAGGTGACAGGGAAAAAGAGTTGAAAGATTACTCTATGTCTCTGGGCCTGGAACGCGCGGTGCGCTTCATCGGGCGAAGGGACGACGTCCCGAAACTTTTGAAGTGCTTCGACGCCTTCTGGCTGACCTCGATGGAAGAGGGCACCCCGAACTCGATACTTGAGGCTATGGCCGCCGGGGTGCCGGTAGTAGCGACCGATGTAGGAGGGAATAGCGAGATAATAGAGCACGGCGCCAACGGCTTTCTGGTCCCGTTGAACGACATTAAGCGTATGGCGGATCATACAATGCAGGTCCTGATAAAAGGGCCGGAACGGGAAAAAATCACTGCAAATGCCAGAAGGACGGTTCGCATGAGGTTTGACATGGCAAGGATGGTGGAGGATTACGACAGCACCTATCGCGCCCTCTATGGGGGTAATCCGTGCAGGCTTCGGTAGCGATGCGCCTGTTGCGTTTTTTGAAAAGCTCCTGCCTTGCGCTGGCCGTCGTCCTTTCGGCCTGGGGCTGGTGCCATGCCGACGCGGATATACTGGTGGGCGGCTCCGTGTACGATGATAAGGAACCCCCTGTCTGCTAAGCCCATCCCTCCAAACCCGGCGCTCAAGAACATAGTAGCCGGGCAGTATCCTTCCGATCAGAACACTAAAGGCTCCGGCTTGCCGATAAAATATCCCTGTGCATAGTCGACGCCAAGTTTTTTTATGATCTTGAGCGTCTCCTCGCTCTCCACGAATTCGGCAACGCTCTTTATCCCCATGCCTCTCGCCACGTCGGCGATGGCCTTGACGAAGAGCTGGTTGTTCCTGTTGTGTCCGAGGTCTCGTATGAAAGTGCCGTCTATCTTGATGTAGTCAACATCCAATTCTTTCAGATAGGTAAAGGACGTGAAGCCTACGCCGAAATCGTCGAGTGAGAAACGGCATCCGATCGATTTCAGCGCCTTGACGAATTTAGCGGCCCGTTCGATGTCAATGACCGCCGCCGTCTCAGTGATCTCGAAGACTATGCGGTCGGGGTCGGCCCCCGTTTTGGATATGGCCGACCTTATGAACAGGGGAAACTCATCATCCATCAGATCCTTTCCAGACAGGTTTATGCTAAAAGTTTTGCCTTTACGGCCTTCCGCTGACATTAGTTCCAGAGTTTTTCTTATTATCTGCTTGTCGACGGCGCCTATTATATCAAACCTTTCAGCCACCTCGATAAAGGCGCCCGGCAGAAGTATGCTTCCGTCTTCGTCACGCATCCTCGCGAGCGACTCATAGTGGATGACCTTATCGTCCTTCAGATCAAGGATGGGCTGAGCCCATACCTCGAAGCGGTCGTCTTCAAGGGCCTTTAGTATTCGCTCTTTCCACTTGAGCCTTGAGTGGATGTCTTCCAGGATATGGTCTTCCTCGCGATAGAGGTGGCACCGGTTGCGCCCAAGCTCCTTGGCCCGGTACATGGCCGCGTCAACTTTTGTGAAGAGTTCGCTCACGGTTGACCCGTGGACGGGATAGATGACCATGCCAAGGCTTACGGACAAACGGAAAGGGATGTTTCCTGACCGGAATCCCTCTATTTGTTCCCTTATTTTCTCGGCCGTAACGATACCCTTCTTTTCATCGATTGACGGCAGGTAGATCGCGAATTCGTCTCCGCCAAGCCGCCCCAGTATGGATTCTTCGTCATGAAGGGCTTTCTTAAGCAGCCTGGATACGCTTCTCAGTATTTCGTCTCCGAGGCCATGGCCGTACGAATCGTTTATGGATTTGAAGTGGTCGATGTCAAGCATCATCAAAACTCCGGGCTCCTTGTCTTCATGACTGCTTAAAAGCCGCTCGGCAAAAAGGTATATGAAACGCGATCTGTTCAGAAGGTCGGTCATCTCGTCATGAAAGGCGAGATATTTGATCTTTTCCTCCGAGGCTCTTTTTTCAGTGATGTCCTCCTGTACAGTTAGGTAATTTATAATATTTCCGTCCTGGTCCTTGACCGGGCTTATGACCGTATTGCACCAGTAATGCCTGCTGTATCTTGTTTTGTTTTTAAGCACACCGCGCCACGTCAAGCCCCTTTTGATGGTCCCCCACAACTCCTGGTACAGGGAATCGGGGGTCTCCCCTGAAGAAAGGATGCGGGGCGTCTGGCCCAGAGCCTCCTGCCGGGTGTAGCCTGTGACCTGCTCGAAAACGGGATTTACGTATTCGATGACTCCGTCGCAGTCCGTTATGAACACAATGTTGCTGCTCTGCTCTATCGCCGTGGAAAGCTTTTTGATCTCGATCATCGCCTGCCGCTGCTCCGTGACGTCGATGCCGTAAATATTTACATAGCCGCTGTTCGCCACCGGCGAGAATACCATCGAGAATATCCGGTCTTTATTCTTTAACTCTATCATTTTATTTTTTTGAGAGTCGTAGATGCCCTTGACAGTCTGCTTCAAGGCCTCCGGCACTGACTGCCCTGCCTCGCAGCCCCATTCATTCAGCAAAGGGGCGCTCGCACCATTCCCGTACAGCACCGTCCCATCAACCGCGATGCGCAACACCGGGTTCGGATTCTCCGAAGGAAACTTCGCCAGAACCTTTATCTCCTCTTCCGCCCGCTTGCGTTCCGCGATCTCGGTGCGCAAAGCCTCGTTGGACAGCTCCAGTTCGCCCGTCTGTGTCTCAAGACGGGCATTGACGATGCGAAGCTCCTCCGGGCTCGGCATCGATAGGGCCTTTGGAATAAGCGGCCACAGCAGCACGGCTGTGATGACGGAGGACACGGCTGTAACGGCCTTTATGTAACCGTCAAGCCAGTAAACCGGCGTCCATACGGTCCAGACGCTCATCAGGTGAGTCGTCCCGCACGCCAGGATGAAAATGCCGAACATGACGAACATCCACCGGAAGGCCAGGTTCCTGCGGGTGCATACGAAGTAAACCAGCGCAAGGGGAATGGAGTAGTATGATATCACGATGAGGAGGTCCGAGACCACGTGAAGCCAGAGCAGGCCCGGTTTCCACAAGTAGCAGTGTCCATGAGGCATAAATCCGTCATCGCCGAAAAATTGACTCGCGAAATCAACATATGCTCTCAGATTGTCCACGCGCCACTCCGAATACATTTTTAACCAGCCCTGTTTATCCGGCGGACAATAGTCGGAGGCGACGGGAGAAAATATCGTAACTGACAGGTTTTTCGGGATGAGTGGGTCGCCGGAGGTTTTATTTCAAAGGATAAACGGGATGAGGCTTTTCTGAAAAAAGTATACATATGAGGGGCCTGAATTTCAATGGATTTTATCGTAAGCCCCCCAAAATAAAAAAGCGCAGGGTGTGTTCCCCGCGCTTTTATTCTGTATCTTCACGTCCCAGCGAACAGAAGTTGACAACGGCTATTACTGGGAAGGCGAAGAGGCCATAAGACGCTGCAAGCAGAATGGACACCTGGCCTCCTTATGCTGAAAGAAATTGACCTGCCGCTTCAATTTGAGACATTTGTCTCCTATCGCGGGGACAGTCCGGGGACACGGTTTTGGGGGTGTTTAAAAAGGTAAGTTATTTGATTCCGAAGAGAAAAATGGGGTGGACGAGGGGATTCGAACCTGGGGTCACGGAATTATTCCGGATATTGATAGCAGCCCTTGTTTTTATCGGTCCGGATAAGCTTCCGGAAATTGCGAGGATGCTCTGGAGAACTTTCGCGGAACTCAAGCGCATAACCGATGGAATAATCTTTCTGTCGAGTGCTTGAGGCATGCTGTGGCGGTGCTCGAACAAAAGCGGTTACAATTTGGTGACACTGGAAAAGAAAAAGGGGCTGCGCATAGCGAAACCCCTTGATTTAACTGGCGGTCCTACGGGGATTCGAACCCCGGTTTTAGCCTTGAGAGGGCCACGTCCTAGGCCTCTAGACGATAGGACCAAAGAAATAATATCACGAAACGATACAATATCGGATGTCCTGTTGTCAACCGGTTTTTAACCTATTTTTACTCTCCGGACACTTTTATCGCCTGTATGAAAAGCTCGGTCGAGGCCTTGAAGCGCTCTATGGCACGCTGCCTGTCCCCCGAACCAAGCGACCTTTGCGCCTCTTCCCTGGCCGAGAGCGCCGCGTCCATGAGCCCTCCGGTCTTCTGTTCGCCGGATTTTACCATGAGTGAGGCAAGGTATTCATAGGTGTCGTTCTTTTTAAGCTCATAGGTTATCAGCTCTTGCTGGTCGGCTGGTCTTTTCTTCGGGAACGTTATTATCTCGCCTTGCGAACGCTTATACTCCTTTATGGCCGAGGTGGCAAGCGCGTAGGCGGTGTTCATCTCGCTAATCGCTCCGTCAAGGTCGCCGCTGGCGGATTTTTTTACCGATGACGCGTAAAGCTTTCTGCCCTCGGCAAGCTTTTCTGCCTGGAGACCTTCAGCCCCTGCCATGAGCCTTTCGGCGGTCCTCATGAATATCTCCACCTCTGCCTTGGCCTTCCGGAGCCGCTCCTCTTTCCTCTCGATATCCTTTACGCCCCTGGCATCGGCCTCCTCCACAAGGACAAGCTCCCTTATCGTGAGGTCTTTGGAGAGCATGATGGCGTTGACGGCGGCCTCGACCGCGTCGGAGAGGCCTTGTGCCGCCGCATCGTATTCGCCTGCGTTGTAATCCTTTGCCCCTTGGTCGGCAGCCGCGTCAGCCAGCGCCATGAGCGACTCCGCCTGCTTTGACGACCCTTCAGCTACTATCTTCCTGGCGGCGTTCAGAAGCTCTATAGACCTTTTCATCTTGAGCTCGGTCTTCTTCTGAGCGCTGACTTCGCCGGGTTGCGCCTGTAACGTATGCTGGAAGGCGAAGAGCAGGGCCAATGAAATGATGATGATTTTAAGCATGGATACCTCCTTTTTTTTGCGATCCCGGAGGTGTACGTCAAAGGTGCCTGTCAGAAAACGTGTTTGAGCGTGCGCTTGCCCTCGAAGAGCCCCTTTTCTACACGGCCATCGGTAAAGACGAGGTAGCTGAAGTCCGTGAAATAACGGACCCTTCTTGCCGCTTCCATCATCGCGTCCCTGTCGCTGCCGCCTGTCATAAGGGCAAGGGTCTTGGAGGGGTCATGGGGGTTTTTAACCGCGAGTACCAGCGTGGAGCCTTCCGACGGGAAGGTTTTGCCTCCGATTTCAAAGGAGCTCCCGGTTATCCGCGCCTGCCTTGAGAAGTACTGGCCCGTAAGCCAATAGAGCCTGTTCTCTCCCGGCCCGCCCAGGATAAAGAGGGAGTGGTCCTTTAAATAATCTTTACGTCCTATTTCAGCGTCAGTCGTTATCTCCAGCTCGAAGTCCTTTGAGACGAGGTCCGCCGCCCGGAGGTACTTGTCATAGGGCTTGCTGCTGTTCGGAAGGACTATGACAGCCTCCTTGTCGCCAAGTAGGCCGGCGAGCGTCGGCGGTATCTCTTCGTCTGAGAGTACGCGGAAGATCCGGTAGTCCGGGTCGACTTCAATCGAAAGCGGGGCGGCTTCGAGGTCGACCGTGAACTCCTGTGCTTCATCTTTCATCCTGAACGTCTTCCAGGTCTCGCCGGAGGCGGTCTTTACAAGGACAGGAAGGTCGATTACATACGCTGGCGATGACTGCCTCAAGGCTAAGGTAACCGCATAACCCTTATCCGTCTTTTCAGACCTCGCCTTCTCAAGGGTGAGCCGTGGCCCGCCAACGCGGTCGAGCCACTGGACGAAAAACCACCCGAGGTCACGTCCAGTAGCGCCTTCAAAGGCCCTTCGTATATCCGCCCAGGACGCGCGCTTAAAGGTGTTCTCCGAGTAGAACCTCCTGAGGCCTTCCCCGAACTGCTCCTTTCCGATGGTCCTCTCGAGCATGTTGAAGACCATGACGCCTTTATTATAACCGACCGCCCTCGACGCGGTGCTTGTGGCGTCGGTAAAATCCTTGAGGGCTATCTCACCGCCGTCCTTGGTGAAGTTCTTGTAGCCCCGGAGCTTGGCCGCCATGAATTCTCTTGCCTTCACAGGCCCTTTCTCGGCATCGAACCTGTAGTCGGCGATGAATGTGGTAAGGGCCTCGGCCCAGTTGCCGAGTGATGAGTCTATGAATACGGAGTTGCCAAGCCAGTTGTGCGCTATCTCATGGCCTAGCGAGATATCCGGTATGAACGGGAGCCTTATTACCGAAGAGCCCAGGAGCGTGAAAGACGGCATGCCGTAGCCAGTCGGCATGAAGTTCTCGACCACGGCGAACTTTTTAAAGGGGTACGGGCCTATGATCGACTGGAAGGCGTCCAGGTGCCCCTTTGATTTCTCGATATACGTCCTTGACAGTGGCTCATCTTTTTGAAAGAAGAAGGTGTAGATGTCTATGCCCTTGTAGCTCTCTTTTTCTACGAAGTACCTGCCTGCTATGAGGTCGACCCCGTCAACGGGCCTCCATTCCTTCCATGTCTCCACTACGATAGAGCCTTTTGTCACGCTTGAGGCGAGATCACCTTCCATTACTGAAGAATATCCGGCTGGCAGGGTCACCTCGGCCTCGAAGATCACGAGAGAGCCTTCTTCCTGAGGGAACCAGGTCGCGGAAGAGGGGAGATAGACCCCTTCCTCACCGATGACGCCGTCGTTCACATAGGCCACGCCACGCTTGAAGCCCTCCGCCGCCTCACGCGGCGTCTGGAACTTCCCGCGAAAGCCAATGGAAAGCCTTTTCCCGGCCCTGGGCATCTTGATGGTGATCTCGTTGAGGCCGTTATCGATCTTTTTTACCTCTGTTTTGAGTCCTACGCCGTCCGCTTCGGCCCGGAGTGTTTCTGAGCCGGACCGGAGCAGCAGCCTGACCTCAGAGGCGTCCCTGCCGAGGGTTATATTGTCGGTTCCTTCGATAGTCCCGGAGGCGATATCTACCGATACCTTTATAGAATGGCGGGACGCTTCATCGGCAAGGCCTTCGCCCTGTACATCCGCCGACGATAAGAGCGCGAAAAGCGCGGCAAGCAGTACATTAAAGATGATATGCCTTTTCATGTTGTGATAAGGATACCACATCCGGAAAACAAGGTCTATGGCTCGGCATGGTATGTACTTTTTCTCTGATATACTAAAATAAGAGCCGCAAACAAAAAAACTCAAGGAGAGGGAAAATGGCAAGGAAGATGAACTTGAATGAGTTCGTTTCCTTCGAAGAAGGACTTTCCAGCCAGAAAGCGGCTCTTGAGGAGCAGGTGGGAGGCGCAGAAGGTCCGTCCCCGATACCGCAAGGCGTCTATTATGTGGTGAGCGATGCAAGAGTACTTCTCTTAAGCGTAAAGTCCTGTAGCCTTTCGCAATAGCCATGCTCCGCCCGGAGTCTCTCCGGGCGGAGCCTCCAGCCTTTCAAAAACCCCGTTACGCGCCTTGTAATATAACAACTGAAACCAATCGGTGTTAAAGCGTTTTACATGGCGCGCCGCAAGCTTAAAATAACTCGCGGGCAGGAAGCCGGCGGCTTTTTATGTGTTAAAATCAATTATCAAAGTTGATCGTGTCAGCAAGTCCGCTGCATGTCTTCCGGCCGAAAGCGCAGTCCCTCTTCCGTACCGATTCCGTAAAAAAGAATTTACCCGCTATGAAGCCGTAGATCTTTTTGTGGAGCGACTTTCTTTTTTGTATTCCGTGCTCACTAAACCATTATGAAAGGAGCAATGGGATGAAAAGGTTTATCGCTTTTACAATCGTGGTGTCAGCGGTCTTTATCTCTTTTGAAGCGAGTGCTGTCGTGAACACGTACGAGGTGGGTGACGCCGCCGGGGGGATCGCCACAACGAGGCATAACCTCGGGTCGACCGGCAGGTACACGAGGACGGGGAGCACGACGGAGATTTGCGTATTCTGCCATACGCCCCATCACACGAACACAGAAAACGACATCAGGCCTTTGTGGAACAGGGCCTCGCCCAACCTCGCGGCCTATACGGCATACGGCACGACCCTTGCCGGCACCACTATAGCCACAAGCGACATCGGCTCCACGACCCTTGCCTGCCTGAGCTGCCATGACGGGGTATCGACCTTCGACAACCTTGCAAACGCGCCGGGCAAGAACGGTGTTACCCTGAACGGTACGTCGGACATGGGCTGGACATTTTTCGACGCCATAGGGGTCACTCAGGACTTCATGACAGCCCAGCGCCTTAATATAGGTGCTGACCTCTCAAACGACCACCCGGTCTCGGTCCCTTACAGGGAGCTTGTAGCCGGGCTCAGGCCGATTGAAAGCGTCATAGCTGCCATAGACCTTACCACCGATATCGGGGTGAGCGCTCTTTCATTCGACCAGGGCAACCTCCAGCGGAACCTGTGGGCGGTCAAGGGCTACATATCCGACACCGCGAGCATCCAGGACCTGCTGCGCGAGCACAACGGCGTATTCAGGGTCGAGTGCTCTTCGTGCCACGACCCGCACTTCAATAATAAGTCGTGGAACGAGATCGACAATACCTATTCTACGGTAGTAGCCGAGCAGGAGCTTGAATCTAACGGACTGTTCATTAGAAGGGTCGGCGGCAACTCCGGCTCCGGCCTTTGCAGGACCTGTCATAACAAGTAAGAGGAGGCGCTTTTACGGTCGGTTTCTTTTTTCCCTGGCAAAAATCTGATTATTGTCATTGATGTAACTGCCGCGGGATGGTTAGATCCAGGGAAAAATACCGGGGAGGGGCTTGATGGAGCTGATAGACCTGTTCGAGAGGACCGAGTTTGCCGCTGAGTTCGTGCCGCGCATACTGAGGGTAAGGCCTGAGTACAAGGTGCCCCTTATCTGCATGGAGCCGGGCCAGGAGATAAAGCCGCACCAGAGCGGGGCTGGCGTATTCTATTTCGTGAGCGGCAGCGGTATTATGACCGTCGAGGGGAAGGAAAATGAAGTCAGGGCAGGGAAGATGGTATTCGTCGAAAAAGGCGAGTCCCGCGGCATAAGGGCTGTTGAAAAGCTGGTTGCCTTTGCCGTGCATATGGGTTAAATAACAGGCCGCTCAAAAAGGCCAATCCGCGCCGTTTTGACCTTTTTAGGCAGCCTGGTTTTTGTGGCTCTCAGTAACCAGTTAATCCGAGGGGGTTGGCGATGTCGCCAACCCCCCATTTTTTATAAGGAAGCTCTGAGCAGTGGCGGCGGTATTGATTTTTCGCTTTCTTATAATACGGGAAGGGTATTCACATATATGGCGCTCGAAACGCAAGGGAGGGGTAGGCCCTTTTCAGCTACAATCACTTTTGCGGTAAAGGAGGTGGCTGAAAAGGGCCTACATTTTCTGGCTTTCTCGGAGTTGCCAGTGCGGAGAGTCTTAAAAGTCCCCCGGCCTTAGAAGTTTATACCCAGGTAAAGGGACGCAGTCGAATAGCTGTTCTTTATGTCCGGTTCGCCGCTGGCGATAGTGTAGCGGTAATCTACGCCAACGCTCATCAGGTTGTTTATGACGTACTCCACCCCGGCTCCAACGTGATAGCCGATGTCCAGATAGGTGGTGTCGTCAGACGGCGGTGAGTTGACCATGAACGCGAGGCCCGCCGGTATTATCCAGGGCCTTACCTTGCCGCCGGCGATGTTGTCGAACCTGTACTTGGGGGCGACTACCACGATAAGCTCGGAGACGGTGACCTCTTTGGTATTGTGCGTGCCGACACCGTCGAGCTCAAGGAGCGTCGTGGTGGTCTGCGTCACCACGTTCTTCGAGTAGCTGGCGTAGTCGAGCATGACCTCGCCGAGGAGGGTGCCAGGTCCGAGGTTTTTCACCATCGCCAGGTCGAGCCCGGCGCTCACGTTCCACCCGCTGGTGTCGTCATTTTCACCCTCTCCGAAGACGTTGAGGGTATCGGTGAATATCTGGCCGCCTCTGTCGTTAGCGAAATTTGACTTACCGTACCTGAAGAAGACCTGATTGTCGCCTGCGTTTCCAATACTTGCCAGTGGACCTGTTATGAATAGGATAGCGAAAAACAGTACAAAGAACGAAAACGGTTTTTTCAGCATTACGACCTCCAACAGGGATGTGGTTGCAATACGATTCCCGGATAGCCGCCACCCGGACGACGCACCGGGGCCTCAGCTCTTGCCTCCTTTCTTTTGTTTTGCTTGTGCCTTATTAAGACTGCAATAGGGGTGCCAGATAGTATTATCTTGTAAATACAAGAGGTTATGTCAAAGGCCGGTTTGTGGGGGGATGCGGCAGGATTGTAACAGGCAGGGCAGGGACGCTCTGTCTGGTCTATTGTTTTGCTGTTAAAAATCGAAGGTGTGAGCAAAGATGACGCATGAGGCATCTTTGTCTCATGATGAGGGGTGCAATAAGGGTTGGAGAGCCCAGGCGTGGTTTGAACGTTGTTTGTGAAGGCTTTTTTTCGAAGGATGGGACGCGGACCGGCTTTTTTCAGAAGCCTGTCAGTTCTTTTGCGCTGCTTTCGCCACCGCGGACCTGTAATCGATAGGGAGCTGGATGAGCACCCTGGTCCCCTTGCCGGGCTTGCTTTTTATCACTATCTCACCCTTCAGGTCCATCAAGATCCCGTAGCTTACCGAAAGGCCCAGTCCGGTACCCTTGCCTATGGGCTTGGTGGTGAAGAATGGCTCGAATATCCTTTTCAGGTTCGCTTCCGTGATGCCAGGGCCGTTGTCGCTTATGGAGACGCAGGCGAAGTTGTCCTGCACATAGGTGGCCACCTCTACCTGCCCATTCTCATCGACCGCCTCGACAGCGTTCTTGATGAGGTTCAAAAGGACCTGGCGGAACCTGTACGGGTCTGTCATGAGCGTCGGCAGGCCTGCGGAGAGGGCCCTGGTGATCGTCACCGACTGCCTCGCGCCCTTTATTATGAACTCGACTGTTTTTGATACGAGCGTGTTCAGGTCGGTCTCCATCAGGCAGATCATGCCTTTTTGGGAGAAATCGAGCAGGTCCTGGTTTATCATCCTGCACCTGGCTATCTCCCCGTTCATATCCGCCAGATATTCATGTATAGCCTCACGCTGTTCTCTTTTTCCGTGCAATTCCGACAGAGAGCGTTCGATCTCCTTTGAGATGAGAGATATGGTGCCAAGCGGTGTATTAAGCTCATGGGCAACACCTGCCGCCAGCTGCCCGATGGCCGCCATCTTCTCCAGCTGCGCCATCAGGTCGTCCTCCTGGACGACGACAGGCCTTTTGGTCACATCCATCACCATCTCGACGACATCGGATGGCGACCCGGTCGAGCCCGGCAATGGTATCGCCGTCACTTCGTACTTCTTCTGCCCTTCAGAGGTGAGGGTGGAGAACTCGTAGCGCACAACCGTGCCGTTCTCTATCGCCCTGGCCGTAGGGCAGATGTTGCAGAAGCCGCTGCCAAAGACCTGGGTCCTGTAGCACTGGCGCCTTTCGCCAGCCTTGTTTGCTGCGAACCATTCCCTGGCCTTGTGGTTCATCCAGCGGACCCGGTGCTCTGAATCGATCATGAAGAACGCTATGGGTAGATTATCCGGAAAGTCCATTCTCTCTCGTCCCATGTTATTTTAGATAATTAAGACCTTTTTGGTCTGAAATATATTTCAAAAAAAAGGCCTGCTGCCCTCATTCTCTTTTTATTTATCTGATAATAATACTACGGTCAGAAGCAGAGTACAAGGAGAAAACCGCCATCAGGTAGGTGTAGCGCGGCCTGCCTGTTGACCGCTTTTAATGGTGGTTGGAAGAATTTGGTGATCGGTGGACTAAGCCCACCCTTGTATTGCTGAAATGGGATTACTTTTCAAGTCTCGCAATATGGCAATCCGTCCTTGGATTGCCTGGCAGGCTGTTTTTCAACACCCTGCTAAAGATATAACAAAGGGGTTGCGGATTTCTCCGTAACCCCTTTGTTATATTCCAGCAACTGCGCTAGCCGCCTCAAACAGGCTGCCCATGTGAGGACTGCGGGCTCAGTTTACGGTAAGGCCTTTGGGGCTTGAAGGGACCGGGTTTGAGGATGTGCCTCCGAATTCATAGGCTCCCCTGTCCCAGTTACCATCCTGTCCCCTCGATACATTATCCATGTCGAAGTTATAGGGGGCGGAAAGAGTGGCGCCGCCCGCAGTAGCTGTAGAGAGCTTGTAGTTTTTCCCTGAGTAGTTTACGAACGGGTTGGAGGAGGAGACCTGCGCATTGGACTCGCTATGGCTGTTACTGTTAAACCAGTTATAATTATGGCTCCCGTTTATGATCCGCGGATTGGCGTTGTACCAGATATTGTTCTGAACAACTACATCCGAAAGATGAGAGATGATCGGGAAGATCGAAGCGGCGTCCGAGGGGTTAGAGTCGGTGATGTTGACGAAGGTGTTATTGAAGATACGGACGGTTTTGACATACATCCATGAATGGTTCCAACCCCCTATTACCCCGTCGTTGGCAGTGTTACCCCAGTTCTTGGTCCACTCAAAGATGTTGCCGTAAATGTAGATATTGCTCGAAGTGCTTGCGGCGGCTGAAGATACAACACCGCCGAATATGAGCCCGCCGGTGCTTTTCCAGTCGAGGATATAGTTATAGCGGACCGTGACGTTACTGACCTGTCTGGAGGAGAATAGCTCGGAGTGATTGGACGAGCTCCAGTTGACGCCGTTACGCTCTATCCTGTTATATTCAAAGGTAATGTTAGACCAGTTGATAGGATAGAAGATGGTCCTCGCGGAATCGTGGAGCCAGCAATACTGGACGAGAAGGTCGCTGCCGCCGGATATTGCGTAGATTAGGTCGCCTGTGGCCGTGAGTCCTGAGACCTGGCCGGTTGTGCCGAGATTGTTGAAGTATATCTCCGCGTGGCGTATCCTTATGCCCGTAACGTTGTTTATGGTTATCACTTTCCCGAGGCCTGATGCCGCGGTAGCGATCTTGAACCCATGCCCCGAGGTAAAGGAGCCAGGCCCGCCTCCAACCTTGCCGTCTATATCGTAGTACCCTTTACTGAAGACAAGAGAGCCGAATGTGGCGGTCCCGGCATAGGCCGAGCTCCATCCGGTGTCGGTGCCGTGATCCGCAGCGGTCGCTTTTTTTATGTAGATATAGGTAGAACCGGACTGGGCATCATTGAATGTACGGCCGCCATAAGACCCCGCGGCTATGTAATAGGTGTCGCCACGCACGAGAGTGGCGGGTAACTGCCCGTAGGCATTGGACCAGCTGGACCCGTTTCCAGATGCGCCGGACCTTACATACTGGACAGCCGCATCGGCAAGTCCAGGTATGGCCCCCAAAAGCATTAGCGCCAGTACGATAAAGCCTTTCTTCATGTCAACCTCCTTACAGGTGCTGAAACTGTAATGAGAGGATATATCAGGTAATCTCCAAAAAATGTGACCTAAATCACCATGTTACATCGCATACTTAGGATTGGGTCAATGAATGTGATTTAGCCTTCCTTCTTATGGTCTCCCGGTTAGGCCCTGTCAATCTGACGAGCATGAAACCCCTGGATGCGGCGCTGCCCTTGATCGTGAGATTCCCCGGCGTCAAAATGAATAAGAGGCGCACCAGCGCCTGTCAATGCCTGAGACAAGGTTTTCTTGAAGAGGGGTCGAACAGTTGTTTCTTCGGATACCATGGACTAAAGCCAGGGTAATCTTTCTCAGATGCCGTTATTCGTATTTTCCCGGAAGATTTTAGGTAATAAGACGCGGGGCCGGAGTCTTGATAACTGCTCTGCCGCGGTATATTGAGCAAAAGTACCGCTTACCGGCTTATCGAAACGCTTGATAGAGGCCCAGAGATACCCGAAGAGCGTGAGGAGACTTCCGACTATAAAAGGACGTTCGATCAGCCTGTAGAAAGTCGAGGCGAGCTGAAAAAGAGGATGGTAACCAAGCTGATAGTGCATTATGCCGCTCTTGAAGCGCGCCTTTAGTAACCCTGCGCTCCCTGATACGCGCCTGTGGTGATGTATTCCCAGCGCGTGAAAAGCCTTTACTTCCCAGCCTTTCATCCGCGCCATTGTCTCAGCGACTGAGTCTTCGCCGCCGAACCTTATGGGGACGAACCCGCCGATATCTTCGAAGCATTCCCTTCGGAAAAGCTGAACAGCCCCGGCAATGCTGTTAAGCCCCGATATCTGCTTCCTGAACTTCTTGCCCACCAGTTCAAGTATGACGCCGCCCGCTATCCCAAGCTTTTTCTCAATCTTAAATCTCTTGATTACACGCTCATAATAATCCGGCGCAAAGGATACGTCTGCGTCCAGGTTGCCGACATATCCGTAATCCCTGACAGAGAGGGCCATGTATCCAGCTTTGAAGGCTATGACCTTTGAGGCGAAATCGCGCCCTTGTCCAGGCGGCAGCTTGACAAGTTTTATGAAATGGTATTCGGCAGCGTACCTTTCGACTATCTTATCCGTATTGTCGGACGAACGGTCGCTCACGATTATCCACTCTGCCGGAAGAAGCGTCTGAGAGATCACGGACCCTATGCACTTCTCTATATAGGATTCCTCGTTGTGGGCGGGTGTTATGAGGACGTACTTTTGTGTCGGTACGTATTCAGGACAAAGGCTCTCATCGGCAGGCGCGGCTTCTTGTTTTTCAACCGCCCGCCCTTTGGACATGAAAAGCTTATCTGAGATACGGTCGGCCACTATCCTGTTAATCTCCTGATTGTATGGACATATCCAAGATAAGTATACCAGACTTTTTCCTGACCACCAGGCAGGTCTCACAGCGGTTCTGGCTATGTTTTTATTGCTCGTGTCAGGCCATTTGCAAGACAGGTATTATAATAACAGAAGAGGTTCGGGGAGAAAGGCCGCGTGAGATGCTTCACTGTTGGTGGGTTTTACATGGCCCATATCTTACATTGAGAGCTTCTTCTATAAACCCCGCCGCGTTTATTAGAGATCAATCAAATGTTCATGGAAGATAGAAAAGCATGGCGCCTGAAAATATTATAAGAAGGGTCCCCATAACCGCCTGGTTTTCCATTTTGATCGCAGGGTATCTGACTTTTGGTCTATGGCCTTTTTCCGTAAGGGTCGATAATGGCGCTCTCCTTTCTGGCCACGGCCTGGAGCTAAGAGGCAAGGCAAGCGCCGGTTCATGCGCAAACGCGGGAGACTTTCCATTTAAAGACGGATTTACCATGGCAATGTCCCTTCTCCCCTATGACGAGCCTGCTGGAAAACTGGCTGATATTATCTCTTTCCATGACCGCGAAGGCCGCTGGCTGCTCCGGCTCATACAGTGGAAACAGGCCATTATTGTAAAAGTGAGGGACGGCTCACGTATCCTGGAATACGGCATCCCAGGCGCTTTATCCGCGGGTAATGAGGCTATGCTTGCTGTTACATCGCTCCGCTCAAGCGTTAATATTTACATTAATGGAAGGGAACGGGGCTCGCTTGACCGGTCATCTCTTCTTTCCGCCGGACCGGAATGCTTTTCAATCGGTAATTCCCCGGAAGGACGGAATCCGTGGGAGGGAAGACTTTCCTTTCTTGCCTTCTTCAGCGGCAACGCCGTGGAACGGGGTATGGATGAGGCGTGGATGACGGCCGGCCCAGGAGGGCCGGATACTATCGCGGCCTACCCATTTAACGAAAGTTCAGGACACATTGCGATGAACATGTCCTCGGACTCGATGCATATTGTGATCCCGTCATTTTTCAGGGCATTTAAAAGGGAGCTGTTGTCATCAGGTTTTAATGAAATAGAACAAGAGCGCTTCGACATCGCTGACGTGGTCGTAAACCTGCTCGGTTTTATGCCTTTCGGCTTTTTTGTTTTGGCGGTTTTGTCGGACAGGATGCCGTTTTTTTGGCGATTTTTCAGCGCGGTTGCGGCCGGCGGTATATTAAGTTTCTCGATAGAGTCGATCCAGCTCTGGCTTCCCGATCGGCATTCATCCCTTTCAGACCTCGTCTTGAACACAGCCGGGACAACAGCGGGTGTTCTGGTCTTTATGATCTATTCGCGAGCCAAATCGTTTATCAGCAATTCATCCGCTCATGAGAATGTTCAAGGGAAGCAGGCCGGCCCTTAATGAATTAAGCGTAAAGTTTTTTTTAATGGGGCCCGATATAGACATATGCGGATATGGTAATGGCGGGCTGTCAATTAAAGATATTTGAAAACTCATATTTCCAGTCTGCCGCGCCCTTTTGTCCATACCGTACAAAATCTTAACTCGGCAAGGAGGATTCTCAGGATGTTCAAGAACATGACTGTCACCGCGCGTATGGGTCTGCTGGTCGGCTTAACAGCGCTATTCGCGGTCTTGATAGTGCTCGTAGGCTACTTCAGCGCCGTGCGCCTCACTTCGATGCTGAGCGACATGGGTTCCAGCGGCGTGCTTGCGACGCGCTATCTGTCAAAGACCCAGGACGCCATGTGGCAGCTCCGCTACGGGATATCGCAGTACATAGCGGTCCCCGATCCTGCTTCGAGAAGGAAGATAATCGAGGACGGGCCGAAGTACTATGCGATAATAGACGAGAACCTCGATCTTTATTCCAGGGGCAAGCTCACTGACGATGCCAGGGCCGTCCTGAGCGAGATGACGGCGGCATATAACCAATATAAAGAGGCGCGTCCGAGGTGGTTCGATCTCATGGAGGCCGGCAAGGCCGAAGAGGCCGCCGAGTTCCGATCGAAGACCATATTCATCTCCGGCGGGCAATCCGTAAGCGCCCTTGCGAAGCTCATAGACCTGCAGACGAAACGGAGCGACGCCATAACGAGCATCTCGGCCTCCGAGGCAAGAAAGGCGAAACTGCAGATAGCCGCAGCCGGCATATTCCTTATCATATCCTCCCTCCTTATCGGCCTGTGGATCTCGCGCACGCTCCTTAAAAAGCTCGGCGGAGAGCCGGACTACGCCATGGAGGTCGCGCACAGGGTTGCGGACGGGGACCTTACGATGAACGTAGCCGTTAGGGATGACGACAGATCGAGCCTGCTCTATGGCATGAAGAACATGGTCGAGAGGCTCAAATCCATCATTGAGGAGGTAAGGGCCGCTGCGGACTCGGTTGCCTCGGCCAGCATCGAGTTGACCGCGAACTCCGAGCAGATGGCACACGGCATGGCGGAACAGGCCATGAAGACCTCACAGGTCTCGACCGCCTCCGACCAGATGACCGCGACCGTCATCGAGGTGGCCAGGAACATCTCGGACGCGACCGAAAAGGTGAAGGACGCCAACGTGACCGCCAAAAAAAGCGAGGAGAGGGTCACCAGGACCATAGAGGGGCTGAACGACATCACGGCAAGCGTCATGCAGACCTCCGAGGTCGTCGCCAAGCTCGGTCAAAGCTCCGGCGAGATAGGCAACATAGTGGAGGTCATCAACGACATAGCCGACCAGACGAACCTCCTGGCCCTGAACGCCGCGATAGAGGCGGCGAGGGCCGGCGACCAGGGCAGGGGTTTTGCTGTAGTCGCTGATGAGGTAAGAAAGCTCGCGGAAAAGACGGTGAGGGCGACCAAGGAGATAGGCTCGATGATAGCTGCGATACAGCGAGACACGGAGAGGGCTGTCGAGTCCATGGAATCCGGCAAGCAGGCCGTCACGGCCGGCAAGGAGCTCGCCAGGGAGGCCGGGGAGTCGCTTTCCGCGATACTCGCGAACGTGAACGGACTGACGGATATGATGCAGCAGATAACCGCAGCGTCGGAAGAGCAGACAGCGGTAGTGGACCATATAAACCGCGACATCGAAGGCGTGGCGATTACGACCAATGACGCGGCGTCAGCCTCAAAGCACGTGACCGACGCCGCCGGCGACCTGTCGCAACTTGCCAACCGCCTGCAGGGCATTGTCTCGGAGTTCAGGGTGCAGCAGCGGGCTTCTGGCAAAGGCTTGTCGCGCGAGGACGCAGGTAGATCGGCGGCCTGAGGTCATTTCAATGGCTTTGGGGCCGTTACAGCCTGAACCGCCGGTCAGGCAAGATAGGCAGGCGTCCAAAAAAGAATGCACAGTCTGCTCATAGGGGCGTTGAGGCTTGTCAGAATGATGAATGGGAGGGCCTTGGTGGTAGAAATGCCACAAGCGCCGCCATGAAGGTGATAAACGACGCGAGGGCGGTCACGGAGCCTGGACCAACAGGCTCACGGCGGCCCTCACTAACCTCCAGGTCACATACCTTAATTTCCAGGCAGCCGAATCAAGGATAAGGGACGCTGTTTTCTTATTCGAGACCGCCCAGTACACCAGGAACCAGGTAATGGTACAGGCAGGCACGTCGGTGCTTGCACAGGCGAATTCGCTGCCGAAGAATGTTTTGTCGCTATTGAGTTGATTAGGAATAATTAGGATTGGCTCTGAGTGGCCAATCAGCGCGGGTGGGCTGTGCCCACCAAATCCGGCTGAAATAAAAAGGGGGTTGGCTAAATAGCCAACCCCCTTGTCTATTGTAAAATTGGCTGGGGGCTATGATTCAATAGTTATTTATATCCAATTATTTTTCGAATCCGGTCGATTTAGTTGAACAAAATAGATATGTATTTCGAGTTCATATTCATACTCTTAAACTGAGCTTGTTTACTTCGAGAGGTGCGATACAAGGGCAGAGGCAAAGAGGGCTATTTTCGAGTACGTCGAGCCGCTATACAACCGCATCAGGCGGCGCTCGTCGCCTGGATACCGCTCGCCTCACGTGTTCGAACAGGCAAATGTAGACTGAACCACTACCGCCTTTCAGGCGGCAGGTTCTTTAGTTTGTCGGCTGAAAGCCCGACTGAAATCTCCCCCTTTTCTAAAGGGGGACTAAGGGGGATTATAAACAATTCAAAGATAATCTCCCCTGACCCCTCTTTAGGAAAGAGGGGTCAGGAATATCCATAGACGCACTGGAAGTCTTCGCCTGTAAGGCGAGGGATTTCAGGTCCCATTGTGAGACATTAACCGTGTGTCCGGGGAAGACCGCCCCCAAACCTTGTCGGAATAGTTTACGAATTGCCGAATCATGTTACACCTTCCTGCATGAATGAGGGCCCCTTATTAGAGCAAAGTACTTGTTAATACAATAAGTTATGTAAATGGAGCGAAACTTGCTTCTTTCTCTATAGAAGGGCTTTTTTTTCGCCTGCCGGGCCAATTCGATCGGCAGGCATTCAGATGGGAGGAATATATAGTGAAAAGGAAACTGGCATATCTATTATTGATGGGGGCGGTCCTCTCAGGCGCGCCGGCCAAAGAGGCCGTGGCGGCAGACAAATACTGGGTCTGCGGTTCGAGCTGGTGGGACTTTTCGAACTGCTGGTCATCGACCCCGGGCGGACCCGGCGGGGCCGGGCAGCCTGCGCCAGGGGATGATGCCTACCTGACCCAGAACACGGCATCTGACAAAACCGTTTATTATTACAATACCCTGTACCCGAACCCGGGAGACACGCTTGGCTACCTGACCATAGACTCCACCGGCGCTGGGATGATGACCCTTTCGCAGATTTATAACTTCAACCTGTCTTCTTCCGTCGAATTAGTCGGAGATTCAGGCAGAGGCACCCATACTCAAAGCACAGGGACGAATACAACACCATATCTTTATCTCGGCTACGGTAACGTCTCCAACGGCGCCTATAACCTAAGCGGCTCAGGGGCGTTGTCAGCCGGTTATGAGTATATCGGCTTCTACGGCACAGGCACATTCAACCAGACCGGCGGAACGAATACAGTGGGCGCGTCAACCATTGTCGGATCTGAAAACTACGGCTCCGGCACATACACGCACTCCGGGGGCACACACCTGACCGGGAACCTTGTTCTCGGATCCAACCCAGACTCCAACGGCGTCTATAACCTAAGCGGCACCGGGAGCCTCTCAGCCACTAATGAGTACATCGGCAACTCCGGCACCGGCGCGTTCAACCAGACCGGCGGCACGAATACTGTGGGCACGGCAACCATTGTCGGCTCTAGCGGCTCCGGCACATACACGCACTCAGGGGGCACCCACCAGACCGGAAACCTTTATCTCGGTTATTATTCCGGCTCCAACGGCGTCTATAACCTAAGCGGCACCGGGGCACTGTCAGCCACTAATGAGTACATCGGCAACTCCGGCACCGGCGCGTTCAACCAGACCGGCGGAACGAATACGGCATCTTCGGCAACCGTTGTCGGAAAAGAAAGCTCAGGCTCCGGCACATACACACACTCAGGGGGCACACACCAGACCGGGAGCCTTTATCTCGGTTATTCGTCCGGCTCCAACGGCGCCTATAACCTAAGCGGTACCGGGGCGCTGTCATCCGGTGGTGAGTTTATCGGCTACAACGGCACAGGCGCGTTCAACCAGACCGGCGGCTCGAATACGGTAGCATCGTCAAGCATTGTCGGACGTTACAGCTCCGGCACATACACACACTCAGGGGGCACACACCAGACCGGCACCCTTTATCTCGGTTATTCGTCCGGCTCCAACGGCGTCTATAACTTAAGCGGTACAGGTACTCTCACGGCCACATCCGAGTACATCGGCTACAGCGGCACCGGCGCGGTCAACCAGACCGGCGGCACGAATACGGCAGCATTGTCAACCTATGTCGGATATAACGGCTCCGGCACATACACGCACTCAGGGGGCACACACCAGACCGGGAACCTTGCACTCGGCTACCAGAACGGCTCCAACGGCGTCTATAACCTAAGCGGCACGGGGGCGCTGTCAGCCGGTTATGAGTATATCGGCTACAACGGCACCGGCGCGTTCAACCAGACCGGCGGCTCGAATACGGTAGCATCGGTAAGCATTGTCGGGTATTACAGCTCAGGCACATACACGCACTCAGGGGGCACACACCAGACCGGGATCCTGACGCTCGGAGGATCATCCGGCGCCAACGGCGCCTATAACTTAAGCGGCGCAGGGAGCCTCTCAGCCACTAATGAGTACATCGGAAACTCCGGCACAGGCGCGTTCAACCAGACCGGCGGTTCAAATACGGTCGCATCGGCAACCATTGTCGGATATAGCAGCTCCAGCACATACACGCACTCAGGGGGCACACACCAGACCGGAAACCTTATACTCGGCTACCAGAACGGCTCCAACAGCGCCTATAACCTAAGCGGTACCGGGGCGCTGTCAGCTAATAATGAGTACATCGGCCGCTACGGCACAGGCGCATTCAACCAGACCGGCGGAACGAATACGGCAGCAGTAACAACCTATGTCGGATATTACAGCACCAGCTCCGGCACATACACGCACTCAGGGGGCACGCACCAGACCGGCACCCTTTATCTCGGTAATTCGTCCGGCTCCAACGGCACCTATAACTTAAGCGGCACAGGAAACCTCTCAGCCGTTGAGGAGTACATCGGCTACAGCGGCACCGGCGCGTTCAACCAGACCGGCGGCACGAACAACGGCGCGGTAATCATCGGCGCTCTCGGCGCCTATGACCTCTCCGGCGGCGCCTACAACGGCAACATGGAGAATAACGGCTCCTTCACCTACTCCGGCGGCGCGTTCAACGGAAACTTCACCAACAACGGGGCGGCCAGCATAGGCTCATCCCTTACCGTAAGCGGCGCCGTGGTCAACAACACGGAGATAATCCTCTCAACCGGCATATCTTTGACCGGCAGCACGATAGAGAATAACGGCTCGATGAGCTTCGCGGGAGGCTCGATAAACGGCGGCCTTACAAACAACGTCTACCTGTCAGGCTATGGCACAATAGGGGGGACGGGCGGCTTCATCAATAACGGCCTTTTTGCCCAGTCGGGCGGCATGACGACCATCTCGAACACGGGGGCAAACGCCAACTACGGCAACATGGACCTTCTCGCGAGCAACCAGTTCAAGATAAACGGCACGACCCTCGATAACATGGGCACCATAAACATGAACGGCGCACTATTGAGCGGCACGGGCACGCTCACCAACGCCGCCGGCGGGGTCCTCTCCGGCAGGGGCACGGTCTCGACCTACTTTTCAAATGACGGCATAGTGGAGCTTGCGAGCGGCACACTCAACTTCACAAAGACGTTCACGAACAGCGGCCTTATAAACCTCGCCGGGACCTCCGCCAACGTCGCGGGCGGGGCCATAACGAATACCGGCACTATCGACGGCAGGGGCAACATAGGGAACGCTATAAACAACACCGGGGTCATAGAGGCCACCGGTGGCACCCTTTCATTGAGCGGGGCCGTCACCAACGCCGCGGGCGGCACCATAGCGGCCACCTCAGGCAACAAGGTCCTCGCGATGAACGGACTGGCCGCCAATAACGGTCTCATAAGCCTCGCGGGCGGCACCTTTGACACGAATAACAAGACCATGACCAACGACGGCCAGATTACGGGCTATGGCACTTTGAGGACCGGCGGCCTTACAAACAACGGCGACATGACCCTGACGGGAGGCGCCGCCACCGTAAACGGCCCGGTCACGAATGCCGCTTCGGGCAAGATAGAGGCGGCCCACAGCCCCGCAGTCTTCACGGGCGACGTGACCAACTGGGGGCTCTTCAAGACCACCAACGCCACCGTCACCTTCGCCGGGAGCTATACCGAGAACGGCACATACATAAGCGACCCGTCCGACAACTACTTCAACGACCTTATCATAGGCTCAGGCGGCTACCTCGTAGGCGGGGCAGGCGACAACTTCTTCGTCGGCAACGACTTCTTGAACGGCAGCGCCCAGAACGCCAGCTGGGACACTGCCCTGGCCTATCTCGAATTTATTAACGGGGCAGACCTCCTCCACGACTTCACACTCGCGGGCGCGGACCTGGGGGCCATCATGGGCGGCTATGCGGACAACTTCGCCTGGGGCACGATGAACCTTGCCGCAGGCAACCTCCTGGCCCTCGCCGACGGCAACTCAACCAACGGCGGCGCCCTCTACTTAACCGAGATACTCGGCCTCGACATAACTGGCGCTGACGTAAACAATGTTACCGGCAACGGCTTCAACATCTACTATATGGCGAATGTCTCAGGCAACTCGTACCTGAACGGCTCCACGTACTCGCTGCTCGGAGGGGGCTGGCTCACGCCCGTATTCGAGCCTGCCTCGGCCCCTGTGCCGGAGCCTTCCACCTTCGTCCTCATCGCGGGCGGCGGCCTGGGCCTTCTCGCCCTGAGGCGGCGCATGAACAGAAGAAAAACCGCCTGATATCCGCCTGATTCAGGTGAAAATCGGCTGTTTCGCCAAGGGCAGACCATCAGGGCCTGCCCTTAGGCTTTTGCGCTTCGGATTTTTCAAGGTTGAATTTCCGAGACGGATGTCGTAAAAGGAATTTAAAATACCCGGAGGTTACCGAGAGATGAAACTCAGGTCAGTTAAAGCGCTGTTAATAGCCGCTTTGCCAGTAATAGCCCTTTCAGGGTGCGATAATAAGGGGACGGCCAAGGACGGACTCGAATTCAAGACGGAATATCAGGCCGTGCTGATGGATAACGGGCAGGCGTACTTCGGGAAGCTCAACCGGTCAGGCGGCGAATTCATTCAATTGAACGATGTCTTCTACATCCAGAACAGGGTTGACCAGGAGACAAAGGCGGTCTCAAGCATACTCGTAAAGAGGGGGCAGGAGTGGCATGCCCCGGACACCATGTTCATAAACAGGAAGCATGTGGTGATAATAGAGCCTGTGACCGAGAACTCTAAAGTGACCCAGCTTATAAAGGAAGCCAAGATAAAAGAGGAAAAGTAGGGGCTTTGCCATCAAGGCATAGCCGTATTACCCAGGCATCCCACCAGGATAATTTTTTTTGCAGGTTAGCAGCTTTAAAATCCACTGGCTCTAATATACAAGGGTGGGCTCTGTCAAAGCCTGCCTGTACAGCCATGTTACAAATACTTCTAACCATCCGTTAAATGGATCAAGGGGTTACAGTAAATACTGTAACCCCTTGATTTGTTATCAAAAAATTGGCTGCCTGATCTGGACTATTTAGAAAAAAATGTGGCTCCGTATATAGGTGAAATATTTAGACTTTTTCCTGATATGGATATTTATATGAGAGCTTGATTCAGGGAATTGTGCGATTTTGAGTATTTTGCAATTTTCAGCCTTCAGAATCACATATCGCTTTGATTTTCTTGTATATTCCAGGTTGGAAGGGCGGCTGTTTTTTCTTTTTAGGAGTTTACTTTAGAACTCATGTCTTAAAATGATGCTAAGTGATTGATTTGCAAGTCTATATAATCCTTTTTTGCTAAATGCTTTAGAACCTGTTTTAAGCCTATCCGGGAGTATACATAAAATGCCGCGAAAAAATTGCAATTTCCAGGTTTGCTTTTTACATTAACAGCAGTTTTACTTCTTGCGGAGTGAGCACCTTCCCTGCCGCTTTGACAACACCGTCGATTGCGAGCGCCGGGGTCATCATCACGCCGAACGAGATGATCCTGTTGACATCGGTTATCTTCTCGATCTCGTAATCGATGCCAAGCTCTTTTGCGGCAAGCTCCGCAGACTCGGTCAGCTTCTTGCACTTAGGGCATCCTGTGCCGAGTATCTGTATTTTTTTCATCATTTCCTCCTATTCGAAAAAAGCCCCGTAAAACATGCCTGTGACTGTAGCCATGGCCACGGTCAGCAGAACAAAAACAATTGTCTTTTTTGTCCCGAGTATGCTCCTGATGACAAGCATGCTCGGCAGGCTTAGGGAAGGACCCGCAAGCAGCAGCGCCAGCGCGGGGCCCTTGCCCATGCCGGCCCCGATGAGCCCCTGAAGTATTGGTATTTCGGTCAGGGTGGCGAAATACATGAACGCGCCCAGGAACGAGGCTATGAAGTTTGCCGAGAGCGAATTACCCCCTACGGCCCAGCTTACCCAACTGGAGGGTATCAGGCCCTCATGGCCCGGCCTGCCGAGAAGCGCCCCTGAAATTAACACTCCGAGCAGCAGCAGCGGCAATATCTGCTTGGCAAAGCCCCATGTGGCGCTGAACCATTCTCCCAGTTCGTTTTTCTGCGTGCTGATGATGGCGGACAAGCCTAAAAGTCCTGTCACAAAGACAGTCGTCGGGCTTCCATAAAAAAGAGGCGTAAGCACTACGGCCGGCGCCGCCATGAGGAGCATCCTTGCGGGCGTGAGGCCGAACCAGGCCACGAGCGATAACGCGAGCCCGACCGACAGGGCTCCGGTTATAAGCCACTTAGCCGAATAGACATCGTACCAGAAGCCCGAGGAAGCATCAGCCTTTCCCCAATTAGCGAATACCAGTATTCCTATCATGAGGCCGAAGTAAACGGCATTCTGCCATAACGGCCTTGTTGCTTCCGGCTCAGGCATCAGCGCCTGGGCGTCTGCCTTCCCGGCCTCCTCTTTTCTGAATATGAAGTGCATCAGCAGGCCTATAATAACGCTGAAGAGTATCGCTCCGATCGCTCGTGCCAGGCCCATTTCAAAGCCGAGCACCCTCGCGGTAAGGATAATCGCAAGCACATTTATAGCTGGCCCGGAATAAAGGAAGGCTGTGGCTGGCCCGAGCCCAGCTCCCATCCTGTAAATACCCGCGAAAAGGGGCAGGACGGTGCATGAGCATACGGCAAGTATGGTGCCTGAAATGGAGGCGACCCCGTACGAGAGCACCTTGTTAGCCCTGGCTCCGAAATACTTCATCACCGAGGCCTGGCTTACGAACACCGCTATCGCCCCGGCAATGAAAAAGGCCGGTACGAGGCACAGCAACACATGCTCCTGGGCGTACCACTTGGCCAGGTGAAAGGCCTCAAGGACCGAGTTGTCAAACCTTGACGACCCGACCGGCAGGAAGTAAAAAGCCGCGAACACTGCGACGATGGCCGCCAGGTATTTCCATTCGTTTTTCCAGTCCATGAGTACTCCTTGTTTCCCGTTAGGGCCGTTCAAGACCGGGATATCGGGATGTTGAACGTCTGACTTATAGGATTATTATAATTCGTTATTTAGCGAAATGTCAATTGACAATTCGATATAAATCGAAGTATCATATTGATATGAAATCGACCATGTCTCTTTTAAAAGCTGTAGCCGATGACAAGAGGGTTCGTATTCTGTTTGCCCTTTGTCCAAATGAACTCTGTGTTTGCCAGATCACGGCTGTTTTGGGGCTGGCCCCCTCGACCGTTTCAAGGCACCTTTCGATTTTGCACGAGGCCGGGCTGGTAACCATGAGAAAACGCGGTAAATGGGTCTATTACAGTCTTTCAGGCCGTGACGCTCCGAAAAACGTCCGTGAGCTGCTTAAATGGGTCAAGGCCTCCGCCAAGGATTCCGAAGAGGTCCGTCGAGACGTGAAAAAGCTGAAGAAAATAATTTCGGTCCCCCCGGAGGAATTATGTCAGATTTGAAAAATACGAAGCTCCTGTTCTCTTAGGGGTCGATAACCGTTAGCTAGGAGATTCCTTTTAGTTTTTTTTAGGATATCTCGCGCGTTGCCGCAAGGTTGTTCATTTAATTCGGTCGCTTCAGAACGGAACAAAAACAGAGATCATGCGTAATAATATCGATGACATTCGAGCACGACCATATCCTTATAAGGAGATTCAAGGAAGGCGACAAGTTCTCCTTTGAAGAACTCGTCCGTAAATATCACGGCAGGATATATAACCTCTGCAGATATATGCTCAATAATTCAAAGGATGCGGAAGACGCCACCCAGGATTCCTTTCTCAAGTCTTTCCGGAACTTTGAAAAATTCGACCCTGCCTTCCCGTTTTCGACCTGGCTTTACCGTATAGCCGTAAATACCTGCATCGATTACAGAAGAAAGCCTTTTTTTCTGTCATTCCTGAAAAAATCCAAAGAGGGCGAGGAATCGGAATACGACCATCCCTCGGCCCTTCCTTCCCCTGAGAAATCATATGAATCAAAAGAACTCGGTCTTCAGATAGATGCCGGGCTCAGGTCGCTATCACCCAAACTGCGCGCCGCGATAGTCTTGAAGGAGGTCGAAGGGTTATCTTATGAAGAGATAGCCGGGGTCCTGGATGTTTCCATAGGGACCGTTAAATCCCGTATCTCCAGGGCCAGAGAGGAACTGAAAAAAAATCTGGCAGGCTTCAGGGAACAAAAATAGGTCCCCATCGTATTGCATACAGGAGGTTATATGTATTGCACTGAAGCAACAAGACTTCTTTCAGAATACCTTGACGGAGAAATATCTCCTAACGAGAGGGAATCGCTTGAGAGTCATTTGAATGAATGCGCGAGCTGCTCAATCGAGTATCAAGCGCTTTTGAAAATCCATGAGTCCTTTAAGACAAGAAGATTCCATGCGCCCTCCGATCTGGACATGCGCATAATCAAAAGCCTGCCTGAGAGAAAAGCGGTCGGAGAAGAAGAGGGTCTCTGGTCGATTCACCCTGTATTTACAAGGTTTGCCGGGGCATTTACTTTGATAGTGTTGATAGCGGCCGGGGCGATATCAGGCAGCTTTCTCTCTAAAAGCCTTATAACCAACGCGAACTCATTGGAAAACGGCTTCGCGACCGCCTCCCTTTCTCTCGAGGTTTTTGAGCCGGCGCCACGCGACTCCGCAATCGGCGCGGACCTTTTGATGGAGGGCTCAAATGAAAAGTAAACTCCTTAAATTTATATTCATCGCTTCCCTGGCCTTGAATGTCTCGGTTCTTGCCGCCGCCGGATACGTTTACTACAGGCATTCCTCCGGCTACTGGGTGACTCCTTTCGGGGACGTCGTAAAAAAAGACCACTTTCTCTTTGAGGAGCTTTCCCTTAGGCCGGAGCAGGCGTCCATGATGAAAGAGAGAGCGACCGCATTCCGCGCGGAGATAGACGGGAGAAGGAAGGAAATACTGGAGAGGAGAAAGGAATTGTTCGCTCTCCTTCGCGAGGAAAACGCCGATCCCGCAAGGATCGAAGCCGCGATCTTCGACATAAGCGGAATGCAGAAAGAGATGCAAAGACGGGTGGCGGCCCATATTCTTGAAGTGAAGGCGTTGCTTGACAAAGACCAGCGGCATGGTTTTTTAAATCTGCTTGAAAGGTCAATGAAAAAAGGCGGGCATCCAGGGTGCTCATCCGATGAGCAAAATTATCATAGACAACATTTTGAGCAGTAATCTGAAAGGGGAAACTCAATGAAAAGAGCGATATTAACCGCGGCCATAATCGGTCTTCTTGCGGCAACTTCGTCATTTGCTTTGGATCATTCACAGATGCACGAGATGATGATGAAAGAGGGCGGGCCCAAAGAGGATACCAGGACCGAGTTAAAGATACCCGAGCCCACGAAGGTGATGCATAAAGGGATAATGCGGAGCCACCTGGACGCCGTAAGCGATATTGCCGCGGCCCTGGCGGCAAATGAGAGGGAAAAGGCCGCTAAAATCGCGAAGGACAGCCTTGGCTGGAACGAGTCGCAGGAAAAAATGTGCTCCGTTTTCGGCGAGTCAGCAGGGAAGGAGTTTCTGGACTATGGCAAGGCTATGCACACAAAGGCCGATGAGCTTGCGGAGGCTGCCAGGGCAGGAAACAGAGACAAGGCATTTGCAGACCTTTCCAGGCTGATTAAAAACTGTAATGCCTGCCATGAAAGGTACAGGCACTGAGGAATCATAAATACACGGCAGGCCGAAAAAGCCTGTTTGTATTCAGCATCTCAGGGTTGCTGTCGGAGTATGCAAAGCAGTGTTTTTTTTACGAAAGATTAAAATTGAGATATATTTAGACTGTCAAATCCAATTATTAATGGCAGGCGTGACCTTCAAGGTAAGTGAATACATAACGCTTCCAAGGGAAAAAATATGTCTTTGATAGTGGCTGAAAATATACATAAGGACTACCAGGTCGGTGAGATAAGGGTCGAGGCGTTGAAGGGGGTCAGCTTCGAGATAGAGCCTTCTTCCTTTGTTTCCTTCGTTGGTCCTTCGGGTAGCGGGAAGACGACCCTGTTGAACCTTATCGGTTGCCTGGACAAGCCTACGGGCGGCAAGTTGAAGGTCTCGGATACGGATGTCTTAAGTCTCGATCGGAAACAGAGCGCATTTTTTAGAGGATCTAATATCGGATTCATCTTTCAGGATTTCAATCTCATACCCGTCCTTACGGTTTACGAAAATATCGAATATCCGCTTCTAATGGTGCAAAACATCCCCGCCGGAGAGAGAAAAAAACGGGTTACGGCCCTTTTGGACGCAGTTGGAATGTCCGAGCAGAGGGATAAGTATCCCGATCAGATCTCGGGAGGACAAAAGCAGAGGGTGGCTGTCGCGAGGGCCCTTGTCACAAACCCGAAGCTTGTCCTTGCCGACGAGCCTACCGCCAATCTGGACCACAAAACAGCCTACATGGTCATTGCGCTCATGAAAAAGATGAGGGATGAGCTCAGGACCACGTTCATCTTTTCCACCCACGACCAAAAGATAGTGGGAGAAGCTGAGATATTGTATTCACTGGAGGACGGAGAACTGAAGGGGAAGGACGTTAAAAAGGGTGGTGCACGGAATGCGTAATCTCTTCAAGATAGCCGTAAGGAACCTCCTGAGGTATAAAAGAAGGACGATGCTGACGGCCTCGCTGATAACCGTCGGAGTTGTTTTCGTCCTCGTATTTATTTCCGTATCAGGGTCGTTTAAAAACATGATGATAGGGCAGATAACCGATTCGATGCTCGGCCACATGCAGGTTCACAGGAAAGGCTATGTGGCATCCATAGAAAACCTGCCGCTGACCATGAATTTAATGCCTGAAGAGTTTGAAAGGCTGGAGGCTGTGCTCGATAGCCAGCCCGAAATCGAGGCCTACTCTCCAAGAATAAGGTTCGGAGGCGGGTTCAGCAATTTCGCCGAGACGACAAACATAAGGCTCAACGCGGTATTCCCGGAAAAGGAATTCAGGACGGTCCCTCTGCTTTCCTCAAGAATCGTAAATGGTGAGAAAAATATTAAACAGGGTGAGATCATTGTTCCTGAACTCCTGGCGAAGGGGATGAATGTAAATATCGGAGATATGGTAGTTGTAGTTACGACCAATAAGGACGGCTCTGTAAACGGAAAACAGTTTAAGATCGGAGGAATCCTTCAGAGCGCCACAGGGCCCGGCGGCAGGGACGGCTACATACATATCGAGGATGCCCGTGAACTTCTCAGGATGGATGAAATGGAGATAAGCGAGGTAGCTGTCAGGCTTAAAGACTTCGGCAGGTTGAACAAGTTCAGTGAAAAGCTGAGCGCCGTGCTTTCGAAAGACCTGAATTCTCAGGGTAAGCCAGTATTCGAGGTGCATACATGGGAAACGCTCTCGCCCTTCTATAATATAGCTAGGATGATAGATTTAATGACGTTTTTTATCAAGCTGATGCTCATAGCCATTGTCCTGATAAGTATAATGAACGTCATGATAATGGCCGTATATGAAAGGATACGGGAGATAGGGACCATAGCCGCCATAGGCACGCTCCCGGGCAAGATACTTTCCATGTTCGTGATAGAAGGTTTCTGCCTCGGTGTCGCGGGCGCCGTTATCGGGAATATTGTGGGGGTTTCGATCGTCCTTATCCTCAATCTGCTGGAAATCACCTTTGATTTCGGTCAGCAAACGGGGCTGCTCCTTGTCGCTGAAATAACCCCATACGATCTTCTGTTCATATCCGTAACAGTAATAGTCGTCTCAGTCATAGCGAGCCTTCAGCCTGCGTTCAAGGCGTCACGGATGGAGCCGATAGACGCGCTCCGCCACGTATAGGAGACTTATGCACAGATTTATTTTGGCTTTTCTTATCGTCCTGTTTTACGCTTTCGAAGCCTTCGCGGTGGATGGTGCGGTCTTATTAGAGCAGATCGACAGGAACCTGAACCCCGAGTCCTACGAGTCGTACCGGAAGCTCATCAACATAGAACCTGACGGTCGGAGGAAGGAATATACGCTCTTTACCATGAAAAAGGGCCTCGACAAAACCGCCTTCGTCTTCCTTGCCCCTGCGAGCGAAAAGGGCAGGAGCGCCCTGCGGCTGGGGGACAATATGTGGCTTTATATCCCGAACGTGGGCAAACCCATCAGGACGACCAGCCTGCAGTCCGTAGTGGGAGGCGTTTTCAATAACTCCGACATACTTCAGCTCGATTACAATGTGGAATACACGGTGGAGAAGGTGGAGGAGGAAGATGGCAATTACCTTCTCCATCTCAAGGCAAAGACCAGAACGGTAGCCTATGACAGGCTCAAGATGTGGGTTGACAAGGAAAAGAAGGTGCCGACCAGGATTGATTGCCTGACGGAAGCCTCGATGCTCATCAAGACACTGTACTTTAAAGACATAAAGGACTTCGGAGCGGGAATAGTAAGGCCCGCGGTCATTGAGACTGAAAGCCCTTTGTACAAGGGATACAAATCGGCAATGGTATTGGCGCGGATAAAGAAACGGGATTTTAAAGACGAGGTCTTCACCCTTACGTTCATGCCCAGGCTTGAGACCTTGAGATAGTTTGAATGGATACAGTAGCGGTAAGCGGGCTCAAAAAGAGCTATGACGGATTTACGGCTGTTGACGGCGTCAGCTTCTCCATTGGGAGAGGGGAAATTTTCGGCCTTCTCGGCCCGAATGGCGCCGGGAAGACAACGACCATAAAAATGCTTTCAGGACTGTCCAGGTCGTCTTCGGGTGATGTTAAGATAATGGGCCGCGACGTGGTCAGGAAAACTCTCGAAGTCAAAAGGCTCATCGGCGTGGTCCCTGAAACATCAAACCTCTATCCCGAGCTCACCAGCCTTGAGAACCTTGTTTTCGCCGGGAGGCTCTATGGAATGAAAACCGCTGAAGCCAGGGCAAAGGCAGAGGAGCTGCTCAGGGTTTTCGGCCTCGAAGAGAAAAGAAATGCCCCCTTCGGGAGCCTGTCAGGCGGGATGAAAAGGCGGCTCACGGTGGCGGCATCGCTGATCCACGAGCCGCCGGTATTATTTCTTGATGAGCCTACGACGGGGCTTGATGTAATGAGCGCAAGGGGCTTGAGAGAGATAATACAATCCCTGAAGGGCAGAGGAACTACGATACTCCTTACTACGCACTATATAGATGAGGCGGACAGGCTGTGTGACCGGGTTGGCATTATCGTCAAAGGTAAAATAATAGCCATTGACACTCCTGACGGGTTGAAGAAGTCTATCGCGGCAAAAAAGGCCGTCGATATCAAGATCGTTGCACCCGGCCCTGAAGTGGAGGATAGATTAAGGCTTCTTGCAGGCAACGCGTATGAGGTTGAGAGAAGAGAACGTTTTTACAGATTTCATGTCGGTAACATAAACTCCTTTCTGGCGGAGTTTTCAGCCCTTGCGCGGGACAACGGCCTTGAGATAGAGTCTATCGATACAGTCACCCCATCTCTGGAAGACGCTTTCGTGGAGATAACTGGTTTGCACAGGGAAGTTATGGTCGAAGAGAAGCATGCGCATTGAGACCGTAAACGCCACAAGGGCCGCCTATTATATCGCTCTCAAGGATATGAAGGCCTATTACTTCAAGCCTCCGAATATAAGCTGGGGAATACTTTTCCCCCTCGCGTTCCTCTTGGCCTTTTATGTCAGAAATCCCGGGGACTTTTCTGGAATGCTGCCGGGTTTCCTTGCGTTAAGTCTCCTGTTCGCCACAACCTCGATGGAGGCGATAACCATCACTTTTGAGAGGATGACAGGCGCGCTGGAGCGGTTGATGCTCTATCCGGTCTCTACCCTGACCGTCATATCCGGAAAGATAGCAGGCGGGGCGTTTTTCGGGCTTTTCCTTTTTTTCGAAGTAAAGGTAAGCAGCCCCGTACTGTTCTTTGTGTCGGTAATTATTTCTTCTATCGCGTTCGCGGCCCTCGGCGCGTTCGTTTCCGTTTCGGTAAGGCAGGTCTTCGAGGCCCAGACGCTGGCAAACCTTTTCAGATTTCCTATGATATTTCTAAGCGGCGTTTTCATCCCGGTCCACGACCTGCCGTCCTCGGTCAGGCCAGTTGCCTATTTAATGCCACTTACTTACAGCATTGACAGCGTCAGGGCCTCGCTGGGTTATCAGCCGGAGGTTCTATCCCCGGCGGCAAGCCTTGCGGTTCTTTTGTTTTTCATTTTTATACTCCTCGGGTCGTCCGTATGGATACTCAAGCGCAGGATGTCATGAAATTTATCCTTTCCATTACTTTATGGCTCAGCGTTTTTTTGTCCCCCGCAATTTCTTTCTCCGAAGAGTATACCTTCGAGATACCTGAGATAGAGAAAAAACCGTACAGCATAGGAGGCTTTATCGAGGCGAGGCCGGCGCTTTTCGGTCTGGACAAGGCCGCGTCCCTTTATAAATTGAGGTTCTACGGACGCGACGAAGGGGCCACTACTTATGAGTACAACGCGAGGCTCCAATTGGACTTCTCAGCCGGGCGCGGACCCGTAAGCCTCTTTGCGAGGACGAATACAGATTATAAAAAATCCTATCTTGGCGAATCGCAGGGGACTATTTTCTACGAAGCATACCTTTCGCTTCAGCCCGCATCCGGTCTCTCTATTGAAATTGGAAAGAAGGCGCTCAGGTGGGGCAAGGGTTACGCATGGAACCCGGTAGCCTTTGTGGACAGGCCCAAAGACCCTGATGACCCGGAACTCAACCTGGAGGGTTTTACAGCCGCTTCCGTTGAGTATATAAAGAGCTTTACCGGTCCCCTCAAGACAGCTTCGGTGACCGCTGTCCTTGTACCTGTCTACAGCGGAGTGAACGATGGTTTCGGGGATGAAGGTTTGAATTTCGCCGGCAAACTCTATCTCCTACTCTATGACACCGACATAGACCTGATTGTACTTGCCGGGGACAGCAAGGCAACGAGTTACGGGTTCGATTTCGCCACAAATATAAGCACGAACTTCGAGGTGCATGGAGAGCTTGCCATTATAAACGATTTCAGAAGTGCCGTGCTGGATCGCAGCGGCAACACCTCCGAGTCCAGGCATGATTCGTTGAGCTACCTTCTTGGCATCAGATACCTGACCGAGCGGGAGACGACATACATCATCGAATACTACCACAACGGGACCGGATTCACCGCTGCCGAGATGAGGGATTATTTTTCCTTCATAGATGACGGATACGAGACTTTTCTATCAACCGGAAACGACAGTCTTTTAAGAAAAGCCTTTTCGGTCACTGATAAAAATTACGGCAGGATAAATCCCATGAGAGATTACCTGTATGTCCGGGTCAGCCAGAAGGACCCCTTTGACAGACTCTACTGGACCCCTGCGATTACATCCATTGTAAACCTGAGCGACATGAGCTATTCGATATCTCCGGAGGTAATGTACGCTGGAGTTACAGACCTTGAGCTCAGGCTAAAGGCTTCTTTCATATCAGGCGGCCGCCTGAGCGAATACGGGGAGAAGCAAAACGACTACAGGGTCGAGTTCAGGGCGAGATATTATTTTTAGCTATCTAACTCAGGGGGCTCAAGAGATCATTATCATCGTCAACCTGCGGGGCAAGGCAAAGTGCGGCATAAAAAATCCCGCGCGGGAAAGAAGTGAGTTGAGAGTGAAAACGGTAACTTATTAATTCAAAAAGGAAAATCTTGGTGCCGGAGGCGGGGGTCGAACCCTCACGGGATTGCTGGGGGGACATCGACACACATGGTTTTGCCATCCTTGATCAAAATTCGCGCCATGTTTCCTGAAATCAAATCTTTTCTGATGGACCATGACACCATGCTGGCCCATCGACCACAGTGGGGCAGGAGCAAAAGCGTGATTTGTCTGGATTGAACAGCACGGAGGCTGCATTGTATGACGACCTGCATTAGGACCGATTGGGTACTCAGCTGCGACTTGAGCAGGAGAGAATCGGGTTTGCATGGGTTAAAACGGCCCTGAAAAAATTATAGACAGACCTCAGCAGGCAAATGAAGTGTAAAAGCCACTACGGATTTTCAAAATTGCATTCTCTTGCAAAGCGTTCAGGCTTTTTTGTATGTATAGTTTACGATATTCCAGACTCAACGCCAATATCGCTGAAACCTCCAAAGACCTCGGGGAGGATATGGGCAAGTGGCTGAGGCAAAATGGGCAAAGTGTAGGATATTCTGAAGGCGGTATAGGTGGCAGTGTGCACGGTGGGGTAGGTTTGAGCATACTCGGGAACGGTGGAGGAATCAAAGGAAGCGCTGATGGCAAAATAGGGAGAAGATCGGTCGAAGATGAATCGATCAATCTCCTTACTTCAGGATACGATAAGCTTATACGTCAGTCTGTGTCGGAAGCCAGAGACAAGGGACTTAACAGGGAAGAAACGGAAAAATACGTAGCTGGCAAAATAGGGGATTTTACGCAAGGTCTCTATGATCAGGCGAGAAACGCGAAGTCTCTCGATTACGGGGCGAGTGCACCGGTAGGCGCGGCTAAACGTATACTCGACAAGGTAGATAAAAAATTTCATTCGATAGATGTGGAAGAAATTCAGAAGAAACCGGATTAGAGTCGGCCAGATCCTCCTCATCTCACTCTTTCGGAATTTGCACGGAAAGGAGCGAAACAAAACCGAATCCGGGATATGTGTGGGAGATTAATGTGTTTCGATTTTATAAACTATCTCATTCAGAGTTGCTCCTGACATGCTCTCGCGAACTCTTTCTTGAAGAACAACCCCTCCTAGCGATTCTGCAATCTTTCGGCTTGGGATATTGTTTTGGTCAACCGGGTAGATGAAATATGAAAAAACAAGATTGTCCTTTGCCCATTTTGTCATATATCGTATGGCTTCTCTACCTAACTTTTTTCCATGGGCGCTCTTTTTGATCCATATTCCAAGCTCAGGGGTTTGGGTGTTTTTATTTCCGTGAAGGGCACATATACCTATAAATTCTCCGTTGTCAATTTTTGTGATTGCAAAAACCATTTCAGACCCAGCTGCCATATTTTTTCTGCATGTCTCGATAAATTCGTGGGTCTGTGCAATATCGCTAAGGGGTTTTGGTATCATATAACGCGTTATGTCTTCAGTAAATTCATGGAATATGTCTTTAGCATGTTCTATAGAAATAGGCGATAAAATTACCCTATCCCCTTCAATTATCGTTGTGAGAAAGTCTAACGATGCAATACATTTTGCTTTAAGTGATCTCATATCTGGATTGTAAACAGCCAATAGGATAGCCATTCGACTGCCATTCATTGCTTTTTAGATGCCCTTTGACTTTTTAAAAATTGTCTTTACGATGACCGATTCCGCCTGGCAAATCCATATCTTTCCCAACGTCTCTTCCAAAACCGATCCCGATTTGATGATGCTCTGCCGCTTCACCGGTATCTACACTCCTTCTTTTTTTATTTACTATAATAAGGATGGCCATAAATACAAACCAAAGTCCCACAATTATAAGACCGGCTATCATATCCTCCGACATGTTCCTTTCCCCCTTTCTTTGCCACCAATCAATATGCCGCGCTTTTGGTAAGGCTCCAGCTCATACATATGTATTATAATAGGCCGGTGTTAACACCTTTTCAAGCATTTTGGCCAAGCCTTTGTAAACCTCCCTTTTTTAGTGCCGCGTAATAATGGGGTTTTCCATGGGTTATTTTGACGCCAGGTACTCGGTAGGCGTCAGGTTTTCAAGCGACTCATGGGGCCGCTCTTTATAGTGGATCAGGCTACCGGGCTGACCGCCACACTGACGCTTCCCAGCCACCGCCCAGGGCCTTGTAGACCTCAACCAGGCTCACGAGCTGGGTACGCTGGGTGCGGGTCAGGTCGAGCTCGGCCGCGAAGCGCTGCCGCTGCGCGTCAAGCACCTCCAGATAGGTCGCGAGCCCGTTGGTGTAACGAATCTCGGCGAGCCCGACGGCACGCCCGAGCGCCGCGACGAGGGTCTCTTGTTCGGCGCGGACCTCACGGGCCCTGCGGTACGCCACTAGCGCGTCCTCCACCTCCCGGAACGCTTGCTGGATCGTCTGCTCGTACCGGATCAGCGCTTGCTCGCGCCGGGCTTCTGTGGCCGAGAGGCGCGCCCGGTTCCGCCCCGCGTTAAAGATCGGCAGGGTGATGCGCGGCCCGAGCTGCCAGATGCGCGCGGATCCCGTGAAGAGATTGGCGAGATCCGCGCTCTCCACGCCGAACACGCCGGTGAGCGTGATTTGGGGGAAGAAGGCGGCCTTCGCCTCCCCGATTCGCGCATTCGCCGCGACGAGCGCCTGCTCCGCCTGCCGGAGGTCGGGCCGCCGCTCGAGGAGCGAGGAAGGGAGCCCCGCCGGAATCGACGGAGGAAGCGTCTGCTCGGTCAGCATCCGCTCGCGGGCCACGGGGCCGGGATTCCGGCCGAGAAGGGTGCTCAGCCGGTTCTCCGCCTGTGCGATGCGCCGGTTGAGATCGGGCAGTACGGCCGCGGCAGCCGCGACTTCGCCCTCCGCCCGGCGGAGGTCCAGTTCGGGGGTCAACCCCTCGCGGTGTCCCAGTTCGATAATCCGTAGCGACTCGCGCCGAGAGGCGAGCGTGCGGGCCGCGATCAGGTGTTCCCGGTCCAGCGCGAGGAGCTCGAAGTAGGTCTGAGCGACATCGCTGATGAGCGTGGTGAGGACGGTCCGGCGCGCCTCCTCGCCGGCGAGGAGCTCGGCCCGAGCGGCTTCCGTCGCGCGGCGCAGGCGGCCCCAGAAGTCGAGCTCGAAGGCCAGATCGCCACGGGTCGTCCAGAAGTCAGACTCCGGATCCACGCCAGCCGGGACTGGGACCGGCCCCACTTCGGAGATGCGTCGCCGCTCAAAGCCTCCGCCCGCGTCCACCGTCGGGAACTGGGCCGAGCGCGCTACCCCGAGCTGGGCACGGGTTTCGCTCACGCGGGCGACCGCGAGCCGGAGGTCCTTGTTCTCCGCGAGGGCAGCGCGGAGGAGCGAGCGCAGAGACTCGTCCTGGAACAGATCCCACCAGTCGAGGTCGGCGAGCGACCCGGCGTCATCGGCGGGCGTGCGCCATGTCTCCGGGAGGGGCACGGCAGGCCGCTCGTAGTCGGGACCCAGGGCGCAGCCGACCAGCGCGACCATCGTCAGGAGCGAAGCAAGCACTCGGTGGATCACGGTCGGACCTCCTCAGCCTGAAAACCCAGGTGCAGGGCGGCGAGGAACAGGCCGACCAGAACAGTCAGGGTAAGGGCAACACCGCTCACATAGGCCATTGGTCCCCTCATTCTTGTCCAGAACAGATCATGATGTTGAGCCATTCAATCTTCGCGTCCCGGATCAAGCGCTCCGGCGCTTGATATAGTAAGTGATATTGGCTCCTGACCTTCCACACGCTATGCCCTCGCCGAATCCCCATCGTCTACCAGTTGTCCGTCTCGCAATCGCAAAATCCGGTCGAGGTGGCCGATGATCTTTTCATCGTGGGTTACGGCGATGATCGCCGCGTGCTGCTCGACCGCGAGCTGGCGAAGAAGCTCCATCACGATTCCGGCCCTTTCGGAGTCGAGTGCCGCAGTCGGCTCGTCGGCGAGAATAATCCGCGGCCGATTGGCCAATGCCCGAGCGATCGCCACACGCTGCGCCTCGCCGCCGGAGAGGTGGGCTGGCATGGCGTGTTTGCGATGGCCGACTTGCAGGTACTCAAGCAGATCGACCGCGCGCCGCTTTGCCTCGCCCTTCGGACAGCCCGCCAAGTGAAGGACCAACGCGACATTGTCGGTGCTGTCAAGGAACGGCAGCAAGTTGTGGAACTGGAAGATGAAGCCAATCTTCTCCAGTCTCAGCCGGCGTAAGTCAGGGCGCTGCCATTGGCTATCATAGACGACCTCTCGGTCGAGCCTCATCCATCCCTCCGATGGCTCTACGATGCAGCCGATCACATTGAGTAGCGTGCTCTTGCCGGAACCACTCGGTCCCAGCAGCCCGACCACCTCACCGGCTCCCACGCTGAGCGTCACGTCGCGCAGGGCATCGACGCGCGCCTCGCCTTCGCCGTAATGCTTGGAGACGCCGCGCAACTCGACCAGCGGGTCAGTGAAGGTCGCCGTCTCCATCAGCCGACCAACGCGCGGGCCGGATCGACCCGCACCGCCGCGCGAACAGCCAGAACGGTCGCCAGCAGGCAGACGACGACCACCACGCCGAACAGTATGCCGAGGTCGGGCGGCTCCAGGACGACACGCCGCGGGAACCGGTCCTTCGCCGCCGAGACAAGGGCGGCGCCCGCAATGAACCCGACCACACCCATCAGTAGGGCCTGCTGAAGGATCATGCCGATGATGGTGCGGTCCGGCATGCCGATGAGCTTCAACGTGGCGATCTCGCGCAGCTTATCCATGGTCAGCGTGTAGATGATCAGAGCGATGATCACGGCCGAGACGACGGTCAGGACGCCCATGAACAGGCCGAGTTGGTGACGCGCGTGTTCGATGACGACGGTGGCCAGAATCGCCTCCTGTTCACCCCCGCTGAGCACGGACAGGTGCTTCCAGCGACGAACATCGACCTCCACCGCCTCGACCGGGATGTTGGGCGAGACGCGCGCCACAACGGCGTTGACGATATTCGTGTTCGTTCGCTGGGCACCGCGCGCGGTCTCCCGCCGGGCTTCCGCCGGTGTGAGATCGAACTGCAGGTCCTGGGCGTCGCGCAGCGTCATGTAGATCACGGGATCCGCAGAAGCCGTGACGCTCCCCTGGGTGAGTCCGACGACAGTGTAGACGTCTCGACCGAGCTCCAGCCTGTCCCCGAGCGTAAGGCCGGTCTTGCGATCGGCGATCAACTCGTAATGACTGCGGGTGATGTTCCGCCCAGCGGCCAGGTTTACGGGTCCGCCGGGTCGCCCCGGCTCAAAGCCGACGACCTCCAACTTCAGACGCCGGCCGTCGCGCTCGATCTGCACGGGTTGGAGGGTAACCGAGCCGGCCGTAACGATGCCGTCGATGCGCGCGATCATCTCGCGCGTGTCTCCGGGGATCCGGGACGACTCGGCGAACGGCCCGTGGGTGTCGGCCTGAACCACCCAGAGGTCCGCTTGGATCGACCTGGGCAGAGCCAACGCGTCTGCCAACATTCCGCGGTAGATCCCGGCCATCGTCATCACCACGCCAAGCAGCAGACTCAGGCCCAGACAGGTCATGACAAAGCGCACTGGCTTGTGGCGAATATCGCGGAAGGCGAGGTTCATGGCCGCTCTCCTGGGCGGTTCACAGTGACCGCCCGCCCGGTCCTCAGCCCCGCGTGGGGCCGGACGATGATCTCGGCGCCCGGGGGTAGCCCATCGACGATCTCAAGGCGATCGTCCAGCGTGCGTTGGCCGAACTTGACGGCGCGCTGGGCAAGGTGGCCGTCTTCAACCGTCCAGACGACACCGTTTCGTCCCTCCATGCCGGATACAGCGATCTGCGGCACAAGACGCGCCTCGGCGAGTGCGCTGACCGTGATCACGACCTCGGCCTGCTCGCCGAGATGGAACTCGGCGGGACATTCGTCGCACCGGACATAGACCCGGCGCTCCTCGTTGACCCGGTCGCTCTCAATATCGATCCGCGCGACCCGTCCCGAGAACCGGCGGTCGGCCAGGGAGCGGAGTGTCACCTCGGCGCGCTGACCAACGCTTATCCGTCCCGCCTTCGCCTCATCGATATAGGCGAGCACCCAGACGGTCTTTGGGTCAACCAAGGCGAAGAGCTGCTCGCCCGGGGCCAGCATCGACCCCAATTCGCGATTGCGCGAGATCACGATGGCATCGTACGGCGCATAGAGCGCGTACTTCGCCAGGCGCGTTTCCTCGAACGCGGCCTGAGCCTTTGCCTGTTCTAGGTTGGCGCGTGCCACCTCCACGGCGCTTTGAGCCTGTGCCAAATCGGCGCGCGCCATGTCGTGTGCCGCTTGCGCATCCTGCGAGGCTTCGATCGACACACCGCCCCCTTCGACTAGCTCCCGGCGCCGCTTATTGGCCTGTGCCTTCTGCGTCAAGTTCGCTTGCGCGCGCTCGATCGTCGCGGTGGCTTGGCGGATCGCTGATTCGGCTTGCGCGACCACGGCCTTCGCCTGCGCGACGCGGGCCTTCTGCTCACGGCTGTCGAGGCGTGCCAGCAACGTCCCGCGGGCGATCCGATCGCCGTAATCCGCGTGCAGTTCGATGAGTGTGCCGGCCACCTCGAAGCCCACCCGCGACACGACCCGCGCTTCGACCGTCCCTAAGCCAAAGACCTGAATTGACACATCCCGTTCCGTCTCAACGACCTGTACGCTGACCGGCTGGAACAGAAATAGCCATGCGCCGCCCGCCAGACCTGCGGTGACTAGGACCAAGACGGCCAATTGTACGAAGCGGTAACGTGTCATCGGTGCTCCCAGCTTGTTGAAATCTTAAGCGGCGCTCTTCTGTGGTACGCTCCCTCGAGGCAACCAGTCAATTCGGCCGCCGCCATGAGCCGAAGCGCGCCATTACGTATAAGAAACGGCAGGACTTGCGACTGCGTCATGGCTCTCCTGCTTTCCGGCGTTTCCGCTTCACACCCACTGTTGTTTGTCTGATAGGCACGTTATGCAGGTCATCAAAGAGGTGCACAAACTCCCCAGGCGCGGCTTGGCGCAGTCGTCCTTTCCATCGAACAAACACCCGCCTCAACTCGGTGCGCAGAGTCGACAGTTCGTCAATCTCCTGATCCAGGTCAACGAGTTTCTGCTGGAGGAAATCCAGGACTGTGCGACATGGGGGACTTCCCGCGCGGTAACTTCGAAAGATTTCGGCCAGCTCATGAAGCGTAAAACCTGCGCGCTTAGCCGTGGGCACCCACTTGAGGTACTGGACATCTCGTGCAGTCCAGAGGCGGTATCCGGCGGGAGAGCGCTCTGCCTTCGGCACGATTCCGATTCGCTCGTAGTAGCGGATACTGTCGGGTCCAACGCCGACGATCCGAGCAAGTTGGCTGACGGTTAATTTCTGAGGCGACATGCTTGACCTCCTTATATATTAAAATTATACACCTTGGAACCGTATCTAATGTCAAGATAATATTGAGCCGACGACGGTTTGAGAGAGAGATAGCCTTCGTACATGGTCGTCTTCCATGCGTTGCCCAGGTAGGAGTTTTGGTAATCCCTGTCCTTTTGTTGCCATAACTAGATGAAAACGCGAGTGTGGCCAAATCGAAACAACAATAAAAAAGTAGCTGTCAGGAATATCTAAGCGATATTGTTCAGTAACGCTGGGCTCAGTGATCATGTTGTCAGACTGGGTGGGGGCTCAGGGCTGCGGTTCGGCAGACGCTTCTTGCCTTTACGCCTCATGTTCAGCTTAAGGGCGCAATATACTCGGTACACGCGCCTATGGTTCCATCTGTTGCCTTGCCTACGGAGGATCGGAAACAATTTGCCAAATCCGTAACGGGGGTACTTAGTGACCAGTTTCTGCAGGGCCGCTATAACTGTCTCGTCCCTTGTCGCGTCAGGCTCGTAATTGTAGACCGTACGGCTTATACCGAATGCCCTGCAGGCCAAACGGATGCTCACCCCGTGCGCTTGCCTCGTGAAGTCTACCAGGTCACGCCTCTCCGTCGGCCTTAGAGCTTTTTTTCGATAGCGTCCTTCATTACGCGGTTCTCAAGGCTCAGATCGGCGTACATCTGCTTGAGCCGACTATTCTCCTCAAGAACCTCCTTCATTCAGCGAATGTCAGAAACTTCCATTCCGCCGTACTTCGACTTCCAGTTGTAGTAGTTGTTCTCGCTAACTCCGTGCTCGCGGCAGACGTCCTTGACGGTACGTCCTCCTCCCACCTGCTTCAGCACCGCCACAATCTGCGACTCGGTAAATCTCGACTTCCTCATGCCGAAGTCCTCCTTTCGCATACATATGGTATGCCGGAAAACTCCATTTTTCAACGGTACTATTATAAGGGAGGGTTACACCTTAATGAGGGCCTCAAACTGAGCGATAGCAGAGCGGCTTTTAGCATAATAATTAGAGCCGCTCCGGGCAATCAGCGTTAAATTCGCACACCCGGCATTTCCTTGTGGTTGGAGTCCCCTTTGGAGCCATACTCCTCTCAAGATGTTCCTGCATCGTCTGATAGACGCGCATAAGGGAGTCCCTAAGCTGAGTGGTGTTCTTCACCAGGAATCTCTGGTTGGGATAATGTATCTCGGCCTTGCCAGCTCCAACGGCGTTCATCTCTGCGGCGGCCTGCAGTATATCCCCCTGGAACGGCCTATGCCTCGCTGTGTAGCTCTTAACCTCGATGACCTTGCCCTTTAAAACCACATCAGGCTTGGCGACCATCCCTGTAGCCAGATCAACATATTTTTTACCTTTGCCCTTGAGGTCTGAATCCTTAACCCAGCCGGATATGCCGACATGAGAACGCCTTTTCAAAAGAATGATCCAAGACCCCAGTATTATAGTAAAAACAGCCAGTAAAATAAAACCAAGAGCAAACATATAGAGCCCCCTGTTTTAAGGAAGAACACCAGATACGTCTGAGCTTTGATAACCGAATCAACCGCTTCCCCTTTTGTCCGGTGGTAATCAAGGCCTCTCTTGATAGCCTTATTGAATTTAGGTTTTCTGCCGGTCGTCTTATAGATGTACCACTGGCGAGGGCAAAAAGACCATTGCTTAAGGTCCGTAGCGCTGATCTTGAGATTGGTCTTATTCATATTCCAGCCCATTGTTCTCTTTACCACGGTCACTTTTTCCTACGCACCCGTTCCACTTTTAAGGCCTTAATAAAACGCTCTCCGGCGAGCATCATAAGCCTTTCAAGCTCCCTGCAGTTGCTGACGGCTTTTTCCACGACCACTGCCATATCCTCGGGTACGTAAATAGATGTGTTTCTGTCCTTCGTGCCGATATGAAGCGTATGAACCGGGTGTCCTTTACCGCTTGCGCAGGCATTGCAGTTTGAGCGCACGCAGGTGTTCTTTCTGAGCCCGAATGACCCCTTTGCAACAGGCCAGAGTTTCTGTACCTCGTTCATGAACCAATGCATCACCTGATCCGGTGTTTCTATTTTCATATAAACATTATCATACATATACAAAGTGGCCTGTCAAGGCTATTTTGCGAACCGATGGACTAACTGCTCATGGGCTTAATGGATTGAATCACGGCAGGGGAGTGGAGACAGGGTAATCTCGGGTATTTTTTTGAGGGAGGGTCAGAAATCAAGGTCTTCCAGCTTGGATATTTTACTCCTGAGTTTCAGATCCTCCTCGGTCGGCTGCCGTTTGGCGGTAAAGGCATTATTATCGAAGCCCTTTATATAGCTGTAGATAGCCAACCGTATGAATCCGCATTTCTTTTTCTTTGACATCAGGACAGGTATTATTTCAGCGTCTATGGGATTCAAGCTTGAAAAAGTTATCTTGACGGTCAGCTTTTTAGGAGTCTTTCCGCCGTCCGTTTCAGTCATGCCTTCTCAAACTCCCTGCGAATTTGACGTAGCCTCTGACATTGGCTATCTGGCTTTCAGGAACAAAGGCCGTGTGCTTGTAAAAATCAAGGTAACTTTTTAGAGCCTCTGCGCCGCCGCCGGTAATTAGAATTCGGTCTATTCCGGCGCCGTCTTTCCAGAGGACTCTCGCTGTAGATTCTATCTCCCTGGCAAAGCTGTCGAGCCGCGGCCTGACTAAATCAGCCACTTCCTTCTTCTCCCCATATACTTTGACATAGCCGTCCATCAAGACCTTTTCGACCTCGTAGACCTCTTTTTTTACGCCGTAACCGCTGTAGATATCCCGTGCGATATCCTGATAGACCGAGGACATTCCTCCTTCGCTGGTGTCAAGTAGATTCCTGACCAGATCGAGGTCCTCCACGGTCACATAGTCTGTGGTGTAAAAGCCGATATCGATAATGCCGATACGGCCGCTTATGAGCTCCTTGTCTCTCACAACCCCGTTATCGTCCAGGAAGAAATCGAAGTAACTGCCGAGAGGCTGGAGAGTGACCTTGACGGAGAGTTCCGGGTGGACCATTTTTTTTATGAGATCGACAAGCTTGACTCTGCATGAACGGTAGTGGGTCACCGGCAGACCAGTTGCGACTACGATATTCTCGGGCGCATGCGTGTTTGAGTAGACGCCCGCGAGCCTAAGAGAGTGATAAAGCAGGCAGCGGTATGTGGAGGTCTCCATCCAGTCCTTTTCGCGCGCCAGATAGACCCTGTCCGCGTATTTAACCGCGCTTTCTCCAATCAGGTATCTCCGGTTATCGAGAAAAACCGTCTCATGCTCGAAAGCAGGGTTTTTCAACCCTGAGACCTTTAGCGCCGCTTCATCGCAAGGCCCAATAACTGATGGGAATATATGGATGCCGTTATCTGAAAACACCTTGCAAAAACCGAAGCCTAAGTCTATCCCGATGATCTTTTTCATACCCCTCCTTTTCGATTCGCTATTATAACATTTATCTTCAGTAATTCTTCCGCCCCCAGCGCATCGATTTATAAATGTATTACTTCGAAAGGGGCAATATTTTGCCCCTTTCATTCAAAAAAAGTGAGACTAGCTTCGAAATGGGCAAAATTTTGCCCCTGAGTCGGAATTCCACATGAAAATCAGAAGTTCCACTCGTAAAAAATACCTTAGTGCCGCATCCAGTTATCAAAACGATAAGGGATTGGAGGGGAACTTTGGATTCAAGCCCCTCTCTAATATTTCAGTTTCGCTGACTGTCTGGGAGGGTTTTTAAAATTATTCGAGGTAATACATACTTGGAGATCAAATCTCCATCAAGAGTTGCATATGGCAACTCTAACGTTTCAGTAGGCCTGGCCGAAACCGCTTTTTTGAAAGATTATTCTCAAAAAGTGGTAGTGCGACCAAAAGCTCGCTGAAACATATTTGCAAGGACATAACATATAAAGATTTATATGTTGACCGTATAAAAATTTGCAGGAACAGCATGAAAACTGATTTACAGTCTCCTTTCAGCGCGTTCTTTCTAATCATCTTTCATGGAGGACGATATGGAAAACGAGAAAGTTACGGAACTGGTTCGAAGTGTGACGGAGTTTGACGAGTCCTTGCGGCGGGCGTTTGTGGAAGGCCTTTTTAAAGCGTTTGGAGAAAAAGAGCGGTCCAGCTTGGTTCAATGGGTTTGTCATTGCGCCTATCCGAAGACCAAATGGATCAAGGTGGAGAGATGGATGGAAGGGCAGTTCAGGCGGGACATGAATAAGACTCCCAGTAGGGTAGCCTCCACAGCCGTCAATTATTTCAGGATCAACTCAAAGATGATGCCGTTTCTCATAAAGATGGCGCAGAGGATTAAAATGAGGATAAGAACAAGGCGGCGCAGGCATCCGGAGGAATTCGTAGATTTGAAGTTCAAAGGGCAGGAGGAGGCATAACCAGCGCCCCCTTCGGTGGTTTGGTGCGTTTGGTGCTTTTTGGCGGTTCATACGATTTGGCGGCTCAGTGGATTTGTCGGTAGTCATGGTTTTTTTTGCCAAGTATGTTCTGAAAAAGCCGCCCGGGCGATTGAGGGCAGATGAGACGCAAATATAAAGAAAGGCTTTCAGCGTAGGCTGTGATTGGATTATTATGAATCGGGTATACTGTAGAATGGATAGTAACCGGCTTAGCCCGGAGTCTGTTGAAGCAGACACATGCATCAGGATGTCTTAATAAGTGACGAGTTCAGCAATCTGAGGGCGGAGTTCTTCAATCACGGTTTTGAAAGGGGCCAGCCCTGGAACCAACGGACCAAGCCACTGGTCCCAAGTCTTCTCTACATACGCGAGCATTGTTGCCTGAAAGAAGTCCTCAGAGCTCTTGAAGGCAACGCTCCGCACGGCGCATTTCTCCATGAGGAAAGGTGCAAAGCCGGAGAAATCCATTTGGTCCTTGTAAGAACCCAAGATGCGCCAGAGGTCATAATAATCGCGCGCGCGAGAACGGCTCCATCCACGTTCGTCAAGTTTCTCGATATGTTGAAGTATCGCGCGTAGTTTCTCAGCTACAATCTCTTCCAGCGCGTATACTCGGACCTGCGTATCAAACGGCTCACCGTACTCATGGATGACCTTCCGCTCCTGCACGGGCTTGAGCACTTTCTCGTCCACCGCAGTCTCTATTATTACACGCGTGTGAGGTTGTTTTTGCCATGGAAAACGGGCTCGGATCGTGAAGGCTTCCTGACCTCCCGGATGCGGATCCTTCTCGGTGTACCGTTCACACACGATCTCGACGGGGGCATACTCGTCCAGCATCTTCGCCGCGACCTCGCAGGCCTTTTGTACGGCATCTTTCATCGCGTCACCTGTGGGCACGTCTCCCACGCCGGAGAAGTCCAGGTCTTCAGAGAAGCGATAATCCCCGAAGTAGCACTTTTTGAGAGCTGTTCCACCCTTGAACACGAGTGTTTCTCGGAGCGAACCTACCTGGCTTATGCCGGCGAGAATCCATGAAAGGAGATAATCCCTTTCGAGAACCTCCCAGGGGGTGCCGAGCCGTTTCCGTACCTCTTGCAAGCGGGTATGAAGCGGTTTCATGCCTTGACCTTTCCTGGCAGGTTCTCTTGGATCATCCACCTCTTGTTGTATGGGCCCTTGCGAGGTCCCGTCGGGTCGAGCTTCCGGTATCCCTTGATTGGGACATGCAGGAGAGGCTTAAGATGGCCTGGTTCAATGCCCTGCATTTCTAGCACCCACCCCAAACGCTTAGCAGTAGCGGCATCTAGCTTCAGGGCGTATTCAATAACCCGTTCGAGGTTCAAATCGGTGCCCCGCACTTCGAACGCATGTAAAACTTCTGCGAAGTCACCACAGTACTGTGGCATGGACAACCCGTCAAGCAACGTGCGTTCGGGGTCGGTGATAGCAACGCGGGCCTCTCCGATCCAGATGCTCTCGATCCCGAAGAAGCGTTCCGGCTTTGCTTGGATAAATTGGTAGACCGTGTCGCCGACCGGATATCCCTTTTTAACTTCTATTGCCTTTTCGCCTCTGGAACGGGGTATCGAAGCCTCCGTAGTGGTAAGTATAAAAACCCGGCGCGACACCTGCTCTGTAAGTCCATGATAGTGCAATGCCGACCAGTGGCTGATAGCGGCAGGGTCGACTAAGGCCATGGCTATCTCGAACTCGTGGGCAGGCGTTGCGCCTGGAACCGAGGACGAGAGAGCATAGAGTCCCTTGTGTAGGCGGACCAGCCAACCCGACCTCGTCAGGTAATGAAGCGCCTGGCGGAGGTAGCCCTCCGTCAGCCCTACAGCGGGTGCGAGTTCACGGGCTCTCTGCGTAGTGAATATGCGGTCGCCTTCGGCGGACAGCTTTCTGATCAGTTCGATCCCGAGCCTCGTATGAATTAGCTTCTTTTCAGACATTGTTCGTCTTTCTCTAACAAATGCCATATTAAGTCTATGATGTTGCTGGTTGGTTTTGTAGAAATGATACTGCAATTGTTCGTTACTGTCAAACGATATCATAACTAAATCTACTACTTAGAAAATGTAGTTTACATGGGGATTGCATTATCTGCCTCTTGCTGCTCCCCCGCATGCACTTCGCAATGCGTTGTTTTGTGAGCATTGCGTTTTTTTAAGTCTCATCTTTTTCTCAGTTAAAAAGTAATACAAGTTAGAGACCCTGGAAAATATTTCGGCTGAAAGAGGAGGTCTAACTTGAACGACATAACTGTCAAAAATCAGAGCCCTGTAGCCTTATTTGATGAAGGGCTGACCTGTTTTAAAAAAGGTGAGAATCGTAAGGCCCTGGAATATTTTCAGATGGCGCATGAGCTGGACAGGGATAGCCCTCGGAACGCTTCGTATTACGGGCGTCTGCTGGCTGTATGTGCAGGCGATTTAGCGCGTGGCCTAGAGTTGTGTACATGGGCTCTGAGGAAGGAGAAGGAGATAGCCCATCACATTAATCTTGGCAAGGTTTATGAGATATCAGGAAACTCTATGGCCGCTCAGAGGGTTTACCGGTTGGGTCTCGATTACTTCCCATCAAGCAGGGAATTACAGGAGAAATACTGGGGATACAGCAGAAAAGGGCCGGTGGTGTCGTTTCTTGATCGCGCGCATTCGTTAAATAGAAAGCTCGGAATATTGCTCAGACGGGTCCTGCCTGTGTGGAAGGAGAGATATGCCGTAAAGCTTGCGGGCGGCAGGCTTGATGGGGAGGAGATACGTGAACGGCTGTGCTCGGTATTCCGGAAGATAGCCGATGGTAAGGTGACGAGGGAAGGGGGAGCGATGTTTTTGAAGGACCTGCTGAGGAGGGCCGAAGCAGGGCTGGTGGTTGAAGAACTCGAGCGGCTGACGGCGTGCCCCCCTTCAGGGGTTTACGTGAGAACTATATTACATACGATTCTTTTGACACGAAACGACCTCTTCATAAACATATTATCGAAGTTTCTGACGCATGCTGACGAGGAGACGGCAGTCTTCGCGGCCAAGGGGCTTGCCGGGCTTCGTAGCTTTGAGTCTTTCAAGGTCCTTGTAAAACATCTGGACCACGACAGTTACCTTTGCAGGAAGGCTGCGTCAGAGGCGTTGCCTGAGGGCTTCGGCCGGGACGGAATTGAAGCCTTGAAGCGTCACATAATGGCGGTCAACGGGTATATGTACAAGATGACCTCGATAGAGGCGCTTTTAAAGAGTAGAGGTGGCGTCAGGGCTCTTGTGGAGATTATGGCCTTTGATGAGACCGGCGGCATGTCGCAGATTATACTGGAGGCGGTCCTGGGTCGCGTTGCCCATAGGCCTCAGGAACTGGATTTTTTGAAGAAGTCCCTGCATGTGATATTGGAGGCCGGAGGCCGCGAGGCCGTGCTGGTTACGGCGGAGGAGTTGATTAAGGTTATGGAGCGCTCGGTAAAAAAAATACAAAACCCTATTCTCATTCCGGATTAGTTTTTATAACGGTCCGTGAGAAAATGCCCCCCTTTGGCTAAAAACTCTTCGACTTCCGCGGATGTGACTGGCCGAGAGATCAGGAAACCTTGGAATTTGTCACATTGTAGGTTACGGAGAAATTCAAGCTGCTCCCTCGTTTCTACACCCTCGGCTATCACTTCGAGCTTGAGGGAATGCGCCATTCTTATAATAGTATCCGCTATCGCAGCATCGTCAGGATCAGTAGTTATGTCCCTTACAAAGGATATGTCTATCTTGAGCACGTCAATGGGCATCCGTTTAAGATATACGAGCGAGGAGTAGCCGGTGCCGAAGTCATCTATCGAGAGTCTTATGCCCATGGCCTTCAACTCACGGAGCGCCTCTATGGTGGACTCACCGTCTTTCATTACGATGCTCTCGGTAAGCTCAAGCTCGAGGTATTCAGGGGCAAGGGCGGTGTCTTTGATGATTCCGGATACTGCCTTGACGAAGTCCTTCTGCTTGAACTGTCTTAGCGACAGGTTCACCGCGATCCGCACCGGTTTAAGGCCTTTATCCTGCCACTTTCTGTTCTCCTCGCATGCCTTGCGCAAAACCCATTCGCCTATGGGTACTATAAGCCCGGTCTCTTCCGCGATAGGGATAAAATCCGCAGGCTGGCGTATTATCCCGCGTTCCCGTTCATGCCAGCGAACAAGGGTCTCCACGCCAACGACCTCTCCAGTCCCGATATCTATCTGCGGCTGGTAGTGAAGCAATAGTTCATCTCTTTCGATCGCCTTCCGGAGCCCGTTTTCCAGTCCGAGCCTCTCGATTGTTCTGGCGTTCATGGCGGTTGTATAGAACCTGTACGCATTTCTGCCTTCGTCTTTTGCCATGTACATGGCTATATCAGCGTTCTTTAAAAGCGTCTCTGAGTCCGTGCCGTCGTCCGGATATACGCTGATGCCTATGCTGGCGGTCAAAAAGAGCTCATGTCCCTTGATGTCGAAAGGCTCTTTGAAAATCGCGAAAATATTCTCGACCACCCTTGTGACGCTCTCTATGCCGCTAACGTCCTGCAGTAGCACCGTGTATTCATCACCGCCGAGGCGAGCGACCGTATCGGTATCTCGGAGGTGTTTTTTAAGCCTTTGCGCAACGGCCTTGATAAGCTCGTCCCCCACGGCATGTCCGAGGGTGTCGTTTATTACTTTGAAGCGGTCAATGTCGAGAAAAAGGATGGCGACAAGGGATCTGTGCCGGCGTCCCATGGCCAACGCCTGCTCAAGACGGTCGTTAAGGAGCAGACGGTTTGGAAGCCCGGTCAGATGGTCGTGATAGGCCATGTGCCTTATGGTCTCTTCGGACCTTTTGCGCTCGGTGATGTCACGAATTATCCCTATGGAATGCCATTTTCCCTTTATCGGCACCGCCGAAATGGAAACCTCCACTCGAACCCTTCCTTGAAGGCGTTTTGTTGATATTGCGGCACTATCAGGGCATGGAGATTCTTTCCTACCGCATCTTCGTAGGAATAACCGAATATCTTCTCGGACGCTGGATTCCAGTAAGTGATATCCCCTTCGCTGTCCATCATAACTATGGCATCCTGTGCCGATGAGCTTATCTTCCTGAACTTTTCCTCGCTCTCAAGAAGCTCTTCCTCGGCGCCGGCTTTGAGGAAGGCCTCGGTCATGGCGGCCTCGGCCTTTAGCCTTCTCGCAATGCCTATTCCGCTCAAATTGACCAGTCGTTCCGCCGCAAACTGACCACGCATTCCGCTTGAAACTGACCAGGGCCGGAGCGCCAGCGACGCTGGTGTTTCCGATATTACATTCCCTGGTCAGTTTGA